>Ga0180732_1000001_pt1 | contig 2571498 bp, 2337 predicted proteins | sample KR11_01MetaG_FD_148674 | JGI IMG/M metagenome (GOLD analysis project Ga0180732, IMG submission 148674) | Groundwater microbial communities from the Olkiluoto Island deep subsurface site, Finland - KR11_0.1 MetaG | ecosystem: Environmental > Aquatic > Deep subsurface > Groundwater | place...
CATAATCTGCCCGCCCTGGAACTCCTGCCAACACACACCATCTACACACTGCTTCTCCGAGGTCGGCCAACCCAAATAGCCACGCTCCCAACTATTTGCCCGCCACACATCACGGAAAGCCCCAACCGCCGAATGAGCACCTGAGGCCTCACTCCAATGGATCGTGCCGTTCTGGAAGATCTGGAAACATCCATTGTCCTTCACCGCACTGCCACACACCGCACTCTGTGTCGGCAGCCCCAGCGAACCATCCACGCCGCCCGTAGCGACCCAACGGTTACGAATCACATCCGTCGTGGTCCAAACAGAACCACCAGCCGCCATAATCTGCCCGCCCTGGAACTCCTGCCAACACACACCATCTACACACTGCTTCTCCGAGGTCGGCCAACCCAAATAGCCACGCTCCCAACTATTTGCCCGCCACACATCACGGAAAGCCCCAACCGCCGAATGAGCACCTGAGGCCTCACTCCAATGGATCGTGCCGTTCTGGAAGATCTGGAAACATCCATTGTCCTTCACCGCACTGCCACACACCGCACTCTGTGTCGGCAGCCCCAGCGAACCATCCACGCCGCCCGTAGCGACCCAACGGTTACGAATCACATCCGTCGTGGTCCAAACAGAACCACCAGCCGACAAGAATTGCCCACCCTGGAACTCCTGCCAACACACACCGCTGGCACATTCCTGTTCAGCTGTCGGATAGCCAAAGGCCCCGCCATACCAACCAACTTGAGCGTAGGCATCCCGAATCGGGGACGACACCACATGCGCCCCTCCGTCTTGGGACCAGAAGATCGAACCGTGCTCGAATGCCTGACCTTTTCCGCTGCCATATGATTCCAGCCCGCCAGCGGGATTCCCCAGATCACCTGAAGGGCCCCCCTCCGCCAGCCAGCGCTGCCGGATCGCATCTGAGGTCGTCCACGCGGAACCACCAACCGACATGACTTGCCCGCCGTGGAACTCCTGCCAGCACACCCCGCCATCGCACTGTGACGGTCCGGTCGGACTTCCGAGGGCACCTGAGGCGCCCCCATTCACGTTCCAAACACCAAGGATCGGCCCAGTAGGTAGGTTCGGATCCGGGCTTAGGGTCGCGCCGACAACGGACCAACTGAGGCTGTATCCGCCAATATCAGCGGTGTTGGCAACCTCAATCCGGTAGTCACCCGCAGCCAGCTCGTACTCGTGATGGTTATGGACGCCGCCCAACACCTCACCGGTAGACACCTTCACCAACGCAGACGGGATCAACGGCCAACCACCACCATCAAGAACAACCGTCCGGGCATCAGCCAAGGTGAACCGATACACATCCTTTGAACCCGTCGTCTCCAAGCTCCCAGCACCAGGCACCGCAACACCAGCGATCTTGCCGCTCTCAACCCTGTCACCAACCGCCACATCGAACACCTGAGCATCCGGCTTCACAAACCAGGCGAACCAATAGCCGCCAATGTCCCCGGTGTTGGCAACCTCGATTCGGTAGTCGCCTGCGGCCAGGTTGTACTCGTGATGATTGCGAACCTCGCCCACAGACACCCCGGTCGACATCTTCACCAACCTGGAGCCGATCAGCGGCCAACCCACACCATCAAAAATGACCGTCATGTCCTGAGCCAAACTGAACCGGTACACATCCTTCGAGCCGGACGTCTCCAGATTCCCAGCACCAGGCACCGCAACACCAGCGATCTTGCCGCTCTCAACCCTGTCGCCCACCACCACATCGAACACTTGCGGCGCCGGCTTTGCCGACCAGGCGAACGAGTAGCCGCCAATGTCAGCAGCGTTGGCAACATCGATCCGGTAGTCACCAGCAGCCAAGGTGTACTCATGGTGGTTGTTGATAGTGCCCAACACCTCGCCCGTGGACACCTTCACCAAAGCCGACGGGATCAGCGGCCAACCCGACCCATCAAAAATGACCGTCATGTCCTGAGCCAAACTGAACCGGTACACATCCTTCGAGCCGGACGTCTCCAGATTCCCGGCACCAGGCACCACGACACCAGCGATCTTGCCGCTCTCAACCCTGGCACCAACCGCCACATCGAACACCTGAGCATCGGGCTTCACGAACCAGCTGAATGAATACCCACCAATGTCAGCGGTATTGGCAACCTCAACCCGGTAGTCGCCGACTCCAAGGTTGTACTCGTGATGGTTGTGGATGTCTCCCAACACCTCGCCGGTAGACGCATTCACCAACGCCGACCCCAACAACGGCCAACCCGCCCCATCGAAAACTACTGTCGTGGCATCAGCCAGGCTGAACTGATACACATCCTTCGAGCCGGACGTCTCCAGATTCCCGGCACCAGCCACGGCGACACCAGCGATCAGGCCGTTCTCAACCCTGGCACCAACCGCCACATCGAACACCTGAGCATCGGGCTTCACAAACGACCTGAATGAATACCCACCAATGTCAGCGGTATTGGCAACCTCAACCCGGTAGTCGCCGACTCCAAGGTTGTACTCGTGATGGTTGTGGATGCCTCCCAACACCTCGCCGGTAGACGCATTCACCAACGCCGACCTCAACAACGGCCAACCCCCGCCGTCAAACACGACCGTTTTCGGCTCAACAAGGCTGAACGGATACACATCCCTCGAAGCCGTCGTCTCCAACACCCCAGCACCGGGCACATCCAACTGCGCCAAACGGTTGGGCTCCACTTGGTCACCAATGGCGTAGTTGAAGACCTCGGGTGGCGGGCGATGCGTCACCTGCGTCGAATAGGTCATGGCGGTGCCGGTGCCAGTCACTGACAACGTGTACGTCCCGGCAGTCAATCCCTCGTAGAGGCGATGTACACAGAGCCCATCAGAGGTCGGCACCACCGAACCGTCAGGAGCGTGCAACTCAAACACGAGCGCGCGCTGGCACCCGTTCTCGAAGAAGATGCTGTCGTCCCCAGCCGCACCGCTGATCGAGATCAGATAGTCATCTTGCGCACCCGGAGTCTCCAGGTTGCCGGAGCCGCCGACGGGGTCAACCTGATCGGTGGTGAAAGGAACCTGGGCTATGAAGGCTTGTGCGGGTTGCGTGACCAACGCGATGCGCAGATTGTCGACAGCCAGCACCTGCCCACTAGGCATATCCGCAGGAACGACCCGTAGCCGCATAGCGGAGCCAAAGTGCTCCGATGGGAAAACCACCCGATACTTTCGGTAGGCCGTCCCGTCCGGAGTCACGCCGTCACCGTTTGCGCTTACTTGACCACCTGACGGTCCCGACACAACATGGGGGTCATCGCCAACGGCGACAACCAAGGGAGTGTGGCCGTCTAGGCCGACCGACACCTCGCCCTCAGAGCCAAGCGAGGTCCCCTTCACCACAAGATCGAAGCTCGCCGTGGCTGCGTCGTGGCGAGGGACACCGGCGACAGCCCCTTCATACGGGCTCGCTGTAGTGATTGGGCCAGCGGCCTCGTCTTGCGACGTCAGCGCCACGTAGTTTGGATGAGAAAAGGTGCTTGCCACCGAGGTGTTGAAATCCTCTTCAAGCACACCCGCCGCATCGAATCGAGCGGCCGCCGGGTCAACCGCCACGCCTTCGTTGACCGCCGCCTGCACTGCGGCATCCATATCGCCAACCACCAAATAGTCGAACGCGCAGTCATCGAGCTGCGGACCTGCAGGGACGCCTCTTCCCCGACACCCAGAAACGGCCGCTTCAAGGTCCGCCGCCGGGAAGTCCGCAAGGGTCCTCACCCACTGAGGGAAAGACGGGTCTGAGAAAGTCGCGGTGGATTCGCCTTCAGCGTAGGTGAAGAGCGACTCCTCATCGCTGACCCTCCAAGAGTCGGCATACCGCTCATGTATTCGCCGCAAGTCGTGCGCGTCCACAGCCTCACCCGAAGACGTGCGCAGATCATCAGTAGCGGACTCATTGTTGTTGCCCAGAAGGCCGCGGGTGACCAGGCCGGGACGCGCCCTCACCCCTACACCGTCCGAAGTCGCTTGCACCCAGGCGCCCGAAACCAAGTAGATGTTGACGCGATCACCACTACGGACAACCTGGGAACCATCAGGCAATGCGAGAGCATCGTCGGCTACCTCTTCACCATCAAGATAGATCCGAAGGCCGTTGTCCACTGCCACCTTCAGCCCGCCCGCTGACACAGCCACGCGATTCCAGACCGACCCGTAACTAGCAAAGGGGGTGAAGCGCACCTGAACATCCAGGCCAGACGAGGGTGCTGTGATCAGGTGGAACTCGCCCACAGACTGGAGGTCGTAGGCGAGACCGTCGAGGGTGACCAAGTGAGGCTCACCCCTGGCTCCTGCTCCGGGGGTCTCGCCCGGGATACCGAGTGGCGTTGGATCGCAGGAATCGCCGACCCCATCGGCATCTGCATCCGACTGATTGCCATTTGAGACAGTCGGGCAATTGTCTTCACCGGAGGGGACGGCATCTCCATCCTCGGTAATGGTGATGGTTCCCCACCCAATCGCACTCGCTCCTCCGCCTACCACGACCACGCGGGCGCTCCCCGAAAACCCCTGAGTGAAAGTGAACGAAGCCTGATCACTAGACGTCGTAAGTTCATAGTCGCCGTTATCGTCAAAATCCCAATAATAAGTCTTCGCCGGACCCAAGAGGTTGTCAACTGCATGCACGCTCACTGGTTCACCGACTGTGCCCACGATGGGATCAACTGAAACCGAAGTCGCATTCCGAATGGTTGCCCCAAACCGTGTGGCGCCGCCAGCAGCGTCAGCCATTAGCGCTTCGCGCCCGTACGCAGAGGGCTTGGGATGGAAATACCCGGAAATCCACCAGTTTAAGGGATCTCCAGAAAGCAGTCGCTCGAGAGATGCGGGCGGCGGCGCCAGTACCGGAAGAGGAATTGGGGTCTGCGGCACGTAGAGGGGGTCCCAGAGCGCAGAGTCGGCACGCGCCATTATCCCAACGGTCGGCTCCTCACCTGCAAATTCCTGCAAGGGGGACATTACAGGGACCACTACTACATCGCTGACCTCCGCGCTATTAGCCAACTCCTGGTTCGCGGCATTCACTGCGGCTTCTTGCAAGTCCCTAAGGGCGACCGCAGCGTCGCGCACTTTCGAGACACTGACCCGGCAACTAGGAGTTATACAGTCCTGGCCGGCCGAGATCCGCGCCAACGAAGGGTAGCCCATATACACCACCCGACCCCCGGAATGCATCTTCAATCCCACACCAACCAGCACTCGTTTGATCGCTTCAGATAAGTGTTCCTCAACTCCGGGGATCCACTCGGCAACCGCATCATTCCGAATCGCATTGTACGCCTTCTCAAACGAGGCAGTACAACCAGGTAATGGCGGCCCGACCAAACACAATCCCGCCAACTTGCCGAAGTCCAGATCGTTTCCCCCGATAGTCATCATCACTATGTCGTAATCGTGATTGACGTAGGAAAGCTGGGGCCAATTTCCCCCTTGTTGATCATAGAAGTGATCCATTTGCGCGCCCGAACAAGCATAGTTGTCTACCGCAACGTTTTCCCCCCGCGAGCGCGCCCGATTCGCCCACTGCCTAACCCAACTGTGCGGTGACCGCATGCAGCTCCCGGCCTCGTAATCCCCGCCGCCGACACCGGCGGTGAAGGAATCTCCGAGCGCAAGCACCCGTATTAGAGGGCGCTCGGTATCATCCGCCACCGCCGCGGCCGGAGCGCCGCTCATCGTGGCTATCACCGCGCAGACAAGCAGGACTAACAGACGGTACGGTTTCGCAGCATTCATCATATTGACGAAGGATCCTTAAGTAGCATCGCGGGGAGTGTGATTCAATGCATGCCTGCCCTGCCGACCCGCCCCGAGGGTGCGGGTCGTGCGCAGCGCCGGACACCCATGAGCTGAGTTTGAATACACGTCCACTGGCCATTGGGTCGGGTTGATCGCGCAGGAACCGTAGCACACCATAAGCCCTAAGAACGGCGTTTCCCTACTGCCATTCCGTCTCTATCTACTTCCGCTACAAGGCCATGAGTTTCTGCCCTTGGCATTGCTCTCGCACCCACGCAGCCGGCAGCCTTGCCGTTGGGCACCACCTGACCGCGCCCGTGCCTCACCGCTGAACGCCTGGGCCGCCTGATTCTCTATGTATCTCTCCCAAACTGAGCCGTGGCGGGATTGATCGGACGTCGGTGCCACCCGCCACCAATCCCACCTTCTTCAGTCGTGAAGTCGCGTGGGCGCGTTGACCTGGCACGAGTTTGCCAGCGGACAGGCGAAGCCCAGCGGCGCCTGGATGCCCGAGGATGGGTACGCCGCAGTTTGGGCCCCCGGCGAGCATTCCAAGGTCATATGACCACCCAATCGCGCGCGAGTATCCAACTGCGGCGCAACGCTAGCCGTCCCGACGAACGCGCTGTTCCAAGGATGTGGCCGTCGTGGCCGACTTTTCGAGCCCTACGGCAGGTCCTTGAAGTAGGTCACCGAATACTTCAGGACGACCACCCAGTCAGCGGCGGCGGCCTTCGATCTGATCTCCTCGGCTGAGTCGCCCGAGATGACCCGGCAATCAGCGCCGCACGGATTGACAGAGGAGGTTTCGCCCCCGGTGCTCACTGCTGCACCGTTGGCGAACCGCACCGACACCGACACTCCGTCGTCGCAGGCGAGATAGAAAATTGGGGTACTCAGATCGCCGGATGGCGGACGCCCCTGACTTAGGTCGGCTCCACCCGAGCACTTGCCCGCCAACTCGGTAATCACTGCTCGGTACCCAGGCTCATAGGCGCCGGACCAAGCTCCGAACAGGTGCCCACGCGCATCGCACCGCAACCGAAATCCCTGATGCTCCCAGATGCTGTTGTGGCCCTCCACGCAAGCCGTCACCACCTGGCGACCCAGGACTTCCACCCCGGGTGGGCCGCCCGGCTCGAGAAGGCGGTCCACTTTGGCGACCGCGGCCAGCCGGCTCTGGTTTTCCTTGCGTCCATCGAGGAGGTCGTCGATCGAGGGACGCAAGAAGCCAAACACGTCCACGCCAAGCGTCACGGCCAGCAACCGGGTGACGCCGAAAAGGACCGCCAACACAGCCACAGCCGCGACCACCGGTATCGACTTGCGCCAATTTGAATTCATCTCGACCCTCACCTCATGTAATGCCTCCGCGCCACCAATCCAGCGACCCGTTGCCCGCTGCCCGTTGCCAGAACCGCGCCAACCAGACACCAGGAATGCATGGTTTCACAGATGGACCATACAGAAAGCAGGACCGAAGTCGTCCGATGTACCTGGGTGCGTCAGTAGGTGACAATCGATCTGCGGGCCGTGGGGTCCCGTCGGAACGGTGCTTGAAATGCGAGAGGCTCATGTCAACTCGCCGGTGACAGGATCAATCGTCCGGCCGGTTTCCTGGTCGACCAGCCGCAGTGGGGGCGGGTTGAACGCGTTGGTCTTGATCGAGACCCCATCCGCCTCGTTGGTCGTCCGGGCCACTCGGCCCAGCGCCTCAGTTTCGTGGCGGGAGAACCTTGCCCGCGCAGGCCAGGGCTGGTGGTGGTCGTCGCAATGTTGCTTGACCCGTCCGTGGAGGCGGTCGAAGAAGGCCGGGACGCTGTAGCGGTGCCACTCCTCGAGGCTGTTGCTGTTGTGGGCCTGGGCGATCATCCGACGTTGGTCGGCGAGCACCCCGATGTCGTGGACGAGATGGGGATGCTGCGGCCAACAGGGCGGGATCATGCCGGCTGCAGGGTCCCAGACGTATTCATGGTTGAACCAGGTGACGACGGCTTCGTACCACTGCCACACGTCGCGGCGCAGGTCTGGGTCGGGGCAGGAGGCGATGTCCCAAGGCCGGGGCAACCCGGCGACGTCGCCGAGGCGGTCCTTCTGGGCGTCGGTGCCCTTATCGGACAGCCCGAGCTGACCCCAGTCGAGACCACTATTGAGACCATCGGCCCCAAAGCACGAAAACGCCCCTCCCGCAGCAACTGCGGAAGGGGCGTTTCCCCAAGTCGTGGCGGAGGTGGCGAGATTTGAACTCGCGAGAGGTTTTATCCTCAACCCGCTTAGCAGGCGGGCGCCATAAACCGGGCTAGGCGACACCTCCAAGACCGCCGACAGCCTACAAGCCGAGCGTCCCGTGCAGCAAAAGCGCGCCGCACGCTCGGGGTCAGCCCACCGCCGCGCCGGAGTCGCGGGGATTCCACTTGCGCTCACTTTAGTATGCGCGCATAATACTTTCATGATCGCACTTGCCTCCGCCCGAGCCACTTCGACGGCGCCACCGTCGGCCTTCTTCGCTCGCTGGATCGACCACAACACCTGGACCGACTGGGATACCGACACCGAGTGGGTCCGGCTCGACGGCCCGGCCACACTGGGTGCTTCCGGCGTGCTCAAGCCGAAGGGCGGGCCCAAGGCACACTTCACGATCAGCGCTTTGACTCCCGACCGCGAGTACACCGACACCAGCAAACTGCTGGGTGCAACCCTGACCTTTCAGCACCTCGCCGAAGTGACTGACGGACGCACCCACCTCACCGCCCAAGTGACCCTGACCGGCCCGCTGGCCCGGGTATGGGCTGGAATCCTGGGTGCTGGGTTCCTCGAATCAGTCCCGGCAGCACTGAACCGGCTGGTGACCCTGGTTGAGTCCCAGCCCTGATGCCCGCAACGATGGGCGCATGAGCGAGAACCACGGCCTGCATACCGAGTTCGCCGATGCCGATGACAGCACCGGACTGGTCCTGTGGCGGGTCACCAACGCCTGGCAAGCCGCCCAACGACAGGCACTACGCCCCTTCGGCCTAACCCATGTGCAGTTCGTCCTGCTGGCCTCGCTCACCTGGCTGGGCACCGATTCGCCAACCCAGCAGCAACTGGCCCACCACGCCGGCACTGACCCGATGATGACCTCACAAGTGCTGCGTGCCCTGGAAAGCAAGCAACTGGTGGAGCGCCACCCCCATCCCACCGATGGACGCGCCCGCCTGCTCGCCCCCACCCCAGCCGGACGGACGTTGGCGAACCAGGCCGTCATCGCTGTCGAAGCCTGCGACCGCGACTTCTTCGCCGCTCTCGGCCAGGAGCGCGGCCGATTCACCACATTGCTCGCCAAAATCGATCCCCGCTGAGCCGAGGCGAACTGTTACCCAGCGCGCGCCTGCGCCCAGCCCCCGAATCGCTGCCCGGCGTCTCGTGGCGGCGTGTCGGTACGCCGAGTCTCCCCGGCCTGGGTAGGGTCGAATGTGGTGGCGTGTTCCCGCCATTTGCCGCGACCTCGAGGGGGTGCCATGCCTGCGAAGCTAAAGACCATCCTGATCGTCCTGGTGGTGATCTTCCTGGTCTATGCAGTCGTGCGCGATCCCGAGCGTGCTGCCAATGTGATCAAGTCCATCTGGGACCTGCTCTACAGCACCGTCGATGGCTTCGGGAAGTTCTTCGCCTCCCTCGCAGGCTGAAATGTCTGGGCAGTGGCTGCCCGAAGAGGGCGTGCGGAGCCTAGAGAAATACCTGGTGCCGGACGAGGAAGCCCTGGTTTTCGTCGTCCGCAAGCACTGGATTACCCTCGCCGAACCGATCCTGACCACGGTCGGCTCGGGGATCGTGATGGTCGCCTTGGCCTGGATGCTCGGCCAGAAGTTCGCTGACGCAGCCAACATCGTTTTCATCCTGTGGCTAGTGGTGCTGGCGCGCGGCATCTATCTGGTGATCGAGTGGCGAGATTCCTGGTTCGGCGCCACCCACCGACGACTAGTGCTGATTCACGGCCTAATCACCCGCAAGGTGGCGATGATGCCGCTGGAGAAGGTGACTGACATGAGCTACGCCCGTTCCCCGATGGGTCAGCTGTTCGGTTATGGCGAGTTCGTGCTGGAATCGGCTGGCCAGGAGCAGGCGCTGCGCTCGGTTACCTTCATTCCCAGCCCTGACCAGCTGTATCGGACGCTGCTGGGCACCATGTTTGGCCGCAAAGCGGCAACTAAGAGCCTGGCGGCCGCCAAACAGCAGCCCACCACCGAACCCGGCAGCGGGGAGTCGGTGCAATTGGCGCCCACCTCTCTACCCGCCGACGCGTCTGCGTCCAGCAGGCCGACCGAGTTCCCCTGGCAGGAACGCATCAACGAGTTCCTCAGCGGCACCGACGAAGAGACGGTGCGCTTGCCCGACCCGTCGGACGACTGAGGTCCGTTAGCGCGCCAGCCGGCGCTAACGGGTCTGTTCGTGCCTAGGACGGCGCCCACCAACGACCCCCGGGCGGGCGATCTTGGCCCACCCGGCTACGCTTGGCGGGTCACAGCTTGATCGAAGGGCCTCTTGATGACCACGTCCCCCGGAACAAACCCCTCCGGTTCATCGCGCGGGCGGCGCCTAGCCGCCGACGATTTGACGAGTGGCGGCGGCTTGCGACCCGGTTTCGGTGGCGCCGTCGCTTGGACTGTGGCGGGCACTGTGATTCCCGGACTCGGGCTCTGGCGAGCTGGTCACAAAGTGCTCGGCGGGGTCATCATCGGCACCTTGGTGGCCCTCGCTGCCGGTCTGGGCATCTTCGCGATGATCAACCGCACCGCCCTCACCGCCGCGGCCATCGACCCCAACCTCTGGTACGGCGTCGCGGCTGCGCTTCTCGTGGCGGCCTTGGGTTGGGTGGTTGTGATCACCACCACCCACCTGGCGTTGCGGCCACGTCCGGCCAGTGCGGTTCAGCGGATTGTCGGCGGCGCGCTGGTGGGCCTGCTCTCTTTCGCAGTCGCCGCGCCGCTGGCCTTCAGCGCCAACGTCGCCTACACCTCGGCCAGCTTTTTGAGCACCACCTTTGAATCCGGCAGCGACGACACCAAGGTGAACGGCGCTGACCCCTGGAATGGTGCTGACCGCTGGAACGTCCTGCTCCTGGGCGGCGACTCGGGCACCAAGCGGGCCAGCAGCCTTGGCGCCCGCACCGACACGATCATCGTGGCCTCGGTTGACATCAAGACCGGCGCCACCACCTTGTTCACGCTGCCGCGCAACGCCACCAAGATGCCGTTCCCGCCTGATTCGCCACTCCACAAGTACTACCCCAACGGCTTCACCGACCCGTCCAACGTCGCCAACGCGGAGTACTTCCTGAACGCGATGTACCGCAACGTGCCCGCCCACGTGCCCAACGACATCCTGGGCAAAACCAAAGACTTCGGCGCCAAGGCGATGATGGTCTCGGTCGGCTACGCCCTCGGGTTGGAGATCGACCACTACGCCTTCGTCAATATGGACGGCTTCAAAGACTTCATGAACGCCATCGGCGGCATCACCGTGAACGTCAACTACCGCGTCCCGATCGGCGGACGCAATGCCAGCGGCAGCAACCCTGAGCAGGCCCCCAGCGATTACATCGAAATTGGGCCCAACAAGCATCTGACTGGTGGCTACGCCCTGTGGTACGCCCGTGGCCGCTACCACCTGGACGACTACAGCCGCATGGAGCGCCAGCGCTGCGTGATCAACGCGGTGATCAAGCAGGCCGACCCGGCCACCATCCTGGCCAACTACCAGGCCGTGGCTGAGAGCGGCAAGAAGACCATCAAGACCAACATTCCGCGCGAACTGCTGCCAGCAATACTCGATGTGGCGCTGCTGGCCAAGAACGCCAAGCTGCGCAGCCTGGTGCTGAGCCCCGATAACGGCTTCGTGTTCGGCCGTCCCGATTGGGTCAAGGTGCGCTCGCAGGTGCAGAAGTCGTTGCGCGAAACCACCTCGTCGAACACCGAGACCCCCAGCGCCAGCCCAGACCCGAGCACGTCGGCCAGCCCGAGTGGTTCAGCTTCGCCGTCGGCCTCACCGTCCAAGAAGCCAAAGAGCGAGGATCTGGAAGACGCTTGCGCCTACCACCCCAAGGACGGCACCAAGAAGTGACCGCTAGCCACTGAAACGAATCGGGCTCGCCGCTGATGCGGCGAGCCCGATGTTTTTGCTGGCGGCGAGGGTGGGATTCGAACCCACGGAGCCGTTAAGCTCGGCCGCTTTCAAGGCGGCTGCACTAGTCCACTATGCGACCTCGCCAGGCCGGCTCAGCTTACCGGTTCCGCCTCAGGCTTTGCCTCACCGGACAGCCCACCGTTGACCGGTGGTCGAAGGGACGTGCGAAGCTGAACCCATGCGCATCGTCACCGTGACCGCCCCAGGGGGCAGCGAGAATCTGGCCATCGCCGAAGCCCCCACCCCCAGCGTTGCGCCGGGGGAGTTGCTGATCGAGGTGATGGCGGCCGGGGTGAACCGGGCCGACGTGCTGCAGCGCCAGGGGTTCTACCCACCGCCGCCCGGCATCAGCGATGTGATCGGCCTGGAAGTTGCCGGCACGGTCGCTGGCCTCGGCGAGGGAGTCAGCGGCTGGCACCTCGGCGACCCCTGCGTGGCTCTGCTGGCTGGCGGCGGCTACGCCGAATACGTGAACGTCCCGGCCGGGCAGGTCATCCCGCCGCCGCCGGGAGTCGAACTCGTCAGCGCCGCCGGGCTGATCGAGGTGGCCGCCACGGTGGTCTCGAACTTCGACCATGTGCACCTGGCGGCTGGGGAGACCGTCCTAATCCATGGCGGCGCGGGTGGTATCGGCACCTTCGCGATCCAGTACGCCAAAGCCCTTGGGGCCCGAGTAATCGTGACGGCTGGCACTGCCGAAAAGCTGCAGCTCTGCCGAAGCCTCGGCGCTGACGTCGCCCTCGACTATCACGATGACTGGGCTGAGGCAGTGACCCAGGCCACCGGGGGCGCCGGGGCCGACGTCATTCTCGACATCATGGGAGCCAAGTACCTGGAGGCCAACGTTGGCTGCCTGGCCACCGACGGTCGCCTGGTAGTAATCGGTCTGCAAGGCGGACGCAAAGGCACGCTCGATCTGAACCGCCTGTTGATCAAACGGGCCACCGTCACCGCGACCAGTCTGCGCGGCCGTCCGGTGGCCCAGAAGGCGGCGGTCTGCACCAGGGTTGCCGAACGGGTCTGGCCGCTGATTGCCAACTCAGCGATCAAGCTGGCGCCGGAAACCCGCTTCGCCTTCGCCGAAGTGGCCGCAGCCCACCAACTACTCGAATCCGGCGAGAGCGTCGGCAAAATCGTCCTGGTCTGGTAGCCCACGGGCGCAATTCCCCCACTGCCGGGGGCCAGGCCTCGCCGAATGGCGCTCACCATCAGCCGGACCGGTCGCCCAGATCATGGCCGCTTGGCCGCGCCCTGCCTAGAATCGGGGCACCCCTTAGTGAGGAGCGATCATGCTCATCGAGTTTGCTCCATCCGCGCAATCGAGCGTGGGCATCGAATGGGAGTTGGCGCTGGTCGACCTGGCTACCGGCGAACTGGCCCCGATGGCCGAAGAAGTGCTGCACGCCGTCGACGCTCACGACGAGGGGCCCATCCGCAAGGAATACCTGAAGAACATGGTGGAGCTGGTCTCTGGCGTCCACGCCCACGTCGAAGACGCGGTGGCCGATCTGGCCGAGCAGCTGCGGACCCTGCGAACCGCCCTGGCTCCGCTGAATCTCGGGGTGATCGGCTCTGGCACGCACCCGTTCAGCCGATCGGCCGACCAGCAGCGCTTCCACGGACCGCGCTACGACCTCGTGGACGAGCGCACCGCCTACTGGGGGCGACAGATGGCGATCTGCGGCACTCACGTCCATGTTGGCGTCGATCACCGGGACAAGTCCCTGCCGATCACCTGCGGCCTGGCCCGCTTCTACCCCTATCTGCTGGCCGTCAGTTGCGCCTCGCCATTCTGGGAGGGCGAAGACACCGGCTACGCCTCTCAGCGCACCATGCTGTTCCAGCAGCTGCCCACCAACGGATTGCCCTACCCGATGGCCACCTGGTCGGAGTTCGAGGCCTACGCCGAAGAGCTGTTGGCGTGCGGCATGATCAACGTCGCCGCTGAGATTCGCTGGGACGTCCGCCCGTCCCCGAAGTTCGGGACGGTAGAAAACCGGACCGCCGATTCGGTGCCGACGTTGGCCGAGCTTGGCTGCGTGACCGCGCTAACCCAGTGCTTCGTCGAACACATCTCCCGCACCTACGAGCAGGATCAGTTTGTCGACCGGCTGCCATCGTGGCTGGTGCGGGAGAACAAGTGGCGCGCCGCCCGCTATGGAATGGACGCCGAGGTGATCGTGCCCAGCGCCGGCCGCCGCGAGGTACCACTTCGCGAGGGCCTAGCCATGTGGCTGGATCGGCTGAGCCCGATAGCCCGCGATCTGGGCTGTGAGCGCGAGCTGGCCTTCGCCGGCGAATTGGCTGAGCACGGGGCCAGCTACCGACGCCAGCTCGACGCCGGCAGTCCACAGCAAGCCCTGCAGACCCTCCTCAAGGAGACCGGCGCGGACAGTCCGTTCGTCTGACCCCCGTCCCCTGCCCCGCTTTGCGCCCCTAACCCAGCTTTGCGCCCCCTGTAGCGGGCGCAAAGCGCAGTTGGGGGCGCAAAGCGGGTGGGAGGCCGGGCTGATGGACGGACGGGAATTGGGCCGTCGCCGATCAGGACATAACCTGTGCCCGTGCTTCCGTTCCTGCTGCTGGCCACCCGCGACCACGACGAGGCCGCCCTGGCCGAATACGCCTCGGTGCTGCGTCACACCGGGCTGGCGCCTGAAGACCTACACCACCTTCGGGTGGAGTCCGAACCGCTGCCGCCGATCGACCTGACCGACTACTCCGGGGTGATCCTGGGCGGCAGCTCCTTCAACATCTCCGACGAAGCCAAATCGCCGGTGCAAGCACGCGTCGAAGCTGATCTGGCCCGGCTGCTCAACACCATCGTCGACGCCGACTTCCCCTTTCTGGGGCTGTGCTACGGCGTCGGGGCGGTCACCAACCATCTCGGCGGCGTCGTCGATCGGGAGTTTGGCGAGCCAATGGGCGCCATCGAAATCACCCTGACCCGCCAAGGCCTGGCCGATCCAGTGCTGGCCGGGGTCGGCGAGCACTTCCACGCCTTCGTTGGCCACAAAGAGGCGTGCACCTCGGTGCCGTCCACGGTGACCATGCTGGCCGTTGGTGTCGCCTGCCCGGTGCAGATGTACCGGGTCGGGGCCAACGTCTACGTCACCCAGTTCCATCCCGAGCTGGACGCTGAGGATCTGGCTGGCCGAATGCGCATCTACCAGCATCACGGCTACTTCGACCCAGAAGAGCTGGACGACCTCATCGAGATGGCCAAGAACTCCGCCGTCGACGGACGCCAGCATCTGGTGCTGCGCAACTTCGTCCAGCGCTATGCCCGCGAGCAATGACCGATTGGGTCTTCTCCTACGGCACCCTGCGGTTGCCCGAGGTGCAGTTGGCCAACTACGGACGCCTGTTGGCCGGGGTGCCTGATCGGCTGCCCGGCTACCGTTGCGAACTGCTGGCGATTTCCAATCCTGAGGTAGTGGCGGTCTCGGGGATCGCCGACCACCCAGTAGCCCAGCGCAGCGACGACCCCTCCGATGGCGTGGACGGCACCCGCTTCGCAATGACCGCTGCCGAACTGGCCGCCACCGATGCCTATGAATCGGCTGACTACACCCGGGTGCCGGTCGAGCTAGCCTCCGGCACTGCCGCCTGGCTCTACGTAGGCCAGCTGGACGCGGGCCGCAGCTGAGCCGAAGTCAGCGTCCGGCCGTCCTGGCCGCCGCCTGCTGCAACGACTTGGCCACGCCCGCGTCCAACCCAGCGGTGTAGGTGTTGCCCACCGGCGTCCGGCCAAAAAGCTGGGCGAAAACTGCGCAGGCGGCCAAGTAGGTGCCCTCGCGGGTCGGGTGACCGTCTGCCCCGTTCAAGATGATGGCCGGATTGGCCCGAGCCGAATCGGCGAAAGCCGTTCCCGCCGGGATCACCGACAACCCCAACTTGTTAGCCACACTGCTCGTGGTTCGCCGCAACGCCTCGGTGGTCACCCGAGCAGAATCTGGACGCGCCCAGGTCATCAGGAGTCGCGGGTTGCCATTCAGTTCGCGAATGCGTTTGGTGAGCTGCCGCGCCGAATCCAGATAGTCGGCGTAGTCGTACACGGGCTTCTGGCTTTGCTCTTGCAGGACGATGTAGTCCCAGCCGTCATCCAGCGTGTCCATGGTGGTCGGGTCGGCTAGGTGCTGGCGCAAGGTGTAGCCGCCGGGGGCCACGCTGCCAACCGAGATTCGGGGGGCCAACCCGCGCAACGCGGCGTCGATGCCACCGTTGTAGGCGGTGTAGCTGTTGCCGATGAACAGCACCTTCACCGGCGGAACGCTGCTGTCGCCGGTGCAGCCGCTGGTGAGCATGGCCGTAATCAGCAGGACGGCCAACAACGCCGCTGACACCGTCCGCCGCGATCTCCGCAGTGAACCGCTCAGCAACCTCAGCAGGGTCGCACCTTCGGCGAGTTCTGCGCGGTCAGCATCGGATTGCGCACCACCACTTCACCGAGCACAGCATCGATTCGGGCCAACACGTCTCCTGGTAGCACCACTCCCGAGGCGGCCGCGTTCTCGACGATCTGCTTTGGCTTGGACGCGCCGATGATCGCCGCGGCCACATTGGGGTTTTGCAACACCCAGGCGACCGCCAGCTGAGCCATGGTCAGATCGAGCTCCTCGGCAATCGGCGCGAGGCGTTGGACGGCGGTGAGTACCTCGTCGTTCAGGTGGCGCTTGATCGTGTTCGCCCCACCCAGGGCGTCCGTGGCTCGAGAACCCTCGGGCGCGGGACGCCCGGGCAGGTACTTACCCGAAAGCACCCCTTGGGCGACCGGCGACCAGCAGATCTGGGAGATCCCCAGCTCCGTCGAGGTAGGCACCACCCACTCTTCAATCACCCGCCACAGCATCGAGTACTGCGGCTGATTGGACACCAGCTGGAATCCGAGGCTGCGCGCCAGGTCGTGGGCTGCTCTGATCTGGGCGGCATCCCATTCCGAAACCCCGATGTAGAGAGCCTTGCCGGAGCGCACCACGTCGGCGAAGGCCTGCATGGTCTCTTCCAACGGGGTGTCGTGGTCGTACCGGTGGGCCTGGTACAGGTCGACATAGTCGGTCTTCAGCCGCTTCAGTGAGCCGTTGATCGATTCCATGATGTGTTTACGCGACAGCCCGCAATCGTTGGGGCCTTTCGGGCCGGTCGGCCAATAGACCTTGGTGAAAATTTCTATCGACTCGCGGCGCTCATTCTTCAGGGCCTTACCGAGCACCTGCTCGGCGACTGTGTTCGCGTAAACATCAGCGGTATCGAAACTGGTGATTCCGACGTCCAGCGCAGTCCGGACGCATTTCGCTGCCGTCTCGTTCTCCACCTGGGACCCATGGGTCAGCCAGTTGCCGAAACAGATCTCGGAAACCTTCAACCCGGAGTTACCCAGGTAACGATGCTTCACCGACGGCCCTTAGCCACCATGCCCTCGTTTTCAGCCTCGCGGACCGCAGCAAGGTCCTCGGTGCTGAGCACCTCGGTCAACTCATCGAGGGCGCCTTCAACTGGTTCCCCCTCAGCCTTGGCCTCTTCGCCGGCCTCCGCCTCTTCGCCACCGGCTTCGGCGACGTCGTGAGCGAACTCGGTCTCCTCAGCTGAGACGATCTGCTCCTCTTCGCTCTCCGGCAATTTGCTGGTCAGCGACGATGAGGTGTTGTCGAGCGTGGCCAGCATCTGTCGAACATTCGCCAACTGGGCGTTGATCGCATCCCGGCGGGCCACTGCGGCCTGCAGTTCACGCTCGGACTCACGGCGGATCTTCACCGCCGAGGCGCGGGCGGCGGCGATGTGCTGGACGGCCTCTTCGCGGGCTGCCTTGAGCATGGCGTCGCCTTGCTCCTTGGCCCCCGAAAGCATCGTTTCGGCTTCCATTTCCAGGTTGTCGTGCCGCTCCATCAGCCGCGAGATCGCTGCCTCGTTGGCGGCGGTCTGCGCAGCCAGCTCTTCGGCGGCCTTCTCACGACGCTCGGCCAGGTTCTGCTCGAACTCGGCGGCAGCGGCCGCGGCGCGAGCCCGATGGGCCTCGTAAACAGCCTCGGCCTCTTCGCGGCGAGCCATCGCCTCGCGGTCGGCATAGTCGACGATTTCGTCGGCCTGCCGCTTGGCAGCCTCCAGAATCCGAGCCGCCTCGGTATCAGCCTTGCTGATCACGTCGCGAGAGTGGCGCTCAGCATTGCTCTTGAGCTGCTCACTCTCGGTGGAGGCTTCCCTGGTCACCCGCTCGGCTTCGGCCTTGGCGCGGGTGCGCAGCTCTGAAGCCTCGTCCTCAGCCAGCGCCAGCATGCGTCCGATTCGGGCACCGATGTCGGAGAAGCTGGGCTGCTCCTCTCGGGCCGATTCCAGCTTGGCCAAGCGGGTGCGGTAGCCGGCCAACTGCTCCTCAAGCTGGGCGACTGCTGCCTGCGCCTTCCCCAGCGTCAGCGAGCTGTCAGCGGCCTCGGCGCGGGCTTGATCGCGCGCCTTGCAGAGGTCCCCAATGGCGCGATCAACTTCGGTGGTGTCGTACCCACGAAGGACCGTGCGGAAACCTGGGATCTGGATCATTTGTGTACTTCCATTTCTTGCGAGGCTCGGTTGAATGCGTCAGGGACGCGGATGGTCTGGAGGTCACCGGAGAACTGCTTGATCTGCGCAGTGATTTCTTCGCGCCGTTTGATCAGCGCCGCAACTTCGGCGCGGGCACGCTCGGCAGTGGCCCTGGCTTCGGCTCGGACGGTATCAGCGTCAGCTCGGGCTTGGCTGAGCACAGCAATCGCTTCCTCGCGGGAAGCCAACGCCTTGTCGTAGGCCTCACGCTGCATGGATTCCAGGTCTTCGGAGCTGCGCTCGCGCACCAGCTTCGCGCCGACCTCAGCTTCCTCTAGTCGACGGCGCGCGCGGGTTTCCTGGGCTGCCGCCTCGGCGCGGGCGCTCTTGAGCAGCCGGTCGGCGGACTCCTGGGCTTGCGCCCGGATGTGCTTGGCTTCGGCCTCGGCCGCCTCCAGTGCACCTTTGGCGCGAGCCTCAACATCCTCGGCACGCGCGGTGGCCTCAGCGACGGTGGCCCGGTTCTTGTGCTCAATGGTGGTGGCCAGCAGTTGGGCGCGCTCGCGAACTTGGCTTACGTAGTCAGCCAACTCACCACGACGCTGCCGCTTGATCGCCTCGACCTCGCCCTCAGCCTTCTTACGCAGGTAGGCCATTTCTTTCTCAGCCCGATCGGCCAGTTCGCCAGCGAAAGCGGCCCGCTCCTCGACCTTGACCTTGGCTTCGATCAGCCGCCGGTCAATTTCGGCCTTTGCTTCGACGCGCAGCACCTCCAGCTCGGCGTCAAAGGCCGCGCGCTCAGCGTCCAACTCGGCCTTCAAGGTGAGCCGTTCGGCCTCCAGGTCAGCCCGTTCAGCCTGAACCTCATCGAGCATCGCGGCCCGGTCGCGCTCCAGCTCCTCGGTGATGTGAGCCCGAGTGCCGTTCAGCTCGGCGTCCAGCAGGTCGCGGCGATGGGCCTCCTGGGAGGCGACGGCATCACTGCGAGCCTGGAGTTCCAGCTCGAACTCGGCCAGTCGGGCCGCAGTGCGGGCCTCAATCTCGCCGTCCAGCTGCGCTACCCGCACTTCCAGCTGCTCAACCCGACGATGCGCGCCTTCAAGCACTGCCTCGGCCTGAGTGCGGGCCTGCAGGACGACGTCCGCTGCGGTGCGTTCAGCGGTTTGGTGCAGCATGGCGGCCTGATGGGTCGCGTCCTGGAGTAGCTGCAAAGCGTCCTGGCGGGCCTCTTCGAGCCGCGCCGACGCTGCGGCCTTCATCGAACCGGCCTCGGCTTCGGCCTGCGCGACCTGGCGCTGGGCGTGATCACTGAGCTCTCGTTGCCGGGCAGCCTCAGCGCGTGCAGACTCAGCTGCAGCCTGCGCCTCGGCACGCAGTTGGTCGGCGAGGTTCTGCGCTTGCGTGAGGATCTCGGTGGCTTGTCGCGTCACCTCACCCCCGCCCGGCCCCTCCCCGAACAGTGGATTCACTTCGAGCACCTTGAAATGGTGCTCGTTAACCACCACTAATGGCAACCCCAATTCCATAAACGTTCCGGTGGTCTCACCCTCGGGTGTAGGCGTGTAGATGGCCATATCCCGGCGCCGGTAGAGTTGTGCGACGTGCGGTACCTCTCCACCCGCGGCGACTCAGCCGCCACCCGACCCGGCTTCGGCGACATCCTTCTTGCCGGACTGGCCCCTGATGGCGGGCTCTACCTTCCCGAGCGCTACCCCAGAGTGGACGCATCGATCCTTGCCGGATGGCGTCGGCTACTCACCGAGAATGGTCGGGACGCCAATGGCTACGCCGCCCTGGCAGCGTCGGTTATCTCCGAGTTTGTGGGCGATATCCCGCTCGCCGATTTGACAAATCTCTGCGAGAAAGCTTACGGCCGCGCTGCATTTCCTGACCCGCAGGTCGTCCCGGTTACCGAACTGAGTGGCGGAATCTGGATCAGCCACCTTTCCGGCGGCCCCACCGCCGCATTCAAAGACCTGGCCATGCAATTACTCGGGCAGCTCTTCGAATACCAGCTGGCGCGCACCGGCACCGAGCTCAACATCCTCGGGGCCACCAGTGGTGACACCGGTTCGGCCGCCGAATACGCGATGCTGGGCCGCGAAGGCGTCCGGGTGTTCATGCTGACCCCGGCCGGGCGGATGACGCCCTTCCAACAGGCGCAGATGTTCAGCTTGGCTGACCCGGCGATCATCAACATCGCCGTGGACGGGGTCTTCGACGACTGCCAAGACCTGGTGAAGGCCGTCAACGCCGATGCAGATTTCAAGCAGCGCTATCACCTGGGCGCGGTCAACTCGATCAACTGGGCCCGCCTGGTGGCTCAGGTGGTCTACTACGTCGCCTCTTGGATTCGCGCCACCACCGCCGATGACCAGCGAGTGTCGTTCACCGTACCCACCGGCAATTTCGGCAACATCTGCGCCGGCCATATCGCCCGCGAGATGGGCGTGCCGATCGACACCCTCGTGCTGGCCACCAACGAGAACAACGTGTTGGACGAGTTCTTCCGCACCGGCGTCTACCGGGTTCGGTCAGCGGCCGAGACCCACGCCACGTCCAGCCCGAGTATGGATATCTCCAAGGCCTCCAACTTCGAGCGGTTCATCTTCGATCTGCTCGGCCGCGACGGCGACCGCGTCCGGCACCTCTTTGGCGAACTCCTGCCCACCCAGGGCTACTTCGACCTCTCCGACACCGCCGAGTTCGCTGGCTTGCGGGAGCGGTACGGGTTCGTTTCGTCCTCCTCCACCCACGCCGACCGGGTGTCGACCATCGGTGAGGTGTGGGCACGCGACGGAGTGCTCATCGACCCCCACACCGCCGACGCAGTGAAGGTGGCCGCTGAGTTCGTCCAACCCGGCGTGCCGATGATCGTCACCGAAACGGCCCTGCCGGTGAAGTTCGCCGAAACCATCGTCGAGGCGATTGGCTCCGAGCCCGCCCCCGACCCCCGTTTCGCCGGCATCGAGAACCTGCCCCGCCACGTGATCGAGCTCCCCAACGATGCTGAGGCGCTCAAGTCGCTGATTCGCCAGCACGTCGACTCCTGATCTGACCGGGACCGGGGACGGTTCCCCCGCGCAGCTCACGGGGACGGTTCCCCCGCACAGCTCACGGGGACGGTTCCCCCGCACAGCTCACGGGGACGGTTCCCCCGCACAGCTCACGGGGACGGTTCCCCCGCACAGCTCACGGGGACGGTTCCCCCGCACAGCTCACGGGGACGGTTCCTCTGAGTTTTGCCCACCCACAGTGAGTTATCCACAATTCCTTCCCACGCCGCTCGTTTGGCCACGGACACTGCCTAGCCTGACTGATCCAAGGCAGCAGCTGAAGGAGGGTCATGGCCAGGCAAGCGCGCCAGCTCAGCGAATCGGCGATCTACCACGTGATGATGCGCGGGATCAATCGTGACGCCGTCTTCTTGGAGGACGACGACCGCCAGCGGTTCATCGACCTCCTCGACCTGGTGCGGCAGGCCTCAGGCTGCCTCGTGCTCGCCTACTGCTTGATGCCGAACCACATCCATCTCGTGATTCAAACCACCGCTGAACCAGTCGGCACGGTGATCAAGCGCCTGGGCGTCCGCTACGTCGGATGGTTCAACCGGAAGTACTCACGAGTCGGGCACCTGTTCCAGGACCGGTTCAAGAGCCTGCCGGTGGAAGACGACGCCTACTTGGTGACCCTCCTGCGGTACGTGTGGAACAACCCGGTGGAAGCGGGCCTGATCGATCAGGCGGACGCCTATCAATGGAGCAGTCGGCGCTACCTGGGACGCCCTGGGCCGGCTTTGGACGATGTCCGCCTGCGGCAGCTGCTGCCTGCGGAGGTTTTCGCCGAGCTACGTGAGGAGGCCGCGCCGTCGCCAGCCGACCGCGACCTGATCGCGCGGCTTGAACCTACTCAGCAGTTGCCCGACCATGTTGCCGAGCACCTGCTGCTGAGAGCGAGCAGGTTGTCGGACGTGAGCGAGTTCAACGCACTGTCGACCACCCAGCGGCGCCAGATTGTGTGTGAGCTACGCACGCGCGGCGTGGCCTATCGCCAGATCGCACGACTGACCGGGATGAGCAATGCTGGCGTCAGATGGCTGCACCTGAGCGGGATTCCGGCAGATGGTCAGCAGGGGCGTCCGACGTGACGACGGAGCGTCCCACCACGCCGGAAGAACCGTCCCCGTGAGCTGCTCAGAGGAACCGTCCCCCTGAGCTGCTCAGAGGAACCGTCCCCGTCAGTCCTCCAGGCCGCGGCGCCTCAGGAGGTGGACGATGTCGGGGTCAGCACCGCGATAGTCGCGGTAGGCCTCCATTGAGTCGATCGAGCCGCCGCGAGCCAGCAGGCGCCGCCGGAAGCGCTCGCCGTTTTCCCTGGTCAGTCCACCGTTGGCCAGCATGAAGGCGCCGGTGTCAGCGTCCATCACCTCACTCCAGAGGTAGGAGTAGTAGGCGGCCTCGTAGTCGCCCTCAAACACGTGGCGGAAGTAGGCCGACCGGTAGCGCGGCGCGACCAGGTCAAAATCGAGCCCGACCTTGGCCAGAGCGGACGCCTCGAACGCCTCAACTTCATCGGCGCCGGTGGGCAGCTCGGCCAGCGGCGTGGCGTGCCAGAGGTGATCGAGCAGCGCGGCCCCGAGATACTCGGTGGTCTTGTAACCCTGGCCGAAAAGCGTCGAGCCGCGCAGCGTCTGAATCCACTCAGCTGGCATGGGCTCACCAGTGTCGTAATGGACGGCGTAGTTGGCCAGCAGTGTCGGGTCCAAGGCCCACATTTCGTTGACCTGCGAGGGGTATTCAACGAAGTCCCGCGGGGTTTCGGTGCCCGACTGCGAGGGATAGCGGGTGTCTGAGAGTAGGCCGTGCAGAGCGTGCCCGAACTCGTGGAACAGCGTGATCACGTCGTCCCAGCTCATCAGGGTGGGCTGCCCGGCTGGCGGTTTGACCAGATTGGCGTCATTGGTGACCACCGGCCGCTGACCGAGCAGGTGATTCTGAGCGACCAGGTCGTTCATCCAAGCCCCGCCCTGCTTGCTCGAGCGGGTGTGGAAGTCGGCGACGAACAGCCCAATGGGCCTGCCGTCAGCCTCGGCAACCTCGAAGACGCGCGCCTCACCGGTGTGTCCGCGAAGCTCGGGCCGCTCAGTGAAAGTGACCCCGTACAGGCCGGTAGCGGCAGCAAACACACCCTCGTGCAGCACCCGCTCCAGTTCTAGGTAGGGACGCAGCGCCGCCGAATCCAGGGCATAGCGCTCCGCCCGCAGCCGCTCGCTCACGTACTGCCAGTCCCAGGCCTCGAAGGTCTCGCCCGGAGCCAAGCGGGCCCACACCTCACCGAGTTCGGCGCCCTCGGCTCGAGCGTTACGGACGGCTGGCGCCACCAGTTTGGTGAGCAGTTCCCACACCGCCGCTGCGCTGCCGGCGCAGCCCTCGGCGGCCACATAATCAGCCGGGCTGGGAAAGCCCAGCAGACTGGCCCGCTCGGCACGCAACCGGGCCAGTTCGACCACGATTGCGCTGGTGTCATGCTCCCCGCCCAGGCCACGTCCGATTGCCGCCCGGTAGATCCGCTCGCGCAGCCCCCGATTACTGAGCTCGTCCAAAGCGGGCTGCCCGGACGTGTTGGTGATCTCAATCAGCCAGCCCTCCTGGCCGCGTTCAGCTGCCAGTTCCGCGGCTGCCTCAAGCTGGGCCGGGCTCAGGCCGTCCAACTCGGTCACCTCGGTGACCAGCACCGCGGCCGCGTTCATCCCGGCCAGGGCTACCCGGCCAAAGGCCGATTGCAGCTCGGCGATGCGAGCGTTGAGCGCGCGCAAGCTCACCTGCTGATCTGCTGGCAGGTTCACCCCGGCCCGCTCGAACGCCTCCAGCTTGCGTTTCAGCCAGTAGGCCGCCGCCGCGTCGAGGGCCACTTCATTCGCCTGGACGCGCACGTTCAAGGCCACGACTCGGTCGTAGAGCCGCCGATCCAGGTAGATCGCATCGACGTGGGCCGCGACTGCCAGCGCGATGGCCGCCTCGGCGGCGTCCAATACCTCGTTGGTGTCAGCGGGCTGCCTGGCATAGAAGGCGCCGAGCGAGCGGGCCAGCAGTTCACCGGCGTGCTCCCAGGCTTCGATCACATTGGCGAGGTCCGGCGGGGCCAGGTCAGCCGCGATGGCGGTCAGCGCAGCGAGCTCCTCAGCCATGCCAGCTTCGATCGCTGGCTGGTAGTGCTCATCGCGGATCGCGGCAAAGTCGACCAGTCCGAAAGGCAGAGTGGACGGCACCGCAAAAGGGTTGCTGGGATCAAGGGCCATACCGCCATCCTTACCCAACCCGGACGATCACCCAACCCAGAGGCTTCGACGGGCTCAGCCAACTTAGGTGGACTCAGCCAACTTAGGTGGACTCAGCCAACTTAGGTGAACTCGGCCAACTTGGGTGGGGCTCAGCCCGTCCCAGCTCCCGCCTCAGATCCCTGAGCTTGTCGAAGGGTCGGAGGGCTTCGACAAGCTCAGCCAACTTGGGCAAAGCCGCCAACTTGGGTAAAGCCGCCAACTTGGGTGGGGTCAGCCAAACTGCGGGAACGCCCGGGCCACCATCCCTACCTCGGCCGCGGGCAGACGTGGCCACACCGCCACCAGCGGCGCCAGGCGTCCCACCAGTTCGGCGATTCGGGGCGGCACCTGTGACGTCCGGCCCACTTCAGCTGCGGTCATCCAGCACAGCTCCACCGACTCGCCCTCACGAGGGGCCAACTGCGGCGCCCCGTCAATCACGAAGGCGAAGGCCAGATCGGTGTGCGTCCAGCCAGGCTCAACTTCGTGGACGTCCAAGGCGACTGGCGCCGGGAAACGACCAGGGCCAGCGACACACTCCAGCGCCAGCAGCGCGGAGAGCTGTTCGGGGATGACCCCGGTTTCCTCGCCCAGTTCGCGCAACACCGCCTGCCAGGGGTGCTCATCGGCTTCCACGTGGCCGCCCGGGGGAATCACCACCGGATACCGCTTGTGTTGGTGCAACAGCACCCGCGGTTCATCCTCGGCAGTGAAGACCAGCGCGCTGACAGTCAGACAGCTACCGCCCCGCGGCGCGGTGTGGCCCATAGCTCAGTTCCTTTCATCACACCGACCGCCAACGGCGGCCAAGAGGGATGCAGTGCGATCCTCGTCCCAAACAAGACCCGATTCGGGCTCAGCCTTTGGCCTTGCCCACCGGAATAGTGAGCGCCAGCAACACCAGGACGGTGAGGCTGCCAGCGGCGAGCAGCCAGTTCAGCCAGGCGGTCGCTCCCGACATGGGCTGCAGTAACCCAATAGCCGCCATCACGATTGCCAGAATGTGCAGGCCGCGGCTCCGCTTGAAGACGCCCCAAGTTGCCAGCGCATACAAGCCCGTCCAGACCAGCAACACCGCACCCACCAGGACTCCGTACGCGGCGCCGGAGGACCCTTCCGGAAGGAAGAGCAACCAGATGGACGCGACCGCCCAATAGGCGGTGATCGGGATGAGAAGTAGCACGGCGATCAGGCGCATCCGCGCCCGGGCCGAACCGGCGGTATCAGGAAGCTGCGGCACGCCCCATACGGTAGCGCCCAGACCTGTGTGCCCCCATTCACCCCACCGGGGCGGAGCGCCGCCGGTTCACCGGCGCGAAGATGACCAGGGCGAATAGGGTGTGCAGGTGAATCTCAACGTCGTGGAAATCATCGGTTACGTCGCTTCTGCCCTTGTGGTCGCGTCCTTCGCCATGAAATCGGTGGTCCGGCTGCGAATCGTGTCCCTGATCGGCTCGGTGGTGTTCGTCGCTTACGGCCTGATGCTCGGCTCGATTCCCCTGATCATCACCAATGTCGCCGCCGCCGGGCTGAACCTGTGGAATCTGCGGCGCGAGTTCCGTCCCAACCGCGATCTGGGCGCCGTGCCGATCGCGCCGGACGCGCCGTTCCTGTTGGACTTCCTCAACTCCCACCGCGACGACATTGCCCGATTCCACCCCAGTTTCAGCCAGCCCAATGACGGCGATTTCGTCCGGCTGCTCAACCGGGACGGGCTGCCGGCAGGTGCGATCATCGGGCAACCCGACGGCGAGACCCTCCGGATCAAACTGGACTACGTGATGCTGGCCTATCGCGATTCCCGCATTGGCAGCTGGCTCTACGGGCCCGGCGCGAAGACCTTCACCGACGCGGGCTTCACCCGCCTGATCGCTCAGCCCGAGTCGGAGGCGCTGCGGGCCTACCTGCTCAAGACTGGCTTCAGCGAATCAGACCAGGGACTCCAGCTGCAGCTGCGTCCCTGAGCTGATCGCCCAGCCTTCACTCACACAAGGTGAGTTCGCCAGCCCGAACCACCTCGGGCTTACCAACCCCCAAGAACATCAACTTGTTGGGCAGCTCCAACGCTTTGGTGCCATCGGGCAGACCCAGCTTGATGTACTTGGCGGCCGGGTACTTGGCCTTGAGTTGATTGAAAGTCAGGTTGAGCGGCACCCCATCGGCCATCGCCCACGGCTTGGGCAAGGCCTTGTTGAGTTGAAAACCCCACGCGGTCAGAGTGCGCGGTGAGCTCTTCTTGGTGGTCTTGGCACTGAACTGCACCCACAGGTCGTCATAGACCACGGTTTCGGCCCAGGGGCTGCTCGCGTCGAGCTCGCAGGACTGGCCCTGCATGCTGGTAGTCGGCTTGCCCACCCGCGCGGTGATCACCTTCACGACCTCAGCCTGGGCGGTGCCGAACGGCAGATCGGCGATCCCGTCCCCGGCAAGAGTCAGTGCGGACGCACTCGGCGTCGGCGATGGCTTGGCTGAAGTTGGCGGCGCCGAAGGAGACACCGAAGCGCTCGAGGCCGGAGCCGTGGGCGTGGTCGGCGTCGGGAAGGGCGGGGTTTTTCCACAGCCAGCCAGCGCCAGGGCCAGCACCATGGCAGAACCGGCGAGAGTGCCGAGACGATTCATCGAGGCTCCAGTCAAGAGGTCAACCCTGGGGGTTGAGGATCGCTACCGGCCAAGAGTACGTGCTCGGCCCAGCGGACCGAAACGGTTGCCGGAGCATTAACCTAGGCGGCAGCCAACGAAGGGATCGGCCATGAGCGCCGCAAGGACGAAGCGGATCGGGATTCTCACCGCTGGCGGTGACAGCCCCGGGCTGAACGCCGCTATCCGCGGATTCGGCAAGGCCGCGATTGGCAACGGCTGGGAGCTGATCGGCTTCCGTGACGGCATCCGCGGTCTGGTCGAGAATCGACACGTCCAGCTCGACTCCAAGGCGCTTTCGGGCATTCTCACGGTCGGCGGCACCATTTTGGGCACCAGCCGCGACAAAGTGCACAAGATGAACATCGACGGCGAGATCGTCGATGCCCGCCCGCAGGTGCTGGCCAATGTTGAGGCTGAGGGCCTGGACGCGCTGGTGCTGCTCGGTGGCGGCGGCACCCAGAAGAACGCATTACGCCTGGTGGAATCCGGCCTCAACGTGATCACCCTGCCCAAAACCATCGACAATGACGTACCCCGTACCGACACCACTTTTGGCTTCGCTACCGCCATGGAGATCGCCACTGAGGCGGTCGATCGGCTGCATTCGACGGCGCACAGCCATCACCGGATCATCCTGGCCGAGATCATGGGGCACCGCGCCGGCTGGCTCACCCTCGGCGCAGGGATCGCCGGCGGTGCCGACATCATTCTGCTGCCCGAAATCCCCTATTCGGTCGATAGCGTCGCGGAGAAGATCAAGACGCGAATGCAGCGGGGCAGCACCTTCTCCGTGATCGCAGTGGCCGAGGGTGCCCGCGACCTCTCTGATTCTGCCGATCTGGAGGCTGCTGAGCTGTTGGCCCGCTCAGCCAAAACCTCGGAATCGACTCGGGCCGCCAAACAGCATCTGGCCAACGTCATCGACACCCAACGGGAGCACACCTTCAAACTGGCCCGCGAGCTGGAAGCAGCCACCGGTCTGGAGTCGCGGGTGTCGATCTTGGGCTACGTACAGCGGGGCGGCACCCCGTGTGCGGCCGATCGACTGCTCGGCTCCCGGCTTGGGACGGCCGCCGCCCACGCCGTCGGGAAGGGCCAGTTCTCAGTGATGGTGGCTGCCCGTGGCGACGACACCGAGTTGGTTCCGCTGGAGGAAGTGGCCGGGCAGCTCAAGCTCGTTCCCCCGGACCACGAATGGGTGGCCACCGCTCGCAAGCTCGGCACCGGGCTGGGTGACTGAGACTGAGCTAGTTCCCTGAGCCCGCAACCGAAGTTCCCTGAGCCCGCAACCGAAGTTCCCTGAGCCCGCAACCGAAGTTCCCTGAGCCCGCAACCGAAGTTCCCTGAGCTTGTCGAAGGGTCCAAAGGTCCGGGCTGGCCTCGACGCCGCCGTCCCCAACTGGGAGTATTTCGACAGCACTCGCCACCAGCCCGCTATGGGCGAGTATCGATGCTGATCTTCAGGGGGACTGAAAATGGCAAGGCGCTTCACCCAGGTTGACGTCTTCGGCGACGGCGGAATCACCGGCAATCCGCTGGCAGTGGTTCACAACGCAGACGATCTAACCGACGAACAGATGCAGGCGTTCGCGTCCTGGACGAACCTGTCGGAAACCACCTTCCTACTGAGGCCGACCGAAGCCCGGGCTGACTACCGAGTGCGGATCTTCACCCCCAGCGGTGAGCTGCCCTTCGCCGGACATCCGACGCTGGGCACCGCCCACGTCTGGCTGGCCAGCGGTGGCCGTCCTAGCTCGACGGCTTGCATCGTGCAGGAATGCGGCATCGGTCTGGTGGAGCTTCGTGGCCAGGACGGCCGCCTCGCCTTCGCGGCCCCACCCCGGCTGCGCAGCGAGAAGCTGGGTCGCACCGAGGTGGCTCGAATCGCCCGCGCGATCGGCATCCCCGCCAAGGAGTGGGTGGCCCACGCCTGGGGCGACAACGGCGCGCCCTGGATGATGGTGCAATTGGCCGATGCCGAGGCCGTCCGCAGAGTCGAGGTGAACCGGGGCAAGCTCGGCGCCAGCGACTTCGTCGGCCTCATCGGCTTGGAGGCCGACGGCGGCAGGTACGCCTACGAGGTACGCGCGGTCTTCACCGAGGGCGAGGACCCGGTCACCGGCAGCCTGAACGCTGCGGCCGCCCAATGGATGCGGGAACGCAAACTGGTGCCAGCCTCCTACCTGGTGACCCAAGGCTCGGCCATCGGTCGCCATGGGGAGATCTCGGTCTACGACGACGGCGAGCGCATCTGGATCAGCGGCAAGGTGCGCAAAGTGATCTCCGGCGAGCTCAGCTACCCCACCGCCTAGCCCTAATCACGGGGACGGTTCCTCCGCACAGCTCACGGGGACGGTTCCCCGTCCAGGTCCGTCCCCGTGAGCTGCTCACCGGAACCGTCCCCCTGATTTGGGGGCGCCGCGGTGGGCAGTGTTACCTGTCGGGCGTCCCAAAGAGGCTGAGAGCCGGTCGCGCTGGGGCCGAAGCGGCGTAGCCTTGTTGAGTTCATCGAGCAAGGAAGAACCATGCCCGCACTGCGCTCCCGCACGACCACCCACGGTCGCAACATGGCCGGCGCCCGCGCCCTTTGGCGCGCCACCGGCCTGGTCGAATCAGACTTCGGCAAACCGATCGTGGCCATCGCCAACTCCTTCACCCAGTTCGTGCCCGGGCACGTCCATCTCAAGGACATGGGCCAACTGGTCGCCGGTGCGATCGCCGAGGCCGGTGGAGTGGGACGCGAGTTCAACACCATCGCCATTGATGACGGCATCGCGATGGGGCACGACGGCATGCTCTACTCGCTGCCCAGCCGGGAGCTGATCGCCGATTCGGTGGAGTTCATGGTCAACTCCCACAAGGCCGACGCGTTGGTCTGCATCTCCAACTGCGACAAGATCACCCCCGGCATGCTGCTGGCGGCGCTGCGGCTGAACCTTCCCACCGTGTTCGTCTCGGGCGGACCGATGGAGGCCGGCAAAGCCCACGTCTTCGAGGGCGTGGCGACCACCCGCCTCGACCTGATCGACGCCATGTACAAGGCAGTCGACGAGAGCATCACCGACGCCCAACTGGCCACCGTCGAGGAAAATGCCTGCCCCACCTGCGGCTCGTGTTCTGGCATGTTCACCGCCAACTCGATGAACTGCCTGCTGGAAGTGATCGGCCTGGCCCTGCCCGGAAACGGGTCGACGCTGGCCACCGCAGTCGCCCGCAAAGACCTGTTCCTGAACGCCGGCAAACTGGTGGTCGAACTGGCCAAGCGCTACTACGACGGCGAGGACGAATCCGTCCTGCCGAAGGCCATCGCCACTCGCGAGGCCTTCGCCAACGCGATGCGGGTCGATATCGCCATGGGCGGCTCAACCAACACCGTGCTGCACCTGCTGGCCGCCGCCCACGAGGCCGGGGTCGACTTCGATTCCGACGACATCGATGACCTCAGCCGCCACACTCCCTGCCTGTGCAAGGTTGCGCCCAACACGTCCAACTACTACATGGAGGACGTGCACCGCGCTGGCGGCATCGTGGCCATCATGGGCGAGCTTGATCGCGGCGGCCTGCTGGATCGCGGCGTCCACGCCGTCCACTCCGCAACGCTGGATGCCTGGCTGGCCGATTGGGACGTCCGCGGCGGCACCGCCACCGAGTTCGCCACCGAGCTCTTCCACGCCGCGCCGGGCGGAGTGCGCACCATCGAAGCGTTCAGCTCCAATGCCCGCTGGGACGAACTGGACACCGACGCCGCTGGGGGCTGCATTCGCAGCGTCGAGCACCCCTACACCGCCGACGGTGGGCTGGCGATCCTGAAGGGCAATCTCGCCGTGGACGGCTGCATCGTCAAGACCGCTGGCGTGCCCGAAGACCAATGGACCTTCGCCGGCCCAGCCATCGTCACCGAATCTCAGGACGAGGCTGTGGAGGCCATCCTGGGCAAGAAGGTGCAGCCCGGTCACGTCGTCGTCGTGCGCTACGAAGGCCCCAAGGGCGGCCCGGGCATGCAGGAAATGCTCTACCCGACCTCCTACCTGAAGGGTCTGGGGCTGGGCCCCTCCTGCGCCCTCATCACCGACGGACGCTTCTCCGGCGGCTCCTCGGGCCTGTCGATTGGGCATGTCTCGCCAGAGGCTGCCTCCGGTGGCCTGATTGGGCTGGTTGAAGATGGCGACATCATCGAGATCTCGATTCCCGAGCGTCGGATCGAGCTCAAAGTGGACGAGGCCACCCTGGCCGCCCGCCGCGCCGTCCGGGATGCCGAAGGCTGGAAGCCGAAGCACCGCGTCCGCGAGGTCTCGACTGCACTGAAGGTCTACGCCTCGCTGGCGTTGAGCGCCGACAAGGGTGCGGCTCGCTCGCTTGACTGAGAGCTCGGCGCGCCGACGCGAACTGGTTGAGGTGATCCGGTGATTCGCGCGCTCTTGATGGACGCCGACGGCGTCCTGCAGCGACCAGCCAAGGGCTTCCTGGCCGACTTCGCCGAACTCGGCGACGGCTGGGGGTTCGTGAAGGACATCTTCGCCGAGGAACCTCGGACCATGACCGGCAAAGTCGATCTGGCCGAGGTGTTGGCCGAGGTGATCGAGCGCCGCGGGCTGTCGATCACCCCCAACGAGGTGATCGCCCTGTGGTGCCGCATCGAGCCGGACCAGGCGATGCTTGACTTGGTAGCGCGCGCCAGGGCAGCGGGTGTGACCACCGTGCTGGCCACCAATCAACAGAGCTACCGCGGCGGCTGGATGCAGCAGAACCTGCCGTATGGCGACTACTTCGATCGCAGCTTCTACTCCTTCGAGGTGGGCTTGGCCAAGCCTGAGGTGGCCTACTTCGAGCACATCATCAACCAGCTCGGCATCGCCGCGAACGAGGCGGTATTCGTCGATGATCTGCCCAGCAACACCCGCGCCGCCCACCGCGCCGGTCTGCGGACGATCACCTTCGGGCCCGCCCATCCGCGGTGGCTGCTGAAGCTGCGGTTGCGCGCCCTCGGCGTGCGGGGCGTCTAGCTCAGGCTTCGACAAGCTCAGCCAACTTCCACAGCTCGGGCTTCGACAAGCTCAGCCAACTTCCACAGTTCCCTGAGCTTGTCGAAGGGTTGTCGGGCGTTTGAACCCGCGGCGGGGCTCATCTCAGCAGGCTCCGCAGGTCGCCGGTCCACGGACGGCGGTGGTAGAACCAACCCATGCGAGCTGTGGTGTACGAATCGGTTGGCGGACCGCTTGAAGTGCGGGAGATGCCCAAGCCGAGCTGTCCGGCCGACGGCGCGGTGGTGGCGGTCGAGGCAACCGGCATCTGCCGCTCAGATTGGCACGCCTGGCGCGGGCACGACCCAGTGCCATTGCCGATGATCCCCGGCCACGAGTTCGCCGGCGTGGTGGCCGAAATCGGTCCGGACGTCCGCGACTTCGCCGTCGGTGACCGGGTCACCGTCCCATTCGTCAACGCCTGCGGCCAGTGTTCCTGGTGTCGGGACGGCCAGGGCCAGGTATGCCCCGACCAGACCCAGCCGGGTTTCACCCACCACGGCTCCTACGCCGAACTGGTGGCCGTTCGGGCCGCCGATTTCAACCTCGTCCGGCTACCAGCGCAGGTGGACGCGGTCACCGCGGCGGCCCTGGGTTGCCGCTTCGCCACCGCTTTCCACGCCCTCACCGCGCAAAGCCGACCGGCTGCCGGAGATTGGGTGGTGGTTTTCGGCTGCGGCGGGGTGGGGCAGTCGGCGATTCTGATCGCGAAGGCGCTGGGCGCGCGGGTCGTTGGCGTGGATCCCTCAGGGGCGGCGCGGGAACTGGCCACCGACTTGGGCGCTGATGCCGTCTTCGCCGAGGCCGACCTCGCCGGGCTGCTCGCCCTCACCGGCGGCGCTGCGGTGAGCATCGATGCCCTCGGCAGCCCGGCAACTGCGGCCGCCTCGGTACGGGTACTGCGTCGGCGCGGACGTCACGTCCAGGTGGGGCTGATGTTGGGGGACGCCGCGACCGCCCCGCTGCCGTGGGGTGAGCTGGTCGCCAAAGAACTCGAAGTCGTCGGCAGCCACGGGATGGCCGCAGCCGACTACCCGGAGATGCTGGCGATGGTCGCCGATGGCCGCCTCGACATCTCTCGCCTCCTTGGGCGAGTGGTCAGCCTTGCCGATGCCCCGGCCGAGCTGGCCGCGATGGATCAGCTGGTCGCCGTAGGTGCCGGAGTGGTGGTCGCCAAGCTCACCTAACCGCCGCCAGCCCACCCGCCGTCACTTAGACGCCACCGGAGGGTTACAACCGCGCCGCAGGTTAGCCCTAAGCTCACGTCCGCCCTAAGCTCACCACCGCCCTAAACTGGGGCCCTCCGCTGCTTGATTCGAGAAACAAATGGCCCTCGACTTTTCCACTTGGACGCCGCACCCACACCGCGCGGCACTGCTGGCCGAAATCCACGCCCGCCCGTTCCGTCCGACCTCGACCCCGGCGAGGTTCCTTCGGTTCGCCTTTCTGACCACTGTCGAACAGGCAACCGCGGCCCGCAGCCGCGTCGCTGAGTTGTGCATCGCGGCCGGCGCGCTGCCACCCGGCCCGGCGACCAAACACCACCGGGCCACCCTCCCTGGGGTTGGTGGGCTGCCGTTGGAGCTGACCTATGAACAGCACGGCGAGTTCGTCACCTTCGACTTCAGCTTCGCTGGCACCGAGGCACCGTTCACCCCTGAGGCTGGCCAGATCGCCCACCTACTCCCCGACATCGGCGAGCCGGGTCAGCACATCGTCTCGGTTGATCTCTGTCTGGCCTCCTTCGGCACCGATTTTCGAGCTCCCTTCGATCAAGCGAGCCTGGCCGCTTCGAAGGTGCGCAAGGGCGCGGCCGTCATCGCCTCAGATTTCCGGGCCGATTCGGCTGGTTTCGTGCGCTGGCTGGTCATCAACAAGGATCTGGACGAGAACGCCGCCGGCGCGCTGTGCCAGCGAGTAATCGAGATCGAGACCTATCGCACGCTCGCCCTGCTGGGGCTGCCCGAAGCGATTCGCCTTGCACCTCACACTGCCCGCATCGAGTGGGAGCTGGCCGAGATTTCGACGGCCATGTCGGGTTCCCAGGGATACGCCGAAGACACTGATCTGTTGATCCAGCTGACCAAGCTGGCCGCCGATTTGGAGGCCGATGTGGCCGCCTCGGCCTACCGCTTTGGTGCCACCCGCGCCTACGACGACATCGTCACTCAACGACTGCGCGCCGTTGGGGAAGAGAGCGTCGGCAACTATTCGACCATCACCAGCTTCCTCACCCGGCGCAGCACCCCGGCGCTGCGAACCTGCCGGTCGATCGAGCAGCGCCAAGCTGAGCTGTCCAAGAAGCTGTCGCGGGGCGCCAATCTGCTGCGTACCCGGGTGGACGTGGAGATCGAGCAGCAGAACTCCGAGTTGCTGCACTCGATGAACTCCCGCGCTTCGATGCAGCTCCGACTCCAGCAGACGGTGGAAGGTCTGTCGGTGGCGGCGATCAGCTACTACGTGGTCAGCCTTCTCGGCTATGTCTACAAGGCGATGAATGAAGCGGGCTGGCTGATCGACCCCAACATCGCCATGGGCGTGAGTGTGCCGTTCGTGCTGGTGGGCATTTGGTGGCTAGTGCGGCGCGTCCGCCGCCGCCACTCGGAAGACTGACGCCTCACCAGTCGAAGGCGCGAGCCAACCGCGTCAAGCCCTCAGCGATCACGGCTGGGGTGTTGGTGACGAACGAGAGCCGCATTGTGGAGTGGTCAGGGTCGGCGGCATAGAACGGCCAGCCCGGCACGAAGGCCACCCCGGCCTCGATTGCGCGCGGCAGCACTTCGGCAGTGTTCACTGCGCCGCCCAACTCGGCCCACAAGAACATGCCGCCTTCTGGACGGTTCAGCTTCGCCGTGGCCGGCAGCAGCGGCAACAAGCCCTCAACCATCGCGTCGCGGCGCTGCCCGTAGGCCGCGGCCACTTTCGCGATGTGCGCGTCCAGGTCGCAGTTGGCCAAGTAATGCGCCACCGCGAGCTGATCGGTGACCGCGGTCTGCAACCCGACTGCCTGTTTGCCGACCTCGAGCGCCCGCAGGATCGGACCCTCGGCTCGCAACCAGCCGATCCGCACTCCGGGGGCCATCGTCTTCGAAGCCGAGTTCTGCAGGACGGTCTGCGCGGCCATCCCCGGCAGGGCCGCCAATGGCGCCACCGGATCCCCGTCGAAGCGCAGCTCGCCGTAGGGGTCGTCCTCCAGTAGCGGCGTGCCGGTGCGCACCAGGATTTCGGCCACCGCTTCGCGGCGGGTGGCTGGCATCGTCCGTCCGGTCGGGTTCTGGAAGTTGGGCACCAGGTAGACGAACTTCGGTCGGTGTTCGGCGATGGCTGCGGCCAGTTCGTCGGGCAGCACGCCGTGGTCATCACTGGGCACCGGCACCAGGCGAGCGCCAGCCAGGCTGAAGGCCTGCACTGCGGCCAGGTAGGTGGGCTGTTCGACCAGCACCACATCGCCGGCATCCAGCAGGGCCATGCCCACCAGGAACAGGCCCTCCTGGGAGCCGGAGGTCACCTGAATGTCCTCAGCTACAGTCGGCAACTGCCGGTTCAGCCGCGCGGCCACCTGCTCGCGCAGCTCAGGTTCCCCCGGCGTGCTGGCGTACTGCAGGGCCCGCTTGGCCTGATGGGTGAGGACGTAGTCGAAGGCAGCCGCGAAATCGTCGGTCTCGAACAGGTTCGCGTCCGGAATGCCACCGGCGAAGGAGATGATGTCGTCACGGCCGATCACCGACTGAATGTCGCGCACCGGCGAGCTCTTGACCTCGGCAAAACGGGTGGACAGACGGAAACCGGACGCATTCACAGCAGCGATGGTTTCACGCCATCTGCGATGCGCCCGGGACCGTCCGAGCAGTGGTGAGCCAGCTCGGGCTACGCCGCTTGCTCGGCGGCGTCGGCGAGGTTGCGAGCCACGAAAGCGGAGTACGCGCCCAGATAGGCACGCAGGAATGCCTTGGTGTCTTCGCTGTGCACCGTGCCGTCTTCCCCGTAGACCTCTGGGGAGAAGGTCAGGTAGCCCTCTGGCTGACCGAGCTGAGGCACGTCCAAGAAGCCCAACACTGTGCGCAAGGCCGCCTGCATCACTGCCGTGCCGATGGCACCGATGGAGGCACCGATCACTGCGGTCGGCTTACCTGCGAAGGAGTTCTTGCCCCACGGACGAGAGCCCCAATCCAGAGCATTCTTCAGCGGGCCGGGGATCGAGCGGTTGTACTCGGGGGAGACGATCAGCAGGCCATCGGCAGATTCAACCGCCTGCTTGAGGGCCACCACCGGGGCGGGCAGCTCAGCTTCGAGGTCGGTGTTGTAAAGCGGCAGGTCGCCGATGCCGATCTCGAAGAACTCCAGCTCGGCAGGGGCGAGCTTGATCAGGGCCTTCGATAGGCGACGGTTGATCGAGGTGCTGGAAAGGCTGCCGACGAGGTAGCCGATGCGGTAGGTCATGAGGTTCTCCTTGTTGAGGGGTCCTTTAGTAGAACGTTCAATCACTGCCAGAGATTCCCGACCCCGAGGAGAGCCTGGATGAGCGGCCAACTCAGGGCGCGAGGCGTTCCTTCAGCCAGTTGCCTTCAATCAACCGGAACCGCACCCGGTCGTGCAGTCGACTCTTGCGTCCAGCCCAGAACTCCCAGGCATCAGGCACCAGCCGATAGCCACCCCAATGCTCGGGACGGGATGGGTGCAGCCCAAGGGTGGCCGCAGCTTTGGCCGCATTGGCCAACAACACGGCCCGGTTGGCGATCACCTCGCTTTGCGGAGACGCCCAGGCGCCGAGCCGCGAGTCCAAGGGACGTTTGGCGAAGTAGGCGTCTGATTCCTCAGCTGTGGTGCGCTCCACTCGGCCTTCGATGCGCACGACTCGTTCCAGCTCCACCCAGTGGAATTGCAGTGCCGCGTGCGGATTGGCTTCCAGCTCACGACCTTTTCGGCTGCGGTAGTTGGTGTAGAACACCACCCCGGCGGCGTCGAAGCTCTTCACCAACACGATTCGAGTGGACGGCCGCGAATCCGGCCCGACCGTGGCCAGGGTCATCGCATTGGGCTCTGGCACCCCGGCCTTGACCGCATGGTTGAACCACTTCTCGAACAGCGCTAGCGGCTCGTTGCCAGCCGACTCCTCATCAAGCCCGTCGCGTTCGTAGCTGGTGCGCATGTCCTCAAGGTCCACTCCATCAGGCTAGACCCGAGCCTTTCGACCCTTCGACAGGCTCAGGGAACTGTGTGGGGTGGGCTCAGGGAACTGTCTAGTTGGCTGAGCCCGTCGAAGCCCTAAGTTGGCTGAGCCTGTCGAAGCCCCAAGTTGGCTGAGCCCGTCGAAGCCCCAAGTTGGCTGAGCCCGTCGAAGCCCCAAGTTGGCTGAGCCCGTCGAAGCCCCAAGTTGGCTGAGCCCGTCGAAGCCCCAAGTTGGCTGAGCCCGTCGAAGCCCCGGCGACTAGCCCGGCTCACCGCGCACCGCCAGCGTGGGCGGACGGTCGCCGCGGATCGAGGCGACCATGTCGATCACTTGGCGAGTGGCAGCCACGTCGTGGGCCCGATAGACGGTCGTGCCCAGCCAACCGGCCACCGCGGTGGCGGCCAAGGTGCCGTAAAGCCGCTCATCGACCGGGCGATCCAGGGTTTCGCCGACGAAGTCCTTGCGGCTGAGGGCTTGCAGCACCGGATAGCCCAACTCGACCACCGCCGCCGTGGCCCGCAACACCCGCAGCGAATGCCGAGTGGTCTTGCCAAAATCGAGGGTTGGATCGACGATCACTCGGCCGGCTGGCACGCCCGCGGCTACCGCCCGCGCCGCGCCTGCGTCCAAAGTGGCCAACACGTCGCGCACCACCGCGTCCGGATCGTCTCCGTACGTGATCGCCACCGGGTCGGTGCGCGGCGGCAGTCCACCGGTGTGGGTGACCACATAGCCAGCGCCGATCTCGGCGGCCACCGAGACCAATTCCGGATCAGCCCCGGCCCAGGTGTCGTTGATCACGTCCACCCCGGCCTCGGCGCAGGCCAGAGCGACCGGCGCCCGCCAAGTGTCCAGGCTGATGATCACCTCGGGGTAGCGCTCACGCAGCGCGAGCAGGAAGGGACGCACCCGCTCTACCTCTTCAGCGACGCTCACCTCGCCGCCATCCTGTCCGGCGCGCACTCCACCAACGTCGATCAGGTCAGCACCGTCAGCCAGCATTTGCCCTGCCGCCGCCAGGCCGTCGCCGAAGTCGTAGCGGGCCGCGGCATAGAACGAATCCGGGGTGCGGTTGATGATCCCCATCACCGCCGGACGGGCCGCATCGAAGCGACGTCCGCGAAGCTCTAATTGGGCCGCAGTGGGCAGGTGCAGCGGCGATCGGTCGGGCATGCCTCAACTTTGCAGCACCACCGCCATGATTACCCAACCCCTCGCCGATCGGCGGACGGCGCCATGCGCCAGCGGCTGCCGTAATCAGGGCCCGCTTGGCGCCGCACCACAGCTGGGCAGATGTGCTGGCACCAATAGGCGCAAATCGCCACGAAGTGCGCCTCATCCCCCTACGATTTTGTTGGACCCTTTCGGTTCAACCGTGTCTGACTTGGGGGAACAATGGAGTACGAGTACAGCACCAATGACCCTGCCGTAGTAGCAGCAATCATGACGCCGATCATGTTGATCAGCCTGGTTTTGGCAGTCATCATGATCATCGCCCTTTGGAAGATCTTCACCAAGGCCGGCGAGCCCGGCTGGGCGGCGATCGTTCCTATCTACAACGCCTACGTCGAGTTCAAGATCGCCGGGATGAACCCCTGGATGTTCCTGCTACTTTTCGTCCCGATCGCCAACATTGTCGTCGCCATCATGGTGGCGTTGAAGCTGGGCGAACGGTTCGGCAAGGGCGGCGCCTGGTCGTTCTTCCTGCTGATCCTCATCCCGATCGGTTACTTGATTCTTGCCTTTGGCAAGGCCGTTTACTCCCCACCGATCGCTGCCGGACGCTACTCAAGCGGCATGTACCCGCCGCCGCCCGCTGCGGGCTACGCTCCGCCCCCACCGCCAGCCCAGTAACCAAACCCAAGAACCGGTGGCTGCACTCGTTGAGAGCGGCCACCGGTTCTTTTGGTTCCCTGAGCTTGTTTCAGTTCCCTGAGCTTGTTTCAGTTCCCTGAGCTTGTCGAAGGGTCACGCCGGGGCTTCGACAAGCTCAGCCAACTTAGTGGGGCCCAGCCAACTTAGTGGGGCCCAGCCAACTTGGTGGGGCCCAGCCAACTGAAGATCGGTCAGGCAATAACCACCAGCAGGTCGCCACCTTCAACGGCCTGAGCGGCACCGATGGCGCACCGCTGAACCGTCCCGCCGACTGGGGTGGTGATCGCAGCTTCCATCTTCATCGCCTCGATGGTGGCCACCTGCTCACCGGCCGCCACCTCCTGGCCGACCTCGACGGTCAAAGTGACCACGCCAGCGAACGGCGACGGCACCTGGCCAGGCACCGAAACATCAGCGCGCTCAGCGGTCACCTCGGTGGACTTCACCGACTCGTCGCGGACGTTGACCACCCGAATCTGGCCACTGACCGCCCCGACCACCTGGCGAATACCGCGATCATCGGCATCGCCGATGGCCGACAGCTTCAGCAGCACGTTCTTGCCCTTGCGCAGCGTTACCTCGACCTCTTCGCCCAGCTTCAAGCCGTGCAGGAACTCCTTGGTGGGCAGCACCGTCAGCTCGGAATAGTCGGCCACGGCCTCTTCGTAGTCCCTGGTCGGGCCGGGGAACAGCAGACGATTGAGCGTCCGACGAGGCTCGGCCACCAAAGCGGCCGAATCAGCATCACTGAGCTCGGTGATCACCGGCTTGGTCACCCGTCCGGCCAACGCCTTGGTGCGGAACGGCTCAGGCCAGCCGCCGGGCGGGTCACCCAGGTCGCCGTTGAGGAAGCCGATCACCGAATCGGGAATGTCGTACTTGGCCGGGTTGGCCTCGAAATCGGCCGGGTCAGCATTGCGTCCCACCAGGGCCAGGGCCAGGTCACCGACCACCTTCGAGGAGGGCGTCACCTTCACCAGGTTGCCGAGAATCTTGTTCGCCGCGGCGTACATGTTCTCGATGTCCTCGAACCGGTTGCCCAGACCGAGCGCCATCGCCTGCTGGCGCAGGTTCGACAGCTGGCCGCCGGGAATTTCGTGGTGGTAGACCCGTCCGGTCGGGCCGGGTAGACCCGACTCGAAAGCGCCGTAGAGGTTGCGCACCTGCTCGAAGTACGGCTCCAACTCGGTCACTGCGGTCAGGCTGAGCCCAGTGTCGCGCTCGGTGCCTTCCAGCGCTGCCACCAACGCTGACATCGACACCTGCGAGGTGGTGCCAGCCATCGAGGCCGCCGCCACGTCGACCGCGTCCACCCCGGCATCGACGGCCGCCAACAGCGTGGCCAACTGGCCACCAGCGGTGTCGTGGGTGTGTAGGTGCACCGGCAGGTCGAAGTTGGCTCGCAACGCAGTGACCAGCTTGGCCGCTGCGGGCGCCCGCAGCAGACCGGCCATGTCCTTGATCGCCAGGATGTGCGCCCCAGCCTTGACCAGCTCTTCAGCCAAGCCCAGGTAGTAATCCAGGGTGTAGAGCGTCTCCGACGGAGACAGCATGTTGCCGGTGTAGCAAAGGGACGCCTCAGCCACCGCGTGGTCGGTTTGCAGCACCGCCTCGATCGCCGGACGCATCTGGTCAACGCAGTTCAGCGAATCGAAGATGCGGAAGACGTCCAGGCCCGAGCGGGCGGCCTCCTCGACGAAGGCGTTGGTGACCGCCAGCGGGTAAGGGGTGTAGCCAACGGTGTTGCGGCCCCGCAGCAGCATCTGCAGCGGCAGGTTCGGCATCGCCGCATGCAGCTTCTCCAGCCGCGTCCACGGATCTTCCTTCAGGAAGCGCAGCGCCACGTCATAGGTGGCCCCGCCCCAGGCCTCAACGCTGAACAGTTGCGGCAGCGTCCGGGCAATGGTGGGGGCGGCCTCCAGCAGATCGCGGGTGCGAACTCGAGTGGCCAACAGCGACTGGTGGGCATCGCGGAAGGTGGTGTCGGTGACTGCCACCGCCTTCTGCGCGCGCAATTCCGCGGCCCACTGGGTCGGCCCAACCGCCAACAGCCGCTGGCGCGAACCGGCGGGCGGCTCGGCCTCCAGCGCCTCCGGAGCCACGACCGGCAGCTTCTCGCGGGGATGGATCGAGATGCGCGCAGCCCCGTTGGGCTTGTTGACGCTCACCCAGGCCAGGTAGTTGAGCAGCTTGGTGCCCCGGTCTGCCGAAAGGGTGTGGTGGGTGAGGTAGGGGCGCTCGTCGATGAAAGAGGTGTTGACGTTGCCAGCCAGGAAATCGGGGTCGGAGAGCACTGCCTCCAGGAAGGGGATGTTGGTGGAGATGCCGCGAATCCGGAACTCGGTCAGCGCCCGGTAGGCCCGCCGAGCCGCCGACAGGCGATCAGAGGCCCGACAGGTGAGCTTGACCAGCATCGAGTCGAAGTGGGCGCCTACCTCTGAACCGCTGAACACCACGCCGCCGTCCAGCCGGACCCCAGCACCACCGGGTGAGCGGTAGACCGAAACAGTGCCCGTGTCGGGACGGAAGCCGTTGCTCGGGTCTTCGGTGGTGATCCGACACTGCAGGGCCGCCCCGCGAACCTGGATTGAATCCTGGCTCAACCCCAGGTCAGCCAGGGTTTCGCCGCTGGCGATCCGAATCTGGGAGCTCACCAGGTCGACGTCGGTGACCTCCTCGGTGACGGTGTGTTCCACCTGGATGCGGGGGTTCATTTCGATGAAGACGAAGCGACCATCCTCACCGAGCAGGAACTCCACGGTGCCGGCGTTGCGGTAGTTGATGTGGTGGGCAAAACGCACCGCACCTTCGCACATTTCGCGGCGCACTTCCGGGTCAAGATTGGGTGCTGGTGCCAGCTCGATCACCTTCTGGTGACGCCGCTGCACCGAGCAGTCACGCTCGTAGAGGTGAATGGTGTCGCCAGTGCCGTCGGCCAGGATCTGTACCTCGATATGGCGGGGACGGATTACCGCCTCCTCCAGGTACATCCGCGAATCGCCAAAGGCCGAAGATGCCTCGCGCATGGCCTCGGCCACGGCTGCCGGGAGCGCCTCGGCCGTCTCGACCCGCCGCATGCCACGCCCGCCGCCACCGGAGACGGCCTTCACGAACAGCGGGAACCCAATCTCCGGCGCTGCGGCCAGCAAGACCTCAGCATCGTCGCTCGGCTCCGAGCCGCGCAGCGTGGGCAGGCCAGCTTCGCGGGCCGCGGTGATGGCCCGCGACTTGTTGCCGGTGAGCTCCAACACGTGATGGGAGGGCCCGATGAAGGTGATCCCAGCGTTCTCACAGGCTTGGGCCAGATCGGGGTTTTCCGACAGGAAGCCGTAGCCGGGATAAATCGCGTCGGCACCGGCCTGCTTGGCTGCCGACACGATCCCGTCCACATCGAGGTAGGCCCGCACGGGGTGCCCCGGCTCGCCAATCTGGTAGGACTCGTCGGCCTTCAGCCGGAATTCGGCGTGTCGGTCTTCATGGGTGAACACGGCCACGGTGCCGATGCCCAGTTCGGTGGCGGCCCGAAATGCGCGCACGGATATCTCGCCGCGGTTGGCCACCAGGATCTTGCTGAACATGTACTTCTCCTTGGTCGGATTTCCGCGCAGCGTAGGGGTAATCACCGGCCGGTGTAACCCCTAGGCGTCCCGCATGGACGTGGCTACCGCCTAGACGGCCCAGAATCGGTCGAGTTCAGGGGCAATACGTCGCCCCTGAACCCGTCCAGCCGCCAGTATCGCCGAAGTGCGCTGCCCGGCGAGTGGATCTGGTCCCATCGCTGCTCGGCTCGCCGAATCTGGGGAGACAATCCGCACCGCCGAGCCGTGATTCGCCAGCGATGCGCCTTGGGCCTGAGCCCGACGATGCGGACGGACGGCGCCGCCGTTCGGCACCAACGCGAGGACCGATTGAGCACCGACGGCCAGATCGAGATTCGCCGGTGAGCGCAGCCCGCCATCAAAGTGCAGGCGGCCCTCCACCCGTACCGGCGGGAACACTCCAGGGAGTGCGCAGCTTGCCGCCACCGCCAACGACAGCGACACCGGCTGGGAGGCGGTGAAGTAGGCCGGCCTGCCGGTAACCACATCGGTGGCCACGATCACCAAGGACTCCGGCCAGTCGGTTTCGCCCAGGTCGGGCACCAGCCGCTCCACCCAGACCGCCTCGGCCGCTGCCGTCCAACCACGCGCAGCGGCCCGTCCCAGCCAAAGCAACGCCTGGCGGCGGCTGGGGTAGAGCTGGGCGGCCACCAGCGCCGGGAGCACCCGCAGCGGCGTCCGGTCGAAGCCGACCAGTTCGCCGCCAAGGCCGACCAGAAGCAACTCCAGGTCAGCGCCAGTGGTGAGGCGGGCCGCCACCACCGCCCCGGCAGAGGTGCCGATCACTCGGTCAGCGGCCAGGTTGACGCCGGCATCGGCCAACCCCACCAGCACCGCGAGTTCCCACGCGATTCCGGTGGCACCCCCGCTGCCGAGCACGAGGGCGGTGTTGATGCTCATTCGACGATTCTGGCACCTGAGCACAGCCGCGCTGGCTCGCCGATTGTTCAAGATCAGCTAAGAGGTGCCCCGCGCGGCCCGATTGCCTCTCGACCGGCCAACAGGCGGCGGGCAGACTGGTGCCCGAGGTGCGCCGGATTCCACAGCAGGCTCATGGACACTGAGCCGCAACATCACAGGAGACCCCCATGAAGCTAAGCCACTCTCTTGCCGCTGGCGCCGCCCTGCTGGTCACGGCTGGCTGCGCGATCACCCCGCCGAGCCTGCCGTCAGTCTCGGCCAGTGCGCCACCGACCGCTTCGGCCACCACCTCCGCCTCGCCCACAGTGGCGACTTCACCGCCAGTCGTCGCGCCCACCGTCCCGGGTGCCGCCGGTGCCCTGGACGTGTCCGCCTACGAGGTGAGCATGTTCGCTAGCCCGACGGGGGCCATCTGGTGTGCTGTCAAGGAAGACTCGGCGTGGTGCCACTTCCCATCGGGCTACCAGGCCAAGGTGCCCACTTCTGAAGAGGTGTGCCCCGAAGAACAACTCGACGTGACCGGGGTCGCGGTCGGCAACAAGGTCGAGTATTTCTGCAGCGGTGATCCGACCGCCTTCCCGGCGCTCAACAACGCCGGCTACGGGCTGGAGTGGTTCGCCAGTTCCGGCTTTCCGAAGGTGAAGTACTCCGACTTCACCTTGGCGACGCTGCCGTACGGCAAGAAGCTGGCCGACGGAAGCTTCGTCTGCCTCAGCGAGAAGTCCGGCATCACCTGTGGCGACACCTCGACCGGGATCGGCTTCAAGATGGCCAAAGCTGGCGTGACCTTCATCTCCTGAGCCAACCCCAGCACCCCGTCCCAGCCCGCCCCCCTCCCGTCCCCAGCTTTGCGCCCCTTAGGCGGCTTTGCGCCTGCTATAGGGGGCGCAAAGCGTGTTACGGGGCGCAAAGCGGGGGAGGGGGACGTTGAACGGCCAGACGGCCCGTTTTGTCCACCCGCCTAGCCTGTGAGCGAGCTTTGTCCACCCGCAGCGCTCGACCACGGCAATGGCCGAGTGCTTACCCAGTCACGGAAGGCTGCACATGCGCACCTCCTTCAAGGCATCACTGGCGATGATCGCCCTCGGCCTGGCTCTGACCGGCTGCACCGAAGTGGCCACCTTTCCAGCGAGCACCACTCCCACTACGGTGCCGTCAACTTCAACCAGTCCGACCTCGGGCAACCCGAGCGAGCCCACGCCATCTTCGGCGCTGCCTGATGCCGCCGGGGCGATCGATGGGAGCGGTTGGGATTTCAACTCCTTCGTCACCCCGAGCGGAAACATCGTCTGTGGCCTCACCGCCGAGGGCGTCCGCTGTGATCTGCCGGAGGGCTTTGCCGGCAAGACGCCCAAGGACTCGGAGTTCTGTGACGAGGCCGGCATGTTGGGGGTGACCTCGGTGCACGTGGACGAGACCACCACCGACTTCTTCTGCGCCAACGATCCGGCCGGTTCCCCGTGGGTCGGTGGCGAGGAAACCAAATGGTGGAAGTCCGACTTCGGGTCAGTCAAGGACGGCGACGACAAGGCCGCTGTGCTGCCCTACGGCAAGAAGCTGGCCACCGGCGACTTCGTCTGCGTCAGCGACAAGATCGGGGTGACCTGCGCCAACACCAAGCGCGGCATCGGCTTCACCCTCGCCAAGGCTGGGGTGACGTTCTACGGGGGCAAGTAGGCCCGGAATCGCCGCGGGCGTAGCGACATCGATCTGGTGCGACGTAGCTGTAACCCAACCCTGGGTATCGTGTCGCCATGTCCGCGTCGGCCGCCGAGCTCTCCAGCCCGTTGATCGAGGCCTACCGGGCTCATCCAGCTCGGGCGCCTCACGACGAACTCCTCACCACTGAAGGCGTTCGTGAGCAGGGGGCCATGCTGGCCAGCGCCATCGATTCTCTCGGCCTGGCTGGGCTCTTGGCGGCCCGAGCCGAGGTGGGCAATCAGGCAGCCGCGGACGGAGCCAGTTTCGGCGAGGCCGCTGATCGCCAACCCTGGCTGATCGATCCGCTGCCGCTGCCGCTCTCGGCCGCCGACTGGTCAGGACTGGCCGCTGGTCTGGAGCAACGCGCCCGGCTGCTGGATGCGGTGTTGGCCGACCTCTACTCGACCCGCACGCTGTTGCGGCGCCGGGTGCTCCCGGCGGCCGCCGTCCTGGCCCATCGCGGGTTTGCCAGGGCCGCTGACGGTTCACTTGGTAGTGGACGCCAACTGCTGCTCACCGGCACCGACCTGGGTCGCGGCACCAGCGGCGAATGGGTGGCACTGTCTGATCCAACCCAATGCCCGGCCGGGGCCGGACTGGCGATGGCTACCCGCCGAATCGTCACCAAGGCGATTGCCGGACTGCATCGTGGCAGCGATCTGGCCCGGCTACGCGGCTTCTTTCTGACCACTACCGGCGCCCTGCTCGATGCTGCGCCTAGCCAGGCCGAAACGCCGCGAGTGGTGCTGCTGTCGCCGGGGGCGGGCAGCCCGTCCGCCTTCGATCAAGGGCTGTTGGCCACCCTGCTCGGCTTCCCGTTGGCCGAGGCCGACGACCTGGTAGTGAGCGCCGGCCGGGTACTGCTGCGGGCTGGCGACGCGCTGGAGCCGATCGACGTGATCTTGCGTCGAGTGGGCGACACAGTGGCCGATCCGCTCGAATCCCGCGGCGATTCCGAAGTGGGCGTGCCCGGCCTGGTGGAGGCAGTGCGACGTGGCACGGTGAAGGTCGCCAATCCGGTGGGCACCGCCGTGCTGGACAATCCCGCGCTGATCGCTGCGCTACCGGGGGTGTGTCAGGCATTGCTCGGCGAGGACCTGCTGCTGGCCTCCCCCCCTACCTGGTGGTGCGGTGAGCCGGCCCAGGCCGACCACGTGCTGGCCAGGCTGACCGAGCTGGTGATCAAGCCGCTGTCGCCAAGCGCCGGCCGGCCGATCTACGGCTGGCTGCTCGATGCGACCCAGCGGGCTGAGTTGGCTGCGGCGATCAGGGCCGAGCCGTGGGCCTGGTGCGGTCAGGAGGCCGTCGAGCTCTCCACCGCACCGGTGGTCACCCCGTCCGGGCTTGAGCCCCGCCGGCTGGTCTTGCGCGCGTTCGGCGTCGCCACCACCGGCGGCTACCAGTTCCTACCCGGTGGTTTGGGACGGGTGGCACCCAGCACCACTGAGCTGAGCGTTTCCAGCGCCAACGGCGCCTTGGCCAAAGACGTGTGGGTGCCAGCCACCGCTCAAGCTGTGGCCAGCGATTCGGCCCGTCCCCGCCTTCAACTCGCCCGCGAGACCGCGCTGCCGCCGCGGGTGGCCCACACCTTGATGAACCTCGGCCGCCTGGGCGAGCGGGCTGAAAGCACCGCACGGCTGGTGAAGGTGGCCGACGACTTCACCGAAGACTTCGGTGCCCATCCGGGTTCAGCTGGGGCGGCTGCGGTGAGCGCCCTGCTGCGCGGCGTGGCTGGCATCACCGGCACCGAACGGAAGCTGAACGAGAGCAATCTGTCCTACCTGACCCGGGTGACTCTGGATGCCAGCGAGCCGGGCGGGGTGCACCACAGCGTGCGACGGTTGATCGTCGAAGCCCAAGAGGTGCGCGATCTGCTCAGCGTCGATTGTTGGAGCGTGTTCAACCGCTTGGAGCAGACCCTGACCGGCGGGGTGCCGCAGGCGAGCACCCTTCAGCAACTGCTGGCCGATGTGCTCGAATCCCTGTTGGCCTTCTCCGGCATCATGGCCCAATCGATGGTGCGCGACTCGTCTTGGGCCTTCCTCGATGCCGGCGGACGGCTGGAGCGTGCCGCGCATACCGTCAAGCTGCTCCGGTTCACCCTGCTGGCTCAAAACGGGGATCGAATCGAGCCGTCGGCCGAACTGGCCGCTGAGGCCGTCCTGCGCGCGGGGGAGAGCATCATCACCCACCGTCGCCGGGCCGCGGCTGGCACCGGACCAGCGACCGGTACCGAGTCGGTTCGCCAACTGCTGGTGCACGATCACGCCAATCCGCGCTCGGTCGCCTTTCAGCTCGGCGAGTTAGCCAACGACCTGCGAATGGCTGGCGATGACCGCATCGCTGCCCAGGTTGAGGCGATCATCGCCGAGGTGGACGCCAACGCTGGCGCGCCGGCCCACCGCAGTGCCGAGCAGTTGGCCAGCCTGGCCACTGCCCTGGCAGCGCTGGGCGAGCGGATCGCGGCCCGGCACTTCACCCGGCAGGCCCGCCGTCGCACCGCTGAACCCGCCTGGACGGTGTCCCGATGACTGTGCCACCGCGCCGCTACCGAGTTCGTCACGTCACCAGCTACACCTACGACGAGCCGTTGGAGGCCTGCTACAACCGCGGCCTGCTTCGTCCCCGTGACACCGAGCATCAGTTGGTGCTCAGCTCCCAGGTGCAGGTGACCCCGCAGCCGGAGCTACTCACCGAGCACCAGGACTACTTCGGCAACCATTCGGTCTACCTGGAGTTGCGCACGCCGACGACGCAGCTGGCGGTGGCCGCCGAGAGTGTGGTCGAGGTTTCGTGGCCGCCGCCTGATCTGGCCGGCCTGAATCATTGGACGGTGGCCGAAGCGGTCGCGTTCGGGGCGGCCACCGACCCGTTGGATCTGGCTGATTTTGGCTTGCCTTCCCCGATGGTCTGCATCGATGCGACCGTCGGCGACTATGCGGCCGCGGTGCTGCGTCCCGAGGCCCGGCTGGGGGAGGCTCTGGTGGCACTTAATGCGGCCATCGGCGCTGACTTCAGCTACGCCAAAGGGGTCACCTCGGTGCACACGACCCTGGCTGAGCTGTTGGAACTGCGGCAGGGGGTCTGCCAGGACTTCGCCCAGTTGGCGATCGGCTGTCTGCGCGCGGTCGGCCTGCCGGCCCGCTACGTCAGTGGCTACCTGGAAACCACCCCACCACCGGGACGCGAAAAACTGCGCGGGGCTGATGCCACCCACGCCTGGGTTTCGGTGCTCACCCCGCTCGGTTGGGTGGATCTGGATCCGACCAACGGCCAGTTCGTTGATTCGGCCTACATCGTCACCGCTTGGGGCCGGGACTTCTCAGACGTCTCGCCGCTGCGCGGGGTGGTGTTCACCGAGGCCGCCAACTCGTCCCTGAGTGTCGAAGTGGACGTCGAACCCCTCGAAGCACCCTGAGCTTGTCGAAGGGTCGAAGGGACACAGGCTTCGACAAGCTCAGCCAACTTGCAGTAGGTGACCCACCCCCAGCTCCCTGAGCCCACCCCCAGCTCCCTGAGCCCACCCCCAGTTCCCTGAGCGCACCCCCTAGCTCCCTGAGCCACCCCCAGTTCCCTGAGCCTGTCGAAGGGTCGAAGGGGCGCCTAGGCCAACAGGTCGGCGTAGTCGGGGTGCATTTCGAACCAGCGCACCACATAGGGGCAGGTCGGTTGCACTTTCAGTTCTCCGGCGACGCGAAGCTCATCCATCACGTGCTGAACCAGCTTGCCGGCGATGCCTTGGCCTTCGAATTGGCGGGGCACAAGGGTGTGATCGAAATTGGCCACCCCGGCCGTCCGGACGTAGTGGGCCTCTCCGGCCAGCTTGCCGTCCAGCCAAGCCTCGTAGCGGTTCAGTTCCTCATTGTGTTTGAACTCCATCGGCGTCCTCCTATTCGCAGACTACCGGCGAAGTAGTGCCCCAAGACTGGGTCGAGCTTTGCCGTCGGTTCCCACTCGGTGAATGGCCCTGGCTGGGCGGAGCATGATTCACTGGCTGACATGCGCTTGTCCCCCCGGTTTGCCCTTATCACTGGCGGTTTCGTTGCCTTGGCGTTGATCGGTGGCTGTGCGGTCTCCACCGTCGGCGAGGCGTCGGCTTCGGCGGTCCAGGTCACGGCGAGCTCAAGTGCCAGCCCCAGCCCCACCGTCGCTCCGAGTGAGCCGGTCGGCCCGCTTGAGGGCCGCACCATTGTGATCGATCCCGGTCACACCGGCGCTTGGACGGCGAAGTGGGGCTACCGCAAGGTCCCCGATGGCAATGGACGCAAGAAGGCCTGCAACTCCTCCGGCACGGCCACCAACCGCGGCTACAGCGAGCACGCCTACAACTTGGCCCAAGCCAAGGCGCTGGCCAAAGAGCTTCGCGCCCTGGGGGCCACCGTGTTGCTAAACCGCACCGATGACAAGACCCGCTCCAACAAGCTGTGCGTCAATCACCGTGCTGACCTGTTGAACACGAACTCCGCTGATCTGCTGATCTCACTGCACGCCGACGGGAACCTGGGCAAGGGCCATCGAGGCTTTCACATCATCGTCTCCAAGGCGATGGACGGCGGCAAAACGGTGATCGCCAAGTCGAAGGCCCTCGCCAAAGACCTGCACACTGCCCTAGAGCGGGCCACCTCGATGCCGCGCTCGAACTACATCGGCAAGGGCACCGCCTACAGCTTCCGCTCCGATCTCGGCACCCTGAACTTTGCCAAGCACCCAGCGGTGATGATCGAGTTGGGCAATATGCGCAACGCCACCGACGCCAAGCTGTTCACGTCGACCGAGTTCCGCACTCAGGCGGCTGAGGCCATTACCGCCGGCGTGGTCGCCTACCTCTCCTGAACCGGAGCCCCACCTTGGCCGAAGACGCCAATCGGGGCCGCCCTGATGGGCGACCCCGACGGATCAGACTGGCTAGGTTCCGGACTAGTCGCCGACGCCACCGATCTTCATGAACTTCGTGTTGCCGGTGACCTGACCCATGGCTGCGGCGAACACGTTCTTCAGATCTTCAGTGCCATTCGCGCAGTAGTACCAATCGCCATCGCCGTTCTCCGCAGCGATCTGGGTGGCATCCGCGCAGGTGTTCTGCGCCGTGCTGGGCGACCCATTCTTGTCGGAGGCCACCGCAGCCAGCACCTGGCCAACGTTGCCTTCCGTGCCACAACTGGCCGAAGAGGTGCCATAGCTGATCGTGATGATCAACGCATTGGGCATGGCCTTGATCGAGTTGGCAACCGTCTTCAGGTTCCGGCACGCCGTCGAAGTCGACTTAGCAGCCGGATCCAGGGTGTTGGTTAGGTTGAGCGCGGTGGTCGAGGCATTGGAGATCTCCACTGGCTGGCCGTCAGTCTCGAGCACAATCACTTTCTTCGGGACGCCGAAGGCAGTGCGATCAGGCAACGAGGCGAGGTTGTTGGCCGGGGCACCAGAAATCGCAGTGCCGTACAGATAGCGGCCCGCTCCCTTCAGCGCCGCAGCGAGGTGGGTGTTCCAACCTGAGCGATCATCCTGGAGACAGTCGACTGACGTCCACAAGCTGCTGGATTGATTCGCCACCCAGTTCCCTGAGACATCCTTCTTGTTGTAGTCGTTGGAGAACCTCTGCGGCACCCACACCCCCGGGTAGGGGTTGGTGCCGGTATAGGTACCCCACCGGTCATAGGTCGGCGCCGAGACTTGGGTTTGGGTGAGGCAGCCCGACGAGACCGTCCGCGCCTTATTGATGGTGCCCAACGCCACATACTGCTGCTCAATGTTCATCGTCAACAACATCCGCTTGATGCCCGCCTGTAGCGCGTTGACCTCAGACTCTGACATTGACGGCGTGCGGTCGGCGACCACCACCACGTCCATCGGGTTATTGGCGATGACGCCACAACCACCTCGACAGGACGCGCTGGTCTGCGCGCCGGTGTTGCCAGTGGGAATCCCGATGGCCGGGGCAAAGTCGAATTTGACGACGGTGTCCTTGGAGACCGAGATCATGTTGCACTGATCGGTCACGTCGCAGGGCACCGCACAAACCGTGTCATTGCACTTCACCCCAGCGGCGCTGTAAGTGCCGGGATCACACATGATTCCGAACTGAGAGGTGTCCGGACCGCCGGCAGCCAACTTGGCCACCACGCAATAGAACTTCACGTCGGCAGCGGTCAGAGTGAGCTCACTGAAGTTCGCTGAGGCGAAGGCGATCGCGTCGGTGCGGGCGGTAGCGGCGTCCGGGAGCGCATAGGCGCCAGCCTGGGCGGCGGCATCAATAGCGGTTCGCACCTGTTGGCGGTGGTAGGCCAGCTTGGCGATGTCCATGCCCAACGCGCCGGCTGCGAACACGAACATCATGCTGAAAGCCACCACGATGGCGCTGGCGCCCCGCTCGGATCGCACCAGCACCTGCTTGATCCGCTTCATTCGATCCTCATCTCGCTGGTCTTGTTGATGGTTGTGGTGCCAGGCAGGCCCAAGACCGCGGGTGAGATCCAGGTGTAGACGTAGGACACGGTGACGATGACGGTGCCACCGGCCTCGCGATCAGTGTCATAGCCGGACGGGCACGCGCTGCCACCAGGCTCGCGGCAAGTCACGGTCACAGTCGGATTGCTCCCAGACGTGTTCAAAAGGCTTACCGTGGCGCTCTTAGCGGCCGCCTTGGTCTCCGCTGCGGTGCCGCCGAGGCTCGCCGTGCGCGCACCCTCACGGGCCGCGTTGGCAGTAATGGCCTGAGCGTTCATCGCCAGACCGAAATCTATGACCCCTAGCAAGATGACTACCAGTATCGGCAGCACCAGCGCGAACTCGACGGCGGCTGCCCCGCGCTCGCGGGCGCGCACCATAAGCTTGCGCATCTGATCCCCTCATTCCTTGATATGGATACTCCATACACAGAATTGCATTTCGAGTCTAGGTGTCGACCACAAAGAGTGTCAACGTAGCGACACCCCACGAATACACCTACGAATTGCGATCTCGAGCACTCATCAGTGCGCAGTACCGCCGACTGACAGCACTCAGCTCGGGTTCATTTGCCCTAGCCACAAGCCTGTTGAGGAGTCGCCATCACCCGCGCGCCCACGCGAGCGCACGTACGCACGGTCAATTGGACGGGTTCGCTGTCCCCCTTTCGGGCGACAAAAGGAATGCACCAACTATCGATGAAGAACAAGAGTGGGATTCGAGCCCCAGCCCACCACGGCGTGCATTCTGTCCCCCTTTAGGATGACAAACCCGCATTCTTCATAGCGCCCTGGCTGGTCTCTGGACCGCAGCTCCCTGAGCCCACCAGTAGTTCCCTGAGCTCGTTGAAGGGTCGGGCTTCGACAGGCTCCGCCAGCCTTGGGGCACCACAGCTCCCTGAGCTCGCCGAAGGTCCGGGGGGGGTCGAGTCACCCGTTAGGGGAACTGATGAGCATTCCAGTCCCCAAAAGGGTGACTGATAAACAATGAAATGAGTCACCCACAAGGGGACATTTTGAAAAAACTTTTGACATTGCCAGATTCACAGGTGTAGACCTTGCATTGGCAGCTCCCAACGTGTGGATGGCAAGTTGGAAGCTCCGCGGAAAACTATCCCACCTGAAAGGCCTACTCCCATGAAGAACCTCCCCGCAAAGATCGTCGGCTCCGTCGTCTCCACCCGTGAGCGTGGCGCCACCGCCGTTGAGTACGGCATCATGGTCGCCCTCATCGCCGCCGTGATCATCACCGTAGTCACGCTGCTCGGCAGCAACCTGAGCTCGATGTTCGCCAGCGTCGCCGACAAGATCTGAGCCAACGCAAACGTGAGCTTGTGTGAGGCACTCCAGGTCCCCGCCCGGAGTGCCTCACAGCTCGCTTAGGGTCAACTAACTTAGAAGCCAAGTCCGGATTACTCAAAGCAATCCGGTCCCCCGAAAAGGTGACATAAATCCTCACCGCTAAGGCACAACTCGGCAGCTCAGCAGCGCCCCGGTCACCCGTACGGATGACAAATATGGAGCCCGCGGCCGATCCTCCCGAACAGTCACAACTAAATGCGTTCCACCTCACTGGCGGTGAAGCGGACGCAACCTGCGGCACCCAAGCCGCATCTCTCACCCACTGAGAACAGGCGGTTTCCCACCATGCAACGTCGTCTCATCGCAGCAATCGCAGCAGTGATCCTGGCCGGCATCGGCGCGATCCTGCTTTTCAACTATGTCGCTACCGCAGATGCGCGGGCCATGGAAGGCCAGACACCGACGAAGGTGTTAGTAGTCACCCAGCCGATCGAGTCCGGCACTCTCGGCAGCCGCCTAGCTGGCTTCGTTGAGACCCGCGAGTTGCCACTGACGGCCATCGTGCCCGGCGCGCTCACTTCGCTCGATCAGGTCGCGGGTCTGGCAACGACCACCAGCCTGACCCCCGGCGAGCAGTTGATCACCTCGCGCTTCGCCGAGCCCGGCACCTCGGCCGACGGAGAAGTATCGGTGCCTAACAACATGCAGCTGGTCACAGTTTCCCTCGAAGCGCAGCGCACCGTCGGCGGCCAGCTCACTCCTGGCAGCAAGGTCGCGATCTATGCGACCCAGGAAGAAAAGACCCAACAGATCTTGCAGAGCGTGCTGGTGGTGAAGGCTGGCGACGAAGAGTCGGGCGGCGCGATCACCCTCGCGCTTGCTCCTGCCGATGCACAGAAGGTGATTCTGGCCACCGAAGTCAGCAAGATCTGGCTGGTCAAAGAGGCTAAGAACCCGAGCGGCACCACCCCGCTCGACATCAAGCAGCTGATCAGGTGATGACCATGGGTACCGCACTTGTTGTCAGCCGAAACGCCCGGGTCGTCTCATTGGTTCAGCAGTCGTGGGGACCGGACGTCCTCCCGATCGCCCCTGAGGTCTTCCCTCCCAATGTTCAGACCCTGCTCGCAGAGCTGGGCGATGCTCCGATGCCAGCAGTCGTGGTGTTGGATCCCGTTGAACGAATTCAGGACGCACTTTTCGTAGCCACTGATCTCGATCAGAGCTTCGGCATTCCGGTACTCCTGGTCAGCGACCGCGCTGGCGAGATCGGCCTGGCTGCCATGCGAGCCGGCGTCCGCGACATCGTTCACCCGATGGCTCCGTTGGAGGAGATGAAGCAGGCGCTAGAGCGGGCCGCCAGCCACGCTTCGCCTGAAGGGCAGCAGCCTGGCACCCAGGGTGCGGCACCCCAGCGGGGGAAGGTGGTCACGGTGGCCTCGCCGAAAGGCGGAGTGGGAAAGACCACCGTGTCCACCAACCTTGCCGTCGGCCTGGCCCTCAAGGAGCCCAACTCCGTCGTCCTGGTCGACCTGGACATCCACTTTGGCGATGTCGGCAGCGCACTAAACATCGCCCCCGAGTTCACCCTTCCCGACCTGGCCCATGGCCCGGCCTCGCGAGACTCGGTGGCCCTGAAGTCCTACCTGACCCAACACCAGACCGGCCTGTTCGTGGTGCCAGGTTCGGACTCTCCGGCGGCCGCTGATGCGGTTACCCCCAAAGAGATCGCGAACCTGCTGAACATGCTGGCCGGGATGTTCAAGTTCGTGGTGGTTGACACCGCCCCGGGTCTGAGCGAACACACCCTGACCGTGCTCGACCAGACCGACATCCTCGTGCTCGTCACCAGCCTGGACGTCCCTGGCGTCCGCGGTTTGCGCAAAGAGCTCGACACGTTGCGAGACATCAGCATCGTGCTCGACTCCCGCGCTGTGGTGCTCAACTTCATGCACCCCAGCCGCGGCCTGTCGATCGGAGACGTCGAAGCCTCGATCGGTCGCAAGGTCGATTACATGCTGCCCCAGTCGAACGCGGTGCCCATCACCACCAATCAGGGGATGCCGCTACTGCAGCAGAACAGCAAAGACCCCGTCGCCAAGCAGCTTCGTTCACTTGTCGACATGGTCGCCGCGGGTGACAAAGCCGAAGCCAAGGGACGCAGGTTCCTCGACTTCGGTGGAAAGAAGGGGGATAAGTAATGAACCTGGCAGCACGCGTCAATGCGATGAAGGGCGAGCGGGGCATTCCGCTCGAAGAGGGTCACTCCAGCACCTCGGCCGCCCCGATGCGTGCCATGGTGGACGACTTCAGCGCCCCGGCCCCCTATCTGGCCGCCCCAACCAATCAAGGCCCGGCTCCCGAGGCCACTGTTACCTGGGTGCCGGTCGCTTCGCCGTCCCCGGACAGCCCAATGGATCCGAGCCGGCTGGCTAGCCGCGCCCCCACCCAGACGGTCGTCATGGAGACCCACGACGCCCTTTCCAAGCTGAAGGAAGAGGCGGTCGAGCAGCTGTTCGAGCGCATGGGCTCGCGACTCAACGACCCGAACATGGACGAGAACGCGCTGCGCTCCCTGGTGCAGCAGGAGCTGAACTCGATCATCGAGGGTGGCCGGCTGCCGCTGACTGCCCGCGAACGCCAGCGCCTGATTCGCGAGGTTCACGACGACGTCCTTGGCCTAGGCCCGCTGGAGGCCTTGCTGGCCGACAAGAGCGTCACCGAAATCATGGTCAACGGACCCGACAAGGTCTACGTGGAACGGTCAGGCAAACTGACCCTGACCCCAACCAGGTTCAAGGACGAACCGCATCTGCGCCGAGTCATCGAACGGATCGTCACTCGGGTCGGGCGACGAATCGACGAGTCTTCCCCGCTGGTTGACGCCCGCCTGGAAGACGGCTCCCGCGTCAACGCGATCATCCCGCCGCTAGCGGTGAGCGGGTCGACGCTGACCATCCGTAAGTTCTCCACCGACCCGCTGAAGGTCGCCGATCTGGTCAAGATGCAGTCGCTGAGCCCAGAAATGGCCGAACTGCTGGAGGCCTGCGTCCTTGGACGACTCAACATCATCGTCTCTGGCGGTACCGGCACCGGTAAGACCACCTTGTTGAACGTGCTGAGCAGCTTCATCCCTGATAAGGAGCGGATCGTCTCCATCGAGGATGCCGTCGAGCTTCAGCTCCAGCAGGACCATGTGGTTCGGCTGGAGTCTCGTCCGGCCAACGTTGAGGGGCGTGGCGAGGTCACCATTCGTGACCTGGTCAAGAACTCCCTGCGTATGCGACCCGACCGAATCATCGTCGGCGAGTGTCGGGGTGCTGAGGCCCTCGACATGCTCCAGGCCATGAACACCGGCCATGACGGCTCACTGTCGACTGTCCACGCCAACACCTCCCGCGACGCGCTTGCTCGTTTGGAAACCCTGGTGCTGATGGCTGGCATGGATCTGCCGCTGCGGGCTATCCGCGAGCAGGTCTCTTCTGCTGTGGACGTCATCGTCCAGCTGTCTCGTCTGCGCGACGGCACCCGCCGGGTGACCGCGCTCACCGAGGTGGTCGGCATGGAAGGCCAGACGGTAACTCTGCAGGACATCTACGCCTTCGACTTCTCCGCCGGCGTTTCGGCCGACGGCAAGTTCCTCGGCAAGGTTCAGCCAACCGGCTTGCGCCCGCAGTTCATTCAGAAGTTCGACGACCTGGGCATCAAGCTGTCTCCTGGCATCTTCGGCACCTCGGCGATGTGGGATCAGAAGTGAACCCCATGGTGACGATTGCCTGGTCACTCATCGGAGTGGCCAGCGTGGTCGGGTTCGTGCTGATGTTGCTGCCCACCCACAAGGTCTCGATCGAGCGCCGCCGGATCGGCACCGACGCACACGGCAGCGGCGTCTCCCGAGCGGCCAATGCGGCCACCGGTGCGGTGGAGAAGTTCCTGGCCGGTCGTGGCAACTCGTTCAGCGCCATTCTCGAAGAGGCTGGTGTCACCATTCCGCTGAAGGAACTGGTGGTGATCGTGTTCTCCGCTTGCATGGCGCTGTTCGCGATCGGGTTGGTGATGGGCCAACCGCTACTCGGCCTCCTGATGGCGCTGGTCACTCCGGTGTTGGCGCGGCTGTGGCTGTCGATGCTGGCTGGCCGTCGGCGGGCGAAGTTCGAGTCCCAACTCGACGAGACCCTGCAGATGATCGCCGGCAGCCTGCGCGCTGGCTACAGCCTCCCGCAGGCGATGGGCACCATCGGCCAGGAGGGCAGCCCACCAACGTCTTTGGAGTTCGCCCGGGTGACCAACGAGGTACGGGTTGGCCGCTCACTAAACGAGGCGCTAAGTGACGTGTGTGACCGGATGCGCAACGAAGACTTCTTCTGGGTAACCCAGGCCATCAGCATCAACCGCGAGGTCGGCGGCAACCTGGCTGACGTTCTTGACGGGGTCAGCAAGACCATCCGGCAGCGCGCCGAGATCCGCGGCCAGGTCAAGTCACTGGCGGCGGACGGTCAGCTTTCGGCCGTCATCATGATCGCTCTGCCGTTCGCGGTGGCCGGCTTCCTGGCCATCGCCAGCCCGAAGTACATCAGCCAACTCGTCGCCGACCCCATCGGCTGGGCGATGATCGGTGCGGGCTTGGTCATGATGACCATCGGCACCTTGTGGATGTACAAGATGATCGACCTGAAGTTCTAGGGGTAGCCATGAACTCCGTCGTTGTTCCCGCCGTGATCTCGGTCTTCCTGGGCACTGGCCTGCTGGCCTGGTTGCTGTTCGTCGGCGCACCAGCTGGCCGCCGCAAGGTGCTGGCCAACCTGAACCGCGATCTTGAAGCGGCACCCGATCTGCATGCTGCCGGTGAGCAAGCCGCCAGTGAGCTAGCTGATGTGCTCCGCAGGCGAACGCCGCCAATGTTGCTGAAATCCATCAGCAAGCTGTGGGCTTCGGCCGGGCGTCCGGAGGCTTGGCCGATCGACCGAATCCTGACCATGAAGCTACTCGGCGGCCTGGCTGGCTTCGTCATCATGTTGGGCTTCATCCTCATGCTGCGCGACATGCGCGGCTTCCTGATGGGCGCAGCGCTGACGGCAGCCTTGTTCTTCCTGCCTGAGATCCTGCTCTACAACACCGGAATCAAGCGCAAGCAGGCGATCAACCTGCAGTTGCCCGACACCCTGGATCAGATGAGCATCGCGGTGAACGCGGGCCTGGGATTCGATGCGGCAATGCAACGGGTAGCCAAGAACGGCCGCGGCGAACTGGCCTCCGAACTGGTCCGTACGCTGCAAGACATCCAGGTGGGCATGACCCGACGCGACGCCTACTTCGATCTGGCCGAACGCACCGGTGTGCCCAAGCTGGAGAGATTCGTGCGAGCCGTCGTGCAGGGTGAGACCTATGGCATCGCCTTGGCCGACGTGCTGCAGTCCCAGGCCGAGGAGCTGCGGATGGAGCGCCGCCAGGACGCGGAGCGACGAGCCATGCAGATCCCGGTGAAGGTGATCTTCCCGGTTATTCTGTTCATCATGCCGGCCTTGTTCATCGTGGTAATCGGTCCTGGCGTGATCCAGATCATGAAGTCGATCCCCGGGTTCTAGGGAACGTGAATCTGCTGGCGGTGGCGGTCGCTGCCCTTGTTGCTGGGGCCGCCGCGGCGGCCCTCAACTCGTTCATGCGGGCCCAATTCGAGACTGAAACCCAGATCGCCAAAACCTGGCTCCAGGTGCCGATCGCCGTCGTCCTGGGCGCCTTGGCCGGGATGGCTCCGAGCCTGATCGAGCAGGTCACCTTCACTGTGTTAGCCGTTGCCGCAGCCTTGCTGACCGTGATCGACCTAGGCGACTACCGCCTGCCGGACGTAATCGTGCTGCCGCTGTATCCGCTGCTGGCCGCCGGGTTGACCATCGCCGCTTGGACGCAGGACCGCTGGGGATCGCTGGGCCGCGCCGGGATCGTCGCAGTGGCGATGTTCGTGTTGTATTTCGTGATGGCCATCTTCGCCCCCGACCTCGGATTCGGAGATGTGAAGCTGGCTGGCGTTGTGGGCGGTTTCCTCGGCTGGTTCGGGCTGTCCCAATCCCTGGCCGGCTTCCTGCTGGCCTGGGTGCTGATGGCGGTGGTCGGAATCGTGATGATCCTCACGCGCCTGATCAAAGCCAAAGGCTCATTACCTTTCGGGCCCTACCTGGTGCTCGGTGCAGTCGCAGCAGTGTTCCTCGGCCCGACGATGTTCCCAGCGCTCGCCTGAGAGCAGCGGTTCAGCGCTTACGAACCACCAAGACGTCGCAATGGGCGTGCTCAACCACCTCATGGGAGACCGATCCGAGCACCAACTCGGGCAACCCGCTCAAGCCGCGATTGCCGATCACCACCAGCTGCGCCTCGGCAGAGGCTTGGACCAGTTCACGTCCGGCCGGACCGTGGGGCGCTTCGAGGCTGACTTCAACCTGGCTGAACTCGGCTAACAGCGGGGCGACCTGCGCACTCAGCTTCTCCAAGACTGCGGCGGCGAAGTCCTCTACCGGCGGCACGTAGCCCGGCTCCCAGGTCTTAGGACGAGGGGCGTTGTTGAAGGTCCAGGCGCGCAGCACCCGAGCCTTGACTCCGTACTTAGCGGCCAGATCCAGCCCTCGGTGTAGCGCCGCCTTGGCCGTGGCGGAGTCGTCAAAACCGATGATGATCGCCGCAGGTTGGTCCATGCCCAGATTCTACTCACCCCCCAGTTCCCTGAGGCTGCCGAAGGGTCGGGGACCGGCTTCATCCCGACCAGCTCAGCACCGGTACCATCAGGGGGTCGGAAGGACTCCATGGTGGTAGATCGAGGGCAAAGCCCAGCACAGCAGCGGGCGATCGAACAGATCGAAACCTACGGCTCACACAATTACCATCCGCTGCCGGTGGTGATCGCCAGCGGGTCCGGAGCCTGGCTCACCGACATCGACGGCAATCGGTATCTCGACTTCCTGTCGGCCTATTCGGCGGTGAACTTCGGCCACTCCAACCCCGAACTGGTCAAGGTGGCCACCGACCAGCTGACTCAGCTCGCGATCACCTCGCGGGCGGTCTACTCAAACACCTACGGGCCCTTCATCGAGGCCTTGGCCAAGCTGTGCGGCAAGCAGATGGTGCTGCCGATGAACACCGGCGTCGAAGCGGTCGAGTCCGCCCTGAAGCTCGCCCGCAAGTGGGGTTACGAGGTCAAGGGAGTGCCCGAGGGCCTGGCCAACATCATCGTGATGGAAGGCAACTTCCACGGCCGCACCATCAGTGTGATCTCGTTCAGTAACGACGAAGTGGCCACCACCAGCTACGGACCGTTCACCCCAGGTTTCGTCCCGGTGCCCTATGGCGATCTGGACGCAGTCGAGGCGGCGATCGACGCCAACACCGTGGCCATCCTGGTCGAGCCAGTGCAGGGCGAGGCGGGCGTGATCGTGCCACCCGCGGGCTTCCTGACCGGCGTGCGGGAGCTGGCCACCAAGCACCGGGTGTTGATGATCGCCGACGAGATTCAATCCGGCCTTGGCCGGGCCGGGTCCACCTTCTATTGCGAGCAGGTTGGCGTCGTCCCTGATCTGTACCTGCTGGGCAAAGCCCTCGGCGGCGGCATCGTGCCGGTCTCGGCCGTGGTTGGGGACGCCGAGGTGCTGAGTACCCTTCGTCCGGGCCAGCACGGGTCTACTTTTGGCGGCAATCCGCTGGCGGCAGCCGTCGGTTTGGCCGTGGTCAAGCTGCTGGAGACCGGCGAGATGCAGGCTCGTTCGCGCGAACTCGGCGCCTATCTGCACAGCCAGTTGGCTAGCCTGATCGGGCACGGGGTCACCGCTGTGCGCGGGGTGGGGCTGTGGGCCGGGGTCGACATCGATCCGGCTTTGGGCACCGGCCGCGAAATCTGCGAACGGCTGCTCGACAAGGGAATCATCGCCAAGGACACCCACGGCCAGACGGTCCGGTTGGCTCCGCCATTGGTCATCAGTCGCGAAGAGCTCGACCTCGCCCTGGCGGCCCTGGCCGAGGTCTTGGCCGAAGCGGGTCAGGCGACGCTGAACCCGTAGGGCAATTCCAGGCGGTGGGCAGCCAACAACGCGGGGTTGGCCAGTAACTCCCCGGTTGGCCCGTCGGCCACAATCACACCGTCGGAGAGGATCACCGAACGCGGGCATAGTTGCAACGCGTAGGGCAGGTCGTGAGTCACCATCAGCACCGTCACGTCCAACGACTCCAATACTTCGGCCAACTCACGCCGGGACGCCGGATCAAGGTTGGACGTCGGCTCGTCCAGCACCAGGATTTCCGGACGCATCGCGAGCACGGTGGCCAAGGCAACCCGGCGACGCTGCCCGAAGGACAGGTGGTGCGGAGCGCGGTCTCCCAGCTCCGGCAGGCCGACCGCCAGCAGCGCCTCTTGCACGCGTTGCTCGAGTTCGGCACCACGCAAACCGAGGTTGGCTGGGCCGAAGGCCACGTCCTGGGCCACCGTCGGTAGGAAGAGTTGGTCGTCGGGGTCCTGGAAGACCAGGCCCACCCGGCGCCTGATCTCGGCCAGGTTCGCTTTGGTCACCGGCAGTCCGGAGACCGTTACTGAACCGGCCCCCGGGGTCAGGATGCCGTTGAGATGCAGCGCCAAAGTGGTCTTGCCAGCACCATTCGGCCCCAACAGCGCCACCCGCTCACCGCGCTGGATGCTCAGATTCGCCCCGAAAAGCGCTTGGCGACCGTCGGGGTAGGCGTAGGCCAAGCCGCGCACTTCCAGCACTGCGGTCATGCCAGCCCCCAGGACAGCGAGGTGACCGCCAGCGAGGTTGCGACCAGGAGCGCAGCCCAGCCCCACTCAACCGGACGGCCCGCCCGCGCCGCGCCGATGGCCTCGGGCAAGGCGCCGGAGTAACCGCGGGCCAGCATCGCCAGATGCACCCGCTCGCCGCGCTCAAAGGCGCGGATGAAGCCCGTCCCTACCGCGCCGCTCAGCGCCGACCAGGAGGTGGGGTTGCGGGCCCGGAATCCTCTGGACGCACGCGCGATCGCCATCCGGTGCCACTGCTCGGCGATGACGTCGAGATAGCGGACCATGAAACTCAGGATCTCCACCAACACCGACGGCAGCCGCAATCGCTGCATCCCGGCCACGAACTCGGCCCGCTGGGTAGTGGCGGCCAAAATGAGCGCCGCCAGCACGCCCAAGGTGCTCTTGGCCAACAGCGTCCCGGCCCCCCAAAGCCCAGCCACTGAAACCGACAACCCCGCCACCGTGATCCGTTCGCCGGTCGCCAGAAAGGGCATGGCGAACGCGAAGGCCACGAATGGCACTTCGATCGCCAACCCGCGCAGCAACCGTCCGGGGTTCAGCCGGGCCAGCCCAGCCACTACCGCCAACACCAGCAGCTGGACGACGAAGGGCCACATCGTCATTGACGGCGTGGCCACCACGGCGCAGACGAACCCAATCAGCGCCACCAGCTTCACCTGAGCTGGTGCCGCCTGAATCGGGGACGAATGGCTGCGCCCAGCAGGGCTCAGACCTGCTTCGAGGTACGCCGAGCCAGCACCCACATCAATCCCATTCCGATGGCCAGCACCAACAAGGTGCCAATGACTCCGGCGAGGCCGCCCGAGAGCCGGGCATCCTCGAGGCCAGCGAACTGGTAATCGGCCAACGGGGAGTAGCCCAGGGCCGCGTGTTCACCCGCCGCCTCCTCAAAGCCGGTTTGCCCGGCAACCCACTCCAGGCCGTCCGGGGAACTGGAGGCGTAGAAGCTGACCACCCCGGCCAGGAACAGGGCCACCACCAGACCGACGCCCCAGGCGAAACCGCGGCGCCACCGGCTGGTCTGCCTCATGCCAGCACTCCTTCTTTGATTTGCAGCGGCTTGGTCACGGTCAACCCACGGGCGCCGTAGACCAGATCCGGACGTACGGCCAACACCGCCGAGATCGCGGCGGCGGTTATCAGCGCCTCCCCGATGCCAATCACCAGGTGGACGCTGCCCATCGCGATGGCTACGGTTTCGGCCGGCACTGGCACGGTGCCACCGATGGCGAACAGGGCGGCGAAAGTCAGTGCCGCCGTCGGGACGGAGAGCAGGCCGCCGATTGCGCCCGCGACCGGAATGCTCGCCAGCCTCTTCGGTAGCACCTTGGTCGCCAGCCGAAAGGCCCCCCAGCCGACCCAGACTCCCACCAGGGCCATCAGGGTGATGTTGGTGCCCAACGCGGTGATCCCGCCGTCGGCGAACAAGAATCCCTGCACGATCAGGACGACAGTTAGGCACAGCGTCGCCGTCCAGGGTCCGACGAGGATGGCCGCCAGCGCCCCGCCCAACAGGTGCCCGGACGTGCCCGCGGCCACCGGAAAGTTCAGCATCTGGGTGGCGAAGATGAAGGCGGCGACCAGGCCAGCCAGCGGCGCGGTGCGCTCGTTGAGTTCGCGGCGCGCGCCCCGAACCGCCAGTCCCACTCCGACGGCGGCGACCACGGCAGTGGCCGCAGAGGTGGGGAGGTTCAGGAACCCATCCGGGACGTGCATTTTCTCTCCTAGCCGACGCCCTCTCAGACGCCCAGGAGGACTCTAATGCAAATGTGTTGCAATATGGGAGGGGTGCCCGTGTTTTTCGAGCAACTCAGACCGATCAGCTGTTGTGCAGTCAGCGCACAGCCCAGAAAGAGCCACGTGGGTGGCGTCCAATTCGAAGTCGTGGACCGTGCCCATGCGCCGCGCCACCTCGCTGAGCAGGTCGGTGGGCAGGTCCTGGATTCGGCCACAGCGGCGACATTGGGCGTGGAGGTGGGGTCCTTCGCTACCGGTCAGGTGATAAGCGGTAGCGCCGTGACCGAGATGGACGTGCTGCACGACCCCCAGATCGCTCAGCGCAACCAGCGTCCGGTAGACGCTCGCGCGATGCACCTGCGGGGCGATGTCGGCCACTGCAGCACCGACCTCGTCCATGGTGAGGTGGCCCGAGGTGTGGGCGAGCGCGGTCAGGACGGCCCGCCGTGGCGTGGTCATCCGTTCGCCTTTGGCCCGAAGCAGCGAGGCAACCGAGGCCAGCAGCGCCTCGGCGTCGGTGCCGGGCAGCGGCCCCGAATTCACATCCACAAAGATCAGCCTAGCCGCGCGACGATCCGCCAACGGCAGGGAGCCACCCTCAGCGCTGGCCGATCTAGGGCCGCGCCCGAGGATGACTCCCAAAAGCCAAGGCGCCGCTGGCGGGCGGCACTCATGGCGGTCGGCGTCCGCGGAGACGGACGCTCGAGGTTGACAACGCCCTCGACGCTCGATCGGTTTCGGCCACCTTACGATCTGGGTAATTCTCCGTATGGCTGTGACGGGCTCGCATCACCTCGGGTCCGAGCGCCGGCCTGGGCCAGGATCCAACTCCGGCACCGACCCATGGCTGGCGTCCTTCGTGACCTCTGAACCCGCCGACAGTTTGGATCAGATTTGGCCCAAATTGGGCGCACCGGCGTCGGGGTTTCGGCATCCGCCCTTGAAAACATGAATTCATGTCCTGCCAAACCCAATTGAGCTGGCGGTAGACGCGCTTTGGCGGCGAGGTTTGTTCTGACCTACTCACTAGCGGATACGCCTTCGAGATTGGCCCCTCCCGGCAAGCTCATCCGGCATGTAAGGTGACGTCCACCGTCGAGCCAGGCGCCGCCGCGCTGGCCAAATAGATAGGGAGCATGGATGGGCAACGCAACCTTCAGCCGCGATGATGTGAGCCTTGAACTTCCACACGTAGCCGCAACCCAGGGCAACAACGGCTACGACATCAGCAAGCTGCTGTCCGCTACCGGCGACACCACCATCGACATCGGCTTCGCCAACACCGCGTCCTGCCGCTCGGCCATCACCTTCATCGATGGCGACGCCGGCATTCTTCGCTACCGGGGCTACCCGATCGAGCAGTTGGCCGACCACGCAACTTTCCTCGAGGTCTCCTACCTCGTGCTCTACGGGGAGCTGCCGACCAAGGACCAGCTGGAGACTTTCTCTTCCAGCATCTCTCGGTTCCACCTGATCGATGAGCGCCTGAAGAGCATGTTCAACTCGATGCCGCGCAAGTCGCATCCGATGCCGGTGCTGTCGGCGGGTCTGAACGCGCTGTCGACCTTCGCTCAATCGAAGTGGGCCGAAGGCGGCTTCGAGCCGGAACGCTCCACCCACATCTTGATGGGTGCGGTGCCGACGCTGGCCGCATATGGCTACAAGAACTCCGTTGGCGAGCCGTTCCTGTACGCCGATCAGTCGCAGTCCTACATCGAGAACTTCCTGCGGATGTCGTTCGGACTGCCGACCACGCCGTACCCGTTCGACGATGCTGTGACCCGCGCACTGGACGTGCTGCTGATCCTGCACGCCGACCACGAGCAGAACTGTTCAACTTCGACGGTCCGCATGGTTGGTTCGTCGGGCGCCAACGTTTACGTCTCGGTGGCAGCTGGCGTGAACGCCCTCTCCGGCCCGCTGCACGGCGGTGCAAACCAGGCGGTGCTGGAGATGCTCAAGGCGATCCGCGATTCCGGCGAGAACGTCAAGGACTACGTCGCCAAGGTCAAGGACAATAAGGCGTCGACCAAGCTGATGGGCTTCGGGCACCGGATCTACAAGAACTACGATCCGCGCGCAGCCATCGTGAAGAAGCACGCCGACGAGATTCTGAAGACCCTGGTCGGTCACGACCCGCTGCTCGACATTGCCGTCGCCCTCGAAGACGCCGCTTTGAGCGATCCGTACTTCCAGGAGCGCAAGCTGTACCCGAACGTGGACTTCTACACCGGCCTGATCTACCAGGCGATGGGCTTCCCGCAGAACATGTTCACGGTGCTGTTTGCCCTGGGCCGCCTGCCCGGCTGGATTGCCCACTTCTGGGAGCAGACCAACGATCCGGCCAACAAGATCAACCGGCCGCGTCAGGTCTACATCGGCGAGGTCGAGCGGGCCTACGTCCCGATCGATCAGCGCGGCTGACTTTAAACCCGAACCGGCCCGGTCGCCTATGGCGACCGGGCCGGTTGGCGTTTCCCCGTCCAACCAGGATTGTCTGGGTGGGTCAAAACACGGCTGCCCGGTCCATTTTGGGCGAGTGCTAGTTTGACCTCAGGATTTGCAGCCAACCCCAGGGGCGAAAGTGCGAGCACTAATAGCCGGATCCACGATTCTTACGTTGACGCTTTCATCACTTGCGCCATTGGGGGTCGCCCAAGCGGCCCCGACCGCGCCGATTCCGGCCGCCACCGTCGTCAAAACCGTCCGAGTTGACGTGGACGGCAACGGCAAGAAAGACCTGGTGCAGCTATTTCATCATGGTGGGAACATCTTCCGGCTACAGGTCACCACTGACAAAGTGACCGCCAGCGATGAGTTCCTCTCCGCCCTTCCCGCGGACGGCGATTGGAGCAACAACCTGATTTGGTACGGCGCCGCCAGCCTCGACGGCACCAAAGGCGCCGAGCTCATCGTCCACACGTACGACGCTGATAGCTGGGAGAACTGGGATACCCCCTCACGCCTTGGCGTCTATACCTGGCGTTCCGGGCACCTCGTGGAAGCTACCGCCCCGAAAGCGCCCAAGACTCAGGGCTGGCATCTCGGCACTTCCGACCCCTACGGCATCAACGGCTATCGGTTCTTCACCAAATCGGGACGACGCTACGTCGAGGTAGCCGATCTCGTGGATCGCCAGGGCAACAACCACTGGAGCGGCAAGATCCTCCGGTCGGTCTGGAAGAAGCGTGCCTGGGTGAAGGTGTCCACTCGCACCGTCAAGCTCGGCGAGAAATCTGCTGGCCGCTATCAGACCATCAATGGTCCTTCGATTCTGCTCGGCCAGGCCCGCGCAGATATTGACGGTGATGGCCGGGCTGATGCGATGACCTACCGGCGCCTTGCCGACGACAACATCGGTTCCCTGGGCACCTGGACCCTCGCGGTCAAGACGGCGAAGGGCATCCGGAGGGTCATCAGACTGTCCCCCAACAGCGGCGACCCATTACTCGGCGTCGCCGCCCTGGACGGGGTTCGCGGCAGCGAGATCATCTTCACCGTCGACAACGAATCGCCACTGTGGAAGGTCTACACCTGGCGAAAGGGGAAACTGGTCAAGGAGTCGGGGCCCAACATGTGCGGGGACAGCTCCAAGGTGTGGCAGGGCTGCGGTGATGAATCCAGCACCGGCCTGGATTTCTCGGTGGTTGGCAGTCAGCACTATCTGATCGTTAGCTCTGCCAGTCCCGGCGAGTCTCACGACGTCTCATACACCAAATACCTTTGGCGGTCCGGTAAGTGGGTGAAGCAATCCAGCTGGTCAGCCCAGCTCAGCGAAGCTGACTTCGCCAAGCGGTGTTCGGGCTTCTGCGGCGTGGCGCTGATCGACTTCTAGCCGCCACTACTTCAAGTTGGCTGAGCTTGCCGAAGCTTTAGGGAACTGCAAGTCAGCAGCGCATGGGGCGTCCCGGGAGCTTGATGCCACCGGTTGAGATCAGCCCGATAAATATCCTTTTATCCCACCCACACCGAGAACGGTGTTCACGCCATCCTTGAGCGACCACTAGGCGCCGGCCGAACCGACCGCAGGTTAGACCGGCTCCAGCGTGGCCAGCCCAACAATCGCGCCACAACGGCGCTACCCACTTCCAGGAGGCAACACCATGTCCACAGCTATCGTTCTCAGCGGGGGCGGCTCCCGCGGCGATTTCCAACTCGGCGCGCTCACCGCGCTGTATGAGGCCGGCATCAGGCCCGACATCATCTGCGGCACCTCGGTAGGTGCGCTAAACGCGTTGATGCTGACCCAGGGGGACAGCGGCCTCGACGATCTGCGCCGAATCTGGTTCGGCCTGCGACGCAACGACCACATGTGGCTCTTCGAGGATTGGTGGCAGGAGGTGCGCCCCGAGCTTCGTCAGGCGGTGGTCGGCGCGATGCTAGAAGACCCAAGCAGCGGCGACCCGGCCTCCATAGCCCTTGGCACCTTAGGCGGAGCCGGTCTCGGCTCGATGCTCGGGCCAGTCGGACTGCTCGGCGGGGCGATGGTGGGCGCGGCAGCGGCTGGCGATTCCAACGCCGCGATCGCTGAGGCCTTCACCGGCGACGCCGTTCGCAAGCTGCTGGTGATCCTCCAAACGCGGGCCCGGGCACTACTCAACCTTGGCCCGATTCGCTCCCTAATGAGCGCTCGAGTGACCCAGGACAATTTCGTGGCCTTCGTCGCAGCCGGAAAGAAACTGCGCCTGGCCACAGTCGGTCTGGAATCTGGAGAGCTGTGCTACGTGACCGAGACCGGTGACCTGCTGCGGCGGGATTCGCAGAGCCGGCTGGCCTCGGGCATCTCGCTGCTGGATGGCGCGATGGCCTCAGCCGCCATCGCCACGGTCTTCCCCCCGGTGCATTTCGCTGGCGACGTCTGGGTGGACGGTGGACACCGGGAGAACGTCCCCCTGCGCGCGGCCATCGACGCCGATCCGAACGTGACCGACGTCTATGTGATCCTCAGCGGTCCGATCGACCGTTGGAGCGCGGTCAACCGAACCGAGGATTCCCTGTTCGACCCGGCCGTGCCGGAATTTGAAGAGCGCACCATCCTCGACATCGCCAATCGCGCCCTGCTGAGCATCCACCTCGACGAGATGGAGGCCGATGACGTCTACCCCGTGCTGGACAACAACAAGTCAGTGCGGATTCGGCTCATTCATCCGGAAAACCCCACGCACAACATCGTCACCATCGATCCGGAGCTGATTCGGGTGAACTACGACTACGGCTACCGCAGCGCGTGGGACGTCCTCAATGATGCCCCAGCCGCGCTACGCGAAGCGTCCACCCGGATCGCAGTGAACCAAGCCAGGGCTTCTCGGCTGCGCAAGAGCTCCTGGACCGGTATCGGGATCCCCTTTGCCGCCGAAATCGACCCCTTGTTGAGCCAGGCCCAAGAGGCTGCCGCAACCCGAGAGGGCGCGGGGGCCCGCGTGGCTGGCCCCCGCGGCGCAACCCCATTCAGTATGGGTTCGGACCTCGTGCCCGGCGAGCGACTACTGCCTGATCAGTCGCTGACGTCTCCGGACGGGCGCTTCATGCTCATCCATCAGACCGACGGCCATCTCGTGGTCTATCGGACGGCCGACAACAACCCGTTCGCTGAGGTGGTCTGGGCCAGTGGAGCTTACGGCCACGAACCCGGCCTCTGCGTGATGCAGCCTGACGGCAACCTGGTGGTCTACGACGCAGCCCTGCAGCCACGCTGGGCCTCCGGAACCAACGGACAGCCCGGCCTGCACCTTCGGCTTCAGATTGACGGCAGGGTGGTCCTGCAGACCAGTGAGGGCCACGTCGCCTGGGACACCGCAGCGGCTGCCCCTAACCCGGTGCCCGAAGTGCGCATCGTTACCGTGGTGAACCAGTCAGCGGCGAATCTGGTGTTGCGTTTCTACAACGCCGACGACACCACCAAGGCGTTCACCCTCCCTGACGGCGGGCACACCGTGCCCGCCGGTGGCAGCCTGGCTTGGCCCCTGCCGCCCGGGTTCGGACAGGTGAAGGCCACCTTCAATGGTCGCGACGACCGAATCATGGCCGCTGGGGAAAGCTTCACTTACGATGCCGACGTTAGGGTGCGGATCGTCAATGACTCTCCTCGCGATATCGGTATCCGCATCTTCCGAGATACCGACCCGGTTCGGGTGTTTGCGCTTCCCGGCGGCGAGTTGAGCCTTCCGGCTGGCGGGGAAGCCTTCTGGACTTTCCCCGATGACATCGAAAAGGCCGTGCTGGTGATCCAGGGCCGTCAGGTTCAGGAAGCCGTTCGGGGCTCGCTGATTCGTTACGAGCAGGATGATCGGATCCTGGTGCGCAACCAATCCGACGGACGAGTCAATGCCAAGTTCTATAAGGACGACGACCGGCTGCATTGGCTCACTCTCCCCGGCGGCGATTTGAATGTGGATGGCCAATCTGAGGCGTTCTACTCGGTGCCAGCAGACGTGAGCGTGGTTCAGGTGGTCGTTGGCAACCGGACGGTGCGCGCCAACCTCGGCGACGTCCTGGTGGTTAGCCCTGACGGGTCAATCAACCGAGGCTAACCCACGCTGGTGCAGGTCGGAGGCACCCTCCGACCTGCGCCAGGAACCGCTGGTCTCGATTGGCCGGGGCACTAAAACTCCCTTGATCGAGCTAGCGGACCAGTGCAACACCGGCGATGCTGGAAGTCCGCACCGTACGGGCACCGGGCAGTGTTGCTCGGCAAGTTGTGGCCCGTCCCTGGATGGAGGTTGCACATGTTTCGCTCGCTGGCCGTTTTGGCCCTATGCGGCGCCCTCGCGCTGCCGTTGAACTCCGTGCCCGCTCAGGCGGTCCCGCTGCCCGCCCCCACCGTGACCAAGTCGCTGGACGTTGATGGTGATGGCAAAGCCGACACTGTCGAGCTATACAAGGTGGCCGCGACCCGCTACCTGCTCCAGGTGACCACCGCCACCAGGGTCTCGGGCGTCTTCTTCAAGTCCACCTTCCCCGAAGACTGGGGTGAGCCCAACCCGTGGTTCGGTGCCGCCAAGCTCGACAAGGTCAAGGGCTATGAGCTGATGGTCTATCTGTGGGGCGGGGACGGCGTTGGTTTCGCTGTCTACACCTGGCGCTCGGGCCGATTGGTCACCGAAAAAGCGCCGGCGGCACCGCTGGTGAAGGGCTGGTACCTGGGCGGCCAGGGCTACCGCTTCTTCACCAAAGGTAAGCGCTACGTCGATGTGTCGGCCCTGACCAGCAATGCCGCCGGCACCATTTGGTCAGGCAAGATCATCCGCTCGGCGTGGAAAGCCGACCATTGGGTGAAGGTGAGCACTCGCAAAGTGAAGCTGACCACCGCCAAAGCAGCGCCCTATCTGGGCTTCAGCGGCGCGACTGTCGTCAGGTAGCCCCGCCTGAATCCAACCGCAGGGCCGACGGAAACAGCGTTTCTTTTCCCTCGACCCTGCGGTAGGTTGCTAGCACCCCCAGACCTGCTGCGCCGTAAAAGTCGACCAGCGGGGGCTAGCCGGAGGATTGAATTGAAGTCGAACGCCTTTGTCATTGCCGCAACTTCGGTAGCCATCATCTCTTCATCGGTTTGGAGCTTGCCTGCCAACGCGGCCCCGAACCCAGCCCCCAATGCCCCGACAGCGACCGTGGTCAAGACCGTGCGAGTCGATGTCGATGGCGACGGCAAGTCCGACGATGTGAGGGTCTCTGACCTCGGCGGCGACCGATTCCAGGTCACCGCCACGACTGCAAAGGCCACCTCCAGCATCACCTTCGAGTTGGGCTACGCCGCACGCGCCCAGTGGTACGGCGCGGCAAAGCTCGACGGGGTTAAGGGCAAGGAGCTCATTCTCAGTGCCGAAGGCGCCAACCCGCGCTATCGGATCTTCACCTGGCGAAAGGGCGCGCTGGTTGCCGAGTCGTTCCCGCCCGGGCTGAAAAACGACGTGGGCTGGAGTTACTGGGGCTACCGGTTCTTCACCGTCGGCAAGCGCTCCTACGCCGAGTACATGTCGCTGGGCAAGGTGCGCAAGAACGGCATCGATGACGTGAAGATCACTCGCTCGGCGTGGCGCAACGGCAAGTGGGTGAAGCGCTATACCTCGATCGTTCGCAAGTCCGCCTCGAAGGTACTGGTCTCCCAAGGCATCGTCGCTTCGGTCTACGTTGGGAAAGCCAGTATCGACGTCGATGGTGACGGCAAACTCGACGCAGTGACCGAACGCAAGCCCAACGGGATCACCACCACTTGGACGGTGGTCTCTGCGACCGGGAAGAAGTTCAGCTACACCTCGCGGTACGGCAGCCTGGAGGGGATTGCTGACGTCGACGGGCTTCCCGGCGCTGAGTTCATCATCGACACCGGCACCGAGGCTCGCCTGTGGTCGGTCCTTTCTTGGGACCGGGGCAGCAAGAAGTTCCTCGCACTTCCGTCGCCGGAGGGCAGTCGCAGTTGGCGTCAGTTCAGCGACTATCACCGCAGCATGAACTACGAGTTTGCCGAAGTGAGCGGGAAGCGCCAGCTGAAGGTCATCGAAATCGATGGGGTTTCCGATCAGGTCTTCTTCACCACCTACCTGCGCGAGCCCGGCAACTGGTCAAAGACGAAGTCCTGGACCGAGACCCTAGATTCCGCAGCCAGGGACGCGTTGTGCCACGGCTTCTGTGGAGTCAAGCTCACCCGTCCCTGACTCCAACCGCCCCCGGAGGTAACGCATGCGCAGACCATTCCGCATCGCGGGTGGCTGCCCTAGCCACCGCGCTACCCCTGGGGTTCTTCACGGCCCCGGCCAAGGCCACGCCACTGCCCAGCGCCCCCACGGTGACCCTGGTCAGAACTGTGTTGGCCAAGGTCGACGGTGACAACAAGTCCGACACCGTCAAGCTGTTCAGCCTGGGAGCAAATGTCTACAAGCTCCAGGTGACCACCAACACCGGCAAGATCTCTTCGGCGCAGTTCACTTCGGCGCTGCCAGCTGACGAACCCACCCCGTTCTACGGCGCGGCTTCCCTCGACGGCGTCAAAGGCAAAGAACTGCTGGTGAAGATTTGGCCCGCCAGCGGGTTTGCCCCGGTGACCCTGCGCACCTATACCTGGCGAGAGGGCAAGTTGGTCGCCGAGGCGGCGCCGACTGCGCCCAATGGCAAAGTCTGGACGTTCGATGACGGCACTATGCGGGTCTACGGCCACCGCTTCTACACCTCGCACGGGCGCCGCTATGTCGAGGCCGCCAGCCTGGTGCAGAAGACAACCAGCAGCCCCTGGACCGGCAAGATCGTCGGTTCAGTCTGGCGAAACGGAAAGTGGGTGAAGACCTCCACCCGTTCGGTGAAGCTGTCGGCGAAGGCTTCAATTCGCTACCGCGGTCTCAGCGGGGTCGAGCTACTGCTGGGCAACCTGCGTACCGACATCGACGGCGACCATGCTGCCGACCGAGTGGACTTCTTCCTGCACTCATACCGCCTCAGCACCGAGTTCCTTGGCCAGTATGGGGTGCGGGTTGCGACTGCGAAGAAGACGCCCACCAGGAGCTTCTGGACGAGCAGGCTGACCGGCGACAACATCGCCGCTGGCAGCTTCGACGGTGTGGCGGGCAAGGAACTCGCCTTCACCGCCTACGCCGATACTGCCGAATGGACCGTATTCACCTGGCGTAGCGGCAAACTCGTCAACGCTGCCGCGCCCTCAATCTGTGGCGTCACGCCAAACGTCTGGCAGGGGTGCAGCGACGAAGCACCGACCTACGTCAACTTCTCGGTGTCCGCTGGCAAGTCCTACGCCCTGGCCGTCACGCTTAATCCGCCCATGACGTTTGGGAGCTTCCGGCAGTCGGTGTGGCAGAACGGCACCTGGGTGCTGGTCTCGACGTGGAGCCGCGACGTGACTCCCGCCGACGCCCCACTACTCCACGACCTGACCGCCCCAGATCTGGTGCACCCGTAGCTGCCCGCGTTTGGCTACTTCTGCAGTGGCTGCAAAGCCACCAGGGTTGGCCGGGAGACATCAGCGAAGAAGTCATTGCCCTTGTCGTCCACCACAATGAAGGCCGGGAAGTCTTCGACCTCGATCTTCCAGATGGCTTCCATGCCCAGCTCGGGGTATTCGAGCAACTCGACCTTCTTGATGCAGTGCTGGGCCAACACAGCAGCCGGGCCACCGATCGAGCCGAGGTAGAAGCCGCCGTGCGTGGCGCAGGCATCGGTCACCTGCTGGCTGCGGTTGCCCTTGGCCACCATCACCATCGAGCCGCCAGCAGCCTGGAACTGGTCGACGTAGGAATCCATCCGGCCAGCGGTGGTCGGCCCAAACGAGCCCGACGCGTAGCCCTCAGGCGTCTTTGCTGGCCCGGCGTAATAGACCGGGTAGTCCTTGAGGTACTGCGGCATTTCCTCGCCAGCATCCAGGCGTTCCTTGATCTTGGCGTGAGCGATATCGCGAGCCACGATCAGGGTGCCGGTCAGCGCCAGCCGGGTCTTCACCGGGTGCTGACCCAATTCGGCCAGCACTTCAGCCATCGGACGACGCAGGTCGATCTTCACCGCGCCCGCCTCGGCACCGGCTTCGGCCTTGTGCTTGGCCAACTGCTCATCAGTCATTTCCGGCAGGTAATGCGCCGGTTCGAACTCGAGCTGCTCGATGAACACCCCATCGGGGGTGATCTTGCCCAGGCACTGCCGATCAGCCGAGCAGGACACCGCAATCGCCACCGGCAGGGACGCCCCGTGCCGGGGAAGGCGGATCACCCGCACGTCATGGCAGAAGTACTTGCCGCCGAACTGGGCACCGATGCCGAAGTTGCGGGTGAGCTCAAGCACCTGCTCCTCCAACTCGACATCACGGAAGCCGTGAGCGCTCATCGAGCCGGAGGTCGGCAACGAATCCAGGTACTTCGCCGAGGCGTACTTGGCCGTCTTCAGGGCGTATTCGGCCGAGGTGCCGCCGATCACGATTGCCAGGTGATAGGGCGGGCAGGCGGCCGTCCCAAGGCTGCGCAGCTTCTCATCCAGGAACTTCATCATCGAAGCCGGATTCAGGATCGCCTTCGTCTCCTGGTAGAGGTAGCTCTTGTTGGCTGAGCCGCCACCCTTGGCCATGAAGAGGAACTTGTAGGTGTTCTCATGCCCGGCTGCGGTGTCGGCGTACAGCTCGATCTGAGCCGGCAGGTTGTTGCCGGTGTTCTTCTCTTCCCACATGGTGAGCGGAGCGTTCATCGAGTAGCGCAGGTTGAGCTTGGTGTAGGCGTCGTAGATGCCTTTGCTGAGGGGCAGTTCGTCAGTGCCTTCGGTGAGCACCTGCTGGCCGCGCTTGCCCATGACGATCGCAGTGCCGGTGTCCTGGCACATCGGCAACACTCCACCGGCGGAGATGTTCACATTCTTCATCAAGTCCAGCGCGACAAACTTGTCGTTGGCGCTCGCCTCGGGGTCATCAAGAATCTTGCGTAGCTGCCGCAGGTGGGCCGGACGAAGGTAATGCGCGATGTCATGCATCGCGGTGAAGGCGAGTAACTCCAACGCCTCCGGAGCCACCTTCAGGAATTTGCGGCCGTCGGGGCCGTCCACGGTCTCGACACCCTCGGTGGTGAGCAACCGATATTCGGTGACGTCCCCACCGATCGGCAACAGGTCTTCGTAGCGGAACTCAGTCATGTCACTCCTTCGCGCAACCGTCGCCCATCTTGGCACAAGCCGCGCGTTCGCCCGGCGAGAGTGACTAATCCTTCCGACCTCTGGTGCTCAGCACCAGCAGCGGGGTGATCAACGCCGCGACCAACCCGACTACGGCATACAGCCTCATCAGGTCGCCACAAGCAGCCGAATGCATGACCGGCGGGTTGCCGTACTCAGTGAGCACCATCAACGGGGCACCACACTCGCCGCCAGCTGGCAGGGTGAGGGGAGTCACCAGCAGCCACAGAGATGCGAAGCTCGCCACGAAGGCGATCCCCAGCCCAGTTCGTCGAATATTGGACGGCACTCGGCGCATTTCATCGATGATGCCGATGACCATCGCGATCGCGATACACCCCAGGGTCACCCACAAGGCAACCAGCACCCAGGTCATCTCGCCCCTTCCGGACGCATCCCGACGCCGACTGCGGCGTACGGAAGCCCATCATTGCCTGCCAGCGCCCGCGGTGCCAGCCTTGACCACCTAACGGTGTGCGCGTCGGAGGCCAAAACGATTCAACGCAGCCTTGGTTGCCGATGCCCTACCATGAGGGAGCGATCCACCGTGGTGGTTTCGTCGAGGTGCCGAAGCTGTTTATAAGACAGCCGAGAATGATCGGGGTGTCCGAATGGCCCGAGCCAGTGTCGGTCGTGACGCAAAGCCGCCGCGCCCGGTTCGTATCGGCTGTGACCTTGCCGATGCCGATGCCGTAGCGGAGTCGATCACCGCCTTTGGCGAACGCTATTTGAGCCGTGTTTACTCAGCGACCGAACGCGCCCAGACCGGCGAAGCGCCTGTTCGCCTGGCCGCGCGATTCGCCGGCAAAGAAGCGGTGCTCAAGGTGCTACGCAATTCCAGCGATATCCGCTACGACGAGATCGAGATCGTCCTCGACGCCGAGGGTGCACCCTGGGTACGGCTGGCGCCGCGGGCCCAACAACGAGCAAACGCTGAGCAGCTTGGCCCCATTGCCATTTCGCTGAGCCATGAACGGGGTATGGCGCTGGCCACCGCCGTCGCCATACCGGACTACCAACCACTGCACTAAGTGCGGTAACAACAAAAAGGGGGAAAGGGTGTCTGAACACACCTATGGGGATCGACTCGCAATCCGCGAAGCCCTGCAGCAGTTCGGTCGGCTCAACCGGCCGGTGGCCGAGCTCGCCGACGAAACTGATCTGTTCAGTGTTGGGTTCACCTCGCATGCCACGGTGAACGTAATGCTGGCCATCGAGGACGCCTTGGGAATCGAGTTCCCCGACGAATTGCTGAACCGCTCCACCTTCGTTTCCATCGAGGCGCTCGCCAGTGCCATCGAGATCTCGCGGGGGCAGGCATGAGCGAGCGTTTCGCGGCCCGCGCTGCCGCCGTCGCCGCCGTTGCGGCCAAGTACGCCGATGAGGTCGACTCCGACGCCCGTCCGCCACTAGAGGCTGTGGAGGCCCTGAAGCAGCAGCGGCTGCTGTCGGTATCAGTGCCCACCCAGTACGGCGGCGAGGGCGCGACGATGCGCGAACTCAGCGATATCGCCACCACCATCGGCGCAGCCGACGCCAATGCTGGCATGGTCTTCGCGATGCACCACAGCCAGGCCCTCATCTTGTGGCGGCACGGCAGCTTGGCTGGCGTCCGCACCACCATGCGCAAGGTGTTGGAGGAGGAATGGCTGCTCGGCTCAGCCACCACCGAGCGCGGCATCGGCGGCGATGCCCGTCGCTCCAACTGCGCCCTGGAATACCCCGCCCCTGGCCGGGTCAAAGTGGTCAAGGACGCTCCGGTGATCTCCTACGCCGAAGCCTCCGATGCCATCTTGGTGACCGGGCGAGTGAACGTCGATGCACCTGATTCCGACCAGCGAATGGTTATCTGCCCCAAGGGCGAATTCCACTTGGAAAAGACCGGCACCTGGCAGGCCCTCGGCCTACGCGGCACCGCTTCGGACAGCTTTATCCTCACCGCCGAGACCAGCGACGACATGCTGCTCGACGACGACTACGGCACCATCTCGGCTCACACCGCACTGCCCACCGCGCACCTGCTGTGGTCTTCGGTATGGCTGGGCATCGCTTCCTCGGCGGCCGAGCAGGCCCGCTCCACCGTCCGACGTCAGGCCAGGGCAGCGATCGGATTCCCACCGCCCGGACAGTTGCGGCTGGCCGAGCTGATGGTTGATCTGCAGTCCTTCGCCGACACCGTGCGCCATTCGGCCGAGCACTTCGACCGGGTCGCTGGCGATCCGACAGCTCTCGGCTCGATCTCGTTCGCGTTGAGCATGAATGCGGTCAAGGTGACCTCGGCCAATGCGGTGGTCGATCTGGTGCTCAAGGCGCTGCGCATCGTCGGCATTGCCGGCTACCGCACCGACACGCCACAGTCGCTGTCACGCCAGGTGCGCGATGCCCTTGGGGCACCGATTCAGATCAACAACGACCGGCTGCTCACCAACAACGCTCCGCTCGCGCTAATGGCGAAAGTGGATTTGTGACCGGCGCCGAATTACCGTGGGCGGCCCTGCGGCAGCGGCTGCTCGATGCGGGGGTGCTGGCTGAACTGGGCGAGCCGGGATTGTTCGCGCTGGGTGCGGAGTTCAACCGGGCCTTCGACGCGCTCGATGCCCTCTACGTGCGCACCTTCGCTGATCTGGACGCCGAATCCTGGCGGTTCCCGGCGGTGGAGCCTAAGTCGGTGTTCGAGAAGACCGACTACGTGGCTTCTTTCCCGCAACTCACCGGCTCACTTTCGGTGTTCACCGGCGGGACCCCCGAGCATGCCGCGTTGTTGAGGGACCGCGCCAGCGGCGCGGACTGGGAAGACCACCTGCACCCGTCCGGGTTGATGATGAGCCCGGCGGCCTGTCACCCCCTGTACGCGCTACTGACTGGCGCACTGCCGGCCGGGGGCCGAACCTTCGACGTCCTCGGTAGCTGTTTTCGACATGAGCCCAGCCCTGACCCGATGCGGATGCAGACCTTCCGCATGCACGAGGTCGTGCATGTCGGTACGGCCGAGTCAGCGCTCGCGCACCGCGACCAGACCGCGCCCCGCCTGGTCGAGATGCTCACCTCGATCGGCCTGGAGGTCGACTACGTGCCGGCTAATGATCCGTTCTTCGGACGGACCGGCCGGATCATGGCGTCCAACCAACGCGAGGCTGCCCTGAAGTTCGAGATCACCACCAAGGTCTACGGCGACGAAGCACCGGAGACCGCAATCGGCTCGGCCAACTACCACAACGACCACTTCGGGACGGCTTTCGGCATTCTCGATGTCAACGGCCAGGTTGCGCACAGCGCCTGCCTTGGGCTGGGCATGGAGCGCACGCTCCTGGCGCTGTTCGCCAAGCATGGCCTGACCACTACCGCTTGGCCTCCGGCGGTGCGTTCGGTGCTTTGGCAGGGGAATGAGTAGCTTCCACGGCTGGTTCGGCGACCCGGGAATCTGGGCTGCCGTCCAACTGCCCGAAGCGGGTTCGCTGGGCGTGGTGATCTGCACCCCGCTGGGCCAAGAGGGTGTGGTCGCCTACCGCGGCTTGCGGCTGCTCGCTGACGAACTTCAGCACCGTGGCATCGCTTCGGTTCGCTACGACCCGCCAGGCCGCGGAGACGCGGCCCCCTCCACCGACCCGCAGGCACCGATTCTGGGCGCTCGGCTGGCCGCTGAGGTGCTGCGCGGCAGCGGCTGCACCCACATCGCCTACGTCGGGCTCTCTTCGGCGGCTCTGATCGCTTCGGCGGCCGCGGAGCCCGGCGAGACTCTGGTGTTGTGGAGCCCGCCGGTCTCAGGACGGGTCTGGCTGCGCCGCACCCGGTCACTGGCCACGATCATGATCGGCCCAGATCGCCAATTCGGCCAGGTGGAGTCGTTGATCGGTCTCGATTTGGACCCTGCCCAAGCCGCGGTATTGGAGGCGATCAAGCTCACCCTTCCCGGCGGCGCCCCGGCGCTGATTGCCCGCCGCCCTGGGGAGCCGGTGCCGTCCGGGATGGGTGCGGCGACCAAGATCGAGGTCGAGGGCACCGCGGAGTTCCTCGACACCTCAAGTGTCAGTTCGGTGATGCCCTCTGCGGCGATCGCGACCATCGCTGATTGGCTGCTCGCCCAGGCCAGTGAGCCCACTGCGCTCCAGCCGCCCGCCTTGCGTACCGAATTAGCCCTTGAACACAGCGTCGAACGCATCCGCTGGATCGGTCCGAACCAGATTTTCGCGATCGAATGCGCCCCACGCCGGAGCGCCGGCACCACCCCGGTGGTGGTGTTGCACGCTGGCGCCTCCGAGCACCGGGTTGGCGCTGGTGACTATCAGGTTGAGCTGGCCCGATTACTCGCCGCTGACGGCGTCCGCTCAATTCGGGCCGACCGGCGCGGAGCGGGCGAGACTGGGCCGGTCAGCCCTGATGAGCCGACCATGTTCTACACCCAGGCCTGGCTAGAGGATCAGGACGCCATCGTCGCCGATCTAGAAGTGGGTGGAGATCAGCTGGCCCTGGCCGGGCTGTGTGCCGGGGCCTGGATGGCCGGGCATCGCACCACGACGAATCCGCGGCTGGTGGTGGGTATTCACCCGCTGGAGTTCAGCGTGGAGCCGTTCGCTCCCAACGAGTTCGTCGACGAGGTGGTGATGCCCCACGAACTCACCAATCCGTTCATGCTCGCCCTGCAACGCCTCTATCGCCGGTGGGCACCGGTTTGGGTGCGCCGCCTGCGAGCCAGAGCAGCGACCAAGGCCGATGCCGGGCCATACCTGGTCGATTTAGCCAAACGTAGCGATCGCACGGTGTTGATCTTCAGCGAGATAGACCAAGAGGTCTTCCGACGCCTTGGCGGGACGGACGCGGCCGCCCGGCTGCCCGGAATCGAGTTGGTGAATGTGGCCACCCTTGATCACCCGCTGTTTGCTCGCCAGACCCGGCACCGGGTGATCGCCGAAGTCCGCCGCCAGGTGGCCGACGCATTCGGGCTGCCCAGACCGGCTCAGTAGCCGATCGCCGCCAGCGTGTGGCGGATCGCATCGGCAGATTTGTTCAGCATGGTGATCTCGTGGGCGTCCATCGGGTATTCGAAGACCTGCTCGACACCCAACGGCCCGACCAGACTGGGCACCGAAAGCGCGATGCCCGAGATGCCGCGGTAGTCGGTGAGCACGCTGGAGACTGGCCAGATTTTGCGCTGCTCACCCAGCATTGCTTCAACCAGGGTGGCCCCAGCTAAGCCAATCGCATAGTTGGTTGCGCCTTTGCCTTCAATGATCTGGTAGGCCGCATGGACGGTGTCGTAGGCGATCTGCGCCAACACCTCTTCGGTGAAGATGCGCTGGCCGGCGCCGTCAGTCCACTGCCGAATCGGGATCTGGGAGATCGCCGCTGATGACCAAATCGGGAACTCGGAGTCGCCGTGTTCGCCGAACATTGCCGCGTGCACGTTGGAAAGCGCCACTGAGGCGCGCTGCGCGATCGCCCACCGCAGCCGGGAAGTGTCCAGCAGCGTGCCGGTGGAAACGACCCGTCCCGCGGGGAGCCCGCTGACCTGTTGGGCAACCACGGTGAGCACGTCGCAGGGGTTGGTTACCAGCACCAGCACCGCGTTCGGCGCCTGCTCAAGGAGTTGGGGAATCAGGGTGGTCATGATCTTGGCGTTCACCCCGGCCAACTCCAGCCGGGTCTGGCCCGGCTTCTGGCGGGCACCGGCAGTGATGATGATCACCGAGGAATCTGCGACCACGCTGATGTCCGCACCGCCGGTGACCATCGAGGTGGGGGTGAACTGGGTGCCATGGGCCAGGTCGTGGGCTTCAGCCTCAACCTTCTTGGCATCGATGTCGTAGAGCGCGATCTGGCGTGCGGAACCGCGAATCAGGGCAGCATAGGCAATGGAGGTGCCAACCGATCCGGCACCGACCACCGACAGCTTCGAGTTGGCTAGGTTGGCGTTCACACCACTTGCAGGGCTCATGTCTTGAGCCTAACCCCACCCTGACTAGGCCGGTGGGGCGGTGTTTCAGGCGGGCAGCACTACCAAGGCCCGCAAAAGGTGCTCCAACCCCTGACGCCAGCCACCAATCGGGCTGCCAGTGAGAATCTCGTTCATTCGAGCACGCTCACAGTAAGCGTCCATGACGGGCATCAACTCAGCCAGGGGGATTCGGAGCGTGGCCCCCTGTCGCGTCAGGGTCTCACTGATCGCCGCCAGGGCCAGCTCAGTGGCACGGCGCTCAACTTCGAGCAACGCCGGACGGAAACCCGGCATGCGGTAGGAGTACAACCGCAACTCGCCGCGAATCAGCACCCAGTGCTCGTCCAGCGAAAAGCCGGCATCGAAGAGCACCAAGATTTTGGCCAGCACTTCGTCCAGGGTGTTCTGGGTCAGTCCGGCTTCGGGGATGGCGGCCAAAGCCTCCTGAGTCGTGAGCACCAATTGCTCGCCGCGTTGGCGGACGATTTCCAGGCACAGCTCCTCCTTCGATTCGAAGTTGCTGTAAAAAGCGCCCCGGGTGAAGCCCGCCCGCTCGCAGATCTCCTCGACGCTGGCAGCCTGGACGCTGCGTTCGGCGAAGAGAACCATTGCCGCGGCCATCAGGCGGTCGCGGGTTAGCTGGCGACGAGTGCTGACTTCGGCTGACATGGGTACATTCCCTCACGGCATCGGTTTGGATACATGACTGTATCGGATACAGTACTGTATCGATCCTGGTCAGTCACCACTGAACACCTCACCAGGCTCGGAAGCTACCTCGGGAAGGTACTGAATCGTGTCGTCGTTTCTCTATCGCATCGGACGCGCATCCTACCGGCGCCGCGGCCGCGTGCTGGCGGCCTGGCTGATCATCCTGACGGTGTTTGCCGGCCTCACCCTCGCCTTCGGCGGGCAGTACAACGACTCCTTCACCATTCCCGGTGCTGAATCCACGATCTCGCTCAAACAGTTGAAGGTGACCTTTCCCGAGGCGGCCGACTACACCGCCACCGTGTTGATCACCGTGCCTGAAGGCCAGAAGCTGGAGGACGAAGAGGTCACCAACAAGGTCAAGGGCTGGCTCGACAAGTTCGATGCACTGCCCTACGTCAACGGCACCGTTGGCCCCTACAGCGAGCATGTGGACGGCCTGATAAGTGCTGACGGCCGCAGCGGCCGAGTCACCGTCCGGGTCGAAGGTACGGTCTCAACCGTCTCCGAGGCGCAACGCGAAGAACTCACCGCTACTGCTGAATCGCTCAGCGAGGCCCTACCCGGCGCCAAGGCGCTAATCGGCGGTGAGATCTACAGCGTCCACCTGCCCCACCTGAGCATCACCGAGGCCGCCGGGCTTGGCGTGGCCGTCATTGTGTTGGTGTTGACCCTCGGCTCGTTGGTGGCCTCGATGATGCCGGTCGGCAGCGCGATAGCTGGCGTCGGCCTGGCGGTGATGATCATCCAAATCGCCAGCGGGGTGCTGGAGATCAGTTCGACCACCCTGATGCTGGCGATCATGCTCGGGCTGGCCGTCGGCATCGACTACGCGCTGTTCATCATCTCCCGGCACCGTGACCAGCTCAGCAGCGGCGTGGACGTTGAGGAATCGGCCGCCCGTGCTGTCGGCACCGCTGGCTCTGCGGTGGTGTTCGCTGGCTTGACAGTGATCATCGCCCTGGTCGGGCTGAGCATCCCCAACATCCCCTTCTTGACGATGATGGGGGTCTTCGCCGCAGTTGCCGTCGGCCTAGAAGTCTTGCTCGCCCTCACACTGCTGCCCGCCTTAATGGGCTTCGCTGGTGAGCGCCTGCGACCCAAACCGCGCCGCTCCCGGAAAGCCGCCGCCCGATTGGCTGGTGCCGAAAAGGCCGCCGCCCCGGCCGTCCGGTTCAATCCTTGGGCTTGGTGGGTTGCAGTGGTGACGAAGGTGCCGGTACTGACCATCGTGGTGGTGTTGGCCGGGCTAGGCGCGCTGGCGTTCCCCACCAAAGATCTATTTCTGGCACTACCCACTTCGGGACGCTCGTTGCCCGGCACCCAAGACCGCGCCACCGCCGACGAGATCAGCCGGATCTTCGGGGTTGGCTACAACGGCCCCCTCATCGTGACCGTAGACATTGTCGAATCTGACGATCCGATGGAGATCATGGACGGCCTGCGCGACGAGATCGAGACGCTGCCCGGAGTGGCCTTGGTGGCGGCGTCGGTCCCGAACGCCAATGCCGACACCGGCATGGTTCAGGTGATTCCAACCACCGCCCCCGACGATCCGGCCACCGCGGAGTTGGTGCAGCTCCTGCGCGATCATCAGCAGTCCTGGAAGCAGCGATGGGGGGTGGCCACTGCGGTGACCGGGTTCACCGCGATCAGCATTGATGTGACCGATCAGTTGCGCAACGCTCTGCTGCCTTTCGGCATCTTCGTCGTCGGGCTTTCGCTGATCTTGCTGACCATGGTCTTCCGGTCCATCTGGGTGCCGATCAAGGCCGCCCTGGGCTACCTGCTGAGCGTCGGCGGCGCCTTCGGTGCCACCACGATCGTGTTCAACTACGGCTGGGCCCGCGAGGTGATCAACCTGCCCGAGCCCGGGCCAGTGATCAGTTTCCTACCGATCATCTTGATGGGCATCCTTTTCGGGCTGGCCATGGATTACGAGGTCTTCCTGGTGTCGCGAATGCGGGAGGAGTTCGTCCATGGCAACACCGAACGCTCGGTCGAGGACGGCTTCACCCACTCGGCCAAAGTGGTGCTGGCAGCCGGGTTAATCATGTTCGGGGTCTTCGCGTTCTTCGTCCCCCAAGGTCAGGGCGCAATCAAGCCGGTCGCCTTCGCCTTGGCTATCGGTGTGGTGCTGGACGCCTTCGTAGTTCGCATGACCCTGGTGCCAGCGGTGATGAAACTGCTCGGGCATCACGCCTGGTGGTTACCCAAGTGGCTCGATCGCGTCCTGCCTTCCCTCGACATCGAAGGCGAATCACTGACTCGCCAGCTGAAGCTGGCGCAGTGGCCCGCAGCTGGCGATGATTCGGCGATCATCGCCGAAGGGCTCAGTGCCAGCCACGCTGGTCGGCTGCTCTTCAGCGACGTTTCGGTGCGCCTGCCCAAGGGCGGACTGTTGGTGGTCGAAGCCGAGCCCGCGCAGCGCCGCGTCCTGCTGTTGGCCCTGGCCGGCCGACTGAAGCTCACCGACGGAAAGCTGAAGACCCTTGGTCTGGTGCTGCCAGAAGAGGCGCCGGTGCTGCGGAATCTGGTGCCCGTGCTGGGGCCAACCGTGCCGCACTTCGGTCGGGTGCTGCGCAAACAGCGCGGTGGCGTGGTCTTCGTTGATGCCGCCGACGAACTCAGCGATGTGCAGGAACGCTCGTTGCGCCGGGCGATGGAAGCCCCCGCTGCTGGCGAACCGGTCACCTGGGTGCTGGGCGTCCTGCCCGCCTCGCCGCTACTGGCCGAACTCACCGGTCCTTATCAAGTCTTGCGACTGCCTTCGCACCTCGCCCTGGAAGGAGCAACCCGATGAACGTCGAACGGACGAACTCGACCCCAGCCCACTGGTGGAGCCTGCTTGGCCTGGTGCTGGTGCCGCTGCTGATTGCGGGCGGGTTTCTCATCGCCGGGCTAAACACCGATGCTCGACTGCATACCGTCAAAGCCGCAGTGGTAAACCTCGACGATCCGGTGACGATCGACGGCAAATACATTCCGTTAGGGCGTCAGCTCACTGCCAATTTGGTCGATTCCGATCGCGTCCAGAACCTCACCTGGACCCTCGATAGCGAGGCCAACGCCCGCGCCGGGCTGGCCACTGGCGCCTATGCGGCGATGGTGATCATTCCAGAGAACTTCTCGGCCGCAGCTACCTCCTATGCCGAAGAAGCCAATGAGGCCCAGCGGGCCACTATTCAGCTGTCCACGTCGCCAGTGGCTGGCGTGGCTGATGCCACCTTGGGCAGGGCGGTCGCACTGGCAGCCACCAACTCGCTGAATGAGACCCTGACCTCGGGCTACCTCGACCAGATTTACCTCGGCTTCAATGACATGGGCGATCAGTTCACCACCATGGCCGACGGCGCCGATCAGCTCGCTGACGGCCTGGAGGTGCTGAGTTCCAAGACGTCCACGATGCCAGCCGATACCCGCAAGTTGGCCAATGGCACCTCCCAGTACGTCACCGGGGTGAACAAGTTGGCCGATCAGACCATTGCCGCGCTGCCGCAACAGGTGGAGTTGTCCGCTGGGGTTACCCAGCTCAGCCAGGGTGCCGCGGGCATCAGTGGCGGCCTAAAGACCTACCAGACCCAGATGGACCAACTCGGCTCCAACCCCACCGCAGTCGACTCTGCAAAAACTGCGGCGGTCGCGGCTGCAGCAGGCGCAGTTCCGTGCCCGACCTTCAGCGCTGACCCCACCGTCCAGGCCACCTACTGCTCAATATTCGAGCAGGGTCGGGGCGCGGGTGCTCAAGTCGGCGCCGTCACCGGCGTAACGGTCGGCGGCAAGGCGGCCGCAGCGGGCCTGGACACCAAAGACCCCCGCACCGGACAGAGCCTGCTCACCGGCGCAGCCAGGTTGTCCGCTGGCCTCTCGACGCTGGATGAGAAGCTGGCCGACGCAGTACCGGACGTGGCTTCGACCACCAAGAGTCTGAAGAAGCTGAAGAGCGGCGGCAACGAGTTAGCCGCTGGCACCGATCAACTGGCCAACGGCATGCCGGATCTGACCGACGGCATCGCCCAGCTTGCTGACGGCTCTCGACAGATGGCTGACGGCATCGCCGAAGGCAAGGACAAGCTGCCCAGCTACACCACCTCCGAGCGGGAGAAGCTCGCCGATGTAGTGGCCGCTCCGGTGTCAACCGACGGCCTTGGTGGGGTCGCTGATCCGAACATCGGCTGGGTGAGCCTGCTGCTGGTGCTCGCCTTGTGGCTAGGAGCGATGGCCACCTATGTGGTGTTGAAGTCGGTGGCCCGTGGGCTGCTTGGCTCCGCAGAGCCGACCGGCAAGTTGATCGCTGAGGCGCTGGCTCCCGGGGTGGCGGTGCTGGCCACCCAGGCGGTGATGCTGGGGGCTTTGGCTCACCTCGGCCTGAGCTTGTCGTGGCCAAAGACCTTCGAGGTGACTGGCGTGCTGCTGCTGGCATCGGTGGCCTTTGCGGTGATCAACCACGCGCTGGTCACCTGGGCTGGCGGCTTCGGGCGCCTGGTCGCAGTGGTGTTCGCGGTGGTCACCACTGCCTCCACCCTGGTGGCGGCATCCCCAGGTTTGCTGACTGCGCTGCGTCCGTTCTCACCCCTGACTTCGGTGCTGGACGCCGTGCGCGCGGTGATCACCGAATCCGGCGGGGCGCCTACGGCGACCTTCACCATCATCGGCTGGCTCCTGCTCGGCCTGCTGGCTAGCTCAGTGGGCATCGCCCGCGAACGCACCACCAACCTGGCCGCAGTGCTCGCGGTCTAAGGCTTCGACGAGCTCAGCCAACTTATTGGTTCCCTGAGCCGACCCCAGATCCCTGAGCCTGTCGAAGGGTCAAAGGGCTTCGACGAGCTCAGCCAACTGTTCTCCGTCCGGAGAACTGTGTTCTCACATACTGGGACCGTCGCCGTTTTGATTTGCGAAGATTTTGATAGCACTCCCATTTCAGTCCGAAGCGCCTTGCCAGTTCGGCGTTTCGCTGACCTTTTCGCTATCGATCTAGACCCTCATCGAACCCTCCAATTTGCCGATATCGCCCGGCTCCCAAGGTGAATGCCCTCGTTTCCGACCTAGGCTGCGGGACGTAACCCACCCAGGAGACAACAAATGAAACGCATGCTCATACCCTTGGCGGCTGCCGCGATCTTGTTTGGCGGCTTTACGCCGCTGGCTACGGCTGACGACGCCATCACCACCGCTTCCACAGTGGACGTACGGCCCGGCACGGCTAGTGCGCCCCGGGTGGTGGTGAACGATTCGAAGCTGAAGGTGGTGGCTGGGGTTCAGCCCGTCGGCCCACAGACCTTCGCGATCGACGCCGGCAAGATCTACGTTCACGATGATGCCGTCGGCGCGGTCCGCGTCTACAGCTTGGCCGGCAAGTTCCTTCGCTCCCTCAAGTTGCCCGCGGGTCTGCCGGTTGCCGATCTGGCAGTTCGCGGCAACATCATCACGGTGCTCGACCTCGACGGCGGCCTGCACCGCCTGAAGATGAGCACCACCAAGGCCACCGAGATCAGCTACTCCACCACCGGTTCAGTGCCTGCCACCGAACCCGACTCAGCCTCACTTAGCGGCGTGGGAGTCAGCGGCATCACCTACTTCGGCGATCAGCTCGTGGGCCAGATCGAGTCGGCCGGGCAGTTGGTGTTGACCAAGGGCAGCTTCCTGAACAAGCCGGTTGGCTCGTTCGTCCGGCCCGGCCTGGTCACCCAGGCTGGCAAGAGCCTGCTGGTGAAGTCGGCCAGCGGCGTGCTGCTGAAGAAGTTCACGGTGCCCAACCAGCCAGTTCAGGTGGTCATGTCGCATCGCGAGAAGGGCTACACCTACTACTCCGTGGTGGATGACTACCAGGCCGCCAACGGCACCTGGCTGTACAACACCTGGGTCTACAAGTTTGCCGATTCCGGCGCGCTGGTGGCCAGCTACACCCTGGCCGCACAGTCGTCTTACACGCCCTGGCGTGAGGTCGCGGTCTACAACGGCCAGGTCTTCCAACTGCGGGCCGGCACCAAGCAGGCCCAAATCGTGCAGCTCACCCCAGACAACCGGGCCAAGACGGCCACCACCAAGGCCGCCAACGTCCAGGCCCCCCAAAACTTCACCGCCGCCGGGGCGCCTGCCAAGGTGATCGAAACGGTGCTCAACCGCGCCGAGAAGATGGCGAAGGTCAAGTGGACCTACAAGAAGGCAAAGCACGGCAAGATTGGTGTCGTGACAGCGAGCCAGCGCAAATGGGTGGCCCAGGCGCCGCAGCTGAAGAAGATCAAGAAGGCTTCAGCCACAGTCGCTGCCTACCCCTACGCTTGGGGCGGCTACGACACCGACAAGACCCACTCCGAGGGCGCGTCCTGGAAGAGCTTCTCCAAATCGCTGACCGCCAAAAAGGTCTACGTCAGCAACGTCCGCAGCCACGCGGGCTGGGTGCCCAAAACTGCCGGCGTCGACTGCTCTGGCTTCGTCTCTAGCGTGTTCGGTGTCGGCAACAAACGCGGCACCAGCAACATGATCGACGGCAAGTGGTTCAAGAAACTCAAGAATGTCCGCGACGTCAAACGGGGCGACATCCTCAACCGCAGCGGCGACCACGTGGTGTTGGTGCTGGGCTGGGTCAGCGACACGAAGATCCAAGTGATCGAGTCAACCACCACAACGGAATACGGCCAGGTCAAGGTGAACACCAAGACCATCGGGTACTACGCCGACAAGGGCTACACCGCAGCCCGCTACTCACACTGGGTGCGAGACCCAACCAAATGCGTCCCCGGCATCCCCTGCGCGTATTCAGTGGGCAGTGGAGTAGCCAAGTGATCCGACCGGCTGGGCTACTCACCATCGCCATGGGGTTACTGGCTGGTTGCGGGGCTACGGCCCCGCAACCAGCGGTGCCCCCACCAACACCCTCGCCAGCCCAAGTGGCCGTGCCGACCACCCCCAGCACGGTTCGCTCGAAGCTCCTCCTTGAGGACCCCAAACTGGTCATCAAACAGGAAGAACAGCTACCCCTAGCCCCCGGCACCTTCGCCATCATCGGCGACGAAATCATCATCAACGACTACCTTCAAGACAAGATCGCCATCTACCAAGGCGGAAAACGCATCACCGCCTTCGACAAACCAAGCACCATCGTCGACATGGCCATCCGTGACGGCAAGTGGTACCTCCTCGACACCGACTCCACCGTCACCGTCTACACCCGCACCACCAAAGGCCTCAAACAGATCCGCACCATCCCGTTACCCGAACTCGACCCCGGCACCGAATCCGCCTACAACTCCCTCTACTTCGAAGGCCCCAACCTCATCGCCTACAACGGCGACCCGGTCCTCGTCGACGGCCCCGGGCCTGTCCTGCCCGAACCCGAAACCACCAAACTCGACCACGCCTTCCACCTCACCGACGGCAACACCAACGCCACCATCCCCGTCAAATACGACCCATTCAGCATCGACCGCATCGCCCTCACCGACCAACACGTGTTCTACGAGGTCACAGACTGGGCCGACGACAACGACAAACAGTTCCGACAGTTCATCGTCCAGTTCACCCTCGACGGCCAACTCGTCCACACCTATGCCATCCACCGCCGAGGCAGCACCGCCGAAGGCCGTCAGTTCGTTGTCACCGACGGCAAGCTCTACCAAATGTGGATCTCCAACAAGACGGTCAAAGTGTTCCTCATCGAACCTAACGGCTGAACAAATCGATGACCACCCGGCACACCCTCACCATCCTGGCTCTCGTACCCCTGCTAGTCGGTTGCGGGGCTACGGCCCCGCAACCCGCGGTGCCCACCCCAACGCCTTCACCTTCGCCGGTGGTAGTGCCCGCAGTGTCGGACAAGATCAACTCCAAACTCCTCCTTGCCGACCCCCGCTTGGTCATGCAGCGTACGGAGGAGTTGCCGCTGGCCCCCGGCACCTTCGCGATCCTCGGCGACGAGATCGTCATCGACGACTACCTGGAAGACAAGTTCGCCATTTACCGGGGCGGGAAACGCATCACCGCCTTCGACGAACCCGTCCCGGTCGTCGACTTCGCCATTCGCGACGGCAAGTGGTACCTCCTCGACACCGATTCGGTCGTCACCGTCTATACCCGCACCGCCAAAGGCCTCAAAAAGGTTCGCGAAACCCAACTAGCTGAACCCGAAACTGGCTGGCAAGCCCTCTACTTCGAAGGACCCAACCTCATCGCCTACAACGGTGACAAGGTGCTCGCTGAAGGACCCGGCCCGATCCTCGAAGACCCCCACATCGTCGAGCTTGACCACGCGATGCACCTCACCGATGGCAACACCAACGCCATCATCCCCGTCAAATACGACAGGCACAAAGTCGAGCGCATCGCCCTCACCGACCAATACGTGTTCTACGAGATCAGCGACGTGAACACCGAAAAGGACGACTCCCCGTCCCGACACTTCATCGTTCAGTTCGGCCTCGACGGCCAACTCGTCCACACCTACGCTTTTTATCCGCCTGGCAGTCCGGCTGAGCTTCGTGACTTTGTGGTCGCCGATGGCAAGCTTTACCAAATGTGGATCTCCTCCAAGACCGTCAAAGTGTTCCTCATCGAACCCAACCACTGAACAAATCGGGCGGACGCCCATGCCGAGGCTTCGACGAGCTCAGCCAACTGTCCTAGATCCCTGAGCCTGTCGAAGGGTCACCACGAGGCTTCGACGAGCTCAGCCATCTGTCCTAGACCCCTGAGGCTTCGACGAGCTCAGCCAACGGTTCTAGTCCCCCGAGGCTTCGACGAGCTCAGCCAACTGTCCTAGATCCCTGAGGCTTCGACAGGCTCAGCCAACTGTTGCAGTTACCTGAGCTCGGGCCTGGCGGTCAAGGCGATAGGCGAGCAGCACTGGTACGGCCAGCAACATGAGCGCGGCTGGCAGAGCCGCAAACAACACCCGGATTGCCAGCAATGACTCCGGCGCCTGGGCCACATTGGGCACGTAACCAGCTGCCTGCAAGACGAAGCCCGGCAGCGTGATGCCAATGGTGCGCATGATCTTGTCACTCAGTCCGTACACGCCGTAGTAGACCCCGGCGTCCCGCTTGCCTTCCGGGGCTGCCCCAACGACATCGGGAAGCATCGCCCACGGCAGCACCCAGTGGGCCGACATCCCCAGGCCGGTCAGCCCGATGAGGACGTAGATCACCAGCGGCTGCTCGGGTCCGACGAGGAACATGGCGCCGACCCCAACGGCGGCCATTCCGATACCCAACCCGTAGCCGCGCGCCTTGCCCCAGCGATCAGCGGCCACCTTCCATGCTGGGACGCCCAGCCCGATGATCACAAAGAGCACCAGCAGCACCGTCTCGACCGCTACCCGGCCGCCCACGGCGTAGGTGACGAAGTAGATCAACATGGTTTGCAGCAGGGTGAACCCCAGCCGCACCAGGCTGAAGGCGGTTAGCAGCGTCCGGAACGATCCATTGCGCAGCGTTTCCAGCATTGCCCCCAGGAACCGCTGGGGATCGCTGGTCACCGCCCGCGCCGGTTCGCGAACGCGCCAGGCGACGATGCTCAGCCCCAGGCCAGCCAACCCGCCGAAGGTCGCACCCATCGCTAGGTAGCCCAGCGCCGGATCGGCGAACTGGCTGACGATTACTCGGGTTGCGACCCCACCCAGGACGTAGCCGAGCACGGTGCCGACAGCCGCGACGGCCATCAGGCTGGTCCGCTCGTCGTAGTCCTCGGTCAACTCCGCGCCCAGCGCGTTCAGCGGCACACTGACCATCGTGTAGAGGGTGTCGAACACCGAGTAGGTGACCGCGATCCACACGAATGCCCAGATCGAATCCAGGCCGCGCGGCACTGAGAACAGCAGCACTGTCACTAGGGCCAACGGCACCGCCCCGTAGACCAAATAGACCCGGCGCCGACCGTGGCGGGAGTGCGTCCGGTCACTCAGCCAGCCCATCAGCGGATCGTTCGCTGTGTCCCAGACCTTGCCAATCAGCAGCGCCAGGCTGGCGATCGCCGGTGGCACCAAGGCAACGTCGGTGTAGAAGTTGAGCAGGAAGATTGAGGTAGCTGAGATCAGCAGGGTCATCGAGAATCCACCAGCCGAGAAGGCCAGCTTCTGGCCCAACGGGATGCGCACTCCGGCTCGGGCAGTCACGGTGTCCGGCGTCACTTCGCCACCAACCCAGCGCGCAGGTCACGCCGCAACACCTTGTTCAGGTAGCTGCGCGGAAGCTCCTGGAACACCTCGATCCGCGCTGGCATCTGCCAGTCGAGTAGCTGTGCCGCCAGAAAGGCTGCCAACTCCTGCCGAACCTCCTCGACCGGACGCTCCCGCCAGGACCGTCGCAGGGAAGCTGCCAACACCAACCGTCCATCCTCATCGGCGATCAGGCAGGCCTCCTTGATCGCTGGGTGCTCGTGCACGACCTCTTCGACTTCCCTGGGGAAGACCCGGCGCTCACCAGTGCCGATCACGTCCACGTCTCGATCCAGGATCACCAAGCGGCCAGCCACGTCGAGGTAGCCGTAGTCGCGGGTACGCAGGAAGCCGTCCCGGAAGGCCTTGGCGGTCAGTTCGGGCTGACCCCAGTAGCCACTGAAAGTGGTAGGGCTTTGGACCTCCACCTCGCCACGTTCACCTGGCCCGAGCTCGACGCCAGCCGCAGTTACGATCCGAACCCTGGCTTGCGGGACGGGTCGCCCGACCGAGCGAAGGACCTCCCTTGGGGCCGGATCATGGCCGACACCGTGGTCTTCCATCTGCAGGAGGCTGACCGGTGGCAGCACCTCCGCCATGCCGTAGCCCTGCTGAAGGATCGCCCCAAACCGGCGGACAGCCTCGGCCACCTTGGCCGAGGGGGTTGGTGCGGTGCCGTAGATGATGTTGCGCAGCGAACTCAGGTCGTACTGCTCAAGGCCGGGCCAATCGAGCAGATCGATCAGAGTTGAGGGCGTCACGAATACCCGGGTAACTCGATGCTGCTGGATAGCCTCAATCAAGGTGGCAGTGCGGCAATCGGCGGGGATCACCAAGGTCGTCCCCCCGGCAAGGCTCGGCAGGATTAGCCCGCTCCCGGCCCCCGAGATCGGCATGCCAGGCATCGACACGTCCTGGCCGCCCAGGCGCACCCGGACGTTCAGTACCGATAGCCGCAAGCTAGTCAGCAGGATGCCCTGGGTGACTGACAGCGCCTTTGGCGAACCGGTCGTGCCCGAGGTGAATCCCAGGCTTGCTAGGTCGGAGGCCAACAGCGGCTCCCGGCAACGCAGCGGCCGGCCAGCATCGATTAGCCGTTGGTGCTGTTCGGCATCAGCCACCAGCAGAGTCTCCGGGAAGGAGTCGGCCAACAACTGGCCGACGTCGGGCCGGGTCTGGTGGTCATAGAAGAAGGCCTTGGGTTTGGCATCGGCCAGTGCGGACGCGATCACCTCAAGCTCATGGACCGGGGTGAAGCCGATCAGCACCGCGCCCAACTCGTAGCCAGCCAGCAGGATTTCGAGCTGATCCTGCCCTCCGGAGGCCACATACCCGACCCGGTCGCCGCGGCGGACCCCGCGAGCCGCCAGGGCATCGGCCAGTCGCCACACCCGGTCGGCCAACTGCGCGAACGTCAACTGGCCAGCAGGAGTGATCAAAGCGATTCGTTGGGCATAGCGGCGAGCCGCAACCCGCAGCAGATCCCTGGGTACCCGAAACCGCTGCAAATAGCGAGCGATGAACCACCCGGCCGGGCTCGGAAAGACACGCTGAACGGACTCCAGATACCGGCGCATCAGCACACCCTAGTGGCGTAAACCGGGCCAAGTTCCCCGAGCCCCGGACGGTCTCAGCCCACGTGCCAGGCTTCGACGGGCTCAGCCAACTGTCCTAGTTCCCTGAGCTTCCATTCCAGTTCCCTGAGCTCCGGTTCTAGTTCCCTGAGCTCCGGTTCTAGTTCCCTGAGCTCCGGTTCTAGTTCCCTGAGCTTGTCGAAGGGTCCGGCCGAGGCTTCGACGGGCTCAGCCAACTGTTCCAGGTTCCTCAGCGAACTTGCGTTTCGCTCAGCCAGCTTCGGCGCGGCGCTCCGGCTCTGCGGTCGGCTCGGAGCGACGCTTCTTCGCCGGCTTGGGCTCAGCGGCAACCGGCTCGGCCGCAGGCTGCGGTGCCCGGTCGGCCGCAGCGGTGCGCAGTGCGACCGCCCGATGGAAATCGGACTGAGTTGGCATGCCGTAGGCCCTGGCGGTGGTGTCGTGCATCTCGACCACGTAGCGGTTGATCCGCTCAGCGAACTGATGAGCGATCTCGCCCGGAGAGGCTCGTAGCGGGCGTCCGAACACGATGTGGACGTGCGGGCGTCCAGGCACTGGCACCGTCGCCCCGTACGGCATCGCGGCATAGGCGCCGACCAGCGCGATCGGCAGCACTGGCACGTTGCGGGAGATACTCAAAGCGGCTGCGCCCGGAGTGAAGCGCCCCATTGCACCAGTGCGTGACCGGGTGCCCTCGGGGAAGATGAGCAGCGGCACGCCTTCAGTGAGCAGGACGCCAGCCATGCCGCGCCGGTTGCGCGCACCCTGGCGCTCCACCGGGAAGGAGTTGAAGAACAAAGTGGTCGGTAGCGCCTTGTACCAGGACTGGAAGAAGTAGTCAGAAGCTGCGCCAGCAGCCAGATTCTTGGACAGCCGCCGGGGCAGCCCACCGAAGATCAGCGGGGCGTCCACGTGGCTGGAGTGGTTGGCCACCGCGATAAACGGAGGCTTCAGGGAATCCAGGTTTCGCCGACCGTGAATGTGGACCGACAACGCCGACCACATGTACGGCTTCATCACCAGGTGCTGCGCGGCAAAGCGCGCCGTGCCCGGTAACGGCGAGGTGTACCTGTTGGTTTTGGGTTCAGACACCGGTCCCCTCCAGTTGGCGAACCAGACGAGTGTCCCACTGAACCGCGCCACAAGCCAGAAGGGGTTCAGTCGCGGCTGCGCACCAGCTGTCGCGAAACCCAGCGCACCGCCGGACGGGGCAGCGTGCCCAGCCCGAAGGCGGCCAGCTTCCATCGCAGCGTCGGCACCGACAACACCTTGCCCCGCGCGGTGTCGGCTAACGCCTTGGTCGCGCAGGTTTTGGCGTCCACCCAGATCCAGTCAGGAATCGAAGAGGTGGCTATCCCGGCCCGCTCGTGGAATTCGGTGCGCACCCAGCCGGGGCATAACGCGGTGGCCGTAACTCCGGTGCCAGCCAACTCAACGGCCAGCCCTTCGGTAAACACTTTGACCCAGGCCTTCACCGCGGAGTAGTTGCCCTGCGTCACCCAGGCTGAGAGTGAGGCGACATTGAGAATCCGCCCGTGACCACGGCGGCGCATCGCCCGGGCCGCCGCTGTGCTGAGCTCGAGGACCGCCAGGCACATCACGTCCAGTGCGCGACGGTGCTCGCCGCCTTCAGCATCGAGCACGTGGTTGGTCAATCCGAAACCGGCGTTGTTGACCAGCAGTTCGATCGGACGCTCGACGTCGGCAACCCGAGCCGAAACCAGCGCCAACTGCGCCGGGTCGGCCAGGTCTGCTACCAGCACCTCCACCGCCACCTGTTGGGCGCGTAATTCAACAGCCAGCGCCTCCAACCGGACGCCGTCTCGGGCCACCAGTACCAAATCGTCGCCACGTTCGGCGCAGGCGGCGGCGATTGCAGCACCAAGCCCAGCGCTGGCTCCAGTAATACAAACGGTCGGCATGGCCGCACGCTACTGCATCCAATAGCGGCCAGCGCAGCCCTCAGGCGGCCAGCAAATCAGCTCGGGCTGCCAATCGGCGCAGGCTCCGACTGCAGCGGTAACGCACCAACTCCGGGCTGATACCCAACTCCGCCCCGGCCCGGGCGCTGGACAGCCCGGCCACATAGACCAGCCAAAGGGTGTGGTGATCGCGGTCGTCGAGCAAGCCCAAGGAGCGGGCTTGGGCCAGCGTGCTGACCGCGTTGAGTTCGGTGGTTGACTCGTTGCCCGCCACGGGAGGTGGCCCCGCTACGCCCGCTCCGGCCGCTAAGCGGCGCCGCAGCCCCCAAGCCAGGTTCGCCGCGATCGATCGGGGTCGACGAGCCACCGGATACTCGGCAATGGCCACCCAGAGCTCCGAAACCGCTTCGGCGAACCGCTCGTCGCTGCCAGCGCTGAGCAACACCGCCTTACCGAGCATCGCCTGCAGCACGGTCCGCCAGGCCACCGACTCACCTTCGGCCCCCAACCGCAGCAACGCACCCAGGATCGCATCCGGTGCGGACGGAATCAGGGCAAGCAGGTCGCCAAGATCATCAGCGGCGCTCAAGGCGGGAAATCGCCGCGCCCACCCGGCCACTAGCGGTGCTGAGCGGGGCACGAGCTCGTCCCACTCGTAATTCAACGAAATCAGTGTTGGGCTGGTCACTGGACCAGCGTCATGAGTGGGTGTTGTCAGCAGTGTTGTCATGCGCTATCACGGTGGTGTCATCCGCTTTCACGACTCCGGAGAGCAGCCTAAGAACAATTCGGCACAACACCCACAAGGGGACATGCCTTCGCCTGCGTTTGGACCTACAATTGAGTCGTACTCATCCGGGGTTGGCGGCCGGTTCAACCGTCATCAAGTTCGCCCAGAGGGCCACTCGGAGTCCAGTGGCCCTCTGGTGCCAGCAAGGCGGCCGCTCAGGCCACTTTGATCGGCACCCGATTCAGTCTCACGGGCGAAGCTCACCACCACCTCAACCAGCAGCTATCGTGCCTGCGGCTGGTCCGCGCCCACCGGCCTTGGGCGGGGCCGTAATCTTGGTGTGTTCAGCATTGAAAGGACTGCATGCAACTCCGCCCGGCGGCGCCGCCGAAGAAAGGCCTGATCGAAAAGGTGGCTCTGTTCGCCTTGGTCGGCCTCTCTGTGCTGTCCCTGATCGGGGTAACGCTGGTCACCGTTTACTTGAACCGGCTCAGCGATAGCACCTCAGCCCTGACCCGCTCAGAGCCAATGCCAGCCTATGTCGGGCAACCTCAGCCGGTGGTGGCTGCCAATGGCAGCTCCCCGATGAACTTCCTGGTGCTGGTCACCTCGGGGAATTCACTCCATTCGGTGGTGGTCGCCAACCTCTCGGCCTCTCGCCGCAACCTCACCCTAATCACCGTGCCCGCCGACCTCACCGTGAACAGCGGCTCGAGCCAGACGCTGGCTTCAACCTTCGCGATGGACGCGGCGATCACCGTCCGCGCAATGGAGAAGCTGACCACCGCCAAGATGGACCATCAGATTCGGCTCGACCTTGATTGCCTGGCAGGCACCATCGACGCCACCGGGGGGGTGCAATTCGGCGGCACTCGAATGAGTGGGCAGCAGGCTGTCGGCACGACTCGGGAAAGCACTGGTTCGGCTGCGGCAGCCACCTCGGCCGGTTGGCTGATCAGGGCCGCTTTGATCAGTGCCAATGACCACTTCAGCGTGCTGGATCCGGCGCGGTTCAGTAAGACCGTCGATCTCGTGCAGCCCTGTTTGACTCTCGACTCCGGGCTCACCGCCGAGGTTATTCAGGCCACCCTGGTTGAGAGCAGCGTCCATCCGGAGGACACTCGGCTGTGGCCGCTGACCGCTGCATCGGGGGCCACTGGCACCAGGGCATCACCGGGCGCGCTGGAGGCGTTACAGCTTGCCTTGACCGCCCCGGAATTGGTGTCTACTGAGCAATACCACCAAGCAGCATTCCTACCCCTGGAGCCGCCCCGATGAAGTCTCAAAGTACGCTGAGGCCCGTGATGAGATTCGTGCGGCTGACCCTCGTGCTGGGCGCGCTGGGTTACGCCGCCTGGCAGTACTGGCAGCAGCAGAACCAAGCCGGCGCTGCGGTCTGGGCTGCGGGCACTGACCGGGTCGACTGAACATCAGCCAGGGGGGACATTGGACGAGTTCGGGGCCGAGAAGTTGCCTGCTGACCCGGAGGCCTACCAGGAGCTGTTGAAGCGCTGGGGGCTGGACGACGACACACTGGGCATCACCAAGCTGCGTGCTGATTTAGAGCACTCCGAGACTGAGGTGCCCGGCGATACTGACGCGTCCGGCGAGGCCGAGGCCGAGGAGGTCGCGGAGCCGGACGCTGAGTCTGAGTCGTCCGAGGAACCCGTGAGCGAAGCCGAGCAGGTCGACGTCGACTCAGATGTTGGTCTTGACTTCCTCGACGATGCCGATCAAGGAGTCGTGGCGGCCGAGGTGAGCCGCGCTGATCGCAAACAGCGGCGGCGTTGGTTGCGCCGCTCGCTGCTGGCCCTTGGCGTCGTATTGGCGCTACTGCTCGGCACCGCAGGCTTCTATCTGGTGGTGGGCCTGCAGGCGTTGCAGGGCATCAAGCGCGATCCTGGCCTGATGCCCACTGATGACGGCTACCAGACCGTCCCGGCGACCATTGACGGTCCGCTCAACTTCCTGCTGATGGGCTCAGATTCCCGAAACCCGGATGAGCGCGGGCGAAGCGACACCTTGATGATCGCCCACCTGAACGCATCGCGAGACACCCTTTACCTGATCTCGCTGCCGCGCGACATGTACGTCGACATCCCCGGCCACGGCAAGAACAAGATCAACGCCGCCTACGCCTTCGGTGGCCCCCGGCTCACCGTGAAGACGGTGCAAAACATCATCGGTACTCGGATAGACCACACCGCCATGATCGATTTTGAAGGCTTCGTCGGCCTGACCACCGATGTCGGCGGCGTGACGGTCTTCAACGAAATCGAATCGACCAACCTCGGGTTCAACTTCCCCCGCGGCGACATCACGATCAGCGGCGAAGAGGCACTGGCCTACGTCCGCCAGCGATACGACCTGCCCCATGGCGACTTCGACCGAGCCGCCCGGCAGCGGCTGGTGGTCAAGGCGCTCATTCTGAAGCTGCTCAAACCAGCCACGGTGGCCAACCCGGCGACCTTCAACGCGGTGGCCACCAAGTTGGGCGGCTACCTGACCGTCGACAACAAGCTGACCAACGAACTGATCTGGAATCTGGCAACTGACCTCAACATCAAGTCGGCTCGCGACATTCGCCAGATCCAGGCGCCGATCGCCCGTGGTGCCACCATCAAAGGCTCCTCAGTGTTGATCGTGAACGAGGAGAGGATGGCCGCGCTCGCCAAAGCGATCCGCGATGACAACCTCGAGGCCTACTGGACGCAGTACGGCGCAGACTGATCGGGCGAACTACGCCGGGTCAGTCGAAATAGGACTGGTCTGGCTCGTCGGCGGACACTGCCAGCGCGAACGCCTCACCGACCGCGACGGCATGGTCGGCCGGATCATCGACGGTGTTCAGGCGATCACGCAGGCTGAGGTCGATCGAGGCGGTCTGTGTCAGCAGGTCGACAGTCTCGAAGACGAACTGGACCGGGTTCCCGCCGACGTCGAACCGCAGGCTCAAGGTGAGTTCGGCCGGTGGCCAGGTGGAGCCGTAGGACTCGGCAACCCCGAAATCCGGATACTGAGCCGCGAACGCGCCAGCGTCGGCTCGGAAAGTGATCTCGAGGCCGTCGGAATCCTCGCTGACCGCGGCGAACTCCAGCCCATAGGGGGCCAGCTCGTCACTCAGCGCGTCGACATAACCGTCCGGAAGCTTCACGGTTCCACCGTATCGCGCGGACGCCGCGAACGAGGTCGCTGATCAGCGCCTTTGCGAGTGGAGCATAGGGGATTCGAACCCCTGACCTACGGCTTGCAAAGCCGCCGCTCTACCAACTGAGCTAATGCCCCGCGGCGGACATTCTCGCACCGATGGCCACGGCTGCGCCAAACCGTGCACCAAGGCCCCCCGGATCGCCTCGAATCGACCCACTGGAAACTGCCAACTACCCTTGAAGCCATGTGGTCCAAGCGACAAGAGGTCGACTACGCCCTGCAGCGGAGGAACAAGCTGCAGGCGCTGCGCCGTCCCCAACGCTCGCTGGAGGACGCCGATGCGTGTGATGCCGACCCGCTGCTATTGCGGTCGGCCACCCACCACGGTGAACCCTCGCCGATTCCCTGCCCGATCTGCGAAACCAACGAGATGGCCAACCTGAATTACGTTTTCGGGGACCAACTTGGTCAATACTCGGGACGGATCAAGTCCACCGATGAGCTGAACGACATGCAGAACCAGTACGGTGAGTTCAAGGTTTGCGTGGTCGAGGTTTGCACCCGGTGCGGCTGGAACCACATGATTGCCACCTACCTGCTCGGTGACGGCACCAGGCGCCGTCCGCCCCGCCGACAGAAGACCGTCGAGGACATTTATGGGTAAGCCGAAACGGGTGAGCGCAGCGAACGAGGCTGGGCTCCCCACCGTTGGTGGGACGACCGGGAAGCGCAAGCCACCGCGCGCACTCTGGCAACGCATTCTGCTGTGGGGCATGGTCACCGTGCTCAGCCTTGGCCTGATTGGCGCTGGCGTTGTCGCCTACGCCTACCAGACCATCAAGCTGCCGGACGCGAATGCCGACTTCAAGACCAACACCACCTTCGTCTACTACGACGATGGCAAGACCCCCATCGGGTCATTCCAGGTGCAGAACCGGGTGACGATCGATTACAACACGATGCCGCAATACACCAAGGACGCGATGGTCGCGGCCGAGAACCGGACCTTCTGGACCGATCCCGGCATCTCGGTCACCGGCCTGTTCCGGGCCGCCCTCGGCCTGGTGGGCATCAGTTCGGCGAGCGCCACTGAGACCGGTGGTGGTTCCACGCTTACTCAGCAGTACATCAAGATCATGTATCTGACCCAGGAGAAGACTTTCTCCCGGAAGTTCACCGAGATCCTGCTGGCCGCCAAAGTGGGCCAGGAAATCTCCAAGGAAGACATCCTTCGTGACTACCTGAACACCGTCTACTTCGGCCGCGGCGCCTATGGCCTGGAGGCCGGCGCGCAGGCGTACTTCAAGAAGCCTGCCTCAAAGCTGACGTTGGCCGAATCGGTGGCGCTGTGCGCGATCGTCAACTCCCCAGGCAATCTCGATCCGACTGCCGGGGAGAAGCAGGCAGCAGATCTGCTCCAGCGCTATCAGTACACGCTCAACGGCATGGTTGAGATGGGCAAGATCACCGAAGCGCAGCGGAGCGAGGTCTACAACCAGTTGCCCAAGTTCCTTGAGCAGGACACCAACTCCCGCCTCGGCGGCCAACGGGGCTTCCTGCTGAAGCTCGTCCAGAACGAGATGCTGGCCAAGGGTTTTACCGACGAGCAGATCTCCGGCGGCGGCTACAAGGTCGTCACCACTTTCAACAAGAAGGCCCAGGACGCCGCCGTGAGCGTGGCTAAGGCCAAGACCCTGCAGGCCTCCGGTGGCAACAAGAAGAAGGCCGCCACCCTGAAGGTTGCCATCGCCTCGCTCGACAACGCCACCGGTGGGGTAATCGCGATGTACGGCAACCCCGACTACGTCAAGAACTCCCGCAACTGGGCCACCACTCCACGCGAGACCGGCTCGACCTTCAAGCCATACGCGCTCGCCGCTGCCCTTAGAGATGGCTGGACGCTCAACGACAAGGTGAGCCGCCAAACCAAGGTGAGCTCCGGTGGCAACATGCTGCCATGGCCGGACGGCAAGAAGGTGACTCTGTTGCAGGCGACCACCCAATCCATCAATGACGCCTACTACAACCTGGTCAGCCAGATACCAAGTGGCCCGGAAGGCGTAATCCAGGCCGCCAATGACGCGGGATTGCCCACCGGGGCAGGTTGGGCCCCAGACGCGTACCTGCCGCTCGGTGGCCCGAATGTGAGCCCGGTCGATCAGGCTTCAGGCTTTTCCACCTTCGCCAACATGGGCATTCACCACGAGTGGCACGTGATCAATCAGGTGTTCGACTCCGCCAACAAGGTCACCTATGCCGCTGACACCACTGGCCTGCAGACGATTGAGACCGGCATCGCCCAGGACGTCACCGCCGCGCTGACCAACGTGGTGCGCGATGGCACTGGCCGCGCCGCCGCCTACATTGGGGGCTACCAGGTGGCCGGCAAGACCGGCAGCAAGGGACAGGACGATCCCAACTTCCCGCGGCACTCCGGCCACCGCCAGACGGTGGCTACCTGGTTCGTCGGCTACACCAAGCAGATCTCCACTGCGGTGATGTACGTCCGCGGCGAAGGTGGCCATGAAGACCTGGGCTACGGCTGGTTCGGTTCGGGGGCCGCGGCGCAGACTTGGGCCGCCTACATGCGAATCGCGATGGAGGGCAAGCCGTACGAGCGCTTCCCCGGCGCGACTAACAAGAAGTCGACCCAGACGCCGACGCCAGAACCGGAACCGACGCCGACCTGGATTCCGACGCCGACCCCGACTGTGCCCTACACCCCGGCTCCGACCGATACCCCCACCGAGTCGACCCCCCCAACTGCACCAACTACAGGACCGCCAACCACGCCCGCCGCAACACCCACCTAATAGGATCACCTGGTGAATCCCGACGCGCCGGCCCTCTCGAGGCTCCTCGGCGGCCGGATGGGCGAACACGCCCGTCCGGGTGGTTTGTGGTTCCGGGCGTGGCCGTGGGCGTTCCTGATTCTGCTGGTGAACTTCCTGGTGCTGATGGCTCGCCAGGTGCCCTGCGAAACCGGCCAATCCAAGTACCTCAACCTGTGCTACTCCGACATTCGGGTGCTCTGGTATTGGCGCGGGCTGCGGGACGGCGAGATCCCCTTCCTCCAACATGACGTGGAGTATCCGGTACTGACCGGTGCTTTCATGGAGCTCGGCCGCCGGTTCGTGCTGCTGCTCGGCGGCAAGAGCCAGCCGGGGCTCAACGGCGCCGAGGTGGCCACCTCCGCCCACCTGTTCATGGGAGTGACCGCGGTACTGGTGTTCGCGTTGTTCGGCGTGCTGGTGTGGGCGCATCTGAAGATGCACCGCCCCTGGGATGCGTTGATGATCGCGTCCAGCCCGGCGATCCTGACCGCTGGCCTGATCAACTGGGACGCCCTGGTCATTGCCCTCACCTCGCTGGCGCTGTTGGCCTGGGGGCGGCGCCAACACGTCTGGGCTGGCATCTGGCTGGGCCTGGGCATCGCAGCGAAGCTCTACCCGCTGCTGTTACTGGGACCCCTGTTCATCCTGGCTTTGCGCACCGGCAAGTGGCGCGAGTTTTTCATCACCGCTGGTGCCACCGTCGCGACCTGGGTGGCGGTCAACCTGCCGGTCTATTTGGCCACCCCCGATGGCTGGCTCTACTTCTGGACGTTCAATGTCGACCGCGGCGCTGACCTCGGCTCACTTTGGTACGCCCTGAATCTGGCTGGGATCAACATTCCGGAGCTGTCGCGGGTGGAATCGCTGGCCATGGTGATCGGCGCACTGGCGATCGCCGCGATCCTGCTCTTCGCCCCCCAGCGGCCTCGACTGGCCCAGGGAGCCTTCCTGATCGTCGCCTTATTCCTGGTAGTCAACAAGGTCTACTCGCCCCAATACGTGCTGTGGCTGCTGCCGCTGCTGGTGTTGGCCCGGCCGCGCTGGTTCGACTGGGCGATGTTCAGCATCGCCGAAACCCTCTACTACCTGGCGATCTGGGCCCATCTGGACGGCGTGCTGAGCCAGGACGTCCCGGCGGGAAGGCTTTATTGGCTCTCGGTGTTCTTCCGGGTCGGCGTCGTGCTGTGGTTGATGAGTCGGGTAATCACCGACATCTACCGGCCCGCCGAAGACCCGGTCAGACTGACTGGGCTGGACGACCCGGATGGCGGGGTTTTCGACAACGCCTTCGACGCGCCCTGGCTGCAGAAGCTGACCCAACGCGGGCCGCGGCCAGCCCGCCTGGCCAGCTCGCCCCCGGAGCCGGAGCCGGCGCCAGCAGAGCCGGTGCCCACGCAGCCGGAACCAACGACGCTCGGCCTCGCAGAATCTAGTCCCGAGCCACCACGGCAGTGAGCACCGTCCGAAGCCACGATGACGTCCGGCTAGTAGTCCAGGCCTGGCTGGGCAGCCGGCTAGTGATCGCTGCGGTGGCGATCTGGATCGCCCTCACCGAACACCGCACCCTCACCGAGCAGCTCAAGGGCTGGGATGTGCAGCACTATCTCGATATCGCAGCCCGCGGCTATGCCAACCCTGATCTGATCGCCTTCTTTCCCGGCTGGCCGATGCTGATCCGGCTGGCCAGCTCAGTGCCGGGCACCTCAGCGGTGCTGATGGGCACCTTGCTGGCCTTGCTGGCCAGCGGCTTTGCTGCCGCCGCGCTCTATCGACTGGCTGGCGCCCCGGCCGCGATTGCCTGGCTGCTGGCCCCGACTGCGGTCTTCACGGTGGCGCCCTACACCGAGGCCGCTTTCTGTGCTGCCGCCTTCTGGGCGTGGGAACGGGCGGTGGCCAAGCACTGGACGGCAGCGGCGGTGCTAGCCGCAGTGGCCATGTCGATGCGGGTGTCGGGGCTGTTCCTGATCATTGCGCTTGCGGTGCTGGCGCTGACTCAAAAGGGACGCCCGCAGGTGCGGCTGGGCCGATTGGCGCGGCTGGTGTTGCCGGTGGCGGTGCTGGTCGGCTACCTGGTCTATCTGCGGATTTCGTTGGGCAGCTGGACGGTCTGGTACGAGACTCAGGCCCAAGGCTGGTCGCGGGAGTTCACCTGGCCTTGGGTGGCGGTGCAACACACCATCGAGGCGGCCATGCCCGGCGGCTATGCCGACAGTATGGGCTGGTCGATGCTGTTCCGCTTCGAGCTGGTGAGCGTGGCGATCGGGGTGCTCGTGGCGCTGATCATGTTGTTCCGCAAGCGTTGGGCCGAGTCGGTGTGGGTGGGCTCCCAGGTGGCAGCTTTCTCGTTCTCCTACTGGTTCATGAGCGTGAACCGGGCCACTTTGTTGTGGTTCCCGCTGTGGGAGCTGATCGGCAATGGCCTAGTCAAGACCACCGGGCGCCGAAAGCTGCCGCCCTGGCGGATAACCCTGAACTGGGTCTTGGCGATTCTCGCGCTCGCCGTGCAGGCCTGGTGGGCCTGGCGCTTCTTCACCGGGCAGTGGGCCAGCTGACGAAGCCCTGCGACGTTGGCGTAGCTAGCCACTCCGAGCTGACGCGCTGTTTGTTCGTGATCGAGGCCTCGCGCCAGCTGGGTACTGCAGCCATTCACTGAACCTGCCTTGCCGCTCCGAGGCTACCTGCGCGCCGGAAAGGCCATCCCATCTTGTGCGGAGCCCCTGCGGCCGAACCGGCGTCGCCATTGACACCTATGGTTACGTAACCGTAAGTTAGAGGCACCGGGGGTGGACTGCATCGCGGCGCGAGCCTTTACCGGGAGGGGACCCCGCACTCGGCCACGCCGCTGATGCACCAGCCCCGCTTGCCGATCCGGCTCGAAACCCGGGCCTGATCAGGAACACCACCCACGGCCAACCGCCGCGACCACCACAGGAGCATCGTTGACCGAGCCACTTGCCGGGCCCGACTTCGTCCAGCTTCTCGACCCTCAAGGCAATCGGGTCGAGCATGCCGAGTTTGCCTACGCCGGCGCCGATGCCGAACTGGCCGCTGACCTGCGCGACATGGTCTTGACCCGCCGCATCGATGCCGAGGCCACCGCACTGCAACGCAAAGGCGAGCTTGGCCTTTGGCCGCCATCGCTGGGCCAGGAGGCCGCCCAAATCGGCTCGGCGCGAGCCACCCGTGGCCAGGACGTCCTTGTGCCGTCCTATCGCGAGCATGGCGTGGCCTGGTGTGCTGGCATCGATCCACTCGACCTGCTCACCACCTTCCGCGGCACCGGGATGACCGAATGGCCCAGCCGTCCAGACACCTTCCACCCCTACTCCTTCGTCATTGGCACCCAGACCCTGCACGCGGTCGGGATGGCGATGGGGGTGCAGCGCGACGGCCTGGTTGGCACCGCTGATCCCGCCGATTCAGCCGCAGTGATCGTCTACTTCGGTGATGGCGCCACCAGCCAGGGCGACGTGAACGAGGCCTTCATCTTCGCCGCCTCCTTTGCTGCCCCAGTGGTGTTCTTCTGCCAGAACAACCAATACGCCATCAGCGAGCCGAGCGCATTGCAGTCGAGAATCCCGCTCTACCAGCGCGCGGCCGGCTTCGGTTTCCCCGGCGTTCGAGTGGACGGCAACGACGTACTGGCGGTGCGGGCAGTCACCGAATGGGCCATGGACCGCGCCCGTCGCGGCGACGGCCCGACGCTGATCGAGGCCTACACCTACCGGATGGGCGCGCACACCACCTCCGACGACCCCACCAAATACCGCCAATCAACCGAGGTCGAAGACTGGCGCGCCAAAGACCCGATCGAGCGGCTGCGCAGCTATCTCTTGCGAGTAGGCGCCATTGATGCCACCTGGCTGGACGCGCTCGCCGTCGAAGCGGACATGCTCGCCGAGCGGCTGCGGGCTGGCTGCCTGACCCTGCCGGAGCGCCCCCTGGCGAGTTACTTCGGCCAGGCCTACGTCGAGACCCCCGAACTCCTGCTCGCCCAGCGCGAGGACCACTTGGCTTATGAGGCCTCCTTCGACGGTGCTGCAGAAGCGACCCTTCGACCCTTCGACGAGCTCAGGGCAGGCCAAGCTCAGGGAACTGGTGGGTCAGCTCAGGGAACTGGTGCCCCCAGACAGTTGGCTGAGCTCGTCGAAGCCCCAGAGGTGACCCTTCGACAGGCTCAGGGAACTGGTGGGGCGGCTCAGGGAACTGATGGGGCGGCTCAGGGAACTGATGGGGCCGCCAGCCTCACCGGGGAGGTGCTGTGATGACCACCATGACAATGGCCAAAGCGCTCAACGCTGGCCTGCGCAAGTCCCTGGCTGCCGAACCGAAAGTGCTGCTGGCTGGGGAAGACATCGGCAAACTCGGCGGGGTGTTCCGGGTGACCGAGGGCCTACAGGCCGAGTTCGGGCGCGACCGGGTGATCGACACGCCGTTGGCCGAATCCGGCATCGTCGGCACTGCAGTCGGCTTGGCGCTGCGCGGCTACCGTCCAGTGGTAGAAATCCAGTTCGACGGCTTCGTCTACCCGGCCTTCGACCAGTTGGTCTCCCAAGTCTCCCGGCTGCGGTTCCGCACCGGCGGCCAGCTCAGCGTGCCGATGGTGGTTCGCATCCCTTACGGCGGCGGTATCGGTGCCATCGAGCACCACTCCGAGTCGCCGGAGGCCTACTTCGCCCACACCCCTGGCCTGAAGGTGGTCACCTGCGCGTCCCCAACAGATGCCTATTGGATGATTCAGCAGGCGATCACCTCCGATGATCCGGTGATCTTCCTCGAACCCAAACGTCGCTACCACGACAAGGGCGAAGTGGATACCGATCAGCAGTCGGCCGATTTGTCGTTGTTCTCGGCGCGGGTGGTCAAGCCCGGCACCGACGCCACTCTGCTCACCTACGGTCCGATGGTGCGCACCTGCTTGGAGGCGGCGATCACTGCCGCTGAGGAGGGCCGCAATCTGGAAGTGGTCGATCTGCGCTCGCTCTCGCCGCTGGACGACGCCACGATCCTCGAATCGGTGCGGCGTACCGGCCGGGCGATCGTGGTCCATGAGGCCGTCGGGACGCTCGGTATTGGTGCCGAGATCGCGGCCAGGATCCAGCAGAACTGTTTCTATGAGCTGGACGCGCCGGTGCTGCGCGTGACCGGCTACGACCTGCCCTACCCACCCTCAAAGGTGGAAGAGGGCTACCTGCCCGATCTGGATCGGGTGCTCGATGCCGTCGACCGTTCGCTGAACTGGTGAGGAACCCAAATGCCTGAGTTCAAGTTGCCCGATCCGGGGGAGGGCCTCCAGGAGGCCGAGATCGTCCGTTGGCTGGTCGCCGTTGGTGACGTGGTTGCCGTCAACGACGTTCTGGTAGAGATCGAGACCGCCAAGTCGCTGGTCGAACTGCCCAGCCCCTACGCCGGAGTCGTGAGCGAGCTACTAGTCGCCGAGGGCGACGTGGTCGAAGTGGGTTCGCCGATCATTCGCATCGGGGAGGAGACCCTTCGACAAGCTCAGGGAACTGAACAACAGTTGGCTGAGCCCGTCGAAGCCTCGGATGTGACCCTTCGACAAGCTCAGGGAACTGGTGGGTCGACTCAGGGAACTGGTGGGTCGACTCAGGGAACTGAACAGCAGGTGGCTGAGCCCGTCGAAGCCCAAGGTCAGGTGGCTGAGCCCGTCGAAGCCCAAGGTGCCGCAGCGACCAATGCGATGTTGGTCGGGTACGGCGCCAAGGCCGGCGCGATCTCGCGGCGAGCCCGTCGCGGTGGCGCAGCGGTAGCCGTGCCCGAGACCGATCAGGTGCATGAGTCCTACGACACCGCCAATCCGGTCTCACGCCGTACCGATGAGGTAACCCCCTCAGATCGTCTCGACGCGGTGGCCTCCGGCGAACACCTGCCGCCGCCCGGACGTCCGTCCGCTGGAGCAAAGGCGGGACGCCGACCGCTGGCCACCCCGGCGGTGCGCCGCGTGGCCCGTGATCTGGGGGTCGATCTGAATCAGCTCATCGGCACGGGAGCCGGTGGCCTGATCACCGCTGAGGACGTCGTCGCTGCGGCCAGCGGCGGCCTGCCCGGACGGGATCGACGGGTGCCACTGCGCGGGATCCGACGAGCGATGTTCAACTCGATGACCGCCTCGCTGCAAATCCCGCAGGCCACCGCGATGATCGAAGCCGACGTCACTGGCACCGTCGAGATGCTGGAGTTGCTGAAGACCCGGCGGGAGTTCACCGGTCTACGGGTCTCGCCGCTGCTGGTATTTGCAAAAGCGGCCTGCCTGGCCATGACCCGCATCCCGGAGATCAACTCCAGCTATGACGCCGAGGTGGGCGAAATCATTCTGCATGGCTCGGTGAATCTTGGCATCGCCGCGGCTACCCCCCGCGGCTTGCTGGTGCCTAACATCAAGAACGCTGAACGGATGAATCTGGTCGAGCTGACCGAGGCGCTAAACGCCATGGTCGCGGCGGCCCGCGAGGGTCGCGTCCAGCCGTACGACCTAGCCGACGGCACTTTCACCATCACCAACATCGGTGTCTTCGGGGTAGATGGCGGCACCCCGATCCTGAGCCCCGGCGAGTCGGCGATCATGTGCCTTGGCACCATTCGACGCAAGCCGTGGGTGGTCGGCACCGGCGCTGATGAGCACCTGGAGCCGCGCAGCGTCTGCACCGTCTCGCTCACCTTTGACCATCGGCTGATCGATGGCGCAATGGCTTCGAAGTTCCTGGCCGAGGTGGCCACGATCATGTCGAACCCCGGCTTGGCCCTGCTGTTCTGACGCCGATGGCGCGGGCCAACCAGGAATGGGGGGCCGGGTGTTGCTTCGCGGCGGTGGCGCCGTTAGCGTGACCAAATGCGCCGCTCGTTAAGAGTTACCAGCATTCTCAGTCTCGCCACCGTCTCAGCCCTGATCGCTGGCTGCGCAACTACCGCGGGGGTCGGAGCCGACTCGGTGGCCGACGCCCCGGCCGCCCCAGTTGAGCTCGGCGCCCAGGACAACCCAGCTGAGGTCACCACCCAGGCCGCGGTGCAACGTCCGGTGTTCGTCCGGCGCATCGACCCCGGCCAAACTGGCTGGTTCTCCTCGCCGTCCCTGGTGGATCTGACCGGCGACGGCAAACTGGAAATCGTCGCGCCCCTGTATTCCACCTATGTCTACTCCGCCACTGGCAAGAAGCTGGCCACCGGTACTGCCACCAAGGGCCGGGTGTACGCGCCTTCGGTGGTCGCCGATCTGGACGGCGATGGGATCAAGGAGGTCGTCGTCGGCGGCAGCGGCAGCGTCGCAGCCTACGAATGGCGCGGTGGCAAGCTGACCAAGAAGAAGGGCTGGCCCACCTCGGTGGCCAGCGGCGGCCAAAAGCCGGAGGTGCGCGGCCTGGCCGCAGCCGACCTTGATGGCAACGGCAAGATCGAGGTGGTGGCGACCACCACGAACACGTCCAAGACCGGTGCGCAGGTGTTCGTCTTCGCCGCCAACGGCCGGCTCTACGCCCCGGCGAGTGGCCACAAGCCAGCCTGGCCGCGCTACAACCGTCTGACTGGTGCCGGCAACGACAAGAACTTCAACGGCTACGGCAACCACGGCTACGGCGCCTACGGGCTGAACGTTGGCATCGGCCAACTCGACGACGACCCGCAGTTGGAGATCGTGGTCACCTACGACAATCACCAGATCAACCTGTTCAATCACGACGGCACCTCAGTGCTGGCCTCGAGTTGGTACACCAACCCAGCCAGCGCCTACAAGGGCAAACGACTGGGCTGGGGTCAGTTCATTCGCTGGACGGCCGCCTCGGTGGAAGACAAACTGATGCACTCCCACACCGGCGCCTGGCCGAGCCCGAAAACCACCTCTTGGCTGCAATGGACGGCCTCGCCGCCGTCCATCGGCGATCTTGACGGCGATGGCCACGCCGAGGTGATCGGCATCCCGAATGTGGAGAAGAAGATCCCCTACCAGACCCAGGCCCACGCGGTCATGGTGCTCGACGGCGCGCAGCACGGCGGCAAACTTTCGGGTCGGCGCCACGCCGGCTTCTCGACGCTGCCGCAGACCGGCAAGCCGATTGTGCGCAAGGCCGGGGATTGGTATCCCCCCGATGGCATCCCGGCCCCAACCTTGGTGGACCTGACCGGCGACGGAAAACTCGACATCGTCTTCCCCGGCAATGATGGCTACATCTATGCAATCTCCTCGGCCGGGAAGCGGCTATGGCGCTGGGGCTACGCGCCCGGTAAGAAGCGCACTTTCGCCTCTGAAGTGACCGCCGCCGACCTCAACGGCGATGGCGTGCCCGAGCTGGTTTTCGGCGTGTACGGGCGGGCCACCAAGAGCGGTCGGCTGGTGGTGCTGACCGCCAAGGGCGGCAAGGTCACCGACCTTCGGGTGCCCAAACAGGCCAAGGACGGAAATGGCATCGGCATCGCTGCGGCGCCGTCCATTGCCGATCTGGACGGAAATGGCACTTTGGAAATCGTGACGCTCTCGATTGATCACGGCTTGGACGTGTGGACGGTTCCCGGTTCGACGGCTACCAAGGCCCCCTGGCCCACCGCCAGAGGTTCACTGCTGCGTAACGGCACCACCGCAGGCTGACTAGGCGGTTCACTGCAACCCGCGTGGGGAGCAGTTGCGCAGAGCGCGGCGAATTCGGCCCGATTTAGCCAACCGGATGTTGACGTGGATCGGCGCCTGGGCATGATCGCCCCTGCCGCAGGGGTGGTGATGGTTCTAGAGTTTCTGACGTGTCCACCCGAAATGACGTACTGGTAAGCGTCAAAGACCTGCCCGAAGCGGTGAACGCTGGCGCCCAACTACTCGACGTTCGTTGGTCTTTGGGCGAAGCTCCTGGCTCCGGCTACCAGCGCTACCTTGAGGGCCACCTACCCGGCGCTCGCTTCCTCGATCTGGAAAAGGTGCTGACTGGGCCGCTCACCGATCCGCGGCTGGGTCGCCACCCGCTGCCAAGTGCCGAGCAACTGGCGGTCGGCCTGGGCGAACTGGGTATTGATCCAGAACAGCCAATCGTGGTCTACGACGAGCCCGGCTCCTACGCCGCCGCCCGCGCCTGGTGGGTGCTCACTTGGGCCGGCTTGAGCACTTGGGTGCTGGACGGCGGGATCAGCGCCTGGACGGCGGCCGATGGCGGTCTGGTCAGCGGCGAATCGCGCGACTGGGAGCCCACCAGCCTCACCCTGGAGACCGGCTGCCTGCCCACCCTGACTGCCAACGAAGTGGCGACTTTCGACGGCATCGTGATGGACGTCCGCGCGCCGGAGCGCTACCGGGGCGAGGTTGAACCGATCGACGCGAAAGCCGGCCACATTCCCGGCGCGGTCAATCGTCCGGTCACCAGCTTCTGGGACGAGAAAGGCCTGATGCCGAGCGCCGACCAACTGGATGGGCTATTGGCGCTGCCAGCCGATCGGCCGGTCGCGGTCTATTGCGGCTCGGGAGTATCGGCGGCCCAGGTGCTGCTGGCGCTGGCCAGCCTTGGCATTGAAGGCGCCCTCTACCCGCCGTCCTGGTCTGGATGGTCGGCCGATGACTACCGTCCGGTGGCCACCGGGGATGCCTCGTGATCGAGCCGACCAGCCTGGTTACCACCCGGCTGGATCACCTGCGGGCCAATCTGGACGCGATTCGCACCCGGGTGGACGGACGCAAGCTACTGGTGGCGGTGAAGGCGAACGCCTACGGCCATGGCGCTGTGGGCGTGGCGCGGATGATTCAGGAACACCGGGCGGCCGAATGGCTCGGGGTGGCCACCATCAGCGAGGGTATCGAGCTGCGGGAGGCTGGCATCGAGTTGCCGATTCTGAAGCTGTCGATGACCCGCAACCCGGGCGAGACCGACGCTGCGGTGGCGGCGAATATCACCTTGACCGTCACCGATGCCGCCTCGATTGCGATGGTGGCGGCGGCAGCCATGCTCAATCACGTGGTGGCCGAGGTGCACCTGAAGGTCGATACCGGAATGCGTCGAATCGGCTGCCCACCCGAACAGGCCGTCGAACTGGCGAAATTGGTCGATGCCACCGACGGCGTCGATCTCGGTGGGGTCTTCTCGCACCTTCCGATTTCGGATTCGCCGGCCGGTACTGAGTTCACTGCGGCGCAAATCAAGCTGTTCGCCGAGACTGTGGCCGCCATCGAGGCTGCCCGCGGGCCAGTGCCGCTGAAGCATCTGGCGAACTCAGGCGGCATCCTTGGCCATCCCGATTCCTGGTTCGACCTGGTTCGTCCAGGCATCATCGCCTACGGCGCCTACCCGGATCCCGAAGCGGAGCGGACGGTGGAAATCCGTCCCGCCTTGGAGTGGCGCAGCTATCTGAGTTTCGTGAAGCGGGTCGCGGCCGGCGAGACCGTCAGCTACGGACGCACTTGGACCGCACCGCAGGACACTTGGGTGGGTACGGTTCCGGTTGGCTATGCCGATGGCTACTCGCGCCTGCTGAGCAATCGTGGCCGGATGCTGGTAGCTGGCCGCAGTTGCCCGGTCATCGGCCGAGTGTGCATGGATCAGACCATGCTCGACCTTGGCCCGCAGGCCTCCGAGACCGTTGGCGAGGAAGTCGTGCTGGTCGGCCCCGACGGCGACGACGAAATCACCACTACCGAGATCGCCGGCCTGATGGGCACCATCCCCTACGAAGTGACCTGCCTGCTGGCCCCCCGCTCGGCCCGCGAATACCTCGGCTGACCTGCTCACGGGGACGGTTCCTCCGCGCAGCTCACGGGGACGGTTCCTCCGCACAGCTCACGGGGACGGTTCCTCCGCACAGCTCACGGGGACGGTTCCTCCGCACAGCTCTATTTGGAACCGTCCCCAATAGGAGCAGTCGGGACGGTGGGTGGCGCCAACAACCACCGGACGCCTGCGCGAGCCAGCATGAGCCCCAAAATTAGCCCCGTCACAGCAAAGAAGCCGCCGAGCTTCACTTGGCCGGCAAAGGCGAGTGCGACGAGTTCGAGCACCACAAACTTGCTGCCGACCAGGACGAGCCACAGGGCCAGGGCGCCCGCGATCTTGCCGACGGCACGAGGGGCGGCGATGATGCGCGCCTTGAGACGATCTTTGATCCAGATGACTGCCTCGAGTACCAGCTTCAGCACGATCGCCGTCAGCAGGGTTAGCGTGAACGTCTCGCTAATGACCGCGGGCAGGTATTCAACCGCGAGGTTCAACATCACGACGTAGACGAACACGTCGACAACGTCGGCAGCATCGATTCGCCAGCGGGTGCCCCGCCCAGACCGGATAGCCACAACCTCACCTTAGGAGCGTCTGCTTCGCCGACACGCGGTCTTGCCGCCAACTGCGCAGATTGGGGACGGTTCTAACCAGCGCAGCTCCAATGGGAACCGTCCCCGTGAGCTGCTCGGAGGAACCGTCCCCGTGAGCTGCTCGGAGGAACCGTCCCCGTGAGCGGGCGGGACGGGGTCAGCGCCAGCCGAGGGCGGGGGCGACGTCCTTCAGCAGGGTTTCGATCACGTGGGCGTTGTAGTCCACGCCCAGCTGATTGGGGACGGTGAGCAGCAGCGTGTCAGCGGCTGCGATGGCCTCATCTTCGGCCAATTCCTCGATCAACTTGTCCGGCTCGGCGGCATAGGAGCGACCAAAACGGGCCGTGCCGCCATCGAGATAGCCGACCTGATCGGAGTCATCACCGCGGCCACCGAAGTAGGCGTGATCGAGATCGTTGACCAGCGGGAAGATGCTGCGGCTCACCGATACTCGCGGCGTCCAGTCGTGACCGGCGCCATCCCAGGCGTCTCGGAACCGCTGAATCTGCTCAGCCTGCAACTGATGGAAAGGCACCCCAGTGTCTTCGCCGAGCAGAGTCGAGCTCATCAGGTTCATGCCCTGCTGCGCAGTCCATTCGGCGGTCGCACGAGTACCGGCGCCCCACCAAATCCGCTTCCGCAATCCCGGAGAATGCGGCTCTAGGCGCAACAGCCCCGGCGGGTTCGGGAACATCGGGGACGGGTTCGGCTTGGCGAACCCCTCACCCTTCAGCAACTCCAGGAACACCTCGGTGTGCGTGCGGGCCATGTCGGCGTCCGTGCTGCCCTCGGCCGGCACATAGCCGAAGTATTTGTAGCCCTCGATGACCTGCTCGGGCGATCCCCGGCTGATGCCGAGCTGCAGTCGCTCGCCAGCGATCAGATCGGCCGCGCCCGCGTCCTCAGCCATGTAGAACGGGTTCTCGTAACGCATGTCGATCACGCCGGTGCCGATTTCGATCTTGGACGTCCTGGCGCCGACCGCCGCCAACAGCGGGAACGGCGAGCCCAGTTGGCGGGCGAAGTGGTGCACGCGGAAGTAGGCGCCGTCGGCACCGAGTTCCTCGGCGGCTACGGCCAGATCGATCGACTGCAACAACGTGTCGGCGGCCGAGCGTGTCTGAGAGTGCGGCGAGGGCGTCCAATGGCCGAACGACAAAAACCCAATGTGCTTCATGTTTCAACTAAACGCACGGCGCGCGAAAACATTCCCGAACCGTCCCGTCCACACCCCAACAACCCGGCTCCTAGGTTCATCTGGCAACCTTGAGCCCATGAGTGGCCTCTTCCCGCATCGCGAGCACACCGATCCCTGGTTCCGGATCGGCCGGCTCGAGATCACCACAGTGATGTTCGTGGTGCTGGCTGTGGTGGTGTCGTGGCTGAGTTGGGCGTTCGTTCAAGAATGGACGCAGCTGCTGGCCTACACCCCATCGCTGCTGGCCGGTGGCGAGATCTGGCGGATCTTCACCTGGCCGTTCTCGGGCGGCTTGTCGTTCTTCGGTGCGCTGAATCTGTTCTTCTTCTGGTACTTCGGCACCGAACTGGAGAATCAGATCGGACGCCGCCGGATGGCCGGGCTGCTGCTGGGAATCTGGGGCAGCCTGACCGTCGCCTTCACCCTGGTCGCAGTGGTGTTCTCCTCCAACAACTACCTCATCGGGATCGGCCTGATCGAGTTCCTGCTGTTGCTGTTGTGGATCGCTGAGTATCCGCGGCGGCCGCTGTTCTTCGGTATCCAGGCCTGGGTCTTCGGCGTGGTTATCGTCGCGATCGATGTCCCGCTGATGATTGCTGACGGTGACTACGTCGGGCTGTTGTCGATGGTGTTGGCGCTGGTGTTCGTGGCAGTGGCCGCCCGGCGTTCTGGGCTGCTCAGTGAGTACGCCTGGATTCCCGGCCGGCCCGGCGCACCGCGCCCGAAGGTGGCCAAGGCGCCTCGGGCGCAGGCGAAGGCCTCGGAGCGGCGCGCGTCCGATCAGGAGCGAATGGATCAGCTACTCGACCAGATCAGCGAACATGGCCTGCACAGTCTCAGCGAGGCGCAGCGCAAGGAGCTGAAGAAACTCAGCGATCGGCGCCGTCAGGGCTGAGCCCGTCGACCCTTCGACAAGCTCAGGGAACTGGGTCAAGTTGGCTGAGCCCGTCGAAGCCTCAGGGAACTGGGTCAAGTTGGCTCAGCCCGCCCCTTAGTTGGCTGAGCCCGCCGAAGCCTCAGGAAGCGCGGCTCAGCGGGTCAGCTGCTGGCGAGAGACGAACTCGCGCTTCACGTAGGCGCCAAGACCGTAGGTGAGCCAACCGTCCACTGCTGCGCCCACCCCGCCGCCAACCAGGGGAATGTTCCGCACGACGACCACTGCAAGATGCTTGCCACCCAGCCGGGACGCCATCGAGCCCATCACTCGCTCGCTGATCGCCCGTTCCAACTCGGCATCGAAGGCTGGGGCGGTCGCCACTGCCAGCGGCGAACTGGGTAGCTTGCCGCTGGTCACCAGCTTGCGCACCTGATCATCGCCCAGCATCGCCATGGTGATGGCCGCCCGCACTCGCGGATCCTCAACGTCGTAGCCGCGCAGATGCGCGATCGAGGCCACCATGCGCACGCTGAGCACCGCCAAGCCGGCGATATTCGCCGGCAACCCGACCGCGAGAGTGACCAAGCCACCAACACTGGTCAGGAAGCCCTGAGCTGAGGCGAGGCCGACGTGCTGGGTGACCAGCCAATCGATAGCCACCTCGCGCTCGCCGCGGGACTGCAGGGCCCGCGCGGCCACCGTCCGGGCACCCGGAAAAGCATCATTGCCGTAAATCGCGAAATCGACGATGCTGCGCAGCATCCCGCCAGCCACCTCCGGGGCTCGCCAGACCAACTGCTTACCGAACTGGCCCGAATCCGCCATCGGCCTTCCTCTCCCAAACGACGTGACCAGCCTAAGCCGCCCTGAGCCCGCGCGGCGTCCGGCTCAGCCCCGAGCGACCCCCGACCCGACCCTCAGCCCTTCACCCGTGCCGTCAGTGCAGTGCGGCAGAATCGAGGTATGGCGCGACTCAATGTGTTCGGCCCTCCACAGGAGTGGCCTGATCAGGATCTGATCGCGTTTTCCGACACCATCGATCCCGCCTTAGTGCTGGACGCCTACCGCAGCGGCGTGTTCCCGATGCCGCTGGCTGACGCCGGTTTCGAGCACACCGGCTGGTGGTCTCCCACCCAGCGCGGCGTGCTGCCTCTCGACTCGCTCCGGGTCACCAAATCGCTGCGGCAAGCAGCTAAGCACTACACCACGACCATCGACGCTGCCTTCACCCAAGTGCTGACGGCCTGCGCCGACCCGGGCCGTCCCTATGGCTGGATCGACGATGGCATCCTCGGTATCTACACCGAGCTCTTCCGCGCCGGTCACTGCCATTCGGTCGAGACCTGGGATGACCAGGGCCGCCTGGTCGGCGGCCTCTACGGCATTTCGTTGGGCGGGTTGTTCGCCGGTGAGTCGATGTTTCACGACAAACAGCACGGCCGCGACGCCTCCAAAGTTGCCCTACTGCGGCTGGTCGAATTACTCACCGACGACCACGCCGAATCCCGGATCATCGACACTCAATGGCAGACCCCGCATTTGGCCAGCCTGGGCGTGATCGAGATCGACCGCAGCGAATACCTCGAGTTGCTCGACGACGCTTTGGCCGTGCCGGAGGCACCTTGGCCGAGGAGGGACGACCATGCCTGAACTGCCCGAAGTCGAAGCGCTGCGCAGCTATCTGGCCCAGACGTGCGCCGGCAAAACCGTAGCCAGGGCCGAGTTGGCCGCCTTCGCTTGCCTGAAAACCTTCGACCCTCCGCTGAGCGCGCTCGGCGGGTTGGAGGTTGAGTTGGTCGAGCGGCGGGGCAAGTTCGTCGCGCTGAACATCGGTGGGCTCTGGTTGGTCTTCCATTTGGCCCGGGCCGGTTGGCTGACTTGGCGCGAAGAGCTGCCCAGCGCACCGGTGCGTCCCGGCAAGGGTCCGCTGGCCTTCCGGCTGGTGTTCGCCGACGGATCCGGTTTCAACCTCACCGAAGCCGGCACGCAGAAGCGACTGGCGCTCTACCTGGTCAACGAGTTGGCCCAAGTGCCCGGCATCGCCGCGCTCGGCCCCGATCCGCTGGCGCCAGAGTTCACCCCCGAGGTGCTCGAGGCCATCTTGGACGCTGCTGGCCGAGCTCAACTCAAAGGGGTGCTGCGCGACCAGCGGATCATCGCCGGCATCGGCAACGCCTATTCCGACGAGATTCTGCATGCTGCCAAGCTGAGCCCGTTCAAACCAGCCAGCGGACTGTCGCCAACTGAGCGCGCCGAGTTGTACGCGGCCATCCGCACCGAACTGGCCGAGGCGATCGAGCGCGCCGCTGGGCTGGCCGCCAAGGAGCTGAAGGACGCCAAGCGCGCTGGCCTGCGCGTCCATGGACGGACGGGGCAGCCGTGCGCGGTCTGCGGCACCACCGTCGCTGAGGTGAGTTTCGCCGATTCAGCGTTGCAGTATTGCCCTGGCTGCCAGACCGGCGGCAAGCCACTGGCCGATCGACGGCTGTCGCGGCTGTTGAAGTAGGTGGCAGCGGCCCAAATCCACCTGCTCTTTGACACTGGGTAGTCTTTGTCCCGGGCTAATCAGGGGGAGGATCGGTGCAGGCAGCGCGTTTGGCGACCATGCGGCTTCCGAAATTGCCGCTGCCTCCGTGGACCGCCAACCCCCGAGTGGGCATGGTGATGATCGTCGCGGCGATTCTCTCCAGCGTGTTGATCGCCTTCAGCGGCCCATCCGCGGTGACCCTGAAGCTGGGCCTGCGCACCGACTTCATGCCGCCGTGGTACTTACCGGTGAGCTGGATTTCGCTGGGCGAATGGGTGGTCGTGCCAGTGCTGTGGGCGATGCTCACCGTGGGCTCGATTGGGCTGTGGGTGGCCTGGCGCGCGGTCAATGCTGGCTGGCGTCCGAACAACCGCAAGCTGTTCGCCCTTGGGGCTGGGCTGAGCATTGCGTCCTGCCTGGTGCCCCCGCTGACTTCGGCGGATGTGCTGATGTACGCCGCCTACGGACGCCTACAGGTGCTCGGGCTTAACCCGTACAACATCACTCCGGCCGAGATCTTCCGCCAGTCCTACGATCCGGTGCTGATCTGGACTGAGCGCCCCTGGCAGGACACCCCGAGCGTGTACGGGCCGATCGCGTCCTTCTCCCAATACCTGGCCTCGGTGCTGGGCGCCGAAAGCATGCACAACACGGTGTTCTGGCTGCAGATGTTCGCGTTGATTCCGTTCCTGATCATTGGCGCGATCGTGGTGAAACTGGCCCACAGTGATCCGAAGCTGCAGACGCGGGCCGTGCTGTTCACCGTGCTCAACCCGCTGATGATCTGGGGCGTGCTGGTCGGGGCCCACAACGAACCGCTCAGCCTGGTCTTTGCCATCGGCGGGCTGTGGTTCTACCGCAAGCACCCCTTCGTGGCTGGCATCGGTATCGGCTTGGCCGGCGCGGTGAAGGTGTCGATGGTCTTCTACGGCATTGCGATGGTGTGGGGCTACCGGCGCGATTGGCGCAAGCTGCTGCAGTTGTGCGCCGGCGCAGCGATCCCGCTGGTGCTCGCCTACGGATTGTGGATGCCCAACGCACTGCTGGCCGCCCAGCGCAACACCGGCTACATCTCCCCGGGCAACTGGGGCCTCTGGCCGCTGCTCACTCTCACCCCTTTGATAGGGGACGCCCTCGCCCGGCAGTTGATCATCAGTTCGGGTTGGATCGGGCTGTTCATCGTCGCCTGGATGCTGTCGCGGGTGCTGCCTTGGCGGCTGGTGCCCGGCAATCCTCAGGACGAGGATCCGCGCCTCGACCCGCTGACGATCACGATTCGCACCACGGTGGTGCTGTGTGCAGGTTGGCTGCTGACGACACCGTGGTCCTTCACCTGGTACGACCTGATCGTCTGGGCGCCATTGGGACTGCTGTGGGCGTCCCGTCTCGATGTGATTCTGATGTGGCGCGGCGCTTGGCTCTCGGTCGCCTGGGTAACGGGACGTGCGCTGCAGTTCGGCCCCGAAATGCAGATGGTGGAGCGGTTCCTGCGCGAGCAAATCAATGTGGCCGCCCAGTTTGGTGCCGTTGGCGCGGTGATCTGGTGGTGGTGGAGCTGGGGTCACGAGTTGCCGCCGCTGCGTCAATGGTGGGCCCAGTCTCGTGAATGGTTCGGCGGCCTGCGAAAACAAGCGGTGCCGGACGCGACCAGCTGACCCTTCGACAGGCTCAGGGAACTGAGACCAGGTAGCTGCTCAGGGAACTGAGACAAGTTGGCTGAGCCCGTCGACCCTTCGACAAGCTCAGGGAACTGAAGCCAGGTAGCTGCTCAGGGAACTGAGACAAGTTGGCTGAGCCCGTCGAAGCCTCCGCGTCAGCCCACCCACTAACCTTGTCGGGTGCTCGGATACTTCGGACCTGCGGGAACCTTCACTCATCAGGCGCTGCTTAGCGTTACCGATGAGGAGGCGATTCCGTTCGCCACCGTCGCTCAGGCGCTGGACGCGGTGCGCAATGGTGAGGTGACCGCTGCCATGGTGCCGATCGAGAACTCGGTCGAAGGCGGGGTGTCGGCCACTCTCGACATCCTGGCCGCTGGCAAGCGCCTGATGATCAGCCAAGAGGTGCTGTTGCCGGTGCAGTTCAACTTGTACGCCCGGCCCGGCACCAAATTGAGTGACGTGAAGCGGGTCATCACCCATCCGCATTCGGCGGCCCAAACCCGACACTGGATGATCGACAACCTGCCCACCGTCACGGTGACCGAAGGCGGTTCGAACGCCGCCGCGGCGCAGGAAGTGGCTGATCCGGCCAGCAAATACGACGCCGCCATCTGTGGCGAAGTCGCTGGCAAGCTGTACGGCCTGGAACCAGTGGCCAGCGAGATCGCCGACAACTCCAGCGCGGTCACCCGCTTCGTCCTGGTCTGTCTGCCAACTGAACCGCCGCACCGCACTGGCGCGGACAAAACCACCCTGGTGGCCTACATGCACGCCGACCACTCCGGTGCCCTGCTGGAGATCCTGGACCAGTTCGCCAGCCGCGGAGTGAACCTGACCCGGATCGAGTCCCGCCCGACCAAGACCGGCCTGGGGAACTACTGCTTCAGCATCGACGCCGAAGGCCACCTGCGCGACCCGCGCCTGGCCGAAACCCTGGAAGGCCTGCATCGCATCTGCGCTGAGGTGGTCTTCCTCGGTTCCTACCCCCGGGCCGACGGGGTGCGTCCTGAGATTGCCCGTGGTTTCACCGATGAGGACTACGCCGCGTCCCGGGCTTGGTATGCCGGGCTTCTGCGTCCGTAAGTCGGATCCAACTGCCCCAACTCAGTGGGCAGTGTTGAGGTTCAGCGCGACCACGCCGAGGACGATCAACGCGATCCCGGCGATTTTGGCCGGGCCCATCGATTCACCAAGCCACAGATAGCCGATGATGGCGATCGCTGCCGTGCCGACGCCAGACCAAATGGCGTAAGCGATCGACACGTCCATCTTCTTCACCACGATGGTCAGGAGCCAGATCGCGAAGAGGTAGCCGGACGCGACCACGGCCGTCCAGCCGGGATTGGTGAAGCCCTCCGCCTTGGGGAGCAGGGCCGAGGCACCCACTTCAACCAGGATCGCAAGCGTGAGCAGTGCGAGCGCGAGGGGCATTTCAGATTCTCCTTGATCGTCTGTAGCGACTGCTACATTTCGGTCAACTGTAGCACCCGCTACAATCGGATGTGAAATGGGTGCAAAGCGGGACGACCTCATCGAACGGGCCACAGACTGGGCCTGGCAGCACGGCCTCAGTGGCCTCAGCCTGCGTCCGTTGGCCGCCGCGCTGGGCACGAGCGACCGGATGCTGCTCTACCACCTAGGCAGCAAGGAACAGCTGATCGTGGAGATCATTCGCTGCTCGGCGGCACGCTCAGCCGAGGAGCTGCGCTCGCTGAGGCCGTCCACCTCACCCCCTGAGGCGGTTCTCGACCAGTGGCGTTTGCGCACCACCGAACGCCAAGCGCAGTGCGATCGGCTCTACGTCGAGGCCTCCTCCCTAGGACTGTTTGGCCAGGAGCCGTACGCCACCGAAGTTGCCGCCATGAACGAGGTCTGGCTCGACGCCGTCCAGGAGCATCTGGTGAGTTCGGGCGTCCCCCAAACCCGGAGCCGTGAGATCGCCGAACTGGTCGACGCCGCCTTCATGGGTTTCGAGCTCGACCGCCCGCTCGGAGCAGAGGTTCCGGTCGGGCTTTCCGCCCTGGCCCGGGCCGTAGACCTGCTCGTTCACTCCGCCTGACCCTTCGACAAGCTCAGGGAACTGAAAGTCAGCTCAGGGAACTGGGCCATCGGCGGGTAAGGAACCCGTAAAGATCGATCAGCGGCGCGTTAGGAACCGTCCACCAGTTGCCGCAACGAGAGCACGATCAAAGAGTGATCGAAGATTTCGTGGCGGCCGCGATCGGTGTGGCCTTGCTGGTCTACCTCAGCTACGCCCTAGCCCATCCGGAACGGTTCTAAGTGATGACCCCTGCCCTTTCGGCCGGCCTGACCATCGGGACCATTGCCGCTGTGCTTGCCATCATCCATGTGCCCCTGGGCAGTTGGCTCTACCGGGTGTTCACCTCACCCAAGCACACCCGGGTCGAGCGGTTGGTCTACCGCTTGGTCGGGGTGAACCCAGAAGTTGAGCAGCGTTGGTCGGTGTATCTGCTGGCGGTACTGGCGTTCTCGACCGTCTCAATCATCGGGCTGTGGCTGCTGATCCTCCTGCAGGGATTCCTACCGTTCTCGCAGGGGCGCTCGATGAACGTCGACACCGCGTTCAACGCCGCAGTCTCCTTCGTCACCAATACCAACTGGCAGTCCTACGCCGGCGAGGCTGGTGCTGGCTACCTCGTCCAAGCCATCGGTCTGACGGTGCAGAACTTCCTTTCCGCTGGCGTGGGGCTGGCCGTCGCCATCGCGGTAGTTCGCGGTCTGGCCCGGGAGGGCACCGACCGGCTCGGCAACTTCTGGGTCGATCTGGTCCGCGGGACGCTACGAGTGCTGCTCCCGCTGGCCGCCGTGGCCGCGATAATGCTCGTCGCTGGCGGCGTGATTCAGAACCTCACCGAACCGACCACCATCACCTCGCTGACTGGCGGCGACCAGGTGATTCAAGGCGGCCTGGTGGCTAGCCAAGAGGCGATCAAGGAACTGGGCACCAACGGTGGCGGCTTCTTCAATGCCAACTCCGCCCACCCCTTCGAGAACCCGAACGGGTGGACCAATCTGCTCGAGATCCTGCTGCTGCTAGCCATCCCCAGCGCGCTGCCCTACACCTATGGACGGATGGTCGGTGACCGGCGTCAGGGCGCGGCGATGGTCTCAGTGATGGCCGTTCTGGGCTTCGGCGCCATGGCCACCATGATGTGGCTGGAGTCGGTCGGCAGTATGGAAGGCAAAGAGCAGCGCTTCGGCCCGATCTGGTCAGCGATTTTCGCCTCCGCCACCACCGGCACCTCAACCGGCGCGGTGAACTCGCTGCACGAGTCCTTCCAGCCGCTGGCAGGCGGGGTGGCGTTGTTGAACATGATGCTCGGCGAGCTCTCCCCAGGCGGGGTGGGCACCGGCCTGTATTCGATGCTGGTGATGGTCGTGCTCGCGGTCTTCATCGCGGGGCTAATGGTGGGACGCACCCCGGAGTTCCTCGGCAAATCCATCGGCAGCCGCGAGGTCACCCTGGCAGCGCTGGCAATGCTCATCGCCCCGGTGCTGGTGCTACTGGGCACCGGAGTGGCGCTGTTGCTCCCAGTCTCAGCCGGGGCGCTTTCCACCACCGGGCCGCACGGGCTCTCAGAGATGCTCTACGCGTTCACCTCCGCAGCCAACAACAACGGTTCGGCCTTCGCCGGTCTTTCCGCTGACCAGCCGTTCCTCAACATTGCGCTCGCCTTCTGCATGCTGCTGGGACGGTTCGTGCCGATCGCGGCAATGCTCGCGTTAGCTGGCGGACTGGCCAGCCAGCAACGACGGCCGGTTACCGCCGGCACGATGCCCACCCACACCGCCAGCTTCGCTGGATTGCTGATCGCAGTGATCCTGATTCTGGCCGGCCTTACCTACTTCCCATCGCTGGCGCTCGGTTCGATCGCGGAGGCACTTTCATGAGCAAGCACCCCCGTCCGTCCCACCCTTCGCTGCTAATCACTGCGTGGCAGTCACTACCGCTGGCCGCTGCCAAGCTTGATCCCCGCCATGTGGCGCGCAATCCGGTCATGTTCGTGGTGTGGGTGGCTTCTGCGGTGACCACCGTCTTGGCGGTGGTGCAGCCAACTCTGTTCGCGATCTCGGTCGCGATCTGGCTGTGGGCAACGATCCTGTTCGCCAACCTGGCCGAGGCAATCGCCGAAGGCCGAGGCAAGGCGCAAGCCGACTCGCTGCGCAAGACTCGAACCCAGACCATGGCACGGCGCTGCATTGACGGCGGCGAGGAGTCGGTGCCAGGCGCCGAGCTTCGCCTCGGCGATCGAGTGGTCGTCGAAGCCGGTCAGGTGATCCCTGGGGACGGGGACGTGATCGAGGGTGTGGCCACCATCGACGAGTCGGCCATCACCGGCGAGTCAGCCCCGGTGATTCGCGAGGCCGGTGGCGACCGGTGCGCGGTGACTGGCGGCACCACGGTGCTCAGTGACCGGATCGTGGTGCAGATCACCGCCAAACCCGGCGAGACCTTCATCGACAAGATGATTTCGCTGGTCGAAGGGGCGGCTCGGCAAAAGACTCCCAACGAGATCGCGCTGAACATCCTGCTGATCACGTTGACGATCATCTTCCTGCTCGCCGTGATGGCCCTGCAGCCACAAGCGATCTACTCCGGTGGTCACCTGTCGCTGGTCGTGTTGGTGGCGTTGCTGGTGTGTCTGATCCCGACCACGATCGGTGCCCTGCTCTCGGCCATCGGCATCGCCGGCATGGATCGACTGGTGCAGCACAACGTGCTGGCGATGTCGGGACGGGCTGTGGAGGCCGCCGGGGACGTGAACACGCTGCTGCTCGATAAGACCGGCACCATCACCTACGGCAACCGCCGCGCATCAGAGGTCTACCCGCTGGCCGGCGTCGAGCGCGCAGCACTGATGGGTGCTGCCCGGCTGGCTTCACTGGCCGATCTGACTCCAGAGGGCCGCTCGATTGTCGAGTTCGTCGCCGCTGAGGAAAACTCCGAACCAGCAGAGAACGAGCTCGAGCTCACTCAGGCCGGCGCGGCCTTTGTCCCATTCACCGCTCAGACGCGGATGTCCGGGGTGGATCTGCCCGACGGCTCTCAGGTGCGCAAAGGCGCTGGCTCGGCGGTGGCGGCCTGGGTGCGAGCCGAAGGCGGACAGCCCGCCGATGATCTGGCCGCAATCGTGGATCGGGTCTCGGGGCTGGGGTCAACCCCGCTGGTCGTTGCCTCCCGGCTGCCGGAATCGGCACCGAAGGTTCTCGGCGTCGTCCAGCTAAAGGACGTAGTCAAGCCTGGAATGGCCGACCGCTTCGCCCAGCTTCGAGCGATGGGGATTCGCACGGTGATGATCACCGGAGACAACCCCCTTACCGCGAAGGCGATCGCCGCCGAGGCCGGAGTCGACGACTTCCTCGCCGAGGCGACCCCGGAAGACAAGATGGAGTTGATCAAGGCCGAGCAGGCCGGCGGTCGGCTGGTGGCCATGACCGGGGACGGCACCAATGACGCTCCTGCCTTGGCCCAAGCTGACGTCGGAGTGGCCATGAACACCGGCACTTCGGCGGCCAAAGAGGCCGGCAACATGGTCGACCTGGATTCCGATCCGACCAAGCTGATCGACATCGTGGCCATCGGCAAGCAGCTGCTCATCACCCGCGGCGCGCTCACCACCTTTTCCATCGCCAACGATGTCGCGAAGTACTTCGCCATCATTCCGGCCATGTTCGTCGGAGTGTTCCCCGGGCTGCAAGCGCTCAACCCGATGGGCCTGCACTCCCCGAATACGGCGATGCTGTCGGCGGTCATCTTCAACGCGCTGATCATCCTGGCGCTGGTGCCGCTGGCTCTGCGCGGGGTCAGCTACCGCCCGCTTAGCGCCTCGGCGATGTTGAACCGCAACCTGTTGATCTACGGGCTCGGCGGAATCATCGCCCCCTTCATCGGGATCAAGATCATCGATCTTCTGCTCACACTTCTACCGGGATTGGGGTGACCCTGATGGCTGCGCTACGACAACTGTGGGCCGCGGTACGGCTGCTGCTGGTGATGACGGTGCTGCTTGGGCTGGGCTACCCGGCCGTGATCACCCTGGCCGCGCAGGCTTTCCCAACCCAGGTCAACGGTTCACTGCTCAAAACCGCTGATGGACGGGTGGTCGGCTCAGCTCTGATCGGTCAGCAGTTCGAGGGCCCCCAATGGTTCCAAAGCCGACCGTCGACCTCTGACTACGCCGGGACGACCTCTGGTGGCTCCAACCTCTCGCCGGTCTCGGCCGCAGCAACTGAGGCGATCGCCGAGCGTCGAGCCGCACTGGTCGCAGCCAATCCCAACGCCGTCGGGCCGATCCCCGACGACGCGCTGACTGCGTCCGCCTCGGGCCTTGATCCGCACATCTCGCCTGCCTATGCCCGCTGGCAGGTGCCGCGGGTGGCAGCCGCCCGGCAGCTGAGCGCGACCGCGCTGGAGCAGTTGATCGGCGCAGCCACCGAGCGCGCACCGCTGGGTTTCCTGGGCCAAGACGGGGTCAACGTGGCGAAGCTCAACTTGATGCTGGCAACTCAGTGAGAAGGTAGCGATATGGCTCGCGGCAGACTGCGGATCTACCTTGGGGCCGCCCCCGGGGTGGGCAAGACCGTCGCCATGCTCGCCGAAGGTCGCCGGCGCGCCGAGCGCGGCACCGATGTGGTGGTTGGACTCTGCGAAACCCATGGCCGCAACTTCACCGCCGATGCCCTGGCCGGGCTTGAGGTCATGCCGCGCCAGTTGGTGGAATATCGCGGAACCAGCTTCGAGGAGTTCGATCTGGACGCCGTCCTGGCGCGCAAACCTCAGGTCGCCCTCGTCGACGAGCTGGCCCACAGCAACGTGCCCGGCACCCGCAATGAGAAACGTTGGCAAGACATCGACGAGTTGCGAGCTGCTGGCATCGACGTGATTTCGACGGTCAACATTCAGCACCTGGAATCGCTCAATGACGCGGTCACCGCGATCACCGGGATTATCCAGCGCGAGACCGTCCCCGACGAGGTGGTGCGCAACGCCGACCAGATCGAACTGGTCGATATGTCGCCCGAAGCGCTGCGCCGGCGGATGGCCCACGGCAATGTCTATCGTCCGGAGAAGGTGGATGCTGCCCTAGCCAACTACTTCCGGGTCGGCAACCTCTCCGCCCTGCGGGAACTCGCCCTGCTTTGGCTGGCCGACAAGGTGGACGCCGGGCTGGAGGGCTACCGACTGACCCACGGCATCACCCAAACCTGGCCAACCCGGGAGCGGGTCGTGGTGTCGCTGTCGGGCGGCCCGGAAAGCGAAACGCTGCTGCGCCGCGGTGCCCGAATCGCTTCCCGACTGGCTGGCGGCGAACTGCTCGGGGTTTACGCCATTCGCAACGACGGGTTGGCCACTGCACCGTTGCAGCAGGTCGCGGAGCTGCGTCGGCTGGCCGAGGAGTTGGGTGGGGAGTTCCACACCGTCACCGGCGAGGATGCCGCCGAGGCGGTGCTCGACTTCGCCCGTGGGGTGAATGCCACTCAGATCCTGGTCGGAGTCTCCCGACGGTCTCCTTGGCAGCGAGCAATCTCGGCTGGCATGGCCGAGCGGATTATCGACGGCTCCGGCGATATCGACGTGCACGTGGTCACCCATCACCAGGCCGGTCTTGGCTTCGGCCGGGGCGGCTGGCGCGGTCTATCGCCCCGCCGGGTCTTCAGCGGGCTCGCCGCAGCGCTGCTGTTGCCGCCCGCGCTGACCGCGCTGCTACTGACTGACCCGATCACCGCCGACCTGCCATTGGTCATTCCGATCTTCCTGCTCGTCACCGTGGTCGTCGCAGTCATCGGCGGGGTAGTGCCGGCCGTAATCGCGGCCGTCCTAGGTTCGCTGCTACTCAATTGGTTCTTCGTCCAGCCGGTGGGGACGTTGACCGTGGCCGACCCGGCGAATGTGTTGGTGCTGGCGGTCTTTGTGCTGGTCGGCGTGCTGGTGGCCGTGATCGTCCATCGCAACGCCCGGCGCACCGAGGAAGCTCGGACGGCCGAGCGCGAATCCGCTGCGCTGGCTGAGCTATCGAACTCGCTGCTCAGCACCACCGATCAACTGCCGCTGTTGCTGCAGCGGGCCGTCGACATGTTCGGCGTCCAGGGGGCCGCAATCATCCGACGTCCGCCGATCGGTGTGGTCGAAGTAGTTGCCTCGGTTGGTGACTTTGACCCGATGGCCATTGGCGACCATGAGCGGGCCTACGACGGGCACGAGTTGGTGCTTCAGCCCGCCGGGCTGGCTGCCGAGCGCCGGCGGCTGGTCGCCGCCTTCGCCGCCCACGCTGGCGCGATCCTGCAGCGCCAGGAGTTGCATGAGTCGGCCACGGCGGCTGGCCAGTTGGCTCGCGACAACGAAGCGCGCACCGCGCTGCTTTCGGCGGTTTCCCATGATCTGCGTACGCCGCTGGCCGGCATCAAGGCGGCAATCAGCAGCTTGCGGTCCACCGAGATCACCTGGTCGGCCGAGGACGAAGAGGAGCTGAAGGCAGCTATCGATGAGTCAACTGACCGGTTGGAGGCATTGGTAGGCAACCTGCTGGATATGTCCCGGCTGCAGGTCGGAGCTCTGGTGGCCAACCCGCGTCCGACCGACCTGGAGGAGGTCATCCCGTCCACGCTGGCCACCCTCACCGACCCGGACCGGGTCAGCTGGGTGATCGAACCGGACGCCAGGGTGGTCCAGGCCGACGCCGGTTTGTTGGATCGGGTTCTGGGCAATCTGCTGGAGAACGCACTGCGCTATCAGCCGGCTTCCGAGCCGGTCGTCGTCCGCACCAGTCGGGTCGCTGACCGGGTCGAGATCCGGGTAGTGGACAACGGATTGGGCGTGCCAGCCGACGACCAGGAACGCATCTTCCAGCCGTTCCAGCGCCAATCTGATGTACCCAGCGGGGATGGCCTTGGACTCGGACTGGCGGTAGCCCGGGGTCTCACCGAGGCGATGGGCGGCAAGGTAACGGCCGAGCCGACGCCGGGCGGGGGTCTCACCATGGTGGTCGAACTTCCTGGCGCGGCTGATTTCATGGAACCACTGACAGGAGGACTCGAATGACCCGCGTGCTGGTCGTCGACGACGACTCCGTCCTGCTGCGAACTCTGCGAATCAACCTGCGCGCTCGCGGCCATGAGGTGCTGTTGGCGGCCACCGGCGCGCAAGCGGTAGCGACCTTTTTCGCCGAGCAGCCCGAACTCGTCATTCTGGATCTCGGACTGCCCGACCTGGACGGGATCGAGGTGCTGAAGCGCCTTCGGGAACGCTCCGAGGTGCCGGTGATCGTGCTCTCGGCTCGCCAGCATGCCGATGACAAGGTTGAGGCGCTCGACGAGGGTGCCGACGACTACGTCAGCAAGCCGTTCAGCATGGACGAGTTCCTGGCCCGGGTGCGCGCGGCCCTGCGGCGCGCCTCAGCTGAGGCCGAGGCGCCGGAGACCTTCACCGCCGCGGGACTGCAGCTCGACTTCGTCAACCACCACGCCACCCGCGATTCCGAGCCACTCCATCTGACCCCGACCGAGTGGCGGGTGCTGGCAGAGCTGGCCAAGCACCATGGGCGGGTGGTGTCCCATGAGGATTTGCTGCGCACGGTTTGGGGGCCAAGCTACGGCCGCGAGCACCACTACCTGCGGGTGTTCGCCAACCAGATTCGGCGCAAGATCGAGTTGGATCCAAGCCAGCCGCGCCACCTGATCAACGAACCAGGACTGGGCTACCGGCTGCAGCAATGACCCCCGGTCTAAGCTTGCCGCCGTGCTTGCCGATGAGTTCTCCGAATTGATTCAAGCCCGCCGCAGCGTGCGCGATTTCCGTCCCGATCCGGTGCCGGACGGGGTGTTGGCGGCGATTCTGGACGACGCCCGCCACGCACCGAGTTGGAGCAACACCCGTCCGTACTGCCTGGCGGTGGCCACCGGCGACCAACTCGATCGACTGCGGACGTCCTACACCGCCGCCTTCGACGCTTCGCTGCCGTTGCAGCATCGCGAGCCTGTCGCCCTGGTGAAGGCGGCGCTGACTGGCGGCTTCCCCGATGGTGACTTCAAGACGTGGGGACGTTACCCCGCCGATCTACGGCCGCGCAGCGTGAAGGTTGGGGTTGGGCTGTATCGGCATCTCGGCATCGAGCGCGGCGATCGGGACGCCCGCGATGCGCAGGCCCGTCGCAATTGCGAGTTCTTTGGCGCCCCGAGCGTGGCCTGGGTCTTCGTCCACAAGAAGCTGCTGCCGTTTTCGGCTCACGACGCCGGCTTGATGCTGCAGACCCTGATGCTCTCGGCCAAGGCGCGCGGCGTCGATTCCTGCGCCCTGGGGGTGGTGGCCACCTGGCGCAGCCCGATCGAGGCCGAGTTTGTGATTCCGCCGCACTACCAGCTGATCACCGGACTAGCCCTCGGCTACGCCTCGGCTGATCCCGTCAACGACTTCCGCGCCGAGCACCCGCCGATCACCCTGGCTGAGCCTCGCTGACAGCCGAGTTGAGGTGGGCACAACCTTTGACCCCGCCACAGTTCCCTGAGCTCGTCGAAGGGTCGAAGGGCGCCTCGCAGGCTTCGGCGGGCCCGACCAGTAGCGGGGGATAGGATTTCGTCCGTGATTGACCCGAAGCTGCTGCGTACCGACCCTGACCTGCTCCGCCGCGCCCAAGCCGCGCGCGGGGAGTCTGTTGAGCTGGTGGACGAGTTGGTTTCGGCCGATGAGGCCCGGCGCTCAGCGATCGCCTCATTTGAGACCCAGCGCGCCGAGCAGAAGGATCTCGGCAAGCAGGTGGCCCAGGCCAAAGGTGAAGAGAAGGCCGCGCTGCTGGCCCGCACCAAAGAGCTGGCCGCAGGGGTGAAAGCCGCTGAAGCCGCGTCCAACGAAGCCGGGGCCAAGTTCGACGAACTGATCAAGCAGCTGCCCAACCCCGTCTTCGACGACGTCCCCCGCGGTGGCGAGGACGACTTTGTCGTGGTTGAAACCATCGGCACCCCGCGAGATTTCGCCGCCGAGGGCTTCACCCCGCGCGACCACCTCGAACTCGGCGAGATGCTGGGCGCGATCGACATGGAGCGCGGCGCGAAGGTGTCGGGTTCGCGGTTCTACTTCCTTACCGGCATCGGCGCCCAGTTGGAGTTTGCGCTGCTGAACCTGGCCATGGCCAAGGCGATGAGCTGGGGGTTCACGCCAGTCATTCCGCCAGCGCTGGTGAAGCCGTCAGCAATGGAGGGCACCGGCTTCCTCGGCCAGGCCGCTCAGGACGTCTACCACCTGCCGGCTGACGACCTCTACCTGGTCGGCACCTCGGAAGTGGCGCTGGCAGCCTTCCACTCCGACGAAATCCTGGACGCCGCCAGCTTGCCGCTCCAATACGTTGGCTACAGCCCCTGCTATCGCCGCGAGGCCGGCTCCTACGGCAAAGACACCAAGGGCATTTTCCGGGTGCACTGGTTCGACAAGGCTGAGATGTTCGTCTACTGCGACCCGGCCGATGCCGAAGCTCAGCATCAGAAGCTGCTGGGTTATGAGAAGGAGTTCATCCAGGCCCTGGAGATTCCTTTCCAGGTGCTGGAGGTTGCCTCCGGCGATCTGGGCCTGAGCGCAGCACGCAAGTATGACTGTTACGGGTGGCTGCCCACCCAGGACAAGTACCGCGAGATCACCTCAACCAGCAACTGCACCGAATTCCAGGCTCGCCGGTTGAACATTCGAATGCGCGACGGCGACGGCGTCCGTTCGGTAGCCACCCTCAACGGCACCCTGTGCGCGATGACCCGCACCATCATCATGTTGTTTGAGAACCACCAGCAGGCCGACGGCTCGGTCTACGTACCTGCCGCCCTACGTCCCTACCTGGGGGGACTGGACTATTTGCGTCCGCTCGGCTGACACTGGGTAGGTCGAAGGGGCCGCCATGCCGAAGGTCATCCGCTTGCTCATTGCCTTACTGAGCACGCTTCTGGCTGCCGCGCTGCTGGTGCCGTCCACTGCCGCCCAAGGCCGATCGACCGTTGTCGGCGGAGTGGTGATCAAGGGCAAGATCTATGACACGTGGAAGGCCGCTGGCGGGACGGCGAAGTTCGGCAAGCCGCTAGCGTCCCGGGTTTCGGCCACAGTTGCCGGACGGACGGCGCGGCTGCAGCGGTTCGAAAAGGGCCAGGTTTTCTTCTCTTGGATCGGCAAGCAAACCTTCACCTACCCCGGCTCGATCAAGCTGTCCAAGGTGGTCAACGAGCGCGACGCGCTGGCCCGCTACGGCTTCGCCAAGGGCGTCCTACTGCGGACGGCGAAGCTGAACAAGGCCACGAAGCTCGATCGGCTGAAGCTGGCCACCGAGCTGAGGGACGGTTTGATCATCGATCTGCGCACCCCAACCGTGGCCAAGGGCGCACCAGATCCGAAGCTGCCAAAGGTCACCCGGGTGAACATTCCGATCAACCCCGACGCGATCTACCCCCGCTACGTGACCGAATCGGCGCGGCGCTCGGCTTTCGCGAAAGCGCTGCGCGCGGCTGCGGCCGCCAAGGGCACCGTGCTGATTCACTGCACGGCCGGCAAGGACCGCACGGGCTGGGCGGTCGCGATGCTGATGTATGCGATTGGGGCCACCGACGCTCAGGTGAAAGCCGAATACCTGCGCACGGCTGGCACTGACATCGCAGTGTTGCAGGCCGGACTCGATCAGGTGAACACCGACTACGGCACCATCGACGCCTACCTGCGCACCGGCCTTGGCCTGACTGATGCCGACTTCACCAAGCTGAAGGCGAAATTCGCCTGAGCCTCAGTCTTCGAGGTTGGGCTGGTCGTCCGGCCCCTCACAAGCTGCGTTGTGATTGAAACGCTAAGCAGGATTCATCACGCGTTTACCGGGTGGTCAGTGGCTCCGGCTACCCTGGATGCAATATGAAGAACAGTAACTACGCGGATTGGAAGCCGCGAGTGGTGGCACTCGATATCGACGGGACGATCGTTGATCACGAGGGAGTGCTACCCAATGAGATGCGTCGGACGATCCGACGAATTGCGATGGCCGGGGTTCCGGTCGTCCTTACGACGGGGCGAAGCTGGCATGCCACTCGCCCGGTCTTTGAGGAACTTGAGCTGCCCCCGGGCCCGGCGATTTCCTCCAACGGAGCGGTAATCGCTCAGTTCCCACCTTTTGAACTACTCAGCACCGTCACCTTCGATCCGTCCGATGTGGTGGCGAAGGTGCTGCGCGAGCACCCCACTGCGGCCTTGGCCGCTGAGGTGGTTGGCACCGGCTATCGAGTCACCCAACCTTTCCCGGACGGCGAGCTGTTCGGCGATATCGAGGTGGTCAGCCCTGAAGAGCTGGCTGGTAGCGACGTCACTCGCATCGTGGTGCGCGATCCGAATTCCTCCGATGCGGAGTTCATCACCTTGGCCAACAAGCTTGGCCTGAAGGGTGTGAGCTACTTCGTCGGCTGGAGCGCCTGGCTCGACATCGCCCCAGCAGGGGTGAGTAAGGCCACCGGCTTGGCCGAAGTTGTCGGCGGGCTCGGCTTCACCGCGGCCGATGTGCTGGCCATTGGTGATGGTCGAAACGACATCGAGATGCTCGCCTGGGCCGGACGGGGGGTCGCCGTCGGTGACGCCTGCGCCGACGTCCAGGCGGTCGCTGACCATGTCACCGGCACTTTCGCCGACGGCGGCACGATCGAAGAACTCGAACGCTGGTTTGGCCGGACTCGCGCCGGGGCCCGCTCGCGGCTCGCCGCCATCGTCTGACCCACCTGCGCATGGGGACGGTTACCACGAGCGCTGCTCATATTGGAACCGTCCCCATTTTGAGCAGTTGACGGGTCGGCCCGGCAGGCAGGTCCGAAGCTGCCAACCGCGTTACCCTGAGTCGATCACTCGTTTCAAGGGGCCAGAATGACCGTGAATCCCTACCTGTACTCTCGCGAGCCGGAGTTCATCTCCGAGCTCAAGGACGGCACGGTCAAGCAGCTGAACCCGTTCAGCGGCACCGAGGTGTGGACGGTCGCCGGCCGCGGAAACCGTCCGCTCGGCATCGCGCTACCTGAGGCAAAGCCGCTCGATGCCGCCAAGGACGGCCACCATTGCGCCTTCTGCGCAGGGCGCAGTCTGGAAACCCCACCGGAGAAGTCCCGGGTGATCCATCACCCAAGCGGGGAATGGGAGACCCGCTACCAAGTGCCGGCCGAACAGCTCAGCGCCTCCGTTGCGGAGTTCCGTCGCATTCCCAACCTGTTCGAGATTCTCAGCTACGACTATTGGCATGCCAACTACGGCTACGAACTGCCCGATCGAGTGCAACAACGCAAAGCCTCCTACCTGGCCTCACCTGCCGGACGCGAACACGTCCTCAAGGTGATCGGCGCCAAGCTCCGCGCTGGCGGCAAGACCGAGGCCGAAATTGCCGCGATGGGCACCGAGGCCCAGATCGAGGCGGCGTCCGGCTTCTTCGGGGGCGGCCATGACGTGATCGTGGCCAGGCGGCACTTCATCGATGGCGCTACCGACACCACCCAACTCTCGTCGTCGGGGACGCTGACACCCGAGGAGCACTTCCGTTTCTTCGCCTTCACGGTGGAATCGATGGCCGGTCTGTTCACCCTGAACCGCTACGCCCGCTACGTGGCGGTGTTCCAAAACTGGCTGCGCCCGGCCGGGGCGTCCTTCGATCACCTGCACAAACAGTTGGTCGCTATCGACGAGCGTGGCGTCCAGCACGAGCAGGCGATGCACCGGCTGCGCACGAACCCGAACATCTACAACGAATACGGCCCCAATTACGCCGCCTACCACAACCTGGTGTTGGCCGAGAGTGAGCATGCGATCGCCTTCGCCGGCTTCGGTCACCGCTACCCGACCATTGAGATCTACTCCAAGTCAGAGGCCTGCGACCCGTGGAATCACACCGAGGACGAGTTGCGCGGCATGGCCGACATGGTGCACGCCATGCATGCGGCCACCGGGGTCGAAGTGCCGTGCAACGAGGAATGGCACTACCGTCCGGTCGATTCAGACCTGCCGATGCCTTGGCGGGTAATGCTGAAGTGGCGGACGTCCACCGTGGCCGGCTTCGAAGGCGCCACCAAGATCTACCTGAACACCGTCGGTCCCTATCAGCTGCGCGATCTCGTGGTGCCGCGGTTGTTCAATCTGCGCGATGAGGGGCTGATCGCCCCGATGCAGATCGCCACCGAGGCCGCCTGTCGGCCCAACCCGCTGCTGTATCGGGCCAATCGAAGCTGAATCTGTTTGGTCAGCGCCGGCGGTTATGGTGATCTGGTGTCAGTGATCGAAGCTACCCAGCTCACCAAGGTCTACAGCGATTTGCGGGCCGTCGATGCCGTTTCGTTCCGGGTTGCGACCGGCGAGTCTTTCGGACTTCTCGGTCCCAACGGCGCGGGGAAGTCCACCACCATGCGAATGATCGGTGGGACGTCGCTGCGCACGTCCGGCACCCTGCTGGTCAACGGACTGGATCCGGAGACCCACGGCCCCGAGGTGCGCGCCAGCCTCGGTGTCGTCCCGCAGACCGACAATCTGGATACCGAACTCAACGCCCGCGACAACCTGATCATGTATGGCCGCTACTTCGGTCTGCCGTATTCCTACCTACGGCCCAAGGCTGAGGAGCTGTTGCAGTTCGCTCAGCTCAGCGAGAAGGCGACCGAAAAGGTCGACAACCTCTCCGGCGGTATGAAGCGCCGGCTCACCATCGCGCGCGCTCTGGTGAATGAACCGTCGGTGCTGCTACTGGACGAACCCACCACCGGCCTTGACCCCCAGGCCCGCCACATCTTGTGGGATCGACTGTTTCGACTCAAGGAGCAGGGCGTGACCCTAATCGTCACCACCCACTTCATGGACGAGGCCGAGCAGCTTTGCGACCGGCTGCTCGTGATGGACCACGGCCAAATCGTGGCCGAAGGTAGCCCGGCCGCACTCATCCAGCAGTACTCCACCAGGGAGGTGTTGGAGCTGCGGTTCGGCTCAGATCGCAATGTCGCTTTGGTTGAACGATTGCGGGGCTACGCCGACAGCATCGAAGCGCTGCCCGATCGCCTCTTGCTCTACACCGCCGATGGTGAGGCTGTGCTGGCCAGGGTGCGCGCGGACGGGTTGGATCCAGTCACTTCACTGGTGCGCCGGGCATCCCTCGAAGATGTGTTCCTGCGCCTGACCGGGCGGAGCCTCATTGACTGAGCGGGTAGACCCTGCTGGCGGCAGGATGACCGAAGGGGTCGACCCTGTCGGCCTCGACTTCAACGCCCTGGCCTACTCCGGCCGGGCGCTCGGCTCTGCCCGCCAGGCCCAAAACGTCCACCGGTGGGGTTGGTGGTACCAGGCCGAGTGGCGGCTGCTGGGAATGAAGGCCTACTGGACTTCGATCCTCGGCTCGGCCGTGCTGACCCCACTGCTGTATGTGCTCGCAATGGGAATTGGGCTAGGGGCTTTGGTGGATTCGTCCAGTGGCGGCGTCGAGGGCGTGCCCTACCTGACCTTCGTCGCACCGGGTCTGCTCGTGGCCACGGTGGTGATGTCGTCGGTGAACGAGTTGACCTTTCCGGTGATGGGCGGCTTCAAGTGGCAGAAGCTCTATTTCGCCCGAGCCGCTACCGCAGCCACTCCGAGTCAGGTGGCGGTGGGTGAACTGCTGGCGGTCGGCGTTCGAATGGTGGCTGAGGCGGCCTTGTTCTGGGTTGTGTTGGTGGCTCTTGGCGCCGTGGATCCGAGGTGGTCGTGGCTGATGATCGGCATCGCCGCACTGGCCGGAATGGCCTTCGGCGCGCCCTTGGCCAGCTACTCGGCAACCCTTGAAGACGAAGGCTTCGAGTTTTCGATGATTCAGCGCTTCGTGGTGATGCCGATGTTTCTGTTTGCTGGCACCTTCTACCCACTGGCCACAATGCCGCTCTACCTGCAATGGATTGGCTGGATCTCCCCGATGTGGCATGGGACGCAACTGGCCCGTGCGGTGGCATTTGGGCTGCCCTTGACCAACGGGGAAGTGGCAATGCACTTGGGCTTCCTCGTCATCCTGCTCGCTGTCGGCATCGCTTTGACGGTCCGCAACTTCACTCGGAGGTTGAACCGATGACCACGAAGCTGATCCGAATCCGGCCTGGCGTCGGCGCCTGGATGGCCGCCAATTCCTCAGGGAACGCCGGCGCGGTGATCGGGCGCGGCTTCAAAGTGATCCGCAATCAGAACTGGATGATCATCGTCTCCGGCTTCTTCGAGCCGGTGTTCTATCTGCTCAGCATGGGTATCGGCCTTGGAGCCCTGATCGGCACCGTGACCGGCCCCGGGGGCCACCAGATCTCCTATGCCGCCTATATCGCTCCCGCGCTCCTGGCTACTTCGGCGATGAACGGTGCGATCTACGACTCCACCTGGAATGTCTTCTTCAAGCTGCGGTTCGCCAAGCTCTACGAGGGCATGTTGGCTACCTCGCTCGGACCATTGGACGTGGCCGCCGGGGAGATCTTCATGGCCTTGTTCCGCGGGTTTCTCTACGCAGTTGGCTTCACCGTGGTGATCGCTTCGATGGGCCTGACCACCAGCTGGTGGGCGCTGGCGATGATCCCGGTGGCATTGCTGATCGCGCTGGGCTTCGCGGCCATCGGCATGGCGCTAACCAGCTACTTCACCACCTTTCAACAGATGGATTGGATCAACATCGCGCTGCTGCCGATGTTCATGTTCTCGGCCACCTTGTTCCCGATCGAGGCGTTTCCTGAAGTGATGCAGTGGTTCATCATGACGCTGCCGTTGTGGCACGGCGTCGAGTTGATGCGACAGCTCTCGGTGGGCCACTGGGACGCGTCCACCGCCGTCCACCTGACTTACTTCGTGGCGATGTCGGTGCTCGGGGTGGCCTTTGCCACTCGAAGGCTGCGGACGCTGTTCCTGCGTTGAGTCCGGCCAGCTCACTAAGTGTTCTTTTATCGGCGCACCGTTGGCGACGCGACCTCCCCTAACCTCAGCGTCGCCATTAGTCACGGCCCCGCTGCGGGGCAAGTTAGTTGAGGGATTCCCATGTCTGTTCGTCTCATCCTCGCCGGCCTCGCTGTGGTCGGCCTGACCGCCTGTGCCGCACCAGCTCCGGCCAGTACCCCCTCGGCGCCCTACCAAGATGACCCGGCTGCGTCGGTGAAGTCCTACGGGGCTGGCTCCAAGGAGTGCGCCTCGGCGAGTGCAGTGGTTCGGGGGGCGTCGCAGTTCACCACCAAGGCCGATGCTGGCACAGCCACCCAGGACGACTTCGACACCGCCTTTCCTGGCTCGGTTTCCACCGATCTGCCCGCGGAGGCACTGCCAGCTTTCGCTGATCTGAAGGCCACCAGCCAAGCAGTTGTCGGTTTGAGCAAGGGCGAGGCCGGGCAGCAACTGAGTGAGTTTTCCCTAGCCTTGAGCAGATTCATGAACGTGGCCTTCAAGATCTGCACCTGATTCGGGTGACCAGTTGGGACCACGCGTCCCGGAGGTGAGGGCGTCTCGGGCTATCTTCATTGCGGAGGTGGACGATGATCGCGATCGTGGCAGCAATGCCGCAGGAGTTGGCCGCAATCTTGGCGGCCGCACACGCTGAAGGCGAGGTGCACACCGAAATGGTGGCTGGCCGTCAGTTGCGCCGGGCCACATTGGCTGGCCGCGACGTGGTGTTGGCGCTGTCTGGGGTGGGCAAGGCGGCAGCCGCGGCTACCGCGGCCTTACTTGCCGAGCGGGCTGAGGCCATGATTATGGTCGGCACCGCTGGTGGCTTGGGGGCCACGGTCAATCCCGGTGATGTCGTGGTGGCCACCGAGTTGTTGCAGCATGACTTCGACGCCCGTCCGCTTTGGGATCGCTGGGTGTCGCCGTCCATCGGCTTGGCACGGGTACCGGCCGACCCCGCACTCGCTGAGGCGCTGTTTGCCGCAGCCGAGCTGGTGTGCGCTCAGCACCGTCCCGACTTGGCCGCCCTCGGGCTCGGCGTGCCGCAGGTCCACCGCGGCTTGGTGATCTCCGGGGACGTGTTCGTGGCCACCGCCGAGGCCTCGGCGAAGCTGCAGGCCGAGCTACCTGAAGCCCTCGCCGTCGAGATGGAAGGCGCCGCGCTGGCCCAAACCTGCTACACCGCCGGGGTGCCATTTGCGGTGGCTCGCACGGTTTCTGATCGCGCCGATCATGATGCCGCCCTCGACTTTCCGAAGTTCCTGGACGGGGTGGCCGCGCCCTACGCCCACGATCTGGTGCTGGCGGCTTTGGCGCAGCTCTAGTTCCCTGAGCCCGTCGAAGGGCAGACAGCCCCAGTTCCCTGAGCCCGTCGAAGGGCAGACAACCCCAGCTCCCTGAGCCCGTCGAAGGGCAGACAACCCCAGTTCCCTGAGCCCACAACCCCAGCTCCCTGAGCCCGTCGAAGGGCAGACAACTTCAGTTCCCTGAGCCCGTCGAAGGGTCGATAAAGGAACCATGATTCCTGCCTGACCGCACCGGCGCCGTCCTAACGTGTGCGTCCAGCAGGCTCGGCGAATCGCTGTCGCGTCGCCAGCCTCCACCGCTCACTTGCCAGAAGGATCGCTGCGATGACCTACTACCCACTCACCATCGGCAACAGCTGGACCTACGCCAACGCCGATGGTTCGACGTTCACCAATACGGTCACCGGTGGCGACGGGGTGAACTTCACCATGGCGAACACCGCTCAGCCCCAGCCGCAGAACATCCGCAAGGACGGCGACAACTTCCTCACCGATAGCTACCAGGCCGGCAACTGGCAGGTGCTGGTCAAAGAGACCATCGCCCCCGGGGACGCGTGGGACATCTCCTATCAGGCCAACGGCATCGACACGGTGCTGAAGATGACCGTCAAAGCAGTCGGCATCAGCCTTGAGGTGGCAGGCAAGACCTTCACCGATGTCGCGGTGATTGAAGGCGACATGAAGATGAGCATGAACGGCACCCCGGTGCCGATGACCTACGTCGTCCAATACCACTACGCCCAAGGCGTCGGACTGGTGCTGACCACCGGCTCCCAAGGCGAGCAGATGCCGCTGATCAGCTACGAGCTGAAGTAGCCGCGGTGAGCCGTCGATCTTTGTCAGGTATCCTTGACGAAAGTCCGGACGGCCAACTTGGGGGATACCGCCATGCCACTAGTAGTGCTTCCGGTCGATGGCTCAGGCCCCGCTAGCAAAGTCAGTGACAGCTTCGGTCGCGCCGAGGCTTTCTGGATCTACGACACCGAGTCGGACGGGCACACCGAGCAGCCGAACCGAGGCCTGGCAAGTCCCGGCGGGGCGGGCATCAAAGCCGCCCAGCAGGTGGTGGACGCAGGCGCTGCAGTGCTGCTGGCACCCCAGCTGGGCGAGAATGCCGCGAAGATCCTGCGTTCAGCCGGCATCGCCCTGTTCCACTCCCGCCCCGGAGAGCCGGCGGCCAACATCGCCGCGCACCTAGCTGGCGAACTGGTACCGCTGAATCAGACTCACCCGGGGCAGCACGGCGCATGAAGGTCGCCGTCCTGAGCGGAAAGGGCGGTGTGGGCAAAACACTGGTGGCGGTAAATCTGGCCGCCGCCGCCAATGCTCGCTACGTCGACTGCGACGTTGAAGAACCCAACGGACACCTCTTCCTCACCCCGACCGAGGTTGCTGCCGAGCAGGTGACGGTCACCGTGCCGGTGGTGGCTGCCGCCAACTGCACCGGCTGCCGCAAGTGCGTCGACTTCTGCCGGTTCAACGCGCTGGCTTGGGTAGATGATGAAGTGATGGTGTTCGAAGAGGCCTGCAAGTCTTGTGGCGGCTGTGCCGTTCTTTGCCCCAGTGGCGCCATCACCGAAGAACGCCGCGTGATTGGCCACGTCCATCGGGGGGTGGTGAACTCCGTGGAGGCGTGGGGTGGCGCCATCCGTCCCGGCGTGGTCTCCGGGGTGCCAGTCGTTCAACAGGTGCTGCGCGACTTACCTGAAGACGGACTGACGGTGATCGACGGCCCGCCGGGCGCCTCCTGCTTGGCACTCGAGACCGCTCGGGCCGCCGACTACTGCCTTCTGGTAGCCGAACCCACCCGGTTTGGGGTACACAACGTTGCGATGATTCATCAGCTCACGGTGGCGGTGGATCGTCCCTGCGGCGTGGTGATCAACAAGGCGACCGATGCCAATACCAGCGTGGAGGAGTTGTGCGCCGAGCTCGGCCTACCGGTGTTGGGGCGGATTCCTTACGATCAGCAGGTCGCGCTAGCCAGCTCGCAGGGAGAGGTCCTGGCTTGGCAGGACGAAGCCCAGCGGCAGGTGTTTGTCGACATTCTTGATCGGCTCGGTGCGGTGATCGGCCGATGAAGCAGCTACTGGTTCTCAGCGGCAAGGGCGGCACCGGCAAGACCACCGTGGCCGCCAGCCTGATTGAGTTGTTCGACGTCCAAGCCTTCGCAGATTGCGACGTGGACGCCCCCAATCTGCATCTGGTGGTTGGTGTCGACGGCCCCCATCAGCTTCGTCCCCACCACGGCTTGCCAAAGTCACAGATCGACCCCGACCTTTGCCGTAGTTGTGATCACTGCCTACCCGAATGCCGATTTGAGGCGATCTCGGTGGTAGCTGACGTCTACACCATCGACCCGTTCGCCTGCGAGGGCTGCGGCCTGTGCCAAGAACTGTGCCCAGCCGACGCAATCTCCTCAGTGCCAACCCAGACCGGCACCCTGGCGCTGGCCACCGACGGTAAGCGGGTGTTCTCCACAGCGGTGCTGGCTATGGGGCAGGGCAACTCCGGCCAGTTGGTGTGGTCGGTGAAGAAGCGGCTAGCCGAGGCGGTTGCCGAACACCCGCCCTCGCTAGCCATCATCGACGGGTCGCCGGGAATCGGCTGCCCGGTGATGTCATCACTGAGCGGAACTGATCTGCTGCTGGTGGTAGCGGAGCCGAGCGTGGCTGGTCTCAGCGACCTGAAACGCCTGCTCGACGTTGCCATCGGCATGGAGGTACCGGTGGCGGCCTGCGTGAACAAGGCCGATGTGAACCCGGAAAAGACCGAGGCGGTTCAGGCGCTGTGCGACTCGTGGGACATCCCGCTGATCGGTCGAATCCCCTTCGATCCGGCAGTGCCAGCAGCCATCAATGCCGGCCGAACCCTGGCCAAGGACCCCGGACCGGCTGGCGTGGTGATCCGTGAAGTCGGTGCAGCAATCGCTCGACTCCTTGAGTTGAGTCCCGCTGCGCGGTAAATGTCCTCTTATCGCGTCGAGGTCGGTGTCGTCGCACTCCTAGCATCACAGCTGCCGCCCCGCTGCCCGCGTGGGGCAAGTGCGACTGGGAGGACGGCACCATGTTCAGTTCGGTGAAATGGTCGGGGGCGCTGCTGGCCAGCTGCCTGCTGGCTGTGACGGGCTGCACCCCTGGCACCAGCGGCAGCGGCCCCACCGCAGTAGACGGGCCAGCCAAGAGCGTCATCGCCCCCCAGTCCGAAGACGCGGCGTTCGCGGCGCAGGTGCAGGCAGTCGGCTTCGATTCCGGCACTGCTGCGTTCGCCCAGTTGACCAAGTCGACCCTCGAAGTGGACAACGGCCACACCTTCGTGGTGCGTCAGGCTTTCGCCAACAACGCTTCGGCCGCCACCGCCTATCACCTGTTCGCGAGTGGCGGCGGCGTGCCGGGGAACCCACCGAAACTCACGTTCACCAAGGCCGAGGACGGCCTGCGCTACACCTTCAGCTACACGATCGCGACCAACGATCTGCCCGCGGATCTTCGAGCACAGGTGTTGGCCGGGCTCCCGTCCCAGGCTCCGTCGCAGGCTCAACGCGACTCGGCGGTCGCCGCCCTCATCGCACCCGAAGGCGGGCTACGGCTGCCCGCCGACACGACCCCGTCCACCATCGACGTCGTGGTGGACGGGGTGATCTCCCAAGCCAACGAGACCGGCATCGACAAGGCGATTGAGACCGCCAAGCTCGACAAGACCCACGCTGGCACCTCCTGGGAGGCTTTCAAGGCTGGCAAGAAGGTGTGGGACGCGATTGAGGCCAATGAGCTGATCGCCGACGCACTGACCCGCATCAACGCTGCCCGCGATTGCGCGGCCAACCCCACCAACCCGGTGACCATCAAGGAATACCAGGAGAACCCGGGCGCCAAGCAGAAGCTGCTCGACCAGGTCGACCAGGAGCATGACGAGGTCACCGCCAACGCCATGGTGGCATTCTTGGGGATGTTCACCGACACCGCAGGCGGCCTATTGAAGGCGGCTCCCTGGTTGGGCTTCATCACCGGGCCAGCGGTGAACTACATGAAAGAGACCCTAGGCAGCGTTATCAACGACCGGGTGCGCGCGGCAGAGCAGTTGGTACCCAAGTGCGAAAAAGCATCCTTCAGCGCAACCGGCGGTGGCAATGAATGGTCGGCTTCGGGGACGATCTGCGATCTGGCTAAGCCGTTCACCCTGTCCGGCTCGGGCCTGACCATGAAGCTGACGCCGTCGGGCTCCACTGGCGGCCAATACACCTTGAGCGGAAATGCCGCCGGAGTGAGCTGGAAGGGCAGCGGCACCTACACCGTGAAGCGCGACCGGGACGGTGCGAGCGGCACCCTCGAGACCATCGGCACGAACACCATCGACACCCCGCGCGGCACCTACTCCGGCACGGCCAAGGCCACTTTCGCGCTCACGCGTATTGACTCGTGCGGCGGCTAACGCGCCGCCTTTTGCCTAGGCGGTGCTCGGACCAGCCCAGAGATTGATGCCGCCATCGGTGGCGTAGGCGTCGATGCGGGCCAGCTCCTCGGCGCTGAAACTCAGATTGCCGACGGCCCCGACGCTGTCTTCCAACTGCTTGACGCTGGATGCTCCAATGAGGGCCGACGTGACGCGCTCGTCGCGCAGCGTCCAGGCGATGGCCAACTGAGCCAGGGTCTGCCCGCGTTCGGCCGCCAAATCGTTGAGGGCGCGAATGTGGGTGAGGTTCTGCTCAGTGAGCAGTTCCGGGGACAGCGATTTGCCTTGCGCCGCGCGGGATCCGTCCGGCACCCCACCCAGGTATTTGTTGGTCAGCATGCCCTGGGCCAGCGGAGAGAAGGCGATGCAGCCCAGCCCGGTTTCGCCGAGGGCGTCGAGCAGGTCTTCCTCGATCCAGCGGTTCAGCATCGAGTAGGACGGCTGGTGGATCACCAGCGGGGTGCCCAAGTCACGCGCGATGGCGACCGCCTGCTGCGTCCGCTCGCCGGAGTAGGACGAGATGCCGACGTAGAGCGCCTTGCCTTGGCGAACGGCGGTATCGAGGGCGGCCATGGTTTCTTCCATGGGCGTGGTCGGGTCGAAGTGGTGGTGGTAGAAAATGTCGACATAATCCAGGCCCATCCGGGCCAGGGACTGGTCGAGGGAGGCCAGCAAATACTTACGTGAGCCCAGATCGCCGTAGGGGCCCGGCCACATATCCCAACCGGCTTTGCTGGAGATGATCAACTCGTCACGGTAGGGCTTGAAGTCTTCGCGGAAGTGGCGGCCGAAGTTGGTTTCAGCCGCACCGTAGGGCGGGCCGTAATTGTTGGCCAGATCGAAGTGGGTCACGCCCAGCTCGAAGGCTCGCCGCAGCGTGGCGCGCTGATTGGCGAAGGGCACGTCGTCGCCGAAGTTGTGCCACAGACCCAGCGAAACGGCCGGGAGCTTCAGGCCAGTGCGGCCGACGCTCCGGTAGGGCATCCGTCCGTCATAGCGGGCGGCGTCGGGGGCGTAGGCGTCCAGAATCGGCATCGTTGCTTCCTCTCAAGGGGAGTTTGAGTCTACGACTAGACCGATCCGGCGCGCCGAGGGTCCGTCCGCATGAGCTGGACGCCCCGGCGCGGCGTCAGCACTCGATGACGTTTACGGCCAACCCAGCGCGGGCGGTTTCTTTGTACTTCACGCTCATGTCGGCACCGGTTTGGCGCATCGTCTTGAGCACTGAGTCGAGGCTGACGATGTGGTGTCCGTCGCCGCGAAGGGCGGTGCGGGCAGCGGTGATCGCCTTCACCGCGCCGATGGCATTGCGTTCGATGCACGGAATCTGCACCAAGCCGCCCACCGGATCGCAGGTGAGGCCGAGGTTGTGTTCCATGCCGATTTCGGCGGCATTCTCCACTTGGCCGGGGGTGCCGCCCAAGGCGGCCGCCATGCCAGCTGCGGCCATTGAGCAGGCCGCGCCGATTTCGCCCTGGCAGCCCACTTCGGCGCCGCTAATCGAAGCCAACTCTTTGATTACTACCCCGATCGCGCCGGCGGTCAGCAGGAAGCGAATGATGCCTGCGTTGTCAGCCCCATGGACGAAGCGCCGGTAGTACATCAGCACCGCTGGTACCACCCCAGCCGCGCCGTTGGTCGGCGCGGTGACCACCCGTCCGCCAGCAGCGTTTTCTTCGTTGACCGCCAGCGCGTAGAGGGTGATCCAGTCCATCCCGCGCAGCGGGTCGGTGGTGTCGGTTTCCACCTGCAACCGGTGCAGCAACTCCGGGGCTCGGCGATGCACTTTCAGCCCGCCGGGCAACACCCCTTCGGTCTCCAGACCGCGGTGAATGCTGTCGGTCATCACGTCCCATAGGCGCAACAGGCCAGCATCGATTTCGGCATCGGTGCGCCACACCCGCTCATTGGCCCGCATCACCCGCGCCACCGAGAAGCCGTTCTCGGCGCAGTGGGCGAGCAGCTCCACGCCGCTGGCGAAGGGGTAGGGCACCGGAGTCGAGTCCGGGACGATCCGGTCTGGTCCGGTCTCGTTTTCGTCCAGGACGAAGCCGCCGCCCACCGAGTAGTAGGTGCGAGCGACCAACTGAACACCGGCGGAGTCGGTGGCAGTGAAGATCATGCCGTTGGAATGCGCCGGCAGTGAGCGGCGTCGATGCAGCACCACGTCGGTGTCTGGGTTGAAGGCGATCACCTTGTCGCCGGCCAACTTCAGCTGGCCGGAATCGCGGCAGCTTTGAACCATTGGACGCACCGCTGGCGGGTCAACCGTCTCCGGATCCTGGCCGGCCAACCCGAGCACCACGGCCGCAACGCTGCCGTGGCCATGGCCGGTGGCGCCCAACGAGCCGAAGAGTTCCGCCTTCACCCCAGCGACCTGCGGAAGCAGCCCGTCCGCGGAAAGTGCGGCGACAAATCGTCCGGCGGCCTTCATTGGCCCGACGGTGTGGGAGGAGGACGGGCCGATGCCCACCCGGAAGAGATCAAAGACGCTCAGCGCCATGGCCTCAGGCTAGCCGTCCACCTGGTCGCGGGTGCGATCCAGCGGTGGTTATCAGCACCTCTGCGCCAGTTCGCCTTCGCCCGTGCCCCGGGCGGCGGCTTCGCAAAGGGAGCTCACAGCTGGCTGATGAGCAGCATTTCAGGTGATCGGCCATGATTGGACCCATGGGTGTCGTAGTAGGACTGGTAATCGTGGTGGCCGCAGTAGTGGCGGGGATAGCCGTGCGGATTTGGCGCCGCGATGAGGTGTTCGAAGGGATCACCCCAGGATTGCTACCGGCACCTGGCCAGCCGACGGTACGCCGACATCTGCGCCGCGGCGAGCAGCCGCCAGTGGCGGTGCGGTTCAATCCGCCGGACGGAGTCAGCCCTGGCCTGGCCGGAGTGGCCATCGACGGCCGGGTCGATCCGGTCGAGCTGTCGGCCACCCTGATAGATCTAGGTCAGCGCGGCTGGCTGCGTCTGCACCCGCTCACTAAGGCCCCCGGCGACAAGCCCTACGACTGGGAGATCATCGCTGCGACCCAGCCGCCCAGCGAGCCGCTCAGCCCCACCGAGCAGGCCCTGCTCACTGCAGCCTTCAGCCAGGGGCCGAGCACGACCTTGGCCACCTTCCGCAAACGTCCAGAGGTGAAGGAAGCCGGGGACATTCTGCTAAACGAGGCGGCGTCCCGTAATTGGCTGAAGCACCTTTCGCAGTCGGCTGCCTGGTCGGCGAAGTCGATCGGCCCGCTCCTGATCGGCATTGGCGTGCTGGGGTTGTTCTTGTTTGGGCTCGGTTTCATCGGCATCGGCATGATCATCGGCGGCGCAATCTTTTCGGCGATGGTCGGCAAGCTGCCGGAACCACTCAGCGCCGAGGGCTACGCGGTGCGCGTCCAATGCGAAGGCTTCAAGCAGTATCTGGCCACCGCCGAGGCCGAACAGCTGAAGTTCGAGGTCGGCATCGACACGTTCTCCCGGTACCTGCCCTACGCGATGGTTTTCGGCGTGGTCGACCATTGGCGCAGCGTGTTCGCCGAGGCGCTGGCCCAAGACCCGTCCGCGGAACTCGACGGCATGGGTTGGCTGGTGTTGGACGACGTAATGAGCACCATGCTGATTCTGGAGATGTTCGGCGGCGGTTCGGAGATCTTCGCCAGCTTGGCCACTGACTTCGCCGGCTTCGCTGAGTTGCCCGGGGTAGAGGGCCTGATGGAATCAGTCGGCGGTGCCTTCGAAGGCTTCGATCTGGGCGACTTCGGCGACTGAGGCCTGGCCGATCTCGTCCCTCCGGACGACCCACCCCACCACATCGGACGACGCGTTGGCGCGCCTTCGCGACCTAGCGTTGAGCTGACGCTCGGTGGGCGGTGCGATTTGCTTCGTGCTTGTCTCCGAGCGTCGCTCGACGCCTAACCGCCTGCAGCTTGGAGTTTCAACCATGACCATGACCGCCCCGCAGCTACTCGACACCATCGCTTCAGCACATCAACTCACCAAGGTTTATGGCAGCGGCGAGGCTGAGGTTCGCGCACTCGACGGCATCGATGTCGACTTCGCTGCCGGGTCGTTCACCGCGATCATGGGGCCTTCCGGCTCGGGTAAGTCCACGCTGATGCACTGCCTGGCCGGACTGGATCGACCCACCTCGGGCCGGGTGCTGCTCGGCGGCCACGACCTGTCGGCCCTCAACGACAAGGCGCTTACCCGGGTGCGCCGCGACGCGGTCGGCTTCGTCTTTCAGGCCTTCAATCTGCTGCCAACGCTCACTGCCGAGCAGAACATCGTCCTGCCGCTGGATCTGGCCGGACGCCGACCTGACGCCGATCTGCTGGCGCGGCTGGTCGAATCGCTGCGACTGACCGATCGGCTCAAGCATTTGCCGTCCCAGCTCTCTGGCGGCCAGCAGCAGCGGGTGGCAATCGCGCGAGCGCTGATCTCCCAGCCCGCGGTGGTGTTTGCCGACGAGCCCACCGGCGCCCTCGATTCGCGTGCCAGCCACGAACTGTTGAACTATCTGCGCAAGACCTGCGTTGAGCTTGGCCAAACCATCGTGATGGTCACTCACGATCCGAACGCGGCGGCGTTCGCCGATCGCACCTTGCTGCTCAGCGATGGCCGCGTCGTCGACGACCTGGCCCAACCCAGCGCCGCCGCGATCATGGCCGCCATGGCCAAGTTGGGGGCCTGATGTTTCGCCAAGCTCTCTCTGAGGTGCGTCGCCACCCCGGACGGTTCATTTCCACTCTGCTGGCGATCGCCATTTCGGTGGCCTTCCTGGCCGGCTCGGCCACGCTGGTAGCTACTGAGGGCCAGGCCCAGGGCAAGGCGATGAACGTCTCGCTGGCCCAAGCCGATGTTGCGATCAAGGTTCCGGAGGGCACCGAGGTGCGTGGCATCGGTGCGGTCATTGGCGGCCAAGCTGGCATCGCGGCCTACGCGCCAGTCCTGTCGACCTCGGTGGTCGTCTCGGCCGGCGCCATTTCTCAAGCCCTGCAGCTGGTTAATGTGCCCCCGGATTCCCTGCGATGGGCGGTGATTACTGCCGGACGGTGGCCGCAAGCAGCTGACGAAATCGTGCTGAGCGCAGGCGCGGCCCGTGCGTTGAACGTCCAGGTTGGCCAGGATCTCAAGCCGGCCGGGGCCGAGGTGCGGCTCAAGGTGGTCGGTCTGACCAATGAGCCGAGCGGGCTGTTCACCAAGACCGGCTACGCCTCTGATGCCTTCTTCGATTCGGTTGGCCTCACCGCGCAATCGGCGCAGCAGTGGGCGATCAAAGTGGCCGCAGGCGTGCAGCCGAGCACGGTGATCGCTGGGTTGAATCCGAAACTCGCCAAGCTGAACCCGGGCGTGCAGGCCGAGCCGGCCGAAGTCGTGCGCAGCAAGGCGGTAGCCCGGATGGCTGGCGATTTCGACGCCTTCGCCAATGTGTTGTGGGCTTTCGCCGGCGTCTCGCTGGTGGTGGGCATGATCACCATTGCCAACACCTTCACCATCACCCTTGCTCAGCGGCGCCGCCAGATCGGGCTGCTGCGAGCCGTCGGCGCTTCCGGCGCCCAGGTGCGGCGGCGCTTCCTGGCTGAGGCGGCCCTGCTGGGCGTGTTGGGTTCACTGCTCGGCCTGGCGTTCGGCATCGGCCTGGCCGTGGCGGTGACCAGTTGGAGTACCGCCCTGTTCTGGGGGTTGGCGCTGCCAGCCGGGCAGTTGGCCATCGCCTTCGGGCTCGGCGTACTGGCCACAATGGCGGCGGCCTTCGTCCCGATTCTGCGGGGCACGCGAGTGCTGCCACTAGAGGCGCTGCAGCCAGCACTCGGCGGTGACGAGCGCCGGATGCTCTCGGTGTGGCGCATTCTGGGGTGTGGACTGCTGCTGGTTGCTGGTTTCGCGCTGGCGGCGATCGCGGTGTCGTCCAAAGATGAAAACGCCCTGCTCATCGCTATCGGAGCGGGGGCGCTGATCTCCGCTGGAGTGTTGTTCGGCGGGCCGCTGTTCGTCCCGTCCCTACTGACGGTGACGGGGCTGGCGGTGCGCCGCTTCGGGACGGTATCGCGCCTGGCCGCCGACAACGCTGAGCGCAATCCGCGCCGGGCCACGGCGACCGCCACCGCGCTGATGTTGGCCATCGGCTTGATGGTCACCTTGCAGGTGAGTACCGCCAGTATTCGGGCCACCGTGCTCGATCATCTTCAGCGGCACTACCCGGTGGACGTGCAGGTGGCCTGGACTTCTGGCGACGAAGTGCTGAAACCCATTCCGGTTGCGGCTTCGACCAGGCTCGCCCAGGTTCCCGGGGTCGGCGCCACCGTGCTGCTGGACGCTGGGTTGGCCAAGATGCGCAACAACCGCGACGTGCAACTAATCGCCTACAACGCTGGCATCCCGGCGGCGACCGGACTGGCTGACCAGGTTGGCGACGGCGAGGTGCTGGTGAACACCTCGGTGGCCAAAGGTATGGAGAAGACCGTCTCCATCGACGGATCGGCGGGCAGCCTCACCTTGAAGGTGGTGGCTTCGGAGTTGCCCGACTACGGCCAGGCGATCGTTTCGCCAGCGAGTCTCGCCAAGATCACGTCAGTGGCCTCGGATTCAGTGATGTGGCTGTCGGTGCCTAATCGGGGCGACGCGGTGAACGTGCTCGTGGCCGCCGCCGATATTGCCGAGTCGCAAGATCGGGTCACCGGGTCGATGGTGATGGCCGCGCTCTATGAGCAGGTGTTGAACATCTTGTTGGCCATCACTACTGGGCTGCTCGCAGTGGCGGTGCTGATCGCCTTGATCGGGGTGAGTAACACCCTCGGCCTTTCGGTATTGGAGCGAAAGCGCGAATCGGCGTTGCTGCGGGCACTCGGCCTGCAGGCAGGATCGCTACGCGCCATGCTCACCATTGAGGCGCTGCAGGTCACGGTCGTCGGGGTGTTGGTTGGCGTGGTCGCTGGCGGCTTCTTCGGCTGGCTGGCGGTCACGGCGACCGGCAACTCCGGCGGCTTCGATTCAGTGAGCTTCGCGGTGGACGTGCCGCAGACGCTCGGCATGATCGCAATCGCGATGGCGGCGGCCGCGCTGGCGTCCGTCCTGCCAGGGAGGCGGGCCGCCAAAGCCGCCCCAACTGAGGCGCTGGCCGACATCTGAGTCAGTTGGCTGAGCTTGTCGAAGCCTCAGCGACCCTTCGACAAGCTCAGGGATCTGACTGAAGTTGGCTGAGCTAATCCCAGTTGGCTGAGCTAATCCCAGTTGGCTGAACTTGTCGAAGCCTCAGCGACCCTTCGACAAGCTCAGGGATCTGACTGAAGTTGGCTGAGCTTGTCGAAGCCTCAGCCAACTACTGAAGCGGCAGTCGGCGCGCGGTGTCTAGCAACTGCTGGGCACCGCGCAGGTCGCCGGTGGCCCGCAACTGCTGGGTGACAGCGATCAGCAGTGCGGCTTGGGCTGGCAAGTTCAATGCGGGCCAGGGGTCGCCACTGGCCGGAATCGCTGGCCCGCCAGCGTCCCGATAGGCGGCCAGGAACTCTGTCCATGACTGGTCGTCGAGCAGTCCGGCGGCCCAATAGGCGGCCGGGCTCGACAGATCCCAGGAGGGATCGCCGGTGCCAAAGTCGTCCACGTCGAGCAGTTTCCAGCTGCGGCGCAGCGGGGTGTGCCCGATTTGGCCAAGGTGGAAGTCGCCATGAGCCAAGGTCACTTGGGTGGGTTCGGCGAGTAGTCCGGCGAGTTGGTCGCCGCGTTCGATCATCCAGCCAAGCTCGCTGGGCACCGTCTTACGCAGGAACTTGATCGCCAACTGCAGTCGGGTGTGCCCACCCAGGCGGGGCGGATCGTCCCTAATGGGCAGGCCGTGAAGCTTGGCGAGCAGGGTGCCGATCTCCGACCAGGGCGGACGGTCGATGGTGGCCAGCACAGTGACCCGCGGCCACACGGTTGCCAGTCGGTCGTCCGGGCCTTCGAAAGGCGCATAGATCAGCGGCTGAATCCACAACCGGTCAATGTCAGGGCCACCGATGCAATGGATTCGTCGGGCCAACCGGTCACGGTTGGCCGCCGGGCTGTGCAGCTTCACGATCACACCAGCGCAGATGTAGACCTGGGAGTGGGCTGGGGCGTAGGGCCGGGTGGGCATACCGCGGGTGAGCAGCGGCACCACCGGCGTGGTCGGGCCAACTCGCGGATCTTGGGCCGCGGCCACGCTGCGCACCCAATCGGCCAACTCGGGCGGGGGCAACGGGACGTTGCTAGCGGTCAGCACCCGGCTCTCCCTCCGAATCAGCGCGTCGCCGCCTCACATTAGTGCCCACGGCCCTGTTGATGGGAGTTCCAGCAAGCAGTTTTGATTTCGGCCATCAGCTCCCTGAGCCTGTCGAAGGCCCTCTTTTCTGCAGGACCACCCTCCGGCCCTTCGACGAGCTCAGGGAACCGAGTGCGCATCCCGGTTACATCATTGGGGATGCAGCGTCCACGTCCTCGATGGCTTCGCTCAGTTCTAGATGCCTGGACGACTTCGAACGGAGCTGGCGCACCTCGGGGGCCAGCAGCGCCAGCAGGGTCACCACCACCGAGATGATGCCGGTGCCGATCAAGGAGGCGTGCACGCCGAAGGCCAGGATCGCCGGGCCGGCCAGGATCAATCCGAGCGGGCCGAGCATCAGTGAGCCCAGTGCGTCATAGGACGCCACTCGGGCCAGTGATTCCGGCGGCACTTCGTCCTGCATGGTCGTCATCCACAGCACGCCGAACAGGTCGAAGGTGACCCCGAGGAAGAACATCGAGACCACCACCGTCCACAGCGGCGCACTTAGGCCCAGCAGGATCGGCGGCACGCCGGCGGTCACAGTCATCAAGGTGGCCACCAGGATCGGGCGATGCGGCTTCCAGATCATCGAGACCCAGACCCCGACGATCGCGCCGAGGGCCTCGCCGATCAGGATGATCGTCCACGCCCCGGCGCCGCCGAGTTCGGTCTTGGCGACGACCGGGCCGAGCACGCCCTGGGCTGCTTGGAGCACCATGATCATGAGCGACCACTGCGCCACCACCACCCACAGCCATTGGCGGGAGGAGAACTCGCCCCAGCCGTCTATCAGCTGACGAATTGGGTGCTCAGCTTCGCCGGCGATGTTGCCGGTGATTCTGGGCAGCTTCAGCAACAGCGCGCCAGCCAGCAGGTACAGCGCACCGGCGACCACCATCGCCCAGCCACCGCCGAGCCAGACCACCACCGCACCACCGGTCACCAGGCCGCCAAGGCGAGCAGCCGAGGCGCCCATGGCCAGCCAGGCGTTGCCCTTCTGACGCACATGTTCGGGTACGAGGTCGGGAATGATGCCCGAAAGGGCGGGGTAGATCATCGCTCCGGCCGCGCCGGCGACCCCAGCGGCGACGCAGAGCAGCCAGATCGGCGCGTAGCCGGTGAGCAGCATCACGCCGATCGCAGCGAAGCCGGTGGCCGCCAGCCATTCCCCGGTTACCAGGACGGCCTGGCGCGGGTAACGATCGGCGACTACACCGCCAACGAGCATCAGCACCACCATCGGCAAGGTGTGCACCGCGAGCACCAGCGACAGCGTGCCAGCGTCCGCGCCGGGTAGAGCCAAGATGCCGAAGGCCAGCGCCACCGGAGCAAACGCCATGCCCAGCATCGAGAGCGTCCGGGCGCTCAACAGCACCAGGTATGGGCTGTTGGCTAGCAACTCTTTGGTCTGACTGGACGTGGACATAGCAATGCTCTCTTGAATCGAATGGCTTTTGGGCAGCCTTCGATCTTGTCACTACATGACTTTCGCGGCAACTCCGCCGGCGCCTGATCGCCAGCCCCTACCTTGGGGACGGTTCCTCCGCGCAGCTCACGGGGACGGTTCTTGCCTCAGCTCAAGAAGGGGCCGTCCTCCCAATGCAGCGGTTGGGCTGCTGATGGTTCACCGGCGCGTGGAGGGAGCATCAGGTCACCGGATCCTGGTCCGATCCCATCCTCACTTTAATTTCGGCCCGAAGTTGATCACGCTCCCGGAGCGCGACGTTCAGGGCGACGCCTAGGATGTTGCCGCCGTAGTCCAGCGGCTTGTTCTCGTCCCACCCGTTCTCCTGCGCGACGACATCAGGAAGCTGCCACTTCTGGCACGGATCCTCCAGCGACAACCACACCTTGTCCACCAAGCGCTCCGTCACGTCCTGCCCCGAAGCCACGCACGCTTGGAAGTGCATCCGTGCCAACGCATTGAACGGCACTCGTTCTGCAAGCCGCGCCGACTTGCGCGTGGCTTCATCCCAGGTCAGGCTCTTGATCTTCTGAGGCGTGTCCAGATCGCGCGCAAGATCGATCAGGTAGGCAGCGACCTCGTCCTCAACCAGCCCCGCGAGCGGCGGTTTGCTGGCCCGGAAGCGGATGTTCAGGTCGAAGACCTTCACCTCCACGAGCCCGACGATCAACACCGCGTGCAGTTCACCGTCATCATCGGTGAACAACCAACACCGCTGATTGACGCCGTTCAGCGCCCTGTAGACGCTGTAGTCGCCGAACTGGTCGCGCCGGTACGGCCTCGCCTCCGGCCAGCCTGCGGCTACCAGCCGTGCCACCCGCAACCGAACATCCACACCCATCCAAGCCTCCTAGCTCGCCTTCCGCCGCATGCAAATGCCCCCACAGCCCCCAGCAAAACCGCCGACCCTTACTCCTGACCAGCCCAGGAATTTCGAGTAGCCCGCAGGAGTGGTCCGCACCGCCATTCGCCCCGCCGCTGGTCGTCACCGCGCGGTAGCGGCCAACCTTGCAATAGGGGATCCTCCCACGCGCCCTCTTGTGGGGACAGGTGCTCAAATTGGGGACGGTTCCAATATGAGCAGTGCCGGGCAAGATCCGTCCCCGTGAGCTGCGCGGAGGAACCGTCCCCGTGCGCAGGCGGGACGGGGTCAGGTGAGGGCTGGGGTCAGCTCGGAAAGGCGACTGAAGGCGGCATTGGCACGCTGGCGCAACTCGGATTCGGCGCGACCGGGATTGGCGACGGCGCCCAGCCGGCCAACACCGAGCTCGTCCACATCAGCGAACAGGCCCTCGAGTACGTCCAGCACATGCACGGGCCAATCAGTGGGGTCGTCCTGATAGAGCTGCAGGAACAGGGCCTCAAACTCCTTGCCGGAGATCCGCTCGTCAATGAGCAGCCGAATCAGCAGGGAGTAAGCCGTCAACTTCGGCGCCCACGCCGACCACCAATGTGCGTCCACCAAAATCTCCTCAAGCCGGTCTGGACCGCCGTCGTCGACCGGGAGTGAACGGAGCGGCGACGGAGGCATGCCCATTGCATCGGCAAGGAGCACCTCGGGGCTATCGGCCAGTCAGGTATTTCGCATGGCCAACTGGCCATAACCGCTAGTGATCAAAGGGTCTCGTCACCCTTGGACGTAATCAGCCCCAGCACGTGAGCCCGGGCGGCCAAGCTGGTGCGGTTGTCGGCGCCAAGCTTGCGCATCAGCGAGGCCACATGCACCTTCACCGTCGAAGCCGAGACGAACAGTTGCTTGGCGATCTCGGGGTTCGTCTGCCCCCGGCTGAGCAACATCAGCACCTCCCGCTCGCGAGGCAACAACCGCGGCGGGGTGGCCAGAGCCCTCGCCGGGCTCCACCGACTGACCAGATTTGGCGGCACAACCGACAGGCCACTGTGCGCGGCCCGGACGGCCTCCACCAGCGCCACCGCCCGGGTGTTCTTCAGCAGATAACCAGCTCCGCCAGCACTGAAGAAGGTGGCGATCGACTCATCGTCATCGAAGGTGGTCAGGGCCACCACTCGCACTGCTGGCGCCAGTTCGACGATCGCCTTGGTGGCGGCAACCCCGTTCAACTCGGGCATGCGCAGATCCATTAGCACCACATCCGGTGCATCGGCGCGGACGGCCTCGACCGCCTCGGCGCCATCAGAGCAGGTGCCAACGACTTCCAGATCGTCGGCGCTGGCGAGGTATTCGATCAGGGTTTCGCGCACCATCAGGTCATCATCAACCACCAGAACTCGAATGCGCCCGGGGTCAGGACGTCCCGCCATCGTGCTCACCCGCCAGTCTCGGAAGTCAACGGCAACCGAACCCGCGTGACCCAGCGCTGGTCTTCAGCACCCGCCTGGACGCTGCCGCCAAGCCCGCCGAGGCGCTGCCGCATGCCCCACAACCCCAGTCGCTCCCGTCCGTCGTCGTCTGGGGTGGTGGCGGGGGCGGCCGCATTGATGAAAGCCAGCTCCGCATCAGCTTCACCCACCTGCACCACGATGCCGCTGGGTTGGCGGGGGTCGCCGTGTTTGACCATGTTGGCCGCCGCTTCAGCCGTGACTGCCGCCAGTGTTTCCGATTGCGCCGCTGGCAGTCGGTTCAGGTCGCCTTCAACGCTGACGGTGGTGCTGAAACCGTCCTTGGCCAGGCCATCCCGAGCTTCGGTGAGGGCACCGGCCAGCGACGTCCGGCCGGCCGACAATGCTTCGACCGAGACCGACGGGTCGCGCAGCAGGTTCATCACCCAACGAAGCTCCTCGACGCCGCGGGCCGACTCTTCGCTAATTTGGTCGAGGTCCTGGTCGCTGACCACGCCGCGCAGCCGGGCGCGTTCGGCGACCATCGAAACCTTGGTGAACGAGCGCGCCACAGTGTCGTGCAGTTCGCGGGCCAACACCTGGCGTTGCAGGACGAGTTCGGCAGTACGTGCCCGCTCTTGGGCCTCGGCGAGCGCGTAGTAGGTGTTGCCGACAAGCCACACCATCGCCGCAAACGACACCCACGCCAGGAAGCCCCACATGAAGTTGACCATCGGGCGCGCGGGCGTCCACGACAGCCACCACATCACGGGCAGATAGAAAATGGTGAGGACCAGACGAAGCGAACGCTCACCACGCATGCCCACCCCTAGCAGGGTGAACAGCGGCGCGTACTCGCCAAGCACGCCGTTGTCTTCATAAGGCAGCGCCAGCCGGAACGCGAGGTACAACCCCACCGCTATACCGCCGACGCGAGGCCACTTGGCGGCAACGACTGCCAGAGCGCAGGCGCCCAGGTCGACTACCAGGTCAATCCAGCTGTGCCCGGTGGCAGGCACGAGCACCAGTGAGAGGATCGCCAGGCCGGCCGCTAGAGAGACCTCGACTCGCCACGATTGCGGCAAGTTGAAAGCTCGCGCACCCAACCTGGTCTCAGACGGCGACATCACCCGTCCTCCTTGCTAACAGCAGAGGGCCCGCACCCTCGGGGGTATGTGCTTCGGCTAGAACTTAGCCCATATCCGGTGGTCAGAGGTGGTTTGGTCAGCCAGTTGGCCAATTCTTGTGGCCAACTGGCCAGGCTTGCTGCCCCCGTCAGGAGAGTGGGCCGACCAAGGCGGACCATCCAGTATGAGAAAACTAGTTATCGCCCTAGTCACCGGGCTATTCGTGGTGATCAACCAGCAGCTGGTAGCGCCTACTGCCAGCGCGGCGGAGATTAGCGTTGTCGCCGAAACGGAGCTGGGTTGGTGCGACCTGTTCCCGTGGTTACCCGGATGCTGACCTGATCAAGTTAATTCTGGACGCCCACGGGGATAGCATCCCACCTAGTCAAGCAAGGTTTGTGTCGATTCAAATTGAACGTCGATTCCTATACCTCGTACAGATATCCACAGTCAAGGGGTGTTGTCCACAGATTCTCTGGACTAATTGGGAATTGCCCCCGGCCTGTTCTAGCATCACCAAATCACCTCATGATTGTCGGCTAACCCCGGTCCGGCTAGGGAGGTGATAGGGAGACGGCCATGGGGGATTCCACTCGTCCAGCGATCCGCGCCCGACGTAATGTCGGCTGGATAGCTGCAGGAGTGTTGGCCATCTGTCTCGGGGGGTTGGGGGCCGCGCTGCTCTATGCCAACTTGAGCAGCGCGGCTTCCGTGATCACGATCAAACACAGCGTTTATCGAGATCAAGTCATCTCCGCCGACGATTTAGGCATCACGTCACTGGCACCGCCGATGGGTTTGGAGACGGTGCCAGCTGAACGGCTAGGGGAGATCGTCGGCAAGACTGCCCTCACTGATTTGGCGGCCGGTGGGCTGCTCGGCCCAGGATCATTCGGGGAACCGGTGGTAGCCGCGGGGGCCGTCCGGGTTGGGCTTCGGCTCGATCCCGGGCGGCTACCCAACTCACCACTGCCGGCTGGCACCGGGGTGCGCCTGATACCAGTCGGACGCGACGGCGCGGCTGCCCCCGGCGGGATGCCGATTGCCGCCACCGTGGCCTCGCTGCCACAACTCCAGGCTGACGGTTCCACCCTGCTGGATGTGACCGTGCCCGAGGAATCCGGCGAGCGGGTGGCCCAGCTTGCCGCCGCCGGCCAGCTCGCCCTGATTCGGCTGCCCCAGGCTCCGCGATGAGCGTCTTCCTGCTCACCAGCGCCGCTCACTCACCCGGAGTGACCACGCTGGGGGTGGCGCTGGCCGTCCATGGATCCGAGCCTGCCCTGCTGGTGGATGCCAACCGCGAACCCGACCAGTCGGTGCTGGCCGGCTATCTCGGTGGCGCCGATCCGCAAGGCCGTGGCCTCGGCGGGCTGCTGCAGGCACACCGTGAGCGTCGTCCGCTGGAGTTGGTGCTCGCCTCGATGACCCTGCCGCTCGGCGAGCACAGTGACTTCCTGCCCGGCTTCACCCACCCCGGAATGGTCTCGCTGTTCAATCCCGTTTGGCCGGAACTCGCCACCGCGCTGGAGGCCGAGCAACGCACGGTTCTGGTGGACGCCGGTCGACTCGGCGCGACCGGGCTGCCCGCGGGCCTAATTTCGGCCTGCAGCGGCGTGCTGGTCTGCACTCGCACCGCCTTGCCCGATCTGGCTGCACTTCGGCTCTACCTGCCGCAAGTCATCGAAGCAGTCGGAGAGGAGCGGGTCGGATTGGTCTTGGTGGGCCCAGGGCGCCCCTACACCGGCACCGAGATTCAACGCCGCTTCTCCGTGCCGATTTGGGGACATCTGGCCTGGAAGCCTGAGGAGGCTGAGGTGTATTCCCACGGACGGACGCCCGGGCGCCGCCACCAGCTCAGCTCCTACCTCGACGACGTCCGCGCACTGGATCACCGCCTGGCCGAGCGCGATCTGCACCGCCGCGCACTGTTGGGGCCCCGACCATGAGTCGCCTAGCCGAGGTGAATCTGTTCACCGATCAGCCGGAGTTTGGCTCAAGCCACACCCGTGAACAGCTGATTCGCACTACCGCCAAAGATCCTGAGCTGGATTGGCAGTTGGTGGTGTTGCTGCGCCGCAAGGCATCGGAGTTAATCACCCAGGCTGCCGCTGAAATCAACCCCCTGGCCGAGGCCGATCGTCGCCTGCTCGGCCGTTCGATCGTTCGCCGGGTCGTGCGCGATCACGTCGAAGCGCTGAGCAGCACCGGCAAGGCACTCTGGCCGGTCGAAGCCGAGTACGCCTGCGCCCAGGCGGTCGAGAGCGCAATCTTCGGGTACGGACGGCTACAGCCGCTGTTCGAGATCCCTGAGGCGGAGAACATCGAGATTCACGGCTGCGATTCGGTGGTGGTGCAGTTCGGCGACGGCCATCGCGAGACCCGTCCGCCAGTGGCCGATAGTGATGAGGAACTCGTCGAAGCCATTCGCTTTCTTGGTGAGTCAGTGAGCCCCGCGCGTCCGTTCGACGACACCCATCCGATGCTCACCTTGGCGTTGGGCGACCGGTTTCGGTTGCACGCCATTGGGTTCGGCCTGAGTTTCCGTCCCTCGGTGACAATCCGGCAGCACACCCTCACCGACATCACTTTGGAGGAACTTGCCGAGGGCGGCCTGATGCCCCTCGAAGTCGCCGACTTCCTGCGCGCGGCCGTACTGGCCCGCAAATCGATGGTGATCTCCGGCGATCAGGGAGCTGGCAAGACCACGCTGCTGCGGGCGCTCATCGCGGCCATTCCAGACAATGAACGTTTCGGCACCCTGGAGACCGACTACGAATTGCTCACTCATCTGCAGCCGAATCGCAAGAACATGCTGGCTCTGCAGTCGCGCGTTGGCATGGGCGAGGTCGTCAGTGGCCGCCGGCTGGGCGAATACACCGTCGCCGACCTGATCCCCGAGGCGCTGCGACAGAACCTCTCCCGGCTAGTCGTGGGCGAAGTGCGCGGTAGCGAGGCCGGGGCGATGTTCGAGGCGATGACGGCTGGCGCTGGCACCTTGTCGACCACGCACTCGCATTCGTCGGCTTCCACCATCGATCGGCTGGCCTCTCGAGTGGCCCAGGGCGGGGTGCTAACTGTGGATGAGGCCTATCGTCAGATCGCCCACCACCTGCATCTGTTGATCCACGTCCGACTGGTCGACGACACCTGGCGCGGCGGAGTTCGCCGGCGCAGTATCGCCGAGATTCGCCAGCTCACCGGCGGAATGGAGGCCGGGAGGCCCGTCACCCATCTCGCATTTCACGGTGACAGCCCTAGTCAGTACGCCTTTTATCCGGACGCGGAGCTGTCGGCCGAGCTGGCGACCTACTTAACGGGGGCCAGACAGTGATCGCGGTGGCGGTGTTCTGCGGGGTGCTGATCTTCGGCGGAGTAGTCGTAGTGATCAAAGGTTTCAACAGCCCATCGCCAACTATCCCCAGGTTATCCACACGGATGTGGACAACTTCTGTGGATAAGTCCACCCGGCGGCGCTGGATTTCGGTACTCGCCGCAGTGGTGGCTGGCGTAGTCGCGGCCGGGTTCACCGGCTGGTGGCTGCTGGTGCTCATCGTCCCGGGCGTGGCCTTGGTGCTGCCGCTGCTGCTCGCCGCACCACCCAATCGTGAGCTGGAGTTGCTCCAGGCCATTGACCGCTGGGTGCGCACCCTCGGGTCGCTACTGCCCACCGGCCGCTCGATTTCTGACGCGATCCGAATTTCGGTGCGCCAGGCGCCACCGCTGCTCGCCAACCACCTGCGCCGACTCTCCGCCCGCCTCGACGACCGCTGGAGCATCGAGCAGTCACTGTGGGCGATGGCCGACGAGCTCGACAGTCCTGATGCCGACGCCGTCCTGGCCGCTCTGGCCCTGGCGGCCCAGCGGGGTGGCACCGGGGCCGGTGCCACGCTGACCGCGTTGGCCGACAACCTTCAAGACCGGCTGCGGGCCCTGCGGGAGATCAGCACCGAGCGCGCCAAACCTCGCTTCGTGGTGCGGCAGGTGACCCTCATCACGGCGGTGGTGTTGGGCTTGGCGCTGGTCTTCGGTGGCTCCTTCTTCGCTCCGTTCGGCAGCCCCGTTGGCCAGGTGATCCTCGCTGGGCTGGTGTCGGCCTACCTCGCCTCACTGCTCTTCCTTCGCCGGATGACCCTGCCGCGTCCTCGGCAGCGGATCTTGCGGAGGGCGGCATGAGCTCGGTGTTGTGGGCCGCATTCAGCGGCGTCCTGATTGCCTTTGGGGCCTGGGCGATCATCGGCGGAACTCTGATTCCCAGCGCGCCCCGACTCGGCGATGCCTTGGATCTGTTGGACGGGCGCCTCTCCCAGCCCACCCCTGCGCCTGGCCCTGATCTCCTCGGCTCCTGGCTGCAGACCCGACTACGCCGTCCAGTCAGCGACGAAACCGCCAGGCGGCTGCGGATGATCGGACGCCCCATTGAACGGCACTTCACCTACAAGGCCATCGGCGCGATCATCGGGGTTACCGCACCGCTTTTCGTTTCCGTCCTCGGCGCCTGGGTGTTGGGTGTCGGCGCCGCAGCCGTGGCCGTGGCAGCCCTACCCCTGGGCCTGGCGGGCTTTTTTCTTCCCGACCTGCTAGTGGCCTCCGGCGAGCAAGACGCCACCGAGGACGCCACCGAAGCGCTGCTCACCTATTTCGATCTGGTGACCCTGGAACGATTGGCCAACCGCTCCGGTGCCCAGGCACTGCGGGCGGCAGCGGCTGTGAGCGACATCACCGTCTTCGCCGCGATCCGCGAAGCCCTCGAGCGCGCCCGCCTGCAGCAACGCGCCCCCTACGCGGAGTTGAAGCAGCTGGCGGCTGAGCTGAAGCTACCCGCCTTGGCCGATATCGCCGACGTGATGAGCCTGGACGAATCGGGCGCTTCGCTGGCGTCCGCCCTTCAGGCTCGCGTCAAGGAACTACGCGATGCCCACCTCACCGACGCAAAGGTCACGGCTGCGGCCATCTCAGAGCGAATGACCTTCTTCATGGTCGTGCCAGCCCTGGTCTTCGCCGGCTTCTTTCTGGTCCCCCCGATGCTTCGGCTACTCGCCGGCTGATCCCCGAAGACCGCAACTGAAGGAGATGAGATGAAAGCCCTGCACCTGCTGATTGGCTTCTTGGCCGGGCCCGCCCCGCGGCGCGACGAACGCGGTCTTTCCCAGTCGACCGAAATTGCCATTCTCACTGGCGTCGTGGTGGGCATCGCCATCACGGTTGGCGCCGCCATCACCGTCTACGTCAACGCGAAGTTGCCGCACCCGTGAACCAACGCGGCGTCTCCGAATCGACCCAGTGGGCTGTGCTGACCCCGGCCATCCTGCTGCTGGTGCTCGGCCTGGTGCAGCTCGGCGTGTGGCTGCATGCCCGCACCGTGGCTGGCCAAGCAGCAGCCACTGTCGCCGATCTGAAAGCCGCCGGAGCAGGGGACGCGATCGCCGCTGGCCAGCGAGTGGCGGCCAGCGGGGGTTTGCAGGGGGTTGTCATCTCAACCGTGATGTCTGGCGACCTGGTGGTAGTCACGGTCACCGGACGCGCACCGGTGTTCTTCGACGTCGGACAAGGCCAAATAGTGGCCCAAGCAGTCTTGCCACAGGAGGCGCTGCGATGAGACAACGCGGCACGCTGACTGTCGAGTTTGCCCTGATGGTGCCGGCTCTGGTGCTGCTTTTCGGCATCATCATCGGCGGTGCCCGGGTCTGGCTGGCCCGCGGCGCGGTGGAGCAGGTCGCTGGGGCTGCGGCCCGCGCCGCGTCCCTGGAACGGACCGCCGGGTCGGCCCAAGTAGCCGCCAAGCGCTTGGCCGGGGCCCAGGCAGCGGTCGGTGGATTGCGCTGCCAGACCCTTTCCATCCAGACCAACACCAGCGCGTTCGCCGCGCCGGTCGGCTCCCCAGGACGGGTTGAGGTGACCGCGCGTTGCGAAGTACCACTGGCTGACGTGCTGGTGCCGGGCTGGCCTGGCACCGTGCTGGTGTCAGCCACCTCCAGCGAAGTCGTGGACAGCTATCGAGGGCGGAAATGATGCGCTGGATTCGCGCGGTGGCAGCGGCCACCGTCCTGCTCCTGGGGATCGTTGGCTCACCGGCAGCTTTGGCCGCTTGGGGACGTTACCCCGCTGAGCTTGCGGGGTTGCGCGCCGATGATGGCTCACTGCTGCTGGCGACACTCACTCTGCTCGGGTGGGCGGCCTGGGGGGCGTTCAGCGTTGCCACCGTGGCCGAACTGCTCGCCCAGCTGACCGGACGGGTGGTGCGCCTACCTGGATTCGGGATGCTGCAATTCCTCGCTGGCGGCTTGCTGGCTCTCGTGCTTGCCGCTTTGCCGGTGGCCGAGGTGATGACTTCGGGGGAGCCGATGGCTCAAGTGGCAGCCGAGCGGGTGGCAGAGGCGAACCCGTCTCCAATCGCGCCAGCTGCTCAGGAACCGTCCCCAGCACCAGCGGAAGCCGAGCTACCCGGCTACCTCGTGGCGGCCGGCGATGACCTGTGGACGATCGCAGAGCGACTGTTTGGTGATGGCCGCCAGTGGCGGATGCTGAGTGACCTCAACCCTCAACTCGCCGATCCGCTCCAGGACCTGCAACCGGGTACCAAGCTGAATCTGCCAGCCACCGCCACCGCCTTGGGCGCCCCCAGCGGCGACAGCGACGACAGCGAAACGGTGCGGGTGAAGAAGGGCGACACCCTCAGCGAGTTGGCACAGGAGCATCTTGGCAGTGCCGCGAAATGGCCCAGGATCGCTGCCGCCAACGACATCATCACCGACCCCGATCACATCGAGATCGGCTGGAAGCTGCACCTGCCCGCCGGGAAAGCTCAGCGCCCACCCGTCTCCTCCGCTACTCCCGCGGAAGCTCGCCCGTCCCCAGCCGACGGCGAGCGTCGGGTCCGTCCCGACGTGGACGCGCTGCCCGTCGAAGCTGCGCCGACGCCGCCCGCTCCCGAGGTCCCGACCGAAGACCAAGCAGAGGACTCCAGCCCAGCCACGGCTCCGCTGACCGTGGGCACGCTGGCAGCGGCCGCGGTGGTTGGCACCCTTGAGCTTCGGCGCGCGCTACGCCAACGCGAGCGGCCGTTGGGCCGTCGGCTGCCGCTGGCCAGCGAGGGCGCCGACCGACTGCGCACCGAACTACGCGCCAGCGAAGACCCAGAGGCGCTCATCGCCCTAGTGGCTGCATTGCGGCAGGTCGGGCGGCATTGCTTCGAGCACGGCCAGCCACTGCCCGCGCTGGCCAACGTCCGAGTGGGGGTCGACGAGATCACTCTGGATTGGGCCGAGCCCGCCAGCCCGCCGCCCTTCGGTTTCGCCGGGGACGCCGACCGGTGGCTAGCTCCGGTGCGGCCGGCACTGCCTGACAGTGATCATCCCTGCCCGTATCCCGCCCTGGTGAGCTTGGGCACCGCCGAGGACGGCGAGGTGCTGCTGATCGATACCGAGCGGTCCCGGGTGTTAGGGGTGGCCGGTGATGACGACCAACGCCGCAACGCGCTAACTGCAATGGGCATCGAGCTCGCCTGCGCGCCCTGGAGCGCGGAGACCCGGTTGGTGGTGTCCGGTGCTGGTGCCGGTTTGATCGGCCTGGCCGGCGATGATCGGGTGCAAGTCGCTGGGGTGGAGCTGGCCTTGGCCAAGCTTCGACAGGTGGTGGCCCGGCGTCGACAGGCGTTGAGCAAAGCCACACTGAGCGAACTTCGAGTAGATCCTGATCGCGCTGATGCGGTGGCCGCCTACGTCTTCTGCTTCCTGGACGAGGTGAGCGCCGAGGTCGTCGCAGAGTTGGAAGCGCTACTAGCCGGCGAACTGCTCGGCGTCGCGGTGATCCTCGGGGCCAGCGCTGAATCGCCGGCGCAATGGGAGGTTGGCGGCGAGGTTAGTCGACCGCAGGGCCGGTTGGCCGGGCGTCCGGGGAGTCTGGCCGCGCATGCCATCGATGCTGAAGTGCGCGCTCACTTGGGTGAACTCCTAACCGACGCCGAACCCGTCCCGGCTCCCTGGTGGGCCGAAGACAACGTCTATCCGCTGCCAATCCGAGACGGGGAAGAAGTGGACATCGTCAGGCTCGTCGAACCGGCCGTGCACCCTCGACTGATGGTGATCGGCCCAGCTGAGCTGCATGGCGCCCGCGGACCGGAACCGTCCCGATCGCGGCAGCAACTGACCGAGCTTTGTGCCTGGATGCTGGAACACCCCGGCAGCACCGCCACTCAGATGGCAACAGGGCTTTCCACTGCCGAGACCACCCGCAGATCGAATCTGAGTCGACTGCGCAACTGGTTGGGCACCGATGAGGCTGGTGAGGCCTACCTACCTGAGGCCTACTCCGGCCGCATCAGCCTGCACCCCGGCGTCAGCTCAGACTGGCAGGAACTCCAAGTGCTGCTCGCCCCCGGCCTGAAGCGGGTGGCCGACAGCACGCTGGTGGCTGCGTTGCAGTTGGTGCGCGGGGCCCCGCTGGCCGATGCCGCTCCCGGCCAGTGGTACTGGGCCGAGGAGCTTCGCACCGAGATGGCCGCCGCCCTGCGTGATGTGGGCGTGGTGCTGGTCGAGCGGGCCCTTACTAATGGAGACATAGAGCTGGCTAGGTGGGCCGCCGCCCGCGCCCTAGTGGTCGCCCCAGAAGACGAACTGCTGCTGCGTGCCCGGCTGCGCACTGAGTATCAGGCTGGCAACCTGAGCGACGTCGAACGCCTGGTGAATCAGCTCACCCGCCAGGCTCGCGTCCTCGGAGTGGACCTGATGCCCGAAACCGTCGAGCTATGCCAACAGGTGATCGAGGGACGGGCCCGCGCTCGCGCCTGAAAAGCTGCCGATACGGACCCGCGAACCGTCCACCCAGATCCCTGAGCCGTCCAACCAGATCCCTGAGCTTGTCGAAGGGTCGGGGGCTTCGACAGGCTCAGCCAACTTTGGTGGGCTCAGCCAACTTTGGTGGGCTCAGCCAACTTGGTCGGGGTGAACGCGGCCTCTCAAACTGTTTAGGTGCCGAACAGGCCCAGCCCAAGATCGGCGGCTAACTGGGCGGTCGCCCGCATCCCACGGACGGTGTTGGCCCCGGCATCAATTCGCGGGGAGAAGCCACCGATACCGGCCAATCCGGGCGCGACGGTGACGATGCCGCCACCGAGGCCGGTCTTGGCCGGCAGGGCCACGTCGTAGAGCCACTCCCCAGATTTCTCATACAGCCCGGCAGTGATCATCACCGCCAACACCGGCCGAATCAGCTCGGCCCCGATCACCCGCACCCCGGTCACCGGGTTCACCCCACCATTGGCCAAAGTGGCGCCCATCACGGCCAAGTCGTGCGCGCTCACCAACACGCAGCTCTGCTTCGAATACAGCACCAGCGCCTCTTCGGCATCACCGACCAACTGACCCTGTTTCGCCAAGGCCCCGATGAGCTCGCGGTTGCGCACATTGGTGGCCATCACGTTGTCGTAGAGCTCAACATCGAGCGCTAAGCGGCGACCAGCGAAAGCCGAAAGACCGTCGAGCAGATGCGTCCACTTCTCCGCTTCCGAGGCCCCCGGCAGGCGGCTGCATGCCGCGATCGCCCCAGGATTCACCATCGGATTGGTTCGGCCATCACCGGCCAGCACCGGCTCGACTGCGTTGAAGGCCGCCCCGGTGGCGTTCACGCCCAACTCGGCGCGAGCCCGTCCAGCGCCAAGGTGGGCAGCCACCAGGGCGAAAGTGAACGGCTTGGCCACGCTCATGAACGCGAAGCCAGCCTCGGCATCGCCGCGATCCCACACCCGGCCATCGGTGGCCACCACACTCAGGCCGAACAACTCCGGGTCGGCTTGGGCCAGCGCTGGATAGACCTGGGAGTTGTGGCCCTCGCTCACTTGACGAGCCTGGACGTAGGCGGCATCGAGCGCCCGTTCGACGACATCACTCGGCGCAAACCTGGCAGGGGAAATCTGAGTCACAACGAAACCAAACGCCCTAGCGGGCCGATCTCGTCCCGCGACACGCCGCAGACCTGGCTGGGTTGTCGACCCTTCGACAAGCTCAGGGAACTGGGGCGGGCCCACAGACCCTTCGACTGGCGCGCGCCCACAGACCCTTCGGCCAGCTCAGGGAACTAACCAACCAGTTCCCTGAGCTGGCCGGCTCGTTGGGCAGGGTGCAGGAGGCTAACCGTCCCCGCCCAACGGGGTTTACCGACCGGGCATTCGTAACCGTTCGGGCCTTGAAGGGTGAGCCCGGCGTCCCCCATCGGGTTGTGCCGAGCGCCGGGCTCACCACACTTCACTGGCGTTCGAGCAGCACCATTCGGGTGGGCTCGCCGCCAAGCTTGATTCGCTGCACGATGCGGCGACCGTCCAGGCTCACCGACACCAGCTTTCCGGCGCTCGGCACCGTGACATAAACCCGGTCACTGGCCACGGCCAGATCAGGATTGGTGGCCGCCTCCGTGGTCTCTTCCGCATCCAAAGCGATGGCTGGCATCACCTTGATCTCGCGCAGCAGCGCCCCGGAATCACCAGCACGCACCTGCAGGTAGCCCTGGTAGGTGAGCACGTACAGCCGATCAGTCTCTGGGACGGACGCCGTGGCCAGCTCGTTGCGCGGCGAGAACCGATTGGCCAGCGGCACCGCCTTGACGCTCACCAGACCACCAGCGGTCTCGATGCGATCAAGGCTGGTCTTGCCACCGTTGGTGGCCCACAACACCGAGCCGGTGCCGTGGTAGACCGACCCATCTCGATCAGCGCCGGGGTAGGCCACCAACTTCGAAGAGCCACTGGCCGGATCAGCCGGTGCCACCAGCAGGCCGGTGGAGCAGGCGAAGACCACCTGGGTGCCATCGGCACTGACCGCCCCGCCATGCAGACCTGGGCAGGCGCCATCGGTGGCGATGCTCTTGCCCGAGGCGGTGTCGATCACGGTGGTGTTGCCTGCGGTGGAACCAGCGTGCAACAGCTCGGCGCCGCTCTTCGATTTCACCGTGAGGTAGGTGTAGTGGCCCGGGCGTCCGACCTTCAGGGTGCCCGCATCTGCGCTGCCCAAACCAGAGATGCCCGCCTCGTTCAGCAGCTGCAGCTCGCCGGTGGCTTCCATCGAGAGCGCAGTCTTGCCGTTCACCACCGGCAGGTGGCCGTCATGCACTCCGCCAGCCGAAACCGTCACCCAGGTGCGCGCCACATAAGGACGTCGCGCCTGGCCGGTGCTTTCGTCATAGGCGGTGTCGATCATGGTCACGTGATCGCGGTCGGTGTTGCGTCCGCGAATCGCGTAGGCGTACTTGCCGTCCTCTGAGCGGGCCAGGCTGATCGCCGAGGGCGGGGTGGAGAGTTCGTCGCGAATGGCGCCGTCGTCGAGCACGATGATGTTTCCGGTGGCCGAATCAGAGATCAGCAGGCGCTGGTTGACCTGCCACACCTCTGGGGTACGTTCGGTGGCTTCGTGGGCTGCGGCGAGCGTGACCGTGCCGGCTACGAGCATGGGGACGGCCACTGCCAAGGCGATGGTGCGGGTGCGGATCATGGCCACAGTTTATGAGAATGATTCTCAGATGCAAGTACGCGTCCCGCATTTCGACCGCCATCCCATGAGAACATGGAGCCGACCCCAAACTCAGAAGGTGATTGCCAGATGACTCGAGTGCTGGTGACTGGCGGAGTGCGCAGCGGCAAATCCCGCTACGCCGAGTCATTGCTGCCCGCTGAAGCCGCGGCCACCTACCTCACGCCCGGCTACCCAGCCGACCGCGATGCGGAATGGGCGGCTCGCATCGCCGCTCATCGGCTGCGGCGGCCACCGGCCTGGACCACCGTCGAAAGCCTCGATCTGGCCGAAGCCCTGGCCGAGACCAGCACCCCGGTGCTCATCGATTGTCTGGGCACCTGGCTCACCCGATTGATCGATTCCTGGGAAGCCTGGGAGGACGGCGAGGCCAGCATCACCGCCAAGCTCGAACCAGAGATCGTTCGGCTGGTGAGCGCCGTGGCCGCCCACCCAGCCGACCTGGTGATCGTCACCAATGAGGTCGGCTGGGGGTTGGTCAGTGAGCACCGCTCCGGACGCGTCTTCGCCGACCACCTGGGCCGACTCAATCAGCGCGTGGCCACCGCCTGCGATCAGGTAGTGCTTCTGGTCGCCGGACGTCCGCTGACCCTGTAGCCGGGGAGACCCTTCGACCCTTCGACAAGCTCAGGACAGGCAAGCTCAGGGAACTGGGATCCAAGGTGGCTGAGCCCGTCGAAGCCCCCTTCGACCCTTCGACAGGCTCAGGGAACTGGTGGGCAGCTCAGGGAACTGGGATCCAAGGTGGCTGAGCCCGTCGAAGCCCCCTTCGACCCTTCGACAGGCTCAGGGAACTGGTGGGCAGCTCAGGAAACTGGTGGGCAGCTCAGGGAACTGAAGACAAGCTCAGAGCTTGACGGTGATCAGCTCCGTGGGCGCGGTGGCGGCACCGCGGTAGGCGGTTACCTCGATCTCTACCAGGTAGGCCCCGGCCAGCGGGGCTGCGGTGAAGGTAGAGGTCGGGTCGATACCGCGGAAATGCTCGCCGAGCACGTCGACAACGGCGTCCCAGTCTTCGGAGTTCGGGACGAAGACGCGGGTGGCCACCACATCGGCCAGCGTCGCATCGACCGCAGCCAACGCGCCGGAGATGTTCGCCAGGCACTGACGGGCCTGACCGGCAGCGTCCGGAGGCATGATCCGGGTCTCGTAGTTGATGCCGGCGGTGTTGGAAACGAAGATGAAATCGCCCACCGCGACCACCCGGGAGTACCCGGCCTTGGTCTCATACGGGCTGCCGGTCTTGACCTTGACGATGGTCGGCTGGCTCACGGAAATCCTCCAGAAATCGATTAGGAGGCATCAGTGTCCTGAGTGCGGATTGCGTGACCGTGTCGGCAACTTGACGGTCGGGTTACGCCGCGCTTCAACCGACTAGCGGCGCCGGTGCGCTCACCGAGGCAAACAGCAACAACACAGTGGCCGACACCTCTACCAACGCCCCCAGGACGTCGCCGGTGATGCCGCCGAAGCGCTTGATCGCCACCTGGACCAGCCCGATGGCCACCACCGCGGCCACCATCATGCCCACGATCGGCAACCAGAACGACTGCCCGGAAAGCCGGGCAACCAGGGTCACCACGGAGCCGCTGAACACCCACAGCCCCACCGCGGCGACTACCGGCACGCTGCCGGCCACCAACGCCCCGAGCCCACTTGGCCGGGCCGCTGGCACTCGAGTGATACAGCCGAACGACAGCGCCGCCCGCGACGCCACCAACAGCGTTGCCAACAACAACCAGCCCCAATCACGACCCAACAGCACCGAGGACGCCGCCACCTGGGCGAGCAGTACCAGCACCAGCGCGGTGACGCCCATCGGCCCGATGTCACCGGTCTTCATGATCGCCAGCGCCCGCTCCCGGTCACCGCCGCTACCCAGGGCATCGACGGTGTCGGCCAGGCCATCGATGTGCATCGCCCGAGTACCCAAAGCCATTGCGGCCACGACCAACACCCCAGCCAGCAACGCCGGCAGGCCCAGCAACAGCGCACCCCAACCGGCCAAGGCTGCCAGCAGCGCCAAGGGCAGCACGGCTACCGGCGCCAGCAGCATTGCCGTCCGCGCTAGTCGGGGGGAGATTTCGGCTGGCGGTCGCACCGGAAAGACGGTCAGCAGCCCGGTGGCCAGGCGCAGCCCGTCCAACATCAGGCCAGCTCGCTCAGCTGCGCAATGCCGAGCAATGCGGCCACCGCCGAGCGCAACACCGGCACGGCCAACACCGCGCCACTGCCCTCACCCAACCGCATCTTGAAGTCGACCAGCGGGGCGAGCCCGAGCCGATCCAGCGCCAGGGCCTGACCGGGTTCGGGGGAGCGATGCCCAGCTTGCAACCAGGCTTTGGTGCCTGGGGCGTAATCCTCGGCCACCACCGCTTCGGCCGCAGCGATCACCCCATCGATCAGTACTGGGACGCCCCGACGCGCTGCGCCAGCAATGAAGCCAACCGCTGCCGCGAAATCGGCCGCGCCGATCGCAGCCAAGCGCTGCACCGGGTCAGCCAGGCGATCGACTCCAGCCCGAGCCAAAGCTGCATCGATCACCGCGATCTTGTGCTGCAACACTGCATCTTCGATGCCGGTGCCACGTCCGGTTACCGCAGCAGCCGAAACGCCAAGACTGGCCGCGATCAATGCGGCCGCGATCGTGGTGTTCCCGATGCCCAGGTCGCCAGCGATCAACAGCTGGGCGCCATCGTCGATGGCCGCCTGGGCGATTGCGTCCCCGGCGGCGAGTGCCTGCTCGGTTTCGGCCAGGCTGAGGGCGTCGGTGAGGTGAATCGGCCCCGAAGAGCGCCGCACCTTGTGCCGTCCGATCTCCGGCAGGTCGTCGAAATCGACCGCGACTGAAATGTCGTGCAGGCTCACCGAGACGGCATTCGCCGCTGCCAGCGCCGAGACTCCGGCTTTCCCGGCCACAATGCCGCGCACCATCGCCGCGGTGATCTCGGCCGGGTAGGCCGACACCCCGGCTTGGGCCACCCCGTGGTCACCGGCGAAGACCACCACCCGGACGTCATCGAGTTGCCGGGGCGGACAGGTGCCCTGCACCGCGGCCACCCAGGCGGCCAACGTCTCCAACTCGCCGAGGGCACCCAGCGGTTTGGCTTGGCCATCGCTCAGCGCCCTGGCCGCCGCATAGGCGGTGTTGCTTGGCGCCGTCACGCGGGTGCCACTTTCGATCATGCCTGCCTCCACTTCTGTTTCACCCTAAGCCGTTGTCTTGCCTGGTGCGGACGCCGCCACGGTGCGGCCGGTAAGCCCTTCGCCCTTCGACAAGCTCAGGGAACTGGGGTGGCTCAGGGAACCGGTCTCTAGGTGGCTGATCCTCGACCGGTTTGTTGGCGCCCGGCAGACTGGGGGCGGAGGTACGAAGTGGAACTCGCGTTGGAAATCCTGGTTGGCGTGGTCATCCTCGTTGGGCTGATCGGCATCGTGATCACGGTGCTGCCCGGCAGCCTGCTGATCGGCGCTGCGGTGCTGGTCTGGGCGCTCTACGTCCAAAGCACGATCGGGTGGTGGACGTTAGCTGTGGTGGCGGTGGTGCTCACCGTCGGCATGATCGGCAGCAAAGTTGTGATGGCCCGCCACACCCAGCGGGCCGGCACCACCAACGGCTCGTTGATCTTCGGGGGCCTGTTGGGCATCGTCGGCTTCTTCGTGATTCCGCTGGTCGGCCTGCCAATCGGCTTCGTGCTGGGGTTGTGGCTGGCCGAGTACTACCGCCTCCGCGAGCCGTCGTCCGCCTGGACCTCAGCGAAAGCTGGCCTGGCCGGCACCGGTTGGGGCATGCTCGCCGAACTCGCCGCTGGCCTGATTGCCGGCACGATCTGGCTAGCCGCCGCGATCTACACCTGAGCCTGCGTCAGGGGCATAAACCCCACTGACTGGTGGTTGCACCAAGCGGCACCCCCAAACCAGGCGAAAGAGGAGAAACCAAATGGCATCAAAGACGCGCGCTTACTCCGTCTCCGGCATCAGCTCCGACACGGCTGCGAAAGTGGCCAAAGTTCTGCAGGAGCGGCTGAACACCTACAACGACCTGCACCTGACCCTCAAGCACGCCCACTGGAATGTGGTTGGCCCCAGTTTCATCGGCGTGCACGAAATGATCGATCCCGAGGTGGACGCCGTCCGTCTCAACGCCGACGCGGTTGCCGAGCGCATCGCCACTTTGGGTTTCACCCCCAACGGCACGATCGGCGCGATCCTCAAGACCCGCGCCTGGGCCGACTACCCGGTGGGCAAGGGCCTGGTGCCTGAGCACCTGGCTGCCCTGGACGCCCAATACGACCGGGTGATCGGTGAGAACCGGGAGGCCATCGAGGCCGTCAGTGAGGATCCCATCACCGAAGACCTGCTGATCGGTCAGACCGCGGCCCTGGAGAAGTTCCAGTGGTTCGTCCGGGCCCACCTGGAAAACGGCACCGGCCGCTCCTAAACCCGAGCACAGCGAAGGCCGACACCACCACGGTGTCGGCCTTCGTCGTTCAGTTGCCGCTGGCGACTCAGAACTTGGTGCAGGCGGTACCAAAATCGGTCAACGCGGTCTGGATCTCTTCCGCGGCTGCGTTGATCTTGTCACCGTCGAGCTTTTCAGGATCGCTCCCAGCCTTCTTCAGTTCGTCCGACAGCGTCTTCATCGCGGCAATCGCCTTGTCCAGAGCGGCGCCCACATCAGCGTTAGTCACCTTGGTGCGGGCAGCAGTTAGCTCGGTCAGCATCTTGTCGACCGCCTTGCTGGCAGCCTCGGGATCATTGGCGGCGGCGCTCATCGCGTCAGTGAACTCACTCACCGCCTTTTGCATGCTGTCTGATACCGCAGCACACGCCTGAACTCCCGACTGCTGGCCCAGGCCAGGAATCAGCGAGCAACTCGACAGAAAAAGGGACGCCGCAAGTGCGGCAACAAGCAGACCTAGCTTGCGCATCGAAATCAACTCCTGCTTCGAAATGAGGCGACCGGACGCCCACGGTGGTCCAACTGTAGGGGCGCGCCCGCCCTGAAGGCACTAGCTCACCGCGGCGTCATCTTCGGCGTTGGTAGCTCCGCTGGGAGGCCAAGTTGGGCTACCCCCGAGGATTACCTATCCACAAGGGCTGATGTGCAATATTGCCCACCGCTTGCGGGTGTCATTTCGCAGGTTGGTGACGTTCCATAGAAGAGGCAATCAAGACCGCTAGGGGAGGAACTGATGCCATCAACAGGGATGGAAGCCGACCGGTGGGTTTTGGCGGCGGTAGATGCGGACGTGCAGGTTTTGGAACTCGGTGCCGGGGAGTTGGCCGTCTTTGACGTGGAGCGCGACGAGAGTGGCGCAGTCCTCACCGGCCTGGGCTGGACGCTAGAGCGGTTCCAACGTCGCTTCGGCCACCACTGGGTGCCGGGACGAGTCGAACTCAGCGCCGGAGCGGTGGAGTTTCGGCCGCGCGAACCGGTGGCTTCGGCGACGCCGCTCGCCCTTCGCCTCCACGAAGTGGATTCGGTCGATGCCATCTCCAAGGTCTTCAACAAGACCGTCCGGGTGGGCGTAGCGGGCGGCCATCTACTGGCCTTCCGCTGCCGCGAACCGTTCGCCTTTGCTGAGCAGTTGCGGATGGCCGCTGGCGCGGTGCGAGCAACCGCTGCCTGATCCGACCCGCTGCCGGATCCGTTCAGTAGAACTCTTGAAATAGCTGGCGCGTCCATTGACCGACCGACGGTCGGTCGGTAGCTTTGTGGGTGGGCTGGCCCGCGGGTGGTCGGCCCGCAGGAGTTGGTAATGACCGCCATCGGCGCAGCGCCACGGGCGAAGGCTCGCATCACCAAAGACCCCGACGTTCGGCGCGAAGAACTACTCGATGTGGCCCTCGAGTTGTGCCGCACCCAAGGCTTCGATTCGCTACGAGTCGAGCAGCTCGTCCAGACCGCTGGCGTAGCCAAAGGCACTTTCTACCACTACTTCGCCTCCAAGGACGCCGTGCTGGAGGCCCTGGTGCAGCGCTTCGGCGACAGCCTTTTCGACCACCTGAATGCAGCTACCGAAACCAGCCAGGGCACCGCTGCCGAGCGCCTGAGCGCCTTGATGGCGGCCGCAGCCTCTTTCAAGGCCGCGCAGGGGGACGTGCCGATGGCTTCCTTCCTGTATCGCGACGAGAACCTGGCGATCCGGCACCGGGTCTTTCGGGCCTGGCGCGAGCGCGCCCGGGAAGTGCTGGTACCGGTGATCTCCGGCGGAATCACCGATGGCTCGTTCAACGTAGTCAGCGCCGAAGGCGCCACTGACATCGTCTTATTGCTCTGGTTTGAGGCCGCCGACCACCTCTGGGATAGAGCCCTGGCAGCCACCACCGCAACGGAGTTTGCCGAAGTGATGATCTCCGGCGGCGCCTCCATTTACGAAGCCCAGGAGCGGATCCTCGGGGTCGCTCCGGGCACCTACTCGATGCCCGTCAGCCCAGAACTGATCGAAATGACCAAACAGCTGTTCGAAACCCTTGAGGGGAAGCAGTCATGAAGCGCAAGACCATCGTTGCCGCCGGCGTCGCGGCAGCAGTCGTGCTGGCCCTCGGCGGCGGTCTGGCCTATTCAGCCAGCTCCAACCGCGCCCTGGTGGGAGTGACCAGTGTCGCCACCCAGCCGCTCAGCGTCACTGTCAGCGCGTCGGGCAAGCTGGTGCCGGCCCACCGCTTGGGCGTCTACCCACCCACTTCGGGCACGCTGGCCACCGTCGATGTGCGCAGCGGGGATGCGGTCAAAGACGGTGACGTGCTGGCTCGAATGGACACAGCCCCGTTGAAACTCGCCGTAGCCCAGGCCAAGGCCGCCTATGCCGCAGCGCTGGCGCAATCCGAGACGGTGAACAACTCAGTGCCCTCCGGGACGGAGCGATCGGCGGCCAACGACGCGCTATCAGCGGCGCGGTCCCAAGCCGATACGGCTGCGAAAAACTACGCCGACTACTTGGACGACTACAACGCCGCCCCACCCGACCAACAGGCCACCATGCTGCCCACGCTTCGCACGTTGAAGAGCGCGCGGACCAGCGCAAATGCGGCGGTGAAAACCGCCAAAGCGGCCATTACCAGGTTGTCCCGAGCCGCCCAGGTGGGCAAAGCGCGCACCGCAGCCAGCCAGTCGATCAGTGCCGCGTCCCAGGCTCTCAAGCAGGCCGAGCAGAACCTGACCCAGGCCAGCTTGAAGGCTCCCTTCGACGGCACCGTCACCTTCGCCGACAGCGTCGAAGCCGGCGCCGGGGTGAACAAGGGAGTGGCGGTGTTCACTGTGGTTGATCCGAAGCGGATGGAGTTTGAAGCTGCCGTGAACGAAACCGACATTGCCTCGGTCTTCCTCGACCAGCCCGCCACCGTCACCTTGGACGCGTTCACCGAAGGATTCACCGGCAAGGTGACCCAGGTGCAGGCCGCTCCCCAGCTCACCAGCACCGGTGGGGTCGCCTTCGCGGTGCGAGTGGCGATCACGTCCGGCTCGGCACGGCTGTTCCAAGGCATGAGTGGCTCGGCCGACATCGTCGTGCAGGCAATTCCAGAGGCGCTGGTGGTGCCGATCGAGTCGGTGGTCACCAAAGGCACCACCAAGTCGGTCTTCGTGCTGGACGCGGGCGGCGTGGTCCATTCCCGTCCAGTGACCATCGGGGCCGCCACCGACACCGTGGCGCAAGTGCTCAGCGGCTTGTCGTCCGGGGAGCAGGTGGTCACCACCGGAGCGTCCAGCCTGAGTGACGGCCAGCAAGTCCGAACCAAGTGATCCGGCCATGACAGCAATCGTCGAGGTGAGCGGGCTCACCAAGATCTACGGCAGCGGAGCCGCCCAGGTGACCGCCCTGGACGCGGTTGATTTGAGCGTTGCCGAAGGCGAGTTCGTCACCGTGATGGGGCCATCAGGTTGCGGCAAGTCGACGCTGCTGAACCTGCTCGGTGGCCTGGACACCCCGACCGCTGGCGAAATCAGCATCGACGGCCACGCGTTGGCCTCACTGCCCGATGATCAACTCACCGAGCTGCGTCGGCGCCGAATCGGCTTCGTGTTCCAGTTCTTCAACCTGATCCCGGTGCTGAATGCCACCGAGAATGCGTCCCTGCCCCTGCGCCTGGACGGGGTGAAGGACGCCGACGCTCGGGCCGCGGTGTGGCTGGAGCGGGTGGGGTTGGCCGACCGGATGCTCAATCGTCCCGACCAACTCTCCGGCGGCCAGCAGCAGCGGGTGGCGATTGCCCGGGCGCTTTCGACCGAACCCGCCTTGGTGTTGGCCGATGAGCCCACTGGCAACCTGGATTCGAAATCGGCAGCCGAAATCGGTGAGCTACTGCGCCAGGTGAGCACCAAATGGGGACGCAGCGTGCTGATGGTCACCCACGATCTGCGGATTGCCAGCTTCGCGCAACGGCTAGTGCTGATGCGCGACGGACGGATCATTGACGACCTCGCCCTCGACGGCAGCCGGGAGGCGCCGCGCACTGCTCTGGAACGGTCGGGGTTGTTGTGAAACTCACCATCGATCTGGCTTGGCGCTACCTGCGTGGCCGCGGCGCCAGGTCGATGCTGACCACCTTGGCGGTGGTCCTGGGGGTGATGCTCACCTTCGGCCTGAACGGCATCCTGCCCGCAATGGTGGACGCCTTCACTCGCAACCTGCTGAGCTCAGCTGGCAAGGTCGATCTGACCGTGACCAGCACCTTCAACCAGCCGTTCAAAGCTGAGGTGGTTGACCGGCTGCTCACCGTGCCGCAGATCGCCTCGGCGAGCCCTGGGGCGCAAGGGACGGTGCCGCTGCCGCAGGCGGCCGATGCGCCAGCTGACGCGTTGGCGCAGCTGATCGTGGTCGGAGTGGATACCGGCACCATCGGGGGGTTGCGCGATTTCCCGCTGACCCAGGGACGGATGCTGGTCGCCGGTGACAACGCTGCGGTGGTGCTGAACTCTGATTTGGCCGAGCAGCTCGCGCTGGGGATCGGGGACAATCTGGTGCTACCGGCCGCTGGCGGCACCGTCCGGTTCCGGGTGGTGGGGCTGTTGAGTTCGGCCACTTTGCCCGGCAGCGAGCAGGTCTTTGTCACCCTGCCAGCAGCCCAGCAGCTTTTCGGATTGGGCGCTCGCATCACCCAGATCGAGGCCACTCTCGTTCCCGGGGCTGACCGGTCGGCTACTGAGCGGGCGGTCTCCTCCGCGCTTGGCCCTGACTACCAGGTGGGCGGGCTCTCCACCGAGTCTTCGCTGCTGGCCACCCTTGAGGTGGCCAACTTCGCCTTCAATATGTTCGGCCTCTTCGCCCTGGCCACCGCCGGGTTCATCATCGCCAACTCCTTCCGGACGGTGGTCGCCGAGCGACGCCGCGATATCGGCATGCTGCGGGCGATCGGCACCTCGCGGCGCACCGTGATGGGGATGTTCCTGGCCGAATCGCTGTTGCAGGGCATCATCGGTACCGCGTTGGGCATCTTGGCCGGCTGGGGAATGGCGGCGTCCTTCTTCACCGCCATGGCCCCGATCTACACCTCCGTGATGCACTTCACCGTGGGTGGGCCGAAGTTCACCGCCACCACTTGGGTCACCTCGATCCTGCTCGGGGTTGGGGTGACGGTGGTCGCCGCGATTCTGCCGGCCCGGGCCGCAGGTCGGGTCACGCCGATGGAGGCGATGCGTCCGCAACTCGGCGAGGTGTACGAGCGCCAGGTGGGCATTCGGGCCTGGATTGGTGCTGGCCTGCTGGTGTTTTCGCTGTTCGGCCTGGTCTCCGGCTCCTCATCTCTAGTTGGGCTGGGCGCGGTGGTGTTCCTGATCGGCATCGCTTTGGTGGCCCCGGCGGTGGTGAATCCGATCGCCGCGTTCGCCTCGCGTCCGCTGGAGACGTTCTTCGCCCGCGAGGGTGCGATCGCCCGCAGCAATCTGCAGCGCAATCCCGGGCGAAGTGCGGTGACGGTGACCGCGGTGATGCTTGGGTTGGCCTCCATCGTGGCGATGATCACCATGGTCACTTCGATCTTCGCCGGCTTCACCAGCTACCTGAACAAATCGCTCTCGGCTGACTACCTGCTGATTCCGCAGTCGATCATTCTGGCTCAGGGCAATGTCGCGGCCGGTCCGCAGTTGGCCGAGCGGGTCCGCGACGTTCCTGGTGTCGGTGCGGTTTCCTCGCTGCGACTGGCCAAAGCCCGGGTGGACGACGGCGAGGTGCAAGTGATCGGCATCGATCCGGCCAACTATCTGAAGGTGGCGGCTTTCGACTGGAACGCGGGTTCCTCCGATGCTGCGGTGGCGCAGTTGGCGAGTGGACGCTGGGTGATCGCAAACGGCATTTATGCTTCTCAACACAACTTGGCGATCGGCCAGGCCATGCAGATCGACACCCCTAACGGGGTGCGGATCTACCACCTTGCCGGCATCGGTAACGACTATCTGAACGCGAAGCTCGCCACGCTTTACACCTCGCAGGAGAACCTAGCGCGCGACTTCAACGTCACCGCCGATCTGCTGCTGATGGCCAACCGCACCGCCAACGCCGACCCGACCCAAACCCTGGCCCGGTTGCAGAAGGTGGTGGCCGACTACCCGGCCTTCCGGCTGTATGAGTCGCAGAGTTGGTTGGACGAGCAGATGACCACCTTCAGCTCCACCATCGTGATCTTCGACGTTCTGGTGGCCGCCCTCGCGCTGCCGTCGCTGTTGGCTCTGGTGAACACGCTGGCGATCAGCGTGCTCGCGCGCACTCGCGAGATCGGCATGCTGCGGGCGGTGGGGGCCACCCGACGCCAGATTCGGCGAATGGTGATGGCCGAATCCCTGTTGCTGTCAATCATTGGCACCGCCTTTGGTGCAGTGGCCGGGCTTTGGCTTGGCTATGCGCTGGTGGTGGCCATGGGGGCAGTCGGCTGGCAGATGCCCTACGCCTTCCCCTGGACGGGTCTGTTGGCCACTGTGGTGGTCGGCATCGTCTTTGGCGTCCTGGCCGCGATCGGCCCGGCCCGCTCAGCCGCCAAGTTGGACGTGGTCGCCGCCCTGCACCAGGAGTGATCAGCGAGGCTGGCCCTACCGGGTGGACTCGCTGGCCTGCCCGATCTTGGCCACCGCATCAGCGAGATCCTCGCCACCGCGGGGCCGAACTACCCGGGCCACCTCGACACCGTTGTTCAACACGATGACCGTCGGCCACAGCTTCACCCGGTAGGAACGACCCAGCGGACGCCCCGGTCCGTCCTCGACGAGGACTCGCCGCCGGCCCTCGACGCCACCCAGGGCAGCATCGATCAGCGGCTCGGCCGCCTGGCAGTAGCCACACCAATCGGTGCCGAACTGCAGCACGGTGACGCCGGGCAGCTCGTCGGCCTCGGCACGGGTCAGGGTTTCAGCCAGATAGCGGTCGGACATGACCTCAGATTAGGCGCTGGCGCGCCCGGCGAGCGCGCCAGCTAGTACGAATACCTCAGCCCCGAGACATCGCGGTCGAACGCTCGGCCGGCGGCGGGGTGGCTGCGGTTACCGATCGTTGTGGTCGGGTTCGTCCGATCCGAGTCCGTGTTGCACCGGCTTCGGCGCATAGGGGTGCGGCACCGGTGGCCCGCTCTGGGAGGACTCTGTGCCCATCCCGAAGGGCAAGCCCGCCTCAGTTGCGTTCTCACTGTGATCGAAGCTGGCTTCGCCTTGAGTCTGCGGTGACCCAAGCCCGTATTCCAGGGAGTCTGGTTCGGTGGGATGGCTCATCGGCGGTCCAGGTTGGGTGTTGGACGCGCCGAGGCCTTCTGCTAATCCGTTCCCCGAGCCGTTGACGCTCTGGTCAGTGTCATCTGACATTCCTGCTCCTTCGTTGGGGTGTATCTACGACAGTACGCGGCAATTGAGCGGCTTGACCGTTCGAGGTGCCCCGAAAATTGCGCCCCGGCTAGGGCAGAAAAGTTGCCGCGCCACCCCGTTGGGAGCGCGGATGAGAGCGCCTTGATGAGAGACCTCTCATCGTCGTCCAATACCGGTCTCACTGATGGGCTCTGAAATGGGGAGTAGCTCAACGAAGCTCCCCACAACGAAGGACGAGACCCCATGTTGATCAAGAACCTCCTCATCGGATTGGCGGCAACCGCCGCTCTGGGCGTCGGCGTCGCCACGCTGCCAGCAATGGCTCAAGGTGGCGGGCCGCTCGGCTCACCCACCGGCACCCCGACCGGCCCCTGCCTGACCGCGTCCCCCACTGGCACCCCGACGGGCACTCCGACCGGCACCCCGGCCCGAGCTCGGGACCGCGCTCATGCTGTTGCGAGCCCGTCCGCCTCGCCTTCGGGCACCCCGCAGGCGCGCAATCAGGAACGCAACCGCAAGGCCCGCGGCACCGTACCGACCGCAGGCTCCTCAGCCAGCCCGACCAGCACGCCCACCCAGGCACGCGACCGCGACCGCGACGGCACCTGCAGTGACTGCTCCGGCACCCCCACCGGTACCCCGACTGGCACCCCCACCGGTGCCGGCAAGCGCGCTGGCCGCTAATCCAGCCCGGCTCGGCCCCAGCGTTCCACCATCGGTGGGATGCTGGGGCTAAGCGCATGGAGGAGGTCGAATGATCAAGCCACTCTTGGCCGTACCAGTGTTACTGGTGGCGGGCCTCGGGCTTGCTGCGGCGTTCACCGCCTCGATCAATAGCCTCGCCGGCCCCCTACCTGAGCCGCGATCTGCGGTTTCACTACCTGGACCCGCGAGTCCGGCCAACCCGGCACCCACCCCGACCGGGTTACCGACGACTGCCGCCACTGACGACTCCACCGGCTCAGGGTCTAGTGGTAGCGGCCCTACGAGCACCACCAAACCGGGCCCCACCTCGACCAGCAGAGCGACTGGCCAGCCGACCGGCACCGGCACGGGAGCTGGCAAGCGCCAAGGCGGTCAGCAGGTGACCAACCCTGGCCCGAAGCACCCCTGAGGTTCGCTTCAAGCCAGGCGGTAGCCCATGCCCCGGACGGTGTGGATGGTGTCGGCGCCGAGTTTGCGCCGCAAATAGCGGACGTAGACGTCCACCACATTTGATCCCGGATCGAAGTCGTAGCCCCAGACCGCGCTCAGCAGCTGCTCGCGGCTGAGCACCTGATCGGGGTGCCGCAGGAACATCTCAGCCAAGGCGAACTCGCGGGCCGACAGCTCGATTTCGGCGCCGTCCACCCGAACTCGGCGAGTGCGCAGGTCGAGCTCCAAATCGCGATGCCGCAAGCTCAGCGCGCTGTCTTGGCCGGTGTGGCGCAGCCGGGATCGCACCCGGGCCAACAGTTCCTCGAAGCTGAACGGTTTGACCAAATAGTCGTCGGCGCCGCCTTCTAGGCCAGCCACCCGATCGCGCACCGCCGAGCGGGCGGTCAGCATGATCACCGGGATGCTGGCATCGCGTTGGCGCACCTGTCGCAGCACTTCGAAGCCGTCCAGATCAGGTAGCCCGACATCGAGGATCACCAGATCGAACTCGCCGCCGGCCACCAGTTCGGCAACCCCAGACCCGGTGCCTTCGATGTGGGTTTGGTAGCCAGCCGCGCGCAAACCAGCGGCGACGAAGGAGGCGATTCGCGCCTCGTCTTCCACGATCAATACCTGGGTCACGGTTTCACCTCCTCGGGCTGGGACGGGACGGGCAGCACTAGGGCGAAGACGCTGCCCCCGCCTGGTGCGGCGGCAATAGCTAGTCTGCCGCCGTTTGCCTCCACAATCTTGGTAACGATCGCCAGGCCGAGCCCGCGGCCCTGACGACCGGAGGCCAACGCCAGCTCGCCGCGCACATTGCGCTGCAGAATCCGCTGCCGATCAGCCTCGGCGATGCCCGGGCCGTGATCGCGCACCCACAGCCACACTTCGGCGCCGCGTTGTTCGCTGCCAATCGCGATCGCCGAACCAGTGGGGGAGTATTTGACCGCGTTGTCGGCCAACTGCAGCCAGGCCTGGCGAATGCGCTGCGGGTCGAGGTTGGCGCTGATCTCGGCCAGCCCGTCCAGACTCCAGGGACGCGGGGCCAGTTTGCGCACCAGCTCGAAGGTCTCGTCGGTGAGCTCGGCGATCTCGGTTAGCACCGGCATCACGAAGTCGGCCCGCTCTGAGCTGGCCAACAAGATCAGGTCGTCGGTCAGCCGGTTCAGCCGGTCGATCTCTTCCAGGGCGAGTTGGCGGGTGGCCCGCACCTGGTCGGGATTGTTCACGTCGAGCAACTCCAGGTGGCCACGCAGGATGGTCAGCGGGGTGCGCAGTTCGTGGCCGACGTCATCGGCCAGTTGCCGCTGGCCCTCCACCAGGTTCTGAATGCGGTCGAGCATGCCGTTGATGGTGGCGGTCAGTGCCGAGAGATCATCCCGTCCCCGGACGGGAATGCGGCGGGCGAGTTCGTCCTCGCCGATCGATTCGGCCGCCTCACGCAAGCGGGCGATTGGGGCCAGCAACCGGCCCATCACCGCCCAAGCGATCAGGCCGGCGGCCAACGCGACGGTCACTGCGGCAATCGCGTAGAGGGTGTAGGTGGCCTCCAGTGTGCGCTGAGCCACTCGCAGATCAATGGCCCGCACCAGCGCGCCGCTGGCCGCGCCAGTGGGGGAGCGCACCGGCATGACCAGATAGAGGAAGTCGTGCTCGGGGGTGCGCAGCCGTCCTTGGGTGGTGGTCTCGGCATTCACGTGACCCAGCACCGCGGCCACCAACTCCGGATGGTCTTCAAGGCGTAGCGGCACGCCAGCCTGGGCCGTCCATTCGATGCGGCCCTCGACGATGCCCAGCACGCCGTCGCCAGCGCCAAGCACCCGCTGCTGAATCGCGGTGCGCAGCAGCGCCGAAGTGGTTTCGAAGGGCCGTCCGGTCTCTGGGTCGACTGCGTTGCGCGCCAGGCCAGCGAACTCGTCGGCCTCCCGATCCAGCTGGACGGCAGCCGTTCGCTCGAGGGTGGCGAGCTCCAACAGGTAGCCGGTCATCCCGGCAGCCACCAACACCGCCGTCATCAGGGCGAGCATGGTGAGGATCAGGCGCGTCCGAACACTCAGCACAATCGAGTCGCTGCGTTTCGGGCCCATAGGAGACAGTGTGACGCCCCAACCGCCCTGGGCTCATCAGGTGCCCGGGTTTCTCATCTGGCCCTAATCTCGCCCGGTTGGGGAGTTTGGGTTTGAGCCTCGGCGCCCACGGCGTGCTGGCTAGGCTACGAGGGCCGTGCCCGTGGGCGGTTTCGGTGGGAAGTTGCAGGGTGATGGGGCCTGATCTCGCCAGGGTGTTGGCCGGGGTGCTGCCGGTGTTGATGCTGATCGCGCTGGGCATGGTGCTGCGTCGAGTCAAGGTGCTCGACGATTCGACGGTGGCTGGCCTGAAGCGGCTGATCGTCTCGGTTGCCCTGCCTGCGCTGCTATTCACCACCTTCTTGAACACCAAGTTCGCCCCGGGACACGGCTGGGTAATCGCGATCGTGTTCGGGGTATGCCTGGGCCTGCTCGGCTTGGGCTATGTGTTCGCCAAGCTGACCGGCGGCTCGACGTACGCCCCATTTCTGTTCACCGGTTTCGAACTCGGCATGGTCGGCTTCGCGCTGTTCACCGCGGTGTACGGCACTGGGCAACTGCCCGCGCTTGGGGTGCTGGCACTTGGCCACGAGGTGTTCATCTGGTTCGTCTTCGTCAGCCTGCTACGCGCGGTGGCCCACACCCAACAGTCCTGGACGCGGACCTTGCGTGAGCTGATCACCTCGCCGGTGATCATTGCCATCTTGCTTGGCCTGGCCTTGAATGCCGCCGGCCTCAGCGAACTGGTGAGCTCCGGGCCGCTGGGCGCAGCCGTCCAGGAGACGCTGAAATATCTGGCCGCGGTGATTGTGCCGCTGGTGCTGTTGATCGTTGGCTACGGCACCAAACTCAGTTGGCCCGGCGTGCGAGCTGCGTTGCCGCTGGTGGCCACCCGCTTGGCGATCGTGGTTCCGTTGTCCTTGGCCCTCGGGGTCTGGGTGTTCAGCGGGCTACTCGGCCTGCCGGTGATCTATCAGCATGCGCTATTCACCCTGATGGTGCTGCCGCCGCCCTACATCGTCCCGCTGTTCATGCCGGCCGAGCGCGCCAAAGACCAGACCTACGCCAACAACGTCCTGTCGCTGTATTCGCTAGTCAGCGTGGTGATCTTCCTCACCTACGTTGTGCTTACCGCTTGACGGTAAGCCCCAGGCGCCCAATCACCGCGGCGGCGAGCGGCCCGGTCTGTTCGTTGCCGTCAACGACTAGCCCAACCTCATCGCTGGCCAACGGTTCCAGAAGCTCCAGTTGTGATTCGAGAAGTGAAGCGTCCATGAAATGACCGGTTCGTTGAGCCAGCCGATTGGCGATGGTTTCTCGGTCCGGATTCAGGTGGACGAAAGCCACTCCTGCTGCGGCGAGCCGGTCGCGGTACTGGCGCTTCAATGCCGAGCAGGTAATCACCGCAGGGAACTGGGTCTGCAGGCGGGTCTCTATCCAGGCGCTGATGCGATCCAGCCATGGCTCACGGTCGTCGTCGCTCAACGCCTCACCGGCTGCCATCTTGGCGATGTTGCTCGCGGGGTGCAGGTCGTCGCCTTCCTGAAACTCCCACGCCAAACTCGTGGCCAACGCAGCGGCCAGCGTCGACTTGCCCGTGCCAGTTGCGCCCATCACCACGATCACCACCGGCATTTCGCCAACCTCGGGTCGTCCCAAGGCTAGGTGAAGCAGTGGGAAGGGGCGTCCGGCTTCGTCGGTGGTGCTGCGTCCGACCACGCGGAAGCCGTGGTGCAGGTAGAACCCGAGTGCTTCCAGATTCTGCTCGTTCACGTCGAGACTGAGATTCGGGTGGACGGCCACGGCGTGGCGAAGAAGCGCTGACCCGACACCGGCGCCTCGGAAGTTGGCGTCGACGAAGATCATCTCCAGCTTGCCTGCTGCCAAACCGCTGAAGCCTGCGATGCCCTGCGGGGTCTCCGCCACGGTGATCTCAACGTTCGGCAGATAGGTCTGCGGCAACTGGCGCTCAATGGCGTCGATATCGGCTGCGGACAGGAAGTCGTGGGTTGCCTCAACCGCGCTGCGCCAGATCTCCACTAAGCGCAGCCACTCAGCTTCGCCGTTGCATCGCCGCAACCGCACCTGCGTGTTCGTTCCCACGATCGATCAAGTTATCAGCGGCCTGCGGTTTGATCTCCGTTAGCTATTGGACGGGCGCCGACGGCGAGCGATTCGTCGGTACTGAGGCGCCCTGATCACAGCAGCTTCGCGAGCCTGGCCTTCGACCGGTTGGTCTTGATTATCCAGGCGAGGTCAACGTCGGTGCCGTCGAGGGCGGTGAAGATCGGCAAACCTGAAGCCGGGTCGGCCGCTACGGCGACACTCCAGCAGTAGCCCAACGCCTGCCGCAGCGTCCGGGCCTCGGCACTCTTGCGCTGCTCGGCGGGCAGCGACAGCAGGTACGTGGTGGCCGTTGCGCAGGCGTCCATGGCGATGGCTGCCGCGTGGGGCCGGCGAATCAGCCTCGGCTCACAGATCGCGGCCACTGCGGCCCGAGCCACATAGGGCCTCGGCTGCACCAGCCATCGGCGCACCAAACCCGCTAAGGCCTCGAAGTCATGATCGCCAATCCGCTGCGCCGCCATCGCAACCGACTCGCGGACCCGCCAGGAGTCGTCGGCTGCGAAAGCGGTGAGCTGGACGATGACCTCCTCGGCGTTGGCTGACGGGTCAAAGAACTCCCGGCCCAAGCTGATCACCCCGCAACAGCGCAGGTATTCCTCGAGCTCGGCCCGAAGCCTTGCGGCGTGGATTGTGGGTAGCAACTCGGCCGCGGCATAGAGGAGTTCAAGATTCGACCGCGGACCCGGCAGGCCAGAGTTCGCGCTCAGATAGGAGACAACCGAGTCATAGTCGCCGGCCAGCCGTTGGGTCAGGTCTGGATCAAGCTTTGGCACCTTTGCAGTCTGTCGAAGTTCCAGCCGCACAGCCAGGATGCACCGGGTTCTTCATCACCATGCCCAACTCTTTCCTCAGTGGTAGTCCTCATATCCCCGCGCACCCCACCGGCATACAGTGATTTCGGACAGCCGAGTGCCCAGCCCCCATCGAACGCCCGGCCGACATCGCCTCCGCTACCCCCAGGAGATCTCCCATGTATCAATTCTCGAATCCCTCCCGCCGACAGATTCTTGCCGGCGGCACCGCCATCGCGGCAGGTCTGGCCCTGCCCACCTTCCCGACAGCTCCGGCCTTCGCGGCCCCGTCCGTTCCCACCCAGAGCCCGGCTGGACGTCGGCAGCTGACCCGCTGGGCGGCTGACACCTGGACGTCGCTGGTCGCGATGACCGACCCCCACACCGGACTCGTTTCCGACAAGATCCCCGGCACTCTGACCGGGCGCGCCCACAACACCTCTCCCACCAACATCGGCGGCTACCTGTGGAGCTGCATCGTCGCGCGCGACTTGGGCATCATCACCCCTGGTGAGAGCCGCAAACGCATCGCGCAGACGCTGAAGACCCTGGCCCGGATGCAGCACCACACACCGTCCGGCATGTTCTACAACTGGTACGACGTCCGCGACGGCAGCGTCCTGACCACCTGGCCGGAGAACGGCAACCTGGTGCGTCCCTTCGTCTCCAGCGTCGACATGGGCTGGCTCGGTGCCGCGCTGTGGGTGGTGGCGAACGCCGACCCGTCCAATCGCAGGGCGGCCCTGGCGCTGTATGCGCCGATGCGCTGGGATGTGTTCTTCGACCGCGCCTTCGCGCGTCAACCCGGGGCCAACTACGGCGGTTTCTACACCGAGCCGAATCCGGACCGCACCGATTTGCTGCAGTCGCCGCCGCTGAACGGCGTCGGCGGGCCGGACATCTGGTACACCGCGAACCACCACTACGACACGGCCGTCTCAGAGGCCCGGATGGTCAACTACCTGGGCATCATCCGCGGGCAGATTCCAGGTGGGGCCTATTACGCGACCTGGCGCACCTTCCCGCCGGACTGGACCTGGCAGGAGACGCCCCCCACCGGTGAGACCCGCACCTACCTGGGCGTCGACGTCTATGAGGGCGTCTACCGCTACCCGTATGCCGACGGCCTGCACGTCGTCCCGGGTTGGGGTGGCTCGATGTTCGAGGAACTCATGCCTGACCTGTTCGTGCCAGAGGCCGCCTGGGCACCGCGCTCGTGGGGCAAGAACCACCCCAACCATGTCGCGTCCCAGATCTACCACGGCATGGAGGACGCGCGGTACGGCTACTGGGGCTTCTCACCCTCGAACGACCCTTACGGCGGCTACCGCGAATACGGCGTGGACGCCTTGGGCCTCAAACCGGACGGCTACTTCAGCGATGAGGAGAACACCAACTACGACCCGCTCAAGCCGCCGACCAGCTATGGGGACGGCGTCGTCACGCCGCACGCTTCCTTCCTGGCCATGCCCTACGCGCCAGCCGAAGCGACGGCCAACCTAAAGGGGATCCAGCACGAGCTCGGCGCCTACGGAAAGGGCGGCTTCTACGACGCCGTCGGCACCCGCTCGGGGAAGATCGCGGAATGGCACCTCTCGCTTGATCAGTCGATGATCATGGGCGCGATCGGCAACGTGGTGACCCGCAATGGGCTGCGGAGGTACTTCGCCACTCACTCAGTCGAGTCGGCGCTGCGGCCGGTCATCTCTCCGGAGAGGTTCTCCATCTGACTCAGCCCAGCGACGCCCGCTCTCGGTCAGGCGACCGGATCGAGTCGACGCACGGTGGGAAGCCCAGCGGCTCGTTCGGCCGCTAGATCGTGAGCCGACTGCATTGCCAGCCAGGCCCGAGCAGTGCCGACACCGGCCTCCTCCAACCGGACAGCCAGGTTCGGGCTCACCCGCGCGTGACAGTGCAACACCCGGCTCAACGTCACCCTGGAAATGCCCAACCGCGATGCCACCTCGCCGACGCTCAACCCGAGGTCGGCCAGGACGTCCTCACGCAAGATCTCACCGGGATGCACCGGGTTCTTCATCACCATGTCCAACTCCTTCCTCAGTGATAGTCGCGACAGTCGACGAGCCGACATCGCCATCGACGAAGCTGAGCGTGACTCTCCAGGCGCCGTTCACCCTCATATGCCGGAAACCGGTGATCACGACTTCGCCGTATCGCGTATCGTTACACGATACAGCCATTGGTTGAGCGTCCACTCTCCGAAATCGCCCCGACAACAGACTCCCCTACTTAGGGTTCCCCACCCCTTTCTCAGTCCGCCGTGAAGGGCCAGGAGTTCGTCGTCGACGCGACTCCAGAAGTCCGGGCGTGGGCACAATCGATCGTTTCGGGTTCGAACTGCTCCTGTCGCCGTGTGGGCGGCGCGTGTGATGGTGGGCTATGACTTCCATCCAGCGCCTCCGTCCTGAGGGACTTGTCTTCAGCCCGGTTTTCAGTCACGTCGCGGTGGTGCCGCCGGGCGCGACGACGATCTACGTCGGGGGACAGAACGCGGTCGATGCCGACGGCGCCCTCGTCGGCGCAGACGATGTGGATGCCGATTTGGCCTCAGCTGAACCGGCGTTGGTAACCAGTGCGCGAGTGGCCGGACTCGGCGTCCGCGGTGCCCTTGTCGAAATCGGCGCGGTCGCCGCCGTCATCCGGTAGTTCTCGGCCCCTGAGCCAGCTCGTGGCCTCTTAGGCGGTTTGGATTTCGTGGTTCCACCCGTAGGAAGGTTCCGCTCAGGACAGAGTGAGTACGCCGCGGATGGGAACGGTGCCAAGCTCGAAGGTGAGGATCGCGTCCCTGCCACCAGTTGTGCAGGTCAGAGACTGATCCTCGCCCGCGCCAGCTGGGTCAGGCTCGTTCACTCGGCAGCCCGCGGCCGCAGCCTCGCTCAACAGCCGCGATAGGTCGTCGTGCTCCCAATAGGCGTGAACCTCGCCGCCAGAGTCACAGCTGTCACCGATGCCGTCGAACCTCATGCTTGGTATCCGGCTCTGAATCTCCTCGACCGCACTGTTCAGCTGCGCCGTTGCGACATCCCCACACGAAGGCGCGATCACGTTATCTCTCAGCCACAAGAATCCCAGGCCGCCACCAACCGTCAACGCGAAGACGGCCACGATGACCCAGGACGAAACCTGGTCGAACCTGTTCATGTGACCGCCGAGTCTGGCGGAGTCTGCCCGCCAGACTCGCTCGGCTACAAGGATGCCACGGCCTCGCCGGTGGCAGGCGGGTCACTGTTGGCGGTGATCATCGGCGCAACAGACCCCGGGAGCACCCACTAGTCAGTCGCTCGCGTCCGAACTGCGGTCTCCTCGATCCAGCTTCGAGGTCAGGCGCCGCACCAAGCCGAGCTTGGCCGCCGCAACGTACCCCGCCACCGCCACGACGAGAATTGCGGTCGCCATGACAATGCCGTCGGCCGTTGTTGCCCTTGCCTGAGACCCCCATCACCACGACCACGGTCGGCGCCTTCGTCTGACGGCCTCGCGTTGCGCCGACCTGGCCAAATGGAGCAGCGGGAACGGGCGGCCTTGCGCGTCGGTCTCGCTGCGTCCGATCACCTGGAAGCCGTGGTGCAGATAGAAGCCGAGCGCTTCGGGGTTCTGCTCATTCACGTCCACCAACAAGGCTGGGTGGGCATCGATCGCGTGCCGCAACAGAGCGGTCCCGGCGCCGCTGCCACGTGCGCCGGCTTCGACGAAAAGCGTCTCCAGCTTGCCGTCAGCGATGCCGCTGAAGCCCACGATGCCGCGATCGGTCTGGGCAACCGTCAACCAGACCGAAGGAAGGTAGTTGGGAATCAGTTGCTGCTCGATCTGGTCGATGTCGGCGGTAGTGAGGAAGTGATGGGTGGACTCGACCGCGCCGCGCCAGATAGCCACCAAGCGTGGCCATTTCGCCTGGTCGCGGCAGGAACGTAGCCGGAAGGGCGGGTTGGTTTCCACGATCGATCACGCTAGCAGCGCTGCGTCGACCAGGGCTGGATTCCGATTCCGGGACGCCAGCAGCCGAAGTCAGCTAGCCCCGAACCGTTGCGTCCCACACCCCGAGCAGGTACTGAATTCCCAAGGCCCGGTCGTAGAGCCCGTACCCAGGCCGTGGCCGCCGGGTGGTGTTCTCGTCCCAGAGGTGCCGGCCATGATCCGGCCTGACGTAGCCGGTGTATCCGGCTACGGCGTAGGCGGCCATGATTCCCACCGTGTCGACGCTGCCTTCCTCGGCTCGGTGAGCAACTTCGACGAAGTCGCCATTTTCGAAGTGCTTGATGTTGCGGACGTGGGTGAAGTGGATGCGGTCCATGAACGCCTTCACTGCGTCCACGGCATCGTGGTCGGGATTTGCCGAGAACGAGCCGAGGCACAAGGTCAGACCGTTGTAGGGACTGTCATTGAGGGAAAGCACCCGCGCAAGATCGGCCTTGCTCGACACCACCCGCGGCCAGCCGAACAGGTCGAAGGGGGGATCGTCGGGATGGACGCCCAGCTTGACGTCGTATTCCTCGCAGGTTGGGATCACCGCGTCGAGGAAGTACTTGTAGTTGGCGTACATGTCCTCGTGATCGACCCCTTCATAGGCCGCATTGAGCTCGCTGAAACTCGCCAGCCGCTCCGGCTCCCAACCCGGCAGCGTGAGTCCGCCGGAGTTGGCTCGCATCTGATCGATCAGGGTCCGCGGCGACATCTGGTCAACCACAGCCTTCTGGTAGAACATCGCGGTCGATCCGTCGGGCAGCGGATGCCACATCTCGGTTCGCAACCAGTCAAAGACGGGCATGAAGTTGTAGCAGATCACCCGCACACCCGCACGACCTAGGTGCTGGATCGTGGTGATGTAGTTCTCGATGGCCTCGTCTCGACTGAGCCCAAGGACAGTTCGACCCAGCTTGATCGACTCGTGCACGTTCACCGACTCGACCACCTCCGCGTCGAGAGGCTTGGTGACACCACGTTGGACCGCGGCGTCCGGAATCTGGGTGATCGCGGACATTGCCGCTGCGATCTCGTCCTCGCCCCACACCTCACCGGCCTGCTTGTGGTGCAGGCTCCAGACAATCGTCTCGACGCCCGGAATCTGCCGGATCTCATCGAGGGTGACGGTGTCGTTGCCCTCGCCATACCAGCGGAAGCCCATCTTCACTGCGTACTCCTTCGTCTCATCTCTGCGGGCTCACAGGCCCTCGTTGCTCGCCATCACTGCCGGGGTGGTCGCGGATCCAGCCTGGCTGCGCCGCCGCTTCACACCCGCCACCGAGACGAACAAGATCGACACCAAGAAGGCCCCCATGATCAGCTGCTTGATCCCAGAGACCAGGTCGAACATGCTCTCGGCGGTGTTCAGGAATGACGACATCAAAGTCATCATCAGCGCACCGAACGCGACGCCCAGAACACTGGAACGTCCACCCGAGGCGGCCGTACCGCCCACGAAGGTCGCCGCCACCGAGGGCAAGAAGTAGGACATCCCCATGTCTTGGAAGGCCCCGCCCATGACCGCTGCCGCGATGACCCCGGCCAACCCGCTCAACAGGCCGCCGACGACGAAGGCGACGATCACCACTCGGTTGGTCGGGATGCCTGCCAGGTAGGCGGCGTTTCGATTCTGGCCGACGGCGTGAAGCTGCTTGCCATACGGGGTCCGGTAGAGAACCAGGGCGAGTAGGAGGGCGACGCCGATGACGACGATGGTCTGGGTCGAGATCGGTCCGACGCCGCCTGTGATCAGGTTCACGAACTCCGGATGCGGAAGCACTTTCATGTGCGAGGAACCGATGAGGATCACCGTGAAGTACAGGTAGCCCGTGGCCAAGGTCGTGACCATGGCCGGAATCCGAAGGTAGATGTTGACCAGCCCGTTCACGAGACCAGCGAGACCACCGATCAGCACCGCGACGACGAATCCGAGGATCGGGTTGACGTCCATCAGCGTGGTCGAGGCGTACGCACACAGGGTGAGCACGTACACCTGGGACAGATCAATGGCCCCATCACCGCTGGTCACCACGATCATCTGCGCGAGTCCGAGCAGGGCTGCGAAGGTAGCCAGCCGGGCTGCGGTGAACAAGACCGTCGGATCCAGACTCCCGGTGAGGCCACCGATCATGGCCAAGAAGATGAGGCAGCCCAGGACCGGCCAGACCGCCGGGTGCTTCTGAACGAAATCGACCATGCGCTTCATGCTGCGACAACCGCCTTCTTGTTCGTGAGCATCCGGGCGGCGAGCACCAAGATGATGATCATGCCGGTAACCGCCACTTGGAGGTTCGAATCCACCTGGATGAAGATCAACAACGACGTGATCAGTGACATCGCGACACCAGCGGCCACCACGCCCACCGGCTCCACGACCCCGCCGGCCATTTCACAGCCACCCACGATCACCGTCGCAATGCTCAGCATGCAGAAGGTCGCTGAGGTGTTCACATCTGCGGCGTAGGTCACCGCGGTGAAGGTGAGTCCGGCAAAGGCGACCATGACCCCAGCTAGGGCGTAGTTGGCCATCTTGCCGCCGACGTAGGACCAGCCGGAGCGCTCGATCGCGTTGCGATTGTTGCCGATCCCGCGCAGAACCATCCCGTACTTCCACCGAAAGATGATGAACCAGGTAACCGCGGCCGCGACGATGCACAACAGCGCCGGCATCGGCACGAACAGGAATGACGAGGTGTAGAAACGACCCAGCCACTTCGGGCTCATCCCTCCAGGAACCGGCGCGATGATCAAAGCGATCCCCAGCCAAATGAACTGTGCGCCAAGGGTGACGACGATGGCTGGAAGCTGCCGCAGGTGGATCAAGGCGCCCATGGCCGCGTAGCCGGCGACGAGCAGCAACAAGCTGACGATCCCCACCACCAGGTTCTGGCTCAGCACCACGGCCACCAACACATTGGCCAGCCCGATCGAGTAGCCGTTGCCCATGTCGATGTCTCCGGCAGTGACGATGAACATCTGACCGAGCGCGGCGAAGACCAGCGGCACCGCGGTGTTGAGCAGCAGGCGAGTGCTCCCCAGCGAGAGCACATTCGGGTTCACGATGGCATTGAGCGCGTAGATGATCACCATCGCCGCGATCGGCAGCAACAGCCGCGATCGCAGGACTCGTCCCAGCAGCGGCGTGCTCGACTTCTCACGGCCAGTGACCCGGTCGACGTCGGAGAAGGAGGCCCGGACGACGTTCTGGACGGTCACCTCGGCGCCAGCCAGCTCGGCGGTAACACAACCTTCGCGCATCACGTACACCCGATCGCAGATCTCCATCTCCGAGTCTTCGGTGCTGTGCAGCACGACGGCCTTTCCGGCCTCCTTGGCTCCAGCCAGCAAGGCGTAGATATCCTGCTTGGTTTCGATGTCGACCCCGGCGGTGGGGTCGTTGAGCAGCAGGATGTCTGCCCCCGAAGCGAGCCCGCGAGCGATCAGCGCCTTCTGCTGGTTGCCGCCGGACAGGGAGGTGATGGGGCTGTCTACGCTCTCGGCTCGAAACCTGAGTCGGTCAAACCAGTGTTGGGCCAGCTGTCGGGACGCGCTCTGGTCGAGCAGCCCGAACCGGGTCACCGACCGCAAGCTGGAAACCAGCATGTTGTCCAGGATGCTCCACAGGCCGAACACTCCCTCACCGGCACGGTCGCCGCTGAGGTAGGCGACCTTGCCATTGACCTGAAGTCCCGGACGGCGGCGCTTGCCGGCGGCGAAGATCGCCTTCAACAAGGTGGTCTGGCCGCTGCCGACCAACCCGGCAACACCGACGATCTCGCCGGCGTGCGCCGTGACGTTGACGTCACTCAGGCCCTCAGAGCTGAGGCTCTTGGCAACAACGAGCGCGGGTCCCACCTCCGCACTGAACGAGTCGTGACGCTCGCGGACTCGTGCATCGCCGCCCATGATCCCGACCAAGTCGGCGGCGCTGATATCACGCGGGTTGTACTCGCCGGCGTTGGAACCGTTCTTCAGCAGCACGATGCGGTCACAGACCTTCTGAATCTCATCGAGCTTGTGCGAGATGTAGATGACGGCCACCCCAGCTTGAGAGATCTCGCGCACCGCGTCATGGAGCTGATCGGCGCGGTTGGCCGACAGCGCCGAGGTCGGCTCGTCCAAGATGAGCAACCCGAGGTCTTCCTTCATTAACGCCTTGCAGATCTCGACCATCTGGCGCTCGGCCAGCGTGAGCGTTGAGACCGGCTGGGAGGCATCAATGGAGTTCCCAGGGAAGAAGCGTTCCAGGAGCGCGCTGACTTCGGTTCGCTGTCGCTTGCGCCAACCCACCGGTGCCCACAGCTTGTGATCCATGTTGAGCAGCGCGAAGTTCTCATAGATCGCCAGGTTCGTACACAGCGATAGGTCTTGGTAGGCACAAGAGATGCCGAGTTCGGCGACCTCCCGATGTGAGATCTGCTGAACGTCGCGACCGTTGACGACGATGGTGCCCGCCGTCGGCTCCAAGACGCCGGTGATGGTCTTGATCAGGGTGCTCTTGCCCGCCCCGTTCGGGCCGACAAGGCCAACCACCTCGCCTGGCGCGATCGTCAGGCTCGCGCGAGACAGCGCGTGAGTGATTCCGAAGGTCTTGTCGATGTCTCGCAGGGCCAGAAGTGGGGCAGCGGCTCCCGTCAGGCCTGATTCAGTGCTTGTGGCTGGCGCGGCAGAGGCTTCCATGGTGCCTTTCCTCATCGTTGAGCTGGGGGCAGTGGGTCGTGGGCGTAACAGCGGGGCTGCCATTCGGCGTGAATGACAGCCCCGCTCGTCACTGGATGAGCATCCCTGGGGTGAGGGGGGAACGAGGAATGCCGCTTTTTACTTGTAAAGGTTGGACCGAACCCACTCGCGATCGTAGGTCGGCGTGGCGATCGCCTCGTCGGCGACGTCCTTGTACTTCTGCACATCATCCTTGGTGATCACACCGATGGGATGAATCATGTTGTGCGGCACGTTGTACTTACCCGAGAGCACGTCAGCGGCGACGTACACCGCAGTGGCACCGTCCCAGGGGTTCGCCGAGACCGAAAGAGTGTCGTAGCCGGCCGGCGCCTGGTTCGCCCACCACTTCAGGAAGAACCCACGGTTGTCGCCACCGATCATCGGCAGCGGAGCCCCCGCTTGCTTGAAGGCCTGAACCGCCGCGTAGGAGTCACCACCCTGGTTTACCACTCCGTCAATCTTGCCGTACTGCTTCAGCAGGTTGGGCAGAGCAGCGGCCAGTTCGGTCTGAGCCTTCGACCCGTTCCAATCGGTGTAGATCTCGGCAGCCACCTTGATGTCCGGGTAGGACTTCAACGACTCCACGACGCCCTCATGGGCCTTGGCGTCGAAGGCGTCGCCCTGCGCACCGCGCAACTCGATGATGGTTCCCTTGCCGCCAACGCCTTTGGCGACGTAGTCGGTCAGGGTCTTCATCTGCGAGACCGCATCGAAGCTGATCTGGTAGACCTTCTCTGCTTTGGAGTCGATCGGGCCGTCATTCACCACGATGACCGGGATCCCCGCATCGGAGGCTTCTTGCACGACCGCGGTCAACGCCGTGGCCGAGCCTGGATCAACGATGATCGCGTCGACCTTCTGCAGGATGAAGCTCTGGATCTGCTGAATCTGCTTGTTGTTGTCCTGGTTCGCCTCAGCGAAGACCACCTGCTTCACCTCGCCGGTCTTCATCAGTTCGTCCGCCGCCTGCTTGGCGTAGTTCTCCATCGATTGGCGGTAGGTATTGCCGTTGAACGAGTTACTGAACCCGATCACGTAGCCGCCGGTCTTGCCACCGGCCGAGCCACCACTTGTTGGCCCCATGTCGGCGCCGCTGGTGCAGGCCGCGAGCGGAAGCATTGCCGCGAGCGGGATTGCTGCTAAGAGCGCCCGGCGCATGTTCCTTCCCATCTGTCCTCCTCATTGAAGCTGAATGCCCGTGGGTCATGGTGGTCTCTTGTCGACGGCTCACACGTGCGAACCCCAGCAGAGTTCCATACACCCAAGTACTTGTATACATCACTTGTATTCTCGTGTCCAGCCTCCCCAGTGGCTGGTCAGACGGTCGTTACCACTCTGCAATCACCATCCACATTCCGAGGCGAGGAAGGTCCCGCGCAGGCCAAGCAGACCGTCCCGCCCCGTCGGGCAAGGCCGGCTTGCCGACACTTCTCGGCGCCTGATTCGCGACGCAGCCAGGCTCAGCGATCCACCCGTGCACCGCCGCCGGAGGCAAGCTTCAGCACCTCAGCCCGCGTCGCCATGCTGGTATCCCCTGGGGTGGTCATGGCCAGCGCCCCATGCGCTGCACCGTACTCGACCGCGGCGGGCAAGCTCTGACCATCCAGGAGCCCATGAATCAACCCAGAGGCGAAGGAGTCACCGCCTCCGACCCTGTCCAAGATCTCCAGTCCTGGCCGAGGAGTGGCGGCAACGAGCCCACTCTCCTGCGACCACGCGATCGCACCCCAGTCGTTCACGGTGGCGCTACGAACCGTGCGCAGCGTCGTCGCAACGATGGCGAAGTTGGGGTATTCCGCCACCGCGCGGGTGATCATGGAGCCGTAGTGGTCAGCCTCCACCGACGACAGGCCTGCATTAAACCCCTCAACATCGAAGCCCAGGGCCGCGGTGAAGTCCTCCTCGTTGCCGATCATCACATCGATGTGTCGGGCGATCTGCCGGTTCACTTCCCGTGCGCGATCCATCCCACCCACGGCACGCCAGATACTTGGCCGGTAGTTCAGGTCGTAGGAGACCACCGTGCCGTGACGCTTGGCTGCGGTCACGGCCTCGATCACCACCTCCGCGGTGCTCTCGCTGAGCCCGGCGAAGATCCCACCGGTGTGGAACCAGCGCACGCCGTGGGCCCCGAAGATCTCGTCCCAGTCAATGTCACCGGGCCGCAGCTGACTGGCCGCCGAGTGTGCGCGGTCGGAGACGCCGACCGCGCCCCGCACCCCGAAGCCGCGCTCAGTGAAGTTGAGCCCGTTGCGGACCGCGCGTCCGATCCCGTCAAAGGGCATCCAGGTGATCAGGCTCGCATCCAGGCCGCCGGCGAGGATGAGTTCCTCAATGAGGTGCCCGACCTCGTTGTCGGCCAGGGCGGTGACGACAGCTCCGCGATGGCCGAAAACCCGGCGTAGGCCGCGCGCAACGTTGTACTCACCGCCCCCTTCCCACGCTTGGAAGGTGCGAGCGGTACGAATCCGGCCCTCGCCCGGATCGAGTCGAAGCATCACCTCGCCGAGCGCAATCACGTCATAGCGGCACTCGGCCGCTGGCTTGATCTTCAGCATCTTCACCCTCCTCACTGTCTTCCTGTTGCCGCCGCGTTCGCCAGTCCGACGGCCTCGCGAGCGAGGCGGGACACTTCTGCAAAGGAGCCGGCCGAGATCAACGACCGTGAAACCATCCACGAGCCGCCGACTGCTGCCACCGCGTCGATGGTGAGGTAGTCGGCGAGGTTGTCGGCTCCGATGCCTCCGGTGGGAACGAAGCGGAGACCCGGAAATGGAGCAGCGAGCGCCCGGATCGCGGCCGGGCCTCCAGACGTCGCCGCCGGGAAGAACTTCACCACGTCGAGTCCGGCTTCCAACGCTGCCTGAATCTCGGTGGCCGTCACCGCGCCGGGCAATACCGGCACGCCGTGCTCGGCACACCTTTCGACCACCGCCGAACTGAACCCCGGAGACACCACGAAGGACGCGCCGGCCGCGACCGCAGCGTCGACCTGATGCGCTGTCAGGATGGTTCCTGCTCCGACCAGGATGTCGCCTCGCTCGGCCATCACCTGGATGGCATCGCGGGCTGCGGGCGTCCGAAAGGTGACCTCAGCGACCGGGAGGCCTCCGGCGACAAGCGCAGCAGCGAGCGGATCGGCATCCTCGACCTCATCCAGGACGACCACCGGCACGATCCGGTAGGCAAGGGGCGTGAGCACGTCAGTCACGTCGAGCCGTCCTCTCCGCTGAGCTCGGCCGGACAACTCCGGTCTGGTCAGTGGCATTCGAGAGCCGCAGGAGTACCTTCGAACTCTCCGGCCCTGCTGCGGTGTCCATCGCCAACTCCGCGTCCTCGATCTCGAACTCATGGGTAATCAGCGGGTTGACGTTCAGTCCAGCCCCTAGCGCCGCCACCGCGAGGTCTATCTCGTCGGCAAAACGGTAGGAACCGATCCAGGTGACTTCTCGGCTGACCAGATCACCCAGGACTGTGGTCACCGGAGTGCCCGGGAGGTTACCTACTTGCACCACGGTCCCCCCCTTGGCCACCGCATGGAGCACCGCACTGATCGCTCCAGGGGCCCCGGATGCCTCAAAGACAAGATCGACATCATCGGGCAACGACGCGGTCGCTAGGTTCACCGTCCGGTCGGCCCCCATCTCCTCGGCGACACAGAGCGGATGCGAGGCAACATCGGCAGCAATCACGTAGTCGGCTCCGGCGAACTTCAACGCCGCCACCACCAGCGAGCCAATCGGGCCGCAGCCGTTGACCAGGACCCGTTTCCCCGAGACATCGCCTGCCCGCCCGACCGCGTGCATGGCCACAGCAAGCGGCTCGGCCACAGCTCCCAGCCGAGTACTCACCCCGCTGGGCAGCGGACGGATCTGCTCGGCACGGACGGCGCGGAGCTCGCTGAAGCCTCCGTTGGTGTGTGGATCGAATGCTGCTGACCCGAAGTATCGAACACTGGAGTAAAGATTGGTGCGACCGGCCAGCCGGGCAGGCATCTTGCCGTCCCCGACCAATTGCGCCGGCTGGAACGTCACCGCCTGCCCCACCTGCAGATGGGCGACCCCGGATCCGAGCGAGGCGATAGTCCCGGCCATTTCGTGGCCAAGCACCATGGGATGCCTCAAAACAGCCGTCCCGGAGCGGCCGTGTCGCCAATAGGCCAGATCCGAGCCGCAGATCCCACCCCATTCCATCGCGACGACGACTTCACCGGCTGCTGGCTCCGGGTCGGGAAGCTCCTCCACTCGAAGGTCACCGGCACCGTGGACAACGACAGCTTTCATGACATCTCTCCATCACGACGCTCCCGGCGAGCTTCGATCGCCTCTGACTCGTGCACCATCACAACTCGACCCTTCCGGCAGCGACCCCATCGAGCCGCTGAGCGATGGCGGCGGTGAGGTCGGTGGCGGCCGCAAGGTCCTCAGCGCCGGCGGCGGTAAGCAGCGCCGCAACCCTGCGAGTGGGAGTCATCGATCCCGACCAGCAAGCGGCGAGCGCCGGGGAAGCCGGGTCGACGGTTCCGTATCGCTGACCGCCGTCAGTATGGGGCACGGTGGCGTGCACCCACGCAGCGAGCGCCAGTTCGAGAACGGGGGCGGGCCGACCGTTGGCCCGGAGCTCTCGCAGCGGACCGAACCACCGCTCGGGCAGCTTCAGCGTGCCGTCTGAGCCAATCTGACGCAGCAGGTGATGCATCGCCGGGTTCCGGAACCGCACCACTAGGTCTTCCACATAGGCGGCCGGGTCAGTCCCTGCCCTCGGCAACGTCGGAGCGACCTCGCTCCCGAAGGCGCGCACCAGGCTCTCTCCCCAGTCGGTAGCAAGCACGTCAGCGACCGTTCGACAGCCGGCCGCAAGTCCGAGGTAGGCCATGGCCGAGTGGGAACCATTGAGCAAGCGCAGCTTCATCAGCTGGTACGGCGCGACGTCAGGGACATACAAGGCACCGCCGCGGTCCCAGTGCGGACGGGGGCCGACGAAGGCATCTTCCAGCACCCACTGTCGGTAGGGCTCGCCCAGGACCGGCATTTCGTCCCGCAGCCCCAGCGCGGAGGAGGCCAAGTTTCGGTCGTCATCGGTGGTCGCTGGCACGATGCGGTCCACAATCGTGGCAGGGAAGGACACTGAGTCGGCCATCCAGGCTAGGAGCGCGTCCTTGTCGGCCCACGCCGAGGCTTCGATGAATCCTCGAACGACGGTGGCGAGGGCGGGCCCGTTTCCGGCCATGTTGTCGCAGGAGATGAGGTCGATGGGGGCAGCTGTGGAATGGAATCGTGCCCGCAGGCCTGCGCTGAGCTGGCCCAAGACTGTGGCGAGTGGTGCCCCCTCGCTCGCGGTCGCGGCGAGGTCGGTGACGATCGGCGCTGCGGTCGTGTCGAGACCTCCGGTGTCGAGCCGACGGTGATAGCCCTTCTCGGTGACCGTCAGGGTCACTGTGCCGAGATCGGCGTCGGTCAGCAGCTCTCGCACCCTGCCCGGATCCTCACTCAGCAGCAGCGCCTCAATGACCGAGCCGACCACGCGGGTTCGCAGGTCACCTGGCGCGCGATCGGTCACTGAGTACAGGCAGTCCTGCGCACGCATCTCTTCCACAGCGCGAGACGAGAAGGGCTCGACGTCGACAATGCCCCAACGCTCACCGCAGGCGGCATTGGCCGCCTCGGTGTAGACAGCTTGGTGAGCACGGTGGAACGCTCCCAGCCCGAAGTGCAGGATTCGCGGACGAAGCGACTGCGGCTCAACGAGCGGGCGAGCGGCCGGGTCCAGGCGGGTCACGCTCTCGCGGGACAGCCGGGTCTGAGCCTGCGCCATTGTCATCTTTGCTCCCCTTCAAATGCCACGATCATGGTCACAGCACGTCGGATTCTTCCGTACATGTCTTGTATACAAACCCTAGCATTGCAGTGTCAACACCACACGCACAGGGAGAGTTGAGCCTTGACTCCAAACTAGTAGACAGTTATTGTATACAAGCACTCGGAGGGATGTGGATCCATCGCCAGCACGCCCGGGTTCGGCGTCACTCCCGCGAGAGCCGCGACGACCAACGACGGTCGCGTCATCGCTCGACAAGGAAGAACTGCCGTGGAGACTTCGACCCCGCTCCTGCCCGCGAGCAACGCGCGGGTGATCTTCGATGGCTTTCGCACCACGCCAGTCCTTGACCATCCTGAGGGTCTCGACCTCGATCCGGTCGATGGCAGCTTGTGGTGTGGCGGTGAGGCGGGCCAGTTGTTCCGCATCGACCTCGCGGCAAACTCCATAGAGCTCATCCATCAGAACCCCGGCGGGTTCATCTTGGGACTGCGCTTCACTGCTGCGCGGGAGGTGATCTGGCTGGACGCCGTTCGTCGCCAAGTGCTCCGTCTTGCCGTCGGCACCGGACGCCCGGTCGAGGTCTTGGTAGATGGCGCCATCGGCGACCACCAGCTGGTTTACCCCAACGCTTTGGACGTGACCGACGACGGCTTGATCTACGTCTCGGACAGTGAGGGAGACGACCAAACCGGCGGCGGCGCCATCTACCGTCTCACCGCTGATGGATCGGCGGAAGCGTGGTGCCCGGGACCATTTCATTTCGCCAACGGGGTGGCGGTGTCTCCCGACGGTCAGTGGCTCTACGTATCCGAGTCCGCCTCCCGCGCTGTCTGCCGCGTGGCGATCCTGCCTGATGGCTCGGCCGGTGTGATCGAGCGGCGGTGGAGGCTCGGCGATCGCGTACCAGATGGTCTCGTGTTCGGGCCGGACGGGAGGCTGTACACCGCTTGCTACTACCCCTCGGTGATCCTGCGGCTCGAATGGGACGGCAGCGTGACCACCGTGTACGAGGATCCGATCGGACACCTGTTGTCGAACCCAACCAACATGGTCTTCGTGGGGACCGATGCTCTGGTGGCCAATCTGGGCCGTTGGCACATCACCTCCATCGACATGCGGGCTGCACTGACATGACCGCAGCCCCACCCCCACGCCACCCTCACCCCTACAATCGCAGCATGTCGACACGCCCTATCCGCACCAACCGCCGCACTGTCTATGACGAGCTTCGGCGACGGGTCATCGGGCTTGATTTCGGCCCCGGTGCGCCCTTGTCTGAGAATGAGCTCGCCGCCGAGCTCGGGGTCTCTCGCACTCCGGTTCGTGAGGCGCTGATCATGCTCGCTCAGGACGGGCTGGTGCAGGTCTTCCCCAAGGTCGGTTCGTTCGTGTCTCGGGTTGATGCCCAGCGCGTGTCAGACGCCCAGTTCCTGCGTGAGGCCGTCGAGTTAGCCTCACTGGACGACATTCCCGCCGATCCCGACCCGGAAGTGGTGAAGGAACTGCGGGAGAATCTGGCCCAGCAGGAGCTCGCCGCGGACGATCTCGACCAGTTCTTCGTTCTCGACGAGCAGTTCCATCACGGGCTACTTCGCCTCGCCCACCACGAGGGCACTTGGCAATCGGTTGTCGCGGCAAAGGCCCACCTGGACCGCGCGCGACGTCTGGGCCTCCATGATCGCTCATTGCATGACTTCATCGTCCAGCACACCCAGGTGCTCGACGCGCTCCTGACCGGCGGCGCGGAGGAGGCCCGGCCGCTGATGCGTGCCCACCTACGTGCAGTCTTCGACGACATCGAGCGCCTACGCGCCCGCTCACCTGAGCTCTTTGCTCCCAGCGTCGGGCAACCGACCCGGCGCAACATTGCTGTGTGGGAGTAGCGCCGCAGCCGCCAGCCGCCGTGGTGTCAGCGCCGACCGAAGAGGTGGCGCATGATCTCTCGCGCCGAGGTGGGCGGATCGAGCCTGGTGAATGCCCACTCAGGATCGGTGAGCATGCGGGCTCCGGCCAATCCGGCCACCATGGCGATGGCGACCAGGACGGTCTCGACCCCGCTAGCGAGGGCATGGACGACGTCGGCTTGGTCGAAGGAGACCAGGGTGCGCAGCGCCGCCGAGCCTGGAATCGAGACCAACAGCGTGGGCACGGTCATGATGATCTTCTCCATGTCGAACCAGCCGGCCGCGATCGCGCAGAGCACGCCCATGAAGAAGCAGGCCAAGAAGGTAGCGATGTGAGGTTTCACCCCGGCGTCGATCAAGGCCAGTCGCGGCAGGTTGCCCAACACCGCGATCATCCCGGACGCCAGCGCCATCCACAGCGGTGAGTTGAACATGATGGCCCAGCCGAGGACGGCGAAGAAGCTGGCGACCGCGAAGGCCAACCACACCGCCCACGCCGGACCGGCCAGGGCGGGGACGGGGTCGGGGGAGACCCCGCTGACCGAGATCATCACCCACACGCCCATGGTGAGCGCCAGCAACACCATCATCGCGTAGGCCAATCGTGGAACTCCGGCCATCAGGTCGATGCGGGCTAGATCTAGCCCGGCGGTGACCATCGGGAACCCGGGGATCAAGAAGATCGCCGCACACACCAACCCCGCGGCCATGCGCTCGCTGGGCCCACCCATCGCGAGGTCCACCAGCTGGGTGAATCCCAGATACAGGCCAGTGGCCGCAGCGGCGGAGGCCATCACCACGGCGAGGTGATTGAGCTGTCGGGAGGCCAGAACCCGATTCAGCCAGAACGCCAGCGCCGCTGCCGGCAGCACGGCCACAACTTCACGCCAGTTGCCCCCGTTCAGCACGGTCACCGAGGCACAAGCCAGGCCGGTGAGCAGCACGAGCACCCAGGTGGGGTAGAGGCGCGGGGTGTGTTCGACCTCGTCGAGCATGGCGTCGACTTCAGCGACGGTGGCCCGCTCGGGCAGGGTGAGCGCGAGCCGATGCAGCATCGCGATCCGGTGCGCGTTCACCCCGGGTGCGTTGATCTCGGCCACCTGGGTGCGAAAGGCTCCGCGCCGCTGCACGGTCAAGACGATGTCGGTGTAGGTGACCTGGGCACGAATCTGTTTCAACCCGACCGTCCTGGCCACCGCTGCCATCAGCTCGCGCACCCGCAGCCCTGACGTGCCAGCGCCGAGCATCAGGATGCCGGCCCGCGCCACCACGTCCGAGCGTCGAATCAGATGCTTCGGCTCCAGGGCATCTTCGTGCTCATGCTCATCAAAGGTCGGCTGTGCCGGTGTGCTCTCCACGGTCCCACGGTAACCACGCTGGGGAGATGGCGCAGCCCGCGTCGTCCCTTGATCATGGTCGACCGGCGGACGCGACGTGCTGTTAGACCTCGTTCGAGGCGTCCGCGATTCTGCGACCAGCAGGTGCCGGCGGCTCTTCTTGATGCTTGCGGAAGGTGAAGTAGGACCAGGTTGCGAGCGCGGCCAGCACCACGACCGCGGGCCGACAACGACTCCCGGGCCTGCTTCCCTCCGCTCCGCGCCGGGGACGCACGGGCTGCAGCTATGGGTCGTCACGGCAGCTTTCGATGCCGCGAAGTTGGCTGGCGGTGAAGCTCGACCATGCGCACGTACGTGCGCATCTAGAAATGTGCAGGTACTTGCATAGTCCAGAATGTGCACGTACGATTACATCATGAGTACCCGAACCACACGCGTACGCACCGTGTCCGACCTCGGCGCCGCCCTCGTGCAGGCCCGCAGGGAGCGTGGGCTCAGCCAACAGGAGCTGGCTGAGCGGGCAGGGGTGTCGCGGCGCTGGCTCAGCTCGGTAGAGAGCGGGCAGAACCTGCGAGCCGAGTTCACCCTTGTCCTCCAGGTGCTCCGAGCCCTTGGCACAGAGTTCACGATGGTCGACAGACCTCCGGCGTCCGCGGAAGAGCGACGGCTCGCTAGCCTCCTCGCGCCAAGGCACAGTAATGGCCGCTGACCAGCTCGCCGTGCTGTTGTACGGCCGCCAAATCGCCACCCTGGAGCAGACGGCCGGCGGGCAGCACATCCTGCACTACAGCGACGACCCCGGCTCGACCCAGATCTCCCTGTCAATGCCGGTGGCGCAGCAGACCTACAAGCACCGCATCGTCGAACCCTTCCTGAACGGACTTCTGCCGGACGACGAGGCGACCCGGGACGCGATCGGCCGACAGTTCGGTGTGTCCGGACGCAATCCGTTCGCGCTGCTCAGCCGCATCGGCATGGATTGCGCCGGCGCCATCCAGTTCTGTCCCGCCGACCACCTCGACGAAGCCCTCAGCAGGAAGGGCAGCGTCAATCCGCTGAGCGAGGCCGACATCGAAGCCCGTCTGGCCGCGCTGGCCGCCGATGGGACGGCGAGCTGGCTTGCCCCCGAGGAACACTGGTCGCTCGGCGGTGCCCAGGCGAAGTTCGCGCTCAGGAACGAGATGGAACGCTGGTGGGACGCGACCGGCTCGGCGGCGACGACGCACATCATCAAGCCTGGCGTCGGCAGGCTGAAAGATCAGGCGCTCAACGAGCACATCTGCATGTCGGCGGCCGGGCGCCTGGGCCTGTTGGCCGCGCGGACGCAGTTCGTGATGTTCGGGTCTCAGCCCGCCATAGTTGTGGAGCGCTACGACCGGCGCCGGGACGCAGACGGCACCCTTCAGCGCATCCACCAAGAAGACATGTGCCAGGCGCTATCGATCGACCCGTCGCAGAAGTATGAAGCCGACGGTGGTCCCGGCGTTGACGCGATCATGCGGCTGCTGCGCCAGCACAGCGACATCGAGGACCGGAAGGCGTTCGCGCAGTACCAGGCGTTCAACTACCTGATCGGGGGCACCGACGCCCACGCCAAGAACTTCTCAGTGCTCCTCGCAGGCGACCTGGTCAGACTCGCTCCCCTGTACGACGCCGCCTCAGGCCTGCCGTACAACCCGCCGGCCAGCGACCCGTTCAGGATCAACCTGCTGCCGATGCAGATCAGCGGCGAGAACAAGATCGGCTACGTCCGCGACAGCCACTGGGCCCGCTTCGCGACCAAATCGGGCCTCGAACCCGACTGGCTGGTCGCTGAGGTTCACACCCTGACCTCCAACCTTCCTGACGCCCTCCGTGACGCCTTCCAGGAGGTCGAATCCTCAGGATTGGACGCGTCAGACCTCCGAGAACGCCTCCTGACTAGGCTGCCGCAGACCGCCAGCCCGCGCCGCTGACCAGGGCCGCAGTTCCCGGGGTTGCGCGCGGCAAAACGACGCCGCTTTACGGCTAAGGGTGCAGATGTGGTGCAAACTCGCCCGACTGGCAGCAACACCCCCAGTCAAAAGGGGTTTCATGGTGGTGGGCCTAACTGGACTTGAACCAGTGACCTCTGCCTTATCAGGGCAGCGCTCTAACCGTCTGAGCTATAGGCCCGCTATGCGGGTGACACGCAAGAGGTGAGCCTACCGACTAGGTCCGATGGGCTCAAATCGGCGGGCAGTTGACCCTTCGACAAGCTCAGGGAACTTGCGTCGGTGGGGGATCAGTCTTCGGCGAGGGTGAGCTCAAGGCCACCGAGGATGTTCGCGCTCAGGTTGTACAAGAACGCACCCAGGGTGCCAAGGGCTGTGGTGATCACCACGTTGATCACGGCCAGCAGGGCAGTGACGCCAAGCACCTTGTTGGCGCTGAGGTAATCCTCGATGCGCCAGCCTTCGGTGTTGTTGGGGCTGGAGATGATCGTGATGATCGCGTCGTTGATTGCCGCGAACAGCCCGGACGCCAACAGAATCTGCCACAGCAGGTAGGTGGCCACCCAGGCCATCACGCCGAATGCGATCGAGAACAGGAACACCGTCTTCATCACCGACCACGGATCAACCCGGGCCACCCGAAGGCGAGCCTTGCGAGTGCGACGCGCTGCCACGGCAGGCGCACCGGCCGGACGGGGTGCTGGCGCAACCGGACGGCCAACGACACTCGCCACTGGCACCGCTCCCGGGGTAGCCGTCGGGGGCAGAACGCCGCCAGCGGCTGGCCTCGGCATCGCCATGGACGGCACCGGAGGCATCGGCTGGGTCGCAGTTGGCGGGCGCGGCGAAGGAGCTGAAGCTGGAACAGCCGCCGGGCTGCCGGGCGTGGCCGGCTTGTCGAACGGCGCCATCAGATCATCCGTTCGGGTCTGCCGCACCGGCTTGGGAATGCTCGGCCTGGGCCCGTCCTGCTTGGGCGCGTCCTGCTTGGCCTGAGTGCCGGTCCGGCCGCGTCCCATGGTGGGCCTGGGTGAAGCCTTCCCGGCCGCGACCTTCGGCATCTTCACCACAGTGTCGCCCAAACCCTCAGCCGACGAGGACGGCGACGGCTGGGCGCCGTCCACCTGCCAGGCCGCGTCATCGACGACTTCGCCGCTCGGCTTCGCGTCTTGCGCTTCAGTCACCGTTACCCTCCTCGACCACGGGCTGGTCAGGCTCTACGGCCTGGCCTTCCGGCTCAACCGTACCTTGCTCGCCAACGACCGGGTCAACCGCGTCGGATTCGTCCTCGTCAGCGGCAGTTTCGGGATTGAGCGCGATCACGGCAACGGCGTCCTCACCGACAACGCCGACGAACTTCACCCCCATCGTGTCGCGACCCTTCGCCGGCACACCGGCCACCCCAGAGCGAGTGATCTGGCCGCTGGACTTGATCGCGATCACTTCGTCAGACTCGGTGACCACCAGGCCACCGACCAACGAACCGCGGTCCTCGTTCAGCTTCATCGCCTTGATACCAAGGCCGCCGCGGCCCTGCTGGCGATACTCGCTGACCCTGGTGCGCTTGGCGAAGCCGCCATCAGTCACCGTGAACACGAACCGGTTGTCCTCTTCCATGTCCGCGCCGATCACCGACATGCTCAACAGCGAATCGTCGCTGCGGAACTTCATTCCGGTCACCCCCGAGGTCGCCCGTCCCATCGGACGCAGCTGGGTGTCGTCGGCCTGGAAGCGAATCGCCTGCCCCTTGCGGGAAATCAGCAGGACGTCATCGCTTGGGGTGCACAGCGAGGCACCAATCAGTTCGTCATCCTCTGCGCGGAAGTTGATCGCGATCACGCCAGCCTGCCGCGGCGAGTCATAGGCGCGCAGCTCGGTCTTCTTCACCAAACCAGCCCTGGTGGCCAACAGCAGGTAAGGCGCGTCGTCGTAAGTGCGCAAGGTGAGTACCTCAGCGATGCGCTCCTCCGGCAGGAAGCTGAGCAGGCCAGCCACGTGACCGCCCTTCGCGTCGCGTCCAGCCTCAGGCAACTGCCACACCTTGGCCCGGTAGACCCGGCCCAGGTTGGTGAAGAACAAAATCCACTGATGATTGGTGGTCGCAAACAGGTGATCGACCTCGTCATCAGCCCGCAGCGTCGCGCCGCGGACACCCTTACCGCCACGCTTCTGGGTGCGGTACAGATCGGTACGGGTCCGCTTGGCATAGCCGCCGCGAGTGATGGTGACGACCATGTCGTCATCAGGAATGAAGTCCTCATCGCTCATATCGCCGTCAGCGGCGATGATCCGGCTGCGCCGCTCGTCGCCGTACTTGGCCACGATCTCGGCCAACTCAGTGCTGACGATCAGCCGTTGCCGCTCGGGCCGGGCCAAAATGTCCTTCAGATCAGCGATGGTGATTTCCACCTCAGCCAGCCGATCGATGATCTGCTGAATCTCCATCGCGGCCAACCGGCGCAACTGCTGATTCAGAATGTGCAGCGCCTGGTCATCATCGATACCGAGCAGATCCTTCAAACCCTCACGCGCCGCATCGGCGGTACGCGAAGCGCGGATCAGCGCCAGCACCTCGTCCAGCCGGTTGAGTGCGGCCACCAGACCGCGATCCAGGTGCGCCTTCTTCTCCGCCTCATCCAAGCGGTAGGCGGTGCGCCGCTGAATGACCTGAATCTGATGCTTGACCCAGTAGTTGATGAACTGGTCCAGCCGCAGCGTCCGCGGGACGGAGTCAACCAGGGCCAGCATGTTGCAGCCGAAGGTGTCCTGCAGCTGCGTGTGCTTGTAGAGGTTGTTCATCACCACGCGCGGTTGGGCATCACGCTTGAGCAGAATCACCAGGCGCTGGCCGGTCCGAGCACTGGAGTCGTCGCGAATATCGGCGATCCCAGTCAGTTTGCTCGCGTTCACCAGCTCGGCGATCTTCACCGCAAGGTTGTCCGGGTTGCACATATAGGGCAGCTCGGTGACGACCAGCTGGGTGCGTCCGGCCTTGTCCTCTTCGATGTTGATGACCGCCCGCATTATCACCGAGCCCCGACCAGTGCGGTAGGCAGACTCGATGCCTTGACGGCCAACAATCAGCGCACCGGAGGGGAAGTCCGGGCCCTTGATCCGCTCCATCGCCGCTTCGAGCAGCTCTTCCTTGGTGGCCTCAGGGTTATCCAAAGCCCACTGGACGGCTGAGGCCACCTCACGCAGGTTGTGGGTCGGAATGTTGGTGGCCATACCCACCGCGATCCCGGTCGAGCCGTTCACCAACAGGTTCGGGAACCGGGCCGGCAGCACCGTCGGCTCCATCTCCCGGTTGTCGTAGTTGGGCGTGAAATCGACGGTGTTCTCGGTGATGTCGCGCACCATCTCCATCGAGAGCGGCGCCATCTTGCACTCGGTGTATCGCATGGCCGCAGCCGGGTCGTTGCCCGGCGAGCCGAAGTTGCCCTGTCCAGAGACCAGCGGGGCCCGCATCACCCACGGTTGGGCCAGCCGCACCAAAGTGTCATAGATCGCCGAGTCGCCGTGCGGGTGGTAGAGACCCATCACCTCACCGACCACGCGGGAGCACTTGTTCCAGCCGCGATCAGGTCGATAGCCACCGTCGTACATCGCATACAGCACCCTGCGGTGCACCGGCTTCAACCCGTCGCGGACGTCCGGCAGTGCGCGACCAACGATGACGCTCATCGCGTAGTCGAGGTAGGAGCGCTCAACCTCTACCTGGAGGTCGATCTCCTCGATCTTGGCCCGAGTGGGCGCCAAGCCCAGCTCTGATGCCTCGATCTCAACCGGGGTCTCGCCGGGTTCGATGGGCCCGTCAGTCATTTGGTTCTCCTTGGCTCAGTTCCCTGAGCTTGTCGAGGGTGTCTGTGGCTCAGTTCCCTGAGCTCGTCGAAGGGTGTTGGAAGTGGGATGTCCTAGATATCGAGGAAGCGGACGTCCTTGGCATTGCGCTGAATGAAGGCTCGGCGCTGTTCGACGTCCTCACCCATCAAGATGGTGAAGGTCTGGTCGGCAGCCGCGGCGTCCTCCAAGGTCACCTGCAACAACGCCCGCTTATCCGGATCCATCGTGGTGTCCCACAAGTCACCGGCATCCATCTCACCAAGACCCTTGTAACGCTGGATCGGGTTCACCTGCGGCAGCTTCTTGCCGGCAGCCATGCCCGCGTCGCGCATCGAATCGCGCTCGGTATCGGAGTAGGCCAGCTCGTGGGGGGCGTTGCTCCACCGCAACCGGAACAGCGGCGGCTGGGCCAAATAGACGAAACCGCCATTGATCAGCGGCTTCATGAAGCGGAACAACAAGGTCAGCAGCAGCGTGCGAATGTGGGCACCGTCGACGTCAGCATCGGCCATCAGCACGATCTTGTGGTAGCGCAACTTGTCGACGTCGAAGTCGTCCTGGACGCCGGTGCCGAGGGTGTTGAAGATCGCCTCGACCTCTTTGTTCTGCAGGATCCGGTCGAGCCGGGCCTTTTCGACGTTGATGATCTTGCCGCGGATCGGCAGGATCGCCTGGGTGCGGGGATCGCGGCCACCCTTGGCCGAGCCACCGGCCGAATCACCCTCGACCACGAACACTTCGCACTCACTGGGCTCAGTTGAGGAACAGTCCGACAGCTTGCCGTACTGACCCTTGTTGAGCAGACCCTTGCGGCTGCGCGCCATATCGCGGGCTTTGCGAGCGGCCAGCCGAGCAGTCGCAGCGGCCTGGCTCTTACGGACGATGTCCTTGCCCTCGGCCGGGTACTTCTCGAACCAATCACCGAGCAGGTCGTTGACCACCTTCTGCACGAAGGAGCGGGCCTCGGTATTGCCCAGCTTGGTCTTGGTCTGACCCTCGAACTGCGGCTCGGCCAGCTTCACCGAAATGATCGCGGTCAGACCCTCGCGAATGTCATCGCCAGAGACCCGGTCTTCCTTCTTTTTGATCATGCCCCAGGTCTCGCCCCACTTGTTGACCGTGTTGGTCAGCGCAGCGCGGAAGCCTTCTTCATGGGTGCCACCCTCATGGGTGTTGATCGTGTTGGCGAAGGTGTGGACGCTCTCGTTGAACGAGGTGTTCCACTGCATCGCCACTTCGAGGCTCATGTGCTGATCGGGAGCGGACGCATCGATGGCGACCACGGTGGAGTTGATGATCTCCTTGCTACCGGTCAGGTACTTCACATAGTCGATCAGGCCATCGGCGTACTGGAAGGTCTGCTCGCGCTGAGCGGCGACTTCGGCGTCCTCATCGTCGGGATCCTCTGAGATGGCGCGCCGATCAGCGATGGTGATCTTGAGGCCCTTGTTCAGGAAGGCCATCTCCCGGAAGCGAGTCACCAAGGTGTCATAGGAGTAGTTGGTGGTCTCGAAGATCGTCGGGCTGGCAAAGAAGGTAACCGTGGTGCCGGTGTCTTGGGCTGGCTCAAGCTGCTGCAGGGGCTCAATCGGGTCACCGAGGTTGAACGACTGGCGCCAGTGGTAGCCGTCCCGTTTGACGTCCACAGTGAGGGAATCCGAAAGCGCGTTCACCACCGAAACGCCCACGCCATGCAGACCGCCGGAAACCTTGTAGCCACCGTCGCCGAACTTGCCGCCAGCATGCAGCATCGTCAGAGCCACGGTCAGCGCGGAGATTTTCTCCTTGGGGTGCTCCTTGACCGGGATCCCGCGGCCGTTGTCGACCACCCGAATACCACCCTGGTCGAGCAACTCCACCAGGATCGCATCGCAGTAACCGGCCAGCGCCTCATCTACCGCGTTGTCGACCACCTCGTAGACCAGGTGGTGCAGACCGCGTTCACCGGTGGAGCCGATGTACATACCCGGCCGCTTACGAACAGCGTCCAGGCCCTCCAGCACGGTGATGGCAGAGGCGTCGTAGTTGCCTTCGGCAACATGGGCTGCTTCAGCGGCGGACAAGGTGAGGCCGGGATCTTCGCTCACGTGGTATCCCCTCGGACGTAAGAATGGCCACCGACATCTTGGACTCGGCGGCTCAAGCAGAAACAGCGTTAGCTTACCTGATCGCCCGCAGTTTCTTGGGCAGATGAGACCTGAAAACGCCCGTAGGCGGGCCGTGGAGCCGCTGCCGAGCCACTAATAGGGGTGAGCGCAGGTACGGATACGCATCCTGGGCCGTTAGAGCGCCAAATGGCCGCGGTTGGCCTGACTGCGGCGACCGACCCCGGGTCGCTGGTGGGCCCACCCCCACCATGGACCCGATACACCGCTTTCGCCGCCCCAGTAGGAGCATCACCGGCCAGACGCCGACACCGGAACTCCTTTTCTGATACGCAAAGTTGGTTAGATATTGACCCCTTTTGGGTGACTGCGCGGCAATACTTACTTTCCCTAATATCTAGTTCCGTGACGACATCTACGCCGATCCGAGGGATCAAAGCAAGACCTGGTTCCCGGAGCGCGGCGCCGGTGGCTCGCCGTGCCATGGAGGATCCGCCCCCGGAGGCGCGTAAACCTCGCTCACAACCGCCGGCGAAGCCTGAGAACTTCGCGCCCGCGGTCGGTCGCCCCGAGGTTCAATTGGTGGTTTCGTTCTTGGCCACCGCTGGGATCGTGTTCACCTTCACCGTTGGGCTGCCCATCCTGCTGAGTTGGGTGCGCAACTTCTGATCAGCCGTAAGTGTCGCGCGGGCCACGTCCGGGCACCGAGCGACGGCCCTTCTTCCAGCTAGGTGCCTGCGGTCCGATTACCACAACCTTGGTGACTGAGCCCTGCCCGAGGTCCTCATTGAGAACGGCCACCAGTTGGGGGGCCATAGTTCGCAAGGACGCTGCCCACGTGGAGGATTCCGCCCGCACCGTGAGCACGCCATCGGCAAAATGCTCCGGCTCGCAATGAATCGCATTCACCGGCCCGACCAGAGCCGGCCAGCGGCTGAGTAGTTGATGGACGTTGAGGTCCTTCGTCCAACCCTGGGCATCAGCCACCTCACCCAGCAGTTCGCCGATCGGAGTCGGCCCATCCGTGCGCGGCTGGGTCTTGCGGACGCGCTTCGGCTTGGGCGCAGCTCCGCGCGCCGCGCGGGCGATCTGTTTTGCCAGCTCCAGCCCGCGCGAATCGTGTTCGGGCGAATCACTCACTGGGTCATCTTCGCAGAGACCGGGGTGCGGATCACCGCTGGATTTGCCGCTCAGGACGCTCAGCTGGTGATTCGATTGGAGTCGAGTGGCATTCGCCACCACGAGGAGGTCAACGAAGATCATGGGATTGCTGCGAACTTTTGGCGCCTTGGCGACGGCTACCGCCATTGCCTTGGCACTTCCGATCAGCCCGGCGCAGGCTGCCCGAGTCTTCGACGTCGAGTATTCGGTGTCCTGCGGCCGAGTAACCGTCATCTCTGATGACGCCGAGAAACTCGCCATCTACTACGGCTCAGAGGCGGTCACCTCCGACCTGTTGGCCGCTGATGGGGCCGTACTGGTGGACCAGTACGAGGTTGGCACCATCGCCACCATCCGATCGACTCTCTACGTGGTGGCTTACCTGGCCGGGCACGAGAGCGGCACCGGTATCACCCAGACGCTCACCGTGCCGCAAGACTGCACCGGAGTGAGCAAGGCGACGCTCACCATCACCGGCACCAGGCGGGTCGGCAAGACTCTGGTCGCCAAGGTCGGCACCTGGGTGCCAGCGCCGCTGTTCCACACCTACCAGTGGTACCGCAACGGCACGGCCATCTCCGAAGCCAACGACATCGACTACACCCCGGTCGCCGCTGATCGAGGCAAGCGCCTCAAGGTGAAAGTCACCGCCTTCTTCGTCGGCTACAGCTCAGTGAGTCGGACGTCCAAGCCGACCGCCAAGATCAAGGCTGGGCTGTTCGACAGTGTTCGCCCAAAGATCTCCCGGGACGTTTGGACGGCCACTGCAGCGCCCGGAACCTGGAACCCGGTGCCGACGACGTTGAAGTACCAGTGGTATCTGGGAACCAAGAAGGTCAAGGGGGCCACCAGCGCCACCTTCGACATTCCCGCCTCCTATGTGAACAAGAAGATCCGAGTACGGGTCACCGGAAGTAAGGCCGGCTACACCACCAGAGTCCGCTTCTCCAAGTATTTCTTGGTGACGCCCTCGTCCTAGTCGCAGGGTTGCCGAGGCCCGCCCACTGGTTGGGCGGGCCAACGCATGTCTACTCAACCGGCTCGACGTGGGCCGATTGCACCGTGAAGCGGCGCCCACTCAGCACGTCCGGGACGTCTGCGGCCACCGCAGCAGTAATCAGCACCTGCTCGGCTCCGGCCACCCGCTCCGCCAGGCGCCGGCGGCGGTCTTCGTCCAGCTCAGCGAAGACGTCATCCAGGATCAACACCGGCTCCACCCCGTCGGCGCGCAACAAGCCAAAGGCGGCCAGCCGCAGGGCCAGTGCGTACGACCACGATTCGCCGTGGGAGGCGTAGCCCTTGGCCGGAAGCTCACCGAGATTCAAGGTGAGGTCATCGCGATGCGGACCCACTAAGCACTGACCGCGGGCGATCTCTTCTGGGCGACGCTGCGCCATCCGGTCACTGAGCACCGTGGTGAGCTCAGCGACCGAAGCCTGTGCAGTCACCGCTGAGGACGACTTGTAGACCGCGGCCGCCACATTGTTGGTCGGCGCGATGTCGGCGTAGGCGCTGGCCAGTAGCGGCTGCAGCTCATCAAGGGTAACCAGGCGGGCGGCCACCAACTCTGCGCCGAGGGTTGCCAGTTGGCCGTCCCATACGTCCAATGTGGCGGCGGCTTCGGGGCCCACTGACCGACCAGATCGTCCCGAAAGTGACTTCAACAGGGTGGAACGCTGGCGAAGAACCCGGTCGTAGTCGGCCCGCACTCCAGCCAGCCGCGGCCACCGAGCGGTCGTGAGTTCGTCGATGAACCGGCGGCGCTCACTGGGGTCACCCTTGACGATCGCCAGATCTTCGGGGGAAAACAACACCACCCGTAAGGCACCCAGCAGGTCGCGAGCCCGGCGCAGCGGGGAGCGATTCAGACTGGCCCGATTTGCTCGGCCGGCCACGATTTCAATTTCCAACAACAGACTGCGCTCATCGTCCAGCCCGGCCTGCACCCGGGCCCGCACCAAGGCCCGCTCCGCACCAGCTCTGACCAGCGGTGCTTCGCTGGCCACCCGATGCGAACCCAGAGTGGCCAGAAACTCCACCGCCTCCACCAGATTGGTTTTACCCTGACCATTGGCGCCGGTGAAGACCGTCACGCCAGCGGTCAGCGGCACCTCAACCAGCTCGTAGGAGCGAAAATCGGCCAGGCTCAGGTGGGTTACGAACATCTTGGCGGCTGCCGGTCAGGTCGCCTCGGTCTGGACAAACTCAACCGCTTGCCGGTCAGGCCGGCAGGCGCATCAGCATGATCACGTGGCGGTAGTCGCCCATCGGCTCGCCGTCGATCTCAGACAAGCCCATCAGCAGACACGGCTTACCTGGAGCGGTGAACGAGAACTCGACATAGGGCGCATCCAGTGCGGCCAGCGCGTCGGAGAGGTAGTGCGGGTTGAAACCCGCGGCAGTCATCGCGAGCCCGCCGCCAGCGACGTCGACCACCTCGGCTTCCAGCGCTTCGACGGCCTGGGCCTGATCGCCGGTGGCAGCCTCAAGCGTGATCGAACCGTCCGCGATGAGCATCCGCAATGAAGTGTTGCGTTCAGCCACCAAGGCGACGCGCTTCACCGAAGCGATCACGTCAGCAGTGTTGGCTCGCACGGTCACCGACGGCTGGACGGTCATGAGGTGGCGCACCTTCGGGAACTCACCGTCGAGTAGGCGGGTGGTGATCTGTCGAACCCCGGCCGCCCCGGTACCTTCGAAACCGATCAGGCCGTCGCCGCTGGCAGCGCTGGCCAAGCTGAGGGTGACGCTCTCACCGGAAGTCATCGACTTTGCAGTTTCGGCCAGCACCCGGGCCGGCACCAGTGCGGCACCTTCAGCGTTGCCACCCGGGTTCCAATCGAGTTCCTTCAAAGCCATCCGGTAACGGTCGGTGGCCAGCAGCGACAGCGTGTTGTTTTCGATCTCCATCCGCACACCGGTGAAGACGGGCAGTAGCTCATCCCGCCCGGCCGCCACGACGACCTGGGACACCGCGCGGGCGAACTCCTCGCTCGGAATGACACCGGTCGCCTCAGGCATCTCCGGCAGCGACGGGTAATCGGCCACCGGCAGCGTCTGCAGGGTGAAGCGCGCGGTACCGCAGACCAACTCCATCCGCGTCTCATCAGCGGTGATCTCGACGGTCTTGTTTGGCAGCGACCGCGCGATGTCAGCCAACAATCGTCCGGAGACCAGGGCGACACCTTCGTCAGAGACCTGCGCCGGCACGGTGATCTGGGCGGAGGTTTCGTAGTCGAAGCTGCTCATCACCACCTGATTGCCAACAGCCTTGACCAACAGGCCAGCCAGGATCGGCACGCTCGGGCGGGTCGGCAGACTGCGCGCGGCCCACTGCACAGCCTCGGCCAGGACGTCGCGCTCAAGTCGGATCTTCACTGTTGCTCCCTAGGAATAACACGGGTGTCGGTTGATCATATCTACGCTGAGGCGTGGTGGAAGGCCGAGCGTGGGTTTGAGGTGAGCTGGTGTGTCTGAGGCTCCTGCGATGCTGCGAAGTACCTGAGTGTCCCCATGTGCACAGCCCTGACTTTGACTCCTATTGAGATGTAACTAATTCATAGGGGTAGTAGCCCCTGTGGATTCGGTGGACAACTGGTGAACGGCCTACCAACAGGGCGTGTCGGGGTGTTGATGGCGGCTGTGCAGAACCCTGAATCACACGGGGAGGATTTGAGGACGACGATCCCAGCCCTAGTCAGCCCACACAGCACCCAGAAGTTATCCACCGAGTTATTCACACCTGTTTACAACGTCCCCCAAAGGGGGGACACGGCCGGTCCCCCTCGTGAGGGTTTGGGCTAGGCAGGAGTCGCAGGTAGGAACATTGCGCCTTGTCAGAGCGAGTTGTTCGACTTCAGGCTTGATCAACCCGCGGCTGCGGTTTGGAGCTGTGGGAGCGTGCACACCTACGACCAAGCTGGGGATAATTAGCCTAGTTGGGCGGTTCAAGGGCCATCGAGGCCCGCTCGAGGCGTGGCTCTTTCGTCACCAACGGCTTGGATTCGGCGGGTGCGACTCGGATTTGGGACCGCCGAAAGGTGCCCGGCGGCCACCGAATGTGGATAACTCAGCGCAGCGGAGACTGCTTGATGCGGCTGGTGATCTCGGCGACCTGGTTGAAGACGCTGCGACGCTCGCGCAGGAGCTGACGGATCTTGCGATCAGCGTGCATGACGGTGGTGTGATCGCGGCCGCCGAAGAGTTGGCCGATCTTGGGCAACGAGAGATCAGTGAGCTCACGACACAGGTACATAGCGATTTGGCGAGCGGTTACCAACACATGGGTGCGGCTCTGCCCACACAATTCGTCCACGGTGACGGCAAAGTAGTCGGCCACATGGGTCATGATCGCGGTGGAGGAGATCTGGGTTTCGCCGCCTTCAGGGATCAGATCCCGCAGCACGATCTCGGCCAGCGAGAGGTCGACTTCCTGGCGATTCAGGCTGGCGAACGCGGTGACGCGAATCAGGGCGCCCTCCAGCTCGCGGATATTGGTCTTGATCCGGCTGGCGATGAACTCCAAGACATCTGGACCGGCGGTGAGGCGCTCGGAAGCCGCCTTCTTACGAAGGATGGCAATGCGGGTCTCGAGGTCGGGAGGCTGGATGTCGGTCATCAGGCCCCACTCGAACCGGCTGCGCAGCCGCGGTTCCAACGCCTCCAGGGCCTTGGGCGGGCGATCAGAGGTCAGCACGATTTGCTTCTGCGCGGTGTGCAGGGTGTTGAAGGTGTGGAAAAACTCTTCCTGGGTCTGGATCTTCGACTCCAGGAACTGGATGTCGTCGACCAGCAGCACGTCGATATCGCGGTACTGCCGGCGGAACTCCGCGGTGCGGTTCTCCGAAATCGAGTTGATGAAGTCGTTGGTGAGTTCTTCGGTCGAGACGTACTTGACGCGCACCCGGTCGTAGTAGTTGCGGATGTAGTGGCCCACGGCGTGCAGCAGGTGGGTCTTACCCAGTCCGGAATCGCCGTAGATCATCAGCGGGTTGTAGGCCTTGCCCGGCGCCTCGGCTACCGCGACGGCGGCGGCGTGGGCGAAGCGGTTGGAACTACCGATAACGAAGGACTCGAAGGAGTACTTCGGATTGAGTCGATCCCCGGCAGAGCTGCGGGAGCCCCGTGATGCGCTGGGTGAGGTGGCCACCGGTTGGAACGGTTGCAGCGGCGGCTCGTCCGGTTCGGGCTCGGGCTCGGGGGCCAACTCATCATCAAGGCTGGAGTCGACAGTGATTGCCAACCGGGTGGAGTTGCCGAGGAACTCGGTGAGTTGGGTCTCGATAGCTGAGCGCAGCCTGGACTCGACCCGATCACGAGTGAAGTCGTTGGCCACGGCAACGATCAGCAGCGAGTCGTGCATGGTTACCGGCTTGATGCCGGAGAGCCAGCCACGGGTGGAAGGATCAGAATGTGTGGTGACGTAGTCCCAGATGGTCTGAAGATCCGGACTGGGGGATTGCGGCGATGGAGTCTCCGACATATCCGCTGCCTACTCCTTCTTTCCGATGCTCGCGGGATTTCCACACCCTTGTCCACAGACTGTGCACGGATAGGCAGAAGCTCGGGAACTCACCCCCGCTGGCTCCTAGCAACCTACCCAGCCAATGCCCGCTGCGCAAACGATCTCGAAATTGTTTCCTACTTGTTACGGCGTGTCGGCTCGACTTAACCCGGTGGAGGCTTCGGTTTGCCGGACGGTGGGCCAGCCGCGTATCGTTAGCCAGTCGCCTTCGTGGCACTCGTGCGCCTTCGCGGTGCATATGTACCCAGACCATCGAACAGTGGAGCATCCGCGTGACTAAGCGCACTTTCCAGCCGAGCAATCGGCGTCGCAGCCGCACCCATGGTTTCCGTCTGCGCATGCGGACCCGCGCCGGGCGCGCCATCATCTCCTCCCGGCGCCGTCAGGGCCGAGTCCGCCTGGCCGGCTGAGTCTCACCCCGTGCTGGGTTCGGAGTCGCGACTGCGCCGAGCCGGCGAGTTCCGCGACACCATGCGGCAGGGCGTCCGCGCTGGACGCAGCTGCTTGGTGATGCACGCGCGCAAAACCGAACTTCCGCCGTCGCGGGCGGGTTTCATCGTCTCTAAGGCGGTGGGTAAGGCGGTGGTGCGCAACCGCGTGAAGCGACAGCTTCGCCATCTTGCCGCGGCCGCGTTGCCAGCCACACCTTTTCCGGTGGATCTGGTGGTGCGCGCGCTGCCGGAGGCCTCCAGTGGGGATCTGCGCACCGAATTCGAGACTGCATTGACCGCCTGCCTGAATCGGCTCGCGGCATGAAGTACCTGCTGATTGGGCTGTTGAAGGTCTATCGCGCGGTGATTTCGCCGCTCTACCCCCCGGTGTGCAAGTACTACCCGTCGTGTTCGGCCTACGCTCTGGAAGCCGTCACCGTGCATGGGGCAATCAAGGGAACTTGGTTGGGCGGACGTCGACTGGCGAGCTGTCACCCCTGGTCGCTGGGCGGTTACGATCCGGTCCCTGGCACCCGTGCGGCGCAGGAATGGGCCGCCGAACAGGCGGCCAAACACGCTGCCAAACACGCAGCACATGCTTGTGAGCAGGACTGCTCCCAAACCACTACGGCGCCCGACCAGGCAGCCTAAGCCGCTTTGAGGTGAACATGATTGCGATGCTGATCCCGCTGACGTTGTGGGACGACTTTCTTGGGGCGCTCAACGCCGCCATGACCCCGCTGTACTGGGCGGTGTCGGGGATCCTGGTCGGCTTCCACTGGCTGCTGAGCACCTTCATGGATCCGGACTCGGGTTGGACCTGGGCGCTTTCGATCGTGTTGCTCACGGTGGTGATCCGCACCGCACTCATCCCGCTGTTCGTGAAGCAGATCAACTCCTCGCGCAATATGCAGCTGCTGCAGCCGAAGGTGAAGGCGCTCAACGAGAAGCACGGCCACGACCGGGAGCGCCTCGGCCAAGAGACGATGAAGCTCTACAAGGACGAGGGCGTCAACCCGATGGCGTCCTGCACGCCGTTGCTGCTGCAGATGCCGATCTTCCTTGCGCTGTTCTACGTACTCAACAGCGCCTCGACTGGCACCCCACTGGGCTACTTCTTCCAAGCCAACCCGCACCTGGTCACGTCCCTAAAGAACGCCACGGTCTTCGGGGCCCCGATCTCAGGTCGTTTCTGGCCCATGGATGGCAGCGCGTTCACCTTCGGCCCAACCCAGGTTGTCACCATGGTGTTGGTCGTGTTGATGTCGGTGGTGTTGTTCATTACCCAGCTGCAGTTGTTGGCCAAGAACATGCCGCCAGAGGCTCTGACCGGCCCGATGGCTCAGCAGCAGAAAATGATGCTGTACATGTTCCCGTTCATCTACCTGATCGGCGGCGTCAGCATTCCGATGGGCGTGCTGATCTACTGGCTGACGACGAACCTGTGGACGATGGGCCAGCAGTACATCCTGATCCACAACAACCCGGCTCCGGGCACCCCTGCCTATGTGGACTGGGAAGAGCGGATGCGGGCCAAAGGCCTGGATCCGGCTGAAGTGGCTGCCAAGCGACGCGGGGCCAAGCGGCCCACCGCGCCGGCAGCCGGCTCGACGACGGTGGCCCGCCAGGGCGCCGAAGCCGACCCAACGACCCCTGCCGCGGATGACGCCGAATCGCCACAGGTTCAGCGTCAGGTGATCGAGCGGCAACAGCCGCGCCGGGGCACTCGTGCCCAGCGCAAGAAGTGACGAAGGAGTGGCTCAGGTGAGTGAAGAGCAGATCGTGAGTGAAGAGCAGATCGAAACGGCCCCGGAAAGCGCAACCGAAGGCCCGTCCAAGCGGGTAGTGGCGCTGGACAACGAAGGCGAAATCGCCGCTGACTACCTGGAGGAGTTGCTCGACATCGCCGATCTCGACGGTGACATCGACACCTTCAGCGAAGGCGGACGGGCACATGTCTCGATCGTGACCGAAGGCGACCAGTTGGTGGGTCGCGATGGCGAGGTGCTGGAGGCATTGCAGGAGTTGGCTCGACTGGCGGTGATGACTGAGACCGGTCACCGCAGTCGGCTGATGCTTGATGTCGCCGGGTACCGCGAGAAGCGACGCAAGGTGTTGCAGGAGCTGGCCCAGGACGCAGTGTCTTCAGTGAACGAGAGCGGCGAGTCGGTGCGGCTGGCCCCGATGAACCCGTTCGAGCGGAAGATCGTCCACGACGTGGTTGCTGACGCCGGACTCGTCAGTGAGTCTGAGGGCGAGGAGCCGCAGCGCCGCGTCGTGGTTCTGCCGAAGGCCTGAGTGGAGCAGCGGTACGCCGACTACTTCGGTGACAGCTCAGAGTCGATCAAGCGCTATGTCGACATACTGCTCGACCGTGGGATCACTTGGGGTGTCATCGGGCCACGCGAGGGTGAGCGGCTTTGGGAGCGCCACATTCTCAACTCGGTGGCGGGCGCTGGGCTGATCCCGGCGGATGCCACGGTGGCTGATGTTGGCTCGGGTGCTGGCTTGCCCGGGATCCCGTTGGCACTGTTGCGACCTGACCTGATGATGACTCTGGTGGAGTCGTTGGCTAGGAGGTCTGCCTTCCTGGAACAGGCCGTTGCTGAGCTTGGGCTTGGTGAGCGGGTCAGGGTCGTCCGTTCGCGCGCCGAGGATCACCGCGAAACCTATGACGTGGTGGTGAGCCGCGCGGTCGCGCCGCTGCCGAAGCTGATTGGGTGGTGCGCACCCCTGTGTGGCGCCGGTGGTCGAGTGCTGGCACTGAAGGGCCAATCAGCATTGAGTGAGTTGGCTGATGCCGCGCCGGAGTTGGCCCGGGCGAAGCTGAAGGCTCAAGTTCATGAGCTGGACGTCCCGCTTCTGCAGGAACGCACCTGGGTGGTGGAGGCCGCCAGGCGATAGGTTGTCCCGGCTGGTGGGCGTTGGTTTCGCCAGGCGGTAGGGGTCTGCGGTTTGGGCCTATGGTGAAGTTTCACGTGAAACACCGACTGTCTCAGGAGAGCAGATGTCGATCAATACCCCGGTTGCTGCACGGCGTGCGGCCTTCGACGAACCCGACGAGCCAGTCGACGACGCCGGAGTGTCGGACGACCTCAGCAGTGAGGTTTCACGTGAAACAGCGCTACCCCGGCCGCCACGCACCCGCACGATGGTTATCGCCAACCAGAAGGGTGGCGTGGGTAAGACCACCACGGCAGTCAACCTGGCCACCGCGCTGGCTCTGGGTGGCCTCAAAGTGCTGGTGATCGATCTTGATCCACAGGGCAACGCCTCGACTGCGCTCGGCGTCGACCACAGTGAAGGGGTGCAGGGCACGTATGAGGCCCTCTCTGGTGAGGTTTCGATCGCGGATTTGGTGCAGCGCTCCACTGAGGCTCCGGGGCTCTGGGTGCTGCCGGCGACGATCGACCTGGCCGGTGCCGAGATCGGCTTGGTGAGTGTTCCCAGCCGAGAGAGCCGCCTGCTGCATGCGCTGCGGGACTTCAGTGAGCTGCACCACCCGGATTACGTCTTCATCGATTGCCCGCCTTCGTTGGGCCTGCTCACCCTCAATGCACTGGTGGCTGCAGATGAGATTCTCATTCCGATCCAGTGCGAGTACTACGCGCTGGAGGGGGTAACCCAGTTGCTGCGCACCATCAACCTGGTCAAAGGCTCGATGAACGAGCGGCTCTACCTTTCCACGGTCCTGCTGACGATGTTCGACTCGCGCACTCGGCTGGCCTCCCAGGTGGCCTCCGAGGTGCGGCGGCACTTCCCCAAGGAGACGCTCCCAACGACGATCCCGCGCTCGGTGCGGGTTTCCGAGGCGCCGAGCTACGGGCAGTCGGTGATCAATTACCACTCGGCCTCCGCTGGGGCGCAGGCCTACCTGGCAGCGGCCACTGAGCTGGCGCATCGCGGCGCTGAGATGAAGGAGAAGTGAGTTGAACGCACCACGGCGCACCGGCTTGGGTAAGGGTCTAGGCGATCTGCTGCAGCGCACGGATCCGGAGTTGGCACCCGCAGGTGAAGCCCCCGCTGAGTCGTCCGGCTCGGTTGGTGGCGCTCGCTTTGCCGAAATCCCGATCGACTCCATCACGCCAAACCCGAAGCAGCCGCGGACGGTGTTCGATGAGGACGCCCTGGCCGAGTTGGTTGACTCCATCAAAGAGGTGGGCCTGCTACAGCCGGTGGTGGTGCGCCCGCTGGAAGATGGCCGCTACGAGCTCGTCATGGGCGAGCGTCGAACCCGCGCAAGTCAACAAGCCGGTTTATCGACAATTCCGGCGATCATCCGCCGGACTGAAGAAGCAGATCTGCTGCGCGACGCCTTGCTGGAGAATCTGCACCGAGCCCAGCTGAATCCCTTGGAGGAGGCGGCCGCCTATCAGCAGATGCTGCGGGACTTCGGCTGCACCCAGGAAGAGCTCTCCACCCGGATCAAGCGTTCTCGGCCGCAGATCTCAAACACCATTCGGCTGCTGCAGTTGCCTTCACCGGTGCAGCGGCGAGTGGCCGCCGGGGTGCTCAGCGCCGGACATGCGCGGGCGCTGCTGATGCTGCCCGACGTCGCCTCAATGGAAAAGCTCGCTACTCGAATCGTTGCCGAGGGTCTCTCGGTGCGCGCGGTGGAAGAAATCGTCGCCATAGGTGAGCACGGTGCCAAGCGGGCGCCTCGCTCTAAGAAGGCCGCTGAACCGCCAGCGGTGGCCGTCCGGCTAAAGGGTGAGCTCTCTGATCGGCTCGATACCCGGGTTTCCATCACTGGGACGGCCAAGCGCGGTCGAATCGTGATCGACTACTCCGGCGCCGAAGACCTGGAGCGGATCGTCGGCCTGCTCCTGTAGGACGCCGCAAGCCGATTTATCGACAAATAGTTGCCACCAAGTTCGCCTAGTTGCCACCAAGACCCTTCGACGGGCTCAGGGAACTGGTGGGGGCTTCGACGGGCTCAGCCAACTACTGGTGGTATGCACCCAAGCTCTGAGCCGTGACCCCAGCCCCCTGAGCTTGTCGAAGGGTCGTGGCCGGCCCCGGGACCCTTCGACAAGCTCAGGGAACTGTTGGCGGCACTGAGGGCCCTTCGACAAGCTCAGGGAACTGTGTTCAGAGCCAGCTCGAGGTGATCAACGGTGAAGACGAGGCCGGGGTACTGATTGCCCGTATCCACGGTCACAAAGCCGAGCCGGTGGTACCAATCGGCCAGCCGGGTGTTCTCACCGACAATCCCGATCTTCAGTCTGAGGGCGCCACCAGCGCGGGCTCGGCGGACGGCCTCGGCCACGAGGGCCTCGCCGTGGCCCTGATGGCGAGCCTCCGGCGTCACCGCGAGATGGCGCAGCGACCAGACCTGCCGATCCGAGGACGGGCCGACGAAAGCGCAGCCGACTAAGGCGCCAGCGCGCTCAGCCGCGTACAGCTGAAACCCCTTGGCAACCACCACTGCCACCTGCTCCTCAACCCAAAAGGCCGGGTTACTAGGGGTGTTGTCGGCAGTGATGCCGTAAGCGGCAGTATCGGTGGCGAATCCGCGGCGCAGGACGTCCAGGCAGTCGCCGTACCGCGCGGGGCCGATGTCGAGCAGCACCATGGCTCAGCCGACGTGGCGGGCCCAGGCATTGTCGACCAGCTGGGAGCACAGCAGCCCGAAATCCCAGCCAGCCGCCTCGACCGCTTGGGGGAACAAGGAGGTCTCAGTCATGCCGGGAGCGGAGTTGGCCTCAATGAAGACCGGGGTGCCGTCGTCGGTCACGATGATGTCGGCGCGGGAGTGGCCCTGCAGACCAAGCACCTGGTGGGCCGAGATTGCCAGATCGGCGCACGCCTTGGCCACGTCCGCTGAGAGCTCGGCAGGCACGATGAACCGGGTTTCACCAGCGGTGTAACGAGCGGTGTAGTCATAGATGCCGGAGTTGGGCCGAATCTCCACCGCAGGCAGCGCGACGGTCTTTCCGTCCAGTTCCACCACTGAAACGGCCACTTCGGTGCCCACGATGAACTGCTCGACCACCGTGACGTCGCCATAGGCGTAGGCGCCCACCATTGCCGCTGGCAGTTCGTCGACCGAGTTCACCATCGAGCAACCGAGCGCCGAGCCGCTACGGGCGGGCTTCACCATCAGCGGGAAGCCGAACCGCTCGCCGAGGGCGGTCACCAGTGCTGCGGCGCCGAGTTCGCGGAACATGTCGTGGGGCAGGGCAACCGAGGCAGCAGTGTTGATGCCAGCCTGGGCGACCAGCGGACCGGCAATGGCCTTGTTGAAGCTACGACGCGCAGCCGCCGGGGACGAACCGACATAGGCCACCTCGAGCAGGTTCAGCACCTGCTGTAGCCCGCCGTCCTCGCCAACCCCGCCATGCAGCAGGGGGAAGACGACCGGGTTCTTCAGGCCGTGCAGCAGCTCGATCAGACCGGCGTTCAGGTCGGATTCGATGACCTCTCGGCCCTGATCGCGCAGCGCCTGAGCGACTCGGCGACCCGAGCGCAGCGACACTTCCCGTTCATGCGATAGTCCGCCGGCCAGCACAACGATGGGGCCATGGGCTTGGGTGTCGTTCATTGCGGTTCCTAACTGATGTCCGGTGCCGGGCCGGTTTGCAGGTCGTTGTGCCGGGCGGTGCCCGGAATGATGCCGAAGGTGCGGTTCATCTCCATCTCAGCGGCGATGACTTCACCCAGGCGGCGAGTGCCTTCCAAGATCCGCTCGGGAGGCGGGAAGCAGAATGAGAGCCGCAGATTGCGGCTGCCCAGGCCGTCGGCGTAGAAGGCCGTACCGGGGGTGAAGGCCACCCGGGCAGAGACTGCGCGGGGCAGCATGGCTTGGGAGTCAATGCCCTCTGGCAGCGTCAGCCAGACGAAGAAGCCGCCGTTGGGCACCGTCCAAGTGCTGCCGGGGGGCATGTGTTCGGCCAAGCCGGCCAGCATGGCGTCGCGCCGCTCGCGGTACATGTCGCGGAAAGCGACGATCTGACCGCGCCAGTCGAACTCGTTGAGATAAGTGGAGATCGCGTACTGGCTGAACACCGGCGGAGCCAAAGTGGCCGCCTCCTGGGTGAGCACCAGCTTTTCGCGCACCGCATGAGGGGCCAGGGCCCAGCCAATTCGGAACCCGGGAGCGAAGGTCTTGGAGAATGAGCCGAGGTAAACCACGTTGTCAGCGTCCATTGAACGCATGGCGGGCATCGGCTCGCCCTCGAGGGTGAGCAACCCGTAGGGGTTGTCCTCGATGATCAGCAGGTCGTATTCCTTGGCGACCTCAAGGATCGCGCGGCGCCGCTCCACCGGCTGGGTCACCCCGGTCGGGTTCTGGAAGTTCGGGATGGTGTAGAGGAACTTCACCCGCTCCCCGGCCGCCCGCAGACTCACCAATGCCTGGCGCAGCGCATCGGGAAGGATGCCGTGATCGTCCATCGCCACGTGGACGATCTTGGCCTGGTAGGCGTGGAAAGTGCCCAACGCGCCGACGTAGCTGGGTCCTTCAGCCAAGATCACATCGCCGGGATCGATGAACACTCGAGTGACCAGGTCGAGGGCCTGTTGAGAGCCGCAGGAGACGACCACATCGTCGGGGTGGGCGTGAATGTGCTCCTCGGCCATCACCTCGACGATCTGCTCGCGCATGAACAGCTCGCCTTGGCCGGAGCCGTACTGCATCGCCTGGACGCCGCGCTCGGCAACCAGGCGGCTCATCGCCTCACCCAGTGCCTCGCGGGGCAGATCGGCGATATTCGGCATGCCGCCAGCCAAGGAGACCACTTCGGGCCGGTTGGCTACGGCGAACAAAGCTCGGACGGCAGATACCTGCAATCCGTGGGTTCGTTCGGCGTAGGCATCAACATATTGGTCCAGTCGCGTGTCGCGACGGGACGGCTCGGGCAGACTCACCGGTCCAGATTGCCGCACTGACGGCCTAGGATGAAATCGGCCAACCCGAATCTGGTCTAAGAAAACCCAAGGAAAGTCCATGGCGCGAATCTCACCGCTGGTCGCCGCGGAGCTGATCGAACTGCCCTGCCCCTACTGCGGACGGCAACTCCCGGCCGGTACGGACTGGCTGGTGGCCGCCCAATCGCAATGGGGTCGCTGCGGGGTGAAGCTGAGCCAGGACGGCCAGGTTGTCGGCATCTTGGCGTTGGCTCCCGGCGAAGAACGCGGCCAAGGGTTGGTGAAGGCGATCTGGGTGCGCCCTGAGGTGAGTGGACGGGGCTACGGCCGTCAACTGGTGCAGGGGGCCGCGGCCGACATGGTACGGCTGAAGCTCGACGTCCTTTTGGCCGCCGGTGGGCGCACACACCTTGCCTGCGCGACTCCGCCGAGTGAGTTCCTGGCCGCGGTCGGATTCGTCCGTCCGGCGGATTCGCGGTTGTGGCGCCTGGAACTGCACCGTGCCGTGCTGGAACGCAGCGGACTCGGCCTGCTCGGACGCCTACTGAGGGGCTTGGGAAGTGGCCCCGAGCCTGCTGGTGGCGCCGTATCCTCCCACGCGACCCGCAGCGGTCGCTGATCGGCTCCCACCGCTTGTCGCGGCACCACCTAGGCGGGCGGATCCTTGGTGATGCTGGCGGTGATGTCGCTGATCGAACCGTCCGCTCGGTATTCATACACCGCCGCGCTGCTGTGTTCGCCGGTGGTGATGAGCGCAAAGGTGCGATCAGCGGCCGGGTAGCTGACGTTGTGATCGATCCAGGTGCCCTCGTTGAGGTAGACCGACCCATCGGGCAGCCTGCGGTAGTCGGGAATGTGAGTGTGGCCGAAGACGACCACCTCGACCCGCTCGGCGGGATTGTGCAGGTACTGCGCGATCGCCTGCTTGGCGAAGTAGCCGATGTCCAGGGCGCCAGCGGCAGCTTCGATGAAGGACGTACTCACCTGGACCTTGTTGATCTCTTGCCGCTGGTTCCAGGTGCGCTGAATGTCGACGAACAGGGTGGGGGCTGAGATCCGGCCGTCGGGCTGGGCTACCGGGTAGAAGTCCTGAAGTGAGTAGCTGCCGTGTAGGCCAGCGAAGTCGAGGTCGAACACGTGGTCCTCGAAGCGTTCGAATGGGGTGATCCGGTTCATCTCCGCGCTCAACACCCGGTAGTACACGTAGGCGCCGTACTGGTCGATGTCCGACTTCTCCGGCGCCGAAGCGATCTCGGGATAGTCCTTCTTGATCGGCGGGCGGCCTTGAAGAATCCAACTGGCAGCGATTCGGGCATAGAAGTAGCCCGGCGGCAGCATGGTGGCCTCTTGGTGGGCGAGGGCTGCGTTGGTGACCGAGTCGGGTGCGGAAAACACGTCATAGCGGTGGCCATGCTCGATCACCACTTCGCCGCGATCTCCGGTGCGATGCAGGCCCAGCCCAGCGGCGTCCCGCGCCTCTACGGTGCCCGGAACTGCCTCAGCGAGCACGCCGGATTCCAGCAACATGTCGTGGTTTCCCGGGACGTAGGTGAACTTGATTCCTGAGGCGACCAGCCGGTTCAGCTCATCGATCACCACCTGGTTGTTGGCGATCACCTTGGCGTAGAACTGACGCGGATCGTTGTAGGCGGCATAGGTGAGAGGCAGGTACCAATCGTCGAGGAAGTCCCCATTGATCACCAGTTCGCGTACATCGCTGGTCTGTTGAAGACGCCGCAGGAAGTCCACCAGGTGCGTCCGGTTGGCAACGTCTTCAGCAAAAGCATCATCGATGCCAAGGTGTAGGTCGCTGACCACGACGATCTTGTCCCTGGTCGCGCTGGGCTGCCATAACGGCACATGGTCGGCAGGGCTTGCAGGTTTGGGGGTGGCAAGAATCACGGTAAGTCGACCTCTCTGTCGATGTGCCCTCTGATGCTAGGCGGCATCGACGCCCGACGCCGCCCTCTCAAGCATGGAAGCACACCGCGGGGCGGTGGGTGGGTCGAACATGCGGTTAGGGCCACGCTGTGGCCCTAACCGGGTCGCAATCGGCTCAGATGAACTCGTCCAGGGCCTTACGGAAGGCCGACTTCGGCTTGGCGCCGACGAACTGCTTGACCAGTTGGCCGCCGAGGAAGATCTGGATTGTCGGCAGGCTCATTACCCCTTGCTGGAGGGGGGTCTGGGTGTTGGTGTTGGTGTCCATCTTGACGAAGGTCACCTGGTCGCCCAGCTCAGTGGACAGCTCTTCGATGATCGGGGAGAGCTGCCGACAGGGTGCGCACCAATCGGCCCAGTAGTCGACGACCACCGGCTTGGCGGAAGCGAGCACAACATCGGAAAAGGTGGCGTCGGTGACGTCGACCACGGCCATCTGCGGACTCCTCAATACTTCGCGTTCAGGTAAGTCAGCTTAGGTCACTGGTCAGACAATGCGGCCAGGTAACGCTCCGCGTCCAGCGCGGCCGCGCAACCCGTACCGGCCGCGGTGACGGCCTGGCGGTAGGTGTGATCAACCAGGTCGCCGCTAGCGAAAACGCCGGCCAGGTTGGTGCGGGTGCTGGGAGCGTCCACCAACACATAGCCAGCATCGTCGAGGTCTACCTGACCCTTGACCAGCTCGGAACGCGGATCGTGACCGATCGCCACAAACAAGCCCTGGAGGGGCAATTCGCGGGTCTCGCCGGTGACGGTGTCGGTGAGGATGGCGCCAGTAATCGCTGAGTCGCCGGTCAGGCCGGTGATCACCGAGTTCCAGGCGGGGATGATCTTCGGGTCAGCCAGGGCGCGATCGACCATGATCTTGGAGCCACGCAGCTCATCGCGGCGGTGGATCAGGGTCACCGACTTGGCGAAGCGGGTGAGGAAGGTGGCCTCCTCCAGCGCGGAATCGCCGCCGCCGACTACGGCAATGTCCTTCTCGCGGAAGAAGAAGCCGTCGCAGGTGGCACACCAGGAAACCCCGCGGCCGCTCAGCCGGTCTTCATCGGCCAGGCCGAGGCGCCGGTAGCCCGAACCCATGGACAGGATGACTGCCTTGGCCGAGTAGGTGTTGCCCTCACCATCGGTGACGGTCTTGATCGGCCCGGTCAGATCGACCGCGGTCACATCATCAGTGATGATCTCGGTGCCGAAACGCTCAGCCTGCCCGCGCATGCTCATCATCAGCTCCGGGCCCATGACGCCGTCGGTGAAGCCGGGGTAGTTCTCCACCTCGGTGGTGTTCATCAAGGCTCCGCCAGCAGTGATGGCGCCCTCGAAGAGCAGGGGCTTGAGTCCGGCGCGGGCGGTGTAGATCGCCGCGGTGAAACCGGACGGGCCGGAGCCGATGATGATGACTTCACGGATGTCGGTCATGGGGGATCCTCTTCCAAATACTGCTCGAACACTGCCAACTGTGGTGCCTGTACCGGTCAGGTGCAACCTGCCGCGCAGCAGAAACATTCCGGATACCAGGCGGGGTATCAAGACCACGAGCACAGCCAGGCTCGGGGTGCGCCCTGAGGGCACTGAGCCTGGCTGCGCCTCCACTCAGGTCGATGGGGCCCTAGGTGATGACGGAATGCGAATGGACCGGCAATTAAGGCCTTACGGCGTTCTTCATCGTGATGGAGACCGAGTCAGATTTCGACTTGGAGCTGTAGGCGGTCAGATTGACGTCGATGGGTATGCGGAGGTCCATAATGGAATGCTTTCCAGTCCGCTTGTCGAAACTCTCCCGTAATGGGGCACCTAACTCATCTGCGATTGAGACCGCTGTCTTGCTGTTCGACTGGGTATATTTGGTCGCAGCACCATAGCCTGAAGTGTGCTTCGCCCTCATGACCGTGCCGCAGGTAATAGAGCCGGAAACGCCAACGCTCCAAGGTAGGCCGACGCCGATACCGACGCTGGTTGAGCAAGTCGGAGAATAGGTCGCCTGCGAGACCCGGAGCTTGTAGAGCTTCTTGGCCTTGCGGCCGGCTCCGCACTTGTTGTAGGACCAGACCTGGATCTTGGGCGCTTCAAGAACGCGGTCGATGTACTTCCGTGCCCACTGACCATGTGGCGCCACTCCAAACTTCATGGTGCCGCTCGACTTGATTACCAAGCAGGTCTTGATGTCGGGAACCCAGACAGTTTGTGTCGTCGAGAATGTCTTCTCGTAATGCGGATTGGCCGCCGCGCTCGCCGGTGTCGGTGTAGCGAGGAGGGCAAAGCAGCTGGCCAGGCAGGCGAGCACAGAAACACCGAGTCTTGCGGCTTTGGTGTAAGGAAAATTCACACTGACTCCGATCGTCGGGGTGGCCGGGCGCCGACCCAGACCCAGCTTAGGGAACGATGTTCTCTCAGTCTATGTATTGTCCGTATCCTGATCTTTCGAGCCATAGGTCTCTTGTCTGGAAGACCGCACACTCAAGAGCAGTTAGGCTCGCTGGCGTGCTGATCTTGCTTTCACCGGCCAAGGCGCTGGACTTCGACACCTTAGTGCCCAAGACCGCGCCCAGCCTGCCGCGGCTGCTCGACGATGCTGCCGCGCTAGCCGAGGTGATGAAGGCCAAGTCGATCAGCGAACTGGCGAAGCTGTCAGCAATCTCGGCTGAGTTGGCCGCGTTGAACGCTGAGCGTTGGGCGGAGTTTCGCGTGCCGTTCACCCCCGGCGAGGCCCGTCCGGCGATCTTCGGATTCAACGGGGACGTCTACCAGGGCCTAGCGGCACGCGACCGCTTCGGTACCGCCGACTTCACCGAGGCGCAAAAGACCCTGCGAATCCTGTCGGGGCTGTACGGCGTGCTGCGTCCGCTGGATCTGATCTTGGCCTACCGCCTGGAGATGGGCACCCGACTGGCCACTGAGCGCGGCGCGAATCTCTATCAGTGGTGGGACGGACGGATTACCGACCTGCTCCGCGCCGACCTGGCCGAATCTCCAGGAGCGCCGGTGGTGATCAATCTGGCCTCGACGGAGTACTTCACCGCCGTGCAGCCACACCGCTTGGCCGCCCGGGTGATCAGCCCGCGCTTCGAAGACACCGACGCCCGGGGTCAGCGCAAGGTGGTCTCCTTCTACGCCAAGCGGGCCCGCGGCGAACTGGCCGCCTGGCTGATCGCCCATCGCGCCCGGACGCCAAAGGCTCTGCTGGGATTCGACGCCGCCGGTTACCGCTATGACCAGGCATCCTCCAGCCCGGACCAACCGGTGTTCGTCCGCAGCTTCGCTGATCGGGGCTAACTCAGGCCGTAGGCCTTGTGGATCATCCAGATTGGGTGCTCGGTCTTGACCCCGGACGACTGCTCGATCTGCCAACGGCAGGTCTCGGTGTCACACAACGCCAACTCGGAACTGGTGGCTTTGACCATGTCGAACAGCGGCTTGCCGACGGCCTGGGCCACCTCGTACTTCTCCTTCTTCAACCCGTAGGTGCCGGCGATGCCACAGCAGGTCGCATTGGAGTCGACCACGGTTAGGCCAGGGATGAGTCGCAGCACTTCCAGGGCTGGCTTGCCGATGCCCTGACTCTTCAGCTGACAGGGGGCGTGATAGGGCACCGTCATCTCCACCGGGGCGAAATCGGTGGGTAGCTCGCCAGCTTCGTGAAGGTCGAGCAGGAACTCCATGATGTCGCGGGTGCGGGTGCCCACATCGCGCAGCCGCTCGTCCTCCACCCCCATGATCTCGCTGGCTTCATGCTTCAGCATGCCGGTGCACGAGCCGGAGGAGGAGATGATCGTCAGGTCTTTTCCGGCCGAGCGCAGGTCGTCGCACAGCTTCAGCACGCTCGCGCTGGCCTGCTTGAACAGCCCATTCGACTGTTGCGCCAGCCCGCAACAACCCTGCTTCGGCACCAGCACCTCAAAGCCAAGGCGCTCCAGCACCTCCACCGACTTCTTGGACGTTTCCACCTCGAAGTAGCCGCCAGCGCAGCCGTGGAAGAACACCACCGCCCCGCGCGGGAACGGTCCGGCAGGCGTGGCGCGCTTGGCGAACCAACTTTCGAAAGTCTGCGACTGCGGCGGCGGCATCGGAGCGTCAGCATGGACGCCGACCACCACCTCCATCACCTTACGCAGCGGCTTATTGTTCAGCACCGCCCGCGCCAGCGGAGCCACCGGGGTCATCAGCGTGCCCATCAGGACCGTCTGGCCGATCAGGCGATCCCGCAGCGGCATGTGGTCCGCTTTCATCACCGCGCGGGCTTGGGAGTTCAGTTCGGCGATCTGGACGCCTTGAGGGCAAACCAAGGTGCAGATGCCGCAACTGGAGCAGTAATCAAGGGAATGATCTACCGATTCGCCGTCACGGAAGCGCTCAGCCTGGGGGCCGACGAACTTGGGGCCGGTGAACAGCGGAGTGACCGCAGCCACCGGGCACTGGGTTTCACAGATGGTGCATTTCACGCACGAATCGAGACTGGCCCGCGACAGCGCGTGGCCAGCAAACTCCAGGCCTTCGCTGTTCATGCCAACTCCTTACTGATCGCCGCTGCGGCCACAATCGCGCTAGCCAGCGCGATGCCGTCCCCCGATTTTTCCGTCCAACCAGACGCGCCGGCGATGATGCCACCAGCGGCGTAAAGGTTGGCAAACACCGGGATGCCGGCGGCATCGACTGCCTGCATCTTCGGATTTACCGCAACCCCAACCTTGAACAGCGGTTGCTCAGGTCCCCAATACTCGCCATGGATCAGTGGCGTCTGGTCCAACCCGGCCAGGGGCAAATCAAACAGGGTCTCGCGCACCACCTGGTGGGAATCAAGGTTCAGCGCACCGGATTCGAAGCCGCCAGTTGCCAGCAGGAAGGCATCGGCGGCGTAGCCGCGTCCACCCAGCCCGGCGGCGGTGGTGACGCTGGTCACCCGATCACCGCTGCTGGCATAGCGCACCGTGCGCACCCCGGGGACGATCCGCACCCCGGCAGCCAAGGCCCTGGCGGTCAGTGCCTCGGTCAGCCTCAGGCCCGGAACCGACGGTGGTGGCAGCGGAATCTCGAACACCCGATGCGCCAACTTTCCGGCCAGATCGCGCCAGGCATGCAGATCTTTCAGCCCCAGCACCGCGGGCAGGCCGACGATTTCGTCTTCGCGGAGCTGATCGACCACCGCCTTGGCGAAGCGCACCCGGAAGTCCTCGTCGTCGAAGGCCCGGGCGTAGGTGAGACCGGAGGAGTCGATTTCGCCGTCGCGGGCCGGTACGTCAACCCAGAGGTGCCGTGCGCGCAGCCGTCCGCCATCTGGAAGTGGGGTGCGGGCAAGGTTCTCGGCGATCAACTGGGGCTGGAAGTCCTTCAGTCCCCGGATGCCGACGATCACCAACTTGGCCCCGTCGGTGACGTGACCGGCAATCATGCTCGGCTGAGCCAGACAGGTGGGACGGATCGCGCCGACGGCAGTTGGCAGCTGGTAGTTGCTTTCCGGATCGCCGAGAAGGAGCTCCGGCAGCAGCTTCTTCAGATAGTCCAAGCCAGTCAGCACCGCCTTACCGCCGATCGCGGTGTAGGGGTGCGTCGTCGCGACCGAGCCAACCGCTTTGATGGGGTTAAAGACGCGCTCCGGGGCGTAGCCGAAGACGTCGATGGTGCCCTGGCCCAACTGCAGCCCGCCGAGCCCCTTGTGTAGCAGCACCACCTGCACGCCGACCTCAGCCAGGCGATTGGCGGCGACCAGACCGGCCAGGCCGGCGCCGATGACGACTACCCGGCTCATAGCACGACCTCACTGGTTGGCTGGGGAAGGTGTTCGACGTCGAGCGTGCCCTGGAAGATCCAGTTGTCGAGTGCGGTCTGGCGCACCTGATCGCCGTACAGGATGGGCCATAGCCCGATCCAGCGGTTTTTGAGGAAGAGCCGCAACAACCCGTTGGCCCGCTCGGAGTCGAGGTGGCCGGCGTCCAGGGCGATTCCGGTGGCGCGGACGCTGCAGAAGCCGCCCTGGCAAGGCCCCATGCCGAGGCGAAGTTGGCGGCGCAGGTCGTCAAAGGAGCCCGCGGGTTGGCTGGCCAGGGCGTCGGTGAACATCTTGCGGCTCATCAGCTCGCACTCGCAGATGATCTGTTCGTCGAAGCGGTCATGCTCGCGGTCGTGCAACCGGTCGCTGACGAGGTGGGTACGTCCAGACTCCGAGCCGGGAACCGGCTCAGCGTCCGTGCGGCAATCGCGGTGCTCGCCGCGCTTGTCACACATCGCATCCACGATGTGTTCAGCCATCAGCCGGTAGGTGGTCAGCTTGCCGCCACCGATGGTGAGCATGCCGTCCAACCCGTCGCGGGTGGTGTGATCGATGACTGCCATTCCGCGGCTCATATGCCTGGTGTCAGAGACGGCCACCCGATCATCCTTGATCAGCGGACGGGCCCCGGCCCAGGCGTGCAGGGCGCGGGAGTTGCGGAAGCCAGGAATGAGTACCTCGCCAGCGTCCAGCATCTGTTGCACTTCGTGGGCCTCGATGGCCAGGTTGTCGGGGTCATCAACCTTCACATCGGTGGTGCCGATGATGCTGACGGTGTGCGCTGGCACCAGGATGTCGCCATCAGCTGGGTAGATGCAGCGGTTGACTACCCGGTTCACCAGCCGGTGGTTCATCGCGATCATGATGCCGCGACCGGGCACTACCTCTACCGGGTGGGCACCGGCCATCGCGGCGATCTGCCCAGCCCATGGCCCGGCGCAGTTCAGCACGAAGTCGCACTCGATGAGCACCTCCTCGCCGCTGCGGAGGCTAGTGCAGCGAACTGCGGTCACCCTGCCAGCTTCAGTTTCGATTTTGGTGACCCGGTGGTAAGTGAGGATCTGGGCGCCATAGTGACGGGCTGAGTTGGCCGCACCCCAGACCAGCTTCCAGCCGTCCACCGTGCCATCGCGCACTTCGATAGCGCGGCTGATGCCCGGGTTCAGCCGAGGCTCATTGCGCAGGGCCTCGGCGACACTCACCTCACGGGCCCAAACCCCAGTATTGGCCGCACCTGCCAGGAACTTGTCGGCGAAGGTGGGGTCATCACCTGGACAGGTGACGAAGTAGCCGCCGGTCGATTCGATCGCACCAGCCTGGATCCGGGTCAGGATCTCATTCTCGCTGGCGCATTCCCGCGCAGACTCCGGATCAGAAACCACATAGCGGCCACCGGAGTGCAGGAGTCCGTGGAAGCGTCCGGTGGTGCCCTGGCCTAAATCGGCCCGCTCTACCAGGACGGTGCTGAAGCCGCGCATTGCCACATCGCGCACGACTCCGGCTCCGGTTGACCCCCCACCGATGACCACAACGTCAACAGCGAGTTTCCTCACCCGTTCCTCCGATCTGATCCGACGGAGCGAACCCGGGGTTCGACGCTGACCCTAGGCATCGCGAACGATGTCCGCCGTTCGCCATCAGCCTAAGCAGCCTCGGTTCGGATGCCCATCGGTCGAACCTTAGGTGGAGCAGACGTGCAAGCTAGGACGCTGCCGGTGAGAAATCGGCCCGCGCCGCCGAATTGCGGTCTTTGCCCCGGATTCGGCTCAGACCCGCAGCCGATCCAGCACCGCCCGAGCGGTGCCCTCATCGAGCACCAGGTCAGTCGCCGCGCCTGATCGCAGGGCACCGACGACCGCTGCCGCCCGCGATGGGTCGGCGACCACACAGATCCGTCGGTTGATGCGTTGCAGCTCCGCCGGAGTGAGGCCGGTGGCTCGGGCGTTGTGCGGAATGTCGGCATAGGTGCCGTCCTCTCGCAACAGCACCGTGCACACGTCGCCGACGACGCCGTCGGCGGACAGGTGGGCCATGTCGGTTTCGTCCAGGTAACCGGCGGTGTAGACGTGGGACGGAACGCGACCCTGCAGGCACCCCACCCCAAAGACCGCCAGATCGAGGTTGTCGTGCAAACGCAGCACGTTGCGCACCGAGCGTTCCCGCCACATCGCGTCCTTGGTGGCGGCGAAGTCGAAGAAGGCCGGCACCGGGAATAGCACCACCCGGGCGTCGAATGCTTCGCCGAAGGCTTGCAGGATCTCGCCGATGTAGGGGATTCCCGATCCGCGCTGGTTGGCTCCGCCATTGATCTGCACCACGGTGGCGTCCACCAGCGGCCGACGGCCCAGGTGTTTGACGATGTGCGACAACGTCACGCCCCAAGCCACGCCGATGAGCTGGTGATCGTCCACCATCTCAGTGAGCAATTTTCCGGCTAGCCGGGCCACCTGCTCGAAGCGCGCGGCCTCGTTCGCGTTCTCGCGCACCGAGACCATGTGCACCCGAACACCAAAGATTTGAGCCAGCGTCGCCGCCATCGGTGAGGCCGAGCCCTGGTGATCGGCGAGGCTTATGCGCACTAAACCTGAGTCGCGGGCGTCCTTCAGCAGGCGCGAGACCGAGGAGCGGGAAAGCTTCAGCTGTCGTGCGATGCTTTCCATGGTCTCGCCCTGGATGTAGTAGCGCGAGGCGGCTTGGTACATCTCCTCGTAGCGGTCGTTCATCTCGCCATCCTCCCGTTGCACGTTCGTGCACCGGTCTAGCGCATGCGTTCATGGGTTAGCAAGATGAAGCCATCGGTGGGACCGCGCTCGGTGTTCCACACAACGCAGTGTTCGAGTGGCAAGGGAGTCCTCATGAGCATGACCGCGACAGTGGTCTTCTCCTGCGAACCCCCTTCCCTCGGCTCCGGTGATCCGGTCCGCTCACTTGGCGGCTCGGCCTTCGTCCCAACTCCGGAACTGGACCCTGGAGTCGGGAGATGTGTTCGCTTGGTCCAGCAGCCGACTGACCGCAGTGAAGCGGTCGGTGTCGGCAATGACTACCGGAACCCGCGCCTTGGGGCCGGTTGGCCTCGGGGTACGTCCTCCCACCACCTCGGACGGACGTGGGGCTCAGCCCTACGCGAGTTCCGGTGAGCCTGCCCACATCTCAAGGTTGTTTACACCTCCCCAGTTTGGGGACCAGATTCAAAGACGCGTCCATGGCGGACGCCCAAGCTGACACCACGGTGTCGGAAAGTGAGTAAGAAGTGGGAGCTCTATTCCTCTCTGAGGTAGTCGGCACAGCGATGCTGCTCCTCCTGGGTGCTGGCGTCGTGGCCAACACTGCGTTGACGAAGTCGAAAGGCAATGGCACCGGGTTCCTGTTCGTGAACTTCGGCTGGGGCCTTGCGGTCTTCGCCGGCGTTCTCGTCTCCCAGGCATCGGGCGCTCATATCAATCCAGCCGTCACTCTGGGCCTGGCAGCTCAGAGCATCGCCAAGGGCGAAGCGGTTGACTGGGCCAAGGTGGGTGTCTACCTGATCGCTCAGCTGATTGGTGCCTTCATCGGTGCCGTCCTGGCCTGGGTTGCCTACAAGCAGCACTTCGACGAGGAGCCCGACCCGGCCACCAAGCTGGGCGTGTTCTCCACCGGTCCGGCCATCCGTAACTACGGCTGGAACCTCGCGACTGAGGCCATCGGCACCTTCGTGCTGGTGTTCGTGATCATCGCGGCCGGTTCGTGGAAGTCGGTTGACCTTGGTTGGCTAAGCGCCTTGGGCGTTGCCCTGCTGGTTGTCGGCATCGGCGCCTCCCTCGGTGGTCCTACCGGATACGCCATCAACCCTGCTCGTGACCTCGGCCCGCGCATTGCGCATGCCGTCCTCCCGATCAAGGGCAAGGGCGATTCGGACTGGAGCTACTCCTGGGTTCCGGTGGTCGGCCCGATCATCGGTGGCGTCCTGGCTGGCCTGTTGGCCGGTTACCTGCTGCCCGTCATGTGAATCCCGCCGGGTGGGTGAGCTCTGGATCCCATCTCACCCACCTGGTACCACCCGCCCCAACCCAATCAGGGAGACGTCGGTCAGTGCCGACCGCCTCCACCAACTTTCAGTTCGACAAAGATGTGGAAGGAACTTTCCATGGTTGACAAGTACATCCTCGCGATCGATCAGGGGACGACCAGCTCCCGGGCAATCATCTTCAACCACGAGGGACGCATCGTCTCGGTGGGCCAGAAGGAGCACGAACAGATCTTCCCGAGGGCCGGCTGGGTTGAGCACAACCCGGTAGAGGTCTGGGACGCGGTACGTGAGGTCGTCGCCGAGGCACTGGCCAAGGCGAGTCTGAACAAGGACAACATCCAGGCAGTCGGTATCACCAACCAGCGTGAGACCACTGTGGTGTGGAACAAGGAGACCGGCCTGCCGGTCTACAACGCGATCGTCTGGCAGGACACTCGCACCGGCAAGATCGTCGAAGAGCTCGGCGGTGGCGATCAGGACAAGTACAAGAGCCGGGTCGGCCTGCCGCTGGCCACCTACTTCTCCGGCCCGAAGGTGAAGTGGATTCTCGACAATGTCGAGGGCGCCCGCGCCGCTGCCGAGGCCGGCAAGCTGGTCATGGGCAACATGGACAGCTGGGTCATCTGGAACCTGACCGGTGGTGTGGATGGTGGCGTGCACGTCACCGACGTGACCAACGCCTCGCGCACCATGCTGATGGATCTGAAGACCCTGTCTTGGGATCCCGAGATCGCCGCTGACATGACCATTCCGATGAGCATGCTGCCCGCGATCAAGTCCTCGGCCGAGGTCTACGGCTATGGACGTGAAGAGGGCCTGCTCGGTGGCGTCCCGGTCGCTGGCGACTTGGGCGACCAGCAGGCGGCCACCTTCGGCCAGGCCTGCTTCGAAATCGGCATGGCCAAGAACACCTATGGCACCGGCAACTTCATGCTGATGAACACCGGTGAAGAGCCAGTGCCGAGCAAGAACGGTCTGTTGACCACCGTCTGCTACAAGATCGGTGACCGCAAGGCCGTCTACGCCCTGGAGGGTTCGATCGCAGTAACCGGTTCGCTGGTGCAGTGGCTGCGCGACAACCTGAAGATGTTCTCCTCGGCTCCTGAGGTTGAGGAACTGGCCCAGACCGTCGACGACAACGGCGGGGTCTACTTCGTGCCAGCCTTCTCGGGCCTGTTCGCACCGTACTGGCGAGCTGATGCCCGCGGCGCGATCGTCGGTCTGACCCGCTACGTCAATCGTGGCCATATCGCCCGCGCCGTGCTGGAGGCCACCGCCTTCCAGACCCGTGAGGTGCTGGATGCCATGAACGCCGACTCCGGGGTGAACCTGACCGAGCTCAAGGTCGACGGCGGCATGATCGCCAACGAGACCCTGATGCAGTTCCAGGCCAATCAGCTGGGCGTGCCGGTGGTACGTCCGGTGGTTGCCGAGACCACGGCGCTGGGCGCTGCCTACGCCGCTGGCATCGCGACCGGCTACTGGCAGGGCGAGCAGGACGTCATCAACAACTGGGCCGAGGACAAGCGTTGGACTCCGACTGCTGAGCAGGACGAGCGCAACCGCCTCTACCGCAACTGGAAGAAGGCCGTCACCAAGACCTTCGACTGGGTGGACGCCGACGTCGTCGAGTGACCCACCGCGTCAACTAACGCAGCAGTGCCGTCGGGGAGACCGGCGGCACTGCTGGTTTCCGGGGCCTAGCTGATGCCTGATTCCAGCCTGGTTCGGGGACGGTTCCAATGAGCAGCTCATGGGGACGGACCCCGTGCGCCGCGCTAGTTGGGGACGGTTCCACTTGGTGCTGCGCGGAGGAACCGTCCCCGTGAGCTGCGCGGAGGAACCGTCCCCGTGAGCTGCGCGGAGGAACCGTCCCCGTGAGTTGTGGGGGCTAACCGTCGGCTGGTCAGCTGCCGCTCAGCACCACTTCGGCGATACCGCCACTGAACTTGCCATCGCCAACCGCCGGCAGGGCGGTGAGGTAGACCAGCACGTAGCGCGACCGCAGATCGGTGAAGCTGAACTCGGCCGCCTCGGCGGCGTTCTTGGTCGCAGCGACCACCCGCCAGCTTTCGACCGTCTTGGTCGAGGCGGAGTTGCCCACCGGCACCCGAAGCTCCAGGTCAGTGCCGCGCCCGACCAGATGCACCTTCACGGTGTTGATCTGGCGTACCCCGCCCAGATCGAGCAACAAGCCAACCCCTGGCTTGTTGGCGAACTTCGAGGTGCGGTAGGAGTCGGTGGTCCAGGCAGTCTGGAGGTTCCCGTCAACAGCCAGCACCACCTTGGTGGAGTTCTCCCCACCACTGCCGCCGTCTACCTTGGGATCGAAATCGTCGGCCTTGGCGATGGCCAGCACAGCCAGGGCGTCCGGATCGGCCGGGTTCAGAGTCTGTACCCCGGCCGCGCCGATACCGACGGCGGCGACCACCAAGGCCGACAGCAGCATCAGCGGGACGTTGCGGGCCGAGCGGTTGGCAGCTGAGCCAGGTGGGGGAATCGGGGTGAAGTTGTCGGAGCGGGCAAGCATCGAGTCGACGAAGGCCTGATCTTCGGCGTCGCCCTCGGGGGAGTCAGCTGGCAAGCGCCCGCTGACGAAGACGTGGTGGGCCGCTGGGGTTGGCACCGGCGGACTAGCCGCAGAGCCAACCATGGATTCGGCCACCTCGGCCTCAGGACGGTTCAGGCGGGAACGCAGATCGCTGACCGCGTTGGCTGGCCCGAGCACCATCGACAGCTCAGCGGCAATTGCCTGGGCAGTGAACAGCCTGGAGGCGCGCCCCGGTGTGCCCTGGGAACGAATCCGCTCGTAGACCTGATCCAGTGCCGGCGCGACGCCGCCACGCACCCGGCTGGGAGTCAAGGCGCGACCCGCCTCTTCGGGCGCGGACGGCAGCCCGAACCGCTCGCCATGTGGCCAATGGGCCACCAGGCAGGCGTACAGCAGATCAGCCATGGCCTGCACGTCGGTGGCGGTGCTCGCCGCGGCGGCGCGGCCGTCGGAGTGCATGGCGGCGTCCACTTCGAAGCCGAGTAGCTTCAGGTTCCCGTTGGCGGTAATCAGCACCGTGGCCGGGTTGAGGTGTTGATGGAAGTGACCCTGGGCGTGCAGCGGAGCCAGGGCATCGGCTACCTCGCGCACCAACCAGGCGGTCTCCACCGAGGTCAGTGGCCCGCTGCGCAGCAGCTTCTCCAGAGTCTGGCCAGCCTCGTACTCATAGACCAGGTAGGCATTGACGCCATCGTTGGCCTCGACTACATCGAGCACCCGCAGGAATCTGGAGTCGGTGGTCACAGCCGCCGATCGGGCTGCGGCGAGCACCCGGGCAGTGCGGGCGTCGTCCTCGGCCAACAGGTGCACCAGCACCGGACGGCCGAGCACTGGATCAGTGGCCCGCCAGGTTTGGGTGCCTTCGTGGACGGCCAACTGCTCGGCCAACTCATAGCGATCGGCCAGCACCAGACCGACCACCGGGGCATTGGCCGGGTCGGGGTAGTCGAGTGGGTCGCTGATGCTCACCGCCACGAACACCCCGGTGCCGTCTGGGTCCGAGTTGGTCTGGTCCAGGGCGATCTCACCGGAGTCGATGGCCTCACCGGCTGGGTCAGTGGACTGCGAGCCCACGATGGCTTCGGTCGCGTCCGCCTCGCCATCGTCGCGGCCGCGCCGACGCAGAATGTCGAATAGCGCGGCTGCTTCTGGAATGCCCATCCGCTTGGCGATGAAGAAAAACGCCAACAGGGCGACTACCCCGGCCAGGGCGAAGCCGACCAATCGCAGCCCGGCATTGGTGTTGGTCGCGAACAGCCAAGTGATCACCCAAGCCAGCGCGACGGCCACTACCGCCGGGGCGAGCAGTTTGAGGATGTGATTCAGAATCGTGGCCCCGGCCAGATCTGGCAGTCGCTTCTTCAACGCCAGGTGCGTGAGGAAGGCGCCCAGGAAGTACGACAGGGCATAGGCCAGCCCAAGTCGGGCAGCGACGGTGGACGGGCTGTCCCAGGCCATCACCAGCATGATCGCCAAGGCGGCATTCGCGCCGCTGATGGCGATCTGCAGCAGGAAGGGGGTCTTGGTGTTGTCGAGGGCGAAGAAGGCTCGCAGGTAGAGGTATTGGATCGTGTAGGGCACTAGGCCGATGCCGAAGCCAGCCAACGCCCACGCCACGAAGTAGTAGTCACTCGCGCCGGTGCCGTTGCCGAAGATGAGCCGGGCGATCGGGTCGGCCAGGACGATGAAGGCCACCGAGGCCGGCACCAGGAAGGTCAGGGCCAGGCGCAAGGCGCGCTCAGTTTCGACCCGCACCCCAACGCGGTCGCCGGCGACGGCGTATTTAGAGGCCATCGGTAGCATCGCGGTGGCCAGCGAAATCGTCAGCAGTGAGTGCGGCAGGATCCAGATGAGGTATGCGTTCTGATAGGCCGTCACCCCAGCCCCGGCTTGGCCGATAGCCGCACCGGTGGAAGCTGCGCTGGTGGCCAGGTTGGTCACGACCACCTGCGCCAATGAGGTCAGGGCCACAAAGCCGACCATCCATTTGGCCACCTGGAACGTGCGGCCCAGGCCGGTGCCCTTCAGATCGAACCGGGGACGGTAGGCGAAGCCAACCCGGCGCAGGTAAGGAATCAGCGCCAGGGTCTGCACCACGATGCCGAGGGTCGAACCCACCCCAAGCAGCCACACCTGCTGATCGGTGAAAGCGAGATACGGGGTGGTTTGGGTGCCCCAGATCCACAGGTAGAGGCTGAAGACCGAGATTGACACCACGTTGTTGAGAATCGGGGCCCACATCATCGGGCCGAACTTCTCGGTGGCGTTGAGCACCTGGCCGATGAGGAAGAACACCCCGAAGAAGAACAGTTGCGGCATCGTCAGGTAGGTCATCAGCAGCAGCGAGCGCCAATGCTCAGCCAGTTCCGGGGTCTGCCAGCTGGACGCGTACACGCTCATTACCAGTGGAGTGGCGACGGTGAAGATGACGGTGACGGTGCCGAGAATCAGCAGGAAGCCGGTGATGATGCGGTCAACGAACGCTTTGCCGCCGTCGTCATCGTTCTTGACCGCCCGGACGATCTGGGGCACCAGAACGTTGTTGAGGGTGCCGCCAGCCAGCAGCATGTAGAGCGAGTTGGGCACGAACATGGCGACGTTGAACACGTCTACCCTCAGCGTGGCATTGCCAAGGATGAACGCGATCAGCATGGTGCGCACCACGCCGAGTAACCGCGAAATGGCAGTGCCAGAGGCCATCAAAGCGGTGGCATTGAGGAGTCGTCGCCCGCCGCCGGGATCGGTCGGGGCCGAAGTCATAGACGTCGATTGCGGGCTTTCGCTCATGACTCCCTAGCGGTCTGCGATTCGGTGGTCTGGCTATCACGCCGGCGGACCTGACGGATTCGCCAGGCGGTGGCTCCAACCAGCACCACGCCGGAGACGCCGACGATGATCCAGGCGACGATACCCAACTCGGTCACTTCAATGGTCAGCGGTACGTCCGCGCTCACTCGGCGCCCACTGGCCGTGGTCAGGTGGGCCGCGGCGGTGATCAGGCCATTCGCGCTTGCCTCGGGTCTGATGTTCACCGTCTGGCTTTGGCCCGGATCGACGGTGATCACCTCGGTTGGTGGCACGGCGAGGCGCTGCGGGTTGTCGGTGGTCACCTCCACCCGAACCTGAATCGGTTCGAGGGAGTGGTTGGTGACGGTCACCGGGAACTGGTTGCTGCGGGCCGACATCACGAACCGTGGGCTGACGCTGAGATGCACCCGCTCGCTGACTGCCGGGCGCCCGATCAGTCGGCTCAGGCCGTCGGTGTAGGCACGACCGGCCCCCTCATCGGCTATCCAGGAAGTCGAGATCGAGCGCAGGTAGGCCGCCTCCCGCTGCGCGGTGAAGGCTGATTCGGGCACCAACTCGGCGTAGGCGGCGAAGTCGCTGGAGAGCCGACCCAGTTCGCCGAACTGCTCATCGCCGAGCCGATCGATCTTGGTGGTGCTGAGCTCAGCATTCCGGGACGGGGAGCTGGCCAGCAGTGCGCCCAGGCCACGGTCGGTCACCCAACCAGGCCGGGCAGCATCGTCGGCGGCCACGGCCGCTGCAGTGGTGAGGAGACGCATTTGGCCGGCCTTGCCACAGATCACGGTCTGGGCCAGCACGAGTTGGCGATCGGTGATCGCCACCGTCGGGTCAGTGGAGGCCGCTGCAGCTTGCACTAGCGGGACGGCCAGAATCCGCACGCCTGAGCCAGCCTGTTGGAGGGCGCCAGCCGCTCGACTATTGGTGGCCAGTACGGCGTCGGCCCCGGACTGCTTGAGGAACGGCAGGCTGGCGGTGTTCACCACCGCGCCAGTCGGGACCACCACCAGCGGCAGCCCGCCGATGCCCTCGACGGTGGCCGAGACCGTCTTCGACCAGGGCAGCACATCTTGATGGCCGCTCGCTTGAGCACCATCGGTGTCGGGGTTACCGAAAAGCGTGCGGGCACCCCGTTCAGGGTTCAGTTTGGTGAATCGGCTCAGCCAGTCAGCGGCGACCTGCTGGCCGGCCCCGGCAGTGGTGGCGGTGCCGTCGAAGAGCTGGTAGCCGTCGGCCTGATCGCGCACTTCGTCGAGCAGGGCCGGATCGATCAGCCAGCTGCGTCCGGTCTCGGCCGCGTTGAGCAGCGCGCCAAGGCGTCCGGTCAGTTCGGCGGTTAGCTGGTCATTGACGAAAATACTGGGGGCCAGTTTGGTCGGGGCTGAGCTGAGCAGCACGGCTGAAGTCAGCGGCACCTGGCCCTTGCCCGGCAGCGGGACGAAGGTGCGCACCTTGGCGACCACGCTGTTATTGCTGCTCTGATCGGCGGTGGCCACCACATCGGCCCCGAAGGAGTAAACCGCGCCGCGAGCGTCGAAACCCAGCTGGGACAAGGTCGCCGACAGCTTGAACTGCCGACTGGCCCCCGGCTCGAAAGCGGTGATGGAGTTGGTGACCTGCAGGTAGGTGCCGGTCGGCCAACCGCCCCAAGTGGAGCGGCCATCAGCCACCGCAACCAGGCTGGCTTGATCGCGAATCGGATCCCGCGAGCGCCACAGGTGCGCGACCACGCCGTAGGCGGGCACGGTGTCGGTGTTGGTGAGAGTGAACTTCACCGTGACCCGATCATCGGCTTTGGTGCCCGAGGTGGTCAGTGAAGTCATCACCAGGCTCAGCTTGATCGTCTCGTCTGCTTGGGCTGGCGCGGCCGTCCCCAGCCCGAGCCCGAGGGCGGTGAAAGTGACTGCAGCCAGTGCCAGTCCGCGGGCCAGCCGGCCGACCCAGGTAGCGCCTCTCGTCACCGTCCCATGGTAGGGGGTGTCTCGGTTGGACGACGCGCCGCCCGTCGGGTCTGGGCCGCTGCGGCGCTGTGTTTTGGGTCAGCCTGCGGCTACCGGTGGCAACTGGGCGGCAATGGCCGGGGTCAAAGCAAGCGCCCAGGTTCGGGTGATGTGGTTGGTGTCGCGATAGATCAGGATGTGGTTGATCACCGTCGGGCACACCTTGTCGGTGCACATCTGCTTGTCCAGGCCCACTACTCGGGTTCCCGGCACCTGTGCGGCGGCCTCGCCCACCTCGTCGTTTTCGGCCAGGGCCTTGCCCACTGGTGCCGCGCACGTCTCGGGGCGCTCATAGTTGGCCGTCATGCAGCGCATGACGGTCGGAATCGGGCTGGGGGTGTCCCGGAAGGCCACTACCGGAATGCCAGCCTGGGCGAGCTTGCGCCAATACTCCACGTAACCGCGGACGCCAGCCTGTGGGTCCTGCTTGAGGCCCACCCAGTCGATCTTGGACCAGGCCACACTGATCAACAGCTCCGGCGGATCGGCCAACAATTTGTTCAACAGTTCAGTGTTGGCCTGACGGCACTTGATCAGGTTCTTGGTCTCCTTGCCGCGGGTAGTGGCATTGAACGGGCAGGAAGCGTGGGTGTAGACCTCCAACCGCCAGTGCCGCTGGGCTGCGATCACCGACAGTGGGGTGATCATCACGTTGGCGTGCGAATCACCCACCAGCACCACCCGAACCGCCGAGGAGGGATCGCCGGCGAGACAAAGCGGGGTGGTTAGCGCATCAACCCGCGCTTGGCACTGGTGGGGATCAGCCCCCGGTGCCGGGACCGCCAACATCGCCTCTGCTGGGCGATCCGCCGCGGCGCGCAGCGGGTCGGGGGTCATCGCCGGAAAGCCTGCGGGGAAGGCCGGGAGTGGGCCGAAGGTGTCGAGAGCAGGGCGGTAGCTGGCCGCCTGCTCCTTAACCGAGTCGGCGCGGTGGGCCCAGTCGGCCTCAGTGGCCAGGACGCGCAGCGGCAGCGCCAGGCAAACCAAAGAGGTGACCACCAGGCCGGCGGCGGCCAGCCCCAACACTTTGCGTGGTGCTGCAACGGCCCACCGGCGGGCCCGGAAGGGCTGCTCGACGTAGCGGTAGCTGAGGTAGGCCGCGACCAGGGTGGCGGTCACGATGCCCGCCTTGAGCCACCAGGGGAATCGGGTGGTTTGCCAGATCGTGGTCGCGCCCACCACGAAGCCGAAATGCCACAGGTAGATCGAATAGGACCAGTCACCGACGGCCTGGATCGGCCGCCATTCGATCAGCTGGGTGAGGCTAGCCAGGCCACTGGTCCGGCCAGCCGCGATGATCAGGGCGGCACCACCGACCGGCAACAGGGCCGCAAAGCCGGGGAAGGGGGTGTCGCCATTCAGCCGCCAGCAGGCCAGGGCGATCAGCAGGTAGCCGAGGAGCGCGATGGCTGCGCGCAGACGGGGACGAGCCACCGGGTCGCGGTAGAAAGCGGCTAACACTCCGCCCAGGCCGAGTTCCCAAAGCCGTCCGATTGAGGAGAAGTAGGCGGTGGCGTCGCCGTCCGACACTTGGAGAACCGAGTAGAGGAAGGAGGACGCGACGAGTACCGCAAATGCCGTGCCGATCCAGCGCTGGGTTCGCTCGGTGGCCGTCGGTGCCGATTCGGCGTCGCGGCGGAGCCGAATGATCAGCCAGGCAGCCCCCACCAGGATGATCGGCCAGACCAGATAGAACTGCTCCTCGACCGACAACGACCAGAAGTGCTGAAACGGAGTGGGCACATTGTCGGCGGCCAGGTAGTCCACCGATTCGCCAGCCAGCGCCCAGTTTTGGAAGTACCAGGTGGCGGCGAGCCCTTGGTCACCATTTCGCCGGATCTCCTCTATGGGAAAGGTGAATCCGACCACGGCAGCAGTAACCACGATCACCAGCAGGCTGGCCGGCAGGATGCGCCGCGCACGGTTCGCCCAGAAGTGAGCCAGTGAGAGCGTCCCTCGCTCGGCGACCTCGGCGAGCATGTGCCGGGTGATCAGAAAGCCGGAGATCACGAAGAACACGTCCACGCCGACAAATCCGCCCGGAAGCAGCCGCGGGGCGATGTGGTAGATCACCACCGCGGCAACCGCGATGGCCCGCAGGGCCTGAACTTCGGTGAGCGTCTTTCGCACCTCGCGCGCACCTTCCAGTTGGGTTGAATTCGCGGCGCGCCAATCCACGGCGCGCAATGTAGCCAACGAAGATGACGCCCGGGTGGTTGTTGAGTGACGGATACGGCGCACCAGGCCAAGGCCGGTCATCGTCGGTAGACTCACTGGTTGTGCCAAGCCTCACCCGTGACCAGCGCGCCGCCCTTGATCAGGCACTGGCGGCCGGACCGAAGCTGACCGCACTCAACAAGGCCTTCATCGAGGCCGGTTTTGAGTTGTATCTGGTTGGCGGTTCGGTGCGCGATGCGTTGTTGGGCCGGTTGACCACCGACTTGGACTACACCACCTCGGCCCGTCCCGACGACATCGAGGCGCTGGTGCGTAAGGCCACCAACGCGGTATGGGACGTCGGCCGTGACTTCGGCACCATCGCCTGCCGGATCACCGAAGCCGATGGCAGCGACTGGTTGGTGGAGATCACTACCTTCCGCGCCGATGCCTACGAGGCCGATTCCCGCAAGCCGTTGGTCGCCTTCGGCGATCACCTTGGCGGGGATCTGATTCGACGTGATTTCACCATCAATGCGATGGCGCTCGATGTGGCCACCGGTGAACTGCTCGATCCGTTCAAGGGCGCCGACGATCTGGACGCGATGCTGATCCGCACGCCCTCAGCCCCGGAAATCTCCTTCTCTGATGATCCGCTGCGGATGATGCGCGCGGCCAGATTCGCCTCCCAGCTGGGGTTCCGTCCGACCCCAGAAGTGGTGGCGGCGATGAAGGCCGACGCGGCGCGGATCAAGATCATCTCGGCCGAGCGCGTGCGTGATGAGCTGATCAAGCTGATGCTCAGCGACAACCCCCGCGCCGGGCTTGATCTGTTGGTGGAGACCGGGCTGGCTGACCTCGTCCTGCCGGAGTTGCCTGCCTTGCAGCTGGAGCGCGACGAACACAACCAGCACAAGGACATCTACCAGCACACGCTGACGGTGATCGAGCAGGCGATCGAGTTGGAGCGCCAACGCGGACACGCCCCTGACCTGATCAACCGGCTGGCGGCGCTGTTCCACGACATTGGCAAGCCGCGCACCCGCAAGTTCGAGCCGGGCGGAAAGGTGTCCTTCTATCACCACGATGTGGTGGGGGCGAAGATGACCCGCAAGCGGATGCAGGCGCTGCACTTCTCCAACGATGAGATCAAGGCAGTGTCCTCGCTGGTCGAGCTGCACTTGCGCTTCCACGGCTACGGCGAGGGCCAATGGACCGATTCGGCCGTGCGTCGCTACGTCCGTGACGCCGGCGATGAGCTGGAGCGGCTGCACATTCTCACCCGTGCCGATTGCACCACCCGCAACCAGCGCAAAGCCGACAATCTGCGCCGGGTGTACGAAGAGCTCGAATGGCGCATCGATGAGCTGGGATCGCAAGAGGAACTCAACGCCCTGCGGCCCGATCTCGACGGCACCCAGATCATGGAGATCCTCGGTATCGGCGAAGGCCGCGAGGTTGGTGCGGCCTACAAGTTCCTATTGGAGCGCCGCATCGAGGACGGTCCGCTCGGTGCCGAAAAGGCCCGCGAAGCGCTGCTGGCCTGGTGGGCCGAGCGCCAGCAGGGCTGAGGGTCTGCAGATGCTTGCACCTAGTTCCCTGAGCTTGTCTCCCAGTTCCCTGAGCTTGTCTCCCAGTTCCCTGAGCTTGTCGAAGGGTCGCCGAGCGCCAAGGAGTTCCCGATGACTGCTTGGCAGCCCGCGAACCACCCGGTGGCTGCCGTGGCTTTCGACTGCGACGGGCTCTTGGTAGAGACCGAGTCGTGTTGGACGATCGCGATCTCAGCGCTGTTTGCCAGCCATGGTTTGGAGTTCACTCCCGAGTTGAAGGCACGGCTGATTGGCACCACCATCGACTACAACGTGATGCTGATGGCTGATTGGTTCAACCGTCCCGGCGGTGAGGCCGAGTTGAAAGCGGAACTGACCGATTCGGTGGCCGCGGTGATCTCGTCCCGAGCTGAGCCGATGCCGGGCGCAGCTGAGTTGGTTTCGGCATTGCGGGGACATCTGCCGCTGGCCGTGGTCAGCAATTCAGAGCGTCGCTTGGTCGAGCTGTCGTTGGGGCGGGCCGGGCTGACCGGTGTGTTCGAGGTCATCGTCGCTGGCGAGGACGTGGCCAACGGCAAGCCGGCCCCGGATCTCTACCTGCGCGCGTGTGAGTTGATGGGTGCTGATCCGTCGACGACCCTGGCGTTCGAAGACTCACTGGTGGGAGTGAACTCGGCCAAAGCTGCGGGCTTGACGGTGGTGGGCGTGCCGACCGTCACCCAGGACGGGTTCGCGCCCGATCACCTGTTGGCATCGCTGACTGACGAGGGCCTGGTGGCCTGGGCGGACTCCTTTGCCCTTCGACAAGCTCAGGGAACGGGGAGACGGGCTCAGGGAACTTAGCCCCCAGTTGGCTGAGCTTGTCGAAGCCCCTTGAAGCCTGGCCCTTTCACCTGCTCAGGACGACAATGGAGTTATGGCTGGCAACGAGGCAGCGCAGGCGCGAACCAATAGGCGCATCGCCTGGGTTTCGTTGCTGCTGTTCGTGCCGTGCTTCTTTGGCGCCTTCCTGGTGGGCGAGGGCCTGATCAGCCTGCTGGGATATGAGGTGGGCGACTCAGTCCGTCCGCCAATCTGGGCCGCGATGGTGGCCACGGTGCCCGCGCTGGTGGTGTTCGCTCTGCCGCTATGGCCCACCTGGGTCTTCGGAAGGAGGGCCGGGGATCGGAAGGCGATGATTCCGTTCTGGATCGAGGCGGTGCTGGTGACGGTGTTCGTCGTGTTGAACACGGTCCCGTTGGGTCAGTAGTTCAATCAGCCCAGCCCTGCGGGTTCAGTCCCGGCCTGCGATCCTGGGAATAGTTAGCCTAACTAATGAGTTAAGCTAACGATGTGAACGATACGACGATGACCTCCCTAGCCAACGACCTGCGAATAGCTTGCCAGCGGGTGTCGCGTCGCGTCCGATTCGAATCCAGCGCCGAGCTGCCCCCGCATCACGTGAGTGCGCTGTCGAACCTTCGCCGCCGTCCGCTCACTCCCGGCGAACTTGCCGAAGCCGAGCGGGTCAGTGCGCCGTCGATGACCAAGACGGTGAATTGCCTGGTCGACAAAGGTCTGATTGCCCGCGTTGATCACCCCGACGATGGTCGCTGCAAGGTGCTCAATCTCACCGTTGAGGGCGGCGCAGCGCTGGATCGCATCGCGGCAGCCCGCGACGACTGGATGGTGCGGCAGCTCGACGGCCTCACCAAAGGCGAACGCGCCTTGCTGCGCGAGGCCACCGATCTGCTAAATCGGGTGCTTGGCGAGTGAGCACGGCAACCGCTGAGCGGGTGCCGCTCTTCTCGGCTTTGGCACTGCGCAACTACCGCCTGTTCTGGACCGGCGGCTTCATCTCGAACATCGGCACCTGGATGGCACGCGTCGCCCAGGACTGGCTGGTGTTGACGATCCTCACCAACAACTCCGCGATCGCGCTGGGCATTGTCACCGGGTTGCAGTTCCTGCCGACCGCACTGCTCTCGCCGTGGGCCGGCTCATTGGCCGACCGGTTCGACAAGCGCAAGCTGCTGATGCTCACCCAGGCCGGGCTGGGCATCACCGGGACGGTGCTGGCGGTGCTGGTCATCGGCGGCTGGGTGACGCTGTGGCAGGTGTATCTGCTGGCGTTCCTTCAAGGTGTTGCCGCCGCCTTCGACACCCCGGCGCGGCAGGCCATCGCGCCCGAAATGGTGCCGGAGAAGCTGATTGGCAATGCGGTCGGACTCAACTCCACCAGCTTCCATTCCGCGCGCCTGATCGGCCCGGCCGTTGCCGGGCTGACCATCGCGGTTTGGGGCGTCGGCCCGGCGCTGGCGATCAATGCCCTGAGCTTCATCGCGACCCTGGCCGCGCTGTTCTGGATGAACCCGGCCGAGCTGAAGCCGTCCCCGCGCGGGCCGAGTTCTGGTGGGGTCCGCGAAGGTCTCCGCTATGTGCGTCGGCGTCCGGACATTCTGTTGGTGCTGTTCCTGATCTTCATGCTCGGCACCTTCGGGTTGAACTTCCAGCTCACCAACGCGCTGATGGCCACCTCGGTCTTCCACGTCGGACCGACCGAGTTTGGTTACATGGGCTCGGTGATGGCCATCGGCTCGTTGAGCGCGAGCTTGATCGCCGCCGGACGAACTGAAGTGCCGATGCGGCTGATCGTTGGTGCGCTGGCTGTCTTCAGCGCGATCCTGGTAGTGATGTCGGTCGCGCCGAGCTTCCTGCTCTACCTGGGCCTGTTGCTGCTGGCTGGCTTCTCCGCCCTGACCGTGATGACCGCAGCCAACACTTCGGTGCAACTCAGCGTCGAACCAGTGATGCGCGGCCGGGTGATGGCGCTCTACATGGCCATCTTCCTCGGCGGCACCCCGATTGGCTCACCGCTGTTGGGTTGGATCGGGGACGCCTGGGGCCCGCGGTGGACGATCGCGATCGGCGGCATCGCCTGTGGCGTGAGCGCCACCGTTGCGGTGGTCTACCTGCTGCGCCGTCGCGGCTGGGCCTGGCCCTGGCGTCGGGCTAGCCTCGACATGGCCTACGTCGCCCTACCCGATGCGGTGCGCTGAGCCCCACCCAATTCCCTGAGCCCCACCCAGTTCCCTGAGCCCCACCCAGCTCCCTGAGCCTGTCGAAGGGTCAAAAAGGGGGCTTCGACAAGCTCAGCCAACTGTGGTGGGGTCAGCCAACTGTGGTGGGGTCAGCCAACTGTGGTGGGGTCAGCCAACTGTGGTCGGGCCAGCCAACTGTGGTCGGGCCAGCCAACTGTGGTGGGGCCACCCAGTTGTGGTGGGGTCAGCCAGTTGTGGTCGTGGTTTCGACGACAGCCGCGCGCACCTGCTTGCGAATCACCTTGCCGAGGATCGAGCGGGGTAGCTCGGGCAGCGCAATGATCTGGCGGGGCACCTTGTAGGCCGCCAGACGCTCCTTGCACCAGGCGCGCAGTCCGACCTCGTCCAACTCTGCACCGGGACGCAGGATCACCGCGGCCACCACCAGCTCGCCGCCGCCGGATGCTGGCATGCCAACGACTGCGGCTTCGATGATGTCCGGGTGAGTGTGCAGCACCGACTCAACTTCGGAGGGGGAGACGTTGAACCCGCCGGAGATGATCAGTTCCTTCACTCGATCCACGATGGCGGTGAAACCATCCGCGTCCACCGTGACCACATCGCCGGTGCGCAGCCAACCACCGGGCAGCAGCGTCTTGGCGGTTTCGGCAGCGTTGTTCCAATAACCGCTGAACACCTGCGGCCCCGAAATCAACAGCTCGCCGCGCTCACCTTGGGCCACCTCTTTGGTGGGGTCTTCCAGGTCGACCACCTTCATCAAGGTGCTGGGGAAGGGGACGCCAATAGTGCTGGCCCGCCTACTCGGCGCGAATGGGTTGCCCAGACAAACCGGGGATGCCTCGGTCATGCCGTAGCCCTCCACCAGCAGTCCGCCAGAGACGCTCTCCCACAACTCGACTACCGAGATCGGCAGGTTCATCGCCCCGGAGATGCAGTACTTCGCGCTCCTTAGACTGATGCCGCGCTCCTTGGCGCGCTCAGCGGTGCGCTGGTAGATCGGCGGGACGGCGCAGTAGACCGTTGGTGGGGTCTTCTTGGCTGCGTCCAGCACCAAATCGACGTCGAAGGCGGGGAAGATCACCAGCCGGGCCTGTTTCAGGATCCCGTAGGTGAGGAACAGGGTCATGCCGAAGGCGTGGAACATCGGCAGGATCGCGTAGAAGTTCTCTTTGCGATACTCCGCCCCGTGCATCCAGGCTTCGCCCTGCCGGGCGTTGCTGAACAGGTTGAAGTGAGTGAGAATCGCGCCCTTGGGCGCTCCGGTGGTGCCCGAGGTGTACTGGATCACCGCTACGTCGTGCACTTCTGGACGGGGGTGGGCCTCGTCCAGTGCCGGGGCTGACAGGAGTTCCTCCCAGGGCAGCGTGCCGCTGACCGGCGCGGTGAGCTTGGCGCGGGTTTTGCGCAGGCTGGGAATCGGCAGCCGCAGGGCCAACCGCTTCACCGTCGGGAAGGCCTTGAGCAGATTCACCGAGACGATCTTCTCAACGGTCACATCGTTGGGAATCGCCTGCACCTTGGGCACGGCAACGTCCCAGCAAATCGCCACTCGGGCGGCGTGATCCTCGAAGATGTGCCGCAACTCACGCTCGGTGTAGAGCGGGTTGTGTTCCACCACGATCGCACCCAGGCGCAGCACCGCGTAGAAGGCCACGACGTGTTGGGGGCAGTTAGGTAACACCAACGCCACCCGATCACCGGCTTTCACCCCAAGACGACGCAACCCTTCGGCGGCTCGACTGATCTGGTCACCAAGCTCGGCATAGGTGGTCGTGCGACCAAAGAACTCGGTGGCCACGCAGTCTCCGGCTTCGGCGACGGAGCGCTCGTAAAGGGCTACGAGTGACTGAGTGGGGAGTTCGATCTGCGCTGGAACTCCTGCTTGATAGTGCTTGACCCAAGGTGCATCCACGGCTTGACCCTAGCGCTGCCAGCGCGCGCTGGTGCTCTGAACCCCGGACGGGTTCGCGTCGCGCCGGAGAATGGGGGCCGGCAAGGGATGTCCCCGCCACCTGGGCTCAAATCAGCGCGCGGAGAGTTAGGCTGAATGCTGGGTATGTGATTGCTCCCGGACCGCTCTGCAGCGGACTACCCAAGGGGGTTTGGTCGTGCGTGGACTGTTTGCCTTGCTGGGTTCGGTGGTGCTGACTCTTGGCCTGGTGATCGGCCCGGTTGATGCCCAGGTGGCAGCCCTGGCGGCGTCGACTTCAACGCCTTCAGTCTCGCCGGGGTATCCGATTCGAGGGCGGGCCTTCGTGGTCTCTGGGCGCCTGTCGACGAAGGTGGCTCGGCCGGTGGAGTTGCAGCGGAAGGTCGGCAGTAAGTGGCGCCGGGTGGCCACCGCTACGACTGCTGCCAATGGCCGCTACTCGTTCACCACAGCCGCAGCGGCGTCGTCGGTGAAGATCCGAGTGGTGGCCGCTCGGGTGAAGGTCGGCACTAGGACCTATGCCCGAATCGTCTCCAAATCGCGTAGTTTCCGGACGGTGAAGGTGACCCCAGCCACGCCGTTGGTGGGGGCAGTCTTCACGGTCTCGGAATCGCTTGGCCAGAAGCGGGCCCGACCAGTGGTGTTGCAGCGTCGCACCAGTGCCGGCTGGGTTCAGATCGGGGCGAGCAAGTCGGCCAAATCGGGCGCCTTCACCATCTCGGCGAGGCTGCCGGCGACCGCTGACCTTCGGGTGGTGGCGCCGCGGGTGAAGATCGCCAAGAAGACCTATCCGAAGCGGACGCTACCGACCTTCCGGGTGACCACCCTCACGCCCGGGTCGCTGGTGATCGCCACAACGGCACTTCCCTCAGCGGTGGTTGGCACCGCCTACCGGGCGAGTCTGAGTCTCGCCGGCGGGGTCGCGCCGTACCGCTGGTCGGCGTCGGGGTTGCCTGCCGGGCTGACCATCAACCCAACGACGGGGGTGATTTCCGGCACGCCAAGCACGCCAGGTTCGGCCACTGTCGAACTGACCGTCGGTGACGTCAACAACAAGACCAACACCAAGGCCCTCACCATGGAGGTGGGCCCAGCCGGATCGATCACCACTGCGAGCTTGCCCAACGCCGTCGTGGGCACGGCCTACACCGCGACGCTGGCAGCCTCCGGGGGCTCGTTGCCCTATACCTGGGCAGTAGCCGGGTTGCCGGCTGGGCTGAGCTTGACCTCCGCCACCGGCGAGATCGCGGGAACACCCACTGCGGCCACCGCTGGCGCGAGCCTCACCGTCACGCTGACTGATGCTGACGGCAAGACCGTCACCAAGGCCCTCACCATGGCGGTGACTCCAGCGGTGTCGATCACCACCACCACGCTGCCGGGACTGGTCGTCGGTACGGCCTACTCCGCAACCCTGGCTGCCACTGGCGGAACTGAGCCCTACACCTGGGCGGTGACGGGGTTGCCGTCCGGCCTGAGCTATAACGCCAGCACCGGGGTGATCGCCGGGACGCCCACCGTGACGGCCAGCGCCAACCTCGGCGTGACGGTCACCGACGCCAACGACGCCACCGCCACCAAGTCTTTGGCGGTGAAGCTGAAGGTGCTGGCCATTTCGGCTGGGTCCGCCCACACCTGCGCGATTGTCGGCGGCGCGGCGCGCTGTTGGGGCTCGAATGGGTCGGGGCAGCTGGGCAAGACCCCCTCTGCGTCCACGGCCACACCGAATACCGTGCCCGGCCTCACCAGCGGGGTCACCGCGATCGCTGCTGGCGGCAACTTCAGTTGCGCGATTAAGAGCGGGGCGGCCTGGTGTTGGGGCAGCAACCAAAACGGCCAACTCGGCGACGGGACGGGCTTCGACAGCTCAACTCCGGTGGCCGTGCTGGGGATGTCGAACTATGTGACGGCGATTTCTGCCGGTGACCGCCATGCCTGCGCGGTGGTGTCTGGCATCGCGAGGTGTTGGGGCTACAACGGCGAAGGGCAACTTGGCAACGGCACAGTCAACAGCAATACGGCCCCAGTAACGGCCCAAGGTTTGACGAGCGGCGTGACCGCCATCGCCGCCGGAGCTGACCACAGTTGCGCGGTGGTGAGCGGGGCGGCGAAGTGCTGGGGGTCGAACAACGCTGGCCGGCTCGGGGATGACACAAGCCTGAACAGACTCATTCCGGTGTCGGTGTCCGGCCTGAGTAGCGGCGTTACTGCGGTCGTTGCCGGCAGCGCGCACACGTGTGCAATCGTGAGCGGCCACGCCTGGTGTTGGGGCGACAACGGGGCCGGACAGCTCGGTGTCAGCGGCTTTGGGGCGTATGACACCCCTCAGCAAGTTTCATTGGGTGGTGGCGTGGCCAACATCGTGGTTGGCCAGGAACACTCCTGTGCTCTTGCTGGTGGGGCGCCCGGTTGCTGGGGTGGCAACACCGACGGCCAACTCGGCGACGGCACCACCACCCAGCGGCCGGTTGTGCGGGGCGTGTCTGGGTTGGACGATGGCGTCACCGCCGTTGATGCTGGCCAGGGACACTCCTGCGCGGTGAGGGACGGAGTCGCCTCGTGTTGGGGCCGCAGCACCGACTACCAGCTGGGTGTGGCCGCGACTGCCGATCAGCTAACGCCGGTGGTGGTGGCGGGTCTGGGTGATTGACCCAGCCCATCCAGGGGCGATCCGCTGGTCACTGCTGAGAAGCTGGTCCGGTGCCTTCGTTGAGGGGCAGCAAGAGCGCATCATTAAATGCTCGACAAATGCCGAATATGTGGGCAGTATTAAACTGCGAGAGTTTGGCGCACGGGCACCGGAGTAACGATTTACCACGGTAAGACCGACCTGGAAACGAGTTCTAGGGCGCGCCGCCCGCCTCGACGGGCGACTTCGGTTCACCGCGGAACCAACTCCGCCACGGCTACGCACTTTGTCTCCCCAGCCGCGACTTCGCCGTAGCGGTGCAGCTAGCCTCGCTTGCAGGACGCCGCACTGCCGCGATCCGGGGTCTCCATGCTAAGACATTCTGTCTTTAAGATGAGTAAACAAACTACATCATTTCTGTAACACGGTCTTAATCCCCTAGAATCCGAATTGCCCAGCCGATTAGGGCTGCGAACTAGTGCGCCACAAGCGCACCCCCCTGCAAGGAGGATCATGAATTCAGCCGCCCCAGCGTTCCTACCTATGGAGACTGCCCTCGGCGCGACCAGCATGACGATCATGGCCGTGATCGCAGTGATCGCAGTGATCTCGCTGGCAATAGCTGGCGTGCTGGCCCGCAAGGTGCTGGCTGCCCATGACGGCACCAAAGCCATGCAAGACATCGCCGTCGCCGTCCAAGAGGGTGCTTCGGCTTATCTCGGACGACAGTTCCGCACCCTCGGCGTCTTCGTCATCCTGGTCTTCGGCCTGTTGTGGCTGTTGCCGGGAGAGACCGGGATCAAGATCGGGCGCTCCATCTTCTTCCTAGTTGGTGCCGGGTTCTCCGCTGGCATCGGCTTCCTCGGCATGTGGCTGGCCACTCGCGCCAACGTGCGGGTCGCTGCGGCAGCCAACGAGCCAAATGGTCGCGCCCGCGGCGCCCAAATCGCCTTCCAGACCGGCGGCGTCGTCGGGATGAGCGTGGTCGGCCTTGGCCTATTGGGTGCTTCGATTGTCGGCCTGCTGTTCGGAGCCTCTGCTCCGGGGGTGTTGGAAGGCTTCGGCTTCGGCGCGGCGCTGCTGGCCATGTTTATGCGCGTCGGCGGTGGCATCTTCACCAAGGCAGCCGACGTCGGCGCTGACCTGGTGGGCAAAGTCGAACAGGGCATCCCTGAGGACGACCCCCGCAATGCCGCCACTATCGCCGACAACGTCGGTGACAACGTCGGCGACTGCGCTGGCATGGCTGCTGACCTCTTCGAGTCCTACGCAGTGACCCTGGTGGCCGCACTGATCCTGGGCAAAGCAGTCTTTGGCGAGCAGGGCCTGGTCTTCCCGTTGCTGGTCACCGCGATCGGCGCTCTGGTTGCTGCCCTGGGCATCTTCATCACCAAGGTGCGTGGTGAGGAGTCGGGACTGAAGGCGATCAACCGCGGCTTCTACATCTCCGCCCTGGTCGGCGTCCTGCTGGCCACGGCCGCTGCCTTCTGGTACCTGCCGGATTCCTTCGAGAAGATCGCCGGCGGCACCGCCAGCCTGGCCGGCCACGCCGCCGGCATGCCGGTGTTGTCCAACCCACAGCTGGTCGCCTCGCTGGCCGTCCTGATCGGCGTGCTGCTGGCTGGCATCATCTTGTGGCTGACCGGGTACTTCACCGGCACCACCTCCAAGCCCACCCTGCACGTGGCCCGCACCACCTTGACCGGCGCGGCCACCGTGGTGCTCTCGGGTATCGGTGTTGGCTTTGAGTCTGCGGTCTACACCGCTGGCATCATCGCCGCTGGCATCCTCGGGTTGTTCCTGCTGGCCAATGGCTCAGTGGCGCTGGCCTTGTTCCTGGTGGCCCTGGCTGGCTGTGGTCTGCTGACCACGGTCGGCGTGATCGTGGCGATGGACACCTTCGGTCCGGTTTCGGACAACGCTCAGGGCATCGCGGAGATGTCTGGTGATATCTCCGAAGAGGGCGCCAAGATCCTCACCGATCTGGATGCCGTGGGTAACACCACCAAGGCGATCACCAAGGGCATCGCAATCGCTACCGCTGTACTGGCCGCGACTGCCCTGTTCGGTTCCTACCGCGATGCGGTCGATACCGCGCTGGCCGGCCTGAGCACCACCACCGGCCCGGACATCGTCCAGGCGATGATGCAGTACGACATCATTTCCCCGGTCACTCTGGTCGGTGTCATCCTCGGCGGCTGTGTGGTGTTCCTGTTCTCCGGGTTGGCTATTGATGCGGTGACCCGCGCCGCAGGTGCCATCGTGTTCGAGGTCCGTCGCCAGTTCCGCGAGTTCCCCGGCATCATGACCGGCGAGGTCCGTCCCGAATACGGCAAGGTCGTCGACATCTGCACCCGCGACTCGCTGCGTGAGCTGGCGACCCCGGGCCTGTTGGCCGCCTTCGCGCCGATCGCGGTGGGCTTCGGCCTCGGCGTCGGCCCGCTGGCTGGCTTCCTGGCTGGGGCAATCGCAACCGGCGTGCTGATGGCGGTCTTCCTGGCCAACTCCGGTGGCGCCTGGGACAACGCAAAGAAGATCGTCGAGGACGGCAACCATGGCGGCAAGAACAGCCCCGCCCATGCGGCTGCGATTATCGGCGACACCGTCGGTGACCCCTTCAAGGACACCGCTGGACCGGCCATCAACCCGCTGATCAAGGTGATGAACCTGGTCGCGCTACTGATCGCCCCGGCCATCGTCACCATCTCGGTGGGACCCGATGCGAACCATCCGATCCGCATCCTGATCGCCACGATGGCCACCTGTATCGCCTTCGGCGCGGTGATCGTCTCCCGGTTCCGCGCCGCGCGCGTGGATCGCACCGGCCCGATCGAGCCGGAGATCTACGAGCACCAGCTCGAAGCCGACGCGGCGACCGCAGCGCTGCTGCGCGAGGCCACCAAGGTGAAGGACGAGGCCGCCAACGCGCGCACCTCGCCTACCGACGACTGATTGACGCCCCACACCTGAGGGCCGGTTCCGCTGACGCGGGGCCGGCCCTCAGGTCGTCCCGGTCTAGCATGTTGGGCGGAAAGGGGCACCGATGGGTGAGCGTTGTGGCTGGTGCGGCACGGATCCGCTCTACGTCGATTACCACGACCACGAGTGGGGGGTGCCTGAGCGCGACTCCCGGGCGCTGTTCGAAAAGCTCTGCCTTGATGGCTTTCAAGCCGGCCTGGCCTGGATCACGATCCTGCGCAAACGCGACGCCTTCCGAGCAGCCTTCGCCGGTTTCGATCCGAGCGTCATCCTCACCTGGGGTGAGCCCGAGGTGACTCGGTTGCTGGCCGATGCCGGCATCGTTCGCCATCGAGGAAAGATCGAAGCCACCATTGGCAATGCCCGCGCCTGGGAAAGGCTGGAGGAGAACCACCCAGGTGGCTTCACCGAGTTCATCTGGTCGGCAGTCGATGGCGCCCCCGTCCAGCAGCGGTTCACCTCGTTGAGCCAGGTGCCAGCCACTGAGGAACGCGGCGACCTGCTTTCGAAACGGTTGAAGCAGGCCGGGTTCAAGTTCTGCGGGCCAACCATCGTCTACGCCTTCGCTCAGGCCACCGGCATGTTCAACGACCACCTGGTCACCTGCCCGGCCCACGACCAGTGTGCTGCCTTGGCATGACTCCCAGATTGCCCAGTTGGCTCAGCCCAGTGTGGTTGGTCATCATCTCCATCATCTCGGTTCAGGTGGGGGCCTCCTTCGCGAAGTCGTTGTTCGTGCTGACTCCGCCGGTGGCTATCGCGTGGCTGCGAATGGCAGTGGCCGCGGCGATCTTCTGGGTGGTGGCCCGGCCTCGGTTGCGCGGACGTACCTGGCCCCAGTGGCGGGTGGTGGTTGGGTACGGCATCGCCCTGGCGGTGATGAACTGGTCGATCTACCTGGCCTTCGCTCGAATCCCGATCGGGTTGGCAGTCACGATCGAGTTCCTGGGTCCGCTGGGGGTTGCCCTGGCTGGGTCGCGTCGAGCCCGGGACCTGGTTTGGGTCGGCCTGGCCGCGGCCGGGGTGGCGCTGTTGGGAGTGTTCCCCGCCACGGCGGATTGGATCGGTGTCGGCTACGCCCTGCTGGCCGCCGCCGCCTGGGCGGCCTACATCGTGCTCGGACGCCAGGTCGGCGTTTCCTGGTCTGGGGTGACGGGGGTGAGCGTCGGCTCGCTGGTGGGGGCGCTGGCCTTCCTCGTGCCTGGGGTGCTGGCTGGCGGGGCCACCCTGCTGCAGCCGAAGGTGCTTCTGCTGGGGGTGCTGGTGGCCGTGATGAGCTCAGTGATTCCCTACGGGCTGGAGATGGTGGCGCTGCGTAGCATCCCGCCTGGGGTCTTCGGCATTCTGATGAGTCTGGAACCAGCGGTCGCAGCCCTGGCTGCCTTCGTGGTGCTTTCCGAGCAACTCGGCTGGGTGGAGATCGTGGCCATGGCCTGCGTTGTGGTCGCCTCCGTGGGCGCCACCAGGGCGCTCGCCGCCGCTCCTGCCCCGAACTGAATCCCAGTTGGCTGGGCTCTGCGAAGCCCTTAGACCCTTCGACGGGCTCAGGGACCCTTCGACGGGCTCAGGGACCCTTCGACGGGCTCAGGGACCCTTCGACGGGCTCAGGGACCCTTCGACAGGCTCAGGGAACTGGAGCCAAGATGGCCCGGGGAACTGGAGCCAAGATGGCTGAGCTTGTCGAAGCCTCACTCTTTGACTCCTAAGCAGTCCACCCTGCTCAGCCCGGGAGGATCCCCAGCGGTGCTGGGCTGCGAACCCCGGCCTTGGCTAGCGCTGACAGGCTGTGTTCCAGCAGCCAACGCTGCACCTGCCAGTGCTGATTGGGCAACGTCTTGCCGATCAGCCGGATGGTCATGGTGGTCGCGCTCACGGCATTCACCCCCACCACCGTGGGACGTTCCAGCAGGACGTCGGCGAGGTCCTCGGCTTCCTCGGCCTCGCGGGACACGGCTTCCAAGACGGTGATCACCCGACCGGGATCCTCGTCATAGGCGACCGGAACGTCGATGATCGCGGTCGACCAGCCTTGGCTCTGATTGCCCAGGCGCAGAATCTCGCCGTTGCGGACGTACCAAACCGTGCCCGACGGGTCACGCAGGCGGGTCACTCGCAGGCCGACCTCCTCGACGGTGCCCTTCACCTCGCCGGTGTCGATGATGTCGCCGACGCCGTACTGGTCTTCCATCAACATGAACATGCCCGAAAGAAAGTCCTTCACCAGGCTTTGAGCCCCGAAGGCCAGCGCGATGCCACCCACCCCGGCCGAGGTGAGTAGCGGGGCAAGCGGCACCCCCAGGATGCTCAGGATCGTTAGGACGCCGATCACGCTCAGGGTGATGCTGATCAGGCTGGAGGAGATCGAACCCATGGTGGCAGTGCGCTGTTCGTAGCGCTCCTGGTTGCCAAATGTCATTGCAGTGAGCAGTTGTTCAGCCCGGTTGCCGCCAGTCTTTCGCCGCTGCTGCGCTCGCTCCAACGCGCGTTTGGTGAGCGTTCGCACCAGTCTGACCAGCAAGAAGCGGGAGACCAGGGTGACCACTATCACTACTGCGATCGCGATCAGATCAGCTGTGCTCACCCAGGCAGAAAGGTCCATAGGGGCCATTCTTGCCGAAGTGATCGCCGAGGGTGGGGAATGCCGAGGCCTGACGTCCGCGTTGAGGCGATGGAGGTAGACGAAGATGGAACTAGTGGTGGTGACGGCAGGAGCTGGCGAGCCGTCGAGTAGTCGGCTGCTCGGTGAGCGGTTGGCCGAAGCGGCGGTGGCAGCCCTGGCTGATAGTTCGGTCGCGGCCCAGGTGACCTATCTGGAGCTGCGGGAACTGGGCCATGACCTGATTGACGCGACCACGCAACGGCTCTCTTCACCAACCCTGACGGCCGCGAAGGCGGCGATCATGGCCGCGGACGGCGTGATCGCGGTCACCCCGGTTTACAACGGCTCTTACGCCGGGCTGTTCAAACTGTTCTTCGACGCCCTCGATCCGCGCGCCCTCACCGGCCGTCCGGTGTTGCTGGCGGCCACTGGCGGTAGCCCGCGCCATTCTCTGGTGGTGGAGCACGCCCTGCTGCCGCTGTTCTACTACTTCAAAGCCGAGGTGGCCCCGCTGTCGGTGTTTGCCGCCACCCCTGACTGGAGCGACTCGGCCGACCTTGACTTCCGGGTGGCCAAAGCCGCTGGAGCCTTCGCCCACCGCGTGCTGGATTCCCGTCCGGCCAAGCACCTGCCAAATCAGCCAGTGCCCGACTACGACGACCTGCTGCGCGGCTGACCTATTCTTTGACGCCCTTCAGTGAGCCGGTGATCTTGCCCTTCGGTGAACCGGCGCTGCACACCAGCCGATGGTCTTTGAGCTTGGACCACTGCTTGGCCGGGACGATCGAGTAGAGGATCTCGTACTTGGACTTGCCGACATTGACCCCAACGAAATCCTTGAAGCCGGTGACGCAGACACTCTGGTAGAGCTTGTCGAACTGCGCGGTGGTGGGAGCGGCCTTCCCCGTCCACTTCTTGGAGGCATAGACCTCGTAGTAGTGGGGTTCGGCGCAACTGATCAGATCGATGGCATAGGAACCGGTCAGCGGTTTGCCGGTGCACTGGCCTTTGGCTGGGAACGACATGGCCGTGGCGGCCAAGGAGCCGATCAGCCCGCCAGCAGCGGTGCCGACCAGGCAGGCGACCTTGCGGTTGGCTGGGTCAGACCAGTGGGCCTGGCTAGGCGCCACGAAGGTGACGCCAAAGGGGCTCGCGCCCGGATCTACGCCGACGTAGTCGGCAAAGGCAGCGCCGCACCCAGTTTCGGCGATCTGTCGCAACGCGGGTTCGCCAGGATAGGCGTCCTCGGTGGTCGGCAAAATCGCGGCGACCTCCCAGTAGTGCTTTTCGGTGCAGTCGACTGGGATCAGGGCGGGGGTCCCCCCGGTGTCGAGATTCCCCAGGCATTGGCCCAGCGTGAGCGCGCCCAATGGCGACGACGCGGCACTGGTGCCACCGCCGGTGGGCGTTCCCGGCGTACTCGGCGCACTCGGGCCGACGCAGCCAGCCAGCATGAGCATGGCGCTGGCCAGGACAGTGATGTACCGGGTTTTCAACTGGTCCCCCTCCGCTTCTTGCCAACCCTACCGGGCGCACCGATTGGCTCCAGGGGTCGAACCTCAGCGGCACGCCCAGCACCCCTGACGGCTCCCTGGTGCCACGGCCTAGGCTTGGCGGCGATGCAACTACGTGAACTGCTCTTTCCACCGGGCGCAACCAAGCAAGATTGGCTGCTGGACGCCGCGCTGGCCGGTGGCATGGGTCTGCTTACGATCCTGCCCTACGGGCTGCGCGGTATGGGTGAGGTGTCGAACACCTGGCAACTGGTCGCGGCCGTGCTGATGGTGTGGCCGCTGGTGTTGCGGCGGCATTCACCGCTGCTGACCCTGGCGGCAGTGAGCCTGGCGGGGCTGCTGCAGTTGGTCGTGTCTGACACGCCGATGGCGACTCTCGCGGTGATTCCGATCGTCTCCTACACCGTGGCTCGGTGGGTTCCGGGCAGTGAAGCTCGGCTGGTGGTGGCGATCGGCGCAATCGGTTCAGTGCTGGGCCCGCTGCGGTGGATCATCGACGACCCGGCCTACATCAGCCTCAAGAGCGGCGTCTGGCTAGTGCTGGCCTGGTTCGTCTGCCTGGGGCTGGTGATCACCCCGTACGCGATCGGACGGCGGGTGCGCGAATCGACCGAGGCCGATCAAGACCGGGTGGCCGTGGCCGAGGAGCGCTATCAGCGCCTGTTGGCCGAGCGTGAGCAGGAAGCGCGCCTGGCGGAATCACGGGCCCGAAGCCAGATAGCCCGCGAGTTGCACGACATCGTGGCGCACTCTCTTTCGGTGATGATCGTTCAGGCTGAGGGTGGCCGGGCGGTGGCCGACAAAAAGCCGGCGGCGGCTAAGGAGGCGCTGACGACCATCGCCGAGACCGGTCGAGAGGCGTTGACCGAGATGCGCCGGATCGTTGGCGTGCTGCGCGATGACCCGGCTGAGGGTCAGGCGGACTTTGCTCCTGCACCGACCCTCGGTGACATTCAGGAGTTGGTGCTGCGAGCTAGCGATCGGGCCACCCTCGAAGTGCGCGGCCAGCCGCCGCAGGTGTCGGCAGCCTTAGCGCTGACTGTCTATCGGGTGGTGCAGGAGGCGCTGACCAACTTCCTGAAACACGCCGGCCCGCAGGCAACCGCTCAGGTCACCGTTACCTACGGCATGCGCGACATCACCATTGACGTGTTGGACAATGGCGCTGGCGGGAAGACGAAGGCGGACGTGGCTGCCGGGCACGGTCTGCGGGGCATGAACGAAAGGGTCACTTCCATGGGTGGCCAGCTACTAACCCGCTCGCGACCGAGTGGGGGCTACCAGGTAACTGCGGTGCTTCCGATCCGCGGCACCACGTCCAGCTAGGGGAAATGTGATGGCACCGATCCGGGTGATTCTGGCCGACGATCAGGCGCTGGTGCGCAGCGGTTTTCGAATGCTGATCGAAGCTGAAGACGATTTGCAGGTCGTTGGCGAAGCCGCTGACGGCGCCGCCGCGGTCGAGCAGGCCCGCCGCATCCCGGCTGATGTAGTACTGATGGACATTCGGATGCCACAGGTCGACGGAGTCGAGGCCACCCGCCAGATCGTCGCTGAAGGGTTGCCCATCAAGGTGTTGGTGCTCACCACTTTCGATCTGGACGAGTACGTGTTCAGTGCCCTGAAGGCTGGTGCCAGCGGCTTCATGCTGAAGGACGCCCGTCCCGAAGACCTGTTGAACGCGATTCGCACCGTCGCCCTGGGTGAGGCCGTGATCGCCCCGTCAGCGACCCGTCGACTGCTCGACCACGTAGTGCCCACACTGCCGACCAACCCCGAGGGGGTCGATGCCCGCCTGGAGTTGCTCACCGATCGGGAGATCGAGGTGTTGATCGAGATCGCCGCCGGGGCCACCAATGCTGAGATTTCGGCGCGGCTTTACATGGCCGAGGGCACGGTCAAGACCCATATCGGCCGCCTGCTCTCGAAACTGCATTCCCGCGATCGAGTCGGCCTGGTGCTGTTCGCCTACGAATCTGGCCTGGTCCGGCACGCCTGAAGGCAGGCTGGCACTCGATCAACTGCGCGGCTTGCCGAAATCCTGGGTCCAATAGATGCCGTAGTCGCCACCGGTGGCCACGCCCACCCCAAGCTCGGTGAAGTTGGCCGACATCAGGTTCTTGCAGTGGCCATAACTTGCCAGCCAGCCCTCGACCACCCGCGCCGGGGTTGAATAGCCAGCGGCGATATTTTCGCCCACCGTGCTCCACTTGTAGCCGGCGCGAGTGATCCGCGCGGAGAAAGTCGTCCCGTCCTTGCTGGTGTGGGAGAAGTAGTTCTTCGCAGCCATGTCACTGCTGTGACCGCGGGCGGCGTAGGCCAGCTTGGCATTCCAGTTCAGCCCGGCAACTGCCGGCATCTTGGTGGTGGTATCGGACGTCTCGTCCACACAGGTGTAGCCGCTTGACCGGGCAGCATTGGTCAGCCGGAGCACCTCCGCCTCAGTGGCGGTGGGACTGGTCTTGGTCACCACGTAGGTGACCTTCAGCTTGGTGGTGTAGGTCGACTTGCCAGCCCGCAGCTTCAGTTTCACTGTGCCGGGCACATGCTTTGGGGCAGTCACCTTCAACTTGGTGGCCGACACGTGGGTGATCTTGGTGGTCTTGGTTGAGCCGAAGTAGATAGCCGAGACCTTCTTCAGGTTCTTGCCGGTGATGGTGATCTTCGTGCCGCCCTCGGCTGCCGCCGTCTTCACGGTTGCATATTTGGCCGTGGGCTTGCTGAACGCCTGAGACGGTGTGGGGATCAACCACAATCCGAGCAGCGCAATAGCGGCCAGCCAGCTGACCACCAATCGCGACAACCTTGACACGATGACCTCCAATAAATGGAGGTTCCCCCAGAGCCTTTATCGACCTTACCGCCCAGAGCAGGTGCCACACAGGTGCCCATGGGGGTGACTGCTCAAAGCAGAGCCAACAGTGCCTCGGGGTTGTGCCGATAGGTTTCCAGGCTCTGCTCACCGCGGCTGAGTGCTTCCAGGGTGTCGGTGAGTAGCCGGTTGACTGGGGTGGGTACCCCTGTCGCGTCCCCGTGATCGGCCACCGCCCCATTCAGGAAACCAACCTCGGTGCGGCCCCGTCCCGAGTGCAGATCGATATGGAAGGACGGCATCTTGTCACCGCGCCCGCTACCGAGCGCCTTGGTGAGGGCCGGCTGGGCGATAAACCGCGGCAGGCGGCGGGCCGCCAGCGCCAGGGCTCGTACTGGGGTGCCGGGAAGATTCACCGGACGCAGCCCAAGGGCGGCCATCACCGCCAGGCATTCGCGCAACACCTCGATTTCGATCCGGTAGGTGCGGGCGTCGGCGAACAGCACCGAAACTGGCTCGTCCAGAATCGCCGAAGTGGCGTTGCCGGTGAGGTTGGTCAGCAGCTTTGACCATTTCATCGCGCGCGGTTCGGGATACCCGACGGCATTGAGGCTGGCATCGTTCAACGCGCTCACCAACGACGCGCTCAACGGATGGTTCAACGCGATACCGATGCCGCGCAGCTTCTCTTCGATCACCTGGCCGACTCCGGGCTTGCTCACCGCGGTGGTGACTGTGCCGGTGATCACCTGATCGGCGCCGAGTTTGCCAGCGATCAGTGGCTCGTTAGCCACTCCGTTTTGCAGGCTGAGTACTGCGGGCACCGGCTGACCGGTGGCGATCAGGGCGTCCATCGCGGCAGCGGTGTCGAACGACTTCAGGGCACAGACGGCCACGTCGTAGGGACCGGCCGCGAGTGCTTCGGCAGCGGAGCCAAAGATGGCGAAATCGCGGACGGCTTCAGTGTGGCCAGCCTTGGTGACCCGCAACCCGGCGGCGCTGATGGTGGTGGCGGCATCAGGCTGTTCGCTGAACGTCACCTGGTGGCCGGCCAAAGCCAGCGAGCCGCCCACGTAGGTGCCGATGGCGCCGGCGCCTAGAAACAGAAACCGCATTGCTGGCTCTCCTGGCTGATTCGGGATTGGTACTCCGCAACCCTGCCACAACCGGACCTTTCGGGGGAAAGAAGTGACCGGGGGCCAGCTCGGGCAGTGCAGTGGATGGACGCAGGCGCGAGGAGGGGTCCACGCGCCTGCGTCCAAGGCTCAACGCTGAGCCCTCGCCGCCACGGTGAAGGTGGACTCAATCCGGGCGGCTTCGGTGACCGAATCGCCGGAATAGGCGGTCTGCAGCACATGGCCACCGGGCTTCAACTCGGCCGGGAGGCGTAGCTGTACCCGGCCCTCGGTTAGGGCAGCAGTGGTGAAGCGGTGGCCGTCCAAGCTCAGGGTGATCTCACCACCGCCAACCAAATGTCCGCCAGCCTTCACCGTCACATACGCGGTGGTGGCGATGCCTTGGCGAGTGCTGGCCAGCAGTACCGAGATCTGGGGGTAGCCCCGGTCGGGGGCCTCTGCGGTCGCCGCCGCGACGACGCTCACCGAACGCGACCCAAACCACTGGTTGCCAGCGGCGTCGGTGGCCACATAGCCCAGCTGCAGGTTGCCAGCCCGCTGGGTATCGACTCCGCCGAGGACGGTCAGAGCGCTGGTGCCAGCCGAGACGCCAATGGCGGCATCGAAGGCTTTGCCGGTCTCGGTGGTGGCCGCCGGCAGCTCCAGCCCCGCAGTGGTGGCCGGGCCTGCGGCGGCGGGGACGGTGAACATGCCGTAGCCGAGGACGTCGCCTTTGCCGGTGGCCCGCCAGCCACGCACCTGCCCCGACGCCAGACCCGTCCAAGACAGCGGGGCTGCCGCGCTGGCGGTGCCGATCGCGGTGTCAGTTGGGGTGGCCAGCGCGACGGTGTCTGTGCTGAAGCTGGTCTTGCGGGTAGTGAGTTGGACCGGGACGACGGTGTCGTCCTCACTGCCGGTGTAGCGGTGCTGGTTGTCGTATTCGCTGGCATTGAAGTTGTTCAGCAGCGGCGAAAAGGTGTCGATGGTGATCTCGCCCCTGGCGACGTTGAACTGCAGCAGTTGCAGGAAGCTCGCCCCAAACCGAAGCTGGTCGCCAGCCTGGTGGCCGCCGACCCCGGTCAGTCCGACCTCGCTGGCCTTGACTTGGTAGAACTGGTAGTCGGCGAGTAGTTCGGTCACGTTGTTGCCGGGCTTGCCGAGGTTCTTCTTCACTGCGACGCTCACCCCGTGCTCGTGGCCCGACAACACCAAAGCCACGTTGGGGTTCCTGGCCACGATCTGCTCTTCCAGGCGGATGCCATCGTTAGAGAAGTCGGCGACCCGTCCGTCCGCGGCGTAGCTGGCCTTGTTGAAGGCGTGAGTGAACAGGATCGCGTTGCGATCGGCGTAGCGGGTGAGTACCCGGTTGGCCCAGGCGATCTCGGCGGGGCTCACTCCGTAGCCCAGGTGGACGGCGACGAAATCCAGCCCGCCAGCGGTGAACAGGTCGTAGTGGTTGGAGTTGTCGCCGCTCCGCCAAGGGTGGTAGCTGGCGTTCTCCGCCTGCCACTGGCTGGTCTCCTCCAGGGCCTGGTAGCGGCCCGTCCCGAAGTAGTCGTTGAACAAGGCCGATTTCCCAGTCTCGGTGCCAGCTCGGGTGTCGTGGTTTCCGGGCAGGATGCCGTTCACCACCCCGGCGTCATCGAGGATCTTCTGGTTGGCCGAGGCCACCGCGAACTGAGCCCGAGCATTGGCCTTGGCTGCGGACTCGTCGGCGTAGGCGGTGCTGAACCAGTCCTCGATGACGTCCCCGGTGTGGGCGGCGTAGGCGATCTTGCGGGCCGAGGCGTTCGCGGCGATCCAGCGCGGGATCTCGGCGTACGCCTTGCGCCACACGGCCCGTTCCTTGGCGCTGCGTCGTTCCACTGCGCCCTCGGTGAGGTACTGGGTGTCGGTGTAATGGGCGAGTGCGAAGTCGTAGCTGGACGGATCGGCGAAGGCGCTGTTTACCGGTTTGTTGAGGTCGTCGGCGAACGGGTCCTCGCCGGTCACCAACAGATGCACCGCGCCCCCGTCGTTGAAGTCGGCCTTGGCTTCGCCGCGAAGGCTGAGTTGACCTTCAGCTAGGCCCCGTCCGGCGGCTACCTGCTCCCAGCTCGTGGTTGCGGTGTTCCACGCCCAAAGCCGCACCAGGCGCGATGGGTCGGCGGTGCCGCGCCAGGTCAGTGCCGAGTCGGCCAGCGCGGCAGCAGACAGCTCGAACCGCTGGAACGGGAACCGCCCGGTGGCAGCGGTGGTGGCAGTCAGGCCGTCGCCGGGACGGAGCGGGTCGGTGATCGCTGCGCCCTTGGCGTAGTCGAACGCCAAGGTGGTTGGCAAGGCGCTAATCACGCCGCCGAAGCCGGTACCGGGCAGGGTGACCTGTTCCTCGCTGAACTCGACTCCGGCAGTGCTGAGCGTGCTGAGAGTGACGGCACGGTCGCCGCCGGGGCTGGCTTGGGCGGTCGGCAACTCCCACGTCGAGGTTGTCGTTGGGGTGATCGCCGGTGCCGGGCCGCCAGCAACAGGTGCAGCGGCGCTGGCCGGAGTCCAGGTTTTGGGGAGGATGAGCAGGGTGGCCACCAACGCCAACGCAACCATCAGTATTGAGCGGGACGGACGGGGCATGCAGGTCCTTTCAGGGCCGAAGCAGCCAGCCGAAGGCCGGGTTCAACTCTGAAGATAGGCAGCCATTGCTAACGACTGCCGAACTGCCGGTGACCGCCACAAAATGCTCTGACAACGCCTTGGGGGGTGCTCTCGCGGGGTTGCCGCGGCCCCGGCCAGGTGGGGCAACCGGTTCAGGAAGCGGCTCGCCGGTGTTGCTGGAAGAAGTCCCAGATCACTGCGGTGGCCTCAAGTTGGGTTGAGGATCGAGCGCCGCCGGGCCATTCGTGGCCCATGCCTTCGATGAGGATCCACTCCACCGTCCGACCGAGTGGGCAGTCGGCGGTCGAGGTGGTCACCGCGCCAGCGATGGTGGTGGCGAACGCCGCACAGTGGTCGCGTTGGCGCCAACCGGCCAACACCTCGGCGATCGGCGGCCCGGTCACTTTGGCCACGCCGTCACCGGTGGTCCCGTCCAGGTGAACTCGGGTGTCGTTGGTGCCGTGCAGATGCAGCACCGAGGTGGGTTGCCCATCGGTGCAGCTCACCAACTGGGTGCCAGCCACCGGCGCCACCGCAGCGAACAGGGTGGTTTCGCAGGCCAGCCGGTAGGCCATCATCGCGCCATTCGACATTCCGGTGACGTAGCGGCGGGACGCATCGATGCTGACCATTCCGTCGAGTTGGGCCACCAAGGCGACAACAAAGGCGACGTCGTCGATGCCGTCGCGCTGTGGGGCGCCGCAGCAGGAGCCAGCATTCCAGGCCCGGTCGACGCCGTCGGGATAGACCACCACGAAGCCCTCCCGCTCAGCCAGATCATCCCAGCCATAGGCCAGTTCGGCCTGAGTGCCGGTGCCGAAGCCGCCATGCAGCATCAGCACCAGCGGGTAGCCCTTGGCGCCCGGTTGAACCGCCGGACGATGAACACCGAAGGTGCGCTGTTGGCCATCAGGGCTGCGGAGTTGGTGGCTGGATGTGCCAGCCGGAATCGTGGTGGTGGTGGTGGCGGCGGTTGGCTTGGCTTGAGCGCCGCAGCCGGTCAGGGCCACGGCCAGGGCGGTGGCGGTGCACAGCAGTAGTCGGCGGATCACCTCTCTGAGGCTAGGCAATGCCGCTGACAAACGGCAGCGCCAAGCGTCCAGCTACAGGAAATCTCCAGGCTCTGCCCAGTACCGGTCCAGGCGAGCTACCGCTTGACGGTCACCTTGAGTGACGTCTTGGCGCTGGTCAGCTTCGAGGTGCCGGAATAGACCACCCGGATCGTCTTGGTGCCGGTCTTGGTGAACTTCGCCAGCTTGTAGGAGACCGCACCCTTGGCTGAGGCCTTCAAAGTGATGGTCTTGACCCATTTCGAGCCGACGTAGAAACGGACCTTGCCGGTGGGCACGATGCCCGTGCTGGAGGCCAGCTTCACTTTCAGCGTTACTCGGGTGCGGTTTTTCTTTACCTTGGTGGTGGACGCGCTCACCTTGGCCTTGGTGGCGGCCTTGACGACCGCGACTTTGAAGGAGGTCGTTTTGGTTTTGGACCGGTCGCTGTAGGACACCGTCAGCTTCGCGGTGCCGACCTTGGCTGAGCTGAAGCCACTGACCTTGACCGCGCCAGTGACTGGCAGGCTGCCCTGGTCGTAGACGGCGGTCGCGGCCAGATCGCTGCGACTGAAGCTGCTGCCGACCTGGTAGGTGGTCTTGGCCGGCTTGACCTTGAGGGCCGTGAACACCGCGGCCTTCGGCGGGGAGGCGAGCAGTGAGCTGTAGGTGGAGCTAAGGCCGAGGACGGCGGCAGCATTACTGGAGATCACTGCCCTGGTCGCGTCACTGGCTGGGTTGGTGATCTTCTTGTCCTTGTGCGCCACGTTGGCGAGCTGCTGAATCGGCCACGCCTTGCCAGCCTTGAGTTGCAGCTTCAACGCGGCGGCGTTGAACAGCACCCCGGCTCGGCGAATATGGGAAGCATCAGAGATGATCGTGTAGCTGGTGACGCTGGGGTCGGCTTTGAGGATCGCCATCGAGTTGGCCGCGTTGCCCACGGTGCTGGACGACTTCGCTTCAGTGATGATGCGGGCCGAGGCAATGCCGTTTTCGATCAACCAAGCGCGCATCACCGCAGCCTCGGTGTGACCGTTCTTCGGCACGCCGCCGGAGACCAGCACCCGCGATGCGGGGTAGGCCTTCAGTGCGGCCAGCGCAACCTTCAGTCGGTTCTTCAGCTGGGTGGTGATCGTGCCGCTCTTGGTCAGCGAGCCACCGAGCACCACGAAGACGTGACCCTTGGTGGGCAGGCCTTTGGGGGTGGTGTAGTTCAGCTTCTGCGCGGTGTTGGCGGTGTCCCAGGACGCAAGGAACTGTCGCCATAGGCCAGCTTCGAAGGGGGAGCGGATTGCGATCTCGCTGAGCGCCAGCGCGCGGTCAACCGGACGGGAGGCGCGCTGGAAGTAGATGACTCGGGTGCGTACTGCGCTGTTGGAGAGTTCGCTGGCCGGTGCCGCGGGCGCACTGGTCGGCCACACCAGAGTGAACAGCAGTGCGGTGACGACGGCGATGACTCGCCAGCGACCGGAGGTGTTCATGGCGGCCCTTCAGGGACTCTCGGGGAAGCGGACTTTTGGAGTCTTGCACCAGGGTCTCAATTGCGCATCTGACTACTTGAGGGTTTGCGCTGAGCCGATTTGGGCTGGTCTCAACCTGAAACCACTTGTCGAAGGGGCAAAGGGGCTTCGACGGGCTCAGCCAACTAATGCTCAGTTCCCTGAGCTTGTCGAAGGGTCAACGGGGCTTCGACGGGCTCAGCCAACTGATGCTCAGTTCCCTGAGCTTGTCGAAGGGTCAACGGGGCTTCGACGGGCTCAGCCAACTGATGCTCAGTTCCCTGAACTTGCCGAAGGGTCAACGGGGCTTCGACGGGCTCAGCCAACTGATGCTCAGTTCCTTGAGCTTGTCGAAGGGTCAACGGGCTCAGCCAATCGATAAATGTCAACCGGTTGACAAATGGAGTGTCAACCGGTTGACTCAAGACATGGCCGATCGATTCATGGTGACTCTGCACGAGCTGACCTCCGCGATGGACACCTATGCCGATGCCTTGCTGCGCCGCGATCACGGTCTGAGCTTCAACGAGTTCGAATACCTGGTGGTGGTGGCCGAGCACGGCGGCTCCGACGTCACCGAGTTGGCCCGCTGCCTGCGGCTGACCAAGGCGGCGGTGAGCAAGCGGTTGCCAGCCCTGGAAGCTGCGGGCCTGGTGCGCCGTAGCTCCGACCCGCATCACCGACGGCGGGTGCTGGTCAACCTCACCGAGCGCGGCGGGCAGTTGCTCCAAGTCGCGAGCGCGCAGTTGGAGGCCGAACTCGACACGGTCTTCCGTCCCGCCGACTCGCAGCAGGCCGAGCTTGATACCGACCGGCTGAACACCGACCTATTGACCCTCTGCAAACGCATCGAAGCTAAGGAGCTACCCAAATGAGTCCTCGTCGCATCCTGGTCGTCGTTGGCCACCCGATCGCCGGCAGCCTCAACCACGAGTTGGCCCGCAGCTATGCCAGCGCCGCCGAGGCGGCTGGCGGTGAGGTGCGGGTGCGTGATTTGGCCGAGGAGCCGCCGGCCTACCCGGTCTCGCGCGAGCAGTTGCGAGCCCACGTGACCGAGTTGGGGCACCTCGAAGTCGGAGTGGCTGAAGACATCGCAGATCTGCGGTGGGCTGAGCATGTGGTGATCTTCTTCCCTCAGTGGTGGGGCACCTACCCGGCCGTGCTGAAGAACTGGATCGATCGGACCTTCCTCTCCGGCGTCGTCTTTCGCTACGGCGCAGGCCTGCGCTGGGAGAAGCTGCTGAGCGGACGGACGGCGCGGTTGGTGATGACTCACGATTCCCCGGGCTTCTACAACCTGCTCGCCTACCACGATGCCGCCATCGTCTCGCTGCGCGCGGCCACCCTTGGCTACTGCGGCATCAAGACCGTCGGGGTGACCAGGTTCAACCCGGTTCGGGGGTCGGTGGCGACGGCCCGAGAGAAGTGGTTGAGCAGGGTGGCTGGGCTGGGCTCTGCTGACGGTCGAGTGCCCGGACGCGCCCGCGCTGCCGTCCAGCAGCCAGTGGCGGTTAGCTGAGTCCCGGCCGAGTTCGTCGCCGCCCCCGAGGTGTTGATCGCTGCCTTTGAGGCGAAACTGGGGGCTGACCAGCTCGATCGATTCGCCAGCGGCGCTAACCTCAGGGCAGCTGAATAGGAGAATCGCTGATGGAATCCGAGGATCCAGTCAAACGTGAGCCGCGAGGGATGCTGGTCTTGCGCACGCTGGCCATGCCGGCCGACACCAATCCGTGGGGGGATGTCTTCGGTGGTTGGCTGCTAGCTCAGATGGACATCGCCGCCGGGCTAATGGCAGGCGAAGTCGCTATGGGCCGTTCTGCGACGGTGTCGGTGAATGGGGTGGTGTTCCGCCGTCCGGTGGCAGTGGGTCAGACCATCTGCATCTACGCCGAACTGATCAAAGTTGGTCGCACCTCGATGGAGATCCAGTTGGAAGTCTGGGCTCGAGATCTGGTGCACCGCTACGCCGCTGAGCACGAGTTCGTCACCGAGGGAGTCTTCTACTACGTCGCCGTCGACCAGGACGGGCATCCGCGGACTATCGAGGACAACCCGCCCTTCTTTACTCGCGCTGACCCGCCGAGGGCCCCGGAGCCGACTGCAGTTCCCTGACCCACCCCCAAGTTCCCTGACCCACCCCCAGTTCCCTGAGCCTGTCGAAGGGTCGACGGGCTTCGACGGGCTCAGCCAACTGGTGGTGCGGTCTCAGTCAACTGGTGGTGCGGGCTCAGCCGACTGGGGCCTAGTACTTGAGGACGGCTTTGAGGGTCAGCTGCCGCAGGCTTTTGGCTTGAAGCTCGGCGACCTGAGCCAGGTAGAGCTCACCGCAGGCCAGGGCGTCGGTGAGCGCATCGTGAGCTGCGTAGCGCGGTAGGCCGTACTGGCTGCGGGCATTCCATAGCCGCAGGCTGCCTTGGGGCGGCTCATCGTCGAAGCCCTGGCTGAGTAGCCGAAACTGCAGCGTGAGGGTGTCGACCACAGTGAAGCGGGGACGGAAACCATGGATGGCGTTGCAGGTCATGCCGAGAAAACCGGTCTCAATGGCGGCGTGGTGAGCCAACAGCACCCGTCCCTGCAGCGCGGTGAACAACAGATCCAGCGCCGCTTCCGGAGCTCGGGCATCGGCCAGGGCATCGTCGGTGAGGCCGTGGATTCGCGCGCTGTCGCCCACCCCTCCGGTGGGGCGCACCAGCACCCGTCCAGCTCCGGCCAGATTGATGTCCAGCCCGTCCAACGGCACGAAGCCGATGCTCAGGATCTGGTCGGTCTTCGGGTCAAGGCCGGTGGTTTCCAAGTCCACCGCGAGCATCTTCGCTTCGGTGAGCGGGGTGGCCGGATCCGGCTTCGGATCCACGACGTAGCGCCGGATCGGGCCGTCCGGTATCTCCTGGGTAACTTGCCGCCAGGATTGGCTGGAGAACCACATCAGGACATCAGGTGCGTTTGGTAGCGGTAGGCGAAGCCGGCCTGGGCTCGTTTGATGATGCCGAACGCGTCCCGCAGGTGCTTCTTCTCCAGGCTTGAGAGGTCATCTGGGGAGACGAGGTTGTCTGGTGGAATGCCAGCGCTCACCTGCCTGGCCTGGTGGCGCAGTCGAAGGTAGGTGATCAGCTCAAAGGCGTCGAGTAGCGAGCTCTCCGAATCGGCTGTCATCGCTCCCGCAGCAGTTGCCGCCCGCAGTCTTTCGACGGTGTTCACCGCTGACACTGAGTTGGCCAGGGAGATCACCCGCACCAGCTCGACCACGCAATGCACCGCCGACTTCAGATCGAAGGTCGCCTGTGGCCGTCCGCCCCGCTCGACCACGAAGCCGCGGAAGAAGCCGATCGGTGGTTGTCGCTCGACTGCCTGGGCGGCCAGGTGGCCGAGGAATCGGGGTGACTTCGGGGCCAGCTTGCGGATGGTGTCGCGCAGGGCGTCGGCCCGGGCCGAGCCGCCATGCACCGAGCGGAAATCGAAGAAGATCTGCGCGTGCAGCACCGCAGCCGAATCTGGCTCGCCCATCCAATGCTGGAAGTCGACGTGCCAGGCCTTCGCGGTCTGCCGCCAGCGTGGGTTGGTAGCCATCACCCCACCGGTGCAGCGGGGGTAGCCGCAGGCCTCCATGCCAGCGGTGACGTATTCGGCCAGCGCGGCGAAGTAGGGGTCATCTTCGGCCGTGGCGGCATCGTCGAGTAGCAGGACGTGATCCTGGTCGCTACCCAGGCCATGCTCGTAGCGTCCCTGGGAGCCGAGGACCAGCCATTCATAAGGCACCGGCGGCGCGCCCTGTTCAGCTTCGGCAAGCTGCAGCAGCCGGTGAATGGTGGCATCGCTCACCGCGGTCACCAGGCGGTGGATCTCACTGGCGCTGGCGTCCTGTTCGATTAGCTGGGCGACCAGCATTGGCAGCCGTGAGCTGACCTTGGCCAGACCCTCAGGGGAAGACTGCTTGGTGATGTCGCCGACCAGGAACACCGGGTTGGCCGTCTCCAGCCGCATCAGATCACCAGAGGAGACCAAGCCGATCAGCTTGTCGTCGTCGACCACCGGAAGGTGGTGGACGCCCCGGCCGAGCATCTCCAGCATCGCTTCGAACGCCAGGGCGTTGCGGGGAATGGTCACCGGATTGCGGGTCATGATCGTGGTAATCGGCTCCTCGCGGGAGAGGTCAGCGGCCACCACCTTGCTGCGCAGATCGCGGTCGGTGACGATGCCGCGAATCTTGGTGCCCTCGGCGATGAGCAGGGCCGAAACCTTGTGCTCGGTCATCAGCTTGGCCGCCTGGCGGATCGTGATGTTCTCACCGGCGGTGATCGGCTCGCGCTTGAGCAGGTCACTGACCCGGGTCTTGAGAATGATGCGTCCACTGGTGTCGTTTTCCAGTTGGGCCACAGCCCGCTTCATCACCGTCGAATTCGCGGTGTTGAAGTAGTCGGCGAACTCGCTGACCTTGTTTAGCAGGTACTGGAAGACGTCGCCCGGCATCACCAACACCAACGAGTCCTCGATGGCAACGATCCGGTATTTCGAGGGCGTGTGGCTCAACACCGAGGACGTCCCAAAGGAGGTGCCTGGATCGGCGCGCTCCACCAGATCGCGGCCCTCGCGGTAGACGTCCACCGCGCCGGAGCGCAGGATGAACAGCGAGTTGTTCGGCTTGTTCAGCTCGACGATGGTGGTGCCGCGCCGAAAATAGCGCAGGTGCATGCGTCCAGGGAGCTGATCGAGTAGCTGATCCGGCAACACGTTGTAGGGCGGGTGACTGCTGAGGAAGTCCCGGATTTCGCGCAGTTCGACGTCCATGGCCAGAGTCTGACACGGCTGGCCCGAAGTGGGTAGCGGAATGCCCAAGCTGCGGGTACGTGGAGTCCCGAATCCCACCCCAGCCGCCGGGTTGGCCGAGCTTATGATGGGCGCAAGTCGCTCCGTCCGGCAGCGTGGCCGGGACCAATCGGGGTTGGGGGCTCGCTGAGGTCGGGGAGGTCTGAGGTGGCACTGTTGGCGGTGCGCGACGCGTCAGTTGAGCTCGCAGACCGAACCCTGTGGCACGACCTCTGCCTAGAGCTATCCGCCGGTGAGCGGCTGGTGGTGGACGGCGCCTCCGGTAGCGGCAAGACGGTTTTGTTGCGAGCGATCGCCGGGCTGGACGTGTTCACCACTGGCGGCTGTGAGTTCCGTGGACGCCCCCGGCGGGAGTGGTCGATGCCGGCCTATCGAGCCCAGGTGATGTACGTCCCACAGCGGGCCGCGCTGCACCCAGGCACCGTCGCCGACACTCTCGCCGCGCCCTTTGGCTTCGCCATTCACAAGGGAAAGGAGTTCAAAGCCGAGGCCGCTGAGGATCTGCTGACGGAGCTGGGGCGGCCAGCAGAGCTACTGGCCAGTCCTACCGAAAACCTCTCCGGCGGTGAACTCCAGTCGGTGCTATTGGTGCGGGCACTCCTGCTGGAGCCCACCGTGCTGTTGCTCGATGAGGTTGCCTCAGCCTTGGACCCAGAGTTGGCCGACGCCGTGGAGCGGGTGCTCATCAAGTGGAGCCAAGAGTCGGAGCGTGCGCTGGTTTGGGTGGGCCATGACCCAGCGAGCCAGTCTCGGGTGGGCACCGCAGTGCTACCGATCACTGGTCCTTACCCGCTGATGGCGCGGCCATGAACAGCCTGCCGATCAGCGACCTCCAGCTCGCCCTCGCCGCCGGGCTGATGCTGGTGTCGGTGGCTCTCTCCTGGCGCCTGCGGTTGGGCCTGGGGCGCGACATCGCGATCTCCACGGTACGAATGGTGGTGCAGTTACTGCTGGTGGGGCTGATCCTCGATTGGGTCTTCTCCCTCCAAAACCCTTGGCTGGTGCTTGGAATCGGGTTGGTGATGACCCTGCTGGCCGCGCATTCAGCGGCCGGTCGGCCGAGGCGCTCCTACCCCCAGCTGTTTCTGGACAGCTTCGTGTCGATCCTGGTGAGTTCTCTGCTCCTCACCGGGCTCGTGCTCCGGGGAATTCTGGACGTTCAGCCCTGGTATCTGCCGCAGTATCTGGTGCCGATCCTTGGCATGGTGTTAGGCAACTCGCTGACCGGGGTGTCACTGGCAGTCGACCGCTTCACCGCCGGGCTGGTAACGGGGCGCGCCGAGATTGAAGGACTGCTTGCACTTGGGGCAACTCGGCGGGAGGCCGCCCGCGGCCCGCTACGCGAAGCGTTGCGTGCTGGCATGATCCCAACACTGAACAGCATGGCCGTGATGGGGATTGTCAGCTTGCCGGGAATGATGACCGGGCAGATCCTGGCCGGTGCGGCTCCGCAGACCGCCGTTCGCTATCAGATCCTGATTATGTTTGTGATCGCTGCCAGCACGGTTCTGGGCTGCTTGTTGTCGTTGGAGTTGGCGTTTCGTCGGTTGTTCGATCCCCGCCACCGCCTGCGGGTAGACCGGCTGATCACCAAGGGCTGAGCGGCCAGCTTCCGTTCAGCCGCGTCGGCGCGGCCCACGCTGGCCAGGGTGCCTGGGTGGCTGTTGTCGGCCGGCCGGTTTGTCTGGTTTGGCCGGCTTTTCGGTTGGTTTGGCGGCCCGGGCTTGGGTAGTGCGCGAACTGTTCGCCGTCCGGCCGCGGACGATGCCGATGAACTCCTCGATCAGCTCATTCGGGTTGCTGACCAGCCAGGCCAGCGCGACGGTGGTGGACGGCGCATCCGTGATCGGCCGGTAGACGAAGTCGCGCCGACTATTGGTGCGAGCGACCGACTGGGGCACGTGCAGCACCGCCTCGCCGACGCCAGCCAGATCCAGGCTTGCTGCCGAAGCGTCAGTGAGCACGGTTTCATCGGCCAGTTCGGCCAGGCTCACCTCGTCGAAGACAGCCACCGGGTGCTTCTTCGAGACCCAGGCCACCGGCGCTTCCTCGTAGAGGCGAATCAGGTGCAGGTCAGCCTCCTCGATCGGCAGCCGGACGAAACACAGATCGACAACGCCTGCGTCCAACACTTGTCGTTGTTCGGCGGTTTCGACCTCGATCAGCTCCAGCCGGGTGCCGCGGAGCCGCTCGCCCCAGGCGGTGCGCCATTTGGTCAGCGTCACCCCGGGCACGTAGCCGACGCGCAGACCGGGTCGCTCGGAGGCTGGGGGATTGCTCACCTGTGCAGGCTAGCGGGTGGGCCGAGAGATAGGCTGCCCGGCGTGAGCCAACTGATGAAGCCGTCCACCGCAGCCACCAAGCTCGGCATCTATCTGCCGGCCGCCCCGATTGAGTTCCAGAACTCGCCGATCACCCGGGACGAGCTGGACGCGCTGCGCGCCGATCCGCCCGAATGGCTGGCCGAGTTGCGGCGTAACGGGCCATTCCCGAAGGAAGTGATCGCCCAGAAGCTGGGGGTTTCTCGCTCAGGGCTGGCGCGTGGGGGCATCACTGAGGGGCTCACTGCCGATCAGGTGGGCGAACTGATGGCGAACCCGCCCTACTGGTTGCAGCACGAGCGCGACGTCTACCGCGAGGTGGTGGCCGAGAAGGCCCGACTGAAGGCCAAAGCCGCCGAGGCCTGAGCTGATGCTCAGCCTCGGGGCACAGTTACCGAGCCGAGCAACCAGTCGACCGCCTCGCGGGCCGTCCAGCCCTCGGGGAGTTCGGACATCAGGCGCCGGGCGCCGTCGAGATCCTGACCAAGGGTGACTGCCGGATCTTCAGTGCGTCCGCTGGCCCGTAGTTGGCCCAGCCCAACATTGGCCATCAGGCAGTTGCATAGACACACCCGACCGGCGATGTCTTCTTCGGCGCCGCCCTTTTTCAGATACATGTGGGCCGGTTCGGAGGCGCAGCGGTAGACCAGCGACCCGTCGGGACGTTCGGCTGGGACGCGCAGATAGCCGAGATCGCAGATGCGCTCACGAGCGGCGTACACCTCGGCTTTGGCCAGGGTTCCGGGCAGCTCGGCCACCTTGAAGGGGAAGCCGGTCGGTGAGGCTCGGGGATCGTTGCGCACCACCAGGGTGCCCTCAGCCAGTTGGCTGCGCAGCTGATCGCGCAGCTCGGGCACCAGGCCTGATTCGGTGGCGAGGGCAAAGAGGGTGCCAACCTGCACCCCGGCAGCTCCGGCCGCGGTCGCCTCGGCGACTCGCTCTGGCGTGCCATAGGCGCCAGCCAGCCAGAACGGCACGCCCAAGGGCACCATCTTGGCCAGATCGGCGTCGTCTTTAGGCCCGTAGATCGGCTCGCCAGCGTCATCGAGCACCATCCTGCCGCGCGGCGGCGCGCTGTGGCCGCCTGCGGTCGGCCCCTCAACGATGAATCCGTCGGGACGGATTTCGGGGTCCTTGTTCAGGTAGGCGGCCAGGATGTGCGCCGAGACGACCGCCAGGAACTGGGGACGGCGCAGCTCAGGCAGATCCGCGCCCAGGTAGGTGTGGGGATCTAGGCTGGCGCGGTGCTCGCTGGTGGCACCGATCACGTCGATGCTGAGGTGTCCGGTGCGGCCTGCGGCGAATTCGGTGAGCATCCGCGGGATTTCGCGGGGCACTCCGGCACCCATGATCACGTAGTCGACATCGGCCAGCATGGCGCCGAGCGCTGCCGAGAGAGTGGCGGTCTGGATCTTCTCCAAGAAGTTGATGCCGGCCACACCCTTGTGGCCTTCCTTGGCTAGCCACACCTCAGCGAAGTTGCCGGCCAAGCTCAGCTCAATAGCGGCCCGGCTAGGTGAAATGGTCAGGGTGGGGTGGGGGCGATAGGCCTGGCCTTCGCGGCGTCCGCCCTCGATGAAGTAGGTGTCGAGAATGCGCTGAGCGATCTCTTGGGACGGAAAAGCAGCCAGGGCCCGGCGGCGATGACCGCCTGGGTCGCCGTCCTGAAGGACGCGGGCGAGCACTCCGTCCAGGGCGGTGCCGGAGAGCACTCCCATTTGGCCAGCCAGTGCCACCTCGCGCGCCAGCTGCCAGCTGGATACCGCGATCCCCATGCCGCCTTGGATCACTACAGGGGGTGCCGTTGTTGTCACCAGGGTGCTCCTCAGGCGCTCGGGAAGATGTCCCTACGGTAACGTAAGTTACGCCAGCGTAGGTAATGGCTGTCCACGGAGTGGCTACCGTCGGCCTTCGTGGGGTGCATGCGAAGGCTCGGCCGACCCTTCGACGAGCTCAGGGAACTGAAGAGATGAGCTCAGGGAACTGAAGAGATGAGCTCAGGGAACTGCAGGCGTTTAGACCCCAAGTTGGCTGAGCCAGTCGAAGTCTCGCTAGTTGGCTGAGCTTGTCGAAGCCCCCGTCAACACTCGACGGTGTAGGTCTCCCGAGCCCAGGCGGCGACGGCGGGCACCGGATGAGCGCGCAGGGTGCGAAGCTGGCGCCGCCACCGCTCGGACCAGCCGGCCTGTTCACCGGCCTGCTCAACCAGCGCGAGCGCGAGGCCGCCGGAGGGTGCATCGCCGCGGGCGATCAGCGCCGCCACGGCCTCGTCCAGCTCAGGTTCGATTCCTTGGCTGGTGGCAATCACCAGCTTGCGGTGCACCAACCCCCGCACCTCGCCGGTGCGCAATGGGTCGAGGCTGCCGGCCAACCCGAGCAGGACGCCGGTAGGTGCGGTCCAGTCGATCGCCGTCAGGCGTACCTGCCAGGAGAGTCGAACCAGTTCGGGGTGCGCATCAAGGGTCGCGGCCAGTCGGGTGAGGCGCTCCCGGTGCCAGGCGGCCTCGGTTACCAGTCGTGGACGCAGCGCCCGCACCAGGCGGCCAAGGCGTTGGCGCGAGGGCTGGTCGGCGCTCGCCTCCGCGCTCGGTTCGCCCAAGGCGGCGCTGGCTTTGGCGAGGGATTCAACGGCCTGCAGGAAGGGCGTCCAGTCGGTAGCTGCTGAGGCAGCGATTCGCACGGCGCGGGTGGCAGCCTCGGCTGTGACCAGGTCGCGGCTGTTGGCCAGGCGCGCTACTTGCTCGGCCAGTCGAGGTGCCCAGCGCGCCCAGGCTCCGAGGGCCTCGATCGCTTCCGGATCGCCACCGGAGGCCGTCAACGCCAGCAGTTGGGCGAACCGGGCCCGATGGCGGACGGCGAGCTGGCTGGGCAGGGTCCTGATCAAAGACATGGTGGCGTCCCGCCCGGCCACAGCGAGGTTCTCCAACACCATCCAGGCGCCGTCATCGTCGAGGAAATGCCGCAAGGTACGGGTAGCGGCGATCCGGACGTCCAGGTGCACTCGGGTATTGGCGCCGAGGGTTGCCAGGACGTCGAGCGATCCCGGCACCCGCAGTTGCCCGATAAGTCGGACGGCCTCCTTGCGGGCGGTCACCTTCGCCGAGGGATCGGCCAGCACCTCATCAAGGAGCCGGGCGGCCTGCGTCGGTTGGCGATGCAGCGCGCACCGTCCGGCCGTATAGAGGGCCACCCGGGCCCGATCGTCGCTGCGATAGGCCAGCAGGGTTTCCAGCATGCTGCCGGGATCATCGCTCCAGGCCAACGCAGCGAGGGCGGCCTCTTGCTCAACCACCTTGTCACTGGCCAAATAGGGCGCCAGTCGAGCAGCGCCAATACCGGGTAGTTGGCCGATCGTGGTTACCGCTTGGCGGCGGGTGTAGTCGGGGGTGTTGGCCGTGCCGATCAGCCCCTCCAGGGCGTCGGCGTAGGCCTCGATCTGGCGGGGCAGCCAGCCGTGGAAGGGCCCGTCCAGTACCGCAACGAAGCGGACCCTCTTCCAGAACCGACCCTTCAGCGGGGCCGGACGGAAGCACACCTCCACCAGGTCTTGGCGGTTTCGGCACAGCACCTGCTGCACCTCGGGCAGCGTGGCGAAGGTCTCGTCGATCCTGAGCAGCGCGGCGACTCGATCGCCGCGGTACTGCGGTGGCTGCAGCCAGGCCTGGGCGGCGGCGCGCTGCCAATGGTCGGACGGGGTGGCTAGCGCGGCCGCCATCAGGGCATTGAGCTGGGGGATCGGCCAGGCCCGCCGTCCCAGCGATTGCCACAGCGCCAACGGCAATCGGAAGTCGTGGCGTCTGGCCTGGGCGTGCATGCGGGGCAGCAGGGCGGCCACGACGGCCGGGATGGCGGCGGTCGGCAGCTGCAGGCGCCACGGCACGCTGGTGACGCCGTCGGGGCCGGTAAGGGTCTCCAGCAGGATCAGCGGCGGGTTGAGATCGGTGCCGGCGCTGGCTGCTTGCTCGATCAGTTTCCAGGCCAGGTTTTGTAGGGCCTGCAGCGTCGTTGCGGACGTGTCGCGGGCTTGGGCGACGGCGCTGGCGAAGGCCTGCAGGGGTTCGATCGGGGTTGCGGCCAGCAGGCTCGGGCTGAGGCCGACCAGGGCGATTGCGGCGGCGTAGCGCACTGGGTCCTGTTCATTAGCCAGGCGCTCAAGCTGGGTCAGCGCAGTAGTGAGCACCTCGGGGTCGCGGCTGCGGCCAGCCGAGCTCAGCAGGGACGTCCAGGCGGCGCCGCGCTCGTCCGCCTCGCTGGCGCGCAACTGCGCCTTGAGCACTGGCTCGGCCTCGTCCGGGGCCAGGAAACCAGCCCAGGTCACCTGCGAAACGAGGCCTCGATTCTCCGGCAGGGCCGCGATCCGGCGGGCTTCGGCCTCCCGGGTTTCCCGCGGCAACACGTTCAGCAGCTCGTCACTCCAGACCCGGTTGGCGGCATTCACTCCGGTGAAAGCTGCCGTAAAAGCTGCGGCGCGATCAGCTGGCGGCAGGGCGTCAAGGAAGGCCGCCAAGTGGGCCTCGTTGTGGTGGTAGTGCCTGGCCAGCAGCTCGCGTTCCTCGGCGGGGAGCTTTCGCAGCTGCCGACGCAGCGCCTTGGCCAGGCGGGGTCGGTTGGATTGGCCCCAACGCGTGGGGGCGGTGGGCGTCCGGGACGAGTGGGCCAGCAGCCGGGCGACCCCGGACGGGTCAGCCTTGGCTAGGGGCGCGAGGAAGCGGTAGGGGCCGTTCGGCAGGCCAAGGGCTGGCGGAAAGTCGTTCAGTAGGCCGAGCAGGCGGTCGGGTTCGGCGGCGGCCAACTCGTTTAGGGCGGGGGTGATCCAGGCCCAGGTCTCTTCCCGCACCGGCGGCGGTGCGTCGAGGCGGCTGGCGAGTTCGTCCAGCAGCGCGGTGGGGTGGTTTCTGGCGAACGCGGCCAGGTTGGGAATCAGATCGCCGAGGTCGCTGAGGTAGCTCTCAGCAGTGGCCGATTCAGCGTGAGCCAGCAAAGTAGCTTTGTCGACATCTGAAAGGGACGTGCTGAGCAATGCGGAGACCAGGTCGCGGCGACGGGCTTGGTTGGCCTTGCGCACCAGCAACCGCCGGGTGGCCAATGGGGCGTCCAGATAGCGCTGGGTGAACTCCTCCCCGCTCAGGTCGTCCAGCGGCAGGGCGAGCATGGCGCTGGCCCGAACGGCATGGATTGGGTGCTCAGTCAGCGCAGTCAGTCGGCCGAAGTCGCGGTTCACCTTGGCGGCCAGCAACGCCAGCTGCGCGTGGTAACCGCTGGTGGTGGTCAGCCCGTCCAGCAGCTTGGCCAGCTTTGGATCATCGCGGTGATCGCGGGCCAAGAGGGCAATGCGGCGGGTGCGTCCAGCGTGATTGGTCTTGTCCAGTTCGGCGAGTAGTGCCCTGAGGGTGGGGACAGCCATGCGGGCAGCCTATGGGCGTCAGTGCGTTTCAGCCACGGCGACCCGCTGCTGACAATGCTGTCTGCGCCTGCCGGACCCCACTTCGCCATCGCCGGGGACGGTCACCGGGGACGGTTCCTCCGAGCAGCTCAGGGGGACGGTTCCTCCGAGCAGCTCAGGGGGACGGTTCCTCCGAGCAGCTCAGGGGGACGGTTCCTCCGAGCAGCTCACCGGAACCGTCCCCGTGAGCAGCTCACCGGAACCGTCCCCGCGAGCAGCTCACCGGAACCGTCCCCGCGCGCTGCGCTTGGTGGAATGGTGGCTTAGCCTGAGACCATGCGCACGACCACCGAAAAGCTGCCCGATCTGACTATCACCAGCCTCACCTTGGATGCCCCGCTGGATCACGCGAAGCCGGCTGGCGACACCATCGAGATCTTCGCGAGGGTGGTCACCGCCGAGGGTGGCAGTGACAAGCCGTATCTGGTCTTCCTTCAGGGTGGCCCCGGGTTCGAGGCACCGCGGCCAACCGCCGATAGTCCGTCGTGGCTAAGTCGGGTGCTCAGTGAATACCAGGTGGTGATGCTCGACCAGCGTGGCACTGGACGTTCGACCCCGGTGGGCGTGCGGGTCGTCGCCGCTGATGGACGCCCACAGGCCCAGATCACCGGGGCTCTGGCCGGACGAAGCACCGCCGAGCAGGCCGAGTATCTGACTCATTTGCGGGCTGATGAGATCGTCAACGACGCCGAGTTGGTGCGCCAGGCGTTGGGCGCTGATACCTGGACGCTGCTGGGCCAGTCATTTGGCGGCTTCACCAGCCTGCACTACCTGAGCGTCCATCCGGAGTCGCTGGCCGCGGCGATCATCACCGGCGGATTGAGCGCGGTTGGCCGTCCGATTGATGACATCTACGCGAAGACCTGGCAGATCATGATCGCCAAGTCGGAGGCCTATTACCGCCGCTTCCCGGGTGACCGGGAGCGGGTGCGCGAGCTGAGCGCGCGTTGCGAGCGCGGGGAGATCACCCTGCCCAACGGCGATGCGGTCTCAGCTGTTCGGTTCCGCACGATCGGGCAGCGGCTGGGCATGAATGGCGGCGCCGAGGAGCTGCATTACCTGTTGGGGCTGCCGCCCGAGTCGTCCGCCTTCGCCCACGACTTAGCCGAGACCCTGCCGTTCGCTGGCCGAAATCCGTTGTACGCGGTGCTGCACGAATCGAGCTATGCCGACGGTGTGGCCACCCGCTGGTCGGCGGATCGGACGATGCCAGATCGCGTCCGCGAAGACGTCACGCTGTTGGGCGGGGAACACCTGCACCGCTCGGTGTTCGCTGAGGACGTCGAACTGCGCGCCTTCGCTGAGGCGGCTGAGGTGATCGCCGGTCACGAATGGAACCAGCTCTACTTCCCCGAGCGCCTGGCGTCCGCCGACGTGCCAGTGGCCGCAGCGGTCTACTACGCCGACGCCTTCGTCCCGCACGAGTTCTCGATGGAGACCGCCGCCCTCCTGCCTGATTGCCGAGCCTGGGTCACCAACGAATACGAACACAACGGTCTGCGTGCCGACGTCTCGGTGATCGATCACCTGCTGGGCCTGCTGAAGCAACGCCGCTGGCTATAGGGCTCCGTCCCCTAGTGAATCGGCGTATCGCGAAGTGCCGGGCGTCACGATGGATCCCTGGATCAGGCCCGCGTTGCGCTGAGTTGAACCCTGACGTAGTCGATGACGGGCTCTTCAAGTTCGGCCGCCGTGGCTTGCACGAGGGCCCGCCCTTGCGCCGGCGGCAAATCGCGCAGGACGGCGCCCAGCAATACTGTCGCGATGAAGGCCTCCAACTGTTCGCCGCGTTCCAGCACCGCCGGATCGGTGACCGTACGGACCTCGACATCGACGAAGCCGGCGTCGGTGAGTGCTTGAGCAGTCTCGGCTGCCGTAGCGAAATCCCAGGGGCTGCTGGATGGGCCACCCGCGCGTTTCAAGGCGGCCTGGAAGGCGGCGATATTGCCGGCGCCACCGAACTCGGCCTCGAAGCGGCCGCCTGCCGGAAGGGCGTTGGCGACGCGTTGGAACAGCCTCGGATGGTCCGGCACCCAGTGGAAGGTGGCGACGCTCATGATCGCCTCGCCGCGCACCGCCGGAGGAAACGGTGACGTGAGATCAGCGCGCACGATCTCGACGCGTTCGGTTTGCTCGCCGAGGCGGGCGCGCAACTGGGTGAGCATCTGCTGGGATCCATCGACGGCAACAACGTGCCCGTTGGGCACCAGATCGAGCAGCAGCTGAGTGTCGCGGCCGGTGCCACAACCCAAGTCGACGATCCGCTCGGTGCCTCGAAGACCGAGCCGCTCGATCACTCCGGCGCCCCACCGGGTGTGCGGCAAGGGAAGTGAGTCGTAGGTTTTTGCGTCCCACTCGAGCAGCTCCATTGACGAACCATAGGCTCGCAAGCCGCAGCGCCTAGAGGCGTCTTGTTCGTGATTGGCTCGACCGCCCGGCGCAAGCAGAACCGTCCCCGAGGTGCGGTCTCCGGTGTGTGCTCCCCAAAGTGCGCCGTCTGCTGCCGGACGAGTGCCCGTCAGAATGCGAAGCAGGTCTGGCCGGGCAAGGAACAGGCCACCATGAAGAGGATCACGAAGGCGATCACCGCGACCGCCGGGGTTGAGCCAACGAGAAGACCAAACCCAAGCCAGCGCGTTCGCCGTTGGGTGGCCAAGCCAACGCCAGCGGCCACGACCACCAAAGCCGCAAAAGCGAACAATTCCGCCTCCATGCGGCCATCGGGGAAGTAGATCTGCCAAGCCAGCAGCAGTCCAGGCACCGCGCCGAGCGGCAGTCCGACCCACACCGAAACTGGACGTTTCTCGGACAAATCCGCGTCCGTGGTTTCAGGCACGCTCAGCACCTCCTCGCTCAACGGTATCGGTTGGGCAATGACGGATTGCGCAAACAAGTGGTCTGGCGTGGTGGGCTGGAAAGTGAACGATCCGGCACCGAAGCCGGTGCCGGATCGTTCAACAAGATGGGTCAGGATTCCTTGCGGAAACACATGAACCAATCCAGGCAGTACTGATCGGCGGTCTGGTTTTCCATGCGCTCCTTGGCCGTGCCGCAAGAACCGGGCGGCGGCACAATCACGTCGTCGCCAGGCTGCCAATCGGCGGGGGTGGCGACGCCGTCGGCGTCCGCCTTCTGCAGGGCAACGACGATGCGCATGATCTCGTCGAAGTTCCGGCCGGTCGACAGCGGGTAGTACAAGACGGTGCGAACCGTCCCCACCGGATCGATCACGAACACTGCCCGCACCGCTTGGGTGTTGGACTGGTTGGGCTGGATCATGCCGTAAAGGCTGGACACCTCCATGCGGATGTCCTCGATGAGGGGGAACTTCACCTCAATGTTCTTCAGGCCGTTCCACTCCAGCTCCTGAATCTTGCGGAGCCAGGCGATGTGGGCATACAGCGAATCGACCGAAAGGCCCACCAGCTCAGTGTTCAACGCGGCGAAGTCGTCGGCCATGCTGGCGAAGGTCATGAACTCGGTGGTGCACACGGGGGTGAAATCGGCTGGGTGGGAGAACAAGATTACCCACTTGCCGGCGTAGTCGCTGGGGAAGTTGATTTCGCCCTGGGTGGTCACGGCGGTGAAAGCCGGTGCGGGGTCGCCGATCAGCGGCATCGAGGGACGGGTGGGGGTTTCAGTGGATTCCATAGGACTTCCTCCGGATTGGGTGGGGGTATTTTTACGTCAACCCATTGACCCGCGCCGCTATTCCGTGACTGGACGGGTGGCTGGCGGGCGTCGCTCCCGCGGGGGTCCGGGGCTGAGAGATGGCCGGACGGAAGCCTGCTGGGCTGGCCGGGCTAGGGTGAAACCCAAATCCGGCAGAAGAGGAAATGCGCGTGGCCGAAACGCTGACCAGCAACATCGATGACGTCGCCCTGATCTTCGAAGGCGGCGGCATGCGAGTGGCCTACACCGCAGCGGTGGTGCAGATGCTGCTGGCTGAGGGACTCCATTTCGATTGGGTGGCCGGCATTTCGGCGGGGTCGAGCAACCTGGTCAACTACCTCTCGCGCGACCCAGAACGGGCCCGAAAGTCGTTCGTCGACTTCGCGTCCGATCCCAACTTTGGCAACCTGGGCACCTTCCTGCGCGGCAAGGGCATGTTCAACGCCGAATACATCTACGAGCACACCTCGGCGCCCGGCCAGGTGCTGCCGCTGGACTTCGAAACGTTCACCGCCAACCCGGCCAGGGCCCGAATCGGCGCCTTCGAATGCGACACCGGCCGCGCCGTTTACTGGACCAAGGACGATGTGCCAACGCTCGTCGATCTGGTGCGGCGCGTGCGATCGTCCTCGACGATGCCAGTGGTGATGCCGAAGGTTCACCTGGACGGCCACGTCTACGTCGACGGCGCTCTCGGCCCGTCCGGCGGTATCGCCCTGGACGCAGCTAAGGCTGACGGCTTCACCAAGTTCTTCGTGGTGCTGAGCCAGGAGCGCGGCTACGTGAAGAAACCGGCCAGCGCCCAATGGGCCTCGCGGGCCTACTTCCGCGGGTTCCCGGCCGCCGTCGTGGCATTGAGTGCTCGGCATCTCAACTACAACCGCACTCGCGAAGAGCTGTTCGACCTGGAGGCCGCCGGTCAGGCCTACCTGTTCGTGCCGGAAAAGATGCCGATCGCCAACGGCACCAGGGACGTTGCTGCGCTGCAGGCCGCCTTCGATGCGGGGCTCGATCAGGCCAGACGCGAGGTGCCGAAGTGGCGGGAGTTCCTGGGCCGCTAGCGGCTACGCCTGAACTCACTGTTTCCGGTGGGCCGGTTCTGCGCGTCGATTAGGGTGCAAAGCATCACTCGATGCTGGCGGGAGGTGATGGCGGTGAGCGAACTCCAACCCAGCCATGCCTACCGGCCGCCGCCGTCATTGATGGTGGCCGTCCTCGTGATTGCGGTGTTGTCTTGGGCGAGCGGCGCCTGGGTGCTAAACCTCAGCCGTCCCGCTGCCACTGCGACCGGCCTTCCGGCCAGCACCCCGACCGCCACTCCGACCGCCACCCCGACCGCCACCCCGACCACCCCGACCAACCCGGACGCCACCGCTACCCCGACCCCGAGCCCAACCGATGCCCCTCCGGCGCTGGCACCGGTGTGGACGGGCCCGGCGGCCGAAGTTGGTGGCTACACGGTGATGTCGTACAACATCACCGACGCCTCCCGCGTCCCCGAATATGCGGGCATGGCTGACCACGCTGACGACTTCTCGTGGCGGGCCCGCGGTCCGGTGGTCGCGTCCTGGATCGCCAAAGTCGCGCCGGATCTGTTGGGTTTGCAGGAGGCGAATCCGGTGCGCGGGGGCGGCGAGCAGGTAGATCTGTTGCGCGCTTCGCTGCCCGGCTACACCTGGGTCTACCCGTTACGCAACACCACCTTGGCCTTTCGCAGTAGCAAGTTCAGCCTGCTCGATTCCGGGGTGATTAGGGTCAGCCGTAAGGGTCGGGACGGGTCGCACTACAACCGTTATGCGCCGTGGGCGAAGCTGCGAACCACGACCGGCAAGCGGCTGCTGTTCGTCAATCTGCACGCCGAGTTCGGCCAGAGCAAGGTCAAAGCGGAGGCGCGCAGCGCGGGCTGGGATCGGCTGATCAACGGCCTGGCCAAGATCAACCCGGGCGGTCGGCTGCCGGTGATCGTCACTGGTGACTTCAATGCCGCCAGCACCGAGACCCGATCGGTGTTTCGTGACCACCTGGTCAAGCTGAAGGCAGCGAGGCTGGTCAGCGCAGCGCAGAGCGCCACCCATCGTCCGGTGCGGGTCGCCGGAGTCACGACCTTCAACGGCTTCGGCGCGGTAATCGGCGGCGAGTGGCGCTACCGATCGATTCGTCGCGACGCCGACGGCTCGAGCTTTGACTACATCTGGCTAGGCGGTGGCGCGAAGGCGCTGGCCTGGCAGGTCTATCTGGGGCCCCGGGTGACCTGGCGGGTGACTGATGGCCGCGTGGTGCCCTATGCCGATTTCATTCCGTCCGACCATTGGCCGGTGTTGGCCAAAGTGAAGCTGAAATAGCGCCAGTTGGCCCTAGACCGGCCGCTCGCGACCGCTCAGCGCACGACCCTCAGCGAGACGATCCCGTGGGGCATCGCCACCTCAACCAGCGAGCCGACCAGCACCTGGCGTCCCCGTCGGGTCTCCTCTTCGCCGTCAACGTGCACCGCGCCGTCGGCGATCAGGCTCTTCGCCTCACCGCCGTCGGCAACCACATTCGCGAACTTGAGTAGCTGGCCCAGGCGGATCATGTCTTCGCCGATTTCGATTTCCACCCTCACAGTGTGCCGGGTGTGGGCGCTCAAAGGCGCACTTCGCCCAACCCGGTGGCGTTAATCTGGCGACATGGCTAACCACCCCAGGCCCGACGACGACGTCGAACTTAGTCCGATCTTCAGCCGCGCTGCCGAGGCCTCGGCCGTGCCCGAGCGGTCCCTGGCCGATCACGGCATGCTGCCCGACACCGCCTATCAGGTGATACACGATGAGGTGATGCTGGACGGCAACGCCCGGCTGAACCTGGCCACCTTCGTTGGCACCTGGATGGATCCGATGGCGCAGCGGCTGTATGCCGAGACTGTCGACAAGAACCTCATTGACAAGGACGAATACCCGGCCACGGCGGCCATTGAAGAGCGTTGTTGGCGGCTGCTGGCCGACCTATGGCAGGCACCGGCAGCCGCGTCCGCGCTGGGCACTTCGACAGTCGGCTCTTCGGAGGCGGCGATGCTGGCCGGGCTGGCTTTGAAGCGGCGCTGGCAGCAGGCCCGGCGCGCGGCGGGAAAGCCCGCCGACCGGCCCAACCTGGTGATGAGTTCAGCGGTGCAGGTCTGTTGGGAGAAGTTCGCCAACTACTTCGAGGTGGAAGCCCGCTACGTGCCGGTCACTGAGGATCATCTGATGCTCGACGGCTATGAGTTGGAGCGCTACGTCGATGAGAACACCATCGCGGTGGTGGCAATCATGGGGGTCACCTACACCGGCTGTTATGAGCCGGTCGACCAGATCGCTGCGGCCCTGGATCGGATTCAGGCCGAGACCGGCCTCGACGTCCCGATTCATGTGGACGCCGCCTCTGGCGGGTTCGTGGCACCGTTCCTGCAACCCGAGCTGGCCTGGGACTTCCGGCTGCCGCGGGTGGCCTCGATCAATGCCAGCGGCCACAAGTACGGGCTGGTCTTCCCGGGGGTCGGCTGGGTGGTGTGGCGCCACGTTGACGCCGTGCCCCAAGACATGATCTTCAAGGTGGCCTACTTGGGTGGGGAGATGCCAACCCTGGCGCTCAACTTCTCCCGTCCCGGTGCCCAGGTGCTATTGCAGTACTACAACTTCCTCCGGTTGGGTCGCGACGGTTTCACTGCGGTGCAGCAGTCTTGCCAGGACGTAGCGAAGTACCTTTCGGCTGGCGTCGCAGCGCTGGGGCCTTTTGAGTTGCTCAGCGATGGCAGCGACATTCCGGTGTTCGCTTGGCGCCTGCGCGTGGGCTATACCGACAAGTGGGATCTGCACGACTTGTCGGCTCAGCTGCGTCAGCGCGGCTGGATGGTGCCGGCCTATCCGTTGCCTGATGAGTTGACCGCGCAGACCGTGCAGCGAATCGTGGTGCGCAACGGTCTTTCGATGGAGTTGGCCGGTCACCTGCTTGATGCGGTGCGCGAGTGTGTGACTTATCTGGACGGCTTCACCAGCCCGATGCCCAAGCAGGGCCGGACGGGTGGCGCCTTCCACCATTGAGGTGGGCCCGGTCGAGGCGCGGTGCCACAACTACCCACGGCGGGACGTACGGTTAGGCAGGCATCGTTGAACCAGGCGAACCGCCGCCACTGGGCGGCCCAACGGAAGAAGAGCGCATGGCTGAAGCAGGACTCTCGGCGGCCGAGCAGGCCGCGGTGAAGGCGCGCGCTGCTGAGCTGCGCGAGGAGAAGAAGAATGCTGGCGCGGCTGCCAAACGCGAACAGGCCCGACAAGGCGTCCTCGATGCGATCGAGGTGATGTCGGGACACGATCGTGACTTGGCCAGACGGTTCCACGCGATCATCACCGAGGAAGCCCCGCAGTTGGAGCCGAAGACCTGGTACGGCATGCCCGCCTACTCCCTGGACGGCAAGACGTTGTGCTTCTTCAAAGCCTCGGCCAAGTTCGGGGTGCGCTATGCCACCTTCGGCTTCAGTGATGTGGCCAACCTCGACAACGGTGACTTGTGGCCCACTGATTTCGCCCTGGTGGAGTTCACCCCCGAGGTTGAGCAGGCCGTCCGGGTGCTGATCGCTAAGGCGGTCAACTGAGCGCGAGTGGTGCCGGATTGGCGTCAGCAGGAGTGCAGCAGTTCGTGATCTGGTTCGGGCGTCACCCGTCCATCCGTGATCCTCAACAGCACGGGTATGGTCTCGTCGCCGCCATCGGAGAGTTCGAGTTGGACGGTGTTTTCGTCCAACCAGTTAATCGATCTGATGCCGGCGTAGTCGCCGTTGACGCAGCCAATGCTGGTAGTCCACCAGCCCTCCTGAAGCTGCAACGGGTACATCGGGTCGATCATGTCGGCCCACATCTTCACCACCAGCGTGCGGGTGCCGTTTGGTGAGGGGTAGCGCTCGTGTTCGGTGGCCAGCAATCCACAGCCAGCGAGGCTGAAACAGGCTCCGATCGCGGCAGCCGAAAGCAGCCTCCGTCGTCCGCCGATTCTCACCATGCCAGTTTGCCCGATGCCCCAAGCGGGCCCACTCCGCCGAGCCGACCGGCGCTCGGGGTCCGGGGTCCGGGCCGCTCATACTGGGGACGGTTCCTCTGAGCAGCTCACGGGGACGGTTCCTGGTGCGTCGGCCCGTCGGGCGACGTCCACGCGGCTTCGGCTAGCCCCGAAGGTTCACCCGGACGCTGCGGGGATTGGCGACGAGCCGATCAGCGATGCAGGCTTTGGCGAAAGCCGCCTCAATGGGTCGGCGATGGTGCCTCGCTAAGTCCCCGGGCCGTTCTAGACCGTGACGTTGCTGGTGGCCAGCCAGACTTCAGCTGAGGGTGTGGGCAGGTTTCGGCGCAGGGTCTTCACGGCGCGGTGTTGGAGCACTCGGACCGCCCCCTCAGTCTTGTCCACGATGGCTGCGGTCTCCTCAATCGAAAAATTGTGGAGATAGCGCAGCAGCAGAACGGCGCGTTGGTCGGGGGTGAGAACGGCCAAAATTTCTTCCACCGCTGCCCGCTGGAATGAGTGCGGCTCGGGGTCGGAGTGCTGCTGAACCCGGTCGGCGGCGATCTCAACTTCTTCGTCAGATCGCTCTGGTCGGCGCTTGTCGCGCCGCCAGGTGTCGATGAGCCGATTGCGGGCAATCCGGAACACCCAGGTGCGGAACTCTGTCTCACCGCCTTCGAAGGTGCTCATATGCCGCACCACCTGAATGAACGACTCGCCGAGGCAATCCTCAGGGTCGGCCGCACCTTGACTGGTTAGGAAGCGCAACAGGCTGGGGGCGAGATCGCGATATAGCTCGGCCCACGCCCAGTCGGCCCCCTCGGCGGCAGCCGTGAGGACTAGGGGGAACCGCTCGCCGATGGCCATGGTTACAGACTGGGCGCTACCGGGTGCGCAAGGGAAGCGCCCGTGGAGGGACCGTGCTCGGCTGAACGGTTATGTGAACGCGCCCAAAAGGGCCGACGGATTCCCGCCGGCCCGTAAGGGTTCGGATTAGTGCTCGCCGGGCTCGTCGTCGACACTCTGGTCGCCGCTCTGGTCGCTGCCGGGGCTGTCGTCGTCGGCCTCGTCGCTGTCGTCATCGCTGTCGTTGGTGGGCTGAGCGTGCTCGCTGGAGTCGTCGGAGTCGTCGGCCTCGTCGGAGTCGTCGGCCGTCTGGTCGTCCGAATCATCGTTGGAGTCCTCGGATTCATGCTGGCTGCTCTGGTCCGTCTCTTCTTGCGTGTCGTCGGCGGATGCGCTGTGGTCCTCGACCTCCTGGGACTCCTCGGACTCGGTTGACTCGGCGGTCGGGCTCTCCTCTGGGGTTGGAGTGACCTCGGGCTGACTAGCGGGGACTAGCGGCTTCAATGGGTCTCCGCCGCCCATAGCGGCGGCCACCCCAACCCCGGCGGTGAGGGCCACCAGCGCCGCTATCAGGGAACCAAACAACACGCGATGGGTTTTTAGCTTCAAGAAATCGTTCATGGTCTTCCTTTGTGCTGGCCGGGGTTCCGCCTGGAGGAGGCGAAGCTCTCGGGAGATTGCTGCTAGATGGCTAGCCTCGAGCGGCACTGCTCCAACGTTGGGGTAGGTCGACTCGACGGCGGTGAGAAAGGCGGAGACCTGTCCCCAGGCCGGATCGTCGCTTGGGATCCCTCGTGCCATCAGCCGAGATTCCTGTGTGTTGTCGATGTCCATGGCCACCTTTCCAACTTGGTAAACGTCGCAGTGGGACCGGCTGTTACAGGTGGCCGAGGGTGTCGATGGGTGTTGGCGACATATACGTACTCGCGTAACTTCTTAGGACCTCGCTGCGATCCAGCTGGCCAGCGCTGGGGCCGGGTGGCCGGTTAGTCCCGGAGGCTCACCCGCACACCGCGGGGAGTGGCCACGAGCCGATCAGCGATGCCGGCCTTGGCGAAAGCCGACTCAAGGTCGGCGCGGCTCTCGGAAAAATGCGCCCAGTCCTCAACGTGCAATCCCACAACCTTGTTAGCGCCGAGGACCTTCGCCGCCCGGGCGGCCTTGGGTGAGGTGAGGGTGAGCGCCAGCGGCAGCGGAGGCACGCGGGCGGCCCCAGCGAAGAGGAACGCGATCTCGGCAGTGCCCAGTCGCCGTACTGACTTCCTGATGAGCCTGAGCGAGGAGTTGTCGCCCGAGACGAAGATGGTCGGCTCGTTGGGCGCTTGCAGGAGGAATCCGATGACCGGCCCGATGAGGCGCTTGAGAATGCGCGGCCCGTGCAAACCAGGCAGGGCGGTCACCTGCACCCCGCCAACCTGATGGGTTTGCCAGGGCGCCATCCCGATCACCGGGGCGCCGAGTTCCGCCTGAGCCTCAGGAGTTGAGAGCACCACGGACGTCTGCAGGGTGATCTGCTTGCCAGCTGCGTCGAAGTTGTCGGCGTGGGCGTGATGAGAAAGCAGCACGAGGTCCACCGGCTCGATGGCGGACGCGGGCAGGCCAGGCCCGGCGGTCTTGGTGAGTTCGTCGGCGGGATAGTCGCCGGGCTCATCGAAGGTGGGGTCGAGCAGAATGCGCAGTCCCGCATACTCGAGCAGGGCAGTTGGCCCGCCGATATAGGTCACAGCCAGGGGTGCATTGGTCGTCATGGAGTGAGCCTAGGTGTGCGGGCGGGGGCGCCTCGCGTCCGTCCACCTGCTCCTAATGGAACCGTCCCCGTGCGCAGGGGGCTGATCGGACGGCGCGATGGCCGAACACGAGTAAAGGTTGACTTCTCCCGTTCGGGAGCTGGCCTCACTAGGGAGGCGTAGAGTCGCGACATGGCACTTAAGAAGGTTGTGCTTGCCGTTCCGCACGGCTTCTGCGCGGGCGTTGAACGGGCCGTGTTGACTGTGGAGAAAGCACTCGAGCTGTATCCGTCGCCGGTTTACGTCCGCCGACAGATCGTGCACAACCAGCATGTGGTGGATGAGCTCGCAGCGCGGGGCGCAGTGTTCGTCCAGGAACTCTCCGAGGTACCGCGCGGATCCACCGTGGTGTTCGCTGCACATGGGGTTTCCCCGCAGGTAAGAGCCGAGGCCGTCGAGAGAGGGCTGAAGACCATTGACGCCACTTGTCCGATGGTCGCCAAGGTGCACCACGAGGCCAAGCTGTACGCCGAGCGGGGCCTACAAATCTTGCTGATCGGGCAGAAGGGCCACGACGAAGTTGTGGGCACAACCGGCGAGGCGCCCGACCGCATCACCTTGATCGAAGGCCCCGAGGACGTGGATGCGCTGAGGGTCGCCGACGCCACCAAGCTCGTCTGGCTCACCCAGACCACCTTGAGTGTGGACGACACCTCGCAGACAGTTTCGAGTTTGCGAGCCAAGTTCAGCGACCTCATCGACCCGCCGACCGAAGACATCTGCTACGCCACCCAAAACCGACAATCAGCGATCAAGCTGATCGCGGGACATTGCGATCTGGTGATCGTGGTTGGCTCCAAGAACTCCTCCAACTCCACCCGGCTAGCCGGGGTTGCCCTTGAGGCCGGCGCGAAGGTCGCCCACCGGGTAGAGAATGCCAGCGAAATCGATCCGTCCTGGCTGGTGGGAGTCGAATCGGTGGGCGTCAGCTCTGGCGCTTCGGCGCCCGACGTCCTACTGCAGGGGGTGTTGGCATATCTGCAGGGCCGGGGGTTCGGGCAAGCCATCGAGGAGGTGTTCACCGAAGAGGACATGTACTTCCCGCTGCCGGCTGAACTCCTGCACGACTTGGCCGTTGCTGATGGGGCCGGGCTGGCTGGCTGAGTCCAACCGTCCCCGGCAGTGGCGACTAGTCGATGTCGCCGGCGAGGGCTTTGGTGGCCAGACGCTCTTCTTCGCTGGCCTCCCAGACTTCGTGGGCGGCGAAAAGGGCCAGCCCGATGATGAAGCAACCCAAAATCAGGTCGGGCCAGCCTGAACTTGTCCACAGCGTCACGACGGCCATGGCGATGATCGACAGGTTCACCAGCACATCATTGCGAGCCGAAAGGAACGCCGCCCGACTCAACGAGCCACCGTGGCGCCGGACGGAAGTCAGCAGCCAGGCGCTAGTGCCGTTGATGGCGATCGCGCCGATCGAAGCCAACACCAGCGGCAGCACCTGCGGCGCCGAGGGGTGGCTGAAGCGTTCGAACGCCTCCCAGCCAGCCAGCGCCGCTGGACCCAAGATCAGCACCGACATGACTTTGCCCATCACCGCGCGGTGCACCATCGGCCAGCCCAAGGCGACGAAGATCAACAGGTTGACCGCAGTGTCTTCCAGAAAGTCGACGCTGTCAGCCAACAGGGCCACCGAACCGGCGGCCAGAGCTACAGCGAATTCGACGAAGAAATAGGCGAAGTTCAACCCGGCGACGATGAGGACGATCCGCCGCAGCCGGGCAGCGTCCGAGGCCCCGTCTGACTGCTCGTCCGGGGCCGGCTGATCGGGACTCTCCATGTGCGCACGATACTGGCCGCCGGTCCTGGCTCAGGCGAGAGGTTGCCCAGCGACCACCAGTGGCACGAAATAGTGCCTAGTCAGCGGGGCTAACGGCAGCTCCAACGCTTCGGGGACGCTCACCCAGCGGGCCTCGACGATCTCGGCGGCAACCTTGGCCGAGGTCGCCTCGGCGACGGTGAGCACCAGCCGAAAGGCGTGCCCGACCACTCGATGGTCGGGCTCGTTGGCGGCCTGCTCTTCGAAGGTGCCGAGGTCTTCGAAGCGCTCGGGGGCCAGGGCCAGGCCGAGTTCTTCGTCCAGCTCGCGGGAGATGGTTTGGCGAGGCTGCTCGCCCGCCTCAGGCTTGCCGCCAGGCTGCATGAAGGCTTCGGTGTCTTGCTTGCGGACCAGCAGCATCCGTCCGGCGGGGTCGAGCAAGAGCGCGGCGCAGATTTCGATGGTGGGCACCGGTTGAGCCTAGGGCAGCGCGCCACCGTCCAGATCAGAGGAGGCACCGAGCAGCTGCGCTCCAACTGCTCCATTGGGGACGGTTCCTCCGAGCAGCTCATGGGGACACACCTGGACGGGTCCGTCCCCGTGAGCTGCGCGGAGGAACCGTCCCCGTGAAGAGGGTGGGGGGTCGGGTGGTTGTCAGAACAAATCTCCGCGGTTCCTAGCGCTCCCGGTCTTGCCGAGAGGACACTGGGGGCGGTCGCCCGCTAGGAAGTTTTTGAACGGAGCGACGCAAAATCTAGTTCGGGGGGACTAATGAAATTAGGCACTAGTTTTGGCGCGCCCGGAGTATCCGGGTTGCCGTCATCGAAGAGACCAACCGCAGCACCGAGGCCGATGGCCGAGGCGTCAGCGATGGCGCCGGACCGCTTTCGACAGGCGGTGGTCGGGCGCGCTTTCACTATCGCGGTGACCGCTGAAGGTGCTGCCGTCGGCTGGGGAGACAATTCGCTGGGCGCACTCGGCAACGGCGCCGGAACCAGACAACGTGGCCCAGTAGCGGTGACGCTACCCAAAGGCGTTGACGTCACCTGGTTGAGCGCAAAATGGGGCACCGTGTACGCCCTGGGCTCCGACGGTCAGGTCTATGCCTGGGGCGACAACGGCTTCGGCCAACTTGCCGATGGGACGACTGACCCCAGCCCGACTCCGGTGCCGGTTGCGATGCCAGTAGGGGCGAAGATCGTTGACGTCGACGCCGGCTATTGGCACGCGCTGGCGTTGTCTTCGGCTGGTGAGGTCTACGCCTGGGGTGACAATTCCTGTGGCCAACTCGGGTTTGGGGCGACCGACGAAGAAGACGGGCCCGTTGCGATCCAGGTGGGCGGGAGCCAAACCGTTACCCGCGTCAGCGGGGGCGGAATGCACTCGCTGGCATTGACCCGCAGCGGCTCGGTGTACGCCTGGGGCGACAACTCCTACGGTCAGTTGGGCGACGGGACGACCCACGCCAGTACGAAACCGGTGGCGGTTCGGCTACCCGACCTAGCGGTTTTCGTGCAGGTTGCTGCTCTGGCCAACGCGTCACTGGCTTTGACTGCCGACGGGCGCGTGTTTGCCTGGGGTGACAACGCCTTCGGTCAGCTCGGTGACGGCACTACGGTCGGCCGTCCGCTGCCGGTTCAGGCGCTGTTGCCGAGCAGGTTGAAGATTTGCGAGATCAGCGGCGGCTCCGTGCATGCGCTTGGCCTGGACGCCGACGGCGGCTTACGTACCTGGGGTCATTGCCACGCAGGGCAACGAGGGGTGTCAGTGTTGGGTGACCGCTCCGTGCCGGTACAGGTGGGAACACCAGCCGGCACAGCGTTTGCGCACGTCAGCGCCGGCTTCGCCCATTCGGCCGGGGTCAGCACCGAGGGGCGATTGCTCTCTTGGGGAGCCGACTGGGCTGGCCAGCTGGCTGGGGAGATGCTGCCAGTACGGCCGGGCCCGACGACGGTGCCGGATGCGTCCGTCAAGGACGCCACGGTGCTGCCCTTAGGTCCGCGTGCCGTGGCTGCCGGCTCCGCAAGACCGCGGGTTGAGGAACCGTCCCGGTGGGTCTACGTGGGGCGGGAAGTGAAGACTGCCGTCAGCTGACCGTCCAGCTGACAGGCGGGTCGAGCTGCGCGAAAGAAGCCGGGGGGTACTGCCGCGCAGGTCGACTGAGGGGACAGGCCGTGTTGGCCACTGCTCCGGTGGTGGCCAACACTTGCCTGGACCGTGCGCTCAGGGCCTACTCCAGTGTTCGCCGATCTCCAACGCTCCCGAGGGGCAGCGTCCAACTACTTGGCGCAGTTGATCGGCCAGTTCGGGGGTGTTGGCCTGGGTTGGGTTGATCCAGGGCCGCTTGGTGGTGTCGAACACTTCACCCATACCCCGGACGCATTCGCCGGAGTGCTGGCAGATTGCCCCATCGAACGAGACGTCGATGATCGGGCCGTAGTAGGTCTTTCGTGCCATGTGTACTCCCGGGGTTTGGAGGCCGAGTGCGGTTCCATTCAGGTGAACAACGAGATGCCAAAGATCGACTCCCGCATGAGTAACGGTGCTGGTTTGTGCCGCTGAGCATGTTGGCTGCACGGGTGGGACGTGAAGGGGGTCACGGAGACGACCGATGGCAGGATGTGGCCATGCCGGTAGTGAATGAGTTCGGCCAAGAGATTGGCGATGCCGTTGCGTGGTCTGGGGCGCGGGCGCCAGAGGCGGGAGTGTTCGAGGGCCGCAGCGTCCGGTTGGAGCCGTTGACGGCCGAGCACGCAGCCGCTGTTGTTGAGGTACTCAGCCCACACCCGGACTTGTGGACCTACCAGGGGGAGAATCCGCCAGTCAGCGTCGAGGAAGCAGCCGCGCGGATCGCGGCAACCACCGCCGCGCCTGACCAACTCGGTTTCGCGATCATTGACCCCGCCAGCTCCGCGTTCCTGGGCCGGGTGTGTTACCTGCGCATTCAGCCGGGGCTCGGTTCGATCGAAGTGGGCGCGATCATCTACTCCCCTTCGTTGCAGCGGACGAAGGCGGCCACGGAGGTGCAGTACCTGCTGTTGCGGCATGCCTTCGACGACTTGGGTTATCGCCGCTACGAATGGAAGTGCGACAGCCTTAACGTCCCATCGCGGAAGGCTGCCGACCGGTTGGGCTTCGTCGAGGAGGGCACTTGGCGCAATGCCTTGGTGACCAAGGGACGCAACCGCGACACGACCTGGTATTCCATCACTGACGCCGAGTGGCCCAGCGTCAAAGCGGGCCTAGAGGCCTGGCTGGCCGACGACAACTTCGATGCCGACGGGGTGCAGCGTCAGCCGCTGGCCCTGCTTCGCGAGCGAGAATGACTAGTTTGCGGCGTCGATCCGGGCGATCGATCTCAGGAGCCCGGCGAGGTGGTCCAAGTCATGCCAGAGCACAGGCACCTCTGCGGACGGACGAGAGCGAACGTCGCTGAGGGCTTCAAGGTCGTCACTAGCTGATCCCAGGTCGAGTTCGGGCGGGCCTTCCAGCGAGGTTGCCTGGCCAAAAGGGACATTCCAGTAGTAGTCCTCCGAGAGGAGCAGTGCGGGCCCATGCTTCTGCTCCACTGCTTGCAGAAGGCGGACCAGGGCCGTCTGCAACTCGGGGATTGAGAGATCTGACGTCACGAACCAATACTCCCGCAGTGACTCTCCACGCTTTGGCCAATATCGCGCTGTCCGTACGCTGCTGGTCGTGAACCTCTTCCAGGCCAAGCTGGTGGTGTGATGCCGCCCCGCTCTCCGCTGCCGCAACGGCACGGGCTGGACGCGGCCTGGTTGCGCACGCCCGACAACGTCGCGAACACCGCTTCGCGCTGGGCGACGATGGCCGATTTCCTTCTTCATCGCCTGCCGGCGGAGGCTCCGGTCGCCGAGATGCTCGAGGCCGGTGAGTTCGTCGACCAGGCCGGACGGCCCTGGCAGGCCGAAGACCGCTACCGCCCGAACGTGTTCATCTGGTTCCACCGGCACCTCGCGCCCGAGCCGCCCGTCCCGTTCGACATCGAAGTGCTGTACGCCGATGAGCGCCTGGTGGTGGTCGACAAGCCGCACTTTCTGGCCACCACGCCGCGCGGAGTGCACGTGCGGGAGACGGTGCTGGTGCGGCTGCGGGAATCACTCGGTCTGCCTGATCTGGCACCCGCGCATCGGCTTGATCGGCTGACGGCCGGGGTCTTGGTGCTCACCGCGCAGCGCGAACATCGGGCGGCGTACGCCAGCCTCTTCCAGGCACAGCAAGTGCAGAAGACCTATGAGGCCTTGGCGCCCTACGACCCGAGCTTGGAGTTCCCGCGCCGGGTGACCAACCGGATCGAGAAGCGTCGCGGCAGCCTGCAGGCCGTGGTCACCGACGGCGAGCCGAACGCCGATTCGCTGATCGAGTTGGTCGAGACCCGCGCCCCGAACGCGTGCTACCGCCTCACTCCAGCAACGGGGAAGACCCACCAGTTGCGGGTGCACTTGGCTGGGTTAGGGCTGCCAATCCTGGGCGATCCGCTCTACCCAACCGTGCTGGACGTTGACGCCGACGACTTCTCCACGCCCCTGCAGTTGGTCGCTCGCAGCCTGGCCTTCATCGACCCGATTGATCAGACTCCGCGCGAGTACGTCAGCCACTTCGCCTTGGAGTGGCCCGAGGTGCGGCAGTGACAAGATGGCCGACGTGACCCGTCCGCTGCGCATCCTGTTCTGCACCCCGCAGATCCCGAACAACACCGGTGCCACGATGCGCCTGGCGGCAGTGACCGGCGCTGAACTACATCTGGCCCGCCCCTTCGGTTTCGACATGGACGACGCCAAGCTGCGCCGCGCGGGCCTGGACTACCGCGACGAAGCCGTCACCTTCATCCACGATTCTCTGGACGCCGCCTACGCCGCGCTGTTGCCAGCCAGAGTGTTCGCCTTCACCGCGCATGCCGAGATCGCCTACACCGACATCAACTACGAAGGCGGGGACGTGCTGCTGTTCGGCCCCGAGGCCACCGGGCTCGCCGCCGACGTCCTGGCTGATGACCGCATCACCACCCAGGTGCGCATTCCGATGCGTCCCGGCATGCGATCACTCAATCTCGCCAATGCGGCCGCGATTGCCGTCTACGAAGCGTGGCGCCAGTTGGGCCACCCGGGCGCTGGCCACTGAGCAGGCTCAGAATCGTCGCCCGGCGTACACCCGAACTGACACCAGCGCCGAAATCACCCACGCCACCACGCTGACGCTGAGGAGTACCCCGCCGGCGGCGAGAAGAAGGCTCGGCGGTAGGGCGGTGGGGTCGAAGGTGTCGAAGCGAACTCGGCCCCCGGGTAGCTGCATCAGGGCAACCGGGGTTAAGAAGACCAGCATCGGCAGGAGAGCGATCCAGCGTGACTTGGCGAAGCCCAACCAGAACAGCAGGGGAAGCTGGATTGCGAGGAGAACGCTGCCGGCAGTCAGGGAGGCCATTGTGGCGAGGGTTGCGAGGCGGGGTTCGAGCGGGCGTCCGGTTGCTGCAGCTGTGGCCGCGAGCAATGCAAGAGCGAGGACGCCTGAGGCCAGCTGGATCGCCAGAAAGAAGAGGTGTCGACCCAGCACCACGGTTTGACGGCGGATGGGAAGCGTCGCGTACAGCAGATCGTGGTGGCCGCGCTCATCGGTCAGAAACGGGTAGGTCACGAAGAAGACCGGGAGCAGCGGCAGTACTGCCGCAAGACCGATCGGCTCTTGCCTGCTCGAGACCCAAGTCATCATCGCGACGAGCGCACTCATCAGGATCATCGGCCAGGCGTTGACGCGGAAAGCCGCCAGCTCAAGGCGAGCGAAAACGATGGCGTTGGTCATAGTGGAACGTCCTCTGCGGTGGTGCTCAGGTGGACGACGATGTCGTCCAGGGTGGCCGGGTCGATGACGACCTCCACGCCGAACCCGGCCGTGTCAGCGGCGGCGATCAGCCCGTCGAAAATGTCTGCTCGCTCGTGCAGTCCATAGATCAGCGCCCGGTTCTGCGGGGTGAGGGCGCGCCGCGGTCCGCGGGCGATGGCGTAGCGCTCGACCACTTCGTCCAAGGTGCCGGCTTCGACCAGCCGTCCGTGGGAGAGGACGCGGAGGTGGTCGGCGATCCGCTCCAGATCAGAAGTGAGGTGGGTGGAGAACAGGATTGTGTGGCTTGGGTCGGCAGCCATGAACTCGGCGAAAAGGTCGAGCAGGTCGCGTCGGGTGGCCGGGTCGAGGCCACTGGTTGGCTCGTCGAGCAGCAGCAGTCGCGGCTGATGGGCCATCGCCAGGGCCAACATCAACTTCGTGCTTTCGCCGCGCGACAGCGATTTCACTTGGGCGCTCGGCTCGAGGTGGAACCGGTTCAACAGGCGTCCAAACAGTGCGGTATCCCAGCGCGAGTAGAACGGTGCCAGGGCTCTGCCCGCGTTGCCGATGGTCCAGTCGGGCAGCACGAACGGCGCGTCAAGGACCACGCCGATGTCTTCACGGACGGCCACGTTGTCGTCGCCGACAGGATGGCCGAGCAGGCTCAGTTCGCCGGCGTCGGGGGTTTGAAGGCCCAGGAGCAGCTTCAGCAGCGTCGTCTTGCCAGCCCCGTTGGCCCCAACCAGGCCAGTGATGTAGCCAACGGGAATGCTCAGATCTAGGGGGCCGAGCCGGAATCGTCCGAAATCACGAACCAGATTGGTGACCGTGATCGCCGGGGTACCAGTGACCGGGTCGGCGGTGAGCGGACGGCTATCCGCGCTGTTGTTCATGCCAAACCTCCTCAATAAGGGTGTGGACGACGGCGAGTTCGAGCCCGGCGCCGAGGGCGGTGGCGGCGGCCCGAGTCAGTTGGTCGCGCACCTGTTCGCGAGCCAGCGATTGGGCGGCTTGGCGATCTACGGGCAGGACATAACTGCCCTTGCCTGCGACGTTGGCGATCAGCCCTTCGGCGGCCAGGTCGTTGTAGGCGCGGGTGGTGGTGATCAAGCTCACCTGAAGGTCGCGGGCCAGCTGGCGAAGCGAGACCAACTGCGAGCCCTCCGGTAGCTGGCCGGTCAGAATCGCAGCCCGAAGCTGGCTGGCGATCTGCTCGTAGAGGGGCACCCCCGACGAGGTTGATAGAACGATCTCCATCCCGCCTCCGTTCTTGCTGTATATGGTCAGTATATACAGTTGGGGTCGATGTAGGCACCTTGGTGGTCGTCCGGGCGTCCGTGGGTCCTGGTCGGGCGTGGCGGCGAGAGTCCTGAGCAAGACACCGGGCCAGTCAGTAAGGAAAGGCTGCCCTAATAACTCTGGGTGAGCTTTCTGCGCAATTGCTCTCATGGGTATCGGGCCGAATATGAGAATGTTCTAATCCGCGCCTCGATCTTGAGCGCACTAGGGCAGATGTGCCGAAAAGGAGGCCTGGCGCGAATCGGGAAAATGGGTAGCATCAAATCAGTGTTAGCCGAGCCGGGCTCGCTAGCGACATTAGTCACGCTTCATTTGCGTGGCTTCCGAAGGTCGCCAGGTCCGCCGATCCCGCGGGCCTAGAGCTCGCCACCCACCCATCGCAAGAGGAGACACACATGTTGAACTGGAAACTCGCCGGAGCCGCACTCGGGGTGATCGCGGTCATCGCCGCTCCGCCCGTATCGGCATCGGCCGCATCAGGCTCAGCCAAGTCCGATGCCGCTGACGTTGCTGCGTCCACGAAGGCCAACGCGTTGACCGCCATGGACGGCGAGGCGTTCGCCTACGCGAAGTACAACGCCTTCGCCGGTCAGGCTGCTCGCACCGACAAGGCCACCGTGGCCAAGCTCTTCACCCGCACCGCCAAGGTCGAGCTTTACGAGCACTTCGCCGATGAGGCAGAGATTGCCGGGACGGTCGGCAGCGATCAGGCCAACCTGGCTGATGCCATCGCCGGTGAGACCTACGAAGCCACGACCATGTATCCGGGCTTCGCTGCTCAGGCAACGGCAGACGGCTGCACCGTCGCCGCTGACCTGTTCACCGAAATCGCTGCGGACGAGGCCGTCCACGCCGCTGCGTACACGACGGCATTGGAGTCGCTGAGCGATGCCAGTGTCGCGGTGCCCGCGCCGCAGGTTGTCGACGTGGTGACCATCATCGCCAGCTCGCCGGCCTGCTCGGGGCAGACCCAAACCAACCTGCTGGCTGCGATGCACGGCGAGGCTTTCGCTCAGGCGAAATACAACCTGTACGCGGATCACGCTGCGGCAACCGGGCACCCTGCGATTGCCAAGCTCTTTCGTGGGACCGCCAAGGTTGAGTTGCTCGAGCACTTTGCCGCCGAGGCCGTTCTGGCTGGTTTGGTGGGTACCAATACGGCCAATCTGAACGCCGCGATCACCGGGGAAACCTACGAGGCGACCACGATGTATCCGGAATTCGCCGCCGAAGCAGCAGCTGCTGGTGACAGCGCTGCCGCTCGCGTCTTCGCCAAGGCCGGACGCCAGGAGGCCGCGCACGCTAAGGCCTTCACTGCCGCCCTACACCGAGTTTGAGCCCACCCCTGAGTTCGGAATCTGAGGCAAGCCTCCGGGTCGGCGCGAAAGCGTCGGCCCGGAGGTGTTTAGGGCGGCGACGGGGGCCCTCAGTGGGAGATACGTCGCTCTAACATAAGTAAAGGGCCGTCTACTTATGTTAGAGCGATACACGTAGTCACAGGCGACTGACCCTTCGACAAGCTCAGGGATCTGAACTCCAGTTGGCTGAGCCCGTCGAAGCCGACAAGCTCAGGGATCTGAACTCCAGTTGGCTGGGCCCGTCGAAGCCGACAAGCTCAGGGATCTGAACTCCAGTTGGCTGGGCCCGTCGAAGCCGACAAGCTCAGGGATCTGAACTCCAGTTGGCTGGGCCCGTCGAAGCCGACAAGCTCAGGGATCTGAACTCCAGTTGGCTGAGCCCGTCGAAGCCGCCTAGGGCCGCGCGACCCGACGCACTACCGCAGGCTAGGCCGGTCTGCGGCGTGTCGCATGACGTCCAGTACTGCCAGGGTCACCAACGGATTGCTGGTTCGCAGACCCGATGGTCCCCAGTCGGCGTAGCTGCCGCGACTGGTCACCTTGGCTGCGGTGGTGGTGGTGGGGGCCTCAAGCGAGAAGCCGCCGTCGGGTAGGCGTTTTGCCTCCAGGAGCGCCAGGGCGTCCGCACAGCGGGGGTCGTCGAGGCGGCCCAGGTCGGCCATCACCTGCAACGCGAACAGGACGTCGAAGAACTGAATCGGGTAGTGGATCCGGTCTGGCCCTGGCTTGCCCGACCACTCCGGCACGATCAAGCTGCCGTCGCTGTGGTGCCACAGCAGTCGACGCTGCAAGACCAAATCGGCTACTCGTTGGGCCGCCTCCAGTGCGGGGGCGTAGTCGTGCGCGGTGCCGTAGGCCCAAAGCCCGCGGGCGGGAATCAGCGACTCCTGGAACGACGAATGGCTGGCTTCGAGCCGCTTGTCACAGTTCCAGCCGCCATCGGGCCACTGCCAGCCGATCAGCCGGTCAACCAGTTCGCGGGTGCGGTCTTCCTCCAGGCCGAGCCGGACCGAATACCAGATCGCGTTGCCGTCCATGGAGGCGCAGTGCCGGACGCGATCAGCCTGCCCGGGGTAGATCGCCGTCAGCGGTGATTCGAGGAAGTGCTTGGAGAACATCCAGTCGTGCACCTGGCGCACCAGCGGGCGCAGCCTCTGATCGGCCGGCGGGTAGTCGATCATGGCCAGGCAGGTCAGCGTCCAATGCGGGCCCTGCCATTTTCGGTAGGTGTGGTGGCGCGTCTTGGCGTCCTGCTCGAACACCCGCAGCAGCGCCTGGGCCATCGGGGAGTTGGCGATCTGGCTGCGCATCGCGGTGGCCTCAGCCGATTGTGGACGCAGGCCAGCCAGCAGGCTCGCCCGGTAGGCGAGCACCGGGTCTGCCGATGCTGCCAGTGCGGCGACCAACTGATCGGAGGCCGCCTGTGGTGTCAGGCCGAACGCTTCAGAAACGTCCATGCCTCAGATCGTAGTTCTATGGAGGATGCTGGTCTGGTGACTACAGACGATCAGGAAACCCGGGCGGCTTTGATGGCAGCGCTCCTCAAACGGCTCCCGGCGGACCCGAAGTTGGGCCTGGGCACGATGTTCCGATCCCCGGCGATCAGCTGGCGCGGCAACATCGTCGCCTTCGCCGGACGGCGGCGACGCCTCATCGTGAAGCTAACTCAGGGCCGCGCCGCTGAGCTGATCGATGCCGGCCACGCCGAACCCGTCACCATGGGTAGGCGCACCATGCGCGAGTGGGTCGCCTTTCCAGCCCAAGGGGTCGGGGAGGAAGCCCTCGATGCTTGGCTGCCGTTTGTCGCCGAAGGCGTCGCGAACGCCCGACCAAGCTGAGGACCGCTGCCTTTGACTGATTCGGTGAGTGCGTTGCGCATCGATCGTGCTCGTCATTGAGGTCGTGCAGGCCGCCCGCTAGGTGTCCCAGTAACGCACTCGGCAGTGCGGCTAGGGTCAAGGGCGTGAACGTGGTGTTCTACGAAAATGGCGGGCTGTTCCTGCGCGATGCGGGTGAGTTCCTGGCTAGCGACCCGCTCAGATTCAGTGTCGTTGCGACCAGCGCTGAGCGAGCGCGACGCAATGGACGGCCGGCTGCCAGGCCGTATTGGTTCGCGATGATCCGCGCCGAGGGCGAGATCGCCGGGGTGGCGATGCGTACCCATCCTGACTCACCTTTCGCGGGCTTTGTTGCCAGCATGTCGGCCCCGGCGCTGACCGCGCTGGCTGAAGCCTTGGCAGCTCGCGACGAACGAGTGCCAGCCTGGAACGGCGACCTCGATGCGGCGCAAACCCTGTGCCTGGCGATAGCTGACGGGCTACCGGTCGAGGTAGTGATGCATACGCGCTTGTTCGAGGCCCGGAAGGTGAACTGGCCAAACCGCCCGCCCGGCAAGCTACGAAACGCAGGCGAGTCAGATGAGGGCTTGGTGGCGGATTGGATACGGCGCTTCCACCACGACGCTGAGTTGCAGGGCGGACGTCAACCGGATCCGGCTTGGACGCCGAACCCTGATGAGATTCGCAATGCACTGGCGAACCGATTGCTGTGGCTGTGGGAGGTGGACGGCGAGCCCGTCCACCTGACCGGGGTAAATGACCCCATGTTCGGCGCCGCCCGGATTGGGCCCGTGTTCACCCCGGCTGAGCACCGCGGACACGGCTACGCCGGCTGGGTGGTGGCGTCCCTGACCCAGCAGGTGTTGGAGGCTGGCGCCCGACCCTGCCTTTACACCGACCAGGCGAATCCCGTCTCAAACCTGGTCTATGAGCGCATTGGCTACGAACGCGTCCACGATGAAGGCAACGTCGTCGTCCGGGGAAGCTGAGCTCCACAGTTCAGCTTGTCGGTATCGAAGGATTCAAGGCTCGTGCCTGAGTGTGGCTAAACCCCATCGAGCGGCAGCCCGGCGCCGATCCGCTCGATGGCGGCGGCGGCCACGCCGGCACCATCCTCCTGGTTGATCAGGGCGGCCACCTCACCGGCGCGGCGCCGATAGCTGGTATCAGTCGTCGCCTGGCGCAGGGCATTGGCGAGCCGGTCGGCGGTGAGTTGGTGCAACGGAATCGGCTGCGGCGCGACTCCAAGGGCGGCCAGGCGGTGGGCCCAGAACGGCTGATCGAGCAGCACCGGGACGGGCACCGCTGGCACCCCGGCGCGCAAACCAGCCGCGGACGTGCCAGCGCCAGCGTGGTGGACGAACGCTGCCGCGTGGGGCAGGAGCCATTCGTGGGGTGCGTGCCCGATGTGCAGGACGTCGGGTTCGTCCTCGCCGGTTAGCCCGGCCCAGCCGGCCTGGAAGATCACCCGGAGGCCAGCGCTGCGGGCAGCGGCGAGCATCGTATGCCGCAGCTCCGCGGCATCACCTACCGGCATCGATCCGAAACTCACCACGACCGGTGGGTCGCCGGCTTCGAGGAAATCGACGAGGTCGGCTGGCGGCGTCCAGTCGGGTGCGGGCACCGGCCAGCAATAGCCCACCGTCCGGACGGCGGCGGGTAGGTCGGCCGGATCGGGCACGACGTGGCGGCTGAACCCCTGGAGCAATGGCCAGCGGGCTTGGCCGAACACGTCGTCGACGTAGCGGGCTGGGGTTGGCAGCGGCGCCAACCCGCGTTCGGCGCGTAGCCGTTGGACGACCGGCCAGATCGGACCGGGCAGTGAACGTAGGTACCACTGACCGGCAGCACGGTTCAGCGGGCCGAGACTGCGTAGGCCGAATGCGACCGGGGCGTGGTCTCGGGTTGGCATCAGTGGCTGCAGGTAGAGGCCGACGGTGGGGAGCTCGCCCCAGGTCAGCGCGACGAGGAGATTCGACAGGGGCGTCACAACGGCGAGGTCTGCGCCTTCCACTGCCGCTAGTGCGCCGCGTCCGATGATCTCGGCGCGGGATTTGACCTGCTCGCCGAGGCGGCGAACGGTGTCGAGGCGTCCGCGCAGACCCGGCAGCGGGCTGAACTCGGCCACCAGTTCGCCCACCGCAATCGGCATCGGTATCGCGGTGAGCCCGCGAGCTGTCACCAAACCGGTGAGGTCGGACGCGACCGCGAGCGCCACGTCATGGCCGCGCTCGACCAGCCGAGCTGCCACCCCGGTGTAGGGCAGGACGTCGCCGGTAGATCCGGCAGCGACGATCACAATCCGCATTGCGCTCCTCGAACTCGACCCTGGAGATGACCTTTCTGCGGGGAGGATACCCGCGGGCAAGACACCGGGTGTGTCGGTGGTGCCGGGGCGTCCGCGCCCTTGCCTCCCGGTGATCCTGGAATAGGCCACTCACCAGTCAGGGTTGTGCCGAGTATGAAAGCACTGTTTTACGACGAGTTCGGCGGCCGCGAAAAGTTCCAGTTCGGCGAACTGCCCGACCCGCATTTGGGGCCCGACTCGCTGGTGGTGAAGGTCGTCGCCGCAGGCATCAACCCGGTGGACTACAAGATCCGCCAGGGCTATCTGGCCGGACTGATGGACGCCACCTTTCCGGTGGTTCCTGGCTGGGACGTTGCCGGGGTCGTGGTGGCCACCGGCTTGGATACCCCCGAATATGCGGTCGGTGATGAGGTGTTGGCCTATGCCCGCAAGGACGTCGTGAGTGGCGGGACGCTGGCCGAGCTGGTCTCGGTTCCGGTGCGCACGGCGGCGCACAAACCGTCCGGAGTGTCGTTCACCGACGCTGCCGCGCTGCCCTTGGCCGGGCTAACCGCCCTGCAGAGCGTTCGTCGAGCGGGGGTGGAGGCCGGCCAAACGGTGTTGATCCACGCCGCTGCCGGTGGAGTGGGATCTTTCGCCACGCAGCTTGCTGTGCTGGCCGGGGCTCGTGTCGTCGGCACCGCCGGAGCCTCGAATCACGACTACCTCCGTTCGCTGGGCGCCGAGCCGATCAGCTACGGCGAACAGCTCGTTGAACAGGCCCGAGCGCTTGCCCCCGAAGGTTTCGACGTCATTCTGGATTACGTCGGTGGCCAGGCGATGGACACCGTCCCCGCGCTGCTGATGCCCGGGGGCAGCGTGGCGTCGATCGCCGATTCCCGCGCTGTCGCTCTCGGCGGCCACTACGTGTGGGTGCGTCCCGATCACGATGATCTCGCCGAACTCGTCGGGTTGGTTGCCGACGGAAAGCCGCGAGTGAATCTGGCCGGGATCTACCCGATCGAGGAGGCTGTGGCCGCCTATGCCGAACTCGAAGGCGGACACGTGCGCGGCAAGCTGGTAGTCACGATCTAGGCGCATCGTCTCGCTGTTGAGCGACGCCCAGCACCGGTGGTCGTGCGGGGGTGGGCTAGCATGGGCGCGTGCAGATCAGCCAGGTCACTACGACGCCGGAACGCCCCGGCGCCACTGTGTTGTCCTGATTCAGCACTAACCATCGGCCCCGGAGCAATCCGGGGCTTTTGTCGCTTTGGCGCGGCGTCCCGGTGAGCTCATGGGCCCCACCACAAGGGAGATCCCGCATGAACGACCCCGGCGCCGAGGCGCTTGATCACCGCGACCTGAACCACGACCTGGACGTGTTCGCCACCGAGCCGCTCGCGGGCTCGGGGCTGCCGTTATGGCTGTCGGCTGGAGCTGCAATCCGCAATGAGTTGCAGCGCCTGGCCAAAGACATCGCCCATGCTGATGGTTGCGTTGATGTGTACACCCCGGTGCTGGGCAAGCGCGCTCTGTTCGAACGATCGGGGCATTGGACCAAGTTCGCTGCCGACATGTTTCCGCCGATGAAGCTCGGCGAAGACGAGGTGGTGTTGCGTCCGGCCAACTGCCCGCATCACGCGCTGGTGTACGCCTCGCGGCAGCACTCCTATCGTGAGCTGCCGATTCGGCTCAACGAGCTGGGCGCGATGTTCCGGGCCGAGCGTTCCGGGGTGGTGTCCGGGTTGCAGCGGGTGCGGCAGATCAATCTGGACGACACCCACGTCTTTTGTCGGGCCGATCAGGTGGCCGGCGAAGTCGCTCGCGCGCTGCGTTCAGCACTCCGGGCCCAGCGCATTCTGGGGCTGCCGGTCGACTACGTCCGGCTATCGCTTCGCGGCGATTCCGGGGCGTGGCTAGGGTCAATTGAGCAGTGGCAGGCCAGTCAACAGGTGCTGCGCGAGGCGGCCGAACCGGTGTTAGCCGGCGAGGGGTTGGCTTTGGTTGACGGGGTGGGCGAGGCGGCGTTCTACGGCCCGAAACTCGACCTGCAAGTGCGTGATCGGCGCGGACACGAAGAGACCATTGCCACCGTCCAACTCGATTTCAATCAGCCGGAGAACTTCGACCTCACCTACCAGGCTGCGGACGGGTCGCGTCAACGCGTGGTGATGATTCATCGCGGCACCGTCGGGGCGATGGAACGGGTGGTGGCTGCACTGTTGGAGCGCTATCAAGGACGACTGCCCTTCTGGTTGGCGCCGGTGCAGGTCGTCGTCCTGCCCGTCGGCGAGGCGCAGGACGAGGCCGCCCGCGCGGCGGTGGATGGGTTGCGAGCAGCAGGCTTGCGGGCTGAGATCGATCACGACGGCAGCCTGGGCGCGCGCATTCGCGACGCTCGGCGGCGCCGGGTGTCTTTGGTGGCCGTGATCGGCGAACGTGAGGCAGCCGACGGGCTGATTCAGGTGACCGACGGCAGCGACGGCAGCCGGCGCAGCCTTGCGCTGGAGGAGCTGATGGCGAAGGCGGGGTTTGCCTACGCGCATCGGGAGCCGATCGCCTGGTGAGGTCGGTGCCCTTCGGGGCCGGTGTAGGGGTTAGGTATGGCCCGGCTCGGCAAAGCCCCTCACCACCTACGATCACACCCATGGCGAGAATCGCATTTGTCGGGCTGGGCCGGATGGGTCGAGGCATGGCGGGGCGCCTGTTGGCGGCCGGTCACGACGTCACGGTGACCAACCGGACGGCGGCCGCCTGCGAGCCGCTGATCGCTGCCGGCGCCCGCATCGCGGCGACACCCGCGGAGGCTGTTCGAGGTGTTGATGCGGTGTTCGTGATGGTTAGCGACGATGACGCGTCCCGGGCGGTGTGGCTGGGTGCCGACGGAGCCTTCGCTGGCGATCCGGCGCCGGGAGCGTTCGCAGTCGAATGCTCGACGCTGTCAGCGGCGTGGGTGGCCGAGTTGTCGTCCGCCGCGCGGGAGCTGGGTTGGCGGTATGTCGACTGCCCGGTGACCGGGCTCCCGGATGCCGCTGCGGCTGGACGGCTCACGCTGCTCATCGGCGCCGACCCGGCTGACCTGCAGGACGTCCGTCCGCTGCTAGAGCCGCTGGCCGCTGAGCTCGTCCACTTTGGCCCGGTGGGTGCGGGCACGGCCTACAAGCTGATCGTGAACCTGATCGGAGCGGTTCAGATCGCCGGGGTTGCCGAAGGTCTGGCGTTGGCCGAGCGAGCCGGTCTCGACTTGGAGCAGGTCGAACAGGCGCTAGCGAGCGGCCAGGCTGCCAGCCCGCAGGTCGTCCGGAATGTGCGTCGGATGGTGGCCGGCGACCACCCAGATCCGGTGACCTTCTCCGGGCGCCTGCGCCGCAAGGATGTTGCCTACGCGATGCGCCTGGCTGAGGAGTTGGGAGCGGCGGCGCCGTTCGGCGAGGTCGCGCTGAGCACCCTGGACGCCCTGCTCGCGTCCGGCCTGGGTGAGGTGAACGAGAGCGCGGTGATCGAGATCGCGCGGAACCGAGCTGGACGTCCCTAGCTGGCCGACGACCTAGCGCACGTCCTTCATGAGCTTCAGCACCGCGGGGGCGCCAACTAGCATCGCCACGCCCACCAGCACTGCGACCAACCCCAGCGTCCCGAAGTAGGTGGTCTCGGGGACGCTCGTGTAGTACTCGCCGAGGGTGCCGGCGATGGTGGTGCCCAGCGCGCTAGAGAGGAAGAACAGCGCGATCATCTGGGTGCGGTAGGCCTTCGGCGCCAGCTTGGTTGAGGCCGACAGCCCGATCGGCGAGAGCAGCAGCTCGGCGACGGTGAAGACGAACAAGATGCCGATCAGGGCCAGCACCGGGGTGGAGTTGGGGCCGCCATTGGCGAACGGCAGGAACAGCCAGAAGGCGCCGCCCATGATCGCGGCGGCCAGGCCGAACTTCACTGGGGTGGACGGTTGCCGCGTGCCCAGGCGTCCCCATAGCGCAGCGAAGGCCCCGGACAGGGCGATGATGAAGATCGGGTTGATCGACTGCACCCAGCTGACCGGGAACTCCCAGCCGAAGATGGAGCGATTGAGCTGGCTGTCGGCATAGAAGGTCACCACAGTGAACTGCTGTTGGTACAGCGACCAGAACGCCACCGACACCAAGAACAGCGGAATGAATGCCCACACCCGAGACCGTTCGGTGGCGTCCACGCGCTTGCTGGTCAGCAGCAGCGCGAAGAGTCCGACAGCGGCGATCACGGTGGCGATGATCACGGTTTGGGAGAGGTTGTCGACGCGGATCACCTTGGTGAGCACCAGCACGACGACTGCCACGACGGCGGCCGCGCCGATCAGGGCGGCTTTGAGGTAGTGCTGTCGAGCCAACGGGTTGGGTGCGATGCGGGCGACGTCGGGAATGCTGCGGCGGCCGAAGGAGTATTGGACGAGCCCGGCGGCCATGCCGAGGGCGGCCAGGGTGAAGCCCCAGCGGAAGCCAGCGGTGCTTTGCAGCAGACCGGTCAGCAGTGGGCCGAAGAACGCTCCGAGGTTCACGCCCAGGTAGAACAGCGAGAAGCCCGCGTCGCGACGGACGTCATCGGGGGCGTACAGGGTGCCGACGACGGAACTGACGTTGGCTTTAAGCCCACCCGATCCGAAGGCGATCAGGATCAAGCCGACACCGACGCCGGCCAGGCCGGGAATCAGCCCGAGCGCGAGGTGGCCCACCATGATCACGAAGGCTGAGACGAAGAGCACCCGTTCGCTGCCGAAGAGCCGGTCGGCCAGCCATGCGCCCAGCACGGTGGAGAGGTAGACGATGCCGCCGTAGGCACCGACGATTCCCGAAGCCACCGCCTTGTCGATGCCGAGCCCGCCGAGGTCGGTGCTGTAGTACAGATAGAGCAGCAAGATGCCCTGCATGCCGTAGAAACTGAAGCGCTCCCACATCTCCACGCCGAACAGATTCGCCAGCGCCCAGGGGTGCCCGAAGAAGGTACGTTTCGGCTGGTTTCCGGTTGGGCGGGAGGGGGTGTCGACAGCCTCGGTCATGCTAGGAGACTAACCAGATTGAGCGCTCCGGACGGGGAAATCAGCGCTGATTGTCCGCTCGTCCCTCAATCGACATCGGGGCGCGGTCTGAGCCGCTCAGGTGTATCTATGTTGACGGTGTCGCATCAGCCCGAGCGGTGCCAGCGGGCTCCAGGCGGAGACCGAGTTCGAAACCCAAGGCATCAAGGTAGGCCGCGACGGTGTCGACGCGAAGATTCCCGTTACCCGCGAAAGCCTGGCTGACTGCGCTCTTGCCCACTTCAGCGGCCTCGGCGAGCTCGGTCTGGTTCAGCCCCGACTTGGCGAGGGCTTCGTGGAGCAGCGAGAGGACGCGGTAGCGAAGGCGCGCCTTCGCGAGGTGGCGTTGGCCACCGCGGGTCTGCGTGATGGCTTCGTAGAGGCTCATCGTTTTCACCTGTTCCTGTCGGCTCGCATGATCGCGAGGCCTTTGCTGATCTGGGTTCGTGGGGTCTTCTGTTGGTTCTTGTAAAAGCCGTGGGTCACAGATAGACAGGCAACTCAGCCACTGCTGGAGCTGGGTGAGTTCAGTCATAACTGTACTCCCGTGGGGTGGGGCGTCAATGCGTGCTAGCCAATCTAGGTCGTGCCGCTGACACTCGCGGATGCGCTGGGGGGGGGTGTGCCCCACCAGGATTTGTCGCACCGGAGACGTTGACTACCTCACTCGCCGCTGCTCTGCACCGACCTCGCCGTCGCTGGGGGAATGCCTACCTCAGCAATGCTGTGGCCATCGCAGGGAATCTTGGTCACGCTGGCGTGCTCGACTCGTGTCACGCGGAACCAGCGGATGTCGCTGCGCAGCCGGCACCAGCCGATCAGGTACCAATGGCCGTTTGTGGAGCCGAACAAGATCGGCTCGACGTCACGGGTCGTCTGGCTTCCGTCCCCGGAGAGGTATCGAATGCGCACGACGTGTTGGGTGGCCATCGCTTCTTCGAGTGCCGATCTGACCGCGCGAACCGGAGGCGATGAGTTGTTCACCCAAACACGACTTGCGAGCTCATCGGCCTTCGCTCGGGTCCTTGGGTCGAGGACGTCCAGAATCTTCTTGACTCCGGCTGAGGCGAGATCTGCATAAGGGGCATCGGGGACGGCTGCGACGGCGGTGAGTAAGGCGACGGCTTGGGCAGGAGTCAGGCTGATCGGGGGGAGATTCGCGCCAGCGGCCAGACCGTACCCGCCGCCCGGCCCAGGGCGTGACCAGATGGGCGCGCCGCTGTTCTCCAGGGCGGCGAGATCTCTCTTGACGGTTCGTACCGAGATGCTGAACTCCGCGGCCAGTCGCTCAGCGGTGTGTCCGCGGGTGCCGGAGCGGCGCAGCATCTCCGTCAGTGCGTGCAACCGCTCGGTGCGCTTCACGTCCGCCACCCGCAGAAATTCATGACACAAATGGTGACATACCGTTGTCCAGGGAGTAGGTGAGGATCGCTGTATGACGACCAACACAACCGAACCTTCCATCATCTTGATTGCCGGCCACTGGCTGGGCGCGTGGGCGTGGGACGAGGTGACCGAGCACCTCGCCGCCGCTGGCCGGCGAGCCCTCCCACTGACCCTTCCGGGCCTCGATGCGGACGACCCCGAACGAGCATCCAGGACGCTCGACGACCAGGCGGCAGCGATCGAGGAGGCCGCCGCCCGCGAAGGCCGACCGGTGGTGATCGTCGCGCACAGCGGAGCCAATGCGCCGGTGAGTCTGGTGCTTGATCGGCTCCCTGAGCTCGTCGCCCGGGTGATCTGGGTCGACAGTGGTCCGGTATCGCCCGGGACCGTCTTCGCTCCCGACCTGCCCGCCGATGTCGATGAGTTGCCCCTGCCGTCTTTCGATGCGCTCTCGCAGCAGGCCAGTCTCGAAGGCTTGAGCGCCGAGGTGCTTGAGCGCTTCCGAGTGCGCGCCGTCCCCGAGCCCGGTGCGGTGCTGCGCCAACCAGTGGAACTCACCAACGATGCGCGTCTGAAGGTGCCGACCACGGTGGTGTGCTGCTCGATTCCGAGCGCTCAGCTGATGGAGCTGGCCAACGCCGGGCACCCGATGTTCGCCGAGGTTGCGAAGCTTGAGCACCTCGAGCTTGTCGATCTCCCGACCGGCCACTGGCCGATGTGGAGTCGCGCTGAAGACCTTGCGCGCCTCGTCGCTACCGAAGCGGCCGGCTGAGTTGCCTGAACCGCAGGCAGGTATGGCGCGCTTCGCGCCATGGGGCTCCTGATAACGGCAGTGTTATCATCGAGTCGTGACTGAGGCGCCGTTTGCTGACCGGCTCCGCCTGCGTCGAGCTGCGGCGGGGATGACCCAGCGTGAGCTTGCCGAGCTGGCTGGGGTGAAGCAACCGCTCATCGCCGCGATCGAACGCGGCACGCGGCAACCCACGGATTCGGTGCGGCAAGCGTTGGACGCTGCGCTGCAGGTGCGTCCTTCGCAGTTGTTGCGAGCTGCCCGTGAGGACGTGCTGTGGACGGTGGCGCAAGCCGGCGGTCTCGATGTGCGGGTATTCGGATCGGTGGCGACCGGGAGGGACCAACCCGACTCCGATATAGACCTGTTGGTGACCTTCGAGCCGGGCTCCGACATCGTCACGCTGCTCGGTCTTCAGGAGGCGCTGGCCAACCTGTTGACCGTGCCGGTGGACGTCGTTTCTTCGGGAAGCACCGGCCCGGTCATCGAGCGGGCACTGGCTGAGGCCCGACCCCTGTGAACGACAGCCGAGTTGAGCGGCGCCTCGCCGACCTTGCCCAGATTGGTGCCGAGGCCAGCTACCTGGTCAGCAAGGGGCGCGAGGCCTACCTGGCCGACACCATGGACGGTGCCCTGCTGCGCAACGCTGGCGAACGCATCTTGATCAAGGCGGCAACGGTCGCCGAGAAGCTCCCGGACGACTTCAAAGCACAGCACCCCGAAGTCGACTGGGTCGGCATCAACCGCATGCGGAACCTTGTCGCCCACCACGACGACCGGGTGAATGACGATCTGCTCTGGGAAGCCCTTACCGGTCGAATCCCGAAGCTGCTGGAGGACCTGGGTGCAGTGCAATGGCGGAATGCCAATTGAAGTGGGCGCAGGATTCGGGCGCTCTCGGGAACGCTGTGGGTGAACTGATCGTCGCTCTCGTGGTCGGCCGAGTCCTATTGTGGGCCTCACCCCTGGAGTTCGACATTTGTGGAGGGACTGATGGGTAGTGGTTTCGAAATGCGCATCCGTCCAGCGGTCGCCGCTGACCGGGATTGGCTGAGGTCGCTCCACCAAGAGGCTTACGCGGTGCTCTCTGGGCGCCTCTACGATTCTCGTGCTCGGGCCTGGGAAGCCGGGTTCTTCACTGCACGGATCGCCCATCCCGTGGACCTGTTCATCATCGAGGCGGACGGAGGCGGTGTTGGCGCTGTCTACATCGAGGACCGTCCCGAAAGTGTGTTTGTCGAGAGCCTTGAGGTGTTACCTGACCACCAGGGACGGGGTGCTGGCTCCTTCGCTCTGAAATGGGTTGTTCGGCGAGCCGCTTCGGCGGGGCAACCAGTGACTCTCCAAGTTCACAAGGTCAACTCCGAGGCGCAGCGGCTCTACGCGAAGCTTGGCTTTGAGGTCATTGGGGAGACCGAGACCCACCAACGGATGCGTTCGAAGTGACAGGTGGCTGGTGCGGTGCGCAGGGCTTGCATCGGATGTGGCCGTCCGCGTGAAGCCGATGGCCCGCCCCCGTTGATAGGTCCGGACGTGGCGTGAGTTGCGCTCAAGTCCCATTCTGAGTCGGTGTGTCATGGGTCTGAGGACGGGTCGTGAGCCCCGAATTCGAAGCGCTACAGCCACTCACGAGCCGTACAACAACTGTCCGGCACGGGCGAAAACGAGACAGGGGCGCGCTCACGCGCAGCAATCTGAGACGGCCGAGTTGTGGTGATAACGAGACGCACCCTGTTATGACATTGACTGGCGATTTGCAGCCCTCGCCGTCGCGCGCTCCTGCCGATGAGCGCACGTCCGCAAGCTTGCGAGCCAGCTGTTCGCGAGATACTCGGAGGATGGAGAAGGGTGAGCGATGCCGGTTTGTCCTCTCGGCTTGCGGAGAGGCTGCGCTGAACGATCTTGCTAATGCACTCCGAGATCGGGCTCTTCCGCCGATCTTTTTACCGCCAAGCGAAGATGGCGGGGCCGCACACTCGTTGTACCACCAATGCCTAACCAGCATGGAGGCCGACTTGGTACTGCGATCACCGGAAGAGATAGAGCGGCTGAGCGAGAACCTACCGCGCGACCTGTTGGGGGTGCCGCTCGCAGGTGCACTTCTCGAGGAGACGGTCTCAGAGCTGTACTTCGCTTTTAGGCCCGGCGAACTAGAACCTCCCTCTCGAGAAGATCGGATCTTCCGTCAGCATCCGGACTTACTGCGGCGCCTGGACGAGGATGGGCTCCTAGATCTTGAGGGTCTGGATGCCAGGCCCTCCACGATCATCCACGGGGGCTCGGCTCTGCACTATCACCCGCTTCTCCGCCGCCACTTTACGTCGCACGTCAATGACAGCCTCGTGCAGACCTTACTCACCATCGGTGGCCGTCACGGTAACTCCTTGCGGATCGCCGTAGATGCCGACCATCTGATGCCTGCGGCAGAGTTTCAGCCCCACTTCGAAAGGGACTTCTGGTTCGGGCCACCCTTGTCACGTGACGCACTCGACGACCCGCGGGCAGTGGGAGTTACTGCGCACGGAGACCCTGAGCATGGGCTCTTGCACGAGTACCCTCGCCTATTCGTCGACTGGCGGCTTGATAAGGAAGGCCGGAAGGTGGTGCAGTTGGAGGAGTTGTCCAACCACCATTCCGCGTCGCGCGGAAGTTACCGGATCCTGCGGTATCTCCACGCCATCCGCGACATCGAACGAGGTGTGTTCGTTCACTGCGACGGTGCCGTGCGAGCGTATGACGCCCCGGCGTATGCCCGACGATCCGAGAGCATGTTCGTTACCGGGCGACAGTCTGCGACTCACTACCGAAAGCTGTTCCGCGTGGACGGATTGATCACCACCGATCAGTGGAGTAACGCCGTAGCGCAATGGTTCAGGCACAACCATCTGGTGATCGAGTACCTTGGCTCGATCCGATCCGACGCAGAAGCAAGGTAAACGAGACCTGTCTAGCGGCCGCAGATCGAAGCTCTGAAGCTCGCAGAGCGCCCTCCGCTCTGGGGAGTAGACAGGCACTCGATCTGCCGTGTCGCGGACGCTGCGGCTTGCAGCCTGTCGCCTCTTCAGCGACCGCGCACCCAACGATGATCCGCCCCGGCGCCCACGTCCTTGCGCCACCTCGCTGTGGTTGTCGCTTAACCTGCCGACGTGGATAGCGATGAGGTCTGGGCGCAGCGCATCGAGGCAGCTTTGAGGGAGGTGCGCGGTTGGGAGGCCCGAATTCGCGCGGAGCCTCCGGATGTCGATCCCGGAAGCCTGCTCGGTGCAGACGATGCGTCTGATCCTGCTTTTACGCTCAGCTCCATGGCGTGGTTCGGGCTGCAGTCAAGCGTCGACCATCTCGCTCAACTGGCCGACATTCTCACGGCGCCCGGTGGCGCGCCGCTGAGGCCCTATTCCCCTTTCACCCTCACAAGAACGGCCTTGCTCGCCGCCAGCCAGTCCGTCTGGCTCCTGAGCGGCGAAGACCGAGATGAACGGCTGAGGCGAACTGCTCTCGTATACAAGGACGAATGGGAGCACCACCTGACCTATCTCAAGGATTACAGGACCGACCCGGCGATACATAGCTCACTCGACCTAAACATCGCAGGCGCCATCGACGGCCAAATCGAGCGACTCGAGCTCCAACTAGCCGGAGCCAAGAACCCAAGTCTCGGCAGATTCTCCTCGACCCGGATGCTGGACGAGGCGGCGAGGTGGGTCAGTCGGCACCAAGCCGACGGGTGGCAGCGTCGAGCTTTCCTACATGAGTGGCGCATGGGAAGCGCGGCCGCTCATGCTCGCCAATGGCCAATGAACTTCCGATCTGGCAAGGTCACAGTTGACCGGACCGACAAGATGTCCGTGCGCTGGGTTGCCACTACTTACGAGGAGATCGGGACGTCTTTGGTCGCCGCAACGCTGATGGCACAAGATGGCTTCAGACTGTGGGACGAGCACTACCGGTAAGGTCGAGAGCCTGCATGCGGCGGTGGGGCTAGAAGCAAGCACTCTCATGCCCCAAGGTGGTGGTTGGCATGAAGCCAGTCCGAGATGATGTTCGGGTGAGTTTCGCCACTGTCTTGGTGCGGTGCTGGCCAAGTGAGTGTCATATGTCGCCGGGTGGGTGTGGGGGTAGCGATTCTGCGCGAGATCCTAGGCGGGCGGGACGTTGTCGAAGATCAGATGCGCGACCGTCCCGCTGAGTTCGGAAGAACGCGTCTCGTCAAGAGTCGTGAGGAGTATGTGCAGCCTCTCCTTAACCTCCGGAGTAGTGAATCTGAGCCCTGCATCCACCCGCTCAAGGGCCTCGGGGGGCAGCAGGCCATCGCGTTGAACTAGGCGATGGGTCAGCTCGAGGATATGCACGTCCTCACCCGAGAGGCCTGCTGACTTCGTGAGGTGGGCACGTGGTGTGCGGCCTACCAGCCTTGTCAGGTCGCGTACCTCTGACCGGATGGCTTGGACTTCGGCCAGTACGGCCTTCTCTGGGTCGGACGCCACTGCACTGGCCTTCAACTGGCCGAAGAGCACCCGCACCGGATTCATTGTGGCGGAGAGACGGGGGTCCTCCTGCTCATCCTGAGCCGCTTTGAAATGTCCGACGAGTTCGGTCCGTGCAGCGTTTGCCAGGTCGACACGCAAGCCGTAGTGGATGACCCGCTCATCGGCGAAGTCGAATGGCGGGCCACCCGCTTCCTGCTGCAAGAGGATTACTGGCTTGTCTGCTGCGTGGGCAATAGCCACCTCGTACATCACGTTGGCGTTTCGCTCTGTTAGGTCGGCCACGCAGACGTCGGCATCGAGGATTGAGGTCACAACCTTGGCTGTCACGGAGCCTGGTTTGTGGTGCTCGTCGGCGCGCTCAGGGACGGCATACCCACCGCAGTCTTTGGCCGCGGGCTTGATGATTTGTTCTAGACAGAGCTTGGCGAAGTCGTTACCGTCTGCGTCGGTCTTGCCGATTGGTGAGATGACGAAGACGGTCTTGAGGTTGCCGGGCATCTTGGGATCGGAACTGGCCACGCCCGCATCTTCTCAGATGTGCCTCCGTCAATGTTGGAGTGGATCGAAAAGGCCACGAAGGTCGCACGAATCCATCGTCTGGTCCATACGTCCAAAGCAAAACCGGCCCTCCGAAGGAACTGGCTGAGCTTGTGATCTGCGATCAGTCGAGGATTGTCAGCTCTGTGTTCCTTGCTCATCATGTTTCAACGCCAAGAGACTCGGCGGGGCAGTCCGTAGCTGAGCCTTCACACTGTGGAGACGCCACACCGGGTCGTCGGGCCGCCCAGTTTGAGGCCCCATCTCAGAGAGTGAGACAAGGGCGCGGGAGATTTCTCCACTCGAAGAGGGGCTCCCGATAGTGCGTCACATGACGTCACATGACGTCAAATGACGTCATGTGACGTCACTGGGTGCACAGAAATCCGCGACACGCCGGCCTAAATCACGCCAGTGTAGTTACAGCGGTGATAGTCGCAGCTTGCTTAGTGGTGCCGCGTCGGTTTATCTTCGTGGAGGAACCCCTAGGGGTTGTGGCTTCAGACGGAGCTAGCCACCACGCCTTGTGCCAAGAACCAATCGCTCCGAGAAGGAGGCGACTTACCCATGGGTAAGAAGTCGATTCATGTTGTGCCAACGGGTGACCGTTGGGGCACCATCCGCGATGGTGGCTCACGCCACTCCAACCCGGCCGACACTCAGCGCGAGGTCATCGCCGCTGCGCGGGATCAGGCTCGTCGGGACGGCGTAGAGCTGTTCATCCACGGCGAGAAGGGGCAGATCCGCGACCGGAACAGCTACGGGAACGATCCGTATCCGCCGCGGGGCTGAAAACAGCAAAGCCCCTGAGATATTTCGCATCCCAGGGACTCTGACAAGCAGCCACTAAACCACGGTCCCAGGAGTCAGGCAAGACTTCTGGGACCGTGTCAGCATTCGGGCCGAATGTAGGAAGGGTGGCTGCACCTGCTCGACACCCTGCCGTCTGTGTGACAGGCACGGCAGGGTGTGGGTTCGGATCAGTCCGGTTTGATCGGTCTATCTGCGGCGCCTGGCTTGCTGCGCATACACAAGCCCTAGTAAGGCACCTGATCCGAAGTCATGCGGCGTATTGGGCAGCCAGGTCGATCTCAACCACGCCGGTCGGCCGGTAGACCTCCACACCGAACCGGCCCTCGTACCGAGCGCGAATCTGGTTGCGGCTGCACGCAAGAACCTCGACCGGCACCCCACCTACATACTCGCCGCCTACATGGCACCAGGAACCTAGAACACCGATCCCGCCGAGATGGGTTCAGGCGATCTTGCCGATGTGCGCAACTTCACTCGCCGAGACACGGCACTAGCTGCAAAGGATCTCTAGGCGATGACCTCGGCGAGATGCTCCCCGAAGACCTCGTCGCGCGTCAAGGAGTTCGCGATCGCGGCAGCTCGCTGAGACAGCAAATTCTACTTGCTTGGTTCAGGTTGACAGTGTCATTGAGAAAATGCCTTGAAGTCACGTGATTCTCATTCAGAGCTGCCCCTACTAGATTGCCTGGCGATGCCGCCCGCAGCATGGCCGGGTCCACGTTGCAATGTCTATCGTCCAAGTCGCAGTTTGAGCGATGCGCGTCGTCTGATTAGCCAAACCTTCGGTTGCACCCAATCGGCGAATCTGGCTCTCGGAGGCCCATAACACTTGCGGGCTCTCGTCGGCCTTGAGCTGGCGAAGTGCTTCCATCTGGGCGGGCGTGGGCAACAGTTCGAGGATATCCGCGATGAGCAGCTCCTCACTCTGTGCCCACTGGCTGTACCTCATCGGTTCGTAGTGGCGGCCGAGCGTGTCGTATTTGATCGTCTGGAATAGGTCTTGGGGCAGCAGACCTGTAGCAACGAGCTCTTCATTGAACTCGCGACACCCGTCGGTCTCACGTCCTTGGCCTTGCTCGAACCATCGTACAAAGGAGAGAAGGTTCTTGCCGGGTACGCGTACTCGAAGGTCGCCCTCGCTCACGGCATCTGGAACAAGCAGGTTGTCATCTAGGACACCTAGCTGATCCCTACGACCGGCGGATGACGGGTGGGACTTGTACACGCCTCCGACCGGCTGGAACTGGTCAAAGCGGCCGCCCTTCACCAGTAGATACTCGTTATCCACTCTGATCCGGTAGAGGTAAGAAGCGGAGATTCGGACTCGCCCGCGCCACGTGCGCAGTGCGTACCAGACGATGTTGAGAAGTCGGAAGTTGACCATGAATGCGTCAAGCAGTGGTATGCCGAAGCCGATGGCCAAACCGCTCGGTATGGCAAACCATCCACTTGTGGGGTCTGACCAAGACATCCAAAGCAGCGAAGCAACGAGCCCCACAAGGTAGACGATCATTCGCACCACGAAGACACGCTCCCTTGGTCGAAGTTGCGTGTGGGTTGGCATTCTCGAGCCTGCAGACTGTAGCCGCATAGCTCTGCCCTTGCTCGCGTAGCGGTTCTCATACTCCTGCGCCGAAGGTTCGTGCCCACCGAGTTCTCCTTCCGACCGGTGCTCGACGGCACCCCTGCGCTGTTCTGACCGCCTAGCTGAGGATATCGGTCGCTGCCGACAGCCGCTCTAGTCAGCTGAGCATCCGAGTGTGCGATCACCCTAGATATCAACCCCGGCGATGCGCCGCCCGTCCATTGGCTAGAGGGGTGGGAACCAGCCCCCGTCGTCACTGGGCACCGCCCCGCAATCCTCGGCCACGATTGCAGTCCATCGAGTCTCACGCACTGTCAGTGGCAAGCGATACAAGTTGGATGGAGTCGACGGCATCGAGTCACTACGAGGTCTGGGCTCCGAAGTAGCCCGCACCGAGTATCCGAAAGTGAGTGCAATGTTCTTGGGAAGCAAGCGTGAGGTCTTCGAGCCGTTCAAGAAGGTGCCCCGATGAAGTTGACGGATCACTTCGGCGCCTTCCTCGCGAACAAGGTCAACCTCAGCGATAGCAGGATCGCCACCCTCGATGCGCGTGTCGAGTCAGTGAGTCAGTTTCTCTCGGCTGGCGGAGACGCTGTCGCGACGAACTTCAACGAACTCATCCCGCAGGGTTCCTATGCCCACCGCACAATCATCAATCCCGTTACGGCGAATGACGAGTTCGACGCCGACGTCCTGCTCGACATGGATGAGGTCGAAGGCTGGGAAGCCGAGGACTACGTCGAGAACCTCTACACCGCATTCCGGTCAAGCGGCATCTACCGGGACATGGTGAGTCGCAAGAGTCGCTGCGTCACTGTCGACTACGCCGGCGATTTCCACATGGATGTTGTGCCGTACCTCGTCCGCCATGGTGAGCACTACATCACCAACCGGAGCGAGAACCAGTACGAGCGAACGAACCCCGAGGGCTTCAACGAATGGCTCGACGGGCAGAACCGCATCACCGGCGGGAACTGCCTTGTCAAAGTCATCCGCCTGCTGAAATACCTACGCGACTTCAAGAACACCTTCTCTGTTAAGTCGGTAATCCTCACGATTCTCATCGGCGAGAGGGTCAGCAGTACGGCGCTCATGGCAGACCCAGATCACTACAAAGACCTGCCGACGGCGCTGCTCAACCTGATGATCGACCTCAATGATTACCTCCAAGCCAACCCGGCCATGCCGAGCATCGACGACCCCAGTTGCCCCGGTGAGAGCTTCAACCATCGCTGGAATCAGGAGCAGTACGCGAACTTCCGGTCGTGGGTCGCCACCTATACGGAGTGGGCGAGGGACGCCTACGACGAAACCGACCGCGAGGAGAGCTACGTCAAGTGGCGAAAGCTCTTCGGGGACAAGTTCGGCACCTACTCCACCGCCGGAGCAACGCTAGCGGCTGCCCATCGGGGCCTGCCAGGCGTCCGGGATACTGAGGAGTTCATCGAAGACAAGTTCCCAGTGGCCTTGAACCCGCAGTACCGCTTGAAGCTCCAAGGGGTGACGGTGCGCCGCAACGGGTGGCGGAACTACACGCTTTCGGAGCGAGGCAATGTCGTCGATCCCAACCGCAAGATCAAATTCATGATCCGTTCGTCAAACATCCCCGAGCCTTACGAGGTCTGGTGGAAGGTCCGCAACGTAGGTCCAGTGGCTATCGAGAAGGACATGATCCGTGGTCAGGTCGAACGCGACACCGGGAGCCGGAGTCGCACCGAACCGGCATCCTTCCGCGGGAACCACTACGTGGAGGTCTACGTGGTCAAGGGTGGGGCAGTCGTTGCAATGGACCGTCAGTCGGTGATCATCAGGTAGTTCTGGAAGAATGCGCCGCGACTTCGATAGTGCGGCCACGGCCACGGCCACGGCCACGGCCATGTCGCCTTCGCGCCGCATCTATGTCCGGCGTTGGGCGCTGACGGCGTGGTCGGAGCGTTCTCGGGCGGCTCTGGCGGCTCTGGCGGCGTCGGGACCGACGACACCTTGAGTCCCTCGACGCGTCAGGTTCCGCGAACCGCGGGCGGAATCGGCCTACGCCCTCCCCGTCCCAGCACTTCGCGCCTGAGCGCGCGGCCGGCTCGGGTTCGGATTGCGTGGATACCTAAGTCTGCCAGGGGCCTCTGCCCGGACGTAACTACACGGCTGTAGTTATCCCCACTGTGGACAACTTCTGTGGATAAAGTCCCTAGTGCGCCCGCGTTCGACGGCCGCGATTTACGGTGGCTTCATGTAGTTGACAGTCTTTGTTCAACCTTGCCGCTCAGAGGCATCCCGCCACGCGCTCGATTGTTCAGGTTGCCCTCAGGTGGGCGCCGCCGTCCTGTGGATAAATCCCACCCCGAGCTGACGCCAGTTGGGACGGGGGAGAGACTGCCCCGGTCGGTCACTGCTAACGTCTGGGCCACAAACTGAATCACGCGGGAGCTCGCCAATCTGCGGGCTGAGAGGACGTCAAGCGGACGTCGACCGCCGAACCCGCCGGGTAATGCCGGCTACGGGAGGGATCTTCCATGACGCCCATTGGGCTTGACCTTGCCCAGGCACTCGCCGATCTGCGCGAGCAGGCACCGCTAGTGCAATGCCTGACCAACATCGTGGCGGCCAACTGGACGGCCAACGTGCTGCTCGCCGCCGGGGCCTCGCCCGCGATGGTCGACAATCCGGCCGAAGCCGGGCACTTCGCCGGCGTCGCCTCAGCCGTGCTCATCAACCTGGGCACTCCGTATCCGGAAACCGTCGCCGCTATGCGGGAAGCGGCGCGAGCTGCCGTCGCAGCGGGAAATCCATGGGTGCTCGATCCGGTTGCCGCCGGTGGCCTGCCCTGGCGCACCGAAGTGGCCCTTGAGCTGCTGGACGATGCCGCGCCGACGGTGATTCGGGGCAACGCCTCCGAAGTGCTCGGCCTCGCCGGGGCTTCGGTGGGCGGACGTGGCGCCGACGCCGCCGACAGCGTTGAAGCCGCCACGCTGACCGCCACCTACTTGGCCACCCGCTACAACTGCGCGGTGGCAGTGAGCGGCCCAGTGGATTACCTCACCGATGGCCGCAACAGCCTCACGGCTACCAACGGGCATGAATGGCTGACCCGAGTGACCGGTGTCGGCTGTGCACTGGGCGCCTTGATGGCAGCGTTCGCCGCTGTCACCAGGAACGGTCTGGAGGCGGCCACTGCGGCCACCGCCATGCTCACCGTCGCCGCCGATCAAGCTGCGGCCACCACGTCCGGCCCGGGCACCTTCGCCCCAGCCCTGCTCGACCGGCTGGCATCACTGACCCCCGACGAGTTGGCTTCGGCTGCTCGCCTAGGTCATGTCTGAGCTGGGCAACGCCGCACCCCGAACCCCCTTCGACCTATCGGTCTACCTGGTCACCGACACCGCCAAATGCGGTGGCCCGGACGGCGTAGTCGAGACGGTCCGAGAGTCGGTGGCGGCGGGCGTCACGCTGGTGCAACTACGTGACCCGCACTTGCGAACCCCCGAGTTCGTCGCCCTCGGACGCCGGTTGGTCGCGGCCTTAGCGGGCACCGGGGTGCCGCTGCTGATCAACGATCGAATCGAGCTGGTGAGCGCCATCGGCGCGCAAGGGGCCCACATCGGCCAAGCCGATCTGCCGGTAGCCCAAGCCCGTGAGCTGCTCGGCAACAAGGCGATCTTGGGGCTCTCGGCAGCCAGCACCGCCGAGCTCTCGGCCGCAAGGGCCGCTGGCCTCGACTCGATCGACTACATCGGGGTCGGGGCGCTGCGGACCACGGTAACCAAGCCTGAAACCAAACCAGTTGGGCTGGCCCAGGTGGAGCAACTGGCGAGCATCAGCCCGTGGCCGGTGTGCGCCATCGGCGGCGTCCAAGCCGAAGACGTCCCCGCGCTTGCCGCAGCGGGCTGTCAGGGAGTGGCCGTGGTGAGCGCCATCTGCGGTCAACCGGACGTAACGCACGCCGCCAAACGGCTGGCCGCAGCCTGGCAGCAAGCAAGGAGCCAGGCATGCTGACCGCCGCTCGCCAGCCGCCGCCGGTGGCGCTCACCATCGCCGGCAGTGACTCCAGCGGCGGAGCCGGCATTCAGGCAGACCTGAAGAGCTTCGCCGCCCTCGGTGCCTACGGCATGAGCGTGATCGTGGCGCTCACCGCACAATCAACCCGCGGTGTGAGCGGCATCTGGCCAGTGCCGGTGGAGTTCGTGAATCAGCAGCTGGACGCCGTAATCGCCGACATCAGAATCGACGCGATCAAAGTGGGCATGCTCGCCTCAGCCGAGCTTGCCGACGCCGTGGCCGTCCACCTGGATCAGCTACGCGCCGCCAACCCCGAGCTGCCCATCGTGATCGACCCGGTGATGGTGGCCACCTCCGGAAGCCGACTCCTTGCCGATGATGCGGTGGACGCATTGCGGCGCATTCTGCCGCGGGCATCGCTGATCACCCCGAACCTGCCCGAAGCCGCCGCCCTGTTGGGCAACCCCGTCGCCAACGATCTGGACGCGATGGCCAAACAGGCCCGTCAACTGCGCCAACTAGGGGCCGACCGGGTGCTGTTGAAAGGCGGGCATGGGGGCGGTGAGCAGTCCCTAGACGTGCTCGTCGAGTTCGATGACGAACCGGTGGTACTGGCCGCGCCCAGAATCGCCACGGTGAACACCCACGGCACCGGATGCTCGCTTTCCAGCGCTATCGCCGCGCTCCGCCCGCAGCGGGATTCCTGGTCTGAGGCGGTTGGTGAGGCGAAGAACTGGCTCACCGGTGCCATCGCTCGCGCCGACGAGTTGGAGCTCGGCAGCGGGCCGGGACCCGTCCATCACTTCTATCGGAACTGGTGAAATGACCATCGAAACCCGAGTCAACGTTGAAGCGCCCCTCACCCTCACCGATTCGCCGCCGCGCACCCTGGGCACCTGGGCCCAAACCGCGCTGTGGGCCAGCCTCGGGGTGACCCTGTTCGGCCCGATCACCGGTGCCCTGGTGGCCCTCACTGCGGGCAGCCAGTCAGAAGGGTTACTGGCCTGTCTTGTCGGCACCCTGATCGGCGCGGCGATGCTGGGGGCCTCGGCAGCCATTGGGGCCCGGCTTGGCACGCCGGCGATGGTCGGGCTGCGCGGCCTGCTCGGCTACCGCGCCTCGATGCTGCCAACAGTGTTCAACATCGCCCAAAACATTGGCTGGGCAATGATGGAGATCATCGTGATCTCCACGGTCGTCGCCCAATTGGCCGGGCCGGGTTGGCGCTGGCCAGCAGTGATGGCCTCCGGGGTAGTGGTGACAGTGATGGCGGTGCGTCCGCTGGGCAGCGTGAAGCTGCTGCGCACCGTGATGCTCTGGCTGGTGTTGGCCGGCTCGCTGGCGCTGTTTTGGCTGGTGCTTTCGCTCCCGGAACACCGGTTGGATCAAAGCGGGGTGCTGGGCTTTTGGCCCGCAGTGGATCTCGCGGTTGCCCAGGTGATCTCCTTCGGCCCGCTGGCCGCCGACTACTCCAGGCATTCAACGAGCGTCAAGGGCAGCTTCTGGAGCGCCTTCGGTGGCTACGGCATGGCAATTCTGGCCTACTACGCCTTGGGTGTCTTAGCGGTGACCCACCTAGTCGGAGACCTATCTGGGGTAAACCTGATCACCGCGCTGATGGCACTCCCCGTGGGGTTGGTCGCGATCGCGCTGCTGGCCTTCGACGAGTTGGACGATGCCTTCGCCGACGTCTATTCGGCCACCGTCTCGGTGCACAACATTGCCCCGAAGCTCGACCGGCGCTGGGTCTCGGTTGGGGTCGGCCTGACGGCCACAGTGCTAGCCGGTTTCGTGGGCTTCGACGCCTACCAGGGCTTCCTATTCCTGATCGGCTCGGCCTTCGTCCCGCTGGTTGCGGTGGCGATCGTCGACTTCTTCCTAGTTCGCCGGGGCCGCTGGGACGTGAGCGCGAGCGCCAGCTTCCGCTGGGCCCCGGCTTTGGCCTGGTTGCTGGGATTCATCACCTACCAGTTGACCTACCCCGGGACGGTTCCCGGCTGGGCGGGCCTGTGGGTATCGGTTGCCGAGTGGCTCGGGGTGAGCGCGCCGTCCTGGTTCGGGGCGACGCTCGGCAGTGTCGCGGTGAGCGCGGTCGCTGCCGCTCTGCTGGGGGCGCGTCCGGGTGGTCGTCAATAGCAGCGGTGCCCGCCCCTACTGGGACGGGCACCGCGACCCTTCGACAGGCTCAGGGAACTTGCCCTTCGACGGGCTCAGGGAACTTGCCCTTCGACGGGCTCAGGGAACTTGCCCTTCGACGGGCTCAGGGAACTTGCCCTTCGACGGGCTCAGGGAACTTGCCCTTCGACGAGCTCAGGGAACTGGACCCTTCGACAGGCTCAGGGAACTGCATCGGAACTACTTCGAGATGGCGGCCTTGGTCTCGCGAGCCATGGCCAACTCCTCGTTGGTGGGCACTACCAGGATCGTCACCGGTGAACCCTCGCGGGAAATGATCCGCGGGTCTCGGGAGCGAATGGCGTTGGCTTCGGCGTCCATCCAGAAGCCCAGGGGCTCCAAACGCTCCAGCACAGCGGCGCGCACCTGGGCGGCGTTTTCGCCCACTCCGGCGGTGAAGGTGAGCGCGTCGACGCCACCGAGCACGGCCACATAGGAGCCGATGTAGCTGAGCAGCCGGTAGATGTAGACGTCGAAGGCCAGCTTCGCGTCTTCGTCGCCCTCATCGATCAGCTCGAACAGGTCGCGGAAATCGGTCACCCCAGACATGCCGAAGATGCCCGACTTCTTGTTCAGCAGCGAATCGACCTCCTGCAGAGTGAGTCCCAGCCGCTGCGACATGAACAGGTGCAAGCCCGGGTCAACATCGCCAGAACGGGTGCCCATCACCAGACCAGCCAGCGGCGTCAGGCCCATGGACGCATCGATGGCCACGCCGTTGCGAATGGCCGAAATCGAGGCGCCGTTGCCCAGGTGGCAGACGATCTGATTGAACGAGTCGTAGTCGCGCCCGAGCACCTCGGCCACCTTGTGCGACACGTAGTTGTGGGACGTGCCGTGGAACGCGTACTTGCGCATTCCGTGCACCTCGCGCATCTCCTTCGGGATCGCGTAGGTGTAGGCCTCAGCCGGCATGGACGAGAAGAATGAGGTGTCGAAGATGGCCACATGCGGTACATGCGGCAGCGCCTTCTGGGCCGCTTCAATGCCGGCGATGCCCGGCGGGTTGTGCAGCGGCGCCAACGGACTGAGCTCACGCAGCTTGTCGAGCACCACATCGTCAATCACCGTGGTGGAGCGGAAACCGCGCCCGCCGTGCACCGTCCGGTGACCAACGGCCACGATGTCGCTGAGCTTCGGGCCAACCTCGTCGAACAGTTTCACCAGGAAGGCCAGCGCGTGGCCGTGATCGGCGAAGCCGTGCTCGTCCTGCAGAGTCTGACCGCCGAAGGTGTGGGAAATCGTCGATTCCCCATCGCCGATGCGCTGAATGATGCCGCTAGCCACGACCTCTTCAGAGTCGGCGTCGATCACCTGGTACTTGATAGAGCTCGAACCACAGTTCAGCAGCAGGATCGGAGTCGTCATGCTTCACCTCTTTTCTCAGATTGTGCCTGAATGGCAGTGATGGCCACCGTGTTCACGATGTCATCGATCAACGCACCCCGGGAGAGGTCGTTGACCGGCTTGTTGAGGCCCTGCAAAACCGGGCCGATCGCGACCGCGCCAGCAGAGCGCTGCACCGCCTTGTAAGTGTTGTTGCCGGTGTTCAGGTCAGGGAAAATGAACACCGTCGCCCGGCCAGCCACTGCCGACTCAGGCAGCTTCGACTTCGCCACCGTCGGGTCAACAGCCGCATCGAACTGAATCGGGCCCTCCAACGCCAAGTCAGGACGCCGCTTCCGGACGATCTCAGTGGCCTCGCGCACCTTGTCGACATCAGCCCCCGTGCCGGAGGTACCAGTGGAGTAGCTCAGCATCGCCACCCGCGGCTCAATGCCGAACGACACCGCAGTCTCGGCGGTGCTGATCGCAATATCGGCCAACTCTTCAGCCGTCGGATCCGGGTTCACCGCGCAGTCGCCGTAGAGCACCACCTGGTCGGCCATACACATCAGGAACGAGCTGGAGACGACCTTCACCCCCGGCTTGGTCTTCACGAACTCCAGGGACGGACGGATGGTGTTCGCGGTGGTGTTGATCGCCCCAGAAACCATGCCGTCGGCCATACCAAGGTGCACCATCATCGTGCCGAAGTAGCTCAGATCGGCCAGCTTCTCCTTGGCCTGCTCGATGGTCACGCCCTTGTGGGCCCGCAGTTGGGCGTACACCTCGGCGAAGTGGTTGAGCAGATCGGGCTTGGTCGGATCGATGATCTGCACCTCTTTGAGCGCCAACCCCAGATGGTTGGCCCGGGCGCGAATGTCGACCGCATCGCCGAGCAGAATCACGTCGGCAGCACCACGGCGCAACACGATGTCTGCCGAAGTCAGAATGCGATCATCGCTCGACTCGGGCAGCACGATGGTCTTGCGATCAGTTCGCGCCGTCTCCTGCAGTTGGTGCTCAAACATCAGCGGCGTCATCACCTCAGAGCGATGGACGTGCAGCACGTCAAGCAGCTTGTCGGCATTCAGATGCTCGGCGAACTGCCGTCGGGCCACCTCAACCTTGCGTGGGCTGGACGTCATCGCGCCCTCCAACCGGAACAACCGCTCGGCCGAGGTGAAGGTGCCAATGTCGGTCGTGCCGATCGGCAAGTCAGAGTGGATGCCCGAGATCAACTGCAGGATCGCCTCGGGAATCTCATAGCCACCGACCAGAATCACCGAAGCCAGCTTCGGGAAGGTGCCCGAAGCGTGCGCCAGCAGCAGACCAGGCAGCAGATCGGTGCGGTCGCTGGGCATGATCACCGTCGATTCGGCGGTGAGCCGCTTCAACACATTCGGCAGCGTCATGCCGGCCACCAACACCTCGACCGATTCGCCGCTCAGCAGCTCAGCATTGCCCTGCATCAGCGTGGCGCCGACCGCCTTGAACTGGGCGGCCACCGTCGGGGCGATCAGCAGCGGATCGGTCGGCAGCGCGCCGGTTACCAGATTCGGCAGCTTCTTCAGCTCGGTGCGCACCTGCTTCAGGATCGACGGCTCCACCCGGTTGGCCAGCACCGCCAACACCTTGGCGTGGTTGGCCGCGAATTCAGCCAGCCCGCCTTCGGCTGCTGAGCGGATCGCGGCGGCGTCCCGTCCGGTGCCGGAGACGACCAGCAGCACCGGCGCATTCAGGTTGGCGGCCACCCGAGCGTTGAAGGTCAACTCGGTCGGTGAGGCGACGTCGGTGTAATCCGAACCCAGAATGACCACGGCCTCGTGGGCTTCGCGGATCTTCGCGTACTTCTCCACCAGGTTCGACAGCGCGGCCTCAGGATCGGCCCGCACGTCGTTGTAGGTGACGCCGACGGCCTCTTCATAGGTCTGGTTCACGCCCGGTTCGGCGAGCAGCGTGCGCAGGATCTCGTCCTCGACCCCGGCGCGTACTACCGGGCGGAATACTCCGACCGAACTTACTGTGCGGGTAAGCGCCTCGATCATGCCGAGGGCGACCATCGACTTTCCAGCCAGCCCTTCGGGGGACGCTACGTAGATGCTCGTACTCATTGGGGAAGGGTAGCGATCATGAGGCGGTGTGGCGATAGGTGGCTCGGGGCTTTTTTCCTCGGCTTCTGCGGGGGACGGTTGCGCTTTACGGTGCGGCATTTGACCGAGGCCTTTCCGCGGTCGAAAACGACCGTTGATGCTAGTTGTCAGTTGTTACGAACATTCTAGGACGGTCGTGCGGACGCGTCCGACCCTCGCCAGAGACGCCGTCCACTGCTGCCGGGGACGGTTCCTCCGAGCAGCTCACGGGGACGGTCCCTCCGAGCAGCTCACGGGGACGGTCCCTGAGCCCACCCCCAGTTCCCTGAGCTTGTCGAAGGGTCGAAGGGCCGGGGCTTCGACAAGCTCAGCCACCTTTGGGCCGCTCAGCCACCTTTGGGCCGCTCAGCCACCTTGGGATCGCTCAGCCCTGCTTGACCGCCGATGCCAGCCAGTCCAGATCGGCCCGGCGTGCCTCGGCGTCCCCGGGGGTTTCCAGAATGATCGGCGCCCCGGCGGAAGCGAACACCTCGGCCAGACCCTCGGCGTCACAGTTGCCGGCACCCAGATTGGCGTGCCGGTCGGCGCCGGAATCGAAGGCGTCGCGCGAATCGTTGCCGTGCACCAGGTCGATGCGTCCGGTGATCGCCTTGATGCGATCAACCAACCCGGAAAGCTGGTTGCCCCCAGCGTGGGCGTGGCACGTGTCGAGGCAGAACCCCACCCGATCGGCGTTCACCGACCCCGAGATGGCGTTCCACAACTGATCGATGCGCTCCAGGGTGCGCGCCATCGCGTTTGCACCGCCGGCAGTGTTTTCAATCAGCAACGGGACGTCGATGCTCAGCCCGTCGATGGCCTTGCGCCAATTGGCGAAACCGACCTCGGGGTCTTCAGTGGCCAGGACGTGTCCGCCATGCACGATCACGCCGGACGCGCCGATCTCGGCGGCCATGGTGAGCTGCTTCTGCAACTGCTGGCGGCTCGGAATGCGGATCCGGTTGTTGGTGCTGGCCAGGTTCAACACATAGGGGGAGTGGATATAGAGCGCCACCTCGGCCTCGCTAGCGACCTCACGCAGGGCGTCCGCACCGGCCGGGAAGCCCACCTTTGGACCCTTCCAGCCTTGCGGGTCGCCGAGAAAGAACTGAGCTGCCCCGATGCCCAGTTCAGTGGCCGCAGCCACCGGATCGATCGAGTCAACATGCGCACCGAAAACCATGGCGCTCAGTCTAGGCAAGTCCGCTGGGACGCCTCCGCCTACTGCGCATGGGGACGGTTCCGATGAGCAGCTCATGGGGACAGACCCGCAGGAACCGTCCCCGTGAGCTGTGCGGAGGAACCGTCCCCGTGAGCTGTGCGGAGGAACCGTCCCCGTGAGCTGTGCGGAGGAACCGTCCCCGTGAGCTGTGCGGAGGAACCGTCCCCGTGAGCAGGCGCTGAACCTGTGGATTTGCCGAGCTTGTGTGGCTGGGAGCTTTGCGGGGTCGTGCGACAACCTACGCAGGAGTAACTTAGGTCTGGTACCCGTAGAAGGAGTAATGATGGACTCAGCGCACCTGGCAGGCATGTTCGCCAGGTCGGTGGTCAAGTTCGCCGACGAACCGGCCGTCCGCATCAGCGATGGTGAGGGCTGGCAAGTTACCACCTACGCCGAGCTCGGCGAGAAGGCGCGCAAGCTCGCCGCGCGGCTGATCGATCGTGGCTTGGCTCCCGGCGACCGAGTGGCGCTGTTCTCGGCAAACCGACCCGAATGGACGCTGGTCGATCTCGCTTGTGCCTACGCTGCCCTGGTTTCAGTGCCGCTGTACGCCACCAGCGCGCCGGAGCAGCTGCGCCACATCGTGGCCGATTCCGGCGCCCGGTTGATCTTTGTCGCTGGCGCCCGCGAAGCCGACATCGTGGCGCAGGTGCGCGACGCCCTGCCTGAGCTGGAAGCAGTCATCACCCTGCTGCCCACCCCGGAGGCGATCACCCTGGACGATGAGCTGGCCGCCGCCCCAGAAGACACCAGTGCGGTCGACCTGCGAGTGGCAGCCGCCAGCCCCGACGACCTGGCCACCATCATCTACACCTCCGGCACCACTGGAGAGCCCAAGGGCGTAATGCTCAGCCATCGCGGCTTCACTCATCAGGTGTGGGCGCTGAAACGCTTCTACAACATCGGCCCCGGCGACATCTCCTTGTGCTTCCTGCCGCTGAGCCACGCCCTGGAGCGGGCCTGGAGCTACATGGTGCTGGCCAGCGGCTGCCTCAATACCTATGTGGCTGACCCGCGTGACGTGGCCCACCAGATGGTGTTGGCCCAGCCCAACCTGATGGTCAGCGTGCCCAGACTGTTCGAGAAGGTCCACAACACCGCCTTGGAGCGGGTGGCTGGCAGCTCGCTGAAGCAGAAGATCATGGCTTGGGCGCTGAAGGTTGGCACCGAGTATCACGACGCCTTGCGTTCGCCTAAGCGGCCCGGACGGCTGTTGACCGTCCGGCTGAATATTGCCGACAAGCTGGTTTTGCATTCGGTGCGCGACGCGATGGGTGGCCCCAAGAAGGTGCTCGCCTGCGGCGGTGCGCCGGTGCGTCGTGACGTTGAAGAGTTCTTCTACGGCTGCGGGCTGATGATGGCGCCTGGGTATGGGCTCACCGAAGCCTCACCGCTGGTGACCTTCCCGCCGCCAGCGGACTACAAGTTCGGCAACGTCGGCAAGGTGATGCCCGGTGGGGAGTTGCGGATAGCTGACAGCGGCGAGTTGCTCTACCGCGGCCCGAACATGATGCTCGGCTACTGGAACCGTCCCGAGGACACCGCCACGACCATTCGGGACGGCTGGCTGCACACCGGTGACATCGGTGAGTTCGACGGCGATTACGTCCGCATCACCGACCGCATCAAAGACCTCATCGTCACCAGCAACGGCAAGAAAGTTGCCCCGGCTCCGATCGAGGGCCTCCTAGCCAGCGATCCGCTGTTCGAGTACACCCTGGTGTTGGGCGACAACCGTCCCTACCTGACGTTGTTGGTAGCTCCGTCGCTACCGCACCTGGAAGAGATCGGCAAGCAACTGCAGCTCACCTGGGCCAAGGGCGAGGAACTGCTGAACAACCCCGAGGTGATCGCCGAGATCAAGCGGCGAATCGCCGCGCTCACCGAGAAGCTGCCCAGTCACGAGCAGATTCATGATCTACAGGTGCTGCTGGAGGGCTTCACTCAGGAGAACGGCATGCTGACCCCGACGCTGAAGGTCAAGCGCAAGGAAGTCGAGCGCCGCTTCGCCCAGTTGGTAGATGACATGTACGCCCGCGCTGGACGTCCGCGCAACTGACCTACTAGTTGGCTGAGCCTGTCGAGGCCCGACCCTTCGACGAGCTCAGGGATCTGACCTACTAGTTGGCTGAGCTTGTCGAAGTCTGACCCTTCGACGAGCTCAGGGATCTGACCTACTAGTTGGCTGAGCTTGTCGAAGCCCGACCCTTCGACGAGCTCAGGGATCTGGTTGTTGCCTCAGGGATCTGGTTGTTGCTTCAGGGATCTGGACCTGCTTGGGGCCGGCGCTGGACGGGACGGAGTGCCAGAGTCGAGGCAACGGCCCGCATGCCGATCCTCGATTTGACCCATTCGATACCCCCGGGGGTATAGTTCGAACCATGAAGACCGTCATTGTGGGAGGTGTCGCCGGCGGTATGTCGGCGGCGACAAGATTGCGTCGGCTGGATGAGTCCGCCGAGATCGTCGTGCTGGAGAAGTCGGAGCATGTTTCGTTCGCGAACTGCGGCCTGCCCTACTTCGTGGGCGGTGTGATCACCGAACGCGAGGCGTTACTGCTGGAGACCCCAGCGAGCATCAAGCGCCGCTTCAAGGCCGACGTCCGGGTTGACTCCGAGGTGGTCTCGATCGATCGCGAAGCCAAGACGGTCACGGTTCGTGACCTGTCAGCCGACCGCGAATACACCGAGTCTTACGACAACCTGATTTTGGCCCCGGGCGCGGCCCCCTTCATTCCGCCGATCCCCGGCGTCGAGCGCGCGCTTACCCTGCGCAACGTCGCCGACACCGATCTGATGGCCGCCAAGGTTGCCGAGGTTCTAGCCAGCGGCAACCCGACCTCGGTAATCATGGGCGGCGGCTTCATCGGCCTGGAACTCGCCGAGAACCTCATCGAGCGCGGACTCAAGGTAAGCGTCGTTGAACTGGCCAACCAGATCATGGCGCCCCTGGATGTCGAAATGGCGATCCGGGTGCAGTGGCTGCTGGAGGGCCACGGCGTCGAAGTGATCACCGGCGCATCTGTGACCGACATCGGCGAGAACGATGTCACCCTGTCCGACGGTCGCACCCTGCCGGCGGGAATGGTGATCGCCGCGATCGGCGTCCGACCCGAATCTGGCCTGGCAGCAGCAGCCGGCCTGGAGGTCGGCGACCGTGGGGGCATTGTGGTCGATGACCAACAGCGCACCTCTGATCCCTCGATTTATGCCGTCGGTGATGCCGTGGTCAAGCGTGATGTGATCACCGGTGACCCGGCGATGGTGCCGCTGGCTGGCCCGGCGAACCGCCATGGACGCCTGGTCGCCGACGTGATCGCTGGCCGCGACGTGCACGCCAACACCGTGCTCGGCACTGCCATCGTCGGGCTGTTTGGCACCCAGGCCGCGGCCACCGGTTGGACCGAGAAGCGCGCCGTGGCGGCCGGACGGGCTGTGCGCATCGTGCACACCCACCCCGACAATCACGCGGGTTACTACCCCGGCGGTGAGGAAATGCACCTCAAGCTGGTCATCGACGCCGAGACCGACGCGATTCTGGGCGCTCAAGGCGTGGGCGGCTCCGGAGTCGACAAGCGCATCGACGTCATTGCCACGGCAATGCGGGGCGGATTGACCGCCTCGGCGCTGGCCGACCTTGAACTGAGCTACGCGCCGCCGTTCAGCTCGGCTAAGGATCCGGTCAACATGCTCGGCTTCCAGGCAGAGAATCTGCGCGATGGTCTGATCGAGACGATTCAATGGCACGAACTGCCAGCCGAGGTTGAGAAAGGCGTGCAGGTGGTCGACGTCCGCACGCCGCTGGAACTGACGCGCGGAATGATCGAAGGCGCGATCGGTATCCCGGTCGATGAGTTGCGGGATCGAATCGCAGAAGTTGACCAGGACGTGATCGTGTATTGCTGGTCGGGAGCCCGCTCGCACGTGGCTTCACGAATCTTGATGCAGTCCGGTCGGCACGTCCGCAATCTTGACGGCGGGTATCGCACTTGGGCGGGGGCCTAGCCCTTTGAGCAGTGGAACCCCCGAGTGAGTTGATCGCTCGGGGGTTTCCTCTTTGCCGGCGGGAAATCCTTACGAGTTCTTGAGCTAGTCGCCTCAACGCCGACGGTTTTCCACCGTAGAGGTGTACGAGTCTGTACGAAGTGTGCCCAGCACTATCTCAATTCCTGCCGAACTGGCGTTGACTAGTGCCGCAGGCACTGGCGTCACGCCGAGGGGGGCACTGGTGCGTACGTACCAACCAATGAGGGGTGCGATCATGGCGGTGATCGCCACGGACGTTGGTGCGACCTCAGTCCGCTGGATGGGCCAGTGCCTGCACCCCGTTTTCCACGGGTCGGACAATGCCTGACTCGCACCCCACACCCCACAGGAGCAGATGTTGCAAGATCCGCCGACCCGTGCGGAAGTAGCCGCTTTGGTGAACCAGGCCCGATTGGACCGTCATCTCTCCGTACGCGGTGCGGCGCAACTATCTGGCGTCCCGGCATCCACGATGCAGGGCTGGCTTCAGGGCCAGCATTTCCCGACCCCGGCACTGCGGCCGAAATTTCTAGCCTTGGTCGAGCATCTGGAGTTGAACCACTTCCTGCATGCCGGGCTTTGGCTGGAGGACGAGGTCTAATCGGTCCGAGTTGCTGCGCGGGACGCCGAAGCCTGAAATGATGGCGCCATGTCCACCGAGGTGGTCAGTCGGCACTTTCTGAAGCGGGTCAATGAAGCCAGGTTGGCCCGGCACCTTTCAATTCGCGCGGTAGCTCGGCTTGCCAGGGTTCCGGCGACGACCGCCCAAGGGTGGTTGAGTGGTGAACATTTTCCTTCGCCAGCGCTGTGGCCGAGCTATTTGGAGTTAGTTGCTCATCTTGGTCTGGTTGCCGAACTGCCGGCCGAACTTCGCGATCAGTTGGCCACCGGGGAATAGCGCGGCCGAACTTCGCGATGACTCAACTGATCGGGCCGAAGCCCGCCGAGCGCACATCAGTGGAGGCGTAGCCGCTGCGCCGACCAACGGCGGTGAACACCAGCGTCTTGCCGGCCTGGGCCGAAGTCACGGTGAATCGAGTCTTGGTGGCCCCCGCAATAGCGACGCCATCGGCGTACCACTGGTAGCTGAAGGCCGTCGGTGCCGGGTTCCAGGAGCCGGTGGAACCCACCAACTCCGAACCGATCGTCGGGCTGCCGCTGATCGTCGGGGTGCCGACGGTGCCGAAAGCAGAACTGATGCGAGCCTTGGCCGAAGTTGCGGTCGCGGGGTAGTAGCCGAGCCGATAGCCGCGCACCCGCACTGAGATCTTGTGGCCCTTGTCCTTTGCCCGGACGGTGAAGGTTGATCTGGTAGCGCCCTTGATCTTCTTGCCGTCCCGCAGCCAGGCGAATGTCAGCCGCGTTGGGGCCGGTTTCCAGGTGCCCAGGTTGATGCGCAGGATCTTGCCCGGGGCCAAGACCCCGGCAATGCGCGGCCCGGCGGCGGCCATTCGCGCCGGATAGACCTCGGCGATGTTGTTGGACGCCCGGGTCTCAACGCTGCTGCCGAGAGTGGCGGTGACCCGCACCTCGACCTCGTGGCCCACCTGTTCGGGCGGAAGCAGATAGCTGGCTGCGGTCGCTCCCGGAATGCCGCGGCCGTTCGAGGTCCACTGATAGGTCAGCGTGGCTCCCGCAGGCACCCACTTACCCGGGACGGCGCGCTGCAGCCGTCCAACCTGGGGGCTACCGCCGACACCGGGCAGCGTCCAGGCGGCCGGGGTGAAGCTGGCTGGCACCTTGGTTGAAAGGTATGGCCACGACTTCGAAGTGCGCGGGATGGTCGGCAGGCAGGCGCGAACGCCGCTGGCGCCACAGCGAGAGTTGAGCGGCTCGACGATCGGCGTGCCTGTCCACCAGGACGTCTGCTTGTAGGCACCGTCCCAAGAAAGGGAGATATGCACGTGGTCTTTGTGGTTGGCCGTGGCGCCGCCGCGGTCTGCCATCTTCCGCCAGCCGAGCTCGGGATAGTAGGTCGACCAGATGTGTTGATTCCAGATCATGTACATGATGCCCAGCCGTAGCGCGACCTCACCGTTGTTGGCGGTGATGAACTTCATCGCGGCAGCCACTCGGTTGCGCTGGCTGGCCTTCTTTACGCTCATATGCCAATCGAGCGCGCGGCCCTCTTTATGCTCGGAACGCCCGCCAACCCCGCAACCTCGCGAGATGCCGGACGAACTGCCGCCCCAGGTTTTGATCAACAGGCTGAGCAGCGCCTTCGTCCCAGCTTTAGCCGAAGGGCTGCAGGTGGTCTGTGGCATGTAGCCCAGATGGGCGTCGATCTGCGCTGAGGCCAGTCTGGCCGGCGGGGGCGGCGTCTTCGCGCTGGCCGCGGCCGGTGGCGCCATCGTGAATCCGACCGCGAGGGCCAAAGCGGCAGCGATCAGGCGGAGTCGGAAGGTCGTCTTTGGGGTGGCGAGCACCTATACAGGGTAGCTGAGGCACTTTCTGGAGTGTGTCCGGTCAGCCGTCCGTAGGAGTGGCTCTGATGGCCACTATCTGGACGTCCTTGCTAGGGCCTCTTACTGGCGCCCGGTGACGAAAATCCTTGCTGGTTAGGCCTTCCGCCGACGCTCCCTGAGCCTGCACAGAACCGGCAAATTTTTGGGGCTGTGTCTGATTGCCCGACCTGGCCTGATGCAGCAGAATCGGCGCAGCGACACACCGTATTCACGGTCGTATCGGGGGATCATTTCAAAGGGGGTACTAAGCGTGAAGTTGCGCGCAATTTTGTTGGCCATGCTGTCCTTGGCTTTGGTGGCGGGTGCTGTGCCGTCGGCTGCGCAGGCCGTGGACACGGCCACGTTCCAGGGCAAGGTCACCGACCAAGATGGCTTGCCGGTTCCGGGGGTGCGAGTGGTCTTCACGACCGCCACTTCAGGAATCGGCTACCGGACCCGCGACTCCATCACCGCTGCGGACGGCAGCTACGTGGTCACTGGCATCGTGGATGAATGGTGTTTCGGCAGGGTCGATGCCGGTGACACTGGCTACATCAGCACCTACTACGCCGTGGACGGCTCTGATGTACCGAACCCGTACGGCGGTGGAACTGCCGTTGAGCCGTCGAAGGGAAACGTCGACTTCAAGCTACGTAAGGGGGCCTCGATCTCGGGGAGGGTCGTCGACCCGGCAGGCAAGCCTGTGGTGGATCTCACGGTTCAGGTGAGCGCAGCCGAGGTGCTGATCGATAGGCCAGTCGCCGCCGATGGTTCTTTCTCCTTCGTGGGGTTGCGGGCAAACGAATACGCGTTGGGCGGCTTCGGCGGCGGATACCCGTTCACCCCGCTGGCCACCTTGACGGTTGCCGGTCAGCAGGCAGTCGACGCAGGAACCCTGGTCATCGGCGGCACCCCGGCGGTGAAGAAGCTGGCCACCAGCACTCCGGTCATCGCCGGCAAGGCAAAGGTGGGTAAAAAGCTGACGGTCCGGACGGGGGCTTGGGGACCGGCGCCGGTGGCGCTCTCCTACCGCTGGTATGCCAATGGCGTGAAGATCGCCGGGGCCACCGGGAAGACCCTCAAGGTGACCAAGGCGCAGCGCGGCAAGCGCATCACGGTGAAGGTCACCGGCACGAAGGCGGGTTATGCCAGCGTCACCAGAGCTTCGAAGGCGACGAAGAAGGTCACCCGCTGACCAGCTAAATCGCTGCCTCAACCTCGGGTTCATGCCACCGTCCCGGCCAAATACTGGCCGGGACGGTGGCAATTTCGCCTACAAAACGGCTGTGGCAAGCAAGAGGGCTACCGCGAGCCCCTAACCTGTGACCAAGTCGTGGGTTGCGCTGGACGGCACCAGTGCGTCACCCTTGTAGGCGACACCCGTCCGGGGGACAGGGTCATCAAGCGGCACAAAGAATACCGGGGGGATTTCTTGAAGCCTTTAACCGCCATTGCCACGCGTAGCCTGCGAGCCGCTGTGGCTCTGTTGCTCACTCTTGGGCTTTCGTCTTTCGGGGCGGTGACGGCCCGTGCCGAAGACACCACGACGATTTCGGGCTCGGTTACGCTCAACGGCAAGCCAGGCACGGGTCTGGAAGTCTGCGCCTATGTGCCGGTGATTACCGATGATGGCTATGGCAACGCCGCTGGCGACTGCGTTTTCACCGACAGCGCGGGCCGCTACGAGTTCAGCTTTGCGCTCGCTGAAGCCAATTACATGGCCTCGGTTTGGGTGAAGCCGGGTGTTGGCGACAAGTTCCCGCAAACCACCTACGGCACGAGCCTGCGCGACCCCAATGGCTACTTCACAGTCGTCCCCGGCGAAGCGCGAGTCCTGGACGCGATCGCGCTGGTGACCACTACTACGGAGATCACGGCGGCCACGCCGACGATCACCGGCAAAGCGGCGCTGGGTCGAGTCCTCACTGCTAAGCCGGGCGCCTGGGGCCCCGAAGAAGTGCAGTTGAGCTATCAGTGGTACCGGGGTGGCAAGAAGATCTGGGGCGCCACCAAGGCCACTTATCGGGTGTCGTGGCGCGACTGGCGCAAGAAGCTCACGGTGAAGGTGATCGGAAGCATCGACAGTTACCCGTCGGTCACTCGGGTGTCGAAGGCGACCAAAAAGGTCTCCTGGCGCTGACGCACACTGGCCGGTGTGGCCCGAGTCAGCAGTGTGAATTGGCTACCAGTGGTTACGCAACGGGCAGGCCGACTATCAAAGCCACCAAGCGCTCAAGCTGCCTGCTGTGGAAAAGTTGGCGCCACTTAGCCCCGTCGTATTGATTCACGGCATCCCCTGATGCAACTATTCAGCGTCCGAATTTCAGGTGACGAGGGGCGCATGAAGCGAGTTCTGCAGGTGGTGCTGGCTTTGGCTACCACGTTGTTGTTGACAGTCGGCATTGCGCCGCCCACCCCGGCAGTAGCCGCCACCGTCAAGACCGCTTCGGTTTCGATTACAGGTACCGCCAAAGTTGGTTCCACTCTGACCGCCAAAACGGGCAAGTGGAAGCCGTCCGGGGTCAAACTCGGCTACCAGTGGTATCGCTCTGGCAAGGCGATCAAGGGAGCGACGAGGAGCACCTACGTCGTGACCGTGACCGACCTGGGCAAGCAGCTCACGGTGAAGGTCGCCGGCTCCAAGAAGGGCTACAAGGCGGCCAAGCGCACCTCAGCCAAAACCGCGAAGGTGGGACTGGGGACGATAACCCACTCCCAGGTCGACATCCTCGGCAAACTCGCGGTTGGTAACACGGTTCGGGCGATGAAGACCACCTGGTCGCCGTCGGGGGTTCGGTTGAGCTACCAGTGGTTCCGGGACAACGACCCGATCACTGGCGCGACCGGCCCGACTTACAGGCTAACTGCGGCTGACGTGGGCACCTTCACCGGGCTGATCGTTACCGGACGGTTGGCCGGCTATCGCGACGCCTCGCCAGGCCTCTTCGCAGTCGATGAGGTGGGGGACGCCACGTCCTGGAACGGCACCCTGGAGGTTGGCGTCGACGTTCCGCCCGGCACTTACCAGTCTGCTGGTGGGAGTGGGTGTTACTGGGAGCGGCAGTCCGGCCCAGGCAAGGCGATCGGAGCCGGGCCGCTCGGTAGCGGCACAACGATTGTGACCATCGCGCCGACCGACAGGTTCTTCGTTCCTATGGGTTGCGGCAGTTGGGCGACGCCGTCCACCGAGCCGGTTACTACCATCGGGGACGGTGACTATCTGGTGGGCAGCCAGGTGAGCCCGGGGCGATACCAGGCCACGCACACCACCGGCACCGAGTGCTACTGGGAACTCCGGTCGGGTTTTGGCGGAACCGATGGAGACATTGTCGCCTACACGATGTATCGAAAGCCGCTGGCAACCAGCGTGGTTGAAGTCGTGATCCCTGAGGACGCGGTCGGTTTCGTCACCGACGGCTGTGGGCAGTGGACCCTGGTGCGCTGAATTGGCTCCGTCGGCTACCTGCCCGGTAGTCTTGCTCGGCGGTCCTCTTTCTGGAGTGGGCCGCGATACGCCCTCCTGCCACGGGACTCGCCCGTGGCCGCTCAAGACCAGAGGAGGTGGAGTTCGCGTATGCGCAAGTACGAAGTCGTAGTGATTATTGATCCCGACGTCGACGATCGCCAGGTGAACGGCCTATTGGAGAAGCCCCTAGCCGGGCTGACCAAAGCCGGTGGCACTGTGGACAACATCGATGTTTGGGGCCGGCGTCGCCTGGCTTATGACATCAGGAAGAAGTCCGAAGGCATCTACGCCGTCATCAACCTGACCGCTGAGCCGGCCGTGGTGAAGGAAATGGATCGTCAGTTCACCCTCAATGAGCAGATCATGCGGACGAAGGTAATCCGCCCCGACCTGCACTGAGAATCGTCACGGACTCTCGCCAACTGTCGGTGCCAACTGACACCCTTGGCGAGGTAACCGTTCAAGTCCGATCGAAAGACACCAACATGGCAGGCGAGACCACCATCACCGTCGTCGGCAACCTAACTGCCGACCCAGAACTGCGCTTCACTCCGTCCGGGGCTCCCGTGGCTAACTTCACCGTTGCCTCCACGCCACGCACGCTCGACCGCGCAAGCGGTGAGTGGAAGGACGGCGATGCGTTGTTCCTCAACTGCGCGGTCTGGCGGCAGCCGGCTGAGAACGTGGCCGAATCCCTCACCAAGGGAATGCGGGTCATCGTTCAGGGTCGCCTTCGCCAGCGCAGCTACGAAACCCGTGAAGGCGAGAAGCGCACGGTTTTCGAGTTGGATGTTGAAGAGATCGGTCCGGCCCTGAAGTACGCCACAGCCAAGGTCACCCGCAATCAGGGTGGCTCAGGCGGCAGCTTCAGTGGCGGCTCGTCCGGCGGTTCGTCGGGCGGTTCGTCGGGCGGTTCCAACTGGAACCGCGGCGGCGGGCAAGATCGCAACGGCGGGGCTGACCCCTGGGCTGGCGCCCAGAGCGAAGAACCCCCGTTCTGATCGACACGGCGCCGGGAACCCGGCGCTGAAACCCAAGTCATTCCGGCATCAGCCGGGCTTTCATAAGTCAAGGAGAGCACCACAATGGCCTCACAGCGCAAGCCTGTGAAATCAAAGAAGGTCGTGCCAGCGAAGTCTGTTCGCATCGGCGTGATCGACTACAAGGACACCGCCACGCTGCGGAAGTTCATCTCCGAGCGGGGCAAGATCCGCGCTCGTCGTGTTTCCGGACTGTCGGTGCAGGAGCAGCGCAAGGTCGCTATCGCGGTTAAGAACGCCCGCGAGCTGGCCCTGTTGCCCTACGCCTCGAACTCTCGCTGAACGGAGGAGCAGATATGAAGTTGATTCTTACCGCTCCGGTCGAGCATGTGGGTGTTCCCGGCGACATCGTCGAGGTCAAGGACGGCTACGGCCGTAACTACCTGCTGCCGCGCAGCTTCGCGATCAAGTGGACCCGCGGTGCGGAGAAGCAGATCGAGGGCATCAAGCGCGCTCGGGACGCCCGGGAGATCCGTGGCACCGAGCACGCCACTCAGGTGCGTGAGCAGCTGGAGGCCTTGAAGGTCGCCCTGCCGGCTCAGGCTGGCGAGACTGGCAAGTTGTTCGGCGCGGTTACCGCCTCCGACATCGTGCTGGCCGTCAAGAAGGCCGGTGGCCCGGCCATCGACAAGCGCTCGGTCGAGATCACCAAGCCGATCAAGACCACTGGCGCCCACGTTGTCGGCATCAAGCTGACTGCTGGAGTCGTGGCTCACATCAGCGTGTCTGTCGACGCCGTCTGATAGCAGTTCTATAGCAGCGCCGGTCACCTTCGGGTGGCCGGCGCTGTTGCGTCCCGCCGTCTTCAAGGTCCGTCCCCGTGAGCTGCGCACCGGAACCGTCCCCTGGAGCTGCGCGCGGGGACAGACCTGATGAGTTGGCTGGCGGTTAGTCTGAACAGGTGAGAGCCGACGATCCTGGGTGGCAGAAGGCGAAGACCGCTGGCCGGTCTTTGCGCAGCCGGATTCGCCCTGGCGTGGTGGCGGCTGTGGTGGTGGCCTTGGGATTGACCAGCGCGACGCTGGTCTGGGCCAACTCGATGATCACCCCGGTCCATCGCGTCGGCCAGCCGACCAACACCCTTGGGCCGACGCCGACCGCAGTGAGCGCACCACCAACCCCCACGCCCACCCCGACGCCGACTCCCACCCCCTCGCCGACGCCGAGCCCGACCAAGAAGGCGACGATGAAGTCGTCAGGCAAGTTCGACAACACCACCCTGAACCTGAACGCGGCTGGCTCGTCCGGAACGCTGCGCACCTACACCGTGCGCACCGAGACCAGCTCTGGCCTGGACGCGAACAAGGTGGCCGCCCAGATCGCCGCCGTCCTAAATGACCCGCGAAGCTGGACGGGCAAGGGCAGCGTCCGGTTCGCTCTGGTGGCCGAGCCGGCCAAGGCCTCCTTCACCATCACCCTCGCCTCGCCGGTGACGGCGGCCAAATCGTGTGCGATCACCAGCGGCACCTGCCTGGTGGGCACCGAGGTGGTGCTCGACGCACTGGCCTGGAAGAACACCGCGGCCACCTATGGCAGCGATGCCGCTGGCTGGCAGAGCTACCTCGTCAACCACGGCGTTGGCACGGCGTTGGGCAAGAAGCCGGCCAACTGCGCCAAGGCCGGTAAACCAGCCCCGGTGATGATGGCCCAGCAGGCCACCCTCGGCGGCTGCGCCGCCAACGCCTGGCCCTACCCCTGAGCTAACCCGCCCAGCCTGATTGAGGGGCTCAGCCCACTGGCGGCTTCGACGGGCTCAGCCAACTGGCGGCTTCGACGGGCTCAGCCATCTGGTGTTCAGTTCCCTGAGCTTGTCGAAGGGTCGAAGGGTCAACCGGCCTAGCGGAGCGCGGTGGCCGCGTCCCCGCGGATCGGGACTCCCGGCGCGGCTGAGGACGGCCATTCCGCCTCCGGACCAGGGGTGCCGCCGAGGCTGCCGACCAGGAGTTCGCGGGCACGGGAGAGATGCTCGTCCAGCATGGCCGCGGCGCCATCGGCATCGCCGAGTTCGATCAACTCCAGAATGCGGGCGTGCTCGGCCACGATGATCTGCGGGCTGAGCGCTTGGCGTCCCTGGAGTTGAGCCATGCAGAGCTTCACCTCGAAGGCCAGCGAGTGGTAGGCGGCGCTGGTGCGGGCGCTGTCGACGGAATCGATCAGGCCGGTGTGGAAGCGCATGTCGGGATCGACGATCTGGTAGGAGCCGCCTCGCCACAGCTCGGCGATCTCGGAGTTGGCCGTCCGTGAGCTGACCGGAACGCGCCGCAGCCCGGCCAGGCGCCGCAGCACCTCGGATTCGAGGTAGATCCGGGTGTTGTAGATGTCGCGGACGTCGTCCGGGCCGAGTTCGACTACTCGGGCGGTCTTGTGGTTGCGGCGCACCAGGACCTTTTCGCTGGTGAGCCGCTCGATGGCTGCCCGCGCGCTGGAGCGAGCCACTTCGTAGCGGGTTGAGATCTCGAGTTCGGTCAGCGGTGACCCGGGCGGCAACTCGCCGTTCACCACCTGCTCGCGAAGGTCTTCGGTGATCGCATCGACCACCGACGTCACCACTATGTGCCGGACCACGTCCCTCCTCAGCAGGTCTGCGCACAGCCTAGAGGAAGTCTTGCTCGGAAGGCTTGTACTAGTTGTCTACTTGTCCGACAATATTGCCACTTAGCTCATTCCGGCACTAGCCCGACGAAGGCGTCGAGGAGGACGTGGACGTGGTCGTACACGCAGGAGCACTGCAGCCGCTGCTGGCTGACTGCGTGCGCGACTCCGACCAAGTGCGGACTACGGAGCTTGATCGCCGCGCCTTTGCCCATGACGCCTCCCACTTCCTCCTGGTGCCACAGGCCATCGTCGCCCCGCGTGATGCTGACGAAGTGTCCAAGCTGCTGCGAGCCACTGCGGCCGCCGGGATCGACCTGACCTTCCGCTCCGGCGGCACGAGCCTTTCGGGCCAAGCTGGCACCGAGGGGGTGCTGGCCGATGTGCGCAAGCACTTCAAAGGCGTGGAGGTGCTCGACGACGGCCGCCGAGTACGCGTCCAGCCAGGGGTGACGGTAAAGCAACTCAACGCTCACCTGGCCCCCTATGGACGCAAATTTGGGCCAGATCCGGCCAGCGAAGCCGCCTGCACCATCGGCGGCGTGGTGGCCAACAATTCCTCCGGCATGGCCTGCGGCACGGTGGAGAACAGCTACCGCACCCTCGAATCGGTAGTGGCGGTGCTGCCCTCGGGCACCGTCATCGATACCGGCGCACCGGATGCCGATCAGCGGCTGCGAGCCCTCGAACCAGCGCTACACGCGGGTCTACTCCAACTCCGCGAACGGCTCCTGGCCAACCCGGCGTCCGTGGCCAAAATCGCTAGTCAGTTCGCAATGAAGAACACCATGGGCTACGGCATCAACGCCCTGGTCGACTACGCCAGCGTGCCGGAGATCCTCACCCATTTGATCGTGGGCAGCGAAGGGACGCTGGCCTTCGTGGCTTCGGCAACCTTCGCCACCATTGAGCTACGCACCCACGCCGCCACGGCGTTGCTGGTCTTCGACGACCTTTACGCCGCGAACGCCTCGCTGCCCGAACTGGTGGCCACCGGGGCCGCGACGCTGGAGCTGATGGACGCCACCAGCCTGCGGGTTGGCCAGCGGCTCGCCGACACCCCGAGCTTCCTCAAGGACTTAATTATCGACTCCCAGGCCGCGCTGTTGTTGGAGTATCAGGCCAGCACAGCAGCGGAACTGGAGCAGCTGGCAGGCGCTGCCACGCCTACCCTCGACCAGCTGCCTGTGGGCGGCCGCGTCCGACTTAGCTCGGATGCGGCCGTCCGCAACAAGCTGTGGAAGCTGCGCAAGGGCCTCTACACCTCGGTGGCCGGCGCTCGCCGCAGCGGCAGCACCGCCCTGCTGGAAGACGTTGTCGTGCCGGTGGCAAGACTCGCCGACACTTGCGCCGAGCTCACCGCGCTATTCGATCGCTACGACTACGACGAATCGGTGATCTTCGGCCACGCCAAGGACGGCAACATCCATTTCATGATCACCGATCGTTTCGAGGATGCCGACCAGCTGGGCCGCTACCGCGCGTTCACCGAAGACCTGGTCACGCTGATCCTGGCCAATGACGGCTCGCTGAAGGCTGAGCACGGCACCGGCCGGGTGATGGCGCCCTACGTCCGTCGCCAATACGGCGATGAGTTGTACGAGGTGATGGTGGCCATCAAGGACCTCTTCGATCCCGGCCGACGCCTGGGCGCGGGCTCGATTATCACCGATGATCCCGAGCTGCACCTGAAGCACATCAAGTTGACCCCCAGCGTTGATGCCGAGGTTGATCGCTGCGTCGAATGCGGCTATTGCGAGCCGGTCTGTCCCTCCCGTGACCTCACTTTGACCCCCCGGCAGCGGATTGCCCTGCGCCGGGAGATTCGCGACGCCGAGGACCGCGGTGAGCATCAGCTGGCCGCTGAACTGGAACGCGGCTACACCTACGCCGGCCTGCACACCTGCGCGGTGGACGGCATGTGCGTGACGGCCTGCCCGGTGCTGATCAATACCGGAGCTTTGGTCAAGAAGCTGCGCAGCGAACACCTCCCCAAGCCCAAGGACGTGGCCTGGACGACCCTGGCCAAACACTGGAAGCCCACCACGGCCGCCTTTTCCACCGTGATGGGGATCGCCGAGGCGCTCCCGGCACCGTTGGACGCGGCCCTGATCGGGGTCAACAAAGCTGGCCGGGCTCTGCTTGGCAACGACCACATCCCGTTGTGGTCAGTGGAGCTGCCGGGCGGCGGTGCACCCCGACGCCGCCCGGCCGCTCCTGGTGGGTCCACCGACGGTTCCACTGCGATGGCCGTCTATCTGCCGGCGTGTGTAAATGTGATGTTTGGGCCCCTCGATGGCCCCGGCGTCCAGGTGAGCTTTGAGGCGCTGTGCGCCCGGGCCGGGATCGAGTTGCTGGTACCGCCCGAAATCGAGTCGATGTGCTGCGGCACGCCGTGGTCGAGCAAGGGGATCGTCGATGGTTATGCCGCGATGAAAGCCAAAGTGCTGCCGGTGATTCAGGCCGCCACTGACAACGGACGGCTGCCGGTGATCTGTGACGCATCGAGCTGCACCGAGGGGTACGCGCAGCTGATCGCCAGCGTCCCGGAACTCAACATCAAGGTGATTGATGCGGTCGCGTTCGTCGCAACCTACGTATTGCCGGTGCTGGGGGAGTACCGAAAGCTGGAATCTGTGACGGTGCACCCGACCTGCTCCTCGACCCAGCTGGGGCTCAACCAAGACCTGGCGAAGGTTGCCGGTGCGGTCGCGGACCAGGTCTTTGTCCCCCTGGACGCTGGCTGCTGTGCCTTCGCCGGTGACCGCGGGATGCTGCACCCAGAGCTCACCGCTGCCGCCACCGGTCCGGAGGCCGCCGAGGTGGCTGACCTCGACGCCACCGCGCACGCCTCCTGCAACCGAACCTGCGAGCTGGGGATGACCAGAGCCACCGGCAAGGACTATCGCCATGTGCTCGAACTGCTCGCCGAACAAGTCGGCGTCCTGCCGTCCCAACAGATCTCCGCCGGTGCCTCAGCCGGCGGCCACACCCCCGCCACGAGGAATCGCTGACCGGTCGCGGGAACGAACCCGAGCCGGTCTACCAGAAAGGAGTAGCGATGAATCCGACCACTACTGCACTCGTCCTCATCGAATTCCAGAACGACTTCACCAGTGAAGGTGGAACGTTGCACGGCGCCGTCGCCGAGGTCATGTCCGCCACCGATACCCTGCCCAACGCGAAGAAGGCTTTGGCCGCAGCCCGGGACGCCGGGACGGCCGTGATCCACAGCCCAATCTCGTTCCAGCCCGGCTACTACGAGATCAGCTCGCACCCCTACGGCATTCTCAAGGGCGTGGTGGATTCCACCTCGTTCGTGAAGGGCACCTGGGGCTGCGAAATCGTTGGGGACGTGGCGCCAGCCGAGGGCGAGATCGTGCTGGAAGGCAAGCGCGGGCTGGACGCCTTCGCTTCAACCAACCTCGATTTCATCCTGCGCAGCAAGGGCATCAAGACCATCGTGCTGAGCGGTTTCCTGACCAACTGCTGCGTGGAATCGACCATGCGGTCGGCCTACGAGAAGGGCTTCGAGGTCTACACCCTCACCGACGCGGTCGGGGCCACCTCGTTGGAGGAGCACGCCAACGCGATCAAGTTCGACTACCCGATGTTCTCCAAGCCGATCACCACTGAGGAGTTCATCGCTTCGCTGGCCGGGGCCGAGGCCACGTCCGACGCCTCTCGGGGCTACTGACTCCCAGCAGTTTGCCGGGGTGGTTCAGCCGCCCCGGCAACAGCCTCGCGAGGGCTGCTAATCAGTCAGTGACCGCCGGGATGGTGCCGGTGGTCTCTGAGGAGTTGTCCAATGGGTCCGCGCTGCCGGGTAGGCGGACGGTGAACTCCGCGCCGCCGGTGCCAGCGCGGCCAGCCTTCACCCAGCCACCATGGGCCTTGATGGTCTGAGCCACGATCGACAAACCCAAACCGGAGCCGGGCGTAGTGCGGGCGTGGTCGGAGCGGTAGAAGCGATCAAAGACGTGCGGCAGGTCGGCGTCGGCGATGCCGGGCCCCTCATCGGAGATCCGCACCCGATCACCGATCAGGCGCACCTTGATCCGTCCGCCTGGTGGGGAGAACTTCACCGCATTGTCGAGCAGGTTGGTGAAGGCGCGCTCCAAGCTGTCCGGTTCGCCGACCAGATACAGCGGCTCCATCTCCACGTCGAAGATCAGTGCGGGACCGCGGCGCTTCGCCCGGGTGACGGCGTTGTTGAGCACATCGCGCAGGTCGATCGGCTCGGGATGAGCCTCCACCTTGTCGTCGCGCGACAGGTGCACCAGGTCGCCGATCAACTGGGTGAACTCGCCCAGCTGGGCGGCGATATCGCGCAGGATCTCACCGCGGGCCCCCTCAGGCAGCATGCCTTGGCGGTCATCAGCGATCAGCAGCTCGACATTGGTGCGCAGCGAAGTCAGCGGGGTGCGCAGCTCGTGGCCAGCGTCCGCGATCAGGCGGCGTTGCCGCTCGCGCGAGGAATACAGCGAGCGCATCATCGTGTTGAAGGCGCCGGTTAGGTCAGTCAGTTCGTCCATGCCACCGGGCTCGATCGGCTCCAGCTGATCGGTCTCAGTGACTCGCGATACGGCCTCGGTCAACCGCTGAATCGGACGTAGGCCCGAGCGGGCGATCACCCAGCCGATGGCGCCGGCCAGCAACACCGCCAACAGGCCGAAGGTGAGCAGCGAGAACGCCAAGATTCGCAGGATCTGATCGGTGGGGCCCAGTGGGCGGCCCATCACCAGCGCGTAGTAGACCGGCTCCTCCTCGCCAGCTCGCAGATCGGCGAAGGGGACGGCGACGATTCGGTAGGTCTCGCCATTCGAAGCTACCCCGGTGCGCGACGAGGTGCCGATCTGGGTGCGCGCGATCGCCAACTCAGCGGAGGTGGATTCCAGCTTGACCCCATCACCGGACGGCGTGATCACCCGGCCATCAGAACGCACCAGCATCATCGTCACATTGGCGGTGGAGAGCGCCTCGCTGTTCAGCCCGCCAAGGGATTCGGCATCGCCAGCGATCCAAACACTGGTCACATCGGCGACCGCCAGCAACTCCCGATCCAGCTGGTCGTAGATCGCGAAGGTGGTGATCAGGTAGGCGGCAATGCCGGTGATGGCGACCGCCGAAGCGACCGCCACCGAGATCAAAGCCATCAACCGGTCATGCAACGGCCGGTTCGTCACCGAAAGGACCGAGCGGAGCCAGCGGATCACGGTGGCGTCTCGCGCAGCACGTAACCGATGCCGCGCACGGTGTGGATCAGACGGTTCTCGCCTTCACCCTCGGTCTTGCGGCGCAGGTACCCGATGTACACCTCCAACGAGTTGGCGGTGGTCGGGAAGTCGAAGCCCCATACCTCGTTCAGCAACCAGGAGCGCTCCAGCACGCGACGCGGGTTTTCCAGGAAGGTCTGCAGCAGGGCGAACTCGGTGCGGGTGAGGCTGATTCGCCGACCCGCACGGGTTACCTCGCGGGTCTGTAGATCCAAGCTGAGGTCGGCGAAGCTGAGCACCTCGGTGCCCTCTTCTTCGCTGGACGGACGCGAGCGCCGCGTGAGCGCCCGCAGGCGGGCCTGCAGTTCATCGAAGGAGAAAGGTTTGGCCATGTAGTCGTCGGCGCCAGCGTCCAAACCGTCCACCCGATCACCAACGGCGTCGCGGGCGGTGAGCACGAGGATCGGCACGTCATTACCAGAGGCGCGCAGCGAACGGGTGGTCTCCAGACCGTCCAGCCGAGGCATCATCACGTCCATAATGACCGCGTCGGGGCGCAGCGAAGACAGTCGGGCCAGTGCGTCGACACCGTCATTGGCGGTGGTCACTTCATAGCCGGAGTAGCGCAGTGAGCGGGCCAGCGAGTCGCGAACCGCCTGGTCATCGTCCACAACGAGGATGTGCATGACTACAGCCTGCCATGTTCGCCAGCTGGTTGGGTCCAGGCGGAGCGGGGGGAGTTCAACCGAGCAGTTCGCGAGCCCGCTTTACGACCTCGGGCATCGCGGCCTCGATCTGGTGCAAGGTCACGACGAAATCGTTGTCGTCGCCGTACCACGGGTCTTCAATTTCCGAACCAGGCACCGCGTTCGGGTCGAAGTCGGAGAGGAGGTAGAGGTGGTCGGCGTGCGGCGAAAGCTGGCGCAGTTTGGTCAGATGCAGGGCTTCCATGCCGATGACCAGGTCGGCGTCGTCAATCTCTTGGGCACTCACCTTGTGGGCGGAGTGCGGCCCGGGGTGGTAGCCGGCCTGGGTCAGGACGGCCACGGCGCGCGCGTCCATCGGATGGCCGGACTCTTCCGAGCTGACCCCGCCGCTGCTGAACTCGATCCCGGCCACGTGCTCACTGGCGGCTTTGCTGCGGGCAATCACCTCGGCCATCGGCGAGCGGCAGATATTTCCCCAGCACACGAACAGGATGTGCGGGGCGCTCATCGGTGCTCTTCCCCGCGCTTGAAGAAGGCGTTTAGGACGAAGCTCACTATCGAGACAATCAGGGCGCCCCAGAAGGCGGTGCCCCAATCGGCCACATGCCAGGCCAGGCCGAGTTGCCCGGCGATCCAGGAGACGAACATCAGCAGCAGGGCGTTGATGACTAGCAGAAACAGACCCAGCGTGATCAGGATCAGCGGTGCAGCGGCGAAGGTGAACAGTGGCTTGACCAACGAGTTCACGATCCCGAAGATCACCGCCACGGCCACGATCGTCCAACCTCTGGCCCAGTCGTCGGCGGCGGCGTCGGTGCTGATTCCTGGCAACCACCAAGTCGCCACCGCGAGTGCCGCTGCGCTGGCGAAGAAACGTGCGAACATGCGCCAATGCTGTCACGACTGGCAGAGTTCTCCTACTGACGATCAGCTAGGAGGCAACTCATCATGAGTTTGCACGGACGGCACTTCCTCAAGGAAATCGACTTCACCCCGGCCGAGTGGCATCACCTGCTCGACCTCACCACTGAGCTGAAGGCCGCTCGTAAGGCTGGCACGGAGGTGCCGCGCCTGGTCGGGGCGAACATCGCGCTGATCTTCGAGAAGACCTCCACCCGCACCCGCTCGGCTTTCGAGGTGGCCGCCCATCACCAGGGCGCCCACGTCACCCAGATGGACGGAAACTCCTCCCAGCTAGGGCATAAGGAGTCGCCAGCCGACACCGCCCGGGTGCTCTCGCGGTTGTTCGACGGCATTCAGTACCGCGGTGCCAAGCAGTCGACGGTGGAAACGATCGCCAAGTACTCCTCGGTGCCGGTGTGGAACGGCCTCACCGACGAATGGCACCCCACCCAGAGCCTGTGTGACATGTTCACGATGCGCGAATCCAGCGGCAAGGACGACCACGACATCAGCTTCGCCTACGTCGGCGATGCCCGCTTCAACGTTGGCTGCTCGCTGCTGATCGGCGGCGCCCTGCTCGGCATGGACGTCCGGATCGTCGCACCGAAGAAGTTGCTGCCGCCGGATTCGGTGATTGCCTCGGCGATGCAGATTGCTGGCGACACCGGCGCGCGGATCACCCTCACCGATGAGTTGGATGGTGTGGTGGGCTGCGACTTCCTGCACACCGACATCTGGGTATCGATGGGGGAGCCCGAGAGTGTGTGGACTGAGCGAATTTTGCTGCTGAAGGATTACCAGGTGAACACCGCCCTGATGGAGCGCACCGGGGTGGACGAGGTGAAGTTCATGCATTGCCTGCCCGCCTATCACAACCGCGAGACCAGCGTGGGTGAGCAGGTGTTCTCCCGCTTCGGCCTGCCCGAGCTTGAGGTCACCGACGAGGTCTTCGAGTCGGATGCCTCGATCGTCTTCGATCAGGCCGAGAACCGGATGCACTCCATCAAAGCGATCCTGGTGTCCACCCTTTCCTGAGTCTCCTGCCCAGTTCCCTGAGTCTCCTGCCCAGTTCCCTGAGCCTCCTGCCCAGTTCCCTGAGCCCGTCGAAGGGTCGGGGACGGTTCCGCTGCGCAGCTCATGGGGACGGTTCCTGCGCTGGATGGCTTCAGCCGGCTCGACGCCCCAACGTCGACGGTGGCGAGTAGCGTTGCCACATGGCCTTTCCACAACACCTTCCAGTCTCCCGAGTGCCCGATCCGGCCGTTGCCCCCACACTGCGGTGGGGAATCATGGCTCCCGGTGGCATCGCGCGAGCCTTCGCGTCCGCGCTGCGCGCCAGCACCCGCCAACAGATCGTCGCTGTCGGTTCCCGCAGTCAACAGCGCGCCGCCGAGTTCGCTGCTGAGTTCGGCGCCGGGTCCGCGTACGGCTCCTATGAGCAGCTCGTGGCTGACCCGCAGGTGCAGGCGATCTACGTTGCCTCGCCGCACAGCGAGCACTTTGAGCAGGCGATGCTGGCAATCCAGGCCGGCAAGCACGTCCTGGTAGAGAAGGCATTCACCCGAAACGCTGCCGAGGCGCGCAAACTCGTGGACGCGGCGCGCGTGCAAGGCGTGGCGCTGATGGAGGCCATGTGGACCCGGTTCCTGCCGCGCGCTGACATCGTCCGCCAACTGCTGGCGGACGGGGCCCTCGGCGAGCTGGAAACCTTGATCGGCGATCACGGGCAGTCTCTGGAGCACGTCGAGCGGATGATGCGGCCGGAGTTGGCCGGTGGTGCCTTACTCGATCTCGGCATCTACCCGGTCTCTTACAGCTTCTTCGCCCTGGGCGCGCCAAAGACCGTCCGGGTGATCGGGGAACTGACCCCGTCCGGGGTGGATCGCCAACTCAGCATCACCTTCGGCGATTATGTGGACCATCCGCATGCTCAAGCGCTGGTGAGCACCACTTTGGCGGCGAAGACCCCCACCACGATGGCGATTTGCGGCAGCCTGGCCCGCATCGAACTCGACGGCGACTTCTACACCCCCGGTCGGGTGCGGGTGGTCACCAAGGCCGGTGAGGTGCTGCTCAGCCCGCCGGACGTGATGGTCGGCCATCAGGGCTTGGCCTACGAGGCGGCCCACTTCGCCCAGTTGGTCAGCGACGGTTTCACCGAATCGCCGCAACTGCCGCTGGCCGAAACGGTGGCCATCATGAGCGTCCTCGACAAGGTGCGCCATCAGCTTGGAGTCCGCTACCCCGGCGAGTAGCCGACCTGACTGCTCCTATTGGGGACGGTTCCAATAGGAGCTGCGCTAATCGGAACCGTCCCCGTGAGCTGCGCGGAGGAACCGTCCCCGTGAGCTGTGCGGAGGAACCGTCCCCGTGAGCTGCGCGGAGGAACCGTCCCCGTGAGCTGCGCGGAGGAACCGTCCCCGTGCGCTGGGGGCTAGTGGGTCGGCAGTTCTTGGTTGCAGACTTCGGCGAGCCAGGTCATGGAGTCGGCGTCGTCGACCCAAAGGTGGCTGAGCCAACCGTAGGCGCCGGCGGCGTCCACACACTCAATGCGGTCATCGATGAAGGCGACCTGATCGGGGTTCACCTCGAGTTGGGCGGTGACCGCGGGGAACACCGCCGGGTCAGGTTTGCTCAGCCGTAGCTCAGAGGAGATGAACACCCGGTCGATCAGCGCCGACCAGTCGGCAAGGCGCACCGCTCGTCCCAAAGCCAGTGGGCCGTTGCTCACCAGGGCGGTGCGTAGCCCCCACGAATAGACAGTGGTCAGCATCGCTTCGGCAGAGGGACGCAACTGAATCCACAACTCGGCGTCCAGACTGGCCAGGTGGGTGATCCGCGCCGCAGTCGGCTCCAGGCCGAGGCTGCTGAGCAGCGGGCCCCAATACTCCACGCGTGAGCCACCGCCGTCATAGGCAGATCGACCCGTCCAGTAGAGCTCTTCGTACTGATAAGTGAGCACTCCGAGGAACTCCGCCGGAGCGGAGAAGAGGTCGGGCGGTGAAGCCAGCACCTTGCCCAGATCGAAAGCGACGAAGCCGATCACCTGCCCAGGCTAGCGCCTATGCCTTGCTCTGACGCGGGCCCGGCGACCTACACTCGCCCAATGGCGACCATGGAGCGGGCAGCGCAATGGCTCATCCGCGGCTAACGTCCTACCTAGGACGCTCCCGCCTTGCGCCCAGCGGGCAGGTGGCCCTGGCCGCCGGAGTGGAATGGTACGACCAGCACCTCGCCCTGGAACAGCTCGACAAGCGCACAGTGGCCATCGGGGAGCCGCGGTACTACCAACAAAACGTCAGCTACTTGATCAGCGGCACCGCCCGCGCCGTCATCTACGACACTGGAACCGGGCTGGCTGATACTCCAGGTGCGGTCAACGCCCTAGCCGAGGGCCCGGTGGTCGCCACCTGTTCCCACCAGCATTACGACCACGTGGGCAACCTGGATCGCTTCGACGAGGTGTGGCTGCTGGATCTTCCCCAATATCGGCGAGCCGTCCGAAACGAGCTGCTGCGTCCACCCCTGCGCCTTCACTTGGGCCCACTGGAGGCCATGCCGCGGCCGGTATTCCGGGTGAGCAAATGGCTGCCGGACGGCGCGATGATCGACCTGGGTGGACGCCAACTCCGGGTGCTGCACTTACCTGGGCATACTGTCGACGGGATGGCGCTGCATGACGTGAGTGCCGACCAACTCTTTGTGGGGGATTTCCTCTACCCCGGCGGTGCCTATGCCTTCACTCCAACCGGGAACCTGGCCGACTACACCGCCTCAGCGGCCCGCTTGCTGGAGTTGACCAGCGCGACGACCCAGATCTTCGTGGCTCACCCCGGACGAGTTCCAGTGTTCAGCGCTCCCCGAATGACCAGGCAGGACCTCGACGACCTTTGGGTCGGGCTGCGCGATGCACAGGCGCGGCCTAACTCGGCCAAAGGACTTCTATTGCGCAGCTACCCAGCCGGGTCGCAGCTGTCGATCCTCGCCAGGGCGCCCTGGGCCCGCCCTTAGCGCCAAGGGCATTGGATAGGTCGGCGGCGCCCCCCAGCTCACGCCGCCGACCCGATATCCCGAACGTCGCGCCGCCGCGAAGGGCTGACGTTCTTTTCCTAATCGACCAGTCCGCCGAAAGACCGATTAGGCGGTCTTCAATAGCCGATCACGCCAACCTGGGAACAAGAGGTCAGCATCGGCCGGGAAAGACTCGAAGGCTCGGGCAAACTCCCGATGCGTCGCGGCCCACTCCACCGGGTCAGCGCCGGCCGCCCAGCCGTCGTAGGCCTGGCGCAGCGAGCGAGCGCCTGCAGCGGGGCCGTCCAGGTGGCCGTAAGCGCCGCCACCGGCGGTGTTGAGCAGGTTGCCGTGGCCGAGGTTCTCGAAGAAGCCGGGCAGTCGCAGCGCGTTCATTCCGCCCGACACGATCGGGGTGGTGGCCTTGATGCCGTCCCACTTCTGGAAGTAGATCGGCCCCTGGGCTTCGTCCCGCTCGATCATGTAGGCGATCACCCGATCATCAGCTGCGCCCTCCATCTTGCCGTGGCCCATGGTGCCGACGTGAATGCCGGACGCGCCCTGCAGGCGCGACATCTTGGCCAGGACGAAGGCGGTGTAGCCGCGCTTGGCACTCGGCGAGGTGATCGCGCCGTGACCGGCCCGGTGGTAATGCAGGAACTGATTCGGGTAGTTGCGCCGAGCGGTGGTGACCATGCCGGGGCCGCCGACATAGCCGTCCACCAGGAAGGCCAACTTGTTGGCATCGGGGCCAAAGACGCCCAGGGCGAAGTCGGCGCGGGCCAGCATCTCGTGGTGGTCATCGGCGGTGATGTTCATGCTGAACAACTTGGCTTCGCCGGTTTCGTCCATCGCGCGCTTCATCGCGTCGTAGACCAACGGAATGGTCTGCTTCAGCGGCGAGAAGGTCTGGTTGCCCTGCGGCTCGTCGTTCTTGATGAAGTCGCCGCCCATCCAAAACTCGTAGGCGGCCCGCGCGAACGGCTCGGGGCGCAAGCCCAGCTTCGGCTTGATGATCGTGCCGGAGATGTAGCCACCATCAGTGGTCGGACGGCCAAGGATGCGCCACAGGTCAGCGATGTTCATTGCCGGGCCGTCGAACTGGCGAATCACCTCCGGGGGCACCCAGAAGTCGACCATCTTGGCAAACTCGATGTCGCCCATGCCCTGGTTGTTGCCGATGGTCAGGGTCAGGAAGGAGACCATCATCATTCGGCCGTCGGTCATGTTGCGATCGAACAGCTCCAGCGGGTAGGCGATCCGCATGTCCTGGTTGGCCTCATCGGCGAGGTAGACCAGCGCGTCGACACCTTTGGTGAAGTCATCGGTGGTTGATACCTCGACATTGGTGCCGGTGGAGGACTCCGCGGCGAAATGGGCTGCGGCGGCCAGGTAGGTCTGGCCGGGCTTCGGCATCATCTGATAGGCGCACAAGATGTGCTTGCCGCCGGCCATCAGCTCGGCTTCGGTCAGGCTCAGGTCCGCGTAGCGGCTCGACTGGTCCATGCTGTGCTCCTTCTAGTGGGCCAGAGTCAACTGGTGATGCGTTGGGTGAGGCTGCCGTCGGCGTACCGAGCGGCCATGTCTGCGGTGGTGATCGGAGTGAGACGGGAGGCTTGACCGGCCGAGCCGAACTGCTCGTAGCGCAGGCGGCACAAGGTGGTGACCGCCTCCATTGCCGGAATCAAGAACTTGCGCGGATCGAACTCGTCGCGCTTGGTGGTGGCCACCTTGCGGAAGGCGCCGGTCATGGCCAGCCGCAGATCGGTGTCGATGTTGACCTTGCGGACGCCGTAGCGAATGCCCTCGAGGATCTCCTCAATCGGCACTCCCCAGGTCTGCGGCAGCTCCCCACCCCAAGCGTTGAACTCGTCTTGGAGTTCCTGGGGCACCGAAGAAGACCCGTGCATCACCAGATGCAGGTCGGGCATCCGGGAGTTGATCGCCTTCAGCGTCTCCATCGAGAGCACCTCGGCGTCGGGCTTCCGGCTGAACTTGTAGGCCCCGTGCGAGGTGCCCATCGCGATGGCCAGCGCGTCCACCTCGGTACGGCGGACGAAATCGACGGCCTGATCGGGGTCGGTGAGCAGCTGGCTGCGCTCCAAGGTGCCCGTGGCGCCGTGACCGTCCTCCTGCTCGCCGGTGCCGGTGTCGAGCCGACCCAGCACCCCCAACTCGCCTTCCACTGAGACGCCGCGGGCGTGGGCGTACTCGCGCACCGCCGTGGTCACCTCAACGTTCTGCTCGTAGGTGGTGGGCGTCTTGGCGTCCTCCAGCAGTGAGCCGTCCATCATCACGCTGGTGTAGCCCTGGTCGATCGCCGAGAAGCAGGTGTCGGTGCCATTGCCATGATCCTGGTGGACGCAGATCGGGGTGTTCGGGAAGAGCTCTTCAGCCGCCTCCATCATCTTGCGCACCATCGCGTCACCGGCGTAGCTGCGCGCACCCCGGCTGACCTGAAGGATTGCCGGGGAGTCGACGGCTTCGGCGGCGCGCATGATCGCCAGCATCTGCTCCATGTTGTTGACGTTGAAGGCCGGCAGGCCGTAGCCGTACTCGCCGGCGTGATCCAGCAGTTGGCGCAGGGTGATTCGGGCCATGTCAGTTCCCCTTCTCAGCGTTGATGTTGGCGTTCTCAATGACTTGGCGGGCAGTCTCGGTGAGCTTGGCCACCGTGATGCCGAAGTGCTCGTAAAGCTGCTCGGCCGGCCCAGATGCTCCGAAGCCGGTCATACCGATGAACTCATCACCGGTGCGCAGGACGCCGTCCCAGCCTTGGCGGATGCCGGCTTCGATCGCCACCCTCGGGACGGTGCCCAACACCTGGGTGCGGTAGGACTCCTCCTGGGCCGCGAACAACTCGAAGCTCGGCAGCGACACCACCGCGGCACCGGTACCAGCGGCGTTGAGCATTCGGGCGGCAGCAAGAGCCAGCCCGACCTCAGAGCCGGTGGCAATCAGTGTCACCTGGCGGGCGGTTGCCGGTTCGACGACCACGTAGCCACCCCTAGCCACCGGGTTGCCCTCGGTGCGGGACGCGGTGGGCAGGGCCGGCAGGGTCTGACGGCTCAGCACTAGCGCGGTCGGCGCGCTGGTGGTCAGGGCGACCCCCCAGGCGTGGGCGGTTTCGGCGGCATCGGCTGGCCGAATCACGTTCAGCCCGGGAATGGCCCGCAGCGAAGCCAGGTGCTCCACCGGTTGATGGGTGGGGCCGTCCTCACCCAGGCCGATCGAATCGTGGGTGAACACGTAGACGACCGGCTGGGCCATTAGCGCCGAAAGCCGCACCGAAGGACGGGCATAGTCGGCGAAGGCCAGGAAGGTGCTGCCGTAGGGCCGCCAGCCACCATGCAGGGCCAAGCCGTTCAACACCGCCCCCATGCCGTGTTCGCGGATGCCGTAGTTGATGTAGTTGCCGGAGTAGTCGCCGGCCACCACTGGCCGATGGGTCGACGCCTTGGAGCCGGTAGAGCCACTCAGGTCGGCTGAGCCGCCCAAGAGGGCCGGTTCCAGGCCGGCCAGCAGTTCAATGACCTGCTGACCGGCCTGCCTACTGGCCAGCGCGGTGGCATTCCCGGCAAAGGTGTCCGCGAGCTCGGCCAGAGCTGAAAGGGCCTCGGGTGAGGTGGTGCCGCTGATTGCCTGGTTGAAGGCGGCGGCCAGCGCCGGATCGGCGGCATCCAGTCGCTGGCGCCACTCCTGGTGGGCGCTACGTCCGCGCTCGGTGGTGGCAAGCCAGGCCTGGCGAATCTCGGTGGGCACCTCGAAGGGGGCGTACGGCCAATCCAGGGCCGCCTTGGTAGCGGCTGCCTCAGTAGCGCCCAATGGGCTGCCGTGGATGCCGGAGGTGCCAGCCCTGTTCGGCGAGCCGAAACCGATGGTGGTGTGGCAGCGAATGAGGGTGGGTCGGTCAGCCGTCCGGGCCGCCGCCAGCGCAACGGAGACCGCCTCGGAGTCGTGGCCGTCCACGTTGGCAACGCGCCAGCCGACGGCTTCAAAGCGGGTGTCGACGTTCACGCTGGTAGCCAGGTCGGTGGCGCCCTCAATGGTGATCTGGTTGTCGTCGTACAGCACGATCAGGCGGCTTAGCCGCAGGTGGCCGGCCAGATCGATGGCCTCGTGCGAGATGCCCTCCATCAGGCAGCCGTCCCCGGCGATCACATAGGTGTGATGGTTCACCAGGTCGTCGCCGAAGCGGGCATTCAGCATCCGCTCGGCCAGGGCCATTCCGACCGCGGTGGCCAACCCTTGGCCCAACGGCCCGGTGGTGGTCTCCACGCCGGGGCAGTGCCCGTATTCGGGGTGCCCGGCGGTCTTGGAACCGAGCTGACGAAAGGAGGCCAGATCGCCGGTGGTGACGTTGTAGCCGCTCAAGTGCAGCAGCGAGTAGAGCAGCATCGAGCCGTGCCCGGCCGACAGCACGAACCGGTCGCGGTCGGCCCAGTCCGGGTCGGACGGATCGAAGCGCAGGTGATCGACGAATAGTGCGGTGGCCGCATCAGCCATGCCCAGCGGCATTCCCGGGTGCCCGGAGTTGGCCTTCTCGATCGCGTCAATGCTCAGCGCCCGGACGGCATTGGCCAGTTGGCCACGAGTAACGGTTTGCATCAGCCAGCTCGCTTCTTGTTCTCGATGATCCGCTTGATCAGGGGGGTGAGGATCAGCTGCATCGCCAGATCCAGCTTTCCGCCCGGCACCACGATCGAGTTCGCCCGCGACATGAAGCTGCCCTGCATCATCGAAACCAGGTAGCCGAAGTCGATTCCGGCCGGGTTGCGGAACCTGATCACCACCATCGACTCATCGGCAGTCGGGATGGTGCGGGAAATGAACGGGTTGGACGTGTCGACCAGCGGCACCCGCTGGAAGTTGATGTCGGTGTAGGTGAACTGCGGGACGATGGTTTTCACGTAGTCCGGCATCCGGCGCAGGATCGCGGCCGTGATCGATTCCGGCGTGTGGCCACGATCGTTCTGGTCACGGTGCAGCTTCTGGATCCATTCCAGGTTGATCACCGGCACCACGCCGATCTTCAGATCGCCGTACTGGGCCAGGTTGACGGTGTCGGTTTGCGCGGCGCCATGCAGGCCTTCGTAGAACAGGATGTCGGAGGTCGGATCGAGCGGGCTCCAGTCAGTGAAGGTTCCCGGCGGCCGGTCGAAGGCCCGCGCTTCGATTTCGTCGTGCACGTAATGCCGGGTCTTACCGGTGCCATGTTCGCTGTACTCGGCGAACACCTCGCTCAGCTCGGCCAACAGGTTGGCCTCGGCGCTGAAGTGCGAGAAGTGGTCGTTACCCTCGGCGGCGGCCTTGACGACGGCCTCACCCATGGCGACGCGGCCGTAGGCATGGAAGGCGTCACCTTCGATGTGGGCGGCGTGGACGCCTTCGCGACGGAAGATCTGGTCGAAGGTGTTTTTGACCGTGCTGGTGCCGGCACCGGAGGATCCGGTGACGACGATGATCGGATGTTTCACCGACATGGCTGCCTCCTGGGCTACTGAATCTGGCTGGTGGTCTGGCGGGGATCAGGTGTTGGTCTGGTCGCGGAAGAGCCCGCGAGAGGAAAACAGTGGCGAGTGGGCCGCCCGTAGGTTGGGGTCGGACAGGTAGCGCCGGACCCGTTCGACTTTGGTGCGGTTGCCGAAGATGAACGGGACGCGCTGGTGCAGCTCGCTTGGGACGAGATCGAGAATCTCCTCGGTCCCGTTGGTGGCAGCACCGCCGGCCTGTTCGATCAGGAACCCAATCGGGTTGGCTTCGTACACCAGTCGGATGCGGCCGTTCTCATAGCCAGCGCGGTCATCGGCCGGGTAGAGGAAGATGCCGCCCCGGGTCAGGATCCGGTAGGCCTCGGCCACCAGGGAGGCCAGCCAGCGCATGTTGAACGAGCGCTCGCGGGGGCCTTCCTTGCCGCTGACCAGATCACCGATGTACTCCGAGATGCCCACTCCCCAGTGCCGGGCGTTGGAGGCGTTGATCGCGTACTCGCTCGAATCGGCGGGCAACTGAATCCCCTCGCGCACGAGGCGGAAATAGCGGGTGCGGGGATCGAGGATGTAGATGTCGGTGCCAGCGCCAAGGGTCAGCACCAGGATCGTGGCCGGGCCGTAGATGATCATGCCGGCGGCCAGCTGGCTGCGTCCGGGCTGCAACAGGGCTGCGGCCGGATCAGCGTCCGGGCCTAGCGAGGGCAGCACCGCGAAGATGGTGCCGATCGGGGCATTGACGTCAATATTGGACGAGCCGTCGACCGGGTCGACTGCCACCACGTAGGCGCCGCCGGCGGTGACCGGAATCGGCTCTTCAGATTCTTCTGAGCAGATGGCGGCGATATCCAGCCCGCCCAGCGCGTCGACGACGACCTTCTCGGCGTACACGTCAAGTGGCTTCTGTTCATCACCACTGGCGTTGGTGACCGCTTCGGGCTTGGTGTCGGCACCAGGATTCTCCAGGGCGGCCACCGCGATCACTCCGGAGAGCCGAATTCCGGCCTCGGCCATCGCATGGACGATTGCCACCAAACGGCGGTGATCGCCGGACTGGCCACTCCAGTGGTCCAGCCGGGCGGCCAATGACAGTTGATCGCTTCGCATGTCGAAAGTGTGCGGGCTCCGGCCAGCAAAGGGAAGACACAGTTTTCTTTGACAATGCAAAGGAATACTATGCATGACCATGAAGGATGTCACCCGGAGGCAGTTGCGGTTCCTGACCGAGGTTGTGCGATCCGGCTCGCTGGCCGGGGCCGCTGAGCAATTGCACCTAACCGCGCCAGCCATCGCTCAGCAGGTGCGGCTGCTTGAACGTTCGATCGGCCTGCCGCTGATCGAGCGTGGGCCGGGCGGGCAGCACCCCACCGAGGCCGGACGGCTACTGATGGAGGCCTCGATTCGCATCGAAGCTGAACTGGCCCTCTGTGCAGAGGAGTTGGAGACTCTGCGCTCGGCTGGCACCGGTCACGTCACGCTTGGTGCGGTGAGTACGGCGAAGTACTTCGCCCCGTTTGTCCTGGCCGCCTTCCAGCGGGCCCATCCAGGCATTCGGATCGCGCTGCGGATCGGCAACCGCGACGAGGTGCTCTCCTGGCTGGAGAACTTTGAGGTAGATCTGGTGGTGATGGGGCGGCCACCGGTCGATTCGGATATGCAGACCGAAGCCTTCGGCAAGCACCCCTACGTGATCATTGCCGCGCCCGACCACCCGCTGGTGGTGCGGCAGGCCAAGACTGGCAAGAAGCTCTCGCTGGCCGAAGTGCTCGACGACACCGTGATGGCTCGCGAACACGGCTCCGGCACCCGACTGCACCTGGACTCGCTGTTCGCCGCAGCGGGTAAGGAGCCGAACATCGGGATGGAACTCAGTTCGAACGAGACCATCAAGCAGGCCGTGATGGCCGGGATGGGCGTGGCCCTGATCTCTGGCCACACCATCGCCGGGGAAGTGCGTGACGGTCGACTAGCCGTGTTGGACGTGGTGGGACTGCCGATCTGTCGCAACTGGCTGGTGGTGCGGATGACCCGCCGGGTCTTTTCGGCGGCCAGCCGGGAGTTGTGGCAGTTCGTGGTCGCCGAGGCCAACAGCCAACTGCCCAGCCTCGGCCTGCCCGGGACTGCGGAAGCCTCAGTTTGCTGAGCCCGTCGACCCTTCGACAAGCTCAGGGATCTGGGGGCGGCTCGGGGATCTGGCTTAAGTTGGCTGAGCCTGTCGAAGCCTCGGTTTGCTGAGCCTGTCGGCCGTTCGACAAGCTCAGGGATCTGGGGGCGGCTCGGGGATCTGGCTTAAGTTGGCTGAGCCTGTCGAAGCCTCAGTTGGCTGGGCCTGTCGGCCGTTCGGCAAGCTCAGGGATCTGGGGGCGGCTCGGGGATCTGGCTTAAGTTGGCTGAGCCTGTCGAAGCCTCAGTTGGCTGGGCCTGTCGAAGCCGTTCGTGAACTCAGGCGACGCGGCGGACGTGCCGGCCGGGCTTGGCGCCAGCCACCAATTCAGCCACATTGCCGTAGGCCAGTTCGGGGCGACGCCGGGACACTCTCCCCAGGAACTTGGCCTCGGCCTTGGCTTGGCGATTGGCGAAGGAAACCTCGTCAATGCGCAGTGCCTCGGCGGCTTCGGCTTCGCTTAGACCGTCCCAATAGCGCAATTGCAGCAGCAGGCGGTGGCGAGTGCGCAGCTGGCTTAGCGCCTGGAGCATTTCGTCGGTGGGGGCGTGGCGTCCGGGCATTGAGAAGTTGCCGGTGAGGCGGTCCAGAATCGTGTCTTCGGCGGTGTAGCGGGCATAGGCCTGTTGCACCACCTGATCGACTGCGGCATAGAAGTCGGCCAGCGTCGGGTCGGGGTTGCTCAGCAGCCGATCAAATACCGCATCGGCCAGCCGTTCGGGATCGGCCAGTCCGAAGGCCCGCCACTCACAAGCCGTCACCGCCAAGCTGCGGTGCTTGGTGGCCAGCACTTCCAATCGCATGCCCTCAACCTAACTGGTGTTGTGGGCGCGAGTAAGGCCGTCGGCAAACCCGTGGGGGAATTCTGCCCCTGGGACGCGAGCAGTACGGGCTAACCGATCACGGTGAACTCGGCTTCGCCGATCTTTGTGCCCCCTGGCTTGCAGGCGGTGAAGTACTGGCCTGGCGCCAAGGCGACGGTGAGGTCTGCGAAAGCCCCCGGAGCGATGTCCTCCTTTTCGGCCACGATCCGCAGGCGGTCGGCGGCCAACAGGTAGAACTCGGTGGTCGCCTCGCCAGCGTTGGTTACCCGGAAGGTGACCTTCCCGCTGGCGGTGGTGTTGGCCGATACGGCACAGGAGTCTGCCTTGGCGGTGACGGTGATCACGCCACCGGCAGCGGTGGAGCTGCCGCCTGCCGGTTGGTTGGCGACGCAGCCGGTCAGCAGCAGGGTTGCGGCGCCAGCGGCGGCCGTCCAGCGCGAGGGGGTCTTCATGAAGGGTTCCTTTCGGGGACCAGCACCTTCGCAGGCGCCTGTTCTGGTGATGCGCTCGGCGTTGCCGCTGGCGCCGAGGCGCGTTCGACGGGGGCCTGGTCGAGGCTGGGCATGGTGCTCCGTGCGGCGCGCGCGGCGGCGCGATTGCGGCGTACCGCGGCAACGAACCTGGGCAGCACGATGAGCAGGTAGCTCGCCCAGGCGGTGACTTCCAGCCAACTCATCAACGGGGTGAAGCCGACCGTCGCTTTCGCCAGGATGGCCCACACTCCGGTCGGGTCGATCACTGCGGTGAGGTCGAAAGCCCAGCCGAACGGGAAGGCGGCCATCCAGAACGGGCCATCGGTGAGGCCGACCAGCACCTCGCCGGTGCCCAGGTCGGTGGGGGTGATCGGGAGTCCGGAGAACGGGCCGGGCAACACGGCAGCCTCCTGCAGGTCGTGGATGCCGTAGGCGAGGATGCCGGCCGCGACGATGATCAGGAAGGCGCCGGTGTAGGTGAAGAAGGTGCCGAAGTTGAGTCGCACCATGCCCCGGAAGACGGCATGGCCGATGGCCACGGCGGCCAAAATGCCTACCAGGGCGCCGAGTAGCGCCTCGGGTTGTAGTGCCCAACCCCACAGCATCAAAGTGGTCTCGAGGCCTTCGCGGCCGACCGAGAGGAACGCGATCCAGGCGATTGCCCAGCCAGTGCCTACGGCCAGGGCGCCAGCCGCATTGGACTCCAGTTCGGCCTTCATCCGGTGACCGGCCTTCAGCATCCAGAAGACCATCCAAGTGACCATGGCCACTGCCAGCAGCGACATGGCGCCGCCGATGATCTCTTGGCTTTCAAAGCTGAGCCCGTAAGCGCCGAAGGTGAACACTGCGCCCAGGGAGACGGCGATGGCGATCGACAGCCCGACTCCCCACCAGATCTTGGCCAGGACGTCGCTGCGACCGCGCTTGTGCACGAAGGCAACCAGAATCCCGACGATGAGTGCCGCCTCCAGGCCTTCCCGCAGGCCGATGAGGAAGGAGGCTAGGAACATCTGAAACCCCGTCCATTGGGTTAGGTAAGGCTTACCTAACTTGAATACGCAAGGCAAACCTTACCAAAAGTGGGTGCGGGGTCAAGTGGTGCCCGAAGGGTCAGGGCAGGCGGGCTCAGCCAGCTGGGTTCACAGTTCCCTGAGCTTGTCGAAGGGTCAGGGCTTCGACGGGCTCTGCCAACTTCAGCGGCGCCGGGCCGGCTCGCTGTGGCCGCAGCAGTACCAATCGACCTCGATGGCCCGCAACCGGGCCAAGGCCGCAGAGGCATGCCGCACATCGTCGTCGATGAAGGCTGGCATTGGCTCCAGTCGTCCCTCAGCGCAAAGGGCCGCGTCCCCGACGAACAGGGTGTTGGCGAAGCGGAAGGTGTGGTGGCCGGGGGTGTGGCCAGCCGTCTTCAAGGCCACCAAACCGGGCAGGATCTCGGCGTCACCGTCCAGCAGCTGCAGCCCGCCGGGCAACTCAGGGGTGAGGATGCGGCTGGTGAACTGACGCCGAGGGCTGGCCGGGCGGGCGGCACCGGTGAGGATCGCTGCGTCAGCCGCTCCCAGCCAAGTGCGAGCTCCGGTCCGGCGCTGCCATTCAGCGGCGGCATGGGCGTGATCGACGTCGCCGTGGGTCAGCAGGATCTCGGTGACTTCGTAGGGCGAACGGCCAGCGCGGCGCAACTCCCGCGCGATGCGATTCAGGCCGAAGGAGAAGCCCGGGTCAACGATGGCCACCTGATCCGGGCCGAGATCGATCCAGTAGCAGTTCGCGCCGACCGCATCGGTGAGCCAGCTGACCCGCTCAGTGAGCTGCTTCATGATTGCCTCCGGCCCCGATTCAGCGTCAGTCCCACGATCCGCGAGACGGCTACCGCTAGGTACAGCATGCCTGCGATCTGCTGGATCATCACCACCGATCGTGCCAGTGGTTTGACCGGCACGATGTCGGAGAGCCCGGTACTGGTCATGGTGGTGGTGGAAAGGAAAAGCAACTCCAGCCAGGTGCGCTGCTCGGCAGGGTCAATCGCAGCGATGAACGAGCCAGGCACCACCAGTTGGACGCTGACGTAGGCGTAGGCCCACAGCCACACCGCCACGGTGAAGGTGGCCCCTACCGCCCAGATTTCGTCGGTGGTGACCACGTCGTCGGCGAACATGTAGCGCAGCAGCCCGATCAGCGTGTAGGCGTAGAAGGCCACATGCACCACCGCCGAGACCAACTGCCAGGTGGGGTCGTTTGCGGTGGCCCAGTCGACGATGGTCAGGATCACCGCTGGGACGCCGATGGTGACTCCCAGCCAGGTGTAGGCCGGGGTGGCCCGGACCACGCCGAGGGCCAGCACCACCACGAGCATGCCGAACAGGTTCACTACCAGTTGGCCGATCGAATCGCCGGGGGCATCATCGACGAAGGCGTACAGCAGGATGCCCGCGACCTGGGCGATCAACAGCGTCGCCGACGGATTCCTCACCAGCACCTTGATGGCCCTGCGTACCCAATCCTGCATGGGGTTGACCCTACCCAGCCCGCGGCGGCCGGGGGGTCACCAAACGGCAACGCGCCCCGTCCCGTCCGGATGTGGACGAAACGGGGCGCGTTGGTGGGTGGATCAGAACAGGATGAGTCGGATGAACTTCACCGTCTCGTCCTTGGTGGTCGCCGAGCCGGTGAGCTTGGTGACCGAGGTGAGCGAAGCGCCACGTCCGTACCACTTCAGGTACTTCGACGCGATGGTGATCTTCTTGGTGCCCTGGTCGGCCGCAGTCAGGGTGGTCTTGGCGACCAGATGACCGTGCAGGTAGGTCTTCAGCGTGCCGGTGGCCCAGACGCCCTCGCCGAGCGCTTTGGTGCGGACGGTGAAGGTGAACGGCTTCTTGACGCTGGCGAACTTGACCATCGCCTTACCGATTACCACCACATTGGCTTTGGTGACCTTGATCGTCACCGGAGCCGAAGAGCTGGCCGCAGCCACCTTGTCGGCCACGAAGCTGGCCACGACCTGGTGAGTGCCCACCGCAATGGTGTTGGGCAGCTTCGCGGTGGCCACCCCGTTGACCAGAGGTGCGGTGACACTCTTGCCAGCGACGGTGAACTTCACCGTGCCAGCGGTGGCGCCGGTGACCTTGGCGGTGGCGGTGATCGCAGTGCCGTAGGGCACCTTGGTCTTGTTCACCGTGACGGTCGTGGTGGTCGCCAGCGCCGTGGTGGTGACTGGTACCCGCACCAGCGTCTTGGACGGCTGCGCGGTCAGCGTGACGTCCTCGGTGCTGGGCATGGTGAAGGTGGCCGTGGCCGCCCCGGCACTGATCGGAACCGTGGTCACCAAAGTGCTGCCGACCCGCACCTCGACCGAGGTGTTCTGCGGGGCGCCGCGCGAGGTGAGATCGAGATCAGACACTGCGACGGTGTAGGAATCCCCAACCTTGGCAGTGCTGGCCGCAGCAACTACCGCGCTCGGCTTGGCGAAGTTCGGTGCCGTCGGCTTGTGGAGCTTCAGGTAGTCGATCCAGGCTTCGTAGTCGACCAGACCAGAGTCTTTGGCGTTGGTGCCCGCCGCCAGGGTGGCGAAGTTGTCGCCGCCGGAAGTCAGGAAGCTGAAGGTGCCGATCCGGAACGAATCGGTGGCCTTCACCAACTTGCCGTTGACCCACACGCTGGTGATCCGGTTGTTGCGCGAAGCGGTCGGATCGTAGGTGTAGGTGACGTTGTTCGACAGGCCCAGGGCCAGGTAGGTGCGGCTGGAGCCGTCCGGCTGCCACTGCTCTTCCAACGTCTGCTTCAACTGCGCGCCACTGAGGGTGGTGGTCCACAGGTTGTTCACGAAAGGCAGCACCGAGTTGGCCTCAGCGTAGGTGACCACGCCGTCGGTGGCTTCGGCCCCCGACTTGGCGTAGTAGAGCTCGCCGCGCAGACCACCTGGGTTCACGATGCCGATCTCAGCGCCGCCGCGATCAGCCTCTGACAGGGTGGCCAGCAGCGAGTTGGCTACCAGATTGCCCATCGTGGATTCTTCGGCGCGGTTGTCACGGGTGCCGCCGGTCCACACGCCGTCGACGTAGGAACCGCCGGTGAAGGCCGTGGTGACGTCGGCGCTGATTTCGCCGATTTCCTGGCCACCGACAACAGCGGCGTGAGCCAGGGCGTCATTGGTGATCGTGTTCACCTCGGCGACCCGTGGGTAGGCGGCCACCAGATCGGCCACCGCAGCGGTGCTGCGGGTGAGCACTGAGGCCTGCGCGTCAGTGACCGTGCCCGAAGTGGTGTTGTAGGTCAGCACGACCTTGCCCAGGTTGGTGCCGTAGGAGGCAGCCTGGACGATCGCGCGGTCGCCGTCCTTCCAGGCGTAGGTCTGGTGGGTGTGACCGTTGAAGATCACATCGACGGCCGGCACCGTGTTGTCCACGATGTCGGTGAAGGCTGGGCTGGCGGCCTTGGCTGCGGCCAAATCGACCGAAGCTGAAGCACTCAGGGTGGCGCCGTCATGGATCTCGGCCACGACCACATCGGCCTCGCCGTTGGTGGGGCTGTCGATGCCGTCCTTGAGCTCAGCTGCCACCCGGTTCACCGCGTCCACCTCGTCGCCGAAGTCGAGGGTGCTGATGCCAGCCGGTGAAACCAGGGAAGCGGTCTCCTGGGTGACCACGCCGATGACGCCCACGGTGATGCCACCGACGGTCTGAAGCGAGTACTCCGGCAGGACGGGGTTGGTGGTGCCCTTGGCGTAGACGTTCGCGCCGAGGTAATCCCAGGAGGCGTTGGTGCCGCCGTTGATCACCCGATCAGTCAGATCGGTGAAGCCCTTGTCGAACTCGTGGTTGCCGACAGCAGAGGCCTTCAGGTCGAGGGCGTTCAGCACGTCAATGGTGGGCTGATCGGCCTGGGTGGCCGAGGCGAACAACGAGGCGCCGATGCTGTCACCAGCGCTGAGCAACAAGGTGTTGGCTTCGCCGTAGGTGGCGCGCTCAGCCTCGATCGTGCCAGCGAAACGGACGGTGTTGTTGGCCTCGATCCGGCCGTGGAAGTCGTTGAAGTTCAACAGGGCGATGGTTACGTCGGGGGCCGGAGCGGCCTGCGCCGTCGGAACCGCGGCCGGGGTCAGCGCGAGGCTGGCACCCACTACGCCGATCAGAGCAGCCCGCAGGCTGCGGTTGAGGATTGGTGTCACAGCGTTTTTCTCCTAGTTCAGGGGGAGCAGCCTTCGGGTGGGTTTCACCCAAACAGTGATGCCGGTCGATTGGTGGCCGACCGGCATCGACACGCTACTGCGCAAAGCCGGTAGTGAACAGGGGGTGAAGACGGCGTCCAGGTAACGATTTGGGGAACCGTTCGCCTACGAAATCCGCAGTCTTGACCCGCGTTTGGCAAGCGATTAGCGGACGCCGCCGGGAGCCTGGGGGCACCAGGTCGGCGGCGTCCGCTGGAAGTGGGCTAGACCAGGTACAGCCGGATCCATTTCACAGTTGCGTTGTGGGTGGTCTTGGAGTTGGTCAGCTTGGTGATGACCGTCAGCGAAGAACCTCGGCCGTACCACTTCAGGTACTTGGCATCGATGGTGATCGCCGTGGTACCCCGGTCAGCTTCGGTCAGCACGGTGGTGTCGACCAGATGCCCGTGCAGGTAGGTCTTCAGCGTTCCTGAGGCCCAAACGTCCGTACCGAGCGGCTCGGTGCGCACCACGAAGGTGAAGGGCTTCTTGACCCCGGCAATTCGGAATGACGTCTTGCCGATCACCTTCACCTTGGCTTTGGTGACGATGAACTTCACCGGAGCCGACGAACTGCCAGCCGCCGAAGAGGTCGCCACGAAGCTGGCGACCAGCTGGTAGCGGCCGACGGCCAGGGTGGCCGGCAGGGTGAGGCTGGCCGAGCCGTTGACCAGCGGCACATCGACGCTCCGGTTGGCGTAGGTGAACCGGACGGTGCCGGTGGAGGCGCCGGTGACCACTGCGGTGGCGGTGATCGGGGTGCCGTAGGCAACCTTCGTCTTGCTGAGCTTCACCGTGGTGGCCGTGGCCGGGAGCGCCGGGTTGTAGCCGACGATCTCCGGGTCGTGGTCGCTGGAACGGTAGGGCGAGGCGTCGTAAAGGTTGGTGATGTTGTAGTTGTACCGGCTGTATTCCAGGGCCAGCGATTCGCCGGAGTTGATGTTCCAGATGTCGGCTCCGGTCACTGCCTGCTCAGCGGCGGCCGAGGTGAGGATGTGGTCGAGCGATCCGCTCTGGCTGTCGAAGGAGTAGGTGTACTTGCCGGTCTTGCTGCCCTGATCGGTGTAGCCGGCGTCATAGAGCACCTGCATCGGATCTTCTTGGGTGTAGGCGTTGAAGTCACCGGTCAGGAAGACCCGGTCGGTGCCAACGCTGGTCGCCACGGTGCCAGCGAAGCTCACCAAGGCCTGGGCCTCTTGGACGCGCAGGTCGTTCCAGCAGCCCTGGCCGTCGCCTTGGTCGGCGTCCGGATTGGTCGGGTCAAGCGCCGGGCTGGGGCAGCCCTTTGACTTGAAGTGGTTCACGATCGCCAAGAACTTGTTGGACGGTTCGTTGACCGGCTGGAAGGCCTGGGCCAATGAAGGCCGGGCGTTGTCGAAGGCGGGGTCGGTGCTGATGGCCGATTCGCCGATCAGTTCGATCTTGTTCGGGTTGTAGATGAAGGCCGTGCGGATCACGTCCTCACCAGCCGGGACGGTGGCCGGGCTAGGTGCGAATGCCCACCGGGTCGAACCGGCGGCGGCGTTGAGGGCGTCCACCAGGGCGGCGACCGCAGCATCGCGCGGTTTGCCGGCGATGGTGGAGTTCTCGATCTCCTCCAGTGAAACCACATCGGCATCAATGGTGTTGATTGCGGCCACGATCTTGGCCTGTTGCCGGGCCAGGTTGGCCGCATCGGCAGCGCCACGCACGCCCGGGTCAGTGCAGGAGTTCACCGTGATGTGGTTGCCATCGCGGTCGTTGTAGAACGTGCAGGTTGCCCCGGCCGCGACTGCGTCGGCACCGGTGGTGGTGAAGTAGTTCAGCACGTTGAAGCTGGCCAGCTTGAACCGTCCGCCCACTGCCGCCGGGGCCGGGGTGCGGGTGTTGGCAAAGGTGGCCGGCTGGACGGTGTCAGCGTTCGCGGCAGTGAGCTGCTGGGTTGGCTGCAGGTTCCACAGGTTGTTGCGGTAGTCAACGATCACCGGTGCGGTGAAGGTCACCGCCGCGCCCACCCGTACCGGCTTGTCGAGCGATAGGTAGGTCAGCGGGATCGACTTGTTGGCGGTGGAGTTGAAGTTGATCGAAGCGCCATCGTCGAGAGTGACTGCCTGGGCAGCGTTGTCGGCGATCGCCTGGGTGTTGGCTGCCGATCCGGGGCGGCCCACTTCGGTGGGGATCAGCAGCGGGGAATTCGCGGCCGACAGGCCCACCGAGCCGTAGTAGTTGGTGTCATAGGTGTCGGTGACGGTGAAATCGCCCTGGGGTTCGATCAGCATCGATTCCAGCGCTTCGCGCCCGGCATCAGTTGCCGGCCAGGAGACCTGCACCGCAACCGGTGCGCTCACGCCGGTGGCGTCCAGCTTGGTCAGATCGCCGCCGTTCACGGTGAGTTCGGTGAGTCCGTTGTATTCGGAAACCTTGCCGGTCACCTGGACGTAGTCGCCGATCGCGACGCTGGCCGCGGTGGCGCTGGAGTAGACGAAGAGCGCGTCGGAGGAGTCGTCGAGGACGGTGCCGCTGCCAGCGGCCTGAATCACGTAGCCGTTGAAGCCGCCGGTGTTGTAGCGGGCGGTGACGAAGCCCCGGGTGGTCACCGAAACCCCAGCTAGCGGGCTGGTGTTGGTGGTGCCCTGAATCTCAGCGATCGTCTTCTCCGCCGGGGGCGCGGGCGGTTCCGCGGTGTAGGTGACGCCAGCGCTGTTGGTCGGTGCGAAGGTGGTGATCTGGGAGAAGTCGGCCTCGTTGTCGTCGGTGTCGGCACCGTTGTTGCGGGCGAAAGCCGAGGCGACAGCACCGGCGCCGCTTTCGACGTGACCCTCGAAGGTGTAGGCCTTGGTGTAGCCGAACAGGTCGACGATGTTGTCGGCGTCAGACACGACCGAACCGGACGCCGGATTCTGCGCCTCGGTGGTGTCGGCCAAGATCAGCTGGCCGCCGTTGGAGCTGCCCGACCAGGCCGTGCCGGGGGCCGCGTCTGGGGTGAGCGAGGCCTTCCAATCGGCCCCATTGGTGGAGTTGGCGTTGCCCTGAATCAGGTAGTAGCCCTTGGCAGGAATCGTGCCGGCCAGATTGGCGACGCTCGCAGGCGAGGTGGAGTTGTAAGCCCGGTACTGCAGCGACCAGCCGGTCAAGGACACTGCCGAGTCGGTGGGGTTGTAGAGCTCGACGTACTTGTTCAGGTAGGTGGCGCCGCTGCTGCCGCCATTGAGGTAGGCCTCGCTGATCACCACATGGTCGCCGTTGGCGGCTTGGGCTGTCGGCGCCGAAAAGGCTGCGCTTGGGGTGAGTAGGGCAATGGTCGCCAAAGCGACCAGGCTGGTGCGTTTCATGGTGGGGGCTGGCTCCTGGTGAGGGGGTTATTGCGGGGGTGTCACCTCGTTGTGAACTCTTCGGAGCGTACGGAGGTTGAACCTCGCTTAGCAATACCCCAGGTGAGCCCAAGATGAACTCGACCTGACATGCGAGCATCCGGCTCGGCGGGGCACCAGTGAGGGTCGCTCAGGAGCGGAGGCGCTCGGCGGCGTCCAGGACGACTTCGAGGCCGATGTGAAACTCATCGGCATAGTCGTAGGGGCCGCTGAGGATGACCTCTTTCAAGTACTCGCCGAAGTGGGGGAACTGGGCGGTCAATCCCAGCAGTTCGGACGCTATCGCCGGCGCGCTTTCGGCGTCGAAGGGTAGTTGGAGTTCGGTGAGCAGGAAGCCGAACACGTAGGCATCGACTAGGGAGAACACGCTGCCGCAGGCTCGCACCCCGAAACCGGCGGCTCTCAAGTAGCCGAGCACCTGGTCGTGGTGCTGCAGGGTGGCTAGCCCCGGATGGGAGCGGGATTCCAGCACCTGCAGCGCCCAGCGATGGCGATGCAGGGCGGCGCGCTGGGAGTCGGCGCGCTGGCGTAAACCGTCGCGCCAACTTGGTGCAGTTGGTGTCTCGATCTCGATGAAAACCACGTCGATCATGGCATCGAGTAGGGCGTCCTTGTCGCGGAGGTGGTGGTAGAGCGACATCGCCTCAACGGAGAGTTCCTGGCCAAGGCGGCGCATGCCGAGCCGGTCGAGGCCGTCCGCGTCGGCCATCCGGATGGCCGTTGTGACGATCAACTCCAGGCTCAAGACAGGCTTCGCCCGGCTGAGGCTACTCATCTGGCACCACCTTGACTGCGCTCTCCACGAGGACTACCTTATGGCGTAAGGCACCCTTACGGTGTAAGGGTCGAATGAGAGGGTAGTTGTGACGACGCTCGAGGGTCAGCCAGCTGCGGTGGCAGCCGTCTCGGAATCGGTGTTGGCAAGGAAATCTGCCCGACTCGCCGCCTGGGCGCTGCTGGCACTAACTGCCGTGGCAATACCGGCCAGCATGCTGACCACGGCCACCGCACCGCCGCTCGGGCTGATCGCGGGCGGTGCCTGCTTCCTGTTGGCGGCAGTGCTCGATGTCGTGGTCGCTTGGGGGCTGTACGGGCTGGTTCGCGGCACCGTGCCGCTGCTGGGAGCGGCGTCTTTGGTGTTGCGGGCTGCCTATGCACTGGTACTCGCGGTGGCCGCGGCCACGCTGTTGTTTCCCGGTCGCGACGCGGGGGTCTTTCATTGGTGGTGGTCGGGGGGTCTGGTCATCTTCGGCGTGCATCTGGTGGTCACGGCCTTCGCACTAAGGGCTATTTGTGCCCCAGCGGGTATCTGGTTGCTCACCGGCCTGGCCGGGCTGGCCTACCTGCTTGACGCCCTCCCTGCGCCGCTGGAGCTGGTTCCTACCGTCGCCTTGGTGCCTTTCGAGCTGGGGGAGCTGGTGCTGATGGGGTGGCTCTTCTTCGTTGCCTACCGCAAGCCGGGACGGCGCCAGCAGCGAGTCAGCGCCGCAACCGCAGACCCTGCGGAGTGAGCCCAAAGCCAGCCTTGGCCAGAGCTTGGGCCAGCGGCTGGGACGAACCGAGGGCGGCTTGGCCGTCCACCTTGGTGACGGTGAGGCGGCCGAGCACCCCAGCATGCACTGCCTCAGCCAGGGCTACCGCGGCCGGTTCGAGCAAGATGGGCTCATCGGTCCAGGACAGCAGAGTGCGACCACCCCGCTCGACGTAGAGCACAAGGCGGCCGGCGATCAGCACTACCAAGGCCCCAGCTTTGCGAGCGGGCAGGTGGCCACTTTGGCTGCGGGGCGGCCAGCCGAGGGCGGCACCGTAGGGGTTAGCCGGGTCGGTGGCGGCCAGCACGACAGCTTGTTCGGGCAGGCCCTGGCCCAGCTCGTTGTGCTGAACACGCAGGCGATCCACGGCGCCGGTGTCCCCGAACTGGGCGGCTCCAAGGCCTTCGATGAAGTAGCCCCGCCTGATCCGTCCGGCTTCCTCGGCTGCGGCCAGCACCCGGTAAATGCCGGCGAACCCGCCGGGCACCTCCTCGGCGGCGACGCTGCCGCGGGTGAGGATTCCGTAGCGCTCGAGCAGGAGTTCGGCCCGAGCCACCGCCCGAGCGGTCGGGTCGGTTTCGGGCTCCGGCAACACTGACCAGCGTCCGGCTGCCTGCGGTGGAGCCAATCGCCTTCGCAGCGCGGCCGCCGTAAGTGCTGGACGGTGACGTCCGCGGGCCGGTTGAGGGCGGCGGCGGTGTGCCGAAGCTCCAGCAGTGAGCAGGGCCCGCAGCCCGGCGAAGGTGTCATTGGTCACCCGTCCCGACCAGGCCAGCTCCCAAAGCAGTTCAGTCAACCGTGTCTCGGGCAGTTCGCATTGTTCGGCCAGCCGGAGGAAGAAATGGCCGCCGCTGCCGAGTAGCTCCACCACCGCGGCCGCCTCAGCGGTTGGCGGTTCGGTTGGTGCGGTCAAGGTGGTGGCGGCGGTAGCGGCCGGGTGCAGACTGAGCCAGCCATCGTTGCCACCGATCGTGCCGTGACCCTGCCAAAGCAGCTCACCGCTGGCGGTCAGTTCGTCCAGCATCGCCGGGACGTAGTCGACCACTCGCGCTGGCAGGATCAGTGATTCCAGCGCGCTGGCTGGTAGCGGCAATCCGGCCAGCTGATCGGCCACTTGCAGCACCCCGTCGACCCCACGCCGTTGCCCGAGGCCCTGCCAGCTGGGCAGGAAGCGCGCGAAGTCGACTGCACTGACCGGTTCGACGCTGTGTCGCAGCGCAGCCAGCGAACGCCGCCGCAGAATGCGCAGCACCCCGGCATCGCAGAACTGCGGTCCGGTGGCCTCGACTGGCGCCGGGTGAGGTTTGGACCCTTCGACAGGCTCAGGGAACTGTGGAACCGGGCTCGGGGAACCGTCCCAGTTGGCTGAGCTTGTCGAAGCCTCAGCGTGACCCTTCGACGAGCTCAGGGAACTGGGGGTTGGGCTCAGGGAACTGGGGGTTGGGCTCAGGGAACTGGTCGGCGGACGCCAACCCGGCGGGGAAAGCTCGCCTTCAACCAGTCGGCCTACGCTCACCAGCCGCCGGAGCGCTTCCCGGGCCACTGTCGGGCCAATGCCGAGCCAAACCGCGGCTTCGCCGGCGGTGAAGACGGTGTGACTTCGGGCGTAGCGGGTCAGCAGCTCACCGATCGGATCCGCACTTGGTGCCAGGAACGCCTCGGGCACCCAGTGCGGCAGTTGCATCCCCAGGCCATCGCGAGCCCGAGCGGCATCCTCAATCGCCACCCAGCGATCACCGGGAAGCTCCAGAATCAGGCCTTTGGCGATCAGCTCTGCAAGCCAGCCCCCGAGCGCGGTCGGCTCGCGGGTGCGAGCGGCCAGCCCAGCAGTGGTCAGCGGCCCCAACATCCGCAGCAGGTCAGTGACATCCTCGGCGTCGCGAGCCTTGCGCCCCTCAGTGAGGTGGGCAAGCTCAAGCTCGGTTGCGGTGAGGGCGTCGGGGTCGAGCAGATCGGCCAGGGCTAGGCCCTCGGCAGTGCCGAGCAGTTCGGCCAGTAGCTGCGGATCCAGACTCAGCGCCGCAGCCCGGCGTTCGGCCAGCGGTGAATCGGCGTCGTAAAGGAATTGGGCGATGTAGCCGAACTGCAGCGATGAGGCGAAGGGGGAGGGATGGCTGGTATCGACAGCGACGGTGGCCACCTTTCGTGACCGCACCTCGCCAAGCAACTCAACCAACCCCGGCACATCGAATACGTCATTGACGCACTCACGCACCGCCTCCAACACAATCGGGAAGCTCGGATAGGCGCTGGCGACCTGGAGCAACTGTGAAGACCGCAGTCGTTGCTGCCATAGCGCCTGCCGTCTGCCCGGACGGCGATTCGGCAGCAGCAGCGCACGTCCGGCGCATTCACGGAAACGGGCCGCGAACAGCGCCGAGCCACCCAACTGTTCGGTGACCTGGGCAGCCACCGCCTCGGGGTCGGGGAAGATCAGCTCCAGCAGCTCGGCCAGGGCCGAGCCGGCCTCGCTGGTCGCCCCCGGCAGGCCGGATTCGTCATCCCAGCCGGTATCGGGAAGGCGGAACACCAGGCCGTCGTCAGCGTGCATCGCCTGGACGTCCACCCCGAAGCGCTCCCGAAGCCGGGCGGCGACGATCAACGCCCACGGCGCATGCACTTGGGCGCCGAAGGGGGAGTGCACCACCACCCGCCAATCACCCAACTCGTCGCGGAATCGCTCCACCACGATTTGGCGGTCGTGAGGCAGGCGGCCCATCGACTCGGATTGCTCGTTGAGGTAGTTCAGCAGATTGTCGATAGCCCATTCGTCGAGCCCCAACTTGGCCAGGCGCACCTTCGCTTTCGGGGTCGACAGGGCTGACACTTCGCGGACGAAGGCGCCCACGGCCCGGCCCAACTCGGCCGGACGCCCCAGTGAATCGCCCTTCCAGAAGGGCAGGCGCGCCGCCTGGCCGGGAGCTGGGGCCACCAGCACTCGATCATGGGTGATATCGATGATCCGCCAACTGGACGTGCCCAGCGCGATCACATCACCCACTCGGGATTCGTAGACCATTTCTTCGTCGAGTTCGCCAACTCGGCGCCCGGCGCTGTCGGGGGCCTCGTCCGCGCTGAGGAAGACTCCGTAGAGGCCGCGGTCGGGGATGGTGCCGCCGGAGGTGACGGCCAGCCGCTGGGCGCCTCGCCGGCCGGTGAGGGTGTCGGTGGCTCGATCCCAGGTCAGGCGGGGGCGTAGCTCAGCGAAATCCTCGCTGGGGTAGCGGCCGGCCAGCATGTCGAGCACCGCCGCCAGCACCGCTGAGGTGAGGGTGGCGAACGGAGCTGAGCGGCGCACCAGCGTCTCCACTTCGCTCACAGTCCATTCATCCATCGCGACCATCGCCACGATCTGTTGGGCGAGCACGTCCAAGGGATTGGCTGGCACCTGCAACGACTCAATCTGGCCAGCGAGCATCTGCTCTACCGCCACCGCGGTCTGCACCAGGTCACCGCGGAACTTGGGGTACAGCACCCCGCGGGAAACCGCCCCAACCTGATGCCCGGCCCGGCCGACGCGCTGCAGCCCGGACGCGACCGAGGGCGGCGACTCAACCTGGATCACCAAGTCGATCGCGCCCATATCAATGCCAAGTTCCAGCGAGGAGGTGGCCACCACGGCTGGCAGTAGCCCGGCCTTCAGTTCCGCCTCCACCAGTTGCCGCTGTTCCCGGCTCACCGATCCGTGGTGGGCTCGGGCCAGCACCGGTGGCGCGCCGCGGGCGATCGCCGATTGAGCCATCACCTCCGCCGGGGCGCGCCGTGACCCTTCGACGAGCTCAGGGAACTGTTTGGGGTGCTCAGGGAACTGTTCGGGGTGCTCAGGGAACTGTTTGGGGTGCTCAGGGAACTGTTTGGGGTGCTCAGGGAACTGTTTGGGGTGCTCAGGAAGATCTACGGGGGCAGCTTCGAGCCGCTCTAACCAGATCTCGTTCAGCCGGGCGGTGAGGCGCTCAGCCAAGCGCCGCGAGTTCACGAAGATCAGGGTGGCGTGGTGGGCGGCTACCTGATCGACAATCCGTTCCTCGACGTGGGGCCAGATGGAGGAGTGCTGACTTGGCCCGCTGTCATTAGTGCCGAGTTCAGCCAGGTCGGGCACCGGCACCACCACGGACAGATCCCAACGCTTCTGACTGGGTGGAGCTACCTGGGTGACCGGACGGCCACCGGCCAGGAACCGGGCCACCTCCTCGATCGGACGCACGGTGGCCGACAACCCGACTCGTTGAGCTGGTTGGGCCAACAGCGCGTCCAGCCGCTCCAGGCTTAGGGCCAGATGCGCGCCGCGTTTGGTGCCAGCCAGCGCGTGCACCTCGTCGATGATCACGGTTTCGATGCTGGCCAGCGCCTCGCGGGCCGCCGAGGTGAGCAGCAGGAACAGCGATTCGGGGGTGGTGATCAGAATGTCGGCTGGCTCGCGGGCAAAAGCCCGCCGCTCTTCGGTTGGGGTATCTCCTGAGCGCACTGCCACCCGCACGTTCGGCGGCTCCAGGCCGAGGCGGTGCGCAGCCTCGCCGATGCCGGCCAGCGGGACACGCAGGTTGCGCTCCACGTCCACTGCCAGCGCCTTGAGCGGCGAGATATACAGCACCCGGCAGCGTCGGGAGCGGTCCGGTGGAGGCTGGGTGGCCAAGCGGTCCAGCGCCCACAGGAATGCCGACAGCGTCTTGCCCGAACCGGTTGGAGCCACCACCAGGGTGTGCTCGCCGGAAGAGATGGCCTTCCAGGCGCCGAGCTGGGCAGGGGTGGGCGCGGCAAAACTGCTGGTGAACCACTCGCGAGTGGCCACCGAAAAGCGCTCCAACACCTCAGCGTCCATGGTGGAACAACTGTGCCACGCGGCGCTGACACCAAACCGCCCTCGATGCCCGAGGATCGCCAGGGAGGAACCCGGGCTTCGGCGATGGCGCGGCCGAGCGGTTCCCTGTTCCGCTTGGCCGCGCCACCTCTTCCCGAGTGAGCGCCCCCGCTCAGGTGGGCCGAAGCCCGGGTGTGGAATCAACCGGCGCTTTGATCCCTCACTTCAAACTTAGGTTGCCGATTTCGCAGCGGTGTCGCCGTGGTGTCGCAATCTGGGTACGTGGACGTGATCGGGGCCAGCACCTAGCCTCGCAGGGGTCAGCAGAAGGCGGCCGAGGCCAATCGAGGGAGGAGGCGGCGTGGAGTTGCATTTCGCGGTGGCCAGCGATGGTCACTATGGCGAGCCGGGGACCGACTATCAGTTCAGATTCAGCACCCTGGTGAACGCGCTGAACCGAGCCACCAAAGCCAACCGACTGGATTTCGTGGTGATCAACGGCGACATCTCCCATGGCGGGCTGGCTTCAGCGCGGCAGGCGAAGCTGGCCCTCGATGGCCTGCAGGTTCCCTACTTCGTCACCCAGGGCAACCACGACGAGCTGACCGCCGCTGAGTGGGAGCGGGTTTGGGGCGCGCCTGGAAACCAGTTGCACCGATTCGGTGAGCGCAGCATCGTGGCCCTCAATACCTCGAATGCCGCCGGCGACTACCTGTGCCCAAACCAAGCCTGGCTGGCCGAGGCGCTCCGCAGTGAGGCTGCCCAGAGTGACGTGTTCGTCTTCTTCCACATCACCGCCGCGAACTGGACCAAACATGGCATTGACTGCCCGGCGGTGCGCAAACTGCTGGCCGAGGCTGGCAACGTCCGCGCGGTGTTCAACGGCCATGATCACGACCAGGTCGCGCGCAAGGATGATGCTGGCCTGCCCTACTTCTTCGACGGCCATTTCGGCGGCAGTTGGGGTGCGGCTGAGCTCACCTATCGCGACGTGGTCGTGGCTGAGGGGACGCTGACCACCCGGCTACTTACCTTGGACGACAGCGTGCTCAGTTCAACCAGTCTCAACTGGTAGTGGCCGCCTGAAGGTGACGCCCGCCCTTGCGGCCGGCCCGCTTCTCCCGCCAGGTCTCCAACAGGTTGTAGAGCACCGGCACCAGAATCAGGGTCAGCAGGGTGGAGCTCATCAGGCCGCCAATCACCACGATCGCCAGCGGCTTGGAGATGAACACCCCACCGCCGGTTAGCCCAAGCCCCATCGGCACCAGTGCGAACACCGTGGCCAGGGCGGTCATGATGATCGGACGCACCCGCAGGCGCGCGCCGGCCTGAATGGACTCCGCCACCCCGGCGCCAGCTCGACGCTTCTGGTTGATCAGGTCGATCAGCACGATCGCATTGGTCACCACGATGCCGATCAGCATCAGCAGGCCGATCATCGAGGGCAAGCCCAGGGCGGTGTCAGTGATCAGCGAGAACGCCAGGGCACCAGTGGCTGCGAACGGGATCGAGACCAACAAAACCAGCGGCTGCAACAGCGAGCCGAAGGTGGCCACCATGATCAGGTAGACCACGGCAATCGCCACCAGCATCGCCAACCCCAACTGCTGGAACGACTCGGTCTGCTGCTGGGAGACTCCGCCGATCCGGTAGCTGATGCCCTCGGGCAGGTCCAGGGACTCCAGACCGGCGGTGATCTGGGCGGTGGTGGCACCGAGGTCGGAAGACTCAGAGCTGGCACTGATCGTGGCTGCTCGCACTCCATCAACCCGGGTGACCATCGCTGGGGCCTGCACCACTTTGACGCTGGCCACCGCGCTGAGCTGCACCGGGTCGGCGGTCGCCTCGGCGGCGTCCTTCGATTCCTGGGTGAGTGCTTCAGATTGCGCCTGGGATTCCAGCGTCTTCGACCGGGACGTCGCCAGAGCGTCCAGCTGCTTGTCGGCGGCTGCGATGCCAGCTTGAGTCTGGGCCAGGGCACTGGCTACGCCCGCGATTTGCTGGGACAACGCCGAAATCGCTGCCGGGCTGCTGTCACAGGTGGGGCTGGGCGGAGTGGGGACCGAGCACAGGGCAGTCAGATCGGACAACTGCTTCTTGAGTGCGCTCAACTGGCTGTTTAGCTTCTTGAGCGCAGCCTTTGAGTCCGCCTTCGACTTCTTCAGTGCCTTCACCTGGGAGTTGTAGGCATCTGTTGCGGCCGCCTTGCCGTCGTCCTGGAGTGCTTTGGACTTGTCCTGCACCTTTTCGGAGGCCTCGGTCTTGGCGTTGCCGTTCATCAACTGGGTCACCGGCAGCTCGATCTTGCGCAGTGCTTCGATGCTCTTCACCGGCTTCTCGACCCGCAGGTAGACCTTCAAAGTGTCATCCCCGGAGGCCATCGTGCCGATCTGCTGACCGCGGACGGCGCGAGAGACCGCCTGGCCAATCGAAGCCTGGGTCATGCCCAGCTCGGCTGCCGCCACCGAATCCACGTCCACCGAAAGCTGATCGCGAGCCTCGCTCAGGTCGGAGGTCACATTGACCAGGTCGGGAACGGTCTTCATCATCGCCACCACCTGCTCGTTGGCCGCTTTGAGGCTCTCGGCGTCGGAGCCTTCGACGTAGACCACTACCGAGGAGGTGGAGTTGCCCACGCTCACTTCGACTCGGCCAACGCCGGTGCCGAGGGCGGCAATTCCGGTGCGAATCCTGGTGACGACTTCCTTGGCCGAATAGCCCGGCCTAAGGGGCACGGTGTAACTGGCCTGATTGGTGTCGGCCTGGGAGCCCATGAAAACGCTGGTGGCGCCACCGATGCTGGTGGAGTAGGTCAGGACGGCTGGGTCGGCGGCCAATATTGCCTCGACCTTCTTGGCGGCGGCATCAGTTTCGGCCAGGGAGGTGCCAGCGGGCAGCTTCTGGCTGATCATCAACGACTCGTTGCCCTGGTTGCCGAGGAAGTCGGTCTTCAGCAGCGGGGTCAGCGCCATCGTCCCGATGAACAGGAACGCGGCCAGGCCGAGGGTGAGCCAGCGGTGCGCCAGGCTCCAGTTGAGCACCGGCAGGTAGGCGCGCTGCAGCCAGGTGTCGCGTTCCTCCTCGCCAGCGGCCGCATTGATCGCGGCCTGCTCAGTGGTTGAGGGCCGCATGAACCAGGACGCGAGCACCGGTACCACGGTGAGGGAGACCAGCAGCGAGGCGGCCAGCGCGATGGTCACGGTCAGCGCGAAGGGGCGGAAGATCTCACCGGCTTGGCCGCCGACCAGACCGATCGGCAGGAACACGGCCACGGTGGTCAGGGTGGAGCTGGTAACCGCGCCAGCCACCTCACGGACCGCGTTGAGGATCGAGGTAGTGCCGAACTCCCCGGTGGATTGATGTCGTTTGATGTTCTCGATCACCACGATCGAGTCATCGACCACCCGGCCGATCGCCACCGTAAGCGCGGCCAGGGTGAGGATGTTGAGCGTGTAACCGCCCACCCACAACCCGATCAGGGCGATCAGCAGTGACAACGGGATCGAGATCGCGGTGATGAGGGTGGGCCGGATCGAGCGCAGGAAAAGCATGATCACCAGCACGGCCATCGCCAGGCCGATGCCGCCTTCAACACTGAGGTCGTGGATCGACTGCTCGATGTAGGGGGCTTGATCGAAGACGGTGGTGAAGGTGGCGTCATTGCCGAGTTGCTTGGCCAGCTCGGGGAGCATCTCCTGCACCTGCCGGGCCACCGTGACGGTGTTGGCGTCGGCGTCCTTGGTGATCTGGAGGGTGAGGGCGGTCTTGCCGCCGACTCGGGAAATGCTGGTGGTTTCGACCGCCTGCTCGGTCACCGTGGCGATGTCGCCGAGTCGGACCGGGCCGTCGCTGGTCGAGATCTGCAGATCGGCGATCTGCTCAACGGTGCTGAAGGTGCTGCCGGTCTGGACGTCCAGATTGGAACTGTCGTTGCGGATAGTCCCCGACGGCACGGCGACGGCGTTGGCAGCGAACAGCTGGCTCACTGTGGCCGGGTCGATGCTCCGGTCGTTCAGCTCGGCTGGGTCGTAGCTGATGATGATCTCGCGGGTTTCCTGACCAGCAACGGCGACGTCCCGAACGCCGTCGATGGTCCTGAATTGGGGCACGGCAAGTTGGTTCACCTTGGAGGTGAGCGTGGTCTCGTCATCGCTGGAGGACAGCGCCAGCACCACGATTGGGACGTCGCCGAAGCCCCCGGTGATCACCTTCGGGCTGACTGAGCTGGGCAGGGTGGTCGAAATCGAGTCGATGGCGCTGCGCATCTTGTTGGCCATGTCGTCGGACTTGAGGCCGTAGTCCCACTGGACGCTCACCTGGGAGACGCCCGAGGAGCTCTTGGAAGTGACGCTGGTGACACCGGTGACGGCTTTGACTGCAGACTCGATCGGCTTGGAAACCTGGGCTTCAACCACTTCCGGCGAAGCGCCGGGGAAGACGGTGAGCACGCTGCCGCGGGGCAACTCGAAAGACGGGATCAGCTCCTGCTTGAGTGCGCCGGCTGCGAAGACGCCCAGGCCGATGACGAGCAGGCTGAGTAGTAGCACCACACTGCGCTGGGCGAGGCTGCCTTTGGCGAGTCGAACCACGGCGAAGGTTCCCTTCGGTATTGGGGAGTCTGTAGTCAGACGATGACCACAACTGTTAGCCTACTACTAAGTATTCCGTTAGCGTACTACTAAGTAGTTGCCTGCCCGAAGGGAATAGGTTGCACCACCTGATCGACTTGGACGCCCTCGGCCTGGACGCCGAGCGGACCGAACTGCTCGCCGAGATCTTCGCTCTACACGGTCGCGTGCATGACGAAGCGCTGGCGATCGCCGGGCCAATGCCTAACCCGTCGGATCTGACCATGCAGCAGCTAAGGGTGATCGGCTTCATCGCCAAGGAGCCCGGGTTGGCTGGCCATGAATTGGGAAATCGGCTGGGCGTCAGCGCGCCGACCGCGAGCGGTCTGGTGGATCGGTTGGTCGAGAAGGGCCTGCTGCAGCGGGTTGATGATCCCGACGACCGCCGAGTGCGGCGGCTGCATGTGACCACCGAGGGGCTGGACCTGATTCGGCAGATGGACTCGTTGATCGAGCGGGCGATGATGAAGGTCATCACGGTGATGACTGTGGACGATCTGAAGCTGATGCGGCGCAGCTCGGAGGTGTTCCTCGATGCCATGCACCGGGCGAACCCGTCCGGCCCCGCTAGCGCCTGATTCGGGTCTTCGTCCGTTTCTTCACAGCTGTAACTCGACACGCCGACGACACGCCGAGAGTGCGCAAACTCGTCGAAATCGGTTCAGGAAAACCCTTGCGGCGAGCTGGTGAACGGGACTAGAAATCTGAATACCGGATCGCTTCGGCGGTTCGGTGATCGGAAGAAGGAAGTCGTTCTCCGTCGAGCTCTTGGCTCGTGGCAGCCCCGGTGATGAGGGGTGGAACAGCTGGTAGTTTCCGGTCGGTTTCGGCCATCACGCCGCCGCCGTGGGAAGGCCCTGGTGACTCATACTCACCGGGGCCTTTTCCTTTGCCTGCGCCCGGGCAGCCCCCAAATCACTCGCCAATGGTGCCGAATTGCCCCTCCCAAGGGCAGGTAGGTGGTGGGTAGGTGGCCGGGTGGGCGGTGGGTGGGCTTCGGGTGGATCGGGCCGCTACACCTCCCCAACGCGCTAGGCCCGCCCCTAGAGTCGTGGGCGTCCGGCCCCCGGGGGGCGGACGGACATACGAGGCGAGGGCCTCGAGGAGGGGGTGTGAAAGTGACCGTACCGGCCGCTTCGCACAACCGCATGGTGTCCCTTCCGCGCCGAAGGACACCATTGCGCTCCTGGATGGTCCTCGTTCTTGCCCTGCTGGGCGCCCTTCTCGCGCTAATGCTCGGGGCTTTGAGGGGCGCCCAGTCTGCTTCAGCAAGTTCACTACCAAGCACCTACCTGGCGGTACAACGGAGTGCTTCGTCAATCGTGGCGGTGTCTGGTAGTCCCGGAGTGGGACCGGCTGGTGGTCAATGGCGATCAACCAGCTCTCTCATTTCGGACGGGGTGACCCAGCCGTCCCCGCGGGTCACCCCGAAGACCTCCGTGGTCGGGTCGATGCGGCGACCCGGCCACGGAACCCAACTGAGCGCCCCGGCCCCTGCGGATCAGGTGGTTGCGCTCACCTCGTCTGGCGGGGTGCCTGCTGAGTTGGGCACCTACACGATGGCGGGCCTGGCAGCGGTGATGGGCGGAGCGATTCTCCTGTTGCGCAGTCGCCCGGTGGGTTCGCAACCGGTCTGAACCTTCTAGTGGTCCTTCAGCCCTGCAGCGCTGGGTTTACTCAATGAACGGGGAACACAGTTCCCGTAGCGCGCAGTGTCGGGCACAATGTCGAGGGGCTCAGAGTTGGTCGTGGGATCGGTGAGTCCCAATGTCGGCTCACCGCCCGAGGAGCAGATCCTGACACCACCGACGCGCAAGAGGTTGCAGGCCTTACTGAACGCTGCCATTCCGACGATCTTTATTGAAGGCGGCGTCGGGACCCACAAGAGCGCGCTTCTGGCGGCCTGGGCGGCCCAGCCGGCCCCTCAACTGCGGGTGCTGGTCGAGTTCGACCACCGGCAACTCACCCCCCAGGCGATGGCCGAGCGGTTGGCCTACCAGCTCGAAGTCGCTGGGGCGGGCACGATCGAGCTGAGCGTTGCGGAGACCGAGTGGGGAGCCCTGGCCGAGTTGCTCACGGGCGCGGTTAAGGCGCTGGATCGCCCGCTCACTCTAGGCGTCCAACAGCTCGACGACTTGCCCGCCGAGGTGGCGCGGACGCTGATCGATCTCACCGGGACGCTGACAGGCTTTCGTTTGGTCGCCACGGCCGTTGACGCGCAAGCCCTCATCACCCAGGCATTGGCGTCCGGAATCAGCCACCAGTTGCTGAGCGACCAGGACCTGGCCTACTCCGCGGTGGAGGTCGCCGGCATCCTCAACGAGGAGCTACCCGAGGCGACCGAAGCCACCGTCCGAGCGATCTTGGAGGCGACCCACGGCGTTCCGGAACTGGTGGAGCGGCTGATCACCCTGTTTCCCCAGGAGTGCCTTGCTGGCACGATCGGCCTGGAGCAGGCGGTTGGTGGTTGGGTTCCTGAGCATCACGGCGCGATGGAGTTCCACCGTGAACTGAAGCTGGTGGCGCAGTCGCCGCGGATCAGCCCGGCGTTGATGGTCTCCCTGTTCGGCCCCGAGCGGGCCGAGTATCTGTTCGCCCGACTGCCGCGGCTCGGCGCAGGGACGGTCACGCAGCCGCTCAGCGGTCAGCGCCAGTTCACCTGGCATCCGGCGTTCCGGATGCTGCTCCTGCAATTGGAGCACCCTGGCCTCGAATCCGACGCCCAAGCCGATCGTGCCCGGGTGGCCGAGGCTGCCGTCGCAGTCGGGGATCCCGAGCTAGCGGTGGCGATGCTGGTGGCGAATCAGTCCCTGGCCGAGGCCGAGCTGCTGTGTGCTGACTGGCTGTGGGAGTTGGTGGACGCCGACCCCAGCCTGCTGTTGGAGCAGTTCGTGGCGCATGACCCAGGGCTGCTCGCTGACTTCCCGAACTTGCTGATCCTGGCCACCCTGGTCCAACCCGGACGTGGCGAGCCCGCCGCCGACCCCGAGCTCGCCCGTGTGCAGCGCACGGTGTTGTCTGGGCCCATCAGTGGTGCCGTGCCCCAACAACTCAACCGGTTGGCCAATGCGGCCACCCTCGCGCTCGGCGTTGGGGAGTTGGGCGTGGCGGTTCGGGCGACCATCCGTTGGGTCAATCTCTTCCAGGCCAAGCATGAGGAGTGGGCCGAATCAGTTGGACCGGAGTTCGTCTCTGATGGTCTGTTGATGATCAAGGCACTGGTGCAGTTGGATCGCATCGACCTGGTGCCGCCAGTGGCGCAGCTGTTGTTGGGGGTGGCTCGCCGCAATCCGGCCCAAGCCGGGCCAGAGGCGGAGGCGCGGCTCGGCGCATTGTTCGCGGCCCTGCGAATGGCCGCAGTCTTCCTGGGTACCTCGCGGGCTGAGGTCCGCTCCGTCCAGCTGGTTCGGCGGCAGTACCACCGGGAGTTCGATCAGGTGCTACACGCGGCAATTGACGCTGGCGAGGCACTTGATCGCGGCGACTACGCCAGTGCCGAGGCGTTCACCCGAGTCTCGATGTTCCGGCTGCCGTCCCCGGGCGATTGGCCGGTGCTGATCTATCTGCGCACAGTGGCATTGGTGGCCCTCGGTGAGCGGGAGAAGCTTGATGAGTTGGTCGACCAACTACTCACCACCACGCGCTGGGAAGCCTGGCAGCATCACTTTGAAGCGCCGGGCAGCTATGCATTATTGATCGAGATCATGGTGATGGCTGCTACCGGCCGGACCGTCCACCGCCCGTTGAGTGAGCTGCCGGCCTATCTGCGGGGTCTGCCGCCCGGCGCCACGCATCGCTGGCCATCGTGGGGACGGCGGATGTTGGAGGGCACTATTCAGGTCGCTTCCGGGTCGGCCCGCGGCACGGAGTTGCCCACCGATGCCCAGCTGGGTCCGCTGAGTCCGCGAGTCAACTGGCAACTGGGGTTGCTCACCGCAGTGAACAATCTGCGCTCCGGCGAAGAGGCAACCGCGGTGTCGGTGCTGATCCGCGGCGGAGCCGGGTTGAAGTACACCGCAGCGCCGCTACCGCTGGTGCTGGCCACCCCGGAGGAGATCGCCACCCTGATTCAGCGCCTGCCGGCCAATGCCTCGGCGATTGTGCGGACGAGTATGGCCCTGGCCAACTCCTTTGCCGGCATTGAGCAGGACGGACGTGGCCAAGTGCGGTTGGCTGCGCGCGAGCTGGAAGTACTCGATGGGGTGCGGCGGGGCCTGACTAATGCCGCGCTTGCCAGAGAGCTCTACGTTTCGGTGAACACGGTGAAGTTCCATCGCACGAATCTGTATCGCAAGCTGAACGCCACCAGCCGCGAGGAGTTGCTCGCTGAGGCGTTGAGTCAGGGGTTGTGATCCGGCGCTGCTAGCGGTTCAGCCGACGGGGCAAGGACTGCCGGGGCAAAGGACTGCCGGGGCAAAGGGAAAGGCCCCGGTGAGTATGAGTCTCCGGGGCCTACCCTCGACCTGACGTGATGGCCAGAACCGATCACCGAAAGTGCCCAGTCAGCACACCCCATGCATCACCAGGGGCCCCAGCGGCGAACCGCCAGACGACCAACTTCCTACTTCCGATCCCCGAACCACCGAAGCGATCCGGTAGTTAGATTTCTAGTCCTGTTGGGCGGGGTGTGCAAGGGCTTTTACGGGGTGAATTCGACCAGTTTCGACGAACTCGGCGTGTCGTCGGCGTGTCGAGTGACAGATGTGACAACAAACCAATTCGCGGTCTCCGGGAGCCCTTCGCGAGCCTTCAGCAGAGCTGCCAGCGGGTGGTCGTTCGGTACTCCTGGCCCGGCCGCAGCACCGTGTTCGGGAAGCCCGGGTGGTTGGGTGCGTCTGGAAATCCCTGAGTCTCCAGGGCGACGCCGGCCCGGGCCGGATACCGCTGACCGGAAGTGCCCAGCTCGCCAGCGAAATGATCGCCGGTGTAGACCTGCAGGCCGGGCTGGTCGCTGCTGATCTCCAGCCCAAGCCCGGTCGCGCCTACCAGGCGACAGTGTCGGCGAACGCCGGCACCGTCGATGGCGAAGTTGTGGTCGAAGCCCCCGTTACGAGTGAGCTGCTCGGCCTCAGCGCGCAGCCTCGCCGCGCCCAGCAACGCGCCATCGCGGAAGTCGAGGGCCGTGCCACTCACCGCCCGCACTTCGCCGGTGGGAATGCCGTCCGGTCTGGTGGGGGTGAAGTGGCTGCCAGCGATTTGTAGCCGGTGGTGGTCGATATTGCCGCTGCCCTCACCGTCCAGATTGAAGTAAGGGTGGGTGGTCAGGTTCACCACGGTTGGGGCATCGGTAGTGGCGGTATAGGTCACCTGAGCGCCGTGGGGGAACACTTCGAAGCGGGCGGTTGCCCGCACCTGGCCAGGAAAGCCCTGGTCGCCATCGGGGCTGGTCAGGCTCAGCTCAGCCCAGGTCTGTTCGCTTTCGAGCACCCGCCATTCGCAGCGGGAGAAGCCGCCCCCGCCGCCGTGTACCTGATTGGGTGGCTCATTGGCGTCCAGCTCGTAGACCTGACCCTCGACGGTGATGCGCGCCTGGTCGATCCGGTTGGCGAACCGCCCGACGCTGGCCCCCAGGAAGCCGAGGTTGGCCTGGTAGTCGGCAAGTTGGGAGTGGCCGAGGATGATATTTCGCCAGCCTTCGGCGGTGGCCACGTCAAAGCGTCGCAGCGTCGCTCCCAGGCTCAACAGCTCCAAGCGGACGCCTTCGGCGCTCAGATGCAACAGCTCGGTCATCTCAATCCTCGTGGCTCATCAGTTCAAGTATGGACGTGAACATCATTCAATCGGCTCGAAAGCGGGCGCGTCGGGGCTGCCATGCGGCTCGATCGTGGTCTTGGCCAGGTGCCGCCGCCACAACGCCCAGCCGATGCCGCTTAGCACCAGCGCCCCTACGGCCAGGCTCCACAGTGAGAAGCCGAGCGCGGGGGCCAGTAGACCAGCCACGGCGGAAATGCCGAGCAATGAAACGAACGACTGCACCGAGGATGCCGCGCCGCGCCGCTGGGGGAAGAGATCAAGCATGGCCAAGGTGATGATCGGGAACGCCAAAGCCACTCCGAAGGAGTAGAACGGCAGCGGCAGCACGACCCACGGCAGGACGCTGGTGGCCGGAATCAGCGACAGCGCCACGTTGACCACCGCGGCACTAAAGGTGACCAGATAGCCGAGGCTCGCCAGGCGCCGACCATTGAGCCGCCCGGCCAGGCGTCCGCTCAACCAGGAGCCGACCACCATGCCCGAAATTAGCGGCACGAACAGCACCCAGAAATCCTGATCGCCCAGACCCAACAGCTTCACTACGAATAGCTGGGCGGCGGAGATGTAGAGGAACTGACCAGCGAAGTTGAACAGACCGGCCAAGGCCAGCCGTCGGGCGTCCCGGCTGCGCCACACCTGAAGCAGGCTGGCGGCCAGACCCCGAGCGCTGAAGGCGGTGCGGTTCTCTTGCGGATGGGTCTCGGGCAGGGCCAACAGCACCGCAGCCAGCAACAGCACCCCGAACCCGGCCAGGAACCAGAAGATCGTGCGCCAGTTGCCGACCCCGAGCAACCAGCCGCCCACCACCGGGGCCAGGGCTGGCGCGATGGCGAAGATCATTGCGATTTGGCTCATCGTGCGTTGGGCCTGGGAATCGGAAAAGACGTCGCGCACCATGGCCCGGCTAATGATCTGACCAGCGCCAGCGCTGAGGCCTTGGAGCGCGCGAAACACCAACAGCATGCCCAGATTTGGGGCCAGCGCTGAGCCGATCGAGGCCAGCACGTAAAGCGCCACTCCGGCGATGATCACCGGACGCCGACCTAGGGCATCCGAGAGGGGACCGTGGATCAGGCTCATTGCTGCGAAGGCGAGCAGGTAGACGCTGATGATCTGCTGCAGAGCGAACTCCGAGGCACCCCACTCGGCGCCGATCTGGGTAAAGGCGGGGAACATGGTGTCGATTGAGAATGGGCCCACCCAACCCAGGCCAGCCAGGATGGTCAGGAAGACCGCGGTCGAACCGATCTTGGGCTGCTGCGGCGCAACAGCGGGGGTGGGCGCAGCGGTCATTGCGACATTATTTCATGTTTCAACTCATCCCATCTGGGCGGTGACTGCGGGTTATGCTCAACGTCGTGGCCCCGGTGTTGAAGCTCTGCGTCGTTTCGATGCACACCTCACCAGCCCAAGCGCCCGGAGCCGGCGACGCGGGGGGCCTGAACGTGGTGGCCCGGGCTCAGGCCGACGCGTTAGCCGCCCTTGGTCATCAGGTTGAGTTGGTCACTCGCCGCACCAGCAGCGAAGACCCGGACGTGGTCGAACTCGCGCCCGGGGTGCGGCTGCGCCACCTGGACGCCGGTCCACCGACTCCGCTACCCAAATCGGTGATTGATGACCATCTGGCGGAGTTTTCCGCCGGGCTGGCTGGGCTCGGTGACTTCGACCTGTTCCACTCTCATCATTGGATGTCAGGGGTGGCGGCATTGCCGGTGGCGGGCGCTCGTGGAGTGCCCCACGTGCAGAGCTTTCACTCGGTGGCGGCACTTCCAGGTTCACCGTTGTCGGCTGGAGAGCCGCCGGAGTCGTCGCGTCGAGTGCCCGGTGAGGCCCGGGTGGCTACCGGATCGGACGCGGTGGTGGCAATCTCGGCCGCTGAGGCGCACACCGTGATTCAGCGCTGCGGCGCCGACCCGCAGCGGGTGAGCATCATCGCGCCGGGAGTTGATCATGAGCTATTTCGACCACTGAAGCTGGGCGAGGCCCGCTGGGGGCTGCCCTCGGGCGCGCCTTGGCCCAACGGCTATGTGGCCTTCGCTGCGCGGCTGCAGCCGCTGAAGGACCCGGAACTGGCCATCGCTACGTTGGCTGAGCTGCCCGCGTCCATCCGTCCGCACCTGGTGGTGGCCGGCGATGCTTCGGCTGATTTCGCCGGTTACACCGCGCAACTGCACGCCCTGGTCGCCGACTTGGGCCTGGTGGGGGAGGTGAGCTTCCTCGGCTCACAATCGCGGACCGAGCTCGCCAGGCTCTTTCGTGGCGCCCGGGTAGTGCTGGTGCCCTCGCATTCGGAGACCTTCGGACTGGTGGCGCTGGAAGCAGCGGCCAGCGGGACGCCGGTAATCGCGGCGGCCTCGGGTGGGTTGCGCGAAGCGGTGGCTCACGGCGAAACCGGACAGCTGATGGATTCGCGCGCGCCGTCCGATTGGGGACGGGCTTTGACCGAGCTCCTCGCCGACGACCGGCGACTGGCCACGATGGGGGTGGTGGCCAGGGTGCATTCGCGGCGCTTCGATTGGCGCTGGACCGCCCAACAGCTGGCCGCGCTCTTTGCCGACTTGGTGGGGGGCTGAGATGTTCACTCCCGGCGAGCGGATCGTGTTCTTCCATGCCCACCCCGACGACGAGACCTTGGCCACCGGGGCGCTGATCGCTGGCCTAATCGCTGCCGGGCACCCGGTGGCGGTGGTGACTGCCACCCGCGGTGAGCGCGGCGCGGTGATGCCAGCCCTGGCTGCGTTGAGTGGCGCCGCTTTGGTGGCGCAGCGCGAATGCGAGTTGCGGCGAGCCCTCGAAGACCTTGGCGTCACCGACCGCGCCTGGCTGGGCACCGCCCCGGCGCGGGCGGCCGGGCTGCCGCAGCGCCGCTATCTCGACTCCGGCATGCGCTGGGTCACCGACACGGTGGCTGGCCCCGGCCAGGACGCCGGGCCGGACAGCCTCAGCTTGGCCCCGGTTGAAGCGGCTGCCGCCGATCTGGCGGCTTTTCTGGCCAGCTATGAAGCCGCTGCGCTGATCAGCTACGACGAGCTGGGTGGCTATGGCCATCCGGATCACGTGGCCTGCCATCACATCGCCCGGGCAGCAGCCACCGACGTCCGGTTCATCGAGCTGGTTTCCGCGGCTCGCCAAAGCCAAGCCGGGGTGGTGGTGTTGGGTTTCCCGGAGCAGGACGGACACCTCCGGCGGGCTTTGGCCAGTTATCCCAGCCAGTTCGCGGTGCACGGCGATACGGTGATTCACGTTGGCGGTCAATCCCAGCCGATCACGACCACCTGTTGGTTGCGAGAGATCGAATAAACCGCGGAATCGCGGTGTTCTTTCCAACAGCGAATGGCTGGGCGGCGCTGCCTCGTCGCCGTCACCAAGACAAGCCAGCATCGCGTGAGAGCCAAGGAGTACCAAGTGCGCAGAGTAGCGATCATTGGAGCCGGACCGTCGGGGCTGTTTGCCGCCGGTCAGTTGGCCAACCAGACCCAGGTCGAGGTGGCCATCGATATCTTCGACCGGCTGCCAACCCCTTTCGGCCTGTTGCGTTACGGCGTTGCCCCTGATCACGACTCGGTCAAGGCAGTGGCCAAGACCCTGGCGGCAGCTTTCGACTCGCCGCGGGTGCGCTTCTTTGGCTTGGTCGAGGTGGGCAAGCAGGTGCAGGCCAGCGAACTGCTGAAGTGCTACGACGCGGTGATCTACGCCTACGGCTCGGAGTTGGATCGCAAGCTGGGCATTCCCGGTGAGGCTGAACTGGACGGCAGCCGCTCAGCCCGCGAGTTCGTTTCCTGGTATTCCGGCCATCCCGACGCGATCGCTCAGGATCTGTCGGGGGTTCGCAACGCCGTCGTGGTGGGTGTGGGCAATGTGGCGGTCGATGTGACCCGCATTCTGCTGAAAGACCCCGACGAACTCAGCGTCACCGACATGCCCGACTCAGTGCTCGCCGCCCTGCGTGATACCCGGGTGGAGAACGTTTGGCTGGTCGGCCGCCGCGGCCCGGAGGTGGCCGCCTTCACCAGTATCGAGCTGCGGGAGTTGCTGGGGCTCTCAGGGATGGACACGGAACTGATCGGTGCCGATCTCGACGCCATCGATACGGACCTTCTCGACCGCAAGGCCAAGGCGAATGTGGAGGCGATCGCTAAGGCGATCTCGATCAAACTTCCCGGCGCCAAGCGGCACCTACACCTGTTGTTCAACCATCGTCCGGTGGCCATTACCGGTGACGGCCAAGTCGAGGCGGTGGAGTTCGAATCCAACCTCGACGGCTCTCGCTTCGAGGTGCCAGCCGATTTGGTGCTGCGTTCCATCGGCTACTACGGCGTGCCGCTGCCCGGCGTCCCTTTCTCCGACGGACGGATCCTAAATCTGGAGGGCCGGGTGCTCGATGATGACCTGAGCGCCCGTCCGGGTGAATACGTGACCGGCTGGATCAAGCGCGGTCCCAGCGGGTTGATCGGGGCCAACAAGAAGGATTCGGCCGAAACGGTAGCCAACTTGGTGGCCGATCTTGTTGAGGCCCCAGCCCGCCAGCTCAGCGATCCTGATGAGCTGCTGACTGCCAAGGGGGTCACCTGGAGCACGCTGGAAGACTGGCGCCGGATCGATGACGCCGAAATCGACCGGGGTGGCCTGCGAGGCCGCGAGCGCACCAAGATCGAAGCCTGGCATGAGCTGCTCGATCTGGTCTTCGCCGAGCAGGGTGCGAGGGTCAGCTGACCCGGCCCGTAGGCTGGCGGCCGTGATCAAGCACATTGTGATGTGGCGCTTCGCCGACCACGCCGCCGGCGCCGACAAAGCCACCAACCTCGAGCTCGCCAAACAACAGCTGTTGTCTTTGGACGCCCTAGTGCCGGGCATGTTGAAGTTGGAGGCGGTAGTGCCCCAGGATCCGTTCGAGCACAGCTACGACCTGCTGCTTTATAGCGAGTTCACTTCGGTCGAGGCGCTCAAGGCCTATGCCGGCCACCCCGATCACCTGGCCGTGGGACGGTTCATCACCGAGGTGAGAACCGAAAGGGTCTGCGTCGACTACGAGGTGTAGTCCTAGGAGTCGCCGAAAAGTAGCTTCTCGCTGGCGGCAACGATCAGGTCGTAATACTGGCTGGGCTCGATGACGTCGTAGCCCCAGAACTGGAACCGTTCGGTGAACAAGATGCCCATCAGCATGTGCCAGGCGGCCACGCCCACCACTGCGGTTTCGGGCTGTACCTGCAATCCGGTCGAGGCTAGGAACTCCCGCAAACCAGTGAGATCGGCGGGATACTCCGCTTCGGTCACCCGCGGGCGAATACCGGCCGCCTCAGCATCAGCGGCCAGTTCGGCCAACAGGATGTGCAGCTTGATGCCGGAAGACATCGTCTCCTCGGTTGGCACGTGGTAATCGCGCGGCGGCGTGCCGTTGATCAGAATCCACTCATGCGGATGGTCGAGACTCCACTGCCGCAAGGAGTAGGCGAATGCCCGCCAGCGTCCACGAAGGTCGGCCTTTGGCACCTCATCGTGAGCCTTCTTGACCGTCTCGGCCATATCGAGATAGGCGTGGCGGAAGAGGATGTTCAGCAGGTCTTCGCGGCTGGTGACATAGCGATAGAGCGCGGAAGGCACCAGATTCAGCTCGCGGGCCAGGCCGCGCACCGAAAGGGCTTCCTGACCCCCGGCGGCCAGCAGCTTGCTGCTGGCTTCGAGGATTGCGCGCTGGGTTACTTCGCGCCGTTGGGCCCGGCTGGTCATTACACCTCCGCGTAAGTGGCAGCCTCCATTCTGGCATGCCACCGCCGCGCCTGACTGTTGCCGGACGGAGGTTCAGGGGCAACTTTCAGTAAAGGCGCGGTGCAGTTGGCGGTGGAGGCGGGTAGCCACTGGGTGGCGGGGACGGCGGCACTGCGTCGCCCGAGTAGCCGTACCCGGGCGGCGGTGGGGGTGGATAGGCGTAGCCAGCGGACCAGGCAGGCGGTGGCAGCCGTTCCAGGCCGACCTGGAAGCGATAGACCACGATGGAAAACAACCACAGCAGCGGGCTGGTGACCAGCGTCAACAGTTGGCCAGCGGCCATCGCTAGCGCCGTTGGCGTGAACACGCTCGGATCGCCCGGGTCGGAGTAGGCGATGTCGGGGTTGAGCGTGGCGAGGCTAAACGGCGCGAAAATGCTGCCGACCACGAACCCGATCAGGCCCACCAGCACCAGGGCGCCGAAGATCGGGCCTCCGACCCCCCTGGTGAGCTGCCAGGACCGCTTGAGTGCGGTGAAGCCTTCGAGTCGCTCCAAAGTTGCTGCGGGCATGAACAGAAAGAGCCGCACCTGGAGCACGATCGAGACGACCCAGGCCACCAACAACATGAAGACGATGAACAACAGCAGCAGCACGAAAGCCCCGGCAGCCTCGGCATCGCTGATGGCGGCCCGCCGGGTGGCCTCTAACGTCCAGCCGACGCTGGCATAGGCGATCCACTGCAGCGCTCCGAGCAGCAGCCAGGCTGGCAGCACCCGAATGAAGACGCCCCGGGTCTCAGCTAGGGCGGCCCGTAGGCCGAGGTGGCGCCCCTCGGCGGCCGCAGTGGCGCGGGCGGCGATGGCGGCACCGGCCTGGGTGCTGGCCAGTCCGGCCAGCACGCCACCCCCGACCACAATGGCTGGCACCAGCACGAAGAGGGCCGAAAAGGTGCCCGCGTAGAACCCAACCCGCAACCTCGGCAGGCCCACGAAAGCCAGCAGCACCGCCGAGATGAGCTGAATGATCGTGGGGACGGCGGCGGCAGCCAGCAGCCCCCCATAGGGGCGGGCCAGCTCGAAGGTTCGACGCTGGGCGACCGAGAAGTCGAGCCGTCGTCGGACGCCACCTGCCGCGGGGGTGGTCATGGTTCGAATGCTACCGGCGGGCCCCAGATCTGAGGCCACGCGGCAATGATGGCCGGATCAGCTAGCCACGGCGCCTAAGATTGCTTCGGGTTCGGCCGACGCAGCTGGCCCGCGTGAACCCATCTTGGAGGAAACAATATGGAATCCGTCAGTCGACGTGTCCTGGTCATCGGCGCGGTGGGAATCGCAGGCGCCGCCGTCGCTGGCTGCGCCACCCAGCCGGCAACGCCCAGTGCTGGCCCCACCGGTGCCGCGCCCACCACCACCGGCCCGGTTACCGACACCACCCCCCGCTGGCCGCTGACCGGCAAGCCGCTGGCGTCGGCTGAGGATGCCAAACGAGTGGCAGTTGCGGTCAAGGTGCCTGACAACAAGCGTGAGCACATCCACAACGGCATGTTCGTCCAGCAGGGCATTAATGAGGCCGACATCGTTTTCGTCGAGAACGACGGCTACTCCTCCTTGCCCTCCGGCGAGGCTGGCACCCGGCTGATGCCGGTGTTCCACTCCGACTACGCCGAGTCCGTTCAGGCGGTGCGGTCGATGCGGCCGGTGAACGCCGCCCTGTTCTCCCCGATCACCGGCATTCTCGGCAGTACCGGTGGCACCGGTTGGGTGCTGCAGTACATGAAGGCCTTTTCGAGTTACTTCACCCCGATCGACTATGGCCAGGCCAAGAAGGCTTTCGGTGGCAAGCTGGTCGCCTACGGGATCAACAGCAAGTTCGTGTTCCGGATCGGCGGCTCGTCCTACTTTGACAAGGCTGTGACCTGCCACCCGGCCAAACTGGCGACTTTGGCGAAGAAGTTCACCGATGGTCCCCAGCAGCACTACTTCCCGTGGGCTGATGAGGAGAAGGCCAGCACCGTCAACGGGCAGCCAGCCACCACGGTGAAAGTGGGGTGGGCGAAGAAGATGAACTGGACGATGACCTACCTCTGGAATGAGGACAAGAAGCTCTACTACCGCAATATGCCTTGGGGGGCACACAAGACCGTTGGCGGCGAGAAAGTGACCACCGAGAACATCATGGTCATCCTCTCCCCGATCGTTCAGGGTCGGATCAACTCCAAGACCAACACCATTACCCCTGGTGGCTCGCATCCCGAGCCGATCTACAAGGTGATCAATGGCACCGGGAAGTTCCACTACGCCCACGCCGGCAAGTACGTCACCGGCACCTGGACCAAGGGCGCAGTGAATGAGACCTTCAAGTTCACCTTGGAGGACGGTTCCCCGCTGCAGATGGCTCCGGGGCGCACCTTCGTCGAACTGCCCGTTGCCAGTGCGAAGGTCACCTTCAAGGGCTGAGGAACTTCGCCGCCTGAGACTTACCGCGGACGGACGTGGCCAAAGGGCTGCGTCCGTCCGCGTTTGTGCTGAGGCCGGTCAGGCGGGCTGGTGCGGGTGAGGGCGTCGATCTGCGATGCTGGCCTCGCAGGTGGCCCCACTGAGGTGAGTCGGAGAAGGCGGAGCATAGATGAGCGAGGTTTCGGATTCTGTTCCGTTGAAGCGAGTGCTCTTCCTGTTCTCCGACACCGGCGGCGGACATCGGGCACCGACCGAGGCGATGATCGAAGCTCTGGAGTTGGAGTTCCCCGGGCGCTTCGAAACCCGGATGGTGGATTTCTTCCGGCAGTACTACCCGAGCCCGCTCAAATACGCCCCGGAGCTTTACCCGCCGATTTCGCGGGTGCCCAAGGCCTGGGGGCTGTCGTTCAAGGCCTCCGATGGCAAGAGCCGCTCCAAGGCGGTCGCTACGTTGACCTACCCCTACGTCCGCCGAGCCATCAGCCGGCTGTTGGCGGAAAACCCCACCGACCTGATCGTCTCGGTGCACCCGTTGGTGAATCAGACGCTTATGCGGGCAATGCGACGCTCGCCGCGTCCCTACCTGGCTGTGGTGACCGATTTGGTTTCCACCCACGCCTTCTGGTTCGACCGCCGCGCTGATCTGGTGGTGGTGGCCACTGAGCAGGCCAAAGAGAAGGCCATGGAGTACGGCATCGCCGAGGGCAATCTGCGGGTGATCGGACTGCCGGTGCGGGAGTCGTTCAATCACCGACTGTCCGACCCGGCGGCATGGCGCTCCGAGCAGGGCTGGGCGAATGATCGTCCGGTGATCCTGCTGGTCAGCGGTGGTGATGGCATGGGCCCGGTGAAGCGGGTGGCCAAGGCGATCAGCGAAGCCGGACTGGCAGCGAGTCTGGTAGTGATCTGCGGTCGCAACGAGGAACTGAAGGCCGAGCTGGAGCGGGTGAAGTGGCAACTTCCGGTGCACCTGTACGGCTTCGTCAGCGAAATGCCGAAGTTCATGGCGGCCGCGGACATCGTGGTCACCAAGGCTGGGGCCGGGTCGATCAGTGAGGCCTTCATCTGTGGCCTGCCGATCATCATCTACGCCAAGCTTGCTGGTCAGGAGGACGGCAACGTCACTTATGTGGTGGAGCACAACGCTGGGGTCTGGGCGCCCCGTCCGCGTGAGGTCACCGATGCGCTGCGCACCTGGATTGAGGACCCGGCAGCTAGGGCCGAGGTGGCTGCGGCCAGTGCCAAAGTGGCTCGTCCGGACGCGGCCCGTAGCATCGCCCGGGTGATCGCCGACCAGCTTGGAATCAGGTAGTTCACAGGCGACACCAAGCTGGGCCGACTACTCTCGAAGTTTGAACCCCAAGGAGTAGCCGGACTTTGACCGAAGAAAGCAAGACCAGTACCGCCCAGACCGACGATGGCGACAAAGAGCCGCTGAAGGTCACCTTTTCCCTGCCTCAGATCCTCGGCGGCGCCCTCGCGGCCGCCACTGCAGCGACCATCGGCTCCACGTTGGGGGTGGCCGGCACCATCATTGGGGCCTCGGTCGCCAGCGTCATCGGTGGCGTGGCCGGCACGCTCTACAGCGCCGGGTTGGACCGGACGCATCGCCGGGCCAGGACGGCGATGAAGCGCGTCTACTCCCGCGTACGGGTGGCAGAGCCCTCCGACGGGGAGACCGCGGCCACGGCTGAGGGAATGCCCGAGGCCCCAGACGAAGTGGCGGCGAAGACCGAGGTGCTGGCAGCGCCGACGGGGAGCGAGGGGAGCGAGTCGAGGCGAGATTGGCGCCCGATCTTGAAGCGGATGGCAATCACAGTGGTGGCCATCTTCGTGGTGACCCTCGGCGTGATCACCGCTATCGAGCTTGGTCTGGGCAGCTCGCTTGACGGCTCTGGCGGCACCACCGTCGGGCAGGTCACGGTGCCGAAATCCCGACCCACGCCCACTGCGACCGAGACTGTCACCGTCATGCCCACGCCAGCGGCCAGCCCCACCGGGCCGGCACCATCGCCCAGCCAAACCCCGAGCTTCAGCCCCACCCCGGAGCCGTCGATCTCGGGCGCGTCCGAGCTGCCCACCGCTACCGCCACCTGAGAAGCACCCTGTCGCGTAGTGCAGCCCAATGCCTAGACTCAAGTTTCATGAGGAGTTTCGGCACCGGTTTTCGCGTGGCAGTGCTCGGGTTGGGCCTCGGTGGCCTGCTGGCCAGTTGCGCTGCGCCGCCCCCGCCAGCTGTAGGTCCCTCGCCTCGCCTCTCCGCCAGCGCTTACGCGGCCAAGCTGGGCGTGAATGCCGACCTGACCGGGTTGCAGATCTTTCCCAAGAGCAACCCTTGGAACACCCGCATCGACAAGTCGAAAGTCGACAAGAACTCCAAGAAGCTGATCAAGGGGATCAAGGGCAAGCTGCACGCCGACTTCGGCGCCGATTGGGACGGCGGGCCGTTCGGCATTCCCTACGTGGTGGTGTCGGGTAGCCAGGCGAAGGTGCCGGTCAAGTTCTACTGGGCCGACGAAAGCGACAAGGGTCCCTACCCAATCCCGACCAATGCCCCGATCGAGGGCGGTGCGAAATCTGACGGTGACCGCCATGTGCTGGTGCTCGATCGGGACAACAAGCTGCTTTACGAAATTGGGAATGCCTATCCCAAAGATGGCGGCGCCTGGTGGCAGGCCGGGGCCGGGGCGAAGTTCAATCTGAACTCCAACAAGCTGCGTCCAAAGGGCTGGACCAGCGCTGATGCTGCCGGTCTGCCGATCCTTCCCGGCCTGGTGCGCTACGACGAAGTTGCTTCGGGCAAGATCACCCACGCGATCAGATTCACCGTCGCCAAGACCCGCAAGGCCTACATTTCCCCAGCCCGGCACTACGCCAGCAACAGCCGCAGCTCAAGCCTGCCGCCGATGGGCATGCGGGTGCGGCTGAAGAAGAGCTTCAAGATCTCCTCCTACCCCAAGCAGGCTCGGGTGATTCTGCAAGCAATGAAGACCTACGGACTGATCCTGGCCGACAACGGCAGCAACTGGTACGTCTCCGGCACCGCTGATGACCGCTGGAATGACGCGGCGCTGAACACTTTGAAGAAGGTGCCCGGCAGCGCCTTCGAAGTGGTCAAGATGGGCAAGATGACCAAAGGCTGAACATCGGCGTTCGAGTGGTCAGAGCAGAACCCTTCGACAAGCTCAGGGAACTGGCCACCAGGTGGCTGAGCTTGTCGAAGCCTCGGGGAGCTCTGGTCAGTGAGCACGGGTGAGCCGATATCGAGCCAAAGCTTCGGCCCGTTCGGTGGCGTGATCCAGGATTGGTTTGGGGTAGCCGTGCGCGTAGCCGTCGGAGGCATTGCCGGGACGGTGCACCGCCGCGCCGCCAAGATGGGCCAACTCAGGTACCCAGGCGCGCACGTAGTCACCAGACGGGTCGAACCGCTCGCCCTGTGAGGTTGGATTGAACACCCGGAAGTAGGGGGCGGCATCGGTGCCAGTGCCAGCCACCCACTGCCAGCCGTGCACGTTGGAGGCCAAGTCGGCGTCCAACAGGTGCTCGGCAAAGTGGGCCGCGCCGTGCGGCCACCAAAGGTGGAGGTCCTTGGTGAGGAAGCTGGCGCTGATCATCCGTACCCGATTGTGCATCCAGCCGGTGGCCAGCAACTGCCGCTGGCCAGCATCGACGATCGGATAGCCAGTGCGTCCCTGGCGCCAGGCTTCAAAGCCCGCATCAGGCTGGTCGTAGGTCAGTGACAACGGCTTCAAATCAGCGGTGAGCGATTCTGGGTGGCGCCACAACACTTCGGCATAGAACTCCCGCCAGGCCAGCTCGGCGATGAACCGCTCCGGCCCGGCCCCACTGCGCCCCGTCAGGTCAGCTAGCAGGGTGCGCGGATGCAGCACGCCGAGCTTCAGGTAGCTCGACAGCTGGGAGGTGCCAGCCAGGTCAGGGCGGTCCCTGGAGGTGTGGTAATCGGCTAAGCCGTCGGCGCTGAACTGCGCCCAGCGGGCCAGCGCGGCCCGCTCGCCAGCCGGGGGGAGCGGCACCGGGCTGGCGGTGATCGCGTCCGCTACCAATCTCCAGGCCTGAGGGTCGCTATCGGCGGCCAACAGAACCGGCGGTCGGCGAAGGCGGGCCGGTGCGGGCCAGCCGTACTCCCACCACGCTCGCTGGAAGGCGCTGAACACTTTGAAATCGCGGCCGCCCTTGGTGGTCACCCGTCCCGGGGTTACGGCGTAGGGCGAGCCGGTCTCCTGCCAGGCGATCCCGCCGGCGGCCAGGGCCGCTCGCACGGCTTGGTCGCGGACGCCGCCGCCGGGCTCGGTCTCGGTGGAAACGTGGACGACAGTGGCTCCCACTTCGGCGGCCAGTTGGGGGAGGACCAATGCCGGATCGCCGATGCGCAGGCACAGCCGGCCGTCGAGGTCGGCGGCCAGCGCCTGCAGGTTGGCCGACAGCCAGGCCGTTCGGTTGGGACCGGCGCTGGCCAGGATCCTCGGGTCGAGTACGAAGCAGGCCAGCACCTCGCCAGCGGCGGACGCGGCGGCCAAGGCGGGTTGGTCGAAGGTGCGCAGATCGCGGCGGAACCACATCAGCGTGGTCATCGTTGCGGGGCTTTCCCGGTGGCAGTGTTCATTGCGGCTCCAACCTAGGCCCCCTCGGAGATGCCGGAAAGGGAGACACCGAGAACCCTGTGCACCCAAATGCTTGGATCTGCCGTCGATGCCTGGGAATATCTTGTGAACCCCCTTTGAGGAGACGCGATGGGCAACCGAGCGCGCCTGGCTGGCATAACTGCCGCTGCCGCGTTGGCTTCGGGCGGCCTGGTCTTCGGATCCGGGCTGCTCGGAGCCAGGGTCCAGGCCGGCTTCGGCGGCGTCTTTCGCGCCCAGGCGACTTTGCTTAGCCCCGCGCGGGCTGCCTTCTTGATCTGGTCACTGGTCTATCTGGGCCTGTTCGCCTTTGTGGGCTGGCTGTGGTTCGCCGATGACGGCGAGCGTCCGCGTGTCGACGCCATCTTGGCTCCGGCGGCTTGGGCACTGGGCCTGAACGGGGCCTGGCTGGTGGTGATGCAGTTCGCGGACAACAACCTGGCGGCTTTGTGGGGCGGCGTGGTGATCGCGATCGGAATCGAAGTGAGCCTGGCGCTAGTCCTGGTCCGGCTGAGTGCCGCGGAAGCGACTGATCGGCTCGAGCTGGTTGTTGTCGACGGCACCTTCGGGCTCTATTTGGGCTGGACCACGATTGCGGTGGCGGCAAATATTGCCGCCGCGGGGCACGCGTCCGGCCTGCACCCGGCGCCGATGTCGGCGGCAGTGATCGCGGCCGCAGCGCTGCTGGTGTTGGCACTGGTTGGAGTGTTGTTCGCCCGCAATCTTGGTGGACGTTGGAGCATTGGTGTGGCGATGGCTTGGGGTCTGGGTTGGATCGCCATCGGACGTCTTTATGGTGAGCCGGCCTCAGCTGTGGTGGGGGTTGCGGCCGGACTCGCTGGAGTGCTCGTGGTGGGTGCCACCGCAGTGGCCCGCCTGCGGGCCGCCCGGCGCTGATCAGGTCGCGGACGGCCACCCTGGAGTCTGAACCGCGATGCCTCCGGTGTGCACCAGCCGAGCAGGTAACTCACGCTGGGTGAGCCATCGGGGTGCATCGTCGCCCATGGCAAGGGCCGTGAGGCAGGCCGCTTTGGCCCGTTCGCAGCTGTGGGCGGCAACGGCGGTCGAATGCCAGGTCCGCGGCCGGGGCCGCAGCCCGGCCGCAGCTGGCCAGCGGGGCGCCGGTGCGGATGCGCTGGCCAGTCCACCGGGCCAGGCCATGGTGATGGTGTCTGAGCCGGTGGGGGTGGGCTGGCCAGTTTCAATCTCAATCCGCCAGCCGGCTGGCGGCAGTTCGCCTGCCACCGCGATGTCGCCGCCAAGATTCACCAGGACGCCGATCCCCAGCTTCGAACTGCACGCCTCGGCGATCCGATCAGCCGCCCAAGCCCGAGCGAGCGGCCACACCTGCAGCCGACTGCCGCTGGGCAAGGTCAGGGTCCGGTCGTCTTCATCGAGGACTATCCCGGGTTGAATCAGCTCGCCCGCTGAGGCCTGGACGGTCACCGGCACCAGCCCCTGGCTGAAGACCTCGGCCCTGCGGGCGGCGGCCACGGCTTGAGCGAGCAGCTTGCTGATCGGCTGCGGTCCGCAATCGGTGAGCTGGTGAACCTCGGCCTCCGGACGGTCCGGCGAGCAGACCCGCTCGAGGGCGTCCACCCCCTGTCGGGCCAGTTCGGAGGCCAGCGCGAGATCCCCGGCATTCAGGGTGAGCAGCTCATACCAGCCGCTGGCGGTTTCCCAGCGGTCGCTGGCCACCATGTCAGCGCGCGCCGGTGCGGGTGTGCGCCGTCGGAGGTCGCATTGCGGTGCTGCGTTGGGGACGGACGGTGGCGACCGGCTCGCGAGGTGGAGCTGCGGTGAACCAGCCAGCGGGCTCGCCAGTTGCTGAGGATTGATGGCGGTGCAAGTAGCTCACGGTGGTGGCTTGAGTTGCGAGCGCTGGCTGGGTCATGTTGGGAGTCTCGGCTCCCGAGTTGTGCCACGCCTGTGGAGCAGCTCGGCGCTGGGTGTCAGCCAACCTCGGAGGCTGACACCTCTATCGCCTCCGGCACCCCATCGGGGGCTTTGGTGCTCTCGTTTCGGACCCGCTTGGCGATCCGGCTGAGCGCAACGTCAGTGATGTTCAGGAAGTTTGCCAGGTCTCGCTGGGTGACCCGGTTTACCAGGCCGGGGTGCTCGGTGAGTAGATCCCGGTAGCGCTGCTCCGGCGTGCTGCGAAGCCAAGCGACATCGGCCTGCAGAGTGGTGGCATGCATCACCGAGAGCGCGGCGATGAGTCGTGACCAGGCCAGATGCTGGGTGGCCAGATGATCGACCACCCGGAAGCTCACCCGGGCCAGCAGGCTCGTCTCTAGCGCGGTGACGGTGTGGATCGTCTCAGCTTCAACTGCGGCCTGGATGGTGTTCGAACGCGGATGAAGACCTCGAATAGCCGCCCTGCGTACTCCCTCCATACCCAGGGCGGTCATCGAGGCCAATACGTCGCCCTCTTCAGGGAAGAAGACGGTCGCGTTACGTCGTCCGCCCTCGACGGACATTTGCGCCTTCAACAGGCCGTGCTGAACGAAGTATATGTATGGGTGAATCTCGCCGGCGGAGAACAAAACGTTCCCGGGCTCGACCCGGACCATCTTCACGTTGGCCGCGAAAAGGTCCCACTGGGGCAGCTCGGCGGCCGCGTAGGCCTCGAGTAGAAGTCGGAGACTTCGGAGAGCGTGGCCCACTACTGCGTCTTCGACGTTCACGGTCCCTCCAGCCCAGTCCCAGTACGAGGGCTCGGGCATTGATCGGGATCAACGCCGAGCCCCTTCTTCTTGATACAGGTTAGTGGCCAGATAGGTTCAAAGCGAGCAAATCTGGCAGATTGGCCGCGATACCTGGCGGGGCTTGGCGCACTTGCGTCAATCAGGTAGACGGGGGGGACTGGTGCTGTCCGGCGTCCTTACGCGGAGGGCTGGAAAGTCGGCTGGGCGAGGGCTTTTGTTGCGCATTGTCGCGGCAATTTGCCTAGCCACCTTGCTTTGGGCCACGGCCCAGGTAGGCGAGGCCTATCCCGATTCCGCCCCAGTAACTATCGATCTCACCGCAGATGCGGGTCAGGATCCCTATCAGGTTGGGGCCCGGGTCGACTTTCGGGCCACGGTGGCCTGTGCTGCGGCGACCTCCTGCGGGGTGGTCAAGGTGACGGTGAGTCTCGACCCGAACCTCAGTTACGAGTCACATTCGGTCATCACCGCGGTGCGCGGAGGGCCGACCACTAACGCCACAGTCCAAGTTGCCACCGCTGCCAACATGCTGGTGTTCACCATCGGCACCGACTCGGTCGGGTTCGGAAGCGGTGAATATGTGGTCTTTCCGATCTCGGCCCGCGGGGCCTCGATTCCGGCCGATGCCAAGCTGAAGATCGGTGCAATCGCTGAGGCTGCTGGCGGTACCTCGGCCGCCGAACTGGTGATCTCCACGGCGCCCGGCCCGGGCCCGAATGATGCGAGCAAGGTGAGTGTCAGCGGCTGCGTCTGGTGGGACGCCGACCGGGACGCCGCCATGGGCGCCACCGAGTTGGCCCAAAGCGGGATCGCCGTGGCGTTGCACGACGTCGGCGGTGCCCGGCTTGAGGAGCGGGTCACCGACGCCGCAGGTTGCTACGTCTTCACCGATCTGGACGCAGGCGGCAGCTACCGGCTGGCGATCACCCGTCCCGACGGTGCCGCTTTCGCCAAAGCTGCAGCGGCATCAGTGGTTGACGCCGCCGGGCTGGCGGACTTCACTGCACCGGCTAGCGGCGCTAATGCCGCCACCGCTGCCACCGCAGACCTCCGTGGCCTGAACGCCGGCCTGGTGTCCTACAACCTGGAGCTTGTCGAAAGCCTGTCGACGACTGGCGCTATCGGGCCAGGTGAGACCGTCCGCTTTCAACTGGTGGCCACCAACACCGGCAACTCTGCGGCCCTGGCCGGCTGGCAGGTCTCAGTCGTGCTGCCGAAGAAGCTGACGCTGATTTCGCTGAAGGGAAGCGGCTTCGACTGCTCGGGCGCGACCTGCATCGCCAAGGCGCCGTTGGCCGCTGGGGCGAGTTCGGCCACCATCACGCTCACCACTCGGGTGGCCGACGGTGCTACCGGTGAGCTGTCGGTAGTCTCCTACCTCCGTCCGTCGGCCGACGATGTGGCCGAGTCGGTGCCGCTGGGCACTACCCCTGGCCCGGAGACCAATACCGAGAATACGGCGACTGACAATGACGGCCGAACGGTGATCGAGGTCAAAGGGGCCACGGACTCGCTGGCGGATACCGGTAGCGATGGTGTTTTAACTGAATTGGCTCTCGGCGCGCTCTTGGTGGTGGCAGGTGGCGGCCTGCTGCTAACCAGGCGACGGCGAGCAGCGAACTGAGCTCGGCTCCCCATAGAGCCGGTTCGCGGGCGGGCGCCCGGACCTTCGGGTTCGGGCGTTTGCTTTTGTCAGCTGACTACAGGTTTCGGCAAATGGTGAAGGTCAAAGCAATGACGCCCAGTGCCGACATCCAGACCCGTTGATCGATCAGCCAGCGGGGCAGGCGCACCCTGGGCCCACCGACGGCTTCCACCACCCAGAACACCGCCGCCACGCCGACGCCCACCCCGACGCTGAAGACGAACGGGTTCGCTGCCCAGGCACCGGCGAGGTCGAGATCCAGCAGGTGGACCCCCATCGTGGTCGAGCCGCAGAAAGGGCAAAGCGTTCCGGTCAGCGCCCGCCACGGGCAGGGCAGGCCGACTCCGGTGAACCGAAAAGTGGCGCTCAGTCCAAGTCCGACCAGGCCTAAAGTGCCCAGCGACTTAAGTCGTCGACGAGCTTGGGTAATGGCCGGTGTTGCCGGTGCTGACACGGTTCAATTATGACTACATTCCACATTGGGGCCATCAGGCCCTAGGATCGTCAGCATCACTGCTCTACAGGGAGAGAAGCATGTCTGATCAGTACCCGACTTCGCCGGATCCGAGCGACGCCGTACCGGGCTACACTCCGCCCTCCGACCCCGGTAGCTACCAGGCTCCGGCCGGTGGATACAACGAACCGCCCGCGGCCGACCCGTACGCCACTCCGGCTGGCTCTTACCCGCCGCCGCCGGCGCCGAGCTACCCAGGTGGCTTCACTCCGGCTCCGACCGGCGCTGCTGGTGGCGCGCTGGCCGAATGGCCGACCCGTGCACTTGGCGGCCTCATCGATTACGTTGCTCCGAGCATCGTTATCGGCATCCTGGGCAACGTCTTGTCCAACGTGAACACCACGCTCGGTAGCGGGGTCAACTTCATTCTGGCCGTCGGCTGGTGGGTTTACCTTGGTTACCTCGTGGGCAACTACGGCGTCACCCCGGGCAAGGCCATCGCCAAGATCAAGATCGTCAGCGAGACCACCGGTGACGTCATCGGCGTTGGCCCGGCCATCGCTCGCCAGTTCGCTCACATCATCGACTCGATCATCTGCTACGTCGGCTGGTTGTTCCCGCTGTGGGATGCCAAGAAGCAGACCCTGGCCGACAAGATCATGAAGACGGTCGCGATCGACAACTCCGCTGATCCGAACGCTGGTCAGATCCGCTGGAGCTGAAACTCTTGTAAGTAGCTGGTTCGTCCGGCTGTCAGAGCGCCATCGCCCATCACGGGCGGTGGCGCTCTTGCTTTGCCCGGCGCTGACAGTCCGACGCCGATAGGTTTGGCCTCAGACGAGGAGGTCTAATGCGAGCGTTGGTCAAGACCGAGGCCGGTCCAGGGCTGAAGATGATCGAGGTGCCCGAGCCGACTTGTGGCGCCGACCAGGTGAAGATCCGGGTATTGCGAGCCGGTCTTTGTGGTACCGATCTGCACCTGGACGCCTGGGACGACTGGGCGGCGAGCACGGTGGTGGCGCCACTGACCATCGGCCACGAGTTCTACGGCGAGGTGGTTGAGGTAGGTGGCGAGGTGACCGGCATTCGACCAGGAGATCGAGCCTCCGGCGAGGGCCACATCGTTTGTGGCCGCTGCCGAAACTGCCGCGCCGGGCGGCGTCACGTCTGCATCAACACGATTGGTCTTGGGGTGAACACCGATGGGGCCTTCGCTGATTACGTGGTGCTGCCAGCAGCCAATGTCTGGGTGCAGCCTGAAGCCATCGATCCGGAGTTGGGCGCCATCTTTGATCCCCTCGGAAATGCCACCCACACCGCGCTCCAATGGCCGGTGGTTGGTGAGGACGTACTGATCACCGGCGCTGGTCCGATTGGGGTGTTGGCCGCAGCGATCGTCCGTCATGCCGGAGCCAAACACGTGGTCGTCACCGATATCAGTGACTATCGGTTGGAGCTGGCCAGGGCGGTGGGCGCTGATCTGTGCGTGAACGTCGGCGCCACCCGAATCGCCGACGCCCAGCGTGATTTGGGCCTGCGGGAGGGCTTCGACATCGGGCTGGAGATGTCGGGAGCATCCTCGGCGGTCACCGAAATGCTGGCGAACCTCAACCACGGTGCGAAGGTGGCCATGCTCGGGCTGCCAAAGGATCCCTACCCGATCGATTGGGGCCGGGTGATCACCCACATGATCACCATCAAGGGCATCTACGGCCGGGAGATGTTCGAGACCTGGTATTTGATGAGTTCGATGTTGGCCACCTCGGCAGCTTTCGCTGACGCGGTGCGCTCGGTGATCACCCATCGGTTCGCTGCCCAGGATTGGCGCCAGGCCTTCGAGGTGGCGCGAGCCGGCGAGTGCGGCAAGGTGATCCTCGACTGGTCCGGCAGCTGACCAAGGCCCGCGGCGTAGGGTGGCGCTCATGTACGGAGATGACTTGCGCGCTGGGTTGGCCACGACTCTGGACGAGATCCGCACGGCCGGATTGTTCAAGAGCGAGCGGGAGTTGACCACTCCCCAGGCTGCCCAGGTGGCCACCGCTGCCGGTCCAGTGTTGAACTTCTGCGCCAACAACTACCTCGGCCTGGCCGATCACCCAGAGGTGGTGGCCGCAGCTCAACAGGGGCTGACCGAATGGGGCTTCGGTATGGCGTCGGTGCGGTTCATTTGCGGCACCCAGACCGTCCACACGAGGTTGGAGGCCGCGCTCAGCGACTTCCTCGGTACCCAGGACACAATCCTGTTCTCTAGCTGCTTCGACGCCAACGGCGGTGTGTTCGAAGTGCTGTTCGGCGAAGACGACGCGATCATCTCCGATGAGCTCAACCACGCCTCGTTGATCGATGGCATTCGGCTGAGTAAGGCCGCTCGCTTTCGCTACCGCAATCGTGACCTGAGCGATCTGGAGGCCCAACTGCAGGCTGCCGCCGGCGCGCGTCGAAAGGTAATCGTCACCGATGGCGTGTTCAGCATGGACGGCTACTTCGCCCCACTGCCAGGCATCTGCGACTTGGCCGAGCGCTATGACGCGCTGGTGCTGGTGGACGATTCCCACGCGGTCGGCTTCATCGGCGAAGGGGGCCGGGGCACTCCGGAACTATTCGGAGTCAGCGACCGGGTCGATCTGATCACCGGCACCCTTGGTAAGGCGCTGGGCGGTGCTTCGGGTGGCTACGTGAGCGGCCCCGCAGAGGTGATCGCCCTGCTGCGGCAGCGAGCCCGTCCCTACTTGTTCTCAAATGCGGTGGCCCCGGCCACCGTGGTTGGCTCGCTGGCTGCCCTCGCCCTGGCCGCCGTTGCCAGCGCGGCGCGGGCCCAGTTGCAGGCCAACGCCGCGCTGTTTCGGGAGTTGATGACCCAGGCCGGCTTCGAGTTGCTCCCAGGGGAGCATCCGATCATCCCGGTGATGTTCCCTGGCCAGGACGGCGCCAGGCAAGCCGCCCAGATCGCCGAGCGAATGTTGGCCCAGGGGGTCTATGTGATCGCCTTCAGCTACCCGGTGGTGCCTGCCGGCAAGGCCCGCATTCGGGTGCAGCTATCGGCTGCTCATAGCCAGGCGGATGTGCAGGCGTGTGTGGCAGCGTTCATCGCCGCCCGTACCGAGTTTCAGCACTGAGCCTGCCAGACCTCTTCGCCGAACTCGATCCGGGAAGGTTTGACCGCGACGACGCAGTAGCGCGGGTCGGTCACGCCAGTGAAGTGCTTGGTCAGGGCGCCGAACCAGAAGCTCTCGCGCTCGGCCGTCTCGGTGCTGATGGTGGCGGTGCCGTCCACTCGGAGCCAGAGCGGGGAATTCACTTGAGTCGCCCCGAGCGTCAGGCAAACGTTGCTGTTGGCGCGCAGTTGCTCCACTTTGGCTGAATCCAGGTGGGTGCTGAACCGGATGACAAGGCTTTCGTCTGCGCGTCCCACCACGTAGCGCAACTGTGGGTGACCGTCCGGGGCGGCGGTGGCGAGGTTGATTAGTTGGGGGCGTCGGGCGAACTCGTAGATGCGATTTTCCAGGTCGGACATGGTGGGGTTCCTTTCGGGGTTGGTCAGGCTGGGCTTGTCGGTTCGGTTTCGTGGGCGAGGTTGCCCTCGATGCGCGCCAGCAGGTCAATCAGTAAGGCTTGTTCGGATTCGGTCAGCCCGCGCAGCACGGTTTCGACCAAACGTTGCGAGGTCCCCTGGAACGCCGGGAGGAGTTCTCGGCCCGCTGGGGTCAGCTGGATGCGCCAACTGCGCAGGTCGTCGCCGTCCTGGACGCGGCTCAGGTAGCCGCACTTCTCCAATGTCTGCACCACGCCGGTGACGGTCGACTTCGCCCGCCCGGTGAAGGTCACGATGTCCTTGATCGGTACTGGAGCCGACTGCCGGAAGAGGAAGGCCAGGACGCCGCCGTGGGCGGGTAGCACTCCGCGGACCCCACGGTGAGCGAGCTCGCGCTCGATCAGCAGGTTTCCCAACTCGTGGATGCGGGCCATTCGTTCAAACGCACCGCCAGGGCGTCGGCTGCGGGCAGTGCCGGGGTGCGCCCCGGGCGCGGGTTGAGCTTGAAACTTGGCCATAGTCGGATAATAGTTCGGGCCCGAACTAAAAATCAACTGGTCGACCGACCCAGTTCTGCGCCTCGGTCGAGCGGTGAATCTCGCTTCCAGTCGGGCGACCTGCTAGAAAGTTCACCGGTTTGCGTAACCAACCCCTCCCGCAGTGCGGTCTCTAAGGTGAGAGAGGACGGCAAATGACTATCAATGACAACGACATCTCCCGCTTCCTGGCCGGACAGATGGCAGACAACGATCCGGCACGGGCCGAGGTCGCTGCCTTCCTGCAGCGGCTGGACGCCGTCTATCCGACCGCTTCGACCACTGCGATGGAAGCTGACCACCTGGCGGCAGTGATCCAGGAGGCTCGGCAGGTGCGCGAGACGACCGCCCTGAGGGCTAACACCTCCTCCTCGACCCCGAGCAAGCCGCCCCGGCTGGCGATCGCCGCGCTGGCCGCGGCCCTGATTGCGCTTACTGCCGGTGTTGGCGTCGCTGCCGCGATGGGCGGCTCGTTCACCCAGCAGCCAGCCGCGGTGGAACTGGCCGCACCGCCAGTGGCCGAGCTGGCCTCGCCCACACCGGACCCGTCCTCCGCCGCACCCAGCCCCACCAAGGCTGTGGCTGACGATGACCAGGCTTCGGCGCCCAAGCCGAGGGTGACCAAGAAGCCGGCGCCCAAGCCGTCCAAGTCGAAGTCGAGCCCCAAGGCCTCCGATGATGACGACCACGGTGATGAAGATGATCATGAGGACGAGGACGAAGACGAGGACGAGGACGAAGACGAGGACGACTGATCAGACTCCCACTGGGTGACCCCAACCTGATCGCGCTGACCCGGCGATGACCATCGGCGATCGTTTCGCTGAGGTGCTGGCGGCCGCCCGCGATGGCGAGGATTGGGCCTGGGCTGAGCTGTATCGCGAGTTGGCGCCGGAATTGCTGCGCTTCCTCAACGCTCTGGGCGCCAACGACGCTGAAGACTGCCTTGGGGAGACGTTCGTCTCGATGGTGCGCCAACTGCCCGGCTTCGAAGGTGATGAAGCCGGATTGCGGTCGCTGGCCTTCATGATCGCCCGCAGTCGTTTGGTTGACTCCTGGCGCAAGGCTGGTCGATGTCCGCTCCAGACTGAACTGGATCACGGCACCGAGCCCACGATGCCGGCTGCTGATGCAGCGGCGCTCGATGACGCTGGAGTCAGCGAGATTCTGGCCGCGCTGAGCCCCGATCAGCGTTCGGTGGTGGTGCTGCGCCTGCTGCACGGCTTCTCGGTGGCCGAGACCGCCGAGATTCTGGATCGGTCAGCCGGTGCGGTCAAGCAGCTGCAACACCGCGCGGTGTCCGCGCTGCGCTCAGAGCTCACCGAATCGGGCGCGGCGGCGAGTCCACTGACCGAAGTTGGTGAAGTTTCCTGACCAAGGGCGTAACTTTCCAACCGGGTGCGGCGGTTACCCCGGCAGGAAGGGACGACTATGGGCGACGACAACACCGACTTCGACCGCTTGCTGGCGGGCGGAATCGGCGCTGACGACCCCAAGCTCAGCCAAGTGGCGGCCTTTCTCGACCGGGTGCAAACCACGCAGGAGCTGCCTGGGGTAGCTGAACTGGAAGCTGCGCACATCGCGCGCGTTCGCGCGTCCCTCCCGGTGTTGGGGACCCCCCGGACCCAGCACCGGGAGCGGCCGGCCAGCCGAACCCGTCGGTTGTTGGTTGGCCTAGCGGTGGGCCTGGTGGCCAGCCTGAGCACCGGGGCCGGCGTTGCCGCCGCCTTTGGGGTGAATCCGATCGAGGCCATCACCAAGCTGCCAGGGTTCCCCGCGCAGTTGCGTCCCGGCGGCGTTGATCCCAAGAACCCGAACGGGGCTGGCGACCCGACCTCAATCCCGCAAGCGACCGGCGTCCCGTCCGCGGATCATCCCGGGAACGGAAATGGCCAAACCGCTCAGCCCACCCAAGCCGGCGGACCGAAGCCGTCTGCCAGCAATAACGGGCGCGGCCAAGACAAGACTCATCCCACCCCCAAGGCGACCAAGGCGAGCGATAAGGCGAAGTCGGACGACGGTAGCCCGCGAGCCACCGACAAACCGTCGGCGACTCCGACCAAGAAGGACAAGTCCGACAAGGACAAGGACTGACCGGACTGAGCTGAGCGACCCGGGCACCCGTCATTGGGTACTTGAGGGTCTTGCCGGCTCTCGCACGCCGGGTTGGCATCCCCCGCCAACCCGGCGTTAGCCTTCTATGGACGTAGCACTCTCAGACCGGACACCCAGCAATGGCCATCGGCTCGCGTTTCCCGCAGGTGCTCCAGGCTGCCGCTGATGGTCTGGAGTGGGCCTGGGCCGAGCTGTACCAGGAGTACGCCCCACCGCTGCTGCGCTTTCTGCGCGGCCAGGGGGCGGCCGACCCCGAGGACCTTCTGGGGGACTGCTTCGTACAGATCGTGACCCACCTTGGTGATTTCGCCGGTGATGAGGCTGGCTTCCGGTCGTGGACGTTCACCATTGCCAGGAGCCGCTTGGTTGATTCCTGGCGCCGCGCGGGACGGCGTCCGGTGACCCCGGTGGCCGATCCGGCTCAGGTGGGTCGACCAGGCCAACACCACACCGAAGCCGCTGACATGCAGTTGCTCCAAGCTGGTGACGTGGCCGAGATTCTGGCCGTGCTCACCCCAGATCAACGCGCGGTGGTGAGCCTCCGCTTCGTCGATCGGTTCTCTCTGAGCGAGACCGCCGAGATCCTCGGCCGCAGCGAGGGCTCGGTGAAGCTGCTCCAACACCGGGCGATCCGAGCGTTGCGCCGGGCGCTGGGCTGAGCACTCAGCAGTGCTGCTCCCAGGCGTCCAGCTGCGGGTGTTTGCGGACGGTGGCGAACCCCGCGGGCACCTGTTTGCAGATGTCATCGATCGAGCCGGTGTACTCGACGTGGAAGACGGCCTTGCCTGCCTTCAGCAGCGGTAGGTAGGCGCTGCACTCGTCGTATTCCAAGCATTCCTCGTTTACCGCGAACTCGACCAAGCCCTTGGCCTTGCCGATGAGATCGGTGGCGTTCTTCAACCCGATCGCCAGGCCGCGCTGGTGTGCCGCCTTGCTCAGGGCCTTCAAGTAGGTCAGGGCGTGCTTCGACTTCAGCGGAAAGCCAGTCGCGGTCTGATAGCCGTCCATGTTGTCAGGATCGACCGCGTCGAAGCCCTGGGCCTTGCACTGATCCATCCGCTTCTTCATGATCGGCAATAGCTTTTTGGCCTTGCGGATGTCGAGCCACCGCTCGCCAGGCCAGCCGTCCAGCGGCTTGCCGAGCACCGACTTGGGGAATTTCTTCCGGTCAGCTCGCCAGTTCTCGTAGCCGCCAGCATTGAAATAGCAGATGACCTTCTTGCCCTGGGCGTGCAGTTTGGTGACTTGGGCTTTGGAGGTCTCCACACCGTCCAGATTGACGACGTTGGCCTGAGTTGCGGCCAGCTTGCCGGCGTACTGAATCTGCCAGGTCAGGCCGGGCTTGGGGCGCCAGATCTTCTTCGCCGCGGCCATCGGGCTGGTTTGGGCCAGCTGGGTCGTGGTGGGTGCCGCAGGCACGGTTGGGGGTGCGACGGCGCACGCGCTGAGCGTTAACGCGGCCGTGACCAGTAGGGGTAGTAGTCGAGTCACGACTCCATCCTGCCCGCAACTTGGGCGATGAGCGCTAGTCCCGCAGCCATTTCCGCCTCTGGGGCAGCGCCGAAGCCGAAGACGATGCCCCGGTGTTTGGTCGAACTCGACCAATACTGCGACAGCGGGCTCACCTGAACTCCTTCAGCGGCCAACTCGGCAACGACTGCATCCTCAGCGCGAATGGTTTCGACTACGGCGTGCAGTCCGCCGTCCATCGGGTAGACCCGCAACCCGGGACGTTCCCGCAGCGCGGCCACAACTTGGGCCCGCAGTCGTCGGTAGCGCTGGCGCATTCGTTGGGTGTGTAGGCGCAAGGCACCGCTACGCAGGTACTCAGCCATCGCCCGTTGGGCCACCAGGCCCAGCGGTTGGCCCAGATCGGCGCGCACCTCGGCGACCGCTGGCACCAGCCATTCCGGGAGGGCCAGGAAGCCGGTGGCCAGCGCCGGGGTCAGGGTTTTGGACAAGGTGCCCAGCAGCACCACCCGGCCAGTCGCCGGGTCGTCGAGCGCGGCCAGTGCTGGCAACGGCGAAGAGGTGTAGCGAAGTTCAGAGTCGTAGTCGTCCTCGATGATGACTACCTGGTTGGCGTGGGCCCATTCCAGCAACTCCTGGCGCCGGTCAATCGGCAGCGAGCCGCCCAGCGGGTACTGGTGGCTGGGGGTGACCAGCAGCACCTCCGGGGCGTCCGGACCGGTAGGCAGGGCGCTGGTGACCAACCCGTGCTCGTCCACTGGCAACGGCATCACGGTGGCGCCGAAGCGCTCTGGCACCCGCCGCAACGACGGGTAGCCGGGATCTTCAACCCCGAACCGCAGGCCGGTGGTGGCGCCCAGGGCCAGCAAGGTCAGCGCCAAGCCCTCGCGACCACCGGCGGTGACTGCGATTTGGGCCGGATCACGCACCACCGCGCGCATTCGGCGCAAGTGCTCGGCCCATTCCAGCCGCAATTCCGGCAGGCCAAGCGCGGGTGAGGCGGTATCAGCCGGGGCGTTGGCGGCGTGCCGCCAGGCGGCTTTCCAGGCCGGGCCGACCAGTTCTGCCGTCCAGGGGCGGCCAGGGCGGAGATCCAGGCCCGACGGCGGCTCGGGGTCAACCGGCCGAATGGAGGCCAGCGCTGGTGGGTGGACGCGGCGCAACAGCGGGTTCACGATTGTTGATCGACCCATGCTGGCACTCAGGTAGCCCTCGGCCAGTAACTGGTCGTAGGCGGCCGTCACCGAGCCACGCGACACCCCGAGGTGATCGGCCAGGGCCCGACTGGAGGGCACCGGGTCGCCTGGGGCCAACACCTGGGCCGTAACCAGCTCGCGGAGTTGGTTTGCCAGCTGTTCGGGCAGCGACCCGGCTCCCAGTTGGACGCGCAACGGGAGGGTGATTTCGGGGGTTCGCCGCATGCCTTCAGGATACTGGATCACCTACATTGGTCTAGTTCTGGATCTGGCGGGGGCCAGTAAGTGGCCTCAGGATGGGAGCATGACGACAATCACTGGAACTCGCGCGGTCAAGCGCGGCCTGGCCGACATGCTCAAGGGCGGCGTGATCATGGACGTGGTCACCCCCGAACAGGCTCGCATTGCCGAGGACGCTGGCGCGGTTGCGGTGATGGCGCTGGAGCGCGTCCCGGCCGATATTCGTTCCCAGGGTGGCGTGGCGCGGATGAGCGACCCTGATCTGATCGCCGGCATCATCGAAGCGGTTTCCATTCCGGTGATGGCCAAGGCCCGCATTGGCCACTTCGTCGAGGCTCAGGTGCTGCAGCAACTCAAGGTCGACTACATCGACGAGTCCGAGGTGCTTTCGCCAGCCGACTACCTCCATCACATCGACAAGCACGCTTTCACCGTCCCCTTCGTTTGTGGCGCGACCAACCTCGGCGAGGCGCTGCGGCGCATCTCCGAAGGTGCGGCCATGATCCGCTCCAAGGGTGAAGCAGGCACGGGCGACGTGTCTGAGGCGGTCAAGCACATCCGGACGATCCGGGCCGAGATCGCTGGGCTGCGGGCGGCTTTCGAGACTAACCCCGAAGAGCTCTACGTCGCCGCCAAGGAGCTGCAGGCGCCGATCGACCTGGTGCGCGAGGTGGCCGAGACTGGCAAGCTGCCGGTGGTGCTGTTCACCGCAGGTGGCGTGGCGACCCCGGCTGACGCCGCCCTGCTGATGCAGCTCGGAGCTGAGGGTGTGTTCGTCGGCTCGGGCATCTTCAAGTCTGGTGACCCGGCCAAGCGCGCCGCCGCGATCGTGAAGGCCACCGCGGCATTCGACGACCCGGCCGTGATCACCGAGACCTCCCGTGGCCTGGGCGAGGCGATGGTCGGAATCAACGTGGCCGACGTTCCGGCCCCGCACCGGTTGGCCGAGCGGGGTTGGTGATGGTGAGGCAGTTGCCTCGGCCCACTGAAGGCTCGGGCTTCGACGGGCTCAGCCAACTTGGCGTTCAGTTCGCTGACTTGGTGTCCGCCCAGTTCCCTGAGCTTGTCGAAGGGTCGAAGCGGTGAGCACCACCGTCGGCGTCCTGGGTCTCCAAGGGGGCGTGAGCGAGCATGTCGAACTGCTCGACTCCCTCGGGGTGCGTACCTGTCTGCTGCGCAGCCCGTCCGATCTGCTAGGGGCGGACGGGCTGCGCGTGGACGCGGTCGTCCTACCGGGTGGGGAGTCCTCGGTGATCGACCGGTTGCTACGCACCTTCGGGTTGTTCGACCCGTTGCGCGCAGCCATCGGGGCTGGCCTACCGACCTTGGGCACCTGTGCCGGGTTGATTCTGCTCGCTGACAAGGTGCTAGATCCGGCGCCGGGTCAGCAATCGCTGGCGGTGCTGGACGCGACCGTGCGCCGCAACGCTTTCGGCTCGCAGGTGGATTCGGCCGAAGTAGATCTGGAAACCAGTGACGGCCCGGTCAAGGTGGCCTTCATTCGGGCACCGCAGGTGGTAGCTACCGGGCCAGCTGTAACGGTGATCGCTCGCCGTGGTGAGGCCATTGTTGGGGCGCGCCAGGGGGCAATCACCGGATTGGCCTTCCACCCGGAGGTCACTGGTGAAGCCCGCTTCCACCGTCGGCTGATCGCTGATGCCGGAGCCACGGCGCTCGCCGAGGCTGGCTAACTCGACGGTGCTGGGCGGTGCGCAATTGCCGCCGTTGGTTTGGTCCCCGCCACTGTGATCGCTAGCCTTCATCACGAGGGGAGTACTTCCCAAGTCGCCCGCGGTCAATACGAACACCCAGTGTTCCCGTGAGCGCACCCGCCAAGGGTGAAGGAGACCTCACAGTAGAACTGTGAGAGGACCCAACATGATCAGCACACCGCTCGAAGTCGGCATCGGCACTCCGCTGCTGTGGGGCGTGAGCCTCGCGGTGGTGTTGGCGATGTTCCTGATCGACTTCCTGATCACCCGCAAACCCCACGACGTGAGTATGAAAGAGGCCGTCAGCTGGTCGGCCTTTTACCTCGCGCTCCCACTGGCCTTCGGGGTCTGGATTTGGTTCGCCTTTGGGGCGCAGATCGGGCTGGAGTTCTACGCCGGCTACCTGGTGGAGAAATCGCTCAGCGTCGACAACCTGTTCGTTTTCATGTTGCTGCTGGCCTCCTTCGCAGTTCCCCGCGAGTTGCAGCAGCGCGTCCTGTTGATCGGGGTGGCTGGAGCGTTGGTGCTGCGGGGGGTCTTCATCGCCCTGGGGGCGGCGATGCTGGCCAACTTCGCCTGGACCTTCTTGCTGTTCGGGGCGATCCTGCTGGCCACTGCGGTGAAGGTGTACACCGACGCCCGTAGCCCCGGCGATCACCAGATCGATCCGGGCCAGCTGCGAATCGTGAAGCTGGCCCGCCGCTTCTTCGCGGTGACCGATGGCTACCACGGCTCCCGGATGAGCCTTCGGGTGGACGGGCGCCGTGCCATCACCCCATTGGCCCTGGCCACTTTGGCCATTTTGGCTACCGACGTCGTTTTCGCCGTTGATTCGGTGCCAGCGGTTTACGGCATTACTGGTGACCCCTACCTGGTTTTCGTCACCAACGCCTTCGCTCTGTTGGGCCTGCGGGCGCTCTACTTCGTCCTCGAAGGGGCGCTGGGGGCGCTGGTGCATCTTGGCTATGGCCTGGCCGTGATCCTGGCGTTCATCGGGGTGAAACTGGTGCTGCATTGGGCGCATGGCATTTGGGCCTGGGTGCCGACGGTGCCCACCCTGGCCTCACTGGCGGTGATCGTGGCCATTTTGGCGACCGTCATTTTCACCAGCCTGATGGCCACCCGCAAGCAGCGCGCCGATTTGGAGTAGCCAGACTGGTCAGCTCAGCTGCAGCACCCGGAGGATGCTGGCGCCAATGATCACCGCGGTGAGCACTGCCAAGCCGAGAAGTTGCAGCTGGGTTCGGTTCTGGCGCGGAGCGAAGATGATGATCACCGAAGCGGCCAGACCACCCACCAGCCCGCCCAAGTGCCCCTGCCAGGAAATTGAGGAGTTGGTGAAGGTGAAGACCACGTTGATTCCCAACCAGATCAGCACCGATCTCATGTCACCGCCGGTGCGGTAGGTGAGCACCAACAGGGCGCCGATCAGTCCAAACACCGCGCCGGAGGCGCCCAGGGTCGGGTTCATTGAGTCGGAAAGCCAGAGCACTGCGGCCGAGCCGGCCAAAGCCGAGAGCAGATAGACGGTGAGAAACCAGACCCGACCGAAGACCCGTTCCAGCATGGGCCCGAGGAACCAAAGCGCCAGCATGTTCAGGCCGATGTGCAAGACCTCGATGTGGGTGAAGGCGCTGGTGATTGGCTGCCACCATTCGCCGCTACTCACCCCGCCCGCCATCCACATGCCCTGGTCCTTCAGTGCGCAACCAGCTTTATCAACATTGGGGAAGTAGCGGCTCGGATCGCCAGCCACCGCGCAGTACCCGCCCGGCGTCAACGCCAGCCGCTCGGCCAGCCAGCTGTTGGCGCCACCGGTGACCAGAATGGCCACCCACACCGCCACGTTGATCCCGATCAGCACGATGGTGGTGATCGCCGGGTTGCTGGACCGCGCACCGCCGTAAGGACCTTGCCCTTGGCGAGTTTGCCTGGCGCCCTCGCGGACGCAGTCTGGGCATTGGAAACCAACCGCTGCACTGATCATGCAGTCGCCACAGATCGGTCGTCCACACCGCTGACAGGCGATGTAGGTGGGCTTGTCGGGGTGACGGTAGCAAGGCGCGGCCACCGGCGGTTGAGTCATGCGCGCCACGATACCTGGCGCCGGTTTCCAACACTGAGATACTCGTCAGCGTGAAGAAGGTTGCGCTGGTACTTGGCTCAGGTGGGGCACGCGGCTACGCACATATTGGCGCGCTGCAGATATTGAACGAACGTGGCTACGAGGTGACTGCGATCGCAGGCGCTTCGATTGGGGCGTTAGTGGGCGGGCTGCACGCCTCGGGAGGGCTGACCGAATACACCGATTGGGTCACCGGCCTGAGCGCACGGGACGTCCGTAAGCTGATCGATCCGGTGCTGCCAGGTCCGGGCCTGATGAAGCTGGAACGAGTGCTCGGACGGATGGCTGAGATTCTCGACGGAGTCCTCATCGAGGACCTGCCCATTCCCTACACCGCGGTGGCCACCGATATCGGTGCCAGCCGCGAGGTGTGGTTCACCTCTGGGCCATTGGAGGTGGCCATTCGGGCATCAGTGGGCATTCCCGGCATCGTCACGCCAATCATGGTCAACGGCCGACTTCTGGTTGATGGTGGCGTGATTAACCCAGTGCCGATGGAGCCGGTGATCGGTGCCGATGTCGACTTCACCATGGCGGTCAGTTTGAGTGGCCCGAAAGATCACCGCGAGGTGCTGACCCCGGCCAAGGAGTCCGCGGCACAACGTCCGGCCAATGAGTGGCTCGACCGCTTCACGAAGGGCGCCGCGGGGGTTTGGGACAACGACTTCGTGGCCTCGATCATGACCAGATTCGGTAGGGGTGAGGACGCGGACGCGCAACCCCCGGCCTACGAACCAGCCCCAGCTGGGTTGAGCATCACTGATGTGACCACCATGTCCTTGGACACGATGGGCGCTCTGATCACCCGTTTCCGGCTGGCCGCGCTGCCGCCCGACGTGCTGGTGACGGTGCCCGGGGACTCGGCCAAGTCATTGGACTTCCATCGCGCCGAAGAGCTGATCGCCTTGGGTCGCAGGCTGACTGAGAAAGCGCTGGACGATGCTCTTGGCGAGAGCTCGGCGCAACGGGAGACTCCAGAGATCGTGGGTGTGGTCGGCCCTTCGACAAGCTCAGGGAACTGAGGGAACTGAGGGAACGCAGGGAACCGGAGGAACCGAGTTCAGTCGCGCACGCCGACGTCGACCAAGTGATGGCGCAGGTCGTGGAGGAAGTAGCGACCGAGGGTGTCCAGGGTGAATACCGAGCCGTTACTGCGCCGGCCAGGACGGGGCCACTCATCGGCCTCGATTCCAGCCCAGACCGCGGCATTCACCTTGGCGGCGGTGGCGATCTCATCGGCGACCATCGCGGGATCCTGCTCCCAGTAGCGATCATCGATCGCGGTGGCGTCCTGATCCCAGTTCTCGAAGACCGGGTCGTCTTGGTCCCCGATCAGCACTGCCCGCTCGGCGAAGACCAGCAGGACATCGCGGACGTGGCAGGCGTACTCCAAAGGCGACCACACCTGAGGGGCCGGACGGGTGCGGACGTCTGGTCGGGCCAGCACCTCGGCCCACGGTCCAGTGGCCTGCAGCACAAGTTCGGGTAGCTCGCTGGGCTGGATCTCGGCGCCCAGGTAGCCGCATTCGGGACAGCGGGCCTGGAGGACCCACGTCCAATCCTTGTCGTCGGGGACGGGTGCGGTCGGTTCACTCATAGTTCCTCCTGGCATCCTGACGGTCACTGAGCCGGAATCCAGGTCCAACGGCTTGGGCCCGGATGCGCCAGCGTCCTGATCGACGACCAAGATCTTCTCCAGGTCGCGCTGCTCCTCCTGATGGCGAAATCCGGGTTGGAAAATCTGGAAAAGCTCACTCATCGGTTCGGTGCCTGACCAGTCCGGCCAGTTCGGCGACGCGGTGCACTCCGATCCCTTCTCGTTGCTCCCAAGCAATCGAGTGGTGGGATCCGGGGGAGAGCATCAGTATTGGCACCTGTCCAAGATCGCGGGTGTGGACGGTAACTGACAAGCCCCTGGTGGGTTGTTCGTACGGCAACTCAGTGGCCAACCGACCAAGTAGCGGTGCAACGGCGGCGCGGTTCGGATCACTCCAAACCCGAGCAACTTCGCTCATCGATAGCTCGTCCAGTTCCACCCAGACCGACCAAACGAAGATGCCAAAGTCAGTCTCGTCCACTGGAAGTTGGAGGTGCCCCCGCAGGAAAAGCCTGGTGCTGCCGTTGCAGGGCAGGATGCAGACGTCCGGGGTGAGCTCGGCCTCGAGGCGCTCGCCGGGGTTGACCCGCAGCCAGTCGTCGGGGGCGCGGGGGCCGAGGAGTTTGGCCACGTTCCGGTGCACCCTGTGGCAAACCTTGCACTCAAGGTTGGAGCTGCCGGTCAAACGGGCCATGCATTCGATTGTCCTCCACCACTGCGAGTGTCGTGGCGAATCCGGTAAATCCCGGTTCACGGCCCCGTTCCGTGGAATCCGGGCAAGACGGATCGCCCGCGGGCGGTCAACCGCGGGCGACCCGAGCAACTGGGCTCAGGCCGGGATCAACTCCGCGGCGAGCTGCGCCTTCTTGCTTTCGGCCAGGAAGGCGCCAGCGAAGCTGTTGCGTGCCAACAGGTCGAGTTGCTCTTCGCTGAGCCCGAACTCCTTGGTCACCGCGGCGACGTTCGCGTCGAGATAGCCACCGAAGTAGGCCGGCGCGTCGGAGTTGATCGTGACCACCACGCCCTCCTCCAACAGTTTCGGCATCGGGTGCTGCGCCTGCTGGGCGCCGTGCAAAGCGGCGTTGGCCAACGGGCAGACCGTCAGCGGAATGCTGTAGTCGGCCAGGTAGTACATCAAGTCGCGGTCTTCAACCGCGCACGATCCGATTCGACCCACTCGCAGCGAGTGCAGGCATTCCCACACCACGTCGATACCAGCGTCGGCGCCAACGTGGGCCACGGTGTGTAAGCCGTCACCGCGCGCCTTGCTGAACAGCGTGGTAAACGGAGCTGCCGAGACTCCCGCCTGGGTCAGGCAGACTCCGACTGCGAGCAGTTCGGTGCCGGTGGCGAGCGCCTTGGCGTAGGCATCTTCAGCTTCGGCTACCGGCAGGTGCTGTGGGAAGTTCAGAATTAGGCCGGTGCTGATGCCGTACGCCTTTTCTGAATTCGACAGCGCTGCCCCTAGCCCGGACAGCACCACTTCGGCCGGGACGCCGCGGGCCAGGTGCGCCTGCAGATCGCAGGAGATCTCCGCCCGGGTCACGCCGGCCGCCTTGGCCTTGGCGAGATAGGCGTTGGCCAGCTCGGTGAAGTCCTCCTCGGTCTGCAGCACAGCCATGTTGGCGTAGTACAGGTCGAGGAAGTCTTGCAGCGTCTCGAACTTGAAGGCCTTGCGAAGCTCGCCCGGGTTGGCGAACGGTAGCTCCACTTTGTTCTTTTTCGCGAGCGCAAAAGCCAACTCTGGCTCAAGCGCCCCTTCGATGTGCACATGTAATTCGGCGTATGACCGCATGACCCCTCCTTGCATCAGTAGTTAGATGCTAGCTCCTGGCCGGTAACCGCGTCGTGGTATTTGAGGGAAACCGCTTTCAAGGCTCAGGAAGGGCTTTTGTCACCCTTATGGGGGTCGGTCCGGTGGCGTCGCGGAATTGGCCCCCGGTAGGGAGTAGTTAACGCTACCGGGCACCGGGCGCTGGCTCAGTCCAGCCGGGTGGTTGGGTCGGTTGAGAGTGCGGCCAGAACTCGCTGTTGGTAGTCGGCACGCAGCGGCGGCAGCGCGTCGATTGGGAAGAACCGGGCCTGGGTGGCTTCGCCATCCGCGGGGTGGGGTTCGCCGCTGGTCCAGCGGCACCGGAACACGTGATCGAGGTAGCGGGTCTGGTCGCCATTGGCGTAGGTGATGACTTCAGTCACTGTCACCCAGGACAACCGCTCAACCACCGCCTGGATGCCGGCCTCTTCGGCCACCTCGCGTACCGCAGTGCTGGCGGGGTGCTCTCCGGGGTCCACGATGCCCGAGACCGGTGACCATTCGTGGTTGTCGGCCCGTTTGACTAGGAGAACCTCTTCAAAGCCACCATCTGATCGCAGGACGACGGCGGTGGCTCCACTGAGCCACAGCTCGCGGGAACCGATCAGACTGCGAAGCTCGAGGATGAACTCAGGAGTGGCCACCGCGTCAGCCTAGCGAGCCACGCCCGCCCGGCCCCGGAATTGGTTCTGGGCGACCAGTCGACCCCTCGTCGACCGGTCGCCCAGTGGCACCTACGCAGGCACTTGGCGGGCCTGCTGGCAACCTACAGAGTCGTTCCCCTGACCCTCGCCGCCGCCATCGTCGCCGGGGTTAACCGGCGCCCCCGATCAGCGGGGCGGCTGCGGGTCGGAATCGATCCCTGCCTTGCCTTTTGGTTCTGGTCACGAGCTCGATTGACCGTCCCCCCCGGTAACGTCCGAACCTTGCTCGCTAGTCGGCGCCTCCCCAAAAGGTGACTCCATTTTAGCCTCTGGCAAGCGGATTTACCTCCTGAGCCGGGTGGTACTACCACGTACCGACGCTGTGACCTGGCTATGCGCCGAGCGGTCGCTCCCCGGTCTGGTGGTCCTAGACCTCGACGATCTCGGCTCCGGGGGCGTTCTTCTGCACTGAAGCGATGCCTGCCTTGGCGTTGCTCGCGCTGCTGTAGCCCTCGCCGCCGGTGGCAATCGTCTGCCCGTTTGAGGCCTTCAGGCGCCAGCGGTATTCACCCTTGGCGTCCTTGTACAGCTCAAATTTGCCTGCCATCACTGCTCCTCTGCTGTGTGTGGACGCGGTGGGTTGGCGTCCAGTGCTCAGGCTAGCCGGGAATGGCCTCGGCGTCAGGGGTAACGGCCACCAATCGCGGGGCTGCAGCCCCTGCGGGTCGGTGCCGTCCCCGAGGCAAATTGGGGTGGCTTGGCCCGGACGCTTCGGAATAGCCGAGCGCGGCAATGCAGAACGCGGGTCACCTATTCGGGGACGTCAACCTATGGCTGCATTTAGTGGTGCGCTTGTACTTGCCGGAGTTATCAATGGGGGAAAGCGCTGGGGCGGCTTTCTCGCAGCTGCAGTTCGCGTCCAGAATTGTGGCGCATGGGACGCGGGACCCTCGCCGAGGGGGCATCATTGGCGTATGGGCGATGGGTCGGGCCAGGAGGCGGCAGCTGTGCTGCCTGAGTTGGCGGTGGCTAACGCCGTGTTCCTCACCGAGAGGATCGCGTTGGGTGGTGACCTCTCGCCCAATTTTCGAGTGGCCAAGCAGCAACTCGACGAACTGGTGGAAGCCGGCATCACCCACGTTGCGGACCTTCGTTCGGAGTGGAGCGATGAGGTATTGGTCCGCGGTTGGGCCCCGCAGGTCAACTATCTGCATCACCGGGTGGAGGACGCTGGGCAGCTGATCGATCCGCAGTGGTTCGAGCAACTCGTCACCTGGGTTCACGACGCGCTGGAAGCCGACTTGAGCGCCAAGGTGCTGGTGCACTGTCACATGGGAGTGAACCGGGCTCCGTCTGCAGCATTGGCGGTGCTGTTGGACCAGGGGATGGGCTTGCGGGATGCACTCGACCGGATTCGGGCCGCCCGACCAGTCGCAGTGATCGACTACGCCGGCAGCGTGCTGAGCTGGTATCTGACCCGTACTGGCGCCGACACCCGAACCCGGCACAACCTGCGCCGAGCTTTGGTGCGGTGGCGGCAATCGCACGATCTCGATGTCGAGGACGTGATCCGCTCCATCCGTTCCCAGGAGTCGCCGAACTCACGTTGGGCGGTGCGGCTGGGACCCAAAGACCCCGAAACACTGGGACGGGTGCTGGCTGACTCCGGCGAAGTGGCCGTCGGGCTGACAATCGATTACGAGCCCGAAGACCTCGGCCAACTAGACGAAGTGCTTTTCCTGACCGAGGCCGGGCTGAACGGTCGGGCCCTGGTGGTCGGCCCGGCACAGCAGATGGAGAACAGTTCCTGGGTGCTCCCGGTGATGATCACTGAGCTGTTCCTAGCCGTGGCGGTGCCGTTGCCCAGAGCCGTGCGAGATTGGTTTGCCGAGCGCGGGCCGAATCCGCTGCTGCTCAGTCGCGAGGATTACCGAGTGCTGACGACCAGGATCGCTGGCGAGGACCCTGACGACTGAGCGTGCTGCTCGCCGCAGCGATCGCCCTACAGCGAAATGGTTTGGCCGTGGCCGGCCGCTTCGACGGTGAGGTTGAGTCGAGCGGTGGCCGCTGCGGCCAGCGCCGCCGCCGATCTCGGATCACCGTGGACGGTGTAGACCCGCCGGGGCGCCGGGGAGAGCGCGGCCAGCCAGTCGAGCAACTCTGAGGCGTCGGCGTGGACGCTGAACTCCTCATCGATCAGGATCTCGGCCCGCACTGGCACCTGGCGGCCGTGCATCTTCAAGTGGGTGGCACCGTCGGCCAGCGCCCGTCCACGGGTGCCAATCGCCTGGTAGCCGGTGAGCACCACGGCATTGCGATCATCGGGGAGCAGGTGCTCCAAGTGGTGCAGGACGCGCCCGCCGGTGGCCATGCCGGAGGAGGAGATGATGATTGAGGGCACCTTGGGGTTGTTTAGTTTGATGGAGTCCTCGGTGCTGCGAACCTCGTGCAGCTGCGGCAAATCGACGAAGGAGCCGGCGTTGAGGTCCGGGCGCAGTTCGTCGACGAACCGCGGATCGCGATAGACACCCAAAGCGGCCAGCGCCATGGGTGAGTTCACGAACACCGGCAGCGCCGGGATCCGTCCGGCGTGGAGCAACTCGGTCAGGGTTTGCAGCACCACCTCGGTACGGTCGACCGCGAAGGCCGGGATCAGCACGGAGCCGCCTCTGCGGGCGGTGCGCCGGATCAGTTCCGCTAGCGGCTCGTGGGCTCGGGCTGCGGTTTCGAAGTGCTCCCGGTCACCGTAGGTGGATTCAACCAGCACCACATCGGCGCCCTCGGGAAGCTCTCTTGCCCTCAGAACGGGGTGGGAGGTGCGTCCCAGGTCGCCGGAGAACAGCACCGAGCCAGCCGGGGTCTGCACCCGGATCGAGGCCGCCCCGAGGATGTGGCCGGCTCGGGTCCAGCGCGCCGTCCAGCCCTCGGCGAGCTCATAGTCGACCTCGAACTCGACGATCCGGAACAGCTTCAACGCGTGCTCCACATCGCCGATGTTGAATAGCGGCAGCGGCGGGTTGTGCTTGGAGTAGCCGCCCTCGGCGGCGTGGGCGGCGTCGCGTTCGGCCAGGAAGGCAGCATCGCGCAGCACGATTTCGGCCAGTTCGACCGTGGCCTCGGTGGCCAGCACTTCGCCGGCGAAGCCGTCGCGCACCAGGACCGGCAAGTAGCCGACGTGGTCGGTGTGGGCGTGGGTGATCAGGACGGTGTCGATACTGCGTGGTGGCACACCGAAGGGTTCCCAGTTGAGGAGGCGGAACTGCTTTTCGCCCTGGAAGACGCCAGCGTCGACTAGAACGCGGGTGGCTTCTGAACCTAACAAGTACTTCGATCCAGTGACTGTGCCAGCCCCGCCAAGGAAGCTGAGTTCGACGGCATCCATGACTCCAGCTTGGACCTCCGCGCCCAAAATGGGGCCGAAGTTGGCCAGATCGGCCCGATCAATGGCTGAGACCCCCTTGACCCCCTTACGGGTGACACATAGCCTCATCTGGTCACCTTGCTTACCCTGCGGCGGCAGTCCGCGGAAAGGTCGTGCACCGTGAATTCGAAGGTCCTCCTTCTTCCCGTGATAGCGCTCGCAGTGCTGCTGTCCGCGCCGACAGCAGCCCTGGCCGAGCCCAGCAAGAAACGATCTGACGACTTCACCAAGACCGAACCGCACGCAGTGCTGAAGGCCTCGGCCACGCCGCGCTTCGCGCAGCGCGATGCCAAGGTGAACGTGATGGTCCAGCTTTCCGGCGATCCGGTAGCGGTCGTCCAGGCCAAGGCTGGCCACCGGTTGTCTAAGAAGGCGCGCGAGGCGGCCAAGGCGAAAGTGCGCAAGGCCCAGAATGCGCTCAACGACGACATCTCCGCCAAAGGCGGCAAGGTCACCAAGCGCCTCCAGTCGGCCTACAACGGCATGCGGGTGCGCATCCAGCAGTCGAAGGTAGCGGGGCTGGGCTCACTACCGGGGGTGGCTGGCGTACACGCCATCACGGCGAAGGCTCTCGACAACACCTCCTCGGTCGCCTACATCGGGACGCCCGAGGTGTGGCAGAGCTACGGCCTCACCGGCAAGAACGTCAAGGTCGCCATCATCGACACCGGCATTGACTTCACTCACGCCGATTTTGGGGGCCCGGGCACCACCACCGCCTACGAAGAGGCGCACGCAACCTCGACCGCACCAGCTGACAGCGCGCTATTCGGTGCCAGCGCACCGCGAGTCAAGGGCGGCTACGACTTTGTCGGCGACGACTACGACGCGGCCACCGAAGGCAAGGACACCCCGGCACCTGATGCCAACCCGCTCGACTGCCAGGGCCACGGCAGTCACGTGGCCGGCACCGCTGCGGGCAGCGGGGTCACGATGGACGGCAAGACCTACGCCGGGCCGTACGACGAGACCACCGGCGACAAAAGCTTCAAAGTTGGCCCGGGCGTAGCTCCCCAGGCCGACCTTTATGCGCTGCGGGTGTTCGGCTGCAATGGCAGCACTGATGTGGCGGTGGACGCAATCGACTGGGCCGTTGACCATGGCATGGACGTGATCAACATGTCCTTGGGTGGTCCATTCGGGCGATCCAGCGATCCTGATGCGGTAGCCGCCAGCAACGCGGTAGCCGCCGGAGTGGTAGTGGTGGCATCGTCGGGGAACGCTGGCGCCAGCCCCTACATCACTGGCTCGCCAGCCTCAGGTCAGGGCGTGATTTCGGTTGCTGCAGTCGACAGCGTCGCGACCTTCCCGGGCGCTTCCCTGAAGTGGGGTGCAGATTCCACACTGAACGCGATCAACGCCAATGACGCCAAGCTCCCGGTGGGCAGCTTCGAGGTGGTCGTTCTAGGTCAGCGTAACGACGCTGATCCGCTGGGTTGCTCGGCCGCAGATTTCACCAAGGCAGGCATTGATCCGAGCAAGAACCAGATTGCAGTGGTCACCCGGGGCACCTGCGCCCGAGTGGCGAAGGTGATCTTCGGCCAGGACGCTGGAGCCAAGGCAGTCCTGATGATCAACACCGACCCCGGCTTCCCGCCCTTCGAAGGCGTCATCACCAGCAACCCAGACGACGGCACCCCGGCTCAGGTGACCATTCCTCTGCTGGGCGTTCCCAGTACTGACCGCGCCACGGTGTTGGCGGCGGCTGGTGAGACCATGACGATGGGCGCGATCAGTATCGACAACCCGGCTTACCGCCAGGTGGCCGATTTCTCTTCAGCAGGCCCGGTTAACGGTGACTCCGGGCTGAGCCCGTTGGTCGCTGCGCCTGGCGTGTCGATTTCCTCGGCCGCAGTCGGTAGCGGAACGGGAGCTGCGATCATGTCCGGCACCTCGATGGCCGCCCCGCACGTGGCTGGGGTTGCTGCCCTTGGCGTGCAGGCGCATCCGTCCTGGTCGGCGAGCCGGGTGGCCGCCGCCGTGGTTGGCACTGCCGACCCGGAGAAGATCGACAGCTATTCGCTGCGTTCTGCTGGCGCTGGCCTAGTCGATCCGGCTCAGGTGGTCGCCACCACGAGCGTCGTGACCGGTGACAAGTACCGCACCAAGTCGGGCAAGGTCAGTGAAGATTCGCTCAGCTTCGGCTTCACCGAGCCCAGTGTCGCTTTCACTGGCAGCAAGAAGTTCACCATCACCAACACCAGCAGGACCGCGATCACCTACGACCTAGCGAATGTGGCTTCGGCCCAGTCCAGCCCGGCCACGGTGCGTTTCAGCCAGAAGAAGGTTCGGGTGCCGGCTCGTGGCTCGGCGACGGTAACGATGACCTTGATGGTGCCCGCCAACTCGATCGGCACCTCCCTGGGCGGAAATGATCAGTTCAGCTTCCGTCAGGTGGCCGGGAACGTGGTCCTTACCTCAACCAGTGGAGTGCTGCGAGTGCCCTACCTGTTGGTGCCCCGTGCCCAGGCCAAGGTGAACGCTGAACTGGTGCGGGAGCGTCCCGGCTCGCTGGCCGCACTTCCCGACGTTGCGCCGACGCCGCCGAGTCAGGCCAAGGCCTCGCTGCGGCTGTCGAACTATGGCGGTGCGCTCGCGGCCTACGCCGACGTGTACACCCTCGGGCTCACCGACGGTGCGGACGTGTCGAAGCGCTCGGGCGGGTCGGGCTACGACCTGCGCGCGGCCGGGGTGCAGTCTTTCGACGACGGTGACGACAAGCTCTTGGTGTTTGCGGTGAATACCCACGATCGCTGGTCGAACGCGGCCATCAATGAGTTCGACGTCGAGATCGACACCACCGGTGATGGGGCCCCCGATTGGGTGCTCTTCGCCACCGACTCGGGCGCCATCAGGGCCGGCGATTTCGACGGTGTCAGCGAAGTGTTCCTCTACGAAGTCGCCACCAAGGATGTCTACGTCACTGGCTTCCTGGCCCAGGCGCCGACTGATTCCAGCACAATCCTGTTGCCGGCCTATGCGAGCTTCCTCGGGCTAAAGGCCGACAGCGGCGCCTTCTCCTACACCGTGAGCAGCTACACCGCTGAAGACGCTGCGGCTGGTGATGCCATGGCTGGCCCGGCTAGTTACGACCCGTGGCACAAGCCGTTCGATGACGGGAGTGGGGCGACCGTGCCCCGCAACGGCACCGCCAACGTGGCGATTTCGGTGAATCTGTCCAATGTGATGGACCAGAAGCCGAAGGGTCTGATGGTGGCGGTTCTGGACAACCAGGCTGGCTCGAAGGAAGCACTGCTTTTCAGCTGGCGCTGACCAGAGCCTTGAAGTTGGTTCGGCCCGTCGTGGCGGCGATTGGGCCGGACCAACGCAACCCGGCGACCGGTCGGTGCTACTACTTACCGTTTTCGCAGAGCTTGGGGGTAGACCCACCGCCAAAGCGGTAGTCGTAGCGTTGGTCGCCGACGCTGACCACGATCTGGGCGCCCGGCACCAAGGCCTGGGTGTAGAACTTGCCCGGCTCTGGGCAGCCAAGCGAGCCGTCGTTCCAAGTGATCGAGACTGCTTTGAGCACCGTGAAGGTGCCGGTGACGCCACGCTGTTTTAGGTCGGCGGTGATCGCCGCCAGTTGGGCATCGCTGGGCGTCATCGCCGCCCCGGACGGATTGGCCGGTGCACTGGTGAGGAAGGGTGGGCGTCCCTCAGCTGGAGTGGGACTCATTTGGCCTCCTGGGCTGGCGCAACCACTGAGGGCCACCAGTGTGATGGCGCCGGTGGCTAGCACTACCGACAGTCGCTGCATCGCTGCCTCCTGTTCGCCTCAAGCCTAGTTCAACCTGCCAATAAAGCCTTAGGCTCGGGCGGCTGATGAGCCGCCGGTTTGTTTCGGCTCGGTTTCGGCCGTGAAATGGCCCAGTTCAGCCCCAGGCCACTTCCCTATGATCCCTACCGACGGCAACGGTGCCCAGCAGAAGAGCGATTCGAAGGGACCAAAATGGCCAAGACCGAGGTTGAACGATTCCTGATTGCCGGCGGCGAAGACAAGGTGTTTCGCACCAAGTACAACCAGATCGAAAGTATGGACGACTTCGTTGCAGCAGCGGCCGTCGACGGCTACGACTTCACCGATGAGGAGCTGATCGTGGTGCTGAAGGAAGCCGGCGATTCGTTCGACTCCTCGGGTAATCCCCGCTCGCGGACGATCTGGTGGAGCTGAGCTACCTCAGGCGGGCGGAAATGACAGTTCGGCGACGGTGACCACCCCGACTTCGCGGTCGGGGACCGAGTGGTAACGCCAATACAGGTTGGTGTGAGCGATCACCTGGGCTGGGTTGGGGTTGCCCCACTCGGTGAGGTCTTCGGTGGTGTGCGCGTCAGCGATCAGCACGGTGTCATAACCCCTGGTCACCGCCCCGTGCAGGGTGGAGCGAATGCAGGCGTCGGTTTGGGCGCCGGCGACGTAGAGCCGGCCCACCTCCAGTTCGGCCAATAGCGCCGTCAACTCGGTGGCCTCGAAGGCGTCCCCGTAGCGTTTCTCCACCCGTGGCTCCTCAGGACGCGGATCCAATTCGGGCACGATCTGCCACGCCTGGCTGCCGGTTTCGCGGTCCTCAGCGGCGTCCTGCACCCAGACCACCGGGACGCCAGCGGCGCGGGCCTTGGCCAGCGCCCCGGCAATGTTGGCCAGCACCTCATCGCGCTGGTAGACCTCGGCAACCACGCCCAATTGGGCGTCGATCACGAGCAGAGCACTGTTGGGTCGGTCAGTGAATGTGGGCATCGGTAACCTCCTCAACTAGAGGCTAGCTCGCGGTGGGGACACTCCGCGGTGTCGCTATTGGGCCCGCCGCGCGTGGACGTACTCAATGGCGCCATTGGTGCGCCGCTGCGATTCGAGGACCATCAGTCCAGCCGCCGCCAGGTCCTCCAACGGCCGACGAGTGAAATGTTCTCCCGAAATCGGAATCGTCGCCGCCTCCAACAGTCGCTGCCCAAGCCAGACCAGCGGATTGGTGGCCGCGATGTGGTCGGCCAGCAGCAGCCGTCCGGTGGGTCGAAGCACCCGGGCGAACTCAGTCAGCGCCGGGCCCACCTGCGGCACCTCGCACAGCGCGAAGGTGCAGACCACTGAGTCGAAGTGCCCATCCGGATAAGGCAGTGCCAAGGCGTCAGCGACCTCAGTGCGCAGTTCCCGGCCCAGACCGCGGGCCCGCCCAGCGGCGAACTCGAGCGCGGCCACATTGAGATCGATTCCGGTCAGCTCCACCTCATCGGGGTAGTGGGCCAGATTGAGGCCGGTGCCGATCGCAATCTCCAAGGTCGATCCGACCGCCCGGCTACACACCCATTGACGGGCATCGGGGAAGAAGCGCTCCTCAAGCCCCCGCATCATGGTGTCGAAGCGGGCGGCAGCGGCCTGGGTCGAACGGTCTCTCACCTGAGCCATTATGGTCAACCTCCCGGTCAAGGACGGGGGATTAGCAGTGGGGTCCCGGCCTTGTAGGCCTGGTAGTCGGCCTGGTCTCCCCAGCGCTGCTCAGCTTTGGCCTCCAACAACGGCACCCCGCTCACCTTGGTGAGCAGCAGGGTGACGAATACCGGCGAAGCCAGCGCGATCCAGCCCCAACCCTGAAGCGTTGGCAGGGCCACCACGGCAACCCCTAGCCACACCAGGATCTCGCCGAAGTAGTTGGGATGCCGCGATTTCGACCAGAGGCCGACGTTGATGAAGCGACCCGCATTTGCCGGGTCGGCCTTGAACCGTGACTTCTGCTGGTCGGCCACGGCTTCAGTGATCAGGCCGGTTAGCCACAGGAGGCTGCCGGCCACGGCGAATCCGTCCAAGGGCACCCGGTGATCGGTGGTGATCGCAATCCAGGCGGCCGAGGCGGTCACGCTCACCCACAGACCCTGCAGTGTCCAGACTTGGGCGAAGCGCAGTGGAGAGGTCTTCAACTCCTCGAAGCGGTCGTCGCCACCGGAGCGGCTCACTCGCCGAAAGAGGAAGCTGCCCAATCGGAGCGACCAGACCACCACCATTCCCGCCAGCAGCCAGCCGCGGGCATCCACGCCGGGGGTGAGCAGCGCGACGCCGAGAGAGAGGCTGATGAAAGTGAGTGCGCCGGTTAGGTCGAAGAAGTGCTCGGTGCGGGCCAGATAGGACGGGACGAACACCACCCACTGGATCACGAAGGCGGCGGCAACCGCCAATGCGAAGACCCCTACTCCGGCGACGGTGGCCCCGCCCTGGGCGCCGGCCAGCGCCAAGCCGATGCCCAGCAGAACCGCCACCAGGCTGATCACCGCTGCGCGGCGCGAAGAGTCGTCCATCAGGCCTCCTTACCTAGTCATGCATTGATTACTGAGTTGCTAACGGGAATGGGAGTTGCAGTATTTCGGTTCGGGTGGTCAACAAGTCATTGATGAGTAGAGGTACTGGCACCCGCAGCGACACGAGGAGGTGATGGCGGTGGAGGAATACGCAAGTCCAGTTTCGATAGATCTGAGCGCCTATCGCAATGCCACCGACTTGGTGGTGACTCGGGCCCGAACGGCGCCTGAGCACCCGGCCTTCGATGTAGCCGTCGACGACGGTCGCAGTTGGCGACAAATCACCACAGCCCAGTTCGTCGCCGAAGTCGAGCAGGTGGCCAAGGGGCTGATCGCGGTCGGCCTGGAGCCCGGCGGACGGGTGGCGCTGATGGCGGCCACCCGCTACGAGTGGGCGGTTTGCGATTTGGCGATTTGGTTTGCCGGCGGCGTGGTCGTCCCGATCTACGACACCGCCGCGCCCGGTCAGGTCAACGCCATTCTGAGCGCCGCCGCAGTACAGATCGGTATTGGCGGCAGCCGGACCCAAGTCAAGGCGCTAACTGACGGCCTGGCCGGGCTGGGACGGGCCAGCCGCAGCACTTGGTCACTGGACGCGGCCCCAGGTGCCGATCTGGCCGCGCTGGCCGCTGCCGGGGCCGCCGTCAGCCCGACCGAACTCGAAGCGCGCCGAACCAAGGCCGATTTGGATTCGTTGGCGACCATCGTGTTCACCTCCGGCACCTCGGGACAGCCGAAAGGTGCCAAGATCACCCACCGAAACTTTGTCGGCCAAGTCCTGGCGGTTTCGGCTGGCTATGAAGAAGTCGTTCGTGAAGACGGCAACACGGTGATCTTCCTGCCCTTGGCCCATGTGCTGGCCAGAGGGCTGCAGTTGATTTGCTTGGCCAACGGCATGCGAATCGCCCACATCACCGACCCGAGGAAGCTGATCGCCGCTTTGCCCCAACTGCAGCCCACCTTCTTGGTGGTGGTGCCGCGGGTATTGCAGAAGATCGAAGCCGCGATCAGCGCCAAGGCCAACCGCGCTGGCCTGGGGTGGCTGTGGGCCCAAGCCCGCCGAACTGCCGTCGAAGTGGGGATGGCGGCCGAAGCCGCAGACGCTGGCCGTCCGCAGCCAGTGACTACCGGGTTGAAGCTGCGCCGAATGGTGTACGACAAGCTGTTTTACGCCCGCTTGCGAGCGAAATTAGGCGGACGGATTGCCTACCTGCTTTCGGGGGCAGCCAGCCTTGATCCGGAGCTGTCGCTGCTCTTCCGGGGCGCTGGCGTGCCCGTGGTCGAAGGCTACGGACTCACTGAGACCACCGCCCCGATCACCGGCAATCTGCCGGGCGCCATCCGGTCGGGCACGGTGGGAGTGCCGCTGCCCGGTAGCACCGTGCGCATCGCTGCGGATGGCGAGGTGCTGACCCGTGGCGTCGGGGTTTTCCCCGGCTATCTGGAACCAGCCGACAATGCTGAGGCCTTCGTCGACGGCTTCTTCCGCACCGGAGATCTGGGCACGCTCGACGCCGACGGCAACCTTCGGCTGAGCGGGCGAGTCAAAGACGTGATCATCACCGCCGGCGGGAAGACCATCTGCCCAGCAGCCTGGGAGCAAGCGGTGGAAAGCGATCCATTGGTAGCCCACGCACTGCTGGTCGGCGAAGGGCGTCCCTATCCCGGCGGCCTGATCCTGCTCGACGTGGAGTCGCTGCGGGCCTGGGCGGCTCGCCACGGGGCCAGAGCGCTGGCCACCCTGCGCGATCCGGCGCCAGGGCAGGCAATCCGGGTGGACGACTCCCGGCTCATCGGGGTCATCGCCAGGTTGGTGCGGGCAGCGAACGCCGAAGTGTCCCGCTCGGAACAGGTGCGCAGATTCACGCTATTGGTGGCAGATCTGAGCGAGGACGGCGGCGCAGTGACCCCGACCATGAAGCTGAAGCGGGCCCGTTTCACCCAGTCGGTCAGCGACGTCATCGATGGGCTCTACTTAGGCGCTGGCACGGCTGCCTGACGGGCAGGGGCGCCAGCACCGCCCGGTTTAGGTGCGGGTCTGCCCTAGCGAAATGATGGCCCACTGCAGGTTGTGATCCGAGCCGTAGTAAGCCTGGTTGAACGTGCCGTTGCCATTTAGCGGCATCTGGTTGACATAGGTGAGCGGGCCGGCGCCCTTGGTGTTTTTCACGAACAGATAGTCGATGCGGGTGCCCACGTAGGCATACGACTTCGGCCGGCTCGGGAAGCCACTGTTGGACGTGCTGCGAGTCGCATTGCCGCGCTTGTTCGCCGAGGCGGCATCAACGTAGCCGGCGGCGCGGATGAGGTCGGGGGCTTCGACGTTATCGCGGCCGAGGAAGCCGACATTCAGATCGCCACCGAGTACTACGGGGTAGCCCTCGGGGTTGCGCTTGTCGACATAGGCCAGCATCCCCCGGGTGAGGGCGAACCGCAGGCTCTTGCCGTAGCTCTGGGTGAGTAGGTGCATCGAGGCGGCGTAGAAGTATTCGCCGGTGCTGCGGACCCGCAGTTTGGCCCAGGCGTAGTACCGGTTTTCCACGTTCGACGGATAGCCGCTAACCAGGGAGGAACTGGCGACCAGTCCGGAGGCAACGACCTCCACCTTGGCGGAGCGGACGTAGATGTGGTTCCCGGGCGACCCCGTGCGAATGGGGATCACCCGATCGGCAGGGTAGGCGAGCTGAAGGCCGACAGGCGAAACGAGGTTGGAGAGGTCTTCGAGCTGGGTGACGCTGGCGCCGGGCCAGGCCGCGTTTGGAATCAGTTCCTGGGTCATGAGCACGTCCGGGCTGGCCAGCTTGATCGCATTCGCTACTGCGCCGCGCTTGGCCCGCCAGCTGTTGGCGCCGGTGCTGGGACGGGCTACCGAGCTCGCCACGTTGTAGGTGGCGACCCGCAGCTGGGTGCCGCTGGGCGAGAGGGCAGTCGGCCAGCCGTAGGCCACCTTGGAGGTGCGGCTCTTGGGACCGTTGTAGGAGATGAGGCGGACGTAGGCGGGGTTGCCGGTGGTTGATCCGATCATGCTCAGATAGGCAGCCGGAATCCGCAGCGTCGCGGAGGTTGCGGTGGCCGGATAGGGACCGAACTGGGCGTACTTGCCCTTCTGCGCCTTCGTCAGCGGGACGTTGTCCCACGACATCCGGAGGTAGATCGAGGTTGCCTTGCTGAATCGCTTCCAGGTCACCTTGACGGTGTTCACTCCGTCGGGGGTGACGGAGGTGATCTGGCCGCGGCCGGTCGTGGCCGAGGTGGTCTTGGTCTTTACCCTGGTGCTGGATGCGGCGGCTGCACTCGGTACTGCGGCGACCTGGACGTAGTAAGTGGTGGATTTCTTCAACCCGGAGACCACTGCAGTGCGGGAGGTGGTCGTTACCGACTTCACCAACTTGCGGCTGGTGGACACCAGCACCCGGTAGCTGGAGACTCCGGGGATCGCCGTCCACGTGGCGGTGATGCGGTCGCGGCCGGGCACGACCACGAGGCTGGATACGCGGGTGACCGCAGCGGGCGCAACCGGTGCCGCGTTGGCGGGCACTGGTATCGGCACCAAACCGGTGAAGGTCACCGCAGCGGCGAGCGCGGAAAGGGATGCGGCCAGCCAGCGACGTCGCGTCGATCGGCGTTGGGGCCGGATCTGGGAGACGAATCCTTGGTTCAACTGCTTGTCCTCAATGTGTGGCGGTGCATGCGGGGGGCGCAGCCACCGGTGTTCAACTACAGACCCCGGGTTGTGGGCCTGGGTCGAGCGGCATTGGCGGTCTCCCGAGTTCGCCAATACCCCCTACCTATCCCCATTGTGACCCTGTTGTCGCCTTTTCGTGCAGTCCCCGAGAGGGGACGCCCCTCAAAGGTGCTGGCCGAGGAAGCGGAATTGGGCCGGCGCGATCGATTTCCAGTAAGGATGACCGTGCTCGCCCGGGCCAAAACTGACCACCGGGGTCAAGGTGCCAGCGGTGTTGGCGAGGCGGTCGGCGAAGACGACGTTGCCCTGATAGAAGGCATCGGAGGAGCCACAGGCCAGGAAGACTGGCAGGTCGGCGAGTCTTTCGGTGCGGTCGAAGAAGTTGTTGGCCTCGAACTCAGCCTCGGTCATCCAGCCGGATTCGGGCGCATCACTCAACTTGGCGTAGCAGGGGGTACTCAGGGCGGCCACGGCGCGCACCTTGCCGTGCAACTCATCGCAGGCCAGCCGCAGCGCACCCCAGCCGCCCATCGACCAGCCGGTTAGGGCCAGCCTGGACGTGTTCAGCCCCTGCCTTTTCAGCACCCGCACGAACTCCGAGGCCACCAGCGCGCCGGCATCCTGGCGTCCGCTACGTTGCCAAAACAGCACTCCGCCGAAGATTGCGGCGATGGCGAACGGGCGCCCGCCGTTGGCCACCGCTGAGGCCAAGTGGTTGGGGTAGTTGAGGGACTCGATGATTCCGATCTGGTCGCCCATGCCGTGAAGCGCGATCACCACCGGCAATTTGTCGCCTGGCCCGGTGCCGGGCGGATAGCAGATCACCCATTCGTGGGTGAGCCCGGTGGCGGTTGAGTTGAGCTGGCCGTAGCGCACTGGTCCGGGCCGGGCGGTTGCGGTGGCCGACGGCACGGGCCGAACAGGGGAGGCAGACCGGCGTGGGGTGAGTGGACTCTCCGACGGGTCGGGAGTGTTTCCCAACCCGGGAGTGCAGGCCACCAAAGTGGCAGCTGGAGCCAACGCCAACGCGCTGAGCAGCGTGCGGCGGGTGAGGGGGTGGCCGGAGTTTGAGGCAGGTTCAGTCATGAATCGATCACTGTTGCGGGGGAGGCGGTCGCCTCGATGATCGCAGACCTGGCTGGCCTTGGGTAGGGCGGCTATTGCCCCCGGGAACCGCGTGGGTTAGGCGGCCGGGAAAATCGAACGCCACCACCGACCCAGCGGGCCCGGGTTGTGCAGGGTGTAGGCCTTTTTCAGCCGTTGATCGATCGTCCAGGTGGCGCTGGTGCCGCCGTGGAAGGCCGCAGTGTCGCCAGGATGAAGGACGAAGGAGGTGCCCTGGTAGTCGACCTTCACCTCGCCCTCCAGCACGTAGACCACCTCATCGACGGCGAATTGCCAGACGAAGGTGGTTGGTCCCTCGCAGGCCCAAAGACCGTTGGTGGTGCGCCCGTCGGGGGAGCTGGAGATCTCGACCTGGGTGAACCGTGGGTTGCCGGCCCTGATCCAGCTCGGATCGACCTGCACCTCCCGCAACGGCTTGGCCGCAGCCGCCGAGGACGGGTCGGGGCTGGCCATGACGAATCGGGCGGTCTCATAGCCGAGAAACCCAAACACGCAGACAGCGACGGCGAGGGTTGCGGCGATCAGTGCACGTTTCACGCCGATATTGTGGCCGATCCAAACCGGTGGGGGCTTAAAGTGCCCCGACCAGCTTGATTGATGGGACGAGGGTGGCGTCGCCCTCGACCCATTTGGCCGGGCATACCTCGCCGGGGTTGGTGCGGACGTGCTGCGCGGCGCGAACCTTACGGACGAGCTCCGCGGCGTTGCGTCCCATGCCTTCGGAAGTGACCTCCATGAACTGAATGACGCCGTCGGGATCGACCAGGAAAGTACCCCGGTCAGCCATGCCGGTGGGCCGCATGTTGTCGAAGTTCTCGATCAACTCGCCGGTGGGGTCACCAACCATGTAGAAGGCGACCTGGCCGACCTGGGGCGAGGAATCGTGCCAGGCCTTGTGCACGAAATGGGTATCGGCGCTGACCGCGAAAACCTCGACGTCGAGTGACTTCAGCTCGTCGTAGTAGTCCTGCAGATCGGAAAGCTCGGTCGGGCAGACGAAGGTGAAATCTGCCGGGTAGAAGAAGAAGATCGACCACTTGCCGCCGGTGTTGGCATCGCTCACGTCCACGAACTCGCCGTTGTAGTAGGCGGTGGCTTGGAAAGGCTTGATCTTGGTACCCAGCAGTGACATACGTTCCCTCTCGTCGAATGGCTATCCGTCCAAGCTAGCCCCGGTGCGTTACGGCTCGGGGCCGGGTTGCGACTGGTGAGACTAGTTGCGGCAATTGCCGACTTCCGCGCCTGCGTAGGCTGAGGAAAACGCAGGCACGTGATAGGGGAGGGGCCATGGGGCCGGTCAGAATCGTTGCGATGGTGCTCACGCTGGCTTTGAGCGCGGGCTGCCAGGCAATACCCATTCCGTCGGTTTTCACGAGCAAACCGGTGGAGTTGCCGATCGAGTGGTCCTCACGCACGGCACAGATCTGGCTTTCCTCAGGGCAGGCGGCCCGGTTGAAATTGGGCGAGTACAGCGCCTCCGTTGGCGACTCCTGGACGGTGGTGGCCGACTCGAACCCCGGCGTGGTTGAGGCGGCGATAGCTGGCGAGTATGCGGCCGACGCGCCTCCCGGATCCTCAGCGCCCTACTACCTGGAGGTCGTGGCGCGCAAGCAGGGCAAGACCGAGCTTGACCTGCGTTATTGCTACCGCTCCAAGCCCGCAGCCGACTGTGACCAGGGGCCGAATGCTGACGACAAACACGCCAACATCCAGGTCACGGTGACGGTCTCTTGACCCTATCCACCCGCAAACAGGGGCATGCTTGAGCAATGCTGGTTGCCTTTTCTGTAGCTCCCCTGGGTTCAGCGGAGTCGGTGTCGGACGCTGTTGCCGATGCCGTTCGAGTGGTTCGCGAGTCGGGCCTGCCAAATCACACCGACTCGATGTTCACCACCATCGAGGGTGAGTGGGACGAAGTTATGGCCGTGGTGAAGCGAGCCACCGAAGCCGTCGGCGCCTATTCCGGACGGGTGAGCCTGGTGCTCAAAGCCGACATTCGCCCCGGCTTCACCGGGGAGCTGACGGCCAAAGTGCTCCGGGTCGAGGAGCGTCTGGCCGATCCGTCCTGATCGCTAACGGCTGATTCAGCGCGGCGTCCAGGCGTCAGCCTTGGCGATGTCGGCGTCCAATCCGCCCACGCCCGAACCGCTGATTCGGGCTTCGCAGGTGTACTGCCAGATCGACCAGGTCGTCCAGGGGCCGGTCTTGGGCTGGGCGGTCGGAATGCGCCCATTGTTGGTGCCCCAGGAGGCGACCCACAGCCGAGTGATCTTGGCGACGTCCTGCCACAGGTAGCTGCCATTGGCCTTCACCGCGGTGGCGTTGGCGCTCATATACACATACAGGTTGGCCTGGTAGCCATCGGCGGTGAGCAGCGCTTTGGTCGTGTTCAGGAAGCGGGTGGCCTCACTGGGGCTCCAGGCCCGCAGCTTCAGTGTCTTCTTCTTGCCCGAGACGGTCTTCGTCCAGGCGCTGCCAGCTTCGATGTCGAGCACCAGCGGGTCGGTGCTTGCTTTGGTGTAGTTGCCATCGGCGAGCAGTAGGGCGACGAACTGTTGGGCCGACTGCTCCGGGGTGTACCCACCGGCGAAAGCCTGGCTGGAGGTGGTGTCGATGCTCGAGATCCAGCCGTTGAACCAATAGTGACCGGTGTGCACCTTCCGGGCAGTCGCAGCATCAGCCAGTGTGGGATAGGCGCAGTCCTTGGTCACGGGCGTGCTGCCGGTGGCGTTGGCCTTGCCGGTGCAGATGTCGGTGTAGCTGGTCTTGATCGGACGCGAGCCGCTGCCATTGCGCAGGATGGTGAAACCAGTGTTGCCAACCCAGGACGCGACCGCGCTCATCCGAATCTTTCCGGAGGTGGAGTACTGCCAGGCCGACAGATCGACGCCCTGAGTCACGCCGGTGAGACCGAAGGCGCGCTGGGCATCGGCAGCCGGGGTGTTGGTGGGGTAGGCGACGGTCAGTGTCACCGTTTTGGAGGTCTTGGTGCCCTTCTTGCCTTTCACCACCACGCGGAAGAGCGTCGTCTTGGACCACGAGCTCACCTTGGCGGTGTACTTCGACTTCTTCGCGCCGCTGATGGTCTTCCAGACCCCACCGGAGGCGGGGTGGTGCTGCCAGCGGTAACGCAGCTTGGTGCCGGTGGCCTTCACCTTGAAGGTGATCGAGGTTCGGGTGCCATAGCGGCCGATCGTGGCGCTGCCGGGCTGCTTGGTGATCTTGGTCTTCTTCGTCTTCTTAGCCTGCGGGGCAACAAAACTCTGGCCGATGGCCACGGCCTTGCTCGGCGAGGACGGCACCGCCGCGGCGTTGGTCGCACCCAATCCGCCTGACAGCGCCAAAGCCATTGATCCGGCCACCACCAGGAGTTTCATCGGTGGGGTTGGACGGGTCGACTTGAGGTGGGTCACGATGCCTGCGCTTTCTAATCGGCGGCAGTGAGATGTGAACGACGCTCTCATCTTAACCACCCGGTGATGTCAGCTCGGAGCCGCGGCTGGGTCGCCACTGCTAAGCACACCGTCGGCGAAGCCTTCCAAGGTTTCGGGACGGACGATGGCGATGCCGCGTTCGGTGTCGGCCAGCAGCAGCAGCGAATCGCCGGGGTTGATGTCGAACAGGTCGCGCATATCCTTCGGGATCACGATCTGTCCCTTCTCGCCGACCTTTGCGGTGCCGGCGAGCTTGCCTGGTGGCGGTCCTGGCAGATGGGTCATGCTCCTCCATCGTTGAGCTAGCGGGGTGCTATCTGGGAGGCCAGCTCAGAGACCTCCTGGACAAAGACTGCCGGATCTTCGCCGTGAATGCTGTGACCGGTGGCAGTTTGAATCATTTTCGAGTCGGCGATCAGGGTGTGTATTTGGGCTGCCTCAACATCGGAGGTGGCGCCCTGCAGAATTCCGTCCGCTCCGATGGTGACCTTTGAATGCAGGAAAGTGACCGGGATTCGGATCTTCTTCATGGTCGCCACGTGATCCCAGCCGGCGTCCCAGGTGCCGGAGTAGAAGGCCTCCCCGAAGCGAGGATCGTAGGTCGGCATGCCACGGAAGGACTCATTGATTGACGGCGGCAGCCAGGCGACGATGATCGCCTCACCGGGGTGCTGAGCGTGGTAGTTCAACCCCTGATCGATCAGCGGCTTGGCATTGTCGCCGAAGAACTGCCAGAAGCGGGCCCGGGGGAAGGAGTAGCTGACGAAGTCGTGTTGGCCCGAGTAGAGGTAGTTGTGGCAGGTGGTGGCCAGGTCCATCCAGTTCCAGGTCTGTTTGGCCCGCGGGAAGGTAGTGGTGAGCAGCGGTGGATCCTCAAGCACCACGCCCCGCACCCAGTCGGCAGAGTTGGCGGCCATCCAGGTGGCGATCAGTCCGCCGGAGGAATGGCCGGAGACGATGGCTGGCTCGGCAATCACCTGCGCAATGAAGGCGGTGAGGTCTTTGGCTACGGCGACGTTGGTGTATTTGGCCGGGTCGTGGTCGGACTTGCCGTGGCCGTAGACGTCCACCGCGAAGACGTGGAAGTGCTCGGCCAGCTCGGGCAACACCGGGTAGTAGTCGCGCCAGTCCTGGGTTTGGCCATGAATGAGCAGCAGGGCCGGGCCGTTGTCGGGGCCTTCGGCGTAGTGGATGCGAGAGCCATTGATGCTGGCATCCATCTCGACGTAGCCCGCGGCCCAAACGTCCTTCATGGCGTTGGTGAAGTAATTAAGGTTGTTCTCGGTGTAGAGCCAAGCCCAACTACCAGCCAGCGCAACCGCGATCGCCAGGCCGGTCACTAGCCACTTCAGCGCACGCACGCTGCCCCCAGTGGTAGAAGTCTTACAAGTCATACCACGGCTACGAGGCGGGCGTGGATGGTTTGCCAGGCCGGGCAACCTAAACTCGCAGCCATGGCTGTGGGGATCATCGGATTGGGACGTCTTGGGGCCGCGTTGGCCCGCGGTTTGGGGTTGGCCGGCTTCGGCGAGGTGTACGGCTTCAGCCGGACGGCGGCGCACGCGCAGCAGGTGGCTGACCAGGCGCCGGGTTTGATATTGCTCGAATCGGCCGCTGAAGTGCTGGAGCGCTGCGATCCGGTCTTTCTGTGGATGGGCGGACCGCAGGCCGCCGAGGTGTTGGCGGCCAACACCGAGGTGACCCGGCGGCGGCGTACGCTGATCGTGACCTGCACTTCGGAGTTGTCAGCCGAACAGCTCGGCTCGCGCTGGGCGCAGACGCTGCCCAATGTGAATCTGGCTACCGGCGAAGGCGGCACCCTTGTCACCTGGGGTCCGGGGCTGACCGAGGCTGAGCGTGAGACCGTCCGCGGGCCGCTGCGGGCCGCCGGGGCGGTCTATGAAGTGAGCGCGGCGGAGATGCCGTTCTACTCCGCCCTAGCCAGCAGCGGGCCAGCTTTCTACGCCCGGATTATGGAGACCTGGGCCGATGCCATGGCTGACCGGCACGGCCTCGACCGGGATTATTGTCGACAAATGGTTCGCCAGACGGTGGCTGGCACGGTGGTGCTCCAGGATGGCGACGGCATCGATGCCGCTGAGGTGATCAGGCGAGTGGCCCATCCCGGTGGCAGCACCGGCAAGGGTCTGGCGCCGCTGGAGGTCGAGTTCGCCGCCACGGCCGAGCAGATGCTGCGTGCAATGGGCCGCTGGTGAGCAGGGCTGAGGTCAGGTTCAGAACTTCACCAGGTGCCCGGAGAACTCGCCGACGTTAGCGATTTCGACGGTGACGTTGGTGCCCTCCACCTTGATTCGATAGGGCACCAGGTCTTTGCCGTTCACACTCATGACCGGAATGGAGGCGGGGCCTTGGGGTGTGTCGGCGCTGACGCTCAGGGAGCCGGAGCTGGCCAAAGACATGGTGCCGGTGCCAGTTGGCTCCTCCATTTGGTAGGGGAAGTCATCGCCCAGCGGTGGCAGCGGAGCCAGGGGGAGGCCGACGAGGAAGGCGTTTCCGGTGCCTTTGGCTGACCCCTTGATCTTGCCCTTGCCTTTATGCACGCCAAGGTCTTTCGTGTATTGGCCGGTGACAGACAGGGTGGCGTTGCCGGTGTAGGCGCCGGAAGAGTTGGCCGAGCCGCCAGCGAGATCCAGATCGAGGGTGAACTCGAGCTTCCAGTCGGCCTTGGTGAACTTCACCGAGTCGTGCACCGAGATCACATACAGCTTCTTGGCCTGCTTGTCTCGTTTCTGTTTGGCCGTCTTGCGGGCCGCAGCCGAAGCTTTGGCGACGCTGTAGGGGGAGAAGCCGGTGACTTCAGCCAGCAGCAGGGTGCCGCCCTTGGTTTCCTGCCGGACGGTGGCGACCACCTCGGCCACTGATCCGTCGTCGGCGAGTTTCACAATGCTGGCATCAGCGTGCGGCTTGCCTTTCACCGCGAAAGCGATCACGCAGTCGCCAGTGGGAGCCTGACCGGCCTCATCAACATAGATGCCGGGGGCGAGTGCGTCGACCAGGCCGCCCGGAGCGGTGCGCAGCGGGGTCAGCGTCCAGTTGGCACCGGCCGGAGCCGAGCCGCCCGGTACCGAGACCACCGCAGTCCACTCCCCGGAAGTGAGGGTGGCGTTGCCGCCGTCGGCCCCAATTGCCAGCGGGACGGCTGCAGCCGAGTCCAAGTCGAATCCGGGCGGCGCCACGACCGATGGCGGGGGTGAACCGGCCGGGACGGTGGGGGTGCCGGGGGCCGGTGGCGTGCAGCCGGAGATGGCTAGCGCACAGGCGAGAATGGTGATCGAGCTTCGGGCAATGCGCATTGGGGTCTCCGATGTTCGGGCCGCACAATCTAGGCATTACCCACTCTAGAGCGGCCAAGTCGCCCGCTCAGCGTTTCGGCAGCACCAACAACGTGATTGAGTAACCGGGGTAGCTGGTCTTGAGGTATTTGCCCTTGCGGGAGAGCGAGGACTTCTTCAGAATCTTGCGCAGGTTCGCCGAGGAGTAGCGATACACCGCGGCCTTCGACGAGCTGGCGAAGTTCAACAAAGTCAGCTTTGAGGAGATCGACAACTTGGTCTTGTTGATCACCATGATGGTCAGCGCCCCGTCCCGACTGCGCCGGGCGGCATAGACGGCCAGCTTGCCGGTGGCCGCGCTGCCAGCCTTGACCGAGATGTCGCCGAACTGGGCGTTTTTGCCGTTGTAGTTGCGGTACATCCGGAAGGCGTAGGCCCACGGATCGCTGGCTTTCGACGGGCCCCACAAAGTGGCCAGATCCAGGCCTTCGCGGCCGTAGATGCCGAGCACGTCGGCCTGGGCCAGGGCCCCGTTCATCGACTCCAGACCGCCGAAGTTGTATTCGGTGATCGCGGTCTTAGTGCCCGGGTAGTACTGCTTCGTCCAGGCCTTCATGGTGCGAATCCAGGTCAGCGGTTTGCGGCCATTGGCGTCACTGATCCACGACTCATCGACGTAGGTCGGATCCCACAATGAGCGGGTGCTGCGCAGGCGCCGGGCCTGGGTGGCGGCATTGCCGGCTGAGCTGAGCGCGACCCCGCTGGCTTGGGGGTAGTAGTGCTCGTCGAAGTAGTCCAGCAGGCGTACGCCGCCGGCCTTCTGATCAGCGGCGAACTGCTGCAAATACCAGGCACCCAGTGGCAGGCCACCGTGGGCATCGCGGTCAGCGGTGGAGCGCCCGCAGTCGTCGGCGGCGGAGTAGTAGTAGGCGCACCAACCCCAGTCGCTGGGGCCGAGGACGGCCGCGCTGCCATCGGCGGTCTTGATCGCGCTCGCGGTGGCTTGGGATTTGGTCCACAGCTCATCGTTGGTGAGCGGGTTGGGGTGGACGTCGCGGTGGGTGCTGTTCCACAGCACCGGCTCATTGTCGAGCGAGTAGAACTTCACTCCGCCGGCCGCGGCGGTGCCGTAGCGGCTCACCAGCGAGGAGACCATGTTCCGCGCGAAGGTGGCTCCGGCGGGCGTGGAAGTGGTGTTCGGGTCAGCGTCCAGCTGGGTGGAGTAGCCGTTCTTGGTGCCGTTGCCGCAGTTGGCGTCCCAGGGATCGAAGCTGTCTTGGTTGGCGAAGCTCGAGCGCGGGTAGGAGCAGGTGAACGGGTGGCTGGTCGGCGAGTCCTTCGATACCCAGCCGATCATTGGGACGGTGACTAGGCTTGCCGATTTTGCGGCGCGGTTGCGGTCAACAGTGGCGGTAAGGGTCTGGCCGGAGGCGGCCACGATGTTTTCGTAGTACCAGTCCGAACCGGTGTTGTAGGTGTTGTTGATGTAGTTGTAGCGCGAGGTGGCATTGCCTCCCCAGCGGTCCACCGGCACGTTGAACGCCTTGGTCAGACCGGAGGTTCGGCCAGCAAAGTTGATGCCATAGATGTAGGGGCTGATGGGGTGGCGGCCGGCATTCGCATCCACGCTGAGGGCCACTTTGGTTGCCTTCTTGGCTGGCGCGAATAGGGCGGGCGCCAGGCCTCGACCATCCGGGGCCCGGGTGCTGCCCGGGGTGCCGAGTGCCGGCGTGCCGGGCAGAGCCAGCAGGGCGAGGGTGACACCGGCCGTGATCAGGAGGTGACGCGTGCGCATGCCTTCATTGTGATCACTGGCTTCGGGGTGTGGGCGGTGTCGTTCGGTATTTTTATCGTGCCTATCGCCGGGGTCGGCGGCATGAGCGTGCCGACTTGGACGGCGGGAGCGCCATTTCGGGTCGGGGCTGTCGCAGATCGGCACGATGGTGCCGAAAATGAGGTGCGCCTCAGGGCTGGGGCGGTCGGGCCGCGTGTCGGGTTAATGCCGAGGTGACGAACCGCAGATTGCGGGGGGACTCGCCCACCCGCCGGATGGCGTAGGGGAACCAGTCGTTGCCGAAGGGCAGATAGACCCGGACTCGGTGCCCGCGGCGGACGAGGTCTCGCTGGAGTTCGGGACGAACGCCGTAGAGCATCTCGAACTCATAGGCCTCCGGCGACCAGTCATGCGCTTTAGCCTGGGCGATGATCTCCTCGATCAGCCGATGATCGTGAGTGGCGAAGGAGGGGTAGACACCGGACTCGCGGGCCGCCCGGCTGAGTAGTTGGGTCGCGCATTGTCGGTAGCGGGAGTCGCGATCGGCCACACTGCGCACCGCCACCCGTGACCGCTCGGCGAAGGCGCCTTTGACCAGTCGCACCCAGGCGCCAGCGATGATCAGCTTGTCGAGATCGGCATGGGTGCGATGCAGGTAGGCCTGAATCGTGATCGCTACCGGGAGGTCCTCGCTACGCAGTTCCCAATAGAGGCGCAAGGTGGCATCGGTGACGGTGGCGTCCTCCATGTCAATCATCAGCGCGTCGTGGCCCTGGCGAGTTTGGGGGACGGCTTTTCGGATCGCGATGGCGATTCTGGCGGCATTGGTGGTGCAGGTCTGCTCGTCGATCATCAGACCGATCTGGGTTGGATCGACCGAGGCGCAGGCATCCAGGGATTTGTCAGCGGCGGCGGCGATGGCCGTCTGGAGTTGCGCGACGGTGTGGTCGATTATCGCCGGATCGGTCACATACTCGCCAAGGTAGAACTGCGTGGCCGCGATGCCGTTGCTGGCCAACTCGTTGGCCTTGTGCAGGGCGGCGTGGGCATCGGCGCCGCCGACGAACTGGCTGGCCAGGCCGCGCAGCCAAGGCTGCCGCTGAGCGAAGGTCTTGACATTCGCCGAGCGGGCCAGCCGGATCATGCCTTCCTGCCACAAGGTCATATAACCACCCTAGTCCGGTGGGCATGGGTGTGGTCAGGGTTGAGCGACATGAGTTCCCGTCGGGGGTGGTGGGTTGTCTAGGTCGTGTTGCCACAACGCTTGGTCGAAGGCGGCATGGTTTGAGTTGTGGTGGTGGTGGGTGGTGCCGTTGGGGCCGATTCGGTATTGGTAGCCGGCTGGGGATTGCCAGTGGAAGATGCCGGGGGCGGGTTGGTGTAGCTGCCAGTCACCATGGGTTTTGGCTCGGTGGGCTTTGCGGGCCAGTGGGCCGAGGTTGTTGGCCCGGGTCTGTTTGGGCTTGCCTCTTTGGAACGGTTTGGTGTGGTCGAGGTCCTTGTTGCGGGCCGGGCGGGCGGAGAAGGGGAACACTTCGACGCGGTCGCGCAGGATGACTTGGTTGCGGATTCGGGCCGGGATTTCGTAGGAGTCGACGGCCAGTTTCTTGAAGGGTTGCACCACCGGGGTCAGCCGCACCCTGGTGTTGCCCAGCAGGAGTTTGAGCATGGCGGCCGGGATCGCCCCGACGCCCTCAACCCGGGCGGTGCCCCGGCCGGTGAGCAGGGTCTCTTCGGCGACATGAACATAGACGGTCGCTTTAGGTAGGAGGCGTCGATCAGTGGAGCGCACTTTGCCCTTCGACAAGCTCAGGGAAATTGCCCGATTCCCTGAGCCCGCGGTCGCCCAGTGCCCTGAGCCTGTCGAAGGGTCGCCGACGGCTTCAGCTAGGAGTAGTTGGGCGCGGGCCGGAGTGGCGAGGATCCCAACGGCTTTGGCTCGCCGGATCTCTTTCGGGTCCAGGTCGCCCTGGCTGCCCAATATGTCGGCGATGCGGTCGACGGCGGCGTCGAAGAAGATCGCATCGGCAGCGTCGACGCGGGCTTCGACATAGGCCACCGTTGGATCATCGGTGGGGTGTTTGCGCACGTAGCGCTGAGCACGGGCCTGTTCAGCCAAAGCGGTGACTTTGTCGGTGGCGATGATGGTGATCAAGCCACGAGCCAGCTTGAGTACCCGCGCCCAGGGCAGGGTGGCGATCTTGGGTGCCAACTCGGCATCCAACGCCAAGGATTCTTCAAGCGACAGGTCGTAGCGGGCCACTTCAACCGCGAGTTGGCAGGCCCGAAACACCGGCAGGTGGCCTTTGGTGACTTGGAACCACAGGTGTGGATGGCGAGCCTTCAGGTTCACGACGTCGCGGATCAGCCAAGTCGCGGCCGCTACCGAAATGCCCTTCAACGCGGCGACTTCTAACGGCAGGAACTCATCAACCAGCGCGGTGCCGTCCGCCCCGATCCGGATGGGACGGGTACCAACCACATCAAACTGAGCATCTTCGGGCCAAGCATTTTCGGCAGCCAGATCGGCGATCGCGACCGCCTCATCGATTTCGGCTTGGGTGCGGGCAGCAATAGCGGCGCGCAACCGCTGCGCAGCACCAACCCCCGACGACTCGAACATGTGTTCTATTTGTCCCGGGAGTGAAACCGGTGTTGAGCCGCAGCGAAGTCTGCACCCCATCACTAGGGTGCTGTGCATGGTTACCTCCCGTGGAGCATTCTTCGCTGGTTGCGTTGTCTTAACGCTGGTGCTGTCAGGGTGCAGCAGCGGCTCTGGTTCGTCGGGCACGTCCGCGTCTTCGGGCAGTGCGCTATGCGCATCGAGCAACGCTCCGGTTGTAACGCCGGCTTCGGCGAGTTCCTCCAGCAGTGCTTCATCGAGTGCGCCGGCCAGTGCCTCGGCGAGCGCCACCAGCAGTTCGAGCGGCTCCTCGGTTGACGCGTGGAGTTTCGTCACTGAACCCGACCTCAAGCCAGCCAAGTTTGAGGTAGTGAAGAACGCATTGTCCGACAAGTCCGGTTTTGTCTTCACGGCGCCGTACGCGCCCGGTGCGGCTACCGGGCAGACCGGCACCTACATCACTGACATCGACGGCAATCCGGTGTGGTTCAAGGCAGTGCCGGGGACGAGCATGGAGAACCTCGGTTTTCGGGTTCAGACCTACCAGGGCAAGCCGGTGCTGACCACGTGGCAGGGGACCGCTGCTGGCTCTCCTGAGTACCAGAACCTTCCGATGGCCTCTCCCGAGCCGGGTGCCTGCTTCTACATCTACGACCAGAGCTACAACGTCATCAAGACGGTCAGCGCCGTGGACGGCTGGACGGCCGACTTGCACGAGTTGGTGTTGACGCCGAGTGGAACAGCGCTGTTCCTCACCTTCAAGACGGTGGCCAAAGACCTCTCCGAGTACGGCGGGCCCAAGGATGGCTACGTGGGCGACTACGGCATCCAGGAGATCGATCTGGCCACGGACAAGCTCGTGTTCTCGTGGGACATGTTGGAGCACATCAGCCTGAAGGACTCCTACGAGACTGCGGCCAGTGCCAATTCGACCGACGCCAACGTGTGGGACGTCTTCCATCCCAACTCGCTGGACATCGGACCCAACGGGGAACTCCTGGTGTCCTTGCGCAACATGTGGGCCGGGTATGCCGTCGATCGGTCGAGCGGGGACGTCCTGTGGCAGCTCAATGGAAAGCAGCAGTCCGATGAGAAGTGGCCGCTGATCACCCCGGCGAAGGACGCGCGGTTCTCCTGGCAGCACATGTTGCGCTTCCGTGGCGCAGACCAGGTCTCCCTGTTTGACGACGCGTGCTGTGGAACCGCCGCCAATGGTGATGCTGAGAAGGCGCAAGGCACCTCTCGTGGTCTGGTGCTCGATGTCGATCTTGCCAAGAAGACGGCCGCTGTCGCGAAGACCACCTACCACGATCCAGCGCTGTCAGTGTCGAGCCAGGGAAGCATGCAGGAGCTGCCCAATGGCGATTGGTTCGTTGGCTGGGGCATTGAGCCCTACTTCTCGCAGTTCGGTGCGGCCGGCAATAAGGCGAGTACGTCGTCTTCGAACCTTTTGTATGACGTCAAGCTTCCCGGTGACATGTTTTCGTACCGGGCCTTCCGTGACGACTGGGTCGGCATTCCGACAACGCCACCCAAGACCGTTGCCCAGTCGAGGGACGGGACGACCACGGTGTACGCCTCATGGAATGGATCTACCGAGACCGCGGCGTGGCAGGTGTTGGCGGGCAGTAGCCAGACTGATCTCGCCGTCGTCGTGCCGAAGTCACCGCGTAAGGGGTTCGAGACTTCGGTGGCCGTTCCCGGCGCCGCCCAGTACTACCAGGTCAAGGCACTCGACGACGCGGGTCAGGTCATCGGGACGTCCGCGGTGGTTGCGGTTTCGTCTTAGCGCGAGTTCCTGAGTCGCTGTCGAGATGCGGCGAAGTCTGCACAGTGGTGCGGTGGCGGTTTGCACAGAAGGAGCCATCTCGCAACGACTGTGCAGAGTTCGATGCTGAGACTGCCTTGACCAGCTGGGTGTGGCGATACCCACGGGACGCCTTTGGTCGCGCGGGTGTGAGGCTGATCGAGGAAGCTTGCGGCTTCGAGTGAGACGCATCGCACCCGAATGTCCTCGTTTCCAGAGATAGCGACGGTGTGGTGATCGCCAAATTGCGGGCAAGGTCGATCAGATTGGTAACGATTATTGGACCGCCTAGTCTTGCCAGGTGCTGGTACCTAGGTTCAAGCGTCGATTCTCGCGGGGCGTGCTGGTCGTCGGAGCGGCGTTTATGGTCACCATGGCGGCGTGCTCGACCGCGCCGCAAATCACGGTGGATGAGCGTCCCAACCGTCCGACGACCGTATTCGAGCCAAGCTACGACCCGCAGACCGACCCGGCCAAGCTCGCCGTCCCGCTCAAGAGCCTGCCCGGTTACCAGACCGGCACCCCGGGGACGGATGGCTGGACGTCCATCCCGATGACCGGCAGCGACGGCGACGTGAGCTGGCGGATGTGGAACCGCGAGAACCAGGTCCGGGAGAAGCACGCCGCTGACCAGACGGTGGCCTTCGGCGCGCCCCAGACCTACACGAAGGTGCCCGGCGTGCTCACCTTCCGGGGCAACAACTTCCGAGACGCGCCCGCGTACGGCACCGCCGACGTCAACGAGAAGAAGCTCTCGATCGTGTGGACGCAGGAAATCGGCGAGGCGCACGGCGACGCGTCCTACTGGCCGGGCGCCGGATGGACAGGGCAGCCACTGCTGGTGAACTGGCCCGAGCAGACCCGCAAGGCGATGGGCTTCGCTCCCGAGTTCGCCGACAAGGACCTGACCGAGGTGATCTACCCGGTCTTCGAGGGCAAGGTCCACCGGCTCGACCTCGACACCGGGAAGCAGACCAAGAACCCGATCGATGTCGGCTGCGGTTTCAAGGGCACAGGCTCGATCGACCCGCGCGGCTACCCGCTGCTCTACTCGGGTCAAGGCCTCAATGACATGGACAACAACAAGGACACGGAGGACTGCCCGTTCCGCTACCGAATCTTCGACCTGATCCAGAACAAGGAGGTCTCCGGCTGGACTGGCCAGGACGATCCCGCCCGGCCGCGCAAGGGTTGGGGCGCCTTCGATTCGTCCGCCCTGGTCAACGCCGCGACCGACACCCTGATAGAGCCAGCGGAGAACGGGCTGGTGTACAAGGCGAAGCTGAACGCGAAGTTCGATCCGGCGGCCAAGACGGTGAGCGTCAACCCCCTCCTCACCAAGCTGGAGTACAAGACCCCCGTCAGCGTTGATCGCACCGTCAACGGCAAACTGCGGGAGGCCCATGGCGTCGAGTCGTCTGCGGCCGCGTACCGCAATCTGATGTACGCCACCGACAATGACGGCAACCTGATCTGTTGGGACGCCACGACTATGCGGATCGTCTGGGCTCGTGACATCGGCGACGATTCGGACGCGTCCATCGTGATCGAAGACACCCCTGCTGGCCCGTTCCTGTACCAGGGCAACACGCTGGACAAACGGGGTGAGACCGGCGGCCCGATGGAAACCAACTTGCGCAAGATCAACGCGCTCACCGGTGACATCGTGTGGGAGAAGAACGTGCCGACGGTGGCGTCCTACCCGAACAACGGCGGCCTATTGGCGACCCCGGCGCTGGGCCAGGGCGAGACCGCCGACCTGGTGATCTTCAACGTCTCGAAGACCGCCGCCCCGTTCTGCATCTTCGGCAAGTGCCTGGGCGACTTCAGCGGCGACCTCGTCGCGCTCGACCGCAACACGGGAAAGCTTGCCTGGAGCCGCCACCTCGACCGCTACTCGTGGAGCTCACCGGTCATCTTTCAGGGCAAGGACGGCCATTCCTACGGGGTCTTCGGTGATGCCGGCGGCCTGCTGCACCTCTTTGACCCGAACACCGGGCAGGACTACTCGACACTCAGCCTCGGCAAGAACATCGAGGCGTCCCCGGCGATCTACAACAACATGCTCGTGGTCGCCTCGTACGACAAGAAGATCTTCGGCGTGCGGATCTCCTGATTGAGCCAGACTCCTGTTTCCTATGATGTATACGAAGCCCTTTGTGAAAGTTGGCTGCATCTCCACAGGAGCGCCGCCTGTCGAGATGCAGCGAATTCTGAACACTGATGCGCTCGGAAGTCTGCACACCGATGGGCACGTCGTACCGGCTGTGCAGAGTTGGAGGGGCCTGTGCCGGCGATCGACGATGTGGCACCCAGTTCAGGTGTCTGGGTTGTCCGAGGGGAACACTGTGCGAGCAAGCTCGCCCGCCTGACTGAGCCAGGCGGAGCGCTCGGCGTCGGTGCTCGTGACGGTGACGCTGAAGGTCTTGCGGTGGAAGTCTTGAACACCACAAAGACCGAAGATGCAGTTGCGCCAGATTCGCTCGAGCGGGTCTCCGAAGACGTCCCGCTCGCGGACGGGGTCGGTGTCGGCGGTGTTGATGACGAGCGCGGCTCGTGCCTTGAGGAGGCCGATGGGGACGCCCTCGCCGTGGTCCCCGGGCTGGAACTTGTAGGCGGAATCCACACGGATCACGCGGTCGACCCAGCCGGTGAGGATCGCGGGCGGCATGCCCCACCAGTTGGGGTGCACGATGACGATCCCGTCGGCGCCGGCGAGCTCAGCGACGGCGGTAGCTACGTACGGCGGCAGGGTGGCGGCACGCGCAGCCTCCCCGGCCGGAAGGAGCGGGTCGAAGGCTTCGGCGTAGAGGTCCTTGAGGATGACCTGGTGGCCGACGGAGGTCAGTGAGTTCGCGACCTCGCGGGCGATGGCGTGATTGAAGCTGGCAGGTGAGGGATGGGCTAGCACGATCAGGACTCGCATGGGTGGCAACATAGCGGCCCCTTGTGCGGGGACGGGTGCGCCGTGCATAGTTCGCCCGCGAGTGATCAGGTGAATGTGGAGGTAGCCTCATGAGAAGAGACGAAGCGATTGATCTCTTGGCACGACGTGATCTTGCCCAACTCTCCAGTGATGAGCGCGAGGCGTTGCTGCTCGACTGGTGGACCATCGACGCCGGTGACCCTGATTACGGCGATCTCCCCGACCTGCTGAGAGAAGCCCTAGCGCGCGCCGATCGGCCGGATGACCCAGGAGAGTCGCTCTACGATCCGCTCGCACTGATCGCTCTCCGCCGCGCCTATGTCGGTGTCCTCAACGCCTATCTGACCAGTCAGCTTGCGAATTTGGGACGCCACGAAGCGGTTGACGGTGACGTTGAAGAGCTGGCTGCGTGTCCCTGCTGTGGGTACCGAACCCTGCCAGAGCGCGGCGCGTATGAGATTTGTCGCGTGTGTTTCTGGGAGGACGATGGAACCACTGATCCTGACCGTGTGAGCGGCCCAAATCACATGACGTTGCGGGAAGCACGGCTGAACGTCCAGCACCTCGGCGCGGTTAGCGAGAGCGCGCGCGAGCACGTACTCACTGACGGTCGGACACGGTACGCATCGGCCGACATCTGATCCGTTGCTGAGATGCAACGAAGTCTGAACACTGACGCGCTCGGTAGTTTGCACAGAAGGCGCAGTCCTCCAACGGATGTGCAGAGTTCGAATCTGAGAGCGGGCGTTTCCAGCGACTGGGGGCCGCCGCGCACCTCTGGTTCAGGCGCGACTGCCGCGGACACTTCCCTCGATCAAGGACGCGCGAGCCCGGTCCTCAGCTTCTTCATATGATGTATACGAACCCGGTTGTGAAGAGTTGACTGCATCTCCCAGTTTTTTGTTGCATGTCGAGATGCAGCGAAGTCTGAACACTGAGGCGCTCGGAAGTCTGCACAGAGGTAGCTGTTCCGGACGCACCGTGCAGTGTTCAAGCCTGAGAGTCTGGTGCTTGTTGAGTGACCGCGTCCGCCAGCTTGTTGGTATCAGGGAACTTGATGAGCGATGTCATCCTTCCCTCCCGTTGCAGTCGCTCCAGCCGCGTGGTCAAGTGGTGCGGAAGAGCCACCTCAACCTCGGTCGGCTCGGCGGTGCCGAGTATTTTGGGCCGGCTAAGGCGGCGCGCGAGCTGCGGGTCAATCGGGCGAAGGGCGACGACTGAACTGAGCGGGGCTGGCCAGATGAGTCTGACCTTGCGTTGCCCGTGCCTATGTATGAGCCTGGCGAGTGTGTCTGATGTCGGCTCCATCCCTGCAGCCGGGATGATCACAAGCGCAAACAATCTGCCCATCGACCAGGAAGCGAGGTGCATGTTCGTTTCTGGGTCACCGTTCACGTTCAGCAAGTCGTGGCGACCCCCAGCCAGCACAAACGCATCTTCCGACCACGCCGCAAAGATGCGGGTGCCTTCCGGTGGGCGCTGGGTATGCCGGAACTCACGCATCTTGGCCAGCGGGCACTCAACTTCATATCGAGTTCCCCACATCCGCATCAGCCCGGTACGTGTTAGGTGCATCGCCACTGCGTTCAATTCGGTGGATCTGAACCAAGCGCGCTTCCCGGTTGCCACTGCTAACACGGCATCCTGTGCGGCCTCGTCAATCTCGCGGAGCCACACGTTGTTGCACTGGGCGCAGACGCCTGGGTACTTCTTGTCGAAGGGAGTCTTGCTCGAGTACGACGTCTTCATGTGCATGCCGTTTGTGTGTGTCGAGTCGACCAGTACGGTCGGGATGGCAAAGTGCTCCTTCCATGAACGAGGTAGCCAGTGTTCAGCTGTGGACCTGCCTTCTGAGGACCCACAAAACGGGCATGGCTCGCGCATGGCGTCAGTGTAGGAGCGGTTCAGGCCGGGTGGTCGAGTGTCCCCAACGGAGGCGAGTGAAGAACTCCGAGATGGTCGAGCGTGCCTGGTCGAGGGTAAGGAGCTCGGCCGCGCCGAACCGGTACACCTCGTAGCCATCAAGCCGAAGCTGACGGTCGGCCTTCATTGTCGCGGCGTATGTCCCTGGGTCGGCCTTGTTGCCTTTCGCGTAGTGGCTCTTCCCGTCAACCTCAAGGACTAGTCGCCGCCGGCCAGGAAGCAGCATCACGAAGTCCATACGCAGATTGAGGAGTGCGTCTCTTCCCCGCTCCGCGACTGTCTTGGGATCCCACAGAAGCCAGACCTCGGGCAGGAGGGCGGGCATCTGGGGGATCTTGTCGCCGAAGACTTGGTGATAGGCGAGGAAGAAGTTGCGTTGAGGCGGCGAGTTGGTGGGCAGGCTGTCTAGCAGCCGCCTGTAAAGGGTGCTCTTGGCTCGGGCGGGGTCTGCGATTTCTGACCGAGTTGCCCACCAGTCCTGGAGTTCAGCCCAGGTCAGCCCTGCGGAGAAGTCGAGCCTCCGGTCATAGATGAGTACATCCGCTGGGTCGCCACACACCTCCACATCGTTGTCTAGGGCGTCGGTGAACCGGAGGTCGGGCCGGGCCTTGGTGGCGAAGATGATGTTCTTGGGCCGTCCTTTGAGGCGACCGCCACGGGGCTGCAGCCGGTAGCTGGGGTAGCCGTCGGATGTGCCAACCACCTCGAGTACCAACCCTGATCGTTGCAGCGGCGGATTGATCAGTGTCACGAGCTCACCTTGAGCCCCCTCGTTGGGGAGAACCTCAGGCGAGACCAAGCCTTCCAGCCACAGTCCAAAGCGCCGATCACTGGCCTCAAACGCGCCGACCTGGCGAAAGAGCTCGTTCGCATCCCAATCGTCGTTGCGGAACACGTGCTGTCTGATCCGCGCTTCCAGATCGTCTCTTCGAGGCCCGCCGGCGAGATCGGAGAGGAAGATGCTCAGTTCGGGGACAAGTACCCAACAGCGGTGCAGCAAGGCCCAGAAGCCATCCAGGTCTTGCCAAAGCGGACGAGCGCCAAGGGCTGCGGCGATTTCGTGACGGGTGCGCTTGTCGATTGTGGGGTGAGACTGCGTGGACCACAGTGCATCCTCGACAGCGTTTCGCCGGCCAGGCTCGAGCTCGCCGCTGGCGAGAAACGCCTCTGCGATGCTGGGCAGTGACGCTTCAGTCACCAGACCCCAGGAGTACTCAACGCGTTCTCGTTTGGTTGGTTGGTGGCCTTCTTCCTCCGGCGGGGGTTGGGTGGGGAGCCCGAGTGCCTTGAAGACTCCATCCAGCTCCGGGTGCGAGTGGAGGGTCGCGAGGCTGTGGACTGTGGGGGCGAGCTCGTCGCGGAGCGCCTTCATCGTGGCCGTGCGTTCTTCGGGCATGTCTGGAGCCTACGAAGGAGCACTGACGGTTGTCTGCGCAAGAGCGTTGGCCGTCACCGGACGTGCAAGGGTCTCTAGCCGTAGGCCAATAGGTCCTTCCGAGCCTGGGATCTCAGGGCTGCGATTGCGGCTGATGCCGCGCTTGTGCGGGCTTGGACCTTACCGGACGGCGCGTCCTGGAGATGCACTAGTGACTTGACTGCAGCGGTGGCGAGTGTGTGCGCCTCGTGGGTCCCGAAGAGGCCGACGTCTTCGGACCTAGTGAACAACGGTTCTAGGAGGTCCTCGGCGGGCTCGGGGCCACGGCCAGCCTCGAAGATGTAGTAGTAGTCCAACATGCTGAAGTACTGCTCAGCCTCGGCCAGAAAGGCCTGGTAGATCTCTGCGCGGTGTTCTCGAAGCCATTGCCGGTGTCTGCGGCGGTCTTGCAGGTTCGTGGCGAGGAGTTGTGCGCCGCCACCGAGGGTTGCGCCGACAACAACGCCGAGTAGAGCCAGGAGATCTGAGTTCACGAGCCGACCCTAACCGTGTGCATTCAATCCTGTTTCAAGGAGACACTGATGTGGTGCGGCCCCTTTGGCCGGAAGCCGGAGACGATCCCTGCGTCCTTCAGCCGTTGGAGAATCTTCTGGGGCGCGTAATCCGCAGGGAAGATGGGCCGCTTTCGGCCTGGATCCGCGATCGTCGAGAATGGCTCGCCGAGCTTCCGAAGGATAGCCCTGAGGTCTTCGAGATCGATGAGTCCGCCGGCCTGGCTGAGGAGTTCGAAGACTGTGGTCTTGTAGGCGCCGCCCGCGCGGATCGCGTCGATCTTGGGGGCGCTCAGTGTGGCTTTCGTCCTAAGCGCCCAGTCGCCAATGGATTGGAACCCGGCCCTGGTGATGCCATCCAGCTCGTCGAGGATCTCGAGGGCGGACTCCTTCACATCATCGCGAACCGAATCGCTCGACATGAGCTTCTCGATGAACTTGCCTGGTAGCGTCTCTGCGCCGATCAAGTCCAGGTAGTTGGTCGAACTCCGAATGGCGAACTCGTAGCTTGGCCAGTCGAGGAGAAGTCGGGAATCAAAGGCACTCTCGTCGTCGGCCAGCAGGCCGGCGGCGATCAGTCTGCCGACGAGTTCGCCGGGCTCCGGCGAGATCTCTGACGAGGGAAGCTCTCCAGGACTCACAGACAGCGCCAGGTCAATCCGGTGTTGCGCATGTCCACTTGCGGCACCGCTGTTGATGATGGCTACTGCCAGTTTGGCTCGATCCTCTTGATCAGCCTCAGACGCGGCGGCTATCGCATTCCGCCCTGAAAGGAGACTGGAGAGGGGCTGGTCGATGCTCCCTTTGGCTTCGAAGTACGCAAACACGTTCCCGAAGGTGATGGAGACGCGTTGCTCCGCAACAAGCGCCTCCCACACAGGCTCCGGAACATTGCCAAGGTCGCTGACGACGCAGTCGCCACTCGAGTTGGCGACCAGCCGTTTGATCGCGTCAACGGGCCACCTCTGGCATCGGTGGAAGATGTCAACGAGCAGATCGGGGGTATCGATGGCGTGATCCGTTCCACGCGACGTCTCGACGGCATCGAGGTAGGCGCGAGGCTGCGTGAAGACGTACTGGTAGGCGTCGTTTGGAAGTGCGCTATGCAGTTGGTTGAGTGAGATGTTGGACGACCCCGATAGGGCCTCGAGGTTCTCGGCGGTGATCACGTAAGCCCGGGTCTCGCGAAGGTGCTCCAGTGCGGCACTAGAGAGCCCCCGTACGCTGGATATGCGGGCGCTCGCCTCTTGGAAGAAGTCGATGACACTTCCGGCTGCGCGCCCACGATTGGGGTCGGTCAGGGCCGCAAGCTGCAGGTAGTTCGCTTCGATGAAGCGGCGTACGGGATCGCTGATTTCGTAGCTTGTGCGATCGCGTCGGCGGCGGATCGCTGCCTCGATGAACTCAGCTTGTTTCTTGACGTCACCTGGCGGGTTCGCGACGAGGTGGTTGAAGATGTCAAGCCACTGCGGAGTTATCCGCTCGACGAACGAGACGGCATTTTGGCCCGCAGCCAGGTAGGCGTCGATGAACTCCAGCTCCTCGGGGCCCGCCGAAGCCAGGTTGGTCAGCACCGTCTCTGCGTCGACGGGGTCGGTTGTAAGCAAGTGGTCCACGATCGAGATGTTGTACATGCTTCGCTCGGTGAGGATCGATCGCCCTTGGTCCCGCAGAATCGCTTCGACGTCTTCGCTGTTTAGTTGGTAGTCAGTGTCAGGCTGTCCGTGGTCGATGTTGTGGATGATGTAACTCATGGCCGCCGGGCGGATCATCTCGCCGTAGAACGTCGAGACGTGGAGTGGGTAGTAGGAAGTTATGTAGCCGTGGATGACGAGATCAGCCGCGAGGTCTGATGCCATGAGGAGCCGTACCCATTCGATGAAGCTCATCGGCGAGCCCTTAGGTGGGGGGCTCTTCAGCTCGGGGCGCCGGCAGAGGCCCTCCCACGTGTGATACCGCAGGAACTCTAGCGTCTCGTTATTGGCTGCAATCCGCTCTTCATCCGCGGGTACTGAGCGTGCTACCCATTCGCGTGTGTCTAGCTCGGTATCTAGGAGGCGCCCCATCGCAGCTGCGTTGAGGCTCATCTGTTTCCGGTTCCCGTTGCGGTCTATTCCTTGGATGACGACGGGCTCCCCGTCTTCGATGAGGTTGCGCCAGGTCTCCGGGCTTCGTAGTTCTTCACTGATGGAGGTGAGGGCACCCACGGAGATGAATGACCCGGGTGCGGTTTGCAGGGTGTCGAGTATCGAATAGAATTGACTTGCAAGCCTTTCTGCGCGGTCTCTCGCAGAGGACTGGAACTCAATTCCCTCGTGCAACTCGCGATTGGCGGCACGCAGCCGCTCGGTGTTCTCCTTCGCTAGCGTGCGCCACCGGCTGTAGAGGATGTCGAGGTGGCTTCGCCCGAGCCGGATCTTCTCGAAATCCGACATGAGTGTGTTCTTGTAGAGCACCATCGCGAAGAGGTTCTGGGGTAGTAGTCCAGGGACCGGGTTCGGCACGTCAAGGAGCTGGTGCTTGAATACTTTGTACTCATTGACGACGTTGTGTAAAAGCCGCATGTCTGCGATGTGACGGGCTGCGATGTCGATGAGTTCCTTGGGTATCTCCAGCCTGTGGTCGGCCAGTAGGCCATTGAGGAGGTCGCGCGCGTTCTTGTGAGTGATGAACGGAACCACGGGGATGACGAGCTCGAAGAACTTCGTGCGATTCGCGCGAACGAGCTCAGCCTGAGCCTCGTCGGTGTCTGATGCGGACTCGTCTCGCCCCAGCTTCTCGAAGATGCTGTCCTTCACTGCGTAGATAAACCTGAAGTTGCGCTTGTCGAGCTGAGCCGCTGAGTTCAGTGTCGAGTTGAGCGATCGGAGGGACTCGAAGATACCGGGGTCGTCGAAGCGGTCTAGGTCTTCGATGATGACGATTTCGACCTTCTTTTTGACCTCGAAGAAGTAAATGATCTCGTCGAGATACTCATCGAAGTAGGTCGATGAGCGTGGCGGAAGTGCCAATGTTGCCGGGCCAGCGGTGATCTTGTCGATGACGATTCGCCCGTGGAGGACCATGCGAGCGATGACTACCGCCCCTGCCACCGCGACACCAGCCGCGAGTGCCCCCACGACAGGATGAAGCCAAGGGATATCAGTGCTCGCGACGAGGCCGATGCTCGTGACCCCAGACAGATCGAGCATCAGGGCGGCGGCGGCACCGATGACACCTGCGATCGCGGCCGGGATCAGCTCGGCCTTCCAGCGACCCTTGCGGATCCGATGGAACCGGGACTTTGGTGCGCTGCTCGGGTTCACCTGATAGAGCAGCTGTTTGACGAGTTCTTTCTGGATGCGGTTCGTCTTGGTGTCCGCCGCCGGTACTTGGCTCGCGCCTTGCCTGGCGGACTCGGGTTCGGTGCCCAATGTGAGCAGTGACAGCTTGATTACGCGACCCTTGAACTCCTCGGCGAGCTTGTTCAACACGCTCGTCTTGCCTAGCCCATATGCGCCGGAGAGCGCGATGTTCCGGATATCCGGCTGGTCATCGATTGCCCGTTTCAGGATCGCGAAATATGTGCCGTGCCACTCCTCCCTGTATTCAGGAGCGAGGCTTGTGAGCTCAGGAGCTGGCGTTCGGGGTGTCAGCGGCGCCGATTCCGGAACGGGCCCGTTGGGCGATGGTGGCACGGCCGGAACGTCACTCGCGCTAACTTGAGCAGAGGGCTCGGCGCCAGTCATTTCTGGTCCCCTCCCGTTTGGGATCTTAGGTGAGGCTATTCGACCACAACATGCTGACAATCCGAGTCACACTGGCTGGTAATGCAGGATGCGATTCGCCGCGCCGAATGCCCTCGGCCAGGCCAAGTCATTCGGCGCGGACAGAACCAGCCAACCGACTCACGACAGGGTGACGTGCCGATCTGGAATCGGCTCGCCCATTTCCTGGAGGAACGCTCTGGCGAGGTCCATCCACTCCTGAGGAGTGGCGCCTTCGACACAGGTTGCTAGGTAGTCCTCGGGAGTCAGTCCCCGAGGTGCGCGGTTCAGTGGTTCACGGTTGTATTCGGCGAAGGGGGATGTTCGCTTGACGGCAGAGAAGATCTCCCGCGCTTGAGAGGTGCGCCCGTTGGCGGAACCACCCATGCTGAATGTGCGGAACACCTGGGGGTCCTTGGCTGGTTCCCAAGCCCCCCACGCCTGGCAGAAGGCCTCCTCCCACCGGTGGTGAGACCAGCGCCACGGGCCTTGGAAGCCGATGGCTATGAGGCCAGCGAGCAGTCCTTCGGCGGTGTTCCTCAGCTTCTGCTGTTTGTCCACGCTGGAGTTCCCCCTTCAATGGCGGCTCGGTGGCCCGGCTAGTTAGTGCTGCATATCCACAAAGCGGGAGTAATGACCCTGGAAGGCGACGGTGACGGTCTTGGTTTGACCGTTGCGGTGCTTGGCCACGATCAGGTCGGCTTCGCCGGCGCGCTCGGAGGCGTTGTTATACATGTCGTCGCGGTGCAGCAGGATCACCATGTCGGCGTCCTGTTCCAGCGAGCCCGATTCACGTAGGTCGGAAAGCATCGGCTTCTTGTCGGTGCGCTGCTCCGGGCCACGGTTGAGCTGGGACAGCGCGATCACTGGCACCTCGAGCTCCTTGGCCAGCAGCTTCATCTGCCGGGAGAACTCCGAAACCTCCAGCTGGCGGCTCTCGACGCGCTTGCCCGAACTCATCAGCTGCATGTAGTCGACGATCACCAGCTTCAAGTCGTGACGCTGCTTCAACCGCCGCGCCTTGGCCCGAATCTCCATCATCGTCTGGTTGGGCGAGTCGTCGATGAACAGTGGCGCCGAAGACACATCAGCGGTCTTCTTGGCGATCCGGCGCCAGTTCTCATCACTCATATGACCCTTGCGGATGTCGCCCAGCGGCACCTGCGCCTCGGCCGAAATCAGGCGCATCACGATCTCGGTCTTGGTCATTTCCAAGCTGAAGAAGGCCGAACACAGGCCGTGCTGAATCGAGGCCGACCGGGCGAAGTCGAGCCCAAGGGTCGACTTACCCATACCGGGACGGGCCGCGATGATGATCATCTGCCCGGCGTGCAAGCCGTTGGTCAGTTCATCAAGATCGAGGAAGCCGGTCGGGACGCCCGACATCACGCCGTTGGCGCTGAGAGCCTCGATCTCGTCCAGCGTGGACTCCATCAACGCGCTCAGCGGCTCGTAGTCATCGCCAGCCTTGCCTTCGGCAACCGCATAGACAGCCTGTTGGGCGGCGTCCACGATGCCGGAAACGTCGCCTTGGCCGCTGTAGCCGAGTTGGCTGATCTTCATCGCCGCCTCGACCAGGCGGCGCAGAATCGCCTTCTCGCGCACGATCTCGGCGTAGTAGCCGGCGTTTGAGGCGATCGAGACCATGGACAGCAGGTCATGCAGGTAGATATGGCCGCCGGCGCGACCCAGTTCGCCGCGCTTGGCCAGCTCATCAGCCACCGTGATGGCATCGGCCGGTTCGCCGCGGCCATACAGATTCAGGATCGAATCAAAGACGATTTCGTGGGCAGGCCGATAGAAATCTCGGCCCTTCAGCACCTCCGCCACGTCACCGATGGCGTCCTTGGAGAGCATCATTGCTCCCAGCACACTCTGTTCGGCGGCGACATCTTGCGGCGGGGTGCGATCAACGCCGCCAGCTTCGATCTCGCCGCCGTACGGCATCACTTCCGCGAGTGACATCTGAACCTCCGGCGCGTCCTAATTGGGGGATGAGGAACACGGTAGGTCGCGCCACTGACACTTCGTTTTCGGGCTCCTCGGTGGGCCCACGGTAGCCCTCTGCCGCGGTGCCCTCAATGGCTGGATACACAGGGGCCTGTGGACAAAATGGGGACAACTTAGCGTCTGCGCTCACCGCCCTGTGCATGAAGCGGTGCTGCGAGTGTGGACGGCCAGTCCTGATTCCTCAGGACATGGCTACGGCTAGGGGATACACCGTTCACACTTTGTGGATTGAAGGTTTTTTCCATGGATTTGCTGCCGCTGTTCCCTCTTGACAGGAGTACCGGTGGAGGGTGTATGGCGACGGAGTCTGTGGAGGTTATGCACACCACGTCCACACCCTGGGGGGTGTGCCAAATACCCATCGGGGGTATCCTGACTAGGGAGGATGTCTTATGGATAGAGAACACGGTTCACAGGTGACCCACGAGTCCGCCTGTCACCACGACGTTGGCCACGGCTACCTCGACCATAAGCCGGAGTATCTGCGTCGGTTGAAACGGATCGAAGGCCAGGCCCGTGGCTTGCAGGGCATGGTCGAATCCGAGCAGTACTGCATCGACATCCTCACTCAAGTGTCGGCCATGACCAGAGCCCTGGAATCCCTCGCGCTGGCCATGCTCGACGAACACCTGAGCCACTGCGTGGTGCGAGCCGCCCGCAGTAGCGATGAAGAGGCCGCCGAGAAGATCGCCGAAGCCTCAGCCGCCATCGCCCGACTCGTCCGCTCCTGACCGCCAACAGCAAGGAACCCGCAATGATCACCAACTACACCGTCACCGGCATGACCTGCGGCCACTGCGTCGCCCATGTCAAAGAAGAGGTTTCCGGCATCCCTGGGGTGACTGAGGTAGCCGTCACCCTTGAGGGCGGCAAGCTGGAAGTCACCTCGCAGGCCCCGATCGATTTCGACCGCATCGTCGAAGCCGTCGCCGAGGCCGGGGACTACAGCGTCGCCTGATGGTGACCCGATGAGCACGTCGGCTCCCGAAGCAGTCGAACTCGATATTTCGGGCATGACCTGTGCCTCCTGTGCGGCGCGGATCGAAAAGAAGCTCAACAAGTTGGACGGGGTGCAGGCCTCAGTCAACTACGCCACTGAGACTGCCACTGTGGTCTATTCGCCCCTGCTCACCATTGACGACCTGATCAAGACTGTGGAGAACACCGGCTACGGGGCCGCGCTGCCGCAGCCGCAGGCCGAGCCGGTCGATCATGCCGCAGTGTTGCGCGTCCGGCTGATCTGGGCGGCCGCCTTCGGCGTCCCGGTGATCCTGTTGGCGATGATTCCAGCCTGGCAGTTCACCGGCTGGCAATGGGTGAGCTTGGCCCTGACCGTCCCGGTCTATGCCTGGGCGGCCTGGCCCTTCCATCGCTCCACCCTGGTCAACGCCCGGCATCGGGCCACCACCATGGACACCCTGATCAGCCTGGGCACTACCGCGGCCTTCGCCTGGTCGCTGTATGCCCTGTTGTTCACCGCGGCCGGGCAGCCCGGCTACACCCACGAGTTCGAACTGGCGCTGATGCGCGGCCATGGGCAGTCGGCCATCTACTTCGAAGCGGTGGCCGGCATCGTGGTCTTCCTGCTGCTGGGTCGCTATCTGGAGGCCCGCTCCAAGGACGCCGCCGGGCGGGCTGTGCGCTCCCTGCTGCATCTGGGCGTCACCGAGGTGAGCGTCCTGGTTGCCGGCCGCGAATCCCAACTGCCAATCGCTCAGCTGAAAGTTGGCGATGAGTTTGTGGTGCGTCCCGGGGAAAAGGTGGCCACCGACGGCGTGATCGTCGCCGGGGACTCAGCCATCGACAACTCGCTGGTCACCGGAGAATCAGTGCCGGTGGACGTTGCTGAGGGTGATGCGGTAATCGGGGCCACCCTGAACACCACCGGACGCCTGGTCGTACGGGCCACCAAGGTCGGCAAGGACACCCAGCTGGCTCAGATCGCCCGGCTGGTCACTCAGGCCCAGGCCGGCAAATCGCAGGTGCAGGCGCTGGCTGACCAAATCTCGGCGGTCTTCGTCCCGGTGGTGCTGGTGCTCTCGCTGCTTACCTTGAGCACCTGGCTGTTGCTGGGGGAGAGCCTCTCCTTCGCGGCCGCAGCCGCAGTGGCGGTACTGATCATCGCCTGCCCGTGCGCGCTTGGCCTGGCCACGCCCACCGCGCTCCTGGTCGGCACCGGTCGTGGTGCCCAACTCGGCATCGTGATCAAAGGCGCCGAAGCCTTGGAGCGCGCAAAAGGGATCGAGGTGATCGTGCTCGACAAGACCGGCACCATCACCACCGGTCAGATGGCGGTGGTGGCGGTTCGTCCCGCGCCCGGGGTGGACGAGGCGGAGCTGCTCGCTTACGCCGGCGCGGCCGAAGCCGGCTCGGAGCATCCGGTGGCGCGGGCGATCGCCGCCCACGCCGCCAGTGAACTGAGCGCGAGCGGATTCGCCAACACCCCAGGTCTCGGGGTCACCGCTGTCGTCGCTGGACGGGCCGTGCGGGTCGGCCGACTGAAGTGGGTCGACCGGGTCATCGATCACCCTGGCGCTGCGGTCTCGGGGCCCTTCACCGAAGTTGCCATCAGCTGGGACGGCGAGCTTCGCGGCACCATCGAGGTGGCCGACACCGTCAAACCCACCTCGGCGCAGGCCGTTGGGCAGCTGCGCAAGCTCGGCCTCACGCCGATTCTGCTTACCGGAGACAATCGGGCCACCGCTGAGGCGGTCGCAGGCGAGGTTGGTATCGAGCAGGTAATCGCCGAGGTGCTGCCAGCCGACAAAGTGGCGAAGGTTCGCGAACTGCAGGCCGCTGGCCGCAAGGTCGCGATGGTTGGTGACGGGGTCAATGACGCTGCCGCCCTGGCCCAGGCCGACCTCGGTATCGCCTTGGGCACGGGCACCGACGCAGCCATTGAAGCCGCCGACCTCACCCTGATGCGCGGCGACCTGCGCCTGGCCGCCGACGCCATTCGGCTGTCCAGAGCGACGCTGCGCATCATCAATTCCAACCTGTTCTGGGCCTTCGGCTACAACGTGGCCGCCATTCCCTTGGCCGCTCTCGGCCTACTCAACCCGATGATCGCCGGCGCGGCGATGGCCTTCTCCAGCGTGTTCGTAGTGCTGAACAGCTTGCGCCTGCGGGGGTTCCGGGCGCAGGCGTAGTTCGAAGGGCTGTTGATCGGCAATGCTTGGTGCCATGAGCCGCCAAATCACCTGGTATGAAGACCAGGCCGCCCTGCCGCCCATCCCAATGGATGCCGACACCGCCCGAGTTCGGCTTGATGCGGGCAACGCCGCCTTCGCCGCCTTGGGTGCCGCCGGTGCCGAGCTGAGAATCCCGGTCGGCCCGGAGACCTTCGGCCTGGCCGGGCCGGACGGCCTGCATCAGGAGCCGTTCGCGGCCGTCCTTGGCTGCTCTGATGCCCGGGTGCCAGTCGAACTCGTGCTGGGCCAAGACACCAATGACCTGTTCGTGGTGCGGGTGGCGGGCAACGTGCCGGGCTCGGATTGTGTGGGCAGCCTGCACTACGCGGTGGAGCACTTGGCCTCATTGCAGCTGGTGGTGGTGCTGGGCCACTCCAACTGCGGGGCGGTCAGCGCAGCGGTGGACGCGATGCTGCAGCCCCGGGGCTATTTGGAGTTAGTGCACGACCCGGCTTTGCGTGGGGTGATCGACTCGCTGCTGGCTGGCGTGCGAATGGCCGACCTAGCGCTGCGGGAGATCCACGGCGAACGAGTGCAGCACGATCCCGGCTACCGGGACGCCCTGGTGGGCGTCTCGGCGCTGGCCAACGCGGCGGTCAGCGCGACCGTCTTGGCCGCCGACCTGCGCCACGAAGTTGTGATGGGCGTCTACGACTTGGCCACCCGGACGATCGGCAGCCCCGGAGCCGATGGCACCTGGGCGCCGGGCCTGATCGAAGCGCCCGGTGATGATGACGCGCTGGCCGAACTGCTGGCCAGGGCGGCGCAGGCCGCTATCTGATCGGCCTCAGTCGCTGTCGGTGGCTGGCGGCCGATCGTACGGCGCGTGCACCGTCCGACTAGGAAAGATGCGGCGGCCATAGTCAGGTTTGAGGTCCTCGGTGGTATTCACCGGCTGGCCAGCGGCCAAGGCCTCATAGATCTCGACGAACTCCTTGGACTGGTTATCGATCGTCCAGCGGGCGGCCATCTCCATCGAGCGGGCGCGGGCCCGTTCGGCGAACTCGGGGTCTTTCAAGGCGTTGATCATGCCCACCATTGCCCCGGCCAGCGACACCTGGTTGGGCCTGGCCAGCACCGCGTTCACTCCCGGCTCCACCACCAGCCGCAACTCGTGATCGACCATGATGAACGGCAGTCCGGCGTGGGCAGCCTCATGCAGCACCAGCGCCTGGGTGTCGGTGAGCGAGGTGAAGACGAACGCGTCACCGGAGGCGTAATAGGCCCCCAGTTTCTCCCGCGGAATCTGGCCGGGCAGCTTCACCCCACCGAAGCGGGACGCCCGTTGCAGCTTGCGGCGCAGCCGCTTGGGGGTGTTCTTCCAGTCCCCGACGATCATCAGTTCGGCGTTGGGAATCTGATCGCGCACCAACTCGAAGGCGTCCAGCATCAGGCCGATGCCCTTCTCCACCGAGATCCGGCCAACGTAGATCAACCGCGGCCCGCGGTGCTTGCTGATCGGCGGCAACACCGGCAATGCGTCGGTGCCGTTGGGTACCACCCGCACTTTGGCATTCGGCGCAATCTCCAAGACTCGCTTCGCGGTCTTGTCTGATGGGGTGGTGACCAGATCGGCGTCGGTGAGCATATTGGCGGCCAACTCAAGCAGCGCCACTTGCGCCCCGCCGCGTCGCGGACGCTTCATGTTCTGCTTCATGATCGCGGCCCAGGACGGCTTGTCGAGGTGCATCTTGTAGACCTTGTAGGCCGCATTCATCAGCGGCATCAGGTGCCAGTAGTGCTCGGCGTAGGCCTCCAGGTCGGTATGCCAGGTGATCACCATCGGACGATTGGTGCGTTCGGCCACCCACATGCCCAACAGGCCGATCGAGCCGAGCCCGTGAATGTGAATCACATCCGGCGGATTGGCCACCATCTGCGCCAGCCGGTAGTCAAAGTCCTGCCCCATGCTCAACCGGACGCCCGCGCCCGGGATCGGCACACTGGGCAGCCGAATCTCGCGGCGGTTGGGGTTCAACGCATGCGGGTTGGGGCCATTGGCCTCTGGAGCCACCAGCAGCACCTTGTGCCCGGCGGCCAACACCTGCTCCTCCAGGAACTGCACGGCATACAGCAGGCCAGAATGCGCCGGTCCGTAGTTGTCGGTGAACTCGGCGATGGTCAGCGGCCGCTTAGCTAGCCGCTCAACTGCGGGCTGTTCAACGACCGTCTCTGCGTCCTCGCGGATGTCAGCACCCTTCTTCGACGAAACGTTCTCACCTTAGTCGGCCGACGGCCCGCCTGGCATAGCGCTCAAGCCAGCGAACCGTAGGTTTCCTGAGCATTCTCCAGCGCAGAAACGTAACCGGCCCGAGCGTAGGCGTTGGCATCTGCATCCAGGGGCACCGCCAACTTGCCGCGGAAGTCGTTCACCGATTTGAAGCCGCGGGAGGCCATCCATTCGGAAAGACCGGTGATCAACTGCTCGGCGTAGCCGGCACCGTGGCGCACCAGAGCAGAGGTGGTCATCACCACGTCCGCGCCGGCAAGCAGGTAAGCGACCACGTCGCCGACGGTGTCTACTCCTGAGGTTGCGGCCAGCGAGGCGTGGGTTTGGTTGCGCAGGGTGGCGATCCAGGTCCGCGGCACGTGGGCGTCCGCCGGGGTGGAGAGATCCAGGCCAGAAACTACCGCCATCTTCGAGACCAGCACCTTGGGCTGCAGGAACCGGTTGAACAGCACCAGGCCGTAGGCCCCGGCCTCGATCAGCTGCAAGGCGAAATTCCCAGTGCTGGAGAAGTAGGGCGACATCTTCACTGCCACTGGAATCTGCACCACGCTGGTCACCGCAGCGACGATCTCCAGGTGGCGGGCCTCAACTTCGGCACCGGTGAGCGAGACGTCGCCGGGGACGAAATAGATGTTGCACTCCAACGCGGACGCGCCCGCATCGGCCAACTGCTTGGCGTAGGTCGTCCAGGAGCCGACGTCGGCAGCATTCAGGCTGGCGATCAGCGGGATGGGGATCGCCGCAGCGCTGCGTTCGACCAGGCTCAGGTAGTTGCGGGCCGGATCAGGCTCGAGTAGCGGGGTGGGGAAGTAGCTGGTCGCCTCGGCGAAAGACTCCGCATAGGAGTCCTCCAGATCGGCGTCGTGAGCCGCATCGCGGCGCAGCCGCTCGGCGAACATCGAGTGCATCACGATGGCCCCGACGCCGGTGCCGGCCAGCTTCTTCACTTGGTCGACGGTTTGGGTCAATGGGCCAGCTGATGCGACCAATGGGTTGCGCAGCTGCAACCCCAGGTAGGTGGTTTCCATGAAGCCCATTTCAGCAGAAGCCGAGGCCAGATGGGGGGCGGACTAGCAGTAAGTGCTGCTGGCGGAATGCAAACCACCGCCAGCGCCGTCCACCGCTTTGCGCCCCTTAGGCGGCTTTGCGCCCGCTACAGCAGGCGCAAAGCGCAGTAAGGGGCGCAAAGCAGCGGGGTGGTGGACGCCCAGGTCAGCCCTTCGCTACGGCGGCGAAGCGCTCCGCCCCGCGGGTGGCCATCTCCTCGTATTCGGCCCAACGCCGGTTCACCTGCTCCTGGCCGAGTTCGAGCAGATGCTCAGCGGCCTCGGGGTCAGAGTCGGCCAGCATCCGGAAGCGGAGTTCCTTGGCGTGATAGTCGCGCAGTCGCATCCGCGGGCGTGGCGAATCGAGTAGGAACGGGTTCTTGCCCGATTCCCGCAGCACCGGGTTGTACCGCATCAGCGGCCAGTGGCCCGAGGCCACCGCTGCGTACTGCTGATCCAAACCCTTGCGCATGTCGATGCCGTGAGCGATGCAGTGGCTGTAGGCCAAGATCAGGCTCGGCCCGTCGTAGGCCTCGGCCTCACGGAAGGCCTTCAAGGTCTGCTGGGGGTCTGCGCCCATCGCCACTCGGGCGACGTACACGTTGCCGTAGGCGGTGGCCTGCAGGGCCATGTCCTTCTTGTTGGTCAGCTTGCCGCCAGCGGCGAACTTGGCCACCGCACCCATCGGGGTCGACTTGGACGCCTGGCCGCCGGTGTTGGAATACACCTCGGTGTCCAGCACCAGGATGTTCACATTCCGCCCTGAGGCCAGGACGTGGTCGACGCCGGCCGAGCCAATGTCATAGGCCCAGCCGTCGCCACCGACAATCCAGACACTGCGGCGCAGCAAATGATCGGCTACTGAGCGCAGGTCCTCCACGCCAGGCCCGCTCATCGAATCCAGTTGCACCTTCAGCGCCTCCACCCGGGCGCGCTGCTGGCTCAACTCCGATTCATACATCTGCGGGGCGTCCAGGATTGCGTCCACGGTCTCATTGCCCACCTCGGCGCGCAGTTGCTCTAGGCGTTTGCGGGCATTGGTGGTGTGCAGATCAGCAGCTAGGCGCAGGCCAAGACCAAACTCGGCATTGTCTTCGAACAGCGAGTTCGACCAGGCCGGGCCGCGGCCGTACTTATTGCTCGACCAAGGCGTGGTGGGCAGGTTGCCGCCATAAATGGAGGAACACCCGGTGGCATTGGCCACCGTCGCCCGGCCACCAAACAGCTGGGTGAGCAGCTTCAGATAGGGCGTCTCGCCGCACCCGGAGCAGGCCCCGGAGAACTCGAACAACGGCTCCAGGAACTGGGTGCCACGCACATTGGCGAAGTCCACCCGCGAGCGCCGGTTCACCGGGATCGACTCAAAGAACTTCACATTTTCGATCTCTGCAGTCTTGTCGGGCAGTGGCACCACGTTGATCGCGCGGCGGGTGCTCGCACCGCCGTCAGGTTTCACCGGGCACGCCTCGGTGCACAGCCCACAGCCGGTGCAATCCTCGGCGTAGACCTGCAGGGTGTAACGCGAACCGGGGAAGCCAGCCGCATTGAGCGGAGCCGACTGGAAGGAGTCGGGAGCCCCGTCCAGCGTGGCGGCGGTGTAGTACTTCGCCCGCAGCACCGCATGGGGGCAGACGAAGGCGCAGTTTCCGCACTGAATGCAGGATTCGGAATCCCAGGTGGCCACGAAATCGGAGATGTTGCGCTTCTCGTATTTCGTCGTGCCAGAGGGATAGGTGCCGTCCACCGGCATGGCGCTGACCGGCAGTTGATCGCCGGTACCCAGCAGCATCGAGGCGGTGACATCGCGGACGAACTGCGGGGCGCTGCTCGGCACCGGCGGAATCATCGGCTTCGCACCGCTGGTGCCGACCGGGACGGCTAGCTTGTGCAGATGCTCCACCGAGGCGTCGACCGCGGCCTCGTTCTTGGCCACCACATCGGCGCCCTTTTTGGCATAGGTCTTGCGGATAGTCGCTTTGACCGCGTCGATGGCCGCCGCCCGCGGTAGCACCTGGCTGATCGCGAAGAAGCAGGTCTGCAGCACCGTGTTGGTGCGTCGTCCCATGCCAGCCTTGCGAGCCACCGTGTTGGCATCGATCGCCCACAACTCGATGCCGAGGGCGATGATTTTGGCCTGCATCGGTTCGGGCAACTGGGCGAAAGTGTCTTCGTCGCTGTGTGGGGTGTTGATCAGCAGGATCGTGCCCGGACGGGCGAACTCCAGCACGTCCATCCGTTCCAGGATCGACCAGTGGTGAACGCCGATGAAGCCAGCTTTGCTGACCAGGTAAGGCGCCTCGATCGGCTTAGGTCCGAAGCGCAGATGCGAAACCGTCCGCGAACCCGACTTCTTGGAGTCGTAGACGTAGTAGCCCTGGGCGTAGGTGTCTTCGATGGCGCCGATGATCTTGACGCTGTTCTTGTTCGCGCCCACGGTGCCGTCCGAGCCCAGCCCGTAGAAGACTGCGCGCAGGGTGGCTGGGTCTTCGATGTCGATGCTCGGGTCGTAGTCGAGGCTGAGCATGGTGACGTCATCGTTGATGCCAACGGTGAACCGCGGACGCGGAGCGGCCTTGGCCAATTCGGCGTACACGCCCACCACCATCGCCGGGGTGAACTCCTTGCTGCTCAGGCCGTAGCGCCCACCGACCAACAGCGGCAGGTGCTCGCGGCGACCGGCAGCGTGAGCCTCACCAAGCGCGGCAGCCACGTCGAGGAACAGCGGCTCGCCGCCAGCTCCGGGCTCCTTGGTGCGGTCAAGCACCGCGACCACCTTGGCGGTGCTCGGTATGGCGGCCAGCAGGTCTTCGGTGGGCAATGGCCGGTAAAGCCGCAGCTGCACGACGCCGACCTTTTCGCCCTTGGCCACCAGATGCTCCACTGTTGAGCGGACGGTGTGAGCGCCGGAGCCCATGATCAGGATCACTCGCTCGGCATCGGCAGCGCCGTAGTAGTCGACCAGGTGGTAATCCCGCCCGGCGATCTCGGCGAAGGCTGCCATCGCCTCGGTGACGATGCCCGGGGTCGCGTCGTAGTAGGAGTTGGCTGATTCCCGTCCCTGGAAGTAGGTGTCCGGGTTCTGCGCGGTGCCGCGAATGTAGGGATGTTCCGGGGAAAGCGCGCGACGGCGATGCGCCCGCACCAGATCTTCGGGCACCAACGCGCGCAGCTCGTCGTCAGTGAGCAGCTCGACGCTGTTCTCCTCATGGCTGGTGCGGAAGCCGTCGAAGAAGTGGACGAACGGTACCCGCGAACGCAGCGTGGCCAGCTGGGAGATGGCCGCCATGTCGTGGGCCTCTTGCACGCTGGAGGAGTTCAGCATGGCGAAGCCGGTCTGGCGAACCGCCATCACGTCCTGGTGATCGCCGTAGATGCTCAGGCCCTGGGCGGCCAGCGACCGGGCGGCCACGTTGAGCACCATCGAGGTGAGCTCGCCGGCGATCTTGTACATATTGGGAATCATCAGCAGCAAGCCCTGGGAGGCGGTGAAGGTGGTGCTCAACGCGCCACCCTGCAGCGCGCCGTGCAGGGCACCGGCCGCGCCGCCCTCCGACTGCATCTCGATCACTGTCGGGACGGTGCCGTAAACATTGGCGCGGCCAAGGGATGCCCACTCATCAGCCAGTTCGGCCATCGTGGAACTGGGGGTGATGGGGTAAATGCTGCACAGTTCGTTCAAACGGTAGGACGCCGATGCTGCGGCTTCATTCCCGTCGATGATCACTCGGCTCATGGCTCAGGCCTCCTCGATCATGTCGATCGCGCCAACTGGACACTGCTCGTAGCAGGTCGCGCAGCCGGTGCATTTGTTGTAGTCGTAGCGATAGCGGTCGCCCTTGCCGAGCTTGATCACCGCATCTTCAGGGCAGGAGCCCAGACAGCCGTCGCATTCGAAGCAGTTCCCGCAACTCAGGCAGCGGGCAGCTTCGGTGTGAGCGTGTTCGTCGGTAAGGCCGCCGACGATCTCGTCGAAATCGGTCACCCGATCATCAGCTTCCAGCTCGGGCTGGGTGTTGCGGCGGGCGTCCCCGAAGTACCAAAGGTTCAGCTTGTCGAAGCTGGCCAGATCATGTTTTGGCCGCTCGGCGGATTCGCGTCCGACCAGCCAGGCGTCGATCTGGCGGGCGGCCCGCTTGCCATGTCCTACCCCGATCGTGACCGTGCGGTCTGAGGGCACGGCGTCGCCGCCGGCGAAGATGCCGGGTACGTCGGTCATCAGCGTGCGCGGATCGACCTGCACCACGTCATGGTCAAAGCGCATGCCGGGAATGCGACGCAGGAAGTTGGAGTCGGTTTCCTGGCCAAGGGCCAAGATGACCGTGTCGGCTTCGAGTTTCTCGAAACGACCGGTGCCGCGGGCCTTGCCGGCCTCATCGATCTCCATGATTTCCACGGTCAGATCGGATTCGTCGACGCTGCTGATGGTGCGCAGCCAGTTCATCTTCACACCCTCAGCCAGCGCGCCTTCCTTCTCCTCGGCATGTGCTGGCATCTGCGCTTCGGTGCGGCGGTAGACGATGATCGACTCTTCGGCTCCCAGCCGACGGGCCACCCGGGCGGCGTCCATTGCGGTGTTGCCGCCACCGTAAACCGCCACCTTGCGCCCGATCAGCGGACGTTCGCCCGAGGCGACATCACGCAGGAAGGTGACCGCGTCCACGATCTTGGAGGCGTCGCGGTTGGGAATGTCGATCCGCTTGCTCAGGTGGGCGCCGATGGCCACGAAGACGGCCTCAAAGCCGCCCTCGGCCTGCTCGGCGAGCAGGTCTTTGACGGTGTAATCGGTGGTGATTCGCACCCCGAGTTGCACCAGGCGGTCGATCTCGGCGTCGAGCACATTGCGGGGCAGCCGGTACTCCGGAATGCCGTAGCGCATCATGCCGCCGGGCACCGGTGAGGAATCGCGGATCTCCACCGCATGGCCCATCCGGGCCAGCTGGCAGGCCGCGCTCAGGCCCGAGGGGCCGGCGCCGATTACCAGCACTTTGCGGCCTGAAGAGAAGCGGGGCTTTTCGAACTGCCAGCCCTTCTCCAGCGCCAGGTCGCCGAGGTAGCGCTCGACGGAATGAATCGAGACCGCACCGTCCAGCTCCTCGCGGTTGCAGGCAGCTTCGCACGGGTGGTAGCAGACCCGGCCGTGGATGGCTGGGAACGGGTTGGCCTTGGTGAGCTCACGCCAGGCCGCCTCTTCTTCGCCAGCCTTGACCAGCCGCAGCCATTCTTGAATGTTCTCCCCAGCCGGGCAGGCGTTATTGCACGGTGGGAGTCGGTCCAGATAGATAGGCATCCTCGCTCGTACCGGAGCCACCCGACCGCCTTCTACAGCAAGGTCTGGCAGTTCGGTGATGTCGCGGGCCATGGTCCACCCTTCGTTGGGCAATTGGGTTCGCTCGAAAACTTACTCCTGCCCAGAGTGGCCTCCTGCTACTGCAACCCCGATGGGACGGCCTGGGCCTGGGCCTGGGTGCTAGCGTCGAGGCGACCCCACTCGGATTCGGAAAGATAGATGCTCGAAAGCCAGCCCAAGCCGCAGGTCGCGCGCTTCCGCCGGCTGCTGCCCATTCCGGCGGTGCCGGTCGGACGGCCAACGCCGGCCACCGACGAGGATGGTGCGCGCGCCAAACTGGCCGAGTTGATGGCCTTGGACGCCGCGATCCCTGAGCCCACCAGAACCATGCTCTTCGAGCCCGTTGGGCCGGCCAGGGCCACCGTGGTCATCTGGCACGGCTTCACCAACGCCCCAGCCCAGTTCGTCTTGGTGGCTGAGGCGCTGTCCCACTACGGCTTGCGGGTGCTGGTGCCCCGGATGCCGCGTCACGGGCAGCCCGACCTACTTACCAAGGACCTGGCGAACCTGACCGCAGGCGAGCTGGTCGATCATGCCAACGCCTGCATCGACATTGCTGCCGGGTTTGGTGATCCGGTGTGGGTGATCGGGCTCTCGGCTGGGGCCACGCTGGCCGCCTGGGTTGGCGCCACCCGCGACGAGGTGGACCGGTTGGTGTTGGCAGCTCCCCTGGTGGCCCCGAAGGGATTGCCGTTGCCGCTGCTGCGGCTGCTGGTGCGCTTCCCGAAGCTGGTGCCGAATGCCTACTTCTGGTGGGACCCGCGCAAGAAGGCCGATCTGGGCCACAGTCCGTACGCCTACCCGGGATTTCCGATGCCCGCGATCCTGCCGTTCATGCATCTGTCGGAGGCGTTGTTCGACCACTCGGTGAACGCCGGGCATGAGTTGGAGCGGACGATCCTGGTGAGCAATCCGGGCGATTTCGCTATTCGCCGAGACGCTGCGCTGCAGTTCGCTGAGGAGGTGTTCTTCCGCTTCTCCGCCGTGCACGGGGTGGCCCAGATCGATGGCTCCTTGCGCTGGATGCACGACTTCGTTGACCCGAATGCCGCCGACACCGGCAGCACTGAGCAGGTGAGCGCCATCTTGGCGGCCAGCTTCGGGATTGGTGAGCCAACTGCTGGCGGGGTGCTGGTGCCGCCGTTGGTGCCCGACCAACCCTGACACCCCGCACGGCACCGTCCGGGTGGGTACTTCAGTCAGAGAACCTTGATCACCCTCCCCGAGCCAGGGGTGTCTCGATACACTCCGGTCGAGCATTTGGGCTCGTGGATGAGGGGGGAACTGAAAATGGGTAAACCCAGTTTCAGTGAGCGCTTGCGCTACTGGTTCGACAATTGGATGTCGCGAGGCACGGTGGCCCTGATGGGCTTGCTGGGTCTGGCCACGGTGGCGCTGGTGGTGGTGGTGGGCACGCTCGCCTACCTTTTCCACGCGTTCCCCGATGATGCCGACACAGCCGATTTGTTTGACCTGTGGTGGGGCGGCCTGATGCGCACCCTCGATCCGGGCACCATGGGTGGTGACTCCGGGTGGCCGTTCCGAGTGTTCATGTTGGCGATCACCATTGGCGGTCTGGTCATCGTGGCCAGCTTGATCGGTATCGTCTCCGGCGCCTTCGACGACAAGGTTGCCGAGCTGCGCAAGGGTCGCTCCCGCGTGCTGGAGCACGATCACACGCTGATCCTGGGCTGGAGCAGCAAGGTGCATTCGATTGTCAGCGAGCTGGCTATCGCCAACGAGTCTCGAAGCAGGGCCAGCGTGGTCATCCTCGCCGACATGGACAAGGTGGAGATGGAGGAGGAGATCAGGGCCGAGTGCCCTGATCTGGGTCGCACCAAAGTGATCTGCCGCAGTGGCGACCCGATGAACCTCACTGATCTGCCCCTGGGTAGCCCGCAGTGGGCCCGCGCCATCATCTTGTTGGCGCCGGAGGATTCTCCCGACCCGGATTCTGACGTGATCAAGACCGCGTTGGCGCTGACCAACAACCCGTCCCGGCCGCAGGAGAAGTTCCACATCGTCGCCGAGTTGAGCGACCCGGAGAACCTCGAAGTGGCCAAGATGGTCGGGCGCGACGAGGTGCACTGGGTGGTGGGTCCGGAGGTGATTGGTCGGATCACTGTGCAGAGCTGCCGACAGTCCGGCCTTTCAGTGGTCTACCAGGAGTTCTTGGACTTCGACGGTGACGAGATCTACTTCACCTCCCAGCCATCCTTGGTGGGCAAGACTTACTTTGACGCGCAGTTGGCCTTCAACAAGTGCGCAGCCTTAGGCTTGGTGGTTGATGGGGTGACGCTGCTCAACCCGCCGGCTGAGACGGTGATTGGCGCCACCGATGAGATCATCGTGGTCGCCTCCGATGACTCCGAGATTCGGCTTGGTTCGGTGCCAGCCGCTATTGAGACCGATGCGCTGATGACCAGTGCGGCCAAGGCCGCCGCGATCGAGCGGACGCTGGTGCTCAGCGTCAATGCGGTCTTGCCGCTGATGATCGCCGAGCTCGACGAGTACGTGGCCCCCGGCTCGGAAGTGGTCATCGTGAACCCTGGCGCGGTGCCAGAACTGCCCAAGCTCGACAATGTGGTCGTCCGCCACGTCGACGGCGACCCGACCAAGCGATCGGTGCTGGACGCCCAGAATGTTGGCAGCTTCGACCACATCATTCTGTTGGCCGACACCAGCAGCTACGACGACCAGCGGGCTGATAGCCGAACCCTGGTGAGCCTGCTGCATCTGCGCGATTTGGCCGAGCGGAATGACCTGAATCTGAACATCGTCAGCGAGATGCTCGATGACGGCAACCGCGAACTGGCCGAGGTCGCCCAGGCTGATGATCTGATCGTCAGCGACAAACTGGTCGCCTTGATGCTGTCGCAGATCTCGGAGAACCGCGGCCTGGCTGATGTGTTTGACATCCTGTTCGAGTCCGAAGGCAGCGAGGTTTACCTGCGTCCGGCTGAGCATTATGTGTCTCCCGGGGCTTCGGTGAACTTCTACTCGGTGCTGGAGGCGGCTCGGCGTCGCGGTGAGACCGCCATCGGCTACCGCGTTGCCGCTCACGCGCACAACAGTGCTGAGGCCTATGGCGTTCGGGTGAACCCGGAGAAGGGTGACCGGATCACCTTCGCCAAGGGTGATCGGATCATCGTCCTAGCCGAGGACTGAGGCGAACGAGGCTTCGACGGGCTCAGCCAACTTGTAGTTTCCTGAGCCTGTCGAAGGGTTGGCGGGCTCTGCCGACTTGTAGTTTCCTGAGCCTGTCGAAGGGTTGGCGGGCTCTGCCGACTTGTAGTTTCCTGAGCCTGTCGAAGGGTTGGCGGGCTCTGCCGACTTGTAGTTTCCTGAGCCTGTCGAAGGGTTGGCGGGCTCTGCCGATTTGTAGTTCCCTGAGCCTGTCGAAGGGTCAAATGCCGCTCAGTGGTCGGCGGGACGCAGTCGTACCAGCGGCAGTAGCGCCGCTGCTGGTACGAACAGCACCCACTGAATCAGCGGGGTGAAGAGCGCGCCGGTGGAGAAATCCAGGCCCGCCATGATCACCACGAAGGCCAGGCAGATCAGCCAGACGAAGGCCAACAGCGGGCGAGACGCGGTGGTGCCCTCACGGGCCACCCACCAAAGTGCGGCCGGCAGCAGCACCAGCAGCACCGAGGTCAGATGCCAGATGGCGATCATCACGAACTGAACCTCCGGCGCGAGCCCGGCGGAGTCCAGCGGCGGCAGCATTTCGCCAGTACCGACGAAGATGTGAATCGCCGCGGTCACGGCAAGCGTCGCGAAGCTCACCCAGAGCGGCCACCGGCGCGACTTCAGACTGGGCGCGGTCGGTGCGGTAGCAGCGGTCATGGTTGCTCCTCTTTGGTGCTGCGTTCGAGGGTGATCAGCCCGGCGGCGAGCGCCAGGCAGAGTGGGGAGTAGAACCGCAGATCGTTGCGGCGGAACTCCGGAGTTGAGGCGTTGGGCGCCAGCAGCGATTGGGCGAAGCCGCCGATCCCGCGCAGCCCGAGGATGGCGGCAGCTGGCAGGGTGAGTAGCCGGGCGGCTTGGCGCACCTTGGGCGCTGACGAAGTGCGGGCTAGTGCGGCGGCGCCGGTCACGCTGAGGGCCCCGGTGACGGCCAGAGTGAGCCCGGCCGGGGGAAAGTCCTCGGCGGAGGCCACCCCGAGCACGCTGCGGGTCAGGGTTTCGGCATCGCCGTAGGGCCAGGTGCTACCAGCGGCCCAGGCGGTGTGAATCACGCCCACCGCGAACAAGGTCAGCGCGGTCACGGCAGCCGCCGGGCGCAATCTGGTCAGCGTTGCCGCGTCCTGTGGTGGCGGCATCAGCACTCGCAGGGCGGCTGGCCCTGCAGGTGAGGGATCGCTCTTAGGCACCGACATGATCAGCCTCCGTACAGTGATGTATGGAGCAGACCGTACACCGCTGTACGGTAAGCTGGCAATATGGCAGCCACCCCGAAGAAGCGCTTGTCACGCCAAGATTGGATCGACGCCGCCATCGTGATGGGCGCCGAGCTGGGCTTCGACAAGATCGCGGTCGAAGTGCTGGCCCCACGCCTGGGTGCCACCCGCGGGAGCTTCTATTGGCATTTCACCGACCGCGCTGATCTGATCGGCGCCGTGCTGGCCGAATGGGAGCGGCTGGCCACCGCCCAAATCATCGAACACCTCGATCAGTTGCCCCCCGATGAGGCGCTGACGAAACTGATCGGGGCAGCGTTCGGGGCTGATGCTTTCCAAGACGGCGCAGAATGGCGGCTGATCACCGCAGCTGACGATCCGCTGATCGGCCCGTCGGTGGCCCGGGTACACCGGCTCCGCTTGGAGTTCATCGAGAAGCTCTTGGTCGGCACGGGGATGTCGACCCTCGATGCGTCCGAACGGGCCAGGGTGGCCTACGTCGCCTACCTCGGCAGCCTCGCGTTGCGCCAACTTGAACCGGACGGCCCAAGCCCAGGCCCAGCTTTGCTACGTCTGCTCAGCTGACCCCTGCAGTTCTCTGAGCCCGTCGAAGGGTCACTGAGGGCTTCGACAAGCTCAGCCAACTTGTAGTTCCCTGAGCCTGTCGAAGGGTCGACAAGCTCAGCTAACCAAGACCCCTAGGCGCACCATCCGGTCGCAGCGGGCGATCACGGTTGGATCGTGAGTGATCACCAGTACGGCCGCCTCAGCGGTGGTTTGCCAGATGTCGTCCATCAGCGCGGTTGCGGTGAGCGTGTCCAGGTGCTCGGTGGGTTCGTCCAGAATCAGCACCTGGAACTCGCCAACCAACAGCCGGGCCAAAGCGACCCGGCGGGCCTCACCACCGGAGAGCTGCGCCCCGGTCTCGCCGACCAGCCTGCTGGCCGGCAGGTTCAACCCGGCCCGCTCCAACGCAGTCGAGACTTCAGCTGCGGTCGCGTCCCGGTTACCGATCTTGACGTTCTCGGCAATCGTGGTGGTGAAGATGTGTGCGTCCTGGGCCAAATAGCCAACCCGTCCGCGGACGGACACCTCGCCACCCTGGGACGGAATCAGTCCCAGGACGGTTGCGGCCACCGTGGTCTTACCCACCCCAGACGGGCCGACCAACGCCACCCGCTCCCCGCGGGCCAACTCCAGCTCCAGCCCGTCGATCACCGGCTGCTGACCCGGCCACCCGGCCACCAGGCCGTGCAGCGTGACGCCAGGCTCGGCCACCGGCTCGGCGAGCACTGGCAGATCGCCGGCGCCAATCGGCTCGGCGTCCAGCACCGCTTCGACCCTAGCCAGCGCGGCTTTGGCGCGGGTATGGGTCTGGGCAGCCTGAACCAGGGTAGAAAGCGCCTCGTGCAGTGCCAGCGGGGTGAGCACCAGGACGGCCAACAACGTGGCCGCCATCGCGTAATCCGGTGGCACCGGCTGGTCGGTGAACACAATTCGGCGCATCCAGGCGATCATCTGCACGCCCAGGGTGCCGTTGGCCACCTCCGCGCCACCGATCAACAAGGCACCAACTACCGCTGCGCCAGCGGCCAGTACCTGGGCGCCGGAGGCAACACCGCGCACCCAGGTTGATTTGGCCTCATTCGCCCGCAGCTGGTCATCAACTTCGAGCAGCTTGCCGGTGTAGGCCTGAGCCGCGCCGTAGGCCACTAGGTCGGGGGCAGCGCCGGCGATCTCATGGACGGCGTCGCCGAGGCTGCCGCGCAACGGCACCGCATCGGCATCGGCCTTGGCTGAGGCCCGCTGGGCCACCCAGGGCAGCAGCAGTCCGGCCAGCGCAGCGCTGGCCAACACAACCAGGGCCGCCCCAGGGGAGATGAAGGCCAGCCCAATGGCGGTCAGCACGATCACCGCAGCGGAGGCGGTAAACGGAATCCACACCCGCACGACCAGATCTTGAATGGCTTCGACGTCGGCGATGACCCGGGTCAGCAGGTCGCCGCGGCGGCGTCCGATCAGGGTGGTCTGCGCCAGCCGGGAGTAGGTCTCCAGCCGTAGCGCCGACTGCAGTCGCATCGCCACATTGTGCCCAGCCAGCCGTTCGGCGTAGCGGGTCGCGCTTCGAGAGATCGCGAAGAAACGAACCGCCACCGAGGGTGCCTGCAAGAACAGTGGTGGCACCAGCAGGGCCGCGTACGCGAGCAACCAGGCCGAAACCGCCATCAGGGCCACCGAGGCGCCCATCGCGCTGAAGGCCAGGAAGAGCGACAGCCACAGCCACTGCCGCGACTTGGGCACCGCATCCAGCAGGCGGGTGATCAGTGGGCGGCCGTCCAAGTTCCCTGAGGTGTCACCCAAGTTCCCTGAGCTCGTCGAAGGGTCGGTTGGGGTGTCGTCCAAGTTCTCTGAGCTCGTCGATGGGTCGGTTGGGGTGTCGACAAGCTCAGCCAGCTGGAGGTCGGGCTCAGCCAGCTGGGGGTCGGGCTCAGCCACCTTGGCGTCAAGCTCGGCCTCGGGAGCCTCAATAGTGATCACCCGGTCGGCTGACTCCAGCACTGCCGGACGGTGGCTCACCACCAGCGCAGCTACGCCCGCATCGCGCAGGCTGCGCAACAGGACGGCTTCCGCGTCGGCGTCCAGGCCGGCGGTGGGTTCGTCCAGCACCAGGAAGCGGCCGCCATCACGGTTGATCCGCAACAACGCCCGTGCGGTGGCAATGCGCCGCCGCTCGCCAGCAGAGACGCCCTCGGCGTTGTCGCCGACCGATTGGGTCAGTGACAGTTCCGGGGCGCCAGCGGCGGCCAGCGCGGCCCGCAGCTCAGCATCGGTTGCCTGCGGGCTGCCCAGGCGGACATTGTCGGCGATGTTGCCGTTGATCAGTCCGGGGAACTGGCCCACGTAGGCCACCTGGCGACGCCAGGCCACCCAGTCGGTGATCGGCGAGCCGTCGCTGAACAATTCCCCGCCAGTTGGTTCGAGGAAGCCGAGCAGGGAGTTCAACAGGGTGGTCTTGCCACCGCCACTGCCACCGGCAATCGCCACGATTTCGCCGGCGGCGATGTCGAAGCTCACCGGGGCCAGCGCGGGTGCATCCGCACCCGGATAGGTGTGGGTCAGACCGCGAACGCTGAGCAGTGGTGCCGCGGACTCACTTAGACCCTTCGACGAGCTCAGGGAACTGGTACCCAAGTTGGCTGAGCTTGCCGAAGCCAGGGAACTCGTTGCCACGTTGGACGGCGACGCATCAGTCTTGGCGAAGACCAGCTTGGCTGCGCCGCGAGCGGTCTTGACCGGCGGCGGCTCATGGGCATCGATCAGGCCGAAGGCCGCCTCAGCAGCGGCCACCCCGTCAGCGGAGTCGTGATAGTGCACGCCCACCTGGCGAATGGGTAGATAAGCCTCCGGGGCCAGGATCAGTACGAAGAGGGCGGTGGCCAGATCGAGCTCGCCAGCTACCACCCGGAAGCCGATCGTGACCGCGATCACTGCGACGCTGAGGGTGGAGAGCAGCTCCAGCACCATCGCCGAAAGGAATGAGACGCGCAGGGTCGCCATGGTCTCGCGGACGTGCTCAGCCTCGGTGCGTTTCAGGCCACGAGCTTGAGCCTTGGCCCGGCCGAACACCTGCAGGGTCGGCAGACCGAGGACCAGGTCGGCGAAGTGGTGGGCCAGGCGAGTCTGAATCGCCCAGCGCTTCTTGGTGAGGCTTTCGGTCGTCCAGCCGACCAGGGCCATGAAGAAGGGAATCAGTGGCATGGTCAACGCCACGATCACTGCCGACCAGAAGTCGGAGGTGAGAATTGCGACCCCGATGATGACCGGCACCGTGACCGCCAGCATCAGCTGCGGCAGGTACTTGCTGAAATAGCCGTCCAGCGCATCCAGGCCCTGGGTGACCAGCGTGATCAGACCACCGGTGGTAGCTGGCGAGTCGATCGGGTGGGCCAGCCGGGCGCCGATGATGTCGCGGCGCAGCTGTGACTTCACTGCAGCAGAGGTGCGAAAGGCGATCCATTGATGCAGCCAGTTGAGGGTTGCCTTGCCAGCGAAGACGGCCAGCAGCAATAGGGCGGCGGTCGTCAGACCGTCGAGTGAGCCAGTTGAGAAAATTCCCGCCACTGAACGCGACAACAGCCATGCCTGACCGAGAGTCAGGATGGCTGTTGCGCTTCCTACCGCAACCCCGGCGACCAGGAAACCCCTGGTCGCCGAGGCCCGGCTTAGTAGGCGGGGGTCGATTGGACCCGCCATCATCAGCTCGCCAGCGCTACCTCGTCTGGCATGTTCTCAACGCCGAGGCGCTGACGGAACACCCAGTAGGTCCACGCGGAGTACGCGAGCACGATCGGCACGAAGATCACCGCGACGATCGTCATCAGCACCAACGTGCCCTCAGAGGAGGACGCGTTCATGATGTTGAGCGGCCACGAGGAGCGGTCGCCCGGAGCGATGAAGCCCATACCTGGGACCATCGGCAGGAAGGTGATGACTGCCACCGACACGATCGCGACCGTGGTGGAGACGAAGGCGATGCCTTCACGACCATGACCAACGAACCACCAAGCGGCGATCAGAGCCAGAGCCGCGACCAGGGTCACGATCCAGCCGACCAGCGCCAGGCCCGGGAACAGCGCCGGGTAGAGCAGGTTCTGCGCCACCAGGTAGAGCGCGCCACCGACAATGGCCACCAGGCCAACGATGGAAGCGAACTTGCGGGCCCGATCGTGCAGCTCGCCGGCCTTGGTCTTCAGGGTCAGGTAGATCGACCCGTGGAACAAGAACGCGACCACCAGGACGATGCCGCCCAGGATGCCGAACCAGCTGAACAGCTGCCAGAAGTAAGGCGCCGGGGTCAGCACGAACAGCGACGCGGCAGCCGGTGACAGCAGCTTGGTCGTGTTCATGTCGGCCGTAGCCAACGCCACAGGCAAGCCCATGATGAAGTTGGCGAAGGCAACACCCAGCACCAGCGGCACGATGAACGAGCCGATGGCCGCCATCCAGTCGAAGGTGCTGCGCCACTTGGTTTCCGGGTGCTTCGAGCGGTACTCGAAAGACACACCACGGATGATCAGGCCCACCAGGACCAGGAACAGTGGCAGGTAGGCGCCAGAGAACAGCGTGGCGTACCAGGCCGGGAAGGCCGCGAAAGTGGCGCCACCAGCGGTGAGCAGCCAAACCTCGTTACCGTCCCAGACTGGGCCGATGGTGTTGACCATGACGCGCTTCTCCTTCTCGGTCTTGCCGAGGAAGGGGATCAGCATGGCTACGCCGAAGTCGAAGCCTTCGAGTACCAGGTAGCCGATCCAAAGAACGGCAATCAGGATCAGCCACAACACCTGCAGCGCAAACGGCGCTCCAGTTGCAGGCACTTCAAGTGCAAACATGTTTTAGCCTCTCTCAGTACGCGAAGCTCAGGGGAGCGTCGGTGTCGGTGAGCACTGTGGGCTCTTCGACCTCCGGCAGTCCCTTCTTGATGAAGTGCAGCTGCAACCCGATCTCGACCACCGCAAGGGAGCCGTAGAGCAGGGTGAAGAGCACCATGGTGAGCCCGACCTCGAGGGCGCTGACGCCCGGAGAGTTGGCGCTCATGGTGGGCAGTACGCCGTACACGACGAACGGCTGGCGACCCATCTCGCTGAAGATCCAGCCGAAGCTGTTACCGAACAGCGACAGCAGCGGAACTGCGATCATCGCAGCGGTCCACCACTTGCCACCCTTCGGGTCCTTGCCCTTGGCCGTGGCGATCAAAGCCCAGATGCCAATCGCGATGGCGGCGAAACCGAGCACCATCATGATTCGGAAGGTCCAGAAGCTCACCGGGATGCTCGGGGCGAAGTCGGTGATGCCGGCTTCCTTGAGCTGGGTGGTGGTTTCCTTCTGGAGCTGGTTGCCCTGGAAGCCTTCAGCGGCGTACTGCTCGTTCAGGTCGGCAATGCCTTCCATCGTGGCGTCGAAGCTGCCTGCACCGAGGTAGGAGAACAGGCCCGGTACGGTCAGCGCCGTCGGGTTGCCCTTCGAGCAATCAGAGCCGATCAAAATCAGCGAGAAGCCAGCTCCCTTTTCGGAGTGGCACAAGCCCTCAGCAGCAGCCATCTTCATCGGCTGCTCTTCAGTCAGGGCCTTGCCCTGGAAGTCACCGGTGATGATCACGGCAGCGCCGGCGATGATCAGGACCCAAGCGCCGAAGCGGGTGGCCCAACGCCAGATGTCCTTTTCGGCTGCGGACTTGTCCGAGTCGCCAGCCTTGGCGAGCTTGGCCAGCCACCAACCGGAGATGCCCAGGATGAGACCGCCAGCGGTCACGTAGGCACCCGCGATCACGTGCGGGAAGGTCACCAGGTTGACCGGGTTCACCAGAACCGCGACCAGGCTGGTCATTTCCGCACGCCCGTTAGCTGCATTGAAGGTGGCGCCAACCGGATTTTGCATCCAGGAGTTGGCGGCCAAGATGAAGATCGCCGACAGCAGGGTGCCAATGGCCCCCAGCCAGATCGACAGCAGGTGCACCTTCTTGGGAAGACGATCCCAACCGAAGATCCACATGCCCAGGAACACCGACTCCAGGAAGAAGGCGATCAGTGCCTCCATAGCCAGCGGTGCGCCAAAGATGTCGCCGACGAAGCGGGAGTATTCAGACCAGTTCAGACCGAACTGGAACTCCTGCACGATGCCCGTCACAACTCCCATAGCGAAGTTGATCAGGAACACCTTTCCGAAGAACTTGGTCAGGCGAAGGAACTTCTCCTCGCCTGAGCGGTACCACATCGTCTGCAGGACGGCCACCAGCATCGAGAGTGCGATGGTGATCGGGACGAAGAGGAAGTGGTACACGGTGGTAATACCGAACTGCCATCTGGCAAGGGTTTCCGCGCTCATGGCGCGCAATCTACTACTGGCTGTCGTAGTCCGCAATCTTTGCTTTAGCATGTCCCCATGGCGGTACCCGGAGAGCTCGAGCATGCGGTGATGAGCATCCTCTGGTCGCGCCCGGATTGGGTGTCGGTGCGCGAGGTTCACGAACGGCTGGCCGTCGAGCGGGACCTGGCCTACACCACCGTCATGACGGTGCTCGATCGGCTGGCCAAAAAGGGGCTGGCTACGCGATATCTCGAGGGGCGCGCCTGGCTCTACCGGCCAGCCAGGACCGAGGCTGACGAGTTCTCGGCCTCGCTGATCCAGACCCTGTCGAAGCTGGAGCCAACTGCCCGCCGTGAGGTATTGGCGGTGGTGAACCGGACCTTCGCCGAGCCCGAGACCGTCTTGCAGGGTGAAAAGAGTCCGAGTAAAAATCGTCCGCAAATGTAAGAACAAATAGTGGGAGTAACGTTCGCCCATGATAATTCCTGATTGGCTGATGTCGTTCGCCACGATCGACATCTCGGTGTGGGAGAAGGTTGCCCGCACCATCGCCGTCTACCTGGCGATCGCGGTGCTGTTCCGGGTGGCTGGCAAGCGGCTGCTATCCCAGATGAACTCCCTCGACCTCGTGGTGATCCTGCTGTTGTCCAACGTGGTGCAGAACGCCATCATCGGGCCGGACAACTCAGTGTTGGGCGGGCTGGTCGGCGCCGCGGTGCTGATCGGATTCAACGCTGTGCTGGACCGGATCGCTGAGTCAGGGCCGCGGCTGCGGCGGTTACTCATCGGCAAACCGACCGAGCTGATCACCAACGGACGCCTTGATGCGCGTGCGCTGGCACGGATGGGGGTCAGCCCGCACGAACTCGATGTGGCGCTGCGACGGCAGGGCGCGGCCGCAATTAGCGATGTGCAAAGGGCGCAGATTCAGCCGGGTGGGGGGATCCTGGTTGACCTGAAGTCCGGCGATCAGCCCGCCACTCGCGACGACCTGGTGGCTGCCGTGGTGGCGCTGACCGAACTCGTCCGGTCAGCGAAGCCAGCCAATCACGGCTCGTCTACTTCTTGAGGGCTGCGACCACCCCTGGCCAGGCGCTCTTCAACTGGGCCGACCAGTACTTGTAGGAGTGGGTGCCGTTGCTGCTGGTGTGCGTCCGTAGGGTGATCTTCAGCTTGGCTGTGCCGAGGGATTTCAGCCGTTTCGCCAGCTTGATCGTCTGAGCGCGCAGCGCGCTCTCTACCGATCCGCCGTTCTTGCCCGCGTAGAGGTAGAGGTAGGTGCCGCGCAGGCCTTTGGCCAGATAGTAGGGATCATGTTTCTTCCAGGTCTTGGCACCAGTTTTCGTCTTCGGGTTGCCCCACAGTCGGTAGCGGGCGCCACTGGAGTAGACATCGCGCAGGTCGTTCAGCACCATGCTCGGGTTGCGTAACGGATTGGCAACCGGGCTGAGCGCGACCACCGCCTTGAATCTTTCCGGGTGCCGGGCGGCATAGCTCAAGGCGCCAAAGCCGCCCATGGAGTAGCCAGCCAGAGCCTTGCGATTGAAGTCGATTGGGAAACCTTGGGCCTTGAGATAGCGCGGCAGTTCGCCCAGGTGGAAGGTCTCCCACTTCGAGCCGGTGTTCCAATCGGAGTAGTACCCAGCCTTGCCTCCCTCAGGCATCACCAGGACGACGCCGCTGCTGGCCGCCGCGTCGAAAAGACCTGCGAACTTGCGCCAGACATAGCGCTCGGCAGTGCTGTCGGTGGTGCCGTGGAGCAGGAAGACCACCGGCCAGCCACCGCTGGGAGCCTGAGAAGCTGGCGCGGGCAGTAGCACTCGCACCCAGACGACGCTCCCACCGGCTGCACTCGAGGGAACTGCGAGGTCGAAGTCGCGTCGGTCGCCGGCCACCTGCGGACTCACCACCGCGCCCAAGGACTCGGTGGGCTTGGGCGCTGCGGCAGCTGGGCCTGGGGTCGCGCTGCTGACCAACGCCACGGTGATCAGCAGCGCGGCCAGGGCGTGCCGTGGTTTCTTCCCCATGCGATCGATGATTGGGCACTCCGACAAGGGGTGTCAATCCGGGCTAGGCGGTAGTGCGGATCGATTCGAGCGCCGGGGCCGCGAAGGCGTCCAGTCGATCGGTGAGGGCCAAGGCCTCAGCCTAGTGAGCCCGCGACGCTGCCCACCTGCTCATGGGGACGGTTCCGGTGAGTAGCTCATGGGGACAGACCCGCAGGAACCGTCCCCACGAGCTGCGCGGAGGAACCGTCCCCGGGGTTAGGCGGCGTCCTCGTCGACCAGGGCGGCGGCGAACTGGGCGCGGTAGAGCCGGTGGTAGGCGCCCTCGGTGGCCAGAAGCTCCTCATGGGTGCCCTGCTCGACGATGGCGCCGTCCTCCATCACCAGGATCACGTCGGCGTCGCGAATGGTGCTCAGCCGGTGAGCGATGACGAAGCTGGTGCGATCAGCCCGCAACTTCTTCATGGCCCGCTGGACGAGCAACTCGGTGCGAGTATCGACCGAGCTGGTTGCCTCATCCAGGATCAGCAGCGACGGCTCGGCGAGGAACGCCCGGGCGATGGTGATCAGCTGCTTCTCCCCAGCTGACAGGTTGGACGCCTCATCGTCGATGACGGTGTCGTAGCCATCAGGCAGCGAATGCACGAAGCGATCGACATAGGTCGCCTTGGCGGCGGCGAGGATCTCCTCGGCACTGGCGCCCTGGCGGCCGTAGGCGATGTTGTCGCGAATCGTGCCGCCGAACAGCCAGGTGTCCTGCAACACCATGCCGATCTGCCCGCGCAGATCCCGACGCGGGACGCTGGCGATGTCGACCCCGTCCAGGGTGATCCGGCCGGCCTGGACCTCGTAGAAGCGCAGGATCAGGTTCACCAGGGTCGTCTTGCCAGCACCGGTCGGGCCCACGATGGCCACCGTCGAACCAGGCTTGGCAACCAAAGATAGATCGGTGATCAGCGGCTTCTCGGGGTCGTAGCTGAAGCTGACGTTCTCGAAGGCGACCCGTCCAGTCACCGGGGTGGGCAGGACGCCGACGGCGTCGGGGGTCTCTTCGGTCGCATCCAGCACCTCGAAGACCCGCTCGGCCGACGCCACGCCTGACTGCAGCAGGTTGGCCATCGAGGCCAGCGAGGTGATCGGCTGAGTGAACATCCGGCTGTACTGGATGAACGCCTGCACAGCGCCGATGGTGAGGCTGCCGCCGGTCACCATTAGCCCGCCGACTACGGCAATCACCACATAGTTCAGGTTCCCGACGAAGAACATCACCGGCATGATGATTCCGGAGATGAACTGGGCACCGAAGGCCGCATCGAACAGTTCGGCGTTTTTGACCCGGAACTGCTCAGCAATCTCGCGGCGCCGGCCGAACACGGTCACCAGTTCGTGGCCGGTGTAGGCCTCCTCGATCTGCGAGTTGAGCTCGCCGGTGGCCTTCCAGGTGGTCGCGAACAGCTTCTGCGACCGCTTCCCGATGGCCATGGCCAGCATCATCACGATCGGAATGGTGATCAGCGCCACCAGGGCCAACACCCAGGAGACGTAGAACATCATCACCACGACGCCGATGACCGTGAACAGGTTGGTCAGGATCTGGTTCAGGGTCTGCTGCAGCGACTGGGAGATGTTGTCGACGTCGTTGGTGACCCGACTGAGCAGTTCGCCGCGGGGCTGGCCGTCGAAGTACTTCAGCGGCAACCGATCGATCTTCTCGCTCACCTGCGAGCGCAGCCGGTAGACCGAGCGCTGCACGATCGAGTTGATGATGAAACCGGCCAGCCAAGCCAGGACGAAGTAGATGACATAGGCAACCAGTGCGATCACCAACACCTGGGCAACCACGGCGAACGGAATCGGGGTGTGGTTCGTCACGGCGGCGTCGTAAACCAGGTTGGTGGCCTGGCCGAGGATGGCTGGCCCGACCGCGTTCACCGCGGTGGAGACCACGATCATCACCAGGACGGCGATGATCTTGGGTAACTCCGGCCGCAGATGGCCCAGCAGGCGTTTCAGCGACGGGACGAAAGCCGCCGCCTTCTCGCCAGTTCCGGAGCCGTGCATCATCGGGCCGCCACCGCGCTGCGGGCCGTACTTGGGCCGCTCGTTGGCCTTGATCGGCTGCTTGGTTGTTGAGTTCCCTGAGCTTGGCCCGCCCTGAGCTTGTCGAAGGGTCGAAGGGTCGACGGGCTCAGCCACCTTGGCTGTGCTGTTCTTGGCGCTCATGCCGCCACCTCCGCTTTGAACTGGCTTTCGACGATTTCGGCGTAGGTGGGGCAGGTTTCCAGGAGTTCCTCGTGCGTGCCGATGCCCACGATCGCCCCGTCGTCGAGGACGATGATCGCCGTGGCCTCCCGGATAGTCGAGACTCGCTGAGCGACCACGATCACCGCCGCATTCTCGGTTTCCGGGGCCAGAGCGGCTCGCAGGGCGGCGTCGGTGGCTACGTCGAGTGCGGAGAACGAGTCATCGAAGATGTAGAGCTCAGGTCGACGCACCAGAGCACGGGCGATGGCCAGACGTTGGCGCTGCCCGCCGGAAACATTGGTGCCACCCTGGCTGATCGCTGAGTTCAGCGCCTCAGGCATTCGGCGGACGAAGTCGGCGGCCTGGGCCACTTCGAGGGCGTGCCACAACTCGTCATCGCTGGCATCAGGCTTGCCCAACTTGAGGTTCGAGGCCACCGTCCCGCTGAACAGGTAGGGACGCTGGGGCACCAACCCGATCCGTCCCCACAGCAGATCGGGGTCGAGTTCGCGGACGTCGACGCCATCGACGCTAACCACGCCGTCGGTGGCATCGACCAGGCGTGGGATCAGGTTCACCAAGGTGGTCTTGCCAGCGCCGGTGGAACCGATGATGGCCGTGGTAGTGCCGGGACGCACGGTGAAGCTGATCCCGTCGAGCACCGGATGGGCTGCACCGGGGTAGGCGAAACTGACGCCGGTGAAGGCCACCTCGCCATGTCGGCTCAGCTTGGTCACCGGGCTGGTCGGCGGCACCACCGAGGAGGAAGTGTCGAGCACCTGATTGATCCGCTCGGCACCGACTGCGGCGCGTGGCGCCATCATCAAAATCATGGTGGACATCACCACGCTCATCAGAATCTGGGTCAGGTAGGCCAGGTAGGCCGTGAGTTGCCCCACCTGCAGATCGCCGGAGGAGATCCGGAAGGCGCCGAACCAGATCACCGCGATGCTGGAGAGGTTCATCACGAAGAACACCACCGGGAACATCGTCATCATCCGGCGCCCGATCCGGGTGGCGGTGTCGGCGAGATCGTGGTTGGCGGCATCGAAGCGAGCCGATTCGGTTGGCTCGCGGACGAACGCCCGAATCACCCGCAGGCCTGAGAGCAACTCGCGCAACACCCGGTTGAGGTTGTCGATGCGGGTCTGCTGGGCCTTGAACAGCGGCATGGTTTGGATGATCAGGATGCCGATGATGCCGCCGAGCACGACCACCGCCACCAAAATCAGCCAGCTAAGGCCGACGTCCTCGCGTAGCGCCATCACCACCCCGCCGATCATCATCAACGGGGCGCTGATGATCATGGTGGCGGTCATCAGCACCAGCATCTGAAGTTGTTGGACGTCGTTGGTGTTGCGGGTGATCAGGGTGGGGGCGCCGAAGGAGTTCATCTCGCGAGCGGAGAAGGAAAGCGCGCGGTCGAAGATGGCCTGGCGCAGGTCGCGTCCAAACGCCATCGCTGTGCTGGCGCCGAACCAGGTGGCGCCGATCTGGCCGACGATTTGCAGCAACGAGACGCCCAGCATCACCGCACCGATCATCCAGATGTAGCCGGTGTTTCCGGTAGCCACACCGTCATCGATGATCGAGGCGTTCAGGGTCGGCAGGAACAGCGCTGCGGTGGCCTGCACCAGTTGCAGGCCCAGGATGGCGGCCAGATAGCCGGAGTAGGGGCGCAGGTAGCGCACCAGAAGGCGGATCATTTCTCTCCTTGGACGATGCCGTGCAGCACGACCATCGCCATCGATTCAGGGGTCGGGGGAGCGTCACCGGGCGACACTCCGAAGGTGGCTGCGAAAGCCAATGCGTTGAGCAGTTTGGCGGCGGTGTCGATTGGGACGCTGAGCTGTTCGGCGTATGGGGCCAGGGCGGTGGCGGTAGCGGCGAAGACGCGCAGCCGGCCATCGCCGGGGCCGTGCCGCAGCGGGCCTTCCGGCGGGTGTGGCCGACCGTGGCCGAAGCCGGCACCAGCCAGATGGGCGAAAAGCGAACGGGTTCGGGTGATCTCGTCGCTGAGGATGGTCAGCGTTGCGGTCACTCGCTCCGCGAGCCCCTGTTCCGCCGGTAGCGCGGCGAGCGCTGCGATGGCCTGGGTGGGTTCGACAGCCGCGGCGATGGCGGCGTGAATGATGTCGGACTTGGTCTCGAAGACGCGAAAGATCGTGCCCTCGGCCACGCAGGCCGCCTGGGCGATCTGGCTGGTGCTGAGCTCTGGCCCGCGCTCCAACAGCAGCGGCAAGGTGGCCTCGACGATCGCCTGGCGGCGCTCGTCCGGGGTCATCGGGGTAGCTCTACTCACCCCGCCATTATAGTGAGTGAGCACTCACTCACAAGTCGCAACGGTGCTCACAATTGCGCGCGGGGATGCTGCCGAACCGATGATCGGCCTAGCCTCGCCGCATGAAGCTGAGCAGCATTTCCGGCGTGGTGGTCCCCGTCCGCGACCCTGAGGTGAGCCGGGACTTCTACCGGCAGCTCGGATTCCGAACCGGCAACAGCGGTGCTGGTTTCGCCACGGTCTACGTCAACTGGTTCTGGATCGAGTTCGTGGTTGGCGAGCCCACTCCGTCCACCTCGGCCATTGCGGTGAAAGTCGAGGATGTCGAGACCGCGGCTGAAGAATTGGCGGAGTTGGGCCTTGGCGGGCACCTCGTCGGTGGGTACGGACTCACCGGCAACGGGCGAAAGGGAATTCGGGTGATTGACCCCGACGGCTACCAGGTAGAGCTATTCGTCAAGTAGTAATAGGGAGTTCGCGGACAAATTTCCGAGTAGGGGCCGATCCGCAGGGCTTGACCAGCGGATATGCTGCCGGTCGTGCGCGCCGAAGACCTACCCCTGATCAACGCACTGTCGACCCCAGCCTTGCATCCCGATGGGAGTCGCGTGGTGGTGGCCGCTACTCGGCCAAGTTTCGCTGCGGACGCCTACATCGGCCAGCTTTGGCTGTTGCGGTTGGACGGTGGCCAGCCCCGGCGAATCACTCGTGGATTCCGGGACACTTCACCAGCTTTCTCTCCAGATGGACGCCTGCTGGGCTTCCTGCGCGCGGGTCCGGCGCAGCCGCCCCAATTGGCGATCGTCGACGCCGGTGGCGGCGAGCCGATGATCATCACCGACACCAAACTCGGCGTGCGCGAGTTCCTTTTTAGCCCAGATTCCACCAAAGTCGCGTTTATCGCCTCGGTGCCGGAAGGCGGCCGCTATGGCACCACTCAAGGAGTGGACTGGGCCCACGAAGACCCGCGGCTGATCAGCGACCTGCAGTATCAGCTCAACGGCGTCGGCTACCTGGCCGATCAACGTCCCCAGGTGTTCGTGCTCGACCTGCCCGACCCAGCTGATGAGCCACCGGTGGTGCCGATCGGTCGAGCCGCCCGCGAGGATGCGCAGGCGGCGCTGGTGCCAGCGGTCAGGCAGCTCAGCAACGGTGACTTCGAGCACAGTGGCCTGGCCTGGGATGGCGACTCGGTGATCACCATCTCCTCCCGGCATGCCGATCGGGATCGGGATCTGCGCGCCGACCTGTTCCGCTTTAGCGCCAGCGGCGGGGAGCCGACCCAACTCACCGATTCCAGCAATGGGCTCAGCGCTCTCGCCTCGCCGGTGGTGGCTGGCGACCAGGTCTTCTTCGTCGGTATCGATCTGGGCGGGACTGGGCTGGACCTGGCCGGGGTGAATGCCGGGGTCCACGTGGTGCCCACCGCAGGCGGCGAAGTGCGCGTGCTGACCGACCCGGAAACGGTCTGCATCGAAGGATCGCTGGCTCGTGATGGCGATGGCGTGCTGGCTATTGACCAAGTTGGCGGCAGCGGGGTGCCGATCCGGCTGGACGGAACCGGTGAGGTGCAGCGGTGGCTGCTGTCCGGATCGGTGCACGGCCTGGCTGCGGCTTCAGCGGCAAGGGTTGTCACGCTGTCGACAACCACTTCCCCTTGTGAACTGGTGGAACTCGGCTCACCGCTGCACCTACTCACCGCGTTCGGCGCGGCGCTGGCCCCGGAGGTCATCGCCGCCGCGGAGCAGTTCGCGACCGCCCCCGATGGCTATCCGGTTCATGGCTGGGTAGTGCGTCCAGCCGGTGCCGGGCCGCACCCGGTGGTGTTGCTGATCCACGGTGGGCCTTTCGCTGCCTATTCGGCAGCCTTCTTTGACGAGGCTCAGGTGCTCGCCGGGGCGGGCTATGCCGTGGTGATGTGCAACCCGCGGGGATCGGCTGGCTATGGGCAGGCCCACGGCCGGGTACTCAAGGGCGCGATGGGTGATCTTGATGCGGTTGACGTGTTGGCCTTCCTCGATCACTGCCTGGCCGAAGTGCCGGGGCTGGACGCGGACCGCGTGGGCGTAATGGGCGGCTCCTACGGCGGCTATTTGACGGCCTGGCTGATCTCCCACACTGACCGGTTCACTGCGGCGATTGTCGAGCGGGCCTACCTCGATGGACGTTCGATGGTGGGCGCCTCCGATATCGGCTGGTACTTCCCGTTCGAGTACCAAGGTGAGTTGGCCCAGATCGACCAGCGCTCACCGCTGTACCTGGTGCACCAGGTGAATACCCCGACGCTGGTGATCCATTCGGAGTGGGATCTGCGCTGTCCGCTTTCGATTGCCCAGCGCTACTACGCCGAACTGAAGCTGCGCGGCGTGGCGGCCGAACTGCTGGTATTTCCGGGCGAGGGGCACGACCTGTCGCGCTCCGGCACCCCGGCCCACCGGCTCGCTCGATTCCGGCACATTCTGCAGTGGTGGGAGAAACACCTCTGAGCTGACCGGAATTGGCGGCGTCCATAGGGTGGCTATTTCGGACCGCGTCAACGTTGTGGCTGGGTAAACCTCACTAGTCTCGAACCTTCGAGCAGGCAGCCGCGTGGATGGGGAGGCATTGGTCGTGAAGAACACCGCATGGAGCGAATTTGCTCAGAAGGTCAACCGGGCGCGTATCGATCAGCGCTTGTCGATCAGTTCGATTGCTCGAATTGCATCGGTTCCCAAAGCCACGGCGCAGGGCTGGTTGAGCGGCCGCCAACTGCCAACTCCGGCGCTGCGCAGGCAATATTTGCTGATAGTTGAGAGCCTCGGGCTGACCGCGGAGATGCCGGGTGGCTTGTGGCTGGAGGATTGGGATCAGATCGAGTCACGGCTGCGCACTGCCGGGGCCCCCTACTTGGGTTTGCGCCAATTTGAAGCTGCCGATGTGGAGGTCTTCTTCGGGCGGGCTCAAGAAGCCCAACGGCTTGCCGAAATGATCATCTCTCGGCGCGAGGAATCAGATCATGGGGTGATTGCTGTCATCGGCCCATCCGGTTCGGGGAAGTCATCGCTGCTCACCGCGGGCCTGTCCGGACGGGAGTGCGCGACCGGAAAGCTGGCCGGGTGGCGGCTGAAGTTCGTCGATCTACTCAGCCCAACCGAGCCAGCCGGCGAGGCCGATCTGGTCGTAGTCGACCAGCTTGAAGACGCGCTGGCGTTGCCCGATGTGCAACGAGCCGCCGCGCTCACCCGGCTGATGCGCTACGCGGGTGAGGGCCTGGTGCTGGTCGCGCTGCGCTCGGACGCCTTCGCCGAAGCCGAGGGCGTCGCGGAGTTGGCGCAGGGATTGGGCAAGCCCTTCCTGCTCTCGCCACTGACCCGCGAGGATCTGCGCTCCGTGATCGTGGCACCAGCCGCTGTGGCTGGGGCGAGTGTGGACGAAGAGCTGGTTGAGGTGCTGCTGAATGAACTGGCGCCGGGTTCAGTGCGTAGCCGGGTGCACCCAGAGACACTGCCGCTACTCTCCAACGCCCTGCTGGTCACCTGGGCGGCCGGCGACGGAACGCGGTTGACGCTAGCCAACTACCGCAAGGTCGGCGGGGTGGCCGGCGCCGTCGAACTGCTGGCTGAGCAGGTGTATCAGCAGCTCGATCCGGAGGGGCAACTCAGCGTCAAGCGGCTCTTCCTGCGCCTGGTGGGTGTCAGCAACCACGCCAGAATCCGGCTGGCAGTGCCAGTGAGCGAGATTGCGGCCACCGTCCAGCCGGTGCTGGACGCCTTCCTCAACGCAAGGCTGCTCACCATCAGCGGAGACCAGGTGCGAATCAGCCACGAGGTGTTGGTGCGGCACTGGCAGCGATTGGGTGATTGGGTCGAGGGCCATGCCGCGGAGTTGGCGGCGCGGTCAGCGTTGCAGCGAGCCGCGCAGCAGTGGCGCAACACTGATGACGATCCGGCAGCACTGATCCCGGTGCAGCGCCTGGCCAGCATCACCGTCTTGGCCACTGATCCGGGCAAGCGGGCGTTGTTGAGCGGCCTGGAGCGGGAGTTCCTTGCCGCCAGTGAGCAGCATTTCGCTTCGGCTCTGGAGCAGGAGCGGCAAACGTCCCAGCGATTGCGGCGGCAGCGGATCGCGGCGCTGAGTCTGGCGCTGGCGAGTTCGGTGTTGGCAGTCGGCGCTGGAATCTTCTTCTTCCGCGGGGAGGGCCTCCGGGCCGAGGCGGTGCAGGCTCGCAGCGAAGCGCAATCTCGGCAGGCGGCGATCTCGGCCCGCACGCTATCGGCCAAATCGCCCAACCTGGCGGCGCAACTGGGGCTGGTCGCCAATGGTTTGGCAGATACCACCGACGGTCGCTCGGTAGTGGTGGCGGCCACCGGCCTCGAGCTGCCAATGCGGCGTCTGGGCGATCCGGAGGCGGTGCTGGCTACCAGCTCGGACGGTGGCCTGGTGGCCAGGGCCACCAGTATGGGCAAAGTCACTTTGTGGCGCGGCGAGGAGATTATTACCTCCCCAGGAACCACGCTCGCGCTCGACCCTAAGGGCGGACGGTTGCTCACGGTCGCGTTGGCCAAGGTCGGTGATCGGCTGGTGCTTGCTGTCGGTGGAGCGAACCTGCGCCAGCTTTGGGACATCACTGCCGATCCGGTGCTGGTGGCCGATCTGGGCGCCTCGGCGGCGACGACGGCGATCACCTTCAGCCCGTCCGGTGGGTTGGTGGCTGCTGGTGATGAGACTGGTGTGGTGAGCCTCTACCGCGTCGATGCGGGTGGTAAAGCCCAGCAACAGGGCCAGGTGCGGTTGGAGCCGACCGCAGGCGTCCCGACCAAAGTCACTTCAGTGGCGCTTTCGGGAGCCGGACGGCTCTACGTGGGCGGCCGGTCCGGATCGATTGACGTCTGGCAGCTGGATGGCTCGCAGCCCCAAGGGCTGCCAGCGGTGCCAACGACCGTGGCAGGTCCTGCGGGCGAGCAGGCGGTGATCGCCCTGACCTTGGCGATCCGTCCAGACGGTAAACAGTTGGCCGCCGGGGTGAGCGGCAATGAGGTGAAGCGCTGGTACATCGCCGAGGCCACACCGACCCCCGAGCCGTCCCTGACTGGCATTGGTGGGTGGGTAAACGCGGTCGCCTTCGGCGCCGACGGTACCCGGCTGGCGGTGGCCAGTTCCGATCGCAGCATCTCGGTCTTCGACGTGGTGAGCGGGGTTCGGGTTCGTCACCTGGTGAGCCCAGCAGCGCAGACCGGAGCCGGGTTCGCGGCCGGGGGCAGGCTAATTGGGGCCGGAGCCGACGGCACATTGTCGGTCTGGCCGGCGCAAGGCCCGACCCTGCGCAGTTCCGGCTCGGCGGCCGGCCACCTGGCTACGGATTCAGCCAAGTGGCTGGCCGCTGGCACCGCTAGCGACGGGATCTCGCTGTGGAAGCAAGGCGCGTCGCTAAACCAAATGCCCAAACCAGCCCCGCCTGCCTTGCCCGAAGGGGACGTCCAGGACGGCGCGGTCGGCATCGCGCCCAACGGCGCTTTCCTGCTCGGCTCGACGTTGAAGGGGCAGGTGCTGAGTTGGCCGCTGACTGGCGGGGGCGCCGGAGCCGGGGCCGCCTACGACACCGGCATGCAGGCGCCGGTGACCTACACCGCGATCAGCCCGGATTCGAGCCTGGTCGCGGCGATGTCGGCCCAGGCGGGGATGATCGTGCTGTTCAACGCCGACTCCCGGGGTGCCTTGACCAAGCTGGCTGAGATCGCGGTCTCCAAGCCGCAGCAGGTTGAGTTCAGCAGTGACGGCAAGGTGCTGGTGATCGCTCAGGGCGACAACTCGGTGGCGCTTTGGTCAGTGGGCGCTGAGCCCCATCTGCTCGGCGCCGCCAAACTGGATTCGCTGCCCACCACCCTCGATCTGGCCCCGAGCAGTTACCGGGTGGCCGTCGGCCAGGCCGACGGCGAAGTGAGCTTGTGGGAGTTCAGCGACCCCGCTCACCTGACCAAGCTGCGCTCCTGGCATGACCCGGCAGCCGAGGTGTACTCGTTGGAGTTCAGCCCGGACGAGCGCTGGCTGCTGGGAACCAGCGGGGATGACCTGATCTGGGGCTGGGATCTGACCAAATCCGACGCCGAGGCCCAACTGGCCTTCAACGGCGACTTGGGCCATCCCCTGGACATGCGCTACCTCGATGGGGGCAAACGCTTTGCGGTTTCCGGCAGCGATGGGACGGTGCGAGTTTGGGAGGCCCGAGTGGCACTGGCCACCGCCAACCTTTGCACCCGAATCGGCGATCAGCTCACGGCCGAGGAATGGCGCCAGCTTGTGCCTGGGGTGGAGCCGCGCGAGGTCTGCTGACGCGACTTTGTCAGGTCTTGGATATGGGCTGCGAGCGCCCGGCGTATCGTCGGGAATGAGATTCAGCACCTGATGAATACCAAGGAGAACCTACATGAGCACCGATGCTCCGCAGATCGGCTCGACCATGCTCGCCGAGCGGTTCTATGCCGCTACCCGCGAGGTGAAGCTGGAACAGATTCCCGTCCCCGAACCGGGCCCTGGCGAGGTGCTGATCAAGGTGGCCTACTGCGGTATCTGCCACTCCGATCTGTCGCTGATCGACGGCAACTTCCCCTCCCGGGTGCCAGTGATCACTCAGGGTCATGAAGTGGCTGGCACGGTGGCCAAGCTCGGTCTTGGAGTGAACCAGTGGCAGGTGGGCGATCGAGTCATCCCTTCGGCAGGCCGGGCCTGCCTGAAGTGCCGCAACTGTCTGCGCGGCAACTTTGCCGCCTGCCTGAACCTGAACCTGATGGCGTTCGCCTTCGATGGCGGGTGGGCCGAATATGTAGTGGCTGGGGCGATCGGTTGCACTCGGATTCCCGACAACGTCCCGATGGAGCAGGCCGCGCTGCTGGCTGATGCGGTCTCCACCCCATTCGCCGCAGTGGTGCGCACTGCGCAGGTGCACCTGGGTAACGCAGTCGGCATCTGGGGGGTCGGCGGGGTCGGCACCCATCTGGTGCAGCTAACCAAGCTGGCCGGTGGGGTGCCAATCATTGCGGTCGACATCAATGATGTTGCCCTGGAGCGCGCGCTGCGACTCGGTGCCGACTACGCCTTCCGCTCTGATGATCCCGACCTGTTGGGCAAGATCGCCGAGGCCACCGGCGGACGCATGCTGGATGTCGCTTTCGATGCCGTCGGTATCACCGCGACCGCGCGCCAGGCGGTGGCCAGTCTCGACAGCAACGGCCAGGTGATCACCGTCGGCATGAGCGCGCAGAGCATTGACGCCGGTTCCTTCATGGAGTTCTCGCTGTTGCGTAAACAGGTCAAGGGCCACCTGGGCTACCAGGTGCAAGACATCGGCATCTTGGCCGAACTACTCAGCCGCGGACGTCTGGACCTGACGGAGTCGATTTCGGAGATCGTGCCGTTGAGCGAGATCCACCGTGGCATCGAGATGCTGGAGAAGAAGACCAACAACCCGATTCGGATCTTGGTCAAGCCCTAGAGCTTGCGGGAGTCAGATTGCTGGGCGGCAATCCGTGCTGCCCAGCGCGACGGGCAGGCCGCCAAAACGCCGGTAACCTTAGCCGCGTGACTGAGCAGACCGGTGCCAATCCGTCCCTGAGCGAGCAGGAGCAGGTGCGCCACGACAAGCGCGCCCGACTGCTCGACGAGGGCCGTCCGCCCTACGCCATCACAGTGCCGCGCACCCATAGCGCCGCCCAGGTGCACGCGAACTGGGGTCAGCTCAGCGCCGGTGATGAGACCGACGTAGTGGTCAGCGTTTCGGGGCGGGTGGTGTTCATTCGCAACACCGGCAAGCTCTGCTTCGCCACCCTGCAGGACGGCTTCACGATGGCCGAGACCGGCGCCCGGCTGCAGGTGATGCTTTCGCTGGCTGAGGTCGGCCCCGACTCGTTGGAGTCCTGGAAGGCTGACATCGACCTGGGTGACTTCGTCTCGGTGACCGGCCGGGTGATCTCGTCCAAGCGCGGCGAGCTGAGCGTGCTGGCGACGTCGTGGACGTTGGCGAGCAAGGCCTTGCGGCCGCTGCCGACCTTGCACAAGGAACTCGGCGAAGAGACCAGGGTTCGGCAGCGCTACGCCGATCTGGTGGCTCGCCCTGAGGCCCGCGACATGGTGCGGGTTCGCGCGGCGGTGACCCGCAGCATTCGCGAGACCCTGCACGCTGACGGCTACCTCGAAGTGGAAACGCCGGTGCTGCAGCTGATTCACGGCGGAGCCGCGGCTCGTCCGTTCAACACCCATCTCAACGCGTTCGACATCGACATGACGCTGCGGATTGCCTTGGAGTTGTTCCTGAAGCGGGCCATGGTCGGTGGCGCGAACCGGGTCTACGAGATTGGCCGGATTTTCCGCAACGAGGGCATCGACTCCTCGCATTCGGCCGAGTTCACCATGTTGGAGGCCTACCAGGCCTGGGGCGATCAGTACTCGATCGCAGCGATGACCAAGACTCTGGTGCAGAACGCTGCCGACGCCGCCTTGGGCACCCGGCTGATCGACACCCCGGCCGGGGAGATCGACCTGGACGGCGACTGGGAGTGGCGTCCGGTCTACCCGACCCTTTCGGGCAGCTTGGGTGAGGAGATCACCCCGGAGACTCCAGTTGAGCGGTTGCGGCAGTTCGCTGATGCGCATTCGGTGGAGTACGACCCGGCCTGGCCAGCCCAAAAACTGGTGATGGAGCTGTTCGGCGAGCTGGTGGAGCCGTTCCTGATCCAGCCGACCTTCGTGTGCGATTATCCGCCGATCGCCCAGCCGCTGGCTCGTACCCACCGCAGCGATCCCAACCTGATCGAGGCCTGGGATCTGATCATCGGTGGGGTGGAGCGCGGCACTGGCTTCTCTGAACTGGTTGACCCGGTCGTCCAGCGGGAGCGGCTGGTGGCTCAGTCGCTGAAGGCTGCGGCCGGCGATCCCGAAGCCATGCAGCTGGACGAGGACTTCCTAGCTGCACTCGAGTTCGGCGCCCCGCCGATGGGCGGTATGGGGCTGGGCATGGACCGGCTGATGATGCTGCTCACTGGCGTCGGGATTCGGGAGACCATCCTGTTCCCGTTGCTGCGCCCAGGAAGTTGAACCGGGGCTAGAGGCTGAGGGAGTCGATCAAGGCGCGAACCCGACGTTCCAGTTCGTCGCGAATGCGGCGGACGTCGTCGATGCTCTGCTCAGCGGGATCCTCGACCTCCCAGTTCTCATAGCGCTTGCCGGGGAAGACCGGGCAGGCGTCGCCGCAGCCCATCGTGACGACCACATCGGCGGCGCGGACGGTCTCATCAGTCCACGGTTTGGGGAACTCGCCAGCGATGTCGATGCCGCGCTCGGCCATGGCGGTGACGGCCACCGGGTTCACCTGATCGCCGGGCTCGGAACCGCCAGACCACGCGACTGCGCGATCGCCGGTCAGCGACTGGAAGAAGCCCAGCGCCATCTGCGAGCGGCCAGCGTTGTGGGTGCACAGGAACAGCACCACCGGCTTGCCGTCCTGGTGGAGTCCTTCGACGCGAGCCAGGGCGTGGAGACGCTGCCGGGCGAACTTCTCGGCAATCAGCGGCAAGAACTTCATCACCTTGGCCTGGCTGGAGATCTGCTTGAAGGAGCTGGCCAGGAATCGCTCAATGGTCTGGGCACCGTAGAAGTCACTGAACTCTTCGGCGAGCTTGCTGGCGGCCTGCTTGAGCACGAGCCGGTCATCGGCGCGCAGGCTCTCCCAGGTGTGTTCGGTCGGGGTGGTCATGATCGGGCTCCTTCGATGCTGGCTACTAGGCGGGTGACGCGGGTGGTGATGTCGGCAAAGGCGGTTTCGAATGCTTCGGGGTGCTCGGCCAGTGCCGGATCGGGCACCGACCAGTGGAAGGCATCGGTATCGGCGTCGATGTCTTCGAAGGCCCGATCGCAGACCGCGATGACCAGTTCGTCACCGGCAAGCGTGTCGGCGGCGAGTTTCGGCTGAGCTGTCCGCAGGTCGAGGCCGTGCCGACGGGCGACTGCGACTGCTTTGGGGTGGACGCGAGCGGCCGGGTGGGTGCCAGCCGAGACGACTGGCACCTCGCTGACCGTCCGCCAGTAGTGCTCAGCCAGCTGGGAGCGGGCGGAGTTGGCTGAGCAGACGAAGGCGACCCGGCTTGGTCGGGTCAGCGTGGCGGGGCCCAGGAGGCGGTTGCAGGCTGCCGTGCGAGTGACATAGGTGCGCCGACCGTCACCTTCGGAGCGCAGCCGAGTGATCAGGCCAGCCTGCTCCAGCACGCGCAGGTGATGGGCGGCCAGATTGGTGGGCAGCTGCAGGCGGGCGCTCAGTTCGCCGGAGGCGAGGTCTTCGAAGGCCAGCAGATCGACAATTGCGAGTCGGTGGGGGTCGCCGAGAGCGGCGTGGGCCTGGGCCCTGGCTTCAAGTTCAGTAGTTGACATTCGGCGTTACCTCCGTGACTATTGACTCAATAGTAGCTGAGATATCGCGTAGATCAACCCCCAGGGAAGATCGCCAACCTGAAGGAGTCGAGCCCCAATGAGCAAACCAACCGTGCTGTTCGTCTGTATCCACAACGCCGGACGCTCCCAGATGGCGGCTGGCTACCTGCGCCACCTTGGTGAGGGTCGAATCGAAGTGCTCTCCGCTGGCTCTGCCCCGGCGGCATCCATCAACCCAGCCGCGGTAGCCGCGATGGCCGAAGAGGGCATCGATATTGCCGGCGAGCAGCCGAAGATCCTCACCACCGACTCGGTGATTGCTTCTGATGTGGTGATCACGATGGGGTGCGGCGACACCTGCCCGTTCTATCCGGGCAAGCGCTACGAAGATTGGGTGCTTGAAGACCCGGCTGGCCAGGGGATCGACGCGGTGCGACCGATTCGTGACGAGATCCGCCGCCGCGTGGAAGTACTGATCTCCGAATTGCTTCCGACCGGCTAAGCGGCCTACTGGCTGGCTACTTCCAGAGCGTGGCGATGCCGAAAGATGCGGCCATCAGCCCCATGCCGATCAGCACATTCCAGCTGGCAAGGTCGGTGAAGTAGGGGATGGTGATGCCCACCGAAGCGGTCAGGTAGTAGACGACCAGCCAGATGACACCGAGCAGTCCGACGGTGATGAAGGTCGGCGGCACCCACTGGCGGCTGCCAGGAGCCTTGAGCTTCTTCAGCGTTGGCGGCTCGCTAGCCTTGTAGGGCTGGGTCTTAACGGTTGCCGACTTGCGGGTCTTCGACTCGGGCACGGCTCACTCCTCGTTGCTTGTCCTGAACGCTGAACCAGGATATCCCCACCTAGTCCGCCCGCCGAACCCTCAGTGCTGGATGAGGTCAGGAGTACGGAACAATGTAGCCATGGCGCGCATCCTGGTGATCGACAACTACGACTCGTTCGTCTACAACCTGGTGCAGTACCTCGCCCAGATCGGTGCCGAGGTGGAGGTGTGGCGCAACGACGATGCCCGCTTCGCCAACCCGGACTGGTCTGAGGGATTCGACGGCATCCTGCTTTCGCCCGGCCCAGGCACCCCAGAAGATGCCGGGGTTTGCATTGACGTAGTGCGCACTGTCGGTGGACGGGTGCCGATCTTCGGCGTCTGCCTTGGCCTGCAGTCGATCTCGGTGGCCTTCGGTGGGGTGGTCAACCGGGCGCCTGAGCTGCTTCATGGCAAGACCAGCCTGGTCAGCCACGACGGCCGAGGCGTGTTTGCTGGGCTGCCCAACCCATTCACCGCCACCCGTTACCACTCCCTGGCGCTCGACCCGGCGACCGTCCCGGCGGAGTTGGAGGTCAGCGCGACCACCGAATCCGGGGTGATCATGGCCGTGCGGCACCGCAGCCTGCCGATCGAGAGCGTCCAGTTCCACCCCGAGTCGGTGCTCACCGAGGGCGGCTACCAGATGCTGGCCAACTGGCTGGTCACCTGTGGGGACGCCGAGGCGCCGTCCCGGGCCGCCGGGCTGACCCCCCTGATGGCGATCAAGAACTGAGGGCTTCGACCCTTCGACAGGCTCAGGACAGGCGAGCTCAGCCAGCTGGTGTTCAGTTCCCTGAGGGCTTCGACCCTTCGACAGGCTCAGGACAGGCGAGCTCAGCCAACTGGTGTTCAGTTCCCTGAGGGCTTCGACAGGCTCAGCCAACTGGTGTTCAGTTCCCTGAGCTTGTCGAAGGGTTAGGCGGTGGGCGAGGTGGACGGCGACGGCGACTCGGTAGGCGTTGTCTCGGCCACGTAGAGGATCAGCTTCGTCGTCCGGGCGACCACCGTGCCCAGCGGGATGTTCTGCTTGAACACCTGGCCGGGAGGCGCAGTAGAAACCTCGGTCTCGAACCTATAGTTGTGGAACCCGGCCTTGTCGGCCGCGACTTTGGCCTCATCTTGGGTCATGCCGTTGAAGTTCGGCACTGGTGATTTACCGGTGGCAAAGTAGATGGTGATCGGGGTGTCCACCGAGATCGTGGCACCCTCGGCCGGGGTGATGCTAGTGACCTCATTGGCCTTGGCATCAAGGGGCTCATTGGGGTCGGCCAGCTTGACCACTCGGTTGAAGCCGAGGCTTTCAAGCTGCGCCTTGACCGCGTCAACCTTCTGACCTACCAACTGGAACGGGATGGTCGCCTTGCTAGGCCCGGTGTTGACCGTGATCTTGACCGTGGTGCCCGCTGGAACATCCTGCCCGCCCTTAGGGTCTTGGGCGATCACTCGGTTCTTGGTGATGTCGTCGGGACCGGAAACCGGCACGACCTCCACGGTCAGCTTGGCCTTGAGGAGGATCTGGCTTGCTTCGGCCTCCAGCCGGTCCAGCACTATCGGCACCTGGACGGTCTCCACCCCACCGGTAACGGCGCGCCAGGTGAGGAAAATCCCCACCCCAACGGCCACCACGGCCAACGCCACCAGGAAGGCAACCAGCCGGGTGCGGCGTTTCGGATCGTGTTCTTCGACTTCCGGCTCGGCCACGACCGGACGCTCTGCCGCCATCACCCTGGTCGAATCGGTGCCGCCAGGCACCACCGGCACCGCAACAGTCGCCTGGACGGGCTTGGCATGCACCTCCTGGCCACCCAGCAGCCGGCCGATGTCGGAGCGCATTTCGTGGGCGCTCTGGTAACGATCGGCCGGGTCTTTGGCAAGGGCCTTGAGCACAATGTTGTCCATGGCGGGGGTGATCACCGCGTCAAGATGGCTCGGCGGCACTGGAGCTTCGCGCACATGCTGGTAGGCAACGCTGACTGGCGAATCGCCCTGGAAGGGCGGACGCCCGGTGAGCAGTTCGTAGAGCAGGCAGCCAGCCGAGTAGATGTCGCTGCGAGCATCCACGGTCTCACCGCGGGCCTGCTCCGGTGAGAGATATTGCGCGGTGCCGATCACGGCCGCGGTCTGAGTCATGGTGGCTGAGGTGTCGGAGACGGCGCGGGCGATGCCGAAGTCCATCACCTTCACCACGCCTTCGGGGGTGAGCATCACATTCGCGGGCTTGATGTCGCGGTGGATGATGCCAGCCTTGTGGCTGTAGCCCAACGCGTCCAACACGCCCTGGGTGAAAGTCAACGCCTTGGTGGGCTGGATCTGTCGTCCGGTGCGCAGCAGATCGCGCAGGGTACTCCCGTGGACCAGCTCCATGACGATGAAGGGCACCCGCACGCCGGTAGCCGGATCAGGCTCGTCGCCGGTGTCGTACACCGCGACGATATTGGGGTGGTTGAGGCCGGCTGAGGCCTGGGCCTCGCGCCGGAAGCGCTCCTGGAAGGTCGGATCGGAGGCGAGATCGATCCGCAGTTGCTTGATCGCAACCTCACGTCCCAACCGGAGATCACGCGCCTGGCGAACCTCAGCCATGCCGCCACGACCGAGGGTGCCCCCCAGTTGATAGCGACCGCCGAGGATCCTTGGCTCTTCGGTCATTGCCCGATTCCTTTCCGCTCTGCGCTCGCGCAGAGTGTCTCAGCAGCGCAACCCCTACATTGTTGCTGATGCGAAGCGCTTTTCGCGCCTTGAGGTTTCCTGCGGTTTAGCTGGACGGTCATCGCAGCGCCTCGATGACTGCCTTGGCGATGGGAGCTGATACCCGTCCGCCAGCGATCTCGCTGGAGGCCATCTCGGCATCCTCCACGAAAACACACACTGCCACCGACGGATCATCGGCCCAGGCAGTGAACCAGGCATAGGGACGACGTTTGTTGTCGGAGTTGGCCGTACCGGTTTTGCCGCCGACAGTGACCCCTGGAATCTGAGCCCGGTAGCCGGTACCGCCCTCGACAACCTGCACCATCATCTGTTTCAGCTGGCCGGCAGTGGTGGCGCTGACCGCCTGAGTTCGCTTCCTCGGACTCGTCTGGCTGACTACGCGCAGGTCGGAATCGAGCACCCGCTGCACCAGGTAGGGCTCCATGGCCACCCCGTCGTTGGCGATCGCCGCCGACACCATGGCCATCTGAAGCGGCGAAGCGGCCACTTCGAATTCGCCGATCGCGCTCATCGCGGTTTGGGCCGGGTCGAGTTCGTCGGGGAAGCGGCTGGCTGCCGAACCGATCTCGGGGAGGTATTTGCTGCCGAAGCCGAACTTTTCGGCCTGCTCCCGCAAGGCCGCATCGCCCACCGCGACGCCCAGGCGGGCGAAGGCCGGGTTGCAGGAGACCTTCAGCGCCTGAGCCAGGGTGATCTTGCCACCAGCACAGGCGTTGATCACCTTGGTCGAGCCGGGCAGCTTGTAGGAGCTGCCGTCGATGGAATCCTCTGGCGAGGCGCCGTTCTCCAGCGCGGCCGCGGTGGTCACCAGCTTGAAGGTGGAACCGGGCGGGTAGATCTCCTTGGTGGCCCGGTTCGCCATCGGCTTGTCGGCGTCGGTGGTGAGCTGATTCCAGGCCTTCGTCGAGTCCACCAGGTCATGGGTAGCCAACTTGTTGGGGTCATAGCTCGGTGAGGTGACCAGCGCTTTGATGGCACCGGTCTTGTAGTCAATGGCCACCACCGCGCCCTTGCGTCCGTCCAGGGCCTTCCAAGCAGCCTTCTGGGCCTTGGCACTGATCGTGGTCTCCACCGTGCCGCCCTTGGGGCGAGCGCCGGAGGCCAGATTGATCAGCCGAGACAGGAACTGGGAGTTGTCCTGGCCAGCGAGTTCGGCCGAATACGACCCTTCCAGGCCAGAAGCGCCGTACAGGTAGGCGTAGTAGCCAGTAACCGGGGCGTACAGCTCGCCGCTGGGGTAGGAACGCTGGAAGAGGAAGCGATCTGAGACTTCGCTGGATTTGGCGATCGGGGTGTTGCCCACCATGATCGCGCCGCGATCCTGGCCGAACCGGGCATCAGTTACCCGTCGGTTCTCCGGACGGTTGTAGAAGTAGTCAGTCTGGGCCACGTAGGCCACGCTGAGGTTCAGCATCAAAGCGAGCATCATCAGCAGTGACACCACCGCCACCCCACGGATCGGACGGTTCACGGCCGCACCTCCGTATCAGTGGCGTCCCAGGTGGTCGCCTCGTCCTGGTCGGGGCGGGCGATCTCGGCAGTTTCGTCGCTGGTCGAGATCGGGCCGGTAGCCGGGATCGGGCCGGTTGGTTGGTCAGCGTCGATGGTCGGTAGCTGCCCGGTCTGGTCATCGGGGGAGCCTTCGGGGATCAACAGCTCTGGGGGAGCGGCGGGCCGCGGGGTGGCCATCAGCGGGCTGACGTCGATGAGTTCAGTGGTGTCACCTTCGAGTGAGGCCATGGGCATCGCCGCCACCACGGCGGCCGGACGGCGCACCTGGTGGGTGATCACCAACAGCAGGCCGATCATGATCCAGTTGGTGACCAGCGAAGAACCGCCCTGCGACATGAAGGGCGTGGTCAAACCGGTCAGCGGCAGCAGCCGGGTGACGCCGCCGATGATGGCAAACACCTGAATGGCGAACACGAAACCCAAGCCAGCGGCGAGCAGCTTGCCGAAGGGGTCTTTGGCGCCGAGCGCGGCGCGAAACGCGCGGGCCACGATCACCGCGTAGATCATCACGATGGTGATTAGGCCGGTGATCCCGATCTCCTCACCGAGTGCCGCTGCAATGAAGTCGGTCTTGGGTAAGGGGGTGATGTCGGGCCGTCCCAGCCCCCAACCGGTGCCGAAGATGCCGCCCCAGGCGATGCCGAACTGGGCCTGAATCACCTGGTAGTTGCGGTCGTAGTTGGAGAACGGATCCAGCCAGGCCGACACCCGAGTTTGGACGTGGCCGAACATCAGGTAGGCGCCAAAGGCGCCGGCACCGAACATCGCGGTGCCCAGGATCGGCCAGCTGGGCTTTTCGGTGGCCACGTACAGCATCACCACGAACAGGCCGAAGAACAGCAGTGAGGTGCCCAGGTCTTTCTGGAAGACCAAGACCGCCAGGCTGACCAGCCACATCACCAGGATCGGCCCCAGGTCGCGGGGACGAGGCAGATCCAGCCCGAGCACCCGGCCACCGGCCAGGGCCAGGACTTCCCGCTTCTCGACCAGGTAGGAGGCGAAGGCGATGGTCAGCACCAGCTTGGCCAGCTCGGCGGGCTGGAAGCTGTAGTTGCCCAATTGGATCCAGATTTGGGCGCCGTTCTTCTCCTTACCAAGGCCCGGCACCATCGGCAGCATCAACAGCGTCATGCCAGCCAGGAACAGCAGATACGGGTAGCGCTGCAGCACGCGGTAGTCACGCAGAAAGACGATCACCGCAATGCAGGCCGCCGCCGCCACGAACAGCCAGGTCAACTGCAGCTCGGCACTGTGCGGGGCCTTGAGGTCGTCCAGGTCGAGTCGGTGAATCATGGCCAGTCCCAACCCGTTGAGCAGCATCACCAGCGGCAGGATCAGCGGATCGGCGTACGGAATGCGCCAGCGGATCACCAGATGCAGGCCGACGCCGACGCCGCCCAGTGTGATCAGGGCCACCGGCCACAGCGGCGGCAGGGAGGCGTCCCGATTGAGATGAGTCAGCAGATAGCCAGCCATGGCCAACAGAATCGAGAAGCCCAACATGAAGGCTTCGACTCCGCGGCGCTTTCGGTAGCTGACCACGCCGTCCATCAGCACTCCGTGGAGCCGGGGGTGTTGGACGGGGTCGGCGACGGGGTGGGGGCGGCAGGCGAGGCGCTGGCCGAAGCGGTGCCACTTGGCTTGGTGCTGGCGGAGGTGCTCGGGGTGGCCGAGGGCGGGTTATGCCATTCCTGGCGCTGCTTGATGCACTCGGCGGCCTTGGTTTGCAGCATCACCACGCTGGCCCGGGCCGCGTCCAGCGAGCTGGCCGGGAGGGTGCTGTGCACCTGCTCCTGGTAGTAGGGCGGCAGATCGGTGATCTTGGTTGTGTCGCTTTCTACCAGCTGCGACAGCGGCAGATTGAAGACCGGTTCGGGAACCCCCCGGAAGATGGCGACGTATTCATGGTTCGCCCCGACGTAGTACTGCTCCTGGGTGTAGGAGTACCAAAGCCCGCCGCCAGCGCCAATCAGCAGCAGCGGGAGCAGCACCATGAACGCCACCTTCAACCACGCCAGGCCGCGGCGCTTGGTGGGGGCGTAGCGCGCGACCTCCGGGGAGACCGCCTCGCCACCGGGACGGGCCGCAGGCGCCGCGAAATGCTCCACCAGGGTTGCTTCATCGGCCAGATCGGCGGCGTCGATCAGGGCCGCCGAGCCGAGTATTTGCGGCTCCCCTTCGGGCGCACCTTCCACCACATCGGCGATGATGATGGTGATGTTGTCCTGGCCACCTTCGAGGTGGGCGACGCGGATGAGCGCGGCCATCGCGTCCTCGCGTCGACCATCGATGCGGGCCGAAATCACCTCATCGGTGACCATTCCGCACAGGCCGTCGGAGCAGATCAGCAACCGGTCACCGGCCGCGACCTCGACCAAATCAAGATCAGGGGTGTGCTGCGGCTGCCCGTTGACGACCTTCAAAATCAGCGACCGGTGCGGATGCTCCAAGGCTTCGGCTTCGGTGATCCGGCCCTCATCGATCAGACTCTGCACCCATGAATGGTCTTTAGAGAGTCTGGTGAGGACGCCGTCGCGGTAGCGGTAGGTGCGCGAGTCGCCGACATTTGCCAGGGCCAGTTGTTTGCCGTCGAACATCACCCCGCAGACGGTTGAGCCCATCCCGTCCAAGCTGGGATCGGCTTCGACCAGCTCACGGATTAGCTCTGAAGCCCGGCGAATCGCGTTATCGGCGGCCGGCAGCATGGCGTCACCAACGTGCCCGGCGGCATCAGCCTGGGCGAGTTGGGTGATCGCGATGGCTGAGGCCAGATCGCCAGCAGCGGCGCCGCCCATGCCGTCGGCCACCATCAGCATGGTGGGTGAGGCGTAGGCCGAATCCTGGTTGTTCTTGCGCACCAGTCCGACTTCGGAATGCGCCAGATAGCGCAGCGCGAGCGTCATCTATTTCTCCACACTCATCATGGTGCGACCGATGCGAAGGGTGTCGCCGAGGCCGAACGGGGTGGTCGCGCTGAGGCGTTCGTTGTTAATGAAAGTGCCGTTGGTTGAACCCAGATCATCGACCTGGTAGCCATCGGAGCTCAGCGCGATCCGCGCGTGATGGGTGGAGACGTAGTCGTCGTCCAAGATCAGTTGGCAGTCGGCGGCCCGGCCGATCAGCACCCCGCCAGCCAGTGGCAGGACCTTCCCAGCTTGGGGGCCGTGGGTCACTTTCAGCACGGTGGGCAGCTGCTTGCTCACCTTCCGGCTGATGCGCTGCGGTTTGTCGGGGGTCGAAGCGGCCTCGAAGCTGGCTTGGGCTAGCTCGGCCGCGGGCACTTTGCGGCCAAAAAGGTCGGTGCGGATCACATTGGCCACGAAGGCGATGAAGAGCCAAAGGAGAGCCAGGAACCCCAGTTTGAGGCCGAGGACGACCAGGTCAGACATCGCTCACCGAGGAGGTGATGAGCATCCGGGTGCTGCCGATCTCGATTCTGCTGCCTTGGGCCAGCGCGGCCTGCCGGGTGCGGACGCCGTCCACGGTGATGCCGTTGGTGGAGCCGAGGTCTTCAACGCTCAAGGTGGTGCCAGCGTCGGTCTCGATCACGTTTATTCGGGCATGCAGTCGAGAGATCCCCGGATCGTTGATGCGCAGATCGGCATCAGTGCCGCGCCCAATCGTCAGGCCCGGAGCGGTGAGCGGATGACGCACGCCATTCACTTCGACCACCAGGCCGGTGGCCCGATGGCGGGACGGGTTGGCTGGCGCGGCCGCATCCGACACTCCGGCGACCGCTGCGGAGGCGACGGTGAAGCGTCCGATGGGTAGGGATTCTTCCAGCACGTATTCAAGGGAGACCGGCCCGTTGAAGATATAGCCCTTCTCGGCTGCGTAGCTGAGCAACTGGGGCGACATCTCGGCGTTCAGGGTCTTGGAGTAGGGCACCAACCGGTCGTAATCGTGGGCAGATAAGCCGATCGTGAACTCATTTGGCACCAGCTTGCGATCGCGGCTGAGCAGTTTGGCCTCTGAATCCAGCTCACGCTGGAGGCGGGCGGTGATCTCGACCGGCTGCACATCGCCCTTGAAGGCGCGAGCGAAGACACCGCCGACGACGCTCTCGAGTTTCTTCTCGACGCGGTCGAAGACTCCCATTCGCCCCTCCTGTGCGGTCTGCTTGCGGCCCAAGCCTATCGACCGGAGAACCTCCACCATACGTGCGCCACCAACCGGTTTGCCTGGGTCTCTACCTGGAGCCGAGGATTTCGGCCCAGGGTTCGACCCGATCCGGGACGGTGTCACCGCGGCGTCCTACTTACCGCGCGTGATCCCGACTTTGCCGGCCAGGGTGCGCAAGCCGCGGTCGATCCGGCGGCGAATCGAAGCCCACACGCCGCCCTCCAAGACCGCCAGCCGCTTTTCGAGTGACTTCAGTTGGCTGTCCAGCGAGCTGGGCTGATCGGTGTTGGGGAAGAAGTCAGGTCGGTGGGCGGCTTCAAGCCGGGTCCGATCAGATTCGGTGCCCTGCCATAGCCAGCACAGCCGGGAAGCGAGCTGCTCCGGTGCGGCGGCAGTGAGGGGGCCGAACCCGTCCGGATGGGGAGCGGCTTCCAGCACGGCCTCATATTCGGGGTTGGCCTTGCCCGGTTGGTAGATGTGACCCAGCCCGTTTCGCTCGATGAAGGCCACGTAGCGGTCGAAGTTCTCCGCGCGCACCCGGTTCAGCGGGGCCAGGTCGAGTTCGTCGTAGAACCGGGCGGCGTCCCAGCTTCCGGAGATGTCTTTGGCCAGTCGGAACGGGATGCCGTGGAACTTGGCGACTTCGAGGGTGCGGGAGTCGTGGACGGTCAGGAAGGCCGGCGTGCCAGCCGACAGTGCGGCCAGGGTTCCGTGCAGGCGGCTGCCGAGCGAGAAATCTTTGGTGGCCAGGAAGCGGCGCCAAACGATCGGATCGGGGAAGAAGCGGATTCGGTCTTGCTGATAGAGCGGGTGATCGACGGTGCCGGGCAGTGTCTTTGGGTAGCCGTCGATCGGTTTGCCCCACAGCAGCAGGGCCGCCTCCTGCTGGTCCTGGGAGATCAGGGTCAGGTTCGGGTAGCGGTCCTGATTCTCGGTGAGGACCCGATCCAGACCGGCCACCCGATAATCGACATTCACCGCGATCGGCGAATCCGGAGTGAGGGAGTCGACCTTGCGGGTCACGATGGCATCGCGTCCGTTGTCATACATCGACGGGCAGCCGATCACGTCCACATCGGAGTCGGCGAAACCAAGATGCAGTAGGTAGTCGCGGGTGATTTCACCGCGCACCCCGATCGAAGCTGAATGGTCGAGTACGGCTGCCACGAACTCGCGGGTGTTCTGTTTCACCTCATCGCTGATCCAGTGCCAGTCGCCGCGGACCGAGAGCTGCGACCCGACGCCGACGACCACTACCGGGATCTTGAGCTTGCGGATCACCTTGGTGAGTCGAGCCCGGCCGGCGGTGAAGCGCATCCGCAGCGAGTTGGACATCGGCAACACCAGGGCGTCGAACTCGTTGTTGATCCGGTCGATGTGGGCATCAGTTACGCCGGGACGCTCGGTGGTCCACCCGTCCGAGACCACTTCGGCCTCTGGGGTGTTCAGCAGTCGATACACCGCGCTGGTGAAGATCGCATTGCCCGAGTTGCGGGCGTACACCCCCAAATCTGTGTACGCGAAGGCGGCCTCAGGTGACAGCACTTGCTCTGGTGCCTTGCCCGATCTGACCAGGATGCGCTTCGGTTCGACCATCACAGATTCACTCCCATGCCCCGATCCTAGACAGCGCAGCCGTTTCGAGGCTTGCTGACGGCCTGTGATAGCCTCTTTCGGCTGGCTCGCTCTGCGGGCCATGCGCGAGTGGCGGAATGGCAGACGCGCACGGTTCAGGTCCGTGTGTCCGAAAGGACGTGGAGGTTCAACTCCTCTCTCGCGCACAGCGTTACCCCTAGTCAGTTTTCAAAACGGCTGGGGGTAACTGCATTTCTGGCCCCGGATGCGCACCCCGTCCCGCGCAGCTCATCTCTGCTGGGTGCGGGGCCTGCTGATGGTCGCCGCGTTGGGGCGGCGGCATGATTGCAGCTATGAGCCCAGACCCCAACGCTCCGGCGCACGTCCTGGTGGTGGATGACGAGACCGTGTTGGCCGGCATGGTGACGAACTACCTGCAGCGAGCAGGGTTCCGGACTTCGGTGGCTCACGACGGCGTGACCGCGGTGGAGCGGGCACTTGCCGAACGGCCGGATGTGGTGGTGCTCGATCTGGGCCTTCCCGGCAAGGACGGGTTGGAGGTGTGCCAGGAGATCCGGCGGTCATCCGACTGCTACATCATCATGCTGACGGCCCGCAGCGAGGAGATCGACAAGCTGATCGGCCTTGCCGCTGGTGCCGATGACTACCTGACCAAGCCGTTCAGCGCTCGCGAACTCGTCGCTCGGGTGCAGGTGCTGCTGCGCCGACCACGCGCCGATCGAGTAGTGGAGGAGCCGCCGCGCACGACCGGGTCGCTGCGGATCGAACCGGACGGGCGCCGCGTGGCCGTCGACGCTGTCGAGGTCGAGCTGACCAGGACCGAGTTCGACTTGCTAAACGTCCTGTCGGCCCGGCCGAAGGCCGCGTTCACGCGTCGGCAACTGGTGGACGCGGTGTGGGGTGCGGACTGGGTCGGCGACGAGCATCTGGTCGACGTCCATGTGCTCCATCTACGCAGGAAGCTCGCCCGCGTCTCAGATGCTGTGTTCGTAGAGGCCCTGCGCGGGGTTGGTTATCGATTAGGGCCGTGCCAATGACCGAGCGTGAGCGGCCCGGCAGCCTTACCACCCGCCTGCTGGTCGCCCAGATTGGGGTCTGGTTGGCCATGGCGGCCACCATGGTCGTCGTCGCCGCGATCGCCGGACCGCCGCTGTTCGAGGCGCACATGAGAGAGGCCGGTCACAGTAGCCCTGAGGTGCTGCTGCATTCGGAAGAGGCGTTCAACACCGCTGGCCTGCTAGCGCTTGGCATCGGCTTGGCTATCGCCGCAACGGGCGCGATTCTCGTGAGCGTCTTGATTACCCGAAGGCTGCGCCGCTCCCTGGACGACCTCGGGGAGGCGGCCTCCAGGATCTCCGAGGGTGACTACGACCTGCGCGTCGACGGCTCCGATTCCCGCGAACTGGCCACGCTCGCCGACAGCTTCAACACCATGGCCGAAAGGCTGGCCGGCGTGGAGGCCACCCGGCGACGCCTCCTGACCGACCTCGCCCACGAGATCCGGACCCCGCTGGCCAGCATGGAAATCTGTGTCGAAAGCCTGGAGGACGGTGTCATCGAGCCGGGCCCGGAGGCGTGGCAGATCTTGTCGAGCCAGATCGAGCGCATTTCCCGGCTGGCCGACGACGTTGGGCAGGTATCGGCCGCCGAGGAGGGCCGACTCGACCTTGCCCTGCGCGCCCTGGACCCGAACGAACTGTCCGCTGCGGCCATTCTCGCCGCACGCGACGGCTACGAGCGCAAGGGCGTCGACCTGCACCTCGAACCGATCGATGCCGACGTGGTGCGGGTGGCCGCCGACCCCGAACGTATCGGTCAGGTACTGGGCAATCTCCTGTCCAACGCGTTACGCCACACCCCTAGCGGCGGTCGGGTGGACGTACGCGTCCTCGCCGATCAGGACCTGGTGAGCGTGCAGGTGAGCGACAGTGGCGAGGGGATCGGCGCGGAGCACTTGCCGCGGGTCTTCGAACGCTTCTATCGCGCCGACACCGCCCGAGCCCGCGACCAAGGCGGCACCGGGATCGGGCTGACTATCAGCCGGGCCATCGCCCGCGCCCACGATGGAGACCTCACTGCGGCCAGCCGCGGGCTAGGGGAGGGTGCAACGTTCGCGCTCCGGCTGCCACGGCTGGAGAACGAAGCTTCATCGAAACCACATCAAACCCCGTAGGAGCAGCGGCGTCGGTCGCGCAGGCTGGAACCAGACAATCACGACGAAGGGTTCCGCCATGCCCACCGCCTACTCGCGACGCCGGCTTCTAGCCACTGGTTTTGGCCTCGGGGGTGCCGCGCTACTCAGCGCCTGTACCGGCAACGCCGGTCGCCCAGGGCCAACCACCCCGGTGCTCCCTGCGCCGACGACCTCCTTCGGCGCGCCCGCAATGGCGACCACGCTGCAGGCTGGCGTCAGCCAGATCGATCTCGGCGGCATCACCGCCACCACCTGGGCCTACGGCGGCGCGCTCCCGGGCAAGGAGCTTCGCGCCAAAGCCGGTGAAGTGCTGCGAATCCACGTGGAGAACGCTCTTCCGACCGAGACCAGCGTCCACTGGCACGGCGTCCGGCTCCACAACGCTGCTGACGGCGTGCCTGGGCTCACCCAGGAACCGATTGCTGCCGCCGCGAGCTACACCTACGAGTTCCTCGCGCCTGACCCGGGCACCTACTTCTTCCACCCGCACAGTGGCGTCCAAATCGATCGCGGCCTTTACGCGCCGCTGATCATCGACGACCCGGCCGAACCGGGCGGCTACGACCACGAGTGGGTGCTGATGCTGGACGACTGGACCGACGGGGTTGGCAAGAGCCCCGACGACATCCTCGCCGAGTTCAAGGCACAGAACGGAACCGTCGGCACGGGCATGAATCACGACATGGGCGGCATGGACGGCATGGGCAACTCGCCGCTGGGCGATGTCGGCGACATCGCCTACCCGCACTACCTGATCAACGGACGCATCCCGCGGGCACCCCGCACCCTCACCGCGAAACCCGGACAGCGGGCGCGGGTGCGGATCATCAACGCCGCCGCCGACACCCTGTTTCGAGTCGCGCTCGGTGGGCACGTGATGACCGTCACCCACACCGACGGGTTCGCCGTCCAGCCGGTCGAGACCCGCGCGCTATATCTCGCCCAAGGCGAGCGCGTCGACGTCGTGGTCACGCTCGGCGACGGCGTGTTCGCGCTGGTGGCGGCCGCTGAAGGCAAGAGTGGGCAGGGCGTCATCCTGGTCCGTACCGGGTCGGGAGCCGTGCCCCCGGCCACCGTCCGGCCGGCCGAACTGGACACCGACCCGCTGCTGATGACCGCTCTCATGCCCGCCGACGCCGCCCGATTGTCACAGCGGGAGCCGGACCAGATCGAACAGGTCACCCTCAACGGCCAGATGCAGCCTTACGCGTGGGGCATGAACGGGACGGTGTTTGGCTCCGACAATCCACTGCGCACGACGAGCGGATCACGGGTGCGGCTGCAGATGACGAACGAGTCGATGATGGCTCATCCAATGCACATCCACGGCCACACCTGGTCGCTCCCAGCCAACGGCGGCCTCCGCAAAGACACTGTGCTGGTCCTGCCGATGCAGACCATCACCGCCGACCTCCACGCCGACAACCCCGGCAAGTGGGCCTACCACTGCCACAACATCTACCACGCGGAGATCGGGATGATGACGAGCCTGCAGTACTAGACCCGCATCGCCTCAGGGCGAAGGTCGAGCCGACGCAGCCACTGGGCGTTAGCGGCGACCATGATGGTTGAGACCGACATCAGGATCGCGCCCACCTCCATCGGCAAGCTGATGCCCCACGGTGTCAGCAGGCCAGCGGCGAGCGGCACCGATACCAGGTTGTAGCCAGCCGCCCACCACAGGTTCTGCAGCATCTTGCGGTAGCTCGCTTTCGACAACTCGATTACCGAAACCACCGAGCGCGGGTCGTCCCCGGCCAGGATTACCCCTGCGGACGCGATTGCCACATCGGTGCCCGCACCGATGGCGAGCCCGACATCCGCCTGCGCCAGCGCCGGAGCGTCGTTGACGCCGTCGCCCACCATGGCCACCCGCTGGCCGCCGGCCTGGAGCTCGGCCACCCGGGCGGCTTTGTCCTCGGGACGGACCTCGGCCAGGACGGTGTCCACGCCCAATTCAGCGGCCACCCGATCGGCCACCGATTGGGCATCGCCGGTGATCATCGCGACTTTGACGCCGAGCCGGTGCAACATGGCGACCGCCTGTGCTGACTCCGGGCGGACCTCGTCGGCCAGCGTGATGGCGCCAAGGACCGTCTGGTCGCGGAGCACGAACAGCCGAGTCAGGCCCCGATCTGACTCGGACGCATCGATTGGATCGGCCACTGCCTGCTCGGCGAGGAGCCGAGGCCCGCCGACCCGGACCTCCGACCCGTTCACATCGACGGTGACCCCCAGCGCCGGTGCGGAGCTGAAGCCGGTGGCTATCGGCACGGCTAGCTGGCGTTCAGCGGCCGCCCGGACGATAGCGCGGGCCAGGGGGTGCTCGCTGTCGGCCTCCGCGGCTGCGGCCAGCGCTAGTACGTCGGCCTCAGTCACGTCCACCCCGGTGGCAACGTCGATCCCGACCAGTGCGGGCTGGCCTTTGGTGAGGGTGCCGGTCTTGTCGAACACGACGGTGGTGATGGTCCGCATTCGCTCCAACGCCAGCCGGTCCTTCACCAGCACACCAGCCCGGGCGGACCGCTCCGTGGCGATCGCGACCACCAGCGGAATGGCCAAGCCGAGGGCGTGGGGGCAAGCGATCACCAACACGGTGATAACCCGGGCAACGGCCTGCTCCGGCTCACCGAGCAGCGTCCAGGCCAGGCCGGTGAGGGTGGCTGCAGCGAGCGCGTACCAAAACAGCCAGGCCGCGGCCCGGTCGGCGAGTCGTTGCGCTCGAGAAGTGGAGTTCTGCGCCTGCTCGACCAGGCGTCGGATGCCGGCCAGGGTGGTGTTGTCCCCGGTGGCGGTCACTTCGACGCGAAGGCCGGAGTCGGTGCTCACCGTGCCTGCGGTGACCTGGTCGCCCACGCCCCGGCGGACGGTGCGGGATTCGCCGGTCACCATGGACTCGTCCAGTTCAGCCTCGCCGTCGGTAATGCGCCCGTCAGCCGGCATTGCGCCTCCGGGCCGGACGAGCACGACGTCGCCCACGACCAGCTCGGATGGCGCTACTTTCGCAACCGCGTCACCGCGAACGACCTCGGCGGTGTCGGGCAATAGTGCCGCCAGGGAGTCCAGCGCGCTGGTGGTTTGGGCCAGCGAACGCATCTCGAGCCAGTGGCCCAGCAACATGATCACGATCAGTAGGGCCAGTTCCCACCAGAACTCCAGGACGTGACTCAACAGGCCGAGCGTTGCGCCCCAGCTCGCGGTGAACGCCACTGTGATTGCGAGCCCGATTAGCAGCATCATCCCCGGACGCCGGGCTCGCAGTTCGCCGACCGCCCCGGTCAGGAAGGGGGAGCCGCCCCAGACGAAAAGGACGGTGCCGAGAATTGGTGGTACCCAGCTCACGACGCCGTCCATCGGGACCTCGTAGCCGACGAGCATTGCGAACATCGGCGACAGTGCGACGACCGGCACCGCGAGCAACAGCATCAGCCAGAACAGCCACCGGAATCGCTCCACGTGGTCGGCGTGCCCACCATGTCCACCGGCGTGACCGCCATTGGAGCCGGGCTCTGGCGTCCCGTGGCCGTCCATCGTGTGCTCCGCCGTCTCCTGGACGGCAAGTGCGCGTTCGCCACGCATTGCGTCATGGCCAGCGTGGGTGTTCTCGTGCCCAGTCATCGGTCCTCCTCGGTTCTCGGTATACCCCCCTGGGGTATCTACTGGAACGCCGCACCCAGCGAAGGGATTCCCCATTGGCCCCGTCCGGCACCGAACTGCATCGAAACTTCATCGAAAGCCCAGTTGCCACTCGGGGGGTTCACGGGAGCCTTGATGCGAACCACCGTTCCCCGAACAGAGGACATTGATGATGACTACCAGCACCACGGCCCGACCGGCTGCTCCTTCGCGGATCGCGCCGAACCCTGGCGTCGCCGCGGCCGTATTTGCCCTGGCCGCAGTGCTTTCCCTGGGCGCGATCGTGGGGCCGAACCTCGTTGCCAACGAGCTGGGTATGACGATGACCATGGGTATGACCCATTACATGGAGTTGCTCGCCGTCCACCAGCCGCGCAACCTGCTCATCTTCATGGCCATTCCGGTCGTGCTCGTCGAGACGTTGGCCATCGCCGAACTTGCCATCCTGTTCCAGCGGGCTGCCAGTCCTGACTGGGTGCGCGCCACTAGCCGCGTCGCCGGCCTGCTCGCCGGACCGGTCATGGTGGCCATCTTCCTGCACCTGATGGTCAACGCGGTGATTCCCCTCACCGTGAGCGGGGGCTGGCGAGGCCCGGCCGACGTCATTGCCGTGCTCTTCTACTTGTCAGGCGTGGTCCCATTCGTCGGGATCACCCTGGTCGAACTCGGAGTGCTCGGCACCGGTGAGATCGACGCGCTCAAGCTGCACGCCACCTTTATCGCCATCTTCCTCGTCGTCGCCCACGTGGCCATGATCTTCGGGATGCTCGATCCCGCCGTCCTGGGCTTCCAGATGCTCCACCATTAGTGCTCACCGCAGCACCAGAGGACCATCCCTCCCTGCACCCCCACCCGCGGAGACGACGGGCTCGGCCCCCTTTAGTTCCCTGAGCCCGTCGAAGGGTCGAAGGGCCTCCCGTTGGGAGTGTCGGTTGGCTCACCCAAAAAGGGGCTAGCCGATCAGTGCCTCACTCGCCGGGTTTGCGTCCCTGGATGGTGGCGGAGACGACGTAGTCGGTGATCGGGGTGCCGGGCGCCCAGTCGGCCATGAAGGTCTTGCTCTCTTGCTTGGGGGCGACGACGACGTCGACGAACCCGGCCTCGGCGAGCAGTTGCTCGATCACGCCTACTTCGGCCGCGCCGGAGACGCAGCTCGAGTGCAGGGCAAGGTCGGCGCGCACCTCTTCGGGGATCGGTGCGAAAGCAACCACGTCGGAGATCGCCAGCCGTCCGCCGGGACGAAGGGCTCGGAAGGCTTCGGCGAAGACCGCCGGCTTGTCTGGGGAGAGGTTGATCACGCAGTTGGAGATGATCACGTCGATGCTGGCATCAGCGACCGGCAGGTGCTCAATCTCGCCCAACCGGAAGGCAACGTTGTCGTAGCCGCCCTGGCGAGCGTTGTCGCGAGCCTTCGTGATCATTTGGGGGGTCATGTCGACCCCGATGACCAGCCCTTCGGGACCCACCTGAGCGGCGGCGAGGAAGCAGTCGATACCGGCGCCGCTGCCCAAATCGAGGACGTCCTCACCGGGTGCGAGGTCGGCAATGGCTTGCGGGTTGCCGCAGCCGAGCCCGAGGTCGGCTCCATCGGGGACGGTCACCAGCTCATCAGTGGAGTAACCGAGCTGGAGCGACAGCAGTTGCGGTGCGGTGGCGGTGGTGGGGGTGCAACAGCCCGAGCTGCCGCAACAGTCACCGGCGGACTCAGCGATCTGGCCGTAGTTGTCGCGGACGGCCTGGCGGATCTCGTCGGATTTGGCGGTGTTCATCTTCTTCTCCTTCAGCAGCAGGTGAGGTGGAGCACCCGGGCGATCGCCTGAATCGCATCGGGCACCACCCGGTAGTAGACGGTCGTCCCTTGACGGTCTTTGGCGACCAACCCCGAGGCGAGCAGCGTGTGCAGGTGGTGGCTGACGGTGGGTTCGCTCAGGGCCAGCAGCGGCGCCAGCTCTCTGGTGGAAGCACCTTGACCCAGCCGGTCGAGCAGTAGGCTCAGCAGCCGGATCCGGGCCGGATCGGCCAGAGCCTTGAGGCGGACGGCCAGCGCGGTGGCGTCCTCATCAGAGATGCCGGCCGGGTCTTCTAGCGATGGGCAGCAGATCGGGCGGGCATCCAGCAACATCGGCAGCGTCTTGGGCACCGTCCAATAGTTGCACAGATTCGACATATGTCAAAGCATGGCGGGACCGGGGCCGGTTTCAGCCGTTCGGGAGTGCTACGGTTCAATCACTCTTGATTCAAGAAACGCTGCATTGGTGGCGATTGGAGTGATGGCTGTGGACGGCTGGGTGCTCTACCTGGTGTTGTCGGTGGTGCTGTTCGGGCTGTCGTTCCTCTCGGGGATGATGGGCCTGGGGGTGGCCTTTGTCGCCACGCCGGTGCTGGCGATGTTCGGCATGGACCTGAAGCACGAGATCATGCCGCTGGCGCTGTGGCTGAACGGGGTCACGGCAATCTCCAGCGCGGTCGCGTTCGCCCGCAAGAAGATGATCGACTGGCGTACCGCCATTCCGCTCCTGGTGGTCACCACGATTGCCGCCCCGGTTGGGGTGTGGCTGCTGCAGTTCACTTCGGTGGCCGTTCTTTGGTGGCTTTACGTGGCGGTCCTGCTGTTCTTGGCCTGGCGGATGGCCTTCCCGCCGAAGCAGGACGACTCAGTGCCCTCGGAGGTGACCGATGTCACCCGATTGAAGGCGGCCGGAGCTAGCTCGGGAATCGGCGTCTTTGCTGGCCTGCTGGGGGTGGGGCCAGGGTTCCTGATGATGCCCACCCTGGTGCTCCTCGGTTTCGCCGCCCGCACCGCCGCAGCCACCAACAGCGTGGTGGTCACCCTGCCTTCGTTCTCGGCTTTCATCGCCCACCTGCCCGAGGCGCGCTTCGATTGGATTCTGTTTGGCCTCACCACCCTGGCTTCGATCGTCGGTGCCCAGTTGGGGGCAACCTTCATGGCCAAGCGGGTCAAGAGCCTGACCCTGACCCGAATCTTCGCGGTCGCCTTGTTGTTGCTGGCCGCTCAGCGGGTGTTCGCCCTAGTGGTGACTTGACAGCAGCCCCAGTTCGGAGCACGCTTCAAATATGGTTGATTCAAATACAACTGATACGGGCGCTGCCGCCGCACTGCTCGCTGCGGTGGCCGATCCGATCCGACTGCAGCTGCTTCGGGTGCTGGTCGGTCAGCCGCGTTGTGTTTGCGACCTCCAGCCTGAACCCGCGATTCCGGGCAACCTGCTCAGCTACCACCTCAAGGTGCTGCGGGAAGCTGGCCTGATCCAGGGCACTCGCCGCGGCCGCTGGATCGACTACTCCCTCACCGATGGTGCCCTGGAGCGGCTGCATGCCGCCCTGCCCGATCCGGCTTCGGTGGCCCGGCAGTTGACGGTGGTCCGATGACCACCACGACCGCCCCCTCTGCTCGTCGCCAGTCCGTCCGCCGTTGGGGTGGGTTGGCGCTGGCGGCCGCGGTTTGGTGGGCGCTCTACCTGGTCAACGAGCCGTTCTGGAACTGGCTGATCGGTGGCGCAATCGGCCTCGACCTGAACAGCCGCCTGGGCAGCGGGGTGCACTTCTTCTTCTTCGACACCGTGAAGATCGCACTGCTGCTGATCGGCATCATCTTCCTGGTCACGGTGTTGCGGTCCTTCATGACCGTGGAGCGCACCCGGGCACTACTGGGCGGCAAGCGCGAAGGGGTCGGCAATGTGATGGCAGCCGGGCTCGGGGTCGTCACCCCGTTCTGCTCCTGCAGTGCGGTGCCGGCCTTCATCGGCTTCGTGGCATCAGGGGTTCCGCTCGGGGTGACCATGAGCTTCCTGATCGCCTCGCCGTTGGTGAATGAGGTGGCCATCGCGTTGCTGCTAGGGCTGTTCGGTCCTGGTCCCACCCTGATGTACGTGGGGGCTGGCCTGGTGATCGCGATCGTGGCCGGAATGGTGATCGGACGGCTGAAGCTGGAGCGCTGGGTCGAACCGTTCGTGTTCGAAACCAAGCTGCGCGGCCAGGTAATCACCTCTACCGTCGGTCTGACTTGGGATGACCGGATTCAGATGGGCATCGACGAGGTCATCTCGATCCTGCGCGGTATTTGGCCCTACCTGCTGGTCGGGATCGGTCTGGGTGCGGCTATTCATGGTTGGGCCCCCGAGGACTTCTTCGCCACCTACGCCGGGGCGGACAACCCGTTTGCGGTGCTCATCGCCGTGTTGGTTGGAGTGCCGCTGTACTCCAACGCCGCCGGGGTGCTGCCGATAGTCGATGCCCTCTATGCCAAGGGCCTGCCGATGGGCACTCTGCTGGCTTTCATGATGGCCACCGTCGCGCTCAGCGTGCCCGAGATGATCCTGCTGCGCCGGGTGCTCAAGCCCAAGCTGATCGCGGTCTTCGTCTCGATCACTGCCCTGGGCATCGTCGCCGTCGGCTACCTATTCAACGCTGTTCTGTAACAACCAAAGAGAGAGAAACCACCGAAGTGAACATCAAGATCCTCGGCTCCGGCTGCAACAACTGCATCAACCTCGAAAAGGCCGCCAAGCAAGCCGCCGCTGAACTCGGTATCGAGGCCACTTTCGAGAAGGTCACCGACTACGCCGACATCGCCTCCTACGACATCATGCGCACCCCGGGCCTGGTAGTTGATGAGCAGGTGGTCCTGTCCGGACGCGTCCCGACCGTTTCTCAGGTCAAGGAAATCCTGGCTCCGCTGGCGGGCTAGAGCTGGCATAGCCGGCTCCACGGCTCGGTCCGGCTGCGAAGGGCTCGTCCCCGGCCCCTGTGCCTTTGTACCGTTCAGGACTAGCGTGGATAACACCTGCTCCCCAAGGAGGCGTGGTGTCCAACTTTTACAGTGATCTGCGCAAATTCCCCGACACCGCGATGCGCCAGCGTTGCGCTCAGCGGTTGTTGAAGATGCGGTCCACCCTGGCCCCGTTGCGGGCCAAGCGGCGTGATGGCACCCTGATGCTGGCCACCTGGAATATCCGCGATTTCGGCTCTGGACGGCTGAACCCGAGCCCGCGACTACCGGAGACCTTCTTCTATCTGGCCGAGATCGCGGCCTGCTTCGATCTGATCGCGGTGCAGGAGGTGAACCGGAACCTGGCCGATTTCAACCGGCTAGTCGGCATTCTCGGCCCCAACTGGGACTACCTGCTCACCGACACCACCGAAGGCACCGGCGGTAACGGTGAGCGGATGGCCTTCCTCTATCGCACTGACAAGGTGCGCTTCCGCAAGATCGCCGGTGAGATCGTCCTGCCCAAGGGCCTGACCGTGGTGCCGTCCAGTTCGGTGAAGCCGCCGATCACGGTTGACTCGGGCCAGCCGGAGCCGAAGCCGGACGAAGCTGTCGGCCAGCAGTTCGCCCGGACGCCTTTCCTGGTGGCGTTCCAGGCTGGCTGGTTCCGGTTCAACCTGTGCACCGTCCATCTCTATTACGGCACCGAGAGTGGGCCGGGGCTGCAGCGAAGGATCGCCGAGATTCGCGCGCTGGTGCAGTTCTTTGCCTCCCGACAGGACAAGGAGAACCAGGGCAAGGCGAACCCGCAGCAGGGGGAGAACTACATCCTGCTTGGCGACTTCAACGTGGTCAGCCCGAAACACGAGACCATGGCGTCGCTGGTCGACAAAGGCTTCACTGTGCCCGAACAGATTGATGCAGAGCATTTGAGCACACGCAACCACTTCTACGACCAGATCGCCGTCCGGGTGCGCGATCCGCGGTTCGCCACCGTCGATGGCGGGGTGGTCGACATCTACGAAGACGTGTTCACCGATGAGGACGTGGACCTGTACTCCGATGTGGTGCCAGCCAGTGTCGACGGCAAGACCCCGTTGGCCCGCTTCCAGAAATGGCGCACCTGGCAGATGTCGGATCACAACCCACTGTGGGTGCAGATCAAGACCGACTTCTCCGACTCCTACTTGACGCAGGTGGGTGGCCCCTGATGCTCAGCCGCTGGCCTTAGCGGCAGCCTTCGAAGGCTTGGGACGGGCGACGCTGGCGCGCTCAGACAAGGTGGGCTGAATGATCTGCCGACGTCCACCTTGGCCGCCCTTGCGCACCAGGGCGGCGGCCGCCAAAGCTGCCTCCAGTCCGACGGTGTACATGGGTAGCCGAACAGAAGTCAGCGGCGGCGTGGTGGCCTGGGCGATCTCAATATCGTCGTAGCCGATCAGGGAGAAGTCCTGGGGCACCCGCAGCCCGCGCTCGGCCGCAGCGTGGAGCATGCCGGCCGCCACGTAGTCATCGGCGGCGAGCCAGGCGGTGGGCAATCGGCGCTTGGTGGAGCGATGATCCAAATACTCCCCGAATACCCGCTCTCCTGAGGCGATCGAGTATTCGCTGCGGACGACGTCCTCGGGATGAACCTTCAGCCCATGTTCAGCGCACCGGCGATAGAAAGCGGCCAGCCGAGTGCTCGCGTCCTGGTGGCCACTCGGCCCGGTGACATAGCCGATCCGCTGGTGGCCGTGGCTGGCGAAGGTGTCGACCGCCAGCGAGATGCCATGGGTTTCGTCGATGGCCACCACGCTGTGGGCAGGCGAGGTGGGGTCGTTGATCACTACCAGCGGGATGTCCTGCGACTGGAGTTCGGCGACGTGACCGCTGGATTCCCACTGATTCAGCAAGATCAGGGCCCCGAAAGAGCGGGCTCGAAACTCCGAGGCCAGCCGGGCGCCGGCATCGGCGGACTCAGTCCGCACGAACTGGATCGACAGGTGCAGCCGGGACTGGTGGGCCCCGTCGAGAGCACCTCTGGTGAGCGGGTAGAAGAAGGAGGCTTCGCTGTATTCGAACGAAGTTGGCGAGGTCAATACGCGGAGGGCGATCTCGCGCACCTCGCCGGTACGCAGTTGCTGAGCGCTGACCCGAGGGACGTATTTCAGCGCCGAAGCCGCTTCCAGGACGCGGGCGCGAGTGCTTTCAGCGACGGAGCCGCCGTTGAGCGCCTGCGACGCCGTCGAGATCGAGACGTTCGCCAAGGAAGCGACGTCGGCGAGTCGAACTTGGGTGGTCTGTCTGCGGCTCAAAGCAGTCCTCCAATAACGTTCTTGCTACTGTCGAGAGGGTAGTACATGGCTCTCGCTAGGGGGAGAGGGGAGGCTAGGGGGCCTGATCACGAAAAGGTCACAAAACGTTTTAGGTATTGAAGGTACCGCAGGGCCGTTCGTAACCTTGGGCCACCTGACCATGCAGGCATTCCAATGGAGGAAGTCAAGTGTTCACATCATTGAGTCGTTCGGCGAGCGCAGTCGCAGCCGTCCTTACCGCAAGTGCCCTACTGGTCGCCGCCGCCGGTTGCAGCGCCACCAGTTCCCCTACCGCCGGCTCTGGCATCTCCGCGGCGTCCGGTACTGATCCGGTTGCGGGTCGACCCACTCCGGTGGCAAACCCAGACAAAAAGAAGGTGAAGATCGCAATCGTCGATTTCCCGTCCCAGGTGGCTGAAGTCTTCAAGGCCTCCGAGGCGGGGGCTTCGCGAGCCGGCCAGGTGCTGGCCGCCTACAACGTGCAGGTCGACTACCTGCCGGTGACCACCATCAGCGCCGACGGGGTGAACCAGGTGGTGCGAACCGCAATGAACGACGGCTATGACGCCATCGCCGTGACGCTCCTGGGTGCGGCCAACTGCGCCCCGATGAAGGAGGCCGTCGCGAAGGGCATCAAGGTGGCCGCGATCATGTCTTCGGCTGATTGCGTCGAAGGCACCGGCGCGCTGTTCTACCACGGCGAAGACAGCCTCGCTGCCTGGACCGCAATCGGTAAGCAGATGGCTGAGGCCACCGGCACTGAACCGTGCACCGCAGGTGTGGTCACTGGCTTCTTCAGCGCACCGCAGCACGAGGCCCGCCGTGAAGGTCTATTGGCCGGAATCGCTGGCTCACACCTGACCGCAGTCGGCAAAGGCGTGGAAGCTGGCGTTGACCCCGCCAAGTACCAAGCTGCAGCCCGCGACTACGTCACCGCGAATCCAGATCTGTGCGCGATTCTCATCACCACTGGTGACAATGGCGCGGCCGCTTCAACCCTGACTGCTGAGCAGGCCGCCAAGATCAAGGTGATCAGCTCCGACCTGACCTCCGGCACTCGCAAGCAGATTGAGGCCGGCAAGCAGTACGCAGCTGTTGAGCAGGACCCGTTCGGCTCGACCTACGACTCCTCGATCTGGCTGTACAACGCGGTGATCACCGGCAACGGTCCTGAGGGCGGCTTCAATCAGCCGGTCAAGAACCTGATCGTGACCAAGGCGAACCTCGAAGAGGCTCTCCGGATGCAGACCGAGGGCGCCTGAGATGTCGGAGGTCCACGCCGCCTTGGAAGTGCTAGATCTGCGCAAACGCTACGGCGGTGTCGTTGCTCTGGCGGGCGTGGACGTCCGGATCGAGGCTGGTCAAGTGACGGCGCTGTTGGGCGAAAACGGAGCTGGGAAGTCGACTTTGGTCGCTTGCTGCTCCGGTGCCCGCAGCGCCGACACCGGTGAGGTGCTGATCTTCGGTGAGCCGGTCAAGTTCGCCAGCCCCAACGATGCAACCAAGGCTGGGGTTGCCGTTGTTCACCAGGAACCTCAGATGCTGGAGCACCAGACGGTCGCGCAGAACCTCTTCATCGGGGATCTCGCTAGCCGAAAGAAGAAGTCAAGATCACGGGCCGAGATGGTGCGGGTCGCGACAGAACAGCTAAGGCAATTGGGCCTGGACGGTGCGCTTGATCCTTCAGCTCAGCTCGGCGAACTCAGCGGGGCCCAACGGCAGCTGGTCGAGATCGCCCGGGCTTTGCGGGAGACGCCGCGGGTGTTGTTCCTGGACGAACCCAACGCCACCCTCGGCAACGAAGAGACCGAGCAGTTGTTTGCGGTCGTTCGTCGCCTTCGCGACGACGGCGTCGCGGTGATCCTGGTCAGTCACCGTCTCGCCGAGGTGTACCGGATCGCAGATCGAGTGGTGGTTATGCGCGACGGTCAGAAGGTGGCTGATGGCACCACCGCCGAGGTGCCACTAGCCAGGGCTGTCGAACTGATGGGAGGCCGACCCGGGCAACCAGACCTGACCGGGTCGGCCTCCTCGGCGGGGTTGGCTGACGGGTCGCCGGTCCTGGAACTGCGGGGTCTCAGCGGCAAGGGCTTCGCCAACGTCGATCTGGCTATTCGTCCGGGGGAAATCCTGGGCATGGCCGGACTCGTTGGAGCCGGTCGCACCGAGATTGCTCTTGGGGTGGTCGGTGCAACGCCGACTAGCGGTGGCGAGGTGCTGGTTGGCGGTGAACGCCAGCGCTTCAGCTCGCCGGGGGATGCGTTGCGTCAGGGCGTGGTCTATGTGGCCGAGGATCGGAAGAACGCCCTCTTCTATGACAAGTCCGTCGGATTCAATATCCGGGCGAGCCTGCTCGGGCGCACCCGCGCCGGGAGTCGACGACTGACCGAAGTGAAGGCCAAGGAGCTTTCGGCGAAGCTGTTCGCCCGGTTGGCGGTGAAGGCTCCCTCCCAGGACGTCCCAGCCCGAAGCCTTTCGGGGGGAAACCAGCAGAAACTGCTTTTCGCCAGGGCGGCATCAACTCAACCGAAGGTGTTGATCCTCGATGAGCCGACTCACGGCGTCGACATCGGCTCCCGCAGCGAGACCCATGACTTCATCCGCCAGCTAGCTAGCGAGGGGGTCGCGGTCTGGGTGATCTCCAGTGAACTGGACGAAATCCTGGCCGTTGCCACCCGAATCGTGGTGGTTCGTGACGGGTCGATTCAGACCGAGGTCGGTGCTGGCGAAGACCCAACTCAGATTCTGGCCGCGGCACTCGGAGTGCCCGCCAATTACCAACAGGAGAATCGGTGACAACCTCAAACACCATCGTCAGCCCGCCGACGCAGTCGGGCCGGGGAGCTAGCGGCGCCAGGTCTGCAGTGAAGGCGCTGGTCGCCAACTGGGGCAGCGAACTGGCCATCGGCGCGGTAATCGTGGTGCTCGCCTTCACGATCAGCCTGTTCAACGATCGTTTCTTCACCTACGGGAACCTGATCAACATCATCCAAGCGGTGACCGTCACCGGCATCGCCGCGATCGGTGCCACCTTGATCATCGTCTCCGGTCATCTGGATCTCTCGGTCGGCTCAACTCTTGGCTTCTCTGGATTGGTCGGGGTGCTGGCGATGCAGGGAGCGATCCCGGCATTGGGAATCGCGGTCGGTATTGGTGTCGGAGCTCTGGTGGGCGTGGTGAACGGGCTGTTGGTCACCTACGGCCGAGTCAATGCCTTTATTGCCACCCTGGGCATGCTGTCGGTGGTGCGCGGCCTAGCGCTGATCACCACCAACGGTGCGCCCCAGGATGTACCGGAGTCGCTGCTGTTCATCGGACAGGGGAAAGTCGGTGGCGTCCCAGTCAGTGTCATCATTCTGATCTGCCTGGTCGGCCTCACCCAGTGGTTCCTCTCTCGGACGGTCTACGGGCGCCGGATCACTGCCGTGGGTGATAACCAGCAGGCGGCCTTCCTTGCTGGCATCCCGGTACGCAGCACCATCATTTTGTCGTTCGTGCTCGCTGGGGTGTTCGCGGCTATCGCCGGCATCGTGAATGCGAGCAACCTCACCCTGGCCACCACGGATGCTGGCACTGGGCTGGAGCTCGACATCGTGGCCGCCGTGATCGTTGGCGGCACCAGTCTGATGGGCGGACGGGGCAGCGTCATTGGCGCGCTGCTCGGATCATGTCTGCTCGGGCTGCTTCGCAATGCCTTCGTGCTGCTGCATCTTTCCGCTTATCTGCAGGTGACAGCCATCGGCGTCGTCATCATTCTTGCGACCCTCATCGATCAGCTGCGACAGCGCTGACCCCCCCTCGAACAAGGATTCGGCTTCCACCATGCCCATTGAAAGCGAACTCGCGGCGGCACTCGAACGGCACAGCCAGCTTCCCCAACTTCCCTGCGGCCCGAACCCGACCAGCGATGCTCGGGCCGGCCATGAGCGCGACGCGGCCTACTTCACCCCGCAGCACCTGCGTCCGGCAGTAGCTGAGATTGAAGAGACTTTCGCGCCAAGTGAGTGGGGGCAGGTTCCGCTGCGGATCTACCGTCCAGTACAAGGTGGCGGCGGTCGCCTCCCTACGGTGCTGTGGATCCACGGTGGTGGCTGGGTTACCGGAAGCCTGCACACTGCAGACAATCTTGCCCGAGCGGTCGCTAACGACTGTGGTGCTGTGGTGGTGTCGGTGGACTATCGCCTGGCGCCAGAGCACCAGTGGCCAGCTGGCCTGGAAGACGTGGTCACTGCCTTCAAGTGGGTCAGGGAGAACATCGGCACCCTCGGTGGTGACCCTCAACGGGTGGGTGTTGGCGGCGACAGTTCCGGCGGGAATCTGGCTGCGGTGCTGGCTCAATGGGCCCGCGACCGAGGCTGGCCGCTACGAGCGCAGCTGCTGGTCTACCCGGTCGTCGATGCCGACCCCGCCGCGGACTATCCGTCGCGTCGGGAGTTCGCCACGGGGCATTACGTGACCTGGGAGGCCATCGAATCCTGCATTGCTGACTACGTGCCGTTCGGCACCGACTTCGGCAACCCATTGATCTCGCCGCTGCATCAGCCGGATCTTCGCTCACTAGCCCCGGCTGTGGTGGCAACAGCAGAACTCGACACCCTGCGGGATGAGGGTGATGCCTATGCGACCCGCCTGGCATCCCAGGGTGTGCGGGTGATTCATCTCACCGCTCAGGGGCTGCCGCATGGCGCCTTCGACATGATCGGGTGCTCGGCGGCGGCTGAAACGGCGCTGAAGGAGGCGACCTCGTCCTTCCAGACGTTGCTCAACTCGGGCGTCCCCATCAGCAGCACTGACCCGGCAGATCCAGATGATGTGGACAAGATTCCCTTTCGCTTTCTTCACGTCGAAAAGGCACTCATGCTGGCTAGGGCGCCGCTGCCTCCCCAGGCTCAGCGGCAGCTGAGCGCGAGTCTGATTGGGTGCGACCAACAGGCCTTCCGACGGGTCGAGCTCGACTTGAGCAATGCCGTCCGGAAGGCCGCCGAGGAACTGCTCCGTGATCCGGAGTTCCGGCAGGCCCTTGAAGCAATCCCGCTCGAGGCGACCGACCGCATCGTGGCCCTAGGGGACTCGATCACTGACGACTCCTGCTCCTGGGCCGAACAGCTGAAAGTGGTGTTGGCAATCGCCAAGCCCGGAGTGACCCTCATCAATCAAGGAGTTACCGGTGCAACCACGGTGGGCCAGTTGGCCCGGATCGATCTGGTTTGCCAGGCGGAACCAACGTGGGTGATCCAGATGATCGGCACCAACGACGCGCGGCTGCAGGGGCACAAGAGCAAGGCCCGGATGCTTCAAATAGGTGAGACCAGGCGCAATCTCGAAAAGCTGACCGAGCTGATCTCCAGGGACGCTGCCGCGGACTTGACCCGGCTGACCCCAACACCGGTGCTCGGCGCGCGGGCCGAGCGTTGGCAGCCGTTCATCGCTGAGCAGATTTCGTGGCGATCGGCCGATGTGGCCGAAGTGGCCCAAGCCGTGCTCAGCCTCGATCCGACTGCGGTGGATCTGCACAGCGCGCTGGAGGGTTCTGCGACTGAGTTGCTACTACCCGACGGGGTGCATCCCACCCTGGCTGGCCAGAAGGAGATCTTACGCACCCTCGTCCTACATCTGGCGAACTACCCGAAGGCCCGGCATCGGTGGTGAACTGAGGCTCACCGCTGGGCGTGGGGGTCAGCCTCGATGGCGGACGGCTCGGCTGTTGCCCACGTCGCGCGGCGTGAGACAGGATGACGCATGCTCCAATTGCGGCTGAGTGTTCCGGCCGACCTAACTGAGGACGTCTTGGCCGTGCTCGCCGATGAACCGGCGATCAGCACCCTTGCCGTGGTGCGTGGGGCCAGCATTGAACCGCTCGGGGACTTGGTCTACGCCGATGTCGCCCGGGAGGATGCCGATGCTTTGGTCGACAGACTCCGCGATCTCGGCCTGGCCCACCGGGGCACCATGCATATCGAGCCGGTGGCCACGTGGCTTTCGAAAGCCGGGCTGGACGCCGAGGAAGCCGCCCCGGGAAGTGCCGCTGACGCGGTGCTGTGGCCCGAGGTTGGGCAGCGGGCCTATGCCGACTCCGAGCTGAACGCCACCTATTTGATCTTCATGACCATGGCCACGCTGATTGCGGCCATCGCAATCGTGCTCGACTCCCAGGTGCTGGTGATTGGAGCCATGGTGCTCGGCCCAGAGTTCGGGCCGATCGCCGCGCTGGGCTTGGCCCTGGTGCTGCGCCGACGTACCCTCTTCGGCTACGCCTTGCGCACCCTCTTGGTGGGGTTCGTGGTGGCGATCACCGTGACCACCGTGCTCGCGTTGGCGGTCCGCTTCGCTGGCTTGGTGGGTGCGGACGCCGTCCTGGCGCCACGGCCCGGCACCGCGTTCATTTATCACCCAGACGCCTGGTCCTTCGTGGTCGCGGTGCTGGCCGCGGTGGCTGGGGTGCTGTCGCTCACTTCAGGTCGGATGGGCGGCCTGGCGGGGGTGTTCATCTCGGTGACCACCGTGCCCGCTGCCGGCAATGTTGCCCTTGGCTTGGCCTTTTGGTTGCCGGAGGAGATTCTCGGCAGCCTCGCGCAGCTTGGGGTGAACCTGACCGCGATGATGTTGGCCGGTTGGCTCACCTTGGCTATTCGGAAGAAGCTGGCGGAGCGACGGCCAGTGAACCCCTTCCATCGCGACCAGCTGAGGCGGCGGCGCGCCGATCAGCTGTCGAGGCACGGCCCCGGCATTACCCGCCCCTGATTCAGAGCAGCGCGCGAATATCGGCCTCAATGGCGGACGGGTCGACGTTGGGGGCGTAGCGGCCCACCACTTGGCCCTCGCGGTTGATCAGGAACTTGGTGAAGTTCCACTTGATCGCATCGCCAAGGATGCCGCCCTTTTCGCTGCGCAACCAGCCGAACAGCGGATGGGCGTCGGCGCCGTTCACGTCCACCTTGGCGAACATCGGGAAAGTGACGCCGTAGTTCAGCTGGCAGAAGTCGGCGGTCTCGGCGTCCTCGGCGAACTCCTGGTTGGCGAACTGGTCGCACGGGAAGCCCAGCACCACCAAACCGTCAGCCTTGAGGTCTTCATACAACTTCTCCAGGCCGGTGAACTGTGGGGTGAAGCCGCACTTGCTGGCAGTGTTCACCACCAGCACCACCTGGCCGAGGTATTCGGCTAGTCGCTGGTCGGTGCCGGTGATCGTCTTGGCTTTGAAGTCTTGTAGTGCGGGCATTGGTCCTCCTTGGTTCCACTAGGTGAAAGGGGAGCCAGCGTGCCGGTATTCCCGCCACTGGGTAGTCGGAGGTTGCTGGCGGACTCAGTTGAAGTTGCGGGCGTGGCGCAATATCGGCAAGCGTTCGCGCACGGCGGCCACCTGGTTGAGGTCGATCTCGATCACGGCCACCTCGGGGTCCTCGCCCAGCTCGAATAGCACGGTGCCAGTGGGCCCGACCACCATCGAATGGCCTATCCCGGTGGGGGTGCGTCCGTCCTCAGCAGTGGGTGGACGGGCCTGATCGACGGCGATCACGAACGCGGTGGCGTCCATTGCTCTGGCGGTGACCAGGGTGCGCCACTGATGCAGTTTGTCGGGCCCCGGGGCCCAGGAGGCGGGCAGCAGAATCGCTTGGGCACCGCGGCTGGCCAGCTGGGTGAACAGCGCGGGGAAGCGGACGTCGTAACAGGTGGCCAAACCGAAGTGGTGGCCGGCCAACTCAAAGCTGACGGCCTCGTTGCCAGCGCGGATCTGGCGGGATTCGGCATAACCGAGCGCGTCAAACAGGTGCAGCTTGTCGTAGCGGGCCTCGACCGCACCGGTGACCAAGAGGGTGTTGTGCACCTGTGGGGAGTCGGTGGTGGTGAACATGCCGGCCACGACTGTCACCCCAGCATCGGCTGCGATTTTGCGCACAGCGTTGGCCCACGGCCCATCGAAGGGTTCGGCGGCATCGGCGCGCGGCCGGGCAAAGGAGCACATGGTGGCCTCGGGGAACACCACCAACTCCGCACCTTGGGCGGCGGCCTGGGCGGTGAGATCGCCGACCAGGGCGAGGTTGGCTTGGGGGTCGGTGGTGGCGACAAGTTGGGCGAGCGCGATCCGCATGGGGCCAACTGTGGTCGGCCAGCCTCGGCTTGTCGAGCTTGGCCGCGATGCTCAGTTGGAGTTGCTGGCCGAGCTACCGGTATCATCGCCGACGGAGGATTCGCCTAGAGGCCTATGGCGCTCGCTTGGAAAGCGGGTTGGGTTCACGCCCTCACGAGTTCGAATCTCGTATCCTCCGCCACTACGATTCCAGCTCCGACTGACTCGGTCTGCTCACGCGGGATTGCGCGCCATCTTTCGAGCGATCGCGGGGCATCGTCGGCCAACGTCCTGCGTGGGCTGATGGGATTCGGCCGCGTTGGTCCCACTACGGGTGCGCGCGAGGTCGTCAGCCACGTCGCCGCCCCGTCAGGCTGACTGGGGTGGCGGAGGTAGGAGGAGCGTTCCGCTGCTCGAAATGGGTGGCCAAACGCTTGAGCCAAGCTCGCGGGAAATGTTCCTGCCGGTCTCACGTAGGTCGTTGAGCAAGCTGTCCTGCGGGGGAAATTCGTTGCTAGGGAGAACCACAGCGATCGCGGCCACGACGCCGCCGCTCTGATCGGCGACCGGCACGGCAACCGAGGACTCGCCCAGGATGGCCTCGTCGTGCTCGGTGGCAAAGCCCTGTTCGGCCACGTCATGGAGTTCGGTACGCAAGATCCCCAGATCGGTGATCGTGTCGCCGGTGAGGCTGCGCAACGAAGACGGCAGGTCGTCCAGGTCCTCGGGGTGGTACGCGAGTAGGACCTTGCCCATCGCTGAGGCGTGCATGGGAATCACCAGACCCGTCTCGAGCATCTGCTCGCTTCCGTCGGGACGGGGGTCATGGTGCGCGATGATCACCTCGTTGAACAGCTTCACTCCCAGGCGGGTGGAGAGTCCGGATCGCCGGGACAGCTCACGGGTCCATCGCATACTCCGGGCACGTACGTCGAGGCTGTCGAGATACACGCTGCTGAGCTTCAGCAGGGCGGGCCCGAGCATGTAGCGATTGCCGTTCGATTCCTTCGCCACCAGCCCGTGCTGGCTCAGGGACTTCACGATCCCATGGACGGTTGAGGGCGGTAGCCCCACTGCGGACGCCAACTCGGTGATGCCGAGATGCCGTGAGCCCTGCAGCTTGAGCAGGATCTGCGCGGCTCGGTCGATGGCTTGGATCACCCAGCACCTCCAGTGTTCGAACCCTCATTATCCATGGGTCGGGAGGCTTTCGCGAATCTCCTTGACAGGGCGACTCGCCCTGCATAGCATTCGACAATGCCGAATGGCGTTCCAACGGGGGAGCGCATTGGCCCTGTTCAAAGGAGAGCTTGTGGATGAGAATAAGCTGTGGCAGAAGCTAGCCGCAGAGTTCCTCGGTACCGCGTTTCTAGTGTTCGTCGGTGTCGGCTCCGTGCCGGCCCTGGCGGCTGCGCGTGGCACTGCGCCGTTCACGGGAAGTGAGTTGGGGTTCATCTCGCTGAGCTTCGCCACGATCGTGATTGTGACCGCCTATGTGTTCGGTTACGTGTCCGGAAATCACATCAACCCCGCCGTCACGGTGGGCTTCGCCGTAGCCGGCAAGTTTCCGTGGAAGGAAGTCCCCCATTACCTCGCGGCGCAGGCGATCGGCGCGATCGTAGGCGCCTTGGGAATCGTCGGGGTGCTGGGCGACTCGGCCGTGAAGGGGGGCCTCGGTGTTGCCGCGTTCAACCCGGAGGTGACCGCGGTTCCCCAGGCGTTGCTGGCGGAGTTCGTCGGCACGTTCATCCTCGTCTACGCCGTCTTCGGCGCGGTGTTCCGCAAGGCCGCAGCCGGCTGGTTCGGCTTGGTCATCGGCCTGGCCGTGTTCGCGGCGATCATCCCGATCGCGCCCGCGACCGGGGCTTCCATCAACCCGGCCAGGACCATCGGCCCGATGCTGGTCTTGCAGGCACTCGGCGGTGAGGTCCAGTGGAACCAGCTGTGGGTCTACCTGCTCGCGGAGTTCCTGGGTGGGGTTGCTGCGGCCCTTGCCTTTGCGCTGGTTACCCACACGACGCTTGACAAGTCCAACACCATTCCCGACCTCGAGGTGGTGGCGAAGTGAAGAAGTTCATCAACGACCCTGCATCCGTCCTTGCCGATGCGCTCAACGGCATCGCGAAGGCGCATCCCGACCAGACTGTCGACTTCAAGAACCGGGTTATCTACCGGGCCGCCCCCAAAGAGGCCGGCAAGGTCGCCTTGATCTCGGGCGGCGGATCGGGCCATGAACCGCTCCACGGTGGCTTCGTCGGCTACGGAATGCTCGATGCCGCCTGTGCCGGTGAGGTCTTCACCTCGCCGACGCCGGACCAGATGCTCGAAGCCACCAACACTGTGAACCGGGGGGCCGGCGTCCTCCACATCGTGAAGAACTACACCGGCGACGTCCTCAACTTCGAGATGGCGGCCGAACTCGCGGCTGCCGAAGGCATCGAGGTTGCCAGTGTCGTGGTCAACGATGACGTCGCCGTCGAGGACTCCACCTGGACCGCCGGACGCCGCGGCGTCGGACTGACCGTGCTCCTGGAGAAGATCGTCGGTGCGGCGTCCGAGGAAGGTCGCGACCTTGCCGCGATCGTTGCCCTTGCCGAGAAGGTGAATGCCAATGGTCGCTCCATGGGGATCGCGCTGACCAGCTGCACCGTGCCCGCAGTCGGGAAGCCGACCTTCGACCTGCCTGAGGACCAGATGGAGGTCGGCGTCGGGATCCACGGGGAGCCGGGACGGAGTCGCGTGGCGATCGAGCCTGCTTCGAAGATCGCCGAGCGGCTGGTCACGCCGATCCTGGCCGACTTCCAGTTCGGCGACGGCCCGGTGATCGTCATGCTCAACGGGCTCGGCGGCACCCCGCTGATCGAGCTCTACCTGATGTATGCAGAGGTGGCGAAGCTGTTGGAGCAGGCCGGCGTCTCGGTGGCGCGGGTCCTGGTCGGCAACTACATCACCTCCCTCGATATGCAGGGCTGTTCGGTGACCATCCTCAAGGTCGATGACGAGTTGCTGGGGCTCTGGGACGCCCCGGTCAGCACCCCCGGTATCCGGTGGGGCATCTAGGAGAAGTGGAAATGGCAATGGACAACGTCACTGTCGAGACGCTGGTGGATTGGTTGGCGCGGTTCGATTCCGCCGTAACCGAGCAGCGTGACTATCTGACCGAACTCGACTCCGCGATCGGCGACGCCGACCACGGCGCGAACATGGCCCGCGGCATGACCGCCGTCATGGAGAGCATCGGCGCTGTCCATCCTGGCACCGTCGGCGAGTTACTGAAGACCGTGGGCATGACCCTGGTCTCCTCCGTCGGCGGTGCCAGTGGCCCGCTTTATGGCACTTTCTTCCTGCGCATGGGCATCGCCAGCGGGTCGGTGACTGAGCTCGCCGCTCCCGACCTGGAACGCGCCCTGCGCGCTGGGCTCGAAGGGGTCGTGCAACGCGGGAAGGCTGAACTTGGCGACAAGACGATGTACGACACGTTCTTTCCGGCGCTGGAAGCCTACGCAGCAGCGGTGGCCGCTGGTTCGGATGCCGGGCCGGCGATCGAGGCCGCTGCGCGTGCGGCCGAGGAAGGGCGGGACGCGACCGGACCGATGATCGCCCGCAAGGGACGGGCGAGCTACCTGGGCGAGCGGTCGATCGGTCACCTGGATCCAGGGGCGACGTCCGCGGCCATGTTGCTCAGCACTCTCGCGATCGCGATTGCGCGATAGCCGTGGTCGGCATCGTCGTCGTTTCCCACAGCCCACGCCTCGCGGAGGCAGCCGTGGATCTTGCGCTCGAAATGGTCCACGGCGAGCGCCCGTTGATCGCGCTGGCGGCCGGCACCGCCGATGGCCGGATCGGCACCGACCCGATCCGGGTGAGCGAGGCCGTCATTGAGGTGGCTTCGCCGGACGGGGTGCTGGTCTTCATGGATCTGGGCTCGGCGGTCCTCAGCGCCGAACTCGCGTTGGAGGTTCTCGGCGATCCCGGCTTCGAGGTGAGGCTCACCAGTGCGCCGTTCGTCGAGGGGATCCTGGCAGCCATCGTCAGCGCCGCCTACGGTGCTGACCTCGACCGGGTGCAGCGGGAGGCCAGTGGAGCTCTCCTCGCCAAGCGAATGCACCTGGGCGAGGAGATCGGCGATCCCGGATCCCCTGAGGCCGGGCCGGTGGGCCTGGCATCTTCAGCTGAGATCCACGCCGATGTTCAACTCCTGAACCGAGATGGGCTCCATGCACGACCGGCGGCAATGATCATGGCCGCGCTCACCGGTCTGGACGCCGTGCTGCGAGTTCAGCGTCGCGACGCAGCCGAGGCTGCTCTTGAAGTGACCGGGCCCACTGCCTTGATGGCGGTAGGCGGCAGGCAAGGGGATCATCTTCGATTCGCCGCGGCCGGGCCGGACGCCGAGGTGGCGCTGCAGCGGGTGGGTCAACTGGTTGCGGACGGGTTCGGTGAGTCGACGGTGCAGGCGTGCGAACTTGCAGCGGATGCGAATGGGTCGGCGTTCGGAGTGAGTCCCGGACGGGTGGCCGGGCGGGTTGTGCGCATGGTCGCGCCGGCTTCGGCGCCCTCGGTGGAGGGCACCTTGCCCGACCTCATCCGTCCCGGCGAAGCGGCGCGGATCGATTCGGCCGCGCTTGCGGTTGCCGAGGAACTGCAGGCCCGAGCGGGCATGTCCACGGCGACTGCCGGCGAGATCCTGGGCGCCACCGCCGAGATCGCGCGGGACGTCGGCCTACTGGGTAAGGCGAAGGACCTGGTTCTGAGCGCGGGACGATCTGCCGAGCGGGCCGTATGGGAGGCCTACGATTCCCTCGCGGCTGATCTGCGCGCAAGAGGCGGACTAGCTGCGGAGCGGGCGGCCGACGTCATCGACGTGCGCGACCGAATCGTTGCCAACCTTGAAGGCCGGACCGCCCAGGGACTCCCCGATGAGGATGAGCCCTATGTGCTTGTGGCTGAAGACCTTTCGCCTGCCGACACTGCCCTCCTCGACCCGACGCGCTGCCTTGCCCTGGTAACAGAACAGGGTGGACCGACCTCACACACGGCCATCCTTGCTCGGTCTCTGGGCATTCCAGCCGTGGTTGCGGCAGCAGGAGTCTGGTCCGCACCGCTGGGCGCGGTGCTGTTGGTGGACGGTACGAGCGGTGAACTCATCTGGGACCCCGACGAGGCCAGCCTCGCCGAGCTGGCCGAACGGCCAGGGGTCGCCGCGTTCTCCGGTCGCGGCGCCACGGCGGACGACAGGCCGATGCCGCTGCTGGCCAACGTGGGCTCTGGCGAAGACGCCAGGCGGGCCGCCGTGGGCAGAGCTGAAGGGGTTGGCCTGTTCCGGACCGAGTTCTGTTTCCTCGACCGATTGGACGCACCGACCGTCGAGGAGCAGGTCGAGGCGTATCGGGAGGTACTCGCCGCCTTCAGCGGTCGACGAGTGGTCATCCGAACCCTTGACGCTGGCTCGGACAAGCCGCTCTCTTTTGTTGGGCAGGTGGAGGAGGCGAACCCAGCACTCGGGGTGCGCGGCTACCGCACCTCCGTTACCAGGCCGCAACTGTTGGACACCCAGCTCCTGGCGATAGCGAAGGCGGCGGCTCTCGAGTCGGCGGACGTGAACGTGATGGCTCCGATGATCACGACCGTCGAGGAGGCCGCCGCCTTCGTGTCCCGGTGCCATGACCACGGGATCGCAAAGGCTGGGGTGATGATCGAGACGCCAGCAGCTGCGCTCCTGGCAGACCGCCTGCTGCCGATCGTCGACTTCGTCAGCATCGGGACGAACGACCTCACGCAGTACGTGATGGCGGCGGATCGGCTCGTCGGGTCGCTCGCGTCGCTCAATGATCCCTGGCAACCCGCGGTGCTTCGACTCATCGAGCGAGTCGGCCAGGCGGGCCAGGCAGCCGGCGTCCCCGTCGGTGTGTGTGGTGAGGCTGCCGCCAATCCGCATCTGGCGGTGGTCTTGACCGGACTGGGAGTCACCAGCCTGTCCATGACGTCGCGTGCCATTCCGGCCGTAGCCGACCAACTCTCCAGGGTCGACCAGGGCTGCTGCCGAGCGGCCGCGAGGGCTGCGGTCGCCGCAGCCACAGCCAACCAGGCGCGTTCGCAGGTTGGGGGGATCCTCGGTTACGCCAACGGAGGGTCGTCCAGTTCGCAGCAGTTGGCTCCGTATTCGGCGATCGTCGGGGCCCGGTCAGCGAGTTGCTGAACTCATTCGACCTTCAGCGAACCGACCAGAACCGGAGCGGGTAGACGAGCCTGGCACGCGTCCGAATGCGTGCGACCGGGCCGCGACTTCAGAGCCGTTTCGGGAGGCCGGCCCCGAGGCGGCCGCGCCGGCGTCCGTCGTTCAGGCTGGCTGGGGGAGGAGTCTCCGCCCGGACGGTCTTTCGCCACTTCGCCACGAAAAGCGACCTCGTGCTCGGCTGGCTGCCCATGGTTGAGGCGTTCGTGCAGGACCTGCCGCTCATTCGGCCGCGCCACCCACTGCGGAAGGGCCTGCCCCGCGTTCGGTTGTAAGAACCCCACAACCTTGGCGGCTGATTCTTGGGTATTAGAGGCTCACTTTTGGCGGGTGTGTCCAGTTGGATCGATACGACGCCCATCGGAGGGGTCTGTCGGTTGTCAACGTCGAGGAGGACCCCTTGTTCCGTCGCATCGTGATCGTTAATCGTGGTGAGGCGGCGATGCGGCTCATCCACGCGGTCCGCGACTTGAACGCGGAACGGCTGGGCGCCGACCCGATCACCACGATCGCGCTGTACACCGATGGCGAAAAGGCGGCGATGTTCGTCCGGGAGGCCGACGAGGCGTACCCGATCGGACCGGCCTCAGCGCGTCCCTACCTCGACCACGAACTGTTGATGCGGGTGCTCACCGAAGCGCGCGCGGACGCGGTGTGGGTCGGCTGGGGCTTCGTCGCCGAGGACGCCGGCTTCGCCGAGCGGGTCACCGCTGCGGGCATCACCTTCATCGGGCCGAGTGCGGACGCGATGCGCAAGCTCGGCGACAAGATCGGCTCCAAGTTGCTCGCCGAGCAGGTCGGTGTGCCGGTCGCGCCGTGGAGTGGCGGCGGCCTCGACTCCTTGGACGACGCTCTCGCAGCAGCCGAGCGGGTCGGCTACCCGCTGATGTTGAAGGCCACCGCCGGCGGTGGCGGACGCGGCATCCGACGAGTCGACTCCGCCGATGACCTCACCGACGCCTACCAACGCACCCGCGATGAGGCGCAGCGCGCCTTCGGTTCGGGGGTGGTGTTCCTGGAGAAGCTGGTCACCGGCGCCCGGCACGTCGAAGTGCAGGTGATCGCTGACGCCCACGGCACGGCCTGGGCGCTGGGCGTGCGGGACTGCACGGTGCAGCGGCGCAACCAGAAAGTAATCGAGGAGTCCGCCTCGCCGCTGCTGTCGGCCGACCAGACCGCACACCTGCGGGCCTCGGCCGAGCGGCTGGCGCTGGCGGTCGACTACGTCGGCGCGGCCACGGTCGAGTTCCTGTACCACCCCGCCGACAAGTTGTTCGCATTCCTTGAGGTCAACACCCGGCTGCAGGTCGAGCACCCGATCACCGAAGTCACCAACGACTTCGATCTGGTCAAGGCCCAGTTACACGTCGCTGCCGGCGGACGGCTGGGCGAGCGTCCGGTCGAACAAGGCCACGCCGTCGAGGCCCGGCTCAACGCCGAGGATCCCGACCGCGACTTCGCGCCGTCGGCGGGCCTGATCACCCGCTTCGACGTACCCGTCGGCCCGGGCGTGCGCGTGGACACCGGGGTCGGCGAAGGCGACACCATCCCGGCCGATTTCGACTCGATGATCGCCAAAGTGATCGCCTCCGGACGCACCCGCACCGAAGCCCTGGGACGCCTGCGTCGCGCGCTGGCTGAGACCACGGTGATCATCGAGGGCGGCGCCACCAATAAGAGCTTCGTGCTCGACCTGCTGTCGCGTGCGGAGGTCGTCGGGCCCGATGCGGACGGCGTCGGCGAGCAGGTCTGGGCCGACACCGGCTGGATCGACCGCGTCCGTGCCGACGGTGGCCTGGTCGCCGACCGGTACTCCGGGGTGGCCCTGGTCGGCGCCGCGATCAAGGCCCTCGGTGAGGTCGAGCGCCGCGAGATCGCGCACCTGCTGGAGACCGCCCACGGCGGGCGTCCGCAGGTGCAGCACAAGGTGGGGCTGGCCGTGGAGCAGAAACTGCGCGGCGCCACCTACACCCTGGTGGTCTTCCGCACTGGACCCGACCGCTACCGCGTCCGGTTCGGCGACGACGTGGTCGACGCCGAACTGACCCGGCTCGACGATGCCCACGGACGGCTGCGGATCGGCGGCGAACAGTTCCGGATCGTCACCGCGAACCATGGGCCAGTGCAGTTCATCGAGGTCAACGGCGTCGCCCACCGGGTCTCCCGGGACGAGGGCGGGGTGCTGCGCTCGCCCGCGCCGGCACTGGTGGTGGCGACCCCGGTCGCGGTTGGCGACGAGGTGGCCGCCGGGGCCCCGGTGGTGGTGCTGGAGTCGATGAAGATGGAGACCGTCATCGCGGCACCGTTCGCCGCGCGCGTCAAGGAGCTGATGGTGATCTCCGGGAGCCAGGTGGAGAGCCTGGCCCCGTTGGTGCGCCTCGAACCGCTCAGCGACGCCACCGACGAGGTGGCCGAGGCCGGCGAGATCGACCTGCCGCAGGCGACGTCCGATCCGTCAGCCCAGGAGCGCGCCGCCCGCAGGCTCGACGAGTTGAGTGCGCACCTGAAGGGCTATGACACCGACCCGGCCGCAGGCGTCCTGCCCGCCTACTTGGCCGCTCGCGACGCGGCCCGCGCCGAAGGCGTCGACGTGCTGTCCGGCGAGATCGGGCTGGTCACGCTGTTCGCCGACCTGGCCGAACTGAGCCGCAACCGGCCGGCCGACGAGCACCACTCCGAGTTGCGCATCCATTCCGACCGGGAGCTGTTCCACCGCTACCTGCAGAGCCTCGACAGCTCGCGGGCAGCGCTGCCGAGCCGCTTCGTCGACCGGCTGACCTGCGCGCTGGCCCATTACGACGTCACCGACTTGGACCGGACGCCGGGGTTGGACGAGGCCGTGTTCCGGATCTTCCTCGCCCAGCAGCGCGTGGCCGGGGACGTCCAGGTGGTGCTCGCGATCCTTGATCGCTGGATCGGTGAGACCGCGCCCGATGAGGCGCTGGCCGCGTCCGCCCGGGCCCAGCTCGAACGGCTCGTCCGGGCCACTCAGCGGCGCTTCCCCGCCGTCAGCGACGTGGCCCGCTCGGTGCGGTTCCGCTGGTTCGACCAGCCCCAGGTGGATGCCGAGCGCGAAAAGGTGCTGGCCAGGGTGGCCACCGAGGTGGCCGACCTCGCCGCCCACCCGGACGCCGCTGACTACGCCGAACGCGTTGCCGCGCTGGCCATCGTCCCCGAGCGGATGTCGCCGACGCTGGCCGCCCGGCTGGTCGATGGTGTGTGTGCACACGAGCCGCTGCTGGAGATCCTGCTGCGCAAGCACTACCGCGACTACGAGCTCACCGACGTGCGCGCCTTCAGCGTCGCGGGGCGGTCGGTGGTGGTTGCCGACTGTGTCATCGGAGACCGCCAGTTGCGGGTGATCACGGCGAACGCGGTCGCCGCCGAGCTGGACGTCGACGGCCCGGTCGCGGCGATGGTCGCCGACCAGGTGCGCAGCCGTCCGCAGGGCGCCGAGGCCGTCGTCGAGCTGTACGTCGGCTGGCCGTCCGCGTCCGACCAGGATCGGGCAATCGGGCTGCGCGAGCAGGTCCGGGGCTGGGAGCTCGCGGGGGTTCGCCGGGTGACTATTGCTGCCTGCTCGCCAGAAGGCGACGTCGACTACATCACCTTCCGTCCGGACGCGGCCGGCGAACCGGTCGAGGACGTGCGGATCCGCGGCGTCCACCCGATGGTCTTCCGGCGGCTGAACCTGTGGCGGCTCAGCGAGTTCGACGCGACCAGGCTGCCTGCCCCCCGTGGCGTGCTGCTGTTCGACTGCGTGGCCAAGTCCAACCCGGACGACCGCCGACTGGTCGCAATGGCCGAGGTCAGCCAGCTCGCCGCCGTGCGCGACTCGAACGGCCGGCTGATCGGCCTGCCGCACGCCGAGCGGGCGGTGGAGAACTGCCTGGAGTCGATCCGGAGGACGCGGGCCGCGCGCGGCTCGGCGGGTAGCCGACTGGACATGAATCACGTCTGGGTCTACGTCTGGCCCGAGATCGAACTCGATCTGCGGGACGTGATGACCCTGCAGCACAAGATCACCCCGCTGTCGGACGGCACCGGCATCGAGGAAGTGGTCGCCCAGGGCACCTTCGTCGGCCCAGACACCCCGCCCACCAAACTGGCGATCCGGTTCCATGCCAAGCCCGGGTCGGGGGTGGCCGCCTCCGTCGTGCCGCCACCCAGCGAGCCGCTGCAACCTCTCGACGACTACGCCGCGCAGGTGATTCGGGCGCGCCGGCGCGGACTGGTGTATCCCTACGAGCTGTCTGAAACCCTGGCCGGGCCGGGGGGCTCGATGGTCGAGCTCGACCTCGATCCGGACGTAACCGCGGGCGCACCCGACCGATTGGTCGAGGTGAAGCGTCGGCCGGGGCAGAACAAGGCGGGCATCATCGCCGGGCTGGTCACCACGCCGACCCCGCTGTACCCGGGCGGGATCACCAGGATCGTGCTGTCCGGCGACCCGAACCGTGGCTTGGGCGCGGTCGCCGAACCGGAGTGCCGTCGGATCATCGCCGCGCTCGACCTGGCCGCCGAGCTGCGCATCCCGATCGAGTGGTTCACGCTGTCCTCTGGGGCCCGGATCTCGATGGAATCGGGCACCGAGAACATGGACTGGGTCGGAGGGGCGCTGCGCCGGATCGTCGAGTTCACCCAGGACGGCGGCGAGATCAACATCGTGGTCGCTGGCATCAACGTGGGTGCGCAGCCTTACTGGAACGCCGAGGCGACGATGCTGATGCACACCCGCGGCATCCTGGTGATGACGCCGGATTCGGCGATGGTGCTCACCGGCAAGCAGTCGCTCGACTTCTCCGGGGGAGTCTCAGCCGAGGACAACTTCGGCATCGGCGGCTACGACCGGGTGATGGGACCGAACGGGCAGGCGCAGTACTGGGCGCCCGACTTGGCTGGGGCCTTCGGCATCTTGATGGGGCACTACGAGCAGACCTATGTGGTGCCCGGCGAGGACCGTCCGCGCCGTGCTGCGACGTCCGACCCGTCGGATCGGGACGTGTCGGACCATCCGCACGAACTGGCCGGGAGCGACTTCGCCACGGTCGGTCAGATCTTTTCGGCCACCCATAACCCCGACCGGAAGAAGGCCTTCGACATCCGGACGGTGATCGCTGCGGTCTGTGATGCCGACCACCCGCGCACCGAGCGTTGGGCGGGCATGGCTGATGCCGACACCGCCGTGGTGATCGACGCCCGGATCGGCGGCTACCCGGTGGCGGTCCTCGGCATTGAGAGTGCCCCGGTACCGCGCTCTGGGTTCCCGCCCACCGACGGCCCGGATACCTGGACGGCCGGCACCCTGTTCCCGCGGTCGAGCAAGAAGGTGGCCCGCGCGATCAACGCGGCCTCCGGCAACCGCCCCGTGGTAGTGCTGGCGAACCTGTCCGGCTTCGACGGCTCACCGGAATCGATGCGCAACCTGCAGTTGGAGTACGGCGCCGAGATCGGTCGGGCGATCGTCAACTTCCACGGCCCGATCGTGTTCGTGGTGATCAGCCGCTACCACGGCGGCGCCTTCGTGGTGTTCAGCAAGCAGTTGAACTCGAAGATGACTGTGCTGGCGATTGAGGGCTCGTTCGCGTCCGTGATCGGCGGAGCTCCGGCCGCTGCAGTGGTCTTCGCGGGTGACGTCGCCAAGCGGACCGCCGCCGACCCGCGGGTGGCCTCGATCGAGGCCCAACTGCGCACCGCACGGTCGGAGGAGCGTGCCGGCCTTCAGTTGGAGTTGGCCGACGCTCGCGCGGTCATCCGGGCTGAGAAGATCAGCGAGGTGGCTGCCGAGTTCGACGGCGTCCACGACATCCACCGCGCAGTCCGGGTGGGGTCGGTCGACAAGGTGATCAGCGCCGCCCGGCTGCGTCCGGAGATTCTCCAGGCGATCGAGGCGGGTCTGGCTCTGGGGTGAGGCCTCAGCCCGGCGGGGCGAGCCGCAGCAGCCGTCCGCCGGGAGTGTCCTCCAGCAGCCAGATGCTCCCGTCGGGAGCCTGCTCTACCTCTCGGATGCGGCAAGGTGAGTTTGCTAAGTTCATTTCGCTGCGCCGTAGGGTGAACAAACTCGACCCAGGAGGTAGAGTTTGTTTAGTTGATTTAGATGCGGGTTTGGGTTAACAAAGTGAGGAGCAGTCATGGGCAGGGGACGTCCGAGTCGGGCGACGGTGTACGCACGCCTTGGCTCCCAGCTCGTCGAGCTTCGGACCCGCTTGGGTGGTCTGCCCTCCCCGGAGGAAGCCGGGTGGGTGTGGGACGACATCTGGCACCTGGAGGCGCACCACTCCACTGCTCTGGAGGGCAACACTTTGGTCCTCCGCGAGGTGGAGGCGTTGCTCGACAAGGGCAAAGCTGTCGGGGCGAAACCGCTTAAGGAGTACATGGAGGTCAAGGGCTACGGTGATGCGGCCTCCTGGGTTTACCGCGAGGGAATGGGTGCAGGGGACAGGGACTCGGGCGTCCTGATCACGGTCCAAGAGATCCGTCACATCCACCAGCTGGCAATGTCGTTGGTGTGGCAGGTGGCGCCCCATCCCGACGCAGAAGACTCGGAATCCCCAGGCAACTTCCGGCGCCACGACATCTACCCATTCGAGGAGGGCATGACGCCCCCCACCTGGCCGCTCGTCCCGGCGGCCCTCGAAGCTTGGGTGGCTGCGATGAACGCAGCGCCTGCCCGGATTCAGGCTGGCGACAATCTGCCGGAGTTGTTGGCTGAGGGGCACGACGGGTTCGAGCGCGTCCACCCGTTCATCGACGGCAACGGACGTACAGGACGGCTGGTCCTCAACCTCGTCCTGGTCAGGCTCGGCTACCCACCGGTGGTGGTACTTAAGGAGCAGCGGTCGGCGTACCTGAGAGCAATGCGGCAGGCTGACCAAGGTGACTACGGGCCGCTAGGAGAGATCTTGGCTCGGGCCATGATCGACAACCTCAACCGGTTCATCATTCCCAGCGTTGCTGGCCCGGCCAAGCTTGTCCCGTTGGCGGCGCTAGCAGATGGCGAACTCAGCCTGGTGGCGTTGCGGGCGGCGGCCCAGCGGGGGCGTCTTGATGCCTTTCAGCGAAGTGATGGCCAATGGCTCAGCTCGCGCAAGGCCGTCGACAGCTACAAGAAGTCGCGCCGCCGCGGGTCGCGTTCCGCGGGTTGATAGACAGCCCAACGCGGCACGGGCCGAGGCGGTGCACCGCGCCAGTCGCTCAGCTGGGGCCAACGCCAGGGTGAGGGTGCGTCCCATGCACCGAGGCTACCTGTGCGAGGTGAAGTCCAGTCGTCCCTGGTGTCGTCGAGCCGGTGCAGGTGGCGGCGAGGCCAACGCGACGAGACCGTTGACTTTCGGACCGTCGCCGACACGGGGGTGGACCGTGCCTTTCGCTCAGCGGCTCACGTCCCGCTGGCATTGGGAGATCCACGTCCCAACGTCGTCCGCGACGAAGAGGCTGGATCCGCTGACGATCCAGTTCACGCTGGCGAGCCCGAGGGGCTTGAACTGCTCGGGGCTCACTCCTCCGTCGACTCCGATCGCCTCATGGCAGCGGCGTTCACGCAGTCTGGCGGCGCGATCGACGGCTCGATGGTCGAAGGGTGATCCGGCCTGCCCGGACACGACTGCCATCACGAGAACGTCGAATGATCCGGCCGGGATGAGCTCGAGGGGTGTTTCGAGGGAGATGGCCAGGGCTGGTCTGGCGCCACGGGCCTCGATTCGGCGCAGGGCTGACCAAGGGTCCCCGATCTCGAAGGGGATGGCGATGCTCGTGCAGAAGCCGGCCCATGGGTCGATGTGTTGCAGGGGCTCATTGACCATGAGGTGGGCTTCGGAGTTCATGCCGCCCACCTGTTCGAGGAGTCCCTGCGCCGCGTCGCTGCTGAAGCCGCCGGGAGCTGCGAACTGTCCGTCGGTCGAGTCCCAGTGGACCCATGCGAGACCTGCCGCTGCGGCGCGGGTGAGTGTTCTTGCTTGCTCGTCGGGGGGGATTGACCATAGCGACCCGCAGATCTTCACCTGCTGTTATCGGGGGCGGTTGTGGGCATGGCGAGGATCGACTCGGCCAGGTCGGCGTCGATCACGAGTTCGGAAATCACGCCCGCGCGGGCGAGCGCCCAGATTGCCTCGGCCTTGCTTGGGTCCGATGCGACGGCGATGACTCGGGGGACACGCGAGAGCTGTTCAGGTGTGATCGCGACGATGTGCTGGAGGAAGTCCCGGTTCGCGATCGATCCGTCCTGCCGGTAGGGGGTCCCGCAGATTTCGGCGATGGCACCGTCCGCGAGGAGGCTGTTTCGGACGGACTCTGGAAGCAGCGGCAGGAACTGGTTGTTCGAACTCCCGTCGCTAGCTGGTACGAAGCTGCCCACCGAGATGGCTGCCGTGGTCACACTCTCGAACAGTTCGAGGACCTCCGCGATGTCAGGTTGGCTGCGCATGACGCGGGCCACGTTCGGGTCATTGATATACAGCGGCGCAAGGATTGTCTTGGCGTTGTTGCCGCCGATCAGGGCGGCCTTGCGGACCAGTTCGATCGGGCTCTGGCTCAGGTTCGACCCGACCGCCCCGCTCAACTGGAGTACCTGAACGTTGGGAAGGCGCTCGATGCTCTCAATCATGTGAACCAGGGTTCGGCCCCAGCCCAGCCCCAACGTTTCATCGCTCTGGACAGCGCCGGCCAGAAGCCGACCGGCGCGAACGCCCACGATCTGGCGAACCTCCTGCGGTGTGCCGAACGCCTCGATCACGGTCGCTCGACGCAGACCCAGGTGGCGCGCGACGCGGAGGGACAGCGCATCGTCGTCCTCCCCGCCGCTGTGCAGGCTGATGGTGACCAGGCCGGTCTCCCTGGCGTCCTGGAGTAGCCGGGCGACCTTGAATCGGCTGATCTCCAGGCGCTTGCCAATGCTGACCATCGACTCGTCGTGCAGGTAATAGCGCCGACAGATCTCCAGCATCAGCCTGGACCGAGCACGTGCCGAGGCTCCCTTGTCGCTCATATGAGCATCATATGACACGATTTGGTCTCAGTGGAAGCACATTTGCTAAATCTGTGGGCCTATTCGCCGTAGGATAAGGACGTGGCACCGCAGTGTGGTGTCCGGCGGGCTCAGAGTGGAGAAGAGGAACCAGATGGGAAAGCGACGCCGGCTTCCGGAGGAGCTGGGCATCTTTGGAGTGTTGGTCCTGGTGGCCGTGGTCATGTCGTTCTTGTCCCCGGAGTTCATGACCCTCGGCAACATTCAAGTGCTGATGTTGAACGGCACGGTGGTGGCATTCCTCGCTCTCGGGCAGACCTTCGTGCTGTTGACCGGTGGCATCGACCTCTCGGTGGGGTCGAATATCGCACTCACCGGGATGATGGCCGCGCTCGCGATGCGGGCCGGGGCGCCATGGTGGTTCGCTGCGCTGGTCGCACTCGCGGCTGGGGTGGTGGTGGGCCTGGTCAACGGCGCGATCATCCATCTGGTCAAGCTGCCGCCGTTCATCGTGACGTTCTCCACGTTCGGGATTTGCGCCTCGATCCCGAAGATCCTTACGGGAGCGCAATCGATCACGGTGGCGGACCCCATGTTCGCCGTGATCGGGCGCGGGTCGCTGTTTGGGATCCCGATCCCGGTGATCCTGCTCGCCATCGTCGCGGTCATCTTCATGGTGATCCTGAAGCAGACGCCGGCCGGCGTTCACATCTACGCGGTGGGGGGCAATCAGGACGCCAGCCGACTTGCCGGGGTGAACATCGGCCGCCAAATCCTCACCGTCTATGCGATCTCCGGCCTCTGCGCTGGCATGGGCGGAATCATCACCACCAGCCGGCTCATGGTTGGCTACCCGACCGCAGGTTCGGGCAACGAGCAGTTCTACAGCATCGCCTCCGCCGTCGTGGGCGGGGTGAGCCTCTTCGGTGGGGTCGGCTCCATCTTGGGCGCTCTGCTCGGCGCGATCCTCATTGCGACTGTCTCCAACGGCATGAACGTGGTCGGTGTCGACAGCTTCTGGCAGCCGCTCGTGATCGGCGTCATCATTCTGGTCGGTGTCAGCCTCGATGCGGTGCGTCGTCGCTTCACCCTCACCGAAGGAGTCGGCCGGCTCCTGAACCTCAAAGGGGCGCGAGGAAGCAGCGCGCCACCGGTCCCAGCCGAGGCCCCGCCGCAGCCGGGGCCTGTTCCCGGCAACACCAAATAGCCATCAGCAAATCAACCAACCAAGAGGAGCAAAGATGCTGAACTGGAAGGCGACAGCAACACTGTTGTCAGTCGCAATGATCACCTTGACCACCGGATGTGGCGGTCTCAACACGGGTGCTGCGTCCAGCGCTCCGCCCGCCACCACCGGTGCCGCGTCGAAGCCGGCCTCGTGTTCGGACGCGCAGCCTTACCTCGCCGTTGCGCTGCCTAACCTGACGAATCCCTACTATGTCGCAATGAAGAAGGGCTTCGAGGAGGAAGGTGCCACCGCCGGGTTCAAAGTGGAGGTCCAGATCGCCAACGACGATGACGCCAACCAGTTGGCTCAGGTCCAGGCGATGCTGCAGAAGAAGCCGTGCGCGCTCGCGCTGAACGCAGTCAAGTCGGAGCCCGCCGCGGCCATCGTGAAGGCGGCCAACGATGCCGGCGTTCCGGTGTTCACAGTCAACGTGATCGTTGATGAGAAGGCTCTGACCGCACAGGGTGCAAGCATCATCCAGTACCTGGGCGCGGACAACAAGGCTGGCGGGACGCAGACCGGCGAGCAGGTGCTCAAGGACCTCGGCGCCGACGCCAAGCTGAACATCGGGTTCGTGACCGAGCCGGACGAACGGCCCGTGGTGATTCGCGACGAGGGCTTCGAAGGAGCCATCGCCGCCAACGCGAACGCGAAGGTCGTCGCGAAGGTAGATGGCAACGTCAAGCCAGATGACTCCCTGAAGGTCACCTCCGAGATGATGCAAGGGCACCCGGACATCAACGTGATTTTCGCCTCGACGGGCCCAGCTGCCTACGGAGCGATTCAGGCTACCCAGGGCAAGAAGGTCAAGATTTACGGGTTCTGCGCCGCTGAGCAGCCGCTCACCGATACCTACCCGGCCTGCGTTGCACAGGAACCTGAGGATTACGGCCGCCGCGTAATCCAGCAGGTCGCCAAGTGGAAGGGTGGGGAGCAGGTGGAGGCCCAGATCCTCCGTCCCCTCAAGATGTTCCTCAAGCCCGCCACTCCTGGCCCTGGCTTCGTCGGCTGATCCCAGATGACTGTCGTGGGTGAGACTGAAGGAGACATCGTGAGTGGGCAGGCATTGCGCGCCATCGGAATCAGGAAGCTGTTTGCTGGCGTTCCCGCGTTGGATGGTGTCGACCTGACCGTTCAGGCCGGTAAGGTCACCGGACTCGTCGGGCACAACGGGGCGGGCAAGTCGACGCTCCTGAAGGTCCTGTCCGGTGCCTACCAGCCCGATGGTGGGGACCTGCTCATCGGCGAGGAGAAAGTCTCCTTCAGCTCACCCGCGACAGCCATCGCCAGTGGCATCGCCACCGTGTACCAAGAGTTGTCCCTGCTACCCAACCTGACCATTGCTGAGAACGCCTTCCTCGGCCGTGAACTAGCGAAGGGCGGGCGCCTCGACAAGCGGGCCATGAACGAGGCCACGCACGAATTGATCACCAAGTTCGCGATTTCGGCAGATCCCAACCGGCGCGTCGGTGACTATCCGGTTGCCACCCGGCAACTCCTCGAGATCGCAATCGCGACCTCCCGCCAGGCCCGGTTCCTGCTGTTGGACGAACCGACAACAAGCCTCGAGGGCAGCCAAGTCGAATCCCTACTCGAAATGGTCAAGAACCTGGCCAAAGACGAGGGGTTGGGCATCGTCTTCATCAACCACAAGCTGGACGAGCTGTTCGCAGTGTCCGACGAGGTTGTCGCGCTGGTCAATGGCAAGGTCCGGATCCAGGGCCCGACCGGTCGGGTGGACCGGGCCGAGGTGATCCGGGCGATCGCTGGCAGCGACGTTGGTGAGGTGCACCCTCCGGCAAGCGGCAAGGAGGGTGGAGGGGAGCTCCCGGAGCGTCCGATCGCGCTGCGCGTCGACCACCTGCAGAGCAACGAGCTCAAGGACGTCACCCTTCAAGCCCGAGAGGGCTCGGTTCTGGGGATCTACGGGCTGGTCGGATCGGGACGGACCGAATTCCTTCGTACTCTGGTCGGGCTCCTGCGCACCCGCAACGGCGCGATGAGCCTCTATGGCTCCACCTACCAGCCGCGCGGCGTGGCCGATGCTCAACGCCAAGGCGTCGTGTACCTGACCGAGGAGCGCAAGATCGACGGCATCGTGCCCGCGCTGAACTCCATCACCAACGTGGTCCTGCCGGTCTTGCAGCAATACACCCGGCTGGGGCTCCTCGACCATCGCAAACTCCGAGCCGTCTCCACCGACCTGCTGACCCAACTCGGGATCCGTGGCGACATCCATGCCCCGGTCGTGACCCTCTCCGGCGGAAACCAACAGAAAGTCCTTCTGGCCAGAGCCCTCGCGCAACGGCCCCGCGTGCTGCTGCTCGACGAACCGACCAAAGGCGTTGACATCGGCGTCAAGAGCGAGATCCATCAGCTTCTCCGAAAGCTCGCCCACGAAACAGGCCTGGCCGTTGTCGTTGTGTCCGGCGAGGAGGAGGAGATCCTCGAGGTGGCCGACGAAGTCGTTACCTTCACACTTGGCACCTGCACTGGCCAGGCATTGCCGGCCTCACGACTCACCGTCCAGAGCCTGCGCCATGAGGCCTGGAACGCCGCCTAACCCAACCCACCAGTCGCAAGAGAGAACCCATGAACGAGCTATTCGAGTCCGCCGCGCGAGAACGAATCGCCGTCGAGGCTAGCGCCGTCGAGTCGGTGGCCACCGTGTTCGATGCAGCCACCGAGCAGATCCTCGACGTGCTCTACCAATGCGCCGGGATGGTGTTCGTCACTGGCTCGGGCACATCGGGAACCATCGCGCGACGAATGGCTCACCTCTTCTCGGTGAGCGGGACCCCGTCGGTCTTCATGCAGCCCTCCGATGCGCTTCACGGCACCATGGGAGCGCTCCGCGACAAAGACGTACTAATTGCGATCTCCAAAGGCGGACGCTCAGACGAAATCAACGACCTCTGCCGCCGCGCCAAGCAGCGCGGAGTCACTGTGATCGCGCTCACCAGCGACAACGACGCCGAGCTCGCAAATATCTCCGATCACATCCAGCTGTTCCCCATCGCTGACCAGGTCGACCCAGGCAACGTCATCGCAATGGGATCGACCTTGATGCACGCTGTGTGGGGCGACTGCCTGGCCGTAGCCCTCATGAGGATGCGCGGCTACAGCTGGGCCGACGTAGTCTTCACCCACCCACTCGGAGCTGTCGGCAAGATCGAAGACTTGCCCGGTGAGCTGCCATCACTGCCCGTCCCCGGCGCAGAGTAAGGAGAATCGTCATGCCGATCGTCGCCGGCGTGGACAGCTCCACTCAATCGTGCACGATCGAGCTCAGGGACGCCGACTCCGGGCACCTGATCGCCACCGGGCGTGCCAGCCACCAGCCAACGCACCCACCGGTCAGTGAGCAACGAACCGGTGACTGGTGGACCGCCTTCCAACAGGCCCTCCAAGGAGCTTGCGCTGCGGGCAACGTCGACCCCGCCGCCATAGCAGCGATCAGCATCGGGGCCCAATGCCACGGACTGGTCGCCCTGGGTGCTGACAATAGAGAGCTGCGACCGGTCAAGCTGTGGAACGACACCACCTCAGCTCCCGACGTCGAACGCCTGATCAGCCAGCGCTCGCAATCCTCCTGGGTGCAGGAGGTTTTGATGCCCCTCAACCCGGCGTTGACCATTGCCAAACTCGCCTGGCTATCCCAGAACGAGCCAGAGGCGCTGCATCGGATTAACAAACTGATGGTGCCCCATGACTGGCTGACCTTCCAGCTGACCGGCGAGCATGTCACTGATCGATCCGACGCGTCAGGCACAGGCTATTTCTCCGCACCCGAGGCCACGTTCCGAGCTGACCTTCTGCGAGAGCACATTGCGGCTGATGTCGACTGGGAGTCGGCATTCCCGCGCGTTCTCGGACCCGATGAACCGGCCGGAATGATCCTCCCAGCGGTGGCCAGAGGGCTCGGACTTCGGGATGACGTGATTGTCGGTCCCGGCGGGGGAGATCAGCACCTCGCAGCGATCGGCATGGGCCTGCGGCGTGGCGAGGTTGCTTTCAGCTTGGGCACCTCCGGTGTCGTATTGACTCCCGCCGACGTGCCGGCGATCCGGAACTGGAGCGTGGACTACGTCTGTGACGCGACGGGCGGCTACCTGCCACTGATCTGCACGCTCAACTGTGCGAAGGTCACCGACCGCTTCGCCTACCTTCTCGGTGTCGATCTCGGCGAACTTGATCGGTTAGCGATGCAACTCCCCCTCGGAGACGGGCCGGTCCTGCTGCCCTACCTCGACGGCGAACGCACCCCCAGCCGACCCGGGGCAGCCGGAGTCCTGGCGGGACTGCATTCCGACACGACACGAGAGGAATTTGCCAGAGCCGCTTACGACGGTGTGGTTCAGGGCATGATCCGCGGGATGGAGACCCTCCAGAGCCTCGTCGGAGAGCCAATCACGAACCGCGTCCTCGCTGTCGGCGGCGGCGCCCGTTCAACGGCCTACCGCCAGTTCATCGCTGATCGGTGCGCCCAGCCGGTCTCCACAGTGGATGCGCCCGAGGCGACCGCTCGAGGAGCCTGCATCCAGGCATCCGCAATTCTGCACGGCGCTTCGGTGGCGGCGATGAGGGACGCTTGGGCCCCAGCGACCCTATCCACGATCGAGCCGCGTGGGGCGGGCGCGCTGGGCGTAAGCCCCGACTTCACGGTTCTCTCCGACGAGTTCGACCGCTGGTACTCCTCATGCCGCTGACCTTGGGCACGCCCCGAGAGCGCCTGAGTCAAGCGCCCCGACGAGTGAGGGACTGATGGAGATCCTGTTCGACACTGCCAGCCTGGCTGTCCTCGAGGAGATGACGCCGCTTTATCCGGTGGCGGGGGTGACGACGAACCCGACGATTATCAAGGCTGAGGGTCGGATCGAGCTTTACGAGCACCTCCGGCAGATCCGGAGGATCATCGGGCCGGATCGGAGCCTGCATATTCAGGTGCTGGCCCAGGATGCGGACGGGATCGTCGCCGATGCGCATCGGTTGCTGGAGCAGGTTGATGGCGGCGTGTTCGCGAAGGTTCCGACGACTGAACAGGGGATTCGGGCCATCCGGTTGTTGAAGGATGAGGGGATCGGGGTGACTGCGACCGCGATCTACTCCAGGATTCAGGGGACCCTTGCCATCGAGGCCGGAGCAGACTACATCGCGCCCTACTTCAACCGGATGGAAGACCGGGGTATCGATGCGAGTGCGATGGTCAAATCGTTGGCCAAGATCATCGATCGGCATGGTGTGGGGTGCAAGATCCTGGCGGCCAGCTTCAAGAATGTGGCTCAGGTCAGTGCCGCTCTTGAAGCCGGGGCTGCCGCGGTCACCGTGCCGCCGGCGCTCCTGCGTGCAGCACTGGCTACTCCGGATGTGACCGAGGCTGTGAACGCTTTCACCCGGGACTGGAACGACACCTTCGGAACCACCGAGCTGCCCTGATTCAGATCGGGGGCGCTCGGCTGTCGGGCCAGCGTCAGCCGTCCAGCCGGCCGACCATGGTGGCGAGTCGGCTGTGGGCTTCGTCGAGCGGACGTTGCAGCGTCCGGATCTCGGCCCCAGGGATGCCGAGGCCGGTGGCGTGTCCCGGCCAGGTGCTGGTGGCGGTGAGGATCTCGTCCAGGATCGCGCGCTGCTCTGCAGTGGAAATGCCGAACTCCACGGCCAGTTCAGCGAGCCCCCGGGTCTCGCTGCCGGGGGAGTCCTGCCCGGCGATCTGGGTGGCCCGAGAGGTGCCGCCGACCGGGTCTGGAGTGAGGTCGAAGGCGGGGGACAGTCTCCACCCGTCGCCGTGCCACAAGATGGCGTGGTTCTTGAGGTGATCGTCGGTGTTCCGCATGGCGACGTTGAATGCTGCCCGTCGCCACAGCTGCCTCAGTGTTGCGGGCAGGTCGGCGATGTCGAGTTCGCTGAGAGCCTCGCCGATGTCGAGGTAGTCGCCGCTTGCGGCATCGACGACTTCGGCGATGGCGAAAGCCGAGAGGTAGGGCAGGCGATGCCCGCTGGTGGTGCGATCGAACCGGTCCAGCACCAGCACCGGTTGGCCGCTGATCCACAGCAGGTGGTTTTCGGGCACCGGGATGCCGGCCGTGGCCGCTAGGTCGAGGCACACCTTCTCCCAGGCGATCACCGTGATCTCGTCGCGGTGGGAGGAGAATTTGGCCACAGCCAAGCGACCCTCGTCGGTGAGCACCGACGCTTTGGGGCGCATCCCGCCCAGGCTCGCTGAGCCTCCCCCGACCAGCCGGCGGACGGCGTCCGGTTCGTCGGTGTCGGTCTCGACCTGGCTGGCGGCTTGCTGTAACTCGGCCAACTGGACGAGAGCCGGCACGCGGACCTCACCGCTCGACTCCCAATGCTCGCCGACGCGGACGCGCAGCGCTCCGATCCGCGACGTGTCGTCGACGGCGAGGAGGAGCTCAGACGGGGCCATCGCGCGGCCGCGGTTGGCGCGCAGCAGCAGGCTTCGGCCCCAGCCGTCGGGGCCAGCGTCGGCCAGTCCCCGCGGCAGTTCGGCGCTCACCCAACGGCTGTCCGAGACCGGAGTAGCCGGGTCGAGCGCCAGTCGGCCAGGGCGGGCCAGATACGCGGTGTCGTAGGTGAACTCGCAGCGCACGGTCCGTCCGGCGCGCTCGTCGACCTGGGTCTGGCCCATTCGGGTCGGCTCGCCGGCCTGGTCGAGGTAGACGTCGAAGCGGCTCATCGGCGAACCCGTTCAGGCAGGATCCGGTCGACCGATGCCCGGCCGAGGTCCGACTCGTACGGGTCGGCGGCCGTGAGGATGCGGTCGGTGATGCCGAGCACCCGGGTGACGGCCAGCACCGATCCCAGCCCCACACCGGGGTCGCCATGTTCGATCTTGGTCAGCGTTGGGGCTGAGATGCCAGCCCGCTCGGCGACCTGGGCCGCGGTGTAGCCGAGGAGCTTGCGCCACGTTCGGAGGTCGGCACCGAGGGCGGCGGCTGCCCGCGCGGTGTGCTTATCGCCAAGCTTCACGATTCGCTCCTCAATCAACTATGGCCAATAATCCTTTGCGATAAATATCTTAACACAAGCGTTCGTTTTTCTAAGTAGCCCAATATGGGGAAGTCCCGAGGCCGGTCAGGGCCCAGATGCGCGTGCCCCTCCTGGTCTGCGGCATCTACACCGCGGTCTTGGTCGTTAGCTCAGCTGGGCGGGGCGAGCCGCAGCAGCCGTCCGCCGGGAGTGTCCTCCAGCAGCCAGATGCTCCCGTCGGGAGCCTGCTCTACCTCCCGGATGCGCTGGCCCATCTCCCAGATGTCGCCCTTGGCTGCGGTGGTGCCCGACAGATCCACCCTGATCAGGGCTTGGCCCGACAAAGCGCCGATGAACGCGTCGCCCTGCCACTGCGGAAAGGCATCGCCGGTGTAGATCATCAGGCTTCCCGGCGAGATGCTCGGGTTCCAGAACGCAGCCGGGGCGGCGAACCCGTCCCCGGCGCGATGGTCAGGAATGTCGCCGCCGCCGTAGTGAGAGCCGTTGGACGCCTTCGGCCAGCCGTAGTTGCGGCCAGCCTCGATGAGGTTCAGCTCGTCGCCGCCCTGGGGACCCATCTCGGACGACCAGAGGTTGCCGGCCGGGTCGAAGGCCAGCCCGAGCGGGTTGCGGTGGCCAAGCGTCCACACCTCGGCGGTGACGCCACCTTTGTCGGCCCACGGGTTGCCGGCCGCCGGCGACCCGTCGGGGTTCAGGCGGAGGATCTTGCCCAGGTTCGTGCCGAGGTCTTGAGCCGGGTCGAACTTCTGCCGCTCACCCGAACTGACGAACAGGTACTTACCGTCGGGACTGAACGCGAGCCGATGGCCGAAGTGGCCCGAGCCGCTGGTCTTCGGCTGCTGACGCCAGATCACCCGCAGGCCGGTCAGCTCAGGCGCTGCAGAGGTGCCGGCGAGCCGCGCCCGCCCGACCACTGCGCCCGTCCCACCCTCGCCGACTTCCGCCCAGCTGAGGTACACCGTGTGGTCGGACGCGAACCCGGGCGAGGCGATGACATCGCCAAGGCCACCCTGTCCGTCGTGGACCACCTTCGGTGTGCCGCTGACCTCGACGGTGCGCCCGTCGACCTCCCGCAGGCGGAGGATCCCGCCCCGGTCGGTGATGAGTAGTTCGCCGCCGGGCAGGAAGGCCATCGCCCACGGCTCGTCGAACTTGTCCAGTTCCGCCACCACGAACGGACGGCCGTCCGGCGCAGTCCGCGGCCCGCTCGGTGAGCCCGTCGCCGGCGCGGACGTAGACGCTGGCGGTGCGGCGACTGGCACCGAGCAGCCAGCCAGCATCACCGCGGCCAGCGTCAGAGTGAGAACGCGTCCCATGCACCGAGGCTACCCGTCGTGTCGTCGGCTACCGCAAGGCTCCGGTCCAACGCAGCTGGCAGGCCGAAGTCTGCGGATTCCCTTCCGGGTACGCGCGATCAGTTAGCGGTTGACCGAACTCATGTCCGCGTAGCGATCGCCCACTGGCCGCGGCAGAGCGCTGAGGGTCGCCAACTGCTGCGGGGAAAGCTCGATTGCGTCCGCCCCGACGTTCTCCTCCAGGTAGGTGATGCGCTTCGTGCCGGGAATCGGGACGATGTCGCCGCCCTGGGCGAGCAGCCAGGCGAGAGCCACCTGTCCGGGCTTTGCATCGAGCTGGGCGGCAATGGCCACCACTTCGTCCACGATCACCTTGTTGGCATCAAGGGCGACGAAGCGCGGGTTGCTGCGCCGGAAATCGTGCTCGGCGAACTGGTCAACCGAGGTGATCGCCCCGGTGAGGAAGCCGCGACCGAGCGGCGAGTACGGCACGAAGCCGATGCCGAGTTCGCGGGTCGTTGGCAGGATCTCCGCTTCTGGGTCGCGTGACCACAGCGAGTATTCGGTTTGCAGCGCGGTCACCGGATGCACAGCATGGGCCCGGCGAATGGTGGCCGGTGCCGCCTCCGACAGACCGTAGCCGCGGATCTTGCCCTCGGCGATGAGCGCGGCCAGCTCGCCGACGGTCTCCTCGATCGGGGTGCCCGGGTCCATCCGGTGTTGGTAGTACAGGTCGATGTAGTCGGTGCCGAGTCGGCGCAGTGAGCCCTCGACCGAGGCCCGCACGTTCGCAGCGGTACCGTCCAGCCCCGGAGAGCCGTCGCCAGCATTGTGGAAGGTGCCGAACTTGGTGGCCACCACGGCATCCTCCCGGCGGCCAGTGAGCGCCTTGCCGAGCAGTTCCTCATTCAGGTGCGGTCCATACATTTCCGCTGTGTCGAGCAGGGTCACCCCGAGTTCGAGGGCGCGATGGATGGTGCGGATCGACTCGGCGTCGTCAGAGGCCGCGCCGGTGTAGAAGGCGCTCATGCCCATGAGGCCGAGGCCGATGCGTCCCACTGATGGGCCGGACGTGCCGAGGGTGGTCTTCTTCATTTGGCTGTCTCTTTCTGGTAGAGCGCGATTTTGTAGTCGATGGCCTCGAGAGCCTGGGTCATCTCTTCGAGCTGCGCCTGCACCGTGATGCGGTGCCGCTGCAGCAGTTCGAGGCGCTCAGGAGTTGTGACATTGCCAGCGCGGACGAGCTCGACGTATTCACGGACGCGGGCGATCGGCATTGAGGTCGACCGCAGTCGGGTGAGGAAGATCACCCAGCTGATGTCGGCCTCGGAGTACTCCCGGTGGGTGGAGGAGCCGCGTTCGACCGGGGTGAGCATGAGCCCAGCCCGTTCGTAGTAGCGCAGCGCGTGGGTGGATAGGCCCGTGGCTTCGGCGACGGCAGAGATTGAATGTGACATCGACCTCAGGCTAGAACTTAGAGCGCACTCGAAGTCAAGGTTAGGGGCCCACCGGATTCCCATTGCGGAGGTTGTCGACGAAGGTCAGGAGCTGTTCCTGGAGGAGCGGGAAGGCACCGTCGATCGGCGTCTCCTCACTAACGGCAGTCAGGAGTTCTTCCAGGGTTTCGTTCACGGTCGTTGCGGCCCGTCGCAGCCCCCACGCGGTGAACTCAGCTTGGAGGTCGTCGCGGGTGATGTCTGCGTGGCGATACTTGCCGTTGATTGCCAGTGCGAGCCTTCCGTCGCCCGAGGCGTGGGCTTGCGGGACGACGTCATAGGCAGGCGCGAGGGTGATGTCACCGTCGCCGGGGTGGAGCAGGCCGAGATTCTTAGTGTGGAGGTCGAGGTTGCCAATCCCGACGGCGAGAGTGACCATGCGTGCCAGGCGCCGCAGGTCCGGATCGGTGGCGTGGGCCTTCAGGGTGTCGGCGATGCGCTGGAGGCTGACGATGCCGCCGATCTCCTGATACTTCTGGTTGCGGCTGGCGCCGAGCGCCTGGCTGAAATCTTCCTGGTGGAGCCGCCCGCCGTCAGCGCGGTCGTAACGCTCGATGACGATCGCGGGCAGGCTGTCGAACTCCTCGATGGAGGCTTCGAAGTCTGCGAGTCTGAGTCGACGGGCGAGGCGGGAGCCGTACTCCTCGTCGTAGATGACGGTCGCCTGCTTGCCGGGCAGTTGGGGTTTGAGGATGTGCGTGGACGGGTAGCCGCCCAGCGCCTGCGCCCAGCCGTCCCTGGTGCGCACCAGGACGATCTTGGGCTGAACCCCACCGAGGGATGACCGGCCCGATTGAGGGTCGTTCGCCAGCGGCGAGCCGATCGGGTCCTCCAACAGCGTGCGGATCTCGGCTGGGCTGAGGTTCCTGATCGAGGGGGTTTTCGGTTCGGTCGGATCATCTAGATCCCACACCTGGAGGGCGCCAGCAACGTCCCTGCCGAAGCGCGCGAGGAACGAAGGCGTGTCGTCCCGTCGCAGGCCACCTTGCGCGAGCAGGTAGTCGTACTGGTCGCCCTCGGGAAGCAACTCAGCGAACCAGTTCCGCCGTCGGCCCGCGTGGGCACGCCGCTGCGCCGGGGCGAGCGGGATCGTGACCGAGAGCACGGTGCTGTTCGTTCCGAAGGTGTCGAGCCCGTCTTGGGTCGGGGTGAAGTCGAAGGCGCGGGCCTCGCCGGTGAGCGTCCCGATGACCGTGCCGTACAACTCAATCGCGAGGCGCATCGTCCTCCTCCCAGGTCGCGGTGAACTCCAGCCCGATGATCCGCGCGATGCTCAGCAGCCGTCGGACATAGATCGTCGCTTTGCCGGATTCAATCTCACTGATCGTGCTCTGTGGGACGTCGAGTTCGGCTGCGAGTTCGCTCTGGGACAACCCGTGCGCTAGCCGGGCTTGCTGCACCGCCAGCCCGAAGTCTCCGGGCGACCGTAGCCGTGCTGTGTGCTTCGCCATCGCGACTCCTTCGTATCGTGATTTTACGATACAGCATCAATATCGGAAAATGGCGATAGTGGTGGGATATCGGAATATTCAGATACGGCAACGCGGACGACGGTCAGGGACGCCGGAGTCAGCGCGGGTAGATGAAGAAGCCTTGCCCGGTCTTGCGGCCCAGCCAACCGGCGCGGACGTACTTGCGCAGCAGTGGGTGCGCTCGGTATTTCGAGTCGCCGGTCTCGGACTGCAGCACTTCCATGATCGCCAGCACCACGTCCAGGCCGATCAGGTCACCCAGGGCCAGCGGGCCCATCGGGTGGTTGGCGCCGAGCTTCATCGCGGTGTCGATGTCTTCTGCTGAGGCCGTCCCGGCAGCCAGCACCTCGACCGCCTCGTTGATCATTGGCACCAGAATGCGGTTCACCACGAAGCCGGCGGCCTCCTGCACCTCGACTGGGGTCTTGCCCAGAGTCAGGGCCAGCTCCTTGGTGCGGGTCACCAGTTCTGGCGGAGTCTGGGCACCGGCGATCACCTCGACCAGCTGCATCACCGGTGCGGGGTTGAAGAAGTGCATCCCGATCACCGGGTGGCTGAGGCCGCGGCCGAGTTCGGTCACCGACAGCGAGGAGGTGTTGGATGCCAGGATGGTTTCGGGGCCGCAGAGCTGGTCAAGCTGCTCGAAGATCGGACGCTTGGCATCCAGGTTTTCATAAATCGCCTCGACCACCAGTTCGCAGTCGGCCAGGTCGGCCACGGTGGCCGTGCCCAGCCGGTCCAGAATCGTCTCTGCCCCGTCCTGCTCCAACCGGCCCTTGGCCACCTGGCGAGCCAGGCCAGCAGCGATGCGGGCCCGTCCGCCCTCAGCCAGTTCGGGCGTGGCATCGGCCAGCAACACCGAGAACCCGTCGGTGCGGGCGAACACCTCGGCGATGCCGGCCCCCATCGTCCCGGCGCCTATGACTCCTACCAACATCTGAGTTCCTCCTTACGGTCTGACTACTGGTCTTGGAACGGGGCCGGACGGCGCTTCTCGACGAAAGCCCCCATCGCTTCGCGCTGGTCGGCCGATTCGAAGCAGGACGCGAACTCGGACACCTCGATCGCGATCGCGTCGTCCAGGTCAAGGTGGGCGCCGTCGGCAAGGGCGCGTTTGGTCGCGCGGACGGCGATCGGTGCCTGCCTGGCGATCTCGCCGGCTAAGCCCAGCGCAGCCTCCAGCAACTCCTCTGGGGAGTAGACCGCGTTCACCAGGCCGACGGCCAAGGCCCGGGTGGCATCAACTTTCCGTCCGGTGTAGAGCATCTCTTTGGCGATGCCGGGACCCACCAGCCGAGCCAGTCGCTGGGTGCCGCCGAAGCCGGCGGTGACGCCCAGGCCAACCTCGGGCTGGGCGAAGACCGCCTTCTGGGAAGCGAGTCGAAGGTCGCAAGCCAGCGCCAGTTCGCAGCCACCGCCAAGGGCGAAGCCGTTGACTGCGGCCACTGAGGGCATCGGCAGTGTCTCCAGCTTGCGGAAGACGCCGTTGCCGAGCTCGCTGAAGGCCTTGGCTTCGGGCCGGGTCATCGTAGACATTGCGGCCACGTCGGCCCCGGCGACGAAGGCCCGGCCCGCCCCGGTGATCACCAGGCAGCGTGCCTGGTCGGCAACGGCCTGGTCGAGAGCTGAGGAGAGTTGTTCCAGCACCTCGGCGTTCAGCGCATTGAGGGCGTGCTCGCGGGTGATGGTGACCACGGCGATGTGGTCATCGAACTTGTAGCCGATGTCGTCCATATTTGTCTCCTTGGTCAGCGGGTCGGGTTTTCGATCATGCCCGCAGTCCGAACTCTGCCAGCCGGGGCGTCGTCGGCACCGGCTTGGGTGGCGGGGCTTCAGGCCGCCGGTGGCTTGGGGGGCAGCAGTACTGCCTCGCCGGTGACCACGACGGTGCCGTCGGCCTTGGTGGCGCCGCACTCGAAGCGGACCCGACCCTTCTCCAGCTTCTCGGCCACAGTGACGGTGGCGCAGACGGTCTCGCCGAGCATGACCGGAGCTAGGAATGCCAGCGACTGGGACAAATAGATCGCCCCTGGGCCCGGTAGCTGGGTACCGAAGACGGTCGAGAACAGGCTGCCGGTGAGCATGCCGTGGGCGATGCGGCCGCCGAACCTGGTTTGTTCGGCGTAGCGCTGGTTCACATGCGCTGGATTGAAGTCGCCGATGATGCCAGCGAAGCCGTAGACATCGGATTCGGAGATGGTCTTCTCGAACGATGCGCTGTCGCCGACGCGCATTTCGTCGTAGTACATGGCAGGCCCCTTCGCCTCATCGAATATGACACCCGTGTCATGTCGAATGATAGGGCTGGCCCAGGAGGGGCTGTCAAGGACTTCACGGGCGCCGGCGGGGCCAGGAGGCATTGTCCAGGGTTGCGACAGCGGTGTCGTCAAGGGTGGTCAGGTCGCGGCAGAGGTGTTTCGGCCAAATTCCTTGTCATAGATGACAACCACGTCATATAGTCGTGCCACCCTCGGCAGGGTGCAAGAAGGCCTCCCCAGGGATGGGCACGGGCCCTGGAAGGCCCCAGCCGCGCAATGTCATCACTGTCAGGTAAGGCCTCCAACGAAGGAGAGTCACGTGGAGATACTCCAGAACAACGTCGGGATTCTGGGCTACGGCCTTTACCTGCCCGAGCACTACCTGACGGCCAGGGACATCTCGGACGCCACCGGAGGCGTCTGGTCCGAACAAGCGGTAATCGACAAGCTCGGCATCATCCGTAAGCCCGTCCCTGGCCCCGGCGACGGCACTCAGGAAATGGGTGCCCGGGCGGCCCTGGACGCGTTGGAGCGAACCGGCCTCGACCCGGCCGAGATCGACGTCATCTTGTGCGTGGGCGAGGAATGGAAGGAGTACGGCCTGACCACCTCGGCGCTCTACATCCAGGATCGAATCGGGGCCACCAACGCGTGGGGCATAGACATCGCCAACCGCTGCTGCACCACCTTGACCGCGCTGAAGATGGCCAAAGACATGCTGTTGGCCGACGACGACATCGACACCATCTTGGTGGCCGGCGGCTACCGCAATGGCGACTTTGTCGACTACACCGATTCGACGGTGTCGATGATGTTCAATCTGGGCGCCGGTGGCGGGGCCTTCATCGTCCGCAAGGGTATGGATTCCAACCTGATCCTGGGCAGCCACATCATCGCTGACGGCTCCCTGGTGCACACCGCCGGGGTGCAAATCGGCGGCATCAACGAACCGTCCACGCCCGAAAATGTTGAAGAGGGCTACCGCTCGTTGCGGCTGATGGATCCGGTAACGATGAAGGACAAGCTGAATCAGACCAGCCTGCCCAACTGGTACACCTGCATTGACGAGAGCCTGCGCAAGAGCGGCGGGCTCACCCGCGACGACATCGACTACCTCGCGATCCTGCACTTCAAGCGCAGTCAGCACCTAGCGATGCTCGCCGATCTGGGGCTCACCGAAGACCAGACGACCTACTTGGAGAACTACGGCCATCTCGGCCAGGTCGACCAAATGCTCTCCCTCCACCTCGGCCTAGAGGCCGGCAAGATCACCGATGGCTCGTTAGTGACCCTGATTGCAGCCGGCATCGGCTACGTCTGGGCCTCCACCTGCATCCGGTGGGGAAAGGCCAACTGACATGTTCGACTACCGCTCCAAGTTGATCAGCGTTGATCAAGCCCTGGCCCTGATCAACGACGGAGACAACATCACCGTCGGACTGGGTGCAAATGAGCCGCCAGCTTTACTGGGCAGCCTGCACCAGATCGCCGACCGGGTGCGCGATGTCACGATCACCAACTGCCTGGCGACCGTGCCGGGGGAGTACCTCTCGGTAGAGAACGTCACCAAAGCGTTCTGGATCGATAGCTGGTTCTCCACCCCGCAACTGCGAGCCCTTTCGGGCACCGGACGGGTCAGCTACATCCCTAACCATCTGCACCTGGCTGGCACCCGGCGGAACTTCCACAAGCGGGCCAACATCATGATCTCGCTGGCCTCAACACCGGAAGCCAGCGGACGCACCCGCTTCGCCTGTGGCAACACCTACGAGGAGAAGATCGCCAGCCAGGCCGATCTGCGAATCCTGGAGATCAGCCCGAACGCACCGCATTCCTTCGGGCAGAACTACCTCGACTGGGATCAGATCGACTACGTCATCGAATCGCAGGGTTACCCCGGCACGATCCCGGCCGCCAAGCCCAACGAAAAGGATCTGGCCATCGGACGCGCCATCGCCGATCTGGTTGAGGACGGCGACTGTGTGCAGGTCGGCATCGGGGGCATCCCGAACGCGGTGTGCAGCTACCTGTACGAAAAGCGCGACCTGGGCATTCACACCGAGATGATGACCACCGGGATCATGGACCTAATGAAGGCCGGGGTGATCACCGGAGCCCGCAAGCAGGCCGATGTGGGCAAGACGGTTTTCGCCTTCGCGCTGGGCAGCCAGGAGATGTATCAGTTCATCGATAAGAACCCCGACTGCTTCACCGGGCGCGGCGAAGAGGTCAACAACCCGTGGGTGATCGCCCGCAACGACAACCAGGTGAGCATCAACACCACCGTCGAGGTGGATCTGACCGGCCAATGCTGCTCCGAGAGCATCGGCACGCTGCAAATCTCAGGCACTGGTGGGCAATCCGATACCGCCACCGGCGCCCAGCGGTCGAAGAACGGGCGCTCGATCATCGCCTTGTACAGCACCTTGGAGAAGGTCAACAAAGAGACCGGCGAGCTGGAGACGATCTCCAAGATCGTGCCGACGCTGCGTCCGGGTGCTGCGGTTTCGCTGTCGCGCAATGACGTCGATTGGGTGGTCACCGAGTACGGCGCGGTCAACCTGCGCGGCACCAGCATCCGCGAGCGGGTGGAGCGGCTGATTTCGATCGCCCATCCCTCGATGCGTGATCAGCTGTACGCCGACGCGGTGAGGTGCGGCTACCTTCCAGTCGCAGCATCGGTGCCGCGACTGGCGGCGGGGGTGTAGGCAATGGCCACCTTTGACTTCGAGGGCATCCAGCTCAACTACGAGGACCACGGCAGTGGGGCGCCGCTGCTGATCCTCAACGGCATCTTCATGTCCTGCGCCTCCTGGGCAGGCTTCGTCGCCACCTTCAGCGAGCACAACCGGCTGTTGCTGTTGGACCTGGTCGATCAAGGTGCCAGCGCCAAGGCCGACCATGAATACACCCAAGAGCTCCAGGAGCGGGCAGTGCTGGCCTTTCTCGACCACCTTGGTTTGAGTCAGGCGAGCATCTGCGGGGTCAGCTACGGCGGCGAGGTGGCGATTCGCGTCGCGTCCCGTCACCCCGGCCGGGTGGCGAAGTTGGTGCTGGCCAACACCACTGCCTACACCTCGCGCTGGCTTCGCGACATCGGCCACTCGTGGGAACAGGCGATGAATACCCACGACGGGCATGTGTTCTTCGCGACCTGCATTCCGATCGTGTACTCCCCAGGGTTCTACGAGGCCAACTACGACTGGCTGTCGGCCCGCGAAGACATGTTCGTTGAGCACTTCACCGCTGCGGTCTATGACGCCTTCGCCCGGCTGACCCGCAGCGCCGAGACCCACGACGAGCGGGCCCAGCTGGCCCAGATCACGGCACCGACTCTGGTGATCTCGGCTGAGTTCGATTACGTCACTCCGTTGCCCAATCAGCGCGAACTCGTCGCCGGGATCCCGGCCGCAGCGCACGCCGTCATCCAGGACGCGGGGCATGCGGCGATGTATGAGAAGCCGAGCGAGTTTGCCTCCTTGGTTCTTGGCTTCGTGAACACCGACACCGCTTCGATCGCCATTTCCTAATGCCTCACCCACGCAAGGAGTCCGCCATGACTGAGATCTACATTGTTTCCGCTTGCCGCACCGCTGTGGGTAGCTTCGGCGGCAGCCTGAAGGACGTCCCCGCAGCGGAGTTGGGTGCCACGGTGATCAAGGCTGCCCTAGAGCGAGCTGGGGTGGCTCCCGAGCAAGTGGACGAGGTCTACTTCGGCTGCGTCCTCGCCGCCGGGGCGGGGCAAAACGTGGCCCGGCAAGCCTCCATCGGGGCGGGTCTGGGTGTGGCGACTCCCGCGACAACGGTGAACATGCTGTGCGGCTCGGGAATGAAGACCGTGGTCGAAGCTGCCCGAGCGATCCTGGCCGGCGATGCCCGAATCGTGGTGGCAGGTGGCACCGAGAACATGTCGGCGGCGCCCTATCTGGTGCCGTCCCAGCGGTGGGGGGCTCGGATGGGTGCGGCGACCATGGTCGATTCCATGCTCTACGACGGCCTGACCGACGTGTTCAGCAACCAGGCGATGGGGATCACTGCGGAGAATGTGGCCGACCAGTGGGGGATCACCCGCGACCAGATGGACGCGCTGGCCCTGAACTCTCAGACCAAGGCCGCCGCAGCCATCGCGGCCGACCGCTTCGCCGACGAAATCGTGCCGGTGAAAGTGAAGGTGAAGCGCGAAGAGTTCGAGTTCGCCATCGACGAATATCCGCGGGCCACCACCGCCGAAGCGCTGGCGAAACTGCGTCCGGCCTTCACCGCTGATGGCCGCGTGACGGCCGGAAATGCCTCAGGAATCAACGACGGCGCCGCAGCCATCGTGGTTGCCAGCGCCGACGCTGTTGCCGCGTTGGGTCTGAAGCCGCTGGCCAAGTTGGTCGGGTGGGGTCAGGCCGGCGTCGACCCCTCGATCATGGGGGTTGGGCCCATCGAGGCGACCCGCAGGGCCCTGGCCAAGGCTGCCTTGTCGGTCGATCAGCTTGATCTCATCGAGGCAAATGAAGCCTTCGCCGCTCAGGCTCAGGCTGTTGGCAACGACCTGGGCTGGGATTGGGACAAAGTGAACGTCAACGGCGGGGCGATCGCGCTGGGACACCCCATCGGCGCCTCCGGTGCGCGGATCATCGTGAGCCTGCTGAACGAGCTCGCCAAACGCCCAGAGGATCGCTACGGCCTGGCCACGCTGTGCATTGGTGGCGGGATGGGCATCGCGACAGTGTTCGAAGCATGCTGACCGCCGTCCGGCCCCTTTCGGTGGGCTCTGACCAGGCATGGCTGAGCGGGTGCGGAAGGGGGTGCGGCCTAGAATCACGATCGGGATAACACCTAGCTGTGCGCGTCAACGGTGCGCGCCCGCGAGATTAGCCACCACCCGGACACCTGGCGAAAGGCCGAGGCCATGCCCACTCAGACATTCCTGAACCTCCCTGCGGAGAAGCAGTCGAGGGTCCTTGCCGCGGCAATGGACGAGTTCAGCCTTCGCAATGTCGATGAAGCAAAGCTCTCCAACATCGTCCGTTCCGCAGGTATCCCCCGTGGCAGCATCTACCAGTACTTCACCGACAAGGACGACCTTTACGTCTACGTGTTTGAGACGTTGAGGGCTGAGCGGCGCGAGTTCACCACTCCGGCCTTCGAGTACTACCTAACGAGTTCGTTCCTGACCTTCTTCGAGCACTACTACGCGCTCGATTCGGAGTTCTTGATCCGGCATTCCCAGCACATCGAACTGGGCAAGATCCTTTACGGCCATGCCAGTGGGGTGTCGGTGAGCCTGATTCGCGCGATCAAGTCTCGCTACCGGGAGACCTTCTTGGTGGCAATCGAGCGCGATCAGGCCGAGGGGCGGATCCGTCCAGATGTGGACGGAGCGGTCCTCGCCGACCTCTGCGTGCACTTCATGACCGACATCTTCATTTTCCAAAACCTGACCGAACGGATGTCGCTGGCCGATGTCCGTGAGCACCTGAAGGGCACTGTGCAACTGATCCGACGCGGGATCGAATAGCGCAGCCACAGTCGTGCCCGCACCGCAGCGGGCACCAGATTCGAAGGAGACAACCATGACTTTATTGACCGGCATTACCGCCCAGCGCATCCAGACACCACGACTGGGCGCCGCCGTTTTGGGCCGCGAGGCTGACCGTGACGACACCCCGCCGGAGCGCACCGTCGTGCTGGTGCACGGCAATGTGTCCTCGGCCCTGTTCTGGCAGGAGATCATGCTGGCGCTGCCGGCTGACCTGCGGGTGCTGGCGATCGATCTTCGCGGGTTCGGTTCCTCCGATGTGCTGCCGGTGGACGCCACCCGCGGCCTGCGCGATTACAGCGACGACATCTACGCCACCCTGACCGCGATGGGCGTTCCCACCGCGCATCTGGTGGGCTGGTCGATGGGTGGTGGCGTGGTGATGCAGTACGCCCTGGACCACCCGGTGCTCAGCCTCACTTTGCAGGCTCCCGTTTCGCCCTACGGCTTTGGTGGTAGCAGGCGGGACGGCACGCCGCTCACCGACGATGATGCTGGCTGTGGTGGCGGTGGCGCGAACCCGGATTTCGTCCAGCGGCTTCGCGATCAGGACACCTCCGCCGCTGAGCAGGCCTCACCGCGCAGCGTGTTCCGCAGCGGCTACGTCTCGGCCAGCTACACCACCGACCGTGAAGACCTATGGGTGGCCTCGATGTTGACCACTGCTACCGAGCCCGGCAACTACCCTGGCGACACCGTCGCGAGCCCGAACTGGCCAGGCTTCGGCGCTGGCACTATCGGGGTACTGAACACCATGGCACCGAAGTACTGCAACGTTTCCGGCATCGTCGCGCTGGAGCCGAAGCCGCCGATTCTGTGGGTGCACGGCGACGTGGACGCGATCGTGTCGGATGCTTCCTTCTACGACCTCAACTACCTCGGTGAGCTGGGGATCATTCCGGGCTGGCCTGGCGCGGAGATCGCACCGGCCCAGCAGATGGTCAGTCAGACTCGAGACGTCCTGGCCGCCTACTCCGCAGCAGGGGGCGAGGTCACCGAGGTCGTGTTTGAGGGCGTCGGGCACGCTCCGCACCTGGAGCGGCCAGCCGAGTTCTGCACTGCTTTACTCAAAGTGATCGGCAGTGGCCGAATCGGTTGAACAGTGGGTCTTGAGTGGCAGCGGCCGCACGCGGGTCTGGAGGCCCCCCCGGTGTACCTTCCAGTCCCGCGTGCGGCTCTACCGATGGCCCAGGGCGAGCCTCATTGCTCGTCCTGGGTCACGCTCATGCCCGGCCTGCGGCGGCAAGCGGTTGCCGGGATGGCACCCGCGCCGTCCGAAGCCGCACCAGGACAGCGGCGGCGATCACAATGGCGGCCGCAACCGCAGCCGCCGCCCCGGTCAAGGCTGAAGCGGGTTCGCCCGTAAAGCGGCCAACCGCGATCCAGCCCAATCCCCACGCCATCGCTGCGGCGATGGTGAGGCGTCCCCCCATCGTGCGTGCCAGCAGGATGCCCAGTACGGCGCCGAGAGCGAGTACCGCCGGTGCCCAAGGCTCCGCATTCGACCCGACCGCTGGTAGGCCGGAGGCCACCAGTGCTGCGGTGACGTTGGCGAGGGTGGCGACACTGGTCCAACCCAGGTAGAGGCCGAAGGTGCCGTCCAGCAGGACGGCTTCTGCTCGGCTCGCGGCTGGTTTACTGGCCAGTAATCGAGCGATGATGCCGAGGGTGAACACCAGGGCGAAAATGATCACGACGCTCGCCCAGATCCAACCGGCCTGCACCACCATCAGCCAGGCGCCGTTCAGCACCATCGAGAGCGCCGCCAGCGCCGCCACTGCGTCGGTCCTCGCCGAATGCCGGGAGAACGGCAACACCTGCCAGATGGTGAAGCTGAACAGGCCCAGGTAGATGAGCGACCAGATCGAGAAGGCCGGTGTTGCGGGCGCGAGCAGGGTGGCATTGGCGGCAAGACTTCCGCCGATGCTGCTTTCCACCGGCGTGCCCAGCAGCCCGAATCCGTACAAGGTGCCGATCAGCATCACCACGGCACTGCCTACTACCAGCCATCGACGCGGATCTCGCGACATGATTGCCCCCCTAGCATTTGACAAAAGCATCGCAAGGGAGTGGCGGCTTGCCAAGTCGTGAGCGCCAAACATTAGACAGAATACGTAGCTGGCCGCCCAGGGTGAGGGTAGGGGGCATAGCATTACCCCGTCATGTTCACGATCAAAAGAGCGGCCGCGCTGACCGGCGTCCCTGAGCACACGCTTCGGGCCTGGGAGCGTCGCTATGGCCTTGTGGAACCCACCCGCACTGACGCGGGATACCGGCAGTACAGCCGAGACCAACTGACCCAAATTCAGCGCATGCGTGAACTCATCGAAGCCGGCTGGTCGACCAGGGCGGCGGCAGCCGAGGTCGCCCGCCGCCAGCAGGTGGGCGGGGTCGATGACCCCTTCGCCGAGCTGATCGCCGCCGCGGTGGCGCTTGATGCCCAGCGGGTCTCGCGGGAACTGAATGCACAGTTTGCCGGTGCCGAGTTTGAGGCGGTGGTCGACCAATGGCTGCTGCCCGCACTTACCCAACTGGGCCTGGCCTGGGCCGATGGCGCGGTCTCAGTGGCCGGGGAACACCTCGTCGCCAATCAGATGATGCGGCACATCGCGGCGGTCTACGAACAAGCCAAGCCCAGCCTTGGGGGCCCTCCGGTGCTCATCGGCGCTGCAGAGGGAGTGGACCACCAGTTGGGTGTCTTTGCTTTCGCTGCGGCCTGCCGCCGTCGGGGCCTGCCCACGATCTACCTCGGCGCGAGGGTGCCGCTGGCAAGTTGGCTGGACGCGGCGCAACGCACCCATCCCCGTGCCGTGGTCACCGCCGTCCCGCGGAATCGGGATGTCGCAAAGGTGGCTCGAATGGTGCAAGAACTCGACGCTGTCGGGGTACCGATCTTCCTTGGCGGGCGCTATCAGCACCTCGTCGAGGCGCCGGCCCGCCAACTGGGCCACCGCATCGGGGCCGCCGCGGACAGCCTCGCCGAGGGCGCCCTCGCCTTAGGCGCTTAAGAGAGGTGGTAGGCGTCGCCGTAGGTCTGCCAGTCCAGCGGCGGGTCCAGGTTGAGGTTGCCTGCGGCGAGGAACACCCGTTGTGCGCCATCGATCCGGGACGTGTCGGCGTGGGCTTCCTCGGTCTTCATTACCGCGATCCGGGCGGTGAAGAAGGCCTCCAGGTAGCGGGTCTCCTCCCCGCCCTGACTGGGGCTGGACGCCTTGGCCATTGCGGCAGCGCGGATGCCACCGAAGCTTTCCGCATCGTCTCCGGGACCATGCATGACCATTGCGTCGTAGTACGCGAACTGGCCCAGTGTGCCCAGGCCGTCAGCCTTGGCTTGCTTCACCGCCGGGTCGAAGTAGACCCGATCGCGCTCGGCGTCCTGCGCCTGCTGAAACGCCGGATCAGCGGCAGCGGCCGTCCAGGCGGCCTCGAACCCGGCTCCCAACCCAGCGTGCGATGTGGTCCCATTCACCTTCTTCAGGGCCGGGAGGTATTTCGCCAGGTTGTTCGCCACTGGGTTGGTGGCTGGCGTGGCCGCCCGGTAGGCCTCGACCACCTCCAGCATGTCGCCGGTACCGGAGCAGAACCCGATGATGCCGCCGGTATAGCCGCGCCCGTCCTTGATGTCTTCGAGGTAGGAGTACTGCGCCCGCCAATCCAGGGATGAGTTCTCCGCGCTGGAGACCAGCTTCATGGCGATCTCCTTCTTCTGCGGATCGGCCAGCCCGGCGGGAGTCGCAGCGCTCGCCGACACCCTGCCCGCGCTCGGCGTAGTCGGTGCGGTGGGCGTCGTTGGGCCGATGTCAGTCCCGCACCCCGACACCCCCAACACCGCCGCGAGGACGGCCACCATCGCGTTGCGTTCGACACCCATCTCGCTACTTCCTGCTGCTTGGTCGTGGCTTTCAGGACAATAACGGTTGGGCAACTGGCCCTGTGCGAGCGCCTCGCTCGATGGGATCTGCTAGGGGTGCACCAGTCATGGTGCTAGAACGACATTAGGCGACCTGCTAGATTGACATTAGTCGCCCTGGTGGGGCTGCGTCGGTCTGAGGAAGGCGGTTGCCGATGGGTGCGGAGAGTTCCTACGTCCCGCGCTATGTCGACCGTGCGCTGGATCTGTTGCTGGGTGAGTTGCCTGCGGTGATGCTGACCGGGCCCCGGGGCTGCGGTAAGACCACGACCGCGCTGCGGCGGGCCACCTCGGTGATGCGGCTTGATCGCCCCGAGGAAGCGGGAGCATTCCGGGCGGCTCCGGATGCCGTCCTTGGCGCCCAGCCGACGCCAGTGCTGATCGATGAGTGGCAGGCTGTTCCTGAATCGATGGGCGCCATCAAGCGAGCGGTTGATACCGGTTCTGACGCGGGCCGATTCCTGATCACCGGCAGCGTTCGCGCCCGGCTGGACCCCGCGGGCTGGCCAGCCACCGGAAGAGTCGTGCCACTGGCGATGTCGGGGCTGACTGTTGGCGAAATCGAACGCCGCGTGGGCGCCGCCGAAGTGATTGAGCAGTTGTTCGGCGACCAGGATCCAACCGTGGTCACGCTGGAACAGGTCTTCAGCCTGATCGACTACGTCGACCATGCCCTGCGAGGTGGCTTTCCCGACGCCATTGGCCTTGGCGACTTTGCGCGCGCCGCCTGGTACGACGGCTACGCCGACCAACTCGTCCGTCACGACGTCTCCGACCTGGCCGAGGTCCGCTCCCCGTCCGGCTTGGCCGCTTTGCTGCGCGCCGTTGCGCTCAACACCGCTGGCATGCCGACGCTTGCGACTCTCGCAGAGGCCGCAGGCATTGACCACCGCACCGCCAGGACATACCTCGACCTGCTCGAAGACCTCCGGATTATCGAGCGCATTCCCGCCTGGACCACAAATCGGCTCGCCCGCATGGTCAAGACCCCGAAGTACTACCTCCTCGACTCCGGGCTCGCCGCGCACCTGGCTGGCGACACCCGGGCAGGCGTGTTGAAGAGTGGAGACCGGCTCGGGCGACTTATTGACACCTTCGTGCTGGCCCAGATTCGGCCGCTGCTCAGGTTGTCCACACCCACAGTCACCGTCCACCACCTCCGAGATGGCAACCAAACCCGCGAGATCGACCTCGTCCTCGAGTCGGCTTCCGGCCAAATCGTGGGTATCGAGATCAAGGCTGCCAATACCGTGGACGCCCGCGACGCCCGGCATCTCGCCTGGCTTCGGGACCAGATCGGGGCGGCCTTCCAGCGTGGTGTCGTTCTGCACACAGGCTCGACCACTTATCCACTCGGCGAGCGGCTTTGGGCGATGCCGATCGCCGCCCTGTGGCAGGGTCGCAGCTCCCGGGACGGCTGATCCAAGCGCTGCGCGAGTCGTCGGGCTGGGTTAGTCGCCCCGGGAGAGCTACCAACACTTCTCAGTTGAACTACGCAGCGTTTTCTTGGGGACCGTTCATTATCCGTTTAGGCACGACAGGTACGCTAGCGCCGGTTCCACTGGGGGTGGATAAGGGCCTGCCGTTGGCAGGATGATCCTTCGGGAGGGATTGATGAGCGAGGACACGCCAAAGGCGCACCGCAGGAAGCTGTCGGTCGGTTTCCTGCTGGTAGGCGCTTTTTCGCTGGTGCTCGCCGGTTGCGCCAAATCGCTGCCGACCACCTACGGCACCCAGCCGAGCCCAGAACCGTCCCTGACCTTGCCCTCCCTGCCGCCGACCACTCCGACCCCGACGGCGCCCACCACTCCGGCGAAGCCTGCTGGGCCTTTTGATTCGCTCAGTGCGGCGGCGAAGAAGGAGTTCAAGGGCTGCCTGACCAAATCGCTTGGCCCCGGTTCTGGCGGCAAATGCGCCAAGCTGGTGGTGAAGAAGCTCAAGGCGGCTGGCTTCTACCCGTGGCGTGCCGCCTCCTACCTCAGCTCCACCGGCGCCAACGCGCTCCTGAACTATCAGCGCTCCCGCGGGCTGAGGGCCAACGCCATCACCACCACCGAAACCTGGGTGGCGCTGGCCACCAAAGCGCCTTCGGTACCCACTGAACTGCCAAAGAAGTGCACCACCACCAAAGGCGTGATCCTGTGTGTCGACCAGGCACACCGCAAGCTGTTCTGGATCAAGAACGGCAAGGTCGTCAAGACTTTCAAGGTTCGGCTGGGCGGCTGGAACAGCGACGCCAAGACGAAGAAGTGGAAGGTCTTCGCGACCGCTAACGGCACCTGGAAGGTGTTCGACAAGCAGGTCAGCCCCGCCTCGGAAAACTACGGCTCCGGCGCCATGCCCTACAGCACCATGTTCCATCCCGATATGTACGTGCACTACTCGCCGGGCTTCCATTCAGTTGGCTACGCCTCCTCCAGCCACGGCTGTGTGAACATCGGCAAGCTCAGCCAGGCGCAGTGGATCTTCTCCCACACCCCAATCGGTGCCACGGTCTACGTCTACTCGCTCAAGGCGCCCAAGAAGGCCCCGACCACCACGCCGTCCAGCCAGCCGACAGCTGGCAGCACTGCCGCGCCGTCGGGGACGCCCACGTCCTGAACGTGGGTTGCGCGTGGCGCAGCCCGAGCTGCATGGGAGAATTCAGCCATGGCCGACACTGTGCGCTCGCTGGCCGCGACCATCACCGGCAATGACGCGCCTGGATTGTTGACTCGGCTGATGGCGGCCATCGCCGAAATCGACGCCGAAATCCTCGACCTCGAACAGACCGTCGTGCGCGGCCAGTTGAGCATTGGGATGCTGCTGGGAGTGCCACCGGCCGGCCACGACCTACTGCAGGATCGGCTGGCCGGAGCCTGCGCCCGCCTCGGGCTGACGCTCGCCTTGGCCGAAGGCATCGGCGACAACCCACCCCGGCTCAACCGTTCGGTGGTCACGATCCTGGGACGGCCGCTGCTGAGCAGCCATGTTGCAGTCACCACCCGGGTGATCGCTGAACATGATGGCAACATCGACCGCAGCCGCCGGCTTTCCAGGACCCCGCTAACCAGCCTGGAGTTCTGGGTATCGGGCGCAGACCCAGCCGTGCTGCGGCCAGCCCTGGCCCGGGCGGCTGCCACCTCCGGATTCGACGTCTCGATTTCGCCAGCTGGCCTGGCCCGGCAGGGCCGCCGCCTGATCGTGATGGACGTGGATTCGACGCTGATCCGCGACGAAGTGATCGAGCTCCTTGCCGCCCACGCCGGCTGCGAGCTTGCCGTGCGGGAAGTGACTGAGCGGGCCATGCGCGGCGAGCTCGATTTCGCCGAAAGCCTGCGGGAACGGGTGCAACTGCTGGCCGGGCTGCCGGTGAGCGTCTTCGACGACGTGCGGGCCGCCGTCCGGTTCACTCCGGGTGCGCGCACGCTGGTGGCTACCCTGCGTGATCTGGGGCTGACGATCGGGCTGGTCTCGGGTGGGTTCATCGAAGTGGTCGCCCCACTGGCTGCCGAACTCGGCATCACTCGCGTCCACGCCAATGCCCTTGAGGTGGCCGACGGGCGGCTCACCGGACGGGTTGCTGGCGAGATCGTCGATCGGGCGGCGAAAGCCACCAAACTGCGCGAATGGGCTGGCGAGGAGCAGTTGCCAATGTCGCGCACCATCGCCATCGGTGATGGTGCCAACGATCTGGACATGCTCGCCGCCGCCGGGCTGGGCATCGCTTTCAACGCCAAACCAACCGTGCGGGCTTCGGCCGACACCGCGCTCAACCTGCCCTATTTGGATGCGGTGCTGTTCCTGTTGGGCCTGTCTCGCGAAGAGGTCGAGGACGCTGCGGCGGCCCGCGACAAGCTTGATCTGAGCGCCCGGTGAATCCCGTTTGGCGACAGCGGCTGCGCGACGCCGGCGTGCTGGGTGGCGTGGCGGTGCAGCTCCTGCTGGTGTTTCTGGGCGTCGACTTCGCGGTGGAGTTCGACGAAGACGAACCAGACACCATGATCTTCGCCTGGTGCCTGGTGGCAACGGTGTATGCCGCAGTGATGATCATTTCGCTCAGCTTCGCTGCTCGAACCTCGGCCGCCGCCAAGGAGTATCGGCCCTCCAAGCTGCAAGCCAATGCGGTGGTGCGCGTAACGGCCCTGACGTCCTCGCTGGTAGCGGGGCTCATGGGCGTTTCGGCGGCGTTCCTGGTGGTGGTGTTGCGCGATGATCCCACCGACGGCTGGTGGTACAAGGGCCTGGGAGTATGGGCAATGGTGTTGGCCTGGGGCGTGGTGCACTGGGGCTTTGCGCAGTGGTACTTCGCTCGCTATTACGCCACCGCGAACCCGCCGATGGAGTTTCCCGGGACGGCCACGCCGCATCTGGTCGACTTTGTCTACTTCTCCTACACCGTCGGCACCACCTTCGCTGCCTCCGACGTGAGCGTGCTGAGTCGGGACGTGCGTTGGCGGGTCACCTTGCATGGGGTGGTTGCTTTCTTCTTCAACAGCGCCATCGTAGTGCTGGCGCTGAGCACGCTGACCGGCTCCTGAAGTAGCCGGACGTCGGGCCAATCCCTACTATTCAGGGGCTGCGGGGGGCGTGCTTGGTTGTATCCAAACTGCGACGCAGCGGCGACAACTCTGCGATAGCGGCTCGTTAGTTTGGATGACATGAAGAATGCAACACCGGCTCGCTTGGTCGGCCGACTGCGTTGGCTGAATGTGCCGCTGGCGCTTGGCCTGGCCGCTTTGCTGATGCTGAGCGGTTGCAGCGTGGACGTGATCGCCCCCGGCCAGGGCGCTACACCTGGTCCGACCGACACCCAGCAGGCCCTGGCTGAGCCGACCGAAAGCGCTGAGCCCATCGAATCGGTCGAACCGATGAGCTCGGACCCAGCCTCACCATCGCCGAGTGTGAAGAAGCCGACCGGTCCCAACGCCAAGGCCTACCGCTCCTACTACGCCGGTGAGGTTGATGTCACCACCGGCTGCCCGGACGGGGAGATCGTCATCGATCAGTCGATGCGAACCACGGTGATCACCGAGGCCTGCGAGAAGGTCACGGTCACCGCTCCCTTCAGCAATGTGCTGGCCCAACGGGTCGGCAAGTTGGTGGTGACCTATACCGGCAGCCACAGCTATTTCCTGGTCACCGAGCTGGGCTCGGCCACCATCGAAGCCCCCTTCGACCATCTGTATTGGGACAAGGGGAATCCCAGAGTCAAGGTCTCTGGTCTGAACACCGTCGCAAAACGTAACCCAGTAAAGGAACAGCAATGAGCCAGTACCCCTACGACGCACCGACCGCCGTCCCCACCGCCTACCCCTATCAGGCGACGCCGACCGCGCCCCGCACCAATGGCATGGCGATAGCCTCTCTGGTCTTCGCGCTTCTTGGGTTCACCGTTGTCCCGGTGATCCTTGGCCATCTGGCCCTGAACTCGATCAAGAAGACGGGCGAGGGCGGCTCGGCGCTGGCAGTGATCGGGCTGGTGCTGGGCTATCTCCAGATTGCCCTGGTAGTCGTCTTCATGGCCCTTGGCTTTGCCGGGGCCTTTGATGCCTGACGCACACCACGAGGGCGATGCTGGCGGGCCGCCTCGGTTTCCGAGGCGGCCTCCGGCGTTAGGGCTGGCGCTGCCTGGTCTGCTACTTGCCCTCGTCCTCACTGGCTGCTCGGTCGAGATGGTTCGACCGGGCAGTGCCTCCTCGGCTCCGCAGGCTGGCGGGGAGGAGTCGGCGGGCGCGAATCAGGCCGACCAATCAGCCGATCCCGACGTCACCGAATCTGAAGACCCACTGCAGTACGCGCGGCGCTCCTACTATGCCGACAAGATCACTGCCACCCTCGATTGCGCGAATGGCGAGGTGGTGGTGGACAAAAGCGACCAGACCGTCCGAATCACCCGCGACTGTGCCAAAGTCATCATTCGTGCCGAATACACCGACCTGCTGGCAGAGCATGTCGATAGCTTGCTGGTCGAGGAAGCCGGTGAGTTCAGCTATGTGCTCCTGCGTAGTGCCGACACTGTGGTGGTGGCGGCCGAAGGGACCGACGTTTGGTGGGATGAGGGCAATCCAACGGTAGACGTCGCCGGATTCGGCTCGGCGGCCAACCCAAATCCGGTCAAGGAATGACCGTTATTCAGCAGCGTGCAGGAGGTTTCAATGGCTGACCCGATCAAGGTGCTCCTGGTCGACGACGAGGTGGCTATCACCTCGTCGTTGGCCCCCTTCTTGGAGCGCTCCGGTTTTGAAGTTCGGGTTGCCGTCGATGGCGTGGCGGCCCTGGCCGCGGCGGCGTCGTGGCGTCCGACGATCATCGTCTGCGACGTGTTGATGCCCCGGTTGGATGGACGCGAAGTGGTGCGGGAGTTGCGCCAGCAGGGCGACTGGACGCCGTTGATCCTGCTGACCAAGGTGGACGCCACCAGCGAGCGCTCCGCAGCCCTGGATGAGGGCGCTGATGACTACTTGAGTAAGCCGTTCGACCCCGATGAGTTGGTCTCGCGCATTCGGGCGGTGCTGCGCCGTGCCGTGCCCGGCACGCCACCGCTGAGCGCGGCCGACCGGCTGGTGGCCGGCGATCTGCTCTACGACCGGCGCTCGCGGCGGGTTTGGCTGGCAGGCCGTGAGTTGGCGCTCACCCCAAGGGCGATGCTGCTGCTGGAATACCTGATGGGTCGCCCCGGCGAGGTGCACAGCCGCGATCGGCTGCTCTCCACACTGTGGGGTTACGACTTCCCGGCCAGCACCCGTGCGGTCGATCATCGGGTCGCTGAGCTGCGCCGAGTACTGGGCGATGACGCTGGCCAGCCCCGCTTCATCGAGACCGTCCAAACGTTGGGCTATCGCTTCGTGTCAAAGGTGGCTCGCGGATGAAGAAGGCGCTGCGGGTCGTGGCGGTTGGGTTCCCGGTGGTCCTGGGGGTGATCGCGGCGGTGGCGGTGTTCTTGCTGCTTCCGGGCGTGCAGGTGCGGGTGACCACCGCGCCGGCGGTGTTGGCTCTCGGCACCGGTGCGGCCCTCTCGGCGCTCGTCGGGGGCTGGATCCTCGCCCGCCAACTGGCCGAGCGAAAGCGACGGGAGTTGCTCGATTCAGGGGCGGCCCAAGCCAGGGCCGAACACCAGGCGTTTCTGGCCCGTCTCGATCATGAGATGAAGAACCCGTTGACCGCGATCCGGGCTGCGCTGGCGGCTCACGGCACCGAGTCTTCGACGCATCTGCAGGTGGCCGACTCCCAGGTGGCTCGATTGGGCAGCCTGGTCGGTGACCTGCGCAAACTGTCGGATCTGCAGTCGCGTCCGCTGGAGGTGGAGCCAGTCGACCTCGGCCAAACCGTCGGCGAGGCCGTCCTGGCGGTGCAGACCTATTTGCTGCAGCTGGGTAGCGAGCGGCATTTTGCGGTGCACTTCCCGACCGCGCCTTGGCGGATCGCGCCAGTGCCTGGCGACTCGGATCTGCTCTACCTGGCGGTGTTCAACCTGCTGGCCAACGCCGCCAAGTTCACCCAGGACGGGGACTCAGTTGAGGTGCGAGCAGGTGAAGCTGACGGCATGGTCTGGCTGGAAGTGGCCGACACCGGCCTAGGGATTCCAGAAGCCGATCTGCCGCAGGTCTGGGACGAGCTGGCTCGCGCTACCAACGCCCGCGGTATTGCCGGCACCGGTCTTGGGCTGCCGCTGGTGAAGGTGGTCGTGGAACGCCACGGCGGCAAGGTGGGTCTGCGTTCGCGAGAGGGGGAGGGCACCAGCGTCCGCATTCAGTTGCCGGCCGCCCGCCCGCCCGCCAGGGCTCCGCAGGTCGTGAGTTGAGTAGCCAAAGCACTGCAGTATCTATTCGTTAGGTGGGTAAATGAAGCAGATAGTCGTCGCAATCGGCCTTGTGGTTAGCCTTGCGTTCTTTGCGGGCTGCAGCGTCGAGGCGGTCGGTCCGGGCAGTCCGAGCTCAGCAGGGACGCCGTCCAGCGAACCGACTGAGAGCCCCTCGACTGCCGCGTCGGAGACGACGACAGCGACGAGCACCGGCACCGACGGCGACAGCTCGACGCGGCGTTCGGCCTATGCCGACGATGTGGACGTGACCCTGAGTTGCCCGACCGGTGAGTTGGTGTTGGAAAAGACCATGACGACCACCCGGATCACTCAGGACTGCAACAAGGTCACCGTGCGGGGTTCGCTCACGGTGGTGTTGGCGGAGCGCGTCGGTACCCTCATCGTCGAGGCGGACGCGAGCAGCTCGCTGGTTCTGGTGCGCAGTGCCGATTCGGTATTGGTGGCTGGCGCGCTGGCGGATGTCTATTGGGACAAGGGCATGCCGGGGAAGGTTGAGGTCACCGGGTCGCTGGCCAGCGCCAACCCCAACCCGACACCGGAGGGCTGATCGTGCTCGGCGGTGGTGATCGGCGGTGTATCGAGACTGCGACGTCGCCGCGACAGCGCTGCGATACCGGCGGGCTAGGTTGAGGTTGTTGGGCCGATCAGCCTGTCGCTCCCCGGTGCTATGGTTCGGCGGGCAATAGGCGGAAAGGCCCCCAATCGGCTTGCCGAGGCCCGCCTCGGCATTCCCTGCTCAACTCGACGTTTGACTCAGTTTCAGGAAAGGAAACGAAAATGAAAGAACCACTGACTCGCTCCGGCAGCGACAAGATGCTCACCGGCGTCTGCGGCGGCCTGGCCCGCTCCCTGGGCATGAACGCCACCCTGGTGCGCATCCTGGTTGTGGTCCTGAGCTTCTTCATCGGCCTGCCGGTGATCGCCTACATCGTGATGTGGCTGATGCTCCCGCTGGACGCCGACGGCCCCACCGGTCTGGAAGAACTGCAGGGCGGCAAGAAGTCCTGATCTAGGACGGCTTCGAAAAGCCGGGTGGTGCTGGTGGCGGCCAGTACCACCCGGCTTTTTCGTCCCCTGGCACTGGGGGCGAATCGCAGCCGAGGCCCCTCCGGCCGCGCTGCTCCGGCTCAAGGACTCTTCATGGCTGCTTCACGCAAGCTTCATGGAGGCGGCCTTCGATGGTGGCAAGCAGAGTTGCAGCCACCTGAGAGGTCAAGATGTCCATCGCCCAAACCGACCGGCAACGTCGCCCGAGTCGAGCAATCCAGCGGTTGAGGACCATTCGCCGCACCACCTTGGCCCGTCGGGTCACCCAGCTCGGCTTCGCGATCTTCATCGTCGCGGCCGCCGCCCGGCACCAGTTCGAGAGCGAAACCGGGACGGCATCGGTCGACGCACTTTGCCCCTTCGGCGCCGTCGAAACCCTGATCACCTGGGCCACCACCGGCACGCTGATCGCCAAGGTGCACCCCTCCAACCTCATTCTCGGGGTGGCGGTGCTGGTGGCCGCACTGCTGGTGGGCAACGCCTTCTGCGGCTGGATCTGCCCGATGGGCACCGTCCAGGACGGGCTCGCCTGGGTCGCCAAGAAACTGCACCTGCCGCAATGGCAGCCCGGGCCGCGCACCGATCGGGTGCTGCGCTGGGGCCGGTTCGTGGTGCTGGGCCTGGTGATGTGGATGAGTTATGTCACCGGACGGCTGTGGTTCGCCGACTACGACCCCTACTTCACGCTCTTCTCCCTGCACTGGCTGAACCCCTGGACTGAAGCCCTGATCGTTTCGGTGGCGATCACCACGGCGATTCTGGTGGCCTCGCTGTTCGTCGAGCGGCTCTGGTGCCGCTATCTGTGCCCGCTGGGGGCGGTGTTCGCGGTGCTGGGTCGCTTCAGCTTTCTGCGGATTCGCCGGGACGCGGCCACCTGCACCGACTGCGACTTGTGTGACCGTCCCTGCCCAGTTGGGATTACGGTCTCGAAGGCCGACCCGGTGGTGAATGCCGACTGCATCGGCTGCCTGGATTGCGTGACCACCTGTCCGGTGCGAGGTGCGCTGACCATCAGCCCGCCCGGAGGTCTACCGCAGCTGCTGATCAGCGGCAAAAAGGTTGAGGCCGAAGAGCCGGCGATGAGTGGAAAGGCTGAACGATGAAGATCCGTTGGTTGCTGCCAGTGGTGTGGTTGGTGGTGCTCTTCGGCACCATCGGGGCCTCCCAAGCTGCCGGCTGGTGGGAGGTCAGCGGCCGCGAGGACGTGGTCGCTGGCACCCTCACCGTGGATGACTTGAAAGGCTGGATGAGCGTCCAACAGGCCGCAGATGGGCTGGGGGTGCCGGTCGAGGTAGTGATTGATGCCATCGGCGGCGCACCAGGAGCGGTGCAACCTGAGAACGTCTTCAAGGACGTCGAGGTGGCAGTGCCCGGCTTCAGCCTGGATGACCTGAGGGAGATTCTGCGGGTGCGGCTTAGCCCCACGCCGGCGGCCTCGCCCAGTGGTAGCCCGACGCCCTCGGCCAGCCCGTCGGTGGCGGTGCCGAGTGCTACCGCCACCCACGTGCCGCAGCCGACCGGCACCGGTGCTGGCGAGTCTTCGGTCACCGGCCAGCAGACCCTGCGCCAGGTGGCCCAGGCTGCCGGTCTCGACCTGGCCGCGCTGATCGCCGAAGCCGGGCTGCCAGCGGACGTGAACCCCGACGTAGCGCTGCGGACGCTACGCGATACCGTCCCCGGATTCGAGATGCAACAAGTGCGCGATGCGGTCGACCGGCTGAGCTGAGCCCCTCAGCCGCGCTGCCCGGCGGTCACTGGTTCGGCGACCGGCTCCAAAGCCTGGTTGGCGGCCAGGACCTCCTGGTAGGCGCGGTGGCCGGTGTAGAGCTCATCGGTCAGCGGGTTCAAACGGTCGCGGACGATGACGTAGCCCTGGTAGGCCAGAACGGCGACGTTGGCGGCCAGTGAGATCGCGGAAACGGTGAACAGAGCCACTGGGCTGTGGGAGGTATCGACCGCGAACGCTGAGCCGGTGACGAAGCCAGGAACGGCCATGGTGAACATCATCCACAGCGCCAAGGTGGCGGCGCGATGTTGCAGCCAGGCGCCCTTCTTGATGAAGAAGGCCGGAATGGTGCAGCTGATCAGCAGGGCGGCGCCGGCGTAGAAGGAGTGATCACCAACGCAGTTGTAGACGTAGGCGAAGTTCCACAGGTCGTAGGCAATAACCCAGAACCACAGCATGTCGGGCCAGATCATGTCTTTGCTGGGATCGCGGGAGATGATGATGCCGGTCCAGCCGCAGATGGTGATCAGGTTGATCAGCCCGGCCACCCCGTTCATCCAGTTCCAGGGGCCCGACAACATGAAGACCCCATCTACCAGGCCATTGGCGTTCATCGCGCCCACCTGGAAGTCGCGGACGCAGGCCTCGGCGATGTTGATCGCCAGGATCGCCGGCGGGAACAGCAGGGCCCACTTGTGGCCCGACAGCTTCGGCCAGTACCTGATCGCCATGAAGCCCAAGGTGCCGGCCAGGGCGGAGTACACCTTCACCCAATGGAACCAGGTTCCAGTGGAGGAGCCCGGCCCGGCGGTGACCGGCCAGACGAACAGGGTCAGCAGCAGGGGCAGCAGGACGAAGAAGCCCAGCCCGACCCACTTCCAGCGGCGGGTGATCTCATTTAGGCCTATCAACGCGCCCAACACCACGAACCAGGCAACCCAGGAATACCAGGGGATCGGTTGGAACAGGAACATCTCGCCACCTCCATCGACCCGGCCCGTTGATCTGCTCTGATCAGCGCGGCCACTTCTGGGTCACTCGCTTGCTGATTCGATGTTAGAAGTGCTCGAGATAGGCGAAAATAGACAATCTGGGCGATGTGTCCAGACCGATCCTGGAGGCAAAGTGAGCAGCGCAGCCGCTGACCCGCCACGGTCGAAGACCGCCTTGGCTCTCGCGCTCAAACAGGCGCTGGCCACCACACCGTTGGCGAAGGTGACCGTCTCGGGGTTGGCGGCCGCAGCTGGGGTGAATCGGCAGACCTTCTACAGCCATTTCAGTGACGTCTACGACCTGGCGCGCTGGGTGTACACCACTGAGGTGGCCAACCACATCATGGCTCACGCCAGCTATGACCAATGGGCCGACGGCTTCAGTGAACTGCTGGGCTACATGGCCGATCATCACGACCAGGCCTACGCCGTGATCCGCTCGCTGAAGCACTCGGAGTTGGAGTCGTTCTTCTACCGGTCACTGCGGGAGATGATGCGGGTGATCGTCGCGGAGTTGGAAGGTGAGCTGAAGCTCCAGCCGGCCGATCGGGAGTTCATCATCGACCATTACACCCTGGTGGTGCTGGGTCATCTGCTGCACTGGCTGGCCACCGATATGCGCGAGAACCCGTACGTCCTGACCGAGCGGCTGGAGTTCGTCCTGCACGGTGGGGTTCGGGAGTCCCTGGAGCGTTTCGCCGCTCGACGGTGAGCGCTGACCTCAGCGCTGTTCGACAGCGTCGGTGGCGAGATCGAGATAGGCGATCGCGCCTTGAGGATCAGCCCTCGCGATGGTGAAGGCGGCGATGATCAGCGCGGTGCAGGTCTGGGCCAGCCGTTCGGCGCCGGCCTCAGAGAGCTCGGGTTGGCGGGCGTCGATGCCGCTGCGCAGGGCGGTAGCGAGCTCGGCGCGGTAATCGGCGATGACCTGTTTCACGGCGGCGTCGCCGGCCAGGGTGGAGGCGGCGGTGTTGATCAGCAGGCAGCCGTCGGCGCTGGCGGCGCCGGTGCGGCCAGCAATGGCGGCGCGCAAAGTCCTGAGGTAGTCGCCGACGGCTTCGGGGGACACCGGTGCGGTGAGCAGTGGACGCAACCGCGGGCGCACCACTTCGTCGAGATAGCTGGCTACGGCAGCATCAAACAGGCCGCGCTTGTTACCGAAGGCGTGATAGATGCTGGAGCGACACAGGCCGGTGGCGGCTTCCAGCGCGGGCATCGCAGCCTCTTCGTAGCCCTGGTTCCAGAACACCTGACGGGCAGCTCGGACTGCCTCGGTGGTGTCGAACGCCTGGGGGCGACCCATCTGTGGACCTCTCGTTTTGTGTACCGGTCGATCCAGTATATATTAGAACGGTCGGTATAAAACCATCTAGACGGGCAGGCTCATGTTGCTTCTCTCGGGGCTGGTGATCGTGGGCCTCGCCGCACTGATTCACGGCTACATCTTCTATCTGGAGTCGGTCAGCTGGACCAGTGAGCGCACCCGCGCGATCTTCGGCACCTCAGTCGAGGGGGCCGCCGCCACCCGCCAGCTGGCGTTCAACCAGGGCTTTTACAACCTCTTTCTGGCGTTGCAGGTGATCGCCGGCATCGTCGTCTTCGCTCTCGGTTCTGTCCCGGTGGGGGTGGCGCTAATCCTCGCCGGAGCTGGCTCGATGGTGCTGGCCGGGATGGTGCTGATGGCGTCGGACTCGGGCAAGGCTGGCGCAGCCCTGAAGCAACTTCTACCCCCGCTGATCGGACTCATCGTCCTTGTCATCGGCCTCTTCTGAGCCGCCAACTTCACTGCATGAAAGGCAGAGCAAATGAGCAATTCGGTAATCGAGCAACTCACTCAGCGTCGATCCGTGCGCGCGTTCACCGGCGATCCGGTGCGCGTCGATCACCTGACGGCCATCCTGAGAGCCACCCAGCAGGCGCCGAGTTCGATCAACGGCCAACAGACTTCGCTAGTGGTGATTCGTGATCCCGAGCGGATCTCGCAAGTCGCCGAGATCGCCGGTGGGCAGCCGCAGGTGGCTGGCGCCGATGTGGTGGTGGTCTTCGTGATCGACTTCAACCGCACCGCTGAAGCGGCCAAGATCGCTGGCACTCAGCAGGTAGTGGAGCGCTCGGCCGAAGGCATCGTCACCGGAGCGGTGGACGCTGGCATTGCGCTGGCAACCTTCCAGGCTGCGGCGAATGCACTGGGCTACGGCACTACCCCGATCGGTGGCATTCGGCGCAATCCGACCGCGCTGATCGAACTGCTCGGGCTGCCGGCCCGCACCTACCCGGTGGTCGCGGCCACCCTCGGCGTCCCGGATTCGGCGAAGTTGGCGCAGGTTAAGCCCCGAGTGTCGCTGGAGTCCTATGCGCTGTCGGAGCGCTACGACGAGGCGAAGGTGGCTGAGGGGGTGGCCGCCTACGACGAGGTGCTGCGCACCTGGTGGGATTCCCAGGGCCTGACCCAGATGGGCACCTACTCCCATGACACCGCCAAGACCTACTCGACGGTCTACTTCCCGACGATTGCCGCGACTCTGCGCTCCCAGGGTTTCGAGTTCGCCGACGAGGCCTGAAGCCACTAGTGGTGGCGTTGGCGGCTTCGACGGGCTCAGCCAACTCGTGAAAACGGTTCCGCCCAGGCGACTTGGCGGGTAATGTACTTGAAGAAATCTTCAAGTATGGGAGTTCTGGGGTGCCGACACCGCTGCACGAGGCCAAGGCCGAGCTGTTTCGCACGCTCGGGCATCCGGTGCGAATCCGGGTGCTTGAGCTGCTCAGCGAGCGTGAGCATGCCGTGCACGAACTGTTGGCCAAGATCGACATCGAACCCAGCGCGCTCTCCCAGCAACTCGGCGTTTTGCGCCGAGCCGGGGCAGTAAGGCAGCGCCGCGTTGGTGGCGAGGTGCTCTACAGCGTCCGGACTGAGACCGTGCCCGCACTACTCGACGCGGCCCGGGCGACCCTGTCTGAGGTACTCGCCGGGCAGACCCAACTGCAAGCCGAACTGGACGACGAAGCCGGGGCCGGCAAATGAGCCTCATCCGACTGTTGTCCATGATCACCCGCACCGGCACCATGACCGAACCGGTGGCCGATGCGCCGATCGAAACCCGCGATGGGTTCGTCCCACCAGCCTGCTTGCGCGGTAGCGTCCAGGTGCGCCATGTGGACGCCGGCTCCTGCAACGGCTGCGAAATCGAGTTGGGCGCCGCCTTCGGGCCGGTGTACGACGCCGAACGATTTGGAGCCCGACTGGTCGCCTCACCTCGCCACGCCGATGTGGTCACGGTCACCGGTGTGGTCACCCAAAACATGGTCGAACCGTTGCTCAACACCATCGATGCCACCCCAAACCCGCGAGTGATCGTCTCCATCGGTGACTGCACCCGAGGCTGTGGAGTCTTCGCCGGGTCCTACGCGGTGGCCGGCTCAGTCGACGACTTCGTTGAGGTGGACGTCCATGTGCCCGGCTGCCCACCAGCACCGGAGGCCATCATCGCTGCCCTGCGGGCGGTGACCAGACGATGAACCTGGTGGACGCCGGCCTGTACGGCCTGCTCGGTTCCGCGACGGTGGCCATCGTGATGGCCATCGTGCTCACCGGACGGGTGCGCAACGTCATCGCCGGGTTGGCGGTGCTGGCTACCGGGGTGGCCGCCGCACTGACCGGCCTGGCCACCCTGCTCGGCTACAGCGGCACCGGCTTGGCCATTCCGGTGGCCCTGCCCCTGGTCGGCGACCTGGACGCGTTGGTGCTGGCCCCTGATCGCCTGGGCGGCTTCTTCATGTTGCTGGCCGGGCTGGTGATCGCGGCCAGCGCCCTGTTCGGCATCGGCTACGCCCACGGCCCGGCCGCCTCCCGGACCGGCTGGACGGGCTTCGCCGCCTTCGCCCTCGGTGTGGTGCTGGTGCCGGCCGCCGCCGACGCGATCACCTTCTTGTTGGCCTGGGAGTTGATGGCGCTGGGCTCCACGGTCCTGCTGCTGGCTGAGCACGCCACCCGCCAAGCCGTGCGGGCCGCAACGATCTGGTACGCGGTGATGACCCACCTCTCCTTCCTGTTGCTGCTGGCTGGCTTCGGCGTGCTGATCAACGCTGCCGGTGGCACCAGTTGGGCCCGGATGGTCGGCATCGCCGAGCCGACCGCAAGCCTGGCCTTCGCGCTGCTGGTCGCCGGCTTCGCCACCAAGGCCGGCCTGGTGCCGGTGCACGTCTGGCTGCCGCGGGCCCACCCTGAAGCCCCCAGTCACGCCTCGGCCGCCATGAGTGCGGCGATGGTGAAGATGGGCATCTACGGCATCCTGCTGGTCACCCTGCGGCTGCTGCCCAACGGGCCGTCGTGGTGGGCGGTAGTGCTGGTGGCGCTGGGGGCGATCTCGGCGCTCTACGGCATCCTGCAGGCCTCGGTGCAGTCCGACCTCAAACGGCTGTTGGCCTACTCCACCACCGAAAACGTCGGGCTGATCACCACCGCGATTGGGGTCGGGCTGCTGCTGCACCAATCGGGCCAGCACGCCGCCGCGGACGTGGCGCTGATCGCCGCCCTGCTGCTGGCGCTGAGCCATGCCGCCTTCAAGACCGTCCTGTTCCTTGGGGCTGGCGCGGTGCTGCACGCCACCGGTGAACGTGACCTAGACCAACTCGGCGGGTTGGCCTCCCGGATGCCGATCACCGCTCTGACCTTCGGGGTGGGCGCGCTGGGGGCGGCGGCGCTGCCGGTCACCTCGGGCTTTGTGGCCGAATGGGTGCTGCTGCAGGCGCTCATTCACGCCGACGCCAAAACCGACCGACTGCTGGCCGTGGTGATGCCGCTGACCATGGGCGTGGTGGCCCTAACCATCGGACTTGGCCTGCTCACCTTCGTCAAAGCTGCCGGCATCGGCTTCCTGGCCCGGCCCCGCAGTCAGGCGGCCAGCGAGGCCAGTGAAGTCGGCTTCAGCATGCGGTTGGCCTTGCTCGGCTCGGCCGGGCTGACCATCGGGCTAGGGCTGATTCCCGGACCGCTCTCCCAACTACTGGCCGGTGCGGTGGGGGCCAGCGGCATCGCCACCACCGGCCTGACCGGCCTGGAACTAGGTGGGCTCGGCGTAGTGGTGCTCAACCCGCTGGCGCTCACCGCCCTGACCTTGGTGTTGCTGGCCGGGGTGCTGGTCGTGAATGGGATCGCCTCCCGGCGCCACCCGCGCCGCGAAGTCGAGCTGCCCTGGGGGTGCGGCGGCGAGCGCACCAGCCCGCGGATGGAATACAACGCCACCAGCTACTCCGAGCCGCTGGCGCGGGTGTTCGGCGGGTCCTTGCACACCCGCCGCAGCGTCGAAGTGGAGCATCCCGACGACGCGCCGCTGCTGGTATCCGGCATCGAGTTCAACCAGGAGACCGTCGACCTGGTGGAACACCGGGTCTATCTGCCTGCCGCCCGGCTGGCCGAACGCTTCGGTGATTTCGCCCGCAAGCTGCAAAACGGCAGCATTCACCGCTACGTCGGCTTCTCATTCGCAGCCCTGCTGCTCGTCTTGGTGTTGGTGACGCGATGATCGATTCAGTAGTGGTGATCGTGGTTCACCTGGTCTTCGCGCTGGCGATCACCCCGGTGCTGATCGGGGTCATGCGCACCGTCCGGGCGCGCCTGGAGGGGCGGGTTGGCGGCGGCATCGTCCAGCCGTGGCGCGATGTGATCAAGCTGTTCGCCAAGGAGCCGCTGCGAGCGCCTGGCTCCAGCCCGGTGCTCACCTGGGCCCCGCTGCTGCTGATGGCCTCCTCATTGGTGCTGTGTGCGTTGATTCCCCTAGTCAGCACGCTGCCACTGGCCGGCGTGCCCGGCGAGTTGTTCGTGGTGGTCTCGGTGCTGCTGCTTGGAACCGTGGCCTTGGCCATGCTCGGCTTGGAAGCCGGCACCGCCTTCGGCGGCATGGGATCGAGCCGGCACATGGTGTTCACCGCGCTGGTGGAGCCCACGGTGCTGCTGAGCATCTACGCCCTCAGCGTGCCGGCCGGCACCTCGGCACTGGCCGCGATCGTTCGTTCGCGCCGCGATGATCTCTCCAGCCTGCTCAACCCGGTGAGCATCTTGGCGATCGCGGCCCTGATCGTGGTCGTCATCGCTGAGACCGGACGGCTGCCAGTCGACAACCCGGCCACCCATCTGGAACTCACCATGGTGCACGAGGCGATGATCCTGGAAAGTGGCGGCCGTGACCTGGGCTGGTTGGAGTTCGGCTCCTGGCTGCGCCTGACCGCCCTGCTCGGGCTGACGGTGAATCTCGCCGTGCCGTGGGCGGTAGCTGGCGATGCCAGTTGGACCGCACTGCTGGTCGGTGTCGCTGCGACCACGGTGAAGCTGGTGGCCGCGGCGGCGCTGCTGGCCGCCGTCGAAGTGTTCCTGGCCAAGCTGCGGCTGTTCCGGGTGCCGGAGTTGCTGGCCGGCTCCTTCGTGCTGGCCTTCCTTTCCGTGTCTGCCTCCTACCTGGTGTTCTGAGGAGGTTCAATGAGTCAAGAGGTCTTCCAACAGCTAGTCGCCACGACTACCGGCGTGCTACTGCTGACCGCCATTCTGCAAGTCTGGGGACGCTCGCTCGTGCGCTCCATCGGCCTGCTCGCCGTGCAGGGGGCCGCGCTGGCCGGGCTGGCATTCACCGTCGGATTCCATGCCGGAGAGCCGCAAGCGTCCCTGGTGGCACTGATCGTGTTGGTGATGAAGTCGGTGGTGCTGCCGGCGGCCCTGCTGCGCTCAGCCAGGCTCACCGGTGAGACTCGCGAACGTCCAGCTGCGCTCAACCCGGCGGTGGAACTGATCGGGGCGGCCGGGCTGACCCTGATCGCCTACATCGTCGGCACGCCGCTGGTCGGCGACAACCCTGATCCGGCCCGCCAGGCGCTGCCGGTGGGCATCTCGCTGGTGCTGCTCGGCTTCTGGCTGTTGCTGATTCGGCGCTCGGCGATCACCCAGTTGATCGGCTTCCTGGTGCTCGACAACGGCATCGCCACGGTGTCATTCCTGGCTTCAAGCGGGCTGCCGTTGACCGTTGAACTCGGGGCCTCGCTGGACGTGTTGCTGGTGGTGCTGATCCTCGGCGTGTTCGTGGTGCGGATGCAGCGCCAGCAGGGGCACTCCGATATCACCGAGTTGAAGGAGCTGCACGACTGATGGCTGCGCTCATTTTGCTCCCACTGACCCTCCCGCTGCTGATGGCCGGGATCGGCTTCCTCTTCCCCAAGGCCTACTGGACGCTGGCGCTGCCGATCATTTCCGCAGCCGCCCTGCTGGCGGTCGGGGTCGGGCTGATCATCGCGGTGCAGGCGAGCGGCCCGGTGGTGGCCGTGCCGGGTTGGCTGCGCGTAGATGCCCTGAGCGCCTGGATGCTGGCCGTGGTGGGCGCGGTAGCAGTGGTGGCGTTGTGGGGCGGCGCTCCCGTCCGGTCGAAATCGAAGGCCAGTGTGGGTTCGTTCACCGCGCTGCTGAATCTGTTCCTCGGCGCGATGAGCTTGGCCCTGGTAGCCGACAACGTCGGGCTGATGTGGGTGGCGATCGAGTTGACCACCATCACCACCGCGTTCCTGGTGGCCTCCGGGGAGGGCCGCAATTCCCTCGAAGCAGCCTGGAAATACGTCGTGTTGGGCGCGGTCGGAGTGGCCATCGCCTTCCTCGGTGTGGCGCTGCTTTCGGCGGCCAGCGGCAGCCACAGCGAAACCGGGGTCTCCTGGACGTCCCTGATGGCGCACGCCGCCACGCTCGACCCAGCCATGACCAAACTCGCCGGGGCATTGGCCGTCCTCGGCTTTGCCACCAAAGCCGGTCTGGCGCCAATGCACTCCTGGCTACCGGACGCACACAGCCAGGCGCCAGCGCCGGTGAGCGGGCTGATGTCGGGCGTGCTGCTGAGCGTCGCCTTCTACGCGATCCTGCGGATTCAAGCCGTCACCGATGCCGCCGTCGGGCCCGAGCTGATGCGCACCCTGCTGATGACGGCCGGGCTGTTGAGTTTGGCGGTCACTGCCGGGCTGGTGCTGACTCAATCCGATTACAAGCGGCTGTTGGCCTACTCCAGCATCGAGCACATGGGGCTGCTGGCCATTGGTGCAGCCATCGGCGGGGAGTTGGCGATGGCCGCGGTGCTGCTGCACATCCTTGGCCATGGGCTGATCAAGTCGACGATGTTCGTGCTGGCCGGGCGCATCTCTGATGCCAGCGGCACCCATCGCATCGACGGGGTGCAGGGGCTGCTGCGCGTCCGTCCTGATCTGGGGGCGCCGTTCCTGCTCGGCACGGCCGGGCTACTTGGCTTCCCGCCGTTCGTCACCTTCTTCACCGAAGTGGCCATCATCGTGGCCGGCTTCACCCGCGGCTTGGGCTGGCAAATGGCGCTGGCCTGCGTGCTGTTGCTGGTGGTCTTCGCTGGCATCGCCCGGCAGGTGCTGGCGATGACGCTGGGCGCTGGGGTGCGCCAGCAGGGCCGTCCGGTGTGGTGGCGGCGCTTGCCGATCGGGTTGGCGCTACTGACCAGCGCGGTGCTGGGCTTCGCCGCTTGGCCGTTGGCTGGCACGCTGCTGGCTGCCGTAGGTGCCTTGGGAGGTGTGCGATGAGGTTGCGTCCGGTAGAAGAGTTCCGCGTCGAGCGGGATCAGTTGATCGAGACCGTCGCTGCTCAGCTGGGCCTCGGACGGCGACTGGCGTTGGTGGCTGGCACCGAAGACGGCACGGCCTGCCGGGTGGTTTACGTGTTCCTCGGTAGCGCCGGGGAGCGGGCCGAGGTGAGTCTGCGGGTGCCGCGGGATGATGCCTGGGTGCCAAGCCTGGCTGGCCTTTCCTACCAGGCCGGACGGTTCGAGCGGGAACTACACGACCTCTACGGCATCGTCGCCCACGATCATCCCCAGCCCTACCGGCTGGTGCGCCACGCGCATTGGCCCACCGGGTTTTACCCGCTACTGGACGCAGCCGTCACCCCGTCCGCCTTCGATGCCAAGGTTGGCTTCCCCTTCATGGAAGTGGCTGGCAAGGGGGTCTATGAGATTCCGGTCGGGCCGGTACACGCGGGCCTGATCGAGCCGGGGCATTTCCGCTTCTCAGTGGTGGGCGAGACCATCGTGCGGATGTATCAGCGGCTGTACTTCGTCCATCGGGGCGTGGAGAAGCTGTTCATCGGCCGCGAAGTCAGCGATGGCGTCGAGTTGGCCGAGCGGATCAGCGGCGACACCGCGATCGGCCACAACCTGGCCTACCTGATGGCTGTTGAGGATGCGGTCGGCATCGAGATTGGGCCGCGCGCCGCGCTGATTCGGGCGTTGCTGTTGGAGCTGGAGCGGCTCTACAACCACATCGCCGATCTGGGTGCGCTGGCCAACGATGCCGGCTTCGGCATCGCCAATTCCCACGCCGGACGGCTGCGCGAAACACTGCTACGGCACAATGCGTTGCTCACTGGGCATCGGCTGCTGCGCGGGGCGCTCCATTTGGGCGGGGCCGAGTTGCTGGCCGAGCCGGATTTGCCACTGGTGGCCTCGGTGGCCGCTGAGGTGGCTGAGCTGGCCGAGATTGCCACCAGTCATTCGCTGGTGGCCAACCGGTTGAACACCACCGCTGTGCTGCCCACCGACCAGGCCCAACGCCTTGGCGTGCTGGGCTATGTGGCCCGGGGCAGCGGGGTGGCCATCGACGCGCGCGCCGATCAGCCGTTCGTTGATTTGGGGCCGGAGTTCCGGGTGGTAACCCGTCTGGATGGCGACGTGCGCGCCCGCTTTGACGTCCGCGCTGAAGAGGTGGCGGTCTCAGCCAAGCTGGTCGCCGACCTGGCCGGACGGATCGCCGCCGCGCCCATCGAGGCGGCCAAACGCCTGCCTCTACTGACCCACACTGTCGCTGGCCTGGGAGTGGTCGAAGCCTGGCGCGGCACCTTGGTGCACCGGGTGGAGGTTGGCCCTGGGGGAGTGCTGAAGCGGGTGAAGGTGGTCGACCCGTCGTTCCTGACCTGGCCCGGCCTACCGGTGGCGTTGAACGACGTGATCGTCCCCGACTTCCCGCTGGCCAACAAGAGCTTCAACTGCTCTTATGCCGGCAACGATCTGTAGCCCTAGCCGGTTAGCTCAGTCGGCGAAGGTGGGGTTGATGCCCCACACCGAGGAGCCGGTGCGATTGGCCCCGGCAGTGGCCGGACGAGCATCGGCCGAGGAGGCGTCGCTGGTGGCCGCGCTGTCGATGGTTCGGTAGACGATTCGGTCGCCAACGATGGTGCCGCAGTAGCGTCCCTCAGGATCAAACACCTTGCCGTTCTTGAGCTGTCCGAGGTACCGGCCTGACCGTGAATGGAGGTGAGTGCCGAACCGCTGAAGCAGCTGGCCGCTCCGGGTGTAAAGATGATCCATGCTCTATTGACTCACCTTTGCTTCACTTCGCCTAATGCGGGGTTGTGGCGGGGTTCACTCGTTGATTGCCTCGACGCCGAGGCGCCGCAACTCGGCCAGATGATCGAGCATCTTTTCGAGCACTTCGGGGTCGTGACCCTGCCAATCGAGCACCTCGCCGGCTACCCGGATCGGCGCCCTGGTGCGATAGGACCGAGTGGGGTTTCCGGGGAACTTCTTGTCGGTCAGATTGGGGTCATTCTCGATCTCGCCGGTGGGCTCAACTCGGTAGATGCGACCCGGGTCGCCGCCGACGGCCAGCTCTGCACCCCAGATGGCGGCGTCCATGGTGGCGGTCAGGTAGACGAAGTTGGCCTGGTTGCCCTCGCCGAAGTTGGAGCGGAAGCCCGGGGAGAGCAGATCGCCGACTTTCAGCTCGGCCTTGGTGCCGTGGAAGAAGGGCCCAGTGTCGAGGACGCCTGCAGGTGACGGGTGTTCCATGACTCCTCCAGCGCAATTGGGAATCGGTGCTGTCTAGTTCACCACTTGCCCGCCAGTTTTGGCAGGGGCTGAGTCGCCTGGCTTCAGTTGGCTGAGCCCCCCGACCCTTCGACAGGCTCAGGGAACTGGGGGCGGGCTTTGGGACCCTTCGACAGGCTCAGGGGTCTGTGGTCAGTTGGGTGAGCGCCCCACTAGTTAGCTGAGCGCCCCACTAGTTAGCTGAGCTCCCCACCAGTTGGCTGAGCTCCCCACCAGTTGGCTGAGCCCGTCGAAGCCCCCCGGTTACTTGCAATACAAGGTAGCCGGTAATACCATGGATTCATGGTTGCTGAACGTGGTCCATGGGCTTCGCAGTTACGCAAGGGCGTGCTGGAGTTGGCCGTCCTGGGGTTGCTCGATGCCGAGCCCAAGTATGGCTCGCAGCTGGTCGATGAGTTGGCCGTCCAGCCGGCGCTGGAGATCACCGCTGGCACGGTCTATCCGCTGTTGGCCCGGCTGGCCAAAGCCGGCCTGGTGACCACTCGCTGGCAGGAATCGCCGACCGGCCCGCCGCGCAAGTACTACGCGCTAAGCCCGGCAGGCCGTGAGCAGGTGCGCTTGCTGGCTGCGGAGTTCCGCGCGGTGGCCAAGGCAATGAACAAGGTGCTGGAAGGAATCTGATGATCACCTCACTCGATGAACTCTCCCCGGCCGCCCGTACGGTCGCGCTGCGCTTTCTTGATACGGCAGTCGCTGACACTGAGGCCGAACTGCGCGCACAGGTGGTTGAGGGGCTCACTGGCGAGTTGTGTGAGCGGCTGAGTGCCGATGCCAACCCCGAAAGTGTTGAGGCTGCAGTGCTCAGTCTCGGCCCGGTGGTCGACGAAATGGCAGATGACGCCGTCGGATTCCTGGGGCGGCTGGGTGCCGGGGTGAAGTTCGAAGATCTCGCCGGACGCATCGCTCGCACCTGGTGGAACCCGGCCGATGAGCGCTACTTCGTGCCGCGAGCTTTCGGTTGGGGCTGGGATCTGAACGTTGGGGCGGTCGCCGTCCGCTTGGGCTTGATCGAGCCGGACGCCGAAGCTGTGCCGTTCACCGCCACCCCTGATGCCGCGTTCAAGGCGGCCGCTGCCGTGCCGCTGGCTCTCGGCGCTGCGGTGGGCCTGCACTACATCGTCCGCGGCCGCAGTCTGCCGGCTCGCCTGCCCTCGCATTGGGGGCTCGATGGCCACCCGGATCGCTGGGTTTCCAAGGGTTCCGCGGCCGTCGCCGACCTGGCCATCACCAGCCTCGCCGCTGGCGCTGCGGCCTGGGCTGCCACCACTGAGGGCGAAGGCCCGCAACGGGCCGGAGTGCTCGCCGGTGCCACGATGGCTGGCGGTCTGGCCGCCTCAACCGCACTGGTGCGCGGACTGGCCAAGCCGCGTGGCTGGGCAGCGCCGCTGGGCGTCCTCGCCGCCTCGACAGCCGTAGCCGGAGTGCTCTATGGCCTAGCCAGGGCCGGTCGGGACGCCGAGATCGCCCGGGATCTGGGTTAGCGTCCACCGCGCCAACTCGGAGCTACCCGGGCCGAAGTGCTTTAGCAGCACCAGTGGCTCGTTGGTGCTGCGATTATGCACGCGCACCCCGGCCCGGGCAGCCGTCTCGGAGACGAAGAACTCATCGTCGCTGAGCTCTCCGAAGCGAATCATGGTGGCCGCGGCGGTGTGATGGACGCCGAAGCTGCCCTGGCCCTGCACCACGATCACGCCGTAGGCGTCCTCATCGGTGATGATCGCGGTCGCGCCGGGCGCCACCGTCAGCTCCTTGGCGCTGAAGGCCAGTGAGCGGTAGACGATCCACTTCTCGACGAAGTCGTGGCCACCCTCGGCCAGTGAAGCCTCGGTCTCGAACGGAATCAGTTGCCGGTTGGCCACGAAATCCGGGTCGACATTGGCCGACCAGTCGAGAAGCTCGATCAGGTAATCCAGATCGCCGACCCGATCAGCCGGGACGTCCTTCCACAACAGCTCTTCGGGCACCTCGCGGTTGTTACTCCACGACTCGCACATGCACAACACGTCGGAAGCGGCCTGCGGCTCATAAGTGCAGGCGCTGCCCGGCGCGTGCAGCACCCCGGCCGGAATGTCCCAGCCGGTGCCCAGCCGGGTGCGATAACCCAGCGACAACTCGGTGATCCGGTTGTCCCCGCCCCGGCCAAACCAGGACAGCCGCTCCAACACCTGCTCGCGGGTCACCTGCGGCTGCAACCCGAGGAAGGAGATCGGCTGCGCAGCCAGGTGGTTGTTCATCTGTGGGGAGTAGTAGTAGGCCTCCGGCTTGGCTACCTTGCCCAGCGGATGGGCGTGCTCGTCGCGGTGATGGACGTGGAAGGGCAGCGCCTGCTCATTGTCGAAGAACTTGGCGAACACTGGCCATAAGCCATGCTCAGCCCACAGGCGTTTTCCGATCAGCGCAGGCCCGTGCTCAGCGATGAACTGATCGAAGGGCAGCAGGCCACCATCCGGATCGATCACCTGGCTCAGACCCTCCAGCGGGCCGGCGTCCGGGCCGTTGTCGGCCCGAATGGGGGAGGCCAACCAGCGCTCGTCGATGCCACCGCGGTCCTTGCCATAGGCGTAGTAGTCGTCAGGGTGCAGGCGCAGCCGCCGTCCCGGGGTGGAGAAGACGCGCGGCACCCAGTTCGGCGCCAGCCGCACCACCCCAGCGCCCTGATCAAGGGCGCGATCAGCGGCGGTCGTGGTGAAGCTGACCGGGGACGGAGTTCTCATGGCGGTGATTCCTCGATTCGTCGTTGAATGAGTATGGAGTTGTCAGTCGGGCGTTGGCTGCCGGTGGGGTTAGTCGGCCAGCGTGAGTTCTTCGGCGATCAGCACCTGAGCCCCAACCTCGGCGGCGTGGTCGAGCAGTGCTTTGCTGGGACGTTTGTCGGTGACCAGCGTGGTGTTGGCGCTCAGATCGGCCACTTCGGCGAACTCGCGCTTGCCGAACTTGGTGGCATCGGCCAGCAGCAGGGTGTGGGTAGCGCAATCCATCATCGAGCGCATCATGCCCGCCTCCGGCAGGCTGGAGGTCCACACGGTGCCCTCGTCAGTCACCCCGCCGACCCCGATAATCGCCCAGTCGGCGTGGATCGAGCGCGGCACGCCAGCGCCGTCGGAGAGCACCACCGGGCCGATCGTCACCTGGGAGCGCAGCCGGTAGGCCCCGCCGATGACGTACAGCTCGCGGGCCCCGCGCGAATACATCTCCTGGGGTAGCGGCAGGCTATTGGTCACCACCGTCAGCCCGCGCTTGGTGGCCAGATGTTTGCCCAACGCCAACGTGGTGGTGCCGCCATTGATGATGACGTTTTGGCCCTCTTCGATCAGGGACGCCGCTGCGCGGGCGATCACGTCCTTGGCGGAAGCGTTGGTGTGGATGCGCTTGAAGAAGGGGATCACCGTGTTCAGGCGGTCATCGGCCGAGATCGTCACGCCACCGTGGGTGCGATCGACTGAGCCCTGGGTGGCCAGGGTCTCTACATCACGGCGGACGGTGTCATCAGACACTCCGAACTCGGTGGCCAGTTCACTGATGGAGGCCTGGCCGCGGTCTCGGAGGAAGTCGAGAATCTCCGCGCGCCGCCGGGCCGGGTACAAGCTCTCCTTGCTCACTGTTCCTCCACTGCTGCGGGTTTCTGCGGCTATCGTGCCAGAAAGTGCGCAACTGGGGCAAGAGGCCGCGGAAGTTATCAGTCTGTGACTGCAAGAAACCGCAGAAATGCCTTGACTAACCGAGGAACTCGGCGTGATCATGTTCTCGAAGGTGTCGTCGTGAGTCTCAGAGCGGAGTCTCCGCTCCTCGCGCCCACCACGCATGACAAGGGAGTGAGATGCGCAAGAAGTACCTGGCGGGGATCGCTGCGATGGCAGCGGCCGCCCTGGCTATGACTGGCTGCACCGGCGGCGGTACCGCCCCGTCCGCCAGCAACGAGGGCCCTGTGACCCTCGAATTCGCCCAGTGGTGGGAGCCGGAGCTGCCGGCCAACTCACTGCGGTCGCTAATGGATAAGTTCGAGTCGGAGAACCCGGGCATCAAGGTCAAGCTGATCAGCGGCCCCTACGCCTCCACCAAGGAACAGGTCGTCGCCGGTGCTGCCGCCGGGACCATGTCCGATGTGGTCGGCCTCGACGGAGCCTGGGTCAACGACTTCGTGAAGCAGGGATCGCTGGCGAACCTGACCGACCTGATGAAGTCGGCCAACTTCGATGAGAGCCAACTGGCTGCTCAGGTCAAGCTCGACGGCTCCACCTGGATGATCCCGGTGGCCAACTTCGTCTACCCGATGTTCGTCAATGACGACCTACTGAAGAAGGCCGGAGTCGCCGCGGTGCCGACCAACCGCACCGAGTTCGCTGCGGCTGCTGCGGCAGTTACCAAGACCGGCAAGAACACGTCCGGCTGGGTCCTGCCACTCGACACTGCCACCCCCAACGGCATCCAGAACGATGTCATGAGCTGGGTGTGGGCCTCCGGTGGCTCGATGCTCAAGGACGGTAAGCCGTACCTGGTCGGCAACACCGAGGTCAAAGACACGATGACCTTCATCAAGGGCATGTACGACGCCGGCTCCATCGCCAAGGGCTCCTTCACCATGAAGGAACAGGACAAGGTCAACGAGTTCACCAATGGCCGCGTCGGCATGATGATCGACTCCCTGGCTCACGTGAACCTGATTCGCGAAGAAAACAAGGATCTGAAGTTCTCGGTGGCGGCGATCCCGTCCGCCGATGGCTACTCAGGCAAGCGCGGCATGCCGTACGCCTCTTGGGGCATCGGTGTTGCCAACAACAGCAAGCACCAGGCCGAGGCCTTCAAGCTGGTTTCCTTCCTGATGGGCAAGGACGTCAACGCGACCCTGTGCAACTCCGCCCACGCGTTCCCTGGTAACACCCAGGCCGTGCCGGACTTCGTAAACAGCGATCCGATCTTCAAGCAGGCCTTCGAGATCTACCAGGCCGGCACTGCGACCAACGAGTTCACCGGCCTGCCGGTGGCTGAAGATCTGATGCGTTCCTTCGATGAGCAGTTCCAGAAGTACCTTGCGGGCAAGCAATCGGCTGATGATGCCTTGGCCGCATCCCAGAGTGCCTGGGAGAAGGCCTTCAGCGGCTGACCCACCCATCGCACCCGGAGTGGGGGCCGCACCGCCTCTCGGCGGCCCCCACTCCACAACCGAAAGGAGGCAGCGAAAGTGAGCACCACTTCGTTGCCGGTCACCGGAGCTGATTCGCTGGGCTCCCCAGAGCCCAGGTCAGGCAAGCCGGCAGCGCGGCTGGCTGACGCCCGCCGGGCGCTCGTACCGTACGGCTACCTCACGCCAACGATGGTGTTGCTGGTGGTCTTGATGGTGATCCCGATCGTGATGGTCATCGGCTACTCGCTGATGGACAACGTGATCATGAAGAAGAACCCCCAGTTCGTCGGGTTCAAGCACTACATCGACATCCTGACCAGCGAGTCGTTCTGGACCGCAGTCACCAACACTCTCTTCTTTACCGGCGTCAGCGTGATCGCTCACCTGCTCATCGGCCTGGCCTTCGCGATGATGCTCAACACCGGGCTGATCGGCACCCGCACCAAGGCCATCTTTCGCACCATCTACGTGCTGCCCTGGCTGTTCACCGTGGCCATCATCGCCGTGTTGTGGCGCCTGCTCCTGGAGCCCAACGGCGTCGTCAACTTCCTGCTGACCGCCAGCCACCTCACCGGCACCGAAGTCGAATGGCTGTCCTCGCCGGAGACCGCGCTATTCGCGGTCACCTTCATCAACATCTGGGCGGGCTACCCCTTCTACATGACCAGTCTGCTGGCCGGGCTGCAAGGCATTCCGGCCGACTACTACGAAGCGGCGCAAGTGGACGGGGCCAACGCCTGGCAGCGCTTCACCGCCATCACCATTCCCCAACTCAAGCCGATCATCATCTCGATGGCCCTGCTGGACTTCATCTGGACCACCCAGCAGTTCGCGCTGATCTGGATGACCACCGGCGGCGGCCCGCTGGGAACCACCGAGATGCTGAGCACGTTCACCTACAAGCTGGCCTTCAGCAAGTACCAGTTCGGGACGGCCTCAGCGTCCGCGGTGATCGTGCTGGTCATCTCGATGGTGCTCGCCTTCTTCTACGTCCGAGCGCAGAAGGCGAGGGACTGACATGGACCGCAAGCTTCGTCGCCTGCTAGGCAAGATCGCCGTGCTGATCGCCTTGGTGGTCGGTGCGCTCTTCGCCGGACTGCCGGTGCTGTGGATGCTGTCGAGCTCGTTCAAACTGAACACCGACATCTTCGCCTACCCGCCGCAGCTGATTCCGCCGAACCCCACCCTTGAGGCCTACACCGCGATCTTCACCGACCCGGTGAAGGTGCGCTTCTTCCTCAACAGCTACTTCATTTCGCTGTCGGTTACGGTCCTCACCCTGCTGGTGGCCGTCCTGGCCGCCTACGCCCTGAGCCGGTTTGAGTTCCCCTTCAAGCGGGTGCTGAATGTGGTGATCATCAGCGTCCAGGCCGTCCCGCCGATCACGCTGTTGATTCCCTACTTCGGGTTGATCATGTTCCTCGGGCTGTATAACACCTACCCAGGGCTGATTCTCACCTACATGGTGTTCACCCTGCCCTACGCGATCATCATGATGACCGGCTACTTCAACACCCTGCCCCGCGAGTTGGACGAAGCGGTGAAGGTGGACGGCGGCAGTTCCTGGACCGCGCTGTGGCGAGTGCTGGTGCCGATCTCGGTGCCCGGCCTGGTTTCGGTTGGCATCTACACCTTCATGATCGCCTGGAACGAATATCTGTTCGCCCTGACCCTGACCAAGACCCCGGAGATGCGGACGGTCCCAATCGGCATTCAGCTACTGATGGGTCAGCACTCCTATGAGTGGAACCAAATGATGTCGATGTCGATCCTGGGCTGCATCCCGATCTTGCTGCTGTTCCTGTTCTTCCAGCGCTACTTCATCGGCGGCATGACCGCCGGCGCAGTGAAGAACTGACCCCCTAGACCCACCAACAAATAGTTCAAGGAGAATGACATGCTTACCAGCGGTGACGGCGTACTGAAGGTCGCCAATGAGGCGGGCTTCGCCGTACCGGCGTTCAACATCAGCGACTATGCGATGTTCGCGGGGATCTCTGATCTCTGCGAAGAGCTGCAGGCGCCGTGGATCGTCGCTATTCATCCCGACGAATACGCCCACGTCGGCCCTGATTTTATCAAGGCCGTCATCGCCCGCGCCCACCGCTCGTCGGTGCCGATGGCGATCCATCTTGACCATGGCGGCAGCTACGAGCAGGTGATCACCTCCATTCAAAACGGTTTCACCTCGGTGATGATCGACGCCTCGATCAAGCCGTTCGCCGAGAACGTCGCGATCACCAAGAAGGTCGTCGAGGCCGCCCACGCAGTCGGCCTATCGGTTGAGGCCGAGCTGGGCACCATTGGGGCCAATGACTCCTACGGTGAGTCCGGGGCGTCCGTGGTGATTCACACCAAGCCCGAGGATGCGGTGAAGTTCGTCGAGGAGACCGGCGTGGACAGCCTGGCGATCGCCATTGGCACCTTCCACGGCCTCTACCCTGCAGGTATGAAGCCGGAGCTGAAGCTCGAACTGCTCAAGGAGATCAAGTCGGTGGTGTCGATTCCGCTGGTGTTGCACGGTGGTTCGAACAACCCCGACACCGAGATCGGTATCGCGGCCCACACCGGCATCAGCAAGATCAACATCTCCTCCGACATCAAGGTGGCCTACCACGCCAAGATGCGCGAAGTGCTCGGTGATGATCCCAAGCTGCGCGAGCCGCTGATGATCCAGCCAGCCTGTGTTGAGGCGATGAATGTGGTGGCCGCGCACAAGATCAACCTGTTCGGCGCTGCGGGCAAGGCCGCCCTCTACCGCTGAAAGTTTGGAGTTCAGCCCAGATGACCCATCAACTCCTCCTCGGTTTGGGTGGCTGCGTCGACTTCGAGATCGCCTGGGATTCAGGGGTTCTGGAAGACCTCGCTCGGCAGTACCACATCGGTATTGCCGAGCTTGACGTGGCCGTCCCGATCCGGGACGAGCGGTCGCTGGTCTGCTCGATTCTGGCCTTCGTACACAAAGGCAGCGGCGGCGAGCGGTTCATCGAGACCTCCCAGTTGGCCATCGATTTCGCCGACCGCTTCGCCGTCCGGACGAGCCTGGGTGGCACCTGCGTCCGGGCGGCGATGGCCATTGCCAAGCTGGGGGTGCCCAGCCTGGTGCACCTGGTCAGCATTGACGACAATGTGCGCCGGCTGTTGCCAGCGCAGGTGGACTACCTGTGCAGTGCCAGCGCCGACAGTCTGGATCCGCATCTGATCGTCCAGTATCCGGCCGGTGCCGTGGTGCGGTTGGACGACGGCGAGGTGCGCTCAGAGCACCCCAACCGGATCATCTACGTCAACGATCCGCCCAACCGCGATTTGGTGCTCAGCCCCGACCTGCCCGCTGCGCTCACCCAGGTGCGGGCCTTCCTGCCGGCCGGCTTCAATGTGATGCGCGACCCGGCCCTGCTGCGTCAGCGCCTGAGGCTCCTGCAAGCCGCGATGCGTCGACTGCCCCCGCAGGCGGTGGTCTTCTACGAGGACGCTGGGTTTCACGATGATGCGCTGCGGGCCATCGTCAGCCGCGAGTTCAGCGGACGCATCGACGTCCACAGTCTGAACGAGGACGAGTTGCAGACCTACCTTGGCCGCGCGATCGACCTGCTGGATGTGGTGGAGGTGAAGCAGGCTCTGGCCGATTTCTACCACCGCTTCTCGATCGCACCGACCGTGGTCGTGCACACCAAATATTGGGCGCTGGCCTTCGGTAAACAGCCCAGCCGCTATGCCGACGGACTGACCGGCGGGGTGGAGTTGGCTGGCGTCCGCTATCGCAATGGCGACGACTTCACCGTTGAAGATCTGGACGAGGTGCGCGCGCTTCCGCCGCATCCGGGCGGTCTTCACTTCGCCGAGGCGATCACCGCCGAGTTGGGTGAGTCAGTGCACTGCGTCCCCTCGAAGCTGATCGAGACTGCCAACCCGACCACGATCGGCCTGGGGGACACCTTCGTCGGGGGCTTCCTGGCCGCGCTGCTGTCCTGAGCTGCTCATATTGGGGACGGTTCCAGTGAGCAGCTCACGGGGACACACCTGGACGGGTCCGTCCCCGTGAGCTGCTCGGAGGAACCGTCCCCGGGATTGGCCAGCTGATTTGGGATACTCGCGATGAAGCGGTACTAACCGGGGAGCAGGTTAGATGCGGATCGTGGCGGCACCCGACTCGTTCAAAGAGTCGCTGACGGCAAGCGCGGCTGCGGCCGCGATGGCCGAGGGAGTGAGCCGGGTTTGGCCAGCGGCGCAGTGCGTCCAGGTGCCGTTGGCTGACGGCGGTGAGGGCACCTTGGCGGTGCTGGTCGGCGCGTTCGGCGCGCAGGTGCGCACCGTGGCTACCACTGACCCGCTGGGACGTCCGGTGCTCGCCAGCTATGGGCTGGCCGGGGACGTGGCAATCATCGAAGTCGCCACCGCCATTGGCCTGGAGCTGATCGAGCCAGAACTGCGCGATATTGAAAACGCCACCACCATCGGGGTGGCTGCACTCCTCACTGCGGCCCTTGATGCCGGCGCGACCCGGCTGATCGTCGGTATCGGCGGCACGGCTACCTGCGATGGCGGTGCTGGGCTGCTCGCCGGTTTGGGTGCCCGGCTGCTCGACGCCGACGGTGCCGAGGTGCAGCCCACTCCGGCGGGGCTGGCTCGGCTGGCTCGGGTTGAACTAGCCGGCTTGGAGCCACGCTTGGCCGGGGTGAGGATCGAGATCGCCAGCGATGTGACCAATCCGCTGCTCGGCCCCCTGGGCGCCGCCGCGGTCTTCGCCCCGCAGAAGGGTGCCAGGCCCGACCAGCTGCCGCTACTGGAGAACTCGCTGAGTCGCCTGACCGAAGCGTTGGTGGTGGCTGGGGCCACCGACGTCCAGGATGCCCCCGGATCCGGCGCGGCCGGTGGCTTGGGGGCTGCCCTGTTGACCGTCGGTGGGCGATTGCGAAGTGGAGTGGGGCTGGTCGCTGAAGCAGTTGGTCTGGCCGAGCAGATCGCCGGGGCCGACCTGGTGCTCACCGGCGAAGGAGCCCTGGACGCCCAAACCGGTTCGGGAAAAGTGGTGGCCGGAGTGGTGGCGGTGGCGGCCCGGTATCGAGTGCCGGTGATTGCCTTCGCTGGGCGGATTCCTGATCCAGAAGTGATCCAGGCCCTCGGCCTGGCCGGCGCGGTAGCGATCACCACCGCAGAGTTGCCGTTCGAGCAAGCCGTTGCGCAGGCACCAGGGCTACTAAGTGCTGCCGTGGCGTCCACTTTGGCTGCCTGGCCGAAGGGGTCAGCGTAGGCTCACGGCCATGAAAAGTCCGTTGGTGCAAGCCTGGCTCTACATAGGCGTTGGGTTGGTCGGCATAGTCGCCGCCAGCATCTACCTCTACCTCGATTCGGCTAACCCGGGCTCCAGCTGGGCGACCTTCGACTGGTTGCTGTTGGCCCTAGGGGCGTTCGGGGTGTTTCAGGGAGCCAAAGCCCTCTACAAACTGAACAAAGAGAAGCCACCTCGGCAGTAGGGAAGCTAAGAAGATCCCAAAAGGAGAACGCCGTTCTCGAAAAGAGTGCATACTGGTGCTCTGGACACGGCGAGGGAGTAGCGCATGACCGAGCAATCCGACCGAATTCGTCGGCTTCAAGCCGATCTGGTCGACCTCTCTGGACGCTTGAACACGCTTGCCAGTGACTTCCAACAGCTCGCCGCAGTGCTGCCAGCTGAGCTGAAGGCTGGCGCGGACGCGACCGCGGCTCGGCCAGTCGGTGCACCCATTCCGCAACGGTCGCAGGTGCCGGCCCCACCGGCGCCACCGGCCGCACCCCCGGTCTACGCCGCGCGCTCGTTTGCGCCGCCGCCGCCGCCGTATGTCGCCGCCCGGCCGCAGGCGCCAGCGCCGGTTCGTCCCGCTCCGGTACGGCCGCCCGCACCGCCGCGCAAGCCGCGCCGCGAGATCAACATCGCCGAGATCTTCTCCATCGTCGGTTCGGCAATCACCCTGCTCGGCGTGGCCTTCGTGCTGCTACTGCCCGCCGACGGCTTCCTCGGCCAGGACGCGCGGGCCGCGATCGGCCTAGGGCTGGCTGTGGCTGCAGTGCTGGTCGCGGTGGTTCAGCACCGCAAGGAGCCGGGCAATATCGGCTCCCAGGCGCTGATGGCTACCGGCGTCGCCTCGGCCTTCCTCACCGTCTTCGCGCTGTCGGCGCTGTTCCGCGGGGCGGACGGACGTCCGCTGCTGCCGGAGTTGGCCGGAATCGGTGCGGCCGGGCTGATCAGTCTCGGTGGAGTCGCAGTGGCCCGCTGGTGGCGCAGTCAATGGCTGGCGGTGCTGGCGGTGCTCGGCAGCTTGGTGCTGGCGCCCTATTTGGGGGGCAACAGTGCGCTGTGGCCGATGGCCTTCATGTTGGTGATGACCCTGGCCACGGCCGCCTTCCAGCACAAACTCGATTGGGTCGGCCTGCTGCTCGCCCGGGTGGTGCCAACGGCGCTCTACTTCTCCTGGGTGCTACTGCCCTTCGAGCACGTGCCGATGGTCAACCCGCTGATCGGTCTCGGCCTGGCTTTCGTGCTGGCCGCTGGCGGCCTTGGCATTGCCGTCCTGCATCAACATGGCAGCGCCACGATGCGGGCAGTGGCGGTGGGCTCACTGGTGGCACTGGCTGCGCCGATGATGTTGGCGATCTGGCTACCCGACCGGTTGCTCTCAGTCGCGCTGATTGCGGTGCTTGGCCTGATGCTGGCCGCTGCCGGGCTGATCCCGGTGGTGTTCGCTGATCAGGTGCGGGCTGCGGCGGTGCCATTGGGCGCCAGCTTCATCGCGCTGGCGGTGGTGCGCTTCACCGATGGCGACTACCTGGGCTACCTCTTCTTCGCGATGGCTGCGGCCTACTTCGCCATCGCCGCCAGCACCCGTTTCCGGCCGGTGATGGTGGTGGCCGCGGTGTTGGCCACGATCGGGGTCTGGGTGTGGCTGCCGGTCACGGTCGCCGCCTTCGCTCCGAGGACCGAGCTAGGCGTGGAGCAGACCGCTGAATCGGTGCTAGGGCTGATCGCGACCCTGTTGGCCGTCCGGGCGCTGCGGGCGTTCCGCAACGAGTGGGGCCCGGGGCTCACCTACCTCAGTTGGGCGGCCTCGGTGGGGTTCGGCTCACTGGCTGTGATTACCGGTGGTTCGGTGATCGGCACCCGCCTGGGCGATGTGTATTCGGGCTTCCAGACTGCGCACGCACTGGTCACGGTGGCCTGGCTGCTGCTGAGCGTGCTGCTGCTGCGGCGTGGGCTGCGGCGTGACCCCGACTCGGTGGTGGCGGTACGGCTGGCTATCGCTTTGGCGGTGGCCGCGGTGGCCAAGCTGTTCTTTTTCGACCTGAGCACCCTGCCCGATCTGGTGCGGGCCCTGGCTTTCCTGGCAGTCGGCCTAGTAATGCTGTTCATCGGCACCTGGTACCACAAGCAGCTGGAAAAGGGACGCCGGACGCCCCCCGCTCCGGTCGCGCCGCCCGCGCCGGTCTCGCTGAGTCCGGCGCCGACCGTCACCGCGCCAATGCCAGCGGCAGCGCCATCCGCGCCGGCGGCGATGGAGGACCACGCGAGTACGTAAGCTGCGATTGTTGGATCTATTTGTAATGACCGGTCAGTCTAACTATCCTGGTCAATGTGAGCATCCTGACTTCCGCCCAGCCCGTCGTTGAAGAGGCCAACCCGTCGTCCCCGCCCGTCATCCGCGCCAGCGGGCTTCAGCTGGACGGCAAGCGTGGCCGCATCTACGGCCCCATCGATTTGAACATCGAAGCGGGCAGCCTGAACCTGATTACCGGCCGAGCCGGTAGCGGGCGGACCTCGTTGCTCCTCACGCTGGTCGCTCGGCTCAAACCAAACCGGGGCAGCGATCTGATGGTGCTCGGCCGCAGCCTCCCCGCCCGCGCGCTCGGCGTGCAGCGGCGCACCGCCGCGGTCGGCGTCCATGGGCTGGATGATTTGGACGAAGAAGTGACTGTGGCGGCCACCATCCGCGAACGCGAAGCGTGGCTCGCGCCCTGGTACTGGATCGTCCGCACCCCCGACGATGCGCACGTCACCGAGGTCTGTGCGCCGGTATTCGGCGCCTTCCCGGCCCCCCGGGCCCACGAACTCGTCCACGAGCTGGACGAGGCCGACAACCTGCTGCTGCGGATCGCGCTGGCCATGCTCAGCGCGCCGGAGGTGATCGTCGTCGATGACATCGACTCGCTGCATGACACCGACGGTCGCCGCCGAGTGTGGGAATGCCTGCATGGCATCGCGGCCACCGGAGTGACCGTGATCGTGGCTGCCGCTACCGCCGGTGAACTGACCCGGCTGGGTTGGGCCACTTTGCCCAACCACATCGCGCTACCCAGCCCGCACTGACCCAGCGCGTCCCTGGCCTCAGACCCACCCGACCTGAACGAAGAAAGACCTCAAAGATGTTTGCCTGGACCTCCCACGGAACCGAACTCAAGCGCTTCACCCGGCAGCCAATCACCAGGGCCGCAATCGCGGTGATGCTGCTGATCCCGCTGCTCTACGGGGCCATGTATGTGTGGGCGTTTTGGGATCCGACCACCCACCTCAACGACTTGCCGGTGGCGCTGGTGAACGCCGATGTGGCCAGTACCGACGACGACGGGAAACCCCAGCACTACGGCCAGGACGTGGTCGAGGAATTGGTGGACCACAAGGACATCGGTTGGGTACTGACCGACGCAGCCAGCGCTGAAGCTGGGGTGAATGCTGGCAGGTACTACTTCACGGTGACCGTCCCAGCCGACTTCAGTGCCCGGATCAACTCGCTGGGACGCGACGACCCCAAAGCCGCCCAGATTGAGGTGAGCTACGACGATTCCAACTCCTTCCTGGCCTCGACGTTGGGCAAGTCGGCCATGTCGGAGGTGCAGAAGGCGGTGCGGGAGAAGGTGAGCAAGGAAGCGGTCGACACCTTGCTGGTGGGGGTCGGCGATGCCCGTGATGGTTTCAACAAGGCCTCGGATGGGGCGTTCACGTTGTCCGACGGGCTCACCGAGGCCGCCGATGGCTCGGACAAGCTCAACGTTGGTGCCACCCAGTTGGCCGCCGGTGCGGCCCAGCTTGCTGCTGGCAGCACTGATCTCGACCTCGGCGCCAACCAACTGACCGACAAGCTCGGCGATTACGTCACCGGAGTGAGCACGGCCGCAACCGGGGCCCAGCAAGTCAGCGACGGCGCCGCCAATCTGACCGCGCTGACCGACGGCCTGGCTCAGGCCTCCGACACGACCACGGGCGCGCCGGCTCTGGCTGCGGGGGTCGCCGAACTGAGCACCAGCCTGAACTCCCTGAGCTCAGGTGTCGCCAATTTCGCCACCGGGGCCAGCGGCTTCGCCACCGGTTCGGGCAGCTGGGTCGCCGGTGCGCAGTCGTGGCGCACCGGGGCTTATGCCGCCACCGGCGGGTCGCTCAGTGCCGCGACCAGTGAGCTGGCTGACGGCGCCTCCTCGCTGGCTGCAGCCACCTCGCCAGGCTCGGCGGTTGCGCAGAGCAATGCGGCCGTACGGGCCGGGGACGCCGCACTGGCTGGCGATCTTGGCGATATCGACGATCAGATCACCGCCGCCACCAAGCTCATCGACTCTGATCCGGAGGCGGCCAAGGCGCTCCTCGCCAAGGCCCATGCCGAGCTGGCGGGGGCCAAGACCAGCGCAACCAGCCTGGCCAGTGCCGCCGACCACGTAGGCGATGGCATCTCAGCCGCCCATTCGGGCGCGGTCGACTTGGCTGCTGGGGCCACCGCGCTGGACTCTGGTTGGGCCAGGATCCATTCAGCCCTGGCCCCCGAGGCTGACCTAGGCAAGGGGCTGGACGGACTGGCCGCCGGGCAACAGAAACTCGCGGTCGCCGCGCCTCAGCTCGCCTCCGGTGCCGCCCAACTGGCCGACCCGGCAACTACCGCCAAGGTCACCGCCCTCAACCAGGGTGCGGCCAAGCTATCGGCCGCCCTGACCACTATGAGCACCGCGGCCGCCGACCCCACCGCTGGGGTGCCAGCGCTCCAGGCTGGGGCCAGGGCATTAGCCGCCGGTTTCACCGCCGCTGACCCGGAAAAGGGCCTAGTCAGCGGGGCGAAAGCGTTGCGGGCCGGTGCAGCCACCTTGGCCGAGGGTCTGGACCAAGCCAACACCGGCGCGGCCAAGCTGAGCTCTGGTTCGGCCACCCTCGCCGCGTCCACCCCCGAGTTGGCCGCCGGCCTCAGCGATGCTCAGGCCGGTGCCGACAAGCTGGGCACCAGGCTGGCCGATGGGGCCGCCGAGATTCCCGCCGATTCGGCGACCCTACGCACCCAGCGGGCCGAGGCAGTCGCCACGCCGGTCTCGGTAGCGGCCAGCCACGTCTGGCAGGCCGATTCCTGGGGGGAGGGCTTCGCTCCCTTCTTCATCCCACTGGCGCTTTGGGTCGGGGCGCTGATCACCTGGCTGCTGCTGCGTCCGCTGCAGACCCGAGCGCTGATGACTTCAGTCAACGGCTTCCGAATGGCTTGGGGATCGCTCAACTCCGCGTTGCTGCTCTCGGTCGGCCAGGTGGTGATCATGCTCTCGGTGATGCATTTCGCCATCGGACTGAACCCGAAGAATGTGGTGGCCACCATCGCCTTCACCCTGCTCACTGCGGCTGCCTTCTTCGCCCTGCAGCAGTTCTTCCAAGTCACCCTCGGTTCGGCGGTGGGCAAGGTGGTGATCATTGTGCTGCTGATGGTCCAGTTGGCCTCGGCCGGTGGCACCTACCCGATCCAGACCACGCCGTCCTTCCTGCAGGCGATCAGCCCCTACCTGCCGATGACCTATGTGGTCAACGGGTTGCGCGAGTCGATCACCGGCGGAATCGAAACCAGGTTCTGGGTGTCGGTGGCGGTACTGCTTGCTATCTTCGTCGTGTCGCTGGCAGCCACCTCGATCGCGTCCGCTCGCAAACGGGTCTGGACCATGAGCAGGCTGCACCCGGCGCTGAGCATCTGAGGAGTCACCATGGTCACGGCACCGGTGAAGGCGGACGGGCGGGTGGCGCGCCGCCAAGGCACGCGCGAGCTGATTATGGCTGCGGCCACGGAGTTGTTCGCTGCTCGGGGAGTGACGTCCACCTCCATCGATGACATCGCCGAGGCAGCTGGCATTGCCAAAGGCTCGATCTACTACAACTTCGAATCCAAGGCCGGTCTGGTTGAAGCGATCATGGCCCGCAGCAGCGAGTTGCTGGGGGCCCGCTTGGAACGGGCAAGCGCGGGCCGAAAGGGCGCCGATCTTCAGGCAGCCGTGGTCCGGGAGCTGTTGGAGTTGTTGGGGGAGCATCCGGCTACTGCTCAAGTAATGGCGGCCGAGCTGTTCCGCACTGAGCGCAGCTGGCGGGAGTCGATCCAGACCTGGCGGGCGCTCGCCCTGGCTACCTTGATCAGTGACCTGGAGGCCGATGGGGTGGAATCCGGACGGGCCCGGCTGCGCGCTGCGGCAATCGTCGGCGCCGCCTTGACCGCTGGCTTGGAGTGGCTGGTATTCCACCCGGATTTGCCAGCCGAACAGGTCAGCGCGGCCGTCCTGGAGAGCCTCGGACTGGGCTGAGAAACCCGACCACGAGCCCCGCCCACCCCTGTTTGAAATACGCCGCGCGGTGGGGTTGGTTAGCATGTGGGTGCCCCAACCGGGTCGGCCTGGCTGACTAACGGGTGGCAATTGGGGACAAATAGGAGCGTGGCTGTGATTGGGGTCTCGGTCGGTGCCTGCACCGATGTTGGTGCCGTTCGGTCGCTCAACGAGGATCGCTATTACGTGGGCACCTACATTTGGGTGGTCGCCGACGGAATGGGCGGTCACGCGGCCGGTGAAGTTGCCAGCGAGATCGTTGTTGGCCAATTGCGCGAACTCGATTACGACCATCTGGAACGCCAAGCCGTCCTCGATTCGCTGCTGGCGGCTAACACCGCCGTGCTTGATTACGGATACCAGCATCCCGAAGCCCGCGGGCTGGGCTCCACGGTCACCGGGCTGGCCCGGATCGACATCGGTGGGGCTGAGCATTGGGCGGTGTTCAATGTCGGCGACTCGCGGGTCTATCGCTCCTACCAGGGCGTGCTTTCGCGGGCCACCTTGGACCACTCCGAGGTTGAGGAGCTGATTTTGCAGGGGGTGATCACCCCCGAACAGGCTCGCCTGCACAGCTCCCGCAGCGTCGTCACCCGCTCGATCGGCACCGATCCGGCACCCCAGGTAGACCTGTGGGTGCTGCCGCAAACCCCAGGGGAGCGCTTCGTGATCTGCTCTGACGGGCTGACCGCCGAGCTTTCCGATGACGCGATCGCGACGATTCTTGACCACTGTCACGACAGCGAAGTGGCCGCCCGTAGCCTGGTGGACGCAGCCTGGGAGGCTGGCGGTAGTGACAACATCTCGGTGCTGATCGTGGACGTGGCCGCCGACCTAACCGATTCCGACGTCGAGGAGATCACCAATCCGCGGTCGAGCCTGCGAGCGGAAGCGAGGCCGCAATGACCGGCATCCTTCGCTACGTACCCGGCGCTGCCGTCGCGGTGGTGCACGGACGAACCGCAGTGCTGCTAGACCTCGAGCCGGGCGATCCGCTGGTGGCTCGGGTTTCCGCTCTGGTCGAGGCTGGCGCTGGGGTGGACGACGTGCTCGACGCGCTGGTGACCAGTGGGCTGAAGGCACTGGCCGATTTCGGCGCTTTCGAGGTCACCGACGAAGGCGTCCGGTTGGTCGTCCGCGGCGCAGTGATGGGGAGCGTTGGTGAGCTGACTGGTCTGGCCGCCGAACGCACCATGTGGCACGACACCTGGCAGCCAGCTGCCAGCCAAGCAATGCTCGGCCTGAGTCAGACGCCCAGCGCCGCCTGGTTGCCTATCGGGTCTGGGGTGGTGCTGGCGGCCGCAGTGAGCTTCGGCCTCGCCGAGGACGCCGAGGCGACACCGGTTGAGCCTGCCGCGGTCGAGTCTCGGCCGCCTACCCCGGCGCCCGCGCCCGAGGTGGCCAGCCAACCGGCAACCGAACCGGCAACCGAACCGGCCACCGACGAACTGGCGCAGCTGTTCCTGACCAGTCAGCGGCCGGTGCCGACCCCCGAACCCGAGCCTGGGCCTGAGCCGACCGAGCCCGAAGAAGCGGCGGCACCGGTCAGCGACCCGAGCGCCACCATGGTGGCACCACTGACAATTCCCACCGCAGACCTGCCCGTCGACGTGCCACCGGCGACCCCGCCTGGCCCGACGGCGCTGATCACCGGCATGCCCTGGCTGAGCGGCGAGGCGACTGGGCCGTCGGTCGAGCCGGTGGCTCCAACCACCCCAGCGCCAGACTTCGCGCCGCCGCCACCGCGGCAACCGCCAGCCCAACAACCGCCAGCCCAACAACCGCCAGCCCAACAACCGCCAGCCCCGCCAATCGCGCCGATCAGTGAACCGCCAGCAGCACCGTCCGTCCTGGTCGCAGATCGGACGGTCAACCGCTCGGCACTGGTCGGGTTGCCGCCGGTGGTGATGGTGGTGGCCGCGCGCTGCGCGGATGGCCACCTCAGCCCGGCCTATGCCGGCAGCTGCCGGGTCTGCGGGGCGCCGATCCCGCAACAGCAGCCAACCGAGATCCCGCGTCCGGTGCTGGGCCAACTCCGGCTTTCCACCGGTGGAGTGGTGGCGCTGGACCGTCCGGTGATCTTGGGGCGCAACCCGCACATCCCGTCCGGCTATGCCGCCGAGCAGCCCAACCTGGTGCGCCTGCCTGACCCGGAGAAGGACGTTTCGGGTCAGCATCTCGAAGTGAGCCTCGACTACTGGAACGTGGTGGTTCGTGACCTCGGCTCGACCAATGGCACCGAAGTGATCCTGCCCGGTGAAATGCCAGTGGCCCTGCGGACCAACGACCCGGTGATCATCGAGCCCGGCACGCGAGTGGTGTTGGCCGGAACCATCAGCTTCACCTTCGAGGTGCTGCCTTGAGTAGGGCCGACAGCCCGCCAGACATCGCCGGGCTGACTTTCGTCCGCAAGCTCGGCAGCGGCGGTTACGCCGACGTGTTCCTCTACGACCAGGCCACCCCGCTGCGGAAGGTGGCGGTGAAGGTGCTGCGCGAGACCGGCCTCTCGGCGGTGGCGATCGGCCGGTTCACCGCCGAGGCCAATGCGATGGCCCGCCTGGAACACCCCTACATCGTGCCGGTCTACGCCACCGGCACCACTCTGGACCATCGGCCCTACATCGCGATGATGTACTACCCGAAGCCGAGTCTTGCTGAGCGGGCCCGCAGCGAGCGGCTCTCAGTGGCCAACACTTTGGTGCTGGGCATCCAGCTGGGCTCGGCGGTCGAGACTGCGCACCGGTCCGGGCTGCTGCACCGCGATATCAAACCCGCCAACGTGCTCACCAATGCCTACGGACGCCCCGGCTTGACCGACTTTGGTATCGCTGGCCGGATGGTCGACTCCGACGATGACGATGTTGGTGTTTCGGTGCCCTGGTCGCCGCCGGAAACGCTCTATGCCACCGGACCGGCGACCGTCCGCTCGGACGTCTACTCGCTGGCCGCGACCCTTTGGCAGGTGCTGGTTGGGCGCTCGCCGTTTGAGATTCCCGGCGGCGACAACGCGCCATTCGCGCTGATGCGCCGGATTCGTGACGTGCCACCGCCCACCACCGGACGCGCTGACGTGCCCGCCTCGCTGGATCGCCTTTTGCGCGCCGCGATGGCCAAGGATGCGATCCTGCGGCCAGCCAGCGCGCTGGAACTGGTCGGAGCGCTGCAGGCGATCGAACAGGAAATGCGGCTGCCGAGAACCCCGGTGGAGCTGGCCAACACTGAGGAGGCTTCGGTGCCGCGGCACCAGGGCTCGGCCGATCGCACCCAGGTGCGCTCGCCGCTGGTGATTTCGCCGGTAACTTCCCCGCCCGCCACCGTGGTTGAGCCCGGAACCGCAGCTGAGATCGGGGCCGACAAGACCCGTCGCACCAATCGCCGAGTTGCCCCAGTGGCCGAATACGACTCGAACGTGGTGGGCGCCACAGTGCTGCGGCCCGCCAACGTGAGCTCATCGCCGGAGCGGGTGGCCTCAGCCCAAACCGATGGTGGGGCTGGCAAGAGGCTGCTGGTGGTCGGGCTGGGCGTGCTGCTGGTGGGGGCGATATCGGCCATCACCTGGGCGGTGCTCACTGCTCCGACACCACCGCGACCTGATCCGACGGTGTCAGTCAGCCAGGCGCCACCGGACGTGGACCAGCCGGTGCCGGCCCCGGGACGGCCGGTGATCGCCTGCAGTCGCGCGGGGTCGGTCGTGTCCTGCGAATGGACCTACACCCACTCCCTGCCGAGTGATCAGTTCGAGTGGAAAGTGGTTGGCTCCAACCAGCAGGTCAACCACACTGATGCGCCCAAAGCCGTGATCAATAACGCCCCCTCGGGGGTCTGTGTGCAGGTGAAGGTCTTCCGGCTTGACGGCAAGGACGCACCGGCCGAATGGACGAAGGGATGTGAGCAGTGATTCCAGCAGTGGCCATCGATTTCATCGGCGAGGAGTACCAGCCCAAGCCCGAGGAGCGGTTCACCATCGGACGCGAGGGCGATCTGGTGTTGGACGAGGACAACAACTTCCTGCACCGCACTTTCCTTGCCGTCTACTACCAGGCCGATCTGTGGTGGTTGGAGAACGTCGGCTCCCAGCTTTCGGCCACCGTCGCCGACGGTTCGGGCACCTTCCAGGCGTGGCTTTCCCCGGGCGCGCGGCTGCCATTGGTGTTCCCGTCCACGGTGATTTGGTTCACTGCAGGCCCGACCACCTACGAATTCGACATCCGGGTGAGCGACGTCCCCTTCGAGCGGTTGCCGATCAGTGAATCCGCAGATGGGCAGGTCACGCTCGGCCCGGTCAGCCTGACTGGAGAACAGAAGCTGTTGCTGGTTGCGTTGTGTGAGGATCTGCTCAGTCGGCGCAAGGTTGGCGCCGGCGCCGTGCCCCAATCGGCGAAGGTCGCCAAGCGCCTCGGCTGGGCGGTCACCAAGTTCAATCGCAAGCTCGATTTGATCTGTGAGAAGTTCACCGAGGCCGGGGTGCGTGGCCTGCGAGGTGGGGTAGTCGGGGCGGCATCAAGCCGAAAAGCGCGCTTGATCGAGTACGCAATGGCGGCCCGAATCGTGACCCCAGAAGACCTAACTTTATTACCGTAGAACTGTCGGCAGAACAACCCTTTGGGTTCAACTGCGCGACCTGCCCGTGGCCGTTGTGAGCGGGTTGTGCCCACCGGTCCGACAGGTATGCTCAAAGACCACTGATCGAGGCAACTGGAGCGGGGGCGGGCGTATTGGAGCGGGGAAATTGGCTTAAAATGGCTCGTCAGGCGCCGATTGCTCTGATCGGCGTGCTGCTGCTGGCGATTCTCGCCTATGCCGTCCTCGCTAGTGGTTTCCCGGTTCGCCAGCTCGATCTGGACGATACCGGAATCTGGGTTTCCAATGATGCCGCCGGTCAATTCGGCCGGTTCAACAAAGCCGCGATTGGGCTGGACGCACGCCTGTCGCCGCCGGGTCAACGGGTGAGCCCGTTCGCCCTGGATATCTTCCAGGACGGCAACGCGGTCTTCGGCCTTGATGCCCGCAACGGGCGCCTGACCAGGATCGACACCATGGCCGGTCGGCCGATCGCCGAGCAGGCCGTCGGGATCGATGCCACTAGCTCGGTGCTGCTGCGTGGGGGCACCCTGGCGGTGATGGATCGACTGGGTCGGCTTTGGGCTGGCCGCTACGACCCGACCACTGGGGTGGCTGACCTGGGCCCGATGGACTCCGCGCTCAAACCACTGGCCGAACTCGGCCTCGCCGCAGACGCGCCAATCGGCTCGGCGGCACTGGCGGTGAGTGAGCAGGGCACGATATTCGTAGCCGGGGTTAACGGCCGCCTGATCACCGTCGAACCCAACGGGGCCGGCTTCAACCAGCCGAAAATCAGCGACGGTCGCCCGGTGCTGAAGTCGATCTCGATCACCACCGTGGCTGAAGCGGTGATCGCCCTGGACGCCACGGCCGGGCAGCTGGTACTGCCCAACCTGAAGACCGTCCAGCTTGAGGGGGATCCTCAGGCCAAGTTGCAGGCCGCCGGGGCCGATGCGGCCACGGTGTTGGTGGCCAATGCCAAGTCGTTGCTGCGGGTGAGCCTCGATTCGGGGCAGCTGGTCCAGATTGACCTGGTCGGTGGTGGCGAGCCGGCCGTCCCAGTCCATTTCGGCGGCTGTGACTTCAGTGCCTGGGCCGGTGTTGGTCGGGTGGTGCGGGCCTGCGGCAACGCAGAGCCGTCGGTGCAGCAGGTGGCCAAGGGGCTGACCCGGCCAGCCTTCCGGATAAACCGGGGGCTGATCGTGCTCAATGACCAGGCCGATGGGCTGATCTATGACCTTGATCGGCAGACCAGCATCAGCTGGCCCCAGCCTGAGGTCGAAGACAATCAGGAGCAGGAGAAGACCGACGACAGCGATCCGGTCGAGTCCAAACCGAAGGCCGTCGACGATCAGGCCTTCGTGCGCACGAATCGCACCACCGCGCTGCACCTGCTCGACAACGACCTCAACACGGTGACCGGAGTGCTCTCGATCGTCACCGTGAGCCGACCCAGCCCGGCTCAGGGCGTGTTGCTGGAGATCGCCCCGGACGGCCAAAGCGTGCTGGTTTCCTTCCCCCCAGGCGTGCCAGCTGTGCGTTTCAACTACACGATCTCTGATGGCAGTGCCAGCGATGACGGCGAGGTGGTCGTTACCGACGCCGGCACCCGCCAGACTGCGCCCGACCTGCGTCCGCACTACGTCCAGCCGGCCTATGCCGTGGCCTCCTTCGGCAATCTGACCATCCCGGTAACCAGCGAGTGGCGCGACGGCGAAGGTGACCCGGTGACCCTGCTGCGGGCCCGGGACGAGGACGGCACCGTGATCCCGGTGACCCCGGATGGGCAGATCGACTTCAGCCCCGGTGAAGCGGCGGCCGATCAGGAGCGGATGATCACCTACGAAGTCGCAGATGGCACCGACAACCAGCCGGTCTCGAAGGCGCTACGGGTGCAGGTGATCGGCAAGGATTCCTTACGGCAGTCCGCCCCGATCGCCCAGCCGGACGTGGTGCGCGGCCAGGCTGGCCGACCGATCGTGATCTCGCCGCTGGTCAATGACATCCCCGGTGCTGATCCGCGAAACCTGGCCGCCCGGCTAACCCTCAGCGGTGAGATTCCCAACCAGGCGAACCTGGCGGTGACCACCGATGAGAAGACCGGCCGGGTCACGGTGGTGCCCAAACGGGAAGGTCCCTACTTTCTCGACTACACCGTCGCCTTCGGCAGTGCCTCGCAGGCCACCGGCAGAATCCGGGTGGACGCCCTGAGAGACTCTGGTGCCGAACCGGTGGCGATGCCCGATCAGGTCTCGATGCGTGGCCGCAATCCGGTGCTGGTGGACGTGCTGGCCAACGACTACGACCCGGCCGGCAACCTGCTCAGCGTGCAGGCGGTGACCCCGGTGGACGGTGAACAGTTGCAGGCCCAGGTGATCGGCGGACGTTGGCTGCGGTTGTTGCCCCAGGTCGACCGGCTGGCCCCCAACCCGCAGGTGGTGCACTACGCGATCAGCAACGGATCACAAACCGCCGCTGGCGACGTCCTGGTAACCCAGCTTGACGACGCCGATGCTGACCGGGTGCTGGTCCGCAAGGACGCTGCGGTGGTGCGGGTCGGCGACTCGGTGCTGATCCCAGTGCTGGCCAACGACACCACCTTGTCTGGCCAGCGCCTTCGGCTGGTCACCGATGCGCTGGGCACCGATCATGACGGTGAGCTGCCGGTCTACGATCCGGCCAAGCGCGGGGACGAAGATCAAGGCGACGTGGGGCGGGCCTACGTCCGGGGCGACCAGGTGCGCTACGTCCCGCCGGTCGAGGTGAGTGCCACCCGGCAGGTGCGGATCAGCTATACCGCCGCGAACACCGACGGCGACACCGCCCAAAGCGAAGTGGTGGTGACCATCAAGGCCCAACCCGATCAGGCCAATCCCGACCGGCCGCCAGTGGCCAGCACGGTGGAGACCCGGGTCACCACGGGCAGCCGGGTACAGATTCCGGTGCCGACCTCAGGGCAGGATCCTGATGGCGATTCGGTGGTGGTGACGGGGATCGCCTCGGCCCCGTCCCTGGGACGGGTGGTCGGCTATGGCCCGACCTCGATCACCTATGAGGCTTTCCCGACCAACGGCCTGGTAGGCACCGACAGCTTCGAGTATGTAGTCACCGACGCCTTCGGCCGCAGCGGGGTGGGCAGCATCCGAGTGTCGGTGACCAGCCCGGGCCAGACCCAGCCACCGGTGGCGATCGATGACCAGTTGACCGTGGCTCCCGGCGCGGACGTGCGGCTGAATGCCCTGGGCAACGACTACTACTCCCGCGACGATGTCGTGACCATCGCTGCGCTGGAGCGGCTGAATGATCCGCTGCCAGGCGCCGCGAAGTTGGCCGCTGAAGTAGGCCCGATCACCCTCACCGGTCCCGGTGACGGTGACCAACCGGTGCTGTTGAACTACGCATTGGTCGGCAACGGCGGCACCGGCCCAGCCGCCACGGTCAAGGTCGTCTCCAAGGTTGGCTACAACAACCCGCCGAGCGTGGTGGATCAAACCGCCAAGACCGACGGCAAAGTAGGCAAAGCCGATCTGCTCACCAAGGCCTGGGATGTGGACGGCGACCTGAGCGCGCTGCGAGTCGAGCCGCTGGCTGAGGTGGCTGGCGCCACCCTGGTCGGCAGCGAATACAGCGTGCCGTTGCTGGATCACGCCCAGGTGATCCCGTTCCTGGTCACCGATGCTGCCGGTGGCCAAAGCGCTGCCGTGGTCTACGTCGGCTCGGTTGGTGCTGGCGCGCCGCAGTTGAAGGTGGGCGGCTCGATCGATCTGGCCACCAACGCCACGGCCAGCTTCAACATCGAGGACTACGTCGAATCCCCGCGCGGTCGGATCGTCCGGATCTCCTCAGCCAAGGCGGCCACCGCCCCCAGCCAGGATCTTGAGGTGAAGGTCCTCAACGCCACCAGCTTCTCCCTGACTTCGAAGAATGGCTATGTCGGGCCAGCTTCGGTGACCCTGGCCGTGATGGATTCAGCCTCCCTCACCGATGATGGGGTGCTGAGTGCGACCATTTCCATTCCGGTGCAGGTGGGGGAGCGGACGCCGGTGCTGCGTTGCCCGTCCGATCCGCAGACGGTGATTCAAGGTGGTGAGGCGAAGAACCTCGACATCACCACCTTGTGTCATGTGTGGAGCCCGGATCCAGAGACCCTTGCCGGGCTGACCTACACCGCTGACTGGGAGACCCCGATTGCCGGGGTGGACGCGACCGGTGGGGGTCACCAGATTCGGCTGCAGGCCGCCGGGGATTCGACCGGCGGAGCGATGGGCACCTTTATCGTCGGGATCGCCGGCACCGCGGCCAAGCCGGTCAAGATGTCGGTGCGGGTGGTCGCAGCACCACCGCCGAAGCTGCGCTCAGTGCGGTTCACCGACATCAAAGCCAACACGGCGGTGGTGGTGCCGATCTCGCTGACCTCACCGCTGGTGGACGCCCGCACCAAGATCATCAGCGTCACTGCCCTGGAAGGCGGCGCAGCCAGCTTCACTAATACCGACACCTCAGTCACCATCACTCCCGGCGTCGATACCTCGGGAGTGGTGAAGCTCCAAGTGGTCGCGACCGATCTGGCCGGCTCTCCGGAGCGCCAGGACCGGCACGCGGTGGGCACCATCACGCTGGTGGTCTATTCACGTCCGGAGGCGCCCAGCGCCCCCCGGACCGGCTCAACGGTTGAGTCCGCGGCCGCGATGCTGACCTGGCAACCGGGCGCGGCCAACGGTGCAGCCATCCAGGGCTACCGGGTCAAGATCGTCTCCGGCCCTGGTGCTGGGCGGACGATCGAGTGTCGCAGTACCTCCTGTCGCTTCACCGGGCTGATGAACGGCGAAGCGCACACCTTCGCAGTACAGGCGTTCAACCGGGCCGGCGACAGCGATTGGAGCCGTCGCTCGGCCGCGATCACGCCCGACACCGCGCCGGGGGCCCCGTCCTCGGTCTCGGTGAGTGATCCGCAAAACAATGCGTTGGTGGTGTCTTGGGGCGCGATCGCCAACCAGGGCTCGAAGCTGACCAAGATCTACATCACCTACGGTGGCTCCGTGGCTGAAGCCATTCCGGGGCAGTCCAGCAAGCGAATCACGGGCCTGGACAACAATCAGGTCTACACCTTCACCGTGTCAGCCCGGAATGCCTTCGCCATGGGACCGGGAGTTTCGCAGAAGGGCCAGTCCTCCGGGCGTCCGCTCGGCCTGGACGTGGCCACGCCATCTCCGCAGGATCTGGTCGGGGCGACCACCCAGGCTGACATCACTTGGAGCCTCGGTTCGGCGAACGGCCCAACGCCGGTGAGCTACGACGTAGTGCGCAGCGACGGCAAGCGAGTGTGCAGTAACGCCACCACCCGCAGTTGCACCGACGACAGCGTGACTTTCGACGGCACCAGTTACACCTATGCAGTGACCGCCACCAACGCCACCGGCGGCTCGGCGCACGCCGCCTCTGACAGCTCACCAGCCTGGCGGGCCACCGGCACCCCGGACGGCTGGGGCAGCTGGACGGCCGCAGCCACCGGCACCGACGGGCAGGCTCAGGTGAGCTACACCGTGCCCGCCTCACGTGGATCGAGTTCGACGGTGGCGGTGATGAATGGCAGCTCGGTGTTGCGGACCATCGGTGCCCAGACTGGTGGGGTGCACACCGCGACCCTCACGGGGTTGAGTGACGGTGACCCGACCGCGTTGCGAATGCGGGTGTGCAACGAAGCGGATCGGTGCTCCTACTCCGGCGCCATCGGCGTGACCACCTTCGGGGGGCTGTCGCGTCCGGCGGTGAGTGCCTCGGCCAGCGGGTCGAGTGTGCACGCCAGCGCCACCGGCAACGGCAACGGGGCGCCAGCCACCCTGACCCTCTACATCGACGGGGTCTCGGTCGGGTCGGACACCGGCACCGGTGGGCTGAGCGTTTCGGGCAACCGGACGGTGGGCTACAACCACGCCACCGCGGTGCGGGCCGAGTTGGTTACCGGTTCGACCAATCCCAGTCGGGGCGACGGTGGCACGGCTACCACCACGGCAACCACTGGGTCGCCGCCATTGTCAGTGGGCGTCACCCAGGGGTCAGACCGGATCACGACGTCCAGTTGCGAAAGTGGCTGTAACTACGTCCTGGTGACGTTGAACGGGTTTAGCGGTAGCACCCACTGCAGCATTCGCACCGACTACGGCGGCGACCACGAGTTCTCCGCCTACAACGCCTCAGGCAGTGGCACCTTCAACACCGGCGCCTACTTCGGCTACTGGGGCAACCAGGTCTGGGCAGTCTGTGATGGGGTTTCCTCCAGCCGGGTGACCTGGGTCAGATAGGGGCGCCTCAGGTGTGGTTCACCATTGTTTACCCCCGCCTTCCCCAGCCTTTGACGGAGAGAACTCCCCAAACCGTCCGCCGGGACCCTCTGGGCATTGCCTGGCGCTGAGAGAACGGTATGCTCGCAAATCGGGGATGAGTTCAGCACCGCGGGGAGTGTGGCTTGACTAGGGATATTGCGTCGCGTCTTGGTCGATTAGTGCCATTGGTACTAGTCGGCGGCTTGGTGATCGTGCTGGTGTCTTATGCGGCATTGGCGATCGGCTTTCCGGTGCGCCAGCTAGATCTGAACGACACCGGCATCTGGGTCTCCAACGACAACGCCGGCCAATTCGGGCGGGTGAACAAGGCCGCCCGGGCCCTCGATTCGCGGGTTTCCCCGCCCGGGGTGCGGGTGGCGCGTTATCAGCTCGACATCATCCAGGACGGCAATCTGGCTTTGGGCTGGGATCAGTCCAACTCGACCCTGACAGCGATCGATACCGCCCTTGGTCAGCCCCTAGCCGATCGCGCGGTTGGCCTGGACGCTTCGAATTCCGTGGTGGCCAATGGCGGCACGCTGGCAGTAATGGACCGTAGCGGACGAGTCTGGGCCACCCGGTATGACCGGCTTGCCGGTGTGGTCGACCTGGCCGCCCTGGCCGGCTCCAACCCGCCGCTGGCCAGCCTCGGTCTGGCCCCCGATGTCGAGGTTGGTAGCGCCGCGCTGACGGTGAGCGCCGAAGGCAAAATCTACCTGGCTGGCATCAACGGGCGCCTGATCTCCATTGCGCCCAAAGACGACTTCTTCGCCGCTCCCACCACCACCGATGGGTTGCCCAAGTTGCAGTCGGTCGCCATCACCGTGGTGGGTGATTCACCAGTGCTGCTGGACGCTACCGGCGGCCAGGCAGTGCTTCCCGGCGGACGGGTAGTGCCGCTGGACGGGGCCGACGCCACCACCCGACTGCAGCAGCCGGGCCCGGCCGCCGAAGCGGTGCTGGTGGCCACCACCAAAGGCCTACTCCGGCTGAGACTGGATTCGGCTCAAGTGATTCCGGTCCACACCGAGACCGCTGGTGCGCCAGCCAGCCCGGTGCGGCTGGGCGGTTGTGATTTCGGCGCTTGGGCTGGCATTGGCCGCGTCGTGCGCTCCTGCGACGGCGGCGCGGTCGAGCCGCAGTTGGTTGAGGGCGGGCTGGACCGTCCGGCCTTTCGGCAGAACCACGGCCTCATTCTGCTGAACGATCAGACTGACGGCACCACCTACGACCTGGACACTCGCAGCAGCATCGATTGGCCCCAACCCAAGCCGCCGGTGGAGCAGCAAGAAAAGGAGAAGGAGGCGGGGGCCGATACCCAGCCGAAGCCGAAGGCCAATGACGACAATCTGTGGGCCCGTCAGGACCGCACGACGGTGCTGCACGTCCTCGACAATGACACCGACACTGTCGGCGGTGTGCTGACCATCCAGTCGATCGAGCCGCGGCAGGTGCCCCAGGGCACCGAGTTGGAGGTCTCGCCCGACGGGCAGACGGTGAAGTTGTTCCTGCCCGAAGGCGCCTCGACGGTGGCCTTTGATTACACCGTCTCTGATGGCAGCGACACCGACACCGGCCATGTGGTGGTCAACGAGGCCGGCGCCCGGCAGAGCCCGCCAGCATTGCGACCCAACTACAGCGCGCCGCGCTACACCGTGCCCTCTTTCGGCACCCTGTCCATTCCGGTGGTCAGCGACTGGCGCGATCCCGAAGGCGACCCGGTGACGGTGATTGGCGCCAACGCTGGCGACGGCACGATCGTCCCGGTGACCCCGGACGGGCAGCTGAGTTACACGGCCGAAGAGACCGAGGAAGACCAGGATCAAACCCTCAGCTATGAGGTGACCGACGGCGCCGACGCCAAATCGGTGCGCAACACCTTGAAGGTGCGGGTGCTGGGCAAGAAGTCGACCACCACGGTCTCGCCAGTGGCCCAGCCCGATTCGGCTCGAGGTGAGGTGGGCAAGCCGATTTCGGTCTTTCCCTTGAACAACGACACCCCCGGCGCCGACCCGCGCAACTTGAATGCCAAGCTCACTTTGTCGGGGCAGCTCACCCAGAAGGCGCATCTCAAAGTGACCACCGATGAGAAGTCGGGACGGATCACCGTGGTCGCTGACCAGGAGGGACCCTACTTCCTGGAGTATTCGGTCAGCTTCGGCAACTCCGCGCCCGCCAAGGGATCGCTGCGCATTGATGCGCTCGCCGCAGGCAAGGCCTCCGGCCCGGTGGCGATGCCCGATCAGGCGGCGATGCGGGGGGTCAACCCGGTACTGATCGACGTGCTGGCTAACGACTACGACCCGGCTGGGAATCTGCTCACCGTGCAGGCTGCTGCCGCCGGTTCGGGAGTGCGGCTGCAGGTGCAGGTCGTCCAGGGTCGCTGGCTGCGGATTCTAGGCGGCGATCAACGAGCCAGTGGCAGCGCCCAAGCGGTGCACTACACGGTCACCAATGGGTCGCAATCCGCCGAAGGTGACGTCCTGGTGACTCAGCTCGACCCGATCGAGCAGGACGTCGCATTGCCCCGCAAGGACACCGCTGTGGTGCGGGCTGGCGATTCGGTGCTGATCCCGGTGTTGACCAACGACTCCTCACTTTCCGGGCAGCCGTTGAAGCTGGTCACCGACGGGCTAGACACTGACGCCGACGGCAAGTTGGCGGTGCTCGATCGCGCCAAGAAGGCCGACGAAGATCAAGGTGATGCTGGTTCGGCCTACGTCCGTGGTGATCAGATCCGCTATGTGGCTCCGGCGACGGTGGCGGGTTCGCGCCAGGTCGTGATTCTTTACACCGCGCAGACTGCGGCCGGTGATGCCGCCGAAAGCCAGGTGGTGGTGACCATCAAGCCTGAGCCGAGTGCCGATGATCCCGACGCCGCACCGGTGGCCAACACGGTCGAGATGCGGGTGGTTTCGGGCAGCCGGGTCCGGATTGCGATCCCCACCTCCGGTCAGGATCCCGACGGTGACACGGTGATCGTCACCGGCATCGCCTCGGCACCAGAACTCGGCCGGGTGGTGGCGATCAGCCCGAACTCGATTACCTACGAGGCCTATCCGACCGCCGGCCTGGTTGGCACCGACACCTTCCGCTATCAGGTTGCCGACAAGTACGGCCGCACCGGCATCGGCACCGTCCGGGTGGCGGTGGCCGAGCCTGGCCAAACCCAGCCGCCGGTGGCCATCGATGATGCGCTCACCACCAAACCCGGTGCTGAGGTGCAGCTGAATCTGATGGCCAACGACTTCATCGCTCGCGACGATGCGGCCACGGTGGCGCCGTTGAACCGCACCAACAATCCGGTGCCGGCCGATGCCATTCTCAGTGGTGAGCAGGGGCCGCTGCAGGTGCGGGCCCCGGAGCTAATCGAGCAGCCGGTGTTGGTGAACTACGCCCTGACTGGCAACGGCGGCACCGGACCAGTGGCCACGGTGAAGATCATGGCCAAGCAGGGCTTCAACAATCCGCCCACGGTGGTTGACCAGGTCGCCGAAATCGATGGCGCCTCCGGTAAAGCCAACCTGCTCGGCGAGGCCTGGGACGTCGACGGTCCGCTCAACGCGCTGAAACCCGCCTTGGCAGTGACGGTCGAGGGCGCCAGCCTGGTCGGCGGTGAACTGCGGGTCCCGCTGCGCGAGCGTCCCCAGGTGATTCCTTACACCGTGACCGATTCTGGTGGTGCGGTGAGCGCCGCGGTGGTCTACGTCCCGGCGGCGGGGGCGGGCGCCCCGCAGCTGAAGGTCGGCGCCAGTATTGACTTGGCCAGCAACGCCACCGCCAGCTTCGGCATCGCCGACTTTGTCGAGTCGCCACGTAGCAAAGCGGTCCGGATCGCCTCAGCCAAGGCCGAGACGGCGCCCGGGGAGTATCTCGACGGCAAGGTGGACGACTCGGGTCGGTTCACCCTCACCTCCAAGAACAATTATGTTGGCCCGGCCTCGGTGACCCTGGACGTGATGGACGGGGCCTCGCAGACCGACGACGGCGTGCTGACCGCCACCGTCACCATTCCAGTACAGGTCGGGGCGCCGACTCCGGTGCTGCGCTGCCCGGAGTTCACCCAAACCGTGGTCCAAGGTGGCGAGATCAAGAACCTCGACATCACCAGCCTTTGCCACGTGTGGAGCCCTGATCCCGAGTCCCTGGGCAACCTGACCTATGCCGCCTCCTGGGAGCAACCGATCGATCAGGTGAGCGCTACTGGCGGCGAGCATCGAGTGAAGCTCCAAGCCGCTGGCGGGGCCCCCGACGACGGTGAAGGGGTGCTGCGAATTGGCATCGAGGGCACGGCTGCGGCCACCGCCACGCTGCGGGTGAAGGTGGTTCCGGCTGACGCACCGCAGTTGCGCTCGGTGAATCTGACCGACATCAAAGCTGGCACCCCGGTGACCGTGCCGATCTCACTGATTTCGCCGTTATTGGATGCTCAGACCAAGGTGTTGGAGACCAAGCAGACCAGCGGGGGCAAGGCGAGTGTCAACATCGATCAGGCCTCGGTGACGATCACCCCGGCCGCGGATACCTCCGGCAAGTTGGTATTCAGGGTCAAGGCCACTGACCTGGCCGCGGATCCGGGTCGGGATACCCGCTGGGCCGATGGCACCATCACCATGACGGTCTACTCCCGTCCAGACGCGCCCAGTGCGCCCCGCAACGGGCCCACCGTGCAATCGCATGCCGCGACCTTGGCATGGACGCCGGGCAACGCCAATGGTGCTGCGATCGACTCCTACCAGCTGAAGATCGCCAGCGGACCGGGCAGCGGCCGGACGATTACCTGCCGCAGCGCGCCCTGCCAGGTCACCGGTTTAACCAATGGGGCCGCGGTCACCTTCCAGGTGCGGGCGCACAATAAGGCCGACTGGAGTGATTGGAGCTCGTCCTCGGCCCAAATCACCCCGGACGTGGCGCCGGGTGCGCCAGCCTGGGTGCAGGTCAGTGATCCCCAGGATCATTCGGTGCTGGTCAGCTGGGGCAAGATCGCCAATGACGGCTCCGCCATCAAGGTGATTCACGTCACGGCCGCCGGCACGACGCACCCGGTGGGTGCGGGCAAGACCAGCCTGCGGGTGAATGTGCCCAGCAACAATGATGTCTACACCTTCTCGGTGGCCGGCGAAAATGACTACGCCATTGGTCCGGCAGCCTCCGATCAGGGCCAGTCCTCCGGCAAGCCGGCCGGGCTGTCGGTAGCCGCGCCCAACCCGGGCGCAGCCGTGGGGGCCACCACCAATGTGACGGTGTCCTGGAGTCTTTCTTCGCCGGAAGGGCCAACTCCGGTCAGTTATGACGTGGCCCGCAGCGACGGCAAGAGCGTTTGCGCCAACGTCACCCGGACCAGTTGCGTGGACGACACCGTCCGCTTTGACGGCACCAGCTACACCTACCTGGTCACCGCCACCAACGCCACCGGCGGGGCCGCGCATTCGGCTAGCGCCCGCTCTTCGGCCTGGGCTGCGGTCGGTACGCCGGATAACTGGAGCCCAACTGCCATCACCGCGGCCGCGACCGGCGATGATGGCGAGGTGCGGCTCACCTATACCGTGCCGGCCTCGCGCGGTGGCACCTCGAAGCTGACCCTGCTGAGAGACGGCAGTGCCTTCAAGACGCTTACCTCCCCAGGGCCAGATGGTGGCGCGAGCAGCTATACCGCCACCGGGCTGACCGATGGCACCAGCTATTCCTACTCGTTGCGGGTCTGCAATGAGGCCAACCGTTGCAGCACTTCACCGGCAAGGTCAGCTACCTCCTTCGGCCCGCTGGCTAAGCCGAACATCACCTCGGCATATGCCAGCGGGAGCTCAGTCACAGCCAAGGGCACCGCCAATGGCAATGGGGCGAGCGCCACGTTGATTCTCTACATCGATGGCCAAGAGGAGGATCGGTCCACGGGCCGAGGATCGCTGAACGTGAGTGGTTCGCGCACCGTTGGCTATAGCAACACCGTCACGGTTCGGTTGGTGCTCAACTCCGGAACCACTACCCCGCATCGCAGTGATCCGGCCGACGACACTGCAAGCGTAAGGACCCCTGCTAGGCCAACCGTTACGCTCACCGTTGGCGAGCAACAGCGATACAACACCGGCGACCCTCAAAACCCCGAGGTGTACTACTACCCCGTCTACCTTGCCGCCCGGAACTTCGTTGGGTCCTACACCTGCCACGTGCCGGATTCGTGGCCGTATGACTCGACGCGAACCTTCTCGGGCAACGTGTCCGGGGTGACAGTGGCTCGGCTCTTTAGTTATGGCGGCCCCTACGCGACGTCCATTCGTGTTACCTGTGATGGCATCGCGTCCAACACCGTCCACTCGCCGTAGTGAGATTAGGAAGGAACAACTGTGATTACTGATGAGCAAGCTCGCTGGTTTAACCAGACGTTCGAGCAGATCGTGTCCAACGTCGAGATTGCGATCCGCGGCAAGCGGGATGTGATCCGCCTGGCGGTCAGCTGCATGCTGAGCGAGGGTCACCTGCTGCTGGAGGACAATCCCGGCACGGGCAAGACTCAGCTGGCCAAGGCGCTGGCCAACAGCGTCCAAGGCACCCACAGTCGTATTCAGTTCACCCCTGACCTGCTGCCCAGCGATGTCACCGGCGTGACGGTGTTCGACCAGGAGAAGCGGACCTTCGAGTTCCACAAGGGTCCGATCTTCGCCTCGGTGGTGCTGGCAGATGAGATCAACCGCGCCAGCCCGAAGACCCAGTCGGCGCTGCTGGAGGTGATGGAAGAGGGTCGAGTCACCATCGACGGCGTCGGCCACCCGGTCGGCAGCCCGTTCATGGTGATCGCCACCCAGAACCCGATCGAGCAGGCTGGCACCTACCGGCTGCCGGAGGCCCAGCTCGACCGCTTCCTGATGAAGACCTCCATCGGCTACCCCGATCACGAGGTGGCGATGGAGCTGATGCTGCAGGCAGCCACTCGGGATCGCTCGGCCACGGTTTCACCGGTGATCGTCTCCAGCGCGGTGCAGCAGATGGCCACCTTCGCCAACGACGTCCACGTGGAGCCGTCCATCGTGGCCTACATCTCCAACCTGGCCACTGAGTCACGCCGGCACAGCAATGTGCGGCTTGGGTTGTCGATGCGTGGCTGCTTGGCCTTCATCCGGGTGGCCAAGACCTGGGCGATCAGCAAGGGTCGCAGCCACGTGCTGCCCGACGACATCAAGGATCTGGCGGTGCCGATCATGAGCCATCGACTGCTGCTGAACGCTGAGGCGCAGTTCTCTGGAGTGACCACTGAACGAGTGATCGACGAGTTGTTGGCCAGCGTGGCCGCCCCGGTCGAGCGGGCAGTGTGAGGGACGAACGCCGTTGACCACTCAGATCAGGCCACCGAAGATCCCGGCCGCTGACCCCAGCCGTCGGGCGGCGCGGGCCAAACGTGGCCCGAAGGCGGTGCTGCGCCTAGCGTTCATCGAGGTGACGCTGCCGCTGCGCCGGGCGTGGTTCGCTACCGCGCCGATCCGTGAAGCGGTGCGTCCCTACCTGGCCAAGCTGGTCGCCGGGGTGCAGGTGGTCTCGGCTCTGGGCTGGACGATGCTCGGCGCGGCGGTGGTCTTCGCCGCCCTGGGTGCCCGATTGGGTTGGCGGGAGTTCTCCTATCTCGCGGCGGTGCTGTTCTTCCTGGTCGGCGGGGCGGCGCTGTTCGCGATCGGCCGCACCCGGCTGGAGGTCGGCTTTGACGTGGCCCCGCAGCGGATCGTCGTCGGTGACGCCGCCGCGGTGCAGTTTTCGGTGAAGAACCTCAGCTCGCTGCCGCTGTTGCCGATTGGCTTGGAGTTCCCGGTGGGGGAGGCGGTGGCTGGTTTCACCCTGCCAGCATTGGCCCCGGGCGGCAGCTTCGAAGACGTGGCAGTCGTGCCTGGTCCGCGCCGCGGGGTGATTCAGTTGGGCCCGGTCACCACCCAGCGTGGCGACCCCTTCGGGGTGGTCCGCCGTGAGGTCACCTGGACCGATCCGATCGACTTGTTCGTCCATCCGCGGACGGTGCCGCTGGAGCCGCTGGGTGCTGGTCTGCTGCGCGATTTGGAAGGTCGGACCACTCGGGACATCTCCATGAGCGACCTGGCTTTCCACACGCTGCGCGATTACGTGCCTGGTGATGACCGGCGCTATATCCATTGGCGCAGTAGCGCCAAGTATTCCGGCCTTGCTGACGGCGAGCGGTTCATGGTGCGTCAGTTTCTGGACACTCGGCGGTCCCACATTGCCGTGGTCACCGACGTCGAGCGGGCTTCCTACAACAGCGATGAGGAGTTTGAGGTGGCGCTGTCGGTGGGCGCCTCGATCGCGATTCGGGCCCTGGCCGACGAGATGGATCTCACCTTGGTCTGCGGCGAGCATGCCGCGATGCAGCCACCGCCGCATCTGGCCTTGGACACCTATTCCCGCGCTGACTACGACGGTTGGGAGTTGGCTGCGGCGACTGGGCGACTGAACCATCTGGCCCCTGATGCCTCGGTGGTCATTTTGATCACCGGCCCCAACTGCGGCTTCACCGAGTTTCAGCGGGCCCGGTCCTTCCTGCCGCGCGAGGTGGCGACTTTGGCATTGCGGGTGAACCTGGGTAGCCGGATCAGCTTGCAGGATTCGGTTGGGCTCACCCTGGTGAGCATTGGCCGCCTGGCCGATCTGCCGCGGGTGTTGGCTGGAGGTCAGCTGATATGAGAGTCGTCAACCCAGACGCGGCGGTCGAAAACAGCCGCAGTCGCACCCTGACCGAGCGGATAAAAGAGCTCAGCGTCACCTCCACCGAGTTGATCGATGCGGCCTTTGTCATGCTGCTCGGCCTGGCCGCGCTGGCCGGTTTGGTGACCACCTTCGACACCCTGCACTTCCTGCTAGTCGGTGCGCTCGGCCTGCTGCTGGGCATGCTGACCGCCCACCTGGTGCTGTCGTTGCGTTGGCATTGGGCCTGGATCCCCGTGATCCTGGTGGTCTGGTACTTCCTGGTGGGCTCGGCAGTGGCCGTTCACGAATACGCCTTCGCCGGTTTCCTGCCGACGCTAGCTTCGCTGAGCGAGTTGGCCCGAGTGGCGGTGAACGGCTGGAAGGAGCTGGTCACCACCCTGCCGCCAGTGGTCGGCGACGGCAGCTATTTGGCGCTGCCATTCCTGCTCGGCCTGCTGGCCGGCGCGCTCGGCCTGGTGGTCGCGCGCCGCTCCCGCCGGGCTGCGCCAGCGTTGATCACCCCAGTGGTATTGCTGGTCGTGGTGACCCTGCTCGGCACTCGGCAGACCCTCGCGCCGCTGATTCAGGGCCTGGGTTTGGCCGCCCTCGGCTTCGGCTGGCTGGCGGTGCGCAACCGCCGCCGCCGGCAGCTAACTGGCACTGGACGCTCGCCGCGGGCCGGCTTGCTCACTGGTGCTGGCCTGTTGGCGGCAGCCTTGGTGCTAGGCGGGCTGTTCGGCGGACTGCTACCCGGGGGCGATACGCCTCGCTGGGTGCTGCGGGAATACGTCCGTCCGCCGGTCGAAGTGAAGGACCTCAGCTCACCCCTGGTGGGCTTCCGGGTTTACTCCTCCCAGAACCTGAACCAGCTTTGGGATGCCGAACTGCTGACCGTCACTGGGGTGCCTGCCAACTCCCTACTGCGGTTTGCGGTGTTGGACGACTACACCGGGCACACCTGGAGCGCCTCGGGCGGGGCCAGCGCCGGGTCGGGTTTCCAGCGCATCGGTGCCCGGTTGCCGGGGGTGGTCGACGGAACGCCGAGTGCGGTGACCATCACCTTCGCCGCCGACTACGAGCGCACCCGCGAACTCGGCCCTTGGCTGCCATCGCTGGGCGGCAACACCGACATCGACTTCGGCGGTGCCACCACCCGAACCCATCTGAGTTCGTTGCGCTACAACCTGGCTACCGGCCAGGGGCTGCTCACCGAAGGTGACCGGTTCCGGGACGGGGACGTGGTGCAGCTCGCCTCAGTGCCGCTGACCTCCAACTTCGATGCCAACTCCCAGCCCGGCGGCCAGCCGTCGGTCAACCCGGCCAGCTACTCCTTCCTGGCCACCACCGGTCAGAAGTGGGGTGGGGCGGCCACCACCGGGGCCCAGCAGGTGCTGGAGATCGCTACGCATCTGAAGGGCGGCTACTGGAGCGACGGAACCGTGGCGGGCCAGGCCGACTACCTGCCTGGTCACAGCCAGGGGCGGTTGTCCAACTTCGTCCTCGGGGATCAACTCGTCGGCTCCGATGAGCAGTACGCGGCCACTTTCGCTCTGCTGTGCAATCAGGCCGGCTTCCCGGCGCGGGTGGTGTTTGGTGCGGTGGTTCCTGAAGGCGGGACGATCAAAGGTCAAAACGTCAGCGCCTGGGTGGAGCTGGAGACCGAGCAGGGTTGGCAGGCCATTGCGCCGCAGGTGTTCATCCCCGACCGAAACCGCACCCCCGATCAGCTGCCGCAAACCAGATCCCAAGACAAGAACGCCACCAACGTCCCCCCGCCGAACAGCTCCCGGGTGGACTCCAACCCGATGGATTCGGTCGAAAATGACCTGAACGGCACCAAGGTCACCAACAACTGGTGGGCGGGGTTCCTGAAGGTGCTGCTGGCCATCCTGCGGGTGGTCGGACCGCCATTGGCGGTGATCGTGGCGCTGCTGACCGCGATCGCGGTGGCTAAGGCGCTGCGACGGTATCGTCGGCGAACCTCGGGCACCGCCAGCAGGCGAGTGGCTGCCGCCTGGCATGACGTCTTCGACCAATGCCGCGACCTGGGCATGATCCTGTCAACCAAAGGCACCCGGCTGGAGCAGTCCGCGGCAATCGGCCAGCCAGGGGTGCGCCAGTTTGCGGTCGCGGTGAACACCGCCACCTTCGGCCCCGAAGACCCGACCCCGGCCGAAGTGACAGCGTTGTGGACGACCGCAGCCGCCACCCGCAAGCAATTGCTCGGGTCGCTGGGTCGCTGGCAGCGGCTGGTGGCGAGGTTCAACATCCGCTCGCTGCTGCCGGAGCGGTTGGCCGGGATTCGATTGCCCAGACTCAATCTGGAACGCCCCGAATGGATGTCTGGCTCGGGACGGCGAGCCGTGCCGGCGCAGTCCAACAGCTAGACCCCGAGGCGGTGGGCAGAACTCTCCTTGCCCAGCACCAGCGGTCGAGGTGAGACTGGCCGAGTTCAGCGACGGGAAGGGTCTGCGGTGAAGTGTGCTCTGTGTGCCCTTGAGCTGGACCCAGCCGCCGGGCACTGCCCGCGCTGCGGGGCGGTCGTTGGCTCGGCTGTGGCGCCCGCCGGTGATGATCGCACTCGCGACCGTTCCACGCTGTTGGCTGAGCGAGCTCCGGTTGGTTCGAGCCTGGCCGGGTTCGCCTGGGAGTCTGGGCCGCGGACGCTGGTGGCCACCCGAGGGCAGTCTTCGGGGGTGGTGCTGGCCTCGGCGGGAGTCAGGCTGGCGGCCCAGCTGATTGATGCGCTGGCTTTGGGAGCAGGCTATTTCCTGGCCATGCTCGCGCTTGGCGTGGTCACCATGGGGTTTTTCGGCGCTTCCAGGCCCGCGGTGACGGTGTTGGAGGTGTTTGGCCAGGTGCTGGCAGTGGTCGGCGCTGGGGTCTACCAGGTGGTGCTCAACGGGCACGGGCAGACCCTTGGGAAGCGCGCGCTGGGGATCGCCGTGGTGGATCGGAGCACCGGGGCGCCGGTTGGAGTGGCCCGGGCCGCGCAGCGTTACCTGATGTTGCTGGTGATGGCCCTACCTTGCGGACTGGGCCTGCTCAGCGTCCCGCTCTCGACCCAGCTGCGTGGCTGGCACGACCAAGTGGCTGACGATCTGGTGGTGGAGTTGCCGAGGCGGCGGTAGTCGCCTACCAGTTGCCCTTGATCACATCCAGATACTGCGCCCGCTCGTACACCGAGGCGCCTCGGGTGGAGCTGGCGCTCATCTTGCCTCGGGCGTCAGCCACGGAGGCGAAGTTGTGGCGCTCCAGCCAACCTGAGGTCTGCTCAAGCATCTCGGTGATGGCTCCGGCGCCGCGTTGCATCACGGCAGAGGCCGTGCAGGCAACGTCCGCGCCCACCAGCAGTGCTTTGGCCACTTCGTCGCCGCTGTGGACCCCAGAGGTGCAGGCCAGCGAGATGCCGGGCAACTGCGAACGCAGAATGCCAATCCAGCGCAGTGGTAGCCGCTGATCGGCGGGCGAGGAAAGATCTAGGGAGGCGAACAGCTCGAGGGAATCCAAGTTGATGTCGGCGGCGTAGAACTTGTTGAACACGACCAGCCCATCGGCACCGGCGTCTACGGCGCGAGCGGTGAAGGCAGAGATCGCCGAGTAGTGGGACGACAGCTTCACTGCCAGCGGGACGTCGACCACGATCTTGACCGCTTCGACGGCCGCCAGGTGATCCATCTCCACCTCAGCTGAGGCCACCGCGATATCGGCGGTGATGGTGTAAAGATTCAGCTCCAGAGCGTCCGCACCAGCGCCGACCAGTTCCTCGGCGTAGCTCTGCCAGGTGCCCGGACGGGTCGCGTTCAGGCTGGCGATCACTGGGATCTTCAGTTGGGCCTTGGCGTCTTTGACCAACTGCACTCGCTGGCTCAGCGCCTTGGAGTTGGTCGGATCGGCCAGCGCATCTTCTTCAAACAAGGACGGCAGAACAACAGCGGAGGCACCGGCCGCTTCCAGTTCGAGCATGGTGTCTACCTGCCGGGTCAACGGCGAGGATGAGGCGATGACCGGTCCGGTCAGGTCCATACCCAGGTATTTGGTCGAAAGGTCGGGCTTCGCCATCGGTCAGAGTCCTCCTTGCCGCGCATTTCTTAACGCAGCGTGTGTCGTCAATGGTGCCAGTTCCAAAGCCGCCGCGTGGCCGGGTGGGGGGCTTTCCGCAGGCGAGTCTTCGGCTGCGGGTTCAACATCGTCTGGGTCAGGTCGTGGTGGTGGCCATTCTCGGCTGCCACGACCAGGTCGGTGGGGGTGTGCAGGTGGCTGGCGCGGAGGTGTTAGGCCTACCCAGGCCCCATTTGAGCCCATCTGCGCCGGGTGCCGGTGGGCGGGGTGGGTCGAGGCGAGGGATCGCTAACGCGCGAGCCGCGAAATCCGGGCTGGTGACCGACGGGCGACGGTCTACAGAATTCTGCGTACCCCGGACGCTGCCAGCGGTTGAACAGGACTTTTGGGCCCCGCTGATGTGCCTTCGTGATTTGACGGTTGCCATTCGCTTTCGGAGGTGCTCCGGGATGGCACCACTTGGGCTGAGCGCTAGCCCGCCTAGGATTGCGCCATGTTGATCGTCACCAGTAATGACATCCCGGGCTACCGGATCGAAGCAGTCCTTGGCGAGGTCATGGGTATGACCGTGCGTTCGGCCAATATCGGGGCGAACTTTGTCGCTGGCATTCGCGCTATCGGCGGCGGCGAAGTGAACGAGTACACCAAGTTGGTTTACGAAAGCCGCCAGCAGGTGATGCAGCGCATGTGGCAGGACGCGGTGGCACGTGGCGCTAATGCGATCGTGGCGATGCGTTTCGATACCGGTGACATCGCCCAGGCTTTCAGCGAGGTGTGCGCCTACGGGACCGCGGTGATCGCCGAGCCGATTGCCGAGGGCCAGCCGGGGGCAACCAAGCAGTCGGCCTCGGTGCTGGCCCAGCAGGCTCAGCCGCCAGCCCCGCCCCAGGGGCCGCCGCAGCCGCCAGCCCCGCCGCAGTACGCCTGAGGCCACCGAAAGGGCCGGGCTGCGCTCACGCGAAGTGCTCTTGGATCCCCTTGGCGACCTCGGCGAAGCGCGATTGGTCGAGCTTGCCGGCGGTCCGGCGCACCCGGTGTGGGTCCACGCGGAGAACCCGGTTGACCCGCACCTCGCTGGGCCGCCCGGAGCGATCCCAGTCTCCGGTGCCGATGTCGACCCAGTAACGGCCTTCGCTGGCCTCCTGGGCGGCATCCAGATCGTGATCTTTGCTGGTCATCGGCAGGGCGAGTAGCCAAGCAGCGTCCCGCCCGACGATCACGACCGGGCGGTCTTTGCCCTGGGTGTGATCCTCTTCGTACGGCACCCAGGTCCAGACCACTTCGCCGGGGTCTGGCAGTTGGTCGGGATGGGGGTCATAGACGATGTCGAACCGGCCGGTGAAGTCGCCTGGATACTCCTTGGGAGCGCTCGGCTGAGGCGAGCGGGGCGAGCTGAGACGCGGCTTGATTGCCTTGGCGATGGCACGAGCGATCGCCTGCCAGCCGGACGGGTTGGGAGTCACGCGGCCACGCTACCGGCTCTTGCTGGCCTCGGAACGGGCCCACCGGAGCTGAGCGTTGTGCCGATTCCGCCGTCCACTCGTTCAGCGTCCACTTGCTCGCCGTCCAGTGGCTCGGTGGCTGGTCGTCCGGTGCCGCCGTGTTTTCGGTGGCGAACTGGTCGTCGTTGTCGGTCGAGGCGTTTTGGGGGTATTAGTTCGGGGAGGTCGTCGTCGGCTATTCGTACTTCCCATTGGTCGCGGGTGGTGAATTTGGCTGGTTTGACTAGGCCGTGGTGGTGGTGACAGAGCAGGACCAGGTTGTCTAGTGAGGTTGGGCCGCCCAGCCACCAGGGTTCGATGTGGTGGGCGTCACAGAGGGTGTCGGGCACGTCGCAGCCGGGGAAGACGCAACCATCATCGCGTTGGGTGAGTGCGGTCCGGATTGGTGGGGTTACCAGCCGGTGGTCTCGGCCGACGTCCAGGACCTCGGAGTTTGATCCGAGTACGACTGGGACCAGCTCAGCGTCGCAACAGGCTCTGCGCAGGTCACCGGCTGATAGCGGCTCGCCGCCAGCGATGAGGATCCCGGCACCGGCGGCGGCATCCTTCAGCTTGTCGTAGTCGAGCTTCACGACTATCCGCGCTACCCCCACTCCGGGCGCAGGCTTGCTTCGGCGGGCGGCTTCGAGCAGTGCGATCAGGGCATCAGCGCGGCGCTGCTCCGCCGTGGCCTCTGTTAGCGGGTCGCGGGCCTCAATAGCGGTGCGTCGCCGGGCCTCATGGTGGGCGGCAACCAAAGCGATGAACGCTTCGCCTTCAAGGCGGGGCAGCGACCCGTCGAACCTGATCGAGGCCCCGTCGTGGAAGAACCGCAACGATCGTTGCCGGTGAGCCAGTTCAGCAGCCCGCTGTAGGCGTTGACCGTCCAGCTCCTCGGCCACTACCGGAACTACTTCGGCGAGTACCCGGCCGGCTGCGCTGGCCAACTCTTGGGAATCCAGTTGGCTGGCCAAGCCCAGCATTACCTCCTCAGCGTGAGCCTGCTGGTTGGCGTCTAGTTGTGGTGCCAACTCGCCCAGCACCCGGCTGATCGCTTGGGCCTGCCCGGTGTTGATTTGGCCAGCACTGGCAGCCCGACCCACCCTGGGGTGTTCGGCCAGTGACCTGGCTCGGAGCACTGCACCGGCGGCCTCTTTGCGAGACAGGTTTTCCCCCATGCCCAGCCAAGAGGCCAACGGGGTACCAGTCGCCTGCAGCGACGCTTGGGCCAGATCAGCCTCAGCAGTCAATAACCCGGTCAACGCCTCGATTCGACTCTGGACCCGGCGAGCCAGCCGCAGCCACTCCAACCGAGTCTCCGGGGCCACATCCATACCGCGTGGCTCGACCCGATCAAGGGCGCGATCAAACTCGGCCAGGAGTACCCCGGCCGAGACCAACCCGCTACTTGAAGTCATGCCCCCATTCTCCCGCACAAACCCAGCCTAAATCGAACACAAATACGAATCTGTGGACAACACTTCAGTTATCCACAAATTCCGAAGAACCCGGACGAGAGCCCAAACTGACCACAGCCAAGATCAGCTGAGCCCGTGAGTCAGAGTGGAAGGATGGCGGCATGTCATTTGAGCGCCTGGACTGGCCGCTGCTGACCGCTCGGCTGACCCTACGTCCGGCCCGGGCCAGCGACGCAGCCGAAATCTGGGGCTGGCAGCAGCTCCCCGAAGTGATCCAGTGGACGCCGCGCCAATTGGCAAGCCTGGAGGCCTTCACCGACCACTGGGTCAAACACCTCGACCGAACGCTGGTAGTCGCCCAAGGGGGTCGGCTGATCGGATCGGCGAAGGTATCGGTGCAGAACGCTTGGTCCCAGGAGGAAGTGGTCACCCAGGCGGCTGGCGCCGAAGCCGAAATCGGCTGGGCGCTGGATCCGTCCATCCACGGGCAGGGGTACGGCACTGAGCTCGCCGTCAGCCTGCTGGCCATCTGCTTCGACGGCCTGGGGCTGCACCGTGTGGTGGGCATCTGCTTTGCCGACAACGCTGCCTCGGCGCGGGTGATGGAGAAGGCCGGGATGCGTCGCGAAGCGCACTTCCGCGCCGACTCCCTGCACCGGGATGGCCGCTGGTACGACACCTACTGCTACGCGATGCTGGCCTCGGAATGGGCACAGCAGCGAGCTAGCGATAGCTGAACTGCAAGCTCTTCTCGATCTGCGCCAACAGCTCGGCCACCCGGACGTGGTCTGCGGCCAGGCCCCGGATGATTGCCACCACACTCTGGGAGCCCTCCTCGGGCGGATTCACCTGATCGCCCGGGCGGCGGGTCAAGACCAGCTCGTCGACCTCGGGGATCGCGCGAACCTCGTCCGCACCGGTGATGTCGACCACCTCGCGAGCCTCATAAGGGGGCTGGACGTAAACGGCGAAGCCGACCCCATTGGTGTTTGCTGGCACTGGCACTGGCGCTGGTGGTCGGCCGAGGTTGACCAGGCCAGCCGCAGCGAGCAGCGAATAACCGCTGACGCGTTCAGCCAGCCAAGAGATACTGCCACCACCGAGGCGACCATTCACCTCCAGCACGCGAGGACCATCGGCCGAAAGCTTGATTTCGGTGTGGAACACCCCAGAACTCAGCTCCAAGCCACGGATCGCGGCCGCGGCCAGCCCGTACAACGCCGGCCACTCAGCCGGCGCCAACGCGGGCGGCATGATTGACGCGGTCTCGCGGAAACCCTCCGCCAACTGGCCGCGCCCGGTGATGCCGAAGTGGGTGATCTCACCGTCAACCGCCAGCGATTCCACCGATAGGTAGTCGGCCCAGGGCGAGTCCGCCGGAGCCCAGCCATCGGGGATTCGCTCCTCGACCACAAAGTCTTCGCTTGGGTAGTCAAGCCGCTCAGCGAAGCGCTGACCCACCTCGTCGGCGTTGCTGACCGCGTAGGTGGCCCGGCTACTGGCGCCGTGGGCTGGTTTCAGAATCGCCGGGTAGCTCAGGCCCGCAACCGCAGCCACGGCAGCATCGAGGCTCATTCCGGCGGGAATCCGGACGCAGCCGGGGGTAGGTAGCCCGGCGGCCTGCAATGCCTGGCGTTGGAGGAACTTGTCGTTGAGCCGGGCCACCTGCGCAGGACAGAAATGCGGCAGGCCCAGCTGCTCGGCGAGTTCGGCGGCCCGCACCAAATCGGGATCGTTGGTGGCCAGAATCCCGTCCAGCGGCTCAGTGATGCAGGTCGCCGCTTCGGCCATGCTCAACCCAGTGATGTCGATCACTTCGCCGAAGCGGCGCAGCAGGCGACGCGCCCCGACCTGAGCGTTGAGCTCGCGGTCCACCAACCAGACCGTGCGCCAGCGGCCGGGGGAGACCCGGGCCAACGAGAGGATCTCGACCGTCCGGGGGTTATAAAGGACCCCCAGTCGGGGCAGCGCCACGCTGGGTTCGCTGCTGGTTGGAGTCACTGGGCAAGGCTAGCCAGGGGAGCACGGCAAATCCACCTCGATGAGATCGCTACTCTGGGGGTCGGACAACGAGGAGGATCAGTGCCGTCCCAGCCCGCATCGTCGAACTTCCCCGCTACCGCTTTGCCCCGGCCGCAGCGCCCAGCACTGCTGCGGTTGCCTGTCGATCCCACGGGCGGCTGAGGACTGCTTATGCGCACCCCCAAGAGCACTTACCGACTCCAGATCACCGAAGATTTTGACCTGGTTGCTGCGGCTAAAACCCTGGCCTATTTGCACGAACTCGGCGTCGACTGGGTCTACCTCTCGCCATTGCTGTCTTCAGAGTCGGGTAGTGAGCACGGCTACGACGTGGCCGATCACAGTTCAATTGATGCTTCCAGAGGTCGCGCGGCGGGGCTGTCCACGCTGGTCACCGAGGCCCGCCGCCTTGGTATGGGCGTGCTGGTCGACATCGTCCCCAACCACGTCGGAGTGGCCAGGCCCTGGGAGAACGACTGGTGGTGGCACGTGCTTACCCACGGCCAGTCCTCGGCCTACGCTGACGCCTTCGATATCGATTGGGCTTTCGGCGAGGGCAAGCTGCGACTGCCGGTAGTCGATGAAGCCGACATCACCCCGGACGGGCACATCAAAGCCCTGCAGGTGATCGGCGGCGAGCTGCACTACCGCGAGCAGCGATTCCCGCTGGCCCCGGAAACTGTCCATGGCAGCGACGATGACCCTGATTTGGTGCACTCCCGCCAGCACTACCAGCTGGTGAATTGGCACGAGGCCGACCGCACCCTCAACTACCGACGCTTCTTTGCTGTGAACACCCTGGTGGCCATCCGGGTAGAGGAACCGATCTGGTTCGCTCGCTCGCATGCCGAAATCCAGCGCTGGTTCGAAGAAGGCCTGGTCGACGGGCTGCGGGTCGACCATCCCGACGGACTTCGCGACCCGAGCAAGTATCTGGCCGATCTGGCTGCCCTTACCGGCGGCGCCTATGTGCTGGTGGAGAAGATCCTGGCCACCCGCGCTGACTCGACCGGCCACATTGTGGTGGAAGAACTGCCGTCGTCCTGGATCACCGCTGGTACCACCGGTTACGACGCGTTGGCGCTGATTGATCGGGTGTTAGTCGATTCCGCCGGGCAGGAGCCGCTGACCGAACTGGAAGAGCGACTGCGCGGGCGTGAGTTCGACTGGGCCCGGTTGGTGCATGACGGCAAACTCGCTGTCGCCCACAGCATTTTGGCCTCGGAGGTCAATCGAATCGCCCGCGAAGTACTGGTGGCGATCGAACCCAGCCAGCGTCCGGATCTTGGCGAGGTGGCTGATGCGGTGGCCGAGCTGCTGGCCGACTTCGAGGTGTACCGCTCCTACCTGCCTGAGGGGCGGGAATACCTGGAGCAGGCCTTCGGCTTCGCCTGGGAACATCGCCCCGATCTCGGCCCGGTGCTGAATCAGGTCTACACGGTGCTCTCAGATGGGGCTTCCCCGGCCGCACTGCGATTCCAGCAGACCTCCGGCATGGTGATGGCCAAAGGCGTAGAGGACGGCGCCTTCTATCGCACCGCCAGGCTCACCTCGCTGAACGAGGTCGGTGGCAACCCGTCCCTGTTCTCGATCAGTCCAGAGCAATTCCACGAACTGATGGGACTGCGCCAGCAGCAATGGGCGGACGCGATGGTGGCCGGCACCACCCATGACACCAAACGTGGCGAGGGTACCCGGGCCCGAATCAGCGTGCTGTCCGAGGTGCCCCAACTGTGGGACGAGTCGCTGAGCGAGCTGCTGCGGTTGGTACCAGTGCCCGACCCCGGTTTCGCAAACCTGCTTTGGCAGGCGGTCATCGGAGTCTGGCCAGCCGAGCGGGAGCGGCTGCACGCCTATGCGATCAAGGCGATGCGCGAAGCTGGGGAGCACACCTGGTGGACCGCCCCCGATGCGACCTATGAAGCCGCGATCACCGCCTGTGTTGACGCCGCTTTCGATGATCCGGCGGTGGCTGCGGTCTTGGAGCGGGTGTTGGCGAAGGTGGTCGTGCCCGGGCGCAGTAACTCGTTGGCGGCCAAGTTGTTGTCGATGACCATTCCCGGGGTGCCCGACCTCTACCAGGGCACCGAGTTGTGGGATCACACGTTGGTCGACCCTGACAACCGCCATCCGGTCGATTTCGAAGCCAGAGGGCAGGTGCTCTCCAGGGTGCGCTTGGGGGCCCGTCCGGAGCCATCCACAGCCTTGGATGATCCTGGTGAAGTGAAGCTGCTGGTCACCCACCAGGCGCTCACCCTGCGCCGCGATCACCCGGACTGGTTCACCCGCTACCGGCCGCTGCCTGCTTCGGGGCCAGCCGCGGAGCATGTGTTGGCGTTTTCGCGTGGGGGAGCGATCACCGTGGTCACTCGGCTGCCAGTCGGCCTGGCCGAGCGCGGCGGTTGGGGCGACACGGCTCTCGGCCTGCCGGAGGGACGCTGGCGCGACCTGATATCGGGGCGAGTAGTGGTCGCCGATGATCAGCGCAATGTCTCCTTGGCCCTCCTGCTGGACCGCTACCCGGTGGCGCTGCTGGTTCGCGAGCAACGCCGAGCCGGCGAACGTGGCCGCTTCGATGTGTGGGCGCCAATACCGCAGCAGGTTCGGCTCCAAGTCGGTGACCGGGTGGTGCCGATGACCCGGGGCATCGACGCTTGGTGGACGCCGTCCGAGCCGGAACCGCTGGGCCGGGTCGACTATGGCTATTTGCTTGATGACGATCCGCGCCCCTGGCCGGATCCGCGCAGCCGCTGGCAGCCCTACGGCGTCCACGGGCTCTCGCGCAGCTATGACCCGGAGGCTTTCGGCTGGCGGACGACCGGCTGGACGGGTCGCTCCTTGGCCGGCGGGGTGATCTACGAGCTGCATCTAGGCACATTCACCGCTGAGGGCACTTTGGACGCTGCCATCAGCAAGCTGGGGCATCTGGCCGAGCTAGGCGTGGATTTCGTCGAGTTGATGCCGGTCAACAGCTTTGAAGGCGCCCACGGCTGGGGCTACGACGGCGTGGGCTGGTTCGCCGTCCATGAGCCTTACGGCGGCCCCGACGCCTACCGGCGTTTCGTTGACGCCGCCCACGCGGCGGGCTTAGGCGTGATTCAGGACGTGGTCTACAACCACTTTGGATCGGTGGGGAACTATCTGACCAAGTTCGGGCCGTATCTGGCCACCGCCGACGGCACCTGGGGCGCCCAGGTGAACCTGGATGGTCCCGGCAGCACCGAGGTGCGCCGAATGATCGCCGACAATCTGCGCTACTGGTTCGACGACGCGCGGGTGGACGCATTGCGGCTGGACGCGGTGCACACCCTAAGCGACAACTCACCCACCCATCTGCTGGAAGAGTTGGCGATGGTGACTGGTGATCTGGCCGCCCATCTGCACCGGCCGCTGACCGTGATTGCCGAAACCGACGCCAACGATCCGCAGATCATCACCTCCCGCCAGGCTGGCGGCGAGGGGGTGGACGCCATGTGGAGTGACGACTTCCACCACGCCCTACACGCCGCGCTCACCGGCGAAACCGGCGGCTACTATGCCGACTTCGTCGGCTTGGCTGCGTTGGCCAAAACCTGCGAGCACGGGTTCGTCCTCGACGGCGCCTGGTCGAGCTTCCGCGGGCGGCGGCACGGCCACCCGTTGGACACCGCCAGGGTGCCGTCCTGGCGGTTGGTGGTGTGCTCGGCCAACCACGACCAGATCGGCAACCGGGCTCGCGGAGATCGTCCCGAAGAAGTATTGGACGTTGACCAGTTGGCCTGTGCTGCGCTGCTCACTTTGACCAGCGGCTACACCCCGATGCTGTTCATGGGGCAAGAGTGGGGAGCCAGTACGCCCTTCCCCTACTTCTGTGACTACGCCGATCCGCAGGTGGGGGCGGCCGTGACGCAGGGGCGGTTGGCGGAGTTCGCCGCGCTCGGCTGGGACCCGACCGACATCCCAGATCCGCAAGCGGTGGCCACTTTCGAGTCGGCCAAGCTGCGCTGGTCCGAAGTGACCGACGGCGAGCATGCGGTGATGTTGAACGTCCACCGCCACCTCATCGCATTGCGGCGGCAGTACTCCGAACTGACCAACCCGGTGATGGCCCGGACCAGGTGCGAGTACGACGATGACGCCGGTTGGTTCCTGATGCGGCGTGGTGGCCTGGCCGTGGTGGTGAACTTCTCCGATCGAGAGGTCACCGTGGAGTTGGGCGGACCGCACCTGCTGCGCTGGGCCAGCCCGGCTGGCGCGCAAGCCGAAGGCAGCGTGGTGGTGTTGCCGCCGCACGCTGGTGCGCTACTGCTGCCTTTGGAGCAGTGAGCTGGTCAACTGGTGCGTCAGTCGCGCCGGTAGCGCGGCAGCGGGCCGTAGAGCACCGAGGTAACCGGTGCAGCGAACTGCGTCGACGGGTGGCGGTGATCCTGCCACGCCTGGAAGTGGGCGGTGGCTGCCGGGAGCCACAACAGGCCAGCACCGAGCACGGCCAGCGGGATAGCGGCCCAGCCGACGGGGTTCAGCAGCAGGGTTAGTGGGCTCAGGGCGGCGGCGATGATGCCAGCAACTCGCGTCCAGCGGTAGCCGAACCAGGCGTAGTAGCCGGTGATGATGCTGCTGATGGCGACCAGCAGCGCGGCCGAAGTCAGCCCCACCACCAGCAGCACCCCGTACAGCTTCTGCACCTTGCCGAACTGAGCGGTAAGCCAGCTGGCGTGGTAGAAGTCGGTGACTGCGATCCAGTAGAACCACAACAATGATGCGGTGGCGAAACCTGCAGCCAGCCAGGTGGCAACGGTCACCAGGCGGATCAGCCAGCTGCGGCGCGGTTCGCCGGTGCGGACGTTGATGCTAACGCCGGAATCGTTGGTACTCGGCGGCAGGGTGGCGATTTCGGTCGCGCCGCCCGGATCTGGTGACGGCAACTCAACAACCGGCGCCGGGGACTCGGCCGTCATCACACCTCCAAGGCAATCGTTGGCCTGTCCAGCCTATGTCACCACTGGTCAGCCAAGTAGACCTGCATCGTTCGCCCGAGCGCTGCGGTCAGCTGGGCTCTGGAGAGCCTGGCCAGGGTAGGCAGCTGCAGAACGTCGCGGCCAAGCGCGAAGCCCAGGATCAGGGTTACGGCCAGTTGCCCGCGCTGCTTGGCGTTGGGGTGGCCCAGTGATTCGGCGACCTTGGTGTAGATCTCCTTGGCCAGGAACTCACTAAGCGGGCGCTGAGCACCCGGTTCACCGACCGCCGCCCGCAGCATCGCGGTGAAGCGCTCCCGGGCGGTCGGCAACTCCCAGGTGGCCAGTAGGAATTCCACGGCTCGCTCACCCACTCCGCTCACCGGGCCGTCCAAAATCTGGGCGACCACTTCAGCCGGGTCGCCCACCGGCAACGCCAGGACAGCTTCGGCGAACAGCTCGGGTTTGGAGTCGAAGTAGTGGTGAATGAGGGCCGGGTCGACGTCCGCAGCCCGCGCAATCGCTCGCAGAGACACCTTCTCGTAGCCGACCTCGGAGAAGAGGGCTAGAGCTGCAGTGAGGATTTCGCTGCGAGTGTCGGCACGTCCCGGCCTGCGACCCCGCGGACGACTGGTGGTCAAGGTTGTGCGCCTCCTCGATGGCCGACCCCTAAGCTCGGCCCTATGGCTGGTTGGCGATGGGTTGTCTTTGATCTCGACGGCACCGTCGTCAACACAATTCCCCTCATTATCGCCTCCTATGACCATGCGATGTGGGCCATCTTGGGTGAACATACCGATCCGGTTGAGGCTCGGAGCTGGATCGGGCAAACCCTCTATCACACCTTCCAGGCCCGCCATCCCGAACATGCGCACGCTTTGATCGATGCCTACGTTGAGTTCAACCTGCGGGAGATGCCGAAATTGATTGAGCGCTATCCCCAGCTACCCGAGCTGCTGGCCGACCTGGCGGCAACCGGGATCGGCCTGGGGATTGCCACTTCGAAACGGCGCCATTCCGCCGAGCGCACCCTGTCGGTGGCCGGGCTGGCTGGGGCCATTCCGGTCACGGTGGCAATGGAGGACACCGCAGTGCACAAGCCCGATCCGGCACCCCTGCGGTTGGCCCTGGACCGCCTGGGGGCTGAGGCTGCCGAGTCGGTGTACATCGGCGATGCCGTGGTGGACGTACAAGCTGCAAAAGCTGCCGGGATGGCGGTGATCGCCGTCACCTGGGGCGCCGGTCGCCGCGATGAGCTGACCGCTGCTGAACCGACCGCTGTCCTCGATACCGTCGCCGAACTGCGCGCCTTACTGCTTCCCTGACCCCCTGCGCCTGGGGACGGTTCCCGTGAGCTGCGCGGAGGAACCGTCCCCGTGAGCTGCGCGGAGGAACCGTCCCCGTGAGCTGCGCGGAGGAACCGTCCCCGTGAGCTGCGCGGAGGAACCGTCCCCAGGGGGTGAGAAAACAACGCGGTCGGCCTCCTAGGGGAGACCGACCGCGTTGGGTAGAACTTATTCAGGCCTTCATCGTGCCGGTCTCAAGGAACCGGGCATGCCAGCTCAGCGCCTTGTTCAGATCGTGCGGGGTGTGAGCGCTGTTGGACGCCTTGGCGGCGGCCGCGACGTACTCCTCCAGCATTGGCTTGTAGTCGGGGTGAGCGCAGTTGTCGATGACAACCTTGGCCCGCTTGGCCGGCGACAGACCGCGCAGGTCAGCCAGACCCTGCTCGGTGATAACCACCATCACGTCATGCTCGGTGTGGTCGTGGTGGGAGACCATCGGCACGATCGAGGAGATCGCCCCACCCTTGGCCGTCGAGGGGGTGACGAAGGTGGAGATGTAGGCATTGCGAGTGAAGTCGCCCGAGCCGCCGATGCCGTTCTGCATCTTCGAGCCCATGATGTGGGTGGAGTTCACGTTGCCGTAGATGTCGGCTTCGATCAGACCGTTGCAGGAGATCACCCCGAGGCGACGGATCATTTCGGGGTTGTTGGAGATGTCCTGCGAGCGAAGGATGATCTTGTCGCGGTAGTGAGCCGCGTTGTCGTTCATCTTGTTCGCGTACTCGGGGCTGAGCGAGAAGGCCGTGGCCGAAGCGATGGTCATCTTGCCCGAGTCGAGCAGGTCGACCATGCCGTCCTGGATCACCTCGGTGTAGGAGGTGAGGTTCTCGAACGGACCCTCCATCAGACCGGCCAGCACCGCGTTGGCGATATTGCCCACCCCAGACTGCATGGGCAGCAGGTTCTTGGGCAGGCGGCCCTGCTTGACCTCGTTGGACAGGAAGTCCAGCAGGTGGCCCGCGATCATCCGGGACTCATCGTCCAACGGCTTGAACGGGGTGTTGCGGTCTTCGGCGTCGGTCTCGACCACCGCGACCACCTTGGCCGGGTCAATCTTGATGGTCGGGGTGCCGATGCGGTCGGAGGCGGAAACCAGCGGGTACGGGATCCGGTTCGGGGGCAGCGCATTGTGCTGGTACACGTCGTGCATGCCGTACAGGTCGATGCTCTGCCAGGAGTTGACCTCCAGGATGACCTTGTCGGCCGCTTCCAGCCACAGGGTGTTGTTGCCCATCGAGGAGGACGGCACGAGCTCGCCGGTCTCGGTGATGGCCGTGACCTCGATCAGGGCGACGTCCATCTTGCCCATGAAGCCAGCCCAGGCCTGCGGGCCCGAATGCGACAGGTGAATGTCCTGGTAGCCGGAGATGCCGGCGTTGATCTTGTTTCGCATGATCGGGTCGGACTGGTACGGCATTCGGTAGCTGATGCCATCGACCTCGGCGAGCACCCCGTCCATCTCCGGGGCGGTGGAAGCACCGGTGAGGCAGCCGATCATGAACTCTTCGCCCCGCTCGTGGGCCTCCTTGATCTGGGCTGCCAAGGCAATCGGCACGGCTTTGGGGTAGCCGGCGCCGGTGAAGCCGGAAAATCCGACGTTCATGCCGTTCTTGATGATCTTGGCTGCGTCTTCCGCGCTACAGACTTTGCTGCGGAACTCCGCGTTCGCGATACGCGACATGTCACTCCTCGACACTGGTTGGAACAGGCACAGGGTACAGATTCTGGGGCCCCTGCGGGGGCGATGGCCAGCTTTTGTCCGCGATTGTTCGCAGTCTCGTAATTGTCCTATCAAGGGGTGATGCGCTCTCCCGGCCCATTTTGGCCAACCGGTGGCGGCGAGAAGCCAGGGACGCACGGCAATCCGGCAAGAGAAATTGAGTTGAGGAGGTGGCCATGTTGGCTGCGGCCCGCGGGTGCCCGACCCCGAATCGAGCACCCGCCCGCAGATGGCAAATGGAGCCGCGGAAATGGCTATCCACTTCCCACATCATCGCACTGGCCAAGCTGCGCCCGCCCGCAGGAGTGCGGCTATCCCCATGCGGGGGACTCAGGCCAAAGCCGCGGTGGGACGAATCACCAGGCCGGTGCGCAGCTTCGGGGTGAAGAAGGTCGACTTCGGCGGCATCAGTAACCCTTCGCGGGCGGTGCGCTGGATCTCAGCCAGCGAGGTGGGCCGAATCAGGACGCCCGCCGCCACGGTGCCGCTCGCCACCAGTTCGAGCATTTCGGTTAGCCCGTGCTGATAGCTGACCTCGGCTGTTGAGGCCGCCAGGGCGTGCTCGAGGAAAGCGCCGTCCAGTGCCCGGACCCCGGCCAGGGCCGCGTCCTTGGGGATCAGCCAGGTGGCGCTGCCATCGGGAGACAACAGCATCAAGCGCCCGAGTTCGACCATCTCGGTGAGCGTGGCCGGTGTCGGGGGAGTCGCCGGCACGAAGTCGAAGCAGCCGGCCAGGTCCGCCTGGAGTTGCTCGATGGTGATCCCGGTGTAAACCCGATGGATCGCCTCGATACTGAGCTGATCGGCCACCAACTCGTTGATGAAAGCCAGCGTGAACTCGGCTTCGGTTTCGTTGCTGCCCCTGGCTTCGCGGACTTCATCGCGGTAGGTGCGCGAAATCGAATAGCGGTGGTGACCGTCGGCGATGAGCACGTCGTCGCTGGCCAGGATTGCGGTGATCTCGGCGATCCTGGCTGGGTCGGTGACTCGCTCAACGCTGTGCACCACCCCATCCGCCGTCATTTCGCCGAGCTTTTCGCCCGGGGCGGCCAGAGCTGCGGTCAGCCCGGAGGCCAGGGAAAGGCCCCAGACCGGCGAGAGGTTGGTGGCGGTGGCGCGGGTTAGGTCGAACCGATCAGTGACCGCCTTGGGGGTGGTGCGCTCATGCGGCAATACCCCGCCAGCATCGGCATCGACGACCTCCAGCCCGGTCAGGACCCCGACGATGGCGCGTGGGCTGCCAGTGGCATCGGTGAAGCTCATTCGGTAGATCGTCACCGATGGCTGCTCGTCGAGGACCAGCACCCCTTCAACTAGCCAGTCGTTCAGCTTGGCCGCGGCCACCTCGTAGCGGTCCGCACCGCCGACCGGGACGTCGACGTGCACGATGTTGTGCCGATCACGGGCGCCGAGCGCGGCCACGTCCTCGCCGGAGAGCACGTCGTAGGGGGGCGCGATCACGGCCTGCAGGTCAGTTCCGGGGGCATAACGGATGGCATTGAACGGCGCGATCTTCGGCATGAGGAAACGCTAGCGGAGAACCGTCCGCATTCAGTTCGCCGAGCTCGGCGCGAGCGGCTTCGACGTGGTGCCAGTTCCCTGAGCCTGTCGAAGGGTCGGCCAACTGGGGCTTCGACAGGCTCAGCCAACTGGGGCTTCGACGGGCTCAGCCAACTGGGGCTTCGACGGGCTCAGCCAACTGGGCCCAGTTCCCTGAGCCTGTCGAAGGGTCGAAGGGTCGAAGGGTCGGCTCAGGCTTGGCGGAGGTGCTCAGCGTTGGCCAGGAACCAGGTGTAGGTCTCGGCCAGCCCCTCGCGCAGGTCAACGCTGGCTTGCCAGCCCAAGGCGGTCAGGGCGGAGGTGTCCAGCAGTTTGCGGGGGGTGCCGTCCGGCTTGGTCGGGTCTTGAGTGATGCGTCCGGGGTAGCCGACGGCTTCGGCCACCAGCCGAGCCAACTCGCCGATGCTCACTTCGGCGCCACTGCCCACGTTTAAGTGCGACAGCCGCTCGGTGGCCGGCGTCCAGTACGACTCAGTGGGCAGGCCAGCCACGAACACCGAGGCCGCGGCCATGTCGTCAACGTGCAGGAACTCCCGCAGGGGCGTTCCGGTACCCCAGATCACCACTTCTTCGGCACCGCTGACTTTGGCCTCGTGGAAGCGTCGCAGCAGCGCCGGCAACACGTGGGAGTTGGCCGGATGGAAGTTGTCGCCGGGGCCGTAGAGGTTGGTCGGCATCACCGAGCGGTAGTCCCGTCCGTACTGGCGGTGGTAGCTCTCGCACAGCTTGATGCCAGCGATCTTGGCGATCGCATACGGCTCATTGGTGAGTTCGAGCGGACCGGTGAGCAGACTGTCTTCGCGCATCGGCTGGTCGGCCAGCCGCGGGTAGATGCAGGAGGAGCCGAGGAACATCAACCTGTTCACATCGCTAGCGTGCGCTGCGGCGATGATGTTGGCCTCGATCATCAGGTTCTCGTAGAGGAACTCGGCCGGATAGGCGTTATTGGCGCCGATGCCGCCCACCTTGGCGGCAGCCAGATACACCTCGTCAACCTGGTTGGCAGCGAAGAAGGCCCGCACCTGGCTCTGCTCGATCAGATCTAGTTGATCCCGCCCCGCCGTGACCACGCTCACCTCAGGGTCCTGCCCCAGCAGTCGGACGATCGCCGAGCCCACCATGCCGCGATGGCCGGCAACGAAAACCCGGCGCATCAGTTCGCCGCCTGGGGCGGCACGTCGTAGCCGTGCTGCTTCAAGAAGGCCAATCGGCTGGCCTCGGCCAGATCTGCTTTGGCCATCTCCGCGACCAGTTCGGCAACCCCGATCTGCGGCACCCAGCCCAGATCGGCTGCGGCCTTGCTCGAATCACCCAGCAGCGTCTCCACTTCAGCTGGACGGAAGTAGCGCGGGTCAACCCGCACCACCACATCGCCGGGCTTCAGAGCGGTCGGCGCGCCGTCAGCTACGGCTTCGACAATGCCCTGCTCCTCAGGGCCATTGCCCTCGAAACGCAACGTCAAACCCAGTGCCTGTGCCGTCCAGGCCACGAACTGGCGCACCGAATACTGCTCGCCGGTGGCGATCACGTAGTCGGTGGGGGTGTCCTGTTGCAGCATCAACCACTGCAACTGGACGTAGTCCTTGGCGTGGCCCCAGTCGCGCAGCGCGTTCAGGTTGCCAAGGAACAGGCACTCGTCGAGCCCAGTGACTACTCGGGCCAGGCCGCGGGTGATCTTTCGGGTGACGAAGGTCTCTCCGCGCCGGGGGGACTCGTGGTTGAACAGGATTCCGTTGCAGGCGAACATGCCGTAGGACTCCCGGTAATTCACCGTGATCCAGTAGGCGTAGAGCTTGGCCACGCCATACGGCGATCGTGGATAGAAGGGGGTTCGCTCGGTTTGGGGGGATTCCTGGACCAGCCCGAACAGTTCTGAGGTCGAGGCTTGGTAGAAGCGCACTTGGTCGGTGCGTTTGAGTAGCCGAATCGACTCCAGAATGCGCAGCGTGCCCAGGGCGTCCACGTCGGCGGTGTACTCGGGGGCCTCGAAGCTCACGGCCACATGCGACTGGGCGCCGAGGTTGTAGATCTCGTCGGGTTCGACCGCACCGATGATGCGAGTAAGTGAGGTCGAATCGGTCAGATCGCCGTAGTGCAGAAAGAGGCGGGCGTCGCGTTGGTGGGGGTCTTCGTAGATGTGATCGATGCGCTGAGTGTTCAGCTGCGAGGCGCGCCGCTTGATGCCGTGAACCTCGTAGCCCTTTTCCAGCAACAGCTCGGCGAGGTAGGACCCGTCCTGGCCGGTGATCCCGGTGATCAGGGCACGTTTTCGCATCTTCACTCCTAAAGGGCCCCCGGTATGGGGCCCAGACTTTCCAAGACTAGGCCGAACCAGCCATTGACGGCGGCTACCAGACCCTCAGCAGGCCGGATTGGGCCCAGTTGATCAGCGTCGCCGCCAGACCCTTGAACGGCCAGCCGGCTGCCCAGGGCACGGTGGGGGCGGCGTGGGGAATACCCCAGAGGCTGACGAAAAGGGCGACCGAGAGCGGATTCCACAGCTTTGATTCGATCAGGGCGCGGTTCCCGGCGATCATGCAAATGGCCAGCTCGATCACCAGGATGTGAATCCAGCGGCCATAGTCGATGCCAAGGACGAACAGCGGCGCCATTCCGATTAGCGCGGCCAGACCCCAGGCCCAGTAGCGGCGCAGCCACGGGCTAAGCGCGATCGGCAGCACCGCTAGGGCCAGCATCACCAGATAGCCACTGTGTACGGGGACGTACTTGTCGACCAACTCCAGGCTCGCGCTTAGATCTCGGCCAATCCAGGCGATGGCGCCGGTACACAGATTCGTCCCCAAGCCCTGCTGGACGATCGCCCCGCAAAGCAACCCTGGCGTGTCCTTGTTGCCGTGGAAGAGCACCGAGCTGCCGAAGGCGGCCAACCCGATCAGCGCGTAGACCGAAGCCAGGGTGCGCCGCAGCGGCAGCTCCCGATCGGCTAGCAGCAGGAAGCCGACGCCAGGCAGCAGAAAGGCCAGCGATTCCCACGAGAACACCCCGATGGTCCAGATCGCCAGCGAGGAAGCAAGCAGTAGCCCGCGCAGCGGGGAGCTCACCCGGCGGCGAGCCAGCGCCAGCAGGACCAGGGCTAGGAATCCGAGGGTCTCCTTGCGGAAGCCGCCTAGCGGATCCCAGCCGATGAAACCCAGCGCGGCTGGCGAACATGCCAGCGCGATCGCTGACCAGGAGAAGTTGGCCCGGAATAGGTACTCGATGAAGAAGGCGATCAACGGCACGTACAAGGCCACCTGGATCGCAAACAGCACCCATAAGGTTGCCTGCCCCGGCGGAGCGATGCCGAACAGCAGCTCGCCGAACATGCCCCGGCGGACGAACATGCCCGGGTAGCTGATCAGCCAGTCGCCGGTCTGATGATCGTTACCGCCGCGGGCGATCGTTGTGGCGTAGGCATCGATGGCCACGTAGGCGCTGATAGCGAGGACGGCGAACGCCACGAACATCCGCGCTATTGGCAGCGGTCGTTCTACCCTCATCGGGCCCCTCGCCTCAACATGGGGGCAACGGTAGCCGAAAAGGGCTCGGTGGCGTCGGTCGGGGGATCGGGACCGACGCCACCGAGGATCAGGGGCGAATCAGTAGGCGCCGGATGGCAGCAACACCGCTCGAGCGGTTTTTGCCAAGATCATCAGGTCTTGCACTACTGACCAGTTGTCCACGTAGTAAATGTCCAGTCGGACGGAGTCCTCCCAGGACAAATCGGAGCGTCCCGAAACCTGCCACAGGCCGGTGAGTCCGGGGCGAGCATCGAGACGACGACGTGCGTCGAAATCGTAGCGGGCAACTTCGTCGGGAAGCGCCGGACGCGGCCCAACGAGACTCATGTCGCCAACAAGGGCGTTCCAGAACTGAGGCAACTCGTCGATCGAGAACCGGCGGATGAATCGGCCGACCCGAGTGATTCGGGGATCATCAGTCATTTTGAACAGTGGCCCAGCGGCCTCGTTCAAGTGCTGCAACTCGGCCAGGCGCTCTTCAGCGTCCATCGCCATGCTGCGGAACTTCAGGCATTCGAACAGCTCGCCTTTGCGGCCAACCCGGGTCTGCTTGAAAAGAACCGGACCGCCGTCTTCGAGCTTGATCGCCAGGGCCACCAGTGCCATCACCGGGGCCGCGGCGAGCAGCAGCAGAGCTGCCCCGATCGCGTCAGCGGTCCGCTTGATCCAACGCAGCGAGGCCAGGGCCTGGGGGCGCTCGACGTCCACCAGGGGCAGACCGGCGACCGGACGAACCTCAAGCCGCTGGGCGCTGGTGTCGGTGATCGCCGGGACCACGATCATCTGAATGTCGTGCTCCTCCAGCTGCCAGGCCATCCGGCGGAACTCTGCCGGTGAGGCGAAGGAACCCTCAGCGAAGATCACCGCGGACGCCTCGTGCTCCTCAATCACCTCGACGGTGTTGGTGAGCGCACCCAGTACCGGTAGCCCGGCCGGGGTGTAGCGGACCCGGTCGCTGGTAATCGCACCAATCACCCGGTAGCCAAGCCAGGACTCCCGCCGTAACACCTTGGCGATCGCGTCAACGTGGCCACTGTCGCCAGCGACCAGCAACGGCGTGGTCAGGGCGCCGCGGCTATGAATGGCACCCATCACCTTGCGCCGCGACCAGCGCGCCGCTAGCAGGCCGAGGGTGCCGAAAGCGAACATCAGCACGAACGCGGCCCGCGGAAAGTCGAACTTCAGCAGGTAGCAGGTGATGCCTACGGTTGCTGCCATGGCCGAAGAGGCCATGATCACTCGCTTGTATTCGGTGACGCCGGCGCGTAGATGGCGCAGGGCGTCAGCGCTAAATACGCGAAGCATGACCAGCCAAGCCACCGCGATCAGCGGGCCGGTGGTGCGCATGATCTGTTCAGTGTCCGGCTGGCCCGGGAAGGGCAACAGCCCACGGGTCACTACGGCAATGAACAACGCGATGGCGATGACGATGAAGTCGGCGGAGTAAAGAAACGTCAATTGCAGTCGCTTCGACAGCACAACGGCTGGAAGCCGAGACTTGGCTGCTGCGCTAGCAACAGAATCCAAGTGCCCCGAAATAGTGGTCATGATCCCCCCGGCTCTGACCTCCGGTTCAGTCAAACCCCCCGGATGACTGAGGTGCCCCTGCCCCCCGGCCGGGTGACACCGCTGACTAGTCTGGCCTGCCGGGCCTGATGGTGCAACCTGGCTGCGCAGTTGTCCTGAGTTTGGAATGGATGGCGACGTAGCTGGAAATGCCTGAGCGCGGCGGCCATAATGGACTCGTCAGCCCGATGCGTGGCTCGCTTTCGGGGGGAAGCTGGGTCTCGCGTAGGTCAGATCGATGTCATTCGGGGTACCACAGGTAACGGGATAGGCGCACTAGCTGCGTCCTTGGGGTGCACCGATCGGGGGACATCACGAAAGATCGACCGGGGTCGCCGCTGGTGACAAGGGCTTGAGTTTGAAGGGGCACCCGAAAGGGTGCCCCTTCGTTCCTTTGTGGTGGGTTACCGGCCTGCTCCGGTGGCGCGGTGCAGGCTGCCACGCAAGGCTCGGATGGCTGCCGGCGCGGCTAGGGTCTCGCGTCGATACAACAGCCCAGCGGCTCCGAGTCGACCGGCGAGTCCGGCGTCCGAGCCCAGTTTCTCCGCAGCGGCCAGCAGGGCTGCTGGCTCGTCAGGATCCACCCGAAGACCACCCCCGGCTGCTGCTACTTCGGCGGCGGTGACGCTGCCGGCGTCCACCGCGGCGAGCACCGGCAGCCCGGTGTTGAAATAGGAAGTCAGTTTGCTTGGCACCGACATCTCAGTCATCCCGGGGAGTTCGTTGACCAGCAGGACGTCGGCGCTGGCCAAGGCTGCGGCGAACTCGGCTTCGGGCAGCGGGTCGATGAACTGCAGGTTGGCATTGCCACCCATCGCCTCCAGGGCGTTGCGGCGATGGCCGTCGCCGAGCAGCACAAAGCGCACGCGGCTGCCGCGCGCAGCAGCCAGGGCCGAAGCCCGGACGACGCTTTCGAGGTTCTGCTTGGCGCCCATGTTTCCCGCGTGCAGTACGACGGTCTCCTCTTCTGCCCAGCCGTGGCTGGCTCGGACTTCCGCGGTGGCGATTGCGCCGGTTTCAGCCAGATGGGTCCAGTTGCGCACGACATCAATCCGCTCAGGATCCACTCCGAGCGTCCCACTGACGAAAGCGGCAAAGCGGTCGTGGATCACGATCACGCGAGTGGCATGCCGCAGGGTCCACGACTCCACCCGGCGGATCAGCCCGGCGGCTTTGGCGGCCAGCCCCGTTTCGGCGGCGCTGAGGGTGTAGATGTCCTGGACCCACACCACCACTGGCTGACGGGAGAGCCGAGCCTTGGCGACCACCGCGGCTGTACTCAGCAGCGCCGGGGTGATCGCAAGGACCACCTCAGCGTTGAACCATGACGACCAACAGGCGCGCAGGCCGAATCCGACTTCCATCAGGGATCTGCCCACGACGCTGCCGTCGGTGGGCACCGGGTGACGCAGGCGCAGCACCCGGGTGCCGTTGATGACCTCCCTGCGGGTGGTTCCCTGGTAGCCCTCCGCGATCCGCCACTGGGGGTAGTGGGGGTAGCCAGTGATCACCATCAGCTGTTCGCCGGCTTCGGCCAGGCCATCCACCGCGCCGGTGGTGTAGGGCGCGATGCCGGTGGGCTCGGGAAGGTAGTTGATCCCGATGACGGTGATGCGCACGGCTCAGGCGGGCCGGCGGGGCTGATCTCGCAGCCCGGAGACCAGGTCGCCTACCAGGCTGATTGCCGGATCCATCGCTGCGAAGGCGGTAGCGAACTGCCGCCGCGGTGCGTTCACTGGATCGATGATGTCGTCGTCGTCCTGGCTGCCGCTGGAGAGTCCGCGGTTTCGGTTGGCCAGTTGGGCCAGCGCTTCCAGTGGCCCGTCGGTGGCCATCCGAATCTCACCCACCGGATCGAGCTGAATCAGCCGGGCGAACTGCCGCAGCGTGAAGGTCACGTTGCGGCGTTGCGGGGCCAGTCTGGCTACCAGGCGGCGATGCTCGCGGCAGGCAGTGAGAATCAGCCCAGCTTTGAGGACGCGTTCAGCGGTGAGTTGAGTCGCCACAAAATCGCTGGTCTCGATGCCTCGAGCCTGCAGTTCGGCGGCCACCTCCGGGTGGATTCGCGAACCGGTAACCGCGTAGGTGCCGGCTGAGGTCACCGGAAGCCCCACTGCCGAAGTGCCAGCGAGTCGATTGGCCAGGGTGAGCGCCATGAACGGCGACCGGGCGATGTTGCCGGTGCAGACGAACAAGATTCCCGGGCTGTTGGCTTGGAAGTTCTTCATGCTCAGCTCTTCCTGATCGCAGCGGTGATCACGGTGGCGAGCTTCTTGTACCCGGCCGCCGTTGGGCGGGTGCCGTCGGCGGTGAAGAGCTCTGGTTGATCTTGGAGCGGATTGCCAACCTCGACGTAGGTGACTCCAGTGGCCGCAGCTGCCGCTTTAACTTCAGCACCGATCTGTTGGAGGCTGGACGGCGGGACCTGAGTGGATTGCCACAACGGCGAGATCACGTAGATTCGAGCATTCGGTAGCGCCTTGCGCAGGGCGGCGAACAGCTTGTTGGCCGCGCTGCGGACGGCTTTGGTGCCGTCATTTTGACCACCGGAGATGACCACGATGTCCGGGTTGGTCGCAATGGCCTGCTCGGCCATCTCGACGAAAGTCGGGCAGTACTGGAGGCCGCAACCAGCTACATCCGAGGAGGTGACGTAGCCAGTGTCGCCGCGGCCAAGGTTCACCTCTTCCCACCCCATGGACGCTGCCACGAGCGTCGTCCAGCGCTGCTTCTCGGTGACTTCCACTCCGGCTACCAGCGAATCCCCGATGAAAACGGCCTTCGGGCTGGCCTGGCTGGGCGTCGGGCTGAGGATCGCTGCGGTGGGGGTGGTGCCAGCTGTCGGCTGTGCCGACACCTGCCGGTTGGTCATCACGACCGCAGTCAGGGCCACCGCAATAGTGGCCACGACGACGGCAGCAGCTTTGATCACCGGCCGCCAGCCCTGTGGCAGCAGATCGGCCAGCTTGGTTTGGCGGGCCCGGTCGGAATAGGTGTAGGCGTAAGGGCGAGAGGCATCGTCCTTGGCCAGGTTCATCACGGTGCCCCGAATCGGCACATCGGCCACGGCGAGGGCACCCATGGCCTGCCGCAGTTCGCTGGTACGCACCTTGCCGCCGCCCACGACCATCACCACGCCACCGAACATCCGGCCGATGATCGCAGCATCGGTCACTGCGGTCAGCGGTGGAGTGTCGATGATGGTGACTTCAAATTTCTCGGTGATCGATCGCAGCGCCTCCTGACCGCGGGTGGAGCCGAGCAGTTCGCTGGCATTCGGCGGGACGGTCCCCACCAGGATCACCTGGAGCTGATCCGGACCCCAGGTTTGGACGGTGTCCTCAATCTGGGATTGGCCGACGACGATGTCGCTGAGGCCGGGGCCGCCGGTGAGATCCAGTAGCCCCTCGAGTCGGGGACGGCGGAGATCGGCTTCGACCAGGCAGGTGGACAGGCCTTCGGCGGCGAAAGCGGCCGCGATGTTGGCGGCGGTGGTGCTCTTGCCCTCACCGCTAACCGAGGAAGTGATTACGAAAGTCTGGTTCGCCTCGCCGGGCAGGAATTTCAAAGCGGTGCGGACGTGGCGGATGGACTCAGCCCGCAGCGATAGCGGCAGCGCGGTGACTGCGATCGGATGTCGGGCCACCTTGCGATCCCGGGGGACGCTGGCCAGGACCACCGAGCCGGTGAGGGCCTCAACTTGTTCGGTCGAATCGACCCGGGCCACGACCAGTTCAACAATCACCAGGTACCCGATCGAAAGCACCAGGCCAGCCAGCATGCCCATCATCGCGTAAAGGGGAATATTGGGTGAGGAGGGCTTGACCGGAACGCCAGCCGCTTCGATCACCTCGGCGCGAACTGGTGCGCCCTTGAGGTCGCTGACGGTCGGGCTTAGTTGGAGCACGGCCGCTGACAGCTGACTTGCCACCGCATTTGCCAAAGCGGCCGAAAGTGCCGGGTCGTGATCAGTGACCTTGATCGTGATCACTGACGTGTTCAACTGAACGTCCACATCGACGTTCTTGCGCATGTCGTCCAGGGAAATGTTCAGCCCGTACTGCTTAATCACCGGGCCGAGAACGATCTCCTTGGGCACAACTGCGGCGAAGTTGCGGGCTTGATCCTGGGAGAAAGCGCTGCCCTGGGCCAGATCGCCGGTGGACTGGCCGCTGGTTACGGTGACGAAGACATCAACCGAGGCGGTGTACTTCGGCGGCTGCACCCCGGCCACGATCAGGGCGAGGGTCGTGCCGAGCAGGCCAGCGAGGACGATGAGTAGCCATCGCCTTCGGAGCATGCGAAGGACTTCCTGGCTCCCCATTGAATCCCCCTTTGCCGGAACCTGACGCCCAAGAATAGCGGTTCGGCGGTACGCTGACCGAACCCAATGCCAGTAGTTGAGGGAGGCTGACTTGGTGCAGGATGCCGTGGCTTCCGAGGATGAGGACACCTGGGGAGCTGGTTGGCGGATCCTGGCGATGGTGTTTTCTGTCGCTGTGCTCGCAGTTGGCCTGCCTGGGGCACTGCTACTTGCAGTTTCCGACACCGGTCGGAGTCAGGGCTGGACGATCACCATACTGATCGCCTGCTGGGGCGGAGTCAGGCTTTCGGCACTTTGGGTGAGCGGGATCCCCAAACTATTTGACTTCTTCTTCTGGCTCTACACCTACATATTCATGGGAGTGGCCGCGAGCGTTCAGATGCGCTCAAACGATATCGCCGGCACCACTCCAGGGATGAGTCCTAGCTTGGATCTCCCAACCGCCTACATCGTGCTGCTCGGGGTGGTTTGTTATGAGGTTGGCCGTGGTTTGTGGATGTTCTTCGGCCAGCGACATACCGAGACTCGACTTCGACCAAGTGGGATCAGTGGCGTCCGGGCCGGGCTGCTCTTTCTGGCCGGGATCGGGCTGGCTGGCTACTACCTAAGCAAGGTGGGGCTGGGAGTCGCCTTCGTCAGCCGCGATTCAGCCGACCAGATCGTCACCGCGGCTTGGGGGGAACCTGCAGTCCGGGCACTGATCGGGGCCCTGTCCATCTACCCAATCCTGGTAGCAACCGGGGCAATCGGGCAGTTGCGTCGCGGGTTACCGAAGGGCGACCCTGGACGGGCCGGTCTGGGGCTGTTGGTGCTGGCGGGAATCATGATCCTGATGGTCGTGGCCAGCCCCATCTCGTCAGCTCGTTATACCTTCGGCACGGTCGCCTTCGCGATCCTTGTCTACGCTGGCATCACCCGCACTCGAGCTCGGGCCCGGATGGCCATGGGCGGGATGATCGCGGCGATGCTCTTCCTCTTTCCGATCGCCGACGCCTTTCGCCGTGACGTGGTGGATCTTGACCCGCGCTCGGGGTTCTTCAGCGAATACGCTGGCAACGCCGACTATGACTCGTTCTGGCAGATCGCCAATGCATATTCGTTCAGCATCAGCGATTCGATGCAGCCGTTCCGGCAGATCCTTGGCAGCTTGCTGTTCTGGGTGCCCCGCTCGATCTGGCCGGACAAGCCAACCGACACCGGCATCATGCTGGCCGACTTCCGTGGCTATTCCTTCGGTAACCTCTCGGCCCCCATTTGGGCCGAACTGCTGGTCAACGCTGGCGTGATCGCGGTTGGGGTTGGCTTCCTGCTGCTGGGGCCGCTGTTGGCTTCGATGGACCGGCGGATGGTGCCGGCTCATTACCACGGTGGCTGGTGGGGCCTGCTCGGCGCGATTCTCCCGGTGTACACGCTGATTCTGATGCGGGGCTCGCTGCTGCAGGCCACCGGCGCACTGGTGGTGGCCCTGGGGTGCCTGTTCTGGGTCAGGAAGACAGAGCCGCCGAATAGTGGGCTGCAAGCTGGGCTGCGATCGCAGCCATACTGAGTTCTTTGCCGACGGCTGCCCGGCCGCGTTCACCGCTGGTCACGGCGGCGCTCGGATCGCTGAGGAGTTGGGAGATCGCCGTTACCAGGGAGTCGACGCCGTGATCAACCACCGCACCGGCCTGGTGGCGTTTCACGAGGTCAGCCAAGCCGCAGGTGTCAGTAATGACCACCGGACGCCCAACGCTTAGCGCCTCTAGAACCGACATCGGATACGGCTCGTTCACACTCGGCAGCACGTAGATCGAGCAATCCCGCAGCCGGTCAAGGGTCAGTTCCGGTGAAAGGCCGCCGCTCCACTCGATTGCCACGCCCTCGGCGCGAGCAGCATCAATCGCGGCGCGCACCGCGGGGCCCTCGCCCTCGTCCGGTCCGACCAGGCTGAAGCGGGCGGTCGGGAAGTCCGGCTGGAGTCTGCGGGCCGCTTCGATGAAGACCAGCGGCCGCTTCCGAGGTGCCAGGCGGGCCAGATAGAGCACCTCAGGCGGTTGGGGGGCTGCGGTGTAGTCCGCCACCGGTACGCCGTTGGCCAGCGGCAGGAAGTTGAGCTCACCGGCAACCTCCAGCAGTTGGGCCCGTTCGAGATCGGTGAGGTGGAAAACGCCGGCAGCATCGTGCAGCAAGCCTTTGGTGAGGAAAGCGTCCAGAGGTTTGGCCAGCGGGTTGGTTGACGGGTCGATCATTCCGTGAGTTTGCAGGAAATAGGGCACCTTCGCCCGCCGCGCCAAGGCGGCGGCTGGCAAGGTGATCAGATCCCGGGCGGCGTGCAGGTGAACCACATCGGCGCTGGGCAGTGCGGTAGGGAGCCAGCGCAGCAGGCCAGGGGAGGTGATCCCGGCGAAACCGGTGCCGGGCAGGACTGTTCGGGCGTCGAACAGGTGCAACGGCACCTGATCCAGTTCGGTCGGTGGCTGATCAAAACCCCTGGTGGCTGCGGCAATCCGCACGTCATGGCCTAGCGCGATCAGTGCCTTGGCCTGGTTGACAGCTACCCGAACGGGGCCGCCGTAAGCGCCATCGGGAGTAATCAGGCTGACGACCGAGATGATCCGCATTCAGCCGCGTTCTTCGCGCCGAACATCGCGGGCCACCGGGGCCAACACCACCTGGTCGTCGGGCACGTCTTTGACCACCAGGGCGTTGGCGCCCACGGTGGCGTTGTCGCCGATCCGTACCCCGCGCAGCACGGTGGCCCGGGCCGCCACCCAGGCGCCGTCGCCGATGGTTATCGGCGCATTGTCGAACTCGAAGGTAGGCGAGTTGTGATCATGGCTGCCGGTGCAGATGAAGACGTCTTGAGAGATGCAGGTGTTGGCGCCGATGTGGACCGGTTCAAGGTTGAGGATCCAGGTGCCCTCACCGATCCAGGAGTTGTCGCCAACGGTGAGCTTCCAAGGCCAGTGGATCCGCACTCGATGCCGGATCAGGACATTGCGGCCCAGGGCTGCACCGAAAGCGCTCAGCAGCTTCGCTCGAACCGACGGCGGGCACCACCAGTGGCTGGTTATCAGTCCGGACGTCAACAACCACGCCACCTGTTTGATCGCCGAACCGCCTCGGGAGTACCCGGCCCCGGTGAAGCCGGCCAGGTCGAATCGCGCCGCCATGGCGACATCTTAGGCCGGTGGGTTGGCTGGAGGGTTAGCGGTAAGGATGCGCAGCCCGTTTTGGTGTCGACCGATTGCCCAGGGTTTGCTGATTCCGGTGTGGGAAGATCGAGCCACCGCCGTCCAGGGTCTGGGGCCACGCCTTCACTGGGCATTGTGGGGAAGGGCGAAGCTATGCGAGGGCTGTCCGGGCTGAATAAGCTCCTCGGCTTCGGGCTGTCTATGGCGCTGTTAGCGCTGGCAGCGCTCGTGGCGATTCCGGCGATGGTGCGCTCCAGCGGGGCAGGCGCGTTCGGCATGATCGTGCTTGGTCAGAATTTCGGGGCAATCGGCGCGATGGTGGTTGCCTACGGTTGGGGCATTTCCGGTCCGGCTGAGATCGCTCGCGGCGATACCGCTGCCCGCCTGCTCGAGTTCCTCAGCTCGGTGAAAGTGCGCGCCTTCTTGGTTCTTCCGGTGGGGTTGGCGGTGATCGTGCCCTCGGTGTTGCTGGCCAACTATCGCCCGGATCTCGCTGTGGTGGGGGCATTGGTGGCTGTCTTGCCGGGACTCACCTCAAACTGGTTCTTCATCGGGCTGTCTAGGCCATATGTGTTGATGCTGGTCGAAACGCTGCCCCGGGTGGCGTTCACGGTTGTCGGGATCGCGGCGATGGAGACCGGTTCTGACGCTGTCATCGGCCTCGCCTGGCAGGGCATCGGGCAGGTTATTGCCTTTGGGTTTTCTGCCGCCTGGATTTTGCAGTCCCTCGGCTACGGGCGCGGTAATCGCCCGGCCTTGCCTGGCTTGGGTCAGCTGCTGCGTGACTACCGCAGTGGGGTGGCTTCGAACCTGGGCGGCTCGCTGTTCACGGCGCTGCCGCTGGCGATCGTGACGATGACGGCGCCGACGGCTCAGCCGGTATTCGCGCTGGTAGACAAACTTCAGCGCCAACTCCAGGTATCGCTGAGCCCCATCGTGGCGGTGATGCAGGGCTGGGTGCCGCAGGCCGAAGATCCCGCAGCACGAGCGCGCAAAGTCATGGTGGGGGCTGCTGGTCTTGCCATCCTCATCGCCGCAGTGACCTTCGCCCTCGGCGGGTGGGCGCTGCACCTGCTCGGCGACGGACAACTGACCCCACCCACCCCAGTGGTGGCCCTGATGGCGGTTGTGTTGGGGCTGAGCTTCTACGTCTCCAGTCTTGGGCACGCTGTGCTGGCCACGTACCGGAAGATGCGCGCACTGGCGGTCTCTACCCTGACCGGAACTGTGGTGGCCATGCCGTTGGTGGCCGTAGGTGCCTGGGGCTGGGGAGTGATGGGTGCGCTGGTGGCGATCGTCGTGGGGTTGCTGGTTCAGTTGGTGATCAGCTTGACCGTCGCGATCCGCTGTTTGGGGCAACCGATTCCGGCATCGGCATCGGCACCGGTAATGGGCCCGGACGAGATCACCTGAGGCGTCTTCACGCTAGCGGCAGAGAGGGTCCGGGGGCCAAGTGTTCTGACCCCCGGACCCGCATTATCCCCCGGCTAGCGGTCACTGGTCACAGCGTGATAGCTGAGATCCTGCTGCGCCGTGGTGGCGAAGCTGACCGCGTCTTTGGTGGTGACGGTGGCTACCGTCGCGCCAGACCTGGTTACGGTGGCAGTGAAGGTGCCAGCCTGCAGGTCAAACAGTTTGGTGTAGAGGCCAGCAGCGGCCTGGTAGGTGTGGGTCTCGCCAGCGATGACGACCGAGACCGTGCTCGCGGCGGCGAGCATGGTGACAACTTCGATCTTGTCGCGAGCGGCGGTGGATCCCGAGCGCAGCTTCATGGTGCCGGAGTAACTAACGGCGGTAGTGGCTCGCTGAATCCGGTGACTGATGATTACCTGTTCGGTCCCGATCTGACCTGAGCCGGTTTGGAACTTCTTGACGAAGTACCGGTTCAGGTTCAGAAACGCCCAACCATGATCGGACGAGGGGGCGAAGCTGGTCGATTCCGAGTAGTCGTTCCAAGTGGTTAGCAGGACTAGGTCAGCGCCCTGGCTGATGGCACGGTTCCAGGTCGCGGCGAGGGTCCCAGTGTTGCTGGCCTCGTCATAGATCGACTGGTTCGGGCGGACGTCCTGAACTGAGACCGGCTCCATCCACATCTTGCCCAAGGCATGTGCCTTCGATGTCCAGTTGGGCCAGGTGGTGGCTGCGGCCACGTTCCGGACGCCCCAGTTCCCGAAGCCGATGCTCACATCTTTGTAGCTGTTCATGTTGGAGGCGTCCAGGAACAGGGGCAGGAGCGCCACGGAGACTTTGTGGGTTGACTTCAGCTTCGCTAGCGCGTCGCTATACCAGGAGGGCGTCTTGTTCTCGGCCAAGAACGGCGAGACCACGACGGCGCCGGAGCCGAGTCGGTAAGCCGAACCGTATTTGGCCAAGGAAGCAATGGCGGTGGCGAACTGGGTGGTGCTGACCCCACTGAGGGCGGACATGTCGGGCTGCAGCATGATCTTGAAGTCACCGGCCTCTTGAGCGGCCTGCAGCAGCTTTTCGACCAAAACCCAGTTGCGGTCGGAGGTGTTGAAGGTGAGGATGTCGACGGCGAAACCGCTGAGCCCTGCCTTCTTGGCCTGGGCTACCTCGGTGCGCAGATCGGCAAGCCAGAAGTCTCCTGACAATGGCGAACGGGTCAATGGACGATCCCGCAGGAGGCCGCCGCACCAGGCGAACTTGCTGTTCTCGCCGGTCGGGCTCAGGTAGTTGACGGCGTAGTAGTCCTTGGTGCCCAACTGATTGTCTAGTGAGATCGGGTAGGGCGGGAAGTAATGGGCGAAAACGGGCTTGCCAGTGATCTTCGCGTCAGCGGCTGTCTGTTGGGGTTGCTTGGCCTGTTCGCTTGCTACGGCTTGCGCGTCACCGATGCTGAGCTTGAGATAGGTGGGCTTGCTGGCCAGCTTGACCAGGTACTTCGACCCGGTGCGGGTGATCTGGAGCCGGGCGCCTTTGGCCAGGTACGGGGCGGCCACCTTGGCGTCCAAGGTGATGGTGAGGAGGCCTTTTGCCTTGATTCGGGCGGTGCCAAGGACCGGGCCGAGCTTCGGCCGGTTCTTGTAGCTGAGCTTGCCACCGTTCCAGCCGGAGGTCACCGCACGGACTGTGAAAACGCCCTGGCTGGGGTGGCTGGCGGAGCGGATGTTGACGACCACGGCTGCGCGACTGATGGCCTCGCCGGGGTTCAGTGGGACGGCTGGGAAGGCGAAGTAGCTGGCGTAGCGCGACTTGTTCACCCGAGGGGTGCTGACGTTGCGGTGGCTGGTTTTGCGATGCTTGCTGTCGGTGTAGGCGTTGGCTGCCACGCCGACGTTGGTGTTGCGCGTGACCAGGGGGGACGCAGAACTGCGCGTGGCTGTGGGCAGAGCGCCCACGAACGTGAGCGTCAGGACTGCCAGTGCGGAGGCAAACGCCGTTAGGGAACGACGAATGCGGGTTCCGCCAAGCGTGGGGGGCATGGCTTCCTGCCTTAGGTGCGGTCGTATACATGTGGTCATACGACCCGCGAATGACGGGTAGGTAGCCCGCCGTTCCCCCCGAACGGGTATGCCCCTCACGGTATCACCGGATGAGTATTCTTTCTACTTGAATTGATGATCTCCGAGATGCCCGCGAATTAGTCCCCCAAAAGGGTGACCCGTAGTCAGTGCGGGATTCGCCGCATTAGGGCCCAAATTTCGACAATTGGGGGATTCTCCCAGCCGGGCTTGCGTGAGCGGCCGGGAACCAACTTCTCAGTCTCGGTTGGGCCCGGGCGACCACAGTTTGGGCACTGGCGTCCAGTCTGTGGGCCGGTGGGCCTGCATGCTCAGCGGGCGGCGTTCAGCGGGTAACCTCTTGGCTAGGCGTTCGCGCGTCGGTTGCGCTCCACCCGACACGTGTGGGACTAGGTCACAGTCGATCTCGATCACGACCGTCGCCAGCCAGAACTGGAGCCATGAACAGGAGACTCAGAGTCACGATGACCGATCACAAGTACGTCTATGAGTTCAGCGAGGGCGACGCCTCGATGAAGAACCTGCTGGGTGGCAAGGGCGCCAACCTGGCGGAGATGACCGGGCTGGGGATGCCAGTACCACAGGGCTTCACCATCACCACCGAGGCCTGCACTCAGTACTACGTAGATGGCGAAGCCATCAACGACTCGATCAAGGCCGAAATTCTCGGCTATGTCGCCAAACTCGAAGCGCTCACCGGCAAGAAGTTCGGCGACCTGGACAACCCGCTGCTGGTATCGGTGCGCTCCGGTGCCCGCGCTTCGATGCCCGGCATGATGGACACGATCCTCAACCTGGGCATGAACGACGAGGTGGCCGAGCGGTTCGCCGAGAAGACCAACAACCCGCGTTTCGCCTACGACTCCTACCGTCGGTTCATCCAGATGTACTCCGACGTGGTCATGGAGGTGGGCAAGTCCCACTTCGAGAAGCTCATTGATGAGATGAAAGAGGCCCGCGGCGTCATTCAGGACACCGACCTGACCGCCGAGGATCTCAAAGAACTGGCCGTGGAGTTCAAGGCCCAGTACAAGGCCAAGGTTGGCCAGGACTTCCCCACCGACCCGGTTGAGCAGTTGTTCGGCGCGATCAAGGCCGTCTTCCGCTCCTGGGACAACCCGCGCGCGGTCTACTACCGCCGGATGAACGACATCCCGGGCTCCTGGGGCACTGCGGTCAACGTCCAGTCGATGGTGTTCGGCAACACCGGCGACACCTCCGGCACCGGCGTGGCGTTCTCGCGCAACCCGGCCACCGGCGAAAAGGGCCTCTACGGCGAGTTCCTGATGAACGCCCAGGGCGAGGACGTCGTCGCCGGCATCCGTACCCCGGAGACCATCGATCAACTGCGCGATGAGAACCCCGAGGTCTACAACCAGTTCGTCGCGATCGTCGACAAGCTGGAAAACCACTACCACGACATGCAGGACATGGAGTTCACCATCGAAGAGGGCAAACTCTTCATGCTCCAGACCCGCAACGGCAAGCGCACCGCCGCCGCAGCGTTCAAGATCGCCTGCGATCTGGTCGATGAGGGCCAGATCACCTCCACCCAGGCGGTGGCGATGATTGATCCCAAGCAGATCGACGCGCTGCTGCACCCGCAGTTTGATGTGGCCGGCCTGGCTGCCGCCACCCCGATCGGCAAAGGCCTGCCGGCTTCTCCGGGCGCGGCTTGCGGCAAGGTGTCCTTCACCGCCGAGGACGCCGCGGCTCGGGGCAAGAAGGGCGAGGACGTCATCCTCGTCCGGCTGGAGACCACTCCGGAAGATATTGAGGGCATGCACTACGCCAAGGGCATTCTGACCGCCCGTGGCGGCATGACCTCCCACGCCGCTGTGGTGGCCCGAGGCATGGGCACCTGCTGCGTCTCCGGCCTTGGCGACGTTTCGTTTGCGCCGGGCGGCCAGTCCTTCACTCTCGGTGGCAAGACCTTCACCTCCGATGACTGGATCAGCCTCGACGGCGCCACCGGCGCGGTCTACGGGGAGCAGATCGGCACCGTCCCGGCCGAGATCAGCGGCTACTTCGGTCGGATCATCGGCTGGGCCGACGAAGTGCGCACGATGAAGGTTCGCACCAACGCCGATACCCCGGCTGACGCCCGCCAGGCCCGTGAGTTCGGCGCCGAGGGCATTGGGCTGTGCCGCACCGAGCACATGTTCTTCGAAGGTGATCGGATCGCCGCGATTCGGGAGATGATCGTCTCCAAGACCGTTGAGCAGCGCGAGGCCGCCTTGGCCAAGCTGCTGCCGATGCAGCGTGGTGACTTCGAGGGCATCTACGAAGCGATGGAAGGCTTCCCGGTCACCATTCGCCTGCTCGACCCGCCGCTGCATGAGTTCCTGCCCCACGATGAGGACGACATCGTCGCCCTGGCCGCGGAGATGAATCTCGCCGTCGATGACCTGAAAGCCGTAATCGCCTCGCTGCACGAGTTCAACCCGATGATGGGTCACCGCGGCTGCCGCCTAGATGTGACTTACCCCGAGATTGGCGCTATGCAGACCCGGGCGATCATCGAAGCCGCGATCAACGTCCAGAAGCGTCATCCCGAGTGGAACCTGGTTCCCGAGATCATGGTGCCGCTGGTCGGTGAGGTGAAGGAGTTCGTGTTCGTCAAGAACATCATCACCAGCACCGCTGATGCGATCATCGCCGAGTCTGGCATCGACCTGAAGTACCTGGTCGGCACCATGATTGAGATCCCGCGGGCCGCTCTCACCGCCGACGAGATCGCCAAGGAAGCGGAGTTCTTCTCCTTTGGCACCAACGACCTGACCCAGATGACTTTCGGCTTCAGCCGGGACGACGCTGGCATGTTCCTAGATGCCTACTACGACAAGAAGATCTACGAGAACGACCCCTTCGCCCGGTTGGATCAGATCGGAGTCGGCAAGTTGGTCAAGACTGCCGTGGAGTTGGGCAAGTCCACCCGTCCCGACATCAAGCTGGGCATCTGTGGTGAACACGGTGGCGACCCGTCGTCCATCGAGTTCTGCCAGCAGGTGGGGTTGAACTACGTGTCCTGCTCGCCGTTCCGGGTGCCGATCGCGCGCCTGGCTGCCGCGCAGTCGGCGCTGAAGGCTCAGCAGGCCTGAGGCGTAGCAACAGCACAACGCAGGGGCCCGGTCTGTTGACCGGGCCCCTGCGCTTTCTCAACTGATGCAGAGCTCAGCGATGAATCTTCAGGGCGCCCAAGGTGCCGCGGCTTTGAACGGCCTTGGCGGTGATCTGCGCGGTGGGCAGGACGGCGACCTTGTGCCAAGCGCCAGAGCGCCAAACTGACTTGACGGTCTTCACCGTGCAGAGACTGGTCGGCTCGCCAGGGGTGTCGCAGCTGGCCTCCCAGGCGTTGACGTACCGCTTGCCCGTCACGGTGTAGAAGCGATAGCCGCTGGGGAAATACCAATCAGTCATGGCGAGCCATTCCCCGGCCTTCGGGGTGGGGTCGCTGGGGCTGATCGGCGCTGCCTCCCTGCGCAGCTTGCCGCCGCGCCAGGTGAGCACTTCCAAGCCGAGGCCATCGTCGGAGTGGGTCTGGAAGAGCAGGTCGGCGCCTTTGCCCCCGTCGAGTTTGGCCCAGCCGTACCAGGGCTTGTTGGTCTGGTAGGTGGGGATCGGGAACTTGACCGAGCTCACCTTGCCGGACGCGGTGGTGACCTTCACCTTCCAGATGGTGAGGTCACCCTTGGTGCCGGCGTTGTAGATGCGGACGGTGTCGCGACGGCCGTCGCCGTCGACATCGGCGTGCTTGGTCTGCTTCAACTTGGCGGCCTGTGGCGTCGGCCCGGTGGGAAGCGCGGTGGCCGGGCTGGGGGTGCCGACGAGACTGATGGCGAGGGCTGCGGCGATGGTGATGCCGGTTGCCGTGATCTTCCTGTTCATGTTGCTCCTTATCTGCGGTGGATAGCGGGCAATGCGAAACGAGAACGACGTACTTTCTAGCGAGCTTAGGTGCAGCGTTCAAGGCCGCTGGGTGGGCATCGATCAGGTTCTTGCCTAGGCCAGAAGTTGGCTCTGCGCGGTGTCGCTGCGTGAATGGGGCCAGCCTTGGGGCGAGACTGCTTGGGTGGATCGACGAGCATTCCTGATCGGCGCTGGCGCAGTGTTGCTGGCCGGTTGTGCGCGAGCCGAGCCAGGTCCGGCCAGTCCAAGCCCGACGCCGAGCCCGTCCGTGGCCCCGCTCACTATCGCCGTGGAGAGCTCAACTACCGGCGCGATCCTTGGCGCGGTACTGGTCGGAGCCTTGGCGAAACTGGGCAGTGCAGCTACCGTCCAGCCTTCTCCAGTTGACTGGTTGGCTGGCCTTGGTGCCGGGACGCTGGTGGCCGCGCCCGTGTGGGCGACCACCGTGTGGGCCGGTCTCAGTGATGCTGAGGAACTACCTGAGGACGTGCTCGCTGAGCTGGCCGGCTTGGTCGAACCGACGGTGAGTTTGATGACCCCAGGGTTGGTCGATGGCGGGCTGGTGTGGATGGTGGCGGCCTCAACCGGGATCAAATCCATGGAAGATCTCAGCGCCTATTCGCAAGGCAAGGGTGCGGCTGTGCCCGCGATGGCGATCGAACGCAGCGATGGAGTGGCGGCCCTGAACGCCATCTATCGCACCAACTTCGGCACGCTCTCCCAGGAGGATCCGGGAGTCCGCGCTCAGTGGTTGCTGGGTGGGCAGGCCGGGATCGGCGCCTTCCGGCGCACCGACAATCTGGGCGTGACTGGGCTGGTCGAACTCATCGATCCCGATCAAATGTGTCAGGCCGATCCGCTGGCGCTGTTGGTTAACGCCGCCTTCGTGGAACAGCGGCCCGATCAGGCGCTGGCAATGAACGCGGTGATCCAGGCACTCACCAATACCGAACTCATTGCCTTGCAGCAGCAGGTGGCTCAGGGTGGCCAGCTAACCGAAATCGCTCGCGCCTGGCTGCAGCCCCGAGGGTTGGGCTAGCTGAGGCTCAGTAGCCGGTACTCGTGCCGCCGGCCAGCACCGCGGCGGTGCCAGAAAGGCCAAGGCGGGTTGCGCCAGCTTCGATCATGGCTACCGCAGTCTCCCAATCTCGGATGCCACCGGAGGCTTTGACGCCGAGGCGGCCACCAACAGTGGCTGCCATCAGGGCCACTGCGTGCACTGAGGCCCCGCCTGCGGGGTGGTAACCGGTGGAGGTCTTGACGAAGTCGGCGCCAGCCGCTTCAGCAGCCTGGCAGGCGGCCACGATTTCTTCGTCGGTCAGGGCAGCTGACTCGATGATTACCTTCAGCACCTTTCCGGCCGGGACGGCAGCGCGGACGGCGGCGATCTCGGCTTGGGTGGCCTCGGGGCGTCCGGCTTTCAGCAGGCCCAGGTCGATCACCATGTCCACCTCGTCCGCACCCCGGGCGACCGACTCGGCAGCTTCATGCGCCTTGGCGCCAGGGGTGTGCTTGCCGGAAGGGAAGCCGCACACGGTGGCTACCTTCACTGCTCCGTGCTCGGCAACCACCGGCAGCATTGCCGGGGAGATGCAGATCGAGTAGGTGCCCAGGCCGACGGCTTCGGCAGCCAGGGTGGCGACGTCGGCATCAGTTGCGGTCGGCGATAGCAGCGTGTGATCAACGTAGCGGGCCAGTTCAGCAGGAGTGATAGTCACAGCACCCGACTTTAGCGGCTTGCCCGTCGGGTCAGGCTTCGCGAAGGGAGAACTGCCGACGGTAGGAGGACGGGGCGACTCCGGTATTGCGCCGGAAGTGGTCGCGCAGCACGACGGCGGAGTTGAAGCCGACCAGGGCTGCCACCCGCTCGACGCTCTCCTCGCTGTCCTCCAATAGTTGCCGGGCGGCCAGTACTCGCTGTCCGGTGAGCCACTGGTGGGGGGTGGTGCCGGTCTCGGCCAGGAAACGACGGGCGAAGGTGCGCTCGCTCAGATGGGCTCGGGCCGCCAAGGAGGCCACGGAGTGTGGCTGGTCGAGGTTGGCGATGGCCCAATCAAGCACTTCGGCCAGGCCGCCGGTGCAGCACTCGACCTCGGGGTAGTCGAGGTATTGCTGCTGGCCGCCATCACGTTGCGGCGGCACGACCATTCGCCGGGCGATCTTGGTGGCTGCGGCCGACCCAAGTTCGCGCCGGACCAGATGCAGGCAGGCATCGATCCCGGCGGCGGTGCCAGCGCTGGTGATGATGCTGCCGGCGTCGACAAACAACACCCCAGGGTCAACCCGGGCTGTGGGGTGGCGCCGCTGGAGGTCGTCGGTGTACTTCCAGTGAGTGGTGCAATCCAGATCGTCCAGCAGCCCGGCCGCGCCGAGGATGAAGGCGCCCGAGCAAAGGCTGAGCAGGGTGCTGCCGTCGCGATGTGCGGCCCGCAGCGCGGCCAGCACCTGGGGTGGATAGTCCTGATCGCGCACTCGCGGAGTGGCCGCAACGACCACCAAATCGCTGCCGACGATCCCGTCCAGGCCGTGGGTTGCGGTGATGCTCAGCCCAGGGACGTGGCCAGCGGCCAGCGGACGGCTGGGGTCGAGAGCGCAGATGCGGAAGTCGAAGCGCGGCAGGCCATCTTCGGTGCGGTCGACACCGAACACCTCGACTGGGACGCCGAACTCAAAGACGGCCACCGGTTCGACGAGCACCACGCTCACCCGCTTCAAAGCCATGCCGCCAGCATAATGGCACTAATCCTTCGATGTGTGACTTTCCAGCCACTGGTGGCACTCAAGCTTCGATAGAAGGATTGCTGCCATGAGCGGACTACTCATCCTCATCGCCATGTTCTTGCTGATAGTGCTGGCGCTCCAGCGGGCGCATCGTCGCACCGTCATCCGCTGGCGACCCGGCATCGACACCCGCAACGACCGCGACCTCGCTCGCCTCGAGGACGACCTTCTGGCGGTCGAGCAGCGGTCGTCCAACGAGGAATCCCGCGTCGACCAGACTGCTCCTCGTTGGGCCACAACCGACGCCAGACTGATCACGCGTACGGCGGCCTGACCTACCGACGATGCATCAACAGGCGCAGCGAGACGAAGCGAAGTAGCGTCGCGGCCGCGTTGGCAAATACCAACACCACCACCTCGACCAGGCGTCCCGCGCTCGGCAACCAGGTCTGCAGGGCCCACAAGGAGCCGGACGTCAGCCCGAGCGCCAAGCCGAAAGCCACCAGGCCGCCGAGGTGGTGTTTCACCGCGCCTTCGCTGCCGGAGATGCCAAAGGTGAAGCGGCGGTTGACTGCGGTGTTTAGCACCGCAGTGATCAGCAGAGCTGCCAGGTTCGCCGCCTGAGGGCCGAAGCCGCGCAGCATCAGGTAGAGGACGAAATAGGCCAAGGTGCTGGCCACGCCCACCGCAGCGAAGCGCAGCAGTTGGTTCAACAGGCCCGCAGGCACTCCAGGTACAGGTGCCGGAACCTGGTCGCGAGTGAGCTCGGTACGCACCCGATCCAGCCGAATGCGGCCAGTGGCGAAGCCTCGCAGCAGCCGCCAAACCCCCTTTAGGTCTTCGAGGGCGGTGGCCACGATGTCGACCGTGGTGCCCGGATCGTCGACCCAATCCACCGGCACCTCGTGGATGCGCAGGCCCGCTCGCTCGGCCAACACCAGCAACTCGGTGTCGAAGAACCAGTTGTTGTCTTCAATCAGCGGCAACAGCTGGTCGGCGACGTCGCGCCGCATCGCCTTGAAGCCGCACTGGGCATCGCTGAACGATGCCCCAAGGCTGGCCTTCAGGATCAGGTTGTAAGACCGCGAAATGAACTCCCGCTTCGGACCCCGAACCACCCGGGATCCGCGAGTGAGCCGGGAGCCGATGGCGACATCTGAATGCCCCGAAATCAGCGGCGCCACCAGCGGCAGCAGGGCCTTCAGATCAGTCGACAGATCGACGTCCATGTAGGCCACCACATCGGCGTCCGAGGCCAGCCAAACCTGGCGCAGGGCGCGGCCGCGTCCCTTCGCCTCCAGATGCACGGCCCGGAGGTGATCGTGGCGATCGGCCAACCGTTGCGCAATTTCGAAGGTGGCGTCAGTCGAGGCGTTGTCGGCGATCACCACGCGATAGTCGTAAGGGAAGGTGCGGGCCAGGAAGTTGTCCAGGCGTAGTACCGAGGCGGCCAGATCCTGTTCCTCGTTGTAGACCGGGATGATCACGTCGACGGTCGCCGTCCGCAGGGTTTGCGGGTTGGCTGCGATCAGTGGCAGTAGTGCGCTCATTGGTCCCACCTCACTTCTGGGCAGTCAGGTCGTAGATGGTGGTGCTGTCGACGGTCTGGGCGGTGAAGTTGCTCGCCACCCATTCGGCGATCTGGCTGGCCGAATCGGAGCCACCACTGGACTGGCCGATCGAGCCGGCCACGTAGTAGTGGATCTTCCCGGCCGCGACGTAGGCCTTGAACTCCTCCAGCGTTGGGGACGGATCGGAGCCGTTGAAACCGCCGATGGCCATCACCGCTGCATTGCTGGCCAGCTGATAGCTGGCGGCGTTCTGCGAGCCGGTGGTCGCAGCCACCCAGGTGTAATCGGAGGCGTTCGCGGTGAGCAGAGCAAGCATCTCCTCGGAGACGTTCGCGCCGTTCAGCAGGCCGCCCATGCCGCCGTCCTGACCAGTCTGGGTGCCGGTCTGGCCGGTTTGGGCCGGAGGCTGGCCACCGCCAGGACCACCCTGACCACCATCACCCTGGCCACCGGGGCCACCACCCATGCCAGCACCGGTGCCACTCACCGGGCCGGCGGTGACGATTGAGCCGGTATGTGCGGTGGCTGCGGTGTTGATCGAGTAGGCCAGTGGGCCGATCAGGCCAGCACCAAGGGCTACCGCCAGCACAGCGGCGGCGATCCGCTTGGGCAACTGATCGGCCCAGATCATCGCCAGGCCACTCACAGTGCCCAGCGCGAAGGCCGTCCAGCCCAGGTAGGTATACCAACTGCCAGCCTGGAGCAGCAGCACCAAGGCCCACACGCCGGTGCCGAGGCTGGTCACGCCGAGGGTGACCCGAGCGGCCCAATGCCCACGGTTGGCCCACAGAGCTGCCCCGCCGATGGCGACCGCGCCGCCGATGGCCGGGGCCAGCGCCACGGTGTAGTAGTCGTGGTAGATCCCGGCCATGAAGCTGAACACCAGCGCTGTGACGCTCAGCCAGCCCAGCCAAATGATCGCGCCAGCGATCAGGGCCTGCGACGGGCTTTGGGTGCGTTCCTCGCCGGGCTGTCGCCTCCAGTTCAGCACCGCGACAGTGATCGCGCCGGTGGCCAGGATCAGCGCGGCCGGGATCAACCAGGAGACCATGCCGCCGGAGACACCTTCAAACATGCGCAGGATGCTGGTGGTGCCCCAGTTGCCCCCGTTACCGCCGCCGACCGAGCCGGTTTCGTTGCCGGTGAGCCGGCCGAGGCCGTTGTAGCTCAGGATCAGTTCAATGATCGAGTTGTTCTGCGAACCGCCGATGTAGGGACGTAAAGACGCCGGGGTCAGTTCGACTGCGGCCAGATACCAGCCGAAGGAGGCGATCATGGCGACGAAGGCCACCAGCAGGTCGAGGATCTTCTTCTTCCAACTCGCCGGTGCGGCGAACCAGTAGGCCACCACCAGCGCCGGCAGCACCAGGAAGGCCTGTATCATTTTGGTCAGGAAACCGAGACCGATGGCGACCCCGGCCAAGGCCAACCAGCCGCGGCCAGCGTGCTCGGCGGCGCGGACGGTGAAGTAGCTGGCCGCCATCATGGTGAACACCAGCAGCGCGTCAGGGTTGTTGAAGCGGAACATCAAGGTGGCCACCGGGGTCAGCGCGAAGACGACCGCGCCAGCCAGCGCTGCCCAATGGGCGTTGCGTGCGGTCAGCGGATGGGTGCCCTGGCCGCGCCAGCTCAGCACGCTGCGGCGCACGGTGGCATAGAGCACCCCGACGCTGGCCACACCGAGCAGGGCTTCGGGCACCAGGATGCTCCAGGAGCTCAGCCCGAACAGCCGCACCGAAAGTGCCATCAGCCAGATGGCGGCGGGTGGCTTGTCGACGGTGATCGAGTTGCCGCCGTCCAACGAGCCGAAGAACCAGGCCACCCAGTTGTCGGCCCCGGCTTGCGCGGCGGCGGAGTAGAAGGAGTTCGCATACCCCGACGCCGACAGCCCCCAGAGGTAGAGGAAGCCGACCGCAACCAACAGGGCTAGCACACTGCCGCGTGCTAGCCAGTCGGGACGGTCGGCCACGTAGCCGTAGTGCGGTGCGGGCGATTGGCCATCGGATTTGGCCTCAGCCGGAGCCTTGATTTCGGTAAGGGTCATGCACTCAGCAAAACCCCTCGGCCTGAGGTGCCCTCCTGCGCAGCCTGTGAGCCTCTTGTGAGACTCCCGAGCTAGTGGGTTGGCAGCGGTTGGTGGGCCGACTCGAGCAGGGCGAGCTCGGCATCAACATAGGAATCGGCCAGGCCAGCCGCATCAAGGTCGGCCTTCAGCGAACGTTGCACGACCTTGGCCTGCTGATGCTGGCCGAGGTTCCGCAGCGTCCAGCCGACCGTCCAGCGCGCAATCCGGTGGGGTCCGGCTTCGCTGGTCTGCGAACGCAGAGCCAGCGCCTGCTCGAAGGCGTTCAGCGCCAGCGTCCACTGATTGTTGTCGCTGTAGGCCATCCCAAGGTTGTGCAGGATCGCGGGCACCCAATTGCGGGCGGCCAACTCAGCGGAGTTCTCGGCGCGCGTCAGGGTCGCCAAGGTGTAGTTGATCTGGTCGGTGCCGTCCAAAGTGAGGGCGACCATGTGCATTGCGTCCACCGCCAGCTCGTCGAGCCCGGACCGGTCGGCGAGGTCAACCGCGTCGCGGAACAACTGGCGCGCCTGCTCCGGCTCGCCACTGGACCGCACCAACCGGCCGCGTTCGAGTAGCACCCGGACGCGCACCGCGACCTCTGTTGAATCCACTGCGGCCAGTACTGCCAGGGCGTCGACGTAGCGCTCCTGCAAGCCCAGCGCCCGAGCAATCTGGGTCTGCAGGACGGCCGCGTCGACCGGCGAGGCGGCCGCGAGCTCGCTACGGAAGCGGGCTTCGGAACCGACCGGGTCGTTGAAATTCCACAGTGGCTTTGGATCGATCATCCAGCGAGGCTAACAGCGCAGCGTCCTGGGTTGCAGGGGCAGTGCTACTACCCCCGCCCCCTCGCTTTGAGACGCCGATCTCGAAGCGGGAGGCGGTGATGGGGCACAATGGCGGGCAAGCACGTTTCCGGGGTCGGTGTAATTCCGAACCGGCGGTAATAGTCCGCGACCCGCAAAGCTTCGGCTGAGCGGTTGATCTGGTGGAACTCCAGGGCCGACGGTGAAAGTCCGGATGGGAGGAGACGAAGCGGCCTGCGCTGCCTTGGCGCGGTGCCGTTGCGTGCGCGCTTTCGCGCCCGCTTTTCCCGACCCCCGGTGCCGTCAGGTATTCCGGGAGGTGAGCAGGACGCAAAACCAAAACGACCACGGGCGGGTCTCGGCTGCGGAGCTGCAGGCGATGGGCCGGGCATTCGAGTTGGCCAGACGCGGGCCGCAAGGGTCGAACCCACAAGTTGGCGCGGTGCTACTGGCTCCCGATGGGCAACCGCTCGCTGAAGGCTGGCATCAGGGCGCGGGCACGGCGCACGCCGAAGTCGTTGCCCTGGCCGCAGCCCAAGCCGATGGCCGAAACGCGCTCGGGGCGACCGCGGTGGTCAGCCTTGAGCCGTGTAACCACACTGGCCGGACCGGCCCGTGCAGCCAGGCGTTGGTCAAGGCCGGGGTGCGACGAGTGGTCTACGCGGTGGCCGACCCGAACCCGAGCGCCGCAGGAGGTGCCGAACAGCTGCGCCAGGCCGGAATCGAAGTAGTCGGCGACGTGCTGGCCGCTCAAGGTCGGCAGTTGTTGCAGGCCTGGTTGGCTGGCTTCCAGCCCGTCCGGCCTTATGTGATTCTCAAAATCGCCCAGAGCCTGGATGCCAGGGTGGCCGCCGCTGATGGCACCAGCCGGTGGATCACTGGCGCGGCGGCGCGCGTCCACGCTCATGGGATCCGCGCCGAAGTGGACGCAATCGTGGTTGGCATCGGCACTGTGTTGGCCGACAATCCTGCGCTGACTGCGCGCACCGCAGATGGGGCATTGGCTGCTCGTCAGCCAGAGCGCATCGTGGTTGGGCGCCGCGAGGTGCCAGCCTCGGCGGCAGTTCGCGGCACCGGTGGCGCCTTGATGCGCCTGCCCACCCACGATCCGGCCGAAGTGCTGGACAGGTTGGCTGCCCGGGGGCATCGCCAGGTGTTGGTGGAAGGCGGGCCGACGCTGGCCTCAGCCTTCCTTCAAGCCGGTGTCGTTGATGAGCTGCACTGCTATTTGGCCCCGCTTCTGCTGGGCGCGGGCACGTCGGCGGTGTCCAACCTGGGCATTGCCACCTTGGCGCAGGCGCAGCGCTGGCAAATCAGCAGCACCCACCTCCTTGATCCTGACCTGTTACTGATCGCCAACCCTCTGAAGGAGAAGTCGTGTTTACCGGAATAGTCGAAGAAGTCGGCACTGTGGTCTCGATGGAGCTTTACGGCGCCGACGCCAAAATGGTGATTGAGGCTCCGGTGGTGGGTGCCGAACCACCCATCGGTTCCTCGATCGCGGTGAGTGGAGTGTGTCTAACCGTCACCGCCGACGAAGCCCAGGGACGGTTCGCGGTGGATCTGATGCCCGAGACCCTGCGACGCAGCACGCTGGGCGCGCTGAGCGTAGGTGAGGCCGTGAACCTGGAACGCGCCCTGCTGGCCACCGGAAGGCTCGACGGCCACATCGTCCAGGGTCACGTGGACGGGGTGGGACGGATCGCCTCCCGCAACCCCGGCGAGCGCTGGGATGAAGTGTGGATCGAGTTACCCGAAGCCCTGTCCAGGTATGTGGTCGAAAAGGGCTCGATCGCGGTGGCGGGGGTATCACTTACGGTGTCTGGGCTGGCCCCGGGACGTTTCGCGGTGTCGCTGATTCCGACGACGTTGGCCCACACCACGCTGGGCCAGTTGACGGTCGGTGACCCAGTGAATCTGGAAGTCGACGTGTTGGCCAAGTACACCGAGCGACTGCTGGCGGAGATGGCCCGATGAGATTGTCCGCGGCGCTGGCCGACTTGCGCGCCGGGCGGCCGGTGTTGGTGGCGGATTCGGCTGACCGGGAAGACGAGGTGGACGTGGTGCTGGCGGCCGAGCATGCCAGCCCCGAATGGCTTGGCTGGATGATTCAGCACACCTCGGGCTACGTGTGTGCACCGTTGCCAGTCGAGCGCGCGGTGGCCCTAGAGCTGCCGCTGATGGTCGCCGACAGTCAGGACTCCCGGCGCACCGCCTATACCGTCTCGGTGGACGCCGCGAGTGGGGTGACTACCGGGATATCGGCTGCTGATCGAGCCCGGACGCTGCGGGTGCTGGCCGATCCGACAAGCGGGCCGGGCGATTTGATCCGTCCCGGCCACGTACTGCCGCTGCGGGCGGTGGCTGGGGGAGTCGCGCAGCGCGCTGGGCATACTGAGGCGGGGGTGGAGTTGTGTCGATTGGCTGGGTTGCAGCCGGTCGCGGCCATTGCGGAGTTGGTGAACTCCGACGGTTCGATGATGCGGCTTGCCCAAGCTGGCGCATTGGCCGAACGACACCGGTTGAGCCTGATCACTATCGCTGAACTAGAGGCTGGCCTTAGTTCGGCCACCCCACCATCGCTGGCACCGGAGGAGCCTGCGCCCGGTCAGGCCAGGGTGGTCCGCGAGGGGGCCGCAGTGGTGCTGCCGACTGAATGGGGCGACTTCGAACTTCGGGGCTACCAAGACCTCGGGACCGGCGCGGTGCACGTTGCGTTGCTTTGTGGTGCTGGGCTGTCGGCAACCCCGCCGGTGCGCGTCCACTCCGAATGCCTAACTGGGGACGGTCTCGGTTCGCTGCGTTGCGACTGCGGGCCTCAGCTGCGGGCCGGCCTGGCGATCGCGGCTGCCGAAGGTGGGTTGGTGATCTATCTAGGTGGCCACGAAGGCCGAGGGATCGGGCTGTTGGGCAAGCTGGCGGCCTACGCCCTGCAGGACGAAGGGCGGGACACGGTGCAGGCCAATCTTGAGCTCGGCTACCCCGTCGATGGCCGCGAATACGGCGCGGCCGCAGCGATCCTGCATGACCTCGGGGTTGACTCGGTGCGACTGCTGACCAACAACCCCGACAAGGTGTTGGGGCTGCGGGCCGATGGGATCGAAGTGGCTTCGGTTGAGCCATTGGAGACCGGAGCCAATCAACACAACCTGGGCTACCTCAGGGCCAAACGGGACCAGTTGGGGCATTCGCTCCGCTTGGGAGAGGTGGCCCGATGAGCGGCCAGGGAGCACCAGGGCTGGACCGCATTGATGGGTCAGGGTTGCGGGTAGTGGTGGTGGCTGCGCAGTGGCATGAGCCGCTGATGGCGGCGCTGATCGCTGGCGCCAGTCGGGCCCTGGCTGAGGTTGGCGTCGGCGAGCCCCGGTTGATCCGGGTACCAGGCAGCTTCGAGCTCCCGGTGGTGGCTGCTGCTGCCGCCCAGTCCGGCGCTGACGCAGTGGTGGCGCTGGGGGTGGTGATTCGCGGTGGGACGCCGCACTTCGACTATGTCTGCCAGGCCGTCAGCGCCGGATTGATGCAGGTCGGGCTGAGTACCGGCGTCCCGGTGGGGTTCGGCCTGTTGACTTGTGATGATCTGGCGCAAGCCTGGGCCCGCGCCGGGCTGCCTGACTCCGAAGAGGATAAAGGCGGCGAGGCTGCGTTGGCCGCCGTCCATGCTGTCGCAGCGCTTCGCCAAGCCGAGCACCCGTGGCCGGTTTAGGAATGGCGGTACGCGAACAGGGTCCGTCCCCGTGAGCTGCGCGGAGGAACCGTCCCCAATATGAGCAGGGTCCGTCCCCGTGAGCTGCGCGGAGGAACCGTCCCCAATATGAGCAGCGGGCTTAGGCCAGCGGGACGCGGACGGTGAAGCGGGTATAGCCCGGACGGGAATCCAGCCGCACCTCGCCACCGTGGGCCTTCATCACTGCGGCGACGATTGCCAACCCCAGGCCGGTGGAGGAGCCGCCCTGCTGGCGGACCCGACTGACATCAGCCCTGGTGAAACGCTCGAACACCGAGCTCTGAATCTCGGTCGGTACGCCCGGCCCGTTGTCGGTAACCGAAACCTCGGCGAACCCGTCGGCGGCGCGAAGGGTCGTCTCCACCGCCGTCCCGGCCGGGGTATGGGTGCGGGCGTTGGCCAGCAGATTGGCCACCACCTGATGCAGGCGATGCGGATCGGCCATCGCGGTGATCACGTCTTCGGGGAGATCGAGCGACCACTTGTGCTCAGAGTCGGCAGCCCGGGCATCACTGACCGTATTCAGCACGATCTCGGTCACGTCCACCGGTTGCAGATCCAGCGTCGGCTGCGAATCCAGCCTGGCCAACAACAGCAGGTCTTCGACCAGAGCCGACATTCGATCAGATTCCGACTCGATCCGGCTCAGGGCGTAAGCGGAATCCTCAGGCAACTCGTCGCTGCCGCGGCGGGTCAGCTCGGCGTAGCCCCGAATCGAAGCCAAGGGGTTGCGCAGTTCATGGGAGGCGTCAGCCACAAACTGACGCACTTTGGTCTCGCTGCGATGCCGGGCGGCCAGCGCGCCTTCCACGTTGTCGAGCATGTGGTTGAAGGCGAGCCCGACTCGGCCCACTTCGCTGGTGGGGTTCGCATCGGCCGGTGCCACCCGAATCGGCACCTGGCCCTCACCGCGTTCCAGCGGCAGGTTCGAAACCTGAGTGGCGGTGGCCGTCAACCGATTCAGTGGCCGCAAGCTGGTCTCGACCACCCGGCGGGTGGCCAGATAGGTGGCCAGAATCATCGCCGCGGTCAGCAGGGCAGTCATCACTAGCTGGCTGGTCAGCGGTTTGGTTACCTCGCTCAACGGCAGTGCCACCAGGGTGTAGCTGGGGCGATCGCGAACCAGCACCCGGTACAGGCCCAGATCGTCGAGGCGGACGTTCACCGGGTCAGGGCTGGCAGGCAGGGCGAGCAGTTGCTGCGCGGCCTCATCGGTGACCGCCAAGCTGCTGGTTAGCAGCTTCTGTCCATCGATGGTGTCGATGCGAATGACGCCTGAGCCGGTGAGATCTCCGGGGCGGCGGTTGTCACCGTCGGGGAAGCGGCGATCAATGGCGGTCTGCAGCCGATCGTCCAGCTCCCGCTGCAAAATCTGGAAGCTGGCCAGGCTGGTGAACAGGCCCAGCGCCACCGTCAACAGGGCAACCAGCGCGGTCACCCGCAGCACCAGTTGCCGACTCAGCGTTCCCTTGCCCATTGGCGATGGGGTTGGCGGGACGGTCGGGTTAGCGAGGGTCATTCCACCGCCGGCTTGAGCACGTAGCCCGCGCCACGCATGGTGTGAATCATTGCCGGACGATCGGCGTCGATCTTCTTGCGCAAATAAGAGATGTACAGCTCCACCACATTGGCCTGGCCGCCGAAGTCGTAGTTCCACACCCGATCCAGAATCTGCGCCTTGCTCAACACCCGGCGCGGATTGCGCATCAGGTAGCGCAGCAGTTCAAACTCGGTGGCGGTCAGGTTGATCACGTCGCCGCCGCGGGTGACTTCGTGGCTGTCTTCGTCCAAGGTGAGATCGCCGACCACCAGGGTCGAATCGGGGCGGGCCAGCGTGGCTCCCGAGCGGCGCAGCAGCGCTCGCAGCCGAGCCACCAACTCCTCCAGGCTGAACGGCTTGGTGACGTAATCGTCCCCGCCAGCGGTCAGGCCAGCGATACGGTCCTCCAGGCCGTCCTTGGCAGTCAGGAAGATCACCGGCACATCGGGCTGTTCAGCACGAATGCGCCGCATCACCTCCATACCGTCGAAGTCGGGCAGCATCATGTCGAGCACGATCGCGTCCGGACGGCTCTCCCTGGCGGCCTTCACCGCAGCCAGCCCGGAGGTGGCCGTGGTGACCTCCCAGCCCTCATAGCGCAGCGCCATGCTTAGCAGTTCGGTGAGGCTGGTTTCGTCATCAACAGTGAGAACGCGGATTGCGGTGCCGTCCGGGCGGGTGAGCGCCTGAAGTCCGCTGCGTGCAGTGATCGCCATGGTTGGACTCTCTCAGCGCTGGGTTAGGGCCGACTGGCAGTTAGCTGTGTAAAGCCTATGTCTTGGGGTGGGTGGGTGGAGGCTGATTCGATGTAGGGATGGTGGGTGTCGTTTGCTGGGGAAGCACCAAATGCGAGGGTTGTGTCGTGGCGCAGGAGGATCACTCGCGTGAGAGCCGGCCGGACCTGAGATAGCGCCGGACCACGAAGACGGTCGTCGCGATCAAGGCGCTGGTTGTGACGGCGAGGGTGGAGAGCATCATGACCATGAGCGTCGCGGCCACCAACATGCCTTCCTGGTTCATCGGCCTACGGAGTTCGGCGAGGATAGGCTGCGGACCAGTAGGCCGGGAGAGTCAGCCTGACGCCGTGTCGCGCACGCGTTGTTGGGCGGGGGTGTTGCGTTTGTCGCTGTCATGGTGGCCCTCGGGTCGGGGGCGGTGCTGTCTCGAAGCGACATGCACGCCGCGATGCGTGTATGGGCCGTGAGCCCGACCCTGCTCCACCGCCAGGGCGCCGGGTCGGAGCTTCGCGCGATGCTCGCGTGAAGCCAACTCGCGCGGCGAATCTCGCCAGACGCAAATCGCTCCGCGAACGGACGCTTCACAGGGGATTCTTTGCCAAAGTCGGCCGAAGCGTCGTGTTCACTCAGGAGGACGCGCGCGGCGGCTCCGCATCACGCGGTTTGCGGTGCTGAGCGTAGGGCTCCCTGGGTGTGACGACTGGTGTGTTGTAGCTGCGTCCTCAGCAACCCTTGCCGACCCGAAGGACCCGCTGGCAGCAGTGACGCGCAGCTTCCGATTCCAAGTGCGTCCCCAAGAAGGGCAAGCCCGGAAGCTGCGAAGGCTGACAGAGCAAGAGCCGTTGTACTGGAAAGATACTTGCCTACCCTGCCGCTCACTTTGGTGGTGTCTGCCGTGCCGTCAACGCTGATCCCGACTTTCAGTGCGCCCGACCCGCCAACCGTGACGTCGCCGTCCTTGGCGACGGTGATGGTGGCCCCGTCCTCGGTCGTGGCTGTCATGTCGGCCTTGGTCTTGATCATGGGTACGGCGTCGGTAGCCGAAGCAGCCTCGGCGAGGTCAGCTGCCGCCGATGGGTCGCCGGCCTGGTAGTCGTCGGCCGCCTGGGTGATGGATTGGGTGTCGCTGGATACGCCCCTGTCAGCCGATGTCGTCGCCTCGGCGGCGGCTACCGGTGGGGTGGGCATCTTTGGGGGGCCTGAGCGGGCGTGGCGATCTGGCTGCTGTCAAGCAAAAAGGCCAGTGAGACGATTCCGATTAAGCCGCCTCTGATGGAGGTGGGCAGGTGCACGTCGGTCTCCTTCGGTGATATCGAGCCAAGGTCGCAGCACGCGAGCGTTCAAACGACCAGACTCCACACCCCGCCACTCGTCACGCGATGACACTGAAGGCCAAGCCAGCATCCGGGACAGACAGCTTGGTTCTTGGTCAGCTTGCCCGCGGTTGTTGCGATCACCGGGCTCGTCGCCGCCACGGTCGGTTCGATGTTTCACCCGACCAAGATGATCGATGGGCGGCCCGACTGACTCCCATCGGGCCCGCTGCTGCCGGCCGAGAACGCCGAAGACAACTCCGAGTTCTCCACACCCTGCCTGCTCTCAGAACACATCGGATGGGGGCCGGTCGGCGTAAGGTCTGGTTGCGAGGGAATGCCCTAGATCATGGCCAACCTTGCGAATGGGAAGTCATCAATGCCGAAACCAACGGGTCGAGAACACCAGGCCGCTCCGATCGCGCGGACGTAGGTGTGTCATTGGGGCAGCTGCCAGCACGGGAGCACTAGGTGACTTGCGCTGAGATTCCGAGGGGTGGTCGAACCACAACCGCGGTGGCAGCGCGATCTCGTTGATGTCCCACTCGTCCCACGGGTCGCAGCGGAGGGATGGGTGGTCCTGCCGCCGGTGATGGCAGTCGACGAGCCCGAGCTCAATCGCGTTGAGATGCCGCTGCGCGACGAAGGCGGTGGGGCCGCGTCGTCCGACGGCATCTGCGGCATCGAGAACCCATCGACTCAGCACGAACTCCGCCAGGGTTGACCCCCGCAGTTGGCCGATTCGCCAGTTGATGCACATCTGCAGCGCTGTGACGGTGAGCTTCTCGACGAACACCCCGTTGTAGGCGTCGCGATAGTGAGCGGGCAGCGTTCCGAACACCGCTAGCTCAGTCCAGTCGATGGCGGAAGTGCCCTCGTGTCGCTTCAGTAGTGCGAGACGATCGCTCAGGATCTTGGCCTCCAGTTCCTCGAAGGCTATGTCGAGCGGGCTCGGTCCACTGCCGATCTCAGAGCTGGTTCCGATACACCTGTTCACCGGTTCCTCCTGTGGGCAGCAGACGTTTGACGTCTACCGACTCGCAAATCTCCGTGCCTTCTCGACTGGCGGCGAGGGCGGGGCCTGCGGACCCGTCGTCGGGATCCCTGGCTTACTCCGATCTTTCCCTCGGTAGACGGGAAGGAGCCGGGACGATCACGTTGGCGCGGCGCGGTGGGCGTTCCCATAGGTCAATGAGTGAGTGGTGTCGAACGGCGCCCCCTGACTCGCCTTGGGGGTCGGCGGGTCAAGGGACGCCGTCACACTGCACCGTCGGCTTGCTGCAGGGGGATGCACTTCGCCGCCGCGAGGGAGCCGCCGTTGATTACCCGTCTCTTGCAGCCCTTCGACAAAGATGACGCCCGAAAGCCTGGCTGGTTACGCCGGGAACTCTCCGCTGGGCACTATTACGTGCCTGCGCGACATATGTGCCTGGAGACGTTGACATCTCGCTCGTCTTGGGAGCGGCACACTCGGTTCACCCGACTCACAAGACGGGCCGAGGTCGAGGGAGTGTGGAGGGCTGACCGTTCGACTCGGGGCTCCCTCCCCGACCGGGCGTGATGGGGGTGGCAGTTGCACGTCTTCTAAAACGGACCGGTGGTAGGGCGACGCTGCCAGCTCCGGTGCTAGCAGGGTTGGTCCCTCGTTGCTGGAGCGGCGTTCGGACCACCCAGAGGGGGATCGATATGGCCGTTGAAGATGGCGCTCGGGTGCATGATGCTGCGTGGGAAGGTGACGTCCTGGAGCTGGTTCGTTCTGGCGACCCGACGGCGTTCGGTGAGTTGGTCCAGGAGTTCGGCGGGGACGCAAGGCGATTCGCTCGAAGCCTGGTGGCCGGTAGCGAGGTTGACGACTTAGTGAGTGAGGTGTTCGCACGGCTCTTCGCGGTGTTGCGCGCGGGCGGTGGACCCACCGGACGAGTGCAACCCTATTTGTTTCGAGCAATCCGAAATCGGGCAATCGACGTGTATCGGGGCCGTGTCGCCGGCCAACAGACGGTGGGCGATGGTGTTGAGGAATCGACGCCGGATGCCTCGGAGCCGGTCTTGCGAGCTCAGCTGGTTCGGCGTGCGTTGAGTTCGCTGCCGCCGCGCTGGCAGCAAGTCTTGTGGATGCTGCATGTTGAACAGGCTGACCGTCATGAAGTGGCCGAGGAGCTCGGCATCCGCCCCGGAGCGGTATCGCAACTCGCGCTTCGAGCGCGAGAGGGCTTTCGGGCCGCCTACCTCGCTCAGTACGCGCGTCTGGTTCCCGATGAGTGTCGTGATGTCGCCTCGTTGCTGCCACAGTTCGTGTTGGGCAAGCTGAACGCCGCGGACGATGCAATCGTGCGTGAGCATGTGAACAACTGTGAGGCCTGTTACGAGATCGTGATCGAAATGGGGTCGATCACCCGCTATCTCAATGGTGGCGCGTTGATCGCCGCGAGCGGCGCGATTCTCGGGCTGAGTTGGGCGGTACCGGGCTCGGGTGGAGGGGCCCCGGGTCAGCGAATTTTGAGCCTCCGAAGTGGAGCCCTGATCGGAGCAGCAGTGATCACCGCCTGTGGTCTGGCGACACTCGCCTGGGCGGGGGCAGCCGGGTGGCGGACGCCGCCAGTGACGTCGAGTGCCTCGGTGGCAGAAACAGCCACGGTCGGGGCCCCTCATCCACCGGGGTCGGCCGCAGCAGAACCGCACGCTAGCCCGTCGTCGACACGCCGATCGGTGGTCCTGACCGAGCCGACGCCGACGCGGAGGCCGCTCACGCCGCCCAGACCGTCGCCGTCGGTGTCGGTGTTGCCCACTTTGTCTCCGTCGCCGTCGGTGTCGGTGTTGCCCACTTTGTCTCCGTCGCCGTCGGTGTCGGTGTTGCCCACTTTGTCTCCGTCGCCGTCGGTGTCGGTGTTGCCCACTTTGTCTCCGTCGCCGTCGCCGTCGCCGTCGGTGTCGGTGTCGGTGTTGCCCACTCTGTCGCCAACCGTGCCGACAAGCGCGGACCCGTCTACGAAAGAAGGCCGCGTGATCGGCTCGCATCGGGGACGCTCTGCCCGGTAATGGGAGTCGGCTCGAACCTAGCGGGCTACCCCACTCCGGGGAGGTGCCGACCACGAACGGGCCCTGTTCCGCCGCCTCGGTCCAGGGCCGGGGCCAATGCGAAGGATCGCATCGGCGCCAACTCGCGCAGGCCATGATGGCGTACGCGAGTCGCTTCACACATCGGGCTCTCGGCGCTGCCCGAGCCATGCCCGGCCTGCGCTTCTCCGACTCACCTATAGAGACGTTGGTGGTCGCGATTCATCACGCGCAGCCGCGTGATGAGGAAACAGTCGACCCCAGATGACCAGAAAGGCGCAGGCGAGCCGACAGTCCTCAATCCGCACGCCTCTCGGCTTGGGCTCCGACGGGGTGTTCGCGTGATAGATCGGTGCCATCGACGTCTTGGTTATCGAGGAAGCTGCAGACGGCGTGAGCTGATTCTCAGTAGTGGGCATCTGCAGGCTGACTCGGAGGGGACGGCCCACCGGTCCACGAATCGCCCCTATTGGTGAGCCAGTGTTGACCGATGCCGTCGGGGCCTTGCCCGCGGCGGCCCTTGGTTTCGCGCGTGACCCAAGACGCGCGGAACCAGGGCCCCGTCCGGGGCGGGCGCCGCAGTTCAGCGGTGTGCTAGACGTGTCGCCCGCTGTTGGCCCATGGGGTTGTCGAACCATTGTTGAGGTGGAACCCAGATCGAGTTCAGATCCCATGCCTCGCCCCAAGGGTCTGAGAGTCGCCAGGAGTAAGTCCGGCCCGGGTAGGGCATGTCGACCAGTCCAAGCGCGGCAGCGTACCGATACCTGTGAAGGATGTGACCAGCGGGGTCGAGATCAACGAGGCCAAGCGCAGCGTCCAGCAGCCATCGGCTGAGAATAAACTCGGCGAGGGTCGTTGCGTGAACGGTCCCGCTCTCCCAATCCATCACCATCCGTAGTGCGGTGATGGTGAGGTTGCGTAGGAAGTCCAGGTCGTAGTCGGCGCGGTACCGCGCGGGGAGAGCGCTGAACACGGCAAGCGCGGCCCAGTCGGGCTCAGTGGGGACGTCTCGACTGGACAGAACAGCCGCCTGATCGCTCAGAACCCCGCGCTCCAGCAGCGCGAAGGCCTCATCGAGTGGGGTGTGTCGATTGCGGAGTCCCGCAGCTGCGTTAGTGATCTTGGTCATCCGTCCCCCTGTCTCGGCCAGCGACGACGATGCCGCTCGCCCGCAACTGCTTCGATGGCGTCGTGCCGTGGCCGGACACCGACCTTCCGACCGACGGGCGTCGGTCGCTCGAAGCGTCGTACCTCTTTGGAGAAGACGTCTGTGGGCATCGCCTGTCACGCCGGAGCTGGGCGCCATGGGTAGTGCTGCTGATTAGGGTGGGAGAATTGCGGGCTGGCCTGAAACCAGTCGTGAGGCGCCCCGCGAAGCGCCGGGTCGAACGAGGTGGTCGGGCCGACGAGCCCGAGCTCCTCGGCCATTTCGCCAGCAGTCGGGGGGTCGGCGCCGCCGAGGGATTTGATGAGAAGCCACTGCTTGAGTACCCACTCTGCGAGGAAGGCTTGCGCAGGGCAGCGGGGAGTCATTGGCCCGAAGCTGGCCTGTCCAACGAGCTCGAATCCGACTGCTGCGAGCCGGAAGGTGAACCCGACGTCATATTGGGGGCGGAACCGGCGAGGAAGATCTCCCAGGATGGCGGTGTGGTTCCAGTGTGGTTCGGATTGCCTGCGAGAGGAGCTGACGATGTGTTGAAGGTCCTCCAGGAGCCCGAACTGCAATGAGGTCAGGCATTCAGTGATGTTCGCGCTGTGCGCGGTGCTGGTTTGGTGCGTGGGCGGGTCGTCGGGCGCACCCAGACGATTCTGCGCCGGCACTCCGTATGCAGTTATGCGGTCTTGCATGCCGTGTTACCTCCTGTCTTATTGGTGACGCAGTTCAGGCGTTGCCATCACGCGTGAGCGTGCCGCTGAGGCACGCGGTCGCACTGAGAGGGGCTCGGTGTCGGCGCGGCGGGGCGCCTGGCTGCGGGCTCAGAGGGGCCATTCGGGAAGGTTAGAAAAACCAGCGCCGTTGCGCGTGATGGACCGTGCCTTTCCACGTCTGCTCCGTTAGGAGACGTATGAGATTGGGGGCATACGGCTCGCTTGGGTGAGTCGCCATCGCGCTGGTGTGGCGACACCGGATCTTCCCCCAGATGGGGGGACAGCTGATGCGCACACGCGAGGGCGGCGTCATCGGGAGCGACCTGAAGCTAGAGGCTGAGTGCTTGGCGAAGGTGCGCGGGGGAGATGCGGGTGCATTCACCGAGATCGTCGGGGCCTACCGCAGCGTCGTGTTCGGCTTTGCCGCACATCTCGTCGGGCCGGCCGATGCCGAGGACCTGACCAGCGACGTCTTTGAGCGCCTTCTCGCGGGCCTTCTGAAAGGTGCGGGCCCGACCGGGCCGTTGCGTCCCTACCTCCTACGGATGGTTCGGAATGCCGCGGTGGACGTGTACCGCGGCCGCCGAGAGATCCCGCAGGAGTCAGTAGCAGCCGACAGGTCTCAGTCAGCCGATTTGTATGAACACACGCTGGAGGCCCCCTTGGTTCGGGGGGCGTTTGCATCGATTCCGCAGCGCTGGCAGCAGGTGCTGTGGCTGGTATATGTCGAACAGCACAACCGCGTCGAAGTTGCTGAAGAGCTCGGGATGCGCCCGGGCGCGGTCTCGCAGTTGGCGCTGCGCGCACGTGATGGCTTCCGTGCGGCCTACTTGGCGCAGTATGTGGGCGCGGCCGGGAGTGAGCACCCTGCACATCTGCTCCCGGCGTACTCCCTGCGCAAGGCCAGTAAGGCAGATGCGATCACCGTCGAGCAACACGTGTTGAGTTGTCGGGAATGCCGAGACGCGCTGCTCGAAGTCGGGTCCATCGCTAGGCATCTCGGATCTGCTCTGTTGGTAGCCGTCGGGCCATGGGTATTGACGTTGCCGTGGCGTGCCGCCGCGTCGCTCAGCGAGGACAGACGGCCACCGGGGCTGGCGACCGCGGCGTCGGTCATCGGAGGTATAGCGACGATTTGCGCCACCGTCATCCTGGCATTCGGGGCAGTTCAAATCGACACTGTCGAGAGTGCCCTTCCAGGCGGTCTGCGCGGAACCGAGTCTCCGTTGTCGAACACCGCACCTCACTCCAGTACATCTCCCACGGCCAGGCCATCGACGGAGATGCCCAGCGGGCCGGCTGAGCCGCCTTCAGTTGGCAGTCAGCCGGCCGCTTCAGCGAGGCCGGTTGAGCCAGTGCCGACTCATCAAGTGCCCAGCGCCGCACCCACGCTGTCAGCACCGCCCTCCCCGATCAGCACCGCCCCGGCGCCGTCCGCAACGTCCTCAGGGGGAGGGCATCCGACCCCAACGAGCACGCCCGCCGATGACCCGCCCTTGCCACCGCAGCCGTCTTGGTGGGAGCCGCCGGTGGTGTTGCCGACTTTGGTGCCGGTGCCGTCGTTCACCCCGCCGGCGTCCTTCCCGACGGGTGGGGTGCCGTCGCAGTCTGGGGTGTCTTGGTGGGAGCCGCCGGTGGTGTTGCCGTCCACCGTGCCCTCGCCGACGCCGTGAGGCGACCGGCTGGTCCTTTCGCGTGATCGATCGGCGAGGTGCGCCTGCGGTGAAGTGAGCGCACGAGCTGCGGGAACCGAGTCTTCTGGTCGCCCGCCGGCCCTGATCTGCGCGATCCATGAGGTGCAGCAGCAATTTTTCGCGTGCCTCCGCGTGATCGATCGCGGGAAACGCCGTCCTCTATTACAGAAGTAACACAAGGGTCGTCGATGACCTTCGGCGAGCTAGGGGCAAAGCACCGCAGATGCGGCGCTGTGGAGGGGAAGCTGCAATGAAGCTATTTCGACGGTCGGGCAGGTGGGTTTCGGCGCGAGTGGGCGTGATCGCGGCCCTGAGCGCGGCGCTCACCTTTGGTGCGCTGCCTGCTTACGCGGTGCCGTTGGCGCTGCCCGGGGTGAACCTGCTGAGCGGGCCGGTCCTGCCGGCTGCGGCTGGCGCGTCGGCGGCAGCTGCCGACGAGATCAACGGGGTGGTGTGGCTCGATGTCGATGCCGACGGCACCAATGACTCCACCGAGCCCGGAATGGGGTCGGTGACGGTGCGGCTGCTCGATTCAGGCGGAGCCGAAATCGCCACGACCACGTCTGATGCCAGTGGGCTCTATTCGTTCACCGGTGTGACCACCGGCGGTCCGTGGCGGGTGGAGGTGCAGGCCCCGTCCGGGCACACCATCACTGAGGGCGGCAGTGACAACGAGGTCACGCGCTTCGGTGCGCCGAACGTGGGTCGCTCGGCGTCCATTGCGACGGCCGGAACCAGCGTTGACGCCGCCGTACGGCCGCAGTGGGTCGTGCAGCTGGGCACCTGGGGCGGCGGGCCGTTCACTGGCTCGGCACCATTTGCGACCGACCCGGACTCCAACTGCCCCACCAGCCATGCCCCCGGCGATGACTGCTCCAAGACCGACGACGTGGTACGGGCGCAAGACACAGTGAACTTCCTGTGGGCGGTGTCTGCGTCCAACCCCGAAGGCGGGCTGGCCGGCACGCTCAGCGATGTGGTTGTGGTGCAGACCATCACCCCGGCCGACGGTGCGATCATCAAGGGCGGCTCGCTGCCGGCCAGCTGCAACGGCACTGCCCCGCCCACCTCGCGGGTCACCAACAATGCCGACGGGTCGATCACTTTCGTGTGCAACTTGGGTACGTGGACCGACTCAGGCACTGCCAAGCTGCTGCAGTTCGATGTCGATGTGCAGCCGTCTGCAAACGGCTCCACGTTCACCTCCACTGCGGTCGCCTACGCGACCAACACTGAGATCACCGGCGGCAATGGCACCACCGACCCGCAGTCCACTCCCAACGCTGTGCCGTCCGACAAGGTCACTGAGACCTTCGACATCTCGGCGGCGTTCAAATACGACCTCAACAAGACCGTGCTGCACAGTGGCGGCACCACCTACTTCGACCCGGATGGAACCGGGCCGGAGCCGTCGCTGCGCGGACGCTCCGTGGTCTTCGGGTTCGGGATCTCCACCCCGTCGATGGGGTCGGAGCCCTTGGCTCAGCCGATCACCTTCAAAGAGGACCTCTTCTTTGCCGGACCCGGCGCCGCCTCGGCCACCCCGTTCCCCGGAGGTGACATCGAGCATTACGTCATGAGCTGCGGCACCAACTTCTACCAGTCAGGCGCGCTTCCTAATGGTGCTCTGTACATCTCCGAGGACAGGTCCGCGATCAATTCGGGCACGTGTACCTATGCCCGTGCGGGTGCGGTCACCGACCAGTACGCGATGACCTTGAGCGGCATCAATGACAGCGGAAGTCGCTTCCCGACGAAGTTCTCCAATGGGTCTGGCGACTTGTCGAACGGCCCCTACTTCGTGGCCGCCTACTCGCTTCAGGTCTTCGTCCCGGATCGGGCGATGGACACCTTCGACGGCGTCCTCGGCAACTCCACCGGGGAGGGGTGGATCTACAACCGGGTCGCCGACTTCGAACCCGTCTCGACCTCCGGCCAGCACAACTACGCTGGCGCGGAAGAACCCGGCCTGTGTGATTCCACCCACAACACCTACGCCTCGACCACCCTGGACACCGGCTGCCGCACCATGCCCAACGGCACCGGCTCCAACGACGTCGCCGGCCCCGTCAACCTCAAGATCAGCCCGGCAGGCTTCGGTTACGACACGACTAAGTACTACTGGGACACCAACACCGCCGACGCCTGGCCACTGACGCCGTCGCGGCTGGTGAACGGGCAGACGAGCTGGCACGACGGCTACGGGCTGAAGTCGCCGAACCAGACCATGCTGTCCACCTTCAACCTCAGCGCGGGCGGGGAGACCGCGTTCCGCGACGGCTCGATCTGTGACGTGTTCGACAACACCACCCAGCGATTGACCGACGCCCACACCGTGTATGCGGCCGCCCCGGCCGGCACCTACGCCTGGTTGCGCATTTCCAGCTACCCGGCGGTCACCGGCGGGCAGGCTTCCGACTGGATCTTCGAATACGGGTCCTACGACCTCAGCAGCGACGACCCGCTGTACAAGGGGACCCAGGCCGGCACCATCGACTCCGGCCTCTATCCGGGAACCGACTCCTACAGCGAGGCAACCAAACGGTTCGAAGGAACCTGGACCGCGCAACGCGACGCCGCCAGCAACTGTCACACCAGCGCGCCGAATGGCGGTTGGCACACCAACCCCGCCGACGTGCCGGGCGGGATCGACGCCGTCAACGCCGTCCGGGTGCGCGCCGCGAACCCCGCCGCCGCCTACGGGCTCACCCAATCCACCTCCGTATTGGCCAACAACTACGCGTTCGTGTTGACCGCCCGCGACGACTTCTTCGGCGGTGCCCACGCCGGTGAGCAAGTCCCTGACTCCACGGTGCTGGCCAACTTCGAATCCGGCAAACTCACCCGGTTCGACACCGGACAGGTCATCAACCTGCCGTCCAACTACTGGCCATCACCGGAGAACTCGAACATACGGGGCGACCGGGTCACACTGGTGCGGGCCTACCTCACGCTGAAGAAGAACACGATCAGCGTCGACGGGGTCGGCTCGGGTGCGGCGGCAATCGATCGCACCGGCAACGCCAATGCCGGCGACACCGTGGTGTGGCAGATCCAGCCGGCCGCCAGCGGACTCGACCAGAACTACCTGATCGAAACCCCGAAGGTGGTCGACGTCCTGCCGCAGTACGTGTACTACGACGCGGCGTGCACCGCATCGATCAATGGCGGCACCGTGCCGGACCTGGTCGAGCCGAACACCCCGGCGGCCGGGCAGACCCGACTGACCTGGTTCCTGCCCGATCAGAAGGTTGCCGACACCATGCCCACCTTGCGGGTGTGCACCACCACCGACGCGCTGGCGCCGGGCGGCACCAGCGCGGTCAACACTGCCACGGTGAGCGCCCCCGAGCTGGCGGCCGTCGGCTCGGACACTCACACCGTGGTGCTCGCCCAACCCGGCCAGATCGCGCTGCAGAAGTATGTCGACGCCTCGCTGGATCCGCTCGACGACGACCAGCAGTACCGGCTCGTGGTGCGCAACCTGTCCTCGGTGGTGAGCATGGAGCCGATCAAGGTCATTGACGTGTTCCCCTACAACGGGGATGCGACCAACTCCGCAGGAGTGAACCGCAGCCCGGGCTCGGATTACACCGGCTCGCTGACTCTCACTGGAGTGCCCGCCGTCACCTACACCGACGATCCGGCCTCCGGGGTGGTGCCCGGAACGATGTATTACACCGCTGACGCGCCTGCCAGCGTGGACCAGAACTGGAACACCAACACCTCGCGTTGGTGCACCTACGACGGCACCACCTTCACCGGAGCCAGCGGGACGGGTGCCTGCCCGGCAAGCCTGGCCGCGGTGTCCGCGATCAAGTTCGAAGCAACGGCCAGTCTGCCGACGAACGCAGCGGAGGGCGGCATCCATGATGCGATGACGGTCAACCTGGGTCTGCAAGCCACTGGAAACTCCAATGGTGCGCTGTACGCGAACCGGTTCACCGGCTTCACGCCGACCGTGCGGGTATCGACCGCCGCCGACGCCGACCTGCAACTGCTGCAGTCGAACCGCGTCCAAGTGCAGACCTACCAGTTCGCCGTGGGTGATCTGCTGTTCATCGATGTCAACGATGACGGCCGCTACGACTCTGCGGTAGACGAGCTTGCTCCCAACGGGGTGGGTGTCGAACTGTGGAGCCCCGGTGCCGACGGTCAGATCGGTGGTGGTGACGACACCCGAATCGCGACCACCACGACCTCGTCGGGCACCTACCTGTTCACCGGCCTGAACCAGGGCCAGGTGTATGTGCGGATACCGGCCACAGAGTTCGCGGCCGGCGGGAAGCTGGCGCCGTATCGGGCGTCGACGCACGTCGGTGCCGCGGACGAGAATGACAATGTGTCGCAGGACGGCAGCGCCGATTCTGGTGGTGTGGTCAGCACGATTCACACGCTGAGTTACCACCTGTCTGGTGACATCCCGATCGGCGACGAGCCTTTCGCCGATAACACCCACGGGTTGACATTGCCGCCGTCGCTGACCGATGGATTCACCAACCTGACGGTCGACCTGGCGCTGGTGCCCGATCCGAGCATCGACCTGGAGAAGGAGGTCTGCACCCGTGCCGACAACTCCTGCGACCCGGATGCCGCGATCGGCGAAGGTGGCTGGTCTGTTGACGGCGTTGACGGAGATGGCCCCGACTCGGAGGTGGTCACCCGGCCGTACAAGGCGTCGGCACTGTGGCGGATCGTGGTCACCAACACCGGCGGCGTCATCTTGAACAATGCGGTGGTCACGGACTCGATCGAGGCCGACTGTGCCCGCGACGGTCAAGCCCTCGCCGGTCTGGCATCGATGGACCCCGGAGATCAGGTGAGTTGGACCTGCGAGACCAGTTCGGTCACCGGCGCCCTGCGGAACCAGGCGACGGTCAGTGCAGAGCCTGCCGGTGGTGGAGACTCCGTGACCGACAGCGATACTGCGCTGGTGATCGCCTACCGACCGGTCACCCATCCGGCTATCGACATCATCAAGTACATCAACGGGTTCGATGCCAACACCGCTCCTGGCGTTCAGGTAGCTCCGGGCTCGACGATGGCGGTGACGATGCTTGTGGTCAACACCGGCGACGTGAAGCTGGATCCGGTAGTGGTGACCGACGACAAGATCGCGGCGGCCAACATCAGTTGCCCCAAGACGGCGCTGGCGGTTGGCGAGTCGATGACCTGCACAGCCACCTATCCGGCTCCGGAGGTCGGTGTTCAACACACCAACACGGCCACCGCCGTCGGTACCGATCCCGATGGTGGAACCGTGAGCGCTGATGACCCGGCTCATGCCTGGGCGCAAGCTGTTGTCGACGACGACGATGCCACTGATGACGATGAGGTGCTGGCATACACGGGTGCAGGGGCGTGGGTCGTGTACTCAATGCTCGCCCTGGCGGGGCTGGCTGCCGGCATCGTCTTGGTGGGTGCCGCTCGTCGGCGACGGAACAGCTGATCAAGCACGGTGCTGCTCAGGCTGGGGGTCGAGACTCGTCTCGGCCCCCAGCTCAGTTTGGCGCACGGTTTCGATGCGAAAGACCTGGGTCCACCCTCTTTTGCTGCGGCTGCTCGACAGACAGGTCAGGTAGCGTGAACTGGTCGGCAGGAAGGAGCCCCCAGTGCGTGTGTTGCGCAACGTGCTCGGGCTGCTCGGCGAGTTGTTGATCACCGCTGGTGCCTTTCTGCTGCTGTTCGTGGGCTGGCAGCTTTGGTGGACCGATGTGGTTTCTGACACTGATGCGAGCGCCGTGGTGGCCACGATGGCGGCCAATCCGGACGCCTGGGTGCAGCCCAAGAAGGTGAAGCTCGGTGAGGCCTTCGCGATCGTCCGCGTGCCCAGATTTGGCGCCGACTTCGCCCGTCCGTTGTACGAGGGCACCACCCGCGAAGTGCTGCAGCGCGGGGTCGGGCACTACCTCGAGACTGCGCTGCCTGGCGAGATCGGCAACTTCGCCATGGCTGGTCATCGCACCACCTACGGCAAACCGTTCAACCAGATCGACAAACTCAAACTCGGCGATGTGGTGCTGATCGAAACCAGGGACTACTACTTCGTCTACCGGGTCAGCGCCAGTGAGGTGGTGGCGCCCAGCAAGACCTCAGTGCTGCTGCCGGTGCCCAATGATCGGCAAGCCGCCCCTACCAAAGCGATGTTGACCATGACCAGTTGTCATCCCGAGTTCAGCGCCCGGGAGCGCTTCGTGGTGTATGCGGTGTTGGACGTCAAGTATCCCCACGCTCAGGGAGTGCCAGCCAGCGTGTTGGAGGTGCAGGGCTGATGTCGTTCTATGGCTGGCTGTGGCGGGTGTTGCCCGGCCCGAAAGCGCTGAAAGTGGTGCAGGTTGCCCTGCTACTGATCGCGGTGGTCGCGGTGTTGTTCACCTGGGTGTTTCCGGTGATCGCGCCGCTGATGCCGTTCAACGACACGACGGTGGAATGAGGCCCAGATGACACTGGTCGACTTGGCTCCCGAGCTGCTGCCGCTACTGGTCTTTTTGATTAGCTTCCAGATCGAACCGCGCAAATTCCGTACCGGCATATACCTCACCTGGGCGTTGGGTTGGTTGGTGCTGGTCTTTCTCGGTTTCCTGATCGCGGCCGTCACCAGCATCTGGGACGACCTAAGTGCCGGCTACCTGCTACTGGGCGCTTTGGCGGTGGTGGCGCTCACCATCGCGGGACTCGCGGTGTTCCTGATCGCCGCAGGCATCACCTTGGTGCTGAAAGAGGGCTTCGGGATCCGACGGTTGTTGTCGGTGGTGCTCGGGCTGTTGATGCTCGGTTTCCTGGTGATCTTGGCCATCGCGGTCATCCAGGCGAACACCGGTGCGCTGCTGTGGTTGACCCTGCTGGGGATGCCTGCTGGCTACCTGGGGTTCGGCTTCGCAGCCTTCGTGGTCTATGGCAGCTTCTACCCAGCCTGGATGGCGCGCTACGGACCGCCGGCGGCAGCGGTGGTTGTGCTCGGCTCGGGCCTGATCGACGGACGGGTGCCGCCGCTGCTGGCCGATCGGCTGGGCAAAGGCCGGCAGGTGTTCGAACGGGCGCAGCGCGGCGGACGTCCGGTCAAGCTGGTGACCAGCGGTGGCCAGGGCCGTGATGAGCCGGTGGCCGAAGGCGTAGCCATGCGCGACTTCCTGGTGGCAGCAGGGGTCAGCAAAGACGTGCTGCTGGTTGAGGATCGCTCCCGCAACACCCAACAGAATCTGGCCTACACCGCCAAGCTGTTGGCTGCTGAGCAGGTGGCCGGGCCGGTCGCGGTGGTGACCAGTGACTTCCATGCGCTGCGGGCCGCCTTCCTGATGCGCAAGGCGAGCATCGACGGCTACACGGTCGGCGCCCGCACCGCGCGCTACTTCTGGCCCACCGCGGTGATCAGGGAGTATGTCGCGGTACTACGCGACCACTTCTGGTTTAACGCTGTGTTGCTCGCGCTGAGCTGCCTACCCTTGGGCTTCGCCGTGGTGGGCATCATCTCCGACAAGCTCAGCTAGCCGGCGTAGAAGCCGATCTTGCCCGGCTCGGGTTCGGGCCAGGACAAGTCATAGTCATCCACCCACCCCGGACGCGAGGTGGTCGTTGGCGCCTCGATGGCGAAGCGCAGGAGCCGACGGACGGCGTCCGGCTCACCCTGGGCGATGATCTCCACGCGACCATCTGGCAGGTTGCGCACCCGCCCGGCCAAGCCGAGGGCGCGGGCGGTGTTTTGGGCCCACCAGCGGAAGCCCACGCCCTGCACCCGTCCGGACACAGTCAGGTGTAGGGCGAGCATGTGCACATTGAACTCCAAGCCAGCCGCGCCTGGCCGCTTTTCGGACAGGTTTGTTGTGCGGCCAGGCTCTGCCAGTATTTGCCCCATGAGTGAATCCATCCGCGAAGTTCTCACCTGGGAAGGGTTTGGCAAGGCCTCCCGCGAACTGGCCACCGCCGTGGTCGATTCGGGCTTCCAGCCGGATCTGATCATGTCGATCACCCGGGGTGGCATGCTGCCAGCTGGCACCATCAGCTACGCGATGGGCATCAAGAACCTGCACATCATCAACGTCGAGTTCTATACCGGCGTGGACGCCCGGCTGCCGATGCCGGTGCTGCTGCCGCCGGTGCCAGCAGCGGTGGATCTGTCGCAGAAGAAGGTGCTGGTGATTGACGATGTAGCTGACACCGGCGAAACCCTGCGGATGGTGCGCGACTTTTGCGCCACCCATGTGGCCGAGACTCGCACGGCAGTGCTCTATGAGAAATCGCAGTCGGTGGTGAAGTGCGACTACGTCTGGAAGCGCACCGATGAGTGGATCTCATTTCCCTGGTCGAGCGAGCCGCCATTGGTCGGTGTTTCCACCGATAACTGAGCCGAAAACCCTGGAGAGGCGCGAATCGCCTCCGTACAGCTAAGCTCTGGCTCGATGCAATGCAGCGTTGATGCATCTGGTGTTAGGGGCACCAGGGTTGTTCGGGGGGAAACGTGAGCCAGGCTGGGCGCGCGCATCTAGGGCACGAGCGCGAAACCGAGAGTGATCTGTTGCTGCGCGTGCGTGCCGGCGATATGGAAGCCTTCGGTGAACTAGCCGAACGCAATGAGGGTCCGGCCCTGGCCGTGGCCAAAGGGATTGTTGATCACGCCACCGCCGAAGATGTGGTCGCTGACTCGATTGAACGGCTCCTGGTGCTGCTTAAGCGCGGCGAAGGGCCCACTTACTGCGTCCGGCCCTACTTCCTGCAAATGGTGCGCAATCGGGCCATCGACTACCACCGTCGCACGGTGGAAATCCCGGTGGATGTCGCTGAGTCTCGGCCGGCGCTGACCGCCGTGCCCGACGAGATTGATTCGGCCGTCGTGCGCAGTGCCTTTGAAGCTCTGCCGGAACGGTGGCAGGCGGCGTTGTGGATGGGCGTAGTGGAAAGCCGCAGTCACGCCGAGATCGGCCGGGAGCTGGACGTCGCCGAAGGGGCAGCCAGCCAGTTGCTGCACCGGGCTAGGGAGGGTCTTCGGCAGTCCTACCTGGACGCCCAGGTTGGTACCGCGCCGGACTGCACCGAGCTGAGCGGGTTGGTCGGCAAGTATGTGCGGGAACGCTGCAGCCGCCGAGACGCCCGCAAAGTCGATGCCCACCTGGCGGCTTGCCCGGACTGTCGGGATGCGGTGGCGAAATCGCGGCAGTTGAACTCGCGGATTGGCGCGGTGCTCGCGGTCGGTGTGCTGGGCGGAGTCGGTCTGGAGTTGCTGAAACAACCGGGGACGGCGATGGCTGCTGAGCTGGGGGGCCTGCCCGCCCGCGCCATTCAGAGCGTCAAGGTGGGCGGCAAGGCCCGCCATTTCGCCCTGGCCGCCGCCGGGGTGGTCATCGCCGCCGGTCTAGTGGTGGGGTTGCCCGCAAACGGGGCAGACTTGCTGGCCGATGCGATCTTCGCTGAAGGCTCGGCCGCCCCGACTCCCAGCTTGAGCCTGACGCCAACGCCCACGCCGAGCCTGACCCCAACGCCGACCCCAACCCCATCGGCGACCCCGACCGATCAGCCCACTACGGCCAAGCCGACCACGGCCAAGCCGAGGCCGACCCCGTCGAAGACGCCGTCCCCGACGCCCGTCCCGCCGCCAACGCCCACGCCCACGCCCACGCCGGAGCCCTGCCCTGAGATCGAGTGCCCGATCGATCCGCCGCCGCAGTCGCCCAGCCCGGAGGTGCCGATCGGGGCTCCGCAGTAGGCGGATATCCCGGCGCCGCAAGCATCGGGGAAAATTCTTCGCTGATTCGCGTAAGGAATCGCGTCCCAGCCGCGTATTACATAGTGAGGCGGGCAGCTTGTCACGGTGATGGCGGTCATCGTCGCTGCTTCCTCAAGGTTCGCAGACGTGCGGGAGATCACGTGCGAGCCAATCCGGCGGACCGGTAGTCCGAAAGGGTGGGCCTCCCTGTCGGGGGGCGGTGGGGTCCACCCTTGGTCGGGCGGTGCTGTTTGGGAGATCCGGTACCGGACGACGAAAAGAGCGGCTGGGCGAGGGGTCGGGCGGTGAGTGTCGCCCAGGCCCAGCCGTTTGGCCGCAGCTCCTGAATTTCCTCAAAACGCCCAGACCAACCCAACCTGACTGCGCCCTGGTGCAGCCTGCTGCATCCATGGTCCGGCAGCGATATCCGCAGTCATGCGGAGGTGCGAGGTAGGTAAATCGTAATGAGATTGACCAAAAAGCACGATAACTTTGATCGCGGTGCTGTCCCGGCATGGAGCGGAGCTGCACCTGGAAGGACATCTCATGTCGAGCCAGACGGCTTTCGAGCGGAATCGGCCAGCAGCCTCGCTGGTGGCCGACGCGCTGCGCGACAGCCGACCTGCCGTATTTTGGCTGGACGGATTGGAGCGCCCAGCCCGGCCGACCCTGACCGGCGGCCAGCGCGCCGACCTGGTAGTGGTGGGCGGCGGCTACACCGGATTATGGACTGCGGTGCGCGCCAAGGAGCGCGACCCTGATCGCAGCGTGATCGTGTTGGAGGCCCACGAAGTCGGCTGGGCAGCGTCCGGCCGCAATGGCGGCTTTTGTGATGCCAGCCTCACTCACGGCGAGGAGAACGGTCGACGTCGTTGGCCAGCTGAGCTCGATCAGCTCGACCGGCTGGGTGCCGACAACCTGGATGGCATCGAGCAGACCGTCCAGCGCTACGAGATGGCGGTTGAGTTCGAGCGCACCGGGGAGTTGTCCGTCGCCGTCGAGCCGCATCAGGTCGAGTGGCTGGCCGGAGCTGACGGCTTCCTCGACGCCGAGGCCGTCCGGGCAGAGGTGAACTCGCCCACCTACCTGGCCGGCGCCTGGAGCCGCGAAGGCACCGCCCTGTTGAACCCGGGCCGGATGGCCCTGGAACTGGCGCGGGTGGCTGAGCAGTTGGGCGTCGAGATTTACGAGCACTCAGCCGTCACCGGTATCGAACGGGGCGAGCGGCCGACGGTGCGCACCGAGCGGGGCTGGGTGAACGCCGAGCGGGTGGCGCTGGCCACCAATGTGTTTCCCTCGCTGCTGAAGCGCAACCGGCTGATGACCGTGCCGGTCTACGACTACGCCCTGGTGACCGAGCCGCTCAGCCAGGCCCAGCTGGCCGAAATCGGCTGGCGCGATCGGCAGGGCCTGGCCGATCTGGCCAACCAGTTCCATTACTACCGCCTCACCGCCGATAACCGAATCCTGTTTGGTGGCTACGACGCGATCTACCCTCGCGGTGGTCGCCTCGATTCGGCGCACGAGGAGCGTCCAGCTACCTTCACCCGGCTGGGCGAGCACTTCTTCACCACGTTCCCGCAGCTGGCCGGATTGGGGTTCAGCCACCGCTGGGCTGGGGCGATCGACACCTCCACCCAGTTCTGTGCCTTCTATGGCACCGCCGCCGGTGGCCACCTCGCCTACGCGGCTGGCTTCACCGGCTTGGGTGTGGCGGCCACCCGGTTCGCCGCCGACGTGATGCTCGACCTGCTCGGTGGCTGTCCGACGGAGCGCACCGAGCTGGAGATGGTGCGGCGCCGTCCGCTGCCCTTCCCGCCCGATCCGATCGCCGCGCTGGGTATCGGGGCCACCAAATGGGCCCTGGATCGAGCCGACCACAACCAGGGCAAACGCAACCTGTTGCTGAAGGCCTTGGACGCCGTCGGGCTGGGGTTCGACTCATGAACCCGCCCAGCCAAGCGCTGCTCGCCCAAGCACATGAGGCGCCCATCGAATGCGAAGAATTCCCCGCCGATCAGGTGGTCGCCGGGGCGCCGCGGGCCGGTTGGCTGCCGCTGACCACCATTGATGGCCTCGAGGTGGGATTGTGGGAGATGACGCCAGGGGTGGTCATCGACACTGAAGCCGATGAGGTGTTTTGTATTCTTTCCGGTTCGGGAACGGTGGAGTTCCTGGACCCACCGGCGCTGGCCTTGCCGCTACGCGCTGGGACGCTGGTGCGGCTGCAGGCCGGTTGGCACACCCGTTGGACCATCACTCAGACCATTCGCAAGATCGCTGTAACTCCAGGAGAGGACCCGAAGAAATGACCTTTGTTCCCCACGTGATCGGCGGCCAGGAGGTTACCGGAGACCTCCGCAGTGGTCCGATCTTCAACCCGGCTACCGGCGAACAGATCGCCTCGGTTGGCTTTGCCGATACTGCGCGCGTCGCCGAGGCAGTTGCCGCAGCTACCGCGGCGCTACCGGGTTGGCGGGCGACCGGTCTGATCAAGCGGGCTGATGTCTTCTTCCGGTTGCGCCAGCTGCTGGTGGAGCGCTCCGAGGAGTTGGCCAGCATCGTCACCACCGAGCACGGCAAGGTTTTCGCCGATGCGTTGGGCGAAATCAGCCGCGGCCTGGAAAACGTGGAGTTCGCCGCTGGCCTGGTGCACCTGTTGAAGGGCGAATACTCCGAGCAGGTCTCGCGCGGCGTGGACGTCCATTCGGTCAAGCAGCCGGTGGGGGTGGTGGCTGCCATCACGCCGTTCAACTTCCCGATCATGGTGCCGCTGTGGATGACCGCCTCGGCGATTGCCTGCGGCAACACCGTGGTGCTGAAGCCGAGCGAGAAAGATCCCTCAGCTTCGGTGTTCCTGGCCAAGTTGTTCGCTGAGGCGGGGTTGCCTGCTGGCGTGCTCAACGTCGTCCACGGTGATGCTGAGGCGGTCAACGCGCTGCTGGATGCACCTGAGGTGAAGGCGGTCAGTTTCGTCGGTTCCACCCCGATCGCCAAGGCGATCTACACCCGGGCCACGGCCAACGGCAAGCGAGTGCAGGCCCTCGGCGGGGCGAAGAACCACATGATCGTGATGCCGGACGCCGACCTGGATTCGGCGGCCGATGCTGCCGTCTCAGCGGCTTACGGCGCTGCCGGTGAGCGGTGCATGGCGATCTCGGTGCTGGTGCCGGTGGGGGAGGCAGTGGCCGAGGCGCTGCTGCCCAAGATCGCCGAGCGGGTCGCCAAGCTCAAGATCGGCGTCGGCTCTGACCCGGCCAGTGAAATGGGGCCGCTGATCACCGCCCAGCATCGGGCCAAGGTGGCTGGCTATGTGACCGGCGCGGCTGACGAGGGCGCCGAGGTGGTCATCGACGGCGCCCTGCAGAAGTTCAACGAAGGCGGCTTCTTCATTGGCATCAGCCTGCTCGACAAGGTGCAGCCGGGCATGCGCGTCTACGACGAAGAGATCTTCGGCCCCGTCCTGTCAGTGGTGCGGGTTGCGTCCTATGACGAAGCGGTGAACCTGGTCAACTCCAACCGCTATGCCAACGGCACCGCGATCTTCACTCGCGACGGCCGCACTGCCAAGCAGTTCGAGTTCGACATCGAGGTGGGCATGATCGGGGTGAACGTGCCGATCCCAGTGCCGGTGGGCGCCTTCTCGTTCGGCGGTTGGCGCGATTCGCTGTTCGGCGATTCCCACATCTACGGACCGGAGTCGGTTCACTTCTACACTCGCAGCAAGGTGGTCACCTCGCGCTGGCCCGAGCCGAGCGAGTCGCAAGTTGACCTGGGTTTCCCGAGCAATCACTGACGTGGAGTTGATGTCCGAAATGAGTGAGCAAGTTACCTCCTATGTGGCCCCTGACGGCCAGTCGGCCGTCCTGCCTGATCCGGAAGCCGAAGCGGTGGTGCGGGCGAATGACCGTGGCCACGTCTTTCATTCCTGGAGTGCGCAGGCTGCGATCGACCCGCTGCCGGTAGCCGGTGGCCAAGGCGCGAAGTTTTGGGATTACGCAGGCAAGAGCTACCTGGATTTCGGCTCCCAGCTGGTGAACCTGAACCTGGGTCATCAGCACCCGGACCTGATTGCCGCGATCCATCGCCAGGCCGACCGGCTGGCCACCATCCAGCCCGGTATGGCCAACGATGTGCGCTCCGAGCTGGCCCGGCTGCTGGTGGAGGTCGTCGGCGAGCCGTTCACCAAGGTGTTCTTCACCAACGGCGGGGTCGATGCCAACGACTATGCGGTGCGAATGGCGCGGCATTCCACCGGACGTAACAAGGTGCTTTCGACCTACCGCAGCTACCACGGCGGCATGGGCACCCCGATCAGCCTGACCGGTGACCCGCGGCGCTGGGCGAATGAGAACGCCGCCTCTGGGGTCGTCCACTTCTTCGGGCCCTACCCCTATCGTTCGCCGTTCCACTCCACCAGCCCCGAGCAGGAAACCGCTCGCGCGCTGGAGCATCTGGAAGCGGTGATCGTGCTGGAGGGTGCCAACACCATCGCGGCGATCATCTTGGAGACGATCGTTGGCACCAACGGCATTCTGGTGCCAACGCCGGGCTATCTGGCTGGGGTCCGGGAGCTGTGCGACAAATACGGCATCGTCTACATCGCCGACGAAGTGATGGCTGGCTTTGGCCGCACCGGCGACTGGTTCGCTTTCCAGGGCTACGGGGTGCAACCCGATCTGATCACCTTCGCCAAGGGGGTCAACTCCGGTTACGTGCCGCTCGGTGGGGTGATCATCTCGGCCAAGATCGCCGACTTCTTCAATGACCGGGTCTTCTTCGGCGGCTTGACCTATTCAGGGCATCCGCTGGCCTGCGCGGTGGGCGTCACCACCTTCGAGGTGTTTCGTCGTGACGGCATCCTTGAACACGTCCGGGATTTGAGCCAGCGGGTGGTCGAGCCGCGGCTTAACCAGTGGCTGGCCACCCATCCGTCCGTCGGGGACGTCCGCGGTCGCGGCCTGTTCTGGGCGGTCGAGCTGGTGACCGATCGCGAGACTCGCGAGCCGTTGGTTCCCTTCAACCCGACCGCAGCCCAGAACGCCCCGATGGTGGCGTTTGCGGCGGCCTGTAAAGCTGGCGGCGTGTGGCCGTTCACGCATTACAACCGCACCCACATCGCCCCGCCGCTGGTGATCACCGAGGCCGAGTTGAACCGGGGCCTAGACGTTATCGATGAAGCACTGAAGATCACCGACCAAGCGATTGGAGCATGATGAGCAAGTACGCAGTAATGAACCCCGCGACCGGCGAGACGCTCGCCGAGTACGCCCAGATCAGCGACGCCGAGTTGGCCGCAGCGATTACCCGGGCGAATGCCGCTACTCGGGGCTGGGGCCGCGACACCACCGTTGCGGAGCGCTCAGCCCTGGTGCATCGGATCGGTGATTTGCACACCGAGCGCCGCGATGAGCTGGCCAAGGCGTTGGTGGAAGAGATGGGCAAGCCGCTCGCCCAGGCCTACGGCGAGGTCGACTTCGCGGCCGACATCTACCGCTACCACGCCGAAATCGCCCCGGCCGAACTGGCCGATGAGCCGATCGAACTGCGCGGCGGCGAAGGCTCGGCCGTGATTCGCAACGCCCCGCTCGGCGTCATCCTCGGCGTGATGCCGTGGAACTTCCCCTTCTATCAGGTGGCCCGTTTCGCTGGCCCGAACCTGACCATCGGCAACAGCGTCCTGCTGAAGCCTGCGTCGCAATGCCCCAAGACCGGTGAGCTGACCGCGAAGATCTATGCCGACGCCGGCGCCCCAGCAGGTGCTTTCGAGATGATCTTCGCCAGCATCTCTCAGGTGGCTGACGTCATCGCCGATCCGCGAGTGCAGGGCGTCTCGCTGACCGGTTCTGAGCGGGCCGGGATTGCCGTGGCCGAGCAGGCCAGCCGGCACCTGAAGAAGGTTGTGCTTGAGTTGGGCGGCACCGACCCCTTCATCGTGCTTTCGACCGATGACCTGGACGCCACGGTGGCCGATCTGATTGCTGGCCGCCTCGACAACTCCGGGCAGTCCTGCAATGCCCCCAAGCGGGCGATCGTGATCTCCGAGCTGTACCCGGCGTTCACCGAGAAGCTGGTGGCCGGGTTGGCGAAGGTGAAGGCCGAAGATCCGTTCGCGGAAGGCTGCGAACTGGGTCCGGTCTCTTCGGCTTCGGCTGCGTCCGGTTTGGCCGACCAGGTGGCGCGCGCGGTCGCCGCTGGCGGCAAGTTGTTGCTGGGTGGCACCCACGAGGGCAACTTCTTCGCTCCGACGGTGATCGCTGACATTCCCCGCGACTCCGACATCTACCTCGAGGAGTTCTTCGGGCCGGTTGCCCTGGTCTACGAAGTGGCTGATGAGGCCGAGGCGATCGAGGTGGCGAACCACACCCCCTTCGGTCTGGGTTCCTACCTCTACACCACCGACCCGGCGCAAGCCGAGCGGGTGGCCAATCAGATCGATGCCGGCATGGTGTTCGTCAACTGCGTGCTCGCCGACAGCCCCGAGCTGCCCTTCGGCGGCGTGAAGCGCAGTGGTTTCGGCCGCGAGATGGGCCGCCTGGGTGCGACCGAGTTCGTCAACAAGAAGTTGATCCGCATCGCCTGATTCCCACCTTCTGATCCAGCCGATCACCGGCCGGTAACCCATTGCGGGCTACCGGCCGGTGGCGGTTAGCGTCAGTCGTCGCTGAGAAATCGGTCGAGTAGCTGCCGCAGTTTCTGCGGCAGCGACGGCTCGGACACCTCCAATTCAACTTCGGCTGCGGCGCATTGAATGCCGTAGACGTAGGCATCCGGGTGGGTGGCGGTGCTGGTGGCCAGCTTTGGCAAGGAGCCGGAAGACAACAGCCCCTGCCAAGCTTTCCGATCAGCCTTCGGCAACTCCGCCAATGTGGTTTGACGCTGCTTGGTGAGCCCGGCGAAGCCGCCACTGCGCCGCACTAATACTTCGGCCTTCGGATCAACCGGCGCCGAGGCTGGCGTGGCCTTGGCCGCGCCGGTCACCCCGACCGTTTCCCAGGCCGAACCGACGGCGACGGCCTCGGCCGATGCCTTGCCAAAGCGATCTTCGGCGGCAGCGAGAGTGAGGGTGGCGAAGGTGGCGAAGTCGCAGTCGGGTTTGATCTTGGCGCTGGTTAGGGCGTCGTACCAGATCTGACCGGCCCGCTCCCAGGCGAACCCGCCGATGGTGATGGCGGTCAGGGCGAAGGCCCGATTGGGAATGCCGGAGTTGTAGTGCACCCCGCCGTTGTCTTCTCGGGTCTGAACGAAGTCGCTCATCTTGGCGGGCTGAGGATCCTTGCCCAGCCGGGGATCGTCATAGGCGGTGCCCGGATGCAGCATGTTGCGCAGCGCGGTGCCCTGCACGCCAGGCAGCAGCAGATCGGCGCCGATTAGCCAGTCGGCCTGGTCGGCCCCCTGGTTGGCCTGGTGTTGAGCCACCAGGATGCCGAACACATCGGCCACTGATTCGTTCAAGGCTCCCGGCTGATCGGCGTAGATCAGCGCAGCCGTGCGCTCGATCACCCCGTGGGCCAGTTCGTGGCCGATCACATCGAGGCTGGCGGTGAAGCGGCCGAAGATCTCACCGTCCCCATCACCGAAGACCATTCGAGTGCCGTTCCAGAAAGCGTTCTGGTAGCCCTCGCCGTAGTGGACGGTGCCGAGCAGCCGCAGCCCGGCATTGTCGATCGAGTTGCGGCCATAGACCTTGTTGAACAACTCCCAGGTGGCACCGAAGCCGTCGTAGGCCTCATCAACGGCCTTGTCGCCGGTGGCTGCGGCCCCTTCGGCGCGCACCCCCTTGCCGGGTAGCCGCTCCACCCCGCCAGCATCGGAGATCAAGCGCGATGGGCCAGCAGCGGCAGCCTTGATCGGTGCGGCAATGGTAGGCGCCGGGGCGCTGGTTGAGGCTCGCCGACGACGCTGCCGCTTGTCGCGGGTGAGGGTGGCCAGTGCGGCGGTGGCCTGAGGCTCATCAGTCTCGGCCAAATGCCGCAGCAGGTAGGGCGGCACGATGCCACGGACGGCGGGGAAATGGCTGGGGTGGGCTGTCATAGAGCAAGCATGCCCGCCGCCACTGACACTTTTACGGCTAGTCGGTGATGTCGGCAACCTGGGCCTTGAGGGCCGCGATGGCCGCATCGGCGTCCAGCACCACAGCCGCGCCTGCTTCGCCGGCACCCAGGCTGATTTCGCGTCCGCACATGCTCGAATCGGCGATCACCGGCCAGGCGGTGTGTGCGCCAAAGGGCGTGATAGTGCCGCGTCGGTACCCGGTGGCCTCGAACGCCGTGGCGGCATCAGGCATCGACAGCCGCGCCACTCCGAGTAATGCCCGCAGCTTTGGCCACGAGATCTCCCGGTCACCGGGTACCAATACGAACAGGTAGTCCCCGGCTGCCCGGCGCACTACCAGTGTCTTAACGATGTCGGACGGATCGATCCCTCGTACCCGCGCGGCCTCAGCCAGCGAGTCGACCCGTCCGTGCCGCACGACGCGGTGCGGAACACCAGCAGCGGTGAGCGCGGCCGCTGCCGGTGCCGCCCCGGTCGGGGCAAGCTCAGGTGTGGAGGTATTCAAGCAAGTGGTTGCGTTCGTCGGTGAGCTGGTCGATGCGGTACTTCACCACGTCGCCCAACGAAACGATGGCTACCAGTTGCCCGTCCTCGACTACCGGGATGTGGCGCAGCCTGGAGTAGGTCATGGTGTGGGCGGTCGCGCCCAAGCCGTCCTCGAGGGTGGCGGTGACCACAGGGGTGGTCATCACCTCGGCCACGGTGCGGTTCAGGATCTCGCCACCGTCAGCCGCGAGATGGCGCACCACGTCGCGTTCGCTGACGATCCCGTCCACGCTGCGGCCATCGGAACTGACCACGACCGCACCGATATTGCGGCGGGCCAGCAGCTCGACTAGTTCGGCCACGGTGGCCTGGGCTCTGATGGTCACCACCTCGGCACCCTTGTTGTGAATCACATTTGCGATCTTCATGTTCTGACATTACGGGATTGATGTGCGGTCTTGAAGGAGCTGGTTGGTGCGGTAAATACGCCCCCAATCAGGGGAATGCATTGACCGGGGCGAGGTGCCGTTCTCGTCGGGGCTAAGGCCCCAACATGGCGACTCGCCCAGATTGGGTTGCCACCAGCAGTGAGTCACTGCCCAGCCAGGCCAGTGCGGTAACCGGTTCCATGGCGCCAACCAAGCGGACGTGGGCGGCGTCGGACTCTCCGGCGGTGAGTTGGGTCGCGTCCCAGAGGCGCACAACGCCGGTGGAGTCGGCGACCGCCACCAGCGGTGCTTGGGGATTCCAGGAGAACCGGGTTGAGCCAGCGCGGCCATTCACCTCCAGCATGGCGGGCTGGCGTCCACCCGGACCGCTGCCGGCGAAGTCCCAAATGGTTGGCTGTTCGCCGCCATCGGCGAACAGCCAACGCCCGTCAGGGTGGAATTCCACCTGCGCCACCTTGCTCGGAAAACCTGACATCTCCAGCTCGGCGCCGTCGCGTAGCCGCCAGATGTGGACGCTGGCGTCCTGGTTACCGCTGACCAGCCAACGGGCGTCGCTGCTCGTCGCAATGTCGAGGAGGGAACCCACGTAGTCCAGCGAACGCGCCGGCTTGAGCTTGCCCTTGGTGAACGCCTTAACTCCGCCGTAGGCCGCGACCGCCAGCTCTCGTCCGGCCCGCAGCCAAGCCAGCGCGGTGATGGTGCTGGGCGCCTCGGGGGTTTGCCACAACGCCGTGGCTGAGGCCGGGTTGGTCACGTCGAAGACGACAGCGATGCGGTCGCTGGCCACCGCGAGTTGCCCCGCCACCGACCAGGCCAGGGCCGAGCACCAACCCGACACCGGCAGGCTGATCAGCCCATCCTCGGCTGTCCATAGCTGCGCCCCGCCGGGTCCACCGAGCGCCAGAACCCGGCCGTCAGGCGACCAAGCGGCAGCAAGGAGGCCAGTGGGCACTGCGGCGCTGCCAAGGCGACGGCCATCCCGGGAGATCACCAGGAGGGCGCCGCCAGCGCCAGCAATCGCAATCGCCGAGGCGCTGGCTGCCATCGCGGCGGGAGCATCGCCGGAATCGATGATCCAGGTGGCCGTCTCTCGCAGTTCGTCGACTGCGGTGGCCTGACTCATTTGTTCACCAAGCACGCCCGAAACGAGCTATCAAGTTCGCCGCGATCCAGATTGCGGCCGATGAAGACCATTCGGTTGATCCGCTCGCGGTCGCCCCACTCACGTCCGTCAGAGCCGTCAAAAAGCATGTGGACGCCCTGGAAGACGTATTCGACCGCTGAGCCGGCCGGTGCCAGCACCCCTTTGGAGCGGAAGATGTCGACGCCTTTGGTGGCGAGCAGCTCACCCAGCCAGGTGTTCAACAATTCCACATCCACTTCGCCAGGGATCTCTAGCCCCACCGAGGTGACCGAGGTGTCGTGGCAATGATCGGATTCGGTGAGGAAGGCCGGATCGAACTCCAATACCCGTTCAAGGTCGAACGCGCCGACATCGAGGATCTCGGCCAACTCGATCCCAGCTTGGAGTGCCGGAATCACCGGAGCGATCGCATTGATGCTGCGCACGCGCTTGATCACCGCGATCAGTTCGTCGGGGCTGACCAGGTCGGTCTTGTTCAGCACGATCCGATCGGCGAAGGCCAGTTGCTCGACGGCTTCGTTTTCCACGCCCTCGGGTTTCACCTCATCGAGATGGGCAGTGATGTGGGCGGCATCCACGAGGGTGACGATGGCGTCGAGGCGCAGCTGCTCGGCCAGTTCATCGTCCATGAAGAAGGTCTGAGCCACCGGGGCGGGGTCGGCCAGACCGGTGGTCTCGATGACGATGCGGTCGAAGCGGTCGCGCCGACGCATCAGGGCGCTCAGGATGCGAATCAGATCGCCGCGGACGGTGCAACAGATGCAGCCGTTGTTCATCTCGAAGATCTCTTCTTTGGAATCGAGCACTAGGGCATCGTCGACGCCGACTTCGCCGAACTCGTTCTCGATGACCGCCATCCGCAGCCCGTGCTGTTCGGTAAGGATGCGGTTGAGCAGGGTCGTCTTGCCGGAGCCGAGGAAGCCGGTCAGCACGGTTACCGGGACTCGGGTGTCGGTTGTTGATCTAGCCATGGGTGAGTTCTTGTCCTCGGGGTTCGGGTGGGCTCACCAGCCAATCTAATGATAATGATTCCCACTATGCAAGTGGGCCTAGGCGCTCAGCGCCCGACCAGCGCCCGGGCGAAGAACATCAGATTCGCCGGACGCTCGGCTAGGCGGCGGATGAAATAGCCCCACCAGTCGGTGCCATAGGGCACATACACCCGGACGGTCTGGCCGGCAGCGGCTAGCCGGCGTTGCTCGTCGGAGCGGATGCCGTAGAGAAGCTGGAACTCATAGCTGCCCGGCTCGCGTCCAGCTGCCTCGGCGAGTTCGGGAATCGCGGCGATCAACTCCGGATCATGGGTGGCCAGCAGCGGGGTGCCTTGGCCGTGCAGCAAGACCGTGGCGCAGGCCAGGTAGGACGCCGACACTTCCTCGCGAGTGTGAAAGGCCACCTCGGCTGACTCGGCGTAGGCACCTTTGCACAACCTGATTCGCGACCCGGGGCCGTCCAGCACGGAGACGTCCGAAATGGTGCGGTGCAGATAGGCCTGCAGCACGCCGGCGGTGGTGGGGTAGTCGCGGCGCAGCTCGGCCAGGATGCCCAAGGTGGCATCGGTGGTGGTGTGGTCCTCGGCGTCGATGGTCACGGTGGTGCCAACCGAGGCCGCTGCCGCACAGATGGCCCAGGCGTTGGTCAAGGCGATTCGTGGGCCATCGGGCAGTGCCAAACCAAGGGCGGTCAGCTTCACTGAAACCTCTGCCGACTGGGCCAAGCCAGCCTTGCCCAGGGCGGCCAGCAGGTTCAGGTAGGAATCGCGGATCGCGGCAGCATCGGCGGTGTTGGTGGTGTCTTCGCCCAAATGGTCGATAGTGGCCAATAGCCCGTCCGCGGCCAGGCGACGGACTGCGTCCAGACAGTCAGTCACGGTTTCGCCAGGGACGAAACGAGCCACGACCTTGGCGGTCACTGGGAGCTTGAGCGCGATTTCCCGGGCGCTGCGGCTGCGGGCCAGGCTCAGCAGCGGGCCGCGCAGGGCGGCCGCCAGAATACTCATCGCCTCTCCAGGATGGACTCGACCAGCGCGATCTCAAGGTGATCCAGATCGTCGATCACTGCCTCGGCCAAGGCCAACACGTCCGCGCTCGGTGGGTGGAAATGGGGCGGAATGGCCACCACGGCCAGGCCGGCGGCATGTGCTGAGCGAATGCCATTGGGAGCATCCTCGATGGCCACGCTTCGCCGGGGGTCGGCACCGAGTCGGCGGCACACTTCCAGGTAGATATCGGGGGCCGGTTTGCCCACCCCGCCGATCTCTTCGGTTGAAAGCCGCACTTCGATCAGGTCTTCGATGCCCAGCTGCTCGATGGCAATATCGATCAACACTCGCGGTGAGGAGCTGGCCACACCCAGTCGCCAGCGGCTGCCCATTCGGCGGACGGCTGCTTCCGCGCCTGGCAGCAGCGGGACGCCACGGTCTCGGTAGTGGTCAGCGAGGGTGTCGACGATCCGCGCCGCGGCCTGCTCGGCAGTTCCCGGCAGCCCAACGACCTCAACCAGATAGGCCGCCCATTGTTGGGTGGACATACCCATCATCGCCTGGGTGGCGCCCTCGGGCCAGGCCAAGCCCTCCGCAGCTGCCACCTCGCGGCGCACCTCATCCCATAGGGCCTCGGTATCGGTAAGGGTTCCGTCCATGTCGAACACGACCACGCTCATGGGCGCCATTCTTCCCCAGTGGACCGGTTGGGGCCGACCAACCCGATTAGCATCGGTGTCGTGAGCCAAGCGCAACGCCGACGGGTCAGCCTGCCGCTGGATCTGCATCTGGGGCGGCGTCGTCCCCAGTTGGAGGTGGTGCGCCACACCCTGCGTCCGGCTGGCTTGCCCAAGTTGGACGCGATGATCGCCTCGCCAGCTGACCCAGTTGGGGTGCTGTTCTACTTTCCCGGCTTCAATACTCCGTTGGGGCCGTGGGAGGGGGCCAAATGCCAGTACCTGGCCGAGGTGACCAGCATGCAAGTGGTGCTCACCGAGATCCCCGGCATGAGCCGTTACGGCGCCCCAATTCCGCGACCGGTGCGGGCTGACATGCTGCGCGGCCACGTCGGCTCCTGGGCGGAGCTGAATCTGGCCTACATTTCTACCGCGATGGACGCTGGCCGAATCGTCCACCCCGAGACCATGCAGGTTTTCGGATACTCCACCGGCTGCTCGTTGGCTACCGCCGCGCTACCGGTGCTGGCGCAATGGGGCCCGATCGAGGGGCTGAACCTGGTCGAGCCAGTGGCCATCGGCAAGCGCAATATCGCCTCGCTGTACGCCCACAACGTGGCCGATCTGGGACGTTTCCCCTTCTCGCTGGCCACCAACATTGGCCACGGCTGGGTGATGAAGGCCTATCGCGGTCAGCGGCGGGAGCCGAATGTGAAATACGGCGTGGTCGACCTGTTGGCCATCGGTACCGTCCTGGCCAGCGAGGAGTTGGGCGCCCATCTAGATCAGGTGGAGTTGGCTCGCTGCGCGATTGCCCGGGGCGCGAAGAGTTCGCTTTGTCGTCGCGCAGATTTCGACCTGGTGGATGCTTCGCTGGCCGCCCGTGGCATTCCCGGCCCGACAATCACCGTCGAAGGCCTAGGTCATCAGCTGTGGCATTCATTCCCCACCCTGATCGGCCTGGTAGAGGCGATGCTCACCGACCCGGTTGACTGACGGACCTGTTTGGCGTGTGCTCCTAGGCTCTTGGCAGGGTGGTGCGGGCCGAGCCTCGAAGGGTATTGAAATGGCAGGTCTAGCGAAGTTATTGCGGTTGTTGGTGGCCGTGGGGTTGTTAGCGGTGGCCGGGTGTGCGCCTGGTGCAGGTGTTGGTGGGCCGACGGCGGTGGACGGTCCGGCGAAGAGCGTCACCACACCTCAGCGGGAAGACAAATCGTTTGCCAAAGTGGTGCAGGCCGCAGGCTTTGATTCGGGTACTGCGGCGTTTGCAGTGTTGACGACATCGACAGTGGAGGTGGTCAACGGGCATACCTACATCGTGCGACAGGACTTTCCCAACGGGGCTACCGCCTCGACCGCCATTCACCTCTTTGCGGGCGGGGGTGGCACTCCCGGGCAGTCTCCTCGAGTGAAGCTGACCAGCTTGAGTGAGACGGCGGTGCGGTACACCTTCAGTTACGCCATTGCCACCAAGGATTTGCCGGACGATCTTCGGGCCCAGGTGTTGGCTGGCCTGCCCGGTGGCGCCCCAGCCCAGGCCGAACGCGATGGTGCCGTCGCGGCGCTTGGGGCCCCGGCAGGGGGCTTGGGAGTGCCGGCCCACAGTGAGCCGTCCACGATCAACGTTGTCGTTGACGGGGTGGTTTCGCAGACGGTGGAGAGCGGGATCGACAAGGCGCTGGAGACTGCTGGGTTGGACGAGACCAACGCCGGCACGTCCTGGGACGTGTACAAGGCGGGCAAGAAGGTGTGGGACGCCATCGATGCCAACCAGATGATCGCCGACGCGCTGGCGCGGCTCAAAGCGGCGCGAAAGTGCGCGGAGGATCCGACCAACGAACTGACCCGCAAGCAGTACGAGGAAGATCCCGGCGCCAAAGAGGAGTTGCTTCGCCAGCTGGATGAGATCGCCAGTGAGGTCACCGCCAGCGCGGTGGCCACCTTCGTCGGGTTGTTGACCGATACGGCTGGCGGCCTGGTTAAGGCAGCCCCTTGGTTGGGGTTCATCACCGGTCCGGCGGTCAACTACATCAAGCAAACCCTGGCTTCGGTGATCGAAGACCGCGTGAAGGCAGCCGAGAAGCTGGTACCCAAGTGCACGCGGTACCGGGTCACCGGTGACGGCGACAGCCTGCTGGGAGTGGAGCCGGCCATCATCAACGGGTTCACTACCCCCTTCTCTGTGCAAGGAAGTACCGACAAGCTGCTGATGTCTTGGGCTTTCACCCCCAGTGACCGGACGGGCAGAGCTGGCACCGTCCGCCTTGTAGGGCGCGGCAAAGGGGGCGGGTCGGTCAGAGGCGAGGGCAACTACACCATTACCGAGACAGACACCGGCCGCTTCGAGTTGATGTGGTGGGAGCGCGACTGTTTCAGCCCTTTGCCGCCAGGCATGGATCCATGTCGCAACGTCGGCCACAAGTGGAAGATCACGCCTTTCACCGCCACGTGAGCTACGGGTCCGTCCCCATGAGCTGCGCAGCGGAACCGTCCCCGTGAGCCGCGCGCGGGGACGGTTCCGCTGCACAGTTGGGAGCTAGCGCTTCTCCGCGTGGCCACCGAACTGCTTGCGCATCGCCGAGAGCAGCTTGTGCTCGAACACGTCCGAGCCCTGGCTGGAGAAGCGCGACACCAGCGCTGCGGTCAGCGTGGGCGCCGGGACGCCCAAGTCGATCGCGGCAGCAGCCGTCCAGCGGCCTTCGCCGGAATCAGATACCCGGCCACCGAACTCGTCCAAAGTCGGGTCGGTGACCAGGGCGGACGCGGTCAGGTCGAGCAACCAGGACTGCACCACTGAGCCGCGCCGCCAGACCTCGGCAATCTCGGCCAAATCGAGGTCGTAGGCGTAGTACTCGGGGTGTTCCAGCGGCGCGGTCTCGGCATCGGCGTCGCGCTCGTGCGCCCCTGCGCCAGCATGAGCCAGCAGGTTGAGCCCTTCGGCGTAGGCCGCCATCAAGCCGTATTCGATGCCGTTGTGCACCATCTTCACCAGGTGCCCGGCCCCGACTGGCCCGCAGTGCAGGAAGCCGTGCTCGGCATCGCTTGGCTTCCCGGTGTGACCGGGCGTTCGCGCCGCAGCATCAACTCCGGGTGCCAGCGCCTCCCAGATCGGCCGCAGTCGCTCGTAGTGCTCGCTGGCTCCGCCGATCATCAGCGAATAGCCGCGTTCCAAGCCCCACACGCCACCGGAAGTGCCGACGTCGAGGTAGCCGATGCCACGCTCTGCCAGCACCGCAGCCCGGCTCAGATCGTCGTGGTAGTGGGAGTTGCCGCCGTCGATGATCACGTCCCCGGCGTCGAGGTGGGCGGCCAGGTCGTTGACGGTGTCGGTGGTGATCGCCCCTGCTGGCACCATCACCCACACCGCGCGCGGCCCGTCGAGCTTGGCGGACAGGTCTGCCAGCGACGAGGCGGCGACCGCCCCCTCGGCGACCAGCGCTTGTGCGGCGGCCGGGTTCACGTCATAGACCACGCACTCATGCCCGGCGCGCAGCAAGCGTCGCACCAGGTTGGCCCCCATTCGGCCCAGTCCGATCATTCCCAGTTGCATCGCAGCCTCCGGTCCTCAGCCTTGCGGGGTTTCGGGATTGTGCCAACCGCCCTCGCCGATCAGCCGGTCGGCGGCTTCCGGCCCCCAGCTGCCACGGAAGTAGGGGTGGACGGGGGTGGCATCCCCCAAAATATCGGCCACGACTTTCCAGGCCTCATCGACTGTGTCCGCGCGGGTGAACAAAGTGGTGTCGCCATTGATCGCGTCCCCGAGCAGCCGCTCGTACGGATCCAGGCCGTCGGCGCTGGGCAGATCGTTGAAGGTCAGTTCGACCTTGCGCCCGGTCATCTCCTCACCGGGGGCTTTCACGTTGGCCGACAGCGAGATGGACACATCCGGGCTGAGTTTGAAGTGCAGCGAGTTGGCCGCTGTCGGCCCGCGCTGCCCAAGCTGGACCCCGGTGGGCGGGTTGCACAGTTCCACGTACACCTCCATGCCGGTGCTGGCCAGCCCCTTGCCGGCCCGAATGTAGAAGGGCACTCCCGACCAGCGCCAGGTGTCCACCTGGGCCTTCAGGGCGACGAAGGTCTCAGTGGTCGATTCCGGCTTCACTCCAGTCTCGTTGCGGTAGCCCTCATATTGCCCGCGCACCACGTCGGCGGGACGGATCGGCGGCATCGAGCGCAGCACCTTCACCTTTTCATCACGCAGGCCTTCGTTGCCCCGTCCGGACGGCGGCTCCATGGCGACCATCGCCAACACCTGGAGCATGTGGTTCTGCACCACATCGCGCAGCGCGCCGACCTCTTCGTAGAAGGCGCCGCGGCCCTCCACGCCGAAATCCTCGGCCATGGTGATCTGTACCGACTTCACGTACAGCCGGTTCCACAGGGGCTCGAGAAAGGTGTTGGCGAAGCGGAAATAGCTCAACCCCAAGATGGCCTCTTTGCCGAGGTAGTGGTCGATGCGGAACACCCGGGACTCATCGAATGCTTTATGCAGGGCGGCGTTCAGCTCGCGGGAAGAATCCAGGTCGCGGCCGAACGGCTTCTCCACCACCACCCGTGCACCCTCGGCGCAGCCGGATGCGGCCAGGGAGTCGATCACGGTGGGGAACAGAGAGGGCGGGATAGCCAGATAGTGCAGCGGGTGTTTGGTCGCCCCGAGTTCGGCGCGCAACTTGGTGAAGGTGGCCAGGTCGGCGTAGTCGCCATCCACCTGCCGAATCAGCGAGCTGAGCTTGGCGAACACCTCGTCGTTGAAGCCGCCGTGGTCATCGAGGCTGGCGCGCACCCGTGACAACAGTTGCTCGTGGCTGTCGCCGGAGCGGGAGACCGCGATGATCGGAAAGTCCAGCTGGCCCTTGGCCACTAGGGCGGCAAGTGCGGGAAAGATCTTCTTGTGCGCCAGATTGCCGGTGGCACCGAAGAACACCAGTGCGTCTGAGGTCTCCATTTGCAGGCAGCCTTTCGATCGATGAGATGCCGGTCTTGCCGCAGCCTCAACGCTCGCACGGTTCGAAACAGTCCTCAAGTGGACGGGCTTCGACGGGCTCAGCCAACTGGGGCTTCGACGGGCTCAGTCAACTGGGGCTTGGACCCTTCGACAAGCTCAGGACAGGCGGGCTCAGCCAACTGGATTCGCAGTTCCCTGACCGGCACCCACCAGATCCCTGAGCTTGTCGAAGGGTCGGCCGAAGTAGGGAATACCCCCATCTGTCTCGTAGTTGAGTCTGGTGAACTCAACTTGTGGATTGAGCGTGCTAGGCTCAATCCGAACCAAGATCTAACCGGAGGTAATACCCATGGCACGAGCAGTCGGCATCGACCTCGGCACCACCAACTCTGTCGTCGCCGTCCTCGAAGGCGGCGAACCCACCGTCATCCCAAATGCTGAGGGCTCTCGCACCACCCCTTCGATCGTCGCTTTTGCCAAGGGCGGCGAAGTGCTGGTCGGTGAGGTAGCCAAGCGACAGGCGGTCACCAACATCGATCGCACCATCCGTTCGGTCAAGCGCCACATGGGCACTAACTGGAGCGTCGACATCGATGGCAAGGCCTACACCCCGCAGGAGATCAGCGCGCGAGTGCTGATGAAGCTGAAGCGGGACGCTGAGGCCTACCTGGGCGAGCCGGTCACCAACGCCGTCATCACCGTCCCGGCCTACTTCTCGGACGCCGAACGTCAGGCCACCAAGGAAGCCGGTGAAATCGCCGGTCTGACCGTCGATCGCATCATCAATGAGCCCACCGCGGCCGCCCTGGCCTACGGCCTGGACAAGACCGAAGAGCAGACCATTCTGGTCTTCGACCTCGGCGGCGGCACCTTTGACGTTTCCTTGCTGGAAATCGCCGACGGCGTCTTCGAAGTGAAGGCCACCAAGGGCGACAACCGCCTGGGCGGCGACGACTGGGATCAGCGCATTGTTGACTGGCTGGTCACGGCGTTCAAGAACGGCCACGGCATCGACCTGAGCAAGGACAAGATGGCGCGCCAGCGCCTGCAGGAGGCTGCAGAGCGGGCGAAGATCGAGCTGTCCAGTGCCCAGGAGACCCAGATCAACCTGCCCTACATCACCGCCGGTGCCGATGGCCCGCTGCACCTGGACGAGAAGCTCTCGCGCGCCGAGTTCCAGCGGATGACCCAGGATCTCCTGGATCGCTGCCGCAACCCGTTCAACGCGGTCATCTCTGATGCCAACACTTCGGTGGCCAAGATCGACCACGTCATTCTGGTCGGCGGCTCCACCCGGATGCCGGCTGTGGTCGACCTGGTCAAGGAACTCACCGGTGGCAAGGAGCCCAACAAGGGCGTCAACCCCGACGAGGTCGTGGCGCTGGGCGCCTCCCTGCAGGCTGGCGTGCTGAAGGGCGAGGTGAAGGACGTGCTGCTGCTCGACGTCACCCCGCTGAGCCTTGGCATCGAGACCAAGGGTGGCGTGATGACCAAGATCATCGAGCGCAACACCACCATCCCGACCAAGCGCTCCGAGGTGTTCACCACCGCGGAGGACAGCCAGCCATCGGTGATGATTCAGGTGCACCAGGGCGAGCGTGACTTCGCCAGGGACAACAAGTCCCTGGGCAACTTCGAGTTGACCGGCCTGATGCCTGCCCCGCGCGGGGTCCCGCAGATCGAGGTCACCTTCGACATCGACGCCAACGGCATCGTCCACGTCCACGCCAAGGACCTGGCCACCGGCAAGGAGCAATCCATGACGGTGACCGGCGGTTCGGCACTGGGCAAGGACGACATCGAGCGGATGGTTGCTGAGGCCGAGGCGCACGCCGAGGAGGACAAAGTTCGTCGCGAGGCCGTCGAGATGCGCAACGAGGCGGACGCGTTGGCGTTCCGCACTGAGAAGCTGATCGCCGACAACGCCGAGGTGCTCACCGAGGACGTCAAGACGCCGGTTGAAGAGGCGCTGACCAAGCTGAAGGAAGCCCTGGCTGGCGACGACAACGACGCGGTCAAGACCGCCATGGATGAGCTGAACACCAAGGCAGCCACCATGGGTCAGGCCGTTTACGCTGCCGCGCAGGCCAAGCAGGAGGCCGAGGCTGCCGCCGAAGCTCCCGCCGATGCCGAAGCTCCTAGCGATGATGATGTGGTTGACGCTGAGATCGTGGACGAGGACGGCAAGGACAAGTGAGCGATTCGGACAACGAGTTCGACGAGCCGGTAGACAAGGCCCCTGAGCCTGTCGAAGGGTCTGAAGAGGCGACGGACGCCGGCGATCAGCCGGCGTCCGAGCCCGCCGGCGACGAACTGGATCAGGTGCTGACCGAGATTTTGGCGGCGGCCGAGGTCGAGGCCGAGCCAAAGTCCGAGACTGAGCTGTTGCAGGAACTGGTTGCCGAACGCACTGGCGATCTGCAACGCCTCCACGCCGAATACGCCAACTACAAGAAGCGCGTCGACCGCGATCGTGCGCTCTCGCGCAGCGGCGGGATCGAGGCAGTCGTGCTCGATCTGCTGCCGGTGCTCGACAGCGTCGAAGCGGCCCGCGAGCACGCCGAGCTGGTGGGTGGTTTCAAGCTGGTTGCCGAGGAACTGGAGAAGATCACCGCCAAGTACGGCCTTGAGGTTTTTGGTGAGGTCGGGGAACCGTTCGACCCGCAGATCCATGAAGCCTTGCTGCAGATGCCGATGCCCGGCGAGTTGGACGGGCCAACAGTGGCCGCAGTGATGCAGCATGGCGTCAAGCTGAACGGGCGGGTGATCCGTCCGGCCAGGGTCGGGGTGGCCGACCCGGACAACTCCTAGCTACGGAGGGAGGGCGCGCGATGAGTACCAAGGACTGGCTCGAGAAGGACTACTACAAGGTGCTGGGCGTCTCCTCCGACGCCAAGCCAGAGGAGATCAAGAAGGCCTTCCGCAAGTTGGCGCGCCAATTCCACCCCGATCAGAACACCCAGAACCCTGAGGCCGAGGCGAAATTTAAAGAGGTCTCCGAGGCCAACTCGGTGCTCGGCGATGAGGAGAAGCGCAAGGAATACGACGAAGCCCGACGCCTCTTCGGGGGTGGAGGTTTTCGCTTCCCGCGAGCTGGCCAAGGCGGGGCCAACCCGGAGGACTTCTTCACCACCTTCAACTCTGGCGACCAAGCCAATCTTGGCGACATTTTCGGCGGACTTTTCGGCGGCGGTGCGCAGCGCCGCCCCAGCCGGGGTCCGCGTCGGGGTGCCGATATCGAGGGCGAGGTGACCCTCGATTTCGCCGATGCGCTCGCCGGATCCACGGTTTCACTGCAAACCTCAACTGATGCCGCCTGCGGCACCTGCCGCGGCACCGGCGCCCGTCCGGGCACCCAGCCGACGGTTTGTCGGGCCTGCCAGGGTTCGGGCATGCAGACCTCGACCACTGGCGGCATGTTCGCGGTGAGCGAGCCGTGCCGGGAGTGCCGGGGCCGGGGGATGACGGTGGCCGATCCTTGCCCAGATTGCGCCGGGTCAGGGCGCGCCCGAGCGACTCGCACCATGCAGGTGCGGATCCCGGCCGGAGTCACTGACGGCCAGCGCATCCGGATCAAGGGCAAGGGCGGTGCGGGGGAGAACTCCGGTGCCGCCGGCGACTTGTACGTCCTGGTGCACGTCCGGGCCCACAAGCTGTTTGGCCGCAAGGGCGATCACGTCACTATCAGCGTCCCGGTGACCTTTGCTGAGGCGGCCCTTGGTGCCGAGATATCGGTGCCAACGCTGGACGGTGGCCCGGTGCGGTTGCGGGTGCCAGCTGGCACGCCGAACGGGCGCACCTTCCGGGTGCACGGCCGTGGCGCCAAGGACGGTGACCTGCTGGTGACCGTCGAGGTGCAAGTGCCCAAGCAGTTGAGTGAGGAAGCCAAGACCGCGCTGCTGGCCTACGCAGCGCAGGCGTCCGAGGCTGATCCACGCGCCGAGTTGCTTGGAGGCTGAGTTGAGCGAAAACCTGCCCGACCGCTTCGACCTGGACGCGCCGATCTTTGTGATCTCGGTAGCCGCGCAGTTGGCCGATATGCACCCCCAGACCCTGCGTGGCTATGACCGACTTGGCCTGGTGGTGCCCGGACGGGCTCGGGGACGGGGACGGCGCTACTCGCTGCGCGACGTAGCCAAGCTGCGCCACGTCCAGCACCTCTCCCAGACTGAAGGCATCAATCTGGAAGGCATCCGTCGCATTCTGGCCCTGGAGGCCGAACTCGAAGGGGTGCGCGATCAGCTGTTCCGGCTCACCGAGATTCTCGGACGGCTGCAGGGCACCGAACAGGGTGCTCGGGTGTTCACGGCGGCGCAATCCGGGCAGGTGCACCTGGGTCGGGTGCGGCCGAAAGAGATTCGGGCGATCACCGTCCGCTGAGGATTTGCTGTTCCAGCAAGGCGGTGGTGAGTAGCGCTGGCAGGTCCTAGCCGCTGGTGATGGCCGTGGCTAGTCTGACCGCATGCATGAATTCCCGCACCGCTACCTGGCTGCAGCAACCGGCCGTCCGGCGACTTCTATCGAGACGTCATCGCCTGGCCTGGCCAACATCGAGGCCAACACTCCGCCCGAGTTCGACGGGCCCGGCGGGCTCTGGTCTCCAGAGACCATGCTGACCGGTGCCGTGGCCAACTGCCTGATTCTCACTTGGCGTTCTATCGCCTCGTTCAATTCGGTGGAGTGGCTGGACATCAAGGTGGCTGCCGTCGGGGTGCTTGATCGGGTCGAGCGGGTCACCCGGTTCACTGAGTTCCAACTGAAAGTGACGCTCACGGTGCCGGCAGGTTCCGAGACGGAGAAGGTGGAGAAGCTGATGCACAAAGCTGAGGCGGCCTGCCTGGTCACCAACTCGTTGAACGCTGAGATCAACCTGGAGCTCGAGCTACTCAACCCCTGAAGAAGACGGCCGTTATCCACAACTCGGCCCTGCGCTGAACGATGAGTAGGTGACCTGCCCACACTGCAGGTCGTGAGGACCTCGAAACCCTGGGTGCTGCCCACCGAGCCTGCCAGCGTTGAAGTGTTGCGGGCTGCGGGAGTAACCAAGAAGATGCTGGACACTCAGCTTCGAAATCAGCGGATACTTCGACTCAGGCGCGGAGTCTATGTGGCCGCGAGTCAGTGGCCGGACACGCCCGCGCAACAACACATCTTGGTTGCCCGAGCCGAGGTCGTAGCCAACCCTGGTGGAGTCATCAGCCATCAGTCGGCCGCAATCACCTGGCAGTTGCCGAGCCCGACCTTCGACCCTTGGCACGCGCACCCGGCCAGCATCACCCTCCCCAGCGGCGCTGGGCACGGATCGCAGCGTCGGCAGGCCTGGCACCATGTCCTCCCGTTGCCGGTGTCGCATCTGACCCGGGACCCAGCTGGCTATCCGATCACCACCGTGGCCAGAACCGCGGTAGACCTGGCCGCTGACCTGGAGTTGCCACAGGCCCTCGGCATTTTGGATGCGGCCGCCCGGCAACTCTGCGGTGGTTACCTGGCGAACCCTCGTCGTCGGGATTACCTCAATCCTCGGCTGGTGGCAGCGGCCCGCGCCGAGTTGAGTGCAGTCGCATCTCACCGGCGGATCGCTCGGCTCCTACCGATGATCGAGCGGGCTGATCCAGCTCGGGAGTCGGTGGCGGAGTCTCTTTCGGCCGGGCACTTCCTGCTCGCCGGATTGCCCGAGCCTGACTACCAGTTCGGACTTGAGACCGCGATGGGGGTGGTTTTCCCTGATTGCTACTGGCCTCGAGAGCGCCTCGTGGGGGAGTGCGACGGGGCGGTGAAGTATCGCCAAGCTCTCGGGTACGTGCGTGAGAAGGAGCGCGAGCAAGCTCTGCGAGATGCCGAGTACCCGGTTGTTCGTTGGCTCGCCAAGGAAATCATGCTGACCCCACAGGTGGTGGTCGAGCGCGTGGCCCGGGCATTGGCCCATCGTTAGGGCCGTTATCGAGGGGCGCCGATGCCGGCGGGTCGGGGCACGGATCGTTAGGGTCCTTTTGGAGCCAAAATGGGGGGCGAAAGGGGCCCTAGCGATTGCCACGGGCGAAGAGCGCCCCGCCACTGGGCTCATGAGGGCCCGACTGATTGATGGACGCGGCCAGCCTGGGGTGGGCGGCGTGAGAAGGTCGCAGGCGTGACCGCTTTGTTGGCCGGCTTGGGGCTCGGCTTCTCGTTGATTGTCGCCATCGGCGCCCAGAACGTGTTTGTGCTACGCCAGGGGCTGCGACGAGAGCACGTGGCTTTGGTCGCCGCAATCTGTGCGATTTCGGATGCGGCCCTCATTCTGATCGGCATCTCCGGCATCGGCGCGGCCACTCAGGCATTGCCCTGGCTGGTGCCGGTGATTCGCTGGGCCGGGGCGATCTTCCTGGTCGGCTACGGAGCCCTGGCAGCCAAGCGGGCCATCCGTCCAGACGGAGTTGGGTTGGCAGTTGATGGCGAGGGTGATCCGGCGAAGGCAACTACAGCAGTGTCGGTGGCGCTAACCACGCTGGCCCTCACCTGGCTCAACCCCCACGTGTACCTCGACACAGTGTTTCTGCTGGGCTCTGTTGGGGCCAGCCATGGCCAGGATCGCTGGGTATTCGCAGTTGGCGCGATGGTGGCCAGCGTGATTTGGTTCTTCGGCTTGGCCTACGGCGCTCGCCTGCTCAGCCGCTGGTTGGCCGGGCCGCGCGCTTGGCGTTTCCTGGACGCAGGCATCGCGGTGGTCATGATCACCCTCGGGGTGTCGCTGGTTTGGCCATCGGCCTGACCGCCTGGGCCAGTTAGGGTGCTAGTGGCATCTGCCCGAAGCGAGGAAGAGGAGCGCCTGTGGCCGCGCAAGCGACTGCCGAGCAGCGCAACTGGTTCACCGCGGCCGGTCTGATTTCGATCGCCGCCACGGTGGCCGCGATGCTGGTGTTCGTCCTGAGCCAGCCGTTGGGTCCGGGCATGCTCGGCGATCTTGAGATCTACAAAGGCGCGATCGCTTATGGCTTGAGCGGTCAGCCCCTCTACGACTGGGTCTACCTGCACCCCACCGTGCATGGTCTTGGCTTTACCTATCCGCCCTTCGCTGCGTTGCTGCTCTCCTGGCTGGTACCTCTGGATCTTGGGGCGGCCAAGGTCATCTGGACGGTGCTCACGTTCGTCATCGCGATCGCCTGCATCAACCTGCTGGTTCGCAGCGGGCTGGCCAATGCCCGTCCGGGTGAGCCCCCGAGGGCGGTACAGATCGCCTGGACCGCCGGGCTGGCGATTCCGTTCATGTTCACCTACCCCTTCCTGCACAACTTGATCGTCGGTCAGGTGAGCCTGTTTGTGATCGCGTTGGCGCTGTTTGATCACCAATTGCCGCGCAAATGGCAAGGCGTGCTGGTGGGGCTGGCCGCGGCCATCAAGCTAACCCCGCTGGTGTTCGTGCCGTACTTCCTGATCACCAGGCAGTGGCGCCAGGCCGCGGTGGCCACTGGCACTTTCGCCGGCGCCAGTTTGTTAGCTTTCGCGGTGCTGCCGCAGGCGTCCATCGTCTACTGGACCGAGAAGCTGTGGCAGACCGGACGGGTCGGCCGCACCGAATCGACGGTCAGCAAGTCGTTGCTCAGCTTCCTCACCCGCCTGATGGGTGATGCCACGGCCACCAAAGTCGCTTGGCTGGTGCTGGCGGCAGCCGTGACCGTGGTGGCGTTCTGGTGGGCCCGGCGCAGCTATCAGGCCGGCGACCTGCTCGGCGCCACTTTGATGGTCGGCACTCTGTCAGTGGCCGTGTCACCGATTTCGTGGCCACACCACCAACTGTGGCTGATCCTGGTCGGCTGCTGGTGGGCGCTGCAGCCGGGCCGGTTGCCGAAGGTCCTGGCGGCAATTCTGTTGGTGATCTTCGTGATCTATCCAGCATTCGAGGATTACCCCAGTGTCTCGGGCCTGCTCGCGGTCGGGGTTGAGTTGCCAACGCTGGCGGTGCTGCTGGTGCTCGGCTTCGGGCCGCGATCTGCTGCGAGGTCGCAGTGATTGAGCGAGGAGAGACCGAGCCTGCGGTGACCGAGCTGGCTGCTACCGATTCCAGGTTCCGGGCTGCCGTGTGGACTCTCGCTGCACTGGTGCTGATAGGTGCCTTCGTGAACGAACTCGTCGCGGGAACCCAGCGCTATCAGCTGGACTTCTTCGTCTACCGCAGCTCGATTCAGTCCTGGCTGTCCGGACAGGGTCTGTACAGCTTCAGCATCACCGTCTTCGACGGCCAATTCCCATTTACCTACCCGCCATTCGCAGCGCTAGCGCTGGCCTGGGTAGGGCTCGTCCCGATTCATTGGGGGCAGGCCATCTGGTTAACCGTCCAGTTAGGGGTTGCGCTGGGGCTGGTGTGGTTGGTTGTGCGTCGGGTACTGCCAGGTCGAGTTCCAGCCAGCTGGCTTGGCGATGCCGTCATCTTGATTGCCTGGATGGTGGCCATCCTCAATGCCCCGATCGCCCAGTCGCTGATGCTGGGCCAGGTGAGTTTGGTCATGGTGGCCCTGGTAGTTGTCGATTTCGTGGTGGTTCCCGCCAAGTTCAGGGGAATCCTCACCGGGATCACGGCGGCCGTGAAACTCCTGCCGCTGATCTTCCTGCCTTACTTCCTGGTGACCAGGCAGTGGCGCGCGGCGGCAAACACCGCAGGCGGGTTTGCTGCGGCCACTGGGTTGGCCTTCCTGGTGTTGCCGCAGGAATCGCTGCTCTTCTGGACTCAGATGATCTTCCAGACCGGTCGAGTGGGGGAGGTTTCCTCGCTGCGGAACAAATCGCTATTGGCGCTGTTGAGCCAGTGGGGCTTGAACTCGACCTGGTTGTGGCTGGGCTTGGCGGCGGCGTTCACGGCCTTCGGGTTGTGGCGGGCGGCGCAGCATCATCGACGCGGCGAAGAGTTCGCCGCCATGGTCGTGGTCGGGTTGCTGTCTGGTCTGGTTGCGCCGCTTACTTGGCTGCATCATCTGGTGTGGCTAACGCTCGCCATGATCTACCTTGCCCTGGTGGGCCGGCGTTGGATGCTGGCCGCTGCGGCGATTTGGGTCGCCTTCTGCTTCTTTTCACCGGTAGTTGCCTCGCTGGCTTCTGGGCCGATTTGGCTGATGATCCTCCAGTCAGCGACGACGTTGACATTGGCCGCGTTTGTGCTCACCGGGCTGCCCCGCCCGACTCCGGTCGCTGGTGTTGGACGTGGCGATGGCTGACGCTGCTGAGCTGGCCGCGATTACTGATGCTTCGTTGATCCCCGGACGGGGCTGGACGCGGCGCCTGGAAGCAGTGGTGTTCGACGGAGTGACCCTCGTGCACTACCGCCGTCGGCTTGACCGTCCAGATCGGCCGTGGATCCGAATGGGGGCGGTGAGTGATGCAGCCACTGGGCCGGGCGAGCTCACCTGGATCGGTGGACGGCTGCACTGCCGGGTCCTTGAGGCTGCCGGTGCGCTGACCTATCGACTGACTTCCGACGGCTGGCAGCCCACCTCCGACCGCCCTTGGCAGCCACCGCCACGCCAGCAGCTGTCGCTGACCGCCGAGGTGGCTGACGCAGTGGGGTTGCTGCGGGCTGCGAGCGTATGCGAGCGCACCTGGCCGCAGGCCTTGGTCGATGAGGCCGGCTCGATTTTTGGCTACCAACGTCGCCCCGATGGGCGCTGGCAGCGTTCAAGTTGCCTACGGCTGGCCGATCCGCAGTTCGCCGATGCGACCAACTCCTCGGTGAAGCTGGCCCAGGTCACCGGTGATCGTGATGCCACCGTAACTCCCTGGGGTGAGCGGCTGCCCACCCTGAGCAGGTCCCGGGCCACCGCAGGGATTCGCGGCACCGACCTGGGCGTGCGCTTCGAGCACGAGGGCCGCAGTTTCCTGCTTTTCGGTGACACCCACTGGACGCGGCCCTGGCTGGTGCTGCGCGATTCGATCGCCGAAGTGTTCGACGATGAGCCCCTGCCTACCGTTCGCTTCCACGGGTCACCCCTGCAGCTGCGCGGTGGCGGGGCCACCATGGGTGAGTACGACGTGCCGTTGGACGCCTTCAGCCACCAAGGCGAGCTGTACGGCCTGTTCAGTTCCAATCACAACCAGCACCGACAGACGATGGGCCGCTCGATCCTGGCTCGTTGCGTTGACCCGGGCCTGGCGCCGGACCCGAAGCGGCGGCATCGTCCGATCCGGTTCCAGGCCCTGGCCACCCTCAGTGATTGGCACTTCATCAACGTCTCAGTGCAGCTGCGCCCGGCCGCCGAAGTGCCTGGCTGCGGTCGCGAGGGCGAGGTGTTGCTCCTGTGGGGAACTGGGTCCTATCGCGCCTCCGAAATTCGCCTTGCCATGCTGGACGCCGCTGGCCTGGCCCGCCTTTCTCGACTGAGCGGGCCGGTGGCCACCGCCGAACTCGGCCTGCGGTATTGGGACGGTGGTGGCTGGTCTGATGATGAGTTGGCGGCGGCCCCGTTGTTCCGTCCCGGTGCGTTCGGGGAACTCTCGGTGCGCTGGATTCCGGCGGCTGGCCGCTATGCGCTGCTCACCGCCACCGGCCCGGAAGACCCGGCTGGCAACGCGATCACTCTGCGCTGGGCCGACCAACCGGCAGGGCCCTGGACGTCCCGGCTGCGGCTGCTGGACTGGGTGGCCAAGGGCATGTCGCCAGATCCGTTCACCCGCTTCATCAAGGCCAGCCACGATGATCAGGTAGCTGAGGCGATCTTCCCGGCCCAAGCCAAGGGCAATGGCGCCGCCTATGCCCCCTACCTGTTCGATAGCCGCCTGGAGGCCGACGAGTTGGTGCTGCGCTACACGCTTTCGACCTGGAATCCCTACCAGGTGGTGTTGTTGGAGCACCGGCTGGTGCCCGGGGAGTTCTAGGCGTCGGCGTCCTCCACGACCGGAGATGGGGTCGGGGTCGGCTTGCCGTCGAGTAGCCGGTCCAAAGCCCAGCGGGCCGGACGCACCGCGGCCAGCGTCAGCAAGGCCCAGTAGCCAGCGCCGGGGATCAGCAGCGCCAGGGTCAAAGCCAGTACCAGCAGCAGCACATTGACCACGCTGGCGCGCAATCGCGACACCGGCACCGAATGGCCCGGCGCCCAGGCTTCCGGGTGGCGGCGCAACAGCCAGATCATCGCGGTAAGGAAGGCCGAAGCGGTCAGCATCGTGCCGATGTAGATCGCGTACTGCACCGGATCATGCTTCAGGGAACCCGTCATGGCGGTGGCTACCGGCAATGCCACCATCGCCGCCAGCCAGGCCATGTTTAGCCAGAACAGGCCGCGGGTTTCCCGCTCGACATCGGCGAACAGGCGGTGGTGGGCCCGCCAATACCGCGCGATGATCGCGAAACTGAGGGCGAAGCTGAACAAGGCGTTGGCGTTCTGACTCAGATAGCCAACCGCGCTGAGCCCTTCATCGGCCGCCTGGCCGACCCCGTCCATCAACGGCAGGATGAGCAGCGTCAGCGCGATCGCCACCGCAGCGTCGGAAAAGAAGACCAAGCGTTCGACCGGAGCCATCAGCAATTCGCGGTCGGTGGACACGGGCACTCCTTCAGCAGGCGATGCCAGCGAGGTTAGCAGCGCCCAACCGCAGGTCCGTCCCCGTGAGCTGCGCGCCGGAACCGTCCCCATGCGCTGTAGGCGGGGACGGTTCCCGTGCGCTGCGCATCGGAACCGTCCCCGCGTGCAGGTGGCGGGTCAGGCGGTGGGGTTGAGCAGGTCGTCGAGTTGGGCGGGGTTGAGGTGGTGTTGCTGGGCGTCGGCAGCCAGGCGCAGCTTCGCGGTGAGCTCGACCAGATCGCCGACCTCACCTAAGAGGGCGGCGACGGCTGCTCGGCCGCTGTGGTGGCCTAGGCGCAGGTTTCGTTGGGCGCCGACCATTTCAGGTGGGTAGGGCTCGTAGGTGGTGGGGTCATTGGCGATGGCGGCGACGTGGAGGCCGGATTCGGCGGTGAAGATGTCGGTGCCGATGACCGGGGTGTGGCCCGGGATCGGCCGGTTGATCCATTCGCTGAGCATGGTGGCGGCGCCTTTGCTGGCGCGCAGGTCGTAGTGAGCGCCCTGCTGGACGCTGAGGTAGGCGGCGACCTGCTCGGTGTGGGAAATGCCGGCCCGCTCGCCGAGGCCCAATAGGGCGACATCAGCCCAGGCTGCGCCAGCTTCGAGGGCAGCGATGGCCCCGGCGGTGGCCATGCCAAAGTCATTGTGTAGATGGACGCCGACCTCGCCGGCAAAAGTGGTGCGAACCGCCGAGACCAGCTCTGCCAGCAGACCTGGCGAAAGCACTCCCACGGTGTCGGCGATCCGCACCCGGTCGGCCCCGGCGGCCGAGGCTGCTGCGGTGATGTCGAGGAGGAAGTCGACATCGGTCCGGCTGGCATCTTCGAGTCCTACCGAGACGTAGCTGATCCCCGCCTCGCGGGCGATGGTCACCAGGCGGCCGATTTCGGCCAGCGCCCAGTTGCGATCACGGCCGAGCCGGCTGGCCAGGTGGCGATCGGAGATGGGTAACGCGAAGGAGACTACTTCGGGGTCAAGGGCTGCGGCGGCCTGGATGTCATCGGCCCGGGCCCGGCACCAGATGGCTCGGCGCACCCCGGGGGCGAAGCGAGCGGCGATGGCCATCAGGTCGGTCAGGGGCTCAGCCCCGTAGGCGAGTTCGGTGACGGCATGGCCGAGTTCGATTTCCTCCACCCCGATCCGGGCCAAGGCGGCGATCAGGGCCGCCTTCTGCACGGTGGTCAGATAAGGGACGGGCGCCTGGGCGCCTTCCCGCAAGGTCGTATCGATCAGCCGTCCCATGATGGCGCCCTATCCGCAGCCGGTGCCGGGGCCGGAGCACGAGGTGGCGCAGTCCCGCGGGGGCAGTGCCCGGCGCGGCTCGCGGCCAGCGAACACATCGGTGACCGCCTCGGAAATCAGTCCGTCCGACTCGTGCACGCTCAGCCCGGCGCCCTTGAGCACCATGCTGGGGGTCTCGCCGACCTGATGACAGATGAGGGCTTTGCAGTCGCTCATGATGCCCGCCAGCATCGCCCAGCGACCCGCGCCGCCGCCCGCAGGTGGGGTGCGGCGCTTGTCGATCAGGCGCGGCGTGATTCGGCCATCGATGTTGGTGTTCTCATAGATCAGCAGGAAGTCGGCCCCGCCCAGGTGCTGGTTGACCAGGTAACCCTCCTGGCTACACACCGCGATGTAGGGACGCACCTTCGCCGGCGCTTTTGCGGCCAGCAATCGATCAATGGCCTCGCCGGTGTGCTCGTCGCCGAGAATGCCGACCGCATCAGCTCGACAGCGCTGGCAGTGGGTCATCTGCTCGATGTGCGGCTCGGAGACTCGGCGGGCGACGGTGATTTCTTCGGGCGTTGGCGCCCGCAACTCGCCGAAGGGGGTGCCCTCAACTGGGTAGAGCGGCAGGTTGTTCATCGTGTCGGCACCCAACTCGCCAGCCACCCTGGCCACCTCGCCGATGCCCTCCAGGGTCACCCCTGGCACCAGGATGGTGTTGATCTTCACCGTCACGCCGCGCTCCTTCAGCCCGGCGATTGAGGCCAGCTGGCGCGAAAGGATCAACTCGCCCGCCTCGCGACCCCGATACACCTGACGTCCATCGCGCACCCAGCGGTAGATCTGGCCACCAATTTCCGGATCGACGGTGTTGAGCGTGATGGTGACGTGGCTGACGCCCAACTCGGCGACGGCATCAAGGTGATTGGCCAACTCCAAGCCGTTGCTGGAAACGCACAGCAGCAGGTCGGGGTGACGCTGCTTGACCAACTCAAGGCTGGCCAGCGTCGCCTCAGCATTGGCGAACGGGTCACCAGGACCGGCGATCCCGACCACGGCCAGATTCGGCAGATCAGCTCGCACCGCGTCCACGTAGTTGGCAGCCTGTGCCGGGCTGAGGACGGTGGAGGAGACGCCGGGACGAGACTCCGAGACGCAGTCGAACTTCCGGTTGCAGTAGTTGCACTGCACATTGCATTTGGGCGCCACCGGCAGGTGGACCCGCGCGGTCCGGGCCCGAGCGGCCTCATCGAAGCAGGGATGCTCACTGCGCGCGATCTTGGTCGGGGTCAAAGGTGGGTTGAGGCTCATAGCCAACTCCTCACATGTAGGCGTAACCGACGGCGGATTCGTCCTGGCGGACTTGAATCAAGGTGTTGATGACCCGGTCGAACAGGTCCTGAGTGCCCCGGTAGCCGAGGTGCCGTAACCGCTGCGCGCCGACCCGGTCGTGAATCGGCAGGCCCACCCGAATCAGTGGGATGCCCAACCGGCGGGACGTCGCATAACCCTTGGAGTGACCGATCAGCAGGTCGGGCTTGAGCTCGGCCGCGCGGGCTTCGATCTCGTGGAAGTCACCGTCATCGAGCACCTCGATGTCAGCGGCCCGAGCTGGGGTGAGTTTGGCGATCTCGGTAGTCAGTTGGCCGGAGCGGCCACCGCTGGCCACCAGCAGGGTCTTGATGCCGATTTCGGAAAGGAAGGCGGTCACCCCGACCACCAGATCCTCATCGCCGTACACGATCGCGGTGCGGTCGGCGGCGTACTTGTGGCCATCGATGTAGGCGTCCACCAAGCGGCCGCGTTCGGCGTCCAGCCAGTGGGGCATCGGCTGTCCCGACAACTCGGTGAGTCGGTCGGTGAAGGTATCGACCAGCCGAATCCCGATCGGCAGCGGCATTCGCAGATGCTCCACCCCGAACTGTTCCTGGAGCACCTCGCCGGCCAGGTCGACCCCAGGGGTGACCATGCCGCCCAAGGTGATTGAGGCCAGCGCGTGGCCGGCGCCAGCCACTGCGGTGGCGGTGGTGCCGCCACCGGGCAGCTTCTCGTAGCGGGCAACGGTCACCCCGTCCAGCCGTTCGGAGTAGTCGGGGATCAGCGCATGCGGCAGGCCGTAGCCGGCGACGATCTCGCTGAGGTGGCGCAGGTCGGCGGTGGAGACGATGCCGGGGAAGAGGTTCACCGACTCGGTCTCCTCGCCGACCTCGGCGAGTTCCTTCACCACTGCGGTCACCGCGGCGTGGTAGCCGTCGGCATGAGTGCCGGCGAAGGAGGGTGTGGGCGCGAAGACGAGTTCGGGGGTGGCCTGGCCGGTCTCGGCGCGCAACCCCGTTTCGGGATCCTTGATGCGGGTGATCATCCCCGGGACGTCCTCGCCGATGGTCTCGGTCAGGCAGGTGGACGCCAGCCCGATCATCAGCGGCTTGTAAACCCGGGACACATTGGCCACACCGACGCGCAGGTTTTCCTCGCCGCCGAACACGGTGGCCGCCTCGCCGACTGAGGAGGAGGCGATGTCCATCGGTTCGGAGAAGTGGCTGATCAGGTAGCGCCGAATGTAGGTGGCACAACCCTGCGAGCCGTGCAGGAACGGGACGGTGCCCTCGAAGCCCACATAGGCCAGGCAGGCGCCCAGCGGCATGCACATCCGGCAGGCGTTCGTGGTGGAGGACGACTTGGTTTCCGTCGAGCTTGGCACCTTGGACTGGTCGGCCAGGGCCTTCGGCAGTTCGGTGATGGACACCTCACACCTCCTTGATGGCGGGTTGATGACGGGGTGCGAACTGCCACACCGGGCTGCAGACCGAGGCGCGCACTTCCCGGGCGAAGTTCGCCATGCCGATGAAGCCCTCCAGGGGCAGTTTGCGCTCATGGTTGTGGTCGCAGAACGCGACCCCGAGCTTGTAGGCCAGCGGACGTTCTTTGACGCCGCCGATGAACAGATCGGCCTTGCCCTCGCTGAGGAAGGCCGACAGCTCGGCCGGGTTGGAGTCGTCCACGATCACGGTGCCGGCATCACACAGATCGGTGAGGTACTCATAGTCCTCCGGTGTGCCGGTCTGGGAGCCGGCCAGCACGGTGGTCATGCCCAGCAGTCGCAGCGCCTTGACCAGCGAGATCGCCTTGAAGGCGCCGCCGACGTAGATCGCGGCCCGCTTACCTTCCAGGTCGCGACGGCATTCTTCGACCACCGGCAGGATCTCGGTGATCTCCTCAGCTACCAACGCCCGGGTGCGCTCCAGCATCTCGGGGTCTTTGAAGTGCTCGGCCACTGCATAGAGGGCGCCGGCCATATCGTCGATGCCGAAGTAGGAGACCTTCTTGAACGGAATGCCGTACTTGGCCTGCATCTGCATGGCCAGCTTGGTGGTGGAGCCGGAGCATTGCACCAGGTTCAGCGCCGCCCCGTGGGCCCGCTGAATGTCGGCCACCCGGCCGTCCCCGGTGAGGTTGGCCACCACTTCCACACCCATTCGGCGCAGGTACTCGGTGATGATCCAGATTTCGCCAGCCAGGTTGAAATCTCCCAGCAGGTTCACGGTGTGCTTGCCAACTCCGGCGGTATCGCCGGTGCCGATCAGCGTCATCAGCGCCTCACAGGCTGCGTCATAGCCCTGCTTCTTTGAGCCGGCGAAACCTTCGGACTGCACCGGGATGACCGGGATGCCGTATTTGGCCGAAACCACTCGGCAGATCGCCGAGACGTCATCACCGATCACCCCGACGATGCAGGTGGCATAGACAAAAGCCGCCGCCGGGTGGTGCCGTTCTATGAGTTCATTCAGGCTGTCTTCGAGTTGGCGCTCGCCGCCGAACACGACATGTCGTTCGCGCAGATCGGTGGAAAAGCTGAGCCGGTGGAGCTCCGGGCCGCTGGACAGCGCCCCGCGAATGTCCCAGGTGTAGACCGCACACCCAATCGGACCGTGCACCAGGTGCACCGCGTCCGCGATCGGGTAGAGGACGACCCGGGAGCCGCAGAACGTGCAAGCCCGTTGGCTGACTGACCCGGCCACCGACTGCTTCTCGCAGTCGATGCCGGCTTTTCCATCTCCGCTGCGAATGACCTGGCGCGCTCTGGCGGCGAGCACCTCAGTCATCTCAGAGCACCAACTCGAACTGGTGATCCGGAGCGTCCCGATCGCGCCGATCGAGCAGCGCGTCGGTCATCTTGGTCAGCAGTCGCACCGCACCGGCGTAGCCCAGGGTTGGGATCAACGAGTGCCCAACCCGATCCAGGATCGGCCAGCCAACCCGCACGAACGGGATGTCCTGAGCCTGAGCGATGTACTTGCCGTAGGTGTTGCCCAACAGCAGGTCCACCGGCTCGTTCTTGATCAGCTGATGCAGCGTGAACAGGTCGCCTTCGGACTTGATGTTGGAGCTGGCTGCCTTCGGCCCGAGGATTCGCTCGGCCTCGCTGGTGAACCGCTTGCCGGGAGTGCCAGTGAGGACGTGGACCGGGATCATGCCCAGGTCCCGGACGTACTCGGTCAGCGCCAGCACATGATCGGGATCACCGAAGATGGCCACCTTCTTGCCGTGGAAGTGCTGCTGGGTGTCAACCATCAGGTCGACCAGTTGGCCACGCTCGCGCTCCAGATCAGGCGTGATCACCCCGCCGCGGAACTTCAGGATCTGCATGAACCGGTCAGTAGCCGCGATCCCAATCGGCAGATCCAGAATCTCCCGAGGCACATAGGCCTTCTTCTCTACCTGGATCGCCGCATCACGAGAGGCCCACCAGCCCAGCGCCATGGTTGCCACGCCCCGGCCAAGGTTCTTCAGTTCGTCCACGGTGGTGCCACCGTCGGGGTAGAAGATGTGCTTTCCGGTCTGCGGTGCGTCCATCACCCCGGAGGTGTCGGGGAACATCGTCACCTTGAACCCGGTCGCCTCGGCCAGCCGCCGCAGTTCGCGCATGTCGGACGGATCGACGAACCCCGGCACGATGTTGATCTGGGTGGCGTCAGTGTGGCGGCGCCTGGCTGGCTTCACCTCCTGGGCGAAGTAGGTGGCCATCGCGGTGCACATGTTCGAGAAACCGACCACGTGCGAGCCCACATAACTTGGAGTGTTGGCGTGGATGACGTACTTGCCCTCAGGAATGATGTCCTGACGCTTGGCTTCGCCCACGATCTGGGGAATGTCATCACCGATGGTCTCCGACAGGCAGGTGGTGTGCACTGCCACCACGTCGGGATCGTAGGTAGTGAAGACAGTCTTGAGGCCCTCCATCAGGTTGGGCTGGCCGCCGAACACCGAGGCACCCTCGGTGAACGAACTGCTGGCCGCCATCACCGGCTCTTTGAAGTGCCGGGTCAGGTGGCTGCGGTGGTAGGAGCAGCAGCCCTGGGAGCCGTGGCTGTACGGCAGGCACCGGTGGATGCCAAGAGCGGCATACATCGCGCCGATCGGCTGGCAGGTCTTGGCCGGGTTGATCCGTAGCGCGCTACGTTCGGCGATCTCGGTCGGAGTGTGATTCAGCATTTCAGTGTTCCTCTCAGGCCGGTTTCTTCGCCGCCCACGGCGGGGTGACCAGGCGCCAAACCTGGGCATTCACCATGCGGTCGATCTCGGTGTAGAAGTTGATCGCGCCCTTGAACCCGGCGTACGGGCCGCCGTAGTCGTAGTTGTGCAGCTGCTTGCAGGGGATCCCCATCTTTTCGATGACGTACTTGTCCTTGATGCCCGAGCAGACCAGGGCCGGCTTGTACGCCTCGATGAGCTGTTCCAGCTCGGCGTGGGAGATGTCGTCAACGACGACTGATCCCTTCGTCATTTCCGGCATCATGCCTTCGTAGGTCGCCATCTTCAGCCCACCCGCTTCGAGCTCGGCGATCTCCGCCTCGGTCTTTCGCGGTGCGAAACGCTCCGGATCCGGACCGATGGTGAGTTCTTCGATGGCTCGGGAGTCGGCGTCGATGGTGATGGAATCCAGCACAACGCTGCCCTCGTAGTCATCGCGGTGAGCGAACTCGTAGCCGGCAGCCACCACCGGCATGCCCAGGTCGGCAAACAGCGACTGGTAGTGATGGGCTCGTGAACCGCCCACATACAGCATCACCGGACGGCCATTGGTTCGGGCGCGAATGGCATTACGCACTGGCTCAACTTCAGCCAGCTCCTGAGCAATGACCACCTCGACCCGAGCGATGAGCTCGGGATCGCCGAAGTAGCGGGCGATCTTGCGCATCGCCTTGGCCGTGGCCTGAGCGCCGATGAAGTTCACCTTCATCCACGGGATGCCGAACTTGGATTCCATCATCTCGGCCATGTAGTTGATCGAGCGATGGCACTGCACCAGGTTCAGGTTGGCATCAGCCGAACGAGCCAGTTCGGAGTACTGGGCGTTGCCGCTGAACGTGGAAACCAACTGGATGCCGCAGCGAGCCAGGATCCGTTCCATCTCGAAGGCGTCGCCGCCGATGTTGTACTCGCCCAGCAGGTTCACTCGCCACGGGTTCACCTTCAGTTCGGGCGGCAGCTCTTCGGTGCCGACCACATTGGTGAACAGGCCGTTGTTGGCGATGTGGTGGCCTGCCGACTGGCTGACCCCCTTGTACCCCTCGCAGGAGAAGCCGAAGATGTTGATCCCAAGCTCGGCTTTCATCTGCCGAGCCACCGCGTGGACGTCGTCCCCGATCAAGCCGACCGGGCAGGTGGAGAACACCGCGATCGCCTTGGGATGGAACAGGTCGTAGGCCTCCTGGATGGCCTTGGCCAGCTTCTTCTCGCCGCCGAAGATGATCTCGTTCTCGGTCATATCGGTGGTGAAGGCGTAGTTCAGGAAGTTCTGATCGCCCTCGGGAACATCAGCTTGATTGCGGCGGGTCATCCAGGCGTAGTAGGAGCACCCGACCGGACCATGCACGATGTGCACGATGTCGGTAATCGGGCCCAGCACCACACCCTTGCAACCGGCGTAGCAGCAGCCACGCTGGGTGATGATGCCGGGCGAGGTACGGCTGTTCGCCTCGATCTTGGGAACCTCGATCGGGTCGTTCACCTTGATATGCCGCGACCGCTTGCGCAGCAGGCGTGGCGGGTAGTTCTGAACCAGGTTCCGCACCAACTGGTTTGGTTCAGGTGACCCCATCGGCATAGCCAGGCCAGGGTCTGGACAGGACAGGTCCAGAGCCCCGACCGCTTCCAGATCGATGGCCGCCAGCGCCTTGACCGGGAGGGCCGGCATCTCTTCAGGCTTCTTCATGTCTGCTCCTCAGCAATGCGTGGGGTCAGGCGACGTCGAGCATTCCGTGCTCTAGCAGCAGGGATTCGAGCGCTTCGGTTTCCATCGGCTTGGGGATCACGAACATGTCGTTGTCCTCGATGGCCTTGGCCAGCGTGCGGTACTCGTCGGCCTGGTTGCAGGTCGGATCCCACTCGATGACGGTCTTCTTGTGGATCTCGGCGCGCTGCACGTCGTTGTCCCGGGGCACGAAGTGGATCATCTGGGTGCCGAGCTGCTTAGCGAAGGCGTCGAGCAGCTCGTACTCGTTGTCGACCTTGCGGCTGTTGCAGATGATGCCGCCCAGCCGGACGGTGCCGTTGGTGGCGAACTTCTTGATGCCCTTGCAGATGTTGCTGGCGGCGTACATCGCCATCATTTCCCCCGACGCCACGATGTAGATCTCCTCGGCCTTGCCTTCGCGAATCGGCATGGCGAAGCCACCGCAGACCACGTCGCCCAGGACGTCGTAGAACACGTAGTCGAGCTCTTCTTCGTAGGCGCCGAGACGCTCAAGGAGGTTGATCGAGGTGATGATGCCGCGGCCAGCGCAGCCCACGCCCGGCTCGGGGCCGCCGGACTCAACGCAGTTGGTGTCGCTGAAGCCCTTGGCCAGCACGTCCTCGAGTTCGACGTCCTCGCCCTCGATACGCAGGGTGTCGAGCACGGAGCGCTGAGCCAAGCCGCCGAGCAGCAGCCGGGTTGAGTCGGCCTTGGGGTCGCAGCCGACGACCATGACCTTGCGGCCCATCTCGGCCAGGCCGGCGACGGTGTTCTGAGTGGTGGTGGACTTGCCGATGCCACCCTTGCCGTAGATAGCTACTTTGCGCATGAGAGTTGGAGCCTTCCCGTACTGAGTTGGTGCTGTGGTTCCGCTATGGGACGAGGAGTGACTCCGACGACGTGTGCCGCATCCACCAGGTGGTGGATTGATTGAGAATCAGTCGGACTCAGCCTGCCGATTTCATCGTCGGAGGCGTCCTCGCCGTGTGTTGGTTGAAATACCACCATGGGGAAGTTACGGATGAGTAAACCGAAAAGCGTTCTGTGTTACAGCTTTTTAAATCCATTTTGGGGACGTATTCGTTGCCATTTGAGAATGCCGCCGGCGAGCATGTTTCGCGCGCGCGGACGGGCGCGTACGCGGGGGAGTGCACACGCGAGGGCCGCTTGACTAGCTACTTCGTGCGGCCGGTTCTAGTTGAAACAGCCGCAGCTGCGGAGTTGTGAGGCGAAAAGGGAACGCAGGTGCGGGCCGCGTGGAAAACCTCAGAATTTCAGTTTGTTTCAATCCGATGTCGCGTCTGAAACAGCCCTGATGTTCCGTAGCTGCGGTCCCTACACTCCTGGCATGACGAAACTGCGAATCCGTGATGCAGCCATCTTCCTCGGTGTGAGTGATGACACCGTGCGACGTTGGGTTGATGCGGGCCAGATTCCCCACGAGATCGACGATCACCGACGCAAGGTAATCGACGGACGGTCGTTGGCGGAGTTTGCACAGTCGCTGGCCAGCCCCATGCCCGACCCCTCAGTGGTGTCGCGTTCGGCGCGCAATCGTTTCGTTGGATTGGTCACCAAGGTCACCTCAGACCTGGTGATGTCACAGGTGGAGCTGCAGTGTGGCCCGTTCCGCGTCGTGTCCCTGATGAGTACAGAGGCCGTCCGCGAGCTGGGCCTGGAACCAGGTTCGGTCGCGGTCGCGGTGGTCAAGGCCACCAACGTGATCGTGGAGACCCCACACCCAACCTGAGAGGAAGTAGATGCGCACCAAACTGAGGTCCGCAGTGCTGGCCGTCCTGGTCAGCCTCAGCCTGGCTACCGCTGGCTGCAGCACGGCAGCGACGACCAAGACAGTCACCGTCTTCGCCGCAGCGTCGATGAAAGCCACCTTCACCAAGCTGGCCCAGACCTTTGAGGCCAGCCACCCTGGCGTGAAAGTCACCTTCAACTTCGCCAACGGCGACACTCTCGCCATGCAGATCACCCAAGGCGCGCCGGCTGACGTGTTCGCCACCGCGAGCGAAGCGCACCTGAAGCCGATCACCGACGCGGGGCTCGGCGCGGCGCAGGTGAAGATCTATGCAACCAACCAGTTGCAGATCGCCGTGCCGCCTGCGAACCCGGCGAAGATCGCCACCTTTGCCGACCTGGCCGGGGGCGAAGTGAAGTTCGTGGGTTGTTCGGCGAGCACTGCTTGTGGTGCGGCGACGAAGAAGATCGAAGCTGGTACCGGCGTCACGCTGAAGCCGGTGAGTGAGGAAGAGACAGTCACGGATGTGCTGGCGAAGGTGGTCGCCGGCGAGGCCGATGCCGGCTTGGTCTTCAGGACTGATGTCAGCTCAGCTGGCGACAAGGTGGCCGGCATCGAGTTCCCCGAATCGGCCAAGGCCGTCAACCGCAACACCATCGTCGCGCTGAAAGCCGGACCGCAGGCAGCGCTCGGCCAGGAGTTCGTCGATCTCGTGGTCAGCGCCGAAGGCCAGCAGGTGTTGGCCGCAGCCGGCTTCGGACCAGGGCAGTAGCCGCCAGGCGGGGGCGACCGGGCGGCACCCCGGTCGTCCCTGATCTCTACTGAAAGGGACGCGATGACTTCGCTGACCGCACGGAGCGCGCAGGTCACTTTGGGCCGGGCGCCAGCCGGCGTCCGAGTGCCCCGGGTCTACTCCGGCCTGCCACGTTGGTTGGTGCTGCCGGCGGCGGCTGGGGCGGCTCTGGTGCTGTTCCCGCTAGTAGCCATGGGTGCGCGGGTCGATTGGGCCAAGTTCGGCCAGCTGATCGCCAGTGAAGGCTCCCTGGCTGCGTTGGCTTTGAGCTTGCAGACCTCGGCGACGACCACCGTGGTCTGCCTGGTTCTCGGGGTGCCGATGGCGCTGGTGCTGGCCAGGACTCAGTTCCGCGGTCAGCAACTGTTGCGTTCGCTGGTGCTCCTGCCGTTGGTGCTCCCACCGGTGGTGGGTGGCATCGCCCTGCTCTACACCTTCGGCCGCCAAGGACTGCTCGGCTCCGGCCTTGAGCTACTCGGCATTCAGGTGGCCTTCTCTACGGTTGCGGTGGTGTTGGCCCAGACCTTCGTCGCTCTGCCCTTCCTGGTGCTCTCCCTTGAGGGCACGCTGCGCACCTTCGGTCAGCGCTACGAGCTGGTGGCCGCCACCCTCGGGGCGGGGCCATCGGTGGTGTTGGCCAAGGTCACCCTGCCGCTGGTGTTGCCGGGCTTGGCCTCGGCTGCGGTGTTGTCCTTCGCCCGGGCCTTGGGGGAGTTTGGCGCCACGATCACTTTCGCTGGCAGCCTGCAGGGGGTCACCCGCACCCTGCCGCTGGAGATCTTCCTGCAGCGAGTTGATGATCCCGACGCTGCCATCGCGCTTTCGCTGGTGCTGGTGGTGGTGGCCGTGGTGGTCACTGCGGCGACGTCCCGGATTTCGAACTGGGCGATCAGATGAGCCTCGCCTTTACCGCCGAACTCGCCGAGCGGGGCTTCGAGGCCCAGATAGGGGTACGGCCAGGGGAGCGGGTCGCGGTGCTGGGGCACAACGGCTCAGGCAAGTCGACCCTGCTCAACCTGCTGGCTGGCACGCTGCGTCCGGATTCTGGGAAGGCGGTCTTGAGCGGTCGCACCCTGTTTCATCTTGGTTCGAGGACCAACCGCTGGCTGCCGCCGCATGCGCGGGGCATCTCCCTGCTGGCCCAGGACGCGTTGCTGTTTCCGCACCTGAGCGTGATCGACAATGTGGCCTTCGGCCCGCGAGCCACGGGAGCATCGAAGGCCGAGGCGCATCGCTGCGCCGAGGATTGGTTGGCTGAGGTCGGGGTTGCCGATCTGGCTGGACGGCGTCCCAGCCAACTCTCTGGCGGTCAGGCGCAGCGGGTGGCCATCGCCCGGGCGCTGGCGGCCGACCCGAAGTTGCTGTTGCTGGACGAGCCGATGGCCGCTCTCGATGTGGCGGTGGCCCCGCTGTTGCGCCGGGTATTGCGCCGGGTGCTGGACGGTCGGGCGACCATGATGGTTACCCACGATCTGTTGGACGCGATGCTGCTCTCAGATCGGATCATCGTGATGGAGCAGGGGCGGGTGGCCGAATCCGGACCAACTGAAGAGGTGCTGCGGCACCCGCGCACCCGCTTCACCGCCCGGATCGCCGGTTTGAATCTGATCCGCGGCCACTACCGCGAAGGGGCGGTGCACGACGACACCGGCCTGTCGGTTGCCGGCGCGGTGAAGGATGGCGAATCGCTGGCCGCTGGTGCCCTGGCGGCGGCGGTCTTCGCGCCGTCAGGGGTGTCGATCTTCCTCGAACCGCCAGCCGGTAGTCCGCGCAACAACCTGTCGGTGCGGGTGGCCGAGTTGGAGCCGCTGGGCGATCTGGTGCGGGTGCGCAGCGATGACCATCACGGACACATCCTGGCCGCGGACGTGACCGCGCGGTCGGTGGCCGCACTCGATCTGTATCCCGGCCGCGAGGTGACCTATTCGATCAAGGCCGCAGCCGTGACCCTCTTCCCGCTATGAAGCGGGGTCAACCACGCCGTCCAAGGAGGCAGTAGTGATTCCGCCCAGTGTCGAACTCATCGACCGGCTGCTGCGCGAGGATGTGCCCTACTTCGACCTCACTACCACCTTGCTCGGGCTGCCTGAAGTGCCCGCCCGAATGACCTTCCGGGCGCGGACGCCCGTGGTGGCGGCAGCGACCTCGCTGGCATCGGGACTGTGTGAGCGGGTTGGCTGCCGGATTGAGGCCGCCGCACCGGATGGACGGCTGGTGTCAGCAGATGAAGAGCTGCTGGCGGTCGTTGGTACCCCGGCCCAACTGCATCTGGCGTGGAAGGTGACCGCGAACGTCCTGGAATCGGCGGGTGGGATCGCCACCCGCACCCACCAATTGGTGAGTGCCGCCCGGGCGGTAAGCGATTCGGTTGAGGTCTATGCGACTCGAAAGGTGATCCCCGGCACCAAGGAACTGGCCTTGGCCGCGGTATTGGCTGGCGGCGGCCTGCCGCACCGCCTGGGGCTGGCAGAAACGGTGCTGGTCTTCGCCCAGCACACTGCCTTTCTCGGAGGGGTTGCCGGGCTGGTTGAGCGGCTGCCGAAACTGGTCGAGCGGGCCTGCGAGAAGGTGGTGCTGGTTGAGGTGGAGCGCCTCGACGACGCGCTCGCCGTGGCTGCCGCCGGTGCCGGTGGGGTCCAGTTCGACAAGGTGCCGCCGGCCCAGTTGGCCGACATGGTGGCGGCGCTGCGGGCGGCCGCGCCTGCGGTGCGGGTGATTGCCGCTGGTGGGATCAACGCCACCAATGCCGCTGAATACGCGGCCACCGGGGTGTCCGGCTTAGCCACGTCCTGGATGTACGGCGGCGCCCCGGCTGACATCGCCGTGACTATCGAGCCGAGCTAGGGCTGGGCACCGAAGCCCAGCGACTACGCTGGTCGGGTCAATAACCGGCTGGAGGAATGTTGAGTCGACTGCGGAACTGGGGCAGTGCGGTACTGCTCGCCTTGGCTCCGCTATTGGCGGGGTTCTATGTGGCCGCGGTCGACATCGCCGACGGGTCGCTGGTGCCCTGGGATCCGCGAATGGTCGATTTCGAGGTCTACCGGCGTACCGCGGAGTTGGTACTGGCCGGGGCCGACATCTTCAACGTCGACGGCCTGCCCTGGGTCTACCCGCCGTTCGCGGCCGTGCTAGCCGTGCCGTTGGCGTTACCGCCGTGGCCAGTGATTACCGCGGCATGGATCGTGTTGTGTGTGGCGGCGCTGGCGGCGGTCCTGTTCAGGCTGGGGCTATCGGGGTGGCGGCTGAGCCTTTTGCTCGTGGTGGCGATCCTGTTCATCTCGCCGGTGCGGCAGACGATCGCCTTCGGCCAGCTGGGCATTCTCCTGGTCGCGGCTGCGGTGCTCGACTCGATGCCCGGTCCCAGGTTCTTCCGGCGCCGCATTCTGCCAGAGGGCTGGCTGACCGGGTTGGCCACCGCAGTGAAACTCACGCCAGCGGTGATCGCGGTGCACAACTTCGTCGTCGGCCGACGCCGTCCGGCCTGGGTGGCCTTTGGTGCGTTCGTGGTCGCCACGGCGATCGGTTTCGCCGTCCTTTGGGGGCCATCGCTTTCGTACTGGATGAAGCTGGGCGGCGGTGACTCCGGCACCAACAACGGCATCATCTATGGCGCCAACCAATCGCTGCTGTCCATGTGGGCCCGGCTGGCGCGAAGCTCGTCGATGGGTGGGGTCTGGCTCAGTCTGCTGGTCTTGGCGCTGGGTCTTTGGGCCGCTGCGCTGATGTATCGGCGCGGCCAGGCCCGGCTGGCCCTGGTGTTGGCCGGGGTGGCCGGATTGCTCGCTTCGCCGATCTCCTGGTCGCACCACTATGTGTGGGTGCTGCCGCTGGCGGTGATCTTGTGGCAGGAGCGCTCGTTGCCCGGCTACTTCCGCTGGCCCGGTCTGGGTTATGCGCTGTGGGGGATGGCCGCACCGTTTATGTATCTGCCAATGGGCGGCGACATCGAGTTCACCTACGGCTGGTGGGAGCTGGTGGTTGATGATCTCGGCATTGTGGCTGGCGTTGCCCTGTTGGCTGGCGCCGTTGGCACCGCGCTTGGCCCCTGGGGGCGTCGGGGTGCGCAGGCGGTGGCCCAAGCTGAAGCCGACCTGGTTCAGGCCCAGTTGATCGAGGTGGAAGAACCGGAATAGCCGGGGCGCTAGAATAGTTGAGTCTGGTGAACTCAACTTTGCTGAACACCTTGCTGACAAGGAGAAAGAGCCCTGATGGACACCGAGAAGCTGACTACTCGTAGCCGGGACGCAGTTTCGGCCGCGCTGCGTACCGCTCTCACCAAAGGCAATCCCAATGCCGAACCGGTGCACCTGCTGCACGCCCTATTGCTGGTGCCCGACAACACCGTGGCCCCGCTACTTAACGGCATGGGCGTGGATCCGGCGGTGGTCAATGCCGCCGCTTTGGGTGCGATCACCAAGCTGCCCAGTGCCCAGGGCTCCTCAGTCACTCAACCGCAGCTGTCTGGCGGCTTGGCCCGAGTACTCGCTGACGCTCAGACTCGCGCTGAGCAACTTGGCGACGCCTTCGTGGCCACCGAGCACCTCCTGCTGGGGCTCTCAGCGGTCGAGGGTGAGGCAAAGAAGATCCTCACCGAACTGGGCGCCACCACGCAGAAAATTGCCGACGCGTTCAATGCGGCCCGCGGCGATAAGCGGGTCACGTCCGCCGAGGACGAGGGCAGCGAATCAGCTCTGGACAAGTACTCGGTTGATCTGACCGCCAAAGCCCGCGACGGCAAGCTCGACCCGGTAATCGGGCGGGACGCCGAAATCCGTCGGGTGGTGCAGGTGTTGGCGCGGCGCACCAAGAACAACCCGGTGTTGATTGGCGAACCTGGTGTCGGTAAGACCGCGGTGGTCGAAGGCCTGGCCCAGCGCGTGATCGCTGGCGACGTGCCCGATTCGCTGAAGGGGCGCCGGGTGGTCAGCCTCGATCTGGCTTCCATGGTCGCCGGGGCGAAGTACCGCGGCGAGTTTGAGGAGCGGCTCAAGGCCGTCCTGAATGAGATTCGGGACGCTGAGGGCCAAGTGATCACTTTCATCGACGAACTGCACACCGTCGTCGGGGCCGGTCGTTCCGGCGATTCGGCGATGGATGCGGGCAACATGCTCAAACCCATGCTGGCTCGCGGCGAGCTGCGGATGATCGGCGCCACCACCCTGGACGAATACCGCGAGCGGATTGAGAAGGATCCGGCGCTGGAGCGACGCTTCCAGCAGGTGTTCGTTGGCGAGCCGAGTGTCGAAGACACCATCGCCATCCTGCGCGGGCTGCGGCAGCGCTATGAAGCCCACCACAAGGTGCGGATCACCGATTCGGCGTTGGTGGCTGCCGCGTCGCTGTCCAACCGCTACATCACCAGCCGCCAGCTCCCGGACAAGGCCATCGACCTGATCGACGAAGCTGCCTCGAGGCTGCGGATGGAGATCGATTCCTCCCCGGAAGAGATCGACATGCTGCGCCGCGACATCGACAAGATGACCATGCAGGCTTTCGCCCTGGAGAAGGAATCTGACGCTGGCTCCAAAGATCGCTACGCCCGACTCACCGCCGAACTGGCTGATGCCAAGGAAGAGTTGCGCGGGCTGGAGGCTCGTTGGGAAGCGGAGAAATCCGGGCTGAACCGGGTCGGTGAAATCGCTGAGCGGATCGATGCGCTTCGCATCGACGCCGAACGCGCCCAGCGCGAGGGTGATCTGACCAAAGCCTCGGAGATCCTCTACGGGGAGATCCCCACCCTTGAGGCCGAACTGGCTCAGGCTTCCCAGGCGGAGGTGAACACCACCCCGATGGTCTCCGAAGAGGTTGCTTCGGCCGACATCGCCGAAGTGGTCTCAGCCTGGACCGGCATTCCGGTCGGCAAGATGCTGGCTGGCGAGAGCGAGAAGCTGTTGAGCATGGAGGACGGTCTCGGCTCCCGGTTGATCGGTCAGCGCCAGGCGGTGGTGGCGGTGGCTGATGCCGTCCGCCGATCCCGGGCCGGCATCTCTGACCCCAACCGGCCCACCGGTTCCTTCCTGTTCCTCGGGCCGACCGGGGTTGGCAAGACCGAGTTGGCCAAGGCGCTGGCCGATTTCCTCTTCGACGATGAGCACGCCATGGTGCGCATCGACATGAGCGAATACGGCGAGAAGCACACCGTCTCGCGCCTGGTAGGCGCCCCTCCGGGCTACATCGGCTACGAAGAGGGCGGCCAGCTCACCGAAGCCGTGCGGCGCCGTCCGTACTCGGTGGTGCTGCTGGATGAGGTGGAAAAGGCGCATGCCGACGTGTTCAACGTCCTGCTCCAGGTGCTGGACGACGGCCGGCTGACCGACGGCCAAGGCCGCACGGTCGACTTCCGCAATGTCATTTTGATCCTGACCAGCAACCTGGGTTCGCAGTACCTGGCCGATCAGAGCCTGAGCGCCGACACCAAGAAGCAGGCCGTGATGGGGGTGGTGCGGCAGGCGTTCAAGCCGGAGTTCCTGAACCGGCTGGACGAGATCGTGCTGTTCGATCCGCTCACCACTGAAGATCTGACCCGCATCGTCGACATTCAGCTGAACCGCCTCAATGCCCGGCTGGCCGAGCGGCGGATCCGGGTCGAGGTCAGTCAGGCTGGCAAGGACTGGCTGGCCCAAACCGGGTTTGATCCGGTCTACGGCGCCCGTCCGCTGAAGCGGTTGGTGCAGACCAGCATCGAGGACGCGATGGCCCGCAAGGTGCTGGCTGCCGAAGTTGGCGACGGTGATGTGGTGCATTTCGAGGTGAATGCTGAGGGCACCGGGCTGCAGATCGTCTGAGCTCAGGCTGGCTTGGCCGCAGTGAGGGTGAAGCTGGCCGGTAGCCGCTCGGGGCGCTCGCTGAGCCGCCATTCGCCGCTGTTCTCATCAAAGTCCATGTAGCCGGGCAGGGCCTCCCAGGGCACCGAGTCGTGTTCGGTGAGGCTGGTGAGCTGCAGGCCAGCGTCCAGGACGGCGGTGACGATCTCACCGATGCTGTGGTTCCACTCCATGGTGGTCGGTGAGGTGACCGTCTCCTTGCCGGCATAGGTGAGTTCGTCATGCCACACCAGAGCCTCGCTGCGCTCGTAGTAGGGCAACTCGATAGCCACCGTGGTTTGCCCGGGGCCGGTGATCCAGGGCTGTTGGGCCCGATCGGGGTGCTCATTGGCCACCTCCAGGGCGAAAACGGTGTTCAGCACCGGGTGCCCGTCGCGAATGAACAGCCGGCCGCCGGGCCGCAGCAGCGCGGCGACTGTCTGGGCCCAGCGCTGAATGCTCGGCAGCCAGCAGATGGCCCCGATGCCGGTGTAAACCAGATCGAAGGTGCGTCCCAGTGCAGCCACGGCCGAGTAGGTATCGGACTGGACGTAGTCGATGCTCGCGCCGGCAGTGGCGGCGAGTTTGCGGGCTTCGGCCAGCGAGACCGGGGAGAGGTCGAGCCCAGTGACGCTGGCCGCGCCGAGTCGGGCGAGACTGAGCGTGTCGGTGCCGATGTGGCATTGCAGATGCAGCACCTCAAGCCCGTCGAGGCGGCCCAGGCGGGGCAGGTCGAAACGCACCACATCAGACAGCGCGTTCGGGTCGGCGAGTAGCGCCTCGATGCCGTAGTGCCGGACGTGGATCGGCGCGCGTGAGTCCCAGTTGGCCCGATTGATCTCCAGGTAGTCGTCGCTCATGGGGTAGCTAACTCAGGCCGGAAGCTGGTCGAGGGTCGCGAGCTGACCGCCGTGAACGGTTGCCAGGGCGGCCAGGTAGGCCTGGTTCAGTTGATCAGCGCCTTCGAGTTCGGTAGCCGACAGCTCTGAAAGGGTTAGATCGGCGGCCCAGAACTCACAGTGGGGATGCTCGCGAATACCGTCCAGTACCGCCAATGCGGTGGCTGGGCTTTCGCCGAGGCGGAGCAGGAAACGCAGCAGCGCGGCCTCGGTGATCGGGCAAACCGCGAAGCCTGGCTGGGTGGCCAACCAGCGCCCGGCGCGGTCGTGGTGCTCGTGTTCAGCGATGGTCAGGGCAGCCAGCACTGCGCCGTCCAATAGGACGGTCATCGCTCGGCCATCCCGGTGTTGACCTGGGCGGCCGTCACCTTGCGGCCGAGGGTGAGCACGGGCAGGCCGGTCAGCCGGTCGGTGGTCAGTTTCACCGGGGCGTCGAGCTGAGCCAGGCCGCGGACGGTCAGATCGGCCAACACTGCGGAGAGGGAGACGCCGCGCTGAGCGGCGAGTTCGCGGGCCCGGCGGTGGACCGCCGGCGGTAAATCGACAGTGGTGCGCATACCCGCATCCTAGATGATTCAGCCCAGATGTGGAGGACGGCTCTCAGCTTGGGCGCGATTCCCGCTAGGCTCTCGCCCGACAGCTGGACCCCTCCCAGTACTTGTGTGGAATGAGCCGCTAGATGAGCAAGATCGTGCCCGCACCGGATGATCCGGGGTGTTTCGTCGTGCTCAATGGGGAAACTGAGCAGTCCTTTGTCGACCCAAACGATCCCACCCGGTTGGAGTTCGAGTACGTTCAGCGAATTGCTGAGATTTTGGATGTGACCGTCCTGGCTCGCCCACGATCCGAGCCAGTACGAGTGGTGCACGTTGGTGGCGGTGGCTTCACCGTGCCCCGCTACATCCAGGCCAAACGCCCCGGCACCGCGCAGACGGTCTTCGAGCCTGATGAGCAGCTGATCGAGGACGTCCGCCGCGAGCTTCCGTTGAACGGTCGAACCAGCATTCAGATCCGTCCGACCGACGGGCTCACTGGGATGTCTGCTATGGCCGGTGGCTGGGTGGACGCGCTGATCGTCGACGCCTTCAATGGCGCCCAGGTGCCGGCCGAACTGGCGACCACCGCTTTCTTTGCCGAGGCCCTCCGGCTGCTGCGCACCGAAGGGGTGCTGATCATGAACATCACCGACACCGCGCCCTTTGAATGGTCGAAGCGCTGCCTTGCCGGGCTGGTGCAGTACGCCCCGAATGTTGGGGTGATCGCTGAGGTGCCGGTGTGGAAGGGTCGTCGATTCGGCAACCTGATCGTCGTCGCTGGTGCCGACATTCCCGTTGAGGCGCTGTCTCGCCAGCTTGCCGCAGCCGCCTTTCCGCAGCGGCTGGTGGGCGGGGAGGCGTTGCTGGAGTGGCTGCAACCGGCCCTGCCGTTCACCCGCGCCGACGCGGAACCGTCCCCGGAGCCGAACTGGGGCAAGACCTGGTTCGGGCCCAGGCGCCACAAGGGCGACTCGATCGACGACGACTCGATGGACGGCAGCGACTCCGAGGTGTAATACGGTGGCGCCATGACCGCCCGTGAACAGCTGATTGAGCAGATCTCCGAACTCGCCGTGGTGCGCGGCAAGGTGACTTTGGCCTCCGGGCGAGAGGCCGACTACTACGTCGACCTGCGCCGGGTGACGCTGGACGGGGTGGCCGCGCCGCTGGTCGGTGAGGTGATGACCGAACTGGTTGCCGATCTGAGTTTCGATGCCGTCGGCGGGCTCACCCTCGGCGCTGATCCGGTGGCAGTGGCGATGCTGCACCATGCCGCCCACGCTGGCGGGCGACTCGATGCGTTCGTCGTCCGCAAGGAGGCCAAGGCCCACGGTCTGCAGCGCCGGGTTGAGGGCACCCAGATCGCTGGTCGCAAGGTGCTGGTGGTCGAAGACACCTCCACCACTGGTGGTTCGGTGATGACCGCGCTGGAGGCGGTCCGCGAGGCGGGCGCCGAAGTGGTGGCGGTGGCGGTAATTGTTGATCGCGATACTGGTGCCAAAGAGAAGATCGAGGCGGCCGGGGTGCCTTACCGCTACGCCGTCGGGTTGGCAGACCTCGGCTTGGCCTGAGCCGAGATGGGAGTAGTTGCGCCGCCCCCGCAGTATTGGTCCGCACGTTAGGCTGTGCAGAGTCGGCTGACGCGGCCGGTAACGGGTAAGGGTGATGGGAGCCTTGCATGATGTGGATCTTCTTGATTCTGCTGTTGGTCGTGGGCGGACTGGCGCTATACGCCGTTAGCCTCTACAACGGCTTCGTTCGGTCGCGGAACCTGATTCAGGAGTCCTGGCGCCAGATCGATGTCGAACTCAACCGCCGCTACGACCTGATCCCCAACCTGGTCGAGACGGTGCGCGCCTTCGCCGCGCATGAGCGCAACACCTTGGAGAACGTCACTCGGCTGCGCAACCAGGCAGCCGCGCTGGCCGGCCAGGGCGGCGCCTCCGCTGAGCGGGCCCAGGCTGAAGAGGCCCTGAGTGGTGCGGTTCGTGGCCTGATGGTGAGCGTCGAGGCTTACCCCGACCTGAAGAGCAATGTGAACTTCCTGGAGCTGCAGCGCGAGCTGACCGCGACTGAAGATCGCATCGCCGCCGGGCGCCGCTTCTACAACGCCAACGTGCGCAACTACAACACCCAGGTGGAGTCCTTCCCGTCGGTGCTGATCGCCAACATGTTCAAGTTCGAGAAGGCCACCTACTTCGAAGTCAACGACCAGGTGGTCCGCAGTGCGCCGCACGTCAGCTTCGGTGAGATCAGTGAGCGTCCCGCCGGTCAGGTTGAGCCGACCAACGCCCAGCTGAGTGCTGGCCCGGCCAGCTCGGGCATGCCCGACCCGCAGGCCTACGACCAGGGGACTCCTGGTGCACCGGCTCCGGGTGGCTTCGAAGCCGCCCCGGCTCCGGCCCCCACCTACACCCCGCCGGCCCAGCAGACCTTCCAGCAGCCGCCGGCCGCCCCGCCGGTAGCTCAGCCGCCGGCCGACCCGCCCACCTACGCGCCGCCGACGCAGTAGTCCTTGACGCTAGAACGCCGCCGTCCCGATCTGGGGCGGCGGCGTTCTAGCGTTTGTGGGACGACTCAGCTCTCGGTTGCTTCAGCCTCGGCACTCTCGAGAGTCTCGGCCTTCGTCCGGCGACGATGCAGGTAGGCCTCGATGGCCATCGGCAGCACCGAAACCAGCACGATCACTACCAGTACGGCGTCGATGTTGTTCTTGATGAAGTCGATCCGCCCCAGGAAATAGCCCAGCGAGGTAACACCGGCGGCCCAGATGATTGCGCCGATCCCGGTCCAGGTGATGAAGGTGCGGAAGCTCATCCCCGCAGCACCGGCGACCATGGTCACGAAGGTGCGGACGAAGGGCACGAAGCGGCCGAGCACCAGGGCCTTCGAGCCGTAGCGCTCGAAGAAGGCGTGGGTCTGGTCGAGGTGTCTGGCGGAGAAGATCCGGCCGATGAAGCCAGCTCTGGGCTTGAACAACCAGGGCGAGATGCTCTTGCCGACCCAGTAGCCCACCACGTTGCCCAAGACCGCTGCGACCACCAGCACCAGCATCGCGATGCCAAGCACTGCCGGCTGGCCCAGGTCGCCGAATCGAATAATCGGGGCGTCATTGGCGATGAACATGCCCACCGCGAACAGCAGCGAGTCACCAGGTAGCACCGGGAAGATCGCGCATTCGATGAAGACGATCAGCGCTGCACCCCACAGCGCCCAGTTGCCGAGGGCGGTTAGTAGATACTCCGGATCGAGCCAATCGGGCAGCAACAAGGGCACCAGGAGCAACAAGTTCATAATCAGCAAGCCTACCGTGGCCGCCAGGCCCAGCCTGAGTCAGGGCAATGCGCTGGCGAATACCGGTACCGTGGCGGCCATGCCCAGCCTGAGCGAGGACGAAGTGGTGGCCGTGAGCAGCCCCGGAGTCGGCCCACACCCCCAACCCTGGCCGGACGACCCGCGCTACGACCAGGCGCTGCTCGCCGAAGGGGATCGGCGCAACGTCCCTGATGAATACCGGTATTGGAGCGTTGAGGCGATCGTCGCCGAGCTTGATGCCCGCCGGCTGCCATTGCAGGTGGCGATCCAGAACTGGGAGCACGATTTCAATATCGGCTCGATCGTGCGCACCGCCAACGCCTTCAATGTGGCTCGCGTCCACATCATCGGACGGCGGCGCTGGAACCGGCGCGGTGCGATGGTCACCGACCGCTATCTGCACCTTGTTCACCACGAGAGCACCGAGGCCTTCCTGGCTTGGTTGGCCGAACATGGCGTGACCCCAATTGGGGTAGACAATCTGCCCGGCTCGGTGCCGCTGGAAGCCGCCCAGTTGCCCGAGCAGTGCTGCCTGATCTTCGGCTCTGAAGGCCCAGGGCTGACCGATGAGCTGGTTGCTGGTTGCGCACAACTGGTGGCGATTACCCAGTACGGCTCCACTCGGTCACTGAACGCCGGGGCGGCTGCGGCGATCGCGATGTACCACTGGGCGCTCCAGTGGGCGCCGTCGGCAGGCGGGCTGCAGTCATCCTGAACGGGTCGGCGCTGTCGGTGGCGTCTGCGAGGCTTGCCCGGTGAATGACGACGATCTGGCCAGCAGAGATTTGGCGGCAGCCGCGCTGAGCGTGCTGCGGCGGCTGACCGGAAACCCGACGGCGAGCTTTCATCCGGGCCAATTGGAGGCGATCCAGGCTCTGGTGGCTGACCATCGCCGGGCGCTGGTGGTGCAGCGCACTGGTTGGGGCAAATCGGCGGTCTACTTCATCGCCGCACTGTTGCAGCGGCAGGCTGGTTCGGGGCCAGCGCTGATCGTCTCCCCCTTGCTGGCGTTGATGCGCGACCAAGTAGCGGCAGCTGAGCGGGCTGGTGTGCGGGCCGCGGCCATCAACTCCGCCAACGTCACCGAATGGCGAGAGGTTGAGGCGTTGTTGGACGCCGATGCCGTCGATGTGTTGTTCGTCAGCCCCGAGCGCCTGGTGAATCCGCGTTTTCGGGCTACGCAGCTACCTCGGCTGATCGAGGCCTGCGGGCTGCTGGTGATCGACGAGGCGCACTGCATCTCCGACTGGGGCCACGACTTCCGTCCCGACTACCGCCGGATCCGTGATCTGATCGGCGAACTGCCCGCTGGAGTACCGGTATTGGCCACCACCGCCACCGCCAATGAGCGGGTCGTGGCCGATGTGGCCGAACAGTTGCGCGCCGGTGGCACGGAGGTGTTCACCCTGCGGGGGCCGTTGGCCAGGGAATCCCTGCGCCTTGGCGTGTTGGAGCTGGACACGAACTGGCGGCGGCTGGCCTGGCTGGCTGAGCATCTAGGCGATCTGCCCGGCTCTGGCATCGTGTACTGCCTCACCGTTTCGGCCGCCGAAGACACTGCGGCGTTGCTGGCCAAAGCCGGGCACGACGTCCGCGCCTACACCGGGCGTACTGATCCGGCCGAACGAACCGCGGCCGAAGATGCACTGAAGAACAACGAGGTGAAAGCACTCGTGGCCACCAGCGCCCTGGGCATGGGCTTCGACAAGCCTGACCTTGGCTTCGTGGTGCATGTGGGTGCGCCAAGTTCGCCGGTGGCCTATTACCAGCAGGTGGGCCGAGCTGGGCGGGCTACCGCCAGCGCCGACGTGCTGCTGCTGCCCGGAGCCGAAGACCAGGCGATCTGGCACTGGTTTGCCACCAACGCCATGCCAACCCAGGCCAAGGCTGATGCGGTGCTGGCGGCGTTGGCGGACGCTGGGCGGCCACTGTCAGTTCCGGCCCTGGAAGCCCGAGTCGACCTGAAGCGCACCGGGCTGGAGTTGCTGCTGAAAGTGCTCGCGGTGGACGGGGCAGTAGAGGCTGTCGAGGGCGGCTGGATCGCTACCGGGAACCCGTGGCACTACGACGCCGAGCGCTACGAACGCGTCGCCCTGGCGCGCAGCGAAGAGCAACGCGCGATGCTGGCCTACGAGCAGCTCGACAGTTGCCGGATGCACTTCCTGACCGCCGAGCTGGACGATCCCGAGGCGGCCCCGTGCGGGCGGTGTGACGTGTGCGCCGGGGCCTGGTATCCGACCGAGATCGCTGCGGCAGCGACCCAGACGGCGCGAGAGGCGCTCGACCGGGTGGGCGTCCCGGTGGCGCCGAGGGCTATCTGGCCCCAAGGGCTCGATCGGCTGGGCGTCAGCGCCAACGGGGCGCCGCTGAAGGGCAAACTCGGCGCGGGCGAGGTGTGCGCCGAAGGCCGGGTGCTCGGTCGGCTCAGCGATTTGGGCTGGGGTGGTGCCTTGCGAGAGACCCTCGCGGTAGACACCGAGGGCCGTCCGGTAGATGGGGAGGTGAGCCCAGAGCTGATTCGGGGCTGCTTGCAGGTGCTGCGGGAATGGTCCTGGGCCGAGCGTCCGGTGGGGGTGGTTTCGATCGGGTCGCTCTCCAGGCCACGGCTGGTCGCGTCGTTGGCTTCGGGCATCGCCTCAGCTGGGCGGCTGCCCTACCTGGGCGAGTTGGCCCTGTCGCCGGGAGCTGACAGCCTGCGGGCTTCCACCAACTCGGCATTCCGCGTCCGCGACTTATGGGGACGTTTCGTGGTCACCCCCGATCTTGCTCGGGCGCTGGCCGAGTTGCCGCCCGGGCCAGTGCTGCTGGTTGATGATCTGGTTGATTCCCGCTGGACGATGACCATCGCCGGACGCCAGCTTCGGTCGGCTGGAGCGGCGTCGGTGCTGCCGTTCGCGTTGGCCTCCGTCGCCTAGGATGGCGGCGTGGGCGACGAGTTCGGCATCTACTACCGGCCAGATGTGGCGGCTGGCCGAGTTGGTGCTGCCCGCACCACCCTGCTTTTTCGGATCGGCTCGTTGTTGTTCTCCGGCATTGTGATCGGCGTGCTGTGGCTAGTGTGGCCCGATACTTTCGGTGGCTTGGCGCCGTGGTTCCTTGGGGCGAGCCTGATCAGCGGTGGCGGCATGGCCGTGGTGAGCCTGATCGCCTGGCTGCGGGCCGGTGCCGATGCCAGGGTCGCCGCTCCCGGCCTGGCTATCGGGCTGAACCGGGCCGGGGTCCTGATCGGTCAGCGCTGGCTCACTTGGCCGGAGGTCGGCTCGATGATGGTCAAGCCGGGTGCACTCGGTGCGTCCAGTGCGCTGGTGACTGTTGGCCGGGACAACTCGTCGGTGAAGGTGCCCCTCGAAGTCACCGATGCGATGCCCGCCTCCTTGGATTCGGTGGTCCGGGTGCTCTCCGGCGGACGAGCCTGGGTGGATCTGTCCCGGCTGGACTAGCAGCGTCCACTGGGTGAACCGATGGGTTCCACTGTGGGAATCGATCAGCGCGCTGCCGGTTTCATTTGAGAGACTAGGGGGCGTACCGCTTGGCGGCCGCACTGTGGCGGGCGCTGTCAGAGAAGAGAGAGCTAAGTCGAATGCCTATTGCCAGTCCTGAGAAATATGCCCAGATGCTCGACGCCGCCAAGGCCGGTTCCCACGCCTTCCCGGCGATCAACGTCACCTCCTCGCAGACCCTGAACGCCGCCTTGGCTGGTTTCGCTGAGGCCGGCTCGGACGGCATCGTCCAGGTCAGTTCCGGCGGCGCGGAGTACGCGTCCGGGCCGACCATCAAGAACAAAGTGGCCGGTTCTGTTGCCTTGGCCGAATACGCCCATGTGGTTGCCAAGAACTACCCGATCAACATCGTGGTGCACACCGATCATTGCCAGAAGGACAAGATCGACACCTGGCTCAAGCCGCTGATTGCCATCTCCCAGGAGCGCGTTGATCGTGGCCTAGAGCCACTGTTCCAGTCGCAAATGTGGGACGGCTCTGGCGTGCCGATGGAGGAGAATCTGGCCATCGCCGATGAACTACTGGCGCTGACCAGCAAGGCCCGCCAGATCCTCGAAATCGAGGTCGGTGTTGTTGGCGGCGAGGAAGACGGCGTCGCTGCCGAAATCAACGAGAAGCTCTACACCACTGTGGCCGACGGCCTGCGTACCATCGAGGTGCTCGGCCTGGGCGAGAAGGGCCGCTACATGACGGCCCTCACCTTCGGCAACGTGCACGGTGTGTACAAGCCGGGTGCGGTGAAGCTGCGCCCGGAGGTGCTGAAGGAGATTCAGGACGCAGTCGGGGCCAAATATGGTCGGGACAAGCCCTTTGATCTGGTCTTCCACGGTGGCTCGGGTTCGACTGCCCAGGAGATTTCCGATGCGGTCGACTACGGCGTGATCAAGATGAACATCGACACTGACACGCAGTACGCCTTCACCCGTCCGGTGGCCGACTACATGTTGAAGAACTACGACGGTGTGCTCAAGATCGACGGCGAGGTCGGCAACAAGAAGATTTATGACCCGCGCGCTTGGGGCAAGGTCGCCGAGGCTGGCGTGTCGGCCCGCGTGGTGGAGGCCTGCCAGCGCCTGCGCAGCGCCGGCAAGACCATCGGCTGATTCAACCAGTCCTGCCATGAAGGCCCGGGGGTTACCCCGGGCCTTCTGCTGTCTCGGTGGGGAGACCCGCCGCGCGTCGCAGGGGCGATGGCCGTGAATGTGAGTATTTTGGCGGCGATGGACCGATATCGTGGGCCGATTTTCGATGAAGCGGTGCAAATTCCCGTGGTGGGCCGAGCCGACGCCGCATTGCGCGCAAATGACTGGGCGTCCCTTCAGGCGGCATTTACTGAGGCGACGATGCAGAGTCGTCACAGCATCGTCCGTCGCGCAGGAAGCATGAAAGGCAGCGAAGACTTCTACCGAGGAATCCTGCAGTCCAATCCTCGTGATCTCCTTGCCGCGACCGTGCTTGCCGACCGCTACGTGAGGATGGCCTGGGAGGCTCGGGGGACGGGGAGTTACAGCACCGTGTCCCCGCAGGGCTATGCCACTTTTCAGGGCTATCTTCGTACTGCTGAGCAGATTCTGATCGGGGTGTGTGCGCAACAGCCGCAGTTCGCCCCCGCCTGGGCTGTTCGGCTCTTCACGGCGACGGGCCTCGACTTGGGAGCCGTGGAGATCCTGCGACGCTACCAACGCCTGTCCAGTAGCTCACCGCACGACCTCCATGCCCAGTTCATCACGCTGCAGGACCTCCTCCCGAAATGGGGGGGTACTTGGGAAATGGCGCATGACTTCGTCTGGGAGTGCGCTAATGCGGCACCTACGGGCTCGCCGAATGCCGCCCTCGTGGTGATGTATTACCTGGAGCGGTTGATCTCCGACGACGTGTCCGGGGTTGAGGAGGTGCTTCGTGATCCCCAGGTACGTCATGAGATCGCGGCAGCAGCCCAACGCTCAGTGAAGAATCCCGCATTCGACGCCAAGGCGGACAAGGTGTTTGCGCTGAGCCTGTTTGCCTTGATCTTCTCCCTCCTGGAGGACTGGCCCTCGGCGAAGGACTGTTTCACCCGACTAGGGCCGTACGCCGTTGAGGCCGGATGGGAGTACTTCGGGGAGGACCCGAGCGCGGTCTTCAACGAGGCACGGCAGGAAGCGATGTCGAAGGCATGATCAATCTGGCGCAAGTCGATTCGATCCCGGTGGTCTACACCGAGGAAGGCCCGCCGTTGGCGGGGCTGGTCTTCCGAGTGGGTTCCGCCGACGAGTTGTTGTCGCAGCGGGGGATCACCCACCTGATCGAGCACTTGGCCCTGCATCGGCTGGGCACGACCGACTACCACTTCAACGGCACCACGGCTCCGTACTTCACCAGCTTCTTCACTCGTGGCGACCCGGCGGCGGTGGTGGCCTTCCTGGAGCAGGTGGTCTCCAGCCTCAACGACTTGCCGATCAACAGACTGGACATAGAGAAGGGCGTCCTGCGCACCGAGGAGGACGGGCGATCGATCAGCATGGTCCGCCAGCTGAATCTGTGGCGCCACGGTGCGGTGGGCCGGGGCGCGTCGACGTACGCCGAGCTCGGGCTGAGCGGGGTCCACCCCTATGACTTGACTCGCTGGATATCGCGCTATTTCACTCGTCAGAACGCGGCCCTGTGGTTCTCCGGGATGGAGCCCCCGGCCGGCCTGCGACTCAACCTTCCCTCCGGCGCGCGGGAGCCGATCCGTGAAGCGGTGTCGATGTTGCCGACGACGCCCGCGTTCCATCCGGAGTTTCCGCAGCATCTAGGCCTGCACGGCGTCGTCAAACGATCCACGGCCGCCATGGTCTTCGCTGCCGTCTGGCAGCGAGAGCTGTTCCGTCGAATGCGTCAGGAGAACGGCTACTGCTACACCCCCACGGTCGACTACTCGGTTAGCGATGCCACCCAGGCAGCAATCGTCGCCATCGCCGATATTGCCCCCGAACTGCGAGAAGCGGCGTTGGGAGAGTTCATTGACACCCTCGCATCCCTGCAATGGGGCGAACTGAACCCGTCCGTGCTGGAAGAAGTGAAGACGACGTCTCGATCGGCATTGACCGAAGCCGGCGCCGAGGCGTCGCGGCTGCCGGGGGCAGCCATGGACCTGCTCTTGGGTCGTCCGATCATGCCGATCGAGGCGCTGCGGGCCGAACTGGAGGCGGTGACCCCCGCTGATCTTCACGCCGTCGCGGCGGAAGTAGCGGCGAGCGCCTTGCTGCTCACCCCCGCGGGCCTGACCGCGGATTGGGCGGGGTTTGCGCGCGTGCCGGACACGTCGGAGAAGGCGGTGACCGGACGGCCGTTCGTGCCGATCAACAATCCCGACTACACCCTGGTGATCGGCGTCGATGGAGTATCAGTGGTGAACAAGGCAGGTCCGATGACGGTGCTCTACCAGGACTGCCAAGCGATGCTGACGCGGCCCGACGGTGCTCGCACACTGATCGGCGCCGATGGCGTGATCTGCTCTATCGAGCCCACTCTGTTCACCCTGCCGGAGGGCATGCTGGACACGATCGACCAACATGTTCCGCCGGACCGGGTGGTGCGCCTGTCGGCGCGTTCGCCTGAGCAGATCCCGATGCCGCCGCAGGATCCGACCGGGCAAGCGGGGCCGTCCGATGACAGTCGGTCGGGGACGGAGCCCGGTGACTACGAGGCTCCGTCGCAGCCGGGCGCCCCAGTGTCACGCGGGCTGGGTCCGGTTGCCCGGACGGGGGTGATCCTCGCGATCGTCGTGCTAGGCATTCTGACCGCGATGTTGGTGCTGCTTACGCTGGCCTTGCTCATCCCGGCCCCCGATGCCGACCCTGAGGGGATTGTGTTTGTGCAGGTGTTCTTCTCGGTGCTCGCGGTGGCCTGCGCGGGGGGAATCGTGGGGCTCTCGTTCCTGTTGCGACGCCGCTGAGTTCAGCGAAGCTCGCCCAGCGCGCGATCGACCATGGCGACGAAGAAGTCGACTTCGTCGGCGGTGACCACCAGCGGTGGCTTGATCTTCAGCACGTTGCCGTGATCGCCGGTTGGCTGCATGATCACGCCGAGTTGGCGAAGTCGTTCGCACAGGTCGCGGGTGAGCGCCGCGTCCGGGGTGCGGGCGGCGCGGTCGGACACCAGCTCCAGCCCGAGGTAGAGGCCGTGGCCGTGCACCGTCCCGACGCTGTCGTGCCGCTGGGACAAGGCGGTCAGCCCGGCCTTCAACCGCGCCCCAATCTGGCGGGCATTGGTCTGCAGGCCCTCGTCGCGAATGATGTCGAGCACGGTCAATCCCACGGTGGCTGAAACCGGGCTGCCGCCGGTTGAGGAGAAGAAATAGCCGCCGGCGCGATAGGCCTCGGCGACCGCTTTGGTGGTGATCACCGCGCCGAGCGGATGCCCATTGCCCATCGACTTGGCCACCGCCACGATGTCGGGCACAACCTCTTGCTGCTCGAAGCCCCAGAACCAGTCACCGAGGCGGCCGTAGCCCACCTGCACCTCGTCGGCGATCGCCAGCCCCCCGGCTTCGCGGACGGCGGCGTAGACCTCTCCCAGGTAGCCCTTGGGTAGCACGATGCCGCCAGCATTGCCCGAAATCGACTCGGCAATGAAGCCGGCCGGTGCGTGTCCGGCATCGGCAAGTTCGCGGATTCGCCGAGCGGCGGCGGGTCCATAACCCAGGGAATCGCCGTCGCGGAGGCGTCCACGGTAGGAGTTTGGCGCCTCAACGGTGTGCACCCAGTCGGGCCGGGTGGCTAGGGCATTGGGGTTGTCGGCCACCGAAGTGGAAACCGCATCGGAGGCGTACGTCCAGCCGTGGTAAGCCTCGGCCAGGGCCACGATGTCGCGCCGCCCGGTGGCGGCCATCGCCAGCCGGATCGCCAGGTCGGTAGCCTCCGACCCGGAGTTGACCAGGAAGACCTGATCCAAGCCGTCCGGCAGGGTCTCGGCCAGCGCTTCGGCGAACCGCGGCAGCGCGGCGTAGTGGAAGCGGGAGTTGGTGTTCAGCCGGGCCAGTTGGCTCGCCACCGCCGCGGTGATCCGGGGGTGGGCGTGGCCGACGCTGGTCACGTTGTTGACCATGTCGAGGTAGGCCCGCGCCCCGGTGTCGACCAGTTGGGCCCGCCAGCCGCGCTCGATCTGTGGTGGGTCGGCGTAGTAGTGCTCTTGGACCTCAGCCACATGCGCGGTTCGCTCGGCCAACAGGGCCGCCGGATCCTGGGCTGGGGCGGTGCTGGCCAGCCCCAACAGCGCGGCCGGATCTGCGGTCAGCGCCAACCAGCCCGGAGCCTCGTCAGCTGGCGCCAGCAACGGCACCTCCAGGCCATGAATGACCAGCTGCACCTCGGCGCGTCCATCGAAGGTAGCCAGCGCCGATCCCAACTGCGCACGGGGACGGTTCCCGTGAGCTGCTCGGAGGGACGGTTCCTGTGAGCTGCTCGGAGGAACCGTCCCCGTGAGCTGCTCGGAGGAACCGTCCCCAACGAGGACGAGGTCGAAGGCGGCACCGGAAAGCACCAGGCGGTCACCGAGCACGGTGACCGTCCCGGGCCAGGGGGCCCGCACGACAATCGGGGCGTCGGTCCACAGGGTCACCGAAGTTGCCACCGTCGCCGGGGCCTGCGCACTCAGTGGACGGGACTCGCTTAGCCGTGCCCCGCCCCAGCTGGCGGCCACCACCCCGCCGAGCTCGGCGGCCAGCCGATCAGCCAGGCCGGGCTCGAGCCAGGCGCCGTCGTTGGTAGAAGCCGCGGCGACCCCCAAGTCAAGGCGGGACGGGGACTCAGCCAGCAGGGCGCCACCGCTGACCGCGCCTGGTGCGCTGGCCATTCCCAGTGCGTGCCGAATGATGCCGGTCATCACTGCCGCGGGCCGGCTGGTGGCAGTGGCGAAGATCCGCCATTCCCGCTCCAGCGCCTCTTGGGCGTAGGCGTTGTCGGCGTCCAACTCGGCCTGCTGGCGTCCACTGGCCACCAACACCGCGCCACGCAGCACCACCAGCGGCCAAAGGGCGTCCACTTCTGCCGAACTGAGCGGGCGCAACCCATGGAACCCCCGCACCGCAGCCAGCACGGTTTCGACCAGCGGCCCGCTGTGGTGCAGCAACCCGGACAGGGTGACCGCCAACTCCGCCACCCGCCAGGACCTCGACACGTCGCCAAAGTCGATCACGCCATCGGGCAGGCCGCCGGCGCCGCGCACCAGATTGTCGTCAGTGAGGTCGAAGTGCCCCGCCTGGACGGGCAACTGCTCGGCCAATTCGGCCACCACCGCCCACGCGGCGCGAGCAGCAGCCAGCACCGCCTCCCGCTCAGCAGGATCGCCGATCGCCGGGGCCAGCAGCTCTACCACCTCAGCTGAAGAGCGCAGGTCCCATTGCAGCCGCCGTTCCAGGCCGGGGTGCTCGAAGCCAGCCAATGCCGCACTCACTTGGGCGGCGATCCGGCCCATTTGCGCGGCCACCGCTGGGGAAAGCCACGGCTGATCGACGTAGGTGCCCCCCGGCAGATAGTTCAGCACCCGCGCCACCAATGGCCCCAGCGAGGTTTGCGCCACCGCCCGGACGGCAACCCCCTCCCGCCGCAGCACTGCGGCCACTCGCAACTCGGGAAAGCCGTTGGCGACCAGGTCGGCGGCGGCGTCCTGGGCGAGGGTGTCGCGCTCTGGGAAGGCCGGGTTGGCCAGCTTCAGCACCCCGAACGGCCCGCCCGCCCCAGTAATCAGGAAGTTCTGATCCTGCTGGCTGCCCAGTTCGGTGAGCTGGCCAGCAACACCAAGGCTGGCCAGCACTTCGGCGGCCTCAGGTAGGGAGAGCGCCGGTGCGGGTAGCTCACCGTGGGCGAAAAAGTCGAACGATTGACTGGGCAACGACATGGCGCCAATCCTGTCATCGGCCAGCCATAACGCAACTGAATGCGTCCGGGTAGGTGCTCCGGTAGAATCAGCGAGCAATAGCCCGGAGGCGTCGCCTCGGGCTTGTCGTAGGTAGAGGGGCAGAAGATGCCGGGAATCGTAGTCGTCGGCGCCCAGTGGGGCGATGAGGGCAAGGGCAAAGCCACCGACCAGCTTGGTGATCGCGTTGATTACACCGTCCGCTATTCCGGCGGCAACAACGCTGGCCACACCTTGGTGGTGAACGGCGAGAAGTATGCGCTGCACCTGCTGCCTTCTGGCATCCTCAACGACTCAGTGCCGGTGATCGGCAATGGCGTGGTAGTCGACCTCGACGTGCTGTTCGAAGAGATTGACGGCCTCAACGCCCGCGGCGTGGACACCTCCAAGCTGATCATTAGCGCCAACGCCCACGTCATCACCGAGTACCACAAGGTGATGGACAAGGTCACGGAGCGTTTCCTCGGCAACCGCCGCATCGGCACCACCGGTCGCGGCATTGGCCCGGCCTATTCCGACAAGATCAACCGCCTCGGCATCCGCATCCAGGACCTGTTCGACGAGAACATCTTGCGCCAGAAGGTGGAGGCCGCCCTGGAGCAGAAGAACCACCTGCTGGTGAAGGTTTACAACCGCCGCGCGATCGAGGCCAACGAGATCGTCGAGACACTGCTCGGTCACGCTGAGCGGGTGCGTCCGATGGTCGCCGATGTGACCCGGGTGCTGAACAACGCCTTGGATGCCGATCAGGTGGTGCTGTTCGAGGGCGCCCAGGCACACCACCTGGACGTCGACCACGGCACCTACCCCTACGTCACCAGTTCCAACCCGATCGCGGCCGGTGCCTGCACCGGCTCCGGGGTCGGTCCGATGCGAATCAACCGGGTGATCGGCATCGCCAAGGCCTACACCACCCGGGTGGGCGAGGGGCCGTTCCCGACTGAACTGTTGGACGCCGATGGTGAGAAGCTGCGCACAGACGGTGCCGAGTTCGGCACCACCACTGGACGTAACCGCCGCTGCGGCTGGTTCGATGCGCTGGTGGTTGAGGCCGCCGCGACCGCGAACTCCTTCACCGACATCTTCCTCACCAAGCTCGACATTCTTACCGGCTGGGAGAAGATCCCAGTGTGTGTGGCCTATGAGGTGAATGGCGAGCGCACCGACACGCTGCCGCTGACCCAGACTGACTTCCACCACGCGGTGCCGGTCTATGAATTCTTGGACGGTTGGACCGAAGACATCTCTGGCTGCCGGAGCTTCGAGGAGCTGCCAGCCAACACGCAGGCCTATGTGCGCAGGCTTGAGGAACTGGTGGGTTGCCGGATCTCTGGGATCGGCGTTGGCCCGTCCCGGGAGCAGGCGATCATGCTGCACGAGCTGCTCTGACCTCGCCGCCTCGCCAGTTCTTTTAGTGGGGAATTCCCGGCCGGTCTAGTTGCGACAATTACGTAGTTTCGAAGCGTGATTCGCCCCTGGGGCCTGTTCAATCGATTTTCTGCGGTTGCGCTGTGAGTCTCAGCCTCTAGCTTGGAACTGCGCTCGGGCCAAAGGCTCAGTGCGCCAACGCCGGCTCCAAGGACTCCACCTTGGGCCGTCTTTTTGTTTTCGGTGAGTCCGCGGTCATTTTTCGCGGGCGCCGCAACGTCCAAACAGCTGAGGGGCTCACATGGCAACCCACGACCTCGCGCTGGTCGATGAACGTGATCCGCAGACCAGACGACAACAGACCCGAAATCCGTATTCGCCGGTGATGATTCTGCTCACGCTGATCGCCACCCTCGGCGTCCTGGGCTACAGCGTGTTCCTGCTGAACCCGGCCAGCCGCGGCGACCTGCTGCCGTACTCGATCGTGATCTTTGCCGAATCGGTGCTGGTAGTGCATGCGCTGTTGTCGATGTGGACGATCCTGGCCGGCGCCAAAAGCCCGCGGGACAACGCCTACTACAACACCCGCCGGCACCTCTTCGGCAAGGTCGCTTCGCCGGACCCAGACACCCCGATCCTGCTCGGTGGGCGCGAGGTGAGCGTGGTGGTGTTCATCACCTGTTACGGCGAGCCCGTGGACGTCATCCGACGCACTGCCGAGGCCGCCAGGCAGATCAACGGCCGGCATTCGACCTTCATTCTCGATGACGGGGGCAGTGACGCGGTGCGCGAGATGGCCGCTGATGTTGGGGTCAGCTACCTGCGCAGACTCAGTAGCGGCGGCGCCAAGGCTGGCAATGTCAATCACGCGCTCAGCCAGGTGAAGACCGACTACTTCTGCATCTTCGACGCCGACTTCGTGCCGAGCCGAGACTTCATCACGGAGACGGCTCCCTTCTTCATCGACACCAACGTCGCGTTCGTCCAGACGCCGCAGAGTTATGGGAATTTGCGCAACTTCGTTTCCAGGGGCGCGGGGTATATGCAGACGGTCTTCTACCGCTTCGTCCAACGGGGCCGCAATCACTTCAACGCCGCGTTCTGCGTTGGCACGAATGTGATCTTCCGCCGAGCGGCAGTGGACGACGTCGGCGGCATCTACACCGATTCAAAGTCCGAAGATGTGTGGACCTCAATGCTGCTGCACGAACGCGGATGGCGCAGTGTCTACATTCCCGACATCTTGGCGGTCGGCGATGCCCCCGACACGATCGAGGCCTACACCAAGCAACAGCTGCGCTGGGCTACGGGCGGGTTCGAAATCCTGTTCACGCACAACCCGCTGAGCCCCAAACGCCACCTGACCATGGATCAGCGCCTGATGTACACGGTGACGGCCACTCACTATCTGACCGGGATCGCACCCGGCCTGCTGCTGCTGGTGCCAGCGCTGGAGATCTTCTTGGACTTGCGCCCCATGGTGCTGGGCACCAGCCCGTGGCAGTGGGCTCTGGCCTATGCCGGCTTCTACCTCATGCAGATATTGCTGGCGTCGTTTACCTTCGGGTCGTTCCGTGGCGAAGTGCTGTTGCTGTCAACGGCCAGCTTCCCGATCTACCACCAGGCGTTCATCAATGCCTTCACCGGCAAGGAACAGCAGTGGCATGTCACCGGCACGAACGCCGGCAGGTCCTCCCCGTTCAACTTCATTCGTCCTCAGGTCTACCTCTTCGTCTTCTTGGTGTTGACGTCAGTGGTGGCCATCTGGCGCGACCTCAACAACGCTCAGTTTTCCTTGGCGACAGCCTGGAATTTGACCAATACCGCCGCCCTCGGCGTGTTCATGGTCGTCGCCGTGCGCGAGGCCTTCAGTCGCCAACCCAGCCCGGCCCGAGCCAGCGAGGCGGCCGTGCCCGTTGTGGCTTCGGCTCCCCGACGGCTTGTCGTCGCTGCAAACAGCGGAGAAAGAAGCGCATCATGACTTGGATCAATCGACTTCGACTAGCCCTGGGCGTCCTCGGGGTGATCGTGCTCACTTTCGGCCTGGCCTTGGTGTTCAACCACCGCCAAAACCAGGTGGCCAGCTATCAGGCCGAGGTCGCCGCCGATACCTTCAACGTCGGAGCCGACCATTCAGGCACCGTGATCAAGCAGGCTGTTGAGGCAGGTGACACGGTGACCAAAGGACAGTTGCTCTTTGAAGTGCAAAGCCTCCAGTTGAAGGAAGATCTCGCCAACGGCCTGGAAGTTCAAGACACCCCCGTCTACAAGGTGGACGCCAAGCGCGGCGTCATTGCCTACTTCGCCGTGGCGGACGGACGGGTGGAGGCGCTGAACGCCCAGAAGGGAAACTCGGTGCCAGGCGGCGGCTCACTAGCCACCATCTATGGCGGCGATCGTTTCATTCTCGCCGACTTCCATCTGACACCCCGGGACTACGCCAGGGTCGTGCCGGGAGCTCCGGCACGGGTCACCTTGGCCAATGACCAGGTGATTTCTGCCAATGTGGAGCACGTGGCCGTCGCCAGTAGCGCTGACGGCGCCGTGGCCACCCTGCGGCTGGATTCGAAGGAGTTGCTCTCCTTGGGGAAAAGCACCCTGGCTGAACCGGGAGCCCCCCTGATCGTGACCGTCGAGCTCGCCGACTCCGGGCCCTTGGCGCCGATCACTGATGCCGTCAATGACCTCCTCCAGCAGGTGGGGCTTCGATGAGGTTGGTCGCCGGGGCAATGGCCATGGTGCTGCTGAGTGGGTGCGCCGCCACGACTGGCAGTCCGGCAGCGGTCTCGAAGGCCGAGGTGCTGCCCGACGCTGACGTATCCGCCTTGGTGGCTGCTGTCGAGCATCGCACTCCCAAACCACTGGCCGCGCCACGACTCGCGTCCGGCCTCGTGCCGCCGACCAACCGGTGGTATTCGGGACTGGTCTTTGGGGACAAGCCGCAGCCGGTGTTCCCGCAGCCACTGAGCTTTGGCTTGACCTCCAGCGGCTTCGCCTTCGGGTTGCCGCAGGTGAAAGCCACCGAGAAGGCGGTCTTCGCTGGGTTCGATCCGGCGGTGACGGTGTCGGTGGGGGCGTCCACCGCGGTGGTTACCAGCAACGACCCGTCCGTAGTGGTGCTGGAAAACCGGGACTCAAAGGGCGCTTCAATTGGCCGCACGACAATCGCGCAGGGATGGCCGTTTGTTGCCTGGACGGCCGACCGCGCCACCGAAGTAACCCTTCCGGCTGGATTCCACGCCGCCGGGGACGGGCTGAATGTGGCCACTCTGGGCGGGACGCAGTATGCGTTCCAGGCCAAAGACGCCACCATTTCGGGTACTACGGCACGGGTCTCCTCTGGCGGCTCGCTGGTCTTCTGGGCGGTGCCAACAGGCCAGCAGCCAGGGGCTTTGGCGGCTCTGACCGGAGTGCCCAGTGGCTCAAACCTCAGCTATGAGGTTGCCAATGAGCAGGTGACCACCACACTTACCTACCGTGGGGCGGGCGTGATTGCGCGGCTGCCACAACAGGCCGGGTCGACGTCCTGCGATCTGGGTGGCTATCCGTCGCTGTATGGGCAGCTGTCACTGTGTGCTGGCGAATCGCTCCGTTGGCAGACCAAGCGCACCAAGGCCGTGGCGGGTCTGGACCTGGCCGCGGTGAGCCAGCCAGATCGCGAGACGCTAATCGCCCAATTGAGGCTGGATGCGGCTGCTGTTCCCGCCCTGCCCGCCGACACCTACTACGGCGGGAAAGCCCTGCAGCGCCTGGCGATGCTCTTGATGGTGGCCGATCAGCTGAATCAGCCTGAGTTGGCGGCCAAACTGGCCGCGACCCTCGATGCGCAATTGACCCTGTGGACCCAGCCGCGCGGGTGCGCCGAGCGGGCCGACAAGTGCTTCGTCTATGACCCGGCCGGAAAAGGCCTGGTTGGCCTGACCCCGTCTTTTGGCAGCGATGAATACAACGATCACCACTTCCACTACGGCTACTTCCTCTATGCGGCTGCGGTGCTGGCCGAACATGATCCGGCTGTGGTGGGCAAGTACGCGCCCGTGATGAACCTGCTCGCGGCCGACATCGCCAGTGATGGCGGTAGTCATTTCCCAGTTCGGCGGAATTTTGATCCGTACGCCGGGCACTCGTGGGCCTCAGGCACCGCTCCCTTCGCTGACGGCAACAATCAGGAGTCAGTGTCTGAAGCGGTGAATGCCTACGCTGGATTGAGTCTGTGGGCCCAAGCAATCAACAACACTGCCTTGAGGACTGAGGCGGACTGGATGCTGTCTTTGGAGGCCGCATCCAGCTCAACCGACTGGCTCGCCCCAGAGCTCAGTAGTGCCGGGCTTGAGGGCTATGGCCACAAGATCGTGGCGCTGAACTGGGGGGGGAAGCGCGAATATGGCACCTGGTTCTCTGCTGAGCCTGCCGCCATCTTGGGTATCCTGCTGCTGCCGATGAGCCCGACTTCGACCTACCTTGGCGGCGATCCAGCGCGGATCAAGGCCAATGTGGCCGAGGCTATTCCGGGTGAATACGGCAAGCCCCTGTCTGACTATGTGCTGGCCTATTCGGCATTGGCGGGAGCAGCGGATCGGGATAAGGCGGTGGCTCAGGCCAAAGCCCTACCCAACGATGGGGTCGATGGTGGACTCAGTCGCACCTACCTACTGGCTTGGCTGTACGCGTTGAAGTTCTGAGCCGCAAGGCCAAGCCCTACGCTGGGCCTCATGTTGCTCAGCGATCGTGACATCCGCACCGCAATTGCCGATGGCCGCATTGGTCTTGAGCCCTGGGAGCCGGGCATGGTGCAGCCGTCCAGCGTGGACGTGCGCCTAGATAGCTCCTTCCGGCTGTTCGACAACCACCGCTACGCGTTCATTGATCCGGCCATCGATCAGCCCGAGCTGACCCGCCTGGTTGAGGTGGGTGCCGATGAGCCGTTCATCCTGCATCCGGGTGAGTTCGTGCTGGCCTCCACCTACGAGGTGATCACCCTGGGTGACGACATTGCCGCCCGGCTGGAGGGCAAGTCGTCGTTGGGACGCCTCGGCCTGGTCACCCATGCCACTGCCGGCTTCATTGATCCCGGCTTCTCTGGGCACGTCACGTTGGAGTTGTCGAATGTGGCCACCCTGCCGATCAAGCTTTGGCCCGGCATGAAAATCGGCCAGTTCTGCTTCTTCCAGCTCACGTCCCCGGCCGAGCATCCCTATGGTTCCGGCCCCTACGCCAATCGCTATCAGGGTCAGCGGGGCCCGACGGCGTCCCGCTCCTTTGAGGGCTTCCATCGCACGCCGCTGAGCTGAGCTGAGCCTCCCCCTAGCGCCGATAGGATCTGCTGCGTGACGCAGACGGTGTTGGTCCTCGGTTCAGGTGGACGCGAGCATGCCCTGGCTTGGGCGCTCAGTAAGGACGTCGAAGTGGGCGCGGTACACATCGCTCCCGGCAATCCGGGCACGGCCCTGGTCGGGGTGAACCACCGTGTTGACATCATGGACGGCCGCGCGGTCGCGGCGCTGGCCACCGAGCTGGGCGCGGACCTGGTGGTGGTCGGACCCGAGGCCCCCCTGGTGGCTGGAGTCGCCGATGCCGTCCGGGCGGCCGGAATCCCTGTGTTCGGGCCGAGCGCCGAAGCTGCCCAACTGGAGGGCAGCAAGGCCTTCGCCAAGATGATCATGGAAGCTGCCGGTGTGCCGACCGCTGCTGCGCGGCTGTGCCTCTCAATGGACGAAGTGGTGGCCGCCCTCGACGAGTATGGCGCCCCCTATGTGGTCAAAGACGACGGTCTGGCAGCTGGCAAAGGGGTGATCGTCACCGATGACCGCGACGCCGCCATTCGCCATGCCGCCAGTTGCGGCCGGGTGATCATTGAGGAGTTCCTGGACGGCCCAGAGGTGAGCCTTTTTGCCCTCAGCGACGGGGTGAACGTGTTGGCCTTCGAACCAGCCCAGGATTTCAAGCGGGTTGGAGACGGCGACGCTGGCCCCAACACCGGCGGCATGGGCGCCTACACTCCGCTGCCTTGGGCACCGAGCGGGCTGACTGATGAGGTGGTGGCCACCGTGATTCAGCCCACCATTGATGAGATGCGCCGCCGGGGCACCCCCTTCGTCGGACTGCTGTACGCCGGGCTGGCGCTGACCAAGCGCGGACTGCGGGTGGTGGAGTTCAACGCCCGCTTCGGCGACCCGGAAACCCAGCCCCTGCTGACCCGCCTCAAGACGCCGCTGGGTGGGGCGCTGTACGCCGCAGCCACTGGCAACCTGGCGGCACACCCGCCGCTGGTTTGGGGCAGTGGGGCGGCCGTTGGTGTGGTGATCGCGGCAGCTGGCTATCCGGACGCGCCCCGCAAGGGTGATCCGATCACTGGAGCTGAGGCCGAAGGCGTCTTCCACGCTGGCACCGCGCTGGATTCCGATGGCCAGCTGGTCAGCGCCGGTGGCCGGGTGCTTACCGTCGTGGGCACCGGAGACAGCCTGGCCGAGGCCCGCGCGGCCGCCTACGCCAAGGTGGCCCAGATTGACCTGCCCGGTGGTTTCCACCGCAATGACATCGCCCAATGGGCTGCTGAAACCGAACTTCGTCAAGCTCAGGAATCGGAGAACGAATGATCCCCAATGTGTTGGCCACCCGGTACGCGTCCGCGGCGATGCGCCAGATTTGGTCGCCGGAGGCGAAGATCATCGCCGAGCGTCGGCTCTGGCTGGCGGTGCTGAGCGCCCAGGCCGAACTCGGCGTCGATTTCGGTGGTGATGACCCGGGGACGGTGATTGCTGACTACACCCGGGTTCTCGACCAGGTTGACTTGGCCAGCATCGACGCTCGTGAGCGCATTACTCGGCATGACGTGAAGGCCCGCATCGAGGAGTTCAACGCCCTGGCCGGCCACGAGCACGTCCATAAGGGCATGACCAGCCGCGACCTGACCGAAAACATCGAGCAGCGCCAGCTGTTGTCGTCGCTGGAGTTGGTGCGCGAGCGCATCGTCACCGTGCTGGTGAGCCTCACCAGTCTGGCGGTGCAGTACCGCGACGTGGCCATGGCCGGACGCTCGCATAACGTGGCCGCCCAAACCACCACCCTTGGCAAGCGGTTTGCCACTGCTGCTGATGAGTTGCTGGTGGCCTTTGATCGGGTGGACGAACTGATCAGGCGCTACCCGGCCCGCGGCATCAAGGGCCCAATGGGCACCGCCCAGGACATGCTCGATCTGCTCGGGGGCGATACCGCCAAGTTGGCTGAACTGGAAGCCAAAGTGGCCCAGCACCTCGGCTTTGCCCGAGTCTTCACCGCCACTGGCCAGGTCTATCCGCGCTCGCTCGACTATGACGTGTTGGCCGCCCTGGTGCAGACTGCCGCGGCGCCGTCCAGCCTGGCCACCACGATCCGACTGATGGCCGGTCAGGAGCTGGTCACTGAAGGTTTCAAAGAGGGCCAGGTCGGCTCCTCGGCGATGCCGCACAAGATGAACACCCGCTCGTGTGAGCGCGTCAACGGTTTGATGGTGATCCTGCGCGGGTACGCGTCCATGACGGCCGAGTTGGCCGGCGCGCAGTGGAATGAAGGCGACGTGTTCTGTTCGGTGGTACGCCGGGTGGCGCTGCCCGATGCCGCCTACGCCCTCGATGGCCTGTTCGAGACCTTCCTGACCGTGCTGGACGAGTTCGGCGCCTTCCCGGCGGTGATCGAGGCCGAGCTGCAGCGTTTCCTGCCGTTCCTGACCACCACCAAGGTGCTGATGGCTGCGGTACGCAACGGCGTCGGCCGCGAGACTGCGCACGAGGTGATCAAGGAACACGCCGTCGCCGTGGCGCTCGGCATGCGCGCCGGTAGCGACAACGACCTACTCAACCGGTTGGCCGCCGATGGCCGCCTGGGGCTTAGCCGTGAGCAGCTGGACGCCGCACTGACCGACCCAATCGAACTGACCGGCTCAGCCCGACACCAGGTGGACGTGATCGCTGCCCGGGTGAATGAGCTCGCTGCTCAGTATCCGCAAGGGGCGGCCTACCGTCCCGGTTCGGTGTTGTAGGACCAACCATGGAGACGGGCAAGCCAACCGGTGACTTCACTGCGGTCCGGGTGGCCGCCCTGATCGGCATCGGGCTGGCTTCGGGGTTCTTCGCTGGGCTGTTCGGCATTGGTGGTGGCATCTTGATCGTGCCGGCGTTGGTGGTGTTGCTGAAGCTTGATCATCGAAAGGCCGTCGGCACCTCGCTGTTGGCGATTCTGCCTGCGGCCACCATCTCGGCGGCCGCCTATTGGGTGTCCGGCAGCGTTGATCTGGTGCCCAGCGCGCTGCTTGCTGTGGGTGCGGTCGTCGGGGCCCAGTTCGGCGCCTGGCTGTTGACTCGGATCTCCCGCAAAGCGGCCCAGTGGGTGTTCGTGGTCTTCCTAGCGGTGATGGTCGTTCAGTTGCTCCTAGTGGTGCCCGACCGGGGCGCCCAGCTGCAACTCGACCCGCTTAAGGCTGCTGGCCTGCTCCTGCTCGGGCTGGTGGCGGGCACCCTTTCGGCCGTGTTGGGTATTGGCGGTGGCGGGGTGGTGGTGCCCATTTTGATGGTCTGGTTCGGTCTCGGTGATCTAGCGGCAAAGGGCGCCTCGCTGGTGATGATGCTGCCCGGGGTTATCTCGGGAATCGTGGCGAACGCCCGGCGGGGCAATCTGCAGGTGAAGGCTGGTCTGCTGGTCGGACTCGGCTCGCTGTTCACCGGCCCGCTAGGGGCCTGGGTGGCCCACCTGATCTCGGCGCAACTCGGCGCCTGGTTGTTTGCCGCCTTCCTGGTGTTCATCGGCGCCACCATGGTGCGCGAAGCGCTGCGTCCGGCCGTTTGAGCCAGGCGTGCCACGGGGGCTTGGGTGCGGGTTGTCACCCCCGTGACACGCTCGCGGCTCGGCTGAGAGCCGGAGTTACTGACGCGACATCAGTAACCCGTCAATGGTCACCAACTTGTTGGAGTTGGTGGTGATCACCACGTCGCCGGTAGTGCTCGTCGGCAGCGTCGGCAGATCTATCCGCACCTGCTTCTTGACCTTGGCCGAGGCCAAGCTGTAGGTGCCCAGCACCCTGGAGCCCACCCGCACCGTGACCGAGCCGTAGCCCGGGCCGGTGGTAACCAGCAGGGCGAGCCGGTGCACTCGTGCCTTCTTCGCGGTGAGCTTGATGCCAGCCTTCTTGGCGGTCAGCACGGTCTTGGCGAAGGATTTGGTCGACTTGACCTTCTTCCACGTGCCGGCGCGAGTGAGCTTGCGGTCATCGGTTGGGGTTGAGGTGCAGGTCTCCGCAGTCCAGGCAGACACCTGGCCTTTGGCGTCTCGGGAGCGGGAGGCGAAGCAGTACGAAGAGCCTGCCTTCGCGGTGAGTTTCGCCGTCCTCGCAGTGGTCTTGGACTTCCAGGTCTGCCAGGCTCCGTAGCTGCCGTTCCAGGCGGCGCGGCGGTAGCGGACGTCGTAGTTGGCGACCTTCGCCGAACCGGCCGTGCCACTCCAGGAGACCGGAACCGACAGGCCGGTGCGCAGTGCTGGCTGGCCAGCGATCTTCGCCGTGGGGGGCGTGGCCGGGGGTGTCGGGGTGCCAGGGTTGCCGCCGGATCCGCTGGACGCCGTGGTGAAGCTCTGGTCGGCTCCGGTGTAGGTGGCACCGCCGCTGGTGACGAACCGGAAGCGCCAGTGGTAGGTGGTGCCGGGCTTCAGGTTGGAGGTTCCGTTGGCGGACTTCCAGTCGGTGTAGGGCTGCCAGTTGGGGCCGCCTTCGGGAATCGCCACCGGGTCGGAGAACAGGCCGTAGCTGGTGTTCGTCCCGAGGTCGAAGTAGCCGGTGCCAGCCAGCCCGTCGGTGTAGATATTGGCCTTGGAGACGGCCGCGTTGCTGGTGATGCCGGTGGTGGACGGGTTCGGGTAGGTGGTCTTCAACGACTTGGAGAAGACGTAGACGTCCTGGCCCAGCGGCAGCGTCGGGTTGCCGAAGCCATCGGCCACGATCAGATAGGCGCCAAATAGCGACATCGTCAATGGACGGTCAGTGACCACCGGGATCTGCCATTCCCAGGTGCCACCCTGCGGTAGCGGCCACAGCCCGCCTCGCGCAGTGTCGGAGGACGGAATCCGCAGCGAGCCGGAGTTGATGCCCGGCGATAGGGTCTGCGGACAGCCGGAATCGGCGACGCCATTGCCAAAGCAGGTGATCTTGTGGGTGGAGTCGGTGGCAATCCGGGTGTGCGGAGGCAGCACCAGTTCTGGGAGCACTCGCTGGCCCGCGCAGGGGTTGCCAAGACCGGCGGCGTAGATATGAATCCAGTAGGTCTCACCCGGGCTGGGGCTGCCGTTGTCCGGATCGGCGAGGTAGCCAACATAGGCACCAACCCCGTTCTCTGCGTTGCCGTTGACGCAGTTGGCAATCCAGGTTTCCTGGATGCTTCCGTCGGCCCACACTGCGGCCGCCTGGGCGGGAGCGGCCGCCGAAATCGCCGCGGCCCCAGCCATAGCTGTGGCCACCAACAATGCAGCTAACTTGCGCATTAATCACCCTCCGAGTCTGGTTTCCAGGTAGGCGACTTCGCGTTTGGGACGCCCACGAGAATCGATCCTCAGTTGGCGGCGTTCGCCCCCGTCTGGTGATCAAAGGCTTTTTATTCGCCTGGCTCAGAATCAGCCCACGGGAGTAGGGAGAACGGTGTTCGCTACTACTCCAGTCAGAGGGTGCCGGGACCCGCAGGCGGGCGCGGCTTGCGTAGCGTGGTCCAACGGATGGCGGGCACGGCGGCTAGCAGGCCGATCGTCAGCAAGGTCGCCACCAACAGTGCAGTCATGCCGCCCATGGACTTACCCTTTCTGTGGTCGCGCGGGCACGCCCAATTGGCGCCGCCCCCGGCCGAAATGCTCGCGGTAGTTCGCCTCCCGTCCGGTGTGGATAAAGGAGTTTTTATCGTCGTTCGAGCTGATTCGGGCCGCCCGACCGGCGCCCGCGCCAGTAGGGTCGGGAACATGTTCGAGTCGGTGGTGCGCCGGTTGCGCGGGTCGGTGGCGGCCTCGGGTTCGGAGTTCCGTGACCAACTGATCACCGCCGCCGCCATGGTGACTGCGCCCGTCGGCTGGGCTTCGGCGGTAATCAATGCGGTGCTGGGGAGTCCGGCCTGGACGGTGGTGCTCAACGCGGTGGCCGGGTTCGCGGTCCTGGGTTTTTGGCTCTATGCCCGCGCCACCGGCCGCTACCGCTTCGCCTATCTGCTGGCCATCACTTCGTTGTTCGGGGTGCTGTTTCCGGCGATGTTCTTTGCTAGCGGCGGTTTCGCCAGTGGTGTCCCGGTATTTTTCATGTTCGCCATCGCCTTCTCGGCGATCATTTTGGACGGAGTCGCGCTGCGGGTCCTGGTGCCACTGGAGGCGCTGGTCTTCACCGCCACGATGTTGGTGGCGTACTACTTTCCGCAACTCGTGACGCCGCCAGCATCGGTGTTCAGTGGCGTGATGGATATCGTTTACTCAGTGCTGGCGACTGGGCTGGCGATGGTGGTGGCCCTGCGGTTGTTCATCGGCATCTATGAGCGCAACAAGACCCAGTTGACTGAGCGCAACGATGAGTTGGCCAGAGTCGATAGCGTCAAGACTGACTTCTTGGCGATGGTGGCCCACGAACTCAAGAACCCGCTCACTGTCATCGGTGCCCATGCTGCCGAATCGGCTCGCAGATTGGCCGCAACGCCGGACGCGGACCAAAGTGAGGCGAGCAATCTGGCGGTGATTGAGGCCGAGACTGACCGACTGGGCCGACTGGTGTCGCAACTACTGGATCTGGGCCGCATCAAAGACGGCAAGCTCGAACTCAGCCTGGCCGAGCACAATCTCGACACGATCATTCAGCAGTCGTTGCAGGTCTACCGTCCGTTGTGGAGCCAGTACGGCAACACCATTCGAGTGCCGAGGGGCAGCGCGGCTCCGTTGGTCATGGTTGACCGCGAGCGAGTGGTGCAGGTGCTGATCAATCTGCTTTCAAATGCCGCCCGCTACACCAGGGACGGGCTGATCACGGTGGGGGTGACGGTGGTGGGCGACTTCGCCGAGCTTCAGGTCAGCGACACCGGGGCCGGGATTGAGCCGGGGCTGTTGGAGCATCTTGGCGAGCGTCCAGTACGCGGGCTAGGTGAGGGGGTGCACTCGGCGCGGGACGCCGGACTGGGCGTCGGGCTGATGATCACCAAGCACATCGTCACCTCCCATGGTGGTGAACTCCACCTGCAATCCCAGGTGGGCGTCGGTACCACCGTGCGCTGCACCTTCCCGCTGGCCGGGCCGGCGCCGACGGATTAGTCGATCAGGTTGGCCGGCGGGTCGAACCGCACCTGGCGGAACACGTAGCGCTTGCCGGAGGTGAACTCCAGCTCGAAGGGACTCGCCTCGTCCAGGCAGAGTTTGCGCCGCAGTGACGAGACGGTCTGACGCACGGTGTTGGTTGCAGTGATCGATTTCGCCCGCCATACCGAGGTCAGCAGCTCCTCTTGGGTGGCGCCGACGCCAATGTTGGTGGCGAAGAACCCGAGCAGCTGGAGTTCCATCTTGGTGAGGTCGATCTCCCGACCCTCCAGCAGTACCTGACCGGTGAGGAAGTCCAGGTGCAGCGGGGGTACATCGATTCGGGCCGCGCGTGGTGAAGCTGTGCGGCGCAGCTGGGAGTTGATTCGGGCGGTGAGGACGTCGAGGTTGAACGGCTTGGCCATGTAGTCGTCGCCGCCAGCGTCCAGGCCCCGCACCACCGCACCGTCCTGGCCGAGTGCGGTGAGGTAAATGATCGCCGCGGACGTGATCGGCCGCAGCTTGGCGCAAAGCTCGTAGCCCGAGCCGTCGGGGAGTAGCACATCGAGGAGCACCACATCGGGCTGGTGCTCCCAGACCGCGGCCAACCCACCGGAAACCGTCGCCGCCTGAATCACTTCGAAGCCTTGCTCGCCGAGATGACGGGCCACCGCCTGACGCAGCGGAGCTTCGTCCTCGACGATCAGGACGATCGGGGCTCTGGCGCTGTCCGGCTTCACCTGCGCTACCTCTCGTGACGGGTGGGGTCACCAGAGTAGTGGGGGTAAGAAGTGCGCACCGCCGTCCGTCCGGGCCGGTGGGTGCACCGGCCCGGACGGGGGGAGGCTCACCCCAGGCTGTTCACCTCAACTGCGGTGGGGCTGTCCAGGTTGGCGCCGTTGCCCAGCTGGCCGTTGGCCCCGGTTCCCCAGCACTTGACCACATTGCCGGCAGTGCGAGCGCAGCTGTGGCCAGCGCCAGTGGTGATGGCGGTGACCCCACTGGTCAGGCCGGACACCTGCGCCGGTGTCAGGCGGTCGGTGTAGTAGCCGGTGCCGAGTTGACCGCTGGAGTTGTCGCCCCAGCACTTGGCCGAACCGACGGTGGTTACCGCACAGGTGTGCGCATGGGCGCTGCTGACTGCCAGGCCGCTGATGGAGAGCCCGGCCGCTGTGACCAGCGTTGGCCGGTCGGTGGTGGAATTGTCGCCAAGTTGGCCCGATGAGTTGCTGCCCCAGCAATTCACGGCGTTACCTGTGGTAACCACGCAGGTGTGACTGGTACCCGAAGAAACCGTCGCTCCTCCTGTGGAAAGCCCTTGCACCTCGACCGGCAGGGCCTGGTCGTCGAGGTTGGCGTTGCCGAGTTCACCTTTGCTGTTGTTGCCCCAACACTTGACCGAGCCGGAGTTTTGGACGACGCAGACATGGTTGCCGCCAGCCGAGAGCGACTTCACACCGCTCAGGTAGTGCACCCAAGTGGCGGTGCGGCGATCTTCGGTCGTGCCGTCGCCGATCTGGCCTTGGGAGTTGTCACCCCAGCAGAACGGAGTGTCGAGGGTGCTCAGGGCGCAGGTGTTCTGTGCGCCAGCGTCGATTGCGGTCACGTAGATGAGACCGCTCACCCGCGTCGGGTAGAGCCGGTAGTCGAGCGTGCCGTCGCCGAGCTGGCCCTGAGTGTTGGCGCCCCAGCAGTAGACCAAGCCGTCGCTGGTGAGCGCGCAGGTGTGCGCGTTGCCGGCCGTGACTGCGACCACCTGGCTGGTCAGGCCGTACACCTGCGTGGGGGTGTTGCGCTGGATATCGGTGCCATCCCCCAACTGCGCGGAGCTGTTGGCCCCCCAGCACTTCAGCGCGCCGGAACTGTTGATCGCGCAGGTGTGCGCCCAGCCGGCCGCGATCAGGCGGTCGCGGCTGCCCACCCTGAGGTCGAGGGACTTGCTGGCGGTTCGTCCCAGCTTGTCGGTCACCTTGACGATCACCTGGTATTTGCCCGGGCTATCGGCGGCACCGGTGATCTTGCCCGTGGTGGCTCCGATGCTCAGCCCGGCTGGCAGCCCGGTGGCCGACCAAGTCAGGGGAGCTGCCCCATTCGAGGCGGTCATTTGAACCGCATACTGAAGTGTGACTGTGGTCAGCGGCAATGCTTTCGAGGTAATCGCCGGGGCTGGTGGCGGGGTCGGCGGAGCGACGGTATTGAAGGTCTTGGTCTTGGTGGTCACCTTGGCGTATTTCTTCTTCTTGATCTTCACCTTCTTGGCGACCACCCGCACCGAGAGCTTGCTGGCTGAAGTCTTGACGGTGAAGCTGTAGGCGCCCGTCTTGTTGGTTTTGCCTGAGGCGAGCGTCTTCCACTTTGACCCCGACTTGTATTGGGCCACGACCGGCCGCACCACCTTGGTGGGCATCTTTCCGGTCAGTTTGAAGGCGACGCCCCGGGTGGGCACCGCTGGTGCCACCTTGATCAGCGACGGCTTCTTAGTTTTGGCCTCAGCCAACGCTGGCGCACCGGCAAACAAGCCGATCGCTAATAGTCCCGCAGTTACCAGTGCAGCCAACCTGCGCATGGTCATCCCCCTCTGTGATCCCCGTGGGCGATCAGCCGATGCGCCCCCCGAGGACAGATACTCAACCTTTTTGGGGTATCGCGGGCCTTCGATAATGAATCCATTAACAACACCGGCGGTAACAAATCTCTTATCGAGGTCGGCGGAGGCCTCGCAGAAGTAGGGTCTGGCCATGGTCGATTCCGAGGGCGTTCTCAGCCTGCCGAGACTGCGTGGCGTGCTGTGGCCGCCAAATCTGGACTTCCGTCAGCAGTTGGTTACCGCTGCGGGCATCGTCGGGGTGGCGATTTGCTGGATCTCGGCCGCCGCCAATGCCGCGCAAGGCAGCAACCTGGCGACGGTGCTGCTCAATGTGGCCTCTGGGTTCGCCACCATCGGTCTGCTTTGGTTCGCCCGCACCACCGGGCGCTACCAACTCACCTACGTGATCACCGTGGTCGGGCTGTTCATGGTGGTGTTTCCCTGGTTCTTCTTCGCTGGCGGCGGCTACTACAGCGGGATGCCGGCCTTCTTCGTATTTGCGATCGTGTTCTCGGCGTTCATCCTCGATCGCGTGGCCCTGTGGGTGCTGTTGCCACTGGAGATTGGCATCTTCGTTGGCTGCATTGCGGTGGCCTATTACCGTCCCGAGCTGGTGTCGGCATTGCCGTCCCCAATGATGGTGATGACCGATGTCATCTACTGCGTGGTGGCTAGCGGCTTGGCGCTGACCGCGGCACTGCGACTGCTGATTCGCATTTATGAGTCGATCAAGGCGCAACTGATCGCTCAAAACGCGGAGCTAGCTCAGGTGGATCAGGCGAAGTCGGAGTTGCTGGCGATGGTTGCCCACGAACTCAACACCCCACTCACGGTGATCCGCACCCACGCCGAAGAGGCGACTCGACGACTGGGTGGGGCGACCAGCGGGCTCGACCAGGTGACCCACGATCTGGGGGTGATCGAATCTGAGACCGACCGGTTGGCTCGGATCGTTGCCCAACTGCTGGATCTGGCCCGGATCAGGGACGGACGGCTACAGCTGAGCACCCGGCCGGAGAACCTGGGTGCACTGGTTCAGGAGACGCTGCGGGTCTATGGACCGTTGTGGAGCCAAGGGGGCAACGTTTTGGCCCTGGAGCGGGGGAGTGCGGCCCCGGTTGCGCTGATCGATCGGGAGCGGATTGTGCAGGTGTTGGTGAACCTGCTCACTAACGCAGCTCGACACACCTGCCACGGTGAGATCACGGTGGCGGTGCGCGAAATGGACGGCTTCGCCGAAGTGCAGGTGAGTGACACCGGCGAGGGGATTGAACCGGAGCTGTTGGCGCAGTTGGGCGAGCGCCCGGTGCAGGGCCGCCGCGAAGGCGTCCGCTCAGCTCGGGACGCTGGACTGGGCTTGGGGCTGATGATCTCCACTCACATCGTCGCCGCCCATGGCGGTGAGCTGCAGGTGGGCTCCCGTCCCGGCGCTGGGGTGACCGTGCAGTTTACGGTTCCGCTCGCTGCCCGGTAGTGGGAAAGCGCACCTGCTGGAACACGTAGCGTTTGTCGGGGGTGTGCACCAGTTCGAAGGGGCTGGCCGCGTCGAGGCCCAGTTTGCGCCGAAGTGAGGAGACGTGTTGACGGACGGTGTTGGTGGGGACGCCGGAGTTGTCTCCCCAAACTGAGGAGAGCAACTCTTCCTGGGTGGCCCCGATTCCGGCGTGAGCGGCGAAGTAGCCCAGCAGTTGCAGTTCGATTTTGGACAGCTTGATCTGGCGACCTTCCAAACTCACCCGACCAGACACGAAATCCAGGTGGAGTGGCGGCAGGTCGATCCGGGCGGCCCGCGGTGCGCCGATTCGGCGCAGCTGGGCATTGATTCGGGCGGTGAGCACCTCAAGACTGAACGGCTTTGAGATGTAGTCATCACCCCCGGCCTCCAGCCCTCGAACCACCGACCGGTCCTGCCCCAGTGCGGTCAGGTAGATGATCGGTGCGGTGGTGGCGGCGCGCAGTTCAGCACACAGCTCGTAGCCGGAGCCGTCGGGCAGTAGGACGTCCAGCAGCATCAGGTCGGGCTGGTGTTCCCACGTTGCGGCGCGGGCTTGGCTGATGGTGGCGGCCGTGACCACGGTGAAGCCCTGGCCGACCAAGTGGCGCTCAACTGCCTCGCGCAGCGCGGCCTCGTCCTCGACCAGCAGGATGATCGGGGTTCGACCCGAGCCAATTGTCACGTAGCGAAGATAGCCGACCGCGGCGGTATCGATAGGCTTTGCGGCATGCCTGAACTCCCCCTTCTGCACGCCGGCAAGGTGCGCCGACTCTACGCCTGGCCCGATGACCGCATTCTGATGGTGGCCTCCGATGCGATCTCGGCATTCGACTTCGTTCTCGACACCCCGATTCCGGAGAAGGGGGTGGTGCTGACGCAGTTGTCGCAGTGGTGGTTCTCGCAGATCGACTTCCCCAACCATGTGGTCTCCGCCGAGGTTCCAGCTGAGTTCGCTGGTCGCGGGGTGATCGTGGAGAGCCTGGCGATGGTGCCGGTGGAGTGCGTGGCCCGTGGCTACCTGACCGGCTCGGGCTGGGTTGAATACCAGGCCTCGCGAACCGTGTGCGGCATCGAGTTGCCTGAAGGTTTGGTGGACGGCAGCAAGTTGCCCGAGCCGATCTTCACCCCGGCGATCAAGGCTCCGATGGGTGAGCATGACGAGAACGTCGACTACGCCACCATCGTCGAACTGCACGGTGTCGACTTGGCTTCTCGGCTACGCGAAGCCACTTTGAAGATTTATGCCCAGGCCGCCGAGATGGCTGCCGAGCGTGGCATCATTTTGGCCGACACCAAGTTCGAATTCGGCCTGCGGGCCGATGGCACCCTGGTGCTGGCTGATGAGGTGCTGACCCCAGATTCGTCCCGCTTCTGGGACGCCGAGACCTGGCAGCCGGGCAAGAGCTTGCCCAGCTTCGACAAGCAGTACGTGCGTGACTGGTTGGCCAAGGAATCCGGCTGGGACAAGGGTGCTGACACGCCGCCGCCAGCATTGCCGGAGGCGGTCGTCCAGGCGACCCGCGAGCGCTACTTTGAGGCCTATCGTCGCCTCGTGGGCACCGAACTCGTGATCGGTTGAGCTAGCTTCAGAGTTTGCGCTGGCTCCAGGCGAACGCCAGGTTGACCCCGACGATGCCGATCCAGGCCACGACCAAGCCGGCCAGTCCAGCGGTGCCGCCAGCAATGGCGCTAAGCGGAATGCCGATGCCGAGTGAGGTAATCGCCAGCGCCAATCCGCCCCTGCTCAGCGGTGAAGTCGCCACCGGCTGCGGAAGTGCGGGGGGCGGCGTCGGGACTGGCAGGTTGGCGGGGGCTGAAGCCGCTGGCGATGTTGGCGGTTGAGCCCACAGTTCGTCGTTAGTCGGCTCTTTGAAACTGCTCATGGGGCCAGGCTACTAGCCCTCAGTTCGGCCTGAATGCTGCGATCGCATCCTTGATAAGGACCATCAGGTGCAATGAGTCGGTGGGGGAATCTCGGAATCCGTTGGCCAGATAGAAGGCGCGGGCCTCTTCGTGGAGGGCGTGGACCACCATGGCGCGCACGCCGATCTGGTCCGCTGCCGCGATGGTTCGCAGCAGCGCATCCTGCAACAGGCTGGTGCCAACTCCACGTCCTTGATGGCTGCGATCAACGGCGAGGCGACCAAGCAGCACTACGGGCACGGGTGAGGGCATGTTTCGCCGGACCCTGCCGGTAGCAGCCGCAGGCTGAATGCTGGCAGTGCTGAGGGTGTAGTACCCGGCTATCGAGCCAGTGAACATGGTCACGAAACAGCGGGCACCGCCACCGAAGTGGTTGTTCAGTGCGTGGCGGCGAAGGTACTCGTCCAGCGATGGCTCGCCGCATTGGAAGGCGCCAACCTGATCGGATTCGGTCAAGGGGCGCGGAGCTCGGTAGCCAGCCTCAGGCATCGAAGACCGAGGGGCGGTTCAACAGGCGTGACAGCGCAGGGTTCGACCGCACCGGCTCGTCGAGCATCACCGTGAAGGACGCCCATGCCCGGTCGCTCAGGATGAATACGCGCCGATCAGCGAGCACCTGCTTGGCCTGGTGCACGGCGGCTTGCACCGTGAACTCGGTGAGCGTCTGACCCTGCTCATCGGCAGCTTGTCGGATGAGCGCTTCGTCGGCTGGGGTCACTCGGACGGCCAGTCGCGCGGACTTCAAATCGGACATGAAGCGAGTGTACGCCTATTGGGCACACAAGCGGAGGCCCGGCTGGCGCTTTCTGGTCCAAGGTGCCCGGCCGGGGTAGCGTGGGCTGCTACTGCTTTGGAGGAACATGATCACGAAACTGCCAAAGGCAATGGTGGTGTTGGTGGCGGTGGCCGCCTTGGGGCTGACGGCCTGCGCCCCGGCGGTGCCGGTCGTGACACCGACTGCGCCTGCCACTCCGACCGCCACCGGCAAAGCTAGCGCCGACGCTACGGGGGCGGTCAGCCAGGAGACCACCTTCGCGGTGATTGGTGACTACGGCATGAAAAACAGCCATGAAGCAGCGGTTGCCCGCTTGGTCGCGAAGTGGAAGCCTGCCTACATCATCGCCACCGGTGATGACTACTACCGCCCGGCCGGCGGCACCGGGAGCAAGCGATACGACCGATCGACCGGCGCCTACTACTGCAAGTGGTTGGCCGATGTGACCACTACCGGCACCAAATGCCCAACGGGGAAAGCTGAGGTCAACGCCTTCTTCCCTGCGTTAGGCAACCACGACTACAGCGATGCCAAGCCGGGGCCATCGACCTATCTGCGCTACTTCCGGCTACCTGGTGCCGGGTTAGTCAACAGTTCCGGAAATGAGCGGTACTACGACTACGTCCAAGGGCCGGTGCACTTCTTCGTCCTCAACTCCAACTCCCAGGAACCAGACGGCACCAGCAGCACTTCGCGGCAGGCGGCGTGGCTGAAAGCCCAGCTCGCCAAATCAACGTCGGCGTGGAATGTCGTCTACGACCACCATCCGCCCTATTCCTCCGACCGCGATCACGGCTCGACCAAGAAGATGCGCTGGCCGTTTGCGAAGTGGGGCGCCGACGTGGTCCTCTCGGGGCACTCCCACACCTACGAGCGGGTGCTACGCGGTGGCGTGGTCTACTTCGTCAACGGGCTCGGCGGTGCGGCGCGCTACTCGTTTGGCAAGAAACTGCGCGGCAGCGCCGTCCGGTATGCGGCCAACTGGGGCGCGCAGAAGGTCACGGTAACGGAGACGAAGCTGCGCTTCGACTTCTACTCCGTCTCGGGCAAGCGAATCGACAGCTACACCTTGAAGCGCTGACTCCGCAGCGCTCAGCCCACCCAGACTCTGGCATTACGGAACATCCGCAGCCACGGGCTCGGCTCGCCCACCGGCGCTGAGGTCCAGGAAAGCTGCGCATTTCGATGGACGCGCTCGGGGTGCGGCATCATCGCGGTGAAGCGGCCGTCGCCGGTGGTGACGGCGGTGAGGCCGTCCGGGGAACCGTTCGGGTTGGCCGGGTAGGTGGTTGCCGGGTTGCCAGCGGCGTCAATGAAGCGCACTGAGCGCACCACGGCGGACTGATCGCCGCGGACGGAGAAGTCGGCGAAGCCCTCACCGTGAGCGACCGCCACCGGGAGCCGACTGCCAGCCATGCCGGCGAAGAAGATCGACGGTGACTCCAGCACCTCCACCTGGGAAAGCCGGCCCTCGAACTGCTCAGACCGGTTGCGGGTGAATCGTGGCCAGGATTCGGCGCCGGGAATGATGTCGGCCAGCGCAGCGAACATCTGGCAGCCGTTGCAGATGCCCAAGCCGAAAGTGTCTTCGCGGGCGAAGAACGCCGAGAAGGATTCGGTCAGTGCTGGGTTGAAAAGGATCGAGCGCGCCCAACCTTCACCGGCGCCGAGGGTGTCGCCGTAGGAGAAGCCGCCGCCAGCCACCAAGCCGACCGCGTCGCCCAGTTCGAAGCGGCCCGATTGCAGGTCGGTCATGTGCACGTCGTAGGCCTCAAAGCCAGCCTGGGCGAAGGCGTAGGCCGTCTCGACGTGGCTGTTGACGCCCTGCTCGCGCAGGATCGCGACCTTCGGTCGAGCCCCGCTGGAAAGGTAGGGCGCGGCAATGTCATGGGTCGGTTCGAAAGTGGGGGCGACCACCAAGCCGGGGGTGTCCGCACCGAAGGCGGCATGTTCTTCGTCGGCGCATTCTGGGTTGTCGCGCAGGGCGGCGATTCGCCAGGAGACCTCATCCCAGGCCTGGGCCAGGTCACGCAGGTCTTCGTCCAGCAGCCCGGCAATCCGAACCCGGCGGCCTTCAATCGTCCGCCCGACCACTGAGCTGAGCTCGCCCAAACCGTGGGCGGCCAGCACCGCCAGGACGCGCTCGGCGTCGGCGTCAGCCACCCCGAGGACGACGCCAAGCTCCTCAGCGAACAACGCCTGGATGCTCGCCGCGTCCAGCTCTATTCCGGTGGCCCCAGCGAAAGCCATCTCGGTTGCTGCGGCCCAAAGACCGCCGTCGGAGCGGTCGTGGTAGGCGGTGACCAGGTGTTCGGCGCGCAGTTGGCTGAGCGCTCCAGCTAGGGCCACCAGCCTGCTCGGGTCGTCCAGGTCGGGCACCACATCACCGAACTGGTTGGTCACCTGGGCCAACATCGAGCCGCCGAGCCGGTTCAGCCCAGCGCCCAAATCAACCAACACCAGCGTCGAACCGGTGGCCAGCTGGGGTGTCCAGGTGTCGGCCACGGAATCCAGGGACGCGAAAGCTGAGACCACCAGCGAAACCGGTGAAGTCACCTGCTTGGCGACGCCAGTCGCATCGGTCCAGCGGGTGCGCATCGAAAGGGAGTCTTTGCCCACCGGTACCGAGATGCCCAGCGCTGGACAAAGCTCCATCGCCACGGCAGCGACCGTGTCATAAAGGGCGGCATCTTCGCCGGGCTCGCCGCAGGCGGCCATCCAGTTGCACGACAGCTTCACCCCGTTCAGCGTGACCGGCGCGGCCAGCAGGTTCGTGATCGCTTCGCCAACCGCCATCCGTCCCGAGGCCGGTGCGTCCACGCTGGCCAGCGGCATCCGCTCGCCAGAGGCCATTGCCTGCCCGGCCAGTCCGGTGTAATCGCTCAGGGTCACCGCCACGTCGGCCACTGGCACCTGCCAGGGCCCGACCATTTGGTCGCGGTGATTCAGGCCGCCCACCGACCGATCACCGATGGTGATCAGGAACCGCTTGGACGCCACGCTCGGATGCCGCAGCACGGCGTAGGCGGCCTCGCGGACGTCCAGGTCGTCCAGGTTCAGCGGCGGCGCACTCCAAGTGACGTGGCTGACCTCACGGCACATTTTCGGCGGTTTGCCGAGCAGCACTTCCATTGGCATATCGATTGGCCGGTCATCGGTCATGCCGTCGACGCTGGTTGGTGCCAGCACCAACTGGCCATCGTCTTGGGCGACACCGACCACGGCGAAGGGGCAGCGCTCGCGCTCGCACAGGGCAGCGAAGCGGGGCAGCGATTCTGGGGCGATGGCCAGCACGTAGCGCTCCTGGCTCTCGTTGCACCAGATCTCCTTTGGGGCCAGGCCGGATTCCTCCACTGGCACCGCCGATAGGTCGAAGCGGGCGCCGAGGCCAGCACCGTCCACCAACTCGGGGAAGGCGTTGGAGAGCCCACCGGCACCCACATCATGGATGGACAGAATCGGGTTGTCTTCGCCGGAGTTGCAGCAGTGGTTGATGACCTCTTGGGCGCGGCGCTGGATCTCGGGGTTGCCGCGCTGGACCGAATCGAAGTCGAGTTCGGCCGCGTTCGCCCCCGATGCCATGGACGAGGCTGCGCCGCCGCCCATACCGATGCGCATGCCCGGGCCACCGAGCTGAATCAGCAGGGTGCCGGCCGGGTAGGCGATCTTGTGGGTTTGGCTAGCGCTGATGGCACCCAGGCCGCCAGCGCTCATGATCGGCTTGTGGTAGCCGCGGCGCACCCCGGCCACGGTCTGTTCGTAGACCCGGAAGAAGCCGCCCAGGCCCGGGCGGCCGAACTCGTTGTTGAAGGCGGCAGCGCCGAGCGGGCCGGTGGTCATGATTTCCAGCGGGGCAGCGATGTGGGCTGGGGCGCCGTAGGTCTCGCGTTCCCACGGCTCGTCGGTGCCGGGCAGGTGCAGATTGGAAACCGCGAAACCGGTCAGGCCAGCTTTAGGGGCCGAACCTCGCCCGGTGGCACCCTCGTCGCGGATCTCGCCGCCAGCTCCGGTGGCGGCGCCGGGGAAGGGGCTGATGGCGGTGGGGTGGTTGTGGGTTTCCACCTTCATCAGGACGTGGGCCACCTCAGGGCGGGCGGTGTAGCGACTGGGGCCGTCCGCGGATTCGGGGGCCCAGCGGGTGATTTCGCCGCCCTCCATGATTGAGGAGTTGTCGGAGTAGGCCACCACGGTGCCAGCTCCGGAGACGGCCTCGGTGTAGCGGATCATCGCGAACAATGAGGAGTCTTTGGCTTCGCCGTCGACGACGAACTCGGCGTTGAAGATCTTGTGCCGACAGTGTTCGGAGTTGGCTTGGGCGAACATCATCAGTTCGGTGTCGGTGGGGTTGCGGTCGAGCCCGGTGAAGGCGTCGACTAGGTAGTCGATTTCGTCGTCCGATAGCGCTAGGCCGAAGCTGATGTTGGCCTCAGTAATCGCCTCCCGGCCGCGACCGAGGACGTCGACGTGGGCCATCGGTTCGGCGACGCGCTCGTTGAACAGTGCCGCTGAGGCCGGGACTGTGGCGAAGACCGACTCGGTCATCCGGTCGTGCAGCGCGGTGGCGCAGGCGTCCCACTCTGCTTCGGTCAGCGGTGCGGCGCTGGCCAGGGTGTATTCGGTGACCCGCTCGACTCGCCGAATCGGCACCCCGCAGCTGTGGGCGATGTCAGTGGCCTTGGACGCCCACGGCGACAGAGTGCCCAAGCGGGGGGCGACGATGATGGTGGCGGTGGTTGCCCCAGTGGCTGCCGCGCCGGCCGCTGGGCCGTAGGTGAGTAGGCGGTCGACGGTTTCGGTGGTGGCCGCGTCGAGCTGATCGGAGCTGGCCACCCAATGCCAATACCGGGCCGAGACGGCGCTGACGCCGGGCACTGCGGCGCTGAGTCGTTTTGTCAGCGCGGTGGTGCGGAACGGCGATAGGGCATTGCCGCCCCCAAAACTGGTCAGTACGAACGCGTGCGACGCAGGCAAGGGGAGCCTTTCGAATCAGCTGGGATGGGCAGCGCCACAAGGTTATCGCGGTGCGGCTTGCCCTTCGGCCCGTAGCCCAGGGTTGGGCTAGGCGTGGACGGCGACTGCGTGCTCTCGGATTTCGTCGAGAATCACCACGATTCCGTCGACCTCGGGGTCGCTGAAGAGGTATTCCGGTCCGGTCGGTGCCTGGTCGGTGAAAGGAGACTCGTAGAGCCGCGCGGGAGCCATCGTGCCGGTGGCCGTCAGGTGCGCGATGATCAAATTCAGGAAGTCGAGTTGTCGGGCGGTGTAGTTCGCGTTGTGGAGGTAGCCCGCAAACGCTTCGGCGGCAGCGGCTCTATCCAGCCCCACCAATGAGCGGACGAACAGGCCGAGGCCATGGGACTGCTGGGCGGCGAGCTGCACCTCTTCCCGGCTGCCTACCCCGGCTTCCACCAGAAGGTTCTCCAGAGAGGTCAGATCAACTCGGGTGAGTTGCTTGTTGCGACGAAGCTTCTGGAGGGCGATCAGGTCGTCATGTTTGGCGAGCCAGTCACGGGCTTTGGCCCGGAACCGCTCCACGTTGATGCCGATGCTGACTCCGGGTAGCACGACCCCAACGACTTCGCCCAACTCGTCGGTGAAGTCGGCATAGACGACGTGCCTGTCGGCCTTGTCGGCGAATCGAACCAAACCGCGGAGCTGGAGCCGCGCCGATTCCAGCATCATGAGCGGGAGGTCTACCCACCATTCGTCGGTATCGAGCTGTGCGAGCAGCGCCGACTGGGCGGCGACCGCCGGAATCGTGGTTTTAGTGAGCAGGTTGGCGACGATCACCTGCACCTTGACCCGTAGCCGGTCGATGGTTGGCTGGTCGTCGTTGAGCGTGGCCAGTTGGAGTTGGAGCACCAGCAGGTCGAAACGCTTGGCGAGCTCGTCGTCGTCACGGACCGCCGAGGGCAGGTCGGCCAGGAACTCGGCGACCTCAGCGGCACTCTCGGGGGTTAACTGCTTCCAGTGTTCGGGAGCCGACCACTTCTCGACCCACTCACGCCTGGCCCGCACCAGGAAGTTCTGTTGCGGCATGCCCAACACAATGCGGTGGAGATCGGCGGTCACGGAATCTCGCAGGGCTGGCTCTGTCTGGTCGGCGTCCAAGCTCGCAACTAGAGCTAGCCGGGCCTCGAATAGTCGTTGGGACAGCGGTTTGCTCACCGACCCTTCGACGCCAGCGTCTGGTTGAGAGAAGTACTCGAGGTTTCCGCAGAAGTCGAAGACGAAGAAGTCGGTCTTATCGGCGTCGGGGCCGAACAACTCCGGACGGAGTCGCGTGCCGCGTCCGATCATCTGCCAGAACTTGGTGCGGGAGTAAACGGGCTTGAAGAACACCAGATTGCATACCTCGGGAATGTCGATGCCGGTGTCGAGCATGTCCACCGAGATTGCGATGTCAGGTTGCTTGGTTGGTGTGCTGAAGTCGTCGATCAGTGATTGGGCGTAGCTGATGGCGTGGGTGATCACTCGGGCGCTCTGCCCGCCGAGCCAGGGGTAGTTCGCGTCGAAGCGCTCGCTGATGAACCTGGCGTGATCCTGATTGCGTGCGAAGACGATGGTCTTGCCGATGCGATCGCCGCCATCAACCCGGTAGCCGCGGGTCATCAGGACCTCGAGCACCTTGTCGACGGTGTCGGCGTTGAACAGGTAGGAGTTCAGGGCGGCAGCATCGATGGCGTCAGGGATGACCCCATCTTCGTTCCATTCGGCAGCGTCCCAGGCGTCCTTTTCGGCCTCAGTTAGTTCGTTGTAGTGGACGCCGCGGGTCAGGAACTTCAGCGGAACCGAGACAGCCTGCGGTGGCACCAAGTAGCCCTCTTTGACCGCGTCCTCCAGGGAGTAGCTATCGGTGGGAACGCCGTCTTCGAGCCCGAACAGGGAGTAGGTGTTGTGGTCCACCTCGTCCTTCGGGGTGGCGGTTAGGCCGATCAGCAGGGAGTCGAACCACTCGAAGATTCCGCGGTACTTGGCGTAGATGCTGCGGTGGGCTTCATCAATGATCACCAGGTCGAAGTAGCCGGGGCCAAAGACCCGCTGCCCCGATTCGTCGAGGTTGTCGATCAGCCCGGTCATGGTGGGGTAGGTGGAGACGAAGACTCGGCCGTCGGTGATTTTGTCGGTGACGAGGTTCACGGTGGTGGCGTTGGGAAGGTGGGCCTTGAAAGCGCCCACTGCCTGGTTTACCAGTGCGACTCGATCGGCGAGGAAGAGCACCCGCTTCACCCAGCCAGCCTTCATTAGCTGCTCGACCAGGGCGATTGCGGTGCGGGTCTTGCCTGAGCCGGTGGCCATCACCAGCAGAGCGCGACGGCGCCTGGCGGTGTATTCCTCGCCAACCCGGCGGATGGCGTGCTGCTGGTAGTGGCGTCCGGCGATCTCATGATTGATCGGGAAGCCAGCCAGCGCCTGGCGGGTGCTTCTGCGAAACACCATGAGCTCGAGTTGGTCTCGGGTGTGATACCCCAGCACGATCCTGGGTGGGTAGCCGGCCGCGTCGTCCCATAGCCAAAGCTGGTGACCGTTGGTGAAGTAGATCACCGGACGGCGCCCGGTCATTTGCTCCAGGCAGTCGGCGTAGAGCTTGGCTTGCTGCTGGCCCGCGCCAGCATCTTTCGAGCTGCGCTTCGCCTCGACCACCGCGAGGGGCAGGCCGTCGGCGCCCCACAAGACGTAATCGGCGTAGCCGCTTCCGTCGCCGGCGGGCATGCCGACGACTGGGTATTCGCGGACGTGTTCGTCGTCGGGTTCCCAACCGGCCTCGCGCAGATCGAGGTCGATCAGATCGGTACGAGTCTGGGCTTCGGTGTAGTCGTGGGTGTCGACGAGGACGGTCTTGGTGGCCTGGGCGGCCGCGACCTGAGCGCGGAGTTCGTCTAGCTGGGCCTGCAGGTTGGCGTTGGCGGCGCGGGCCTCGGCGATCTCAGCGTCCTTGGCGGCAAAGTCAGCTAGCAGACGAGCGAGCTCTTCCGGGTTGGCCTGGCGTTCGGCAGCCGCAGGGACCGGTACTAGCGATCGGTCGAACCGAGCGGTTTTGGGGGTCTTGTCTGGGGTGGCGGAGAATCGGAAGTAGGCCCAAACGGCCAGGTAGTAGAGCTCTTCGAGCGCGCGCAGGGCGGTCTCTTCGCCGATCGGCCGTTGCTGGTGGACGGCCGCGTTGCCAGCCTTGCGAATCAGCGTGGCTTTTTGCACGAATACGGGCCCAGTGGTGCGCTGGAATCCTGCGTCGCCGATGAGTGCTGCCAGGTCGTCCCGGTAGGGCAGGGTTAGCTCGCGGAGGTCGTAGAGCTTGTTGACCAGTAGTTCCAGGGCGCGCCGGGCGTAGAACACCGAGGTGCGGGGGTCAGAGTGACCGTACGACTCCGCCCGCGCGCAGTCGGCGGCCACATCGGGCCATTCCGCGCTGGCGAAGGCGAAGTTGCTGCTCACGCGGTTCAGTATTCCGGCTCAAGCCGACATTGATGCCTAGGGTGGGGAAATGTCCCGGTCCAGATTCCACTGAGCTTCGTCGAAAGCGGTGTGGTTTGGGTCCTTTCCGTATCGGATGGTGCCGTTGGGGCCGACCCGGTAGTGGTGGCCGGCCGGGGATTGCCAGTGGAAAACGCCCGCAGTTGGTTGTTTGAGGTGCCAATCGCCGTGGGTTTTGGCCCGGTGCGCTTTGCGGGCCAGCGGCCCAAGGTTGTTGGCCCTGGTCTGTTTGGGTTTGCCTTCTTTGAAGGGTTTGGTGTGGTCGAGGTCCTTGTTGCGGGCTGGGCGCGCTGAGAAGGGGAACACTTCGACGCGGTCGCGCAGGATGACCTGTTTGCGGATCCGGGCCGGGATTTCGTAGCGGTCGACAGCCAGCTTCTTGAAGGGTTGCACCACGGGGGTGAGCCGCACCTGGGTGTTACCCAGCAGGAGTTTGAGCATGGCGGCCGGGATCGCCCCGACGCCCTCAACCCGGGCGGTGCCGCGGCCGGTGAGCAGGGTTTCTTCGGCGACATGAACATAGACGGTTGCTTTGGGTAGGAGGCGTCGATCAGTGGAGCGCACTTTGCCCTTCGACAAGCTCAGGGAACTTGCCCGATTCCCTGAGCCCACCCAGTTCCCTGAGCCCGTCGAAGGGTCACTCGCGCCAATGCTTTCGAGCAGCAGGAGTTGGGCTCGGGCTGGGGTGGCGAGGATGCCGACAGCTTTCGCGCGGCGGATCTCTTTGGGGTCCAGGTCGCCTTGGGCGCCGAGGACGTCGGCGATGCGATCAACAGCGGCGTCGAAGAAGATCGCATCAGCGGTATCAACCCGGGCTGTCAGGAAACCCACCATCGGGTCGTCGGTGGGGTGTTTGCGCACGTAGCGCTGGGCTCGGGCCTGCTCGGCCAAAGCGGTGACCTTGTCGGCAGCAATACCTGCGATTAGACCACGGGCCAGTTTGAGGACCCGCGCCCAGGGCAGGGTGGCAATCTTGGGCGCCAATTCGGCATCCAACGCCAAGGATTCTTCAAGCGACAGGTCGTAGCGGGCCACCTCGACCGCGAGTTGGCAAGCCCGAAACACCGGCAGGTGGCCTTTGGTGACTTGGAACCACAGGTGTGGATGGCGAGCCTTCAGGTTCACCACGTCGCGGATCAGCCAGGTCGCGGCCGCTACCGAAATGCCCTTCAACGCCGCGACTTCTAGGGGCACGAACTCATCAACCAGCGCAGTACCGTCCGCCCCGATCCGGACTGGACGCGTACCAATCACATCAAACTGAGCATCTTCGGGCCAAGCATTTTCGGCAGCCAGATCAGCAATCGCGACCGCCTCATCGATCTCGGCCTGAGTGCGAGCATCGATGGCGGCGCGCAACCGTTGCGCTGCACTAACCCCCGATGCGTCGAACATGTGTTCTATTATAGGTGAGCCGACTGACACTCACAACCGGCCCGGGACCTAAACCAGTGGCTCAGGCAAGCGGGTGTTTCGGAGGCGGTCTTGGGCTTGGTTCTTCGGTTCCAGCCCTACGATGAGCCTGGGAGGGTACACATGGTAGATATCTATAACGACGCGTTGCTGAACGTTGCAGACGCGGCGACCTATATAGCCATGCCCGCCTCGACGCTGGGTTCGTGGCGCAAACATGAAGCCATTCATTCGATTGCACCGGCAGGGCACGGTCTGCCCAACCTTCCCTTCGTGGCTGTGGTGGAGGCCTTCGTATTGCGGTCCCTGACCGAGGCCGGCTTCCCCGCCAAGCGGGTTCGCGAAGCCGCTGTGGGTGCCCAGAAGTACTTCGACGACCCTTACGGCTTGGCCCGGCCTGGGATCGGCCACGACAACGTGGAGATCTTCATCAAGGCCGGTGGTGATGAGTTGTTGCGAGCCCGCGACCGGCAGCAGGCCATCACCGAAACGGTGACCAACTTCCACGATTTCATCAAGTGGGACGGTCAAGACCCGACTCAGTTGCGGCTACGCCAGTTCGGCGGCTCGGTCATTCTCGACCCGCGGTTCGGGTGGGGGCGGCCGGTGATCGAAGGCCTGAACGTGCCGCTGAACGCGATCCTCGAGTTGTGGCACGCGAGGGAGTCGATGCAGGCCATCGCTGAGGAGTTCGAGATGGAGCGGGATGTGGTGGAGCGGCTGATTCAGGACTATGACCGATCCGCCCAGCGAGCCGCAGCCTAGGTTCTTCGCCGACCGCTGCCTGGGTAAAGGCAGCGTCACCAAGCTGCGCGCACTGGGCTGGAGCATCGTGCGAATCGCGGACGTGTTTCCCGACGATGCGCAGGATGTCACCGATGAGGAGTGGATCGCTCACGGCTCCAGCGAGGGTTTGGCGTTACTGACCAAGGACAAGGCGATTCGATACCAGCCATCGTTTAGAGAGGCAGGCACGCCGGTGTTCGCTCTTTCCGGCGGCTCGATCGGGCTGGACGAGATGGTCGAACGATTCGAGGCTGGGCGCCGGAAGATTTGGGCTGCCGCGACGGCGCACGAGCGGCAGTTCTGGATGGTCTACGCCGGTGGACGCGTGGAGCGAAAGGCCTAGAAGTCGTAGCCGTTTTGACGTAGCAGCCGGATGAGACGTAACGCAGAGATCACCAGGCCGGCACCCGATATCGCGCGGCCCTCCGCCGCCTTACGGCACGTCGCCTTCTCCATCTCGGTCATCGAGTCCCATTCCTGTGACTTGTCTTCGTCTGCGTGCCATAGGCGGCTGTTGAGGTAGAGGTTGGCCAGTTCGAGGTCGGAGGTCATCGAAGTCAGATCGATCTCGGAAGTTATGGTTGGCGGTCCAACGTGTAAGGACAGCAAGCTGCCGTCGGGGAGGCCTGGCGGAGCAGCATTCGGGAACTTCTGCACCAAGAAACGCGGTTTGCTCTTCCACTCTCGATAGAGCTGGCCGAGAAGCTTGGTGGCTTCGCGAAGCCCGGGGTGCTCACGGCCGATTGCGGCGGCCACCTTGGTGAGGTGGAGCGGTTCATCTTCGACAAACACCAGGGTGCGCTCACGGGTGGCGAGTAGTTCCCACAAGTCGGGATCGTCGGGCGTGACCGTGACCAGACCACCGATGGTCGTGCCGGTGTCCAGGTCAGCTTCAAGGGTGAAATTCATGAAGCCGGGGCTGCTCCCGGTGAGTCGATGGGCTTCAACCTGTTCCGCGAGCTCGACGAACCTACGCACCCGATTCTTCAACTCCGGGGTGGATTCCCCCGTCCGGTCGGTGATCCGGACGGGGATGGGGCTCGCGGGGGTGCTCATAGATGCACAGTCAGAGCTGGCCGGAGAAGGCGCGGGATTGCAGGGACGCGAAAAGCTCGTCGAGAGTGTCGAGGGAGCGCTGGGCGGCGGTGCGCTCGGCATTGATCGCGGCGACGCGGGTGGCGAACTCTTTCTGGAGGGGGAGTGGTGGGACCGCCAGAGGCAGTTGCTTCAGCTTCTCACCAGTCAGGTGCGCGATGGTGGCGGATGTCACGTAGTCGCTTAGTGCCCCGCTATGGGCGAGGTGCCACATTTGGTGAGCAATGAACTCCGGATGCGCAAGGCGGGTGTTGGGGCGCGCCCGGTGCAACGCCTTCTGGTAATAGCACTCGGCGATCTGGCCACGCCACACCGCGCACCGGCCCGGTTCACCGCCCTCGCAAATGAGCAAATCCCAGGGCTGAAGTTGCAGAAGAGCACGGGACTTGGCATCGAAGTCCATCGAAAGGACATCATCCAGATCAAATCGGAACCACTGCACGTTAGCGTTGCGGAGGTACGGACGTTGGTGTTCTCCCGTCTGCTGCTTGGCGTCGAGCATTTTTCCTAGGCGGGTCTCGCAGACATCGCCGAACTTGTGGATGGGCCATTGTGTGAGTTCGCCGAACATGTCGTGGAAGACCGACTTGGTGAGGTCATCGAGGAGGGCCAGAGTGTGGCGGCGCTTGGTGCGGAGGGCGTCGGCATTGTCAAGGATGGCTGCGATGCGACGTTGCTCGGGGAGGGGCGGGAGGGGTATCTCGAATGCCTCAAGCACCCTCGGGCTGAGACGGGGGAGGTTCGCACCAGTCGCCTGGGATGCTGCCAACCCAATCACCGTGGGCTGTCGCAGATAGTGAACGAGATAGTTCCGATCAAGCCCCTCGCCCGGGCGGATGGGGAGGATGTCGGTGCTGCACACTCCCGAGAAGGGTGGACGGGCGATCTTGCCCAGGTAGGGTCGCAGCTTGCCGAAAAGAACATGTTCAGTGGTGAACGAAAACTTGGTGCTGGTGAGCTCCGCGGTACCGACCGTGCCGCATCCGACGATTCGCCCACCGCGTTCGATGTGTTCGAGCCCCAAATAGGGGGTGTCCGGGTCGAGTGCGCGCGGGTCGACACCAGCCCGCTCGACGTGCGCAACCTCGCCGAGCGCCACCATCTTCATCCCAACAACGCTTTCAACTCAGCAAGCCCGGCGCCGATCTCCGACTCGAGTGCCTCCAACTCGGCGACGATCTCGCCGGGCGCTTGATGGTCGACGTCCTCATGTACGACCTCCTTGTAGCGGTTGAGGCTCAGGTCGTAGCCCTGGGCGGCGATCTCGTCCTTGGGAACGCAGAAGCTTTGGTCAGTGCGGGCGCGGGTGAGTTCGGGCCAGGGTGACCCTTCGACGGGCTCAGGGAACTGTGACGCGGGCTCAGCGAGTTTCGATTGCCAGCGCCTCAGAAGGTCGGGTAGATCGTTGGCTTCGATTGGGTTGCGCTTATCGTCGAGGGAGAAGCCGTCGGCCTGGACGTCGTAGAACCAGACGTGTTTGGTGTCGCCAGGGGAGTTGGTCTTGGTGAACAGCAGGATCGCGGTCGACACTCCGGCGTAGGGGCGAAACACCCCGGAGGGCAGTTTGATGACGGCGTCCAGCCGTTGATCTTCCACCAGCGTTCGGCGCAGGTCTTTGTGGGCTTTGGATGAACCGAAGAGCACACCGTCGGGCACAATCACCGCTGCGCGTCCGCCAGCTTTGAGCATGCGGATGAAGTGAGCCAGGAACAGCAGCTCGGTCTTGCGGGTCTTGACGGTCCTCTGCAGGGCCTTCGAGGTGGACTCGAAGTCGAGCGATCCGGCAAAGGGTGGGTTCGCCAACACCAAGGTGAAACGCTCCACGTCCACGTCCCCGGCCGCAGACAAGGAATCGCGATACCGAATGTCGGCACCCTCCACCCCGTGGAGCACCAGGTTCATCGCGCCGATCCGCAGCATGATCGAATCGAAGTCATAGCCATGGAACATCGAGTGGTGAAAATGCTTGCGCTGCACCGCATCGGTCAGCACATCGGGGTGGGCCTCACGCAGCTGCTCGGCGGCCGCGACAAGGAAGCCGCCGGTGCCACACGCCGGATCGCAGATCTCATCGCGAGGGCCGGGTGCCATCAGCTCGACCATCAACTTGATGATGTGCCGAGGGGTGCGGAACTGGCCGTTTTGCCCGGCACTGGCGATCTTGGAGAGCATGTACTCGTACAGGTCGCCGTTGGTGTCGCGGTCATCCATTGGTAGCGCGCCGATCAGGTCCACCACGCGAGCCAGCAGCTGCGGGGTCGGAATGGTGAAGCGGGCATCCTTCATTTGGGCGGCGTAGGCCGAGCCGACGCCACCGAGGCGGCGCAGGAACGGGAAGACCTCTTCGGAGACTCTCGTGAACAGGTCGCCGGGCTCGAGCGTGCGCAGCCGCGACCACCGCAGCAGTTGCTCCTCTGGGCCGAAGATGCGGTTCTCGATGGGCGCGCCGAGGCGATTGGCCTTCTTCTCGGCGAGGGTCTGGGCGTCGTCCAGCTGACGCATGAACAGCAAGTAGGTGATCTGCTCGATCACCTCAAGCGGGTTCGAAATGCCGCCCGACCAGAACGCGTCCCAGACTCGATCTACCTGGCTCTTAAGCGTTCCCGTGATCACGGCGACAGACTAGCTGGCCAAGTCGTGGCCTTCGTGACCTTGAGGACCTTCGGCGGGACGGCATCGCGCAGCTCTGGGGCGCCTCAGCCGTTCACCAAGGACTGAAGCTCGCCGACGTCGAGGCTGCGGCTGCCGGTGATGGCGTGATCGAAGGTGCCCCGTTCTCCCGAACTTGACCAATCGATTCGCCAGTGCGTTTCAGCCGAAACGGTGTAGGGATGCCCAACAGGGGAGATTTCGGAATACACGTAGCCGCAAGTGGGTGAGGGACGTCCCGGCTTGTCGATGTGGGGAGGGTAGACCGTGGTGGCCGTACAGGTCTTTGAGTGGCCATCGCCCATGGTGAAGGTGGTAGAGGTCCAAGTGGCAGTGAGGTTGAAGGTCAACCCGCCATTGCGGGCGGTGGTGGTCAAGTGGGTCGGCTGGTCCGTCCACAGCCAAATCGGGAAGCCGACGGCAAGCATGTTCCACTCATTCACCGACGGGTCTGGCCCGAAGCGAGGTGTTGGGTCGGGCAGGTGCAGCCTGGCCACCACACCACGCGCATCGTCGTCGGTAGGGGTGCTGGCCTGACGCGCTTGGCCCGGTGCCACCGGGCCCTCGCACTCCGGGTCAATTCCAGGAATGCATCGGTGGGAGGGCTCGCCAGGTCTTTGGCTCGTCTGCTCGCCCGAGGTACCTGGGGTTTTAGTGGGGGCGGGTCGGTTGGGCCCCTTGGGTGCGTCGCCGAGAACCCAGTCATTCTTGGCACTCGCGGAGGGTTTCGGCTGGGGAGTCGCTGCGGCCGGCGCGTTGTTGAGGCCGCCAGGAGCCGCCTGGCTGCTGGCGGGCAGAAGTAGGGACGCGCCAGCCACCAGCAGCGCGAAGGATCTCAGGAGCATGACTCGACCGACTTCCACTCGGTGTAGCTAGCCTTCAAGACCCCGTCCACTTTGGAGAAAAGAGTGCGCTGAGCCGTGATCGTGCCCTTGGAGGTAGACCCGGGCTCGCGCATCTCGACGCTACTGGCATCTACACACGACTCGAGGGCCACCACCGAGCCACCTTTGGCCAGGCCGGGAGCCCGGCGAACGTAGCCCAACCGGAACTCGCCGCCAACGGCCTTGGTCTTGTCTCGATGCACGCTCTGGTACAAGCTCAAGGCGGCCCCAAGCGCTTCGCCGGTGGTGGTCTCCAACATCACCGGGGTGGCCTCAGTGACTCCGCCCGCGCGATAGATCCGCTCGTCCTCGGCAAGGCGTTTGCGCAACACCACCTCGGCGTCGGCATAGAGCTGGTCGCGAACCCGGGATAGGTCGTAGTCGCGCTCGTAGCAGGGCCAGGGAGTGCCGCCGCCTTCTGGGATGCAGGAGAAGGTCGGTTTGGCGTCCAACGGTGAAGGCGAGCCGACCGGAGTTGGCGCGCAGCCAGCGAGACCGGTTAGTGACACCGCAAGGCTGAGAAGCCCAGCGCGAAATCTTGCCATGAATCCTCCTGGGGGTTGGATTCTGCGAGCCTGGCATATCTGCAGGCCAGCGCACCACCCCGATGGCTGAGTTATCCACAGGCAATTGACAAACCACACCGATTAATCGATTCAAACCGGAAATCGGCATGAAGAGCACCGAGAAGCCCTCAACGCTCAGCGACCGCGACCAGCTTCAACAGGGGGCTGTCGGGGGTCAGGGAGGCGGCCAGTGCGGCGCCGTCCAGGGAGGTGCCAGCAGGCGGAGTCAGCTCAAGGCCGGACCAGTGCAGGCGCAGGTAGGCCACGAAACGGTTCCGGATGCGGGGCGAATCGAACACCTTGCCCAGCGCGCAGACTGCCGGGGGTTGCTCACCCATCAACCCAACCCGGCGCAGACCGGTGATGACGCTGTCGGAAAGCTCGGCAGCCGCCTCGGCCAAAATCTGCCCGGCCACCGCGTCCCCCTCGGCGGCAGCTTGGTCCACCCGCAGCGAGAAAGCCGCTACGCGGCTCACCCAGCGAGGATCGCTTTGCAGTTCGATGTAGGCGGTCTCGGGGTGATCGAACTCTGCCTGTAGCCGATCCAATAAGTCGGTGGCCTGGCCGCGTCCGTCGTAATAGCGCATGGCCGCGTTCAACCCGGCCCGACCGATCCAATAGCCGCTGCCAGCATCGCCGAGCAGGTAGCCCCAACCGTCCACCCGGGCGATCTCGGAGGCGCCCACGGCCAAGGTGACCACCCCGGTACCAGCCGCGATCACCGCGCCCGGGTGGTCGCCAAGCGCGCCCAAAAAGCTAGTGGTGGCGTCGTGGGCCACCGCGACTTTCCGTACCCCGAGGCCGCTGAGTAAGCCGAGTAGCTCGCCGGCTTCGGGAGTGGTCAGGCCGCTGCTGCCCACCCCGACAGCGGTCGGGCGCAGCCCATGGGCCTGGACGAAATCAGTGACGGCGGCAGCCAGCTGTGGCATCAACGGTTGCGCAGTGATGACGCCAGCGGTCGCGGCCTCAGCAACCACGGCGGAATCAATGCAACGCAACCGGATGCCGCTCTGGCCAGCATCAACGGCGATCAGGCCCGTCATGGGTGCCAGCCTAGATCAGCTGGGCCGGACACCACCCGCGAACCGAATTGAAGAACGCCAGCTCCTCGGCAGCTGCCAAGCTGGCGATCGGCAGGTGGCGTTCGGCAATTCGTCCCGCAGCCAGCAGTTCGGCTCGCATCGTCCCAGCCAGCAACCCGGCGGCGACCGGCGGGGTGTACCAAACCCCGTCCAGCTTGAGCGCCAAGCTGCCAAGGCAGCATTCGGTCAGCTCGGTGCCGTCATGGCAGATCACATCGAAGGCCCGCGGGTCGGCGAGGGCTCGCAGCCGGTCGTAGTGCGCCCGATAAGTGGTCTTGTGGACGATCACCGGCTCCAGCCGAACCACGTCCAACGGCTCGGCGGCCAACTGCAACCCCACCGGCGCCCCGGACGGGGGAGCCGGTGTCACCTCAACCATTGGCGGCCCGTCACCAGCAACCAGTCGGACCCGATGGTCTCCGCTAGCCGGGACGGCCCCGGCCAAGGCGGCCAGCACTTCATCGAGGTCGAGGCTCAAACCCAGGTCGGCGCAACTGGCGACCAGTCGGGCCAAATGGGCCTCGCGGCGCTGCAGCTCGCCGTCCACGCTGCGCATGGTCTCGATCGCCCGCAGCGGGGCAGCCCCCAGAAAGCGGGCTTTGGTCGCCCATTCCGCCAACTCCTGGTCGGGGTCGGAATCGGTGACGATCCCGCTGCCCACCCCGCAAATCAGCTGGTCGTCGGCGAACTCCACCGTGCGAATGGGCACGTTGAAGGTTGCCTCCCCACCCGGACGGATCACGCCGAGCGCACCGCAATACCAACCGCGTGGGCTGGCCTCCAACTCTGCGATCGCCGCCATCGCGGCGGCCTTGGGGGCTCCGGTCACCGAGCCGCACGGAAACAGCGCCGCGAACACCTCGACCAGGGTGGTCGCGGCCGAAGTGCGTCCCGAAACGGTTGAGGTGAGCTGCCAAAGGGTGGGTAGCTGGTGCAACTCGAAGAGCCGATCAACGACCACGGTGCCGGGCAGACATACCCGGCCCAAATCGTTGCGCAGTAGGTCGACGATCATCAGGTTCTCGGCGCGGTCTTTGGCACTGTTGAGCAGCTCAGCCCCGGGACGCTCCGCCGGGGCGGTGCCCTTCATCGGCTGGGTGCGCACGTCGCGGTCACGGCGATGGAAAAACAGCTCAGGGGAGATGCTGGCCACGCCGGCCAGCTCCGAGTACAGCAGGTAGCCGTCCGGCTGGGCGGCGGCCAAGCCGGCGAAGTAGGCGAACAGATCGAAGCCGACCGGACGGACCGCGCGCCAGCGGCTGGTGAGGTTCACCTGGTAGAAGTCGCCGGCGGCGATCCGCTCCCGCACCTCCGCGATGGCGGCCGACGGGGAGCGTCCCCCGGCCAACCGGGTCTCGGGCAGCCAGTCCAATCCGGGTAACTCGCCGGTGCTCGCTGGCCACGGTTGGGGCTCGCCGGAGTAGATCTCGAAGTGGGCCAATACGCCTTCGGCCCCGCCGCGCTGCACCGGTTGGGCGCCGTCCCACACCTGACCGGCACCGTAGCCGAGGCCACCGACCACCCAAGAGCCAGCCAGGGCGGCCTGCTCGGCGGTCGCGATCAGGGCTGACACCTGGGCTGGGTCAGCGGTGCGCAGCACTTGCGGCGCAGTGGTGAAGCAGAACCGCTGCCGTCCATTGTTGGCCGTGGGTTGTTCGGGAAAGTCGAAGGCGGCCCAGACCCTCGTCGTCACCGCCGCCGACCGACGAAGTGATCCATAGTGTGGTTGATGCCGACCAGATCGAGCAGGACGTCGAAGGCCACCGGCGGCAGAATGCGCAGCGGTGGCACCACCCGCACCATTGGCGGCAGCACGAGCTGTTGGCGGCCGGCTTCAATCGCGTTGAGTACCTTGGTGGCCACCTTGGACGTTTCCAGAATGGGCAACAGCAGCGGGAACCGGGTGCGCACCCCTTCAAACATGCCGGTGTTGATGTAGTACGGCGCCACGACCAGCGTGCGCACCCGGCTGCCGAAGGAGCGCAACTCAGCGCGCAGGCTCTCGGTGAAGCCGACCGCCCCCCACTTGCTGGCCGAATAGTCGGTCTGTTTGGCCACGCCCACCAGGCCCGCCGCGCTGGCGATGGTGACGATGGCGCCCCGGTCGCGCGCGAGCATGCCGGGTAGCACGGCCCGAGTGGTCCAGTAGCCGGCCAGGGTGTTCACCTCGAAGGTGCGCCGAATCTGGGCCTCGGTGGCCTCCAGCAGGTACTTGCCGGTGACCACCCCGGCGTTGTTGATTAACACATCGACGTCCAGCCCGGACGCAGCCGCGGCGACGGCGTCAGCGTCGGTGACGTCCACCTTCGCCCAACTGCCACCAACCTGGTTGGCGGTGGTTTCGGCGGCGTCGCCGTCCAGATCCCAGACGATCACTTCGGCACCGCGCGCCGCGGCTTGGACGGCTAGCTCGCGGCCGAGACCGCTGCCAGCGCCGGTGATCAGCACGGTCGATCCGGTCAGGTTCAGCCCGTTCATGGCAGTACTCGATTCAGCACCCGGATCCCCATCGTCAGCACCTTCGCGAAAGTTTCATTGCTCACCCCAGGTGGCGGGGCGATCGGTAGCAGGCGTTGCTCGGCGACCGTTTGCGCCTCGGTGTATTTCAGTAGTCCCTGGCTGCCGTGCCGTCGGCCGACTCCCGATTCGCCCATCCCACCCATCGGGGCGGCATGTGAGCCGAACGCGGGGGCGTAGCCGTCGTTGATGTTCACCATGCCGGTGCGCAGCCGTCCGGCCACTGATCGGCCCAGATGTGCCGACCAGATGCTGGCGTTCAGTCCGTAGCGGGAGTCATTGGCCGCCTCGACCGCGTCATCAATCGAATCGACGCGATACACCGACAGCACTGGGCCGAAGGTCTCCTCGCGGCAGACCTCCATCTCGGCGGTCACCCCGGTTAGCACGGTGGGTTCGTAGCAGTAGGGCCCCAGATCAGGACGGGCCCGACCGCCAGCCAGCACGGTGGCTCCCAGGGCCCGGGCATCTTGGACGTGGTCGGTCACGGTGGCCAGCTGTTTGGCCGAAGACAGCGAGCCAACCTCAAACTCCCAGGAGTGGCCAACCCCAACCCGCAAACTGGCGGTGGCCGCCAGTAACTTGTCAATGAACTCGTTGTAGACGCTGCGATGCACGTAGGCCCGCTCGATGCTGATGCAGAGCTGGCCGGTGTTGGCGAAGGCGGCCCGGGCAGTGCCGATGGCGGCGGCGTCGAGGTCGGCATCGGGCAGCACCAGCAGGGGATTCTTGCCGCCCAGTTCGGCCGAGAAGCCCATCAATCGCTCGGCGCAGGCTCCTGCCAGGGTTCGTCCGGTGGCGGTGGAGCCGGTGAACATCAGATAGTCGGTCTCGGCCACCAGCACCGGTCCGAGTTCGGTGCCCGCACCAGGAAGCACGATGAACAGGTCTTCGGGCAGCCCGGCGGCGGCGAACAACTCAGCCAACAACAAGGCGGTATGTGGGGTTTGGGAGTCCGGCTTTAGCACCACCGCATTCCCGGCCAGCAGGGCCTGGGCGGCGTCGGTGGCTGGCAGGGTGAAGGGGTAGTTCCAGGGCGTGATGATGCCGACCACTCCCACCGGACGGTGATGTTCGACCGTGCGGGTGAGCACCGGGATCGCCCCAGCGCGGCGGGCTGGGCGCAACAGGGCCGGGGCGGCGTTGGCAAAGACCCGCAGCCCCCGGGCGGTGTCCATCACCTCCTCGAAGGCGCTGAGCCGGGCCTTGCCACTCTCGTCCTGAATGACATCGAGGATGCGATCGGCATTGCTGAGGGTCAGGCTGGCCACGGTGGCGATGATGCGGGACCGTTCCCGCACTGGTACTTCGGCCCAGCGGGCCTGCGCCCGGCGGGCCCTGGCGATGGCGGCTCTCGTGGTGGGCGCATCGGTGGCTTCCAGCTCGCCGTAGACGCTGCCGTCGAAGGGCCGATGGACCGTGATTCGCCTAGCGGTTGCCGTCTGCATAGCAGCTGTCCCTTCAGTGGGTTGACTCAGCGTAGTGGGAATTTGGCGGGCTTTGGGTAGCTGTGGGGAACCTGTGTCACACCTGAGGATCACTATCTGAACAGGCTGTCCCCATTCAGGGTGACATTGGGGTTAATGTCACCCGCGTGATGCATTAATCAGTCCCCATAAAGGGTGACAATAGTCGAGTTTTCGGACCCAGCCTGAGGGCGGGAGTGTGGTTAAAGACCTAGTCAGACACAACTCGGGAGGTTTTCCTTAGGGTTTTTAACCGTACGTACATTTTACCGGTACCATCTCTTTGGGATTCTTGGCGATGTGGCGTCGCTGACCCAGTAAAGGGAACGAAATGAACCGCAGTTCGGCACTTTCCAAGCTTGTTCGTGGCAGCGCAGCCATGCTGGTCTCGCTCGCTCTCGGCTTCGGCTACCTCACCGTTGAGGCACTGCCAGCCCGGGCCGAGGGGACGGTGACTATCAACGACGCTGGCTTTGCTGCCTGCCTCGCCGATGCGCTCTCGACCACCGGCTCAACCTTCGAAGTAGTGGCGCTCAACGCGCTCACCGGTCTGAACTGCGACAGCCGCGGCATCACCGATCTGGCTGGCGCCGAGTACCTCGTCGGTGCGACCTCGCTCAGCTTCGCCAGCAACGCGATTAGCAGCGTCGCGCCCTTGGGGGCGCTGGAGAGCCTGGAGAGCCTCGACATCTCCGGCAACCATGTCGTTGACTTGCAGCCGCTGGCGGGGGCCTGGAGCCTGTTGACGCTGAATGCCCATACCCAGACTGCTGAGTGGGCCATAGCGCGTAATGTCGCCACCATCGTGCCGGTGCGGCTGCCATACGGTGAGCAGCCGAGCACCATGACTTCGGACAATTCCAACCTGACCATCGATGCCTTCGGCGGTGCGCTGGCCACAGTGGCGGGCCAATACACCATCACCTTCGGTGGCAACGAGTACGGCATCGGTTGGGATTTTGACGGGGTGCTCACCACCAAGGTGGTCTACCCAGCGGTGGACGTCCCCGACGCCAACTTCGCCGCCTGCCTGGCCGATGAGCTCGGCCTCTTGCCGGGCTCAAAATTCTCCGTCCCGATGTTGGGAGCCATCACCACCCTGAACTGCGACGGCCGCGGCATCAGCGATTTGACTGGCGCCTATGCGCTCTCCGGTGCCACCTCGCTGAGCTTCGCCAATAACAACATCTACAGCGTCGAGCCGCTCAACACCGGCAACTTCGAAACGGTCACCCTCAACATCTCGGGCAACCACATCAGTGACCTGTCGCCGCTGAACCTCGAGTTCGCCGCGGGCCTCACTGCCACCAACCAAACGGTGAGCTGGACGATCGCCCCGAATGTCGCTACCGCCATCCCGCTGAAGTGGTATGACGGCCAGCTGCCGACGACGCTGACCAGCGATTCGGCGAACCTGACCATCGATGCCGGTCTGGCCACTGGGGTGAGCGTTGGCAGCTATTCGATCACCTTCAGCGTCGACCAGTACGGCCGCAACTTCGCTGGAGTGCTGACCACTACCGTCGATGCAGGCGACGTGACTGTGCCGGACGAGGGGCTGGCAGCTTGCCTGCGGGAGCGACTCAGTGTGAGCGGAAGTGTGTTCGGCAGCATCGAGCTGGCCGGCATCACGGGCACGTTGAACTGCTCTGAGCGAGCCATCAGCGACCTGACTGGCGCCGAGGCCCTCACCGGGGTGACCACTTTGAATCTGGCCAGCAACTCGCTGGAAGCCGCCGATCTCACCTCGATCGGTAGCTTGACCGGCCTGACAACCCTGAATCTGGCCACCAACCAACTCACCGGAGTGGCCGCCCTTGCTGGCAACACCGGTCTGACCAGCCTGAATGTCTCGGCAAACAAGATCACCGATGTCAGCCCGCTCGCCGCGCTGAGCCTGACCACCCTGGACGCCACCGCGCAGAGCCTGAGTCAGACTGTCGAGGCCGCCACCGCGGCCGACCTGACCATCAAGAACCTCGCGGGGGAGCTGCCTACCTTCACTTTGCCGGGCGGGGTGACCATCGATGCCGGTCAGGTGACCGCAGCCGCTGGCATCTACGAGATTCCCTTCACCTCAGGTGCTGGCCAAGTGGTCTACTCCGGCACCTTCACCTTGTCTTCGCACCTTGAAGTCTCGTTCCTCGATTCGGCGTTCTCAGCCTGTGTGGCCACCAGCCTGAACAAGCCAGCTTCGACCGCCACTTTCAGTAACCTCGACCTGGCCGGTGTCACCAGCGTTGGGTGCGCTAAACAGCTAGTCCGTTACCTCGACGGCGCTGAGTACCTGACCGGCCTGGTCCACCTGGACGTGAGCGGCAATACGATCTCCGATGTCACCCCGCTGGCTGGGCTCAAGTGGATTTACGGTCTCGACCTGAGCGACAACGCGATCAGCGACGTGTCGCCGCTGGCCGCCTCCACCGCCCCGATCCAGCTGCTCAACCTCGGCGGCAATCAGATTTCGAGCATTTCAGCGCTCTCCGGGTTTACCGGCCTGACCACTCTGGACGTTTCGGACAACAAACTGGCCAGCCTGACCGGCACTAGCGGGATGACCCAGTTGCTCACGCTGCGAGCCTCCAACAACGAACTAACCAGCTTGCCGTCGCTGCCAGCGACCTTTACCCGGCTGCGCAGCATTGAGGTTGCCGACAACCAGCTCACCAGCCTGGCGCCGCTGGCGTCGCTGCCCACCAACAAGCTGAAGACCCTTGACGTCTCGGGCAACCAGATCAGCTCCATCTCGACCCTGTCGCGGTTTACCGTCCTGAACACCGTCTTGGCGGCCCGCAACAAGATCAGTGATCTGACTCCGCTGACCGGGCGCAACTCGCTATTGAGTCTGGACTTCTCCGACAACAAGGTCTCGAGTTTGAACGGGTTGGCCAGCCATACCCTGCTGATGACTCTGAAGTTGTCTGGAAACCAGATCACCGACGTCAGCGATCTGGCGACGTTGCCGATGCTGGCTGAGTTGCAGATCTACGACAACCAGATCGCCGACCTCAGCCCGGTATCCGGTCTGGCGAGTCTCACCTATCTCAACGCCCGAGGCCAGGAGTTGAACCTGGCCGTGATCCCGCAGGTCGCAACTGAGTTGCCGATGAAGGATCACACCGGCGCTGCGCCGACCCTGGGTGAGCTCCCGGCTGGTGTCACGGTGGCCACCAATCAGGTGACCGCAGCCGCCGAGGGTAGCTACGACCTCAGTTTCGTTTCCGGCGACTATGCCACCACCAACATCGAGTACTCCGGCACACTGAAAGTGACTGCCACCTACAACACCTTCACCGCAGCACCTACCCCAACGATCACCGGGACGGCCAAGGTCGATTCCACGCTGACCGCGCACCCGGGCACCTGGACGCCGACCCCGACGCTGGCCTACCAGTGGCAGGCCGACGGCGCGGACATCTCCGGTGCTGCTGAGGCGTCCTACCAGCTCACGGCCAACGAGGTTGGCAAGGCCATCACCGTGGTGGTCACTGGCTCCAAAGACACCTACGCCACGATCGTCCGCACGTCCGTGGCTACTGAAGCCGTAGCCCAGGGCACCTTCACCGCTCCAGACAAGATCACCGTCACCGGCCGATACACCGCTGGCGAGACCTTGACCGCCTCGGGCGCCTGGACGCCAACTCCGGACACGGTCAGCTACCAGTGGCTCCGCGATGGCGTGGCGATCGAGAACGAGACCAACTCGACCTACCTGCTCACCGACACCGACATCGGCCTGCCCATCTCGGTGCAGGTGAGCGTGACCAAGGCCGGCTACCCGAACGATTCGTTGACCTCGGCGGCAAAGGTTGTGGCCGAGGGTGTCACGATCCCCGATGTCGGCCTGTACAGCTGCCTGTCCGAGGCGGTTGGCAGCTATCCGGTGGTCTTCCGGAGCCAGGACCTGGCGGCCCTCACCAGCCTGGATTGCTCCTACCGCAACATCAGCGATCTGACCGGGCTGGACGCCCTGACCGGGCTGACCTCGCTGAATCTGGGTCACAACTCGTTGGTCAATCTCGCTCCGCTGGGAACGCTCACCGGTTTGACCTCGTTGGATCTGGAATCGAACAGCCTGGCCAACCTGGCTGAACTGAGCACCCTGACTGGGCTGACCAGCCTGGATGCGTCTAACAATGTGATCACCGACATCTCCGGGTTGAGTGCACTCGCCGATCTGACCACCTTGGATCTTGGCGACAACCGCATCACCACGATCACCGCTCTGAGCGGGATGACCGAGCTGACGCTGCTGACGCTGTCCAACAACTGGATCGCCGACCTAACTCCACTGGCGGGGCTCACGGGGCTGACCTACAGCGCCACCGGGCAAATCATCGATGTCAACGTGGAAAGCGCCACCGCGACCCCGCTGGGCATCAAGTACATCGACGGTGCGCTGCCCGACTTCGTGCTGCCGACCGGGGTGACCATCGAGAATGGCGACGTGACTGCCGCGGCCGGTCTGTACAGCATCACCTTCGTGAACGCCCCGGCCAGTGAAGGCGCCGCAGCGATCTTCTCCGGCACGGTCTCCCTGAATGCCCACGTCGATGTGGCGATTCCGGACAGCGGTTTTGCCGCCTGCCTTGCCGACCAGTTGGATCTGCCCGCCGGGACCAGCACTTTCAGCAACATTGATCTGGCTGGGATCAGCGACCTGAGTTGTGCCCGTCGGATGATCACTTCGATCGAAGGCGCGCAGTACCTGACCGGTGCGGTGCTGCTGGACTTCTCCCGCAACGCAATCGCCGATATCACCCCGTTGACCGACCTCTCGCAAGTTGTCAGCCTCGACCTGAGTGACAACAACTTCGCCTCGCTGGCCCCGCTGAGTGGGCATGTCAACCTGCAAAATCTGTACGCGAACGGCAACGTCATCTCCGACCTGTCGCCGTTGGCTGCCCTTGCCTCGTTGAAGAAGCTCAACGTCAGTGACAATCAGTTGCACAGCCTTGAGGGGCTGGAAGGGCTCACCAATATCCTTGAGGTGCAGGCCGCCAGTAACCAGCTGACCACTCTGGCCCCGTTAGCCACCCAGGCTCGCTTGACCACCATCGATGTCTCTGACAATCAGCTGACCAGCATCGACGCGCTCTCCACCTCGCCAGCGACGACCAGGCTGAAGTCGCTGGACATCTCGGGCAACCTGATCACCTCAATCAGCGCCGTCTCGCGGTTCACCAAGCTGGCGACTCTGCGTGCCCACAACAACAAGATCAGTGATCTGACGCCGTTGGCCGGGCTCAGCCAGTTGCTCGAGGTCGACTTCACCAGCAATCAGCTCTCCAGCCTGACCGGGCTGTCTGGCCACTCCTGGCTGCTCATCGCGCGGCTATCGGACAACCAGATCACCGGCGTGAGCGCTCTGTCCGGTTCGACCTCGTTGGTCTTCCTTGAGGCCTACAACAACCAGATCGCCGACCTCAGCCCGCTGGCTGGCCTGTCGTTCAACACTTTGAACGTCCGCGGTCAGGTCGTGCCGATGGCCGCAGTGCCGCAGGTGGCCACCGCGTTGCCGCTCAAGGACTCCTCTAGTGCGGTGCCTTCGCTGGGCTCGCTGCCCGCCGGAGTGAGTGTGGCCGCCGACGAACTGACCGCCGATGCTGAGGGCGTCTATGACGTCACCTTCAGCTCCGGTGATTTCGCCACCACGTACCTGGAGTTCTCCGGGACGTTGAAGGTGACTGCCGCCTACAACACGTTCACCGCGGCGCCGACCCCGACGATCACCGGGACGGCGAAGGTCGACTCGACCCTGACCGCGAACGTGGGCACGTGGGCGCCTGAGCCGGCCTTCGCCTACCAATGGCAGGCCGACGGCACCGACATTTCTGGTGCGACGGCGCAGACCTACCAGCTGACGGCCAACGAGGCGAGCAAGTCGATTTCGGTAGTCGTCACCGCCACGTTGGACACCTATGCGGCGACCGTGCGCCCCTCGGCCGCCACTCAACCGGTGGCCTTGGCCACCTTCACCGCGCCGGCCGAGATCGCTGTCTCTGGTGCCTTCAAGGTGGGCGGGACGTTGACCGCCGCCGCTGGCACCTGGACGCCGACGGCTACGACCACTGCCTACCAGTGGCTACGGGCCGGGGTGGCCATTGATGGCGCCACCGATGCCACCTACACCCTCACCACTGCTGACCTAGATCAGGCAGTCTCGGTGCAGGTGAGTGTGGCCAAGGATGGCTACCTGTCTGCCTCGCTGCACTCGTCGGCCACCGTGGTCGGCCTGGGCACGATGGTGGGCGACAAGCCGGTCATCGTCGTAGACGGTGGCGGCCAGATCGCGATTGGCAAGACCCTGAATGTGGGCACCGGCTACTGGGCGCCGTCGCCAACCTTCGCCCTCCAGTGGTACCGGGCCGGTTACGCGATTGATGGTGCTACTGGTTACAGCTATCAGGTCACCGCTGCCGATGTCGGCAAGGCGATCACGGTCGCTCAGACCGGTAGTGCAACCGGCTATGCCAGCCTGACCAAGCTGTCCGATCCGACGGCTGAGGTGCCGGCAGGCACGATCACCGCACCGTCGACGATCAGCGTCGCTGGATCGCTGGCGGTCGGCCAAACCTTGGTTGCCGACCCGGGCTCCTGGACGCCGACGCCGGATGCGTTGAGCTACCAATGGCTCTCCGGTGGCGATGCCATTCCCGCTGCCACCTCGGCCAGCTACCGGCTCACGGCAGCCGATGAGGGCCAGGTGATTACCGTCCGAGTGTCGGCTTCCAAGGCTGGCTACGCCTCGGCAACTGCTGCCTCGGTCAACAGCACCGAGGTTGCCAAGGGCACCTTCGTGACGGTCAAACCGGTCATAACTGGCACCGCGACGTTCGGCCAGACGCTGAAAGCTACGGTCGATCCGTGGTCGCCGACGGCGAACCTGAGCTGGCAGTGGCTGCGTGACGGATCCGACATCACCGGGGCAACCGGTAGCAACTACCAGTTGGTTTCGGCTGATATTGGCAAGGTCATTTCGGTGCGGGTGCTCGGCAGCCTGGCTGGCTACTACGACGGTCTGGACGTCTCCGAACCGAGCGCAGCAGTGGCCGCAGCGACCTTCTCTGCTCCGGCTTCGGTCGCCGTGACTGGCGATGCCGCTGTCGGTGAGACGCTTCAGGTGGCCGCGGCCACTTGGACGCCGACTCCGGACGCTTTCAGCTATCGCTGGCTCCGTGATGGGGTAGTGATCAGTGGTGCGACTTCGTCGTCCTACGCCCTGGTTGCCGATGACCTGGCCAAGGTGGTCACGGTTGAGGTGACCGCGGTCAAGACCGGCTACACCGATTTGGTCCTGACCTCGGCCGACGGCGACCCGGTGGCGGCTAGCGCCTTCACTGCTGATGTTCCGACGATCAGTGGCAACGCGGTGGTCGATTCGACGCTGACTGCTCATGCGGGCACTTGGGCACCGACCCCGACCTCGCTGACTTGTGCGTGGCTGGCCGACGGTGTGGCCATTGACGGCGCCACCGATGCCACCTTCGTGGTGACCGCAGCCGAGGCTGGCAAGGCGATCACCGTCGAGGTGAGCGGCGCCAAGGGCGGCTATGCCGATAAGACGGTGACCTCAGCGGCTACTGCCACGGTTGCTGCGGCTGAGTTGACTGGTCCGGACGAGGTGAGTGTTGCTGGCAGCTTCGTGGTTGGTCAGACGCTGACCGCTGATGCGGGTACCTGGACTCCGGCTCCGGTTGGGGTTGGCTACCAGTGGCTGCGGGCCGGTGTGGCCATCGATGGTGCGACTGATGCCGCCTATGAGCTCACTGCTGCTGATGCGGGCAAGATCATTACGGTCAAGGTGACTGCGGCCAAGGTTGGCTATCGCACCGTGACGCTGCGCTCGGTGGCTGCCGATCCAGTGGCCGCAGCCAGCTTCGTCCCCGCGACCCCAGTGATCAGTGGCACCGCCACGGTCGGCTCCACCCTGACCGCCGAGGTCGGCACTTGGGCGCCGGTTCCGTCCGCTCTGGCCTACCAATGGCGCCGGGACGGCAGGGCGATCGAAGATGCGACCTCGGAAACCTATGAGGTGAGCTTGGCTGATGTCGGCAAGGCGATCACCGTCTCGGTGACCGGCAGCGCCGTTGGCTATGCCGACGAAACCGCGACCTCGGATCCCACCTCGCTGGTGCCAGCAGGCACCTTCACTGGGCCAGCCGAGATCATGGTGAATGGCGACCTGATCGTCGGGGAGACGCTGAGCGCTGACGTCGGTAGCTGGAGCCCGACTCCGGACTCCTTCAGCTACCAGTGGCTGCGTGGTGGAGAGCCGATCAAGGGCGCAACCGAGGCCACCCGCAAACTGACCGGTGTCGATGACGGTGCGCAGATCACCGTCGAGGTAACGGCATCGAGGTACGGCTACGAAGATCTGAGCCGCACCTCGACCGCCGGCGGCACGGTAGCAAAGGGCAATCTCGTCACTGAGGTGCCGACGATCGTCGGTCAGGGCCAGGTCGGCCGAACGCTGACCGCCAACCCGGGCAACTGGACGCCAACCCCGGAGTCGTGGAGCTACCAGTGGTTCCGCGATGGTGTGGCCATTTACGGGGAGACCGGGGCGACCTACCTGCTGACGACCGACGACATCAACGCCAGCATCACGGTGGAAGTGTCGGGCACGCTGGCGGGTTACAACACCTCCGCATTGGTGGAGTCTGACCCGGTGGCGGTAGACCCGGCTGGTCGCTTCGACACTCCCGAGGACATCACGGTGGCCGGGGCGTTCGCTGTCGGCAACACGCTCTCCGCGTCCGCAGGCACGTGGACTCCGGCGGCCGAAAGCTACGGCTACCAGTGGTTGCGCTCCGGCGTCGCCATTGACGGTGCTACTGCCAGCACCTACCGCTTGGCCGCCGCCGATTTGGGCAAGGTGGTCACGGTCAAGGTGACTGGCGCCAAGGCCGGCTACGTCACAGCTTCGGTGCGCTCCTCTGCTCCGTCGGCAGTGGGCGCTGGTAGCTTCGCTGCCGGCCACCCGGTCTTGGGCGGAATTCCGCGGATTGGCCAGGTCCTTACCGTCAGTGCCGGTTCGTGGTCGCCGACGCCAGCGACCCTGACCTACCAGTGGTACCGCTCTGGCAGCCCGATCAGGGGCGCGGTCGGCACCAGCTATCGGGTGGTGGCAGCGGATGTCTGGAAGACCATCACGGTTTCGGTCACCGCTCGGCTGGACGGCTACGCCCAGACCAGCGTCATCTCGAACGCGTCGACGGCAGTGCCGCTGGGCGTGCTGGCCGGTCCGAACCCGAGCATCTCGGGCAAGGTGAAGGTCAAGAAGAAGCTGACCGCGAAGATCGGCACCTGGTCGCCCAAGCCCGATCGGATCACCTACCAGTGGTACCGCTCAGGCAAGGTCATCAAGAAGGCCACCAAGGCCACCTACAAGCTGACCAAGTCCGATAAGGGCAAGAAGATCACCGTGAAGGTGACTGTGGTCAAGGCCGGTTACGCCACCCGAGTGGTGATCTCCAAGAGCACCGCCAAGGTGAAGAAGTAGATCACTGCTGGATACCGACCGGCCCCGGACCCGCCCAGTTGGGCGGGTCCGGGGTTTTCCCCGGTTTGGGCCTTAGCTGAGGTCCAAAACCGGTGCCCGCTCAATAGGGTGGAGACATGTCCGAGAACACCAATGAGGAAAGCCAGGCTCCAGCCTGGGAGGAATCAACCCCCACCGATGCTGCCCCGGTAGAACCGGCGGCGGACTTCCTGAGCCTCGATGAGCAAGAGCCGCCTGCGGCCCCGTCCCCTGATTTGGAGGCCGCGGACGCACCAGTGGCCGCCACCCCCATCGCTGGGCCCGACGAGCTGAACTTGGCCGACCCGCAGCAGGTGGCCCAGGTCACCTACGGCCAGACCCAGCAGGCTTACGAGCAGCCGCAACCCCAGCAGCAGCCCTATGCGCCGCAGCAGCCGTACGCACCGCAGCAGCCGTACGCACCGCAGCAGCCGTACGCACCGCAGCAGCCGTATGCACCGCAGCAGCCATACGCGCAGGCGCCTCAGCAGGGCTACCAGCCCGGGTATGCCCCGGTGCCGGCGACCACTGGCTATTCGACCCTCCGTTGGGAAGAAGAGAACACCTGGGCTGCCGCCGCGCATTGGTCAGCGCTGGTGGCCAGCCTCGTCGGGCTGGGCTTCGCCGGTCCGCTGCTGGTTTACCTGATCAAGGGTCCGGAGAGCCCGCGGGTCAAGGCAGCAGCCGCCGAATCGCTGAACTTCGAGATCACTTTCATCATTGCGATGCTCGCTTCGTTGGTGGCGATGATCGTGATCGTTGGCTTCGTCACGATATTCGTCTTCCCGATTGTGTGGCTGGTGCTGCGGATCGTTGCTTCGGTGGCAGCCGCTAGGGGCGAGGACTACCGCTATCCGTTCGCGATTCGCCTAGTGAGCTGAACTCGGTCACAACCGGGCCAGCCGCGCCGATAGACTGGGCGCGTGCTGAGCCCGGTTGACGACTCCTACTGCGACGACCCGGGACCTCGCGACGCTTGCGGCGTCTTCGGAGTGTGGGCGCCAGGCGAAGAAGTAGCCAAACTCACCTACTTCGGGCTGTACGCCCTGCAGCACCGCGGCCAGGAGTCAGCTGGCATGGCGGTCAGCAATGGTGAGCGGATCATGGTCTTCAAAGACATGGGCCTGGTCTCCCAAGTCTTCAATGAATCAACCTTGAATTCCCTGTCTGGGCACATGGCGGTCGGCCACTGCCGCTACTCCACCACCGGAGCCAGTACCTGGAGCAATGCTCAGCCGACCTTCCGCGGCACCCCCGATTACGGCATCGCGCTGGCTCACAACGGCAATCTGACCAATACCGATGAGTTGCAGGAATGGCTGGAGACCTCCGCCGAGGCCCCTGAGGTGCCTCGCAAAGACAAGATGGACTCCACCTCCGATACCGCTTTGGTGACCGCGCTGCTCACCGTCCATGGCGGCAACGGTTTGCGCGAAGCGGCCCTGGAAGTGCTGCCGCGGTTGCGCGGCGCCTTCTGCCTGGTTTTCAGCAATGAGCACACCCTGTTTGCCGCGCGTGACCCGCAAGGTATTCACCCGCTGGTGCTGGGCCGGCTCGCGAACGGCTGGGTGGTCGCCAGCGAAACCGCTGCCCTGGACATCATTGGTGCCAGTCTGATTCGCGAGGTCGAGCCCGGCGAGCTGGTCTCGGTGGACGCCTCCGGGCTGAGTAGCGTCCGATTCGCCGAAGCCGACCCCAAGGGCTGCCTGTTTGAGTATGTCTACCTGGCCCGCCCTGACACCCTGATTTCTGGGCGCCGCGTGCATGCGGTGCGGGTCGAGATCGGCCGCACGCTCGCCCTCGAGTACCCGGTCGATGCCGACATGGTGATTCCCACCCCGGAATCGGGCACCCCATCGGCGATCGGCTATGCCGAGGCTTCCGGAATCCCGTTCGGCCTGGGCCTGGTGAAGAACTCCTATGTCGGGCGGACGTTCATTCAGCCATCGCAGACGATTCGCCAGCTGGGCATCCGGCTGAAGCTAAACCCGATCCGCGACGTGATCGAGGGCAAGCGGTTAGTGGTGGTCGACGACTCGATCGTGCGGGGCAATACCCAGCGGGCGCTGGTGAAGATGTTGCGCGAAGCCGGTGCTGCCGAAGTGCACGTCCGAATCGCGTCCCCGCCGGTGCAATGGCCATGCTTCTACGGCATCGATTTCGCCACGAGGGCCGAGCTGATCGCTCCCGGGCTGAGCGTCGATGAGATCTGCCGCTCGCTGGGGGCCGATTCGCTCGGCTACATCAGTATCGAGGGCCTCACCGCGTCAACGGGCGTCTCCGGGAAGAAGCTGTGCCGGGCCTGCTTCGACGGGCACTACCCGGTGCCGGTTCCGGCTGACCGGGCCCAGGAGATGGGATTGGAGAACACCATTGGCTGAGCAGAGTGCCTATGCCGCGGCTGGCGTCGACATCGAGGCCGGTGATCGCGCCGTTGAGCTGATGAAGGACGCAGTGGCGCGCAGTCACCGTCCGGAGGTGCTCGGTGGCCTTGGTGGCTTTGCCGGTTTCTTCGACGCCTCGGCGTTGGCGAAGTATCGGCACCCGGTGTTGGCCACCTCCACCGACGGCGTGGGCACCAAAGTTGCCATCGCCGGCGCTATGGGGGTCTATGACACCATCGGCTGGGATCTGATCGGCATGCTGGTTGATGACTTGGTAGTGACCGGCGCTGAGCCGCTGTTCGTCACCGACTACATCGCCTGCGGCAAGGTCTACCCCGAGCGCATCGCCGCGATCGTGGGTGGTGTTGCCGCCGCCTGTACGGCTGCCGGAGCTGCCCTGCTGGGCGGAGAGACCGCTGAACACCCTGGCCTGCTCGGCAGCGAGGAGTTCGACATGGCCGGGGCCACCACTGGTGTGGTGGAATTCGACGAGATCCTCGGCCCTGATCGGGTCGTCGGTGGCGATGTGGCCCTGGCCCTGGCGTCCTCTGGTTTGCACTCCAATGGCTACTCGTTGGTGCGTCAGGTGTTCGCGTCCGCTGGCTGGGAACTGACCCGCGAGGTGCCGGAGTTCGGCCGGGCTTTGGGCGAGGAACTACTGACTCCGACCAGGGTGTATGCGCGTGACCTACTCGCAGTCATCCGGGCGGTTGAGGTGCATGCGATCAGCCACATCACCGGTGGTGGTCTGGCTAACAATCTGGTGCGGGTGCTCCCGGCAGGCGTGCAGGTGGAGATCGATCGGGGCACTTGGACCCCGCCAGCGGTCTTCGACCTTGTCCAGCGCTTGGGCGCGGTGTCTCAGCCCGATATTGAGGCCACTCTCAACCAAGGTGTCGGCATGGTGATGATGCTCCCGGAGAGTTCAGTCGCCGCCGCGCAACAGTCGCTCTCCGCTGCGGGCATCGAATCGTGGGTGGCCGGCTCGGCGACGGCCGTGCCAGGGCCGGTAGCACAGGTCGATCTGCGCGGTGCGCACCCGTCCCGCTGAGGCGGCTCGTCTTTGCGTTGGACCTCCGATTAGGTACCCTAGCCTCACGACGAAACCAGATCATTTACGCGGCTCGACCGCATGACAGGCGAGGGGGCTGACCCGACCTATGGGGCGCGGCCGTGCTAAAGCGAAGCAGACGAGAGTCGCTCGCGATCTCAAATACCGTTCCTACTCAACCGACTTCACCTCGCTTGAGCGCGAGTTGCGCGGCGAAGCTGACGGTGTAGAGCCGGAAAAAGTACCGGAAGAGGAGGTTGAAGAGGTTGAGGATGATCCCTACGCCGACCTCGCCAGCCGCTACTCCGGTGACGATGATCACCCTGGCGTGTTCCGCCAGATCGGCTGACTTCGCCTGATCCACCTTGAACAGGGCCCTTGGGGCCTTGCTTCTTGTTGCGCCCTGCCCGTACTGGGGACGGTTCCTCCGAGCAGCTCAGGGGGACGGTTCCTCCGAGCAGCTCAGGGGGACGGTTCCGCTGGTCCGCGTGTCGGCGTTCAGCAGCGTCGGGCGACTTCGACGGCTTGCTCGCCGTAGCCAGCCCCAAACAACACTGTGTGCACCAGTAGTGGGTGCAGCTGATGCAGCCCGCTCAGGTCGGGCCAGTGGGGCGGCAGGAGGGTGCTGTGTTCGGCGTAGGCGTCGTAGACCTGGGACAGGTACGGCAGGCCGAACAGCGCCAGCATCGCCAGGTCGGTGATCCGATGCCCGCCTTGGGCGGCCGGGTCGACCAGGGTGGCTGAGGTGGCAGTGAACAGTACGTTGCCTGCCCACAGGTCGCCATGGATGCGAGCAGGCGGAGCTGGATCGTCGAACTCGCCAGCGTTTAGGCGCTCGGCCACGGCTTCGATGACCCGCAGGCCAGGCGAGCTCAGGGCGCCAGTGCGGTGGGCGGTGCGGGCGTAGGGAAGCACCCGCTCGGCAGCGTAGAACTCGCCCCAGGATCGGTGGGGACGCAGTGACAGCGGTGCGTTCCCGATGAAGCCGTCACCATCCCAGCCGTCGGGGCCAATACCGAAGGCGGCGGCCCCGGCGTCGTGGGTGCGAGCGAGCTGCTGACCGAAGGCTCGGGACGCAGCTGCGCTCGGTCGGACAGTGGCGACGCTGCTCAAGGTGATCGACTCCTCAGTGACGTCCAGCACTTCGGCCACCGGTGCGCCACCCGGAACGCTCAGCCAGGCCAGTCCGGCGGCCTCGACCGCGAAGAAGCCAGGTGGAGCACCCGGACGTCGCTTGGTGAAGTCGGCCATGACCGGAGGCTAACAGGAGCGCTGGAATCAGCTGGCGGCCCCCCGGGCGCTCAGCAGGCCGGTGAAGAGCAGCGCTGCGGCGGCGGCAGCCAGGGTCAGGGTGGGGGAGACCAGCGGCTGCTGGGCGAGGTTGAAGAAGACGCTGGCTACCGGCCGCAGAGCGGCTGGGACTGCGGACTCAGCCAGCTGCACCAGTGGGGTCCACCCCGAGGCGAAGGCCACTGTGAATAGTCCAACAGCCGCCCCAACCACGATCAGCGCCCGACGTTTGTTCGGCCACAGCACGACAGCCCCGACTCCGCAGAGCAGCGCTAACCAGGGCAACCAGTTGGCGGCCAACTCCAGACTGCGGTAAGCGCCGCGCGCCTGGCCAACCAGCTGTGGGTCCAGCTCGACCAGCGGCACAGTAGCGGTGATGGTGGGCAGCCGATCAGCGAAGGGCACCTGAGCGGCGATCAGCCGCTGCTTGGCGGCCTCAGCGAACGGCTGCAGTTGCAGTTGCAGCGCGCCGTCGGTATAGGCCACCGCGCCCGGCTCGGCAGCCAGGAGTTGGCGCAATTGGGTGTGCGAGATGCGCAGGGTCTGTTCCCAAATGCCAGCGAAGGCATCGGAGGCGACCACTGAAGAGACGGTATCGGCCACCACTTGCTGGGCGAAGCGGTTCTCGCCCAGGCTCCCCAGCCGAGTGGTGATGACAGCCGTCACCTTGCCGCTCACCAAGGATTGAACTTCTGGAGTGCGGGCCAGGCCGGAGTAGCTGGCCACGAAACGGTCGGTGTCACTTAGCTGCGTCCAGGTCCAACCGGCGGCTAGCGAGAGCGGCGCCAACAACCCAGCCAACACCGCCAAAGTCGCAGCAACCACGCCCCGAGCGCGAACCCCAGCGCTCAGTTCGGCTCGACCGTCTCGGCCAGTTCCAGCCATTGCGCCTCCAGCTCATCGCGACGGGCCTGGGCCTGCTCCAGTTCGGCGCCCAGTGACACCAGTTTGGCGTAATCGGCGGCATGGTCGTTCAGCAGCCCGTGCAGCCGGGTGATCTGGGTCTCGATCTTGGCCAGCTGGGTCTCGACCCGGGCCAGGTCCTTGCGGGCCTGCCGCTGCACGGCGGCATCGGAGGCCCCCGCCTTTGCTCCTTCGGCAGGTGCCGGGGCCTTGGGGGCCTTCGCAGCGCGGCGCCGTTCGAGGTACTCCTCAACACCGCCGGGCAGCAGCACGCAGCTGCCGTCCCCGAGCAGCGCGTAGGAGACATCACAGGTGCGCTCCAGGAACCACCGGTCGTGCGAGACCACGATCAGCGTGCCCGGCCAGGTGTCGAGATAGTCCTCGATCACGGTCAGAGTGTCGATGTCGAGGTCGTTGGTCGGCTCGTCCAGCAGCAGCACATTCGGCTCATTCAGCAGCAGCCGCAGGAACTGCAGCCGTCGCCGCTCGCCGCCGGAAAGCTCGCCGATTCGGGTCACCAACCGCTCGCCGCGGAAGCCGAAATCCTCCAGCAGATTGGACGTCGAAGACTCCACCCCGGTGGCCAGCGTCACCTGGCGTTGCAGTCGCTGCACCGACTCCAGGACGCGCTCGGACTCGTCCAGCTCTACGACCGTCTGGGAAAGATGGCCCAGTCGCAGCGTCTTGCCCTGCTTCACCTTGCCTGACTGCGGTTGCGCCTCGCCGGTGAGCAGCCGCAGCAGAGTGGTCTTGCCGGCGCCATTCACCCCGATGATGCCGATGCGATCACCCGGGCCGATCGACCAGTCCAGGTGGTCGAGCAGGGTGCGATCATCGACGGCGTAGCTCACCTGATGCAGGTCGAAGACGTCCTTGCCCAACCGACTGACGGCAAACTCGCGCAGCTTCACTGAGTCGCGAGCCTCCGGGACGTCGCTGATCAGCGCGTTGGCCGCATCGATGCGGAACTTCGGCTTGGACGTACGCGCTGGCGGGCCCCGACGCAGCCACGCGAGCTCCTTGCGCAGCAGGTTCTGGCGCCGCGACTCGTTGGCGACCGCCTGACGGGTGCGCTCGGCTCGAGCCAGCACGTACGCCGCGTAGCCACCGTCGTAGGCGTCCACTGCGGCATCATGAACCTCCCAGACCCGGTTGCAGACCGCGTCGAGGAACCAGCGATCATGGCTGACCACCAGCATCGCGGTGCCGCCGGATTGCAGGTGATTGAGGTGGCCAGCCAGCCAAGCGACCGCCTCGACGTCCAGGTGGTTGGTGGGTTCGTCGAGGACGAGTAGGTCGTGGCCGGCCAGTAGTACGGTGGCCAACCCGACCCGGCGACGCTCACCGCCGGACAGCTCACTGACCGGCTTGGCTAGATCGATACCGCCCAACAGCTGGTGCACCACTGACCGGGACGCGGAGTCTGCGGCCCAGACATGATCGGCCTGACCGCCGATGACGGTGTCACGGACGGTTGCGCCAACGGCAAAGCTCTCCTCCTGGCCGAGGTGGCCAATGGAGGCCGAAGAGTTGCGGACGATCTGGCCCGAGTCTGGCTCAAAGCTGCCGACCAGCAGCCGCAATAGCGTGGTCTTGCCATCGCCATTGCGGCCGACGACGCCGACGACGTCACCATCGGACAGCCCACAGCTGACTTCGTCCAGCAGTATTCGGGTGCCGAACGCGAGCGAGACGCGCTCGGCGTTAACGATGTTGGCCAAGAGGAGGTTCTACCCGGCTCAGCGGCCGCGCATCGCCCGGGCAGCGCCCTTCATGTTGGGCAGTGGGCCGCGCGGGATCGGCACCTTCGGGCGAACTGCGTCCAGTGCTCGCAACCGGGCCTTGACGTCGCTGATCTGTGCGGCAGCCAGCTTCTTTGGCTGTTTGGTCAGGTGCTTGGCCAGCCCAGCCAGCGGCACCTGGCCTTCGCCGTCGCCCATCATCACCGTGGTCACCGGGACGCCGTAGGCGACCTGCTCATGCTTCTTCACTTCGGCAGCAACCAGGGCCTTGACCCGGCCTGGCTGACCTTCGGCGACCAGGATGATCCCGGGCGGGCCAATCACCCGGTGCACCACGTCGAGCTGCCGGGTGGCGGTGATGGCCGGGGTGTATTCCCACTTCTTCTTGTCGAGCATGCTCAGGGCAACCTCGGCCGAACCGGGCTGGCCGGCGTAGCGGAGGAAGGTGGCCTTCTTGGCGCGATCAAGCAGGATCCACAGGTCGGCGGTGATGCCGGCAGTGACGCCCAGCATCAGCCACATCCACCAGGGCTGGGCCCAGAAACCGACCAGAGTCAGCAGCACCACGCTGCCGACGAACCCCGCGATCAGCAGCAGGTTCAACTGCTTATCAACTTCGGCGGTGACCTTGTAGGTCTGCCAAAGCTGGCGGTACCAGGGCCAATCCCTGGGGTCGTTGGAGTTCTTCTTCGCCAGCTTCATCGCCTTGACTTCGGCCTTCTGCTTGGCGGCCAGTTCTTTGGCCTTCTCGCTCGCCATCTATGCACTCCCCATTTGGACGGCCTCGCCGTCGTTACTCGCCCGTGCCGCTATCGCTTGGCGGTACAACCGTCCCGCCCGATAGGACGACCGCACCAATGGTCCACTAAGCACGCCGAGGAAGCCTATCGCGGATGCCTCGGCGCTGAGATCATCGAATTCTGCGGGAGTCACCCAGCGATCAATCGGGTGGTGGCGCAGGCTGGGCCGGAGGTACTGGGTGATGGTGACCAGTTCGGTGCCAGCCTGGTGCAGGTCGTGCAGCGCCTGGCTGATTTCGGCCGACGTCTCACCCATGCCCAGAATCAGGTTCGACTTGGTCACCAGACCGCGTTCGCGGGCCATGGTGAGCACGCCAAGTGAGCGGGTGTAGTCGAATCCGGGACGGATCTGGCGGAAGATACGCGGCACGGTTTCCACATTGTGGGCGAACACTTCCGGGGCGGCATCGAATATCTGGGCGAGCAACTCGGCGCGTCCGGAGAAGTCGGGGGCCAACATTTCCACGCCCACACCGGGGTTTCGGGCATGGATGGCCCGGATCGTCTCGGCATAGAGCCAGGCGCCCTCATCGGCCAGGTCGTCGCGGCAAACCCCGGTGACGGTGGCATAGCGCAAGCCCATCGTGGCCACTGATTCGGCCACCTTTGCTGGCTCGGTGCGGTCATAGGCGGTCGGCTTGCCCGACTCGATCTGGCAGAAGTCACAGCGACGGGTGCAGGCGTCCCCGCCGATCAGGAAGGTCGCTTCGCGGTCGGCCCAACACTCGAAGATGTTGGGGCAGCCAGCCTCCTGGCAGACGGTGTGCAGCCCTTCGTCCTTCACCAGCTTTTGCAGCTCGGTGTAGTCCGGCCCGATCTTGGCGGTGGTCTTGATCCAGGCAGGCTTGCGCTCGATCGGAGTCGCAGCATTGCGGGCCTCGATGCGAAGCAGCTTGCGGGGCTGGGTTTCAGTCACCGGCCAATGGTAACTGGCCCGGCCGGGTGGCTGAGAGTCGCTGAGGTCCTCGGCAAGCATTGCCTAGCGATTTGTACAGTCCCAACTCGGCCCAGCAGGTCGACAGCTAGGGTCAGTTGGTGAGTCCCTCTGCCCCCTAGGGAGAATCATGAGCTCGAACATCAGCTTGGCCGTCGTGGTGGCGGTGCTGGCCTCAATCGCCTTCGCGGCCTCCTCGGTGGTGCAGCACCGCGCCGTGGCCGGGGAATCCTCGGCCAAGACCGGCGCGAAACTGGGCGGACGCGAGTTGCTCGCGGTGATGAAGAATCCAGTTTGGCTAGGCGGGCTGCTGCTGCTCGGGTTGAGCGCCGTCGGCCAGGTGGTGGCGCTACAGCTGGCGCCGGTCACGGTCGTGCAGCCGATCGGCGTGCTGGCAGTGCCCTGGACGATCCTGTTGGCCGCTCGGGTGCATCGCCAGCAGATCACCCGCGGCATGTGGGGTGGCGCGGCCCTGGCGGTGATCGGCACGGTCGCGGTGGCCTGGGTGGCGATCACGCACGCGACGCCGTCCCCGGAGCTGCAGGACCAGCGGCTGGTGATCGGCACCTTGATTGGGTTCGCGGTGGCGGCGGCCTTCGCCTTCTTCGGTGTCCGGGGCCCGCTGGCCTGGCGTTGTCTGGCCTGGGCCCTGGCCGCTTCGGTTATCTACGGGATGGAATCGGGGCTGGTGAAGGCTATTGGTGCCTATCTGACAGCTGGGCCTTGGCTGACTTCGGGCATCTTCTGGTTCCTGATTGCCGCCATCGTGATCGGGGTGGCCCTGGCTGGAGTCTGGATCCAACAGGGCTACGCCAACGGGCCAGCCGAAATCGTGGTCGGGGGCCTGAACGCTGGGGCGCCGATCGCTGGCGTGGCCTTCGGGGTGGCCATCCTGGGCGAGGGAAAATTCCTGGTGCAGGATCCGATGGCGGTCGTGGCGATGCTGGCCTTCGCCGTCGTGGCGCTGTCGGGGGTGGTGATGCTGTCCAAGCACCACCCTGAGGGTGCCGAAAACGGGTAGGCCGTCACCGACTGGCCCATCGCCGTTGGCATCGGGCTGAGCCGGTCGGTCACACTTTGAGGCCGTAGCGGATCTGCGGGACGGCCTCAACGTCGGCAACTCTGAGGTCAGGGGATTGGGTGAAGGACCCGAACGCCAGCATTTCGGCCAAGTGTGGCTCCAGATCAACGGCCACCTGGCCCAAGTCCGGCGCTGAGCCGAGTTCTACTGCCATTGAGGTGACCTCGGCATCATCGATCCCGCAAGGGACGATCTTGCCGAAGTAGCCCAGGTCTGGGTCGATGTTCAAGGCGAAGCCATGCATGGTGGTTCGCCTGGACACCCGGACGCCGATCGCGGCTATCTTTCGCTCGCCACGGCGTTTGCCGTCGGCCAGCCAGACTCCGGTGCGGCCGGGAATTCGGCCGGTGGTCAGCCCGTAATCGGCCAACAGCCGAATCAGGGCCTCCTCAACTCGGCGGACGTAGTCGACCACGCCCACCCGGTCGGGAAGGGTGACGATCGGGTAGCCGACCAGCTGGCCGGGGCCGTGATAGGTGATCTTCCCGCCGCGATCCACCTCCACCACGGGGGTGCCATCCAGGGGACGTTCGTGCGGCTCGGTGCGGTGCCCAGCGGTGAACACGTGATCATGCTCGACGTACAACACCCGAGGTGAGGCCTGGCCGGCGGCTACCTGGGCGTGCACCCGGCGCTGCAGATCCCAGCCGACCTGGTAGTCGAGCAACTGCGGCGGGTCATCGGTGATGCCCACGTAGTCGAACTCAACCGCCCAGCGGCTGGGATTCCTAGCAGCGGTCACTGGCCAAGTTCGCTACCGAATTCGCCTTCTTCCAGGCGGGCTTTGACGAAGCTCAGGAAGCGAGCGGCGGTGGCGCCATCGACCAGGCGATGGTCGTAGGACAGCGAGAGGTACATCATGTCGCGCACAGCCACGATTTCGCCGAGCTTGGGGTCGTTGACCACCATCGGGCGCTTCACCAACGCGCCGGTACCCAGGATGGCTACCTGCGGCTGGTTGATGATCGGGGTGTCGAACAAGGTGCCGGCCGACCCGTAGTTGGTGATGGTGAAGGTGCCACCGCTCAGCTCGTCGGGGGAGACCTTGCCCTCCCGGGTGCGGCTGCCCAGATCGGCGATCTTCTTGGCCAGTCCGGGGACGCTCAGATTGCCAGCATCGGCGATGACCGGCACCAGCAGACCGCGCTCGGTGTCGACCGCGATGCCCAGGTGCTCGGCATCGGCGTAGCTGATCGTGCCGGCTTCAGTGTCGATGGTGGCGTTGACCACCGGGAACTGCTTTAGCGCCTCAGCGGTCGCCTTAGCGATGAAGGCGAGGAAGGTCAGGCCAACACCTTCGCGGGCGGCGAAATCACCCTTCACCTTCGTGCGCAGTTTGGCGACGTTGGTGAGGTCGACCTCGACGGTGGCGGTGAGCTGAGCCGAAACCTGCAGCGACTCCACCATGCGCTTGGCGATGGTGGCTCGAAGACGGCTCATCGCCTCAGTGGTGCCGCGCTTGGCCGCATCCGGGCTGGGAGCCACGGTCTTGGCCTGGGCTGCGGGAGCAGCTGTGGGCGCGGCGGGAGCTGCAGCCTTCTTTGCCTCGGCGGCGGCGAGCACGTCCTGTTTGCGGATGCGTCCGCCAACACCGGTGCCGGTGACCTCGGCTAGTTCGACGCCATTGGCCTCAGCCATCTTGCGCACCAGCGGGGTGACGTAGACGTCCTCTTCGGTGGTGGTCCGCGGAGCTGCCGCGGCCGGCACTGGAGCCGGAGCTGCCGCGGCCGGCACTGGAGCCGGAGCGGCCGGGGCCGGGACGGGAGCAGGCGCCGGGACGGGAGCAGGTGCCGGAGCGTCCGAACCCGGGGCAGTCGGCAGTGCAGGAGCAGCCGCAGCGACGGGGGCAACGGGGGCGACCGGAGCTGGCGCGGCCGGGGCAGCACCAGCGGCGCCAATCACGCCGAGCACGGCACCCACGGCGGCAACCGCATCTTCGGCGACGCGGATTTCGACCAGGACGCCGGAGGTCGGCGCCGGAATCTCGGTGTCAACCTTGTCGGTGGAGACCTCGACCAGCGGTTCGTCGGCGAACACTTCGTCTCCGACGGCCTTCAGCCAGCGGGAGATGGTGCCCTCAGTCACCGACTCACCCAGTTGCGGCAGGACGACGTCGACGCCGTCGGCCGCCGGAGCGGGAGCGGCAGGGGCAGGCGCGGACGGAACAGCGGGGGCAACCGGAACGGCGGGGGCGGCTGGCATGGCCGGAGCCGCTGGCACTGCCGGAGGAGCGGGCACTGCCGGAGGCGCTGGCATGGCCGGAGCGACGGGCATCGCCGGTGCGGGTTCAGCAGGTGCGGGTTCAGCTGGGGCGGGAGCTTCACTGGCCTCGCCGATGAGGGCCAACGTTGCACCCACGGCAGCGACGCCATCCTCAGCGACCAGGATCTCCAACAGCACACCAGCAATCGGCGAGGGAATCTCGGTGTCGACCTTGTCGGTGGAGATCTCCACCAACGGCTCGTCAACGGCCACGGTGTCCCCAACCTGCTTCAGCCAACGCGAGACCGTACCTTCGGTCACGCTCTCGCCGAGTGCCGGAAGTGGAACGGGAGTGGACATTGCAGGGCTCCTTACGGTTGCTGGCGATTACCAGAGTTCAGCCTAGTCCCCAGTCGCAGGCCATAATGCCGGGGTGGGTTGGTTCTCAAGAAAGCGGAACAAAACCGGCACCCCCTCTACCCGGGAGCTGGACGCGGCGACGCGCGCCCATCTTGAGGAGTTCCTTAGCACCCGTCGCGGCATTGAAGCATTCATCGAGCAGCCAACCTCGCTTAACCCGGCCACGCTGCTGCTGATCGCTCACGATGGCGAATGGACCCGCCGTAGCGTGCCGGACGTGGCCTGGGCAAGGCGCTTCGCTCGCCAGCATCGGTTGCCTGCCTACGACGCGGGCGTCATCGGCTACCCCCAGCGGCTGCGCGATTACAACTCCCGGCGGCGTTCAGAGCGCTGATCAGTGGCGGCCAGGAAAGCTGCCACCAGGCTTTCGCCCAAAGCCGCCCCATCTGCAGGCGAGGTGCCGGCGAAGATCGAAGCAGCAGTGCCAGCGCAGGCGTAAAGGCCCTCAATCACGGTGGCATCACTACGTAGAACTCGCCAAGACGCATCGGTAACCAGGCCGCCCTTGGTGCCGGCATCGCCGGGGTAGATCTTGACCGCCCAGAACGGTGGCTTGTCGATCTTGCCAAGGGAGGCGTTCTTGCGCTTGCTCTTTGCTGCGGCGTCCAGCAGTCCCCGATTGAAATCGGAATCGGTGCCTTTGGCGGCGAAGTTGTTGAACCTCACCACGGTGCCCAACAGTCCAGCCCGATCCAGGCCGGTTGCTTGGGCCAGATCGTTGAGGGTGTTGGCCCGGGTGATCTCGCCGTCCTCGATTGCCCGCCGTGGGGTATTGCCCGGGCTCCACGGGCCAAGTTGGCAGTGCTGGCGGTGCCGGTTGTCAACGATCAGATAGGACGGGACGGCGCGCACCCCGCGGCTGTGGTCATACATGGCTGAGCCGAGGTCGTAGTCGGGACGGGTCTCATCGATGTAGCGATCACCGGCAGCGTCGACCAGCAGCGAGTGTGGGTAGTGCATGGCCTCGCGCACCGGGTAGGCCTTACCTTCGGTCACCATCACCGGCTGCCACCACGCGTCAGCGAGGTTTGTGGTGGCCGCGCCAATGCCTTCGGCCATGGTGAGCAGGTCGCCGTAGTTGGTGCCAGCGGTGCTGGTCCAGGCTGAATCGGTAGGCAGGGGCAGGTGTTCATCGCGCAGGGCGGCGTCGGCTTCGAATCCGCCGGCGGCCAGCAACACCCGGGACGCGATGATCTCGGTCTCGACCCCGTCGCGATCGACCACGACCGCAGTGATCCGGCCGCCCTCGGTTCGCAAGGCCGTGGCTGGGGTGTCCAGCCACAACTCGACGCCGTTGGCCACCGCGCGATGCAGCAGGTGGGCGACCAGTGATTCGCCACCAGTCGCGGTGCGCCGCGGTAGCGGCAGCCTGGATAAGGCGTCGCGCATCAATCCGGTGGCGCGGGCCAGCGCCGAATCGGTCTCGCCAAGGAGGCGCCGGTCGATCGGCCCAGCCTGAATCGCCCGGCCGCTGGCTTTGGCACCCGGCAGTAGCAGGTGCTGGTCGCTGACCCCCTTCGCCACCTGTAAGGGCACGTTCGAGGACGCCAACCAGCGGGCCAGTTTGGGGGCGGTCTTGACGAAGGCGGCGCGCTGGGCAGCCGCGTTGGCCTCAGCTGGGTCGCCGAGAAGGGCGGTCAGGTATTCGGCCACCTCTGTGGGGGAATCCTCGCCACCGGCTTTGATCATGATCGGGTTGGCTGGCAACCAGGCCACCCCGTCACCAGCCGTTGTGCTGCCCCCAACTCGGCCGGACGCTTCCACGACGATTACCTGGTCGCCTAGACGGCGGGCGGCGGCAGCAGCGAGCAGGCCAGCCGCCCCCGCGCCGACCACCACCAGATCAGTGGTGTAGGACTCCATCTCAGTTGGCCCGGGAGTGGGCGAGCGCGATCAGCGTCCGCACGCTCATGCCGGTGCCGCCAGTGGGGGTGTAGTCATGGGCCGAGGCTGAGTTGAATGCCGGTCCAGCGATGTCCAGGTGGGCCCACGGGATTTCCTCGGGGACGAACCTGGACAAGAACGCGGCCGCGGTCAGCGCACCGCCATAGCGGTCGCCGGTGGACTTGAAGTCGGCCACCTCCGAATCCAGCTTCGGACTGGCATCCTCGGGGATCGGCAGCTGCCAGAACGACTCACCGGCGGCCTCGGCGGCGTCCAGCACCATGTCGGCGGTTTCGTCATCACGGGCCATCAGGCCAGCCACATTCAGACCGAGCGCCACCATGCAAGCCCCAGTCAACGTGGCGACATCGATCACCAGATCTGGGGTTTCGGTAGCGCACTTAGCCAGGGCGTCGGCCAGCACCAGGCGGCCTTCGGCGTCGGTGTTGCCGTTCTCCACGGTGGTGCCGCCGAACATGGTCAGCACATCAGAGGGACGCCCGGCGTGGCCCGAAGGCATGTTTTCGGCCATCGCTGCCCAGACGGTCACCCGGATCCGCAAGCCAAGCTGCGCGATGGCAGCCACTGTCGCCAGCACCGAAGCTGCGCCGGCCATGTCGCACTTCATGGTGTACATGCCATCGGCCGGCTTCAGATCCAGGCCGCCGGAGTCGAAAGTGATGCCCTTGCCCACCAGGGCCAGGTGGAACCGCGCGCCGCGCGGAGCGTAGGAGAGCTTCACCAGCCGCGGCTTGCGACTCGATCCGCCGCCGACTGCCAGCAGACCACCAAAGCCGTCCCGCTCCAGCGCTTTTTCGTCCCACACCTCGATGCCGAGTTTGTGAGTGCGCGCCAGCGTCCGGGCGGCTTCAGCGAAGGTTTCGGGGTAGAGGTAGTTGGCCGGGGTGTTCACCCAGTCGCGCGCTTGCACCACGGCGGCCGCGGTGGCCGCAGCCAGGTCTAGGGCCTGCTTGGCCTCGGGCTTCTTGTTCGCACTGACCAGGGTGATCGAGGCGATGCCGGGCTGTTCGGCCTTGGTGGGCCCATAGCGGTAGGTGGCCAACAGGGCGCCTTCGGCAGCGCCCTTGATGATGCCAGGCTCGGCTGTCTCCAGGCTGACGGTGACCTGTTGGGCCGCTTTCGCTGGCAGGGCGTCGATCAGCCGGACGGCAGCCCCCACGGCGCGGCGCACTTGCTCGGCGGTGACGTCGATGGGGCCAAGGCCCACCACGACCAGCTTCTGTCCAGCGGGCAGCGGTACTAGCACCGCTTTGCCGTTCTTGGCCGAGCCGCCGAGTTGGGCGGCGAGGGTGGCCAGGTCGACGCCGAGCGCTTTCGCGCTGGCCTTGGCCCGGTCGTCGGGCAGTCCCACCAGAATGTCGCCGTCAGAAGTCTGGGCCAGTCCGACGACAAGGATCCCGGGATCCTTGCCGACACTGGTCGACAGAGCGATGGCGGGAAGACTGAAGCTGAACACTTTGACTGCCTTCATAAGTAGTGGTGAACCCCAACGCCCCTAGGCTACTTGTACTGAGCCCGACGAAGTAGTGCGTCGCAGCTAGGTGCGCGGTGCCCCCAATGCCTGAAGCCCTGACAAGAGGAGCCATGACCGAACCGATTCTCTCCCCACTCCATGACCGCCACGTCGCCCTAGGGGCGAAGTTCTCCGAGTTCGGCGGTTGGCTGATGCCACTGCAGTACGCCGGAGTGGTGGCCGAGCATCGGGCCGTCCGCACTTCGGTGGGCGTCTTCGACGTCAGTCACCTGGGCAAGATGCGGATCAGTGGCCCTGGTGCTGCTGCCTTCGTGAACAGCTGCCTCACCAACGATCTCACTCGGATCCAGCCTGGCCAGGCGCAGTACACCCTGCTGTGCAATGAATCCGGCGGGGTCATCGACGACATGATCGTCTACCTGTTCAGCGATGAAGAGGTGTTCGTGATCCCCAACGCAGCCAACACCACCGAGGTGGTCGCGACCCTGGTGGCAGCGGCCCCGGCGGGGTTAGTGGTCACCAACGAGCACACCGACTTTGCGGTGATCGCGGTGCAGGGCACGAACTCCGATGAGGTGCTCAGTGCGCTGAACCTGCCGGTGGGGCAGGACTACATGAGCTTCGCCCGTGCCCAATGGGGCGGGGTCGAGCTCACGGTTTGCCGTACCGGCTACACCGGCGAGCGCGGCTATGAGTTGGTGGTGCCGGCCGCCTCAGCTGGCCACATCTGGGACGCGGTGCTAGCCGCTGGCGCCGACTACGACATTGCCGCCTGTGGCCTGGGTGCCCGCGACACCTTGCGCACTGAGATGGGCTACCCGCTGCACGGCCACGATCTGAGCCCCGAGATCTCGCCGGTGATGGCCAATTTGGGTTGGGCTGTCGGCTGGGACAAGCCCACTTTCTTTGGTGCGACGGCGCTACGGGCTCAGCGCGAGGCTAAGGCCGGCCGCTTGCTTCGAGGGCTGAAGGCAGCTGGACGGGCGATCCCACGTCCGGAGATGGTGGTGTTCGTTGGTGACGTCGAAGTCGGCGAGATCACCTCTGGGACGTTCTCGCCGACCCTTTCCGCCGGGATCGCGTTGGCCCTGCTGGATCGTTCGGTGAAGCTGGGCGATGTCGTGGAGGTTGAGCTGAGGGGGCGGCGGGAGCCGTTCGAGGTGGTCAAGCCGCCATTCGTGACCCCAGGTGTTCGGGAAGCCTGAACTTCAGGCGACTCGTCCCGGTGCGCCGGCGTCGGTGACGACCCGGCCGCCAGCGTTCTGCCAGGCGTTCATGCCGCCACTGACGGCGAAGGCCTCAACGCCGCGTAGGCGCAGTAGTGAGGTCGCCGTCTTGGCGCGGCTGCCACTGCGGCACAGCACCACCACTCGCTGACGCGACCAGGAAGGCGTCCGGGCGCCGGGCAGAACCGGCAACGGGACGTGCTGGGCGGTGGGGGCATGACCGGCGAGCCATTCGCCGGGGTCGCGGACATCGAGGATGTCAGCTCCTTCGGAGACGAAGCGCAGCGCTGTGGGGGCATCAACTTCGGCGGTGTCCGCAGTCATGGGTCCTCCTGGTCAGGTGTCGTTGATTGGAACGAGGGGAATCCTATACCCCCCAGGGTATTAGGATGATCACCGGAGGAGAACAATGGACGCAGGACCACAACCCGCCATCGCCGCGAAGCTGGCCGCACCGGTGGCCGGTCCCTGGCAACGACTGGGGGATTGGCCGCGCCGGCGCTGGGTGGCGGCTGGCTTGGGCGCGGTCAGTATCGCGGTGCTGATTGGCGTTTCCACCGCGATGATCCCCAGCCCGATCTTCGGCCGGGAGGTAGCCACCACCTGGTGGGCCTGGCCCGTGCTGGCCATCACCGCAGCGCTCGGCGGATTGCTGGGAGCCACCTACGTCCGGGATCCCGAGGCACCAAGGCGTGAGGGCCGCTTCGGCCTGGCCGGTGGCGTGCTCAGCTACTTCGCGGTCGGCTGCCCGGTGTGCAACAAACTCGCTCTGCTGGCTTTGGGTTACACCGGTGCCCTGCAGTGGTTCGCCCCAGTTCAGCCATTCCTCGGCGTCGCTGGCCTGGTGCTGTTGGCCTATGCCCTGTGGCGGCGTCTTGTGGGCGAGACCGCCTGTGCGATTCCGGAGCAGGCGTGAGCGGTGCACCGTCCCTGGCTGAGTTGATCGCCGAAGCCGCCAACCTGATGCAGGAACGCAGCGGCGGGCAGGCTGTTTGCACGTTCACCAAAGCCGGGCAGGCGGTGACGGGTCTGAAATATGCCGAAGGTCGCTGGGCTGCACTGCGGGAAGTTCAGCACAACACCCGAAGCGGTGCCGAGCTGGCCGAGGTGGTGGCCACGGCAGCGGCTGCTTGGGGAACTCACCTGGATCGGCTCCAGGCCCGCTCGGCCGGGGCCGATTGGATCGCCTATCGCAGTGGCGGAACTGACGCCTTGACTGAGCTTTCCGAGACCCTGCGCCACGAAGGCGGCGCCGCCTGAGTCAGGCGTCCAGGCTCATCGGGCCGTAGATGAGCCGATCGCTCTCGTACAGCGATACCTCATGGGCGCCAGCTTCAGCCAACTCGGCATAGCTGCTGGTGAGCCAGGCCTCGGCGGTGCTCTGCTCTTCGAAGGTGACCAACAGGCCGAGTTGGGTGGCCACCTCCTCGGTCAACTCCGGGGTGGTTACCCAGTAGTAGCCCACCGAAAGCCTCAGATCTCCTCGCCCGGCTTGACCCGCGGCAGCGGCACCCGGAAGCGGCGCATGCTGATGATCCGGTTGATCAGGTAGACCAACAGACCGCGCTTGGGGGCGCCCGGCATCCGCTCATCGAGCAGCACCCGGAACTGGCGCCACAGGATGAAGATGTGCACGCCCAGCGCGACCAGGGCCAGATAGGGCAAAGTGGCTGGCACAGCCAGGTCCGGCACGGCGTACATCGCAGCCAACGCGAGCACCAGCGCAGACATGATGATCGGCATCCACCACTGGGCAATGCCAGGTCGGGAATCGATGAAGTCGCGCAACAGCAGTCGGGACGGCTCATTGTCGACCTTCGACCACTGCTCCTCGCGGGACTTGGCTTTGGCCTGCCGATCGCGGGCCCGCTGCTGGGCGGGGCTCAACGTCGGATTCAAGCGCTCCCGACGGGCGGTTTCGGCCTCGCGGCGGGTTGGGGTTGGCACCTTCTTCTTGGCCGAGCTGCCAGCCGATTCGGCCGGTTTGGTCGTCTCCGGGGTGGCCCCGGCGTCCTCGGGGCGCTCGTACGGGCGAAACAATCCCACTTCAACCTGCCTTGTGGTGCGACGATGTCTGCCACATCCTAGGTCAAAGCAGCAGGTAGGAAAGAGGCGGGATGAGTGATGACCAGCAGGTGACTGCCGAGTTGGAGTTTCAGGCGCGGTTGGCGACCCTGCACGATGCGCGCGCCCGACTGGCCAGCTTGGAGGCGGCGCTGCATAGGCTGGCCATCGATCGGCCCACAATGGCCCCCGGCGAGGCGGAGATTCGCGAGTCGGAGTTGGCAGCCCGCCGGGCCCGCGCCAGCGAAGAAGTGGCGGTTTTGCACGCCGCGGCCCGCCGGGCCCACACCACCCTGCGCCGGCTGACTGATCCTGACGCCGAGCCCGACGACCTCGATTCCGAGGACCTCGACCCTGGCACCCACGGCGACGGCTACCAGCAGCCCCCGTTCGCGGAGTCGAATTGAGCCGCCCAAAAGTGCTGGTGGCTACCGACCAAATTGGCGACCTGGGCTCGGACGTGGCCGGTGCGGCCCTGGCCCGAGGCTTCGCCGAGCTGGCTGACGTTGCGGTGGTGCCGTTGGCGACAGGTGGGCGAGCATTGGCCGAGGCGACCGCGGCCCTGACCGGCGGCACCGTCACTGGCTCGGCGAGCCAGTGGGTACTCCGTGCCCAGGGTCTGGTGCTGATCGGCCTGGCGCAGCGGCCGCACTCGGGCTGGGCTCCGGAGTCATCGACTGCCGAACTGGGCGAGTGGGTGCTCGAGGCGCTGCGCGGCGCCGACGCGGCCAAAGTGGTCATCGATCTGACCGACGTCACCGCCCAGGACGGGGGCGTTGGATTGCTGGCGCGGGCTGGTGCCGCGCTGACCGAGCGGCAGGTGATTGGCATCGTGGCCAACGACGAACTGGAGTTGGCGGCCACCGGCCTGACCGGCGCGGTGGCCCGTCGCGGCTACGGCGCTGGCCGGGACGTGGCGGAGGTCCTGGCGGCCGATGCCCAGACCAAAGCCCTGGTTGAAGGCTTCGGGGTGGGGCTGGCGGTGGCTCCTGGCGGTGGTGCCGCTGGCGGCTGCGGGGCGGCGATTCTGAGTCTCGGTGGGCGGCTACTGGACGGTCCGCAGTTTTGCCACTCGCTGGCCGATATCGACACCAGTCTGGCCCGCTGCGATCTGGTCGTGACTGGCTGTAATGAGCTCTCAGCCCTCGACCGTGGCGGCCCAATCCTCAGGTCGGTCGCCGAGTGGGCCGAACGCGCTCAGCGGCCCTGCATCGCCTTCGCCGGCGGCGAGGAACTCTCCCGCCGTGAGGTGCGCACCTTCGGTTTGGAGGCTGCCCATCAGCTCTCCGCCGCGCCTACCGCGAACGAACTCACCCAGGCTGCTGGCCGGGTGGCGATTGGCTGGTTCGGCCGCTGAGCGGGAACAGATTTCGGCAGCATCGACTTACACTGGCAACCACTGAAGGCAGCCGCGTGGCCCGCTAAAGGCCTGACTGCCCGCACTCTGGAAGGAAGCACCACATGACGGTTGACCAAGAAACCATGACCGGCATCAGCCTCACTGAGGCTGCGGCCAGCAAGGTCCAGGCGCTACAGGAGGCCGACGGCACCACGGAACTGCTGCTGCGCATCTCGGTGGCTCCCGGCGGTTGCTCGGGACTGCGCTACCAGCTGGCCTTGGATGATCGTGAGCTTGACGGCGACATGGTCACCGAGCATTTCGGCACCAAGGTCGTCACCGACAAGATGAGCCACCCCTATCTGTTGGGCGCGACGATCGATTTCGTCGACACCATCGAGCAGCAGGGCTTCACCATCGACAACCCGAACGCTTCCAACTCCTGCGCGTGCGGCGACTCGTTCCAGTGAACCTCGCCCCCGTCCAGGGGAGCTAAGCCTAGGCAGCCGGTCCTTCGGGGCCGGCTGTCGGCTTTCGGGGCCAGCTCGGGCGATGATGAACCCATGCCCCTGATCGAAGAGCCTCGCCGGATGAATCCGCTGCTGCGCCTGGGCGTGGCGATTTCCGAACGCGTCACCGGACGGCGGATGCTGCCAGCTCGGCTGTTGTCCTGGTATCCGAAGGCGGCCATCGGGGCTGGGGTGTTGGAATCGTTGGTCGCCCATCACGAGCCGTCAACGAGGTTGCTGAAGCTGGTGCGCGTGACCGCCTCCATTACGGCCAACTGCGCCTTCTGCGTAGACATGAACAGCTTTGCCCATGACCGGGCCGGGCTCACCGATGAAGAGTTGGCAGCGCTGAACGGGGACGTGTCCGCGGTGGCCTCCTTCACTGAAGCTGAGCGGCTGGCGATCGAATACGCCCGGCGGATCTCGTCCACGCCACTGCTCTTTCCCGCAGAGTTGATGACCCAACTTCGGACGTCCTTCACCGAACGGGAACTGGTGATTTTGGCCACCACCGCGGCGCAGGTGAACTACTGGGCGCGGGTGATCCAGTCCCTCGGCATTCCGCCGGCCGGGTTCACTGAAGCTTGCCGAGTTAGCCTTGACCAGTGAACGAACCGCGTAAGCCCAGACGTCCGAGCTTCTTAGAGCCCGCGGCCTTGGAAGCGCTGGGGGAGCCGTCCGATCCGGTGGCGGCCCTACACGCCGCTCACGAGTCAGCCGCGGCGCTGCTGCACACCGGGCGAGCGGCCACCGACCCCGCCGTAACTGCCCGGCTGGTTACCATCACTGATGAAGTTGGCCTGGACACCCTCGCCGAGGTGTGGTCGGCCCGGCCAGCCCACAGTCTGCCTGGTGCGCTGTGGCGGCTCTACCTGTTGCGCGAATGGGTGGCGACTGATCCGACCACTGCCGCGCGGGAGTATGCCGCCGGGATCCGGTTCACCGAACCCAATCACGCGGTGGCCGGGGTTGATCCACCCGGGCCCACCGAAGTGCGCCGAGTGGCCGACGAGATCTTGGCTGGAGTCTTCGACGGCGATTTCGCGGTCGCACTGGAGCGGGCGGCAGCTTTTTGTCAGGTGGTGGCCTCGGGGCGGGCTGATGTGACCGAAGGTAGGCGGGCCCTCCTCACCGCAGCCAGGCTGCAGGAGATGGCCACCGATCTGGCCATCAGCGCCCGGCTGTGGCGAAGCGACAAGCTGGAGTGAGTACCGCCGCTTAGCTCAGAGTTTGGGCGGACTACGGTCTTCGCGTACCCTCGAAGGCGGCGTCGGGCCGCGGTAGCCCCGGGCTCCAACATTTGCCGCTTTGAGCGGCCACGCGCCGAGAGGCGCTCCCGGTCCGACGCCACCACACCGGGAATCAGGGCTGCACCCGCGGAGCGTGCAGTTTGAACCTCACCCCAATCATCCTGATGGCGAAACACAGCGCGGCGGCTCCCAGATAGAGCGCGGTGCTGTGCCAGGGCAGCGACCAGATCGCCCACGTGGCTAGGGCGCCGACCATCGCCGGGATCGCGTAAAGGTCGCTGGTGAGAATCAGCGGCACCCGCGAGGTGAGCAGGTCGCGGAAGGTGCCACCCCCGACCGCAGTCGTGGTGCCGAGGATGATCGCCAGCAGCGGACCGGCGCCGTTTTCCAAGGCGAAAAGGGTGCCGGTGATGCTGAACAGACTCAGTCCGGCGGCGTCAAAGAGGGTCACCCAGCGAGTGAGCTTCGCCAAGGGCTTGTGCACCGCGAACACCAGCGCTGAACTCACCAGTGCGGTGGTCAAGAAGCGCCAGTCGGCCAAACCTTGCGGTGGCAGGCTGCCGAGCAACACGTCGCGGAGGATGCCGCCGCCCAATGCGGTGATCGTGCCCAAGGTGACCACCCCGACGATGTCGAGGCGGGCGGCCTGGATGGCGGTCAAAGCGCCATTGATGGCGAAGACTGCGGTGCCCAGCAGACTGAGGGTGAGCAGCCAGTCGGCGGGATTCATCACCAGCTGGAGTGCAGTGGGCGACCCTCGTTGTAGCCCGAAGCCGATTGCACGCCGACGATGGCCTGGTTGGCGAACTCACTCAGATTGCGGGCGCCGGCGTAGGTGCAGGAGCTGCGCACCCCGGAGACGATGAAGTCGATCAGGTCTTCTACCCCGGGACGTTCTGGGTCGAGGTACATCCGGGAAGAGGAGATGCCTTCCTCGAACAGGGCTGCGGTGGCCCGCTCAAAGGCCGACTGGTGCCTGGTACGGGCGCGCACCGCGCGGGCTGAGGCCATGCCAAAGGACTCCTTGTAGGGCCGGCCGTCGGAGTCGTAGAGCAGTTCGCCGGGTGACTCGTGCGTCCCGGCGAACCAGGAGCCGATCATCACCGCCCCGGAGCCGGCGGCCAGCGCGAGAGCCACGTCGCGCGGATGCCGCACCCCGCCGTCAGCCCAAATCGCTTTGCCGGACTCAGCCGCTTCGGCTGCGCACTCCAGCACCGCCGAGAATTGCGGCCGGCCCACGCCGGTCTGCATCCGGGTGGTGCACATCGCGCCCGGCCCGACGCCAACTTTGACCACATCGGCACCAGCCTCGATCAAGTCGGCCGTGCCATCGGCGGTGACCACGTTGCCGGCCACGATCGGCACCTGGCTGGTCGCGGCAGAAACCACCGCGCGGGCCCGCTGGACGGCCGAGATCATTCGCTCCTGATGACCGTGTGCGGTGTCCATCACCAGCACATCGGCACCAGCGGTCAGCAGGGCAGCGACCCGCTCTTCGACGTCACCGGAGATGCCAACGGCCACGCCGATCTTGAGCTTGCCGTCCGCGTCCAGGGCTGGTGGGTAGAGCGCGGCGCGCACAGCGCCCTTGAGGGTCATCAGCCCGACCAGTTGCCCATCGCGCACCGCCAGGGCGGCTTTGTGGCGCCGGTTCGACAGCTCGTCGAAGACCTCGGTTGGGGTGGCGTCAGGGTCCATCAGGGTGAGGTCGGTGTTCATCGCTTCGTGCACCTGATTGAACCGGTCTAGTCCGGCCAGATCCCGCTCGGAAACGGTGCCGACCGGCGTGCCGTCGGCACCGACCACTACCACCAGGCCGTGGGCCCGCTTGGGCAGCAGCATCAGCGCCTCGCCGACGGTGGCGTGCGGGTCGATCACCAATGCGCTGTCGAAGGCTGGGTGGGCGGCCTTCACCTTGGCGATAGCCGCAGCGACGATGTCGGTCGGCAGATCCTGGGGGACGATCGCGATGCCGCCGCGCCGGGCCACCGTCTCGGCCATTCGGCGTCCGGAGATCGCGGTCATATTGGCCACCACCAGGGGCAGAGGCAGGTTCAGGCCGTCGCCGCTGGTGAGGTCGACGTCCAGTCTGGAGGTGACCGACGAACGCCGCGGCGCCATGAAGACGTCGTCATAGGTCAGGTCGTAGCTGGGCTTACCGGTTAGGAATCGCACCCGACAAGGCTACCCAGTGCGGGCGCTGGGCGCCGAAGGCGCCAGTTCGCCTGCTGGACGATGGTTGCTTCAAGCAGAATCAGGGTCGGCGGAGCAGCTAACATGACAACGCCCAACTCCTGAATCGAGGGAACCGATGAGCGCGTCCACCGCCCGGATCATGCTGTACTCCGACGACCGGACCGTCCGTGAGCAGGTACGGCTCGCCCTTGGCAAGCGTCTGGCCGATCGTGAGCTGGACATCTTCGAGGTGGCCACCTCTGCCGCGGCGATCACCGCCATGGACACCAGCGACTTCGATCTGCTGATTCTTGACGGTGAAGCAGTTCCGTACGGCGGCACCGGGTTGTGCCACCAGTTCAAGTCGGAGTTCGATCCGTGCCCGCCAGTGCTGCTGCTGGTCGCTCGGGTGGCGGACGCCTGGTTGGCCACCTGGTCTTCGGCGGACGCGATTGCGTCCTACCCGCTCGACCCGATTGCCCTGCCGACCGAGGCTGCCAAGCTGCTTGCCGCCAAGCAGGCTGTCTAAGCCGTGACCTGGGCAGCGGTGCTCGCCGAGCTGATGGCTGGGCGTGACCTCACTGGTGAGGCCGCAGCTTGGGCGATGGATCAGATTCTGTCCGGCGAGGCCACCCAAGCCCAGATTGCCGGCTTCGCGGTTGCGCTGCGCGCCAAGGGCGAGAGCGTGGCCGAACTCACCGGGCTGGCCCAGAGCATGCTCGATCACGCCACCGCGATTACTCTGCCCGGTGAGGCCGTGGACGTTGTTGGTTCCGGCGGTGACCGAGCGATGACGGTGAACGTTTCCACCATGGCCGCGATCGTTGCGGCCGCGATGGGGGTGCCGGTGGTCAAGCACGGCAACCGGGCCGCCTCCAGTGCGTGTGGCACCGCCGATTGCCTCGAAGCTCTCGGGGTTGCCCTCGATGTGCCGCCCGATGCCCAAGCCGAGGTGTTGGCCGAGGCGGGCATCGTGTTTATGTTTGCCGCGATGTATCACCCGGCACTGCGCTATGTGGCCAGCGCCCGGCGCGAGCTCGGGGTGCCGACCACGTTCAACTTCCTCGGGCCATTGGCCAATCCGGCGCGTCCGCACGCTTCGGCGATCGGGGTGGCTGATGCTCGGATGGCGCCCCTGGTGGCCGGAGTGATCGCTGGCCGCGGGCACCGCGGGCTGGTGTTCCATGGCGGCGATGGCCTGGACGAGCTCACCACCACTACCAGCTCGCGAGTCTGGCTGGTAGGTGAGCGGCGGGTGGTCGAGACCACCTTTGATCCGGCCGAGCTGGGCATCGCCGCGGCCCGTCCGGCAGATCTGGTCGGTGGTGATCCGGCTCACAACGCCCAGGTGGTCCGCGATGTGCTAGCCGGACAGCGCGGCCCGGTGCGCGACATTGTGACGCTGAACGCTGCTGCTGCGGCCTTCGCTTTCGCTGGCCCCGACTTGTCCGCCCCGGTGGCCCCGCAGCTGGCTCCGCATTTCGCCAACGCTGGGGCGGCAATTGATAGCGGAGCTGGCACCAAGCTGCTGGACGTCTGGATTGCGGCCACCCAGGCCGCCCGCGCCAACTAGTAGCGCCTCGGGCGACTAGCCCAACAGGGGCAGGTCAAGGTCGTAGGCCAGCACCAGTGCGTGGGCGAGCTGGGTCTCCTGGTCTTCGCGCAGAAAGCCAATCGTTAGGGAGTCAGGGCGGCGATGACCAGCGCCAGCGGTGCCCCCAGCAGCATGGATGGTCCGTAGGGGAACGCCTGCCGTCCGCGCAGGCGAACCGCGATCGCCCAAACCGCTCCGACCACCGAGCCGGCCAGGAAGCACCAGAACGCCACCTGCGGGCTGGTGGCGCCAGTGGCCACCCCGAGCAGCCCGGCGAGCCGGACGTCGCCGAAGCCCAGTTGGCCGCCGCTGAGTCGCCACACCAACCAGTAGAGCGCGGTGGCCCCGAGCCCAACCCCAGCGGCCCAGGCCAGCGGCGTCCAATCCCAACGCCACCAGGCGCTGAGCACCGCACCGCCAGTGACCAGGCCCAAGGTGAGGTAGTGCAGGCGCAGCGGCAGAAAGGTGGTGCGAGCATCGATCAATGCCAGCAAGCTGCCCAAGCCGGACAGCGGGGCCCAGATCGGCCACAGCACCGGAGTGGTTAGGCCCAGGGCGAGCCAGCCGAGGCCGAAGGACAGGGCGAATACGGCCACCCGAAGCCGGGTTGAATCCAGCTCGGTGAAGCGCAACTCTGGTTCTTCTTCGGGAGCTGGTAACTGGCGCAGTAGCCAGCCGCTGCTGAGCGCGCAGCACAGCGCAACCAGGGCAGCGAGAACCGGGGCGGGCACGTCGGGCACTCTAGCGGCGGGCCGTAAACATCAGCCGGCGTACTGCACCCTGGCCGAGCGGGCCAGCAGTGCGGTCAACTCGGTGCAGGCGGTGGTCTCCAAGGTGGCCATCAGTTCCGGCTCGGTGAGCCGGCAATACCGGGCCAAAGCTGGGGCCGAGCAGCCCGCCGCCAACAGCTCACCCAGATCGCGCCGGGTCTCATCTGAAGGCACCAGGGTGCGCCCGAGTTCAGCCAGAGTGGCGTCGCTCAACCCGATCAGCCGAACCGCCGAGGCCCGCGGCAATTTGGGCAATGGTCGCCCCCGCTCGATGAAGAGCAGCCTTCGGACCAGGCGGGTCGAGACCCCGGCTTTGAGAGCCATCACCGGCCAAGGCAGGCCGCTGAGGTCGAGCAGGAGACGTAGGTGAGCGCGAAAGGGTGCTGCGGGCACCCAGCTGTGATCGATGGTTTGAGCTGTCACACCCTAGAAGGTCGAAAAAAGGGCGCCGGTGTGAGCCGGCGCCCCTGTTTCTCAGGATTTTTTAAGACAACCCCGTCAGCGCTGAGCCTTCACGAAGCCAGCAGCCTGGGCTGCCTCTTCACTCACGAACCAGACCTCGGCGCTGGTGCGCTCATAGGACGCGCTCCCAGGGACGTGGTACTTCTTCGAGCGGTCATTGCCCTTGATCAGGTAGTCAGCCGGTGGTTCATCGCCGATGTAAGAGCCCTCGCCGTAGGGGCTATCGGCTAAAGGGTCGGCATCGTCCCCGTCCGCAGTCGGTACGCCCATGGCGCCGTCCAGATCGGTGGGGACCTCTTCGGTGATTTCGGACTCGGAGTCGACCGCTTCGACTTCCTCGTCCCAGTCCTCGGCCACCGGATCAGCGACGTAGGCGTTATCGCGGGGGGTGTAGGTCTCCCAGCCCGAGGACGGGTCGGCGAGCAGCTTCTTTACTGCAATCGCGACCCCGCCGAGAATGGCGCCAGCCAGCACGATCTTGCCGAAGGTCTTCCAGCCGGAGTGCTTCTTCTTGCCGGAGGCCTTGTCGAGCTGCTTGGCAAGTGCGGCTGAGGCTGCGGCCACCCTCAGCTCGTGGGCCAGCGGTTGGCTGGCCAGGTGGCGAAGCTGATCGGCCAGGCTGGGTAGAAGTTCTTCCTGCACCTTCTCGCGGGCGAAGTCGACCGTCGGCGGAATGCGCTCCAGCACGTCATTGACTGCTGGGTAGACCTTGTCGATCGCATCATCGATTGCCGGATGCACCTTCTCGAAGGTGTCAGCGGCGAACCGGGCGCCGCGAATGGAGGCGTCCTTGAAGGCCGGACGTACCCGGGAGTAGGTGTGATCTGCGAACTCGCCGCCTTCGCGCAAGGCCTGCTCGAGGTAGGGAGACAGCCGGTCGATGGCGACCTGGGTGCCATCTTCGACCGCATTGAGCAGCTTCTTGGTGTTCACTGAACCTCCGTTGGTCGATCGGTCTGGTTGTTGGAATCCACCGTACCCGGAGCGACCCGGCTATACACACCATCTGTAAGGATGGGTGCGCACCAAGAAAGGACGACCAGATGACTCAGACTGCAATTCTGCACACCAATTACGGTGACATCTCGATCACGCTGTATCCCGAGCAGGCACCGAAGACGGTGGCCAACTTCGTCGGCCTGGCCACTGGTACCAAGGAGTACCTCGACCCCAAGACCGGCTCCATGACCACCGGCAACTTCTACGACGGGTTGACCTTCCACCGGGTTATCGACGGCTTCATGCTCCAGGGCGGCTGCCCGTTGGGCACCGGCACTGGCGGTCCTGGCTACCAGTTCGGCGATGAGTTCCACCCCGACCTGCACTTCAACCGTCCCTACCTGTTGGCCATGGCCAACGCTGGACCCGGCACCAACGGTTCCCAGTTCTTCATCACCCTCGCCCCGACCCGGTGGCTGGACCGCAAGCACACCATCTTCGGTGAGGTCGCTGATGAGAACTCGATGGGGATCGTCGACCAGATCGGCCTACTGCCCACCGGACGCAACGACCGTCCAGTCGAGCCAGTGGTGATCAACAGCCTCGAAATCGTCGAGTCCTGACCGACCATCCGGACGCACTCTGCGCCCCTTGAGTGGCTTTGCGCGTGCTGTAGCAGGCGCAAAGCTGCCTAAGGGGCGCAAGGCGGTTATGGGGGCTCAGTCGCCGATGGCGAAGGCGGCCTCCAAGTCGTGGGTGGAGTAGGCGCGGAAGGCCACGTGGGTCTCGGTGTCGGTAACACCAGGCACCTTGTTCACCTGTTCGGTGACCACGGCGGCGACACCATCGATGGAGCGAACCCGCACCAAGGCGATCAAATCGATCTTGCCGGTGACTGAGTAAACCTCAGAGACCCCATCGATGTCGGCCAACTGCTGGGCCACCTCGGGGATTCGATCTACATCGGCCTTGACGAACACAATCGCGGTGATCATGGCGCTGATCCTATTCCGCTGCCGCCACCTGTACCCGGAGCTGGGACGATGCGGCCGGTCCGATACCGGCCGGCCAACACCAGTCGCCCTCAATCTCGATCAGGCGCACCCCGGGACGTTCCAGCCAATCGGCGATCCGCTCGGTCTCCTCCACGATCGCGGCTGGCTGGGGGCCAGGCGGGGGACTAACCCAATCGGCGGCGGCGATTGCGTCGCGGGCCACCTGCTGCGGGGTGTCGCCAGGTTTGGCCAGCGCGGCTGCGGCCAGCCGTCCGTAGCGAATGACGTGTACCTCCCAACAGCCGTCAACCCGGTAGGCGGCAACGATCTGCGCGCAGGAGGCCAAGCTGGCCAGCCGGTGGTGACGGGCTGCGGTTCGGGTGCAGGCCTCCAGGCGGGCGGTGAGGGCGGCGGCCTCTTCAAACCGCTGCGCCCGGACCAGCTGGTTCAGTCGTGGCTCAGCGGCCCGCAGCAGCGGCTTGACGTCGACCGACAGGGCATCGCGCACGCTGGCAACCGTCGGGGCGTAGTCGTCGGGAGTCACCGCGAGTTGGCAGGGGGCGGCGCATCGGCCCATTTCGGCTAGTGCGCAGGCGGGCGATGACCGTTTGGCCGACAGGCGAGCGGTGCATTGGCGCAGGCCGAACGCGTCGTAGAGCGCCAGCATCACTTCCTCGCCAGCGGCACGCCGCCGAAATGGCCCGAAGTAGAAGGCGCCGTCCGCGCTGATCTGGCGTACCAGCGACAGTCGCGGGTACGCCTCCTGGGTGAGCTTTAGCCAAAGCTGGCGCTCAGGGAACTTCGAGCGCCGGTTGTACCTGGGGGAGTGGGCGGCGATCAGCCGCAACTCAAGCACTTCGGCTTCCAAGGGGGTGCGACAGACCACCGTTTCGACCGCGGTGGCGATCCGCACCATTTCGTCCATCCGGGGACGGGTCTCAGCCGCCGTGAAGTAGCTGGCCACGCGCTTGCGCAGGTTCTGGCTTTTACCCACATACAGCACCTGGCGCCGGGGGCTGCCGTCGGTGGCGGTCAGCTCGGCGATGAACTGGTAGATGCCCGGCGCTGAGGGCACATCCTTGGCCAGGGTTCGTTTGGCTCGCCGTTGCGGGGAGACTCGGCGGAGGAACTCCAGCAGGTCCTCCAGGGTGTCGGCCCCAAGATTGCCCACCCGCTCCAGCAGGCCGTGCAGAACGTCCACCGTGGCCCGCGCATCGTCGAGGGCGCGGTGGTTGGGGGTCACCTGGGTGCGGAAGTGGGCCGCCAAGGTCGACAGCTTCACATTCGGCACCTCATCGCGCAGCAGCACCTGGCGTGCCAGGGCCACGGTGTCGATCACGTCCGGATTGGGCCAGGCGTAGTCGTGCCGGAGGCAGGCGCGTTTCAGGAAGCCGACGTCGAAGCGGGCGTTGTGGGCCACCAGCACCGAACCGGCCGCGAACTCCAGGAAGCCGGGCAGCACCTGGGGCAGTTTGGGGGCGCCAGCCACGAGCTGGTCGGTGATGCCGGTGAGCACCGAAATCAGCGGTGGAATGTGCACATTCGGATTGACCAGGGTCTGGAACTCCCCGAGCACCTGCCCGCCGCACACCTTCACCGCGCCGAACTCGGTGATGGTGTCGTCCTCAGCACTCCCGGTGGTCTCCAGATCAACCACGCAGAACGTCACCTGTGCCAGTGGACGGCCGAGGTCTTCAAAGCTGGGTTGGAAGACGGCGCTACTGCTCACCTTCCTGACGTTAGCTGCCGCCTCTGACAAAGCCACTTCAGCACCCAGGGCTGTCCAGCAGCCAGAGTCCATCGCCGCTGATCGCGTACAAGGCGCGTGTGGTGGCGGCGAGCGCGGTGATTCGGCCCGGGCTGGGTAACTGGCGCCAACCAGTGGCGCAGCCGATGTGGACGCCGCCGGTCGCGGAGTTGGTGGCCACGACCGGGCGTCCGTCCACCAGGGCGATCAAAGCCAGCGGATCAGCTCCATCTGGCGGCTCACCTGGCAGGACGACTCTGAGGCCAGCCTGGGGCTGGCCGCCGGGGTGCAACTGCACTTCCCAGACCACCGGATGGCCTCGCACCCAGCCAGCCACCCAGCATTGGCCGTCCGCTGCGCAGGCCACCGAGGTGGCGCGGGACAGCCCAGCCCCGGAGAGGTCAGCGGGGATCGCCAGTGGCAGTTGCCGCCAGTCCCCGGCTGGTCCGCCCACCCACAAAGTGGGACGTTGCGTCAGCCCGTTGGTCAGGCCGAGTTCGTCGCCCACGATTACCAGGCTGGCCGACGACACGGCAAAGGCAGTGAAGCCGAGCACTCGATCGGCGTTGGACGTGAGGGCTGCCGGTGAAGCGGCCGGAGCAGACCACGAGTTCCGGTTGCGGGTGTAGAGCACTGCCCGAGTGCCCGCGCTGATAGTGCGGGTGCCAACGATCACCGGCTGCCCGTCAAGCACTGCGGTGCCGAGCAGCGGCCCGGCATCGTGGCCGCCGAAGGTGAAGAACCCCTGGGGTCGGTTGGTCAGTTTTCCCGTGGTCAGAGATCCGTCCCAGACGGTCAGCCGGGGATTGGCATGCGCGCCGCCAATGTCGGTGCCGATGGCGGTGATGCTGTCTTCGACCAGGGCGATCGCCACCAACTCGGCCGTTTCGGCGTAAGGCTCGTTGGCTTTGAGGTTGAACGGCTGCCCGAGTTGGCTGCCGACGACTTCGCGGACTTCTGGGGTATCAGCTGCTGAGCCAGCCACGAGCACTCGGTCGCCGTTAGCGGCCAGCGCGACTGGATGGAGCGCCTCGGTTGATAGTGGCGTCCATCCTGGCGGCTGTGCGCAGCCAGTCAGCCCTAGGGCGCAAGCCAGGGTAATGATCAGGCGCCTCATGTCGGCAGCCTAGGTCCTTGGGAGGGTTGCAGCAGGCGGCACCGCCGTGGCGATTCGGCCGAAAACGGCACTGTCAGAGGCGAGTGTCAAGCTGAGGGCATGGACATACTGCATGTCGATTGCGCGACTTGCCGGGCTCGCGGCCCGGCCTGTTCGGACTGTGTGATTTCGGTGCTCCTTGGCCCAATGAGCGATGAGGTTCGTCTCGATGACCAGGAACAAGCGGCCCTGGCCGCGATGGCTGGCTCCGGTCTATTACCCCCGCTAAGGTTGGTGGTCGGCCAGTAGCCAGTCACTCTCTTGGGTGACACCCCTTGTGAGAGCCCTGATCGATTGTCACCCGGACTAGGAGTTGCGTCCCAGCCAAGACTCGTTTAGGATTTTCTCAGTTTAGTTTAAGGGCCGGTTGGCCCACTACGAGGGGTCGTGGATGAAGTCTAGGAGTGGACGCTTTGTCGCCACTGCGGCTGCTGCCGTGGTGGCCGCGCTGTTCCTTGGCCAGTCTCTCCCTGCCTCCGCTGCGCCCACTCCGGCACCGAAACCGACTCCTACCACCGCTGCTGGTGCCAAGGATCGGCTGAAGGATCTGGAGAAGCAGGCCAGCGAGATCGGCGAGCAGTACGACACCGTCTCCGACGCCCTCGACGAAGGCAAGCAGCGCCTCAAGGTGCTTCGCGCCGACATCGCGATTCAGCAGAAGAAGGTCGATCAGCTCAGCGCTGCGGCGCAGACGATCGCGCTGGCGCAGTTCCGCAGCCGCGAATTCGACACGACCATGCAGATCTTCACCTCCAGCGATCCCGACACGTTGCTCGATCGGCTCTCCACCGCCAACCGGGTGGACGAGACGATGAACAAGACGCTGTCGGAGCAGCAGGCGGCCCAGGCGAACCTGGCCGAGATGCAGCGCTCAGCTGAGGCTGAAGTCGACGCACTCGCCGACCAGGAGAAAGACCTCGCTCGTCTGAAGGATCAGATCAACGAGAGGGTCAGCCAGGCCGAGGAGCTTTACAACTCCCTCACCGATGACGAGCGCGACGATGTGGATGCCGGCGACGGCAGCCCCGAGCCCTCTGATCCCGGCGACTACGCCGACGCAGACGCCCGCATCAAAAAGGCAATCGCCTACGCGCTGTCCAAGGTCCGTGGCAGCCAGTACGTCTGGGGCGCTGACGGACCCAACGGGTTTGACTGTTCAGGCCTGATGGTGGCGTCCTACCGGAAGGCCGGCATCTCGCTGCCGCACTCCTCCCGTTCGCAGGCATCGCGTGGCAAGTCGGTCTCGAAGGGCAACCTGAAGCCCGGCGATCTGGTGTTCTTCTACCACCCGATTCACCACGTCGGCATGTACATCGGTGGCGGCAAGTTCGTCCACGCCCGTAACACCCGGATCGACCTGGTCGTGCAGAGCCTGGCCAGCTACCCGGCTCCCTGGGCTGGTGCCCGACGCATCATTGGCTGATCACCGCAGTCGTTGCTGGCGCACTGTCGCTGGCAACGGTGCTTTCCGGCTGCACCGTGGTGGCCGGGCCAACCCCCACTGCGGCTACCTCCTTTGCCGTCCGGCTGAATGCCGCACTGGCCGCTGGCCCCACCGAGTTCGCTGAGTTGTTCGCCTCGCCCGTGCTGGCCGATTCCTGGTATTCCGCACTGAGCCTCGCCGATGCCGAACTGGCCGCTGGCGGTGCGCCCACCCAGGTGAGCATCCACACCAGATTCAGCGGGGATCGTCGCACCGCGGTGGAATCGCTCACCCTGGAAATCGGGCCTGAGGGCACCATCCTTGGCACTCGCGATACCGGCGTCCGCCCGCTGTGGGCCGTGGGTGTCACCGAGGTGACCAAGACCACCCACGGCACCCTGCTGGCGGCCGACTTGGACGACGCAGGGCGCAACCTGTGGGAGTCCCGGCTGAACCGCGCCGCAACAGCGGTGGCCGAGGCTGGACTGCTCGCCGCAGCCAACCACTGGGACGGCGCCTTGGTGGTCGAACTGCCAGCTGATGCGGCCGGATTTGTGGCCACCACTGGGAGCCCAGCCGCTGAGGCGGCCGCGATCACTACCTGCAGCTCAGGCACGCCACGAATCGTGATCAACCCGTTGGCGCTATCGCAGAGCGCCGATTGGCTACAGACCACCCTTACCCACGAAGCCGTTCATGTGGCCACTGATTCGGCTTGCGGCGCGGGCACCCCCTGGGTAGTGGAGGGGGCCGCCGAATCGGTTGCGGCAGCCACTGATGCCGAAACAGCCAAGACCAACGCTGCGCTGGTACGCGCCTACCTGAAGAGCACGCCGACCCCGACCGCGCTGCCGGCAAAGATCGATACCCAAACCGACTACGCGCTGGCCCAACTGGCCATCGACCAGGTTCGCCAGCTGCTTGGCGCGAAGGCGCCGGGGTTCATCGCCAAGGGTCTCTCCGGCGAGCTCAGCCAAGCCGAAGTGGCGCAAGCCACCTCCTGGTACCTGGACGGGCTGCGGCGGCTTGGGTAGGCCCTAGTTGGCCCTGTCGGCTTGGCTATGGACGGCGAGGAAGTCCAGCGACTCAGTGAAGATCTGCTGGCGGTCGTAGTCCATGGTGGCCACGTGGTAGCTGCGCTCAAGCACTCTCTCGATGATCACATCGCTGGAGACGTGGTCGCGGATGAAGTCCTTCGATGCGTCCGGCACCACATGATCAACGGCCGAGCGAAACAGCAGCAGCGGGCAGGCGACCAAATCGAGGCAGGCCCGCACTTCCACCCACATCTTCATCATCGAAGCCGCCGCCCGCACTGGGCTGCGGGGGTAGGCGTGCTCGGTAACCCCTGGGTCGGCGATGTCGGAACCGACGGCCTTCACCGAGCTGATGAAGTGCTGCGCGATCGGCGCGAACTGATCCTTCGGATAGGGCAGCACCGCCGGATTAACCAGCATCAGCCCGGCAACCTGATCGCCACGCTTCTCCGCCAGCAGGAGGGCCAGGGACCCGCCCATGCTCAACCCGGCGACAAATACCTGGTCACATTGGCTGCGCAACTCGTCGAACTCGCGCTCGATGCAGGAGTACCAGTCCTGCCAGCCGGTGAGATTCATCTCCTGCCAGCTGGTGCCGTGCCCAGGCAGCCGGGGCAGCGCCACCCGGTAGCCAGCATCGGCAGTAGCCTTCGCCCACTCCAGCAACGACCACGGCGAGCCGGTGAAGCCGTGACAAAAGAGCACTCCAACCCGCCCCGTACCACCGTGGAACGGCATCGCCGTCTCGCTGACCCGCCGGGCGGAGCTTGTCGAACTTTGCATGGCAGCATCGTAGGCTGTCGCCCACTGAAGGCACGTAAAAGGCATTGAATGTACAACTTTTTCAAGTACCTGTTGGTCCGCCCGATTGTTCGTCTCCTGTTCCGGGCCACCCTGGTTGGTGCGGAGAACGTTCCCGCAGCGGGCGGGGCGCTTTTGGCGTCCAACCATTTGGCAGCCGGTGACACCTACATCACCCCGGCGATGCTGAAGCGACAGGTCACTTTCCCGGCCAAAGCGGAGCTCTTTCGCGGCGACCGCGGCCTGCGATCAGTGATCCTGGCCTGGTTCATGAGGGCCATCAAGCAGGTGCCGCTGGACCGTTCCGGCGGCCGGGTGAGCCTGGCTGGCCTGGAGCCGGTGCTGGACGCCCTGCATGATGGACGACTGGTCGGCATCTACCCAGAAGGCACCCGCTCCCCAGATGGACGGCTCTACAAGGGCCACACCGGCGTGGCCCGGATGGCGTTGGCCTCCGGCGTGCCGGTGATTCCGGTGGCTGTGGCCGACACCGCAAGGGTGAAGGGGCTCTTCGGGATCGGTTGGGTCTGGAAGCCGAAGGTGATCATCGGCAAGCCGATCGACTTCAGCAGGTATGCCGGCATGCATGATGACCGGGCGGTGCTGCGCTGGGTGACCGATGAGGTGATGGCCGCGATTCAGGAGTTGTCGGGGCAGACCTACATCGATGCCTACGCCTCCTCAGTGAAGCGCGGCGCGCTCTCCCAGGCTGAGTCTGATGCCCGGATCCTGGCTCGACCAGGCCTGGGCGCTACCCCGCCGCCACTGCCGGGGGCGTGATTCTGCCACGGGCGTTTTACCTAACCCGGCGCTCGGGCGGCTATCCTGACCGGCGTGTCTGAGCCGATTCCGTCCCTGGCCGAACTGCATGCGCTAGGCGCAGCCCAGCAGCCGGTCTATCCGGACGCAGCTGCGGTGGCCGCCGTGGTCGAAAAGTTGCGCCGCCGTCCGCCGTTGGTGTTCGCCGGTGAGTGTGACGACCTGCGGGGCCGGGTGGCAGAGGTGGCCGCTGGGCGTTCGTTCCTGCTTCAGGGTGGGGACTGTGCCGAGACCTTTGAGTCGGTGACTGCGGCGAACATCCGCAACAAGCTGCGGGTATTGCTCTCGATGGCCGTGGTGCTCACCTACGCCGCTCAGGTGCCGGTGCTCAAGGTTGGCCGAATCGCCGGCCAGTACGCCAAGCCACGCAGCCGCAATGACGAGATCCGGGGCGGAGTGACGTTGCCGGCCTACCGCGGCGATGCGGTGAACGCGCTCGGCTTCACCCCGGGCGAGCGCATTCCTGACCCGACGCGGCTGCTGGAGGTCTACAACTCCTCGGCGGCCACCCTCAACCTGCTGCGCGCCTTCGTCACTGGTGGGTACGCCGACCTGCGGGCGATGCATTCGTGGAATGCCGACTTCGTCAGCAACTCCAATGTGGAGAGCCGGTATGAGGATCTGGCCGACGAGATCAGCCGGGCGTTGGCTTTCATGGTGGCCTGCGGAGTCGACAACGAGTCCTTCCGCACGGTCGACTTCTACTCCAGCCATGAGGCGCTGCTGCTGGAATACGAGCATGCCCTGACCCGCGTCGATTCGCGGACCTCGCTGCCGTACAACACCTCGGCCCACCTGGTCTGGATCGGTGAGCGCACCCGCCAACTCGACGGCGCTCACGTGGAGTACCTGCGGCATCTGCGCAACCCGATCGGCATCAAGCTTGGCCCCAACGTGACCGGTGCTGAGGCATCGGAGTTGATGGACAAGCTCGATCCGTTGCATGAGCCCGGTCGACTCACCGTGATCACCCGAATGGGCGCGGAGAAGGTCCGCGACAACTTGCCGCCAGTGATCGAGGCCGTCGAGGCGACCGGACGCAAGGTGGCCTGGGTTTGTGACCCGATGCACGGCAACACTTTCGAGACCGCCACTGGCTACAAGACGCGTGCCTTCAGCCAGGTGGCTGATGAGGTGAACGGCTTCTTCGATGTGCACGAGGAACTGGGCACCTGGCCAGGCGGGGTGCATGTGGAGATGACCGGCGACGACGTCACCGAATGTGTGGGTGGAGTCAACGAGCTGAACGAGGCCGATCTGGCCAATCGCTACGAGACTGCCTGCGACCCGCGGTTGAACCGGAATCAGTCGCTGGAGTTGGCATTCCTGATTGCTGACCGGCTGACCAGTGGCCGGATCAAGCGCGGTGACGGCGCACCAGAGTTCCACCTGGAGGACTTCTGATGAAGTTTCCGGCTTTGGCCGAGGTAACCATCGATCTTCGCAGCGACACCCTCAGCCGGCCGACTGCTGGCATGCGGGCCGCGATGGCAGCGGCTGAAGTTGGCGATGACGTCTACGGCGAAGACCCAACCATCAACGCGCTGCAGGAGCGGGTGGCTGAGCTGTTGGGTCATGAAGCCGGGCTGTTCACCCCGACCGGCTCGATGGGCAATCTGCTGGGCATTTGGGCGTTGGCAAAGCCCGGCCAGGAGGTGCTCTGCGACGCCCGGGCTCACCTCGTCCGCGCCGAGCTGGGGGCTCATGCCGCGCTGCATGGCATCACCACTCGCACTTGGACCTCAGCCAACGGCGTCACCGACACCGCCACCATCGCTGAGTTGATCGCCCCGCCAACCGCCTATCTGGTGCAGACCGCAGCGGTAGCGCTGGAGAACACCCACAATTTCGGCGGCGGCACCATTCAACCGCTGGCGCACCTGCAGGAGGTTTCCGCGCTCTGTCGGGACGCCGAGGTTGGCCTACACCTGGACGGGGCCCGGTTGTGGAATGCCCATGTGGCCACCGGGGTGCCGTTGGCCGACTACGGCCGACTCTTCGACACGGTGAACGTGTGCTTCTCCAAGGGACTGGGCGCCCCGGTCGGCTCGATGCTGGTCTCCAGTCGAGCCAATATCGAGGCCGCTCGAGTGCAGCGCAAGCGGCTGGGTGGCGGGATGCGCCAGGCCGGGATACTGGCCGCAGCGGCGGCGTACGCCCTCGATAACCAACTGGAGCGGTTGGCTGAGGATCACGCCAGCGCGGCAGCTTTCGCCGCAGCCGTGGCAGCTGAGGCGCCCGAGGCCGTCACCGCGCCACAAACCAACATCGTGATGCTCAACACCGGTTCGTCCCCGGCCGCTGAAGTGGTCGCGGCGGCGGCCAAGCTGGGCGTCCGCATCTCCGCTGTCGGACCCCGGACAGTCCGCGCCGTCACCTGCCTCGAAGTAAGCCACGACCAAGCCGCCCTGGCCGGTCAACTGGTTGGCCGCCTCTTAGCCCACTAGCCCCTGCGCACGGGGACGGTTCCTCCGAGCAGCTCACGGGGACGGTTCCTCCGAGCAGCTCACGGGGACGGTTCCTCCGAGCAGCTCACGGGGACGGTTCCTCCGAGCAGCTCACGGGGACGGTTCCTCCGAGCAGCTCATCGGAACCGTCCCCAACTGCGCGCGTCCTCTATGCGGCGAGGTTGTGACAGCATTCGGGGTGTGAAAGCCGCCGTCCTCGGATCTCCGATCGCGCACTCGCTGTCGCCAGCGCTGCATCGGGCTGGCTATGCCGCCCTCGGGCTGACTGACTGGAGCTATGGCCGCTTCGAGTTGGTCGCCGATCAGCTACCGGATTTCGTCGCTGGCCTGGACGCTGAGTGGCGCGGCCTGAGTCTGACCATGCCGCTAAAGACCGCCTGCCTGGACGTGGCTGACGAGGTCACGCCATTGGCCGCTCGAGCCGGTGCTGGCAACACGCTGGTGCGGACGGCTGCCGGCTGGCTGGCCGACAACACCGACATTCCCGGCCTGGTGGCGGCGCTGCGTCCAGCCTGGAAGGGCTGGCAGTGCGCGGCGATCCTGGGGGCGGGGGCCACCGCACGATCGTCGGTGTTGGCGCTGGAGGCCCTGGGAGTAACGGAGGTGGGCCTGTACGCCCGCCGCCAGGCATCGGCCGCTGAACTGGCCGCCTGGGCGGCCCAAGCCGCACCGGGGCTGCGCATCACCGCCCACGAGCTGGGCAGCTGGACCGACGGCGACGAGCCGGTAGTCATTTCGACCCTGCCCGCCGGGGTGGCCGAGGGGTCCAGGCTGGGACCAAGGCAGGGCCTGCTGTTCGATGCGGTCTACGCCGGGTGGCCAACGCCGCTGGCCCGGGCCGCGGCGGCAAGCGGAATGGAGGTGATCGGCGGCATCGAGTTGCTGATCGCCCAAGCTGCGTTGCAGTTCAAGCTGTTCACTTCACAGACCCCGCCCGAACTGGCGATGCGAGCTGCGGCCGCGGCGGCGCTGAGTGCCAAGGTGGTGCTGGTCGGCTTCATGGGGGCGGGCAAGACCACCGTCGGACGGTTGCTGGCCCAGCGCCTCGGGATGGACTTCGTTGACGCCGATGAGGCCATCATCGCCAGCGACGGTCGCAGCATTCCCGAAATCTTCGCGGCCGTTGGCGAACCCGGTTTCCGGGCGATCGAGGCGGCCACCATCGCTGACCTGCTCACCGCAGCACCGGCGGTGATCGCACTTGGTGGGGGAGCCCTCGGCACCGAGGCGGTCCGCAAGTCGTTGGCTGGACACCAAGTGGTGCTGCTCGACTTGCCACTGGTTGAGGCGCTGGCCCGAGTTGGCGCCGATGATGGTCGCCCGATGCTGGCCCGGGCTGATCTGGCCCAGTTGTACGCCGATCGGCAGCCGGCCTACCGGGACGCCGCCACGATCGTGGCGGACGCGACCGCCTCGCCAGAAGCAGTAGCCCAGCAGGTGCGGGCGGCGCTGCGCGTCCAGCGGTGACCGCCGCGGCGTGGTGGGCTACCCTCGGTCGGCGCTGACGGCGCGCTGGTCGGCGGCGGCCAGTTCCACCAGGAACAGCAGCTCTGGATTGGCCGGCGCGGCGGTGGCCCAGACCGCCCGCAGGGGGCGCTCGATGACCAACTGGTCAACCATCACCGCCCGTAGCAGCCCAGTCTCCACCGCCGACCGGACGGCCAACTCGCTCAGGACCGCCGGGCCTGCTCCGGCAGACACTGCTACTCGGACTGCCGCATTGCTGGCCAACTCCATCGCCGGTGCGGCCAGCGTCAGGTGATCAACCGCCTGTTCGAAGCTCACTCGGGTGCCGGAACCAGGCTCACGCACAACCAGTGGGGTGGCGACCAATTCGTCCAGGCTCACCGGGCGGGTCCGCCGAGCCCAGGCGTGATCGGGGCAGACCACCACGACCAAACGGTCGGTGGCCACGATGCTGCTCTTCACCGGTACTTCAATACTGGCGGGTAGCTGCGGGCTTTCCACAAAGCCGAGGGCTCCGCCATTGATCAGGCGGCCAACTTCGGTGGAGTTGGCCACGGTGAGCCCCACCGCTACTCCCGGACGTTCGACACGCAGCGAGGCCAGCCAGCGTGGCAGCAATTCCTCGGCAATGGTTTGGCTGGCCGCGATCGCTAAGCGTGCCGGGCGGGGAGCGTGGAGCGCGGCCGCGCTGGTGACCAGGCGGTCGTTGGCCTCGACTACCTCGCGAGCCCAGTCGAGTACCAATGAGCCTGCGCTGGTTAGGTTGCTGCCCCGGGCAGCGCGGTCGATCAGGCTGAGGCCCAACTGGCGCTCCAGGCGGCGTAGCGTCCGGCTCGCATTGGGCTGGGCGATGCCCAGCTGCCGGGCCGCGGCGCTGACGCTGCCGGCCTCGGCGACCGCCAGGAGCACCAGCAGGTCAGCCACCGCTGGGAACCGGTGGCGGTCGTCAGGGTAGTTGGGCATATCGAATACGATATAGCAGGCATGCGCAATCAGGGACTAGTGGCATATCCCGAGCGTGCCTAACCTGGGTTGGTGCCCCTTCCTAAAACCAAGCTGACCCAGCCGGCCCTCGTCGAGAGTGAGCCGATCAGCGACCCACCTTGGTGGCCGGGGTTGCTGCTTTCCTTTGTCGGGGCAGGCCTAGCGATTGCCATCAACCTGGCTGCACCAGGGGTGAGCGCGATGTTGGTGGCGATCCTGTTGGGCGCGGTGTTGGCCAATCTCAGTGCCGTCAGCGGCGCAATGATGACGCTGTTACGTCCGGGCCTGGCTATCGCCTCGCGACGGCTGCTGCGAGTCGGGGTAGTGCTGCTCGGTCTGCAACTCGTGCTGGGCGACATCCTCGCCTTGGGCTGGCCGATCGTGGTGGGGGTGGCAGCCATCGTTGGCGGCACCATGGCCATCACCATGGTGCTGGGCCGCGTCCTGAAAGTGGGCGCGACTCAGACCCTGCTGATCGCGGGCGGTTTCTCCATCTGCGGTGCGGCAGCGGTTGCGGGCATCGACGGCGTTCTGGCTAAACGCAAGGACAGCGAGGCGGCGACCGCGGTGGCCCTGGTGGTGGCCTTTGGCACGGTGATGATCGCGGTCATGCCAGTACTCTCCGGCCTGCTCGGACTGGACGCGCGAACAGCCGGAATCTGGACTGGCGCGTCAACCCACGAAGTTGCCCAGGTAGTGGCCGCCGCGGGGATTATCGGCCCGGACGCGCTGAAGGTGGCGGTAGTGGTGAAGCTGGCCCGGGTGCTGATGTTGGCGCCGGTATTGGCACTGGTCTCCTGGCGTCAGCGCGCGGCTAGCGTCGTCGGCACGGGCACACGGCCGCCGCTGGTGCCGCTATTCGTGGTCGGTTTCGTGGCCATGGTTGCCCTGCGTAGCTTCGGCGTCGTGCCGGCACCGCTGGTGGCGGCCGGGCAGATCTCCCAGGCCTGGCTGCTGGGCGCAGCGATGTTCGCTTTGGGCACTTCGGTGCATTGGTCGGTGCTGAAGAAGGCCGGGCGGCGTCCCTTGGTCCTTGCTGCGGCTGCGACGGCAGTGGTGATGGTCATTGGTGGGGCCGTGGCCCTGCTGGGCCGCTAGCCGTGAGCATGGCACAGTTGACCCCATGGACGTGCTGGTCATCAACGGACCCAACCTGAACACTCTCGGCACCCGGGAGCCGGAGATCTACGGCACCACCACGCTGGCCGAGATCGAGGCCGGGCTGGTGGCCCAGGGCGAGGCCGCCGGGCTGGGAGTGGCCTGCTTCCAGAGCAACCATGAGGGCGAGATCATCGACCGCCTGCATGCGGCCCGCACCGAGGGGGTGCGGTTCATCATCATCAACCCCGGCGCTTTCACCCACACCTCAGTGGCGATCCGGGACGCTTTCGCTGCGGTAGCCGTCCCGTTCGCTGAGGTGCACATCTCGAACGTCCACGCCCGCGAGGAGTTCCGCAAACACTCCTACCTCTCCGATCTGGCCGTCGGGGTGCTCACCGGTTTCGGGGTGCGCGGCTACGCCCTGGCAATGGACTACGTGATCGGCCGACTCAAGGAGGCCTGAGATGCAACTGACCCACCTGGGGCACTCCGCAGTGCTCGTGGAGACCGCTGGCGCGCGCGTGCTGCTCGATCCGGGCAACTTTTCCACCGCCTGGCACGGCCTCACCGAGCTGGACGCCATCTTGATCACCCACCTGCATCCCGACCACATCGACCCCGAACACGTGCCAACGTTGATCGCGGCCAACCCGGGCGCGCGAGTGTTGGTCGAACCGGGGGTGGCGCGCACCTACGCCCTCGAACGCGCTGAGCAGATCACTGCCGAAACCAGTCTGAGTATCGGCGGGCTGCGGGTGGCAGCGGTCGGCGGGCTACATGCGGTGATCCACCGCGACATTCCCCAGATCGGCAATGTCGGCCTGGTGTTGAGCGCCGAGGGCGAGCCCACCTTCTTCCACCCCGGTGACAGCCTGGCCGCCGTGCCCTCAGGGGTGGACGTGCTGGGCGTGCCCGCCTATGGGCCGTGGGCAGCGATGAAGGAGACCGTCGATTTCGTCCGCGCCATCGGTGCCGCCCAGGGATTCTGCATTCATGAGGGGCTGCTGAACGAGCGTGGTTGGGCGCTGACCTTCAACCGGATCAATGAGATCACCCAGATCAAGCTGACGGATCTACGGGGCGCTGGGGCGTGGACGCCAGCCTGACCTCACGATTGGCGCAGGCCTAGTACAGCACCAGGATCACGACCGAGCCCTTGGGGCAGCTCCAGGTGCCACCGTTGTTGGTGCACACGCCGGGGTTCTGTGGTTTGGCCCCCCACGCGGTCGCGGACGAGAAGTGTTTCTCCAGGGTGACTTTGAATCCGGCATCGGTCAGAGCCTTTTTGGCTTTGTTCGCGCTGAGGCCGCCGACGTCTGGAATATTGACCATCTCCGGGCCCTTGGAGACGGTGAGGGTGATGGTCTTGCCCTTGGCCAGGGTGCCATCCTTCGGGCTTTGGGAGACAACGCTGCCAGCGGGAATCTTGGTGCTGAACTTGTCTTCCGGTGCGCGGGCCACCACCAGGCCAGCCGCTTCGTAGTAGGCCTTGGCCTCATCAAAGGTCTTGCCGACCATGCTGACAATCTTCACCGGCGCCGGGCCCTTCGACACGTTCAGATCGACCTGGGTGCCAGGCTTGACCGACTTGCCAGCCTCCAATGAGGCGCTGACGACCAGCCCAATAACGACGCTCTCGTCCCAGACATCGGTGACCTTACCTACCGCCAGGTGCGAACTCTTCAGCGCATTGGTCGCGTCATCGACGGTGCGTCCAACCAACGAGGGGACGGGGTAGCGCTCCGGCCCTTTCGAAAGGAACACCGTGATCGTGCCGCCCCAGGGCACGCGTTCGCCCTTGGCCGGATCGGTTCGCACCACCTGCCCGACCGGAATGGTCTCGGAGTAGGCCGCGTCGAAGCCGATCAGGAAGCCCTTTTTGGCGGCCAAATCCTGGGCCTGGGCCTGGGTGAGGTTGGTGAAGTCCGGGGTGCTGGTAAAGCGCCCGGCCAGCAGATACCAGCCGCCCACCCCCAGCACCAGGCTGAGGGCCAGAATCGCGATCAGGGCGTTGCGCCCACGAACGCGGCTGCGGGCCCGACGGGCTAGCAGCGGTAGCGCCGAAGGGCTTGGCAACGGTGCGCCGTCGCCGTAGTTGAGGCTCGCCGCTCCCGGTGGGCCGCCAGCGGCGGGGTCGAACATCAAGGTGGCGTTACTGACCTCGTCCGGGCCGGTGGCCAGGGCGCCATTGGCAGCCAGCATCGGCACCGCCGTGGTCACCTGGTCGGCATCGTCGATGGTGGTCTGCCGCATCCGAGCGGCCAGGGCCGCATCAGAGCGGACGCCTCGCGACAGGGCGTCCCTAACGGCGTGCAGATGGTCGAGCAGCACTTTGGCGTCTCGCGGCCGATCGGCGGGCTGGCGGGCTGCCGCGGCCAGCACCAGGGCGTCCAGATAGTCGGGGATGACCGGCGCCCCATTGTGCTGGGGGCCGATGGTCGAGGGGGCCACGATGTCGTTGTGGACGTGGCTGTAGGCCACCTGAATCGGAGTGTCGCCGGTGTGCGGCTTCTTGCCGGTGAGCATCTCGTAAAGCACGATGCCCATGGCGTACACATCGCAGCGGGTGTCGGCGTGGCCGTGGGTGACCAGTTCGGGGGCAATGTAGGAAACGGTGCCGATCAGCATGCCGTTCGCGGTGGCGGTGTGCGCAGTGACTGCCCTGGCCAACCCGAAGTCAGCCACCTTGAGCTGGCCGCGTGGCGAGATCAGCACGTTCTCCGGCTTCAGGTCGCGATGGATGATGCCGCCCTCATGCGCGGCGGCGACCGCACCGGCGACCTGGCTGATCAGATCGACCGCCCGGATCGGCGTCATCGGCGCCTCGCGGGTGATCACATGGCGAAGGGTCGAGCCCTCCACGAACTCCATGACGATGTAGGGACGTTCGCCGTCCATGCCCTGATCGAAGACCGAAACCACGCTGGGATGCGACAGCCGGGCCGCAGCCCTGGCCTCGTGATCGAACCGTGCGACGAAGTCTGAATCGCTGCCGAGATTCTCGTGCATGACCTTGATCGCGACCGTGCGGGTGAGCCGCAGGTCATCGGCAAGATAGACCGTCGCCATGCCGCCGCGGGCTAGTTTGCGGTTGATCCGGTACCGGCCGTCGACAACACGCCCCAGCAGGGGATCGGTGTTGCTCGCTGTCGTCATGCGGTGTTAGCTCCGGAACCGTAGGGGAAGGCAGGCATTCCAGACCTCCGCTGAATTGTAAAGCTACCGGAAAAGGGTCTTGCTGCGACCCGCCGCCCGACTAGGCTGGCGCCGTGACCGCGCTACTCGGACTGGCCACGCGCTTGAAGCTGGCCAAATTAATGCTGATCACGAACGCCCGCAACTCCACCGGCGATCTTGCCGGTCTGGCTGCGGCGGCGTTCGGTGGTGGCGTGGACCTCATCCAGCTTCGGGATCCGCACCCCGATCCGGACGTTCAAGCCGCCGCGCTAGCCGTCCTGGAGAAGCATGCTGGCCGACGTGGCCTGGTCAGCGCCTACGCCGCCACCGAGGTGGCGGCAGCGGCGAAGGCTGATGTGGTGCAGCTCTCGGCCTTGGACGGCAGCGCGGCTGATGCCCACGCCTTATTGGGTCAATGGGCGTTGGTCGGACGATCCTGTCATTCGCCGGGTCAGGTGGACGCCGCGATTGCCGAGCCCGGCGTCGACTTCTTCACCGTCAGCCCGGTCTACAACGCAGGCGGGGTGGGCGAGGCCGGGCTAAGCCTGGTCAAATACGCGGCTAAAGTCGCCCCGCCCTCGACGTCCAAGCCGTGGTTCGCGGTTGGCGGGGTCAGCGCCGACAACCTCGATGAGGTGCTGGCGGCCGGCGCGCGACGGATCGGGGTGGCCCGCGCGATCATTAACGCTGCGGACAAGCAGGCAGCCGCGGCAGTCTTGGCGCAGCGCCTCCGCGAGATCTGGAACGAAGACCCCGGCATGGAGCAGGTCGTTTTTAGCGCGTTCTGAGTTGGCGCTAGGCTGAACTCGCATGCAGAAACTCACGATGACGGTCCGGGTCTAGGCGTCGACAACACGGCGGTGGAACCCTCGGTTTTGGCTGCCCGGAGGACGACCCGGAGCTGTTCTGGGTGTCGAGAAACAGTCCTGCCTCCCCAAGAACTTTTGTGAGGCGAGCCCGCCTCAGAACAGGACCAACGCCGTGAAGATCAACATCCGCCCATCCCGAGCCGACGACTACCGCGGCTGCGAAGAACTCGTCCGTGACGCCTTCTGGGATCTCTACCGACCAGGCTGCGTTGAGCATCTGATCCTGCATCAGGCGCGCACCTCGCCTGATCTCGTGCTCGACCTGATCGCCGAGACTGAGACCGAATTGCTGGGCGCGCTGGTGGCCACCCGAGCAGGAGTGGTCGACTCAGCCGAGGTGGCTCGCGAAGTGCTCTACCTCGGGCCGCTGGCGGTGCGTCCGGATCATCAAGGACGCGGGATCGGCAGCCAACTGATGAGTCACGCACTGGCGAAAGCCACCGAACTCGGTTTTGGTGGCGCCTTCCTCTACGGCGATCCGGGCTACTACGCCAGATTCGGTTTCGCTAACGCCGCCACTTGGGCGGTGACCACCCCGGACGGGCTCAACTTCGACGCTTTCATGGGCGTCGACCTGCGTCCCGATGGCCTGACCGGTGTGGCGGGACGGCTGCTGGAGAGCAGTGCGTTCGAGGTCGATCCGAGCCGATTGATCGAGTTCGATGACGGCTTCACCCCGCGGGAGAAGCACATCCTGCCCGGCCAGTTCGGGCAGTGAACGACTCTGCGGCGCCCGGTTCCGGGCGCCGCAGGGCCTTAGGCGTCGCGTTGAGTGGCTAGGCGCACTAGCTCGGCCAGGGCAGCGGTGGCGGCAGCGGGTAACTCGGCGGCGGCCAACTCGGCCAGTGCGCGGGCCGCTTCAGTCTCGATTTCGGCTTCGGTGGCGGCCAGCGCCCCGCACCCGTTGATGATCTGCTGTGCTCGGGCCACCTCGACTGCATCTAGCCGGCGGCCGAGCAGGGAGTCGAGTTCGTCAGCTTCGGCCTGTGTGGTGGCGGCCATCGCCTTGGCCACCAGCACGGTCAGCTTGCCTTCGCGTAGGTCGTCACCGGCAGGCTTGCCGGTGACCGCTTCGTCGCCGAACACCCCCAGCACATCGTCGCGGAACTGGAAGCCCCGGCCGAGCGGGGAACCAATGCGCGCCAGCCCGGCCAGCAACTCAGCTGAACCGCCGCCCAACGCGGCCCCGATCTGCAGCGGCCGGATCACCGTGTAGCGGGCGGTCTTGTGCTCCACCACCCGCTGGATCTGGTCGATCACGGAAGCCGGGTCACTGCGCGCGTCCAGGGGTGGCCGGGTTTGCGCGGTGACGTCGAGCACCTGGCCGACATTCACTTCTTCGCGCACCAAGGCCGCCAGCGGCGCAGCCGCGGCGAGCCGCTGCGCTGGGGCGCCACAGTTGGCGAACATCTCCGCTGACCACAGCAGCAGCAGGTCACCCAGCAGAATCGCTGCGGCCCGGCCGAAATCGACCGCCGAGCCACGGCGCTGGGCTGCGGCATGCCAGTTTTCGAACTGCACGTGGGCTGCCGGTATCCCCCGACGGGTCGCTGATTGGTCCATCACATCGTCGTGGACGAGCGCGGCGACATGCAGCAGATCCAGGCTGGCAGCGGCTTTGAGCACATGCTCGGGCACCTCGACCCCGCCAGTGGCGGCCAGGTAACCCCAGCAGCAGAAGGCCGGTCGCACCCGCTTTCCGCCGGTGGTAAAGGCGCGGGCCAGCTCGATCAGGGGGGCCGTCTCGGTGCCGAACTCGGCCAGCGCGGCGGCGCGCCCGTCCAGGAAGGCAGACAGTTCACCGCTCACGGCGGCGCGGAAATCCTCCGACAGGGGTTCTTCGGGGTTGAGCGTGACCACGCCCGCAGCCTAGACCAGCAGGGTCACCGCTACCGGGTGGTGGCATAAGCTGCCGCCCATGTCTGATGCTCCTGCGACGGTTGCCGATCTGCTGAACAACGCCGAGTCGGCCACAATGTCGTTCGAGTTCTTCCCGCCCAAGGACGATGCCGGCACCACCCAGCTGCTGGCTGCCATTGAGGCGCTGCAGCCGCTTCGTCCCGATTTCGTCTCGGTGACCTACGGTGCCACCGGCTCCAGCCGGGAGCGGACGATCGATGCCACTTTGCTGATCAGCGAGCGCACCGATGCCATCACCATGGGCCACCTGACCTGCGTCAGCCAGTCGGTCGAGGAGTTGCGCGGCGCCCTTGGCGCCTACGCCGATGCTGGGGTGGGGCACATCCTGGCGGTCCGCGGCGATCCGCCCGGCGGCCCGACCGCGGCGTGGGAGCGGCACCCCGATGGTTTGGAGAATGCCACCGAGCTAGTGCGGCTGGTGAAGCAGGCTGGCGATTTCTGCGTGGGGGTCGCTGCTTTCCCCGACGGCCATCCCGAGCAGCATGACTTCGACCTGGACGCTCGCATCCTGGCCGAGAAGGAGCAGGCTGGCGCGGAGTTCGCGATCACCCAGCTGTTCTTCGATCCGGCCGCCTATTTCCGGCTGATCGAGCGGGTGCGCGCCCTTGGGTGTGAGCTGCCGATCATCGCCGGCATCATGCCGGTCACCAATATCTCCCAGATCGAGCGGTTCGCCACTTTCTCCGGTGCCGACCTGCCCGCCGCGGTGGTCGCCCGGTTGCGGGCGGTGGCTGATGACCCCGACGCGGTGCGTGAAGTTGGCACCGAAATCGCCGTGGAACTGTGCGACACCTTGTTGGCTGGGGGAGCCCCGGGCCTGCAGTTCTTCACCCAGAACCGGTCGAAGGCCACCGCGCAGATCCTGGAGCAGTTGCGCCAGATTCCGCCGCACTCGGCGTCTTGACCCCGGCAGTCGCCGTCCCCCCGACAGCCGCAGAGTGGTGGGGGGGGGACGGGGATCAGGGCCGCCAGGCGCCTTCGTCGTCCAGATCGATGGTGACCAGGCGCTGGGTGGGTCGAGTTAGGGCCACATAGAGCACTCGCTCGCCACCAGGAGATTCGGCAACGATCTGATCCGGTGAGACCACCACGACGGCGTCGTATTCAAGGCCTTTGGCGTTCAGCGGGCTGATGAAGCTGATCCGGTCGGCTGCGGCTTGCACCGCTGGCAACTCGGCCGCCAGTAGCCCCGACAACCTTGGTGGCGCGGCGATCACCGCGATGGTGCCGGCTACCTGGCCAGCCAGGTCGCTGAGCACCTGCTCCAGCTGCTGGGGCAGCTCGGCTTCGGAGGTATTGAGCAGCAGCGGATCCACGCCGGTGGCGCGGACGGCGTGCGGCAGGTCCGCCTCGGGGAAGTTGCGGCTCACCACCTTGGCGGCCAGCTCGAACACCTCCGACGGGCTGCGGTAGTTGGTGCTCAACCGGAACCTACGGTTGGGGGCGTGGCCGATCAGCGCGTCCAGGGCCTGCTCCACCTCGCCCAGGTCCGGCCAGGAGCTTTGGGCTGGGTCGCCGACAATCGTCCAGCTCGCCTCCGAACCTCGGCGGCGCAGCATTCGCCACTGCATTGGGGAAATGTCCTGGGCCTCGTCAACCAGCACGTGGGCGAAGGTGTCGTAAGGCTCGTCGTCGGGGTCGTATTCGCGGCGGTGGCTGAGTAGGTCGGCGGTGGTGACCACCTCGCTCATCTCGGTGCCATCAGGCAGGAACATCAGCGGCTCATCGGCCTCGTCGACCTGCACCGGCCCGATGATCTCCAGCAACTCATCCAGCAGGGCGACGTCGGCCACCGACCAATCGTCGAAAGTGAAGGACGCGGCCAGCTCGGCCTGTTCGGCAGCCGAGAGCAGTCCGTCGGCGACTCGCGCCACCACCAGTGGGTCGGCGAGTCGGCGCAGCACGGTGGCTGCGTCCAGGTCGGGCCACCAGGCCTGGAGGAACATCCGATAGGCGGCCGAATCGGTGATCAGCTCACTGACGACGTCAAACTCGAGTTCTAGGTCGGCGGGCACTTTGGCATAAAGGGCATGCAGGACCGCAGTCTGGGCAGCTTCGCGGGCGGCGTTCACCTTGTGGCGAGCCAACACCTCGCGGCGCAGTCGAGCCAGCTCTTCGGCGTCCAGGCGCAGCGCGTCGCCCTTCACCGTGACCCGCACCTCGGGGGCTTCGGTGAGTGGCAGGTTCACCAGGCGCTTCAGCACGGTGGTCATCCGCAGGCTGCCCTTCACGGTGGCCGCGGCTGCTGAATCGATCCGGTGGGCCGACAGCTGCAGGGAATCGACCGCCACGCCGCCGATTGGGCGGAGGGTGACCGAATCTTCGCCGAGGCTGGGCAGCACCCGTTCGATGTAGTTCATGAACAGACCCGAGGGGCCGACCACCAGGATCCCGCCGCGCTCGAAGCGGCGGCGGTTGGAGTAGAGCAGATAGGCCGCGCGATGCAGGGCCACCACGGTCTTGCCGGTGCCGGGTCCGCCAGCGATCACGGTCACACCGCGGTAGTCGGCGCGGATCGCCTCGTCTTGTTCAGCCTGAATGGTGGCCACGATGTCGCGCATTCGCGGACCGCGGGCCCGCTTGAGGGCCGCCATCAGCGCACCTTCACCGATTACCGGCAGGTCTGGGGGAGCAGCAGCTGAGTCGAGCAGATCGTCCTCGATGCCAATCACGATGTCGTTGCGGCAGCGCAGCACTCGGCGGCGCACCACGTCCATCGGATCGGAGGCAGTGGCCCGATAGAAGGGTTCGGCTGCCCGCGCGCGCCAGTCGATCACCAGCGGCTCGTATTCGTCGTCGCGAACGCCGAGGCGCCCGATATAGCGAATCTCGGCGTCGGTGTGGTCCAGGCGGCCGAAAACCAGGCCTTCGTGCTCGGCGTCGAGCTGGGCGAGGCGTCGGGCGGCTTGGAAGGCGAAGGCGTCGCGTTCGAACAGTGCGGTGCCGTCTTCCTCCCGCATCCAGGTCTGGCGGTCGGAGCGATAGATCTTCTGGCCTTCAGAGGCAACCTTCTTGGCCGACTTCGTGGCCTTCTTGAGGTGCTTGTAGACCAAATCCACATGTGCCTGCTCAATTGCGAGTTCGCGCTCGAGTGCGGTGGGTGTTGGCACAGCTGATTCCACTAGTAGTCCTTCTGCAAAGCGTGCGACGGACTACTTTACGCCGTTTCGGCGCGGCTGGGGCAGAACTGGTGGGACGGACCGGGAAAATCGCGGCCGAATCAAGATGATTTGGGCGTCTTGGTGGGCCCGTTGAGCTTGGTCATCGCCAATGCGGCCACGATGCCCACATGGGCGACGAAGGTGTAGGCGAGCATCCCAGCACCGACGGCGTCCCAGCCGGCAGGGGAGGTAAGGATCGTGAAGTTGCCCACCGCGATCAGCACCGCCGCGGTCAGCACGCACACCAGCACGCTCACCCAGTCATAGCCGCGCCGCCAGCCAAGCACTGCGCCACCAGCGGCGAGCGCCACGGGCGCGAAAGACCCGCAATAGAGGGTCACCAGGTTTGCCACCTCGCTTGCCGCTAGCGGAAGGCTGGCCACCGCCAGCCACCCGGCCACCAAAGCCACCACGCCGGCTAAATACGGCCAGCTATTCGCCACGCGCTTCATTCCAGCCCCTTCGCCAAGTGAGTTGCGCTGGGTAGGCTACGCCCATGCTCGGTGGGGACGGGTTAGCCCACGCTGGAGCTGATTTGGGGCGACTAGCTCCGGTGGCGTACCCTTGACCCTTGCACGACCTGTGCTCACAGGGGCGTGCGCCCACACAAGTTCAGCGATTGGGAGTAATGGCGAAGAAGGAAGGCGCCCTCGAACTCGAGGGAACGATCGTCGAGGCACTGCCGAATGCCATGTTCCGGGTGGAACTGGCCAACGGGCACAAGGTGCTGGCGACCATCAGCGGCAAGATGCGACAGCACTACATTCGCATCATTCCGGCCGACCGCGTCGTCGTCGAGCTATCTCCCTATGACCTGACCCGTGGACGCATCGTCTTCCGGCACCGGTAAGCAACACCCGCAAGAATCCACCACCAGTCCGTTCGTAGGGCATCCCTGCGTCCGGCGATGAGTCAGAAAGTTGCTCGATGAAGGTTCAGCCGAGCGTCAAGAAGATGTGCGAGAAGTGCAAGGTGATCCGCCGCAACGGTCGCGTGATGGTGATCTGCGACAACCCGCGTCACAAGCAGCGCCAGGGCTGACATCTAGTCAACCGGGCCCCGCTGGTCCTGAGCTTGTCGAAGGGCTCTCGCGGGACGCGGAACACCGGCTTCACGGTCGACACAACTGAATACACCGAAAAACGTGATCGCAACACCGAGACGCAACTCCCGGTGACCACCCCCGGACGAAGGCCGGGGCCCACGCCATCCAGGCGAGGGGACGCATCACGCCAGACACCTTCGCGAGTCGGGTGACACCGACTCGGAAACTCGAAAGGTACGTGCAAATGGCACGCCTCATCGGGGTAGATCTGCCGCGCGAAAAGCGTCTCGAGATCGCCCTAACCTACGTGTACGGCGTTGGCCGTACCCGCGCCAAGGAGACTCTGGCGGCCACTGGGATCAGTGGCGACATCCGTGTCCATCAACTCACCGACGAACAGCTCGTTGCGCTTCGTGATCACATCGAAGCCAGCTACGAGACTGAGGGCGACCTGCGCCGCAGTGTGGCTGCCGATATCCGTCGCAAGATCGAGATCGGCTCCTACCAGGGCCGTCGCCATCGCCAGGGCTTACCGGTCCGGGGACAACGCACCCGCACCAATGCCCGCACCCGCAAGGGCAAGAAGAAGGCCGTCGCCGGGAAGAAGAAGGCCCGCTAACCGCGGCCTCAGGACAGGATCCAGGAGTAACTGAATGGCTACTGCAGGCCGCAGTGCGAGCGCCAAAAATGCCAAGAGCAAGGTGCGTCGCAAGGAAAAGAAGAACGTTGTCGCCGGCCAGGCGCACATCAAGTCCACGTTCAACAACACGATCATCTCGATCACCGATCCGACTGGCGCGGTGATCTCATGGGCCTCTGCCGGCACCGTCGGCTTCAAGGGCTCGCGGAAGTCCACCCCGTTCGCCGCGCAGATGGCAGCTGAGGCTGCCGGACGCCGGGCCATGGAGCATGGCATGAAGCGGGTAGACGTCTTCGTCAAGGGTCCGGGCTCCGGCCGCGAGACCGCGATCCGTTCGCTGGGCGCTGTTGGCCTTGAGATCGGTCCGATCGCTGATGTGACCCCGGTGCCGCATAACGGTTGCCGTCCGCCCAAGCGCCGTCGCGTCTGAGCCCGAGCCGAAGAGGAGAATAGAAAATGGCCCGTTATACCGGACCCATGTCCAAGAAGTCCCGCCGGCTCGGCACCGACCTGGTTGGTAACGACAAGGCTTTCGAGCACCGTCCTTACCCGCCGGGCATGCATGGCCGCGGCCGCACCAAGGAGAGCGAGTACCTGCTGCAGCTCCGCGAGAAGCAGAAGGCTCGTTACGCCTACGGCATTCTGGAGAAGCAGTTCCGTCGCTACTACGAGGAAGCCAACCGGTTGGCCGGCAAGACCGGTGACAACCTGCTGGTCATTCTCGAGTCCCGTCTGGACAACGTGATCTACCGCGCTGGTTTCGCCAACACCCGCCGCCAGGCCCGCCAGTTGGTCGTCCACGGCCACCTGATGGTCAACGGCAAGAAGGTCAACGTGCCCAGCTACCGGGTCAGCGCCTACGACGTGATCGATGTTCGTCCCAAGAGCGCCAACCTGCACCCGCTGGTGATCGCTCGGGAGACCTTCAACGAGCAGGCCGTTCCGGGCTGGCTCACCTCCCGTCCGAACAAGGGCCGGATCCTGGTGCACCAGTTGCCGGTACGCGAGCAGATCGTCATCGACGTCACCGAACAGCTGATCGTCGAGCTCTACTCCAAGTAAGACCGCTGGTTCTCCTCCCCAGATCCCTGAGCCTGTCGAAGGGTGTGGGGAGGAGAACCGGTACCCAGACCTAACTGCCGCTCAGAGCGTGCGGCGGAACAAATCACCGTCAAATGGTGGGCGGTGGAGAGGAAGAAAACATGCTCATCGCACAGCGTCCGATCCTGAGTGAAGAGGTTGTTGACGAGTACCGTTCGCGGTTCGTCATTGAGCCTTTGGAGCCCGGTTTCGGTTACACCCTTGGCAACTCGATGCGTCGCACCCTGCTGTCGTCCATTCCGGGCGCGGCCGTGACCAGCGTCAAGATCGAGGGCAACCAGCACGAGTTCTCCACGGTTCCTGGTGTCGTCGAGGACGTCACCGAGATCATCTTGAACCTCAAGGGCCTGGTGCTCTCCTCCGAGGAGGACGAGCCGGTAGTGATGTACCTGCGCAAGTCTGGCGCCGGTGCGGTTACCGCTGCCGACATCGCCCCGCCGGCCGGGGTGGAGATCCACAACCCGGAGATGCACATCGCCACCTTGAACGATGAGGGTCGCATCGAGATGGAACTGGTCGTCGAGCGTGGCCGTGGCTACGTTTCGGGGGCTCAGAACAAGAACCCCGATGCCGAGATCGGCCGTATTCCGGTCGACTCGATCTACTCCCCGGTGCTCAAGGTCACCTACAAGGTCGAGGCCACCCGCGTGGAGCAGCGCACCGACTTCGACAAGCTGATCGTGGACGTGGAGACCAAGACCTCCATCCTGCCGCGAGACGCGATGGCCTCAGCTGGTAAGACCCTGGTCGAACTGTTCGGCCTGGCTCGCGAGCTGAACGCCGACGCCGAGGGCATCGAAATCGGTCCCTCGCCGGTGGACGAGCAGCTGGCTGCCGACCTGGCACTGCCGGTGGAAGACCTCAAGCTCACCCAGCGCAGCTACAACTGCCTCAAGCGTGAGGGCATTCACACGGTCAGCGAGCTGGTCTCCCGCACCGAGCAGGACCTGCTGGACATCCGCAACTTCGGCTCCAAGTCGATCGAAGAGGTCAAGCTGCGCCTGCAGGAGATGGGCCTTTCGCTGAAGGACAGCTCCCCGCGGTTCGACCCGCTGAGCGCTCTGGCCAACTACGACAGTGACGTCGACTACGACGACACTTACTGATCAGGAGATAGACGACAATGCCAAAGCCGACTAAGGGTCCCCGTTTCGGCGGTAGCCCGGCCCACCAGCGGATCATCCTGGCCAACCTGGCCACGCAGCTGTTCCAGCACGGCAAAATCACGACCACTGAGGCCAAGGCCAAGCGGGTTCAGCCGCTGGCCGATCGCCTGATCAGCAAGGCCAAGCGTGGCGATCTGCATAACCGTCGCTTGGTGCTGCAGACCGTCAGGGACCAGGCCGTGGTTCGGACGCTCTTCAACGAAATCGCCCCGGCCGTGGCCGAGCGCGAGGGTGGCTACACCCGGATCACCAAGATCGGGCCACGTAAGGGCGACAACGCCCCCATGGCCGTGATCGAGGTCATCACCGAGTCCGTCGAAGAGTCGCGGGCGGCCAAGGCCAAGGGCGCTGGCAAGCCGGCGAAGGCCGAGCCCAAGGCTGCCGCGAAGAAGGCTCCGGCCAAGAAGGCTGAAGCCAAGAAGCCGACCGAAGAGGTCGTCGAGACTGAAGTGGTTGAAGCCGCTGAGGTTGAAGCCGTCGAGGCTGAAGCCGACGAAAAGGCCTGAGCTGCAGAATCAAACCGCCCGTCCCCGGATTTCGGGGGCGGGCGGTTCTGCATTGGCTATCCAAGGGGCGCGCGGGGTGACAAAGTGTGCCCGTGATTCTGTATCGCTATCTCTCCGGCCCAGACAACGAGTCCTTCAACCACAAGGTGACGCTGGCCCTCAACAAGGGCTGGACGCTGGCTGGCCCGCCCGCCATGGCCTTTGACCCCGAGAAGGGGCGCCCGATCGTCGGTCAACCGATGCTCAAAGAGGTGCCTGGGGTGGACTACGCCGAGGGCGTGAACATCGCCGACTACTGAGCCACCTGGCCGTATCGCCCCAGGGCTTCGCTGACCCCGTCGCGCCAGACCGGGCCATGCCCGGGCAGTACCCAGTCGGCATCGATGCGGGACAACTCCCCCAAAGAGGCCCGGGCCTGAGCAGGGTCATCGGTGAACGGCGCCGGAGCGGGTCCCTCCGCACCAGTGAGCACGTGCCGGGTCGTCAGCGCGTCGCCGACGAACAGGGCGCGCTGGTTCGGGAAATGGAAGCCGACGCTGCCGGGGGAGTGACCCGGCAGGCCGATGACCGTTGGGTGGCCGGGCACCGCGAGAGTCTGGCCAGCGGTGAAGGTCTGCACCTCGGTGAGGAAGGTGGTCTTCAGCCCGCCGCGGGCGGCGGCGTAGCCGAGGAACCGCAGCAGCGGCAGGACTCGCATTCGCCCCCACTCGACCGCGGGTTTGGCGGCGCCTTGCGCGCGCTGCGCGTCCTGCTCGTGGACGAACACCGGAACGCCATGGTCGCGGCGCAGGCGCTCGGCGAAGCCAAGGTGGTCCTCGTCGCCGTGGGTGAGAATCACGGCCTGCACCTCGCTGAGGTTGCGCCCGGCGGCGGCTAGCTCGCGCAGGAACTGCGGCCACTGACCAGCCAGTCCGGCGTCGATAACGGTCACGCCATCGTCGGTCGCGACCAGGTAGCAGGCAACGATGTCGTTGCCGATTCGGTGCAGGCCTTCGGTGAGCTTCATCGGTGGTCCCCTTTCCTTGTCATAGCTACGGTATGTAGCTATCATGGCTACTGTCAATAGCGATCATTACGGAGGCTCCAGATGCCCACTCCAGCACGCACGTCGATCGAAGAGATCGTGGCTGCCGGTCGCCGAGTGGTGGCCACCGACGGCCTGGACGGGCTCACCATGCAGCGGGTAGCTGAGCTCGCCGGCGTCCGGGCGCCGTCGCTTTACAAGCGGGTGCCCAGTCGGGCCGCGTTGGTGCGCCTGGTCGCCGAGGATCTACTTCGAGACCTGAGTGCGGCCTTAGCCGGGGCCGTGGGTAGCGGTGATGATCAACTGCGGCGGTTGGCCGTAGCGTTTCGGGAGTTCGCGCTGGCAGAGCCGGGCGTGCTCGCTCTGGTATTCGCGCCGCTGCCGACGGCGATGGCACCATCTCCCCAGGCGCTGGCCGTAGCCGCCGAGCCGGTGCTGAAGGTTGCGGGCCAACTCGTCGGGGACGGGCAGGCTTTGGAGGCCGCCCGGACGATCACCGCTTGGGCCACCGGCTTCGTCCGGATGGAACTTCAAGGCGGTTTCGAGCTGGGCGGCAGCGTGCCTCGGGCGTTCGACTACGGGATTCGGGCTTTGGCACTTGGCCTGGCAGCCAGCCGTCCCCCGATGCCTGGGTTGTGAGACGGCAAGCGGTCCCGGCAGCTTCGGGGGAGTGAGCTGCCGGGACCGCTATGCCGGGGGTGGGAGACTACGCGCAGCCCCAGGGGCGGGTGCCGCGCTTCTTGTACAGCCGATTCGCCACCGTGATCTGCTCAGCCTTGGTCGCCTTGTGGGGCTTGGAGGCGAAGTCACGTCCGCCGACGGACCGCCAGGTGGCCAGGCTGAACTGCAAGCCGCCGTAGTAGCCGTTCCCGGTGTTGATGTGCCAGCGGCCGCCAGATTCGCACTTGGCGATCCTGTTCCACATCTTCAGGTGGGCCAGATTGAGCGGCTTGCCCTTGGTGCCAACTTCGACGAACTTCATCACCGGAGCGACCAGCACGGTCTGGGCAGCCAGAACCTTCTTTGCGACCTTCCCGTTCACCTTTTTGATGGTGTAGGTGCGCTTCGCGCTGCCGGCGGCCCCGGGGCTAATCACCTTGGTCAGCCCGCGACGCATGGAGGCGTTGAGCTTCTTGGTGACCGGCGGGGCTACCTTCTCGGTAACCGTGACGGTGGTGAACGTGACGCGCTTCACCACGATCTTGGTCTTCTTGGTGATCTTGGTGCTGAGTGCGGGCTTGACCACGTCGGTCGCGCCAAGGGTGATCTTGCGCTGGACGAGCAGTGCGGCCACGGTGGCGGCCTTGGTCTTGAGCTTCTTGGCCTTGGCCGAACCCACCTTGATGGTGATCCGCTTGGCCTTAACGACCTGGGTGGCGGTCATGAAGGCGGGGCTGATTGCGGGGCTGGAAGTCGGTGCGGGCGCCGCGGCGCTATTGGGCGAGCCGCCGGCCACCAGGGCCAAAGTAAGCAGAGCTCCGGAAAGGGCTTTAAACATTGTTCCTCCGATGGGGAATCAGGGGTTAGGGGTGCTGGTCAGGGGTGCGGGAGCGCGGCAGGGTATAGCTGCGCCCTTGGAATGGCCGGATTGGCCGGATCAGGCTGCGTGGCTGCAGCCCCAAGGGCCTAGGCCGGCCCGGTCGTAGTAGCGGTTCGCCACTGTGATTTGTTGGGCGCGGCTGGCCTGATGGGGTAGCGCGGCGAAATCCCGTCCACCCATAGCTCGCCAGGACGCCGCCGAGAACTGCAGGCCGCCGTAGTAGCCGTTGCCGGTGTTGATGTGCCAGTTGCCGCCGGATTCGCACTTGGCGATCCGGTCCCACATGGCCGCCCGGGCCAGGTTGATGCCAACTCCGTTGGCCGAGGTCTTGGTGCCCACCTCGAGAGTGGCTGGGGTTGGCGGAATCAGCACGATCTCGTTGAGGATCTTCTTCTTGTCGACCTTGCCATTCACCGTGGTGATCTCATAGGTGCGGGTGGCCCGCCCGTCCTTGCCGGCGACCAGGGTCTTGGACTCCCCGGCCCACATGGCGGAGTTCTTCTTCTTGGTGACCGGGTAGTCGACATCTTCAGTGAGGGTCTTGGTGGTGATCTCGACCCGGTCGAGCCGCACCTTGGCGTCCTCGGCGAGGAAGGCCTGCGGTTCGGGGGAGACGACGTCGTCAGCGTCGGCGCTCAGGCCCTGCTGATTGAGCAGGTCGGCGACGGTGTTGGCGGTGGTGGTGAACTTCTTCGGCTCCGCGCCGGCTACCGACAAGCTGATCTTCTTCGGGGTGCTCACTTGCACCTCAAGTCCGGTGCGCGGTAGCTCGGTATTCAGTGGGACGGAGATCCAAGCGGCGGCGAGTTCGGGGATCGCCTTGGCGCCCAGCACCTCATCGAGGGTGCGAGCGGTGGTGGTCAGGGTCTCCCGCTGGCCGTCGACGATCAGGGTGAGCGGTTTGGCGTAGGTGACTGAGATGGCGTGACCGTCTTCAACCTTGGCGTCGAGTGCAGGGCTGATCAGATCGTTAGGGCCCAGGACGACACCGGCGCCGTTGAGCACGTCGGCCACGGTGACCGCGAAAGCGCCGCCGACAACGGGCTGGCCGTCGATCGTCAGCTGTACGTCCTTATGCAGGGCGGTCGCGGTGGTCGTCCCACCTGCGGCGAGGGCGACGCCCAAGGCCACGGCGGTGATGATCTTCTTCAAGCTGGATTCCTGTGTTCGGCGGCAGTTTCCTGAGAACACTCTGCCTGAGTCTGAGAGATTTGGTCAAGTTTCTCAGGAATTCCCGCTTGGTGCGTCGCTCACCGCAGGCCCCGAAAACACGAACGCGCCGCCCGAAGTGGGCGGCGCGTTCAGCGAGATTTCAGAAGATGTCGACGGCCTTCGCCTTGGCCAGACGTTCGGCCACGTCGGCCCAGTTGACCACATTCCACCAGGCCTTCACGTAGTCGGCCTTCACGTTCTTGTACTGCAGGTAGAAGGCGTGCTCCCACATGTCGAGCTGGAGTACCGGCAGCTGGCCAACCGGCAGGTTGTTCTGCTGGTCGTAGAGCTGGTTGATGTTCAGCCGCTTGCCGAACGTGTCCCAAACCAGCATCGCCCAACCCGAACCCTGCAGGGAGTTGGCGGCAGCCTCGAACTGGCCGGTGAAGCCGGCATAGCTGCCGAAGTACTCATCGATCGCGCTGGCCACTTCGCCGGTGGGCGCACCGCCGCCGTTGGGTGACATGTTCTTCCAGAAGACCGAGTGGTTGATGTGACCGCCGAGGTGGAAGGCCAGGTCCTTCTCCAGCTTCGGGATCGCGGCGAAGTCGGCCTTGTCGCGGGCCTCAGCCAGCTTCTCCTGAGCGGTGTTGGCGCCGGCTACGTAGGCGGCGTGGTGCTTGGAGTGGTGCAGCTCCATGATCTCGCCTGAAATCGCGGGGGCCAGGTCGCCGTAGTCGTAGTCGAGAGCGGGCAGCGTGTAAGCCATGTGGGAATCCCTTCGGGGTGAGTCTGAATCGTCCAACTAATCACTTACCCCAACCGGGGCTCCAGCGCCACTATTCCGGCGAAGCCGGTGCGGCAATTGCTGGAGCTAGCAGTTGGGCCCGCCGTCCCGATCGGCGGAGCAGGCGCAGTAGCGGGGCACCCAGCAAGGCGATCAGCAGCGCGTTGGTGAGCGCTCGGCCCAGATTCCAACCCATCGAGGTGGCCAGGTTGAACAACACGAACCGGTGCAGATTCGCCAGCGGGCCGGCCGCCGGGTCGAAGGACAGCTGAGTGCCATCACCCAGGGCGAACGGCCAGAAGGAGAAATCCATCAACCAGCCGTAGACAAACGCTGAGACCACGCCATAGCCAGCCAGCAGCGCCAGCTCGGCCCGACCGGACGCCTTGGGCAGCAGCCCGGCGAACAGTCCAACGAAACCGGCGGCGAGCATTTGGTAGGGCAACCAGGGGCCGACCCCGGAGGTGATCAACGCCGAGGTGAACAAGGTGATCGCCCCCAGAGCGAAGCCGAAGGCTGCGCCATAGGCCCGTCCGGCCAGAATGATCAGGAAGAAGACCAGCTCGAAGCCGGCCGTCCCGGCACTCAACGGACGCAACACCGTGCCCACAGCGGCCAGCACGCCCAGCATGGCCAAAGTCTTGGCGTCCAGGCGCCCGGCGGAAAGCTCGGTGAGCACGACGGCCAGCACCAGCGGTAACACCAGCGCGAACACCAGCGGAGCGGTCGCCGCCGACACCCCGGAGGCTGGGGTAAGAAACAGCGGCCAGCTGAACGCCACCGCACCGATCGCCAAGGCGGCAGCTAAGACAAGGCTGAGCCGCGCCTCCTGCAGCGTGGCCAGCCCGGCTTGGCGGGTACTCATGCCAACCACCTGGCCACATCGGCAGGAGTCAGCACCGCAGCCGGGGCGAACACCTTCGCCATCTGCGGGGCGTAGGCAATCGAGGAGGTCAGCAGTGAGGCGGTATCGGCGTCGGCGATCAGCTCACCGTCAGCCATTAATAGGGTGCGCTCGCCGATGGTGGCGGCGAACTCCACATCATGGGTGCTCACCAGCACTGCCATGCCGTCGGCGGCCAGCGAACTGATGATGGCGGCCAATTCGGCTTTGGCCTGATAGTCCAGCCCTCGGGTCGGCTCGTCCAGCAGTAGCACCGGTGGGGCGGCGCTCAGCTGAATGGCCAAGACCAAGCTGAGCTGTTGACCCTCGGAAAGATCCCGCGGATCGCGCTCCGGCTCCACCAGGACCCCAAGTTGAGCCAGCAGGGCTGCGGTGGTGCCGGGCGGCACTACGCTGTCGCGGTCGGCTAGGTCGCACTCAGCGCCGACGGTGGGCAGATAGAGCAGGTCGGCCGCGGTCTGCGGCACCAGGGTCACCACCCGCCGCGCCTGGGCGGGGGAGAGCGTGCGGGGGTCGAGGCCATCGACGCTCACCTCACCGGCCCGGCTGAGTGCCCCCTGCAGTGCCCACAGCAGCGACGATTTGCCCGAACCGTTGCGGCCAAGCAGCGTGGTGACGCTACCTCGGTGCAGCCGCAGATCAACCTTGTTCACCGCCACCAGTTCGCCGTAGCGCACTTCGATTCCGGTGGCGACCAGAGCTGGGTCGCCGACCTCCCTTGGGGCCAACGGCGGTGGAGAAGGCAGCAGTCCTTCGCCGAGTGCCCGCCGCCGAGCTTCACGGACGCTCAACGGCACCCGCTCCCAGCCCAGGGTGCGCGCCAGGGCGGCCAGCGGTGGGGTGATGTTGGCTCGGGCCAACACTTCGGCTGGATCCCCAGCCACCACCTGGCCGTCGCCGGGCAGCCACAGCATCGAATCAGCGGCGTGCATCACCCGTTCCAGTCGATGCTCAGCCAACACCACCGTCAGGCCGACCTCATGCACCAAGGTGGTGATCGCAGCCAACACATCGGCGGCTGCGGTTGGGTCAAGGGCGGAAGTTGGCTCGTCCAACACCAACACTTCCGGACGGGCCGCCAGCACCGCAGCGATGGCCACCCGCTGCTGCTGGCCCCCGGAAAGCTCGATCAGCGCCCGGTTGCGCAGTTCGGCGATGCCGAGCAGATCAAGGGTCTCCTCGACCCGCTTGCGCATGGCGACCGGGTCAATGCCGAGCTGCTCCATGCCGTAGGCGACCTCTTCGGTGACCGTGTCGGTGACGAAGCCGCGCATTGGGTCCTGGCCGACATAGCCGACCACTTCGGCCAGATCGCGCGGACGGAAGTGCGCGGTGTCGCGGCCGTCGACCAGCACCCGTCCGGCCAGGGTGCCGCCAGTGAAGTGCGGCACCAGGCCGTTGATGGCACCAAGCAGGGTGGACTTGCCCGAGCCGGTGGGGCCGATCACCAGGCACAAATCGCCCTCAGCCACCTCGAAGCTGGCCCGATCAAGCACCGGACGGACGGCGTCGGGATAGCCGAAGCTGACCTGCTCGAAGGTGATCACGGCCGAGCCACTTCGGCCTGGGGGCGAAGGCTGCGGAGGCGGACATCGGTTCGGGCCGCGTCGGGCACCCGGGAGCGGACCGGTCGGGTGAGGGGCAGTGGCGCGAGCACGGCAGCCACGACCAGCAACGCTGACAACGACAGCTGCGGCCAGACCAGGGGATCAGTGCTCGGGAAGAACACTTCCGGCTGGAGGAGCGCCGCCAACCCCGGGCTGAGGGCGTCCTGGGCGCCGATCAACACCAGGGCGGCTGCCGCCAGCCCAGAGCTCAGCACCAAGGTGTCTCGTCCGGTCCAGGCGAGTGGCCGGTAGCGGGTCACGGCCAGGCGGCGTCCTGCCCGGCGAAGACCCCAACCGGTGCCGATCAGCCCGAGCACCAACAAGGCGCCGGCAGTCAGCCCCAGATCGGTGCTCAGCAGCAGGAAGCCCCCAAGCGTGGCCGCCATCGCTGAAGCGAGCATGACGGCCAGTGAGCCTTTGGCTGGCGGGCCGCTGGTGCGGGCAAAGCCGCGGGCCTCCATGCCAGCGGCCAGTGACATGGAGCGGTCAATGGCATCAGCCAGCACCGACAACGCGATCGGGCCGAGCGCCCGCAGCCCGCGGTTGGCATCGCCTCGCAGCCGCCGGGCCCGCCGGACCCGCTGGCCGCTCTCGATCAACTGGGGCGCGACGTTTAGGGCCACCACTACCGCCACCGAGGCCTCATAGAGGGCGGCCGGCACCGAGCGCAGCGCCTGCCGGGGGCTGGCCAGCGAGTTGGCCGCCCCGATGCAAAGCAACATCACTGCTAGTCGTAGCCCGTCATAGGCGGTGGCGGTCAGCGCCTCGGCAGTGACCGGCCCGCCCAACCTGATCCCGGCCGCCCAGGCGGGCAGCGGCAGCTCCGGCAGGGCGAAGAGGACGATTTCGCCAGCCTGGGCGCCGATGAGGATCTGGAAGAACATCCGCGAGGCGATCACAAACGCCGCCAGCACCAGGTAGGCCCGCACTGAGCGCGCCCAGGGCGCCGCCGATCGCCTGGCGAGGACGACCACGACCATGGCCAGGGCCACCAGGGCGAGCAGCAGTGGATTGGTGGTGCCACTGACGGCGATCCCGATTCCGATCGCCCAGCCCCACCAGGCCAGCGGGTGCAGTGATCTCAGCGTGTTCGTCCTCTCCACAGCCACCAAGCGCCAGCGCCGGCACCACCGGCGGCGATGACTGTTGCGGTAACGATTAGTGGCAGCGCCGAGCCAGCCTCAGTTGGGGGCGGTTCAGCGCTGATAGCTGTCGGTGCCACCGTCTGAGCCGGGGTGGGCGTGCTGGTGGGCGTCGCGGTGCTGGTGGGCGTCTTGCTCGGGCTCGCCGAGGGCTTGGCAGTCACCGAGGCAGTTGGTTTCGCCGAGGACGGCTTCGGTTTGGCCACCGGGTTGACTGGTGGCTTGGCCCCCGGCGCGGAGGCGCTGCCGCTGATGCTCACGTAGTGCCACCCTTCGGCATTGCCCTTGCTTGGGTGGTAGGAACTGGGACCAAGGTTGGCGTAGCTCCAACCGGAGTAACTGCCGTCGGCCTTCCGGGTGGCCTGCCAGTAGGACCAGTAGTTCTTGTAGACGTCATGCTTGCTGGGCTTATCAGCAACCTTCACCACCATGCCGCCTTCTAGCCGGGCACCAAAGGTCGCCTTGAGGGCCGCGGTGCCGCTGGCATAGCTGGTCGCGCATTTGGTGACCACGCCACCGCCCAAGGAACCGTAGTCGACCACCACCCAGACGCCGTTGCAGGCGGCGTAGGTGGTCTCAGCCTGGGCTGGGGTGGCGGCTCCCGCCCAACCCAGGGTGAGGACGGCAACAGCCAGCGAGACCAGGAGGCGCCGGATCATTTGCGCCGAACCTTCTTGGTGGCCGGTGATTTGAGGACCACGGTTTGGCGGTTACTGGCGGTGGCCGTCACCTGGACGTGGATCTTCTTTCCCTGGTCAGCCTTCTTCAGCCGGTAGCTCGCCTTAGTGGCGATCAACTTGGTGCCCCGATACCACCGGTAGGTGAACTTCGGGATCGGGCTCCAAGTGCCGACCTTCGCCGTCAGCTTCTTGCCCACCTTCGCGGTGCCGCTGATCTTGATGGTGCCCTTTTTGGCGTAGCCGAGCGGGGGCTGGCGGAAGCTGGCCGTGGTGGCGTAGGGGCCGTAGTGCCAGCCCTCGACGGAGCCTGGCTTCGGGTCGTAGTTCGATGCGCCGTCTGCGGAGGACGTCCAGGCGCTCCAAGTGCCATCAGCATTTGGCGTGGCATGCCAGTAGCCCCAGTAGTTGGTGTAGCTGGGGTCTAGCGCTTCGGGGAAGCCGTTGATTCGATCGACGAACTCGCCGTAAGAACCAGTGGTGGTTTCCAGCGTGAAGCCAGCGCTCTTCAGCGCCTCCAGCCCGGTGCCGTGCGACGCGGCGCAGCGCACCGACACGTCGCTGCCGCGATCCACCACCACCCAAACCCCAGTGCAGGACGTGACTGAGGCTGGCAGCGGGGTGACGACGGCCTGGGCCGGGGCTGCCGGCAGGGCAGCCGCCAGTAGGCCAGCGCTGAGGGTGGCGACAATCCAGGTGCGGATACTCATCGGCGTGCCTGAGCGTGCTTGGGTTGGTAGTGCTCGTTGCGGGCCAACATCAGGACGGCACCCAGGGCTACCAGCCCGACCCCCGCAGCCCCGAGCGGCCAGGAGGCCAGACCGGTATTGGCCAGCGTGTCGCCGGGATCAGTCTCGGTGTCATCGCTGATTGCGCAGGTGTCCAGTGGCGCCGAGATGCTGGCGTAGCTGGTGCCGTTGAGCAGGAACATCGCCGATGCGGTGGCCAACTGATTGGCTGACTTGCCGTCGAGGGTGTTGGCGAAGGCGCCATTGCTGAGTTGCTGGGTGCCCAGCCAGGTCAGCGAATCGGCCACGCTGACGCCGTGCAGCTTCAATGCCGAAGCCAGCAGTGAGGTGCTGTCGACCGGGGAGTAGTTCGCCCAGTAGCCGGCGGCCTTCTTGGCCCCGGCCGCCCAGGTGGTCGCCTTGGTCACTGCGGCTGCGGTGTCAGCGGTGGGGGTGATTACCTGATCTGACAACGCAATCAGGGCCAGCGCGGTGGAATCGGGATCGGCCGAGGTGCCGAAACCCCAGGCGCCGCTGGCCAGCTGCTTGCCCAGCAGGTAGTCCACCATCTTCGCGCTGGGGGCGCTGCCCGCTCGCTTGAGCCCGATCATGGCCAGCGCCTGACCGAAGGCGAAGTCACTGGCCGATCCCAACTGCCCGTCGGTGCCGGCCCCGGTGCGGATCCGGTCAGCCAGATTCACCCCGGCGAAGTTGGTCGGGTCGTCCCCGACCGCCGAGGCGAAGATGGCCAGCTTCGCGGCGGCGTAGCTGCTGGTTTTGGAGTAGTCGTCAGCCTGGCTGCGCAGGTACTCGCGAATCGGCTTCAACTTGGTGGCGTAGGTGCATTCGGCGGTGGCCAGACCCAGGCCAACGTCCAGGGCGCTGCCGGCGGAGCCCCAACTGCTCGGGGTGCTGGCGGCCAACCATTTCCCGGCTTTGCCAGCAGCGCTGGACGGCGCCGTTGAAGTGGACGCGCTGGGGGTGGCCGTCGCTGAGGTTGAAGCGCTAGGGCTGGTGCTGGCGCTGACTGGCACGGCGGTGAGCTCCGGCCCGGGCGCTGGCCAGGCTGCGGAGAAGGAGGTCAAGCGGAAGCCGGAGACCTTCGTCGGGTCGGGGGTGTCGGCGCCGATACCGGCGCCAGCGGTCCAGTCGCCAAGGCTGCCATCGGCCTTGATCTCGGCGCTGGCCTGATACCAGTAATACGGATCGCCGATCGTGGGCTTGGCATCGATTTGATCCAGGGACAGGCCCCAGGCCGAATCGCTGGTGACAGCGGTGAATCCGGCGCTTTCGAGCAGCTTCACCCCGGTGTCGTAGGTGGTAGCGCAGCCCAGGGTCGGCGCGGTGGAGTCGTCGTACTGGACGGCAACCCACACCCCCGCGCACGAGGTCGGCGCGGTTGGCGCGGCGATAGCCGGCACCGCGATTAGAGAGACGAGCGCAGCTGTAGTCCCGACAGCCAACGCCCGGAAGAAGTTTGTGGTCATTCCGGTCCTTTCGCGCGAGGCGCCGGACCGGTGAACTACCGGCTCATCCCGCATGCCTCGACGGTTTCATTGAGCCCAAATCCAGGCAGGCATTCCGACTTAGGCCAAGAGGCTTCACGGTTGCGGGTCAGTCCCGGATTCTCACCGGGTTCCCCTGCACAGTTTGGTGGCCACACCATATCCCACCGCGGACGGCCGCCAGCCCGCGTCCCTCAGTTCCTTGGGCTGCGTCCCACAGTTCCCTGAGCATGTGTCCCTTCAGTTCCCTGAGCTTGTCGAAGGGTCACCCACTGCAGAGGCTTCGACGGGCTCAGCCAACTGATTGCGAGCTCGGCCAACTGATCTGCGTCCCTTTCAATTCCTGGGCTTCGTCCTTTAGTTCCCTGAGCTCGTCGAAGGGTCGGGCGAGACGCAAACGAGGGCCAGCACACTGTGCTGGCCCTCGGGGGTTGAAGAATCAGGCGGTGGGTGCCGGCGGCTCTTCGGCCGGGGTCTCGGCGGCTGGCGGCTTGGGCGCATCGCCGTCCACCAGGTCCTTGACCGCGTTGGCGGTGTCGGTGGCGATCTTCTGGGCGTTCTCGGGGAACTCCGCGGCGAAGCCCTTCACTGCAGCCGAGGTGTCCGTGGCGATCTTCTGGGCGTTCTCGGGGAACTCCTCGGCGAAACCCTTCACCGCAGTGGAGGCGTCGGTGGCGATCTTCTGGGCGTTCTCGGGCAGGTCTTCGGCGAAGTCCTTGGCCTTGGCCAGGGCATCTTCGGCTACGTCTTTGGCCTGCTCGCCGAACTCCTTGGCCTTGCCCAGCAGATCGCTGAGGAAGCCGCCTTCTTCGGGCGTGGGCTCGACGGGGGTCTCGTTGGTCATTTTCGCTCCTTCGTCAATGGGCTGCCCGGCTGCTTTGCCAACTCCGGTCAGCGGCTCCAGCCTAGGCGTTGGTGGTCACCGCGAACAGACGAAAACCCTTGGCGCTGGTGGTGCGTTCGCAGTTGAACCCGTTGGCCCTCAGCCAGGTCTGCAATGAGTCCGCGCCGAGGTTCTTGCCGACCACGAGTCGGGCTACACCACCGGGTGCCAGCCGTGGCAGCCAGGCGAGCAGCAGCTCATGGAGCGCTTCCTTGCCGATCCTGATCGGCGGGTTCGACCAGATCTCGTCGTAGCGGGCCGGTTCGACCTGCTCGGGCAGCAGCGGACGCACCCGGTCACCCACGCCGTGGGCCTCAGCATTGGCCGCGGTCAGCTCCAGAGCGCGGGCGTTGACGTCCACCGCGTCGACGATTGCAGCTGGGCAGGCGGTGGCCAACGCAACCGCCAGCACGCCATAGCCGCAACCCAAATCGAGGAGCCGGGTCGCCGTGGACGGTGGGATCGACTCCCGCAGTAGCACCGCGGTGCCCAGATCCAGGCCGTCGGCAGAGAACACCCCGGCGGCGGTGGTGAAGGTCCAGTCGGTCTCCCAGAAGCGCATGCTCACCTGGCGGCGGTTCTCAGGCCCGGTTGGGGTCTCGAAATAGTGGCTCACGGCTGACCTTCCAGTTCGCGGCGGGCGCGGGCGACCTGGGCTCGGGCCGCCAGTTGATCATCGGCCGGATACCCGACTTCTTCCAGCACCAGTCCGCGGGCTGGCAGTACCGGCACGTCGCTACAGCGGGTTTGGTTGTCAACCAGACCAGCCAGCCAGGCAGGGTCGCGTCGGCCGGTGCCAACCGCGGTCAGGGCGCCGACCAGCGAGCGCACCATCGAATGGCAGAAGGCGTCGGCCCGGACGCCGATCTCCACCCGGCCATCCGGAAGCCGCTCAGACCACAGGTGCTGCAGTTGGCGGATCGTGGTGGCGCCTTCCCTGGCCCGGCAGAAGGCAGCGAAGTCGTGCAGGCCGAGCAGCACCTCGCCGGCCGCATTCATGGCCGCCAAGTCGAGCGGGTTGCGCACCGCGACGGTGGTCAGGCGGTCTAACGGGTCGAGGACCCCGTCGGTCAGGCGGTAGGCGTAACGCCGCCAGATGGCGGCGAAACGGGCATCGAAACCGGCCGGGGCGACGCTCACCCGGCGCACCGCCACATCTTCGGGCAACGCTCGGCGCAGCCGCCGATTCAGGGTGGCGATTACCTCGCTCGGTTCGGCGGCGTCCAGATCAAAGTGGGCCACCTGGCCGCGGGCGTGCACCCCGGCGTCGGTGCGGCCGGCACAGACCAGCGCCGGGGGAGCGTCCAATCGCAGCACTCGGCCGATCCAGGTCTCCAGCTCTGTTTGGACGGTGCGCAGCCCGGTTTGGGCGGCCCAGCCGTGGAAGGCGGTGCCGTCGTAGGAGATGTCGAGGCGGTAGCGAGTGTTCAACGTCGGTAGCTCAGGTCGTAGATGGTGCGCCCGGCATCGAGCCCGCGCTGTTCGTACTTGGTGATCGGACGCCCGGCGAAGCGCGGCGCCCAGCCTTCGTGCACATTGCTCAAGCCTGGGGCGGCATCGAGTACCTCGCGCATCGCAAAAGCGTAATCGGCCCAGTCGGTGGCCAGCCGCCAAATGCCATCCGCGCTCAGCCGGGAGGTGACCACCTCGGCGAACTCAGCATTGACCAGGCGGCGCTTGTGATGGCGGGCCTTGTGCCAAGGGTCTGGGAAGAAGGTCCACAACTCCGTGATGCTGCCGGGCTCAAACAAGGTGGCCACAGCTTGGGCGCCGTCGGCCACGATCAGGCGCACATTGTTGACGCCGTGGCGGTCCAGCCGTCCCAGGGTGGAGGCCACCGCCGGGGTGAACACGTCGAAGGCCACCAGATTCGATTCCGGGTCTGCTTCGGCCAGTGTGGTGATGGCGTGCCCGGTGCCGGAGCCGATCTCGACCTTTAGCGGGGCGTCCCGACCGAAGGCCGCCGTCCAATCGATGCGGGCCTCCGGTGCCACCGAGGTGTCTCGTTGGGCCGAGGGGAGTTCGAGCACCCAGGCGTCATGGTGGGTATCCCAGGCGCGCTGTTGTGATTGGTTCATTCGAGCCGACCGACGGGCATAGGAGACCACGTCGCGATGAATGAACATGGCGGCAACTTTAGTGGTCGGACGCCTGGTCGAGGTGCGGGGCTGCCTCCGGCGCCAATCAGGGCCGAGTAGGGGTCGTTCGGCCTTCTCAACTGGCCAGGATCGGCAAGGATTGAGTCGTGAGAACACTTCTGAACTTGATCTGGCTGATCTTCGGTGGGCTGTGGCTGGCCCTTGGCTACGTGTTGGCCGGCATCGTGGCCTGCATCTTCATCATCACCATCCCCTTTGGCATCGCCTCGTTCCGGATGGCCGCGTTTGCGCTCTGGCCGTTCGGGCGCACCGTGATCAGTAAGCCGAACGCTGGTCTGGGCTCGGCACTGGGCAATGTGATCTGGTTCATCGTGGCCGGGGTTTGGCTGGCCATCGGACACCTGACCACCGCCTTCGCCCAGGCGATCACCATCATCGGCATCCCGCTGGCCATCGCCAACGTGAAGATGATTCCGGTCACCTGCTTCCCGTTTGGCAAGGAAGTCATCGACGACTCCCTGCTGCTGCCGGGCACCCCGACGCTGTTCCACATCTGAAACTCGCGGCAGCGGTGCCGCAGGCCTAGGCTGGGCCGGTGGGCTTCAGCCTTGACCTCTTTCTCACCACGGCCGTGACACTGTTCGTCATCGTCGATCCGCCTGGACTGCTACCGGTGTTCCTCGCTCTTACTTCCAAGTTGGAGCCGAGGCAGCGCAAACGGGCAGCTACGCGCGCTTCGGCGGTGGCTTTCGGGGTGATCGCGATCTTTGCGCTGTTCGGTCGCCAGATCTTGGACTACCTCCAGGTCTCGGTACCGGCAATGTCGGTCTCGGGTGGGCTGCTGTTGCTCTTGGTGGCCCTGGAGTTGTTGATGGGCAAGACCGAGGACCCGACCCTGCATGACGGCGTGAACGTGGCCATCGTCCCGCTCGGGACGCCGTTGATGGCCGGGCCGGGCGCGATCGTGGCCACCATGCTTGCCGTCCAGCGCCAACCCGATCTGGCTGGGTATGCCACCGTCGCCGCGGCGCTGATCGTGGTGATGGCCCTGGTCTGGGTGTTCCTGCGTTATGCCGACCTGATCAGAGCGGTGCTGCGCGAATCCGGCACGGTGCTGGCCTCTCGCATCGCCGGTCTGCTGCTAAGCGCAATCGCCGTCCAAATGGTCGCCGACGGCATCTTCGGCTTCATCGCCGCCCACTGAGGGCGCGCACCACCGCCAGCCCCTGCCCGCTAACCCCTGCCCGCCAACCATCAGGCGGCGGGCCAGCCAACGTCCTCCCCGGGTGGCTCTTGCCACTTCGCGGGCCGCCCTCCGGCGCTGGCTTGCTCGGGTGGCGCCTGGGGTTGGCGGGCGGTCAACCGAGCGTGCCGCAGGGGTCTTCGCTCGGGGTCATACCGCCGAGGTGGAATGGCTTCAGGCAGACCGTCGGCACCAATGCAGAGTTCCCATTGGTCGCGGGCGGCGTATTTGGCCGGTTCTACCAGGCCGTGATGGTGGTGGCACAGCAGTGCCAAGTTCGAAAGCTTGGTCTCCCCGCCGTCCCACCAGGGACGCAGGTGGTGCGCCTCACAGGCCGCCGGACGGGTCTGGCAGCCGGGGAACACACAGCCGCCGTCGCGAAGGGTGAGCGCGGTGCGCAGGGGGCGCGTGACCAGGCGCTGCTCGCGACCCATGTCGAGGATCTCCGATTCGGTGCCGAGCACCGCAGGCACCAGGTCGGCGTCGCAACAGAGCCGACGCAGGTCACCGGCTGAGATCGGCTCGGCGTCGCTGATCAGCCCCGCCCCGGCCGCGGCGCTGCGTAGCCGGTCGTAGCTCAGGGTCACCACCACCCGGGGCCGGTCGCCACCGACGCTGGGTGCGCGCCGCTCGCGCTGGTGGGCGGTGATCAGATCCAGCAGCCCATCGGCGCGGCGCTGAGCCGGGCTGCGCAACGCCGTGGCCGGGTCGCGCTCCTCGTTCACGCTGCGGCGACGGGATTCGACATAGGCGTCGACCAGCGAGATGAATGCCTCCCCAGCCACCTGAGGCAGGCTGCCGGAAAAGGTGACCGAGCCATTGTCGTCTCGGCCAAACACCAGGCTGCGGTTGCGCTGCGCGGCCTCAGCCCGGCGCTGCAAGCGTCGTTCCATTCCCTCTTCGCCGCGCTCCGGGGCGACCTCGGCCAATACCTGCGGCGCGGCCTTCGCCAACTGATCGCAATCTTGGCGGGCGGCCAGCGCCAGCATCACCTGTTCGGCCTGTGCGTTTTGCTGCTCGCTGAGCCCGGTCAACCCGTCCAGCACCCGACTGATCGTGCGCGCCTGATTGACACTGATTGAACCGGCCACCGCGGCCTGGCCGATCTCGGGTCGCTGCTGCAGTTCGCGCGCCTGATGCAGCAACCCGGCGGCCTCGCGTTTGGATAGCCCAGCCTTCGTCGAGAGCCACGTGGTGGTGGGGGTGCCAGTCTCTCGCAGCGAATCGGCGGCGGCATCGGCCTGGGCCAACAAAGTTGCCGAGATCGCGCCTAGCCGGGACGCCAAAGCGCGCGCCCGCTGCGCGCACCCCAGCCGATCCGCCACTGCGGACGCGTCGAACTGATCGAGGGCTGCCTCGATCTGATTCAACAAGCTCGTCGGCGTTGCGGTCATGGCATAAGTCAAACAGGCGCCACTGACACTTTCGGCGGCAAGAAGTGATGATGGCTCGCGCCCAAGCGGGCTCCTAGCATGGGCCTCATGGGAGTCGGACGGGAAGCGCGTTGCTCGGGGTGGAGCCAGCGATGACGCGCGACCGCGACGCCGCCGGTCGGGCCCGGCAGGCGCGCCCTCGGGACGCGCTGGGTCGGCCGCTGCCCTACGGTGCTGCCGGTGTTGAACCGGTGTCGGAGGAGCCGTTGCCGGCGATGGAATCGTTGGAGTTCGCCCGGCGGCTGGTAGCTGAGGGTCGGCCCTTTGCCGCGCATGAGGTTCTCGAGGCTCGCTGGAAGGCCTGCCCGGGGGAGGAACGCGATCTGTGGCAGGGGCTCGCCCAGCTCTGTGTCGGCCTGACCCATACTGCCCGCGGCAACAGCGTCGGCGGTGTTCGGCTGCTGAAGCGGGGCGCGGCCCATTTGAACGCCTACCGCGCCAGTGGGGGTCCTGCCTACGGCCTAAACCTGGCGGAGATCGTCACCAACGCTCACAGCGGGGAACCCAAAGACCTGAAGTGGTAGCCCCGGGCACTTCATAGCCCGTACCCGAGGCCAGACACCGCGACCTCAGCTGTTGGCCTTGGAATACTTCTCGGTCAGGTTCGATGGCATCAGCTCATAGCCGTGGAATTCCCGGCTGAAGGTGCCCGAGCCGTGCGCGATGCCGCGCAGATCGATGGCATACCGAGACAACTCGGTCTGCGGCACCAGTGCCCGAATGATCGCCTTGCGCCCCGCGGCGTCAGTGCCGAGCAGTTGCCCTCGGCGTCCGGTCAGATCGTTCATCACCGCACCGAGGTATTCCTCGCCGACGATGACCGTGACCAGATCCAAGGGTTCGAGTAGGGCGACAGTCTTGGCGTTGGCCGCCTCCTTGATCGCCAGCGAGCCGGCCAACTGGAAGGCCATATCGGAGGAGTCCACCGAGTGTGACTTGCCGTCGAACAGCGTGACGCGCAGATCGGTCATTGGGTAGCCGGCGAACACGCCCTTCTCCAACTGGTTGCGCACGCCCTTCTCCACACTCGGAATGAACTGGCGCGGGACGGAGCCGCCGACCACCTTGTCCACGAACTCGAAACCGGCGCCGCGCGGCAGCGGCTCCACCTCGATATTGCAGACCGCGTACTGGCCATGGCCGCCGGACTGCTTCACGTGGCGTCCCAGGGCGGTGGCTTTGGCGATGAAGGTCTCACGAAGGCCGATCTTGAGTTCCTCCTGCTCGACCTTCACCCCGTAACGCTCGGTGAGGCGGGCCAGCAGCAGATCGGCATGAGACTGCCCGGTCGTCCACAGCACCAGTTGGTCCCCACCTCCCCGAGCCAGCCGGACGGTGGTGTCTTCGACGGCCAGCCGCTGCAGAGCACCAGCCAGCTTGTCCTCGTCGTTGCGGGTGGCCGCCCGGATCGCCAGCGGCAGCAGCGGCTCGGGTAGATCCCAGGGGGCAATGAGTGCCGGCCGGGCCTTGGCCGAAAGGGTGTCACCGGTCTCGGCCGACGTCAGCTTGGGCAGCATCACGATCTCACCGGCGATCGCCTGGGCGCGTGGCTCCAGCGCACTGCCGACCGCCACCTGAATCTGGCCGATCCGCTCGTCGTTGTCGTGAGCGGGGTGAGCATTGTCGGGCCTGGCTCGATGGCCGGAGACGTGCACCACATCGTCGGCCTTTAGGGTGCCGGAGAAGACGCGCACCATCGACAACCTGCCCGCGAACGGGTCGGTTGTGGTGCGGATCACCTGGGCCACCAGTGGGGCGTCCGGATCGGTGGGCGGGTTGGGCAGGTCCTCGCCGGCCGGAGTGGTGGCGTGCGGGTTCGGGTGCAGGGAGGGTGTGGGGAAACCGTGCTCGATCAGGCGCAGCAGTTCCTCGACGCCGACGCCAGTGTTGGACGCCACCGGCACCACCGGGAAGAGGTTGGCGGTAGCGACCGCCTTCATCAGGTCGTCCAGCAGGTATTCGGTGTCGAGCTCCTCGCCTTCAAGGTAGCGATCCATCAGCCCGTCATCTTCGGCTTCCTGGATGATGGCCTCGATCAGCGGCCCGCGGTAGGCCTCCACGTGGGAGTCGTCCGCGGTGAGCTTGCGGTTCACCACGGCACCGCCGGAGTAGTCGTGCTCCTCCAGGCTGAGTAGGCCGATATTGCCCGCGATCACCCCGGGCGCCGACAGGGTCGGGACGTGGGTCGGCAGCACGCCTTCACCGAACTTGGTCTGGGCCTCGACGACTGAGGTGTCGAAGTCAGCATGGCCAGCATCCAGCTTGGTCAAGGCGATGATGCGCGGCAGGTTGGCCACCGCGCACTCGTCCCACAGCGCCTGGGCTGCGCCGTCGATACCGTCTGCGGCTGAGATCACGAAGATGGCCGCATCGGCGGCGCGAATGCCAGCGCGCAGCTCGCCGACGAAATCGGGGTGGCCGGGGGCGTCCAGCACGTTCACCTGGAACTCGCCGGTCACCAGACTGGCCAGGTAGAGCTGCGCGGCGCGCTCGGCGTCCTCTTTCTCGCCGCGGTAGCCGGTCACCCGGGACTTGAGCAGCTGCTCGAACAGTGAGGTCTTTCCTGAACCGGCGTTTCCGATCAGAACTACGTTGCGGACGTCATCGGGACTGGTCACCTGCACCGAGGCAGCGCTCAACTTTGAACTCATGCCCCTACCTAACTACTCGAAAGTGAACCCTGCAACGGATTCGGAGCGATTCGAGCCGTGGTGCCTGGAAGAGCGAGAGAAATGCGGACTAAGTCCGGTTAGCTAAGTCATACTGATGCCATGCGGGCGACGACGGTGAACATCCATGAGGCCAAGACCCAGCTCTCCAAGCTGGTCGATGCGGCCGCAGCGGGCGAAACGGTGATCATCGCGAAGGCGGGACGCCCAGTGGCCCGGCTGGTCAGGGTTGACGCGGCCTATCCCGCTCAACGGATTGGCTTCCTGGCGGGGTACGGCAGTGTCCCCGACGATTTTGACCAGCTTGCCGCCGACGAGATCGCAGACCTTTTCGAAGGCCGCGCGCAGTGATCTTTCTCCTCGACACCCAGCTGTTGCTGTGGGCAGCGCACGACCCGGACCGGCTGAGTGCCAAAGCCCGCGATGCGATCCTTGAGCCTGCAAACGAACTGTGGTTCAGCGCAGCGAGCATCTGGGAGGTGGCGATCAAGTCCTTCGTTGGGCGGACGGACTTCGACTTCGACGCCAACGTCCTTCGGCGAGCGTTGGTCGAGAACGGCTATGGCGAACTTGCCGTGAATGGTCGGCACGCCGCAGAAGTGGGCCAGTTGCCCGCCATCCACCGGGACCCCTTCGACAGACTGCTCGTCGCGCAGGCTCGGGTGGAGGGGTGCCAGCTGCTCACCGTTGATCGCAGGCTGGCCGACTACGGTTCGCCGGTACTGCTGGTCGACTAGCCGCAGACCGGGAGCGACTCATTCAAACGGCGGCATACCAGTCGACATTGCGCAGCAGAATCCGCACGCCGAGGTCCTGATCCCAAGCCACCTCGATGCCGTGGCGCTCGATCACCTCAGTCGCTTCGCCCATCACCTCCCGCACCAGTTGGGTGTAGGTCTGGTCCTTTTCTTCGTCGCTGAGCGCTTCCCATTCGGCTTCGGGCAGGTGGCCGTCCAGGAAGACTCCATAGCCGAGGTAGGTCTCGCGATCCTCCGGGATCCGCTCGGCGTCCTGGGCGTGGAAGTAGACATAGCCGCGCCAGGTGCGCGAGTCGTCCCGCTCGTCCCAAATCTCGTGGTTGGCGCAGTTGCCACAGCAGGAAAAGTTGGGCTTGGCCAGAATCCCGAGCTCGCGCAGTTCGGCGAAGGCTCGGTCCAGCGCGGTGGTGCGAACCTCTGCTGGCCAGGACGCTTGTTGGTCGCGGCGAGCCTGGAGCACCTGGTCGAAGGCAGCCTTGAGCACCTTCTTCTTGCGCTTGGGGAACCCTTCGACGGCCCACTCAAGGAACTCGTCGGCCTCGGTCGTGCCGAGGATCACCCGGTTCCAGGTGAAGTCGCGCAGCTTGCGTTCCTGCTTTTCACTCAGGCCGAGATCGTCGCTGAGCCGCAGCCCTTCCGGCTGCACGTAATAAGGGCTAGGTGCAATCACCTGCGGCAGTTTAGGCGCCGAAACCGACCCTGCGAAGTCGCCGACCGGGGTGTCTCAGCCGCGGGCACCGATCGGCACATAGTCGCGGGTGGAGTGGCCGGTGTAGATCTGCTTGGGGCGGGCGATCTTCTGCTCCGGGTCGGTGATGAACTCCTGATACTGCGCCGCCCAGCCGGACGCCCGGGGCACCGCAAACAGGACGGTGAACATCTCCGGCGGAAACCCGAGGGCCTCATAGATCAGCCCCGAGTAGAAGTCGACGTTGGGGTAGAGGCGCCGGGAGACGAAGTACTCGTCGTCCAACCCGTAGCGTTCCAGCTCGAGGGCGATCTTCAGCAGCGGGTTCACGCCGGTGATCTCGAAGACGTCCTCGACCGAGGATTTGATGATCTTGGCCCTGGGGTCGTAGTTCTTGTAGACCCGATGGCCAAAGCCCATCATTCGGGTGCGACCGGCCTTGACCCCTTCGATGAACTCACCCACCCGATCGACGCTGCCAATCTCGCGCAGCATCTTCAGCACCGCCTCGTTCGCGCCACCATGGAGCGGCCCGTGCAGCGCACCGATGCCAGCCGAGCAGCAGGTGAACAAGTCGTTGCCCGAGGAAGCCACCGAGCGCACCGCGTTGGTGGAGCAGTTCTGTTCGTGGTCGGCGTGCAGGATGAACAGCACCTCCATCGCCCGCACCAGGCGCTGGTGCTCCTCATAGGGCCGATCTGGTTGCGCGAACAGCATGTGCAGGAAGTTCGCGCAGTAGCCGAGATCGTCCTCCGGGGCGACGTAGGCCTCCCCACGGCCTTTGCGGAAGGCGTAGGCGGCCAGCGTTGGCATCTTGGCGATCAGCCGGGCAATCGCTCGGCTGCGGGAGGCCGGATCGTCGAAGTTGCGGGCGTCTGGGTAGAAGGAGAAGAACGCAGCCACCGACGACATCAGAATCGTCATCGGGTGGGCGGACGCCGGGAAGCCGGCCAGCACCGTCTTGAGTTCTTCGGGGACGCGCCGATGGGTGGTGATCCGGTCTTCCCAGGCCGTCAGTTCGGTGGCCGTGGGCAGTTCGCCGTTTAGCAGCAGATAGGCGACCTCCAAATAGGTGGAGTGCTCAGCGAGCGTCGCAATCGGGTAGCCGCGGTACTCCAGTACGCCGGCGTCCCCGTCGATGTAGGTGATTGCGGAGTGGCACGCCGCAGTGTTGGTGAACCCGGGATCGAAGGTGGCCAGCGGTTCGCCGCCGATGTTGAACCGGCGAAGCTCAGCGGCCCGAATGCTGGCATCAGTGATCGTGAGTTCAGTTTCGGCGCCGGAAGCCGGGTGCCGAATGAGCAAGGTGTCAGCCATGTCCGAACATTAGGGGTCGGTGGGCGTCCGACTGCACCAATCTCGGCGCCAGTGGACGTTACTCATTCGCCATCCAGTGCTGCTAGCTCGCCAGCCCCAGCGATTGTGGGCGCCGCCTCAGGGCGAAGTCCGCGCGCGATCTGCGCCCCAATGGCCGGCTTTGGTGACCTGTCAAAACGCGCCGGTTGGCCCGGGTTGGCGGTGGGGAGTTCTCCCCAGGAAATGGCTAGAACGCTGTGCTAGCCTGACTGCAAGGAAGCGGTAGCGGAATGTAAATACCTAAGGAGTTTTCATGGCGGGCAACACTTATGGATACACGCCGGAGGAAATGGATGCGATCGGCAAGAAGCTGGTCAGCATCAAGAACGAGATTTCCGGAAAGGTCTCCGAGGCTCAGTCTGCGGTGTCCGGCCTGATTGGCTCGGGCTTCACCACCGCGGTCGCCTCCGGCGCCTACTCCGAGCAGTTCCAGAAGCTCTCCGAGAGCTTGCGCAACATCTCCGACAGCATGGAGCCGCTCGGCACCTTCCTCACCCAGTACGGGAAGGCCGTCGTTGACATGGACACCCAGATGGGCAGTTCTCTTCGCGGCTGACCGGTCTCGGGTCCCGGCGTCTGAGGGGTCGCCGGGGCCTGCGTCCATCAGGGCAAGGTGGGGCATGGCTAGATCGGTTCCGGTGGCTTCGCTGGTTATCGGTCTCGCCGCGCTCGGTATGGTCCTATTCCGCGTTCTCAGCGGCGATTGGACGATGCCGGTGATCGTAGCGATCGGCGTTGGCGGGGCTCTGGCAGGGTTTGTGGCTTGGTGGCAGTGGGACGTGCGGGTGTTTACCCGCACCATCTCTCGGCTGCAGGCCAGCGGCGCCTGGGACGTGATCGTTGGGGGCTATCTAGTCGCCGCGGAGTTCCACAACGTTGAGGTGGCTCGGCCGAAGATCGGTGAAGTTGTGCTGGCGGCAGGCCCGGCAGGGCTTGGGTTGTTCGACCCTCGTCAGCGTGCCGAGCAGGCCACGCTGACGTTGAGCTGGACCGATATCATCGACCTGATTCCAGGCAAGGGGACATTCTTTGGCGAGGATCGGCCCGCAATCGTGGTATCCACCATGGAGGGCAGAATCGTCGTGGTAATGCGAACCAGCGAGCGGCTCGGAATCGTGTCGGCTGGTTCGGCTCAGACAGAAGTATTGATTGATCAGGTGCGTCGGCTGCGGCCGAATGCCCATTTCGAATGACAGGCCGTTGGGGTGGCGCGCAGGCGCAGGTGAGGAGCCGGACATGACCATGCAAGTCGAGGTGGATGCAATCGCCAAGCTGGGCGAAGACCTGAAATCGGTGGCAGCGGAGTTCGAGAGCGCGAACGCCGATTCTGACTCGATCGCTGAGGCCGTGGGCCACGCCGAGTTGGCCGAAGTGGTGCGCTCCTTCGCGCACGGCTGGGATGACAAGCGGGAAAAGATGGTCAAGGCGATGAAGGCTCTAGGCGAGGCCGCCACCCAGGTAGCCCAGACTTGGACGGACTTCGATCAGCAGGGTGCCGACACTCTCAACGGCACCGGCGAGCAACCACAGGCCCCGGCGCGGCAGCAGGGCCCGGTGTGATCGTGGCGGACATCATTGGCCTCGGCGGCCTCCCCGCCGGTATTGGTTCAGTTGCCACCTTGATTTCGGCCGGCGAACGACCGGTCGCCCCCACCAAGGCCGAGCTCGTTGACGGCGAGTTGGTCATTCGCGAAGACCTCGTCTTTCGGCTGCTTCAGCAGACCCCCGAGCCTGGGACGGGCAGCCCGGCGGTGACCGGCCTGGCTGGTGATGTCGAGCTGCCGGCCGCTGCGCTGCCCGAGCTGGGGTCGCCGGAGTTGGCCGAAGCCTTGGGCCGCCGAGATTATCCCGGCGTGCTGGAGGCGCTGGCCTATGGCGTTGCGGTGGTGCCGGTAGTGCGCACCGCTGACGGCATTGAGGCTCGTGCCTTCGCAAACCACGCCGAACTCGACTTCCAGATCTTCTCCTCGGCTGCCACCTTGGAGACCTTCCTAGGTGATGCCACCGAACGGTCGTTCGTGCTCAGGGCTGGGGCGGCCATCGTCGACTTCGTGGTCAGCCGCGCTGAACAGTTGAGCAAGTTGGTGATCGATTCCGCTGGTCCGCATCCGATGTCGATCAGCGTTGCCGATCTGGTCGCCATGCTCAGCGTCCCGGGTGACGTCGATGAACTGCCAGCCGAGAGTGAGCCTCCCGGGCAGATCGGCGGCTTCGAAGTGCCGCTGGACGCCAACTGGGGGCTGTTGGATCTCGCTGACCTCGACAACCGCACTGAGCAGATCAAGAAGATGGTGAAAGAGCAGACCCGGTCACTGTCGGACCAAGGGGCCTCACTTCGCCACGACATGCGTTCCTGGCTGGCCCGCACCGCAGATCAGGCAGCCTCGGCCGGGGGTCGCCAGTTCGCATTCCTGCTGGCACGAACCAAACAGGCTGCCGCTGCGGTGACGATGGTGACCTACTGGCACGAGTTTGGCGTCGGGATGGGCGCGGAATCGCCAATCGACCGGGTGGGTGATCACCTGGTCAACACCGCCGATGCTGGCGACGAACTGGTGAAGCTGGCAGTCGAGGGCGACCAGATCATTCGGCATGCCCGGACCAGAAGCGGCAACCCCGAGCTCGGGGGTAAGGACGTCAACCTGCTGCTGGTCGACTACTGGATAGCGGTGCCGGGGACGAGCAGCTCCAGCCTGGCGCATGTGTCCTTCTCCACCCCACATGTGGCCGCCCGGGAGGCGATCCTGGCGCTGGCCGATTCGCTGGTGTTGGCCGGTAGCTGGGTCGCCGCCGAGGGGGTCGCCGCATGAGGCCGTCTGATTGGTCGCCGTTGGGTTTGGCTGGTGATCCGACTCCGGGTGATCCGGCCGTGGTGCGGGATGGTGGGCGGCGTTATACCCAGGTGGCGGAGGCGATCGCGCGGGCGGCGGCATCGTTGCGGAGCCTTGAGGCTGGGGTTTCGAATGTTGATTCGGTGAAGGCGTTGTTGGAGACCCGCGACACGATCGTCGACGGTGTTGGTAAGGCTGAGGGTCGCTATCGGGCGGCCGGTTCGGCGTTGGGCACCTACGCCACGGTGTTGGATCGGGTTCAGGGCGAGACGGCTTCGGCGCTGGCGGCGGCTCGTAGCGCGGTGGGTGAGGCCGGGGATGCGTCCCGGTTGCAGGAGAAGTATCACCAGTTGGCCCAGGATGCTGAGGACGCTGGCGATGCCGAGCAGCAGGACAAATATGCGAAGCAGGAGAAGGCTGCCAAAGCTGACGCTGCCCATGCTGCCGGCGCGGTAAGCGCCCAGAAGTCGGTGGTTCACGAGGCGGTCGCTGATCGGAATCGGGCTGCTCAGACTGCGATCTCTTCGATCAACGACATCACCGCTAACGATGGTTTGAATGATTCGTGGTGGGACGACTGGGGCGCGAAGCTGACCACCTGGATCGCCAGCATCGCTGAGGCGATCGCGACGATCGCCGGCATCTTGGCGTTGCTGTTGTGTTGGGTGCCGATCCTTGGTCAGGCGCTGTTGATCATCGCCGCAGTGGCCGGGATCGTGGCCGCCCTAGCCAACATTCTGCTGGCCGCGACCGGCGAGAAGTCCTGGGGCGAGGCCGCGATGAGTGTGGTGTTCGCCGCCCTTGGCTGTATCGGCGTCGGCGGAGCCATGCGCGCGCTGGGCGGCCTAGCCAAGATGGGCCTCAAGGCCGGTGCGAAGACCGCCTTCAAAGACATTGCTGGTTCCTTGAAGAACCTGCCGTCGAAGGTGAAAGGCAGCGAGCCGTCCACGCGTTGCACCGACATCGGTGAGCCGGTGGACGCTGCCAATGGGTTCGTCTTCTTCACTCGTCTTGATGCTCAGTTGCCCGGGGAGTTGCCGCTGGTCTTGACGCGACGCTACGTGTCCGGGTTCAAGCAGGGGCGCCTGTTCGGTGCCCGCTGGGCCTCCAGCTTGGATCAGCGGCTGGAAGTCGGGGAGGATCAGCTCTCTTTGGTGCGCGGGGATGCCTCGGTGTTGGCTTTCCCGCTGTTGCCCGACGGCGCCGAGGCCCTGCCGTGGGGAAGCGCCGATCGCTGGACCCTGCGCAGAGTAACTGGCGAGGAGTATCTGGCCGCCGACCCAGTCAGTGGGCTGAGCTATCGCTTCGCCGGTGCGGGCGCCGACAAGTGGCTGGTGGAGCAGACCGATCGCGCGGGCAACTGGATCCGCTATCAGCGCGACGCCGCTGGCATGCCGGCCCGGGTGCTGCATCACGGCGGCTACGAGGTGGTGGTGGCCAGCCATGGCGGACGGGTTACTGGCCTAGCCCTGGCCGGTGCAGCCGACACTTCAGTGCAGTTGGCCAGCTTCGACTTCGTGCACGACAACCTGGTGGCCGAAACCTCGGCCACCGGCGCAACCGTCCGCTACGAACTTGACCAGGCCGAGCGAGTGGCTGGCTGGATCGATGCCAACGGCACCCGCTATGTGTATGCCTACGATCAGGCTGATCGGTGTGTGAGCGAGGGGTCGCCGGACGCTGACGATGCCACCTACCGCTACGCCTATGCCTACCTTGAGGGGCCATTGACGGGTGGGTTGACCACTCTGATCACTAACCCAGACGGTGGCCAGAAGAGCTTCGAGATCGACCAGCGGGGCTTGATCGTGGCCGAGATCGATGAGCTCGGTAACCGGACCGAGCATGACTACGACTCCAGTTCGCGCAAAATCGCCGCGCGCGACCCGCTGGGCAACAAGACCTTGTTCGGTTGGGACGAAGCCTCGCGGATGGTGAGCATCACCGACCCGGAGGGCGCCGCCACTTTGGTGACCTACGACGCGGACGGGCTGCCGGTGACGGTCATCGATGCCACCGGAGCAGTCACGTCGCAGCGCTTTGACGAGGCCGGCCGGCTGCTGGAGCGGGTCGATCCGCTTGGCGGGGTCGAATCGTGGCAGTGGCTGGAGGGTGGCCGCCAAGTGGTGGTGACCGATGCGTCCAACCGGATGGTGGAGTTGTCTCGTGATGCTGCCGGGCTGGTGACCGCTGCCCGCGACGCCGCAGGCGCGACCGTGATCGAGCGGGACGTGTTCGGCAATCCGGTGCAGGTCGTCGACCCCGCCGGGGGTACCCGGGTGATGTCGTGGTCGGCCGCGGGGCAACTGCTTTCGCGGGTGAACCCCGATGGCACCAAAGAGGCTTGGACGTGGGACGGTCAGGGCAATCTGATCGAGCAGGTTGACCCGGCGGGTCGGGTGACCAAGTATTCGGTTGCCCCCTTCGATGTGGTGGCCTCGATCGAAAACCCCGACGGCTCAGTGCTGGCTTTGGCCTACGACAACGAGTGCCGACTGATCTCGGTGACCAACCAGAATCAGGCGACTTGGCGCTACCTTCGCGATGCCGCCGGTCGGGTGGTCGGCGAGGTCGACTACGACGGCCGGGCGGCGCGCTACGAACTCGACGCGGCTGGCCGTACGACAGCGATGGTCAACGCCGCCGGTGAGCGGGTGGAGATCGACTTCGACCGGGCTGGCCGGGCTGCGCGACGCCACGCAGACGGCCAAACCGTCGAGTTCACCTACGACGCCGTCGGGCGCCTGCTCAACGCCCGCGGGGCTGGGGTTGAGCTGGCCCGGGAGTTGGATCGCTCAGGTCGGCTAGTGGCCGAATCGATTGATGGCGCGCGAATGGCTTGGCAGTTGGACGCCGCCGGTCGCCGGGTTGGCCGAGTCACCCCGGCCGGGGTGGCCTCAGAGTGGTCGCTGGATCAGGTTGGACGCCATCAGGGCCTGGAGTTCGCTGGCCAGCAGGTCAGCTTCGGCCTCGACCAGCTGGGTCGGGCCACGAGCGTGGAGTTCGCCGGTGGCCGGATCGATTCCGTCTTCGACGTGATGGGACGCCTGGCCTCGCGGGCCACGTCCGGTGTGGTCGGGGAGCAGACAAGTTGGCAGGTGGCCTACGGTTACGCGGCCGCTGGTGAACTGACGCAGGTGCGCGACTCGGCCACTGGCACCCGCCAACTGGAGCTCGATTCGGCTGGCCGAATCAGTGCCGTAACCGGCGCAGGCGGGGCGGGGGAGACCTACACCTACGACCCGGCTGGCAACATCACCAATGCTTCTTGGAACACGGAGAACACCGAGGCCCAGGGCGAGCGCACCTACTCCGGGACGCTGCTAGCTCAGGCTGGTCGGGACACCTACACCTACGACGCGGCCGGCCGATTGGTCACTCGGGTTCGCCGACTGTTATCTGGTGGAACGAAGACCTGGCGTTACGCCTGGAATTCGCTGAATCAGCTGACCGAGGTGTTCACCCCCGATGGCCACCGTTGGACCTACGGCTATGACCCGCTGAACCGACGGATCAGCAAGGCCCACTTTGATGGCGCTGGGGCAGTGGTGGAGTCTTGGCGGTTTGCCTGGGACGGTCCGGTGCTGGTCGAGCAGGCGCACAACGCCCCTGCTGGCGTGCGGACGACCACCTGGGAGCACGACGGGTTCACCCCGATCGCCCAGTCGCAGACCAACCGGGATGCTGGCGGATCGGCGGGCTGGTCGCAGGCCCAAGTTGATGCCGAGTTCGCCGCGATCGTCACTGACCTGGTCGGTGCTCCGGTGCGGCTGCTCAGCGCCGAAGGCGAGGTGGCTTGGACCAGCAATGCCAGCGTCTGGGGTGCCACCGATGCCGATTCTGCGATGCCGTTGCGGTTCCCCGGCCAGTATCACGACGTTGAGACCGGCCTGTTCTACAACCTGAACCGCTACTACAACCCCGACACCGGTCGGTACGTAACCGCTGACCCCCTGGGTTTGGCGCCCTCGCCCAACCCCCACTCCTACGTCCCCAACCCGACCACCCAGATCGACCCCTTGGGGCTCCACGGGGTGGACGCGCCGGGCCCGAGGTTCAACTCTGATCAACAGGCGGTGATTGATCTCGGCAAGGCCGCCAAGAAGCAGGCTACTGCGGGCGCACCAATCTCAGCCGAAGACGGCTCGACGCTTGCTTCCTGGGCGGGCGAATATCGGGTGCCGCGATCACATCCGCCAGCAATACACTCTGATAGCCGCCCGACGAGTTGGGCTGGTCAGCACTGGCATATTGACATTAATGGCCTCCACATTGAGGTGACCCCTCCTTAGGAAGGTGGCGTGATGGGGGTGTTGGAGTCTCGAACACCGATGACGATCCCATTCAGGATCACCGAGGATGACTATCGGGCATTGGTGACTTCGGTGGGTTCGATGGCCGCGCTCGTTGGGGTTGTGGGGCGTGAGCCCCGCGATCTCCTCGGCTATGCCGGGAAAGCTGTTCTGAGTGAGCTCAGCCCGTACCTCGAAAGATCAGTGAAGATCTCGCAGTGGCCTGGGACCCGGTCAATAGCGCCCGCGCGCGTCGAGTACTTCCGCTCAGAACCTGGTGCGGTCGATGTCATTACTCGATGCACAGGCAGTTTCTGGGAGTGGATGGATCCCGAGATGCCCGAGGATCTCCACTTCTTGAGAGAGGACGGGACTGTTGTGCTGGGGAGCACCACCTGCGAACGCTATGCCTGGCTCGAACTGGATCGTGAAGAGCGAGATAGCCTCGCCGTGCCCCCATCGCTCCGGCTTCGTCTGGGCCAGTTTGATCCTCTTGACGAAGTTGCGGCCTGGGTTGCTGCATACGGGGAGGATCTGGCCTGGGCCGGCCGTGTGGAGTTCGAGGACGGCTCGACGGGTAGCAGAAGTGCATCCTCTGTCCGCGTGGTTGATGGGGTTCGGATGGCTGGGTTGCAGGTCACCGCTGCCGGTGAGTTCACGTCCACATTCGTTGTCGCAGGCGAGCCTGAGACGAGTCGGGTGACAGTCGGTGACTCGCCCGAACTTGAGCGACTGCTGGCTGCGTTCGTCGACGGCCTTTCAAGACTCGCCACGTGAGTCAATGTTCACCAGTTGACGGTGGTCCAATCCCAGCAACTGTTCATTGATGACGTCCAGGCGTTCGGTCAGCTGCCGGGGGTGACGGTGCATGACATCGCAGCGCTGTCGCCAGAAGCCCTTCGCGAGGTTTTCGATGGCCCCGGTGTCACTATTGGCGGGTTCTGCAACAGCAAACACTGCTTGTTCTTCAACGCGGTGCAGGGAGGTTGACCTGATGAAAGACGATCAAGCTCTCTTGAAGGAGTACACCGGGATTATCTGGGTTGACGATCAGCCCGGTGAACGGTTCACCATTGCGGCCACCTCCACCGAGGAGGCCGCAAAGCTCCTAATCGAGACCTATGGTGAGGGACACGCCTACACCCTGCGGAACGCTGAAGCGGCTGAGCGCCCGCGCTGAGCACCTGGTTCCAGAGGTACCGCCGTTGAATCTCCGGGCTGTCCCGGCCCTGACCCGCCGCGCTCACTCGGGCAGGGGCACCTGAACCGTCCATTGCTTACCGGAGCGGACGTAGACGCCGCGGCCTAGTGGGTAGGCGGTGCGCTTGATGCGGGGGAATGCTTCCTTGAAGAGCATGTCGCCATCGGCGGGGTCAGGCTGCATCACGATGCCGTGGCGGGCATTGCGAATCTCGGCGATCAGCGGCCAGCCCGAGCCCCAGGCTGAAGTTTCCTGTTCGCCGACCACGAGGTGGCCATTGCGGCGGGCCGCCTTGATCACCTCTACCAGCGCATTTTCGACCGCGGTGCTGACGAACTCGCCCAAGCCTTCGATCACCAGGATCAGTCCCGGCTCGGTGCCAGCGGGCTGATCAACCTTCGGCTTCAGTTCCAAAGTGAGTTCCCTGACCGCGTCCAGATCCAGCGCGGTCTTAGTCCACAACGATTCGGCGTGCACCCGGGAGCGACGCGGACCGACGTAATACATCGGCACGTCGGCGTTCCAGCGGCGCAGCGATTGCGACACCCACAGCAGAGCCGAAGTGCGTCCAGAGCCGGGCATGCCGGCAATCAGGAAGGCACCCTGGGCCGGGAAGCCGAGCGGAGCCAGATCGCCTTCACCAATGCCGAGCACCGGCAGTCCGGCCACGCTGGTGGGTACCTCGGACGCCTGCACCAGGCTGGGTAGCTTCTGCACCGGCGGAGCGCTTGGCACCCCGCGGTCGACCAGCCGCTGCGCCAACTTGTCGATCGCGGCAGCCTGCTGGGCCGGGGTGGACGATCCGGTCGGCACCGCCACCTGAAGCTCATTGGACTGCCCGGAGAACACCCCCCGTCCTGGCGGGGCGTCGGTGAGAATGTCCTTGGGAATGTTCAGCGAGGCGTAGGCGACTTCGTCGGCCTGCCGCAACACCAAGCGGCGCTGAATGCTTGAGGACAGCGAGGACGGCACCGCATTGGGACGCTCAGCCGCGAGGATGACGTGAATGCCGACCGCGCGGCCCTCCACCAGCAGTCGGCTGAGGCGGGCATAGGAGACGCCCAACGTTGAGGAGATTTCGTACTCCTCCCGGAATGCCGCGAAGCCATCAACCAGCAGCAGAATCCGGGCCTCGTCCTGCCGCCCACTGTGCAGGCGATAGTCGGTGATCGAGCCCGCGCGCGCCTCGGCGTAACGACTGGAACGCTCTTCCAACAGGTCAACCAGCTGGCGCAGCAGGCGGATTACCCGCTCCTGATCGCCACCCTCGATGATCGAACCCACATTCGGCAGCGACTCGAGCATGCCCAGCCCGGCAGTGCCGAAATCCAACCCGTAGATCTCGGTGCGGCTGAAGCTGGCCTGCGCCGCGGCGCCGAACGCCAAGCTGCGCAGCAACGCCGACTTGCCGGTGCCACTGGTGCCATAGACGGCCAGGTTGCCGTCGGTGTCAGGGTCGTAATAGACCGCGTGCTGGGCCTGGTTGTCCGGATCATCAGCCAGGCCGAGCAGTAGCCGTCCGGTCAGGGTGCGGTCGGCATGGGCCTGCAGCAACGCCTCCAACGAGTAGTGCGAATCCAACTCGGGCAGCCACGGTTTGCGCGGCTCAGGGAGTCGACAGGTCTCAGCAGCCACCCCGATCATGTTCACCACCCGGGCGATGTCTGGGGGTTGCTCTTCGTCGGACTCCGAGGCCGTCCGCGAAACCGGAATCTCCCAGGCGGTGCCTGGGCCGAAGTTCAGGCTTTCGACTTCGATGCGCGCCGGCTCGGGCTCATCGGTGGTCACGCCACCGGCATAACCAGTCTGGAACAGCGACACCCGGCCTGGCCCGGTGCGGACGGCGCCGCGTCCGGGGATTCGGGGATCGAACTCGCTAGCCAGGCCAGTGTCAATGACGTCGGTCGAGTCGCCTTCGTCGGCCATCCGCAGCGCGATTCGCAGCGCAGTATTGGCCCGCAGATTGCCTTTGATCACGCCGGCCGGCCGCTGGGTGGCCAAGATCAGGTGCAGACCGAGGGAGCGTCCGCGCTGGGCGACGTCCACCATGCCATCGACGAAGTCGGGCACCTCCTGAACCAGGGCCGCAAACTCGTCGACCACGATCACCAGCGACGGTGGGCAGTCGGGGTCGCCGGTGCGCTCCAACGAGATCAGGTCTTTCGCGTTCTTCCGATTGAGCAGGTGTTCGCGGAAGCGCAACTCGGCGCGTAGCGAAGTGAGCGCCCGCCGCACCAGGTGTGGGGAGAGATCGGTGACCAGGCCAACGCTGTGCGGCAACCGGACGCAGTCGGCGAAAGCCGAGCCACCCTTGTAATCGACGAACAAGAAGGTGACCCGCTGGGGGCTGTGACTGGCCGCCATGCCCAGCACCCAGGCCTGCAGGAACTCCGACTTGCCCGCGCCGCTGGTGCCGCCGACCAGGGCGTGCGGCCCTTGAGCCCGCAGATCCAAGAGGAACTCGCCCTGGGAGCCTTGGCCGACCAGGGCCCGCAGGGTGGCCGGGGTCTTGCTGCGTCCACGGGACGGGTCGAGCACCGAGCCGTTCTCCTGCCAGCGCTCGACGGTGACCTGGGGGTCGGTGGCCAGCTGGGTGCCAGCTAGGGCCAGGTAGGAAACCGAGCGCGGGATGCCGGATTGATCCAGCACCGGCGCACCCGCATCTTGAATGGGCGCCAAATGCCGGGCCAGCTCTAACGCCCGAGCTTCGGAGAAGGTCTCGATTCGGGTGACCTCGGCGGTGCGTCGCTCCTTGACGAAGCCAGCAGTCACCGCCCCGGTCACGTCATCGCGCACCAGGTAACCGTGACAAGCCGCCGGCAGATTCTCGTGACGATCAGCCACCCACACCAGGTGCACCCCGACTTCGGGGCCATCCTCGGCGAGGCTCACCAGGCGACCGCGCTCCACCGGAGCGTCGTCCTCCACCAGGAGCACCACCGACGGCACCTGCACCTTGGTCGTTTGGGTGCGGCGCTGGGCAACCAGCTCCTCCAGCCCGGCCACCAGGGACGAAACAGTGCCAGCGGTCGCGGCCAGATGCGATCCGCTCATTGGCGAATGGGCCGAGCCGACGTGGGGCAGCCACAGCAGCCAGTTCCAGCGATGCTGGCTTTCCGAGGACGCAATCGCAGCTATCACCAGTTCGGCAGGCGAATGCAGGCAGGTCAGCTGGGCCACCAGATTGCGGGCCACCGGCACCAGCCATTCACTCTCGCCGGCCAGACCCAGGTTGGCGCAGGCATTCAGATCGGCCAGCACCGGCACGTCGTCGATGAACTCATAGTCGCTGGCCAGGCCCTGCAACCTCGACCAGGTTTCGGCGTCGGTCTCGCCGCGCTCAGCCAGGGAGATGACATTGCGAGATTCAGTGCGGCCGTAGCCGAGATTCAGCAGCAGGAAGGCGTCATCTTCGGGACGGCGGTGCCACAGATCCGGATTGAGGCTGAACCCCGATTCAACGACCGCAGCCAGGGACGGCACCTCGGCGCAGCGCGCGGTCTTCTCCTGCTCGGCGGCTTCAGCGAGTTCGGTTGAGAGGCTTTCGAAATCCTCCTCGAACCGCTTGAGTTCTTCCTTTTTCGCCTTGCCCTCGGTCCAACGGCGGTCCAGATAGGTGCCAATCGCCATCACCGGGCTCAGCGCGACGAAGATGATGCTGAGCAGGTTTTGGGTCATCACGTACAACACAGCGCCCATTGCCAGGGGAGCGACCATCGCCACCAACGGCAGTTTGGCGGGCGGACGTTTGGCCGGCGGCTTTGGGGCGGCGAAGGTGCGTCCCTGGTAGAGCTGGCGAACCAGTGGCGACCGGTTGAACTCAGTGTTCACCTGGCCCGCGCTCCAAGATGGCGGCGCGATGTGTTCCACGATGATCTCGGTGTCACCGATCAGCACCTTGTCGCGGGGGCCGAGGGTGGCGTGCTCGACCAACTCATCAGCGATCAGCACGCCGTTGGCCGAGTTCATGTCGACGATCTCGATCTGGTCGCCGACGATCACCCGAGCGTGGCGCCGGGAGACCATGAGGTCTTCCAGCGACACATCGCAGTCGGCCTCGCGTCCGATCACGTTGGGGCCTTTGTGCAGATCGAAGGTCTTGCCCGTGCCCGGGCCGGCGGTGATCCGCAGCCGGGCCGGGGGAGCCGTCGGCTCGGCGAAGCGGCGCGAATCGGCCCATTGGGCCACCCGGACGCGCTGCCCGGAGCGGAGATTGGTTTCCGGCAACAGCGACTGCGGCGCCAACACGTCCAGGCTCGCATTGTTGTTGTCCAGAATCTGCAGACTCAGATTGGTTTCCGCGCACGGCACTCCGGTTTGGCCCGCCCGAATGGCTGCGGCTACGTCAGAAACGGTGGCAGTGGCCTCGGCCGTCACCGAGATAGGGCTCAGGGTGCCGTTTTCGGGCTGAAGCTCAAGTTTGAGGCGCAAGTCATTTCCCTAATCTTGTGCGGGCGGCTGGCGTATTCGACCCTATCGCGGTGCTTTCACTGACTCTGTTTGTGGGCGGTGCGCAGTGCAGCCAAGGCTTCGTTGAAGGCTGGCTCGGAAACTTCGACGAGTTCGCGGCCAGCGCGCAGTTGGTCCATCTCGGCCTCGGTCAGCGGCACCAGGCGACCTTCGGCGGCCACGAACTGGCGCCACTGCAGGGTCCCGTCGAGTGCTGGAGCCAGCCAGAGGGCAGCCAGGGCCGGTGGCTCGTTCAGCACGAAGTAGCCAGGGCTCGGGGTCGTGGACTCGGCGGGGGCCGGGTTCGGCTTGACGGCGCGCCAGTGGTCGGCCAATTCCGGGTCGAGTGGAGTCAAAGCTTGGTCTGGGTTCTTTAGCAACCCCAGCAACTTGGTAGCTCGCCAGTCCTGCTCAGCTATCGACCAGACTTCCGGCGCGGCTTCTGGGCTGAGCCGCCGAAAGGTTAGCTGCCAGCCGAGCCGATCCACCTTGAAGTAGCCCGTGCCGCCGCTCGAACTGACCGCCGAGATCGGGGCACGATGGGCCACTTGCTGCGCGAGTTCGGCGAGCGCAGCCTCAGGCATCTTGAGGAAGTAGGTGATGAAGTTGCCGTCAGTATCGACCGCAATGTTGAAAGCCCCTCGAACACCGCGCGCACCCAGGACGGAACCCTGGTCGCCGATGCTCGTGATTTCCCAATCACGGATGGTCTGACCGCCGATCGAGCTGACTTCGGCCGCCAACTCGAGCAGCGCACTGTGGTCTGTCACCACTGGATCTCCTTCCACGGGCTGTTCGCGGTGAACCGCTGAATCACGTCGATTCCGCTGATTGGCATTTGGTAACCGGGTGGCCAGCCAGACACCTCACCGATCTGAGCGTCTGCCCAGTGCAGCTTGCCATCACGGACGAAGCCATTGAACCAGTGACCGCCGCCGCCAACCCAGTCCACCCCGACGATCAGTGCCGTGCCGTCGGGCAGGTTGGCGGCCTGGGTGTGAACCGCCTGGTAGGCGCGGGTGGTGAAATCTGTATAGGTGGCGTCGATCGCCGGATCTGCTGTCAATAGCGGCGGGTGGGTGCCGGTTATGGACCGCATTTCGGCGAGTTCTCCCAGCTTCCAGTCGCCAGCCGCTACTCGGGTTTCGACCTGCTGGAAGGTGTCGGCGAAGGATCGAGAGCATGGGCCACAGTTCTTCTGCCAGACCTCGCCAAGGTCATGCAGCGGGTTGAGCTTGCCGATGTAGTTCTCCACCTGCATGGCTCCGCCAGCATCGACTGCATCCTGCAGCAGATTGGTGGTGGTTTCAGATGGACGCAGATAGCGAACGTCCGTCGGTTCGAAGGCGGAGGTCATCATCCGGCCGTTGGCAAAGTCGTCCATCATGGCGGCCATCTGGTCAACAGAAAGCGCATCGACGCCGGTTCGGCCCGCTTCGGAGCCAGCTCCGGGGCGGAAGTGGGAGATAAGGCTGCTTAGGGAGTCCAGGGCGTTGCGGCCGGTGGCGCCCAGCAGCGCTTTGAGGCCGCCTTGGCCGGCGAGACCGCCGGCTGCTTTCCAAGCGCCGAAGGCGGCTTTCAGTCCGCCCAACGCGCCGCGCAGCCCGCCGAGTCCGATACAACCCAGGGCGGCGAACACCACCGAAAGGGCCGCTTCGCCCCAGGACTTCTCCCCAGTTGCGGCCAGCAGGATGTTGGCCAACGCGGCCACGATGCCGGCGATGGCAGCCACGATCAGCAGCACCGCGGCCAGGGCCTGGCCGATCACCGGGATCCAACACACCAACAGGGCCAAGATGCCGGCGATCGTGGCGATCGCCTCGGCGATCTTGGCGACCCATTCGGTGAGCTTTGCGCCCCAGTCGTCCCACCAGGAGTCGTTCAAACCATCGTTAGCGGTGATGTCGTTGATCGAGGAGATCGCAGTCTGGGCGGCCCGGTTCCGATCGGCGACCGCCTCGTGAACCACTGCTTTCTGGGCGCTCACCGCACCCGCGGAGTGTGCGGCGTCAGCTTTGGCGGCCTTCTCCTTCTTCTCCCATCGGTCCTGCTGCTCGGCATCGCCAGCGTCCTCAGCTTCTTGAGCAAACCGATGAAACCTTGCCTGCTGACTCCCAGCTTCAGCCCCAGCCCCTGCCGCAGCGCGCGCCGCATGCAGCGCATTCGCCGTCTCCGACTGAACCCGATCCAACACGGTCGCATAGGTGCTCAGCGCCGAACCAGCCGCCCGATAGCGGCCCTCAGCCTTGCCAACACCGTCGACGATCGTGTCGCGGGTCTCCAACAAAGCCTTCACCGAATCAACGTTCGAAGTGCCAGCCTCCAACCCGCGCAATGAAGCCGCGGCCCGCGCAATCGCGTCAGCCACCTGGGTATAACGCCGCCCACCATCCCGCACCACGGCCGGATCACCCGGAGTCGGGTCATGAGCCAATCCCAACGGCGACCAATCAGACGGCCTCACACCAACCCCCAACTACCTCGGCGAATACCCAAACAACCACGCTTCACTGAGGAACCTAACGAGGATGGTTGGCTGCAGCCAGGGCAGAACTCCCCAATGGGATTGCCAGTCAGAACGCGGTGTTCGGGCCGCTAAGGCTGCCCACCACCCCGGACGGACGGACGCCCGCGTCGGTGCCAGGCAGCGGCGTCAGAGCCACCGTGCGAGCAGCATCGGGGGAGAGGTGGAACCAGTCATCAGCCGGCTCGTAGCCGTCCACGCGAAGGTGCAATGACTGGGCGAACCGGTCAGCGGTGAGTTGCACCGCCCAGCCGCCGTCCTTCTCGACGACCTCGGCATCGATGGTGGCGGCCGCCAGTGCAGCGCTGCGTCCCAATGGGAACGCGAAGGCTTCGCTGACTATCTGACCAGCTACTCGCAGCCGCGCCACACTCACCTCATGGGCGGGCGGGCCGAAGCGGTAGGCGTAGGTGTAGTCGAAGAAGCCCTCGTATAGATCGGTGGCCGGGATCGCGAGGGTGCTGCGAGGCTCAAGTTGCAGCTCGCGCTCGGCCCGGCCGACGATCACCGAGCCGTCCTTCAGCCCGAAAATCTCCACGGTTGCCGCGACGGTCTGCGCGGTCTCGTTGATCAGCTGCACCAACAGGCCGTTCACGCCCTCATCGGTAAGCCCCACACTGACCGGACGGAATGCGCGAGCCAGCGCCCGGAAAGTCGACTTGGGCCGCGCGGCGACGTCCAACACGCCCCAGCCAGCTCCGGGGCCAAGGTCGGACAGGTTGAACACCAGCGCGCCAGCGCACGAGGAGCCGGCCCGACGCCATTCGGTGAAGGTTTCAGTGACGACCTCAGCAGTGACCGCCCGAGAGAACGCCAAATAGGCGGACGGATCGCTGCGCCGCAACGCTTCCGGGTCGTGGCCGTAGAGCCGTCCCAGGTAGTGGTCGCGGGTGTCGGCGAAATCCCAAGCGGTGCCCGGATCAGCAGGCACGCCCAGCTGCCACAGTTCATCGTCAGGGCCGACGGCGGCTAACCGATCCAGCAGGTGCGGGTCATCAGGCAGGTTGGCGAAAGCCAGGCATTCGGTGGCGAAGCCAACGTTGGCGCGCCGGGCATCGTCCAGGCCTCGTTCGTAGGCCCCCACTCCGAAGTAGTGGCCGACCCCAGCGTCCACGCTGAAGGGCAGCGGCCCACCGGAGGGCGAGCCGGGAAGATAGGCGACATCGGGGCGGTACTCGGCCACCAGCCCCGGCAACGTCACAGTGGCCAACTCGGAATACCAGCGCTGCGGTGGCAGGCCCAGCATTGCCGCCTGCTGAGCGATCTCGCTGCCGGCGCACAGCGCCACTAGCGACGGATTGGCCTGCCGGGCGAGCAGGAATTGGCGCACCTCGGCGTTCACCAGGGCAGCGAAGGTCTCATCGCTGGCCGGGTAGTCGAAGTTGGCGAACATGAAGTCGGCGAACACCAAAATGCCCAGCTCGTCGCACAGCTCATAGAAGGCGGCCGATTCGTAGGTGGCAATGCCGGGGACGCGCACCATGTTGAAACCGGCCGCGGCGATCCGCGCCAGCACCGGGGCGTAGGTTTCCCGGCTACCGGAAAGCGTGAGCAGGTCGGCGTTGGTCCACACCGCGCCACGGCAAAAGATCGGCTCACCATTGATCCGCACCGCGAAGGCCTCTTCGCCCACCTCCAAATGGCGGAAGCCGGTGCGAGCCAGCAGCTGCGGCGGCGAGCTGGCCTCGCCAGCGGTGAACTCGATGTCGTAGAGCTTCGGGGTGCCATGCGTTGCTGGCCACCACGGCTCGACGTCGCCGATGACCAGGGTCGCGATGGCGCGGGTGCCGTCGCTGACCAGCGGAGCGCTCACCCCGGCGCAACTGATCAGCGCGCCAACGCCGGCGCCGCTGACCGAAACGGCCAGCAATCCGGTGCCGTCCTCAGTGAGTTCGGCGGCGACCCGGACGTCATCAAGCCTGATCCGTCCGGGGCGAATCAAGCTAACCGGACGGTAGGGCCCCACCGCCTGCACCGAAGGGCACCAGCCCGGCATATGCCCAAGCAGGGTGGTGCGCACCAGCCGCAGGCCCTGGTTGTCGAGCAGTCTGGGCCGCCAAAGGGCCCGTGGCCCGCGGGTAGCCAGCGCGTCGGTGAGCGCGGCGAACTTGATCACCACCTCGTCGCTGCCGGTCAACGACACCGCCAGATCGAGGCTGGTGAACATCGAATTGCTGCGGCCGATCAGCTCGGAATTGAGGTACACCTCAGCGATGGTGGCCAGGCCCTCGAACCGCAGCACCGCCTCCCCGGCTGGCTCAGCCAGCAGGCAGCGGTACCAGGCGTCGAGCTCTTGCAGCGGCATCGGCTGGGCTATCTCGAAGCGGCCGAGCGCTGCCAAAGCCCCGGCCACCGTCCCGGGAACCTGGGCTGGCCCGAAGTCGGCCTCGACCAAATCGGACGGACGCTGCCAAGCCCCGGACTCAGTGACCGCCACTTGCCACCCTGACCTCAGCTGGCGGGTGTCGGCGTCCAGGTAGCGGCGCATCAGCTCACCTTGGCGCTCAGCCCAGTGATGATCGCCTCCCAGGCGGCAACTGAGGGATCCAAAGCGGTGGTCAGGGCATCGAAGCGGCGCCTAGCTACCGCGCGGGCGAGCATGAACTGGGTGGTCTTGGCGTTGTCGCAGATCTGCTTGGCCGCGGCGGCCTCGGCGGCGTACTCCTCGGCGTCCAGCCAGTTCAGGTGGGTGGCCAACAATTCGAAGTTGGCGCCAAACTGGCGCACCGTGTTGAACGCATACAGATGGAAGAAGTCCATGCCGCGCTCGGCTACCTGCTCCACCTGAGTACCGAATTGGGCGGCGAAGGTGGCCAAGGGATTGACCGACGGGCGCCGGCGCAGGTGGTGGGCCAGCAGTCTGCGGGCCTCGGTGCGCTGAGCTTCGGCGTCCGCGACGGTGGCGGGGAACTTGGCGAACTCGGTGTAGGGAATCCAACGCAGCCCCGGCTCGATGGCGTGTTGGAAGACCCCTTCATAGTCGGCCCCAGATAGTGCGAAGTAGCCAGCGTTGTGGAAGTACTCCATCGTCTTGGCCGCGGAATCGAGCCGATTGATGCCGACAGTGGTCTTGCCATGTTCAGTGCGGTAGGTGATGCCAGCGGTGTCGGGCAGATGGAAGCTGTCCATCTCAACCAGGCACAGCCGTCCGCGCTCGAGCTGGGTGGTGACGTGGTTCTCGACGGTGTCGTACAGCGAGAGCTCGGTGGTGGTGATGCCGTAAAGGCTCTCCAGATCTTCCAGTGGCACCTTGAAGAAAGTGAACTGGTCGCCCTCGAAGTCCTGGGTGAGGGTGAAACCGAGCATGGCTTCGGGGGCCACCCCATAAGCGGCCAGCACTTCGATCCACAGATCGACGTAGCAGTTGGTCTCCGGCCAGGCCCGATCGGGCCCGTGCAACGGATGCGGCTGGAAGGTGGTGGCCGACCGCGTCGGGAACATAGCGGTCATGACACCTTCTCCGCGCTCATGGGCCGAGGTTAGCATTTGGCCCCGGTGGAACTTCGAGGCGGCAGGGCCTATGGTCGAACCAAGCGATCTGGAGCACACCGCACCAGTGGTGGAGGTGCTCGACAGGCTCAGTTTTGACCCCCCACAACCGGCGCGGTAATCTAAGGCGCTGTTGCGCTGTGGTCTGCCTCATGGGTTGACCCCGCGATCCGAAATGACCACAACTCATGGAAGCAGGACGAAGACACGTGTCTACGTACAGCCCCAAGCCTGGCGAAATCACCAGGGCCTGGCTCGTCATCGATGCCGAGGACGTCGTCCTCGGGCGGCTGGCCGTCACCGCGGCTACCCTGCTTCGCGGCAAGCACAAGCCGCAATACGCGCCCCACGTCGACACCGGTGACTTCGTCATCGTGGTCAACGCCTCCAAGATTGCCCTTACCGGCAACAAGGCCAAGGACAAGATGGCGGTTCGCCACTCTGGTCGTCCCGGTGGCCTGAAGCAGGTGCCTTACGGCGAGCTGCTCGCCAAGGACCCGCGCAAGGCTGTTGAGCGCGCTGTCTGGGGCATGCTGCCGAAGAACAAGATCGCTCGCCAGCAGTTGAAGAAGCTCAAGGTGTACTCCGGTCCGGAGCATCCGCACACTGCGCAGAAGCCGCAGGCCTACCAGATCATCCAGATCGCCCAGTGACGCAAGGAATTACCGTGACCGAGACCGTCGAAGCCACCGAGGCCCCTGAGGTCGTCCCCTTCACCGAGGGCACCCGTGAGATCGCCTACCGCGCCGAAGCCGAGGCAAGCGCGCCGCAGCACCCGGGCTCGCGCCCAGCGGTGATCGCGCCTGGCGCAGCCACCGGCCGCCGTAAAGAGGCCATTGCCCGGGTCCGGATCACTCCCGGCGACGGCAAGTTCTCCATCAACGGGCGCACCCTCGAGGAGTACTTCCCGAACAAGCTGCACCAGCAGACCGTCAACGAGCCCTTCGTCACCGCTGCGGTGGTTGGCTCCTACGACGTCATTGCCACCATCGTTGGCGGTGGGGTCACCGGCCAGGCTGGTGCGTTGCGTTTGGGTATCGCCCGTTCGCTGAACGCTATTGATGCCGAAGCGAGCCGTCCGGCCATGAAGAAGGCCGGCCTGCTTACTCGCGACGCTCGGGTCAAGGAGCGCAAGAAGGCCGGTCTGAAGAAGGCCCGTAAGGCTCCGCAGTACAGCAAGCGCTGACCAGCGGACGAGCCGAATGGCGCGCCTGTTCGGAACCGATGGGGTTCGCGGTACTGCGAACTTGGAGCTGACCGCAGAGATCGCTGTGGAATTGTCGGTTGCGGCCGCCCATGTATTGGGCGAAGCCGGAGCCTTCACCGCTGCGCGACGTCCGCTGGCCCTGGTGGGCCGCGACACCCGCGCCAGCGGGGAGTTCCTGGAATCTGCGGTCGTAGCCGGTTTGGCCTCTGCCGGGGTGGACGTAGTTCGCCTCGGTGTGATCCCAACTCCGGGGGTGGCCTATCTGGTGGCCAATATGGAGGCCGATCTGGGTGTGATGCTCTCGGCCAGCCACAATCCGATGCCCGACAACGGCATCAAGTTCTTTGCTCGCGGTGGGGTGAAACTCGACGATGCGATCGAGGACGCCATCGAGGAGCAGATGGGCGCGGTCTGGCTGCGTCCGACCGGCGCTGAAGTTGGTCGGGTACGCGACGATCTCGGTGCGGTAGAGGCCTACGTCGCCCATCTGGTCTCCAGCCTCGGGGACAACTCCAGCCTGGAGGGGCTGAAGGTAGTCGTCGATTGTGCCAATGGCGCCGGGTTCCTCACCGCACTGGCCGCTTTCGATGCTCAGGGTGCCGAGCTGGTGCCGCTGCATGCCGCGCCGGACGGCCTCAACATCAACGACAACTGCGGCTCGACCCACCTGGGCTCGTTGCAGGCGGCAGTGCTCGCCAACGGCGCCGACCTGGGGGTGGCCCTGGACGGCGACGCTGATCGCTGCCTGGCGGTGGACGCTACTGGCGCGATCGTTGACGGCGATCAGATTCTGGCGATCCTGGCCTTGGCCATGCGCGAGGCGCTGACCCTGCATTCCGACACTGTGGTGGCCACGGTAATGAGCAATCTGGGCTTCCTGCACGCGATGAAGGCCGAGGGCATTCACGTCGATCAGACCAAGGTCGGTGACCGCTACGTGCTGGAGGCGATGAACGCCAATGGCTTCACCCTCGGCGGGGAGCAGTCCGGCCACGTAATCATGAGTGAGTTCGCCACCACTGGTGACGGGGTGCTGACCGCGCTGCACCTGGCCGCGCGGATGGCTCGAACCGGAAAGTCGCTGGCTGAACTGGCTGGCGTGATGAAGCGACTACCGCAGGTGATGATCAACGTCTCCGGGGTGAACAAGACCCGGGCCGGTATCGACCCAGTGGTGACCTCAGCGGTCTCGGCCGCAGCAAGAGAACTCGGCGATCGCGGACGGGTGCTGTTGCGTCCCTCCGGCACCGAGCCGCTGGTGCGCGTGATGGTTGAAGCCGAAACTGAGGCCGAAGCCCGGTCCGTGGCCGCTCGACTCGCCGGTGTGGTGCGGGAACGCCTCGCCCTTGAGCGCGCAATCGGCTGAGCCTCAGTCGAGGCGGCGACCCAGCACCTGCACGTAGGCGGGGACGTAGCCGAGGTGGGTGTAGAACTCGACCACTTCGGCGTTCTCCGAGCGCACCATGAACTGCACCTTGGGCGCGCCCTTCTGGCGCAGCCAGGTCTCAGCGCCCGCCATTAGCTGCCGGCCCAACCCCCGGCCACGAAAAGCGGGCTTCACGGCCAGGTAGTAGACCCAGCCACGGTGGCCGTCGTAGCCGACCATGGCGGTCCCAGCCAGGTGTCCGTCCTCGCGAATCCCCAACACTGCCGAGCAGGGCCCGGTGACAGCTTTGAGGAAGTCGGCGCGGGAGTCGTTCCATGGCCTAGTCAGGTCGCACTCCTCCCAAAGGAGGGTGGCGACCCGCGCGTCGTTGGTGGTGAGTGTTTCAATCACTTCTATCCCCTCGGGTCCCGCCCATCCCCCATGGGAGGAGACCCATGGCGCAGGATACCGGCCAAGTGCCAAATTCGGGTAGGGAAGTGAGGAATGCCGACTCACTGAGGCATCACACCTTGCGAATTCGCACCCAGCTGACCTGATGATCGGGGCCTTTTCGCAGAATGGCGGTGGCCCGTCCCCTGGTCGGGCGGATATTGAGATCCAGGTTGGGGCCGTTGACCTTGTCCCAATACTCCAGCGCCAGCGTCTGCGCTTCGTCCTGGCTCAACGAGGAGAACCGTACGAAATAGGACGTCGGATCGCGGAAGGCGGTATGCCACAGATGCATGAACCGATCCAGGTACCACTGCCGAATGTCGGAGTCGGCCGCATCGACGTAAACCGAAAAGTCGAAGAAGTCGCTCACCGAGAGGCCGGTGGTGCCGTCGCTGCGGCGCCGGGCGGCTTGCAGCACGTTGAGGCCTTCGACGATCAACACGTCGGGCTGGTTCACCGTGATGGTCTCGCCTTCGACGATGTTGTAGACGTGGTGGGAGTACACCGGGGCGCTCACCTGGGGCGCGCCAGACTTCACGTCCATCACGAACTGCAGCAGTGCTTTGCGGTCGTAGGACTCGGGGTAGCCCTTGCGCTCCAACAGACCAAGCTTTTCCAGAATGTCGTTCGGGTACAGGAAGCCATCGGTGGTCACCAGGTCCACTCGAGGGTGGGACGGCAGCCGACGCAACAACTCTGCCAACAGCCGCGATGTCGTCGACTTGCCCACCGCCACCGAGCCGGCCACCCCAATCACGAACGGGGTGCGGCGCCCGGTCAGGCCAAGGAACTTGTGGCTGGCCGAAAACAGCTCTCCGGTCCGCTGGATGTAGAGGCTCAGCAGATCGGTCAGGGGTAGGTAGACCTCGCGCACCTCATCGGCATCGGTCGGGTCGCCGTAGCCGCGCAGTCGGGCCAGGGTGCCCTCGTCCAACGCATCTGGGCGAGTGGCAGCCAAGGCGGCCCAATGCTGCCGATCGAGAGTGAGGTACGGCCCGTAAGGGTTGTCCTCGGGCGCGCTGGGCTGACCTACACCGGATGTCGTCATCTTCACCTCTGCTCAGAGCGGCAATGGCTGCCGCCGATGTCAGCCTCGACCGATCACCCCACTACAGTGACCGCTATGTGCGGAATTATCGGCTATGTCGGTCCCCGTGTCGCCCATGCGGTTGTGGTTGAGGGCTTGCGACGGATGGAGTATCGCGGATATGACTCCGCTGGCGTTGCGGTGATCACCGCAGAGGGCATCAGCCTGCGCAAGAAGGCTGGCAAGATTGCCAACCTGGATGCGCTGCTCGCCACCGACCCCATTCCGGCCTCTGGCACCGGCATCGGTCACACACGTTGGGCCACCCACGGCGGCCCAACCGACGTCAATGCCCACCCGCATGTTTCGTCCAATGGTCGGGTGGCCCTGATCCACAACGGCATCATCGAGAACTTCGCCGTCCTGCGGGCAGAGTTGCAGGCCCAAGGCGTGGAGTTCAGCTCGGAGACCGACACCGAGGTGGCCGCCCAGCTGCTCGGTGAGGGAGTCGCCGCCGGCGCGGACCTGGCCGATGCGATGCGTTCGGTCTGTCGCCGCCTGGAAGGTGCCTTCACCCTGGTGGCCATCGATTCAACTCAGCCCGGACGGCTGGTCGCCGCCCGGCGCAACTCCCCGCTGGTAGTTGGCGTCGGCGAAGGCGAGAACTTCGTCGCCTCCGACGTGGCCGCCTTCATCGAGTTCACCCGCCAGGCCATCGAGCTTGGTCAGGACCAGATGGTTGATGTGACCGCCGATTCGATCACCGTCACCGATTTCGACGGGGCACCGGCCGCCAGCCACCCCTTCGAGGTCACCTGGGATCTTTCAGCTGCCGAAAAGGGCGGCTACGACTGGTTCATGCGCAAGGAGATCTTCGAGCAGCCCAAGGCCGTGGCCGACACCCTGCTGGGACGGTTCACCCCAGATGGCGCGCTGACGCTGGACGAACTGCGCATTCCCGAGGCCGAGATTCGTGGCGTCGACAAGATCATCATCGTGGCCTGTGGCACCGCCTATTACGCCGGTCTGGTGGCCAAGTACGCCATCGAGCACTGGGCCCGAATCGCCTGCGAGGTCGAGATCGCCAGCGAGTTCCGCTACCGCGATCCGATCATCACCGGCTCAACGCTGGTGGTGACCATCAGCCAATCCGGCGAGACCGCCGACACCCTGATGGCCATCCGGCATGCCCGGGAGCAGAAGGCCAAGGTGATTGCCATCTGCAACACCAATGGCGCCACCATTCCGCGCGAATCTGATGCGGTCATCTACACCCACGCCGGACCGGAGATCGGGGTGGCCTCCACCAAGGGTTTCCTGACCCAGGTGGCCGCCTGCTACCTGCTTGGCCTCTACCTGGCCCAGGTGCGCGGCAGCATGTACGACGACGAGATTCGCCACGTCATGACCGAACTTGCCGCCACCCCGCCCCTGATTCAGCAGGTGCTGGACTCCTTAGATCAGATCACCGATCTGGCGGCCCGCTTCGTCGACACCAAGTCGGTGCTGTTCCTTGGCCGACACGTGGGCTATCCGATTGCTCTTGAGGGTGCCCTCAAGCTGAAGGAGTTGGCCTATCTACATGCCGAAGGCTTCCCAGCTGGTGAGTTGAAGCACGGTCCGATCGCGCTGGTCGAAGAGGGCGTGCCGATCTTCATCGTGGTGCCGCCGCAGGGCCGAGATCAGCTGCACGACAAGGTCGTCTCCAACATCCAGGAGGTGCGGGCCCGCGGTGCGTTGACGATCGTCCTGGCTGAGGAAGGCGACGAAGAGGTCGTGCCCTACGCCGACGTGCTCTTCCGGCTGCCGAAGGTTTCCACCCTGCTCCAGCCGTTGGTGGCTACCGTCCCGCTGCAAATGTTTGCCTGCGAGTTGGCCACGTTGAAGGGTTACGACGTCGATCAGCCCCGTAATCTGGCCAAGAGCGTCACGGTGGAATGAGGCGGCAAGATGATCGTCGGCATCGGGTTGGACATCACTGAGGTCTTCCGGTTCTCCCGGGCGATCGAGCGTGCGGGCATGCGGGAGCGGCTGTTCACCGCGGCCGAAGCCGAAGCCCCCACCGAGCGACTGGCCGGCCGCTTCGCCGCCAAAGAGGCGCTGGCCAAAGCTGTTGGGGCACCACTCGGGCTGGTCTGGACTGACGTTCAGGTGTTGGCCGAGGATTCCGGGCGGCCCTACTTCGTTTTCGCCGGGACGGTGGCTGACCGGCTCGCCGAACTCGGCGTCGTCAATGTCTTCCTCTCCATCACTCACGACGCCGGTGTCGCTGCGGCGATGGTGGTCTGCGAGTCCTGATGGACGGCTATCGAGTCGAGGCGATCCGTGCGGCCGAGGCTCGCGCTTTTGCCGATATCGATCCGTTTGTGTTGATGCAGCGCGCTGCTGCTGGCCTGGCCACCGCGATTTTGCGTCGGCTGGAGCGTCCCTACGGTTCGCGGGTTCTGCTGGTCGTCGGTTCGGGTAACAACGGTGGCGACGCGCTGTTCGCCGGGGTGCGGCTGGCCGCCCGTGGAGTGCAGGTGAGCTGCTGGCGGGTCGCCGAATCGGTACATCCGGCCGGTTGGGCCGCGCTGCAGGACGTCGGCGGACGTGAGGTCGATGCCATCGCGGCACTGAGCTTGCTGACCAGGGTGGACGCCGTCGTCGACGGGGTGGCTGGCATTGGTTCGCGGCCAGGATTGAGCCAACCGGTAGCTTTGTTTGCCCAGGCCTGCGCCGATTTGGAAGTCCCGGTGGTGGCCGTCGATCTACCATCCGGGCTGGCCCCGGAGCCGCCGTTTGGCGAGGCACCGCATTTCGAGGCCGAGCTCACGGTGACCTTCGGCGGCTACAAGCTGTGCCACCTGTTGGAGCCGGCTCGCTCGGCCTGCGGTGACATTGAACTGGTCGACATTGGCTTGACGCTGAGCGATCCCGAAGTGCACCGGTGGACGCCAGCCGAGGTGGCTGCCGCTTGGCCAGTGCCGGATGCCAGTTCCGACAAGTACGCCCGCGGGGTGGTGGGGCTGGACACCGGCTCGGCCGAGTACCCCGGCGCGGCCGTGCTGGGTGCGGCCGGAGCGATCTATGCCGGGGCTGGCATGGTGCGCTACCTCGGCCCGCCTCAGGTGAGGCCCCGAGTGCTCGATGCCTTCGCGAATGTGGTCGGCGCGTCCGGGCGGGTGCAGGCGCTGGTGATCGGCTCGGGCTGGGGCGACCGTAAAGACGGTGGTGTGCTGGCACGGGCGATGCGAACCGGGGTGCCGATGGTGATCGACGCCGACGGGCTGCGCCACCTACCCCTACCTGGCCGGCCGAATGTGGTGCTCACCCCCCATGCTGGCGAGCTGGCTTTCCTGCTCGGTCTCGAACGCGCCGAGGTGGCCGCCGACCCACTCACGGCAGTCCATAGCGCGGCCGAGCGCACCGGCTGCACTGTGCTGCTCAAAGGCGCCACCCAATACGTGGCCACCCCAGGGCTTGCCACCGTCGAGGTCGCCGTGCCCGGACCGGCCTGGACGGCGCAAGCTGGTTCCGGTGATGTGCTGGCTGGCATCATCGGCACGCTGCTGGCCGCAGAGCTGGCCCCTGCCACTGCAGCGGTGGTGGGCGCGTCGGTCCAGGCGATGGTCGCCGCAGCCAACCCGGGCCCGCTCCCACCGCAGGACCTCGTCCGCCGACTGCCCGCCTGGATTGCCGAAGCCGGGGCGTAAATAGGGCGGCGAGCCGGCCACGTCGGCGGCTGGCATAGAATCATCCGGATCGCCCGGACGCCGGTTCGAGGCGGGAAGGTAACAGAATGCAGCGCACGGTGCTGGCCGAGAGTGTCCTCGGCGACGGCCGCCTGCTGCGGCTCGCAACCGCTGAAGCCGCTGATGCCCAGGCAATCAGCGAGGTGATTCTCGACGCCTTTAGCAACCGACCCAAGGTGATTCCGCCGCCGCCGGCCCTGAATGAGACCCCCGAATCGGTGCAGACTGCGCTGGCCAGGGGCTTCGGTGTGCTGGCCCTGGTCGACGATGAGCCTGCCGGAGTGATCATCGTCAGCATCGACGGGGCCCTGGCCGGCATCCATCGAGTGTCGGTGCGCCCGTCCTTCCAACGACTCGGCATCGCCTCGGTGATGGTCACGGTGGTGCTGGAGGCGCTGGCCCTGCAATCGGTCCAAAGCGTGGAGTTGGTGGCCCGCACCGAGTTCCCCGCGGTGGTGGCCTGGTGGCATCGGCACGGCTTCAACGAGACTGCCCGCACCGGCACCAGCCTCACTTTGGCTCGGCAGCTGCCGGTCTGCGTGCAAACGGCCACCGCCGAAGACACCCAGGCGCTCGGACGCCGGCTCGCCGGCCTGGTGCGCGCCGGTGACGTACTGATCGCCGCTGGTGATTTGGGCGCGGGCAAGACCACCCTCGCTCAGGGCCTGGGCGCTGGCCTGGACGTGAGCGGGCCAGTCATCTCACCGACCTTCGTCCTGTCCCGGGTGCATCCCCCGAACGGCACCGGCCCGGCCCTGGTGCACGTGGACGCCTACCGGCTGGGCACAGCGGCCGAGCTGGACGATCTTGATCTGGATGCCTCAACGCAGGAGTCGGTAACCCTGGTCGAATGGGGTACTGGAGTGGCCGAGGGCCTGAGCACTGACCGGTTGGAGATCGACATCCGGCGCAGTCTGGATCCCGCGGACGAAACGCGCTGGATCTTCCTGACTCCGGTGGGGGAGCGCTGGGCCAACCTGCGAGCAGAGTTGGAGGCAAAGTGAGCCTGGTGCTTGGAATCGACACCGCCAATGACGTCCGGGTCGGGCTGGCCCGCGATGGCCAGGTGTTGGTGTCGCTGGCAGTGGAGGATCGACGCTCCCATGCAGAGCTGCTACTGCCGCTGGTCCGACAAGCCGCGACCGAAGCCGGGATCTCGCTGGCCGAGCTCAGCGACGTGGTTGTCGGTGCTGGCCCCGGGCCTTTCACCGGCCTGCGGGTAGGCGTGGCCGCGGCCATGACCCTGGCCGAAGTGCTCGGACTCGACGTCAAAGGGGTCTGCAGTCTGGACCCGATCGCACTGGCCTGGGCTGATCGCGGCGATGCCCCAGCCGAGTTCGTGGTGGTGTCCGACGCGCGGCGCAAAGAGGTCTACTGGGCTCGCTACACCGCCGACGGGGCTCGCGTCGAAGGACCACTGGTTACCGCGCCTGACCAGGTGCCGGGCCTGCCCTTGGCCGGACCGGGGGCCACTCTTACTGGACGGGCCGGATCGGGCCCGGACGTGCTGGACGCCGCAGCGATGGCTGCCGCGATCGACCGCTTGGCCGAGGTCGGCACCGAGCCGCTGTACCTGCGCCGTCCCGACGCGGAAGTGCCCACCACCCGGAAATCCACGCTGCTGCAACCTCGGATTGGGATGATGGGACCGCGATGATCATCACCCACGCCAGCGTTGCAGACCTCGACGGCATCCTCGCCCTCGAGCAGGACGGGTTCGCTCGCGAAGAGCAATGGTCGCCGACCGCCTGGGCCGAAGAGCTCACCGCCGAAGACCGCTGCGTGCTGGCGCACACCGATTCCGACGGGCAGATCCTGGGGGTCGCCACCTTCAGCTGCGCCGAAGATATGGCCGACCTGAACCGGGTAATAGTGCATCCGCAAGCCCGCGGACGCGGAGTCGGTGCCTCCTTGCTGCGCGCCGGTTTGGAATGGGCCCAAGCCTTGGGCGCCACCCGGATGCTGCTGGAGGTGCGGAAAGACAACGCCTCGGCGTTATCGCTCTACCGCCGCCTTGGCTTCGACCAGATCAGCCTTCGCCAGGACTACTACGGTCCCGGTCGCGATGCCGTGGTGATGCTGCGCCCGATCGAGGGCGAAGAAGACGAATGGGCGTTGGGTCGGTGACTGCTCCGCTCATTCTTGGCATCGAATCGAGCTGCGATGAGACCGGCATCGGGATCGTCCGCGGTCGGGAATTGCTCGCCAACGAAGTCGCCTCCTCGGTAGCCGAACACGTCCGCTTCGGTGGTGTGGTGCCGGAGGTGGCCAGCCGGGCACATCTGGAAGCGCTGGTGCCAACACTGCGCCGAGCCTGCGAGGTCGCCGACATCGACCTAAACGAACTCGACGGCATCGCCGTGACGGCCGGACCCGGCCTGATGGGTGCCCTGGTGGTCGGCCTGACGGCGGCCAAGGCGTTGGCGGTGGCGCTGAACAAACCGCTCTACGGGGTGAATCACCTGATCGGCCACGTCGCGGTAGATCTGCTCGACCACGGACCGCTGCCCCAGCCGTGCGCGGCCCTGCTGGTCTCCGGTGGTCACACCTCGCTGTTGCACGTGCGCGACATCACCGGCGACATCACCGAGATCGGTGCCACCATCGACGACGCTGCCGGTGAGGCCTATGACAAGGTGGCTCGGGTGCTCGGGCTGTCCTATCCGGGTGGGCCGGTGATCGATCAGCTCGCCCAGAGCGGCAACCCGAAGGCAATCGCTTTCCCGCGTGGTCTGACTGCCGGCAAGGATCAAGCCAAACATCGCTTCAACTACTCCTTCTCCGGGCTGAAGACCTCAGTGTCGCGGTGGGTCGAGACCGAACGGCTTGCGGGGCGCGAAGTGCCAGCCGCTGATGTGGCGGCTTCCTTCCAGGAGGCGGTGGCCGATGTGCTCACCGCCAAAGCCGTAGATGCCTGCCAATACCTGGGCGTCGACACCCTGTTGTTGGGTGGTGGCGTGGCCGCGAACTCCCGGCTGCGCGAACTGCTGGCGGAGCGGACCGCAGCTGCAGGCATCACTTTGCGGCGGCCTCGTCCGGGGTTATGCACCGACAACGGCGCCATGATCGCGGTGCTGGGCGCCGAAGTGGTCAGCGCGGGCCGGCGTCCGTCTGCCCTCGAAATCGGGGCCGACTCGGGCATGCCAATCTCGACCGTGCTGGCCTAGGGCCACAGATGTTCACCCCGATCGTCGGCACCCTTGGCTACGTCCTCTCTGTTGACCGCCAACAGGTGCTGCTGGTGCATCGCACTCGCGAGGGCGATCAGCACGCCGGCAAGTGGAATGGGCTAGGCGGCAAACTGGAGCCGGGCGAAGACATCTACACCTGTCTGTGTCGGGAGTTGCGGGAGGAGGCCGAGATCGAGGTCACTTCGGCCCGGCTGCGCGGCACCATCTCCTGGCCCGGCTTCGGTGCTGGTGGCGAAGATTGGTTTGGCTTCGTCTTCGTCGTGGACGCTTTCACCGGCACGGTTCCCGAGCGCAATGAGGACGGCCCACTGGCCTGGCACGATCTGGACGCCCTGACCGACCTGCCGATGTGGGCAGGGGATCGGCATTGGCTGCCACTGGTCTTCGCCGACGGCCCCGCCTTTCACGGCGTGATGCCCTACGTCGACGGCTCGCCGGCGAGTTGGAGCTACACCACCGTCGGCTGAGGCTTCGACAGGCTCAGCCAACTTTCAGTTCCCAGGGGCTTCGACAGGCTCAGCCAGCTTTGAGTTCCCAGGGGCTTCGACAGGCTCAGCCAGCTTTCAGTTCCCAGGGGCTTCGACAGGCTCAGCCAGCTTTGAGTTCCCAGGGGCTTCGACAGGCTCAGTCAACTTTGAGTTCCCAGGGGCTTCGACAGGCTCAGCCAACATTCAGTTCCCTGAGCTTGTCGAAGGGTCCCGCTGGCGGGCCAATCCGTCATGTTCTGATGTTTCACCTTGGCAACTCCCGGTCCGTGGAGGCTGTTTGCTGGAGGGTGAGGATTGAACTGCTGACTCGCCCGAAGTCGCGTCCAGCCAATATGGTTCGGGATTGAGACCCGGACAGAAGGGATAGTGCATGTCCAAGATCATCTACACCTACACCGATGAGGCGCCGATGCTGGCGACCCACTCGTTCCTGCCGATCATTCAGGCATTCGCAGGCGCAGCAGGGGTTGAGGTGGAGACCCGCGACATCTCCCTGGCTGGCCGGATTCTGGCCGCCTTCGCCGACCTGCTGCCCGAGGGCCAGGGGCAGGCTGACGCTCTGGCCGAACTGGGCGCGCTGGCCCAGCAGCCCGAGGCCAACATCATCAAGCTGCCCAACATTTCGGCTTCGGTGCCGCAAATGAAGGCAGTTGTCGCCGAACTGCAGGCCCTTGGCTTCGCGCTGCCTGACTACGTCGACGACCCAACTACCGATGCCGAGAAGGATGCCCTTGCCCGCTACGGCAAGGCGATGGGCAGTGCGGTCAACCCGGTGCTGCGCGAAGGCAACTCCGATCGGCGCGCGCCGGCCTCGGTGAAGAACTACGCCCGCTCGCACCCGCACCGCATGGGCGCCTGGACGGCCGACTCGAAGACGGAAGTGGTCACCATGGGCCACGACGACTTCTACTCCAACGAGAAGTCGATCGTGATGCCCGCCGACGACACCGTCACCATCCAACTCGTTTCCGTCGAGGGCACGAAGGTGCTGACCACGGTGAAGGTCCTGGCTGATGAGGTGCTGGACGGCACCTTCATGAACGTCGCAGCGCTGGATGCTTTCATCGATGAGCAGAAGGCTGCGGCCAAGGCTGCGGGTGTGCTGTTCAGCGTGCACCTGAAGGCCACCATGATGAAGGTCTCCGACCCGATCATGTTCGGTCACGTGGTCAAGCGCTTCCTGGCTCCGGTCTTCGAGGCTTACGGCGATCAGCTCGCCGCCGCCGGTCTGGATCCCAACAACGGTCTGAACGCGATCCTGGAAGGCCTCGACAAGCTGCCCGGCGGCCTCGGCGCTGAAGTGAAGGTAGCCATTGATGCCGCCATCGCAGAGGGCCCCGCCCTGGCGATGGTCGATTCTGATCGTGGCATCACCAACCTGCACGTGCCCAGCGACGTGATCGTGGACGCTTCGATGCCGGCCATGATTCGCCAGTCGGGCCACATGTGGGGCCCCGACGGTGCCGAAGCCGACACGATCGCGTTGATTCCGGACGCCTGCTACGCCGGGGTCTACCAAGCCACCATTGCCGACTGCAAGGCCAACGGTGCCTTCGATCCGGTCACCATGGGCTCGGTGCCCAATGTTGGCCTGATGGCTCAGGCAGCCGAGGAATACGGCAGCCACAACAAGACCTTCCTGATCCCAGCCGATGGCACCGTGCAGATCGTGTCTGGCTCCGGTGAGGTGCTGATGGAGCATGTCGTCTCCGCCGGTGACATCTGGCGCGCCTGCCAGGCCAAGGACATCCCGATCCGCGACTGGGTCAAGCTGGCCGTCAACCGGGCCCGCGCCTCAGCGACCCCGGCGGTGTTCTGGCTGGATGCCAACCGCGCCCACGACGCGGTGATGATCGAGAAGGTGCAGACCTACCTCGCCGACCACGACACCACCGGCCTGGAGATCTCGATCCTGGAGCCCGCCGCGGCCGCGAAGTTCTCCATTGATCGCATCCGCCAGGGCCTGGACACCATCTCGGTGACCGGAAACGTGCTGCGTGACTACCTCACCGACCTGTTCCCGATCATGGAACTGGGCACCAGCGCCAAGATGCTGTCGATCGTTCCGCTGATCGCTGGCGGCGGCCTGTTCGAGACCGGCGCGGGCGGCTCGGCCCCCAAGCATGTGCAGCAGCTGGTGAAGGAAAACCACCTGCGCTGGGATTCCTTGGGCGAGTTCCTGGCCCTGGCGTCCAGCTTCGAGCATTTGGCCGGCGCGACCGGCAACGCCGGGGCGCAGGTTCTGGCTGACACCCTGGATCGGGCCACCGGCACCTTCCTGAACGAGAACAAGTCGCCGAGCCGTAAGTGCGGCGAAATCGACAACCGGGGCAGCCACTTCTACCTGGCCACCTACTGGGCTCAGGAACTGGCGGCCCAGACCGTCAACACCGAACTGGCGGCGCGGTTCGCCCCAGTGGCCGAGGCGCTGGTAGCCAACGAGGCGCAGATTGCCGCCGAACTGCTCGCGGTTCAAGGCAAGCCTGCTGACATCGGCGGGTACTACCGTCCCGATGCGGCCAAGACCGATGCGGTGATGCGTCCCTCAGTGACGCTGAACGGCATCATCGACGCTGTCTAGAACGCACAGCGGAAGCCCCCGGCCATCGCGGTCGGGGGCTTCCGCGGTTCTAAGTTCCCTGAGCTTGTCGAAGGGTCTCGCTGGCGGCTTCGACAAGCTCAGCCAACTTTGAGGGCTTCCGTCGTTTGTGGTCCACCTAAGTTCCCTGAGCTTGGCGAAGGGTTCGGTTGGTGGCTTCGGCAAGCCGCTAGCCTCTAGCCCATGATCGGACTGCCCTTCGCTGGAAGCGGGCTGGTGCATGGCATCTTCATGACCCTAGGCATCGCTGCTGGCCTGGGAGTGTTTGTGTTTGAGCGCCGTCGGCGCGGCCTCGATGACGACCGGTTGTGGGTGATTGCAGGCATGACGGTGGCCTTCGGGGCCGTCGGCTCTCGGCTGGGCACCTGGTTTCAGTTCATCGATCCGCGCCAGAACCCGTCGATCGAGTTGTGGTGGACTGACGGCAACCGCAGCATCTTGGCCGGTCTGGTCGGTGCCTGGCTCGGGGTGCTCCTCGGCAAACTGATCACCGGCTACCGGGCTTCCACTGGAGACCTCTTCGCGCCAGCGGTGGCCGTGGCGATGGTGATCGGCCGGATTGGCTGCCTGCTGACTGAAAACCCCGGCGTCCCGACCGGGGGCCCGTGGGGGATCGTGCTCACTAACGAGCAGGTGGCGATGATCGGCGGGGTCGCCGGGGTGGGGCTGCACCCAAGCTTCGCCTACGAGATCGCCTTCCAAGTGGTGATGTTCATTTGGCTATGGCGCCACCGTGACTCGTTGCCCAAATCGGGAGATCTGTTCATCGTCTATGTGGCCGCCTATGCGCTGTTCCGCTTCCTAGTGGAGTTCTTGCGCGGCAACGAGACAGTGTGGTGGGGCCTTTCCCGCCCGCAGTGGTTCCTGCTGGTTATGTTGCCCTTATTAGGCTGGCGATTGAGTCGGGTGTTTCGGAAGGCATCCGCACCAGACACGCCGAACGGGGACAGCGTTGAGCGATCAGCAGCCGCCTAGACCTCCTTGGTCTGCACCACCGGCTCCAGGGCCCAGAGGGCCAGTCAATCCGAACTCGGGCTGGTATCCGCCGCCGCCACCGCCGCCTTTCCGGTCGGGTGGCCCCGGGGTGGGGGCAGCAGGCAGGCCGGAGCGTGCAGGCGGGTCGTTATTGTTGGGCGCTTTCATCAGCGCTGGGCTGACAGCGCTGGTCTATGTGGGCATCGGCTGGTTCGCGTCACGGGTGACTGCCCAAGAGAGTTGGAGCGTGCTGCCCACAGCATTGTTGTGGCCGTCCGTGCCGCTGGGCGTGGGTATTGTCCTGGCCGCGTCGCGGCGAACTCGGCGAACTGGTGCTGGCATTCTGCTTGGTCTGGCCATCGGCTTGCTGGTGTCTGGCGGGCTGTGCCAGTACATGAATTCAGTCGGAATCACTGGCAGCCGTTGACGGTGGTGTTCGATTGCGGGCTTCGCGCGCCGCGGCCGGGCGTCGCTTCGCGATCATGGCCAGTGCGGGGGTGCGCCAGGTCATCGCTGGTGTCGCCAGTTAGGCTGGCGATCAAGCCGAAGCTATCGAGATTGCCGATAGTGGCGCCGTAGCTGTGGAGGGGACAATGACTGATCAGGCGGGGCCCGGCTCCGGTAGTCCGGATTTCAATGCGCCCTCAGGGCCACCACCTGTGCCCGGCGGGTCACCGCCACCACCGCCGCCACCCTCAGGTTGGTCCGGTGGCTCGGTGCCACCACCGCCGCCTCCACCACCGCCAGCGTTTAGCAGCCGCAGCCGCGGCGGCTCGCTGTGGCTGGGGGTCGCCATCGGGCTAGGCGTCAGCGGGCTGATCTACGGTCTCTACGCGACGCTGCGGGGCACGATGGATGCCCGGTCCGGGGAGTGGTTCGACGTCTTAGCGATCTACTGGCCGCTGTTGGTTGGCATCGGCGGAATCGTGCTAGCGGCGATCCCTAGGACGTCCCGAACTGGTGCGGGGCTGCTGCTGAGTATCGGTATCGCCATCCTGGCCGCTGGCGGGCTTTGTGTGGCCGTGCTCGCTGGCTACACCCTGTAAGGGAAGGGACCGTCTTGACGAACCTCCTCAAAGTGGAGGTGGGCCGCAAGCCTGCTCCGCTCGGCCCCGGCCAGCCGCTACGCGGCGACCGAATCCACAAATACGTCACCGCTTACTGCCCCCAATGTCATGACCCGGACGCCGAACTCAGTGACGTCCAGCGGTTGGCGGGGGCCTTGTTGATCCGTGACGATCGAGTGTGGCTGCAGCGGGCCTGCCCGACCCATGGGCTGGTGACCACGCTCTACGACGAGGACCCGAACATCCTTCGCTATCTGGAGCAGTGGCAGGCACCCACCAAGGTGCACATCCCCGATCGCGAGGGCAACTTCCGCCCGATGCCGGAGGCTTTCGCCTACGGGCTGCCGGCCTTCCACACCCAGCACACCTGCATCCTGGTTCACGACATCACCGAACAGTGCAACCTCAAATGCCCCACCTGTTTCACCACCTCCAGCCCACAACTCACCGGAGTGGCTCCGCTGGCTGAGGTGTTGGCCAACGTCGACGCCAAACTCTCCCGTGAGCAGGACCGGCTGGACGTGCTGATGCTGTCCGGCGGTGAACCCACCCTCTATCCGCAACTGGCCGAACTGTTGGCCGAGCTGGTGGCCCGGCCGATCGTCCGGATCATGGTGAACACCAACGGGCTGCGGATCGCCGAAGATGACGAACTGGTTGCCCTCCTGAAGAGCTATCGCAGCCGGCTGGAGGTCTACCTGCAATACGACGGGCCGTCGCCGGCGGCGTCCATTCATCATCGGGGTGCAGATCTGACCCGTTTCAAACAGGCCGCGATCTCGCGGCTCAGCGAGGCTGGCATCTTCACCACCCTGGTGATGACCGCAGCGCTTGGGGTCAACGACGCCGACATCGGTGCGGTGGTGCGAAAGTGTCTGGAGACCCCCTTCATCGGCGGGGTGGCGATCCAGCCGGTTTTCGGGTCCGGACGGGGCAGCGGGATCGACCCGCAGAATCGGCTCACCCACACCGGGGTGCTGGCCCGTCTTGGGCCGCAGACCGACGACGTGGTGCAGTGGCACGACCTGACCGCGCTGCCGTGCTCGCATCCGCACTGCTCCTCGGTGGGCTATCTACTCAAGGACGATTCGGGCACTTGGCGCTCGCTGGCGGCCCTGGTGGGCCACAACGAGTTGCTGGCCTGGCTGGAGCTGGATCCGGAGTCGTTGGCCAACCGGGTCGCCGACCGGGAGCTGCCCGCCCAGTTCCGCGAGTTGATGAAGAGCTCGATGCTCGACCTGCTCAGCGAGCAGGCCGCCCTGACCAACCCGCGCACCGGTCAGTTGTGGCAGAACATCTGCACCCAGTGCGACCTGGGCATCTCCACCCTGACGACTTTGGCCGCCGGCAAGCTGCCCGGCGGCGAGGAGCGAATGCGCAAGCTGCTCGGCGAACGGGTGAAGCGCATCACCATCAAGCCGTTCCAGGACATCTCCACCATGATCGAGGAGCGGCTCACCCAGTGCTGCGTCCACGTGGGCACGGTGGCCGCGGACGGCGCGCAGCAGTGTGCGCCCTTCTGTGCGGTGCAGGCGTGGGGCAAGCTGGGGTCACAGCGGTTGAGTAGTGCGAGTGGAGGCCAGGCATGAGCGAAGTACCACCTCAGGTCGCCCAAGTGGCGGCCGGACCCAAGCCGTCCGACTTCATCACCGGCGGTGGTGCCGCCGGTTCGGCGGACGAGGCAGCCAAGCCCTTCGACCCGCTGCGGTTGTGCATCTTCGCCACCATCGCGATGTTGGGCTGGCTGTTCGGCCCCTTGGCGGTGGTGGTCTTCGCGGCAGTCGGCTTCGTTGGCTACTGGAAGGCTCGGCAAGCCGGCCTCACCCGATCGAAGTGCTACCTGCGTGACACCCGGCTGGTGCTGGCCTACCTGGGTCTGTTCCTGGCTGCGGGCAGTTGGGGAGTGTTCTTCTTCGTGCAGCGCTGGCTGGGCAGCTGACTGAGCCCAAGTTTGCTGACCCTTCGACGAGCTCAGGGAACTGGTGGGGGTTCAGGGAACTGGTGGGGGCTCAGGGAACTGAACTCAAGTTGGCTGAGCGCTACCCAGTTGGCTGAGCGCTACCCAGTTGGCTGAGCCTGTCGAAGCCCCTCAGGCGCTCAGGCGTCGGTGGTCGGCGTTTCGGTGGTGGTCGTCGTGACCACCCGCTTTGGCGTCTTGCCGACGCCGAGACCGATCAAGAAGCCGCCGAGCAGCAGCGCGAGTCCAGCGGCAAACAACTGCCAGGCCGGCTTGTCGGTGGGGGCGCTGCGCAGTGCGTCCAGTGCCAAGAACTGGCGGTAGGCGATCCAGCCGCCCCAAAGGCCGACTACGGTGCCCGCGATTGCCAGCAGGATGCCGAGCCAGACGGTCAGCTTGGAGATGATCTTCATGCGAGGAATCATAGGCAGCCGCGGGGCCCAAAGGCTGGCGCTGGCCCGGTTCGGCCCAACAAAAGGCACCGAAGGTGGCGCGATTGGTGCCAATCGGCCCGCTAGGTTGCTGGTGTGGAACTCGATCTGGCGCGCTGGCTGGTCTCGCCCGCTGCGGCACCGGCGTTGGCTGCTGCTGCGGCCGAGGCTGACCCGGACTCGCTGGCGGCCGCGGCCCGGCTTCGCCGGGACTACCCGCCCGACCAGGCTGCGGCCGCGCTCACCCAGGCGAGACTGCGGCGCCGGGCAGCGGCAAAGTTCGGCGATCGTGCGGCGGAGTTGTTCTTCACCGTGGACGGGCTGGAACAGGCCACTCGGGCTGAGGTGGCGACATGGCGGGCGACCCGCTTTGTCGAAGGCGGGGTCTCCCGCGTGGTCGACATCGGCTGCGGCCTAGGGGCCGACGCACTGGCGTTCGCTGAAGCTGGGCTGGAGGTGATCGCCATCGAAGCCGATCCGGCTACCGCAGTCCTGGCTGCAGCCAATCTCGGTGACGTGGGCCGAGTTATCTGTGGCGACGCCACGGGCCAAGCAGATCGGTCGGCGCACGAACTGCTCCTTGCCGAGTTGGCCACGCCCAATACCGCCGTCTTTCTTGATCCGGCCCGACGGACCGCAGCGGGTCGAACCTGGCGGGTGGCCGATTTCGCCCCGCCCTGGGATTTCGCCACCGGACTGCTGACCGGACGATTCGGCTGTATCAAAGCCGCGCCGGGATTACCGGTCAACCTCGTCCCCGATTGGTTCGGCGCCACCTGGGTCAGCCATCGCGGCGATTTGGTGGAAACCTCACTTTGGAGCTCGGGGGCCCTCGAAGCGGTGCTCCTGCCGACCGGCGACCGGCTGGAGTTTGACGGTGCCAAGGCCCCGATTGGCGGCTTGGGACGGTTCCTCTATGAGCCGGACCCGGCGGTGATCCGCTCCGGAGCCATCGGGGCCTTGGCCGGGCGGCTTGGTGCCCACCGTCCCGTGGACGGGATCGCCTACCTGTTCGCCGACGAACTGACCCCGACACCTTTCGCGCACGCCTTCGAAGTGCTCGACGTGCTGCCCTATGACGAGCGGACGTTGCGCGCATGGGTGCGTGAGCGTGGCGTCGGGGTGTTGGAGATCAAATGCCGGGGGATCGAGGTCGATCCGGCCGTTCTGCGACGCCAGCTCAAGCCAAAGGGGGCAGCCTCGGCCACGCTGGTACTGACCCCAACCCCGGAAGGTGCGCGGGCACTGGTGGTTGCCCGAGTGCGGTAATGATTGGCACTCGGCTTGATCGAGTGCTAAGGCCGCGATAGATTCGCTTTAGCACTCTCGCCATGAGGGTGCTAAGCAGCCTCAGGCGGCAGCCGCGAAGACGCCGAGGCCTAGCAGACACCTGACCATCGGGCCACTACGGCCCAGCAGACGAAAGGGTTTTGACGTGGCAGTCACGATCAAGCCGCTCGAGGATCGAATCCTCGTCCAGCCGCTAGAAGCCGAGAAGACCACCGCTTCTGGCCTGGTCATCCCAGACACCGCCAAGGAGAAGCCCCAAGAGGGCAAGATCATCGCCACCGGCCCCGGCCGCATCGACGACAACGGGAATCGCATTCCGCTGGATGTCGCTGAAGGCGATGTGGTGATCTTCAGCAAGTACGGCGGCACCGAGGTCAAGTACGACGGCGCGGAGTACCTGTTGCTCAACGCCCGCGACATCCTCGCTGTAGTCATCAAGTAAGGAAGCGAAGCAAATGGCGAAACTCCTTCAGTTTGACGAGGAGGCCCGTCGCTCGCTCGAGCGTGGGGTCGACATCCTCGCCAACACCGTGAAGGTCACCTTGGGGCCCAAAGGACGCTACGTCGTCCTTGACAAGAAGTGGGGCGCCCCGACCATCACCAACGACGGCGTGACTGTGGCCAAAGAGGTCGAACTCGACGATCCGTTCGAGAACCTCGGCGCGCAGCTGGCCAAAGAAGTGGCCACCAAGACCAACGATGTGGCCGGCGACGGCACCACCACCGCCACCGTGCTGGCTCAGGCTCTGGTGCACGAAGGCCTGCGAGCCGTCGCGTCCGGTGCGAACCCGATGGGTCTCAAGCGGGGCATCGACGCGGCAGTGACCGCGATCACCGCTGAGCTGCAGCGGCTCTCCCGCGAGGTTGAAACCACCGCCGATATGGCGAACGTGGCCACGATCTCCGCGCGGGATTCCGAAATCGGCGGCCTGATCGCTGAGGCTTTCGACAAGGTCGGCAAAGACGGTGTCATCACCGTTGAGGAGTCCAACACCTTCGGCACCGAACTGAAGTTCACCGAGGGCATGCAGTTCGACAAGGGCTACCTCTCGCCGTACTTCGTCACCGATCCCGAGCGGATGGAAGCCGTTCTGGAGAACCCCTACATCCTGATCAACCAGGGCAAGATCTCGGCGATGGCCGATCTGCTCCCGGTGCTGGAGAAGGTCATCGGTGCCGGTGGCACGTTGATGATCATCGCCGAGGACGTTGACGGTGAGGCGCTGAGCACCCTGGTGGTCAACAAGATCCGTGGCACCTTCACCTCAGTTTCGGTGAAGGCCCCCGGCTTCGGGGATCGTCGCAAGGCCATGCTGGAGGACATTGCGATCCTCACCGGTGGCAAGGTGATCGCTCCTGAGGTTGGGCTGAAGCTCGACCAGATCGGCCTGGACGTCCTGGGTCGCGCTGCGCGCGTCGTGATCACCAAGGACAACACGACCATCGTCGAGGGCTCTGGTACTGCTGACGTGGTTGCCGGTCGGGTGGCGCAGTTGCGCGCCGAGATCGAGCGCACCGATTCAGATTGGGATCGCGAGAAGCTGCAGGAGCGAGTTGCCAAGCTCGCCGGTGGTGTCTGCGTGATCCAGGTCGGGGCAGCTACCGAGGTTGAGATCAAGGAGAAGAAGCACCGCATCGAGGATGCTGTCTCCGCGACTCGCGCCGCGATCGAAGAGGGCATTGTCGCCGGTGGCGGCTCGGCCCTCGTCCACGCTTCGAGCGTTCTTGCCGGCGGCCTTGAGCTGTCCGGGGACGAGAAGACCGGTGTCAGTATCGTGGCCAAGGCCGTCGGTGAGCCGCTGCGTTGGATCGCCGAGAACGGTGGCGAAGCTGGCCTGGTCGTGGTTGCCAAGGTGAAGGAGTTGGGGCCAGGTTTCGGCTACAACGGTGCCACCGGCGAGTACGGCGACCTGCTTGCTCAGGGCGTCATCGATCCGGTTAAGGTCACCCGCTCGGCCCTGGCGAATGCGGCGTCCATTGCGGCGCTGCTGCTCACCACCGAGACTGCGGTGGTTGAGAAGCCAGCTGAAGAGGCGCCTGACCACGGTCACAGCCACTGACGCAAAGAACAACTAGCAGCGGGCCCCCACCAACAGGTGGGGGCCCGCTCGCTTTCGCTGCGTCGGCCCGCGATGGTGTGGATCAGCCGCCGATGCCGATGACCGTCCAGTCATCGATCAGGTCCCAGAAGTTGATGCCGTAGCGCGGCTCGCTGTTGGCCCACCAAAGAGTCGCTTGCTCATCCTGAGCGTTGGACAAGTCGAGCACCACATAGCCGCTGCCGCCGTTGTTGAAGAAGGCGTAGCTGGTCTCCAGGTCGAGCTGAAGTTCCAAGCCCAGCTGGTCGATGATTCCCCATTCCAGATCGGCTAGCCGCAACACGTTGCGAAGCCCGTCCAGGCCCGAACTGCGGCTGGAGAACTCATAGAAGCCGTCGTGGAGTTCTTCATAGAACGAACGAAGTGCGGCAGGAAGCTGGGACCACTGTTGGCGCAGGGCTTGGTTCTCCCCGAAGTTGGGACGCAACGGGTTTCCGCCGACGTAGTAGCGCGGCGCGCCCTCGGTGTTCGTCAGCGAATAGAGCAGGAAATACTCCTGGTCAACTCGCAGTAACTCGACGTCGGTCAGATGGGCTCGCAGGTAGGCAAGGGTGTTGCTGAGTTGGCTGGCCAGGACTGCTTCCCAGCCAGCGACGATGGCGCCGAGACGGGATTCAAGGTCTTGGCTGAGCAGCTGTTTCCAGGAATCTGGGATGCCGTCGACGTCGGCGGGGTGCGCCACGATTTCCAGGTCGAGGGCACCAAACTGCTTCAGGTAGCCAACTTTGTCGTCGGCAGGGTCGAGGCTCTTCTTCGACCAGAATGCCATTGCGGCCGATCCTTTCAGAGGAGGGAGTTGATCAGCGCCTGGAGCCTACCTTCCAGCGCACCGCCGAGATGGGTCATCTGAGTCTGGAACAGCGGATTCACCGAGAGCCCGCTAGAGATGTGCATGGACCACTCTGCGTAGGACAGGGCGCCCTTGGAGGCGTTCGCCGACGCGCTCAGGCCGATGAAGTTCTCCGGGAAATTGAGCACCTGGAGTTGCTGGGTCTTAGTGAGCGCATCGAACCCCTCCATCCGGACGATGGTGTCCATCGAGACGATGTGGTCGGCTTGGAGTCGGCCCAGAATCGTCTTTCCTGGCAGCGCGAAGTCCGGGATCGCGACGGTTGCGTTGTGGCCCAGATTGACCAAGTCGCGTATAGCCTGGCTAGGCGTACCGGCCCGCAGGGCGTCGTAGACTTCCTGGCTCACCTTCCGCTCGCCGATGATGGCCGTCGCGCTGGGCTGCATCTTGAGGCTGGCGAACTTGGCCAGGTTCTTCATTGACAAGGCGAAGTTGTTTAGCGAGGCCATCCCAAGAGCTTTGAGCCCGCCGAGTCCGGCGAGGCCGCCGGCTGCTTTCCAGGCACCAAAGGCGCCTTTTAGCCCGCCGAGGACGCCGCGTAGCCCGCCAAGCCCGACGCAGCCCAGGGCGGCGAACACCACGCTGAGGGCCGCTTCGCCCCAGGACTTCTCGCCTTTCGCGGCCAGCAGGATGTTGGCCAAGGCAGCCACGATGCCAGCGATGGCGGCCACGACCAGCAACACCGCAGCCAGGGCCTGGCCGACGACTGGGATCCAACAGACCAGCAACGCCAGAATGCCGGCGATCGCGGCGACCGCCTCGGCGATCTTGGCGACCCATTCGGTGAGGTTCGCACCCCAGTCGTCCCACCACGAATCGTTCAGACCGTCGTTAGCGGTGATCTCTTTGATCGAATCAATGGCAGTCTGGGCGGCCTGGTTGCGATCGGACACCGCGTCGGTGACCGCGGACCGCTGGGCGCCCACCGCACCAGCAGCCTGATCGGCATCGGCCTTGGCAGCCCGCTCCTGCTTCTCATACCGCTCCTGCTGCTCAGCATCACCGGCAGCCTCGGCCTCTTCAGCTAGCCGATGAAACCTTGCCTGCTGACTCCCAGCTTCAGCCCCAGCCCCCGCCGCACTGCGAGCCGCCGCCAGCGCCGAAGCCGTCTCAGACTGAACCCGATCCAACACGGTCGCATACGTGCCCAACGCCGAACCAGCCGCCCGATAGCGACCCTCAGCCTTACCAACACCGTCCACGATCGTGTCCCGGGTCTCCAACAAGGCCTTCACCGAATCCACATTCGAAACCCCAGCCTCCAGGCTGCGTAGCGCTGCCGCAGCACGGGCAATCGCCTCCGCCACCTGGGTATAGCGGCGTCCGCCATCCCGAACCACCACCGGATCACCCGGCGTGGGATCGCCAGCCAAGCCCAACGGCGACCAATCAGACGGCCTCACACCAACCCCCTCTTAGGCACCAATTGCAGGACTATTCACCGGCCAAACTACGCGAATGCCGCGAGATTGCCAGGGCAGAACTCCCCAAAGTGGGTGGTCTTCGGCAACGCCGATGGCGGGACGCGTGCGCCTGGGAGCCAGGCTGGAGGTTGGCTGGAGGTTGCTCCGGTTTGATGGCGCAGCGGCCGAATGCTGCAGCAGGCTGGTTTCAAGTCCAACCGAAGGAGACGAAATGAACCGGTCCATCCGGACACCCCTCACCGCTTTGGCTGTTCTCGGCGCTGGCATCGGGCTCAGCCTGGGCGCGGTCGTCCCGGCACACGCCGACGATGTGACCACCGATCCGGGCACCCCCACCCCGGTCTACTACTGCCATGGAAAGAAGGCGACAATCGTTGGCACCGATGCCGCCGAAACCCTGACCGGCACCGGCAAGCGTGACGTGATCGTGGCCCTGGGCGGCGACGACATCATCGACGGGCTGGCTGGCAACGACATCATCTGCGCCGGTGCTGGCAATGACACCGTCAACGCTGGTGATGGACGTGACTGGGTTTCCGGTGGCCTGGGGGATGACACCATCAATGGCGGCAAGGGCGACGACGAACTGCACGCCCGCGCCGGCAACGACACCGTCCGTGGTGAAGCGGGCTACGACTGGGTCGGCGGCGGCGACGGCAACGACGTCCTCTACGGCGGCACTGGGAATGATCGTCTGCACGGCTATGCCGGTGACGACACCTTGTACGGCGAGGCTGGCGCCGACTGGATGGGCGGCGGCACTGGCAATGACGTCCTCTACGGCGGCACCGGCAACGACCGGATGCACGGCTATGCCGGGAATGATCATCTGCTCGGCGAGGCTGGTCGCGACCAGCTCTACGGCGACTCCGGTGCTGACCTGCTCGAAGGGGGTGCCGGACGCGACAAGCTGCGCGGCGGCGCCGGTGCCGACCTGGAGTACCAGAACGTGGCTCCGACCCCGACTGGTGCCAGCGTCTGACGTCCATGCCCAAGCGGCCCCACCTGTCCTGGGTGGGGCCGCTTGGCGTCGTCCTTGAGGACGATCTACCCCGACCGGGTGGACGACGCGAGCCGAGCTGATCAGTCTCTAGGCTGACGCCATGAGCGCAGTGCTGACTGAGGATGCCACTACCGATGCCCCGCCCGTCCCACCAGGAATCGAGGCTCGCGACTTGAAGCGGGCCTTCGGCGAAGTGCGCGCCGTGGACGGCATCACTTTCACCGCTCCGGCTGGCGCGGTCACAGCCCTGATCGGCCCCAATGGTTCGGGCAAGACCACCTTGCTATTGCTGCTTTCCGGCCTGCTGGCCGCAGATGAGGGCACGGCCAAGATTGCCGGCTACGACGTGGCGACCCAGAACCTGCAGGCCCGTTCGCAGATCGGCTGGATGCCCGATGTCTTCGGCACCTGGGATGCGTTGACCTGCACCGAGATTCTCACGACTTTCGCCCACGCCTACCGCCTTGATCGGGCCAACACCTCCAACCGGGTGGCCGAGATGCTCGACCTGGTGCACCTCAGTGAGTTCGCCGATCGTCCGGCTCGAGTGCTGAGTCGTGGCCAGAAGCAGCGCCTTGGTCTGGCCAGGGCACTGGTGCACGATCCGGCAGTGCTGTTGCTCGACGAACCAGCCTCAGGGCTGGACCCGCGCTCCCGAGTTGAGCTTCGCCACCTGCTGCGAGGCCTGGCTGAGCAGGGTAAGACGGTGCTGGTGTCCTCGCATGTGCTGGCCGAGTTGGAGGAGCTCTACGACCACGCGGTGTTCTTGTCCAAGGGACGCACCGTCGACCTTGCTGAGGCTGCCCAGCCAGCCGCGGCTGGCCGCGGCTGGCGGATCGAGGCACTTGACCCCACCGAGCTGCGAAGTTTCCTGGACGGGGCCGGCATCCCTTGGCTGCCTGGTCCTGGCACCGCCGAAGTGACGGTGCCGCTGGCCGGGGTGGAGTCGGCCAGCGAGCTGATCCGGGCAGCGGTGAGCGCCGGGGTGTCCCTGCACACCGTCGCGCCGCTGTCCGGACGGCTTGAAGAGGCCTACCTGTCGTTGAACGAGGAGCGGGTATGAACACCTGGGCGATGTCGGTCAGCGGGCTGCGCACCGTGGTGGAGTTGGAGATCAGGCAACGGATCCGCTCCAAGCGCTGGATCTGGGCACTGCTCGGCTGGTTCCTGCTCACCGGCGGCCTCACCAGCTTGGTGATCTGGAGCGCAACCGAGATGGTGCGGATCAACGGCCAGGGCCCGTCCGCGGGGTTCCAGGCCGGCCCGCTGGCGTTCGGGCTGATCACCTATCTGGTGCTCGGGCTGGGCTTGATGATCGCTCCGGCTTTCACTGCCACCACCATCAACGGTGATCGCGCTGCTGGCACCCTGGCAACCTTGCAGGCCACACGATTGAGTTCGCTGGAGATCGTGCTCGGCAAGTTGATTGCTGCCTGGCTGGCCGCAGCGGTCTTCTTGGTGGTGGCGCTGCCCTTCATCGCTTGGTCGATGGTGTTGGGCAACATTTCGTTGTGGCAGGTCGCGGTCACATTTGCGGTGGTGTTCGCCGAAGTCGCAGTGGTCTGTGCGATCGGACTGGGGTTCTCCGCGATGTTCTCCCGGGCTGCCGGGGCAGCGATGCTCACCTACCTGACGGTCGTGGTGTTGAGCGTCATCACGGTGATCGTGCTGGCGCTGTCTTCGGTGCTGGTGGTGCGCCCGACCACTTACCGCGTTTGGGGCCTCACCCCCGCGGTGCAGCAGCAGTATCAAGACCAAGTCGAACAGACCTACAAGGACGATCCAAAAGCCAACCCGCCGGCACCCCCGGTGGACAAGTGCACCTGGTTCGAGCGCACTGACCAAACCACTCGGATGGACCTGGTCTGGTGGGTGGTGGTGGCCAACCCGTTCGTGGTGGTGGCTGATGCCGCACCGCTGCCGCCAGGGGCTGCCCAGGACCTGACCAAGTACATCGCCCTAAGCTCCGACCCGCTGGCCGGCGTGCGGTGGGGGGTGCGCAAGCTGAGTCAGCCGCCGCAGACCGAGATCGATGAATGCTCCTATCTCTATGAAAGCCTGCCAGGGTTCCGAGTCGAATACGACAACGACGGACGTGCCACGGTGACCACCAAGTCGGGCGAGCCGGTAACGGTGAGCCCAGTGAAGGTGGCCCCGGTGAATGTGGAGAACCCGATCTGGCCCTGGGGCCTGGGCGTGCATGTGCTGTTGGGTGCGGTGTTCTTCTGGGGCGCAGTCACGCGGCTCAAGATTCCCTACGGGGCACTCCAGCGCGGAACCCGGGTGGCCTGACGGCGAATCGGGCGGTATCAGGACTGCGACATCGCTGCGACGTGGCTGCGAAGACCGCTGGCTAGGTTGGCAAAAGGAGAGGTGTTCTCCACCAACCGCCCAGCGGCGGTCCCAGCGAAAGGTACTGCTCGGATGAGAATCAGAAGGATCCTGCCCCTGACTGTGGTTGGACTGCTCGTGGCCTCCGGCTTGAGTTTCGCGCCGACCACGGCGTCGGCCGCAGTGACGTGTAACGGCTTGGTCGCCACCATTGTGGGCACCGAAGCTGCCGACTCCCTATACGGGACTTCTGGCGCAGACGTCATCGTCGGGCTGGGTGGCGGCGACTATATCGATGGTGCGGGTGGTAACGACGTCATTTGTGGTGGCGATGGCGATGACTCGATCTACACCGATGACGGCAGGAGCGGCGGTAGCGACGCCGACTGGGTAGATGCCGGAGCGGGCGGCAACTTCATTGAAGCTGGCGCGGGCAGTGACATTTTGGTCGCTGGGGACGGAAATGACAGCATCTATGCCGGTGCTGGCGACGACCGGGTGAATGCGGGCAATGGTGCGAATTATGTCGCTGGCGATGCGGGCAGAGACGTCCTGACTGCCGGTAACGGAGCCGACAGCTTCTATGCCGGTGCTGGCGACGACCGGGTGAATGCCGGCAAAGGTGCGAACTATCTTGCTGGCGGTGAGGGCCGGGACATCTTGATTGCCGGTAGCGGAAACGACAGCCTCTATGGCGGTGCGGGCAATGACCGTTTGAGTGCGGGTGGGGGTGTGGACTATCTCTCTGGCGATGCGGGAAACGATCACCTAGACGCCGGCTCAGGCAGGGACAGCCTCTACGGAGGCGAAGGCCGAGACTTGGTTGAGGGTGGCTCTGGTGCGGACTACATCTCTGGCGGCCCAGGCAAAGACATAACTGCCAAGGGCAGCGTAAAGGCCAAGGTGCAGCGGGACTGGTACAAGAAGGTGGGCAAGTTCGTCTGATGCTGATGGGTCAGGGGTTGGTTCGGGTTCGAGCCAACCCCGACTCATAGGCGAAGACCACCGCCTGCACCCGATCGCGCAGGCGCAGCTTCGCCAGCAGGTGGCGCACGTGGGTTTTGACGGTGGTCTCCGACAAATACAGCTGGGCGGAGATCTCGGCATTGGACATGCCTTGGGCAATGAGCTCCAGCACTTCGGTTTCGCGCTCGGTCAGGCAGCCCAGCTTGGGGTCAGGCGTCGTCGGCGAACCGTTCGCCACATGGGTGAGCAGCCGCTTAGTTGCTGAGGGTGCGATCACGGCATCTCCGGAGTGCACGGTGCGGATCGCGCCCAACAGGTCAACGGGCGGGACGTTTTTCAGCAGGAAGCCGGACGCGCCAGCGCTGATGGCAGTGAGCAGGTATTCGTCGAGGTCGTAGGTGGTCAGCATCACTACCTTCGGCGCATCGCGGCCGGCGGCGTCGGCTTCGGCCAAGATCTGCCGGGTGGCTTCGATACCGTCCACCCCGGGCATCCGGACGTCCATCAGCACCACATCGCAGGCGAGCCGGGCCAACAGCCTCACCGCGGACGCGCCGTCCTCGGCCTGGCCAGCCACCACCATGTCGGGCTGGGCGCCGATCACCATCGCCAGACCGGCGGCCACTAGTTGCTGGTCGTCAACCAGCACCACCCTGATCGGAGCAGCGCCAGCCGCAGTCTGAGTGTTGGTCACGATTCCTCCTCCAACCGGAACGGCAGCTCGGCGCGCACCTGGAACCCGTCCTGGGTGGGGCCGGCCTGCAGGGTGCCGTCCAATAGTTCAGCACGTTCCCGCATGCCGATCAGGCCCATGCCGCGCCCACCAAGCGCCTCCCCGGTAACTGGGTCAGTCGCTTTCGCCCTGGCCCCGCCGTTGCTGGTCACAGTGAGGCTAACCGCCTCGGGGCCCCAGTTCTCGGTGATGATCACGTTTGCGCCCGTGCCAGCATGTTTGAGCACATTAGTGAGGGCCTCCTGGGTGATCCGGTGCAGGGCTGTGCGGGTGCCAGCGGGTAGCCCGCGCGGCTCACCCACCCGAATCAAGGAGACCGCCAACCCGGCATCGCGGTACTTGGTGGCCAGCGCGTCCAGTCCGGTATCGGCAGTGGGGGTCAGCTCGGGGACGGTGTTGTCGTTGTGCTTCAGGATGCCCAGGATTCGGCGGGTGTCGGCCAAGGCCCCACGTCCGGTCTCGGCAATCGTGGTGAAAGCGCGCTTGGCGGACTCGCCATCGGCGCTGACGTAGCTGCCGCCGTCGGCCTGGGCGATCATGATGGCCAGCGAATGGGCGATCACATCGTGCATCTCGCGCAGAATCCGCAGTCGCTCGGCGGCGACCGCCAACTCGGCGGTGCGCTGTTGAGATTCCACTGCAGAGGCCCGCGAGGCTAGCGCCCACCGACGGGCCAGCTGGGCCCGCCGCAACGCGACCGCTAAAACCGCGATCACGCCGGTGCACATCACCAGCGCCACCGCCATGGTCAACTCAGCTGTGGTCATTCTCGGCTCGGATCAGCGGTGGACGACAACCTCGACGCGCTGGAACTCCTTGACCTCGGTGTAACCCGTAGTGGCCATGGCTCGACGCAGAGCGCCGACCAGGTTCATGGTGCCGTCGGCGACATGCGAGGGGCCCAACAGGATCTCCTCGAAGGAGCCGACAGTGGAGAACTTCACCCGCTCACCGCGCGGCAGCGTGGCGTGCCATGCCTCCGGCCCCCAGTGGTAACCCTGGCCGGGAGCCTCGGCTGCCCGGGCCAGCGGTGAACCGACCATGACCGCATCAGCGCCGCAGGCGATCGCCTTGGCGATGTCACCGGACTTGCCCAGGGCCCCGTCAGCGATCACATGGACGTAACGGCCACCGGATTCGTCCAGGTAGTCGCGGCGGGCTTCGGCCACATCAGCCAGGGCCGAGGCCATCGGCACCTCTACGCCGAGCACATTGCGGGTGCGCTTGGTGGCCCCGCCGCCGAAGCCGACCAGAACACCAGCCGCGCCAGTGCGCATCAGATGCAAAGCCGACTGGTAGGTGGCGCAACCGCCGACGATTACCGGCACGTCGAGTTCGTAGATGAACTGCTTCAGGTTCAGCGGCTCGGACACCTTTGATACGTGCTCGGCCGAGACAGTGGTACCGCGAATGACGAAGAAGTCGACCCCGGACTTCTCGACCACTCCGGCGAACTTGGCGCAGGTTTGTGGGGACAGCGACCCGGCGACCGGCACCCCGGCTTCGCGGATCTGCTTCATCCGTTCGGTGATCAGCTCGGCTTTGATTGGCTCGGCGTAGATCTGTTGCATCCGCCGGGTGGCGGCGACCTGATCCTCGATGCCAGCCAGTTCGCTCAGCTGCTCAGTGGGGTCGGCGTAGCGCGTCCACAAGCCTTCGAGGTTGAGCACCCCCAAGCCGCCCAGCTTGCCCATGGCGATCGCCGTCTGGGGGCTCATCACCGAGTCCATCGGCGCGGCCACGACGGGAAAATCGAAGGTGAGGGCGTCGATCTTCCAGTTCAGGTTGACCTCTTCGATGCCGCGGGTGCGACGGGTGGGCACGATCGCGATGTCGTCGAAGCCGAACACCGGCAGGGCGCGCTTAGAGCGGCCGATTTCGATCATGGTCATCTACTGCCTCAGTTCTGTGCCGAGTAGTTGGGAGCCTCGATAGTCATCTGAATGTCGTGCGGGTGCGACTCGCGCAGGCCAGCTGAGGTGATCCGCACGAAGCGGCCCTTCTGGTGCAACTCGGGAATGTTGGCGGCGCCGGTGTAGAACATCGACTGCCGCAAGCCGCCGATCAGTTGGTAGGCCACCGCCGCGAGCGGGCCCCGGTAGGGCACCTGGCCTTCGATGCCTTCGGGCACGAGTTTGTCGTCGCCCTCAACGTCGGCCTGGAAGTAGCGATCGCGGGAGTAGGACGCCTTGCGGCCTCGCTTGGCCATCGCCCCTAGTGAGCCCATGCCGCGATAGGACTTGAACTGTTTGCCGTTGATGAAGACCAACTCGCCGGGGCTCTCATCGCAGCCAGCCAGGAGCGAGCCGAGCATCACCGCATCGGCACCGGCCACCAAAGCCTTGGCGATGTCGCCGGAGTATTGCAGGCCACCATCGCCGATCACCGGGACGCCGGCCGGACGGCAGGCCTGGGCGGCCTCCCAGATCGCGGTCACCTGCGGCACCCCCACCCCGGAGACGACCCGGGTGGTGCAGATTGAGCCTGGGCCGACGCCAACCTTCACTCCGTCGGCGCCGGCATCGACCAGCGCCTGCGCCCCGGCGAAGGTAGCCACGTTCCCGCCGATGATGTCGACTTCGCGGGCGGCCGGTTCGGCCTTGAGCCGGCGCACCATGTCCATCACGCCCTGGGTGTGTCCGTGCGCGGTGTCGACGATGATGGCGTCCACGCCAGCGTCCACCAGAGCCATCGCCCGCTCCCAGGCGTCATCGAAGAAGCCGATCGCGGCACCGACCCGCAGCCGCCCCTGGGGGTCTTTGCTGGCCAGCGGGTATTTGTCGGACTTCACGTAGTCCTTCAAGGTGATCAGACCGCGCAGGCGTCCGTTGGCATCGACCAGCGGCAGCTTCTCGATCTTGTGCTTGGCTAGCAGCGCCAGGGCTTCGTCGGAGCTGATGCCGGGATGGCCGGTGACCAGCGGCATCTTGGTCATCACTTCACCGACCGGACGGTTCGGGTTGTCCTCAAAACGCATGTCGCGGTTGGTGACGATGCCGAGCAGCTTCAGGTCGGCGTCCACCACTGGAACGCCCGAGATGCGGAAGACTCCACACATCTCGTCGACCTCACCGATGGTGGCATCGACGGTGGTGGTGATCGGCTGATCGATCATGCCGGCCTCGGACCGCTTCACCCGATCGACCTGGGTGGCTTGATCTTCGAAACTCATGTTGCGGTGCAGGATGCCCATGCCGCCCTCGCGAGCCATCGCAATCGCCATCCGCGATTCGGTCACCGTGTCCATCGCTGAACTCAGCAGTGGCAGCCGTAGCGTGATCCGCTTACTCACCCTGGTGGTGGTGTCGGCCGCCGAGGGGATCACGTTGGATTCGTTCGGCTGCAGCAGAACGTCATCGAAGGTCAGGCCCAGGGCCGCGAATTGCTGCGGCACCCCGGAGGGAGACAACGGGAGGGACACGGGCCACCTATCTGTCGGCTAACGAGCGGCCAGTCTATCGCCGGATCAACGGGTCAGCCGAGCCCGGCCAACGCCTCGGCCAGCGTCTTGTGGCGGAACTCGAAACCGGCCTCGGTCAGCCGGGCTGGCTGCACCCGCTGCCCAGACAGCAGCGCTTCGCGGACGAACTCGCGGCCGAAGAGCATGCTGACCGCTGGCAGCGGCATGGGCAGCACCGCCGGACGATTCAGGTGATCGGCGAAGGTGCGGGTGAACTCGGCATTGGTCACGGGGCGCGGGCCGGTGAGATTCACCGGTCCGGTGATCTCGGAAGTCAGTAGGTATTCCATCGCCCGGACGTGATCAGCCAGGCTGATCCAGCTGAGGAACTGGCGGCCATCGCCGACGCGACCGCCCAGCCCAGCAGCGAACAGCTTCCAGATCGCTTCCAGATAGCCGCCGTCGGCGGCCAGCACATGACCGGTACGCAGCACGGCGGTGGAGACCGGCGAGTGACTGGCAGCCGCCTCCCAATCCTGGACGACCCGGGCCAGGAAGCCGCGGCCAACCGGGGAGAGCTCGTCAACCATCTCGGCGCCGGTGTTGCCGTAGATGCCGATGGCTGAGCCGTTCAGTAGCCGCTGGCAGCGACCGTTGGGGGACATCGAGGTGACGATCGTCAGCGTTGACGTGGTGCGGGAGCGCCGAATGGCGGCTTTGCGTTCTTTGGTCCAGCGACCACCGGCGATTGGGGTGCCGGCCAGGTTCACCACCGCGTCCACATCTTCCAGGCCAGGCCCGGCGATGCGTCCGGCGTCCGGATCCCAGCGACGCTGATCAGCGGCTTGCGGAGTGCCGCGTACAAGGCGAACTACTTGATGGCCGTTTCGGGACAGGCGGCGGCTGAGCGCGCTGCCCAGTAGACCCGTCGCACCACCGATGGCTACTCGCATGCTATTGATCCTGCCATGCCCGCTGACCGGATCAATACGTTCCGTGCCAGATGACGGTTTGGACGGCGTTCCAGATGCAGAAGGCGATCGCCAATCCGAACACGGCATAGCGTTGTCGGCGGGTCAGTGGAATCAGCCCGAGCAGGGCCAGACTCCAAGGCAGGTACCAGGGGTGCAAAGCCTGGCCGAGGACGGCGATCGCTAGCGATCCCCAGGCCACCACGGCGAGGGGACGGTCGGAGAAGCGCACCACGATCCAGATCAGCACGATGAGCAGGATTGCGGTGCCGACCAGCCCGGCCACCACCAGAAAGCCGGTGTAGGAGCCGCCCATTGCGGCTGCGATCATCCCGCCGAGTTTGGCCAGCAGAGAAAGCGGTGCCGGAGTGGCCGCCAATCCCATCAGGTCGAGCCAGGACGTCCAGCCGAAGCCCAAGCCGCTGGCCAGGCTGACGCCGACGAAGGTGGCCACGGCTACCGCGGTGACGACAGCGGTGCGCCAGCCCAATAGCCACAGTCGTCGCAACACCGGCAGCTCGGCAAGGGCGGCTGCGACCGGAAGCCCGGCGACCGCGATCACGGTGAGCCCGCCCTGCTGTTTCAACGCCATCGCCACCCCGACCAGCGCCGGGGCGAGCAGGAAGTGCGACCACCGCTGCGGCCAACGCAGCGTCACCCAGATCGCAGCCAGCGTGACCGCAACCATCGGGGCGTCGTTGTGGCCGGCACCAATGAAGTGCAGCATCAGCAGGGGATTCAGCACCCCTAGCCAGACCGCGCTGCGCAAGCTGACGCCGACCAGCGCCGCGATCCGCGGCACCAACCAGAGCATCGCTGCCACCGACAACAGGGCCGGAATCCGGATGGCCACGATCGACCAGTACGGGTGGAAGCCGGCCAGCTGCACCATCGCCTGGGCCAGCAGCAGCGTCAGTGGGGGATAGGCCACTCCCGACCCGGCCCACAGTTGATCGACTTGGCTGGCGAACGGCCCGCCGCTGGTGGCCAGGCCGACGTCGTAGGGGTTGGCGCCAGCGGATAGCGTCCAGCCCAGATCGGCATACAAGGTGGCGTCCGGGCTGAGCACTGGTGGCACGAGCAGCAGCGGCAGCGTCCACAACAGCAAAGTGGTGGCCGCGTGGACGGGCGACCGGTCAGCGGTGGGACGGATATGCCACCAGCCCCAGACGAGGGCAACCACTCCGGCCACAATGGTGAATCGATCGAGGTAGAAGCTGGCGCCGACGGCACCGACGGAGTTGATCCAGGCAAGCGGCCAGCCCCGCGGATCGAAGGAGAACTCGGCATTGCACGAGCCCCACCCGACCAACACCGAGCCAACGAAACCGACCCACACCCCGGGTGAGCGCAGCGCGCTTACCGGTGTGGTGGACATCGCAACCCCCTGGCGCAGAACGGGACCTCGCCAGTCTAGGGCGCAGCCGAACAGGCTCAGCGCTCTGGTGGCGCCGGGGTGATTTGAGCGCGGCTTGTAGGGTCGATCGCGACCCGTTTCGCGACGCAACACCTCGGGTCAGGGTGCGGCTGATAGCAGGACCGATCTAGCAAGGAGAAGGTCATGGCAGTTGCAGCGCGCCTACAGCGAACCGCTCGATTCCGGCACCCGGGAATCAGCTCCAGGCCGGTGCAGGCGCTCCTGCTCGCCGGGCTTCTGCTCACCATGTCGGGCTGTGTCTTCGGCGGCAACACCGGGGGTACTTGGGGTGCCCCCGAACGTCCGGCCACCCCACCGGACGCCCAGGTGGTCGGCAAGTGGATCGCTGGGACTGGCGCCTCCAGCTGGGTCGATGACGCTGGTAACACCCAGTTCAGTGCTGGCACCGGGCAGATCCTCAACATCACCGCTGAGGGCAGCTTCTCCGATTCCAGCCTGATCAATCCCGCGCCCTACATCGACGGATTCTTCTTCCTTGACAACGGGGTGGCCACCACTGACGGCAGCCAGCTCACCTTGGCCGCCACTGCCCGCTCTGGTCTGGTTCGCCACGCCGGGCAGTCGAACTGGGTGCCCGGCGAGATCAGTGCCTCGCCAGCGACCAGGTCGTACAACTGGCGGTTGCAGGCGTCCGGGCAGGTCTTCGACCTGTGCCTGACTCCACTGGACGGCTCCACCGAGGAAGCCTGCTACGGGAAGATGTAGCTCAGCTGAGGCCCGATTCCCCGAGGTGGCCGGACCGGTTAGGTTGGCCACAGGAAACGAGGGGAGCGGCCGGTGTCGAAGCCAATGGAGGGAATGGGTGCGATCGTCACCCGCGACGGTGTCGGTTTTCGGGTGTGGGCGCCTCATGCCGAAGCCGTCTCGGTGGTGGGCAGCTTTAACGGCTGGGACGAAGCCGCAGCGCCGCTGGCGGTTGATGGGAATGGCTACTGGTACGGCTTTGTCGCGGCGGCCAGCGTGGGGCAGGAGTACAAGTTCGTCCTGCGCAATGGCGAGCAGCGCCTCGAACGGGTCGATCCCTACGCAGCCCAGGTGACCAACTCGGTGGGCAACGGCGTGATCTATGACCATGCGGCCTTCGATTGGGCTGGCGACGACTTCACCGCTCCGTCATTCAATGAGCTGGTGATCTACGAGCTGCACGCCGGCACCTTCGCCGCGACCAAAGATGGCGAGGTGGCCGACCTTGCCGACCTGGCCGGGCGGCTGGAGCATCTGGTGGCGCTCGGAGTGAATGCGCTCCAGTTGATGCCGGTGGCCGAGTTCGCTGGCGATGTTTCGTGGGGTTACAACCCGGCCCACATCTTCGCTGTGGAGAGCGCCTACGGTGGCCCGGACGCTTTGAAGAGTCTGGTGAAGGCTGCCCACGCGGTCGGGCTCGCGGTGATTCAGGACGTGGTCTACAACCACTTCGGGCCCAGCGACCTGAACCTGTGGCAGTTCGATGGCTGGTCAGAAAACGGCAAGGGCGGCAGCTACTTCTTCAACGACTGGCGCTCAGCTACGCCTTGGGGCGACACCCGTCCCGATTATGGGCGGGGCGAGGTGCGCCAGTTCATTCGCGACAACGCAATGAGTTGGCTGGAGAACTACCACCTCGACGGCCTGCGCTACGACATGACCCCGTACATGCGCAGCGTGGATGCCGGGGAGACCAACATTCCGGAGGGCTGGAGTCTGTGCCACTGGATCAACTCCGAAGTACGGGCCAAATATCCGCACAAGATCCTGATCGCCGAAGACCTGCATTCCGACCCGGCGGTTAGCAGCACTGGGCCTGAGGGTGCGGCCTTCCACGCCCAGTGGGACGCCCAGTTCGTCCATCCGGTGCGCAGAGCTGTGGTCGCCGCCGACGACGCCTACCGCTCCACGGCCGAGGTGGCTAGGGCGATCACCTACTCCTATGGGGACGCCTTCTCTCGGGTGATCTACACCGAGAGCCATGACGAGGTGGCCAATGGCAAAGCGCGAGTGCCCCAAGAGATCGACGCCGGCGACCCCACTGGCTATTTCGCCCAGAAGCGCTCAACTGTCGGGGCGGGCCTGGTGCTGACCAGCCCGGGTATCCCGATGCTGTTCCAGGGTCAGGAGTTCTTGGAGGGTGGCTGGTTCCGCGACACGGTTGCCCTCGAGTGGGACCAGGACGAGTCCTTCCACGGCATCGTGAAGCTGTATCGCGATCTGATTCGGCTGCGGTTGAACCGCGACGGGCGCTCGGCTGGACTCACCGGCGGCGGCGTGCGCGTCTTCCACAACAATGACGACGCCAACCTGTTGGCCTTCCAGCGGTGGCGCGACCACGGCATTGGCGATGACGTGGTGGTGGTGGCGAACCTGACCAACACGGCCCGAGGGATGTATCGGATTGGTTTCCCGGCTCCGGGGAAGTGGCAGTTGCTGTTGAACAGCGATGCCTTGGTCTACTCCGATGCCTTTTCCGATCATCCGAGCGCTGACGTGGTGGCCAGCCAGGACGACTACGACGGACTGCAGGCCAGTGCGGAGATAACCATTGGGCCCTACTCGCTACTGATCTACGGCTGGCAGGGCTGACACCAGTTGGCATCAGTTGGCTGAGCTCGTCGAAGCCTTCGACAAGCTCAGGGATCTGACACCAGTTGGGCTCAGGGATCTGAACAGCAGTTGGTTGCAGGGATCTGAACACAAGTTGGCTGAGCTCGTCGAAGCCCCTGTCCGCGGGCGAGTTAGGTTTGGCCAGTGCGCGCCACCAACCAAAGCCGGGAGATTCTGGCGCTGGCCGTCCCGGCCTTCCTGGCATTGGTGGCCGAGCCGCTATTCCTGCTGGCCGACACGGCGATCATCGGCCACCTTGGCACCGCTCAACTCGCGGGGCTCGGGGTCGCCAGCGCGATCCTGCTGACCGCAGCGAATCTCTTCGTCTTCCTGGCCTACGGCACCACTTCGATCGTGGCCCGGCAGGTCGGTGCCGGGTTGCGGCGGTCCGCCGTCGGCGCTGGGCTGGACGGGGTCTGGCTCGCTGTCGGGCTGGGGGCGGTGGTGGCAGTGGCGGTGTGGGCGGCAGCAGACCCGCTGTGCGCGGTGTTTGGTGCCTCGGAGGCGGCCGCGACTCAGGCAGTCATTTACTTGCGGATCTCGGCGGGTGGCATCCCGGGGATGCTGGTGGCCTTGGCCGCCACCGGCGCGCTGCGCGGTTTGCAGGACACCCGCACGCCACTGGTCGCAGCAGTGGCCGGTTTCGCGGCGAATCTGGTGCTCAATCTGGTGTTCGTGTTTGGCCTCGGCTGGGGCATCGCCGGCTCCGCCTGGGGAACGGTGATCGCCCAGTCGGCGATGGCGGCTGGCCTGGTGGTGGTCCTGGTGCGGCTCGCCCGGCGGGAGGCCGCACCGCTGCGTCCGCACGTGGGTCGGGTGCTACGCGCAGCCGTCGATGGGGTGCCGCTGCTGGTCCGGACCCTTGCCCTGCGGGCGATTCTGCTGGTCACCACCTGGGTGGCCGCGGGCATGGGTGATGTGCCGTTGGCCGCCTATCAGGTAGCGGCTACCATCTGGACGTTCCAGGCTTTCGCCCTGGACGCGCTGGCCATCGCCGCTCAAGCCCTGACCGGCAAGGCGCTCGGGGCCGGCGATGCAGCGGCCGCCCGTTCTGCCACCTCGATCATGTTGGGTTGGGGCGGCTGGGGCGGGCTCGGATTGGGCCTCGTGCTCGCTGCTTTGAGTCCGGTGCTGCCGCTCCTTTTCACCGCCGATTCCGCAGTTCAGCAGGCGCTGGCCAGCGCTCTGATCGTGGTGGGCCTGTCCGGCTGGCTGGCCGGGTTGGTGTTCGTGGTGGACGGGGTGCTGATCGGCGCCGGGGACGGAACCTGGCTGGCTAAGGCGATGGCCGCCACGTTGGCGCTCTATCTGCCGGTGGTGCTGGCGGTGCACTACAACTCAGCTGCCTTGCTGGCGCTGGGCGCCCCGATTGCGACGGCCGCATTGTGGTGCGCCTTCATCGCCCTCATGGTGATTCGCTGGGCCTTCCTATGGCACCGCGTCCGCGGCGATGCCTGGCTAATTCTTGGGTCGGCGCGCTGATCCGGACCGGTCGCCACCGTGGTCAGGGTTGCCACCCTCGGTGATCTACAATTCTCCCCGTCGTGATATCGCGCCGGGGGGACACCGATATGACTGAACTCGCGGTGCTGTTGCACGGCCGGACGGTGGCGCTGGGCGAATCCGGCCCATTCACGATCGGGCGCGACCCGGCGGCGAACCTGCGGGTGAATCACCGACTAGTGTCGCGGCAGCATCTGGTCCTCACCGGCGGGGGTGCGCAGTGGTCGGGCTGCGACCTGGGAGCGGCCAACGGAACCTACGTTGGCGGCAAACGAATCGATGCTGGCAGCTTCTTTGCGCTACGTCCCGGGATGGAACTCATGCTGGGTAACCCGGTCAGCGGGGTTTCGTTGCGAGTTGTCGAGGCCCCTCCTGCTGGGCGGGCGCGACGAGCGATAATCGAGGAGCGGCCGCTAGCGAGCAGCGAGTGGCAGCCGATCCGTCCAGAGCCAGAGGCACGCCCCAAACCGAGTGAAGAACCCCGCGGCGACGTGATCAGAGTGGGTCGCACCGCCGACAACGACCTTGTGCTGGATGACTCGGCGGTGAGTGGGCACCACGCCCTGGTGGTCGAGCTCGGCCCGGGCCGGCTGTTGGTGCAAGACCTGCGCTCCACCAACGGCACCTACATTGATGGCGTCCGGACCCACTGCCAGGAAGTCGGCGAAGGCTCGATAGTCAGCTTCGGGAAGTCGTTCTTCATCGTCACCGAGGACGGTCTTGAGTCGGCCCGCCCGCTGGTGCCCGAATCTGAAGGCGAGCCCGCCTCTCTCAGCGTTTCGCAGCTCAGCTACCGCATCGCTGATGGCTCTGGGCCGGGTCGCGAGGGCAAGTTGCTGCTCGATGGCGTCAGCTTCAGCGTCCCGCCGCGCTCGCTGCTGGCGGTGATTGGGCCCTCAGGGGCGGGCAAGTCGACACTGCTGCGCGCGATAACCGGTGCGATCAAGCCAACCAATGGCCAGGTTCTCTTCAGCGGTCTGGATATGTCGGTCTTCGCCAAGTCGGTTGCCGGACGGGTGGGGGTGGTGCCGCAGGAGGATCTGGTGCACCGCCAACTGACCGCACGGCAGGCGCTGGACTACGCCGCCGCACTGCGTTTCCCCGACGACACTTCGCGGGCCGAACGCGCGGAGGCGGTGAACTGGGCCATCACTGAGCTGGGTTTGCTCGAGCAGGCCGACGTCAAGGTGCGCAGCCTCTCCGGTGGCCAGCGCAAGCGGGTCAGCGCGGCGATGGAGCTGCTCACCAAACCCGATCTGCTGCTGCTCGATGAGCCGACATCGGGGCTTGATCCGAACCTGGACCGGGAGATCATGGAACTCCTGGCCGACCTGGCGCACGGCACCAAGCACAGCCCAGAGGGGCGCACAGTGGTGGTGGTCACCCACTCCACCGACAATCTGGACAAAGCCGACAACGTCCTGCTCCTTGCCCCAGGTGGACGGGTGGCCTATTTCGGCCCGCCAGCGGCGCTGACTGACTATTTCGGCGAGCGCCAGCAGGATTTGTCCTGGGCGGCCATCTATTCCCGACTGAATTCCGATCCGGAATTGGTACGGGACGAGTTCGTGGCCAGTTCGCTGTTTCGGCCAGTCGGCCAGCCGGTTGTGGCCAAGCGTCCCGGGCGGAGGCTGCGGCCGCCGCGGCGCCGCCTGCTGCCCCAGATCGCTACCTTGTTGCGCCGCCAGACCCGGCTGATGCTGAGTGACCGCTACCTGGTGCTGTTCACGATTGGGTTGCCGGTGGCAGTGGCCTTGCTCACCTTGATCGTGCAGGCCAGCAACGGCTTCCTGCCTGCCGCGATCATCGATGATGTCGGGCAGCCGAAGTCGCTGCTGGTGATTATGGCCTTCGGCTCGGTCCTGATGGGCTTGGTGCCGAGCGTGCGCCAACTGGTAACGGAGCGGGTGATCTTCGTCCATGAGGCCGGGGTGGGGGTGCGCCCGGGGGCGTATCTGATGGCCAAGGTGTTGCTGTTGGGGCTGGTTGGTGCGGTGCAGTCAGCGCTGCTGACCTCGGTGATTCTCGCGCTCAATCCACACGCCGCCAATGGGATCTTCACCTCGCTGTGGGTGGAACTCTTCCTCGCCTCTTGGGCTACCGCGTGGACGTGTGCAGCGTTGGGTCTGTTTCTATCGGGGCTAGTCAAGACCGTCGAACAGGTAATGCCGTTGATGGTGGTGCTGTTGATGCTGCAACTGGTGCTGGGCGGGGGAGTTCTGATGGTCACCAACCCCGGCATCAATGAGTTGTCGATGTTGGCGCCCGGACGTTGGGGCCTGGCGGCCGGTGCAGGCTCACTGGACTTCAACCAGAACGTGACCTGTCGGGCCGAGATACTGGTCAAACAGACCGAAGACCGCGAAGTGAACAAGAAGGCCGTCGAAGCTACCGACCGGGCCAACCGGGAGGCTGCTGACCGGGCCAAAGACGCCGGTTTACCAAAGCCCAAAGCGCAAAAGCCGGAGCTTCGAAACACCGTGGTCGACTGCGCCACGGTCAAGGATCTGGATCCGCTCTGGGACCACACCCGGCTGGCCTGGGCCATCAACTTGGGCGCCCTGGGTGGCTGGTTCAGTCTCGCGCTGATCGGCACCTGGGTGACGTTGCGCCGCCGGCTTCGATGACTGGGCGCAGCTCATAAAGCCTCGCTTGAGCTGGCTGTTTCGGGGAATTCACTGTGGGGGTGGGGTAATTACCATTGGTGATCTACACTTCGCGCAATCGTGATATCGCGTCGGGGGGATACCGATATGACAGAGCTTGCGGTAGTGCTGGAAGGTCGGACGGTTGTGTTGGGGGCGACCGGGCCGTTCACCATCGGGCGGGACGTGGCGGCGAACCTGCGGGTGACGCACCGCCTGGTCTCGCGGCAGCATCTCGTCCTTACCGGTGGGGGTGCGCTGTGGTCGGGTTGCGACTTGGGCGCGGCCAACGGAACCTACCTCGAGGGTCAACGAATTGCTGCTGGCAGTTTCTTCGAGTTGCAGCCCGGGATGGAGCTCATGTTGGGCGATCCGGACGATGGGGTCTTGTTGCGATTCGTGGAGGCCGGACGGGCGCGTCGAGTGGCGATCGACGAACAGCCGGAACCGGCCAGCGAGTGGCAGCCGAGCCATTTGGACCTGCGAGCTGGGCCAAATGATGGTGAGGGATCGCGCAGTGAGGTGATCAAGGTGGGCCGCCGGGTCGACAACGACTTGGTGCTCGAAGACTCCTCGGTTAGTGGGTATCACGCGTTGGTGGTGCCGATGGACACCGGCCGACTGCTGGTGCAAGACCTGGGTTCGACCAACGGCACCTTCATCGACGGCACTCGAGCGACCTGTCAGGAAGTCGGAGTTGGCGCCATCGTCAGTTTCGGGAAATCCTCCTACCAAGTGACCGACTCCGGTCTGGTTCCGGTTCCCCCAGCGGACCGGTCGCAGCACGAGAGCGTCCCGATTGAGTCACCGGCTGAACCACCGATCGAACCACCGGTGGCTGAGTCGGCGGCTGAGTCGGCCAAGCTAGCCGAGCTGACGCCCGAACTGGAGCCCAGAGTTGAGGAGCCGGTGAAGATCGAAGACCTGAATGGCCGCCAGGAACAAGCTCACCGCGAGGGGAGTGGCAGTCTGACCGCCGTTGCCAACAGGCTCAGGACGTCACTGCTCAGCACTTGGGAGCAGCTGCGCCACCGGGCACAGTGAGCTGGACGCCTACTCGGCGGCGATGGCCTCGTGGTGGCGAACCACTTCGGAGACGACGAAGTTCAACCACTTCTCGGCGAACTCCGGATCGAGATTGGCCGCCTCGGCCAGCCGGCGCAGCCGGGCAATCTGCTGCTCTTCGCGCTCGGGATCGGCCGCAGCCAGCCCGCGGGTCTTCTTCAGCACCCCAACCTGCTGGGTGATCTTGAAGCGCTCGGCGAGCAGGCAAATAATCGCGGTATCGAGATTGTCGATCGAGCCGCGTAGCCGCTCCAGGTCCGGATCACTCTGCACGCGCTCAGCCTAGAGGACGCCGAGCTTCGACGGGCTCAGCCAGCTTGAGGCTTCGACGGGCTCAGCCAACTTGTTCAGGTCCCTGAGCCTGTCGAAGGGTCTACCTGGAGGCTTCGACAGGCTCAGCCAGCTTGGGTTCGGTTCCCTGAGTCACCTTCACGCAGTTCCCTGAGCTTGTCGAAGGGTCGAAGGGTCGGCCAACTAGACGAGCAGGTCGGCGTACAGCGGGGTCGACAGATACCGCTCACCGAAGGACGGGATGATCACCACGATCGTGGCCCCGGCATTCTCGGGTCGGGCAGCTAGCTCACCTGCTGCGGCCAGAGCCGCGCCGGAGGAGATGCCCACCAACAGTCCTTCCTCTTTCGCGGCCCGGCGAGCCCAGGCGAAGGCGGTCTCCGAAGTCTGCGGCAAAATCTCATCGATCACGGTGGTGTCGAGGATATCGGGAATGAAGTTGGCCCCGATGCCCTGAATCTTGTGGGGGCCAGGCTGGCCGCCGGAGAGCAGCGGCGACTCAGCTGGTTCCACCGCCACGATCTTTACTCCCGGCTTGCGCTGCTTCAACGCCTGCCCGACCCCGGTGATCGTGCCGCCGGTACCGACCCCGGCCACCAGGAAGTCCACCTGGCCTTCGGTGTCGTCCCAGATCTCCACCGCGGTGGTACGGCGATGGATGTCGGGATTGGCCGGGTTGGCGAACTGGCGAGCCAACACCGACCCAGGGGTTTCGGCGGCGATCTGTTCGGCTCGGGTCACCGCCCCCTTCATCCCCTCGCTGCCAGGAGTGAGCACCAGCTCGGCACCGTAGGCCCGCAGCAGTGCCCGCCGCTCCTTGCTCATGGTTTCGGGCATGGTCAGGATCACCCGATATCCGCGGGCGGCGCCGACGAAAGCCAAAGCGATGCCGGTGTTTCCCGAGGTGCCCTCGACGATGGTGCCGCCTGGCTGCAAAGCCCCGGACGCTTCGGCGGCGTCCACGATGGCCACGCCGATCCGGTCCTTCACTGAGTGGGCCGGGTTGTAGAACTCCAGCTTGGCCAAAACGATGGCACTCGAATCGCCATAGAGGCGATTGATCTTCACCAGTGGGGTGCGCCCGGTCAGCTGGGTCGCGTCGGCGTAATAGCTCATCTCGATACTCCTATCGAAGGGTGATCAGAGCCCGGCTAGGGCCTGATCGAGGTCGGCGATCAGATCATCGACGTTCTCGATGCCGATGCTCAGGCGAACCATTTCCGGGGCCACCCCAGCGGCGGTGAGTTCTTCGGTGTTCAGCTGGGAGTGGGTGGTGGTGGCATTGTGAATGGCGAGGCTCTTGGCATCGCCGATATTGGCCAGGTGGCTGAACAGCCCCAGGGCTTCGATGAACTTCGCGCCAGCCTCGCGGCCAGCTTTCAGGCCGAAGGCCAGAATGCCACCGTAGCCGCGTCCGGTGAAGATGCGGTCAGCGATCGCCTTGTCGGGCGACGATTCCAAGCCGGGGTAGTTCACCCAGGCCACCTTCTCGTGGCCCTGGAGGTAGTTGGCTACCGCCAGCGCATTGGCCGAGTGGCGCTCCAGGCGCAGGTGCAGGGTCTCCAGGCCCTGCAGGAACAGCCAGGCGTTGAACGGGCTGATCGCAGCGCCGGTGTTGCGCAGCAGCACCGTGCGGGCCCGGATGATGTAGGCCAGGTTGCCGGCGGCTTCGGTCCAGACCACGCCGTGGTAGGCCGGGTCGGGGGCGGTGAGGCCGGGGAAGCGCTCGGCGTGGGCGGCCCAATCGAACTTGCCCGAATCGACGATGATGCCGCCGACGCTGGTGCCATGCCCGCCGATGTACTTGGTGGCCGAGTGGACGGCCACGTCGACGCCATGCTCGAAGACCTTGGCCAAGATGGGCGTGGTCACGGTGGCGTCCACGATGAACGGCAGGCCAAGGGCGTGGGCGGCGGCCGACCAGGCGTCCAGGTCGATCACATTGATCGCCGGGTTGCCGATGGTTTCGCCGAAGACCAGCTTGGTCTTGTCGTCGACGTAGTTGGCCAGGTCTTCGGGCTTGGTCGGATCAACGAAGCGGGCTTCGATGCCGTACTGGGCCAGGGTGTGGGCGAACAGCGCGTAGGTGCCGCCGTACAGGGTGGAGAGCGCCACGATGTTGTCCCCGGCATAGGTCAGGTTCAACACGGCATAGGTGATGGCTGCCGCACCCGAGGCGGTGGCCAGCGCGCCAACGCCGCCTTCGAGGGCGGTGAGTCGGGTCTCGAAGACTGACTGGGTCGGGTTCATGATCCGGGTGTAGATGTTGCCCGGCGTCCGCAAGGCGAACAGGTCGGCAGCGTGCTCGGTGTCGTCGAAGACGTAGCTGGTGGTCTGGTAGATCGGCACTGCCCGGGCGTTGGTGGCCGAATCGGCCTCCTCCTGGCCGGCGTGGACGGCGAGGGTGTCGGGATGCAGGGACATTGTTTCTCCTAGTGAATGCGGTGTTGCTGCTGCGAAGCTGCCCTAGCTAGGGGCGGTGATGGGTATGGCTGTGCCGAATCCAAACGTGGAGCGGCGGTGGTTTGGTGAAAACCAGGTGGTGGTGGTGCGAATCGAGGCTGGGTCAGCACATTCGACAACGCGCCATCGACGGCAGGCAGCAGCAACACATGAGTGCGGCGCTCGTCGAGGTCATGGCGGAAGGCTAGCAGCGGCGTCCAGCCAGTGGTCAAGCTGATCCTGCAATGTGAGCAGTCCTCCCACCCTCCGCTGCGCATGGGGACGGTTCCGGTGAGCTGCTCATGGGGACGGACCTGAGATGCGCTCGTTGGAACCGTCCCCGTGAGCTGCGCGGAGGAACCGTCCCCGGGAGTCGTCCGGCGGCCACCGAGCCCTGCAATCTGAACGGCCGTTCCACCTCTAGAATCGTGCCCCATGAGCGCCGAACACGATTTGGTGCTGGTTGTCGACTATGGCGCCCAGTACGCCCAACTCATCGCCCGCCGGGTCCGCGAGGCCCAGGTGTATTCCGAGATCGTCTCGCACACGATGAGCGTCGCCGACCTGTTGGCCAAGCAGCCGACAGCGGTGATTCTCTCCGGCGGTCCGAGCTCGGTCTATGAGCCGGGCGCTCCGCAACTCGACGTCGCACTGCTGCAGGCCGGGGTGCCGGTGTTCGGCATCTGCTACGGCTTCATGGCGATGGCCCAAGCCCTCGGCGGCACCGTCGCCAAGACCGGACAGCGCGAGTACGGCCGCACCCAGGTTGAGGTGCTGGACGCTGGCATCCTGCTGGACGGCCTACCTGAGACCCTCAGCGCCTGGATGTCGCACGGCGACGAAGTGACCGCAGCTCCGGCCGGATTCCGGGTGAATGCGCGCTCACCGCGGGCCACCGTGGCCGCCTTCGAAAACGCCGAATCGCGGCTGGCTGGCGTCCAATGGCATCCCGAGGTGCTGCACTCCGAGCATGGCCAGCGGGTGCTGGAGCGCTTCTTGTGGGAGATCGCGGGGTGTCGGCGCACCTGGAACTCCTCCAACATCGTCGAAGACCAGGTTGCCCGCATCAAAGCTGAAGTGGGGGACGCCCGAGTGCTGTGTGCACTGTCGGGCGGCGTCGATTCAGCCGTCGCGGCCGCGTTGGTGCAGAAGGCGATTGGCGAGCAGCTCACCTGCGTCTTCGTCGATCACGGCCTGCTACGCACCGGCGAAGCCGAGCGGGTGGAAGAAGATTTCGTCGCCTCCACCGGGGTGAAGCTGGTCGTGGCCGATGAGGTCGACCGCTTCCTCGGCGCGCTGGCTGGGGTCAGCGACCCCGAAACCAAACGCAAGATCATCGGCCGGGAGTTCATTCGCACCTTCGAAGACGCCGCCCGCCAGATCAACGACGAAGGTCCGATCGACTACCTGGTGCAGGGCACTCTCTACCCCGATGTGGTCGAATCTGGTGGTGGTGAGGGTGCGGCCAATATCAAGAGCCACCACAACGTCGGTGGGCTGCCCGATGACCTGCAGTTCAAGCTGATTGAACCGCTGCGCACCCTGTTCAAAGACGAAGTGCGCCAAGTTGGCCGCCAACTCGGGCTGCCCGAACACATCGTGGGACGGCACCCGTTCCCCGGGCCCGGGCTGGGCATTCGGATTGTCGGTGCGGTGGACGCTGAGCGGCTGCGCATTTTGCGGGCCGCTGATGCGATCGTCCGCGAAGAGACCACTGCGGCCGGGCTGGACGGCGAAATCTGGCAGTTCCCGGTGGTGCTGCTGGCTGATGTCCGCTCAGTCGGCGTGCAGGGCGATGGCCGCACTTACGGGCACCCGATCGTGCTGCGTCCGGTCTCCAGTGAGGACGCGATGACCGCCGACTGGAGCCGACTGCCCTATGAGCTGCTGGAGCGGATCAGTACCCGGATCACCAATGAGGTGCCCGAGGTGAACCGGGTGGTGCTGGACGTCACCAGCAAGCCACCCGGCACCATCGAGTGGGAATGATCAGGCCTGCGGCGGCTTGCTGCTGAACGCGTTCTTCACGTCATCGAAGCCGGTGGGGCCTTCGCCGTCCACGGTCAGAATGAGCCACAGTACGGCGTACAGGACGACCGGGAACAGGAAGAAGACGCTTAGTACGGCCCAGAGGATCCGGACGATGTTGGCGTCGATACCGAACGAGCGAGCCACACCGCCGCAGACTCCGGCGATCATCTTGTCGGTGGCTGAGCGAGTGAGTTGTTCCTTCATTGTTTTTCCTTTCTAGAAACTCAGTTGGGGGTCTTGGTCAGCAGGAGCATGCCGACGCCGATCACAACCAGGCAGACCGGGGCCAGCAGGCCAGCGATCCGCCAGTCGATCTGGCCGTAGTTCGACCAAAGGGCCAGCCCCGAAAAGGCCAGCGCGACTACCCCGAAGGCGAACGCGACGCGGTCGGATTTCATGGCTTCACCTCCAGGTTGCCGGCACCAAGTTTGAGATTGATCGTCAGCACTGGCCCGGCGGTAGCCCCACCCGGGGTGCTGCGGAGGCTGTCAGTGAGGTTGAACCCCTCCTGGCCCTGACCGAGCAGGTCAGCCTCCCCAGCGCCCACCTGCCAGTTCAGGGTGGTCGGGGTCTGATCGGGAAGATTCAGCTGGACGTCGCCAGCGCCGACCTCGATGGTGAGGGTCTGATCGTGGGTGAGGTTGAGGCCACTGAGGTCGAGTTCTACGGTGCCGGCCGAGAGCTTCACCGCGCCCGGCAGTTGGGCCTCCTCGGTCACGACCTGGGAGTAGTCGGTGACTGGTCCGGTGTTGGGCACCAGTTGGGTTGCGGCCAGGGCCGCAGCCACGATGATGGCTGGCACCAGCAGCGGTGGACGTCCGTACTTGGCGGCGACCAGGCCGGTGATGCCCAAGGCGGCCAGGATTGCGCCGAAGTAGCCCAGGGGAGTGGCCGGTAGACCGAAGGCCAGCCCGAGCAGGGCGACCGTTCCGGTGCCGAGGCCGGCCAGTGCCAACGCCAGCCCCCAGAGTCGCCAGCTTCGCGGCGGCGGGGCCACAGCCGGCAGCAGCGGCTGGCTGTCGGAGACCAAGCGGTCGGTCGGGTCGGTGTAGGGCTGCTCCCAGCGGGGTTCGTCCACGGCGGTCTCGAAGCCGGGCACCTGCTGTTCGGCCAGCCGGACGCGCCAGGCGTCGGCGGCCCGCTCGAACGGGGTTGGCTCGGCGACTCTGGTCGAAGCTTGGGCTCGCGGCCGGAACACGCCAAACCAGAGCACCAGGCCAATCACCATCGCCGGCACCAGCGCAGGTCCGCCGCCAGTGCCCCAGGTGATGAGGATGCTGGCGATTACCACCAGCGCGATCAGGAGCCCCTTGGGCCAGCGGCGCAGCGCGGGAATGGCCTTCGATAGCGGCCCATACTGCTCGCCCTCTCGAGGCAGCAACAGGAAGCCGGCAACATACAAAGCGATCCCAAGACCGCCGAGCGCCACGGCGGTGACTACGGCAAGCACCCGAAGCACGATTGGCTGGACGCCCATGCGGCGGGCGAGCCCGGCGCACACGCCAGCGAACACCGCACCCTCGCGGGGGCGGCTGATCACTGGGAGTTGTTCGGGCACACCACCATTCAATGCGACCGCGGTGCGCCAGGCCATCGGGGAAGCCCCTGAGGCGTGCCTGGCTTTCGTCCCCGAGGGGGAGCCAGATAACTATTCAGTAACGCGCCTTGACCAATGAGAGCGCTTTCATCTTCAATGGTGCCCAGCCGATAAGAGCGCTCTCATTGCTCGCGGTCAAGTACTGGACGGCATGGCGGCCGTCCACGACGAAGGAGTCACATATGCGTTCACCTCTGATGCGTGGGGCTGCCGCTCTGGCTGGCCTGACGCTTCTGGTTACAGGCTGTTCGAGCAACGCCGCACCGTCGGCCAGCTCGCCAGCAAGCGACGAGAAGATCACTCTCACGGTCGCAACGTTCAATGAGTTTGGGTACGACGACCTGTTCGCGGAGTACACCAAGCTGCATCCGAACATCACCATCACTCCGAAGAAGGCGGCCACCTCCAACGAGGCTCGCGAGAACTACTTCAGCAAGTTGGCCGCTGGCTCGGGCCTGAGCGACATCGAAGCCATTGAGGTCGACTGGCTGCCCGACGTCATGCAGACCTCCGACAAGCTGATGGACCTCACCGGCGATGACGTCAAGGGCCGCTGGCTCGATTGGAAGGCCGGCGCCGCCACCACTGCCGACGGCAAGCTGGTCGGCTTCGGTACCGACATCGGCCCCGAGGGCGTCTGCTACCGCGCCGACCTGTTCAAGAAGGCCGGGCTGCCAACTGACCGCGCCGAGGTTGCCAAGCTGCTGGGCACCACCTGGGCGGACTACTTCAACGTAGGCAAGCAGTTCGTCGCCAAGTCCAATGGTGTGGCCTGGTTCGACTCTGCCGATGCGATCATGCAGGGCCAGATCAACCAGCTGCCCAACGCCTTCTCCTCCTCTGACACCGAAGAGGTGCTGATCCCGATGGATCAGAACCAGCCGGTGAAGGACATGTACACCTCGATTCTGAAGGCCTCGGTGGACGACAAGCTGTCGGCCCACCTGCAGCAGTGGCAGCCGGACTGGACCAATGCGTTCCAGAAGGGCAAGTTCGCCACCATGCTGTGCCCGGGCTGGATGCTCGGCGTCATTGAGGGCAATGCCAAGGGCGTCGAAGGCTGGGATATCGCCAACACCTTCCCCGGTGGCGGCGGCAACTGGGGTGGCTCCTACCTCACCGTCCCGGCACAGGGTGCTCACCAGCAGGCCGCGCGCGACCTGGCAGCCTGGCTGACCGCTCCCGATCAGCAGATCAAGGCGTTCAAGGCCAAGGGAACCTTCCCGAGCCAGGTTGAGGCGCTGAACAGTCCCGATCTGTTGGGCGTCACCAACAAGTTCTTCAACGACGCCCCGACTGGCCAGATCCTGGCCGACCGGGCCAAGGCAGTCACCGTGAACCCGTACAAGGGCCCGCAGTACTTCGCCGTTCGGCAGGTGCTCTCTGACGCCATGAACCGGGTCGATGTGACCAAGAAGCAGACTGCTGAGGTCTCCTGGGCGCAAGCCGTTAAGGAGTTTGGCGCTCTCAGCTGATTGCAGTCCATTAGGTCTCGTGGGCGGGGCGAGCGGAAGCCCCGCCCACGAGCTCGACTTAGAAGGGACCCTACGATGCCGTGGCGCCAACGGTTCAGCCGATGGGACGTGAAGACCGCTCCCTACCTCTACATCGCTCCGTTCTTCCTGCTTTTCGCTCTAGTCGGGTTGTTCCCGCTCCTCTACACCGGCTGGGTGGCCCTCAATAAATGGAGCCTCATCACTGGCAACCAGGGCTTCGTCGGCCTGGCCAACTTCCAATATGTACTCGCCCAGCCCCGATTCTGGGACGGGGTGGCCAACACCTTCAGCATCTTCCTGCTCTCCTCGGTGCCGCAGCTCATCATGGCGCTGGGAATCGCCGCGGTGCTCAATGCGAACCTGCGAGCCAAGACCTTCTGGCGGATGGGGGTGCTGGTGCCCTATGTGGTGGCGCCAGTGGCCGTATCGTTGGTGTTCGGACAGCTGTTCGCTGACGAATCCGGCGTCCTGAACGCCATCCTCACCAGCGTCGGTCTGGACCCGATCGGTTGGCACTCTGATCGCTTCTGGTCACACATCGCGATCGCCACCATGGTCAACTTCCGCTGGACCGGCTACAACACCTTGATCTTCCTCGCTGCGATGCAAGCCATTCCGCGCGACGTCACCGAAGCTGCGGTGGTCGACGGGGCCAATCGCTGGCAGACCTTCATCAACGTCACCGTCCCGATGCTGCGCCCAACGATCATTTTCGTGGTGATCACCTCAACCATCGGTGGCCTGCAGATCTTTGATGAGCCTCGGCTGTTCGACAACTTCAGCCTTGGCGGGCCCGACCGCGAATGGATGACCGTCACGATGTACCTCTACGAACTGGGCTGGAACTCCCAGCGCAACCTCGGCCGCTCCGCTGCGGTCGCCTGGTTGCTGTTCGTGATCATCGTGATCTTCGCCCTACTCAACTACGTGATCACCCGCCGCATCGCCGACAGCGATCATCGGCCGAACCGAAAGGCGCTGGTCAAATGACTTCAGTGGCAACCGCCCGGCAATTGGCCGGCCCCGGCGCAGCGCGTGCCGCCGCCCGGCGTCGGCAGCGAATGGAGGGCGGCACGCGCCGTCCCGGCTGGATCGCCTACACGATCCTTTCGGTGGTGGTTCTGATCTCGGTTACCCCGCTCTACTACGCCTTTCTGCTGTCGGCCTCGACTGCTGGCGACATCGCGCGCAACCCGGTGCCATCACCGATTCCGCAGGCGCACTTTTTCGAGAACCTCGGCCGGGTGCTCAACTCTGGGATCGGGTTCTGGTCGGCGCTTGGTAACAGCGTGATCGTGAGCCTGGTCACCGCGGTCTCGGTGGTCTTCTTCTCCACGCTGGCTGGCTATTCCTTCGCCAAACTGCGCTTCCGCGGTCGCAACTGGATGCTGGCCTTCGTGATCGGCACCATGGCGGTGCCTACCCAACTCGGCGTCATCCCGTTGTTCATTGTGATGTCGAATCTTGGCTGGACCGGCAAGTTGATTGGCGTGATCGTGCCAGCCATGGTCACCGCCTTCGGCGTGTTCTGGATGACCCAGTATCTGTCGGAGGCCCTGCCCTATGAGCTCATCGAGGCGGCCCGCGTAGATGGCTGCTCGATGATCCGGACGTTCTGGCATGTGGCCCTGCCAGCCGCGCGACCCGCGGCAGCAATGTTGGCGCTGTTCACCTTTGTGGGCAGCTGGACGAACTTCTTCTGGCCGTTCATCGTGCTCGGCTCTTCGAACCCGACGCTGCCAGTGGCCCTGCAGTTGTTGCAGGCCTCCTACTTCAAAGACATGTCGTTGATCATGGCCGGAGTAGTGCTAGCCACGCTGCCGCTGCTGGCCCTGTTCGCCTTCGCCGGACGCCACCTGGTATCGGGCATTATGCAAGGAGCAGTCAAAGGATGAGCACCATTTCCTTCCCCGAGTCCTTTCGCTGGGGTACGGCCACCTCGGCCTATCAGATCGAAGGGGCCGCGGCGATCGACGGCCGCACTCCTTCGATCTGGGACACCTTCTGCCAGGTTCCCGGCGCGATCGCCAACGGCGACGACGGTAGGACGGCCGTAGATCACTATCACCGGTATCGCGAAGACGTCGCCCAACTCAGCGAGCTTGGCCTGGACACCTACCGCTTTTCGGTGTCCTGGTCGCGGGTGCTGCAAGCCGATGGCAGCGTGAATCCGTTGGGCATGGACTTCTACTCCCGGCTTACCGACGAGCTTCTCGGCGCTGGCATCGAGCCGTGGCTGACCCTCTATCACTGGGACCTGCCGGAGTTCTTGCCGGGCGGCTGGCTGAACCGCGATACGGCCAGCAAGTTCGCCGACTACGCCGTGGCCATGCAAAAGGTGCTCGGCGATCGGGTGCGGATCTGGACCACGCTCAACGAGCCGTGGTGTGCGTCCTTCCTCAGCTACGGAGCTGGCGAACATGCGCCCGGACACACCGATCCAACCGAAGCAGTGCGCTCGGCACATCACCTGATGCTTGCCCACGGACTGGCGACTCAGGCGTTGCGCGCAGCCGACTCTGAGGCCCAACTCGGCATCACCTTGAACTTCACTCCGGTCAGCCCAGCCGACCCGACCTCGGCGGCGGACGTGGACCTGGCTCGGCGTATCGATGGCACGGCCAACCGTTTCTTCCTTGACGCGATCTTCACCGGTGCCTATCCCGCCGACGTCATCGCCGACCTGGGGTCGTGGTGGGAGCCCGGACTGGTCCGCGACGGTGACTTGGCCGCGATCGCAGCCCCGATCGATCTGCTTGGCGTCAACTACTACACCACCGACGTTGTGCGGGCGCCCGGTCCAGATGAGGTGGCTACGCCCAAGGTGGTTCGTGGACGTCAACTCGCCAGCCCCCACATCACTGCTCCCCAAGCGCGGGCGCTGCCTCGCGACCTGCCGGTGACGGCGATGGGCTGGCCGGTTGATCCAGCCGGGCTGCATGGGCTGTTGACCTGGCTGCACCGCGACTACACCGGCCCCGCCGGGGTCGGGTTGGTGATCACCGAGAACGGTGCCGCCTATGGCGACGAGGTGCTCGACGCGGACGGCCAGATCCAGGACTCCGATCGCATCGATTACTTGCGGGGCCATATTGCGGCCTGCGGGCAGGCGATTGCCGAAGGGGTAGATCTGCGCGGTTATCTGGTGTGGTCCTTGATCGACAACTTCGAGTGGGCACACGGTTATCAGCAGCGCTTCGGTATTCTCGCTGTGGACTCCGAACTTCGCCGACTGCCCAAGGCCAGCGCCCGCTGGTTCAAGGAGTTGGTGCGAGCCGGAGTGCTACAGCTTTGACAAGGGGGCGCCGGAGTGGTCAATGAGGTGATCGCGGAGCGCCAACTGCCGACCCTCGAGGATGTCGCGAAGCTGGCGAAGGTCTCTCGAGCCACGGTTTCGCGCGTGGTGAACGGCGCCACTCTGGTGGCTCCGGAGACGGTTGTTCAGGTGCAGGCGGCCATCTCCAAGCTTGGCTACCGTCCCAACCGGGCGGCCAGAGCGCTGGTCACTCGACGTACCGGGGTGGTGGCGGTGATGGTGCCCGAAGCAGATGACCGGGTGTTCACTGATCCGTTCTTCCCGCAGGCCTACCACGGCGCCCTGCAGGGCTTCAGCGATTCCGATGTGCAAGTGCTGCTCGCCATCGCTGGGCCCGGACACCCGGCCGAGCGGATGCTGCGCTACCTCGACTCCGGGCACGTCGACGGCGCGATCGTGGTCTCCCACCATGGGCCAGCCCTGGCCAGGGCCTTGGCCGAGTTGAGCACGCCGGTGGTCTTCGTCGGCGACCCGGAGACCCCCGGTTTGCCCTACGTCGACATCGACCAGGAGGCCGCCTCCCGCGAGGCCACCCAGTACTTGGTTGACGGCGGGAGCAAGCGGATCGCCACTATTACCGGCCCGTTGGATATGGCCGCCGGCACCAACCGGCTGGCCGGTTTCCGGTCCGCGCTGGCAGCGGCCGGTTTGAGTCCGGCAGGGGTCGAGCACGGCGACTTCACCACGGCCGGCGGACGCGACGCGGCCGCACGGCTGCTCGCTGCGGGCGAGCGGTTCGATGGGCTGTTCGTGGCCAATGATCTGATGGCGGCCGGCGCACTGCAGGTGCTGGCCGAGGCTGGGCTGCAGATTCCCGAAGATGTCCGGGTGGTCGGCTTCGACAACTCCGAGGTGGCCATGCAGACGACACCGACCCTGACCACCATGACCAACCCGGCTTCCGAGCTGTGCCGGGAGGCCACCAAGCTGTTGATCGAACTGTTGGCCGGTGGGCGCCCAGCCTCGCCGGTGATTCTGGCCAGCCATTTGATCAGGCGTGATTCGGCATGACCGAAGTGGTCAGCGAGCAGCCTCCTACCCGTCCGCTGAGTTCGGCCTGGGTGGGCGGGGTGTGCGCTGGCCTGGCAGATCAGCTTGGTTGGCAGCCGCTGGTAGTGCGGGTGATTTTTGTGATCCTGGGCGCGCTCGGCCTGGTTGGGGTGCTGATCTACCTGGCCCTGTGGCTGGTGATGCCCGGGCAGCGAGAGCGCCGCGACGCCCCTGGCCTGGAATCCCACGCCCGAACCGGCCTGCGTCCACGATCCGATGGCAAACTGAGCCCGGTAGATCTGGGTGTGGCCGTGGCCCTGGCTCTGGTTGGGGTCGGTCTGCTCTGGCTGGTTCAAATCAGTGGCTGGGGGATGCGGCAGGACAACCTCGCGGCCGGGCTCCTTGGGGCCAGTGGGCTGGGGTTGATCTGGTGGCAGGCCGATCGGGTCTCCACCAAGGACGTGCGCAGCGGAACCGGTTTGCGTCGGCTGGTGGCCCCGCTCATCGCCCATTGGACTTCGCTGGTCGCGATCCTGGCCGGCCTGGTGGCGCTGGCCGCGGCGGAGGCGGTGCTCTTGGTAAACCAGCCGGGTCTTAGCGAACTGGGTCGGCTGCTGCTGGTGCTCGGCTTGTCGGCGGCTGGTCTGGCGTTGGCCAGCCTGCCGTGGATTCTGCGGGTGCGCCGCACGCTGGCGCAGGCCCGCCAGGACGCTCTGCTCGCCGACGCCCGGGCCGATATGGCCGCCCATTTGCACGACTCGGTGCTGCAAACGCTGGCGCTGATCCAGCGCCAAGCGTCCGATCCGAAGAAGGTGACCGCGCTGGCCCGCCGTCAGGAGCGGGAGCTACGGCAATGGCTCTACGGTGAGGCGCCGGCCTCTGGCAGCCTGGTGGAAGCGCTCACCGAGGAGATGCTGGACGTCGAAGGAGCCCATGGCGTTGACGTCGAGTTGGTCAGCGTCGGTGACACCGAGCTAACCCCAGAACTGACCGCGGTCGTGCGCGCGGCGCGGGAGGCCATGGTGAATGCCGCTAAGCACTCTGGTTGCGATCGGATCGACTTGTACACCGAGACCGATGAGGATCTGGTCAGCGTCTTCATTCGCGACCGCGGCGTCGGTTTCGATCTGGCCGAGGTTGAGGAAGACCGCATGGGGGTGCGCGGTTCGATCACTGAGCGGGTCAAAAGGGCCGGTGGCCGGGCGATAATCAAGACCGCACCTGGAGAGGGCACTGAAGTGAGACTGGAGTTGCCGCGATGACTGAGAATCAGAGCCAGGCCGCTTGGCGGGTCGTGGTGGTCGATGACCACGCGATGTTCCGCAGCGGCGTGAAACACGACATCGGCGCCCGCGTCCAACTTGTTGGCGAAGGCGAGGACGTCCCCACTGCAGTGGCGGCCATCCTGGCTGGCGTCCCAGACGTGGTGCTGTTGGACGTCCATCTGCCCGGCGGCGGCGGTGCCGAAGTGATCAAGCAGGCCACCGCGGTCGAGCCGGGAGTGAAGTTCGTGGCCCTATCGGTCTCGGACGCCGCTGAAGACGTAATCGGCATCATTCGGGCTGGGGCCAGGGGATATGTGACCAAGTCGATCTCGGCCGATGAGTTGGTTGAGGCGATCGGACGGGTGGCCGAAGGCGATGCGGTGTTCTCCCCGCGGCTGGCCGGTTTCGTGTTGGACGCGTTCTCCGGCGCGATCGATGTCGCCAGCATCGATGAGGATCTGGATCGGCTCAGCCAGCGTGAACGCGAAGTGCTGCGGTTGATCGCTCGCGGCTACGCCTACAAGGAGATTGCCCGGGAGCTGTTCATCTCGATCAAGACCGTTGAGACTCACGTCTCCAGCGTGCTGCGCAAGTTGCAGCTGTCGAACCGGCATCAGCTCACCCGCTGGGCCACTGATCGCAAACTGGTCTAAAGGCAAAGGGCTTCGACAAGCTCAGCCAACTGGGGTTGAGCTTGCCGAAGCCAACTTTCAGTTCCCTGAGGCGCACCACAGTTCCCTGAGCTTGTCGAAGGGTCTGTTGGTTCAGTTCCCTGAGCTTGTCGAAGGGTCTGTTGGTTCAGTTCCCTGAGCTTGTCGAAGGGTCTGGCTAGATCTTCTTCTTCGTGATCAGGTTGTAGAGCCACAGCACCAGCACTGAGCCGCCGATGGCCAGGCCCCAGGACCACAGCGAGAAGAACTCGCCGACGCCGTGGCCGAGGAAGTTGGCGCCGATCCAGCCGCCGACTACGGCCCCGATCAGGCCAACGATCAAGCTGGAAATCCAGCCGCCGCTGTTCTTGGTGATCATCTTGGCGATGGCGCCTGCGATCAGGCCCATCACTATCCATGCAATAAATCCCATGTCTGCCAGATTACTCACGCCGCTTGCCCGCCGCCTGACCAAGTGGGCAGTTGTCCTCGCCCGGGAATAGGCTTGGTCAGCTATGACTGATTCCCTGTTCCCCGACCTGTCGGCGTCCACTCCGCCCCGGGAGACCCACCCCGGCGAACGCCCGCGAGGAATCAGCGAGGCCGACCTGTTGGCCGGGCTGAATCCGCCCCAGCGCGAAGCGGTGCTGCACAGCGGCAGCCCGGTGTTAGTGGTTGCTGGCGCCGGTTCGGGCAAGACCCGGGTGCTCACCCGCCGCATCGCCCACCTGGTCAGTGAGCGCGGTATCCACCCCGGCTCAATTCTGGCCATCACCTTCACCAACAAGGCGGCCGCTGAGATGCGGTCCCGGGTGATCGACTTGGTAGGCAACAGGGCCAAGCTGATGTGGGTCTCGACCTTCCACTCGGCCTGCGTGCGGATCCTGCGCGCCGAGATCAACCGTTTCGGGCTGTCGCGCAATTTCTCCATCTACGACGACACCGACGCCAAGCGGCTGATGCAGCTGGTGTTGCGCGATCAGGAGGTCGATCCGAAGCGCTACCAGGTGCGCACGGTGCTCAACTGGGTTTCGAACTGCAAAAACGAGCTGATCGATCACGAGTCGGCCCGCTCGAAGACGTCCGGTCCGAATGAAGAGGTGTACGCCGAGGCCTATGTGGAGTATCAGCGGCGGCTGATCGCGGCCAATGCGCTGGACTTCGACGATCTGATCATGACCACGGTGAACCTGTTGCAGGCCTTCCCCGACTTGCGCGAGCAGTACCGGCGCCGCTTCCGGCATGTCTTGGTGGACGAATACCAGGACACCAACCACGCCCAGTACGCCCTGATCCGGGAGCTGTGTGGGGTCATCGCCGATGCGCCAGCTGGCTCGATCGAGCCGCCAGAGTTGATGGTGGTTGGCGACTCCGACCAGTCGATCTACGCCTTCCGCGGGGCGACTATTCGCAACATCCTCGATTTCGAAACTGACTTCCCGGGCGCGAGCACCATCGTTTTGGAGCAGAACTATCGCTCCACCCAGAACATCCTGAACGCCGCCAACGCGGTGATCACCCGCAACCCTGGACGTCCGGCCAAACGGCTGTGGTCGGATGCTGGTGACGGCGAACTCCTGGTCGGCTACGTGGCTGACACCGAGCACGCTGAGGCTCAGTTCGTGGCCACCGAGATCGACAAGCTGGCCGATGACGGGGCCACCAGGTATGGGGAAGTTGCGGTCTTCTATCGCACCAACGCGCAGTCGCGGGCTTTTGAGGAGCGGTTCATTCGGGTGGGGATGCCCTACCGGGTGGTCGGCGGGGTGCGGTTCTATGAGCGCAAGGAGATTCGCGACGCCATCTCCTATCTGCGGGCGATCGCCAACCCCGACGACGATGTGTCGGTACGACGGGTGCTGAACGTGCCCAGGCGTGGCATCGGTGATCGGGCCGAGGCCCTGATCGAGGCCTTCGCCGCCAGTGAGGGGATCTCCTTTGGGGCGGCCCTCGATCGAGCCGAAGAGGCTCCAGGGTTGGCGTCCCGGTCGCTGAATCAGATCAAGGCCTTCGCTGAACTACTGGCCGAACACCGCCGCCAGGTGGCCGCCGGCGTGCCAGCCGATCAGGTGCTGGCCAGCATCCTCAAGGGCTCGAGCTACACCGACGAGCTGGCCGCCTCCACCGACCCCCAGGACGAGACCCGGTTGGAGAACCTGGTCGAGCTGGTGAGCGTCGCTCAGGAGTTCGTCGCTGCTGCCCATGCCGTCGATCTGGGCGAAGCCGAGGGCGAGGACGCTGAGTTGGCGGCCGAGTTGGCCGCTGCTGCTCCCGAGCCGGACGACTCACTGCCAGCCTTTCTAGAGCGGATCGCGCTGGTGGCCGATTCCGATCGGATCCCCGACCGTGACCCGGATTCGGCAGGTGTGGTCACGTTGATGACCCTGCACACGGCAAAGGGGCTGGAGTTCGACACGGTCTTTTTGACCGGCTTCGAGGAGGGCATCTTTCCGCACGAGCGGGCGATGTTCGATACCGCCGAGCTAGAGGAGGAACGTCGGCTGGCCTACGTCGGGATCACTCGGGCCCGCAAACGACTCTTCCTGAGCCGGGCCACCGTGCGCACCATGTGGGGAGCGCCGAAGTACAACCCGGCCAGCCGGTTTACCGACGAGATTCCCGCTCACTTGATTGATTGGCGCAACCTGGACGCGGGACGTCCAGCCTTCGTGCAGCGCGGGCCCGGCGCTGAACGGCGGACGGCATCAACCGGCTCGGTCCAAAGCAGGCCGGCCTTTGGCTCCCGGCCGGTGATCAAGACAGTGGCCTCGGTTGAGGTGGGGGAGCGAGTGCTGCATACGTCCTTTGGGATGGGCACCGTGATTGCCACCCACGGCACCGGGGACTCGACGAAGGCCGATGTCGACTTCGGTTCGGCCGGTATCAAGCGCCTGTCGTTGAAGCACGCCCCGATGGAAAAACTATGAGCCGAGCCATTCGGCTCGGCTCAACTTTGATCAGCTGATTGCTCAGTTGCGGGCGGGGGCTCGCTTGCCCTGCGGGTTCCAGCCGATGAACTTCATCGGGTTGGTGCCCGAGCCGTTCTGGTAAGCCGAGAAGTGCAGGTGGCAGGAGGTCGAGAGGCCGGTGCTGCCGACGTAACCGATCACATCGCCCTTGTCGACCTTGTCGCCGACCGAGACGGAGTACTTGCTCATGTGCAGGTAGCCGGTCTGGACGTTGACGCCGTTGATGTCGCCGTGATCGATGCGGACGTTGTTACCTGAACCGCCGTTGTAGCCCATCTCGGCCTTGACCACGGTGCCGGACTGCGCGGCCCAGATCGGCTGACCACAGGAGCCGCCAATGTCGTCGCCATCGTGCATCCGCCAGTAGTGCAGGATCGGGTGAAGCCGGGGGCCGTAAACGGAGCCGACCTCGCCCTCGGTGGGCCACATGAACTTGGTGAGGGTCTTGAGCCGGTCATTTTCCTCATCGAGGAAAGTCGCGTTCTCGCCCATCGTCTGGAAGCGCTCGGTGGTGGCTGCGTCAGCTGAGGCGGTGCTGATCTCGGTCACTTCGGCACTAATGGACTGACTGCGCTGTTCGGCTAGCGAGGCGGCGTCCTGGCTCTTCTCGGCGCCGAAGTCGGTGCCGATGCTCGACAGTCCCAGCGGGGACGGGAGCGCGGCGGCGTTGGCGGGACTGGCTGAAGCGGTGAAGGTGGCGAGGCCAGCAAGCACGATTCCTGAGACGGCCACCACAGCTGCACCGCGACGCAGCAGCGACTGCAACACTCCGCCGGAGATCCGGCGAGGCTGAGTCGGAAGCGCGCGCCTTGGCTTGTCAGCCTGCGTTTGCTGGTCGTTCACCTAGCCCCCGTGATGAGTACGTTTTCGCCTGCCCCTAGCGAGCAAGACAGAGCTTAGCATTTCTCAGGATATTTCTCAGCTTCGTCTCATGACTTGCCAAATCAACGCTCCCGGGGCGGCCACAGCCCTGGGTTGGGCGCCCTCAGGAATAGTCTCGAAGGCGCTCCGGTTCACCCCGGATGAGACTAGGAGTGAGAGTGGATCTGTTCGAGTATCAGGCCCGAGACCTGTTCGAAGCCAGCGGGGTGCCCGTGGTGCCTGGCATCGTGGCCAGCACCCCGGCAGCGGCCGCCGCCGCTGCGGTGAAGCTGGGCACACCGGTAGTGGTGGTCAAAGCGCAGGTGAAGACCGGTGGGCGAGGTAAGGCTGGCGGAGTGAAGCTGGCCCGGTCGCCGCAGGAGGCCGCTGAGCGGGCTGCGGAGATCCTTGGGCTGGACATTCGCGGTCATCGGGTGCGCAAGGTGATGGTCGCCGCTGGTGCCGACATCGCCGAGGAGTATTACTTCTCGCTGCTGCTGGATCGCTCCACCGGCAAGTACCTGGCCATGTGCAGCCGCGAGGGCGGGGTGGACATCGAGACCCTGGCCGTGGAGCGCCCGGAGGCGCTGGCCCGGGTGCAGATTGATCCGATTATCGGGCTCGATGCGGCCATGGCCGCCCAAATCGTTTCCACCGCTGGCTTCCCTGCGGCCGATCACGCCGCCATCGCCGAGGTTCTGGTGGGCCTTGGCCGGCTTTACCGCGACAACGACGCCACCTTGGTTGAGGTCAACCCGCTGGTGAAGACCGGGCAGGGAGAAATCATCGCGCTCGACGGCAAGGTGACTCTCGACGACAACGCCGACTTCCGCCACCCCGAGTGGTCGGCCTACGCCGACACCCACGAGCAGGACCCACTAGAGACCCGAGCCAAGGAGAAGGGCCTCAACTACGTCAAACTCGACGGCAACGTTGGCGTCATCGGCAACGGTGCTGGCCTGGTGATGAGCACCCTGGACGTGGTCGCCGCCGCCGGGGCAAACCTGCCCGGCCAACCCCGTCCGGCCAACTTCCTCGATATCGGCGGTGGCGCCTCAGCAAGCGTGATGGCCGACGGCTTGGAGATCATCCTGTCCGACCCGCAGGTGAAGGTGGTGCTGGTCAATGTGTTTGGGGGCATCACGGCCTGCTCCGAAGTGGCCAAGGGCATCCGCGACGCCCTGGCGATGCTGGGGGAGAAGGCGAGTAAGCCGATCGTCGTCCGCTTGGACGGAAACGCAGTCGAGATTGGGCGCCACATGTTGATCGAGGCCGCCCATCCACTGGTCGAGCTGTCCGACACGATGGACGCAGCCGCGCGTCGTGCCGCCGAGCTGGCCGCTAACCAGGAGTAATGCAAATGTCTGTCTGGCTTGATCTGGGATCAAAAGTAATCGTGCAGGGCATGACCGGTTCGGAGGGGCGAAAACACACCCAGCGGATGATTGCCGCCGGCACCCGCATCGTGGCCGGCGTCACGCCCGGCAAGGGCGGGCAATCGCTGACTTTCGAGGAAGACCCGGTGCCGGTGTTCAACACCGTTGCTGAGGCCAAGCAGGTCACGGGGGCGAACACTTCAGTGATTTTCGTGCCCGCCGCGCACACCAAACAGGCGGTGCTGGACGCCATCGATGCCGGCCTGGAGTTGGTCGTGGTGATCACCGAAGGCGTGCCAGTGGCCGACACTGCGGAGTTCGTGGCCTACGCCCAACGCAGCGGGACGACGCGGATCATCGGACCCAACTGCCCGGGACTGATCAGCCCCGGAAAGTCGAATGTCGGCATCATTCCGCCGAACATCGCCGGACCGGGCCCGATCGGGCTGGTCTCGAAGTCGGGCACGCTGACCTATCAGATGATGTTCGAGTTGCGCGATATCGGCTTTGCCAGTGCCGTCGGCATCGGTGGCGACCCGGTGAACGGCACCTCGCATATTGACGTCCTGGCAGCTTTCGAGGCTGACCCTGAGGTTCAGGCAATCGTGCTGATCGGCGAGATCGGTGGCGATGCTGAGGAGCGGGCTGCCGAGTACATCGCCGAGCACGTCACCAAGCCAGTGGTGGCCTATGTGGCTGGCTTCACCGCGCCGGTGGGCAAGACCATGGGCCATGCCGGCGCCATCGTCACCGGCTCAGCTGGCACCGCAGCAGCCAAGAAGGCCGCGTTTGAAGCGGCTGGGGTCTTGGTGGGACATACACCGAGTGAGACTGCGGCCTTGGTGCGCGCGGCGCTGGCCGGCTAGGACGCCTGGCTGGTCCGCTGGGCGGCGCGAAGAGTGATCGCGTCCCAGTCGGCATCGGAGAAGTCGAAGGTCTTGCTTGGGTTGGCCAGCAGATAGGTGACCCGATTGCCAACGGTGACCACGGCCACCCGGAAGACCACCGTGCTGGTGTTGGTCTTGTGGGTGATCGTCCAGGTCTGACCCGAAATCGGCACCTCGCCCTGGCCACTGCCCTTGACGCTCTCACCATCGACCACGACAGCGGTGGGCACCCGCTTGGCGCAGTTGGTGATCGACTTGCTGACGCTGGTGGCCAGCGTTGAGGCTGCCTTGTTGTCGGCGAAGGTGAAGGTGACCTGATCCACCCCGAAGGAAGCAGGCGCCTTGGAGTCGTTGGTCAGGATCAGCGTGCGCTGCCCCGAAGCGGTGGTGCCGGACACTTTGGTTAGATCGGTGCCCTCGCATTGCGAGCCGGGGGTGTTCACCGGCCAGTCGTGGAGGGTCCATTTGCCGGTACCAGGAGTGAGCCGAGGCACATCGGCCGGAAGCAGCCAGCCTGCGGGGGTGCCGGAAGCCGGGAGCGCTGAGGCAACCCCGATCGAGGCGGGGCAGGTGCCGGAGCCGCACTGGCGGGCCAGTGAGATGGCCGCGACCTGAGCGGCGGTGGTAACCGGGATGGTGTTGGCGGTGACGATGTCGAAGGTGTTGATCGTCCGCCCGGTGCGAGCCAGCACCAGGAGATGATTCTCGGCCTTCACGGCCTGCACCTTGAGCTGCACGGCCTGGGCGTTATCGGCCAAACCGTTGATGGTCGAGGCGCCGACGACCAGGGCTGAGCCGTCGGGGCAGGTGCCGGCCAGAGTCGCCTGAGCCTCATAGGCCTGAATGGCGCTGGCGTCATCGGGGTAGGTGCCGATGGTCTGCAGCACTGAACTGCCCTGGGCGGTGAAGAGCTTGCGGTTGGTGGTGCGTTCCGGCTGGGGAGTCGCGCCGGTGAGGCAAAGCGGAGTGCCAGCGGCGGTGGCCACCTGCCAGTCCTCGGCGGCGATGGGGCTGACCTCAGCTGTGGTGAGTAGTGGGTCGATCGCAGCGGTGCTGGTGTCGCTGGCGGAGCCGAGTGGCTTAGTCGTCATTACCCAGACCACGGCGGCAACCACCAGGGCGAAGGCGAGGACCGCGGCGATCACGATGAACGCCGGCCGGCCGCTGCGTTGGCGGGGGGTGCTTTCGCCGCGAGCGGGCTGAGTGGGGGTTACTCCGAGGCGAGCGGCTGGATCGATGCCGTTCTTGTCCGCCTTGGGTGCGCGCTTGGCAGCTTTGGCGTCTGCCTTGGCAGATCTGGCGTCCAGCTTGGCCTGGAGGGCGGCCTCTTTGGTGGCGGCCTTCTCGGCTTCGAGGGCAGCTTTTGCGTCGACTTTGGCCTGGGCCGCGGCTGCGCGGGCTTCCCGCCTAGTGAGCTTGGGCTCGGGTTCCACGGCTCGCAGGGGTGGGGTTGCCTGGCTACGCGCCGAGAGCCCCGAACGAGTTGAGGTGGCCGACACCGGCGCCACTGGTACTGCCGGGGCTTCAACCGGCTCGGCAGCGCGTGGGTAACTGACCGTCACCGCTGGCGGTGCGGTCGGACGGCTGACCGGCGGCAGCAGCGGCGCGTAGACCCGGGGCGGCGAGGACACGCTGACCGCTGAGCGGCGCGGGGCGGCCCAGCCATGGTCTGTTGGCGCATCGTCGGCGGAGAATCGTCGGCCGGCGGAAGCGGGCTGAGCTTCTGAAACCGGCAACACTGGCCGGGGTGGCGGAATCAGGGTCTGCAGCGAACCGTCGGAGTTCAGGGCCAACCGCCGCATCATGCCGGTATCGGTCAGTTCGGGGTCGTCAAACAGCGGCCCGGCCGGACTAGCAGAGCTGCTGTCCGAGGGCTCGCTCCAGTCGTCGGGTACTGGTCCGAGTGCCCGACGCGGTCTTTGTGACCCCTCCACGTGAAGATCCCGTCTGCGCTTGCGTGACTGAGCCAGTGTAGTAGGGCTGGCGTGTCCACCCAGCTAGAACAGGGGGCTTGGGTCAGCATGGACTCACCATGGCTTCCCCTAAAACACGCTCTCACGCGCGGTTTCGCTTCAATGTGGCCTCCGCGAAGGCTGTACCAACCCTTGAGGATCAAGTGAGGATTCCCTGGCCCTTGGCTGCAATCGGCGGTGGCTTTCTAGCGGCCCTGGTCGGCGCTGTGGTGGTTGGCGGAGTCGTCCTGGCTGGCTGGTTGGGGGTCTCGTCAGTGCCGTTCGCTGCCATGCTCGCCTTTGCCGGGCGGGTGTGGTTGTTGGCCCATGGCGGAATAGTCAATGGGGACGGGGTAACCATCTCCATGGTCCCGCTCGGTTTGAGCCTGCTATTGGTCGGGCTGGCCGCCTGGGCCGGGTCGCTGGCCTACCGGCCGCCGTCGGTAGGTGCTGGATCGGTGCGGCGCCAAGTGCTGCTGACCGTCGTCCAGGTTGGCCTCGGCTACACCGCCGCCACCCTCGCGATGGGCTGGGCAACCGGAGCAGAGCCGATGCGAGCTGTACCAGGCAGCCTGCTGATCAGCTTGGGCGGAGCCTTCCTCGGTGCTGGTTGGAAGGCTGGCTACCGCGGTGGCGGACCAGCTTGGCTGCGGTCAACGGCCAAAGGTGGGGCGGCGGGTCTGCTTGGGCTGGTGGTCGTCGCCGCAGCGGCGCTGGCCACCGCGATGGTGCAGGGGGAGCCCCGGATCGATTCGCTGGAGCAGGCCCTGGGATTCGACACCGGTGGCGTGGTGGTCTGGGTGTTGACCTGCTTGCTGTACCTACCGAACCTGCTGGCCTGGACCGCGGCCTGGATCCTTGGCGCCGGATTCACTCTTGGCGACGGTTCGCTGGTCGCTCCCTGGGGAACTCGCCTGGGACTGCTGCCGTCGATTCCGGTTTTCGGGGCGCTGCCGCCGGAAGGGTCCGGCTCGCTGACCGGGTGGCTGCTGGCCGGTGCCGTCCCCGGGCTGCTGGCCGGGGTTGCTGCGGTGCGCGCCAAAGCCGGACCGGTGGTGGCATCAGTGGGTGCCGGTGCAGCGGCCGGGCTGGTGGCCGGTCTTGGGTACGTGACTTGGGCGGTCTTGAGTAGAGGGGCCTTGGGGAGCGTGCGTTTCGCTGCGGTCGGCCCGCGGGTGCCGGAGGTGCTGATCGGGGTCCTCATCTTGACCCTGACCGCCGCGCTCGGCGCGACCATCGCCTGGTTCGCTGATCGCCGGGCGGGGTCCGCTGACTGAGGCCGAGGCAGGAAAAGGCGCCTGGCTTCGGTAAGGTCTATGCCATGCCGCTGCGCCTGGTTGTTCTGATTTCCGGCTCCGGCACCCTTCTGCAGGCACTGCTGGACGCCTCGGCGGCCGGGCAACTGAATGGTGAGGTGGTGGCAGTCGGCTGCGACCGCGCCGATGCCTACGGGCTGGTGCGCGCTGAACAGGCCGGGGTGCCGACCTTCGTCCACCCTTTAGCTAAGGGGAGCGATCGAGCGGTCTGGGATGCGGAGCTGGCCGAACGGGTCGCAGCATTTAAGCCTGATCTGGTCGTGAGCGCCGGCTTCATGAAGCTGGTCGGTGCCGCCTTCCTGGCCCGGTTCGGCGGACGGATGATCAACACCCATCCCGCGCTGCTGCCGTCCTTCCCCGGTATCCACGGTGTGCGGGACGCCCTCGCCCATGGGGTGAAGGTGAGCGGAGCGACCGTCTTCGTGGTCGACGCCGGGGTGGACACCGGCGAGATCCTCGCCCAAGAAGCAGTGCCCGTCCTCCCCGAAGACACCGAGGAGGTCCTACATGAACGAATCAAAGTGGTCGAACGGCAACTGCTGCTCGACTCGATCAATCACTTCAACTCAAGGGGATAGATGAACGACGTGCTGCCCATCCGCCGTGCCCTGGTTTCGGTCTATGACAAGGCCGGGCTGATCGATCTCGGTCGGGCCTTGGTGGCCGCCGGTGTCGAACTGGTCTCAACTGGATCGACCGCGACCAAGCTGGCTGAGGCCGGGTTGGCAGTGACCCCGGTGGAAGAAGTGACGGGATTCCCCGAATGCCTGGATGGACGGGTGAAGACTTTGCACCCGATGATCCACGCCGGCATCCTGGCCGACCGTCGCTTGGCGAGCCATCGCGCCCAACTCGAGGAACTCGGCGTAGCCCCCTTCGACCTGGTGGTTTCGAATCTGTACCCCTTCACCCAGACGGTGGCCTCCGGGGCCAGCGCGGAGGAGTGTGTGGAGCAGATCGACATCGGCGGCCCGTCGATGGTGCGAGCCGCGGCGAAGAACCACCCTTCGGTGGCCATCATCACCTCCCCGACGCAGTACCCGGCCTTGATCGAGGCGCTCGCCGCCGGTGGCTTCAGCCTTGCTCAGCGCAAGGAGTTGGCTGCGGCCGCGTTTGTGCACACCGCTACCTATGACATTGCGGTGGCCTCCTGGATGGGGTCGGTGCTCACCGACAGTTCCACCGGGGACGGCTTCCCGGCCTGGGTCGGCGCCAGCTGGGACAAGGTCGGCACGCTGCGCTACGGCGAAAACTCCCATCAGCGAGCCGCGCTCTACCGCAACGGTCACCGTCCGGTGGGTTTGGCCACCGCCGAACAGCTCAACGGCAAGGAGATGAGCTACAACAACTACACCGACGGGGACGCCGCCTACCGGGCCGCCTATGACTTCGCCGAGCCGGCAGTGGCGATCATCAAGCATGCCAACCCGTGCGGAATCGCGGTCGGCGCCGACATTGCTGAAGCTCATCGCTTGGCGCACGACTGCGACCCGGTTTCGGCCTACGGCGGCGTGATCGCGGCCAACCGGGAGATCACCGTTGAAGCGGCCACTCAGATCGCCGAGATCTTCACTGAGGTGCTGATCGCCCCCAGCTATGCCGACGGCGCTTTGGAGATCCTCACCCGGAAGAAGAACCTGCGAATCCTGGTGGCCCCGGCCTACCCGGTGGCACCAGTGGAGCTGAAGCCGGTCAGCGGGGGGCTGCTGTTGCAGGCCCCCGACCGGATCGATGCCGCCGGGGACGATCCGACCAACTGGACGCTAATCACCGGTGAGGCCGCCGATGCCGCCACCCTGGCCGATTTGGCCTTCGCTTGGCGGTCGGTGCGGGCGGTGAAGTCCAACGCAATCCTGCTCGCTGCCGGTGGCGCTTCGGTTGGCGTCGGCATGGGCCAGGTGAACCGGGTTGACTCCTGCAAACTGGCCGTCGAGCGGGCTGGGGATCGAGCGGTCGGCTCAGTGGCCGCCTCCGATGCCTTCTTCCCGTTCAACGACGGTCCTAAGATCCTCATTGAGGCTGGCGTGAAGGCGATCGTCCAGCCTGGTGGTTCCATTCACGACGACGAAACGATCGAGGCCGCTAAGGCTGCCGGAATCACGATGTACTTCACTGGCACCCGGCACTTCTTCCACTGAGGCGGACAGATGACTGCGAACAAGCTCGATGGCAAGGCCGTCGCCGCCGCGATCAAGGCCGAGTTGGGTCTGCGGGTGCGAGCCTTGGCTGACAAGGGCATCCGGCCAGGCCTGGCCACCGTCCTGGTCGGGGACGACCCGGGCAGCCGTGCCTATGTGGGCATGAAGCATCGCGACTGTGCTGAGGTGGGCATCGAGTCGATTCGGGTGGATCTACCAGCCGATGCACCGGCTGAGATGGTCGCCGAGGCGATCACCGGGCTGAACGCCGATGACGGCTGCACCGGTTACATCATTCAGCTACCGCTGCCGCGGCACTTGGACGAGAACGCAATGCTGGCCCTGATCGATCCGGACAAGGACGCCGACGGTCTGCACCCGATCAACCTGGGCAAGCTGGTGCTCAACGAGCCGGCTCCACTGCCCTGCACCCCGCGCGGCATTGTGGAGCTACTGCGGCGCCATGACGTGGCCCTGGCCGGCGCCAATGTCTGCGTGATCGGCCGGGGGATTACCGTCGGTCGGCCGCTGGGTCTGATCCTCACCAGACGCAGCGAAAACGCCACCGTCACCCTTTGTCACACCGGCACTCGGGATCTGGCCGCGCACACTCGCGCGGCCGACATCGTGGTGGCCGCCGCTGGTGTGCCGCACCTGATCACGGCCGATCTGATCGCCGAAGGTGCCGTCGTGCTCGATGTCGGCGTCAGCCGGGTGGACGGTGTGCTCACCGGGGACGTGGCCCCCGATGTTTGGGCCAAGGCCTCCTGGGTGGCTCCCAATCCGGGCGGGGTCGGTCCGATGACGCGGGCGATGCTGTTGCAGAACGTCGTGGATCGAGCTGAAGTTCTGGCATGACCGATCAAGTTCCGGACACCCGTCCGCCGAAGAACTGGCTCCAACAGATCCTGGGCCAGTGGCCGCTGGCTGCGGTGCTGCTGGGCGTGTTCGTCGGTCTGGTGATCGCGGTGCCGTTCGGGCATTGGCGGATTGGTTGCACCCTCATTGGCGCCTCCGCTACGGCTGGCGGCCTGTTGCGGCTGATGCCGCAACAGCGGGTTGGCCTGTTGGCCGTCCGGAGCCGACTGATCGACACCACGCTGCTGCTTGGAACTGGGCTGGGCATTCTGGTGCTGGCATGGGTGATTCCACCTAGTCGCTGACACCGGAGCGTCATCCCAGGCGGGCCGCGGACCCACTAGGCTGGCGCTGCCCGCTACGCCAGGCCGGTTGCGGCGCAGTCTTCACGGATCACGGTGCCAGGCCGACCGGAGGCGGTGAATCATGACAGCAAATGCAAAGCCCATCGATCGGGCCCGGATCGCTGAACTGACCAAGATCGAGCAGCAGCGACTCGACGAGCGCACCCAGGCCTCGCGGGCCATGTATGCCAAGGCCAACGAGCACCTTTCCGGTGGCGTGGCGTCCTCCTATCAGGGCCGGGACCCGTGGCCGATTTACATCGATCGCGGCGAGGGCCCCAAGATTTGGGACGTCGACGGTACCGAGTACTACGACTTCCATAACGGCTTCGGCTCGATGGTTCAGGGCCACGCCCACCCGGCGATCGGCGAGGCCGTGGTGGCCCGCTACCCGCTGGGCACGCACTTTGGTTGTGCGGTGCCCGACAGCTTCGTGGTGGCCGATGAGCTGGCCAAGCGTTGGGGCCTGCCCAAGTGGCGTTTCACCAACTCGGGCTCGGAATCGACGATGGACGCGATCCGCATCGCCCGCGCCTTCACCGGCCGCGATGTGGTGATGAAGATCTTCGGCTCCTATCACGGGCATCACGACACCGTGATGGTTTCGATCGGCGTTCCCTACGATTCGATCGGTGACCGGGAGGACTACGCCTCGCTGCCCTACGGCGGCGGTATCCCGCAGTCGGTGGTCGACATGACCATCGCGGTGCCGTTCAACGATGCCGGGGCAATGGAGCGGCGCATTCAGCGGCTGGAGGCCGAAGGCCGCCTGCCAGCCTGCGTGATCATGGAGGCCGCCATGATGAACCTGGGCGTGGTGCTGCCAGCACCGGGCTACCTGGAAGCGGTGCGGGAGATCACCACCCGCTATGGCATCGTGCTCATCTTCGACGAGGTGAAGACCGGTCTTTGTGTCGCTCCGGGTGGGGCAACCGAGCGTTTCGGGGTCACCCCTGATCTGGTCACCTTGGCCAAGTCACTTGGTGGCGGCCTGCCTTCGGGTGCGATCGGCGGCAGCGAAGAGGTCATGGCCATCGTCGAGAGCGGCAAGGTTTACCAGGTAGGCACCTACAACGGGAATCCGCTGTCGATGGCCGCCGCGCGAGCCTCGCTTGAGCAGGTATTGACTCCGGCCGGGTACGCGCATCTGGATCATCTCAATGAGCGGATTCTGGCTGGGGCCCGCGACATCATCGAGCGCTACAGTCTGCCCGGTTACGCGGTTGGCATTGGCTCGAAGGGTTGCGTCACCTTCTCCGAGGTTCCGGTTACTGACTACGAGAGCTACAAGGAGAATCAGGACGTCCCGCTCACCGAGCTCACTTGGTTGTGGAACATGAACCGCGGCATCTTCGCCACCCCCGGTCGCGAGGAGGAGTGGACGTTGTCAGTGACGCATACCGACGAGGCGATCGACCATTACCTGGCGGTCTTCGATGAGTTGGCGGCCGCGCTGCGCGCCTGAACAACTTGCGGAATCGGCCGGTGGCAGCGGGGAAACCCGCCCACCGGCCGATTCCTTTTCCCGGTGCTGGATCGTCAGGTCTCGGCGCTCGGCAGGTGGATTGTCTGCTGGGCGTTGGCGCGGCTTGGTTGGCATAGATACGCTTCGGTCTCATGAGCCAGACGCCACAAGAGCCTCAGGTGGGCCAGATTTCCAACGGCTACCAATGGAACGGCACCCAATGGGTGCCACTGAATCAGCAGCAGGCCCAACCGGCGCAAAATGCGCCGCAGGTGGGCCAGATCGCTAACGGTCATCGTTGGGATGGCACCCAGTGGGTGCCGCTGGCCCAGCAGGCTCAGCAGGCGCCCCAGGTGGGCCAGATCGCGAATGGCTATCAGTGGAATGGCACCCAGTGGGTGCCGCTGGCTCAGCAGGCACCGCAGGTGGGTCAGGTCGCGAATGGCTATCAGTGGAATGGCACCCAGTGGGTGCCGTTGGCCCAACAAGCTCAGGCGCCGCAGGTGGGTCAGGTCGCTAACGGTCATCGTTGGGACGGGACCCGTTGGGTGCCGTTGGCCCAGCAGCAGGCACCGCAGGTGGGCCAGATCGCTAATGGTCATCAATGGAATGGCACGGCCTGGGTGCCCTTGGCTCAACAAGCTCAGGCGCCGCAGGTGGGTCAGGTCGCCAACGGTCATCGTTGGGACGGGACCCGTTGGGTGCCGTTGGCTCAGCAGGCCCAGGCCCCAGCTCAGCAGGCGCCGCAGGTGGGCCAGGTGGTGAATGGCTACATGTGGAATGGCACTCAGTGGGTGCCACCGGTTCAGCAGGGCCAGGCCCAGGCCCAGCAGGCCCAGGCCCAGGCTCAGCAGGCGCCGCAGGTGGGCCAGGTGGTGAATGGCTACATGTGGAGCGGCACTCAGTGGGTGTCACCGGTTCAGCAGGGCCAGGCTCAGGCCCAGGCCGCGCAAGCCCCAGCTCAGCAGGCACAGGCTCAGCAGGCGCCGCAGGTAGGTCAGGTCGTGAATGGCTACCAGTGGAATGGCACCCAGTGGGTGCCGTCCGCGCAAGCCCAGAACGCTCCCCAGGTGGGCCAAGAAGTCAACGGCCATCGGTGGGACGGCACCCAATGGGTCCCGCTCGCCCAGGCCGCAGCGCCCGCAACCGGGCCGGTTGCCGCCGCTGACGGCGCGGCCGTGGCCGTGGCCGGGGAGTCAGCGTTGACCGGCCAGCTCAAGGAGCTGTCCGATTCCCTCCAGCTGACCTGGAGCCAGAAGCACGACGTGACCACGGTGGAGAAGGTGATTGCCCAGCGCACCGCGTTCATGGCCACCGCCAAGCTGGAATACCAGGCGAAGATCAGGATCAACGACGCCAGCCGAGAAGTCACTTTCCGTGAGCTGCTCAAAGAGACCGGCGCAGGTATGTCAGGCGGCGACGACTCCGATGGCATCGGCTTCGGCTTCCAGGGTGGTTCCTATCATTCCGGTGGCGGGATGGCCGACGACATCGCCGAGCAGGCCGGTCGGTACGGCAAGCTCTACAGCTTCGACTTTGACTACGCCGCCTGGCGCGACCAGGTCAAGGCTCTGGTCGAGGCCGCCGGTTACCAGTTCAAGTACGGCGCCAAGTAGGCCGTTCACCAAGCGCTAGGTCGCTCTGGGCTCAGCTTGGGCTGCCCAGAGCGACCAGTACCGTCTTCAGCACTGCTGGGTCCCAGGTGAGGGCTTGTTCCCAGGGCAGCTCGAACTGGTCGGCAAAGAAGATCGAGTGGGCATCACCGAAGACGTGGCGCGCGGCATTCTTCAGCACATCAGCCTCGATCCCTTCGGCCAGCGCGCTCGGCAAGGTGACCAATCCGTCGTTGGGCCACATGCTGCCGGATCCGGTGAAGACATCACCGCCGATCAGCGTGACCCGGAGCCCCTCAAAGGCGCCCAGCTGGGTTGGCAGCCACTCGTCCACTGCTCGGCCAGCGACTTGTTGGCCCGCGTTGGGCGTGGGCAGGCTGGAAACCTCGTCGGCGAAAGCGGTGAGTACGTTCTCGAAGCGGGTGTCACCATTGGCTGCGCCCAGCGGCAGATCGCCAGCGGCGTAGTCGGCAGCGAAGCCGCCCCGCCAAGGCGTGCCGAGGGTGGTCAGCGACTTGATGTGGAGTTCAGATCCGGCCAGTTGGCTGATAGCAGCAGTGCTGAACAGCCCGCCCATGGAATGGGCAACCAGCTGGAAGCTGCTGTGGCCGTACTGATTGCGGAGATAGTGCAGGAATGCGGCCAGGTTGGTGCCGGCAGCGTCGATGGTGCCGACCGAGTTCACCGTCAGCTCCGCATCGAGCACCACCGGCGGGTCGCTGAAGCCGGCGAATCCGTCGTCGGCGGTGGCCGTCCCTGGGCCAGCGAAGGCTGGTGAGGTGTAAACCGCATGCCCTGCCTGTTGCAGGCCGTCGCGGAGGTAGGTGTCGGTGCTACCGGCAGCCTGGCCGGTAGCACAGCCAGCCGCCGGTGTGGTGAAAGGACTGATCGCCGATCCACCAGAAACGATCACAATTGCCTCAGTCATGGCCACCTCCGGGGGGTTGAAACTCAGCCCAGGCTAGCCCCGGTGAAGTTGGCCCGCGCGGCTTCCGCGCCGATTGGGGCGAGCGGGTTCGTCCAACCAAGGCGGTTAGCGGAAGTCGCGCTCCAGGAACTGGTTGGCCGCATCTTCGGCGGCCACTCGCTCAGCTTCGCGCTCGCGCAGTTCCACCCGGCGGATCTTGCCTGAGATCGTCTTGGGCAGGTCGGTCACGAACTCCAGAATCTTCACTCGCTGGTAGGCCGAAAGCCGGTTGCGGGCGTGCTCGAAGATCTCCCGAGCCGCGTGGTGCGGCTCGATGGTCTCCTCGGTAACCAGGCACACGAAAGCTTTGGGTACTGCCGCTCGGAGCGGGTCGGGGCTGGGCACGATCGCCACCTCAGTGACGTAGGGGTGTTCGAGCAGGATGGATTCAAGCTCGAAGGGCGAGATCTTGTAGTCCGACGCCTTGAACACATCATCGGCGCGCCCGACGTAGGTCAGGTAGCCGTCGGCGTCCACTGAGGCGATGTCGCCGGTGTGGTAGTAGCCGTCCCGGCAGGACTGGGCGGTCATTTCCGCATCGTTGTGGTAGCCGTCCATCAGGCCCAGGATCGGCTTGGCCAGGTTCAGGCAGATCTCGCCTTCGTCGTGGCGCTCCTCGCCGGTAACCGGATCCAGCAGCACCACCGGATAGCCGGGCATCGGGCGTCCCATTGAGCCATCCTTGACCAGCTGCCCCGGCGAGTTGCCGACGCAACAGGTCATCTCGGTCTGGCCGAACCCGTCGCGAATGGTGCCGCCCCAGGCCTCGCGTACCCGGGTGATCACCTCTGGGTTGAGCGGCTCGCCGGCCCCCAGCAGTTCGCGGGGCGGGTTGGACAGCTGGGTCAGGTCGGCCTGGATCAGCATTCGCCACACGGTGGGCGGGGCGCAGAAGGTAGTCACCTGGTGGGCGTCCATCACCTTCATCAGAGTCGCGGCGTCGAAGCGGTCGTAGTTGAACACGAACACCGTCGCCTGGGCCAGGAAGGGCGCGAAGAAGTTGCTCCAGGCGTGCTTACCCCAGCCGGGGGAGGAGATGTTCAGGTGCACATCACCGGGCTGAACCCCGAGCCACCACATCGTCGACAGGTGGCCCACCGGGTAGGAGACGTGAGTGTGTCGCACCAGCTTCGGCCGCGAGGTGGTGCCGGAGGTGAAGTAGAGCAGGCTCAGGTCGCCGGCCGGGGTGGGGCCGTCGGGGACGAACTTGTCGGAGGCCCGTTTTGCCTGTGACATCGAGATCCAACCGGGGGGATTGTCCGCTCCCACCCCGATTCGCAGCACCGAGGTCGGCAACACGTCCAGTCGGGCGCGCAGCGAAGTCGGTGCCACCACCGCGCTGGCCTCGCCGTGCTCGACCCGGTAGGCGAGATCGGTGGCCGACAATAAGGTGGAAGTCGGGATCGCCACGGCGCCGATCTTGTAGATCGCCAGCAGGATCTCCCAGATCTCGATGGAGTTGTTGAGCATCACGATCAGCTTCGATCCGCGGCCCAGACCGAGCATTCGCAGCCAGTTGGCCACCTGATCGGAGCGTCGAGCCAACTCTGCGTAGCTCCAGGATTGGGCGACCAGATCGGCCGAGACGATAGTGACTGCCGGCCGGTAGGGGTGCTCGGCGGCGACCACGTCGAACCACTCAAGGGCGAAGTTGAACTCGTCCAGCTGCGGCCAGGCGAAGTCGGCGATCGTAGTGTCGTAGTCGAGGCGGTGCTCGAGCAGGAAGTCGCGGACTTTGCGGATAGCCCTGGTCGCTTCGGTTTCAGGACGGCCGGTCATGGCTTCAACTCTCGTGGGGGAGTAGGGACTCCAGGATCTTACCGATACGGCTACGGAGCCGTAAGTTAGCTCAGTTCGCGGTCTGCGGCGCCAGCCGTTGGAATAGCAGGTGGTCTTGGTATCGGCCAGCGATCTGCAGGTAGGACGGTGCGTAGCCGAACTGCTCGAAGGCATTCCTGCGCAGGACGGCTTGGGAGCGAAGGTTTTCTGGAATGGTGCCAGCTTCGAGGCGGTGCAGGCCGAGATTGGTGAAGGCGATGCGAACCATTTCGGCCACCGCCGCCGTGGCCCGACCCTGCCCGCCGGCCGATGCTGAGAGCCAATAGCCCATGCTGGCTGACTGAAACGGGCCGCGCACAATGTTGTTCAAGTTGATCCGGCCGGCTAGCGCCCCGGTCTCATCCATTATCACCAGGCAGTGCATGGTGCCTGCCTCTTGGCGGTTGAGGTTGTCGGCGACGACCGCCTCCTGGCCAGCCGGGGTGAAGAACGACTCCGGACGCAGCGGCTCCCAGGGAGTCAGGAAGTCGCGGTTGCGGGTCAGTAACTCAGCCAACTCGGCGGCATCGCCGGATCGGAGCGGGCGTAGGAGGGGAGTCATCCCCGGATTGTGCCATCTGGGGGCGTCACTACCCCCAACACGCAGCGGTGCCCCGAGGCGAACCTCGGGGCACCGCTGGTTAACGACTGATCAGATCAGGCCGAGTTCGGTGACCGCAGCCCGCTCTTCGACCAGCTCGGCAACCGAGGCGTCGATCTTGGACTGCGAGAACGCGTCGATTTCCAGGCCCTGAACGATCGAGACCTTGCCGTCGGCGATCGTCACCGGGAAAGAGGAGATGACACCCTCAGGAACGCCGTAGGAGCCGTCGGAGGGGATCGCCATCGAGGTCCACTGGCCGGCCGGGGTACCGAGTGCCCAGTCGTGCATACACTCAACCGTGGCATTGGCTGCCGAGGCGGCCGAAGACGAACCGCGGGCCTCGATGATGGCCGCGCCACGCTTGGCGACGGTCGGGATGAAGGTGTTGGCCACCCAATCCTGATCGTTGATGACCTCGGCGGCGTTCTTGCCATCGATCTGAGCGTGGAACACATCGGGGTACTGGGTGGCTGAATGGTTGCCCCAGATGGTCATGTGGCTGACCGAGGTGACCGCGACGCCAGCCTTCTGCGCTACCTGGGTGATCGCCCGGTTGTGGTCGAGGCGGGTCAGAGCCGCGAAGCGCTCCTTGGGGATGTCCTGGGCATTCGACATCGCGATCAAGGCGTTGGTGTTGGCCGGGTTGCCGGTCACCAGCACCTTGATGTCATCAGCCGCCACTGCGTTGAGGGCCTTGCCCTGGGCGGTGAAAATGGCGCCATTAGCGCTCAGCAGGTCGCCGCGCTCCATGCCAGCGGTGCGGGGGCGGGCGCCGACCAGCATGGCCAGGTTCACTCCGTCGAACACCTTGTTGGCGTCATCGCCGATCTCAACCTTGCTCAACAGCGGGAAGGCGCAATCGTCCAGCTCCATGACAACGCCTTGAAGCGCCTTCAGAGCCGGGGTGATCTCCAGCAGCCGCAGTTCAACTGGCTGGTCGGGGCCGAGCAGCGCGCCACTGGCGATCCGGAAAAGCAGGCTGTAGCAAATCTGCCCGGCTGCCCCGGTGACCGCTACCTTCACAGGAGTCTTGCTCACGTCTGTCTCCTCAACGAGTTTGGATGGATCCACTTCCGACGCTAGCAGGCCCAACTGCGCGGTGGGCACCGGTAACGACATAGCCCACCCTGCGACACGGGGATGATTGCGGATCGGATATCGCCTAGGGGTGAGCTGCGGGTGGCGGTTCGCCGTCGGAGGCGCAGCGTTTTATGCTCAGGTCATGCGTTTGATCTTGGTGCGTCACGGCCAAACCAGCTCCAATGTGAGGCTCCTGTTGGATACGGCTGCTCCTGGCGCGGATCTCGATGACACCGGACGACAACAAGCCCTCGGCTTGGTCTCTCGGCTGGAGCATGAGGTGATCGACGCGGTGTACGCCTCAAATCTGGTGCGCACCCAACAGACTGTCGCCCCGCTGGCCGAAGTGCGAGCGCTGGACGTCCAGGTGCTGCCGGGACTCCGGGAGATTCCAGCTGGCCACGCGGAGATGGGTAATGATGCCTCCAGCTACGTGACCACCATGCTGAGGTGGGGCAATGGCGAGCTGACGGCTCGGATCCCCGGCGGCGAGAACGCCCTGGAGTTCATGGAGCGCTACGACCAGGCCATCGCCGAGATCGCCACCGGTGGGCACGCCACCGCGCTGGCGGTCAGCCATGGGGCAGCCCTGCGGGTGTGGGCGGCCGCGCGGGTGCCCGGTTTTCTGGACGCCATCGGCACCGCGCACTTCGCCAACACCGGCTGGGTCATTGCCGAAGGCTCAACCGAGGACGGGTGGGAGTTGGTCGAGGCGGTCGGCTTCATCCACTACGGCAACGATCCGACCCAGTTGCGCATTGCAGTCGACCCGATCAACTGACTCGGGCCGGCTGCAAGCCGACTTCGGGAGTCGTCCAGTAGCCCCGGGGTGAGCGCGGAATCAGTTGTAGCCCGTGGCCTTTTTGACGGCCCGCCCGTCGGCGAAGCCCACCGCCACCACCTTGGCCGTCGAGCACATGTCGTAGACCCGGACCTCGATGGTGTGGCCGTTGATCCGCTCGAAGGCGTACCGGCTACCTTTGCTGAACAGCCGCTTGGCAACCTTCTTGACTGAGTCGCCGCGTCCCAGCCGGAGGGACGCCTTCACCTTCTTGTAGTCGGCCTTGGTGGCGCAGTCCTTGCGCCCGGCTTTGACGGTCAGGCTCTGGGCCTGAGTGATGGTCACGCTCGGCCCGTACACCTTTTCGGTGACCGGCTTGGTGAGGCTCGTCAATGCCTGGAGTCTGCCGTACGGGTTGAACTCGAACCCGGCGTCGCCATCGTGGACCCCGGCGTACACGTCTTCACCAACGCTGTTGTAGAGGTGGAGGTAGACGTCTTCCAGCTGCCAGGTACCTGCCACCTTCACCGTGCCGGGGATGTGGGCCTGTGGGACGTCGCAGGTCCCCGTCCAGGTGCCGGTGGTGTCGGTCGTCGAAGTCCTCGAGGTGAGGTTGCAGGTGGCGGCGTACGGGGTGGTGGCGTAATCCGCAAACCAGGTCCCGACCGCCACGACTTCTTCCTGACGAGTCTGGTAGTCGAAGGGGCGGTAGCGGACCTTTTGGGTGACGGTGTACGTGCCCGCAGCGAGACTGACGGAGGTGGCGTCCCTGGCCACGGTCTTGTTGCCCTTCGTCACGGTGATGGTGGCCGAGTCCACCACGGCATCTCCCCTCTTGGTGTAACTGGGTGAGACGCGGTACTTGCCGTGATAGGGGGCGGTCTTGGTGCCGATGGGGTTGACCGTGATAGAACCGGCCTCAGCGTGGGCCGCCGGAATCGGTACCCCGGTCAACAAACCGACCAGGAGGGTAAGGGCGGCGGCGAGAATGAAGGAGCGGAACATCCTGCTTTGCCGAGGGAGGGAGAACACGGTTTCCATTGGCGCAGCGTAGAAACCCGCCCAGCAGGCTCACAAGTCCCCTTTTGGGGTCAACTAACTAAAGATCACCGTGCGGGAGCCGTCGAGCAATACTCGGTGTTCGGCGAACAGCTTGACCGCTGCGGTGAGCGTCCGGCTCTCCTGTTCCTGGCCAACGCCGATCAGTTCCGGCACGTCCATGGAGTGGTCCACCCGGCGCACGTTCTGCTCGATGATCGGGCCTTCGTCCAGGTCGGAGGTCACGAAATGGGCCGTGGCCCCGATCAGCTTCACCCCGCGGGAATGAGCTTGGCGGTACGGGTTGGCGCCTTTGAATCCGGGCAGGAATGAGTGATGGATGTTGATCGCTCGCCCGGCCAATTCGGCGCAAAGTTCGGGGGAGAGGATCTGCATGTAGCGGGCTAACACCACCAATTCGATGTCGTGCTCGGCGACAACGTCCAGGATGCGCCGTTCGACGGCAGCTTTGGTGTCGGCGGCGACGGTGTGCACTTCGAACGGCACACCGTAGAAGCTGGCCAGATCGGCCAGATCAGGGTGGTTGGCGATGATTAGCGGCATCGAAATCGGCAGGTAACCCGACCGCTGCCGGAATAACAGATCGTTGAGGCAGTGCCCCTCTTTGGAGGCCAGAACCAGGGTGCGGCGGCGGCGTCCCACGTAGTCGAGTACCCAGATGGCGTCCAGTTCGGCGGCGACGGCGGCGAAATTGCGCTCAAACTCGGAGCGGTCGAAACCGGACTGCACCTGCACCCGCATGAAGAAGCGACCCGATTCGGTGGAGCTGAACTGCTGCAGTTCGGTGATGTTGCCGTTGGCAGTGGCGATCACGCCGGCGACCTGATGGACGATCCCGGGACGGTCCGCGCACGACAGGGTCAGCAACCAGTGAGTGGAGTCGATCACGCCCCATACGTTAGCGCTGCGCGGCGCCGTCCCCGCTCGTTGGCCGGAGTGGCGGCCCGGCGTCGTCATGGACGAGACTGTGGTGCGATGAACGACACCGAGCCGGCAATCTCCCCAACGCAGGGGAGTCGGCTGCTCGTTCTCACCTCGCGTTTCCCCTACCCGGTGGTGGGCGGGGATCGGCTGCGGCTCTACCGGCTGTGCGTCGAACTGGCCAAAGACCACCAGCTGACCTTGCTCAGTCTGTGCGACGATCCAAGCGAGCTCACCGCTGAAGTGCCAGCTGATGGCGTCTTCGTTCACGTTGAGCGGTTCTACCTGCCGAAGTGGCGCTCTTGGCTGAACTCGCTGCTGGCCATTCCGGGACGGACGCCGTTGCAGGTGGCCTATTACCGCTCAGCGCCGTTCATCGCTCGGGCTCGTGAACTGGCCGCCGAGCACGACGGGGTATTGGCGCATCTGATCCGGACCGGGGCTGGGATCGCCGATCTGCCGGGGCCGAAGTTCCTCGAACTCACCGACGCGATCTCGCTGAACTATGAGCGGGCCAAGTCGGCCTCGGCTCGGCATTGGCTTGACCCACGCACGATCGCCTACCGGCTGGAAACCGGCCGACTGAAGCCGTACGAGCAACAGATCGTGACCAAATTCGATCACTCGTTCCTGGTGTCCGGGATCGACCTGGAGCACCTCTTCGCCGCAGATGACCCGCGGCGGGAGCAGGTGCTGGTGTGCGGCAACGGTGCCGACCTGGACGCCCTGGCCTACCAGTTTGCCGCTGGTGGCACTGACGCGGCGTTCATCGGCAACCTGAAGAGCCTGCAGAACTTCGACGCCGCGCTGCATTTCGCCGCCGACATCCTGCCGCTGGTGCGGGCGCAGCGTCCGCAGGTGCGCTTTCGGGTGGTGGGCCGCATCGATGAGGCTGGGGCAGCCACTTTGGCCGCCTACGACGGTGTGGATGTGGTCGGCGAAGTGGACGATGTCGCCGCCGCGGTCGCTGGTGCAGGCATCGGGGTGGCGCCGCTGCGCATCGGTGCCGGGGTGCAGAACAAGGTGCTGGAGTATTTCGCCCTCGGCCTGCCGTGCATCAGCACCCCCCTGGCGCTGGAAGGTTTTGGCGCGGTGGACGGCCAGGAGCTGCTGGTGGCCGAAGCTCCGGCCGATTTCGCTGCCGCAGTGATTCGATTGCTGGATGATCGCGTCGCCGCTGAGTTGATGGCCCAAGCCGCCCGCGGCTACGTCGAACGTCACCACTCCTGGGCCCAAGTGCTGGCCCCGCTACGCCAAGTGGTCGCCGACGGCCTAGCCGTCCGCCGCTCCTCCTAGGAACCGTCCCCGTGAGCTGCTCATAGGAACCGTCCCCGTGAGCTGCTCATAGGAACCGTCCCCGTGAGCTGCGCGTGGGGACGGTTCCGGTGCGCAGCTCACGGGGACAGTCCCCAAGAGGTGGTTAGCGGGCGAGGAGCTCTAGGACGCGGGCGACGGTGCGCTCGGAGTTGAGGCCGTCGCGATGGGTGATGAACCGGTCGAAGGTCGCTCTCGTCTGTGCCTTCTCGACGGCTTGGGCGGCGGGATCGGTCCAGCCGTCCATCCGGGCGATCACTTCGTCCCAGGTGCGCAGGAGGCCGTCGGGGCCACAGATGTCGGTGTAGTCGATGTAGAGCCCGCGGGTCGCCTCGTAGTGCTCCAAGTCGGGGGCCAAATAGAGGATCGGATGTTCGGTCACTGAGTAGTCGAACAGAATCGAGCTGTAGTCGGTGACCAATACATCCACCCCCCACAGCAACGGCATGATCTCGGGCTGGCGGCTACCGTCGATCACGTGCACCCGAGCCGAGGAGTAGTGGTAATCGCCGACGCTCTTGGGATGCGGACGGATCACCAACACCGAATCGGTGCGCTCGCAGAACGCTTCCAGGCGGGCCCAGTCGGCCTCGCTCGGTATGGTCGGGTCCACCTCGCCATCGCGCCAGGTTGGGGCCTGCAGAATCAGCCGCCGATCACCCAGATCAGCAATGGTCTGCTCCCACAACGCCCGGGACCGGGCGCGTAGCTCGGCGGGGGTGCCGGTGAAGAGCTGATCCCCGCGGGGCTCACCGATGGACAGCACCTGCTTGGGGCTGAGGGCGAAAGCGGTGCACATGCTGGTGACGAACTCCGGACAAGCCACCGGGAACACCGAGATCGACTTGGTGCCGGCCTTGTACATCGCCCGCATCAACGCCGCCAGGCCCGGAATGCGTCCGGCCGCCCCAAGGTTCAGCACGCTGGGGGAGTCCAAGTTCAACTTCTTCAGCGGCGAACCGTGCCACAACTGGACGATGAGCGCCCCGCGCTGCGCGTAGCGATTCACGTCCCCCAAACCGTGGGTCACCGCGATCACGCCAGCGCGCAGGGCGAGCTCGAAACCCTCATTGGATTCCCGATCCACCCAGGCCACTCCTGCCGCGATCGCCTGGGCCCGTTGCCTTTCGCCGTTGACCTGCCAAACCAGGCGAGGTGCGGGGTCGAGCCGGGAGGCCGCTTGGTAGAAGGCCCAGCCGCCGTCGCTTAGGCCGAAATCGCTGCCGATCACCCACAGCATTGGGTCGCGGCGCACTCCCGAAGATCGAAAGGCTCCCCACAAGTAGTGCGGCACTGAGGCCAGCTTGGCCAGATTGGCCGATGCGAACGAGTAGGCCGAGCCGTCAACGGGAGTTCGCATGGTGTACATGGTAGTCAGCCAGCTGGGCCTCGGTTCGCCGCGCCGACGGTAGGATTCGAGACCTACTTGCCCCGCTGCCGGACACCGGTTCGGCGTTTGTCTGTGGGGCTTTGACGGAACGGACTGACCACAGATGAACCCGACGGTGCGCGATGCCGCACTGATTGCGCTGTTCGTGATCATTGGCGGCGTCTTCGCCGCAGCCGAGATGGCGCTGGTCTCCCTGCGCGATTCCCAGGTCAAGCAACTGTCCGGACGGGGCCGCCGCGGCCAGTTGGTCGCCGAGCTGAGCGCCTCACCCAACCGGTTCCTTTCCGCGGTGCAAATCGGTGTCACGCTGGCCGGGTTCCTGTCGGCGGCCTACGGCGGCGCGACCCTGGCCGAGCCCTTGGCTGCGGCGATGATCGGCTGGGGAGTGCCGCCGGATTGGGCCTCAGGCCTGAGCCTGGTTGCCGTCACTGCGGTGATCTCCTATTTCTCGATCGTTATCGGCGAACTGGCCGCCAAGCGCCTGGCGATGCAGCGGGCCGAAACCTTCGCCCTGGCCCTGGCGCCGCTGGTGAGCTTCATCGCCTGGCTGGCCACGCCGGTCATCTGGTTCCTGGGCAAATCGACCAACGTGGTGGTGCGACTGCTCGGCGGTGACCCGAACGCCTCCCGCGAAGAGGTGTCCGATGCTGAACTGCGGGCGATGGTGGGTTCCTCGATGACTCTGGGCGATGAAGAGCGCCGGATCGTTGATGAGGTCTTCGCCGCCGGTGAGGTGAGCCTGCGCGAGACCATGGTGCCGCGCACCGAGGTCGACTTCCTCGACGGCGAAATCACCGCTGTGGAGGCTTTCCGGCAGGTGCGCGGGGGCAGCCACAGCCGCTATCCGGTGGTGGGCGAGGACGCAGATGACGTGCTCGGCTTCGTCCACATTCGCGATTTGGCGGCGCTCAACCTTGAGGGCGGATCCGAGCTGGTGAGCAAGCTGGTGCGCCCGGTGCTGTCGCTGCCGCAGTCGATGCGGATCTTGCGGGCGCTGACCCAGATGCGCCAGTCCGGTCAGCATCTGGCCATCGTCTCCGATGAATACGGCGGCACTGCCGGTATCGTCACCATCGAAGACCTGGTCGAGGAACTCATCGGCGATATTACCGACGAGTTTGACGACGAAGAGCCCGCCGGCGGCGATCAGGCCGACATCGACGGCCTGGTCACCCTGGAAGACTTCGCCTCTGACTACGGCTATGTGCTCCCCGAGGGGCCTTATGACACCGTGGCCGGTTTCGTGATGGCCCAGCTTGGCTCGTTGCCGACTCTTGGTGACACCTGTACGGTCACCCTCGAATCGACCGACGAGCAACAACCTGCCGCGCATCTGGAGCTGCGGGTTACCGAGTTGGACGGACGGCGGGCTGCCCGGCTACGACTTACCAAACTCGGATCTGATGCTCCAGCCCAGTAATCTGCTGCCACAGCCCCGACAGGAGTAAGACGTGCCTAAATCCGACCCCGACGGTTCGGCGCTGCTCACCTCTCCTGATGTGGGCGCGCTGCTGACCGCTGCGGTGCAGCATGCTGGCGGCACGCTGGTTACCTGGACGCTGGATCACATCGATGCCAACCCGGCCCAGTCGACCACCGCTACCTACTCCGCCATCATCGACTGGGCCTACGGGCGCCGCGAGGAACTGCTGGGGGTCAGCGCGCGGGCGTCCGGGCCGATTGACACCGACACTTCCGCTGAGATCTTTGCCGACGGCCAGCGTGAGGTTGCGGTCTGGATCTATCCCAACGATCCGGACCTGCCCGGCTTGGCTCGCGCCGCATTTGCCGAGTCGATGGCGGAGGTCTGCAACGCCAACAAGGTGTTCGCCGTTCCGGTCACCCCCGATCAGCTCAGCCTGGAAATGATCGGCTACCGGCCTCGGCGGCGGGCGGTGCTCAAGGTCAGCTGTGGCACCGAGGTGGCCTACGCGAAGGTGCTGCGCGGGCGGCTGTTCGACGACGTGATCACCCGTCATCTGGTGCTGGCCAATGCCGGTGTACCGGTGGCGCCGATCCTGGCCACCACCGATGACCACATGCTGATCCTGCGGGAGTTGCCCGGGCAATCGCTGGCAAAGGCCGTCTTCGATGTCGCCGACCCGTGCTCGGCCGAAGCCCTGATCAATCTGCTGGATTCGATGCCAGCCAGGGTCACTGAGCTGCCCCGCCGTCCGCCGTGGTCGGACGCGTTGGGGCACTACTCCCGGATGGTGGCCCAGGCGGTGCCGTCCCTGGAGCCGCGGTTGGAATGGCTGATCGAGCAGATCGACGGTGGGCTGTACTCGATTCCGCAGGGCAACGAGCCAACCCATGGCGATTTCCACGAGGGCCAGGTGCATGTGGCCGATGGTCGGATCTGTGGGCTGCTCGACACCGACACTCTTGGCCCGGGTCGTCGAGCCGACGATCTGGCCTGCCTGATCGCCCATCTGTCGACCATTCAGCGGATGAACGTCGCCCAGGAGGCCAGGGTGCACCAGCTGATCCGCAAGTGGGTGCCGGTATTCGACGAGCGGGTAGATCCGACCGAACTGCGGCTGCGGGCTGCAGCGGTGATCATCTCTTTGGCCACGGGCCCCTTCCGTAGCCAGGAGCCGGATTGGGAGCGGGAGACCGCGCTAATGGTGGGTTCGGCAGAGGCACTTGTCCGACAGGTGATCTAACCCGTTTCGTTTGGTTGCACCTGGAATTGGGATCGGGTAGGCCGGGCTATGGTGAGGCTATGACCGAGACGCCGCTGCTCCTTGCCGGCGATTTCGCTGCTCCCACCACCGCAGACTGGGAGATTGAGGTCCTGAAGGTCCTCAACCGGCGGCGGCCCGTTGGCAAGGAACTCACTATTGACCAGGCGATGGCCAGGCTCCGCTCCACCACGGTGGACGGCTTGGAAATCGAGCCCTTGTATACCGAAGCCGAAGGCCCATTGGGTCATCCCGGGGTGACCCCGTTCACCAGGGGAACCTCAATCAAAACCGGTGCCCTCTCGGCCTGGGACGTCCAGCAGTTGCACGAGGACCCAGACCGTAGTTTCACCAATCGCGAAGTGCTCGCCGATCTGGCGCGTGGGGCCACCTCGGTGTGGCTGCGCACTGGCAGTGACGCCATCACGGTCGCCGATTTGGCTGCAGTGCTGGCCGGCGTTGATCCCACCGTGGCTGGCATCAGCGTCAGCAGTGTCGAAGACCAGGTGTCGGCAGCGGCCGGGCTGGCCGAGTTCTTCAAGGGCTTCGATACCGCCAAGGTGCAAGGCAATCTGGGGCTGGACGCGCTGGCTTTGGCGGCCCGCACCGGGGCTGCCCCCGATCTCAGCCCGCAGGCCGCCTGGGTGGCGGCCACCATGGCTGATCTGCCCGGAGTGCGCGCGCTCACCGTCGACGTGACGCCCTATGACGACGCCGGCGCCGGCGATATTGACCAGTTGGCATTTGCCCTGGCCACTGGGGTGGCCTACCTGCGCGATTTGGAGGCCGCCGGGATCTCACCGGCGCAGGCCTTTGGTCAGATCACCTTCCGGGTGGCCGTCAATACCGACCAGTTCACCTCGATTGCCCGCTTGCGGGCGCTGCGCCGAGCCTGGGCGCGAGTGGGCGAGGCTAGTGGGGTGCCAGCGGCTCAGCGGGGCGCGCTCCAGCAGGCCGTAACCAGTTGGCGGATGATCACTCGGGACGACCCGTGGGTGAATCTGCTGCGCACCACGATCGCGACCTTCGCTGCCGCTGTCGGCGGCGCGGATTCCATCACCACCTTGCCGTTCGACACTGCTCTTGGGCTGCCGGACGAGTTCAGCCGCCGCATGGCCCGCAACATCCAACTGCTGGCCGGCGAAGAATCCAACATCGGCCGGGTCAACGATCCAGCCGGTGGCTCCTGGTACGTGGAGAACCTGACAGATCAGTTGGCTACCAAGGCTTGGGCGGCCTTCGGCGAGATCGAGGCGGCCGGGGGCATGGTCACCGCGCTCACCTCGGGTCAGATTGCTGATCGGATCGGCACCACCAATGCCGCCCGGGTCAAGCGCCTGGCCACTCGGGCCCAACCCCTGACCGGGGTGAGCATGTTCCCCAAGCCCGACGAGGAGCCGCGCGTGGTGCGTCCGCGTCCGGCAGCCCCGGCAAGGTCGGGGTTGGTGCCGCTGCGCGATTCGGCAGTCTTCGAGGCCTTGCGCGACCGCTCCGCTGCGGCCGCCAGCGTTCCGGAGGTATTCCTGGCTTGCCTGGGAGCACGGCGCGATTTCGGTGGCCGAGAGATGTTCACCAAGGCGCTGTTTGGGGTGGCCGGTATCGCTACGCCGTCCAGCGAAGGGGGCAGTGCCGCCGAGATTGCCGCTAAAGCAGCTGGCGCCAAGGTCGCCGTCCTGTGTTCCTCGGCTGGGGTGTATGCCACCAGTGCCATCGAGGTAGCCACCGCGTTGAAACAGGCCGGAGTGGAGACGGTCTACCTGGCCGGGCGAAAGACCGAGACCGGTGCCGAAGACGTCGAGGCCGTCATCGACGGCGAAGTATTCGACGGTATGGACGTGGTCGCCTTCCTCAACGCGACCCTGGACCGGATCGGAGTGGCGAAATGAGCCAGATTCCCAACTTCGCTGAAGTCGAACTTGGCTCGGCGCTACCGCCGGCCGATTCGGCCGCCCAGTTCGAAGCCCTGGTCTCGGCGAAGTCCGATTACAGCGGCGGCTGGCTGACCCCGGAGCACATTCTGGTGCCACCGGTTTTCGACTCCTCCGCCTACGAGGGGCTGGACTTCCTGGCCACGCGTCCGGGTATTCCGCCGTTCCTGCGTGGCCCCTACGCCACCATGTACGTCAACCAGCCTTGGACGATCCGGCAGTACGCCGGTTTCTCCACCGCTGAGGAGTCCAACGCGTTCTACCGCCGCAACCTGGCCGCTGGTCAGAAGGGGCTTTCGGTCGCCTTCGACCTGGCCACTCACCGTGGCTACGACTCCGATCATCCCCGGGTCACCGGCGATGTCGGCATGGCTGGGGTGGCGATCGATTCGATCCTCGACATGCGCCAACTCTTCGACGGCATCCCGTTGGATCAGATGAGCGTTTCGATGACGATGAACGGCGCGGTACTGCCCATCCTCGCCCTCTACATAGTTGCGGGTGAGGAGCAGGGGGTGGCGCCGGAGCAGTTGGCTGGCACGATCCAGAACGACATCCTCAAAGAGTTCATGGTTCGTAACACCTACATCTACCCGCCGACCCCGTCGATGCGGATCATCGCCGACATCTTCGCGTTCACCTCGGCCAAGATGCCGAAGTTCAACTCGATCTCGATTTCGGGTTACCACATGCAGGAAGCTGGTGCGACGGCCGATATCGAGATGGCCTACACCCTGGCTGATGGCGTGGAGTACATCCGAGCCGGTGAATCGGTGGGCCTGAAGGTTGATCAGTTCGCGCCGCGCCTGAGCTTCTTCTGGGCCGTGGGGATGAACTTCTTCATGGAGGTCGCCAAGTTCCGTGCGGCTCGGATGCTGTGGGCGAAGCTCGTCCGCGAGTTCGGTCCGTCCAACCCGAAGTCAATGAGCCTGCGGACGCATTCGCAGACGTCCGGTTGGTCGCTGACCGCCCAGGACGTCTACAACAACGTTTCGCGCACCTGCCTGGAGGCGATGGCTGCGACCCAGGGTCATACCCAGTCGCTGCACACCAACGCCTTGGATGAGGCGATCGCGCTGCCGACCGACTTCTCCGCCCGGATCGCCCGCAACACCCAGCTGTTTATTCAGCAGGAGTCGGGCACCTGTCGGGTCATCGACCCGTGGGCCGGCAGTGCCTATGTGGAGAAGCTGACCTACGATCTGGCCGCCAAGGCCTGGGAGCTGATCTCCGAGGTTGAGGCCGCCGGTGGCATGGCCAAGGCGATCGAAGCCGGCATTCCCAAGATGCGCATTGAGGAGGCTGCGGCCCGCACCCAGGCCCGCATCGATTCGGGACGCCAACCGCTGATCGGGGTCAATAAGTACACCGTGGAAAACGATGTGCTGCCCGAGGTGCTGAAGGTCGACAACTCCAAGGTGCGCGGTCAGCAGATCGCCAAACTGGAACAGCTTCGGGCCGAGCGTGACCAGGCGGTCACCGATGCTGCGCTGGCGAAGCTCACCTGGGCTGCGGGTAACCCGGATCCGACCGATCCTGAACGCAACTTGTTGAAGCTGGCCATCGATGCCGCCCGGGCCAAGGCCAGTGTTGGGGAGATCTCCGACGCGCTGGAGCAGGTGTTCGGGCGCTACACCGCCAACATCCGTACGATCTCGGGTGTGTACAACTCCGAGACGGGATCGAATGAGGTCGTGGCCAAGGCCCGCGGGTTGGTCGACGACTTCGAGGCGGCCGAAGGTCGGCGTCCCCGGATTCTGGTGGCCAAGATGGGCCAGGACGGGCACGACCGCGGGCAGAAGGTGATTTCGACCGCCTTCGCCGACTTGGGCTTCACCGTCGATGTCGGCCCGCTGTTCCAGACTCCGGAAGAGACCGCCCGCCAGGCGGTGGAGTCCGACGTCCATGTGGTGGGGGTTTCCTCGCTGGCTGCTGGGCATCTGACTTTGGTGCCGGCGTTGCGTCAGGAGCTGGACAAGCTGGGTCGTCCCGACATGATGATCGTGGTCGGTGGGGTGATTCCGCCGGCCGACTTCACCGAGCTGTACGCCGCCGGCGCAGATGCGATCTATCCTCCCGGCACGGTGATTCCCGAAGCTGCGATCGAGTTGCTCAACAAGCTGCGCGAGCGCCTCGACGCGGCCTGATCGATAGGTTCGCGAGCGTGGGCGAGGACAAGCCACCGATCTGGCTGGAATCCGACTTCAACGTCGGTCCGCAGTACGGTGAGGCCGTCCCGCCCCGCCGCGATCCGGACGTGGTGCGCCGGCCCAAGCTGGACCCGGCTCACCTGGCCGAGCAGGTGTTGGCTGGCAGCCGTGGGGGCATCGCGCGGGCGATCACCCTGGCTGAGTCCAACAAGCCGGCCCATCATTCGGTGGCCACCGAGTTGCTGCGGATCTTGCGTCCCAACACCGGCAAGGCGATTCGGGTGGGCATCTCCGGCACCCCGGGTTCGGGGAAATCCACCTTCATTGACGCGCTTGGTCGCCGACTGATCGAGGCTGGCCACAAGATCGCGGTGCTGGCCGTCGATCCGACCTCGGCCAAGACCGGCGGCTCAATCCTCGGCGACCGCACCCGAATGGGTGAGCTCGCGCAGTCTGATCACGCCTTCATTCGCCCCTCACCCGCAGGCTCACACCTGGGCGGCGTGGCTCGGGCAACCCGCGAATCAATGCTGGTGTTGGAAGCGGCCGGCTACGACGTGATCCTGGTGGAGACCGTTGGGGTGGGCCAGTCTGAAGTAGCCGTGGCTGGCATGGTCGACACCTTCTTGTTGATCACCCTGGCCAGGGCTGGGGATCAGTTGCAGGGCATCAAGCGCGGCATCTTGGAGATGGCCGATGTGATCACCGTCAACAAGGCTGATGGCGATCATGAGGCCGAAGCCCGGGTGGCGGCTCGCGAACTCAGCATTGCGATCAAGCTGCTCACCTCCGATCCGCACGCGGTACCGGCGGCGGTGCTGACGTCGAGTTCGTTGACCGGTAAGGGGCTGGACGAGGTTTGGGCCGCGATTCTCCACCACCGCGCCCGCCTTGAGGAAGCCGGTGAGTTGGAAGCGCGTCGGGCCCGCCAGCAGCGCGAGTGGCTGTGGGCCCTGGTGGCCGGCGATTTGGAGGACGCGCTGCGCAACTCCACCGCAGTCAAAGCGATCCGCGCCCGTCTGGAAGCCGAAGTGGAATCAGGCGAGTTGAGTGCCCTCGAAGCCTCGCAGCAAATCCTCGCCGCCTTCGCGGCTGATTTACCCAGCGCCTGGAAGCGCTGAGCAGGCTTCAACGGGCTCAGCCAACTGGGGCTTCGACGGGCTCAGCCAACTGGGGCTTCAACGGGCTCAGCCAACTGGGGCTTCGACGGGCTCAGCCAACTGAAGTCAGTTCCCTGAGCTTGTCGAAGGGTCGGGGGTCGCCGTCGCGCACAGTCAGTGCGTCGCGAATCGCGGTCGTGGCTACTTGGCGCGAAGCTTGAAGCCAATGAGCGCAAGCAGCTGTTCGGGCGCAGACGTGGCACCCAGCTCCAGGCTGAGCGCGATTGTCCGGCCAGTGGCAGCTTCAACTTGCTCGCGGATTGCGGCATCAATCCCCATTTCGTCCAGGAGCAGTTCGCGGAACCTGGCGGCGAAGTAGAAGCTGACTCGGAGCTGTCCGGGCTCAACCCGCGCCCAGGCGATGGTTTGGCTGCGCTTGGTCGCCTTCGCGAGCCAGCCGCCATCGCGGTAGTACCGCCACTCAGCCGTTGCGCCAACCTCTTCGAGCGCGGCAACCGTCGTCGCCCACACCGAGGCAGCGTCACCCAGGGCAGCCGCAATGCTCTCTGGTGTGGGGCGAGTCGCCTCCTCGTTGAACGCTTGACTCATACCTCGACCCTAACGCTCACCCAAGGGCGGCAAGAATTGCACCTGCGGCAATGCGCCATCGACCCCAATCGTCTTCCGCATCCGGTCACAGCAAGGCTAACTCAATCCCTCTTTCGACCCCATCCCAACCCATCGCCACCGGATCATCCGGCGGTCGACTGCGCTCCCCGAAACGCTGCAATCGCACCGGGGGAGTGAACACTGAGGCACCGTTCTCGCCGATGTGCACGCTCCACTGGTCGCGGCGGGAGTCTTTGGCGGGCTCGACTACGCCGTGGTGGTGGTGGCACAACAACACCAAGTTCTGCAGGGCGGTCACTCCGCCGTCCCACCAGGGCTGAATGTGGTGGGCTTCGCAAGATTCAGGACGCACGTCGCAGCCGGGGAAGGCACACCCGCCGTCCCGCAAGGTGAGCGCGTCGCGGATGGCGGGGGTCACCAGGCGGCGCTCGCGGCCGACGTCCAGCACCTCCGAAACCCCACCGAGCACAGCAGGAATCAGCTCGGCGTCGCAGCAAAGCCGCCGCAGGTCGCCCGCCAACACCGGCTCGTCCGCACCAATCAGCCCAGCCCCGGCGGCCTGATCGCGCAACTGCTGGTAGTCGAGCTTCACCAGCGCCCGCGCAGACCCCAGGCCCCGCTCCGGGCGCGCCTTCGCCGCGCTGTCGCACAGCGAGATCAAGGCATCCGCCTGGCGCTGGTCGTAGTTGGGTCGCTCGACCAGCGACTCGCCAGCCTCGATGCTGGTGCGCCGGTTCTTCTCCCGGTGGGCCGCGATCAACGCCTGGAAACGCTCGCCTTCGACCATCGGCACCGACCCCTCGAAACGCAGCGAGCCGCCCGCGGGCAAGAACCGCAGGAACCGCTCGCGCTGGGCTTGCTCGGCTTGGCGCTGCAGCCGATCCTCCAACAGTCGATTGGCGTCGGTCGGCGCGACCTTGCGCAGCACCTGCCCGGCCGAACGAGCGAGCTGGCCTGCGTCCAGGTGGCCGGCCAGGCTGACCAGCTCCTTCTCCGCCTCGGCCTTCTGGGAGGCGTCCAGCTGGGAACCGATGCTGCTCAGCACCTTGCCGATCGCGGTGGCCTGGTTGGTGTTGATCGTGCCCTCGCTCGCGGCCTGCCCGACCAGCCGATGCTGGCCTAGGCTGCGCGCGGCGAACACGTCGCGCACGGCTTCTTTGCGGGAGCACACCTATTGGGTGGCGATCCAGGACGTGATGGGGGTGCCGACCGTCCGTTCGGCGGCTTGTGTTGATTCGGCTTCTGCGGTGAGCAGGCCGGTCAATGCCTGGATGCGGTTTTGGGCGATGCGGGCAGTGCGCAGCCAACCCAATCGCTGCTCTGGGGGCAGGTCAGCGCGGCGCGAATCGACCCGATCCAACAGCGTGAGAATCTGCTCCAGCGCCTTTCCGGCGGGGAGGAGTTCGCTGCTGTTTTTCATGGTTCCATTTTGACAGTCGCCACTGACAAATCGAATGTGCGTGCGAAAGAATGTGGACAGCTTCTTCGGTTCGGTGGCGGAGTGGTTTCGACGCGCTCGCTTCGCGACCGCTCAACCAGCCTCAGCGGTGCCGATTTGACTCAGGTGTGTAGACCCCTACACACTTGGTTCTTGTCAGGTGGGCCGGCGGTTGTCGGTTCCCAGGACCTGGTGATTCGAGGTTGGAGTCCTCGATCCATTCATGGGTAGCTCAACGCCAGAGCGCCAGGTAAAGTCCGGTGGCCAACTCCCACGCCCGCCTGATTCACAACTTCATGAGGTCTGGGTGGGCCGGGGATCGTCGGTTACCACTGCAAATGGATGTGTTGCGGGTTCGAGTCCCGTCGGCGCTTCGGCGTCGTAGCTCAACTGGCAGAGCAATCACTCCGGCGGTCGCACACACGCCCGCCCAGGCCTCACCGCAGTGGGCCGAAGTCATTCGGTTATCTGGTATCCAAGGGTTCGAATCCCCAACGTGGCGCTTGCGTCGCGTACTCCGGTGACACACCACGCCCACTGCACCCACAGTGATGCGAGGACGGGCCGAAGCGAATCGGTTACCACTCTCAATGGAATCCGCCCGTGAGAAGGCGGGCCCGGCCAGGCCGGGTTCCACCCGGTGCGTACTCCACGCCCGTCCCAGCTCACGCAGGAAATCCCTGCACAACGAAAGGAGGAACCGATGGACGTATTGAATTGGATCAGCTCGCGGCGCACGCCGCAGAGCCAAAAGGCTGATCCCCGACAGGTCGCCAACAGCGCAGGTGGGTACACCTTCGAGCTGGACGATCAGGCGCGGCTGCGTCGGTTTCTCACCCTAGGTGTGGACGGCGGTACGTATTACGTCGGTGATCGCGCGCTCGCGCTGGACAACGCTGCCGTACTGACCCGACTGGCGGCCGCCGACCCTGAGGGTTTGGTCGCCACCATCGTGGAGATCTCCACCCAGGGTCGGGCGCCCACGCAGAACCCTGCACTGTTCGCGTTGGCCTACGCCGCTTCCATTCCGGAGGCCGCACCGGCCGCGCTGGCTGCCCTGCCCCAGGTCGCACGGACGGGAACGCATCTGTTCCTGTTCGCCGGCTACGTCGAGCAGTTCCGTGGCTGGGGTCGCGGGCTGCGTCGGGCGGTGGCGAACTGGTACACCACCAAGGACGCCGACGCGGTGGCCTACCAGGCGGTGAAGTACCGCCAGCGTGAGGGCTGGTCGCATCGAGACCTGTTGCGACTGGCTCACCCGGTGACCAGCGTCCCTGCATTGCGAGCCACTTTCGAGTGGATCCTGCGTGGTGAGGCGGGTGCCGAGGTGCCCGCGATCGTGTCCGGCTTCGTCACCGCTCAGGAGGCCACCGATGTGGCCACCTGGGCGCGACTGGTCAGCGATCACGGCCTCAGCTGGGAGATGCTGCCCGATGCCGCGCTGAGCGAAGCGGCGGTGTGGGACGCGCTGCTGGATTCCGGCATGCCGCAGACCGCACTCATGCGTCAGCTGCCGCGACTGACTCGACTCGGCGCCCTGCCCGCCATGGGCGGACGCACCGCCGAGGTGGTCACGCAACTGACCGATGCCGACCGGCTCCGCAAGGCGCGGGTGCACCCGGTGAACGTGTTGGTCGCCCAGCGCACCTACGCCTCGGGCCGCTCGGCTCGCGGTGTGGGGGAGTGGACGCCGACCCCGGCGATCGCCGATGCCTTGGACGCTGCGTTCTACGCGGCTTTCGGTGCGGTGCGGCCGTCGGGCACGCGGACCATGCTGGCCGTCGACGTGTCGGGTTCGATGGGGGTGCCCATCTCCGGCATGCCGATCACCGCGCGGGAGGCCTCGGCCGCCCTCGCGTTGGTGCAGCTGGCCACCGAGCCGTCCGCGGCGGCGTACGGGTTCGCGGCCGGCTTGGGCGGTTGGGGCAACACGCTGTTGAAGCCGCTGGGCATCTCGCCGCGTCGCCGGTTGGACGACGCGCTGAAGGTGATCGACGCGATGCCCTTCGGCGGCACCGACTGCGCACTGCCGATGGTGCACGCGGCCCGGGAAGGTTTGGAGGTGGACACCTTCGTGGTCTACACCGACAACGAGACCTGGGCCGGGAACGTGCATCCGCATCAGGCGCTGCGGGCCTACCGCGAGCAGACCGGAATCCCGGCCAAGCTCGTGGTAGTGGGCATGACCTCGAACGCGTTCAGCATCGCTGATCCTGATGATGCGGGCATGCTCGACATCGCCGGGTTCGACGCGGCCGTGCCGAACCTGATCACGGAGTTCGCTGGTGCCTAGAAGGCCCACTGATGGCGGTACCCCTTCGCGGGGTGCCGCCATTCGGCGTTCCGGAGGCACCTCGGACGCCCGGGCCGCGCGCGCCCGGGAACTGCACCGCAAGGCGGTCGAGGCGGACGAGTTGGCGGCACGACTTCGCGCGGAACGTGACCAGTTGATTCGCCGCCTCCGCGCAGAGGATCCGCAGAAGTGGTCGTACGGGGCGCTGGCGGCGGCCTTGGGCTGCAGCCGCGAGCTCATCGCGCTGGTGGCCAAGCGCGGCGAAGCGTCCTAGATTTCCAGCCGTGTGGCTGGCGGGCGCGGATGTGGTTTCGACACGGTCACTGCGCGACCTGCTCAATCAGTCGGGTGGGACAACAGGAACCGTCCCCGGTGTCCCACAATCAGTGGGGGGCGGGACAGCAGGAACTGTCCCTGGTGTCCCACGGTGGTGTTGACCACGAGTTCGTTGACTGGGAAGGGGCTGGACGAGGTTTGGGCCGCGATTCTCGAACACCGCGCCCGCCTTGAGGAAGCCGGTGAGTTGGAAGCGCGCCGGGCCCGCCAGCAACGCGAATGGCTGTGGGCCCTGGTGGCCGGCGACTTGGAGGACGCGCTGCGCAACTCCACCGCAGTCAAAGCGATCCGCGCCCGCCTGGAAGCCGAAGTGGAATCGGGAGAACTGTCAGCCCTGGAGGCCAGCGAGCAGATCCTGGCAGCGTTCGCCACCGACGCACCAGCCATCTGGAAACGCTAAGCGGTCCCCTCAGTCGAGTTGGCCATCACGATCACGCCAAGTAGGAGAATGCCGGGGTTGTGGATGTGGGTCACCCCGGCTGCTGGCCGGAGTGACCCACAGGGGATCACAGCATGCTTGCCGTGGCCTTGGACCCATCGATCGTGACCTCTAGATAGCGGTAAATGTTCATTGCGCCCATGGCGTCCTGGTGGCCGCCGTAGCGCAGTTTGAGCACGGCGGGCTTGGTGAAGCCTTCGGCACTCCAGCCGCCGACACCTTCCATCGCCGCAAGTGACCATGAATCGTTGATGAAGTTCGAGTACTTCCCGTAGTGGACCGTGTAGGAGAACCGAAAGGCGATGTGCATCGACACGGTGCGGCCATCAGCCACGCAATCGCGGAGATGGTAGGTCCAGTGGTCGACATAGGAGACGGTGCACCCATCGACACCCATGGGCCGGATCGATCCACTGCTCTTGGCGGTCACCTTGTGAGCATTCTGCGTGCGTACGACCCGGATTGAGCCATCCTTGTAGGTCCACTTGGTGACCTTGTAACCGCCCGAGGTGGTGGTCGACTTCTTCACGGCCTTGGCTGACTTCGTGTCGGATAGCACCTTCTTGCCAGCCTTCACCTTCTTGATTAGTGCATTTCTAGTTTTCGACGGAACGCCGTACTTCTTGAGAAAGGCTCTGGTGGATGCCTCCTTGAAGACAAGTTTCACCTTCTTCTTCGCCATCGGCGCCATCCCAGTATCTGCCGGAGCCGCATTGGCCGTCCCAGCGGGCAGGGGCAGGGTTACGCTCGCCATGGTGTTGCTGGTGACAGTGGCAGCTCGGGCAGGCGCCAGTGGAGTCATCGTCAGTCCGATTACCGCCACGGTGACCGCGGCCCATCTCATTGATTTGGTGGTTGTTGAATCGAGCAAGGCTCCTCCTAGGGTGTCGGTGGAAGCACGTTCATTGACCATTTGGCCGCTTCCCTTTAGGGAGGATGTCACAATGAAAAGGCTATTCGCATTCCCAGGAATGGATAGAACTCCCCACCGGTGACGCCGACCAGACCAACACAGCGGGCAGATGGCCGTGGCGTCTGATCTTTGGCGTAGTGGTGGCTGCGGGACGTCGGTGCTAGCGGACGGACGGGCGCGCCGGCTGCTGCGTTCAAGCCTGGATTGGTCACAACTGTGTATCACCTTGGGGCAGTTTGCCCAGTCGGCCAGCCGAGGCTCGGTTGCAGGGCTATGGTGCTGATGCCGGTCCGCCATCTGGGCCGGACAAGGTATTGAATTGCCAAGGAGGCATTCGTGAAGAGGTCTTTGATCATCACCAGCGCGCTGGGCGCGCTGGCTCTCGCTCTCGGTGGGTGTGCGACGCCGCCCCCCACGCCGACGGCCGCACCCAGCGTCCCCGCCTCGAATTTCAAAGCGTGCATGGTTTCTGACGCCGGCGGCTTCGACGACAAGTCATTCAACGAGACCGCCTACGCCGGCTTGACCAAGGCGAAGACCGAACTTGGCGTGCAGACCGGCGAAGTGCAGTCCAAGACAGACGCTGACTACGCCCAGAACGTCAAGTCCATGGTTGATGCCAAGTGCGACATCATCGTGACTGTCGGCTTCAAGCTGGGCGATGCGACTGAGGCTGCGGCCAAGGCCAACCCGAGCATCAAGTTCGCCATCGTCGACTACTTCTACGAGAAGCCGGGCAAGAACCTCAAGGCTCTGTCCTTCAACACTGGCGAGCCTTCCTTCCTCGCTGGCTACGCTGCGGCCTCCCTGTCGCAGACCGGCAAAGTTGGCACCTACGGCGGAATGAAGATCCCGACCGTGACCGCCTTCATGACCGGTTACGCCCAGGGCGTTGCCTACTACAACAAGGCCAAGGGCAAGGACGTCAAGGTCCTCGGCTGGGACGACACCAAGAAGGATGGCTCGTTCATCCCGGGCAACAACCCGTTCGGTGACGTGGCTGGCGGCAAGCAGGTTGCCACCAACCTGATCGCCCAGGGCGCTGACATCATCCTGCCGGTGGCCGGTCCGTCCGGTGAGGGCGCCCTGCAGGCAGCTCAGGCCAGCAATGGCAAGGTCGGCTCGCTGTGGGTGGACACCGACGGCTGCGTCAGCCAGGAGAAGTACTGCGCTGTGATCCCGACCTCAGTCGGCAAGGCCATGGACGTCGCCGTGTTCGAGGCGATCAAGGCCGCCAAGGATGGCAGCTTCACCAACGATCTGTACGTTGGCACGCTGTCAAACAGCGGTGTCTACCTGGCCCCGTTCCACGATTGGGATGCCAAGGTGAGCGCCGAGACCAAGACCGAGCTGGACAAGGTGAAGGCGGACATCATCGCCGGCACCATCAAGGTCAAGTCCTAGTCACCGCAATATTGCGAGAGGAAGGGAGGCCGATGGCCTCCCTTCCTTCCGCTTAACCACAAAGCCTGGAAAGATCGGCACGTGACAGCGCAGCACGACGCGGGGCTACAACTCCGCGAGATCACCAAGAAATTCGGGACGTTCGTGGCCAACGATGCAGTTAGCCTCGACGTCCAGCCCGGCGAAATCCACTGCCTTTTGGGTGAGAACGGCGCCGGCAAATCCACTCTGATGAACGTTCTCTACGGGCTTCTACAGCCCGACGGCGGGCAGATCATCCTCGACGGCGAGGAACTGCATGTCGAGAACCCGCGCCAGGCGATGGCGGCCGGCATCGGCATGGTTCACCAGCACTTCATGCTCGTCGAGGTGTTCACCGTCGCGGAGAACCTCATCCTCGGCCGCGAGGGGGGCCCGGTCCTGAACCTGGAGAAGGCCCGGGCGAAAGTGACCGAGTTGGCCGGGAGGTACAACCTGCCGGTAGACCCAGATGCCCGCATCGAGGACCTCCCCGTTGGCATTCAACAGCGGGTGGAGATCCTTAAGGCGCTGGCGAACGATGCCAAGTATCTGGTTTTCGATGAGCCCACTGCAGTGCTCACGCCGCAGGAAATCGATGAACTCATGATCGTCATGCAGAAGCTGCGCGACGACGGCAAGGGCATCGTGTTTATCACCCATAAGCTGCGCGAGGTTCGAGCTATCGCCGACCGGATCACGGTGCTGCGGCGGGGCAAGATCGTCGGCAGTGCCGAGCCGGGGACCTCTGAATCTGAGCTGGCCGAGTTGATGGTGGGACGCGCCGTTGACCTGCGCATCGCCAAACCTGAGGCCAAAGTGGGCCAGATTCGCCTATCGGTGAAGGGCCTAACCGTGGCCAACCCAGCTGGCGCGGTAGTGGTCGACGGCTTGGATTTTGAGGTGGCCAGTGGCGAGATTCTCTGCATCGCCGGCGTCCAAGGAAACGGGCAGTCCGAGCTTGCCGACGCTCTGCTCGGCAATGCGCAGGTCACCAGTGGGACGGTGACCCTGGATGGTGTCGACGTCACTCACTCCAACCCTCGGCAGACGATTGCTGCCGGGCTGGGGTTCGTCCCCGAAGACCGCCAGCACGACGGTTACGTCGCCAATTTCACGGTGGCTGAAAACCTGGTGCTGAACCGATTCACCACCCAGCCGTTCTCCAAGGGGCTAGCACTCGACCTCAAAGCCATCGCCGACAACGCTACTGACCTGGTTGAGCGGTACGACATCCGTACCGAGTCGATCACTAAGTTGGCCAGCCAGCTTTCCGGCGGCAATGCGCAGAAACTCGTGTTGGCCAGGGAACTCTCCCGCGACCTTGCGCTGCTGGTCGCCAGCCAGCCAACTCGGGGCGTCGACGTTGGCGCTATCGAGTTTCTCCACAAGCGAATCGTCGCCGAACGCGACACGGGCGCCGCCGTGGTGATCGTCTCAACCGAACTTGAAGAGGTCGAAGCTCTCGCTGACCGGGTTCTGGTGATGTACCGCGGGAAGGCGGTGGGCATCGTCTCCCCCGAAACCCCGCGGGACGTATTGGGGCTGATGATGGCTGGCGTGCCCTATGAGGAAGCACTGGCGAACAGCAAAGCAGCAGCCACCGGGAAGGACAACTGATGAGCAGCACAACGTCGCGCCCGGCCTTTCTGGCGTATCTGTCCCAGTACTGGCGGGAGTGGGCCATCACCGGCGCAGCGATGGTGTTGGCCTTGTTGCTGGGCGCCATCTTGATGGTGGTAGCCGACCCGGAAGTCTCGGCGAATTTCGCCTATCTCTTCACCGCGCCGCAGTTGGCCCTCGGTGGGGCCTGGGCGAAGGTAGCCGGTGCCTATTCGGCTCTGGTGGCTGGAGCTGTCGGAAGTCCAGAGGCTTTGGCTCACACCTCAGCCAAGGCTGCACCGCTGATCTGCGCCGGGCTCGGCGTCGGGCTCGGTTTCCGGGCCGGTCTATTCAACATCGGCGCTCAGGGCCAGGCCATCATGGGATCCATCGTGGCGGCCTACATCGGATTCACTTTCCAGCTGCCCTACGGCTTGCACTTGCTAGTTGCGATCATCGGTGGCGTGGCGGCCGGAGCGCTCTGGGGCGGGGTGGTCGGTTGGCTCAAAGCCAAGACCGGCGCTCACGAGGTGATCGTGACGATCATGATGAACTACATCGCGGCTGGCCTGTTGGCATGGCTGCTGACGACGGCAGCCTTCATGCGGCCCGGTCGGATGGACCCAATCTCGCCCGAGGTGCAGCCCACTTCGGCGCTCCCGGGGATCTATCAGCAGTTCCATTTGGGCTTCCTGGTGGCGATCTTGGCGGCTGCGGCGGTGTGGTGGCTGCTGGAGCGATCGACGACGGGCTTCGCTATTCGAGCGGTCGGCCTGAATCCGAACGCTGCGGCAACCGCTGGCATGAGCGTGGCCGCCACGACCACGATCACTATGACCTTCGCTGGCGCTCTCGCCGGCTTGGCTGGAGTACAGGCAGCCCTCGGCCCGAGCGCTAACGGGGTGCCGGTGCCGCTCACCGTTGGCTTGGTTGGCACGGTCGGCTTCGACGCGATCACGGTCGCCCTCCTGGGCCGCTCCAGGCCGCTGGGGATCGTTCTGGCCGGGCTGCTCTTCGGTGGTCTGAGCGCTGGCGGCCTAGCGATGCAGAGCGTGGCGCAGACCCCTCTCACGCTCACCATGGTGCTGCAGGCATTGGTGGTGCTGTTCGTCGCCGCCCCGGCGCTGGTGCAGACCCTGGTGCCGATTCTCAAAGAACGCAAGTCAAAGAAGGTCGCAATGGCTGGAGGTGAAGCATGACCACCTTCAGCGCAGCCGAAGCGGTGCTGGACCAGGTTGTGAGGCTGGAAAAGGTCGAATCTGCCGATCAGAAACGGGCCAGGCTCTCTACCGGCTCGCTGGTGGTCGCGGCGGGTCTATTGCTTCTTGGACTCTCGTTCGGGGCCGGGCAGATCGCGCACTTCGCGATGTCGAATGCCTTTGATGAAGTGCAACTGCCCACCTTCGCCGTACCAGCCGGTCCGGCAGTGCTGATCAGCGCGGTGCTTTGCTTGGCCGCTGGCGTGGGCCTGATCTCTGGGCGGCTGAGCCCGGCCTGGCGGCGAGCAGCCGGGGTCGTAGCTGGCACCAGCTTTCTGTTCGGCTTCCTGAGTTGGGCCGCAGCCACGAGCGCCCTGCCCTTTCCAGTGAGCAACCAGCTTTCGGGCACTGTGGCCACCGCCACCCCGCTAATTCTGGGCGCTCTGGCCGGTGTAATCGGTGAGCGAGCCGGGGTGGTCAACGTGGCGATCGAGGGCCAGTTCCTAAACGCAGCTTTCGCTGCGGGCATCGTTGGCTCGATCACCAAATCAATTCCGGCGGCGCTGGTCGCCGCGGTGCTGACCGCTGTGGCGACCGCTGCGTTACTCGCGCTCTTCGCCATCAAATACCTGATGGACCAGGTTGTGCTCGGTGTGGTGATCAACCTGTTGGCCTCTGGCCTGACCGGCTTCCTTTTCGATCAGTTGGTGCAGCCCCAATCGCGGGTGCTGAACTCGGCCCCGACTATGCAGCCGATACCGCTCGGTCCGCTGGCCAACATCCCGTTCCTGGGCCCGATCCTGTTCAACCAGACGATTCTGGTCTATCTGGCGGTGTTGTCGGTCGCCGTGGTCTGGGTGCTGCTGTTCAAGACCCGCTGGGGCTTGCGCGTTCGGGCGGTGGGCGAACACCCAAAGGCGGCTGACACCGTGGGCATCTCGGTGGTGGCAGTTCGCTGGCAGGCAGTGCTGGTTGGTGGCATCTTCGCCGGGCTTGGCGGAGCCTTCTTCACTGTTGGCTCGACCGGATCGTTCGCTAAGGACCTCACCGTGGGCAACGGCTTCATCGCGCTGGCTGCGTTGATCATGGGCCGTTGGCATCCGATTTGGGCCGCACTGATGGCGCTCTTCTTTGGATTCGTCACCCAGATGGCGTCCCAGTTGCAGACGCTTTCCACTCCAGTGCCCAGCGAGTTCCTGCTGTTGTTGCCCTACATTGCCACCATCGTGGCGGTGGCCGGTCTGATCGGCAGATCCCGGGCACCTGCAGCCGACGGCACGCCCTACATCAAATGAGCGGCGTCGACTTCGAGCAGCTGCGCGCTCGGGCGATCGAGATCTCCAAGCTGGCCTACGCGCCCTACTCTGAGTTTCCGGTGGGGGCGGCCGGGCTGGTCGACGATGGCCGAATCGTCAGTGGCTGCAATGTCGAAAACGCTGCCTACGGAGTGGCGCTGTGCGCGGAGTGCGGTCTGATCTCCGAGCTCATCGCCACTGGCGGTGGCCGATTGGTGGCCGTGAGCTGCTGCAACAAGCTGGGGGAGCGAATAATGCCGTGTGGCCGGTGTCGTCAACTGCTGTTTGAACACGGCGGCGACGAACTGCTGGTTGACACCCCGATCGGCCCCAAGTCGATGGCCGAGGTGTTGCCGCTGGCATTCGGGCCGACAGAACTGAACCACGTCAAGGAGCAGCGATGACAGTCGATCTCGACACCTGCAAGCAGTTGCCGAAGATCGCGCTGCATGACCACCTCGATGGCGGCCTGCGTCCGACCACGATCATCGAGGAGGCCGCCGCAGTAGGGCACGAGTTGCCGACCACCGATGCTGAGGAGTTGGGCCGCTGGTTCTTCCAGGCCGCCGATTCCGGCTCATTGGTGCGCTACCTGGAGACCTTCGCCCACACCGTGGCAGTGATGCAGACCGCCGCTTCGCTGCGCCGGGTGGCTCGAGAGTTCGTCGAAGACCAGGCTGCCGATGGGGTGATCCACGCCGAAGCGCGTTGGGCGCCCGAGCAGCACCTCGCCGGCGGGCTGAGCCTGACCGAGGCGATTGAGGCCGTCCGAGATGGCCTGGCCGAGGGGGTAGCCGCCGCGGCGGACGCCGGGCACCAGATCAATGCCACCCAGCTCCTGACCGCGATGCGGCATGTGCCCAACCCGACCACTGAGATTGCCGAGTTGGCCGTGGCCTACCGTCACGATTCGGTGGCCGGCTTCGATATCGCCGGTGCTGAGGACGGCTTCCCGCCGAGCCGCTTCGCCGCCTCCTTTGACTACTTGCGCCGAAACAACTTCGAGTTCACGATCCACGCTGGCGAGGCCTACGGAGTGGATTCGATCTGGGAGGCCGTCCAGGTGTGTGGGGCTTCCCGCATCGGACACGGGGTCCGGCTGGTTGAAGATATCGCCGCCGACGGCACGCTGGGTGACTTCGCGCAGTATGTGCTGAACCGGCAAATCCTGCTGGAGGTCTCGCCGTCGTCCAACCTGCAGACCGGAATCGCGGCGGTGATGACCGACCATCCCTTTGGTCGGCTGGCTGATCTCGGCTTCAACGTGAGCATCAACTGCGACAACCGGCTGATGAGTGCCACCACGATGAGTAGGGAGTACGCCCTGCTCAGTGAGGCCTTCGACTACGACCTGGACGACTTGGCGGAGTTCACCTTGAACGCCGCCGCGGGTGCCTTCCTGCCGTATGCCGAGCGCGTGGAGCTGTGCGAGCGGGTGGCGACCGGTTTCGCTGCCATTAGCGGCTGAACTTGGCCCTGGCTGGTCCAGGGTGGGGGCAACACTTTGCGGATTGTTCACCTTCTGGTGAACTGCGGTTGCCCGAACGGGCGCAAGCGCAGCCTAGTTTCGCAATGTGACTAGCGAAACTCGACCGGTTCGTTCGGTAGCCGTCCTGGCTGATACCGACAGCCGCTGGAAGTGGGGCCTCGGCCTGGCCCGGCGGCTGAATCCGGCTGCGGCTGTCACCGGATACCAGTTCGCCGGCTCAGACATCCCCAGCCAGCGCCAACTCGCCGAGGCAGGCATCTCCGCAGATTCGGTCTCGGTAGTCTCGGCCGGCGAACTGCTCACCGCACTGGCCGCCAAGCCGGCTGACGTGCTGGTGGTCTCGCTACCCGGCGGCGGCGTGCAGGCAATCCTGCACCTGCTGGCCGCCGCCCAGTTGGAGCAACGGCCGCTGGTGCTCACCGGCTACGTCGGGGTCGTTTATGAGCGGATCACCGAAGGCCTGCTGTTGCGGGCCGGTGCCGACCTGATCGCGGCGAACAGCCCAGCCGATCTGGACGAGTTCCGCGCCACCTTCACCGGGCTCGGGCTGGGCACCGAATCGTTGACGCTGACCCGGCTGCCTTTCCTGCGGGCCAATGGGCCGCGCACCAACAACCGCTACACCGTCACCTTCGCTGGCCAGCCGGGGGTGCCCAACACTCGCTGGCACCGCCGCTACCTGGTCGAACGCCTCGCCGAGCACGCCCGGCGATACCCCGAACGCGATGTGCTGATCAAACTGCGCAATCTGCCCGGGGAACAGGCCACCCACACCGAGCAGTATCCCTATGACGAGTTGGTGCGCGCGCTCGGCCCGGACCGTCCCAAGAACCTGAAGCTGTTCGGTGGCGATATGGGCAAGGTGCTCAACCGCACCGACCTGTTGGTGACCGTCAGCTCCACTGCGGCAGTCGAGGCGATCCACCGGGGCATCAATACCGCAGCGCTCACCGATTTCGGGATCCGGGAGAGCCTCGGTAACACCTACTTCATTGGATCGGGCTGCCTGGCCTCCTTCGATGATCTGGACGCCGGTGCGGAGCCGCAGGCCGACGTCACCTGGGCTCGCCGTCACGGGCTGGGCTCGGACCTGGATCCGCTACCGCAACGAGTCGCTGAGGTGTTGGCGTCCGGTCCATTGCCGCCACTGCAGCCCTATTACACCTTGTCCAACGGCAAGGCCTTCCTGCCCGGATTGCTGGCCAACTACGGCGTCGGTACCGACGGCCAGCCGTTGGGTTTTCTGGTGGGTAACGCTCCCTCTGGCCTACGGAAGGCGGTCCGGCGCAGCGCGCGCAATATGTACCGCCACGGCAGCCAAGTGGTCGCGCCGGTGCTGCGCAGGCTGGCCTCACTATGACCGCCAGGGTGGTGGCGGTGATCCCCGCACGCGGTGGATCCAAAGGCGTCCCGGGCAAGAACGTCGCCCGCATCGGCGGTGTCCCGCTGGTGGCGCGAGCGGTCCAGGCCGCCCGCGCCACCAGCGCCATCGACCTGGTGGCGGTTTCCACCGATGACCCCCAGATCGCTGCGGCGGCCACCGAAGCCGGGGCAATCGTGATAGATCGTCCCGCGGAACTGGCTGGCGACCAGGCCAGCAGTGAAGCGGCCCTAGCTCATGCCCTGGAACTGCTCAGCAGCGACGGCGAGCCAGAGATCGTGGTGATGATCCAGGCCACCAGCCCCTTCCTGACTTCGACCGAGCTGGACGCCCTGGTGGCGGCCATCGATGCTGATGCCGACTCGGCTTTCACCGCCGCAGCCTTCCACGGCTTCGTTTGGCGCAATGGCAGCGATGCGGTCGGGGTCAACCACGAGTCAGCGCACCGTCCACGGCGCCAGGACCGCGAACCTGAGTGGCTGGAGACTGGTGCGGCCTACGCCATGCGGGTCGCGGGCTTCCGCGAGGCCGGGCACCGCTTCTTCGGCCGCATCGTCGCCGTGCCGACCGACCCGAACCGGGTGCTGGAAATCGATGAGCCTGGTGATCTGGACCGCGCCCGTGCGTTGGTTCAGCTGCTTGATCCGGCCAACCGTCCCGAGCCAGGGGAGGTCGAGGCGGTTGTCCTCGATTTCGACGGCACCCAGACCGATGATCGGGCCTGGCTGTCGGCCGACGGTGTGGAACGGGTGGCGGTGCATCGCGGAGACGGTATGGGCGTCTCCGCGATGCGTCGAGCCGGCTTGCCGGTGTTGATTCTGTCCACCGAGGTGAACCCGGTGGTGGCCGCCCGGGCGAAGAAACTTGGGGTGGAGTGCCGCCACGGCATCGACCGCAAGGGCGAAGAGCTGGCCAGCTGGATCACCGAGCGGCGGCTGCAACCCAGCCGGGTGCTCTACCTGGGCAATGACGTGAACGACCTGCCGTGTTTTGCGCAGGTCGGCTGGCCGGTGGCAGTCGCCTCGGCCCAACCCGCCGTCCGGGCTGCCGCCCGCACGGTGACCACCGTGCCCGGCGGGCACGGTGCCGTCCGCGAGATCGCCTCGTGGATCCTTGAGGAGGACCAACTGTGACCACCATCAACCCTCGGCTGCGCAAGATCGGTGACCGCCTGGTCGGACCCGGCCAGCCGGTGTACGTGATCGGCGAAATCGGCATCAACCACAACGGCGACCTGAGCAATGCGATGGCGCTGATCGATCATGCCTTGGCCGCCGGTATGGACGCGGTCAAGTTCCAGAAGCGCACCCCCGAGGTGTGCACCCCGCGCGACCAGTGGGAGATTGAGCGCGACACCCCTTGGGGTCGGATGACCTATCTGGAGTACCGCCACCGGGTCGAGTTCGGCGTCGAGGAGTACCGCCAGCTCGACGAGTACTGCCGCAAGGTCGGTATCGACTGGTTCGCCTCACCGTGGGATGTCGAAAGCGTGGAGTTCCTGGCGGCGTTCGACTCCCCGGTGTTCAAGGTGGCCTCGGCCTGCCTCACCGATGACGAATTGCTCATCGCTATGCGGGAGACCGGCAAGACCGTGATCCTGTCCACCGGGATGTCGACCCCAGAGCAGATCCGCCATGCGGTGGAACTGCTCGGCAGCACCCAGACCGTGCTCCTGCACGCCACCAGCTCCTACCCGGCCCCGGCCGAGGAGCTGAACCTGCGGATGATCAACACCTTGAGTGCCGAATACCCCAACGTGCCGATCGGCTACTCCGGCCACGAAGTTGGGCTGCAGACCACCCTGTGTGCGGTGGCGCTGGGTGCCTGCATGGTGGAGCGCCACATCACCTTGGACCGCGCCATGTGGGGTTCGGATCAGTCGGCTTCGGTCGAACCCGAAGGCATGCGCCGGTTGGTGCGCGACATTCGGGTGCTGGAAGCCTCCCTCGGTGACGGCGTGAAGCAGGTCTACCCGGCCGAGCTCGCCGCGATGCGCAAGCTGCGTCGGGTCACCGGTGTGGTCGCCGAAGCGGCGAAGGATTCGGGGCAGGTGGCATGACCACTGACACCGTCGCCCTGGTTGAGAGCCCGGCTCAGCTACTGCACCTGCTGGAGTGGGCGCATGTCGAACAGGCAGCCGAGCGCACCGTGGCGGTGGTGTTGGCGCCGGTGGAGGAGACCAGCCTGGCGCAGCTGCGCCAGATGGCCGTCTACGCCGACGAAGAGAATATGGCCGTCGAGTGGCACTATCCGCGAGCCTCAGCTGCGGCTAGGTTGCGCACCTTGCAGCAGGTCTCCCGGCGAGTGGCCAAGGCGCGCCGGCTGGTGATCGGCGACCCATTCTCGGGCATGATCCAGGCCCTGCTGTTGGGAGCGAATCCGCACGAGGCGGTGGTGGTTGACGACGGCACCGCCACCTTGGAGTTCGCCGCTCAGCTCAGTTCCGGCGAGCCGCTGCGCCGCTGGGACGCCCCACCTTCGGTCTTGGAGGTGGCCAGGGCTCCGCTGGCCCGGCAGGCCCGCAAGTTCTTCGCCTCTGAGCGGGTGCGGCTGTTCACCGTGATGCCGGTGGCTGGCATGCCGCCGAGCAAGGTGCGCGATCACACCTACAACTGGACAAGGCGTCGCTTCGGTCCGCCGCGAGTGGTGCCAGGGGTGGACGTGGTCGGTTCGTCGTTGGCCGAGTCCGGAGTGGTGGACACTGCCGCCTACCTGGATTCGATCGCCAAACTGGCCGCGCGCTGTGGTGGCCAGGGACGTTACTTCGCCCACCGCAAGGAGGCCGCAGAAAAGCTCGCCCAGATCGCAACTACTGGCTTGCAGGTCGTACGCCCGGAGGTGCCGCTAGAGATTGAGCTCAGCCGCGGCTCGGTGGCCGCGAAGCTGGCTAGCTTCCCGTCCTCGGTCGGCTACACCCTACCGTTGGTGTTGGCCGGAGTGGCGACGACGATCGAACTACAGCCGGTACCAGTCGGCATGCTCACTAGCAGGGTTGGTCCGGCGGCGAAGCGGTTCTTGGAGCGGATCGGCGCCGATATGCGCGATGCGTCGATGGTGGCTGCGCCGCTGGCTGGGGTCAGCTCTTTGGGGTAATCACCGGCATCAGGCCGTCGAAGGTTACTTTGAGCCCGAAGCCGTGGGCCACGATGTAGCCCACTCCAGCCAGTACCGCCAGGATGACGATGGCGAACATCGTGTAGGCGACGAGCCGTCCGGCCAGGGTTGGCTCCAGTTTGGCGTCCTCATCTGGGGCGTCACCTTCCGCCGCGGTGCCCCACGCCAGGGCGCGGACGCCGACCGCGAACAGGGCTGGCAACCCGGCGCCGAGCAGGACGCCGATCGCGAGGATGCGCCAAGTGGCGTCGAGTGCAGCCATAACCTGATTCATCAGCCAACTCCTCCCGAAACCGGCACCTTGGGTTTGGGGTTGGGCTTGGGTTTGGTGCGGCCGCTGTCCCAATCGTCATTGACGTTGTGATGCCCGACCGGGTCGCGCTTGGAGTGCCACCACATGTAGAGGGCGGCCAGGCACATCAGGCTGAAGACGATCCAGTCGCCAGCACCTGGGCCGACCAGATAGCCGATCCACCACAGGCCGGCGGCGATCAGGCCAGCCGAGGGCAGGGTGATCAACCAGGCCAGCACCATTTTCGTCGCCACACTCCAGCGGACGGTGGCGCCCTTGCGTCCGAGTCCCGAACCGATGATCGACCCGGTGGAGACGTGGGTGGTGGAAAGGGCGAAGCCGAGCTGGCTGGAGGTCAGGATGACTGCAGCCGAGGCACTTTCGGCGGCCATGCCCTGGGGGGACAAGACCTCGACCAGGCCCTTGCCCATGGTGCGGATGATCCGCCAACCCCCGATGTAGGTGCCCGAGGCGATGGCCAGGGCGCAGGCGAACTTCACCCACAGCGGGATCTCGTGTTGAACAGGATCAACGAAGCCGCCAGCGATCAAGGCCAGCGTGACCACGCCCATCGTCTTCTGCGCATCATTGGTGCCGTGGGACAACGAAAGCAGCGACGAGGTGCCGATCTGACCCCAGCGGAAGCCAGCCTCCTGATAGCGCCGGGCGATCTTCGCGGTGATCCAGAAGACCAGCCGGGTGCCGATGAATGCCACGACCAGGGCCACTGCCGGTGAGATCAGGGCCGGGAGCACCACTTTGCCGATGACGCCGTCCAGTTTGGTGCCGTCCCCGATCCACTTGACGCCGCCCCAGCCAAGGCTGGCCACGGTGGCACCCACCATGCCGCCGAACAGGGCGTGGGACGAGCTGGAAGGCAGGCCCCAAAGCCAGGTGAGGATGTTCCAGATGATGGCGCCGGCCAGACCGGCCATCAGGATCAGCAGCAGGGTGTGCCCGCCATCGGCCACCAGGTCTGCGCGCGGGGTGCCGTCAGGATTTTGGATGCGGATTACCGCATTGGTGACCGTCAGGGCCACCTCGACAGATAGGAACGCACCAATCAGGTTGAGGATGGCCGACAGCGCCACAGCGGCCTTCGGAGACAACGCCTTCGTTGCGATCGAAGTGGCCATCGCGTTCGCCGTGTCGTGAAAGCCGTTGGTGAAATCAAACGCTAACGCTGTGACAACAACAAGCGACAGGAGTATGAACTCGGGGGTCACGATCACATGGTAGGGGTAACTGGGCGGGTTGTCCTAAGCGGGGTGATTCGTCCTAGTCGAGGTAAGCCGAGCCCCACTTTTTCGGGTACCATCCCCACCACTTTCGTGGCCAGCTTGGCCGGTGGCGCAGGCGGCCACGGATGGTCGGGTGAGGTGGCCGATCCGCGAAATCGCAGCCTTCATCCCCAGCGGTTCGAACCCAGCGGCTAGCGCCCGGCGGCGCAGACCCGCCTGGGCCCTGGCCAGGGCCCACCCCCGGCGGACGGCGATGTGCGGCGGCTTGCGCTTGTGGGCCAGATCACGCCGCAGCCGCAACAAATAGACCAGCGCGGCGGGCCGATCGAGGTAGATCGCCTCGACTGACAGCTTGGCCTGCCGACAGTGCTGCAGAAACTCGATGGCGAAGATGCCCTCGACTCCCAGGCATCCGGCGCCGTCCAGGCTGACCGGGCGGGTGCCCACCCGGCGGCTTTCGGAGATGGAGTAGGCCGGGGCGGCGAACTCCCCGGTTTCCAGGAGCTGACGAAGGCCGGCCAGGGCAGCCTCAGCGTCCCAGGAGCGGGGATCGTCCCAGTCGGTGATGCCGAGGTTGGTGGTGGGCATGCCAGGGTGATCAGCGTCGAAGTAGAAGTCGTCCAGCCGTAGGCAGGGCAGCCCGGAGGCGTGCATCAGCCGGGACTTCCCGCTGCCAGACGGCCCGGCGATCAACACCAGCCGCGGCTGAGCTGGGCGGTTCACAGCCCGAGCGCTGCGGCCACGTCCGCCCGCAGTGCGGCCATTTGAGCAGCAGCGGCCGTGCGAGCCGACCTCAGCTCGGCCTGCGCTGGTGCGGTCACCTGCAAATAGCACTTCAACTTCGGCTCAGTGCCGGACGGTCGAACCACCACCCGCACACTCGCGCCGGTGAACAACATGGCATCAGTTGGCGGCAGTTCGGCTGAGCCGGTGGCCAGATCCAGCGCGGTCACCGGCTGGCCGGCCAGCTCAGTTGGGGCTGCGGCGCGCACCCGCGCCATCGCGTCGGCGATGATCTGCAGATCCGAGACCCGGAAGGCGAGTTGCGAGTTGAGGTGAACCCCGTAGCGGGTTGCCAGTTCGTCGAGGCGATCCGCAACACTGCGACCGGAGGCTTTGAGGTCGGCCACCAGGGCCAGGATCCGCACCAGCGCAGTGATGCCGTCCTTATCTGGGACGGCTGCCGGATCGGTGCAGTAGCCGATGGCCTCCTCATAGCCGTAGGCCAACCCCGGCACCCGCCCGATCCATTTGAAGCCGGTGAGCGTGGTGGCGAAAGGCTGCCCGTGGGCCGCAGCCATCACCGAGAGCATGGTCGAGGACACCACCGAGCAGGCGTAGGTGCCTGGTGTGCCGCGACGGAGTGCATCATCGGCCAGCAGGATGCCCAGCTCGTCGCCGGTGAGCATCCGCCACTCGCCATCGAAAACTGCAGCCAGGGCGCAGCGGTCGGCATCAGGATCATTGGCGATCGCCACGTCAGCTCCGCTGCGGCGGGCCAGGGCCAGGGCCAAATCGATCGCCCCTGGTTCTTCCGGATTTGGGAAGGCGACGGTTGGGAAGGCCGGATCAGGTTCGATCTGTTCACTCACGCGGTGTGGCTCGGGGAAGCCGGCCGCAGCCACCACTGCGTCCACCACTGAGGCGCCCACCCCGTGCATTGCCGTGTAGACCCAAGTGAGGTCGCGGGGTGCCTGCGGGGCTACCAGCGAAGCGGCCCGGGCCACGTAGGCGTCCACCAATTCGGCATCGATCATGATGTAGGCATCGCTGCGAGCGATTTGGTCCAGCCCGACCTCAGCGACAGCGGCGATCCGGGCCGCGATCTCAACATCGGCTGGCGGCACGATCTGGGAGCCGTCGCCGAGGTAGACCTTGTAGCCGTTGTCCTGGGGCGGATTGTGGGATGCGGTGACCACCACCCCAGCCGCACAGCCGAAATGGCGAATGCCGAAAGCGACTACCGGGGTCGGCAGGGCCCGGGCACAGAGGAGGGGTTCAAAGCCAGCCCCAGCCAGGATCTCTACGGTGTCGCGAGCGAAGACCGCGGAGTTGTAACGAGCGTCATAGCCGACGATCACCTTGGCGCCACGCTGCCCTTGGTCGAGCAGGTAGGCGGCCAAGCCGGCGGCGGCCTGGGAGACCACTACCCGGTTCATCCGGGCCGGCCCCGGCCCGAGTGCCCCACGCAGGCCAGCGGTGCCGAAGGCGAGCGGGCCAGCGAAAGCCGAGGCTAACTCGGCTGCCGCACTTTGATCACCACTGGCAGCTTTGGTGACCAACTCGTCCAACACCGCAACGGTGGCCGGGTCGGGATCAGCAGATCGCCACGCCGCGATCTTGGCCGACAGCTCGGTCATGAGTCCTCCTAAAGTCGTTCAAGCAGGCCGGCCAGCAGGCCGCGCAGGCGGGGTTCGGCGGCCTTACCGGCCGCGATCACCTCGCCGTGCTCCAGCGGGGTGGGGGAGATGCCAGCCCCGAGGTTGGTGACCAGCGAAATACCCAGCACCTCCATCCCCGCCTCGCGGGCGGCGATGGTCTCCAGGGCCGTCGACATGCCCACCAGGTCGCCACCGAGAGTCTTGGCCATCCGCACTTCGGCCGGGGTTTCGTACTGCGGTCCGCGGAACTGGACGTACACGCCTTCGGCCAGGGTGGGTTCCACCTCGTGGGCGATCTTCCGCAGCCGAGGGGAGTACGCCTCGGTGAGATCGATGAAGGTGGCGCCCTCCAGCGGGGTGGCGCCGGTGAGATTGATGTGATCGCTGATCAGCACTGGCGTGCCAGGGGCCCAGTCGGTGTTCAGGCCACCGCAGCCGTTGGTCAGCACCATGACCTTCGCCCCGGCCGCAGCGGCGGTGCGTACACCATGCACGACCGGCCCGGTGCCACGGCCCTCGTAGAAGTGGGTGCGGCCGCTGAACAGGGCCGCGATCTTGCCGCCAGGGGTCCGGACGACTCGCAGCGATCCGCTGTGGCCGACTACCACCGGCTTGGCGAAGCCAGGCAGGTCGGCCAGCTCGCATTCGCCAATGGTTTCGCCTAGGCCGACTGAGGCGCCAGACCAGCCAGAGCCCAGTACCAGGGCAATGTCGAGGGAAGGGATCGAGAAGCGAGAAAGCAGTTCAGCTGCTGCGGCTAGGTGACTCACTCGATGACTATAACGAGGTGGTCGCCTGCTCGGCAGCTTGATCGGAGGTCTCCTCCCCGTCGGTTTCGACACCGTCGGTGACGTCCTCCAGTCCGAACCACTCGGTGGTTCGAGAGGCCTGTAGGGCGATGGCAACCAGCAGCACTCCGAGCAGGCCCAGGAACACCAGGAATTGCCCGAACTGCACCAGACCGCGAGGGCCGGTCAGGTAGGCCAGGGCCATCACCACCAGCCCGAATCCGCTGGTGACCGAGCCGATGATCAGGCCCAGCCGTCCGCGCGGGCCGGGGGCGCGTTGCGCCCGTTCGATCAGGATCAGGTTGCCAGCAGCCAAAGCGATCGAAAGCGGAAGTGCGCCGAGTTCGAGCGCGATTATCTGGTTGGGGGTCGATTCGGGCAGGCCGAAGATGGTCAGAAAGATGCTGATGGCCACGCCGGTGATGGCGACGATTACGAGCTGGCGGATTCGTGAAGTCACCTCCTGACCCTAGCCGGGAAGGCATCCTCGGTTGGTGAGGGTCGGTCTTGGGGGTGTCGGAGTGCAAACCTGGGCATGAAACAATGACCGGCGTGACTGATGTGGTGATTCTTGGTGGTGGACCCGGTGGCTATGAGGCGGCGCTGGTGGCTCGGCAGCTCGGTGGCGAGGTCACTCTGGTCGAGCGCCGTGGACTCGGTGGGTCGGCAGTTCTGACTGATGTGGTGCCCTCCAAGACGCTGATCGCCGCTGCTGAGGCGATGACCAAGATCGGCAAGGCTGAGGAGTTGGGCCTGCGGCTGGACGATGACACCCGCCGTCTACGCGATGCCGTCCGAGTCGATATGGCCAAGGTGAATGCCCGCATCAAAGCTCTGGCCAAAGCCCAGTCCGATGACATTTCGGCGCGCCTGGAAGCTGAAGGGGTGCGGATCATCAACGGCACCGGACGGCTGGCCGGCACCCGGGCGGTGATCGCCAACACTGCTGAGGGCGAGCAGCGCCTCACCGCAGACATCGTGCTGGTGGCCACTGGTGCTCAGCCGCGCGAGCTGGACGCAGCCAAGCCCGACGGTAAGCGGATCTTCAACTGGGCCCAGATCTACAACCTGGTCGAGGTGCCCGAGCATCTGATCGTGGTCGGCTCCGGGGTCACTGGTGCTGAATTCGCCAGCGCCTATACCGCCCTTGGGGTGAAGGTGACGCTGGTGTCTTCGCGGGACAAGGTGCTGCCTGGTCAGGATTCTGACGCCGCCGATGTCATTCAACAGGTTTTCCAGAGCAGTGGCATGACGATTCTCAGCCGGGCTCGAGCGGTCGGCGCCGAAGTCCGTGGTGATGAGGTCGTGGTCAGTTTGGCTGATGGCACCGAGGTGATCGGCTCACACTGTCTGATGGCGGTCGGAGCGGTGCCCAACACAGCCGGCATCGGCTTGGCCGAGGCTGGGGTGCAATTGACCCCGACGGGACACATCGTGGTCGATCGGGTTTCGCGGACCACCGCCCGCGGGGTCTATGCCGCTGGCGACTGCACTGGGGTGAACGCGCTGGCCAGCGTGGCTGCCATGCAGGGCCGGATCGCAATGTGGCACTCACTGGGTGATTCGGTCAGCCCATTGGATCTGCGCACCGTCTCAGCCAATGTTTTCACTTCGCCGGAGATCGCCACCGTCGGCATCAGCCAGGCCGAGGTCGATCAGGGCAACCTCACCGTGGCCAGTGTCACTTTGCCGCTATCCGGCAATGCGCGAGCCAAGATGCAGGCGCTGGACCATGGCTTCGTCAAGCTGTTCAGTCTGCCGACCACCGGCATCATCATCGGTGGCGTCGTGGTAGCCCCGTCTGCCTCCGAGCTGATTCACGCGCTGTCGATCGCGGTGCGCCAGAAGCTGACCGTCGATCAGTTGGCCGAGTCCTTCACGGTTTACCCCTCGTTGTCTGGCTCGGTGGCTGAAGCGGCCCGACGGCTGCACGGCCACGACGACATCACCTACTGATCGAAGCCGGATCAGCTAGTAGGGGAGCGAAGGCGAGTCTGGCGGCGCCAATCATCAGCAGGTCCTCGCCCAGTTCGGTGGCGGTGATGCGCACGTCCTCCAGGGACGGAGCCAGTGCCGAGCTGGCGACCTGCTCGGCCAGGAACTGCTGGTCGTAGGCCTGCAACGCCGCCAGAAAGCCGCCGAGGGCGATCACCTGCGGGTCGAAAAGATTGATAGCCGTGGCTACGGCACTGCCGAGGTGCTCAAGTTGGCGATGGACCACTGAGGTGACCTCTTTGGTTCGGTTGGCCAGCAGCAATTTGTTGAACGTGCCGGGCTCGACCCGGGACAATCCGAGGGCTTCCTGGAGCGCGAATCGGCTGACCTCGGCCTCCAGGGTGCCGACTATCCCGGCAGAGTCTTCGACTGAAGAGCTACTCACCCTGATGTGCCCGAACTCGCCGGCATGCCCGGAGGTGCCGCCGAGGAGTCGCCCAGAGCTGATCACTCCGCCACCAATGCCCGAGGCGCCACCATTGAGGTAGATCAGGTGCTCGCAGCAGCGGCCGGCCCCGAAATCATGTTCGGCAAGCGCGCCCAATGCGGCGTCATTGGCCACGCTGACGCGGTAGCCAGTGGCTTTGGAGAGCTGCTCGGCCATCGGCTCATCGGTCCAGGCAAGGTGGGGCGCATTGCGCACGACTCCGGTGGCAGTCTGTACTTGGCCCGGGACGGCCACGCCGATACCGACGACCAGCAGGCCTTCCAGTTCGACCTGCATGCCGGCGATCACCGCGGCCGAAATGCTGGTGACTTCGGCGGCGGTGGGAATCCGGTCGTATTCGTGCCGCACCACTCTGCGCACCGTGCCATCCAGGCCGACCAGGCCGATGGTGAGGACGTCGATCTCGGGATTGATCGCGATCGCGGTGGCTTCTGGACGCAGACTGACCACCGGGCTGGGCCGACCGACGCGGCGCTCTTCCAGTTCAGGTTCGCGTTCGTCGGCCAGCCGCAGCTCGACCAGATCAGTGACCAGGCGGGCGATGGTGGAGCGATTTCGTCCGGTGATTCTGCCCAGGCTCGCGCGAGACGCCGGGCCGTTGCGGTACAGCAACCCAAGGATCGCGGCCAGATTGGCCCGTCGGACGTCCTCGGTGGTGCCAACAGGCATCATCTTCGTGGCCACCTTCGGCTAGTTCGGTCCCAGACGTTACCGTGTGGAGCGGGCTCAGCGACTTAGCGACCCCCGCGCCGCTTGTTTACCAAGTCGAAAGCCACCGCCAGCAGCAGGACCAGCCCCTTGATTGCCATCTGCCAGGCCGCGTCGACCGACAGAATCGACAAGCCCATGTTCAGCACACCCATCACTAGGCCACCGATCATCGCGCCGGTGACCGTGCCCACACCGCCCTGGACGGCGGCACCACCGATGAAGACGGCAGCGATGGCGTCCAACTCATAGTTCTGCCCAGCCGAGGCCACGGCACTGCCAGCACGGGAGGTGCTGACCACGCCAGCGAGTGCGGCGAGCATGCCAATGTTGACGAACAAGGCGAAATTGACTCGCTTGGTCTTCACCCCGCTCATCACCGCGGCGAAGAAGTTGCCACCGATCGCATAGACGTGACGGCCGAAGACGGATCGATTCAAAATGAAGTTGTAGCTCAGAATCAACGCAGCCAGGATGATCAGGATGATCGGGGTGCCGGAGTAGTTGGCCAACTGCCAGCACACCGCCAGAATCGCTGCCGAGGCAACGATGGCCTTGCCCCAGAGCTGGATCAGCCCCTCCACCGGCAAGGCCAGTTTCTTGCGGGCATTGCGGGCTGAGACCTGGAAGACCACCAGCAAGACGCAAGCAGCTAGGCCCAGAACCATGGTGAGCACGTCGGTGCGCCCCACGGTGCCGAGCCAGTTGGGTAGCCAACCGGCGCCGATCGCAACGAACTCATTCGGCAGGCCGCCGATGGTGCCGCCATGCAGGAAGACCAGGGTCAACCCGCGGAACAGCAGCATGCCGGCCAGCGTCACAATGAAGGCCGGAATCTGCACATAGGCCACCCAGAAGCCCTGCCAAGCCCCAACTAGCGCACCGGCGAACAGGGCCACCAGCACTGCCAGCCACCAGGGCAGGTGCCATTCACTCATCGCCAACGCCGCGACGGCGCCGACCATGGCCACCACCGAGCCGACCGACAAGTCGATGTGGCCAGCGATGATCACCATGACCATGCCGATCGCCAGGATCAGCACATAGGAGTTCTGCTGGATCAGGTTGTTGACGTTTCCTGGCATCAGCAACCGGCCACCGGTGAGTACCTCAAAGAGCACGATGATGGCCACCAGCGCGGCCAAGATGCCGTACTGCCGCAGGTCGATCGCCAGGCGGCGCGGAGCTACGGCGGCGGGTTCGGTGGGGGTTTGGGTCTCAGCGCTCATCGGAGCTCTTCCTTTCCCATGGTCATGAGGTACATAAGGTTTTCCTGGGTCGCTTCCACGCGCCGGAGATCGCCGGTGATGGCGCCCTCGGAGATGGCGTAGATCCGATCGCACATGCCGAGCAGTTCGGGCAACTCCGAGGAAATCATCACCACGGCCTTGCCTTGCTCGGCCAACTGGTTGATCAGGCCATAGATCTCGTACTTCGCGCCGACGTCAATGCCGCGGGTGGGCTCATCGAGGATCAGCACATCTGGGCCGGAGACCAGCCACTTGCTCAGCACGACCTTTTGTTGGTTGCCGCCGGAGAGCCGGCCGACGAGCTCGGAAACGCTCGGGGTTTTGATGTTCATGCTGCGCCGATAGTCCTCAGCGGTGAGGTACTCGCGGTTGCGATCGATGATGCCCCACTTGGCGAACTGGGCCAGCGCCACTGCCGAGATATTGGTGCTGATCATGCCGATCAGATTCAGCCCATAGCGCTTGCGATCTTCAGTGACGTAGGCGATGCCGTGGGCCACGGCCTCATCCACCGTCGCGGTGCTGATCTCCTGGCCGTCCTTGAAGACCCTGCCGGAGATATTGGTGCCCCAGAGGCGGCCGAAGAGGCTCATCGCCAGTTCGGTGCGTCCGGCCCCCATCAGGCCGGCGAAGCCGACGATCTCGCCGGCGTGCACGTTGAAGGAAGCGTGGTCGACGACAATGCGGCCGGTGTCGATCGGGTGGTAGGCGGTCCAGTCCTCAACCCGGAACATCTCGCGGCCGATCTGAGGCTCGTGCGGGGGGAAGAGGTTGTTCAACTCCCGCCCGACCATCGCCTTGATGATTCGGCCTTCAGACGCGTCCGGATCAGACATGTCGATGGTCTCGATGGTCTTGCCATCGCGGAGCACGGTGACCCGGTCGGCGATCCGGCGCACCTCCCGCAGTTTGTGCGAAATCAGGATGCAGGTGATGCCGTGGTCACGCATGCCGGCGATCAGTTCGAGCAGGTGATCGGAGTCCTCATCGTTGAGGGCCGCGGTGGGCTCGTCCAAGATCAGTAGCGAGACGTCCTTGGCCATGGCCTTGGCGATCTCGATCAGTTGCTGCTTGCCGACGCCGATCTCGAAGATTTTGGTGGCTGGGTTTTCCTTGAGCCCGACTTTCTTGAGCAGAACGCCGGCTTCAATGGTGGTGCGATCCCAGTTGATGACGCCGCGCCGGGCGCGTTCGTTGCCGAGGAAGATGTTCTCAGCGATCGACTGCAGCGGGTTGAGCGCTAGTTCTTGATGAATGATGACGATGCCGGACGCCTCGCTGGCATTGATGTCGGTGAAGGCGGCGTCAGCGCCGTTGAGTTCGATGGTGCCGGTGTAGGTGCCGTGGGGGTAGACCCCGCTGAGCACTTTCATCAGGGTGGACTTGCCGGCGCCGTTCTCGCCACAGATGGCGTGTACCTCACCGCGGGTCACTTCGAGCGAAACATCGTCGAGTGCTCGGACCCCGTTGAAGTCCTTGGTTATGCCCCGCATCCGCAGGATCGGGTCCCGCTCAGCCATTGTTGACCTCCATTGGCAGACGATGTGCGGGCGGGGCGACGGTGATCCGCCACCCCGCCCAGGTTTAGGTCACAGACCGACGTCGGATGCCTTGAGGAAACCGGAATCGATGAGCTTGCTCTGAACGAGATCCTTGGTCACAACCTCGGGCTCGATCAGGTAAGAGGGAACTACCTTCACCCCGTTGTTGTAGGACTTCTCGTCGTTGACTTCAACCTTCTCGCCCTTGACGATCTGCTGAATCATGGTGAACACCCGGTCGCCGAGCTTGCGAGTGTCCTTCCAGACGGTCATGGACTGTTCGCCAGCCAGGATCGCCTTGACGTTGGCCTTGTCGCCGTCCTGACCGGTGATCAGCGGCCAGTCGCTGCCAACCTTGTAGCCAGCCGACTTCAGTGAGGCCTCAATACCGATGGCCAGGGAGTCGTTCGGTGATAGCACGGCCTGAACCTTCTTGCCGCCGCTGTAGAAGGAGGAAAGCCGGTTGTCCATCTCCGCCTGCGACTTGTCCGATGCCCAGCCCTGGATGCCGATGGTGGTCCACTCGTCGTTCGACTTGGGGGCCTTTCCACTCGGCACGACCAAGGTGCCCTTGGTTACGTAAGGCAGGAGCACATCCCACGCGCCGGAGAAGAAGAACTTCGCGTTGTTGTCGTCGGGGCTACCGGCGAAGGGCTCGAAGTTGATCGGCGTGGTGGCGGAGTCGAGCTTCAGCTGCTCCTTGAGGAAGGTTCCCTGGAGGTTGCCGACCTTGTAGTTGTCGAAGGTTGCGTAGTAGTCGACGTTCGGGCTGCCGTTGATCAGGCGGTCATAGGCGATGACCTTGATCGACTGCTTGGCGGCCTCGGCCAGGACCGGGCCCAGCGCGGTGCCGTCGATGGACGCGATCACCAGGATCTTTGCTCCACCGGCGATCTGATTCTGGATTTGGCTGATCTGCTGATCAACCTTGTTGTCGGCGTACTGCAGATCGACGGTGCAGCCGGCTGCCTTCAGCTTGGACTGCAGCTGCTCGCCATCATTGATCCAACGTTCGAGGCTGCGGGTTGGCATCGTGATGCCAACGTTGCAGGCGGTCGCTGCACCACCACCGGTGGTACCGCTAGTGCATGCGCCTAGCGAGAAGGCCAGCAGGCTCGCCGTCGCCACTGCCACGAGACGGGTCATGTGCGACATATGTGTTCCTCTCTGAATGCTGTCGCGATAGCCCGGCGCCGCACCTCAACGTGCTGTTCCGGGTTCAGAAGGCTGCCGATGGCAACCCTTTGTTGATAACGGCAACATAACCAGCGGTCCGCCGCCCCGCCAGGGTGGCCAAGTAACAATTCGATAACTCTCCGCTTGAGTCTGCGAGTCAAGCGCGGCTGTGACAACTACCTGGGTGGCTACCTACCCCCCATTGAGGTGGGCGTCACCGTGGACAGCGCTTGCCGAGGTGCTATAAGTTGGCGATGGCAACATACGCTCAGAGCTGAGAGATTGGACTTCCGTGACCACACCCACGCCAGCCGACAAATTCACCTTCGGGTTGTGGACCGTCGGCTATAACGGCACTGATCCCTTCGGTGGGCCTACCCGCAAGCCGCTGGATGTCGTCCATGTGGTGGAGAAACTCGCCGAGTACGGGGCCTACGGCCTCACCCTTCATGATGATGACCTGTTCGCGTTCGGCTCCAGCGATGCCGAGCGGCGTACCCAGATCGATCGGCTCAAGGCCGCCTGTGCGGCGACCGGACTGAAGACGCCGATGATCACCACCAACCTGTTCAGTGCCCCGGTCTTCAAGGACGGTGGCTTCACCTCCAACGATCGCGCGGTGCGGCGGTTCGCGATCCGCAAGGTGCTGCGCAATCTGGACCTCGCTGCCGAGTTGGGCGCCACCACCTTCGTGATGTGGGGTGGGCGCGAGGGTGCCGAGTACGACGCGGCCAAGGACGTGCGGTCGGCATTGGAGCGCTACCGCGAGGCGGTCAACCTGCTTGGACAGTATGTGCTCGACAAGGGCTATGACATTCGGTTCGCGATCGAGCCGAAGCCGAATGAGCCGCGCGGCGACATCCTGCTGCCGACAGTCGGGCACGCTTTGGCCTTCATTGGTTCCCTTGAGCACCCCGAGCTGGTTGGCCTCAACCCTGAGGTGGGCCACGAGCAGATGGCCGGTTTGAACTTCGCGGCCGGCATCGCCCAGGCGCTGTACCACGACAAGCTTTTCCACATTGACCTCAATGGCCAGCGTGGCATCAAGTACGACCAGGACCTGGTCTTCGGTCATGGCGACCTGCACAACGCCTTCGCGCTGGTTGACCTGCTGGAAAACGGCGGCCCGAATGGTGGCCCGTCCTACACCGGCCCGCGCCACTTCGACTACAAGCCCTCCCGTACCGAGGACGAGACTGGGGTTTGGGACTCAGCGCAGGCCAACATGCGCACCTACCTGTTGCTCAAGGAGCGCGCCAAGGCATTCCGGGCCGATCCCGAAGTGCAGGAGGCGCTGGCCGCAGCCAAGGTTCCCGAACTGGCGGTGCCGACTCTGGCCGCCGGCGAAAGCTACGACGAACTGCTGGCCGATCGATCCGCCTTTGAGGACTTCGACGCCAGCTCGTACTTCAGTGCCAAGGGCTTCGGCTTCGTCCGGCTTCAGCAGCTGGCTACCGAGCACCTTCTCGGCGCTCGCTAGCCGAGTTCAGCCACCGAGGGGAGGAGCCGACATGGCCCGGGTGATGGGGGTCGATTCCTCGACCCAAAGCTGCAAAGTCGTCGTCAGGGACTCCGTCACGGGGGCGTTGCTGGCCGCCGGTCGGGCCGCCCACCCTGATGGCACCGAGGTGGATCCGAATGCCTGGTGGGCGGCGCTGACCGAAGCCCTGACTCAGGCCGGCGGGCTGAGCGAGGTTGCTGCGGTCAGCATTGCTGGTCAGCAGCACGGCATGGTGGTGCTCGACGCCGATGGACGGGTGATCCGCCCAGCTCTGCTGTGGAACGACACCCGCTCGGCCCAGGCGGCTCTGGATCTGATTGCTGAGGTAGGCGCCGAGGAATACGTTCGCCGCACCGGCGTGCTGCCGGTGGCCTCGTTCACCGCGACCAAACTTCGCTGGTTGCGTGACCACGAGGCGGAAAACGCCGCTCGGGTGGCGGCAGTCTGTCTGCCGCACGACTGGCTGACCTGGCGGCTGCGCGGCTTCGGGCCAGTGGGGGAGTCGACCCTCGGCCCAGCGTTGACCGAGTTGGTGACAGATCGCTCCGATGCCAGTGGCACCGCCTACTTCTCGCCAACGACCGGCGAGTATGACCGGGAGTTGCTCAGATTGGCCCTGGGCCACGACGCGGTCCTGCCCCGGCTGCTTGGTCCGGTCGAGTCCGTGCCCGGCGACGGGTTCCTGGTCGGGGCCGGTGCTGGCGACAATGCTGCCGCCGCCCTCGGGTTGGATGCCCGTCCAGGCGACGTGGTGGTATCGCTGGGCACTAGCGGCACAGTGTTTGCCGCTGCCAGCGAACCAGCCGCCGATGTGACCGGGACGGTGGCTGGATTTGCTGACGCCACCGGCGGCTACCTGCCACTGGTGTGCACGCTCAACGCTGCTCGCACGCTGGACGCGATGGCCGAATTGCTGGGCGTCGATCATGACGGGCTGAGCCAGTTGGCCCTGGCTGCGGAGCCCGGATCAGGCGGGGTCGTGTTGGTGCCCTACTTCGAGGGCGAACGCACGCCGAATCTGCCGGACGCGACCGCATCGCTGAGGGGCCTGACCTTGACGAACCTGACCCGAGCCAACCTGGCCCGAGCTGCAATCGAGGGAATGCTAAGTGGCCTGGCGGCTGGGGTGGCGGAGGTTCGCCGCCAGGGTGCAGCTGTTGACCGGATTCGGCTGATCGGGGGAGCTGCAGCCAGCCCGGCGGTGCAGGTAGTCGCGGCGCAGGTGTTCGAGGCCCGAGTTGAGGTGCCTGAGCCAGGGGAGTACGTGGCCGATGGTGCCGCCCGGCAGGCAGGGTGGATCTTGACCGGGCAGCGGCCTTCATGGCCGGTGGCGCTACTCGCCACCCTTGAAGCCGATCCGCAGCCGCAGATCGGGCAGCAGTACCGTGCGGCGGCCGCTACCTATCGCTGAAGCCGGGCCAGGGACAAATGCCGAAACACCGGGTGCCATCGCAGTGATGGCACCCGGCGTTCTTGGTCAGCGGTCTACTCGGCGTCGACGATCTCGCACAGCTCCTGGCCGGAGGTGACGGTATCGCCAGCCTTGGCGGCCAGGCCCTTGATGACGCCACTGCGGTGGGCGTTGATGGGCTGTTCCATCTTCATGGCTTCCAGCACGACGATGAGGTCGCCTTCAGTGACTGCATCGCCTTCGACTACACCCACCTTGACGATGGTGCCCTGCATGGGGGCTTCCAGCGCGTTGGACGAGGACGCCTTGGCCTTCGCGCCACCAGTGCTGCGCCGGGTCGGACGCTTCACGTTGGCCGCCTTGGCCATCGGGGCCGACAGCGTATTGGGCAGCTTCACCTCGACTCGGCGACCGTTCACCTCGACCACATAGGTGGTGGCCTCGACCGGGTCGGATTCACCCATCGTGCCGGTGTAGGGCTCGATGGTGTTTTCGAACTCGGTCTCGATCCAGCGGGTGTGGATGTCGAAGCCAGTTGCGGAACCAACGAAAGCCGGCTCGCTCAGCACCGCCTTGTGGAACGGAATCACCGAAGGCATGCCTTCGAGGGTGGTCTCACTCAGGGCGCGCTTGGCCCGAGCGATCGCCTGATCGCGGTCCGCGCCGGTGACGATCACCTTGGCAACCAGCGAGTCGAACGAACCGGGCACGGCCATCCCGGTGAGGTAGCCCTCATCTACGCGGACGCCAGGGCCGGTCGGGGCGTGCCAGGCGGTCACGGTGCCAGGTGCTGGCATGAAGTTGCGGCCAGCGTCCTCGGCATTGATCCGGAACTCGATGGAGTGGCCGCGGATCTCCGGATCGCCAAAACCGAGTTCCTCGCCCTCGGCGATGCGGAACATTTGGCGCACCAGATCAAGACCAGTGACCTCTTCGGAGACCGGGTGCTCCACCTGGAGGCGGGTGTTGACCTCGAGGAAGGAGATGGTGCCGTCCTGGCCGATCAGGAACTCACAGGTGCCAGCACCGACGTAGCCAGCCTCTTTGAGGATCGCCTTGCTGGAGGCATATAGCCGTTCGAGCTGATCTGGAGTGACGAACGGCGCCGGGGCCTCCTCCACCAGCTTCTGATGGCGGCGCTGCAGCGAGCAATCGCGGGTGGAAACCACCACGACATTGCCGTGGGTATCGGCCAGGCACTGGGTCTCGACGTGACGGGGACGATCCAGGTAGCGCTCCACGAAACATTCGCCCCGGCCGAAGGCGGTGACGGCCTCACGGGTGGCCGACTCGAACAGCTCTGGCACTTCTTCAAGAGTGCGGGCCACCTTCAGGCCGCGACCGCCGCCGCCGAAGGCGGCCTTAATCGCGATCGGCAGGCCGTGCTCCTTGGCGAAAGCGACCACCTCGTCGGCGTTTGCGACCGGATCAGCAGTGCCGGGCACCAGCGGCGCGCCGACCTTCTGGGCAATGTGGCGAGCCTTCACCTTGTCGCCCAAGGCGTCGATAGCGGCCGGCGGGGGACCGATCCAGATCAACCCGGCGTCAATGACGGCCTGGGCGAAGCCGGCGTTCTCAGCGAGGAAGCCGTATCCGGGGTGAATGGCATCGGCACCAGCTCGGGCGGCGACGTCGAGGATCTTGGCCACGTCGAGGTAGGTCTCTGCTGGCGTCATGCCGTTGAGCGCGAAAGCCTCGTCAGCGAGCTTCACGAACAGCGAGTCCGCATCCGGATCGGCATAGATAGCCACGCTGCCGATGCCGGCATCGGCAGCGGCGCGGATCACCCGGACGGCGATCTCTCCGCGGTTAGCTACCAGCACTTTGGTGATCGGCATTGGTTTCCTCTCAAAAGGTCTGAGGCGACATCGCAGCGGAGTCTAGTGATTGAACAGTGGTGAGGGCACTACTTGGTGAACAGATTCCGTAGACGGACACTGTTCGGTCTTTGTTCGCTCAAACTTGGCTCCACTAGGAGCATCGTCTGCACCGGCGTGACAGGGGCACGGCAGTTCCGGCTACTGAGGGGGCACGCTAGCAGTTGGTTCGCGGTCGGTCCAAAGGCTGCGGGACGGGTGGGTGCATGCTTTGGGGGTGAACAACTGTCGAAGCCGGGTCTGGCAGGACGGGGTTGAAGTCGCCCGCGACTTCCCGCTGGCGGAGTTGGACGGCTGGTTGGCCAAACCCGAGGCGCTGGTCTGGTTTGACCTAGGGGAGCCTGACCTGGCTGAACTGCGGGAGCTGGCCAGCGAGTTGCAGCTCGATCCGCTGGCCGTCGAAGACGCCGTCGAACCGATGGAGCGCCCGAAGGCCACCAGGCACGCCAACCACACCTTTCTCACCTGCTATTCGACCACCGCCGTGGAATCGGAGCAGGGTGGCGTCGAGTTGATGCTCGGCCGAATTTCGGCCTTCGTTTTGACGAATGCGTTGATCACGGTGCGCTCAGGTGAACTGGTCGATCTGGATCCGATCCTCACCCGCTGGCGCGAAGACGGGCTGTTGGTGCACGGGGTGGCGGCGCTGGTGCATGGCATGTTGGATGAGGTCGTCGATGGCCATTTCAACGCCATCACCACCTTCGATGAGGAACTCGATCGGTTGGAGGATCTGCTGTTCGACTCCTCGCGCAAACCCGCGGAGGTGCAGCAGCGGGTCTTTGGGTTACGCAAGGCGTTGGTGCAGTTGCGGCGGGTGGTGCTGCCGATGCGGGAGGTGGTGACCGCGGTCATGCGGTTCCGTGACGGCCGCACCCAGCCCCAAGCCGGGGAGTTGGACGGCTATTTCAACGATCTTTATGACCACGCGATTCGGGCGGCGGAGTGGACCGAGAGCCTGCGCGACATGATCAGCGGAGTCTTCGAGGCCAATCTGAGCCTGCAGGACTCTCGGCTGAACGAGATCATGAAGAAGCTGTCTGCTTGGGCCGCGATCATCGCGGTGCCGACCGCGGTCACCGGCTGGTTCGGCCAGAACATCCCCTTCCCGGGGTTCGGTGAACTGGGCGGGGTGGCTCAAAGCTCGCTGTTGATCCTGGTCGGCTCGGTGGGGTTGTACATCGTCTTCCGGCGGTTCGGCTGGCTCTGAGCCAGCCAAACCGCTAGCGGGCCGCTGGCCTAGCATGCAGCCATGACCCTGTCCGAATCGCTGCTCGGCTTCACGCTGCTGGCCGCAGTAGTGGCCGTCACTCCGGGGCTGGACACCGTCCTGGTATTGCGCCAGGCATTGCGCGGTGGCCGTCGTGAGGCCTTCGCTGCTGCCGCGGGCATCGGTCTGGGCGCCTTGCTGTGGGGCATCGGCGCGGCGGCCGGGGTGGCGGCATTGTTCCTTGCATCACAGTTGGCATACCAGGGGTTGCGCTGGGCTGGAGTGGCTTTCCTGACTTATCTGGCCTTCACCTACCTGCGGGCGGCCTGGCGTGGCGAGGTTGCGGCCCGCGATCTGGGGGTTGGCGGCGTCGACACAGCGCGTGAGGCGTTCGTGCGCGGCCTGCTCACCGATTTGTTGAACCCGAAGATGGCGGTGTTCTACCTCACGGTGTTGCCGCTGTTCCTGCCTGCTGGCTGCCCGCCGGCTCTGGCCGGCGCCATGCTGGCCGCAGTACACGTGTTGGTGGCATTCGTCTGGTTCACGGTGGTGATCCTTGGCGCGAATGCCGTGCGTGGCTTCCTGGCCAGTAGGCGTGGCACCCGATTCGTTGACGGAACGGCCGGGGTGGCCATGCTGGGCTTCGGCGTTGCCCTGGGTTTGGAGCGTTAGCGGGCGGACACGGCCACGGCAATGGTCTGGCGACAGCCGTCGGAGCAGTCAGGCAGTTCGAGCAGTATCAGCGCCGCTAGTAGGGCCGTCATCGCAAAGATTCGTCTCTTCATTGCTTCACCTGGGGTTTGGGTGCAAAGGGGTGTAGCTAGATTGTGCACCCAAATCCGCCAAAAGAGAACAGCGTTCGCACCAACTTGTTCAATGTCCGCCCCTCGACGCGGCCGCTGGTGTGAGTTTCGAGCCTCAGCCGAAGACGGCCACTGCCATCGGAATCGCCCACAGCACGGCGAAAACCTGGAGGGTGCGATCGGTTAGCACCACGTCCTCGGGCTCACCGGCTTGTCCTTGGTCGACCTTCATCGCGTACCTAAGTAGCGCGAGAGTGAAGGGGGCGATGGAGATCGCGCTCCAAGAGACGCCCAGCGGCTGCGGGCCGGGGAGTTCGAAGGCCCAAAGGCTGTAGGACATGATCACGATGGCGATCGAGATTGACCACACTTCGCGCAAGTAGGACTTGGTGTAGCGCTCCAGGCTGGCTCGAGTGCCAGCTTCGTTACCCAGCTCCTTGAGTTCGGAGTAGCGCTTGCCAGCCACCATGAACAACGAGCCGAACGAGGCCACCAGGAGGAACCACTGGCTCAAGTGGAGGTTGGACGCCACGCCGCCAGCCACCGCCCGCAGCAGGAATCCGGCCGCCACCATGGCCAGGTCGATGATCGGCTGATTCTTCAGGAAGAAGGAGTAGGCCACCTGAAGCACCCAATAGAAGGCGAGTACCGCGCCCAGCAGTGGCGCGACCCAGAAGCCGATGGTCAGCGCGGCGATCACGGTGATGACGGCCAGTACCCAGGCCACGGTGGGGGAGAGCTCGCCGGCGGCGATCGGTCGGAAGCGCTTCTTGGGGTGAAGCCGATCGGCCTCGACGTCGCGAACGTCGTTGATCAGGTAAATCGAGGCGCTAACCAGGCTGAAGGCGAGAAAGGCCCACAGTGAAGGAATCAGCACCGCTGGGCTGAGTAGTTGGCCGGCGGCAACAGGTGCGGCCAGCACCAACACGTTCTTCACCCACTGCTTGGGGCGCATGGCCCGCAGCCAGGCGGGCAGTGCAGATTTAGTCGGTGGGATTTCGGCGATCTGATCGGTTTGAGCCATAGCGGGGAAAAGGTTACCCGAGTGTTGAAGGGCACTGGCCGGCGCCGGGCTGGGCCTGGGTGGTTTCATCGACCCCAGTCGCCTAGGGCGCCCTCTAGGGCGCCGAGCGCAGCATCGATCAGGGCGTGTCGCTCGTCGTCCGGGCAGCCGGAGTCGACCCAGTGCAGGCAGGCCTGATCCAGAAAGCCGAAGAATCCCCACAGGGCGAACTCGTGCCGGGCCCAGGTTGCTGGCCGCAGGAGCTGGCCGAGGCGGTCGACATAGGCGCTGCGGGCGCGGTGGCGCACCTCGAGTGCTTCGCGTGGCTCCTCGCCCCCACGCAGTGGGGTGGCCCAGCTGTCGGGGTGGCTGGCGACGTGATCGAGATAGACCAGCAGCGAGGTGCGGACGCGATCCCGGGCTGGCACTCCTGGGCTGAGTTGGGCATCAGCTGCGCGTTGAGCTTCGACCAGGTCGGTGATGGCACCCTCGACGACAGTGGCGTAAAGGTTGGCCTTGCTGCCGAAGTAGTGGAAGACCAAGGCGGTTGAGGAGCCGGCTCGTTCGGCGATCTGGCCCACTGAGACTGCGGCATAGGCGGTGGTGGCGTAGAGGCTGCGGGCCGCGTCCAGGATCGCCTCTCGGCGTTCCTCCACGTCGAGGCGTAGGCGGGGGGAGCGAGCTGTGGGTGCGGTCACACTGGCCATCCTACCCGTTATTGATCTATAGTCAGTAACGGTATTGATTCAGAGTTAATAGGAGTGCTGGTGTCTCTTCTCGATCACGCGATCTGGTGGCACGTTTACCCGTTGGGGGCCTGTGGGGCCCCGATCCACGACGCCGAGCCCAGCCCGGCCCACCGGCTGGGCAGGTTGGAGTCCTGGCTTGACTACGCCATTGAGCTGGGTTGCTCTGGGTTGCTGCTCGGCCCGATCTTCGCTTCGGCCAGCCATGGCTACGACACCCTGGACTACTTCCGCATCGACCCGCGCCTTGGCGATGACGCCGACTTCGACCACCTGGTGGCCGAGGCGAACAAGCGCGGGCTATCGATTATGGCCGACGGTGTCTTCAATCACGTCGCCATCGACAACGTGCTCGTCGCTCAGGCTGTCGCCGAAGGTGCGGGGCTGATCAGGCTCGAAGCCGGGCCCGAGGGGCCACGTCCGCGGGGCTGGGAAGGCCACGGGGACCTGGCCGAGCTCGACCATGCCAATCCAGCGGTGGCTGACCTGGTGACCGAGGTCATGCTGCACTGGCTGCGCCGCGGCATCGCTGGGTGGCGCCTGGACGTGGCCTATGCCGTCCCGGCGGAGTTCTGGCATGAGGTGCTGGGCCGGGTCCGAGCGGAATTCCCGCAGGCGATCTTCCTCGGCGAGGTCATCCATGGCGACTACGTCGAGATCGCCACTGCGGCCAGCCTGGACTCGGTGACCCAATATGAGTTGTGGAAGGCCATCTGGAGTTCGCTGACCGATCAGAACCTGTGGGAGTTGGCCTGGGGGCTGGAACGCCACCAGCAGTTCTCCGCCGAACTGGTCACCCAGACCTTCGTCGGCAATCACGATGTGGCCAGGATCGCCACGCTGGTGGGGGATGGCGGGGCAGCGTTGGCCGCGCTGATCCTGCTCACCTTGCCTGGGATGCCCAGCATCTACTACGGCGATGAGCAGGGCTTCCGGGGAGCGAAAGGCGAGGGCTTCCATGCCGATGACCAACTCCGTCCGCCGCTCCCGGCCAGCCCGACCGAACTCGCCCCGGACGGTTGGTGGCTCTACCGGCATCACCAGGATCTGATTGGGCTGCGGCGCCGCAACCCCTGGATCACCCGAGGCGAGGTTGAGGTGGTGGCCAAGGAGAACACCTCGATCACCTATCGGGTCACCGGTAGCGGCCAGTCGCTGGAAGTGGTGCTCTGGCTGGAACCAGAGCCGAGGGCCGCAATCAGCGTGAATGGCGCACCGGCCTACCAGTGGCCGCGCTGACGCTGGTCGCTCAGTGCTAGTTGGTGGCCGGTTGCCACATCGTGTGCCAAGGGACGCCGTGCTCGGCGAACATCCGCCTCAATAGGGGCAGGCTGATGCCCACCACATTGTGCGGATCGCCGCACATGGTGGTCACATACGCTCCACCCAAACCGTCAATGGTGAAGGCGCCGGCTACCCGCAGCGGTTCGCCGCTGGCCACGTAGGCTTCGATCTCGGCGTCGTCGATGTTGGCGAAGACCACTTCGGTGGTCGCTACCGCCGAGGTGGCATCTGGTTGGCCGCCGATCCGCGAGACCACATGGTGGCCGGTGTGCAGCCGGGCGGTGCGGCCGCGCATTCGCCGCCAGCGCTCAATCGCCGCAGCGCCATCAACGGGTTTTCCCATGGGCTCACCGTCCAACTCCAGGAGCGAATCACAGGCCACAACCAGCACGTCCTCGGTGCCACCGAGTCCTTCGAAGACCGCGCTGGCCTTGGCTTTGGCCAAGGTCGCCACCAACCCGATCACGTCGGTCGCGGTGAACGCGTCCTCATCAAGATCGGAGACGATCACCTCCGGGTTTAGCCCGGCGGCGGTGAGGGTGGCGAATCGGGCTGGCGAAGCGGAGGCCAAGATCAGCCGGGGCGGCTGGCTGGTCACGCCCGCAGTCACCGGCGGAAGGTGCTACGCCAAGCCTCTCGGCCAGGAAGCGCCGGGTTGCGAACCGTGTGCCAGTAGGAACGCCAGCCCCCGGCCACCGTCCCGGTGTAGGGAGCGTGCGGGGAGGGACGGCCACGCCGAGCTGCCACCACCACCGCGGTGACGGCAGCTAGTTCTTCATCGGTGGGATCCCCGGAGACGACCTGGAGCACCTGTTCGGGCTGGGTGCCGCTCACAGCGGGATGTTCCCATGCTTCTTGGGCGGCAATTGCTGGCGCTTGGTGCGCAGCAGTCGCAGCACGCGAATCACCTGAGCCCGGGTGTCGTGGGGGTAGATGACCTTGTCGATGTAGCCGCGCTCGGCCGCAACGTAGGGGTTGGCCAGCGTGTCGTTGTACTCGTCGATCAGCTCGGTGCGACGGGTGGTCGGGTCGTCAGCATCGGCCAGGTCCTTGCGGTAAAGGATGTTCACCGCTCCCTCGGCACCCATGACGGCGATTTGAGCGGTCGGCCAGGCCAGGTTCACATCCGCGCCCAGCGGCTTGGAACCCATCACGCAGTACGCGCCGCCGTAGGCCTTGCGGGTGATCACGGTCAACAGCGGCACGGTGGCTTCGGCGTAGGCGTAAATGATCTTCGCGCCCCGGTGAATGATGCCGTCCCACTCCTGATCGGTACCGGGCAGGAAGCCGGGCACGTCCACGAAGGTGAGCACTGGAATGTTGAACGCGTCACAGGTGCGGACGAAGCGAGCGGCCTTTTCCGACGCCTTGATGTCCAGACAGCCGGCGTAAACCATTGGCTGATTGGCCACGACACCGATCGAGCGGCCCTCAACCCGGCCGAAGCCGCAGATGATGTTCGGCGCGTACAGGCCGTGAACTTCGAGGAAGTCGTCGTCGTCCAGGACGCGCTTGATGACCTCGTGCATGTCGTAGGGCTGGTTCGCGCCGTCGGGAATGACGGTGTCCAGCGCCAAGTCGTGCTCGGTGATGGTGAGGTCCACTTCCTCCTCCTCGAAGACCGGCGGGTCTTCGAGGTTGTTCTGTGGCAGGAAGGTGATCAGCTGGCGGACGTACTCAAGGGCGTCGTTCTCGTCAGCGGCCAGGTAGTGGGAGTTGCCCGACTTGGTCGAGTGGGTCCGGCCACCACCGAGCTCCTCCATGGTCACGTCCTCGCCGGTGACGGTCTTGATGACCGCCGGGCCGGTGATGAACATCTGCGAGGTCTGGTCGACCATCACCACGAAGTCAGTCAGAGCTGGGGAGTAAACATGGCCACCGGCCGCAGCACCCATGATCAGCGAGATCTGCGGGATCACGCCGGAGGCAAGGGTGTTGCGACGGAAAATCTTGGCGTAGAGGTCCAGCGAGACGACGCCCTCCTGGATTCGCGCGCCGCCGCCTTCGTTGATGCCGATGATCGGGCACCCGGTCTTGATGGCGAAGTCGAGGATCTTGACGATCTTCTCGCCGTACACCTCGCCCAGCGCGCCACCGAACAGGGTTACGTCCTGGCTAAAGACACACACCGGGCGACCGTGGATCGAGCCGACGCCGGTGATGACGCCATCGGTGTAGGGCCGCTTGGCCTCCATCCCAAAGGCGGTGCTGCGATGGCGGGAGAACTCGTCGAATTCGGTGAAGGTCCCCTCGTCCAAGAGTGCGAGGACGCGCTCGCGGGCAGTCATCTTGCCTTGCGCGTGCACCTTCTCGATTGCGGCGGGCGCGGCTGGGTTTTTGGCCTGCTCGATTCGTTCGCCGAGGTCGGCGATCTTGCCCCTAGTCGTATGTATGTCCGGCTGCATGGGGGGAACCATAGCGGGCAGTTGGGGTAAACGTCATAGGGTCGGGGGGTGAATTCCACCTTGGGAACGGAATGGACCGCTGTGGCCGTGGCTCGATTGGGTCCGCCGTGGGTAGCTGTCCGGCGGGTCGCGAGCACCGGATCAACCAATGCCGACCTGGCCGCCCAGGCCCGCGCCGGGGCCCCAAGTGGCACGGTGCTGGTGGCCGATCACCAGGCCAGTGGGCGGGGTCGATTGGACCGTTCCTGGACGGCGCCGGCCGGGGCGTCGCTGGCGATCTCGGTGTTGTTGCGGCCGCCTGCCCATACTCCTCCCGAGCGTTGGCTCTGGCTGCCGTTGGTGGCCGGGCTGGCGGTGGCTGATGCGCTGAAGCAAGCCGGGGCTGCAGCTGAGTTGAAGTGGCCCAACGACGTCCTGGTCGAGGGACGCAAGATCTGTGGCATCCTCGCTGAGCGGATCGCTGGTGATGATCCGGCGGTGGTGATCGGTATGGGCATCAATACCGGGCTGTCAGCAGACCAGTTGCCGGTGCCGAGCGCCACCTCGCTGCGGCTGGCCGGGGTGCAGATCGCCGATGAGGACCTGATCGGCTTGGTGCTGGGTTCGCTGGGTGGTTGGTATCGACGCTGGCTGGCAGGGGTTGACCTCAGCGACGAACTCAGCGATCGCTGCGGCACTATCGGGCGTCCGGTGCGGGTGGAGCTGAGTGGTACCGAGTCGGTTCTCGGCGAGGCAATCGGTATCGATGCCGACGGCAGGCTGTTGGTGCGCACCGCTGCTGGTGTTCGACGATTCGCCGCCGGTGATGTGATTCATCTGCGCTGAGCCAACGCTGGTGTGCCACGATTGGCACATGGGACTGCCCTCAGGATTGCTCGGTCAAGGTGAAGTCGAAGTGCTGCACTTGCGCACGCACGCCAAGGCGCTGATCGCACCGGCGTTGGTGCTGTTGTTGGCGGTGGTGGCGACCGGATTGGCGTTTGCGTTCCTCCCAGCCTCGATGCTGCCGTGGGGAGCTTGGGTGGCCGTGGCACTGGCCGCCCTGGTCATCGTCATCTGGACGGTAGTGCCCTTCCTGCGCTGGCTGACCACCACCTATACCTTCACGAGTCGGCGAATCATCACCCGTCGCGGGATTATCAACAAGAGCGGGCATGACCTGCCGCTGACCCGGATCAACAATGTGGCCTACGAACGCTCCCTGAGCGACCGGATCTTCGGCTGCGGCACGCTGCGGTTGACCACCGCCGCCGACGAGCCGGTGGTGTTGTCAGACATCCCAGACGTCGAGCGGGTGCACGTGGTGATGACCGAGTTGTTGTTCGCCGGGGATGACCCGATCAAGCGGCCCCAACTGAAGGACGAGTGAGCTCAACAGAGGCCGCGTCGGCGCCGACTCGGCCCGCGCTCGGTTTGCAGTTGTTCCGGTTCGTGGTGACCGGCGGGCTGGCGGCGGTAGTCGATTTCGGCCTCTTGGTTGCCTTGATGAACCTTTTCGGCTTCGATCCCAACCTGGCCAAGGCGCTCTCCTTTGTCGCTGGCACCACCACCGCCTACCTGATCAATCGCCGCTGGACCTTCGTCGCCGAACCGTCCAAGCGGCGTTTCGCTGCGGTGGTGGCCCTCTATGGCCTCACTTTCGCACTGCAGGTGGGCCTGTTCGCGGTGCTGTTTCCCTGGGTGTTCGCCACCTGGGGCAGCAAAACGCTGGCCCAGGTGGTTGGCTTCGTGATCGCCCAGGGTGTGGCCACCACGGTGAACTTCATCGTGCAGCGCAGCCTGATCTTCCGCTGAGGCGCGCTTTCAGCGCACTCGTAGGCGCACCTTGCCTGAGAGGCTGGTCAGCAGCTGCGTCGAGCCGTTGAAAGTCCCGCGATAAGTCTTGGAGCCGCGCGGCTGGCGTTTCACGGTCACCGTCGCTTTGCCGTTGACCACCTTCACCTTCGCCACCACCACAGAGCCGCGGCGGATCGTCACCGTGCCTTGGGGCGCCAAACCTGATCCGCTCACGGTGATCGTGAAGCGCACCTTCTTGCCCGCCAGTGCCTTGGCCTTCAGTGAGGTCTTGCTGGCCAGCTTGGCAATGCTGACCTTCTTGGTGGCCGTGGTGCTGAACGACTTGCCGAAGGCGGAGTTGCTCGCGGTCACGGCGTAGGTGAGGACGGCACCCGCATCGGCTGGCACGACTTTGTAGGCGGCGGCACTCCCCACTGCGGCGCTGCCGCGCTTCCAGCTGAAGGCGTAGTTGGTGCCGGTTTGCAGATTCCACGCGCCGGAGTTGCCACTCAGAACGCTGCCGACGCGCGCCGAGCCAGTAGTGCTGGGCGCCGTGACCAGCGTCAGCCCACTGGCCAGGCTCACCGCGGACGCCGGATCGTCCCCGGCGGCGACGGTTACTGTCGTGGCGGCGTCGACCGAAGCCGCGGCGACGTACCACCGGGGCAGCAGGACTTCGCCGCCAGCCTGGCCGGTAGCCAGCAGTTTGTAGCTGCCCGGACGTAGCAGCGGGTAGCCGTTGACGTCGGTGGGTGGGGCGGGCAACTCGGCTCCGCCGGTGGTGTACAGCCGCCAGCCGGGGGTCACGGTGTCGCCAGCGGGAGTGGACACGTCGATTCGCAGTCGGGCCGAGCGGGCCAGGCTGAGGTCGAGGTTGTCGATGGCTGCGCCACCACTCACGCTTAGTTGATCGGCGTCGGCGGAAGTGTTGGCGGTGGCGCCGGCGGCGTAGTACTGGGGGTACCACGGCGGCGTGGCCTCGGCGGACTGAAGCGCCGCGCTCGCCTCGGCGCGCACCCGCCAGGAGCCATCGGCCACTGAAAGCGCCCAGCGTCCGTTGCGGTCGGTGGTGGCGGCAGGCGCGTCGGTGCCATTGGTGGCGGTGATAGTGATACCGGCCAGCTTGGCTCCGGTGCCATCGCTGACGGTGCCCGACAGAGTGTGGGAGTAGTCGGCCGGATCGGGGTAGATCAGGCGTTCGTTGTGGGTAGTGGTGGCTCCGCCGGCCACCGCGATAGCTGTGGCACCGGTGTAGGTCTCTTGGTTGCCGCTCCACCACATCGGGCGGACGCTGCCACCGAAGGAGTCGTGGTAGCGCAGGACGAAGTCGGTAGCCCCCAGCCCCTCGATCCGGAAGTGCCCAGCGGCGTCGGTGTGGGCGGTGCCGGCGTAGGTGGCGGTGGTTTTGGTCCAAGCGGTGACTTCAATGCCGGCCACCGGAGCGGAGTCGGCGTCGTTGACCAGAGTGCCCTCAATGCTGCCCGCCCTAGTGAGGGTCAGGTTTTTGGTCAGCGCGCCACTGGCCGGAATGGTGATGATCTCCGTCGGTGCGCCCACCCAGCCGGAGACCGCCCCGGTGTAGATCTTCACCGCGCCACTGTTCATGAAGCCGAAGTCGTAGCGACCAGAGCTGTCGGTCTGGACGCTCTTGCTCATCCCTGCGCGGTTGATTCCCACCCCGACGTTCGGCACCGGGTCACCGTCGCTGGTGGTCACCGTGCCCGAAAGGGTCGCCAGTCTGGGGAACTGGACGGTGAAGTCGATGGTTTGGCCACCAGCCAAATGGGTGGGCGCCGGCTGAGTCGTCGAGCCGGTGGCGGTGCCGTCGTACCAAAGCCGGTAGCCATCCATCACTGCGGATTGGACGGCGAAGGTGTAGTCGCCGTCCGCAATGCCGGTCTTGGTGTAGTCCCCGGTCTCAGAACTGTTGCCGCCGCCGTTGCCCCCCACGTAGATCAAGGCGGTGAAAGCCATCGGAGCGCCATCTGGGTCAGTAACGTGAAAGCTGACTGTGTTGGTGCCAGCCGCTTGGGCGGGCGGGGCGACGAGTAGCCCGCCAATCAGGGCTGCGAGCAGCACGAACACCAGTCGAAGGGCGCGCGACATTCAAACCTCCACAAGGAGCTCGGTCCTGCCACAAACTCCGCACCCCTGCGTCGTGTAGATCCCGATCAAGCCAAAGATAGCGAGCCGGACAAGGGGTCGCCCCGCCGCACTTCTACGGACGCGGCCAGGGAAAAGACTGCGGGGCCGACCCCCACTAAGGAGGTCGGCCCCGCGGTGAGGTCAGTAGCTCAGAGCACCGTCATCTTCTGTGGCTCAACCAGCACTCCGCTGGACGTCGGCAGGTCAGAGGGCATCACCCGGTAGACGCGCTTGCCGCGAGCCTCGGCGACGAAGTTGGTGGCCACGCCGTCGATGTAGTGAATGCCAGCGCCGTCATCGGCGGCGTACCCACCGGTTAGATCGCCGGTGGCCACCGCGTCGGTGTAGGCCGGGGCTCGGCCAGCTTCACCGTCAAAGTGCGGGCAGAAGCTGCCCTCAACCAGGTTCAGGCCACCGCGCCAGGCTCGGTAGTCGCCGAAGGTGTCAGTGATGCAGCCCGAATACCAGCAGGCCCCACCGGCGCCAACCCCGGCCAACACGACGTCGTCGGCCTTGGCGCGGGCCTTAATGGCCTTGTCAACGCCATGGGCCTTCCACAAAGCCAGCAGGTTCACGGTGTGGCCGCCGCCGACCAGGATGATGTCGGCATCGGCAATGCGGGCAATCGAATCGGTGGAGCTACCGTCCCAAAGGGTCAGCACCATGGTGCGGACGCCGAGGGTGCCGTAGGCGAGCAGGAACTTATTGATGTACTGCGGATCGTCCGCCGATGCTGTGGGAGCGAAGCAGACCAGCGGCGATGACTTGCCACTGATCTCTAGCAGGTAGCGGTCCAGGTTGGTTGGGGCACCGTGTTCCGACATTGAGAACCCGCCGCCGCCCATCGTCACGATTTGCGCAGTCATGGCTCAATTGTGACAGAGAGCTGGCCCGGTTTACGCCGATTCGCCGCGCTCGGAACCCGGCTGCGGCCTGGGCGTTCAGGAACTGGGCGCTGCAGTCGCTGGCCGTGGCTTGGACCCCCGGTCAGGTTCGGGGGAGGATGGTCGAGACTGAGGGCGGTTCAAGCCGCGATGCGTTTCATGATGGGAGAAGCAGATGGGTGATTCGCCGCTGGTGGGCATCGTGATGGGCTCGGATTCGGACTGGCCGGTGATGAGCGCGGCAGCTGAGGCCTGCAAGGAGTTCGGCATCGCATACGAGGCGGACGTGGTCAGCGCCCATCGGATGCCGGAGGACTCCATCAACTACGGGCGGACCGCTCGCGAGCGTGGCCTCAAAGTGATCATCGCTGGTGCTGGTGGAGCCGCGCACCTGCCCGGAGTGCTGGCCGCGGTGACCCCGCTGCCGGTGATCGGCGTGCCGGTGTCGCTGAAGGTGCTTGATGGCATGGATTCGCTGCTCTCGATCGTTCAGATGCCTGCTGGGGTTCCAGTTGCCACCGTCGGGATCGGCAATGCCCGCAATGCCGGTCTGCTGGCGGTACGGATGCTGGCCACCGGCGATCCCGAACTTATGGACAAGATCGTGGCCTTCCAGGCTGAGCTGCGCGACGCGGCGCGAGCTAAGGGCGCAGCGGTACGCGGACTATGAAGCGGCGCGGCTGATCAGCCGACTTGGCCCCGCGGGCAATACTGAAGAGGGTCCAGTTTCCGTCCAGCCAGGAGTGTGATGAGCACAGCCGCCGCCGGCACTCGGGTGGAGTTGCCCGCTCCGCAGGTGCGCAGTCAAGGCATTTCGCTGCGCCGCGGCCTGGTGCTGATTGGGTTCTCGGCCCTCATTCCGGGCACTGCGCAGCTTGCTGCTGGCAACCGAACCGTGGGCAAGTGGGCCGTCCGGGTCTGGGCTGGCATTGTCGCGCTGGTGTTGTTCGTGGGGCTGCTTTCGCTGCCCTTCCGCTCCTTTGCGATCGGCCTCTACGCCAACCAGATCACCTTGACCATTCTGCAATGGGGGGTGCTCGCTTACGGTCTCGGTTGGGCGCTACTACTGCTGGACGCCTGGCGGCTCGCCGATCCCCGGGCGATGTCGCGGACCGGCAAGCTGATCTCGGGTGGCCTGGCGGTGGTGCTGGCGGTGTCTGGGACGGGCATTGCGTGGGGCGCGTCTGGCATCTTCGGTGCGCAGAAGTCACTTTTCGGCGACATCTTTGGTGGCGGCGGCAACGCTCAGGTGCAGAACGGGCGCTTCAATGTGCTGCTGCTCGGCGGCGACGCGGGTGCCGATCGCACCGGCTTGCGTCCGGACTCGATAACGGTGGCCAGTATCGACGCCGAAACCGGCCGGACGGTGCTGTTCAGCCTGCCGCGCAACCTGCAGCGGGCCCCGTTCCCGGCCGACTCGCCGCTGCACAAGCTCTACCCCAACGGCTACTACTGCCCGCAGGAGTCCCTGGCCAATCAGTGCATGCTCAATGGCGTCTACACCTTGGCGACCCAGCACAAGAAGCTCTTCCCAGGGGTGAAATACCCAGGGGTGGAAGCCACCAGGAGTTCCATCGAGGAGATCTTGGGGCTGAAGATCAACTACTGGGCGATGATCGACCTGAAGGGCTTTGAGAAGCTGATCGACGCGGTCGGCGGTATCCGCCTCGATGTCGGTAAGAGGGTGCCGATCGGGAGTCTGCACGGTAAGAAGGGTGTCTACGGCTGGATCGAGGTGGGCAAGAACCAGCACATGGACGGATTCCACGCCCTCTGGTTCGCCCGGTCGCGGGAATACTCCACCGACTACGAGCGGATGATCCGGCAGAAGTGCGTGATGAGCGCCATGTTGAAGCAGCTCGACCCGGCCACTGTGCTCACCAAGTTCCAGTCGCTCGCCGATGCGGGAAAGCAGGTCGTGGCCACCAACCTGCCCGCCGATCAGATCGGCACCATGCTCGACTTGGCGATGAAGGGCAAGGCGCTGCCGATGGCTTCGGTGAGTTTCACTCCGCCGACCCTCAAAGCTGCGGTGAAGGGCGACATTCCCACCGTCAATCCCGACTTCGTGCTGATTCGTCGGCTCACAGCCGAGGCGATCGCCGCTAGCGAAGCAAAGGACAAAGCTGGCACCCAGACCCAGGCTGCGCCAGGCTCGACGAAACCGCCCGGGACGACCCCCACCGCTGGTGGATCGAGCAAGCCGACCAAGACCACTAAGACGAGCAAGACCAATACCGACAACCTCGACAGCATCTGCAAGGTCAGCTGAAGCTCGGGGACGGTTCCCGTGAGCAGCTCAAGGGGACGGTTCCCGTGAGCAGCTCGGAGGGACGGTTCCCGTGAGCAGCTCGGAGGAACCGTCCCCGGGCGCTGCGCGGCCGGTTCAGAGCTTGCCGGAACCCAGGATCGAGAACGCCCACTTGCCGACGGCAGAGGTGAGTTCCCGGCCGGTGGCGAAATCGGGCACCCGGGTCATCACGCACAGCCGGTAGTCGCGGCCCTCGCCGGTGACCGAGCCCATCGAGTTCACTGCCCACAGATTGTCGGTGGACTTGAACTGCACCCAGCCGTTCTTCAGGTGCACCTGTACTCCTGCCGACTTCGGCTGGCCGACCCCCCAGGTCTGGTCGTCTTGGACCTGTCCCATCAAGTCGTAGATGAAGCTGCACTGCGCCTTCGTCAGAGCTTTGGTTTCGCCGGTGGCCAGGGCCTTCACCAACTTGACCTGATCGCCGGGGGTGGTCCACGTCCAGCTCCATTGGTCGGCTTTGGCTGAATCGAGGCGGGTGTGGGTCAGCCCCAGCGCGTCAGCAAGGCTCTGATAGGTCGGGTAGCCGGCGTAGGTCCAAAGAGCGGTGGCGGCATCGTTGTCGGAGTTGGTGATCGCCTTTCGAGCGTGCTCGAGGTTCTCCGGGCTGAGTTCGACGCCCTCGGCGGCGGCCTTGCGTAGCGCCATGGCGACGATCATCGGCTTGGCCATGGACGCGCTCTGGCTGGCGTAGCCGCCATTGAAGCTGTACGTGCCGCCGCTGCGGACGTCCTCGATGAAGACGCCGAACTTGTCGCTGCCAGCGGAGATGATCTTCAACGCCTGATCGAGTTGGTCTTTGATGGCCCCGGTGGGGGCAACCGAAGGCTGCGGAATCGTCGGGGAGGTCGAGCAGGCGGCCAGACCGGTGACGGCCAGGCCGCCAGCGAACACGGCGGCGGTGGTGAGCAGGGAACGGCGAGAGATGCCAGCGTCCATCGGATTTCGTCCTTGTTGGTGGGGGCCTGCGGCCATCATGCCATCGGGGTGGTTATCCGCTCTGTCGCGACCAGTCGGGCCAGAGCAGTCGGCTCCAGTTCACCGTCGACAATCACTGCCGACCCGCCGCCAATCAGCGGTGCGATGACAGCGGCAGCCAGCGCCTGCCAACCATCACTTGGCTGCACCAGCGTGCGTCCCGGCTGCGGATCGACCAGCAGATCGGAGTGTGTACGGGTGCCGTCGGCATCAATCCAGGCCGGATCGGTGGGCTCGACGGGCCGCACATAGTGAGCATCGGATTGGCCCAGCGCCTCAGTACTGAAGTCGAGCACTTCAGCTGGCAGATCACGTAGGCCCAGGCCGAGCGGATGCAGTGAGCAGGCCACGGTGAGCTGGCCCGGAAGCGCGGCCGGATCGAGGGGGCCGCGCACCACCACCGCAGCTGAGGGGTCGGGGCCGAGGCGGTAGGTGCAGCCGGCCTGCCAGGCGGCCAGTGGCCAGACGAGGCTCATCCAGTGGCCAGGATTGGTGCGATTCACCTCGCCGACCACGACGCTGCCTTCGACTTCCCAGGAGGAAAGCAGGTTGGCGGTCTTGTCCACCCAGTTGGCGAAGCTGCGCACGCTTAGTTCGGTGCGAGCCCCCGAAGCGGTGCCGTACCAGGTGATCAGCGGGTCGGCGCCGCGGGCCCGCACCGCCTTTTCCAGCGCCTGAATGATTGGGTTGTGCACGACCCGAATCCTAGGCGCTCAGGTGCTGCAGGGGCGCGGGGGGTTGGTCAAGGCTCTAGGCTCGATGCCGTGCGCTACGTGGTGATCATGGCTGGTGGGTCGGGAACCCGACTCTGGCCGCTCTCGCGACAGGGAATGCCCAAGCAGTTGCTGCCGCTGGTCGACGGCAAGTCGTTGCTCCGGCTGGCCTTCGAACGGTCGTTGGCCTCGGTACCGGCCGAACGGGTCCTGATTGTCACCGGGGCGGCCTATGCCGACGCGGTGGCCGCCGACCTGCCTGAGGTCCCGGTGGCCAACATCCTGGGGGAGCCGACCGGACGGGATTCGCTCAACGCGGTGGCCTGGCCGGCCGCGGTGCTGCACGCCCAGGATCCCGACGCGGTGATCGCCCAAGTGACTGCCGATCAACTAATTGAGCCGGTGGAAGTGTTCGCCTCCTGCTTGGAGACGGCCTTCGCGCTCGCTGAGGCTGATCCGACGGTGCTGGTTACCCTCGGTGTCGTCCCCACCAGTGCGCACACCGGTTATGGCTATCTGCATCGTGGGGCCGCCATCGATGGCTTCACCGGCGCTCATGAGGTGGTGCAGTTCGCCGAGAAGCCCGCCCTGGAACTCGCTGAGCAGTACGTCGCGTCCGGGGAGTACTGGTGGAACGCGGGCATGTTCGTCTGGCGGGCCGAAACCCTCCTCGGCCAGCTGCGTCAGTTGCTGCCGGCCACCTACGCCTCGGTGTTGGAGTTGGCCGCGCAGCCGACCCGGTTGGCCGAGATCTTCCCGACGCTGTTCAAGACTTCGGTCGACTACGCGGTGATGGAGCCGGTATCGGCTGGACGAGGATCGGCCCATGTGGTCGCTGTCGCGATGCCGGTGGATTGGCGCGATGTCGGCGGCTATGCCAGCCTCGCCGAGATTCTGGCCCAGGATGAGTCCGGCAATGCGGTTTCGGGCAACTGCGTCCAGCTCTCAGCTACCAACAACGTGGTGGTGAACACCGATGACGATTCGGTGATCGCACTGTTGGGAGTGAGCGGGTTGGTGGTGGTTCGTACCCCAATGGCCACCCTGGTCGCGCGTGCCGAAGATGCCGAGCGCATCAAAGAGCTGGTTGCCGAGGTGGCCAGCAAGGCTGGTCCCGCCTTCGCCTGAGGCTTCGGTGGACGTCACGGGCGCGCTAGCCTGTGGTGGCAAGAATCCGGAGTCGAGGCGAGGCCATGATCGAGAATCTCAAGCGAGTGCGCGAGCTGTTGTCGTGGGTGGCAATCGGCCTGACCGTCCTGGGTATGGGGCTGACGGTTTGGCGACTAGTCACCGCATTGAACGAGATGTCGGTGTTCCAGGCATTCCAGGAAGTTGGCAGTGGCTGGCTGAACTTCTCAATCGCCCTGCTGCTGGTCGTGTTGGTGCTGAGTTGCTCGCTGGTTGCCCCGGCCACCCCGCGGGCGCTGCTGTTGGCGAAATTGGCCGCGGTAGTGCTCAGCCTCGGGGTGTTGCTCACCCTGGTCAGTGTGCTGATGGGGATGTGGGCCTCCGCTGCCGGTATCGGCGTGGTGCTCGACGTATTGGGTGGGCTGTTGGACGTTGGGTTCAAAGCGATCACCGCTGGCGCCATCTGGGTATTCCTGCGGGGGGTCAAAGCCGGTCGGATCGGGACCGCTTCGCCGACAGCGGCGCGGCCTTCGCCGACGCCAGCAGCGCCGCAATCGGAGCAGTCGAGTGTCGAGCCGGTCGAGCCGGTGGCGACTACTTGGTCTCGCGATCGTGCGGCCGGGGCGGTGTGGTGGACCGCTGCGGACGCGGCGGCCGGGGCGCCAGCGCGAGACAAGATGCCTGAATCCGAGGAGCCGACCACGCTGGCATGACCCTGGTATGACCCTATTCGGCGTGTCGTGTCACCCGTAAGGGTTACACCGATGACGCGGAGCGGAATGTTAGCGCACCCGGGGTTGACTTATCGGTAATGACAAGCGTGTAATTCAGTACATAGTTCGCGGTTTGCCGCGAGCGGGTCGAGGAGAATCACATGCAGGAACTGTTCCTGGTCGTGGAGCCTGAAGGCGAAGAGGGCGTGCTGAGTTGGCAGACACGCTCGTTGTGCGCGCAAACCGACCCCGAAGCGTTCTTCCCCGAGAAGGGCGGTTCCACCCGCGAGGCCAAGAAGGTCTGCCTCTCCTGTGACGTCCGTTCAGAGTGCCTGGAGTATGCGTTGGCCAAGGATGAGCGGTTCGGTATCTGGGGCGGCCTCAGTGAGCGCGAGCGTCGGCGCCTGAAGAAGCTGGCAATCTGACCGCTGCCGCGGCCACGGTAGGCTGGGGCCCCGGTGTGGGGGTTCCGGGTCGAAAGGTAGCGCGTGAGCGAAGCGGTCGACGAGTTCGGTCTGGATCCGTGGGCTTGGCTGCACGAGACCGACGATGAAGAGATCTCTGATCTGAGCGGTTTCCGCGTGGTCGCGGCGATCGTAGCCGCCGACGGTGATCCAACCCGTTGCGCCAACGCGATCGACGCCCAGACCCATCCCACCGAAGCTATCGTCGCTGGACTCAGCCCCGACCAGGTCGGCGACTGGATCTGGGTGATCCCCGACGACACCGTCCCGGAGCCAGACGCGCTGGCCACGCTGCTGAAGCGGGTTCTCGTGCAGCGGGAGGCCTCGGTGTTGGGCTGTCTGCTGATCGAGCCTCGCCGCCGTGGCGCAGGCAAACTGGTCAGCGACTGGGCCCAGACGATGTCCACCAATGGACGCATGCACACCCTCACTGATGCCGGCGAGCTCTATCAGGGCCAGTTGACGCCCATCGCCGCGCTCGGGGTGCCAGCAGCCGGCATGCTCATTCGTGGTGATACCTGGCGCTTCCTTGGCGGCTTCAATACGCGGCTCCCGCGCAGCCATTGGGGTTTGGATCTCGGCTGGCGGGCGAACCTGACTGGCTACCAGGTGATCGCCGAGCCGGAGGCTCAGCTGACCAACTTCGCCAGCTTCAGTGATCCGGCCGAGGATCGGGCGGCCAGCCTGGCTCTGACGGTGGCGAACACCCGTCCGGTCTGGCGCGTCTTTGTCGCTTTGCGCCTCATCCTGGTCACCCTGATTGTGTCTTTGGGCTACCTGCTGGGTAAGGACCTGTCCCGTAGCGGCGAAGAAGTGGGCGGCCTTTGGCAGTGGCTGCGCAACGCTGATTTGCGCCGCAATCTGAACCGTGAACTGGCCTCCTTGCCGGTCAAGGCGGCCAGTGTGGCCACCACCAAGGCGCTACGGCCGGCCTTCGGCTCGGGATTCAGGCGCGCGACCGCCCTAACCGCTGCTCGCTTCGGCGGCTGGTTGGAGACCTTCTCCGGACGTGGCGACTCAGCCAGCCTGGACGAGATGATCGGCGACGATTTCGCGGAAGTTGGCGACAAGCAGGCCAGGGTGCCGCTGGCGGCCACCACTGCGGCCGTGCTCGCGTTGGGCGCACTGCTGGCCTCACGTAACAGCTATGAAGCTGGCCTGTTGTCGGCTTCCCAACTGCTGCCAGCGCCGGAGAGCTGGGCCGACCTGGTTTCGTCCTATCTGACCCCGGTCGCCGGGGCTGCTGGAGTGGGCACCCCCTGGGCAGCCATGGTGGGCCTGTTCTCCCTGATCACCTTCGGCCACCCCGACTGGCTGGTGACCATCCTGGTCGTGCTGGCCGTGCCGTTGTCTTGGTTGTTGGCCTTCCGGCTGGCGCGGCTGTTGGTGGCTGATCGCTATTTGGCCGGTGCTGGGGCGCTCGCCTATGCACTCGCCCCAGCCCTGATCGGTGGTCTCAATACCGGGAGCTTTGGCCTGGCGGCGACCGCAGCGCTCTTGCCGGTGTTGGCCTACAGCCTGCACAACTGGTGGCGCGGTGATCAGTGGAGTTGGCGAGCTGCCGGCTCGGTGGCTTTTTGGCTGCTGTTGTCGTGTGCTTTGGTGCCACTGTTCTGGCCGGTTGCGCTGGTCGGTGCGGTGCTCTTCGGACTCCGCGCCGGTCGTCTGCGGGTCTGGGGCCAACTGGCGCTGGTGCTGGCCGCCCCGCTGCTCAGCCTGGCTGGGCCGTGGGGAGCCATGATCCTGCGCTATCCGGGCCGCCTACTCACCGGTGCTGAGCCGACCTTGAGCCCAGGGAACGTGGTGCCAGCCTGGGAGCTGTTCTTCGGACACCCGTTGGCCTCCGGCGCGCCGATTTGGCTGGCGATCAGCTTCTTTGCGGTCTTCTGGTTGGCCGCCTTTGCGGGTGCCTGGCGTCGGCCTGCAGCCGCATTGCCAGCGTTGGGCCTCGCGGTCGCGGCCATGCTGGTGGCCTTGTTGATCACTCGGCTGGCCGTCCAGGTGCCGCCGGGGTCCTGGACGCGGCCACAGGGGTTGGAATGGCTCGTGCTGGTGGCTGGGGCGCTGGCTTTCGCCGCTATTACCGGTCTGGACGGCGTGATCCGGGAGCTGTCGGGTAAGGGACTGGGGGTGCGCCACCTCGGCGTGTTGGTGTTGTCCCTAGTGGGCGCTGCTGCGCTCTTGGCCGGGTCGGGATGGTGGCTGATTGCTGGCCAGATCGGGCTGACCCGAGGCCCAGTGGAGCCGGTGCCCGCTTTTGTCTATGAGTCGCAGGTCTCCGAAACGCCGGGGCGCACCTTGGTGCTGGTGGCCGATGAGGGGCGGGTGAGCTGGGCGATGGCCGAAGGCGCCTTCTCGCGGTTGGGCGACACCGAATCAGGCTTGGCCTTCGGCGGCGACATTGACGCGCGAGCCCTGGCCGCCTCAGTGGTGACCCGTCTGGTCGGCGACAGCGCCGATGATCAGATCCTGCCCGACCTCGTCCGGCTGGGAGTGACTTACGTGACGCTGTCTGGTGGCGAAGCGTCCCAGCGAATCTCGATCAACAACACCCCCGGCCTCGGCCTGGGCACCGGAACTGATGAGCAGTTTGTTTGGCCAGTTCCCGATTCGGCGATCGCGACCGTGGTCGACGGCGAGGTGCGCACGGTGGTCGGTGACGGCGCCGAAATTCCGGCCGGTGGTAGCACCCGCGTCCTCCGGCTGGCTCAGCCCAGCGACGACCATTGGGTGGTCGAGGTGGGCGGAACCCGACTCAACCAGGCCGCGAGCGATGCTCCAGGGATCACCTACGAACTGGGCACTGCCGCTGGGACGCTGCACTACCGCCTGAACGCTGATAGTCCTTGGTGGGCCTGGATCCAGCTGGCCGGACTGCTGGTGTTGGCGGTGTTGGCTGCGCCTTCGGTGCGTCGCCGGACGCCCACCGAGCCGCGCCGAATCGCTGGAGGTGAGCTGTGAAGAACTGGCTGATACCCACGGGTCTGGTGGTGCTGGTAGGCGTCGCGGTGCTGGGCGCCGGGCTGGGTGGCGCAGCACCGCTGCCGCAAGAGCCGATCCGGGAGTCCAGCACTCGGGTGTCAGTGGTTTGTCCTGCTTTCCAGTCGGCGACTGCCAGTGTGCGCGTGGCCGCAATCAGTACCGAGAACCCGGTGCGTACTTCGAAGCTCTCCACCCCGCAGAAGTCGACTGAATCGGCGGGGCTGGCGTTGGTGGAGAACCCTGGTCAACCGGTGCGGGTGTCGGTGCGGCGCTCGGAGATGTTTGGCGCCACCATCGTGTCCAGTGCTGCCGGTGGGCCCGCCCGCGGGTTGGCCGCCGCCTCCTGCCTCGCTCCCCAGGCCGAGCACTGGTTCGCCGGAGTGGACGTCACCGAAGCGGCGCAGTCTGACCTGGTGTTGGTAAACCTGGACGCCACCAACGCTGTGGTCGACCTGGTCGCCTACGGAACGGGGGGACGGCTTTCCGCCCCGCGTGGCCTCACCGTGGACGGGAACTCAGTCAGCACGGTCTCCTTGGGAGTAATTGCGCGTCGCGAGCAGCCAATCACCTTGAAGGTTTCGACCTCTCAGGGGCGAGTGGCGGCCTTCGTGCGGCAGGTCACTTGGGATGGCAACAACCCCTTCGGCGCCGACTGGGTGCCCACCGGACTCGGCCCGCAGGTCGACCAGGTGATTCCGGGAGTCCCGGACGGGAAGGGTCGCCGCACCCTGGTGGTGACCAATCCAGGCGATCGCACTGCCGATGTGAAGATCGACGTGCTCAGTGCGACCGGTCTCAGCGAGCTCACTGGTGCCCAACGCGTCGAGGTGGCCCCAGGTGTCACCAAGACTGTCGAACTCTCCCCGGGCCTGGCCGGGGTCGCGGCCGGGCTGCGGCTCAGCTCCAACTATGAGGTGGCGGCCGGGCTGGTAGCTGACAATGGGCTACCTCCCTCCGGGCTGGATACCGCCGCGATCAGCGCAGCGCCACCGGTGCCAGGAGATGCGGTGTGGCCGTTGGCGTTGGGCAAGACCACCACCTCGGTGCTGCAGCTAGTGAACCCGTCGGCGACTGATGCCACGGTGAAGCTGACCCTCACTACCGGCGCCAAAGGCGCTCCCAAGACTACCGAGGTGAAGATCTCCGCCTGGTCGAGCGCTCAGGTGCCGCTGCCTAAGGCCGACGTGACGACCATTCGCATCCAGACTGAATCAACGGTGGTGCGGGGGGCGGTATTGGCCACAGCCGCCCTCGGCGCGGTCAAGGGACTGGCCGTCCTGGATCTCATCGCGGACGAGACCCGAGTGCACCAGGCCGTGATCGTGTTCGACCCAAGCCTGGGCTGATCGGTCAGTCCCAGTCTTCTTCGCCGACTTGCGGGTACAACTCCTCAACCGGAATACCGGTGAGCGCGGAGAGCTGCTCGATCAGGGTGCGATGCACGATGCGGCGTAGTTCGGCGGTGTTTACCGCCCGGTGTTCCAGCGGACGCCGGAACAGGACCACCGCAGCATTGCGCCCCGGCGCGCTTGAGCGGGCCACCGCCAGCGGCACCTGATCCAGCCACCAGTCGGTGAGGTTGGCCGGGATCTCCTCAAAGCCAATGTCGACTCCGACGTAGGCGCGTGGGCAGTCAGCCACGCCCTTACTGACCGCGGCCTGCACGCAATCGGCGAACAGCGCCACCCCTCGTGGACGGCGCGGCACCCGCACGGTGGAGCCGGTGAGGGGGTTCGGCGAAGCCAGTGGGCCGCGCAGCCCACGTCCGTGCCGATCCCTTCGCCTCACTCGGTCAGCCTAACCGCCGGGTTAGCCGACTGTGGCGACGAACCGCGCGACACCGACCAGCACTACCGGCACGGCAGGGCCAGCGGCGCTACTTTGGGCAGGTGATAAATCGGCGTTGCTCCCGGACGGCCTGTTCGCGTCCAGCCGTGGCCACGCTGACCTTCGCCTATGTGGAGTCCACGGCGGTCCTCGGGCCGCTCGCGCTGCGTGCCGAACCCGGCTGTTATGACCTGTGTGCCGAGCATTCGGCCAAGTTGAGCGTGCCGCGGGGTTGGGAGGTCGTCCGACTCCCCGGCGAGATGAACACCCCCAGAGCATCAACCGATGACCTGATGCTGCTCGCCGATGCCGTCCGGAAGGCAGGTCTTGGCGAGCAGGCAGTGGCTCCAGAGCCGCAGGTCAGCCGCCGCAAGGGGCACCTGGCGGTGCTGGCTGATCCCGACGAGCTACTAGGCTCAAAACCGTGATTGAACCGGTGGTATTCAAGGCCAACGACATCCGTGGCGTGGTCAGTGGTGCAGGCATCGAGTGGGACACCGACGGCGCGCGGGCGGTTGGTGCGGCTTTCGCTGAGGCGTTCGAGCTTCGCGGTGCTGAGTTCGTGATGGGCCGTGACATGCGGGCCGGCGGGCCGGAGTTGGCCCAGGCCTTCGCGATGGGCGCCATGAGCCGTGGGGCGAGCGTGATCGACATCGGCTTGGCCTCAACCGATGGGCTGTGGTTCGCCTCCGGTCACCTCGGCATCCCTGGAGTGCAGTTCACCGCCTCACATAATCCGGCCAACTACAACGGGATCAAGTTCTGCCAGGCGCTGGCCGCGCCGATCACCCCGGAGCTGATGGCGCGGATCAAGGAGCTCACCTACACCGAGCTCCCGCCGACCCCGGAGTCGGGTAGCCAGCGCAGGCTGGACCTGTTGGACGCCTACGCTGCTCGGCTGCATTCGCTGGTGGGGCTGGACGGAATCCGGCGGCTGAAGGTGGTTGTGGACGCTGGCAACGGCATGGCCGGTTTCACCACCCCGGCAGTGCTGGGGCCGCTGAACCTGGAGCTGGTGGAGCTGTTCACCGAGTTGGATGGCAGTTTCCCCAACCATCCGCCAAACCCGCTGGAGCCGGAAAACCTGGTGGACGCGCAGCGGGCCGTGATCGAGCATGGCGCCGATCTGGCTTTGGTGTTCGACGGCGATGCGGATCGCTGTTTCATCATCGACGAGCATGGCGCGGTGGTGAGCCCGTCGGTGATCACCGCGTTGATTGCCCGCGCCGAGCTGGCCCGCGAGCCGGGCGGGGTGATCGTGATCAACACCATCACTTCGAGGGCGGTCGCCGAAGTCGTCGAGGCTGCGGGCGGCACTATCGCGGTGAGCACCGTTGGGCACACCCGAATGAAGGCGGTCATGGCCGCCAGAAACGCCATCTTCGGTGGTGAACACTCCGCCCACTACTACTTCCGTGACTTCTGGGGTGCCGACACCGGCATGCTCGCTGCGTTGCACGTTTTGGCGATGCTTGGCCGAGATAGCAGCATGTCGGCCCTGGTGTCACAACTGCCCACTTTTGCGGCTTCTGGTGAGATCAACTCCACTGTGGCCGACCCGCCTGCGACTATGAGAGCGGTAGCAGAGGCACTCGGCACCGGTGAAGAAGTGTCCTGGAACGATGGTTTGCTGATCAGCTCGCAGGATTGGTGGGTCAGCGTCCGGGAGTCCAACACCGAGCCGCTGCTCCGGCTCAATGTTGAGGCCAAGGATGATGACACTGTCGCCAAACTGCGCGACACCGCATTGGCCATCATCCGGAAGGAAAGATGATGAACGAGATGTCTGCAGACCTACTTGAACTGCTGGTCTGCCCGTCCTGCCATACCAAACTTGCCTGGGATTACGAGTCCGCTGAGTTGGCCTGCGACGGTTGCAGTCTGGCCTACCCGGTGCGGGAGGGCATTCCGATCCTGTTGGTTGACCAGGCGCGCCAAGGCTGAGTGGTGGACGACTTCGAGGACGCGCGCCTTGAGGACCCCGACGTCCTGAGCGCCGCCGATCACCTGCTGCGGCCCTTGGCCGAAACGGGAGCTCGGGTGCGGCGCGAGTCGATGATGGCCGAGGGGCCGTTGGCGGCAATCGCGGTGGAGGAGCGCGCCCGGGCGATCATCACCTTCGGTCCGGAGGCTCGACTGCTTCGGGCTGTCCTCGAACCCACCTGCCCGGTTCCGCTGGTGGCCTGGCCTCGGCTCGGCCTGCCTGGCTGGGTTGGACCGCTGGACGTAGTAGTGGTGCTCGGCGGTGGCGACAAAGCCAGCCTTGCCGGCGCCTTTGAAGCCGTCCGGCGGGGTTGTCGACTGCTGGTGGCTGCCGAGGAGGGCTCGCTGCTGGCCAGGGAGGCGGGGTCATCGGCGACCACCTTGCTGCCGACCGCCACCGGTGATCCGTTGGCCGCAGCAATCGTGGCGTTGGCCGGACTGCACAAACTTGGGCTGGGCCCGGCCATCGACCTGCGTCAGGTTGCCGACGCGATGGATCAGGTGGCTGCGGAGTCTTCGGCGTTGGTCGACATTGCGCAGAATCCGGCCAAAGCTGTCGCCTTGGAGCTGGCCGCTGCCGCCCCGCTGGTTTGGGGCGGGTCGATCCTGGCGGCCCGGGCCAGTCGCCGGATTGCTGAAGCTCTGCGCGCCGCGACCGGGCGCGTGGTGTTGTCGGCCGACGCGGGCGCGTTGGAGCCGCTGGTGGCCGGGGTGCGGCCGCGCGATCCCTTCGCCGACCCCTTCGAGGAGAGTGTGACCTCGCTGCGTCCGGGTTTGGTGATGATTGACGACGGCCGCGACGACGAGCAGGCCGTTGAGGAGCGTCAGCGGCTGCGGGCGTTGGCCTTCACTCAGGAAGTGATGGTGTCGAATCTGGTGCACACCGAGGGTGACCCGGTGGAGCGCTATGTGACCGTGTTGCTCAAGGGCCTCTTTGCCGCTGCCTACCTGCAGATCGGCCTCGGCCGGGCGTAGCGCATCGGTTCGCCAGCCCCCTGAGGTCCCCACCACAGTCCCCTGAGGTCTCCGCCACAGCTCCCTGAGCTTGTCGAAGGGTGGAAGTGGGCTTGCCGGTCCCCACCACAGTTCCCTGAGGTTCCGACCACAGTTCCCTGAGCTTGTCGAAGGGTGGAAGTGGGCCCGCCAATCCTGACGCCGACGTCCAAAGCTGGTGGGGCAATGCTGGTCTGCCTTGAAGGCTCTGGCAGTATTTACCGCCATGAGCAGTCATGGCGGAAATAAGGCAGTAATCGCGGCGTTGAGCGCCAACCTCTTTATCGCAGTCACCAAGTTCGGTGCCTGGGCGCTGACCGGGGCGTCCTCGATGTTGGCCGAAGGCGTGCACTCGGTCGCCGACTCCGCCAACCAGGTGTTGCTGCTGCGCGGGGCTGCTTCGGCGAAGAAGGAAGCCAATGCTGAGCATCCCTTCGGGTACGGTCGGGCGCGCTACATCAGCGCCTTCCTGGTTTCGGTGATCCTGTTCAGCTTGGGCGGCCTGTTCGCGCTTTATGAGGCCTGGCACAAGTTCGAGCTGCTGCATTCGGAGGAGGGCCACGGCGAAGACCTGCTGAACGGCCCGTGGTGGTGGGTGCCGTTGGCCGTGCTGACCGCGGCCCTAGTCGCCGAAGGGTTCAGCCTGCGCACCGCAGTCCGTGAATCGCTGCCCACCAAGGGCAAGCAGTCCTGGGCTCGCTTCATCAAGACTTCGAAATCCCCGGAGCTGCCCGTGGTCCTGTTGGAGGACCTGGCCGCCCTGCTTGGCCTGGTGTTCGCGCTGGTCGGCGTTGGCATGACCCTGCTCACCAAGAACGCGATCTGGGACGTCATCGGCACCGGATTGATCGGGGCACTGCTGATTGCGGTGGCCATCACTTTGGCGATCGAGACCCGCAGCCTGTTGTTGGGTGAGAGCGCCACCGACGAGGCCGTGCGCAAGATCACCGATGCACTGGCCGCAGCGCCTGGGGTGGGCCGCGTGATTCACCTGAAGACGCTGCACCTTGGCCCCGAAGAAATCCTGGTGGCCGCCAAGATCGCGGTAGAGCCGACCGAATCGGCCGCTCGGGTAGCTGAGATCATCGATAGCGCCGAAAGCGCCATCCGGCTGGCCGAGCCATGGGTGACCGCGCTCTACCTGGAGCCCGATATCGATCGCGGCGTGGCTATCTCCGCGCCGGATGTTGCCGGCTCGGAGTAGCGCGTCCGCAGTCGGCAATTGCGCAAGGGCAGCGACTGCTTCAACGCGGTCGAACTACGCTGAGCGGCCATGAGCGAAGTGCTGCGATTGACCCTCACGCTCGAGCCAAGAGGGCCAGCGGGAGCGTTCGTCCTGACTGACGAGCAGGTGGCGGCGTTGGGTGGCGGGGCCAAGGCGTTCCCGGTGGCGGTGAGCGTGGCTGGCAACGTGCTGTCGCTGCGGTTGGCCCGGATGGGTGGCGAGAATCTGATCGGGCTGAACAAGGCCGTTCGAGCTGAAGCTGGTCTGGAGTTGGGGCAGACCGTGGCGGTGGAACTGGCCGCCGACACGGTCGTGCGGACGGTGGAGGTGCCCGCTGATCTGGCCGTAGCCCTGGCCGCTGACGCGGTGGCCGCAGCCGGATTTGAGAAGCTGGCCTACTCCCACCGCAAGGAGTACGTGCGCTGGGTCACCGAGGCGAAGCGCGAACAGACCCGGACTGAACGGATCGCCAAGACCGTGGAGCAGGTGCGGCAGGGCTTGACCCGTTGAGCGGCCCACAAATTGGCTGAGCGACCCCACAAGTTGGCTGAGCCAGTCGAAGCCTCAGGGGATGACCCTTCGACGGGCTCAGGGAACTGACGACAGGCTCAGGGAGCGGAATCAAGTTGGCTGAGCTTGTCGAAGCCTCAGACCCTTCGACAGGCTCAGGGGACTGGGTAGCTGGCTCAGGGAACTGGGTAACGGGCTCAGGGAACTACACGCCAAAGATGTGGGTCAGCACGGTGCTGCCCGCCCCGCCGACGCTCTGCAGCAGGCCGATCTTCGGGTCAGGCAGTTGGTTGGCACCAGCGGAGCCGGTGAGCTGGGCCACCACTTCGCAGGTTTGGTAGATCGCCGAGGCGCCGATCGGATGACCGCGACCCTTCAACCCGCCCATGGTCGAGATCGGTATTGAACCGTCGCGGAAGATCTCGCCCTCGGCGGCCAACCGCCAGCCCTGGCCCGGCTCGGCGTAGCCGACCGCTTCCAGAATGAGGGCCGCCATGATCGAGAAGGCGTCATGCACCTCGAAGAAGTCGATATCGCTGCGGTGCACATTGGCCCGCTTGAAGGCTGCGTGCGCCGAACGGGCCGAGGCCGCCAACACCAGCGGGTCGTCGCGATCAGCGATCCGGAACCGGTCGGTGACCACGCTGGCGGCCAGCATCTTCACCGGTTGACGGTGGAACGCCCGGGCCTGCTTGGTGCGGGTCAATACCACCGCGGCGGCGCCGTCACAGATCGGTGCGGCGTCGAAGCGGCGCAGTGGGGCTGAGACCACCGGGGCGGCATCGATGGTCGCCTTGGTGACGCTGCGGTCGTGGAACAGCGCATTTGGATTGCCGTTGGCATTGGCGTGGGCGTTGAGTGCGAACCCGTCGAAGTCGGAAATCTGGCGGCCGTAGCGCTCCAGGTAGAGCTGCATCAGCTTGGCATTTTGGCTCAACAGGGTGGCACCACCTGGCACTTCGAGCTCGGCGTCCAGGGCCTTGGCGAGTGCGGAGATCACCTGCTCGCGGTGGGTGCTCATCTTCTCAACGCCAAGGGCGATCGCCACCTCGGCCTGCCCGGAGGCCACCGAGAGGTAGGCCATCCGAAGTGCGGCTGCACCGGTGGCGGTGGCTGCGCGCACCTGCAGTGCCTCGACCCATCGCAGCCCAGCTTCATCAGCGATCAAAGAGGCCAGATGCTTCTGGCCCTGGAGTTCGTCGGCCAGCATGTTGCCCACGAATAGGGCATCGACGTGGTCGACCCCGGCATCAGCCATGGCGCGCTGCACCGCTTCGGCGCCCAACTGGCGCAGACTCAGCGGGCTGGCCGCAGTCACTGGCACTTGACCGGTGCCAATGATGCTTACCTCAGCGCCATAGCTCTGCATGCGTTAGCCCTCCGGGTGGATAAGGCCCCGATGTTACACAGGCGAGGTGTTCGCGTAGGGTTCTGGCGTGGACTATCGCGTTGCAGACCTCACCTTGGCCGCCACTGGGCGGGAACAGATTCGGCTCGCCGAACATGAGATGCCTGGCCTAATGGCCTTGCGGGAGCGTTTCGGAGACACCAAGCCGCTAGCCGGGGCTCGGATCGCCGGCTCGCTGCACATGACTGTGCAGACCGCGGTGCTGATCGAGACTCTGGTGGCCCTGGGTGCGCGAGTGCGCTGGGCGTCCTGCAACATCTTCTCCACCCAGGACGAGGCCGCCGCGGCTATCGTGGTCGGCCCAGAGGGCTCGGCCGAAGAGCCCAAGGGTGTGCCGGTGTTCGCCTGGAAGGGCGAATCACTGAGCGAGTACTGGTGGTGCACCGAGCAGATTTTGGATTGGGTTGATGAGCACCCCAACATGATCCTTGACGACGGCGGCGACGCCACCATGCTGGTTCACCTCGGCACCCAGTTCACCAAGGACGGTGCGGTGCCGACGGCCAGCGATGCCGATTCGGCAGAGTACGCCGCCCTGCTGGATACCCTGCGCGCCGCCAACCTGGATTGGCCCGCGATCGCGCGGAGCGTCTTCGGGGTCACTGAAGAGACCACCACTGGTGTCCACCGGCTCTACGAGATGGCCAGGAATCACACGCTTTTGTTCCCGGCGATCAACGTCAACGACTCGGTCACCAAGTCGAAGTTCGACAATCGCTATGGCATTCGGCACTCGCTGATCGACGGCATCAACCGGGCCACCGACGTGCTGATCGGTGGCAAGACCGCGGTGGTCTGCGGCTACGGCGATGTGGGCAAGGGCTGCGCGTCCTCGCTGTCTGGCCAGGGCGCCCGGGTGATCGTTACCGAGGTCGACCCGATCTGCGCTCTGCAAGCTGCGATGGACGGCTACCAGGTGGCCACCCTCGATGAGGTGGTGGCCAGCGCCGACATCTTCATCACTGCCACCGGTTGCTTGAAGGTGATCACCGCCGACCACATGAGCCAGATGAAGCACCTGGCCATCGTGGGCAACATCGGCCACTTCGACAACGAGATCGATATGGCCGGGCTGGAGCGCCTCGACGGCGTGACCAAGACCAACGTCAAGCCGCAGGTCGATCGCTGGAACTTCGCTGATGGGCATTCGATCATCGTGCTCAGTGAGGGCCGGTTGCTGAACCTCGGCAACGCCACCGGGCACCCGAGTTTCGTGATGAGCACCTCGTTCGCCAACCAGGTGTTGGCCCAAATCGAGCTGTTCACCCGCACCGAGCACTACCCGATTGGCGTCCACACCCTGGCCAAGGAGCTGGACGAGTATGTCGCTCGACTGCATTTGAGCGCCCTCGGCGTGGGCCTGTCCGAACTCACCCAGGAGCAGGCCGACTACCTCGGCGTCCCGGTTGTTGGTCCGTTCAAATCTGAGCTGTACCGCTACTGATTCGGTTCAGCCGATCAGCAGGTAGCGCTCGAGGGTCTTGGTGGTCGTCTTGGCCACCCCGACGGCGGCTTTGACCCCGACGTAGCGAAGGTGCCAGGGCTCGTAGGGGATCTTGGTGATGGCCTGCTTGCCTTTGGGGTAACGGATCACGAAACCGAACTCGGCGGCATGCTTGGCAACCCATTTGCCGGCCTTCGATCGGCCGAAGGCGTACCCGCGGATCACCCGGCCCGACTTACGCAGCGCCAAATCGGCGGCCAGACCGGATTGGTGCTCACTGGCGCCCGGTGGCGCGGTCAGGGTCATGCCCGGACGATAGATCCGCTGTTGGGTGGAGTACGGCCGATACGCCGAACGAACCACCAGGCGATGCCCAGCCTTCTTGGCTGAGGCGAAGAGCTTCTTTAGTGCCGACGCCGCGGTGCCGTTCAGCCGGACGGTGCCGATGCCGTGCTTGGCGATCTTCACCTTCACCACCTTCGGGTGGTACTTGGAGTTGACCCGGTGGGTTTTGGAGATCACCACCACGCCGCAGACCACAAAGGGGCTCTTGCGCTGGGCTTTGCCGCGGGTATCGGCGACACCGCGGCACTCCGGCGTCGGAGTGGGGGTGGGGACAGGCGTGAGCGTCGGGGTAGGGGACGGCGACGGGCTGGCGGTGCTGGTGGTCGACGGAGTCGGGCTGGGGGAGGCGGAATCCTCACCCCACGCCAGCGGCACCGACCAGCTGAGTAGCCCCAACACCAGGGCGGCTGTTAAAACCGATGCTGCCCGGGGGCGAGTCATCAGCCGCGCGGGATCTCGAATCGCGCCAACTCGGCAGCGCCCTCGGCCAGTTCAGCCCAAGTGCCAGCGAAGGTGAGCACGGCCAATCCGCAGGTGGGGAACTTCTTGGCCACCTTCTCGGTCAGCTCATTCGGCTTGGCCAAAGCGAGGATCAACTCCGACAAGGTCGGCTGGTGGCCGATCAGCACCGCGGTCGAATCGGACTCATCCAGGCCCTGAATCAGGCCCAGCAGTTCGCCGGGCCACGCTTGGTAGACCGACTCGGAGAATCGGACGTCGGCGCATTCTGCACCAGCCTCGGTGGCGCCTTCCCAGGTGAGTTGCACCCGGGTGGCCGTGGAGGCCAGCACCACATCGAGTTTGTAGCCGGCCAGTATCTCCCCGGCTGCCAACGCGTCCCGTTCGCCCCGCTCTGAAAGTGGACGCCGCTGGTCGGCTTCAGTGGTCTGCCAGGAGGACTTCGCGTGGCGGAGCACGATCAGCGTCTTGTTTGCCATGAGGCTCATCCTAAGTGGATCGCGGCGCTGTGGAAGCAGTTCCCGAAGGGCTCACTTGTCAGCGCCTCGCATCGACTCCCAGATCTCCTTGCACTCAGGGCACACGGGGAACCGGTCGGGGTTGCGCGAAGGCACCCAGACCTTGCCGCACAAGGCAATCACCGGGGTGCCCATCACCATCGCCTCGGTGAGTTTCGCCTTCGCCACATAGTGGGAAAAGCGCTCGTGGTCGCCCTCTTCGGGCCGCAGATCGAGACGTTCCTCGGTGCGTTCCTTCAGGATGGTGACCCGCTGGGGGTTCTCGGTGGTCATCTAGCCCCTCCTCTTGAACCGGTCGGAAAACACACTGAAGCTGCCAATCCCGGCGGCGATGACGTACAGGATCAGCGAACCGCCACGTTCGGTCCAGACCTCCGGGTTCGCCAAGTATTCCAAGACCCAACTGACCTGTGCGCCGCTGTCACCAGGGTAGATCTTCATCGCCATCCGCATTGCGTCGGCGCCCAGCGCGGAAGTAAGCGCGGCCAATATTCCGATCACGATCACCACGAGTAGTGGGAAAAGCCCCTTGCGGGGGCCTGTCCGGGCGCCCTTGGTGTAAAGCCAGACGCTGGCATAGGCCATCACCAGGCCGGGCACAGCAGACAGCACGAACTCGAGTTTCATGCTGCTCAGCGACAAAGCGGCATTCAACTGTCGAAACACGATGGCCGCCACGACACCGAGCACGATCCCGCCCAAAGAGAACACCAGGCCGCGACCGACGGCCTCGGGTTCAGCTGGCTCAGCGGTGGCCGGGGGGTAGGCCGAGGGGGCGTGATCCCCGGGGGCTGGGTAGGTGGTCGGCGGTGCCGTAGCTGCGGGTGGCGCGTAGGCAAAAGTTGCCGACGGCGGGGCGTAGCTCGCCGCTGGGCCAGCGGGTGGGGCGTAGGTCGTCGGAGCGGGCGAGGCCTCTGGCGGAAGGAAGCTCGCGGGAGGGTGAGTTGGCGGCGCGAAGGTGGTCGGCGGCTGCGATGCTGACGACTCAGGGTGCTGCTCGGCCATGATTGCTCCTGTCGCTCCTGAAATGTTACGGGCGATCCTAACCGCAGTTTGGAGGGTGCATGGACGGCGTGGAACCGGGCGGAATGCCGTCGCGCCGCGGCCTGGTGATCGGCCTGATGCTTTGCGTGGTCGCCATTGCTTTCGAAGCGATCGCAGTGGTCACCGCGATGCCAGCTGCGGCCGCTGACCTCGGCGATCTCGACCTTTACGCCTGGGCTTTCACCGCGTTCATGATCGCTCAAACCTTCGCCATCGTTGCCGCCGGTCAGGCCAGCGACAAGTTCGGCCCAAAGCTCCCACTGGTGATCGGCTTCGTGGTGTTCGCCCTTGGTCTAGTGCTGGCTGGCCTGGCGCCAACAATGCAGGTGCTGGTCGCGGGGCGCTTCGTCCAGGGCCTTGGCGGCGGCACGATGAACCTGGCCGTGATGGTGCTGATCGGGCGGCTGTTCGACCCCAAAGAGCGGGCGGTGATGATGACCTGGCTCTCGATCGCCTGGATGGCGCCAGCGCTGTTCGGCCCGCTGGTAGCAGCCTGGCTGAGCACCACCTGGAGCTGGCATTGGGTCTTCTTTTCGGTGCTGCCGCTGATGGCCATCGGTGGGGCGCTGATTCTGCCGCCATTGGCCCGCACCGAACTGGGGCCAACCGAACCGGTGCCAGCTGGTCCGGGCGCCCGAACTGAGACGCGGGGTAGCCGCATGCTGATCGCGGCCGCCCTGGTGGCTGCGGGCACTGTCGCGCTGCAGGTGGCCGGTCAGCGTTTCGAGCTGTGGTCGCTGCTTTGGCTGGTGGCCGGTCTAGGGGTGCTCGGTTACGCGTTGCCCGTCCTGTTGCCACCCGGCTATCGGCCCGCCGGTCCGGGCCTGGCCGCCACGGTGAACGTGCGCCTGCTGGCCACCGGTGCTTTCTTCGGCGCGGAGACCTTCTTGCCGCTGACACTGATCAACGCTGAGCATTTCGATCTGGCTGGGGCTGGGTTGGTGCTGACGGTCGGTTCGGCGGGCTGGACGTTCGGCGCCTGGCTGCAGTCGCGTCGCTGGTTGCGGCTGCGCCGCGATCAGATTGTGGTGGCCGGAGTGGCGGGCGAAGCGGTCGGGCTGGTGATGATTGCGATCGCGGCCTGGCTGCCCGGCCAACTTTCGTGGCTGATGATCGCCGGTTGGGCGGTCGGCGGGCTCGGCATGGGGTTGCACATGGCCTCGACCTCGCTGGTAGTGATGGAGCTGTCCGCTGAGGCCGAACTCGGCCGCAACACCTCATCGCTTCAGGTCAGCGAGGCGCTGGGCAACTCAGTGGCGGCCGGCATCGCTGGCACCATCTTCGCGGCCTTCCTGACCAGCCAGTCGCTGGCCTTCGGCTGGTTGTTCGTGGCCATGGCGATGCTGACGATGCTGGGCTTGGCGTCCTCGTTGCGGATAGGCCCGGTGGTCAATCACAGTCTTGATAACATCTCGACATCGAGATAGCTGGGGGTGGCATGGACGAGGTCGATCGCATCCTCGCCTCCTGGGCCAAAGAACTCCCCGAGCTGGATACGTCCCCGCTGGCCAGCCTTTCGCGAATCAGCCGGCTTTCCCGACACCTCGACCGAGCCCGCAGCGAGGCGTTCGCCGCCGCCGAGCTCGAACCCTGGGAGTTCGACGTGCTGGCCGCGCTGCGCCGCCAAGGTCCGCCCTATGAGCTGTCTCCGGGTGAGCTGATTCACGAGACCCTTTCGACTTCGGGCACCATGACCAACCGGGTCGATCGGTTGCAGGCTCGCGGCTTGGTGCAACGCAGACCCAACTCGGCCGATCGCCGCAGCGTGCTGGTGCGCCTCACCGAGGACGGCCGGTCGCGGGTGCAGTCGGCGATGACCGAACTGCTCGGATTTGAACGCAGAGTCTTGGCGCCAATCGCCCCTGCCCAGCGCGACCAGTTGGCCGATCTACTACGCACCTTGCTGGCGCCGTTCGAACGTTCCTGAGGTGGGCCTATATCGTTAGGCCTGCTCCGCCGCCGACTCACGAAAGCCCCCCATGGCCCTCTCGAATCCCTTTCTGGCCGAACTGGCCGACGCCTTCGGGATCGCCACCGAATTTTGGGACTGGAAGGGCCGCCTCACCGAGGTCACCGACGAGACCGTAATCGCGATCCTGGCCGGCATGGACGTGGATGCTGCCGACCCGCATAAAGCTGCCGAAGCCCTGGCTGCGGTGCGCGAACGTCCCTGGACCCGAGTACTGCCGCCGTGCGTGGTTACCGAGCAGGGCACGGCTCGCCGAGTACTGGTGCATGTACCCCACGGCGATTGGGTCCGGCTGGCCGTCCGGTTTGAAGAGGGCGGCTGGGTGGATGTGGCCCAAGTCAGTCACGACGCCGAACCGCGAACCGTTGAGGGCCGCCTGATCGGTGAGGCCGCCTTCGAACTGCCCACCGATCTGCCGTTGGGCTATCACCGTCTGCAGGCCACCACCGAGGCGGGCAAGAGCGAATCGATGCTGGTGGTCAGCCCGGCCTTTCTCGGCTTCCCCGAATCGCTGGGAGACAAGCGCACCTGGGGCTACTCGGTTCAGTTGTACAGCATCACCTCGGCCGAGTCGTGGGGGCTGGGTGATCTCTCCGACCTGTCCGATCTGGCCGTCTGGTCGGCCACCCAGCAGTACGCCGGCTTCGTGCTGGTGAACCCCCTGCACGCCGCCGAGCCGACGCCGCCGCTGGAGGCGTCGCCCTATTTGCCGATGTCGCGGCGGTTCGTCAATCCGATCTACCTGCGCCCCGAAGCGGTGCCCGAGTACGCCGAGTTGGACGATGCCGCTCGCAGCGAGATCTGGGCGCTGAAGCTGCAACTGATCGGTGACCTGGCCCATCACGAGCTGATCGACCGGGAGCCGATCTGGCAAACCAAGATCGCCGCGCTGCGGATCATCTTCGATGCGGGCATGCGCCCGGCCCGCCGGATGGCGTTCAACGACTTCCTCCGCCGCGAGGGACGTGGGCTGACCCAGTTCGCCACCTGGTGCGCCCTGGTGACGAGCCACGGCTTGGACTTCCGGCAGTGGCCAGTTGAGCTGCGCCGGCCGTCCTCACCAGAGGTGGCCGAGTTCGCGGCCGCGAACAATGCCGACATCGTGTTTTTCGCCTGGCTGCAATTCCAGGCCACCGAGCAGCTGCGCGCAGCCCAATCGGCGGCTCACAACTCCGGCATGCGGATCGGGATCATGAACGATCTGGCGGTCGGGGTGAGTGCCCGCAGTTCGGAGGCGTGGACCTACAGCAACCTGTTTGCTGAAGGGGTCAGCGTCGGGGCGCCGCCGGACCACTTCAACCAGACCGGCCAAGACTGGGGCCAGGCGCCGTGGCGTCCGGATCGTCTGGACGATCTGTCCTATGCGCCGTTCCGGCAGATGGTGGCTGGGGTGTTGCGCCACTCCGGTGGCCTGCGGGTAGATCACGTGATGGGGCTGTTCCGGCTGTGGTGGGTGCCGGTTGGTATGCCGCCTAGCCAGGGCAGCTACGTCCGCTATAACCATGAGGCGATGGTCGGCATCCTGGCCTTGGAGGCTCACCGGGCCAACGCGCTGGTGGTCGGTGAAGATCTGGGCGTCGTGGAGCCGTGGGTGCGCGACTACCTGCGTCGGCGCGGCATCTTGGGCACCTCCATCGAATGGTTCGAGAAGGACGAGGGGGGCAATCCGCTGCCCCCGGAGGCCTGGCGGGAGTACTGCTTGGCCTCGGTCACCACCCACGACCTGCCGCCGACGGCCGGCTACCTGGCCAGTGAACACGTTCGTCTGCAGCATTCCCTCGGCCTGCTCACCGAATCGCTGGATACCGAACTCAACCTGGCCAGAGCCGAGCGGTCTTCGGTGATCGCCGCGCTGCGCGACCGGGGTCTGCTCGCTACCGAAAGTGACGAGGTGGAGGAGATCGTGTTGGCCATGCACCGGTTCCTGGTGGCCACCCCTTCGCGAGTGTTGTGCGCGGCCCTGACCGACGCGGTGGGGGATCGCCGCACCCAGAATCAGCCGGGCACCTCGACCGAATACCCGAACTGGCGGGTGCCGCTTAGTGGGCCGGACGGTCAGCCGCTGGCCTTGGAAGATCTCTACGTCGATGAGCGCGCTTTCCGGCTGGCTACGGTGATGAACGACTTCGCTGCGCCGTTGCGGCCACCGTCGGTGACCACCGAACTGATTGACTGAGGCGCACGCCTGCGTCCACGAATCGAAGGGGGAGCAGTGAGTAGCACGAATTGGTCGTTGTTCGCGCTGGTGCTGCACCTGATCGTGGCCCTGGTTGCCTCGGTTCTGATCGCGGCTAATCGGCGGCCTACCAGCGCCATCGCGTGGATTTTGGCGATCACCTTCCTGCCGGTGATCGGCGCGGTCGTCTTCCTCTTCATCGGCGTCGGCAAGTTGCCGCACCACCGCCGCGTCCGGCAAATGGAGGTCAGCGAGCTGATCCTGAGCAACTCAGAGACGATCGCTCAGCGGGTGAGTCCGCAGAGCCCTGACTGGTTGGCCTCGGCGGTTCGGCTCAATCTGAATCTTGGCGCCCTGCCGATGGTTACCGGCAGTTCAGCCCAGCTGATCGAGGACTATGAGGGCAGCTTTGCCGCGATGGCCGCCGACATCGATGCGGCCACCGAGTACGTCCGGGTCGAGTTCTACCTGTTGGTGCTCGACGACACCACCAAGCCGGTGTTCGACGCCTTGACCAGAGCGCACCAGCGTGGGGTGAAGGTGCATGTGCTGTTCGACTACCTGACTTGCCACAACTACCCGCGGCAGCGCCAGACTCAGCAGGCGCTGGCGAAGATGGGCGTCCAGTGGCGGCCGATGCTGCCGCTGCGGCCGTGGCTCGGGCAGTGGCAGCGTCCCGATATGCGCAACCACCGCAAGGTGGTGATTGTCGATGGACGGGTGGGTTACTGCGGCTCACAGAACCTGATCGACTCCAGCTATTTGCGGCGGAAGAACCGTCGGCGCGGGCTGCATTGGACCGAACTGATGATCCGCCTTGAAGGCCCAGCGGTCGCCGAGCTCGATGCGGTGTTCGTCACCGACTGGTTCAGCGAAACTGATGAGTTGCTGCCGGTGGATTTGCGGTCCTGGCCTGAGCCAAGCCCCGCCGCAGTCGGGGCCGCCGACGAGGCGGCGATACCTGTTGACGTCCAGGTGGTGCCCAGTGGGCCCACCTTCGACAACGACAACAACTTGAAGCTCTTCGTGCTGATGATGCAGAACGCCCGGCAGCGGATCAGCGTCACCAGCCCCTATTTCGTGCCCGATGACTCGACGCTGACCGCCCTGGTAACCGCGGCTTCCCGAGGGGTGGAGGTAGAGCTCTTCGTCTCCGCGATCGGCGATCAAAGCCTGGTGCACCATGCTCAGCGCTCCTACTACGAAGAGCTGCTGCGAGCTGGGGTGGCGGTCTACCTGTATCGCGCCCCGACGGTGCTGCACTCCAAGCACTTCACCATTGACGATGAAGTCGCGGTGGTCGGCACCAGCAATATGGACATCCGCTCGTTCAGCCTGAATATGGAGGTCTCGGTGCTGTTGCGGGGCCGGGAGTTCAATGCCGAGTTGCGCAAGGTTGAAGACCACTACCGAGCAAACAGTGTCCGGCTTGGGCTGGACGAGTGGCTGCGGCGGCCCCTGCGGGACAAGGTCCTGGACAACCTGGCCCGGCTCACCTCAGCGTTGATGTAGCTCAGGCCCAGCCAAGCCGACGGTGGACGCCGGGCTCAGCGGCGAACCTTCACGCCGGCAGCTTTGAGTTCAGCGAAGGTGGTCGGCAGGCGATCCGGGGCTACCGCAGCGGTGTATTCAGTCAGCACGCGGGTCTGCAGGCCAGCCTCGGCGGCATCAATGGCGGTGGCCTTCACGCAGTAGTCGGTGGCGATGCCGACCACGTCCACCCTGGTGACTTCGTGGTCGGCGAGCCACACGTCCAGACCTTCGCCATCGCAGGAGCCTTCGAAGCCGGAGTAGGCCGCGGCGTATTCGCCCTTGTCGAAGACGGCTTCGAATTGCTCGGCGCGCAGCGGCTGGTGCAACTCCGCGCCGGGACTGCCAGCCACGCAATGGGTTGGCCAGGTGTCGAGGTAGTCCGGAACGGCTGCGAAGTGGGCGCCCGGATCGATATGACGGTCGCGGGTGGCGACCACGTGGTCATAGCCGTGAGCTGAGGAGAGCAGGGCGGCGATATCGGCGGCCACCTTCGCCCCACCAGACACTGCCAGTGAGCCGCCTTCGCAGAAGTCGTTCTGCACGTCCACCACGATCAGCGCGGTAGCCATCTCACTGCTTCCCGGCGTAGGGGTTGGCGGTGGGATCGCCCACATCGTCCAGCAGCACGGTGGGGATGGCCGGCTCGCCCTTGCTCATCTTCAGCGCGGACTGGGGCAGTTCGGCTCGGGCGCGGAGGTGGCGCGCGCGGGCATCTTCCAACGGCTCGCGGGCGACCACTTTGCCCTTGCGCATCAACTCGACCAGCAGTGAGCGGTCATTGCCATCGTTGGCCGGTGCAGCGCCGATGCCGATCACCTCAGCCTCGGCTCGGCCCTTGGCGTTGAGCCGACGCAACGCGAACTTGCGGCCACCCACCGAGACCTTGTCGACACTCTTCTTGGCCACCGGCACCAACTCCGCCTTCTTGCCTTCGCTGTCGGCGCGGGCCACCAGTTTGTAGACAAACCCGCAGGTGGGGGCTCCGGACCCGGTGACCAGCGAGGTACCGACGCCGTAGCCGTCCACGGGTGCGCTACGCAGGGCGGCAATCTGATGCTCGTCCAGATCCGAAGTGACGATGATCCGGGTCTCGGTGGCGCCGAGCGAATCCAGCAGCTTGCGGACATCAGCCGCCTGCTCAGCCAGATCCCCGGAGTCCAGGCGAATGGCGCCGAGCTTGCCCTTGCTTAGCCGGACGCCGGTGCGCACCGCTTCTTCGATGTCGTAGGTGTCGACCAACAGTGTGGTCGATTTGCCCAGGGTCTTGAGTTGAGCTTTGAAAGCTTCCTCCTCGCTGTCGTGCAGCAGGGTGAAGGAGTGGGCGGCGGTGCCAGCGGTCGGCACCCCAAAGCTGCGACCCGCCTCCAGATTCGAGGTGGCCTGGAAACCGGCGATATAGGCCGCCCGGGCTGCGGCGACGGCGGCGTACTCATTGGTGCGGCGCGAGCCCATCTCGATGCACGGCCGCTCGCCAGCCATCGCGGTCATCCGGGAGGCCGCCGAGGCGACCGCGGAGTCGTAGTTGTAGATGCTCAGCAGCAGGGTCTCCAGAATCGAGGTCTCGGCGAAGGTGCCTTCGACGATCAGCAGCGGGGAACCGGGGAAGTAGACCTCGCCTTCTGGGTAGCCCCACACATTGCCCTTGAACTTGTACCGGCTGAGCCAATCGGCCAGGTCGGTGTCGATGACGTTCTCCTCCAACAGGAAGTTGAGCGCCGACTCGTCGAACCGGAAGGCCTTGATCGCTTCCAGCGCCCGGCCGACGCCGGCCACCACGCCGTAACGGCGGCCTTCGGGTAACCGGCGGGCGAACAACTCGAACACGCTGGCGCGGTTGGCGGTCTTCGACCGCAGCGCCGCGCGGATCATGGTCAGCTCGTAGTGATCGGTCAGCAGGGCAGTGCTTGGCGGGCTGCCGGGCGGCGCCATCAGGACAGTCATGGCCTCAGCCTAATCAGGGTGGGCCGTTGCGGTCTGTCAGAATGGGGCGGTGTCCACACCCAAGGTTCCCGAGCAGCCGTCCGGGGGTACCGCCATCATGTCCCGTCCGGCCGAAGCTGGTCTGGTCAACTGGGTGACGATCGTCTGGGACGATCCGGTGAACCTGATGAGTTATGTGGCCCACGTCTTCGTCACCTACTTCGGTTACGCCGAAGAAAAGGCCAGCGAGTTGATGCTCCAGGTGCACAACCAGGGCAAGGCAGTGGTCTCTGCTGGCACCAGGGAGCAGATGGAGATCGACGTGGACGCGATGCACAGCTACGGGCTGTGGGCGACGATGGAGGCGGGCTGATGCGCGACTTCAAGCGGGTCGGGTCAATGATTCGGATGAAGCTGACCGACTACGAGACCGCCCTGTTGGAGTCGCTGGTCGATCAGTTCCTTGGCTTGCTGGAAGCCGATGGTGCGCTGTCGACCAGTTCGGATCCCTTCGATCGCTGGCAGGCCGAGATGGAATCTGACGAGCCGCTGGATCGCAGCGACCCGGTGATCACCAGGCTGTTTCCCGATGCCTACCCCGACGATCCGGTTGCCTCAGTCGAGTTCCGGCGCCTCACCCAGGCCAAACAACTCGGTGATCGGCAGCGTCAAGCTGAAGCGGTGCTGAGCGCTTTGGCCGACAGCGAAGCTGGCAAGCACCCGGTGCAGGTGCGGCTGATCGACTTGGACGACTGGCTGAAGACCCTCACCGCGGTCCGGCTGAGCTTGGCGGTGCGGCTGGGGATTCAGACCGCCGATGACACCGAAGAGTTGGAGAACCTGCCCGAGGACGACCCTCGGGCCTACATCTATCGGGTGTATGAGTGGATCGCCTACGTCACGGAGAACCTGGTCAGCCTGAACTGAGGTTTACGTTACGAATGTGGTACCAATTTCGGGATGCGCTAGCGAGGCTACATTGGTAAGGCTACCCTTACTGATGTGGGAATAAACTTAGCCAAGGCACCGTTACGCGCCCCGCTCACTCTGGTGAACGCTGGCAGTGACGACGCGGTTTCGCGGCGGCTAGCGGCCCTGGGGCTGCGTATCGGTTCGGACTTCTCCCTGATCTCCAAGACCGCTGGTGGTGGCCGGGTAGCACTGGTGGCTGGCACCCGAATTGCCCTCGGCAGGTCTCTGCTCCAGGAACTGCGGGCCAGGGTGGTCGACTGATGGCGATCACCGACCAGCCCTTCCAGTTGTCGTCCCCGGTGCGGCTGACCCCCTCGGTCAAAGCCTGTTGCAACACCGACGGGGGGCTGGGTGCCGGCCCGGAAGCGCCCGTGGTGGCGCTGATCGGTGCGCCGAACACCGGCAAGTCGACGCTGTTCAATGCCCTCACCGGCGCTGGGGTGACCATGGGCAACTGGCCCGGTACCACCGTCGAGGTCTCCCGGGGCGTCTGGCGCTCCACTGCCAGCGCGGCCAGTTGTCAGTGTGAGTCCTGCAGCTGCGACGCCGCCGACGAGCCCCTCGATATCACCCTGGTGGACCTTCCCGGCACCTACTCCCTTGACCCGCATTCACCGGATGAGGCGCTCACTCGCGATCTGCTGCTTGGTGAACCCATCGCTGAGCGCCCCGACCTGAGCGTCGTCACCTGCGATGCAGCTCGGCTGACCAGCTGCCTTTACCTGGTCGCTCAGCTGCGCGAGCGGGGGCTGCCGATCGTGGTGGCCCTCACCATGGCCGACGTGGCCGCCAAACGGGGCTTCGAAGTGGACGCCAGCGCGCTGGCCCGCGAGCTGGACTGCCCAGTGGTTGCCATCGATCCGCGCCGCCGCAATGGCCTGGAGGCCTTGGCTGCCACCGTCCGCGATGCGCTGGCCCAACCCGAACCCAGCAGGCGCCCGGTGCCCGAAGGCGTCGATGAGTTGGCCATCGAAGATGAGCGCTTCGCCTGGATCGCCCACGTGGTTGACGTCGCCAGCGGTGCCGCAGCCCAGAACACTCGAACCTGGTCTGACAAGGTAGATCGCTGGGTCACTGCGCCGGTGATCGGTCCGCTGATTTTCCTGGCTGTGATGTGGGTGGTCTTCCAGCTCACCACCTCGGTCGCCGCCCCGCTACAGGACCTGTTGGACGGGGTGTTCGCCGGGCCGGTGAGCGCGGCAGCAGTCTGGCTGCTCACCACAGTTGGCTTGGGCGACACCTGGGTGCAGGGCCTGATCGTGGACGGGCTGATCGCCGGGGTGGGCATGTTGCTCACCTTCGTGCCGCTGATGGCCTTGATGTTCGTCCTGCTGGCGGTGCTGGAGGATTCGGGCTACCTGGCTCGGGCCGCGGTGGTGACTGATCGGCTGATGCGCTCCATCGGCCTGCCGGGACGGGCCTTCCTGCCGCTGATCGTCGGGTACGGCTGCAATGTGCCAGCCATCAGTGGCACCCGGATCCTGCCGAACGCCCGGCAACGCATCCTGACCGCACTGCTGGTGCCGTTCACGTCCTGCACCGCCCGGCTGACGGTGTTCGTGATGATGGGCGCAATCTTCTTCGGCCCCTATGCCGGCACTGCGGTATTCGCGATGTATGTGATCTCGATCCTGATCATCATCGGAGTCGGGCTGGCTCTGCGTGGCACCCTTTGGCGTAATGAGCCGATCGAGCCCCTGGTTATTGATCTGCCCGCCTACCAGGTGCCGACGCTGCGGCTGACCGCCTCAGTGACCTGGCTGCGACTCAAGGGCTTCCTGCAGACTGCCTCCGGCATCATCGTGGTCACGGTTATTGGGGTGTGGCTGCTGCAGTCGATTCCAGCTACCCCCGGTTACGGGTTCGCCGAGGTGCCGGTGGCTGGCTCGGCCTACGGGGTGGTCTCGGCCAGCGTGGCGCCGGTGTTCGCGCCAGCCGGCTTCGGCTCCTGGGAGTCGACCTCAACCTTGCTGGTCGGTTTTGTGGCCAAAGAGGCGGTGATCTCGTCCTGGGCGCAGACCTATGCCGTTGACGCACCGGACGAATCCGGAGCTCCTGGCGATCTGGGGGCTGCGGTCTTCGCCACTTTCAACGAGTCTTCCGGTGGGCATCCGATTCCGGCGGCGTTGGCGTTCATGGTCTTCCTGATGGCCTACACCCCTTGCGTGGCCACCTTGGCGGCCCAGTGGCGCGAAATCGGCGGGAAGTGGACGCTCTTCGGCATCGGATTGCAGTTGGTGGTGGCCTGGTCACTGGCGGTAGGGGTCTTCCAGATCGGCAGGTTGCTGCTATGACCGCGTTGCTGAAATCAGTTGCGCCAAGCGCGGCGTTGGCACCGCTCAGCGCGGTCTTGGCTCAAGTCGCCCTGGGCACCTCGACGGTGGCCGAGATGGCGCGCAACACCGGCTTGGCCGAGGCCGTGGTGCGGGCCGGGGTGGATCATCTGGTGCGTACCGGACGGCTGCAGGCTCAGGAGCTCCCCATCGGCTGCCCGCCCGGCGGCTGTGGTGGCTGTGCGTCCGCAACTTCGTGCGCTGCCCCTGCCCCGGACGGCTCGCGTCGCCTGGTCACGTTGTCGCTGGCCCGAGCAGTTCTCTGAGTTCGTTCACCCAGTTCCCTGAGCTCGATCACCCAGTTCTCTGAGCTCGTTCACCCAGTTCCCTGAGCTTGTCGAAGGGTCGAAGGCTTCGACTAGCTCAGCCAACTTGCCTTGGGTTCCCTGAGCTCGATCACCCAGTTCCCTGAGCCTGTCGAAGGGTCGACGGGCTCAGCCAACTCGCACCCTCACCAGACTTCAGGCGGTCGGCGCCGATCAGCCGGGGGAGCATCCCCTTTTTGGTGGCCGGTTAGCCGCTGCCAACTGGCTTCGGCGGCGCGGCGGCCGTCGTCCAGCAGGCGCAGAGTGCGCAGCACGAATCGGGTCGCATCGATCTGCGGCTGGGTCATTTGCGTCCCTTCTGTCGGTCCGGTCACGGCGGTTTCTGCCTATCCAGTCTAGAGTCGGTGCTCGTGAGTGCCACTGACGCCCCGATTGGGGTCTTCGACTCAGGCTTTGGCGGGCTCACTGTGGCCCGGGCGCTGCGGGATCAGTTGCCGAATGAGGACATGGTCTACCTCGGGGACACCGCCCGTTCGCCCTACGGCACCAAGTCGATCGCCGAAGTTCGTGAGTACGCGCTGGAGTGCCTGGACTATTTGGCTGGTACTGGGGTGAAGGCATTGGTGATCGCCTGCAACTCGGCCTCCTCCGCGGTGCTGCGCGATGCCCGCGAACGGTATGACGTGCCGGTAATCGACGTGATCTTGCCCGCTGCCAAGCGTGCGGTGCGAACCACTCGCAGTGGCCGGGTCGGCCTGATCTGTACGACCGCCACGGCCACCTCGGCCAGCTATGACGACGCGCTGGTGGCCGTGCCCCATGTGCAACTCATTACTCAGCCCTGCCCGCTGTTCGTTGAGTACGTCGAAGCTGGCATCACCAGCGGGACGGAGTTGATGGACGCCGCCAGGGAGTACCTGCTGCCGCTGCGCGAGGCGGGCATCGACACGCTGATTTTGGGCTGCACCCACTACCCGCTGCTGGCTGGGGTGATCTCGTATGTGGCCGGGGATGAGGTGACGCTGGTCTCTTCGGCTGAGGAATGCGCCCGGGAAACCTTCGCCACCCTGGCCGATGCTGGGCTGTTGCACGACGAACCGCGGACGCCTCAGTTGCGCTTCCTCACAACTGGCAGTCCGGAGCTCTTCGCTGGCGTGGGGAGTCGGCTGATGGGCGGCTTCGTCGAGAAGGTCGAGCAGGTCTACACGATCTAGCCCTTTGGCCCTTCGACAGGCTCAGGGAACTGACCATATGTTGGCTGAGCTCAGCCTGCCCTGAGCCTGTCGAAGGGTCGAAGCCTCAGGGAACTGACTACACGTGACCCAGGACGCAAAACCGGCCCGTCCCTGAGGGAGTCAGGGGCGGGCCGATTAGGCAAGATCAGCTGACGACTTCGCCGCCAGCGGACTTCCAGCTAGTGATGCCACCGGCCAGGTCGAAGACGCCGGCAATGCCAGCGCGCTGCATGACCGTCATGGCGACCTTGGAGCGATTGGCCGATCGGCAATAGACCGCGTAGGTCTTGGTCGGATCAAGCGCGGCAACTTTGGTGGTGAAGTCCGCGGCTTCCACATCGATGAGGGTGGCGCCGGCCAGATGGCCGCTCGCGTACTCCTCGGGGGTGCGGACGTCGACCAGCACGGTGTTCGGCAGCTTCGCGGCAGCCGCGAAGTCAGCCGCTGCTAGTGAGGAGCCGGCGGCCGGGGCCGTCGCCGCGGTGGGGCCTGACGTGGGGCTCAAGGGAGAGGATGAGCACCCGGTCAGCAACGCGGCGACGGCCACCAGGACGGCCAGTCGGGGGGCAAATTTCACCGGCCGAAGACTCCAAACAGTCCGCCAGACTTCTGCGCACTGGACGCAGCGTGACCGCCGCACCACTGGGCCGCGGGCACCATGGCCTTAACGGAGGCTACGTGCTGGCCGCAGCCAGCCCAGGTGGTCTTGCCGCATTGGTTGCAGGTGACGGGACGACACATGTGGGTTCTCCTTACGATCTGTTGGTATCTAAGATACCCCCCAGGGTATACGTGTGCAAATCGAACCGGGTTCCAAGGAGTACTTAGCCGACCGGTCAGAACTGTGGTTCGCTGACGCTAGGGTTGCCCCATGGCTGAGTCCCGGGTTGATGGCCGTAGTCCGTCCCAATTGCGTGAGGTTCGGATCACGCGCAACTGGCTGGATCATGCTGAGGGGTCGGTGCTGGTTGAGTTCGGTGCCACCCGCGTGCTGATTGCAGCCTCGGTGACCGAAGGCGTGCCGCGTTGGCGCAAGGGTAGTGGGCTCGGCTGGGTGACCGCCGAGTACGCAATGCTGCCGCGGGCCACTCATACTCGCGGTGACCGCGAATCGGTGAAGGGCCGCATCGGCGGCCGGACCCACGAGATCTCTCGCCTGATCGGGCGCTCGCTGCGGGCAGTCATCGACTACCGCGCGCTGGGAGAGAACACGATCGTGCTCGACTGTGATGTCTTGCAGGCCGATGGTGGCACCCGCACGGCGGCCATCACTGGCGCTTACGTCGCCTTGGCTGATGCGGTTTCCTGGCTGCGGCAGCGCGGCTCGCTGGCCGGGGAGCCGTTGATTGGCAACGTGGCCGCGGTCTCGGTCGGGGTGATCGACGGCACGCCCATGCTCGACCTCTGCTACAGCGAGGATTCCGGGGCTGATGTTGATCTGAACGTCGTCGCCACCGGCACCGGCGACTTGATCGAGGTGCAGGGCACCGCTGAGGGCGCGCCATTCAGCCGCGACGTGCTCAACCAGCTGCTCGACCTTGGCCTGGCCGGCTGCGCATCCCTGACCGCCCTACAGAATGAGGCCCTAGCTCGATGACCGTGATCGTCGTGGCCACTCACAACGCGAAGAAGGCCGCGGAGTTGCACCGAGTGCTCGCCGCAGCCGGGGTCAATGCTGAAGTGAAGGGGCTGGACGAGTTCCCGTCCTATCCAGAACCGGTCGAATCAGAGCGCACCTTCGAAGGCAACGCGCTGATTAAGGCGAAGGCGGCCGTGGCGGCCACCGGTTGCATCGCGGTGGCTGATGATTCGGGGCTGGAGGTCGACCTGCTCAACCGGATGCCCGGAGTGCGCTCGGCGCGCTGGTCTGGGCCGGACGCCACCGACGAAAGCAATTTGCAGCTGCTGTTGGCGCAGTTGGCCGACACCACCGAGGATCAGCGCACTGCCCGGTTCGTGTGTGCGATGGCGATGGTGACCCCAGACGGCGCGCACCATCTGGTGCGTGGGGTGATGAACGGCCGAGTCATCCTCACTCCCAGTGGCGAGAACGGTTTCGGCTACGACCCGATCTTCATCGCCGACGGCTACACCAAGACCAACGGCGAGTTGGCCCCCGAAGTGAAAGACGCCATCAGCCATCGGGGTCAGGCGGTCCGCAAGGTCGTCCCGCTGCTGAAGAAACACCTGGGGAAGCGATGAAGCAATACCTGGAGCTGCTCGATCGGGTGCTCACTGAGGGCACCGGCAAGGCTGACCGCACCGGTACCGGCACCATCAGCGTTTTCGGCCACCAGATGCGCTTCGACCTGGCCGAGGGCTTCCCGCTGCTCACCACCAAGAAGCTGCACACTCGCAGCATCTTCGGCGAGCTGTTGTGGTTTCTGCGCGGCTCAACCAATGTGGCCTGGCTACACGAGAACAACATCACCATCTGGGACGAATGGGCTGGCCCCGACGGCGAACTCGGCCCGATCTATGGCTACCAGTGGCGCTCCTGGCCCACCCCGGACGGTGGCCACATCGATCAGATCAAGGCCGTGATTGAGTCGATCAGGGCCAACCCAGATAGTCGCCGCCACATCGTCAGCGCCTGGAATGTCGGCCAGTTGACTGAGATGGCCCTGCCCCCGTGCCACGCCTTCTTCCAGTTCTACGTGGCTGACGGCAAGCTCAGTTGCCAGCTCTACCAACGCTCGGCTGATGTGTTCCTCGGGGTGCCGTTCAACATCGCTTCCTACGCGCTGTTGACCCACCTGGTTGCCCAGGTCACCGGCCTGGAGGTGGGGGATTTCGTCCACACTCTCGGCGACACCCACCTTTACGCCAACCACCTCGAACAGGCTCGGCTGCAGCTGACGCGCGAGCCGCGCCAGTTGCCGAGACTGGTGCTCAACCCAGAGATCCGCGACATCGATTCGGTCGAACTGAGCGATATCGAGATCATCGACTACGACCCGCACCCAGGAATCAAGGCGGCGATCTCGGTATGAGTCCACGCATCATCGCCATCGCGATCCTCGCTGCCAACGGCGTCCTGGGCGACGGCGACAAGCAACCGTTCGAGTTCGCCGAAGACTGGGCCCGCTACAAGCAGGTCACCAGCGGGCACCCGATGATCATGGGCCGGCGCACCCATGACGCGATCGGACGTTGGCTGCCGGGCCGTACCACCATCGTGGTCACCAGGAATCCAGCCGAGGTTGAGCTGCCGACCTCGGAGCAGGCCACCGGTTACGCGGTGACCTCGGTTGACATGGCCCTTTCGTTGGCCGCCGAACTGGAGACCGACGCGATCTATGTGGCTGGCGGCGGCTCCATTTATGCCCAGGCGTGGCCCTATCTGACCGATCTGGATCTCACCGAGGTGCACGCCGAGGCCGAGGGCAGCGTCCACTTCCCCGAGATCGATCCGGCCGTTTGGGTTGAGGTGCGCCGCGAGGTGCATCCCGAGTTCGACTTCGTCGGCTACCGCCGACTGAGCTAGCCGAGGGGGGCAGGTGCGCACCACCGCCAGCATTCTGCACCTCGACCTGGACGCCTTCTTCGCCGCGGTCGAGCAGCGCGATAAGCCATCACTGCGGGGCAAGCCGGTGATCGTCGGCGGGGTGGGGCTGCGTGGGGTGGTCTCGACCGCCTCCTATGAGGCCAGAGTGTTCGGCGTCGGCTCGGCGATGCCGATGCATGAGGCTCGAAAGCGCTGCCCGAACGCGGCCTTCCTTTCTGGGCGCTTCGACGCCTATCGGCAGGCGAGCGCGGTGGTGATGGGACTCTTGCGCGAGCTGTCCCCGCTGATCGAGCCACTCAGCTTGGATGAGGCCTTCGTCGATCTGGCCGCTGGCCCAGCCCGGGCTCTCGATGATGAATGGCTGCTCCAACTGGCGGCGCAGCTGCGCGTCCGGCTCACCGAGGCCACCGGTGGTCTCACCGCCTCGGTGGGTCTGGGGTCGTCGAAGTTCATGGCCAAGGTGGCCAGTGAGCTGGCCAAGCCGAATGGGGTGCGTTTGGTCACGCCTGGCACCGAGGCTGACACGATCGCGGTGTTGCCGGCGCGGGCCATTCCTGGGGTTGGGCCGGCCACCATGGAGCGGCTGACCAAGCTAGGCGTGGTGACGATCGCCGACTTGCGGGAGTTGTCGGCCGCCGAGTTGGTGCGCGAGTTGGGTAAAGCCTCCGGCGAGCATCTGCACGAACTGGCCAGCGCCCGAGATGACCGGGCGGTCGAGCCGGAGCGGGAGACCAAATCGATCTCGATGGAGGACACCTTCGAGCATGATGTTGCCGATGCTGAGGTGTTGGCCGGGGTCGCCGAGCGCCACGCGGCCAAGGTGGTCTCCCGCCTAGTCAAGGCTGGCATGTTCGCCCGAACGGTGACGCTGAAGGTGCGCTGGCCCGACTTCTCCTCGGTGAGCCGTTCGCGCACGCTGAATGGTGCCACTGACCGGGTTGAGGTAGTGGCCCAGGTGGCCAAGGCGCTGCTGGACGGATTGGACGTCAGCCAGGGCGTCCGGCTGCTTGGGGTAGGGGTCTCCGGGCTGGTCGAGGTGGCCCAGGAGCCGCTGTTCGATCTCGAGGTGGCCGCGCCTGGCCGGGTGGTGGAGGAGGCCGAGGCGCCGGTGTCGCGGCGACCATTGACCTGGCTGCCCGGGGCCGATGTGGTGCATGCCGAGTTTGGCCCGGGCTGGGTGTGGGGATCTGGCCTTGGCCGGGTGACGGTGCGGTTTGAGACCGCAGCGACTGGCCCAGGGCCGGTGCGGACGTTCGCCGCCGACGATCCGGAGCTCGCGAGCGCGGTGCCGCCCGACGGGGCGGTCGAACCGATGGCCCCAGCCGCGGGCTAGCTGGCCAGCACGCCGTGGGGGTATCCGGGATGGCGGCCCTGGAAGCTCAGGATGGCCGGGTTCTGCACCTCTCCGTCGCGAACCTCGATTGCCCGGCTGATGGTCGCATCAGCGTCCCAGGCCGCCGGACCACCCATGACCACGCCGATGAAGGGCAGCAGGGCGTTGCTGTTCTCCCAGGTCGAAGATGCCCACAGGTGGGACGGGCTGTGGTCGACCGCGTAGTAGGCGACCCGATCGCCCACCGTCACCATCGGCTCGACGAAGGTGGTCGGACGGGCCCAGCTGAAGCCCATCCCGGTGTCGCAGGAGACGTCGATGATCAGGGTGTCTGGGGCCAGCCCGGCGAGATCGTCCTCGGTGAGGAACATCATCGGCTCGGTTGGGTCCTGCAGGGAGCAGTTGACGATCACGTCGTGGCCGGCGAGGAACGAAGCCAGTGACTCGGGCTTAGTGGTTGAGTCGGGCTGGTCTGGGTCAGTGATCCCGATGTCGTTCTGGAAGTGCACGACCCGGGCCGAGTGAATGGGGGAGGCCACGGCTTCGGTGCCGCGGTGGGTCAGGACGTCGACGTCGTTGATGCCGAGCCCATTCAACGCGGTGACGGCACCGCGGGCGGTGGCGCCGAAGCCGATGACCGCCGCCGTCAGGCGGCGTCCGTAGTGGCCGGTGGAACCGATGAGCTGCAGCGCGTGCAGCACCGAGCTGTAGCCAGCCAACTCATTGTTCTTGTGGAACACGTGCAGGGAGAACGAACCGTCGGCATTCCAGTGGTTCATCGCCTCGAACGCGATCAGGGTGAGTCGGCGATCGATGGCAACCTGGGTGAGCTCTTCGTCCTGGACGCAGTGCGGCCAGCCCCAGAACACCTGGTTGGGCCGCAGCTCGGCGATGTCGGCGAGGATCGGTTTTGGCTGCAGGATGACGTCGCACTTAGCGACCAGCTCCTCATGGGAGCCGAACCCGCCGACCCATTCGGACAGCGCTTCGTCGGTGAAGCCGCGGCTCGCGCCGTAGCCGGTCTCCAGGAAGATCCGCGGCCGGAGTTCGGCCGGGATCCGGGCCAGGTGCCGTGGATCCAGCGCCAGACGGTGCTCGTTTTCTTTGCGTGAGTTGGCCATCACGGCGAGGGTCAACTCGCTGCCTTGCGGTCCTGCTGACATCGCCACCATCTGGTCAGGCTAGCGGCGATCGGGTCCCAGCGCCGCCGCAGCCTTAGCTGCGAGGTCGCCGGGGCTGGTACGTAACTTCCGCATTTATGGTCTTGAGTTGGCGCCAAGCGGTGCCCTGATCGCAGCGGATCGCTGAAGTCGTTGGCAACGCAGTGCCTCAGCCTGAGCTTGTCGGGATGAGTCGAGGCGCGAGGCCTACTAGACTCAGGCGGTGCCAACCGGAGTGGTGGAATTGGTAGACACGCAGGATTTAGGTTCCTGTGCCTTCGGGCGTGAGGGTTCAAGTCCCTTCTCCGGTACCCAGTGACAGTGGTGGACGACGACGAGGTCGCCGCCCTCTGACCCACGTCGGCCTATAGCGCATCCACCCCGGCAAGCGCAAGAGATCGTCTCGCTTGGTAGGAATGCCTGTGGCTAGGTTATTCGATTTACCGCTGGTCACAGGTTGATAACTTTGTGCTCGGGAGGTGCCCTTACGGGTGACCCCGGCGTTACTGTCCGAATAGCCCCGTCTGGGGGGAACCTTTCACAGAGAAGTGAGGACCAATGTCACATGCACGCGTGACCCGAGTTCTGGTCGCTGCGGCTTCCGCGACAGCCCTGTTGGCGATGGCCGCCTGTAGCTCGACCGCCACCCCTTCAACCTCAACCGCTGCAGGCGACTGCGCGGCCTACACCCAATACGGCGATCTGACTGGCAAGACGGTCAGCCTGTTCACCTCAATCGCGAGCGACTCTGAGGCCAAGCCACACATCGATTCCTACAAGCCATTCGAGAAGTGCACTGGCGCCACCATCAAGTACGAAGGCTCACGTGACTTCGAAGCTCAGTTGCCAGTGCGGGTGAAGGCGGGCAATGCCCCCGACCTCGCCTACATTCCGCAGCCGGGCCTGCTCGCCACCCTGGTCACCGAGAACCCGGGGAAGGTGTTCCCTGCAGGTGATTTGGCCAGCAAGAACGTCGACACCTACTACCAGGCAGCCTGGAAGGGCTACGGCTCGGTTGACGGCAAGTTCTACGCGGTGCCGGTGGGCGCCAACGTGAAGTCGTTCGTCTGGTATTCGCCGAAGGCGTTCTCCGACAAGGGCTACACCGTCCCCGCGACCTGGGACGAGCTGATGGCCCTCAGCGACAAGATCGTCGCCGACAATCCGAACAGTGATGTGAAGCCGTGGTGTGCTGGCATCGAATCTGGCGGTGCGACCGGTTGGCCGGCCACTGACTGGATCGAAGACCTCATGCTTCGCGTCAACGGTGCTGACGTCTACGACCAGTGGGTAAACCACACGGTGCCGTTCAACGATCCCAAGGTTGTTGCGGCAATCGACAAAGCTGGCACGATCTTGAAGGATCCGAAGTACGTCAACGGCGGCTTTGGTGGGGTCAAGACGATCGCCACTACGCCTTTCGCTGAGGCTGGCGCTCCGATTCTCGACGGCAACTGCTTCATGCATCGCCAGGCGTCCTTCTACCAGGCCAACTGGGCCACGTTCGACAAGAAGGCCACCGTTGGTCCCGACGGCGACATTTGGGCCTTCTACCTGCCGAGCATGACTGCCGACTCCAAGCCGGTCCTGGGTGGCGGCGAGTTCGCGGCTGCGTTCTCCGATCGTCCTGAGGTGCAGGCATTCCAGGCTTACCTGGCAAGCCCCGAGTGGAGCAACGCCAAGGCCGATGCCACCCCCAATGGTGGTTGGCTGTCTGCAAACAACAAGTTGGACGTGAACAAGCTGACGATGCCGGTTGACAAGCTGTCCTACCAGATTCTGTCCGACGAGAAGGCGGTCTTCCGCTTCGACGGTTCCGATCTGATGCCCTCCAAGGTTGGGGCAGGCTCGTTCTGGAAAGAGATGACTAACTGGATCGCTCTCGACAAGAGCAGCCAGGACGTCGCCGACGCCATCGAGAAGAGCTGGCCAGCTAAGTAAGGTTTCTAGCTAGACGCATCGGGTCCGGGTGTCGCTTAGGCGAGCCTGGGCCCGATGCGTCCCTCGAAAGGACAACAACAATGATGTGGCTCCTTAAGCCGGAAACGCTGCCAGAGAAGCTCGCGGTGATGGTGGTTGCGATCCTGCTGTTTGCCGTGGTGATGGGTCTGGTGCTTGCAGTTGTCGACCGACCGCGCTTGCCCAAGTGGGTGCCGGTCGCGGGTTATCTTGGCCCGGCACTGCTCCTGATCACCTTCGGTCTTTTGTGGCCAGGAATGCTGACCATTCGCAATTCTTTTTATGATCACACCGGTAACACCTTCGTCGGCTGGGACAACTTCGCAGTCATCTTCACTGACGAGGCGTTCCTGATAGTGATCCGCAACACACTCCTCTGGGTGGCGCTGGTGCCGACCCTGGCAACGGCGCTGGGCCTGGTGTACGCGGTGTTGGTAGATCGCACCCGGGTGGAGAAGTTCGCCAAGACCCTGATCTTCCTGCCCATGGCGATCTCAATGGTGGGTGCCTCGATCATCTGGAAATTCGTGTACGAGTATCGGGATCCCGGGGTTCGGGGGGATCTTCCCCAGATCGGGTTGCTGAACCAGATTGTGGTCTGGATGGGCGGCGAGCCACAGCAGTGGCTCCTCATCCCGCCAGCGAACACTTTCATGCTGATCATCGTGATGATCTGGATTCAGGCGGGGTTCGCCATGACGGTGCTGTCGGCGGCGATCAAGGCTATCCCTGACGAGACCATCGAAGCCGCCAAGGTCGACGGCGCGATGGGCCTGCGCCTGTTCTTCTTCATCACGGTACCGAGTGTGCGTCCAGCAATCATTGTGGTGCTCACCACTATCGCTATGGGCACCCTGAAGGCCTTTGACATCGTGTACACGATGGCCGCTGGTGGGAACTTCGACACCTCGATCATCGCTAACGAGTTCTACACGCAGAGCTTCAACCAGAATCAGCAGAACATTGGTGCCGCGCTGGCCGTACTGCTCTTCGTGATGGTCGTTCCGATCGTGGTTTACAACGTCCGCCAGATGCGGATCTCAGAGGGGGAGCGATGAGCCTCGACTCTAGTGTGGGAGTGCAGCGCAAGCTGACCCGCAAGGAGCAGCGCCAAGCTGATTCCAAGACCAGGCTATCCTCTCCGGCAGCGTCGGCTTTCGCGGTGTTGATTGCGGTTGTGTGGACGATTCCGACAGCCGGATTGCTGATCACCTCGTTCCGTCCCTCTGGAGATGTGCGGAAGTCGGGGTGGTGGACGGCGTTTGCCAACCCGTCCTTCACGTTGGACAACTATGTCGACGTGTTTGGCACCAGCAATGTGGCCAACTCGTTCTTCAACTCCTTCATCATCACGATTCCGGCAGTGCTGATTCCGATTATGCTGGCGTTGCTGGCGGCCTACGCGTTCGCCTGGATCGACTTCAAGGGACGTAGCTTCCTGTTCGCCTTCGTGTTCGCCCTTCAGATTGTGCCGATTCAAGTGACGCTGATTCCGTTGCTGAGTCAATACGTGCAGTGGGGTCTGGATGGCACCTACTGGACGGTCTGGCTGTCGCACACCATCTTCGGGTTGCCGCTGGCGATCTTCCTGTTGCATAACTTCATGAAGGAGATTCCGCGATCACTGATCGAGGCCGCCCGGGTGGACGGCGCCGGTCACGTGCGGGTGTTCTTCCAGGTGTTGATGCCACTGTTGGTGCCGGCGATCGCATCGTTCGCGATCTTCCAGTTCCTGTGGGTTTGGAATGACCTGCTGGTGGCACTGGTCTTCGCCGGGCCGGAATACTCGCCCATCACGCGGGTGATTGCCACGCTGGCTGGCAGTTTCGGTAGCAGGTGGTACCTGCTGGCCGCTGGCGCCTTCGTGTCGATGGTGGTGCCGATGGTGGTCTTCTTCTCGTTGCAGCGTTACTTCGTGCGCGGCATGCTGGCCGGTGGCGTGAAGGGCTGATTCGAGCAAGCTGTTGGTTGAGCCTGTCGAAACCTCTTACCGGGGTTTCGGCAGGCTCAACTGTTTCGCGGCCGAAGGTGCGGCCTCAGCGGGCCAGCCCTAAACAAGGAGTGTCCCCCTGAGCTGCTCATCGGAACCGTCCCCAGGCACAGCTCACGGGGACGGTTCCTCCGAGCAGCTCGTGGGGACGGTTCCGATGAGCAGTTCAGCGGGCCAGCGCGGTCTCGATCGGGTCGTCTTTGCTGCCGACCTCGATCAGCGTCCAGGCCCCATCGGTGTAGCGGAGCAGATTCCAGCAGCCAGTGCGCTGGGGCACCAGTTCGGAGGGGGTGTAGTCGGGGGCCAGCGCCTTCAACAGATTGCGGATGACGGCGTCGTGGCTGACCACGACCACCGGGCCGTCCTGGCTGGCTTCGGCCACCTCGACCAGTGCGGCCTTGGCCCGTTCAACGACCGCTGCGGCTGGCTCTACGCCGGGGGCTGCGCCGACGCGTCCATACTTGGCGACGACCTCAGCGGCCGGTTCGCCGTCGAACTCGCCGTAGGAGCGGTCAATGAACCGGTCATCGAGTTCAACGCTCAGCCCGGCTGCGGTGGCGATGGCGGTGGCAGTCTGCTTGGAGCGCTGCAGCGGGCTGGAGATCACCCGGGTCAGGCCCAACTTGACCAGCAACTCGGCCAGTTCGCGGGATTCGGCCTGGCCGACCAGGTCGAGCTCGGGATCGAGGTGTCCACGCAGCCGTCCGGCCACGTTAAGCGGCGTGCGTCCGTGCTGGCACAGATAGATATCGATCGAACTCATCAGCTGGTCCTCTTGTTGGTCGTTGTGGGCACAGATGGGCATCATCGACTCTACTTGGCGCAGTGGTGCTTGGTACCCGACGTCGGAGGGTGAACGGCTGGCTACGCTGCGGGGTATGTCTGATACGAGTGCCTTGGCGAAGCTGCGCAACTACCAGCGCCTCTTTGAGGCCAGCATCGCCGAAGCAGATCCTGCCGCCCCGGTGCTCAGTTGCGGCGATTGGACGGTGCGGGACCTGGTTGAGCACTTGGCCGGGGTCTACACCTGGGCCGCCCATCGGGCTGGCGGGCCGAAAGTACGCCTGGTGCCCGGTGACGACCTTGCTGCGCACTACGCGGCCGCGGCTGCCGCAATCGAGCAGACCTTCACCGAACTCGACCCGGACGAACCCTGCTGGACCCTGCTTGATGATGAGGCGCCCGAGGGCCGTCCGCGCCTCGGCACTCGACGGTTTTGGCATCGGCGGCAAGCCATGGAGACCCTGGTGCATCTGTGGGATTTGCGTACCGCCGCTGGCTTGGGCCTGGAGATATCAGCGGAGGACTGGCTGGATTGCGCTGAGGAAGTGGTCAGCGTCATGCAGCCGCGCCAGCTTCGGTTGGGCCGGATCAGCGCTCCACAGACGCAGGTGGTACTGGAGCCGGTCGATGGCTCGCAGTTGGTGCTCGCGGGGGCGCCGGCCGATGCCGCAGTCGTGACCGTGCGGGGCAGCTCCGAACAGATCGCCTTGTTGCTGTGGGGGCGCACCGACGCCGATGATCTCGAAGTGACCGGGGACCGGACGGCCCTGGCGGCGGCCCTGGTCGGCGTGGTGCCCTGACCCTTCGACGGGCTCAGGGAACTGGCTCAAGTTGGCCCTTCGACGGGCTCAGGGAACTGACGCAAGTTGGCTGAGCTTGCCTGTCCTGAGCTTGTCGAAGGGTCGAAGCCTTAGAGGCTCAGCTCTTTGGTGAGCTTGGCAACGTGGCCGGTGGCGCGGACGTTGTACTGGGGATCGGAAATGGTACCGACGCCAGCCTCGTCCACGTCAATCACGAAGGTGGAGCGGATCACACCTTCAACCTGCTTGCCGTAGAGCATCTTGGTGCCGAAGGCGCCGTAGCTGTTGAGCACCGCGCGCTCGGGATCGGCCAGCAGGGGGAAGAGCAACCCCTCCTTGTCGCGGAACTTGGCGAGTTTCGCTGGCTGGTCAGGGGAGACCCCGACCACCTGGTAGCCGGCCCCGGTGAACTTCTCCATCGCCTCGTTGAAGTCCTTGGCTTCGATGGTGCAGCCAGGGGTCATCGCCGCTGGAAAGAAGTAGAGGATTACCCGAGAACTGGCGAAGTCGGCCAGTGAAACGGGCTTCTCAAAGGTGTCAGTGAGGGTGAACGCCGGGGCGGTATCGCCGGTCTCCAGTCGTGCCATGCGGCAACCCTAAGGCATTCCACCCAACGACGCCGCGCGCTGGCTGGCCCTCGGGCATAGGCTTGACACCACACGTTCGACAGGAGGCGCCATGGCGGCGGAATCGACGGTGGCTGAGAAGCCCCGCACCCGGGCCGAGATTGAGGCTGAGATCGCCGCAGCCCGCGAACGGCTGGCGGAGAATCTCTCCGAGCTGATCAACCAGGTGCATCCGCGCGCGATGCTGCGCAACACCACCGCCGAGGCAAAGGCCTTCGTCGGTGGTGGGTTCCGCGAGTTGAAAGACCAGTTGGTTGATGCCGACGGCGTCCGGGTGGGCCGGGTTGCCTTGGCGCTGGCTGCTGGCGCTGGCGTGGTCACTTTCGCGCTGGTCGTACGTTCGATCTTCAACCGGCGGTGAGGGCAGAGCGCTTGGTGGTTGGCCGCGGAATCCGTTGGGGCCTGGCGGCCGGGCTGGCGCTCGCCTTCGGGTTGAGTGCCACCGCTTGTGTTCCGGCACCCCAGCCGGTGCCCACCGACACTGCCAGCATCAGCTCTGAGCGGGGCCCGATTGTGCTGGCGATTCCGGACGACTCGGCAGCCACCTGGACCCACTTGGTTCGGGTCTGGAATGAGGCCCACCCCAGCGAACCGATCACTTTGCGGGTGCTGTCAGCAGACGAAACGCGCCGCCACAACGAGTTGGTGGCCGCAGGCGAGGCCAAAAGCGGCGAGTTCAGCCTGCTGGCCGTCGATCGGGCCTGGATTCCGCAGTTCGCTGAAGCTGGCTGGCTGGCTGAGCTGCCTGCAGCTGAGTTCCCGACCGACGGGCTGCAGGCGGCGGCCGTGAGCGCTGGCACCTACGGCGGAGCCCTGTACGCCTATCCGCTGACTGCCGATGCTGGCGTCCTCTACTACCGCAAGGATCTGCTGGCCGCAGCCAAGGTGAAGCCGCCAACGACCTGGGCCGAGCTGGCCTCTGCCTGCGACAAGGTCTTGGCCCAAACTCGCGGCGGGCCCGGCTGCTATGGCCAGGGCCTGCAGTCATCGGAGTCGCTGACGATCGCGGTGGCCGAGGCCATCGATTCCGCCGGTGGTGAGTTGGTGACCGAGGCTGGCGTTCCCGGGTTGGACACCCCCGCGGCTACCACCGGGGTGGAGTGGCTGGCCGAAGCCGTGCAGGACGGCAGCATCGACAGCGACGCTCTCGGCTGGGACGACGACGAGGCCGCCCGAGCTTTTGTGGCTGGCGATCTGGTCTTCGTCCGGGGCTGGTCGAGAACCTGGAATCTGGCTCAGCAGGGCGACGGCAGCTCCAAGGTCTATGGACGGGTGGGCGTGGCCGCCCTGGTCGGTCCAACTGGTGCGGCGGTGCCCACCGCAGGCGGGCTATCGCTGGGGTTGGCTACTCACGCCCGCAATCAGGCCACCGCTGCCGATGTGATGCGCTGGCTGGCCTCCGATCCGATTCAGCGCGAAGCCTTGACGCGCGGCGCGCTGGCACCGGTGCGCGATTCGCTCTACACCGATCAGGGGCTGCTCAAGGAGCAGCCGCAGTTGACCACCGTGGCCGCCGCCATCAAGGTTGCCCGTCCGCTGCCAGTCACCACTCACTACGCCGAGTTCAGCACCACCCTTAGTGAGGTGCTCTACCCGGTGGTGCAGGGCAGCGCGCAGGCGAGCAAGACGTTGCCTGGGTTGCAGACCAGGCTCGCCGAGCTGCTGAAGTGAGCCTGGTGGTCGCCTGCAGACCGGCCAACTCGGTTGGCGCTAGTGTCCAAAGCTGGCCATTGACAGCGCGATGAGGTGCTCCCAGACTGGGAGCAACCCCCCATGGGCAGCGCTGCTCGGGGCGTCCCGAAGCGCGCCCATCCTGAAAAAGGAGCACCGTGCTTACCCGCGTCCGAAGCGCATTCATTGCCCTGTTGGCCCTAGCGGTCACCACCATCGTCGTCCCGACAGCACCAGCTCAGGCGGCTACCGCCACCGGCAATCCGGGTTTCACCGCCAATGTGATGGCACCGTTGCACGTCACCGACTGGGCTGGGTTCAACACCCAACTGCAAACCACCAAGGAGTACGGCGCCGACGCTGTCTCGGTGGACGTTTGGTGGGGTCAGGTCGAGACCGCCGATCAGGCCTTCGACTGGTCCTACTACGACCAGGTGTTTTCGGCGATCAAGGCGAAGGGCCTCAAGATCGTGCCGATCTTCTCCTTCCACCAATGCGGCGGCAATGTCGGTGACCAATGCGCGATCGGCGTCCCTGGCTGGGTGTGGAGCAAATACAACGGTCAGTCGTTGAACGGCGTGACCCTGGACGCCAACGGGCTGAAGCACAAGAGCGAGCAGGGCAACTACTCCTCCGAGACCGTCCAAGGCTGGGCCGATCAGCTGGTCAAGGGCGAATACACCGCCTTCGCTAGCGCCTTCAAGACCAAGTACGCCACCAGCTACGCCAGCGATCTGCAAGAGATCAACGTCTCGCTCGGGCCGGCTGGCGAGCTGCGCTACCCGTCCTACAACTCCCACGACAGCGGCACCGGCTACCCCACTCGGGGCGCCCTGCAGGCTTACTCACCGTTGGCGCTGGCGAGCTTCCGCACTTCGACGATCGCCAAGTACACCAACCTGGCCGGAGTGAACGCGGCCTGGGGTACCTCGCTGACCAACACTTCCCAAATCACCCCGCCGACCGATGGCACCAACTTCTTCACCTCCGGTGCCTACCGCACCACCACCTATGGCAAGGACTTCATCGACTGGTACAACAACTCGCTGGTGAGCCACGGCAAGACCATGCTGGAGGCAGTGCTGTCGGGGCTGGGGACGTCATTCTCGACCGCCGCCATCGGCTACAAGATCCCCGGGGTGCATTGGGCGATGACCAACCCCAGCTACCCGCGGGCCGCTGAGGTGGCCGCCGGGCTGGTGCAGACCAGCATCGACATGAATGCGGACGCCACTGGTCACGGCTATCAGAAGATCGTCAACCTCGCCAAGCAGGTGAGCACCACCCGCAAGGTGATTCTGCACTTCACCTGCCTGGAGATGAGCAACGCCAATTCCGCCCCGGCCTACTCCCAAGCCCAGGATCTGGTGTTCTGGGTGGCGGCGAAGGCGGCCGCGCTTGGGGTGACGATCAAGGGCGAAAACGCGCTGTCGGGTGGGGTGACCACCAATGCCGGGTGGGACAACATCGTCAATGCCTTTGATTGGGCCAGCTACACCGGCATGACGGTGCTGCGGATGGGCGATGTGACCAGCGGGGTGGGCCTGGAGCGGTTCGCGAAGTTCATTGCGCGCTACCGGCTGTCGGTGACGGTGCATTTTGCCGAGTTCGCTTCGGCGACGTCCTACACTATGCACCCGTTCAACGGCCTGACCGGGGATCGGGTGATGACCTATGAGGGCTACTTCAACGGCCGTCACTGGTGGAAGGTGACGGTGGCTAACCCGCCGAACTTCACCTTCTGCTTCCTCAACAGCAACGGCACCTGGGACGGCGCCAACCGGGTGTTCAACAAGCAGGGCACCCAGCTCTACGTCCTGCCGTACTCGGCCAACGTCGCGGTGACGCGGCCCTAGCTTTCGGGCCGAAATCCGTCCGGGCTCGCGCTGACTCCAGCCGGTTGGGTTCGGTCCGCTGAGGGTAGCGAAATGGCCTCTGACCAAGTGATTGGTCAGAGGCCATTTCTTCGTGCGCCGCCAGGGACTCGAACCCCGAACCCGCTAGTTAAGAGCCAGCTGCTCTGCCAGTTGAGCTAGCGGCGCGCGAGCAGAAACTTTACCCCACCTCGGCGTCCAGCGCGAAATCAGTCGAAGTGCTGCTTTGGGACCATCGGCGCTGCGACTGTCGGGGCCGGGTGGCAGCATGGCAGGTCTAGAGAGGATCCCGGTATGGACGTGAAGCGGCGGAGTTTCTACGGACTGTTGGTGAACACGCTCATTGCGAACATCACCACCAGCTTCCTGTGGTTCGCCCTGGTCTTTTGGGTCTATCTGGAGACGAGGTCGGTGCTGGCCATCGCGCTGCTGGGCGGTTCCTACATGCTGCTGGTGGCGGTGATGGGGGTGCCGTTCGGCACCTGGATAGACCACTGGCGCAAGAAGCAGGTGATTGTGGTCGCCACCGCAGTCACCGCGATCGCGTTCGCTGCGTCGCTGGTCTTCTTCCTGCTGGTGCCGACTTCGCAGATTCTGTCGATCGGCGGGCCGGCGTTCTGGGTGTTTGGCGGGCTGGTGCTGATCGGTGCGGTGGTGGAGAGTGCCCGCGGCATCACCTTGTCCACCTGCGTGACCCTGTTGGTGCCAGAGGATGAGCGTCCGAACATGAACGGGCTGGTCGGCATGGTGAACGGGCTGGGTTTCGCCATTACCTCGGTGTTCTCCGGTCTGGCCGTGGGGCAGTTGGGCATGCTGCCTTCGATCATGATCGCGGTCGGGCTGACCTTCGCCTCCCTACTGCACCTGCTGACGGTTTCGATTCCCGAACCGGAGATCCTGCACAGCGATGACGTGCCCAAGGCGGTCGATTTCGCGGGCGCGTTGCAGGCGGTGCGCGCAGTGCCTGGCCTAGTGGGGTTGATCTTGTTCGCCACCTTGAACAACCTGCTGGGCGGGGCGTTCATGGCGTTGATGGATCCCTACGGCCTGACCCTGGTGTCGGTCGAGGTGTGGGGCGTGATGTGGGGCGTGCTCAGTTTTGGGTTCATGATCGGCTCGTTGTGGGTGGCCAAGAAGGGGCTGGGGGCCAAGCCGCTGCGCTCACTGCTGCTGGCCAATGTGGCGATGTGGCTGATCGCTGGACTGTTCACGATCAGGGAGAACATTTGGCTGCTGGCCGTCGGGATTCTGATCTACATGGCGCTGATCCCGGTGGCTGAGGCGGCTGAGCAGACCGTGTTGCAGAAGGTGGTGCCTTACGAGAAGCAGGGGCGCGTCTTCGGATTGGCCCAAGCGGTCGAGGTGGCCGCGGCGCCGCTGAGCACTTTCCTGATCGGTCCGATCGCCGAGTTCGCGATCATCCCCTACATGAACACCGATGCCGGCCGGAATCAGTTCGGTTGGCTGCTCGGCGATGGGCAGGCCCGGGGGATCGCGCTGGTGTTCGTGGTCACCGGGTTGATCGGGATGGCGCTCACTTTGGCCGCTTTCGCGAGCCGTTCCTACCGGGTATTGACCCTGCGTTATGCGGAACATGAGTCGGAGGGCGAACCGGCGGGCGTGGAAGGCTAGGTTGAGTTTCGGCGTGATTCGCGTCCAGACGTATACCCCCGGAGGTATCCTGTGTCGGTGAGTGAGCAACCTAAGGCGAATACGAACGCCACCAGTCTGACGTCCGAGCTGCAGCGAAAGCTGCGGCTGGCCCAGCGATTCAACGTCGGGCTGGGCGCGTTGGTGGTGTTCCTGGTAGTGGTCGTGGCCACCCAACAGATGGGAAGCTCAGGCGTGCTGCCGGGGGCGAGCGTCCAGCCAACGGCCACCGCATCCGGTACCGCCTCCGGGCAGAGCCTCGCCGCGCAGGTGGCCCGCAACCGGGCCGATGACCCGATGGCCTGGGGTGACATCAATGCGCCAGTGGTGCTGGTGGAGTGGACGGACTTCCGGTGCCCCTACTGCGCAGTGTTCGCCAATCAGACCCTGCCGACGCTGATGACCGACTACGTCGCCTCAGGCAAAGTGCGTTTCGAGGTGCATGACGCGGCGTTGTTCGGCGAGCAGTCGGTTGACGCGGCAGTCGCGGCGCGCGCTGCCGGTGCCCAGGGCAAATACGGCGAATACATGACGGCGCTGTATGCGGCTGCACCTGAGAGTGGCCATCCCGATCTTCCCGAAGCCAAGCTGGTCGCTTTCGCCGAGAAGGCTGGCGTGCCCGATATTGCCAAGTTCAAGACGGCCCTCAAAGACGCCGCGCTGCGCAAGGAAGTGACTGACGGCACCCTGGCGGCGCAGAAGATCGGCGTGAATAGCGTCCCGTTCTTCGTGGTCGGCAATCAGGTGGTCAACGGGGCGCAGCCGCTGATGAACTTCCAGTCGGCGATCGAGACCGAACTGGCCAAGAAGTAGCGATGTCAGTCGGTCTGGCGGGAGCGTTCCTCGGCGGCGTGCTCACCTTGTTGAGTCCCTGCTCGGTGATGCTGCTGCCTGCCTTCTTCAGCTACGCCTTCACTGGTGCGGGCGTGTTGGTGGCGCGCACCGGGGTGTTCTACCTGGGCTTGATCACCACCCTGGTGCCGCTCGGCATGCTCGCCGGCAGCCTGGGGGCGGTGATTTCGACAAACCGCCCGGTGTTGGTGATGGTGGCCAGCGTGCTGGTGATCGTGCTCGGCGCGTTGATGCTCTTGGGCATCCCGCTGCCAGGGTTGGGCCGGCTCGACGGGCAAGGCGGCGCGTCCGGACTGAGCGTGTATCTGTTGGGCACGGTGTACGGGATGGGGTCGGTGTGTGCCGGCCCGATTCTCGGCGCGGTGTTCACGGTGGCTGCGGTGAGCGGGAGCGCGCTCTATGGCGGGTTGGTGCTGCTGGTGTTTGCTGCCGGCATGGTGCTGCCGCTGTTGGTGCTGGCGTTCTTCTGGGATCGGCTACCCAAACTGCAAGGGTGGCTGCGGCCTCGGCAACTGAGGATCGGCAACTGGACGAACGCGTGGGCCTCGGTAATCGGCGGCGCGGTGACCATTGCCCTGGGCATACTGCTGCTCCTCACCGATGGCACCCTCGCGGTGCCCGGCGTGCTGGATGCCACCACGCAGATGGGTCTGGAAACTCAGGTGCTGGCCGGTACAGCCGGCATTCCCGACCTGGTGATTGCTGGCGTCGCGGTGGCGGTGCTGGTTGGGGTCTACCTGCTGCACCGCTTCACCCGGCGTAGCCGCGCCGCGTCCCGGCCCTAGCCTGCCCTTTTCAGCCTTGCGCGCGTTGGGTGGCGCCTCCCTCAGCCTTGCGCCCCTTACCGCGCTTTGCGCCCGCTATAGCACGCGCAAAGCTGCTTAAGGGGCGCAGAGTGGGGGTGGGGACGGGGCTGGGCTGGGCTGGGCTGGTGGCCTTAGCCGCGGCCGTGTTTGCGGACGAAGGCGATGCGCTGGCGGCGGAGCTCGTCCAGCTCAGGGTTGGGCAGCGGAGCCAGCTCGTGGCCCAAGGCCAGCTCGAGCAGATGGTCGGCCAGTTCGGGGTTGCGGGCCAGCACCGGTCCGTGGGGGTAGGTACCGATGACCTTGCCCTGGACGGCGCCCTCAGTGGCGTCATTGGCGTTGCCAATGCCGATTTCGACCTTGGCCAGCGGCTTGGCGGCCGGGCCGAGAGTGGTGAAGCCGCCGTGGTTCTCAAAGCCGGTGATCAGGGTTTCGGTGCCGTCCGGCTTGGTCCAAGTGCTCAGGATCTCGCCGACCGCGCGCACATCGCCGCGGCGAGTGTCGACATCGAGCAGGCCCAGGCCTTCGATCACCTCGTCGTGCTCGCCGACGGTGAAAGTGTTGCCGACGATCTGGAAGCCGGCGCAGACCGAGAACAGCACCGCACCGCCCTCGACTGCGTCAAAGATGTGGCCGTCGGTCTTCAGGCCCTTTACTGCCGAGACCTGGGCGGCGTCCTCGCCACCGCCGAGTAGGTAGACCGCACCGTCGGCTGGGACGGCATCGCCGGGCTCCACTTCGGTCAGGACGGCATCAATGCCGCGCCATTGCAGACGCTTGCGCAGCACCATGGCGTTGCCGCGGTCGCCATAGATGCCCAGCAGCGACTGGTAGATCAGGACGATTTCGACCGGCTTCATCGCAGCCCCGCCATCTTCAGGAACGCTTGGAAGGGGGTGTAGGTGGCGATCACGTCGACCGCAGCCGAGCCGGAGCCGACGATGGCGGCTTTCAGGTCACCCTCGATGCGGTGGTCCACTTCGGCGTAGGCCAATCGGACGGCCAGGTCGTGGGCGCGCGGGCCGGTGCAGATTACCGTCCGGCCAGCGAGTTGTTCGTAGTCGACGTCCCACAGCCAGGAGACGTCCTTACCGTCGGCGGCCACCGAGTCGATGGCCAGCACGACGGGGTCGGATTGGGCCAAGGGGAGCGCTTCGGCCCAGCCGGCCGGGTTTTTGGCGAGCAGTAGCCGGGCGTCGGTTTCGCCAAAGCGGGCGGTGGCGAAGCGTCCAGCCGGAGCGGTCACGGTGTGCATGCCAGCTAGGGCGTCGGCGACGTCGACGCCGAACTCGACGGCGGCGGCCAAGGCGCAGGCGGCGTTGGAGACGTTGAACGACCCGGGCACCTGCAGGTTTGGGGACACTGCGCTGCCATCAGGTAGCACGATGGTGCCGCCGTCCACCCGGTAGGAGGCGGCGGGCTGGGTGAGCTCGCAGCCGGGGCAATCCCAACGGTCGCGGCCCGCGGCGGGGATGCGGATGAGTAGTTCGCCGCAGGCCGGGCAGAGGGCGCCGTCGGCGTGCCAGACGGTGTCGGTCTCGACCCAGATGACTTTGGCGGCGGTGCCGGCCGACCAGACCACCAGCGGGTCGCAGGCGTTGGCCACGATCACTGGGCCGTCGTGTCCGGCGGCTTCCAGGGCTTTGCGCCAGGAGCGTCCCAGGGCTTTAATCTCGTGGTGGCGGTCGAGCTGATCGCGGGAGAAGTTGAGCAGGACGAGTAGCTCCGGACGTGCCTTGGCGATCATGTCGGAAACGACACGCTCATCGGTTTCGAGGACGGCGATGTCGGCGCGGCGGGACTGAGAGAGCGCGGAGGCGATGCCGTAGTGCAGGTTGGCACCGTCGGCGTTGGTGACCAGCCGGTTGGCGTCGGTGCCCAAGCCGCTGCGCAGCGCGGCGGCCAGCAGATGCGTGGTGGTGGTCTTGCCGTTGGTGCCGGAGACCGACAGCACTCGGCGTCCCTGGAGGAGCAGCGAGAACGCGTCGGGCACCAGCCGGGTGATGATTTGGCCGCGAACCGAGGCCCCAGAGCCCTTGCCAGCCAGCCGGGAGGCGAGCGCGGCGGCGTTCCCGGCGAAGATCGCGGTGCTCAGCCGAAACCTGTCGACCACCGAGATCGCGGCAGGTGTCGCCTTAGTGGTCAAAACGGCCATGCCCCCATTGTGCCTTGACTGTGGCCCAGATGCCGCCTTCACCGTGCCCGTGGGCCCGACCCCAGTTCCCTGAGCTTGTCGAAGGGTTAGCCGGTGACGAGGCTTTGGAGTTCGCCGACGTCGAGGGTGCGGTTTCCGGTGTAGGTGGTGTTGAGGGTGCCGGTTTGGTCGGCGGCGGCCCAGTTGATTTGCCAGTGGGTGTCGGCGGTGACGGTGTAGGGCTTCTTTGCCGGGGAGGCGACTTCATAGATGTAGCCGCAGGTGGGGGAGGGCCTACCGGGTTTGTCGAGGTGGGGTGGGTAGATGGTGGTGGTGGTGCAGGTTGTGGTGTGGCCGTCGCCCATGTTGAAGGTGGTGGATTGCCAGGTGGCTGTTAGTTGGAAGGTGAGTCCGTCGTGGTGGGCGGTGGTGGTGATGCGGGTGGGTTGGTCGGTCCACAGCCAGATGGGGAAGCCGACGGCGAGCATGTTCCATTCGTTGACTGAGGGGTCTGGTCCGAAGCGTGGGGTTGGGTCGGGAAGTTTGAGGTTCGCGACTACCTCGCGCAGGGAAGCGGACGGGTTCGGGCCCTTGGGGGGCTTCTTCTTGGTCTTGGGTGCCGGTATGCAGGCGTACCTGTAGGTGTCGCCGAAGCAGATTTCGGGAGCCGGAGAGTCCGGCCGATTGACTACCGCGTTAGCGTCGCCTTCTAGCTTGTGCTGCGACTTTTTCTTCTTCTTGTGGCGCCGACTGTTCGCATCCTTGACTTCGCTGGTGCGGCCGGTGATTTTGCCGCCGCTGCCCACTTTGGTCGTGGGTGGTGGGGCGGTCGGGTTAGCTGCCGGTAGCCCCTCGGGTGAGCTAGTCGCGGTGAGCCATGCCAAGAGGACGGAGCTGAAGACCACTACTAGCTTCAGCACGACGCCACCTCCTTGGACTCTGCTGCGGTGAGCTTGAGGGCTGGTCCCACGCGAACGAACAAGGCGGTCTCATTCACTACTCCGCCAGCGGTGGGCTTCTTGGTTGGTTGGGTCAAGGCGACGCTGCGTGCGTCCTTGCACGACTCCAGGGCCACTATCGAGCCCTGCGAGGACACCCCTGGGGCTCGTTTGATCCAGGAGATGCGAAACTCGCCGCCTTCCGCCCTGATGCCATGGTCGTGGACGTACTTGTAGAAGGCGGCCGAATCCTTGAGGTACTCGCCGGTGGCGGTCTCCAGTAGTACCGGGGTGGGTTCGGTGACCCCACCGGCGCGGTAGATGCGTTCTTCTTCGGCGAAGAACTTGCGGTAGACGGTTTCGGCTTCGGCATAGAGCTTGTCTTTGGCGACCATTTGGTCGTAGTAGTAGGGGCTGCAGGGGTATTCGGGGCCGCCGGCTTCTGGGGTGCAGGTGGGGCTTGGCTTGGGTGGGGCCATGGTGGGTTGGGCTGGGGTACAGCCAGCCAGCAGCGCAAGAGCGATGACGCTGGTGATTAGTCCGCTTCGTGCTTTGGCCATGAAGCCTCCTGGGGTGGTTGCCGCCCACAGTGGCACATTCCTCAGACGCTTTGAAACTGATCGCGGGGGTTATCCACAGAACGAAACAAGTCCGTTCAGTTATGCACAGGTCGAAACGATTCAATGTGTTGCTGGGGCTTCGACGTGCTCAGCCAACTGACGAGCACAGCCAACTAGAGCGACGAGACGCGCCATTGCGCCTCGCCGCGGCCAACCCCTCGGGAGCTACTTCGAACTGGGTTCGAAGGAGACGTGCACGTGATCCATGTGGTTGGCGGTGTCGCCGCCACGGTCATCCATAGCTTTCCAGGTACCACGGGTGAGTGTGTAGCTGCGCTGCTGCCAAATGAGATAGGTGACATGCAACCGCTTGCCGTTGGCGATCACATAGGCGGCCAATGCGTCCCCAAGTGCCTTGTTCTTCTTGTAGTCAGGAATCATGAAGTCGACTGCGCGGCCGTTGGGATGATCTGAGGAATACGAGCTCGACGCGCGCCAACCGTAGATGCTGGTGATCTTCGGGAACGCCGGGCGAATCTCGATTACCGCCGCTTTTCCGTAGCTCTCCAACTTGTCGAGTCCGACCGAACCGAGGCTGACGGTCACCTTCGCCGAGTCCACCCAGGCGGTGGTGCCGTTCCAGATGACTGCGGTGTAGGCGTCCTTGACTTCGCCGGTGCCGCGCAGGGCTACGCCGACGGCGACCTTGCCAACCACGGACGCGCCCGCAGCGGCGCTTTGCAGCAGTGGCACCTCATACATCGCGTACACGGTGGTGGCGCGCATTGGCAGGACGAGGCTGGCGTCGGTCCCAGCGACGGCCTTCAGATAGCCGGTGATCACCCAGCCGACGCGGCCGGAATAGACCACCTGGCTGTAGGAACCGGAGTGCCTACCGGAGCCACCAACGGTGGCACCAGTGGGAATGGTTACCTGATTGGTGGCCGAAACCGCAGCAGAGGTGCGCAGCGCCAGGGAGGCGGTGGTGGTGTAGTTGGCGACCACGTCGGGCAACACGATGGTCTTGGCGGTGAGGCGCCGAGTGGAGGCCCAGCCGTTGACGCCGGCCACGGTCACCTTGGTGTAGATGCCGGAGGTTTCGCCGGTTACCAGCATCACGGTGCCTTTAGGGGCCACCTTGACGGCGGTGGCGCTCACTTTGGCTTTGGTGCGAATCGGCACCTTCATCGTCGAAGTCTTCTTGCCTGCCGGTCCGCTGATCACCACGGAGGCGGCTTTGCGGTCCTTCTTCAGGTACTTGGTGGAGATGTAGGCGGTCTTGGAGTTGAACTTGATTGGCAGCCAGCCGCTCTTGGCCTTACCGGAGGCGAGCACATGCTTACCGGCGGCAATCTGGCCGACGATCGAAGCTTTGCTGCTCTTGGCGGAGCGGACGTTGACTGTGGTCGTGACGGTGTAGGTCGTCTTCGTGGCGGCCTCGGCTTGGGGGGCTGAGACCAGCGCAAACGTGGCAACGAATGCCGTCATGACCGCCCAGGCTAGGAATGCCCGGACGCTTGGGAGGGCGCGCATAGGGGAATGCAGCTTCTTTCTAGGCCCGGGAAGGTGGCCCGGTGGGGGGTAGGTGAGGCAGGAGCCGGGCCTTCCCCGTGGCTTGCGCCACACCCGTCCCGATCTGCCTCGACCTGAGGCGAGCCTAACCCCGGGGACGCGCAATGGGGAGGGGTTTTGATGAAATGCACGCCCGCTTCGCGGTTGGCGGTGAGGAAATAACATCGATGTGATTTAAGGGCTTGCTGGGTGGTTAGGCTGAAGGTATGGCGATCACGGTGAGCGAAGAACAGTTCGAGGCGCTGGTGGACGCCGCCCTGGGGGCCATTCCGGAGAAGCTGCTGGAGCAGATCGAGAACTGCGCGGTGATCGTGCTGGACGAACCGGACGCTGAGCTGGGCGATGTGCTCGGCTACTACGACGGAATCCCCTTGTCGGAACGCAGTTCGCGCTATTCGGGCGCGCTGCCTGATCGCATCCTGATCTTCCGCGGACCGCTGTGCCGGATGGTGGATTCCGAGACTGAGCTAGCCGAAGAGGTGCGCATCACGGTCTGGCATGAGGTGGCCCACTACTTCGGCATCGACGATCACGACCTGCACGAATGGGGCTACGCCTGATCGCTGACTTGGGGATATCGCGGGCCCTTCAGGGGGCCTGAAGTCACCTCCAGCAAAGGTTCACTGTTAGCCCTCAAAGTTGGCTGATCCCGTCGAAGCCCCCAGTTGACCCTTCGACAAGCTCAGGGATCTGATGGGAGTTGGTTCAGGGAACTGGGCTCAGTTGGCTGAGCCCGTCGAAGCCCCCAGTTGACCCTTCGACAAGCTCAGGGATCTTGCCCGTCGAAACCTTAGGCGTCCAGCACCCAAAGTTGGGTGGGGGAGCTAACCCAGGTGCCACAGGAGCCGAGGGATTCATCGGGCACCCAGCCCATCTTCAGATCGGCTGGCGGCAACGGTGAAGCGTCGACGAGTTCGGCCAGATGGGCGCGGCGCGCGACGTCGGGAATGTTGATGGCCACCGCGGGCAGCTTCTTGGCCAGCGTGTTGGCCTCAAGAGTGTGGAACACGTCATCAGCGACCGATTGGGCCACGACCACCAGCGGACGTCCAGCTTTGGTGGCTTTGGCGGCGGCCGGCAGCAACTCGCGAACTGAGGTCAGTGGACCGTCCACGATGAGAATGAGCGGGTTGGTCAGCGCTGCCAATCCCGAGGCGTGATCCGTGGCGAAGGCCCCCTTGCCATGGCCGTGGGGCAGCGTCGTGGCGGTCTCCAGGCGCTTGCGGAGGGCGGCGAGTTCATCGGCGTCCATGACCGGTTTGGCGTCCAGGGATTCGGGCAGGACATAGGCCGGGGCTTCGGCGTCCGGGTTGAGTCCGGGGATCGGACGATCGGGCGGGGCGTTCATCGCTTCGGCGCGGCGCCGGTTGCTCGCGCGATCAGCGAGCCAGCCGTAGGCCACCACCGCGACGCCGACGACCAGCACGATGGCGATGCCCACGTAGCCGTTCACCCCTCCAGTGTGCACGGTGGGTGGGACGGTCGGTAAGCTACGTGGGCGCTGCCGCGCTCGGCGACTCCCGACACCTGTGTTGAGGGTCGAAGATGCGGCGGCGGGCCTATAGCTCAATTGGCAGAGCAGCGGACTTTTAATCCGCGGGTTGTGGGTTCGATTCCCACTGGGCCCACCTATTGCCGGTGTACCTCAGCTGACGTCCGTTGGGTGACTTGAATCGGGCACGTCCTCGGATTGCACCTCTTGCGGCGGAAGTTCGGCGGCAGCACGGTCGTAGGGGATGAGGCGCAGCCGGGGACGTGGACGCGGCGCGCCGCCGCTGAGGCGGGTGAGATCGGCTGCGTGAGCCAGGTCGTGTACCTGATGAGCGAACTTCCGGGTGGCGCGCAGATTGTCCCGATAGGAGGGCAGATCGTCCCCGGGTAGGCGCAGCAGGTCGGCGTGGGGGATCGCTCCGGGTGAGGGCGCGTCGAAGGCATCGTTGAACTCGTCCAGCCATTCGCCGAGCCCGGCCAAGGCGGAGCGCAGGCGAATCCAGCGGTGATTGTCGAAGCCGGTGACCGGCACTGGGCTTTCGCCGAAGGGGCCGGTGAACTTGGCCACCAGCTTGGCGCCGGCGTCGCGTCCGCGTTCGGCCAGGCTGGCGACGGTTTGGGCGTCCATATTGAGGTTGAAGCCGCCCTCTTCGGCGGTGGTGAAGACGGTAGCCACCCGGTCGCGATAGCCGGGTTGGCGCAGGGCTTCGTTGTCGACCCAGGTTTGCCAGGTCATCAGCACCGAGTTGAGGAAACGTCCCAGGGCTCCGGCGTCTGCAGCCTCCCAGGAGTGGACGGTGCGCAGCAGGCCCTCGTGGTTTCCCTGCGGCAGGCAGGTGGCATCGTCGGCGTGGGTGATTGGCTCGGCGACCTCTTGCAGATTGATGGCGAAGGTGGGCAGCGTGGCCAGCGGCCGATCGAAGAAGTGCACCGGCAGGTTGGTGCACAGGCCGCCGTCGGCGAACCAGTTGGTGACGAAGGTGTCATCGCCATTGCCCCACGGGATCGTGGCCAGTGGCACGGCGCTGATCAGCACCGGGGTGCTCAGGCTGAGGCGCACCGCGACGATCAGCGGCAGGCGATCACCGTCGGGAAGCGGGTGGAGCCCGGCGGCAGCAGCGCGCTGGGCCAAGGATTGACTGAGCGGGTCGCGGCGAGAGTCGGCGGCCCACGCCGGGGCGTTGGCCGGACGGGTGAGCCACTCGATCACGCTGGGCGGGAAGAGGCGCTGCCACTCGGCCAGGGGAAAGTAATAGCCGGTTTCGGCCCACGGCATGGCCATCGGACGGCGCTGGCTGAGGTTGGTGGTCATCATTCGCAGCGTGACGCCTTGGGCGGCCAGGTCGCCGAAAGTGATCGGGTCGGCCTCAGCGTCCAGCCCGGCCAGGGTTTGCAGGTAGGCATGCGCCCAGTCGGTCAGCGCAGGGGCTTCCGGAGTGCCGCCGCGTCCCGAACACAGGCCGAAGCGGTTCTGGGGAGTCTTCTTGGTCAGGGTGTTCCAGATGCCGCTGGCTGCGCCCAGCAGGGCGCCGGCTAGGGCAAGGGTCAGGCCGCCGATGAGGCCAACGCCGATGGCTTGGCCGCCGATAGCCGCGCCCCAGGCGGCCAGGGTCAGGCCCGGTGCGGCGCCGAGGGAGGCACGCAGGCCATAAGAGGTGAACAGGGTGCCGAGAACGGCGGCGCCGCGACCCAGCGGTGAGGTGTGCGGCGAACTCAGCAGGGCAACCAGCACCTTGAATAGCGGTGCGGTTTCGGGCTCGGGGTGAAACAGCGAAAGCAGGACGTTGCCCCGTCCGGACGGTTTGGCGAGCTCTTCGGGCAACCTGGTGAGGGCCTCGAACCCGGCGGTGTCGTGATCGCGCTGGCGGCGAAGCTCGGCGACCGCAGCACCGGCAGCGGCGATTGCGCCCGCCGAGGTGCCGCCGATCGCCGAGAACCGGTAGCTGCGAGCCAGCTCGGAGATGAGCCGCGGGTAGATCACCCCGCTAGCGATGCCGCCCTTCATGATCAGGTTGCAGGCTGCTTCGGGGTGCAACGGAAACGGATCGGGCTCAGGCGTGGCGTTCATGGGGTCCTCCGAAATGGCTGCGCTCAGCGAACCGAGGTTGGGGGCGTGGCGTCAAGCTCGTCAGCCGAGGGCCTTGCCCTCTACACGACCAATCCAGCTGACTTCTTGGGGTTGGACGGGCTCGTCGCCGTCGTGCCCATCGAGCGGCCCTAACCTCAGCGGCGCGCTCGTAGCTTGTACAAGACGCAGCCATCGCGGGTTAGGTGGCAGGTGTCATCAAGCCGACCCGCAAACGCAGTGGGCGCTATTGCCGCCGCGTGAGGTGGGTCGCCAACTCGGCGTTTCTCATCCTTGCTTGTACCCGGACGTCCGCATCAGGCGGGAAATAGGATCTGCGGCGATGTTCCAGGGCCAGCAGGTACCACCATGGCGGGCGCATCGCGCCTTTGCTTCGGTTGTGGCCGCTACACAGGGCCTGCCCGTTGCTGGGGGTGGTGGGGCCGTAGCGCGACCAGGGGTACACGTGGTCGGCTTCGGTTGCCGGATCGGGGCAGCGCCGCCAGCTTAGGAACCTCGCGCCCTCGCACCTGTTGCCGGCCCGGGCCATGATCTGGCGTCGGGCGTCGCCCTTGAAGCGGCGCCACGGATCCTGCTTCTGGAGAATGCGGGGGCCACGGCCGGGAATTGGCAGCACGAGCGCATAGATCAGCGCGAAAATGCCGATGACCGGCGGGAGCATGGGCCCAATTCCGGAGAACGCTGCTGTCAGCAGCTTCGCCCAATCCATCATGTGATGCCCCCTGCATTCGCTGGGCACCAAAGTAGCGCCGATCTCTCAATCGGCAGAGCAGTGGACTTGAGGTGCAGTGACATTGGGGTCGAGAGCGGATTACCTGTGGCCGAATCCGGAGGTGCCAGCGGTGATCGCTGGTGGCATTTCGGGAAGTTGTCCACAGGTATCTCCGGCCAGTGCCGTCGCCACCGCAGGCTCGGCTATTGTCGAATCGGGTTGGCAACCGGGGGTGCGCGGCAGCGCGCGTAGGACGGGGGCTGGCTTGGTATTGCTGATGGTGTTCGCCGCAATGGTGTCGGTCATCCAGCTTGCGGTGGTGACGTCCTGGGCTAGATCCGTTCGAGTGGTCACGCTGCTCCAGGCGATCTCAGTCGGATTTCTCGTAGTGGCTCCACTGACGATCGGGCTTCAGTGGCTGATCACTAGGGCCGTGGCTTGGATTGGTCCTTGGCGGCTAGCCGAGGTCGTTGACGTCCTTGGGTGGGCTGCTGATCCGGCCCTCGAAGAAATCCTCAAGGTGGCCCCACTGATCATCGTGGCGTGGCTTTGGCCCCGCACTTCCGGCCAGCTCGGGCTTGTCGACCACCTGCTGGTTGGGGCCGCAACGGGGGCGGGGTTCGCGCTAGCCGAAGGCGTGCTTAGGTACGGTCAGCTGGACGCAATGGCCATCGCCGTTCCGGGCGGCTACCTTGCTGGAGCCACCCTCTCGGGAGCCATCGGGGTGCCGTCGATCTGGGCTTCACTCACTACTTGGCTTCCCGTCCCGGTCAGCTACGACTGGCCCGCAATGTCGGGGGCGCAGCATCTGGTCTGGAGCGCGTTGGCCGCCGCGGGGCTGGGCTGGTTCATTCGCCGCGGGTCGCATCGCTGGCTAGGTCTGATCCCACTGGTGTTGGTGAGCCTCACCCATGCCAACTACAACGCGGCCCACTCGCTGTCGGGGATGGCCTGGTCCTCGCCAGCGCTTTCCTGGATAGAACAGCGGCTCGCGGGGTTGCTCCTCGTGGTCCTGGTGGTGCTTGTCCTGGTGGATCGGGTCGGCTTGGCTGGTGCCCGGCGGTCGCGTCCGGAACTCCTCCTGGATGGCGAGCGGTCGGACGGACTCGGCCCCTGGCCACTAGCTAAGGTGGCTGTCCGCGGCGCACCGTGGAGTTCCTTCGTTGCCTGGCGGGTGGTGCTCGAGCGGCGTGCCTCCTTGAACGCTCAGTTGGCTGGGGTGCCGCCGCCAGAATTCGCTGACGAAGTGGAGCAGCGGATCACCCAGGTGCAGCAATCGGCGGATCGGGCTCGGTGGGCCGGTGCTGCAAAGCAGGTCGCGGGCGCGCTTAGCTTGCGTGGGTTGCGGAGCTGGCGGACGCTGCTCTGGGTGCTGAGTGTGGTTCCGGCGCTGCTCTTCTTGGTTGTTGGCGGATGGCCAGCGACTCGGGGGCTGCAGGAACTTGCTGGCACCTGGTTCGGCGCGGGCCTGATGCTGGTGGGGTTGGCCATTGGTTGGGTGCTGCTGGCTACCCAGTTGCCAGCGCTGGTGCGCCAGTTGCGTCAGCAGAGCGAGCCGTCGCTTCACGAGCAGAGGATTCGGCCAGCATTCCAGCTGGCCACCGGGGTTGCGTCCCTGGTAACTGCGGCCTTAGTGGTGGCGGCGCTGGTTGTCGGGGGCGATCCAACTCAACGCCTGGTGACCAACTACCACATCCTGGATGCCCTGTCGTCTGCGGAGCTTTGGCTCGGGCGGGCGATCATTTTGCTCGCCTTTCTGCTCTTTCCGCCGGCTGCGGCGCTAGTGGTCACCACAGCTGGAACCGTCCTGCTAACCAGCAGCGGAGTAGCGCTCGCGGTCGGTAGCGTGGTGGGTGCGACCCTGGTTTCCCACGCCCTGTTGAACGCAGCAAGCGGCTCGGGGACGTCCGGAGGCGGGGGTGGAGCGTCGTCGGGGTCCGGCTCCGGCACCGCTTCATCGGGCGAGGTCCGCGATGTGTTGCGCAACTTGCCACAGGGGCGAAGTCAAGGAGTCCGAGTGGTCGGGTCGGGAGAGGAACTCGTGGATCTCTACAAGAGACTAATTCGTGGCGGGAAGCCTATTGAGGTGCCCAGTTACAAGGGAAAATGGAGCGAGCTCCCTGATGGAACTCGAATCGGTCTCCGTGATTTCTCGAAGAGCGGCCACAAGACGATAGACATCAAGTTTCCCGGCGGGGAAACAGGAAAGGTTCACGTTGATGGATGAGAGCTTCGGGACGGTCGGCGGCGTCGCGCGCACGCCTCGAGAAGACGCCTTGGCGCGGGCCGCTGACGATTGGGTGCATCCTGGCGAGCTGTTGGAAGTATTCCTAAGTCGTGGAGTCAACGACCCTCAGGTACAGCGGCTGGCGGCGATTGGCCTCGTGGCCAGCTTGGTGAGCGAAGGCCTCGCGGTGGTGGGCGACGTTGGTGAGTCGCACGTCCCGTGGGCCTGCGAGCCTGGCGAGGCCGTGCTTCGGGTTGCGCGCGAGTGGATGGAGCGTGCGGACCCGGATGTGATGCCCGGCGAACTGTTCTGGCTCGATTGCACCCCGGAAGGGCAGGCGCTTGGGGAGGCCGTCTGGGCCCGAGAAGGGGGACGATGACTCAGGGTTCCGGATTGAGCGGCGGTGCGACCTTGAGTGCGGTGTGGGCGCTTGCTGACGCCCATCCAGTGCTGCGTCCGGTTCTCGACGAGCACCTCACCGACAACGACGGGGAGCTGCTGGCGCACCTGGTGATAGCTGATTTCGTTCGGTGGCTGGTTGCGCATCAGGAGGCTGAACCAGGAGTGTGCGCGGACGTCTTGGCGCAGCTCGAATCGGAGTTCGCTGCTGGCCCTGACGAAGTGCGCGGACTGATCGCGGTGAGTGGCGTGGAGATGATCCCAGACCCGGGCCAGCCGGGTTCCGAGCTAAGGGCGTTACTCGGGCCGGGCCTGGCGAGTGTGGACCCGTGGCTCAATCCGTCGGCGAGCTACTGAGTGGCCTGAAGCGCATGCGTTGCCCGGGGACGCTCCGTCGAAATAGAAGAGACGGTCCTCGTTCACGGGTGCAGGCGCGATGCGGCTGGCCTAACTAGGTCCACGGGTTGATGAGCTCCAGGTTGGTGAACTCGAAGTCGGTCACGTTGCGGGTCGCCAACGCGTGTCGATTGGCCACGCAGATGGCGGCGATCAGGGCGTCCATGGCTGGCAGTGGGCGACCCGCAGCCCGGGCCTTCGCCTGGAGCTGGGCGTAGGCCGCGGTGGCTGGTTCGTCGAATGGCAGCACCCGTCCGGCAAAGAGCGGCAGTACCTCGTCTTCGAAGCGCTCGGAAAGACCGCGTTTGCGGCGCCCGTTGGGCAGGGCGGCGATGCCGTAGCGAAGTTCCGCCACGGTGATCGTTGTCAGGTAGAGGGTGGACAGGTGCTGGCGGTCGAGCCAGGCCGTCACTTGTGGTGCTGGGGTTGGGCGCAACGGTTCGGAGAGGACATTCGTGTCCAGAACGATCACGACAGGCTCGGTGGCTCGTGAGGGGTCGGGTCGCGATCCAGCTGCAATTCCACACCGCCGGCAACGTGGCCGATGTCGGCCAGCAGCGAACCCAGGCGCACCTGCGGTTCGGCGTCCACGGCGGCGTCGAGGATGGCGCGAACCTCTGCTTCGGTGCTGCGGTGGTGGTCTGCGGCTCGCGCCTTGAGTGCACGGTGAGTCTCATCGGAGAGGTTGCGGATGGTGATGGCCGCCATTTCAGGCTCCTCTGCTATCAAGTCAGCCAAATGATATCACCGGAGGTGAACCGTGGCACCCCGTCCGATGTCCTAATGATTGAGACATAGAGACATCCGGGAAACTCACAGCCGGCCCGTCCGACCCTAGGGGAGGTCGCTGGACGAGCCGGCTGGTTGAGGGGTGCGGAGGAGGGGATCTACTCCGCGGGGGCGAACATCACGAAGATCGGCGGGATGGTCGCCACCACACCAACGGCGATGAGCACGAGCGCGATCATGAGTGCCTTGGTGAGATCGAAACTCTTGTTGCGTAGGGCGAAATGCAGTCCGGCCCAGGCGGCGAGCCAGACGATCACGGTGAAGACGGCTTTGCCCGAGAGGGTGCCGACACTTGAGGTGAGGGTCGCGAGAGCCTTGAAGCCGGCGCTCGCCTCGGAAAGGATCGTGAAGAGGCCGAGCGCAAGGGCGCCGATACCACCAGCGATGATTGCTGCGGCGACGGGGCCGTCCGGCTTGTCCTGAACGCCTAGATCTTCGAGGCTGACAGATTCATTTACTGAGTTCGTTGTCATGTCCAACTCCCTTACATGACCGGTGAGGTCTTGGTGATCAAGGCGCCGAGCCCACCGGCGATGGCCGCGAGAACGAAGGCGAGGACGAAGAGCACCAGGGCTGCTTTGCGGGCACCTTCATGCTTGACGATCCGGACGCCGTAGTAGACGACGATGAAGGCGACAACGGTGGCCAGTATTGGGCTGAACCAGGCGATGTGCTCTTTCCACTCCATGCCGAAGGAGTGCCACATCTCGGTCGCCGGGTCGGCCACCAGAATCGACTTGGCACTTTCGGGGGCCTTGTCGCGGTACCAGGGGTAAACCACCCAGGTGCCGGTGATGACGGTGCCCCAGGCGGCTACGGCCATGGCTACCACCCAGATGCGCAGGCGCCGTACGCGATCGCGCACGCCGTCCGCGGTGAGCAGCTTTGAGCGGAGGCTGTAAAGGCCTTCCAGTCCGCCGGTAAATCCGAGCAGGAACATGGCTCCGAAGATCATGCCGTGGACCAGTGTCCAGGTTTCTCGATACGTGAGGGTCACTTTGCCACCACCTTTCGATTGAGCCGGGCGACGGTGGAGACTCGGGGGAGTCCGCGCACACTAGGCAAGGTTTTCGATCTCCTTTCAGTGTGGTCACCTTGGCCGTTGCCCACATCGGCGCTTTCCGCAGCTGGCCTAGGTGGTTCCACCTAGGCCAGCGTCGGTGAAATCACCTACTCGGCACGGCCGTTGGCCTCAGCGGACGCGGCAGGCGGGGGCGTATCGTTGAAAAACGGCGTCGCTGTGGACGCGGTCTGAACTCCCACGTTTGACCGGTGAGAGGTGGAAGTGGTCGTGCTACGCGAAGACCAAATAGCGGTGCTCGTCGTCGACGACCATCCACTGTTCCGGGCCGGAATCTGTGACCGCATTCAATCCGTCGACGACTCGATCGTCGTGGTGGGCGAGGCGAGCAGTGGGCAGGAAGCGTGTGAGTTCATTGCCGCTACACCGCCGGCGGTGGTGTTGATGGACATCGCGATGGCTGGCATGAACGGCATCGAGGCGACGCGGGTCATTTCGGCGTCCTGGCCTGAGGTGGCCGTGATCATCTTGTCGGTCTATGACGACGACCAGTACGTCCAGGCTGCCCTCAAGGCCGGCGCGAGTGGCTACCTGCTCAAGACCGTTGATGCGGCCGAGCTGCGTGCCTCTATTAAGCAGGTGGCGCGCGGCGGTTCGGCGCTGTCGCCGGAGGTAATGCGGACGGTGCTGACCCACCTGACCGACTCGCACCCGCAACCGGTCGGGCTGACCGATCGCGAACGGCAGGTGCTCGAACTCGTGGCCAGCGGGGCGGCCAACAAGATCATCGCCAAGGAGTTGGCGCTCAGCCCCCGCACGGTCGAGGCGCATCTGCGCAGCATCTTCGACAAGCTGGGGGTCACCTCGCGAACCGAGGCGGTGGCGTCCGCCCTGCGTGCGCACTCGATTCGGATTCCCGATGGCAACTAGCTCCGGGTTGGGCGCCCGGCTGGACGCGTCCCCGGTGGGTGCGGTGTTTCGGTGGCTGCCGATTCCGGTGCGCGACCCCCGGTTTTGGGTGATCCAGGCGCTCGTGCTGGGCATCATCGCGGGCCATCTGCTGCTCGAGCAGGACCCGTATTTGGCGGCCGAGAACCAGTTCTATCTGCTGTCGGTCTCGATTCTGTTGGCGCCGGTGGTCTATGCGGGCATGCGATACGGGGTGCGTGGGGCGGTGCCGACGACCCTTTGGGCGTTGCTGCTTTCGGCGCCGGAAATCTTCGGCCACGAGTTTGCGACGCAAATGGGCATCTTGGCGCAGTTTGCGATCTTGCTCGTGATCTCGCTCATCGTCGGGCTGCGCACCGACCGGGAGCGGGCCGCTGCCGAGGCTGCCAAACAGGCCAACCAGCGGTTGTCGCGCCTTAACGCGACCGCCACGGCGGTGGCGCACTCCCTAGACCAGGCGAAGGTGCTGGACGAGACCCTGCGGGCCAAGCTCGACAACACCGCCCGCCAGGTGGCCTGGATCGAGCTATTGGCGGGTCCGTACTCGCCGGAGGTGACGGTCATCGCCGCTAGTCAGGTGCAGGTGCCTTGCGAGCTCGACGATGAGCAGCGCGGCTTGACCAAGGCGGCCTGCAGCACCGGCGAGCTGCAGCGCGGCTCAGGTGAGGGGAGTGCTGCCCGGAGTGCGGCCACCCCGATCACATCCGAGGGGGTCGTGGTGGGGGCGCTCGGAGTGACCTACTTGAATGGGCCGATTCCGGCCGATGAGTATCGCGTGCTGGAGGCCATCGGCACTCAGCTGGGCACGGCGCTGAGCAACATTCGCCATCACGCCAGCACCCGCGATGGCCTGGCGGCGTTGTCGATCGCCAACAAGAACCTGGAGACCTACATCGAGCTGGCCACCGAAGCTCAGGAGGAGGAGCGCAAGCGGCTTTCTCGGGAGCTGCATGACGACACGATGCAGGCCCTCGTCCTCACCTTGGCCCAAATCGATACTGCGACGACCCAGGAGTTGCCGGACGCCGCCCGCGAGCGGCTGGCAGCGGCGCGGGGGACGCTCACCGAGACGCTGGTGAACGTCCGGCGGTTCTGCCGCGATCTGCGGCCCTCGTTGATTGACGACCTCGGTCTGGTGGATGCGGTGGATTGGCTGGTGACCGATCTAGGTTCGCGGACGGGGATGGCCAGCGGTCTGGAGGTGCACGGACCGCCCACCCGGCTCAGTAGTAGGGACGAGTTGCTGGTGTTTCGGATTGTGCAGGAGTCGTTGCACAACGTGGAGCGGCACGCCCAGGCCAGCCGGGTGCAGGTGAGGTTCAGCTTTGAGGCCGGGCAGCTGGTCGTCGAGGTGACCGACGACGGTCAGGGCTCGGCTGGTCTTGGCCGGCCTGAGCGCAAGCTGCATGACCGTGGCTTCGGCCTGCGCGGGATGAACGAGCGGGCCAAGCTGCTGCGTGGGGATTTGGTCGTTGAGAGTGCTCCTGGGCTGGGGACGACGGTGCGGATTTGGGTGCCGACCGACTGATGGCGGGATTGGTTACCGCCTTGCCACTCACTGATGTGTGCCATCGGTAAAGCGGGAGAGGGTCGAGGCTAGGCGCCTCAATTCGGGGCGATACCGATGGTGATTCTAAGAATTCATGACCAGGATGGTGCCCAAGTCGCTTGCACTCCCCTAGACTCCCCACCAAGTTATCGAGAAACCTTAGGAGGTTCTAATGGCAAAATGCACCAAGTGTGGGGAATCGATGTGGTTCAAGCGAGATGACGATGCCAGACACAAGGTAATTCGCGTCTGCAAGACTAAGTCGTGTTCGATGTACGACTTCGAGGTCTCTTACTCCGCCTGACCAACTCTGATTGAACCCGGGGGCGAGCCGACGGACTTGGCCCTTGGCCACTGGTTGAGGTGGCTGTTCGCGGACGAGCGCGAATAGCCACCTCGTGGTGCCCGGCCCACCCTGCTCCAGTTCCTCGTCCTCAGCCCGTGCAAGTGGCTGCTCACTAGGGCGTTCGCGGCGCACCATTTGTGGCATCGGTTCGCGCCGGTTGTCGCCATCGCTGAGGATGTGTGCTCAAAGTGGACAGTTACCGGACACATTGGTGCCGAGCTCTTTGACGATGGCAGTGGCCGCACTAGCTTGAGGGCAGCATTTGGACCTGTTGAGGGCAACGGCGTTGGAGGGAATGGCATGGCCACTTGGGATGCAGTCAAGACGTACCTGGTAGGCAACTACAAATTGGAGATGATCGGCGGCGGCTCGCTGGTGAAGTTGCTTTTCGAGTTTGGCGATGGGCGGTCTCAGGTGGTGTTCATTCAGCACCACACCGACCAGAACAAAAAGCCAACCTGGCTTGATTTCCTCTCACCTATTGGCAAGGTGGCGGAGATCGATCTCGCGGCTGCGTTGCGCGCCACGGAAGAGTATGCGAGCGGGGGTATCTCCCAGATTGGTGACCTTGCCATGCTCCGCATCTCTGTACCGATGGAGAACCTGGATCGAAACGAGATCGAACAGCCTCTCGAGTTTGTCTGTGTCGTTGGCGACGAGATTGAGAAGGCGCTGACCGGTCAAGACGTGTTCTGATGGGCTGGTTCACGACGCGCCGGGATTGGTCCACAGGGGCCATCGAGCCTCATGATTCGTGGATCCGCCACGCTCATCCCTACCCGGACACCTTGGCTGTCGTCCGCGAAGCAATCCGGGAGAGCGGTGCCGATGCGGCGCTGGTCGACCTGCCGGGCGCCGTTGTCGCGGTCTGGAGGATGATCGCGGGCATTGCCAAGGACAACCTGAAGGATCGACGAGCGATCGAAGATCTCGACAAGGTGCTCCACCGGGAGGATCTCGATGACCAGAAGATTTGGGACTTCTTGACCCATCAAGAGGCGCTCGGAGTGGCGATCCGCAACAACTTGATTGAGGACTACTTCCAGACTGGCATGATCACCCAAGCTTTGGTGGGGATGATTCGTGACGGAAGCCTCAAGATCTCCTTGGGCGGGCAAGCCCGAGTTGGGGCCGGCGACGCCGGGCCCGGCATCGGGGGCGGCGACCGGATCTAGGGCTCCGGCCGAGCTGGTGCGGCAGGGTGAGTTGGCCGGCAGAGGCCAGCAGACCTGCTCCCTTGGTCGGCGCACGAGACTCACGCCGAGCGGCGTCCGCCACGTCCTCGGGTTCACCGAGGTCCCCCTTGGGATTGAGTGATCCTTCTCGGAGAAGGATGGTCAGCGCCATGGAGCAGTCTTCAAATCGGGCGACTTCAGCCCTGGGTCGTGCCGGTCTCCCGGCGAGCTTTGGCGCGATGCTTGCGCCATTCGGGAGGCAGTCGGTTACTGGCCCTGGAGTCCCCCCGATGCCTACGGACCTTGTCATGGCACTTTGGCAGCTGGGCGACCGGGACCGCCCCTTGTTCTACCTTGCTCTGACTGAGGCCGCAGAACCAGCGGGTGGGTGGGGGTGGGTCGGCGCGGCCTGGGTGGTGAAAGACATTGGCCCCGATGGCTACCAGGCCGACGAGGGACATGATTTCATCATGGATGCGGCGACGTCCTTCCTGCGAAGTGAAGGTATTTCGCTCGTGGCGCTCCCGCCGATCCAGCAAGATTGGTGGTGTTCCCGGCACCCTGATGAGGTCTGGTAGTTGGTCTGAGATGGGGCGCGCAGCGCTGCTCAAGAGGCTGTACGGCTCTCGGCCGCCGGTAGCAGCGAGCAGTCGCTCGCACCGCTGGGAGAGGTGCGTCGCCACCTCGACATTGCACATCTCGTGTCAGCCCTAACCGACCAAATATGGAGCAACCAACCGGTCATTTGTGGACATCCCGTCCAGCCACTTGTTGAGAATCGAACCGGAGTTTGGGCTGCGTGGGATGCATGAGCGGGCAAGCTGCTGCGTGGCGATTTGGTCGTGGAGAGTGTTCCGGGGGAGGGGACGACGGTGCGGATATCTGTTCCTGCTGATGGGTCTGAGCCGGACGTTGCGGAGGCGGTTGCGAGCCGGGACGCTGCTGTCGAGGCCGGGTCAGCTAGTGCAGGGCGCCGAAGCTAAGGGCCTGATATTGACGCTCAGCGAACCTCGGGGGCGCTATTGGACTTCTTCCTTCCTCCCTGGCTTCGAGTGCTGGCTGACGGACGGTCGCCGAATGCAGAGAGCCCCTCCCGGGCCATGATGGAGTTGAACCCGCCCGAAACTTGCGCGGGGAGATGCCCATTCCGGGCGCTGCGTCGAATGTCCGCCCGTATACCTAGGATGAGCGACGTAACCACGGAGAGGGTGCGGAATGTCGACAGTTTCCATCAAGGCGGCCGTGACACCAATTGTCAGTTATGCGATGGCTCACACCGATCGCGCTTGCCGGTGTCGAGATTCGAACGGGCGCCCACCTGCTCCCAGGCTGCGCTGAACGCCAGATCGGCCTGCTTCGGATCGAGCTTGAACTCCACCCCGCGCTGCTGCAACAGCTTGCGCGCGAACGAATGCACCCCGGTGAACTCAACCTGATCGACCACCTCAGGGGCTAGGCGCTTCAACAACTCGCCAAGCACGCCAGGCAGCGTCCTCACGAAGGTGGTCACCAAGAATCTACTGTCAACTACTGCAACATTCGGTGTTGCAGTAGTTGACAGTAGGCACCGGTTTGCACAGGTAGCTGGTCAGCGAACCTTCCAGGTCGCCCGTGGGTCTTTGGGTGACTCGCCTTCCCAGAGCACTAGGCCGGCATCACGGAGAGCTTGGAGGTGCCGACCCGCTGTTGGTCGGGTTACCCCCACCAACTCGGCGATCTGCCCGGTGCCCAGTGGACGCCCCGCTGAGCGCAGGTTGTCGAGCACGGCCATGGCGCCCTTAGGCAGGGCGGCGCGGATCTCGGCCGACACAGTGTCGGCGGAAGACAATGTGAGTCGCACCGCTGCGGGCGTCTGGGTGTAAAGCGGGTCAGTTAGCCCGCGCAGGCGCATCTCAGCGAAGATTCGCCGAATACCCTCGCCCAGTTCCTGGGTAATGCCGAGATCTGAGCAGACCCGGGCGATCCGAGGGTTGCGCGCGTGGCGGCTTATCGACAACGGGTTGGTGGGGTCAGCCAGGCCGGGGAATCGACCCGGGCTGGTGATCTCGATCCGATTGGGAAAGATCTCCACTCGAACGTGGTCTCCAGACATGCTGTAGGAGCGGTGGACTACCGCGTTCACGAGGCCCTCAATCCAGGCATCCCTCGGAATGATAGGCAGGCCAGCGAACCGTCCAGACTCGTTCAGTGCGCGGCGCTTCGGAATCATCGAGTCGATCGCTTGGGCGGCGTGGGTGATCTGTTCCGGGATCGACCCTTCACAGCGGATGTCGCCGTCATCGGCCAAGGTGAGGCTGCTGCCGCTGCCCCGCTCGATGTCGGTGTATTTCAGCACCCGCACTTGAGCATTGGGGAACAGCTCCTGTGGCGCGGCGCTGAAGAGCAGGTATCCGGCGACGGTTAGCCGTCCGTCCTGGGTCAGCAGGTTGCGCGCCCGCATCATGAGTTCGGGGGTGGTCGACCGGATTGCCTGTTGGTAGGCCTCCACTTGGTCAGGGTCGAGACCGGCTGGGGATTCTTCGACCGGCGTGCCATCGAAAGGTGCCGAACCGCGATCAAACCCGAGTTCTTGACGCTGGGCGAAGGTCAACCGGCGCGACTCGTCCCCGACTCGCAGATAGCACTCGCCACGGCTGGTCTCATGCACCTGTTCGCCAGGCTCGACATGGAGCAGGAGCAGGGTCCGCTGCGTCAGCGGGTCAGCGAGTTCAGAAACGCGCATCCTGACCGGGGGATTGGTGAAATCCTGGGCGGCCTGCCGTATCTCGTTTGTCCGTGCTGGAGTGACGCCATCAACCTCGCCATCGCTCAGCCCTACCGCGACGGTGCCGCCTTCAGCGTTGGCAAAGGCAATCAGGGGCACCGCGAGGTCGCGGGCTCTGATCCGGCCAGATTTGCGTTCGTACCACTGGCCTTCAGGCAGTTTCAGGAGCTGCGCTGCGACCAAGTCGGCGGGCAATGCCGGCGCCTGATCTACCTCGGCTGAGAACATGCATCTACTGTAACCTTTTTACAGTAGAAGTGGGTACCCCCGCCGGCGACAGCAATGAGGCCACGCCCGCGATGTGCTTCAGGAAGCTCGATTGAGGAACTTCGAGAATCGCTGGGCTAGACGGTCTCGATCAGGCTGATCGGTGCGCCTGGAAGGCAGGATCAGCTTCGAGCCGTGCATGTCTTGCAGACCATGGCGAAGCATCGGGCCGTCCACTTCTTCGAGTAGGACGTGGTCGATGCGCACCTCGTAGTCAGGTGAGATTCCAAGCATGTTCTTGTCGTAGGCGGCGTGATGGATCTTGCACAGCGAAAGCCCATTGGACACCACGGGCACCCCCAGCTCGTCGGAATCGGGCGTGATGTGCGCCGCGTCCAGCAGTTCGCCGTGGCTGAGCCGACAGATGGCGCACTTGGTTTGGTAGGCGGCGATCACTCGTCCACGGAAGTCCTTCTGGTGCAGGCGCTGCTTCATGATGCGCTCCGCATAGCGCCGCTCCGGTGCTGAGGCGTTCGACGAAGCCAGGAAGCGGACGCTCTCATCCAGGGTCAGCAAGAACTCGCGCTTCTCCATCAGGTCGGCGACGACAAAGACCGGGGCGTGGGGGACGTACACGCCATCGCGGATCTTGCGCAGCAGGATGATCGGCAAGTTGAGTTCGTGAGCCCGGCGCAGTTTGGCGTTGTCGCCGTTGATCGAGCCTTCGCGGTAGGAGTAGTGAAACAGCCCGTCTTCCATTTCCCGGTCGGCGTAGGGGCTGTCTGGTGAACTGACCACGCTGATGGTGGCCGCCATCTCGCGCGGGTTGCGGATACCGCGGGAACGATCGATCAGCGGCATCGTCTCCCCGTTGGGCATCGGGAAACTCAGCTCAGCGCGAGTAACGAAATCGCCGTTCCTGCTGGCGCGATCCAGCACAAAGCTGATGATCTCCTCGCGCAGTGGTTCGGCATTGCCCACGGGTAAGTCCTAGCAGCTCGTGCCCTTCCTGGCGAGAGTCAGAGCCATTTCAAGCAATGGGTCGGCTATCCGCTTGAATGCGCGGGGGCGGGCTCACCGACCGAGCAAGATGGCACGGTGACTACCGCCCCCACCGTCAAGAGAATGAAGCTGCGCTACGCAGGCACCTGCTCGCGGTGTGGCGTGGGCATCGGCGCCGGCGTCCTGGCCGACTACGACCGTGAGGCCAAGACCGTCGCCTGTGTTGGCTGCGCTCCACGGGTTGCTCTTGCCGAGCCCGTCGAGCCGGCAGAGCCCGCCGAACTGACTGGTCCCGCTGAGCAGAGCCCGGCGCCACAGCACGCGATCACCCCGACCGAGCCAGTCACCCTGGACGCGGTTGACGGCCTGCCAGGTGCGTCGGCGCGCCGCGAGTTCGAGCGTCGCCACGATGCCCGCCAAGCTCGAGTGCAGGCGAATCACCCCAAGATCGGCAAGTTCCTGCTGGCCGTGTTCGACGACCCGCAGTCGATCAGGGCTTGGGAGGTGGGGGCAGTAGGGGAGCAAGCCCTTGGCGAAATGCTGGCCCGGTCCGCTGGCTCCGAGCTGCGAGTGCTCCACGATCGGCGCATTCCCAAAACCAGGGCCAACATCGATCACCTGGCCGTCTGCTCGAGTGGGGTCTATGTGATCGACGCCAAGCGCTACCGCGATTCCCGTCCCCAGCTTCGCCACTTTGGCGGGCTGCTTCGTCCGCGCGAAGAACTTCTCTACGTTGGCGGACGCGACCGCACCAAGCTAGTTGCGGGGATGCACAAGCAGCTTGGCTTAGTGAAGGCCGCGCTGGCCGACCGGCCCGAGGTGCCAGTGCACGGAGTCCTCTGCTTTCTCGACGCCGATTGGCCGGTGTTCGGCGGCTCCTTCGTGATCGGCGGGGTGCACGTCCTCTGGCCGAAGAAGCTGAGGGCGATGCTCACCGAGCCCGGCACCCTGGACGCAGACCAGATCGCCGACCTGCAATGGCAGTTACATGAAGCCTTCCCGCGGCAGAACGGCAAATAGGCGCGAAGAGTTGGTTCAGAGTGCGACCTGGATCTGGCGCGAGCGAGGTCTAGGTCGGATTTGGGACGGTGCGTGCACATCGGTGCGTGCGGTCGTGGACCCTTCGACAGGCTCAGGGAGCTAGGTTCAAGTTGGCTGAGCTTGTCGAAGCCCCAGACGCGCCCCTCCTGACCCTTCGACAGGCTCAGGGAGCTGGGTTCGTGGTTAGCCGTTGATCATGGACTGGAGTTCGCCGACATCGAGGGTGCGGTTTCCGGTGTAGGTGTGGTTGAAGGTGCCGGAGTAGCCGTTGGTGGCCCAGTCGATTCGCCAGTGGGTGTCGGCGGTGACGGTGTAGGGGTGGCCTTTGGGGGAACGGGTTTCGTAGACATAGCCGCAGGTGGGCGAGGGCCTACCGGGTTTGTCGATGTGGGGCGGGTAGACGGTGGTGGTGGTGCAGGTCTTGGTCTGGCCGTCGCCCATGTTGAAGGTGGTGGATTGCCAGGTGGCTGTTAGTTGGAAGGTGAGTCCGTCGTGGTGGGCGGTGGTGGTGATGCGGGTGGGTTGATCTGTCCAGAGCCAGATGGGGAAACCGACCGCGAGCATGTTCCATTCGTTGACTGATGGGTCTGGGCCGAAGCGTGGGGTCGGGTTGGGGAGTTTGAGTTTCGCGACGACTTTGCGGATTTGGCTCGCTGTTGGCTGCTGGGGGTCGGGGCTAGGAGTGCCGGGTTTGCGGGCGACGCACCAGTATTTGCCTTCCTTGACGCCGTGAGCTGAGCAGAGCTTGTCCAGCGGATCGGTCGTAGCCGTTGAGCCGGGATTGGGGTTGGTGGACGAGTCGGTGCTATTGGCGCCGGGAAGTGCTTTCTTTCGGCGCTTCTGCTTTCGCTGGTTGATGCCATCGATCCACCCCTTCTTGACGCTGACGGTAGGTCTTGGCTCGGGATTGGCAGTCTCGGCTCTCGTCAGCGTGATGGGTGCGAGGAGCAAGGCTGCGGTCAGGCCGACACTCGCAACAACTCGGATGCTCATTCGCACGAGCTCACCGTCCCCTCGAAGCTCATGAAGCTGCTGATCTTGAGGCCGCCGTCGGTGTTCGAGAAGTACGCCCGCTCGAGCGAAATATTGCCTGCATAGGTGGTCTTCCCCTCCCGGAACACGATGCTGGTGCCATCGATGCAGGACTCGAGGGTGGCAACAGAATCGTTCTTGACCTCCTTTGTGGCGCGGCGGAGGTATACGAGCTTGAACGCCCCTTGGGTGATCACCGTCCCGTCGGCCTTCAGCCCTCGATACGTGTCCGTCGCTTGCTTCAGTCCTTCTCCGGTCAGCGACTCCAGCATCACGGGCGTCGGCTCGGTGACCCCGCCAGCTCGATAGATCCGCTCGTCCTCGGCAAGGAACTTCCGGTAAACCGTCTCGGCTTCGGCGTAGAGCCGATCTTCTTTGAGCTTCTCCTCGTATTGCACCTGGTAGCAGGAGTAAGGAGTGCTGCCTTCCGATGGTGTGCAGAGATAGGTGGGCTGCCCGATCGGGTCGGGTTGGCTGCAGCCAGTGAGCAGTGTTGCGGCCAATGCCAGGCATACCAAAGCTGGTTTAGCGAGTGCCACGAGTGACTCCTAGGGGTGATTGCGAGCCAGCTTTGCACAAGCGAAAACTGGTCACCACCCGAATTCCGGAGTTGTCCACAGGCAATTCCGATTTCGTACACCTGGCGCAGCTGCCCGGTTTTCGCTCCCCGCGGACAACATTGCCCCGACCGCTTCGACCATCAAGACTGGGGCCATGAACGAAGGGGAAACCGACCACGCGAGCCACGCCCACCACGAGGCAGCCGCCGATCCCGAGGTAACGCCCCTCGACTTCTGGGAGGCCCGCTACTCCGGCGAAGAGCGAGTCTGGTCGGGCAAAGTGAATGTGTCCCTGGTCGATGCGGTCGCCGACCTGACTCCGGGACGATCAGTCGACCTCGGCTGTGGCGAAGGCGCCGACGTGCTCTGGCTGGCCGAACGCGGCTGGCAGGCCAGCGGGCTCGACATCTCGCCGACCGCCATCAACCGCGCCCGCCAAGAAGCTGATGCTCGCGGGCTCGGCCCCGAGCAGGCGAGTTTCGTCGTCACCGATCTGGCCACCTGGCAGCCCGAAGCCACCTACGACCTGGTCGGTGCCAGTTTCCTGCATTCGCCGGCACCGCTAGCCCGCGAGCAGATTCTGCGCCGGGCCGCGGCGGCCGTCCGTCCCGGCGGGCATCTGTTGGTGATCTCCCACGCGGCACCAGCCGATCCGAACGACGTTGCCCACCCCCACGCCGACCTCCATCACAGCCCCGAAAACGAATACCGCGAGCTGAAGCTCGACGAAACCGAATGGACGTTGGCTCTAGCCGGACGTCGCAACCGCATGGGCCGCAAACCAACCGGGGAGCCGATCGAAGTCGAAGACCTCATCGTGTTGGCTCGGCGCCGCTGAACTGCTCGCCACCCAGGGCTGCGGCTTCCCACAACAACCAGACCAAATGTCAGCTCAACCGGCTAGCCTTCAAGTAGTGAAGTAGGAAGATCGGTGAACGGCGATGGCTCAGCAGGTGCGGCCAGACGCTGTCGCCGCGCGCGCGTGGCAATCGGCTAGCTCAATCGTGCTGGCTTGGCCTGAGCTCACCATCTCCTGGGCCGACTGGTATGACCGTCCCGCCCATTTGATCGTCCAATCGAGTTCTGGAGTCACGCTGCATTACGCCGGCGGCGAAGGTCCGGTGCTCACCGCGGACGGGGCCGAGGCGCAGCTGCGTTGGGCCGACGTCGAATACTTCGATCTCAGCAATCAGTTGGGCCTGGACTGGGCCGATCATTGGGGGCATCCGACGGTCCCGGTGCAGCCCACCGCGAAGTCGGCGATCTATACCGCGATCGCCGCCCTGGTAGGCCCCGATGATGCCTGGACGGCGCGTCCGGCCAAGATTCTGTTCCGCACCGAAGACCCATTGGACGATCCGCTGGCGGTGTTTCGCCTACTCAGCGCCTTTCCGTCGCTGATGACCACCGTGCAGTGGTACGCCTCGCAGCTCAGCCTCGGCCTGCGCCGAGCCTCAGCCGGACGTGAACTCGCCTGGCATGAGCCGCTGTGGCAGGTCTCGCGCAATGGCCAAGCGGTGGCCGTCCTCGATGAAGCCGGACGGGTGCACCTGGCGCGGGTTTCGACCAACGACGACAACCTCGCCGACCTGCTCGAACTCGTCGCCGACGATGCCGATTGGGTAGCCGGCGGCTTCTCCTTCGACATCTTGGCGGCCCTGGACGGCCTCGACGGCGATGTGGATGCCCTGGTTGCCCTCATCGTGCCCGGCGCGCGGCATGCCTTCGGGCCCCGGCGCTCCTGGAGCCCAGCCGCCCCCGGTCAGGAGCCGGTGAATCCGCGCCGGTTGGAGCCCTGAGTCAAGCGAGGCCTGAGACGGCGCGGTCTTGGCCCGATGGTCTCAGTCGTCTTTGAAATTGAGCCAGCACACCGTGCCAGCCAGGACGGTCGCGAACCCCGTCCAGAGTGCATAAGCGCCGAGCGCCCAACCGGCAGCGGGACGGGCATGTCCAGCTCGCTTGGCCAGGTCGAATGAGCTGATCGCCAGGACGCCAGCACCGGCCGTGGCGGCGCCGAGGTGATGCCAGCGGAAGAACAGCCAGCTCCAGAAGGCATTGAGGGCGAGGTTGGTAGCCAGCGCCTTGCGGTAGGCAGCGGCTTCTTCGGTCTCGCCGCGGCGCTCGAGCTCGTTGAGCACCGCGGTTGAGCTGACTGCGATGTCGGTGTAGAGGCCGCTCCACACCACCGGGAAGGCGATGCCCGGCGGCTGCCAGGTGGGCTTCTTCAGCTCGCGGTACCACTGGCCGTCCGGCTCGGTGGCCAGGGAGCCAGTCACGGCGGCCGCGCTCACCAGTGAACCGACGAAGATGGCATTGCCGGTCTTGTTCGGCCCTTTGATTTCGGTGGCGTTCTGCGTGGGGGCGGCTTTGGCGGGGTGGGTTTTGCGGGCATTCGCGCGGTTGGATCTCATCGGTCCTCCTTGACTCTCTCCAGCCTGCCAGCGCGATGGCGGGGTGGGGGCGGAGGCTGCGCATCCTTCGGTAGTTCTTCGGACGGCTGCCGCGCTGGTGGCGCGGCTGGGGTCGGCTCGTTGAGCAGGTTGGAACCAGGAGGCGTCAGTTGGCTGAGTCTGTCGAAGCCCTGGTGGGTTAGTTGGCTGAGCTCGTCGAAGCCCCGACAGGCCCACTGTCAAGGCTATTTGCGAGTTGTGGAAAAGGTTACGAAGTTATCCACAGTATTAGTTCAGGTGTTCGAATTGGGCCGTTGTGGTGGCAGGCTTGAAGCATGACGAGATCAGGAGTGCTGCGACCGGCCGGGGAGGTCCTGGCCGAGTTCGAGGCGTTGCTTGATGAGGTTGATCCGCGACGCTCCGGGCTGGACGCTGCCGTCCGGCTGGAGTGGGTGCGCGCAGCGCGGCGGGTGCGCACGAGGGTGGAGGCGTTGGCTGCCTTGCTGACGGCCGAAGCTGATCGCGCGAATGCCTCGCAACAGGCGGCCGGCACGCAAATGTCGTCCTGGTTGGGCTTGGGTGAGCCACTCTCCCGTAGGGAGGCTGCAGCCGCGGTGGGGCAGGCGCGAGCGCTGGTGGAGCATCCGCTGGTGGGGGAGGCTGCTGTTGGCGGGCGGATCGGTACGGGTCAGGCGCGAGCCATCGGGCGAGTGTTGGACGGGTTGGCGCCGCAGCTGAACCCCGGCCAGCAATCCGCCGCGGAGCAGGTGATGATCGACCTTGCGCGCCACCTGGACGCTGATCAGTTGGCCAGGTCGTCGGGGCAGGTGTTGGCTCAAGTTGTGCCCCCGGATGCTGGCGAATCCGAAGAGGTGAGGCTGCAGCGCGAGGTTGAGGCGGCCAGACGGGCGCGATCGCTGCGGGTGTACCGCGAAGGTGCGCTCGTCAGATTCGAGGGGTGTCTGCCCCGGGTTGAGGGCGAACGATTCGTGAGCCTGCTCAGTGCGCACGCCGAGTCGGTGCGGCGCACGGCCCTTGAAGCGCGGGATCCGTTGTCGGAGTCGACCACTACGGAGCAGCGCAAAGCTGACGCTTTCATCGCACTGCTGGGCAGCGTGGAGAAGGCGAAACCCGTTTCTGGGGTCGGTGGCGCCAAGGTGATCGTGAAGCTCGACTACCACCAGCTCCGCCGTGATGCGGCCGGTGCTGGCTTGATCGGCGAAGACCAAGAGGTCTCCGCGGGGGAGTTGCGGCAGCTTTGCTGCGACGCCGAGCTGGTTTCGGCGGTCCTGGGCGGCCCTGGCGAGGTGTTGGATGTCGGACGATCCTCGCGGCTGGTGACTGCGCCGATTCGCACCGCGCTGATCCTGCGGGACGGCGGGTGCACCTTCCCCGGTTGTGATGTGCGGCCCGAGCTTTGCGAGGCGCACCACATTCGGCCGTGGTGGGACGGCGGAGATACTGCGCTGTCGAATTTGGTGCTGCTGTGCCACCACCATCACGGGTTGGTTGAGCCAGCGAAGTACGGTTTGCGCGATCAGTGGAGCGTTCAGTTGAGGGCGAACGGACTGCCGGAGTTCATTCCACCGGCTCGCTTTGACCCGGCTCGACGCCCCTTGCAGAACCAACGGACGAAGGCGAAATCCGGCTCGCCGCCGGGGGTGATCGCGAGAATGACCCCGGGAGCTGGCGGGGGTGTGCCCCCGGGAGCCGAGCGGGGTGTGGTCACGGGAGCCGAGTGGGGTGTGGCCACGGGAGCCGAGTGGGGTGTGGCCACGGGAGCCGAGCGGGGTGCACAGCCGGTCGAGGCGGTTGAGACTGTTGGGGCTCGGGTGGTTGATGGGCGACTGGCTGCGCTCGGCGGGTGAGGATTGCGGCGCTTCCGCGGGTTCGACGTCTTGTAAGAAGAAACTCCGCGGGTTCGAGGTCTCCTAAAGAGACGGCGAACGGCCCCGTCCATGTTGCAGGTCGGAGCCGTTCGCCGAGATCACGGGCCGTGGTTACGGGGGGTACCACGACCCGCGGCTTGGGGTCTACCGCTCGCAGGCGGTCTTGGTGTCGCCTTCTGCAGTCACTGCAGAGCAGGTGTCAGTCTCGGTTCCACCATTCAGGATGTCGGCGAAGGCGTCGGCAGGTGTGGCGCGGAGGGTGTCGTTGCCGGTGCCGCCACTGAGGGTGTCAGCGCCGATGCCAGCGACTAGCGTGTCAGTGCCAGCGCTGCCCGTGATCGTGTCGTTGCCGGAGTTGCCCTCGAGGTAGTCGTTGCCCGGTCCACCGGTCATCGTGTCGTTGCCGTTGCCACCGTAGATCTTGTCGGCCAAGGCGGTGCCGGTGATCGTGTCGTTACCGTCCAGGCCCTTGATGGTCTTGCCGGGGCTCGCGTTGGTGCAGTCGATGGTGTCGTCTCCGGCGCTGCCGGTGACCGTGGTTGCGGTTTGGGCAACTCCTGGACCGACCACACAGGGAGCGGATACGACGTGCGACGTTGTCTGCGGGGTGGTGCTGGCAACAGCCGATCCGCTGGTCCAAACGAGGGCCAGGCCGACCGCGCTAAGCGTCGCAAAAATGCGTCCAAAATTCATGAGAAAACCTTCCAAGTTGACTAAAGTCGGCACGCGGAAATTCATCACGCACAGACACCAGCGAAGGGGGTATTCGTGGTGTCTACAGGTCGGAGGTGGGGGGTGTGCGACTCAAAAAGAAGGCCGCTCATTCTTGAGGTCCTCCTGAACCCGTCGAATGATTTGACCTTACGCCCATTCTGGGGCAATGTAAAGACAGCTTTTATTATCACGGCCGGTTTCACTGGTTCTTGGGCCCATTTGTTGGCCAAATCCGAGACAATTCTCGATGGTCCTTTCGCCAACCGATGATCCCGCAGGCGCCAGATTTCCGGTCTCAGTGACCCGTGATGGCTGAGGCGGTGCTGAGGCGGGAATTGGTATCGGATTGAGGGGTGTTGCCGGCCGGGTGGACGCGGTCTCGGTGGGTCGATTGGGTGCGCTCACGGTCGCCGAGTGTCGAACTCGCAAATTTGTCGTGACATGCCGGGCCACAGTACTGATCTCCGGCGAGCCGAGGCCCCGGTTTGAAGCGGAGGGCCAGGCGTGAGCGCTGCGGTGCTGGCGGCGCGCGTCCGGATGCTGACGATCATCGTGGGCTGGGTTGGCCACCGCTCCGGAGGCGGTCGTGGTGAGTCCCCGGCGCGACCTGGCAGCGCTGCGGCGCCACAAGTGGCGATCCTGGCGCGTTTTGATCGAGTCGGCGAACTTGGCCATCGTCTGAGCCAACACCCCGGGAACTCGACGCCAAATGTCGACCCGCAGTAATCGATTGACTTGAACCCGCTATCGCCCTGGCGTCGCCGGGGCGTCGATGAGAATCAGGGCCATTGAAAACGCAACCGTTCGTGCGCAACGTTGCCACCATGATCGCCTCCGGGAAAACCCACACCGGTGATCCTTCAGCAGATGTGAGAATTCCTCGATGTATTGAACACGTTCAATCCAGGCTCTCCAGTGATTTCAGCGTCAAATGGGCCGCTGGGTGTGGGTTTGCAGAGCGACGTTGGTGATTCGGTTCCAGGTCAAAATGGCCCAGGTGCGTGCCGCTGGAGTTGTCGCCCGTCCTCAGCTCGGCGGGTCAGCGATCGGCCCGACTAGCCCAGGGTGTGACCGACGAGGCGTCCGATCCAGTAGGTGACGCCCATTGCCAGGACGCCGCCAGCCACATTGCGACCAATCGCGCGCCACACGGGGGTGCCGCCGGCGCGCGAGCTGAGATAGCCGGTAAGCACCAGGGCGGCCACGACGGCAGCCACGGTTACCGGGATCCGGATGTCGGCTGGTCCAAGCATCATGGCGGCCAGTGGCAACGCCGAGCCGATGGTGAAGGCCACCGCGGAGGAGATCGCGGCCACCCAGGGGTTGGTCAATGCCTCCGGATCGATACCCAACTCGGTCTCGGCATGGGCGGCCAGCGCATCATGCTCGTGCAGTTGCTTGGCCACCTCTAACGCCAATTCAGCGCTCAGACCTTTTTCCTCGTAGAGCCCGGCCAGTTCGAGGAGTTCCTCCTCGGGCATCTCCTCAAGTTCGCGGCGTTCCTTCTCCAGCAGCGCCACCTCAGTGTCGCGCTGAGCACTCACCGACACATACTCGCCCACGGCCATCGACAACGCGCCTGCGGTCAGTCCAGCGATGCCGGCAGCGAAGATGGCGAACCCGTCCTGGGTGGCTCCGGCGACGCCGATCACGATGCCAGCGGTGGAGACGATGCCGTCGTTGGCTCCGAGGACGGCCGCGCGCAGGCTGTTCAGCCGGTGCGCGTGCGAGCCAGCCTGAGCCTCGGCGTCCTGGAAGGCCGCCGGATCGCCAGCAGCCAGAGTGTCGTCCTTCGCCATCTGAAGCCTCCTGCAGATCGGACGAATCGGAGCCTAGCGGAGCCTGGCTTCCTGCGAGCCCGTGTTCGGTAAGGGCGAAAACTCCCACTGCCGGGTCGAGCGCCGGACGTTGCCCGCGGCTGGTGGTGGATCGTGACCGGGCTGGGCGGCTATTCCTTGGACGATCGTAGGGCGGCGACCCGCCGAGGCGCTTCACGGACTGCTCGCGGGGACGGTTCCTTTGCGCAGCTCGCGGGGACGGTTCCTTTGCGCAGCTCGCGGGGACGGTTCCTTTGCGCAGCTCGCGGGGACGGTTCTTCCGCGCAGCTCACCGGGGACGGTTCTACCGGGTATGTCCCCAGGCGCAGCTCGGTGGAACCGTCCCCAGGCGCAGCTCGTTGGCGGTTTGGGAGCGGGCGGCCGACTAGCAGGGGCAGTGCCGGGGCCTAGGCGTCCACTTTCCAGTGGCGCGCGGCCACCCACACGATTGCCAGGGTGCCGGCAACCTCGATGATCGAGCAGTAGATGTAGAACGAGGTGGCGGGGCCGCCGAAGCCGAAGCTGCCGATCTGCACCAGCGCCATGATTGCCCCGGCGGCGATGCTCTCCCAGCGGGCGAAGCGATGGGGCGCGATCCGCGAAATCAACACCGATGCCATCGGGATGGTCATCAAGATGGCCGCGTTGAGCAGGAACTGCTGGTCAATCACCAGCCCACCCACATTCCCGTTCAGGTACTCCTGCAGGTGCGGCGGATACATCAGCCCGAACACATCGCAGTAGATGTAGAACAGCGTCACGAATACCCACAGGGCGGCCACGACCTGACGCGGCCCGATCTTGGTGGACGTCGCCGTGGCGGCGTCCGTGGAAGTGGTGGTGCTGGTGGTCATTGAAGGTCCTTTCTTACGACGTAAGATGAATCGTACGTTGTAAGATTGCCGAACGCAAGGGAGGTGGCAGATGCCCGCACGAACCGCCAAGACCCCGCTCAGCCGCGAGCGGATACTGGCCGCAGCCACCGCCATTGCCGACGCCGAAGGCTTGGCCGCCGTCACCATGCGGCGGGTTGCTGAAGCGCTCGATTGCGAGGCGATGTCGCTCTACTACTACGTCAAGGACAAATCGCAGCTGCTCTCGGGCCTAGTCGAGACGGTGATCGACCAGATCATCGCCGACACGCTGGCCGGCGCCGACCAGAGTGGGCCGCCGGAACTCGGGCAAGGCGCGAATCCGTCCGCAACTGACTGGCGCGAAGTGGTCGGCAACCGGTGCCTCGGGGCGCGCCGGGTCATGCTGCGCCATCCGTGGGCGCCATCACTGGTTGCTGGCACCGCGGTCGTCCCGCCCAACACCTATCTGGTCTTCGAAGCACTAGTGGGCACCATGATCGAGGCCGGCTTCAGCTACGAGACCGCCCACCGGGCCATTCATTCGCTGGGGTCGATGCTGATGGGCTTCACCCAGGAGATCTTCGAACCGGACGCCGCCGAGGACGGCACCACCGCCGAAGAAATGGCGGCGATGGCGGCAGCTTTCCCGCATTTGGGCGCCCTGGCCGGCTCGGTCACCCATGACCAGACCGACTCCCTCGGGGTGTGTGACACCCAATCCGAGTTCGAGTTCACTCTCAACCTGGTGCTGAACGGGCTGGACGGCTTTCGCGGCAACAAGTGAGGCCGGTCAGTTGACCCGGCGGGCCGAGACCAACTGGTCGATGACCCAGACGGTCATGGTGGCGGTCTGGGGAGGATTAGCCGAGTTGGAGCGGGTCTGGGAGGCGATGCTCACCTTCGCGGTCACCTCAATCAGGCGACTGCTGTCGGCGCCGCTGGCGAGTTCCGGATGCGCGGCGAACACCTTCTCCATGCCGTCCACGCACGGTTTGCCGGGCTGGTCTTCGGCGAAGTAGCTGCAGAAGCCGCCAACCATCGGCACGGCGATGGTCTGGAACTTGACGGCCCCGGGCACCTCCGGCGTCGGCGCAGCAGGCACGCACCCGGCCAGTGAGTTGAGGCTCAGCGCCAGCAATAGCGGAATCAGAAACCTTGGCATGGGGGCACCGTCCTTCGACGCAGGCGTTGTCGCAACGATAGGGCAGCGGGTGAACCCAGAGCGGAGTTCAGCCCGCGACCACCACATTCTCCACCGGCTCGCCAGCCAACAGGTGCTCCAACTGGCGCCGCAGCAACGCGGCCACCCGCGGATAGGTGGCTTCAGAGTTGCCGCCCTGGTGGGCGGTGATGATCGTGTTCGGTGCCTGCCACAGCGGGTGCTGCGGCGGCAGGGGCTCGGGGTCGGTCACGTCCAAGGCGGCCCGCAACCGTCCGGCCATTAACTCGGCCAGCAGGGCGTCGTTGTCGACCACTCGCCCGCGGGCCACGTTCACCACTAGCGCGCCATCGGGCAGTGCAGCCAGTGCGGCCGCGTCCAGTAGGTGATGAGTGGCGGGGGAGTAGGGCACGGTGAGCACCACCACGTCGGCGGACGGCAATAGGGCTGGCAATTCGCTCACCGCGTGCACGCCGGGGCGGGCGGTGCGGCCCACCACGGTCAGCTCCACTTCGAAGGGACGCAGCCGCGCCACCACCGCGTCCGACAACGACCCGGCGCCAATCACCAGCACCCGATGGTCGGCAAGGGACGGCAACTCCGGGTTGTGCCAGCGGCCTTCGCGCTGGGCGTCGATGGCCGCCATCAGTCCGCGCTGGGAGGCCAGGATTAGCCCCACTGCCAGCTCGGCGGTGCCAGCCGAATGCACGCCGCGGCCATTGCAGAGGGTTACGCCCGTGGGCAGGTGCGGCACGGCATGTTCATAGCCAGCCGACGGCAGCATCACGTACCGCAGGCTGGTGGCCTCCGGCAGTCGTCGCCAGCGTTCCGGGGAGCCCCAGTAGTGCCCGATCTGCACCACCTGCACCCGTTCGGCCACCTCGGCTGGCAGGGGAGCGAGCAGATCCCAAATGACAAACTCAACCCGATCGCTCAAATCGGCCAGCCGTTCGAGCAGATCGGCGTCCGGCACGGTGACGGTCAGCATGAAGCAGATTGTGCCAGTCGGGCGCGATCACCCTTCGACAAGCTCAGGGAACTGGCCCCAAGTTGGCTGAGCCCGTCGAAGCCTGGAGTTGGCTGAGCCCGTCGAAGCCGCAGGGAGTTGACCCTTCGACAGGCTCAGGGAACTGGTGGGTGCTCATGGCACTGGTGGGGCATGGGGGAACTGGTGGGGGCGCTCAGGGGAACTGACCTCAGTCGAAGCAGTCCTGGTCGGCGGAAATCAGGGTCAGGCTCGAGACTTTGCCCTCATCCACGGCGAAGTCGTAGTACGCCTTGGGATTGGTGGGCACGTCGGCATAAAAGCCGCTCCCATCTGAGTCCGGGTCTTTGGTCAACTTGGGGAAGGCCGCCTTGAGTTCGGCCAAGGAACTGCCGGCCTTGATGCCCTCTGGGGTGGCCATGTTGTCGAGGGCTGCGATGTAGACCAGTTTTCCGGTGGTGGCGGAGAAGATGAGGGCTCCCCGGTAGTACTCACCGTCCGGATCCTCCGGAGCCCCCAAGAGGTGTCCGTCGGCAGCGCCGCCGCATTGGCCTTCAGTGCCAATGATGCCTTCGGCCAGCCCGGACGCCTTCGCCTCGGCCTTGGTGGCGCCCAGTTTCAGCGCGCCGTAGCCGAGCGGGCCGAGAGTGTCGCCAGCCGGAGCTGCCGGTGATGAACTGGGAGTAACGGGGCCGGTCGAGGTCGGTGGTGCGGCCGTGGGTTTCGGCGTTGGGACAGTGCAGGCGCTCAGCGCCAAAAGGGCTGCAACGAGGGCGGCCGGGGCAACAAGCTTGGGGGTGGTACGCATTCGATCCCCAATCGATAGGACTTCTTCGGCTGTGCCTAGGGATGCTAGTTGTCGCAGACAAACAGCAGCTGGGCGGCATCGATGCCACCCAGCTGCGTTGACCATTACCCGCCCATCGCGGGAGCGACGAGAAACCCCCGGCCTCAAACTGAGGCGGGCCGGTTACCCGTGGGTCGGTTACTCGTAGCAGTCCTGATCGATCGAATCCAGGCTCAACTCGACCACCTTGCCGCCGTCCACCACGATTCGGTAGTAGGCCTTTTCGTTGCCGGCAACTGGCGCACCGCCTCGGCCCTCTTCGCCTTCCTCAGCCTCCCACTTGCCGAAGGCGGCTTTGAGTTGGGCCACAGTGCTGCCGAGCTTGATGCCTTCGGGGGTGGCGACGTCGCCGGTGGCGTAAATGGCGATCAGCTTCCCGGTGTTAACCGAGAAGAAAAGCTGGCCGTTAATCGCCTCTTCCGACGGCGGTTGGGCTCCCAACAGGCGGCCGTCGCTAGCGCCGCCGCATTCGCCTTCGGTGCCAGTGATGCCTTCGGTGAGGCCGGACGCCGTTGCCTCGGCCTTGGTTGCGCCCAGCTTCAGCGCACCGTAGCCGAGCGGACCGAGGGCATCGCCGACCGGCGCCGTCGGTGAAGTGCTGGGGGTGGCGGGGCCAGTCGGCATCGTGACCGGCGCGCTGGGCATCGCAGTTGGCGCAGGAACAGTGCAGGCGCTGAGCCCGAACAGCAGCGCGACGAGGGCGGCCGGGGCGGCAAACTTAGGGGTGTTTCGCATTTGATCCCCAATCGATAGAACTTCTTCAACTGATGGCAGCGACGCTAGCAGCGTCGGGCGCCCAGCGCGGGCACCACCTCCTGGTGTGGTGCAGTTGGCAACCAGGCCGCGAGGCGGCGGTGATGTTGCGATCCTCCCCACCGACGCCGCGGTTGCGTCCTAAGGTGGCATTGGCAGTTGGACGTTGCGGCATCGGAGCCGTGGCGCCGCCGAAATAGGAGCGTTCATCATGGACAACACCCCCATTGTTGAAGAAGCCGACCAATCAGTCCTGAAGTCCATTCGCATTGCCCTCGGCGTGCTCGGCCTGGTCTCACTGATCACCGGCGCGCTGATTCTGATTTGGCCCGACCACACCGCCATGATCGTCGGCGCCATCATCGCCAGCTATGCCGCCGTCGCCGGCCTGGTGAACCTGGGTATCGGCATCTTCAGTGGCAAACTCGGCCTCTGGACCAGGATCGGCTACCTCGCCCTCGGCTTGGTCTTCCTCGCCGCCGCCGGAGTGGCTTTCGCCAATCTCGGCCCGTTCGTCCTGGGACTGGCGGTGTTCTTCGGCATCTTCATTGGCATCGCCTGGATCGTCGAAGGCGTCGTCTCCTTCTTCCTGCTCTTCGACAGCTCCTCAAAGGTGTGGACGGCGCTGTACGCGGTGATCAGCATCATCGCTGGCTCAACCCTGTTGGCGGCCCCGCTGTGGGGTGCGGAACTGTTGTGGCTGGTGCTGGGTGTCTCGCTGGTGTTCACCGGCGTGGTGCAGGTGGTGCGCGCCGTCCGGTTCGCCCGCAGCTAGTCGGTGCTGCCGGACGCTGATGATGGCCAGCTAGGCCCGCGCGGTTAGCTGTTCGGTCACTCGAGTTGCTGCAGCCAGTCGGCGAGCAGTCGCTCCAGCTGGGCGCGTTTGGCCGGGCTGAGGGCTGCGACCAGTCGGGCCTCGTTTCGCATGTGTTCGGTGAAGGCAGCATCGATCACGCGCTGGCCAGCTTCGGTGAGGCCGACGAAGCGACCGCGTCCGTCGGCAGCATTCTCTCGGCGGATGACCAGTCCGGAGGATTCGAGCCGATCAAGGCGCTTAGTGATCGCGCCGGTAGTGACCATGGTGTGGCGGGCCAATTCGCCGGGAGCCAACTCGTACGGCGGGCCTTGGCGACGAAGCGATGCGAGCACATCGAACTCGCCCTCGCTCAAGTCGTAGTGGTCGTAGGTCTTCAGGACCTCGGTGCGCAATCGATCACCGAGTCGATGCAGGCGCCCGATGACGCCCATCGGGCTGACATCCAGGTCGGGACGCTCGTGGCGCCACTGCTCCTGGAGGCGAGCGACATGGTCAGAACTGGTCACAGCGGAATAATACCTTCCCGGTAAGACATTATTGCTTCCATGGAAGCAAAGTGGCGCTGGATCGCTGTGACCGCAGTAGCCCCGATCGCCTGGGGATCGACCTACTACGTCACCAAGCAGTTCCTGCCTGCCGACGCGCCGCTTTGGGGGGCGGCGATCCGGGCCCTGCCGGCCGGAGTTCTCCTGCTGTTGCTGGCTCGCAAGCTGCCCAAGGGTGAGTGGTGGTGGCGCTCGGTCGTGCTTGGGCTGCTCAACTTCAGCGGGTTCTTCGTGCTCATCTACCTCTCCGCGCTGCTACTGCCCAGTTCGGTGGCCGCCTCGGTGATGGCGCTCGCGCCACTGGCGATGGCTGGCACCGGTTGGGCGATGCTCAACGAGCGCCCGACCATCTGGATGGGGGCCGGGGCCGTGGTCGGCATTCTTGGCGTGCTGCTGATCGTCGGCACCGGGGCCGCTGCCATCAATCCTTGGGGCTTGCTCACTTCGATCTCGGCGCTGGTGATGTCTTCGGTAGGGGCGGTGCTGAACAAGAAGTGGACGGCAGGCGTGCCGGTGCTGGCCTCCACCGCGTGGCAGGCCACCGCTGGCGGCGGGCTGCTGCTGATCGCGGCCCTCATCGTTGAGGGGCCACTGCCAACTGTCGGACCACTTGGTTGGGCGGCCTTCGCCTACCTCTCGCTGTTCGCGACCGCGCTGGCCTCGGTGTGCTGGTTCGCTGGCCTTGCCGAACTGCCGGCTGGCACAGTCGGCATCGTGGGTCTGCTGAACCCGGTCACCGGTGTCTTGCTAGGCACCCTGTTGGCGGCCGAACAGCTCAGCTGGTTGCAGGCTGGTGGCATCGCCTTGGTGCTGATCGCCATCCTCGTCGGTCGGCGTACCTCAGCGGTGCAACCGGCGGGGTGAACCCGCGGGGCGGTCCGGTGGCCCTAACCACATTCGCGAACGCCGCGCTGGTAGCACTATTGCCCAATACCGACAACCCGAGGATGCTGTGCACAACAGCTCGGCCTCGGCGCTCCAAGCTGGGTTTGAGAAGGGCTCGGCATGGATATTCAAGACAAGGTTTTCGTGGTCACTGGCGGCGGCAACGGGATCGGCCGCGAGGTGGTGCTGAACCTGCTCAGCAAGGGCGGCAAAGTGGCCGCGGTCGATCTCAGCGCGGACGGCCTGGCAGGCACCGCCGAGTTGGCCGGCGAACAGGCGGTCAATCTCAGTACCCATGTGGCCAGCGTCGCTGATGCGGCGGCCGTGGCCGTCCTCCCCGAGGCGGTAATCGCCGCCCACGGACAGGTCGACGCGCTGCTGAACGTGGCCGGCATCATTCAGAAGTTCGTGCCCTTTGCCGAGTTGAGCACACCAGAGATCGAGAAGGTGTTCGCGGTGAACTTCTGGGGGGTGGTCAACACCCTGCAGGCTTTCCTGCCGCATCTGGTGCAGCGACCGTCTGCGGCGATCGTGAACGTCTCCAGCATGGGCGGGTTCATTCCCGTCCCAGGGCAGACGATCTATGGCGCCAGCAAGGCGGCGGTGAAGCTGCTCACTGAAGGCCTGCACTCCGAACTGCGCGATACCCCGGTCAGGGTGACCGTGGTTTTCCCTGGCGCTATTGCCACCAACATCACCGGCAACAGCGGGGTGGTCATCCCCGGCTCCGATAGCGCCGAGGCGCCGAAGTTCAAGATGACTACCGCCACCGAGGCTGGTGAGGTGATCGTCAACGCGATGGCCAAGGGCGCATATCGGGCCACCATCGGTTCCGATGCCAAGATGCTCGACCGGCTGACCCGCTTGGCCCCGGAGCGCGCGATGGCGATGGTCGCCGAGCAGATGGCTTCGTTGCGCAGCTGAAGTTGGCCGCGTCCGCCCCTGTCCCCGAGCTGCGCATGGGGACGGTTCCGGTGAGCTGCTCATGGGGACAGACCCGCAGGAACCGTCCCCATGAGCTGCGCGGAGGAACCGTCCCCTAAGGTCGGACCCGAAGGTCGGACGCCCGCCCCAGAATTGCCGAAGGCCCGACCAGTCAGTTGACCGGTCGGGCCTTCGGCTTTGACTCAGAGGCCGTTGCGAGCCCGGCTGGCCTGCTCCTGGGCCTTGAACAGGCCGAAGCGGGGCAGGAACTTGTCCCAGTCGATGGCGTGGCCGTCAATCTCGGGGCCGTCGATGCAGGCGTGCTTGCGCACCAGCTTGCCGGCCTCGTTCACCGGCACCATGCAGGCTCCACACATCCCGGTTGCATCAACCATGATGGAGTTCAGGCTGGCCACGGTATGGACGTCGTAGCCGCGGGTGAGATCTGCGACCGCGCGCATCATCAGCGGTGGGCCGATGGTGACGACTTCGGCGATCTTTCGTCCCTCGCCAGCCTTGTTGGCCTCGAGCATGTCGGTCAGCGGCGTGGTCACGAAACCATGGATGCCGAAGCTGCCGTCGTTGGTGGCGTAGATCACTTCGAGTTGATCGCCGAACTCGGCCTTGATGGCGCCTACCCGCTCGGCCTCGCCGTCCCAGAACATCAGTTCCTTGCTGCGGAAACCCGAGATCAGGGTGACGTGGTTACCCAGGCGCAGGTGCGCCCGCATGATCGGGTAGACCGGGGGCAGGCCCAGCCCGCCAGCGGTGAACACCACCGTCGAGTCGTCGGAGTAACGCTCCAACGCGCTGGGCTGACCCAGCGGCCCGGCGATACCGGCAAACGCCTCCCCGACGGTCATCTTGTTCATCTTCAGCGAGCTGGTGCCCATGCCCTGCACCACCAAAGTGATGGTGCCGGCCTCCGCGTCCCAGTCGGCCAGGGTGAGCGGGATCAACTCACCATTCGGCTCGGCCAGCACGCGGACGAACTGACCGGCCTGTGCGGTGCGGGCGATCGATGGCGAGCGGATCTCGAACTCCTCGATGCCCTCGCTGAGGTGGGTCTTGGAGATGATCACCGGCAGCTCAGCGGCCAGGTCGGTGTAGGTCAGGGCCTGATCGACCCGCGAGCTGATCTCAGTAGCAGTCATCTGCTCCATCGCCGCCACCATCTCCCGCGCGGCCGACTGGCCATCGCCAGCCGCCCGAATGGCAGTGGAGCCGCCACGGGCCGCGTCGCCACCGGTGTAAACACCGGGCAGGGTGGTCTCCTTGGACGTGGTGCTGACCTGGTTGATGGTGCCCCACTTGCTCACCTGCAGCCGCGGTTCGGAATCCTTGATGATCGGGTTGGCGTCGTTGCCGAGCGCCATGATCACCAGATCGGCCGCAATCTGCTCGGTCTCCCCGGTCGCCACCGGACGGCGCCGACCCGACTCGTCCGGTTCGCCAAGGGCCATCTTCTCCACCACAGCGGTGGTGACGAAGTGGCTGTCGTTGGTGGAAAGGAACTCGACAGGGGAGCGCAGCTCGGAAACCACGATGCCCTCTTCCAGGGCGTGCTCGAGTTCCTCCAGCCGGGCTGGCATCTCGGCCTGGGTACGGCGATAAACGATCGTCACCTTGCCACCGAGTCGCTGCGACGTGCGGGCCGCGTCCATGGCGGTGTTGCCACCACCGATGATCAGCACCTCTTTGCCCGGCACGACCGGCAGCGGGGTTTCGTGGTCGTCGGTGTGAGCCTGCATCAGGTTCACCCGGGTGAGGAACTCGTTGGCGCTCATCACGTTCAACAGGTGCTCGCCCGGCACGTTCAGGAACCGGGGCAGGCCGGCACCCGAACCGACGAAGACCTTCACGAAGCCAGCCTCGCGAAGCTGATCGATGGTGGCGGTCTTGCCAACCACGAAGTTGGTTACGAAGCGGCCACCCAGCGCCTTGATCTTGAACACCACATCGTCAATGAGCTGGTTGGGCAGCCGGAACTCGGGGATGCCGTAGCGCAGCACGCCGCCCAACTCAGGGAAAGCCTCAAAAATCGTCACCGGGAAGCCGTCCGCGGCCAGCAGGTAGGCGGTGATCAGACCGGCCGGGCCGGAACCAACGATCGCCACCGGTGGGCGAGTGCTCAGCTCCCAAGGGTTGGGACGGCCGGCGAAGCGGGCCTTGAGCTGCTCAGGCTCGGCCAGCTTTTCCCACTCGGGCAGGAACCATTCCAGCTGACCGATGCTCATCGAATGCTTGTGAATGCAGTGGCTCTGGCACTGCAACTCCTGCGGGCAGACCCGACCGGTCACGTTGGGCAGCGGGTTGACCGCCTCCAGGGATTCCAGCGCCTTGCGGAACTGTCCGGTGCCGATCAGTTCGAACATCGCCGGGATATTGACGCTGACCGGGCAGCCGCCGTCCGGCTCGACCTGGCCGGCAGTCAGCACGCCGAGCACACACGGCTGCTTGGCGCACTGCATATCGCGCAGCGCCTCCAGCCAGACGAACAGCTCGACCTCGCGGCGGCTATAGCCCAGATCCATGTAGCCCAGGTAGCCCTTATTGACCAGTTCGAAGTCAGCGTTGCGCGCTTCTGGCTCGCGAATGTAGGGGCCGATGCCATTCAGCGAGGGCCACTTCTCGCTGGTGCCAGCGAACATCGGGTAGCGCGCGGAGAGTTGGGTGTCGACAGCCTTCATGAAGCCACGCTTGCGGGCCATCGGCAGTTCCCAAAGGATCCCCATCAGCTTCAGGCTGCCGGCGTCCTCGCGCAGCAGCGCGGCCCACAGTGCTTCAGTGAACTCAGGGGCGAACTCGGGCTGCTTCAGCGCCTCGGTGATCGCGGACACCTGCTCCTCGGTAAACGGTTCGTCGGGGGTCGCCGGCGAAAAGTTGACCAGGACGCTCATCACGTCGGTGGTGTCGGTGGCGATTTCGGTGGTCACGTGGCTTTCTCCTCGGCTTTGGTGCCCGGCGTCCCAGCGGCTGGGGCTGGGCGTCGGTGCGGCGGACGACAAGAGCATTGTCCCCCCAGTTGGGTATACCCCGGGGGAGATTCGCAAGGGACGTCGATGTTGTTAGATCTAGCCCCGGGAGTGGGTCGGTGACCGCCGGGACGTCAAGAGGTACTGGGGCAGGTCCGTCGGCTGTTGGGACGGATGCTGACAGCAGTAGTGCCGGGCTCATCGGTGGATGGTCCGGCACTGGAGCCCTGAGGATAGGCGATCAATGTCGGCCTTGGCCAGCCAGGCTCCAAAGGGTAAGACCGCTAGTCGGGGCCGTATCGGAGTTGCCGCGCTCAGGCGGCCAGTTACGGGTGGCTGTGTCCTGGCTGTGAATCGCTGTCGGTGACTATCGCAACTCGGCAGTAGGTGAATACAATGCAGGCCTTAGCTCATTTCGGGGGGAGAGAGCGAGATGCACTACTTCGTGCGTATCGGGGGAATGATCACAGGCGTCGTAGCTGGCAGTGGATTGCTGGCCTTCGCCCTCACTTGGACGATGGCCCACTACGGCATCACGTCCAGCATCAGCGGGGTTTCGGTCTTCGTTGGCCTGCTCGTGGCCGGTTTGGTCGGGGCAGCGCTGGCGAAGGATTCCTGGTTCTACGTCTGAGCGTCGCGCCCGCATCGGGCGGTTTCAGAGCGGATGACGGGAATCGAACCCGCATGGCCAGCTTGGAAGGCTGGGGCTCTACCATTGAGCTACATCCGCGTGCGCCAGCAGCGCGCAGCCAAGACTAACCGAAGCTCAGGGGCAAAGTCGCGCTGGCTCGGGTCGGCCGTGGCGCTGCTGCCAGGTGAGGCGATCCCGGGTTGTGACGGTCGGTGCGACGGCGTCACGGAGGCCGAGTGTGACCAACGCCGCGTGCCTAGCTAAGATTGCCCGGTCTGTCTACTTCCATCCAGGAGCCCGCATTGTCCAGCACTGTCGAGAAGCTTGGTCCGTCCCGGGTCAAGCTCACCGTTGAGATTCCGTTCGCCGACCTCAAGCCGCATCTGGACAAGGCTTACGTCGATATCGCCTCCTCGGTGACCATTCCCGGTTTCCGGAAGGGCAAGGTGCCGCCGCTGGTGATCGATCAGCGCTTCGGTCGCGGCGCCGTCCTGCAGGAGGCGATCAACTCGATCCTGCCCAGCGCCTACGAAGGTGCCGTGGTTGAGGCCAAGGTGAGCCCGCTGGGCGAACCAGAGATCGAGATCACCAAGCTTGAGGACGGCGAGGTCATCGAGTTCTCCGCCGAGGTCGACATCCGTCCCGAGTTCGAGGTGCCCGATTTCGCCGAGCTGAGCGCCGTGGTTGACGCTAAGAAGCCCGTCGAGGACGAGGTCACCGAGCGCATCGACCTGCTGCGCAGCCGGTTCGCGACCACCGCTGAGGTAGATCGCCCCGCAGCTGACGGTGACCGAGTGACCCTCGATCTGGTGGCCAGCCGTGACGGTGAGCCCCTGCCGGACGGCACCGCCGTCGACATCGCCTACATCGTCGGCTCCGGCGGCATGATCGACGGGCTGGACGTTGCCGTTGTCGGGCTGTCGGTCGGCGAAGAAGCCGAGTTTGCTTCCACCCTGGTCGGTGGCGCGCTGGAAGGCGAGCCGGCCGACATCAAGGTGACGGTGAAGAAGGTCGCCGAGCAGACCCTGCCCGAGGTTGATGACGAGTTCGCTTCGATGATCTCCGAGTTCGACACCGTCGAAGAGATGAAGGCCGACCTGGCCAAGGGCGTCGAAGCCAATCTTGAGGCCGAGCAGGTCGCTGCCGGTCGCGACAAGATCATTGAGGCCATGGTGGCAGCCACCGACTTCGAGGTGCCCGCCGGTGTGGTGGCCTCCGAGGTGGATGCCCGCAAGGAGCAGATCAACGGCCAGCTTGCCCAGGCTGGTCTCACCCTGGAGCGTTACCTCGAACAGACGCCGGAGGAGACGTCCCGGACTGTCGAAGATTTCTGGGCTGAGCTGGAAGCCAACACGGTCAAGGGCCTGAAGGCTCAGCTGATCCTGGACAAGATCGCCGACGACGCTGAATTCAACGTCGAGCAGGAGGATCTGTCGAAGATGATCGTGCAGAAGGCGATGCGCAACGGCACCACGCCGGAGGCTGAAGCTCAGCACATGATGGAACACAACCACCTCGGCGCCTGGATGGCCGAGATTCGCCGCAACAAGGCGATGGGCGAGGTCGTGGCCAAGGCCAAGGTCACCGACACCGACGGTGCTGTGGTCGACATCACCATGCGGACCGGCGAGGCAATGGCCGAATCCGACCACTGAGTCTGTTCAACTGCGCCAGCGGGCGTCACCTTCGGGTGGCGCCCGCTGGCGTTTCGGCGCCTAGCCGCAGGTGCTCCGCCGCTCGGCTCGTGCGCCGTCAGCGAACACCGCCCCAAAGTTGGCTGAAAAATGGCCGACAGCGGGTAGTTTCGCTGCGTGAGCGAACATCTATCCATTGAGCGTGGCCTGCGAATGGCCGGTGGTCCGGGCATGGCCGGCATGACCGATTCGGTCTATCAGTCACTGCTGATGAACCGAATTATCTTCCTCGGCTCCGAGGTGAAGGACGACAACGCCAACGCCATCTGTGCCCAGATGCTGCTGTTGAACGCAGAGGATGCGAATAAGGACATCTTCCTCTACATCAACTCTCCAGGCGGCTCGGTGGACTCCGGCATGGCCATTTACGACACGATGCAGTGGATCTCCAACGACGTGGCCACGGTGGCCATGGGGCTGGCCGCTTCGATGGGGCAGTTCCTGCTTTCGGCAGGGGCCAAGGGCAAGCGCTTCGCGCTCCCGCACAGCCGCATCATGATGCATCAGCCCTCCGGTGGTTTGGGCGGCACCGCCTCCGACATCCGCATTCAGGCCGAGCAGTCGCTGCATATCAAGCGGACGATGGGTCGACTGATCGCCGAACACACTGGCCAGACCATGGAACAGATCGAGATCGACTCCGATCGTGACCGCTGGTTCACCGCCGAAGAGGCCCTGGCCTACGGCTTCATCGACCACGTCTATGAGCGGGCGGCCCAGATCGCCACCGCAGACTCCCCGAATCAGTGAGGCCTGAAGTGAACACTTTGCCCAACAGCATCGCCCCGGCCGGGCCGCGGATGGACTACTACATCCCCCAGTGGGAAGAGCGCACCAGCTACGGCGTGCGTCGCGTCGATCCGTACACCAAGTTGTTCGAGGACCGGATCATCTTCCTCGGCACCCCGATCAGCGACGACATCGCCAACGCGGTGATGGCGCAGCTGCTCTGCCTGCAGTCGATGGACCCGGAGCGTCCGATCAGCATCTACCTGAACTCTCCTGGTGGGTCATTCACCGCGCTGACGGCCATCTACGACACCATGCGCTACATCAAGCCCGACGTGCAGACCGTTTGCCTTGGTCAGGCGGCCTCGGCTGCTGCCGTCCTGCTGGCTGCTGGCACCAAGGGCAAGCGCTTGGCGCTGCCGAACAGCCGGATTCTGATCCATCAGCCCAGCGCCGAAGGCAACTACGGCCAGTCCTCTGACCTGGAGATTCAGGCCAGGGAGATCATGCGGGTTCGGGTCCTGATGGAGGGCATGCTCGCCGAGAGCACCGGCCAGTCGTTGGAGAAGGTCAGCCGCGACATCGAACGCGACAAGTTCCTGACTGCCGAAGAGGCCGTCGAATACGGGATCGTGGACGACATTCTCACCTCACTGAAGGACATCGAAGGCTGACTCGCCGTCCGGCCCTCCGTCCTCAACTCGGATAGCCGGACTAAGGTGAGCCACCAAAGCCGGAAGGGTAGATCGAAGTGGCACGAATCGGAGAAACCTCGGATCTGCTGAAGTGCTCTTTCTGTGGGAAGAGCCAAAAGCAGGTTAAGAAGCTCATCGCCGGGCCTGGCGTGTACATCTGCGATGAGTGCATCGACTTGTGCAACGAGATCATCGAAGAGGAGTTTGCCGAGACCACCGACTCCGGCCTGCTCGACGAACTGCCCAAGCCCAAAGAGATCCGCACCTTCCTCGATTCCTACGTGATCGGCCAGGACACCGCAAAGAAGGCGCTGGCCGTGGCGGTCTACAACCACTACAAGCGCGTCCAGGCTCAGGCGGCCTCACCGGGGCGTCGGGTCGCAGACGATGAGTTGGTTGAGCTTGGCAAATCCAACATCCTGTTGATCGGCCCCACCGGCTGCGGCAAGACCTACCTGGCCCAAACCTTGGCCCGGATGCTCAACGTGCCGTTCGCGATGGCCGATGCCACCGCGCTCACCGAGGCGGGCTATGTCGGCGAGGATGTGGAGAACATCCTGCTGAAGCTGATCCAGGCCGCCGACTACGACGTGAAGAAGGCCGAGACCGGCATCATCTACATCGACGAGATCGACAAGGTGGCGCGCAAGAGCGAAAACCCCTCGATCACTCGTGATGTCTCCGGTGAAGGCGTGCAGCAGGCACTGCTGAAGATTCTGGAAGGCACCACTGCTTCGGTGCCACCCCAGGGTGGGCGCAAGCACCCGCACCAGGAGTTCATCCAGATCGACACCACCAACATCTTGTTCATCGTCGGTGGCGCTTTCTCCGGCCTGGACGACATCATCAACACCCGCGTCGGCAAGCGTCCGCTCGGCTTCAACAACGAGGCATCGGTGCGGGCGCCCAAGACGCTCAACCCGTTCGCCGAGGTGCGCCCCGAAGACCTGCACACCTACGGGCTGATCCCGGAGTTCATTGGCCGGCTGCCGATGATTACCACCGTCGAGCAGCTGGACGGGGAGTCGCTGGTGCGGATCCTGGTGGAGCCGAAGAACGCGCTGATCAAGCAGTTCCGCAAGCTGTTCGAGCTCGACGGGGTCGATCTGGAGTTCACCCCCACCGCAATCGACGCGATCGCCGAGATGGCACTGCGCCGGGGTATTGGTGCCCGCGGGCTGCGTTCGATCCTGGAAGAGATCCTGCTGAACGTGATGTACCACGTGCCCAGCGACGACCAGATCGCCCAGGTAATAGTCGATGCAGACGTGGTCACCGACGGCGCCGCACCGCAGCTGATTAGCCGCGCCACCGTTGCTCGAGCCGAGCGGCGCGAACGCTCCGCGTAGCTGTTGTGGTGAGCTAGGGCCCCTATCCTGCGGACCAGCCGCGCTGGTCGGGTCGGATGTGTAAGAGTGGACCCAGCGACCCACGCAACAAAGGAGTAGTCATGGCGACTCGTCAAGTCAGTATTGCGTCCTCGGTAGGCCTTCACGCTCGGCCCGCATCGCTGTTCGTGCAGGCTGTCACGGCCACCGGACTGCCGGTGACGATCGCCAAAGAGGGCGGAAACCCGGTGGACGCCCGCAGCATCCTGGTGGTGATGGCGCTGGGCGCGAAGCATGGCGAGACGGTGACAATCACCGCCGAGGGCGAGGGTGCAGAGGCTGCTCTGGATTCCCTGGTCGAACTGCTCTCTCGGGATCTGGACGCGGAGTAGCCCGGCCATGACCGGCCAGACCTCAGCCACTTTTCACGGTATCGGCGTTAGCGCTGGCACTGCGGTCGGCCCGCTGGTAGTAGTCGCGGCACCGCCCACCCCGCCAGCAGATGAGGCTCCCACCACCGATGCCGCCCAGGCCGGTGTGTTGGTGCGTGCAGCCTTGGAGGCCGTCGCCACTGGTTTAGAGGCTCGTGCTGCCAAAGCCGAGGCTCATGCCCGTCCCATCCTTGAGGCCGGGGCGATGATGGCGCGCGATCCGGGCCTGGTGGCCAGCATCGACGGCCAGCTCCAGGGCGGACTGGGGCTCACCACTGCGGTCACCGCAGCGGTGGAGGAGTACTGCGCGATGTTCGAATCGCTGGGCGGCTATATGGCCGAGCGAGTCACTGACCTTCGTGACGTCCGGGATCGGGCGGTGGCCAGACTGCTGGACCAGCCCGAACCTGGCATTCCCAGCCTGAGCGAGCCCAGCATCCTGGCCGCCCAAGACCTGGCCCCGGCCGAGACAGCCACCCTCACCGCTGAGATCTGCCTTGGCATCATCACTGCAGCAGGTGGACCCACCAGCCACACCGCGATTCTGGCTGCTCAGCTGGGTATTCCGGCGATCGTGCAGGCTGTCGGCATTCTTGAGGTGCCAGCTGGCTCGATCGTTGCGATGGACGGCGGCGTCGGGGAGATCACCGTCGATCCCACTGCGGCCGAGGTTCAGTTGCTCGCTGAACGAAAGCGCCGGCGCGAAGCCGCCCTGGCTGGTGGCACTGGCAAGGGCAGCACCAAGGACGGCTACCCAGTCGCGTTGCTGGCAAATATCGGCACCGCTGAGGATGCCCGCAAGGCTGCGGCGCTCCCAGTGGAAGGGGTTGGGCTGTTCCGCACCGAGTTCCTCTTCCTCGATCGCGAGACCATGCCGACCGTCGAAGAGCAGACCGCCACCTACATTGAAGTCTTTGAGGCCTTCGGTGATCGGCGGGTGGTGGTGCGCACCCTGGACGCTGGTGCGGACAAGCCGCTGAAGTTCGCCGACCTCGGGCCCGAAGAGAACCCGGCCCTTGGCCGTCGCGGGCTGCGCTTGGGCATGGTCCGCACCGACATTCTGGACGCTCAATTACAGGCGCTTGCCGCGGCCTACCAGGCCACCAAGGCTGACGTCCGGGTGATGGCACCGATGGTGGCCACCCAGGCCGAAGCGGTGTGGTTTGCCGATCGGGTACGGGCCCTTGGCCTGCCGCAGGTGGGCGTGATGATTGAGGTGCCAGCGGCAGCCATCCGCAGCAAGGGCATCCTTTACCACGTCGATTTCGCCTCGCTGGGCACCAATGACCTGTCGCAGTACACGATGGCCGCCGACCGGATGCAGGGGGAGTTGGCTGACCTACTCAGCCCCTGGGAACCTGCCTTGCTGGACGTCATTGCCCTGGCTTGCGACGGCGGCGCCGAGATGGGCAAGCCGATCGGTGTCTGTGGTGAGGCCGGGGGCGATCCGGCGCTGGCGCTGGTGTTGGTCGGCCTGGGGGTGAAGAGCCTGTCGATGGCACCGGGAAAGGTGCCTGCGGTTCGAACGTCCCTGGCTGCGCACAGCCTGCACACGTGCCAACAAATGGCGGCGGCAGCTCGGGCGGCAATCACCGGGGCTCAAGCCAAGGCCGCCGTGATGGCGATGGCCGCTCCGGTGCTCGCTGACCTGCTCTAGGCGCCTCCAAGGGCTTCGACGGGCTCAGCCAACTGGGGGTTCTAGTTCCATGAGCTTGCCTGCCCTGAGCTTGTCGAAGGGTCGAAGGGGCTTCGGCGGGCTCAGCCAACTTGAGGTGAGTTGGGGCACAGCAAAGGTCCCTGATCCTGACCGAAAAGGACGCCGGGTTCGGCCAAGCTCAGGGACCCTTAACTGAACTACTTCTTGGCACCCTTCAGGCTGCTCTTGACGCCGCCCTTGTCGGACCCGATGAAGCAGAGGATCTCGCGATCGTTTGCCTTGGTCCAGGTCTCCAGCGTCGGGTAGAAGAAGGTGATGTCGTACTTGGTGTCACTGGACGAAATGCCCGCCCACGGCTCGAAGCTCTCCGAGCAGAAGGTGTTGGCCTGCTCGCTGACAGCCGAGGTGCCCGGGTAAGTGGCATCAGAGAGCTGCTTGTTGGAGTAGGCCTCCCAGTAGTGCTCCTGATTGCAGGGAATCAGCGTCAGGTCAGAAATGATCCCGGTACCCAGGTCGCCGGTGCAGTCGCCCACCTTCACCTGGAAGGCATCGCTGCTGGCTGAAGCCGTCACTTCGCCAGCGTCGTTACGGGGCGCACCGCCGCAACCGGCAGTCAAAAGCACCGCCACCAACGTTGCCCCCAATAAAACTCGTCCTTGCATGTTGGTCCTCTCCCTCAAATTAGGTCCACGCTGACAAGCAGCGGTCCCTCTGCGGGGCGAAATCCTAGCGGTCCAGTAATCCGACCAACAGCCCGCAGGTCCGATTCGGACCTACGTAGCCGTTGGAGAACCTCGGCAGGGCCAGCGAATTCGGCGCTGGCTACCTCAGCCTTCATCGAAACCTTGGCATTCGACTTCGCGCTCCGGATTCCGATCAGCGCGGCGGCGACGTCGGCAATCAGCGCGGATTCGCCGCCGGCGGGCAGTTCAGCGGCCTTCGGCCAGGCCGCGATGTGCACCGAGCCCGGTCGCCACCACGACCACACCTCTTCGGTGACGAAGGGCAGGAAGGGTGCGAAAAGCCGCAGTTGGACGTCCAGCGCCAAGCGCAACGCCGTGCGGGCCGAATCGGCGCCGGCTTGGGCATCAGCACCGTAGGCGCGCTCCTTGACCAGCTCTAGGTAGTCGTCGCAGAACTGCCAGAAGAACTTCTCCGCGGCCTCCAACGCACCGGAATAGTCGAAGTCGTCGAAGGCGGACGTTGCTGTCTCGACCACCTCGGCCAATCCCGCCAGCATGGCCAGATCGACTGGTTCGGTCGCGCCAACGCTGGCAGCTTCGGGGGTGCCGAGAATGAACTTGGAGGCATTGAGGATCTTCATCGCCAGGCGACGGCCGACCTTCATCTGAGTTTCGTCGAACGGCGAATCCATCCCCGGACGAGCCATCGCCGCCCGCCAACGCACCGCGTCGGAGCCAAAGCGCTGCAAAATGTCGGTGGGCACCACCACGTTGCCCTTCGACTTGCTCATCTTCTTCCGGTCGGGGTCGACCACGAAACCAGAAATGGTGGCCCGCTTCCAGGGCAGTTCATCGTGCTCGAAGTGGGCCCGCACCACCCGGGAGAACAGCCAGGTACGAATGATGTCGTGGGCCTGCGGAGCAATATCCATCGGGAAGGTGAGCTGCCAAAGCTCCTCATCGCGCTCCCAGCCGCAGGCGATCTGCGGGGTGAGGGAGGACGTCGCCCAGGTATCCATCACGTCCGGGTCACCGACGAATCCGCCCGGCACGCCGCGCTGAGCCTCGGTGAAGCCCGGCGGCACATCGGTGGCCGGGTCTACCGGGAGGGTGGCCTCGGCTGCGGTGATCGGGTTGGTGTAATCGGGCTCGCCCTCGGCGTCCAGGGCATACCAAACCGGGAAAGGGACGCCGAAGAAGCGCTGCCGGCTGATCAGCCAGTCGCCGTTGAGGCCGTTGACCCAGTTTGAGTAGCGGTGCCGCATGTGATCGGGCACCCAGGCCAGCTCATCGCCGCGGGCGAGCAGGGCCGCCTTCAGGTCTTCGTCGCGGCCGCCGTTGCGGATGTACCACTGCCGGGTGGAGACGATCTCCAGCGGCTTGTCGCCCTTCTCGTAGAAGTTCGCCATCCGCTGGGTGGGCTTGGGCTCCCCGTCCAAGTCGCCGGCGGCGCGCAGCAGATCCACCATTGCTTGGCGGGCGCTGAAGGTGGTCTTACCGGCCAGCTCGGCGTAGTGCTCGGCGTTGGTCAGCCACGCCGGGGTCTCGGCGTGCAGTCGACCGTCCCGGCCGATCACGGTGCGGGTCGGCAGGCGCAACTCGCGCCACCAGATCACGTCGGTGAGGTCGCCGAAGGTGCAGCACATCGCGATGCCAGCACCCTTGTCAGGCTCGGCGGCGGGATGGGCCAACACCGGAATCTCCACGCCGAAGATCGGCGAGGTGACCGTGGTGCCAAACAGCGCCTGGTAACGCTCATCATCGGGATGGGCGATCAGCGCGCACACCGCCGGAATCAGCTCCGGACGGGTGGTCTCGATGTAGATCGGCTCGCCCGCCGGCGGATGGAAAGCCACCCGGTGATAGGCGCCGGGGTAATCGCGGGCCTCGAGCTCGGCCTGGGCAACGGCGGTCTGGAAGGTGATGTCCCACAGGGTTGGCGCCTCAGAGAGGTAGGCCTCGCCGCGGGCATGGTTATGCAGGAAGGCCTTCTGGGCCACGGCCTGGGACTCATCGGAGATGGTGGTGTAGAGCTGATCCCAGTCGACGCTCAGGCCGAGGGTGCGCCACAGGTCTTCGAAGGCCTGCTCGTCAACGGCGGTCAGTTCGTGGCACAGCTCGATGAAGTTGCGGCGGCTGATCGGCTCCTGCCGCTTCGGGTCCGGCTTGGCCGGGGCGGCGTAGTCCTCGGCGTAGGGCAGGGCGGTGTCACAGCGCACCCCGTAGAAGTTCTGCACGCGCCGCTCGGTGGGCAGGCCGTTGTCGTCCCAGCCCATCGGGTAGAAGACGTGCTTGCCCTGCATCCGCTGGTAGCGGGCGATCAGATCGGTGTGGGTGTAGCTGAAAACGTGGCCCACATGCAGGGAGCCCGAGACGGTCGGGGGTGGGGTGTCAATGCTGAACACCTGCTCGCGGCTTTCGGGACGAACGAAGGTGTAGATGCCGTCGGCGCGCCAGCGGGCCGTCCACTTGGCCTCCAGCCCTTCCAGCACGGGACGCTCCGGTACGGCACCCGCGGCGAGCGCGGGTGCAGGCATGGTGGACTCGTCGGGCTCGGTGATCATGAGGGCATCTTATTGAGCCGAGCGGTGTTGGTCAGAATCGGGCGGCCCGGCGGGATTAGACCGCCTCGGACACCGGGGGAGCGCAGCGGTTAGGGTTGGCCCATCATGAGCCGAACTCACGCTGAAATCGTCGCTGAACTGCAGTCGCGCTGGCCAGAACACCAAGTGGGCCGCAGCCAGGCCCGGGTGCGGGCGCTGTGCGACCTGCTGGGCAATCCTGAGCAGTCCTGTCCGGTGATCCTGGTCACCGGCACCAATGGCAAGGGCAGCACCGCAATCATGATCGATTCGTTGCTGCGTGCCCTCGGGTTGCGGGTGGGGCGCTTCTCCAGTCCGCACCTGGTGCACCTGACCGAACGGATCGCCATCGACGGTGAGCCGATCGCTGATGAGGTCTTTGATGATCTGGTCGCGCAAGTCAATCCACTGGTGGAACTGGTCGACGCCCAGGCGATCGATGGCATCTCGTTGACCTTCTTCGAAGTGATGACGGCGCTGGCCTATGCGGCTTTCGCCGATGCGCCCGTCGACGTTGCGGTGGTCGAGGTCGGGATGGGCGGGGAGTGGGACGCCACCAACATCGTCGAGGCCGAAGTGGCGGTGGTCACTCCGATCGATCTGGATCACACCGCGCTGTTGGGCGAAACCGTGGCTCAGATCGCGGTGGAGAAGGCTGGCATCATCAAACACGGCGCCCGTGCGGTGCTGTCTGCCCAAGACCCGGAGGCCGTCCGGGTGCTGCTGGCCCGTTGCGCCGAGGTGGGCGCCGAGGTGCGCCGGGAGGGCATCGAATTCGGTTTGATCGATCGGACGCCCGCTGTCGGTGGCCAGATCTTGCGCCTGGAGACCGCTGATGGTCCGTTGGGCGACCTGTTGTTGCCGCTGTTCGGCGAACACATGGCCCGCAATGCCGCGCTGGCCCTGGCCGCGGTTGAAGCCTTCCTGGGGGGACGGGCGCTACCAGCTGAGGTCGTGGCGGCCGGGTTGGAGGCCGTGGTGGCTCCGGCCCGACTTGAGGTGGTTCGCCGTTCGCCAACGGTGCTGCTGGACACCTGCCACAACCCCCACGGCGCGGCCGCGACGATCGCAGCGGCGAATGAGGCTTTCGCCTTCGAGCCGCTGATCGGCGTGGTGGCGATGATGGCCGACAAGGACATTACGGGCGTGCTGGAGATCTTCGCCGAGGCCATGGGGCCGATCATCTGCACCTCGATCACCGGCACGCCGCGGGCCCTGTCGGCCGCGGAGCTGGCGGTGAGGGCCGGTGAGGTGTTCGGCCCGGATCGGGTGCGGACGGCGGAGAACATGACCGCAGCAATCGAGCAGGCGGTTGCCCTGGCCGACCTTTCCGGACCGACCTCTGGGGTGTTGATCGCCGGTTCGGTTTACGCCGCCGGCGAGGCTCGGTCGTTGCTGGTGCGCCCGAGCGAGGATGCGGAGTAGTTGTCCACAGGACCCGATGAAGACGGGCCTGCCAAGCCGATAGGGTCGCAGCCATGACCGATCTTGAACAGACCCTGGTGTTGCTTAAGCCGGACGCGGTGCGCCGCGGACTGGTGGGCACGATCCTTGCCCGCTTCGAGGCCAAGGGCCTGACCCCGGTTGCCATCGAGTTGCGTCAGATCGACGCCGCGATGGCCGACCGACACTACAGCGACCATGTCGACCAGGCGTGGTATCCGCCGCTGCGTGACTACATCATCTCCGGCCCGCTGGTGGCGATGGTGCTGGCTGGCCCGTCGGTGATCGAAGTGGTGCGGCTGATGAATGGCGTCACCAACTCGGCGGTGGCCGCTCCGGGCACGATCCGCGGCGATTTCTCGTTGTCCAACCGGGAGAACCTGGTGCACGCCTCGGATTCCCCGGCTTCGGCGGCCAAGGAGATCGGGCTGTGGTTTCCGAACCAGGGCTGAACGCCCCGCAGTCGGAGCCGAGCCCGGAGCCGACGCCAGAGCTGACGGCTGAGGTCTCGGCACCCCCGCCCCCGGTCGCCGGTGGCGCGGTAGCTGACTGGTCCACCTCGGTGTGGCCGCCGCCCCCGCCTGCGGTTGGCACCGAACCCTGGACGGAGCCGCCGTGGGGCGCGCCGCCACCAGGGGTCCAGCCGCCGCCCGGGTACGTCCAGCCCTATTGGGGGACGCCGGGGATGGCCCCGTTGCCGGTAGTGCCAGCCAAAGCCGAGCCCCTGCCGGTTGAGCCGCGCGAATACCAGCAGTTCTACCGGGCACCAGCCTTCCGCTGGTGGAAGCCGTTATTGGCCATTCCGTTGTACATGGTGACCGTGGCCTTGGTTGCCATCGTGGTGGTGATTGCGCTGATCATCGTGGTGCTGGCCAGCGGACAGCAGCTACCGACCAGCGAGACCGATTACCCCCCCGAGGTGATGTTCACCCTCAACAACGTGCTGATCGCCTTGGGCATGCCATTGGCGATGCTCATCAGCTGGTGGGTATATCGGCAGCGCCCGCGCTGGCTGTCTTCGATCAGCGGCGGATTCCGCTGGCGGATCTTCTGGCCGTTCCTTGGCATCGCCGGGGTCGGCATCGCGCTGGCTACGGTGGCGCAGGCGCAGCTGAGCGGCGGCTTTGGCGAACTGACCTGGACGTCCACCTCGTTGGCCCTGATCTTGGTGATCGTGTTCACCACCCCCTTCCAGTGCGCCGCCGAGGAGTACGCCATGCGAGGGCTGCTGTTCCGCAGCGTCGGCTCGTGGTTTGGCAACCGCTGGGTGGGCCTAGTGGTGGCCATTGTGGTGAATTCGGTGGCCTTCATGTTTCTGCATGGCGCCGGTGATCCGTGGCTCAACGCCTTCTACGTTGTAGTCGGGGTGACCTTCTCGATCCTGACCTGGCGCACCGGTGGCCTGGAAGCCGCGGTGGCCATGCATATCGCCAATAACGTCATCTCCGAGGCCCTGCTGCCCTTCCAGCCGGACTCTTTGGCGCACATTTTCGATCGACAAGCTGGGGTGGCTGGTCCAGAAGTCCTCATCCAGATCGGGGTCACAGCACTGGTGGCCGGACTGCTGTTGTGGCAGTCTTCCCGGCTGGGGCTTCGGCGGGCGACCGCGCCAGTTGCCGCTAAGTAGTACCGTCGAAGGTAGAGGGAGTTACCGGGTGCGGCGTCGTGGGGACGACTGGCGAAGGTAGGCGATGAATACCAAGGTGATTGAGCGGGTAGATCCGGCCCGGGCGTTGCGTAAGTTGCGGGCGCAGATCAGGCCACGCACCGGTCGGGTGTTGGTGGGGATCGATGGGGTCGACGGCTCGGGCAAGACGACTTTCGCCGATGATCTGGCCGTGCTGATGCGCGAATGTGGCTTCACCGTCATCCGCATCTCGATGGACAACTACCTGAATCCGCAAACCAAGCGCTACGCGCAGGGCCGGTTCTCCGGCAAGGGTTACTTCGAAGACAGCTATGACTACGACAAGTTCTGCGACGAAGTGCTGGAGCCGCTAGGGGCCGATGGCTCGGGGCGTTACCGCACCGCTGCCTACGATGCGAGCGCTGAGTGCGAGGTTTGTTCGCCGTGGCAGGTCGCCCCGGATGATGCGGTGGTGATCGTCGATGGGCTGTTCCTGCACCGGGGGGCGTGGTGTCCCAAGCTCGGCCGGAAGTTGTGGGACTTCTCGGTCTGGCTGGATGTCGCCTTCGATGAAGCCTTCCGCCGGCTGGCGCAGCGCGATGGTGGCAGCCCGGAGTTGGACGATCCGGTGAACGCTCGCCACTACCAAGGTCAGCTGCTCTACCTGTCTGATTGCGACCCGGCCCAGCACGCCGATCTAGTGGTCGACACCTCCGGCCCGCGGGTGCTGGCCGACGACTGAGCCCACCTTGACCGCCCAATCCCCGGACGTCGCTGCTGCGGCTGCCGAAATCCTGGAGCGGCTCCGCGGCCTGGCCAATCCGGCCAATGTGGCCGGGATGGCGCGCTACGGCATCAGTACTTCGGGCACTTTGGGCGTCTCGATGCCGGTGCTGCGGGGCATCGCCAAACAGCACCGACCGCTGCGCCGCCAGGACCCTGACTACCTGCACGCTCTGGCTGGCGCCCTCTGGGCCAGCGAGGTGCACGAGGCCCGCATTCTGGCCGCACTGGTGGACGTCCCAGCCCTGGTCACTGCAGCCCAGGCCGATGCCTGGGTGGCCGAGATCGACTCCTGGGACGTGTGCGACCAGCTCTCTGGGCTGTTCGCGGCCACCGGCTTCGCCTACGCCAAAGCGGTGGAGTGGGCAGGTGCGGAGGCCACCTTCGTGAAGCGGTCTGGGTTCGTGCTGATGTGCGCGCTGGCTGTCCACGACAAGTTGGCCACTGAGGATCGCATCCTCGCCTTCCTGCCGGTGATTGAGCGGTCCTCGCTCGATGAACGCAACTTCGTGAAGAAGGCGGTGAACTGGGCGCTCCGCCAGATCGGCAAGCGATCAGCCAGCTGCCATCCGGCGGCGGTGGCGAGCGCCGAACGAATCCTGGCCGCGCATCCAGATTCGAAGGCGGCCCGTTGGATCGCCCGGGATGCGCTACGCGAGCTGCGCAGTGCCGCAGTGTTGACCCGGCTCGGTTTGGGCTGAGGCTTGGCGCGACGGCTTTGGTTTGCCGCGCAGGCTGGTTCGCCGTCCAAACGCCGCTGCCTTAGGCTGGTGCGGCTATGACCGCCGCCTCGTTGTACCCACGCCTGGAGCCACTGCTAACCCAGGTGGCCAAACCCGTCCAGTACATCGGCGGCGAGGTGAACTCGGTCAGCAAACCGTTCGTTGAGGCCGAGGTCAGCTGGGCGCTGATGTACCCCGACGCCTACGAGGTCGGCCAGCCGAATCAGGGGCTGGCGATCCTGTACGAGATCCTCAACGAAACCGACTGGCTGGTGGCTGAGCGGACGTTCTCGATTTGGCCCGACCTCGCGGCGCTGATGCGCACCGCGGGTGTACCGCAGTTCACCTGGGAGAACCACCTGCCGGTGCGGGCCTTTGACCTGCTTGGGGTGAGCTTTTCCACCGAGCTGGGCTACACCAACCTGTTGGAGGCCCTCGACCTGGCCGGCATCGCCCTGCACAGCGCCGATCGAGGCGAGGACGAACCGATCGTGATCGCTGGTGGGCATGCTGCCTTCAACCCGGAGCCGATTGCCGACTTCATTGACGCCGCCGTCCTCGGCGATGGCGAACAGGCTGCGATGGCGGTCTCGAAGATCGTCCGGGATTGGAAGGCCGAGCACCGCCCCGGCGGCCGTCAGGGGTTGCTGTTGCGCCTGGCCACCAGCGGGGTGGCCTATGTGCCTTCGCTTTATGAGGTCAGTTACACCGAGAGCGGTGAGCTGGCCGCGGTCGCGCCGCTCTTAGCCGAGGTGCCGTCCCGGGTGGCCAAACACACCCTGATGGAGCTGGACGACTGGCCCTACCCGAGCAAGCCGATCGTGCCGCTGGCCGAGACGGTTCACGAGCGCTACTCGGTAGAGATCTTCCGTGGCTGCACTCGCGGCTGCCGGTTCTGCCAGGCCGGCATGATCACCCGGCCGGTGCGTGAACGCAACATCCAGACCGTGGGGGCAATGGTGGCCGGTGGCATCGCTGCCACCGGACTGGACGAGGTTGGTCTGCTGAGCTTGTCCAGCGCCGACCACTCCGAGATTGGGCCAATCACCACTGAACTGGCTGATCGCTATGCCGACAGCTTCGTCTCGCTGTCGCTACCCAGCACGCGAGTGGACGCGTTCAACATCGATCTAGCCGATGTGTTGAGCCGCAATGGGCGACGTTCGGGGCTCACCTTTGCCCCAGAGGGTGGCTCGGAGCGGTTGCGCAAGGTGATCAACAAGATGGTCAGTGAAGAAGATCTGATCAACACCGTGGCGGCCGCCTTCAGCAAGGGCTGGCGCCAGGTGAAGCTCTATTTCATGTGCGGGCTGCCCACTGAGACCGACGAAGACGTGCTGGCCATCGCCGACATGGCGGCCCGGGTGATCGAAGCTGGCCGTCGAGCTGCCGGCACCAAAGACGTGCGCTGCACGATCAGCATCGGGGGCTTCGTGCCCAAGGCGCATACGCCCTTCCAGTGGGTCGCCCAGCTCGACCCGGAGACAGTGGATCGCCGGCTGCGCCTGCTTAAGGAAAAAGTGCGGGAAGACCGCCGCTACGGCCGCGCCATCAGCGTCCGCTACCACGACGGCAAACCGGGCCAGATCGAGGGCCTACTCAGCCGAGGCGATCGGCGCGTCGGTAAGGTGATCGAGGCGGTCTGGCGTGACGGCGGCAAGCTGGACGGCTGGAGCGAGCACTTCTCCTACGAGCGCTGGACGGCCGCCGCTGAGCAGGAGCTGGCTCCGCTTGGGCTGGATCTGGATTGGTACACCACCCGGGAGCGCCGCCATCGCGAAGTGCTGCCCTGGGATCACCTGGACGCTGGCCTGGACCGCGAATGGCTGTGGCAGGACTACGAAGATGCCCTAGGCGAGGCCAGCGTGGAGGACTGCCGCTGGGCCGGCTGCTACAACTGCGGGGTTTGCCCCGAACTCGGCACCGAGATTCAGATCGGCCCCACCGGCCGCTCCCTGCTGCCATTGAATGTGATTCGGTAACCCTCGTCGGCGACGAACCGATTCGGCGCTCTCCGTGCGCCGAACCTGCCTGCCTAGAGCGAGCGAAGGTAGGCCTCGAGGTGGCGGGTGCCGATCGGAGTGCCAACCGCCTCCTGGCCGAGCCCCTCGAGAAAGAACCGCGCCAGGTTGCTTGCCTGAGGTGAACTGTGGTCGGCGATGCCGATTAGTGCCCGCACGGTTCGTGGACCGAGGCGAAGGATGTGCGCCCGACGATCAGCGATGGCGAAAACCAACTGCTCCAACTCCTGGTAGCTCATGATGTCAGGGCCACCGACATTCCAAGCGCCAGCCGGGCCAGTGCACTTCGCCACGATGAACTCGGCCAGATCCGCTCCGTGGACCGGGTTCAGCTTCGCTGCTCCGTCGCCGATAGTGAGGCCGAGGCCCTTTTCGGCCATCAGCAGGAAGTCGGTGATGTCAGAGAAGTAGCCCGACGGGTTGACGATCTGGGCCGCCACCAGGCTGCGCTTCAGCACTTGGGAGAAGGCGTGCTTTGAGCGAGTGGTGAGCGAGGTGCCGGTGTCGGAATGGATGACATTCACGTAGAGAAATGAAGACACCTCGTGACGTTCAGCGTCTTCGAGCAGGTGCAGGTTTCCCAGGAAGTCGATGTCCCATGGGCTTGCCTTCTGGCGGGTGACACCAAGTGCCGAAATCACCCGATCCGTGTCGGCGCAGGCATCCCGCAGACTGCTCGGTAGGGCGTAGTCGACGATTCGCCACTGGGCGACCAAGCCTTCAAGTGAGGGTGCTCCGAACGAGCCCGGTTGTTCTGCGGAAGCACGGGATCGCACCAAAGCGCGTACCGAATGGCCGCCCTCGACTAACGCGGCCACGATGTGTCGTCCGAGGTATCCGGTCGCTCCGGCGACGGTGACCAGATGGCGCATTTCTCCTCCTGGGTCTCAAACTAGCGCAGCCCGCAGATCGTCACGGGTGGCTAAGAACCGATCCCTGCGGCCCCGTTGCTGGACCGCTGAGGACAACGCCGTGGCCCGACAATCGCTGAATCGAAGCGGGCGGCGCACTAGCGTGGAGCTATGAGCGAAGCTGAGGCTCGCGGGTGGCGGCGCTGGGCGCCGGGGGCGGCAGTGCTGGCGTCCTACGACGGCTCCTGGCTGCGCGGGGACGTGATCGCCGGAGTGACGGTCGCGGCCTATCTGGTGCCGCAGGTGATGGCCTATGCCGAGATCATCGGGTTGCCGCCGGTCGCCGGGCTTTGGGCGGTGCTGGCCCCAATCGCTGTCTACGCGATTCTTGGCTCCTCGCGGCAGCTCTCAATTGGCCCGGAGTCCACCACGGCCCTGATGACGGCCGCGGCGATCGCGGTCGTGGCCGGTCAGGTGAGCGGCGAGCAACGCGCGGCAGCAGCGGCGGTGATCGCGATTACTGTCGGCTTGATCAGCCTGACCGGACGGCTGTTCCGGCTCGGCTTCCTGGCCAATCTGCTCTCCAAACCGGTGCTGGTGGGCTACCTGGCCGGGATCGGCATCCTGATGGTCATCAGTCAGTACGGCCGCCTCACCAAGCTGAAGATCGCCGGGGACAACCCGTGGCAGGAGACCGTCTCGCTGCTTAGTCAACTGGGTTCGGCGCACCTGCCGACTCTGGTGCTCGCGCTGAGCGTGGCGCTGGCGCTGTTTGCGCTGCGGCGCTGGCTGCCGTCCTGGCCCGGTCCGCTGTTGGTGATGCTGCTCGCGGCGGCCCTGGTGGCCTGGACGCCACTGAGCTCACTGGGGCTGGCAGTCATCGGGGCGATCCCCACCACCATTCCAACCCCGGCGCTGCCCAGTCTGGACGGCCTGGATCTGTTCGCCTTGCTGCCGGCAGCACTGGGCATCGCGGTGGTCGGCTACAGCGACGTGATCCTCACCGGACGCGGTTTTGCCGCCAAAGCCAATCAGCGCGTGGACGCCAACGCCGAGTTGTTGGCGATGGGCGGCGCCAACCTGGTCAACGGGCTAGTGGCCGGCTTCCCGGTGTCGAGTTCGGCCAGCAGGACGGTGATCGGGGACGCAGCCGGCAGCCGCACCCAACTGCATTCGCTGGTGGCTGGGGTCACGGTGCTGGCCACGATTCTCGCCTTTTCCCCGGTGCTGGCCGCCTTCCCCCAGGCCGCGCTGAGCGGCGTGGTGATCTATGCCGGGCTGCGGCTGATCGACACCAGCGAACTCCGCCGGATTGCTGCCTTCCGGCGCAGTGAGCTGGTGCTGACGCTGATCACCCTTCTCGGGGTGCTCATCTTCGGCCTGCTCCCAGGTATCGGGATCGCGGTGGGGCTATCGCTGCTCGACCTGATTCGCCGGATCGCCCATCCGCATGACGGCATTCTCGGCTACGTCCCAGGGCTGGCCGGGATGCACGACATCGATGACTATCCCAGCGCCACCCGGGTGCCCGGTTTGGTGGTCTATCGCTACGACTCGCCGCTGTTCTTCGCCAATGCCGATGACTTTCGCACCCGGGCGTTGGCGGCGGTTCGCGAAGCCGAACCGGCCGCAGAGTGGTTCGTGCTGAACGCAGAGGCCAACGTTGAAGTGGATCTGACTGCGGTAGACACCCTGATCGAGCTGCGCCAAACCTTGGCCGATGCTGGGGTGGAGTTTGCCCTGGCCCGGGTGAAGATGGACCTACGCCAGCAGCTAGCAGCGGCTGGCTTCATCGACGAAGTTGGCGAGGAGCGAATCTTCGCCACCCTGCCCACCGCCGTCCAAGGGTTCGCCAAATGGCACACCGAGCGCTACGGCACCCGTCCGCCGGGAGTTCCGGAGGCCACCGCCGGGCCGGGACGTTAGGCGTTGATCGGTTCGGAAGGGCCGTTACTTTCTGGCCGGTCGCGGACATTCCAGAGTATGGAGGCAGACAGCGACCCAGCGGTTTGGCAGGCGGTGTCTACCGGGTTCGCCGCTAGGCTGATCCCTTGTGAGTGCCCGAAAGCAACCCCCGCAGCAGCCGCCGCCCGTCCAGCGGCTGCGCCTGCGCTACGCCAAACGTGGCCGGGCTCGCTTTTCGTCCCACCGGGACTTTGGACGGGCGTTCGAGCGGGCGCTACGCCGGGCGGCGATTCCGATGGCGTTCTCCTCCGGATTCCACCCGCACCCGCGCATCAGCTACGTCAACGCCGCCCCGACCGGTTCGGCCAGCGAGGCCGAATACCTGGAGATCGGGTTGGCCGAGCAGCGCGATCCGACCTGGGTGCGCGACACCCTGAACGCGGCTATGCCTGAGGGCCTGGTGATCGTCGAAGTGGCCGAAGCCAATGGTGGTTCGCTGACCGAGCGGCTGGCTGCCTCCCGCTGGCAGGTGCAAACCAGCGGTGCGGACGCCGAAGTGCTGGCCGCGGCGGCAGCCGAACTGCTAGCCAGCGAGTCGGCGCTGGTGGAGCGCACCACCAAATCTGGTCTGCGCAGTTTTGATGTTCGCCCAGCTCTGCAAAGGCTCACCGTGATCGATGGCGGCTTGGAGTTGGTGGTGGCCACCAGTGAGCCGCTGGTCCGTCCAGATGATGTGTTGGCCGCACTTACTGCGCTGCGTCCGGAGTTGAACACGGGCGTGCCAGCGCTGTTCTCCAGGCTCGCGCAGGGCCCGTGGGACGGCGAACAGATAGGCGATCCGCTGCGCGGCTAATCAGTCCGCACAAGGTGAGTCGTCTCGGGTTTGCGGTCACATGTGAGATACTCGGCCTAGTGAGGTCACCCCGACCCCACCATTTCGGAAGCTTTGACCGGTGTGACAGGCCGGGCAGGCGCTCCAACTTCACCGCGACGCGAGTCGACCGCGGGAGTCCGAGCGCTGAGCCGACGAACAACAGGCTTTGCTGCCCGAGCGGCGCAGTACTTTTCGCGGATCTCGAGCAGCTGGATGCGGCTTCCGTGCCGCTTGAAGGAGAGCGAAATGCTCGATTCAGAAGATACGAACCTACCTACCGCTGAGGTTCCCGAGCCCGTCCCGCCGCGCCGACGGCGAGCCGCCAGCCGTCCCGCTGGCCCGCCGCAGCCAGTAGTGATGAGTGCTCCGGCAGCACCGACCTTGCCCGAACCAGAGCTGGAATCTGAGTCGGTGCCGCCGGTGGTTGCCGACGCCCCAGTCGTTGAGCCGGTGGTTGAGACGAAGCCCAAGCGCACTCGTCGGGCCAAGGCGACCGAGCCGGTCGCCGAGGTTGCCGAAGCAGTCGTGGCCGCCGAGGTTGAGCCAGTGGCTCAGGAGGCAACCGCGGCCGAGCCAGCACCGGTCGCCAAGACCACCCGTCGCCGCCGGGGCAACGCTGCTGCCGAGCCGGTAGCCGAACCGGCAGAAGATGTGGCTGCCAGCCTGGAAAGCCTGGCCCGGGAGACCGGCCGCCCCCGCGCGCGGACCGGTGCTATCGCCGAGACTTTCGGGTTGGGCGAAGAAGCCAGCCCTGACCAGGTGCTGGATTCGTTGGCTGCGGCTATCGGCGGCCTGCTTTCCGGCGCGGCCGAAGAAGACCCGGAAGCTGACGAGGACGACGAGACCGAGGTCGGCGAAGACGACCAGCCCGAAGACGCCGAAGAGACCGAAGATGGTGAAGAGGGGGACGCGCCGCGTCGCCGTCGTCGCCGTCGGGGCGGCCGTCGTCGCCGTCGTGGTGGCGCTGAGTCCGACCCCAGCAGTGAGGGCGAAACCGAAGGCGAAACTGAAGTCGTCGAAGGCGAGGCTGAGACTGACACCGAGGCCGACAGCGGCGATGAAACCGCAGCAGAGACCTCATCGTCGCGTCGTCGTCGTCGTCGTCGTCGTCGCGGCGATGACTCGGTCGACGTAGAAGACGATTCGGTCGATGTGGTGGTGCGGGTCCGGGAGCCGCGGCGCCGCGGCGCCAACCCCAGTGACGAAGTCACCGGCATCGAAGGCTCCACCCGGATGGAGGCCAAGAAGCAGCGTCGCCGTGAAGGCCGCGCCGCCGGACGCCGCCGGACGCCGATCTTGAGCGAGTCGGAGTTCCTGGCCCGCCGCGAAGCGGTGGATCGCAAGATGCTGATCCGCCAGGCCGCCGACTACTCCCAGATCGCGGTTTTGGAAGACAACGTGCTGGTTGAGCACTACGTCGATCGGGCATCGGCGACCTCAATGATCGGCAATATCTACCTCGGCCGGGTGCAGAACGTGCTGCCCAGCATGGAGGCGGCCTTCGTCGACATCGGTCGCGGTCGCAACGCCGTCCTTTACGCCGGTGAGGTCGACTGGGACTCCTTCGGTGTCAGCAGCCAGGACCGGAAGGTCGAAAAGGTCTTCAAGTCCGGCCAGCAGGTGCTGGTGCAGGTCAGCAAGGATCCGGTGGGAGCCAAGGGCGCCCGCCTCACCTCGCACCTGTCGATTCCGGGCCGCTACATCGTTTACTCACCGGGCGGCCACCTGTCGGGGATTTCCCGCAAGCTTCCCGAAGGCGAGCGCAAACGCCTGAAGGGCATCCTGGACGAACTAATCGGCCCGGACGCCTCGGTGATCGTGCGCACCGCCGCCGAAGGCGCGAGCGAAGAAGAGCTCGTCCGCGACGTCAACCGCCTCAAGGCGCAGTGGGAGGTGCTGGAGAAGAAGTCCACCACCGGCAGCGCGCCGCAGCAGCTATACGCCGAGCCCGACCTCACCGTCCGGATCGTTCGGGATCTGTTCACCGAGGACTTCGGCGCCATGGTGATCGACGGTAACGGCCTGGCTGATGACGCCTACGACAACATCGCGGCCTACGTGCAGCATGTCGCCCCGCATATGGCGAGCCGAATGGAGCGCTGGGACCGGGCCGGAAAGGGCGACCTTTTCGAGAACTTCCGCGTCCACGAGCAGGTGGCCAAGGCGCTGGAGCGCAAGGTCTTCCTGCCCTCAGGTGGCTCGCTGATCATCGACCGCACCGAAGCCATGACTGTCGTCGACGTCAACACCGGCAAGTTCACTGGCACCACCGGCAACTTGGAAGCCACCGTCACCTCCAACAACTTGGAGGCGGCTGAGGAGATCGTTCGCCAGCTGCGATTGCGCGACATCGGCGGCATCATCGTGATCGACTTCATCGACATGGTGCTGCCGGCCAACCGGGAATTGCTGCTGCGCAGGCTGGTTGAGTGCCTGGGACGCGATCGCACCCGCCATCAGGTGGCTGAAGTCACCTCCTTGGGTCTGGTGCAGATGACTCGAAAGAAGATCGGCACCGGTTTGGCCGAGGCATTCACGGTGGCCTGTGAGACCTGCAAGGGCCGCGGCTACCACGTCCACGACGCGCCGGTGGCCTCCCAGGCTCCGGCTGATGGTGGCGACCGGGACGCCAAGCGCCGCAGCGGTTCGGCGGCCAAGGGTGCAGCCGTGGTGGCCAAGAGCACCAGCTCGACGCCGAGGCGGGCCTCGCGCAGCCGTAAAGCTGAGCCCAAGGCTGAAGAGCCGATGGTCAGCACTGAGCAGCCCAACACCGAGCAGCCCAACACCGAGCAGCCCAACACCGAGCATCCCGTAGCCGAGACGCTGCCGATCGAGGCGAGCCCCGTCGTCCTACCGGTTGCTGAGTTTCAGCCGGTCGACGCCGCACCCGCCGCTGCCGAGCAGGTTGTGACCGAACCGGTACTCGATCAGGACTGAGCGCCGCGAATAGCTGGTCTTAGTCGCCGCAGCAGTCGAACCCACCCCGACCAGTTCGGGGTGGGGGAGAGCCGGGCGGCTTTCTCGAACAGGTTCTCGATCAGCGCGTCGTGAAGTGGTTCGACCAACACCTTCCACTGCAGGTATTGCCAGGTGGGTAGCTTCAGCTCGATCAGGTGCTCGACCAAGGCGCCCTCGGTGGTGGCCTGGACGTGAAAACGGTGCCAGCCGACCCAACGCGTCGACCCGAAAACTGAGTCGAAAGTGAAGGTCACGCTCTCGGGCTCTCTGGCGCTGCAGTGATAGCGCACCGGACCGTGGCCGCCGCTGCCGCCCGCATCCGGTGAGGCGTCCAGGCGCATCGGGAACCACAGCTCGCTCGGCCAAAGGTCATCGGCCTCGGTGCCTAACCGGGAGAACCGGTGGTCCATAGCAGCGACCGAGGAGTCAACCTCGCGGCGATGACGACTGGTAACTGTTCGCATTAGCTGGTCCTGTCCTGGTGGGTGGGGACGTCGGGTCAGTCGGGAACTCTGGTCAGTCGGGAACTCTGGTCAATCAGGAACGTTGGTCAGATCGGCTAGCCACAACCGAGCCGTGGTGTCAGATGGTGCTCGCCAATCACCGCGCGGACTCAGCGAGCCACCCCGAACCACCTTGGGGCCATTCGGCAGTGCGGAGCGCTTGAACTGGGCGAAGCCGAAGAAGCGGCTGACGAAAACCCCTAGCCACTTTTTGATCTCCGCCAGGTCGTAGGCCGTCCGCTCATCGGCAGGGAAGCCTTCGGGCCAGTTGCCGGTCGCCGCGTCGCGCCAGGCGTGCCAGGCCAGGAAAGCGATCTTGGACGGCTTCATGCCCCGGCGCAACACGTGGAACAGGTTGAAATCCTGCAGCGCGTAGGGACCGATTTGGGCTTGGGTTGATTGGGGCGTCTCGCCAACGCCTACCGGCACCAACTCCGGGGTGATCTCGGTGTCCAGGATCGATTGCAGCGTCTCGCCTACTGCCCGATCGAACAACGCCGAGGAGATAACCCAGCGAATCAGGTGTTGCATCAACGTCTTGGGCACGCCGCCGTTGACGTTGTAGTGGCTCATCTGATCCCCCACCCCGTAGGTGCACCAGCCCAACGCCAATTCCGAAAGGTCACCGGTGCCCAACACGATGCCACCGCGGTGGTTGGCCAGCCGGAACAGGTAATCGGTGCGCAGCCCGGCCTGGACGTTCTCGAAGGTCACGTCGTAGACGGATTCGCCTTCGCTGAACGGGTGATCAAGGTTGTCCAGCATCAGCTTGGCGGTCTCGGTGATGTCGAGTTCTGCGAAGCTGACGCCAAGGGCAGTGGCCAGGGCGGTGGCGTTGTTTCGGGTGTGCTCGCTGGTGGCGAAGCCAGGCATCGTGTAGGCCAGGATGTCGGTGCGCGGACGTCCCAACCGATCCATCGCGCGGGCGGCCACGATCAGCGCATGGGTGGAATCCAGGCCACCAGAGACCCCGATGACGATCTTGGGCTGGCCGATCTCGCGCAGCCGTTGCTCCAGGCCAGCGACCTGAATGCTGTAGGCCTCGAAACAGTCCTGAGCCAGGCGGGCGGGATCAGCTGGCACGAAAGGGAAGCGCGCCACCTCCCGAAGTAACCCCAGATCGCCCGGCGGCGGGGCTAGGACGAAGCTGACGGTGCGGTATTCGCCGGTGCGCTCAGCGTGGGTGCGCCGGTTGTCGTCGAAGGTGCCTTGCCGCAGCCGCTCCTGGGTCAGGGTGCCGAGATCCAGATCAGCCATCGAAGTGCGCGGGCCCTCGGGGAAGCGCTCCGATTCGGCCAGCAGGGTGCCATTCTCGTAGATCAGCGTCTGGCCGTCCCAACTAAGGTCGGTGGACGATTCGCCCTCCCCGGCAGCGGCATAGAGGTAGCCGCACAGCAGCCGCGAAGAGCCGGAGGCACACAGCAGCTTGCGTTCCTCGGCTTTGGCCACCGTGATCGGGCTGCCGGACAGGTTCGCGATTACCGTCGCTCCGGCCAGCGCGGCCTCGGCCGAGGGTGGGATCGGCACCCACATGTCTTCGCAGATCTCAACGTTCAGCACTAGGCCCGGCACATCCTCGGCAGCGAACAGCAGGTCGGAGCCGAAGGGCACGTCCTGCCCGGCGACCCGGATTTCGCCGGTCACATCGTCGCCGCGGCCGATCTGGCGGGCTTCGTAGAACTCCCGGTAGGTGGGCAGGTACGACTTTGGCACCACCCCGAGCACCCGGCCGCGGTAGATCACCACCGCGCAGTTGTAGACCCGGTTCAGGCTGGCCAATGGGGCACCGACGATCAGCACGCAGCCCAGATCGACGGTTTGGGGCACCAGCCAGGCCAGCGCGTCCTCGACGGCGGCCAGCACGGTGTCCTGAAGCAGCAGGTCTTCGATGGAGTACCCGGTGAGGTTCAGCTCAGGGAAGAGCGCCAGGCAGGCGCCAGCTTCGGCGGCCTCTTGCGCCTGAATCAGAGCAGCCTCGGCGTTCAGTTGCGGCTGAACCAGCTTGATCGGCCCGGTGCAGGCGGCCACCCGGGCGAACCCGTGGTGGTAGATGTTGTAGAAGTCCATGGCGGCTCCTGGCTTGTGCGTACCCGCTCAGCATGCCACGACCCCCTGACTCGGTGGCGATGCCAGACTGGGGCCATGAGCATCGCCACCCTCGAAACCCCCGATGGCCCGGCCGAGATGGTGGTCGATGAGGCTGAGGAGCCCGCGGCGGTGCTGCTGCTCGGCCACGGTGCCGGTGGCGATATCGACGGCTGGGATCTGTTGCTGCTGGCGGAGCGCCTGCCGGCCCTCGGCGTTACGGTGGCCCGCTTCCGGCAGCCCTACAAGGTGGCCGGACGCAAGATCTACAGCTCAAAGCCCGGCTTGGATCGAGCCTGGACGGTGGCGTTGGCCGCAGCATCGCGGCGCTGGCCCGAGCTGCCGCTGATTACTGGTGGCCACAGCGCCGGTGCCCGCACCGCCTGCCGCGGCTTCGCTGCCCCCCAGGCAGGCCTGGTGCTGCTCTCTTTCCCGTTGCATCCGCCCGGTCAACCGGCCAAATCCCGCTTGGAAGAGTTGGTCGCTGCAGCTGCGCCCACGCTGATTGTCCAAGGTGAGAAAGACACCTTCGGTACCGCCGCCGAGGTCACGACGGCGCTGGCTGCGACCGAGCGTGCTGAGGTTCGCCTGGTAGCCCTGCCCGGAGCCGGGCACTCAATGGCACCCACCGCCACCGCCGGTGCCGACGCGATAGCTGAGCGGGAGCGGCTACTGATCTGGTCGGTGACCGGCTTCATTTCCGCGCTCAGCTAGGGGCTTCGACCCTTCGACAAGCTCAGGACAGGCGGGCTCAGCCAACTGGGGTGCGGCTCAGCCAACTGGTGTTCAGTTCCCTGAGTACCCCATCAGTTCCCTGAGCCTGTCGAAGGGTCCATTTGGCGAGCCTCGTGGGCCACTAGTGAGCGCTTCACGTCCAGGCCCCAGGCGAAGCCGCCGAGGCTGCCGTCACTGCGAACCACGCGATGGCAGGGCACGAACAGCGCAGCCGCGTTGCGAGCGCAGATCCTGGCAGCGGCTCGGACTGCGGTCGGACGGCCCAATGCAGCGGCGAACTCGGCATAGGTCAGCGGCGCGCCCGCTGGGATGTCGCGCAGCGCGGCCCAACCGGCCAGCTGCAGGTCGGTGCCGAACTGGCGCACCGGCACCGCAGCGATAGCGCCTGGCTCGCCGCCGTAGTAGCGCTGGAGTGCCTCAGCGATACCGGCAAAATCCGGGTCGGAGGGTGCCACCGTCGTGACTTCGGCCGGACGGTCGTCGGCCCGAACTCGATCCATCACTTCCTCGGCCGCTGATGTCCAGCCGGAGGCCAGAACGACACCGTCCTCGGCCAGCACAGTGAGTGGCCCGTCCGGGGTAGCGAAAGTGGTGAGTTTCATCGGTTCTCCTTTGATTTGGGCAGACTAGCGGCCCGCCACAGATGCAAGCTGGCGTAGGAGCGCCAAGGCGAGAGGGTGCGCCCCCACTGTGCCAGCGCCGCTGGGTCGTGGGGTAGGCCGAGCTGACGGGCGCCGGTGCGCAATGCCACATCGCCGACCGGCAACACGTCGGGGTGGCCGAGCACCCGCATGGCCAGGTAGTCGGCGCTCCAGCTGCCGATGCCGGGCTCGGCGAGCAGGCGGCGGCGCTGGTCGGCCCACTCGTCGGCGAAGCTGAGGCTGAGTTCGCCAGCGGCCAGCCGTTCGGCCAGCCGCAACAGATTCTCAATCCGGGTGCGCGGCCCAGTGAGCACCTCGCGGCCGTGCTCGGCGATGGCTGCCGGAGTGGGGAACAGCCGGTTCAGCCCAGCCGGGGCCTCGGCCAGCGGCTGCCCAGCTCGCTCGGCCAGCCGGGTGAGGTGGGTGCGGGCTGCGGCCACCGAGATCTGCTGCCCGATCACGGTGCGGACGAGCAACTCGGCGGCGTCCACCGCACCCGGAAGCCGGATCCCTGGGGTGCGGGCGACCGCCTCGGCCAGGGCGGGCTCCGCCGCCAGCGCCTGGTCGATGCCGATCGGGTCGGCATCGGCATCGAAGAGGCGGCGCACCCGGAAAATCAGCGCGTTCAGATCGGCGGTCCGGCTCAGCCCGGCCCGCAGGCGCAACCCACCCTCGGCTGGCTCGACGGCGAACCAGGCCGGTCCGCCGGGCAGCAGCAGCGTGCGCTGGTAGTGCTCAGCGTCAGCGTCCTCCACCCCTGGCAGGGCTCGCAGGGCCAGCCAGGTAAACAGCCCGGCGGCATCGAACGGCTCGCGCACCGGCAGCCGCAAGGACAGCGTCGTCCAGCCCGACGGGGCCGGGGAGTCGAGGTCGGCGACTTCACGGCGCCGGCTCCGCAGTTCGGAGGGCGTGAGGGCATAGACCGCGGTGATGGTGTCGTTGAACTGGCGCAGGCTCCCGAACCCGGCGGCATAGGCCACCTGGGCTATCGGTAGGGCAGTGGCGACCAGTAGCTCCCGGGCAGTCTGGGCCCGATGCGCCCGGGCCAGCGCCAACGGGCCAGCGCCGAGCTCGGCACCCAGCAACCGGTTCAGATGGCGAGTGGTGTAGCCCAGGCGGCCGGCCAGGCCGGTGACGCCTTCGCGCTCAACGACGCCATCGGCGATCAGCCGCATCGCCCGGGCGGCGGCATCGCTGCGCAGGTTCCAATCGGGCGAGCCGGGGACGGCGTCGGGTAGGCAGCGCTTGCAGGCACGAAAGCCGTGCTCGTGGGCCGCGGCAGCGGTGGCGAAGAACTCCACGTTTGCTGGCTTCGGGGTTCGGGCCGGGCAGGACGGACGGCAGTAGATGCCGGTGGTGCGCACGGCCAGGATGAAAGCGCCATCGAAGCGGGCGTCTCTGGCACAGACGGCACGGTAGCGCTGTTCGAAGTCCATGAATCCCAGCCTGACAGGCCGGGGTCGGCGTTGCTAGCGGAAATCGGACATCGCTGCGGACGTCCTGGGGCCGCAGCGCCTCAGTGCTCTTGCAGGGCGAGGCGTCCAGCCAATAGGACGTAGGTGGCCGCGAAGGTCCGCCGCAGCCAGGTCACCACCGGCGGCCGCTGCAAGACCTGTTCGCGCATGGTGGCCGCGAATAGGCCGTAGCCGGCGAACACCACGAACGTCACCGCCATGAACGCCAGGCTCAACCAGATCATCGACAACGTCGCTTCACCTCCGGTGGCGGGCACGAACTGGGGCAGGAAGGCGAAGAAGAAGATCGTCAGTTTCGGGTTCAGCAGGTTGATCAGGATGGCCGTGCGAATCACTGTCCAGAACGACTCGGGCGTGGGCCCGGCGCTGTCCTGGGTGAGATCGCTGTGGTCGCGGAAGGTCGTCCAAGCCAGATAGAGCAGGTAGGCGACCCCAGCCCACTTCAGTGCGGCGAAGGCCACCGCGCTGGAGTTCAGAATCGCGGCCAGGCCGGTGATAGCGGCCACCATGTGGGGCACCACACCCAAGGTGCAGCCGAAAGCTGCGATCAGCCCGGCGCGGGTTCCCCTGGCCAGCCCGGCCGAGATGGTGTAGACCGCGCCGGTGCCCGGAGTTGCGACGACGATCAGGGTGGTCAGCCAAAATGTCCAGGTCACTTCGTCTCCCAAAGATCCAGCGGTGGGGCAGAGGATAGTCTTCGCGGTGGGGATCGGCGGACTTGCCCACCTCACCAGCAGGGACGGTACGGCTGAGGCCGGTTTGACCCTTGCCAGCCCCGAGCCGTAGTCTTATCCATCGGTGTTTGCCGCGCCTTTTTTGTTGCGCGCGAGCATTACCTACAGCGAGTCCCAACCTTCACGGGGTGGGCGCTGGTCATACGGAGCTTAGGAAGTGAGTCAGGCGTGTACGCGATCGTGCGCAGTGGTGGCCGCCAGTACAAGGTGGCGGTTGGCGACGTCCTCGAGATCAACAAGATCGAAGGCAAGGCTGGTGACAGCCTCGCTCTGACTGCGCTGATGCTGGTCGATGGCGACAAGATCACTACCGATGCTGACGAGCTCGGCAAGGTCAACGTCACCGCCGAGGTGCTTGGCGAGACCAAGGGTCCCAAGATCAAGATCATCAAGTTCAAGAACAAGACCGGCTACATGAAGCGCCAGGGTCACCGCCAGCGGTACACCCAGGTCAAGGTCACCGGGATCAAGGGCTGAGGGTTCAGAAATGGCACATAAAAAGGGCGCATCGGCCTCCCGTAACGGTCGCGACTCGAACTCGCAGCGCCTCGGCGTCAAGCGCTTCGGCGGCCAGCAGGTGAACGCCGGCGAGATTCTGGTCCGCCAGCGCGGCACTCATTTCCATCCGGGCGACGGTGTCGGCCGCGGTGGCGATGACACGTTGTTCGCGCTACGCGCAGGCAAGGTCGAGTTCGGTACCCGTCGAGGTCGTCGGGTCATCAACATCGCCCTCGCGGACGCCGAGTAGTCAAGACATCCAAGAAGGACGGCCTGCGGGCCGTCCTTCTTGCATTTTCCAGCACTAAACTTCGATGGCGACGTGTTCGTCGACATCCCTACGGCAAGGCAGTTTCTGGTGGCCATTCCCTCTTTCGTTGACGAGACGGTGCTGACCGTTGCTGCTGGCAACGGGGGCCATGGCTGTGCCTCGGTGCACCGGGAGAAGTTCAAACCCCTTGGTGGGCCAGATGGCGGCAACGGTGGCAACGGCGGCTCGGTGATCCTGCGCGTCGATGACGGTTTGACCACCTTGGTGGAATACCACCGCCAGTCGGTGCGCCGCGCGGCCAACGGCCAGCCCGGCAAGGGCGACTACGCCAACGGCGCCAATGGCGAAGACGTCATCCTGCCCGTGCCAGTGGGCACAATCGTCTCCGACGCCGAAACCGGCGAACTGCTCGCCGACCTGGTCGGTGCCCAGGCTGAGGCGGTCATCGTCGCTGGCGGGCGTGGCGGGCTGGGTAACTCCGCGCTGGCCTCGGCGGCCCGCAAAGCCCCGGGCTTCGCCCTGCTCGGCGAAGAGGGCGAAAGCCGCAAGATCAAGCTCGAGCTGAAGGTGTTGGCCGATATCGGCCTGGTCGGCTTCCCTAGCGCTGGTAAGTCGTCGCTGATCGCGGCAATTTCGCGGGCCCGGCCCAAGATCGCCGACTACCCGTTCACCACGCTGGTGCCCAACCTTGGTGTGGTGGTGGCCGGAGAGGTCACCTTCACCGTCGCGGACGTGCCCGGGCTGATCGAAGGCGCTAGTGAGGGCCGCGGTCTTGGCCACGACTTCCTGCGGCACATCGAACGCTGTCAGGCCATCGTCCACGTCATCGACTGTGCCACCTACGACCCTGGGCGCGATCCGCTAACCGACCTGGACGTGATCGAGGCCGAGTTGGTGGCTCATGGTGGGCTGGAAGACCGTCCGCGAATGGTGGCGTTGAACAAGGTGGACGTTCCCGATGCTGCCGAACTGGCTGAGTTGGTGATGGCCGACCTCGAAGCCCGTAACCTGCCGGTGTTCCGGATCTCCACCAAGTCCGGTGAGGGCTTGAACGCGTTGAAGTTCTCCATGGCCGAACTGGTGGCCGCCCGCCGGGCCGCAGCACCGGCCCCTGCGCCCAAGCGAATCGTGATCAGGCCCACCCCGGTGGCCGGTGGCGGTCCGGAGTTCACCGTCGCAAGGGAATCCGACGGTGAAGGCGGCTTTGTCTGGCGGGTCCGTGGGGACAAGCCCGAACGCTGGGTGAAGCAGACCGACTTCAGCAACCCCGAGGCGGTCGGCTACCTGGCTGATCGGTTCGCCCGCTTGGGTGTGGAGGATGAGTTGTTGGCCTTCGGCGCGCTGGCTGGCGATGCGGTCGCCATTGGTGCCGGTGATAACCCGGTGGTGTTTGACTTCGCTCCCCAAATCGAAACCGGGGCTGAGATCCTGGCCCGCCGCGGTGAGGACCAGCGGCTGGCAGGGGAGCGTCCGGCCGCCAAGCGTCGCCGCGCATTGGATGCCGAATACCACGCCCACAAGGCCGCCGAGGCCGAAGCTGAGAAGCACACCCGCCTGGCCACGACCGGCTTGACTGGGGACGACCTCGATGACTGAGGGACTGCGCGAACAGATCACTGGTGCGCGCCGATTGCTGGTCAAGGTCGGCTCATCTTCACTCACCGACGCCAGTGGCGCCCTGGATCCGTCCTTACTGGAGCGGCTGGTGGAATCGCTGGCTGCGGTCCGCGAGCGCGGCCAGGACGTGGTGCTGGTCTCCTCCGGCGCGATGGCCTCCGGTATGGAGCCGCTGAAGCTGAAGCGTCGTCCGGCCGATCTGGCTAGTAAGCAGGCCGCCGCTGCGGTCGGGCAGAGTCTGTTGGTCGGCCACTACGGCACCTTCTTTGGTCGCCACGGTTTGACCGTTGGCCAGGTCTTGCTGACCGTGGAGGACGTGGCCCGGCAGGACCACTACCGCAACGCGCTGCGCACCTTCACCAAGCTGCTGGAACTCGGGGTGGTGCCGATCGTGAACGAGAACGACACGGTGGCCACCCACGAGATCCGCTTCGGCGACAACGACCGGCTGGCTGCCCTGGTGGCCCACCTGGTGGGGGCCGACGCGTTGGTGCTGCTCTCTGATGTCGACTCGCTCTACACCGCGCACCCCTCAACGCCAGGGGCCGAGCGGATCTCGGTGGTGGCCGACATCGACGAGTTGGACGTCGACACCGACGGCCAGGGAGCCGCGATCGGCACTGGCGGCATGACCACCAAGTTGCAGGCCGCCCGAATCGCCACCGCCTCGGGCATCCCGGTGGTGCTCGCCTCGGCGCAGGACGCCACTGCGGCGTTGGCCGGTGAGCCGGTCGGCACCCTGTTTCTACCTACCGGCAAGCGGCGGTCTCGTAAACTGATGTGGCTGGCCTATGCCTCGGTCACCCAGGGCGAGCTGGTGCTCGACCCCGGAGCGGTGAAGGCGGTCACCGAGCGTAAGGCCTCGCTGTTGCCAGCCGGAATCGTCGAAGTGCGGGGCCAGTTCGAGGCCGGCGACCCGGTGAAGCTGGTCAGCCAGACCGGCCAGGTGGTGGCCAGAGGGCTGGTCAACTTCGATGCCGACAAACTCCCGGCGATGATCGGCCGCAGCACCAAAGAGCTGGCCGAGAGCCTTGGCGAGCATTTCGACCGCGAAGTCGTCCATCGCGACGACCTGATCGTCAAGAGGACGAAGAAGAAGCTATGAGTCTGGTCGACGCGCTGGGCTGGGTGGCCGCGGCGGTCGGCATCGTGTTGGGCCTGCCGCAGTTGGTGCATTTGATTCGCACCCGGCACACCGAAGGGGTGTCGCTGTTGGCGTGGCAGGCGCTGTTGGTGCTGAACCTGAGCTGGGGTCTGCATGGGGTGCTGATCGGCCAGCTCAACATGATCGTCACCAATGCCTTTGGATTGGCGACCACAGTGCCGATCCTGGTGTTGATGTGTCGCAGCCGCGGCCTGAGCCTGCTGCGGGTGCTTGCCCCGGCGGTGGTGGCTGCGGTGGTGGTAATTGGGGCCGATCTGGCCTTCGGCTCGATCGCCTTCGGTGCCGTCGTGCTCATCCCCGGCACCGCGGTGAACGTGGCTCAAAGCGTGGAGTTGGTCCGGTCCCCTTCAGTCGAAGGTGTGTCACCGCTGTTTCTGACGTTAGCGGTGGTCAACCAACTGTTGTGGGTTAGTTGGGCCTTCCTGGTGCCAGAGCCGGGCACAATCATTGCCGCCAGCGTGGCGGTGTTCATCACCGCATTCAATGTGCTCTGGTGGGGCCTGCGCCGGATGGGGCTGCGGGCCTTCTTCCCCGAACCCGAGTTGACGCCGGTCGCCTGAGCTCAGGCTGGCCCGGTGGTGGTCACCCCCGAGCCGGGGCCGGGGCCGGTCGGTATCCTGGGCGGCATGACTTTCGCCGACCAAGCACTCCTGGCCAAGGACGCCAGCCGCACCCTGGCCACACTCAACCGGGCCACCAAGGACGCCGCGCTGCACGCGATGGCCGACGCCTTGGCCGCTGCCGCCTCAGTGGTTCTGGAGGCCAACGCCCGCGACGTGGCCGCAGCCCGGGCGTCCGGCACCTCGGATTCGCTGGTTGACCGACTCACCCTCACCCCGGCCCGCATCGCTGGCATGGTCGATGGGTTGCGTTCCCTAGCCGGGCTGCCCGATCCGGTTGGCGATGTGGTGCGCGGTTGGACCAATGCCAACGGCGTGCGGGTGCGCCAGGTGCGGGTGCCGCTGGGGGTGGTCGGCATCATCTATGAGGCTCGCCCCAATGTGACCGCCGATGCCGGCGGTATCTGTTTGAAGTCGGGCAACGCTGCTTTGCTGCGTGGTTCGAGTTCGGCGATCAACTCCAACCTGGCGGTTACTGCGGCCCTGCAGGACGGATTGGCCGCGGTGGCGTTGCCCCGCGAGGCCGTCCAGCTGGTTGAGGGTGGCCGCGAGGTGACCGCCGAGATGATGGCCGCGCGTGGGTTGGTGGACGTGTTGATCCCGCGCGGTGGCGCCGGGCTCATCAATGCGGTGGTCGAGGGCTCAAAGGTGCCGGTGATCGAGACCGGCACCGGCAACTGTCACTTGTACGTCGATGCGTCGGCCGATCAGGAGATGGCGATTCAGATCATGTTGAACGCCAAGGTGCAGCGGCCCAGTGTGTGCAATTCGCTGGAGACGTTGCTGGTGCATGCCGAGATCGCGCCGGTGTTCATGCCTAAGGCGCTGGCGGCGTTGGCTGCCGCCGAGGTGACTGTGCACGGGACGCCTGCGGTGGTGGCCTATTCCGACATCGTGGTACCGGCCGATGAAGCTGAATTCGAGGGGGAGTACCTCTCCCTGGATCTGGCCTGCGACATCGTCGACTCCATTGATTCAGCCCTGGCCCACATTCGTCGCTACACCACCGGGCATTCCGAAACGATCATCACCGACGACCGCCGTGCGGCTGAGCGTTTCGTGGCCGAGGTGGACGCTGCTGCAGTACTGGTCAATGCGTCCTCGCGCTTCGTCGATGGCGGCGAGTTCGGCTTCGGCGCCGAGATTGGCATCTCGACCCAGAAGCTGCACGCCCGCGGCCCGATGGCGCTGCCAGAGATGACCTCGACGAAATACGTCATCGACGGCGCCGGTCAGATTCGCTGAGGTTTACCCTTCGACAGGCTCAGGGGACTGGGGCAGGCTCAGGGAACTGGGTGGGGTTGCACGGGGATTGACTTCAGTTGGCTGAGCTTGTCGAAGCCCCGCCCTTCGACAGGCTCAGGGAACTGGGGCGGGCTCAGGGGACTTGGGCGGGCTCAGGGAACTGGGTGGGGTTGCGCGGGGATTGACTTCAGTTGGCTGAGCTTGTCGAAGCCCCGCCCTTCGACAAGCTCAGGGAACTTGGGCGGGCTCAAGGTAGGTCCGATAAGATCCGGCACAGGCTGGGCGCAGGAGTCCGCCATGTTCGGGAAGGTCCGTCCCTAGATGAGCGAAACTCCGATCGTCTGGTCAGATCAGGGCACTCGGCGGCTCCGACTGGGCGTGATGGGCGGCACTTTCGACCCGATCCATCATGGCCACTTAGTGGCGGCCAGCGAAGTCCAGGCCCGGTTCAACCTCGATGAAGTGGTGTTTGTGCCCACCGGCCAGCCGTGGCAAAAGGTGGGCAAGAAGGTCTCTCAACCAGAAGACCGCTACCTGATGACCACGATCGCCACCGCGTCCAATCCGCACTTCTCGGTGAGCCGGGTGGATATCGAGCGACCCGGTCTGACCTACACCGTGGACACGTTGAAGGACGTTCGCGCGCTCCGCGGACCCGAGATCGAGCTCTACTTCATCACCGGTGCCGACGCGCTCAGCCGCATTCTCACCTGGAAGGGTGTCGATGAGTTGTTCGATCTGGCCCACTTCGTCGGGGTGTCGCGCCCGGGTGTCGATCTGGACGCCGACGACATCACCCATCTGCCTGAGGACAAGGTCACATTGTTGGAAGTGCCAGCGTTGTCGATAAGCTCGACAGCCTGCCGTGACCGGGTGGCCCAAGGGCTGCCGATTTGGTATCTGGTGCCGGACGGCATCGTGCAGTACATCGCCAAGCGTGGTCTTTACCGAACAGGAGCCGATCTGTGAGTGCCGTACCCGAGGCAGTCGAACTTGCCATTCTTGCTGCGAAGGCTGCGGTGGCGAAGAAGGCGCTCGATCCGGTCGCCTTCGACGTGTCGGAGCGATTGGCCATCACCGACATCTTCCTGGTTCTGACCGCGACCAACGAGCGTCAGGTCGGTGCCGTGGTGGACGGTGTCGAGGAAGCCCTGCTGAAAGTCGGACGCCGACCCGCCAGACGTGAAGGTGACCGCGAGAAGCGGTGGGTGCTGCTGGACTACGTCGATGTCGTGGTGCACGTCCAGCACAGTGAGGAGCGCACGCTCTATTCGCTGGAGCGGCTGTGGAAAGACTGCCCGCCGATCGAGTTGGGCGAGCTGGAACCTAGCGGCATCGGCGAATGACCGCTCGTCAGGTCATCCTGCTCCGGCACGGCCTGACCGATTACAACGACGCCGGCCGGTTTCAGGGTCAGGCTGATGTGCCACTGAATTCGGTGGGCATCGCCCAGGCACAGGCGGTTGCCGAGCGCCTCGGCAGTCTGGGCATCACTCGGATGGCCAGTTCTGATCTGCAGCGTGCCGCCGATACTGCCCGCATCATCGCTGAGCACTTAAAGCTGCCGGTGGAGTATGACTCCCGGTTGCAGGAGATCAACGTGGGCAGCTGGGCTGGCCTCACTCCGACCGAAATCGGTGCGGCCGATCCGGAGCTTTGGGGCCAACTGGTCGCTGGCAAGGATGGGCTGCATTCGGCCACCGGGGAGACGGCCACCGCCGCCGGCCGCCGAGTTGCCGACGCCCTGGTCGAGCGGGCCACCGCCGCCGGGGATGACGAAGTGCTGTTGATCGTCGGGCATGGGCTGACCACCAGGGTGGCCTCGCTGCTGCTGATGGGGCTGGACTACTCCGCTGCCTGGTCTTTCCACGGCCTCGGTAACTGTCATTGGGTGGTGCTTCGTCCAGGGCCAGCGAATTGGCGGATGTTCGCCTACAACCGCGGCGATTGAGGCGTCCGGTCAACTCCGGCTAGCCGGTGATCCCCGGCCGGTCTAGCTACCAGTGGGGTCCACCGGGGCCGCCTCGGTGAAGATCTGATTGGTGTAGCCGATCACTTTCACCGTCAGTTTGGTCTTCTTCGAGGTGCGGATGCGCAGTTTGCCGGCATCCCCGACCGGAACCGAGAGGTAGATGGTGGCGGTGCCCTTAGGTAGCGCGCGCTTCTTGGTGCTGGCTGAGGCCGAGGAGCGCGCTGCGGTGTAGAGGTAGTTCTTCGACGGACCCTTGGTGACGGTCACGGCCAGGTTCACTGTCTGCAGCGCGGCCAGTTTCGAACTGGGCACCGCATTGCCCAACACCTTGGGGTAGTGGTTGCGTTTGGCCTTGTAGGTGCCCTTACTCACGGTCACCGGCTTCGCCAGGACGGTCACCTTGTCCCCAGCTGCCCAATCGAGCTTCGCCGCCCCCGAGGTGAGTCGGGTGGCCATCGCCGCCGGGCTGTCGGTCATGAACCAGAACGTCTTGGGGCCGTAGTAGATGGCCATCGCCTGGCCCTGGCTGGTCGACACGCTCCACGGCACCATTTCCAGGCCGGAGGCGCGAACGAACTGGGCCAGATTCACCGAGGTGTACTTCGCCTCGGTGCCGTAGGCGGTCGCGCCCAACTTATCGGCCAGCCGTACCCGGTCGTAGTCGAAGCCATTGTGGTCATAGGCCAGGACGTAGGCCTTCGGCGCCACCTTGCGGATCGCTGGCAGCGCCTTGTCGAAGTTGAAGCTGAGTAGGCGGGTGCGGTTGAGCAGACCGTTTTGCAGTACCAGTTTGGTGGCCCAGGTGGCGTAGGCCCGCTTGCCAGCGGCGGATTGCCCGGAGTAGGCCTTGATGTCGAGGGTCAACCACACCTCAGGGTGGGCCTTCAGCACGCCGGCGAGGTCGGCGAAGGTGGGAATCGGGACGGTCTTGTTCCCGCTGTGGTCTTCGCAGCGCACCAGCTGCACCTGCGCCAAGGTCATGGTGTGAATGCGGGTGCCAGCCTGAGTGCAGCGGGAGGGCAGCTTGTCGTAGTGGCTCATTACCGCCTTGTCGTCGGCAGTGAACAGGATGTCGGTTTCGATGCCGTCATAGCCTGCCTCAGCCGCGCCGGTGTAAGCCTCCAACGAGTTCTCCGGCCATTGGCTTGCTCCGCCGCGATGTGCCAGCACTTTGAAAGTCTGACCGGCGGTATTGGTCACCGGATCACCGGAGGAGGTGAGGGTCTTCGCTGAGCTTGGCGTGGCCAAAGTCAGCGCCAAGGCCAAAGTGGTAAGGGCTACTGCTGGGGTACGCAGGGCTTCGAACACCGGTAAGGCCTTCCGTTGCGGGCAGGACTCCATCACCTTAGGCCGGGAGTGGCCAACATTGTCCAACTGGGGCGGGGCCATCGGCGGCAAGACTGGAGTGCCAGTGCAGGCCCAGCCTCAGGCCACGCCCAGGGCTGCGCCGGGAGTGAAGCCGGGGAAGACCTCGCTGACGTGTGCGTTGTTGAGGCGTTTGCTGACCACTTCGGAGAGCGCTTGGCGGTAGTCGGTGGTGATCGGCACGTCCCCATCGGTCAGGTTGCCCTTGCTGAGGGTGGGCATCGACCCGTAGATCCCGCCCTTGATCGAGCCGCCCATGATGAACTGGACGTTGCCGTGGCCGTGGTCGGTGCCGCCGTCGCCGTTCACCGAAACCCGACGACCAAACTCGCTCATGGTCACCAAAGTCACGCTCTTCCAGCGGGTGGTGCCCAGGTCGGTGCGCAGCGCGGCGATGCTGCCAGCCAGATCCTTGGCCATCGAGGCGAAGGCGCCGCTGGATTGGTAAAGCGCGCCGGAGTTCTGATGCAAGTCCCAACCGCCGTAGTCGATGCAGGCCACCTCCAGCCCGATACCGGCCTTGGTCAGGCGAGCGATGTCCTTCATGCCGCGGCCGAAGGTGGTGTTGGGGTATTTGGCGCCGTTGGTCGGCTTGTAGGTGGTCTCCCGCAGCTTCTTGAGGCTATTGACCGCGTTGAGGGTGCCCTTCACTTGGGTTTCCATCACCCCGCCAGCATTGCCGTACAGCTTGGTCAGGTCGCTGATCAGGGTTTCGCGACCATTCCACGGCGCCCATAGATCGAAATCCTCCACGGTAGACATGGCCAATGACTGGTGGGCAGTGGTGGTCAGCGATAGCACCACCCGCGAGCCGATCGTAATCGCGCGGAAGGTGCCTGAAGTTGCCGAGGACGTGGCGATATGGCGGCCCAACCAGCCGGAGCGGACGTTGGCCGCAGCCGCCCGCTCGCACATCGCCTGATCTTCGAAGTGGGAGCGGGAGACGTCGGGATGTCCGGCGCCCAGAACAACGGCCATTTCGTGGGCACCCCACAGCGGGGCCAGGGCGCCGAGGTTCGGGTTCAGCAGGTACTTCGTACCCAGCGGTTTGCCCTTGTTCTTGGTGGTGATGGCCAGCTCGCCGCGGGCCTTGGTGTAGCTGGAATCGCCCACCGGACCGACGGCCGACAGGCCGTCGAAGCCGCCGCGCAGGAACACGCAAATCAGCAGATCGCCACCGGTGGCGGCGAAGGAATACCGCGGTAGTGCTGAGGCGGCCAACAGGCCGCCCAGCCCGATCAGCGTGCCCTTGAACAGGCCGCGACGTCCGGCCTTGGGGCCATCGGGGTCGGGTTCCACCTCGTCGATGCCGAGATTGGGTCGTTGAGCGATGGCGTACTGGTTGGCCTGGGCCGGCGAGAGGACCCGCGTTTCGCCGTCCACCTTGGCCAGAATTCGGTTTCGCGACTCATCGTGATCGTGCAGGGGGGTGATCAAGTCCTCATGGAGCAGGGCCTCGCCGTGGCTCAGGGTTTCGTCCATTGATTGGGGCATGTCGATCCTTAACTCAACGAAGCAGGAAGTAGGGCGAGGAAAAGACCAGATGGACGGCCGCTGGCAGGCGGGACTTGATCTGGTTTTTCGTGAGCACATTGCTGGCTGAGCCGCCGCGCAACCTGGCGGTCACCACGGCCAGATCAGCGGCTGGCCAGCGATAGCCGGTCAGGTTGGTGGTGATCCTGCCAGCGGCGCGCTCGGCGGTCAGTCCAGGTGTGACGGAAAGGGCTGAGGCCCAGGACTTCACCGGGATTTCGGAGTCCTTCCAAAAGACCCGGGCGTGGGCGGAGTCGAGGTGGGCCAACATGTCCTGGGTGGCCATCCAATCCTTGGCCTGGTCGGGGTAGCCGTCGACGACCGGCCACATTCGCGGCTGGTGGCCCTGGGTGTCGAGCAGCCACTGCACCGTCCCGGTGATTGACCAAAGCTCGCCTGACTGTTTGCCCTTAGGCTTAATCGCTTTGGGTTTGGCCACCTTGATCATGGTGGCCATCGTCTCCTGGGGGCGACGCCACTTCTCGCCGATGGAGTTCTTGAACTCATCGCTGAGAAGGAGTGCTCGCATGACTGCGGCCAGCGAGGTGTCGTGGGTCAGGTAGACCTGGGCGAGCCGGTTCACCAGGGCGTCACTCGGAGTGTCGCTGACGTAGCGGACGGCCAGTCGGCGGCAGAGGCGCCGAGCGGTGGCCGGGTGATGCGCCAGGTAGCTCAGGTATTTGCGCAGCGCATCCGGACCGGCTTCGCGGGTGGCGTTCGGGTGGGTGAAGCCCATCACCTTAATCGGGCCGACGTGGTGACTCCACTTGTAGAACTTGTATTTGTAGGTCTTCCAGTTCAGCCCGTGGCCGGTGAGGAGCAGTGCCGATTGGCGCACATCGGCCTCGGTGTAGTTGCCGACGCCGACGGTGTGCAGCTCAAGGAGTTCGCGGCCGAGGTTTTCGTTGGGGTTGTCGGCGGAGTTCATCTGGTTGTCCAGGTAGATCAGCATCGCGGGGTGGGTGATGGCCTTGTAAAGCATCGTGGAGTACTTGCCCGTGGCATTGCGCCGCAGCACCGACCAGTCAAACCAGGCGACGAATGAGGAGGCCTTGCCGTCGGCGGAGATGTAGAGATGGTCGCCCATGGTGTCGACCATCGACTCGAACAGGTAGCGCTTGGTGTAGATCTGGCGAATCGTCCGCGAGATACTCAGCGCCTTACCGGCCCGCCAGGACTCACCGTGGCTGGCCTTGTGCACCGTCTTGGTGGATTTGGTGACCCAACTCAGATGCTTGGCGATCATCTTGTTGGCGGTTTGATCGTCGATATGACCTGGGTGGAGCTGCTGATCGATCCACTTGGTGTAGCCGGTCTTTTCGATCTTCGCCGCGATCGATGAGGTTGGAGCGGGGCACACCCGTCGGGCCAGATGCCAGGCCAGGGACGAGTTCAGGTCGAGCTTGCCCGACAAGTTAGAGATGCGTGCCGGCAGCACTGGGGCGGCCGGGAAACTGCTGGCCGCGACTGCTTGGCCGGGGGTGGCCAGCCCGCTGAGGGCTAAGCCGCCAGCTGCGGCCAGACCGAAGAACTGCCTTCGGTCTGGGGACAACTCGATCTGGGTCGCTTCGAACTTGCTGCTGGTTTCCACGTTCGCCGCCTTGGGGGAGGAGAGCCCTGATTCCCCAAACCCTAACGTTTCCTGAGGAAATCGTGAAGGCTTTTTGGCCGGTGAAACGTAGCTCCTTGTCAGCGCGCAAGCATCGGCTGGTGTGGCCCGCGGTGGCTGTGCTTGCGGTCGACAGTCCGGCGAGAGGCGGCCAGCCGCACGCAGCACAGAGACCACGCTTCTAACGGGGCGTCATCCGCGGTTGATCTCAGATCTTGGTCGATTGCTGTGCAGTCTCCCGCTTTTTCTCCGCCGCCCGTCAGCGGCCATTTGAAGCGTTTCAATGCGGGCTCAATCCGCCCCGGCGAGTTAGGAGGTGTGGAGCACCGGCTTCTCGGCGCCGAATGCGTTGCTACGGTTTCCGGATACCCACCCAAGGAGAAAAAATGATGCAATCGTGGAGAACCGTGGTCGGCGCGGCAGCCACCCTGGCAATATCAGTTGGCCTGCTCGCGCCGTCCGTCCCGGCGTCCGCGGTTCAAGCGACTGCGATCCCACCCGCGCCAGCGTCGCTGCGACTTGCTGTTGCCGCAGCGCAACCCGTTGTCGCGTCGGCAAGTTCGACTCTTTCGCGGAAGACAATGAAACAGGTCATTGCCGCGGCGAAGAAAAAGAACAAGAAGTCATTCAACTGGCGCTACGCCAAGCTGAAGAAGGCGGCGGCGCTGACGGCCATCATCAAGAAATCTCGCACCAAGCACGGCAAATTGTATCGCCAGTTCTTTGCAGCAATCAGCACTAAGAAGCAGGTGTCCCACCTCCTAAGGGTGACCAAAGGGAAGGGCTTCGAGGTGAGTGGAACGCCATCTCGGCCGATCGTCCATATCTGGGAGAACATCAAGCGTTCGTCGACGGTCGCTCCCGCGGACGTGAAGTGCGTGAAGGGTTGGATCGCCTTCTGGGCTTGGTGGGTTGGCACTGAGATGACTTGTGTCGGGTTTGGCGAGATGGTTGGCGTGGCCATGGTTGAAACCGGCCCGTTTATGCTGGCTGGCGGAGCGATAGCGGGCTCCTCCTGCGCTGGTCTGATGGTCTACCTCGAAGAGGAATTCATCGATTTCAATGCGGCGTGCGACTGAGGGGCTGACGGTGCTTGGTAGGTGGGGGGCTTAGATGAGTGTCCGATTCGCGAAGCTTCTGGTGGTTGGCCTAGGCGCGGTGTCGCTAGTGCTGATCGGGTTGACAGTGTCGCTGAGGGTCGCGCGCGGTGCGGCTTGGTGGCCACCGGTGGTCCTTGCGCTAGCCGCTGGGCTTGGGGCGGTGGTCTTGTTGCTCGCACGCCATAAGGCCGGCGAGCCCGACTCGACGGCTTCTTGGGTTTCCTTCACTCAGAGGTACGGAGCGATGGTATTTGGTGTCCTGTTGCTGGTTGGCGCGGTCGCGTTGGTCATCTAGACCGGGCGGGCCACACTTCGGCAGGGGGTTTTGGCGTGGCTCGGCCGACGAAGGATCGTGACGGCTTTTGACCGGTGAAACGTGGCCCCTCGTCAGGGGTTGAACTTCACCGCGACGGTGGGTCCGCTGAGGTCAGCCCGGATGGAAGAGATAAACGGGCGCCTGATTGTGTAGAAGCGACGACCTGCGGTGGTGGTGCCGGATGCGTCGAGGGTGATGTACACGCTGGCGGTGGAAAGGTAGGGATCACCCGCCCCCACCCGGAAGGTGGCTTTCTTGATCGCATCAGCGCCGGAGGCGATCTTCCATTTCACTGTCTTCGCCTTGAAGTCACTGTCCGTGAATCCGAACCCGCAGCCGGTTGGGGCCAGCTTGTTTTGCTTGAGGCAGGAGTTGAGCAGGCTCTGGGCGGCCGTCCGGGCGTCAGTAATGCCCTTGTCGCTGAGGTCGACGCTGAAGCTCGGGTTGTTGTAGTCGGTGGGCGATTCGACCACGAACTCCCCGCCCTTGATCTGGAGCCGGTCGTTGGCGCTAGCCAGCACGTAACTGCCCGGGAAGAGCGTCATGGAGGAGTTGCTGGTGATCTCGATGCCATTGAGGGTGAGCGTCATGCCGTCCATGCTGAACAGGTGCAGATCGCGGGCGGTGTTGACCAGGCGCCATTCGGTGCCGATCTTTTCGGTGAGGTAGGTGGCAGAGACCGATTCGGTGCCGAGTTGGTAGGACGCGCTGACCGTGGCGGTTTCCGAGCCGGTGGCGTCCTCGACGACGATGCCGGTGATCGGAGCCCGCAGATTCGAAGCCTGCAGAATCTCATCAGTCAGCAGACTGGTTTCAGAGGGTGCGGTCGCGCCGAAATCGATGGCGGCTGAGGCGTCCCCGGCGGCAAGGGCCTTCAGATAGCCCTCAACGGCTGCCTTGGCCGTGCCTGCGTGGCCAGGAGGGGCGAACGCGCCGCCATTGGGCAACATGAAGGAGCCGACGATCACGGCGATGATCAGCAGGAGCACGCCACCACCAATGAACAGCGGAACCTTGCTGCCCTTCTTCGGTGGCGCTACTGGCTGGCCGCTGCCTGGGAACTGGTAGGCCGCGCCAGCTGGTGGCGGGCCTGCGTAGGGCTGTCCGGGGGCCGGGTAGGGGATCGGCCCGCCCATCGGCGGTGGCGGGTAGGCCTGGCCGGGGGCTGGGTAGCTCTGACCGGGCGGCGGGTAGCTCTGGCCAGCGGCGGACGACGGTGCGCCTGGGGCCGGATAGGCGCCAGGTTGGCCGGGGGCGGGGAAGCCCGGCATGCCAGCGCCTGGTGCCGGGTAGCCCGGCGGCGGACCGGACGGGGTGGCTTGGCCGACACCGCGGGCCAGCGGCGCGGTGGGTTCATTGGTGGCCGGCGGCATTACCACGGTGGGTTCGGCGACCGGCGGCATCGTCACGGTGAGCTCATTGGTGACCGTCGGAATTGGTGCAGTGGGCTGAAGGTCCGGAGCTGTCGGCTCATTGGCCGGCGGGGTTAGCGGTGCGTCCGGGGTCGGATCCAGCGGCTGGTTGCTGCCTGGGTACTGCTCGCTGCTGGTCACGGGGTCTCCCTCGGCTTGGCACGGTGAATGTTCGTCGCCTTCGACGAGCCAGCCACTTCGCGTGCGGGGTACACGACTGCCCTGCTGCGGTGTGGTCTTTGGCTGGGCCAAGGATAGCCAGTGTGACTGGTTCAACGACACCTCGACGGGCAGCGTGCTCGTGCTTCCGGTCGGCGGCGCTGTGCTCAGTCTTGGCCGGGGGGATCGACGGGCAATTGGCGATTGGCCCGCCGACGCACCTGGTCTTGGAGCAGGCCAAACAAGGCGGCAATGAACACCAGATTGAAGGCCAGTTGGATCGTGACCAACAGCCGTGCGGCCTGGCCGGCGGCATGCACATCGCCGTACCCGACGGTGGCCATGGTGGTCATTGAGAAGTAGAGCGCGTCCAGGCGGGTAGTGAGGCCGATGAACTGGGCCGGGTCGGATTGTGACAGCAGGTAGTAGCCAAGCGAGAACGTGACCAGCACCAGTTCGAAGGCGATCAGTAGGTGGATCGGCTTCAGACGTTTCTCGTCGCGGCTGAGTTCAGTGAAGATGACCCTAGCTACGAGCAGAATCGAGGCCGCGCCGACGATAACGCCGAGCAGTTCGCCCAATGGTGCGTCGTGCTCGCCAGCTGGCACGATGAAGTAGAACACCAAAATGGCCACCGGCAGCAATACCCGGTTCACTGCTTGAGGCCAGTTTCGCACGAGGTAAGTGTAGAAAGCTGAGCGCTCATCGGGACTGAAGTTGGTGAACTCGGCTTGGCGCGGCGAATGATCGTTGCCTTCGGCCACTGATGGCCCGCACCAGTAGGGCTCCGACTTCTCTTGAGTAGGGTCTAGTGGGATCAGAAAAGGAGCATTGCCAGCGGCAAGGCCGCGGTTTGGACATAGAACCCGCCCGCGAGCCAGCCCGAGGATGCCCCGCGCCTGGTGGTCAACCAGCCGAGGCCGAGCCAGGCGAGCCAGGCCAGCGTCCACCACAATGGATCGACCTTGGCGGCAGCGATGATGGCCAGGGTGGCCACGGCGGGGAATCCCGCCAAACCCGCCAACAGGCTGCTGGCCCGGCGCCCTTCCCGCCAGGTCGACCTGACGCGAGTGGCGGAGACCACCAGGGTGGTCATGGTGGCGAACAGGGCGATCAGCTCCAGCGGGCTGCCTTGGTGCTGGCCGGTAGAGCTGAAGAACCCGGTGACCCCGATCACCGCGATTGGCACCACGCCGATCACCGGCACCCACCCGCGAGCCCAGGGACTTGCTGCGAGGCGGGGGAAGAGGGCGTGGGTGAGCGCGATCGGTAGCAGCACCGAGGCCACCGCATGCCAGCTGGTGATAAACGCTGCCCACGCCCAACTCACCCCAAGAGCCGTGGCGTAGCCGTCGTAACTCGAGATCGGCAGCGCTTCACGAAAGATGGTCTTGGCCAGCAGGCCCTCATTCAAAATGCCGTAAGCCAGCCCTGAGATGGCCAGGCCCAGTGGCCCGATGCCCAGCCGCACACTCAGCTCGCGCAGCGCCCACACCGGCAATCCGTAGGCCAACAGCAGATAGACCAGGATGCCCGGCTGAATCAGGAGCGGCAGGGGAGTGTTGCCGGTGGTCAGCTCGGGGATGATCGTGGCGATCCCCAGCAAAGTGAGGACGGCTGGCCAGCTGCGGGACCCGCTCATGGGCTGCATCTTCTCCCAACTTCGGCTGCGGTGGTAGCAGCCCGGCGGCAAAAGGCCTGTAAGCTTCGTCGCTGGGTCCGTTGAGCTTCCTATCTAGAAGTGACGCGGACCAAGGCCCGTCCTCGTGTTCCACCACTTGGGCGGGCCGCCTCAATTTCTGGGGGGTGACTGAAGCCGGAGAACCAGCAGCCCGGCGAGCCAGCAGCCCAAACCAACAGCCATGAACCACGAAGCCGCCCAGCTGGCGAACCAGTCTGAGCGGCTTATCGAGTTGTGGAGCTAACGAGATTCGAACTCGTGACCTCTTCCATGCCATGGAAGCGCGCTACCAACTGCGCCATAGCCCCAACCGTCGGTGAGGACGAGGCCATACTTTACCTAGCGCACCGGGCAAACGGAAATCGGGCTCAGCTGGGGGTGGCCGCAGCCGGTTCGGGAGCGGACGTGGGCGTCCGGGCTGGCAGTAGCAGCTGGTGAGCGAGCACCAGGAACGTCAGCCAACTCAAGCCCAGCAGCCAGCCGAAAGCCACGTCCGTCAGCCAGTGATGCCCCAGGTAGAGGCGGCTGATGCCCATCGCGATCGCCCAGGTGCTGGCCGCGATCACCGCCGTCACCCGGGCCCAGGCACTGCGAGCCAGCCAGACGGTCAGATAGGCCAGCATTCCAGCTACCACCGTGGAGCCGGTGGTGTGCCCGGACGGCAGCGAGAAGTCGGTCTCGTAGGGCGCCACGGCGTAGCTGAGCGGCGGACGCGGATGGGCGAAGTACAACTTGAGTAGCGAAGCGAGGCTGGTTGAAACCAGCGGTGCGACCACCATCAGCACCCAGATACTCAACCGGCGGTAGCGCCAATACAAAGCAATGGTCAGCGGCAGCCCGATGGCGAACATCGGCAGCGTCTGACCCAGGTCGGTGAAGGCAGTCACGGCGACTTCAGCTGCCGGGGTGCGTACCGAGACCATCCAGGCCAGCAGCGGCTCATCAAACCTCGCTAGCCCAGTGCCAGTTTGGGCCCACCCGGCCACTAGGGCGGCCAAACTAACCAGGGCCGCAAGGACGGGGGCGCCAATCAGCACAACGCGTAGCCGCGTCCGCTGCAGCCGGGGGCGCTGCGCCGGGGTGACGGCGGCTGATCTGGCGGTGCTCATCTGCTTGAGGCTACCTAATCATGGGTATTGCTGGAATGCGGGGTTGCGGCCTCGGGGTTGGCGTGGATGGATTGACCAAAGACATGGCAAACGAAAGGCAGGCCGATATGACCGTTAGCTCAGCACAAGCCCATTGGGAAGGCTCCCTGATGGAGGGCAAGGGCGAGATCGAGTTCCTTAGCTCTGCTCTTGGCAGCGTCGAGGTTGACTGGAAGTCCCGGGCCGGCGAGGGCGGCATCACCACCACCCCTGAAGAACTGATCGCGGGCGCCCATTCGGCCTGCTACTCGATGGCGCTTTCGCACGCGCTGGCCGGCAACGGCACCCCGCCCACCGCGGTCGACACCAAAGCTGAAGTCACTTTTGTACCCGGAAAGGGGATCACCGGGATCCTGCTCACTGTTCGGGCCGCCGTGCCTGGGGTGAGTGCGGAGGAGTTCGCCGCCTTCGCTGAGGCTGCCAAGACCGGCTGCCCGGTGTCGGCAGCACTGACTGGCACCACCGTCTCCCTGGACGCGGCGCTGGTCTGAGGCACTCCCTCCCACGACGCGGGGGATTTCGCACCGAGTTGGTGTGGAATCCCCCGCGCAGTGTTTGCCCGCGAAGCAATAAGCTGCGCAGGCCGACGAAGGGAATCTCATGGCTACCCCAGTTGAAGGCGACGTTGCCGAGCTGACCCGATCGCAGCGCCTTGACCGGCTGCCGTTCACCGCCAAACACGCCAAGTTGCTGACCGGCTCCGGTGTCGGCTGGGCACTGGACGCCATGGACGTCGGCCTCATCTCATATGTGATGTTGGCCCTCAAGGTGCAGTGGCACCTCGACCCCACCACGCTGAGCTGGATTGGCTCGATCGGCTTTGTGGGCATGGCTCTAGGGGCCACCCTCGGTGGCCTGCTCGCCGACCGGATCGGTCGGCGCCAAGTGTTCGCGATCACCTTGCTGATCTACGGTCTGGCCACCGGAGCAGCCGCGCTATCGATCAGCGTGGCGATGCTGATCGTTTTGCGCTTCATCGTCGGGCTGGGTTTAGGTGCCGAGCTGCCGGTCGCGTCCACCCTGGTGAGTGAGTTCGCGCCCAAGCGCATTCGGGGCCGGGTGGTGGTGGCCTTGGAGGCCTTCTGGGCCGTTGGCTGGCTGATCGCAGCGCTGATCGGCTACCTGCTGATTCCCAATGTGACCGAAGGGTGGCGCTGGGCGCTGGCCATCGGCGTGGTGCCCACCGTCTATGCCGCTGTGGTGCGCTGGGGGCTGCCCGAGTCGGTGCGCTTCCTGGAGCACAAGGGTCGCTTTGCTGAGGCCGAGGAGGTGGTGGTCGGGTTCGAGCAGGCTGCCCAAGTGGCGCCAGTGCCCAGCCCAAATGTGGCGCCGAGCAAGTCCAGTGGTGAAGTGTCGATCTGGTCGGCTGAACTGCGTCGGCGGACGATTGCGTTGTGGGCGGTTTGGTTCTTCATCAACTTGTCCTACTACGGCGCGTTCATTTGGCTGCCCAGCCTGCTGAAGGACCGCTTCTCGCTGACGGTCACGCTCACCTACGCCCTGATCATCACGATCGCCCAACTTCCCGGATACGCCGCCGCGGCCTATCTGGTGGAGAAGTGGGGACGCCGACCAACACTGGCCACCTTCCTGCTCGGCTCGGCGATTTCAGCAGCCCTGTTCGGCTTCGCTGGCAGTGAGGCTGAAGTGCTGGCGGCGGGCTGCGCGCTGAGCTTCTTCAACCTGGGCGCCTGGGGTGCGCTGTATGCGATCGGTCCGGAGATCTATCCCACCGGCATCCGTGGCACGGGGACGGGGGCGGCGGCCGCCTTCGGCCGGATCGCCTCGATCATCGCACCGCTGAGCGTGCCCCTGCTGCTGAGTGGCGGGGGATTGCCGATGGTATTCACCGTCTTCGGGGTCGCCTTCCTGCTCGCCGCTGGCGCAGCCCTGCTGCTGCCTGAGCGCCGCAATCAGCCCCTGGCCGATTGACCTATTGACTCAGCCACGCGTGGAGCTGGGCCACATCAACCACCCCTGAGCCGCATTGATCGAGCCGCCGATAGGGTGCGTCAGGTTCGCCGAGGTCGCTGAGCACGGCCAGCGCGCCACCAAAATCCTCGCCGCGGGTGTAGTCGTTCACCGTGATCAGCGTGGCGAGCCCAGCGCCGGTGGCTGCCTGCAAGCCAACCGCGGAGTCTTCGATGGCTAGGCAGGCCGATGCGGGGAGCTGCAACTGCGTCAGCGCCCAAAGATAGATATCTGGGGCGGGCTTCTTCGCTGGCACGATGTCGCCGGCCGCGATCACCGAGAACCAATCGAGGGCCTCAGCGCCCAGCGTCTGTTCCAGGAGGGTGGTGACATTGCCTGGACTGGTGGTGGTGACCACCCCAAGAAGCAGGCCGGCGGTTCGCGCTTCCCGCAACAGCCGAGCGACCCCCGGCCGCAGCGGGATCTCCCCAGCCAACAGCCGACGCTGGTAGAGCTCAGTCTTGGTCTGATAGACCGCCCCGATCAGGCCACCGGTTGCCGGGTCCCAGGCCACGCCGGGCTGGAACTGCTCGAGGTAATGGCGCAACCGCTCCTTGCCACCGGTCACCGCCAACAGCTGACCGTAAAACTCCGCGCTCCACTGCCAATCCAGTCCGTGGGCAACGAAGGCCTCGTTGTAGGCCAGTCGATGGCCTTCTCGCTCGGTGTCGGCCAGCGTGCCGTCCACGTCGAACAGCAGTGCCTTAAGCACTTAGACCGCGCCAGCCCGCCAGATGCGGCTCAGGTAGTCGCGCATCGAGCGGTCAGAGGAGAAGAAGCCGCTACGGGCCACATTGAGGATGGATGACTTCGTCCAGCCTTCGACATCGGCGTAGGCGGCTTCCACCTTGGACTGGGCGTCCAGGTAGGACTGGAAGTCGGCCAAGGCCATGAAGCGGTCCTCGTAGAGCAGGCTGGAAACGATGGGCTCGAAGGTGCCGCGATTGCCGCCGGAGAACGCCCCAGAGGCGATCAGATCGATGGCCCGCTTCAGCAGCGGAACCGACTCGTAGTATTCGGTCGCGCGGTAGCCGGCGGTCTGCAGTTCGGTCACTTCGGGCTCAGTCATGCCGAAGCCGAAGAAGTGGGCGTCACCAACCAGCTTGCGGATCTCCACGTTCGCGCCATCGTCGGTGCCAATAGTCAGGGCGCCGTTGAGGGCGAACTTCATGTTGCCCGTACCCGAGGCCTCCATACCGGCCAGCGAGATCTGCTCACTCAGCTCAGCGGCGGGAATCAGTTTCTCAGCCAAGGTCACGTTGTAGTTGGCCGGGAAGGCCAAGTTGATCCGACCGGCAACCACCGGATCGGCGTTCACCACTTCGGCGACTGAGTTGATCAGGTAGATGATCTCCTTGGCGATCCGGTAGCCCGGGGCGGCCTTGGCGCCGAAAATCACCGTGCGGGGCGTGACCGTTTCCGGGTCGACCGCACCAGAGATGATCTGCTCGTACAGGCTGACAATGTGCAGCACTTTGAGGGTCTGGCGCTTGTACTCGTGCAACCGCTTGACCATCACGTCCAGCAGGTGGTGGTTCTCCAAGTTGATGTCGTCACGGGCCCGCAGCAGGTCATAGAGCCGGGTCTTGTTGGCCAGCTTGACCTCACGGAATGCCTTGCGGAAGTCCTCGTCCTCGGCATACTGCTCCAGTTCGGAGAGCCGATCCAGATCGGTGACCCAGCCTGGGCCGAGGGTGTCGGTGATTAGCGCCGACAGCGACGGATTGGCCAACCGGACGAAGCGGCGCGGCGTGACGCCGTTGGTGACGTTGGTGAACTTGTCGGGCCAGTACTCGCTGAATGCGGGCAGCAACTTGTCGCGCAGCAACTGCGAATGCAGTTCGGCCACCCCGTTGACCTTCGTTGCCGCGACGGTGGCCAGGTGGGCCATCCGGACGTGCCGCTCGGGGAAGTCGGCGACGATCGACATGGCGCGCACTCGCAGCTCGTCGTTGCCATAGTGCTGGCGTACCTCGGCCAGGAACTCGTCGTTGATTCGGTAGATGATCTCCAGATGCCGGGGGAGGAGGCGGCCCAGCAGCTCATCCGGCCAGACCTCCAGAGCCTCGGGCAACAACGTGTGGCAGGTGTAGGCGAAGCACTGATTGGTGATCTGCCAGGCCTCAGCCCACTCGAATTTCTTCTCGTCCACCAGGATGCGCATGAGTTCGGGCACCGCGATCACCGGGTGGGTGTCGTTGAGCTGGAAAATGATCCGCTCGGGCAGATTGTGCAGGTCGAAACCGTCTTCGAGGATCTGCTCGATGAAATCGCGAATCGAGCAGGCCACAAAGAAGTACTGCTGTTGCAGCCGCAGCTCCTTGCCCTGAGGGGTCGAATCCTCTGGGTAGAGCACCTTGGTGATGTTCTCGGCGAAAGTCTGAGCGCGAACGGCCTCGGAGTAGTCGCCGGAGTTGAAGATGGCCAGGTCGAAGGCCTTGGTGGCCTGCGCGCTCCACAGCCGCAGCGTGTTCACCCGGCCGTTCTGGTAGCCGGGCACCATGTAGTTATAGGGCACGCCGAGCACATTCCAGCTGGGCACCCAGCGGCTGCGCGTCACCCCGGCGTCGTCGTAGGTCTCGGTGTAGCCACCGAAATCGACCTGGACGGCCGCCTCCGGGTGTGGGAACTCCCACGGACTGCCCAGCGCCAGCCAGGTGTCGGGCTGCTCCACCTGGCGGCCGTCGACGAAGGTCTGCTTGAAAATGCCGTATTCGTAACGGATGCCGTAGCCGATGCACGGGACGCTCATGGTGGCCAGCGAATCGATGAAGCAGGCAGCTAGCCGACCCAGACCGCCGTTGCCAAGGCCCGGCTCGACTTCCTGGGCGCGCAGGGTCGGCAGATCCAGGCCGCAGGAAGTCATCGCGTTGTCGACGATGTCGTTCAAGTCGGTGGCCAGCAGCGCGTTGCCCAACTGGCGGCCCAGCAGGTATTCGGCCGACAGGTAGCCGACCGTCTTGGCCTTGCTGGCGCGCTGATGCTTCGCCGTCTCCAGCCAGCGGGCCATCAGGTAGTGCCGCACCGTGCGGGCCAGAGCCAGGTATTGGTCGTTCACCGTCGAGCGCGCCAGAGCCACGCCCTGGCCGGTGTTGAGTTCGCGCAGGAACTCCCGGACGAAGCCGTCCACCGAATGGGGCGGTGCCGCTACCGGCGCCAGCGCCAGTGGATGGGTGGCAGCAAACATCGGGCCGGTCTGATGCCGGGCGGTCAGCGGACTCTCGTCCGCGGGCACCCCAGGCGTGGTTGAAACGATGTCAGCGCTCATGGGGGGCAGGTTACTTGCCCTGCGTTACGGCCGCGAAACCGTCCCGTGGTCGAAGTGATCGAGATCAAGGGCGCGCCCGGCGGCCTTTACCCACGTTATGAACCGACCCCAGCTACCTGGGCTTCGACGGGCTCAGTCAACTGGTGTTAGTTCCCTGAGCTTGTCGAAGGGTCCTTGGGCTTCGACGGGCTTAGCCAACTTGGGCTAGTTCCCTGAGCTTGTCGAAGGGTCGAAGGGGGGCTCAGCCAGCTGGTGTCATCAAGCTCAGCTGGCGTAGTCCAGGCCGATATCGAGCACCCGGGCCGAATGGGTCAACCAGCCCACCGAAATCAGGTCCACCCCGGCCTCGGCGATCGGCACCGCGGTCTCCGGCGTGATTCGGCCCGAGGCCTCAGTGACCATTCGTCCGGCCACCATCTCCACCGCCTGGCGCAACAGCTCCGGGCCCATGTTGTCGAGCAGGACGGCGTCCGCGCCGGTTTGGAGCAGTTCGGCGAGCTGGTGGAGGTTGTCCACCTCTACCTCGATCTTCACCAGGTGCCCGACGTGGGCTTTGGCGGCCCGGTAAGCAGCGGTGATGCCGCCGGCCGCAGCCACGTGGTTGTCCTTGATCAACACCGCATCGTCGAGCCCGAAGCGGTGATTGGTGCCGCCGCCGGCCACCACCGCATGTTTCTGTAGCGCCCGTAGCCCGGGGAGGGTCTTGCGGGTGTCAGCGACGCGCGCCTTGGTGTGGACGATCGCGCCAGCGATGGTTGCCGTCCCGGTGGCTACCCCGGAGAGGTGGCCGAGGAAGTTCAGGGCCACTCGCTCACCACTGAGCAGGCCGCGAGCCGGGCCGGAGGCGTATCCGATCACCGTCCCGGGTGCTACTCGGGTGCCGTCGGGAAGCAGGTCGCTGACCTGAATGGCCGGGTCGATCAGCTCCCAGGCGAGCCGGGCGCATTCGCCCCCGGCGATCACGCCGGGTTCGCGCGAAACCAACGCCACCCTGGCCTGCTGCGTCGGCCCGATCACCGAATCGGTGGTGATGTCACCAGCGCGACCCAGGTCTTCGAGCAATGCGGCGCGCACCAGCGGTTCGATGACGATTCGAGGCAACGACCTCATGCAACGGCTCCGATCGCCTCAGTGGCTGCCCGAGGCCGGCCGGCGCCCGGGATTAGTAGGTGTCTGGCCGGATCAGCCAGCTTGGGAAAGTCGGTACGGGTGTGGCCACCGCGGGATTCGGTGCGGCGCAGGGCCGCCTCCACCAGCAGATAACCGACCAACCCGGCATCGTGGCTACGCAGTGGCTTCAACTCGGCCAGTGCCGCAACCAGTCCGTTGCGATCGCGCAGCACGCCAGCAGCCTCGGAGACGATCCCGCGCACTTTGGCCACGGCGGCGTCGGGGGCTCCCGGGGTCACCGGACGCAGTCCGGACGGGGCCGCAGCTGCACTGCCTTGATCCAGGCCGAGCTGGTGCCAGTGTTGGGCGGTCCAGCGGCCACAGACCACCGCTTCCAGCAGCGAGTTGGAGGCCAGCCGGTTGGCTCCGTGCAGCCCAGTGGAGGCCACCTCGCCAGCGGCGTACAAGCCGGGGACGTCAGTGCGTCCGGCGAGATCAACCTGCACTCCACCCATGTGGTAGTGGGCGGCCGGACGTACCGGCAGTGGCTGGGTGACCGGGTCAAACCCGGCTTCGCGGGCGGTGGCGGCAATCGAAGCAAACAGCTCATCGAAGCGGACACCTGGGTGTTCCCGAGCGTCCAGGAACACCTGATGGCCAGCCTGCAACGCGGCCCATTCGGCGCGCGCGACCACGTCGCGAGCCGAGAGCGGGTTGTCGATTACCCGCTCGCCGAGCTCATCGACCAGGATCGCGCCCTCACCGCGCACCGCCTCGCTGACCAACGGCATCGGGTCGATGCCGACGTCCAGGGCGGTCGGGTGAAACTGCACCATCTCGATATCACGCAAGGTGGCCCCGGCACGGTGGGCCAATGCCAGGCCCTGGCCGCGCGAGGTAAGCGGGTTCGTGGTGTGGCTGAACAGCCCGCCGATGCCCCCGGTGGCCAGCAGCACAGTGTCGGTGCGCAGCTCGATCTCGCCGCCAGCGGTGCGCACCAGCACCCCGCTGACGCCAGCCTTGGTGGTGAGAATCTCGGTGGCGAGGCTGTATTCCCACAGTGAGATTGATGGGGTGCGCCGAGCCGCCACCACCATCGTCCGCAGCAGTTCCGCGCCAGTGGAATCACCCATCGCGTGGACGATTCGGCGGCGGCTGTGTGCGCCTTCCAGGCCCAACTTCAAGCTGCCGTCGGCCGTCCGATCGAATTGGGCGCCCTGGGCGGTGAGCCACTCGATGGCTTGCGGTGCTGCGCTGGTGATGGCCGCGACCACGTCCGCATCGCATAGACCGGCGCCAGCGGCGATGGTGTCGGCAGTGTGCAACCCGGCGTTGTCGTCTGGTCCCACCGCGGCCGAGACCCCACCTTGGGCCCAGCCAGTCGAGGTGCCAGTGCTGATCTGGCCAGCGCTGAGCACCACGCACGGCAGGGGAGCCAGTTCAACGGCTGCACTGAGCCCGGCCAGGCCAGCGCCGATGATGACTGGGCCACCAGCCTGAATGACCCTGCGGGGCGTGCCCGAGGCGGCGCGGGGAGTCATTTACCCACCTTCACGGCCAGCATCCGCTCCACCGAGGTGCGGGCGCGATCTGCGACGTCGGCGGGCACGGTGACCTCGTTGGTCATCGTTTCCAGGGCGTGGCGAATGCTGGCCAGGGTGTTGCGCTTCATGTGCGGGCACAGGTTGCAGGGCCGGACGAATTCGGTGCTGGGGAACTGCTGGGCCACGTTGTCGCTCATTGAGCATTCGGTGATCAGCGCCACCCGTTTGGGGTGTTGGTTGGCCACGTAGCTCACCATTTGCGCCGTGGAACCGGCGTAGTCGGCAGCGTCCACCACATTTGGCGGGCATTCGGGGTGAGCCAGGACGGTGACGCCAGCCCACTTCTCGCGGATGTCGGCGATATCGGCCGGGGTGAAACGTTCGTGCACCTCGCAGGCGCCCGGGTGGGTAATCACCTCGACGCCGGTCTTGCGGGCGATATTGGCAGCCAGGAACCGGTCGGGGATCATGATCACCTTCGGCACGCCCAGGCTTTCGATGATTTCGACGGCATTGCCCGAGGTGCAGCAGATGTCGGATTCGGCCTTCACCGCAGCCGAGGTGTTCACATAAGTGACCACCGGCACGCCGGGGTTGGCAGCGCGCAAGGCGCGGACGTCCGCGGCGGTGATCGACTCAGCCAGCGAGCAGCCGGAAGCCAGATCGGGGATCAGCACGGTCTTGTCGGGGTTCAGCAGCTTGGCGGTCTCGGCCATGAAATGCACTCCGGCCAGCACGATCACCTCAGCCTCCACGTCAATGGCTTCCCGGGCCAGTGCCAGGGAGTCGCCAGTGATGTCGGCTACCGCGTGGAAGATCTCTGGGGTCATGTAATTGTGCGCCAGGATCACCGCGTTGCGCTCTACCTTGAGGCGCATGATCGCCTCGACGTCTTCAACCATGGTGGCCCACTCGATGGCGGGCACCACGTGGCTGACACGCTGGTAGAGATCGGCCGCGTTGACGGTCATGGTCATCTCGAACCTCCCTAGTTCGCCCTTATGCTACATATGAGCAAAAGGGGTAGGTCAAGTCCGCTGCCCACTGGGTGGACTAAATACCTAGTCATCGCGAAGCCCCCGTCCAGATCCCTGAGCTTGTCGAAGGGCCCGCCCACTGCTCACGGGGACGGTTCCCGTGAGCAGCTCATGGGGACGCACCTGGACGGGGTCCGTCCCCGTGAGCTGCGCGGAGGAACCGTCCCCGTGAGCTGCGCGGAGGAACCGTCCCCGGGAGGAGGGGACGCCTTAGGTGGGGCGGGCGGCGATGGCGTCAAGGCCGATCTGCAGGGCGCTGCTCAATGCCGCTGCTGAGATGGCTGAGGCGTCGGTGTGCACCGCACAACCCAGCCGTCCGGCATAGGACATGGCGGACACTCCCAGGCGGATATTGCCCTGAATAGGGGTGACCGGCCACAGCAGCGCAAGCTCGGCACCGCCGATCGAAAGCGCCTCAGCTGGCCCGCGCACATTGGTGACGAACAGGGCGGCAAATCGTTGATGGCGAGCCAGTCGGGCGAACAGCCAGGTGCCCCAGCGGCTGCGGGTCAGCTCGTAAGTGCCCTGGGCGCGGGCAGCGTGCTTGGCCTGGCTGGTCTGGGCGGCGATTCGGGATACCAACTCGTCCAGATCGGTGATCCCGGTGGGCAGGTCGGCGATCATCACCCCGGTGGCGTTTCCGGAATCGCCACGATCGGGCAGGGCCACCGGCACGCTCACCCGGAGCTCGGCTGGAACCCGCGCACCGGCCGCAACGAGCGCAGCGGTCACCCCCAAAGCGACGGCGGCCAACAGGGCGTCGTTCACCGTGCCGCCACGGGCGCGGGCACCCGCGGCGATGGCGTCCAGTTCGATCTCGGCGAAGGCCACGCCCCGCTGCTGGCTGATCTTGCCGAGCAGGGGCGTTGGCCCGATACGCGCGCCCAGGAGCGCGGCCATGCGCACCAGACTTAAGCCGGTCCGTCTCCGATTCGGCGTAGCCGGCGGACGGGCTGACGGCCGCGGCTGTGGTGAACGCACGCCCAATAGCCGCTCGACCAGGCGGACGCCACCGGCGCCGTCGGCCACACAGTGATGCAACCGCAGAATGACTCCCGGCGCCTGCTGGCTGACTCCGGGCACCACCAACAGCTCCCACAAGGGACGATCCAACGGCAGCGGGGTCGTCATCAGCTCTGCGCAAAGACCGGCCAGCCCAGCTCGTCCTGGCTGCGCCTCGACCTCGCGGACATGCCAGGTCAGATCTGGAGGGCAATGGCGCCACTGCGGATTGCGGGCTTCGCCGCCGATTCGTTGGCTGAACCGGCGCAGTTCGCCCCCAACTGAGTTCAGCCGTTCGGCGAGCGAGCGGCGCAACGCGGCCAGATCGGCACTGCCGTCGGCGCGGACGAACCCGCCGGGGCGCAATTCGCCAGCGATCAGCACCACATTCACCTGATCAGCCGAATCCAGCTGGACGTTGGCGGCATCAGCCCGGCTGAGTGGCTCGTCTGGCCAGTTCATCGGCCCCCCTAGCGGGCGCGGGTGGTGGGCAGCTTGGTGCCAGCGACGCTGCGCTCGGCGAGCACCTGGCGGCGGAAGCGATAGAGCCGGGCGGGACGGCCGCCGGTCTCGCTGAGCTGGCCGCCGGTCTCCTCAACCAACTCCTGCTGCTCGATCACTCGCCGGAAGTTTTGGGTGTGCACCTGCTGCCCGGCCAGGGCCTCCACGCAGGCTTGGAGTTGTCGCAGGGTGAACTCTGGCGGCATCAGTTCGAAGACCACCGGGCGGTAGCCGATCTTGGCTCGCAGCCGCGCCAGACCAGTGGCCAGCACCCGGCGGTGGTCGCCGAGCATCCGAGCCCCGGGAGCGCCAGCCGCGCCCGATTGCCCTCGATCAGGCGGTGATTCGGGCACCAGGCCAGCTTCAAAGAGCAGCTCGTAGCGCTGCAGCACCAACTCCGGACGCCACGGGCGTCCGTCCAGGCCGAAGGTGATGGCCACCCGCTGCTGCCGCTCGGCGCTGCGTGGTTGGCTCGAATCGGCCCACTGGTGCAGTGCGGGGGCCAACTGGTCGACGGCTTCGGTGCCGCCTCGGCGGTCCTCCCAGCCGAACAGGTCATACCAGTCGGTCCAGCCGCCGATACCCGGCTCCCCGGCGGTGGTCAGGCCAAGATAGGAGACCGAGATTTCTCGGCCGGTGGCGGTGCGGTCGACATCGGCGAAGGTGTAGAGCTGCTCCAGGTAGCCCAGGTGTCGGCCGGTTTGTTCCTCCACCCAGGCGCGGGTGGCCTGTTGCAGCGATCGGTGGCTTGGCAGCAGTGGGCCAGAGGGGAGCCGCGGCGGTTCGCCAAAGGTGAGTACGCAGGGCCGTCCGTCCACCAGTGCGACCACTACGGCCAACACTTCGGCAGTGACCGGTACGCCCGCCATGTCGCTCCCTTCGCCTTTTGGAGAGGATATAGGCGTGGGGTGGCGCCCACGTGTCTTAGGTCAGGTTGTTAGGCTCAACCCATGCGTCGCATAGTGAGTGTGCTGGCAGCAATGCTGCTGGCGGTTGGGTGGTTGGTTGCGTTTCCGACGGTCAGCCGAGCCGAAGGCGACGACTGGGCGATTCGCAACTACCAGGTGGTGGCTTCGGCGGACGCTCAGGGCACCACTTCGGTTCAGGTGACGATCGACTTCGACTTCGGGACCGAAGCCGGGCACGGGCCCTACCTGGTTTTCCCGCTGCGCCAAGCCATCGAAGGTGATGACGATCACTGGCGGATGTATGACTACACCGTCGGTGAAGTGAGCAGCCCGAGCGGTGCCAACGCTGAAGTGCTCGCCGAGGAGAACAGCGAGACCCTGACCATTCGGGTCGGTAACGAGAACCGCACCTACACCGGGGTGCAGACCTACCAAATCAACTACACCGTGCGTGGGCTGATCGCGCCCAACCAGCAGATCTCCGGCCTGGATGAGTTCAACTGGGACGTCGTCGGTACCGGCTGGGAAGTGCCGATCGACAAGGTCTCGGTGCAGTACAGCGGCCCGGGGGCCATCACCAAAGCGGCCTGTTTCTTTTGGGGCAACGAGGTCTGCCAAGCCAGCGTCGACGGGGCCAAGGCGACCTTCACGGCCACCGATGTCGGCAACGGGCGCAACGTCCAGGTCGTGGCTGGCTACCCGGTTGGCACCTTCGTTGGTGCCGAACCTCGCTACACCAAGCGGTTGACCGTTCAGAACATGTTCCCGGTGAACGCCTTCACCGGCGGTCTGACGGCGGTGCTGGCAGGTGCTGGGCTGTTCGTGCTGATCCGCCGCACTCGGCGGTCGGCGCGGGACCTGGTCTACCTCGGGCTCACTCCCGGCATCGCGCCAGCTCCGGGCCAGGAGGCGGCCGTCGGCTTTGACAACGCCAACGCGCCGGTGGCAGTGGCCTTCAGCCCGCCGCGCGGCGCGCGTCCCGGTGAGATTGGCACCCTGATGGACGCCACTGCCGACGATCGCGATATCACCGCGACCCTGGTCGACCTAGCGGTGCGCAACCACCTGACGATCGCCCAGACCGGCAAGAAGGACTTCACCTTCACCCTCAAGCAAGGCACCGACGAACTGGCTGCCTACGAGACCAGACTGATTTCTAATCTGTTCTCCGGCGGTGGCGAGGTGACCACCGACGAACTGCGCGACAGCTCCTACGCCAGCCTGCTCACTGACGCCCGTTCCGACCTGTACACCCGAGTCACGAAGGAGCTGGGTTGGTATCAGGCGAACCCGGCCCTGGCGCGAGGACTGGCCATCGGCGGGGGAGTGCTGCTGATCGGCGCCGGCGGTGGCGTGGGCTTCCTACTTGGCCTGGTCGGCTGGGGCCTGGTTGGCCTAGCGCCGATCCTGGTTGGCATCGCGGTGCTCATTTTGAACAACAAGTTCGGTCGGCGTACCGCCGACGGCTCGGCGATGCTGGCCCAGGCCAAGGGCTTCGAGCTTTATCTCACCACGGCCGAGGCCGAACAGATCAAGTTCGAAGAGGGCATCGACGTGTTCTCCCGTTATCTGCCCTACGCGATGGTCTTCGGGGTCGCTGAGCGGTGGACGAAGGTGTTTCAGCAGTTGGCAGCCCAGGGTCGCTACGACTTCAACCCGTACTGGTACTACGGCTACGGCTGGGGCACTGGTTTCGGCTTGAACGATCTGTCCAGCTCGCTGAACTCGCTGTCTTCGAGCATGGCTTCCTCGTTGCAGGCGGCCACTGCGGCCACCAGTGGTGGCTCCGGGTTCTCTGGCGGCGGCGGCTTTGGTGGCGGTGGTGGCGGCGGCTGGTGACCACCAACTGCTAGGCATCGCCGGGTGAACACCGAACCGGCCCAGGGCGGGCAGAATGACACTGTGGAGAGCGCATGAACGAGTTACTGTCGACCCTGCCGCCAGCCTGGGAGATCTCCCTGGCCTTGGTGTTGGCACTAATAGTCGCCTGGGTGGTTAGCTCGATGGCCCGCTGGCTGCTACGCGGACGGGCCAAGCTCGGCACTGCCACCAGCATCGTGATCACGATCGTGGCCACCGCCCTTGGGCTGCTGGTCGCTGGGGCGTTGGATCACAATTTGCGGCTGCTAAGCCTGCCTGCAGTGATGTTCACCCTGGGCTTCTCGGTTGGTGGCATCGCGCTGTATGCAGCGGTCGCCGCGCATTTCCAGCCGCAGCGCGCCCCGGAGATCTCGGTAATGCTGGCCTCGGGCGAATCCGATCGGGTCGAGTTCAAGTCGACGGCCCGGGTGAATCTGCACACCGGACAGCGTGACGAGAAGATGGAACAGGTGATCGCCAAGACGGTCTGCGCCTTTCTCAACGCTGATGGTGGCACTTTGGTGATCGGCGTCGATGACGCTGGCACCCCGCTCGGGCTGGACGCCGACTTGGCCACCATGAAGGCCCCCGATTTGGATCGCTACGAGCTTTGGCTGCGAGATTTGCTAACCGCGACCTTGGGCCAGAACGCCGCGGCCCTCGCCCAGATCGAGTTTCCCGAGGTGGCCGGCCCCGATGAGGTGGCCAGGCCGGTGTGCGCGATCACCTGCCGCCCCTCGCCACGTCCGGTGTACCTGGAGCCGAGCAAGGCAGCCGTGCCGGAGTTCTGGCTGCGGTCGGGCAACTCCACCCGCCACCTCAAAGTGAATGAGGCCACCGAGTATGTGATGCACCGTTGGCCGCTGAACCTGGGCTCCTCGCTGGCCGCCCAGATGCGCGCCGCCGTCCGGTTCTCCGAAGCTCGTTGAGTTCGGCGAGCTTTGGCGCACCGGCTAGGCTGGCCCAGCCCTTCGCCCTTCACTGACTGGACGACATGACGCTCATTCCTTTGGCTGGACTGTTCCAACTGGAGCAGAACATTCCGCTGGCCCTGGCCATCGTGGTGTTCTCCTCCTTTGGGTTCGCCGCCGGCGCCACCATCCAGCATCTGGCCGTCTCCAAGAACACTTACGGCACCGCCGAGAGCCCGTCGATGAGCATGCGGGAGTTTTTCGGCCTGCTGAAGAACCGCACGTGGCTGATTGGCACGGGCACCATCATTGTCGGCGCGACCTTGCACGCGGTCGGTCTGGCGTTGGCGCCGGTCACCGTGGTGCAGCCGGTGGGCATTTTGGCCGTCCCGTGGGCGGTGCTGCTGGCCGCCAAGCTGCACGGCTACCGACCGACCAAACTGATCTGGTTCGCGGTGGCGTTGACCATCATCGGCATCGTGAGCTTCACCTACTTCTCGGCCACCACCGCGGCCAAAGAGACCGAACTGAACTTCTGGAAGATCGTCATCGGGGTGCTGGTGGTGTTCTCGATCGGGGCGCTGTTGGCCTACCTGGGGATGACGGGTAAGGGGTTCCGGCGCTGCTTGTTGTTGGCCTCGGCTGGTTCCTTCTACTACGGCATGAGCCCGACGATGCTCAAAACGCTGTTCGAAGTGCTGGGCAAAGACCACTACTGGACCGACCCGCTGCTCTACGTGGGGCTGTTTTTCCTGCTCACCTGCTACGGAGTCGGCGGCTGGATGCTGCAACAGGCCTATGCCAATGGGCCAGCCGAAATTGTGGTCGGCTCGATGACCACCACCGACCCGATCGTGGCGGTTGGCTTCGGTATCGCCGTCCTGGGTGAGGGAGCATTGCTCGGAGTCTCCGACGCCTTCGGCATGCTGGTCACCGGCGCTATCGCCATCGGCGGGGTGGTGATTCTGAGCAAGTACCATCCCGACGCCCAGGCTCGCCGCGATGCAGCCCAGGCGGCCAGCCTCGCCGCCAAGGGGAGCGAGCCAGCCGAGCCGGTCGTCGAGCCTACGGCCTGACTTACGCCGTCCGGGCGGCCTTGTCGGCGATCGCCTGGCGATAGACCTCCAGGTAGTTGTCGCGCATCGTGGCCGCGCCAAGGGTGCGCCCGAGTTCGGCCGAGGCAGCTGACATGGCCATCAACCGCGGCACATCGTCGGTCAACGCCCGCATCCCGGCAGTTAGTTCGGCCGGGCTTGGCCCAGTGAGCAGGGCATTGGTGGGGCTGGTGCCCACAGTGAGCCGCTGATCGCAATAGAGGATCGGGGTGCCGGTGGCAGCGGCCTCGCCCAACACCATGGCTTGAGTGTCGAAGCGATGCGAGGCCAAGACGAACACGTCGGCGTCGGCCAACTCCTGGGCGAGCAGTTCGGCCTCGGTGAAGTGGCCGAGGAACACCACTCGCCCGTGCCGGATCCGTAGGGCCTGTTGCCGTAGGGCGCGTTCGCTGCCACCGGTGCCGATGATGCGCAGTTCGGCGTCGTCGCGTCCCAGGGAGTCGAAGGCCGATAGCAGCACGGCCGTGCGCTTCTCTGGGCCAAGCCGCCCGACCGAGAGGAAGCGGGTAACCGGACCGCGGGCGCGGCTGCGGCGCGCGCGGCCGAAAACCTCGCTCACTCCGCTGGGCACGGTGCTGGCCCGGGTGGCGAGGCTGCCACCGGAGGCGGCAATCAGGTTGTCGATGACGAATTGGGCTGGCGAGGTGAAGCGATCTACCGCGCTGGCCAGCCGAGCCATGCTTCGCCAGTCGCGCGCCGTCAGTCGGGTCTCACCGGCTGGGGCGACGACTTGGGAGCGGTCCAGCCCGGCGGGGGGCCCGGCGACCAGGCGGCGCAGCCAGCGTCCCGACCAATCCAGGTAGGTGAGACTGTTCAGCGCGGCGACCGCGGGCGAGCTCAGGTGGGTGCCGGCGTAGTTGGAGTGGAAGGTGTGGACGTGCGCCACGTTGAGCAGCTTGGCTACCTTGGCGGCCAGAAAGATCGCACCGCGTTCGTTCTGGGAGTGCACCACTTGCAGCCCGGGATGCTCCGCAGCGATTCGGTGGGCCAGCCCGTCCCCGGCTTTGAGCGAGCAGAGGAAGCTGGGGGTGCCGGGCAGCCGCCAGTAGGGCAAGCCTTGCCAGCCGCATTCCGCCGGTGGCGCCAACCGGGACGTGGGGGCGAAGAGGGTGACCTGGTGGCCGGCCGCGGACAACTCCTGCAGCTGGAGTTGAACCGAACGTCCCACCCCGCCGGATTCGGGGTAGAAGTCGTCGGTGAAGAGGCCGACGCGAAGCGCGTCAGCTGCGCTCATCAGGCTGTTTCGACCCCTTAATAGTCATCCGGCGACCTCGATGCCCGAGATCTGGGCCTGGTTGGCGGTGCGGAGGAACACCAAAGTGTTACTGCGCTCGATTGGGAAGTACACCCAGCCGCTGACCGTGGAGCCGGTCTGAATCGGCCCGGTTGGGAAGGCTGGATTGAGCCCGGACGTTTCGCCGCGCACCACCTCCTGGCCGTTGTTGGGTAGTGCGTTGAAGTAGCAGGTGAGCTCGCCGTCATCCAAGGTGACCCGGACCAATATCGCCAGGCCCTGGTCGTCCCAACGCTGATCGGCGATCTGCCAGACCCCGGAGGCGCCGGTGGCTCGGACGGTGAACGGGGTGCCGACGCGCGGGGTGGCCGAGGGGGTCGGCGTCCGGGTGGGCGTTGGCGACTGGCTCGGGTTGGGCGTCGGCGGGCGCAGTGCGCTGTAGGCCACCAGGACGGCCACGATGATGCCAATCAGGGCGATCAGGAGTGGGCCCAGCGTGCGTTTGGGGGCATAGCGGGCGATCTCGGTGCCGCCGGCGGCGCGCGGCTGCTCCGGCTGGCCAGTGCTGGTCATGCCGGCATAGTTGGCACTTCCCGAAGCTGACAGCGGAGCTGGTGCCCAGCCAGCGCCGGGTGGGCCGTCCGGGCCGCTGGTCGGCGGCGGAGCATCGGTTGGGGGCTGCACACTCATCGGTTCCAGGCTACTCGCGGGGGCCGGGTTCGGGTGCCTGTGGGTAACGAAAGCGGGCTGTGGATGGTGACACTTCTGCCCGGCGGCCGCCCAAAATCGAAGGACGTGAGTGTCTCTGATCCGTTGGCCCGGCTGGCCGTGCGCAATCTCGATGATCTGATCGGCTTAGTGCCCTTCCTGATCGGTTTCCATCCGGAGGAGTCGTTGGTGGTGTTGGTGATTGAGGACGGACTGGTGATGGTCACCGCCCGCGTCGATCTGGCGGCCATCGGTGATCCAGCCGGAATCGGCGGCCTGGTGAGCCGGCTCTTTGAGCGCTACCCAGCCGCCGAAGCTTGGTTCCTGGCCTACTCGGCTCAGGAGGGACCGTCCTGGGAGGTTCTTGGGTGGTGTGCGGAGTTGTGCGGCGCCGTCCGGCTTGGTCGCCTGGTTCACGTAGACGGCTCCAGTTGGCGCGCCGACTCACCGCAGGGTTGTGGTGGCGTGGTGGCGGCGAGCCCAGCGGCGGCGGAGGCCGCGGTGCTGGGCCTGCCGGTGCGGGCTTCGCGGCAGGAGTTGGTCGCGCAGATTGCTGGCCCGGCCGATGACCAGACCGATGCGTTGCTGGCTGAAGTCGAGACTGCCAGCAACGAACTGGCGAAACTATCGCCAGCGGGCCGCCGCCGACGGCTGCGCTGGCTGTGCGCCACTGCTGACAGCCGTGCCGAGTTCGTTCAGTTGGCCGTGCTGGCCACCGATCGGGCGGCGCAGGTGGAGGTGCTTTCCCGGCTCGATCAGCGCACGGCCCCAGCCGCTGTGGAGCTCTGGACGGCGGTGATTCAACACAGCCTGGTGCCCTATCTGATCGGCCCGTTGGGGTTGCTGGGGGTGGCGGCCTGGCTCACCGGGGACGGGGCCATGCAGACGGTCTGTCTGGAACGGCTCGACCGAATCGATCCGACCGATCCGTTGGCGGCCATGCTCGATTGGATCAACGCCACCGTGCTGCCCCCATCGGATTGGCTGGGCTACCGCCGGGCCCTCCTGGGGGCTTTGACCGATCAGGTACGCCTACTGGCTTCGCCGGTCGAACCCGCCGATAGCTGAGGCGGTGACTTGGCTAGCCGGAGGCGTGGAGACGATGAGGGCCAGGCGGCGAATCGGATAGGATGACGACCATGCACGGCGTTTCTTTGGAGCTTGCGTAGCCGCGGCTGCCCAGCAGTCGCGGCGGCCCCTGGCGAGCCTGATGGCCCGCGGGGGCTTTTTCATGTCACCGCAGGAACGCCGGACCAGAAGGAGTGATCACAGACATGACCAGCGAGGCAGTTCGCGTCGGCTATGACGCCGCCGCCGCCCAGGAGAAGTGGCAGCGGTTCTGGGAGGCCGACGGCACCTTCAGCCCCGTCGATGACGACAGCTTAGAACGCCGCTACATGCTCGACATGTTCCCCTACCCCTCCGGCGACCTGCACATGGGGCATGCCGAAGCGTTCGTGATGGGTGATGTGGTGTCGCGTTACTGGCGCCTGCGCGGCTATGACGTGATGCACCCGATCGGCTGGGACTCCTTCGGCCTGCCTGCCGAGAACGCCGCGATCGCCCGCAACGCCCACCCCGCGGAGTGGACGTATGCAAATATCGATACCCAGGCCCGCTCCTTCAAGCGCTACGGCCTGAGCTTCGACTGGTCACGGCGGCTGCATACCTCCGATCCGGAGTACTACCGCTGGACGCAGTGGCTCTTCCTGCGCTTCTATGAGCGCGGCCTGGCTTATCGCAAAGACTCCTTCGTCAACTGGTGCCCCAACGACCAGACCGTGCTGGCAAACGAGCAGGTGGTGCAGGGCCTGTGTGAGCGCTGCAGCGCGGTAGTCACCAAGCGCAAGCTGAACCAGTGGTACTTCAAGATCACCGACTATGCCCAGCGCCTGCTGGACGACATGGAACTGATCGAAGGCAAGTGGCCCGATCGAGTGCTGTCGATGCAGCGCAACTGGATCGGCCGCTCTGAGGGTGCCTACGTCGACTTCGCAATCGAAGGCCGCGCCGAGCCGGTGCGGGTGTTCACCACTCGTCCGGACACTCTTTATGGAGCCACCTTCTTCGTGGTAGCACCGGAGGCCGAACTGGCCGCTGAGATCGTCACCGACGCCCAGCGTCCGGCTTTCGAGGAGTACCTGGAGGCCACCAAGCGAGCCACCGAGATCGAGCGGCAGTCTTCCGAGCGCCCCAAGACCGGAGTGTTCTTGGGCGTCCATGCGGTCAACCCAGTCAACGATGAGCTGCTGCCGGTCTATGCAGCTGACTACGTGCTGGCCGACTACGGCACCGGTGCGGTGATGGCTGTGCCGGCCCACGACCAGCGCGACCTGGATTTCGCGAAGGCCTTCGACCTGCCGGTGCGAGTGGTGGTCGAGACCGGCCTGCCCGACCCGGCGCAGACCTTCGTGGCGACCCCCGGGGACGGCACCTACGTCAACTCCCCGTCGCTGGCGGGGCTGGCAGACAAGAAAGCCGGCATCGCAGCGATCACTGCCAAGTTGGCCGAAGACGGACGCGGTGAGTCGGCAATCACCTTCCGGCTGCGCGACTGGCTGCTGAGCCGCCAGCGGTTCTGGGGTTGCCCGATCCCCATCGTGCATTGCCCGGCCTGCGGTGAGGTGCCAGTTCCCGATGATCAGCTGCCGGTGCAGCTGCCCGATCTGCGCGGCGCGGAGCTCGCCCCGAAGGGCACCAGCCCGCTGGCCTCGGCCACTGACTGGGTGAACACCACCTGCCCGAAGTGTGGCGGGGCCGCCCAACGCGACACCGACACCATGGATACCTTCGTGGATTCGTCGTGGTACTACTTCCGCTACTGCTCGCCGAACTACACCGAAGGCCCTTTCGATCCGGCCGAGGTGGCCAAGTGGATGCCAGTGGCCCAGTACGTCGGTGGGGTTGAGCACGCGATCCTGCACCTGCTGTACTCCCGGTTCTTCACCAAGGTGCTGCAAGACATCGGCCTGATCGACTTCCCCGAGCCGTTCACTCAGCTGATGAACCAGGGCCAGGTGATCAACCAGGGCAAAGCGATGAGCAAGTCGCTGGGAAATGGGGTCGATCTGGGCAAGCAGATCGACGTCTATGGTGTGGACGCGATTCGCACCACGGTGGTCTTCGCTGGTCCGCCAGAAGACGACATCGACTGGGCCGACATGTCGCCAGGCTCTTCCCTGAAGTTCCTGCAGCGCGCCTACCGGCTGGCCACTGATGTCGCCAGCCCGGTCGGCACCGACTTCGCTACCGGCGACTTGGGTCTTCGTCGGGCCACTCACAAGGCGATCGCGGAGGTCACTGAGACCATCGAGGGCCAGCGGTTCAATGTCTCGGTTGCTCGGCTCATGGAGCTGGTCAACGCCACCCGCAAGGTGATTGACAGCGGCGCTGGGGCAGCTGACCCGGCCGTCCGCGAGGCTACCGAGGCGTTGGCGGTGATGCTGAGCACCATCGCTCCCTATGTGGCTGAGGAGATGTGGGAGTTGCTCGGGCACGCGCCGGCGGTTGCCAATGCCTCCTGGCCAGTGGCCGAGGCGGCGCTGCTGGTTGCCGACCACGTCACCTGCGTGGTGCAGGTTCAAGGCAAGGTGCGGGCCAAGTTGGAGGTCTCACCGAGCACCAGTGACGCCGAACTGGAGGCGAGGGCGCTAGCTGACCCCGGTGTCATTCGGGCCCTGGACGGCCGCGGGGTGCGCCAGGTGATCGTGCGGGCCCCGAAGCTGGTCAGCATCGTCCCGGCCTGAGCCGAGGTGGCCTCGGCTGGCTCAGGATTGAGCTAGCTCAACCACGCTGCCCAGATGGTCGGTGTTGGCGATGGCGAAGCGGCGCACATTGATGGTGCGGAACTGGTCACTGGCCAGCACGTGGTCGATGGTGATCAGTGGTACCAGGCGATCGGCCGGGAAGCTGGGCTGCCAGCCTTGCACCGACTCGTGGAGGCCGGTGCGGCTCATCAGGTTGCGCACCGTGAGGTGTTCGGGAACAGCATTGAGATCGCCAGCCAGCACCAGCGGCTGGGCGGCAAAGCCCGCAGCGAAATCGGCGAGGATTTCGCCTTCGGCCAGCCAGCCGTCCAGGTTGCCCCGGACTGCGTTCAGCGGGTGCGCCGCGATCAGCACGAGCTGGTGTCCATTGGCCTCGACCTGAACTGCGATATTGGTGTCGAGCGTGCCGGTGGTCTGGCCCAACACGGTGATTGGGGTGCGGGAGAGTACTTGGGTGCCGGACGGGTCGCCGAAGTTGCGCTGATTGCTGGCCCGTCCGGTGCTGCCCTGGTGATAGGGCAGCTGTTTGGTCCAACGAGGATTGTCAAAGATGGCTGCAGACTGGGTGGTGAACTCGGTGAGCACCACCACGTCGGGGTGGTTGCGTTCTACCTCGGCCAGCAGTTCGGCGGTGTCGCCCTGGCCATAGTGCAGGTTGAGGGTCATTACTCGCAGCGTTGAGGTGGTGCCAGCCGCGGCGACGTAGTCGGTATTGAAGTAGGGCAGCAGCACCATCGCTTGAGCTAACAACCCGGCCAGGGGCAGCAAAGTGACCAGCCGCCCGATGCCGCGCGCCGAAGCCAACAGAATCAGGGTGGCCAAGGCCCAGGGGATCAGCCCATAGGGGATGAAGGACGAATACAGGGCCACCGAACGGCTGGTGGTCTGCAGCTGGGGATCCAGGTAAAGCGCGCCGAGGGACGCTCCCACCAGGGCAAAGCCGCTCGCGACCACGGTTGCGAATGGGCGGGGAAGTCGGCGTGCGGTCACCTGGCCAGTCTGGCAGCACCAGACAAGCCATTTGCGGCCGCCCCGCTCAGTGGATGTGGATGAGTGCGTAGATTTCCACAGTTCGCAGCCAGGCTGAACGGTTTTCGGCCGGGTGCCAATACTGCGGCCATGAGGGATGTTGCCGGTCCGGTCACCAGCGAAGTGGTGCGGCGGCGGTTGGCCGAGCTGTTCGCGCAGCTTCAGGAGGCGCCGTCGGTTGCTGATGCCCAGCCGTTGGCGCCGCCTCCGGTAGAGACCCTTGGGTCGGATTTGGCCGGAGCTGATGCCGAGGAGGATTGGCTCCTCAAGCTGCGCTCAGCGCCACCCTCGGTTGCTGAGCCGGTTCGGGCCGAGGCGGTTGCACCGGGGGCGGCGAGAGAGTTGGTGGGCCGGGTGCGGGCCTTCACCACTGAGCATCTGGCCACCGTGGTGGTGGTCCTGCTGGTCGGCATCGGGTGGACGACCTACAGCCTGTTGCAGGTGCGGGCCACGCCAGTGGCGGACGCGGCCCCTCGGGTGGAGTCCGCCCCTGGTGGGGGTGGGGCGGTGACTCCGGCACCGACCGGTAAGCAGGTGGTGGTGCACGTCATCGGGGCGGTGGCCAAACCGGGCGTGGTGCAGCTGCCCGACGGCTCGCGGGTGGCCGATGCGATCGCAGCAGCCGGCGGGTTGGCGAGATCTGGAGCGGTGGGGGAGCTGAACCTGGCCCAACCGCTAATCGATGGCACCCAGCTGAAGATCGGCACCCGAAGACGGCCAGGGGGCTGGATCCGCGACGGCACCGGGTCGGTGGTGTCTGGTTCGAGTGGTGGTGGTTCGAATGGTGCTGGCAGCCAGTCGACCAAGATCTCGCTGAACACTGCCACCATCCAGCAGCTCGACACCCTGCCCGGCATTGGGCCGGTGACCGCGGCGAAGATCATCGACTGGCGGAAAGCCCATGGAAAGTTCACTGCAATCACCGAGCTTCAGGAGGTGGACGGTATTGGTCCCAAGACCTACGCCGACCTTGCCGACCGCGTCCGCCTCTGAACCTCTGGACGCGCGCCCGGTGGTGTTGGCGGTAGCGGTCTGGCTGGGCGGTTGGCTCGGCACCGGCGGCCAGAGCTCTTGGAGCGGGTTGGGCCTGCCCGGGCCGGCCGGTTGGCCGTGGCTGGGTGCTGCGGCGGTCGCCGCAGCGGTGGCGCTGTCCTGGCGGCTGCGCTCCCGCCTGCTGCTCGCCGTGGCACTGGCCTTGGGGCTCAGCCTGGGTCTGGCCGGGGCGCGGGTTTGGGCCGCCGACCATGGCGCGCTGGCCGAGCTGGCCGCCGATGGTGCCGTGGTCCGCATCGAAGCTCGCCTAGCTGAGGGGCACCTGGCGGTGGGTGGCCCGGGAGGGCCAGTTTGGCTGGTCGCGTTGCGGCTGACCAGCGTGGACGGTCGAGGCCAGGCCTGGCTGGTGGGCGACACCGTCCAGCTCAGCGCCAGTGGTGGGCAGATCGGGTCTTGGCAAGGGCTACCGCCGGGGACCGCAGTCTCAGGGCTAGTGAAGCTAAGCCCGGCCGAGGATGCCTCTTTCAGCGCCTGGGCCTCGGCCAGGGCGGCGCCAGCGGTGACCGCATCGCCCGGCCCGCTGGATGCTGGGGTGAACGCGGTGCGGGCGGGGTTGCGGCAGTCAGTGGCTGGGCTACCCGCCGAGCCAGCAGCGCTGGTGCCAGCCTTGGTGGTGGGCGATACCGAGGGCTTCCCAGTGGAGCTCAGCGAGCAGTTCCGCACCACCGGGCTGACCCACCTGACGGCAGTTTCCGGGGCGAATCTGACCTTGTTGTTGGCGGCAGTGTTGTTGTTGGCGGCCCGGGTGGGGGTGCTGGGGTGGTGGCGGCGGGGTCTGGCGGTGCTGGTGGTGGCTGGGTTTGTGGTGTTGTGCCGGGCCGAGCCGAGCGTGTTGCGGGCCGCAGCGATGGGCCTGGTCGGGTTGGCCGCTCTGGGGTGGTCGGGGCCGCGGCAGGGGCTGCGCTATCTGTCGTGGGCGATCATCGCCTTGGTGCTGATTGATCCGTGGTTGGCGCGCTCGGTTGGGTTTGCACTCTCGGTGCTGGCCAGCGCGGGGATCGTGTTTTGGGCCCGACGATGGACGCAGGTGCTGGCCGGTTGGATGCCGGGCTGGCTGGCCGAGGCGATCACGGTGCCAGTAGCGGCTCAACTGGCTACCCAGCCGCTGGTGACCGCGATCTCGGGTCAGGTGAGTGTGGTCGGGTTGGTGGCGAATCTGGTGGCGGCACCCTTGGTGGGGCCGGGCACAGTGCTGGGGTTCGCGGCCGCTTGGGCCTCGGTGGTGGTCGCACCGGTGGCGGTGGGGTTGGGGTGGGCTGCCGGCGGCTTCGCGCAGGGATTGTGTTGGATCGCCGCGGCGGGGAGTGCGTTGCCGGGGGCCTCGGCGTCCTGGCCGGTGAGCGCGGTCGGGATCGTGGTGTTACTGACGGCCTGTGTGGTGATCGCGATCGGGCTGCCGATGCTCTTCGCCCGGCCATGGCTGGTGGGCGTGGTGGGGTTGGCTTTGGTGGTGACGGCGCTGCGGCCGCTGAGTCCGCCGGGCTGGCCGCCCGCAGGTTGGCTGGTGGTCTCCTGCGATGTGGGTCAGGGCGATGCGACGGTGATTCGCGCCGGGCCGACCGCGGCGATCGTGGTGGACGCCGGGCCGCAACCCAAACTGGTGGATCGTTGCCTGGATCAGTTGGGCATCACCGAGGTGCCCTGGCTGGTGTTCACCCATCCGCACGCTGATCACTTCGGTGGGGTGGCCGGGGTGTTCACCGGACGGCAGGTGGCTCGGGTGTTGCTGCCAGCGGTGAACACTGCGGCGGCAGGTTGGCAACAGGTGCGGGCCGCCGCTGGTGGCGTCCCGGTGGTTTGGGCGGCGCCCGGGTTGGTGGTCTCGGCTGGCACCGCCCGGCTCAGCGTGTTGGCGTTGCAGCAGTTCGTGGCACCGAGCGTGCTGGCAGCAGAATCGGCTGAGGAGAACGACTCGTCAGTGGTGTTGCGGGCTGAGATTGGGGGAGTGCGGCTGCTGCTGGCCGGTGATTTACAGGAATCGGGCCAGAGCGCTGCGGTCGCCGCAGCACCCGATCTGAAAGCTGAGGTGTTGCTCGTCCCTCATCACGGCTCTGCGCATCAGAGCCCGGCCTTTCTTGCCGCAGTAGGGGCAAAGCTGGCGCTGATCAGCGTCGGCGCCGACAACAGCTATGGCCACCCGGCCGCTCGCACGCTCACTGCCGTCCAGGGCACCGGAGCCCAGCTCTACCGCACCGACCAGAGCGGCGCCATCGGGCTGACCCAAGGCAGGGCTGGGCTGATCGTCACTACCCAACGATCCGGCTGAGCACGGCCAGCCTCAGCCGGAATCGTCGCGGCGACGGTTGCGGCGGGTCAGCCAGGCGCCTAGGCCGATGCTGAGCAGACCCAACCCAGGCAAGCCCCAACCGAGCGCGTAGCCGGTGTAGGCCAGATCGTCGGCAGCAGTCCCGAAATCATTGGTGACGGTGATAGTGAGTGCTTGCAGGGTGCCGGGAAGGTCCGGATCGACATGGACGGCCGTGGCGAACGAATGGTGATCGACGCTCACCTTTCTGGCGCCATCGGTGGTGGTTTCAGTCGCCCAACAATGCGAGTGCGCGGGTGCGAGCACCGGCTTGCCGGTGGCATCACTCAGAGTGGCCGAGCCAGCCCCAACGATCGTCACCGTGCCGGAGACCACCGCGGCCCCGCCCTCGGTCTGCTGGCAGGTGATCGCCATCTTGAAAGTGGCCTCAGCGTGCTGAGCGGCCCCGGAACCGGTGATCTTCTTGGTCACAGTGATGGTGCCAGCCGAGTAGGTGGCGGCGAGGTCGGCCACCACAGTCGTGCTCTGTTCGCCAGTCACCTGCACCACGCTGGGGATCGCGTCAGCGCCGTCTGCGGACAGCGCGGTGACCGTACACACCGCGCCGACCGGGATCGGGCCGAGCGGGCCAGCAGTGGTGACGTCCTGGCCCGGAGTCGGCGCGACCTCCAAGACCGTGTGCAGCACGCTGCCTGAGGCCCCAGCGAGAGTGCAATCGACCTCAACGCTGATCGGCTTGGCGAAGTCTTCGCGTCCGACGCCGGTGAAGCTCACCTGCACCAGCAGATCGCTGGAGTGGAAGTCATTGGTCACGGTGACCTCGGCCGGATCAGCACCGATGGTGAAGGTCGGGTTGTCGATACTCACCTGGTCGGACGGCAGCGCCAACGAAGTGGCCGATTCGGTCAGTTCACAGGCGGCCCCGGTGGGCAGCGCGGCGAACTCGGCGGTGCCCGAGCCGGTAATGGTTCGGGTATCGCCACCCGGAATAGTCACCGGCAGGGTCGCGCCGTCCACCTGCTGGGTGCAGGCGAGTTGCACCGTGTAGGTGCCGCTGGCATACGGCTCGGCCGTGCTCGCCGTACCGTCGACCAGCACCTGCTTGGTGACCAGCACTCGGCCGGCGTCGAAGGTGTTGGTCAGGGTGGCGCGGTTGTCGGCTCCCGCCAAGATCTGCACCAGTTGAGCAGCTGAGGCCGCGGTGGCACCGCCGTCAGCAGTCTCGGTGACGCTGCATTCGGCACCCACCGGGATCGGTCCCAGCCCGGCACTAATCAAACCGTCGGTCTTTGAGAGGGTCAGCTCGTTGTTGGTGTAGACCACATGCGGCTCGGCCACGCCGTCCTCGGCGAGCGTGCAGGAGATGGCGAACTTGAACGGATGGACGGCGAAGTCGTCCGCGCCGGCTCCGGCCAGCGCCTTCTCCACGATCAGAGACTCGGTCTCGAAGTCGTCAATCGCGGTCAGGGTCACCGGCTGGGAGGCGATGATCGCGGCAGCTGACGTCGCAGCACCCGTGACCCCGGTGGAGGTTCGGTAGCTGATGCCCTGCGGGGTCAGCGTTGCGGCTCGCTGTGCTAGCGAACAGCTTGCGCCCACCGGGATACCGGTGAACGTGTGGCTACCACGTCCGTTGATCACTGTCTGGGCGCCGCCGGGAATCGCGACGTCGACCCACGTGCCGTTGATCAGGCGCTCACAGCTCAGTTCGAGGCGGATCTTGCTGCCGGTGTAGGGAGCCTCAGTGGTGGGAATGCCGTTGAGGGTGAACTCGGTGGTGGCAATCACTGAGCCGAGTAGGTACTCGTTGGTCATCGTGACCGAGTTGTCGGCGGTGTCGGCGATGGTGATTTGGGCCGGTTCGGCCGGTATCGAGGCGCCGCCGGTGCCGGTCTCGGTAACGGTGCACTCGGCCCCGACCGGAATCGGGCCCAGCTGGGCACTGGTCAGCGAGGTGGCCGCCGACAGGCTGACGTCGCTGGCGCTGAACACCTGATGGCTGACTTCGTCGGTGTCGGTTAGGGTGCATTCGACGTCGAAGATCGCCGCCGAGTCAGCCCAGTCAGCGGCCCCAGCGCCAGTCAGCGCCTTGGTGATGGTCAACAGGCCGGTGTGGAAGTCGTTGGTGATGGTGGCAGTCGACGTGGCGCCCTGAACAACCGGGTCCGGCTGTTGCACGCTCACCTGGGACGCAGGCAGCGCCAAACTGGTGCCCACCTCGCTCACCAGGCATGAGGCCCCGGTGGGCAGATCGTCATAGCGCACCGAGCCGGCACCAACTATCGTGCGCACGCCGTCGGCCGGGTCGGTGATCGGTAGCGCATCGCCGGGAATGTCGATCGCCTGGCTGGTGCCGTTGTAGGACCGGGTGCAAGCCAGCTTCACCTGGTAGGTGCCCGACACCCACGGCTCCGCGGCGGTGCTCACGCCGTCGAGCAACAGTGCCTTGGTGACCTCAACCGAGCCAACGGTGAAGGTGTTGCGGACGTCCACGCTCTTGGTTGAGGTCGTCACCGTGAAGGTGGCTGCGGGGGAGTAGGTGGTGCTGGTGGCGCCGGCCGCCTGGGTCTCGCTCACGGTACAGCTGGCGTCGGTGGCCAGGTCGGGCACCGTCCAGGTCTCACCGGGGTTGAGCACGTGGGTGGCGGTGTAGACCACCGGAGTCACCGCGCTCGCCAAGGTGCAGTTCAGGCTGACCGTGAACGGGCCAGCACCCCAGAGCGCCGCGCCGCTACCCAGGGTGGTCTTGGAGATCTCCGCCGAACCAACGGTGTAGTTGTTGGTGAAGGTGGCCCGGGTCGCCGTGGCGTCGCCGCTCACCAGAGTGAAGTTTGCCGAAGTCGCGCCGGTGTTCGTCGCATCAGTGCTGTCGGTTTCGATCCGTACGTCGGTGGTGGCCGCACCCATCGGGTTGGTCTCGGTCACGCTGCAGTCCGCCCCGGTTGGCAGGTCGGTGAAGGTCTTGGACGCGCCGGCGGCGAGGGTGAACGTGCGGTCGGCCGCGTTCGTGATTGCCTCAGCGCCCTTGAACTGGCAGCTCGCCGCAAACGTTGCCGCCTGGTAGCTGATCAGGGTGTCGGTGGCATCCTTCGCCGCTGAGGTCACGGCCTTGGTCACAGTGAACCCGGCTTTGGTGAACTCGTTGGTGAAACTCGCGGTGGCCGTGTTGGCGGTAGCCCCGTCTTCGGTGATGGTCACCGGCGACGGGCTGGTGACGTTGGTGGCCCCAGCGGAATCAGTCTCGGTGACCGTGCAGACCGAGGAGAACGGGATCGGGCCGAGGGCGGTCGAATCCAGGCTGGTCTGACCGGTGGTCGGGGTCAGGGTGATGCCGGTACGGCTGAACACCTCGCCGAACCCGGACTGGGTGCAGGAAACGTCGAACTCGAACGGACCGGTGCCCCAGGTGGTATCGGCGTTGCCGGTGATGTCCTTGTGGATCACCAGTTTGCCGGCCGCGAACTCATTGGTCAGGGTCAGCGGTGCAATGGTGCCATTGCCCACGGTCGTCGAACCGACGCTGGCGGTGGGTTGTGGCTGATCAGCCGCCGCGCTGGTGCCTTCGGCGACGGTGCAGGTAGCGCCTTGAGGTAGGCCGTCCCATTGAGCGGTGCCAGCCCCGGTGATGGTCTTGGTCGCGTAGCCGGAGCCCAGGACGGAGTCGAGGTCGAGCGCCTCAGCAGTGCCGTCGCTGTTGAAGTCCTTGATGCACTGCAGCGTCACGGGGTACGAGCCGCTCTGCCAGGGCTCACCGCTGTTGGCGTTGGTGCCGTTGGCGGTGATGGCCTTGGTCACCTTCACCGAACCGGTGCGGAAGGTGTTGGTGATGTTCACCACCTGGGTGCTGGTGTCGATTACCGGATTCGGCGCGTCGATCGAGCTGACGTTGGCCCCAGCAGCGTTGGTCTCGGTCACCGTGCAGCTCGCGTCGGTGGGTAGATCGGTGATCTCCCAGAAGTTGTTGGGACTGTCTTTGGTGAGTTGGTGGGTGTTGGCGTAAACCAGGGCGTTGCCGCTGTGATCGGTGGCATTGGCCAAGCTGCAAACGGCCGCCACCGTGAAGGTTCCGGTGCCCCAATCGTCGGCTCCGGGTCCGCTGACGAGCTTGGTGATCTGCAGCGAGCCGGTGGCGTAGGTGTTAGTGAATTCCAGCACGCTGGCTGAGACCCCACCAGCCACCAGAGTGAATTGCTTTGACGTGCCGGAGGTGACGGTCTGGCTGTGGCCGGACTGATCGGTGGTGATTGCGGTGCTGGCCGCGGACAGGGCGTCGGTCTCGGTCACGTCACAGATCGCGCCAGCTGGCAGTTCATCGAAAGTCTTGGATTGGCCGTCGGTCAGCGTGAAGCTTTGCTGCTCAGTGCTGAGGAACTCATCGGCCCCGATCTTGCAGGACGCGGTGAATGGGTAGGCGCCGGTGTATTTGATCAGTTCGCCGGACGCGTCCCGCGCGGTCGTGGAAACCGTCTTTTGGACGGTGAAGCCAGCGAAGTCGAAGGTATTGGTGAAGGCGGCCTCCGCCACACCGCCGGAGGTCGCTGCTGCCAGGGTGACCGTCGCCGAGGCCGGGGTGATGCTGGTTGCCCAAGCGGAGTTGGTCTCGGTCACGGTGCAGACCGACCCCACCGGCACCGGACCGATGCCGGTCGCGGTCAGCGAGATGTCCTTGTTCAGCGTGGTGTCAGCCTCAAACACCGGGTCGGCGAAACCTTCCAGCGTGCAGCTGGTGTGGAAGTCGAAGTCGCCACTTGACCAAGCGGCGGCAGCCGGGCCGTCCAAGGTTTTGACGATCCTGATGCTGCCGTAGCCGAAGTCGTTGGTGACGGTGATCGCCGCCGGGCTGAGGTAGGTCGAGTCGTTGGGCACGTTCACCGCGGCGGTCACGGTCACCGTTGGCAGCGGCTGGGTCGGGGTGCCCGCCGGGTAGGTGATGGCGCCGGTGTCTTCGGTAGCCGCACAGTTGGCCCCCTGCGGGAGCCCCGTCCAGGTGGCGGTGCCGTTGCCGGTGATGGTCTTGGTGGCATTAGCCCCAAGGTTCACCGCGTCGGCCGAGCCGTCGCCGTCCAGATCCTTGGTGCAGGTGAGGGTCACCGGGTAGCCGCCGCTGAGCCAGGGTTCGGCGGTGGTCGTCAGGACGCCGTTGACCTTGAGCTGCTTGGTCACCCGCACCGCACCGGTGTTGTAGGTGTTGGTGGCTCTGGCGGCTCGGATGGTCGCGCCGGTGTTGACCGTCACATTGGTGGCAGCGAATGCGTCCGCGCCGTGATGGTTGGGCTCGGTGACGGTACAGCTGGCGCCAGTGGGCAGATTGGTGATGGTGCGCGGGCCCAGATCAGCGGCAGAGGTGAAGGTGAAGTCCTTGTTGTAGACCGTTGTCGGTGAGAACGCGTTGCTGGTGCAGGTGAGGTGGACGGTGAACGGATAGGTGGCCCAGCTGGTGCCGGTGCCGGCCAGCACCTTGGTGAGGGTGATGGTCCCGATCATGTAGGTGTTGGTGAACGCGACGACGTTGACTCCAGTGGCCAAGGCGAGGGTCTTGGTCACCCCGGAGACGGCCGAGCCGGTGCTGCCGTTTTGGGTCACCTTGTAGGTGATGGCGTTGGCGCCCCAGGCGGCGGTCTCGGTGACCGTACAACTCGCCTTGGCCGGCAGATTGTTGAAGGTGACATCCGGGCCCCAAACGCCACCGCCCTGATCGCTGAAGTTCAGTGTCTGGGTGGTCAGGGTGGTGACGCCGTTGAAGCTCGCACACGTCGCGGTGATGGTGTAGGTCCTGTTGAAGACCAGTGGGTTGTTGTCCTGGTCGCGGACATCGGCGGTCACCACAGCTTTGGAGACCGTCAGACTGGCGTAGTCGAACTGATTGGTGGCCGTAATGGTCAAGGCCTGCGGCACACTCGGGTCGGCTTGGGCAGTGACCACGACGCCAGTGGCGAAGGTGCTGTGATCCACGCTGGCCACCGTCGCATTGCCAGTGCCGGTCTCGGTGGCCCAGCAGTGCGTACCGACTGGGAAGAGCTGGTCGCTGCCGCTGGATTGCAGGACGATGCTCTGGCCGCCCTGCAGCGACACGTTGCCGTCGTAGCTGTAGGGTCCGGCCGCTGCCAAGCCGCACTTCACCGCCAGGGTGAAGGTGGCGCCGGTGGCCCAAGCGGCCGCGGCGGCATCGCCGGAGAGCACCTTGGCGATCGTCACCTTGCCTGCCGAGAAGGCATTGGTGAAGTCGATCGGCGTGACGTTGTTGGTGGCGCCATTTTCGGTAACGATCACTGGCAGGGCGGTCGGGGTGGCGTCCGCGCCGCCGGTAGCGGTCTCGGTGGCGGTGCACTCAGCACCGAAGGGGATCGGGCCGATTTCGGCGGACTTCATCGACGGGGTGGTCACCGTGATGCCAGTTCGGCTGAAGACCGTTGACCCACCAAGGGTGCAGCTCACCGAGAAGGTGGCGGTGGTGAAGAAGTTGGTGCCAGCACCGGTGAGGGCCTTGTTGATGACCAGCTTGCCGGCGGTGTAGTTGTTGGTAACCGTGAGGGTGCCGGTGCCGCCAGCGGGGACGGTGACCGGGTCGGTGACGGTAGCTCCAGCCAGCGGTTGGGCGGCCCCGACGCCGGTGATAGCCGCGGTGTCCTCGGTGGCTGAACAAGTAGCCCCGGTCGGCAGGCCCGTCCAGGTGTGGCTCCAGGCGCCCGACTTAAGGGTTTGGGTGGCGCCAGCAACGGTGAGGGTCTTGGTGGTTCCGTCCACCACCCGGGTGCAGGCCAGCGTCACCGGGTAGTTGCCGTCACCCCACGGCGCGGCCGTGGTGTCGGTGCCATTGGCTTGCACCTTCTTGGTCACGGTCACCGAACCAGTGGTGAAGGTGTTGGTGATCCCGACCAGCGCCGGGCTGCCCGGGTTGCTGCCAACTGTGAAGGTGGCACCGCTGATCGAGTGCGAGTTGGCCCCGCCGGTTTTGGTCTCAGTCACGGTGCAGGACGCGCCGGTGGGCAAAGACCCAACAGTCACGGTCGGGGCCGCTTTGGAGAGCGGCAGCAGCCCGTCGTAGACGGTCGCATTGGTGGTGTCGGGATGGGTGCAGACCAGGTGTGCCTCGAAGCTCTCATCGCCCCATAGCCCGGTGGCGTCCACGATGGTCTTGGAGATCTCGGTCGCGCCGACCGTGAACCGGTTGGTGTAGGTGAGCTCAGTGGCGCTGGCGTCCCCGGCAACCAGCGTGAAAGCTGCGGTATCGCTGGACACGTTATTGATGATCGTGGTTGCACCCTGGACGGCGGTGATGGTGGTCTCGGCCGCCGAGGCGGCATAGGTTTCCGCAACCGTGCAGTCAGCGCCAGCGGGCAGGCCGGTGAACTGCTGGCTCTCGCCGTCGCGCAGGGTGAACGTCCGTTCCCCTTCCGGCACGACCTCGGTGCCGTTGAGCTGGCACGAGGCGGTGTAGGTGAAGTCCTTGAAGGCCACGTCCGCGCCGCTGGCGTCCTTGGCCACGGGGCCGGTGACGTCCTTGATCACGGTGAAGCCAGCGTTGTCGTAGGTGTTGGTGACGCCCAGAAGCTGGGTCGATGCCCCCGCCCAGGGGTGAGCGATGTTGGCGACCCCGGTGTAGCTGGTGTTGGCGGTCACGGTGCTCGGGCTGGTCGCCGCAGTGGCTCCTTGGGCGGAGTCTTCGGTGAAGGAGCAGGACGCGAACAGCGGCAATGTGCTTGAGCCGTCGGCGTTGTAGTTCGCGGTGGCGCCGGTGCCAGAACCTTGCGGCCCGGCCAGGCTCACCATGCTGGTGTCGGTGGTGGTTGCCGCGCCGTTGAGGGTGACGTCCCTGCCCAGCGAGGTGCACGACAGGGTGCCGGTGTAGCTGGTGGGTAAGGCCGCGGTCCAAGCAGCACCCACGGGCACCGCGACGGTCTTGGCCAGATTGATCCGTCCGCTAGCGATCGCCACGCCCACCTTGCGAGGCTCGGTGATCAGCGAAGCGCGAGCCGGGAACTCCGCAGTGTCCACGGTCTGGGCAACGTAGGCGGTGCGGGAACCGATCGCTGCGGAGTTCCAGGCCACCGGCTCCACCGTGGTGGCGTCGGCAACGTCGGACTGAGCTGGAGTGATGGTGTCGAAAGTCAGCTGGAACTGGCCGCCGGGCACGATGCCTTCGGTGGCGTCAGGGAAGCTCACCGTGACTTTGATAGCCCTAGCGGTCGCCAGGGTGGCGGCCGAGGTGGCATCGGTGAACTCAGTCCAGTTCAGGTTGCAGTCCGAGGCCCCACCTGGGGTGGTGTCGTTGAGGATGTCGCTCTTGTTGCAGGCTGCGGTGGCAGCTGAGGTGAGGAAGTAGGTGTGCACTTCGTTGGCGGCCGCGCCGTCGGGCAGGGTCACTTGCACGTTGCCGGCGAAGATCGGCGTGAAGCGGGACTTGCGTGCGGTGCCAACAGTCACACCGGTGTCGCCCACTGCGGGCAGGACGTCGATGGCGCTGATGGTGTTCGCCGCGACGTTGCCGCCGTTGGCCAAGGTGAGCCGCCAGCGCTCGGTGCCGCCGGGCCGGGTGATCGGGGTGCATGGCGGGGCGTAGTAGCCGTCCGTGCCCGGAGCGGCACACAGGTCGGCGGTGGTGTTACCGACCGAGATCACGCCCAGGTCGTTGTAGTTGGCATCGCCAACCGAGGCGGACGGGTCGCCGGCTGCGATGCCCTTGACCGACTTGGCCACCGTGATGGGGGTTGAGGCTGCGGCGACGATGCGGGTGGTTGCGGTGCAGGTGGACACATCGGTCAAGGCGGTGCCGGCGATCGCATCGGTGGTGAAGTCGCACTTCTCGAAGTCGCGGTCAGCGGTGACTGAGACCGAGTTGGAAACCGAAGTGCCAGCCTCCAGATGATCGCGGAACCGCAGGTTGGCGGTGATCAGTAGCACCGATCCCGAGGTGAGCACGAAACCGTTGGGCACAGTGATGCTCAAATTGCCGGTGGTGGTGTCCAGTGAGGCCCCGAAGCCGGGCACAGCGGTGCCGTTGACGGTGTAGGTGAACACGCTGGACACGTCAGCTGGGATCAGCCCGGACTGGTCGAAGCCGCCGATGTTCACCGTCCCCACCTGATCGGTCAGTGCCAATCCGGTGATGTTCCAAGCGCCGGTGTTGGTGACCTTGAGCCGGAACGGAATGGTCTCGTTCAGGTCGTAGCGCGGCAGTTCGGAGCTGGCACTGGCTTTGCCCGGTGTCTTCTCCACCTTGATCTGGTTCACCCGATGGAGTAGCTGGGTGGTCGAAGTGGTGGTGGCGGTGGCGGTGTAGGGGGCGGCATTGAACAGCCAGCCAGCCGTTCCGTCCACCGAAACCTGGTTGGTGATGGTGCCCTGGGTGGTCTCGCCGGGAGCCGCAGCCATGCCCGGACGGGTGCTCGGCACGGGGGTAGTGGCATTGCCGTTGGTGCCATAGACGAGGTAGGTACGCCGGTTCATCGCCAGGTTGACGCTGAGCGCGGGGGTTGACGGACGCTCCCACTGCACGACGGCGCCGCCGATATAACTGCGAGCTTCAACCCGGAGGCCGCGAACCTGATCGGCAGTGATGCCTGCTGGCAGCGTGAGGGTGACTACGCCGTTGACGGCATCGGTCCAGCTGCCTTGGTGCCAGCACGGATCCAGGTCGGTGGTGCCGTTGCAGGTGTAGCTCAAGGTGGTGCCGTCGTAGGCGAAAGCTACGCCGGTGAGCACCGACAGCTTCAGCTGGTTGATCGGCTCTGGAACGTTCACCGTCGGGATGCTGGCCAGATCGAAAGCGTTCCAGAAAGTGGGGGTCTGGTCGGTCAGGGCCAGCAACTTGGTCCGGGCCGTGCCGGAGGGCTGGCCAGCGAGGGTGACGGTGTAGTTGCTGGTCTGGTCTTCATAGCGCGAGCTCGGGGAGATCGCTTTGCCAGCAGTGACGTCGTAGGTGGGCTGGACGATGCCGAAAGAGTCGGTGTCGTCAGCCGTCGGCTGGTCGCAATCTTCGCCGCCGGTGCACCCCATCCCGCCGGGGCTGACGATCGTGGCCCTAGCGGAGTTGGTGATCTGCTCAGTCGGGACGGTGGGGGCCCCGTCGGAGCGCAGATTGGCTCGCAGTTGATAGGTCAAGTTCAAGGTGGCGGTCGAGCCGCTGGCGATCAGGGCCTTGGTCGAATCGCCGAGGTTGGCCACCGCGCCGTAGTGGACGCTGACCCCGATCACGTCGCCCAACTGCGCCGGGCTGCGGCCTTGGGCCTCAGCCAGGGTGATGCCGGCTTCGGTGGTGGTCGTGGTGCCGTCGAAGTGGACCAAATCGACGGTTACCTCGCTGGTGCTCAGATCGGCGGGGATTTCCACCGCCTCGATCTGGTACAGGTTCAGGTAGTCATACGCGCCCAGGCCGGAGACCGCCGGCGATGGGTCGGCGATCAGGATCTCCGGCACGAAGGTGGCGGTGTTATTGCGAGCGGTCAAGGTGGAGGTAATCAGCGGGTAGTCGCTCTGGCTGTTGGTCGCGGCCTGGGGCAGGCCCAGCCGATCCTGATCGAAGGTCTTCGACAGCGAGATGTTGAGCGGACGGTCATAGATGATCAGGCTCGCCGAGGCGGAGTCGGCGAAGCTGGTGGTGCCGGCTTCGGTCGGTGTGGTCAGGGTGCCGACGACGTCAGCGCGGTTGCTGATCACGCCTTTGGAACCGGTGTTGTAGGCGTAGTCGTGGCTGGTGCCCAGGACGTATTCGGTCGGAGCACTGCGCAGGGTGTTGCGCAGGCGCATGGTGAGCAGGATTCCCCGACTTGGCGTGGCCGAGCCGCTGACGGCGATCGCCCCGGTGTCGCTGGCGCTACCGGCTTCGATGGTGAGCCGGACGGCCAAGGTGGCAGCGCGCTCGCCGGCGGTGAGGGTGTAGCCGGGGAACTCGCCGTCGCAGGCGGCAGCACTTGGGCAGGCTTGGCTGGTGACATCGGTCCAGCCTGAACCGGTGTAGAGCTCGACTTTGGCGATTTTGTCGTTCGCGATCAGCGGGTCGATGGCCGGGGTGATCGGCTCGATGGCCACCAGGTCAAAAGCGTCATAGACCGAAGTGGCGATCGAGCCGCCGTCGGTACCACGCGGATCATCGGTGACCTGGAGCTGCGACATACTCAAGCCGTCGGTGTCCCAGTCGATCCGGGCGGTGCGGGTATCGCCGGAAAGCGCGTAGACCTGGTATTCGTTTGCCAGTCCGCTGCCGGTGACCCAGTTCTTGGCGATCAGATCGGGAGCGCCACCGCCGGTGCCATCTGTCGTCTTGAGCTCAACCGAATCGCTGGCTGTCTTGGTGACTAGTGGCTGGATCGCCACCGGGTTGCTGACCTCAGTGGTGACCTGATTGGCAATGGTGGTCGGGGCGGTGCTGCTGGTCGGGATCAGAGCGTCGCTGCGGAGGTAGCGGCGCAGGGCCACTTCGAACCGCGGTGCGACATTGAAGCCGACGGGCAGCACTTCGCCGGCGTTCAGCGGGGTGAACTTGAACCTGATTCCAGCGATTTGGTCAGGGTTGCTGGGGGTATAGGACCAGTCCTGACTCGGCCCGGTTTTGGTGGTGAGGGTCTGCCAGGTCGACCCGTCGTAGTACTCGAGGTTGAGTTGGGCGTCGGCCGGAATGTCAGTGGCGATGATCCGCCGTAGATCAAAGGAGTCCCAGAAAGGGTAGGTGTTGTCGGTGAGCGTCAGGTATTCCGAGCCGATGGTGGACTCCTGGGAGACGCTGCCGGTGAGCGACACCGTCATCGCTGAACCGGGGGCGGCCCAGAGGCTCTCGCGGGACAGCGTCTTGGAGGCCCCGGTGCGCACCCGCTGCGGCAGCAGGGTCACGGTGTCGGCGGCTGTGCTGGAGCCGACGGTCGTGCTGGCATCGGTGACCGTGGTCTTGACCGTGTTAGTGGCCGAAACCCCGGCTTCCTGGCTGACTGCGCCGGCGGTCACCGTGAACGCCAGTTTGGCCGAGGCGCCGGAGATGATCGCGTCGTTGGCTCCGGTGAAGACCACGCTGAACGACTTGACGGTCTTGCCATCGGCCGGTGCTGGCATGGTGTCGATGGTGCTGGTCGAGAGCACCTCGGCGGTGTCATCGCTGTAAAAGTAGGTGATCTGCGCCGTGGTGGCGTTGTGCGGCCAGGTCACCCGCTGGTCGGTGGCGCCGCTGGTAACGAAGCCGGTGAACTCCAGACCCTGATCGACCAGGTTCGCCTCCCCGGCGGCCGGCTCGTCGATCTGCATGGTCGAGACCGGCATGATCCCGTTGGTCGCATCAATCGTGACCACCGTGGTGGCGCCGGCTACCAAGGAGCTGCCGGTAATCGTCTTGGCGGTGGTCACCTCGACCGGGCTCATCTTGAAAGTGACTGAGCCGGTGGCTTGATCGTCACTGGATTCGCCGCCGTAGCTGACGATGGTGCTGGCCTGGTTGGCAATCGTCCTGGTATCGCCGGAGCTGAGATCGGCAAAGGCGTCGCTGCGGGTTTCGGTAGTGATGACAATGTGGGCGGCGTCACCGGCCGGTACCAGTCCGCCGTCCTTGGTGAAGGTGAACCGCATCCCCCGAATCAGGCTCGGGTCGGCTGGCAGCAGGGTGTCGGGATCAGCCGGGACGGCCACCGTCCCGCTGTCTTGCCAGTCGCTGCCGTCGAACCATTCGAAGCGGACGCGGTCGGCACCTTCGGGAGCGGTGAGCGTGTCGATCCCGGTGACGGCCAGGTAGGTGAACGGGGTTGAACTGGTCGGGTTGGTCGGTTCGGCGATCTGCACCGAGTCAACGCTGACGTTGGCGGAGTTGGCGCCGGTGAGGTTGTAGGTGACGACCCGTCCGGATAGGGCTGGCTGGGTGCCGGTGGGACTGACTGCCTTGGTGGTCACGGCCACGAGTACTGGCGGAATGCTGAGCTTCATCGCGATTGAATCGGTCACCGTGTCGGCGTTGTCGGCGGTGATCACCACGCCTGCCGAAACGGTGTCGCCGTCGAGGTTGCCGGAGGCATCGCTGGGGACGATCACCTTGGCGGTAAGCACCACCAACTGGCCAGCGGTCAGGCCCTGGCCGTCGAAGGTGACCCGCAGCTTTCCGCCAGTGACCACGCCGGTGGCCACCGCAGGACTGACGGTTAGCGGGTCGCTGAGAAACTCAATCGGCTCGGGTAGATCCAGGTCGAGGACGGTATTGGTGCAGATGCCGGTATCAGGGCTGCTGCATTGCAGGTTGATTGTCAGGCTGAAGAAATCCCCGGCGGGGATCGTGGTCACTTCGCCTTGGTGGTTGGTGACGTAGCTCTCGACGGTGATCTCACCATCGTTGTCAGCAGCAGCGGCGAGGCTCGGGAGGCCAAGCACTACCAGGAGGAAGCTGACCAGTACAGCTAACAGGGCCCTGGGTGTGCGGGTGGTGTAGTGCACAGGTCTCGCCTTCGAATCGGTAGGTCGTCGTTGATCCGCATTAACTGTAGGGATTCAGCGGCTGTTGTCTACCCCATCTGTAGAAAAGGCTGCGCGCAATCTCGCTAGGCGGGCAAAGTGGGGGGCAGAATGTCACCCGGATGAGTGACAGAATGCGGTGTTAGCGCTTTCGTGGGACGCCTAGGCCGGGCGGTCCTGATGGTGGCTGTGGGGTTGCTGTGCGGCAAATGTGGGCGCGGCTAGGCTCACTGCGGGGTGTAGCTGCCGGATGTGGCCCGGCTCGGGCCGGGGGCAGGTCCTCGAAGGGCAAAATAGTGGCTTCAATGAACTAGTTGGTTGTCATTGAATTTATCGCCCAACTCAAATTGCTTTATGGATCGTTGATGGACGGCTCGAATGAGGCGACTGAATGGGTTATTCTCGCTGCCTTCTGTTGGTGCACGATTGACGTATACCACTAAGGTGGCTGAGCGCTGCCAGGGTGGCTGAGCGCCCCCCCCCAAGATGGCTGAGCGCCCCCCTCCCCAAGATGGCTGAGCGCCCCCAAGATGGCTGAGCCTGTCGAAGCCCAGTAGACCCTTCGACGGGCTCAGGGAACCGGGGCTGACGGGCTCAGGGAACCGGGGCTGACGGGCTCAGAGAACTGAAGTGGCGGGAGTGATGTCGGCCCGGACTGGCATGCTTAGCAGCGTGCAAAACCAGAGCCGCTTCGGCGCCGTCCTGTTAGTTACCGGGCCGGAGTCGCTGCTGGCCGAGCGAGCCGTGGGTGACTTCCTGCAACAGGCTTTGGCTGAGCGCCCCGAGGCCGCGGTTGTGCGCGTGGAGGCCATCGATTTGGACGCAGGCGGCCTGGCCGAGGCGGCCGGAGCATCGCTGTTTTCGACGGCCACCATCGCGATCGTGAACGGGCTGGCCGACCTGCCCGCCGATCTCAACTCGCAGCTGCTCAGCTTGGCTGCCGACCCGGGTGAGGATCTCGCGTTGGCGCTGGTCCACGGTGGGGGAGTGAAGGGCAAAGCTTTGTTGGACGGGCTGAAGAAGCTGCGTCCCGAAGTCATTGACTGCCCCTCGATCAAGCCCTGGGAGCTGGGTCAGTTCGTGGTGGCCGAAACCAGGCGGATGGGCGGCAAAGCCACTCCAGCGGTGGCCGAGGCATTGGTGCAGGCGGTGGGCACCAATACCCGCGCGTTAGCGGGGGCCGTTCGCCAATTGCTGGATGATTCACCCGATCAGGTGCTGACTGAGGCGACCATCCACCGCTACTTCGCTGGCCGGGCCGAGGTGACCAGTTTCGCGGTCGCCGACGATGCGCTCAACGGTCGGGCCGAGCAGGCCCTAGGCAAGTTGCGCTGGGCCATCGTGACCGGGGTGGCTCCGGTGTTGGTCACCAGTGCCTTGTCGTCCAATCTGCGCAGCCTGGGCAAGTATCTGGACGGCCGCGATTCCCGAATGCGTGACGCTGATCTGGCCCGCAATATTGGCGTCCCACCGTGGAAACTAAAAGACCTGGCCAGGCTCTCGCGCGACTGGACCACGCCAGCGGTGGCCAAGGCCATTCAGGCGGTGGCGGTAGCTGACGCGCAGATCAAGGGCGCTGGCAGCGACCCGGGGTTCGCCCTGGAGCAAGTGGTGCTGGCCGTGATCCAGCAACGCCGGAACGCGTCGCGCCGCTAGCCAACCCGCACGTGGCGAGCTGGCTAGCAGCGGACGGGCGCTATGCCGGTTCGACAGTCAGCGTGAAAGAAACCGAATCAGAACCACCATGGTCGTCAAACACGATCACCTGAAGCTCGATCGTCCCCGGTTCAGTGGGCGAACCGGTGATTTCGCCGGTGAGGGTGTTGAGCATCAAACCTTCCGGGAAGCCGTCGGCGGCCCAGGTGTAAGGCTCAGTCCCGCCAGCGGCGGTGATGGCGGCGTAGTAGTCCGCACCGACCTGCCCAGTTGGAATGGTCGTGGTGATGATGGTGACTTCCTGGCGAACGGAGAGCTGAATGGTTTTGGTGGCTGTTCTTGAGTCAGCATCGGTGACCGTTAGTTCCACATCACTCACCCCTGGCACCAAGGGGGTGCCGCTGAGCTCGCCAGTTTCACTGTTCAGGCTGATCCCGGCAGGCAGGACTCCGCTCGACCAGGTGTACGGCGCGATCCCGCCAACCGCCACCACCGTTGCGCTGTAGCCCTCGGCTTGAATGGCGTCGGGAAGGCTGTCAGTTTCGATCCCGAGCACCTCGTGGATGGTGATGGTGAGACTCGCTGAGGCAGTGCCCCCGTGTGCGTCTGTTACTTCGACGTCAACGCCACTCTCTGCGGCAGTTGTTGGGGTGCCGCTGATTTCGCCGGTGGTCGCATTCAGGCTGAGGCCCTCAGGTAGGCCAGTAACTGCCCAGGTATACGGCGCGGTGCCGTCGCTGGCGCTCAGGCTGGCCGTATAGAGCTCGTCGATCACACCGTCGGGGAGCGACCGGGTGGTTAACTCCACCCCCGGCTTGACTGCCAGTTCGAGGCTGACGGTGTCGGTCTTGGCGTGGTCATCGGTGACGGTGATCGAGACCGATGCCGTGGTGGCCCCTTCAGGGGTGCCAGTGATGGCTCCGGTGGTCGCGTTCACCGCTAGGCCAGCCGGCAACCCGGTGGCCGCCCAGGTGTAGGGGCTAGTACCGCCTTCGGCGGCCAACGTGGTCGAGTAGTCCTCACCGGCGATGGCCTCGGGCAGACTCAAAGTGGAGATTGCCACTGCGGCGACCACGGTGAGCGGGACGACCTCGGTCGCCGTCTTGGCGTGATCATCGGTGATGGTGAGGGTCACTTCGTGGGTGCCGATCTCGGTGGTGGTCCCCGCGAGGTGTCCGTCGGGGGACAGGGTCAGCCCACCGGGCAGGCCAGTGCTGCTCCACGTGTAGGGCTCGGTGCCGCCGTCGCCGATCAGCGAGGTGTCGTATTCCTCCGCGGCGACCGCCCTGGGTAGCTGCTCGAATCCGATTCGAACCGCTGGCCTTATCTCCAGCTCGATTGATTTGATGGCAGTGGCCTCGTCGCTGTCCGACAAGGACAGCTGCACCGTGAAGGTGCCCGAACTGGCCGGAGTCCCGGAGAGCTCGCCGGTATCGGGGTCCACAGTGACGCCCTCGGGCAGGCCGGTGGCCGACCAGGAGTACGGGGCCGTGCCGCCAGCGGCGGTCAAAGTGGTCGAGTAGGGCTCAGCGGAGACGCCGGTGGGCAGGCTGGTCGAGACGATGGACGGGGCTGGGATGCCGCTGACGACCGTCACTGACTTAGTGGCGGTGAGGGAGGCTGCCGCACCCTTGAACGCGGCGGCTAGGCCGCGGAAGGTGAGGCTACCGGCCGCCTCCGCAGTGACGGCGAGGGTCGCTGACCCGTTCGCGGCTTCGGTGCCACTGGCAACCCGCTGCCAGTTGCCGGCGACGAGTTGTTGAAGCTCGACCACCCGGCCGGCCCGGGCCGGAGCGAACTTAAGGGTCGCGGTGAGGGCCTGTCCGGTTTCGCCATTCCTGGCCATCGTGATGGTGCCAGCTTGCGGCGCGACGGCTACCCGGAATGCGGGCGAGGTGAACTTGGCGTACTTCTTTGACTTGATCTTGATCTTCGGCGCGACAAAGCGCAGATCGGCGGTGCCGGTAAGCGAAGTAGTGAAGCGGAAGGCTCCGGTCTTGCTGGTGTTGGTGGTCGCTATCCGCAGCCATTTGCTGCCAGCTTTGCGCTCCAGGGCGATCGGCCGAATCCCCTTCTTCGCCAACGTCTCGGCCACCGTAAAGGTTTCGCCAATCATCGGGGCCATAGGGGTGACCGACACGGTGCGGAGGGTGGTGACCTTGGAGGTGACCTTGGGGTAGGTCTTCTTGCCAATCTTGACCTTGGCGGCAACCACGCGGAGCTTCACTGCGGCGACCGTAATCGTCGCTCGGAGGGTGTAGATGCCCTTCGAGCTCGTCCGGCCAGTGGCTAGTCGCTTCCACTTGCTGCCCACTTTTTGCTGCAGTTCAACCGGTCGGGCGACCTTCGTCGCAATCTTCCCGGTCACTGAAGTTTGCTGGCCGCGCAGGGGGTAGGCCGGCGTGATCTTGGGCTTGGCTGGCGCAGCAGCCTGCGCAGTCTGCTCGGCTACTGGTGAAAACGACCACAAGCCAACTAACAGAACGAATGAAACTAGAAATGCAAGGCGCCGTCGCGTGGCAGTCCTCCTTGAGAGGCATGCGCTAGAGGGGAATCGAGGGGTGCGCACGCCGCGACCGGGCCAGTCAATCAGCTTGGGTAAAATTGCCCCAGTCCCCACCAGAGTGACAAATGTGGCGACCATCCCGGGGCTTATTCCACACGTGATGGGATTACTTGAAATCGCTGTATCCCCGGCTTGGTGCAGCCACCGGGATCAGGGACTGTGTCGCACGTCCTTGGCGGCGAGGCTGCACAATATGGTTGCGGCAACGCAAAACGCCGCCCGGAAGCCGGGCGGCGTCAGGCTTGGAAACCTCAGAGAGCGGCAGCCTTGGAGGCGATCGCCGACTTGCGGTTTGCGGCCTGGTTGGCGTGGATGACGCCCTTGGTAACGGCCTTGTCCAGGGAGCGGGTAGCGACCCTGGCCGCCTCCTGCGCCTTGGCGGTGTCGCCCTCGGCGACAGCCTCGTTGAACCTGCGGACGTTGGTGCGCAGGCCCGATTTCACGGCCTTGTTGCGCAGCCTGGCCTTCTCGTTGGTCAGGATCCGCTTCTTCTGAGACTTGATGTTCGCCACTGGGCTTGCCCTTTTCGGTGGTTAGTTTGTGGTTGGCGCCGATTAGGCGCGACGTCGAACACTACCAAACCTCGCCGCTCACCCTCAAATCCGCCCTCGGCTAGGCCGGTCGTGGCCGCCTCTTGCCCTCAGTGTGGGGCTGTCCGGGGGTACGGATGGCAGGGGTCAAGGTGTGGTCACGGTATTCTGTCTCGGCTATCCCGAGCACCTAAGAAAGCGCATGCCTACTCCCGTACCCGGCAAGACTCCTCCGGCGATGATCCGCAACTTCTGCATCATCGCGCATATCGACCACGGCAAGTCCACCCTGGCCGATCGGATGCTGCAACTCACCGGGGTGGTGGACGCCCGCTCGATGCGGGCCCAATACCTCGACCGGATGGACATCGAACGCGAGCGCGGCATCACCATCAAATCCCAGGCCGTCCGGATGCCCTGGAAAGTGGACGGCGCCGACTTCGTCCTGAACATGATCGACACCCCAGGTCACGTTGACTTCACCTATGAGGTGTCGCGCTCCTTGGCGGCCTGTGAGGGCGCCATCCTGCTGGTTGACGCGGCCCAGGGGATCGAAGCGCAAACGCTGGCCAACCTTTATCTGGCGATCGGTGCCGATCTGCGCATCATTCCAGTGCTGAACAAGATCGACCTGCCCAGCGCCCAGCCGGAGAAGTACGCCGCCGAAATCGCCCATCTGATCGGCTGCGAGCCCGACGACGTCTTCCGGGTCTCGGCCAAGACCGGTGATGGCGTGCGGGAGTTGCTCGACCACGTGGTGGCCGACATTCCGGCCCCGATCGGTGATCCGGACGCGCCAGCGCGCGCGCTGATTTTCGATTCGGTGTATGACACCTATCGCGGTGTGGTCACCTACGTCCGGGTGGTTGACGGCGAGCTGAACCACCGCGAAAAGGTGTTGATGATGTCCACGAAGGCCACCCACGAGACTCTTGAAGTGGGGGTGATTTCGCCGGATCCGGTCAAATCGCCAGCACTCGGTGTCGGCGAGGTGGGCTACCTGATCACCGGCGTGAAAGAGGTCCGCCAGTCCAGGGTCGGCGACACCGTGACCATCGCCTCGCGTCCGGCCACCAAAGATTTGGGCGGCTACCGGCCGCCGAACCCGATGGTTTATGCCGGGCTCTACCCGATCGACGGCGCCGACTTCCCGGTGTTGCGGGAGGCGCTGGACAAGTTACAGCTCAACGACGCCGCGCTCACCTACGAGCCGGAGACCTCCGGTGCCCTCGGGTTCGGCTTCCGGATCGGCTTCCTTGGGCTGCTGCATATGGAGATCGTCCGGGAGCGCCTGGAGCGAGAGTTCAACCTCGATCTCATCTCCACCGCGCCGAACGTGGTCTACCGGGTGCTGATGGAGGACGGCAGCGAGCACATCGTCACTAATCCCAGTGAATACCCAGAGGGCAAAATCGCCGACGTCTATGAGCCGGTAGTGCGGGCCACAATCCTGGCCCCGGCGGAGTTCATCGGCACCATCTTGGAGCTGTGTCAGACCCGTCGCGGTGAGCAACAGGGCCTGGATTATCTGAGTGAAGACCGGGTGGAGATCCGCTATCTGCTGCCATTGGCCGAGATCGTCTTCGATTTCTTCGATGCGCTGAAGTCGCGCACCAAGGGCTACGCCTCCCTCGACTACGACCAGGCCGGCGAGCAGGCAGCCAAGCTGGTGAAGGTCGACATCCTCCTGCATGGTGAGCCGGTGGACGCTTTCAGCTCGATCGTGCACACCGATGCGGCCTACGCCTACGGCGTGGCGATGGCCAAGAAGCTGAAGGACCTGATTCCGCGCCAGCAGTTCGAGGTGCCGATTCAGGCTGCGATCGGTTCGCGGGTGATTGCTCGCGAGAGCGTCCGCGCGATGCGCAAGGACGTTTTGGCCAAGTGCTACGGCGGTGACATCACCCGCAAGCGCAAGCTGCTGGAGAAGCAGAAGGTTGGCAAGAAGCGGATGAAGATGGTCGGCCGCGTCGAGGTACCCCAGGAGGCCTTCGTGGCCGCGCTTTCCACCGGCGCCGAGGGCGAGAAAAAGAAGTAGTACGGCCGCGCCACTAGGGTGGCCTCTATGCCGTCTGCACCTCCCGAGGGTCTGCCCGCACCCGCGGACGGACGCCTACCCACTGCTGCGTTAGCCGGGCTGGGGGAGCGCGGATTCAGCCTCTACGTGCACGTGCCGTTTTGTGCCAGCCGCTGCGGCTACTGCGACTTCAACACCTACACCGCCGCCGAGTTGGGTGCGGCTCCGGGCGCGAGCCAGGACGCCTACCTGGCAGCGGTGCTGGCTGAGCTTGACCTGGCTGGTCGAGTGCTGGGGTCCGTGCCACCGGTGCAGAGCGTCTTCTTCGGTGGTGGCACCCCAACCATGTTGCCCGCACCAGCACTTGGCGGGCTGTTGTCGGCGATCAAAGAGCGCTTCGAGTTGGCCCCGGAGGCGGAGATCAGCACCGAGGCGAATCCAGAATCGGTGGACGCTGCCTACTTGGAGCAGTTGGTGGCAGCTGGCTTCAACCGGCTCAGCTTGGGTATGCAGTCGGCCCGTCCAGCGGTGCTGGCGGTCTTGGAGCGACGGCACACCCCCGGCCGGGTGGCCGAAGTCGTGCGGCAGGCCAGAGCGGCCGGATTCGGTTCGATCAGCCTCGATTTGATCTACGGCGCTCCCACCGAAAGTGCGGCTGACTGGCAGACGAGCCTGGAAACCGCGCTCAGTCTGAGTCCGGAGCACCTGAGCGCCTATTCGCTCACCATCGAGGACGGCACCCGCCTGGCCGCCCGGGTGGCCCGAGGGGAGGTCGCCGGTATCGACGAGGATCAGCAGGCCGATCGCTATCAGGTGGCAGAAGATGTACTAAGCGCTGCCGGCTATGCCAACTACGAGATCAGCAACTGGGCCCTTCCCGGCCAGGAGTGCCGACACAACCTGGCCTACTGGCGCGGCGATGATTGGTGGGGGCTAGGCCCGGGGGCGCATTCCCATGTCGGCGGCGTGCGCTGGTGGAACGTGCGCCACCCGCGTGACTACACCGCCCGGATGGCTGGCGGATTGAGCCCGGCCCAGGGCCGGGAGGTATTGAGCACCGAAGAACGCCACGTTGAGCGAGTTCTGCTGGGCTTGCGGCTGGCCGAAGGGTTGGATCTGGCCGAGCTGAGTCCGGTCGAGTCGGCACGGCTGGCCGGCCCGGTCACCGACGGCCTGGTAGCGCTGCGGGCCGGACGGGTTCAGCTGACCCAAGCCGGACGGTTGCTGGCGGATGGAGTAATTCGTCGCGTTTTGGACATGTGAGAGCGGTATCAGCACTCACCTGTCACAATGACAACGATTCGGTAACGCCCGGCCATAGTTGGTGACACCGTAACCGATCTGAGACAAAGGGGTGCTCCAATATCCCCACGCCTTTCCATGCCCAACCTGGCGGGCTGGTAGGCGAAACGCTCACAGGAGGAAAAGTGAACAAGCGTACATTCAAGCTGGCTGGGGTTGCCATCCTGGCATCCACGCTGGCTCTCGCCGGCTGCGGCGCGCGTACCGATGCCGGTACCGGCGGCGCTACCGGCACCAAGGTGGCCAAGATCGGCGTTATCGTCCCGCTCTCGGGCGGCCTTTCGGCCATGGGTCTGGGCATCAAGAACTCGGTGGACCTGGCCATCAAGCAGGCCAACGCCAGCAACGCTATTCCCGGCTGGAAGCTGGAACTGGCAGCTGAAGATGATGCCGCTACTCCGGATGTCGGCAAGAACGCCGCCACCAAGCTGGCCTCAGATGATGCCGTCATCGGTGTCGTGGGCACCTTGAACTCTTCGGTTGCTCAGGTGGTGACCCCGGTGTTGTCTTCGGCCAACATCGTTCAGGTCTCCCCGGCCAACACCAACCCGAGCCTGACCAAGGGTGCGGATCTGACCAACCCGAAGCGGCCTTACGCCAACTACTTCCGGGTCTGCACCACTGACGCAGTCCAGGGCCCGTTCGCGGCTCAGTACTTGCTCGGCGCTGGCATCAAGAAGGTCGCCACGATCCACGACAAGAAGTCTTACGGTCAGGGTCTGGTGGAGAACTTCGCCGCTGCGTTCAAGGCTGGCGGTGGCGAGGTCGTGGCTGCCGAGACCATCAACCCTGATGACAGCGACTTCTCCGCAGTCATCTCCAAGGTGAAGGCTGCTGGCCCCGACGCCGTTTACTACGGTGGCGAGTACCCGCAGGCCGGTCCGTTGTCCAAGCAGATGAAGGCTGCCGGCCTGAAGGTTGCCCTGATGGGCGGCGACGGCATCTTCGATGCCAACTTCATCAAGTTGGGCGGCACCGCCGGTGACCTGGCCACCTCGGTCGGCGCTCCGGTTGAGACCCTCGATTCGGCCAAGGCGTTTGTTGAGGCTTACAAGGCCGCAGGCTTTGCTGAGGGCTACTCCGCCTATGGCGCCTACGGTTACGACGCTGCCAACTCGATCATCGCGGCGCTGAAGACCAGTCTGGCTTCGGCGGCCGACGCCAAGTCGGCTCGTTCGGCCACCGTAACCGCGATCTCTGCGGTCAGCTTCGAAGGCGCTACCGGCAAGGTCGGCTTCGATGAGTTCGGTGATGCGGTTTCCCGCGTGCTGACGGTCTACAAGGTCACCGATGGTGAGTGGAAAGCCGAAAAGACCGGCGAACTGAAGTGATCTAGTGACCCGTTGGCGCCCATCCACTTGGGTGGGCGCCAACGGGTCATTGACGCAGGAGGGGCTGCGAGGTGGAACTTTTCTTCCAACAGCTAATTAACGGGCTGTCGTTGGGCGCGCTGTACGCGTTGATCGCGGTGGGCTACACCGTGGTCTACGGCATCGTGCAACTCATCAACTTCGCCCATGGCGAGATCTTCATGATCGGCGCCTTTGGCGCCTTCGCCACCTGGACGGTGATGGGGCGACCGGCCGACTGGCCGGCGACTACGGCGCTGCTGGTGCTGCTGCCGCTGATGATGATTGGCGGCATGGTGGCCGCGATCGCAGTCGCGGTGGCCACGGAGCGGTTCGCCTACCGTCCATTGCGTGGCGCGCCGAGACTCGCGCCGCTGATTTCGGCCATCGGGGTCTCGGTCTTTCTGCAGGAGTTGATCAGGCTCTTCTTCGGCACCAACCCCTTCATTCCGTCGAGTTCGTGGCCGGTCAGGATTCCCGGTTGGCCTGATGCCAAGAGCGCGGTGCCCTTTCCGTCGGTGACCGGCATTAGCGGCGAAATCATCTCCATTGGGGGAGTGACCATCCAGATGCCCGCCGTCTTCACCCTCGGCGCACTGGCGATCTGCACCGTCTTCCTCTGGTACTTCGTCAATAGGACCAAAACCGGGCGGGCGATGGTCGCCACCTCCCAGGATCCGGATACGGCTCGGCTGATGGGCATCAACGTTGATCGGGTGATCGTGTCGGCCTTCGCAGTCGGTGCAGCCCTAGCCGCGATCGCTGGCGTTGCCCACGGATTGCGTTACGGCAACATTGACTTCCGGATGGGCTTCCTTGCCGGGTTGAAAGCATTCACTGCGGCAGTGCTGGGCGGTATTGGCAATATCAACGGCGCTGTCGTTGGTGGCCTGGTGCTGGGCGTTGCTGAGGCCATGGCGACCACGTTCATCCCCGGCCAGTTCGGCAGCTCAGCCTGGAAGGATGTCTGGGCCTTCGTGCTGCTGATCATGGTGTTGGTGTTCCGACCGCAAGGCCTGCTGGGCGCCAAGGTGGTGGATCGAGCATGAGAGCGATCATTCCTGACGCGCTGAAGCTCCAACTCCGCTACCCGGCTCGCGCTGTTGGCATCCTCGGCGCCCTCGCGATGGCCGCCGCAGTCTTCATGCCGTGGGCCTACGGTCCTGGGGCGCTCGACAACATGACCCTTTGGGCCTCGCCGTCGCCGCTTCAGTTGTTCTTCGGCGTGTTGGCGCTGCTGGTGTTGGCGCTGCTGGCTATTCCGCTTGTTGGTAAGCCGAAGCTCGGCCGTTGGGCGCACATCTTGGCTTGGAACACCAGCGCGAAGACGTCCGCCATTTCGGCGCTGGCGATGGCCGGGGTCGCCGCGATCGCTATCGCGATCGAGCTTGGGGGCGTGGTAAACCTGGATCCCGGCGCCTGGGTAGCACTGGTCGGCGGTGTGCTCGCGGTGACGGCCACATTGTTCCTACCCGATTCGCCGCCGCCGAGTCTGGAGCGGGTCAAGAGCGCCAAGTGGCTGCAGATCACGGGCATCGCCCTTGGGATGGCCGCAGTGCTGTTTGGGGCTGCCTACGGGTTGGGCCTTTCCGATGCCGGCGCATTCCTGACCTTTGCTGCCTTCCTGGTGGGCCTCGTGTTGATTCTGCGTCAGTTCGGCGTCTTTGATTGGTTGAGCATCGCCGCGGCCAATAACCGCCAGGTGTTGGTGTTGTCCGCGTTCACGGTCGCCTTCGCCTTCCCCTTCACCCAAGATGGCTCTGACGCAACGATGTCGGTGGCCGCACAGGTGCTGATCTTCGCCGCCACCGCACTGGGGCTGAACATTGTGGTTGGCCTTGTTGGGCTGCTGGACCTTGGCTATATCGCCTTCCTGGGGGCGGGGGCCTTCACCGCGGCGGTGCTGTCGGAGTCAGCCTTCGCCACGATCGATTTCCACCCACCGTTCGTCATCACCGTGCTGATTTCGGGCGCTGTTGCGTCGCTGCTCGGTTTGGTGATCGGCGCACCGACCCTGCGGGTCTCGGGTGACTACCTGGCCATCGTGACCCTGGCCTTCGGTGAGATCTTCCGGATCACCATGAACAACCTCGACGGCAACGATGGGCCCAACCTGACCCACGGTTCCAACGGCATTCCGGGCATCCCAGATCTAAGCCTGCTCGGTTTCGACTTTGGTCAACCGCACGTGATCCTGGGCATCGACATCGGTCGTTTTGCGAACTACTACTGGCTGATGCTGCTGGTGATGGGCCTGATCATCGTGGTGTTCACCAATCTGAATCACTCCCGAATCGGCCGCGGCTGGGTGGCGATCCGCGAAGACGAGCTGGCCGCTGAAGCGATGGGCGTCAATACCTTCGCCCTCAAGCTGCTGGCTTTCTCCGGTGGCGCCTTCCTGGCTGGAGTGGCCGGCGCCGTCAAAGCTCACTACGACGTCTCAGTCACCCCTGATCAGTACGTCTTCCTGGAGTCGGCCTTCTTGCTGGCCGCCGTCGTGCTCGGCGGTATGGGCACGGTGGCCGGTGTGCTGATCGGCGCCACGATCTTGAAGCTGCTGCCGGAGAAACTGCGCTTCTTCTCCGATTACCGGCTGTTGCTGTTCGGCTTGTTGATGGTTGTGATGATGCGCTTCCGCCCGGAGGGCATCGTGGCCGACGAGCGTCGCCAGTTGGAGTTCCACGACGACAGCGAGGAGCTTGCTGATGAGGTCGAAGAAGAGCTGATCGCCCACCACGCCCATCTGAACCCGGATCGGGAGGTGTTTGAGCTATGAGCAGCAATCCGGACGAGAGCGGCGTTGGCGTGAATGCTGGCGAAGTGTTGTTGGACGCCCACAACGTGACCATGCAGTTCGGCGGCTTGCGCGCGGTCAACGATGTCAGCCTGCGAGTGCATACCGGTGAGATCGTCGGTCTGATCGGGCCCAACGGGGCTGGCAAGACCACCTTCTTCAACTGCCTGACTGGTTTGTACAAGCCCACTGCTGGCTCGGTGGAGTTTCTCGGAGAACCGCTACCTCCCAAGCCCCGGCTGGTCGTGCGGGCGGGCATGGCCCGTACCTTCCAGAACATCCGGCTGTTCCACAACATGACCGCCATTGAGAACGTGATGGTCGGCATGTATTCCCGCACGCAGACCAACGCGATCGATGCGATCTTCCGGCTGCCCAGGCATCGCCGCGAGGAGCTCGCCTCAACCAAGCGGGCCAAAGAGTTGCTCGATTTCGTGGGCCTGACTGGCTCGGGTGATTCACTGTCGCGCAACCTGCCCTACGGCGACCAGCGGCGCCTAGAGATCGCTCGCGCCCTGGCCACTGACCCAAAGCTGTTGTTGTTGGACGAGCCGACGGCCGGCATGAACCCCCAGGAGACCCGGCAGGCCGAGGAGTTGATCTTCAAGATTCGTGACCTCGGCTTGGCCATCTTGGTGATCGAGCACGATATGCGGTTCATCTTCAACCTCTGCGACCGGGTGGCCTGCCTGGTGCGCGGTGAGGTGTTGGTCGAGGGCACCGGCAAAGTCGTACAGAACGATCCGCGAGTGATCGAGGCCTACATCGGTGCGCCGGCCACTGAGCCAGATTGGCAGCAGCCGGGGGACCGCCCCGGGGAGGGGGTTGCAGATGCTTGAGATCAAGCAGATGGTGGTCGCCTACGGCCGCGTCAATGCTGTCAAGGGCATCGACTTCACCGTCGAGAAGGGCCAGGTGGTCAGTCTGCTTGGCACCAATGGTGCTGGCAAGTCGACCACCCTGCGCGCGATTTCGGGCCTGCTGAAGCTGGTCTCCGGCGAGATTTGGTTCGAGGGTGAGCGCATCGATGGGTTGCCCGCACACAAGATCGTGGAGCGCGGCATCGCGCAGTCGCCAGAGGGTCGACGGCTGTTCCGGCAGATGTCGGTGGAGGACAACCTGAAACTGGGCGCCTACTCGCGCAAAGACAGTTCCGGTATCCGCTCCGATATGGACCGGATCTACGATCTGTTCCCGGTGCTGGGGGAGCGTCGCACGGAAGCGGCTGGCCTGTTCTCCGGTGGCGAACAGCAGATGCTGGCCATCGGTCGGGCGATGATGAGCCAGCCGAAGTTGCTGATGCTTGATGAGCCGTCGATGGGGTTGAGCCCGATCATGACCCAAACCATCATGAAGACCATTCGTGACCTTCAGTCTGATGGGGTGACCATCTTGCTGGTGGAGCAGAACGCCCAAGCCGCGCTTAGCCTGGCCGACCGCGGCTACGTGCTTGAAGTGGGTCACATCATGTTCTCCGACACTGGCGCTGCGCTGCTGGGCGATGACCGGGTGAAGCGCGCCTACCTCGGCGCCGACTAGGTCCTTCCGGCTCGGCTGACTGCGGTTCGGGCGCGTCCGCTCGGCCCAGGGCGTCACCGCTCCTAGGCTGGCCCAATGCGTTACTCCGACGACGTCCTGGCCAAAGGCTGGCAGAGCGCTGGCAAACCGACCACGGTGCCGGTGGAAGTTGCCAAAGGCATGGTGGTCGAAGACCCGAGTTCCGGCTTCTGTGGCGCCGTGGTGGGCTGGGAGAACGGCCTGGTGGTGTTGGAAGACCGGGGCGGTAAGCGGCGCAGTTTCAGCTTCGGCCCAGGTTTCTGGCTGGACGGTAAGCCGGTCGAGTTACGTCCGCCAGCCCGCAAAGCAGCCGTCCGGCCCACCCACACCGCCTCCGGCTCTCGAGTGGGGCAGCCGGAAGCGGCCAAGGTGGCCATGGCCTCCCGCATCTATGTGGAGGGGCGCCACGACGCCGAGTTGGTCGAGAAGATCTGGGGCGATGACCTGCGCCACGTCGGGGTGGTGGTCGAGCTGCTGGGCGGGGTGGACGAGTTGCCCCGCATCGTGGCCGAGTTCGCGCCCGAGCCATCGCGGCGCCTCGGCGTGCTGGTCGACCATCTGGTCACGGGCAGCAAAGAGACCCGGATCGTGACTGAGATCCGCAATCCACACGTGCTGGTCACCGGGCATCCGTTCGTCGATATCTGGCAGGCGGTGCGTCCGGAGCGCCTTGGGCTCGAAGCCTGGCCGCAGGTGCCACGCAGTGTCGAGTGGAAGGTTGGGGCCAGCCGGGCGCTGCGTCGTCCGGCTGAAGACCAAATCGATATTGCGGCCACCTGGAGCTGGATTTTGAGCCGGGTGCGGGATTGGCGCGATCTTGATCCGGCGCTGCCGCGCGAGGTAGAGCGGCTGATCGACTTCGTCACCTCCGGTTGAGCTGAGCCGCGGGGGTTGAGGGACGGACGCTGGCAGGTGCGGCCCGCTGGCGTGGGTAGCCTGGGCCCACGCCTCACCCCAAGGGAGTCACGCACGTGCAGATCGATCAGGTCTCCGACCTCCTCAAGGAGGTGGCCGAGCGGTTGATCTTGCCGCGCTTCGGCGCTTTGACCACCGGCGAGGTGATCGAAAAGGCCCCAGGCGATTTGGTGACGGTGGCCGATCGAGAGGCCGAGGCTGAACTGACCCGCATGCTTCACCAAGCCGATCCTGGCGCGGTCGTGGTGGGGGAGGAAGGCGTCTTCTGTGACCCCCGCATGCTGGACGTGCTGCCGACTGCCGCCCACGCTTGGGTCATCGATCCGGTCGACGGCACCCGCAATTTCACCAAGGGCCGTCGCGATTTCGCGGTGATGCTGGCCGAACTCCGCTTTGGCGAGACCGTTCGCGGCTGGATCTGGCAGCCGCTGCACGATCAGCTGTTTGTGGCTGAATCCGGTGCTGGCGTCACTCGCAACGGGGTGCAGTTGGCCGCCCCACCGCAACCGCGCACCGTCCCGCTGGGGGCGACGTACCTGCCGGTTCCCGGTGAAGAACGCGCGGCGGTGAAGGTGATTCGCTCCTGGGGTTCCTGTGGAATCGACTACCCCAAACTGATCACCGGCGAGGTCGACTTCCTCAGCTACCGCTCGATGTTCCCTTGGGATCATCTGCCAGGTGGGCTGATGGTCACCGAACTCGGCGGCCGGATCGCCACCGACTCCGGCGAGGACTACCACGCTGGGGTGATCGGCCGACGATTGGTGGCGGCCAACACCGCGCTGTTGTGGGAGGAAGCCCGCGACGCACTGTTCGGTGGCTGATTAGCCCCTAAGCAATGCGATACTGGCGGGGTACCGCTCGAAAGGACCCCTGATGGCCGAGAACTCAAACGACGATCTCAAAGCTCAGATGAAGGCCGCTCTTGAGCGCAAGAACCAAGGCCGCGACGCGGTCGGCGAGGGCCATCACCAGAAGGAAAATGGCCCGGCCGAACGCGGCCGCCAAGGCGGCGGCAGCATGTTCCGTCGCCGCTCTGGCAGCGCCTAAACCCGGACTAGGTGTGCATGGGGACGGTTCCGGTGAGCAGCTCATGGGAACCGTCCCCATGCACACAAGCTCAGGGAACTGCCTAGGCCGGCACCCCACGGCGGCGCTAGTTGGTGCCGAGCAGGGGGAGTTGGCGCTTCGGCGTGACTCCGGCGGCGGCCAGTTGGGCGTAGGCGACCGGAAGTGCGGCGCGGACAGTGGCTTCATCGAAGGGCCACTCGGCGGCCGCGTAGGCATCTTCGACCTTCTTGCCCAGGCCGATCACGTACTCCACCTGGCCATAGAGCGCCGAAATCCGGGAGCGCTGATCGAAGGCGTCCATGCGATCCATCACTGGCCCATGCCCGGGGACGATCTTTGTTTCTTCCCTAGTAAGACCGAGAATTCCGTCCAGGGCGATCGGCCAGTCACGTAGTCGGCAATCAGGTCCGAATGACGGTGGCCCGGCGCTTTCCAACAGGTCGCCAGCGAAGACGAGTTGGGCGTCGGGCACGTAAACCACCACATCGCCATCAGTGTGAGCCGGTCCGAAGTGCAATGCCTCCACTCGGCGTCCGCCTGCGTTAAGCACCTTTGCCAGGGAGAACGTCACGGTAGGGCTGGCGAGTTCGTTCAGTTCTACCCCAAGTTCGAGCGCGGCCTGGGCGGCCTCGGGACGGCCAAGCCAAGCCAGCAGGTTTTCGTGGCCGAAGCTGGGCAAGCCCGCGAACCCGGCCAAGCCGAAGAAGTGGTCGTAGTGCCAATGGGTCACCAACACGCTGGTAACCGGGACGCCGGCGAACGCCTCGGCAGCCGCCCGAATGGCGGCTCCCTGGGCCGGGGAGGAGCCGGTATCGATCACCAGGGCGCCCTCGGGCCCAACGATCAGGCCGATGTTCACGCCAGCCGGTTGGGCGACCGCCACGAAGATCTGGTCGGCGACCGGAGCGAAACTACTCAAGCTGAACTGCGACATGCCGCTCAGCCTAACCTGGTCAGCCTGGGTTAGACTGGCACTCAGCCAGTGAGAGTGCCAGCAAATCGGGAGGGGAACAGCAGTGCTCGACGACCGCAAGCTGACCATCCTGCGCGCTATCGTCACCGACTACGTTTCCATGCAGGAGCCGGTGGGATCGCGCGCCTTGGTGGAGCGTTACGCCCTGGACGTGTCCCCGGCGACCGTCCGCAACGACATGGCGGTGCTGGAGGAGGAGGGCTACATCACCCAGCCCCACACCAGCGCCGGGCGGATCCCCACTGACAAGGGCTATCGACTCTTCGTCGACCGCTTGGGCGCGGTAAAGCCACTGTCGGTGGCCGAACGACGAGCCATTCAGAGCTTCATGGACGGTGCTATCGACGTCGACGACCTAGTGGCTCGGACGGTGCGCACCCTGGCCCGGATCACCCACCAGGTGGCGATCGTGCAGTACCCGGTGCTGTCGAACGCCACGCTTCGCCATGTCGAGTTGGTGCAGCTCAGCCCCGGAAGGGCGCTGCTGATCCTGGTCAGCTCCTCTGGTCAGGTTGATCAACACCCGGTCGACATTGGCACCGCTGAAGAATCCCAGGTCGCTGATCTGCGCGGACGGTTGAACGCCGCCCTGGTTGGGCTGGGCCCGATTGCAGCCTGCGAGCGGCTGGACCTGCTCCTGACCGAACTGCCGGCCACCCTGAAGCCGCTGGCTGATGCGGTTTGCCCAATTCTGAAGCAACTCCAGACCGAGAGCCATTCCACCCGGGTGGTCGTCGGTGGCGTCCCCAATCTGACCCGCTTCGCCGACCAGTACGAGACGGCGGTGCGTCCGGTGCTGGAGGCATTGGAAGAGCAGGTCGTGTTGTTGAAACTGTTGGGCGAAGTGGCTGGCGCCGGGGAGGTGCGGGTGCGGATCGGGCAGGAGAACAGCTATGAGCCGCTGCGCACCACCTCAGTGGTAGCCAGTGGCTATGGCGGGCTGCCCGGCCTGCAGGCGAATCTCGGGGTGGTCGGTCCGACTCGAATGGACTACCCATCGAACATGGCTGCGGTGCGGGCGGTGGCCCGCTACATCAGCCGCTATCTAGCTGAAGGATGATGCGTGAGCGCTGACTACTACCAGGTGCTCGGAGTGCCAAGGGACGCCACCGCGGAGCAGGTCAAGAAGGCCTACCGCAAGCTGGCCATGCAGTACCACCCCGATGTGGCTGAGACTCCCGATGCCGCGGAGAAGTTCAAGGAGATCGGGGAGGCCTATGAGGTGCTCCACGATCCGAATAAGCGCGCGATGTATGACCGCGGCGGCAACCCGATGGGCGGGGCCGGCGGCTTCGGTCAGGGTGGCTTCAGCTCCGGTGGCTTCGACTTCACCAATCTGGTGGACGCGATGTTCGGTGCCCAATCGCCCCGCGGGCCGCGCTCGCGGGTGCGTCGTGGCCAGGACTCGCTGGCCAGGCTCAACCTGACTTTGGCCGAGGCGGCCTTCGGTATCACTAAGGAACTGAAGGTGGACACCGCGGTGATTTGCCCGAAGTGCACTGGCAGTGGGGCGAACCAGGGCAGCGAACCGGTGGAGTGTGGCACCTGCCACGGCGCCGGTGAGGTGATCGCGGTGCAACGTTCCTTCCTCGGAGAGATCCGGACGGCGCAGCCGTGTCCTACCTGCCGCGGCTACGGCACCGTGATCCCCAACCCCTGTGGCGACTGTTCAGGCGAGGGTCGGGTGCGAACCCATCGCACCATCAACGTCAAGATTCCGCCCGGCGTCGACTCCGGCAATCGGGTGCACCTGGCCCACCAGGGCGAGGTCGGGCCCGGCGGTGGGCCAGCCGGTGACCTGTACGTCGAACTGCGGGTCACTCAGCACGAGGTCTTCAAGCGCAACGGCGACGACCTGGAGATGGTCGTCCACCTCCCGATGACTTCGGCGGCTTTGGGCACCGTGGTTGAGCTGGACACCCTGGAGGCTGAACGCGACGATTTGGACGTTGAAGAGGGCCGCGTCGAGGTGCAGATCCCGGCTGGTACTCAATCGCATTCGCGGATCGCTATTGCCGGTCGCGGTGTGCCCAGGCTGCGCGCCGGTGGCCGGGGCGACCTCGGCATCACCCTGATCGTCGACACCCCGACCAAGCTCGACGATGCCCAGCGCGCCCTGTTGGCCCAACTCGCCGAAGCGCGCGCTGAGACGGGCACGCAGGTGTCGGTGGCCAAACACGGCAAAGGCGTCTTCGGCTGGCTGAAGGAGGCCTTCTCGTGACCGAGCCGCTGTTTCTGGCCCCCTTGGAGGCCCCCGAGGTCGGCAAGACGGTCAGTCTCACCGGCCAGGAGGGCCATCACGCGGCCGCCGTCCGCCGAATCAAGACCGGCGAGGTGGTCTGGATCAGCGACGGCAACGGCACCGCAGTCCGCGGTCCGGTGAGTGCCACTGATAAGGGCAGCATCACCATGACCGTTGCCGAGGTCCTGCGGGAACCAGCCCGAGCCGTCCGCTACGTGGCGGTGCAGGCCCTGCCCAAAGGTGATCGGGCCGAGCTTGCCGTCGAAATGCTGACCGAGCTGGGGGTCGATGAGATCGTGCCCTGGCAGTCGACCCGCTCAGTGGTGCGCTGGTCGCCGGAGCGCACCGAACGCGGGCTCACCCGCTGGCGCGCGGCGGCCAGGGAGGCGGCCAAGCAGTCGCGTCGGTTCCGGGTGCCGACGGTGGCGATGCCGATGACTACTGCTGAGCTGGCGCTGCGGATCGAACAGACCGCGTTGACGGTGGTGCTGCACGAAGTCGCGCAGACCAGGCTGGCTGACCTGGAACTACCCACCGCTGGTGAAGTGATGTTCATCGTCGGCCCCGAAGGCGGCCTGACTGACGAAGAGGTCGCTACCTTCACCAATGCTGGCGCCAAGGCAGCGCTCATCGCCGATGCGGTGCTACGGACGTCCACCGCTGGCGTGGTGGCGCTGGCCCAATTGCAGGCCTTGGTAGCGCGTGGCTGATTTCGGCTTCACTCCAGGCGCTGTCTTGGACAACGGCTTGGGACGCACCGGGGTGATCCAAACCCCGCACGGCGAGATCCACACGCCAGCCTTCATCGCGGTTGGCACCAAAGCGACCGTGAAGGCCGTCCTGCCCGAAGCTGTCGCCGGGCTTGGTGCCCAGGCGGTGCTGGCAAACGCCTATCACCTCTACCTGCAACCGGGCTCCGACATCGTCGATGCCGCTGGTGGCCTAGGCGCTTTCATGAATTGGCCCGGCCCTACCTTCACCGATTCGGGCGGCTTCCAGGTGATGAGCTTGGGCGTTGGGTTCAAAAAGGTGCTCGCGATGGACGCCACCGGGCTGGTTGATGACGATGTGATCGCCCCCGGCAAGACCCGGCTGGCCCACGTCGATGATGAAGGCGTCACTTTCACCTCTCATCTCAACGGCGATCGGCACCGGTTCACCCCTGAGGTTTCGATGCGGATTCAGCACGAGTTGGGGGCCGACGTCATGTTCGCTTTCGACGAGTGCACCACGCTGCTGAACACTCGCGGCTACCAGGAGAGCTCGCTGGAACGCACCCAGGCCTGGGCGGTGCGCTGTCTGGCCGAGCACGAGCGGCAAACCATCGAGCGGGTCGGCAAGCCTTACCAGGCGCTCTTTGGCGTGGTGCAGGGTGCTCAATACGAAGATCTGCGCCGCCAGGCGGCCCGTGATCTGGCCGCCCTTGAGGTGGACGGTCGCAGTTTTGACGGCTTCGGCATCGGCGGAGCGCTGGAGAAGGAGAACCTAGGCACCATCGTGGGCTGGGTGGCCGAGGAACTGCCCTTCGACAAGCCGCGACACCTGCTGGGCATTTCCGAGCCGGACGACTTCTTCGCCGCGATCGCCGCTGGCGCGGACACCTTCGACTGTGTGATGCCCTCGCGGGTGGCCCGCAATGCCGCGATCTACACCGCCCAGGGGCGCTACAACGTGAACACCGCGGCCAACCGGCGCAGCTTCACCCCCTTGGAGGAGGGCTGCGACTGCTACACCTGCACCAACTATTCCCGGGCCTATCTGCATCACCTGTTCAAGGCCAAGGAGATGTTGGCCTCAACGCTGGCGACCATCCACAACGAGCGGTTCACCGTCCGGTTGGTCGACGATATTCGGGCCAGTATCGAAGCCGGGCGATTTGCCGAGTTCCGCGAGGCCTTCCTTGGCCGTTTCTACGCCAAGGTTTGATCAGGATTGGTCGGTGGCCTCGCGACGCTTGATCAGCGCGATCACTCGGTAGGTGACCGGCAGGAACAGCACCTCGACGCCCACCTTGTACGCCCAACCCACGACGATGTAGTTGATCAGGGCGGGCCAACTGATCGAATCGCCGCCAAGCACGTTGCCCAGCGGGCCGAAGGCGATCAGGCAGAACACCAGGGTGTCGGCGAACTCGCCGATCAGGGTGGAGCCGATCAGCCGTACCCACAGGCGATGCTCGCCCCAGCGCTGCTTGATGCGCACCAGCACCAGAGCGTTGATCAGCTGGCCGGCCAGGTAGCCCAGCAGGCTGGCCACCACGATGCGGGGCACAAAGCCGAGCACGGCATGCCAGGCGTCCTGGTTCGGCCAATCCGCGGCTGGCGGGGCGGCGTCCACGGCGAGGAAGGTGAGTGACATCAGCGCGGCCAGCACGAAGCCGGTGATGATGGCGCGATTGGCGCGGCGCAGTCCGTACACCTCGGCCAGCACATCGCCGAGGATGTAGGTCAGCGGGAACAGAATCGCGCCGCCGTCGGTGATCAGCGGCAACAACTGCACCCCGCCCACCTGCCAATCCGGGCCAAACGCGATCAGTTTGGTTGCGCCGATGTTGGAGATCAGCAGCATGCCGACGAAGGTCGCCAGCACCAGGTCATAGCTGGATTTACGCTGCGGATGGTCGATGACGGTTGGGTCGGGCACGAGAGCGGATTCTAGACCGCTGGCGGCTGGTTAGCGCGTTGGTGTCAGGTTTCCTCAGCCAGCTTTTCGACCCAGCCACGCCGGAAAACACCGAAGCTCTCGTGCGGGGCGCTTACCGCCTCAACCCGTGGCAGGCTAGGGGTATGAGCGAGTATGACGACGTAAGCGTGCCGGAGGAATCCGAGCAGCTCGACCAGTTGCAGGCAGATGAGACCTTGGTCGACCGGGGCGTGGACGACGTGCTCGATGAGGGGTACGTAACGGGCGAGAACTGGTCGGCCGCGCAGGGTTTTGGCAACACCGTCACCGAGATGCGCATCGGGGAGACCCTGGAAATGCGGATCGCGCAGGAGGAGCAACCCGGAGTCGTCATCGAAGGTCCCTGGAATCCTGATCCAACCGAAGACCGGGAAGTGGGCCGGGCCCGGGCCGGCCGCCTGGTGGACGCCAACGGCGGCGTCCCAGGTGAAGACAACGAACCCCGCAGCATTGGTCACGATGTCGGTATCGACGGTGGCGCGGCCACCGCCGAAGAAGCGGCGATGCACATCATCGACGACGCCGACGATTTCGACGATGAGTGAGCCGGACGCGCTGGCCGAAATCCTCTACCCGCCGATCCGGCCCTACGCGCACGGTCGGCTCGAGGTGGGGGAGGGCCAGCAGGTTTACTGGGAGGAGTGCGGTAATCCGAACGGCAAACCGGTCGTGTTCGTCCATGGCGGCCCAGGCGGCGGAATCGTGGCCAACTACCGGCGCTACTTCGACCCGCAGCGCTACCGGGTGGTGCTGTTCGATCAGCGCGGCTGCGGGCGGAGCCTGCCTCATGCCAGCGAACCGGGCGCAGATCTGAGCGCCAATACCACCTGGCATTTGGTCGCCGACATGGAGAAGTTGCGCGTTGATCGGGGCGTCGATTCCTGGCAGGTCTTCGGCGGCTCCTGGGGCAGCGCGCTTGGGCTGGCCTATGCCGAAGCCCATCCTGAGCGAGTCACTGAGCTGGTGTTGCGCGGCATCTTCACCCTGCGGCGCAGCGAGATCGACTGGTATTACAACGGCGGTGCGGGGCACCTGGCGCCGCTGTGGTGGCGTTCCTTCTGCGAGCCGCTGCCTGCGGGTTTCAGCGGTGATCGAGTGGCGAAGTACCACGAGCTGCTGTTTGACCCCGACCCGGCCGTCCATCTGCCAGCTGGGGTTGCCTGGACTACCTGGGAGGCAGCAACTTCGACCTTGGAGTATTCCCAGGCGCACGTGGACGAGTTTTCGGATCCGAGCTTCGCGCTGGCCTTCGCCCGGATCGAAAACCACTACTTCTACCACGCCGGCTGGATGCGCGAAGGGCAGCTGATCGATGAGGTGGGCAAGATTCGCCACCTTCCCGGCGTGATCGTGCAGGGACTTTACGACCTGCCCTGCCCGGTCACCACCGCTGAGGCCCTGCACCAGGCCTGGCCCGAGGCTGACTATCACGTGGTGCTGGCCGGACATGCCGCCAGCGAACCGGCCATCGCCAGGCAACTGGTGGCCGCCACGGATCGGTTCGCGGGCAAGTAACCCGTCAGCCCTGGTGGGTGCAGGCTGACTAGGATGGTCCCCTCAAACTCAGGAGGATCCGCTGAACCAGCCAGTAGCAGCGACCGCAGAGCGTCGCGTCGCCATTCCGGCCTCAATCAACATGGTCTCGGTGCTGGGGCCGCACGACGAGTTCCTGCGCATCCTGGAGCGCGAATTGGCCGCTGAGGTGCATGTCCGAGGCAACGAAATCACCTTCTCTGGCACTCCGGCCGAGGTCACGGTGGCCGCGGACGTCCTCACCGAGCTGATCACGATCGTCCGCACCGGCCAGGGCCTGGCCGCCGACACTGTCGAGCGGGTGCTGGGCATGGCTGCTGGCGACATCAGCCCGGCCGAGGTACTCACTCACGACATCCTTTCGACCCGGGGCAAGACCATTCGGCCCAAGACGCTGAACCAGAAGCGCTATGTGGACGCCATCGACGCCCACACCGTCGTCTTCGGGATCGGTCCGGCCGGCACCGGCAAGACCTATCTGGCTATGGCCAAAGCGGTGCAGGCGCTCCAAGCCAAAGAGGTGAACCGCATCATCCTCACCCGGCCGGCGATCGAGGCTGGCGAGCGGCTCGGCTTCCTGCCCGGCACGCTGAACGACAAGATCGACCCGTATTTGCGTCCGCTCTACGACGCGCTGCACGACATGATCGATCCGGAATCAGTGCCCAAGCTGCTGACCTCGGGGACGATCGAGGTCGCCCCGCTGGCCTACATGCGCGGGCGCACTTTGAATGACGCCTTCATCATTCTCGATGAGGCTCAAAACACCTCGGCCGAGCAGATGAAGATGTTCCTGACCCGGCTGGGCTTCGGCTCCAAGATCGTGGTCACCGGCGACGTCACTCAGATCGACCTACCGGGCGGGGTGCGTTCGGGGCTGACTGTGGTTGAGGAAATCCTGGACGGCGTCCACGACATCGCGTTCTGCCGGCTGACTAGCCATGACGTCGTCCGTCACCGGTTGGTGGGGCGCATCGTGGCTGCCTATGACCGCTTTGAGGCGACATTGCCGCCGGTAAGGAAGAAACGATGATCGAGCTAAACAACGAATCCGGCGTCGAAGTCGACACCAAGCGGCTGATTCAACTGGCCACCTTCGCCCTCGACCTGCTGCGGATTCACTCCGAAGCAGAGTTGTCGGTGTTGTTGGTGGACGTTGACACCATGACCGCCTATCACCGCAAGTTCATGGACGAGCCGGGGCCGACTGACGTGCTCAGCTTCCCGATGGACGAGTTGCGCGCTCCCGATCCGGATGAGGAGCCGCCGCTGGGCCTGCTCGGCGACATCGTCCTCTGCCCGACGGTGACTGCGGCCCAAGCCGCCGAAGGCGGCCGCACGCCCGAGGAAGAAGCCGACTACCTGCTGATTCACGGCCTGCTGCACCTGCTCGGCCATGATCACGCCGAGCCGGGGGAGAAGAAGGTCATGTTCGACCTCAACGACAAGATCATCGCCGCCTGGACCGCCTCGCGCGCCTAATCGAGCACTCGCTCTCCGACGAGCTTGCGCTCCGGTGCGGCGGCTCAGGCAACGACTGATCGTGGCCGCTGACCTCGGGTCGAGGACGGCAGTTCTTGTTGGGATCGCCAGGCTCGGCCCAAACGCGACATCGCCTCAACGATCGCGGGGGCCGGGTCTTTGTAGGGCAGCCGAATGAAGCGCTCCAGGCCATGAGTCGCTGCAAACTGCGGTCCGGGGCTGATCAGCAGCCCGACCTTTTGCGCGGCGATCGCCAGTTGGCTGGCCCGCGCTGCTGGCAGTCCGACCCAAAGGCTCAGGCCGCCAGTGGGGACGACCCAGCTGGCGCCGGGGATCGCTTCTGGGAGCTGGTCGGTCATCACTTTCCTAGCCGCGCGCAGTTCGTCGCGCCGCTCCGGGTGCAGGGCTGCGCTGTGACTGAGCATCTCGGTGAGCACCAGCTGCTCCAAGAAGGGCGCCCCGAGATCGTCGGCAATTCGGGCCTGAAGCAGGCGGGGCAGCAGCGGCCTCGGCACCCGCAGCCAGCCGGTGCGAAGGCCGCCCCAATGCGACTTCGATGAACTGCCCACCAGAATGCAGCGCGACAGGTAGGCGGCCAACGGCAGTGGCGTTGGGGGGTCGTCCAGCCGTACCTCGAGCATGGTCTCATCGATGATGGCAACCGTGCCGGCTCGGCGCAGGGCAGTGGCCAAGCTGGCGCGCTGTGAGTCGGGCATGAGCGAACCGGTGGGGTTGTGGAAGTCCAAGATCATCACTGCGGCAGCTGGCTTGGTGGTCTCGATGGTGGCGGTGGTCAGTTCGGGATCCCAGCCGGTCGGCTCAACCGGCAGTGGGATCAGTCGGGCTCCACTGCGGCGAACCGCGTCAATCGCATTCGGGTAGGACGGGGTCTCGACCAATACTGGCTGGCCGGGTCTGGTCAGTGCGCGGACGGCGAGGCTGACCCCGGCGAGTGCGCCGCTGACGACCATGATCTGGTCCGGGGTGGTTGGCAAGCCTCGCTCGGCGTAGCGGGCGGCGATGAGTTCGCGGAGCTCGGGCAGCCCGCCGGTGGCATAGCCGGTACCGGCCAGGTAGCGGGGGAGTTTCGCAACTGCGGACGCGTAGGCCTCTGCGGTGCCAGCGGGCGCGCGCGAGGCTGCGCAGGTGAGATCGAGGAAGTCCTCGGCCACCTCACCGTCGGGCAGCAGGGCGCCGCCGACCCCAAGGTGCCTGCTGCCCGCTGGCAGCGTGGCTAGATGGCCAGACCCCTGCCTGGCGGTCAGGAACCCGGCCTCACCCAACACTGAATATGCCTTGGTGACGGTGGTTCGGCTGACCGCTAGTGATTCGGTGAGGCGTCGCTCGCTCGGCAAGGCGTAGCCGCTGGGGATGCGGCCATCGGCGATCAGCAGTTGCAGTCCCTCGGCCAACCACCGGTAGGCGGGCACTCCCGGGCTGGGTACAGCGAGCAGCTCGGCGATTCGCGAGGCAGTGATTCCGAGCAGCGGCATAAGGCCACTGTGCTCGAATTGGCTATGTTGGTCAAGGCCAATCTGACCGAAGATGGGTGACATGAAGTTCACCATCAGCAACCGCCGTCAGGTCGAGTTGGCCAATTTGGGGCCAGTGGCGCAGGTGCGCGCTGGGCGCCTGGGGTTGCGAATCCCGCAGCTTCTGGTCGGGCTTTGGCTTTACGGCTTTGCGATGGCGCTGTTCGTACGCAGCGGACTCGGCCTTGACCCATGGGACGTGTTCCACGCCGGCCTGCAGCACCTACTCGGCTGGTCATTCGGCACGGTAGTGATCGTGGTCGGCTTTGCGGTGTTGCTGCTCTGGATTCCGCTGCGGCAGTGGCCCGGGCTGGGCACAGTGGCCAACGCTGTGGTGATCGGGCTGGCCACCGATGCGACCCTGGCGATCGTGCCGCAGGCCGCCGATTTGGTGACCTCCTGGGGCCTACTACTGGTTGGCCTGGTGATCAATGGCCTTGCCGGAGCGCTCTATATCGGCTCCCAGCTGGGCCCCGGCCCGCGCGATGGGCTGATGACCGGCCTGGCCAAGCGGACTGGCTGGTCGTTGCGGTTGGTGCGCACCGGCCTGGAACTGTCGGTGCTGGCAGTCGGCTGGGCGCTGGGCGGGGCAGTCGGGGTGGGCACCGTGTTGTACGCAGTGCTGATCGGTCCGCTGGTGCAGTTCTTCCTGCCGCTGGTGACGGTGCGCCTAGCCGTGGGCGACCAATCGCTGGTCGCCGCTCGCCGGGTGTCAGCAATGGAGTAGGCGAAAGCGCCTTGCCGGTAGAATCAGCACACCAACTTCGGCGATCTAGGCGTGTGAACAAGGCTTGAGTCAAAACCAGTGGATGCTGCTGGCCGCTGCTGCTGTCTGCGTACTGCTTGCTGGTGCGCTCACAATGGCTGAGACCGCGCTGGCCTCGGTTTCGCGGGCCCGGGCCGTGCGGCTGGTCGAAGAGGGCCGCCGCGGGGCCAAGCGGCTGCTCTTGGTGGCCCAGGATCCCGCGCCGCACCTGAACACCACCCTGTTCCTGCGGATCTTGCTGGAAGTGATGGCCACCGTCGCGGTGACCGTGATCTTCATCGAGAACTTCCATCAGCTGTGGGAACAACTGCTCTATCCCGTCCTCACGATGTTGGTGGTCTCTTTCATCGGGCTGGGGGTCGCCCCGCGCACACTGGGACGGCAACACGCCGATAACGTCGCGTTGGCCGCGGCGGCGCCGGTGGGGGCGCTCACGACGGTGCTGGGTCCGATCTCGCAGCTGATGATCCTGATCGGCAACGCGCTCACCCCCGGCAAGGGCTTCACTGAGGGCCCGTTCACCTCCGAGGCAGAGTTGCGCGAGCTGGTCGACATCGCCGAGGCCCGCGACCTGATCGAGGCCGAGGAACGCGAGATGATCCATTCAGTCTTCGAGCTCGGCGACACCATCGTCAAAGAGGTGATGGTGCCGCGCACCGACATGGTCTACATCGAGAGCGACAAGACCCTGCGACAAGCAGTTTCGCTAGCCCTGCGGTCCGGCTTCAGCCGAATTCCGGTGATCGGTGCGGATGTGGACGATGTGGTCGGCATTCTCTATCTGAAGGACGCGATTCAGCGGCTCTATGACGATCCGTTGGCGCAGACCTCGCAAAACGTCGACACCTTGATGCGTCCGCCGATCTTCTGCCCCGACTCCAAGCCGGTCGATGAGTTGCTCCGGGAGATGCAGCTGACCCGCAGTCACGTGGTCATCGTGATCGACGAGTTCGGTGGCACCGCTGGCTTGGCCACCATTGAGGACGTCCTGGAGGAAATTGTCGGCGAGATCGTTGACGAGTATGACGACGAGCTACCCCCGGTCACCAAGTTGGGGGAGGGCCGGTTCCGGGTGTTGGCCCGGTTGGGCATCGAGGACTTCGGTGAGTTGTACGGCCTGAAGGTCGACGATGACGATGTCGACACCGTCCTTGGCTTGATGGCCAAGGAGTTGAACAAGGTGCCCATTCCCGGCTCTGTGGTCACCTGGCAGGGCATCAAGCTCATTGCTGAGCGTGGCTCTGATCGCCGTCACACCGTTCAGACTGTGCTGGCCACCCCGGCCAAGGACGACCTCGACGAGGCTGCTGAAGCCGCGGCGAAGTTGGCCGTCGAATCTGCCAAGAGGCTCACATGAAATCCGGTTTCGCTTGTTTCGTCGGCCGTCCGAATGCGGGCAAGTCGACGCTCACCAACGCCCTGGTCGGGACGAAGATCGCGATCGCCTCGTCCAAACCTCAGACCACCCGGCATGTGGTGCGCGGTGTCGTGAACACCCCAGAGGCTCAGCTGATCGTGGTTGACACCCCAGGTCTGCACAAGCCGCGCACTTTGTTAGGGGAGAGGCTGAACGACCGGGTGCACGAGGCCTGGGCCGATGTGGACGTGATCGGCGTGTGCCTACCGTGCAATGAACGCGTCGGGCCAGGTGACACCTTTCTGGTTTCCGAGATCGCCAAGCTGCCCAACCGTCCGCAGTTGGTGGCCTTGGCCACCAAGTCAGATCTGGTGAAACCAGCTCGGATGGCCCAGCACCTGCTCAAGATCGCCTCGCTGGAAGACGAATTGGGCATTCGGTGGGCCAGCATCGTTCCGGTGTCGGCCCTTACCGACGATCAGGTGGACGTCGTAGCTGCCGAGCTGATCAAGTTGCTGCCAGACGGGCCCCAGTACTACCCCGACGGCGAAATCACTGACGAGCCCACCGAGATGATGTTCACCGAATTGATCCGCGAAGCCGCACTTGAGGGGTTCAACGACGAGCTTCCGCACTCGCTAACGGTGGTGATTGAAGAGATGGGGGAGCGCTCCGGACGTCCCGAGGGCAAACCGCTCTTCGACATCTACGCCTCGATGATCGTTGAACGTGATTCCCAGAAGGGCATCGTCATCGGCCATAAGGGCGAGCGCTTGAAAGAGGTCGGCACCAAGGCTCGGCTACAGATCGCGGAGCTGGTCGGCATGCCGGTGAACCTGGATCTGCGCGTCAAAGTGATGAAGGATTGGCAGCGCAACCCGAAGTTCCTCAACCGCCTCGGGTTCTAGCCCCGTCTCGATCCACTCTGCGCCCCTTAGGTGGCTTTGCGCCTGCTGTAGCGGGCGCAAAGTGCGTTAAGGGGCGCAAGGCGAGTGGAGCCCGTGCTGGGGAGGCGGTACCGTCGGGACGTGGACTTCGCCGAGCGACTTGAGGACGTGAATCGGCGGGTGCATACGGCTGTGATCGCGGCCGGACGGAGCCCGGAGGCGGTCCGAGTGCTGTTGGCCACCAAGACCCAGCCGGCCGAAGTGGTGCGTGCGGTCTTCGAGTTGCCGGGCGCCGCTGGCCTGCTGCGCGGGGAGAACCGGGTGCAGGAGTTGGTGGCAAAGGGCCCCCAGTTAGCCGACCTGGCAGTGCCAACCCACCTGATCGGGCCATTGCAGTCGAACAAGATCAATGCCGCCCTCGGCTGGGTTGATGCGGTTGAGTCGGTGGCCTCAGTCGAACTGGCCGAGGCGATCTCGTCGCGGCTGGCCGCCGATCGGGTGCTGGAAGTGATGATCCAAGTGAACGTCTCCGGCGAGCCGACCAAATCCGGGGTGGCTCCTGAGGCGGCCTTGGAGTTGGCTCGGCGGGTCGCTGACGTGCCCAGGCTGAGACTCACAGGTTTCATGACAATCGGGGCTAATACCCCTGATCAGGGCGTGGTTCGGGCCGGCTACGCCCAGCTCGCCCAGCTGCGCGATCAGGCGCTTAGCGCCGGACTCGACGATTGTCGCGAGCTCTCCATGGGCATGAGCGGTGATCTGGAGTTGGCGATCGCCGAGGGGGCCACCATCGTCCGGGTCGGTACCGCGGTCTTCGGTGCCCGCGCACCGGCGGCGGCTTCGACGGGCTCAGCCAACTGAGGGGCTCGACGGGCTCAGCCAACTGAGGGGCTCGACGGGCTCAGCCAACTGAGGGGCTTCGACGGGCTCAGCCAACTGAAGTTCCCTGAGCTTGTCGAAGGGTCAAAGTAGGTAACCACCGCCTCGGGCTGGCCAGAACAGCCAACTTGTGTCTAACATGGCTGCCATGTCATGGGCGCGACTCCTGCTTGGTTGCCGCAGCGAGGCCTCGAAGTTCTGATCAGGCCTCCTCGCTGCGGAGTTCTTGATGCGCCTGCAAACCCGCACGTAACCACAGCGAGGAACTCATGACCACCAACTCTTTTGGCACCCGCCCGCAGGTAGGTAAGCCAGTCCAACAGCCAAGCCCGATGCCCTATGGGCGCTACCACGCCTTCAACCCGGTGCAGGTGCCTGACCGCACCTGGCCGGACAAGAAGATCACCGAGGCGCCGCGTTGGCTGTCCACCGACCTGCGCGACGGCAATCAAGCGCTGATCGACCCGATGACGCCATCACGTAAGCGCAAGATGTTCGATCTGCTGGTGAAGATGGGTTACAAGGAGATCGAGATCGGTTTCCCATCGGCCTCAAAGACCGACTTCGATTTCGTGCGCAGCCTGATCGAGAGCGATGCCGTTCCCGACGATGTCCAAATCAGCGTCCTGACCCAAGCCCGTGAGGACCTGATCGAACGCACCGCGCAGTCCCTGATCGGGGCCAAGCGGGCGAACATCCACATGTACAACGCGACAGCGGAATTGTTCAGGCGGGTGGTTTTCGGCATCGACGAGACTCAGTGCATCAACATGGCGACTCGGGGCACCGAGCTGGTGATGAAGTACGCGGAGAAGTACCTGGGCGAGGTCGAGTTCGGCTACCAGTACAGTCCCGAGATCTTCACCCAGACCCCCACCGATTTCGCCATCGAGGTGTGCGACGCGGTGATGGACGTCTGGCAGCCCGGACCGGATCGAGAGATCATCTTGAACCTGCCGGCCACGGTAGAGATGTCCACGCCGAACACCTATGCCGATCAGATCGAGTACTTCGGTCGGCACGTCAAGAACCGCCCCCACGTGGCGATTTCGCTGCACCCGCATAACGACCGGGGCACTGCGGTCGCTGCGACCGAACTAGGCATGATGGCTGGCGCTGATCGCGTCGAGGGTTGCCTGTTCGGTCACGGGGAGCGCACCGGCAACGTCGACCTGGTGACGTTGGGTCTGAATCTGTTCAGCCAGGGCATTGATCCCAAGATCGACTTCTCCGACATCGACGAGATCCGTCGCACGGTCGAGTACTGCACCAACCTGCCAGTCCACCCGCGCCATCCTTACGCGGGCGACCTGGTTTTCACCGCCTTCTCCGGCTCCCACCAGGACGCCATCAAGAAGGGTCTGGAGCTGCTGGAGAAGAGCGCGGCCACCCAGGGCAAGGGCACCCACGAAATCGCCTGGGAGGCGCCTTACCTGCCGATCGATCCCCACGATGTTGGGCGCACCTACGAAGCGGTGATTCGGGTCAACAGCCAGTCCGGCAAGGGCGGCATGGCCTACATCATGAAGTCCGAACACAAACTGGACCTGCCGCGTCGCCTGCAGATCGAGTTCTCGCGGGTAGTGCAGCAGCACACTGACAACACCGGCGGTGAGGTTTCGGCCGACGAGCTGTGGATGATCTTCTCCGCCGAATACCTGGGCGCAGTCGAACCACTGGAGTTGGTCACCGTGAAGTCGGTCTCCAATGGTGGCGGCTATTCGGTCACCGCTACCGTGCGCGATCGCGGCGTGGAGAAGGAAATCACCGGCGAGGGCAACGGCCCAGTGTCGGCCTTCGTTGACGCGCTGGGCATCCTGGGTCACCACGTGCGAGTGCTGGATTACACCGAGCACGCGCTGTCGTCGGGAGGGGACGCAATGGCTGCGGCCTATGTCGAAACCGAGGTCGGCAATGGTGAGGAAACCCAGGTCTACTGGGGGGTTGGGATGAATGCTTCGATCGTGACCGCTTCGCTGCGAGCGGTGGTCTCGGCCATCAATCGGGACGCCAGGGTGCGTGCCGAATCGATGACCGAAGAAGCCGTCCCGCGTCCCTGAATAAGACCCAATTCGCCGGGGCTCGTCCTGCCAAGGACGGGCCCCGGCGTCGTTTGGGCCCATTTGGCACTTCCTTGGCCCATTTCGAGGCCGCCAGTGCGGTCGGGGCAGGCGTGGCCGAGCCGATAAGATCGCCGTCATGTCCAAGGTCCTTACCGAACTGCCCGTCGGCGAGCGCGTCGGCCTCGCCTTCTCCGGAGGTCTCGATACCTCGGTGGCTGTCGCCTGGATGCGCGAGAAGGGTGCCATTCCGTGCACCTACACCGCCAATCTCGGCCAGGCTGATGAGCCCGACATCGATTCGGTGCCCGGCCGGGCCGCCGCCTACGGTGCCGAGATCTCGCGGATGGTCGACTGTCGCGCGGCCATGGTCGAAGAGGGCCTGGTGGCGCTGGTATGTGGGGCCTTCCATATTCGCACCGGTGGCCGGACCTACTTCAACACCACCCCGATCGGGCGGGCGGTCACTGGCACCATGCTGGTGCGGGCCATGCGGGACGACGATGTCTGGATCTGGGGCGATGGTTCCACCTACAAGGGCAACGACATCGAGCGGTTCTACCGCTACGGCCTGATGGCCAACCCGGGCCTGCGCATCTACAAGCCCTGGCTGGACGCCGACTTTGTCGCCGAGCTTGGTGGCCGCACCGAAATGAGCCAGTGGCTGGCCGAACGGAATCTGCCCTACCGGGATTCGAAGGAGAAGGCCTACTCCACCGACGCCAACATCTGGGGCGCCACCCATGAGGCCAAGGACCTGGAGAACCTGCACGCTGGCATCGAAATCGTTGAGCCGATCATGGGCGTCCGCTTCTGGGATCCGGCGGTCGAGATCGCCACCGAGGACGTCACCGTCACCTTCGAGCAGGGTCGTCCGGTGCTGATCAACGGCAACACCTTCGCCAGTGCGGTTGACCTGGTGCTGGCAGCCAATGCCATCGGTGGGCGGCACGGTCTGGGCATGAGCGACCAGATCGAGAACCGAATCATCGAAGCCAAGAGCCGCGGCATCTACGAGGCGCCGGGAATGGCGCTGTTGCACATCTGCTACGAACGACTGGTCACCGCGATCCACAACGAAGACACCTTCGCGTCCTACCAGTTGGAGGGACGCAAGCTCGGCCGACTGATGTATGAGGGTCGCTGGCTGGATCCGCAGGCGCTGATGATTCGGGAGTCGTTGCAGCGGTGGGTGGGATCGGCGATCACCGGCTCGGTGACGCTGCGACTGCGCCGCGGCGATGACTACACGATCCTGAACACCGAGGGGCCAGCCTTCTCCTACCACCCCGAAAAGCTGAGCATGGAGCGGGTCGGGGATGCCGCATTTGGCCCGACCGATCGCATTGGGCAGCTCACCATGCGCAACCTGGACATCGCCGATTCGCGCGCCCGCTTGGAGCAGTACGCCAGGCTTGGGTTGGTCGGTGGTGAGGTCTCGGCGCTGGTCGGGGTGTTGGAGGAGGGCAAGTCCGCCGAAATCACGGCTGGCAACGCCACCGAGGTTGACATCGAGGAAGCGCAGAACCGATCCGGGATGGCCGCTGGTACCGACTGAGTCGGTGGGTGGACTTTGACAGCTGGTTAGCTCGCATGCCGACCTGATTGGCTGGTCACAGCTTTCACACAGATTGATTGGCTTGGCTAGAGGTGTTGTAGCCCAGCTAGATGGAGAATCAGCCTTGTCCGAGTCACGCTTTTCGAACGTATCCCGCCGAGCCCTACTGCAGGGCATGTCTGCTGCCGCACTGCTAGGCCTGGTTGGTTGTGCCACCACCGACGCCGAGGTGCTGCCAAGCGCCAGTTCGACTACCAGTGACTCCAGCAGCACTCCGACGGCCGCCACCAACACCGTTGCCGGATCGATGGCGGTGGCCTTCACCTACACCGCCGATACCTCCAGCAGCCAGGGCGGTGGGCCCGGCGGCGGGGTGCGCAACCCCTACATCGCAGTCTGGATCGAAAACGCTGCTGGCGACCTGGTGAAGACCGTGTCGCTGTGGCACCTCCAAAACGGCCAGGATCGCTGGCTGTCGGAGATGTACAAGTGGTACGCGGCCTCCGGTGGGGTCGAAACCAATTCCAGCGCCACCCGGGCCCCAGGCAGCTACTCCGTCGCCTGGGATCTGACTGATGCCGACGGCAAGGCGGTGAAGGACGGCACCTATACCGTCTGCATCGAGGCCCTGCGGGAGCACGGCCCGTACTCGCTGGTGACCGGCACGGTCGCTATCAAGGGCACCGCGGTGAATCAGCAGTTGGACGACAATGGCGAACTGTCGGCAGTATCGGTTAGCTACCAGCCGTGAACGCAACCGAACAAGCGCCGGCAACGGTAGTGGCACCGCCAAAGACCAAGCCGGTGGCCAAACCTCGCCGGGGCGGACATCACAAGCTGACCCGCAAGGTGCACTCGTGGACGTCCATGGTCAGTCTGCTGGTGGTGCTGTTCTTCGCACTCACCGGCTTGCTGTTGAACAATCCGAGTTGGACCTTCGGGCAGGAACCGCAGGTCACCAGTATCAGCGGACAATTGCCGACCGGATCGTTCACCGATGGGGTGCCGAACTACCTGGTGATCAGCGAGTATCTGCGAGCTAACCAGGGTGCGTCCGGTCAGATCACCGACTACGGGGTGACCGGGGATTCGGGACGGATCTCCTATGGCTCACCGGGCTATACCGCCACGGCCACCTTCAGCGTCGCCGAGAGCACTTTTACCATCCAGACGACTCGGTCGGGCTTTGTGGCCATGCTGAACGATCTGCACAAGGGCACGAATGCCTCGACCACCTGGAAGCTGGCCATCGACGCCGCCGCGATTCTGCTGACGACCGTGGCGCTCACCGGTCTGATCCTGCAACTGATGATGGCCAAGAAGCGCACCGCAGCCCTGGTGCTGCTGAGCATCGGCGTGGCCGCCGGTGTCGGCCTAATGCTCTTGGCCTAGCTGACCGGGGGCTTCGACGGGCTCAGCCGACTTGAGGCTTCGACGGGCTCAGCCGACTTGAGGCTTCGACGGGCTCAGCCAACTTGCCCCAGTTCCCTGAGCTTGTCGAACGGTCGCCCACTGCGCATGGGGACGGTTCCAATGCGCAGCTCAGGGGGACGGACCTGGAGGAACCGTCCCCGTGAGCTGCGCGGAGGAACCGTCCCCGTGAGCTGCGCGGAGGAACCGTCCCCGTGAGCTGGGGGTCAGCTGACTTGGCCGGGCCAGGCCGGGCTGGCCCGCACGGCACCGTCGGCAGTGACCAGCAGGCAGCCGATGGCAGCGGCGGCGGCGAACTCCAGGGCTTCGGTCGGGGCGAGCACCCCCAGGACGGTGGCCAGCGCGTCGGCGCTCAGCGCATCGTTGGCCAGCACCGAGATCGAAGCGGTGTGGGCCACCGGCCATCCGGTGCGCGGGTCCAGCACGTGGCCCAGCCAATGCTCGCCCACTCGAAAGCCACGCCGGGCAGACCCGGACGTAGCCAGCGCAGCATTCGACACCTGGACTCGCCAGCGGGCTGGCAGGTTGTCGAAGGGCTTGGCCGGGTCTTCAATGCCGACGCTTACCGAGCCATCGCCGAGGTGGCGCAGATCACCACCGGCGTTGACCACCACTGCGGTCATTCCTGGCACGGCCAGGGCGTCCCGTGCTGCGCAATCGACGATGTAGCCCTTGGCGATGGCGTTCAGATCGAGCTCGGCGCAGTCTCCCGTCCGCACCGCCCCCGCCTCGCCAATCACGTAGGGCAGCGGTTCGCGCAGGGCAGCAAGCTCCTCAGTTGAAGGCAGTCGACCCTCGGCTTCGGCGCGTTGCCAGCGCCTGGTCAACGCCCGGGTGAGCGGGTGAAAGGCACCGCCCGAGACCCGGTGCCAGTGTTCGGCGGCGGTCAATACGGCGCTCAGTTCGGCAGAGCAGTCCAGCACATCGCCAGCCCGCCAGCGACTCAGCTCGGAGTCGGCGCTATAGGTGGAAAACACCTGTTCCAGGCTCTCGAACCGCTCCCAGGCGGCGGCCTCAGCGAGGCTGGTGGCGGCCGGCGTACCGTCCAGGCGAAGCTCCACAACCGTGCCGAGCACGGGGGAGCGAGTCGCCAACTGTCGCATCAGGCGATGACGTTGGGTTGGGCGCCGCCATAGCGACGATCGCGTTGGGCATACAACTCGATGGCGTGCCACAGATCGCGGCGGTCGAAATCGGGCCAAAGTCGATCGAGGAACACCATTTCGGCGTAGGCCGATTGCCACAGCAAGAAGTTCGAGGTGCGCTGTTCGCCGGAGGAGCGGACGAACAGATCAACGTCGGGGATCTCGGGTTCGTCGAGGAACTTGCGGAAACGATCTTCGGTGAGCCGAGACGGATCCAGCTCGCCGCGGGCAGCGGCTTCAGCGATCGCCTTGGCCGCGTCCACGATTTCGGCGCGGCCGCCGTAGTTGACGCAGAACTGCAAGGTGAGCACGTCGTTGTCAGCGCTTTGGGCCTCGGCTGATTGCAGCTCCTTGATGACGCTGCGCCACAGCTTCGGGGTGCGACCGGCCCAGCGGATCCGCACGCCCATCGAATCGAGCTCATCGCGGCGACGGTGGATCACATCGCGGTTGAAGCTCATCAGCCAGCGCACCTCGTCCGGCGAGCGGCGCCAGTTTTCGGTGGAGAAGGCGTAAACCGAGAGGTGCTTCACCCCGATTTCGATCGCGCCTTCGATCACGTCGAACAGGGCGGCCTCACCGCGGGCGTGGCCTTCGGTGCGGGGCAGGTTGCGCGCCTTGGCCCAGCGGCCGTTGCCGTCCATCACGATCGCCACGTGGGCCGGGACGAACTTGGCGTCCATCAGTGGGGGACGGGCGCCGGAGGGGTGCGGGTTCGGGGCGCGGTATCGCTGCTTTTTGGCCACCCGGCAAGCGTAGCTGCACCCGGATCAGGCGAAGGGTGCCGATACCTTCTTCAGCCGGGCGGCATCACTTCGGGAGAGCTTCAACTCGGCGGCGGCCATGAGCGCCTCGATCTGTTCGGGGCGGCTCGCGCTGGCGATCGGTGCGGTGATTCCCGGCCGTCCGGCCACCCAAGCGAGGGCGACCGTGGCGGCATCCACGCCCAACTCGTTGGCGATGTCGACCAGTTCGTCCACCACGGCGAAGCCGGCTTCGGTGGCGTAGTGCTTCACTCGGGCCGCGCGGGCGCCGTGTAGCTCATCGCCAGCCCGGTACTTCCCGGTGAGGAAACCGGCCGCCAACGCGAAATAGGGCACGATCGCCAGGTTGTGTTCGGCGGCCAAATCAGCCAGGCCACCGCTTTCGACGTCGCTGCGGTGCACCAGGTTGTATTCCGGCTGCAGAGCGACCGGCTTGGCCAGGCCCTCAGCTTCGGCCACGGCCAACACCTCAGCGGTACGGGCTGCGGTGAAGTTTGACAGCGCGTAATGCCTGATCGAGCCCTCGGTGACCATCTGGTCGAAGGCGCCAACCCATTCGGCGATCGGCACGCTCGGATCGTCCTCGTGGGCAAAGTAAAGATCGATGGTGTCGATGCCGAGGCGCCGGCGGGAGCCGTCCAGGCAAATCCGCAGATTGGACGGACGCAGCCCGCGGTGCGTGGGGTGCTTGGCCACTTTGGTGGCGATTACCAGGCCGGAATGGCCACCGCGTCGCTGCAACCAGCCGCCGATGACCCGTTCCGATTCCCCGCCGGGATGCCCCGGCACCCAGGCTGAATAGACGTCGGCGGTATCAATGAAGTTGCCGCCAGCGGCAACATAGGCATCCAGTATTTGCTCAGAGGTATCCCGATCGGCCGTCCAGCCGAACACGTTGCCACCAAGGCACAGCGGGGAGACCCGCAACGACGCAAGCCGCTTCATGCCCGCAGCCTAACCCCCGTTGGTGGGTTCACAGGCAAAGCGGACGCGGATTCTCGGCTCAGTCGCCGATCTGGAAATCCACGCTCAGGTGAACGCTCAGCTCGGTGGTTGAAGTCAGGTCGAGGCCGAGGTCCATTTCCGGGGCAGCTTTGGCCATCGATTGGGAGCGAGTGGCCGCCGCGGCGTAAACCATCCGGGGCGCGTGCCGGTTCCAGGAATCACTGATTTCGGCGATACCGACGATCCGCTGGCCAGCGGCCGCGGCTAGGGCTTCCCCTTTTCGCCGGGCCTTTGCCATTGCTGCGGTGGCGGCGGTAATGCTGGCTTCGAACTCGTCGTAGCGCCATTCCAGCTCGTCAATCCGGACGCCCGGGCGAGCGGTGAGGGTGCCCAAGACCGCGCCAAGTTGTTCGGGGAGCACCGTGAGGGTGAGGCTGATCGCCACCCGTTGGGACTTGACCAGAATGCCGGACCCGTTCTCGGCGTTGAGCCCGACCACTTCGAAGGCATCCTCACCGACGCCTTGTTCGGCCAGTAACCCCACGAGTTCGCGAACCTCGGCGGCCTTGCGCAAGGCGGTGCCGCCGACGAAGCTCGAAGAACCAGCGATTGTTAGGTGGAGTCGAGCCGAGGTGGCCTCGATCCGAGAGGTGTCCTCAACAGTGATTCGCAGGATGCCCACTTGCTCCTCCTTGGCCTGGTTTCAACAGTGTTCGACGGCCGCCCGTTCGATCGCCAGGCCGACCACAAAGCGCTCGGCGAAGGCCGCGAACCCGGCCACGTCATCAGGCTCGGGCTGGACGGTGTCCAGTGGGGCCGTGGCGAAGACCTCGGTGTTGAGGTATTGGTCGAGGCTGGTGTGGCCGTCGTGGTCGCGAGCGTACTCGGCGAGCAAAGCGATGCCCCAAGCGCCACCCTCACCGGCGATCTCGCCCACCGACACCGGGGTATTCAGTGCTGCGGCGAGAATGCGAGCGCCAACGCCCTTGGTCTTGAACAACCCGCCGTGGGCGTAGAGGGAATCCAGGCTGACGCCTTCATCGGTGAGCACCCGCATGCCGATGCTGAGGCTGGCGAAGGCGGCAAATAGCTGGGCGCGAATAAAGTTGGCCAAGTTGAAGGAGCTGTCCGGGGTGCGGACGAAGAGGGGCCGGCCCTCGCTGAAGCCGGTGATGTGTTCCCCGGAGAGGTAGTTGTAGGCCAACAGGCCGCCAGCGTCGGCGTCCCCGGCCAAGGCGGCGTTGAACAGCGTCTCGAATACGGTGGCGGTCTCGGCCTCCGCGCCCAGGGCGGCCGCGAATTCGGCGAACAGCCCAGCCCAGGCGTTCAGCTCGCTGGCGCCGTTGTTGCAGTGCACCATCGCCACCAGGTCGCCAGCCGGGGTGGTGACCAGATCCAGCTCGGAGTGCTGGCGGGCGAGTGGCCCTTCCAACACGACCATGGCGAAGATCGAGGTGCCGGCGCTGACGTTGCCGGTGCGCTTGGCCACCGAGTTGGTGGCCACCATGCCGGTGCCAGCGTCACCTTCGGGCGGGCAGAAACCGACGCCGGGACGGAGCTTGCCGCTGGGGTCGAGTAGCCGGGCGCCGTCTTCGGTCAGTGAGCCGGCGGACGCGCCCGCGGGCAGCACTTCCGGTAGCAGGTCGGCCAGTTTCCAACCGAAGCCGCGGCCGCCCACCAAGGCGTTGAAGCGCGAGGTCATGGTGGCGTCGTAGCTGCCGGTGGCCACATCGATGGGGAACATGCCGCTGGCATCGCCCACACCGAGCACCCGCCGTCCGGTCAAGCGGTGGTGCACGTAGCCGGCCAGGGTGGTCAGGTGGGCCAGCTGTTCGACGTGTTCTTCGCCGTTGAGGATCGCCTGATAGAGGTGAGCGATGCTCCAGCGTTGGGGAATGTTGTGTCCGAACAACCCGGTCAGTTCGGCGCTGGCCTGCTCGGTGATGGTGTTGCGCCAGGTGCGAAAACCCACCAGCAGGTTGTCGTCGGTGTCGAAGGCGAGGTAGCCGTGCATCATTGCCGAGATGCCCAGGGCGCCGACGGTTTCCAGTTCGAGGTCGTAGCGCTGGCTTACGTCGGCAGCCAGTGCGGCATAGCAGTCCTGCAGTCCGGCCCAGATCGCCTCGTCGGAGTAGGTCCAGACCCGGTCGACGAACTGGTTCTCCCAGTCGTAGGCGCCCACGGCGATTGGAGTGTGGTCCGGACCGCTCAACACGGCCTTGATCCGGGTGGAGCCGAACTCGATGCCCAGGGCGGTCCGACCGTCCCGAATGGCGGCCTGGAGCTCTGCCAAGGTGGTGCCGATCATCGTTGATTCTCCTTCTCAGCCCAGCGATGGGCGAAATAGCACATAGCCATCATGACAGCCGGGGGCAAGCTTGTGCTAGCGGTAACACTCGCGATGGTGGTGCGTCGGGCGGCAGTTGTCGGTCCAGACGGGGACAATGGCCTGGTGCCGACTTACCGTGATGAGGCGGTCGTCCTACGAACCCACAAACTGGGGGAGGCCGACCGGATCATCACGCTGCTCTCTCGCGGGCACGGCAAGATTCGAGCAGTGGCCAAAGGGGTGCGGCGCACCTCATCCAAGTTCGGCGCTCGCTTGGAGCCCTTCACCCACGTCGACCTGCAGTTCGCCACCGGCCGCACCCTCGACGTGATCACCCAGGCAGTGACCCTGCACCCCTACTCCGAGCCGCTGGGGCGCGATTACGAGCGCTACACCACCGGCCAGGTGATGATCGAGACCGCTGACCGGCTGGTGACTGAAGAGGGGTTGCCAGCGCTACGCCAATTCCAACTGCTGCTAGGCGGGCTGCAGGCGCTCACCGCTGGCACCAACGATGGGCCTCGGCCGCCGGCGATGGTGATGGACGCCTACCTGCTGCGAGCAATCTCCTCGGCCGGCTATGCGCCGAACCTGGTCGACTGCGCGCGCTGCGGTGCGTCCGGGCCCCATGAGGCCTTTTCGCCGGTGATGGGCGGGCTGGTTTGTCGCTCCTGCCGTCCGCCCGGATCGGCCCATATCGAGCCGGCGACCATCGCTTATCTGGTGGCGCTGGTGGGTGGCGATTGGGTAGCCACCCGGGAGGTGGGGCCAACAACGGTGCGCCAGGGCAGTGGCCTGGTGGCGGCGTTTCTGAGCTGGCAGCTTGAGCGCGGACTGCGCTCGCTGCGGCATCTGGATCGTTCCCGGCCGGACTCCGTACCGGGCTAAGCAACGCTGCTGAGAGGTTGGCTCCAGCGTTCGGAATTGCACAACGAACCGTGATCCAACTGTTATCGCTAGCCCCTGTCGGCGCAGCGTGATACCGATAACATGGGGCTAGTCGGACATCGGGGTCCGAGGTTGGTTGAAAGGGAAGTGCAGCACAGTGGCTGGCTTGATCCTCTGTTCTTCAACGCGTCACCACAACGCCGGAGAACCCTCATGAGCGCCATCGCTGACGAGCTACGCGCCGTCGTCGAGGCGCTCAAGGTCGAGGTCGCTGCGCTCCATGCTGAGCTGCCCCGCAACCAGCTGGTGGTCTGGACCGCCGGCAATATTTCGGCCCGAGTGCCGGGCGCCGACCTGCTGGTGATCAAGCCCTCAGGGGTCTCCTACGACGAGTTGGACGCCGCGGCCATGGTGGTCTGCGACTTTGATGGCAACCTCGTTGAAGGCACCCGAAACCCGTCCTCGGACACTGCGGCCCACGCCTATGTGTACCGTCACCTGCCCGAAGTTGGCGGGGTCGTGCACACCCACTCCGACTACGCCACCGCCTGGGCGGCCCGGCGCGAGCCGATCCCGTGTGTGCTGACGATGATCGCTGACGAGTTCGGTGGCGACATTCCGGTTGGCCCCTTCGCCCTGATCGGGGACGACTCAATCGGTCGCGGCATCGTCGAGACGCTGCGGGCCAGCCGCTCTCGGGCGGTGTTGATGGCCAGTCATGGTCCGTTCACCATCGGAGGAGACGCGCGCGAAGCGGTCAAGGCTGCGGTGATGGTTGAAGACGTGGCGCGGACCGTCCACCTGGCTCGGCAGTTCGGCGAGCCGATCCGACTCGATCAAAGCGATATCGATCGGCTTTTTTACCGTTACCAGAACGTCTATGGACAAGGAAGTGTCAAGTGAGTAAGCAGGTTTGGTTCCTGACCGGAAGCCAAGGGCTCTATGGCGACGACGTGCTGGATCAGGTGCGCGACCAGTCCGCACAGATCTCATCGGCGCTGGCCGCCTCGCCGGCGATTCCAGTACAGATCGTTGCCAAGCCCACCCTCACTGATGCCTCTGCGATTCGCCAGGTGATGTTGGCGGCCAATGCTGATGACGACTGCGTCGGCGTGATCGCCTGGATGCACACGTTCTCCCCGGCCAAAATGTGGATCGGTGGCCTGGACGCCTTGCGCAAGCCGTTCCTGCACCTGCACACCCAGGTGAACACCGAGCTGCCCTGGGCCAGCATCGACATGGACTTCATGAACCTCAATCAGGCCGCCCATGGCGACCGTGAGTTCGCCTTTATTGCCACTCGACTAGGGGTTGCGCGCAAGACGGTTTCCGGTCACGTGAGTGACGAGCGGGTGCAGGCCCGGGTGGGGGTCTGGGCGCGCGCCGCGCTGGGTCGCGCTGAAATGGCCACTATGAAACTGGTGCGCTTCGGCGACAACATGCGCAACGTCGCGGTCACCGAGGGTGACAAGGTTGAGGCGGAGCGTCGCTTCGGAGTCTCGGTGAACACCTACGGGGTCAACGATCTGGTGGCGGTGGTTGACGCGGTAAGTGACGCCGAAATCTCGGCGCTGGTCGCCGAGTACCTCGACAGCTACGACGTTGCCGCCGAGCTCCTGCCCGGCGCTGAGCGCCACGAATCTCTGCGCTATGGCGCCCGTATTGAGGTGGCCCTGCGCAAGTTTGTCGTGGAGGGCGGCTATGGCGCTTTCACCACCAACTTCGAAGACCTCGGCGGGCTACGCCAACTTCCCGGCCTGGCTGTCCAGCGGCTGATGGCCGAGGGCATCGGCTTCGGTGGCGAGGGTGACTGGAAGACCGCAGTACTCGGACGAGTGCTGAAGACCATGGCAGCTGGGCTGCCGGGTGGCACCTCCTTCATGGAGGACTACACCTACCATCTGGTGCCCGGCAACGAACTGATCCTTGGCGCGCACATGCTTGAGGTCTGCCCCTCGATCGCGGCGAGCAAGCCTCGCCTTGAGGTGCACCCGCTCGGCATTGGTGGTCGCGAAGATCCGGTTCGCCTGGTCTTCGATGCCGCCAGTGGTGAAGCGGTCACATTGGGCATGTGCGATTTGGGTGATCGTTTCCGACTGGTGGCCAATGAGGTCACCGTGGTGCCGGCGCTGGCCGAAATGCCCAAGCTGCCGGTGGCCCGCGCGGTGTGGGCGCCGAAGCCCGACTTCACCACTTCCACTGAGTGCTGGCTTAGCGCTGGCGGCCCGCACCACACCGTGCTCTCGACCGCATTGACGGCAGAGCACCTCACAGACCTGGCCGAGATGCTCGGGACCGAACTGGCCCTGATCGGCACGGGAACCACGACTGGCCAATTCCTCAAGGAATTGCGCTGGAACAACGCCTACTACCGGTTGGCTCTGGGTTTTTAGGGTCAACATTTCGCAAAACTGAATATCGCCGATTGCGGGGGCTTCCCGAGATCGGCAACCACTCAATACTGATTCACCACCGTTGGTGGATCGAGAAAGAGAGCAGCAATGCGCAAACTGGTTGCATTCGCGGCCGCTGGAGCGCTCGCGTTGACGCTCACGGCGTGCGGGCAGTCCGGTGGGGCGACCACCTCCGCGCCTACGGGCGGAGAGGTCAAGAAGGGCACCATCGGTGTTCTCATGCCTACCAAGACTTCCGAACGCTGGATCAAGGACGGTGACTACCTCAAGCAGACGCTGGAGGCAGACGGCTACACCGTTGAGCTTCAGTACGCCAACGACGACATTCCCACCCAGGTGACCCAGCTCAGCTCGATGGTCACCAAGCAGGTGCAGATGCTCGTGGTTGCCTCGATCGACGGCGTCGCCCTCAAGGGCGGCCTGAAAGAGGCCAAGGAAGCAGGCATCCCCGTGATCGCCTACGACCGACTGCTGCGGGAAACCGACGCGGTCAGCTACTACGCCACCTTCGACAACTTCAAGGTCGGCGTGCTGCAGGGCAGCTCGCTGATTGAGGGCCTTGAGGCCAGTGGCGCACCCAAGCCGTGGAACGTTGAGCTGTTTGCCGGTTCGCCGGACGACAACAACGCGACCTTCTTCTTCAAGGGCGCGATGAGCGTCCTGCAGCCGAAGATCGACGACGGCTCCATCAAGATTCAGTCCGGCGAGACCGAGTTCAAGACCGTTGCCACCCTGCGTTGGGATGCCGCGGTTGCGAAGAAGCGCATGGAGAACATCCTGACCAAGTCGTACTCGACCAAGGACGTCAATGGCGTACTTGCTCCTTACGATGGCCTGTCCCGTGGCATCATCGCCGCGCTCAAGGGCCAGGGCTACGGCTCCGGTGGCAAGAAGCTGCCGGTGGTCACCGGTCAGGACGCTGAGCTGGAGAGCGTCAAGATGATCCTTAGGGGCGAGCAGTACTCGACCGTCTTCAAGGACACCCGTGAGCTGGCCAAGGCAACCGCTGCCATGGTCAACGAGGTCGCTGCTGGCAAGACCGTGACGGTGAACAACACCACCGATTACGACAACGGCGTCATGGTCGTCCCGACCCTGCTGCTGGAGCCGGTGAGCCTGAACAAGTCCGACATCAAGGAAGCCTTGTTGAAGGCGAACTACTACACCGAAGCTCAGATGAAGGTCTGATCTGATTTCCCAACCGGTGGTGGCGGGGCAACTCGCCCCGCCACCACCGGATCCCCTGGACGGTCGTCAAGCCTGGCAAGGAAGCTGACAATGACAGACACCATCCTCTCGATGCGTTCGATCACCAAAGAGTTCCCCGGCGTGCGAGCGCTCGTCGACGTGAACTTCGAGGTTGCGCGCGGCGAGATTCACAGCATCTGTGGCGAGAACGGCGCCGGGAAGTCCACCTTGATGAAGGTGCTTTCCGGAGTGCATCCCCACGGCACCTACAGCGGCGAGATCCTCTTCGAGGGTAAGGAAGTGACTTTCCGCAACATTCGCGAGTCAGAGCATGCAGGCATCGCGATCATCCACCAGGAACTCGCGCTCATCCCTGAGCTGACGATTACCGAGAACCTGTTTCTAGGCAATGAGGTCTCCAAGGGCGGCGTCATCAACTGGACTGAAGCCACCGTGAAGGCCAAGGAACTGCTGGCCCACGTCGGCCTCAACGAAGATCCGGGCGTGCAGACCAAGCACATCGGCGTCGGCAAGCAGCAGTTGGTGGAGATCGCCAAGGCGCTGGCCAAGGACGTCAAGCTGCTGATCCTCGATGAGCCGACCGCGGCCCTCAACGACACCGACTCGGCCCACTTGCTGGGCCTGTTGAAGGAACTGCAGGGACGCGGCATCACTTGCATCATGATCAGCCACAAGCTCAACGAGATTGAGCAGATTTCCGATTCGATCACCATCATCCGCGACGGGCACACGATCGAGACCCTCGATGTGAGCGCCGGTGGTGTTGATGAGGATCGGATCATCCGCGGCATGGTGGGTCGAGACCTGAGCCACCGCTACCCGGAGCACACCTCGAAGGTGGGGGCGCCGCTGTTGGAGATTCGCAACTGGACCGTCGCCCACCCGATCGACTCCCAGCGACTGGTGGTACGCAACGCCAGCATCTCGGTGAACGCCGGCGAGATCGTCGGTCTGGCCGGCCTGATGGGCGCTGGCCGCACTGAGTTCGCCCGCTCGGTCTTCGGGCAGTCCTGGGGCCGAAAGGTCAGCGGGTCGGCCTACCTGCGCGGCAAAGAGCTGCCGCTGCACAACGTGCAGCAGGCGATTGATGCCGGCTTGGCCTACGTCACCGAAGACCGCAAGGTGTTGGGACTGAACCTGTTGGACACGGTGCGTGCCTCGGTAACCGCAGCTGGTCTCAAACAGATCTCGCATACCGGCGTGGTCGATGAGAACGAAGAGATCAACGCCGCGACCTTCTATCACAAGGCGTTGCGGATCAAGACCCCGAGCATCGAAGAGGGGGTCAGCCGACTCTCTGGTGGCAACCAGCAGAAGGTGGTGGTCGCCAAGTGGATGTTCACCGAGCCGGACGTCCTCATCCTCGATGAGCCGACCCGGGGCATCGACGTCGGCGCCAAATACGAGATCTACGAGATCATCAATCAGCTGGCCGATGCCGGCAAGGGCTGCCTGGTGATCTCCTCAGAGCTGCCCGAGCTGCTGGGCATCTGTGATCGCATCTACACACTCTCGGCCGGGGTCATCACCGCTGATGTTCCCAAAGAGACCGCTGACCAGGAACTACTCATGCGCTACATGACTCAACGAAAGGCTGACTGACATGGCTACCGAAACCGTTCCCGCGGCACCGGCGGCTCCGACCCCTCCTAAGGAGGGATTGCTCGCGCAGTTGCGTCGAGGCTTCGGGGGCAACGTACGTCAGTACGGAATGGTGATTGCGCTGGCCGCACTGGTGATGCTGTTCCAGGTGATGACCGATGGGCTGTTCCTCCAGCCGCGTAACGTCACCTCCTTGTTGGTGCAGAACGGCTACGTGCTGATTCTGGCCATCGGCATGGTGATGGTGATCATCCTGGGCCACATCGACCTTTCAGTCGGCTCGGTCTGTGCGTTCGTGGGTGCATCGGTGGCCATGTTCATGAAGGTGACCGAAGCGCCCTGGCCACTGGCGATCCTCGTTGGCCTGATCATCGGCGCCCTGGTTGGTGCCTGGCAGGGTTACTGGGTGGCCATCGTGGGCATTCCGGCCTTCATCGTCACCTTGGCCGGCATGATGCTGTTCCGCGGCCTTGATCTGATGATCCTCAATGCCGAGTCGGTCCCGGTGCCCGATGATTTCCAGCGGATCGCCAACGGCTACATTCCCAACTTCGGTCCAGCGACCAACTATCACAACCCGACTTTGATTTTGGCTGGGCTGGCGATCGCCGTCCTGGTGTGGATGGAAGTCCGGCGTCGGGCTGAGGTCCGCAAGCACAACCTGCCGGTGCAGCCGCTGGTTGCGATGGTGGTCAAGCTGGTGTTCGTGAGCGCAATCATCATCTCGGTGGCGATGCTGCTGGCCTCCTACAAGGGCATTCCGGTGGTCGGTTTGATCTTGCTGGCGCTGGTGATCCTGTACAGCTTCCTCACCCAGAAGACCGTGTTCGGTCGCCACATCTACGCCACCGGCGGCAACCGCAACGCTGCTGCCTTGTCTGGGGTGAACACCCGCCGGGTGGACTTCCTGGTGATGCTGAACAACTCGGTGCTGGCCGCAGTGGCTGGCATGGTGTTCACGGCCTACCTGAACGCGGCCAACCCCAAGGACGGCCAGAACTTCGAGCTGGACGCAATCGCTTCGGTCTTCATCGGCGGCGCTGCGGTGGCTGGCGGTGTTGGGACCGTGGTTGGCTCGATGGTCGGTGGTTTGGTGATGGGCGTGCTGAACCTTGGCCTGGCCAACCTCAGCGTGGACTCCAACTGGATTCAGATCATCAAGGGCCTGGTGCTGCTAGGTGCGGTGGCCTTCGATGTGGTCAGCAAGAAGCAGGGTCGGCGCAGTTTCATCGGCATGATTCAGCGCGCCTTCCAAGGCAATGCTGCTGCAGCGAAGCCGGTCGAGGTGAAGGTGGTGGCTTCGCCGAAGGCGGCAGGCACCAAGTCGGTCGACAAAGACCCGGCCAATCCGGAGGATTTGAAGTAAGCCGACGCCAGCCAACGCAATGGGGCCCAGCCGAAAGGCTGGGCCCCATTCGTCGTTAGCGGGCCAGCGCGCAGTTGGCGCAGCGGCCGTACAACTCCAGCTCGTGGTCAATCTGGGTGAAGCCGTTCTCGGCGGCCACCTGGTTGGCCCAGGTCTCGAAGCTGGTCGGGGTGATTTCCACCGCCCGCCCGCAATAGCGGCAGATCAGGTGGTGGTGATGGCCCGAGGAGCAGCGTCGATAGGCCGACTGCCCATCGGGGGTGCGGATGCAATCCACCTCGCCGGCCTCGGCCATCTGCGCCAAGGTGCGGTACACCGTGGCCAGGCCAATCGGGTCGCCAGCGTCACGCAGTTTGGCGTGCACCTCTTGCGCGGTGCGGAACTCGTCCAAGGTGGCCATCACCGTGCTCACCGCAGCCCGCTGGCGGGTGCGACGGGGCGCGGTCTTCGAGTCAGTGTTCGTCATAGTGGTCTCCGTGTGGGGCGTGGCGGTGGCCGTCATGAATGTAGTCGGTGTGATCGCCATGGATGACCGCACGGTGCCCACAGTCGGGTCCGTGGGAGTGGCCCTCGTGAGGGCGAGTGGTCTCGTGGAGGAACGGCGCCCGGTCGGTGATCTCGATCACTTGCTCGTGCTGTCGCCAGCGTTTCAGCCCAGCAGCCAGCGGCAGGCTGAGCACGAAGCCGGCGATGGTGATCACCACAATGAGGGAGCCGGGCGGGGCGTTTAGGTAGTAGGAGCCAATCACGCCGGCCACGGCGGCGACCACACCGAGGGCCATCGCCAGGAAGAAAGACCGACGGAAACCGGTGAGTAGGTTGCTGGCGGTAGCTACCGGAACCACCATCAAAGCGCTGACCATCAGTAACCCGACCGTGCGCATCGAGACGGTGACGGTAATGGCTGCCAGCACCACGATGAGCAGGTTGTAGGCCCGTACCGGCAGGCCCATCACTTTGGCGAAATCCTCATCGGTGCAGACCGCGAACAGTTGCGGCATCAAACCGATGGTGGTGATCAGGATCACTGCGGCGAGGGCGAAGATGATCCACAGGTCGGCTTCAGTGATGGAGAGCAGTGAGCCGAACAGGAAGTTCGACAGGGTTCCGGTGCCCTGACCGACCAGACCGGCCAGCAGGACGCCGGTGGCCAGCCCGCCGTAAAACAGGATCGCCATCGCTACGTCTGCGCTGGCCTTGCCCGACTGGCGCAGCAACTCAATGATCACCGCACCGACGATGGCCGTGGCCACCGCTACCGGCAATGGGGCGGTGCCGGTAGCCAAGGCTAAGCCCACTCCGGCGATGGCCACATGCCCAAGGCCGTCACCGAGCAGGCTCAGGCGACGCTGGACGATGTAGCTGCCAATGGCTGGCGAGGTGACCCCGGCGAGCAGGGCGGCCAGCAGCGCCCGCTGCATGAAGGCCAAGCTGAGGAACTCCATCAGCTCGCCTCGCCAATCAGGCCGGTGAGCAATGGACGCTCGGGCGGTAGTTCGGTCTCGTGGTAGTGTTCGGCCTCTTCCGGCGGGGCGCCCACGTGTACCACTCGGCCTTCGCGCAGCACGACGCATTTGGTCAGCAGCGGGGCCAGGGCACCGGTTTCGTGCAGCACCACCAGCACTGTGGTGCCAGCCGCGTTCAGCCCACCGATCAACTCCGCCAGGCTGTCTTGGACGCGGAGGTCAACCCCGGCGAAGGGCTCGTCCAACACCAGCAGGTCGACTTCGGCGGCCAGGGCGCGGGCGATGAGTACCCGCTGCTGTTGGCCGCCGGAGAGCTGGGTGAAGGGGTGCCGGGCGCGATCGGCCAGGCCGACGGCTGCCAGCGCTGCGGTGATTCGGCTGCGGTCGGTGGCCGAGGTGGGGGCGAAGGGACGCCGGGTGCTGAGGCGTCCGGTGGCGACCACCTCTTTGACGGTGGCCTGCTTGATGTTCACCGCCCCGCGCTGGGGCACATACCCGATGCGGCGCCAATCGTGGAACTCAGCCGCGGGCACGCCGAAGAGCTCGACCCGGCCCCCCTGGTGGGGGGTCAGGCCGAGCAAGGCTCGCACCAGCGTGGTCTTTCCGGAGCCGTTGCCGCCCATCAGGGCGGTGAGCTCGCCGCGTCCGATCTCGATGGAGATCTCCCGCAGGATGGGTAGTCCACCTAGTTCGACCAGCAGCGACTCGGTGCGAATCACCGAGTCGGACTGGGTCAACTGCATTTATTGGCCTCCTGCAGGGCTTTCAGGTTCGACGCCATCACTTCGAGGTAGTTGGTGCCAGCCGAGGCCTTGGTGATGCCTTCGATCGGATCCAGCACTGCGGTCTTGAGGCCCAGATCGCCGGCGATCGACTTTGCCACCGCGTCGGACGCCAGTGTCTCGAAGAAAATCGTAGTCACACCGTACTGCTTTGCCAGCTTCTGCACCTCGGCGATTCGGGCTGCGGTCGGCTCCTCACTCGGCTCTAGCCCGGCGATGCCAATCTGTTCCAGTCCGTAGCTGTTGGCCAGGTAGGCGAAGGCGGTGTGGCTGGTCACGAACGCCTTGATGCTGCAGGTAGCCAGGCCGGTCTTGAAGCTGACATCCAGCGCGCCCAGGTCGGCCACCAGTTTGGTCGTGTTGGCGGCAAAGGTGCTGGCCAGTTCGGGCTTGGCCGTGCTCAGCTTGGTGCTGATTGTCTGCGCCATGGTGACCATGTTGGCTGGGGAGAGCCAAACGTGCGGGTCGGTCGCATGGTTGGTTTCGGCTCCCGGCAGGGCTTTGAGCAGGCTGAGCCCGGCGGTGACGTCGATGGCCAGCTTCGGTGGGGTTGAGGCGATGGCGTCATCGACTGCGGCCTGGAAGCCAGCGATGTAGACCACCGCGTCGGTGCCAGCCATCTCCGCGATCTGCTTGGCACTGAGCTCTAGGTCGTGCGGCTCGGCGCCGGGCTGGGTGAGGTTGGTTACCGTCCCGGCTTCGCCAACGATGCGTTCGGTGAGGAACTGCAGCGGGTAGGCGGCCACCGTGACGGTGACCTTGCTGGTGGCACCGGTGGTGGGCGCGCTGCCGGCGGTGCTGCAGCCGGTTAGGGCCAGCGCCGTCGCGAACAGGGCAATCAGGGGAGTCCCTAGCTTCATCTTCATGATAACGATTATCAGCTACGTCTGGACGGCGGGTCAAACTGGCTACCATGAACCGGTGATCTCGATCAGCAGGTTCCGCGTGGAGAACGCAGCGGCAGCTCAATTTCGCGCGGACGCGGAAGTGGCCGCAGCCCAGTTCGCCGCCAGCAGCGGCTGCCTTGGTGCCCAACTCGTCCAGAACCTGGACGAGCCAAACCTGTGGGCCATTGTCAGCCACTGGGTGCAGGTGGGGGACTACCGGCGGGCCTTCAACGGCACCCCAGCGAAGCTGGCGCTGATTCCACTGCTCTCCCTGGCGATTGACGAGCCCAGCGCCTACGCCGAACCGGAAGTGGTCGGGGAGAATCACCCGCGCGCAACGGTAGGCTAGGCCGGGCTGCCAGCCGGGCAGCATGTCGCGACGACGAGGGAGTTTCTTCCATGGCCACCCGCCTCGAGAATGTCATCAACCTGACCAAACGCCGGGGGTTCGTCTACCCCTGCGGTGAGATCTACGGCGGCACCAAGGCGGCTTGGGATTACGGCCCCTACGGCGTCGAGCTGAAAGAGAACATCAAGCGCGCCTGGTGGCGCGCGGTGGTTCAGGGTCGCGACGATGTTGTTGGCCTGGATTCCTCGATCATCCTGCCGCGCCAGGTCTGGGTGGCCTCTGGCCACGTCGGCGTCTTCTCCGACCCGCTGACTGAGTGTCTGAAGTGCCACAAGCGCTTCCGCTCCGACCAGTTGGAGGAGAACTTCGAGTTCAAGAAGGGCCGCGCGCCCGAGAGCCTGGCCGAGATCAACTGCCCCGAATGTGGCAACCTCGGCGAGTTCACCGCGCCGCGCGACTTCAACATGATGCTGAAGACCTACCTCGGCGTGATCGAGGACGAGTCTGGCCTGCACTATCTGCGTCCGGAGACCGCCCAGGGCATCTTCGTGAACTTCAAGAATGTGGAAAACACCGCCCGGCAGAAGATCCCCTTCGGCATCGGCCAGGTCGGCAAGAGCTTCCGCAACGAAATCACCCCGGGCAACTTCATCTTCCGAACCCGGGAGTTCGAGCAGATGGAGATGGAGTTCTTCGTCAAGCCTGGCACTGACGAAGAGTGGCATCAGCACTGGATCGACGCCCGCCAATCCTGGTACACCGATCTGGGCCTCAAGCCAGAGAACCTGCGCCTCTTCGATCACCCCAAAGAGAAGCTGTCGCACTACTCCAAGCGGACCGTCGACATCGAATACAACTTCGGCTTCACCGGCGGCGACGGCTGGGGCGAACTGGAAGGCATTGCCAACCGAACCGACTTCGATCTGAGCTCCCATTCAGAGCATTCCGGGGTCGATCTGAGCGTCTTCGAGCAGGCCACCGGTGAGCGCTATATGCCCTACGTCATCGAGCCGTCGGGCGGGCTAACTCGCTCATTGATGGCCTTCCTGGTTGAGGCCTACACCGAAGATGAGGCGCCCAACACCAAGGGTGGGGTGGACGTCCGCACGGTGCTGAAGCTGGATCCGCGACTCTCGCCGGTCAAGGTGGCGGTGTTGCCGCTGTCTCGCAACGCCGACCTTTCCCCGGTGGCTCGCGATGTGGCGGCCAATCTGCGCAAGTTCTGGAATGTGGAGTTCGACGACGCTCAGGCGATCGGCCGCCGGTACCGCCGCCAGGATGAGATCGGCACGCCGTTCTGTGTCACGGTCGATTTCGACACCCTTGAAGACCAGGCCGTGACCGTGCGCGAGCGCGACACCATGAGCCAGGAACGGGTGGCCTTGGATCAGTTGCAGTCCTACCTGGCGGCTCGCCTGCCCGGTTGCTGAGATTCAGTTCGGCAGCGAGGCGTGCTGTAGCGGCACGAAGTTGAACCGGTAGCCGGTCACCGGCTCCCGGTGCAGCCCGTGGTGTTCGCGATCAACCACCCACATCACCCCGGCGGCCGGCACCACCATTCGGCCCCCGACCGATAGCTGCTCCTCCAACTCCATGGGGATGTCGCCGGCATCAGCTGAGACCAGAATGCGGTTGAACGGCTCGCCGCGGGGCACACCGAGGGTGTGGGGATCAGCCTGCTCGATGTGGGCCCAGCTCAGGTGCTTGGGCAGATTCGCTCGGCCCATCGCTACCAGTTCCGGCTCCAGCTCGACCCCGACCACCGCGCCGGTGTGTCCGGTCAGGTGGGCCAGCAGCGCGGTCGTCCAGCCTGAGCCGCTGCCTACGTCGAGGATCTTGTCACCGGGGTGGACGTGGAGTAGCTCCAGCATGAACTGCACCGTCCAAGGCTGGGAGTTGGTAGCCCCGTGCCCGATCGGTAGCGGCTCATCGAGCTGGGCTTGGCCGCGCACATCCGCCGGGAGGAAGTCCCTCCTCGGCAAGGCCGACATGGCGGCAAGAACCTGGCGGTGCTCATGCACAACTTCAGCCTAGACCTGCCCCTCGCGGGCGTGACCCGAACGTGGGGGAGGTTACGTAGACTGACCCTTCGTTGTTCAACCACTTTTGGAGGTGCCGGTGAGTGAGTCGCTGACGCTCAGGGCGCCCTCGGGGGGTGCAGTCGAGCTCGCCTCACCATTCGTGCTGGCACCGATGGCTGGCATCACGAACGCGGCTTATCGCCAGCTTTGCCGCGAGCAGGCCGAGCAGGTGTTGGGACGCGAGGGCGCGGCCCCGGGCCTGTATGTGTCGGAGATGATCACCTCTCGTGGGGTGGCCGAACGCAACCCGAGGACCGCCGACATGTTGCGGTTCGATCCGGGGGAGACCGTCCGCTCGGTGCAGTTGTACGGAGTCGACCCACCGGTGATGGCCAAAGCTACCGAGATTCTGTGCACTGATTTCGGGGTGAACCACGTTGATTTGAACTTCGGTTGTCCGGTGCCGAAGGTGACGCGGCGGGGCGGCGGGGGAGTGCTGCCCTGGAAACGTGATCGGCTGGGCGCCATTCTGCGGGCCACAGTGGCTGCGGCTGATCGCTACGGCGTGCCGGTGACCATGAAGACCCGGCTGGGCATCGACGCAGAGCACCTCACCTATCGTGACGCCGCGCGAATCGCCCAGGACAGCGGCTGTGCGGCGATCGCGCTGCATGGACGCACCGTGCAGCAGGCCTACTCCGGGCAGGCCGACTGGTCGGCCATCGCCGAACTGGTCGGGGCGGTTGAGATTCCGGTGCTGGGCAACGGCGACATCTGGGAGGCCACCGACGCCGTGGCGATGATGGCGCAGACCGGCTGTGCCGGTGTGGTGATCGGCCGCGGCTGCCTTGGTCGGCCCTGGCTTTTCGCCGATCTGGCCACCGCCTTCAGCGGGGGAACTCAGCGCGCGCTGCCAAGCCTCGGCGAGGTGGCCGCGATGGTCCGTCGCCACGCTGAGCTGCTCACCGAGCTGTACGGGGAGAAGCACGGGCTGACCGACCTGCGAAAACACATGGCGTGGTATTTCAAAGGCTTCGGGCTAGGCGGTGAGTTGCGCCGCGGTCTGGCGATGGTTTCCTCCTTGGCCGAGTTGGACGCGCTGCTGGCCCGCACCGCCGCCGACCAACCGTTCCCGACCACCGAATTGGCGTCACCTCGTGGCCGCCAAGGGGCGCCGCGGGACCGGGTGACGGTGCCCTACGGCTGGCTGGATTCGGAAACTCTTGGCGATGACGACATCAGCGATGCCGAATGTGACGTCTCGGGCGGCTAGGCCCGACTCAGCTGACGGCCTGAATCGCTGGCATCAGCAGGATTATCGCGTAAATGATGTAGATCACCGGTGTCAGCAGCCCGAGGACGAACGCGATGAATCCCGAAGCGCGACCACGGCCGATGATCCCGGCGATTAGGCCGATGACCATCGCCACTGTGCCCACCGTGCTCGCCAGTTGAAAGAGCATTGCTGGCCCCGAAGCCGACGACATCAGTGCCTCAGAAAAGACCTCGCTGTCGAGGTCGGTGCTGCCGGTGGCGATGATGAGTTGGTTCGCCACGGTCATCATCGGCCCCATCGTGTAGGTGGCCAACGCAGCGGTGGTCACCACTAGGGCCAACGCGATGCGTCCCAGTAGTGGGCTCTTTTTCGCCGGAGCGGCCTGCTGCGGGTACGGCTGCGGCGTGCCATAGGGCTGAGGCGCGCCGTAGGGCTGTTGCGGCGCGCCGTAGGGTGCCTGCGGGGCGCCGTAAGGCTGCTGCTGCTGAGTGGGGTAGGGCTGCTGCTGGCCGTAGGGCTGTTGCGGGTAGCCGTATGGCGGCTGGCCCTGGGCCGGCGGGTAGCCGGGATTGGGCTGTGGAGCGCCGTAGGTCGGCGGAGTCGGGGTGGCTTCCCCGGAAGGCCCAGTGGGCGGGTTCTGCGACGGCTCGGTACCCCAAGTAGACATGGACTCAGGCTAGTGGATTAGCGCCCAGGTTCAGCCTTCGGGATTAGGTATGCCGCTGCAAACCTCAGCGAATGCCTTCGGCCAACTGGGCGAAGGCCATCACGATGTAGGTCCACACACCGATCGGCGCGAGCACCCCCAAGATGATGCCGATGACGCCAAGGATTCGGCCGCGGTTAGTGGCAGTTGCCACGATGGCGGCGATCCAGGCAGCCATTCCGATTGAACCTGCGATCCCGATGACGCTGATCGGCCAGCGCATCGCAGCCTCGATCTCGGCCTGGCCGTAGGAGCCGGAGTAGCCAGACATCGCGAGTGCCGCGATCACGTTGGTGAACAACCAGGCGCCGTAGCCGCTGAGCGCGGTGGCAATCAGAATGAAGGCCAGCGAGATCACGCCCAGAATCGGGCTGCGTGGCCGGTTAGGGGCTGGCGGGGCGCCGTAGGCAACGGGCGGCTGATAGGGCTGGCCGTAGCCACCGGGAGTCGGTTGCACCCAGGGTTGGACCGGGCCCGGAGGTGGCGGGGCCGCTGGGTAGCCGCCAGCGGGCTGTTGGGGCTGCTGCGGGGCCTGGCCCCAGGGCGACTGGCCGTACTGGTCTGACATGGCTGAACCATATTCCAGTCCAGGCGTCCGACCAAGGCCCGCCCAACAGGCTTCGTCGCCTGGGGCGGAAGGCAGGTGCCGACCTGGGCGCTGCAACTGACAAGATTGGCGCATGGCTGAATTGCATCCGCGCACCGTCGCTTGGGCCGAGACCATGGCCGGGTATGCCGCCGATGGTGTGGTCCGGGCGCATGCTGATCCGGGTTCGGCGGTTCAACTCGGCGAGCCGGTGTTGCGTGAGCAGCGCGAGGCCTGGGAGGCCGAGCACCTGAGTGCTGGGGCCACTTTGGCCAGCGGTGCCGGGCAGCGGGCCGTCGCCGAAGAACCAGATCAGGAGCGCACCTGCTTCGAACGCGACCGGGACCGGATCGTCCATTCGACCGCTTTTCGCCGGCTGGCTGGCAAAACCCAGGTGGTGGTGTATCCCACCGACCATCAGCGCACTCGATTGACCCACGCCCTCGAAGTTGCCCAGGTGGCCACTTCGATCGCTCGCGGGCTGGGCGTGAATGTGGCGCTGGCTGAGGCCATCGCTTTGGGGCACGACTGTGGACACGGCCCCGGCGGGCATGCCTCCGAGGATGCCTTCGACGCGTTCATCGAGGAGGGTTACGACCACGGCCCCTGGGGGGCCGACGTCGTGCTGACCGGGTTGAACCTTTGCACCGAGACCTTGGACGGCATTCGAAATCACTCCTGGTCGCGGCCGACACCGGGCACGGTGGAGGGCCAGATCGTCAGCTGGGCCGACCGGATCGCCTACTGCTCCCATGATCTGGAGGACGCAGCCAGCGCTGGCATCGTCAGCACCGCTGAGTTGCCGCCGATAATCGCCGAGGTGGCCGGACGCACCCGCCGAGCGCAACTGGGGGTTTTCATCCGTTCGGTGATCGAGGCCACGGCGGCCACCGGCCAGGTGGGCATGGCGGCAGAACCAGCCCAGGCCCTGGCCGCGCTGCGCACCTTCAACTATGAACGCATCTACACCCGGCCGGAATCGGTGGCCCAATCGGTGGCGGTGATCGAGGTGCTGCGGGCTCTGGTGGAGCACTACGCCGGGCGCGCCGGCTCGCTGCCGGCCGAGCTGGAGCGCGCCGAGGCAACCGCAGCTGACCGGGCGCGAGTGGCGGTGACCTATGTGGGAGGCATGACCGACCGCTTCGCCTTCGAGACCGCGATTGCCCTGCTGGGGTGGGATCCGGAGCGGCTGCCGCGCGGTATCGGTCGGGGTGCCTGAATCAGTCGGGTTCGACCGGGTGCTGCCAGCGGTGCCGCGCGGTGCGGTGGCCTAGACTGCGGCCGTGGCTGGACTGATCAATCCCGAGGACCTGGAGACCGTCCGCGAACGATCTCGGATCGAGGATGTGGTCGCCACCTACCTGACGTTGCGCCGGACTGGCGGCGGTTCGCTGACTGGCTTGTGTCCTTTCCATGATGAGAAGACGCCGTCGTTCCACGTCACGCCAGCCCGGGGTTACTACCACTGCTTCGGCTGTGGCGAGGGCGGCGACGTCATCGACTTCATCCGCAAGATCAACAACGTCAGTTTCACCGAGGCGGTGGAGTACCTGGCCGACCGGTGCGGGGTGCAGTTGCGCTACACCGAGGGCGGCCCTCGGGTTGAGCCGGGCCTGCGGTTGCGGGTGCTGGAGGCCAACAAGCTCGCTGCGGAGTTCTTCACCGGCCAACTGATGGGCGCCGCCGGGCTACCGGGGCGCCAGTTCCTCGACGGGCGTGGTTTCGACCAGGACGCTGCGGCCACGTTCGGTATCGGGTTTGCCCCCACCGGTGGCCACGAGTTGCGCGACCATCTGCGCAATCGGGGCTTCAACGACGCCGAGTTGGTCAAGTCCGGGCTGATTCGCGAACAGGGCTGGGATTTCTTCCAGGGCCGGGTGCTGTGGCCGATCCGGGACGCTGGCGGCTCGGTGCTGGGCTTCGGGGCCCGCAAGATTTTCGATGACGACCGGATGCCGGCGAAGTACCTCAATACGCCCGAGACCCCGGTCTACAAGAAGTCGCACGTGCTTTACGGCCTCGACCTGGCCCGCACCAATATCGCTAAGAAGAATCAGGTGGTGGTGGTCGAGGGCTACACCGACGTGATGGCCTGCCACCTTTCCGGGGTGGATACCGCGGTCGCGTCCTGTGGCACGGCTTTCGGCGACGATCACGCTCGGCTGCTGCAACGCCTGCTGGGCACCGGCGAGGTGAGCGGCGGCGAAGTGATCTTCACCTTCGACGGGGACGCGGCTGGGCAGGCGGCGGCCATCAAGGTGTTCAAGGGCGACACCAACTTCGGTGCCCAGACCTATGTTGCGGTCGCCCCCGGTGGGCTGGACCCGTGCGACCTGCGGCTGGAACAGGGTGAGGCTGCGGTGCGAGAGTTGGTGGCCAGCCGGGAGCCGCTGTACCGCTACGTGATGCGCAATGTGATTTCCGGCTACGACCTTGATCGTGCCGATGGACGGCTGGCCGCGGTGCGGGCTGCGGCCCCGTTGGTCAGCAGCATTCGCGACAACAGCCTGGTGCTGGGCTATATCCGCGAACTGGCCAAGCTCATCGGCATGGATCCCGACGAGGTGCGTCGCGAGGTCAAGGCGGTTCAGGCCCAGCGGGCTCGCCATCCTGAGCAGGGCGGCGAACCGGCGGCGGTTGCCGAGGCTCCGTCCCAGGCTCTGCGTCCGCCCCCGGCCAATGATCGCCGGTTGGAGGCTGAGCGGGGCACGCTGCGGCTGATCTTGCGATCGCCGGAGCTGTTTGGCCCGTCCTGGAATCAGCTCAGCATCGAAGACTTCACCGATCCCGCCTATGCCGCGTTGTTCGCGGCAGTGCTGGCGGCCGAGGACGGTTCGGGCAGCTGGACGCAGCGGGTGGTGGCGGCCAATCCCGATCCGGTGATTGAGCAGCTGGTGATCACTTTGGCCGTCGAGCCGGTGCTGCGGGAGGCCACCCAGGCCTACGCCGCTGAGTACAGCGCGCTGCTGCGGGTGCAGACCCTGGCTCGGCGGATCGCCGAACTGAAGTCGAAGCTGCAACGCACTGATCCGACAGCCGATCAGGCCGCCTATAACAAGATGTTCGCCCGCCTAGTGAGCCTCGAATCCGACCGCCGCGAGCTGATTGCCCTAGCCAGCGGCCCCGCCCTGTAGCTACTCCTCGGGGACGGTTCCTCCGCGCAGCTCATGGGGACGGTTCTTCCGCGCAGTTCAGGTCCGTCCCCGTGAGCTGCTCACCGGAACCGTCCCCGGGAACCCCGGGAACAGGTCCGCGGGACGGGATGTCCTAGTCGGCGGGGCAGTCCGGCGGCTGTGAGCCGTGGTTGGGAAATGATGTTGTCGGAGTGTTGCCATCCACAGCCCAACCAAACTGGCGATTTCGGGCCGTTGGCCGGGCAGGCTCGGCGCATGATCTCTAATACCGAAATTGCGCTGCTGACCGCGGCCGAGGAACGCCAACTGGCCCGCACGATTGAGGCCGGGGTTCTGGCCGAGCACCTGCTGGCCAGCGGCGAACGTCCGCTGCGGGCCACCGAGGCTGAGCTGCGGGCGTTGTCCAGCGAGGGACGCCGAGCCTGGGAGCATTTCTGGCTGGCCAATCTGCGGCTGGTATGGAAGCTGGCCGGGGCAGAATCCCGGCTCACTGGGCTGAATGTGGACGAGCTGTTCCAGGAGGGCTGTGTGGCCCTGGCTGGGGCATTGCAGCGCTTTGACGGCGAGCGCGGACGGTTCTCGACCTATGCCGTCACTCGGATCAGACAGCACCTAATCGAAGTGGGAGCGGCCCGCTTCGGTGCGATGGAGCTTTCGGTGAGCCGCGCGGTGCAGGTGCGGCGCGCCCACGGCGTGCGGGCCCGGTTGGATCAGGAGCTGGGTCGCCAGACCGGTGCCGAAGAGCTGGCCGCGGAGTTGGCTCGTCCGACCGCCTGGGCCAGGGCTCTGCTGAGTCATCGAGCCCCGGTCTCACTCGACAGCTGTGATCAGGTGGGACGGTTGGCCGACCAGATCGGTGCCGAGCCCGAGCAGCGGCTGTTCGCTTCGCAGGTGCGGGAGCTGTTGGCCCTGGTGCCCACCGACGAAGCTGAGGTGCTCCGCCGGCGCTTCGGACTCGACCACGTGGTAGCCGAGACCCGCGCGGAGGTGGCTGCGCGGCTGCGGGTGAGCCTGTCTACGGTGCGACGGTTGGAGCAACGGGGCCTGGAACGCCTACGGCAGGTGTTAGGCAGGGACTCGGCAGCACCGGGGCTGTTGGCCGGTTGAGCCCAGTCTCGGGAACTCAGTACTCGGCCGGAGCCAACCGGGTCAGCAGGTCTTCCGGATCGTTGTCGATGCGGCGCCCAGCCTTGGACACCAGGGCCACGGCCAGTCCGATGGCGGCGAGCAGCACCAGGGCTGCGGTGGGCTCTTCGCCGATCCGGCCAACCAGAATGAGCCACAGGGCCGCACCAACCGAGATCACTGCGAAGAAGCCGCTGAACCAGGCAAAAACCTTTAAGAACATGCCTTGGCGGGGGACGCCGATGCGCGACTGATCGTTGGGGTTCAGCACGCTCGATTGGGCGCCGATCCCGACCCCGGTGATGATCACGGCCAGGCCGGCGATGATCGCGATCCCGATCTGTTCGGGCAAGCCCTGCAGCAGGCCTTCCACCGCAGCGAAGACGACAAGTATCGGCACCAGATAGAGCAAGGGGGCAGTCACCTTGCCCAACATGATTTTCGACAGCGGCGCCCCTGAGGCGATCAGGTAGCGAAAGCCGGGCCCGTCGTAGCCGAACACATTGAAGCTGCCCACGACCACTGCCAGGGCGGAAAAAGCGGCGGCCTGGACGGGAATGCCAACCCCGGAAAAGGTGGAGTGAGCCACCATGATGCCCATCACCGGCGGAATGATCAGGGTCTGGATGGCCTTGGGGGAGCGGAAGAAGAAGTAGCGCCATTGTTGAGCCATTGCCGCGGTCGTTGGCCCGGACGGCAGGCCTCGCAGCCCGACCGGAATCAGCGGCATTACTTCGACGACGCTTCGGCGGTAGCCGCGCCCGGAGCTGTAGATGTCGCCGCGCACCCGGCGTCCCAGCGCCCAGGCCCACACGACCATCGCCACCACGATGGTTCCGAGCACCACCGCCATTCGGGCGGCGTAGTCGGCCCAATTGCCGTCACGGGCATCGATGATCGATTGGGCGGCCGCTCCGGGCGGCATCCAGGCGGCCACCTGGCCGACCGGGCCAGCGAGCTGGGCGTTGATGGAGGCGATGGTGGTGCGCAGATGCATGGCCAGCCCGTACATACCCAGCACCATCAGCGCGGCCACCAGAGCGGCGAAGTCGCGGCCGCGTCGGGAGCGCAGCGATTCGGCCAACACTGCCTGGGCGGCGCGCGAGACCGCCACGCACATCACCGTGAAGGCCACGGCGCTGCCGAGCGCCACCAGCCGGGACGGCACGGACTGACCGAAGGCGGCCACCGAGCCAGCCGCGAACAAGAAGGTGAAGGTGGCGGTGGGGGCGACCAGGGCCCCGATCAGCAGGCCACCCACCTGTTGCCAGGGTGTCAGCGGGTACTGCTCCAAACGCCGCGGGTCGACGGTGCCGTCCGCCAGAGTCGGTTCCAGGATCGGGCCGAGCAGCCACGGCACAGACAAGGCGACGAAGGAGCCGAGCAGCAGCACATTGCCGAAGTCTGGGGCCGAGACGAAAACGGCGGTGCCGGTGCCAGCGATCAGCCCGAACACCGTACCGATCACCCAGCTGGTGGCGTAGTAGGACGTGGCACCGGGGCTGTTGCCGCGGGCGCGCGCGGCGATGATCAGTCTCAGTCGGACAAGGACGAGAGCCACGACAGCTCGCCTTCCTCAAGATCGCGGCCGCCGACCAACTCGACGAACGCATCTTGCAGGTTGCGTCCCTTTGAAATCTCGGCGATGGTGCCCTCGGCCATCACCCGGCCGTGGGCGATCACCACCACCCGGTCGCACAGCCGCTGCACCACGTCCATCACGTGACTGGCGAAGACCACCGTGCCGCCGCTATCGCGGAAGCGCTGCAGTAGGTCTTCGATCACCTGGGCGTTCACCGGATCAAGGGCGCCGAATGGCTCGTCCAACACCATCACTCGCGGATTGTGCAGCAGGGCCACGCCAAGGCCGACCCGCTTGAGCATGCCGAGGGAGAAGTCGGCGATCAGTCGATCGCGGGAGTCGTCCAGGTCGAGGACGCGCAGCAGCTCGGCTGATCGCTCGGCGATCACCGCCGGATCAAGACCGCGGAGCAGCCCGGCGTACTGCAACATTTCTGGTGCGGTGAGGCGCTCGAACAGCACTGGATTGTCTGGGACGAAGCCGAGCAGGGCTTTGGCTTGCAGCGGGTTGGGCCACACCTGGGCGCCGCCAACTTCGGCGGAGCCGGCGTCGGGGCGAAGCAGCCCGGTGAGCATCCGCAGGGTGGTCGATTTGCCGGCCCCATTTGGCCCGGCGATGCCATAGAAGCTGCCCTGCGGGATCTCCAGATTCACGCCGTCGACCGCACGTAGCTCGCCGAAAGTCTTAACCAGCCCGACTGCGCGTACTGCCAGTGCCACGGCCGTCCTTTCCCGCCGAGTATCCCCCCAAGGCGTCCGAGGGAAAGCCTAGCCGCAGTGGTCGGCGACGCCGCCCACACCGTGAGCTACAGCAGCGTCGGCTGCTGGCCGAGGCTCACCTTTGGGTTGCGATCGAAGTGGCTGGCGAGCAGGACGGCCGCCAAAGTGGCGGACGAGAGGCTGAGGGTGAGTGTCTCCACGCCGATCCAACCGACCTGTTGCCAGGTCAAGGTGGCCAGGGCGCCAGCCACAGTGCTGCCGAGGTAGTAGGCGAGCAGGTAGGCGCTGGAGGCTTGGGCGTTGCCGAGGTTGTGCCGCGCCGCGCGATCGACCACCCAGCCGCTGAGCAGCGAGTGCACGCCAAGGAAGGCGAAGGTGAGCAGGCCCAGCCCGCCAAACATGGTGGCCAGGGTTGGAATGGACGTGATCGCGACGCCCAGAATCAGCAGCGCAGCGCCCAGGGCGGTGGTGTGACCACGGCCGTCCCGCTCAGCGAGGTGGCGCAGGACGTAGGGTGCGGCGATGCCGATCGGGTAGGCCAGATACACCCAACCGGCCGCGTGTCCGAGTTCGAAGGGTGGCGCCTGGAGCCGGAAGGCGGCGGCGTTGTAGACCGCCACGAAGGCGCCCATGCTGGTGAAGCCGGCCAGACACAGCCAGGCCAGTACTTGGTCGAAGGGGGCGGTGATGGTGCCCAGCAGCACTTCGCGCAGTTCGGCTTTTCGGGGCTGGAAGGTGGCCGACGGCGGCAGTAACAGCCACAAAGCCAGGCCGGCGGCCAAGGTGATCAGGCTCATCGTGGTCGCGGTGGCGACCCAGCCACCGAGCGCTGCCAGTGGGCCGGGCAGTAGCCGTCCGGTGGCCCCGCCCACGGCGGTGCCAGCGATGTAGGCGGCGTTGGCGCGTCCGTGGGCTCCTGGCGGGGTTTCCTCCCGAAGGTAGGCCAGTGCGGCGGCGGGGAACCAAGCCAAGGTGATGCCGAGCAGGCCTCGTAGAACCAGCAGGGCGGCCCAACTGGGGGCGAATGCTGCGGCCAGCCCGAACAGGCCTGAGGCGATCAGCGAGGCTCGCATCACCTGCACCCGGCCGAATCGATCGGCTAGTGGGCCAGCCATCAGCAGGCCGACGGTGATGGTGGCGGTGGTGACCGAAAGCGCCAGGGAGGACTCTGCTGGGGTGATGCCGTAGACGTCCACCAGTAGTGGCAGCAGCGGCTGGACGAAGTACATCAGGGAGAAGTTGGCCAGCCCGCCGGCCATCAGCGCCACGATCATCCGCCGGTAGGCGATCACAGTGTTTGGCGCGGTGTTGATGGCGGACGGGTCGGTGGGCACCGCCCTAGTTTGGTGGCTGGCGCCGCGATTGCGAAGCGCGGTCCGAGATTGGGTGCCGCTTCAGCTGGCAGGTGGCTCAGGTGAGCGCGCTGCGTTGCACCTGGACGAACTCGATCCGCTCACGCCACTTGCGCTTACCGGTCTCATAGAGCACGCCGACGGTGGTGGCGTTGATCTCGACCAGATCGGAGTAGGCCGCCGGTCGGGCTTTGCCGCCAATCAGCGGCCCCTTTCGCCAGGACGAGCCACCGTTGGTGCTGATGAAGAGCCGCATATCGCGCCGGATGGTCAGGTTCCTGGTCTTGATGTAGGACGGCCCCGAGAACAGCAGGGGAGCGCCCGCGCCGCTGGTTTGGAGCAGGCTGCCTTCGACGGCCATGGTCTTGACGCCGGGCATTTGGCGGTAGGACGAGATCGAAAGGCCGCCGTTGGTGGAGATGGCCGAGACCCGGTTGGTGCCCGGCTTGGTCTTGCGCTTGTCGCGGTAGCTGACTAGCAGCCGTCCATCGCGGAGCTCGGCAACGGTGCCCTCGATGAGTTGGAGCTTGCCGGGGGAGAGCCGGTCGTAGCCGATTCGCCAGGTGGTGCCACCATCGTCGCTGTAGAGCCCGTAGGTGCCGTACTTCTTGGTCTTCCCGCTAGTCACGACGTAACCCATCGGGAAGATGATCCGCCCTTTGGCAGCGCCATATTGCAGCACCAGACCGTGTCCGGGGCCTTGCAGGCCACCCTTCCAGCCTTTGGCGGGGCGGGTGATCTGGCCGGCGGTGAAGTTGGTCCAGGTGGCGCCGTCGTTGTAGCTGCGTTGGAGAAAGAGCCCAACGTATTTGTCTTTGGTGTTGCGCAACGAGCTGAACAACAGCACCGAGTTGGTGCCTGGGTCCCAGATCGGCACCGGGCTGGAGATGTGGTTGCGGCCGTAGTCGGCGACTAACCGCATCGGGCCCCAGTGGCAGCCGGCGTCGGTGGAGGTGCGGGCCACCAGGTCGTAGTTGCCGCGGTCGGTTACTGAGTCGTTGTCGCGGCGTTCAGCGAAGGCGATCAGCGCGCCGGAGCCGGTGCGGATGATCGCCGGAATGCGATACCACCTCTTGGTTTTGGCCGAGCTCACGAACGGGGCGGACGTGCAGCCGGTGGCCGCCGCAGTCGCGGCGGGAGTCAGCGACGGTGCGATTACGGGCGTGACGATGATCGAGGCTGCCGCGAGCGCAAGCGTGCTAGCTGCGGTGCTGAGGGTGCGCCAGGGGTTCTTGAGGGTCTGCACAGGTCGCCTTTGGCTGAGAACAGGTCGGGTTTCAGGCTAGGCCTCGGTGCGGGCCGCTAGACAGTCCACCCAAGGAGGACTCAGCTCAGCGTTTGACCGTGCTGGTCTTCTTGGCCGGGGTCTTGGAGATCGTGCCGTAGCCGGGAGCCGAGAGGGTGACCTTCACGGTGATCCGCCTGCCGCGGTCCTTCTTGGTCAACTTGTAGGTGGACTTGGTGGCCTTACTGATCTTGATGTTCTTCTTGCCACTGCTGCGGTACCACTGGAAGGTCGCCTTCACCGGCGAAACTGCCGGGGCCACGGCGTACTTCACGGTGAGCTTCTTGCCCACCTTCGCCTTGCCCGAAATGGCGGGCAGCGCGGTGAACCTCAGCGTGCCCTGGCCGGGACGGATCCAGTTGCTGGTCTTGGTCATACCGGCAACGCCGGTCACCTTCACCGTGATAATTTGGCCGAGGTCAGCGGCGGTGAGCGTGTAGGTCCGACGGGTCGCGCCAGGGATCGCAACGATGGTGGTGCCGGTGGCGGCGCGCCGTTGCCACTGGTAACCGTAGGTGCCGTAGCTGCTCCCGCTACTCGCGGTGAGGGTGGTGCCCACTACCGCTGGCGTGGTTCCCGGCAGGCTCACCCAGATCGTCGGGTATTTGGCCGCCGGGACGTTGACGTCGATCGAGCCGCCGCCTTCGTTCGGGCTCACTCCGCCGCCGGCAACCGCGGCCACCGCCTGGCCAGCATTCACGATGCCGCTGCCGCAGGTGCCAGTCGGGCAGCCGTCAGTGAGCGGGGTCGCGGTGCCTCTGATGAAGGCGGCGATCTCGGCTGGCGTCAGGTCCTTGTCGAGCGACTTGAGTAGCGCGGCGGTGCCGGCCACGTGTGGTGCCGCCATGGAGGTGCCGAACTTGGGCTCGTAGCGTCCGCCGATAGTGGAAACCACCTGCGACGTGCAGGCTGCTGCCTGTGTGGGGTCGGTGTAGTAGGCGTAGCATCCGCTGGCCTCATCGGCCCCGCCGGGTGCGGCGACCAGCCAACGGCTGGCCGTGGTGGAGTCGCCCCAATTGCTGTAGGTGGCTCTGCTGCCGTTGCCGCTAGCTGCGGTAACGACGATGACGTTGTTGCAGTTGGCAGGCGAGGTGTTGGCGATGGACGCATTGTTGTTGCCAGCCGACACCACCACGACAGTGTCCTGAGACACCGCGTAGTCAATGGCGTCTTGGAGGGTATCCGAGCAAGTGCCAGTGCCGCCGAGCGACAGATTCAGCACGTCGGCGGGATACGGGTTGGTGATTCCGTCCATCTCTTCTCCGGCGGCCCAGCGGATCGCCATCGCGACATCTTCCATGTCACCGCCGCCTCGGTTAGGCAGCGCTCGAACTGGCAGAATCTTCACCGCTGGCGCAGTGCCGGTGAGCCGGGGGTTATCGGCACTGTTGGCGGCGACGATCCCGGCGACGTGGGTGCCGTGCGAGGTGAGCCAAGAAACGTTGGTGACCCCTCTATCAGTAGCATCCGCGTCTGGGCCGTCACCGTCAGCGTCTTCGTTCGAAACTGTGCCATCGGCATTCTGGGTGGTGTTGCGCACGTCGGAAACGAAGTCGTAGCCCGGCAGCACCGTCCCAGAACCCTTGGTGTCGCCGAGTTCGGTGGGGGCTGAGCCGTCGGGGACGGTTGCGCCAACTTCGCCGTCCTCGGAGTTGGCCCCGGGCGCCGTGCTGGGGTCCTCGCTTGGTGCCGGGGTGGGCTCGGCGATGGTGCCCGATGCCTGCGCTGAGTTGCCCGCGGCGTCGGTGACCTTCACCGTGAGGTCGGAGCCGACAGCTGCGGCCTGATCAAGATCGAAGACCCAGTCGCCATTGGTGTCGGTGACGGTCTCGGCGCTTTGCTCGGCATCGGCGGCGTCGCGGTAGGTGATTCGGGCCAAGGTGCCAGCCTCGGCGGTGCCATAGACATTGGTAGGCACGGCGGTGGTAATCACCGGCGTTGCGGGGGCGGTGGTGTCGATGGTGACGGTCACTGGGGTTGAACTCACGCCGTCGGAGTCGACGACGACCACCTTGACCACGTCGGCTTCAGTGAGGGCGGTTTCGGGCACGAACTTCCAGGCCCCAGCGCCCAGATTGGTCCAGGCACCAACTACCTCGACGCTACTGGCATCGAGCAGTTTGGGGTTGGCTGCTTCATCGACCCCGATGACGCTGACGAACTCGCCATTGCTGGCCGCCACGGCTGGCGCGCTCGGCGGGCCGTAGTGCACCCGGCGGCTGACCGAAGTGGACTCGTTGCCAGCTTGATCGACCAGCCGAGCACTCACCATTGAGCGATCGTCGGCGATCGAGTCGAGAGTCAGGCTCCAGATGCCCTGGTCAGTAACAGTGGTGTCCTGGTACTTCGGGTCGCGCCCGCTGAAGTAGGTGAGCTTCACCTCGGCGCCCGCCTCGCCGGTGCCGCTGACCAGCTCGCCGTTGGTGGCGTTGATCATTGGGGCTGCTGGCGGCAGTTTGTCGATGGTGACGTTGGCTACCGGCGAGACGTTGCCGGCGGAGTCGCTGGCCTTCACCAGCACGAGATCGCCATCAACCAGATCGACGCTGGGGTCACTCAGCGACCAACCACCGGCCGCGGAGGCAGTTACTTCGTCATACGCGTCGGAGCCACCGCTGTCATGGCCAAAGTAGGTGAGCCGGACGGTCGAGCCATTCTCGGCGGTGCCGCTGAATTGAGAGCCATCGCTGGGAAAGACCTCGGGCATGGCCGGATCGACTGCATCGATCACCCCGGTCTTGGTGGCCTCGTTGCCAGCTTCATCTCGAGCGGTGACCGTGAACGCGGTGTCGTTCGCCAGCTCCGGGTCGGGAACGCAGGAGAACTTCCCATCAACCGGGGTGAGCTTTTCGCAGATGGCCGAGCCACCCTCGTCGCGAGTGATGGTGACGGTGGAGTCGTTATCGGAAGTGCCAGCGATCTCGGCCTCGTTGTAGGCGGTGAGAGTGGGCGTCGACAACTCCGCGTCGATGATTACCTGTTTCGTCGAGACATTGCCGCGACGGTCGGTGGCCGTCACCGTGACATCTTGGCCGTGCTCCAGACCGGCGTAGTTGGGCGTCAACGTCCAATCGGTGCCAGTGACCTGAGCTTGTTCGGTGGTGTTGCCGCTATCGGGGTAGCTGAGGATGACCGTTGAACCGGCCTCGACCGTGCCAGTGAAGATGGTGCCATTGCTGGCATTGGCGGTGAACTCGATCACCGCCGAGTCAACCTCGATCTCTTCGATGGTGGTTTGGTTGCCGGAGCGGTCCTCGACTGAAGCGGTCAACGTGGTGCCGTTTTCAGCCTCTGGAACCAGGGTCGCGGTCCACTTGCCGCGCGAATCGGCGATCGCGGTGGCGGTTTCGGTGATGTTGTAGGTCACGGTGACCGTCAGGCCGGGCCAGGTGGTGCCTGAGACGGTGGTGGCGCCCGCTGCGAAACCGTCCACGGTGTCAACCAGCAGGGCCTTGGGTAGCAGGGCGTTGTCGGCGATGCCGGTATCGATAACCCCGACCACCACGTCAGCGGCGCCTTCGGTGTTGGCGGTGGCCCAAGCGGCGCTGGCGTTGATCTGATCGATGTTCCAGTAGTAGTCATCGCCGCCAGCGTCGGTGGGGTAGAACTTCACCGAAGCCTCGGCGTAGCGAACTCCGCCAGATCTTTCGGCCGCCGCAGCGATCTGATCGGCCTGCTTGCGGGTGAGCGATTTGTTCAAGGTGACGGTGGCCGCATCAGCGCGCAACGCTTTCGAGCTGACCACTTTCGCCCCGGCCACCTTCCAGGCGGCTTTGCGGATGGCGCTCACCGCGGCGGCGGCCGGATTGGCCACCTTGCCGCGGAGAGCCACGATCACGGTGTCGGTGTTGGTGGAATGAATCCGGGCAACCGAGCGCGAGTTCACCGCCGTCGCGGCCGGCGGCGGCTCGCTGACTAGGGGAGTAGCTGCTGGCACCTGCGGAATCGCAGACACGACCAAGACCACTGAGAGCACTCCGACTCCCAGCGTTGCCGCTGCCAACAGGAGCCTTTGTCGCAAGGCGTCCCCCCTATCTGTGCGCATAGCGCAGCACCTCTAGTATTTCACATCTGTAACAGCTGCATCAGTGCGCAGGTGGTAGTCCGTGAAAACTCGAAAGTGCTTGTCGAGGCGGGGTTTTGGGCCTTGGTCGGCTACTTGATCTTGTGCGAGGACGACACGGCGATGCGGTAGGCGTAGCCGACGGGGCCGAACACGGTGACCTGAATCGAGATCTTCTTCTTCTTGTCCTTCTTGACCAGCTTGTACTTCGACTTGGTCGCACCGCTGATGACCTTGCCGTCGCGCAGCCACTGGTAGCTGAACTGGGTGGGCTGTGGGCTCCAAGAGCCAACCTTGGCAGTGAGCTTCTTGCCAACCTTGTACTTGCCTGAGATGGACGGGTTCTTCTTCCAGGTGAAGAACTTGGTCACCGTGAGCGCCTTGGGGGCGTTCACCACGCCGGTGCCACAGGTGACCGCGGTGCAGCTGGGCATCCGGTTGGCCGAGCCGCGCATCGCTGCGGCGATCTGGGCCGGACCCCAGGACGGGTTCTTGGCCTTCAGCAGCGCGGCCACGCCGGCAACGTGCGGGGCGGCCATCGAGGTGCCTGCCATGAACCCGTACCAGGAACCCCCGGGTGTAGTCGTGCCGCGGTTCCAGGTGGAGGCCACCCAGCCGCATTCGCCGATGATGCCGGGGCACGAGGTGGGGGTGTCCGAGCCACCGGGGGCGGCGATAGTGGCCGGCATGGCGGCAGTTCCGTAGTTGGAGTAGCTGGCCTTGCCGCCGGTGTAGGTGCTGGCGGTGACCGAGATCACGTTCTTGCAGTTCGCCGGGGAGCTCTTCGACAGCGCCACGTTGGAGTTGCCAGCTGCCACCACCATCGGGATGCGCTTGGCGGCGGCGCGATTGATAGCGGCCTGCATCGCGTAGGAGCACGGTCGCCCATCTTGGCTGCCGAGGGAGAGGTTCAAGACATCAACAGGATTGGGGTTCGTCCCCGAATAGCCGGTCGCCCAATCGATGGCGGCGATCAGATCGGCCTCCGTACCGCCGCCGGCGCCGAGAACGCGGAGCGGTTCGATTTTGGCGTCGGGGGCTACCCCGGCTACGCCGGAGCCATTTCGCAGTGCGGCGATGGTGCCGGAGACGTGGGTGCCATGCCAGGACGATGTCTTGGTGCCATCCTGGGCTATGCCAGAGAGGTCGCCTTCGTCGGTCGGGTCGGCGTCCCTACCGTCGCCATCCCGAGCCGAAGCGGAATTCGAGATGAAGTCGTAGCCGGCAATCACGTTGGCATCCAGATCGCCGTGTTCGGTGATGCCAGTGTCGAGCACGCCGACGACCACACCGGCGCCGGTGGTGGTGCCCCAGGCGGCGTCCGCGGCCACGCTGTATCTGCCCATCGCGGCGTTGATGTTCCACAGGCTGGTCTCGTAGTCGGTGTCAGCGGGGTAGAAGATCGTGGCCGGATCGACAGCCTTCACCCCCGCGACATCCTCGGCCCGGGCCTGGATGTTGTCTGCCTCAAACTCGGAGATTTCCGAGTCGAGCGTTACAGCCACGGTCGTCTTGTTGATTGTCTGCACCGAAGCCACCGAGGCTCCCGCAACCGCTTCAGCGATCTCGGCGACGGCGGCTTCAGCCGAGGCCTTCGGGTCCTGCTGCGACTGGTCGAAGGTGACCAGGATCGTCCGGGTGGTGTCTTTGACCCTGCTGGGAGTGGTCGGCTCGGGAAGCGGAGCGATGTCAGTGGGGGCGGCCTGGGCTGGAATGGCACTGAACGCCAATCCTGCTGCTGCCACGAATACTGCTACCGACCATTTCTTCATTGGTGACCCTCACCGTTAGCAGGGCGGACAACGCTAATGCGCTCCGTTGGGCAGCTTACTGCTAAAAGCAAGCCGAGTTGGCGACCTGGAGTTGCCTTGCACTCAGAGGTAGGCGGCGATGCGGAGCAAAAGGCTGCTGAGGTTGTCGCCGAGGACGGTGACGGTGGCCACAGCCACTGCCGCGATCAGGGCGACCATGATGCCGTACTCAATCGCGGTGGCGCCGCGCTCACTCTTCGCGATGACGGTGCCAAGGGCCTTGGCTGGCAGGCTCCCCATGGTGTTCTCCTAGGGTCGGGGGGTTGGACACGGGTGCGGGTTCGATTGGCGTGCTGCAAATATTCGCTTAATCTCAAGGTCGGTGTCAAAGGATTTGGCAGACATTCTCAAATACGCGTGTCGGGTCACCCGTAAGGGGACCTGAAATCGAGGGTAATGAGCGCGTTGAGGTCACCCGGAAGGGGACTATTCAACCTTAGTGAGTGAATCTTCACCCATTCTGGGGACGCTCCATTTGAGTTAACAAAGGGCCGTCGGGCCGCGGTGGGGCCGGGGTGTCCGCAAGTCGACAAGGTGTCGGACCGGCCGGGTTGGCCAGCGAGGAGTCGCCGGTGAGCCCGGCCAGCGCGCTCAGAGAATGCGCACAGCCAGCTCACGTCAGGCGGTAGGCAAATTCGGCCCCAAAAAAGGAACAGTGTTCCTGAAGGTCTAGCCGTTTTTACCCGGCGGCGGTGGCGGCCACATTTGTGGCGGGTCGGGTGGGGCGATATTCGGGCTCCAGCCGGGCGCCATTTCCGCCGCCGCAGCCGCTTCGGCAGCTTCCTCAGCGGCGACCTCTTCAGAGTCATAGCGCTCATCGGTCAGCTGCTCGCTCACCTCACCGGCACCGCGCGGGCGGAGCATCAGCCACAGGCCGGTCACCAGCCCGGCCACGTACAGCGGCTCGCCTAGGAGAGTGTCGCCCAGGCCCGCCCACATCGAGTTGTCGATGAGTGTTCCGGTAGCACGAGAGAGCGCCACCAAAGCGACGCCAGTAGTGGCAAGCAGGGAATTGGCCATGAACAACAGCACTCGGGTCGATTGGGGATAGCGCGGTGACGACTCGTAGGTGACTTGAGCCTCGGTCATTACCCGCCAAGCGAGACCGAAGACGAGCATTGCCGCAGGCGCCAGGGTGAGCGCGGTGGTGAGCGGGTCGGACAGGATGTCGCGATGGGGGTAGAGCAAGTTCAGAAACACCACCGTGAGTACGCCGGTGGCGCGGCCGCGGTCGAAGCGGCGCCGCGTCAGGTGAACCACCGTTGCCACGAGCGCCACTGTGACCGCGATCAGCCCCATCGTCTCGACGGAGCCCTTGAGTAGAACCTCCATTGACGGGATGGCCGGGATGGTGGACGCCAATGCAGTGACTCCGAACGCGCCCAGCATGATGGCTTCGGTAAGCCGACGCCGGCCAGCGAACTTCCAGGCGGCAACGAAGACCACTATCGCCATCAGTGCCCGCCAGGCTGCGTTGGCATCGTTTTCGTAGAAGAGGCGGAAAAACCAAAGGAGTGGATCAACAACTGGACCCGCTGGCGCCGTTTGGAGGACAACTACGAACATGATCGCCACATAGCTCAGCAACACCGATCCGGTGACGCCGGCGGCGATCGGGTAAACCCAGCCACTCCACGCCTCGGGCATCGCCGCTGGGTCTGGTGGACGGCTTGCCCTGGCGCGCCGGAGCAACAGCGCGACTACTCCGGCGGTGAGCATCAGGCGCCCAAGGCTCACCAGCAAACTCATCGCGGTAGGTGCGTTGTCGCCAAGGAACAGCACCACGGTCGTGACCGCGAGGCCGATTATGGCTATCGCGAAGACCGTCCAAAACAGCCCTCGGCTCACCGGCCGGTTGGCGATCGCCTGAGCCCCAGTCACCACCACCTGGGCCGGGGCGAATCCGGCGACCATGATGGCTGGCAGTGTCAGCACCATCAGGGAGGAGAATCCGCCCTCAAGCGCGATCGGGCGCAGATCCACCCCGAAGGACGCCGCCGAGGGCAGACCCCATGGCACCAGCAGGGCCCAAGTCAACAGCGCCATCATGACCGGGAACTCCCACCAGGCGTAACTTCGGAAGGCGCGGATCAAGATGAAGACCAGCACCCCGAGCAGACCAGTCACGGCCACGAGCTGCTGAGCGGGTGTGGTGACGACCATCACGGTGAAGGAAAGCGCCGCCATGGCGCCGATTATCATCAGTCCGATCCGCAGCCACCACGGCGCATGCAGGGCGGCGGTCAATGCCATTGAGAATGACAGCACCACAGCGGTCAGCAGGATCGGAATGGTCAGCGCTGGCAGAGTTTGGCCGGAGACGGTGCTCGCGACGAGGACATCGTTGTGGCGCAGTGGTTCGGCTGCCAGCGTGGCCACCACCAACAACGCGAAGATTGCGGCTGCCGCCCAGCCCACCGGGCGCAGCCCAAACGGCCACTGACCGGGTTTGGGGCGGCCGGTGGCAACCGGCTCGATGAAGGTGATTCGAAGCACATCCCGGCCAGCTTCGAAAACCTCCCTGATGTTTGAGTTCACTTCGTCACCCCCAGATACACCTTTCGGGGGGCCCAGACCAACAACCGTCCTGCCGAGGTGCTCAAGAAGAGCGACTGGTTTCCCAGCTTGACTGATTCGAGGAGCCACTCTTTCAACGGCTGTCCGCGTTCATCCAGCAGGATTAGCCGGTCGTCGGTGGCCAAGATGAGTCGACTCCCACCGCCGATTCCGGCGTTGGTTCGGGCCGTTTGTCGCGTCCACAGCGCTGCCCCGGATGACGGATCAACGCCCACTACCGCGGTGACCGTGCGTGCGACGACGAGCCCGTCAAGGCCGATCAGGCTTTCAATGCGGCCAGCATTCCTGAAATGCGAAATCTGTTGGCCATCGGTAAGTGAGTAGGTGACGAACTTGCTGCCACCGGCCGCCAACACGGCCACTGTTGGGTTGGCTCCGGGGACGATGATCAGGCTCTTGCTGTCGCCAGCCTCAACCGACCACTGCTGAACTCCGTTGGCGTCGAAGCAGGCCAGTTGGCCTTGTTGGTCGACAGCGACCACCCGATCAGCGCTGGCGCTGAGCTCGACGCGGATCGAATCGCTTAGCCGGTGAGACCAACGGGGGGTACCGGTGGCTAGATCGAAGGCGGAGAGTGAACCGTCCAGGGTGGCGACTACGGCGCTGTTGCCCAATCGGACCGGTGCGACCACTGACTGGTCGGGTAGGGGTGCTTGCCACAGCCAGCGCCCGGTGGCGTCATAGGCGATCAGCTGCAGTTTGGAGTTCGCGATCAGCGTGATGCCGCCGAGAGTTCCGCTGGCTGTGACCAACCCGCCCGGCCGGACCCGCCAGGAGGCGGTCATCGGTTCGGTGGCGGTGCTCAGGCCCACGCTGTCGCGCCAGATGCGCTGCACCGCAACGACAGTGCCATCGTCAAGGATGGCCGGCGCCGACGTCACCGAGATTTGGATGGCGTTCTTTACGCTCAGATCGTTGATGGAGTGCGGGCTGAACTGCAGCCGCTCAGCGGTCGTCCAATCAAAGCCCACCTCGGGGGCCACCTCAGCAGTGACTGCGGCGTTTGTGGCCAGCCATTCGCCACCAGCATCGGTTACGGCCACGATTCCCAGGCCTGGGCACCAGGTTTTGGTCACTGGCGTGTCGACCACGTTGCCGACCCTCAGCTTCATGGTGACCAATAGGCAGCGGCGAAGCTGGTCCTCTTTGGTGGCCGAAGTCGCCGCGCTGTACTCAGCCCGGTAGGTCGTCTTTTCCTCGCCCCCGCCCGCCTTGAGTACCCAGGCCTTGCCTTCGGAGACCCAACTCCGGCCCGCGGCCATTTGGGTGCTGAGATCGAGTCGGCCGGGGTAGTAGAACCTGGCGTCGGTCCAGGTGCGCACTTCAACGCCGGTGCGCACCCCGTCGGCGCCGAGCACCATGAAGTCGTCTTCGCGGTTGACCACTTTTCCGGAGGTGTTGGTATAGACGGTGCTCAGGCGCACCCCAGTGGCGTCCAGGTTGATCCCGGCTCCACCAAGCCAGACGCTGAAGTGTCGGGGGCCGGGGTTGGTGAACCCCATCACCTTGTCTACGGCCCATTCGCTGGCCCAGGCACCGGTGGGTCCGCTGAAGCGAACCCGAAAGCCATCTGCTGGAAGGTATCCCGTTGGCCCAGTCTCAGAGACTGTCGAGGGGCTTCCGAACACCGTCGTGCAGAAGAAGACGATCAAGGTGAGCGCGCCAACCCACAAGCCCGGTCGAGGGGGCCGTCGATTCGCAGCGCGGTTCGGCACAGTCGCAGCCTACTTAGCCCACCAACCGGTACACAGGCCCACCCACTGCGCGTAAGTGCTGCCTTCCCAAGCGCTTCTCAGGCGTAGCAGGGCACCCCAAGGTGGACGAAACCTGGGCTCCCGGGTCAGGATTAGCGGGTGATTTTCGGGCAAGTCGACCAACTGCGCATCCGCGATGCCGAGCTAAGTGACGCGGCCGCAGTGCTGCGCATGCTCAATGAGCTGGATGAAGAGACCAGATTCATGATGCTTGAGCCCGGCGAGCGCGGCCTCGATGTGGCCCGGTTCGCCGGTTGGCTGGCCGACCTGCGGCTGCGCAGCGACTGTTACCTGGTAGCCGGCGAAGGCTCAGAGGTGGTGGGCTTCGCCCATGCCGAGCGCGGCCTCTACCGCCGCAACAAACACAGCGCCGAAGTGGTGATGGGCCTGCTACCCCGAGCGCGTGGACGGGGTGTGGGCACCAAGCTGTTGGCCGCCATCGACGAGTGGGCCGCCCGCGTCGGGGTCACCCGGCTGGAACTGACGGTGATGGCGCACAACATGCCCGCCATCGGGCTGTACTCCAAGCGCGGCTATGCCGCTGAAGGCGTGCGTCGCCATTCCCTGGTCGTGGACGGCAAGCCTGTCGACGAGCTGGTGATGGCCAAGATCACCGAGTAGCCTCGGCCAGTTTCACCCCTTATCGGCGCCACTTTCTCCACCCTTTGGGAAGCCCGCGGTCGCGGTGCGTCCGGGCGGCATCGGCGGCCTAAACTACGCGGCGTAGTAGAGAGAGGACCTACCTCTTGCGCACGCGAATGCTGTCCGGCAATGAAGCGGTTGCCCTCGGTGCTTGGGAGGCCGCAGTTGCGGTCGGCTGTGGCTATCCGGGCACCCCGTCCACCGAGATATTGGAGGCCTTGGCCACCCAGCCAGAGGTCTACACCGAATGGTCGGTGAACGAAAAGGTCGCCCTCGAAGTCGGCGTCGGTGCCTCGCTTGCCGGCGGACGCGCCCTGGTGACGATGAAGCACGTCGGGGTGAACGTAGCCGCCGATCCGCTGTTCACCGCCAGCTATCTGGGCGTGCGGGCCGGGCTGGTAATCATCACCGCCGATGACCCCGAGATGCACTCCTCCCAAAACGAGCAGGACAACCGCAACTACGCCATCGCAGCCAAAGTGCCGATGCTGGAACCGTCCGACTCCGAAGAGGCCCGGCAGTTCACCAAGCTCGCCTTCGAGTTGTCTGAGGCCTACGACACCCCGGTCTTCCTGCGAATGACCACCCGGTTGTCGCATTCGAAGAGCCTGATCGCGCCGTTGCCTGAGGGCGGGCCGGTGCGGGGTGAGGCACCAATCAAGCCGGGCTTCGTCTCCGATCCGGGCAAGTACGTGATGATCCCCGGCAACGCCCGCAAGCGGCGCCTGGTGGTGGAGCAGCGCATGCAGCGGCTGACCGCCGACGCGGCCACCCACCCGGCCAACCGCATCGAATGGCCCACCGGTGAGCCGGACGCTGGCGCGAAAGCGCCGGTCGGCATCATCACCTCCGGCATTCCCTATACCTATGTGCGTGAAGTCGATGCGGACGTCCCGGTGCTCAAGCTTGGCCTGGTGCATCCGCTGTCACCGGAGCTGATCAGGGGCTTCGCCGAGAAGGTTGAGACCCTCTACGTCGTCGAAGAACTCGACGCGGTGATCGAAACTCAGCTGAAGGCGTGGGGCATCGCCTGCATCGGCAAGGACGCGTTCCCGGCAATCGGCGAGTTCACCCCAGCGATCGTGGCCGCTGGCCTCGGGCGGGGTGAAGCGCCAGCGGTGGTCGAGTCATCGTTCGCGGTGCCGCCGCGGTGGCCAGGCCTGTGCGCCGGCTGCCCGCACGATCACGTGTTCAATGAGCTTCGCCGCTTGGGCATGATCGTCTCCGGCGATATCGGCTGTTACTCGCTCGGCGTCCTGCCGCCGTACAACGCGATGGACACCCTGCTCGACATGGGCGCCTCGATCACCATGGCCCAGGGCATGGACATCGTGGCGCCAGCCGAACAACGCGGCAAGATCGCCGCGGTGATCGGCGATTCGACGTTCGCCCACTCCGGCATCACCGGCCTGTTGAACGCGGTGTGGAACAAGCGCGACGGGCTCTACATCGTCCTCGACAACGGCACCACCGCCATGACCGGCATGCAGCCGAACCCGATGAGCGGGGAGCGGATGGGCCGTGAAGATTCCTTCAGCGTCGACTACGAACTGCTGGCCAGGTCGTTCGGCATCCCGGCCGAGAACATCGGCATGGTGGACGCCTACGACACTGCCGGCATCTCGAACGCAATCGAGGTTCTCGCCGAGCGCCACGGCGTGCGGCTGTTGGTAGTGCTCGGCCTGTGTCTGATTGAAGGCCAAAAGCTGAAGCGCCTGGACAAGCTGGACGACAAGAAGTCGGCCCGCCGAGAACTGATCTACCTCAACCCGGTTGGCGGCAAGAAATGAGCGGCGTGTTCAACGTGTTGATGGTCGGCGTCGGCGGCCAAGGCATCGTGTTGGCCTCCGACGTCCTGGCTGAAGCGGCCGCACTGGCCGGGATGGACGTGAAGAAGAGCGAGATCCACGGCATGTCGCGCCGCGGCGGGCCGGTCTTCAGCCACGTCCGCTTCGGTGAGCGGGTGTATTCAGCGGTGATCGATCACGGCCAGGCCGATGTGGTCTTGGCGATGGAGCCGATGGAGTTGGTGCGCTGGTCGCGGTGGGCCCGCCCAGGGGCGGCGGCCTGCTACCTCGCCGAGCCGATTCTGCCGGTCGGGTTGAGCCAATACCCCGACGGGCTGGAGGCCGAAATCAGCCGACTGTTCGGTCGGGTCGTTCGCGTGGAACTGAGCGCCATTCGGCGCAGCGTGCCACTGAAGGTGCGCAATACCGCCCTGCTCGGGGCCACCTCGGTGTTCTTCGATTTGGGCCCCGAATACCTCCAGCAGGCGCTCAAAGCGCTCTCGCCCCGGGGCAGCTACGAAGCCAACCAGGCAGCCTTCGACCTCGGCCGTGAGCTAGCCACCGCGCAATTGATGGAGGCCGCTGATGTGGAGTGAGGACGTCCAGACTCTGGCGGTTGCTGAGCTGCGCGAACTGCAGTTGCAGCGGCTCCAAGCCCTCGTGGCGCTGGTCTATGACCGGGTGCCGTTCTACCGCGACCGGCTGGATGAGGCTGGCGTGGCTCCAACCGAGGTGACCAGCCTGGACGTGCTGGCGAAACTGCCGTTGACTAGCAAATACGACATGCGGGAGGTGTTCCCGTTCGGGCTGTTCGCCTCGCCGCAGGCCGACATCGTCGAGGTGCACATGTCTTCGGGCACCACCGGAAAGCCGGTGGTTGGGGCCTACACCCGCGGCGATCTGGAGATCTGGGGCGAGGTGATGGCCCGCACCCTCGACGCAGGCGGGGTGACCAGTGACGACATCGTCCAGGTGGCCTACGGCTATGGGCTGTTCACCGGCGGCTTGGGCGGCCACTACGGCGGCACCACGCTGGGCGCGATGACCCTGCCAATGAGTTCCGGCAACACCTTCCGCCAGCTCAACACGATGACCGACTTCGGCACCAGCGCCCTGCTGTGCACGCCGTCCTATGCGCTGTTCATCGCCGAGTACGCCCGTGAGCAGGGCCTGGATGTGGCTGCCGGACCGCTGCGGATGGGTTTCTTCGGGGCTGAGCCGTGGAGCGAAGAGATGCGCGCCGATATCGAGGCCAAACTCGGCATCAAGGCCTACGACATCTATGGCCTCACCGAACTGATCGGGCCGGGTGTGGCCGCCGAATGCACCGAACAGAACGGTCTGCACGTCTTCGAAGATCACTTCTACCCCGAGATCATCGACTCCGAAACTGGTGAGGTGCTGCCGGCCGGGCAGGTGGGGGAGTTGGTGCTGACCACGCTGACCCGCACCGGCACCCCGGTGTTGCGCTACCGCACCCGCGACATCACCTATCTGATCGATGAGCCCTGCGCCTGCGGGCGCAGTTCGCGCCGGATTCACCGGTTGATGGGACGCAACGACGACATGTTGATCATTCGCGGCGTCAACGTCTTCCCCCAGCAGGTTGAAGAGGTCCTGTTGCGCGTTGAAGGCGTCGAGCCGTACTACCAAATCGTGGTCGACCGCGAAGGGGTGCTCGACACCCTCGAGGTGGAAGTCGAGATGGCCGAGGCCTTGTTCTCCGATGAGGTGAAGGTGATTCTGGCCCTGGAGCGCAAGATCGAGCACGAGTTGAAGCTCGCCCTCGGCATTGCGGCGGTGGTCAAACTGGTCAACCCCAAGACCATCGAACGCAGTGAAGGCAAGGCCAAACGGATCGTCGACCGGCGAACTGTAACCGCGGGCGCGTGAGGAGATGACGATGATCCTGAAGCAGGTTTCGGTGTTCCTGGAAAGCCGCAAGGGCAAGCTGGCCCCGGTGATTCGGCATCTCGGTGAGCGCGGCATCAACCTGCGGGCGCTGATGTTGGCCGAGACTGACCGGTTCGGCATTCTGCGGTTCATTCCCGATGATGCTGAGGCTGCCTTAGCTGCAGTTCATGAGCTCGGCAACACCGCCCGGATCTCTGAGGTGATCGGCATCGAGGTTGACGACCGTCCCGGTGGTTTGGCCGACATTCTGGCGATCTTCGACGACTCCGAGGTGAGCGTCCAGTACCTCTACGCCGAGTTGGCCTCTGGGGGTGGCCAAGCCCTACTCGTGCTCAAGCTTGACCCGATCGAGCGGGCCCAGGAACTGCTCGCCGCCGCCGGGTTGCCCCAGTCGTAACTGGTTGGCTGAGCGACCCCAGTTGGCTGAGCGACCCCAGTTGGCTGAGCCCGTCGAAGCCCCGGTGAGCGACCCTTCGACAAGCTCAGGGATCTTCAAGAAGTTGGCTGAGCGACCCCAGTTGGCTGAGCTTGTCGAAGCCTGGCGAGCGACCCTTCGACAAGCTCAGGGATCTTCGACAAGCTCAGGGATCTTCGACAAGCTCAGGGATCTTCGACAAGTCGCGCGCTTTGGTGTTCGTATCGCCGCACCCAACCCCGGCGTCAGGCAAACCTGACATAGGATGGCGCTGCGCACCACCGGGAGCGCCAGCACAGGAGGCAGCAGATGCGGATCGCAGTAACCGCCATGACCGACGAGGGCTTGGCCGCCCCCGTCGCCCAGCATTTCGGGCACGCCCCGTATTTCGTGGTGCTCGACGTTGATGCTGCTGAAGTGTCCAGCGTGGAAAGCCTGGCCAATCCCTTCCTGGAGGGGCATCAACCCGGCCAGATCCCGCAGTTCATCAGCGAACAGCGCGCCGAGGTGATGCTCAGTGGTGGCATGGGCGGCCGGGCGATCCAGTTCTTTGAGCAGTTCGGCATCGCGGCTGCCACTGGCGCGGCTGGCACAGTAGCCCAGGCGGTGACCGACTACCTCGACGGTCGAGTGCTGGGGGCCAAGCCGTGTGCCGACAGCGAGGCCCACGGCCACGGCTGAGTCCTAGCCTGCGGTTCGCCCCTTGCCGGGGCCGTGCCCGCACGGACACTGGCTTGGGTTGTGGGACGGGCAATCGCAGTCGCGCCGCTGACACCCGCCACGGGCCAGATGGCCCCAGCGTTCATGCGCCGACTGTCGGCTGACGCCCAATGCCGAGCCGATCTGGGCCCAGCTGAGGCCGGCCTCGCGCGCGCTGGTTACGGCGGCGTCCAAGTCGTTTTCGGCCTGACGTAGCGATGCCGAAGCGTTGGAGAGGCCACTGAGTGCCGCATCCTCGGTCATCTCCGCCCCTCCCACAGTCGTCGCTGCGAAGATCATACGGCGGCGCTCAACGTCCGCTGAAGCGGGGGAGGCGCTTCTCCACCCAGGCGGCGGCGGCCTCTTTGGCGTCCTGACTGGCCCAGATGTCGGCGTAGCGCTGGTCGAGTTCGTCCGGCGCGGCCCAGCCGTTCAGCACCCGCTTGTTGTAGGCCAGCGTGAGCGGGGCGAAGGTGGCGATTTCGGCTGCCCAGGCCAAGGCGTCCGCCGAGTCTCCCTGGCGATCAGCCAGGCCAGCGGCCAGCGCTGCTTCGGCATCGAACGTCTCCGCAGCCAGCAACAGGCGCCGAGCCACCCCGTGCCCGGCGATATCGGCCAGGGTTCGGATCGTCCAGGCGTCGGTGGCCAGTGCATTGCGGGGTGTCGGCACCGCGAACTGAGCCGCCGCGGACGCCACCCGAAGGTCGCAGGCGATGGCCAGTTGGGCACCGCCACCAATGGCCGGTCCGTTGACGGCAGCAATCAGCGGCACTGGTAACTGGGAGAGGCCGTGCAGCATGCCGTAGAGGGCGTCGATGAACGCCTGCCCGTACACACCGCTGAGGTCGGCTCCGGAGCAGAACGAACTGCCCTCGCCGGTGACCACGATGGCTCGCACACCTGCGTCGGCCGCATCGGTGGCGGCCTCGCGAATGGCGTTGCACAGCTCGATGTTGAGCGCGTTGCGGCGCTCGGGCCGATTCAGGGTGAGCAGGGCGACGTCCCCAGTGCGGGTGGAGTTCAGGCAGTCAGGCATGTCCGGAACCTACCTGGGCGTCGGGCTCCTGGCCAGACGGGACTCGCCGAGTGATGCCCCCGGGGGTATATGATCGGCGCCGAAAGGAGCAACGTGTCAGCAACTCCCGCCAAGCCCCGCGTCCTGGTTTTCACCACCCCGACGTGTTCGTGGTGTCACCGACTCAAGGCCTACCTGCGTGAACGTCAGGTGCAGTTCCGTGAAGTCGACGTGAGCCGTGATCGCCATGCGGCCGCTGATCTGGTTCGCAAAACCGGACAGATGGGGGTGCCGGTGATCGAGATCAACGGCCGTGCCATCGTGGGCTTCGACAAGCCGCGCATCGATGCGATGCTGGGGCTTCGTTCGCGCTGACAGCTATCGAAAAGGAAGACTTCTATGAGTGAAACCGTGCAACCCCTCGGCCCCCGAGTTCTGCTGGAGATCCCCGAGGAAGAAGGCGTCACCGCGAGTGGCCTGGTCATCCCCGACACTGCCAAGTCGCGCCAGCAGCGCGGCGTTGTGGTGGCCATCGGTGATGACGAAGAGCTGATCAAGGTCAAGGTGGGCGATTTGGTGCTCTTCCCGCAGTACTCGGGCACCGCGATCACCTTGGAGCGGCGCGATTACCTGCTGATCGACGCCACCGAACTGCTGGCCGTCATTCGTCCGGCCTGAAACACCTTGCTGATCGCTCTTGAGGAGCACCATGGCCACCTCTGAAACCGCCGAAGCCCGCAGCCTCGCCTTTCTGCCTATTGGTGCGTTCGCCATGGTGATGGGCCTTGCCGGGCTCGCCGTCGCTTGGCGGGCCGCTGGCAGCCTGTGGGGCTTCGGACCTGCGGTTGGCCAGGGCTTGGCCGTGCTCGCGGCTGTGGTGTTCGTGGCTGTGGCCATTGGCTACCTGCTCAAGGTGGTGCGGCACCCCACTCACGCTCGCTCCGATTGGGTTCACCCAGTCAAGGTGGCCTTCACCGCCACCATTTCGGTGTCGCTGCTGGTATTGGCTGTGGCCTTTCAGGGCTGGCTGCCCGGGCTGGCCGCAGCGATTTGGTGGAGCGGGGCAGTGGCTCAGTTCTTGATCACGCTTTGGGTGGTGCGCACCTGGATTGCTGATGCAGCCCTTGAGCAGATTCACATTCACCCGGCCTGGTTCATACCGGCGGTTGGCAACTTGATCGCCCCAATAGCCGGTGTTGGCCTGGCCCCGTTGGCGGTGACCTGGTACTTCTTCGGGGTTGGCGCGATCTACTTCCTTGGGCTGTTCCCGATCGTGCTTTCCCGGCTGTTCACCGCCGGCACGTTGCCGCCCCGACTGGCGCCGACCCTGGCGATCCTGATTGCACCGCCATCGGTTGGCGCGCTGTCGTGGGTGAGCATGGGCGGCAGCTGGGACGATGCGCTGGTCAAGGTGCTGCTCGGGGTCGCGGTGTTCCAGGTGATCCTGCTACTGGTGCAAGCCCCAGCGTTGCGCTCGATCCCATTCGCGATGAGCTCGTGGGCCTACTCATTCCCGCTGGCAGCAGTCACCGCTGCGCTGATCGCCTCTACTGCGGGCGGTGGCTTGCGCTATGACTGGCTGGCGATGGCGATGTTGGCGCTCACCACGGTGGCCGTCGCGGTGCTGTTTGGCCTTACCGTGCAGGCAGCAGTGCGCGGCCAGATCTGTCGTCCCGAGTAGATCCCTGGTGGGGAGGGGCGGATCAGCGGCCCTGATTCTCGATGGCCAAGCGCGGCACGGTGGTCCGGTCAGGGTAGAAGCCGGACTTGTCGGCGTAGAAAGCCCGGATCACGTCCATGTCGGTCTTCGGGTCGCCGGTGATGTTGAAGGTGAGGCCCAACCCGGTAGTCATCGTGGTGCGGTCAACGTAGCCGAGGGTGATCGGCAGGCCGGATAGCTGGGCAATGCGGTAGAAGCCCGACTTCCATTGCTTCCGCGCACTGCGGGTGCCCTCCGGGGTGATCGCGATCGAGAACGAGCCCTTCTTCTGCAGTTCGAGCACCTCATCGACGATGCGGCCGGGGTTGTCCCGGTTCACCGGAATCCCGCCAAGAGCCCGCATGATCGGCCCGCGCCAGCTGGTGAACAGCGTGTGCTTGCCAAGCCACTTGACCGAGACCCCCGACTGCCAGCAGATCGCCAACATGAGCACGAAATCCCAGTTGGACGTGTGGGGAGCGCCGATGAGGATTCGCGGAACATCTGGCTGCGGATCATTGCGCAGCGTCCAGCGACTGAAGCGCCAGAAGATGGCGGCTATGCCTTTTCGGATCACGCGCTGAGCCTAGCTGGGTATTCGACTGGATTGGGACACCTGAAGAGCTGCTGCTACTTCAGGGTGACCTTCTGCACCTGATCAGTGCTGGGGTCGGCCACATAGGCCACGAACTTGCCCGGCTGAAGGCACAACGGGCCAGCCGCGCCGCCAAGACTGAAGGTCTGGCTGGTGCCCTTGGTGAAGTCCTTCACATAGACGCTGTTTGCCGAGGAGATGAAGAGTCGATGCTTGGACGAATCCACCGCGATGCTTTTGGCCAGGGAAGCCGGAATGCTCTGGGTTCGGGTGAGGGAGAACTCGTTGTAGGCGGTCACCTCGAGCTCGGTGAGCACGAAGACGGTGTGGCTCGCCGAATCAAGCGCGATCGAGGTGGGCGCGCCGTCGGTGGCGATCTGGCCGCGTCGGGTGAGGTTGGCCGTGTTGAAGATGGTCAGCGACTTGCCGGTGCTGCTCACCACGAAGAGGCGTTGCCGGCTGGCATCAAAGGCCAGGTCGCTCGGCTTGGCGAGGGTCTTGATCGTCGCGGTGGTCTTGGCCGTCGCAGTATCGACCACGTAGATCTTGTTTGCTGCACCGTCGGCCACGAATAGGCGGTGGTTGGCCGGATCGGCGGCCACCGCGATCGGCTTGCCAGCCACGTTGATGGTCTGGATCGGCTGGAGTGATTTGGAGTTCAGGACGGTGACGTCGCCGCTGCCAGCGTTGGCGGTATAGAGCCGACCCTGTTTGGCGTCGAAGGCGATGTCCATCGGCTGCTTGCCGAAACCTACGGTGGCTGCCTCGGCCGCAGCCGGTGCCGCGACGGTGTCGGTGACGGCCGGCTTTCCCATGCTGGCAGCTACAGCCGCCGCTATCCCGACCACGGTCAGGACCAATGCCAAGATGCCGAACCCGACCACCACTGTCTTCAGCCAGCTGGGCCGTTGCCGAACCGTCTTAGCTGCGGCGATGGCCTGGAGGCTCGGTGCCGTCGGGCGGCTCGGGGGTGGCACTGGAGAGGGGTGATTGAGCGGTGGGCCTACGTTGGGCTGGCTCACCTGGCCAATCGCGATCAACTGGGCGACAGCGGGGCCGTCCAGCAGGGTGGTTCGAGTCTGTTTGGCGAGCTTCCTTGCTTCGGCGGTGAACTCACCAGAGCTGATCACCACGCCCCAGGTGGCCCGATGGGCGGCGACCAGGGCGGGCAGCTCACGCACTACCTGGACGTCAACCTCGGCGGCGCGCCACTGCTGGCACAGGACGATGATTCGTTCGCCGGCGCGGGCGAGGATCAAGTCGTTGCTGTGGGGGATCGGCAGTACTTCATAGCCCTGCGCGCGGTAGGCCTGGGCGATCTGCTGCTCGAACTGACGCCAGTTGAGTTGGCGCAGCCAGTCGAGGCCGTCGGCGCTGGCCGGATACGGCGGCGCCGGCGGTTCGATGGGGCTGGCCAATCCAGTGCCATTGGCCGATGCCCCGGTGAAGAAATCAGTCATGGGGGGAATCACAATCAAGCGGGTGCTTGGACCATAACCAACTGGCGTCGGAGATATCAGTCCTCGTCCGGGGACATATTGGGCTCGGATCTCAGGCCAGCAGCCCATCGATTCGCTTAGCCAGCACCGGTTCGGTCTGGGCACCCACGATTCGCTCAACGGTCTTGCCGTTGCGCATCATCACCAGGGTCGGAATGCTCTGGGCGTCGAAGCGAGCCGAAGCGCCACGGTTGTTGTCCACGTTGATCTTGACCACCTTGATGCGACCGGCATAGCGAACGCTGAGCCGCTCCAACACTGGGGCGACCATGCGGCAGGGCGCGCACCACGGTGCCCAAAGATCGATCAGCACCAGTTGGGACGTGTTCAGCGCGGCATCGAGATCGGCGTCGGAGGCATTCACCAACCACGGCAGCGGCTGGTGGCAGGAGGCGCACTGCGGACGTCCCGCTGAGGCTACTGGGACGCGGTTCTTGGTGCCGCAGCTGGGGCAGGTGGCGATGGAGCTCATGTGGAGATTTTACGCCGTGAGGGTTACCGGGCTCAGGGCTGCCGGGGCGGCAGGATCTCCAGCTTCGGGTATCGCGGCTTCCACATGTGCTGGTAGATGTCGTTGATCGGATTGGTCAGCGGACGTCGGGCCAAGCCCTGGGTCTGGGCTGTTTCGGCTACCGCCTTGGCAACGGTGGCCGCGACCAAGCGAAGGTCCGCCATCGACGGCAGCAGGGATGCGCCAGGGCGGTATTCGTTCATCAATCCGGCCAGGGCATCGGCGGCGGCGTAGATCATGCCGGGGCTGACCCTTTTTGCCTGCACAACGGAGACGCCAAGCCCGAGGCCGGGGAAGATCAGCGCGTTGTTGGCTTGCGCGATCGTGTGATAAACCTCGCCGTGCTTGATCGTGCCGAAGGGACTGCCGGTGGCGATCAGGGCGAGCCCGTCGGTCCATTCAAGGATGTCGGCAGGGTGAGCCTCGCAGCGGCTGGTCGGATTCGACAGCGGCATGATGATCGGGCGCTCGCAGTGTTTGGCCATCTCGCGCACAACCTCTTCGGTGAAAGCGCCGTGCTGAGCGGAGGTGCCAATGAGGATCGTGGGCCGCACGTGCCGGACGGCCTCGATGAGGCTGATCCGCTTCGGATCGGCCACGTCCCAGTCGGCCATCTCCGCGCGGGAGCGAGCGTAGGGGAGCTGGAAGTCCCGGACGCCAGGGTTGTCGGCAACGATCAGACCCTTTGAGTTGAAGGCCCAGAACTGCTGATAGGCCTGATCGGCCGGCAGCCCCATGCGGCCCATCGCCTCCCGAATCAGGTCGGCCACGCCAGCCCCGGCAGTACCGGCGCCATAGATCAGTACCCGGTGTTGGGGTAGCTGGGTGCCGGTGAGCCGGACGGCGGCCAGCACTGCGGCCAGCACCACCGCGGCGGTGCCTTGAATGTCGTCATTGAAGGTGGAGATCTGGTCGCTGTAGCGATTGAGGATGCGGTGGGCGTTGGCCGCGCCGAAGTCCTCCCAGTGAAGCAGGGCGTTGGGGAACAGCTTGTTGACCGTGTTGACGAACAACTCGATGAACTCGTCGTAGCGCTCGCCGCGTACCCGCGCATGCCGCTCGCCCAGGTAGAGGTCGCTGTTCAAAAGGCCGAGGTTGTCGGTACCCACGTCGAGCACGACCGGGATGGCCCTCCGGGGGTGGATTCCGGCGGCCGCGGTGTAGACGCTGAGCTTGCCGACCGCGATCTGGAACCCACCGACGCCTTGATCGCCGATGCCCAGAATGCCTTCGGAGTCAGTCACCACGACCAGATCGACGTCGTCGGCGTCGAGTTCGAAATCGCGAAGGGATTGCTCGACCAAGTCTGGGTGGTCGATGGAGAGGAAGACGCCCCGGGCGCCGGTGTACTCGTGGCTAAACCGCTCGATCGCCTCCCCGATGGTCGGGGTGTAGATGATCGGCAGCATTTCTTCCAGATGCTCGCTCAGCAGCCGGTAGAACAGCACTTCGTTGCGGTCACGCAGTTGGGCCAAGTAGATGAACTTCGACAGCGGCGAAGGGGAGCGGCTGTACTGGGCGTAGGTGCGCCGCAGCTGTTCTTCGATGGTGGTGACGCGGCTGGGCAGCAGGCCGGACAATCCAAGTGCTTCGCGCTCTTCGATGGTGAACGCAGTGCCGCGGTTCGCCATCGGATGGACCAGTATCAGCCGGCCCCGTGCGCTGATCTCCAGCACCCCATCTCGAACGGTGGTGTCCAGCCGGAAATCTGCTTGCTTCATAGTTCCACTTCCTTGTGTGCGGCTGGTGCTCGACCTGGGCGGTGTCGTTCGGTGCCGATGCCTTGACGCTACCACCGGGCAAACTTGCCGATGGCCGTTTGGTGCCTGAGCTACGATAGTTAACGACATATCGCAATATGACTCGTGAGAGAGGTTCGCAATGTCACATACTCATGGAGCAGGGTTCATCGCAGACCCGACGGTGTTCCTGCGCAAGCTCGCCGACTGGGGCTTCAACGGCGCAGGGCCCGGCAGCTTTGGCCCGCAGACTCGCGTCCGGCGCGGTGATACCCGCGCGGCGATTCTGAAGGTGCTGGCCGAAAAGCCGATGCACGGCTACCAGATCATTCAGGAGCTCAGCCAGCGCAGTGGGGGAGCTTGGCGCCCCAGCGCCGGTTCGGTGTATCCGACCCTGCAGCTGCTGGCCGATGAAGGCCTGATCGAAGCCACCGAAACCGGCGGCAAGAAGGTGTTTGCCCTCACCGAGGCCGGCAAGGCCGCGGTTGAGGAGCTCGCTGAAGAGACCCCGCCGTGGGACGTGGCTGCAGCCGTGGGCGATTTCAATGGCCTATTCGCGTTGCGCGATTCCGGGGCCAGGCTTGCCTCTGCGGTGATGCAGGTGGGTCGCTCGGGGGAGAAGGAGCAGATCGAGGCGGCGGTGGAGATTCTGAACGCCACCCGCAAGCAGATCTATTCACTGCTCGCCCAGGACTGAGCCTCGATGAATCCTGCGAAACTGCAGGCCCGCTACCGACGCATCGTCACCTTCTTCGGCCTGGTCACCGCCAGCTTCATCTATTGGGAAATCGTGCTGCCCAAGCTGGGGTTGGTGGCCTGGTCGAACCGGACGCGGCTGGCGCGCAACCGGAAGGCCGCCACCCGTTTTCGGGCGATGGCGATCGGCATGGGCGGGCTGATGATCAAGGTCGGCCAGTTCCTTTCCGCGCGCCTGGACGTGTTGCCGGCCGAGATCACCGACGAGTTGGCCGGGCTGCAGGACGAAGTGCCGCCAGCCCGGTTCGCCGACGTCCGTGACAAGGCTGAAGCTGAGTTTGGCCGTCCGCTGAGCGAGGTGTTCGCCAGTTTTGAGGCCGAGCCGTTGGCCGCGGCCTCGCTCGGTCAGGCGCACCGGGCGGTGCTGCTGGCCGATGATGCTGCCGATACTGGCTTCGCCGATGTGGTGGTGAAGGTGCAGCGTCCCTACATCGAAGAGATCGTGGCCACTGACCTGGCCGCGCTGCGCCGGGTGGGCCAATGGCTGACTCGCTACCGGCCGGTGAGTAGCCGGGCTGACGTGCCCGCGCTGGTGGAGGAGTTCGCGCACACCACGCTGGCCGAGATCGACTATGTGGCCGAGGCGGGCAACGCCGGGCATTTCGCCGAAGCCTTCGGTGAGGACGCCAGCATTCGGGTGCCTCAGGTGGCCTGGGAGCACACCACCCAGCGGGTGCTGACGCTGGAGGACGTAACCGCGATCAGGATCGGCGACTACGAAGCGATCACTGCGGCTGGCATCGATCGCGGCGAGGTGGCGCACAAGTTGGTGGCGACCTACCTGCAGCAGATTTTTGAAGACGGGGTCTTCCACGCTGATCCGCACCCGGGCAACCTGTTCGTGGCGCCGCTAGGCGAGCCGGGGGAGTTCCAGCTCACCTTCATCGACTTCGGCATGGTGGGCCGGGTGGCCGACAACCTGCGCGACGGGTTGCGGGAGGCCATGTTGGCAATCGCGCTGCAGGACGCGTCCCGGCTGGTCGCGGCCTTCCAGGAACTGGACGTGCTGCTGCCCACGGCCGATGTGCGGCTGTTGGAGTTGGCCGCAGCTCAGGTCTTCGACCGCTTCGGTGGCATGACCATGGGCGATCTGCGCGGCATCAGCCACGAAGAGATGATGAGCTTCGGGCTGCAGTTCCGCGACCTGATGGTGAGCATGCCGTTCCAACTGCCGGAGAATCTGCTGCTGCTGGGCCGCAGTATCGCGATGCTCTCGGGCATGTGCACCGGGCTGGATCCGCAATTCAACTTGTGGGTGGCGCTGGCGCCGTATTCGGCGAAGCTGATCTCTGGTGAAGATGGCGGGACGAACTGGGACACCATCAAGACCGAAGGCACCAAAGTGGTGCAAACGCTGATTGCGCTCCCAGCTAGGGCTGATCGGGTGCTGACTTCCGCTGAGCGCGGCGAATTGTCCGTCCGGACGCCGCTGCTCGATTTGCGGGTGCGCCAACTGAATCGCACCATGAATCGACTTGCATATGCGGTGGTGTTCGTCGGTCTGGTGCTGGCCGGCGCGATGCTGTTTGCGACCTCGCCGGTGCTCGGACAGGTGTTGCTAGGGGTTTCGGTGCTGCCGCTGCTGGCGGTGCTGCTTGGTGGCCGGGGGCATGGGCCCGGCTGAGCTCAGTCGGTGTGCAACGCGTCGGCAAGCACTGCCAACGCGTTAGCGCGCATGAACTCGCTGGCCCGATCGGGGCTCAGGTCGCCGACTCCGGTCAACCAGACGTAAGGCTCGATACCGGCCACTGAGCGCAGGCGGATGGCCACCTGGTGCAGATCGATCTCGGGTCGTTGGGCGGCCAGCGGTGCCAGGGCGGATTCGAACCAGGTGACCGCCCGACCGCCCCGCAGCGCTGGCTGGGTGGTGCCCGGCACCAGCGAGGCGCGCAGCGCCGCGCGGAGCTGCGGCTCCCAACGAAGCAGGAAGGCCAGGTGGGTGTCCAAAACCTGCGCTAGCCGCGCCGCCGGGTCGTCCGGGGCGTCCTCGGGTAACAGGGTCGCCAAGCCGGTCTCGGGGAGGGCGGCATGCAGCAGGGCCTGCTGATCGGGGAAGTAGCGGTAGGCGGTCGTCCTCGAGATGCCAGCCGCCTCGGCCACCTGCGCGACCGATGGATCCGCCCCGCTCTGCAGCAGCGCCTGCAGCGCCTGGATCAAGGCCTCGCGGGTGCGGGCTTTCTGGCGGGTGCGTCCAGTGGAGTCGTTGTACCCATTGGCGGTGACATCCATGGGCAATATGGTACTCCCATACCATCATGGTATTCACGTACCACAAGGAGGCTTGCTGTGACTGATCCGATCGTCAACAATGCCGAGCTCTACCGGGTGCTCTTCGAGAACGAACGCGTGCGGGTGTTGGAGTACCTCGACCAGCCCGGGGATCAGACCCAGCCGCACTCCCACCCTGACAGCGTCATGGTCACGCTGAGTGCCTTTAAGCGGCGTCTCCAGTCGGCCACCAATGCGGTCGAGGTCGAGCTGCCAGCCTTCCAAGCTCGGTGGCTCGACGCCCAGGAACACTCCGGCACCAATATCGGCCTCACCCCAACCCACTCAATCTTCGTCGAGCTGAAAGAACCGCGCGTCGACGCCGTCGCGGCGGGCAGGCTTGGGCCGGTGGCCTCTTAGCGCGGAACCGCACCGGTAGGAGAGCCTGCTGCCAGTAGGGTGTCGGCGGCATCCGGACCGGGGGGAGGGGCAACGTGTTGGAGTTTGAACTCACAGCCGACGATTTGGTGGCGTACAACCTCTACGGTTTCCGGACCAACCCAGCGATGAAACGGCAGGGCGAGATCTATCGCGTTGGGTCGAGTCTCCTCGTCCTTGCTGCGCTGGCCTTGCTGGCCGCGATGGTGGGGCTGGTGATGGAGGGCGTAGTCATCGGTGCGGTGATCGCGCTGATCCTTTGGCTCTTGTGGCCTGAGATTTGGCTCTGGGTGGCCAAACGAAGCGCGATGCACCTGGCCAAGTCCGGCGGGCTCGGCGTCCCGGGGCCATGTCGGTTGTGGTTCGACGAGGATGGCGTCCACGACGCGACGTCCACAGGCACTTCCAGCGTGGGATGGCATGGGATTGACCGCATTGAGCAGGACTCCGACCACGCCTTTATCTTCGTGGGGCCAGCTGAGGCCTACGTGATTCCCAAGCGGATCGGGGAAGCTCCGGTGCGCGAGTTCCTGGACGAGGTTCGCTTGCGAATTCCGCAGCTGGCTAGCTAACGAGAGTGCCCCGTTTGCTCATGGTGAGCACGCACTGGCTAACGTAGCTTGAGAGCGATCCCCACCGACAAGCCGGGGAGGCCCAGTTGGGAAGTGGGGAATCCGTGGCACGTCAACTGATGGCAACGAAGATGTATGTACCGCCGACCCGTCCGGGGCTGGTGGTGCGGGCGCGGCTGCTCGATCGGTTGAGTTCTGGGGCTGCAGCGAGGCTCACGCTGGTATCGGCCCCGCCGGGCTTCGGTAAGACCACCCTGCTCGCTGAGTGGGTGCGGACGGCGACAGCGGCCTCGCGACGCGTTTCCTGGTGTTCGTTCGATGCCGCTGAAAGTGATGCCAGCTCGTTTTGGTCCTACGTCATGGCATCGCTGGCGGCAGTGGTGCCCGGCCTGGATGATGCTCGTAGGGAACTCACCGCTGGCGGCGCGGCTCCCAGCCCGCAGGCGATCACCTCGCTGCTCAATGAGCTCGCCGGGGCAGCAGAAGAGGTCTGGCTGGTTCTGGATGACTACCACGTGATCGAGGACCATGACGTTCATGACGGGGTGCGGTTCCTGCTGGAACACCTGCCGCCCTGGGTGCACGTCATCATCAGCACCCGGGTCGACCCGGACCTGCCGCTGTCGCGCTGGCGGGTGCGAGGTGAACTGGTCGAGATCCGCGCCGCAGACCTGCGTTTCACCCGTGAGGAGGCCGCCGATTATCTACAGTCGGCCCCGGGCCTGGAGCTGACCGCCACCGACATCGACGCCCTGAGTGAGCGCACCGAAGGCTGGATCGCTGCCCTCCAACTAGCGGCTCTTTCGCTGCGCGGACGCGAGGATGTCAGTGGTTTCATCGAGCGTTTCGCCGGCGATGATCGCTACATCGTCGACTACCTAATGGATGAGGTTCTCGTCCACCAGCCCGCTGATGTACGCGAGTTCCTGCTGCTCACGGGGGTGCTTGATCGGCTCACGCCTGGCCTTTGCGACGAGGTCACCGGCCTCGGCAACGGTGCCCAGATGCTGATTGGCCTTGAGCGGGCGAACATGTTCGTCGTAGCACTGGACGATCAGCTGACCTGGTTTCGCTACCACCACCTGTTCGCCGATGTGCTGCGAGCGCGGCTGCTCGCCGAGCGACCAGCTGAAATGCCGCCGCTCCACCGACGAGCCAGCAACTGGTATGCCAACCAGGGCTTCACCGACGATGCGATCCGGCACGCCCTGGCTGCCAAGGACTACGAACGCGCTGGCGTCCTGATCGAGGACGCCCTGCCCCAAGCCCGCCGGGATCGCCGCGACGCCACGCTGATCGGCTGGCTGCGCGCGCTGCCCGCGGAGGTAGTGCGGCGCAATCCGGTGTTGACCACTTTGGAGGCGTGGACCTTCCTAGTGGCCGGTGACCTCGACGCGCTGGAGTCCCGGCTCGACCACGCCGAGGCCCTGTTGGCTGGGGCCGATTCGGCATCGCCGGGGGCCGAAACCGCTGAGTTGCGCACCCTGCCCGCGAGCATCGCCTTGTACCGAGCCTCCCTGGCCCAGGCCCGCGGCGACCTGGCCGGAGTCATGCTCCACGCCCGCCGGGTGCTCGAGGTCGCCGGGCCCGATGACCACTTCTGGCGCGGGGCCGCAGCTGGCTTCCTTGCGTTGGCGGCGTGGTCGCAGGGCAACGTCCAGCTGGCCTTGGAGACTTTCACCTCAGCCGTAGCGAGTCTGCATTCGGCCGGGGCGATCGTGGACGAGCTCAACAGCACCGCGCTGCTCGCCGAGATGTGGACGGTGGCCGGGCGCCCCGGCAAGGCCCGCGCGCTTTGTGAGCGGGCGTTGGCGGCCGCAGATGCTCTCGGCTTGGGTGCGGCCCGGGCCAGCGCCGACCTGCAGGTCGAGCTGGCCGAACTCGACTTGGACGCCGCCGATCTGACCTCTGCGGAGCAGCGCCTTGCCGTGGCCCAGCCGCTGGGGGAGCGTGAACCAAACAGCGAAAGCCGGTACCGCTGGTTCCTCGCTGCCGGACGGCTCGCCGAACTTCGCGGGGACCACGCCCAGGCGATCGCGCTGCTCGATGAGGCTGAGGTGCGTTACCGGCCCGGCTACTACCCGAACGTGCGGCCCATCGCGGCGATGCGGGCGCGGGTCTGGATCGCCGCCGCTGACTTCGCTCGAGCTGAGGACTGGGCGGCCGATTGCGGGGTGGGGGTCAACGATGAGGCCGATTACCTCAAGGAGTACCAGCACCTGACGCTGGTGCGCCTCCTCCTCGCCAAACATGCCGGGCAACCCGACGTCCTCGACTCAGTGGTGGCGTTGTTGGGTCGGCTCGAGGTGGCCGCGCAGGAAACGGGCCGAGCAGGCAGCCTGGTGGACATTCGCGCGCTGCTCGCGCAGGCGCAGAACCCGGGCTCGGCTGATGAGGTCGCCAGGTCGCGTCCCGGTGCGCCAGGGCAGCTGGGCGAGGCGCTGACCGAGCGGGAGCTCGACGTGTTGAGGCTGCTCGACACCGAACTGACCGGCCCCGAGATCGCCCGACGGCTGTTCGTCTCCCACAACACGCTGCGCACCCACACCAAGCACATCTTCACCAAGCTGGACGTCACCACTCGTCGAGGAGCGGTTGCTCGGGCCCGTGAGCGTGGCCTCGGGTAGCGACACGCAGATCACCCTGTGGGTCACATCGCTGGGTGATGCCGCCTCACCCATTCGGTTTCTAGGTTCAAGTCACTAGCCGCGGCGCCGCCGCAGACCTCGAACCAAGGAGCCCGACATGTCCATTTCGCCCACAGCGCTCGCCCGGGTGGCCGGTCTTGGCGCGGTCGCAGCCGGCGCGTTGTTCATCGCCGTCCAGATCAACCATCCACCGCTGGACGTCGCGTTCGTTGGCACCACCGAATTCGCCATTCGCCAGAGCATGAAGATCGCCATGGCAGTGTTCGCCCTAGTGGGAATCACTGGAATGTACCTGTCGCAGGTGCGGAAGGCGGGCGTGCTTGGGCTGGTGGGTTACCTGGTTTTCGGCGCTGGCTACCTGGCCATGTTCAGCGTTGAAGTCATCGGACTCGTCGTCCTGCCGGCCATCGCGAGCACTTCACCCGGTTACGTCAGCGACATCGTCGCCGTCGCGACCGGCGGCTCTGCGACCGGCAGCATTGGCTTGCTGGGGTCACTCAACCTCGTCGCCGGATTCGGCTACCTGCTCGGCGGCCTCGTGTTCGGTATCGCGCTCGCCCGGGCTCACGTGCTGGCCCGTTGGGCCTCGATCCTGCTCGCCGTTGCCACCACCATCACCATGGCAATCCCGCTGTTGCCGTGGATCAATCAGCGCCTCTTCGCCATCCCGACCGGCGTGGCCCTGATCGGTCTGGGCTACTCACTGTGGCGCCAGCGCACCCCGGTTGAGGTTGGTACCACGATTGACGCGCTCGCCACGGCCGTCCGATGACCACAAGCGCCAGCACCCACCGGGCCACCTCGGCCCGGTGGGTGCCCTACGCTCTGGTCGCCCTCACCGTGGTGCCGGCAATCTCGGGGGCCTTGAGGCTGGCCGGGTTGGCCGGCGGTCCGCAGTTGATGCCCGCCGACGGCCGGATCGCGGCGTGGCCGCTGCCGGTGGTCGTGCACATTCTCAGCGTGATTCCGTACGCGATCCTTGGCGCTTTCCAGTTCTCCTCGCGACTGCGCCGACGCTGGCCCCGCTGGCACCGGCTGACCGGACGCGTCGTCGTCGCCTTGGCCTTGGTGGTGGCGTTCTCCGGGATCTGGATTGTGCTGGCCTACCCCTTGAAACCGGGGTCCGGAGTGCTGTTGCAGGGTTTCCGGCTGGCAGTGGGGACGGTCATGGCCGCGGCGGCAGTGCTCGGTTTCGCGGCTATTCGGCGTGGCCAAGTCGGTCGGCACCAAGCGTGGATGACTCGCGCCTATGCGCTCGCGCTCGGGGCGGGCACCCAGGTGTTCACCGGAGCCTTCGGGCCGATGCTGGTCGGCACCAGCGTGCTGGCCAACGATCTGACCATGGGCTCGGCGTGGGTGATCAACATCGCGGTGGCCGAGTTGGTGATCTGGCGCCGGAACACTCGATCGGCCCGGGTTGCAGTTCGGGTCGCGGCCATTAGCGGTGAGCCGAGATGGCAACCCCGTTGAGTTCAGACCAACCCGCCACCTACACGATTCGGGTGGCCGGACGGGTGAGCCCCCGGTGGGCTGATTGGTTCGACGGGTTCACTCTCACCGGTGACTCGGAGGGGACGACAACTCTCACCGGTTTGGTCACCGATCAGGCCCAGTTGCATGGGCTGCTGGCCAAGTTCGGTGACCTCGGATTAGCCCTGGTCTCGGTGGAGGTTGGTCAGCCGTTAGGCACCACGACGATCAGCAGCACGCCGTCTTCGATGGTGTAGATAATGCGGTAATCGCCTACTCGGACGCGAAAGCCGGGACGGCCCCGCAGAGCCTTGGCGTTCGGTGGACGTGGGTCGTGGGCGAGCAGGGCGATGGCGCCCTGGATGCGTCCGCGCTCCTGAGGGTGGATCTTCTTCAACGCGCGGACGGCGGACGGTCGCAGTTCGACGCGGTAGCTCATACCCAGCCGAGGTCGGCCCGCACCTTGGCCCAAGGAATGTTCGGCCCTTCTTCGGCCATGGCCTCATCGAACGCCTCGACGTCTTCGGCTTCTTCGAGAGCATCGAGCAGTCGCTCGTACTCTTCGGGGCTGATGAGCACCGCCGCCCGATGCCCACGGCGTTCGATGAACACCGGGCCTTCACCGGAGCGCTTGATTGCCTCGGCGAGGTTCTGGCGGGCGTCCGCGACGCTCATGCTGCTGGCCATTGAGTAAATGTACAACGAGTGTCATCTTGTGTACATCTGGCCCCGGGCGGCGCTCGGGACAGAGCGGTTGGATTCTCAGCGAAACTTCATTCCGAGAACACCGTTTCGGGATGGTTGGCGTTGCTGTCCGGTGTAACGATGTGGCGTGGCATTTCCGCGGACGGTCTGGCTGGTCACCCTGATGTTCCTGGTCGGCTGCGCAGCGCCCCCAGTGGCTACTCCGCCCACACCCACCAACAGCTCAGCGGTGCCGTCGGCATCTCCGACCGCGTCGGTGTTGGCCGCGATGCCCGCTGCCGATGGGCGGCCGATGCTGTGGCCGGCCCGCCTCGTCCTGGAGTCAGCGCCCGAGTTCGGCGGCAGTCCGGACGTCCGGTACGGCTTCGTGGATGTGCGCGGCAAGCTCGTGGTTCCGCAACGCTACGAGGACTACGTCTACTGCCCAGACGCCACCGGACGAACCGCCTTCCTGATCGCGTCCTTAGCGGGTCGGCGGGCGGAAGTGTTCGATCTGGGCGGCAAGCTGCTGACGCGCACCCCGACCGCCACGGCCGAGTGTGGTGGCGCCGATCACGTGGTCATTACTGAAGATGTCTGGGGGGAGACCGATAGGCACAACTCGGGGTTGGTGAACGTGACTACCGGCAAAGTGGTGGTGCCGGTCGCCAAAGACCGTCACGTCGACGTGGTGGACGCACGGACGGTGAATGTCTCAGACCCATCGAGGGAGTACTTTCTCGATCTCACTACCGGCAAGAAGACCTCACACAAGGGTTGGCTGGTCGAATACGCGGACCCCGGCGATGGCAAGCTGCTGGCGGCCCGCGCTCAGCGTCACCGCGACTCGTCACAAAGCGGCAAGGTCGGATTCATCGATCGATCCGGAGCCTGGGCGGTGCCAGCCGAGTTCAGCGACGCGACCGGCTTCGCTAACGGCTATTCGGTGGTCGGGCTTGGCCAGCAATCCACCTTCCTCAACACCGCATTTCAACACGTTGGCGGGGTCTGGGACGAGGTCAGGGCCATTGAGGAGCCGGGCGGTTCGGTACTGGGGTACCGGGTAACACTGGCTTCCGATCAGGGTCTACTCGGGCCCGATCTGAGGGTGGTGGTGCCACCCGGGCCGGTTTCGATCACTTGTGACGGCGAGGCCTCGGGCGCTTGCTCGGTGGTGGCAGGCGCCAGCGCCACCTTGGTGGTATTGCCCGAGGGCACCACAACGGCGATGCCAGCCGGGTTCTCCCAGGCGCTCAGTCCCTTCTTCCTGGCCGACGAGGTGGACCCCGATTTCAGCGATTCGAACCGGGTCTATGCCATCAGTGCCGGGGTTACCGTCGAGTTGGCTGGAACTACCAGTTGCACCGGAGTGGGGACGGCTTGGGCAGCCTGCGATTCGGGTTCGGGCATGGCGCCACCGGTGGTGATCGACACCGCTGGCCGCGTGACCCCATTCGCTACGGCACAGGCGGTGCCCGATCCGTCCCCGGACAAGGGCGTGGCCTACTACTGGGTCACCGCCGGCACTTACCAAGGATTCGTGGACGCCAAAGGCACCTGGCGCTACCGCGAGAGTTGCTTCACCCAACTGGAGGATTGAGATGCTGAAACGAATCGTCTTGGCGATCGCCGTCGCCGCGCTGTTGGCCGGCTGCGTGGCCACCCCACCCGCGTCCACACCGGCAGGTTCGAACACGCCGGCCGGCGAGACGTCCACGGCCAGCTTCCGGTTGGCAGATCTGCCGGTGATCGACGGCTCGACGGCGAACATTCCACTGATCTCGCTGATGATTCAGCGCCTCACTGGCGCCACCGCTACTGAGGCCGACAATGCCGTGCACACCACCGGCACGCCAACGGCCTACCGCAATCTGGTGGACGGCTCCGCCGACCTCCTGGTGATCTACGAACCCGACCAGGACACCGTGAAGGCGATCGAGGAGTCGGGGGTGAAGCTGGAGTCGTACCCGATCGGGCGCGACGCGCTGGTGTTCTTCACCAACTCCACCAACCCGGTGAAATCGCTGACCACCAAGCAGTACAAGGACATCGACACCGGCAAGATCACGAACTGGAAGTCCGTGGGCGGCAAGGACGTCAAGATCGTGGCCTACCAGCGTCCGGAGGCCTCCGGCTCGCAGGCGTTGCTGCGTAAGTACGTGATGGGCAAGACCAAGATGGCCAAGGCGCCCAGCGACATGATCACCGCCGAGATGGGCACGATCATCGACAAGGTGTCGAGCTACGAAAACACCGGCAACGCGATGGGTTACAGCGTCTACTACTACCTGGCGAATATGTATGCCGTGCCCGGCATCAAGATGCTCTCTGTCGGTGGCGTCGAGCCGACAACCGAGACGATTGCCGCCGGCACCTACCCCTACGGCAATGACTTCTACGTCGTCGTTCGAGCGGATGCTCCCGCCGACAGCCCGGCGCGCAAGGTGCTCGCCTGGATACGCTCTGAGGCTGGTGCCAAGACGGTCACCGACGCGGGGTATGCGCCGACGAAGTGAGGTTGGGCGCGACTCAATGGGGTACTGCTAGCATTGCTGTCAGGAGGTGGTCGCGGTGAGCACCCTGACGATTAGGCAACTCGACGAGCGCACTCATGCCGGGTTGCGCGGACGTGCGGCGAAGCACGGACGTTCGGTGGAGGCCGAGGTACGCGCGATTCTGCGAGCGGCGGTTGATACTCCCGAAGAGAACTTTCTGATGGCGCTGCGGGGCGCGGTGGCCGAGGTTGGCGGCGTAGATCTCGCCCTCCCCGAGCGCACGGATTTGTCGCGAGAAGTGGACCTGGGGTGATCATCGCTGACACGAACGTGGTGTCGGAGTTCATGAAAGACGCACCTGACCCGCAGGTGCTCGCCTGGGCATCCGGGCTTGGCGCGGCCGAGCTCACGATCTGCGTGGTGACCGTTGAAGAGATCGAGCTTGGTCTTGGCAGATTGCCTGCGGGTAAGCGTAGGCGAGGCCTAGAGACTCGTTGGCGCAAGCTCGTGGAGGCGTTCGACGAAGCAATCGTCGTCTATGACGTGCCAGCCGCTCAGCAGGCCGCACGGGTCTTGGTCGAAGCTGCGGCTGGGGGCCGTCCGGTTGGACTGGCCGACGCTCAGATCGCCGGCATTTGCTTGGCCGGTGGGTACCAGTTGGCCACCCGCAATGTGCGCGACTTCGAGGCAGTTGCAGGGCTAGAGCTGATCAACCCGTTCGCGTGATCGAATCTGCCACTTTGGTACGCATGATCGCCCTGGGCCTTGCCGGTATGGCTGGACGGGTCTACACCTGAGAGCATGCCAGCCCCGCGCGTTAGCCCCACCGTTCACCTCAACGTCGGGCGGCTGAGCGCTGAGCTGACGTCCACCGGTGGCCTGCGGCGCTTCGATGTTGATGGCCTCTCGCTCCTGCAATACCCAGCCAGCGAGCTGGAGCCCGGAGTTGGCGGGTTGTGGGTGCGCCGACTCCGACCAGACGGGACGGCCGCCGTCCAGCCGCTCATCGGGCCCAACTCGGGCTCGCGCGTCGTAGTCGATGCCGGCGGCGCCACAATCTTCGGGAGCGCTGATGGGCTGGAGTGGGCGCTGCGCTTGGCGCCATCGGTCACTGAGGCCGCCTGGTTCTGGCACCTCGCGGTGCGTAACCCCGGGCCTGATCCGGTCACCCTGGATGCCGTCTGGGCCGCCGACGTGGCGCTCAAGCCCTACGCGGGCGTCCGCATCAACGAGTACTACGTCTCCCAGTACCTCGATCTCACCCCGGTCGAGACGCCGCAAGGCGTCGCGGTGGCGATCCGACAGAACCTGCCGGGGGAGCGTCAACCCTGGGCGTTGCTGGGCTCAACCACGTCGGCGGTGGGCTGGTCGACCGATGCTCTCCAACTCCTTGGACGCAGCGCTGAGGGCCTGCCGTCGCTGGACGGGCTCGGCCGCCGTGACTTGCCCGGTGAGCGTCGCCAGCACGAGCACACCCTCGCCGCGCTCGCCTCAGCCCCGGCGCAGGTGGCACCCGGTGCGACCTGGACGACCGGCTTCTTTGGCATCCTGCGCGCCGACCATCCTGAGGCGACCGGTCCCGCGGACGCGAGCCTGGCCGCGGTGGCGCTGGCACTGCCCGAGGCCGCCGCCCCGTACCCGTCACCCTCAGGCGACCAGGCGCACGCAGCCTCGTTGTTCACGAGTGCCCCCGCCCTTGAGGTGAACGACCTCTCCCTGGCCGAACTCGCCCAGCTCGTCGGCGCTGGCGCGCGCCTGCTCGAGGAAGGCGAGGGTGGCTGGTGGTCCTTCGTCAACGACGCGGGGGAGGCCTTCACCTCCGGTCACAAGGAGCGGCACGTCCTGCGTCCGCACGGCCACGTCCTGCGGACCGGCGCTGCGCTCACCCCCAGCACTGACGCCCTGACCAGCACGGTCTACCTTGCTGGCCTGTTCGCCTCCCAGGTGACCCAGGGCCATGTGGCCCGGGTCAATCTGATCTCCGGGCGCCGCACCTATCTCGGCCTGCAACGCGCCCACGGGCTGCGGGTCTTCGTCGATGCTGGCAACGGCTGGCGGCTCCTCGACGTACCCAGCGCTTGGGGCCTGCTGCCCAGCCGCGCGCGCTGGCTCTACGCGACCGGGGGTTCGCTGCTTCAGGTCATCGCCCACGCCGATGCCACCAATGCGCTCACCATCGAGTTCCGCACGCTGCGCGGTGAGCGTCCACGCCTGCTGGTCGCCGCCCACCTCGCCACCGGGGGCGACGACGGCGCAGCCGCCGAATGCCCGCAGATCACCCTTACCTCCGGCTCCGCTACCGTGCACGCCGAGAGCGGCACTGCGCTGTTCTGCTGGGACGGCGCCGCGACGGCGGGCGACGACAGCCCGCTGTTCGCCGACGGCAACTCCCGCGGCCTGCCCTGGCTCACCCTGGACGCTCCCGGTGACCTGACGCTCACCCTGACCGCCGACCTGGTGCCGGCTGCCGAGACCGTCGTCGCCGCTGAGACCCGACCCGTGGTCGGTTTGCCTCGGCTGAGGGTCGCAGGGCCGCTGGCCTCAGCGATCGAGGCTCTCGATGCGACCCTGCCGTGGGTCGCGCAGAATGCGCTGATCCACTACCTCTCCCCGCGGGGGCTGGAGCAGTACACCGGCGGCGCCTGGGGCACGCGGGACGTCTCGCAGGGGCCAGTTGGCCTGCTCACTGCCCTCGATGCCACCGACGCCCTGCGCGAGGTGATCGTGGCGATCATGGCTGGCCAGAACGATCGCGGCGACTGGCCGCAGGCGTTCGACTTCCTGCCCCCAAAGCGCTACTGGGAGCAGCTCACTTCACATGGTGACGTCGTGCTGTGGCCGCTGCTTGCTGTCGGCGATTACCTGCTGACAACCGGTGATGCTTCCCTGCTGGCAGAGTCGGTGACCTTCGTTGCCGCCGACGGGACGGCCGGGCCGGCGGCGTCCGTGCTCGATCATCTCGCCCGGGCGCTGAGGTTCATCGAGGCTCAGACGGTGCCGGGTAGTGCGCTGCCCAAATATGGCGACGGGGATTGGAACGACTCCCTCCAGCCGGCTGACTCCCGATTGGCCGAGCGGATGACGTCCACGTGGACGGCAGTGCTGGCGACCCAGGCCCTGCCCGCGCTCGCCGAAGGACTGGCCGCCGTCGCGCCCGCCGATGAGCAGGCGGTGGCGCTCGCGGCCCAGTGCCGGGCGCATGCGGACGCCGTCGCGGCGGCGATCCGCGAACACCTGCTCGTCGACGGCCTGCTCGCTGGCTACGGCGTCTTCGATGACGCCTCCGGGGTGCCGACCGCCCTACTCGTCCATCCGCGCGACACCACGACCGGCCTGACCTACGGCGTCTTGCCGTGGATTCATGCGATCACCGGTGACCTGCTCACCCCGGCCGAAGCCAAGGCCCACTTGGACGCCCTCGACGAGCACCTGCTCGGCCCCGACGGTGCCCACCTGTTTGATCGCCCCACCGCCTATCGCGGGGGACCGCTACGGATGTTCAAGCGGGCCGAGGCCGCCACCTTCTGGGGCCGTGAGATCGGACTCATGTACACCCACGCCCACCTGCGCTACGCCGAGGCGCTGGCCCGCTATGGGGACGCCACCGGGCTCCTGGACGCGCTGCTGCTGGCCTGCCCGTTCGGGCTGACTGAGCGGGTCGCCGCGGCCCGACCCCGGCAAACCACCTGTTACCACTCCTCCTCCGACGGCGACTTCCTCGACCGGTACGACGCTGCTCAGCGCTACCCAGACCTGATGGCCGGTCGCGTCCCACTGGAGGGCGGGTGGCGGGTGTATTCGTCAGGGCCTGGCCTGTTCCTACGAATCGTCGTCGGTTGCCTGCTGGGGCTGCGGCGGCGCGGGGAGCGGCTTGAGGTTGATCCGGTGCTCGACTTGAGACTGGACGGGCTCACCGCGTCCGTCCCGCTGGGTGGGCGCCTGGTCGAGTTCCGGTTCCGGGTTCGCGCCGACGGCGGCGGTGTGCGGGTGATGACCGGTGATCGCCTGCTCCCAGCAGTCGCCCTGACGAACCCGTACCGGACGCCGGGGGTCTCAGTGGCGCTGGCCGATGTCGGGTCCGGACCGGTTGAGGTCGTCCTGGGCTGACTCGCAGTTCAGTCGTTGTAGGTATTGCTTACCCATCGGGTGTGCCGGATAGTCGTTGTTGACGGATGTAGTGGCTTCGCGCCTCGGCCGGGTGTTCGCCCGGTCGGATGGACCCCACACGCACTCCCGTGGACCGAACCAACGAAGGAGGTCCCAGTGCCCATCTCCCGCGCGACTGCTTCCAGTGCTTTCCAACATGTTTCAAACGCGGTCGCACCGGGCATTGGTGACCGTGTCTTCGCGCGAATTCAAGGCGGCGCTTCCGCCGCCATCCCCACCTAGCTACTGCCCTCGACGCAAGTCGTCCCCGGGTCGAACGGCTGGCGCCGTTGGACCCGTCGGTTGGCATCGACTAACACGCCTCCCCGGCGTCCCTCGCAGTTCCCGGGCTGCATTTTCATCCCCACGAACAGGAGTACGACATGAAGAAGCGATACGCCGTTATAGCGGGCGCCGCTGCGCTGGCCTTGACTATTACCGGTTGCGGTCGAGCTGAAACCCCCACTGGGCAGGGCTCCGCTGCTGGCAACCCCGTGAACACCGGGGCGGCCGCGAGCGGCACCCTCGAGGTCTGGGCGATGGGCGCCGAAGGTGACGAACTCAAGGCGGTTACCGACAAGTTCATGACTGCCAACCCGGGCGTCAAGGTCAACGTGACCTCGATCCCGTGGTCCTCAGCCCATGACAAGTTCGTCAGCGCGGCGGCCGCCAATGTGCTGCCAGACGTCGCTCAGGTGGGCACAACGTGGGTGGCCGAGCTCGCCCAACAGATCGACCCCACCCCGTCGAACTTCGACACCACCAAGTTCCTGGAAGGCGCCCAGAAGACCACCGTCGTCAACGGCACCTCGCTCGGGGTGCCCTGGTACGTCGAAACCCGCGTCGTCTACTACAACAAGGCAGTGGCCGCGAAGGCCGGCGTTACTGCCGATCCGAAGACCTGGGACGAGTTCTTCGCCATGGTCAAGGCGATGAAGGAAAAGGGCGGCGCCAAATACGGCATCAGCATGCTGCCGGGCGGCGAAGGCTCCTGGCAGACGGTGCTGCCGTTGATGTGGAGCGCTGGCGGCAAGATCAACACCGATGACGCCAAGACCTGGACCTTCGACGACCCCAAGAACGTTGAGGGGCTGAAGTTCTACCAGGACTTCTTCAGCCAGGGCCTGGCGAACAAGGCACCCGTGGGCGACACCCTCGTTGCTGATTTCGCCTCAGGCAAGGTGCCCATGTTCATCTCGGGCCCGTGGATGATGTCCGGCGTAGAGACGACCGGCAAGATGAAGAAGGACGACTACGGCGTCTTCGCGATGCCCACGAAGGTGTCTGGCGCATCATTCATCGGCGGCTCGAACCTGGCCGTCTTCAAGTCGACCAAGAATCGGGACACCGCCTGGAAGCTCGTGGACTACCTAACCCAGTCCCAAACCCAGGTTGAGTGGTTCAAGACGATCGGCGATCTCCCCAGCGTCAAGACCGCGCTGGCCGATCCGGCAGTCACTGGTGACGCGAAGTTTGCCGTGTTCGCCGAACAGCTCAAGACCGCCTACGCCCCACCGTCGGTGGCCACCTGGGAGCAGGTAGCCAAGCAGTTCGACTCGACTGTGGAGAAGGTGACCAGAACCGGAGCTGACCCGGATGCTTCACTGAAGGCGCTCCAGCAACAGGCCACATCGGTGGGTATGGGCTGAGCAATGACCGCCAACTCCAACCCGGTTGACACCGGGCGGAAGCTGGCCTCCAAGCGTTCCGGGCGGGCAACCACCCGGAACGCTGCGGAGGCCCGCGCGGGGCTGCTGCTCTCCACGCCGTTCATCGTCCTGTTCCTGGTCTTCACGGCCTGGCCGGTTATTCAGTCGATGTACATGTCGTTCACCGACATGAGCCGCAATGACGTCCAAACCCCGTTCGCGGTGGATTTCGTGGCTTTGGACAACTATGTGCGGGCCGTGAGCGACCCCATCTTCCGCAAGGCTGCGCTCAACACGGTGATCTTCGTGGTCGTCGGCGTGCCCGCGACGATCGTGGCGGGCCTGGCGGTGGCGGTGGCGCTCGACAAGGGCATCAACAAGGCGCGCGGCTTCTTCCGGCTGGGCTTCTACACCCCGGTGATCACCTCGATCGTTGCGGTGGCGGTGGTGTGGCGCTTCCTGCTGCAGCCCGATTTCGGCGTCGTTAACCAGATGCTGGCCGTGGTTGGTATCAAGGGTCCGAACTGGATCGGGGACGAAAATACCGCCCTGTTTTCGCTGATCATCATGTCGGTCTGGCGGAACTTCGGTAACGCGATGATCATCTTGTTGGCCGGTCTGCAGAGCGTGTCGTGGGAACTGCACGAGGCGGCCGCTCTCGACGGAGCGGGCACCTGGCAGCGGTTTATGAACGTGACCCTGCCAGCGCTACGGCCGACGCTGCTGTTCGTCCTGGTCACTACTTCGATCGGCTACCTGCAGTTCTTCGAGGAGCCGTTCGTCATGACCCAAGGCGGCCCGCTCAACGCGACGCTTTCGGCGTCGATGTACACCTACCAGCAGTTCGGCTTCGGCAACTGGGGCTACTCCGGCGCGATGGCGTACCTCACCTTCCTGGTCATCCTGATCGTGACCATAATTCAGTTCCGAGTCACGAGGGAGAAGGGCTGATGTTTAGCAAACCCAAGACCCGCTGGTGGCTCTACATCCTGTTGACGGTGCTGCTTTCAATGGTGATGCTGCCCTTCGTCTGGATGCTGCTGGGCTCGGTGAAGCCAAACTCCGAGCTGATGGCGTCCCCGCCTAGTTGGCTGCCACAGAACCCCAGCCTGGCCAACTTCCAACTGCTGTTCGAGAAGGCATCTTTCGGGACCTATTTCGTGAACTCGGTTGTGGTGGCTGTGGTCGTCGTGGCGGCCAACCTGATGTTCAGCGCGATGCTTGGCTACGCCCTGGCCCGCCTGGACTTCCCCGGCAAGCGGATCGTCTTCGGCGCGGTGATGGGCTCGCTGATGATTCCCGGGCTCGTGCTGTTCATCCCGCAGTTCATCCTGGCGGCGAACCTGCACCTGATCGGCAACCTGTCAGCGTTGATGCTGCCGTTCCTGGTGCAGCCGTTCGGGGTGTTCCTGATGCGGCAGTTCTTCATCGGCCTGCCAAAGGATCTCGCTGAGGCGGCCCGCATCGACGGGGCCGGCGAGCTCGGGGTCTTCTTCCGGATCTACCTGCCGCTGGCCGTGCCGGCCTTCGCGACGCTCGGCATCTTGACGTTCCTAGGGTCGTGGAACAACTTCCTGTGGCCGCTGGTCGTCAGTGTGAACGAGTCGACCTACACGCTGCCCGTCGGGCTGGCGCTGGTGGCCAATGGTCAGCACCAGGCCGATTACGGTCTGCTGCTTGCCGGCGCGACCGTCGTCGTGGCGCCGATTCTGGTGGTGTTCCTCTTCCTGCAGCGCTTCTTCATCGAGGGGATTGCCACCTCTGGCATCAAGTGAGTTCGGACGTCAGGGGCCCGGTCGCAGCGTGATCTCGGGCATGGTGGCGTCGCGGGGCAGGTCGATGGCCTGCATGATCGCGGCTGCCACCGTGGCCGGGTCGATGTAGATCGACGCGTCGTAGCTGCCGCCCTCTTGCTGACGGACGGCCTGCTGCATCGGGGTGGCAGTGCGTCCAGGGAAGATAGTGGTGACCCGGACGCCGTTGGCAGCTTCCTCGGCGCGAAGGGCGTCGGCGGCGGAGCGGAGCCCAGCTTTCGAGGCGGCATAGGAAGCCCAGTTTGGGTTGGCGTTCAAGCCTGCGGTCGAGTTCACGAAGACGACGCTGCCTCGGGCGGCGCGCAGCGCTGGCAAGGCCCAGCGAGTGAGCGCGATGGGGGAGACCAGATTGACCAGCAACGTGTCGAGGAACTCGGTCGTTGGCAGGTTCGCCACCGGGTTGAGCGCCACGACTCCGGCGGCATGGATCACCGAGTCGAGCCGCTCGGGAGCCCGGTGTTCGAGCAGGGTGGCTTCGAGTTGTGGGCTGGCCAGATCGGCCACGACGATCTCGGCGCCGCCGAAGGTGTTTCGTAGCTGGTCGGCACGTTCTTCATTGCGGGCGATGAGCAGCAGATCATCGCCGCGGGCGGCGAGCCGCTGGGCGAGCGCTGCGCCAATTCCCGAGCCAGCTCCGGTGATCAGGTGGATTGCCATGCGTGCAGGCTATGGCTGGTGGGGGAGAGGTCACAATCGGCTCTTTGGTCGGGCGCCGATAGGGGTGGCGGACGGCAGCCAACACCACCAGGCTCACCACGCAGACGCCCAGGCGTGGTGACGGTCGGCCGGTTGCGGCTTGAGCCCGCGACCCATGGGCTAGGAGCCGCCGGGTCGCGGGCTCGGCGTTGGAGGTTGTCGCTCAGCCGGGAATATTCCGCGGATCGTTGCCTGGGTCAATAGTGTCCTTGGCTCGGATAGATCCGTCGCGACCATGGATGTTTAGTTCGCCGCCGCCTTGATTGGTCAGGTAGCCGCGTGACGCATCGACGGCCTCGGCCTGGGTGCGGTGCACCGAGGAGGCGCGGGACGCGCCAGCCTTTTTGGCCGCCCATCCATCCTCGCTGGGTGTGACGTGGTATTCGGACATGTTCACCTCCTCTCGTGTGTGCTCGTTGTCGGGTGGTTCGGCCAGGAGGGCTCTCATGAGGTGCTGCCATAGACGGAGACAGAGTCGACCTGGAAGAGCGGGACTGTTGTGTTGCCGCCAGCCTGGGTGTCGTAGGAGTAGGAGCCGAGCACGGTCACCTTCGCCTTGAAACAGTCACCTTCTACGAGCTTCTTCAGCTGAGAATCCGTCCCGCTCAGGAAGGAGTTCTGCGGGTAGTCGACATACCCGTAGGAGATGCGCAGCTTCTTGGGGCCGGTGTCAGCGCGGAACGTGTCTGTGCCGGTGGCGGCGTCGAACTGAGTGATCTCGCCGTAGACGACGTAGGTCTTGCCGATATAGGAGTCGGGGTCCTTGACCAGCAGCTTGAACGTGCGGCTGGAGAGGCTCTTGTACTCCTTCTTGACTGGGGTCGAAGGCGGGGCCGGAGTTTCGGCGGGCTCCTCGGTGGCTGCTTCCGATCCGGTCGGCGCGAGCGTTTCCCCGACGCTGGGGACCGTCACGGTCACAGTTGCCGTGGGCATGGCTATTGGCTGCGTCTTGTTGTCACCGCTGGTCGCGACTCCGCCAAGCACCATGCCGGCAACTAGTGCCGCCACGCCGATGAACGGCTTGGACGTGAGCAGTCTCACCTGCTTGCTGGTGACAGTTGGCCTTTTTGGTCCGGTGGGGGCGCCTGGGAAGGGCGGCGGCGGGGGCTGGAGCCCCTCTGGTCCGTTCTGGCTCGCGGGTGGCTGGGGTGTGGTCATGGTGTGCCCTTCTGTGGGGTTGCCTCCTTGTGGGTCAACCATCTACGTCCTCAGGCACCTTATGCATTCGCGATAGTGATAAGGGGTGTTATCAGCCGATGGGGATTGCAACACCGGTGCACCGGTGGTGTGATGTACCGGAGGAGGTTTGCCGTGACCCAGCTGATGACAATGCGTGACATCGCCGGTTTGGCGCGCGTGCAGCGTCCGGTCGTATCGGTGTGGCGGCGCCGTTCGCGGGCCACCGCCCATCCCTTCCCGCCAGCCCGCCAGAAGCGCGATGGCCAGGAGTTCTTCCTGCGCGACGACGTAGTGGCGTGGCTGGAAGACACTCAGCGGGGGAACAATCCCGAGGCCCGGGCGGACGCTGCCGCGCACTCGCTGCTTGCTGGCGGGAGCACCAAGGACGCTGAAACCATCAGCGCCCTCGTCACGTTGCGGCAACTGATCGGCGAACCGCTGGCACCGCTCCAACCAGACGACCTGCTCGATCTGGCTGACGAACACGACCCAGACGATCGATACTTCCGGCGCGAAATGGAACGCTGCGCCGATCTCGCCCGGTTTGCCCGCGATGCCGACGATCTAGTCGAGGCTTCCTGGGGTGAGCTGACCGCCCACCAGCACCTCGTCGAAACCCGGCTGCGAACACCGGGAAGCGCGCTGAGCCGTACCGTGCTCTCCGACGCCGGTCGTCGTTTCCTGTTGGGCCTGATCGGCCCGCTCGCCGCCGAGTTGGGGCATCCCGGTCTGATGGATCCGACCGGGGCCGCGGTAGACCTGCTGGCCGAGTGCGCGACGTCCCTGGAGTTGCCGGTACGTGTGATGGACGGCGATACCGGCGCGCAGCGGTTGACTCGCCGTCAGTTGCTGCTTGCTGGTGTTCGTCCACGCTTGGTAGAGCGGGGGCGCGGCGAATGGTCGATGACCGACCCGACCGCTCACTTGGTGGTGCTACCCAGTGCCGCCGAACCGCAGCTTGACGAACTCGGGCAGTTGGAGTTTCTCGATGAGATCGTTCTGCAGTTGACCGCCGACCAGTTGGTGCTTTGCCTGGCGCCGGCGGCCACCTTGACCGACCCTCTCACCGGGACGGCGCTCGCCAAGCGTGACCAGTTGCTTCGCGGCGGGCATGTGCGGGCCATCGTCCGGCTGCCTGCTGGGCTGCGTCCGGCCCAAGCCAGGGAGCATTCGGCGTTGTGGCTGCTGGGCAGCCCCGACCCGACACCGGTAGGTGAGCGGCGCACTCTGGTGGCCGATCTGGGCGGGGTTCAGTTACGGCAGTGCGAAGGTCTGGCCGATGATTTGTTGGCCGCCTGGCAAGGCAGCCGGGGTGCTCGGCGACGTGCCTGGGCGCAGCTGCATCCGGTGTTCACCGCTTTGCTGGTTTCGGCCAGTGACACCTTGGTTCCGCCGCGACCTCAGCGGGCGGTTGGCCGCTCTCGGGCAGGTGCGGACTGGGCCGTGGAGTTGCGTGCCGCCGATACTGCCGAGCGGCTGAAGCCCTATCGATTTGACGTTCTTGATCAGGTTGCCGAAGGGCTGAGCGTGGCTCAGGCGATAGCGCGCGGATGGCTGCGGGTGCTGTCGGGGCGAAAGGTCGACGTCTCCGGGCTGGCTGCGGGCACGGTGCCGGTCGTTTCCGATCCGGCCGCCCCGGGCGCCATGCGGCGAGTTGATCGGCTGGCACTGCTGGCGCGCGTCGGGGGTGAGCTGACCGAGCCGGGCGACATCATCTTTTCAGTGCGCCCCAAGCCGTCCGCTGTGATCGACGAAGAGGGCGGCACCTTGGTGTTGGCCCCGGCCCGCATCTTGCGGGTGCGCTCGTCCGCCCCGCTGGTTGCGCGCGCGGTTGCCGCTCGGATCAATGCGGCCACGTCCAGCACGTGGCGCACCTGGCCGCTGGCCGTCGTACCCGAACCCACTCGCGACGTCCTCGGCGAGGCACTCACCGACCTGGCCGCCCAGCGGGCACGGTTGGTGGCGGAACTGGCCGGGTTGGACGCCCTCACCACCGACCTCACCACGGCTGTCGAATCACGACAGCTCAGCATCAGCAAGGAGAATCATGGCCCGACGTCGCACTGACGCAGCCCCGCAAGCACCGACCACGATGAAGGAACTCAAAGACACGTTGTGGAAGGCCGCTGACAAGCTGCGCGGTTCGCTGGAGGCCTCCGATTACAAGGATGTGATCTTGGGTCTGGTGTTTCTGAAGTACGTCTCGGATTCGTTCGAGGAACGTCGAGCTCAGATTCGTGCCGAGTTGGAGGCCGACGGTGGCTACGTCGAAGGCGACATCGATGAATCGCTGGAAGACAAGGACGAATACTCCGGCGCCGGGGTGTTCTGGGTGCCGGTGAATGCGCGCTGGCAGTTTCTGGCCGAGCGGGCCAAGGGCACCGAGACAAAGACCATCGGCGAGCTCATCAACGAGGCGATGGGTTGGTTGATGGAAGCCAACCCGCCACTGAACGGCACTCTGCCGCGCATCTACAACCGCGAAGGCGTCGATCAGCGGCGGCTGGGGGAGTTGCTCGACTTGTTCAACTCGGCTCGGTTCACCGGCGAGGGGGCGAGTAAGGCCCGCGACCTGCTGGGTGAGGTGTACGAGTATTTCCTGGGCAAGTTCGCTGCCGCCGAGGGCAAGCGGGGTGGCGAGTTCTACACCCCGCCCAGCGTGGTACGGGTGTTGGTGGAAGTGATGGAGCCGAGCGCGGGACGCATCTACGACCCGTGCTGCGGCTCGGGGGGCATGTTCGTCCAGGCCGAGAAGTTCCTGGAGGCACACCACCGCAACCCCGCCGAGTTGAGCGTCTACGGCCAGGAGAACATGGAGCGCACTTGGCGAATGGCCAAGATGAACCTGGCCATTCACGGACTGATCGGCAATCTCGGCCCGAGTTGGGGTGACACCTTCGCCCGCGATCTGCACCCCGACCTGCAGGCCGACTACGTGTTGGCCAACCCGCCGTTCAACATCAAAGACTGGGCGCGCAACGAGGACGATGCTCGCTGGCGCTACGGCGTCCCACCGGCTGGCAATGCGAACTACGCCTGGTTGCAGCACATCGTTAGCAAGCTGGGCCCGAAGGGTCAGGCCGGAGTGGTGCTGGCCAACGGTTCGATGAACACCAATTCCGGCGGCGAGGGCCAAATTCGGGCCAACCTCGTCGAGGCCGACTTGGTGAGTGTGATGGTGGCGCTGCCCACCCAGCTGTTCCGCTCCACCGGCATTCCGGTTTGCCTGTGGTTCTTCGCGAAGGACAAGAAGTGGACGGCCGACCGTCGCGGCCAAGTGCTGTTCGTCAACGCCCAAAACCTTGGCTACATGGTTGATCGTGCCGAACGCGCCCTATCCGAGGAAGACATCGCCAAGATCGCCGACACCTACCGCGCTTGGCGAGGCGAGCCTCAGTTGCCTGAGCCCGTCGAAGTCCCCAGCCAGTTGGCTGAGCTTGTCGAAGCCTCTGTCGACCCTTCGACAAGCTCAGGGGTCTATGCCGACATCCCCGGCTTCTGCTACTCCGCAACCCTGGCCGAGATCAAGGACGCCGAATATGCCCTCACTCCCGGACGATACGTCGGCACTGCCGAAATCGCCGATGACGGCGAACCAATCGACGACAAAGTGAAGCGCCTTACCGAGGAGTTGCTAGCTGCTTTGGATGAGTCGGCCCGGCTGGACGCGGTGGTGCGCGAGCAGTTGGGGCGGTTGGCGTGAACACTTTGCAGCAAATTCTCCTTGACACTCGGGACGGCGATTGGGGGGCTGACGTAGGTGAAGAGGCGCAGCGCTTTCGTGTTGTACGAGGGACGGACTTTGAGTCGCTCTCCTGCGGCGATGCGGCTAGCGTTCCAACACGGTTCCTGACGGAGGCGTCTAGCGGCCGGCGGACGCTCAAGCTGGGAGATGTACTCATTGAGACCGCCGGAGGGTCCCGCGGCAGGCCAACCGGGCGAACCATGCTGATCACGAAGCGAGTGCTGGACGCTCTTCAGGAGCAGGCCACTTGCGCCAGCTTTGCCCGATTCCTACGGCCAGACCCTGACCAGGTCGATTCTGGATACCTCTACTACCGCCTCCAGAGTGCCTATCGAGCCGGTGTCATGGAGAGCTTCCAGGTTCAGCACACAGGGGTCGCTCGCTTCCAATACACGACCTTCGCTTCGACCTATCAGATCGACCTGCCACCCCTCCCCACCCAACGCGCCATCGCCGAAGTCCTCGGCGCCCTCGACGACAAGATCGCCGCGAACGTGAGGCTCCAGGATTCGTCTCGCGCCCTGCGAGCTGCCTCGCTTGGGTGGGCCCTGGGTCGGGGCTCGGTGAGCGTACCCATCGGCGAGGCGACGGCTCTTCTAGGCCGCGGCAAGGCTCCGAAGTACACCGAAACGTACGGTGGTGTGTGGGCCATCAACCAGAAGTGCGTTCGTGGCGGAGTAGTTTCTGTCGAACAAGCTCGCCTTGCCGAGGCGATGAAAGAGCCTCAACTGCAGGTGGGTGACACTCTCGTGAACTCCACCGGCCAAGGGACCCTTGGCCGGGTTGGCGTCTGGCGTGAAGATGTGGGCGCGTTCCCGGATTCACATGTAACGCTTGTTCGTTTTGATCCTGGAAAGGTGGATCCGTGGGTGGGCGCCGAGGCGGTGCTCGCGGCGGAGTCGGCCATTGAAGCGCTCGGTGAAGGGAGCACGGGCCAGACCGAGCTCAGTCGAAAGGCGCTGACGGAACTGCAAATCGAATTGCCCGCCGCTGGCCTTCATGGTGGCCTCGGCGAGCGGTTGCGGCAGCTGCACCTCCGCGAACACCAAGCCGCAAACGAGTCCCGCCACCTCGTCACCCTCCGCGACACGCTGCTGCCGCACCTGATGAGCGGTCGCCTGACCGTCCGCGAAGCCGAGAAGCAGGTTGAGGCGGCATTGTGAATTTCCTTGACCAGATCGCACTCGCCTCTCTCGGAGTGGCTGTGCTGTCTGTGGTCGTCACGGTGGTTCTCACCGCCGTCGTGGCGCGGTCGGGAAGTCGTTCGCAGGAAAAGGCGCAGCAGATCCTTGAGGCGCTGCAGGGGCTAGTGACGGCGAATCGTCTGGATCGGCTCGCCGGGCAAGCGGCGGAGTTGAGCAACCACGACGATCTATTGGCCGTAGTCGCCGAGGCCCGGAGTGTCGGCGAGGGCCGGGCGGTGCGTCGAGTGGAAGAGAGTTACTGGGCGAACTCGGCGGTGCGGGCGGGGTCGGTCGACGCCAACCTTGCTGAATCCGTACGGATCACTCAAGAAAACCTTGCTGACAAGCTCGATCGATGTGGAGGCGACCGGGTCTTCGAGCTGGGCAAGTTCGTGTCTGTTGCGAAGGATTCGTCGGAATTCATGCCAGAAGTCGTTGCGCTCTGGCTCCTCAGCCAGTCCTCCGCGCCCACCCCGTTCAGGGAGTCCGAGATTCAGTATGTGCTTGAGCGAGGCCCAGATGAGTTGCTTGGTGTCCTTCTTCGTGAGCTGGGGTCTTTTCGCATGGGTTGGTCCGATGAGGTCAAGGCCGGGGCAATCGGCGCCGCCGCTGCGGTCTATCTAGGCCGAATCGGCTACGACTTCAACAACCCCGATGGGCACACGGGGGCGACCCATGAACGTGCCACGCGCAATGCTGCCCTTGCAGGCAGCGTGTTGACCGGTCTTGCGTTGGCGCTCAAATCCGGTCATCTGAAGGGTCTTGCCCGGTCCGCAGATCCTGCCCGGACGAGAGTGGGAGCTCTGTTGGTGGCGATGGCTGGCGCCGCGAGCTACTCAGACAAACATGGGGCGATGCGGGTTCTACAGTCGATTGGTGGCGTGGGTGTCGAGCCTTCGAGGTTGGGCGGTTACGGCAGCGAATACCGTTTTGGGATCAGCAAGTTCGCGGAGTACCAGCCGGGGCTGCTCACTGAGTTCTGGCCAGAGGGTGCGGCCTATCTGGCAGAGGTGGCCTCGTGACCCACGAGTTCACCCGGTACATCCAGCGCCGCCACCACGGCATCAGCGGATTTTCGCCGCAGAACTTCTGGCAGATGCGGCAGCTTCACCAGACCCATGCTGATGCCAAGGCTCTCTCACCACAGGCGAGAGAAACGACCTGGACAGGATGTCGTGAGTTCGTTTGTGGGGGTGATGCGTCGCTCGACTTACGCGTTCAAGTTAGTTATGAGGCCGCGGAGAGCGACACCAAATCCATACTTAAGCCCATTGTTAGTTGTGAGACTCGGACGAGATGCATCCGTGGCCCGCGAGCGGCATTGACTTACCCGTCGGTCGCTGGTCGTCAGATTGCGCATCCTCACCCTCAGGGTGATGTTCGGTCATCTAATGATCGGCCGCTCAACGAAAGGAAGCCCGGCAGATGGCACTAATCAGTGAAGCCGAATGGGAGGCCACCGCGATCGAGGTATTGGGCGAGCAGGCGTGGGTGCCAGCCACCGGCACCCAGATCGCCCACGAGCGCCTCTCGGCGTCCGACATCTTCCTGCACGAACGGTTCCGCGAAGCTCTGGTGCGGCTGAACCCGGCCGTGCCCGAGACCTATCTGCGCCAGGCCGCGACCGAGATTCTCACCCCGTCCAGCCAGGACGCGATCACCGAAAACCGGCGACTACACGAGTTCCTGGTGCACGGCTACCGCGGCATCACCTATCTCGACAACGACGGCCTTGAGCAGAACCCCACCCTTCAGCTGATCGGGCGCGACCCGGGCGACAACGACTGGCTGGCGGTGCAGCAACTCACCATCAGTAACGCCGAACACCACCGCCGCTTCGACGTGGTCTGTTACCTCAACGGCTTGCCGGTGATCATTTGCGAACTCAAGCAGGCCGGGCTTGCCACCGCCGATCTGGCTGCTGCGCACAGCCAGCTAGGCACCTACCTTGCGGAGTTCCCGCTGGCTTTCCGCGGCTGCGTGCTGAGCGTGATTTCAGACGGCGTGACCGCTGGCTACGGCACCCCTTTCACTCCGCTGCACCACTACGCGTCCTGGAATGTCGACGACGACGGCTTGCCGCTGCAACTAGGGGAGTCGATCGAGGACACCGACTACAACACGGCTCTCGAGGTCACCTTCTACGGTTTGGGCAACCAGACGCGCTTCCTCGATCTGCTGCGAAACTTCACCGCCTTCGACGCCGGCGAGTTCGGGCTGGCCAAGCGCATCGCCAAGCCGCACCAATACTTCGCCGTCAACAAAGCCCTCGGTCGCACAGTGACCGCAGTGAAGTCCGACGGGCGAGCCGGAGTCGTGTGGCACACCCAAGGCTCGGGCAAGTCGATGGAGATGGAGCTGTTCGCCAACCTGGTGATGCGCTCGGCCCACCTACTCAACCCGACCATCGTGGTGATCACCGATCGGCGCGAACTCGACGGACAGCTTTACCAAGGATTTGCCGCCTCAACCCTGCTGCCGGAAAAGCCCATTCAGATCACCACCCGCTCGCAGTTGCGCACAGAGCTGACCCAGCGTTCCAGCGGGGGCATCTTGTTCACCACCTTGCAGAAGTTCGGCCGCACCCTCGAGGAGCGCGAGTCGGGCGCCGATCATCCGCTGCTAAGCGAGCGCCGCAACATCGTGGTGATCGTGGACGAAGCCCACCGCTCGCACTACGACAACCTGGACGGCTACGCGCGCTTCTTGCGCGACGCGCTGCCGCACGCCACCCTGATCGCTTTCACGGGCACCCCGGTCAGCACCGTCGACCACAACACCCAAGAGGTCTTCGGCACCTACATCGACATCTACGACCTGACCAGAGCGGTGAGTGATGGCGCCACGGTGTCGGTCATGGTGGAACCGCGGTTGGTGAAGGTTGCCTTTGCCGACGACGTCTCCCCCGAAGACCTCGACCGGGCCGCCGATGAGGCCACCATTGGGCTGGACGAGGTGGAGCGCGAGCGGCTGGAGAAATCGGTGGCGGTGATCAACGCCGTGTACGGCGCGCCAGCCCGGCTGGCCACCTTGGCTGCCGACATCGTGGCGCACTGGGAGACGCGCCGGGAGCGGATGCGTCCGCTGATCGACGGGCCGGGCAAAGCAATGATCGTGGGCGCTACCCGGCAGATCTGTGCCGACCTGTACGCCCAGCTGATCGAGCTGCGGCCCGACTGGCACTCCGACGCCCTCGAAGGTGGCGTGCTCAAAGTGGTGTATTCGGGCAGCGCCGCCGACGACGGTGAAATTGGCAAGCACGTCCGCCGGGATTCCGAGAACCAGGTGATCAAGAAGCGGCTGAAAGACGCCGAGGACTGCCTGGAGCTGGTGATCGTCAAAGACATGATGCTCACCGGCTACGACTCGCCACCGCTGCACACCCTCTACCTGGATCGTCCGATGAAGGGCGCCCTCCTCATGCAGACCCTGGCTCGGGTGAACCGCACCTTCCGCGGCAAGGATTCCGGCCTGCTGGTGGGCTACGCCCCTCTGCTGGAAAGCCTCAGCGCGGCGCTGGCTGAATACAGCGACAGCGATCAGGAGCATCGTCCGGTGGGGCGCCTGGCCTCCGAAGCTGTTGATCTTGCTCGCACGCTGCTCGAACAGTTGCGGGAGCTGGCTGCTGGCTACGACTGGCGGGCAAAGGTGGTGGGGCCGAAGGGTTGGCTGAAAGCGACCACGGGTCTGACTGCGTGGCTGCGCAACCCGCAGATGCCGGGCAATCAGGTGCCAGAAGGCGAGATTGGGCTGGCTGGACGGTTCCGGCAGCTTTCCGGGCAGCTGGGACGGGCCTGGGCGCTGGCGGCTGGTTACACGAACCTCTCCGACGTGCGTGACGAAGTGCGCTTCTATGAGGAAGTGCGGGTCTGGATGGCCAAGTTCGACGCGGCCGAGCGAGTAGCGCGCGGCGAGCCCGTCCCCGAAGAAGTCGCCAGGCTGCTGCGGCAACTGGCCTACCAAGCTACGGATTCCGGCGAGGTCATCGACATCTATGCCGCCGCCGAGATTACCCGGCCAGACTTCAACGACCTGACCCCGGCGGCGTTGGCCCGAGCTCAGCAGTCGAGCAACCCCCATCTGGCGATCGAGGCGCTGCGCGACGCGATTCTGGCCGAGGCGGCGCGTTCAACCGGGGCAAGCCTGGTGCGGCAGCGCGCTTTCAGCGAACGTCTTTCCGATGTGATGATCCGCTACACCAACAGCCAACTCAGTGCTGCCGAGGTGCTGATCGAACTGTTCGAGATGGCCAAAGATCTCGCCGCTGAAGCCAAGCGAGGCGAGCAGTTCGACCCGCCACTGGGCGTCGACGAACTGGCCACCTATGACGCCATTTCCGACAACGCCTCCGCGCTCGACGTGCTTGGCCAGGACATTTTGGCCGATATCGCCCGGCAGTTGGTGGCCATGATGCGCGCCGACGTAAAGACTGACTGGACCGTGCGCGACGACGTCCGAGCGTCGCTGCGGGCCAAGATCAGGCGCCTATTGCGGAAATACAAGTACCCACCCGACCAAGCCGAAGGTGCGGTCAAGCAAGTCATCGAGCAGATGGAACTGCTCGCGCCGGGCGTGGCGGCGTAAATGGCAAGAGTTGGTCGAGCGGATCAGAAGGAGTAACTGGGATGAAAGCGGTACGAGCATGGCTCATTGGGCTGTTGGCCGTGGGTCTGGTTGGTGGGGGAGCCGCCGCCGCGCTTGGAGTGGTACAGGCGTTTCCGGGTTTTCAACTGTTCGGTGTGAGCTCGGAGACTCGCACCACCCAGATCATCAACTCGGTGACCCGCAAGGAGCAGGTTGTGCTGCTGAGCTTGGGGATCCAGGGCATCACGAAGAAGGAGCAGGGGTGCACAAAGGTGCTTGGCGTCGAGGTGCCGGGCAGCGAGCGGGCCGTCTTCATGCAATATGGCTTCAATGCCAAGGTCGGCATTGACGGCAAAGACGTCACCATCGTGCACAAGGGCGAGAAGCAGTACCTCGTGTCGGTGCCGAAGTTCATGTTCATTGGACACAGTGACGAGCATTTCGAACTCGCGGTGGAGAACAACGGCGTGCTGAGCTGGACGTCCCCAGAGATCGACAAGCTCGCGATGATCAACGCCATCCTCAACGACGAGGCGCAACGGGGCTACGTCGACCAGAACCAGGAGATATTGAAGGACCAGGCCAAGGCGTTCTATACCGGGGTGATATCGGGCATCGATCAGACAATTTCCCTGAGCTTCGAGTTCCGCTGATGACCGCGGCTACGGGGGAGAAGCCGACGATGTCGGAGAAGCCGATTCTGCTGTTGCTTCATGGTGTGGGTGCCGGCCCCAACCGTGAGGAGTGGGTCGGCGCCCTCGAAAGTGCACTCAACGAACTCGGCTACCCAGACTTGGCGGGCGCAACCGTGATCGCGCCGAAGTATGCCCACGCTCTACGTGATACCGACGATGACGACGAGAAGATTCCTGGCTTCACGGCGAAGGCGCCATTCGGTGAGGACCCTCGAAAGAACCGCAGAGAGTTCGAGCGACACATGGGAGCCGTTGAGCAGAGGCTCGGGCGTCATAACCGAGGCGCTGGTTGGGCGGGGGGAGACACCATCGCTGAAGCGGCTCTAGCCCAGCCGTTCTTCGCCCAGGCTTCGAACTACCTGACCAAGCCACAGATACGCGCTCAGGTCTTGGGCCGGGTGTTGAAGGCCCTGCCATCGTCTGGGCGCCTGGTCATTGTCGGCCATAGCCTCGGATCAGTGATTGCTGCAGACCTGGTGCGGCGGCTGCCGTCGGGACTCACGGTGGTCGGCATGGTGACCGTGGGGAGTCCGCTGGCCCATCCGAAGTTCGCTGACGGTTGGCTCAGGGACACCCTCAAGGAGCCCCCGGTCGGCCTCGGCTGGTGGGTCAACTTCTGGAATGCTGCTGACCCCGTGACGACGCGCCAAGGCATCTCGTCGGTCTTTCCATGGATGGTCGATTTTCGCGTGCCGACCGTGGTGGGAAGCAAGTGTCACAACGCGGAGATGTACCTTTCGTGTCCGGCCGTAGCGGAGGCGATCGGCTTCGCCCTCTTCGGCTCGCTGTCGAAGGAACTCGTCCTGGCTTCGAGAGATGTGGACGTCCCGCTCGACTACCCCGAGACAGTCGCCGTGATGGCGTTGCGCTATGCACACCTCATTGCTTCCAGGCTGAAGGCCGAAGATCGGGATCGCTATCTAGGCGCCTTGCGGCAGGTGCAAGCAGAGACGGTCGAACGTCTGACGGGGCGCAACGAGCGCGAGAATCGCCCGATTCCGACAGAGGTCGCCAGGCTCCTTTGTGACCTGTCCGACTCGGAATCGCTGGTTCCGGAACCGCGCCCGATCAGTCACCTGTCCAAAGACGACGCGGTCGTGCCCCTGTTGAGCATCGTCGCGGCGAACGTGGTGTTTCCGTTCGAGATCACTGTGCCGAAGGGCGTGCTCGAAGAGGCCGTGGAGGAGTTGACTGCCGAGATGTGGTTGGGCGGGCAAATGGGCACCGACGTGTTCGCGGCCGCCGGTGAAGCCCAGCGGGTGCTGGCCGGCCCGAGCCAACTGAGCTGGATCAAGTGGGTTGCCGTCGGTGTAGGGGCGGCCGCCATTGTCGTGGCAACTGCTGGTCTCGCTCTGGCGGCAGCGCCCGGCGTGGCGGGCGCCGCCGCCATTACTAGTGCGTTGGCAGCCTTCGGCCCCGGCGGAATGATTGGGGGACTGCTCACCGCAGGCACGCTCGTTACTGCCGGTGGCGGCGGTGTCGCATTCGGCTTGGCCAGCCCTGCGGCAACCGTAGAGGCCGTCGAAGCAGTTGTCTGGGGGCAACTGGCGGCGGCGATTCTTCGACATCGTCAGGGTCTCGCTCAGGACCCGATGCTCTGGTTTAGCCTGACGGAATCGGCCGCCGAGGTTCGCCGGGAACGTGCGCGCCTGGAGGCGTTCTCTGAGCGCTCGGCGCCGACGCTGAAGGCCCTGCAACGGAAGCTCCAGATGATCGATCGCGCGCTGGCATATCTACGTGAACAAGGACTCGTGCCTTCTGCGGCTCTTCTTGGCGCTGCGAAGCCGGGCGATGATCCCTCCTACGCGTCAGCCAACGAGCGTTAGCGACGCTCGGTAGCACACCTTAGGCCGCTAACGTGTGCTAACGTCGATTCATGGCGAAGCTTACGCAGCAACATGCGGCGGGTTCTGAATCGACCCTGCGCAAGTTCGGGCCGATCACCACCGAGATGCGCCCGTGGCACCCCAACTACGACGTTGAGGCGCTGTCCAGGCGCAAGCGGGATGCGCTGCCGTCGGCCTACAAGGCGGCGATCCCGGTTGAGATTGCCGAGGTCGACTTCGACATCCCTAGCGGGCTAGCCGCCGAAGCCGAAGATGCGGCAGCCACCATCATCAAGCTCGACGCGTACGTGTCGGCGAAGTTTGGCAGCGAAGACATCGCCCCGATGCAGTCGGTCTTGTTGCGCTCTGAGTCGGCAGCCTCATCGCAGATCGAGAACCTCACCGTCGGGGCGCGGCAGTTGGCCATCGCCGAACTCGGTGGCACCGCCAGCAAGAATGCCGAACTGGTCTCCCGCAACGTGCGGGCGATGGCAGCTGCCATCCGGCTGTCTGACGAGCTCGACGCCGATTCCATCCTCGCCATGCACTCCGCGCTGCTGGGTGGACGCGACCCGCAGGCCGGCCGGTGGCGCGAAGTGCAGGTGTGGATCGGAGCGTCCGGCTTGAGTCCGAACGGCGCCACGTTCATCCCGCCGCACGCAGACCGACTGGCGCACTACCTGGACGACCTGACCCGCTTCCTGCGGCGTGATGACCTGCCCGTGCTCGTCCAGGCAGCAGTGGCGCACGCCCAGTTCGAAACCATCCACCCGTTCACTGATGGAAATGGCCGGACCGGACGGGCTCTGCTGCACGCCATGCTGCGACACAGCGAACTCACGAGCCGGGTGACCGTCCCGATCTCGGCGGGGCTGTTGGCGGACACCGAGTCCTACTTCGATGCGCTCACCGCTTACCGAGCAGGCGATTTCGCCCAGATAGTGCGACAGCTGTGCGAGGCGAGTGCCCGTGCTGCGGCTGACGGCAGGTGGTTGGTCGACACCCTCGCTGAGGTTCGCACCGGGTGGCTTGAGGTGATGCAAGTGCGCGCCGGGTCTGCTGGTCGGCGGCTGTTGAACCTGTTGATCGGGCAGCCAGCGGTCAGTGTTGCCTTCATCGAGCAGCAGCTTCAGGTGTCTGGCACCGCTGCCCGGCGTGCGGTCGAGCAAGCCGTTGGTGCTGGAGTGCTCACTGAATCGAGCGACCGGAAGCGCGACCGGGTGTTCATCGCTCAGGACGCAATCGACGTGCTGGACAAGTTTTCCGAGCGGGCTGGGCGCAGGGGCTGAGCGGCCGGGCGGACCGCGACCCAGGGGCATGGGCGAACCTACGCAGTGGAGGCCGGCGGCGGCGGGAAGCCTGTTTGGACACCGGTAGGGTCAGCCCCATGTCAGGTGCGTCAGTAAGTGAGATCAAGGCCGCCTACGCGGCACAACTGAGCGGCCTGGCGGTGGAGAACTGGGACGAACTGCGGGCGGCGTTAGCTGAGGTTGAGGTCAGCGATTCGTTTGGCCAGTGGCGCCCTGCGGTGAAGCGAGCCGACGGTACCTCCCGCATGGCGTTTCCTGCACTCTCGGCTCCGGCCGAGGCGCTGATTCGTGCCTTCACCCGGTGTGGCGTGCAAACCCTGTTCGAGGGAACGTCCTGGCCTCGGGGGAAGGCGCTGGCCGCTGACCCGGGGTCACTGGCGAAAGCCACACCCGCTGAAGCGGCGATGGTGATCGCGGCGCAGCTTCGCCTGGACCGTTTCGTGGACGGGCATCTGCTCACCTGTTTTGACTCGGGCCTGATGCAGAAGGCCGTCCGGCGAATGCTGGATGCGGCACCGCTCGCGGCCTAAGTGGGGCGGGTGGCATGGCCGCGCCGATGGGAGTCGGTCGGGCGGAGGCCGGAGCGCTCCGCAAACTCTGAGGTGGTCGGGGGTTCCGGGCGGTCGATCGGCTGGGGGGTGAGCGAGCCGGCACTGGTGTTGTGGGCGGGGCTCGAACCTGACCGGCGGGTCGAAGAAGCAAAGTCGCGCATCGGATCATGATTGACGAAGCCGAGGCCAAAGGTACTTCGCTGGTTCCAGCCACGGCCAATCCCGGCATGGTTCGACTGGATTGGAGTCGATTGTGAGGAGTGTGAGCACAAAGCCGGCCTGCGCGCGGTGGCGCCGGCCGGTCAAGGAAGACCCCTTCGGCTGGGGGCCAGGGAGGTGGAGCTGGCTGGACGTAATGCTCGAGTGGCAGCGGGGGCAGTGTGCTCTTTGTGGGCATAGTCCTTACGGTTCCCGGATGGCGCTCGACCACAGCCACGCAACAGGCTTAGTTCGCGGGTATCTCTGTACCGCATGCAATTGCCACTACGCCGACTACAACGATTCCTACGTGGGGGGATCGAATCCCGCAGCGATCCTGGGCCTCGTGGGGATCTACCGCGATCCCCTCGGCTGGCCAGTCATGCGAGGAGACCCAGCCACTGTGGGTGCTTGTTTCACGCTTGCGGGGCTTGCCTTTGACGCGCTTCCCAGTCGGCAGCGAACCGACTTCACCGAGGATGAACTCACGGGTGCGCGTGATCTTCTCTGGGCAGTGGAGGGTTGGCCCATTCCCGCCGAGTGGCGATGGGAGAAGCCTGCGCTGACTGGTCAACGATGGAGCCCGCCACCTCCGACTGAACCGGGGTTCTGGGACTCGCTCTTGTCAAGGCTTTCCGCCACCGCGCCGCGCCAGGTTGAGCCTGGGAGCGTGGCGGGCCTGAGCGGCGATTCGCAAAGTCCCCTACCCGATGATCCTCGTCCTGAGTAGCGTCGACCCCAGCGGTCGTGGCGTGAAATAGCCCTGAGGTAGCGCTGTGCCCATTCGCCAGTCGCGTCGGCTTGGACAGGCCCTTGTCCGAGGTTTGGGCTTCCGCTCGAGCGGGGTCCGGATTTCGGGCGCGCCATCCGGGCCCTCAACAGCTCAGTCGTCCGAAGGGGAAAATTCGGCTTAAGTGGGGCGGGCGGGGCTCGAACCCGCGACCCAGGGATTATGAGTCCCCTGCTCTGACCGGCTGAGCTACCGCCCCCAAGGTGCCGTCCGCGCCAAGTTATCCCGCGGGGCGGCGTGCGGCAAAACCCGGCGAACCGCGGCTGCTGCTCGCTAGGGTGAACGCGTGACCGACACCCCAACGGACGCCGCCCCCCGAACTGATGTGCCTTCCCGGGCTGGCCTGGTGCTTACCGCGCTCACTCTTGGTGCGCTGGTGTGCAATATCAATCTCGCGGCAGCCAATGTCGCCCTGCCTGAAGTGGGTGACGCTTTCGGCGCCTCGCAAACGGCCCTCAACATTGTCGCGGTCGGCACTTCACTGGGCCTGGCGATGTCGGTGCTCTACTTCGGCGCCATCGCCGACCGGTACGGACGCAAACAGCTGCTCCTGGCTGGCCTCGCCCTGACGGTCCTGGCCAGCTTCCTGTCGGCCTACTCCGCCTCAATCGAGATGCTGATGGCCGCGCGCCTCTTCACCGGCATCGCCGCGGGCATGGCCTTCCCGACCACCTTGTCGCTCATCACCGCCCTATGGCACACCGGCCCGGCCCGTACCAAGGCCATCGCCTTGTGGTCTGGGGTGAGTGCGATGGCCTCAGTTGCCGGGTCGGTGCTCGCCGGGCTCGTCCTCACCATTTGGTGGTGGGGTTCGGCCTTCCTCATCGCCGCCCCCATTGCCGTGATCGCCCTGGTGCTGGTGGCGTTGTACGTCCCGGCGCACGTGGAGGAATCCACCGAGCCGGTTGATCACGTTGGGGGAGTGCTGTCGACGTTGGCCGTCGCCGGTCTCGTCCTGGGCATCAGCATGGTGTTCGCGCCGGGCCAGACGATGTTTGGCGTATCGCTCCTAGTTGCCGGGACGCTGCTGCTGGCCGCCTTCGCCTGGCGGCAGCTGCGCGCGAAATATCCGCTCTACGACCTGCAGGTCGCCGGCCGACGCATGTTCTGGGTGCCAGCGGTCGGCGGCACGATCGTGTTCGGATCGCTGATGGGTGCCCTGTTCGTCGGTCAGCAGTACATGCAAAACATCCTCGGCTACTCCACGCTGCAGGCGGGCCTGGCGATCGTCCCCTCGGCAGTCGGCATTCTGGTGTGTTCGCCGCTGTCAGCCCGGCTGTTGGAAGCCCGCGGCTCGCGCACCACCATGCTCGTCGGCTACAGCCTCGTCCTGCTCGGCTTCTTGACCACCCTGCTGTGGAACCCGACCACCCCGTATGCCCTGGTCGGGTTCGGCTTCCTGGCCATCGGCAGTGGGGCGGCCTTCGCCATGACGCCAGCCTCACGCGGACTCACCGAAAGCACCCCGGTGCGGAAAGTGGGCATGGCCTCGGCCACCTCCGATCTGCAACGCGATCTTGGCGGCTCGATCATGCAGGCAATCTTGGGTGCCATCTTGGCCGCCGGTTTCGCCGAATCCTTCCGCCGCCAGATCGAGGCCACCGGCGAAGCCGCCAACATCAGCGATTCGGTAACCCACGCACTGCAGGCCTCCTACGCCTCCGCGCTGCGCGTGGCCGAGCAATACCCGCAGTACCACGACCAAATCGTGACCGCCGCCACTCGCAGCATGGTCACCGGGGCCTGGGCCGCCTACCTAATCGGCGCCATCGCCATCGTGATCGGAACGATCGTCGTCGCCGTCTTCCTGCCCAACTACGAGCAGGAGAAGGAGCTCGTGGCGTCCTACGCCCGCGAGGACGCCTGAGCCAGCGGCAAGCGAAGCGTGAAGGTTGCACCGCGACCAAGCCCAGCCGACGAAGCCGTCAGTTCGCCACCATGCGCGCGGACGATGCCGCGGGAAATGGTGAGTCCAATGCCGGAGCCGGTTTGACCCTTCGACAAGCTCAGGGAACTGGGGTTGGGGCTCAGGGAACTGGGGTTGGGGTGTGATTCAGTTCCCTGAGCCTGTCGAAGGATCCCAGTCACGCGATAGAAGCGTTCGAAGATCTTCTCCAGCTGATCTGGGGCCAAACCAACGCCAGTGTCGGTGACCTCGATCAACACCTGGCTGGCTTCGGCCCGAGCCGTGACGGTGATCGTCCCGCCGGCATCAGTGGCGCCGAGCGCATTGCCCACCAGATTGGTTACTACCTGGGCGATTCGGTCGGCATCAACTGAGGCGATCAGCCCGGCCGCGGAGGAGTGCACCTCGAGCTTCACGCCAGCATCCACAGCTTGCGGACGCAACCGCTCCGCCGCCGCCACCGCGAGCGCGCCAACATCGGCCGAGGCCAACTGCAAACCCAGCCGACCTTCTTCGGCCCTGCTGAGTGAGGACAAATCTTCGCCCAAGCGACGAAGTCGCCGGGTCTCATCGCTGATCTGCTCCAGATTCTCCGGGCTGGTCGGCAGTACGCCGTCGATCATCGCCTCCACATAGCCATCGATCACCGTCAGCGGCGTCCGCAACTCATGAGCCACCTCGCCCAACAGCCGCATCCGGGTGGTCTCGGTCTGCGCCAGGGCTGCGCCGAGCTGATTCACATCAGCAGCCAACTCAGCCAGCTCAGCCTCCTTGGGCTCCGGGACGGCCAAGTCGTAACGGCCCTTTGCCAGCTCGCGGGTGGCCGCCCGCACCGTCCCCAGAGAACGAATCACTCGCCGGGCCGCGAACACCCCGAAGATCGCCGCAGCAGCAACACCAACCACCGCACCAATCAGCAGCGCCTGGTCAATCGCGGCCGCGAACTGGTCGCGCAACACCCCGCCAGACCCCTGGCCCTGGCCAGTTCCCGGGCCACGCCCAGAGCCACCGGCCGGCCCCAGCCGCAGACTCTCATCGAACAGTGCCGGCGCCAACCAGCGCACCACCGCGAAGGTCGCCGCGCCACCAATGAGGGCCACCAGCACGTGAGAGATCACCAAGCGCACACTGAGCCGGTTCATCACGCCTCCAGGGTGCGTGGCAGGAACTTGTAGCCGACCCCGCGCACCGTCCCGATGATGCCCGGACGGGTCGCGTCGTCCCCAAGGGCTGCCCGCAGACTGCGAATGTGCACATCGACCACCCGGTCATCGCCGTAGAAGTCGTAGCCCCAAACCTTCTCCAGCAGCTGAGCCCGCGAGTAGACCCGTCCCGGCGAGTTTGCCAACGCCCACAGCAGGTCAAAGTCCAGCGCCGAAAGCTCGACGGGCATCGCTGCCACCAGTACCTCCCGGCGTTGCGGGTCGATGCTTAGTCCGTCGAAGCGCAACACCAACTCGGCCGGTTCAGCCGACGGTGGCTCCTGCCGAGCCCGGCGCAACACTGTGTTCACCCGGGCCACGACCTCTCGCGGACTGAACGGCTTGGTGACGTAATCGTCGGCGCCGACACTGAGACCAACCAGCTTGTCGACCTCTTCGGCCCGCGCGGTGACCAAGATCACATAGACACTCGATTTGGCCCGAATGGTGGTGAGTACTTCGATGCCGTTCAGGTCGGGCAGGCCCACGTCGAGCAACACCAACTCGATCGCTTCGGCGGCATCCAGCACCCGGCGCAGCGCCTCAGCACCAGTGTCTGCCTGGACGACTTCGAAGCCGTCAGCCTCCAGATAGGCGGCCAGGACGGTGCGAATGCCCGGTTCGTCATCGACGATCAGAACTCGTCTTGCCATGCCAGCCCCTATCAATGGATCCGAAATCAGCCTAGACACCCCACTGGTGGAGTGCCCGCAGGCACCCCACCAATCGAGTGGTTAATCAAGCGACCGGGCAGTCAGCCGGACGGGTCTGGCTGCCACCCCGTCCTGCTCCCTGACCGGCGCCGTTACCTGGGCCGCGGCCCATGCCCTGGCCAGCGGTCGGAGCGGTGGTCGAGCCAGGAGTGGCCTGGGGGCTGTTCCAGCCGCGTCCATTCTGCATTCCGGTGCCGTTGCCGACCCCGACGGTCTTGCCGTCACGCAGGGCGGTGAAGCTGGCCAAGTGGTTGTTCGAGCCAGCCTGCAGGTTGGTGTAGACGGCCTTCACATCAGCCGGGACGTTGCCAGCAAGCGCGGTCTTCAGGTCGGCCAGATCGGTCTCTTCGACAGCCACCCCAACCTTGTAGGCCTCAGTCAAGGAAACCTTGGCCTGGGTCATCAGGGTGTTGTAGAGCTGGGTCAGCGCCGGATCGGAGTAGGTGCCAGCAGCCAGACCCGCTGAGGGATCGGCCAGGGCGTAGCGGCTCAGCAGCAGGCCCATCGATTCGAAGTGGCGCTGCTCGGAGAGGGCGATCCGGGTGAACTGGGTCGCATTGTCGGGGTAGAGCTTGGCGATCGCGGTGTAGACGTCGCGGGCCAGCCGCTCCTCTTCCCGCATGAAGGCCAGCTGCTTGGCTACGGCGGCGTCCACAGTGGTGGTCGCGGTGCTCGTGCTCGGAGTGGGGGTCGGTTCGGGGGCTGGGGCTGCGGTTGCGACCGCGGTCACTCCCAGGCCCAGGCCGATCAGGATTGCCGTGGCTGCGGCCGTCCGGGTCTTCCAGGTGTTCATGGGATCCTCCTTGGATCGTTGTTGGTGACGATCCAAAAGTTACGCAGCTGCGATGAAGCCCCCATGCGGTGAATGTGAAGATAGTGTGATGCGCCGAATGTGCCCCTGACTAGGACGGATGCCGCCGCACCCAGCGTCGAAGACGGCAACGAGGGGCCGAGTGCCGGCAGCGACCGGCACCCGACCCCTCGCTCGAGGTCAGGGCAGACTGACTACCGAAACCGGCATCTTTGCGTCGGTGTTCGTGCCGTTGCCTACCGCGCCGATCCCGTTGTAGCCCCAGCACTTCACCTTGCTGGAGGTAGTGAGCGCACAACTTGTGTAGAGCCCGGTGCCGAGATCCTTCGACTTGGCCAACCCGGAAACCGTCACCGGAACCTTGGAGTCGGTCAGGGTGTTGTTACCCAACCCGCCGTAGGAGTTGTCGCCCCAGCACTTGGCCTTCCCGCTGGTGGTCAGCGCGCAGGTGTGCAGGTAGCCAGGAGCGATCAGCTTCACCTTCTTGCTCAGGCCAGTTACCCCGGTGGGAGCTTTGGCATGAGTGAGGGTGTTGTTGCCCAACTGGCCATTGGCGTTGTAGCCCCAGCACTTGGCCGCACCCTTGGTGGTGATGGCGCAGGTGCTGAAAGCGCCAGCCTTCATCGACTTCGACTTGGCCAGGTTATAAACCGCAGCCGGGGTGTTGACGTTGGTGTTGTTGTTGGTGCCCAACTGACCGTAGAAGTTGTCGCCCCAGCACTTCACCTTGCCAGCCGTGGTCAGCGCACAAGTGTGTCCGTAGCCTGCATTGGTGCTCTTCACCTTTTTGGTAAGCCCGCTCACCTGCACCGGCAGGGGGGCGTTCACGGTTGCGCCATTGCCGAGTTGACCCGAGGAGTTGTAGCCCCAGCACTTGGCCGCACCCTTAGTGGTCACCGCGCAGCTGTGATACCATCCGGTGGAAAGTGACTTCACCTTCGCGATTCCCAGCACCTGCACCGGCACCTTGGAGTCCACCAAGGTGTTGTTACCAAGCTGGCCTTGGGCGTTGTAGCCCCAGCAGTAAACCTTGCCCGAGGTGGTGAGCGCGCAGGTGTGCCCGTAGCCAGCCGAGACTGCTTTCACCTTGCTGAGTCCGACCACTTCCACCGGCACATTGGAGTTGGTCATCGTGTTGTTGCCCAGCTGGCCGACCGAGTTGAGGCCCCAACATCGCACCTTGCCTTTGGTGGTCACCGCACAGTTGTGGTTCTCGCCGGCGGTGAGATCTTTGGCCTTTGCTCCGGCCAATGCTTGTGGAGCTACTACGGCTGGAGCTACTACCGGATGAGCGGCCGCCGCCGTGACCCCTTGGGCCACCACCAGGGAACCGCTCAACATCATCAACGCGGCCAGGCCGCGCGTAAGCGCAGTAATTCGCATCTTTGACCTCCTTGTCGCACCCGAATTTCGATCATCCTCCTTGTGAGGCCTCTGTGAACAGAGTTTCCGGGGAGGCCGTGGCGAAGATTTGCCAGTAGACGCCTGGCGGAGTGGGGGAGTACACGCGAACGTGGCCAGACGGCGGCATTAGAGGCGGTGGCCCTTGACGCCGCGGTTCGCCGGGTGAATGATGACTGAATGTCAGTCATAGTTCTCTGGAGGGTGAGATGAGTCCTCGTCCACGGGTAGATCGGGCCGCCCGGCGAGCTGAAGTGGCGGGTGCGGCCGCGCGGGTCTTCAGCGAGCGCGGGGTCACTGGCACCGCGGTCTCAGACATCGTCAAAGCCGCCGGCATCGCCCAGGGCACCTTCTACTTGTACTTCGATTCCAAGGACGATGTGCTGCTCGCCGTCGCCGAACAGTTCGTCGCCGAGGTCGGGACGGCGCTGGAGTCCGCCATTTCCGGTGCGGAGGTCTCGGCCCCACAGCGTCTGCGAAGCCTGGTCGCCGCGTTGAGCAACCTGGCCGCTGATCCGGCCAACTCCTCGTTGGCCGAGCTCCTGCATCGCCGGGAGAATCAGGCATTGCATGACCGGCTAACCGAGCCCCTGGCCCAGCGCCTGCACGTGTTGGTCGCAGAGATCGTCGCCCAAGGCGTCGCTGAAGGCTCCATGGCGGTCGCTGATGCCAACGCGGCGGCGTGGTTCGTGCTGGGTGGGCTGCAAAGCGTCGAGCGAGCCGACACTCCGATGGCCGAGATGCCGGAAGCCCTGGAGAGTGCCCTGTCGTTGGCCTACCGCGCCCTGGGCGTGGCGGTGACGCCATGAGCGCAGCCGCGGTGGTCACCACCGCAGGCCTGACGAAGCGGTACGGCAACGTGACTGCCGTGGCCGACCTCGACCTGGAAGTGCGGCCGGGCGAGATCTACGCCTTCCTCGGCCGCAACGGTGCTGGCAAGACCACCACCATCAGGATGCTGCTGGGGCTGATCCGGCCGGACGCGGGGGAGGTGCGGGTCTTCGGTCACCAGGTTCGCCTCGATCAGCCGTCCTGGTTGGGTCGGGTTGGGTCGCTGGTTGAAACCGCCACTGCCTACCCAAACCTGACTGTGCGGGAAAACCTCGAACTGCAGCGTCGGCTCACCGGCGCACCGGCGGTGGCAGTGGGCCAGGTGATCGAACAACTCGGCCTCGGCGCCGCAGCTGACCGTCGGGCTGGGCAGCTCTCGTTGGGCAACAAGCAGCGCCTCGCGCTGGCCCGGGCGCTGGTGCACTCCCCAGAGCTGTTGGTGCTGGACGAGCCGGCGAACGGTCTTGATCCGGCCGGGATCGTGGAGATTCGCGAGCTGTTGCGCTCGCTGGCCGACGACCAGGGCACCACCGTCTTCATCTCCTCCCACATTCTGGTCGAGGTGGCGCACTTGGCCGATCGCATCGGCATCGTGCACAACGGGCGGCTCGTGGAGGAACTCGACCGGGCGGCCCTGGTGGCCGCGGCGCGGGCGTTCAGCGCCGAGCAACTCACCGAGCAGCAACGCGCGGACGCCCTGCTGACCCTGGAGTTGGAGCGCTACTTCCTAGCCCGCACCGACGGGAGCGTTCAGTGATGTTCATCGCAGTGTTCGCCGGCGAGCTAGTCAAGCTTCGCCGCACCCTGGCGCCGTGGGTCACCCTCGGCTCCTTGATGACCGGGCCGCTCTTCCTGGCCCTTTTCATGTGGATCGTCAGCGATCCAGGGCGGGCCGCCCAGTTCGGTCTGCTGGGCACCAAGGCCAGCCTCAGCGGCATCGAGGCCAACTGGGTCTCCTACGCCTCCTACCTGACCCTGATCGTCGGGCTGGGCGGCACGCTGCTGCTGGCCTTTGTCGCCGCCTACGTGTTCGGTCGCGAATACAGCGAAGGCACCGCGAAGGTCATGTTGACCCTGCCGGTGCCGCGGCGAGTGTTTGTCGCCGCCAAACTGCTGGTCGTCGCCTTGTGGTGGCTGGTTATCGTGCTGGCTGTCTATGCAGAGGCGGTGGCGGTTGGCCTTGGGTTGGGGCTGCCAGGGATCACCTGGACGGCCGCCGGGGCTCTGCTCGGCAACCTGCTGCTGGTGGCCGGTATCTCTTACCTCTTGGCGCCGATGGTGTCGCTGGTCACGGTGTGGTCGCGTGGCTACCTGGCCCCGGTTGGTTTCGCACTCGGCATGCTCCTGCTCGGCAACGTCATTGGGCACACCGGCTGGGCGGCCTGGTTCCCGTGGTCGATCGTGCCGATCTTGGTCGGCTCGGTGAGCGCCCCGGCTGACGCCCTGCCGGTCGGCAGCCTGATCGTGTTGGCCGCCACCTTCGCCGGTGGGGTCGCCGCCACGATGTGGCGGCTCCAAACCGCTGACGTCAATCAGTAGCGCGTCCGGATTTGGTGGCGCCAGCTTCAGCGGGTTCGCACTTCCCGTGGTTTGGGCAGGGGCCGCAGCGACCATTGACTGGCGAGCAGCAGAGCCACCCGGAGAGCGTCTCGGCTAGGTCGGACGTCGGCAGAGGTGGTGATCCGGAAGTAGCCAACCTCGGCGCCGCGCTCGACTACCGGAATAGTGGTGTAGCCGTCAGGACCGATGGGCAGACCGGTGCGGGCGACGTCAATGGTCTTGGCCTGGACGCGAATGGAGCCGTCCCGTTGGATCACCGCAGCACCGGCGTCGTGGTCGCCGTACTCGTAGGTGACCCTCTCGACGCCGAGCACCCTCTTGATGGACTCAGCTACTCGCTCCAGGCCGTCGAGAGCATTGGTGCTGCCGGCGGCAAGGTCGGCGGCTTCGAGCACACCCTGGACGAACCCGGCCTGTTCGGTGGCGGCAGCACTCTGCCGGATACCCCAGGAGGCGAGCTCGCTGACTGCCAGTCCGACGAGGAGCAGCAGGATCGCCAGCTCGATGTCTTCGACATTATCGATTCGCAGCTGGAAGTAGGGCTGAGTAAGGAAGAAGTCGAAGCCGACCGCTGCTGAAGCAGCCGCGAGGACGCCCGCTAGCCGGTCGCCGGTGGCGGCTGCCGCCACCACGAACAGCACCAAGACCAGCGCCGCCGCGCTCTGGGGGACGAGGTCCAAGATGGGGTTCAACGCCGCGCTCACGAGCAGTGGCAACAGCACAGCCAGCACCCGGAGGATCCCAGGGTGACGCCGGTAGGTCGACAGTTCCATACCTCCACGAAACCACCTCGGCGGTGCTCACAGAAGGGCTGCCCAGGTCAAGGTTGCGTCAAGATGAGTGGTGGCGCCTCAGCCTGCGGTGTCGCCGCTGGTCACCGGGCCAGAAATGAAAAGCTCCCCCGCCTGGACTCGAACCAGGAACCTACGGATTAACAGTCCGACGCTCTGCCAATTGAGCTACAGGGGATCGCGTGTCGCGGTGCGAAACGTTACCAGAACTTCAGCGCTGGTCGTATTCGGCGCGGAGCCGCGCCAGCTCGTTGGCTACCGACGGATCAGCAGCGACCTGCTCGACCTCGGTTGAATCCCCGGGGGATGCGCGCCAAACCAGCGGTGCATCCGGGTGGGCCAGATCGCGACGGGCGCTGATCACCGCGCTGCCCACACCGGCCAGCGGCATCGACTTGGTATAGACGACGCTCGCGTTCACCCGCTCCTTGAAAAGCTGGGGCAGCCGTCCGGGATTCACCAGCTCGAGTTCGGCTGCCGACCCGTCGATGCCCACCCAGGAGAGGTGTTGGGTGTTGCGATCCCAACCGCCGCGCTCAATCTCGTGCCAGGACAACTGCACCCAGCCGTCAGCGGTTCGGTAGACCAGCTGGTCAGTCAGGCCAACGACGGCACCCTCAGCGCTACGAGCTGAGGCCAGCGGGCGTACCCGTCCGCCAAACAACGTCCGCAGCTCAGCCTTCGCCTGGGCGTCCAAGCCCGTTCGAAACAATCCCATGGGCCCATTCTCCCTGACTTAGAAAGCCACAGCTCTCCGAGCCTGTCGACACAGTTCCCTGAGCCTGTCGAAGGGTCGAAGGGTTCACTCGTCGTGAACGTCGGCTGGTTTCAGTTCGGGACGCCAGCCCAACCAGACCGGGTGTCGCAGCCGCCGACTGGCGCTGAGGCCACTGAACTGCACCTCGCCGACCAGCACTGGACGCGTCCAGTGCACGCCTTTGGCATCGGCGGCTGGCACCTCGGCGAACGGGGAAACCTCAGCACTCAGCGGGGCCAATAGTGCCTCGGCCTCAATCAGGCCAGCATCGCTGAACCCGGAGCCGACCCGGCCGAGGTAGCGCAGCTGGTCACCGTCAGGCACCCCGACCAGCAGTGACCCAACCCGGCCGTCACGATTGCCCTCGCCGGGCCACCAGCCGCCAATCACCACTGATTGGGAGCGGCGGTGTTTGATCTTCAGCCAAGCCTCGCTGCGGCGCCCCGGTAGATAGGTCGAGCCCAGCCGTTTGGCCACCACGCCCTCCAAACCGAAGGCCGAGCTGGCATCAAGGGCTGCGGCCAGATCGCCGTCAAAGACCGGTGGGACGTGTAGCCGTCCCAGCTCGGCGGGCACTAGCTGCTCCAGCAACTCCCGGCGCTGCTCGTAGGCCAGCCCCAGCTGCGCGGTGCCGTCGAGTTCGAGCAGGTCGAACAGCATCAGTTGGGCCGGAGCGAGCTTGGCTGCCGCGGCGATGTTGGCCTGGCCGGTGAGGTTGATTCGCGGCTGCAGCAGCCCGAAGTCGGGCGCCCCATTGGCATCGAGCACCACGATTTCGCCGTCCAGGGTTGCGCTGGCACAACCCAGGCCAGCCAAGTCGGGCAGCAGATCGGGATACCGCAGAGTCTCCTCGCGGCCATTGCGACTGGTCAGTGTCACCGCGCCGTCGGCGATGGTGACGATGGCGCGCACCCCGTCCCACTTCATCTCGAAGGCCCACTGCGACTCCTGCGGCACCGAAGTGGGGGAGGCCGACACGGCGAGCATGGGGGCGATCGGTTTGCCCTTCGCCGGGCTCAGGGAACCCTTCGACGGGCTCAGGGAACTGGATGGCGGGCTCAAGGAACCCTTCGACGGGCTCAGGGAACTGGATGGCGGGCTCAAGGGACCCTTCGACGGGCTCAGGGAACTGGATGGCGGGCTCAAGGGACCCTTCGACGGGCTCAGGGAACTTTGCATTCGGTGAATCAGCCAGTCGTTGGCGCCGGTGTGAATCAGGGCGAACTTGGCTGGTTCGCCGCCCAGCCCACCATCGGGGCGGCCGTGCAGGGTGATGATCACCTCTTTGCCCTCACGCCACTTCTCCAGCTCATAGACCCCGGCATCCCAGATGCGGACGCTGCCAGCGCCGTATTCGCCCTTGGGAATGGTGCCCTCGAAGCCGCCATAGGCCAGCGGATGATCCTCAACGTGCACAGCCAGATGGTTGGTGCGCGGATCGGACGGTGGTCCTTTCGGCACGGCCCAACTCACCAGCACCCCCTCGCGTTCCAGCCGGAAGTCGTAGTGCAATCGACGGGCGTGGTGCTCCTGAATCACGAAGGAGCGGCCAGCGCTGGCCGCCGGGGCCGCCGCTGGCACCGGCTCGGGAGTCTTGGCCGCATCGCGCAACCCACGGTAAGCCGCGAGCCGATCCGGCCCGTCCGCCGCCAGCAGGGGAGCGAGCAGATCACCGAGCTCGGCCAGGCGCGCCACCATCTCGCTGAACTCCAACTGGCGCAATGTGGTCGAACCCAGCTCGTCCCAGGTACGTGGCGCGGCCACCCACGGCCGCTCCCGGCCCCGCAGGGAGTAGGGCGAGACGGTGGTCTTGTTGCCGTTGTTCTGGCTCCAATCCAGAAAGACCTTGCCGGCCCGATCGGCGCGCCGCATCACCGCGGTGACCCGCTCGGGATGGCTAGCCTGCAGCGTTTGGGCCACCTGCTTGGCCACCTCGCTGGCGCCCTCGGCATCCAAGCTGCCGTCGAGGTGGGCGTACAGGTGAATGCCCTTGCTGCCACTGGTAACGCCGAAGGCGGTCAGCCCGGCGCCGTCGAGCAACTCCCGCACCCAGTGGGCCACTTCGGCGCATTGGGCCAACCCGACCCCCTCGCCGGGATCCAGGTCAAATACCAGCCGGTCCGGTGGCAGCGCGGTGCCGTCGGCGGCGAAGCGCCACTGCGGCACGTGCAGTTCCAGGGCGGCCAGCTGGGCCAACCAGGTGAGGGTGGCCGCGTCGTCGGCTACGGGATAGTCATGCGAGCCGTCGCGATGCTTGATCGGGTAGCGCCGCACCCAATCGGGGGTGCCCGCCGGCAGATTCTTGGCGAAGAAGACGTTCGGCGCCTCGCCGCCAACTCCATCGGGGTAGCGCTTGCGAGTGATTGGACGTTGCCGCAGGTGCGGCAGCAGCACCGGCGCTACCGCCGTGTAGTAGGCAATCACTTCGCCTTTGGTGGTGCCGGTGGCGGGGTAGAGCACCTTGTCGAGGTTAGTGAGGGCGAGGCGGTGCCCGTCCACGACTACCTGCTCGGCGCTCACCACTTCATCTTGGCCGCTGGCCGGGCAATCTGGGGTGGAAGTCGGTAGAAGCCGTCCTCAGCCGACGGCTGCGCCCAGGGCTTGGCCAATCGGGGCCTGCACGACCAGCGAAGCCAGGTGATCCATCGGCGTTGGCTGGGTGTTGATCAGCACCAACTGATCACCGCGAAAGGCCTGCACCAGGCTGGCGGCCGGATAGACCACCAGCGAGGTGCCGCCAACTATGAGCAGGTCGGCTTCACCAAGGTGATAGCTGGCCGCGGCCCAGACCGTTGAATCCAGCGGCTCCTCGTACAACACGACATCGGGTTTGATGGTGCCGCCGCAGGAGCAAAGCGGCACGCCCTCGGCGGCCAGGATGGTGGCCAGGTAGTAGTGCTGTCCGCAGCGCAGGCAGGAGTTGCGGTGCACACTGCCGTGCAACTCCAACACCGTCTTCGAGCCAGCCGCCTGATGCAGCCCGTCGATGTTTTGGGTGATCACCGCGGTCAACTTGCCGGCCGCCTCCAGCCGGGCCAGGGCCAGATGGGCCGGGTTCGGTTTGGCGTCGGGATAGATCAGGTTTCGCCGGTAGTAATCGAAGAACTCGGCGGTGTGGCGGTTGAAGAAGGTGTGGCTGAGCACCTCTTCGGGGGCCAAGTTAGTGTGAGTCTGCTGGCTGTAGAGGCCGTTGCCAGAGCGGAAGTCGGGGATGCCCGATTCGGTCGAGACGCCAGCGCCGCCGAAGAAGACGATCCGCTTGGCGGCCGCGATCACCTGGCTGAGGTCGCTCACCGGACTGGGTTTGGTCACTCCTCGACCATAACCGCATCTGCCTCGCGGACGCCGCCGATGGCCGCCTTTCGGGCCCGCAAACACCGTGCCACTTCCGGGTTTAGGCTGCGCGCATGCAAGCTTCCTGGCCACCGTCCACGGACGCCACCCAAGCCCGTCCAGGGATCGGGGAACGGCTAGCGGCGATGATCGCCATCCCCACCATTTCGGCCAGCAGAGCTGAGACCGGGCTGGCCGTTTTTGAGGAATTCATTGCCCTGCTCGCCGAGCAGTACCCGCTGCTGCATCGTCACCTCAATCTGGAGCGAATTGGTGATTTGGGTTTGGTGTTCAGCTGGGCGCCAGCCGAACCGAGCCCAGTCGCGCCAGTGGTGCTGATGGCCCACTTCGACGTGGTGCCGGTGGCCGGCCAGGAGGCCGAATGGCGTGTGCCCGCCTTTGAAGGCCGCATCATCGACGACCAGGTGTGGGGCCGCGGAGCCCTAGACGACAAGGGGGCGCTGTGCACCCTGCTGGAAGCGGTGGAGAACCTGCTCGCGCAAGGCTGGACACCACCGCGCGAGGTGCTGCTCTGCCTGGGCGGTGATGAGGAAGACCACGGCCACGCGGCCCGGCTGATCGCCGAGACCCTAATCGAAAGGGGTATTGCCCCGGAGTTCGTCCTGGATGAAGGCGGCGCGATCACCGAGATCCCGTTCCCAGGGGTCAACGGCTGGTTCGCCATGGTCGGGTTGGCCGAAAAGGGTGTGATGGCGGTGCGCCTGAGCACCACCGGTGAAGGCGGTCACGCTTCGGCGCCGTCCGGGCTGACCGCGGTTGGCCGCGTCGCTCGCGCAGTGGCCCGGTTGAACCGCAACCCGTTCGGCGTGCGAATGCCCAAAACCGTGCGCGAACTGTTCACCCAAATCGCCGAACATGCCGAGCCCAAATACGCCAAGATCTACCGCGCCGCAGCCAAAGTGCCGGCGCTCACTGCCCGGCTACTGCCACTGATCGGTGCTGAAGGGGCGGTGATGGTGCGCACCAGCCTGGCCGCGACCATGTTGGCCGGTGGCAGCAGCGCCAACGTCCTGCCCTCGGAAGCCTCGGCGATGCTGAACATTCGAGTGAACGTCGGCGAAACCAGCGCCAGCGTGCTCACCCGGCTGCGGCGGGCAATCGCCGACCCATTGGTGGCCGTCGAACTCGTCGAGGCCGATGAGCCCACCAGTGAATCGGCCACCGACAATGCCGCCTGGTCGATGATCGGCTCAGCGGTGGCCCAGGCCTACCCCGGCGTCGCCGCGCTGCCCTACCTCACCACCGCAGCCACCGATGGACGGCATTGGCATCGCCACACCCCCAACGTTTACCGCTTCGCCCCCTTGGCCATGGACGCCGGCCAGCGCGCTGCCGTCCATGGAACCAACGAGTGGGTGAGCATCGACAGCCTGCGCCGCGGCGAGCGGTTCTATCGGGCACTGTTACGCGGCCTGGAGGCCGGAGGGGGAAAAGATGAGTGAGTCGCGGGTCACTGACGCGCCCAAGGTCGGCTTCGGCCCACTGGGAATGGTGGTCGGCTTCCTGGTGATCGTCGAGCTGACCAGCGGCGTCATTCAAGGGTTCTACACCCCGCTGTTAACCGACATCGCGCGCCATTTCGGGGTGCCGGACGCCGACGTCAACTGGCTCGAAGGCGCCCAGCTGATGGTGGCCGCGATCGTGATTCCGGCCTTCGCCAAGCTCGGCGACATGGTGGGCCATCGGCGAATGCTGCTGGTCTCCACCGCGATCACCGCGTTGGCGAGCGTGCTCATGCCGCTCGCCGGCAACTTCTGGCTGTTCCTGGTGGCCTGGGCCTTGCAGGGCTTCTACATCGTCTGGCTGCCGCTGGAAACCGCGCTGATCTACTCCCGGGCCCGCGCCACCGGCCACCCCGCAGTGCTCACCCGCCGCGCCGCCGGACTGCTGGTCGGTGCGCTGGAGTTTGGGGTGATCGCGGCCGCCCTGGCCGCTGGGCAGCTGATCGAAGTAATGCCGTTGCCTTACCTGCTTTGGCTTCCGGCCATCGCGGTGGTGATCTGCTTCTTCGTGATCCTGTTCGGGGTCAAGGAGTCACCTGACCTGCACGGTGGACGTTTCGACGTCGTCGGCCTGGTGCTGGTGGCCGTCGCGCTGCTCGGCTTCACCGGTGGCCTGTTCCTGCTGCGCGTTCAAGGCCCAGGTAGTGCCCTGGTGTGGGCTGTGCTGCTGGTCGGCCTGGCCCTGTTCGTGCCGTTCATCGGTTGGGAACTTCGCCACGACGACCCGGTAATCGACGTGCGCATGTTCGCCAATCCGGCGCTGTGGCCGGTCTTCCTGACTGCCGGACTGTTCGGCGTCAGCGTGCTGGGCGCCCAGGCACCACTGTCGACCTACGCCCGTACCGATCCGGCGCTGGGCTACGGCCTGGGTGCCACCAGCGGCCAGACCTCGATCCTGATCGGGGCCTACGTGCTGACCCTGGCCATCGGTGCGCTGCTGCTGCCGGTAGTCACCAAGTTCATCACCCCCCGCTGGGCTCTGGTTGGGGCCAGTGCCATGGTTGGGGTGGGCTATCTGCTGTTCGTGCCCTTCCACGCCACCTACGCCCAGACGCTGACCAATATGGTCATCGCCGGGCTCGGCTCGGGCGCCCTGGTGGCCGCCCTGCCAGCCGCAGCCGCGTCGGCGGCGCCGTACGGTCAGACTGGCGTGGCCACCGGCCTGACCAACTCAGTGAAGACTGTCGGTGGGGCCATCGCCTCGGCGGTATTCGGGATTGCGCTGGCCACTCATGCCGACGGGACGGCGGCGCACACCGCCGGCTCCTTCAGCGGTTACCTCACCGTGTGGATCGTCTGTGGGGCCACCGGTTTGGCCGCAGCAGTGGCGCTGTTGTTCGTGCCGAAGACCGCGTTCAGCGACGCCCAGGTTGACCCTTCGACGGGCTCAGGGAACTGAGTTTTGGTGGCTCAGGGAACTTTTCTCAAGCTGCTGGGCCACCCTCAAGTTGGCTGAGCTTGTCGAAGCCTCGGCGCGGGAGTGTGACCCTTCGACGGGCTCAGGGATCTGAACGGTCAGCTGAGCAGTTCGAGAATGGTGAGACCGACGCCGTCCTCGGCGTTGCTGGGCACCTCGGTGAAGCCGCAGACCTTCATTGAGTGGTGCCCATTAGCCACCACGAAACCCTGACCGGCCCAGGTGAGCATCTCGGCGTCATTGGGCATGTCACCAAAGGCGACCACCTCGGCAGCCGCGATGCCCAACTCCGCACATACCAGCGCCAAAGTGCTGGCCTTGGAGACGCCGGGGGCGGTGAGTTCGATCATGCCGTAGGGCTGGCTGACCGAGGCGTGAGTGAGGTTCAGCTGATCACCGATTACTGCGGCGGCCAAGGTAGTCAGCTGCTCTGAAGGAATTTCAGGGTGAAAGCCCAGCAGCTTGATCACCGCGCCCAGCGATTCGCTCAGTTCGGTGAGCGTGCCGGTGTGATGGCCCGGCTCGCTGCGCTGGCGCGACGGCGAATCTGGTTCGCAGCCAAACCCGACGCCAGTTTCAAAACCAAAGGTGATGCCTGGGATCGCCGCCCGCAGGGCATCAGCCACCGCGAAGGCCGTGGCCGAGTCCAGCGGGAACTGATGCACTGGGCGACCGGTGGCCAGTTCAACCACGGCGCCACCATTACTGACGATCACCTGCGGATGGGCGGTAGCCAACTCCGCCAACACTCCCAACCAGCGGGTGGGGCGCCCGGTGGCGATCACGAACGGCACGCCGAGTTCGTTGGCCCGGGCCGCAGCTTCAGCGTTGATCGCCGAGACGGTGCCGTCCGGACGTAAGAAGGTGCCGTCCAGATCGGTAGCGATCAGCCTGGGTCGGGTCACAGCTTGGAGTTCGGAGTGGGGGAGCCGCCGCCACTGGGTGAGGCCGTCTGCGGGGACGGGGTCACCGACTGCTTCGACGGGGACGCTGCTGAACCGCTGGGCGAGGGTGAGGCCGACGCTGGCGATGGCGAGGCCGATTCCGGGGACGGTGAGGCCGATTCCGGTTCCGTTGGGCTGGCGCTGGTGGGCACCGGTGGCGGCGGCTCTTCAGTGGCCGAATCCTGGAAGATCAAAATCGTGATCAGGATCGCCAGCGCACACAGCAGCAGCATCAACAACCAGGAGGCCAGAATCGACAGCCATCCCGATCGATCATGACGGCCCGGCCACGGTAGCGGCCAAACCTTGGCAATGCCCGGCTTTGACCAGTCGATCCAATGCAGCCGGTAGTCGGGGCCGGCCGCCTGCCCCTTCTGGCCGAGCAGGGACAGATCCACTTCGGCCAGTATCCGGCTGGCCTCGGTGAAGGACGCCGGGGAGGCGTCATAGGCCAGCGCCACCCAGGGCGTGGCCGGAGCGTCCTCACCGATTCGCGGATCGTCAGGCTCGTCGCGGAAGCGGTTTCCCAGGCGGCCGCCGTCCTGACCGTGACCGCCGCGGGCCACGACAGTGTCGATGTGGAGTTCGTTGACCGCACCGGCGAAGCGGTCCCGGGCGCCGGCATCACCGGCAGCACCCTCAGAAAGCAGGATCACCATCGTCGAGGTGTTCACGTCATCGTGGGCGATGAAGGCGACGCCAGAAGGGGAGGCAGCGAGCCGGGCGTCCAGCCAGAAGTCACCAACCTTCGGCGGATCAGCGGGCAGCAGCGGCGACAGGAGCGGCGGCTCGCCGGGTGTCGATTCGCTCATTTCGTCCCATCGTTGATGCCTCAAAGCTGCGCGCCCCATTGTGCCGTACCAGCCAAGTCGGCGCGCTGGTGAGAATTTGCCGTCGGGCAGGTCCTGGAGGTTTCGGTGTACCCGGTATCGTGGGCGGAGCCTGGGCAGCAAGTCCACTCGTGATTATCAGGAGTCCACGTGACCAATTTGAGCAACGACCCGTCAGCATCGCTGACGCCCGCTGCCATGCCCGTCACCCAAGCCGACACCGCCTCAGCGGCGAAACTGCTGGGGAAGGCGATCGAGCAGGTTCAGCGGGTCATCGTCGGCCAGGAGCATATGGTCGAGCGATTGATGGTGTCATTGCTTGCCAAGGGCCATTGTTTGCTCGAAGGCGTGCCTGGGGTGGCCAAGACTCTGGCGGTGCGCAGTTTCGCCACGGTGGTCGGGGGCAAGTTCTCCCGCATTCAGTTCACCCCTGACCTGGTGCCCTCCGACATCGTCGGTACCCGCATCTACTCCGCGCGCAGCGAAAAGTTCGACATCGCCCTCGGTCCGGTGTTCGTCAACTTCGTGCTAGCCGACGAAATCAACCGCGCCCCAGCCAAGGTGCAGTCGGCCATGCTGGAGCTGATGGCAGAGCAGCAGGTCTCCATCGGTGGCCAGACCTACCCGGTGCCGCAGCCGTTCATCGTGATCGCCACCCAGAACCCGATCGAATCCGAGGGCGTCTACCCGCTGCCCGAAGCCCAGCGTGACCGCTTCCTGCTCAAGGTGGACGTTTCCTACCCGCGCGGCAATGAGGAGTTCGAGATCCTGCGCCGGATGAGCGTGAAGCCGCCGAACGCCGAGCCAGTGCTGAACCCGGAAGTGGTTCGCCAGTTGCAGGATCTGGCCAGCAACGTCTTCGTACACAACCTGGTGGCCGAATATGTCGTCCGCCTGGTGCTGGCCACTCGCAGCCCCGAGGAGTTCGGCATGCCCGATCTGTCGTCGGTGATCCAGATCGGCTGCAGCCCGCGAGCCACCCTCGGTCTGGTAGCGGCCGCGCGAGCCTTGGCATTGATCCATGGCCGCGACTACGTGTTGCCCACAGACGTACAGGCCGTGGCCAAGGACGTGATGGGGCACCGGATCGTGCTCGGCTTCGACGCGGTGGCCGACAACATCACCCCGGCTCAGGTCGTGGAGCGCCTGCTCGCCATGGTGCCCCCGCCCACGCCGGTGTGGAACAACCAGCAGCGCCAGACCGCTCAGGGCCAGCACCGCTACCAGCCGCAGGGCTGATCGCCGGTGAGCCAAGCTCCCGCCTTCGCGCCACCGCCTGAGAACCTCGGGGCGGTGTCCTCGGTCATCACCGCACCCACCGCGTCCACGCTGCCGTTGAGCAAGCTGGCCCCGGAGGCTGCGCTGCGTCGGCTGGAACTGACCATCGTCCGTCGCCTGGAAGGCTTCCTGCACGGTGACCATCAGGGTCTGTTGCCCGGCCCGGGGTCGGAAACCAACGATGCTCGCGAGTACGTGCCGGGCCAGGACGACGTCCGCAAGATCGACTGGGCGGTTACCGCCCGCACCACCACGCCGCATGTGCGCGACACCATCGCCGACCGCGAACTGGAGATCTGGGCGCTGCTCGATGTGACCCCCAGCATGAACTGGGGCACCGAAGGGGTCACCAAGCGCGACCTGGGTATTGCTGCGGTGGCCACTATCGGTTTCCTCAGCCAGCGGATGGGCGACCGCTTCGGCGGGCTGATCATGCGGCCAGAACAGCTGAAGCGACTGCCGGCCCGCTCCGGGCGGACCGCGTTGTACGGGCTGCTGCGCAAAATGCTCACCGAGCCGATGGTTCCCGACCACGCCACCGGGCCGTACTCGTTGGCCGCCGGCATTCAGCGGATGGGACGAAGCGAGCAGCGCCGGGGCATGCGCCTGGTCGTTTCCGATTTCCTCACCCCAGGCGACTTCGAACTTGATCCCGACGTGGCACCGGAGTGGGAGCGGCCGATCCGCCAGCTCTCGATCCGCAATCAGGTGCTGGCCGTTGAGGTGGTCGACAGCCATGAGATCGACTTCCCTGACGTTGGCGATTTGCTGATCCGCGACCCCGAAACCGATTTTTCGCGTTACGTGAACACCTCCGACGCGGCGGCTCGGGAGCGGATGAACGCCGCCACCGCTGCCCAGCGGGAGCGCATCAGGGTGGCTTTGCGCCGCGCCGGTGCTGCCCACATTCAGTTGCGTACCGATTCCGACTGGGTCAGTGACATCGCTCGCTTCGTGCTGGCCTACCGACGTACCGCCGCGACCCTGCACAAGCCCCAAACGGGGGTGAGTCGCTGATGTGGGAGTGGTTCTCTTTCGCCAATCCGGAGCGGCTTTGGGTGCTGTTGCTGGTGCCGCTGCTGATCGCTGGTTACGTTTTCGCGCTGAAGCGGCGCAACAAGGTGGGGATGCGCTTCACCAACACCACCATTTTGGGACGGGTGGTGCCCAAGCAGTCGCAGTGGCGCCGCCATCTGGCGGTGGCGCTGTCGCTGCTGAGCCTGGTCGCGCTGAGCATCGCCTGGTCGCGTCCACAGGGGATCGAGATGATGCCGCGGGAGCGGGCCACCGTGGTGGTGGTCATCGACGTGTCGCTTTCGATGCAGGCCACCGACATCAAACCAAACCGGCTTGATGCGGCTAAGGCCGCCGCGATCAAGTTCGTCGAATCCCTTCCGCCGCAATACAACGTGGCTGTGGTTGGCCTGTCGGGCAGCCCGTCGGTGCGGATGCCGCCGTCCTTGGATCGGGCGGCCGCCCGCCAGGCGATCAGCAGCTTGAAGTTGGCGCAATCCACCGCAGTGGGGGAGTCGATCTACGCCTCGCTCGAAGCGCTGCAGCTAGCGCCGAAGGGGGAAAACGGTGAGGGCCCAGCACCCGGTGCGGTGGTGCTGCTCTCGGACGGCCAAAACACTGCTGGCCGGGCCCCGGCCCAGGCCGCAGCCGATGCCAAAGCGGCCAAGGTGCCGATCTACACCATCGCCTATGGCACCGATAACGGCTATGTCGATCTCGACGGCAAGCGCGAATCCGTCCCACCCGATCGGGAGTTGTTGGCCGACATCTCCACTGCTACCGGTGGGCAAGCCTTCTCCGCCGAAGACCTGGGTCAGTTGGACAAGGTCTACAGCAACATTCGTAGCGAGGTGGGGCAGGTGCCGACCAAGAAGGAGACCACCGCGCTGTGGGCCGGGTACGGCCTGGCCTTCGCCGTGGTGGCCGCGCTCGCTGCGGTCTCGTTGGGAGCGCGCTGGCCATGATCCCCGACGGTTTCTTGCGCCCGGAGCGCCTCTGGTGGCTGATGCTCATTCCGCTGCTGATCGGGTTGTACCTGTTCTTGCTGCAGCGGCGTCGCAATCGGGCCCGCGGTGGCAGCTCGATCGCCGGTCTGGACAAGGTGCTGCCCAAGCAGCAGTCGTGGAAGCGGCATGCGGCGGTGGCGGCAGCGATCCTGTCCTTGGCTTCGCTCAACTTCGCCTTCGCCCAACCTAAGGGTGAGGTGGACGTGCCCAAGGAGCGGGCCACCGTAGTGATCTCCTTGGACGTGTCGCGCTCGATGCTGGCCACCGACGTGCTGCCTAACCGAATGGAAGCCGCCAAGACTGCAGCTGTTGAGTTCGTGAACATGATGCCGGCCGGCTTCAACGTCGCACTGGTCAGATTCGCCGGTTCCTCGGCAGTCGTGGTGCCGCCCACCTCCGATCATGCGGTCGTGACCGGGGCAATCCAGGGTCTGCAGGTGGCACCGTCCACCGCCATTGGTGACGGCATCTTCAGCTCCTTGGACGCGATCGCCCAGGCGCCAGCCGATCCGAACAACCCCGACGACATTGCCCCCGGCGCGATCGTGCTGCTCAGTGACGGCTCGACCAACTCCGGGCGTCCCTCTGAAGATGGTGCGCGGGAGGCCAAGAAGCAGGGCATTCCGATCTACACCATCGCCTACGGCACCGATTACGGCTATGTCGAGTCGAATGGCCAGCGCCAGCCGGTACCGGTAAATCACTACGAGCTCGAGCAGATTGCCAAGCTGTCGGGGGGGCACAAGTTCTCCGCTGGTTCCTCCGACGAGCTCAAGCAGGTCTACCAGGCGATCGCCCACGAGGTCGGCACGACGAAGAAGGCGCAGGAGATCACCGAGCTCTATGCCGGGATTGCGTTGTTCTTCGCTGTGGTGGCCGCTTTGGCAATGGCCTCATTGGCCGCTCGCTGGCCATAATCGCGGGCGGGTCGCGGCTGGTCGGTTGACCAAACCTGCGGCACAATGAGTCCAAGCCCTGATCGGACGAGGTTGCTGGGGAAGGTAAATCTCGCCACAGATCGGGGAACACCGATGAATACAACGCGCGGGATCATCGCGATCCACTCCGCGCATCTTGCGCTGCGCCCGCACCTGGAATGGGCGGTGGGTGCCGTTTTGGGCTACCCAGTTGAGTTCGACTGGACGTGGCAGCCCGCCGAGCCGCAGGTAATGCGCACCGAGTTCTCCTGGCAAGGCAGCGTCGGCACTGGCGCGAAACTGGCCAGCGCCTTGCGCGGCTGCGCGTTGGCCCGCTTCGAAGTGACCGAAGAGCCCAGCCCCGGCAATGAAGGCTTGCGGTGGGCTTACACGCCCCGATTGGGCGTCTTCTCCGCAGTCATCGGACCCCACGGCGACATCATGGTTCACGAAGATCGGTTGCGGCAGGCCGTGCTGGCTGACGCCCTGGGTCGCCGTCCACTGACTGATGCCGTCTCTGACCTGTTGGGCGCACCCTGGGACTCCGAATTGGAGGCTTTCCGCAAGGCTGCCGAAGGCGCTCCCGTCCGCTGGCTTCACGTCGGCTAACCACCACCAGGTCCGTCCCCCTGAGCTGCGCAGAGGAACCGTCCCCGATGGGCAGCGCACGGGGACGGTTCCTCTGCGCAGTTCGGCGTGGAACCGTCCCTGGGGGGCGCAGGTCAACGACTGGTCGGGGCTCGTCGCTGTCAGGCAACCCAGCCGACAGCTGCGAACCGCGCCGTCCCAACAGTCGCGACGCGCCCCCCAGAGAGCGGGCTCAGGGGGTCGTGCTCTCCCGCATCACAGCGGGATGTTGCCGTGCAACCCGCGGCGGCGGCTTCGTCGGTGCGGGTTGCGGACATTTCGTCCTCAGGCGGTCTGGTTGGCGTTGGTTACGACGACCGCCACATTGGCGCCGCCGAAACCGAAGGAGTTGTTGAGCGCGGCCAGGTCGCCCTCGGGTAGCGGACGGGCGACGTTGGCGGCAATGTCGATGCTCAGATCGGGCTCGGGGTTCTCGAGGTTGATCGTCGGCGGCACCAGGCGGTCGTGGAGCGCCATAACCGTGGCGATGGTCTCCAAGGCGCCGGCGCCGCCGAGCAGATGCCCGGTCATCGACTTGGTGGAGGTCACCACCACCTGATCGGTGGCCGCGCCCAGCGCGTTGCGGATCGAGCCGGCCTCGGTCAGATCGCCTTGTGGGGTGGAGGTGCCGTGGGCGTTGACGTGACGGATGTCGGCGGCGGTCAGCCCGGCGTTGGCCAGCGCCTTCTGCATCGCCTTGGCCTGCCCAGCCCCGGACGGATCGGGCTGGACGATGTCATGGCTGTCGGCGCTGATTCCCGACCCGGCCAGGGTGCCGTAGATCTTGGCCCCGCGGGCCAGGGCGTGCTCGAGGGTCTCGATGACCAGCACCGCGGCGCCCTCGCCCATGACGAAACCGTCCCGGTCCCGATCCCAGGGACGCGAGGCGCGCTCGGGCTCATCGTTGCGGCGGCTGAGCGCCTGCATCTGGCCGAAGGCGGCCATCGGCAGCGGATGAATGGTGGATTCGGTGCCCCCCACGACGGCGATCTCGGCGCGACCAAGCCGTAGCTGGTCGATGCCCAAGGAGATCGCTTCGTTTGAGGAGGCGCAGGCCGAGACCGGGGTGTGGACGCCGGCCTTGGCATGGATCTGGATGCCCACATTGGAGGCCGGGGCGTTGGCCATCAGCATCGGAATGGTGAAGGGGCTGACCCGGCGGTAGCCCTTGTCGCGATGGTTGTCCCAGTTGTTCAGCAGCGAGTGCAGGCCGCCGATGCCGCTGGCCAGGGAGACCAGCAAGGTTTGGGGGTCGACGTCCACGCCTTCTTCGGCGTCCCAGTCGAAGCCGGCATCGCGCCAGGCTTCCTGGGCGGCGACCAGCGCCAGTTGGGTGGAGCGATCCAGACGTCGGGCCTTGACCCGGTCGATCAGTTCAGAGGGGTCGACGGCCACCTTTGCCGCGATCCGAGCCGGAAGTTCGGCGGCCCACTCTTCGGTGATCAGGCTGACGCCCGATCGGCCGGCGAGCATGCCCGCCCAAGTGGAAGCCAGGTCGCCGCCCAGTGGGGTGGTGGCGCCGAGTCCGGTGATCACAATCTCAGTCATGGTGCTCCGTTTGGATGAGTGTGGATTTGCCGATCATTAGGCACGCCGAGACCAGGAGTGGCGGTCCCGGCGTGCCCGATGAATGGTGCCGACTACGGCTTGGTCAGCCGAGCAGCGCAAGGGGCTTCAGCTCAGCTGTGCGCCTCGATGTAGGCGACGGCGTCGCCTACGGTCTTGAGGTTCTTGGACTCCTCGTCGGGGATGTTGACGCCGAACTTCTCCTCGCAGCCGACGAGGATCTCGACCATGGCCAGGCTGTCGACATCAAGATCGTCAACGAAGGACTTGTCCAGCTGGACGTCCTCTACCGGGACCCCGGCTACCTCGTTGACGAGTTCAGCGAGCTGAGCGCGGATCTCTTCGGTGGTGGCCATCTGTTTCTCCTTTTTCATTCTTCTTTTTGGGTTGCAACGATTCCGGCAGTAGCCGGTGGTTCAGGGAAGGGTGATCACTTGGCCGGCGTAAACCAGGCCAGCGCCGAAGCCGATGATCAGGGCAGTCTGGCCACTCTTGGCCTCGCCGCTGGTGAGTAGGGCATCCATCGCCATCGGAATGGTGGCGGCGGAGTTGTTGCCCAAGTGGGTGATGGTGCGGGCGACGACGACCTTCTCCGGCAGCTTCAGGTAGCGAAGCAGGGTGTCGGTGATCCGGTTGTTGGCCTGGTGCGGGATGAACACGTCCAGTTCTTCGGGAGAAATGCCAGCCTCGTCCAGGCAGCGTCGGGCGGCCTTGGCGATGTAGCCGGTGGCCCACTTGAATACGGCCTGACCGTCCATCTGAATGGTGGGGAACACGCCAGCTTTGACGCCACTGCCGATGGTGTGGTTCATCCGGATGGCGTCGTATTGACCGCCGTCCGAGCCCCAAACGACCGGGCCGATGCCGTTGGTCTCGCTAGGTCCGAGCACTACCGCGCCAGCGCCGTCACCGAACAGGAAGGCGGTGCCGCGATCGGTGAGATCGGTGATGTCGGAGATGGTCTCGCCCGCAACCAGCAGGACGTAGGTGGCCTGCCCGCCGCGGATCATGGCCTCGGCCTGGGCGAGGCCATAGCTGAAGCCAGCACAGGCTGCGGAGATGTCGTAGGCGGCGGCATCTCCCAGGCCAAGCTGGTGAGCCAGCTTGGGGGCCAGCGCCGGGGTCTGCTCGTAATGGGAGATCGTGGCGACGATCACCGCATCGATCTGATCCAGTGCCACCCCGGAGCGCTCAATGGCGCTGGTCGCGGCGGTGACGCAAAGGGTCTCGATGTTCTCGCCCTCACCCACCCAGCGGCGTTCCTTGATACCGGTGCGCTGAGTGATCCACTCGTCGGAGGAATCGATGAACTGGCACAGGTAGTCGTTGTCGATCACCCGGGACGGGGTGGCAGAGCCCACCGCGAGGATCCGGGCGAAAGGTGAACCAATGCTGGCTTTGAGGCTCATGAGGCTGCTCCTGCGGAGTCGTGGGCCGGGTAGAGGCGGATCAGCGGCTGGCCAGGGGCCACCGGGTCGCCGTCCTCCACCAGCCATTCGGTGATGGTGCCGGAGTGGGCCATGCCCACCTCGATTGTGTTGCGAAGGTTGGACACGGTGCCGATTGCGGCTCCCGCCTCCAGCCGTACCCCTACGTCGACGCCTTCAGCAGCATGGAACTCGCCCTTACCGGGGGAGACCACCAGCATCCAGGAGGGCGTGGAGTTCAACAGGCTTACTGAAGCGCCGTCGCCGTGCTTGGCGACGAACTCCTGCGCTGCCGGAATCTGATCGGGGGTGTTGAGGCTGAACAGTTCAACGCCCTTGAGGTTGCGCTTGGCGATGCCGGCCAGCGTGCCAGCCGGCGGCAACTCGAGCAGCCCGGTGACCCCGAGGTCGGCCATGGTCTGCAAGCAAAGGTCCCAGCGGACGGGGTTGGCTACCTGCTTGACCAGGCGACCCAGGTATTCCCGACCCGACTGGACGACCTGGCCGTCGGCATTGGAGAGCAGCCGGGTGCGGGGGTCGTGGGTGGTGATGGCCCGCGATAGCTGCGCAAGGTGCGCTACTGCTGGCTCCATGTGGACGGTGTGGAAGGCGCCAGCCACCGAAAGTTGGATCAGCCGAGCCCGTGCTGGCGGGTTGGCCTGCAAAGCGGCGAGTTGCTCGACGGTGCCGGCCGCGACGATCTGGCCGGTGCCGTTGTTGTTCGCGGCGGTGAGGCCATTTGCCTCAATGGCTGCCATCACTTCGTCGGCGTCGCCGCCGATCACGGCCATCATTGAAGTCGGCAGGGTCGCGCTGGCAGCAGCCATCTGCTGGCCGCGCTCCCGGACGAACACCATTGCCTGTTCGGCCGAAAGGATGCCCACGGCGGCTGCGGCGGTGATCTCACCGACACTGTGACCGGCGGCCACGCCGGTGCGCTGGAAGCCGTCTGCCGGCTGGGGGAACAGCTCAAGGGCGGCCACCAAGCCGGCGGCGACCAGCAGCGGCTGAGCGATCGCAGTGTCGCGGATGGTTTCGGCATCAGCTTCGGTGCCGTAGTGGGCCAGATCGAGCCCAGCGACGGTAGAGAGCCACCTAAGTCGGTCGGCGAAACGGGGTTCAGCCAGCCAAGGGCCGAGGAACCCTGGGGTTTGGGCGCCCTGTCCGGGCGCGACGATTGCGAGCACGAGACCACTGTGTCGAATCTCGGACGCAGACCCGGCGTCGGACGCCACGAAAAACCGGGGGCGCGATTTGTAGGAAACCTACAATCCCAGCCGCAGGTAGGGCCGATCACCCACTAGGGGATTGTGGCTTCCGTCAGTCGAGGAGCCGTCCAAGGCTCAGTGCTAGCCGCAACGCGTAGCCGTCGCGGGCATCGGTCGGTGAATAGCCGGTGACCTCTTGCACCCGCCGCAGCCGATAGCGGACGGTGTTGGCGTGGACGAACAACTCCCGCGAGGTCGCCTCGATCGATCCGGCGGTGTCGAAATACGCCGAAAGAGTGGCCACCAAATCACCGCCGGCAGCGACCAAGGGTTGGTAAAGCTCACCGGCCAGGGCGCGGCGGGCGTGGCCGTCACCGGCCAGCGCACGCTCGGGCAGCAGCTTCTCTGCCGCCACCGGACGAGGGGCATCTGGCCAGGCGCGGGCGGCGCGTAGGCCAGACAGAGCGCTGCGGGCGCTGCCAGCGGCGTCCATCAGGCTGGCCACGATCGGGCCGACGACCACATTGCCGGGCCCGAAAGCGTCGACGAACTCGGCCACGAGGCTGACCAACTGATCGATGGTGGTGGCGCTGGTGCCGATCACCAGCACCAGTCGATCTCCCTGTTGGGCTGCCAGCAGATCCAAGGAGTTGCGACCGGCAGCAGCCCGAATCGACTCCACAGCGGCCCCTGGGTCGGCCGGTGTCGGGCCGATCACCACTGCTACTCCGGGGCTGGGGGAGACCCAGCCAAGCGTCGAGGCCCGCGAAACCACCGATTCATCGGCGTCGCCGCGAATGATCGCGTCCACCACCATTGACTCCAGACGGGCGTCCCAAGCGCCGCGGATCTCAGCGGCACGGGCGTAGACCCGGGCGGCGGCGAAGGCCACTTCCCGGGAGTAGCGCAGGATGCCGATTCGCAGTGGCAGTTGCTCGTCGGCGGGCAACTCGGCGATCCGTTCCTCAACGGTTTCGATAGTGGTCAGCACCAGGTCGACGGTCTGGTTGAGGGTGATGCGCCGGGTGAGGGCGCGAGGGGCGGCCGCGAACAGCGCACCGGGGTCACCCTCGCCACCGGAGGTGAACCAGGTGACGAAGCCGTCGATACCGGAGCGGGCCACCAAAGTGACCCAGGAGCGATGCTCGGCCTCCAGTTGAGCAAACCACGGATGCTGGTCGGCAATACGGGCCAGCGCGGCGGTGGTCAGTTCGGCAGAGAGCTCGGTCAGGTCTTTGGCGATTACCGCCCGAGCTTCAGTTGAGGGCCACCAGGCTCTTTCGGCGGCGGTGGTTTGCGGAGTCACTTTCGCTGGGCAATCTCGGCCAGGCGCAGGCCGATGATGCGCTCCACTACCGCGCTGGGCAGTGGCTTGGCGCCGTCGAAGCCGACGGAGCCTTTGGTGACTCGCCAGCCGTTCAGGTCGTCGGCCACCATGGACATCACTGAGCCGCTGAACGGGAAGAGTGCGTAGCCCTTGGCATTGGTGCCGATGCCGATCACGGCCCGTCCCTGGTGCAGTAGGGCGTCGACACCGTAGCTGACGCCCTCCTCGGCTTCGGGGGACGCGGCGTGGGCGAGTCGCAGTATTTCGCGCAACGCGGCCGCGCCGTCCGCATCGGCGGCGTCGATCAGTTCGGCGAAGGTCATGGTCTTGATCCTAAGGCTGCCGGGCACCGATCGTCGGGGAAGCCAGGTCGGCGTCCCGATTGATGCTGGTCGGGCATCCGGAGGGGTAGGAACTGCTGATTTGGCCCCGGGTAGCGGGAATGCCGTGGGCTAGCGCCGGGGTTGGGCTCAGTGTGGGCCGATATGGTCTGACAAAGCACGACGATCTTGTGCGACACCTCCGAAAGGCGACGAAACAGTGGCAACCGGTGATTCCGCCGACGCGATCCTGAACGGATTGCCGACCAATCTCCCAGACATCGACTCCGAAGAAACTGCCGAGTGGCTGGAGTCGCTCGACCTGATGATCGACACCGACGGTCGAAATCGGGCGCGCTACATCATGCTCAAGCTCCTGGAGCGGGCACGGAGCCAACGGGTGGGGCTGCCAGCGCTGACGGCCACCGACTACGTCAACACGATCCCGGCCGATGTCGAGCCTCCTTATCCGGGCGATGTGGACCTGGAGCGTCGGTTCCGTCGGTTGGTGCGCTGGAACGCCGCGATGATGGTGCATCGCGCCCAGCGACCCGGAGTCGGCGTTGGCGGCCACATCTCCACCTACGCCTCAGCATCGACGCTTTACGAGGTTGGGTTCAACCACTTCTTCCGCGGGAAGGATCACCCAAGTGGTGGCGATCAGGTGTTCTTCCAGGGCCACGCCAGCCCGGGTATGTACGCCCGCGCCTTCCTTGAGGGGCGGCTCAGTGAGGACGAGCTCGACGGCTTCCGTCAGGAGAAGAGCCACTTGGTCAATGGGACGGTGCGCGCGCTGCCGTCCTACCCGCATCCGCGCCAGATGCCCAGCTTCTGGGAGTTCCCGACCGTTTCGATGGGCCTGGGCCCGATCAACGCGATCCACCAGGCCCAAATCAACAAGTACCTAACCAACCGGGGCATCAAGGACACCTCCGAACAGCGGGTCTGGGCCTTCCTCGGCGATGGCGAGATGGACGAGGTAGAGAGCCGCGGCGCCCTGCAACTGGCCGCCTATGAGGGCCTGGACAACCTCACCTTCGTGGTGAACTGCAATCTGCAGCGCCTCGACGGCCCGGTACGTGGCAACTCCAAGATCATGCAGGAACTGGAGAGCTTCTTCCGCGGCGCGGGGTGGAACGTGATCAAGGTCGTCTGGGGCCGTGGCTGGGACCCGCTACTGGCCGCCGACGCCGAGGGCGCACTGGTGAATGTGATGAACACCACCACCGATGGCGATTACCAGACGTTCAAGGCCAACGACGGCGCCTACGTCCGCAAGCACTTCTTCGACCGCGACGAGCGCACCGCGAAGATGGTCGAAGACTGGTCGGACGACCGAATCTGGAAGCTCTCCCGCGGCGGCCACGACTTCAACAAGGTCTATGCGGCCTATGCCGCCGCCGCCGAGTTCAAGGGTGCGCCGACGGTGATCCTGGCCCACACCATCAAGGGCTACTTCCTGGGCAGCCACTTCGCTGGCCGCAATGCCACCCACCAGATGAAGAAGCTGGCGCTGGACGACCTGAAGCAGTTCCGCGACCGGCTGGACATCCCCATCGCCGATGCCGTGCTGGAGGAAAACCCCTACCAGCCGCCGTACGTCAATCCCGGCGCGGCCGATGAGCGGGTCAAATATGCCCTGGAGCGCCGTCAGGCCCTTGGCGGCTGGGTACCCGAGCGGCGCAATCAGCCCAAGGCGCTGAAGCTGCCGGACCCGTCCGCCTACGAGACGGTTCGGAAGGGCTCGGGCAACCAGCCAGTCGCCACCACGATGGCCTGGGTGCGGCTGCTGAAGGACCTAATGCGCGATAAGGAGTTCGGCGCGCACGTGGTGCCGATCATTCCTGATGAGGCCCGCACCTTCGGCATGGACTCTTTCTTCCCGACGATCAAGATCTACAACCCGCACGGGCAGAACTACACCCCGGTCGACAACGAGTTGATGCTGGCCTATCGGGAGAGCCCGCAAGGCCAGATCCTGCACATGGGCATCAATGAGGCCGGATCGATCGCTGCCTTCACGGCGGTGGGTAGCTCATATGCGACCCACGGGGTGCACCTGGTGCCGATTTATGTCTTCTATTCGATGTTCGGTTTCCAGCGCACCGGGGACGCGATCTGGGCCGCAGCTGATCAGCTCAGCCGCGGGTTCCTGATCGGCGCCACGGCTGGGCGGACCACCTTGACCGGCGAGGGTACTCAGCACATGGACGGTCACAGCCACCAGTTGGCCGCGACCAACCCGGCAGTGGTCGCCTATGACCCGGCCTATGGCTACGAGATCGCCCACATCATGGCTGCTGGCCTGCAGCGGATGTATGGCGAGACCCCTGAAGATGTGATCTTCTACCTGACCGTCTACAACGAGCCGGCCATCCAGCCTGCTGAGCCGGAGAATGTCGACGTCGACGGCATCGTCCGCGGTCTCCACCTGCTCGCTGAGGGCAGCTTTGAGGGGGTCAACGCCGATGCCAAGCGGGCCCAGTTACTGGCCTCCGGTGTTGGGGTGGCGTGGGCGTTGGAGGCCCAGGAGCTGCTGAAGCGCGATTTCGGGGTGGTGGCTGATGTTTGGAGCGTCACCAGTTGGAACGAGCTGCGCCGGGACGGGCTGCGCTACGACGAGCAGCGCTTCCGTCAGGTGCCTGAGCCGATCGAGTTGCCCTGGGTGACCCAGAAGCTGGCCGGGCGCCCTGGCCCGGTAATCGCGGTGTCGGATTACATGCGCGGGGTGCAGGATCAGATCCAGAACTGGGTGCCACAGCCCTTCGCGTCCCTTGGCGCGGACGGCTTCGGCTTCTCTGACACCCGGGCGGCGGCGCGACGGTTCTTCGGCATTGACGGTCCCTCCATCGTGGTGCGCACGCTGCAGATGCTGGCCGAAGCTGGCGAAGTTGACTCCAGTTGGCCAGCCAGGGCGGCCGAGCTTTACCGCCTGGACGACGTCTCGGCCGGCAGCTCTGGGGTAGTCGGCGGCGACTCGTGAGCGGCTGCGCTTTTCTCTGCGGGTCTGATCTGGCAGGCTGAATCCATCTTTTCGGTAAGAGTGGAAGTAGGTAGACCAGCGTGAGTACTGCGCCCGGAGCGGCGTCAACGTCGTCCGCGGCCGTACTGGGGATCGGCCCAGGTTCGGCGGTTCAAGAACTTGGCTGGGATTCCGATGTCGATGACGCGTTGCGCACCGACATCTTGGACTCCCTCGGCGAGGACTTTGTCTATGAGGCCATCGAGGCTGTTGACGTGGTGCTCCTGTGGTGGCGCGACGATGATGGCGACCTCGGCGACGGACTGGTTGACGCCCTGACTGACCTGAGCGCCAGTGGCTATCTGTGGTTGTTCAGCCCGCGGGTGGGACGTGACGGCTACGTCGATCCCTCGGATCTGGCCGAGGCGGCCTTGACCGCTGGTTTGGCCCTGGCGAACACCACCACCGTCTCTAAGACTTGGCAGGCCCAGAAGCTGGTGCGGCCCAAGGGCTCGCGCCGCTAGCTTCAGCGAGTTAGCCAGTCGGCCGTCTGATGGCCGACTGAGTCACGTCCGGCCGGGGTGGGCGCAAAGGGACTCGAACCCCTGACCCCCTCCTTGTAAGGGAGGTGCTCTAACCAACTGAGCTATGCGCCCCGGGCAGACATCTTAGAGGAGTCGAGGCAGTGCTTCGTCCCACACATACTCCGGGGGGTATTTCCGGCGGGTGTTGGTAACCGCTGGCGGACCTTGCCTCGAAGCCCATGGTCGTCAAACCTGCCTTGATTAGGTGTTCTTCGGCCATCGACGAGTGATTATCGACGATTCAATCGCCTGGACCAGCCTGCGCTGGCAGTTTTGGGGTTGTATACCCCCGGTGGTGTCCGAATGCTTTTTACCCGGACCGTGGTGACCGGCGTGTCGGAGCCGACACGCGGGACCGTGAGTAAAACACCTAGTGGAAGGCATGTTGGCGAGCCCGGCCTTCTGGGCGCGGGCGCTTGCCCAAATGCGGGACAGGGGGTCCGGCCCTAAATCCGATTATCGCGGCGAATGTTAGCGGCATCTATGACAGAAATGTGTGTTTGGCAGTTCAAGGCGATGTGCTTGCGCGCTTTGTTGAGGATTCTGTCAGTCCGTCCGGGGTCGCGTCCGCCTGGTTGGCTAAAGAAGAATGGCGGTACAACCGGTGCAGGCAACTCGACCAGAGTTAATGTGTATTGACGTTTTTGGCGTGCGGTTGGTCGCCGACTCGGACGTGCGTGGCGTTGGCGACTGCAGGCGTGCATCCACCCCTAGTGGGAGTGAATGGCGTAGTCAGGCCCCAGACAGGGAAGGAGCCCGCCACGAACCGGGAGAGTTCTGCGGGCACTGCCGGGGGGCAGCGAGTCCGGCTCGGGGGGAACCGGAGTTCTCTTTGGGGCTAGGGCTCGGGGGGAACCTCTTGCCTCGATACGTACTTTAGCGCAGCAGTTCCGGGCGTGCGCAAGGGCTTTTGCACAAGTTCTTCTAGTTTTCCTCCATTTCTCCCTATCTGCCTATCGGGTGTCCCCCACTGGGGGGACTAACCGGTCACCCGTGCGGGGACATATGTGGGTAATTCATGCGAGTGATGCATCCATTTAGTCCCCCGGAATGGGGACCGAGCCGCCGGCGCGCGCTCGCAACCCTCAAGGACGGGTAGAGTTGACCGCTGTGACTGTGGCAGACCTGCAGGCCGCTTTGGCCGACCTTGATCGAACTTTGACGTCGATCGAGACAGTGCTCGACCCCGCCGCCAAGAAGGCAGCCATTGCCGACTTAGCCGAACAGGCAGCGGCGCCCGACCTGTGGGACGACCAGGACCGCGCTCAGCAGGTCACCTCGCGGCTGTCCCGGCTCCAGTCGGAAGTTGACCGGCTCACCTCATTGCGCGGGCGGGTGGACGATCTGGCGATCATGATCGAAATGGCGGAAGAAGAGGCCGACGCTGCCGCCATGGAGGATGCGCAGCGCGAGCTGAAGGGCCTCGGTGCCGATATTGAGGCGCTCGAGATCCGCACCCTGTTGTCTGGGGAGTACGACCAGCGTGATGCCCTGGTGACGATTCGCTCCGAGGCCGGGGGAGTGGACGCAGCCGATTTCGCGGCGATGCTGCTGCGGATGTACCTGCGTTGGTCAGAGCGGCACGGCTACGCCACTGAGGTCTACGACATCTCCTACGCCGAAGAGGCCGGCCTGAAGTCGGCCACCTTCGCGATCAAGGAGCCCTTCGCCTACGGCCTGCTCTCGGTGGAGCAGGGGACCCACCGGCTAGTACGAATCAGCCCCTTCGACAATCAGGGCCGCCGCCAAACCTCCTTCGCCGGAGTGGACGTGCTCCCCGTCACCGAGGACACCGACCACATCGACGTCCCTGAAGGCGACATTCGGGTCGACGTGTTCCGTTCCTCAGGCCCAGGTGGGCAGAGCGTCAACACCACCGACTCTGCGGTTCGGATCACGCACCTGCCGACGGGCCTGGTGGTGTCCTGCCAGAACGAGAAGTCGCAGTTGCAGAACAAGGCTGCGGCCTTGCGGGTGCTGCAATCCCGATTGCTGGAGCGGGCTCGGGCCGAGAAAGACGCCGAGATGCGTGAGCTGAAGGGCGACGGCGGCAACTCCTGGGGTTCGCAGATGCGCTCCTATGTGCTGCACCCCTATCAAATGGTGAAGGACCTGCGAACCAATCACGAGGTCGGCAACCCCGAGGCGGTGTTCGACGGCGATTTGGACGGCTTCATTGACGCCGGAGTTCGGTGGCGGCGCCAGCAGGGGGAGCGCTGAACACGCCGAGGCGCTTAGGTTGCGTCCCGAGTAGTCGCGCCTACACTGCAAGCAGGCCGTCCTTAGCTTGCGTTAAGGAAACTTCCCCATTGCCTAGCCGGCCTGGCGCGCAACCGTGATCAGATTTGAAGATGTCTCCAAGACCTACGAAGGTCAATCTCGTGCTGCCCTGAACAAGGTGAGCGTCGAGATCGGCAAGGGCGAGTTCGCGTTCCTAGTGGGCACGTCCGGGTCGGGCAAGTCGACCTTCATGAGATTGATCCTGCGCGAGTACCTGCCGACTGGCGGACGGATCCACGTCGCCGGCAAGGATCTGACTCGGCTGCATACCTGGCAGGTGCCAGCGCTGCGCCGTCAGATCGGCACCGTGTTTCAGGACTTCCGGCTGCTGCCGGGCAAGACAGTCAATGAGAACGTGGCGTTTGCGTTGCAGGTGATCGGCAAGCCAGCCTCGATGATTCGCAAGGTGGTGCCCGAGACCCTTGAACTAGTGGGCCTTGAAGGCAAAGGCGACCGCCTCCCCGAGGAACTCTCCGGTGGCGAGCAGCAGCGGGTTGCGATCGCCCGGGCCTTCGTGAACCGTCCGGCGATCCTGATCTGTGACGAGCCAACTGGCAACCTCGACCCGGCTACCAGCGTGGGCATCATGAAACTGCTCGACCGGATCAACCGGTCCGACACCACAGTCGTGATGGCCACCCACGATGCCAACATCGTCGACCAGATGCGCAAACGGGTGATCGAGTTGCACAACGGCGACCTCGTCCGTGACCAGAGCAAGGGCGTTTATGGCTACCAGTGAACCCAGCGTGACCGAGGAGGTGAGCAAATGAGACACACCTTTACCGAAGCCTGGTCGGGCCTACGCCGCAACGCGTCGATGACCTTCGCCGTGGTGGTGACCATGTGGGTTTCGCTGTCGCTGTTCGGCATCGGGCTGCTGGCGGCCGAGCAGGTTGAACTCTTCAAGGGCCGTTGGTACGACAAGATCGAGATCAGTGTCTTCATGTGCACGCCCAAGTCGCGCGCGGTGACCTGCGAACCAGGGGTGTCGACTACCGATGCCCAACGGCAGTCGATCGAGATGACGCTGCGCGGCAATCCCGAGGTGGCGGAGGTCTTCTACGAGAGCAAGGAAGACGCCTTCGCCGAGTTCAAGCAGATCTACGCCGACTCCCCGGTGTTGGCCACGATGACCCCCGACATGATGTCGGACTCCTTCCGGGTGAAGCTGAAAGATCCCACCAAGTACGCCGGAGTGGTCTCTGCCGTCTCAGGAATGGCCGGAGTCGAATCGGTGAACGATCTGCGCAAGCTCCTTGACCCACTTTTCGCCTGGTTGAACCTCGCTCGCTGGGCCACAATCGGCGCCAGCGCGCTGTTGCTGCTGGCCGCAGCGCTACAGATAGGCAACACAATCCGAATGGCTGCCCACGCCCGGCGACGGGAAATAGGCATCATGCGGCTGGTTGGTGCGTCAAACTGGTACATCATGCTGCCGTTCCTCTTGGAGTCGCTGGTTGCCGCGGTGGCAGGTGCCGCGCTGGCGTCGGTGACCTTGGTGGCCATTGAGCAGTTCGTAATCAAGGACGGGGCGAAAGCCCAGTTCCCCCAGCAGCACTGGGTCGATTGGAGCCACGTCGGAGTGACGGTGGCCAGTATCGCCGGGGTGGCGGTCGTGTTGTCGATCATTCCCACCCTGATCTCGACTCGGAGGTTCCTCCGGGTCTAATCGACTGATTGGATCGAATCGTGCGGGTGTCTTCCTCCACCTCAAACGAAACTCGGGCCAAGCGCCGGGTCCGCTTGGCTGTGCCGCTGACTTCGGTGGTGATGGCCCTGGTGATCAGCCTGCTAATGGGCGGTTTCACCCCGGCCAGTGCCGACGATCTCAAGGACGCGCGCGAAAAAGTGCGCAAGCAAATGGTCACGGCCAAGAAACAGGTGGCCGCTGATCGTTCGGCATTGGCCAACGCCCAAGCCAAGCTCCGCGCCTCTGAAGCAGCTCTGGCCGCAGCGAAGGCCGACCTTGGCAGCGCTCAATCGCAGTTGGCGGCCGCTAAAGCGGTGGACGCCGACCTGCTGGCCCAGCTGAGGGTCGTTGAGGCGGCCGTGGTGAGCGCCGTCCAGACCGAAAAAGCCGCGCAGCTTCAGGTGACCTCTCAGCGAGATCTGATCGGCACCGTGGCGCGCGAGGCCTACCAGCGCCAGAGCGGACTGGTTGGGCTCACCATCATCCTTGGCGCCGAAAGCCCGCGCGATCTGGCCTCGCGAATTCAGTGGAATAGCACCGTCTTCGATAGCTCAGCTGCGGAGTTCCAGCGGCTGAGCGCGCTCGAAGCCCAGGCCGAGGGTGCCCGCAAGGAACGCCAGGTCACTGAGGCCGCGGTCGCCGAGAAGCGCAAGCAGAGTGCGGCGAACGTGACTGCGACCAAGGCTTTGGCTGCTCGGGCGGCCGCCAGCCAAGCAAAGGTCTCCACGCTCGTGTCGGCCAACGCCAAGTTGCGCAAACTGGCTGAAGCGGAGCTGAAAGCCAGCAAGAAGCAATACAAGGAACTTGAGCAGGAAGAAGCCCGCATCTCCGCCAAGATCAGCGGTGAGGACGGGGACTACTCCAACCCGAACGGCTTCATCAAGCCGGTGAACGCCCCGGCCGGCTCGCCTTTCGGCCTGCGCTACCACCCGATCCTGCACTACTGGCGGATGCATTGGGGCACCGATTTCGGTGCTGGCTGCGGGACGCCGATTCGGGCGATGGCCAACGGCAAAGTGATCTCGGCCGGCTGGACGTCCTATGGCTTCGGCAAGTACACGATCATCAGCTACGGGCACATGTACGGTGCCAACCTCTCCAGCGGCTATGCCCACCAGTCGAAGGTCGTCGTGAGGGCCGGTCAGCACGTCAAGCAGGGCCAGATCGTCGGCTACGTCGGCACCACCGGGCTGAGCACCGGCTGCCACCTGCATTTGCAGATCTACCGCAATGGGGTGCGAGTGAACCCCATGCGTTACCTGTAGGGCCCCCTTGCTAGGCTGAATCCGATCCAGCCATAGAAGGAGAAGGCCGTGCCCAGACCCAAGGGACGGGTGTTGGTGGCGCAGAACCGCAAGGCTCGCCACGACTACCACCTTCACGACCGCTTTGAGGCTGGCATGGTGCTCACCGGAACCGAGGTGAAGTCGCTTCGTCTCGGGCGGGCGTCGTTGGTTGATGCCTTCGCCACCGTCGATGACGGTGAGGTTTGGCTGCGCAACGCCCACATTCCCGAATACGCCTTCGGCACCTGGACCAATCACGCCACTCGCCGCACCCGCAAGCTGCTGCTGCACCGCAAGGAAATCGCCAAGCTGGAGCGTGAGACGAACTCCAGTGGCCAGACGATCGTCCCGTTGGCCATCTACTTCTCTGACGGCTACGCCAAGGTTGAGCTGGCCGTGGCCACCGGCAAGAAGGACTGGGACAAGCGGCAGACCATTGCCGCCCGTGACGTTGAACGAGATACGCGTAGGGAGTTGGCCGAGCGCAACCGGGGTCGAAGGTGAGGCAAGCGGCCCGGTGGCCCGCGGCGTTGGTCGCCCTGCTGCTGGCCGTCGCGTGGCTGCTGGTGCCAGTGGCGCCAGCCCGAGCTGCCGAGGGCGACACCTTTGACCGCTTCGACGTGCAGGCCGTCCTCGACGCTGACGGTTACCTGCAGGTCACCGAGACCATTGTGCTGCGGTTTGGGCCGAGTTCTGGGCGCCACGGGCTGGAGCGGACGCTGACCGTACGCGAACCTGACAAGGGCGCGGACGGAGCCGACACCGGCAAGGACATGCTGTTCAAGGTCGACCACGTCGAGGTGACGAGCCCCTCTGGGGCGCCCGACAAGCTCGACCTCACCTACGAGGGTTCGGGCAGCCGTAGCGAGGGCCTGCGGATTCGAGTTGGCGAGGCCAACAAGACGGTGTCCGCCCCCACGGCGACCTACGTGTTGTCCTACCGGGTGTTGGGGCTGGTGCGCAGTCCAGGCGGCGTCGATCAGCTCTACTGGGATGTCACCGGATCGAAGATGCCGCGGATTCTGGCTGCCACCGCTGCGATCACCGTGCCGGGCGGCGCTAAGGACGTGTTCTGCTCGGTGGCCGTGCCTGGGGCCAAGGGCGACTGCGCCACCGCTTCCCGAGGATCGGCGGGGTTGGCGCAGTTCGCGGCCAAAGACATCCCAATGGGCCAGGTGATGACGGTGGGGGTGAAGATTCAGCCCGGGCTGGTGAAGAACAACACCCCGATACTGGAAGACGATGCCACCAAAGTGACCGAAGAGCAGTTGGCAATCGCCGGTGCCTTTGGGTTCGGCTCGTTTGCGTTCTCCACTCTGGCCGCGTTGATAGTGCCGTTCGTCGGCTGGTTCAGTCTTCGACGCAAGACCGATGATTTGCGGTTCGCTGGGCTGCCTCCGGGTGTGTTGCCCGCACCGGGACAGGACGAGCAGGCGGTTCGTGGTAATCCGAGCATCCAGATTCCAGTCTCCTTCGCACCGCCAGCGGTAGCGGTGGCTGAGGCTGGCTACCTGGCTGACGGCAAGGTAGACGTCCGCGACACCACCGCCACGCTGATGAGTCTTGCAGTGCTGGGGGCCGTCCGGTTGCACACCGACGGGGACAAGAAGGTCGAGCTCCTTGACCGGTCGAAAGCCACCGACCGGCCAGCCAAGGCGATGCTGAAAGCACTGTTCGGTGATCGGGATCCCGATCGGGCCGAGCTGGTGGATCTCAACGTTCGCGGCAGCCTGACTGAGGCCCATGCCAAGGTCGAGAAGGTCGTCAAACAGGCTGGGGAGAAGGGTGGCTGGTATGCCAGAAAGCCATCCTCGGCACTAGAGATGGTGGGCTGTGACGTCGTCATCAAGGCGTTCCTGGGCGTGGTGATGGCCGTCGTCGGCGGCGCGATCGCGATGGTTTTCTTTGGCACCTTCGGCATTGGCCTGGTGCTGGTCGCCTTGGGCATGCTGCCGTTGCTGGTGACCGCGTTCATCACCTGGATAGTGGTCCGCGCCAGGAGTGCCAAAGGTCAGCGCAGCGGTGTCGGGACCGCACTAACCGATCAGGTGACTGGCTTCCGCACCTACCTGGCCACTGCGGAGGCCGAACAACTGCAGTTCGAAGAGGGCGAGGACATCTTCAGCAAATATCTGCCCTGGGCCATCGCCTTCGACCTCACACAGCGGTGGACCCAGGTCTGTCAGCGGTTGGTGGAGTTGGGCCGACTGTCGCCGGTCGCACCAGTTTGGTACGCCGGCTCACAGTGGAATATGAACAGTCTGTCCTGGCAGCTGAACGACTTCGGCTCTTCAGTCGACAATGCGGTCAGTGCGCCGATTTCGACGAGCTCCAGTTCCTACTCCTCCGCTGATTCCGGCTTCGGAAGCAGCGGGTCGTCCTTCTCCAGCGGCGGAGGCTTCTCCGGTGGTGGCGGCGGCGGTGGCGGCGGCGGTAGCTGGTAGGGCTACTTCACGCCCACCAGGTCGCAGACGAAGATCAGGGTCTCGCCTGGCTTGATGGCGTTGCCGGCGCCGCGATCGCCGTAGGCCAGGTGTGGCGGGATCACCAGGCGGCGGCGTCCGCCGACCTTCATGCCCACGATGCCGTTGTCCCAGCCGGCGATAACGCGGCGGGCGCCCAGCGGGAAGGTCAGTGGCGCACCCCGGTCGTAGCTGGAGTCGAACTCCTCGCCACTGGAGTAGGCCACTCCGACGTAGTGGACGGCAACCTGCATGCCTGGGGTGGCTTCAGGGCCGGTGCCCTCCACCAGGTCGATGATCTCCAGGTCGGCGGGAACGGGACCCTCGGGCGGGTCGACAAACGGCTTTTCCATGGCAGAAACCCTACCGTCCCTCCGGTCCTCGCCTTGCGCCCCTTAGGTTGCTTTGCGCCCGCTACAGCACGCGCAAAGCAACCTAAGGGGCGCAGAGCGGGGGGGGAGGGGGCGTTGGACCCGCCAGTGGGCAGGGAGTAAACTTGCAAAGCTGGACGTTGAACCGTTCAGCAACAACTCAACAGGGGGTGACTGGTTTCGACTTGGGACGGTAGTCCCAGGAGAAGCGGGCCGAGGATCCGGGGACATCTCGTTAACGATTCCCGGAAAACTATAAGTGCCGATTCCAATCGCACTGACTTCGCTCTCGCTGCCTGAGCAGTGACCGAAGGGTCAGCCCGGACTTGCCTTCGATCCGGTAGCTGGCCTCATTTAGAGGGCTTGCTGCACTGACCTAGTTCCAGGGTTGGTGCGGGACTTTAATGGAACTGGGCTTGTCCACCACTCGTCGACGAGAGGGTGGGAGCCGAGTAGAACGTCTAGTCGACTGCGCCCGGAGAAGTCCTGGTTCACCTCTTGAGGACGCGGGTTCAATTCCCGCCACCTCCACCCCTGATTGAAAGTGCTCCTCCATCCGTCCGGATGGGGGAGCGCTTGCGTTGGTGGCGGCATCGAACCGCTCGGGAATGGGCGTCGCCTTGGTGCAGGTGCCAGACTGTGCGCAGGGAGGTGAGGATGGCCGACTATCGGGCTGGCGACCTTTTGGTTGCCGCGATCTCCGTCAGCGACGGCGTTTTCGATGGCACGGTCATCTTGTTGCTGGACGCTGACGAAGCCGGCACGGTCGGCGTGGTGCTCAATCAGATCAGTCACATTGACCTGGCCAGCGCACTACCGCCCTGGGTAGGGCTGGTCTCGGATCCGGTGGTGCTGTTCGATGGCGGGCCGGTCTCCCAGCAAGGTGCGGTGTGCCTGGCCGAAACCTGGAACGAAGCCGATGAGCCGCCCGGGTGGCGACGGATCGTCGGCTGCCTGGGCCTGCTCAACCTGGAGACCCCGGTGGAAATCGCCAAGGGCGCCTATCGCAACCTGCGCGTGTTCGCTGGCTACGCCGGCTGGGACGACGGCCAACTTGAAGGTGAACTCGAGTTCGGGATGTGGCATTTGGTGCCCTCGGTGCCAGCCGACGCCTTCGATCCCGACCCGGATACCCTCTGGCGGCGCGTCCTGCGGCGCCAAGGCGGCGACTTGGGCCTGTATTCCACCTGGCCGACTGATTCCGTGGAACTCAACTGAGCCGGGCCTGGCAGCATAGGATTGGTCTACTTAGCTCCAAGGAGGGTGGAAGTGTCGGAGGGCCAACGTGCCACGCCCGCGACGATTCTGGTCGTCGATGATGACGAAGCGCTCGCCGAGATGCTCCAGATCGTCCTACGGCAAGAGGGCTTCGACCCTGCGTTGTGCCACACCGGACAGCATGCGTTGAAGGCCTTTCATGATCACAAGCCCGATCTGGTTTTGCTCGATCTGATGCTGCCGGGTCGCGACGGGGTCGATGTGTGCCGAGACATCCGGGCCGAGTCAGGCGTACCGATCATCATGCTGACCGCGAAGAGCGACACCAACGACGTTGTGGATGGGCTTGAGGCGGGGGCGGACGACTACGTGGCCAAGCCGTTCAAGACCCAAGAGCTCCTCGCCCGAATCAAGACCCGGCTGCGGCGCCGTCCGATCGCCGAGGACGACGCTCAGACCATCGGCATCGGCGACCTGGTGATCAACGTCACTGAACACACCGTTCGACGCGGCGAGGAGGAAATCACCCTCACCCCATTGGAGTTCGATCTGCTGCTGGCGCTCGCGCGCCGACCGAAGCAGGCCTTCACCCGCGAGGTGCTGCTCGAAGAGGTGTGGGGCTACCGGCACGCCAGCGACACCAGGCTGGTCAATGTGCACGTGCAGCGGCTGCGTTCCAAGGTGGAAACCGACCCGGAACGGCCCGAAATCGTGGTGACGGTGCGCGGAATTGGGTACCGGGCCGGGGAACCGAAGACCGAGGGATGAAGCGCTGGGTGGCCCGACTGAACCCGATGCGGTTGTGGGCCCGGTCGTTGCCCTTCCGGGTGGTGCTGACCACGATGAGCGCTTCGGTGATCATTCTGGTGGCCACGGGCTGGTTCCTTCTGGACCAGTCGAGCCGGGGGATCATCGTCGGCAAGACCCAAACGAGTGTGGCCGAAGCCTCGGCGGTGGTCACCAACATGCAGCGCGATCTGTCCACCACCGACCTGCGCACGACGTCGCTGGGGGAACGGATCACCCGGTTGGGGCGGGACGCCACCAACCGCGGCCAGGCCGGCAATCAGTATTTCGTGGTGATTGAGACCCCGATCTCCCAGATCGGCAGTGCCGGATTGGCCTCGGCCAGCATTCCGGAGAGTATTCGTGCTTCGGTGGCTTCCGGTGATGGATTGTGGAGCACGCCGACCCTGATCAGCTTCACCGACAATCGGGCCGCCGAGCCGGGGCTGGTGGTGGCGGCCAAACTGATCGCCCCAGGCCGAGCGACCTATCCGATCTATTTTCTCTTCCCCACCACCCAGGAACGCCAAACGCTGGCCGTGGTGCAGCAGGCCACGTTGGCAACCGGAGTATTCCTGCTAGCTGGCATCAGCGTGGTGGTCTATTTGATGACCATCCAGGTGCTGCGCCCGGTGCGAGCGGCCCGCTTGGCTGCCGAGCGCCTGGCCGCTGGGCATCTGGATGACCGGATGGCCGTTGGCGGCGCGGAGGACCTGGCCGGGCTGGCCAGATCGATGAACCACATGGCGACCGAGTTGGAGCACAAGATCAGCGAGTTGGAGGACCTTTCGACCCTCCAACAGCGGTTCGTCTCCGATGTGTCCCACGAACTCCGCACCCCGCTGACCACGATCCGGATGGCCAGCGAAGTGCTGTATGCCCACCGCGAGCGCTTCGACACCACTTCGGCGCGTTCGGCAGAACTGTTGTCGGCTGAGCTTGATCGCTTTGAGTCCCTCCTTGGTGACCTGTTGGAGATTTCGCGCTTCGATGCGGGCGCGGCGAAGCTCTCCCTCGAAGTGGTGGATCTACGGGCACTGATCGGCGACGAAGTGGAGTCGCTGCGTCCGCTGGCCGGACGGGCTGGCAGCGAGCTCACCTTGGTAGACGACGGCAACTGCATGGCTGAGGTTGATCGGCGGCGCATCCAGCGGATCGTGCGGAACCTGGTCACCAACGCGATCGAACATGGCGAGGGCAAACCAATCACCGTCTATGTCCGCGGCGACGTGGACGCGGTGGCGGTGGCCGTCCGGGATCGTGGAGTCGGCTTCTCAGTTGCCGAGGGCAACCAGGTGTTCAACCGTTTCTGGCGAGCTGACCCCTCTCGGGGGCGGCGAATCGGCGGCACGGGGTTGGGCCTGTCGATCTCATTGGAGGACGCCCGACTCCACGGTGGCTGGTTGAGCGCTTGGGGGCAGCCCGGCGGTGGCGCCCAGTTCCGCTTGACCGTGCCGCGCGCGTCCGGCGGCAAGTTCAAACGCTCGCCGCTGCCTGCGATTCCTCCTGAAATGAAGGAGCCCCCCCGTGCGACGCACTGAACGCCTGGTGGGACTGTTGGCGGTGCTGGTGTTGACCGCCAGCTGTGCGACCGTGCCGACGTCCGGTCCGGTTGAGCATCACCAACCCCAACAGGGTGGAGCCAGTAATGGCGTCCAAGTGGCTCCGCTGCCGCCAGCTGCCGGCGCCACTCAACTGCTGGTGGTTGAGGGCTTCCTGCACGCCATGGGTACCTACGAGGACGGCTATCGGGTGGCCCGGCAGTATCTGACCACTGAGGCGGCCAATCGTTGGCACCCCGAATCGGGCGTGCAGGTCTATGCCGACGGCTACCCGCCCGCCGAAACTGAGCAGACTGCGGTACTGATCGCCCCCGTGACCGGTTCGGTGGACGCCACCGGGGTTTATCGGGCCACCGGGGGCCAGCTGCGCCAGGACTTCGGCTTAGTGAAGGACGACGACGGGCAGTGGCGAATCTCGAATCCGCCGGAGGGTCTGCTGGTATCGCGCTACCTGTTCGCCACCGGCTTCGAGCCAGTTGAGGTGTACTTCGGCTCCACCGACGCAGACGTCCTACTACCCGATCCGCGGTACTTCCCAGCGGGGGACAATGCGTTGACCCGGGCCGTTACTGCGGTTCTGGAAGGCCCGTCGCCGTGGTTGGCGCCGCTCACCGCAGCCCGTCCGCCGCCAGACGTGGTGGTGGATTCGGTCGTCCTCCACTCCAGCGGGTCGGCAATGGTGTATCTCGGTGGCCAGACCTCGGCTGTCACTGCTGAACGCCGCGAGTTGTTGTTGGCCGAACTGGTCTTCACTCTGGGCAGTTTTGGTCAGGTGCGGACGGTTCAGGTGAACGCGAACGGCGCGGCCTGGACCAACAAGGTGGGCCGTTCAGAGCTCACACCCCAGAGCTTCAGCGATTTGGATCCGGTGGACGTGTCGGGGGATCGGCCAGCCTATGTGGTTCGTGCTGACAAGCTGCAACGCCAACTGGGCCAGGCTAACTGGGTCGATTTCGTCGACGTGCAGACCGGCTTCGCCAAGGTCAGCGAGTTGGCCATCGCCCGTGGTTCGCGGCAGTGGGCCGGGGTGACTGATGCGTCCACCAGGCTGGTTGCTGGCGCGGTGGCCGAGAAGGGCTCCCGAGTGATGCGGGAGGGCCACGGCTTGCTGCGTCCGTTCTACTCCCGAACGGGGGATCTCTGGTCGCCAGCGACAGCGGTCAGCGACTGGTTGGTGTTCCACGACGGCAGCGAACTGAAGCTGAGTGTGAAGGGCCTCCCTAAGGGGCGGGTGGTGGCGGCTCGGCTGGCCGCTGACGGCTCCAGGCTGGCAGTGGTGTTGGCTCATGGCGCCACCACCTCGGTGGGGCTGCTTCGGGTGCGGCGGGGCGCCAACTCGGTGGTGGTTGAGGGGTGGCAGGCGATCAATCTGAACCTGTTGCCGCTGAATTCGGTCACCTTGATGGATGTTGGCTGGGAGTCGGCCACAGAGCTGGCCTTGCTGCGCACCGACGCCGACCGTCAAACCAGTGTGATCGTGGTCAGCCAGGACGGCGCCGAGCTCAGCGATATCGGTCCCAGCGATGCGACCGGACTGCGGTCGTTGTTGGTGGTGCCCGGCCGACCGGCCATGGCTGTCTCCGCTGGAGGTGGGCTGTACCGCTTCGACGGTGAGTTCAACTGGATGATCAGTTCTAGCGATGTGAGTGCCGCGGCCTATCCGGGTTGATCCTGTGGATACTGAACCGAATCCTGCTCTGCCGCCAACAATCAGGGTGTGCGGTTGGCAGGTTTGTTGGGTGCGGCAGCGGAACTCGTCCTAGGGTCCCGCTGTTCGGCCTGCGGGGCGCCCGGGGTAAACCCGTGCGCGCACTGCCGCCGGATCGTGCGCGCAGCACTACCGGTGGTAATGCGGGGCTCGGCAGACCCGCAGTTGGTGGTGGTCGCAGCTGGGAGCTACGACGCCGAGTTGAAGGCACTGTTGCTCGCGGCCAAGGAGCGCGGTGGGTTGGGGCTGGTGCCGGTATTGGGGGAGCGGCTTGCGGTGGCGGTGACGGTGCTGGCAGCGGCTGGGCTTGCCGATCGGCTACTGCTGGCCCCGATGCCTTCGGTGCCAGCGCGAGTCGCTGACCGCGGCCTTGATTTCACCGCAGCCTTGGCCAACCGGGCCGCTGCCCGGCTGCGTCGGGCCGGTGTCTCGGTCGAGGTGGTGCGCCCGTTGCGGCAGCTGCGACGTCCCGCCGACCAATCGGGGCTGGGGTTAGCGGCCCGGCAGGCGAACTTGTCCGGGGCGTTTGGCGCGGCAGCCCAGCTGCCTGCTGGAGAGCTGATTGTGGTCGACGACATCGTCACCACGGGGGCGAGCATCACCGAAGCGGTCAGAGCGCTGGCCGCAGTAGGTCGAAGGCCGCTGGGGGCAGCCACGGTGGCCGCCACCCGGCGAATCAAGGCCGCCGGTTGACCCGGTCTTCCTGGGGACGCCGAAAGCTCAGATGGCGGTGGTGCCACTCTCGCCGGTGCGGATCCGCACGATGTCGTCAACCGGGACGGTCCAGACCTTGCCGTCGCCAACGTGGCCTGTCTGGGCGGCTTGGACGATGACGCCAGTGAGGGCCTCGGCGTCCTCGTCGGCGCAGAGAATCTCCAGGCGGACCTTGGTGATGAAGTCGATGGTGTATTCCTCACCGCGGTAGACCTCGACGTGCCCACGCTGGCTGCCGTATCCGGAGACTTCGCTGATGGTCATGCCGCCGACGCCATGGCGGATCAGGGCCTTCTGTACGGTCTCCAGCATTTCGGGCTGGATGATCGCGGTTACCAGTTTCACCTTGTCGCTCCGATCTTCGGCTCCGGTAGGTCGTCCTTGGTCAGCACCAGGGTGCGCTGGACCTTGTTGGTGTAGTAGACCGGGCTGAGATCGTAGCCGACCTCGGAATGCTCAGATAGATCCATGCCGGCCAGTTCATCGGCTGCGCTGACGCGCCAGCCGATGGTCTTCTTGATTGCCAAGGCGATCAAATAGCTGACCACGAAGGCGTAGACACCAACGGCCAGTGCGCCGATCGCTTGGCGAATCAGTTGGTCGAAGCCGCCGCCGTAGAACAGTCCGGACGCACCGAAGGCGCCAACGGCGCTGGGGTCGGCCAGGAAGCCGATAGCCAAGGTGCCGATTACCCCGCCGACGAAGTGGACGCCGACCACGTCGAGGGAATCGTCGTAGCCGTACTTGTACTTCAAGCCAACGGCGAAGGCGCAGCCGACCCCGGCCAGAATGCCGATGATGATTGCGCCCATTGGGCTGACTGCCGCAGCGGACGGGGTGGCACCCACGAGGCCGGCGACGATGCCCGAGGCGGCCCCCAGCGAGGTGGGGTGGCCGTCGCGGAGCTTCTCCACGACCAGCCAGCCCAGCATGGCGGCCGCGGCGGCCAACATGGTGTTCATGAAGGCCAGCGAAGCGGTGGTGTTGGCCGCCACCGCCGAACCGGCATTGAACCCGAGCCAGCCGAACCACAGCAGTCCGGCGCCGAGCATGACCAGGGTCATGTTGTGCGGACGCATCGGCTTGCTACCGAACCCCAGCCGTGGCCCGAGCACGAGCGCCAGGGCCAGCGCGGACATGCCGGCGTTGATCTCAATCGCGGTGCCGCCAGCCAGGTCGATCACGCCGAGCCAATTGGCTATCCAGCCGCCGTGGAAGCCGGCGCCGGTGAAGTTGTCAAAGGAGAACACCCAGCCCGAGACGGGGAAGTAGACCAAAGTGCCCCACACGATGGTGAAGAGCGTCCAGCCGCCAAAGGAGGCCCGATCTGCGATGGCACCGGAGACCACTGCGGTGGTGATGATCGCAAAGCAGGCCTGGAAGGCGACAAAGGCCAGGGCCGGGATGGTTCCGACACTGGCTTCGGGACTCATCACCTGGCTAAGGCCAGCGAAGTCGAGCGGATTGCCCACCAGTCCGAGGTAATCGGTGCGTCCAAAGCCGCCGCTGGGCACCGCGAAGCCGAGGGAGTTCCCGAACGCCAGGCTGTAGCCGAACAGCGCCCAAAGCACGCCAATGGTGCCCATCGAGATGAAACTCATCATGATCATGTTGAGCGCGCCCTTGGCCCGCACCATGCCGCCATAGAAGAGGGCCAGACCGGGGGTCATGATGAGCACCAGAGCGGCGCTGGTCAGGACCCAAGCGGTGTCGCCGGAATTTATCTCCAACACGGCAGTGAGCGTGACTTAGCAGTGTTACGTAGAAGTTCGGCGTGTGTTACAGCCAGATTTCGGCCAGTCCCACCTTGCGGTAACTGGGGGCTGGCGTAACGGGCCTGGGACGACGAAAGGGGGCGCCCGCTAAGTGCGGACGCCCCCAATCGATGTTGGCCTCAGATGGCCCCGTCGCCGCTTTCGCCGGTGCGAACCCGAACGATGTTGTCGACCGGGACGATCCACACCTTGCCGTCGCCGACCTGGCCGGTCTGGGCAGCCTGGACGATGACGCCGGTCAGGGCCTCAGCATCCTCGTCGCTGACCAGAACCTCGAGCCGGACCTTAGTGATGAAGTCGATGGTGTATTCCTCACCGCGGTAGACCTCGACGTGTCCGCGCTGGCTGCCGTAACCCGACACCTCGCTGATCGTCATGCCTCCCACGCCGTGGCGCACCAGGGCCTTCTGTACGGTCTCCAGCATTTCGGGCTGGATGATGGCGGTTACCAGTTTCACTTTGAAGCTCCCGTCGTCTTGGCCTCAGCCAGGTCGTCCTTGGTCAGCACCAGAGTGCGCTGGACCTTGTTGGTGTAGTAGACCGGGCTCAGGTCGTAGCCGATTTCTGAGTGCTCGGCCAGATCGATGCCAGCCAGTTCGTCAGCTGCACTGATCCGCCAGCCGATGGTCGCCTTGATCGCCAAGGCGATCAAGTAGCTGACTACGAAGGCGTAGATGGCCACTGCGAAGGCACCGACTGCCTGGCGCCACAGCTGGTCGAAACCGCCACCGAAGAACAGGCCAGCCGCACCGAAGGCACCGGGCGCTTCTGGATCGGCCAGGAGGCCGATGGCCAGGGTGCCGATCATGCCGCCGACGAAGTGGACGCCAACGACATCAAGGGAATCGTCATAGCCGAACTTGTACTTCAGGCCCACGGCATAGGCGCAGCCGACACCGGCGAGAACGCCGATGATGATCGAGCCGACCGGGTTAACCGAGCCAGCGGCCGGGGTGATCGCCACCAGGCCAGCGACGATGCCCGAAGCCGCACCCAGCGAGGTCGGGTGGCCATCGCGGAACTTCTCCACGATCAGCCAGCCGAGCATGGCGGCTGCAGTCGCGCCCAAGGTGTTGACCCAGGCCACGGAGCTCAGGGTGCCTGCGGACAGCGCCGAGCCAGCGTTGAACCCGAACCAGCCGAACCACAGGAGGGCAGCGCCGAGCATGACTAGCGTCATGTTGTGCGGACGCATCGGCTTGCTACCGAATCCGATGCGCGGGCCGAGGACGAGCGCCAACGCGAGAGCGGAGATGCCGGCATTGATATGGATCGCGGTACCACCGGCGAAGTCCAATGCCCCAAGCCAGTTGGCGATCCAGCCACCATGCTCGCCGGTGGCTCCGTCGAAGGAGAACACCCAGCCAGCCACCGGGAAGTAGACCAAGACGCTCCACAAGATGGTGAACAGGGTCCAGCCGCCGAAGGAGGCCCGGTCAGCGATCGCGCCGGAGATCAGGGCCACCGCGATGATCGCGAAGCAGGCCTGGAAGGCGACGAAGGCCAGGGAGGGAATGGTGAAGACGGCGGCATCTGCGCTCATCAAGCCCTGTAGGCCGGCGAAGTCGAGCGGATTGCCCAACAGGCCGAAGTACTCCACGCCCTCAGGCTTGGAAGCCGGGACCGCGAAACCTAGAGAGTTGCCGAACGCCATGCTGTAGCCGAAGAGGACCCACAGCACACCGACGACGCCCATGGAGATGAAGCTCATCATCATCATGTTGAGGGCGCCCTTGGCGCGGACCATGCCGCCGTAGAACAGCGCGAGACCGGGGGTCATCAGCAGTACCAGCGCGGCACTGATGAGGACCCAGGCGGTGTCGCCGGAGTTGAGTTCCAGAATCATGGAATGAGCGTGACTCACCGCTGTTACGTTGTGGTTCTGTCCATGTTACGAAGCGGTTAGCCCGTGTTACAGCCTGATTGCGGCCACGGCAAAGGCAGCACAACTTCACAGGCGATTCGGTGGCGAACACCCCCCTGCGCGGCTAGGTTGGACATATGACACCGACGGCGTCGTACCCAGCCTCCTAGGATGGGTCCGGGCCTCGGTGTTTTGCTATCCGCGCTTGTCCGAGCGATAAGCGCCTGAAACCTTGGAGGTAGCTATGGACGTCCTCATCACTGGTCGTCACTGCCAGATTCCCGATGAGTTCCGCACTCGGGTCGAGGAGAAAATCGGCGCAGTCGAGAAGCTCAAAGACCGAGTCATCAGGATCGAGGTTCAGGTGTCCGCGCATGGTTCCAGGCGGCAACCGGGGGAGTCGACCCAGGTAGAGATCACCCTTCGGGGTCGCGGCCCCGTGATCCGGTCTGAGGCCTACGCCGAAGACAAAGTGGTCGCTTTTGACCACGCGATGGAGCGGCTGATGGCGCAACTGCGCCGGGCATCAGATCGCCGCAAGACCCATCGTGGCCTGCGCGGGCAGGTGCCAGTAGCAGAGGTCGCGCCGTTCACCGAGGCAGCGCCGGTCGAGGATGGTCCGCCAGTGCGCAATGTTGCCGGACTGGAAGTGACCGGAGACGGACCGTTGGTGGTGCGGGAGAAGCACTTCGCCGCTGTTCCGCTGACGCTGGCTCAGGCTCTGGACGAGATGGAGCTGGTCGGCCACGACTTCTTCATCTACGTGGATGCCGAATCCGGACGGCCAAGCGCGGTTTACCGCCGTCGTGCCTACGACTACGGAGTGATCCACCTGGACATGTCCCAGGTGGCCGATGAGGCCAGTGCCTGATCGGAACTGATCGACCGGGAGCCAATCGCCGTGCCGCTTCGCTGCCCTGAGCGGAGTGGCAGGCGTTTGGCTCCCGGTGTCAGTTGGGCTGGTTAGGCTGCCTGGCGTGAGTGTGACCTTGACCACGGCCCAGGCCCGGCGGATTGCTCTGGCAGCGCAGGGCTTCGGTAAGAACCGTGATGCTGCGGTAACGATGCGCGGCCTGAGCTCGGTGTTGAGTCGCCTGGGGCAGTTCCAGATCGATTCGGTGAATGTGTGCGTCCGGGCTCACTACCAGCCGCTCTATGCTCGGCTCGGTGCCTACGACCGGGCCCTGCTCGACCGGGCCGGCAATGCCGCGCCGCGCCGCGGCTATGAGTATTGGGGCCACGCGGCCTGTCTGATCGATGTGAATCTCGAGCCAGCGCTCCGGTTTCGGGCTCAGGCCAGCCGTGCCAAGCCCTGGAGTGAGATGGGCCGACTATTGGAGACCAAACCGGAACTGGTCGACAAGGTCTACGCCCAGGTGGCCGAGCGCGGCCCGCTGACCGCACGTGAGGTGGAGCACGACCAGGTGCGCAGCCCCGGGAGTTGGTGGAACTGGTCAGAGGTCAAGACCACGCTGGAATGGCTGTTCGTGATCGGCGAGCTGACCAGTGCCGGACGAAATACCCAGTTCGAGCGCCGCTACGACCTGCCCGCCAGGGTCCTGCCAGCGGCAGTATTCAATGCGCCCACCCCCACCGAGGAGGAGTCCAGGTTGATCCTGGCTCGCCGGGCGGCGGCAGCATTGGGGGTGTTCACCCCGGCCTGGTTAGCCGAGTATTTCTATACCGATCGCGCGGCGACCACTGCGGCCCTGAATCAGTTGGTCGCCAGCGGCGAGGTGGAGCCGGTCTCGGTGCGGGGCTGGGACAAGCCGGCCTTCCTGTGGGCTGCAGCCGCTCGACCGCGAAAGGTAAGTGGGGAGGGCCTGGTGGCCCCGTTCGATTCGCTGGTCTTCGATCGGGATCGGCTGGCGGGCACCTTCGGCGTCCACTATCGGATCGGGTTGTACACCCCCAAGGCCGATCGGGTGCACGGCTACTACGTCTATCTGTTTGTGATGGACGAGCGAATCGCGGCCCGGGTAGATCTGAAAGCCGATCGTTCGACGTCCCGGCTGTTAGTGCAGTCCTCCTGGCTGGAAGACGGCGCCCCGGAAGCCGAGACTGCGGCGCGGCTGGTGGCTGAGCTGCGGCGAATGGCTGATTGGCTGGGGCTGGCCGAGGTAGTCATCGAACCTGCCGGCAGCCTGGCGCCCACGCTGGCGAGGTTGGCCTGAGCAGGTGGCTGGCTCAAGCTAGCCTGCCTCCCGTCGCCTGGGTTGGGCGATAAGTGAGCCTGGAGGATTGTCATGCGCAGGGCTGTGGTGGCCGGGGTGGTGACCGCTGTCGTCGGCTACACCGGCGCTTTCGCGGTGGTGCTCACTGGTTTGCAGGGAGTTGGGGCGAATCCCGTCCAGGCCGCGTCCGGGCTGGCGGTGCTGTGTCTGACCATGGGTTTGGCGACCATCTATCTCTCGGTTCGCCACCGGATGCCGATCACCATCGCCTGGTCGACCCCAGGGGCCGCGCTGTTGGCTGCCACCGGAGTGCCTGAGGGGGGCTGGCCAGCGGCAACCTTCGCCTTCGCGGTGGTGGGCGTGCTGCTGGTGATCACCGGCTTGGTGCCCTGGCTCGGGCGACTGGTTTCGGCCATCCCCACCCAGATCGCCCAAGCGATGCTGGCCGGGGTGCTGGTGCCGATCTGTCTGGTGCCGGTCAAAGGCATGACGACCAATCCGCTGGTGATCGGACCGGTGCTGCTGGCCTGGCTGGTGATGCTCGCCTGGAAACCGAAGTGGGCCGCTGCGGTCGCCGTCGGCCTGGCGCTGGTGATCGCGGTGGTCGCGGTTGGCTTTGGGCCAGGTTTGGGTTCGCTGCCCGCGGTCGGCACCCCGCTGGAGTTCGTGATGCCGCAGGTCTCGCTGTCGGCGGTGATCGGCATCTCGCTGCCGCTGTGGGTGGTGACGATGGCCTCCCAGAACATTCCCGGCATCGCCGTGCTGGGCACCTTCGGCTACCGGGCGCCCTGGCGCTCGGCGATGACTGTCACCGGCCTGGGCACCGTCCTTGGTGCACCCTTCGGTGGCCATGCGATCAACTTCGCCGCGATCAGTGCGGCCCTGGCCGCCTCGCCCGATGCTGGCGAAGACCGGGCCGGACGTTGGCGCGCGGCCGTCGTCGCTGGCGTCGGCTATCTGATCTTCGGCGGCATTACCGCCACCATCACCGCACTGGTGTTCACCGGCCCGCCCGGCCTGCTGCAGGCCGCCGCCGGGGTGGCGCTACTGGGCACTTTGGGTTCGTCGTTGCTGGGTGCGATCAGTGAGGCGGAGGGTCGCGAGGCTGCCGTGGTGACCTTCCTGGTGGCTGCTTCGGGAGTGAGCGTGTTCGGTATCGGTGCCGCCTTCTGGGCGTTAGCAGCCGGCCTTTTGGTGCGCTGGGTGAGCGTCACGATGCGGTCGCGCAAGGCGGTTTAGTGCAGCTTCGTCCGCAATGGCGACACTCTGGCGTCGGGCAAGTGGACGGGGGGTACTGTTACGCCACCTTCACATGGGGTGGCTAAGGTCAGCGCCGTTACTCGCCCCCGGGAAGTCACAATCGACTCTGACGAGAAAGAAGCGTGGTAATGCGCATTACCAAGACTTTTGCAGTGGCGGCATCGGTGGCCGCCCTCGCCCTGGCCTTCGCCGGTTGCGCCGGCCCGGCCGCCCCGTCTGCTCCCGCGAGCAGCGCTGCCGCCGTCGACTACAAGCTGGTCACTCCCGGCGCCCTGACTGTGTGCTCCGACGTGCCCTACGCGCCCTTTGAGATGGAGGACGCCGCCGCGCCGAGCGGGTACACCGGCTTCGATATCGAGATCATGAACAGCGTGGCGACGAAGCTCGGCCTGACCCTGAAGGTCAAGGCGATCGGCTTCGACCCGATCAAGTCGGGTACGGCGTTGGCCGCGGGCCAGTGCGACGTGGCTGCCTCTGCACTCAGCATCTCCGAGGAACGCCGTAAGAACATCGACTTCTCCGATCCCTACTACGACTCGCTGCAGTCGCTGCTGGTCAAGTCCGCCTCGGGAATCACCAACCTCGCGGGGCTCGCGGGCAAGAACGTCGGAGTCCAAGCCGGTACCACCGGCAAGGATTACGCGGTCGCGAACGCCCCGAAGGATGCCAAGTTGATCGATTTCGACAACGACGGACTCCTCTGGTCAGCGATCCAGGCAGGCAAGATCGACGCCATCTTGCAGGATTACCCGGTCAACTGGGTCCACCAGCAAGCTGATTCCAATTACAAGATCGCCGAGACTTACAAGACCGACGAGCAGTACGGCTTCGGTTTCGCCAAGGGGAAGAGCCCGGCCTTGGTGGAAGCAGTCAACGCGCAGCTGACGGCCATGAAGGCAGACGGCAGCTACGACACCCTGTACAAGAAGTACTTCAGCTGATCCTTGCGGTTTCTGGTGCCGCAGCGACAACTGCGGCACCAGAAACCCCCGATAGGAGCGCCACGCTATGGCCGCCTTCATTCATCTACGACCGACAACTCGCCGCAGATTAGGGCGATGGGCGACCTACGTCCTTGCCGTGGTTGTCGTGGTCGTCGTGGCGCTGCCAGTGAACTGGCCGGAAATCGGTCGGTTGTTCTTCAATCCCGAAATCGCCGCCAAGATGTGGCCGACGGTCGTTACCGTGGCGCTCAAGAACACCCTGATCTACACCTTCGCAGGCTTCGTGGGTGGCACGATCTTCGGGACCGTATTGGCCCTGATGAAGATCGGTAGGGGCCCCTTCGGTGCGTTCGCGACCGCTTACATCGAGTTCTTCCGCGGCATCCCGATGCTCCTGACGATCTTCGCTATCGCGTTCATGATTCCCATCGCTTTCCCCGGCGCGTCTCAGTTGAGTGGCGTGGTAGGCGGTGTCATTGGTTTGATCATGGTCACCGCTGCCTATACCGCTGAGATCATCCGCTCCGGCATCCAGGCGGTCCCTCCGGGGCAGGCCGAAGCGGCCCGCTCGTTGGGGATGTCGAGTCTGCAGACCATGTTCTGGGTGGTGCTGCCTCAGGGGTTCCGGATCGTCATCCCGCCGCTGACCAACGAGTTCGTGATGCTGCTGAAAGACACGTCGCTGATCTTCATCGCCGGTCTGATGGTGACCGAGAAGGAACTCACCACTTTTGCCCGTGACGACGTGTCGAAGTACTTCAACGCAACACCGCTGATGGTGGCTGCTGCCGCTTACCTCGTCGTCACGCTTCCCCTCACCTGGATGGCCGGGAAGCTCGAGAAGAAGTTGGATCCCAAGCGATGAGCTACCTGGTGCCCTCGGTCGAATCCGCCCAGCCCCCGGTCGTAATCAGGGGGCTTCACAAGAGCTTCGGTGACAACGAGGTGCTGCGAGGCATCGACTTGACCGTCCGGTCCGGTGAGGTGGTCTGCATCATCGGCCCGTCCGGATCGGGTAAGTCGACGTTGCTGCGGTGTGTGAACACTCTGGAGTCACCGACTCGGGGTTCCATCCAACTCTTGGGAGCCGAGGTCACCGACCCCGACGTTGAGATCAACCAGGTGCGCACCCACGTCGGAATGGTGTTCCAGTCGTTCAATCTCTTCCCCAACATGACCGCGATCGGCAACTGCACCATCGCTCAGCGGCAGGTGTTGAAGCGATCCAAGGCCGAAGCCATCGAGATCGCGAAGAAGAATCTCACCATGGTGGGGCTCTCGGACCGAATGGATTACTACCCAGCGCAGCTGTCCGGCGGGCAGCAGCAGCGAGTGGCGATCGCCCGGGCGCTGTCTATGGATCCCAAGGTGATGCTCTTCGACGAGCCGACTGCGGCCCTCGATCCGGAACTGGTCGGCGATGTGCTGGCGGTCATGCGCGACCTGGCCAAAGCGGGCATGACGATGCTGGTGGTCACTCACGAGATGCTGTTCGCGCGCGACGTGTCCGACCGCACGATCTTCATGGACGGCGGGGTCATTGTCGAAGAAGGCCCCTCTGCGACGTTGGTCACCGCGCCGAGCCACAAGCGCACGCAGATCTTCCTCAAGCGCGTGCTGAACCCCACCGCGATCGACGATTCGGAACTCGGCGAGACCGAGGCGGATTGACGTTCAGGCGATTTCGGCCACCGGAGCCCCGGTGAGTTCGACTAGTTCATCAGGGCTGAGCGGAAACACGGTGTACGGGTGGCCGGCAGCGGCCCAAATTTGGGTGTAGCGGAACAGTTCGCGATCAATCAGCATCACCGGGGCTTTGCTGTGGGCGATGGGGGAGACCCCGCCGATCGAGAAGCCGGTGGCGGCCTTCACGAAGTCGGCATCGGCACGACCGAGTTTGCCGACCAGGGTGGCCACCTTCTTCTCATCCACCCGCAGATCCCCGGATGTCACCACCAGCACCGCAGCGTCGTCGGATTTGCGGCGAAAGACGATGCTCTTGGCGATCTGGCCCAGCTCCACTCCCAGGGCGGCAGCGGCATCGGCAGCGGTGCGTCCGGTTACCGGCAGCATCACCACCTCGTGGGGGTGGCCGGCCGCAGCTAGGAAGTCGACCACCTTTTGCGCGCTTGGGGGAATGTCACTTTGGCTCACGCCAGTCATTTTGCCAGCCGGGGGCTTCGGCAGGCTCAGCCGTCTTGGACCTTGGCTCAGCCGCCTTCCGGTGCCAGTTCCCTGAGCGGTAGGTCAGTTCCCTGAGCCTGTCGAAGGGGCTGGGCTCCGGCAGGCTCAGCCGCCATGGGTTTGGGCCGATAAGATCACCCGGTGATTACCCGACTTTCTCAGCTGTTCTTCCGCACGCTCCGCGAGGATCCGGCCGACGCCGAAGTCCCCAGCCATCGCTGGTTGGTGCGCGCGGGCTACATTCGCCGCGCCGCGCCGGGCATCTACACCTGGCTGCCGCTAGGGCTGAAGGTGCTAGGTGGAGTTGAGCAGGTCGTCCGCGAAGAGATGGACGCCATCGGCGCGCAAGAGGTGCGGTTCCCCGCGCTGTTGCCGCGCGAACCCTACGAGGCCACCAATCGGTGGACCGAATACGGGGCGAACCTCTTCCGCCTCAAGGACCGCAAGGGCACCGACTACCTGCTCGGGCCCACGCATGAGGAGATGTTCACCCTGCTGGTGAAGGATCTCTACTCCTCCTACAAGGATCTGCCGCTATCGCTGTACCAGATTCAGACCAAATACCGCGATGAGGCGCGGCCGCGCGCTGGCCTGCTGCGGGGGCGTGAGTTCGTGATGAAGGACTCCTACTCCTTCGATGTTGACGACGCCGGGCTGGCCGCCTCCTATGAGGCGCACCGCCAGGCCTACGTCCGCATCTTCGACCGCCTTGGGTTCGAGTACGTGATAGTCAAGGCCACCTCGGGGGCGATGGGTGGTTCGGCCAGCGAGGAGTTCCTGGCCGTCTCGCCGACCGGTGAAGACACCTTCGTCCGATCCCCGGGCGGCTACGCAGCCAATGTGGAAGCGGTCACAGTGCCGCCGCCCGCCGAGCAGGACGCGTCCGGTATCGGTGCGGCCCACACTGTCGATACGCCCAACACGGGCACAATCGTCGAACTGGTTGACGTAGCCAACGCCAAGTTCCCGCGCGCTGATCGGGCCTGGACGGCAGCCGACACGTTGAAGAACGTGGTGTTCAAGCTGACCTATCCCGATTCGCGCACTGAGTTGCTGGTGGTCGGCCTACCTGGTGATCGCGATGTCGACTTGAAGCGACTCGAAGCCGCCGTCGCGCCAGCCGAAGCCGCCCCGGTGACCGATGAGGATTTCCAGGCCAACCCCGGCCTGGTGAAGGGCTACATCGGCCCGATCAAGGTGGTCGACGGGGTAGTCGAGCAGCATCTGGGGGTCGAAGGCCCGCTCAAGCTGCGCTACCTCACCGACCCGCGGGTGGTCGCCGGCACCGCCTGGATCACCGGCTCCAACCTGGTCGATACCCATATGACCGATGTGGTGGCTGGCCGTGACTTCACTTCCGACGGCGTGATCGACGTGGCCGAAGTGCGTGCCGGTGACCCGGCACCGGACGGTTCTGGTCCGTTGAGTCTGGCCCGCGGCATCGAAATGGGTCATATCTTCCAACTCGGCCGCAAATACGCCGAAGCCCTCGGGCTGAAGGTGCTGGACGAGAACGGCAAGCTGGTTACCGTCACCATGGGCTCCTACGGCGTGGGCGTGTCGCGAGCGGTCGCCGCAGTTGCCGAGGCAACCTGTGATGATCGAGGCCTGTGCTGGCCGCGGGAGCTGGCGCCATTCGATGTGCAGATTTTGGCTGCTGGCAAGGGCGAAGAGATCACCGCCACCGCCGAGCGGCTGGCCGCCGAGTTGGACGTTGCTGGCGTCCGCGTCCTGCTGGATGATCGCAAGGCCAGCCCAGGAGTGAAGTTCACCGACGCCGAAGTGATGGGCATGCCTACCTCAGTGGTGGTCGGTCGTAGCCTGGCCGACGGCTTGGTTGAGGTTCGCGATCGGGCCACCGGCGAGCGCGCCGAGGTGCCCGTGACTGAGGTGGTTGCGCAGTTGATCGCGCTGGTGAAGGGCTGAGCCCGTCCCCCAACCACCTAAGATGGCCTGAATACAGTTCGCCCGAGTCGGGGCGGCTCGACAATCGCAGTACACAATCGGATCGAGGTAGGGCATGGATTCCACGGCAATTGGCAAGCTCCTAACCCCCGTGGTAGCTGCCCATGACCTTGAGATTGACCGGCTGGAAATCACTGCGGCAGGCAAGCGATCCGTGGTGCGCATCTTCCTCGACGGGGACGGTCCGGCGGGTGTTGGCCCCTCGATGGACCAGATCGCTCAGGCCACTCGCAGCATCTCGGTGGCCCTCGATGATGCTGATGTCACCAAGGGTCGCCCCTACACCCTTGAGGTTTCCTCGCGCGGGGTCGGGCGTCCCTTGACCGAAGCCAAGCACTTCCGCCGCAACCGCGGTCGGCTGGTGGCCATCACCACCGCCGATGAGCCGGTGACCGGACGAATCGCTGGCGTCAGTGACGAGGTCCTGGAGCTCGAAGTGGCCGGAGTTGTGCAAGAAATCGCGCTGGCGGCGATCACAACCGCTCAAGTGCAGGTGGAGATGAATCGCTCCATCAACAAGTCTGACGATGAGGAAGAGGAGGTCTGAGGTGGATGTCGACCTGAGCGCCCTGAAAGCGCTAGAACGCGACAAGGAAATCAGCATGGACGTGCTGCTGAACGCCTTGACCGAAGCTCTGCTGAACGCTTACGCCAAGACCCCCGGTGCGGTTGAAGGTGCGCGGGTTGAGATTGACCGGCGCAGTGGCAAGGTGAGTGTCTTCGCCCCCGAACTTGATGAGGACGGCAACCCCATCGGTGAGTTTGATCACACTCCCGAGGGTTTTGGCCGAGTGGCTGCGGCCACCGCGCGCCAGGTGATCACCCAGCGGCTTCGCGAAGCCGAGGACGAGCAGAAGTTCGGCCATTTTGCTGGCTCCGAGGGCGACATCCTGGTGGGTGTGGTTCAGCAGGATCGCGATCCGCGAGTGGTGCGGGTCGACCTGGGCTCCATCGAGGCCATCATGCCGGCTGCCGAACAGGTGCCCGGCGAGGACTACAGCCACGGCAAGCGGCTGCGGGTGTTCGTGGTGAGTGTTCGCCGCGAGCTGCGCGGACCGCAGGTGGTGGTGTCGCGTACCCACCCCAACCTGGTGGCCAAGCTATTCGCCCTTGAAGTGCCCGAGATCGAACACGGTGTGGTCGAGATCAAGGCGCTGGCTCGCGAGGCCGGTCATCGCACCAAGATCGCGGTAGTGAGCCACAACGCGGACGTGTCAGCAAAGGGTGCTTGTATCGGCCCGATGGGGCAGCGGGTGCGGGCAATCATGCACGAACTCAATGAAGAAAAGATCGACATTATCGACTATTCCGATGAGCCGGAGGTGTTCGTCGCCCAGGCGCTCAGCCCGGCCAAGGTCTCTTCGGTGACGGTCGTCGATGCCGCAGCTAGGTCTGCCCGGGTGATCGTGCCCGACTACCAGCTGAGCCTGGCGATCGGCCGGGAAGGCCAGAACGCCAGGCTCGCTGCTCGGCTGACGGGTTGGCGGATCGACATCCGTCCTGATACCGCGGCTGAGTAGGCCGCGCTAACGCCGGCGACTCAACTCGGCTGACCGCTGGGTTGAGCGCTTGGCTGTCCGCCGCGAGGTCCGTTGCTCTGCCACACCTCTTGGAGGGCGGCCAGCACCTTGGCCTGATCGAGATTCAGTTCGGTGGCTATGGAGGTAGCCACAGTGGTGAGCATCTCGGTGCGCCGGGAATCATCCTGGCCACCCGAGGTTGGCGCACCGCTGGGAGCACCGCTGGGCGCGGCGCCCCCGCTGCCGCCGCCAGGCGCCCCGGTTGGCTGGCCTGAGGCCTGGCCGGACGGCCGACTGGCCTGCATCGCATTGTCGAGCGCGGTCTTCATCTTGGCCTCGTCCACCCCCAGCTTCGCCGCCATGGCCTTCGCCATCGCGGTGGTATCAAGCTGTTGGCCGCCGCTGCGGCTGCCATCTTGGCCGTCAGGCCGTTGTCCGTAGCCGGGGACGTCCGGGGTGCTGCCGCCGGCAAGGTTGGCCGCGGCAGCCCCCACGCCGACCGCGGCCGCGACCGCGATGATGCCGCCGCCGACGGCCAGCCCGATGCGCTGCTTGCTGTTCATTTAGCTCCTCGTGGTAGATCCAGGCCCAGACAACTCTGTTGGGCTGTGCCAAAGCCCAGCCCAACCTGGGTGCCACCTGTGGATGGTTGGAGCCGCTTGGAGTGGCTTAGACTCCCAACTCGTGGAACCCCAACGCACCTGCATCGGCTGTCGACAGCGTGGCGACAAGTCCGGCCTCCTCCGGCTGGTGTGGAGTGCTGCCGAAGGTGCGGTGCTGGTGGATGTCGCTGCGCGCCTGCCCGGCCGGGGCTGCTATCTGCATCCATCCTGTGCCGCGGTAGCACTGCAGCGCCGGGCGGTGGGCCGGGCATTGAAGGTTGGAGTCGACCCTGAACAAGTGGCGCTGGTGCTGGCCGAACTGACTGTTTAGTGAACTTTGCCGGGCTGGTTGGGGTGTTCGGAGGCGCGCCGCGGCCCATTTTGCCTGCGGGCTCGCCCCGAGCGATTGAGCGGATGGGCCTCCAGCGCGATAGACTGCGCGCTGCGCGTTCGCTGATCCGTGGCGAGCACAACCAGAAAGTGGGCTCACGCTCATGACCACTCGATGAGTACCTCGAAATGAGCATTAACCCGAACTAGTGGTCCGACGCGCCTGCGCGGGCCTGAAGGAGAGTAGTGGCCAAGGTCCGCGTCTACGAGCTCGCAAAAGAGCTCGGACTCGAAAGCAAGGAACTTTTGCAGACCCTCAATGATTTGGGGGAGTTCGTTCGATCTGCATCTTCAACCATCGAAGCACCGGTGGTACGTAAGCTCCGGGAGAAGTCAGCCGCTGGGCAGCAGGGGAAGCCTGCCGACAAGCCGGCACCGGCCAAGCCAGCAGCCGCGAAGCCGGCCCCCGCAGCCGCCCCCGCCGCGCCAGCTCCGGCGGAGCCAGTAAAACCCGAAGCACCCAAATCTGAAACCAGCGCGCCGGCCAAGGCCGAAGCGGCTCCGGCCCCGGGCCCACGTCCGGCTGCGGCCCCGCGGGCTGCTGAGGCTCGGCCAGCCGAACGACGTCCCGCTGCGGCGCCGCGTCCTGCTGGGTCACGTCCGGCTGAGGCCCGTCCTGCTGAGGCGCGCGCGGCTGAGTCCCGTCCTGCTGAGGCACGTCCGGCCGAGTCCCGGGCGGCCGATTCCGCCGCTGTTGACTCTCGGCCTGTTGAATCGCGACCGGGCGATCCCTCTGCGGTGCCGCGCCCTCGCCCCATGCCGCGCCCCGGTGGCACCGGCGGTCTGCCGGGCGGGAATTCTCGCCGCCCCGGAGCTCCGCGTCCCGGCAACAATCCTTTTGCTCCCCGTCAGGGCATGGGCGTGCAGCGCCCCCGCCCCGAGGGTGCCGCACCAAGGCCGGATCGTCCCTTCACTGATCGGCCAGCCGGTCAGCGGCCGGATCGCCCGCCGCGCCCCGGTGGCAGCAGTGCTCCGGGAATGCCAAGGCCCAACCCGGCGATGATGCCCAAGACCGCTGGAACCGGGCTTGGTGGCCCGACCCGCGCCGGTCAAGGTGGACGCCCCGGTGGCGCCCCCGGTGGCGCTGGCCGTGGCCGTCCCGGTGGGGCTCCTGGTCGTGGTGGCGTCGGCGGCCCGCCCGGTGGCGGTGGCCCGCCCGGTGGCGGTGGCGGTCGTGGCCGCGGTGGTCGCGGCGGCTCGGGCACCCAGGGCGCTTTCGGGCGTCCCGGTGGTCAGCCCAAGCGCGGCCGCAAGTCGAAGAAACAGCGCAGGCAGGAATTCGACCAGATGGAGGCCCCCTCCATTGGCGGTGTGCGCGTCCGTCAGGGCGACGGACAGATCGTCCGGCTTAGTCGTGGTTCCTCGCTGACTGACCTGGCCGAGAAGATTGGCGTCGATGCAGCCTCGCTGGTGCAGGTGCTGTTCCACCTGGGCGAAATGGTCAACGCCACCCAGTCCGTCTCCGATGACACCCTCGAGGTGCTGGGTGCCGAACTCAACTACAAGATCGAGGTCGTCTCCCCAGAGGATGAGGACCGCGAACTGCTGGAGAGCTTCGACATCGAGTTTGGTGAGGACCTTGGCGATGAGGAGGATCTGGAGGCTCGTCCGCCGGTGGTCACCGTCATGGGTCACGTCGATCACGGTAAGACCAAGCTGTTGGACGCGTTGCGCAACACCAACGTGGTAGCTGGTGAGCACGGCGGCATCACCCAGGCCATCGGCGCGTATCAGATCGCCACCGAGGTTGACGGCAACCTGCGCAAGATCACCTTCATCGACACCCCCGGTCACGAGGCGTTCACCGCCATGCGTGCCCGTGGGGCGAAGTCCACCGACATTGCAGTGCTCGTTGTTGCTGCTGATGACGGTGTGATGCCGCAGACCATCGAGGCGCTCAACCACGCCAAGGCGGCCGATGTGCCGATCGTGGTAGCGATCAACAAGATGGACAAGGAAGCTGCCGACCCGGTCAAGGTCCGCGGCCAGCTAACCGAGTTCGGTCTGGTGCCGGAGGAATACGGCGGCGACACCATGTTCGTCGAAGTTTCGGCAACCTCGCGTACCGGCTTGGCCGAGTTGGAGGAGGCGATCATCTTGACTGCTGACGCTTCCTTGGATCTGCGCGCCAACCCGGAAATGCCAGCTCAGGGTGTGGCCATCGAGGGACACCTCGACAAGGGTCGCGGCCCGGTGGCTACCGTCCTGGTGCACCGCGGCACGCTGCGTACCGGCGATTCGATCGTGGCCGGTTCGGCCTACGGTCGGGTGCGAGCACTGATCAACGATCAGGGCGACACCGTCGACTTCGCACCGCCGTCCATGCCGGTCCAGGTATTGGGCCTTACTTCGGTTCCCGGTGCTGGCGACAACTTCCTGGTCGTCGATGACGACCGGATGGCGCGCCAGATTGCCGAGAAGCGGGAAGCCCGGCAGCGGGCCGCCATGTTGGCCAAGACGACCCGGCGCAAGACGCTGGATCAGCTGTTCGAGCAGCTGGCCAAGGGCGAGGCCCAAGAACTGCACCTCATCCTCAAGGGCGATTCGGCCGGTGCGGTCGAGGCTCTGGAAGATGCGCTTCTGCAGATCGATGTGGGCGAGGAAGTCTCCTTGCGAGTCATCGACCGCGGTGTCGGTGCGATCACCGAGACCAACGTCACCTTGGCTGCGGCCTCCGATGCAGTCATCATCGGCTTCAACGTCCGGGCCCAGGGCAAGGCCACCCAGCTGGCCGATGCCGAGGGTGTCGACGTCCGCTACTACTCGGTGATCTACGCCGCGATCGATGAGGTCGAGGCTGCGTTGAAGGGTCTGCTGAAGCCGATTTACGAGGAGAAGGTGCTCGGCCAGGCCGAGATCCGCGAGATCTTCCGCTCTTCGAAGTTCGGCATCATTTCCGGCTGCATGGTGCTCAACGGCATCCTGCGCCGCAATGCCAAGGCCCGACTCATTCGTGACGGAGTGGTGGTTGCAGAGACCTCCATCGCCTCGCTGCGACGGGAGAAGGACGACGCTACTGAGGTGCGCGAGGGCTTTGAGTGTGGCACCACCTTGTCGCACTTCTCTGACGTCAAGATTGGCGACATCATCGAGACCTTCGAGATGGTGGAGAAGCCGCGCGACTGAGCATCTCGACCGGCTCAGCACAAGCAGTATCGTCCGCCCGGTCCTTCGGTTGAGGGGCCGGGCGGACGTTTCAAAAAGGAGTAGGCATGTCCAAGCCACGGTTCGCCAAGGTGTCAGAGCAGATCAAGTTCGTGGTCGCCGAGATGCTGCAGCGTCGAATCAAGGACCCCCGTCTCGGCTTCGTGACCGTCACTGACGTGCGCATGACCGGCGACGGTCACGATGCCACCGTGTTCTACACGGTCCTCGGTGATGCCGACGCCCGGGCGGATTCGGCGGTGGCGTTGAAATCGGCCACCGGCGTGCTGCGTTCGGCGGTCGGCAAGCACCTGGGTCTGAAGTTCACCCCGACCCTGGAATTCGTCCTGGATGCGGTCGAGGAAGATGCCGCCCACCTGGAGGACGTGATCGCCCGCGCCAAAGCGCTGGACGCCGCCGTGGCGGCCCAGGCTGCGGGTGCCAGCTACGCCGGGGAGCCTGACCCCTACCGCAAGCCTGGTGAAGCAGACGTTGTCGATGACTGAGGCCCCAATGGTCTCTGGCCTGGTGGTGGTAGACAAGCCGCAAGGCTGGACATCGCATCAGGTCGTGGGCCGCTGCCGGCGCCTCTATGGCACCCGGAAGGTCGGGCATGCCGGCACCTTGGACCCGATGGCCACCGGCGTACTGCTGGTGGGTGTGAATCGAGCCACCAGACTGCTGGGCCACCTGGCCGGACACGATAAGACCTACACCGCCACCATTCGGCTGGGCGTCGACACCATCACTGATGATGCCGAAGGTGATGTCGTGGCGGCCAGGGGAGCGTCCGGGGTGAGCGAGGCCGACGTGCGTGCCGCCGTGGGCGGATTCCGTGGCCAGATCAGCCAGGTGCCCTCGGCGGTTTCGGCGATCAAGGTCGACGGCAAGCGCGCCTACGCCCGGGTCCGGGCTGGCGAGCAGGTGGAGTTGGCAGCTCGGCAGGTCACCGTTTCCCGCTATGAGGTGCTCGCGGTTCGTCCCGGCGAAACAATCGGCGAGCCGGTCGGAACCCCGGTGCTCGACCTGGACGTGATTGTTGACTGCTCTTCGGGCACCTACATCCGGGCCCTGGCTCGTGACCTGGGTGCCCAGCTAGGCACCGGAGGTCATCTGACGGCCCTACGGCGCACCCGCATCGGCGGATTCGAGTTGAGCATGGCGAGCCTGGACGAGCAGGGCCTGGCAGGCGAAGAAGCGCCGCCGCTCATCGGTCTGGGCGAGGTCGCCCGCCGGGCATTCCCGGTGGTGGAAGTGAGCGCAGCCCAAGCAGTGGAGATCGGTTTCGGGCGGCCCCTCGACCTGAGCCTGCCAGCCGATGTGACGGCACTGGTCTTTGATGGTGAGTTGTTGGCCCTTTACCGCCCCGACCCGGAGCTGCGGGCGGCACCGATTGCGGTGCTGGCGGGCTGACCAATCCGAACGGGATGAGGAAGGTATGGTGGATAACCGGTGCACCAAGGTAGGTCAGGGAAGGCGTTCGTGGGTTCTTCAGTAGTCGTCATCGGCAACTTCGACGGCGTCCACCCCGGCCACCGCGAAGTGCTCGCCGAAGCAAAGCGCCAGCATCCCGAGTTGCCGCTGGTGGTGGTCACCTTCTGGCCACACCCGGTCTCGGTGCTGCGGCCAGCCTCAGCCCCGTTGCTGTTGACCAGTCTTGAGGCGCGCATCGAATACCTCACTGAAGCCGGTGCCGATCGGGTACGGGTAATCGACTTCACCGAAGAGTTCGCGTCCTGGCCGCCAGCGAAGTTCGTCGATGAGATTTTGGTTCCCCTGGATCCAACCCTGGTGGTGGTAGGGGAGAACTTCCGCTTCGGTCATTTGGCCGCCGGCTCGTTGGAGACCTTGACCGAGCTGTCGGCTGGCCGCTTCGAAGTGGAGGGCCTGCCGTTGGTTCGCTTTGGTGACGAAGAAACCTGCTCCACGACGATTCGCGAGGCCCTGGCCGTCGGCAATGTGGTGCACGCCGCCGAACATCTTGGTCGGCCGTTCTGCTTCCGTGGAGTGGTGGCCCATGGCGACCAGCGTGGCCGCGAGCTTGGTTTCCCAACCGCCAATCTGCCAGTGCCCGAACTGCTTGCTTCCCCCATCGATGGGGTCTATGCCGGGTGGGTCACTCGCCGAGACGGCCTTGATGCCCACGGTGAGGCGCTGGTGCCCGGCAGGAAGGCCGAACGCTGGCCGGCCGCAATCTCAGTTGGCACCAACCCCACCTTCGATGGCATCTCGCGACGGGTGGAGTCCTATGTGCTCGACCGGGACGATCTGGAACTTTACGGTGCCCCAATCTCGGTGGAGTTCACCGCGCGAATCCGCGGCCAGATTCGCTTCACCGACATCAGCGAACTGATTACCCAGATGCAGGACGACGTGCGCCAGTGCCGCACCATTCTCGGCCTCGACTAAGAGTCAGCAACGCGAAGGGCCCCCACCGTCTACCGGTGGGGGCCCTTCGCGTTTGGTGCTCAGTCAGCTGTCAGTCCAGCGCCTTCAGGATGTCTTCCACCCGCTGCTTGGCGTCGCCAAACAGCATCTGGGTGTTCTCCTTGAAGAACAGCGGGTTCTGCACCCCGGCGTAGCCGGTGGCCATCGACCGCTTGAACACGATGACGTTCTCGGCTTTCCAGACCTCAAGCACCGGCATGCCGGCGATCGGGGAACCGGGGTCGTCGAGGGCGGCCGGGTTCACGGTGTCGTTGGCACCGATCACCAGCACCACGTCGGTCTCGGGGAAGTCCTCGTTGATCTCGTCCATTTCCAGCACGATGTCGTAGGGGACGTTCGCCTCGGCCAGCAGCACGTTCATGTGACCAGGTAGCCGTCCGGCAACCGGGTGGACGCCGAACCGGACGTTGATGCCCTTGGCTCGCAGCTGGGAGGTGATTTCGGCTACCGGATACTGCGCCTTGGCCACCGCCATGCCGTAACCGGGGGTGATGACCACGGACTTGGCGTTGAGCAGCATGTCCGCCGCACCAGCAGCATCGATCTCTCGGTGCTCGCCCTGCTCGTCGGAGCTAGCTGCCACCGTGCCGCCGTCCACCCCGAAGCCACCGAGGATGACCGAGATGAAGGAGCGGTTCATCGCCCGGCACATGATGTAGCTCAGAATCGCACCGGAGGAGCCAACCAGCGAGCCGGTGATGATGAGCAGGTTGTTGTTCAACATGAACCCGGCTGCGGCCGCGGCCCAACCGGAGTAGGAGTTGAGCATCGACACCACGACCGGCATATCGCCGCCACCGATAGCGGCCACCATGTGGTAGCCGAGCAGGAAGCCGATTGCCGCAATTCCGATGATCAGACCCCAGCCGAGCATGGTCGGTGCGTGATGCTCACCGGTGCCGAACATGGTGAAGCTGACCATCAGGGCGACGAAGATCGCAAACCCAGCCAGGTTGAGCAGGTTACGTCCGGGCAGCGTCAGCGGCGCGGAACTCATCTTGGCCGAGAGCTTCAGATAGGCCACCACGGAACCGGTGAAGGTGTAGGCGCCGATGAGGACGCCGAGGGCGACCTCGACCAGATGCACCGTGCCACCAGCGCCTTCACCGGGGACGGCAAAGGAGTTGAAGCCGACCAGCACCGCAGCCATACCCACAAATGAGTGGAAGATGGCGATCAGTTCAGGCATCTGGGTCATCTCGACCTTGCGGGCGATCGGGGTGCCGATCGCCGCACCGATCACCAGCACGGCCAGGATCAGGCCCAAGGTGATCATCCAGGGCAGGCGAGTTGGGCTGCCTGCTTGGTTGGCCACCCAGGAGGTGGTCACCGAGGCCGCGATAACTGCGGCCAGGGCCAAGACCATGCCGACCATGCCAGCGATGTTGCCGACCCGGGAGGTGGTCTGCTTGGACAAACCAGCCAGGGAGAGGATGAACAGCACCCCGGCAACGATGTACATACCGTCAATGAACTGCGTCAGCATGTTCATGCCCCTTTCTTGAACATGCTGAGCATCCGGTAGGACACCAGGAAGCCGCCGAAGATGTTGATGCTGGCGATGGCCGCTGCGATGAACGACATGATCAGCACTGCTAGATCGGTCGAGCCGAGCTGAAGCACGGCGCCGACCAGGATGATGCCGGAGATGGCGTTGGTTTGAGCCATCAACGGAGTGTGTAGGGAGTGTGCAACCCCGCTAATCACGTAGAAGCCGACAATCACGGCCAGCGCGAACACGGTGAACGCGCCGACGAAGCTCGCCGGGGAGAACGTCACCGCCAGGATCACCAGGATGGCGGCGATCACCGACGTCAATAGCTGGCGACGACCCTTGGCCTTGGCCTCGGCAGCCTCGCGGGCCGCCTTGACTGCCGGCTCTTCGACCGGCACGACCGCGACTGCTGCGGCTGGTGCTGCGGCTGAGACCTGTACTGGTGGCGGTGGCCACATCAGGTCGCCGTCCTTGCAGACCGTCATCCCGCGGATCACCACATCGTCGAAGTCGAGGTTGACTTCGCCGTCCTTGTTGGGGGTGAGCAGCTTGAACAGGTTGACCACGTTGGTGCCGTACAGCTGGGAAGCCTGGGTTGGCAGGCGGCCGGGCAGATCGGTGTAACCGATGATCTTCACGCCGTTCTCGGTCACCACCATCTTGTCGGCCACCGAGCCCTCGACGTTGCCACCGTTGGAGGCGGCCATATCGACGATTACCGAGCCTGGCTTCATGGTCGCCACCATCTCGGCGGTGATCAGGCGGGGAGCAGGCTTCCCGGGGATCAACGCGGTAGTGATGATGATGTCGACGTCCTTGCACTGGTCGGCATACAGCTGAGCAGCAGCCTCCTTGTAGGCGTCACTGGCCTCCTTGGCGTAGCCATCCGACGACTTCTGCTGCTCAGCCTGAACGGCCACGAACTCGCCACCCATTGACTGGACCTGCTCGGCCACTTCGGCCCGCAGATCGGTCGCGCGAACGATCGCGCCCAGCGACTTCGCCGTCCCAACAGCAGCCAGGCCAGCCACCCCAGCACCAGAGACGAAGACCTTGGCTGGCGGAACCTTGCCTGCCGCAGTCACCTGACCGGTGAAGAAGGAGCCGAACTCGTTGGCAGCTTCAATCACAGCGCGGTAGCCAGCGATGTTGGCCATCGAACTCAAGACGTCCAGCGCCTGAGCTCGCGAAATTCGGGGGACCGCATCCATCGCCATCACCGTGAGGCCACGCTTGGTGAGCTTCTCGACCAGTTCCGGGCTACGGCCAGGTGCGATCAGCGAGATCAGCGTGGTGCCCTTGGCCAGTTGATTGATCTCCCTGGCGTTGGGCGGGTTGATTTTGGCGACGACCGGGGCTGCCCATGACTGGGCTCGATCGCCGATGACGGCGCCGGCTGCCTCGAATTCGGCGTCGGGGTAGGAGGATTTGGCCCCAGCGCCTGCTTCGACGATGACGCTGTGTCCGAGTTTGATCAGTTGGGCCACTGTCTTGGGGGTGGCCGCTACTCGCGTCTCCCCCTTGAGAGTTTCCAGAGGAATCCCGATCTGCATGTGTTTGAAAGTCCTTCCAGTGGAGCCGGACCTGCCGGGTCTGCTCGCCGTAGCGTAGTGGTATAGGCCCTTGGTTGGTGGCCGAGCCAGCTGAGGGTTCGGCATTTGGGCGCGAGTCCGATTCGCGGGGACCGATCCCAGCCGGTAGACTCGCAACGCCGTCATGACGGCCGCGGACGCCTAAGAGCTCCCCAGCGATTTTGTTAATCCAAAGATCGTGCCATTTGGCAGGGAAGCGCCGCGCAACGGGAAACCGAAAGGAGCAGCGAGTCGATGGACGCTGACACCAAGAAGAAGATCATTGAAGACTACGCCACTACCCCGGGCGATACCGGTTCGCCGGATGTTCAAATCGCGCTGCTCACCAAGCGGATCTCGCATCTGACCGAGCACTTGAAGGTCCACAAGGGCGACCACCATAGCCGCCGTGGCCTGATGCTGATGGTCGGCCAGCGTCGCCGCCTGCTCAACTACGTCGCCAAGAACGATGTTGAGCATTACCGCTCGCTGATCGCACGCCTCGGCTTGCGTCGGTGACCAACGCTTCATGACTAGCCGGTGACGGGTAACCCGTCGCCGGCTAGTCGTGCTTCACAACAAAAAACAGCCCCAGGCAGTGTCTGGTTTGGTCCTCGGTAGTGACTTTCGGGCAGCAGTGAACGCCTCCCGCGAGCCTCGATCGAAGACCGGGCGGGTCCGGCCTGGGGCGAACCGAAAGGAATCCAAATGGAAGGTCCTGACCTTCGTTTCACTGAGGCCGTGATTGACAACGGCCCCCTGGGCAAGCACGTCGTTCGCTTCGAATCCGGTCTGCTCGCTCGCCAGGCCAGCGGCAGCGCCGCGGTCTACCTCGACGGCGACACCATGCTGCTGTCGGCCACCACCGCGCAGAAGACCCCGCGCGATGCCATCGACTTCTTCCCGCTCACCGTGGACGTGGAAGAGCGCATGTACGCCGCTGGCCGCATCCCCGGCTCTTTCTTCCGTCGGGAGGGTCGTCCCTCTGAGGGCGCCATCCTGGCCTGCCGGCTGACCGACCGTCCGCTGCGTCCCTGCTTCGTCAAGGGCCTGCGCAACGAGGTGCAGGTAGTCATCACCGTGATGGCCCTGAACCCGAACGTCCGCTACGACGTGCTGGCGATCAACGCTGGCTCCGCCTCCACCACGCTGGCTGGCCTGCCGTTCTCCGGCCCGGTCGGCGGCGTCCGCGTCGCCCTGATCGGTGACCAGTGGGTCGGCTTCCCGACCGTTGAACAGAGCGCATCGGCGACTTTCGAGATGGCCATTGCCGGCCGGGTGCTACCCGATGGCGATGTCGCGATCATGATGGTCGAGGCCGAATCCACTGAGTTCACCTGGGATCTGGTTCGCTCGGGCAAGACCGCCCCGACCGAAGAGGTTGTCGCTCAGGGCATCGAGGCGTCAAAGCCGTTCATCAAGGCCCTTTGCGACGCGCAGGCCGAGTTGGCCGCAATGCTGCCCAAGCCGGTGACCCAGTTCCCGGTGTTCCTCGATTACCAGCCTGACGTCTACGACGTGGTGGCCGAGGTCGGCACGGACCGGTTGGTGGCCGTGATGAGCATTTCCGGCAAGCAGGAGCGCGAAACTGCTACTGAAGAGCTGAAAGATGCCCTGCACGCTGAACTGGATGACCGGTTCCCCGAGCGGGTCAAGGAGATCTCCGGTGCCTTCCGGGCACTGACCAAGAAGATCGTCCGGCAGCGCACCCTCACCGAGCAGGTCCGGATCGACGGCCGTGGGGTGCGCGATATCCGCACCCTTTCTGCCGAGGTCGGCGTGCTCCCGCGGGTGCACGGTTCGGCGCTGTTCCAGCGTGGCGAGACCCAGATCCTGGGGGTGTCCACGCTCAACATGCTCGACATGGAGCAGAAGCTCGACACGCTCGCGCCGGAGACCACCAAGCGCTACATGCACAACTACAACTTCCCGCCTTACTCCACCGGTGAGACCGGTCGCGTTGGTTCGCCGAAGCGCCGCGAAATCGGCCACGGCGCGCTGGCTGAGCGCGCCTTGGTGCCGGTGCTGCCGAAGCGGGACGAGTTCCCCTACGCCATCCGGCAGGTCTCCGAAGCCCTGGGCTCCAACGGTTCCACCTCGATGGGTTCGGTTTGCGCCTCCACTTTGTCGCTGCTGAACGCGGGCGTGCCATTGAAGGCGGCCGTGGCTGGCATCGCGATGGGCCTGATGAGCGAAGAGATCGACGGCGAGACCCGCTACGTCGCCCTCACCGACATCCTGGGCGCCGAAGATGCCCTGGGTGATATGGACTTCAAGGTCGCTGGCACCCGGGACTTCGTCACCGCTCTGCAGTTGGACACCAAGCTCGACGGGATTCCCGCCGAGGTGCTGGCCAGCGCGCTGTTGCAGGCCCGCGAAGCCCGCTACGCCATCCTTGACGTGATGGGCGAGGCGATCGATGCTCCTGATGAGCTGAGCCAGTACGCCCCTCGGATCATCACCATTCGGATCCCGATCGACAAGATCGGCGAGGTCATTGGGCCTAAGGGCAAGATGATCAACCAGATCCAGGATGACACCGGCGCGAACATCTCCATCGAGGACGACGGCACCATCTACATCGGTGCCGACAATGGTGAAGCCGCCGAGGCTGCCCGCTCGATCATCAACGCCATCGCCAACCCGACGATGCCGGAGAAGGGCGAACGCTACCTGGGTACCGTGGTGAAGATCATGCCGTTCGGCGCGTTCATCTCCCTGCTCCCGGGCAAGGACGGCCTGCTGCACATCTCCAAGCTCCGCTCCCTCGCCGGTGGCGGTCGCGTGGAGAACGTGGAGGACGTGGTCAGTGTCGGCCAGAAGATCCAGGTTGAGATCTCCGAGATCGATGACAAGGGCAAGCTTTCGCTGATCCCGGTTGTCGAGGAGTCCGCTGCGGCCGAAGCGCCCAGCACCGAGGCCTGATTTCGGCTACCAGAACCGGCGCCCTGCACCCACAGGGCGCCGGTTCTGGCGTTTTCGGCCATTGACAGTCGCGCCCTAGGATGGCGGGCGACGAAAGGGGAACCACCATGCGGGTAGCCGTCTTCGGGGCCAAGGGCCGAATGGGCGATGAGGTGTGCCGGGCGGTGGCGGCGTCCGCCGATCTGGAGCTGGTTGCGGCGATCGATGCTGGCGATGATCGCAGTGCGGCAGCCAATGCTGAGGTGGTGGTCGATTTCACCGTGCCGAGTGTGGTGATGGACAACCTGTCGTGGTGCATCGAGCACGGAGTGCATGCGGTGGTGGGTACCACCGGCTTCAGCGAAGACCGCCTGCAGAGCCTGCGCGATCAGCTGGCCGCAAAGCCGGGCGCGAACATCCTGGTGGCACCGAACTTTTCCATTGGGGCGGTGCTGATGATGCATTTCGCTGATCAGGCGGCCCGCTTCTTCGAGTCAGCCGAGATCATCGAGCTCCACCACCCGAACAAGGTGGATGCCCCATCTGGCACCGCTCAGGCCACCGCTGGTCGGATCGCCGCAGCGCGGGCCGCTGCCGGGTTGGGCTCCGTGCCGGATGCCACCAACACTGGCCTGGAGGGCGCCCGCGGAGCTGAGGTTTCGGGTATTCACATTCACGGCGTGCGTCTGCGAGGGCTAATCGCCCATCAGGAGGTGCTGTTCGGCTCGGCGGGGGAGACCCTGACTATTCGTCACGACTCCTTGGATCGAGTCGGCTTCATGCCCGGTGTGTTGGCGGCAGTACGCGCCGTCCCTGGGCTGCCAGGGCTGACGGTAGGCATCGACGCGCTGCTGGGTTTGTGAGGTGAAGAAGGCCGTTGCCTGGCTGGCGGCGACTGTGGTCGTCTTCGGGCTGGGCTACCTCGGCGACAACATGGCCAGAGGCTATGTGGAGAACCGGGCCGCAGATGCTGTGGCGGCGGCTGTCGGCACTCAGGAGTGGGTTGGAGTTGGGCTTGGTGGGCTGCCATTTTCGGTTGCCCTCCTCACGCGGAGCGTCCCGGAGTCGACGGTGGGCATCGCCAGCTTCAAGACCCACATCGATGGTCATCAAGTTACCTTGAGCCATCTGAGCGCCCGCACCGCAACAGTCCAACTGGGCGGCGACGCCGTCACCGCCACCGGGATCGCTGGGACCACCCAGCTCAGCTACGCTGATTGTGGCGAACTGGCCGGAATGCCCATCAGTTCCGCAGCCGATGGCCGGATCAAGATTGCCTACTCGCTGGATCTCTTCGGGAGATCCCTGACTGCGACGGTGACGGCGCTACCGGTGCTCGATGCCGAGGCCCAAGCCATTCTGCTTACCGAACCGGAGTTGAACCTCGATGGCCTAGGTGGGTTGTCAGTGACGCTCGGCAAAGAACTAATGGGTCAGTTGGTCAAACCGCTGAAGTTTCGGCTGCCAACGCAGTTCCGTCTGACCTCCTTCGTCGCCGATAACGAGACGGTGCTGGTCGGCTTCGCGGCAGATTCGCTGACCCTGTCGCTGCGCTGAGTCTCAGCTGATCGCGGTATGCAACCGGACCAGTTTCAGGCGGGCGCCCTCTTCGTCCATGGCTACCTCGGTGTGAGCGCCGTCGAAGGCCCAGCCAGCTTCGCTAAGGAAGCGGCGCAGGACGTCATCATCGGCACGCACCCACCAGGTGGCCCGAGTGAAACCGTCGGCACGCAGGGTGTCGACACAGGCGTTCAGTAGCCGGGAACCGTGCCCCTTGCCGACTGCGACCGGATCGATGGTGAACTCTGCGATCAGGGCGTCAGTGGCAGGTTCAGCGTCCGGATCGTCGCTGGGTCCCAAAGCCGCGAAGCCGACGACCCGGTCAGAGCCGACTGCGACCAGGACCCGGAACTGTGCCAATGGTGGCCGCTGGATGGCCTCAAGCCAACTAGTGGACATCTCGTCTAGGTCCACAGAGTTGAGCAGTTGGTTGGCTGCGTCGGTTGGTAGACCGGCCGCCCAACTGCGTCGCTGCAGTTCGGCGATGGCGGCAGCTTCTCCAGGCATGGCCAGGCGGACAGAATCAGCGATCACGGTCGTCACTGTACCTATCTCGGCCCACTAACTCCTCGGCTAGCGCTCCCGATGGGAGTCTGCCGTCACCGGCGCGCGGTAGGTTATTGGCGTGCGAGATACCCTGCGAACCCCCCCGAAGCTGGCCCCCGACACCCTGCGGGTGATCCCCCTGGGCGGTCTTGGCGATATCGGCCGGAACATGACCTCCTTCGAGATCAATGGCGAGTTGATGTTCATTGACTGCGGCGTGCTGTTCCCGTCGGAGGAACATCCCGGAGTTGACCTCATCCTGCCTGGATTGCACTTGATCGAGGATCGAATGGACGAGGTCCAGGCCCTGGTGCTGACCCACGGGCATGAGGATCACATTGGCGGGATTCCGTATCTGCTGCGTCGCCGCGGCAACCTGCCGATCTACGGGTCCAAGCTGACGTTGGCATTGGTGCGGGCAAAGCTGCGTGAGCACCGGCTGCGCGACCTCGACCTGCGTGAGGTGGCCGAAGGTGACCGGGTTACGGTGGGCGAGTTTGAGCTGGAGTTCCTCGCGGTCAACCACTCGATCCCGGACGCGCTGGCAGTGGTTATGCGCACCAAGGCTGGCACGGTGCTGCATACCGGCGACTTCAAGATGGATCAGCTGCCGCTGGACCACCGCCTCACCGATCTGCGGGGCTTTGCCAAACTGGGCGAAGAGGGCGTGGACCTGTTCATGGTGGATTCGACGAACGCCGAAACCGCCGGGTTCACCGGCCACGAGCGCGATATTGAGCCAGCCATGGAGCGGGTGTTCGCCAATGCGAAGAAGAAGCTCATCGTGGCCTGCTTCGCCTCCCATGTGCACCGGGTGCAGCAGGTGATGGACGCTGCAGTTCGCCACCAGCGCAAGGTGGTCTATGTGGGCCGCTCGATGGTGCGCAATATGACGGTGGCCCGCGAGTTGGGCTTCCTGAAGGTGCCGGAGAACACCCTGATCGACCTGAAGCAGATCGACAACTATCCCGAGGATCAGGTGGTGATCATCTCCACCGGGTCTCAGGGCGAGCCGCTGAGCGCGCTGTCCCGCATCTCCAGCCACGAGCATCCGGTGATCACCGCTGGCGCTGGCGATGTGGTCTTGTTGGCCTCCTCGCTGATCCCCGGCAATGAGAACTCGGTCTATCGAGTGATCAACGGGTTGGCGGGCAACGGGGTCGACGTGGTCCACCGGGGCAACGCGATGGTGCACGTCTCGGGCCATGCCAGCGCGGGGGAGTTGCTGTACTGCTACAACCTGCTGACACCCAGGAACGTGCTGCCCGTCCACGGGGAGGTGCGGCACCTGATCGCCAACGCCAAACTGGCGGTAGCCACTGGAGTTCCCGAAGCAAACGTGTTCGCCGTCGAAGATGGCGCCGTCCTCGATCTGCCCGTTGGCGGGCCGGCACGGGTGGTTGGCCAACTCGATTGCAGCTACATCTTTGTGGACGGCCTTACCGAAGGCGAGGTCTCCGATACCGAGCTGACCGACCGCAAGATTCTGGGCGAAGAGGGCATGATCAGCGTGGTCACCGTGGTGAGCTTCCGAGCGCGGCGACTGGTCAGCGGGCCAGACATCCATGCACGAGGATTTGCCGAAGGCGATGCGGTCTTTGACGCGGTTCGCCCCGAGCTGATCGCCGCGATCGAAAAGGCGCTCGCTGACGGGGTGGAAGACACCTTCCAACTGCAGCAGCTGGTGCGGCGCACTATCGGTAGGTGGGTGAACAACAACTTCCGGCGGCGTCCCATGATTCTGCCGATCGTGGTCGCTTCCTGAGCCTTGATGTCGATTCGCATCCGTCGGTTCGATTCAGGTATCGTAGGCAGGTCCCCGTCGTGGGGGCCGCTCTTGCGCGCGTCTCGTGGATGCGCGGATTCGCTAGATAACGAGGAGTACTCCAGTGGCTGCTGTCTGTGACATCTGCGCCAAGGGCCCGGGCTTCGGTCACAACGTGCCTTGGTCGAAGAAGAAGACCAATCGGCGCTGGAACCCGAACATTCAGCGCGTGCGGGCCGTCGTCAATGGCACCCCGAAGCGCCTGAACGTGTGCACGTCCTGCCTGAAGGCTGGTCGCGTAACCCGCTGACCCAACCACAAAGAGACCCGCCGTCCAGCGGGTCTCTTTGTGTGTCCGCGACCGTAGGTATGGCAGCATCGAGACCGTGAACCCCGAGCGCCTACCCCAGCCGCCCGCCTCAGATTCCTTCCCTGAACCGGACGGGTTTGTCGACGACCAACACAGCGCCTACCGCTGGGACGGCTATCCGCCATCGGGTGCCAGCAGATCGGCAACGCCGGTGCGACCGACGGGCCGAGTGGTGCGGCGAAGGCTACCCGCGCCGGCTACGCCGCAATCCTCGGTGGTGTCCGGGCCGCGCTTGGGTGCGTACGCGATCCTGGCCGGTGGTGGTGCGGTGCTGCTGGGGCTACTCGGCGGGCTGACTTTGGCAGCGGTCTTTTTCTGGGCGGCCGGTGTGCTGGCGCTGGTCGGGGCATCGCTGGCCCTGGTCGGCTATCGGCGCTATCGCAACCGTCCCTAGCTGAGGGGCGCTCCGTGGCACCTCCAGCGGGCTGGGGGAGGCAACGCCTAGGCTGACTGCCCGTGGACACCGCAATCAGCCCGTGGCGCACGCGTGCCTATGCCGAACTGAATGCGTCCCTAGGCCCCGTGCTGGGGGAGCGCACCGCCAAGGAGTTCTCGGCATTGCGCATACACAGCGTCGGTGACCTGTTGCGCCACATTCCGCGCCACTACCTCTCCGGCACCGAACTCACCGACTTGGGCGGCCTGCAGCCGGGCGAACTGGTGGCGGTGACCGCGCGTGTGGCCGACATCGTGCGCCACGAGCCGCGTCCTCGAGCCGGAGGAGCACCCCGGCCGGGTCGACTCGAAGTTGCCCTCACTGACGGCCAAGGCCGGCTGACGGCCACCTTCTTCGGCAAGACCCACCTGCTGGAGTGGTGGGAGCGGCAGTTGCGGGCCGGAGTCGCCGGACTGTTCGTCGGCAAGGTGGGCACCTTCCGAGACCAGCTGCAGATGAGTCACCCAACCTTCGTGATGATGGACGCGGCCGGACGCATCGTGGCGACTTCGGAGGAGAAGGAGCGGCTGGCTGCCCTTTCCAGTGGCGGCTTGGTGGGGATGTACCCGGCCACGGCGAAACTGCCCACCTGGAAGGTCGCTGAGTGCGCCCGGCTGGTGCTGGCCAACCTGGCCGGCATCGAAGACCCCTGGCCAGCCTGGCTACGCGAGGCCGCAGAGGTGATGGAGCTGGCCGAGGCCCTCGCTGCAGTGCATCAGCCGGTGAACCTCCAGCAGGCGGCCCGCGGCGCCGAACGGTTGGTGTTCGACGAAGCCATGGCCACTCAGCTCACCATGGCCTATCGCCGGGCGGACGCGGCCGGGCGGGCGGCCAAGCCCAGACCCCGGCTCAGCGATGGGCTGCTGGCAGCCTTTGACGCCCAGTTGCCCTTCCAGCTCACTGCCGGGCAGATTGAAGTGAGTGCGGCGGTTTTCGCCGACCTGGAACAGACCCGCCCAATGCAGCGCCTACTCCAAGGCGAGGTGGGCTCAGGCAAGACCGTGGTGGCGCTGCGGGCGATGCTCGCGGTGGTCGACTCCGGCGGCCAGGCCGCCCTGCTGGCGCCCACCGAGGTCCTAGCCGCCCAGCACTATCAGACCATCACGTCGCTGCTGGGTGAGCTCGGAGGAGGCCGGATGCTTGGCACCCCAGAGATGGCCACTGACGTGGTGCTGGTCACTGGCTCGATGTCTGCTCAAGCCAAGCGTTCGGCCTTGCTGCGAGCCGCCAGCGGCGAAGCTGGCATCGTCATTGGCACCCATGCCCTCCTGGCTGATCGGGTGCAGTTCGCCGAACTTGGCCTAGTGGTGATCGACGAACAACACCGCTTCGGGGTGGAGCAGCGCGCGGTGCTAGCTAGCAAGGCCGAGACTCAACCACATTTGCTGGTGCTCACCGCCACCCCCATTCCGCGGTCGGTGGCCATGACCATCTTCGGCGATCTGGAGACTTCGGTGTTGGCCGAGTTGCCCGCCGGGCGGGCCGAGGTGTCGACGGTGGTCGTGGATGCCGGCGCGCGTCCGGCCTGGCTGGACAGGGCCTGGCAGCGGGTGGTTGAGGAGGTCGCCGCCGGGCGGCAGGTTTTTGTGGTGGTGCCCCGGATCGGCGGGCAGCGCACTACCGAAGGCAAAGGCGTCGTCGAGCTCGCCGCTGAGTTGGCCGCCGGCCCGTTGAAGGGGCTGCGACTAGGCATTCTGCACGGCCAGCTAGCCAGTGACGCCAAAGATGAGGCGATGGCCGCCTTTGCCGCTGGCGCGCTCGATGTGCTCGTCGCCACCACGGTCATCGAGGTGGGGGTGGATATTCCGAACGCCACCATGATGGTGGTCTGGGATGCCGACCGGTTTGGGATTTCCCAGCTACACCAGCTCCGGGGACGAATCGGCCGCGGCAGCCACCCGGGGGTGTGTCTGCTGATCACCACGGTGGCCCCCGGTGAGCCGGCCCGTGATCGTCTGGACGCAGTAGCTGCGACCCGGGACGGGTTCCGCCTGGCCGAGCTCGACCTTGAGCAGCGCCGCGAGGGCGACGTCCTGGGAGCAGTTCAAGCTGGCAGCCGGTCAAGCCTGCGATTGCTGCGGGTGCTCGACCATGCCGAGGTGATCGCCTTGGCCCGCGACCTGGCAATCGAGGCTGTCTCCCGTGACCCGGGACGGGCCGTCCCAGGCTTCGCAGACGCCGTGCGCGCCACCGAGTTGCTCACCAGCGGAGACTGGCTCGAACACAGTTGAGCCACCATGGCCCGCAGCCAACTAGGCTGGCCGATTGTGACCAGGATCATTGCCGGCACCTGCAAAGGGCATCGGCTCCGCACGCCAGCGACTTCGGCTACCCGTCCCACTACTGACCGGGTCCGGGAGGCGGCATTTTCGGTGATTGCTGATTGGGCTGGCACCGGCGGTGAGCCCAGCGCCGAAATGCTGGCCGGATTGTCCTTCCTCGATCTGTACGCGGGCTCGGCTGCGGTCGCGCTTGAAGCCGCGAGTCGGGGTGCCGAGCCGGTGCTGGCAGTCGAATCGGTGGGCGCGGTGTCCGCGCTGGCCAAGGGGAACGCCCAAGCCACTGGTTTGAAGGTGAAGATGGTCACAGCGAAGGTGGAGAAATGGCTAGCCACACCGGCTTCGCAGCCTTTCGACGTGGTGTGGGCAGACCCGCCATATGCGGTCGAGAACGCCGAGGTGGAGCGGGTGGTTTCCTTGCTCGAGCAGGGCTGGCTGGCCCCGGATGGACTGCTGGTCCTCGAGCGCTCATCAAGGGATGAGCCACCACAACTGCCAGTTGCACTAACGCGGACCTGGCTTCGGCGTTACGGTGAGACAACCCTGTACTTCGCGATGAAGGAAGAAACTTGTTAGCCGTCTGCCCAGGTTCGTTCGATCCGATCACAAACGGGCATCTGGACGTGATCACTCGCGCCGCGGCGATCTTCGACGATGTGCTGGTGGCCGTCGGGCAGAACTCGACCAAGCAGTACCTGTTCAGTCTCGCTGAGCGGGTGGAACTGGTTGGCGCCTGCACCGCTCACCTACCCAACGTCCGCGTAGAGGAGCTCACCGGCCTGCTGGTGGACTTCGTGAAGGAGCGGGGTGGCCGGGTTTTGGTTAAAGGGGTACGGTTTGCCGCTGACTTTGAATTTGAACTGCAGATGGCGAATCTGAACTCAGCTGTTGGTGGGGTCGAGACTTTGATCTTGCCTTCGGCGTCACAGTGGTCGACTCTGTCTTCCACGATGGTTCGGGAAATCGCGGTCCACGGAGGGGATGTGTCCAGCTTTGTGCCGGACGCCGTGGCCGCGCGCATCCGGCTCAAGTCCGCAGGAGAGGAGAGGGCCGATGGTTGATCGGACTGAAGGGGTACTTAACCAGTTACGCGAAGTCGTGGCCGGCGCTAAATCGGTGCCGATGTCCGCGTCCTGCATGATCAACAGGGCTGAACTGCTGTCCCTGATTGACAAAGCGATGGTCGCCTTGGCCGAAGACGTCCAAGAGGCACATCGAGTAACCGCAACTTCACTGGAGACCCTTGAACGGGCCCATGCCGAGGCGCAACAGATCGTGGCGGCCGCTGAAGACCGGGCTGTTTATCTGGCTACCCAGGATCAAGTGTTCGAGGAAGCCCAGCGCAAGGCCACCGCCTTGGAGCAGAAGGCCCTTGCCGATGCTGAGGCGCTGCGCCGTGAGGCCGATTCCTACGTCGATTCCCGGATCGCGACCTTCGAGGCCAGCCTGCACAAGACCATGTCGCAGGTGCGGACGATGCGGGAACGGTTGGCTCGCCGATCCTCACTTGACGACGACTCCACCAGAGCTCTGCCCAAGCTTGAAGACTGACCCGCCCACCTCACTATCGGCGGCTTTTGCCGCCGCAGCATGTGCCTTGGTAGAGTTCGTCGTTGGTTATGACGCTGCCGAGCTATGTCGAAGGGAACCGTCGTGACTCCCCATCTGCTAGACCCGCGTTCCGGGCTTGTCCTGGACACTCGTGATTTGAGTCGTCGGCCTGGTGTGATGAAGGAGATCACTCGGGTCGCGGAGGCACCATCGGATCTCGGCATCGAAGTAATCGGGGTGCCACCCGGCTCACCCATCGAGTTCGACCTCAGGTTGGAATCGGTGGTGGAAGGGGTGCTGGTCACCGGATCCGCTAAGGTCCAACTTCGCGGTAGCTGTACGCGCTGTCTGGAAGAGATCGCCTCGAGCGAGGAGATCGATATCCAGGAGCTGTTCTGTTACCCGGGCAAGGAACTTGGCGATGAGGAGGCCAGCCGCATCGAGGGCGATTTGATCGACCTCGAACCCGTCCTGCGGGACGCGGTGGTGCTCGATTTGCCGTTTACGCCGTTATGTCGTCCGGACTGCGCCGGGTTGTGCCCTGACTGTGGGGCCAATCTGAACGCCGACCCGGATCACATTCATGATGAGTCGATCGATCCTCGATGGACTTCTCTGGCGGAATGGACGCAAGAGCAGACGACGAAGAACAAGGAGTGACCCCGTGGCCGTCCCCAAGCGGAAAATGTCCCGTGCTAACACCCGGGCCCGCCGTTCCCAGTGGAAGACCACTGCACCGACGCTGGTGACCTGTGCCAACGCCGCTTGCGGGGCTGTGCATCTGCCGCACACGGTTTGCCCTGCGTGCGGTCAGTATGGCCCTCGGGCCGCCCGCCGTCAGGTTCTCGAGTCCTGACGTCATGCCGGATGCTTCCGGCGAAAGCGCGACCCACGGTCGCGCCTTACAGCTGATTGAGCAGTTGGGGATCGATCTCGACCCCCAACTGTTTCAGCTCGCCATGACCCATCGCTCCTTTGCCTACGAGCATGGTGGCCTGCCGCACAACGAGCGGCTTGAGTTCCTTGGCGACGCCGTCCTTGGCGTTGTGGTGACCGAACACCTCTACCGCACCTATCCCGACCTTCCCGAGGGCCGGTTGGCAAAGCTGCGCGCCGCGGTGGTGAATGCTCACAGCCTTGCTGATGTGGCCCGCGATCTCGATCTCGGCTCCCAGATCCGGTTGGGGCGTGGCGAGCAGAGCACCGGTGGGGCCGACAAGTCCTCCATTCTGGCCGATTCGCTGGAGGCGTTCCTGGGTTCGGTGCTGATCTCGGCTGGACGCGACAGCGCCGACCGGCTGATCCGACACCTCTTTGACCCGCTGGTTGCTGAGGCTGCCGCACTGGGTGCGGGACTGGACTGGAAGACCAGCCTCCAAGAGCTCGCCGCCGACCGTGATCTTGGTCTGGTCAGCTATCGGATCACCGAATCCGGCCCGGACCACGACAAGCGCTTTGAGGCGATTGCGGTCGTAGCTGGCAACTCTTTCCCGCCTGGTCGCGGCACTTCAAAGAAGCAGGCCGAACAGGGCGCAGCCGAGCACGCCTTCAACGTGCTGGCGGCCCAACCCGTCTGATGCCCGAGCTTCCCGAGGTCGAAGTGGTTCGGCTCGGCCTAGCTGGTGCCATCCCCAATCGCAGGATCGCCGAGGTTTCGGTGCTCCATCCCCGGCCGGTGCGCCGTCATGTTGGGGGAGCCGACGACTTCGCGTCCAGCCTGACAGGGCGCAGCTTCGGCGTACCGCGACGGCGCGGGAAGTACCTGTGGTTGCCATTTGCTGACGGAGACGCGCTGATGGCCCATCTGGGTATGAGCGGCCAGTTTCGGCTGGACGATCCCGGTAGCCCGTTGCCCCCGCAATGCCGGGTGGTGATTGCTTTCACTGACGGCGGGACCGAGCTGCGATTCGCTGACCAGCGGATGTTCGGTGGCCTGTGGGTGAGCGCGGGCGGTGCTGATGGTCCAACCGAGATCGCCCACATCGCTGCCGACCTGTTCGACGATTCGCTCGACCTGGACGCGTTGTCGGCAGTCATCACCACCAAGCGAAGCGGGATCAAGCGGGTACTGCTGAACCAGACGGTGGTTTCCGGCATCGGCAACATCTATGCCGACGAGGCGCTTTGGCGAGCGCGGCTCCACTACGACACCCCCGCCAACCAACTCAGCCAGGCCGAGGCGCTCGACCTGCTGGAGGCCGCCAGGCAGGTAATGGCGGCAGCTCTTGCCGAAGGTGGCACTTCCTTCGACGCCCTCTATGTGAATGTGAACGGGTCGGTCGGTTACTTCGGACGTTCGCTGGCCGCCTATGGCCGGGCGGATCTTCCTTGTGATCGATGCGGCCAGCCAATCGTGCGGGAGGCCTTCATGAACCGGTCTTCCTATCGCTGCCCTGGCTGTCAGCCGCGTCCGAGCGCCGTCGGCTGAACCGCCGCCGTGAGCAAACCTCGCCGCGCTGGGCTGGTCCGGTGAGCTGGCGGACGCTTGGGCGTATATCCTTCGCAGTTGTGAGCCCCGCCAATCTGTACCAGCGCTATGGCCACGTTCTGAGGCAGTTCATCAAGTTCGGATTGGTGGGCGGCGCCGGGGTCGTGGTGAACATGATCGTGGCCATCGCTATGAACAAGGCCAATGGCGGCACGGTGAACGCCCAACAGGTTTTGTTCGCCATTCCGGGCACTAGCTACAACTTCCGGTTCACTTCGCTGGTGTGGATCGTGGCGTTCCTCATCGCCAACGTCTTCAACTTCCAGCTGAACCGCTCCTGGACCTTTCGCGGCACGGCGAAGGCGCCCTGGTTCCACGAGTTTTGGCCGTTTCTGTTGGTTGGCAGCGTGGCCGCCCTGATCGGCCTGTTCGTGAAGATTGCCTTCACCAACCCGACCTCGCCGATCTACCTTCCCGAGCCCTGGTTCCACGAGAACGCTGGGTTGCGCTCACGGGAGTACTGGTCGCAGTTGCTCACGATCGTGGTGACCATGCCGATCAACTTCCTGGTCAACAAGCTGTGGACCTTCCGGCACGTCCGCAGGCGTCATGCTGAGCGGATCGACGAAGCGGTGAGCGGCTGACATGTACCTGAAGAGCCTGACGATGCGCGGTTTCAAGTCGTTCGCTTCCAGCACCACGATGGTCTTCGAGCCTGGCGTCACCTGCGTGGTCGGTCCGAACGGTTCGGGCAAGTCGAACGTGGTTGATGCGCTGGCCTGGGTAATGGGCGAGCAGGGTGCTAAGACCCTGCGTGGCGGCAAGATGGAAGATGTTATCTTCGCTGGCACGTCTGGACGGGCACCGTTGGGTCGAGCCGAAGTCGAACTGAAGATCGACAATTCCGACGGGGCATTGCCCATCGACTACACCGAAGTGACGATCAGCCGGACGATGTTCCGCAGCGGCGGCTCGGAGTATGCGATCAACGGCACACCAGCCCGCCTGCTGGACGTCCAGGAGTTGCTCAGCGATTCCGGTATCGGCCGGGAGATGCACGTCATTGTTGGCCAGGGCCAACTCGACTCGATCTTGCAGGCCACTCCGGAAATCCGCCGGGGCTTCATCGAAGAAGCCGCTGGTGTACTCAAACACCGCAAGCGCAAGGAGAAGGCCGAGCGCAAGCTCGAGTCGACCGCAGCCAATCTGAACCGGCTGAACGACCTGCTAGGCGAGATCCGCCGCCAACTGAAGCCGCTGGGCCGACAGGCCGAGGTGGCCCGGAAGGCCGCAGTGGTGCAGGCCGAGGTGCGCGACGCCAGGGCCAGGCTGCTGGCAGAAGATCTGGCCACGGCCAGTCAGGCTTTGGAATCGGATCTGGCCGCCGAGGCTGAGCTCAAGCAGCGACGGCTGCGGCTGGAGGAGCAGCTGACAGAGGCTCGCCAGGCTGAGCAGTTGGCAGAGGCCGCGGCCCAACAGGCGCTGCCGCGGCTGGCCGCGGCGCAGGAGACCTGGTATTCGTTGGCGGGCCTGGCCGAGCGCGTCTCGAGCACGGCGACGATCGCGGCCGAACGACTGCGCAATGCTGAGGCAATCGGCACCGAAGAGCGACCGGGTCGCGACCCGGAGGCAATCGAGCGCGAGGCGGCCGAAGTGGTGGCCGCCGAGGCCGAACTCGGCCACGAGATTGAGTCGCTCGCGGCGGCATTGACCGCGGCCACCGAGGCGCGGACGGTCGCCGAGGCTGCCCACACCGAAGCCGAACAGCAGTACGCGGCCCAGCAGCGCGCGATCGCCGATCGACGCGAGGGCCTGGCCCGGCTGATTGGTGAGGTAAATACGCTTCGCAGCCGGGTTGAGGCCGCCGCGTCCGAAATCGATCGGCTCGCCGAGGCTCGGGCCCAAGCCGATGAGCGAGGTGCGCAGGCCAAGCACCGGTTCGCCTCCTTGGAGACCCGGCTGGCCGGGCTGAGCGCTGGCGAGTCTGGTTTGGATGCCGCTTACGAGGTTGCTGCTGAAGCCGAGGCCAACGCCGAAGCCGAACGCAATCGGCTGACTGATGCCCTCCGGGCCGCCGCTGCCGAGCGGGGGGCGCTGGCTGCGCGCGCCGAAGCTCTGGCTCTGGGGCTCAACCAGCGCGACGGCGGCGCCGCCTTGCTGGCCGCCGGCAACCGGCTGGACGGCCTGCTGGGCTCGGTGGCGGCACTGATCAAGGTCAATCCCGGCGATCAGGTGGCGATTGCTGCTGCACTTGGTGCGGCCGCGGACGCGGTAGCGGTGACCGGGGTGGATGCCGCGGTCCGGGCCTTTGACCACCTGAAGACCGAGGATCTCGGCCGCGCGGGCCTGCTATTGGGCGGCGGGCCGAGTGAGGACCCGGCCAGTTGGCCGAAACTGCCGACTACAGCCCGCTGGGCCATCGACACGGTGGAGTGCGAAGAGCGCATGCGTCCGCCACTCCAACGTTTGCTTTTCAAGGTCGCGCTAGTGGCCGACCTAGCCACCGCCCGCGAGCTGGTGACCAAGCTGCCCGAAGTGAGCGCGGTTACCGCCGACGGCGACCTGCTGAGCTCCTGGTTTGCCGCAGGCGGTTCGGCTGGGCAGCCATCAGTGATCGAGGTTCAGGCCGCCCTCGACGAAGCCAACGCCAAGCTCGCCGCTGCCCAAACTGATGCTGAGCGGCTGCGCTTCGCCGTGGCTAAGGCCGAAGACGAGTTGGCAGCCGCCAAACAACGCGCGGAGGCTGCCCTAGCGCGGCTCCACGAATCCGACGCCGAGCATGGAGCCCTCGCCGAAGAGGCCGCCGAACTCAATCAGACCGTGCGAGCCGCGCTTGCTGAGGCGGGTCGGTTGAGCGAAGCAGCCCAGAATGCCGCCACGGCCAGAGAGCAGGGGTTGGCCAATCTCTCCGACCTGGAACGCCGCCTGGAACTGGCTGAGGCTCAAACCGAGTTGAGCGAGGCGGACCCGACCCAACGCGACCACAGCTCTGATGTCGCTCGCGCAGCTCGGGCCGCCGAGATGGAGGCCCGGTTGGGCCTGCGTACGGTCGAAGAGCGGGCTAGGGCGTTGGCTGGCAGAGCTGAAAGCCTCACCCGAGCCGCCCAGGCTGAGCGGGACGCGCGAGCCAAGGCCGCAGCCAGACGGGAACAGTTGCGCCGCGAGGCGGAAACCGCCGCTTCGGTACAGCTGGCCGCAACCTGGCTTGCCGGGCAGATCGGCAACTCCCGGGTGTTGGCCGAGGCCGAGCGCACTGCTGCCCAACAGGCCCGTGCCGCCGCCGAGGGCGAGTTGTCGGCTGCCCGTCAGCGCGGCCGCGAGCTGGCCAAGCAGTTCGAGGGCATGGTGGATACCGTCCACCGCGACGAGCTCGCCCGGGCTCAGCAGCAGATGAAGATCGAGGCGTTGGCCGAAAAGGCGCTGGCCGAGCTCGGCTTGGACGCGGCCGTGCTGTTGGCGGACTACGGGCCGCAGGTGCCCGTCCCGCTGCTGCTAGGACCCGACGGCGCACCGTTGGGCGTCGACGATGAGCCGCCAGAGCCGGTGCCTTACGTCCGTGCTGAGCAGGAGAAGCGGCTGCGCGCTGCCGAGCGGGACTTGGCGGTGCTGGGCAAGGTGAATCCGCTGGCGCTGGAAGAGTTCGAGGCAATGAGTGAGCGCCACGCCTTCCTGGCCGAGCAGTTGGTCGACCTGCGCAAGACCCGTGAAGACCTGATGGAGATCATCAGCGACGTCGACACCCGCGTGCAGGAGGTTTTTGCGGCCGCGTATGCCGACGTTGAGGCAGCTTTTGCCGACTCTTTCTCCCGGCTGTTCCCCGGCGGTGAGGGACGTCTGGTGCTCACCGAACCAGGGGAGTGGCTGACTACCGGAGTCGATGTCGAGGCCCGTCCCGCCGGTAAGAAGGTCAAGCGGCTTTCGTTGCTCTCTGGCGGTGAGCGCTCCCTGGTGGCGGTGGCCTTCCTGGTGGCCTTATTCAAGGCCAGGCCCAGCCCCTTCTACATCCTGGATGAGGTTGAGGCTGCCCTCGACGATGTGAACCTCGGCCGACTTCTGGAGATCTACCAGGAATTGCGCAACGACAGCCAGTTGCTGGTTATCACTCACCAGAAGCGGACGATGGAGATTGCCGACGCGCTTTATGGCGTGACGATGCGCGCAGACGGTGTCACTACGGTGATCAGCCAGCGGCTGAGGGAAAGCTGAGTGTTGCTAGAAACTCGCTGAGGGCGCTTTGGTGCTGGAATTCGTGAGGCATACTTGGCCATGGTTCTGTTTTGAAAGGCTAACTTGTGTTGCTCGCCTGGGTCTCCACTGGAGTGATCCTGCTGATCGCGGTTGCGGTGATCGCCGTAGTTGCTGTTGGTATGAACGGGTCGATGGCTGAGCGCGCGCCCGAGTTGGCCGATGTGATGGCCAGTACCGCTCGTCATCTCAACGGTGACGCCGAACCGCCCAAGGTGCTGGTCGAACTTTTCGAGGAGATCCCAGAGCTCCGGCCGTCGGCTCGCAGCGCAGAATCTGCCCCGATGTTCGGCACTGAGCCAGCTGCGGGAACAGACCGGCGCTGAGACCCACCGCAAGTTTGCGCGGTAAGGCCGCCTAGAATCCGTGCGTGGAGTTTTTCTGGATAATTCTTGGCGGCGTCGTGCTGGTGCTGCTGGTCGCTACCCTCACTATCGTTTTCGGCAAGCAGCGTGCGCTGCCGCCGTCCGATTCGACGCTGGCGCTTTCGCCGGTCGAACCTGAGGCGTCCGATGGCGCTGCCGCGGGGAGCGAGCCCAGCGCCGCTGCCCCTTCCGCAGTCATCGAGACCGAGTCGGCCTGGCCGGAGGCGGCACCCGAGCCAGCCGCGTCCAGACTCACTCGGCTGCGGCGCCGGCTTTCGGCCAGCAACAACCCCTTGGCTCGCGGCCTGCTTTCGTTATTGTCTGCCGACCGGCTGGACGCCGAGGCCTGGGACGACCTCGAAGCCACCCTGATCACCGCTGACCTGGGGGTAGGGCCTACCCAGGAGTTGATCACTGCGTTGCGCCGAGAACTCGCGATCGATGCGGGCTCGGATCGCGGCCAGGCCAAGCAGGTGCTGCGCAACGAGCTACTGAGACTGGTCGGCACTGAAGCCGACCGGAGCCTGCACATCACCGGTGCCGATGGCGTGCCCGGGGTGGTGCTGGTGGTTGGAGTGAACGGCACCGGAAAGACCACCACCGTCGGCAAGCTGGCCAGGGTGCTGGTCTCTGAGGGTCACTCGGTTTTATTGGCTGCGGCCGACACGTTCCGGGCGGCGGCGGCTGATCAGCTGCAGACCTGGGGTTCACGAGTCGGGGTGGAAGTGGTTCGCGGCCCCGAGGCTGGCGATCCGGCCTCAGTGGCCTTCGATGCCGTGGCCAAGGGCATCGCCGACGGAGTCGATGTGGTGGTCGTCGACACCGCTGGGCGGCTGCACACCAAAGCCGGGCTGATGGACGAACTGGGCAAGATCAAGCGGGTAATCGAGCGCAAAGCCCCGGTGACCGAAGTGCTGCTGCTGATCGATGCCACCACCGGTCAGAACGGGCTTGCCCAAGCCAGGGTGTTCGCGGAAGTGGTTGAGGTCACCGGCATCGTGCTGTCCAAACTCGACGGGTCGGCCAAGGGTGGCATCGTCGTGCCAGTGCAGCGTGAGCTGGGGGTGCCGGTGAAGCTGATCGGGCTTGGTGAAGGGCCAGATGACCTGGCGCCGTTCGATCCCGAAGGCTTCGTAGACGCCCTCCTTGAGGAGTAACGGTGGAAATCCGTGACGCTGAGCCCAGTGACCTGCCTGCGATCCTGGAGATCTACAACGAGGCGGTGGCCAACACCACCGCCAGCTGGGACTACGAACCCTGGACGCCGGTGCAGCACGCCGACTGGTATGCCCACAAGGCAGAGCTCGGATTTCCGCTGCTGGTAGCCGAGGACGACGGCGTGGTGGTGGGTTATGCGACCTATTCGGCGTTCCGGGAGAAGATCGGCTACGCCCTCACCCGAGAGCACAGCGTCTACCTGGCGCCGGACGCTCGGGGCCGTGGCATCGGAAAGTTGCTCATGGTCCGACTCATCGAGGTGGCTCGCCGTGACGGCGTTCACGTGCTCGTCGGGGCGCTGAGTGCCGACAACGAGGCCTCGATTCGGCTGCACGAGTCGCTGGGTTTCGCCGAGGTGGGTCGGCTGCCGCAGACTGGGCGAAAGTTCGGCCGGTGGCTGGATCTGGTCTACGTGCAGCTGGTGTTGTAGCGAAACACCATTGCTTTCCCCGCCGGTAGTATGTGCTTCCGGCCCAATCCAGCGTTAGGGATCTCTTGTTCGACACGCTTTCAGATCGCCTTTCTGCGGTCTTCCGCAACCTTCGGGGCAAAGGACGTCTCAGCGAGGCCGATCTCACCGAGACGCTGCGGGAGATCCGATTGGCGCTGCTCGAAGCCGACGTCAACCTTGGGGTAGTCAAGGAGTTCATCGCCGCGGTGCGCGAGCGCGCAGTCGGCGTCCAGATCCACGCTGCGCTGAATCCGGCTCAGCAGATCATCCAGATCGTCAACGATGAACTCACCGAGATCCTGGGCGGGCAAACTCGGCAGCTGCGCTTCGCCAAGCGTCCGCCGACGGTCATCATGCTGGCCGGTCTGCAGGGTGCCGGTAAGACCACCCTGGCCGGCAAGCTGGGCAAATGGCTCAGAGATCAGGGCCATTCACCGCTGCTGGTGGCCGCCGACCTGCAGCGTCCCAATGCGGTCAATCAGCTTCAGGTGGTTGGCGAGCGGGCCGGGGTGCATGTCTTCGCCCCAGAACCTGGCAACGGGGTCGGCGACCCGGTGGCCGTGGCGAAGGCGTCGATCGAGCATGCCACCACCAAACTGTACGACGTCGTGATCGTCGACACGGCGGGCCGGTTGGGCGTGGATGCCGAACTGATGCAGCAGGCGGCTGACATTCGCGATGCCGTAGAGCCGAACGAGATCCTGTTCGTCGTTGACGCGATGATCGGTCAGGACGCGGTGAACACCGCCAATGCCTTCGCGGCCGGGGTCGGCTTCGACGGCGTGGTGCTTTCCAAGATGGACGGCGACGCCCGCGGTGGCGCAGCTTTGTCGATCACCAAAGTCACCGGCAAGCCGATCATGTTCGCCTCCAACGGTGAGGGCTTGGACGACTTTGACGCCTTCCATCCCGATCGGATGGCCAGCCGCATCCTCGACCTGGGTGACGTGCTGACCCTGATTGAGCAGGCCCAGAAGTCCTTCGACACTGAGGCCAGCGCGAAGGCGGCTGAGAAGCTGCTGGGCGGCAAGGGCGACTTCGGTCTGGACGACTTCCTGCAGCAGATGCAATCGGTGCGCAAGATGGGGCCGCTGTCGAAGATTCTGGGGATGATGCCCGGAATGGGGCAGATGAAGGATCAGATCGCCGGCATCGATGAACGCGAGATTGATCGAATCGAGGCAATCATCTATTCGATGACCCCGTCCGAGCGGTCCGACCCCAAGTTGTTGAATGGCTCGCGGCGCTTGCGAATCGCCAACGGATCGGGCACCAAGGTCTCTGACGTCAATGCCTTGGTGAAGCGGTTCACCGAAGCCAAGAAGATGATGCAGATGATGGCCGGCGGCATGCCCGGCATGCCCGGAATGCCGGGCATGGCTGGCGGGGGTGCGATCGGCGGTGGCGGCAAGAAGCGCCAGGCCAGGGCGGCCAAGAAGCGCAAAGGCCCGGCCGGGCCACCGCGTCCGGCTGCTCGTCCTGAGCTTGAGTCGCCGCAGGCATCGCCGTTCGGCGCAACGGCCGCAGTGCCGCAGGCCGATGTCGCCAAGCAGTTGACCGACTTCCAGTTGCCGCCGGAGTTGCAGCAGCTGTTCAACCCGCAGAACAAGGGCCCCAGCTGAATCTCTGCCCGCGTCTGAGTTAGGTGGGCCGTCAAGCCGGCGCAAACGAGTTGGCGTTTCCGTGTTACCTATTGACCCCTGCTGGCCAGTTACAGGTGGAATGCTCATCTCTGGCGGGCCGCCACCGGTGGCCCAGGTGAGCCCCTAGGGAGGCCGCTGTGGGGGCGAATGCTCAGCAGGCCGGGTCGGCGGCAGCATCCGAAGTTGCGCCCGACCCGCTGGATACCCACGGCGTGGTGGTCCGCTACGAGCGGATGGTCTACGGGATCGCGCTGAGTCACACCCAATGCCGCGGGGACGCTGACGACGTCTTTCAGGAGGTTTTCCTTGCCTACCATCGCCGCCAGCCGCCCTGCCGCAGCGAAGAACACCGCAAAGCCTGGTTGATCACCACGGCCCTCAACTGCGCCCGCCAGTTGGCTGGCAGTTCGTGGCGCACCAGGATCGTGCCGCTAACCGCCGATGTTCGCGACTCGACCCCGCAGCAATTCGAGTTCGCAACTCTGGAGCAGAACATGCTGTTCGCCGCCCTGCGGGCATTGCCGCCGTCCTATCGCGCGGTGCTTTTTCTCTTCTACTTCGAAGACCTCCCGATCGCGCAGGTCGCTGAGGTGCTGGACCTGTCGGCGGCCACGGTGAAGATGCGGCTGTCGCGGGGCAGGCGTTTGATGCGAGACCGACTCACTGGAGGTGTGTTCGATGAATGACGAAATCTTCGCCGCAATGGTTGAGCAAATGCGCCCGGAGCAGTCGGTGCTGGCGGAACTGCGAACCCAGATCGATGCGGAAAGCCCCGCTGGGCTGTCCGTCGGCACCGCTGCCACTGGCCAGGGCAAGCTCTCCCATCCGCGTTGGGGGCTGGCACTGGCCGCAGCTGTGCTTGCGGTGGCATTGGTGGTGCCTGCGCTGAGTGGTGGCTGGCCCTTCGCCCCAGGTGGTGCGACCGTGGAGTCCGACGCCAACACGGTGACGGCGGCCGACTACGCCACTTTGTATCGGGCGGTCTCGGACTCAGCGACCAAGTGGGCCGGCACAGATGATGTCGTTGTTGGGGACAGCTCCACTTCGAGGGCGGAGTATGGTCCGGCCCCGACGGCCTCGAGCGGGAAGACGAACGTCCAGATCGACGGGATCGATGAGGGCGACATCGTCAAGAGCGATGGCCGCGTCATCTATGTGGCCACCGGGAAACAGGTCGCCATCGTGGCTGCCGATGGCGACCAAACCCGCGAATTGGGCCGCATCGACACTTCCACTGGCGGGGCGGGTAAACCGAGCCAGGCGCAAAACAGCTTGCAGGGGCCGGTGGTGGAGTTGGTATTGCGCGGCTCCACGCTGGTAGTGCTGGTCATTGAGTACCGGCCGCGGGCTTCCGCACTGCCCAGCGGATTCCCGGGGACGCGGGGTCCCACCTACCTGCCCCTGGACGCGGCTCTCACCAAGGCGCTGATCTATGACGTCTCCGATCCAGCGGCGCCGCGCTATCTCACCAGCCTGGGTCAAAGCGGGGCGCTGGTCACCACTCGGCTTGCCGGTGATCTGCTCTACGTGGTGACTGAATACCTGATCGCCGACAAGGACTCCGTGAAGCCTGACGATCCGCAGACCTTCGTGCCGGTGCTCACCAAGGATGAAGCGGTCAGCGCGGCCAAGCCAGCCGACTGCGGAATCATGCCGGCGCCGGACGGACCGCGCTATGCCGTAGTGAGCAGCATCGATTTGGGCAGTCGCGCCCGGGTGGATACCGAGTCAGTCTTTGGTGGGTCAGCCACGGTCTTCATGAGCGTCGACAACCTCTACCTGGCCGCCGGGCAATGGGACGCATCGAAGGCTGAGGCCGGCAAAGCCGGGGCTCCGAAAGACCTGGAGCAGGTGACGCTCACCCAGCTGGCCCGAATCGCCATCGACGCTGGGAAGCTCACCTTGGCAGCCCAGGGGGCAGTGCCGGGCACAGTGCTCAACCAGTTCGCCCTGGATGAGTACGAGGGGAAGCTGCGGGTGGTCACCAGCATCGAGGGGCAGAGTCGGCAGGGTCGCTGGGAGCGGCGCGCGGCGCTGTTCGTCCTTGGGGCCAACCTGAAGCCGGTCGGCTCGATCTCGTCGCTGGTCAAAGGTGAGACGGTTCAATCGGTGCGGTTCGCCGGGCCGGTGGGTTACGTGGTGACCTTCAAGCAAGTCGACCCGCTGTTCGCGATCGATCTGAGCGATCCGGCCAAGCCAAAGGTGCTCAGCGCTTTGAAGATCCCTGGCTTCAGCACCTACCTGCACCCGTGGAGCGATGGTGATTTGCTCGGTCTTGGTCGTAGCGCCAACAACAAGGGTCAGCAGAGCGGTCTGAAGCTCGCCATGTTTGACGTGACCGATCCGCTCGCGGTGCGCGAAAGTGCGTCGCTGCCGGTTCGCGGCGACGACTCTGAAGCGCTAACCGAGCACAAGGCCGTCCTGGTCGATACCGGTACCGGTCTGATCGGATTCCCGATCAGCTCGTGGTCCTCAGAAGAGTTGAAGCTGAGCTACGCGGTGTATCGGTATTCGCCGGGGACCGGCTTCACGCTGGCGAAGAAGATCACCCTCAGTTCGTCCGCCCAATCTCAGGCCGACGCAGTTCGCGGGCTGCTCATTGGTGGTCACCTCTACCTCGCCAGCGCAGGTTCGGTGACCAGCTACCGCAGCGACTCCTTCCAGGCTGTGGTGAAGGTGACCCTGGGCCGCTGAACTGCGGGGGTCCCTTTGCTGGGCGAATCCGCTAACCTCCCGACCATGGATCAGCAGCACGCTCCGCTGGGCTTGGGAGAACCCGAGTTCTTCGTCCACTCCCACGGTGTCGCAGAACCTTCCGGCCCTCTCCACAAGGGGGCGCTCCACCTGCAGGGGGTGATCCTCCCCGATGGTGAGGTTGGTGAGCTGTGGGTCGTTGATGGCGTGCTGCGCACTGAACCGGTAGCCGATGCGGTGACTGTTTGTCGTGGTGCCTGGATCATGCCAGGGCTAGTGGACGCGCATTGCCACGTCGGGCTGGGTCCGCACGGCCCGGTGCCCAATGAAGTCGCCGAAGCCCAAGCGGTCACCGATCGGGAGGCTGGCACCTTGCTGATCCGCGACGCCGGGTCGCCGATCGATACCCGTTGGATTGATGATCGCCCCGACCTGCCGCGGATCGTCCGGGCCGGCCGACACATCGCCCGTACCAAGCGCTACCTGCGCAATTACGCCAACGAAGTCGAACCCGAAGAACTCATTGACGAGGTGGCTCGCCAGGCGGTCGTCGGTGATGGCTGGGTGAAGCTGGTGGGGGACTGGATCGACCGCGACAGCGGCGACCTGGGCCCACTGTGGCCAGCTGAGGTGGCAACCGCAGCCATCGCCAAGGCCCACGAACTCGGCGCTCGGGTGACGGCACACTGCTTCGGGGAAGAATCGGTGCAGCAACTGGTTCGCGCTGGCATCGACGGCATCGAGCACGGCACCGGCCTGGATCCGGCGACGATCGAGTTGATGGCCGACCGGGGGGTGGCGCTGGTGCCCACCATGATCAATCTGGAGAACTTCCCGGCCTTCGCCGATGCTGGCGAGGAGAAGTTCCCTCGGTATGCCGCCCACATGCGTGACCTGTATGAGCGTCGTTACCAGACCCTCGGGGCCGCGGTGGAGGCCGGGGTGCCAGTTTTCGCCGGGACGGATGCTGGCGGCACCATCCCGCACGGGTTGATTGCTGCCGAGGTGGAATTGCTGGCCAAGCTTGGCGGAGTCGACTTCGCCTTGGGGGCTGCCTCCTGGCGGGCCAGAAATTGGCTGGGGGCGCCGGAGTTGGCTGATGGCCAGTGGGCTGATCTGGTGGTCTACGCCGCTGACCCGAGACGTGAGTTGGCCGTCCTGGCCCATCCGGAACTGGTGATCCTGCGCGGTCGAGTGGTGGCCGGACCGGTTGGCTGAGCCTTCGGGGTGCCAATGGTGGGTGCGGCAGACGGCGCCGGTTCGCCCAAGGTGGTGCCGGTCTGGCAGAATGGCCTGCGCATCTGTGCCGTGGCGCCCTCTCTCGTGTCCGCGTGCATTTGATCCATCCGGGTTCGTTCGTCGTTGCCCCACAGCGCCGACCGGAACCACCCGTTCGGGCCGGTGACGTTACCGGTCCTAGTTCTGCACAGGAGAAACCACACCCGTGGCTGTCAAAATTCGACTGAAGCGGCTCGGCAAGATCCGCTCACCTCACTACCGCATTGTCGTCATGGATGCCCGCGCCAAGCGGGACGGCCGGGCGATCGAGGAAATCGGCCTCTACCACCCGAAGAACGACCCGTCGGTAATCAGGGTCAACTCCGAGCGGGCCCAGTACTGGCTAGGCGTTGGTGCCCAGCCCACTGAAGCTGTCGTTGCGATCTTCAAGCGCACCGGCGATTGGCAGAAGTTCAGCGGCGACACCAGCCCGTCCGGTGTTGACCCGCAGCCGCCGCGTCCAGACAAGGTGGCCATCTTCAATGCCGCCCTGGCTGAGGCCGACGACCAGCCCGCCACTTCGGCCATCTCGAAGGCGAAGAAGGGCAAGAAGGCTGAAGCCGAGGCTGCCGAAGAGGCTGCCGTTGAAGCTCCCGCCGAGGTCGAGGCTCCGGCCGAGGCTGAAGCCCCGGCAAAGGCTGAAGAGGCCTGACGGTGCTTACCGACGCACTGGAGCACCTGGTTCGTGGCCTGGTGCCCAACCCGGATGATGTCCGGGTGCGGGAGTACGACCGTGGGCGCGTCCGCACCATTGAGGTGCGGGTGCATCCAGAAGACATCGGCAAGGTCATCGGTCGTCAGGGCCGCACCGCAAGCGCGCTGCGTACCGTGATCGCCGCCCTGGCCGGACGAGAGCAGGTTCGCATCGATTTCGTCGATGTCGACCGGCAGACCCGTCGTCGTCGCTGAATAGCAGCTCCCTTCGGGGGGCCCATCTACCGCCCCGTCCGCAGTATGCGGCGGGGCGGTCGGTATTTATGGAGGTCAGATGAGCCAGCTAGTGGTCGTAGGCGTGGTCGGTCGTCCGCACGGGTTGCGAGGCGAGGTGACGGTGCGTCCCCACACCGACCAGGTCGAGGAACGGTTTGCCGATGGCGCGCAGTTCGCATTCGAGGGGCGCCAACTCACGGTGGCTAGCCACAGCTGGACCCAGGGGCGGCTGGTGGTCGGCTTTGCTGGCGTAACTGACCGTTCCGGGGCTGAAGGCCTGCGTGGCGTGGAGCTATGGGCTGAGGCCAGCCAGGCAGAACTCGGCGAAGATGAGTTTCACGACACCGTGCTGGTGGGTTTGACGGCGGTGGATCCTGCTGGGCTCCACTTAGGCGAAGTGATCGGGGTTCAACATCATCCCGCCCAGGATCTGCTGGTGGTGCGTACCTCCGCCGGCGAGCGGCTGGTCCCTTTCGTGAGTGAGCTGGTGCCTGAGGTGGATCCGCAGAACCGGCGGCTGGTGATCAATCCAATTCCGGGGCTGCTTAGCGAGGTGCCCGATGAGGATTGACCTGATCAGCATCTTCCCTGACTATTTCGCGCCATTGCAGTTGTCCTTGGTGGGCAAGGCGATCAGCACCGGCCTGGTGGACGTCGGCGTCCACGATCTGCGCGATTGGACCCACGATCGGCATCGGAGCGTTGACGACACCCCCTACGGCGGCGGTGCTGGCATGGTGATGAAGCCCGAGCCTTGGGGAGAGGCCCTGGACACCCTCGTCCCGGACGGTGGGCCGACCCCGATCCTGGTGGTGCCGACCCCAGCTGGACAGCCGTTTCGGCAGGCCTTGGCCGCAGAGTTGGCCCAGGCCGATTGGCTGGTGTTCGCCTGTGGCCGTTATGAGGGCATCGACGCCCGGGTGATGGAACACGCTCGAACGCGGCTGGTGGTCCGGGAAGTCAGCCTCGGTGATTACGTCCTCAACGGCGGAGAAGTGGCTGCTTTGGCGATCATCGAAGCCGTGGTGCGGCTGCTACCGGGGGTGGTCGGTAACCCCGAGTCACTGGTCGAGGAATCCCATGGGGCCGACTTGGACGGACTGCTGGAATACCCGGTCTACACCAAACCTGCGTCCTGGAGAGGCCTGGAGGTGCCGCCGGTGCTGCTTAGCGGTCATCACGGCGAAGTGACCAAGTGGCGAGCCGAGCAGGCGCTCCGGATCACTGCCGAGCGGCGGCCAGATCTCCTAAAAGGGCCTGAATTAGGAAACGTCTAGGTTTCAAAATCATCCTATTAGGCCTAGCCGGGCCCAGTTCGTCCACATTGTGAGACAGCTGAGTCGGCCATGTCTGCCCATGGGCCAAACAGCGCCGCCAACTCACTAGGGTGTGCACCGTGGCGACAATGACCCTTACCCCTCATCAGAGGGCTGTCCGATCCTCGGTCGCGCTGAAGGCCTTGATGGCCCTCACGGGGCTGTTGCTGATCGGCTTCCTGCTGATGCACATGTTTGGCAACTTCAAGATGTTCCTCGGTGAGGAGGCCTTCAACCACTATGCAGGTTGGCTCAAAGGCGAGACTCCCGACGGTGGCATCCTCTACCCGATCCTGCCCGCTGGGGCGTTCATCTGGGTGTTCCGCACCGTGCTGGTGGCAGCGGTATTGCTGCACGTGTACTCCGCTCTCACCCTGTGGCAGCGCGCTAAGGCAGCGACGCCGTCGTCCTACCAGGCCAAGCGCACGCTTTCCCAGACCTATTCGGCGCGCACCATGCGCTGGGGCGGAGTGATCCTGGCTGGCGTGCTGATCTTCCACCTGGCTCAATTCACGGTGCACTCCGCGCTGACGGCTGGCTCCTTCGGAGCGACCTACGCCGACTCCCCGTACAAGATGTTCGTGGGCGAGTTCCAGCAGTGGTGGATGGTGGCCCTGTACGCGATCTGGATGGCGACGGTCGCCATGCATGTCCGGCACGGCTTCTGGAGTGCGTTCGCGACCCTGGGGGCCAACACCAGCCCTAAGGCACAAACGGTGCTTAATGCCTGCGCGTGGGCGGCGGCGATCCTGCTCTACATCGGCTTCATCTTCGCGCCGGTGGCCGTACTCTTCGGATGGATTCACTGATGGCTACGACTTCCAAGACCCTGCCCGGTGCCGACTTCTTCACCCTCGGTGCCGAAATCGCTGATACCAAGGCGCCCGCTGGCCCGATCGAGAAGAAGTGGTCACAGCGCAAGTTCGGCGCGAAGCTGGTTAACCCGGCCAACCGTCGCAAGATGACGGTGATCATCGTCGGAACCGGTCTCGCCGGTGGCGCGGCCGCTGCCTCGCTGGGCGAAGCCGGCTACAACGTGCTGAACTTCTGCTACCAGGACAGCCCGCGCCGGGCGCACTCGATTGCAGCTCAGGGCGGCATCAATGCGGCCAAGAACTACCGCAACGACAACGACTCGGTGTACCGCCTGTTCTACGACACGGTGAAGGGTGGCGACTACCGGGCTCGGGAGACCAACGTTTACCGGCTCGCCGAGATCAGCGCGAACATCATCGATCAGTGTGTGGCTCAGGGCGTCCCGTTCGCACGTGAGTACAGCGGCCTGCTCGACAACCGCTCCTTCGGCGGCGTGCAGGTGCAGCGCACCTTCTACGCCCGCGGCCAGACCGGTCAGCAGTTGCTGATCGGCGCCTACCAGGCCCTTGAGCGCCAGGTGGCGGCTGGCACGGTGAAGAACTACACCCGCAACGAGATGCTCGAAGTGATCGTGGCGGACGGGCGTGCCCGCGGCATCGTCACCCGTGACCTGGTCACCGGCGAGATTGAGACCTATCTGGGCGATGCAGTGGTGTTGGCCACCGGCGGCTACGGAAACGTGTTCTACCTGTCGACCAACGCGATGGGTTCGAACGTGACCGCGGCCTGGCGCGCGCACCGCAAGGGCGCCTACATGGCCAACCCGTGCTACACCCAGATCCATCCGACCTGCATCCCGGTCCATGGCGACAGCCAATCCAAGCTCACCTTGATGAGTGAGTCGTTGCGAAACGACGGTCGGATTTGGGTGCCTAAGCGGGTCGAAGACTGCGATAAGGACCCGCGCGACATCGCCGAGGAGGACCGCGACTACTACCTGGAGCGGATCTACCCGTCCTTCGGCAACCTGGTGCCGCGTGATATCGCTTCGCGTCAGGCCAAGAACATGTGCGACGAAGGTCGCGGTGTCGGTCCGGCAGTCAAGGAGTTCGATCACGACGGCAACGAGGTGCATGTGCGTCGCGGTGTCTACCTGGACTTCGCTGAGGCCATCGAGCGCCTCGGCAAGGACGAGGTGGCAGCCCGTTACGGCAACCTCTTTGACATGTACGCCCAGATCACCGGTGAGAAGCCGTACGAGGCGCCGATGCGGATCTACCCGGCGGTGCACTACGTGATGGGCGGGCTGTGGGTCGACTACGACCTGATGAGCTCAATCCAGGGCCTGTATGTGGCCGGGGAAGCCAACTTCTCCGATCACGGCGCCAACCGGCTGGGCGCTTCGGCGCTGATGCAGGGCCTTGGGGACGGCTACTTCGTCCTGCCGAACACCATCAACGACTACCTCGCCGATTCGGCCAAGTTCGACAAGATCGACGAGTCGCACCCGGCAGTAGTCGAGGCACTCGCCGACGTGAAGGGCCGGGTCGAGAAGCTGCTTGCCATTCAGGGCACCCGCTCGGTGGACTCTTTCCACAAGGAACTGGGTCACATCATGTGGGAGTACTGCGGCATGGAGCGCACTGAGGAAGGCCTGCAGATCGCGATCGCCAAGATCGACAAGCTGAACGAGGAGTTCTGGAGCAACGTCAAGGTCACCGGCGTGAACGAGGACTTCAATCAGGCGCTGGAAAAGGCCGGCCGAGTGGCCGACTTCATCGAGTTGGGCCGGTTGCTGTGTGTCGATGCCCTGCATCGACGCGAGTCCTGCGGTGGGCATTTCCGGGCTGAGAGCCAGACCGAGGAAGGCGAAGCGCTTCGCGACGACGACCAGTTCCTCTATGCGGCTGCCTGGGAGTACACCGGCGAGGGTGCCAAGCCGGTGCTGCATAAGGAACCACTGGTCTATGAGGCCATCGAGCTGAAGCAACGGAGTTACAAGTGAACATCACCCTGCGCGTATGGCGCCAAGCAAACGCCGCCTCACAGGGGCGGATGGTCACTTACCAGGTTCAGGACGTATCGGAAGACATGTCTTTCCTGGAGATGCTCGACCTGCTCAATGAGGATCTCACCGTCAAGGGTGAAGAGCCGGTGGCCTTCGACCACGACTGCCGTGAGGGCATCTGCGGCATGTGTGGCGTCGTCATCAACGGCACGGCCCACGGGCGGGGCAACTCGCCGGTGGCCACCACTACTTGCCAGTTGCACATGCGGTCCTTCTCCGACGGTGCGGTCATCGACGTCGAGCCTTGGCGGGCTGGTTCCTTCCCAGTGATCAAGGACCTGGTCGTCAATCGGTCGGCCTTTGACCGGATCATCCAGGCTGGTGGCTTTGTGTCGGTGAGCACCGGTGCAGCCCCGGAGGCTCATGCCAATGCGGTCAGCAAGCTGAAGGCCGATCGGGCCTTCGACGCGGCCACCTGCATCGGTTGCGGTGCCTGCGTGGCCGCCTGCCCGAACCACTCCGGCATGCTGTTCGCTGCTGCCAAGATCACCCACCTGGCGATGCTTCCGCAAGGCCAGCCGGAGCGTCCGCTGCGGATCAAGAAGATGGTCGCTGCGCACGACGAAGAGGGCTTCGGTGGTTGCACCAACATCGGCGAATGCGCCGCGGTGTGCCCCAAGGAGATTCCTCTGGACGTGATCGGCCAGCTCAACCGGGATCTGCTCGCCTCGCTGTTCAAGCGAGACGGCAAGTAGTTCAACCTCGAAGGCGGGCTCTGGAGATTGCTTCCAGAGCCCGCCTTCGTTGCTTTAGTCTGCGTTGGTGAGCTCGGGAGGTGAAGTGGCCTACGAACGGTTGGACGCCGAGGCGGTCGCGATGACGGCGCATCGCCTGACCGATCGGATCAAGGCCCGTTTTCCGCAGCGCAATCTTGGGCAGGTGGCAGACCGCCTAGCCAGCATCACCGCTGAGGTTGAGCAGGCGACAGCTCGCTCAACCACGATGCGGGTGTTGCGGGGCACCGGCGTGGTCCTGATCGCAGTCCTGGTCGTGTTGGCGGTCATTTCCCTGGCCGCGCTGGCTGTCGAACTGGTGAGCAACACTGGATCCACCCTCGGCTGGCTTCAGGCCATCGAGACCACGGTCAATGACCTGGTGTTCGGCGGCATCGCCGTGGCCTTCTTGTGGTTGCTGCCGGCCCGAGTGGAGCGGCGCCGGATCCTCGCGGAGTTGCATCGACTGCGATCACTTGCGCACGTGATTGACATGCACCAGCTCACTAAGGACCCGGAGCGGTTCGCCGCCGACTATGAGCGCACCGAGCAGTCGGTACGAGTGGGGCTGGAAGCCCACGAAGTGGGCAACTACCTGGAGTACTGCTCGGAGCTGTTGTCATTGGTAGCCAAGACCGCTGCGCTGTATGCGGAGCGGACTACCGACGGTGCCGTGCTGGCGACGATTTCCGACATTGAGAACCTCACCAACTCGATGTCGCGCAAGATCTGGCAGAAGCTGGCGCTGCTGCCTCGTGAAACGGCCGCCGGGCTGAGCTGAGGCGATTTCCCCAGCCGCCTGCGATATGGCAAACTTGGCTGTCGTTGTGCTGAGCGTGCTCCTGCCACAGGGGGAAGGCGTGCTCACCCAGATTCAAAGCGAACGAAGTGGCCTGTGGCACTGGCGAGGAAACCATGAATAAGTTGGTAGAGCAGGTCGGCGCGGCCGGGCTTCGAGACGATATGCCCGACTTCCGTCCCGGCGATCAGGTGCGCGTTCACGTGCGCGTGGTCGAGGGCACCCGCTCCCGTATTCAGGTCTTCGCAGGTGCGGTCATCGGCCGCAACGGCTCGGGCATCACCGAGGCGTTCACCGTCCGCAAGGTCAGCTTCGGTACCGGTGTCGAGCGCACCTTCCCGCTGCACAGCCCGATCATCGAGAAGATTGAGGTCGAGCGGTTCGGAGACGTGCGGCGCGCCAAGCTTTACTACCTTCGTGGTCTGCGCGGCAAAGCTGCAAAGATCAAGGAGAAGCGCGACCGCTGACGGTTCGCGCTGTAGCGCGGGCAAGAAATGCTGCAGCATGGCCGAGAGGGGACGTAAGTGAGCGGTCGAGAGCGGAGTTCTGGCTCTGCCGGAACATCCAGCAGCAGCCCGATGCTCGCTTGGCTCCGTGAGATCACCATCGTCGTCATCGGCGCGCTGGTCGCCTCCACGCTGTTGCGCCTGTTCGTGGCGCAGATGTTCGTGATTCCGTCTTCCTCGATGGAGAACACCCTGCTAATCGGCGACCGCGTAGCGGTGCAGAAGATTGTGCCCTTCCAGCGTGGTGATGTCGTGGTCTTCCGCGATTCGCTCGGCTGGCTGGGCGCAGCTCCTCCCGAGGAGAAGATCGGGCAGAAGGTGCTCATCTTCATCGGGCTGGCTCCAGATGAGAGCGCCAATCACCTGATCAAGCGAGTGGTGGGCATCCCCGGTGACCACGTGACCTGCTGTGACGCCCAGGGACGGGTGACGGTGAATGGCGTCGCCCTGAACGAGGCGGAGTATCTCTACGTCGATCCGATCACCGGCCGTCGGGCCGACCCTTCTTCAAGGTCTTTTGACGTGGTCGTCCCAGCTGGCACCGTGTTCGTGATGGGGGATCACCGCAACGCCTCCCAGGATTCGCGCTGTCACATTGGCGAGGAGGTGCCAGGTAAGCCCGAGGGCTACCAGGCCTTCGTGCCCATCAGTGACATCGTGGGCACCGCGGTTGCAGTGGTGTATCCCTTCGGGCGCTTCCACGGGCTAGTGCGACCAGCCACCTACCAAAACCTTCCCGCTCCCGCCGCGGCCCCTAAGGACCCGGTGATCAAGGGAGATCGGGTCACCTGCTAGGCGATGACCGTCACCGTACGTCCGGGATCGGGCATCTACGGCTACGAGCAAGCATTGCGGCGTGGCGGCTTTGACCTGATCGGGGGAGCCGACGAGGCCGGTCGAGGCGCCTGCGCTGGGCCCTTGGTGGCCGGTGCGGTGATTCTTCGTCCAGGCCGATCGGGTCGCATTGATGGGCTGGCTGATTCAAAACTGCTGTCGCCCAAACAGCGGGACCGGATCTATGAAGTGATCCTTTCCCGGGCGTTGGCCTGGTCAGTGGTAGCCATCGATCCGGCCGAATGCGACCAGCTAGGAATGCATCAGGCGAACCTGACCGCGTTGCGGCGGGCACTGGCCAGCCTCAGCCCGCAGCCGGACTTCGTCCTGACCGACGGCTTCAGCGTTGACGGTTTGCCCTCGCCAAGCCTGTCGATGTGGAAGGGCGATCGGGTGGCAGCGTGTGTGTCTGCTGCCTCAGTGGTGGCGAAGGTCACCCGGGACCGGATCATGACTGACTGGCACCAGCGCTACCCGGAGTACGCCCTGGATATTCACAAGGGCTACTGCACGGTGCTGCACCAGGAGCGACTGGAGCAACACGGGCCCAGCGTTATCCACCGACAGTGCTTCGAGAACGTCAGACGAGCGGGTAAGGTGAGGCCGAAATGAGCGCCGAAGACTTGGAGCAGTACGAGTCGGATCTCGAGCTGCAGCTGTACAAGGAATACAAGGACGTCGTCGGGATCTTCACCTACGCGGTCGAGACCGAGCGTCGTTTCTACCTGTGCAACGCGGTCGACCTGAAGGTCCGCACCGAGGGTGGCGATGTCTACTACGAGGTATCGATGGCTGATGCCTGGGTGTGGGACATGTACCGTCCGGCTCGGTTCGTGAAGAGCGCGAAGGTGCTCACCTTCCGCGACGTGTCGATCGAGGAGATCGTCCACAACGACCTGAAGGTTCCCGACGGCTTGTGAGTCCTGCCGTTTGCCTGTGGATGAGCCGATGGACTGATCCACACCCACCGCTTTGCTGAACACTTCCCTGGTGGCCTGCCCATAGTCACCACTGGAGGTGGTTGGCTGTGGACAAAGCTCAGGTCTGGCATGCGGGGGAGGACGTCGCGGCAGAGCACCTGGCCGGGCTGGGTTGGCGCATTGTGGAGCGAAACTGGCGCTGTCGTGCCGGTGAGCTGGACATCATCGCGATCGAACCTGGTCCAGAGCCGGTAGTGGTGTTCTGCGAAGTCAAAACCCGACGCGGTACGGCCTTCGGTCAACCAGTGGAGGCCATCACGAGGGCCAAGCTGGCCAAATTGCGGGAGTTGTCCCTGCTCTGGTTGCGGGCAGCCGGGCACACCGGTGCGAACCTTCGAATCGACGCGATCGGCGTACTGCTCTCTCAACACGGTCCGGCTTTGGTGGATCACCGACGAGGGATCTGCTGATGCGGCAGGCGAAGTCGTTCTCGGTCGCCCTGGTGGGGGTTGAAGGAGCCGTGATCGAGGTGGAGGCGGCCATCAGTTCTGGTCTGCCCCGGACCACGATGGTCGGGCTGCCGGACGCTGCGCTGAAGGAAGCTAGAGATCGCTGCCGAGCGGCGATGAGCGCGGTGGGTCCGGGCTGGCCAACAGGTCCAGTCACGATCAACCTCTCCCCGGCGACTCTGCCCAAGGCCGGTTCTCACTACGACCTGAGCATTGCCGCTGCCGTGGCCGCAGCAAAGGGAACCTTTGATCCGCGGGCGCTTGAGGGCGTGGTGCTGTTCGGGGAGCTTGGCTTGGGCGGCCGAGTCAGAGGAGTGCGCGGGCTGCTGCCCGCACTGCTGACGGCGGTGGCGAAGGGCTTCACCCGGGCTGTCGTGCCTGCTGAGCAGCTTCGGGAGGCCACGCTGATTACGGGGCTGAGTGTCTACGGGGTGGGCGATCTCGCCGAGCTGTTCGACGTGCTGGCCGGTGGGGGCGGTGCTGCGATGCCGGCGCCAGGGGCAGCGGAGGTTGATGATCGACGCCGTCCCGATCTCGCCGATGTAGCTGGCCAAGAGGAAGCCAAGTGGGCATTGGAGGTGGCTGCGGCCGGTCGGCACCATCTCTACCTGCATGGGCCACCCGGAGTTGGCAAGACGCTGTTGGCTGAGCGCCTGGCCTCGATCCTGCCCGACCTAACCGAAGCCGAGTCGTTGGAGGTCTCGGCCATCCATTCGCTGTGCGGAATCAATCTGGATGACGGGCTGGTGCGCCGCCCTCCCTATGCCGACCCGCATCACTCGGCTTCCCTGGCGAGTCTGGTTGGCGGCGGCGCGCGAGTCGCGATGCCTGGGGCAATCTCCCGGGCCCACCGGGGGGTGCTCTTTCTGGACGAGGCGCCGGAGTTCCCACCCCGGGCCATGGACGCGCTGCGGGTGCCCCTGGAGTCTGGGCGGGTCGTGCTGGCGCGTTCGGAGTCCACGGCGGTGTATCCGGCGAGGTTCCAGCTCGTGATGGCAGCCAATCCCTGCCCGTGTGGGATGGCCGGGACGCCGGGGGCCGATTGCCGGTGTCCACCCATGGCGGTGCGGCGCTACGCGTCCCGGGTATCGGGACCGGTCTTGGACCGGGTGGATATTCACCAGCGGCTGCGGCCAGTGCGCAGCGCGTTGCTGTCGTCCGCCGACTCAGTGGGGGAGTCAAGCGCTGCGGTCGCCGACCGGGTGGCGGCGGCCCGGGATCGGCAGCGGCATCGGTTGAGCCCACTCGGTTGGAGCACCAATGCTGAAGTGCCAGGGCCAGTACTACGAAAACACCTGCCGGCACCTGTCGGCGCCGAGCTGATCACCCGGGCACTGGTGCGGGGGCAACTCTCGGCCCGTGGCGTTGACAAGGTACTGCGGCTGGCCTGGACAGTGGCGGACCTGGCTGGGGCGCCGTCACCGACTGTTGATCATCTACACACCGCGTTGGCGATGCGGCGCGGAGAAGACGGAGCGGGGGGATCACATTGACCGACGAACGGACGGCGCGGATGTGCCTGGCAGCGGTGGTGGAGCCCGGGCACCGAGCGGTCGGCGAGGCGGTGGCCGAGTTTGGCGCCGAAGCGGTTTGGGCCGGTTTGGCCGCCGCGGGTGGGAGCAGCCCGCTAGAACGGCGCGCCCAGACCATCGTCCCCGAAGACCTCGTCGCCCACACCCGGGTAGCGGGGCAGCGCTTCGTCATCCCCGGCGATGAGGAGTGGCCCGCAGGGATGTCCGGATTGGCCGAGTGTGAACCGGTGCAACAGTTGGGTGGTGGGCCGCTGGGGCTTTGGGTGTCCGGTGCCGGGCGGCTGGGCGAACTCACCGCAAAGGCGGTGGCCATTGTGGGGTCGAGGGCCTCAACTGCCTACGGTGATCGAGTGGCTGCCGACTTCGCTGCCGAGCTCTCCGAAGCTGGCCGAACCGTGGTTTCCGGCGGCGCCTATGGCATCGATGCGGCCGCGCATCGTGGCGCGCTGGCGGGCCGCACCCCGACGGTGGCGGTCCAGGCCGGCGGATTGGATCAGCCTTACCCGAGTGGGCACGCCAAGTTGTTCTCCCGAATCGCCGAAGCCGGTGTGGTGGTCGGTGAGTTGGCGCCAGGAGAGCACCCGACCCGGGTGCGCTTTCTGGCCAGAAACCGGCTGATTGCTGCGATGTCTGAAGGGACGGTGATGGTGGAGGCGGCGGCCCGTTCGGGGGCGCGCAATACCGTCACCTGGGCCAATGCCTTGCGGCGACTGGTGATGGCAGTGCCGGGTCCGGTCACCAGTGCCAACTCGGTCACGCCACATCGGTTGATCCGTGAGGCGGAGGCGACCCTGGTGAGTTCCCCGGCAGAGGTCTTGGAGTTGCTCTCGCCGCTTGGCGGGGACTTCCGGCAGCCGCGTGGTGAACATCGCCCCACCGACGATTTGGCCGCTGATGAGCTAAGGCTGTTCGAGGCAATCCCTGCTCGCGGGGCGCTGAGCGCGGGGGAGCTGGCGTTGAAGGCTGGATTGGCCATGCCAACTTGCCTGGCCCTGCTCAGCAGGCTCGCCGAGCAGGGCTTCATCAGCCAGGACGCGGAGTCGAACTGGCGCCTGCCTGCGCGACTTCGCAAGGACCGGCGAGCCTCGGAGTAGGGGTGTAACCCCAACGGGGACTTTTCGGGGGCCCAGGATCGATCTAGCCTCTTTGTATCAGGGGGGAGCAGCCGCTACTCGGCGAACCGTAACTGGTGGGCAGCGACTGACCTGGATACCCATCGCAACGTCATGGGGTGGACGAGAGCCATGCTCGTCCACCCCATGTCCTGTTTGGTGGGCGGAAGGAAGCAAGTTTCCCAAGGACCGCCGTGGCCAGGGATGCCTCGTGGCGCTGATCGACCCAGTGGCTCTGCTCCCGAGATCGGGAGGCCAGGAAATCCACAACGACGAAGCAACTTAATTCGACGTATCGCCTAGTCGTGCGCGGTGTGAAAGTAGCCGATGCCGTTTGTCAAAATGGTCCTTGGCTATGCCCCCGGGGGTGTAGCCTGATGGTGGTTGAGCAAAGCAGCTGAACCAGATCAAGGAGAGTCAGAGGCAATGTCTGCGTCCGTGGAAGAACTCAAGGCCATCGCGTCCCCTGTCATCGTTGACGCTAGAGGCGTCTCCTGCCCCGGCCCCATCCTGGCGGCCAAGAAGCAGATCAGTGGCGTCACTGTCGGCAATGTCATGGAGGTGCTGGCGACTGATTCCGGCACCCTGAAAGATATTCCCGCCTGGTGCCGCAAGATGGGTCACGATTTCCTCGGCTCTTTTGAAGAGGCTGGTGCGATCCACCTGTTCTTGCGCAAAGCGAAGTAAGCCATGTCGCCAGAGATCCACCCCGACACGAACTCACCAAGGATCCTGGTCTTCTCCACGATCAACATCTCCGACCCCGGCATCGACCTGGCTGGGAGTCGCCATCTGGAGTACCCGGCGACGGTGCAGACCATGCCTGTTCCTTGCAGCAGTGGGCTCAAGCCCGCTTGGCTGATACATGCCCTTGAGAAGGGGTTTGACGGTGTCTTCGTCGCCTCAGATGGCGAAGAGTGCGCCTACCTTCCGGATTGTGCGGAGCGAACCTCGAGGATCATCGCCGAAGCCCAGGCGATCATGACTGCTCGCGGGATCTCCCCGGACCGGCTCAAGATGGCCGCGGTGTGTTCGGTGTGCGCCGAACCCTTCGCCAACTACATGCGTGAATTCTCGGAGAAGCTAAAGCAGGTCCGCGCGGCTTCTTCCGTAGCGTGAACTATCTCTAAAAACAAACAGAAAGCGGTGACAAAGATGTCGAAGAAGACCATCATTGTCTTCAGCGGAGACTACGATCGCGTGATGGCTGCATTCATCATTGCGAACGGTGCCGCAGCAATGGACGACGAAGTAACTATGTTCTTCACCTTCTGGGGCCTTTCGGCTCTGCGCAAGCAGCCTAATCCGGGAGCCCCGGCTGCGGCAAAGAGTGGCTTGCAGAAGGTGTTTTCCGGAATGCTGCCAAAGCATCCTGAGAAGCTCGGCCTGTCTAAATTCAACTTCGCTGGCGCTGGCCGCATGATGATGAAGAAGGTCATGAAGTCCGAGAACGTAATGACGGTTTCCGAATTGCTGGAGACCGCCCAGGAGCAAGGCATCAAGATGATCGCCTGCACCATGTCGATGGACGTCCTGGGCATCGGCAAGGAAGAGCTGATCGATGGGATCGAATACGCCGGCGTCGCCACCTATCTGGGTGAAGCGGACGAGGCGAACGTCAACCTCTTCATCTAGCTAGAGCGGGAAGTCAGCGGTGACAAGCAAGGAGACTGCGATGGACTACGACGTCCTGGTGTTGGGCAGCGGTATCGGGGGCATGGAGTCCTCGATCAAATTGGCTGACATGGGCTACCAGGTCCTGTTGGTGGAGAAGGAGGCCAGTGTTGGCGGTCGGATGATCTTGTTGAGCAAGGTGTTCCCGACCCTGGACTGCGCTTCCTGTATCTCGGGGCCGAAAATGTCAACGACCATTAATCACCCCAACATCAAGACGCTCGCCTACAGCGAGATCGATCACATCAGCAGAAATACGCATGGTGGATTCCAGGTGACGGTTCGCGAGAAGGCGAAGTTTGTCGACTGGGCGGCCTGCACCGGCTGCGATGTGTGTCAGAAGGAGTGCACGGTCGCAGTCCCTGATCAGTTCAACGCTGAACTAGCCCCGCGTCGAGCTGCCTACATCGCTTTTCCCCAAGCCGTACCGAAGAAGGCGATTCTCGATCGCTCTGGAACATCGCCCTGTATCGCGGCTTGCCCGGCGGGTATCAAGGCACATGGCTACGTCTCGCTGACGCGCACCGGCAAGTACGAAGAGGCTTTTCAGCTGAATCTTGATGCGACGCCCCTGGTGGGCACGCTGGGACGGGCCTGCTACGCACCCTGCGAAAACGGCTGCACCCGCAGCCAGGTCGAGGGCACTCTGCCCATCCGGATGATCAAGCGCTACGTCGCTGACGAGCACTACGCGACTCACGAAGGTCCGGGCGTCGAGGTGTCGCCACCGACCGGCAAGTCGGTCGCGGTCGTCGGTTCCGGCCCCGCCGGGCTAACTGCCGCTTGGCAACTGGCCCGTCAAGGCCACCGCGTCACCATCCACGAGGCTCAGGCAAGCCCCGGCGGGTACGCCCGCCACGGCATTCCGAGCTTCCGGTTGCCCAAGGATGTTGTCGAGGCCGATATCGCCAACCTGACGGCAATCGGAGTTGAGATCATCTGCAACTCCCCGGTCGCTGACCTTCAGGCGCTGAAGGATTCCGGCTACGACGCGGTCGTTATTGCCACCGGAGCTCATCGCGAAGCCGCGTTGGACGCCGCCGGTGTTGACGCAGCCGGGGTGGTGTCAGGGCTTTCCTACTTGAAGGACTCCGCGGCTGAGGTTGGTCCGGATCTCACCGGAAAGCGAGTAGTGGTGGTCGGCGGAGACGTGGTCGCCATGAACGCCGCCCGGACGGCATTGCGCCAAGGTGCTACCTCGGCCACCGTAGTTGCCGAGGCTGGCAAGCCCGGTGCGCTGCCCTGCAACGAGATCGAGTACACCGAAGCTGCCGCCGAAGGGGTGGAGTTCGTCTTCTCCACCAGCGTCGCTGAACTCCGCACCGCTGCCAGCGGTGAGGTGACCGCGGTGCGCTGCGTTCCATTCAGCGCACCGAGCACTTCGGCTGACGCATCCGAGGATGCCGAGGCTGGCGAGACTGTCCAGGCTGCTGCCGCTCCGGCGACAGCGTCCACGGCGGCCAGCGAACTGGTGGCCGATCTGGTGATCACCTGCCTGGGCCTTGACGTGGACGAGTCGTTGTTCGTCGAGCTAGCTGGCGTTGGCAACAAGTCCCGCATTCTGGCCAACCGGCGCTCGCTGCAAACCAAGGCCAAGTGGCTGTTCGCAGCAGGGGATGTGGCCAGTGGCCTCTCGACGATCACCAGGGCCGTTGGCTCGGGACGGCGAGCTGCCCACATGGTCGATCGCTTCTTGAAGGGCGAGTCGCTGGACGGCTTCGAGCTGGACAGCAAGCTCTCCACGACCAAGCACCGCGATGTGTTGGCCAGGCATTCATCGATTACCCATCGCGATCCGGTCACTGGTCAGGTGCGGCTCAACCAACAGCCGCGGGACTTCGCCGAAATCGAAGCTGGGCTCACCGAGGAAGAGGCCCGCTCTGGGGCCGGTTCCTGCCTGGACTGCGGGATCTGTTCGGAATGCCAGGAGTGCGCCAAGCAGTGTCCGGCATTCGCCATCGACATGACCCAACGCGACAAGGTGTCTGAGGTTGAAGTGGGTGCGGTGGTGGTTTCCACCGGGCACAAGCTGTTCGCCGCTGACCTCAAGCCGGAGTACGGCTTCGGCAAGTTCCCCAACGTCATCACCGCGATGCAGATGGACCGCCTGCTGGCGCCCACTCGTCCGTTCAACACAGTGCTGAGACCCGGTGACGGCAAGGTCCCCGACCGCATCGCCTACATCTCCTGCACTGGTTCGCGAGACAAGACCGTGGGCAATCCGCTGTGCTCGAAGTTCTGCTGCATGTATTCGATCAAGCAGAACCAGCTGATCATGGGCGCGCTGCCACTGGCCGACGTCACCATGCACTACATGGACATGCGGGCGGCCGGTAAGCGCTACGAGGAGTTCTACACCCAGGCTCGTGACATGGGGGCGCAGTACATCAAGGGCCGCGTGGCCAAGATCACCGAAGAAGAAAACGGTGACCTGCTGGTTCGCTATGAGGACATCGAGAACGGTGGTGGCATCGTCGAAGCGAGCTACGACCTGGTGGTCCTGGCGGTTGGCATCCAACCCAACCGTGACGTGGAGAACCTGTTCACTGATGCGCCGCTGGGCCTGGACGAGTACTACTACGTGGCCGAACCCAGTGCTGAGCTGAGTCCCGGGCAGACCAATATCCCTGGCGTTTTCGTGGCAGGTACGGCCGCAGGCGCCAAGGACATCGTGGACACCATCCTGCACGCCGGCGCAGCCGTGGCCCAGGTGGCAGCCCACCTCGAACACCAACACTTCGCTGAGCAGGAGGCCCTGGTATGAGCGAGAACGAAGCCACCCCTGTGGGCAAGGTCGCACCAGAAGACCGCCGGATCGGCGTCTACATCTGCCACTGTGGCGGCAACATCTCCGACTACGTAGATGTGGAAGCCGTCCGGGAAGCATTGGCTGACGAGCCCGGCGTGGTCGTTTCCACCACGGAGCTGTTCGCCTGTTCAGACGGCACCCAGCACGACATGATCGATGCGATCAAGGAGAAGCAGCTCGACGGGCTGGTGGTCGCCTCCTGTTCACCGAAGCTGCATCAGGTGACCTTCCGCAATGTTGCCGCCCGGGCGGGGATGAACCCCTACACCTACTCCCAGGTGAACGTGCGTGAGCAGGGCTCCTGGGCGCACCAGCACGACAAAGCTGGCGCTACCGAGAAGGTGATTGGCCTGGTGCGCTCCAGTGTGGCCAAGACGAGATTGTCTGATGCTCTGGAGCCGCTGCGGTTCGACACCGTGCCGCGAGCACTGGTCGTTGGCGGCGGGATCGCCGGGTTGCGGGCCGCGATTGGCCTGGCCGAGATCGGCCTCGAAGCAGTGGTGGTCGAGAAGGCCCCCGAAGTTGGGGGTTGGGTTGGCCGCCATGGCGAGACCTTCCCTTCGAATGCTGCCGGACGCGACCAGATCGCCTCGTTGACCGAGCAGATCAAGCAGCGCCGCGACATCACCGTCTACACCAACGCTGAGCTGACCGGAAAGTCAGGCACCTTCGGCAACTACAGCGCCGAAATCACGCTGCATCGCGAAGGCGGCGACAAGACCCTGAGCGTCGACGTCGGCTCGATCATCGTCGCGACAGGCTTCGATTCCTACGCCCCCGACGATGGCGAGTTCGGCTACGGCATCGACGGAGTGGTCACCCTCCCGCAGTTCAAAGAACTGGTGGACGCCTCCGAGGTCGGCAAACTCACCTACAACGGGCGCCCGGTGCGCTCGGTCGGCTATGTCTACTGCGTCGGGTCCAGGCAAGAGGCAGGTGGCAACGAGTACTGCTCGAAGTTCTGCTGCACCGCCGCGATTCACGCCTCAGTGCTGGTGAACAAGCTGGATCCGGGCATTCGGCAGTTCCACCTGTATCGCGACGTGCGGGCCTACGGGCGCAACGAGTTGCTTTACAACGAAACGCGCGATGCCGGCTCGGTCTTCCTGAAATTCGCCGACGATGCCCCGCCAACAGTGGCGAAGCTACCGAGCGGCGGTCTGGGACTCACCATCACCGATCTGCTTACCGATAGCCGCGAAGTGACGATTCCGGTCGATCTGGTGGTGTTGGTGACGGGGATGGTGCCGAGGCAGAACAAGTCCCTGGTGGATCTGCTGAAACTTCCGTTGGGTACCGATGGCTTCTTCAACGAGATCCATCCCAAGCTGCGCCCGGTGGAGACGGTGGTGGACGGCGTGATGATCGCCGGCTGCTGCCAGAGTCCGCGCACCGCTGGGGAAAGCGTTGCAGCTGGCCTGGCCGCAGTGGCCCAAAGCGCAGCCCTGCTGAAAAAGGGCTACGCCGAACTCGAGCCGCTGGTGGCCAGGATCGATCCGGAGAAATGCACCGGAAGCGGGGACTGCCTCACCGCCTGTCCCTACGACTCGATCACCAGTATCGAATGGGACGGTCGCCAGATCGCCTCAGTTGACCCAGCGACCTGCAAGGGCTGCGGCGGTTGCATCCCGGTTTGCGGGGCTGATGCCATCGACCTGCTCGGCTACACCGACGCCCAGATGCGGGCTGCGATCGAAGAGATGTTTGAGGCCAGTGTGCCAGTGAAGGAGCCGGTGGCATGAACCAGACGCTGCGTGACCCGCGTGAAGTGATGCGCGAGGAGATGCTGATGCATGCACCGATCCTCGCCGCCGTTGCCGAAGAGCCGTTGACCATTCCGCAGATTGCCGAACGGATCGGGCATCCCGCTCCCGAAGTGGTCTATTGGGTGATGGGGATGCGGCGCTATGGCTTCCTCTCAGAAAGCGGTGACGCCGATGACGACGGCTTCTTCGCCTACGCCGCTACCGGAAGGCAGGTCTAACGATGGCCACCTTGGTGAACCCGAATCTGATTACCGACCTACAGAAGTTCGGCGCCGCTGACGTCAACGCCTGCTTCTCCTGTGGCAACTGCACCGCGATCTGCCCGCTGGCCGACAACGATGCCACCTTCCCGCGGCGCTTCATTCGGCTGGCCCAGGTTGGCTTGACTGACGACCTGGTTACCAGCAAGGAGTTGTGGACCTGCTACCAATGCGGCATGTGCACCTCCCGGTGCCCGCAAGAAGCTGATCCGGCTGAGTTCATGGCTACTGCTCGGCGCTACGCCATCGCCAAGCTCGACCGGACCGGCATCGCTCGAGCGATGTACACCAGCCCGGTGGCTGCGGCCGTGATTTCCCTGGTTGGACTGGTGATCTTTGGCGGCTTCTTCGCGTCAGTGAAGGCATCTGCTGAGGAAAGGCTCGTCTTCGGCGTCCCGTATGAGTGGATTCACTTGGTGGGACTCGTAGTCATGATCCTGGTCGTGCTGATCGCCGTGTTCAACCTGGCGATGATGGCGCGGGCTACTGCAAAGCGAGACGAGGTCAGCGCCAAGTCGCTGTTCGGATCCAGGAAGGCCTGGGGCAACACCCTGCGAGCCGTGTGGTACTCGGTCGGAGTTGAGTCGCTGGGCCAGAAGCGCTACCGCGAGGATTGCGAGGACGACGACCCCAAGGAGCCGCTGTACCGGCGCCGTTGGCTGATTCACTTCTTGACCGTGTGGGGTTTCCTGGCGCTGTTTGCGGCGACGTTGATCCACTACGGAAGTGACATCATCGGCTTGCAGGGGGCCGCTGTGGGTGTGGTTGCCTTGGTGGCTCGGCTCGTGGGCACGGTCGGCGGGGTAGCGATGATGTACGGCGTCACCTGGTTCATGATCAACCGCAAGCAGAAGGTGAGCGCTGCCGCGCAGCACAGTGCGCCCTCGGATTGGCTGTTCCTGTGGATGCTATGGATCACTGGCCTGACCGGCTTCATCATCGAGGTCTCGCTGTACCTGCCGCAGGATCATCCGCAGCCGTGGGCGTATGTGTTGTTCCTGGTGCATGTGGCGATCGCGATGGAGTTGGTGTTGTTCCTGCCGTTCACCAAGTTCGCTCATGTGATGTACCGACCGGTGGCGCTGTTCTTCTACGCACTCGCTAAGCAGCGTTCTGCGGAGTTGCAGTCGGTCTGAGTTAACGTCTTGCGGCAGCCCTGGTCGAGCACCCCTCGACCAGGGCCGTGCCACGTCATCACCGGGTGATGTAGGCCGCCAGGTACTTTGCGGTGAGGGTCTGGTCGGCCGCGACCAGGTCGGACGGCGTCCCAGCGAAGACGATCCGGCCACCATCGTGGCCGGCTCCCGGGCCGAGATCGATGATCCAGTCGGCATGCGCCATGACGGCTTGATGGTGCTCGATGGCGATCACCGACTTGCCGGCGTCAACCAGCCGATCCAGCAGGCCCAGCAACTGCTCGACGTCGGCCAGATGGAGGCCGACGGTGGGCTCATCCAGCACGTAGATGCCGCCTGCAGCGGCCATTTGGGTGGCCAGCTTCAGCCGCTGCCGCTCGCCGCCAGACAGTGTCGTCAGCGGTTGGCCGAGAGTCAGGTAACCCAATCCGACGTCGGTGAGGCGATCAAGGATCGCCTTCGCCGGCGTCACCTTCGCGGTGCTGGAGTTGAAGAAGTCGGCGGCCTCAGCGACCGGCATCGCCAGCACCTCGGCGATATTGCGTCCGGCCAGGTGGTATTCCAGCACTGCGGCCTGGAATCGCTTGCCCTCGCATTCGGCGCAGGTGGTGGCAACCCCAGCCATGATGGCCAGGTCGGTGTAGATCACCCCGGCCCCGTTGCAGGCGGGGCAGGCGCCTTCGGAGTTGGCGCTGAACAATGCCGGTTTGACCCCGTTGGCCTTGGCAAAGGCCTTCCGAACTGGTTCGAGCAGCCCGGTGTAGGTGGCGGGATTGCTTCTTCGGGAACCGCGGATGGCTCCCTGATCGATGAGCACGACATCGTCCAGCGGTGCCACCGAGCTGTCAATGAGCGAGCTCTTGCCCGATCCGGCCACCCCGGTGAGTACGACCAGCACGCCCAGCGGGATGTCCACGTCGACGTTGCGCAGGTTGTGACTGGTGGCCCCACGAACCGCAAGCGCACCGGTGGGGGTCCGAACCGCGTCCTTCAGCTTGGCGCGGTCTTCGAAATGGCGCCCAGTGATGGTGTTGCTGGCTCGTAGTGCGTCCACGCTGCCTTCAAAACAGACCTCGCCACCAGACACTCCGGCGCCAGGGCCCAAGTCGACCACATGGTCTGCGATGGCGATGATTTCGGGCTTGTGCTCGATGACCAACACCGTGTTGCCCTTGTCGCGCAGGCGCAACAGCAGGGCATTCAGCCGTTGGATGTCTGCCGGATGCAGCCCGATGCTCGGCTCGTCGAAGACGTAGGTGATGTCGGTGAGGGCTGAGCCGAGATGCCGGACCATCTTCGCCCGCTGCGCCTCCCCACCCGAAAGAGTGCCGGAGGAGCGATCCAAGCTCAGGTAGCCCAGGCCAATCTCGGTGAAGGAGTCCAGCAGGGCGAGCAACTTGGCCAGCAGGGGGGCCACCGAATCGTCGGTGATGCCGCGAACCCAATCGGCCAGATCGCCGATCTGCATCGCGCAGGCCTCAGCGATGCTGATGCCGTCCACCAGTGAGGAGCGAGCGCCGTCGTTGAGACGGGTACCGGCACAATCGGGGCACGTGGTGAAAGTGGCCGCCCGCTCCACGAAGGCGCGGATATGGGGCTGCAACGAATCGATGTCCTTGCTCAGGATCGACTTCTGCACGCGGGGCACCAGGCCTTCATAGGTGACGTTGATGCCCTCGACTTTGATCCGGCGGGCTTGGCCGTAAAGGAACTCGTGCAGCTGACGTTCGGTGAACTCCGAGATCGGCGAGTCGCCGGGCACCACTGCGGCGAAGATGCGCCCGTACCAGCCGTCCGCGCTGAAGCCGGGCACCTTGATGGCACCCTCGAACAGCGTCTTCGATTCGTCGTAGAGCTGAGTCAGGTCGAGGTCGTTGATGCTGCCCAGGCCCTCGCAGCGCGGGCACATGCCCCCGATAGCGGTGAAGGCCGCCTTCTGTTTCACCGGCTTTCCGGGGCCGCGCTCGATGGTGACCGCACCGGCACCATGCACGGTGGCGACGTTGAAACTGAACGCCTGGGGCGAGCCAAGATGCGGCTGGCCGAGGCGGCTGAACAAGATGCGCAGCATGGCGTTGGCATCGGTAACGGTGCCAAGCGTCGAGCGCGGATTGCCACCGATTCGTTCCTGGTCAACGATGATCGCCGTGGTTAGCCCTTCGAGGAGGTCCACCTCTGGGCGATCCAGTGTTGGCATGAAGCCCTGAATGAACGAGGAGTAGGTCTCGTTGATCAGTCGCTGCGATTCGGCAGCGATCGTGCCGAAGACCAGGGAGCTCTTGCCGGACCCAGAAACCCCGGTGAAGACCGTCAGGCGTCGCTTAGGTAGCTCCACGGTGATGTTCTTGAGGTTGTTCTCCCGGGCACCGTGGACGCGAATCACTTCGTGGAGGTCAGCACTGGCAGCCTGGGACGTCCTCGTCCGGTCTTCACCCATGGGCCTCAGGCTAGCTTGCGATGGTGGCGCCCGGCGTCTGGCTAGGTAGGGCTTCTAGTTCAGACGCTCGTGCGTATATTGGTGGGCAGGATCTGGTCAGTTCCGGTTCGCGCTTGCGCGATTCGGCCCGGTGGGCGGGGCGCCTAAGCGCTTGTTGTCAGACTCACCTCGATGCCAACCAGCACTAGGTCGTCGGCTACGCGCACGGCGCGATCAGGCGCCCACGGACCCCCGCTTCTCTTGAGACACCCCCAACCAAGGAGAATCAAATGTCGAACAATTTCAGCACAACGCAGAGTGGTGCTCCGATCGCCAGCAATGAGCACTCGTTGACCACTGGGCCCGACGGCGTCACCGCGCTGCATGATCACGTCCTTCTCGAGAAGCTCGCGGCGTTCAACCGTGAGCGTGTCCCGGAGCGTAATCCGCATGCCAAGGGCGGCGGCGCCTTTGGCGAGTTAGTGGTCACCGAAGACGTCTCGGCCTACACCCGAGCGGCCGTTTTTCAGCCGGGTACGACAACCGAGATGCTGTTGCGGTTCTCCTCAGTAGCAGGCGAGCAGGGGTCACCTGATACCTGGCGTGATGTGCGTGGCTACGCGCTGCGCTTCTACACCACCGAGGGTAACTACGACATCGTCGGCAACAACACCCCGGTGTTCTTCATCCGCGATGCGATGAAGTTCCCCGACTTCATCCACTCACAAAAGCGCCTCCCGGGTTCGGCGCTGCGCGACCCCGACATGCAGTGGGACTTCTGGACGCTTTCACCCGAGTCCGCGCACCAGGTGACCTACCTAATGGGGGACCGCGGGCTTTCAAAGTCGTGGCGTCACCTAAACGGCTACGGCTCACACACCTACCAGTGGATCAACGCTGCTGGCGATCGGTTCTGGGTGCAATACCACTTCAAGTCCCGTCAGGGCGTCGAGCGCCTCGACGCCGATGAAGCTGAGCGGCTCGCTGGCACGGACGCGGACTACTACCGTCGGGACCTTCACGAGGCTATCGAGCGTGGTGAGTTGCCGATCTGGGACGTCTTCGTGCAGGTCATGCCCTACCACGAGGCGAACACCTACCGATTCAATCCCTTCGACCTCACCAAGATCTGGCCGCATGCGGACTACCCGCTGATCAAGGTCGGGCACTACACCCTGAATCGAAACCCGCAGAACTTCTTCGCCGAGATCGAACAGGCGGCATTCTCGCCGTCGAACCTGGTGCCGGGCATCGGCATCAGCCCCGACAAGATGCTCATGGCTCGGGTCTTCGCCTACCCAGACGCGCAGCGCAATCGCATCGGCACGAATTACAACCAACTGCCGGTGAATCAGCCGCACGCGGCTGAGGTGCACACCAACCAGCACGAGGGCAGCATGCGCTACCAGTTCAGTGACGCCACCGTGCCGACCTATTCGCCCAACTCGCTCGGTGGCCCGGTGCCGGACGTCGATCGCGCGGGCGAGGCGAGCTGGGAGACCGACGGCGCGCTGATCCGGGCGGCCCAGACGCTGCACAGCGAAGACGACGATTTCGGTCAGGCCGGAACGCTGTACCGCGACGTCTTCGATGATGCGGCAAAGGGCCGCCTGCAACAGGTGCTGATCGGCCAGTACAGCGCCTTGACCATCAACGCCATCAAGGAGCGTTTCATTTGGTATTGGACCCAAGTCGACGCCAACCTCGGACGCTCGCTGGCAGTCGCGGTGGGCGCACCTGCGGCTTGACCTCGCTCGGGGTCCGGAAATTGGCAGTGGCTCTGACTAATTCTCCTAGTCAGAGCCACAACTGCTGGTGTCCGAGAGAGGACTTGAACCTCCACGCCCGATAAAGGGCACTAGCACCTCAAGCTAGCGCGTCTACCTATTCCGCCACCCGGACAGGTGGTCTGCTGGGCTAGGCCCAGACAGCCTGAGAACTATAGCAACGCCAGACCAGCATGGCGATTTGGGGACCCTGCTGCCACCGCCGGGGCAGTGGCAGGATGAGGGGATGGATGCCCCGCCAACCGCGAGTGATGAAGTCGCCGACCTTTGCAGCGAACTGATTCGGTTCGACACCTCCAATTTTGGCCCTGAAGGGTCGAAGGGCGAGCGGGAGGCTACTGAGTATGTGGCGGCCAAGCTCGCCGAGGTCGGCATCGAGTCGGAGTTGTTCGAGTCTGAGCATCGGCGAACCTCGCTGGTTGCCCATTGGGAGCCGGACGGGTGCGACAAGAACGCGCCGCCACTGCTCATTCACGGGCATACCGATGTGGTGCCAGCGATCGCCTCGGAGTGGCAGGTGGACCCCTTCGCTGGGGAAGTGCGCGACGGCTACGTCTGGGGTCGGGGCGCGGTAGACATGAAGGACTTCGATGCAATCCTGCTGGCGGTGGTGCGTGATCGGCAGCGCACTGGACGCCCACCGCGGCGGCCGATCCGATTGGTGTTCACCGCAGACGAGGAGGCCGGCGGTGCGAAGGGGGCCGGGTGGCTGGCCAAGAACCACCCCGAGCTGATCGCCGACTGCAGTGAGGCTATCGGCGAGGTGGGCGGCTTCTCGCTCACCGTCAACGACAAGCGGCTCTACCTGATCCAAACCGCCGAAAAGGGCCTGGCCTGGTTGAACCTGATTGCAACGGGTACTGCGGGACATGGCTCGATGCGCAATGACGACAATGCCATCACCGAGTTGGCCGGCGCGGTCAGCCGGGTTGGCAACTACCGCTGGCCGCAGCGGCTGCGTCCGTCGGTGCAGGCCTTTCTTGAGGCACTCGAAGACACCCTGGGCACTCAGATCGCCACCGACGATGTGGAGCAAACCTTGGCCCGGCTGGGTTCGATAGCCCGCATGGTCGGCGCCACGATGTCGAACACTGCCAATCCGACGATGCTCGCCGGCGGCTACAAGTTGAACGTGATTCCCGGCGAGGCGACCGCTGGCATCGATGGACGTTTCATCCCTGGCTTTGAGCAGGAATTCTACGAGACCATCACTGAACTCATCGGTGACAAGGTGCGCTACGAAGTAGCCACCGGCGACATCGCGGTCGAAACCACCTTCGACGGCGACCTGGTCAACGCGATGACCGCCAGTCTGGCCGCGGCCGATCCGGGATCGATCGCCGTCCCCTTCATGATGAGCGCCGGCACTGATGCCAAGGCTTGGGCGCCGCTGGGGGTGCGTTGCTTCGGGTTCGCGCCCTTGCGGCTGCCGCCTGAGCTGGATTTCGTAGCCCTCTTCCATGGGGTGGACGAACGGGTGCCGATCGAGTCGCTGCAGTTCGGCTGCCAGGTGCTTGACGACTTCCTGGACCGGGCCTGATGAGTGACGTCGAACGAGCCACGAGTTTTGGGTCGGCGGTGGACGCCTACCAGACCGGGCGTCCGGAGTATGACCGCGAGCATGTGGCTTGGCTCTTGGCGGAGGTCAGCGGGCGCGTCCTCGATCTGGGTGCCGGCTCGGGCAAGCTGACTCGCGCAATCGCCCGGCTCGGCTTCGAGGTGGTGGCAGTCGATCCAGATGAGCAGATGCTGGCCGGGCTCGGTGAGCTGCCGAACCTGGTTGGCACCGCAGAGCAGATTCCGCTGCCGGACGCGAGCGTGGCTGCGGTCACCGTTGGCCAGGCCTGGCACTGGTTCGACCCTGTCAGCGCTGGCGCTGAGATCGCCCGAGTGCTGCAACCCGGAGGCAGGCTCGGCCTGATCTGGAATACCCGAGACCTTGCCCATCCCTTCGTCGCTGAGTTGTCTGAAGTGATGGGGGAGTCGCCGGCGGAGCGGATGATGGATGAGGAACTAGTCACCGACGTACCAGGATTCACCCCCTTCGAGTGCAGCCGCCGGGATCGGATCCGCATGATGACCCCGGCCGAACTGGAGGCGATGGTGGTCTCCCGCAGCCACTACCTGACCGGATCGCCGCAGTTGCGGCGTGACGTGGTTGCTGGCGTCCACCGCCTCCTGGCCACCCATCCGCATACCCGGGGCCGGGAAGAGTTCGAATACCCGCTGCATGGCACCGCCTACCGGGCCAACCTGGCTGCGTCTGGCTAGCTGTCCAGGTAGTCCGGGCTGTACCAACTCAGGATCGTGGCTTGGCCGGCGCTGACCTGGATGGAAACCATCAGCCCGTGCCGACAGGTCGTCTGACGATAGCTACCGGTCTGGCGATAGATCTGGTCCCACGGGTGGCGCCAGCCGACACTGTGCTCGGGCTTCGCGGTGGTCGTATCGTCGATCAGGATCGACACCACCGCGATCACCCCTTTGTCGCTGCGGCCGATACGGATGCCGCCCCGCTGAATCCAGGCCGACCACCGGGTGGTGCTCCAGTAGGTGGGCTTATGGTCGTTGGTCCGCCACTTCTTCAAGTCAGCGGGCAGTTCCAGACTCACCTTGCCGCTAGTCAGATACCGCACCACCTTGGCCGCTGCCTCTTCAACTGCCCTGCGCTCCTCAATCGTCGGCTCGCCCTGCCCGGCCGCTGGTGGGGCAGGCTTGCCAGCCGACACCACGGCGACCTCTAGCCAGGGTGAGTAGGAATGGGCGCGAGTGAAGACCGACGCGTTGACCGGTGTTCGATCGGGTTCGGAGCCGCAGGAGATCACTCTGGTGGCCAGCACCTCCAACGGATAGGCGTGTGGGGCGATACCCGGATAGGACACTCCCAGCTTCGTGCGGCAGGTGGCGGCTTTGGCTTTGGTTTTCTCTACTCGGCTCCAGGCGGTGTCGAAACGCTCGGCGGCGAGCAGTAGTTCGCCGTTTGCGGTGGACCACTCCCGATCGGAGTAGCGCGGGGCCGCGGCCGCTGCGCTGGCAGCATTTCGGCGTCGGTCATAGTCGGCGGCGAGGGCCGTCAGGTCCAGCCCGTCGAGGGGATCTCGGGTCAGTTCCTTGCGGGGTGTTAGTGGCACCTTGCCGACCAACTCTTCGGTCGAGCAGCCCGAGCCTGCTAATAAGACTGAGCAGCCCAGCAGCACGACGGTGAGCGTCCGCAGTGCGCGCAGTGGGGAGTGGGTGGGCTCGGCAGTCTCCTCTGCGGGTCCGACCAGCTGCCGTTGCTGGCGCCGCCGAAACCAGGGCGCACCGACCAGAAGCACGACGCCGACGCTGGTTAGTGAGAGCGAAATCGCGAATGCTCCGGGGAGCTGGCTGCCGATGGAAACGCGCAGGGCGGCAGATCCGCCCGTCACGGTGGTGACCACCGCCTCGACTGGTTGGCCAGCGAAGTCGCCCGCGACAGCCTGGGTTCCCGGTCCTATCGATCGGGCCTTCCAGAAGTCGAGCCCGGCCGGTGCGGCGGGCAGGGCCGGGTTCTGGGCTGGCCGAGATTCCGCCATCAGGCCTGCAGGGGAAAACCAGCCGACCTGTGCGGTGGTGGTAGTGGCGATGTAGTCGTCCACGTCGACGGCGTGGCCGATGCCGATGAATACCTCGCCGGCTGAGGAAGATGCGGAGATTCGCATCGGGAGAGATTGGGACAGCAGGCCGTAGTTGGTTACGACCGCTTCTTCGCCACTTGGATTCACCAACTGCGCTGGCGAATCGATCCAGTCATCAGGACCGACCCAGTAGGCAGCACCTAACCCGGCCACCACCATGGCGACCCCCGCCGCTCCCGCCAGCCACCGCAACCGCCCCATTTCCCGCCCTCCTGATCGACTTCGTCAGTCAACCTAGAGGCGTCGAAGCCCGCGTCGGGGGAGTTATCCACAGGCCCCCGGGGCCGTCCTGGCTTAGAACGGACGCTCGCCGCGGGCAGCCTTGGCGGCAATCGCAGCGATTCGGCGTTCCCTGGTCTCGGGGCGTTTGGCGGTGGCGATCCAGCCCAGCGCTTGCTTGCGCTGGCTGGGCGGGAACGAATCCCACTCCTGCCTAGCCGCTGGGTCGGCAGCCAGGGCAGCGGACAGATCCTCCGGCACGATTAGGGCCTCCGCGGCGTCCAGCAGCGTCCAGCGTCCGTCGGCTTTCGCGCGCTCAATCTCGGCGATTCCTGCTGGCTGCAAGCGTCCCTCGGCTGCCAGTTCGGCCACCCGCGCTTTGTTGGTGGCGGCCCAGGGGCTATTTGGACGCCTGCGGGTAAACCACAGCATCGATCGAGTGTCGTCTAGCGGCTTGGATTGGCCATCGATCCAACCCCAGCACAAAGCTTCGCGGATCAGTTCGTCATAGCTGGGATGCGGCTGGCCGGTGCTAGGACGCCAGAGCACCACCCAAACGCCTTCAGATTCGCCGTGGTGAAGCGACAGCCACTGGTGCCAGTCTTGGATTGTCTCCACCGATAGTCGGTGCGCCTGCGCCATCCCCATTGGAATCTCCGCTCCTAGTCGCCGATCACTCCAACGTGATGGTGGGCTCGTCAGCTTCCCGCAGCAGATTCGGGCCGCCGGAAACATCGTCGAGAGCTGCGGTGATTTCGGCCGGAAGCTCAAGGTCTTCAGCGGCGAGATAGGGCTCCAGTTGGTTGAGCGTGCGGGCGCCGAGTAGGGGAGCGGTCACTCCCGGAGCATCCCGCACCCACAGCAGGGCGACCTGAGCCGGGGTGAACTCCAGTCCGTCGGCGGCAATCATCACCGCGTCCACCACGGAGCGCGAGCGGGCCTCCAAATAGGGCTCGACGAACCAGGAGAAGTGTTCGCTCGAGCCGCGCGAGCCCTTCGGCTGACCGCCGCGGTATTTGCCGGTGAGTACCCCCCGACCGATCGGCGACCAAGGGAAGAAGCCCATGTGGAACGCGCGAATCGCCGGAATCACCTCCACCTCGGCGCGCCGGGCCAGCAGCGAGTACTCCACCTGCGCGGTGGTGATCGGGGCCCGTCCAGGAAAGGCGCCTTGCCAGGTCGCCGCCTGGGCGGTCTGCCAGCCGACGAAATTACTCACCCCGGCGTAGCGGACCTCACCAGCGCCAACTGCAGTATCAATCGCGGCCAAAGTTTCCTCGATCGGGGCCTGACCCCAGGCGTGGATCTGCCAGATGTCGATGTGGTCGGTGCCGAGTCGGCGCAACGACTCGCGAAGGTCGGCGAGCAACGAGGTGCGGGACGTGTCGACCACGCGCTGCCCGTTGCGGATGCCGAACCCTGCTTTGGTTGCGATCACCAGGTCATCACGGTCGACATCGCCAGCTCTGATGAGGCGTCCGATGATGCGTTCAGCATCGCCGGCGGCGTAGGCGGCGGCGGTATCGAGCAGATTGCCGCCAGCGCCGACGAACTTGCGCAGCACCGCACGGGCGTCCTCGAGTTTGGTCTCCCGTCCCCAGGTCAGGGTGCCCAGACCCAGTCGGGAAACCTGGAGGCCACTTCGACCCACCGCCCTGAGCTGCATGCGCCAACCCTACGGCTGCAACACTCCGGTCAGGAGCAAGGAGGCCACTACGGCGGCGAGTCCGAGGCGATACCAGACAAAGATCGAGAAGGTGTGCTTGCTGACGTACTTCAGCAGCCAATGAATGACGCCCAAGGCGATGACGAAGGCGATCACGGTGGCCACGATCGTCGGGCCCCAAGACAGGGTGGGGTCGTCCGGAATGTCCTTCAGCTTGAACAGCCCCGAGATGAACACTGCCGGGATTGCCAGCAGGAAGGCATAGCGGGCTGAAGCCTCGCGCTTGTAGCCCAGAAACAGCCCGCCGGCGATGGTGGCTCCGGAGCGGGAGACCCCGGGAATGAGCGCGAGTGCCTGAGCGAAGCCGAGCGCGATGCCGTCCCACCAGGTCAGCTGGGTGAGTTCGTAACTGTTCTTAGCCACCCGGTCGGCGATCCAGAGCACGACTGCGAAGACCGCCAACATGGCCACGGTGATCCACAGGTTGCGCAGGCTGGTGTCGATCGCATCTTCGAATAGCAGCCCCAACACCCCGATCGGAATCGAGCCGATGATCACTAGCCAGCCCATCCGGGCGTCCGGATCATTTCGCGGGATGCGTCCAAACAGCGCCTGAAACCAGTGCGAGATGATCCGCCCGATGTCCCGGGCGAAATAGAGGATCACCGCAGACTCAGTGCCTAGCTGAGTGACAGCGGTGAAGGCCGCGCCGGGGTCGTGTCCGCCGAAGAAGAGCTGACCGACGATCGACTGGTGTGCGCTGGAGGAGATCGGAAGGAACTCGGTCAACCCCTGCACAATGCCGAGCACAATCGCTTCTAGCCAACTCATCAACTGCCCCTTTCGTTCGCGGGCCAGCCTAGGCCCTGGCGTCGATAGGCTTCGCGCATGGATGCCTGGGAATCAGTGGTGGTGCCGAAGCTGCCCGCCGCGGCCGATTCGATGGTTCGCCTGCACAACCCGCTCACTGGCGACACGTTGCCCGTCGGACCGGCCAGCGGCGAGGCGCGACTCTACGCCTGCGGTATCACCCCCTACGACGCCACTCATCTCGGGCACGCCTTCACCTACGTTTCGGTCGACCTATTGGTCCGAGCCTGGATGGATACCGCGCTAACGGTTCGCTACGCCCAAAACGTCACCGATGTGGACGACCCGCTGCTGGAGCGCGCCAACGCCACCGGAGTTGATTGGGAGGCGCTGGCAGCCGAGCAGATTGAGCTCTTTCGCACCGACATGCGCACGCTCCGGGTGCTGCCGCCGGCGCAGCTGACTGGGGTGGTGGAGTCCTTGGAGCTGGTGACCGGAGCCATTCAGCGGCTCAAGGATCGCCAAGTGATCTACCAGGTGCCCGACCCGGCCTACCCAGACTGGTACTTCTCAATCACCAGCACCAGCAATCTGTTGGCCGATTCCCCGGTCTCGATGTTGGAGGCCGATCAGCTGTTCGCCGAACGCGGCGGTGACCCCGAGCGAGAGGGCAAGCGACACCGCCTCGATCCGCTCCTGTGGCGCCAACAACGAGCCGGTGAACCTGGCTGGGATTCCTGGCTGGGACGAGGCCGTCCTGGTTGGCATATCGAATGCACCGCCATCGCCGTGGACGCCTTGGGTCCGGCCTTCGATGTGCAGGCCGGCGGTAGGGACCTTGCCTTCCCCCATCATCCGATGTCGGCGGCTGGAGCAAGGGCACTCACTGGGGAGCCGTTCGCGAAGGCCTTCCTGCACACCGGGATGGTCGGCTATGCCGGGGCCAAGATGAGCAAATCCCTTGGGAATCTGGTGTTCGTTTCGCAGCTCCTGGCCGACGGCGTCGACCCGATGGCCATCCGGCTGCTATTGCTCAGCCAGCACTACCGCAGCGACTGGGAATACACCCCGGAGTTGCTGGCAGCTGCGGCTGACCGGTTGGCGCGGTGGCGAGCCGCAGTTGGGGCGCCGACGGCTCCGAATGCGGACTCGCTGGTGGCTGCGGTTCGAGCCGCGATCCGCAATGACCTGGACGCGCCGAGCGCGCTGGCTGCGCTCGATGCCTGGGCGCAGTCCGTTAGTGAGGGCGGGGGAGCCGACGCCGCGGCCCCGGGGTTGGTGCGAGACCTGGTGGACGCGCTCCTAGGGGTGCGGCTCTAAGTCGTCCGCCGAGTTGCGACAAGTGCGGCTGAGGCGGGCTCACCGGTAGGCTGCGCGAACGTGAGCAAATCCTTCGAAGACCTGTTCGCCGAACTGCGCGTCCGAGCTGCGACCCGTCCGGCCGGTTCGGGCACCGTGCGCGAGTTGGACGCTGGGGTGCATGCCATCGGCAAGAAGATTGTCGAAGAGGCCGCTGAGGTGTGGATGGCCGCGGAATTTCAGTCGAAAGGCGAGGCCGCCGAAGAGATCAGCCAACTGCTGTATCACCTGCAAGTACTGATGCTCTCGCTCGGGCTGGAGCTCGAAGACGTTTACGAATACTTGTGAGCCGGAAAGAGGAACCTGCGATGGCCACTGAGCTGTTGAAGATCGCTGTGCCCAACAAGGGCTCACTGGCTGAAGGTGCCGCCGAGATGCTGCGCGAAGCCGGCTACCGGCAGCGCCACGACGCCAAAGACCTGGTGCTGGTTGATGAGACCAACGGGGTGGAGTTCTATTACCTGCGTCCCCGCGATATCGCCGTTTACGTTGGCGAGGGCACCCTCGACCTCGGCATCACCGGGCGCGACATGCTGCTCGACTCCGGTGCCGAAGCCGACGAGGTGATCAGCCTCGGGTTCGGTGGTACCCGATTCCGGTTCGCCGCCCCTGGCGGCGCCGAACTGTCACTGGCCGATCTGGCCGGAAAGCGAATCGCCACTTCCTACGCTGGTCTGGTTGGCGCCTACCTCGATCAGGCTGGCATTTCGGCCCGCTTGATTCACTTGGACGGGGCGGTTGAGTCTTCGGTGCGCCTCGGTGTGGCTGACGTCGTGGCCGACGTGGTCGAGACCGGTACCACTTTGAAGCGGGCCGGGCTGGAGTTGTTCGGGGAAGCGATTCTGGAATCGGAGGCGGTGCTGATTCAGCGTCGTGGTGTGGCGGCTCCCGATGGGCTCGACCTGCTGGTTCGCCGCCTCAACGGCGTCCTGACCGCCCGGGACTACTTGATGGTCGACTACAACGTGCCCACCGAGTTGTTGGCTGTGACCACCGCTGTGACTCCGGGACTGGATGCACCAACGGTCTCGCCGCTAGCCAAGGAAGGCTGGGTTGCCGTGCGAGCCATGATCCCGGCCAAGCGGGCCCAACAGATCATGGATGAGCTCTGGGAAGCGGGGGCTGAGGGGATCCTGGTCACCAGCATCCACGCTTGCCGGTTGTAGGCGAAGGTGGAACCGCCCGCTTTCGATTCGTGTCAGCGGGCGGGTTCAGGCTAGAATCGCGGTTGATCGACTGCACCGAGAGGTGGCAGTCCGCGAAAGTGGAGACCTGAGCTCCCACCTGATCACCTGGCTGGTGATGGGTCGGTAACTGCGAAGCGACGCTCGGCGTCGCCAAAGCATCAGGGTCTTCGCGTGCGCGGAGGCCCTTTTCGTTGCCTGCAAATCAGCCACAAACGAGTCTTTGGAGGACACATCAGCACTGAACCGCGGATCAACGAGCGCATCAAGGTATCTGAGGTGCGCCTGGTCGGCCCTGCCGGAGAGCAGGTCGGCATCGTGCGGATCGACGACGCGCTACGCCTTGCTCGCGAGTCCGATCTCGACTTGGTCGAGGTCGCACCGATGGCGCGTCCGCCGGTGGCCAAGTTGATGGACTACGGCAAGTTCAAATACGAAGCCGCGCAGAAAGCCCGCGAGTCCCGGCGCAACCAGACCAACACCGTGATCAAGGAGATGAAGCTTCGTCCCAAGATCGACAGCCACGACTACGAGACAAAAAAGGGTCACGTGGTCCGGTTCCTCAAGGCTGGCGACAAGGTGAAGATCACCATCATGTTCCGTGGACGCGAACAGAGTCGCCCCGAGTTGGGCTTCAACCTGTTGAAGAAGCTCGCCGAAGACGTGGTTGAGGACGGGTTCATCGAATCCGCGCCCAAGCAGGACGGGCGCAACATGCTGATGGTGCTGTCGCCCACCCGGAAGAAGACCGAAGCCAAGGTTGAGGTGGAAGCCGCCAAGGCTGCTAAGGCAGCTATTCGCGCCGCCGCGGCTGAAGAAGCACATCGCTTGGAGGCTGAGTTGCGAGCTGCGTCAGTGGCTGCTGCTCATCCGAAGAAGAAGCGGGGGCCCGCTGACAACATGGACCCCGACATCGACCTGTAAAGAGATAGAGAAGGACGCCAGATATGCCGAAGATGAAGACCCACTCGGGTGCTAAGAAGCGCTTCCGGGTTACTGGCACGGGCAAGATCATGCACCGCCAGGCCGGCAAGATGCACCTAAACGAGCACAAGCCCAGCACCCAGACCCGCCGGCTGGATGGCGACCAGGTCCTAGCGCCCGGCGATGCCAAGAAGGCCCGCAAGCTTCTCGGCAAACGCGCCAAGTGACGCACCAATCCTGAACTTTAGAACTGAGGAGTAACCGAAATGGCACGCGTGAAGCGTTCTGTGAATGCGCACAAGAAGCGCCGCGAAGTCCTGGACGAGGCGTCCGGCTACCGCGGCCAGCGCTCGCGGTTGTACCGCAAGGCCAAGGAGCAGCTGCTGCACTCCTACACCTACGCCTACCGGGATCGTCGCGCTCGCAAGGGCGACTTCCGCTCCCTGTGGATCCAGCGCATCAACGCTGCGACCCGTGCGGAGGGGATGACCTACAACCGATTTATCAACGGTCTGAAGACCGCTGGTATCGAGGTTGATCGCAAGATGCTGGCTGAAATGGCAGTGAACGACACCACGGCGTTTAACGCGTTGGTCGCCATCGCCAAGCAGAACCAGCCGGCCCAGGCCGCCTGAGCACAAGCTCAACACCGGCCGGGCTCGATAATCGGGCCCGGCCGACCCCATTCCAAGTAGAAGGACAGACGAGTGAGTGTCCCTTCATCACTTGAACTACCTGAACCGTCCCAGGCGATGTTGCGCGCCGCTCGTGCGCTGCAACGGCGCCCGGAGCGTAAGGAAACCGGCAAGTTCCTCGTAGAAGGCCGCCAAGCCGTTCGAGAGGCTCTCGGGATGCCCGGCGTGGTGGAAGCGGTCTACTTCCGCTGGTCTGCCGCGTTGGACAACGCCGATCTGGTCGAGGTGGCCAAGAATGCTGGCGTCCCCTACTTCGGGGTCAGCGAGCAGAACCTGGCCACCATGACCGACACGGTCACGCCCCAAGGTGTGGTGGCAGTGGCCAACGACATCGACGTGCCGCTGGCCGATGTCGTCGGCGAAGGCACCAAGCTGGTGGTCATCTGCGCCCAGGTGCGCGACCCGGGTAACGCTGGGACGGTGATTCGCTGTGCTGATGCTTTCGGGGCCGATGCGGTGATTCTGAGCTCGGATTCGGTTGAGGTGTACAACCCAAAGACCGTCCGCGCGAGCGTCGGGAGTCTCTTTCACCTGCCGATCGTCGTTGGGGTGGATCTGGCCGAGGCGATCGCGGCCTGCCGCGATGCCGGGATGCAGATCTATGCCACCGATGGTGCGGCTGGCACCGACTTGACCGATTTGACTGCCGACCTGGGCAAGCCAACCGCCTGGGTGATGGGCAACGAGTCCTGGGGTCTACCGGTGGAGCATTTGGCGATGGCTGACCGCACGGTGGCCGTCCCGATCTATGGCAAGGCTGAGAGCCTAAATCTGGCCACCGCTGCCGCGGTATGCCTGTACGCCAGCGCTAGCGCGCAGCGCGCGTCCAACTGATTTGCAAGGAGTGACGTCCATGACCGGCTCCACACCGAAGGCCGACCTGGGCCAGGAGTCCCTCGACGCCCTGGTCGCAGCCGCTTTGGCCGGCTTCGCCGATGCCACCACCACTGCGGAGCTGAAGCAGGCCAGGTTGGCGCACTCGGGTGACCGTTCGCCGCTGGCATTGGCCAACCGGGCCATCGGCACGTTGCCAGGCACCGAACGCAAAGACGCTGGGCAGCGGATCGGCACGGCGCGAGCCCAGGTTGCCGCCGCGCTTGCCGAGCGGGAGGCCGCTGTTGGCGCTGCCGAGCTAGCAGCCCGACTGGCCAGCGAACGCATCGATGTGACCCTGCCGGTGGAACTGGTTCCCGAGGGCGCGCCGCATCCCATCACTTCGCTAATCGAGTTGATGAGCGATGTCTTCACCTCCATGGGGTGGGAGATCGCTGAAGGGCCGGAGGCCGAGGGGGAGTGGCTCAACTTCGATGCTTTGAATATCGGCCCCGATCACCCGGCCCGTGGCACCACCGACACCCTCTTTGTCGAACCCCTTGAGAACCACATCGTCTTGCGTACCCACACCTCCCCGGTGCAGGCGCGCTCGATGTTGACCAGGGACCTACCGATCTACATCGTCTGCCCGGGCAAGGTGTATCGCGCTGACGAGTTCGACGCCACCCACGTGCCGGTGTTCCACCAGATCGAAGGTTTGTGCATCGACAAGGGCATCTCGCTGGCGAACTTGAAAGGCACGCTCGACCATCTGGCCAAGGCGATGTTCGGTCAGGAAATCGAGACCCGGATGCGCCCGCATTACTTCCCGTTCACCGAGCCATCGGCCGAAGTAGATCTGAAGTGCTTCGTCTGTCATGGCGCCAGCGTCGGCAATCCTGAGGCGCCGTGCCGAACATGTAAGTCGCAGGGCTGGATCGAGTGGGGTGGCTGCGGTGTGGTCAACCCCCGGGTGCTGATCGCCTGCGGGATCGACCCGGAGGTGTACTCCGGCTTCGCCTTCGGCATGGGTATTGAGCGGACGCTGATGTTCCGCAACAACGCCGCCGATATGCGCGACATGGTTGAGGGCGACGTGCGGTTCAGCCGCTCGCTGAAGGGATTGGCACGATGAGGGCGCCGCTGAACTGGCTGGCTGAGCACGTCGAATTACCCGCCGAGCTGACCGGGCGCGAATTGGGCGAGGTGCTGATCCGAGCCGGGCTAGAGGTGGAAACCGTCGATGAGGTTGGCGCCGACGTCACTGGCCCGATCGTGGTCGGCCAGATTCTGGCTTTTGTTGCCGAACCGCAGGCGAACGGCAAGACCATCCGTTGGGTTCAGGTCGATGTTGGAGCCGAACACAATCAGCCGCATGAGGACTATCCCCAGGGTTGCCGAAGCGTGGTTTGCGGTGCCGACAACTTCGCCGTCGGCGACCTGGTCGTGGTGGCGCTGCCTGGCTCGGTGCTAGCTGGCGACTTCGCCATCTCGGCGCGCAAGACCTATGGGCACCTCTCCGACGGAATGATCTGCGCTGAAGATGAGCTCGGGATCGGCACCGACCACACCGGCATTATCGTGCTACCCAGCGAACTCGCCGATGGCTCGGTGCTGGCCCCTGGCGATGATCCGGCGGAGTACCTGTTGCTGCGCGATGACGTGCTCGACATCGACGTGAGTCCCGATATTGGCTATTGCCTCAGCATTCGCGGCCTGGCTCGCGAGACGGCCCAGAACCTCGGTGGTGCGTTCACCGATGTGGTCGACCGGGCCACCCCGGCCACCAAAGCCGATGGCTACCCGGTGGTGCTCGCCGATCCGGCCTGCCCGCTGTTCGTCGCGCTAAGTGTCTCGGGCATCGACCCGAGCCAGCCGACCCCGCGCTGGATGGCGCGGCGGCTGGTGATGGCGGGAATGCGGTCGATTTCGCTCGCGGTGGACATCACCAACTATGTGATGTTGGAGACCGGGCAGCCGTTGCATGCCTACGACGCGTCGCTATTGCAGGGCCCGATAGTGGTGCGGAAGGCCAATCCGGGGGAGACCCTGGTCACTTTGGACGATCAGAAACGCACCCTCGATCCGGACGACTTGCTGATCACTGATGACACCGGGCCGATCGGCCTGGCCGGCGTGATGGGCGGTGAATCGACCGAACTGCGCGAAACCAGCACCGACGTGCTGATCGAGGCTGCCAACTTCGACCCGACCACGATTTCGCGCACCCTGCGCCGCCACAACCTGCCCTCTGAGGCCTCCAAACGGTTCCACCGGGGCGTTGACCCGAACGCCGCCTACAGCGCAGCACACCTGGCAGCCCGGCTGCTGGAGGAGTTGGCCGGGGGCACCCTGTGGAGTGCGGAGACCGTTGCTGGTGCTGTGCCGCAGCCGCCCACCCAAACCATCGCCGCCGACCTGCCCACGCGCATTCTTGGCCTGGAAGTGTCGGCAGACCGGGTCGCTGAGATCCTCAGCGCGAGCGGTTGTCAGGTCAGCCGTGCCGGGGATCAGTTGTCCTTGGTGCCGCCGACCTGGCGCCCGGACTTGCGCGATCCCTACGACTACGTTGAAGAAGTCGGCCGCAAGGTTGGCCTCGACAAGCTGCCCTCGGTGCTCCCGTCCGCGCCTGCTGGACGAGGCCTGACCCGCGAGCAGCGGGCCCACCGAGCCGTGGGCCGCGCCGCAGTGGCGTCCGGCTTCGTGGAGGTGCTGACCTTCCCGTTTGCCGCCGAAGAAGATCTGGATCGGATGGCGATCTCGCCTGAGGATCCACGACGCACCCTGGTGCGGCTGGCGAACCCCCTGGCTGGCACTGCGCCGTACTTGCGAACCTCGATCCTGCCGGCGTTGTTCGCGTCGGTGGCGCGCAATACTTCGCGCGGGAATGACGACCTGGCCATCTTTGAGACCGGCAGCGTTTTCCGGGCCGGGTCGGGGCAGCCTGCGCCGCTGCCTGCAGTAACCCAGCGTCCGAGCGTCGAGGAGCTAGCCGCGATCGAGGCCGCGCTGCCAGTTCAGCCTCGGCATTTCGCTGCCGTGTTGTGTGGGAGCTGGCGCTGTCCGGGCTGGGCGGGTGCTGGCGAGCCCGCTGGTTGGCAGCAGGTGTTTGCTCTGGTGGACGCGCTCGGCGCCGCAGTTGGCGCGCCGGTGACGCGCCTGGCGGCTGCGGAGGCGCCCTGGCATCCTGGACGCTGTGCCGCTGTGGTTGTTGCGGGCGAGGTCATTGGCCACGCTGGCGAACTGCATCCTTCAGTAGTGGGGGAATTCGGCTTGCCTGAGCGCAGCGCAGCAGTAGAGATTGATCTGGACCGGCTGGTGGCCCTGGCGCCTCACGGTGGCAGCATTGCGCCAGTGTCGGGGCATCCGGTGGCCAAGGAAGATATCGCGGTGGTCGTTCCTGATGCCGTAAGCGTCGGTGAGGTGCAACGCGCTCTGGCGGCCGGTGCCGGTGAACTGCTTGAGTCGATCAGTCTTTTCGACCTTTACACCGGCGGACAGGTGCCCGACGGCCACCGCTCGCTGGCATTCGCACTGCGCTTCCGTGCGCCTGACCGGACACTCACCGACGCCGAGACAGCCGCGGCTCGTCAGCGGGCCGTGGTGGCGGCTGCCGAACTGGGTGCGGTGCTGAGGGATTTCTGAGGCTCCCTTTCGGCATTGACGCTGTTTGATTGCGAAAATGCCTAAAAACTGAGCATCAGTATGAAAAATATCCCGGTGGCGATAGCTCGGTTCCCCCGCACGGGTACCTGGTCTTGTGACCCATTTGGGGGACAGGTGGGGGAACCCTCACCCATACGACGAGCCTTGACCACAATATGGCGCCTTCTGGCGCTATCACTGACCCCAAGATGGTAGCGCTTACATCGCGTTGACTAGGTATAACGCAAATTCAGACGGCTGAAGAATGAGCCCTGTCAGGTAGGTGGGCGGGTGGTTCTACCTACCCGATGTCGAGAAATCGAAGCAGCCAGGGCAGACTACTAAGTGAACGAACTGTAATCGCCGAGGTAGCAGATCGGCACAGTCTTTAGGAAGTGACTACGGTGTCCGCCAACACTTACGTTACGCAGAGGCTCTGGCGTAGGACTCGCCAGGTCGTCGCTGGTATGGCCGGGATTCTCATCACGACCATCGGTGCGACGACCACGGCGCTGGCCGTCAGAGACCTCGGCGGCTTCGAGGTGTTCCAGGGGATCGGTCGGGTCGATCTGAAGGCCGCCCCGGCTGGCGTAGTCACACTCAGCGAACATGACAGCGCTGCAGATGCCGCGCGGCTCAGTGACCAAGCCGTCACCGATGGACTGCAGCCGGGTGAGGCTGCCTACTTCGGCTACACCCTCGCCCTGGGTGCGCAAAGTGTCCCGGTAGCTGCGGTCACGATGGAGCCGTCCGCGGTGAGCGGCGACCGAAGTGCGCTGAGCTATGAGGTGCGCAAGGTTGCAGATGCCACCCAGTGCCGACGTGATTGGTCGGCAGGTGAAGTAGTCGTTGCGCCGCGAGCCTTCAGCGATCCAGCGTCGGAGTCTTTTGGCGTTACCCGGCTCGGTGCATCACCCCGGCCGACGCAGCTCTGCATCAAGGTGTCGCTGGCGGACTCGGCCACCTCTGCACACACCGGTTCGGTCGCTTGGCGGTTCCTCGCCACTCCTGCTACCTGATAGCGAAAACACAGTTCCAATCGCACGACATCGATGACAGCCGTCCCCTAATGGGTGACAGGAGTTAGTCGTCATGTCCCCTTTATGGGTGACAAATGGGACGTTAAGTGGTCACTCTGGTGGGTGACAAAAGCAAAATACCTTTGGAGGTTGAAAACGGTGTTCTCTCTTTCCTGTGGTCGCTCAAGGCCCTCCGCACTAGGGGCGACGGCATGCATGTAGCCCGTAAGGGGGGATGATTGCGATGCTTGTTGTGCTTGTGGGGGCGGCATTAATCGCTTGTATTCCGGCGCATTTATCGTTACTGTCAGTGCCACTCATCCAGCAAGTTAGGGACTTCTAGGAAAGGCACTGACATGACCTCCACCACCACCGCTGATCGGCGCGGTCGGCGGCGCAAGTTAGCCGCGATCTTGGCCGGCGGCTTGGTCGTTGGCGTCGGCACCATGGCCACCCTGGCGTCGTGGAACGACGCCGAGTACGCCTCGGGCAGCTTCACTGCGGGCAGGTTCAACCTGCTGGGCAGTGTCGATCAGTCCGCGTTCGGCGAGCACGCCTCCGCTGGTGCTGCCGCCGCATTGACCTTCACAGCACCGGTGACTGCCCTCACTCCAGGTGATGTTGTGTATGCCCCCTACGCGCTGCGCTTGGATGACACCACCACCAATGGCGGCACCGTCGCAGTCACCCCGGGCGCCAGTACCGGCACCGTGACCAACGTCACCTACACCTTGTTCACCACCGCGACTGCTGGCTGCTCGGCGGCCTCAACTCCAGTCACTACTGTGGTGGCCAACGGTACGGACCTCGGCTCGGTTGGCACTCCGCTGACTTTCGCCGTGGCCAAGCCGGTACTTCCGTCGGCCGGGGCCATTACCTACCTGTGTTTCAAGGTAACTGCAGGCGCGGCCCTCGGGCAGGGGCAGACTGGTACTGCAAGCTGGGTGTTCACCGCCACCTCTAACTGACAGTAATCGGGATCCGGCCAGGGCTTGACCCTGGCCGGACTTCCGCGGAAAGGACCAACCCCATGTCCCGTACGCGAGGTTCCAGTAGGCCAGAAGGGCCGCGCGTGCGTCGGGCCCGACCGAGCTGGTGGCACCGAGTCAGTGAGAATCTGATCGATGTCGTGTTGTGGAGCCTCGGCGTGTTGGGCCTGCTTAGCCTCATTGCGGCCGGTGTGGCCCATTTCTGGGGGCTTTCGATCGTCCTGTTCTCCACTGGCTCAATGTCGCCCACCATCCCGGCTGGCGCGGCTGCGTTGGTGCAGCGCATACCGGCCAGCCAAATTATGGTCGGGGACGTGGTTACCGTCGAGCGTGCTGATGCGCTGCCGGTCACTCACCGGGTCACTTCGGTGCGTCCGGCCGAGACCCCGGGCGAATACGTCATCACTATGCGTGGTGATGCCAACCCAGCTGAGGACGTCAACCCCTACCAGGTCCGCGAGGTGCGCCGCGTCCTGTATTCGGTGCCCGGGGTCGCAGCAGGTATCGCCAGGCTTCGCGATCCGCGGCTCATCGCCGGCATGACCCTGGTTGCCGGGGTCCTGGTTACCTGGGCCTTCTGGCCGCGGCGGGGCTCCGGTCCGACCCGCTTGGTCGAGGAGGATGCTGAGCCGACCGATGAAGCTGAGGGGCCCGTTGAGCCCATCGCTGCGCAGCCAGGCGAGGTTGTCATCGGCTCAGATTCAACGATCGACCCTGAAGCCTCCGGCCCGGTTCCGAATTAGGGGTGGGGCGTCCCCATTTGGGGGACAAAGGGAACGGAAAAAGTCTCACGATAGAGAACGTCGTTCGCGCCATTTCTGATGATGTCCCCAATAAGGGTGACAATGGTGAAACGCGTGCCTGAGATCCCTTTGTGGGGGCCAGGATCGTGCCGGTCGCTCATAGGGGTGACAAGGGGGGATGCGTTCCAGGACGTGCTTTAACCAGGATTAACGTTCCGGGGTTCGAAGGCCATCTGGATCACCGGTGGCGTTGCACTATTTGCGTAGTCGTGAGTGACTATTACCGGTGTACTTATCTGACAAAAACTAGTGGAAGGCCTTCAAGTGGCTCTCACCCAATCCAATGAGGACGGCCGCGGCAAGCGCCGCAAGGTGGCCGCGATCCTGGCCGGCGGCTTGGTCGTCGGCGTCGGCACGATGGCGACCCTGGCGTCCTGGAATGATGCCGAGTACGCCTCCGGCAGCTTCACTGCAGGCAAGTTCAATCTGCAGGGCAGCATCGATCAGGCCGCGTTCACCGAACATGCGACTGCCGGCGCGGCGGCCGCACTGACGTTCAGCGCTCCGGTCACGGCGATGACTCCGACTGACACCGTCTATTCCGGCTACGCGCTGCGCTTGGACAAGACCTCGTCCAACGCTGGCACCGTAGTGGTGACGGCTGGTAGCAGCGTCGGCACGGTGACTGACGTCACCTACACCCTGTTTACCACCGCGACTGCAGGCTGCTCGGCGGCTTCGACCCCGGTCACCACAGTTGTCCCCAATGGCACCGCACTCGGTTCGGTCGGGTCTGCGACCAGCTTCGCGGTTGCCAAGCCGGCGAACACCACCACCGATGGTGTCCCGACCTACCTCTGCTTCAAGGTGACCGCTGGTGCGGGCCTCACGCAGGGCCAGACCGGGACTGCCAACTGGGTGTTCACCGCTACTTCCAACTAATCCGCAACTCTGCCGGGAACCCGGCCAGGAAACGCCCACCGGGTGACCTGGCCGGGTTACTGTCAGATTCGGAGGTCAGAAGATGCTTGAAACTTCCCTGAGTGTTGCGGCAGTCGCCTCATCCGATGAGTGCCAGCTGTCGGGTTTGAGGCGCCCGCACGCACAGGGATCGCAAGCGACCGGGGCCGGGTTGCTAGCTGGTGCCGGTTGGATGATCGCGGGCGAGCCTGTTACTGGGTTCGATACGTGGTCGAGCCGGGAGGTAGTGCAGTGAAGAGGGGTCTGCACTACCACCCGGCGTCACCAAGGGGACGCCGCCGAGTACTGGCGTTCGGGATGGGCATGCTGGCCGCCATGTCACTGGTGTGGCAACAGCAGGCCACCTTGGCCAGCTTCGTGGATGCCGAGCATGGCAAGGGCACCTTCAGTGCAGACACCCTGAGTGCCATTACGCCGACGCTGACGCCCAGCTACGGCAGGATCGCAGCCTCCTGGAGCGCTGATGCGCCAACCGACCCTTGGGCCACCCCGCAATACACTCTGGACTGGTCGCCGAATGTGGGCGGGCTGGGCTCCAGTGAGCTCTACAGCGGAACCGGGACCAGCGCCAATCTGACTACTGGCACCGCGACCCAGAGCAGCACTGCGCTGCTTTTCACCGATGTGGCCGCCGGTGGCACTCATGCCTGCGGCGTGTCGCAGGGTGCCGTCTACTGCTGGGGCACTAGCACGGTGGGTGCCCTAGGTCTCGGCACGGGTACCACCGGCACCAACGTTCCCCTGCGAGTGAATGGCGGGACGCTGGGCACCAAGACCGTGGTGCAGGTGACCGCCGGCACTGGTCACACCTGCGTACGAACCAGCGACGCCAGGGCCTATTGCTGGGGGGCTGGCGCCAGTGGCCGGCTGGGCAGCGGCACCACTGCCAATCAGTTCCTGCCGGTGACGGTCTCCACGCTCGCCGACGTGACCGACATCGCGGGCGGCACCACCCACACCTGCGCGGTGAACGGTGGCGCGGCCTACTGCTGGGGCCTCAACGGCAATGGCCAACTCGGCGACAACTCGTACACCACTCGCACCACGCCGGTACCGGTCTACACCTCCGGCATCTTCGGTGGGCGGACGGTTAGTGCGGTGTCAGCTGGCGGAACGCACAGTTGCGCCGTCGCTGATGGTCGGGCCTTCTGTTGGGGATACAACGGCAACGGACGCTTGGGCAACAGTTCGTACGCGCAGTCGGTGATTCCGGTCGCCGTATCCACCGCGACGCTGCTGGCTGGACGTACGGTCACGAAGATCAGTGCGGGGACCTCCCATAGCTGTGCTGTGGCCGACGGAAAGGCCTTCTGCTGGGGGCTCAACACCAACGGACGCCTCGGCGACAGCTCGGCTACTACCAGGACCGTCCCAGTCGCGGTGACCACAACTGTGATGTCTGGAGCTGTTGAAACCATCAGTGCTGGCTACGCCCACACTTGTGCAGTCGCCGCTGGTGGTGCCTACTGTTGGGGTCTGGGTACCAGTGGCCAACTCGGCAGCGCCGCCTCGGCCAGTTCGACGGTGCCGGTGAAGGCGGCGGGCACACTCAGCTCACGAACGGTCACGACCGTGTCAGCTGGCACCAACTTTTCCTGCGCCACCGGTAACACCCCGGCCGCTTGTTGGGGACTGGGCACCAGTCGCCAAATCGGCGATGGCGCTTCGACGACCAGGAACGCGCCTGTTGACGTCCTGCTGAATGGGAGCACCTGTCCGGATGGGTCGGTGCGGGTGGCGAGCGACTGTTCGCTGGCCGAGGGCACCAACTACTACCTCCGGCTTGGCTACAGCATCGGTTCGTGGACGGCCCCGGACAGTGCCTGGATAAGGGGAACGACCCAAACCCGCGACGGCGTTGACCCGAGCCTAGATTCGCGCACCACCACGTCCGTCACACTGCAATGGGACGCGGCGCCCGAGCCGGAAGACTCGTTTGCGGAGTACACCGTGAAGCGTTCGACCAGCGCGAGCGGCTCGAGCCCGACGACCCTGGCCATCACTCCGAGTCTCGGAGCGACCGATCGGGGTGGTCTACCCACCAGCCGCACCTACACCAAGATTTCGGTCGGCACCGGGCACGCCTGCGGGATTCTGGACGGCGATCTCTACTGCTGGGGGCTGAATACCAGCGGGCAGCTTGGCCTCGGCGACCTGGTCGAGCGGAATGCCCCGACGAGGGTGCCCGGGCTTTCTGGCACGGTCACCGATGTATCGGCCGGCGCTACCCATACCTGCGCGGTGGCAAGCGGAGTTGTCTACTGCTGGGGCCTCAACACCTACGGGCAACTCGGCGACAACAGCACCACCACGCGCACCAGCCCGGTATCGGTGTCGAATCAAACCGGCTACACCGTGCTTCAGGTCAGCGCTGGCACCTCCCACAGCTGTGCAATCACCCAGGGCGGTGAGTCTTGGTGCTGGGGCCGCAACAACTCCGGTCAGCTCGGCAACGGTGGCACCACCAACAGCAGCGTGCCGGTAGGCCCGCACACGGGTGCCATTCCGGCTGGTCAGGTAGTTGAGATCAGCGCTGGCGGTTCGCATACCTGTGCAGTTGCGGCGTCGCGCGCCTATTGCTGGGGTCTGGGTACCTCTGGCCAGTTGGGTGCCGCGGGATCCTCTTACACCCCGATTGCCGTCAACACCGGCTACGCCATGGGTACCAACGCGGTCACCGAAATCAGCGCCGGCAATGTCCATACCTGTGCGATCGCGGCTAGTCGGGCCTACTGCTGGGGTTCGGACAACAAAGGCCAGGTGGGCAACGGCGCGGCGGGCTCCAGTTGGAATACCTCCGCGGTGACCACAACTTTGATGTCGGGGACGGTGACCTCGATTTCGAGTGGCACCGAAACCACCTGTGCCACGGCTTCGAGCAAGAACTACTGCTGGGGTGAGGGCAGTTCGGGCCAGCTAGGCAACACTGCTTCCGCTGATGCGACTTCGCCAGTCGCGGTTTCCGCTCAAGGTGCGCTAGCTGGCATGACCGCCAGTGATGTCGCGACCGGCGCCACCCACAGCTGTGGGTTGCTCGACGGCCGCCCGTACTGCTGGGGGCGGGGCGAGAACGGGCGCTTGGGTAACCGTGAGGTTGTGGCTGCGACTTTCAACTACCCACAGCAGACTCCGCCGGACGCGCTGTGCGCAGTCGGCGCGACCCCAATGGGCGATGGCTCCTGCAGCCTGGCGCCTAGTACCACCTACTACTACCGGGTCTCCTACACCTTGGACGGTGGCCCGGCGCGAACCGGTAGCTGGGTGGGAATCAGCACTAGCTAGCACTGGCGGCGGCCCGAGCCGCTGCTGGTAGCGCGGCAACCGCCCGCTCGATCACCGACTCGTCGTGGGCTGCCGAGACGAACCAGGCCTCAAAAGCTGATGGCGGCAGGGCTACTCCCGCGCTTAGCATCGCGTGGAAGAACGCTCGGTAGGGCGACACCTGCTGGGTTTGGGCCTCGGCGTAGTTACGCACCGGGGTGTCCAGGCCCCAAAACACTGAAAACAGCGATCCCGCTCGCTGCAGCCGGTGGGACACACCAGCTTCGGTGAGTGCTGCGGTGACCGCTGCAGCCAGCGCAGCCGCAGCAGCGTCCACCCGGTCGTAGACGCCAGCATCGGCCAGCCTCAACGTGGCAATGCCAGCTGCAGTCGCCAACGGGTTACCAGACAGGGTGCCAGCCTGGTAGACCGGCCCGAGCGGAGCGAGCAGCTCCATGATTTCGGCCCGGCCGCCGATCGCGGCCAACGGCATTCCACCGCCAACCACCTTGCCGAAGGTGAACAGATCCGGAGCCACCTTTCGGCCCTCGTAGCCCCACCAGCCGGACGCTGAAACCCGGAAGCCGACCAGCACCTCGTCATAGATGAGCAGCGCGCCGTGCGCGGTGGTCAACTCGCGCAGCAGTTCGTTGAAGCCCGGCTCAGGTGGCACGATGCCCATATTCGCCGCGGCCGGCTCAGTGATAACTGCCGCAATCTGATCGCCCCGCTCGGCGAACAACGCGCGAATGGCTGCAAAGTCATTGAACGGCACCACCAGGGTCTGTGCAGCGATGGCCGCTGGCACGCCCGCAGACCCCGGCAAACTGGCAGTGGCGAGCCCCGAACCAGCGGCGACCAACAATCCGTCGGAGTGGCCGTGATAGCAGCCGGCGAACTTCACCAGGAGATCGCGCCCAGTTGCGCCCCGGGCCAGCCGGATCGCGGTCATGGTGGCTTCAGTGCCGGTGGAAACCAGCCGCACCCGCTCGGCGAGCGGCACTCTGGCCCGGACCAGCTCGGCCAGTTCAGCCTCGGCCACCGTCGGGGCGCCGAAGGATAGGCCCTTGGCTGCGGCCGCCTGCACGGCGGCGACCACCTCAGGGTGGGCATGGCCGAGCAGCGCCGGGCCCCAGGAGCCGACCAGATCGAGGTATTCGCGTCCATCAACGTCATAGACAAAGGCTCCGCGGGCGTGATCGATGAAGCGTGGCGTGCCGCCCACCGAGCCGAACGCCCGGACGGGGGAGTCGACACCGCCAGGAATGACTCGCTGAGCGCGGTCGAAGGCCGCCTCGTTGCCGCTCATCGCAGCCACCCGGCCAACTCCAGGGCAGCATAGGTGAGCACGATGTCAGCACCGGCGCGGACGATGCAGGTGACGGATTCGGTCAGGGCTGCCTGCCGATCGATCCAACCTCGCTCAGCGGCGGCGGCGATCATCGCGTACTCGCCGGAGACCTGGTAGGCCGCAACCGGCACCTGACTGGCCTGAGCGACCTCGGCCAGCACGTCGAGGTAATGCCCGGCAGGCTTCACCATCACGATGTCAGCGCCCTCGAACTCGTCCAGGCTGGCCTCCAGGCGCCCCTCTCGACGGTTGGCCGGATCCTGCTGGTAGGTCCGGCGATCACCGCTGAGCGAGGACCCGACGGCTTCCCGGAAGGGGCCGTAGAAAGCTGAGGCGTATTTGGCTGAGTAGGCCAAGATGCCGACATCGATGAAACCCGACTCGTCGAGAGCGTCGCGGATGGCCATTACTTGACCATCCATCATCCCCGACGGCGCGACGAAGTGCGCGCCAGCCTCGGCCTGGGAAACCGCCTGCTGCTGGTAGAGATCCAAAGTCGCATCGTTGTCGACTGCGCCGGCCGGATCAAGCACGCCACAGTGCCCGTGGTCAGTGAACTCGTCCAGGCAGGTGTCGGCGATGACCACCAAGTCGTCACCCACCTCGGCGCGGACGGCAGCCAGAGCGCGGTTCAAAATGCCGTCGGCGGCATAGGCGCCGCGTCCGAGCGCGTCTTTGCCTTCGGCGGCCGGGACGCCGAACAACGCGATCCCGCCAAGTCCGGCTTCGGCGGCACGCAGTGACTCAGCCCGGATCGAATCCAGATTGTGCTGGACGACCCCGGGCAGCGAACTGATGGCCCGCGGGCCCGCCAGCCCGTCGGCGACGAAGGCCGGTAGCACCAGTTGGGACGGATGCACTCTGGTTTCGGCAACCATGCGGCGGATGGCCGGGGTGGACCGCAGTCTTCTGGGCCTGCGGATGATTTGCGACATGCGGACTAGCTCCTCAGCTGGATTGCCTAGTCATTGTGGACCATCAATGCGGGTGCTCAAACCCGGGATTGGCCAGCGTTCACTCTGTGGAAACTTCGCGGTGCCACACTTGAGGCATGAAGCGAAGCGTGCGTGACATCGAATGCTGGCTGACCGACATGGACGGAGTGCTGGTTCACGAGGATCGGCCGATTCCTGGAGCGGTCGAGCTGCTCAACCGCTGGGTAGACACCTCCCGACGATTTCTAGTGCTCACCAACAACTCGATCTACACCCCGCGCGACCTTTCGGCCAGATTGGCCCGCTCCGGCCTGAACGTGCCGGAAGAGAATTTGTGGACCTCTGCTCTGGCCACTGCCGACTTCTTGGCCAGCCAGCCCGGTGAGAAGACGGCGTTCGTGATCGGTGAGGCCGGTCTGACCACCGCCCTGCACGAGGCAGGTTTCGTGATGACCGAAACTTCCCCTGCCTACGTGGTGATGGGGGAGACTCGCAATTACAGCTTCGACGCAATCACCAAGGCTGTCCGGCTGATCATCGCTGGGGCTCGGTTCATCGTCACCAACCCGGACACCACCGGACCATCAGCTGACGGCCCCCTGCCAGCCACCGGGGCGGTCGCGGCGATGGTCACCGCGGCCACGAACCGGCAGCCTTACGTGGTGGGCAAGCCCAACCCGATGATGTTCCGCTCGGCCATGAACCGGATCGAAGCTCACTCCGAAACCACCGCCATGATCGGGGATCGGATGGACACTGACATCGTCGCTGGCATGGAGGCTGGTCTGCTGACCGTCCTGGTGATGTCTGGGGTCACTCAACCTGAGGAGATCGAGACCTTCCCGTACCGGCCCTCTGAGGTGCTGAACTCAGTGGCCGATCTGGTGCCGTTGCTCTAAGGCTTCAGCCCAGAGCTGCCAGCACCGCGTCCACTAACCCACCGGTGTCGGGGGTGGTGGCCACCCCGATCACGTTGAGGCCGGCCTCGCGGGCCGCAATCGCGGTCGGTGCGCCGATGGCGATTACGGGGGCACCGGGTTGCCCCAACTCAGCGGCTGCCTTGGCCACCGAACCTGCGGTGGCGATGAAGGCGTCATAGCTCGGCCAATCGCGTTGGACGGATTCGGCCACCGCGACCGGCACGGTGCGGTAGACGGCCGGGTTGTTAACCGTCCAGCCTTTGGCGCGGAGCCCGGCTGCCGGTTCGGGCGACGCGACGGCCGCGCTAGGCAGCAGCACCACGCCTGGCCCTGCTTCAAAGGCCGCTACCAGGGCGGCCCCGCCCCCGGGGTTGGCCACCAGGTCGGGGGTCAGCCCAGCTGAGGTCAGGGCTCGGGCGGTCGCCGGGCCGACCGCGGCCACCTTGGCGCCGGCGGGCAGGTTCGCGGCCAGGTCGTAGCCCTGGTCGGCCAGGGCAGTCAGGGCTGCGGCTGAGCTAAGCACCAACCAGTCGTAGCCAGCAGTTGTGGCAGCCAGAAAGGCGGTCAGTTCGAGCGGTTCCTGGGCAGTGAACTCGGCTTGGGTAATCAGGGCGCCAGCGCTGGTCAGGGCTTCGGCCAGGCCAACCGGACAGCGACTGGGTAGCAGCAGCCGTCGGCCAGCGAGTGGGGCCGCCTTGGTGGCGGCAAGGTCCACGATGGCGGCTGCACCTGCCTGAAGCAGGGCGGCGGTGACTCGGGCCCCCAACGCTTCGGCGGCGGACAGGCTCAAGTCAGTGGTGTGGGCACTCTGCACCAGGCGGGTGCTGCCGTCGGTTGTGATGACGGCAGCCGACAGTTGCAGGCGGGCGTCCAGTACTTGGGCGTGGGCGCCAACCGGGGCGGCGCAGCCAGCCTGCAGACCAGACAGGACGGCGCGCTCGGCCACTGCGGCCAGCCGAGTGTTGGGGTCATCGAGGGCTGCCAACGCCGCCAACACGTCGGCGGCATCTGCGCGGCATTCGATCGCCAGCGCACCCTGGGACGGTGCGGGCAGGAACACTGCCGGGTCGAGCCGCTCGCTGATGCGTCCGGACAAGCCAATCCGGGTGAGTCCGGCCGCAGCCAGCAGCACCGCATCGAGGTCGGCGCCAGCCCGGGCCAGCCGGGTTTCGACGTTGCCGCGGATCTCAACCGTGGTCAGATCGGGCCGCAATGCCAGTAGTTGGGCCGCCCTTCGGGGGCTGCCCGTGCCAACCTTGGCCCCAGACGGCAGCGCGGCTAGACCACGGCCGTCGGCGGTGCAAAGCGCATCAGCCGGGTCCTCGCGGGGCGGCACCGCGGCGAGCGTCAAGTCGGCTGCGGGGGCGGTGGGCAAATCCTTGAACGAATGGACGGCGAAGTCGCACTCGCCGCTGAGCACAGCAGCTCGCACTGCCCCGACGAACACGCCAGCGCCGCCCAGGCTGGCCAGCGGCGCGGTGGTGACATCACCGTGAGTGGTGATTCGCACCAGTTCGACCTCGTGACCCAGGGCCCGCAGCGCGTCGGCCACCTGTCCGGATTGGCCCCAGGCGAGCTTCGAGCCTCGGGTCGCCAGTCGTAGCTTCATCGAGACTCCTGGTCGCTCAAGGCAGTTCCGGGCACGGTCGGTGCCTGGCTGCGGGGGTTGAGGCAGCAATCGCCGTGGCAGTTCTGGCCGGGCACGGTTTGGTCGACGCCGGCCAGTAGCGCGGAGGTGATTCGCTCAGCCAGACTGGCAACGAACCGCGGGTGGGTGCCAACAGTGGGGGTGCGTACCAGGCGCAATCCGAGCTGCTTGGCGGTCTGGCTGGCCTGGGTGTCGAGATCCCAGATCACTTCCATGTGGTCACTGATGAACCCGATCGGCACGAGCACCACGTCGGTGGAACCAGTCGCTGAGTACTCCGTCAAAGCGTCATTGACGTCTGGCTCCAGCCAGGGAACCTGCGGTGGCCCGGAGCGGGATTGAAAGACAAGTTCCCAGGGCTTGTCGATGCCGGTGGCCGCAGCAATACCGGCGGCCACCTGCGCGGCGACCCACCGGTGCTGGCTCACGTAAGCGTCCCCGGTCGACCCGGAACTGGCCGCCATCGAGTTCGGAATCGAGTGCGTGGTGAACACCAGCTTGGTGGTGTCGGCGGCCAGATCGAGATCGGACGGCAGCGCCTGCAACAGCAACTCGGTGATGGCTGCCGTGAACCCGTCAAGGTCGAAGAACGGGGGCAGCTTGCGCACCACCAGCTCCAACCCAGTAGCTGCCAGGGCTGAGCCGAGATCTTCGCGGTACTGCCTGCAGGCGGAATAGCCGGAATAGGCCGCCGTGGCAACGCCCAAGATCCGGCGGTGACCGCGCGCGGCCAGGTCGCGGAGCACGTCAGGCACAAACGGGGGTGAGTTGCGATTGGCCAGAGCGGTCTCAATCAGGACCCCCTCGGCGTCGAACCGCTGGCTCAGGGCGGCCAGCAGGGCGCGATTCTGGGCGTTAATTGGGCTGACCCCGCCCATGGCGAAGTAATGCTGGCCCACCTCGGCCAGTCGCTCGGGCGGAATCCCACGGCCAGCCGTCACTTGCTCTAGGAAGGGCACGACCTCCTCGACCCCTTCTGGCCCGCCGAAACCGAGCAACACCACTGCGTCGTAGCGCTGATTCATCGCAGCACTTGAGCCAGTTCCGCAGGCGACACTCGACGCCCGGTATAGAAGGGAATTTCGATCCGGACATGCCGCCTGGCTCCGGAAGAGCGCAGGTGTCGCATCAGGTCGACCAGGTCAATCAACTCGTCGGCTTCCAGACCCAACAGCCACTCGTAGTCGCCAAGGGCGAAAGCCGCGACGGTGTTGCTAAGTACCTGCGGGAACTCCCGTCCGGCCTGGCCGTGCTCGGCCAGTAAGCGGCGGCGTTCCTCTTCCGGCAACAGGTACCACTCGTAGGAGCGGACGAAGGGGTAGACAGTCAGCCATCGCTTCGGCTCGGCGCCGTTGAGGAAGGCAGGGGCGTGACGCCGGTTGAACTCCGCCACTCGGTGCACCCCCATCGCCGACCAGGTCAACTCAGCTGCGCCGCCAAACGCCTGGTGCTCGAACAACCTAACGGCTTCCTGCAGGTCCTGCGCCGCCGGTCCGTGCAACCACACCAGGAGGTCGGCGCCGGCTGGCATCGTGGCGACGTCGTAGAGGCCGCGGACGGTAACGCCGCGCTCGCGGAGTTGCTCGATCACCTTGGTGGTGCTTTCGGCGACGAGGTCAGAGACGGGCTCTCGGCGGGTGAAGACCGCGTAACAGGTGAAGGCAGTCAGCTCAGCGGAAACAGTCATTCCTCGACCCTAACCCTGCCCAGCGCGGCAGCGGTCAAAGCCAAGTCAGCTTGCCTACGTCCGTCAGCCACGCAATCGGGTACCCCAACGCCGCGCAGCGGCGAACCGGCTACCCGCCAGCAGGGCAGGTTCGCCAGTCCGGCTTCGACGGCGGCCACCCGATCGAGATGCCCGAGGGTGTACTTCGGCATCATTCTTGGCCAGCGAGACACGCGGACGCTGGTGGGCGGCCGTTGGGCCCCCAACACCCCGCCCACGTGGTCGGTCACTGCGGCGATGAGTTCGGCTTCCGGCGCCTCGGCGATCGCGCCCAGCCGTCCGGGCACGAAAGCCCTGATCAAAACCGTGTCCACCGGGGCGCGTCCAGCCCACTTCGCTGAAGAAACTGTGATGCCACTAATTGGGGCCGGATCTGCTTCCAGCCAGCCGTGGGTGGTCACCGGGTTGGCGAAGGCCTCGGCGGGGTAGGCAAGGCTGAGAACAGTGGAGGTGGCCAGTGGCACCTGCGCCAGGGCCGCCGCCGCTGCGGGCGCTGCGGCCTTTAGCAACTCCTCGCTGCCTTCGACCCCCGCGGCCAAGACCACCGCGTCGAAGTGTTGAGTCGAGCCGTCGGAAAACCGCGCTTCGGCTCCGCCGCCGGGCAGCGGGGTGAGGCGGTCCACACTGAGTCCGGTGTGCAGGCTGACCCCGGCTGCGGTCAACTGCTCAACGAGCGCTGAGATCAGGCTGCCCAAGCCGCCATTCAGGGTGCGAAACGGTGAGCTGGGGCCCCGCGCGGCCGATCGGGCTTTGCGTCCGGCAGCCAAGGAGGCCAGCATCAGGCTGCGGTATTTGGCCTCATCGGCCCGCAGCGATGGCAGCACGGCATCCAGGCTGAGCTCGTCGACGCTGGCGCCATAGATGCCGCCCACCATCGGATCGGCGAAGCGCTGCACGATCCCGCCACCGAGGCGGGCCCGCAGGAAGGCGCCGATTGTCGTGTCTTGCCCATTGCGCAGGCGCCGGGGCAGCAGCAGATCGAACCCGGCTCGCAGCTTGTCGAAGGGCGAAAGAATGCCGGTGGTTACAAACGGCCACAGTTTCGTTGGCAGCACCATGCCCATACCTGAGGGCAGCGGACGCAGCCGTCCGCGGGAACGCAGGTACACCGTGCGGGTGCCGCTGATCGAGATCACCTGGTCGGCTAGGCCAAGTTCTTCGATGAGCTTGAGCGCGGCGGGACGGTAGGCCACAAAGGAATCGGGGCCGTGTTCGATCAGCAGCGAATCGACTACTTCGGTGCGCACCTTGCCACCAAAGGTGTCTGCGGCCTCGACGAGGACTACTTCGGCCGGCGGGAGACCTTTGCTACCGCGAATCGCCTCCCAGGCAGCAGCCAAGCCGGTGATCCCGCCGCCGACTACTAGCAGCCTCACTAGACCGGCTTGGGCTGATAGGGGCACAGCGGGTCGGATTCCAGCGGGTCGCCGGTCCAGGCGAAGGCGCGGGCCCGGGAGCCGCCGCACCAGTTGCGGTACTCGCAAACGCCGCAACGTCCCTTGAACTGTTCAGGATCGCGCAGCGAACGCATCAACTCGGTGTTGCGATACAGCTCGACCAGCGAGGTGTCCTTGACGTTTCCGACCACCGTGGGCAGGAACCCGGACGGGCAGACGTCCCCGAGGTTGGAAATGAAGACGATGCCGTTGCCATCGCGAATCCCAAACCCTCGAGACATCGGCCCGGCCTCGATTTCCGCCCAACTCTTGCCGGCCCGCAGCAGCGGGGCGCTCACCAGGCGGCGGTAGTGCATCGCCTCGGTCGTCTTGACCCGGAACGGCGACTCCCGGTTGATGGCGGCAGCCCACATCAACCACTTCTCGGCCTCACCGGGGGACAGTTCGACCAGCTCGCTGCCGCGGCCGATGGAGATCAGGAAGAACAGGCTCCACTGCATCAGCTTGTGCTGGCTAAGCACCTCATAGACCGCTGGCAGGTCGGGGGCGGTGGTCTCAGTAACCAGCGTGTTCACCTGCACCGCCAGACCAGCTTCAGCGGCGTGATCGAGGGCGACCAGCGTGGCGTCGAAGGTACCGGGCACCATCCGAATGCCGTCGTGATACTCGGCATTGGAGGCGTCCAAAGACAGCGAGATGGCCTGGATGCCGATCTCCTTCATCCAAAACAGCTTTTCGCGGGTGAGTAGGGGAGTCACCGCCGGGGCCAGCGAAACCCCGATTCCGCGAGCCTGGGCCGCAGCCACCAACTCAGCCAAATCGGGCCGCTTTAACGGGTCGCCACCAGTCATCACCAGGTGGGGCAGTGCCTCACCGTCGGTGGCGAAGCCAACAATGTCGTCGAGCACCGCGATCGCTTGCTCGGTGCTGAGTTCGCCAGGGGCAGCCTCAGGTTGGGCAGTGGCTCGGCAATGCCGACAGGAGAGCCCGCAGGCGTTGGTCAGCTCCCAATAGATGATCATCGGGGCCCGCTCGTAGGCCCACAGTTCGTTGGGCTTGACCGAGCCGATACCGACGGAATGGGTGGTCATTCAGGACTCCTGGGGCGGCTTGGGTGCAATTGAATGGACGAGTTCGACCAGCGCAGTGAGCACCTCAGGGTCGGTATCGGGAGTAACGCCATGGCCGAGGTTGAAGACGTGGCCGGGAGCGAGATCGCCCTGCGCGCAAATCTCTCGGGTGGCGTCTTCGCGAGCCTGAGCCGGGGCGCTGAGCAGGGCGGGATCGAGATTGCCCTGCAAGGGCACGGTTCCACCAAGGCGGCGATTGGCCTCAGCCAGCGAAATGTCGGCGGCCACCCCGACCACGTCCGCGCCAGCTGCGTAAAGATTGGTGAGCAGGTCGCCGGTGGCGGTGCCGAAGTGGACCCTCGGGACGCCCAGATCGGCGATGCTGTCGAACACTGCGGTCGAGTGCGGTTGCACGGCCCGCTCGTACTCGGCGACGCTGAGCCGTCCGACCCAGGAGTCAAAGAGCTGGAGGGCGCTGGCGCCAGCCTCAGCTTGGGCCCGCAGGAAGGTGGTGGTCAGCCGGGCCACCCAGCCCAGCAGCCGGTTCCAGGTTTCGGGGTCCTCAGCCATCAGTGCCCGGGTCGCTGGCAGTTCCCGGTTCGGCCGTCCCTCAATTAGGTAGGACGCGAGCGTGAACGGCGCCCCGGCAAAACCGATCAGCGGGGTGTCGCCGAGTTCGGCCACGGTGATCCCGATCGCCTCGCGGATCGGGGCCAGCGCCGCCGGATCCAGCTCCGGCAGGGCGGCCACCTCGGCGGCGCTTCGCACTGGGCTGCCCATCACCGGTCCGACTCCGCCGACGATTTCGACCTCGATGCCAGCCAGTTTGAGCGGCACGACGATGTCGGAGAAGAAGATGCCAGCATCCACGTGGTGCCGACGAACTGGTTGCAGGGTGATTTCGGCCGCCATCGCTGGGTTCAGACACGAGCCGAGCATCGTGGTGCCCTCGCGCAGGGCCCGGTATTCCGGCAGCGAGCGGCCGGCTTGGCGCATGAACCAGACCGGACGCTGGGCCACGCTGCGTCCGGTGTAGGCCCTGATCAGGTCCGAATCAAGGGTGCGGCCCTGCAACAGCGGGTGGGCGGCGGGAAGTCGAAAGGTCATGAGTGGGCCTCCACGTCGATACCGAAAAGGGTTTGCAGGGCGTGCTGGTAGTCATCCAGACCACCGGCGCGCGCCAGCTCCGCTGCCCGCAGGGACGGCGTGTGCAGCAGGGCATTTGAGACCCGGCGCAGCGATCGGGCGACGGCGGCTGAGGTGGCGGGGTCGTAGCGCCGAGCGGCCGCCTCAATCTCACGCTCGATGAACTGGCTCACATGCGAGCGCATGGCGGTGACTGCCGGAGTAGCGGCCCGTCCGGATTCCAGATGCTGGTAGGTGTCTACTCCGCGGGCGACGAGGTCCCGAGCGGCCAGCACTGCGGCGCTCTGTGAGGCTGGCGCGTGCGCACCAATTTCGTCCAGGTTGATCAGGTCGACCCCGATCAGGGCGGCCGCGTCATCGGAGACGTCACCGGAGAGGGACAGGTCGAGCACCGGCAACAGTGAGCTGGTTGAATCCCGGGCGCTGGCGAGCAGGTCAGCGGTCAGGATCGGGGTGGAGTGCTGATGCCCGCTGCAGGTGACTACCAGGTCGGCATCGGCCAGGGCAGAGATGAGTCCGTCGGACGGGATTGCTTCGACCGGATGGCTGGCGGCGAACCGCTCAGCCCGGCCACTGCGGGAGTAGACGGCCAAGTCGGTGCAGCCGGAGCGCACCAGGCTCGCGGTGACCACCCTGGCGTAGTTGCCGGTGCCGATCAGCAGCACCCGTCGTCCGGCGAGGCTGAAGTGCCGTTGTTCGACCAAAGCCAGGCCAACTGCGGCGATCGAGCGCCCGGCTGCCCCCAGATCGGTCTGGCTGCTGACCGCCTTGCCGGTAGTAAGCGCGGCGTGGAACAGCCGGCGCAGGCCGGGGGTGTTGTGGCATTCGGCGCTGGCAAGGGCGTCGCGTACCTGGCCAAGGATCTCCGCCTCGCCGACCACCATTGCGTCCAGTCCGGCGGCGACCTCAAGCAGGTGCTGCACGGCCATCTGGCCGGCGTGCACTTCGAGTTCACTGGCCAAATCAGCGCGCTCGGGCGGCAAGGCCGCGCGGATCGCACCGAGCACGGCTTCGAGGGAGGGGTGAAAGAGCGGCGCGTCGAAGTAGAGCTCGTAGCGGTTACAGGTGCTGAGCAACACAAAACCCGACACGTCGGGGTGAGCTTCCAACGCTGAGGTGACCTCAGACGCAGTGGCACTGAGAGCTGCCAGTTCGTCGAGGGACACAAGATGGTGACTAATACCTAAAGCGGCGATCGGCACGCGCAGCATCGTAACCCCTTACTGCGGCGCGGCTAACCATGACAGGTTGGAATATTCATTCCGAGTGCGGCATAATCATGCACATGACGTTCAAGGTTGCGGTGGCCGGTGCCACCGGTTACGCCGGTGGGGAAGTCCTGCGGCTGCTGCTGAGCCATCCCGAGGTGGAGATCGGCGCGCTCACCGCTGGCTCCAGCGCCGGCACCAAGTTGTTGAGCCATCACCCGCACCTGGTCACCCTTGGCGATCGCGAGATCCTCGACACAACGCCAGCCAACCTTGCCAACCACGATGTGGTCTTTCTCGCCCTGCCTCACGGGACCTCGGCGGCGATTGCGGCCGAATTTGGCTCCGAGGTTCTGGTGGTCGACGCTGGCGCTGATCATCGGCTCATCGATGCCGACCAGTGGCGTCAGTTCTATGGCACCGAGCATGCCGGCACCTGGCCCTATGGCCTGCCGGAGTTGCCCGGTCAGCGCGCGGTGTTGGCCGAGGCGCGGCGCATCGCGGTGCCGGGGTGTTACCCAACCAGCGTCACGCTCGCACTGTTACCGGCTCTCACCGCCGGGCTGGTGACCGGAGTGGACGTGGTGGCCGTGGCGGCCTCTGGCACTTCGGGGGCGGGCAAGGCGCTGAAGGCGAACCTGTTGGGCTCAGAAGTAATGGGCTCGGCGGCGGCCTACGGGGTCGGCGGCGGGCATCGCCACGTCCCGGAGATCCTGCAGAACTTCACCAAGCTGGGCGCCAACAACCCAACCGTGTCATTCACCCCGGTGCTGGTGCCGATGCCGCGCGGAATCCTGGCCACTGTGACCGCACCGCTTGCGGCGGGTATCAGCGCGGCGGCAGTGCGGCAGGCCTACGCCGACGCCTATGCCGATGAACCCTTCATCACCCTGCTTCCCGAAGGGGTGTGGCCGCAGACCAAGTCAGTGGTCGGCTCCAACGGGGTGCACGTGCAGGTCACCGTGGACGCGGCGGCCGCTCGATTGGTGGCCGTGGCCGCGATCGACAACCTGACCAAAGGCACCGCCGGCGGTGCCGTCCAGTCAATGAATATCGCCCTGGGTTTGCCCGAAACCCTCGGTCTTAGCGCGATCGGAGTTGCCCCGTGAGTGTCACCGCAGCCAAAGGATTCCTCGCCGCCGGCGTCCCCGCCGGTATCAAGGCCTCCGGCAGGTCGGACTTCGCCCTGGTGGTCAACAGTGGGCCGGATGCTCATGCTGCCGGCGTGTTCACCAGCAACAGGTTCACCGCTGCGCCGGTGAAGTGGAGCCAACAGGTGATCGCTGACGGCCGGCTGGCGGCCGTGGCGCTCAACTCCGGGGGGGCCAACGCTTGCACCGGGGACGCTGGCTACGCCGATACCGTCCAGACCGCTGAGTGGGTGGCCGCCGAGGTCGGTTGCGACGTTAACGATGTGGCCGTTTGTTCGACCGGCCTGATCGGGGTTCGGCTGCCGATGGACGCAGTCCTTAACGGGGTGCAACTGGCCGCCCAAGACCTCTCCCATGCTGGCGGTCCGGCCGCGGCCGAGGCGATCATGACCACCGACACCGTCGCCAAGGAGGCGATCCACACCTCGCCGTCGGGATGGACCATCGGCGGCATGGCCAAGGGCGCCGGCATGTTGGCCCCAGCGCTGGCCACGATGCTGGTGGTGGTCACCACTGATGCCAAGCTGACTCCGTCGGAGTTGGACGCCGCCTTGAAGGTTGCCACCGGTTTCACCTTTGACCGCACCGACTCCGACGGCTGCATGTCCACCAATGACACGGTGTTGTTGTTGGCCTCGGGCGCTTCTCAGATCGTCCCGGACACTGCCGAGTTCGGCGAAGCTCTCACCGGGGTATGTGCCAACCTGGCCAAGCAGTTGCTGGCCGATGCTGAGGGCTCGGCCCACGACATCGAGGTTCGAGTGGTCGGGGCCGCCACCGAGGCTGACGCCTTGGCGGTGGCCCGCGCAATCGCCCGGAGCAACCTGTTCAAGTGCGCGATCTTCGGCAACGACCCGAACTGGGGACGGGTCCTGGCCGCTGCTGGCACCGTGTCAGCTGGCTACGACCCGGAGCACGTCGACGTCTCCTTCAACGGAGTCGGGGTGTTCCTCGACGGTCAACTCGGCGCCGATCGCAGCGAGGTTGATCTCACCAAGCGCGCGGTGCTGGTGGAGTTGAACCTGCACGCTGGCGAGGCGGCTGCCGCCATCTGGACCAACGACCTGACTTATGACTACGTCAAAGAGAACGCGGAGTACTCCTCATGACTGAAGCGATCGACAAAGCGGCCATCCTGATTGAGGCGCTGCCCTGGCTGGAGCGCTACGTCGGCAAGACCATCGTGATCAAGTACGGCGGCAATGCGATGGTGGATGAGAAGCTCAAGGCCGCCTTCGCCACCGACATCGTCTTCTTGCGCACCGTCGGGGTGAAGCCCGTGGTGGTGCACGGCGGTGGCCCGCAGATCTCGGAGATGCTGAGTCGGCTCGGCATTGAGAGTGAGTTCCGCGGTGGGCTGCGGGTAACCACGCCCGAAACCATGGACGTGGTGCGGATGGTGCTGATGGGTCAGGTGAATCGCGAACTGGTGGGCTTGATCAACTCCCACGGACCGTTGGCCGTCGGCTTCTCCGGGGAGGACGCCGGTCTGCTGACCGCCGAGCGCAAAGGGGTCGAGATCAACGGCCAGGAGGTCGACCTCGGCCTGGTCGGCGAGGTCACTGAGGTGCGTCCCGAAGCGGTCCTTGACCTGCTTGCCGCCGGACGGATCCCCGTGGTGGCCACTGTGGCCCCCGACGAAGATGGCTTGGTGCACAACGTCAACGCTGACACCGCAGCCGGTGCCTTGGCGGCAGCCCTGGGTGCGGAACGGTTGATCGTCCTGACTGATGTGGCGGGGCTGTATCGGGATTGGCCCAACTCCACCGATGTCATCCGGCAGATCGCGGTGGACGATCTGGCTGCCATGCTGCCAACGCTGGCCTCAGGAATGATCCCCAAGATGGAGGCCTGTGTCGACGCCGTCCGGGCCGGGGTGCCAAAGGCCACCGTGATTGATGGACGCATTCCGCACTCATTGTTGTTGGAGGTCTTCACCGATGAGGGCATCGGCACGATGGTGCTGGGCCACTCGGCCCTTGGCGAGATGCTCCCGTGAACCAGCCAGTCGAGGGCAAGTCGGCGGCCACCGACCCGAAGTTGGCTGTTGCCGACTCCAAGTTGGCTGTTGCCGACCCCAAGTTGGCTGAGCCTGTCGAAGCCTCAGCCCAGGCGGCCCTGCTCAGTCGCTATGACGGTGCGGTGATGAACACCTTTGGGGCGCCATCGCGGGTGTTCGTCCGCGGCGAAGGCGTGTACCTGTGGGACGCCGATGGCAACCGTTACCTCGATCTGCTTTCGGGGCTGGCCGTGAACGCCCTGGGCCATGCTCACCCGCAGGTGCTGGGGGCCATCTCGGCCCAGCTCTCGACGCTGGGTCATGTGTCGAACTTCTTCGCGACCCCGACCCAGATTGCCCTGGCCGAGCGGCTGGTCGGCTTCGTCACCGCGAACGCGCCTGGCACCCCGGGCCGGGTGTTCTTCACCAACTCCGGCACCGAGGCCAACGAGGCCGGCTTCAAGATCACCCGGATGACCGGACGTACGCGCCTGATCGCCATGGACGGTGCTTTCCATGGACGCAGCCTCGGCGCCTTGGCGCTGACAGCTAATCCGAAGTACCGCGAGCCTTTCGAGCCGCTGCCCGGCGAGGTTACCTTCGTGCCGTATGGCGATGTCGAGGCGCTGGCCGCTGCGGTTGACCACACGGTGGCCGCGGTGATCATCGAACCCATCCAGGGGGAGAACGGGGTCATCGAACCCCCTGACGGCTTCTTGGCCAAAGCCCGCGAAATCACTGCCGCTGCTGGGGCGCTGCTCTGGCTGGATGAGGTGCAGACTGGCCTCGGCCGATGCGGTGATTGGCTGGCCAGCACCTCCTCGGGAGTGACCGCAGACATCGTCACCTTTGCCAAAGGGCTGGGCAACGGCTTCCCGATCGGGGCCTGCGTGGCGACCGGGGCGGCAGCGTCCCTGCTCACCCCGGGGACCCATGGCAGCACCTTCGGCGGCAACCCGGTGGCCGCCGCAGCCGGGCTGGCCGTGCTGGCCATTATCGAGCGCGATGGCCTGCTGGCCCGCTCGGTCGTGGCGGGGGAGCACTTGGCCTCGGCGGTGATGGCGCTGAACCACCCGCTGATCGCTGCCGTCCGCGGCCGCGGCCTGCTGCGCGGCATCGTCTTGACCAAGCCCATCGCGGCGAGCGTTGCTAGGGACGCCTTGGCGGCGGGTTTCGTGATCAATGCGCCTCGGCCAGAGGTGTTGCGGATCGCCCCGCCACTGATCGTTACCGACGCCCAGCTCGATGAGTTCGTCGCCGCCTTGCCGGGCCTACTCGAGCGGGCCGCCGATATTGAGGGGGGAGCGAAGTGACCGAGACCGTGAAAGCACCACTCACCAAGAGTGCGCGGCAGTCGAAGATCGCCGAACTGATCGAGCGCGACACGATTGGCTCCCAGACTGAGCTGGCCGCTCGACTGGCCGAGTCGGGGATTGCCGTCTCTCAGGGCACCCTGAGCAAGGATCTGCTGGAGCTGGGTGCGGTGCGGGTGCGCACGGTTGCCGGACAGTTCGCCTACGCGCTGCTCGCTGGCGAACACGGACCAGGCAGCCCGGCGGCGTTGTCGCGGCTGAGTCGGCTATGTGGCGAGCTGTTGTTGTCTGCGGAGGGCTCGGCCAATCTGGCAGTTCTACACACTCCGCCAGGTGCGGCCCAGTTTTTCGCCTCGGCCATCGACAAGGTCGCCTTCGAAGCGATCCTGGGTACGATCGCCGGCGACGACACCGTCCTGGTGATTTCTCGTGATCCGCTCGGGGGAGTGGCGCTGGCCGAATCCCTGCTGAGCTTGCATGCCAATTAAGAGAGGTGCGATGACTGAGGCGACCGATTCCGGACGGCTTTGGGGCGGACGTTTCGCCGGCGGCCCTGCTGAGGCGATGTTCGCCCTTTCGAAGTCGACCCACTTCGATTGGCGGCTGGCTGGTCATGACCTGGCCGCTTCCAAGGCGCATGCCCTGGCGCTGCACGCCGCGGGGTTGCTGACGCCTGCTGAGCTATCAGCCATGCTGGCGGGCCTGGATGCGCTGCTGGCCAGGCTGGCCGCTGGCGAGTTGGCTCCCGAGCCGTCCGATGAAGACGTCCACGGCGCGCTGGAGCGGTTGCTGATCGCCGAGGTTGGCCCCGAACTGGGCGGACGGCTGCGCGCAGGCCGGTCCCGCAACGATCAGATCGCCACGCTGATTCGTAGCTACCTGCGCGATGCCAACACTGTGCTCGCTGCCGACATTCGCGACCTGGTTGCGGCCCTTGGTGACCAGGCCGAGGCCAATCTCGGCGCCATCATGCCTGGACGCACCCATCTGCAGTCGGCCCAGCCGGTGCTGTTGAGCCATCACCTGTTAGCCCACGCCTGGCCGTTGGTCCGTGACCTGCAACGGCTGGCCGATTTGGGCCGGCGCCTGGCGCTGAGTCCATATGGCTCTGGTGCCCTGGCTGGCACCTCGTTGGGTCTTGATCCAGAGCTGGTCGCGGCCGAGTTGGGCTTCGCTGGGTCGGTGCCCAACAGCATCGATGGCACTGCCGCCCGCGATCTGGTGGCCGAGCAGGCCTACGTCCTGGCCCAGATCGGAGTGGACCTGTCGCGGCTGAGCGAGGACGTGATCCTGTGGTGCACCGCTGAGTTTGGGTTTGCCACTCTTGACGACGCCTGGTCGACCGGATCCTCGATCATGCCGCAGAAGAAGAACCCCGACGTTGCTGAGTTGGCCCGAGGCAAGGCTGGCCGACTCATCGGCAATCTCGCCGGCCTGCTGGCTACCTGCAAGGGTCTGCCGTTGGCCTACAACCGGGATCTACAAGAGGACAAGGAGCCGGTCTTCGACGGCCTCGATCAACTGCGGGTGCTGTTGCCCGCAGTGACCGGCATGGTGGCCACCTTGAGGTTCCACCCGGAGCGGATGGCCTCGCTCGCCCCGAAGGGCTTTTCATTGGCCACCGATGTAGCCGACTGGTTGGTGCGCCGCCGGGTGCCGTTCGCTCAGGCCCATGAGATAGCTGGCGCCTGCGTGAAGTTCTGCGAGGGCCATGGCATCGAACTGGCCGAGCTCAGCGAAACTCAGTTGGCCGAGATTTCGGCGGAGCTGACCGTCGAGGTATTAACGGTGCTGACCATTGAAGGGTCAGTAGCCTCCCGCAACGGACGGGGCGGTACTGCACCCGATCAGGTACGCGCGCAGCTGGCCGAGTTGCGCGCCGCCATCAGCTGAAATGAGCGTCCACCCGAGCGTTGCCTTTGTGCCGCTGGACGCCAACCTGGCTGAAGTGGCAGCCACCTGGGTGAATTCGGCTGCCGATGTGGCGTTGTTCGCTGGCCCGAGCTTGTCCTGGCCACTGGTCTTTGAACAGATACTGGCGGTTGTTCATCAACAGCAGCGCAATGTTCAAGTACTGCTGGTCGATGGGCTGCCAGTGGCGATGGGCTCAGTGCAGCCGATGCCCTGCGCGGTGCGGATCGGTTGGGTGCTGGTTGATCCACAGCGGCGTGGCCAGGGTTGGGGACGGGTGATCTTCACCCACCTGTTGGCTTTGGCGAGCAGCGACCCACATGCCGATCTGGTCACCCTTGGCGTCTACGAGCAAAACCTGGCCGCGCGCACCCTCTATCTAGGGCTGGGGTTCACCGATACCGACACCAGGAGGGTCCTGAGCGTCGACGGCACTGACTGGGTGAGCGTTGAGATGGAGTATCGCCCGACTGCGGGCCTGCCGGGTTCTTAAGCCGCATCGACGGCATCCCAGCGACCCTTGGTGCGGCGAAACACTCGCAGATCCCGCCATTGGGCCACCTGGCCTACGTGGGTCGCGAGCTGTCTGGCCGCCTGCCACGCGGTGGCGTCTTCGTTGGCGTTGTTCGACCACGGCACCACAAAGCGGACGGTCACCCGCGGCAGCCCGCCGCGGCGCAGCGGATCGACATCAACGAATCCGTCCTCAATGTGCCAACTGGTGGCGATACCGGCTTGGGCGGCGGCCAACACCTCGGCAGGGGAGCGGCCTCCGGTGACCCTGATCACGGCGAGGCTGGCCCGAAAGGAAGGCATGGCATCGAACCTAGCCGGTGCCACCGACAGCGTCGGTTCGGAGCTGACCGCTGGGCGCCACTACGCTTACCAAGCGTGAATGCCTTACTGGAAGAACTGACCTGGCGCGGGTTCGTCGCCCACTCCACCGATCCGGACGCTCTCGCGGCCGCCCTGGACGCCGGTCAGGTGAAGTCCTACGTGGGGTTCGACCCGACTGCACCGAGCATTCACATGGGCAACCTGGTGCAACTGATGCTGTCGCGTCGCCTTCAAGCCGCCGGGCATCGTCCCTTCCTTCTGGTCGGGGGGTCCACCGGGCTGATTGGCGACCCGAGGCAGACCAGCGAGCGCAACCTGAACCCCAAGGATCTGGTGCACGAGTGGGTCGAGCGGATTCGCGACCAAGTGAGCAAGTTCGTCGACTTCGACGGCCCAAACTCGGCCACGGTGGTCAACAACTATGACTGGACGGCCGAACTGAGCACGCTGGACTTCCTGCGCGACATCGGCAAGCACTTCAGCGTGAATCGGATGCTCGACCGCGAAGTCGTGAAGGCCCGTCTGGAGACTGGTATCTCCTACACCGAGTTCTCCTACATGCTGCTGCAGTCCCTGGACTTCCTTGAGCTGTACCGCCGACACGGCGTAACCATGCAGACTGGCGGCTCCGATCAGTGGGGCAACCTGACCTCCGGAGTTGAACTGATCCGACGGGCCGACGGCGGCAAGGCCCACGCGTTGGCCACCCCGCTGTTGACCAAGGCCGACGGCACCAAGTTCGGCAAGACCGAGTCCGGCACGGTCTGGCTCGATCCGGCTATGACAAGTCCGTACGCGTTCCATCAGTTCTTCCTGAACGCCGAAGACGCGATGGCCGCCACCTACTTGCGGATCTTCTCCGAGCGGGGCCGAGAAGAGTTGGACGACTTGGTGCGGCAATCTGCCGAAGCTCCGCACCTCAGGATTGCGCAACGGGCGCTGGCCGATGACATCACTGACCTGGTTCATTCGCCAGCCGAACGCGTGGCGGCCACCCAAGCTGCCGCAGCGATCTTTGGCGGGGGAGAGCTAAGGGACCTGCCGGCCGCGGTGCTGAAGGCGGTCAATACCGAGCTCGGGGGCGTGGAACTAGCCATTGGTACCGATTTTCCGAGCGTTGTTGAGGTCATGGTCGCCGCCGGTGTGGTGCCCAGCAAGTCGGCTGGCAGACGGACGGTGGCCGAGGGCGGGGCGTACCTGAATAACGTCAAGGTGACCGATCCAGAGCAATTGGCCACGGCCGATGACCTGTTGGCGGAAAAGTTCTTGGTTGTTCGTCGGGGCCGAAAGACCGTTGGAGCGGTCGAAATCACCCGTTTGGCCTAGTCAGAGTGGGACACGCCCGGACTCCGGCCCGATTTGACCCACCCACCCCAACCGCGTAATGTTCATCGAGCGCTGCCGGTGACACGGACGAGACAGCAAGAAGCTGGAACGGACGGATCGGAGCGCCGAACCCAACCAAGACACCTTGGATGCGGTGTGTCTTCATGCCAGAAGCCACCAAGTCCAAGCCCTAGTCACGGCCAAGTTCGAGGGAAGAACCCCGGTTTGACAACGGGGTTCGGAACTACTAAAGTAAGTCGAGTTGCCCCAAGCGGCGGTGAAAGCCAAAGCGACGAGCGCACCCGAAACTTGAGAACTCAACAGCGTGCTTAAAAGTCAATGCACAATAATGCACTCTTCGGAGTGCGAACAAAACCCCGTACCGGGGTGTGTGAAGCGAAAGCAGAACGCAATCCGGAACGGATTCCTTTGATTATTGATACAGACCAGCAATGGTCTGCGTCAGAATCAAACTAAAGTTGACGGTAACTGGGCCTTAAAGCCCACACCGAAATTTTTCAACGGAGAGTTTGATCCTGGCTCAGGACGAACGCTGGCGGCGTGCTTAACACATGCAAGTCGAACGGTGAAGGAGAGCTTGCTCTCCGGATCAGTGGCGAACGGGTGAGTAACACGTGAGCAACCTGCCCTTGACCCTGGGATAACAGTTGGAAACAGCTGCTAATACCGGATACGACCCTGGCGGGCATCTGCCGGGGTGGAAAGCTCCGACGGTCAAGGATGGGCTCGCGGCCTATCAGCTTGTTGGTGAGGTAACGGCCCACCAAGGCGACGACGGGTAGCCGGCCTGAGAGGGCGACCGGCCACACTGGGACTGAGATACGGCCCAGACTCCTACGGGAGGCAGCAGTGGGGAATATTGCGCAATGGGCGAAAGCCTGACGCAGCAACGCCGCGTGCGGGATGAAGGCCTTCGGGTTGTAAACCGCTTTCAGCAGGGACGAAGGGTTACCTTGACGGTACCTGCAGAAGAAGCACCGGCTAACTACGTGCCAGCAGCCGCGGTGATACGTAGGGTGCGAGCGTTGTCCGGAATTATTGGGCGTAAAGAGCTTGTAGGCGGTCTGTTGCGTCGGAAGTGAAAACTCAGGGCTTAACCCTGAGCCGGCTTTCGATACGGGCAGACTTGAGGGATGTAGGGGAGAACGGAATTCCTGGTGGAGCGGTGGAATGCGCAGATATCAGGAGGAACACCAGTGGCGAAGGCGGTTCTCTGGACATTTCCTGACGCTGAGAAGCGAAAGCGTGGGGAGCAAACAGGCTTAGATACCCTGGTAGTCCACGCCGTAAACGGTGGGCACTAGGTGTGGGATCCTTCCACGGATTCCGTGCCGTAGCTAACGCATTAAGTGCCCCGCCTGGGGAGTACGGCCGCAAGGCTAAAACTCAAAGGAATTGACGGGGGCCCGCACAAGCGGCGGAGCATGCGGATTAATTCGATGCAACGCGAAGAACCTTACCTGGGTTTGACATATGCCGGAAACATCTGGAGACAGGTGCCCCGCAAGGTCGGTATACAGGTGGTGCATGGCTGTCGTCAGCTCGTGTCGTGAGATGTTGGGTTAAGTCCCGCAACGAGCGCAACCCTCGTTCTATGTTGCCAGCGGGTAATGCCGGGAACTCATAGGAGACTGCCGGGGTCAACTCGGAGGAAGGTGGGGATGACGTCAAGTCATCATGCCCCTTATGTCCAGGGCTTCACGCATGCTACAATGGCTGGTACAAAGGGCTGCAATACCGCAAGGTGGAGCGAATCCCATAAAGCCAGTCTCAGTTCGGATTGGGGTCTGCAACTCGACCCCATGAAGTCGGAGTCGCTAGTAATCGCAGATCAGCAACGCTGCGGTGAATACGTTCCCGGGCCTTGTACACACCGCCCGTCAAGTCATGAAAGTCGGTAACACCCGAAGCCGGTGGCCTAACCCTTGTGGAGGGAGCCGTCGAAGGTGGGACCGGTAATTAGGACTAAGTCGTAACAAGGTAGCCGTACCGGAAGGTGCGGCTGGATCACCTCCTTTCTAAGGAGCTATTGGCAGGCATAATCAACCTGTCCAGCGCTTGGTTCCATCGCAAACGTCGATGGCCAAGCAAGCACCTAGTGGAGCATTGACCATTAAGCTGAGCCACCTGGCTCGTCAGTACAACTGTCCGGTTCGCCGGCAGAGTGGAACGTCGAGCGAAGGAGCGAAGCCCAAGCACGCTGTTGGGTCCTGAAGGGTCGGTCGCGAAAGCAACCTTCTTTTCAGCGCGGACCAGCCACCGACTCCCTCACAGGAGCCGGACCTGGGCCCGCCCGTTTCTTGAGAACTGCACAGTGGACGCGAGCATCTTTGTAGTGAAATAACAAGCTACTAAGGGCAATCGGTGGATGCCTAGGCACCAAGAGCCGATGAAGGACGTTGTAACCTGCGATAAGCCCCGGGGAGCTGGTAAACGAGCTTCGATCCGGGGATCTCCGAATAGGGAAACCTCGAAAGAAACCGGAGTAATGTCCGGCGACCTCTACCTGAACACATAGGGTAGTTGGAGGGAACGTGGGGAAGTGAAACATCTCAGTACCCACAGGAAAAGAAAACAACCGTGATTCCGTAAGTAGTGGCGAGCGAACGCGGAAGAGGCCAAACCCCGCATGTGTGATAGCTAACAGGCGTTGCATGCTGGGTGTTGTGGGGCCGTTCAGACCGGGCTGTTAACCGGTCAGGGAGTAAGAAAAGATCAATGAAGTCGAAGGACTCTGGGAAGTTCCGGCAAAGAGGGTAACACCCCCGTAGATGTAAGTTGATCTCTCCCGAGCGTCACCCCAAGTAATGCGGAACCCCTGAAATTCCGCATGAATCTGGCGGGACCACCCGTTAAGCCTAAATACTCCTTGGTGACCGATAGCGGACAAGTACCGTGAGGGAAAGGTGAAAAGTACCCCGGGAGGGGAGTGAAATAGTACCTGAAACCGATTGCCTACAATCCGTCGGAGCCTGCAAGGGTGACGGCGTGCCTTTTGAAGAATGAGCCTGCGAGTTAGTGGTATGTGGCGAGGTTAACCCGTGTGGGGAAGCCGTAGCGAAAGCAAGTCCGAATAGGGCGATATAGTCGCATGCTCTAGACCCGAAGCGTAGTGATCTATCCATGGCCAGGGTGAAGCGACGGTAAGACGTCGTGGAGGCCCGAACCCACTTGGGTTGAAAACCGAGGGGATGAGCTGTGGATAGGGGTGAAAGGCCAATCAAACTACGTGATAGCTGGTTCTCCCCGAAATGCATATAGGTGCAGCGTCGCGTGTTTCTTGCCGGAGGTAGAGCACTGGATGGACTAGGGGGCCTACAAGCTTACCGAATTCAGCCAAACTCCGAATGCCGGTAAGTTAGAGCGCGGCAGTGAGACTGTGGGGGATAAGCTTCATAGTCGAGAGGGAAACAGCCCAGATCATCAGCTAAGGTCCCCAAGAGATTACTAAGTGGAAAAGGATGTGGAGTTGCAGTGACAACCAGGAGGTTGGCTTGGAAGCAGCCACCCTTGAAAGAGTGCGTAATAGCTCACTGGTCAAGTGATTCTGCGCCGACAATGTAGCGGGGCTCAAGTAATCCACCGAAGCTGTGGCATTCGCATTTCAACCAGGCCTTCGTGGTCCAGGTGTGCGGATGGGTAGGGGAGCGTCGTGTGCACAGTGAAGCGGCGGGGTGACCCAGCCGTGGAGAGCACACGAGTGAGAATGCAGGCATGAGTAGCGAATGACGGGTGAGAAACCCGTCCGCCGAATATCCAAGGGTTCCAGGGTCAAGCTAATCTGCCCTGGGTAAGTCGGGACCTAAGGCGAGGCCGACAGGCGTAGTCGATGGACAACGGGTTGATATTCCCGTACCGGCGAAGCAACGACCATGCCGAGGCGAGTAATGCTAAGCACGCAAGGTTGTGGGAGGACTTCGGTCTGAGCACAGCTGAGTCTGCGACCCAAACTTGTATTAGGCAAGCTGCGGAGGGACGCAGGAAGGTAGCCCAACCCGGGTAATGGTATACCGGGCTAAGTGCGTAGGGTGAGGTGTAGGCAAATCCGCACCTCGTGAAGCCTGAGACACGATGGCGATAAAAAGTGGGTGATCCTATGCTGCCTAGAAAATCTTCGTGAGCGAGTTGTTAGCCGCCCGTACCCTAAACCGACACAGGTGGATAGGTAGAGAATACCAAGGCGATCGAGAGAATCGTGGTGAAGGAACTCGGCAAAATACCCCCGTAACTTCGGGATAAGGGGGACCTGATGTGTCAAGGCTCTTGCAGCCGGCAGCACTGAGGGTCGCAGAGACCAGGCCCAAGCGACTGTTTACTAAAAACACAGGTCCGTGCCAAGTTGAAAGACGATGTATACGGACTGACTCCTGCCCGGTGCTGGAAGGTTAAGGGGAAGTGTTAGAGCAATCGAAGCACCGAACTTAAGCCCCAGTAAACGGCGGTGGTAACTATAACCATCCTAAGGTAGCGAAATTCCTTGTCGGGTAAGTTCCGACCTGCACGAATGGAGTAACGACTTGGGCGCTGTCTCCACCACGAACTCGGCGAAATTGCACTACGAGTAAAGATGCTCGTTACGCGCAGCAGGACGGAAAGACCCCGGGACCTTTACTATAGTTTGGTATTGGTGTTCGGTACAGCTTGTGTAGGATAGGTGGGAGACTTTGAAGCAGGGACGCCAGTTCTTGTGGAGTCATCGTTGAAATACCACTCTGGCTGTTCTGGATATCTAACCTAGGTCCATTATCTGGATCAGGGACAGTGCCTGATGGGTAGTTTGACTGGGGCGGTCGCCTCCCAAAAAGTAACGGAGGCGCCCAAAGGTTCCCTCAGCCTGGTTGGCAATCAGGTGTTGAGTGTAAGTGCACAAGGGAGCTTGACTGTGAGAGGGACACCTCAAGCAGGGACGAAAGTCGGGACTAGTGATCTGACGGTGGCATGTGGAAGCGCCGTCACTCAACGGATAAAAGGTACCCCGGGGATAACAGGCTGATCTTGCCCGAGCGTCCATAGCGACGGCATGGTTTGGCACCTCGATGTCGGCTCGTCGCATCCTGGGGCTGGAGTCGGTCCCAAGGGTTGGGCTGTTCGCCCATTAAAGCGGCACGCGAGCTGGGTTTAGAACGTCGTGAGACAGTTCGGTCCCTATCCGCTGCGCGCGTAGGAATCTTGAGAGAGGCTGTCCTTAGTACGAGAGGACCGGGACGGACAAACCTCTGGTGTGCCAGTTGTCCTGCCAAGGGCACGGCTGGTTGGCTACGTTTGGAAGTGATAACCGCTGAAAGCATCTAAGCGGGAAGCACGTCTCAAGATGAGGGTTCCCACAGAGTTAATCTGGTAAGGCCCCCGGAAGACCACCGGGTTGATAGGTCGGATGTGGAAGTGCAGTAATGCATGGAGCTGACCGATACTAATAGGCCGAGGGCTTGTTTCCTACAAAGATGCTACGCGTCCACTGTGCGGTTCCCGAGTAACGGTCGGGAGCCTTCCTCAACGAGAGGATAGGCCCGCCACAACTCCATAGAGTTTCGGTGATCATGGCGAGAGGGAAACGCCCAGCTCCTTTCCGAACCTGGAAGCTAAGCCTCTCAGCGCCGATGGTACTGCAGGTGGGAACCTGTGGGAGAGTAGGACGTCGCCGGACATACATACACCCCCGTGGAGCTTCGGCCCCACGGGGGTGTTGTAGTTTCGGCCCCCAACGGGCCGGTGACACTGTTTTAAAATGGCGCTACAAGCGCAGAAGGGCAGGATGGTGCGGTGAACGAACCCACCCGAGATCGCGGTGACTCCGAGGAGCGCCGCTCGCGGCCAGACGGCCCAGCGGGCGGACGTGCCCGGACTCCGAAGAGCGGTCCCCGAAACGAAGGACGAGGGGCTCGCGACGGTGCTCCCCGTGGTAGCGGCGGATCGGCTCAACGCGGCGATCGGCCCTTCGGCGGTAACAGTCGCGGCCGTTCCGACGATAACTCTCGGAGCTCTGCTGGCAAGGCCGGCCCGCGCGCGTCCTCTGGACGTAGCTGGAGCAATGGCCCTGGCGGTGGCGATTCCCGCGGTAATCGCGATTCCCGTCCGAGTGGTTCGTGGATTAGCGATCGGGATTCGCGGCCCAGGACCGGTGACCGCGAATCCGGCGGCAGTCGTGACTCGCGTCCCAGCAGTTCCTGGAGCAATGACCGCGGCCCCCGTAGTGGTGGCGGCGATCGCGATTCGCGTCCCAGCAGTTCCTGGAATAACGATCGCGGCCCCCGTAGCGGCGGCGGCGATCGCGATTCCCGTGGCAGCCGTGACTCGCGTCCCAGCAGTTCCTGGAGCAACGATCGCGGCCCCCGTAGTGGTGGCGGCGATCGGGATTCCCGTGGCAGTCGCGATTCGCGTCCCAGCAGTTCCTGGAGCAATGACCGCGGCCCTCGTAGTGGTGGCGGCAGTCGCGATTCGCGTCCCAGCAGTTCCTGGAGCAACGATCGTGGCCCTCGTAGTGGTGGCGGCAGTCGCGATTCGCGTCCCAGCAGTTCCTGGAGTAACGACCGCGGCCCCCGTGGCGGTGGCGGCGATCGCGATTCCCGTGGCAGCCGGGATTCGCGTCCCAGCAGTTCCTGGAATAACGACCGCGGCCCCCGTAGCGGCGGCGGCGATCGCGATTCCCGTGGCAGCCGTGACTCGCGTCCCAGCAGTTCCTGGAGCAACGACCGCGGCCCCCGTAGCGGCGGCGGCGATCGCGATTCCCGTGGCAGCCGTGACTCGCGTCCCAGCAGTTCCTGGAGCAACGACCGCGGCCCCCGTGGCGGTGGCGGCGATCGCGATTCCCGTGGCAGCCGTGACTCGCGTCCCAGCAGTTCCTGGAGTAACGACCGCGGCCCCCGTGGCGGTGGCGGCGATCGCGATTCCCGTCCCAGCAGTTCCTGGAGCAACGACCGCGACCGGGGCGAGCGCACTGAGACCTTCAGAGCGCGTCCACCCCGCCGCGAGGAGCTCCAGGGCTTCCGCGCACCAGCGCTTCCCAAGGACCTCGACTTACGGGATCTGCCTCGTGGCGTTCGAGCCGAGTTGCGGAGCTTGTCCCCCGAGAAGGCTGAGATCGTTGGCGGCCACCTCCTGATGGCAGGTCGGTTGATCGATGCCGAGCCCGCCGATGCTCATCAGCATGCACTTGCGGCCAAGCATGCGGCCTCTCGCTTGCCGATCGTCCGCGAGGCCGTCGGCGAGACCGCCTACGCCTCAGCTAGTTACGCCGAAGCGCTAGCGGAGTTCCGTGCGCTGCGTCGGATGACTGGCACGGACGAGTATGTGCCCGCAATGGCCGACTGTGAGCGGGCCCTTGGACGCTACCAGGCAGCCCTGAAACTGGTGAGGGAAGGCCTGGCCACCGAGCCCGAGGTGCCCGCACTAGTGGAGCTGCGGCTGGTGGAAGCCGGCGTGCGCGCCGAAACCGGGCAGCTGGCCGAAGCGCTGCGGCTGCTTCAGGCCGAGATCGAGGCCACCGGACAGCGGGGGCCAAGGGTAGCCCGCGCCAGGCTGCGTTACGCCTATGCCGACCTGCTCGAAAACAGCGGTCAAGTGGAAGCCGCCGAGCGCTGGTTCGAGGCCGCAGCTGGTCTTGACACAGATGACGCGACTGATGCCGCAGACCGGGTCGCGCGCTTGCGTGGCGTCGTGATCGAGTTCGACGACTCCGAAGACGATGACTCCGAAGACGATGACTTCGAAGAGGGCGACTCCGAAGGCGACAGTTACGAAGATGACAGCCTCGAAGGCGACAGCTTTAGAGACGACACTGTTGAAGGTGACCTCGGCCAAGGCGACGACTCCTCGACCCAGGAGCCTGTGGTTGCGGACCTGGTTGAGCCGGAGGCTGTGGCTGAAGACGCCGTGCCGACCGATCTGGCCAAGGATGGGTCTGCCGACGGGGACGAAGGCTGAGCGGGAAATCGTGTCCGCACTCATCGACGTTTACGACACAGCACTGTTCGACCTGGACGGGGTGATCTACCTCGGTCCAAAGGTAGTGCCTGGCGCAGCCGAAGCGATGGCGGAGCTGCGCCGGCGCGAAAAGACGGTGATGTACGTGACCAACAACGCGGCGCGTCCTGTTCAGGTGGTCATCGACCAACTGAACCGCCTCGGAATCTCCGCGGATGTCGACAACGTGCTGACCAGCGCGCAGGTCGCGGCTGCTGCTTTGCAGGCCGAGCTTCCAGCCGGCGCGAGAGTGCTGGTGTGCGGGAGCGCCAACCTGGCGGTCCTGATGGGCGAAGCTGGATTCCAGGTGGTGGCGGGTGCTGACGATCATCCAGCAGCGGTGATCCAGGGCTACGACCCCGACCTGAGCTGGCGTCAGCTGGACGAGGCCGCCTTGGCAATTCAACAGGGCGCTGGATGGTACGCGACCAATGCCGACGCCTCGCGTCCGACTGACCGAGGGCTGGTCCCCGGAGTGGGCGGGGCAATCGCATTGTTGAGCACCGCGCTTGGGGGAGCCCCGATGGTCTTCGGCAAGCCCTACCGGCCGATGCTGACTGAGGCCCTACGAAGGACTGGTGCCAAGCACCCGATCTTCGTCGGCGACCGGCTTGATACCGACATCGTCGGGGCCGTCGCTGCTGGTATTCCCTCACTGCTGGTCCTCAGCGGTGCGCACGGCAAAGGCGACCTGGTGAGCGCCACGCCGGCTGCGCATCCAAGCTGCATCGGAGCTGATGTGACAGCACTGTTGAAGCCACCGCGTACCGCCAACGTAACCCTGGGCCGAGCCACATGCGGCAACCAGAGTGCCGCGGTTGTCGCCGGGAAGGTCACCATCACCTCCGTTCCTGCGACGCAGGAGGAACAGTTGGATGCGTTGTGGGCGCTGACTCAGCTGGCCTGGGGTGATCCCCAACTCGATGCCAGTGAGGCGTTGTCGGTTCTAGAACTGCTGCCCTGACCAAACCCGGTCGGGCTATCGTTGTCCGACCGCCGAGCAACAAGGAGACGAAGTGGATGCCACCGGCCGCACATCGGTAGCAGGCGACCTCGCCCTGGTTGCCGTCTTCGGTGCCCTGATTACCGCGTTCTCGATCGTGCCTGCGATCCCGATTGGGATCGGGGTGCCAATCACCCTGCAAACGCTTGCCGTCGTGCTGGCCGGGCTCGTGCTCGGTCCGTGGCGCGGCTTTTTGGCGACCCTGCTCTACATCGCGGTGGGCTTGGCTGGCTTGCCGGTTTTTGCCGCTGGGGTCGCTGGTCCGGCGGTCTTCGGCAAGGCCTCAATCGGCTACCTGTTGGCCTTCCCACTGGGCGCGCTGCTCGCTGGCCTGATCGCCAAGCTGGTCGTGAACTGGCGCGGTGCAAAGCAATACCTAGGGTTCTTCATTGCCGGCCTGGCCGCGTCGGTGGTGATTCACGGATTCGGGATCGTGGGTCTCATTCTCGGTGTCGCCCACCTGGCCCCGTCCGCAGCCTTCCTGGTCGACCTGGCCTTCTGGCCCGGTGATCTGGCCAAGATGTTTGTTGCCGCAGCGATTGCTGTAGCCGTCCACCGTGCGTTCCCGGCCGTGCTGGGCACCCGACGTGTTCCGGTGACGGCTTGAGTTGATCGAGCTTCGACAGGCCGCAGTCTCCATCGTCCTGCCCGGCGCTGGACCGGTGCGGACGAAGGACTTGCTGCATCCCACCAGCCTTGAGTTGACTGAGCCGCGGATCGCGGTTATCGGGGCCAACGGCTCAGGCAAGTCCACGTTGCTGCGCCTGCTCAATGGGCTTGTCCTCCCCAGCGCAGGCGAGGTGCGGGTCCACGGCCTAGACACCAAGCGCCAGGGCCGACAGGTTCGACGACTGGTGGGCTTCGTCTTCACCGATCCCTTGGCTCAGCTGGTGTTGGCCACGCCGATCGATGATGTCGAGCTTTCCTTGCGTCCACTGATCAAAGGCCGGACCGAGCGACGAGCCGAAGCCGCCCAGTTGCTGGCTGAGCGGGGACTGAACGAGGTGGCTGAGCAGAGCGTCTACGACCTCTCGGGGGGTGAACGGCAACTGGTCGCATTCACCTCGGTGCTCGCAGCCGGCCCGCAGATTCTGGTGGCTGACGAGCCCACCACGCTGCTGGATCTGCGCAATCGGAATCGAGTGCGCCAGGTGCTCGCCGAGCTGGATCAGCAGGTGATCCTGGCCACTCATGACTTGGAACTCGCCGCTGAAGCCGACCGGGTCCTGGTTGTCGACCAGGGCCGGGTAGTAGCTGATGACACCCCCAAAGCCGCGATTGCTGCCTACTTGAGGCTCGTGCAGGAATGAACCTCTTCGGGCTTTACGTGCCAGCGATCAGCTGGCTGCACCGGCTTGGCGCTGGCTGGAAGTACCTGCTGCTGTTGCTGCTGACGGTGCCGGTGTTGGCCTGGGCCAAGCCAGGACCCAGCCTGATTGCTTTGGCCGTGGCCATGGTGCTGCTGGTCAGCGCGCGGTTACGACCATTGACGGCGTGGGCGCTGCCCCTTGGCTTTTGGCTGGTGGCGGCGTCTTTGGCCGCATATCAGCTGCTCGTCGGCCAAACCGAGCTGGCGGTGGTCGTCGTGGCCAATCTGATCACGGCCGTCTACGCCAGCCGCCTGCTGACCATGACCACACCGGGAGCCGTGCTGATTGATGCGCTGGTTAGTGGTCTGCGTCCACTGCGTCGTCTCGGCGTGAACCCCGAACTGGTGGGATTGGCAATCGCGGTGATGCTGCGTTCGGTGCCGCTGCTGCTCGACAGCTTCACCCAGGTGCGCCAAGCGGCCCAGGCGCGAGGCCGAGAACGAAACCTGTTTGCACAGGTAACGCCGGTGGTCGTCCGCGCGGTGGGGCACGCCCAAGCCACCGGCGCGGCGCTGGCGGCCCGGGGGCTGGGCGAATGAGCTGCGGGCTTTAGAATGGCGCCCGTGAGTGAAACCGCGCCGACGCCACCGCCCGAGACCGGAGTGCCCCAGCTCGACGAAGTGCTGACGCTGGTTGACCTGAGCGGCCCGGTGGCCGAACATCCTGAACAACTGAGCGTCGCGGTAGAGGCGCTGCAACAGGCGTTGCGTACCCCGCCCCAGAGTTGAGTTCCCGACTCGATCGCGAGCTGGTTGCTCGGGGCTTGGCCCGCTCGCGGCAACAGGCCCAAGAGGCGATCCGCGCCGGCCAGGTGAGCGTCAACGGAACGCCGGCCAAGCGCAGCTCGCTCAACGTCGCGCCGACTGACCAACTGAGTGTGGCGGTCATTGACCCCTACGTTTCCCGGGCAGCCCACAAACTCGCTGGCGCGCTGGCGGCGTCCGGGCTGGAAGTGCCGCCTCGGGTGCTGGACGCCGGTGCGAGCACCGGCGGCTTCACCCAGGTATTGCTCCAGTCCGGAGCGGAGCGGGTCTATGCCGTTGATGTCGGCCACGACCAGCTGGTTGCCGAGCTGCGGGCCGACCCGCGAGTGACGGTCCGTGAGCGCCTCAACTTGCGCGACCTTGGTCTGGAACACCTGGACGGTTCGCCGGTAGATCTGGTGGTGGCCGATGTCTCCTTCATTTCCCTCAAGCTGCTGCTGGTGCCGCTTTTTGCCGTCCTCACCCCAGACGGACGGGCGCTACTGCTGGTCAAGCCGCAGTTCGAAGTCGGACGGGCTGGTCTGGACGACCATGGCGTGGTGCAGGATCGGTTGCTGCAGGAGAGTGCCGTTGCTGAAGTGATTCAAGCGGCGCAGGCATTGGGGTGGCGATCGGTCTGGCAGGGCCGCAGCCAACTTCCTGGCGAATCGGGCAATGTGGAGTACTTCGTGGAGTTCGCCCGCGACTAGCGCTGAAAACCGAGTTATCCACAACCCGATCGCACATCTGGACGCCGGGACGTGGAATGCCGCCAAGTCGGACTAGGGTTTGCTGCGTGAGCCCGAAGACCAGGCAGGTCGCGCTGACCATCCATCCGTATCGTCCGGCCGCCGTATCTGCGGCGGTCGAGTTTGTGCTCGGCATGAGCGCCCGGGGCGTTTCGTGCTTGGCCAACGCCGAGGACCGTCAACGCCTTACCGAACACACCCCCGATGCACTTCTCGATGGGCTGGAAGCGGCCGACGTCGAGTGCGAGCTGATGGTGGTTTTCGGCGGCGATGGCAACATTCTGCGGGCCGCCGAGTGGGCCGTCCCTCGGGGAGTGCCAGTGATGGGCGTGAACCTTGGGCACGTCGGGTTCCTGGCCGAGCTGGAGCCCTACGAGGTGCCGGCCCTGATCGAGCATGTGGCCAGCGGCGATTATCAGGTCGAGGAACGGATGACGATCGAGGCCGTTGTTCGCGATGCCCCCGCTGGCGTCGAGGTTTGGCGTTCCTTTGCCGTGAACGAGGTCTCGTTGGAGAAACTCGCCCGCGAGCGGATGCTCGAAGTGCTGGTGAGAATCGATGGGCGCCCGCTATCGCGGTGGGCGACCGATGGGGTCCTCGTCGCGACCCCGACCGGTTCTACGGCTTATGCCTTTTCGGCTCATGGTCCGGTGATTTGGCCGGAGCTGTCGGCGCTGCTGCTGGTGCCCTTGAGCGCCCACGCGCTGTTTGCTCGTCCACTCGTGCTTTCTGATTCAACGGTGGTCGCCATCGAGGTGCTGCCGGTTCCCGAAGCCGCTGGGGGCGTCGTCTGGTGCGATGGCCGGCGCTCGTTTGACGTGTCCGGTGGGATGGAAATCGAGGTTCGGCGCTCCGAGCGCCCCCTGCGTTTGGCGCGAATCGACGAACAACCCTTCGTCGAGCGGCTGGTGCGCAAGTTCGGCCTGCCGGTGGACGGTTGGCGCGGCGCTGCGGAACGAGACGCCGCGCATGCTCACTGAACTACGGATCGCCGATCTTGGGGTGATCGGCGATGCGACTATCGAGCCCGGTCCGGGTTTCACCGCAGTGACCGGCGAGACTGGTGCCGGCAAGACCATGATCGTCACCGGGCTGGCCCTGCTGGCTGGCGCGAAATCCGACCCGAAACTAGTGCGCACCGGCGCGGCTCGCGCGCTGGTGGAGGGCCGCTGGAAGCTACCCGGCGAGGTTCCCGAGCTTGATGGGTTGGGGGCCGAGGTGGACGACGGCGAGGTGTTGCTCAGCCGCCAGCTCGGCGCCAACCGATCCCGGATGTCGGTTGGTGGAGCGCAAGTGCCGTTGAATGTCGGCGCCGGGTTGGTGGGGGAGTGGATCACCATTCACGGCCAGTCCGAGCAGCTGCGCCTTGGTACTGCCGAGCGCCAACTTGAGGTCCTTGACCGTTACGCGGGCTCGGAGTTGGCAGCCGAACTCGCCGACTACCGCAGTGACTTCTCAACGCGGCGGGCCGCGATGGTCGAACTCGCCGAACTCACCACGGCGTCCCAGGCGCGAGCCCGGGAGCTGGATCTTCTACGATTCGGGTTGGAAGAGATTGAGAAGGTCGATCCGCAACCCGGCGAGGACGTCCAACTGGCGGCCGAGACCCTGCGCCTGCAGGCTGTTGATGACCTGCGGCAGGCCGCACAAGCCGCTTTGGTGGCTCTGACCGGCGAAGAAGACAGCTATGCAGAAGCCGCCGATGCAATCTCGCTGGTGGCGAGCGCCCGCAAGGCGCTAGCCGCTGGGGTTGAGAAGGACCCGGAGTTGCTGCCAATAGCCGAGGAGTTGGGCGGCGCCTCAGCGGCACTGACCGACGTGGGTTCAGCCCTGTCGTCCTACCTCGCCAGCCTGGACGCCGACCCGCTCCGGTTGGAGTGGATCACTGGACGGCGTGCCGAGCTTGCTCACCTGACTAGGAAATATGGCGACACCGTCGACGCGGTGCTGGGCTGGGGGGCTGAGGCTGCCGAGCGAGTGTTGCACCTAGACGCAGGCGAGGGTCGGATCGAGGAGTTGCGTGCCCAGGTCGCCGGACTCGATGGCCGCCTAGCGCTATCGGCCGCTCGAATCACCGGGCTGCGGCAGGTGGCCGCCGACAAGCTCGCCGCTTTGGTGGCCGAGGAGCTCAAAGCCTTGGCGATGCCGAAGGCCCGACTGTCCTTCGACCTGAAACCTGTCGAACTCGGTCCTAACGGTGCCGACCAAGTGACCCTGCTCTTCTCCGCCAACCCGGGCAGTGCGCCTGGCCCGCTGGGCAAGGTCGCCTCCGGCGGCGAGCTCAGTAGGGTGCGGCTCGCGCTGGAGGTAGTGCTCGCGGCCGACACCACTGGCGAAACTTTCATTTTCGATGAGGTAGACGCCGGCGTCGGCGGGGCAGTGGCGCTGGAGATCGGTCGTCGGCTGGCCCGGTTGGCTAACACCTGTCAGGTGATCGTCGTCACTCATTTGGCCCAGGTCGCCGTTTTTGCCGATCGTCACTATGTGGTGGCCAAGGCCGACGACGGCTCGGTGACCACCAGCGGCGTGCGGCTGGTGGTCGGCGAGGATCGCCTTGAGGTGCTGGCTCAGATGATGGGTGGCTTGGACGGCAGCGATTCAGCCTTGGCCCATGCTCGGGAGTTGCTGGACTCAGTGCGCGCCTGAGGCTCGCTCGGGCAGACCTTGGCGAAAGTCTGGTTACTCGAATGCGTCCGCGGAGCGTCGACTTGGTGCCGGACCCCTTTAACCACGTAGGCTGGAGGTCCGTGGGGAACTTGAGTCAGTCAAAGCACATATTCGTTACTGGAGGAGTCGTATCCTCCCTCGGCAAGGGGCTGACCGCCTCCAGCCTGGGCACCTTGTTGGTGGCCCGTGGCATGCGAGTCACAATGCAGAAGTTGGATCCGTATCTGAACGTGGATCCAGGCACCATGAACCCGTTCCAGCATGGCGAAGTCTTCGTCACCGAGGACGGCGCCGAGACTGATCTGGATATCGGTCACTACGAACGGTTCCTCAATGTGAACCTAAGTGCCGAAGCCAACGTCACCACCGGCAAGATCTACTCCTCGGTGATCGCCAAGGAACGGCGCGGTGACTTCTTGGGCGACACCGTCCAGGTGATCCCGCACATCACCAATGCCATCAAGGACGAGATGCTGGCCATGGCCACCGCCAAGGTGGACGTGGTGATCCATGAGATTGGCGGCACCGTCGGCGATATCGAATCGCTGCCGTTCCTAGAGGCCGCCCGGCAGGTGCGCCGCGAGGTCGGCCGGGAGAATGTGTTCTTCCTGCACGTCTCCTTGGTGCCCTACATCGTCCCGAGCGGTGAGTTGAAGACCAAGCCCACCCAGCACTCGGTTGCCGCCCTGCGCCAGGTCGGCATCCAACCCGATGCGATCGTCTGCCGGGCCACCATGGAGATTCCGACCGGGGTGAAGCGCAAGATCGCGCTGATGTGTGACGTGGACGAAGACGCGGTGATCTCCTGCCCCGACGCTCCCAGCATTTACGACATTCCGAAGGTCATCCACGACGAAGGCCTGGACGCCTACGTGGTGCGTCGCCTGGGTGTCGCCTTCCGCGATGTGAATTGGAGCAAGTGGAACGACCTGCTGGAGCGGGTGCACAACCCGAAGGAAGAGGTGACCATCGGTCTGGTCGGCAAATACATCGACCTACCTGACGCCTACCTTTCGGTTTCGGAGGCGCTGCGAGCCGGTGGCTTTGCTAACTGGGCGAAGGTGAACATCCGCTGGGTAGCTTCGGACCTTTGCGAAACCCCAGCCGGTGCTGCGGCCGAACTCAGTGAGCTGGATGGCATCTGTGTGCCCGGTGGCTTCGGGATTCGCGGGGTCGAAGGCAAGCTAGGTGCGCTGCGTTACGCCCGAGAGAATCAAATGCCGGCCCTCGGTCTTTGCCTGGGCCTGCAGTGCATGGTGATCGAAGCCGCTCGCAACCTGGTGGGACTGGAGAACGCTGGCTCCTCAGAGTTCGATCCCGACACCGAATACCCGGTGATTGCCACCATGGCTGAACAGGTGGCTATCGTCGCCGGCGAAGGCGACATGGGCGCCACCATGCGGTTGGGTTCCTACCCGGCTGAGTTGGTCGCCGGGTCAATAGTCGCCAAACGCTACGGGACTACCAAAGTCAGCGAGCGGCACCGTCATCGCTACGAGGTAAACAACGCCTACCGTGAGCAACTCGAGGCGGCGGGGTTGAAGATCTCCGGAGTGAGCCCTGATGCCCAACTGGTCGAGTTCGTTGAACTGGACACGAAGCTGCACCCGTACTACGTCGGCACCCAGGCCCACCCGGAGCTGAAGTCGCGGCCTACCCAGGCGCACCCCTTGTTTGTCGGCTTGATCGAGGCGGCCCTGACTCGCAAGCTGTCGGCTCGACTCCCGGTGAATGGAAGCTGAACTGATGATCCGCCTGCTGGCTCCGGACGAAATCGGCGACCGCAGCCAGCTGTGGCCGCTGATCGAACATGCGGTGCTGGCTAGCGGCAACGTTTGTGACTTCGTGGTCGACACGGTGCGCACCCCGGACGGTGGCTCAATGACCCGGCAATACACGCTGCACCCCGGTGCCGTGGGCGTGATCGCCTGGGATGAGGCCGATCGAATCGCGGTGGTGTTGCAGTACCGCCACCCCGTGGCCCATCAGTTGGTTGAACCACCGGCGGGCCTACTCGACCAAGGCGGCGAGGACTACCTGGCCGCAGCTCAACGGGAACTCGCCGAAGAAGCTGGCCTGGCCGCCGCCGACTGGCGGGTGCTGGTGGACATGTTCACCACCCCGGGCGCCAACCAGGAGTCGGTACGGATCTATCTGGCCCGCGGCCTGTCGCCAGCACCGGTGCCTGCGGGTTTCGTGGCCGAATCCGAAGAGGCGGCGATGGAAGTCGCGTGGGCGGCGCGGGCAGACCTGGTGGCTGCAGTCCTGGCCGGGCGGCTGCAGAATCCGGTGATGGTGGCCGGGGTGTTGGCCCTTGAGGTGGCCCGGCTGGGCGACGGCTTGGACGTGCTGCGTCCCGCCGAAGCGGATTGGCCGGCCCGACGGGCGTGGGAGGCTCAGAATCGGGAGCTGAAAGATGCCGCCAACCCCGGCTGAGCGGCTGATTCGCGGTTTCCTGGACCACCTGGCCGTCGAACGCGGCGCCTCGGTGAACACAGTGGGGGCCTATCGTCGCGATCTCAACCACTATCTGGAGTTTCTGAACGAGCGGGGGATCGACGATCTGCGCGCGGTCACCCCAGGTGAAGTAAGTGGCTTCCTGGTCTGGTTGCAGACTGAGGCTGGGCAGCGAAAAGCCGTCTCGGTGAGCAGCGCCACCCGGGCCCTGGCTGCGGTGCGATCGCTGCACGCCTTCGTCACCGGTGAGGGCGTGACTTTGCTCAGCCCGGCTGCCGAGGTGCATCCCCCCAAAGGTCGGCGCCGCCTCCCCAAAGCGCTGAGCTTGACTCAACTTCAGGCGTTGCTGGCCACGCCGGATCCGAGCACTCCTACCGGGCTGCGCGACGCCGCTTTGCTTGAATTGCTGTACGGCACGGGGGCGCGGATCTCTGAAGTGCTGGCGATTGATGTGGATGAGGCCACTTCGTTGTTGGCCCATCCCGATGGTGGCTTGCGCATATTCGGCAAAGGCCGCAAGGAGCGCATCGTGCCGGTGGGCAGTTTCGCGAGGAAGGCTGTTGAGGATTGGCTGGTGCGTGGACGCCCGGTCTTCGCTCAGGCGGCCACTCGGCCATCCCCGGCGCTGTTGCTCAACAGTCTGGGGCGAAGACTCAGCCGACAAAGCGCCTGGCAGTTGCTGCATGCCGCCGGCGTGGCTGCCGAACTCCCCGGGGAGATCTCGCCGCACACGCTGCGCCATACCTTCGCCACCCATCTGTTGGACGGCGGCGCTGACGTCCGGGTGGTGCAGGAGTTGCTCGGGCATGCCTCGGTGACCACCACTCAGATTTACACGTTGGTGACGGCCGAGCACTTGCGTGAAGTGTTCTTGGCGGCCCACCCGCGAGCCAGATGATCGCGGGTTGGGACGCGGGGCGAGTCGGTAAAGACTTGTCGACAAATCCGCCTAGGCTGTGGGCGTGACCAAGACCAAGCCGAAGTCGGAAATCCTGTTCGATGACGAGAGCCTCGAGATCGGCGATACCGGTCCGACGGGTCGTCCGCTGCCCGATTTCCCGATGTCGCCACCGCCGGATCCGAACCGGACCAAGAACGCCGTGATCATTGCCATGTGCAATCAGAAGGGCGGGGTGGGTAAGACCACCACCACGATCAATCTGGGGGCGGCCCTGGCCGAAACCGGACGGAAAGTGCTGCTGGTCGACTTCGATCCGCAGGGCTCGCTCTCGGTTGGTCTTGGGGTGAACCCGCACACCCTGGAGCTCAGCATCTACAACCTGCTGCTGAACCGGGGCGCTGACATCGGCCAAGTGGTGCTGCCCACGGTGGTGGAAGGGCTCGACCTGCTGCCGTCCAACATTGATCTTTCGGCCGCCGAAGTGCAGTTGGTCTCGGAGGTTGCTCGTGAGCAGACCCTCGGCCGGGTGTTGGCCAAGGTTAAGGACCAGTACGACCTGATTTTGATCGACTGTGCGCCTTCGTTGGGCTTGTTGACGGTGAACGCGCTCACCTGCGCCGACTGGGTGCTGATGCCGCTGGAGCTGGAGTTCTTCGCCTTGCGTGGCATCGCCTTGCTGACCGACACCATCCAGAAGGTGCAGGAGCGGCTCAACCCGAATCTGAAGCGGTTGGGCATTCTCGGCACGATGTATGACGCTCGCACCTTGCACAGCCGCGAGGTGTTGGACCGAGTGGTCTCGGCGTTCGGCGAGACCGTTTTCCACACTGTCATCCGCCGCACGATCAAGTTCCCCGAAACCAACGTGGCTGGTGAGCCGATCACGACCTATGCGACCACTTCCCCTGGGGCTGCGGCGTATCGCATGCTGGCCCGAGAGGTGCTCTACCGATGCCCAGGCGCGTGAAACTGCCGGGTACCGATGCGCTGATCCGGCGTACTGACGCTGCGGACGCCGACGGGGCGGCCGGTAGTGGGCGCGTGCGGCATGAAGAGAAGATCACCGTTTACGTAACCAGCGACGAACTGATCGCCTTGGAGCAAGCCAGATTGTTGTTGCGGGCCGAGCACGGGGTGGCAGTGGATCGTGGGCGGATCGTGCGTACCGCGATCGGGCTGGCGGTGGCCGACCTGGCTGCCCGTGGCTCCGAGTCGGAGCTGGTGCGTCGGCTCGAAGCGTCGTGACTGCGACATCGTCTGGACCGATCGAGCGCAGCGCTTTCACGGTTTCGCTCACCAACTTCACCGGTCCGTTCGACCTGCTGCTGCAGCTGATCAGCAAGCACAAACTGGACGTCACCGAGGTCGCGCTATCTCAAGTGACCGATGACTTCATCGCCCATATCAAGGCCGCCAAAGCTGAGAAGGGGACCGGCTGGTGGGACCTGGATCAGTCGAGCTCGTTCATCGTGATCGCGGCTACCCTGCTCGACTTGAAGGCCGCCAGACTCTTGCCGTCCGGTGAGGTGGACGATCTCGACGACCTAGCCCTACTGGAAGCCCGCGACCTGCTGTTCGCTCGGCTGCTGCAGTATCGGGCGTTCAAGATCGTTAGCAGCTGGATTTCGGCGACCCTCAACGAGCAGTCCCGCCGTTTTCCGCGTCCGGGCGGTTTAGAGGAGCGGTTCGCCAAGCTGCTGCCTCCGCCGGTACTTGACGGCTTCGCTGAGGTAATCGCGGTGTTCGCCGGGAAGGCGCTCACCCCCAGCGAGCCGGCGACGGTTTCGCTAACCCACCTGCACCTGCCGCTGGTGAGCGTGCGTGAGCAGGCCGATCTGATTGTGTCGCGGCTGCGCGAGCAGACCTCCTTGAGCTTCCGCACCCTCACCGCTGATGCCAGCGACAAACTGGTGGTGGTTGCCCGCTTCCTGGCTCTGCTGGAGCTGTTCCGGGAACGGGCCATCAGCTTCGAACAACTCAACCCCCTTGGGGAACTGACCATCCGGTGGCTCGGCAACGAGATCGACGCTGACGCGATCGGCGCGGAGTTCGACCAAGCCGAAACAAGTGAGCCAGCACCCGATCTGAACGAGGACTCTGATGAGTGAGAACTACCTGCCCGCGTTGGAGGCGCTGCTGATGCTGGCCACCGAACCGGTACCGGCGGCTGACCTAGCTGAGGCGGTGGGGGAGCCGGTGGTTGCGGTGGAGTCGGCGCTGGCCGAACTGGCCGAGTTCTACACCAGCAGCGGACGTGGATTCGAGTTGCGGCAGGTGGGCGGTGGCTGGCGGTACTACACCCGCGAGGAACACGCTGAACTGATCGCGCAGTGGCTGCTGGAGGGTCAGCGCGGCACCTTGAGTCAGGCCGCTTTGGAGACGCTGGCCGTGGTGGCCTACCTCCAGCCGATCAGTCGCGGTCGGGTGTCGGCCGTTCGAGGGGTTAACGTGGACGGTGTGATGCGCACCCTGGCTACCCGAGACCTGATCGAGGAAGTTGGCCGTGATCCAGAGACGGGCGCCCGGCTCTTCGCCACCACCGGCTTCTTCCTGGAACGCATGGGCCTGAGCAAGCTGGAGGAACTGCCACCGCTGGCTCCGCACCTGCCGGAGGCCTCGGCCCTAGAGGCCGAACTGGCCGACCTGGCAGCCCAGTCCACGGCGCAACCGCAGCCGCCAGCTTTGGTGGAGGTGGAAGATGTCTGAGGAAGAGGGCATTCGCCTGCAGAAAGCGCTGGCGCAGGCTGGAGTCGCTTCGCGTCGAGTTGGGGAGAATCTGATCCACGCTGGCCGGGTCGAAGTCAATGGCAAGGTCGTGGAAGGCCAAGGCATGCGGGTCGACCCGACCAGGGATGTGATTCGGGTGGACGGAGTGAGAATTCCGCCGCAGCGCAACACCCAGTATCTGGTGTTGAACAAGCCGCGTGGGGTGATCTCCGCGATGGAGGACCCGCATGGACGTCCGACCCTGGCGCAATATGTGCCCGAGGGAGTCCGGCTGTTCCACGTCGGCCGGTTGGATTCCGACACCGAAGGACTGCTGCTGCTGACCAATGACGGGGATTTTGCCCAGCGGATGACCCATCCCTCCTATGAGGTGTCCAAGACCTATTTGGCTGAGGTCGATGGCGCGATCACTGAGGCCACCTTGAAGAGGCTGCGCGGCGGAATCGAGCTTGAGGATGGCCCGATCAAGCCCGATGACGTGAAGCTGGTGCAGCGAGCCGATGAGCGGAGCATGGTGCAGGTGACCCTGCATTCGGGACGCAACCGGATCGTCCGCCGGATGTTTGACGCGATTGATCATCCGGTGCGCAGGCTCTCTCGCCTGTCGATTGGGCCGGTGAAGCTCGGCGACCTGCGCAGTGGCGCCACCCGCGAGTTGACCCGGGAAGAGCTCGGCGCGCTGTTGGACCTCACCGGGCTGTGACCCTTCGACGGGCTCAGGGGACTGTGGGACGGGCTCAGGGGACTATGGGGAGCAGTTGGTTGAGCTTGTCGAAACCCGCGGTGGGGCTGGCGGCAGTAGCGGTCCGGGTTGGGTAACCTTTCTCCCGTGCTGAATCGCCGAGTCGTCCCTGTAATTGTCGCTGCCGCGTTTGCGCTGACCGCCTGCGGTAGCCCGACGGCATCTCCGTCGGCCAGTCCCAGTGGCACGGTCGCTGCCTCGGCCACGCCGTCCGCCTCGGCGACGGTCGCACCCCAGACCAACCTGGACGGCATCTTGGTCACCGGCAAATGGTTGAAGACCCCCAAGGTGAGCTTCAAGGCGCCTTTTGTGATCGATCAGACGCGCAGCAAGGTGTTGCGCCCAGGTAAGGGAGCCACCGTGCTGGACAGTGGCCTGGTTACGGTGCACTACTACGGCGTGAATGGCCGCACCGGGAAGGTGTTCGACCAGTCCTACGCCCGCAAGGCCTCGATCACCTTCTCACTGGCCGGGGTGGTGGCCGGATTCCGCCTCGGCTTGACCGGCCAAAAGGTTGGTAGCAGGGTGCTGATGGCAATGTCTGGGACTGACGGCTACGACTCGCTCGGGGGCAACGCCGAAGCTGGAATCGAGGTCGGTGACACCTTGGTCTTCGTGGTCGACATCTTGGGTGCTTCGCTTTCCCAGCCAAGCGGCAAGGTGGTCGCACCCTCTGCCGGTTCGCCAGGGGTGACCGGCGGGGCTGCCGACAAGCCGACCGTGACCATGCCCGGCACGGCGGCGCCAGCGAAGATGTCTGCCCAGTCGCTGATTGCGGGCGGCGGAGCCAAGGTTGCCAAGGGCGACACAATCTACGTCCGCTATGTCGGCTACTCCTGGAAGACCGGCAAGCTGATCGATGATCAGTGGACGCCGAGCGAAGGGGCGCTGGCCAGCACGATCAGCGGCTGGCAGAAGGGCTTGGTGGGCAAGCCGGTCGGATCCCGGGTGCTGTTGGTGTTGCCTCCCGCCGACGGCTACCCCGAAGGCAGCAACAACCCGCCGCTGGAGGCCGGGGACACCATCGTCTACGTGATCGACATCCTTTACACCTACCAGCCCTGAGGCTGAACCACCCAAGGGGTGGTGGGTAGCTTGGCCGGATCGAATCGGCTCAGCAGCGCTGCTGGCGTGAGACCTTCGTTGACGTCAGCCAGGCCAAGGGATTCGGCCAACCGGCCAAGCACCTGCGCCGGGCTGATGCCGAGCTTGGCCAGTTCGCTGAGGCTGACCGCGCCGTCCCGTTTGGCCAGGCGGTTCCCGGCTGAGTTGAGGACCAGCGGCACGTGGGCATAGCTCGGGGCAGTGCCACCAAGTTTGCGTGCTAGCCAGGCCTGCCGCGGAGCCGAGGCCAGCAAGTCATCACCACGCACCACCTGGTCAACGCCGCTGAACTGGTCGTCGACCACCACCGCGAGGTTGTAGGCCGGGGTGCCGTCATTGCGGACCAGGACGAAATCGTCGACCACCCCACTGACCTGCCCGGCCAGTACGTCGGTGATGGTGCTGACGGCACCTTCGGCGCGCACCCGCAGCGCTGGGGGTCTGCTGGCGGCCAGTTCGGCCCGCCGAGCCACGCTTAGCCGTAGGCAGGTGCCCGGATAGGGACGGTGCCCATAGTCGTGCGGTGCGGAGGCGGCTTCGGCGATTTCGCGGCGGGTGCAGTAACACGGGTAGGTGTCCAACGTGGCGATGGCGGCGGCGTAGGCGTCCAGCCGGCTGGACTGCCATAGCGTCGGCGGGTCGAAGTCCAACCCGATGGCACCGAGATCGGCAAGTTGATCGCGGGCTACCTCAGCCGCTGCGGAGACTCGGGCGGTGTCCAGATCCTCAATGCGCAATAGGATCTTGGCTCCGGTGCTGCGGGCGAAGAGCCAGGCCAGCAGTGCAGTGCGCAGATTGCCCAGATGCAGCTCAGAAGTGGGACTGGGCGCGAACCGTCCGGCATCGGCCACGGTGGGCTCACCGCCTCTCGGAGCAGCTGATTGTGGCTGCCACCCTATTGCAGGGGGCAGTTTGCGAGCCGCTCGGAAACCGAGGCTGGCGCGCTGATAGCCTCGGGCAAGCAGGCCCTAACGAACGCGGAAACGAGATGACGCAGCACAAGTCCGAACGCATCATGAACCTGGCAATCTGCCTGCTCATGTCGCGTCGCTACGTCGATAAAGCCCGCATTCGGGAAGTGGTGGAGGGCTACCACGACCTCAGCGATGCTGCTTTTGAGCGCACCTTTGAACGCGACAAGGACGAGCTGCGTGGCCTCGGCGTGCCGGTGGAGACCGGCAGTAGCGATGTGTTCTTTCCAGACGAAGTGGGCTATCGGGTGCGGCGGGAGGACTTCGAGCTGGCCGCAATCGAGTTCACCCCGGCCGAGGCTGCGGCCCTCGGCTTGGCCGCCACCGTCTGGGAGTCGGCCACCCAAGCCGATCAGACCATCTCGGCATTGGCCAAGTTGCGCGCGGCCGGAGTGGATCCGGACCCGTCCCGACTGACCTCATTGGCCCCCACCATTGGGGCCCGGGAGCCCGCCTTTGCCAGCATTTGGGCCGCCTACGTTGAGCACGCTCCGATCAGCTTCAGCTACAAGGGCGAGAATCGGCGCGTTGAACCGTGGGCGATGACCTCACGGCGAGGTGCCTGGTATCTACTCGGGCGGGACCGCGACAAAGGCGAAGCCCGCATGTTCAAGCTGAGCCGGGTGGATGCTCCGGGCAACAGGATCGGTAAGCCGGGTAGCTATCAGATCCCCGACTCCGTCGATCTGGACGCCGCCTGGGCGCGGCTGGAACCAGCCAGTAGCGATGAGTTGGCGAGCTTGGCCGTCCGGGTCGGTCGGGCCAACGACTTGCGTCGACGAGCGCGTCCCGTGGGCGGGGAAGTGCCAGCTGGCTACGAAGCGCTTCAGGTGAGTTACGCCCGGGAGGGCGACTTTGTCGGCGAGGTTTGCGCGCACGGTGCCGACGTGATCGTGCTCGCGCCCGCTGAGTTGCGCCGTGCCGTGATCGCTCAGCTCACCGCGGTTGCCGGGGGTGGGGCGCAGTGACTTCTGCAGATCAGGTCTCCCGGCTGCTCGCCTTGGTGCCCTACCTTCAACTTCACCCCGATGCGGACCTGGAGACCACTGCTGGCACCTTCGGCGTCAGCACCAAGCAACTGCTGGCCGACCTAGATGTGCTTTGGTATTGCGGGCTGCCTGGCGGTCTGCCCGGGGACCTGATCGAGATCGACATGGACGCCCTGAACGCCAACGGTCGGATCCGGCTTTCCAATGCCGACTACCTTTCCCGGCCAATGCGATTCACTCCTGACGAGGCGCTGAGCCTGCTGGTGGCGCTGCGCGCGGTGCGGGAACTCGCCGGATCTCGGGCAGGGGATGGCGTAGAGAGTGCGCTGGCGAAACTGGAGGCGGCCTCGGGGGCCACGGCGCTACCGCGAGTTGCTGTTGCTGGCGGCCCTGAGAGCGTCCGTGAGGAGTTGGCTGCGGCGATCGAGGCGGCCGAGTTGGTCGAGTTTGACTACACCGATTCCGGCCTGGAACCGTCGGTTCCACAGGTGGCGCCAGTTCGGCTTCTGGTCCGTGACGGGTACGGCTATTTGCAGGCTTGGAGCCCCGAACGGGGCGGCTGGCGGACCTATCGCCTCGATCGAATCAACGCGGTGCGGGCTACCGGGATCGCGGCCGGCGAGTTGGGCGAGCCGCCCGAGTTCGGACCTGGCTGGTTGGAAAGCAGCGCCCAGGCGATGCCGGTGCAGCTGGGGTTGGCTCCTGAGGCCGCCTGGATCACCGAGTACATCCCGGTGGTGGACGTGCGGCGTTCGGCTGAGTTGGTGGAGGTAGATCTGCTGGTCGCTGACCCGGCCTGGCTGCGGGCGTTGATTCTTCGCCTAGGCAGCGGTTTGCGCGACATCGTTCCGCAGGAGGCTGCCGCCTCGGCCAGAAAGGCGGCCGCCGACGCGTTGGCCGCCTACGGTGCGGGGTAGGGTGGCGGAATCATGAACTGGGTACTGCTTTTCGGCCTGATCGCCCTGGGTGGGCTGATCACGATGGTGAGCTACGCGGTCTGGCTGTGGCACAAAGCCTCCGATCTGTTCAGCGAACTGGAAATGCTGGCCAAACGCGCCGAGGAGTTCGCCGACCTGCTCAATCAGATTCAGCCCATGCCGGAAGTGGACTCAAAGAGCTAGCGTGGCGCGGCGACGAAGGAGGCGGTAATGCCAAATGGCTGGGAGTGGGCGGTCCTAGTGGTGATCGCGCTGTTGCTGTTTGCCGGTGCCCGCTTGTCCGGGGTCGGTCGCAATGCGGGCACCTCGATTCGCGAGTTCAAGCAGGAAGTTGGCGCCGCGCCTAGTGACCGGACCTCCGAGGAGGTGTCCCCAGTAGTCGAGGCAGACCCAGCGGCTGCCGTTCCCGACGGCGATGCGGCGCCGAGCGAAAGTCTGGACGTCGAAGCGCCCGCCGAGCCTGAGCCCGCGCCCAAGCCAGAGTCGGTCTGAATCCGACGATGGCGAAAGGTACTTCGCGGTTCTCCTGGTTGAGGCCGCCCAAGCCAACCCCCGGCGGAGTGATGACGCTCGCCGATCACCTGCGCGAGTTGCGCTACCGGCTGATCGTCGCCGCGCTCGGGCTGATCGTGGCGGCTGCTGCCTCAGGGATTTGGTACCAAGAGCTCTACCTGCTGATGATGCGGCCCTACCTTCAAGCAGCCGAGATGCTCAAGCAGAGCAATCCGAACCTGAACCCGACCACGGTGATCAGCGGGGTGACTGCGCCCTTCATGCTGATCCTGCAGATCGCCTTGGTGGCCGGTCTGGTGCTGTCCAGCCCAGTGTGGTTGTACCAGTTGTGGGCCTACATTGCGCCAGCGCTGTTGGCCAAAGAGAAGAAATATGCGCTGGGCTTTCTCGCCGCCGCGATCCCGCTGTTCCTGCTGGGCGTAGCCATCGGCTACTACATCCTGCCGCAAGGCATTTCGGTGATGCTGGCCTTCACTCCATCTAGCGTTCCGGTGACCAACCTGCTGGACATCAACGAGTTCCTGAAACTCACCCTGCAACTGATGGTGGTCTTTGGGCTGGGCTTCCTGATGCCGGTGGTGATCGTCGGCGCCAACCTGATTGGCGTGGTCAGCGCTAAGCAACTGGGCAAGTACCGCACCTATGTGATCTTCGCCACGTTTGTGTTCGGCGCGGCCGCGACCCCATCCAGTGACCCGTTCTCGATGCTCGCCCTGGCCATCCCGATGACGGTGCTGTATCTGATCGCCGAAGTCATCTGCCACGTCAACGATCGACGCAAGGCCAAAGCTTTGGCTAAGGCGGAGGTGGCCGCATGAGCCAACATCACGACGGCGCTACTTTGACCTTGGTGGTGAACCCATCGGCCGGACGCGGACGCGCGGCGAAGCTGCTGCCCTCGGTAACCGCCGCCCTGGTGGCCGGTCTGCCCAACGGCAGTCTGAAGGTGATCAGTACCACTGACTGGGCAGACTCAAAGCGACACTGCGAAGAGGTGGTGGCCGCTGCTGCTGAGGAGTCTGGCGTCGATGGCCGCTTTGACTCTTTGGTGGTGATGGGCGGGGACGGCATGATGCACCTCGGTCTCAACGCAGCCGCCCAAACCCAGGTGCCCCTTGGGGTGATTCCGGGCGGTCGCGGCAACGACTTCTGCCGCGGCGTTGGGGTTGGCACCGATCCGCTAGCCGCGGTGCAGACCATCCTCGCCGGGCACCTGCGGCGGATCGATCTGGCTTCGGTGAGCGGCAAGTTGGTTGATGGCAGCGAGCATCGCTGGGTGGGCTGCATCGTCTCCACCGGGTTCGACGGTCGGGTCGGCTACCGGGCCGACCAGATGAAGCGCAGTTACGGCGGCCTGGAGTATGTGGTGGCCACCCTCGCCGAACTGCGCAGCTTCGAGCCGCTGGCCTATCGCATGATCGTGGACGGCGTCCGGCGGGAGCAGACCGCGATGTTCATCGCCGTCGGAAACGCCGCTTACTACGGGGGCGGCATGCAGGCCTGCCCCAATGCCGACCTGAACGACGGCCTCCTCGATCTCACCGTGATCAATCCGGTTAGTCGGGCCACCTTGTTGCGGCTGTTGCCATCCATGTTCACTGGCGGCTTCGTCAAGGATCCGGCCGCGGAGCTGTTGCGGGCCAAAGAGGTGGTGCTGGACGGCGACGGGCTCTATGCGATGGCCGACGGGGAGGAACTCGGCCCCGTCCCGGTAACCGTGCGCGCGGTGCGCGATGCATTGAGCATCTACGTGCCAGGACCACAATGACGGCGGTCGCCGACTTCGCCGCCGGCTATCCCTTTGCTCTAGACGATTACCAGGTAACCGCCTGTGAGCGCCTCGCCGCCGGAAGTGGAGTATTGGTCGCTGCGCCGACCGGCGCTGGCAAGACCGTAGTGGGGGAGTTTGCGGTCTTCCTGGCCCTGCAGCGGCAACGCAAGTGTTTCTACACCACCCCGATCAAAGCCCTGAGTAACCAGAAATACCACGATCTATGCGCCCGCCACGGCGAAGAAGCTGTTGGCCTGCTCACCGGCGACACCTCGATCAACGCCGAAGCCCAGGTGGTGGTGATGACCACCGAGGTGCTGCGCAACATGATCTACGCCGGCTCGCCGACCCTGGGCGGGCTGGGATTCGTGGTCATGGACGAGGTGCACTATCTGGCTGATCGCTCCCGGGGAGCGGTCTGGGAGGAAGTGATCATCTCGCTGGCCGATTCGGTGCAGGTGGTGGCGCTGTCAGCGACCGTGAGCAATGCCGAGGAGTTCGGCGATTGGCTGGATGAGGTTCGTGGGGGCGTCGAAGTGGTGGTTACTGAGCGCCGTCCAGTGCCGCTGTACCAACACGTCATGGTGGGTCGGCGGCTGCTGGAGTTGTTCGCCGGAAAAGACGTGAACCCCGAACTGCTGCGGATTGCCAAGGAGGAATCCCGAACCCAGCGTGATGACAGCCGCCGTCCGCGCGGTCGCTCCGGTAACGGGCGCCGGGATGTGTCCTACGGATCAGGGCGGTACGGCGGCGCCGCGGCCAGGTCAAAGATGGACGCCTCGCGCCACCTAATGCCGCGGCGTGACGCGACCATCGAGCGGTTGGCGGCCGAGGGATTGCTACCGGCGATCTTCTTTATCTTCTCCAGGTTGGGCTGTGACACCGCAGTTGGACAGCTGATGAACTCGGGGCTGCGGCTCACTGATGCCCACGAGCGCGCCCAGCTGGCCGAGATCGCTGCCCGGCACACCGCGAGCCTGAGTCCGCTGGATCTGGTCGCCCTTGACTACGACTCCTTCGTGGCCGCCTTCACTGCCGGGATCGCCGCGCATCACGCCGGGCTGCTGCCCGCGTTCAAAGAGGCGGTTGAAGAAGGCTTCGTCTCCGGGTTGGTGAAGGTGGTCTTCGCTACCGAGACTCTCGCTCTTGGCATCAACATGCCGGCCCGCAGCGTCGTGTTGGAGAAGTTGGTGAAGTACAACGGCGAAACCCATGCCGACATCACCGCTGGCGAGTTCACTCAGCTCACCGGTCGCGCCGGCCGACGCGGGATCGACGTTGAGGGCCACGCGGTGGTGTGTTGGCAGCCCGGACTCGATCCACGGGCAGTGGCCGGGCTGGCCTCGCGCCGCACCTATCCGCTGCGTTCCTCCTTCGCCCCCACCTACAACATGGCGGTGAACCTGGTCGGCACGGTGGGCCGCGAGCGGGCCCGTGGCCTGCTGGAGCAGTCATTTGCCCAGTTCCAGTCCGACCGTTCAGTGGTGGGGCTGGCCCGCTCGATGGCACACAACCGGACGCGGATCACTGAGGACTGGGCGCAGGCGTCCTGTGAGCTGGGTGAGGCTGAGGCGTACTTCCGCCTGCGCAGTCGGATCTCGGCAGTCGAAGCTGAAGCCGCCCGGCTACGGCGTTCTGATCGGCGGGCGGAGGCCTTGACCGCGCTGGCGGCGCTGCAGGTGGGCGACATCATCGACATTCCGGGCAAACGGCACCGAGGCTGGGCAGTGGTGGTGGAGCTGGGCCGCGCCGGTGGGGGGCCGACGGTGCTGACCGTGGACCGCCAGGTAAAGCAGCTTTCGATTGTGGACTTCCCCGAGCCGCCCACAACGGCCGGACGGGTGAAGGTGCCCAAACACTTCGACCTGCGTTCACCGGCTTCGCGGCGCAATCTGGCCGTGGCGCTACGGCAACGCATCGACGACGGCTCCCTGGCTGCGCCGGTCGCACCGGCAGCAGCCGATGCCGATGCGATGGCTCGGGTGACCGAACTTCGCGCTGAGCTGCGCAGACACCCCGTGCACGCCTGCCCCGATCGAGAGACCCACGCCCGCTATGCCGAATCGGCGCTGCGGGCCGAACGCGACAACGACGGCATCAATGCCCAGGCTGAGCGCCGCACCAACACCATCGCGGTGCGCTTCGACCGCATCTGCTCGGTGTTGGAGTCGCTCGGCTATCTCAGCCCCGATGGTGGCAAACAGGTCACTGAGGCTGGTCGGATGCTGTCGCGGCTCTACTCAGAGCTGGATCTGGTGACCGCTGAGGCGATTCGTTCTGGGGTCTTCGACAATCTCAGCGCCCCGCAGTTGGCTGCGGTGCTCTCGTCCCTGGTTTTCGAGGCGCGTGGCGATCGCCGCGAACCGGCCCGGATGCCGGATCGGGCTAGCGAAGACGCCCAGATTCGGCTGCGCAAGGTGTGGCGCGAGGTCTGCCTCACCGAGCGGGACCATCGGCTGCCCAGCCATGCTGAACCGGAGATCGGCTTCGCCGAGTCAATCCATGCCTGGGTTGGTGGGGCTGAACTTGCCGATGTGCTCAACATGTCGAACCTGACTGCCGGTGACTTCGTCCGCTGGGCCCGCCAGGTGATCGACGCGGCTGGACAGGTCGCTGATGCCGCCGGTGCTGGCCCACTGCGTGGGATGGCCAAAGAGGTGGTCTACCGGGCCAGGCGCGGCGTGGTGGACGCCGCCCCGCTAGAGGACTGAGGCGACCGGGACGACCCCCGTCCGGTTCCTCGGACGCGGAGGTGCACCCGTTCGCCCTGACCGCCGAAGATGATCAATAGCTCCAGCGGGATGCTGCCGCCGTTGGCGTAGCCGTGCTGGGTGATGGTCTCGAATTCGGCGGCTTCGCCGGGGTTGAGCAGGTAGTCGGCATCACCGAGGGTTAGCCGGAGTTGGCCGTGCAGCACGTAGGCCCACTCGTAGCCCTGGTGGGAACAAAGCTCGCGTGGGGCCGGGTTGGCTGGCTCCACTGGCAAGACCTGCTTGAAAGCGTTCAGCCCGCCGGGGTTCTTGGCTAACTGCATCCAGGTGACCCCGTTGCGAACCACCGGTCGTGGGTGAATGCGCGGATCGGCCGTGGCCGGCGCGCCGACGAGATCGTCCAGCGACACCTGGTATGCCTTGGCCAGCGGCAGCAGGAGTTCAAGGGTTGGTCGTCGCTGCCCAGATTCCAGCCGCGACAAGGTGCTGACCGAAATCCCGGTCTGCTCGGCCAATTGCTGCAAGGTGGCGCCGGTGCGGTTGCGTAGCCGTTTCAGCCGGGGGCCGACGCTGTCAAGGACAAAGTCCGATGGATCTGACACCGCCCCAGTTTGCCAGATCGGCAAAGAAGCTTGCTGGGTCGGCCAAGGCCGGGCCAGACTCCTGAACCTGTTGGCACGGCAGTGTCAGCAATGTCGCGTGCGTCTGGGACGCAGCAACGGAAGGCTCAAATCAGATGGCAGCTCAGGATTTCTCCAGCAAACACCACGCAGTGGTGCTGGGTGGCGGCTTCGCGGGAGTGGAGGCTGCGATCGGGCTGGCCAAGTCTGGCCGATTCCGGGTGACGCTGGTCTCCGAGCGGGACTTCCTGCACCTCTTTCCGATCACGATTTGGACCCCGACCCGAGCCATTCCTACCTCCCGCACGCGGGTGAGCTTGGCCGAACTTGGCCGGGTCAACCATTTCGAGGTGGTGGTGGACTCGGTCGCCAGCATCGAGACTGACGCCAACTCGGTGGTGCTCGGCGGGCAGACTCTGAGTTATGACTACCTGGTGATCGCTCTCGGCGCCGGCAAGCCGAAGCCGCCCGGAGTCGAACACACTCGCTCGCTATGCGCTGGGCCGGACGCGGCAATCGACATTCGCGATCAGCTGGATCGGCTGCTGCGTCGAGGTAAGGGACGAATCGCGGTCGGCTTCGGCGGCAACCCGAAGGATGGCTCGGCGATGCGGGGCGGCCCGGCGTTCGAGATCCTGTTCAACATCGATCACCTGTTGCGAAAGAAGGGCGTGCGGGACCGCTACGAGTTGTCCTTCTTCGCACCGATGGCCACTCCCGGGCAACGGATGGGCCCCAAGGCTCTGGCCAAGATCGGCCCGATGCTCGGGGCGCGCGGAATCCACCAGCAGGTGGGATCGCCGATCACCGGATTTGCCGCCGATGGGATCAGCTTCGAGGACGGCACCAAGCTCGGTGCAGATCTGACGCTGTTCATTCCTGGGGCGGTAGGGCTGCCAGTGATCGCCGCTTCCGGCCTGCCGACCAACGAAGCCGGGTTCGTGAAGATCGATGCCAACACCCTGGTTGAGGGCACCGTGAATGTGTACGCCGTCGGCGATGTGGCAGCTTTGGCTGGACCAGAGTGGCGGGCCAAGCAGGGCCACGTCGCCGAAGCGATGGCTCATGCCGCTGCGCACAACATAATCAAGGCTGCCCAAGGCCTCAACGACCGGATCGGCTACGCCGAGCATGTGTCCATCTTGTGTCTGATGGATACCGGCTCCGGCGGGGTGCTGGTCTACCGCAGCACCAAACGGCAGTTCGCGATCAACCTGCCGATCGTTGGGCATTGGTTCAAGCGCGGCTGGGGCTTCTACGCCCGCAACTCCAAGCTGCGACGCTTTCCGCGCCTGCCGGGGCTGTGAACCTCCACTCCTGATGGGCCGGACGCCGCTGGGCGCGTCGGTCCAGGTTGGATAACCTGAGCCCATGACGCTGGCCATCAGGGTAATTCCGTGCCTGGACGTCCATGACGGACGGGTCGTCAAGGGCGTCAACTTCGTGAATCTGCGCGACGCCGGTGATCCGGTTGAGTTGGCCGCGACCTATGGCGCCGAAGGTGCTGATGAGTTGGTCTTCCTCGACATCTCGGCATCAGCGACTGGCCGAGCGACCACCTACGACATGGTGCGCCGGACCGCGGAGACGGTGTTCATCCCGCTGGCCGTCGGCGGGGGAGTGCGCAGCGTCGAAGACGTCGACACCTTGCTGCGCTCCGGTGCCGACAAGGTGGGCATCAACACCGGCGCCATCAGTCGGCCCGAAGCGATCAACGAGATCACTGCACGTTTCGGCAATCAGGTGCTGGTGCTCTCCCTGGACGCCCGGCGCGAGGCCGGTCAGCCTTCTGGCTTCGGCGTCACCACCCACGGCGGACGACGTGCAGCAGGCCTGGACGCGATCGCCTGGGTGCGGGAAGCCGCTGAGCGCGGCGCCGGAGAGATCCTGCTGAACTCCATGGACGCCGACGGCACCACCGACGGCTTCGATCTGGAGATGATCGAGGCGGTCAAGGCGGTCGTCGACGTACCGGTGATTGCCTCCGGCGGTGCTGGCACAGTGGCACACTTCGTGGCTGCGGCCCAGGCCGGGGCTGATGCGGTCCTGGCTGCCAGCGTCTTCCACTACGGCACGCTCACCATTGCCGAGGTGAAAGCTGGCCTGGCAGGTGCCGGGTTCGCCGTACGCTGAGGGGCATGGATTGCCTGTTCTGCGCCATCATCGCCGGTGATATCCCCTCCCGACAGATCTATGCCGACGACGCCGCGGTCGCGTTTCTCGACATCAGCCCGTGGCACTCTGGTCACACCCTGGTGGTGCCCAGGAGGCATGTTGTTGACGTCCTGAGCCAGCCGGAGGCCTTGAGCGAGATTGCGCCAGCCATCAACGCCACCGGCCAACTGCTCACCGAGAAGCTGGGCGCGGCCGGGCTCAACGTGCTACTGAACTCAGGGGCGGTGGCCGGCCAGGAGGTCTTCCACCTGCACGCTCACCTGATTCCGCGGTACGCCGACCGTCCAGGGATGGCTGGCCTGATGATGCGCGAGCCCGACATCGATCTGGACGACGTGCACCGCAGGATCACCCAGCAGGACTGATAGCCCAACGGCTCACTACTTGGCGGCGGTGTTCACCCCAGACGTGGTGAAGGAGAACAGCGTCTCTTTCAGGCCGAACTTCGATTTGAAGCTGCCGCCGCTGACAGTGATGGAACCGGCCGTGCCACTGATCTTGACCAGGAGGGCTCGGCCTTGACCGTTGAAGGGGCCGACTCCGGTACGGGTGGTCACCTGGATCGTGGTGAAGGCGCCGATCGACGGGTAGGCCTTCTGCAGTGACGACGCAGTGATCGTCTTCGTCCAGGTGCGCACCGGATCGTAGGGATCCTGTTTGGCCGAGAGATAGGGCAGCCCGATGTAGCTGGCAGCCCAGCCGCCGTTCGAACTGGAGAACTGAGTCAGCGCGAGGGCTCCCTTGTAAAGCACCACCTTGTTGGCGGTAGCTGCGATCGCGGCGTCGGTGCTGGCGTAGCGAGTCGAGTTGTCCTTGTACACCTGGCAAGCGGAGGTATCGCAGATGTCATAGATGTAGCCGGCCGGCTTCGCCTGGCGCTCCTTGGCGGCGTAGGTACGGGCCGCGACCGCCTGGGCCTTGAGGGCCTCGGTGGCCCAACTGGCCGGCATCTCGGCGGGCACTACCGAGCGTAGATAGGTTTCCATGCTCAGGTAGTTGACCGTGACCGCTGAGCTGCCCTTGAAGCGCAGCGCCATGCGGCCGGAATAGGTACGGGTGGAGCCGTTGGGCATGGCCAGCTTCACGGTGCCGGTCTTGGTGTTCTTAACCCACCAGCTGCGCTTCGCGTTGAGCTTGGACTTGTACGTCACGTACTTGCCAGCGGCGTTGCGGTAGTAGAGCACCCGGGAGGTGCCCCTTCGGGAGATCCGCCACTTGGTGTACTTGCTGGACGTGGGCAGGTTTACCTTGTGCCCGGCGGTGTCATAGACCTGCAGACCGGCGGCTGGCCGGAAGTGCAACCCGGAGTCGGTGTCGGCGGTGATCCACACCCGCATGGTGTTGCCTTTGGGCAGCGAGCCCAAGGTGGTGCCGGTGTAGTAGAAGGCGATGATCTTGTCGTAGCTCAGGCCCTGCTTGGCCGCGCCGGCGGCACCGTACTGGGACATTCCTTTGCCGTGGCCCCAGCCGGCGCCGTTAACGATCACCTTTTGGTCGGGCGGGGTCACTGCATCGTCGGCTTTCGCCGGTAGGGCGGCTCCGGTCAATACCAGTGCGCTTGCTCCGACTAGGGAGGTCAGAGTGCGCATGGAAAGCCGCCGGCTGCTTACTGAGGGCATGTTGGGGGTCCTTCGGTTTGCGTTCAGCTCAACAACAATCGTCGCCCCTCGGCGTGTCGCATTGCCAGCGAATCGGTGAAACCTCCAGGAATCGAGGGTCAAGTCGCACCCGCTGGTCGAGCGTTCGTCCGTCCGCCCAAGATGTGGGACGCCGAGGAGAGGTGTTTGACAAGGTGGGTGATCGGGGGGAACTCTTGACGCGTGCGGAAGTTCATTCTCGTAGTAAGCAAGCGTGTCGGCTGAGTTCACTCATCCCGACACGCTCCCTCGTCTGCTCTAGCAGCGGGGGTTTTTTTCTGCGTTCGTACGTCCAACCCAAGTCAGAAGTGAGGTAAAGATGCCTGGGGAGTCACCACAACCGATGACCGGCGCACAGTCGCTGGTCAAGTCCCTGGAGCGGATGGGTGTTGAGGTTATCTTCGGCATCCCTGGCGGGTCGATCCTGCCGGCCTATGATCCGCTCTTCGACTCGAAGATCCGGCACATCCTGGTGCGTCATGAGCAGGGAGCCGGTCACGCCGCTGAAGGCTACGCCCAGGCCACCGGGCGGGTTGGAGTGTGCATTGCCACCTCCGGTCCGGGAGCCACCAACCTGGTGACCGCGATCGCCGACGCCTACATGGATTCGGTGCCGATGGTGGCCATCACCGGCCAGGTGGCCAGCAAAGCGATTGGTACTGACGCCTTCCAGGAAGCCGACATTCGGGGCATCACCTTCCCGATCACCAAGCACAGCTTCCTGATCACCGATCCGGCCGAGATCCCGCATGCGATCGCGGCAGCGTTCCACCTGGCCAAGACCGGCCGCCCCGGTCCGGTGCTGGTCGACATTGCCAAGGACGCACTGGCGGGCCCCACTGAGTATGTCTGGCCTGAGGAGCTCGACCTGCCCGGCTACCGCCCGGTGAGTAAGCCCCATGGCAAACAGATCCGCGAAGCGGCCCGACTGATCGGCCAGGCCAAACGTCCGGTCATCTACCTCGGTGGCGGGGTCAACCGGGCGCGAGCCTGGGAGGCGCTGGCCGAGTTCGTCGAGATCACCAAGATGCCGGTTGTGACCACGCTGATGGCTCGCGGGGCTTTCCCCGACAGCCACCCGCTGAACTACGGCATGCCTGGAATGCATGGCACCGTGGCAGCCGTGGGCGCGATGCAGCGTTCGGATCTGCTGATTGCCCTTGGCGCCCGCTTCGATGACCGGGTCACCGGCAAGCTGGACACCTTCGCCCCCGAGGCCAAGATCATCCACGCCGACATCGATCCGGCCGAGATCTCCAAGAACCGGATGGCTGATGTGCCGATCGTTGGCGATCTTGGTGAAGTGTTGGCCGAGCTGAACGCCGCCTTGCGTGAGGAGGCCCATGGCGACATCGGTGATTGGGTGCGCTTCCTCGACGGTCTGCGTAAGCGCTACCTGCCCACCGAGTACCCGGCGATGGAAGACGGCCTGCTGAGTCCGGAGTACGTGATCAAGCGCCTGGGTGAACTGGTCGGCCCGGAGGCGACCTATGTTGCCGGCGTGGGCCAGCATCAGATGTGGGCCGCTCATCTGCTGCCGCACGAGCGTCCGGCCAGGTTCTTCAACTCCGGCGGTGCCGGCACGATGGGCTACTGCGTTCCGGCCGCGATGGGCGCCAAGGTTGGTCGCCCGGACGACGTGGTGTGGGGCATCGATGGTGACGGTTGTTTCCAGATGACCAACCAGGAGCTGGTCACCTGCTTCCTGGAGGGGATCCCGATCAAGATTGCGGTGATGAACAACCGCAGCCTCGGCATGGTGCGCCAGTGGCAGACCCTCTTCTATGGGGAGCGCTACTCCAACACCAACCTGAAGTCGCACCTGGTGCCCGACTTCCCGAAACTGGCTGAGGCCATGGGCGCAGTTGGTTTGCGGGCCGAGACTGTTGAAGAAGTCGACGAGGTGATCGCCAAGGCGATGGAAATCAACGACCGGCCCGTGGTGGTCGAGTTCGTGGTGCACAAGGACGCCATGGTGTGGCCGATGGTTCCGGCAGGCACCAGCAATGATCAGATCAAGATCGCTCGGGACCTGGCTCCCGATTGGAGCGGGGAGGAAGACCTGTGAACACTCACACTCTGAGCGTGCTGGTGGAGAACAAGCCTGGTGTGCTCGCGCGGATCTCGGGCCTGTTCGCTCGCCGCGGTTACAACATCGAATCCCTGGCGGTCGGCCCGACCGAGAACGAGGAGTTCTCCCGGATCACCGTCCAGGTGGCGGTGAGCAGCCAACAGGTGCTGGAACAGATCATCAAGCAGCTGAACAAGCTGATTGAGGTGCTCAAGATCGTGGAACTTGACGAAGGTTCCTCGGTTCGTCGCGAGCTGATGCTGATCAAGGTGAAGGCCGACCCGGCCACCCGCAGCCAGATCATCGAAATTGTTCAGCTGTTCCGCGGCAAGACCGTGGACGTCCACAACGACGCGATGACCATCGAGGCCACCGGCTCGCCGGACAAACTGGCCGCGCTGCTGGAAATGCTCAACCCCTATGGTGTGCGCGAACTCGTGCAGTCGGGCCTGGTCGCGCTTGGTCGCGGTGGGCGTTCGCTGTCGGATCGTGCCAAGATCGAGAAGTCCCGTCCGGCCGCTGGCCCGGCCAACTGAAAGCACTGAAAAGGAACCCAAATGGCAGAAATGTTCTACGACGCCGACGCCGACCTAGCGCTCATCCAGGGCCGCAGCGTCGCTGTGATCGGCTATGGCAGCCAGGGCCACGCCCACGCGCTTAGCCTGCGTGACTCCGGGGTGGACGTACGGGTCGGACTGCGCGAAGGCTCCAAGAGCTGGGCCAAAGCCGAGGCTGAAGGCTTGCGGGTCGTCACCCCAGCCCAGGCCTGTGAAGAAGCCGACCTGATCATGGTGTTGGCTCCGGACCAGGTGCAGCGGCACCTCTACAAAGAGGCCATTGAGCCCAACCTGGTGGCCGGCGATGCGCTGTTCTTCGCTCACGGCTTCAACATCCGGTTCGGCTACATCCAGCCGCCAGCAGGGGTGGATGTGTGCATGGTCGCGCCGAAGGGTCCCGGCCACCTGGTGCGCCGGGAGTACACCGAAGGCCGTGGCGTGCCGGTGATCGTTGCGGTGGAGAAGGATGAGACCGGCAACGCTTGGCCGTTGACTCTTGCCTATGCCAAGGGCATCGGCGGGTTGCGTGCCGGTGGCATCAAGACCACTTTCACCGAGGAGACCGAAACCGATCTGTTTGGTGAGCAGGCGGTGCTCTGTGGCGGCGCTTCGGCCCTGGTCACCGCAGGCTTTGAGGTGCTCACCGAGGCTGGCTACCAGCCCGAGGTGGCTTACTTCGAGTGTCTGCATGAGCTGAAGCTGATCGTCGATCTGATGTACGAAGGCGGCATCGCCAAGCAGCGGTGGAGCGTCTCGGACACCGCCGAGTTCGGTGACTATGTCTCCGGCCCTCGGGTGATCGACGCGAGCGTGAAGCAGCGGATGAAGGACGTCCTGACTGACATCCAGACCGGTGCTTTCGCCAAGCGGTTCATCGACGACCAGGACGCCGGTGCGCCGGAGTTCAAGGCGTTGCGGGCCAAGGGTGAGCAGCACCCGATCGAGGAGACCGGTCGGAAGCTGCGCGGCCTGATGGCGTGGGTCAAGTCGCATGACGACGACTACGTCGAAGGCAACGCAGCCCGCTGAGCACGTAGCTCCATCACAGCGACCGCCGGGATTCCCGGCGGTCGCTGTGCGTTTGCACGGGCAGCGGTGATCTGATGGCGGGCGCTTTCCTCCACCGCTCCGTGCATCTCAGGAGTCGCCCCCGAAGTGAGCCGCCGCCCCCGATAATTCGGTCGCGAGTCCGCGTTTCGGGGGCGGCACGGCCCGGCGTGATTTGGGCTGGGGTTGCCGGGGTCTGGCAAGCTGACGGCCATGACGATCGCCACCCAAGAGGTTCCTGGGCTGACCAGCGCCGAAGTTGCTGAGCGGGTAGCCCGCGGCCAGACCAATGACCTGCCGCCGCGCTCTGGGCGCACCACCTGGGACATTGTGAAAGCCAATGTGTTCACCAGGATCAACTTCCTGCTGATGGTGCTGTTCGTGATCGTGCTGAGTACCGGCAGCATCGGCAACGCGTTGTTCGGATTCCTGATCATCATCAACTCTGGAATCGGGGCGTTCCAGGAGCTCAAAGCCAAGCGAACCCTCGACAACCTGGCGGTGGTCGGTGAGGGCAAACCGCTGGTACGCCGTGACGGCGCGGTCGCCGAGTTGCCCCGCGAATCGATCGTCGTGGACGACATCATCGAGATCGGCCCTGGCGATCAGATCATCGTCGACGGCGAAATCGTGGAGGCCAGCTATCTGGAAGTGGACGAATCGCTGCTCACCGGCGAGTCCGACCCGCTGGAGAAGGCTCCTGGTGATCCGGTTATGTCGGGTAGCTTCGTGGTGGCTGGCGTCGGTGCCTTCCGCGCCACCCGGGTGGGTCATGAGTCCTATGCGGCCCAACTCGCCGCTGAGGCCAGCAAGTTTTCGTTGGTGAAATCAGAGCTACAGACCGCCATCAACAAGATCCTGCGATTGGTCACCTGGCTGCTGATTCCGGTCGGGGTCGCCACAGTCTGGGTGCAGTGGACCCAGAACCCCGGGGAGACCTGGCAGCAGATCGTCCTGCGGATGTCGGGTGCCCTGGTGCCGATGGTGCCAGAGGGGCTGGTGCTGCTCACCTCGCTGGCCTTCGCGGTTGGCGTGATCCGGCTCGGGCAGATGAACGTCCTGGTGCAGGAACTGCCAGCGATTGAAGGCCTGGCCCGGGTGGATGTGGTGTGTGCCGATAAGACCGGCACGCTCACCGAAAACGGCTTGAAATACACCGATGCCAACCCGGTAGATGACACCGATGTTGACCAGGTGCGGGAGGTGGTGGCGCAGTTGTCCGCCGCGGACCCCCGTCCGAATGCTTCGATCCAGGCCTTGGCGCATGCCCATGAGCCAACCCAAGCTGCCTGGTCGGTCAACGCGGTCGCGCCGTTCACCTCGGCCAAGAAATGGTCGGGCATGAGCTTCGCTGACCACGGCAACTGGGTGATTGGCGCCCCGGACGTGTTGGCCGCCCCCGGAAGCGATATCGCCAGCGAAGCCGATCGGATTGGTTCCTCGGGGCGCCGGGTGCTTTTACTGGCCGAAAGCGACCGGCCGGTAGATGCCACCGACGCCCCCGGGCAGGTGAGCCCACGGGCGCTGTTGGTGCTCGAGCAGAAGGTGCGCCCCGAAGCTGCCGGCACGCTGGCCTACTTCGCCGCCCAGGACGTAGCGGTCAAGGTGATCTCCGGTGACAATGCCAAATCAGTGGGGGCAGTGACCAGTTCGTTGGGGGTGACCGCCGGCGAGGTGATCGATGCTCGCTCGCTGCCCGAAGACCCAGAAGCCTTCGCCGACACGATCGAGACCGCCGGCGTATTCGGCCGGGTCACCCCGCAACAGAAGCGGCAGATGGTGGCCGCCCTGCAGTCTCGCGGCCACACCGTCGCCATGACCGGGGACGGTGTCAACGATGTGCTCGCGATCAAGGATTCAGACCTCGGCGTGGCGATGGGCTCTGGCGCACCAGCTACTCGTTCGGTGGCCCAGATCGTCCTGCTCGACGACGACTTCGCCACTCTGCCGCACGTGGTGGCCGAGGGTCGCCGGGTAATCGGCAACATCGAGCGGGTGGCCAACTTCTTCCTGACCAAGACGATGTACTCGATCGTGTTGGCACTATTAGTGGCGCTGTGGCAGTTGCCGTTCCCCTTCGTGCCGATGCACGTTTCGTTCATCGGGTGGTACACCATCGGCATTCCAGCGGCGATCCTGGCGCTGGCGCCCAACGCTGAGCGGGCCCGCACCGGGTTCCTGAAGCGGGTGCTGTCCTTCTCCATTCCAGCAGGGGTGGTCGTCGGGGTCACCGCGTTTGTGACCTATCTGTTGAATCTGCGTTTGGTCACCGACGATGCCGGAGCCACTCAGGCCAGTACGGCCACGGTGATCGCGGTGATGATTGCTGGGGGCTGGGTGATGATCACCATCGCCCGCCCCTACCAGCTGTGGAAGATCGTGATGATCGTGGTGCTGCTGTTCGCGGCTTACCTGACGGTCTTTTGGCTGCCTGGGTGGTACGCCGTAGGGGTGCAGGCTTGGCCGTGGTTGTCCGGGTTTAACCCACAACTCGATCCGACCAACGCCGCGATGAACACCACTGGAGCCTGGCTAGGGGCGAGCGCGGCAGTAATAGTCGAAGCCCTTTGGTGGTTCTCCGGACGGGTCACCGGCCTGCACCGGCGGGTGTTCGGCAGCCTGGGTGAGCGCTGAGCGCTCACCCAGTCGGAGTTCAGGCCAGCCGGGCGGCGATCTCGTCGCCAACCACCGAGGTTGGCCGCTTGGTCGCACCGCGCTCGGCGATATCGGCATCCACCGCATCCTCGATGCGCTTGGCGTCCTCACCTCGACCCAGGTGGTCCAGCAGCAGGGCCATGCTCAGGATGGTCGCGGTCGGATCAGCAATACCCTGACCGGCGATGTCGGGGGCCGAGCCGTGCACCGGCTCAAACATGGACGGGAAGGCGCCACTCGGGTTGATGTTGGCCGAGGCCGCCAGCCCGATACCGCCGGTAACTGCGGCGGCGAGATCGGTGAGGATGTCGCCGAATAGGTTGTCGGTGACCATCACGTCGAAGCGCTGCGGATCTTGCACCAGGGCGATGGTGGCTGCGTCCACATGGAGATAGTCGGTGGTCACGTCCGGGTGCTCTTCAGCGACGGCGAGGAACAGTCGGTTCCACAGGCCGCCGGCGTTCACCAGCACGTTGTGCTTGTGCACCATGGTGACCTTTTTATTGCGCTTCTCGGCTCGATCGAAGGCGTCCCGAATGACCCGCTCAACGCCGTGGGCGGTGTTGACGCTGAGCTCATTGGCGATCTCGAACTCGGTGCCCTGACGAAACACGCCACCGTTGCCGCAGTACAACCCTTCGGTGCCCTCGCGGACCACGACGAAGTCGATCGGACCGCGGCTGGTGATTGAGTCGGCCAGAGGAGTGGGCACGCCGGGGTAGAGCTTGGACGGGCGCAGATTCACGTAGTGATCGAAGGCGAAGCGCAGCTTCAGCAGCAGGCCGCGCTCCAGCAGGCCCGAGGGGATTGCCGTGGAACCCGGTGCCGCACCAACCGCGCCGAGAATGATGGCATCTGCGGTGGCCAGCTGTTCGAGGTCGGCCTCGGGCAGCACCTCACCGGTGCGCTGCCAGCGCTCGGCGCCCAAATCATGGTGGACGAAATCGAAGGTGTCCTCGCCGACCACTCGGGTCAGCACCTTCAGGCCTTCGGCCACCACTTCGGGACCGATGCCGTCACCAGCGATGACGGAGATTACTGGCTTGGCCGTGGTTGTCTGTGCGCTCACCCGCGCGAGGCTACCTTGAGGCCCAACTCCTGGACGATTCCGTCTCAGAAGAAGCGCTACCATTCGCGCATGGCGCTGCGCTTCAACCTGACTGCTAACCCGACACCCCGCACTGAGGCGGAGGTGGCCGAGGTATTGGCCGACCCGGGTTTTGGGGTTCGGTTCACCGACCACATGGCCGTGGCCACCTGGACCAAGTCGGGTGGCTGGTCCGATGACCAGGTGCGCCCCTATGGGCCATTCCAGATCGATCCGGCCGGTGCCGTGCTGCACTACGCCCAGGAGGTGTTCGAAGGGCTGAAGGCATATCGGCACGCCGATGGCTCAATCCATCTGTTCCGTCCCGAGGCCAACGCGCGTCGGCTGCAGACCTCGGCTGCGCGGATGATGCTGCCGGAGTTGGCTGTCGAGGACTTCATCACCGCAGTGGAGACATTGGTGCGAGCCGATCAGCGCTGGGTGCCGGATTTCGAAGGCGAGAAGAGCCTCTACCTGCGTCCGTTCATGTTCGCCGATGAGGTGTTCTTGGGCGTGCGTGCGGCCGAGCGGGTCACTTTCGCCGTGATCGCCTCGCCTTCTGGTCCGTATTTTGCGGGCGGGGTGAAGCCGGTGGATATCTGGGTTACCGACAGCTACGCCCGGGCCGGGGTCGGTGGCACCGGCGCGGCCAAGTGCGGCGGTAACTACGCGGCCTCGCTGATTGCCCAATATGAAGGCTACGAGCACGGTTGTTCCCAAGTGCTGTTCATCGAGGCCGCCGACAAGGATCGGGTCGAAGAACTGGGCGGGATGAACGTCTTCCTGGTGACCGCTGAGGGCAGGCTGGTTACGCCGGCGCTGACCGGCACCATCTTGGATGGCATCACCAGGTCCTCAATCCTCACCGTGGCCGCTGATCTTGGGCTGGCCCCCGAGGAACGCCAGGTGAGCCCTGATGAGTTGTTCGGGGGCATCGCCGATGGCCGCTTCGTCGAGGCGTTCTCCTGTGGCACCGCCGCCGTGGTCACGCCGATTGGCGCTTTCCGGTCGACGGCGGGGGAGTGGAAGCTGCCCGCAGGCAGCGAGCACACCTTGGCGATTCGCGATGCGATCCTCGACATTCAGTACGGACGGGTGCCCGATACCCGCGGCTGGATGCGGCGAGTGGTCTAGGCGCTACTGCCTCCCCAGACGTCTCAGTCGCTGAAACCTGCCCGTAACCGCTGACCGGACAGGCAAACTCGTGCGAATACTGCCCCGACTACCTCAAGGCCGCCGATGACCATGCTCCTGCCCGCGATGCCGGACATCTTCCATGTCTATGACACCACGCTGCGCGACGGCGCCCAGCAGGAGGGCCTGCAGCTGAACGTCAACGACAAGCTGAAGATCGCTCGCTACCTTGACGAACTGGGCGTGGGCTTCATCGAGGGTGGCTGGCCGGGCGCCAACCCCAACGACACGGCCTTCTTCGCTGCCGCGGCCGATGGCGTGCTCCAGTTGAAGAACGCCAAGCTCGTCGCGTTCGGGGCCACCCGTAAAGCTGGCACCACTGCGGCGGAGGATCCTCAGGTGCAGGGCTTGATCGACGCCCGCACCGAGGTGGTCTGCATCGTCGCCAAGAGCCACGATGAGCACGTCTTCCGAGCCCTGCGCACCACCCTTGAAGAAAACTTGGAGATGGTTGCCGATACCGTGCGGCACCTGGTTTCCCAAGGTAGGCGGGTGTTCGTCGACTGCGAGCACTTCTTCGATGGCTACAAGGCCAATCCGGAGTATGCCCTCGAGGTGATCCGGACGGCGGCCGACGCCGGAGCTGAGGTGGTCGTGTTGTGCGACACCAACGGTGGCATGCTGCCCTCGCAGATGGGGGACGTGGTCTCTGCCGCCGGGGCCATCGGGGTGGATCTGGGCATTCATTGCCACAACGACACCGGCTGCGCGGTCGCCAACACGATGTCGGCGGTGGACGCCGGGGTGATGCACTTCCAGGGCACGTTAAACGAGTACGGCGAGCGCACCGGCAATGCCAACCTCGTCACCGTCCTGGCTAACCTGCAGTTGAAGTACGGCTGGCCGTTGGTGTCGCCGGGCGCCTTGGCCGAGGCCACCCGAATCGCCCACGCGGTAGCGGGGGTGACCAATGTGCCGCTGAACAACCGCCAGCCCTATGTGGGATCGTCGGCTTTCGCGCACAAGGCCGGTCTGCATGCTTCGGCGATCAAGGTCGATGCCAATCTCTACCAGCACATCGACCCGATTCTGGTGGGCAATGACATGCGCATGCTGGTCTCCGACATGGCCGGACGGGCCAACATTCAGCTGAAGGGCTCCGAGCTCGGCTACGACCTGTCCAACCGCGATCTGGCTGCCAAGGTCACCGACACGGTGAAGGCCCGCGAAATGGACGGGTACTCCTACGAGTCGGCTGATGCCAGCTTCGAACTGCTCCTGCGCGCCGAGATGGGCCTACTGGAGGACTTCTTCGAAGTGCTCAGCTGGCGAGTCATCACCGGGCACGAAATGAAACCTGAAGGCGATTCCGAGGCGACGGTGAAGCTGCGAGCCAAGGGCGTGGTGCACCATCTGGTGGGCGAGGGCCACGGCCCGCTGAACTCGCTGGATGTCGCTTTGCGCGGTGCGCTGAAGCAGGCCTTCCCCCAGGTGGATTCCTACGAGCTCACCGACTTCAAGGTGCGCATCCTCGATCAGGGTCACGGCACGGACGCGATCGTCCGCACGATGATCGATATGACCGACGGCGAGCGCCTCTGGACCACGGTTGGAGTTGGCACCAACGTGATTGAGGCTTCCTGGGAGGCGCTCTATGACGCCTACCGGTGGGGGATGCTGAAGCGCTGACCAAAGGCGGTCCCCACCTGCCCGGGCTAGGCTCCACGATATGGAAATGACACCGGAGCCAACTGGTGCGCAGCTGGCTGCCAACGAGCGTGCGCAAGCGCGATCGCACCTTCGCAGCCTGGCTGAGCAGGGCGCCTTTCCGCCGGCCGAGCTGGATCGGCGGCTAGCCGAACTCGATCTGGTGAACTCGCAGGTGGTACCGGCCGTCATCGCGCTGCCGGGCTACCGCCCCGATGATCGGTTGCGGCTAGTCGCAGGCATGTCTCGCGAGCGCCGCCGTGGCGTCTGGACGGTGCCGCCCTACCTTTTCGTCCAGGCGGCCGGTTCGAATGTGCGGCTGGATTGTCGCGAGGCAAGCGCGGTAGCTGCGGTGATCGACTTGGAGATCAGCGGGGGACTGGGAACGGTGAAGCTGATTCTGCCCGAGGGCTGGGCGGTCAACACCGACCGGTTGGCTAAACAGATCGGTACGGCCTCGGTGCGGACGCCCGGCACTCCAGCGGCAGGCTGTCCGCTGATCGTGGTGCACGGGGCCCTGGGCGTGGGTAACTTCCGAGCGGTGACCAGGCGGTCGCGGCGCCGCTGAGGTCAGCTGATTCGTTCCAGTACCACCGGGTTGCCGGTCGGCGCTTCGGTGCCGATCTGGACCGCGCCGGTGATCGCCTGCTTGGCCCGCTCGATGCGTTCGGCGGTGTCGGTGTGCAGCTCGAACAATGGCTGTCCGGCTCGAACGTGGTCGCCGACCCCGGCGTGCCAGGTGACGCCAGCGGCCGCCTGCACCGGGTCGCCCTGTTTGGCCCGACCAGCACCCAACCGCCAGGCGGCCAGCCCGACGGCCATCGCGTCCATCGAAGTCAGGTAGCCGTCGGCCTCGGCGGTGATCACTTCGGTGTACTTCGGGGTGGGCAAGGGGGCGTCCGGATCGCCACCCTGGGCGCGAATCATCGCCTTCCAGGAGTCCATCGCCTTGCCGGAGGCCAGCACGGCGGCCGGGTCGGCATCGATGCCAGCACAGGCGAGCATTTCGGTGGCCAGAGCGACCGTGAGCTCAACCACATCGGCTGGGCCACCCCCGGCCAACACCTCGACTGATTCGGTGACTTCGACCCCGTTGCCGGCGCTACGGCCCAGCGGTGCGTTCATGTCGGTGATCAGGGCAACGGTGTTGACTCCGGCGTCGCGGCCGATCTCAACCATGGTGCGGGCCAGCGACTGCGCGTTGGCCACGGTCTTCATGAAGGCCCCAGCACCGGTCTTGACGTCCAGTACCAGCGAGGCGGTGCCCTCGGCGATCTTTTTGCTCATGATGGAGGCCGAGATCATTGGGATCGACTCGATGGTGGCGGTGACATCGCGCAGCGCATACAGCTTCTTGTCCGCTGGTGCCAGGCCGGCGCCAGCAGCACAGATGACGGCACCGACATCTTCCAGCTGGGCCAGCATCTCGGCGTTGGTCAGGCTGGCGCGCCAGCCAGGAATGGCCTCGAGTTTGTCCAGAGTGCCGCCGGTGTGGCCCAGGCCGCGTCCGGAGAGCTGCGGTACGGCCGCCCCGCAGGCGGCAACCAGCGGCGCCAGGGGCAGGGTGATCTTGTCACCGACCCCACCGGTGGAGTGCTTGTCGACCGTGGGACGCGACAGCGAGGAGAAGTCCATCCGCTCCCCGGTGGCGATCATGGCTGCGGTCCAGCGGCTCAACTCGTCGCGCTCCAGGCCGCGGAAGAAGATCGCCATCGCCATTGCCGACATCTGCTCATCGCTGACTACCGCGTCGGTGTAGGCCCGGATCAGCCAGTCGATCGCTTCGGGGGCCAATCGGCCGCCGTCCCGCTTGATCCGGATCAGTTCGACAGCATCGAAGTCGGCGACATTGCTCATAGTCGAACCCTAGAACCTGACCAGGCTTTGCGCATCTCAGCGCGGCTAGCGCGACAGGTCTTTGAGCGCGCCAGCATCTAGCAGCTGGAAGGTGCGCCCGTCGATGGCCAGTAGGCCCTCATCAGCCATCCGGCCGAGTTCACGGGTCATCGAAGCCCGCGACACTTGGAGATGGTCGGCCAGTTCCTGTCGAGTCAGCGAGGGCGCCACCCGTCCGTTGGCATCGGCGGTTCGGACCAGGTAGAACGCCAACCGCGCTCGAAGACCGCGACGGGTGAGCAGTTCGCCACGGGAGTTCAGATGCCGGGCCCGGTCGGCGAGCAAATGGACGCAGTTCTGCAGTAGGCGTTGGCGCAGCGGCTGCGGGGCGGCGTCGGAGAGCAGCTCTCGGGTGTCGACGACCAGCACCCGGCTGGCCCGGGCCGCGTGGACGTCGGCTGGCCAGCGCGGTTTGGCGGCGAAAGCGGTGACCGCGCCACAGGCGCCGCCGGTATTCACCACATCGATGATGTGTCGGCTGCCGTCGGTGCGGGTGCGGATGACTTGCAGTCGGCCAGAAAGCACCACAAAGAACTCGCGTTGAGGCTCGGCGCGATGGGCCAGCACCGCGCCGGTCGGCCAACTGGCCAGCCGGGCGTAGCCGTCGGCGAGCAGCCGGGCGAGGTCATCGACAGCTAGACCGTGGCCGAGCACCGAGTCGACGAAGCCCTGCCCGTCCCCTGCCGACGGTGAACCTGTCGCGTCCATCTCGGCGCTGCCTTCGCTCACCCGGCCTCCAAAGTGTTGCCCGGGCGACAGACGTCCGAGTGTCGACGAATCTAGCCTTTGGCCGAAGAAACGCCACATTCGGGCGCATTACTCCTTACCAGGAAGGCATTTCCAGCATGGGTATGTTCTGTTTCCAGTGCGAGCAAACGGTAGGCGGGGCGGCCTGCCTCGACGTCAGCAACTGCGGCAAGACCGCCGAGACCTCTGACGCGCAAGACCGCATCACCTACGAGCTGATGAAGCTCGCCGTAGCCGCCGAGGGCACCGGACGCGATGCCGAACTGGCCGTCACCTTCATGGAAGGTCTGTTCACCACGGTGACCAATGTCAGCTTCGACGCCGACGCCTGCAACCAGCTGGCCAATGAGATAGACGCCATGCGGCGCGAAATCACCGGGGGAGCCGACACCACGTTGGACGCGGTCTCCGGGCCGGATCAAATCTTCACCGTTGGTGGCGCTGAGCCGTCCCTGCGGGCACTGCTCGTTATTGGACTGCGCGGGATGGCCGCCTACGCCCACCATGCCCACGTGCTCGGTTTCCGCGATGCCAGCGTCGACGGCTGGCTGATCAGCGGTCTGGCAGCCGCGTCCCGCTCACACGAGGTGGGTACCTGGCTGGAGTTGCTGCACGACTTCGGCATGGTGAACTTCCGTTGCCTGGAGCTGTTGGATCAGGCCAACACCGGCAGCTACGGCAACCCCGAGCCCACCACGGTGACCATGGAGGTGCAGGCCGGCCCGTTCATTGTGGTCACCGGTCACGATCTGCACGACCTGAAGATGCTCGCCGAGCAATGCGAGACCGCCGGGGTGGCCATCTACACCCACGGTGAGATGCTGCCCGGCCACGCCTACCCGGAGCTGCGCAAATACACCTGCTTGAAGGGTCACTTCGGCACCGCCTGGCAAAACCAGCGCAAGGAGTTCCTGGGCGTCCCCGGCGCCTTCCTGTTCACCACCAACTGCCTAATGCCCCCGCTGCCGGCCTACGCGCCCAACATCTTCACCACTGCGATGGTCGCCCACCCCGGGGTCGCCCATGTGCCAGCGGCAGCAGACGGCACCAAGGACTTCGCTGCCGTGATTGCCAAAGCGATCGAACTCGGCGGCTGGAGCGAGCCGAAGATGTTCGCTGGCATCAACGGCGGCAATGAGCTGACCACCGGGTTCGGCCACCACGCCGTGCTGGGCGTGGCCGATGTGGTGATCGAGGCCATCAAGGCCGGCGACCTGAAGCACATCTATCTGGTGGGCGGTTGCGATGGTGCTCTGCACGGTCGCAACTACTTCACCGATCTGGTGGAGCAGACCCCCGCCGACAGCATCGTATTGACGCTGGCCTGCGGCAAGTTCCGGTTCAACGACCTCAACCTGGGCACTGTTGGTGGCCTGCCTCGGATGCTCGACATGGGGCAATGCAATGACGCCTACTCGGCGGTGAAGGTTGCCAGCGCCTTGGCGGAAGCCTTCGACATCGGGATCAACGAGCTACCGCTTTCCCTGGTGCTTTCGTGGTACGAGCAGAAGGCGGTCTGTGTCCTGCTCAGCCTCTTGGCGCTGGGGGTAAAGAACATTTACCTCGGCCCCAGCCTGCCGGCGTTCGTCTCGCCGGAGGTGCTGGCGGTTTTGGTGAGCGAGTTCGGGCTTCGTCCCACCAGCACCGTCGAAGCCGACCTGGCGGCGATGCGTCCGGTATTGGTCTGAGCTGATCGCCCTCGGCTCTGGTGTGGGGGCACTGGGCCGGGGGAGCAGCACCCCTTGGAGTGGCTGAGCGGACAGCCACTCCAAGGGGTGTTTCCGCGCCGGGGCCGGTGTGTGGGCCAGCCGTGGTGGGCAGCTAGGGTGATCGCCATGCGTATTGCCAGATTCGTGGCCCAGGGCGACCCAACTTTCGGAGTGGTCGAACTGGCCGAGGACCAGGGGTCGAACCCAGAAACCATCGCGGTGGTGAGCGGGGATCCACTCGCCGGCCCGGTGAACTACACCGGGGAACGGCTTGACCTGGCTGAGGTCCGGTTGGTGTCGCCGGTTATTCCGCGCAGCAAGGTCCTAGGGATCGGACGCAACTACGCCGACCATGCCGCTGAGCGAGGCGTCGAGGTGCCCGGGACTCCACTGGTCTTCTTCAAGCCGAACACCGCGGTGATCGGTCCCGGCGAGCCGATCGTGTACCCGGTCGAAACCAGCAACCTGCATTTCGAAGGTGAGTTGGCGGTAGTCATCGGTCGGATCTGCCGACGGGTGCCGCCGGAGCGGGCAGCGGAGGTCATCTTCGGGTACACCGTCGCCAACGACGTCACCGCCCGCGACCTGCAGGCTAGCGATGGCCAGTGGGCTCGAGCCAAGGGCTTTGACACCTTCTGCCCGTTGGGTCCGTGGATCTCGACTCACCTCGAACCCGGCGAAGCCGCACACCTGGAGATCACCACCACGTTGAATGGCGAGTTGCGGCAGTCGGGCAACACCGCCGATTTGGTGCACTCGATTCCTGAACTGATCGCGCACATCTCCGGGTTCACCACCCTGCTGCCCGGGGACGTGATCCTGACCGGCACCCCGTCCGGGGTGGGACCGATGAATCCTGGCGACTCCGTTTCGGTGACGATCGCAGGCATCGGCACCCTGACCAATCCGGTCGTCGCTGAGGAGGCCTGATGGGCAGCTTCCTGAATCGGTTCGTCCGTTTCGAGCCGGCTCCCGGGGTGGCCTACCCCCGCAGCCTGAGGATTGAGGATCCGAGCTTCTCGCCGCTGCGCCAGATCGCCTTGGGCATCGGCGGCGCCATGTTGGTGCTGATGTTGCTGTGGACGATTCCCGCAGTAGTCACCCGGTCAGCTCTGGGCCTCTTCTATCTGATCTCAGGTTCGCCGGGGGACTGGGCCACCTACGTTGCTGCCGCGGCCACCTTCGCCATCCCGGCGGGAATGGCAGCCGCTCAGCTGGGGCTCGCCGCGATGATTCCGGTGACGCTGGCCTTGGTGCTGTTCGTGAACCGGTTTCGTCCGCGCTGGCTGCATTCGGTGCAACCAGGCTTCCGGTGGCGCTACGCGTTGCTGGCGCTAGTCGCTGCCGTGGTCGTGATCGGCGGGGTGTGGGCGCTGAGCCGCATCGGTCAGGAGTGGACGTTTCGACCAGAGGCTGATTGGGGCTGGTTCCTGCTGGTGATCGTGTTGGTGACGCCGCTGCAGGCCGCTGGCGAGGAGTACGTCTTCCGCGGCTACCTGATGCAAGCCATCTCGAGCACTGCGGTGGACCTCCGTCCCATCGACGTGGGCAAAGACGGCCCGATGGCGAAGGTGGGCGACTGGTTGGCCAAGGAGTTCCCCAGCTGGGCAGGGATCGCCGGTTCGGCGATCATCTTCACGCTGATGCACCCTTCCCAGAATCTGCCGGCCCTCCTCTACCCATTGGGCTTCGGTCTGCTGGCCGGTTGGTTGGTGGTGAAGACCGGCGGCTTGGAGGCCAGCATCGCAGCGCACGTGGTGAACAACGTGATCACCTTCGGCTACGCCACGATGTCAGGAACCATGGTGGCCACCTACACCCAACGGTCAGTGGACTGGCTGGGGCTGGTGATAACGCTGGGCTCTTTCGCCCTGTTCGCGGTCGCAGCAATCTGGTTGGCGAAGCGAATGAAGTTGGCCACGACCACCCCGGTGTCTCGGTTTTGACGGGGAGTGCGGCTCTAGTAAAGTAAGCGGTCGCTGGCCTCACCGGGCCAGCAAGTCTATGAGTGGCGCAAGGGCCGTGATCCGGCTGAAGTGACTACTGATAGACGATGGGGTATGGGGTAATTGGCAGCCCGCCGGATTCTGATTCCGTCAGTCTAGGTTCGAGTCCTAGTACCCCAACGCAGTGAAGATGCGCTGCGTTGGCAGTTTCATGCTGGCGTTGCAGGTGCGCTAGTCTTCGCTGGCGTTGCGTAAGCAACACCGCGATTGGCCCCGTTGTGTAGTGGCCTAGCACGCCGCCCTCTCAAGGCGGTAGCGCGGGTTCGAATCCCGTCGGGGCTACAAGGTGAAACCCCCTGTCAGAGGCAACTCTGGCAGGGGGTTTCTTGCATTCGGCGAAGCGGGTCGCCTTCAGGGTCGCCCTCGATTGCGCTTTGCCCGGCGGACCAACTTGACCAGTTCCTCGGCCCAGAGGACGACCGACGCCATCCCGACGGCGATGGCCCAATGCGTCAGGTCCAAGGAGGCGGTACCGAAGGCGGTCTGCAGAACGGGCACCTGCACCACGGCGACCTGCGAGGCGACTCCGAACAAGATCGAGCCCCAAAGCCACTTGTTGTTGAATGGGTGGCGAAACGCCGAGTTCAGGTCGGAGCGGGCGTTGAAAGCGTTGAACAACTGGGCGAAAACAAGCGTGACGAACCCAGCCGTGCGGGCGACGTCGAGCGAATCCGAGCCCGGGATGAGCCCCCCGGGCAGGAACATGTCGATGGTGAGCAAGGTGACGGCGCCCATGGTGAGACCAATGAACCCCACTCGCTGCCACATATGCCGATCGATGATCCGTTCGTCCGGGCTGCGCGGTTTGCGTGCCATGACGTCGCCATCTTCGGGGTCGACGCCCATGGCCAGGGCCGGAGCAGCGTCGGTCACCAGGTTGATCCACAGGATCTGGGTGGCCAACAGGGGCAGCACGATGGCGCCAGAGCCGCTGGCGTCGGTGAGTCCGATCAGCCCGGCCAGGACGACTCCGAAAAACACGGTCGCGACCTCGCCCATGTTGGACGACAGCAGGTAGCGCAGGAACTTGCGGATGTTGTCGAAAATGGCCCGGCCCTGACGGACGGCCGCAACGATCGTGGCGTAGTTGTCGTCGGCCAGGATCATTGTTGCGGCCTCTTTGGTGACCTCGGTGCCGGTGATCCCCATCGCAACCCCGATGTCGGCTGACTTGAGCGCTGGTGCGTCGTTCACGCCATCGCCGGTCATCGCCACCACGTGTCGGTCGGCCTGCAGGGCGTCCACAATGCGCAACTTGTGCTCTGGTGCGACGCGGGCGTAAATCGAGGTGTCCCGCGTCGCCTGCCGAAACTCATCTTCGGACAGCTGGTCGAGTTCGGCGCCGGTCAACGCTTTGGCGCCAACCTCAACCAGGCCAAGGTCGGACGCGATCCGCGCCGCGGTCACCGGGTGGTCGCCGGTGATCATCACCGTCCGGATGCCCGCCCGGTGCGCCTGCTTCACCGCGGCGGCGACTTCTTCCCGCGGCGGGTCGATGATGCCGACGACACCGACAAACACCAGATCGGTCTCGTCGGACCCGTCCAGGTCATTTGCGGCCGAACGGTCGGCGTCCATCGTCTTGTAGGCCACGCCCAGGGTGCGGTACCCCGCACCGGAGAGCCGCTCCACCGCGGCGAGGACCTGCGCCCGTCGGGCGTCGTTGAGCGGGGTGACCTCTGCGCCCACCTGCTGTTCGGAGCAGAGGTCCAACAACACATCTGGCGCGCCCTTGGTGAACATCCGGCGGACGCCGCTCTCGGACTCCTCGCCCAGCACCGACATCAGCTTGCGCTCGGAAGTGAATGGCACCTCTGCGCGCCGCTCGTAGGCCTCAACCCGCTCCGGCGCGCCCTGTAGTTTCCGAAGCGCAACCAGGAAGGCGGCCTCGGTAGGGTCGCCCTGAATCTCCCAGTCGGCTTCCTTTCGCAGTTGGGCGTTGTTGGCCAACGAGCCACCGACCAGTGCCCTGCGGGCCTCCCGGACCGCAGCATCCGGTGGCGAGCCGAGGACCCCACCCTCGGGTCGGTACCCCGTGCCGCTGAGCTCGGTCTCACCGGAGGCCGTCACGACTGTGCGCAGTGTCATCTCGTTGCGGGTGAGGGTGCCGGTCTTGTCCGAGCAAATCACCGACGCTGACCCGAGCGTTTCCACCGAATGCAGGTCCTTCATAACGGCATTACGCTTCGCCAGCGCCTGCACCCCGATCGCCAACACGAGCGACAGGATGGTGGGCAGGCCCTCGGGTACGGCCGCGACGGCGAGCGAGACGCCTAACAGCAGGATCGTGACCAGGTCGGAGGTGGTCTGCGCACCGTTGATGAGGACGAGGGTCACCATGACGACAACGGCGATGCCGATCACCCCAAGCCCCAGGGTCTTGCTGACCTTGGCAATCTCCTTCTGGAGCGGGGACGGGTCGGACTCGGTGTTGTCGAGCAATTCGGCGATAGTGCCCACCTCGGTATCCATGCCGGTCGAGGTCACCAGCGCCCGACCGACCCCCTGGACCACAGCAGTCCCCTTGAACACCATGTTGAGCCGGTCACCGATCGACGCCCTGCCGGCCAACGTGTCGGTGAACTTGCCGACAGCTTCGGACTCGCCGGTCAGTGATGACTCTTGGATCCGCAGTCCGGTGGCGCTGATCAGGCGGCCGTCCGCGCCGACCGAATCGCCCTCGCTCAGCACCAGGACGTCACCGCGCACGAGGTCGCTGGCGGGCACCGACATCAGCCGACCGTCACGGAGCACGGTCGAGGTAACGGCGGTCATGCTGGCCAGGGCCGCCACCGCGCTCTCAGCCTTGTTCTCCTGGAGAAAGCCGATCAAGGCGTTCGCAACCACGATTAGGGCGATGACGATCACGTCAATCGGCGCCCCGTTGGCGCCCTCAGCGAACCAGGCCGCCAGGGAGATGGCCATCGCGACGAGGAGCAGATAGACCAGCGGGTCCTGGAACTGCCGCAGGATCTTGCGCCACAGCGGCTCCGGAGGCTGGTGCCGGAGCTCGTTGGGCCCGTCGGAGCTGAGTCGGCCAGCGGCGTCCGCACTGGTCAGGCCCTGGCCGGGGTCGACCCTCAAACTGACAGCGATCTCCGTGGCATCGGTCCGGCTGGGATCAAACCGGGGGGCAAGTGTGTCGTTCATCCGGGTTCCTTCCGGCGTGGCCGCCCACTGAGGCGGCCGCAAGACCACAGTAAGCGACCGGCCTCGGCAGTGCCCGCGGAACTCAACGACGCGGCCGGCTCCTTCGCGTTGCTTGCATGACAAGACCGAATGCGCTTCCAGGTGCCAACCGCCGTTTATGCGACAACGACTTCCCCATTGCGTGGCAGGCCACCAAGGAAAGAAATGCGGGTAGCGGTGGCGCTGTGAATGTCGGCGCGGTCCATCGCCTGTAGGTGCAGATGCGGTTCGGTGCTGTTGCCTGAATTCCCGCACTGCGCCACAACACTGCCGGTGGTGACCGGTTGGCCACGACTGACCGTGATGCTGTCCCGCCGCAGATGGCACAAGACGACGACTGGACCGGCCTCGACTTGAATCACGACGTGATTGCCCGCCAGGCCGAGCCACCCGTCAGCCGCTCGGCGGCCTTGGGTGAGTGCATAGCCGATCGACGGTAGGCCGCGGTAAGCATCGTGGTCGGGTTCCCCATCGTGTACCGCGACGACTAGGCCGGAGATCGGCGCCAGAATCGGGCGACCGAAGCCGGGGAAGCGCGTGGGCGCTTCCGTCCGGATCATGGACGCAAGTCTGAATGGTGCGGTCCGGCCGTGCGCGTCCACTGGCACGAAGTCGATCGCATAGCTGGTGCCGAAAAGCTCAGTGCCGTGACTCGGAACTCGATTGGCCGGGCTGTTCTGCACCAGCCATCGTCCATTGAACGGATAGGCGAGTTCGAGGTTGGTCATTGCCTGCGGCGCCCTCGAACGCCGCCTGATGGGAACATCCCGATTTGGCTCCATGCAGACCATCATCGCAATCAAGTCCACTTGCCCGACTGGGTGGGTGCCATCGAACCAGTGGAACCGCCTGGTCTATCGCGCCTGGGGCCCCGGCTACGACCGGGCGCTGGGGAGCGGTTCTTCGCCCCCGGACGCGCGACGGCTGTCCCGGCTACTGGCCATACGTCCGCGCTCGCGATTGGCTCACCGGACCAATGGCTTCGTGGTGCCGAAATCCCAAGCGCAGGTCAGGCGAGGGCGATCCTGGCCGTGAAGCCGTCCGGCTGCTGCGCAATGCTCCCCATGCCATCCCGGATGGTGCCAATTCGGACGATTCCGTCCCAGTAACCGACCTCGCCGTAGTAGAGAACGAGGTCGTTCGTTGGGCTGTAGTAGCCGATGTCGTTGATTTCGGGGTCTGCGCCGGGAGGAACGCCTTCGATGGTGAGGGGGCGGCGGAGTTTGGCGATCTTTTCGACCTTGTTGTAGTCCTTGAAGGAGAGGGTGAGTGGTAGTTGCGCAGTGAGATCACGTGCGGTGGGGCTATCAGCCAAGGTGGCTATATAGGTTTCTGCACCGATGGTGATGGTGATTGGCGTCAATCCGGAGGCCTCACTCTCGGGTGGCGTGGGTGCTGAGGAGACTTCAGCAGCGCAGGCGGAAGTCGCTAGCACCGCAAGCAGGACCAGCCAGGTGGTGCTTGCCGTGCGAATCGCACTCCACAGTCTCTTCACCGTGATGGTCATCATTCTGGCGCGCGTGCTCAGAACCTGAGCAGCGCCTTGATCGCGCGGCGTTCGTCCATGGCGCGGTAGGCCTCGGCGGCTTGGTCGAAGGGCAACTCGAGGTCGAAGACCCGGCCAGGGTTGATCTCGCGCCTCATCACCCGCTCGATCAAGTCGGGCAGATAGTCGCGCACCGGTGCTGGCCCGCCGTGGAGGTGCACTTGGGAGAAGAACAGTTCCAGTCCAGACAGGTTGACGTCGTGGGAGACGCCCACGTAGCCGACGTGCCCGCCCCGGCGGGTAGCGCGGATGGCTTGCATCATGGATTCCTGGGTGCCGACGGCTTCGAGGGCGCTGTGCACACCGAGCCCGCCGGTGATTTCCTTAATTCTCGCCACGCCGGCGTCGCCGCGTTCGGTGACGATGTCGGTGGCTCCAAACTCGAGGGCCAGTTGCTGGCGGGGTTCGTGGCGGCTCATCGCGATGATGCGCTCGGCGCCGAGGAGTTTCGCCGACAGCACGGCGAGAAGACCGACGGCGCCGTCGCCGATAACGGCGACGGTCTTGCCCGAGCCAACTTCGGCAGCCTTGGCGGCGAACCAGCCGGTGCCGAGTACGTCGGAGCAGGCGAGCAGGCTGGGGATCAAGTCAGGATCGGGCGTGGTGGAGGTGGCAACGAGGGTGCCGTCGGCGAGGGGGACTCGGAGGTATTCGGCCTGGCAGTTCTGCTCGCCCATCGCTCGGCGGTCCAGGCAGCCGCTCTGGTAGCCGGATTGGCAGATCTCGCAGGTGTTGTCGGAGGCGAAAAAGGAGCCGACGACGAAGTCCCCGGGTTTGACGTTCTTAACGCTCGGGCCGACCTCTTCCACAACGCCGCAGTACTCGTGGCCGACGGAGATGGGTGTGGTGATTGGGTCGATGCCGCGGTAGGCCCACAAGTCGGACCCGCAGACGCAGGCGGCGGCCAGTTTGATGATCGCGTCGCCGTCCTCGACGATTTTGGGTAGGGGCACCTCGTCGACGCGGACATCATGAGCGCCGTGTAGCAGGACTGCTCGCATTTTGGTGGTCCTTCCGTTGGTGATGAACTTTTGGTGGTCAGGGGCGATGCGCAGTACGGGTGAGCGCCATCGCTGCAAGTGAGGCAGCCGTCAGTGCCAGGATAATTACGGCCATTGGGACGGCGGTGCGGTCACCGCCGAGGCCAGCGATCGGCGCGATCACCCCCGCTGTGCACCACTGCAGAAATCCCAGGGCCGCAGACCCGGTACCTGGGTGCTCGGGAGCCTCGTTCGAGGCGAGCGCTCCGGCGTTGGCCCCGACGAGGCCTTGGGCACTCATGAGTGCGAAGAAGCCGACGATCGCCACCCAGAGCGGCATTCCCCCGATTGCGCCAGCCAGGAGCAGGAGACCAGCGGCACCGGTGGCGGTCAGGCCGATCATGATCACCGTCCGGGTGCGGACCCTGCCCGCCATCCGCCCCGCGGCGAGAGTGGTGAGTGCGAGCCCGACCGCGTTCGCGGCGAAAAGGATCGAGTATGTCATCGGCGACAGGCGGTTCATCGACTGGAGAATGAACGCAGAGGTCGCCACATAGGCGAAGGTAACCCCCATCGAGAAGGCTGTCACTATCAGGTACGCGACGAACCGGGGGCGTCCTAGCACCTGGCGTGCTGCGTGGCGCAGGCGGGTCAGGCCACCGCCGTGGCGACGATCGGCTGGGAGCGTCTCTGGAACCGCGACCGCGACGGCGACGGCCATGACCGCAGCGAGGGCGGCGACGACGACGAACGATGCGCGCCAGTGCCATCCCTGCAGGATCGCCGCGCCCAGTAGCGGCCCCACCACTGGCGCGATCCCGCCCACACCAGCGACCACGTTCAGGGCACGCACAAGGTATATGCCGGAGACGAGGTCGACGACTATTGCGCGACCGATCACCATCGCCCAGCCGCCGGAGAAGCCCTGGACGAAGCGTGCCGTCAGCATGATCGAGATCGAAGGACTCCACGCACACGCCAGCGATGCGATGGTCAGGACGGCCAGCGGGGAAAGCAGGGGTTTGCGGCGTCCGCGCTGGTCAGAGACCGGGCCGCCAAGGAGTTGTCCCATAGCCATGCCGATGAAGAAGGTGGTCAGTGACAGCTGAACCTGCGTGGCGCCCGCGCGCAAGTCCGCGGCCACTAGGGGAAAGGCAGGAACATACATGTCAGTGGCGAGCGGGGCGATCCCGCCGACGAATACGACCGTGGCCAGGATCGTCCCGGTGAGCTGCAGAGGAGGGGGAGTCGATGCGGCGACGGCGGTCGTCTTCATCGACGTGCTCTTGGTCGAATTGGGGATCACATGAGCCAGGTAACCAGTGACGGCTGGCATTAGGGAGTCCCGCTGAATAGGCGTACTGGCAGGGTGTGTCTACCCGAATGCTGGGGGCCTACCGTGGTGGACATGGATTATCGAGCCGAGGCCTGCGAGTTCCTCACCTCCCGGCGGGCCAAGCTGTCACCGGGCGATGTTGGCCTGCCCGACGGTGGGCGAAGGCGGGTGCCGGGGTTGCGGCGCAGTGAGGTCGCCGCGCTAGCCGGGGTCAGCGTGGAGTATTACGCCAGGATCGAGCGGGGCGGTTTCGCGGGAGTGAGCCCATCCATCCTGCACGCCATCGCCCGGGCGTTGCGGCTGGACGAGGCTGAGCGGGCCCACATGTTTCACCTCGCGGAGGCCTCCGATGGAGCCAGCTCGCTGTTGCGGCCCCGGCACAGGTCGGCACGGTCATGGACGCCTCGGCCCAGCTTGCAGTGGGCGCTGGATGCCATCACGGGCGGTCCAGCGATCATCCGCAACGGGCGGATGGACCTTCTAGCCACCAACCAGCTGGGTCGGGCGATGCACTCCTCGCTCTATGAACGCACTACTGGGGGCGTTCCGAACTTCGCCCGCTACACCTTCCTCGACGATGACTCCCGCACCTTTTACGCGGACTGGCACACTGCGGCCGACGTCTGCGTTGCCATCCTGCGCACCGAGGCCGGACGAGATCCTCACGACCGGCAACTGCAGGACCTGGTCGGTGAGCTGTCGACCCTTAGCGACGATTTCGGTCGGCGGTGGAGTAGCCACGATGTGCGCCTGCACGGGGCGGGCAGCAAACTCTTCCACCACTGCGTCGTCGGCGACCTCGACCTGGCCTACGAGAGCCTCGAACTGGTCTCTGACCCCAGGCTGACCCTCACCATCTACGCCGCCGAGCCCGCCTCACGCACCGCCGAAGCATTGCGCCTGCTCGGTTCCTGGACGGTGACCTCAGTCGCTGCGGATTGATCGGGTTAGCGGCTTCTGCAGGGGCTGGCACCGTCTGATTGCCCGACGGGCGCGCTTAGAGGCGCTCGACGTAGTTCTTGGCTTCGGCTAGCCCCCAGTTGGTGGCTTCGCGAACCACCTTGATCGCCTGGATCTTTTCGCCGGCCTGGTGGAGCCGGCGGGCCTCTAGCTGCCAGGCCGATGGTGCGCCGACCGGGGGAGTGCCAAGCGCCTCAACTGCGAGGGGGAAGGCAGCCAGGCGGGCCACCTCGGCGGTCAGCCCAGCCACCTTTGCCTCCAGGGCGGCGATGCGCGCTTCCAGAGCGAGTTGATCCCCGTGTGCAGAGTCAGATCCGAAAAGGCCCATGGCGGTGATGCTAGCGGCAGCCGCCAAGACTGGGGCAGTGCTCAGTACCCGAGGTAACGATCGGGGCGGTGGTTGAGAGCCAAGACGATATTCAGCACCACCGCGCCAGCTACCGACAACGCCACATTCGCTGGCGGCACCACGGCCAGCGCGGCTGCGATGATCACCGCGTCGGTGCTCAACTGCACCCAGCCAGCTCGCCAACCAAACTTGTCTTGCGCCAGCAGCGCCAAAGTGTTCAAGCCGCCCAGGCTGGCGCGATGACGGAAGACCATCAGCATGCCGATGCCAGCCAGCAGATTGCCCACAAGTACTGCGTAGACCGGTTCGATGACCAGATTCGGCATCAGTACCGGGTGCAGAAACGCGAAGCCTGACACCAGCCCGATGGAAATCAGGGTGCGGACAGCGAAGCTCCACCCCTTCTGCTTCACGGCCAGGACGAAGAACGGCAGATTGATTCCGAAGAAGAGCAGCCCGAACGGCCAGCCACTCGAGTAGCTGAGGAGCAGGGCCAGCCCGGCGGTGCCCCCGGTAACGGCCTCGACGGTCTTCAGCAGGTACACGCCTAGTGAGACCACGAAAGCGCCGCTGAGGAGGCCGAAGACGTCCTCAAGAAGGGTATGGCGCAGCCCCTCGGGTTGGGTGTCAACGCCCGAAACGGGCTGCGCCGACATCGGCTACTCCTGGGCCTGGGTGGAATCGGCCGAAGCCGCTACCAGAGCCTGATCAGCCAGGACGGCCAACACCCGATCATTGGCCTCGCGAGCGGCGATGGTGATGCGTACGCCATCGCCGGGGTAGCCGCGTACCAGGATCTCGGCGGCGTCAAAGGCTTCGACCAGCCTGGCGCGTTGGTCGTCATCAGTTCGCAGCCAGATGAAGTTGGCGGCGCCGTCGGGCACCGTCCAGCCGTGCTCGCGGACCGCAGCGATCACCCGCTCACGCTCGGCAACCACCATTGCGGCGCGATCGCGTACCTCGGCAGTGGCGCCCAACGCGGCGATAGCGGCGGCCTCGGCGACCCCGCTCACCGAGAAGGGGATCTGGGTGCGTCGCAGGCCTTCAGCAATCGGCTCGCGGGCGATGGCGTACCCGACTCGCAATCCTGCCAGGCCGTAGGCCTTGGAGAAGGTGCGCAGTAGGCAGAGATTTGGGTACTTGCGGTAGAGGGCCACCGAATCCAGACCGCCATCGGCGGCATACTCCCGGTAGGCCTCATCCAGCACCACCAAGACCCGCGGGGGAACGTCAGCAAGGAAGCTCTCCAGTTCAGCGGTGCTGATCGCGGTGCCGGTCGGGTTGTTGGGGGAGCAAAGGAGTACGACGCGGGTGCGGTCGGTGATCGCGGCCGCCATGGCAGCCAAGTCGTGGTGTTCGGTCGCGGTCAGCGGCACCTTGACTGCGTTGGCGCCAGCAATCTGGCAAAGGATCGGATAGGCCTCAAAGGACCGCCAGGCGAAGACCACTTCATCTTCGGGGTCGCAAAGGGCCGAGATCAGCTGGGCAAGCACGCCGACACTGCCGGGGCCAACAGCGATTTCGGCGGGGTCAACTTCGAACTCGGTGGCCACGCGGGCCCGCAGGCTGGTCGAGGCCATATCGGGGTAACGGTTCACCCGGACGGCGGCGCCGGCGATGGCCGACAACACCGTGGGCAAGGGCAGGAAGTGACTTTCGTTGGCGGCGAGCGGCTCGGTGAGGGGGGTTTGGGCTCGACGCCCGGCAACATAGGCGGGCAGGGCTGCTACTGCTGGACGAGGCTGAGGGGCGGGCTGGGACTTCATCTACTTCCTTCCGTGATGCTCCCCAAGTGAATCGAACTCGACGCATTGGCGATGCGCTGTCCCAAGGAGCAGGAGGTGGCATCCGGAGCCGGTGTTTGGCGGTGGTGCCCGCAGACGAGCCGAGCGGCGGGGCGGATTTCTTCCTTTACCGCTGTCGGCGATATTGTCACGCGGGCGTCAGTACCCTACGCGGGATGCCCGGTGGAACGCGGGTGCCTCACGGCTCGGTCAGTTTCAGATGACGGTAACCTCGGTGGGGATTCTGTTTTGCACTGCTTGTCCGCAACCGAGGAGTTCGGGTCGTGATGACCAACACCGATAGCCAACCCAACACCGATCAACCGCTGGGAACCTTCGACGTGATCGTGGTCGGGGCCGGATTCGCTGGCGCCACCGTCGCTCGCGAACTCGCCGAGCGCGGCGGCCGCAAAGTGGTCGTCCTTGAACGCCGAGACCAGGTGGGCGGTAACGCCTACGACCGGTTGGCCGACAACGGCGTGCTGATCCACGAGTTTGGGCCGCACATCTTCCATACCGGCGACGAGCGGGTGTTCAACTACCTGTCGCGCTTCACCAGCTGGAATGGCTACAGCCATGAGGTACTCGCCGACGTGTTTGGCACCTACCTGCCCGTCCCGTTCAACAAGGTCTCCCTGCGTATCGCGTTCGGTGCCGAGCGGGGCGAGGAACTAATCGCCAAACTTATCGCCCGGTTCGGGGATGGCGCGAAGGTGCCGATCAGCGAGCTTCGGCGCGAGGCCGATGCCGATCTGAACGAAATCGCTGACTACGTGTGGAACAACGTGTTCCTGCACTACACCACCAAGCAGTGGGGCAAATCGGCCGAGCAGATCGACCCATCGGTTACCGCCCGAGTACCGGTCTTCATCTCCGATGACTGCCGTTACTTCACCGACCCCTATCAAGGCCTGCCGACCGACGGCTACACCGCAGCTTTCGAGCGGATGCTGGATCACCCTGGCATCACCGTCCGCACCGGGGTGGACGCCAAATCGGTGTTGGACCTGTCCCAGGACGGCGCGGTGTTGATCGATGGCGAGCCGTTCGGCGGCACGATCATTTACACCGGCCCACTGGACGAACTGTTCGGCTACCGGTTCGGGCGCCTGCCCTACCGCAGCCTCGACTTCGTCTTCGAGACCTATGACGTCGACCAGTGGCAACCTCGCGGCACGATCAACTACACGGTTTCGCAGGATTACACCCGGATCACCGAGTTCAAGCACCTGACCCGGCAGGTCGTGCCCGGCACGACCACGATCGTGCGTGAGTTCAGCAAGGAATACGACCCAGAAGACGGCGACGATCCGTACTACCCCGAGGTCAACGATCAGGCGCAGGCGATGCACGCCGGATACCTCGAATTGGCGGCTAGCTTGCCCGCCTTCCACGCAGTGGGGCGCCTGGCCGAATACCGTTACTACAACATGGATGCGACCGTCGCGAAAGCTCTCGACCTCGCCGACCGCCTGCTGGAGGAATCGAAGTGAGGACCAAGCGCATCAAGACGATCACGTTCGTGATCCCGTGCTACAACTCCGCCGCCTACATGGACGCCTGCATCGAATCGATCCTTGGTGGGGGCCGCGACGTTGAGATCATCATCGTCAACGACGGCTCAACCAAGGATGACACCGCCGAGAAGGCTGATGAGTGGGCTGAGTCGCACCCGGACGTCATCAAGGTCATTCACCAGGAGAACGCCGGCCACGGCGGCGCGGTGATGGCTGGACTGCGGGCGGCGACCGGGGTCTATTTCAAGGTCGTCGACTCTGATGACTGGCTGGATCGCACGGCACGCGATCTGCTGATGGCCAAGTTGCGCGGCTTCATTGCCGGGGACAACCTGGTCGATCTAGTGGTGTGCAACTACGTGTACGAGCACATTCAGACCGGGTCGCAGAAGATCATTCGTTACCGGGGCGCGCTGCCCACCAACAAGATCGTCGGTTGGGAGGACATCGGGGTCTTCGGCCCAGGTCAGAACATCTTGATGCACGCTGCGGTCTTCCGCACCCAGGTGCTGCGGGATTCTGGTTTGGAGTTACCCAAGCACACCTTCTACGTCGACAACATCTTCGTTTACGTGCCGCTGCCGTTCGTGAAGACGCTGCACTACCTGCCGGTGAACCTGTACCGCTACTTCATTGGACGGGACGACCAGTCGGTCAACGAGCCGGTGCAGCTGGGGCGCCTGGATCAGCAAATGCGAGTTACCAAGGCATTGATTGACGCCTACCTGCTGCCCGACGAGATCCCGAGCAAGCGCCTGGCCCGCTACATGGAGGGCTTCCTAGCGATCATCCTGGCGGCATCCTCGATGTTCTCAGTATTGCGCGGGGATCCCGAGGCGCTGCAGATGCGTAAGCAGATGTGGGCCGACTTCTACGCCAAAGACGAGAAGATGGCCAAGAGGCTGGGGAGGCATCCGCTGGTACTGGGGTCGAACCTCACCAGCCCGTCGGGGCGACGGATCTCGGTGGCGCTCTACCGAGTGGCGCAGCGCCTCTACCGGTTCAGCTAGTCGAGGCTAGGCCGACTCTTTGGTTGGGCCTGTGGCCCGCGCGACGACGATGTCTTCATCGAAGTGCGGGTGCACAGTGGTGAGGCGGATGACGCCAGCTATCGCGGCCGCGCCCAGCATGATCATCAAGGTGGCTGAGATCGGGTCCAGGTGGGCGCCTTCGCCCAGGACTGCGATACCCCAGATGACTGCGACCAGCGGTGAGGTGATGGTCATCGAGGCCACCACCAACTCCGCTGGCCCGGTGGCGTAGCCGTGCTGCACCATCCAACCGGCGGTGGCACTGCCGATTATCAGCGCGATGAGCGCGAGCCAGAAGGCCGGGGCGTGCATCCAGTCGGATTGTTTGGCGAACTCCATCAGTGACTTAACCAGGGACGCCTCCAGACCGTAAAACACCGCCCCGCCAGAGGCCCAGAACAGGCTGCGCCACTGCGGGGCGCCGCGGGAACCCAGGAAGCCGAGCCCGGCAGCGACGGCGTAGACCACCAGCGCACCGACGATCACCCCTTGTTGACTGAGTGCGGCTTCCGGTGCGGCGTTGACGCCACCAACAACGATGAACCCGCCGATCGCAAGCACGGTTGCCACCACGGCCAGCCGGGCAGCGGGCGGGATCGGCTGCCGGTGCTTGCGGGATTGGATGATCATCGACCACGGAAAGGCCAGCACCCCAACCGGCTGCACGATGGAGACGGGCGCAAAGCTGAGGGCGAGTACTTGGCAGACCAGGGAGGCGCCCATCAGCAACAGGCCGAGCTGCCAGCGCGGGGTTTTGATGCTTTCCCACAGCGCTGTCCAGTTGAGTTTCGCCTTGTTGGGACTCTCCGAGATTTCGGCCACGACCACCCGATCTTGCAGGTAGGCCGCATAGGCAAAGAAGAAGGAGCCGACAGTCTGAAGCAGCACGGCTACCGGGATGTTCTGCGGCAACGCCATCCTTCCTCGTCAGTGACCAACGGGTTCACCCAACGCTACTGCACATTGGGTCGCTGCTCTGCGCACCAGCGAGCGCTCGCCGCCGCTCAGCGACGGGTAGTTCAGGGACGACAACTACCGACCGGTTCGGGGCAGCCAACCACCAGCCAGGCATGATTGCCTGGTGCGCCGAATCGAGGAGTCCCCAGCAACACCGGAGGTGATCGAACTGCGCCAACAGCTGCTGGACTTTGTTGCGGTCACTGATTCCAGGGCTCCGCTTTATGCCCGGCTGGCCGTCGGCATCGCCGAGGCCGATGAGGTGCTGACCATCTTGGCAGCCGCCCCGCAGACCAAGCGGCTGCCGGTGACCCTTTTCGCTGCAATTCATGATGTGTTGCTGGCCAACCCCGACGAGCCGCTGGCCGACTGGTATCCCAACCTGAGCAGTAGCCGACGCAGTGACGATCCAGTGCCCGCTCTGCTGGAACTGTGCTCGCGGCGCCGGGCGGAACTGATCGAGTTGGTGCGCACCCGCACCCCGCAGACCAACGAAATTGGCCGAAGCTCACTGTTGTTGGTCGGACTCAGCCTGCTGGCCGCAGAGGTTGGCCCGTTGGCCCACTTGGACGTCGGCGCGAGCGCGGGGTTAAACCTGCTCGTCGACCGCTTCCGCTACGACTACGACGGCCATCACGTAGGTGCCGGTCAGATCGAGTTGCGTTGCGGGATCCGCGGCGAGTCCCGTCCCGAGTTGTTGCCATCGGCGCTGCCGGTGATCACTTCCCGGCTGGGCCTGGATCTGAACCCGGTTGAAGTCAGCGACCCCGAGCAGGTGCGTTGGTTGGAGGCCTGCGTTTGGCCAGATCAGCCTGATCGCTTCGAGCGATTGCGGTTGGCGCTGGCCGAGGCAGCCAAGCACAAGGCGCGGCTGCTGGCCGGTGATGCGATTGACGATCTGGAGGCCGCGGTGGCCGAACTCGGCCCTGGGCATCCGGTGGTCACCACCTCGTGGGTGCTGAACTACCTCGGCGAGGAGGGGCAGCGCCGCTTCATGAAGGCGATGGACGCCCTAGGTCGCCACCGAGAGTTGAGCCTGGTCTGCTACGAGGCGCCGAACCTGACCCCTGGTCTGGACTGGCCGACTGAGGTGGCCGAAACCGATCTCAGTGTGTTGCGCCTCTTCAGCTGGCGGGACGGCCGCCGCACCGATGAAGTCATAGCCAAGGGCCATCCGCATGGTTACTGGCTCACCTGGTTGCGCTGACCCTTCGACGAGCTCAGGGAACTGAAGGCGAGTGGGCAGCGAACTGATTGCCAGTTGGCTGAGCCCGTCGAACCCCCAGGGCCCTTCGACGAGCTCAGGGAACTGGGGGCGAGTGGGCAGCGAACTGATTGCCAGTTGGCTGAGCCCGTCGAACCCCCAGGGCCCTTCGATGAGCTCAGGGAACTGAGGGCGAGTGGGCAGCGAACTGATTGCCAGTTGGCTGAGCTTGTCGAAGCCTCAGGCCTCGCCGCCGTTGCGGCGCAACACTTCGCTGAGGCGCTCGGCGGCAGCGATTACCGCTGGCGCATGCAGCCGTCCGGGCTGGCGGGAGAGGCGCTCTATCGGTCCGGAGACACTGACGGCGGCGATCACCTTGCCGCTGGGGGAGCGCACTGGAGCCGAAACCGAGGCGACCCCTGGCTCGCGCTCGGCGACCGACTGGGCCCAGCCGCGCCGACGCACGGTGGCCAGGGCCACCGCCGAGAACGAAGAACTTTGCAGGCCGCGCTGAATGCGATCGGGGTCCTCCCAGGCCAACAGCACCTGAGCAGCCGAGCCAGCGCTCATGGTGAGCTGGGTGCCCACTGGGATGGTGTCGCGCAGACCGACCGGACGCTCCGCAGCTGCGGCACAGACCCGCATATCGCCTTGCCGACGGAAGAGCTGAGCCGATTCGCCGGTGATGTCACGAAGCCGGGCCAACACCGGTCCAGCGGTGGCCAGCAGGCGGTCTTCGCCAGCAGCCGAGGCTAGTTCGGTGAGGCGCGGCCCGAGGACGAAACGTCCCTGCAGATCGCGGCTGACCAGACGGTGGTGTTCGAGGGCCACCGCGAGGCGGTGGGCGGTCGGACGGGCCAAGCCGGTGGCGGTTACCAAACCAGCAAGGGTGGTGGGGCCTTGTTCGAGTGCTGTAAGCACAAGAGCTGCCTTGTCGAGAACGCCAACGCCGCTTGAACTGTCCATAGGCTAAGACTGCCGTCTCGGATCATGATATGCAAGCTATAGACTCGGAGAAATTGCAGGAGCACCGTGAGGAGCGATGGAGGTCCGATGGGAAAAACCCTGAGTGACAAGGTATGGGAGCAGCACGTCGTCCGTACAGCGGCGGGGGAACCCGATCTGCTTTACATCGATTTGCACCTGGTTCATGAGGTCACCAGCCCGCAGGCATTCGACGGCTTGCGCCTTGCCGGACGCCCGCTGCGGCGAACCGACCTGACCATGGCCACCGAGGATCACAACACCCCGACGCTGAACATCACTGCGCCGATCGCTGATCCAGTTTCCAAGCTACAGGTCGACACGCTGCGCGCCAACGCTGCTGAGTTCGGCGTCCGCATTCATTCCCTGGGTGATCTCGATCAGGGCGTGGTGCACATCATCGGCCCCCAGCTGGGGCTGACCCAGCCCGGTCTGACCGTGGTGTGTGGCGATTCGCACACGGCCACTCATGGCGCCTTCGGGGCGCTGGCCTTCGGCATCGGCACCTCCGAGGTCGAGCACGTGATGGCCACTCAGACGTTGCCGCAGGCTCGTCCAAAGACGATGGCGGTCAACATCAACGGCGAGTTGCCCACCGGGGTCACCGCCAAGGATGTGGTGTTGGCGCTGATCGCGAAGGTCGGCACCGGCGGCGGGCAGGGCTACATCGTTGAATATCGCGGCAGCACCATCGAGGCCATGTCGATGGAGGGTCGGATGACCATCTGCAATATGAGCATCGAGTGGGGTGCCAAGGCCGGCATGATGGCGCCGGACGAGACCACTTTCGCCTACCTCAAGGGTCGTCCGCACGCGCCTGTTGGCGACGAATGGGACGCCGCCGTGGCGCACTGGCAGACGCTGTTCACTGACTCGGATGCGGTCTTTGACGCCGAGGTGAGCATCGATGCCACCCAGCTGACCCCCTTCGTCACCTGGGGCACCAACCCCGGCCAGGGCGTCCCGCTGAATGCGGTGGTGCCGACCCCGGCTGGTTTTGCTGACCCGGTCGAACAGGCTGCCGCCGAGCGTGCCCTGGAATACATGGGGCTGACCGCTGGCACCCCGATGCGCGAAATCAAGGTCGACACCGTCTTCCTGGGATCGTGCACCAACGGGCGCATCGAAGATCTACGTGCTGCCGCCGACGTGCTCAAGGGTGCCAAGATCGCCGAAGGCGTGCGCATGCTGGTGGTTCCCGGTTCGGCGCGGGTTGGTGTACAGGCTGTGGAAGAGGGTCTGGACAAGGTCTTTATCGATTTTGGTGCCGAGTGGCGCGCTGCTGGCTGCTCGATGTGCCTGGGCATGAACCCCGACCAGCTGGCACCAGGGGAGCGCAGCGCTTCCACCTCGAACCGGAACTTCGAAGGTCGCCAGGGCAAGGGCGGACGTACCCACCTGGTGTCACCGCTGGTGGCCGCGGCCACCGCTATCCGCGGCACTCTGAGCTCCCCGGCCGACCTGTAAGGAAACTGACATGGACAAGTTCAGCTCACACACCGGCATCGCCGTCCCGCTGCGTCGCAGCAATGTCGACACCGACCAGATCATTCCTGCGGTCTATCTGAAGCGGGTCACCCGGACCGGCTTCGAAGACGGCCTGTTCGCCGCCTGGCGCAACGATCCCGATTTCGTGCTCAACACCCCGGCCTATGCCGCCGGCTCGATCCTGATTCCCGGCCCCGAATTTGGCACCGGATCTTCGCGTGAGCACGCGGTTTGGGCGCTGCAGAACTACGGCTTCAAGGTGATCATCGGCTCTCGCTTTGGCGACATCTTCCGCGGCAACTCCGGCAAGGCTGGCCTGGTGGTCGCCCTGGTCGAGCAGTCGGTGGTCGAGCAGCTGTGGGCGCTAGCCGAAGAGACCCCCGGGGTGGAGTTCACCGTCGATCTGGCGACCAAGACCATCACCGCTGGCGAGCAGGTCTTTGAGTTCGCTATCGACGACTACACCCGGCATCGCCTGCTGGAAGGCCTGGACGATATCGGGGTCACCCTCACCCACGAAGCTGAGATTTCGGCGTTCGAAGCCACCCGTCCTAGCTGGCTACCCAAGACGCTGCCAGCCAAGGTCGCCAGCTAGTCGAACGGCCCGCAGCGGGCCCGAACCACTACCTGTTCGGCGCTAGGGTTGGGGCGGATCAACCCCGGAGGTCAGATGTCGAACCAGCCCACCCGAACGCGGGTACTCCTCGTTTTCGGCGGTGCCAGCTCTGAGCACCAGATCAGTTGCCTGACCGCTGGGGGCGTGGCCCGTGCGATCGATGGCGACCGTTTCGAAGTGGTCGGGGTTGGCATCACCCACGAAGGCGCCTGGGTGCGGATTCCAGCTACCGAACTGGTCGGCTACGAAGTGATCGACGGACGCCTGCCCGAGGTGCCGGCAGATCGCCCGATGGCCATCCTGGTGCCTGGTGAGCGTCCGGTAGTGGCCACCCTTGACGGCGACCGGCTCCTCGACGTGGAGCCCTTCGATGTGGCGTTCGCGCTGCTGCATGGCCCCTTTGGCGAGGACGGCACCATTCAGGGCCTGTTCGAGATGGGCGGGGTGCGCTACGTCGGCTCCGGAGTGACCGCCAGCGCCATCGGCATGGACAAAGACCTGATGAAGCGCGCGATGGCCGCCGGTGGGCTGCCGGTGGGGCCGTGGGTGACTATCAACCCCACCGACTGGCTAACTGATCGGGCTGGCTGTCTGGCCCGCGCGGCGGAGCTGAAGCTGCCGGTGTTCGTCAAGCCGGCCCGTGGTGGCTCCAGCCTTGGCATCGTCAAGGTGGAGACGGCCGCCGCGATGGAGGCCGCCATTGCTGAGGCCCAGCGCTTCGACCCCAAGGTGGTGATCGAACAGGGCTTCACCGGCATTCGCGAAGTCGAAGTAGCCGTGCTCGGCGGGCACGATGGGGTGCCGCGGGCGTCATTGCCGGGCGAGATTCGGATGCACGATCCGAATGCCTTCTACGATTTCGACGCCAAGTATCTTCCGCAGAACCAGGTCAGTCTGGACGTGCCTGCCAACCTTGAGGAGGCCACCATCGCGGCAGTGCGCGAACTGGCCGCTCGCACCTTCACCGTGATGAATGCCGAAGGGCTGGCCCGCGTTGACCTCTTCCTGGCCGCGGACGGGCAGGCCTATGTGAACGAGCTGAACACGATGCCCGGGTTCACTCGCACCTCGATGTTCCCGATGATGTGGGCCGCCAGCGGGCTGGAATACCCCGACCTGATTGCCACCCTGGTGGAGTTGGCCCTTAACCGGCCGCTGGGGCTGCGATGAGCGGATCGGCCGCCGAAGTCGGCGAGTTCGCGCTGATCGACCGGATCACCGCCGGCCTAGGTGCTGGCGGGCCAGTGCTGCTGGGTGTCGGCGATGATGCCGCGGTGTTGCGGCTGGTCGGCGACCTGGCCGTCTCGACCGACACCATGGTTGAGAACGTGCACTTTCGCCGCAACTGGTCTGGTCCCGATGACGTTGGCCGCAGAGCAGTGGGTGCCTGCGTTGCCGACGCTGAAGCGATGGGCGCCGTGCCGGTCGGCGTGGTGGTCAGTTTGGCCATGCCAACTGAAACGCCCACCGATTGGGTGGACGGCTTCGCGCGCGGCGTCCGAGCTGAGTGCGAAAAGGCTGGCGCCAAACTGGTCGGCGGCGATCTCACCGCGGCTTCGCTGATCGTGGTCACCGTCACCGTGCTGGCTGATCTGGGTGGGGTGGCGCCGGTTACCCGCAGCGGTGCCCGTCCCGGCGAGGTAGTGGCCTTTGTCGGCCGGCTCGGCTGGGCTGCTGCAGGGTTGGCCGTGCTGACCAGGGGATTCCGCTCGCCGGGCGCGGTAGTGGTGGCCCACCGGGTACCTGAAGTGCCCTACGGCGAGGGCCGGATCGCCGCCGAAGCTGGCGCTACCGCGATGATCGATGTTTCTGATGGTCTGCTCGCCGATCTCGGCCACGTCGCACAGGCGTCCGGGGTGTGCATTGAGCTGGACTCGGCGGCCTTCGAGATCGCCGAGCCGCAACAGGCGGTGGCGGCGGCCCTTGGTGGGGGAGACCCGTTGGGGTTCCAACTGACCGGTGGCGACGACCACGCCTTGGTGGCCACTTTCCCACCAGGCAAGGTGCCCGCCGGGTGGACGCCGATCGGCAAAGTGGCGTCTGGGCAGCCGTCGGTCCTAGTGGACGGCGCTGTGCCAGCGGTGGATTCGGCGGGCTGGAAGCACTTCTGATGGGCCAACCTGAGCCCGTCCCGGCGTGGAAGCCTTGGGTTTTGGCCTCGGCTGGATAGGTTGGTCTCATGGCGACCCGCGCGTCTTCCCCTTCGCGGAGCCGCACCTCTGCGTCTACGCGCTCTGGTGCCTCCAGGAGTTCCGGAAGTAAGAAGAGCACTTCAGCACGCAGCAAACAGCCCCAGCAGTCTGGGCTGTCGAAGCTGGTCTCCGGCATCGGCCGCGGTATCGCTGCCGGTTGGCGAGGGCTGGCAAGTGCGTGTGGCAACGGGATTCGCGCTATCGGCCCCTCGGTGAAAGATCTCGATCCCGAGAAGCGACATGACGGCTCCTCCTTGGCGTTGATGCTGTTCGCGCTGCTGGTGGCCGCTCAGTTCTGGTTTGGTTTGCCGGCCCCGGTCGGTACCTGGATTGCCATCGGCGTCACCACGGTGGTCGGAGTGTTCGCCTACGCGGTACCAGTGGCTGCGGTGGCGATGGCTTGGCGCACCTTCCGTCACCCGGAGCGCCACGGCAGCGCCGGACGCCAGGTGGTGGGCTGGGCGGCCGCGCTTTTCGGCACTCTCGGCGTGATTCACATCGCCCGCGGTTTCCCGCCGGGCAATCAGCCAGCTTTGGTACGTGAGGCTGGTGGGTTCCTAGGCTTCCTGTCTTCTTCGATGCTGATGCAGCCGCTGGGCTCCGGTTTAGCCCTGACCGCGCTGCTGATCGTCGCGCTCATTGGTGCACTGGTGATCGTGGGCATTCCCCTGAACGAAATAGGCGGCCACATCGCTGCGCTGGCCGGCAGACTGCGTCGTCCGCCGAAGCCCGAAATCGAGTACGGCATCAGTCATCGCGCCTATGACACCCCCTTGGTTGCAGAGGACGACGACCTCGAGGACCCGGACGCTGAGCAGACGGTGGCGTTGGTCGACCGGCCACGTCCTGGTGCCCGAAAGAAGCCGATTGAGCCAGCGTTGGTCGCCCCGGAGATTTCTTCGGCACCGCTGCGGGCCGAGCAGCCCGCGCTTAGTGGCGATGTCGTCTACGAACTGCCTGATCCGGCGATTCTGAAGCCGGGCAGCGTGCCGAAAGCGCGCACCGTAGCCAGTGACCAGGTGGTCGGCAGTCTCACGCAGGTGCTCAAGCAGTTCGAGATCGACGCCACCGTCACCGGCTACACCCGCGGACCAACGGTGACCCGCTACGAAGTCGAGCTGGGCAATGCGGTGAAGGTTGAGAAGGTCACGGCGCTGGCCAAGAACATCGCCTACGCGGTGGCCTCGGCCGATGTGCGCATCCTGAGCCCGATTCCGGGCAAGTCGGCGATCGGCATTGAGATTCCCAACGCTGACAAGGAGATCGTCTCCCTCGGCGATGTGCTGCGCTCCAATCGGGCCCGCAACGACCACCACCCGATGACGGTTGGGCTGGGCAAGGATGTCGAGGGCGGCTACGTGGTGGCCAACCTGTGCAAGATGCCCCACCTGCTGGTGGCCGGCGCCACTGGTTCGGGCAAGTCGAGCTTCGTGAACTCGATGATCACCTCGATCATGATGCGCTCCACGCCTGAGGAGGTGCGGATGCTGCTGGTCGATCCCAAGCGGGTCGAGCTGACCCACTACGAAGGCATCCCGCACCTGGTCACACCGATCATCACCAACGCCAAGAAGGCCGCAGAAGCCCTGCAATGGGTGGTGCGGGAGATGGACGCCCGCTACGACGATCTGGCCGCTTTCGGGTTCCGCCACGTCGACGACTTCAACAAGGCCGTGCGAGGTGGTCAGGTGAAGCTGCCGCCGGGTTCGGAGCGGATTCTGGCTCCCTACCCCTACCTGCTGGTGATCGTCGACGAGCTTTCCGACCTGATGATGGTCGCGCCGCGCGATGTGGAGGATTCGATCGTTCGGATCACCCAGTTGGCGCGCGCCGCCGGCATCCACTTGGTGCTGGCCACCCAGCGTCCGTCCACTGATGTGGTTACTGGCCTGATCAAGGCCAATGTGCCGTCCCGGTTGGCCTTCGCCACCAGTTCGATGACCGATTCACGAGTCATTCTCGACACGCCAGGCGCGGAGAAGCTGGTCGGCCAGGGCGACGCGCTCTTCCTGCCGATGGGCCAATCCAAGCCGCTGCGCGTCCAGGGCGCGTGGGTGACTGAGTCCGAGATCCGCGCCGTGGTGAAGAAGGTCAGCGAACAGCTCGCCCCGCAATACCGCGAGGACGTGGCCGTGCCAGCGGAATCGAGCCGTGCCGTTGCCGAAGATATTGGCGACGATCTGGAACTGGTGCTCGAAGCCGCCCACTTGGTGGTGAACCTGCAGCTTGGATCCACCTCGATGCTGCAGCGCAAGCTGCGGGTCGGCTTCGCCAAAGGCGGGCGCCTGATGGACATTCTTGAAACCAGGGGAGTGGTCGGGCCTTCGGAGGGTTCGAAGCCGCGCGAGGTGCTGGTCAAGCCTGACGACCTCGATGACGTCTTGGCGGCGCTGCGCGAAGGCTGAGCTGCAGGTAGCCTGAGCCGGTGATTGAGCAAGGCGCGGCCGTCGGAGTCCATCTAATCAGCCTCGGCTGTGCCCGCAACGAAGTCGATTCTGAAGAGTTGGCTGGCCGCCTTGCCGCCGACGGCTTCGAGCTCGTTGACGATCCACAGGCCGCTGCCGCGATTGTGGTGAACACCTGTGGGTTCATCGATGCGGCCAAGAAGGACTCAGTCGACACTCTGCTCGCCGCGGCCGACCATAAGGGCAGCGGTGCCACCAAGGCGGTGATCGCGGTCGGTTGCCTAGCCGAGCGCTATGGCGCCGAGCTGGCTGAGGCCCTGCCCGAAGCTGACGCAGTACTCGGCTTTGACGACTACCCCGACATTGGCGCCCGCCTTACCGCGATCCTGGCCGGGGATCGGCCCAAATCACATCAGCGCCGCGATCGCCGGACGCTACTGCCGCTGGCACCGGCGGCCCGGCGGGCGGGCGCCTCAGGTCTTTCGGTGCCCGGGCATGCGGATTTGCCGGTCGGTGTAGCACCGCTGGGTGGCCCCAGGGTGTTGCGGCAGCGGTTGGACGCCGGTCCAAGCGCACCGTTGAAGATCGCTTCTGGTTGCGATCGTCGCTGTGCGTTCTGCGCCATTCCGAGTTTTCGCGGCTCTTACTTGTCGCGTCCAGTGGCTGAAGTGGTGAACGAGGCGCGCTGGCTGGTGTCCAGTGGTGTGCGTGAAGTCGTCCTGGTTAGCGAGAACTCCACCGGCTATGGCCGCGATCTCGGGACCAACCTGGAAACCCTGATCGCCGAGTTGTCTGGAGTGGACGGCTTGGACTGGATTCGAGTCAGCTACCTGCAGCCGGCCGAGATCCACAGCTCATTGCTACATTCGATGCTTACGCTGCCCAACGTGGTGCCGTACTTCGATCTGCCCTTCCAGCATGCCGCTGAGCCGCTGCTGCGCCGGATGCGACGCTTCGGTAATCCCGAGTCGTTCCTCGACCTACTCGCGCGCATTCGTGCCGACCGGCCCGAGGCCGGGATCCGCAGCAACGTGATCCTTGGCTTCCCTGGTGAGACCGAGGAGATGGTCAACGAACTGGCCGACTTCCTGGCCGCCGCCGAAATGGACGCGGTCGGAGTGTTCGGCTACTCCGATGAAGAGGGCACCGAGGGGGAGCGGTTGCGTCCGAAAGTCGCTGAGGAGGTAATCGCAGACAGAGTGGATCGCATCGCGAGCCTGGTGGAGACGGTCTCGGCTGAGCGGGCCCAAGCTCGCATCGGTTCGCGGGTGCAAGTACTGGTTGAGGCGGTCGGCGAGACCGGCGAGGTCGTCGGTCGCGCCGCCCATCAGGGGCCGGAGACCGATGGGCAGACCACTTTGCGGCCAACCGCAGCGAGCGTAGGAGTTGGCAGCCTGGTTTGGAGTATCGTCAGCGAGGCGGACGGGGTGGACCTGATCGCCGAGTTGGAGAACCAATGAGCCAGGACATCCCGCCGGTGAAGCCGCCAATTCCAGCCCAATTGCCCAACGCCCTCACCGTGCTGCGGCTGGTGCTGGTGCCGGTCTTCGTGGTGCTGATGTTCGTGGAGCCTGGAGTGGGCTTCGGCTGGCGGCTGGCTGGCACGGCCGCCTTCGGGCTGGCCATCCTCACCGACTACTTCGATGGCATGTTGGCTCGCAAATACGGCTTGGTCAGCGATTTCGGCAAGATCTGGGATCCGATCGCTGACAAGGCGCTCACCGGCGCAGCGTTCATCGTGCTGAGCGTTTTCGGTGAGCTGCCCTGGTGGATCACCGTCCTGATCCTGGCTCGCGAATGGGGCATCACCTGGATGCGGGTAGTGATGCTGAAGTACGCGGTGATGGCTGCCGCCCCGGCCGGAAAACTCAAGACGGTCACCCAGGCGATTGCCCTGCTGATCTTCCTGCCCTACCCGATCGGGCAGGCGGCACCGTTCTGGTTCTGGCTGGGGTGGCTGGTGATGGGGGCTGCCTTCGCGCTGACCGTGATCACCGGCGTGATGTACGTCTTCGACGCGTTGCGGTTGCGCCGTCAAAGCAACGCGGAACCGAAGTCGGATGCCTCCTGAGCCACTGGCCGAACGGGTAGTCGCGGCGCTGATCACCGCCGAGCAAACCCTGGCTACGGCCGAATCGCTCACCGGTGGCCTGATCGGTGCGGCCCTCACTGCGGTGCCGGGCGCATCGAAGGCCTATCTGGGCGGGCTGATCACCTACGCCAGCGAGCTGAAGGCAAGCCTGGCCGGCGTTGAGGCTGAGGTGTTGGGCGTCCACGGAGCCGTTTCGAGCCAGGCCGCCGAGGAGATGGCCGTTGGGGCCCGACGCTTGACTGGCGCCGATTGGGCGATCGCGGTCACCGGTGTGGCTGGCCCCGACCCTCAGGACGGGCACCTGCCCGGTGAGGTATGGCTGGGTCTTGCTGGGCCGGACGGAGGCTGCGCTGCTAGCAGAATTGACCTGGTCGGCTCCCGTGACCAGATCCGGGCAGGTACCGTTACCGCTGCGCTAGCGGGCCTGCTGGCAAGGCTGGAGGCGGCCTCTACCAATGGTTGAGGAACAATCTGGCGTCCGCGTGGCGTTGTTGAACTAAGACCAGAACCACAGCAAGGGGCAGGTAGAGTCGAGTCATGGTTACCGAAGTGCACACCCGGCCGGTGATCCTGAGGGAGATCCTCGGTGAGTCACTGCGTGAGTTGCGCACGTCCGAAAACCTGACCTTGCGCGAGGTCTCTGGACGGGCCCAGGTGAGCCTCGGCTACCTGTCGGAGATTGAACGCGGCCAGAAGGAAGCCTCCTCGGAGCTGTTGAACGCCATTTGCGGGGCTCTCGGAGTGCCACTTTCCAGTGTGCTGCGTCAGGTTTCAGATCGCATCGATTCGCTGCGCACCGCCCAGGTGACCCAGTTGCCGCTGCGCCCCCGCGTTCAGGCTGCCTGAATCGCGATGCGCGAGGCCGAACTTCGCGCCCGACTGGATAAGCACCTCACCTATCCGTACTCGTTGTTGTGGGCCCAGACCTACGTGATCGGCGCGTTGGGACAACGCACCGTCGAAGAAGCGCTCGCTGCTGGCCTCCCGTGCAAGCAGATCTGGCGTTGTGCCTGGGCCGAGTTGGAGTTGGCCGAAACTCATCGGTGATGGCTTACGGCGTGTCGCTGCATATCGAACACCTGTTCGCCTAGGCTTGCCTGCATCGACGCTCCAGCCCAGTTATGCACAGCCGGGAAGTCCGCCTGAACGATTGTCAGAGGCGCTACCTAAGGTGAGGGTGAAGAAGCAGAACGGGAAAGGAAACCAGCATGGCGGTGGCAGATCGGGAGAAGGCGCTGGCAGCAGCGCTAGCCCAGATTGAGAAGGCTCACGGCAAGGGATCAGTGATGCGGCTGGGGGATGAGACCCGCCTGCCGATCGAGGTGATTCCGACCGGGTCGATCGCTTTGGACGTCGCCCTCGGTATCGGCGGCCTGCCACGCGGTCGCGTGGTGGAGATCTACGGCCCGGAGTCCTCTGGTAAGACCACCGTGGCGTTGCACGCGATCGCCAGTGCCCAGGCGATGGGCGGCATCTGTGCGTTCATTGACGCCGAGCATGCGCTGGATCCCGACTACGCCTCCAAGTTGGGCGTTGACACCGATGCGCTGCTGGTGAGCCAGCCCGACAACGGCGAGCAGGCGCTCGAAATCGCCGACACCCTGGTGCGCTCCGGCGCGCTGGCACTGATCGTGATCGACTCTGTCGCCGCGTTGACCCCGCGGGCTGAGATCGAGGGCGAGATGGGCGATTCGCATGTGGGGCTTCAGGCGCGACTGATGAGCCAGGCCCTACGCAAGATGACCGGAGCGTTGTCCAATGCCAACACCACGGCCATCTTCATCAACCAGCTGCGCGAGAAGATCGGCGTTATGTTCGGCTCCCCGGAGACCACCACGGGTGGGCGGGCGCTGAAGTTCTACTCCTCGGTGCGCCTTGATGTGCGCCGCATTGAGACCTTGAAGGACGGTGCCGAGATGGTGGGCAACCGGACGCGGGTGAAGGTCGCGAAGAACAAGGTGGCCCCGCCGTTCAAGCAGGCCGAGTTCGACATCATTTACGGTCAGGGCATCAGCCGTGAAGGCAGCCTGATCGACCTGGGTGTGGATTGCGGCATCATCCGCAAAGCCGGTGCGTGGTTCACCTATGAGGCTGACCAGTTGGGCCAGGGCAAGGAAAATGCTCGCACCTTCCTGAAGAACAATCCTGCGGTCGCCGACGAGATCGAAAAGCGCATCCTCACCCAGATGGGCATCGGTGAGTATGCCGCAGTGCCTGAGGGCATCAACCCGGTTACCGGCGAGGTGGAGTTCTGAGGCTATGCGTGCTGCTGAGCCTCCGGCCACCGACGACTCGGCTGAGGCTGATCCGGTAGCCGTAGCCCGCGAGATCGCGTTGCGGCAGCTGACGGTGCGCGCCAGGAGTCGGGCCGAGTTGGCCCGGGCCCTGGCGCGTAAGCAGGTGCCGGAGGCGACAGCGAAGACGGTGTTGGATCGCCTCGCCGAGGTTGGGCTGGTTGACGACGAGGTGTTCGCCCGTGACTGGCTCGCTGCCGGGGATCGCCGTCAGCGCAGCCGACGCGCATTGTTGGCCGAACTCGCTGAGAAGGGCGTTGATCGGGACGTGGCCGAAGCTGCTGCCAGCGAGCTCGACTCGGAGCGGGACTACGCGGTGGCCCGGGCCTACGCCGAGCGCAAGGCGCGCGGACTGGGCCGGGTAGAGCCGGCCGCACGCTACCGCCGGCTCGCCGGAGCGCTAGCCAGACGAGGGTTCCCCGCCCCCGTGGTGGCTCAGGTGGCCAGGGAAGTGCTGGATGATCTTCCCGACTTTGGCGAGGTGGACGATTCCGTCGATTGAGGTCGTCGCCTTGGCTCGCCTTGCCAGGGGATCGTTGGGCGTTTAGCGTTGTCATGGGCGTTTCGGCGACCCGACACTGAGATTGCAAACTATTGGGGCCTGAACCCCGCCACAACTGAGCCAGTCACGGAGCCCTGAAACGGGCGGGCCGCGAGGTTTGGTGCTGCACCTCAGGTTCGGCTCTGCGTCCCGCTGAACTCAGGAGGAAGCCATGGAGCTCATCATCATTTTGGCGGTCTTGGTCCCGCTACTCGCAGTGCTGATCGCACTGGTGGTGGTGATCCGGCGCGTCGGTCGCGGTGCGGCCCCGGAAGCCGCCGACGGCGCAGGTGCGCGGGAAGGGCTACTCAACGAGCGCGAGGCGCGGCTCAACCGCGTCGAAGCCGAACAGCTAGGACGCGGCGAATCACTAGCCCGTGCTGAGGCCGCGTTGGTGTCTCGCGAAGCCGAGCTGCGCCAGAGCGAGACGGCCCGCGCCGACGCTTTGGCCGAGATTGCCGCCCTCACCCCGGAGCAGGCAAGAGTTGAGTTGCTCGCTCAAGTCGAACGCGAGGCGAGGCTCGTGGCGGCTCAACTCAGCCACGACATCGAAGCTGCGGCCCAAGCGCAAGCTGAGGCCAGCGCCCGCCGGGCCATCGTAACGACCATCCAGCGGGTTGCAGCCGAGCAAACCAACGAGTCCGCGGTCGCGGTGGTGACGCTGCCCAGCGATGACTTGAAAGGCCGCCTGATCGGCAAGGATGGGCGCAACATTCGTTCCTTCGAGCAGGTCACCGGCGCCAACCTGCTGATCGATGACACCCCTGGCACGGTGCTGTTGAGTTGCTTCGATCCGCTGCGCCGCGAGATCGCGCGACTGACACTGATCGATCTAATCGCTGACGGCCGCATTCACCCAGGCCGAATCGAAGACGTGCATGCCCGCAACTCAGCCAATACCGAGCGGCTCTGCGTCCAGGCCGCCGAATCAGCGCTGTCCGAAATGGGCATCACCGACCTGAACCCAGCCCTGCTACCGGTGCTCGGGTCGCTGAAGTTCCGCACTTCCTACGGTCAGAACGTTCTCGCGCATCTGGTCGAGTGTGGGCACATCGCGGCGACCCTGGCCGCAGAGCTCGGCGTCGACGTGGCCACCTGTCGGCGGGCCGCCTTCCTGCATGACCTGGGCAAGGCCGTGGTTGATGAGTCCGGCTCGCACGCAATGGTGGGCGCCGAGTTGGCCCGTCGCTACGGCGAGCATCCGGACATCGTCCATGCCATCGAGGCCCACCACAACGAAGTCGAGCCGACCACGGTCGAGGCCATCCTCACCCAGGCCGCGGATAGCATCAGCGCCAGCCGTCCCGGCGCCCGACGGGAGAGCCTGGAGGCCTATGTGCAGCGGCTGGAAAAGTTGGAGAAGCTGGCCGGCGCTCACCCAGGGGTGACGAAGGTGTACGCCATGCAAGCCGGACGCGAAGTGCGAGTGCTGGTGGCCCCCGAGCAAGTCACCGACGCCGATTCGCTAGCCCTGGCCCGCGAGATCGCCAGGCAGGTCGAGGCAGAACTCAGCTACCCCGGCAACATCCACATCACTGTGGTCCGCGAATCCAGAGCCACTGCCGTGGCGCGTTGAACCGGTAAAGTCAGACAGCCACCAAACGGCTCCCAGCACCTTCAGGATGAAGACCAACCCATGAGCAACACCGCCCAACCCCGCACCTTCCAGGTAATCACCTACGGCTGCCAGATGAATGTGCACGACTCTGAACGCATCGCTGGCGTCCTGATTGAGGCCGGCTATCGGCAGGCAGCCGTAGCCGATCAGGCCGACCTGGTGGTGTTCAATACCTGCGCGGTGCGGGAAAACGCCGACAACCGGCTCTACGGCAATCTGGGCCACCTGGCGCCGGTAAAGCAGGGTCATCCTGGGATGCAAATCGCGGTCGGCGGCTGCATGGCGCAGAAGGACCGCCAAATTGTCGTTGACAAGGCGCCCTGGGTGGACGTGGTCTTCGGCACCAACAATTTGGGGTCCTTGCCCGCACTCCTGGAGCGATCGCGGGTGAACAACGCCGCCCAGGTGGAGATCCTGGAATCGTTGGAACGCTTCCCCTCCACCCTGCCTACCCGGCGCGACTCTGCCTACGCGGCTTGGGTATCGATCAGCGTCGGCTGCAACAACACCTGCACCTTCTGCATCGTGCCGGCACTGCGGGGCAAAGAGACCGACCGGCGCCCCGGCGACATCCTGGCCGAGATTCGCGCACTGGTTTCCGAAGGCGTCCAGGAAATTACCCTGTTGGGGCAGAACGTCAACACCTACGGAGTGGAATTTGGGGACGCTGGGGCCTTCGCCAAGCTGTTGCGATCCTGCGGTGAGATCGACGGATTGGAGCGGGTGCGCTTCACCTCTCCGCATCCGGCTGCGTTCAGCGACGACGTAATCGCCGCCATGGCCGAGACCCCCAACGTGATGCCCAGCCTGCACATGCCGCTGCAATCCGGCTCGGACGTGGTCCTCAAGGCGATGCGGCGCTCCTACCGTTCGGAGAAGTTCCTGGGCATCCTCGACCGGGTGCGTGCTGCGATGCCGGATGCCGCCATCACCACCGACGTAATCGTCGGCTTCCCTGGCGAAACTGAAGCCGACTTCCAGTCCACCCTGGACGTGGTGGCCGCGGCTCGCTTCGCTGCGGCCTTCACCTTCCAATACTCGATTAGGCCAGGTACCCCCGCCGCGACCATGCCTGATCAGGTGCCAGCCAAGGTCGTCACCGAGCGCTACCAGCGGCTGGTTGATCTGGTCGGCGAGATCAGCTGGGCGGAGAACTCCAAACTGGTTGGGCAGCAGGTCGAGGTGATGTTCGCCGATGGGGAGGGTCGCAAAGACGGCGCCACCGCACGGATGTCGGGCCGGGCGCGCGACAACCGACTGGTGCACGTGCGAGTGCCCGAGGAGGCCGAAGCGAGGCCCCGTCCCGGCGATATTGGGCTGGTGGAGGTCACCTACGCTGCACCGCACCATCTCAACGCGGATGCGCCGCTCACCGACTTGCGCCGGACCCGCGGTGGGGACGCCTGGGCGTCCGCCCAGGGCCCGACCACGATCGGACTGGGGTTGCCGAAGCTGGCCAGAAAATGAGCCGAGGGGCCGGCATTTGAGCCGACCCCTCGGGTTCGTCGTTTGTGCAGGTCTTAACCTGCTTCCAGATCAGTCGATCTGCTACTGGCCTTCGCCGCCCAGTTGATCCTTGAGGAAGTCCTGGGCCTGATCGACCTGCGCGGAGTACTGGCCGCCGGTCTGGCCATCAATCAAGTCACCAACCAAGTCGATGCCCTGCTTGACCTCAGCTTCGTGGCCGTCCACCGCGTCTTTGATCTGTTCGACGATGTCCATGCGACCTCCTCTCTGTCCGGGTAAGCCGGTGGGATCCCGGCTGCCCCACCATTGTGGCTCAAGCCCACAGGTTGTGGCAGTACTTCGAATGGCAAGACTTGCCCAATTCTTCGATACCGAAGCTGAGCCTCAGCCGCGCCCATTGGGCCGCAGCAGGGCAGCCGGGGGAGAATGTCTCAGATGACTCAGTTCCCAGTGGTGGCCCTCAACGGTCCGACGGCCAGCGGCAAGACCGCGGCGGCCGTGGCACTGGCCCACGAACTCGCCGGCATCGGCATCACTGCCGAAGTGATCAACGCCGATTCGATGTTGGTCTACCGGGGAATGGATATCGGCACGGCCAAACCCACCCTCGCCGAACGAGAAGGCGTGCCGCATCATCTGATCGACATTCTTCCGGTGACCCAGACCGCCTCGGTGGCGGAGTTTCAAAAGCTGGCCAGGGCGGCCATCGCCGACTGCCGGCGGCGAGAGGTGCTACCCATCCTCACCGGAGGCTCGGCGCTGTACGTCCATGCGATCGTGGATGAGTTCAGCTTCCCGGCCACCGACCCGCAGCTGCGGGCCCGCCTGGAGGCCGACCTCGAGGAACTCGGGTCGCAGGCGCTGTACGAGCGCCTGAAGGCGGTGGATGCCGCGACCGCCGCAGTAATGATTCCGGGCAACGGCCGCCGGATCGTCCGGGCACTGGAGGCCCTGGAGCTCACCGGCTCGTTCACCGCCGAGCTACCCGAATGGCGCTACGCCCTGGCCGGGGTGCTTCAGTTCGGGTTGGAAGTGCCCCGAGAAGTGCTGGACGTGCGCATCAACGCGCGGGTGGACCAGATGTGGGCCGATGGGCTGGTCGCCGAGGTGCAGGAGTTGGAGGCCCAGGGGTTGCGCCAAGGGCGGACGGCTTCGCGGGCGATCGGGTACCGGCAGGTGCTGGCGATGTTGGACGGCGAACTGAGCCCGGCGGAGGCGAAGGCGTCCACAGCGCAGGGCACCCGACGATTGGCCCGTAAACAGCTTGGCTGGTTCCGCCGCGATCCGCGGATCACCTGGTTGCCGCCCGAGCCTGATGGGGCGCGGAGTTTCGCCGCGCAGGTGCGAGGTAGGGTTCAAGCTGAAGTCAGGGAGGCATGAGATGCGCAGCATCGAGTTCGCGAAGGGTCACGGCACCCGCAATGATTTCGTGCTCATCCTCGACCGCGATGGCCTGATGGAACTGTCCGATGCAGAAGTCGCTTTCCTGTGTGACCGGCGTGGCGGCATCGGTGGTGACGGCATCCTGCGGGCAGTCGATTCGGCCATGATGCCTGGCTACGAATCGCCAGATGGGCTGTGGTTCATGGACTACCGCAATGCTGACGGCTCGATCGCTGAGATGTGCGGTAACGGGCTGCGGGTCTTTCTGCGCTTTCTGGCCGAGGAGAACCTGGTCGATCCCACCGGGCCGGTGACCGTGGGCACCCGGGCCGGACTGCGTACCGGTCATTTTCTCAGTGATGGTCGGATCGCGGTGACCATGGGCCAGGTGCGAGCGGACGGGCCGGTTCAGATCGAGTTGGGTGGCCGCAGCTGGCTAGCTGAGTCGGTTGACGTGGGCAATCCCCACGCCGTGGTGCGCCTTGACCCAACCGACTCGCTGGCCGACCTTGATCTGACCAAACAACCCACCTGGACGCCGGTTGCCGCCTTTCCCAATGGGGTGAATGTTGAGTTCGTGGTGCCAGCGGGGCCTCAGCGAGTGAGTCTGCGCGTCCATGAGCGGGGAGTGGGGGAGACCCAGTCGTGTGGCACCGGAGTGGTGGCGGTGGCTTCAGTATTTGCCCCGGGCGGCCGGTGCGCCGTGATGGTGCCCGGTGGTGAGCTTGAAGTGGACTCCAGCGGTGCCGAGGCGATTCTCACTGGACCGGCCGAAATCGTCGCCCGCGGACGCTGCTATTTGCCAGCGAATCCGGCCTAGCCGAATGGTTGAAATGAACGACGACCCCTACCTCGACGACCCTGATGATGATCTGGACGGCGACCAGCTGGAACTTGCCGAACGGCGATCGTTGCGCCGGGTCGCGGGCATGTCCACCCAGTTGGCCGACATCAGCGAAGTCGAATACCGCGACCTCCAACTGGAGCGGGTGGTGCTGGTCAGCGTGTGGACGTCCGGCACTCAAGCAGACGCCGACTTTGCGATGGCCGAACTGAAGCTGCTGGCCGAGACCGCTGGCTCGGAGGTGCTGGAAGGATTGGTGCAGCGACGCAACAGCCCTGATCCGGCAACCTTTGTCGGCCGGGGCAAGGTGGACGAGGTCCGCGAGGCGGTGATCGCCACTGGTGCCGACACGGTGATCTGCGACGGTGAACTCGAACCGGCCCAGTTGCGCAACTTGGAAGATCGGATCGGGGTGAAGGTGATCGACCGCACCTCGCTGATTCTGGATATCTTCGCCCAGCATGCCAAAAGCATTGAGGGCAAAGCCCAAGTGGAGCTGGCCCAACTGCAGTATCTGCGCCAGCGGCTGCGTGGTTGGGGTGGAAACCTGTCTCGCCAAGCCGGTGGCCGGGCTGCCGCCGGTGCCGGGATCGGTGGACGCGGGCCGGGTGAGACCAAGATCGAAACTGACCGGCGTCGAATAAAGACCCGGATCTCCATACTGCGGCGGCGACTGCGGGAGCTCGATGAGGTGCGCCAGACCAAGCGCGCCCAGCGACACCGAAACCAGGTGCCCAGCGTGGCCATTGTTGGGTACACCAATGCCGGGAAGAGCTCTCTGCTGAACCGGCTGACTGGTGCTGGGGTGCTGGTGGAGAATGCACTATTCGCGACGCTGGACCCGACCACCCGACGCACCGAAGGCGCGGACGGGCGGGTCTACACCCTCACTGACACGGTCGGCTTCATTCGCCACCTGCCCCATGACCTGGTGGAGGCTTTCCGCTCCACTTTGGAGGAATCGGTAGCTGCCGATCTGCTCCTGCATGTGGTGGACGGTTCCGACCCCGACCCCTTCGGCCAGGTGGATGCGGTGCGCAAGGTGCTGGGCGAGATCGGTGCGACCGGAGTCGCCGAGCAGTTGGTGATCAACAAGATCGACGCTGCCGCTGCTGATGTGTTGCTGGCCCTGCGTGGCCGCTTTCCCGAAGCCATGCTGGTCTCGGCACGAACTGGTGAGGGCATCGCGGAGTTGCTGGTCAGGATTGAGGAGCGGTTGCCGCGTCCTGGCGTGGAGGTGCGTGCCCTGGTGCCGTACGCCCGTGGGGACCTGATCGACCGGATCCACTCAGCAGGTGAGTTCATCAGCAGCGAGCACACCGAAGCCGGCACGTTGGTGGTGGCCAGGGTGAATGCCGACTTGGCCGGCGAGTTGGCCCGCTATGCCGAGGCCGAAGATGCCGGACAGCACTGAGGCGACCGAGCAGATCCTGGCGACTGCGGTAGCTGGGATCGGGGGCGCCCGCCGTCCAGGCCAGGTGGTGATGGCGGCCGAGGTCGAGGAGACCTTCGCGGCGGGCCAACATGTGCTCGTGCAAGCCGGCACCGGCACCGGGAAATCGCTGGGCTACTTGGCCCCGGCGCTGGCCAAGCTGGTTGCCGAGCCGGAATCACGGGTGGTGATTGCGACCGCCACTCTGGCCCTGCAGGCCCAGCTGGCCAGCAAGGACATCCCAGCTGCGGTGGCGGCTTGCGAGGAGGTCACCGGGGCTGTGGTGCGCCACGCAGTGCTGAAAGGCCGCAGCAACTACGTGTGCCTGTTGAAGGTGCGCGACGGTCAAGGCGAAGAGCAGGCCGCGTTGCTGCCCGAGACGGGCCAAACCTCTGATTTGGGTGCCGAGGTGCTCCAGCTGCGCAGTTGGGCTGAAGAGCAGGCCGAATCCGGGGCATTGGGTGATCGCGATGACGCCCCTGGTCACTCTCCGGCCGCCTGGGCGCAGGTTTCGGTGCCGGTACGGGAGTGCCTCGGGGTGCAACGCTGCCCGCAAGGGGCCGCCTGTCTGGTGGAGAAATCCCGCCAGCTGGCCCGCGGTAGCCAGTTGGTAGTGACCAATCACGCCCTATTGGCAATCGATGCCCTGCATGGTGGCACCGCGCTGCCCGAGTACGACGCCTTGGTGATCGATGAGGCCCATGAGCTGGTCTCGCGGGTCACCGGTGCGGCCTCAGTCGAGCTGAGTCCGTCCACGGTGGAGCGGGTGGCCAAGCGATGCCTGTCCTGGTTGAGCGATGACACTGGGCTGGACTTCCTTGATGCTGCCGATGCACTGCAAACCGGACTTGACGCCGGCGAAGTGGGCCGCGTCACCGATCCCGACGCCGAAGTACGCGCGGCATTCGTGGCCGTCCGAGATTCGGCTCGGGCCGCGATCAGCGGACTGGCTGGCGGCAGCGATGACGAGACCGAGCGACGCCAGGCCCAGGCCGCGGCGCAGGAAATCTTCGACGTCGCCGAGCGGATGGCCAAATTGGGCGAATTCGACGTGATCTGGGTCTCCGAATCTGATCGGTTCGGGCGGCAGGCCAACTGCGCTCCGCTATCAGTAGCTGGGTTGCTGCGAAACCAGATCTTCGACGCCCATCCCACGGTGCTCACTTCGGCGACGCTCAAGATCGGCGGCGACTTCACCTCATTTGCCTACTCTCTTGGGCTGGGTGGACCAGCCGATGGCGGCTACCGGGCCGTCGATGTCGGCTCGCCATTCGACTATGGGACCCAAGGCATCCTGTACGTCGCTCGCCAACTGCCACCGCCGAGCCGCGAGGGCAGTAGTCCTGAGACGCTGGCCGAGATCGCTGAACTGCTGTGGGCCGCTGAGGGGCGCACCTTGGGCTTGTTCGCTTCCCAACGGGCTGCCGAAGCCGCGGCCCGGTATTGCCGGGAGCAACTTCCCGACCGGCTGGTGCTGTGCCAGGGTGATGCGCACCTGGCCCGCCTCACCACTGAGTTCATTGAAGACCCGGAGGCCTCACTGTTTGGCACCTTGTCGCTGTGGCAGGGCATCGACGTGCCTGGTGATACCTGCCGGTTGGTGATCATCGACAAGATTCCCTTCCCGAGACCGGACGACCCGCTGATGCAGGCCCGGCAACAGGCAGTGGCCGAGGCTGGCGGCAACGGCTTCATGGCGGTGGCCGCGACTCACGCCGGTCTGCTGCTGGCCCAGGGCGCGGGGCGGCTGATCCGGACCATGGAGGATCGCGGAGTGGTCGCGGTTCTGGACCCCCGCCTGGTCACCGCCCGCTACGGGAGCTTCCTGAAGGCGTCCATGCCGGACTTCTGGATGACGACTGATCGCGAAGTGGCCATCGCAGCCTTGAGACGGCTGGGGGAGAGCGCTTAGTTCGCGGCCTCGGCGACGTGGGCCACCGCTTCCTCGTAGGAGGCCTGGCCCGGCAACTCCGACTTGTTATAGATCAGTCGCACCACGCCGGTTGGGTACGCCTGGCAGCGATCCAGCCGGAGTGGTTGCAGTCCGGAATGTTCGGCGAAGAGGCGCTGCCCAGCACCGGCCAGTACGGGATGGACGTACAGGCGGAGCTCGTCCAACTCCCCGGCTGCCAGCAATTGGCGAACTACCGAGATCGACCCGGGAACCAGCACCTTGGCTGTTCCCGGCTGCTCATGCAACTGCTGTGCTGTTGCCAATAGATCAGCGGTCGAGGTCACATTGCGCCAGCCCAGATCGGTCGCGCCCCGGGTGGCGACCATCTTGGGTAGGTCGCCCAGCTGAGCAGCGAAGGCTGCGTCCTCGCCGCCATCAGCCTCACGCTGCGGCCAAGCGCCAGCGAAGCTGTCGTAGGTGACGCGGCCAAGTAGTAGCAGGTCGACGTCGGCGTAGTCTTCGGCAACGCCGGCGCCCATGTTTTGGTCAAAGTAGGGGAAGTGCCAGGCTTCATCGATCTCGGCTACGCCGTCCAATGAGCAGAAGTGGGTAGCGACGATCGTGGTCATTGGCAATCCTCAACTGTCGAGAAGCTCCTGGAGGCGATCATGATGATCGCCGGTGATCTCAACCAGTTTGGACCTACTGGTGGTACCCGACACCAGTGTCAATTCCCGCACGGGCACTTTGAACGCCTTCGCCAGCGCCTTGAAAGCCCCTTCGGTGGCGCGCCCATCTACTGCCGGTGCTTGGACGGCCACCACCAGGGCGTCCTCGCCATAGCGTCCACCGACCTTGGTGCGGCTGGCGCCTGGCTTAACCCGGATAGCGAATCTGATGGTCAGACCCGCCTCAGGACCGCGACCACCTTGCCAAGGATGGAAGCTTCGTTGCCATCGATCGGTTCGTAGGCCGGGTTGTGTGGCAATAGCCAAACCTGACCCGGAGTGCGCTTGAAAGTCTTCACCGTGGCTTCCTCGCCGAGGAGCGCAGCGACGATATCGCCGTTGCTCGCGTCAGGCTGCTGGCGCACAACCACGTAGTCGCCGTCGCAGATTGCTGCCTCGATCATCGAATCGCCCTTGACCTCCAGCAAGAACAAAGTGCCTTCACCCACGAGCTGCTTGGGCAAGCTGAAGACGTCTTCAACCACTTGCTCGGCCAGGATCGGCCCGCCGGCGGCGATCCGTCCCAGCACCGGTACTTCAACCGAGGACGCCTTCGGCGGCGGGAAGTCGGGCTCAACCGAGGCCGCCACCACCGGTGCGGGGGCCATGGACTCAGGCAGCCGCACCTCGAGGGCACGGGGGCGATGGGGATCGCGGAAAAGGTAGCCCTTGGCTTGGAGCACCTTCAGCTGGTGGGCCGCCGAGGAGGAAGACGCCAACCCGACTCGGTCGGCGATCTCGCGGATGCTGGGCGGGTAGCCGCGGTCGGCCAACGCGTCGCGAATGACTTCCAGAATGCGTCGCTGCCGGGCGGTCAGACCCTCGGCATCGACGGGACCGTCAGGCAGCTCGCTGACCTTGGTGCCGAGCTGGGCGGCCACATCTTCTTTGCTGGGACGACCCGGCCGACGCGGAGGCGGGGGAACGGACTTTGTTGCCATGTAGCCAAGTTAGCGCCGCGCCCGCGGGGAATCAAACATATGTTCGAGCGTGTCGCCAGATCGGCTGTCGATCCAGTGTCTGCGGAACTGTCAGTGCCACCTGGGAGGGTTCTTTTAGCGCGACACGCCGAGGCGAACAGCTGTTCGATTAAGTCGGAGTCGAGCGATAGAGTATCGAACAGTTGTTCGAGAGAGGTGGAGACCATGAGCGCAGTGCTGGTTGACGAACTTACAGTTCCGGCCCGAGCTTTGCTTCGGCGGGCGCGCGCCGCCACCGCTGCCGACCGTCTCTCCGCTCCAGCCCAGACCGCAGACCGAGTGGCGGTGGTTCGTGAGCTTCGCCCTGGTAGGGCTGTCCAGTTGGCGCCGCTGCCGCCAGTGGTGGCACTGCCAACTGGCGACGCGACGGCCTGGCGACTTACTGATCGCGGCATCGCGGTGGTCTTGGCCCTTTTTGTGGGGCTATTCGTCACTGGGGTGGCTGTAATCGTTACTAGCTTCCTCGCGGTGAGCGAGGCCCCGCTAGGGGCCGCCGATTCTATGAGCGTGGTGGCTGGCTCGGTTCGCTGAGCGGCGGAGGGTGATCAATTAGGTAGTGCGGAGCGACACGCCAACGAGTTGGCCTTGCATAGTGGTCCCTTTGCTGCGTAACCTCTAGATCTAGTAGTTACATGCTTGTGTTTCGTCCACAGATTGTGGTCGTTGCCCACATGTTTTCCACAGCTTCACCCACCGCCAGCCCGCAGGAAGGTCCGAAGATGCACTGCCCGTTCTGTCGTCACACCGATACGAGGGTGCTTGACAGCCGGGTTGCCGAAGATGGCAAGAGCATCCGACGTCGGCGCCAATGTCCTACCTGTGAACGGCGGTTCACCACGCTGGAGCAGATGCAGCTCGTGGTGGTGAAGCGATCTGGCGTGGTGGAGCCCTTCTCCAGGGAGAAGGTCATCACCGGTGTCGCCAAGGCCTGCAAGGGCCGGCCAGTCTCCGAAACCGATCTGGCCAGGTTGGGCCAGCAAGTGGAAGAGGTGCTGCGCGCCTCCGGACAAGCCGAGATCCCCGCCGATGAAGTCGGCGTGACGATTCTCGGCCCACTGCGAGAACTCGACGCGGTGGCCTACCTGCGCTTCGCCAGCGTGTACAAGAAGTTTGACTCGGTAGACGATTTCTCCGAAGAGATCGAGACGTTGCGTCAGCCCGCCCTGACCAAGCAGTAAACCAGCAATCGCCCCCCAAGAATCGAAAGGCAGTTCCATCATGACCGAGACCGTGAAGGCCACCTCCCGCGGTGGCCGCAAGGCTCCGGGTTTGAAGATCGACCGGGTCTTCACCACGTCCGGTGTGCACCCCTATGACCAGGTCACTTGGGATCTGCGCGATGTGGTGCAGACCAACTGGAAGACCGGTGAGACGGTTTTCGAGCAGCGCGGGGTGGAGTTCCCCGATTTCTGGAGCGTGAATGCCTCCACGATCGTCACCACCAAATACTTCCGGGGCGCGCTGGGCACGCCGGTTCGCGAGTCGAGCCTGAAGACGCTGATCGATCGGGTGGTGAAGACCTACCGCAAGGCTGGTGAAGACAACGATTACTTCGCTTCGCCCGAAGATGCCGAGGTTTTCGAGCACGAACTAACCTGGATGCTGCTGCATCAGTACTTCAGCTTCAACTCCCCAGTTTGGTTCAACGTGGGCACCACCAGCCCGCAGCAGGTGAGTGCCTGCTTCATTCTCAGCGTTGACGACTCGATGGACTCGATCCTGAACTGGTACAAGGAAGAGGGCTTCATCTTCAAGGGCGGCTCGGGGGCCGGCCTGAACCTCTCGCGGATCCGGTCGTCCAAGGAGTTGCTGTCTTCGGGTGGCACGGCATCGGGACCGGTGTCGTTCATGCGTGGTGCCGATGCCAGCGCGGGCACGATCAAGTCCGGCGGAGCTACTCGGCGCGCGGCCAAGATGGTCGTGCTGGACGTTGACCACCCAGATATCTACGAGTTTGTTGAGACCAAAGCGCGCGAAGAAGACAAGATCCGCGCCCTGCGCGACGCCGGCTTCGACATGGACCTTGGTGGCCGCGACATTGTCAGCGTCCAGTACCAGAACGCCAACAACTCGGTGCGAGTGAGCGACGAGTTCATGCGCGCGGTCGAAGACGGCACGCCTTTCGGGCTGCGGGCCCGAGGGACCGGCGAGGTGATTGAGACTGTCGATGCCCGTGAGTTGTTCGGCAAGATCAGCCACGCCGCGTGGGAATGCGCCGACCCCGGCATCCAGTACGACGACACGATCAACGCCTGGCACACCAACCCGGAGTCTGGCCGGATCAATGCGTCCAACCCCTGCAGCGAGTACATGAGCCTGGACAACTCCTCCTGCAACCTGGCCAGCCTGAACCTGATGAAATTCCTGCGCGCCGACGACACCTTCGACGTGGAGCAGTTCGTCAAGGCGGTCGAGATCATCATCACCGCGATGGACATCTCGATCTGCTTCGCCGACTTCCCGACCGAGCCCATCGCCCAGACCACTCGCGACTTCCGCCAGCTGGGCATCGGTTATGCCAACCTCGGTGCGCTGTTGATGGCAGTCGGGCGTGGCTACGACTCCGACGGTGGACGGGCGTTGGCGGCGGCGATCACCTCACTGATGACCGCTACCTCCTACCGGCGCTCGGCTGAGTTGGCCGCCATCGTTGGCCCGTACGCCGGCTACGCCCGCAACGCTGCCGCTCATCAGCGGGTGATGCGCAAGCACCAGGCTGCCAACGACGACGTCCGTACCTTCGACGGCCTCGACTCGCCGGTGCTCACCGCGGCTGGAGCCGAATGGAGCAAGGTTGTCTCCCTCGGCGCCAAGAACGGCTTCCGTAACGCCCAGGCCTCGGTGTTGGCTCCGACCGGAACCATCGGCTTCATGATGGATTGCGATACCACCGGCATCGAGCCGGACTTCTCGCTGGTGAAGTTCAAGAAGCTGGTTGGTGGCGGTTCGATGCAGATCGTCAACCAGACGATTCCGCGGGCGCTCACCCGGCTCGGCTATGCCGAGGAGACCGCCGAGGCGATCGTCGAGTTCATCGCCAACCACGGCCACGTGATCGATGCGCCAGCGCTGAAGACCGAACACTACGACGTGTTCGACACCGCCATGGGCCAACGTGCCATCAAGCCGATGGGTCATGTGCGAATGATGGCCGCGGTGCAACCGTTCCTCTCCGGCGCGATTTCCAAGACGGTGAATCTGCCCGAAACCGCCGAGGTGGAAGACATCGCCGATGTCTACGTGCAGGGCTGGAAACTCGGCCTGAAGGCACTGGCGGTCTACCGTGACAACTGCAAGGTTGGCCAGCCGCTAAGCGACGGCAAGAAGCCCGAAGAAAAGGCTGCCACAGCTGCTGAGCCGACGGTGAAGATCGAATACCGGCCACGCCGCAACCGGCTGCCGAAGTCTCGGATCAGCCGCACTACCTCCTTCTCGGTGGCAGGCGCTGAGGGTTACATGACCTCAGGTCAGTACGACGAGGGCGGCCTGGGCGAGTTGTTCCTCAAGCTCGGCAAGCAGGGTTCAACCCTGGCTGGTGTGATGGATGCCTTCTCGATTGCGGTCTCGATCGGTCTGCAATACGGCGTGCCACTTGAGCAGTACGTGCAGAAGTTCACCAACCTGAAGTTCGAGCCGGCTGGCATGACCGATGACCCCGACATTCGGATGGCGCAATCGATCATGGACTACATCTTCCGGCGGCTAGCGCTGGACTACCTGTCCTTCGATGAGCGGGCCGAGCTGGGCATTCACACTGCGGGCGAGCGGGCGCGCTACGTGGAGACCGGCAAGTACATCTCCGAAGAGGATGAGGCGGAGATGATCGAGTCCGAGTCGTTGAAGAACGACGAGGGAGATGACGTCCGGGTGCATGAGGACGGCCCGAATCAGCCAGCCCTGGTGCCCATGGAGGCGCATTCCACCGCCGAGGTGCTGGAGCGGATTTCCGGCATGAGTGTGGACGCGCCGTTGTGTCTCACCTGTGGCACCAAGATGCGCCGCTCGGGCTCCTGCTACATCTGCGAAGGCTGTGGCGCTACCAGCGGTTGCAGCTGACCTGAGGATCTAAGGCGCGCGGGCCGGGTGTGGGGATGCTTCCCACCCGGCCCGCACGCCTTAGCTAGCTGAATCTCAGTCCTGGTCTGCGTCCTCGTCATCCGCCGCGCTGACCACATTGGTGGTGACGGCGAAGTTGACCACCGAGGCCGTCTGGGTTGGCTGAGGCGCCGGAGGCGCGGAGCGCTCGCCGGGAACGTTGGGACGGACGGGCTCGCCCATCGCTGCGCGAAGAGCTTGCGCGATCGCATTACCAGCCGCGGGGTCGTATTTGCGGATTTCGGCCATGGCCTAAGCCTACGGCGCCGGAGTGGAGATATTGGGCTCAGGCTGCCGAGTCTCAGGCGTGCCGGTGCGCCGCCGGAACTGCCAAACGACATAGAACGCGATGGCTGCGGACGCGAGGGCGAAGCCGCCAATGGCCAGCGCTGGCGAAAAGGCGTAGAGCCGGCCGAACAGATCCAGCCCAACCGTGCCCAGAGTGGCGTAAAGCAGCGCCCACACCACTCCGCCGATGGCTACCGCTGGCAGATAGTGGCGCAACTTCATTCCGGTGGCACCAGCGGCGAGGTTGGCCAGAGTCTGGAAACCGATGGTGAGGAACGACAGGGTCACCACGGGGGCGCCGTAGATGTCGATGCGCTCGGCCGCACGGACGTAGCCGGGTGAGTTGAGTAGCTTCGACAACCGGGTGTGACGGATTCCCGCCGAGCCGAGGCGTCCCAGCCAGAAGGTGGCGTTGGCCCGCGCCATCACGATCACGAACAGCGCCGCAACGATGATCGGGAAGGGGGCGTCCCACTTAGTCGGGTCCATTGAGCCTCCTAGTCCGCCCGGCAATCCAGGAGTCTAACTGGAGGTTCGCTCCGTTGCTCGCCACAGCACCACGGCGCCAGCCAGGAAGAGCGCCAGAGCCAACCCCGCCGAGGGATCGCTGGGGTGCAGCAGGGCTCCAGATTGCCAGATCGCCCAGGTGCCGGCGGCGAACAGGGCGAACCCGCCGATGGCGCCCAGTTGGCTTGGTTCGCCTGGTCCGGGAGTGGGCATGAGTCGCACCTCGATTCGGGCGAGTTGAGGCACTCCGAGCACGACCATCAGCAACACCAGGGCGATCAGCAGCAGGGGATTGAGCAAAACTGCGGCTGCGGACGGGAACAGCACAGCTAGTCCAGCCACGATGCCCACGCTGACCACGATCGCTGGCACATGCCACAGGTAGACCGAAAGCAGCAGGGCGTTGGCCAGTTGCACCACCCGCGCGACCCGGCGGCTCAGCCGATCAGCCACCCGGCGCTTCTCCAACAGTGCCAACACTGCCGTCTGGCACAGGCCCAGCAGCGTAATCACCAGCGTTGGTGGTAGCAGGTTGGCCACCGGCACATCGGCCCACGCGACAGCGGCCTGGGGGTAGTGCAGCCAACCGACCAGCGCCGCGATTAGCAGGGCCGCCAGCGCGAATACCCCCACCACGGTCGCTGTGCGCCAGCCGCGGAACCAGCCGCGGTGGTATGCGATGCCCCATTGGTGGGCCAGTGGCCAGACGAAGGCGAGGTTGAGCCATTGCAGCTCCAGGTTCCCGGTGAGCCGGACGGCCACGTCCACTGCGATCAGGGCGATCAGCAGCGGCAGCATCACCCAGCCGCCGAAACGGTCGTGGAGCCAAACGGTGAAGGGCGCCGCCGCGAGCAGCAGTAGATAGACCACCGCGAACCACAACAGCTGGGCGAACTGGCGGCTGAGGGCTGAGGCTTGAGCTGGCAATCCAAACCAGGCCGCCACTGAGCCGATGATGGCGAACACGACCACGTACAGCGTCATCGGGCCGAGCAGCCGGCTGCCTCGGATGGTCAGGAAGCGGGCGTATCGCCACCCTGATTCACGCCACTTGTCCACGACCACGGCGTTGGCGTAGCCGGCCGCGACGAAGAAGATCGGGATGATCGTGCAGATCCAGCTGATTGCCCACCAGATCGGTCCCGGCGCCCACGGCACCACCTGAATCTGGCCGTTCACCATCAGCACCTGCCAAAGCAGGGTGTGAAAGATGATCACGATGAGCATGGAGGCCACCCGGGCAAGGTCTACCAGGTGGTTGCGTTGTTGCACGGCGCGATTCTAGGTGCTGCCGCGCTGGGACCGGGACGTGATCAGCACCTGAGGCGGCTTAGGCTGGCCAGGTGCAGGCAGCGTTGAATGGGTACTTCACCATCTGGACGGTGATCGGCGCCGGTTGGCTCGCTGCGCATCTGCGCATCCTGGACGACAACGCCCGTCGAGTGCTTTCCCGGCTGGCCTTCACCGTCGCCTCGCCGGTACTGCTGTTCACTTTGGTGGCTCGCGCGGATCTGAAGCATTTGTTCAGCAGCACCCTGGTCGTCTCAGGCCTGGCAATCCTGGCGATGGTAATCAGCTACCTGATCGTGGCGAGGGTCTTCCTGGGCCCGGGGCGCCTGGCTGACCGGGTGATCGGGACGCTGTGCTCGAGCTACACCAATGCTGGAAACCTCGGGTTGCCGGTGGCGGCCTATGTGCTCGGGGACATGACCTGGATGGCGCCGATTCTGCTGATTCAGATTGGCATCCTGCAACCCGCGGCTCTGGCCCTGCTGGACGTTGCCGCGGCCCGTGGCACTGGCGAGCGGCTCAGCTGGGCGCGCTATGCCACGCTGCCACTGCGCAACCCGCTCACTGTTGGCACCTTGGCCGGGCTGGTGGTGAATGCTGCGGGGATCGTGGTCCCCGAGTTGTTGTGGGCGCCGGCCTCGATGTTGGGGGCGGTTGCGGTGCCAGCGATGCTGATCGCCTTTGGCGTGTCGCTGCGGTTGGATCCGTTGCCGGGGCGCGGTCCGCATGCCCGCGAACTGCTGCTGGTCACTGCCGGAAAGGTCTTGCTCCATCCAGCCATTGCCTTTGGGCTGGCCACTTGGGTGTTCAGGCTGCCGATTGAGCAGGTGCTTGCCGTCACGGTGATTGCGGCGCTGCCGACCGCGCAGAACATCTTCGTGATTGCGGGTCGGTATCGAGTGGGATACCGGTTGGCTCGCGACGCGATCTTCATCTCTACGCTGGCCTCAGTGCCGGTGATCATTGCCGCGTCAACCTGGCTTCGTTGAGTTCGCCACGCCGCAGTTTTAGGCCTGGAACTGGCACAAACCCCCATTTGGGGCCGCTGAACGGTAACATTTCGGCCGCGATGGATTACGACGGCCACTTCACCCGACTCTCTGGTGACGAATGTCGCCAGTTGCTGCGTGCCCGCGGAGTTGGACGGGTCGGCTGGCGGTCAGCACAGGGGCAACAGATCCTCCCGGTCACCTACACGATGACCGGGGAGTTGATCGCGTTCCGGACGCGCCCGGACTCGATCATGGGTGAGCTGGTGGCCTCGGTTGAGGTCAGCTTTGAGATCGATGACGTCGATGAAGACACCGCGACCGGCTGGAGTGTGCTGGTGCAGGGGCAGGCCCGCGGCTATCTCGACGAGCCCCCCGATGGTTTGAATCTGCCCGAACCGTGGGCACCCGGAGACCACCCGCTCACTGTGGTGATCGAACCCACCAACTACTCTGGACGCGCGGTCTCTGCAACCACTGGAGGTGCGGGATGCTGAAGCCCTATCAAGGTCAACCTAGAGTCCTAGTCGGTTTCGACGGCTCTGATGACGCCTTTCGTGCCCTTGAACTCGGAATCAAAGAGGCGCAGGCACGCGAAGCCGAACTGGTGGTCGTCCACGCTGTTGACGACACGGTGTTGAACAGCGCCTGGGGAGTGGTTTTCGACCCCGAGGAGATCAAGCTCAACGCTGCGGAGATGGTGGCTCGCGGCGTCGAGGACGCCGTTGCCGCTGGTCTGCCCCGGCAGCGGGTGCGCACCGAGGTGGTTCTGGGTAACCCGGCGGCGGCCCTGACCCGGATGAGCCATCAGGCTTCGCTGGTTGTGGTCGGGCGTCGGGCCACCGAACCGGGGGAGCGGTTGTTCGTCGGCTCCACCTCGGTCGGTGTTGTTGGTGCTGCCCACTGCCCGGTGATCGTGGTGTCGGCGGCCGACACTCTGCACGACGGCCGAATCGGTGTGATCGGGGTAGCGGTCGATACCTCCGCTCGTGGCGCGGTGGCGCTGGAGTGGGCGCTGCAGGAGTGCACTCAGTTCGGTGGACGGGTGGTGGTGATCAGCATCTTCCGAGCGCCGCAGGGCCGTTGGTTCAGTGGTGGACAACCCACTCAGGAGCAGCAGGACGCTGCCGTTGAGGTCACTCGGGCCCGGATGGCCGAGATGGTCTCCGAAATCACCGAGGACTACCCAGAAGTCGAGGTCACCTTAGAGGTGTCTTACGGCAGCCCGGTGGACGTGCTGGTTTCGCGCACCGACGAGCTGGATCTGTTGATGCTCGAAGTGCATGCTTCCTTCCCGACGTTCTCAGTCGGTGGCTTGATCCGGGGCGTGCTCACTCACGGCCGCTGCCCGATCGGCGTGATTCGCCCGCGCGACAGCCACGGTTCCTGAGCTGGGGGCGCGGTAGGGCGCCGTTGGCCTCGGGTCGGTTGGCGCCTCGGCGTGACCGGGGGAGCGGACGGTCCTAAGCTGGGCCAGCTATGACCACTGAACCGCCCCAGCTCGCCTTTGATGAGGCGCTGCCGATCAGCGCTCACGTCGAGCAGATCAGTGCCGCGCTCGCTGTGCATCAGGTGTTGGTGGTGGCCGGGGAGACCGGTTCGGGTAAGACAACTCAGCTGCCCAAAATCTGTCTGCTGGCCGGACGCAAACGCATCGGGCACACCCAGCCGCGGCGGCTCGCCGCTCGCAGTGTGGCTGCGCGGATGGCTGCAGAGCTGGGCGAGCAACTTGGCCAGACGATCGGCTTCCAGGTGCGGTTCTCCGGCCAGCGAAGCGCTCAGACCAAGGTCAAAGTGATGACCGACGGCATCTTGTTGGCCGAAATCTCCCATGACCGTCAACTGCGCCGCTACGACACGATCATCATCGATGAGGCCCACGAGCGCAGCCTGAATATCGACTTCCTGTTGGGCTACCTGAAGCAGCTGTTGCCCAAGCGCCCGGATCTGAAGGTGATCATCACCTCAGCAACCATCGACACCTCTCGGTTCAGCGCCCATTTCGAAGATGCCCCGGTGATCGAGGTATCTGGACGCACCTACCCGGTAGAAGTTCGCTATCGGCCAGTCGTGGATGGCGCTGGGCAACGCGATCGGGATCAGGTTGAGGCGATCTGTGACGCCGTCAACGAACTATCGACAAATCTCGACGGCGACATTTTGGTGTTCTGTTCTGGCGAGCGCGAGATCCGGGACACTGCTGAAGCCATCAACGCACTCGCTTTGCGTTTCACCGAGGTGGTGCCGCTGTATGCGCGGCTGTCGATGGCTGAGCAGCAGCGAGTCTTCTCACCGCACACCGGTCGGCGGGTGGTGCTGGCCACCAACGTGGCCGAAACGTCGCTAACGGTGCCGGGGGTTCGGTACGTGATCGACCCCGGCTTTGCCCGCATCTCGCGCTACTCCGCCCGCACCAAAGTGCAGCGGCTGCCGATCGAGCCGATCTCCCAGGCCTCAGCGAATCAGCGGGCCGGGCGGTGTGGGCGGCTGGGTCCTGGGGTCTGCATTCGGCTCTACAGCGAAGAGGACTTCGCCGCCCGCGACGAGTTCACCCAGCCCGAGATCCTGCGCACCAATCTCGCCTCGGTGATTCTGCAGATGGCTGACGCCGGGCTGGGTGACATTGCCGGATTCCCCTTCGTCGAGCCACCCGATGCCTCTCAGGTGCGCGATGGCGTGCGCCTGCTCACCGAGCTTGGCGCCATCGGGGGCGGCAAAGCAAAGCATGCCCAGGTGAGGCTCACCGCGGTGGGGCGCAAACTCGCCCGCCTGCCCGTCGACCCACGTCTGGGCCGAATGCTGGTGGAGGCCGGTCAGCTGGGTTGTCTGCGCGAGGTGTTGCCCATCGTGGCCGGGATTGCGATTCCCGATGTTCGTGAGCGTCCGGCGGCCGCCGAGGCAGCCGCAGACGCGAGCCATCGACGCTTCTGGGCGCCAATGGACGGTGCTGCGGAGCCGAGCCCGGATGGGTCTGACGTAGCGGCGCTGTGGCGGCTGTGGCGGTACCTGCGCGACCAGCGCAAGAACCTTTCGGGCAACGCCTTCCGCAGGATGTGCCGCGATGAGTATCTGAACTTCCTCCGGGTGCGGGAATGGCAGGATCTGCACGCCCAACTGCGCGACGCCTGCGCCGAGGTCGAGTTGCGGCGCAACGACGTTGACGCAGATTTTGAGCGGGTGCACACGGCGGTGCTGGCCGGCCTGCTCTCCCACATCGGCCTGTTGGATGCGGCCAGCGTCGCCAAACCCGAGCGTGGCCGTCGGCGAGGCCCGGCGGAGTACCTGGGCGCGCGCGGCGCAAGATTCGCGATCAATCCCGGCTCGAGTGCGGCTCGCACGAAGGCTGAGTTGGTGATGGCGGTCGAACTGGTCGAAACCAGCCGACTTTGGGCCCGGACGGTGGCCCCGATCACCGCCGAGCAGGTCGAACAGGTCGGTGGGCACCTGTTGAAGCGGCACTACTCCGAACCGCACTGGTCGGCCAACGGTGGCCAGTGCGTCGCCTACGAGCGGGTCAGCCTGCTCGGGGTCCCGATCATCGCCCAACGGCTGGTCAGCTACGCCAAGATCGACCCAGTCACTGCTCGTGAAGTGTTCATCGCCTCGGCCTTGGTGGAGGGCCAGTGGCATACCCGGCATCACTTCTGGGCCCGCAACGAGGCGGTTCGGGCTGAAGCCGAGCAACTTGCCGATCGAAACCGTCGCCGTGACCTGTTGGTAGACGACGTGACGATCGCAGCCTTCTATGACTCCCGAATACCGGCCGATGTGGTCAGCGTCGCCCACTTTGACCGCTGGTGGCGGGATGCTCGCAGCGATCAGCCGGGGCTGCTGGATCTCACCTTGGACGATCTGGTGGCGGCCGAACTTAGTGCCGACGACGAGCAGTATCCCGAGCGGTGGCGGGCCAGCGTCGGCGAACTCGCCATCGACTACGCCTTCGACCCGGGCAGTGGCCACGACGGGGTCACGGTGAACGTCCCGCTGGCCGCGCTGACCCGGCTTTCGGCAGCCGACTTCACCTGGCAGGTTCCTGGTCTGCGCGGCGAAGTTGCCACTGAGCTGATCCGGGCCCTACCCAAGCAGCTACGCACCCAACTGGTGCCAGCTCCGGATACCGCCCGCCGAGTGCTGGAGTGGCTCAGTGAGCACCCTGGGCCGGCTGGTGAACCATTGTGGACGGCCCTGGGGCGCGGCGTGAGCGCCTTGACGGGGGTGCAGGTACCAGCGCAGGAGTGGCGGCCTGCGGCGATCCCTGAGCACCTGCAGATGCGGTTCCGCGTGCACGCCGAGGGTGCGCCACCAGTCGTTGGGCGCGATCTGGGCGAACTCGCCGAGCGGTTGGCCCCAAAGGTGAGCCGGACGCTGAATGCCGCGGCCAGTCATCTGATTCACGACGGGGCCACTGAGTGGGTTTTCGGCGTCCTGCCGGTACGGATCGACGAGCCAATGCCGGGCTTCCCGGCGTTGGTCGATCGGGTGAACCGGGTTGGGGTGCAGATCTTCGCCGAACAGGGCGCCGCGGTGCGCGAGCACCGGAACGGGTTGCGACGATTGGTGACCTTGACCACGGTCGACCCGACCAGGTCGGTGGTGGCCCGGATGTCCAACCCCACCAAGATGGCTCTGGCGACCTCGCCCTATGCCTCAGTGCCCGCGCTGTTGGCGGACGCCCGGCTGAAGGTGACCGGTGAAGCTATCGATGCGCTCGGGTCAGCCCAGCAGGTGCGCGATGCCGATGGGTTCGCGAAGCTGACTGATGCGGTCAGAGCCGAAATTGCCCCGGCGATGCAGGCTGCGGTGGCTGGTGCCGGCGAGGTGTTGGCGCTGGCCGGGGAGATCACCACTCGGTTGGACGGGCTGCCCGCCGACACCGGCGAGGACGTCGCTGAACAGCTTGGTGGCTTGGTCTATCCGGGATTCATCGCAGCCACGCCCGCTGGAGCCTGGCGACGGCTGCCGACCTACCTGCGGGCGATCAGGCGTCGCATCGAGGGCAGCCGCACCAACGCGCGCCAGGAGAGCGCCGGATTGGTGGTGATCAGCGAGCTGGAAGACGAATATGCCCAGCTATGTGCTGGGTTCGGCTCCGGGGCGCTTCCGCCAGCGGTGGCCGAGGTCGGCTGGCTGATGGAAGAACTGCGGGTGAGCCTGTTCGCCCAAGCCCTCGGTACTGCTGTGCCAGTGTCGGCTAAGCGGGTGCGGACGGCGATGGCTGCGGCAAGGGCTGGTGATTCCCACTGAGGCCGACGCGCCCGCCCGACTCAACTCAGGGCTGAGTCGGTCCTGGTGCGGCCGACGTCGGCTCAGCGGTGGGGTAGTGCTCCGTTGGGCGTCGAAAGTGAACTGAACGACGCGGCGGGGCACTGCTCAAACGCTGGCGAGATGAGTGCGAATGGATTCGCCCTCGGTCATCGCCTTGCGGAACCAATGCCGTCGATCGAACCTTCGGGGGTGAATCGGGGTGGGCTCGATCATCCGGGCAATGTCGAGGTCCTCCGCGAGACGTTCGCGGTCCCGATCGGTTACTGAGTAGCTCAACATGCAACCAGCGTCTCGCAGTTGTCGATTCGGGACAAGCGCACTTTGCCGAATAATCATACGGCAATGCCATACAATGAAACCATGCTCGATTTGAACCGATTGCGCATCCTGCGCGCTGTGGTGGCTAGTGGCTCGGTGAATGAGACGGCGCGCCGGCTGGGCTATACCCCATCGACAGTCAGCCAACATGTGCACACCCTCGAACGAGAGGTCGGCTTTCCTCTGGTGGAGCGAGTCGGGCGCGGCATCGTGCCGACCGCTGCGGCGATCGACTTGGCCAGCGCGAGCGGTGACGTGCTGCATGCCGCCACGAAGCTGGCTGCTCTGGCCCGCGATCTGCGGGAGGGTGCCACCGATCGGCTCGAACTGCGGACCTTCGCCTCGGCGGCCTACACCTGGATGCCTACCATCGCGCGGACGCTGCGCCACGAGTTTCCCGGTTTGACCCTAGAGCTGACCATCAACGAAACCGACGCCGCCGAAGAAGCCGGCCGGGCCGACATTGAGATCCACACTGAGCTGCCCTATGCCTCACCAATGACGGCGGACGGTTACCGGCGAATCGAGTTGTGCACTGACGACTTCCTACTGGCCCTGCCTTCAGATCACCCCTTGGTTGGCAGCGGACCGATCGACCTGGCCGAGTTCGCCGAGGACGATTGGGTTCAGTACGACTTTCGCGACGAGATCGCCACCGGGTTGGCCGCCCGCGCCTGCGCCGAGGCCGGTTTCACTCCCAGGTACGTGGCTCGTGCCCAGGACCACGTGACAGGCCTGGCCTTCGTCGCGGCCGGAGTCGGCATCGCGTTGATCCCAGAGCTGGCTGCGGCCTGGTCAGCCTTCGACGTCGACTTCGTCCGGACGCAGAACCCGACTCCGCATCGCCGGATCGTGGTGTTGGTTCGCAACACGGTGGCCTCCAATCCCGCTGCGGCTCGGCTAGTGGAATTGCTGGTTGGGTTGGCGGCCGAACCAGTAGCCCCGCACGGGCCGCGGCACTGAGCCGGGGCCTCCCGCCCGCACGCTGGAGGGCGAGGTACAGTGGCCCGGTGCTGGATCCGAGTTCGCTTTACCACCTCGAGCCCGACGTGGCCGCCTCCGTGCTGGGCACTCGCCCGGCGCTGATCCATCTCTTCGATGGCTATATCGACGCTGGTTCGGTGACCCACAGCACGGCGAGGTACCTGCTGGACACCTGTGAGCATCAGGTGCTGGCCACCTTCGATCACGACCAGCTGCACGACTATCGGTCGCGGCGCCCGCAGATGGTGTTCGACACCAACCATTGGGCTGACCTGACCGACTACGCACTGCTGGTCCATCGACTGCTGGATGTCAATGGCCGTCCATTCCTGCTGCTGACTGGCCCCGAACCTGACTCCCAGTGGAATCGGGCCGCTGCGGCCGTTTTGCAGCTCGCTGGGCAGCTTGGGGTTTCCCAGCTGCTCACCTGCGCTGGGGTTCCGATGGCGGTGCCGCACACCCGACCCACCCTCGTTACTGCACACGCCACCGATCCCGCTCTGGCCTCCGGAAACCCGATGTGGATCGATCGGGTGCAGTTGCCCGGCTCCTTCTCGCACGTGGTTGAGTATCGCTCCGGCCAGGCTGGTTTGTTGGCCCAGGGCTTTGTAGCTCACGTGCCCCACTACCTGGCGCAATCGAACTTCCCCCAGGCCACTGCCGCGGTGGTGGGACGGATCGCTGCCGCGGCCGGTTTGGACATTCCGATGGATCCGCTTCATCAGGCCAGCGAGACGAACCTGGCCAATATCGAGGCCGAGACCGGCGAGGATGCCGAGTTTCCGGCAATGGTGGCCGCGCTGGAGGAGCAGTACGACCAGCTTGCGGCCAATGGGGGGGCCTCGGTTCCCACCGCAGAGGAGATCGGCGCGGCTGTCGAGCAGTTCCTGGCCGATCAGGATCCGCCGAACGACTTCCGGCGGTAACAGATGCCTGAGTCGGTAGCCGAGTTGATCGGCCTACTCGACCTGGATCAGGTTGAGCAGAACGTCTTCGTCGGGCGGGACGACGACAGTCCGGGCCGGTTCGTTCAGCGGGTCTTCGGCGGGCAGGTATTGGCTCAAGCACTCACTGCCGCCTACCGAACCGTCGAGGAAGGCCGGGTAGCGCACTCTTTGGGGGCCTACTTCTTGCGGGGCGGCAATCCGGGTGTGCCGATCACCTATTCGGTTGAGGTCACCCGCGATGGCGGCAGCTTCTCGGCCCGGCGGGTGGTGGCCTCCCAGGGCGACCGTGAGATCTTTTCCATGGTGAGTTCATTTCACGACCCTGAGCCTGGCCTAACGCACTCCGATCTTCCGCCGGCACAGGTGGCAGCCCCCAACGAGTGCCCACCCCTGTCGGAGGTGCTTGGGGCAAGGTCGCGGCGCGAAGCCGAGGCGTGGCGCCGCGAATGGGGTGTACTGGACGTTCGCTTCGCCGGGGACACCTCCAGCTTGAGCGCGGCCGGGCGCAAGGATGCCGACATGTTGGTGTGGGTGCGGGCCGCCAGCGATCTCCCTGATGATCCCCGGCTACATCAAGCGGTTCTGGCCTATGCCAGCGACCTGACATTGTTGGGTGTCAGCACCGTTCCGCACCCGGTGGAGTTCGGTGGGCCCGGCATGCAGGTGGCTTCGATTGATCACTCGATGTGGTTTCACCGGCCCGCCCGTGCTGACCAATGGCTGCTTTACGACCAGGTATCGCCATCGGCATCAGCTGGCCTTGGTTTCAGCTTCGGCCGGATGTTCGCTGGCACTACCTTGGCTGCGTCTTGTGCCCAAGAGGGGCTGATCCGGCTAATCGACCAACCCTGAGTCGACGCAATGCGGGCCCCGAGCCGCTGCGCGGAAAGGCTCGGGGCCCGCAAGACTTAGGGCTGCTCAGGCGGCTTCGGAAACCGAACGCAGCTTGGAGATGGCGTGCCGCTCGATTTGGCGGACGCGCTCAGCGGTGATGCCCCACAAGGCGGCGATGTCGGCCAGCTTGGCCTGGCGCCCGTCCAGCAGGCCGTAGCGACGCCGAACGACGTCGGCCGAACGGTCATCGAGGCTGGCCAGTAGCGCCTCCAGTCGGAGTCGATCCTGGGCGTCGAGCACCATTTCGTCCGGTCCGGGTGCGGTTTCCCGGGCGAGCAGATCGCCAAGGGCGGTATCGCCGTTCTCCTCAACGGGCGCGTCCAAGCTGACGTGGTCACGCGAAAGGCGGAGCAGATCGACGATCTGTGCGGCCGGTACCTCAAGCTCGGCGGCGATCTCGGCCAGCTCAGGTTCGCGGCCGAGGCGGCGTTCCAGCGTCCGGCGTACCGCAGAGACCTGATTGACCTGCTCGGCTACATGAACCGGCAGCCGTACGATGCGGGCCTGCTGGGCGATGCCCCGGGAGATCGACTGGCGAACCCACCAGGTTCCATAGGTGGAGAACTTGAACCCCTTGGTGTAGTCGAACTTTTCGACGGCCCGGATCAGGCCGGTGTTGCCCTCCTGAACCAGATCCAGCAGGGGCATCTGCGCCCGGCCGTACTTGCGGGCGACTGAGACCACCAAGCGGAGATTCGCAGTGATGAAGCGCTGCATGGCAGCGTCTCCCTCGGCCGCGATCTGCTCGAGCTCATCGATGCCGGCTTTGACGTGGCGCTCGCCCTCGTCGGTGGGGCTGAGCGTGCCGTCGAGAATTGACTGGGCATAGCGGCCGGCTTCGATCTTCCTGGCCAGCTCGACTTCCTCGGCCGCATTGAGCAGTGCGGTTTTGGCGATGCCGTCCAAGTAAAGCCCGACGGCGTCTTTTCCGTCGATGCCGTCAGTGCTGCGGACCCGATGTGCCGTTGAAATCACGTTGACTCCCTTTTCGCTTGGCCCAAGTACAACGTGAACGCAGTGCACAAATCTGCCCCTGACGCGGCTCACCAGCCTTTGGGACGAGGGGAGTGGACCAATCTCAGACCACGGTCTGATCTCGTATCGCTACCTCGGTCGCTTGCCACCAGCCAGCCCTCAGCGGGCTCTCAGTCCGCACCCAGAAAAGCGAAGTCAGTTGCCCGGAGTCTGGGCGGGCAGCGAGGTCTGGGTGATCAGCCAGGCGAGCTCAAAAGCGGCATCGCGCCAGGTCTGGTAACGGCCGGAAGCGCCCCCGTGGCCAGCCACCAGTTCGGTCTTCATCAACACCGGCTGGGAGGTGCCAGTGGTGTGACGCAACTCGGCCACCCACTTGGCCGGCTCAGTCACCTCAACCCTGGTGTCGTTGAGGCTGGTGGTCACCAGGATTGCTGGGTGTTGCCCGGGCTGAATGTTCTCGTAAGGGGAGTAGCTGCGGATGCGTTCATAGGCTTGCGAGTCATGCAGCGGGTCGCCCCACTCCTCCCATTCGGTGACCGTCAGCGGCAACTCTGGATCGAGCACGGTGGTGAGCGGGTCAACAAAGGGAACTGCCGCATGGACGGCAGCAAAGGCGTCAGGTGCAAGGTTGATCGCCGCGCCAACCAGCAGTCCGCCAGCGCTGCCACCTTCGGCAGCCAGTCGCTCAGGCCGGGTGTAGCCGGCTTGGACCAGATGGCGGGCACAGGCGACGAAGTCGGTGAACGAGTTGTCCTTTTCGGCCAGCCGTCCGCTTTCGTACCACGCCCGGCCCAGCTCACCGCCGCCGCGAACGTGGGCGGTGGCGTAGATGTAGCCGCGATCAAGCAGGCTGAGTCGGGCGATTGAGAACGATGGCGTCAGGCTGATTTCGTAGGCGCCGTACCCATAGAGCAGGCAGCCTGCGGTGCCGTCCAGCGCAGTGTCGGCGCGATAGACCAAGGAGATCGGGATTCTGGTTCCGTCGGCGGCCAGTGCCCAATCGCGGCGTTGGACGTAGTCCTGGCTGCGGTAGGGGCCGAAGGTGGGGTGATCGAGCACCGGACGCGACCGAAGCACCTTCCGCAAGCCGTCATCGAGGCGGTATTCCAGCACCTGCCCTGGCGTGACCATCGACTGATAGTGCAGCCGGATGCGGTCGGTGTCAGCCTCATCACCGTCGTCGGCTTCAGCGCTGAACAGGGGCTCGGCAAACTCGATCGGTTTGGCCGGACCCACCTCACCGGCAGGATCACGTAGCCGCAGCGACACCTGGTTCAGCCCGTCACGGCGCTCGCTGATCACCAGCACTCGGTCGTAGGCGCTCACCCCGAGCAGCCGAACTCCGGGTTCGCCGGCCCAGATGGGCTGCCACTGTTCGTGGCTGGTCGCGGTCAGTTCCGCCTGGGCCAGGGCGAAATCGGCGGCACCGTCGTTGTGCACGATGAACAGCCGGTCGCTGGCGACCTCGACGTCGTACTCGACTCCTTCGCGACGTTCGGCGACGCTGCGCAACCCGACGGGGTCGCCGTCGACCTCGGCCAGCCAGGTCTGGGAGGTGTTCTTGCTGCTGGCGGTGACGACCACCCAACGGCTGTCGCGGGACCCATCGACGCCCAGCCAAAACCGCTCGTCGGATTCGGTCAGCAGGAGCTGATCATCTGGCTGCCCAAGGGTGTGCAGCCAGAGGCGATCGGGTCGCCAGGCGTCGTCCACCGTGAGGTAACAGAACCGCTCTTCGCCGACCCACACTCCGCCGGCTGAAATGCCGTCGATTTGATCAGGCAGGTGCTCACCGGTGACGAGGTCGAGGAAGTGCAACCGGTAGCGCTCATCGCCGGCAGTGTCGATCGAGTAGGCCAGGCGCCGTCCGCTCAACGGGACGGTGAACGCCCCGAGGGCGAAGAAGTCAGTGTCCGCTGCCAACTGTTGTGCGTCTAGCAGCAACTCCTCCCGAAGCGGAGCGGCGGAATCTGGATCGGGCAGCTCATCTCGGCTGCTGGCGGGGCAGCGGTGGTAGCTGGGGTAGTCGTGGCCCTCGGTGGTGCGGGCGTAGTACCAGTAGTCGCCAAGGCCAGGGTGACGGACGAACTCGGGCACGCTCAGGTCGGTTTGGCGCGTACGAACCGAAATATCGTCGAAGATCTCGGCCCGCAGTCCGCCCTGGTCGGCGGTGAGGGCCTCGGCATAGGCATTTTCCGCATTCAACAGATCAAGGAACTCCGCTGCGGTCTTGTCGCGCATCCAGGCGTAGGGATCAAGGAAGGTGTGCCCGTGATGCGTCCGCGGCTGCGGACGGCGCGGCGGCACCGGCGGCTGGGCGAGTGACATGAGGGCCACTCTAGAGGTGCGTCCAGGTTGGGTGTTTTGCGAACCCGTGGCACAATACAGTGATCGAAGGTATTGACAGCTCCCGGCTGTTGCATGCCCTGTGACGATTCTTGTCGAGAGGTCTGACTGTGTCTCCACGCTCAACTGCTGCCGCTGCGCCTGTCGCTGACGAGCCGGTGGTGGCTGCCCCCAAGAGGCGTGCCAAGAAGGCGGCGGAGCCGGTTGCTCCGGTAACCAAGGCGACCAAAGCGCAATCCTCGCCGGTAACCCCGGACGTTGATGTTGATCCGGCCGACGACGTACTAGTTGAAGAGGTCGTCGAAGAGGATCTCGAAACCGTCTTGGACGATGGCGATGAAGCCGAGGAACTAGTCGTAGCAGTGACGCTAGAAACCGCGATTATCGCCCCGGACACCAAGGTGATCCGTGACGGCGATGATGTGGTGCTGACCGTCGGTGGCAAGAAGCGCACCCTGGACGACGTCGATGATTCCTCCTTCGAGCCAGCCGAGGCGGCCAAGACCGAGGCAGAGATCACCGAAGACCAGGGCTTCAGCCTCTCCGACACCGATGATGCCGACGAGCCCGAGCAACAGGTGATGGCTGCCGGTGCGACCGCTGACCCGGTCAAGGACTACCTCAAGCAGATCGGCAAGGTCGCGCTGCTGAACGCCGAGCAGGAAGTCCAGCTCGCCAAGCGGATCGAAGCCGGCCTGTTCGCCGAGGAAACCCTCAACGAGGGCAATGCCGCCCCCGACGTGGATGATCTCGACTGGATCTCCGAGGATGGACGCCGCGCCAAGAACCACCTGCTGGAAGCCAACCTTCGACTGGTGGTCTCCCTGGCTAAGCGCTACACCGGGCGCGGCATGCTCTTCTTGGATCTGATTCAGGAAGGCAACCTCGGCCTGATCCGCGCCGTGGAGAAGTTCGACTACACCAAGGGCTACAAGTTCTCGACGTATGCGACCTGGTGGATCAAGCAGGCAATCACGCGGGCGATGGCCGACCAGGCCCGCACCATCCGCATTCCGGTGCACATGGTTGAGGTCATCAACAAGCTGGCTCGCGTCCAGCGGCAGATGCTGCAGGATCTGGGTCGCGAACCAACGCCGGAGGAACTGGCCAAGGAACTCGACATGACCCCCGAAAAGGTCGTCGAAGTGCAGAAGTACGGCCGCGAGCCGATCTCCCTGCACACCCCGCTGGGTGAAGATGGCGATTCCGAGTTCGGCGACCTGATCGAGGACTCCGAAGCTGTCGTTCCGGCCGAAGCGGTGAACTTCACCCTGCTTCAGGAGCAACTGCACGATGTGCTCGACACCTTGAGCGAGCGTGAGGCCGGCGTGGTCAGCATGCGCTTCGGTCTCACCGACGGTCAGCCAAAGACTCTGGACGAGATCGGCAAGGTCTACGGCGTGACGCGGGAGCGGATTCGCCAGATCGAGTCCAAGACCATGAGCAAGCTGCGGCACCCGTCGCGCTCCCAGGTGCTGCGCGACTACCTCGACTGAGCAAGGTCGCGGTAGCCAGCGGCGTCGGGGTCAATCCGGCCTTGGGTTGCCTGGCCGCGTCCTCAGGTGGTGGGGTCTACTGGCCCTTCGCCTGGCTGGTCCTGGACGGGGTCCGGACCGGCGTCCGGGGAGGAGACCTTCGCGGGCTTCTGGTGGCGAGCCCGCCGCCACCACATCACCGGTAGGACGACGAGAGCCACCAGAACTGCTAGCGGAATCACCGCGCCGATCACGGTGAGCAGGATGCTGATCATCGCCAGCATCGCGGTCCAGCCGTTGGTGAGCCCCTCGATGAATGGGTTGGGGGTCGCCGTTACCGACAACGGCTCCAAGGTCACCGTAAGGGGAGCCATGGCGACGCGATTCGCCAGCAGCTTCTGTTGGGCCAACAAGGCTTCGAGCTCGGTTTGGCGCGAGGTGATTTCCCTTTCGACCGCCGCGATTTCGGTGATCGTGCCCGCCTTATCCATGAGGGCTCGGACCCGCGCAATCGAGTCCCGCATGGTCTTTATCCGTGCTTCGACGTCAACAACTTGACCGGTGACGTCCTCGGCGGTCACCACGCGAGAGGTCACCTCACCGACGCCAGCGGTCGCATCCATCGCCTGGGCGAGCTTCTCGCTGGGCACCGAAATGATGACGGTGGACGGCTTCGCGTACTTGCCGTCGACCAGTTTGGTATCGATCCTTTCGGTGGAGATGAAACCTCCGACGCTCGCCGCGACAGTGCGCAGCTCCGCGGCGGCCTTGGCAGGGTCGGTGATGGTTACGGTCATGTTGGCGGTGCGGGCGACCAGTCGGCCCGCACCCGTGGTGGCTTCGGGGGCGGGCGCCTCTCGTTGGTCGTCCGGCAGCCCCGCCGGAGTGCCTGAAGCGCCAGAGCAACCAGCGGTGGTCAGGGCGAAAAATGCGAGGGTGGCAGCAGCGCAGCGGCGCATCACATTTCGAGACATGAGCGGATCCTAGTCCGCGTGCAGCGCGCCGTACTGAGGTAGGCCTGGTTCGGTGGCGGGCGTGAAGCCGTGGACCCGACCCAGGAAGGCCAATGATTCCTCGGCGACGGCGATGACGGTCGCATCTTGGCGGAAGCCATGTCCTTCGCCGTCAAAGATCCGCAAGCGCACTGATAGCCCTTTGGCGGCCACCGCTGCGGCCAAGTCCCTGGCTTGGCCCGGTGGCACCACCTTGTCGTCGGCGCCTTGGAGGATCAGCATCGGGCACCGGAGTTGATCGAGGTGGCCGATAGGTGAGCGATCCAGGTAGACCTGGCGCTCCTGTGGATAGGGCGCGACCAGTCGGTCGAGGTAGCGGGCCTCGAATTTGTGCGTGCCCGTCGCCAGCGACTCCAGGTCACCAATGCCATAGAGGCTGATCCCGGCGGTGAAGACTTCACTGGTGGTCAGGGCAGCCAAGGTGGTGAAGCCGCCCGCAGAGCTGCCCCTGATGCTGAGCCGCTGAGGGTCGGCCCGTCCGCCAGCCACCAGCGCACGGGCGCCAGCGACACAATCGCGGACATCGCTTAGGCCCCAGTTGCCGACCAGGCGGTCCCGATAGGCCCGTCCGTAGCCGGTGGAGCCGGAGTAGTTCACGTCCAGGATTCCGATGCCGCGCGAGGTCCAGAACTGGACGGCCAGGCGAAACTCCGGCCCGGAGAAAGCAGTGGGTCCGCCATGGCTCCACACCTGAACCGGTGGCAGCTCGCCACTGGCCCCACTGAGCGCGCCGTTGGTGGGCGGGTAGTACCAAGCGTGCACCGGGCCGTCCGGGGACTCCCAGGTGAGTGCCTGAGCCCTGGAAACCACCTCAGGGGCCACCTCAAGGCGGCTAGTGGCCCGGACGGTGGTGGTTGCGCCGGTCTCCCAGTCGAGTTCGACCAGCTCGGCTGGACGATCTGGGTAGCCCAACAGGGCCAGACAGTTCGGGCCAGCACCAGTTACCTCTGCCGTGACAGCGGCACTGGGAATTTCGGTCAAGGATGTTGCGCCGGTATCGAAGCTGAGCACGCCCAGTTTGGCGAAGCCGTCGGCGAGCCAGGAACAACCAATCCGCTCGGCATCGATGATCGTGTACGGCACCGGCGTGAGCACCCAGAGCGGGCCACAGAAGTCGTAGGGGGCCGGCTTGAGCGCACTGGTGTGGCCGGCCAACCAGCGGTAGAAGTTCCAGTAGCCGGTTTCGTCGCTGAGGAAAATCAGGGCACCGTCGGGCGCCCAGGCGGGATATAGCGCCGAGACCCCGGCGGCTGCGGCCACCGCCGTGCGCTCAGCGGGGTTGGCCAGTGGTGCGGTGACGATTGCGGCCTGGTCCCACGGCATCGCGGGGTGGTTCCATTCACACCAGGCCAACCGTCCATCGCTGCTCAGGCTGGGGTGAGCGTAGAAGTCGCAGCCGGCGGCCAGTATTCGGCCGCCAGTGGCGTTGGCTGAATCGAGGTCAAGCGCGACCACGACTTGTGTCGGCTCTGCCTCGCCGCGGTGGTCTTCGCGCACGGCCAGCAGCAGTCGACGGTACGGATCCAGCGACAGGGCGGCGTATCGCAGACCGCCGCCGGGCGCGATTTGCCGGGGGGCTGCCGCGCCTTCGATAAGGAAGACCGCGCCGTCGGGCCAGTTGGAGTAGGCCACCAGGCCGCCGGCCGCGGTCCAGTCGCCGCCGCCGTACTCGTTGACCCCGGTGCGCACGTAGGCCCGGGGGGTCAGTTCGGTGGGTCGGCCATCGGGGCCGCGCCGCCATAGCCCAACCCGTCCACCTTGTTCGGGGTGGCCTTCAGCCCAGTAGGCGAAACCACCATCGGCGACCCCGGGGGACAGGCGCAGCGCTGCCGTGCTCAAATCGGTGGGTCGGATCGACGATGGCCAAGAGCCATAGGGGAGTGCGGTGGTCATCGCAGCCTGCTCAGTTCGGCAGCGAAGGCGTCATAGAGCGGTTGGTTGAACAGCACGAAGCGCACCCGTTCGATGCCGGTGCGCGGATGGGTGGCCACCGCTGCGACTGCGACCCGGGCCGCAGTCTCAGCTGACCAGCCGTAAACCCCGGCCCCGATCGCCGGAAACGCAATAGTGCCTACGCCCAGCTCGACGGCCACCTGAAGGGAGTTGGTGTAGGCCACGGCCAGTAGGGCCTCATCGGTTTGTCCGGCGTGCCGGTTGGGGCCAACGGTGTGGATGACCCACTTGGCGGGCAGCAACCCGGCCGGGGTCGCCACCGCCTCGCCTACCGGTAGTCCGGCGGGGTATTGCTCGGCCCGAACCTGGCGACAGGCGGCCAATAGTGCACCGCCGGCGGCAGCGTGTAGGGCGCCATCGACGCCACCGCCGCCGAGCAGGGTGGAGTTGGCGGCGTTTACCAGTGCATCGGCGTGCTCAGTGGTGAGGTCGCCGTGGATGGCGTCGATGGTTTGCACGCCAGCAGTATCCCAGCCCAAAGCAGTGGGCCCCGGGGAAGCTACCCCGGGGCCCACAGTGAAAGTCGGTGGTCAGGACAGCTTGTTCGTCTCGTCCTGGATGGTCAGGGCGACCTGGCTGAGCTTGGCGGAATGCTCGTTGGCGTGGTGGCCGCAGAAAAGAAGTTCGCCGCCGGAGGTGAGGATTACTCGCAGGTAGGCCTGGGCGCCACAGCGATCACAACGATCAGCTGAGGTCAGGGGCTCGGCGTAGGTGCTGGTCATGGTCTTCCTCACTTTCTCACTCAACAAGAGTGTTCGGCATGGGTGACAACGTCTGCGGTTGCTCGGATGTTCCCTGGCCACCTTCAGTGTAGGCATCCATGGGCAAAGTCCGGGCAACAAGCCCCGACACCGTCACTGGAATACGCAGAACTGTTACGTCGCCGAGATAATCTGCCGGACGTGAGCACGACTAAAGCTGGCGAGGGCAGAGACTACGAGGCGCGGCACCTGCTGGTGCTGGAGGGGCTGGAGGCCGTCCGCAAGCGCCCGGCGATGTACATCGGGTCCACCGACACTCGCGGCTTGATGCACTGCCTGTGGGAGATCATCGACAACTCGGTCGACGAGGCGCTGGCCGGCTATGGCAATCGGATCGTGGTTCGGCTCAATCCCGACGCCTCCATCAGCGTGATCGACGTTGCCCGCGGCATTCCGGTAGACATCGAACCACGCACCAAGCTCACCGGGGTTGAGGTGGTGTTCACCAAACTGCACGCCGGCGGCAAGTTCGGCGCTGGCTCCTACAACGCCACCGGTGGCCTGCACGGGGTGGGCGCCTCGGTGGTGAACGCGCTGTCAGCCCGCCTGGACGTTGAGGTCGACCGCAACGGCTTCACTCATGCGATGAGCTTTCGGCGCGGTGTACCCGGCGTCTTCGACGGAGACGGCCCCGAGGTTCCCTTCGAGCCCGGTAACGCGCTGCGCAAGGTTGGCAAGGTCGCCAAGGGCGTCACTGGTACCCGGATCCGCTATTGGCCGGATCGGCAGATTTTCCTGCCCGGCGCGGAGCTCTCGCTGAATCAACTGCTGGGGCGGGCTCGGCAGACCAGCTTCCTGGTACCCGGCTTGGAGCTGGCGGTCACCGACGCGCGCACCGATGAGGTCAGCGAAGAGGTGTTCAAGCACGAGGGCGGGATCAGCGAGTTCTGCGACTACCTGTCCAGCGGCACCCCGGTGACCGAGGTGATCCGGCTGCGTGGCTCGGACGCGTTCACCGAAACCGTGCCGATGCTTGACGACAACGGTGCGATGACGCCCACCGATGTTGAGCGCGAACTGGACATCGACATCGCCCTGCGCTGGAACGGTGCCTACGACACCCACGTGTCCTCCTTCGTGAACATCATCGCCACGCCAAAGGGCGGCACCCACGTCTCGGGCTTCGAGCGCGGCTTGACCAGGGGTTTTGGCCGCGGACTTGAGGGCACTCGGCTGCTGAAGGCGAACGAGGAGGTCACCAAGGACGACGTGATGGAAGGCCTCACCGCCGTGGTCACGGTGCGCTTGGCTGAGCCGCAGTTCGAGGGTCAGACCAAGGAGGTGCTCGGCACACCGCCGGTGACGCGCCTGGTTGCCAAGGTGGTCGAGCGCGAACTCGGCGACTTCCTCACTTCAAACAAGGCGGCCATCCGCACCCAGGCCCGCGCGCTAATGGAGAAGGTGGTGGCGGCCTCCCGCACCCGGGTCCAAGCCCGCGCCCACAAGGACGCCCAACGCCGCAAGAACGCCTTGGAGTCCTCCACGCTGCCTGCCAAGCTCGCCGACTGCCGCAGCACCGACCTTGATCGCACGGAGCTGTTCATTGTGGAGGGCAACTCGGCGCTGGGCACCGCCAAACTGGCCAGGAATTCGGAGTTCCAGGCGCTGCTGCCGATCCGGGGGAAGATCCTGAATGTGCAGAAGGCCTCAGTTGGCGACATGTTGAAAAACGCAGAGTGCGCCTCAATCATTCAGGTGGTCGGGGCCGGTTCTGGACGCACCTTCGATCTCGACGCGGCCCGCTACTCCAAGATCGTCTTTATGGCCGATGCCGACTCCGATGGTGCCCACATTCGCACCCTGCTGGCCACGCTCTTCTTCAAGTACATGCGTCCGATGGTGGAGGCAGGCCGGATCTACAGCGCGGTGCCGCCACTGCACCGGTTCGAGTTGATCAACCCGAAGAAAGGCCAGGAGAAGTACATCTACACCTACAACGAGGCCGAATACCGCCGCAAACTGGCTGAGTTGACCAAGCGGGGGCAAGCGTTCAAGGAGCCGCAGCGCTACAAGGGGCTGGGAGAGATGGACGCCGATCAGTTGGCCGACACCACGATGAATCCGCGGCATCGCACCCTGCGCCGAATCACCGTGGACGATGCTGCTGCCGCCGAGACGACGTTCGAGAAGCTGATGGGCAACGATGTCGGCCCACGCAAGGATTTCATCATCGAAGGTGCCTACAGCCTGGATGCTGAACGCATCGACGCCTAGCTGGGGAGTCAGCAGATCTGCTGTAGCAGGCCGGTGTCGACGTCGTAGAGGAACCCGCCCACCTGGGCCCGTCCGCTGATCAGAGCGTGGCTGGCAACCGTGGCAACATCAGCGCGCAGGCGCTCGAGTTGGTTGGGATCGGCATCGAAGGTGTACGCCGAGGCGTCGGCACCAGCGGCCACCCCGACCTGGCGACGGATCTCGTCTTCGGCTGCGGTGGCCATGGCACAGCGAGTGTGAGCGATGATCAGCACGCGATCCACTTGGAGCAGGTTCACCGCCAAGGCGCACCCAGCCAAAGCATCGGCGGTGACGTGACCGCCGGGCGTGCGCAGGATCTTCGCCTCGCCGAGAAACAGCCCAATCATTTCCAGTGGCTGCAGGCGCGAGTCCATGCAGGTGACCACGGCAACGCCAGCGTGGGCGTAGCCGTCGAAGTTGCGTGGCGCAGAGTTGGCGTAGCGCAGGTTGGCGGCTAGGAGATCGTCGAAACCTTCGTGCATGCGATCACCCTAACTGGCACCGGACGGGGCCGCAGACCGCAACCTCAGGCGTGGTAGCGCGATCCGACGGCTGCCACCGGCTGACCAATCGAGATTCCAGAGCCGTCGCGCCGGGGGTCCAGTGGCGGCAACTCGATCGGGGAACCGCTGGCGGCCGCGGCAATCGCCGGGTCGGGGCCAGCCCAGGCCAACAGCAGCACGTCTTCGCCCTTCAACAAACGCTGGCAGCGGACCCCACCAGTGGCCCGCCCCTTGGTGGGGTACTCGGCCAACGGCGTCAGCTTGATGCTGCCAGCATCAGTTCCGGGAAGCGCAGCTGAGGAGCCGGCGACCGTGACCACACTGGAGTCTGCCGTTGGGGTAGCGCCGAAGAACAGCACCTGCGCCTGCCCGGCCAGCTTCACCCCGGCCATGCCGCCACCGGAGCGACCTTGCGGGCGCACCCCGGCGGCCGGGAAGTGGAGCAGCTGGGCATCGCTGGTGATGAATACCAGCGAAACCAGGTCGTGGGTGAGCTCGACGGCCCCGACCACCTCGTCGCCGTCCTCGAGACGGATGATCTCCCAAGCATCCTTGGCCAGCACCTCGGGATTAACCCGCTTCACCACACCGCGTTTGGTGCCCAAGGCCCAGCCGAAGGTGGACCCGCTCAAGGTGCCCAACCCGAGAATTCGTTCGCCAGGCTCCAAGGGGAGCAGTTCGCTGGCCGGTGATCCGCCTTGCAGATTGGGGGCCGATGCGGTTACTGGAACCGAGGGCACCTCGATGGCATGCCCGCGCAGTAGCCGTCCGGTGTTGGTGAAGGCGCAGAAGTCGCCGCGAGCAGTGGTGCGCACCGCAGAGACGATCACATCGTGGACGGCCCGTGGCCCGGAACTGGGCAGCGGATCGTCATTATCGGTGCGCGCGAGCAGACCGGCAGAGGAGAGCATCAACCAGCAGGGGTCGTCGGCAATCTCGAGGGCGGCCGCGGTCTTGGCTGCGGTCACCTGATTACCTGCCGAGGCCAACAGCACGGTACGGCGAGGCGTGCCGTGGGTACGGGCCACTTCGTCGAGTTCGGTCGCGGTCACCTCCCGAAGCCGCTCATCAGAATCCAGGATCGCCTGCAGGTCGGAGATGGTCTGCCAGAGCTTGTCGCGTTCGGCCTCCAGGTCGATCCGGCTGAACTTGGTCAGTCGGCGCAGCTGCATGTCGAGGATGTAGTTGGTTTGGGTCTCGCTGAGTTCGAAGGCTTCCATCAAGCGCACCCTTGCCTGGGCGGCGTCGTCAGAGGATCGGATGATCGCGATGACATCATCGATGTCGACAATCGCCAACAGCAATCCCTCAACCAGGTGGAGGCGGTCTTTGGCGCGGCCGAGCAGGTAGGCCGAGCGGCGCCGGATCACCTGCAGGCGGTGATCCAGGTACACCGTCAGCATCGCCCGTAACCCGAGGGTGGATGGCTGGCCATCGACGAGCGCGACGTTGTTGGAGGAGAACGAATCCTCCAGCTTGGTCAGGCGGAACAATTCCTCCAGAAGGGCTTCGGGGTTGATGCCGTTTTTGACCTCGATCACCAGCCGGGTGCCATTGGCGAGGTCGGTGAGGTCTTTGATGTCGGCGATCCCGGTCAGCTTCTTGTTGGTGACCAAGGTCTTCACCTGCTCGATGATCCGCTCGGGACCGATCTGGTAGGGAAGTTCGGTGACCACAATGCCCTTGCGACGGGGGCTTACCTGTTCGATCCGGGCCGAGGAGCGCACCTTGAACTGGCCGCGTCCGGTCAGGTAGGCGTCGCGAACGCCGTCGAGGCCGATGATCTTGCCCCCGGTGGGGAAGTCCGGGCCGGGCACGAAGCGCATCAGCTCTTCGCTGTCGGCGTCCGGGTGCTTCAGCAGATGCTTCAGGGCGTGGACGACTTCCACCAGGTTGTGCGGCGGGATGTTGGTGGCCATACCAACGGCGATTCCGGTGCTGCCGTTGACCAGCAGGTTGGGGAAAGCTGCCGGCAGCACGATCGGCTCGGACTCTTTGCCGTCGTAGTTTGGCCGGAAGTCGACTGTGTCGGATTCGATGTCAGCGGTCATGGCTACCGCAGCCGGCGCCATCCGGCACTCGGTATAGCGCATCGCGGCGGGGCCAGAGTCGAGCGAGCCGAAGTTGCCGTGGCCATCGACAGTCGGTAGTCGCATCGACCAGGTCTGCCCCAGGCGCACCAAAGCCTCATAGATCGCCGAGTCGCCGTGGGGGTGGTAGAGGCCCATGACCTGGCCGACAACCCGGGAGCACTTCACATGGGAGGCGTCCGGGCGGATGCGCATCTGGTCCATCCCGTAGAGAATGCGGCGCTGGACGGGTTTGAGGCCGTCGCGAGCATCAGGAAGGGCGCGAGAGTAGATGACCGAGTAGGCGTACTCGAGGAAGCTGGTTTCCATCTCGGAGGAGACGTCAACATCGACGATTCGCTCAGCGAAATCGTCCTCAACCGGAGGCGGTTTGGCAACCATCGTGCGTGCGCAGGCCTTTCTTGGTGTTGGTTTCAGTCGAGCTGGGACAGGCCGTTGAGGGCGGCCAGCAGGCCACGTCCATCGGGGGCGGTGACCAGCGGAATCCCGGTTGCAGCGTTGTCTGGATCGATCAGCCCAGGGCTGCCATGGGCCAACACCTGCTCGGCTGCAGTGAGCTGCCGAATGGCGATGGCTCGAACATGGCCGGGTGCTACTCGGGCGAAGTCGGCGTAGATCGCCGGATCGTGTTGGCCGTCGTCGCCGACCAGCAACCAGGAGATGCCCGGGAAATCACGAGTCAACTCCAGCAGGGCTTCAACCTTGTGGGCGTAGCCGGACCGGAACCAGCCGGTGTTGGTCGGGCCCCAGTCGGTCATCAGCATCGGCCCGACGGGGAAGCCGTGCCGCTTCAGGAACCGGGAGAGGAACGCATGGGTGTTCCAGGCACCGGTCGAGATGTAGATCACTGGTGTCTCGGGATGGCGAGCCAACAGTGAGTTGTACATCCGCGCCATTCCGGGGATGGCCTGCCTGGCCGACTCGTCCCGGATGAAGGAGTTCCAGGCGGCAATCATGGGCCGGGGCAGGAAGGTGGTGATGATCGTGTCGTCGATGTCTGACACCACTCCGAAAGTCACGTCGTCGCCGACAACCTGCACGTCGGCGAGGGTGGACTCCGAGCCAGCGCTGCGTACCTCAACCTGTTGCCAGCCTGCGGTCAGGTTGTGGTCACGGATGCGCTCGTCGATGTAGCCACCGCGATCGGTAATACCAGAAACCCGCAGTTCGCCGACCTGGACGGTGAACTGCGCGCGCACACAGGCGGTGCTGAAGAAGTTGCGGAAGCCGCGACGGCGGATCATTTCCTCGGTGGCTTTACCTAGGCCGGTGCGCGCCCGCTTGGGCACCAGAATCACTCGTCCGAGCACCCGGATGCTCGAGGTGCTGCCGTAGCCGGTGTAGCTGATCACCTGCTCTCGCCAACCGATGGCTCGCAGCAGCGCTTCGATCCGCCGATCGATGAACTCCTCCAAACGCGCGGCGAAGAACGGACGGGTACTCACGGCACCCCACCCTAGTGGCGCGCAGGGCTTTTGGGCCCCAGTTGGCACGCGTGGGAAGATGTCGCGCGTGAGCTCAACAGGTACGCGACGGCTGCCAGCCGATCTAGGTGCCGAGATACAGGCCTGCCGGTACTTCCCTGAACTGATCGCTGACACTGTCGCGATGTGTTTGGGCGCAGAACAGCCGGTTGCCCATCTGGTGCATCAGGAGGCGACCTTCAATCGGGACGAGATCCAGCGGCATCTAACCGTCCTCGTGCTCACCCCGACCCGACTTCTGGTCTGCCATACCGATGAGAACGGTGAGCCAGGAGTCCCCGCGCAGGCCTTGACCACCTCTGAGGCCGTGGGTCTGGGCAAGATCACCTCGGTGGCGCTGAGTCAAGTGGTCACCAACGCCGAGCGCTACGGCTCACGCAAGGCCAATATCACCGAGACTTGGTTGGCGATCGCTTGGGGGACCATGCGCCGCATTGACCTGGAACCGACCCAATGCCCGGACCCGAATTGCGAGGCCGACCACGGTCTGAGCGGCATGATCGCCGCCGAAGACCTGACCGTACGCATCAGCACCGCAGCCGATGGCCCCGACAAGGTTCAACAGCTACTCAGCTTCGCCACCGCGCTACAGCAGGTGACTGGCCTGGCTCGATGAAGGCGCCGCAGATTCCGGCTTACGGCCAAAACACGCTGGCTGATCTGCTGCCCAGCCTTGGTGCCCACTTGGGGCTGCCTGGCAGCGATCGCTTGGGTCTGCCAGCGGCCGAGCGCTATCTGGTGTTGCTGGTCGACGGGCTCGGCGCTGAGCAACTGGGCGAGCACGCTGAGCTCGCGCCCTTCCTTACCGGTCTTGAGCAGCGCACCATCACCTGCGGGGTACCAAGCACCACTGCCACGTCCATCACCAGTCTCGGCACCGGTCTGGCCCCCGGTGGTCACGGGATTGCGGGCTACACCTTCTGGTATCCGCCGAAGGGGCAGGTGCTCAACGCGTTGCGCTGGCCCGCTGATCTGAGTGGCTTGGACGTCCAGCCGCAGTTGACCTTCTTTGAACGTCTCAACAAGGCCGGGATCGAGAACGGCACCATCGCGCCCGCAGCATTCGCCGACAGTGGGCTGACTACCGTGGCTTTGCGAGGCGCCCGGTTCTGGCCGGTGGAGGACGAACGCGATCACCGCCGACGAGTTGAACTTGCCACCGCTGCGGTGGCTGCCGGCAACCGCAATCTGAGCTACTGCTACGAGCGGGTGCTGGATCACACCGGTCACGGCGCCGGCATCGATTCGCCAGCCTGGCGGGCAGCGCTGGCCGAGGTGGACGCCCTGGCAGCAAGCCTGCGCGAGGCCCTGCCGGAGTCGGTGCGGCTGGTGATCACTGCTGACCACGGCATGGTGGACGTCCCTGGTGATGCGCGGGTGCTGGTTGAGGACGAGCCCGGCCTGCTCACTGAGGTAACCGCCTTTGCCGGTGAGGGCCGGCTGCGGCACCTGATGGTCGAATCAGGTTGCAGCGAGCAGGTGGCGGCGCGGTGGCGGGCCCGGCTGGGGGAGCGAGCCTGGGTGCGCACCAGGGCCGAAGCCGTCGCTGAAGGCTGGTTCGGCGAAACCTCGAACCGATTGGCGCACCGTTTCGGCGATGTGATCGTGGCAATGGCAGATGACGGTGCCATACTCAGCCGGAAGCTGGTTGGTGAACTCAGCCTGGTCGGCATGCACGGCTCGCTAACCTCGGCCGAGATGGGCATTCCACTGTTGGTCGCTTGATCGGCCCAGCGCTGCGCGTGGGCATCACAACGGGAGATAGACGGCATGGCTGAACTGACCTACTTCACCGGTCCGATGGACTGTGGGAAGTCGACGCTGGCTCTGCAGGTCGCATACACCGAAGCCGAGGCGGGTCGGGAGGGGCGGCTGTTCACGATGCTGGATCGCTCCGGCGGCGCCACCATCACCTCGCGGATCGGTCTGAGTCGGCCGGCGCTCGAGGTCAAGCCGGAGTTCGATTTTTGGATCTACGTAGTGAGCGAGCTGACCGGCGGGCGCCGGGTGGACTTCCTCGTGTGCGATGAGGCCCAGTTCTACAACAGCGCCCACGTCGATCAGTTGGCCAGAATCGTGGACGAGTTGCAGATCGACGTCTTCTGTTTCGGCATCCTCACGGACTTCCGTACCCAGCTGTTCCCAGCCTCGCGTCGGCTGGTCGAGCTTTGTGATCGGATGGAGATGCTTCAGGTGCGGCCGCGGTGCTGGTGTGGTGAGCCCGCCACGCACAACGCGCGGACGGTCAATGGCGCGATGGTGACTGAAGGCAGCCAGGTAGTGGTCGGCGACATCGACAACAGCGCTGAGGTTGCCTACCAGGTTCTCTGTCGGCGCCACCATCGGCGCCGAGTCACCGCTGAGGTTGCCGCCGTGACTCTCAACCCAGAGCCGCTGCCCTTTGGTGAGTCCTAGGAGCGGTTCTTCGGTGAGCCGAACATAATTTCGTCCCAGCTGGGCACCTCGGCCCGCTTGCGGCGAGTGCGTGGCTTCTCCGCCGCAGCCTCTTCAGCGGCGTCTTCCAGCGACGGCTGCGCATCCTTGCTTTCCGGAGGAGCTTTCACCGAACTCGCCCCGGCCGCCGGTGGCGTGTTCGCCTTGCGAGCTGAGGCCGACCTACTTGGGTCCGGTTCGCTGTCCTGGACTGCTGGGGGAGCCGCGTCAAGCACCGGTGGGCGACCGCTCCCGTTACGCAGATCCTCGCTAATCAGGCCGGCGTAGATCTGGACGGAATCCTCGTCAAAGCTGGAGAGCATGTCGTAGAGCACGTCGAGCCCGCCGGTATGACTAGGCAGAATGTCGTAGACGCCATCGACCTCTGCCAGCTCAGCTTCGGTGTAGGCATCATCGACCTCGCCCTCGGTCTCATCCATCGGTGCGGTGTCGTTGGGATCGGGGAACTCCTCGGCGCGGGGCTGCACTACCCGAACCAGAGCGAGGTCATCGTTGAGGTCGACGGTCGGTTCAGCCTCTTCGTCGCGGCGACGGCGGCCGGGTTGGGGGCCGTGGGAGGCCGAATGGAGGCCGAGCAGCCAACGAGCGTCGTCATTGTCAGCAACCGAGAAGCGGCCGTTGGAGTCGTAGACGAACCGCGCCTCTCGGCGGGACTTGCCGGAGTCGTAGTCCAGACGCACCAGCCAGCGACGCCCTTCAAGCCGCCAGGCATCCCATTCCAGGGCATCGGTGTTGACGCGGCGTGAGGCGAGCCGGTCGGCAACCACTTGGCCCAGCGTGCGGTGGGCGATGGTTTCCCCACCGCGGCGCACCTGATGGTTCTGAGCTTGTTGGGCAACGTACTCACGTTCGGCCAGGACGGGGACGGCAAAGGGTTCGATCCACTCCAGCGACATGCCTGCGACGCGGGCTACCTCTTCGATCGAGTCACCTGCTCGGACGCGCGCCTGGATCTCTCGTGGGCTGAGCGCGCTTTCCATTTCGATCTCCAGATGGATGGGTTGTGGCGCCGGGCGCACCGAAGGCTGACCTAGATCAGGGCCGGATCGGTGAGTCATGGTGTCACTTCCGATGCTGTTTGCAGGTAACCTACCAACCCGCTCCGCGTTAAGCGCGTCGGCTGGCCGCAAAGTGGCCGTCCGACACCGCGGTTCGGGAATATGGGCGGTGTAACCCAGCGCTACAGATTGCTGGCACCATTACCGCACACCTCCACGCACTACGACAGGGAATACCAGCCGATGGCAACCGACTACGACGCTCCTCGCAAGACTGACGAGGAAAGCGAAGACTCGATCGAGGAGTTGAAGACCCGTCGCAACGACAAGAACTCGGGCAAGGTGGACGAGGACGAGGTCGAAGCCGCGGAAGCCTTTGAGCTGCCCGGTGCAGATCTCTCGCATGAAGAACTCACCGTCCGGGTCCTGCCGCGGCAGGCCGACGAATTTACCTGTGGCTCCTGCTTCCTGGTGAAGCACCGCAGCCAGGTCGCCGTCGTCAAGGGCGGCGTTAGCTACTGCGTCGACTGCGCCGGCTAAGGCCGACGGGGTTTTACCGACTTCGACCGGCATTGCCGAAGCCAGGCGCTGGCGTGCCCATTATTCGGGTCCACTGATTGGCCGCGAAGCGGTTCATCAGCAGTTGGGCAAGGCCGACGCCCAGTCCGCTGGCCACCGCCCAGGTGATGGCGCGGCGAAGCGGAACCTCGGGATCGTTGGGTAGGGGTGGTTCGTCCCCGGTAGTCAACTCCCAGACCTTGCTGACCAGTTTGGCGGCCGCAACTGTGGTGAGGGCACCGACGATGCCGGCATAGATATTCCAGATCAGTCTCTGTGAAGTGTTCACTTGGCCTCCTATTGGCATCATGCCCTGGCTGCCTGGCCCGGGCAATGCCTAGGGTCGGGCAGCGACGCTGAGGGCGGGGCGCGCGAAGCTAGACTGCCCAGGTGAGATCGACGAACCCCCAACCGGTGGTAATCGGACTGGTGCGCCTGGATCCAGGCCTGCCGGTGCCGCGCTACGCCCACCCGGGCGATGCGGGTGCTGACCTGGCCATCAGCGAGGATTGCGAACTCGCCCCTGGGCAGCGATGTGTTGTCGGAACCGGGGTTGCGATCGCCCTACCAGTTGGCTGGGCTGGCTTCGTACACCCCCGCTCAGGACTGGCCGCACGCAGTGGTCTGACCATCGTCAACGCGCCGGGCACGATCGACGCGGGTTACCGTGGCGAAGTCAAGGTGTGTCTGCTGAACACCGATCCGGCTGTCCCCATCAGATTGGCTCGGGGCGATCTGATCGCTCAGCTGGTGGTGCAGCAGGTAGCGAGCGCCGAGTTTGTCGAACTCACTGAGCTACCACCGACGGCGCGTGGCGCCGGGGGCTACGGCTCAACCGGAGGAATTGCTGATTGGACCGCGGAAGCGGTCGGAACCGAGGTAGAGAAGTGATTTTTGGACGCAAGCGACGCTCCGACTTGGTGGAGGACGCTGGGGCCGGCCCTGTTGAGGTGCCCGCAGACGAGGACGAGAGCCTCAGCGATCAGGAAGCTGAGGACTCAGCCGATTCGGTCACCGAGGACGTCGATCAGGCGCTGGAGACCGAGGACCAGGACTGGCGCGCCGACGGACCTTTCGACTACGACGAGGTCGACCTTGGCGCTGAGGTGGCCCGAATCGATCTGGAGACCCTGATCATCACTCCCTGGGACGGGCTCAACCTCCAGCTTCAGGTGGACGAAGAGTCCCGCCGGGTGCTGGCCGTCACCGGTGTCTGGGCCGAATCAGGCCTGGAGTTGGTGCTGTTCGCAGCCCCGGCGGTCGGCGGGTTGGCTGCAGACCTGCGGGCAGAGGCGATCGCGGAAGCTGAGCAGGCTAATGGCACGGTGGAGGTTGCCGTTGGCGCCTTCGGCCCCGAACTTCGCCGGGTGCTGCCGCAAAGCGGCCCGAAGGGGGAGAAGCTCTTCCACGTTTCCAAGGTCTGGTTTGCCGAAGGCCCACGGTGGTTACTGCGCGGCACCCTGCTCGGTGAGGCTGCCTTGGACACCGTTGCTCAGGACAAGACCGCCCCATTCGTGGAGTTCTTCCGCAATGTGGTGGTGCGCCGCGGCAACCAGCCAATGGTTCCCGGCGACCGCATCACGATGCGGCTACCGGAGGGGGCGTCCTAATGAGCAAGGCCAACCCGTTTGTGGCTGCGCTCAAGCGTTGGGGCGCCTCAAATGCCGAGCTCGAATCGCAGGAGCGTCAGCGGGTAGCCGAGTCCTCCGGTGCGAACAAGGTCGGCGATCTATGTGATCGGCAACAGGCCCGGCTGCGCGGGACGATCTCGGTGTTGACCATCAAGCCGCGAGCCGGGATGCCCTGGTTGGAGGCTGAACTCAGCGATGGGTCGGGTTCGGTCACGTTGATCTGGATGGGTCGCCGGGAGATCCCCGGGGTGGTCGCTGGCCGCGAACTCATCGTGAACGGACGGGTGTCCTGCGTCGATGGCGGGCGACGGATCTACAACCCGCACTACGAACTGGTGGCTGGCTGACCCGGAGCGCTAGGCGTCCCGGACCACCCGCGGCATCAGATACTGAGCGAGCTCTGGCTCATAGCTCGGCGCGGCGATGAAAAGCAGTTCGTCATCGGCTTCCAACGCGGCGTCTCGTTCGGGCGCTCTGGCCACCCCGTCCCGGATGATGGCAACGAGCACACAGTCACCGGGCAGATTCAGATCTGAGACCCGGGTGCCGACGCGTGGTGACTCCTCGGGCAGGGTCATCTCAACCAGATTGCTATGACCGCCGCGGAAGCTGAACAACCGAACCAGGTCACCAACGGTGACCGCCTCTTCGACCAGCGCGCACATCAGCCTTGGCGTGGAGACGGCGACATCGACGCCCCAAAGGTCGTCGAACATCCACTCGTTGGCCGGATGATTCACTCGACCAACAGTCCTTGGTACGGCGAACTCGGTCTTGGCCAGCAGCGAATGAACCAGATTGGCCTTGTCATCACCGGTAGAGGCGATAGCCACATCACAGGTGTCAAGGCCGGCTTCTTCCAGGCTGCTCACCTCACAGGCGTCGGCCAACAGCCACTCGGCCTCTGGGACGCTTTCGGGCTTGATGGCATTCGGATCACGATCGATGAGCAGGACCTCGTGACCGTTGGCGATCAACTCCCGGGCGATGGAGCGGCCGACATTTCCGGCCCCGGCGATGGCTACGCGCATTGCTCAGCCCCTTCTCAGTGCTCTAGTGGTGCTGCGCCGAGGATGTTCTCCACGTCGCCAACCTGGTCGTTGGTTACGGCGGCGTAGATGAGATCGCCGTCCTGGAAGACTGTCCGCTCATCAGGCACCATCCCGGTGCCGAAGCGCATCAGGAACGGAATGCGCGAACGGGAATGGGCCTCCATTTCCGAAATCTTGCGGCCCACCCAACTGGGGTCGACGTGTACCTCGATCAAGCGGACGGTTCCCGAAGGGTCGCGCCATTGCGGCTCTGAGCCTGAGGGGAGCAGCCGGCGCAGCACCTGATCGGCAGCCCACCGCACCGTGGCGACGCTGGGGATGCCCAGCCGTTCGTACACCTCGGCGCGGCCCTGGTCGTAGATGCGGGCCACGACGTTGTTGACCTCAAAGGTTTCGCGGACCACCCGAGCGGCCAGGATGTTGGAGTTGTCACCGCTGGACACAGCAGCAAAGCCGTCGGCGCGCTCGATGCCGGCGCGGACCAACACCTGGCGATCGAAACCGACACCTTTGACGGTTTTGCCCTGGAACTCGGGCCCGAGGCGGCGGAAAGAATCCTGGACCAGGTCGATGACCGCGACCGAATGGCCTCGGCGCTCAAGAGCTCGGGCGAGCGATGAACCGACTCGGCCGCAGCCCATGATGACGATGTGCATCGCCGTTGCCTCCAAGAATGTTGGTCGAGGTTCCTGGCTCGACCCTATCAATCCGCACCTGGGCCCGGGGACGAGCTCCAGCTGCATTTTGGGCCCTCTTCTGGGCGAGGGGGTTTCAAAGCTGGCTTTGGCATAGGGTTCGTAGACGTGAACGCCACAGACTTCGTCAAGCGGTTGTTGGTGGGTCGCAAGCTGGCGAGCACCCAGCTTGGCGAGACCCTGCTTCCCAAGCGGATCGCCTTGCCGGTTTTCGCCTCCGACGCGCTGAGCTCGGTTGCCTACGCTCCCGACGAGATTCTGCTGACCCTCTCCCTGGCGGGCATGGCTGGCTTCGCCTTCTCTTGGGAAATCGCCTTGGCGGTGGCGGTGGTGATGCTGTTGGTGGTGATGTCCTATCGGCAGACCGTCCACGCCTATCCGTCCGGCGGCGGCGACTACGAAGTGGCCACGGTGAATCTGGGCCCGAACGCTGGCGTGGTGGTGGCCAGCGCACTGCTGGTTGACTACGTGCTCACGGTGGCGGTGTCAGTGTCTTCCGGAGTCCAGAACGCGAAGGCGATGATGCCTTTCCTGGCTGGCAATGAGGGCCTTTGGGCTGCGGTGGTGATTCTGGCGCTGATGGCGATGAACCTGCGCGGCGTTCGGGAATCGGGCTCATTCTTCGCGGTTCCTACCTACGGCTTCCTAATCGGCGTGCTGGGCATGACAGCTTGGGGGCTGTTTCGAATCCTCGGCCTTGGTGAGAACCTGCAGGCGCCGACCGCTGGCTATGAGGTGGTCGGCTCACCGGCCTATGAACCATTCGTTGGCCTGGTGATGGTGGTATTGCTGGCCCGAGCGTTCTCCTCCGGATGTGCGGCGTTGACCGGAGTTGAGGCGATCTCCAATGGCGTGCCGGCCTTCCGTGAACCGAAGAGCCACAACGCTGCCACCACCTTGGCAATGCTGGGCGGCATCGCGATCACCATGTTCGGCGGCATCATCTTGTTGGCCAACCTCACCGGGTTGAAGTTGATCGACCCCGACGGCCACTCCCACTTCCTGGACTCCGGGGTGCCGGTCGACGTCGCGCACGAGACAGTGATGGGCCAACTGGCCCGCACGATCTTCGACACCTTCCCGGTCGGCTTCTTCTTCGTGATCACCGCCACCATGATCATCTTGTTCCTGGCCGCAAACACCGCCTTCAACGGCTTCCCAGTGTTGGGCTCGATCCTTGCTCGGGACGGCTTCCTGCCGCGGATGTTGCACACCAGAGGTGACCGGCTGGCTTACTCCAACGGCATCTTCGTGTTGGCGATGGCCGCGGTGGGCCTGGTGCTGGCGTTCAACGCCAATGTGACCGCGCTGATCCAGCTCTACGTCGTGGGCGTGTTCGTGTCGTTCACGATTAGCCAGTTCGGCATGACGCGGCACTGGACGCGGCACCTGAAGACCGAAACCGATCCGCGGAATCGGGCCCGGATGCTGCGCGCGCGCGTCATCAACACCGTGGGGCTTGCCGGCACTGGGATCGTGCTGATCATCGTGCTCGCCTCCAAGTTCGTCTACGGCGCCTACCAGGCGGTGTTGGCAATGGCGGTGCTTTTCGTGGTGATGCGGTCGATCAAGGCGCATTACCAGAAGGTCGCCCGCGAGACTGCGGTTGGGGCGATGGATGCACGACTGCTGCCGAGTCGGGTGCGGGCGGTGATCCTGGTGCAAGAGGTGAACAAGCCGACGATGCGGGCGGTCAACTTCGCTCGGGCCACCCGTACCAGCAGCATCGAGGCAGTTACGGTGGCCGTGGACGAGGCCGAGACCAAAGAGATCGTGGCCAAGTGGGATGAGCAAGGCCTGGACCTGCCACTGAAGGTGATCTCTTCGCCCTACCGGGAGGTCACCGGGCCGTTCGTCAACTACGTGCGCGGCATCCGGTCGGACAATCCTCGCGATGTGGTGTGCGTCTACATCCCTGAGTACATCGTCGGTCACTGGTGGGAACAGCTGCTGCACAACCAGACCGCACTCATCGTGCGGACGCGGCTGAACTTCATGCAGGGCGTAATGGTGACATCGGTGCCTTACCAGCTGGCGTCCTCGAAGTACGCCTTCGACCGCGCCGAGCGAAACAGCGCCGCCGCCTGGCGTAGGCCAGGGACCGGCCAGGTGCGGGTGGGCGACTTCAACGAACCCGGTCGACGCGAGTGAGCCTCGAGGTAGGGCAGGTCCTTCGCTCGGTGGAGATCGGACCGGTGGCCCACGGGGGCCACTTCGTGACGCGGTATTCCGGGCAGGTGGTGTTCGTTCGCGGTGGCCTCACCGGTGAACTGGCTGATGTGGAGGTGACCGAGGCCAACCGCAAATACGCCCGCGGCGAAGTGGTGTCGGTTCAACGCGCCAGTGAGCATCGAGTCGAGCCACCTTGTCCGATCGCGGGCAGTTGCGGCGGGTGTGACTTCCAGCATGTCGAGTTGGCGCACACTCGCGAGTTGAAGCGGCAAGTGGTCGCCGAGCTACTCGGCCATTTGGGCGACTACGACTTTCAGGGCCAAGTGCTTGAGGTGGCTCCGGCCCCCTTCGGCTGGCGTACTCGGATGCGCTACCAACACGACGGAACTGGCCGCCTGGGTTTGATGGAGCACCGCTCCCGCCAGGTGGTGCCGCTACCTGCGCAGGGCTGCCTGCTTGCGGTGCCGCAGCTCGCGTACCCAAAGGTTGCCCACCGCGCGCCAGCAGAGGTGGTCGCGGTGGCGGCCGCGTCTGGACTGGTGGTAGTTGGCGGCGACGTTGTCGGTTCGACAGTCACCGAAGAAGTGTTGGGGCATGAGTTCACCGTGGAGGCGACTGGGTTTTGGCAGGCCCATCGTGGCGCGCCGGCGGCCCTGGTAGCGGCCGTACTGGCTGGCCTGGAGCCAGCGGCGGGGGAGCGGGCGGCCGATCTCTACTGCGGTTCGGGGCTGTTCGCGAGTTTCCTGGCTGAGGCTGGCTGTCAGGTCCTGGGCATAGAGGGAGATCGCCGGGCTACCGAGTTGGCCCGCCAGAATGTGCCAGTGGGGGAGTTCATTCAAGGCGATGTGGCCAAGCTGGTGGACCGGTTGCCGCTGACTTTGGACGTGGCCGTGCTGGACCCGCCCAGGGTGGGTGCTGGTGACGCTGTGCTGACCGCGCTACTGGCCCGCCATCCCCGAGCGGTGGCCTACATCGCCTGTGACCCGGCCGCTTTGGGTCGTGATCTGCGGATCGCCGCGAGCTGTGGCTACCAGGTGGCCAGCGTGACCGCCTTCGACCTTTTCCCGCTCACCCACCATGTGGAGTGCGTGGCCATTTTGAAACCGGCCTGAGCCCGTTCTGGCAACGGGAAATGGCCTGACATACACACCATTGGGTCCCGGAGGCCGGGAGTGGGTAAGAGTGCTTTGGACAATCCCAGCCAAAGCTCGCCGCCCGGGCGCCAGTCGAGCTAGCCTGTCGGGGATCGAGTTGGCTAATATCTCGATATCAAGATATTTCGTAGGCTTCGGGAGGCCCAATGAGCATCGACAGCTACCGTGCATCAGACGAACTGAAGGTCGGGGAGCAGAGCTACCAGATCTTCCGCATCGATGCCGTCGAGGGGTCGGCGAGCCTGCCGTTCAGCCTCAAGGTGCTGTTGGAGAACCTGCTTCGCGCTGAGGATGGCGCGAACATCACCGCAGGGGACATCGCAGCCCTCGGCGCCTGGGATCCCGCCTCGGAGCCCAATCGGGAGATTCAGTTCACCCCGGCGCGAGTGATCATGCAGGACTTCACTGGCGTGGCTTGCGTCGTTGACCTGGCCACCATGCGCCAGGCCGTCGCCGATCTTGGTGGCGATCCGGCCTCAATCAACCCGCTGGCCCCGGCCGAACTGGTCATCGACCATTCGATCATCGCTGAGTACTTCGGCACCCCCGAGGCGCTCGCGCTGAACGTCGGCGTGGAGTACCAGCGCAACGAGGAACGCTACAAGCTGCTGCGCTGGGCGCAGACCGCTTTCGACGAGTTCAAGGTGGTGCCCCCGGGCACCGGCATCGTCCACCAGGTGAATATCGAGAACCTGGCCCGGGTGACTTTCGCCCGCGAGGTCGACGGCGTCCTACAGGCCTACCCGGACACCTGCGTCGGCACTGACTCCCACACCACCATGGTCAACGGCCTTGGGGTCGTGGGTTGGGGTGTTGGCGGTATCGAGGCCGAAGCGGCCATGCTCGGTCAGCCCATTTCGATGTTGATTCCGCGGGTGGTCGGCTTCAAGCTGTCCGGGAAGCTCAACGATGGCGTGACCGCGACGGACCTGGTGCTCACCATCACCGAGATTCTGCGCAAGCACGGAGTGGTCGGCAAGTTTGTGGAGTTCTATGGACCCGGCGTCGGGGAGATCCCGTTAGCCAACCGCGCCACCATCGCCAACATGTCGCCGGAGTTCGGCTCGACGATCGCGGTGTTCCCGGTGGACAGCAAGACTCTGGATTACCTGCGGATGACCGGGCGCCCCGAGGATCAGATCTCCCTGGTCGAGGCCTACGCCAAGACTCAAGGCCTGTGGCTGGATCCCGCTGCCGAACCGCGCTACTCCGAGAAGCTTGAACTCGACCTAGCCAGCGTGGTGCCCAGCATTTCCGGACCGAAGCGTCCTCAGGACCGCATCGTGCTCGCCGAGAGCAAGGCCAAGTACAACGAAATCATCGGCAGCTACACCGATGATGTGGCCGCCTCGATTCCAGTGACGCTCGCCGACGGTCGCAGCTTCGAACTCAAGAATGGCGCGGTGACGGTGGCCTCAATCACCTCCTGCACCAATACCTCCAACCCATCGGTGATGCTCGGTGCTGCTCTGGTAGCCAAAAAGGCCCACGAACTGGGCCTTAAGCCCAAGCCCTGGGTCAAGACCTCGGTTGCCCCCGGCTCACAGGTGGTCACCGACTACTTCGCCAAGGCTGGCTTGCAGGAGCACCTGGACGCGCTCGGTTTCGAGACCGTCGGCTACGGCTGTGTCACCTGCATCGGTAACACCGGCCCGCTGATCCCTGAGGTCTCCAAGGCCATCAACGACAACAACCTGTCGGTGACCGCCGTGCTTTCGGGCAACCGCAACTTCGAGGGCCGGATCAGCCCGGACGTGAAGATGAACTACCTCGCGTCGCCGCCGCTGGTAATCGCCTACGCCCTGGCGGGCACCATGGACATCGATCTCGCCAACGAGCCACTGGGTGAGGGTGACAACGGCCCGGTCTACCTCGCCGATGTCTGGCCCAGCACCGAGGAAATTGAGCAGGTCGTGGCCAGCTCAATCAGTCCGGAGATGTTCGCCACCCGGTATGCCGATGTCTTCGCTGGCGATGCCCTCTGGCAGAACCTGCCGACCCCTGAGGGCAACTTGTTCGACTGGGATCCGGCTTCGACCTATATTCGCCGCGCGCCGTACTTCGACGGTATGCCGGCCACGCCGGTGCCGGTGACCGACTTCGCTGGTGCTCGGGTGTTCATGAAGCTGGGCGATTCGGTAACCACCGACCACATCTCGCCGGCTGGCTCGATCAAGCCCGAGACGCCGGCAGGCCAGTACCTGACGGGCCATGGGGTTGCACGTCCCGACTTCAACAGCTTGGGCAGTCGACGTGGCAACCACGAGGTGATGATTCGCGGTACCTTCGCCAACATTCGCCTTCGCAACCAGGTGGCGCCGGGCACCGAGGGTGGCTTCACCCGCGACTTCACCCAGCCTGACGGCCCGGTCGTTTACGCCTACGATGCGGCCGAGAACTACGCCAAGGCTGGCGTGCCGCTGGTGGTGCTAGCGGGCAAGGAGTACGGCTCTGGTTCCTCGCGTGACTGGGCGGCCAAGGGCACCACACTGCTTGGCGTCAAGGTGGTCATTGCCGAGAGTTACGAGCGCATTCACCGCTCGAATCTGATCGGCATGGGTGTCCTGCCGTTGCAGTATCCCGAAGGCCAGAACGCCGACAGCCTCGGTCTGACCGGCACCGAGACCTTCTCGGTAACCGGCATCACGGAGCTGAACGACGGCACCACCCCGGCGACTGTCCGGGTGGAGGCCGTCGGCGACGGCGAGCCGATCGTCTTCGACGCCGTGCTGCGGATCGATACCCCCGGTGAGGCTGACTACTACCGTCACGGCGGCATCATGCAGTACGTCCTGCGTTCGCTCCTGGCCAAGTAGTTCGATGTCCAAGCGGCGCGCCAAGGCGGCCGTAGCCCTAGCGCGGGCCGAAGCCGGAGATCTTCCGGTCTCGGCCCGTGTTGCTTGGGGTTACCTAGCCGCGCTGTTGGCTGGCGTCACGGCTGGGGTGCTGGTCCTGATCGCCGACCAAACTGCCGCGGTGGTGCTGTGCCGCTCGGCACTGGACGACGCTGCGGCCGACTGCAAGTTGGGCTGGGCGATTTGGGTTGGCGTTGCTGGCTTCCTGATCAGCCTGATTCCATTTGCGCTGAAGCTGAAGCTGGATTGGTGGTTCCTGGCCTCGATGTGGGCCGGCATCGGTGGTTGGGTGGCCTTTGATGCCATCGACCAGTGGTGGTGGTGGGCCGCAGCGCCGCTATTGCCGGCCGTCGCCGCGCTGCTCAGCGCCGACTGGCAGCGGGGCCCACGCCTGCGGCGGGCTCAGCTGGCGATCATCGTGGTGCTGATGGCTGGCGCGATCGGCTCCCTGATCTGGTGGTACCTGAGGGGCTGAGGTATATTCGCACTAGTGTGCGAATAGGAGACCGGTGCGAGATCAGCCGCCATGGATGCCGCCGGGCTGGCCAGAACAGGTCCGTCCGCCCGGAAGCGACGCTTGGGAACAGAGCGCTGCGGCCTTCCTCTTCGACTGTTGCCCGCCTGACTACCGGGGCTACCCGGTGCTGCGGCGGCACCCGGTGGTGTTGGCCCGCTTCGCCATCGCCTACGTGGAGGGGCACCTGGAAGCAAATGGGTGCGGGCTACCCGTGCTGCGTACCGCCCTGGCAGCCGAGGTACCGCCAGAGGCGGTGAGCGCCGCAGTGGATGCCTGGTCGAGCGAGGCGGCCAAGTTGGTGCGGCTGCGGCGCGAGCTGGGGCTGGTCGCTGACGCGTTGCGCGGCGTGCGGTTTCGTCCGCGGCTGTGACGTAGACTCCTTGGGTGCCGTTGCTTAACAGGATCACCGGTCCCGCCGACCTGAAGAAGCTCTCTGCAGGAGAGCTGCCAGCGTTGGCCGCAGAGATTCGGAAGTTCCTGATCCGGAATGTCAGCCGCACCGGCGGCCATCTCGGTCCAAACCTCGGCGTGGTAGAGCTCACCATCGCCCTGCATCGGGTTTTTGACTCTCCTCGCGACGCCTTGATCTTCGATACCGGCCATCAGAGCTACGTCCACAAGATCCTCACCGGTCGGCAAGCTGGTTTCCCGCTGCTACGGCAGCGCGGGGGGCTCTCGGGCTACCCCAATCGCGCAGAGTCTGAGCATGACTGGGTAGAAAACTCCCACGCCTCCACCTCGCTGTCGTGGGCCGACGGGATGGCGAAAGCCTTCCGGTTGCGCGGTGAAGAGCGTTGGGTGGTCGCGGTGATCGGCGATGGCGCGCTCACCGGCGGCATGGCTTGGGAGGCACTGAACAACATCGCGGTGGGCGAAGACGAACGGCTGGTGATCGTGGTCAACGACAACGGTCGCTCCTACACCCCCACTGTCGGCGGCCTGGCAACCCAGCTTTCCGGATTGGGCCAACAGCTCACCGCGATCCGTACCGATCGTCGCTACGAACGCGCGCTGCGACTTATCAAGGAGAAGGTGTTGGCCGCTCCGGTGATCGGCCAGATGGTGTACGGGTTGATGCACGGTCTAAAGACCGGAGTGAAGGACGTCCTGGTGCCGCGGGGGATGTTCTCCGACCTGGGACTGAAGTATGTCGGGCCGATCGACGGCCACGACGTCGACGCTGTCGAGCTGGCGCTACAGCAGGCCAAGCGGTACGGCGGGCCAGTGCTGGTGCACTGCATCACCGAGAAAGGCCGGGGTTTCAAGGCCGCCGAACAGAACGAGCAGGACCGATTCCACGCCGTCGGCATCATCGATGAGGACACCGGCGAGCCGCTGGTCTGCGGTGGCCGCACCTGGACTGACGCCTTTGGCGAGGAGATGGCCCGAATCGGTGCCACCAACGATCGAGTGGTGGCGATCACGGCCGCGATGCTGCATCCCACCGGGTTGGACAGGTTCGCCAGGCTTTTCCCGAACCGGATTTTTGACGTTGGCATCGCCGAGCAGCATGCGGTGACCGCAGCTGCCGGCATGGCCTCTGGCGGGCTGCACCCGGTGGTTGCGGTGTACGCCACTTTCCTGAACCGGGCTTTCGACCAGGTGCTGATGGACGTCGGCATGCACAAAATGGGCGTCACTTTCGTACTGGACCGAGCCGGCATCACGGGCCCGGACGGTGCCAGTCATCACGGAATCTGGGATTCGTCCTTCCTTGGGTTGGTTCCCGGTCTGCAGTTGAGTGCCCCCCGCGATGAGCAGCGCTTGGGTGAGGCGTTGCGGCTTTCGGTTGCGGTGAGCGATGCGCCGACGGTGATTCGGTACTCCAAGGAGAGCCTGCCCGAGCCGATTGCGGCATTGCGCCGCCAGGGTGATGTTGATGTGCTTTTCGAGACTGCCAAGCCCAAAGTGTTGGTGATCGGGTACGGGCAGTTTTGTGGGCTGGCAGCCGAAGTCGGTCAGCGGCTGTCCCAGCAGGGCATCGGCGCAACCGTGGTCGATCCAGTCTGGGCTCTCCCGGTGTCAGCCGATTTGCTCGCGCTGGTCGCCAGTCATGAATTGGTGATCACTGTCGAAGACGGCGGCATCGTTGGTGGGCTTGGGGCCCGGGTCTCCCAAGAGGCTCGGTTGGCTGGCATCACCAGCCGCTTCCGCGAGTTCGGCGTGCCGTCGGCGTTCATCTCCCACGCAACCCGTTCGGAAATACTTGATCAGCTGGGTTTGACCGCTCAGGAGTTGGCCAGGTTCGCCACCGAGCAGGTCGCCGCTGATGAGGGCAGTAGCCCGCTCACCAGTTCTGAGCGATAACCGGCACTACCAGTCGGCGTTGCCAGTTACGGGCACCGAGTTCGATCAGCCGAGCGGCGATCGTTGCCTCATCGGTTTCCTCCGGTGAGTCCCACAACAACCGACGCAGGTGATCCGGTGAGAGCAGGTTTTCCACCGGAAGATCAACCTCCTCGGCCAACTCAGTGAGTGCTGGCCGGATTCGGTAGAAACGCTCAAACGAGCTAGGCCATCGACGTTCCCAGGAGCGCGGCTGGGGCGGGCCGTCGGGGCTGAGGTGGCGGGTAGGCAGCTCAGCCTTTGGGGTGGCTGCGGCACGGTCCAGCGCGGCCAGCCAATCAGCCTCATACCGAGCGGTGAGTCGGTTGCCGAAGGCGCGCACAATCCGCAGATCGGAGCGGGTCAGCCGGGTCTTCTTGCTGGTCTCCATGTAGGTGGCCAGGTCGGTGATGGCTCGGTCAGCTAGCACCCGTCCCGGAGAGCGATCCAGATCGCGGGCGATCTGCTCACGGGTCGTCCACAGCTCGCGTACCACCGCCAGCGCGGCCGGGTTGTGAATGGCGTGCAGCCCAGAGGTGCGTCGCCAAGGATCGGTCCGCGGTACTACCGGATCGGCGGCGTGCTCGGCCAGGTAGGCGAACTCCTCTAAGGCCCAATCCAACTTGGCGGCAGCGGTGAGCTTCTCGATCAGCCATTCGCGCAGGTCGGTGAGGCGTTCGACGTCCAGCGCTGCGTAGGCCAACCAGTCTTGGGGAATTGGCCGCTTGGACCAGTCCGCAGCCGAGTGCTCCTTGAGCAGGGTGACTCCCACCGCAGTCTCCATCAGCGCGCTGAGGTTCACCCGGGGCAGGTTTAGCAGCCGGGCGGCCAGCTCGCTGTCGAACAGCTGGGTGGGCAGGAACTTGATCTCGGCCAGGCAGGGCAGATCCTGGCTGGCCGCGTGCAGAATCCAATCGACATCGCTCAGCTCGGCGGCAAACTCAGCGAAGTCAGCTCGGGGTTGATCACCTTCGAAGGCTGTCGGATCAATCAGATGGGTGCCGGCACCAGCGCGCCGCAATTGAAGCAGGTAGGCCTTGGCGGTGTACCGGTAGCCCTGAGCGCGTTCGGTATCGACCGCGAGCGGTCCAGTACCCGCAGCGAGCGCCCGGCGCGCGTCAGCAAGCGCTTCCGGGGTTTCAATAACCTCCGGTATGCCATCGGCCGGTACCGCCAGAATCGGGTAGGTCACTGCCTCGGTCTTTTCGGCGGGAACTGACTCGGTCTCTTCGGCGGTCACCGCGGCCATGCCCCGGGACGACGCGGAGTGATGGGTACCACACCCTCAGGCAGCGGGGGCAGCCCGGCGGCGAGACACAACAACTCCGACCAGGCCACCAGATGGGCGTTGACGTCTTCGACTGAGTTGATGATCGGGGTCCAAGAAGCGCGCACTTCAACCTCGGCTCTAGCTGGATCCTCAGCGATGCCGCCGAAGGACTTACTGGACACTGCGGTGACTGTGCCACTTGGCGCCCGATAGGCCGCCTGATTGCGCTCCAGCGCCTCCAGCAGCCAGGACCAACCCACTTCGCTCAGCAGCGGATCGGTCACCATTTCCGGATCGACGTCAGCGCGGGAGAAGCTAACGCAGCGAAAGTCGCCGTCCCAGGAAGGACTGCCATCAGGATCATGGAGGAGCACCAGCCGTCCGGTGCCCAAATCTTCACCGTTGCTGGTGATCTCCGCGCTGATGGCGACGGCAAAAGGGGCGATTTTTTGGGGCGCAGGGATCTGATCGACCTTCAACTCCGGGCGCCAGGGCATAGTCAGCATGGCCTGGGCCGCGGCGTCGAATAGCTGCGGCGTCCCGTGATCACGGCGTGCGTCCACAGGATGAGAGTATCGGGGCACTCCAGGAGCGACGGACTGGCGCGCCGGACCTTTTGTCCTAGTCGGGTACGAACTGCAGGGACACAGAGTTGATGCACCAACGCTCATCGGTGGGGGTTTGGTAGCCCTCGCCGGCAAAGACGTGGCCGAGATGAGAATCGCAACTGGCGCAGCGGACTTCTGTTCGTGGTGGGCCAGGCAGACTTCGATCTGCCACCAGCCGCACTGCCTCGCCCGCAGCGGCGGTGTAGAACGACGGCCAGCCGCAATGGGATGCAAACTTGTGCTCACTGCGGAAGAGGTCGGTTCCGCAGGCTCGACACTGATAGCGACCAGCGGCGCTCAGGTCGGTGTACTCGCCGGTGAACGGCGCTTCAGTTCCGGCTTCGCGTAACACCCGGTATTCCGCTGGGGTGAGCTGAGCGCGCCACTCCTGCGGTGTCTTGATCACCTTGAGTTCCATGGGCATCTCCTTCGATCCGGCTCTCCAGCATAGGAACGAAAGGCGAAGTAGCCTGCGGTCATGGTCGAGAAAGCGGTGGAACTGCTGATCGAGGGACGCGCCGTTCGGCTAAGCAGTCCGGACAAGCCGTACTTCGAGATCCTGGGCGCCTCCAAGCTCGCAGTGGCGCAGTATTTCCTGGACGTTGGCGCTGGCATCCTGGCGGCCCTGCAGAATCGTCCGACCACCATGGAGCGATGGCCAGGAGGGGTGCGCTCGGACGTCAAGCTGGCCACCAGGGCCGACGGCTCGGGGGAGGCGTTCTTTCAGAAGCGGGCGCCGAGCTCGACCCCAGAGTGGGTGCAGACCGCCGAGGTGCGGTTTCCCTCGGGACGGACGGCGATGGAGGTGGCCCCAGCCGACCTGGCCACCATCATCTGGATGGTCAACCTGGGTACCGTTCGTTTCCACCCCTGGCCGGTACTGGTAGCTGACACCGAGGCGGTGGATCAGCTACGCATCGATCTTGATCCGCAACCCGGTGTTGGTTTTGATAATGCGGTGGTGGCAGCGCTCGAGCTGCGCAAGGTGCTGGCCGAGGCGGGGCTGACGGGTTTCTGCAAGACCAGCGGTGGTAGGGGAGTGCATGTCTACGCCCCGATCGAGTCGACAGATTTCATCGCCGCCCGCCACGCCGTGATCGCGATCGGGCGCGAACTGGCGCGGCGACTGCCCGCCGAGGTGACCGTGAACTGGTGGAAGGAGGAGCGGGGGGCGAGGGTCTTCGTCGACTTCAACCAGATGGCCAGGGATCGGTTGATGACTTCGGCCTATTCGATTCGACCGACTCCCGCGGGTTTGGTTTCGGCGCCGCTGACCTGGGATGAGCTCCCATGGGTAGCGCCTGGTGACTTCACGGTGGTGACGATGCCAGCCAGATTCGCCAAGCTTGGCGATCTGTGGGCGCCGATGGCTACTACTGCTCGTGGTTCGGTGGCCACCGCGGTCGAGTGGTACGAGCGTGATGCCCGGGCAGGGGAGGGCGAACTGCCCTACCCTCCCGAATATCCGAAAATGCCCGGAGAGCCACCGCGAGTCCAGCCGTCCCGGGCCCGCAGCAATGGGCGAACTTGACCAGGCTCAGGCAGGACCGCCCAGGATTGAGGCGAGGTCGTAGCCGGGCACCTCGTCAAGCTGATCGAAGGTGCAGGAGCGTGGCTCACGCTCGGGACGCCACCGGCGAAACTGCGCAGAGTGACGAAAGCGAGCGCCCTGCATGTGTTCGTAGCCAACGGTGCACACCAGGAGTGGGGAGATCAGCAAGGTCTCCTTCAGCTCAGATGACCAGCGGGTGATGGCGCCTGGGCGCCGTACCCCGGCCGCAGCTTCGGCCCATGGGTGTTCGCCGTCCGCAGTCAGGCGGAGCTGCTCGAATTGAGCCGCGAACTCCGACCTGGTGGCATCGCTGAACGCTGCGGCGACGCCGACGAAGTGCAGGTCCTCGCCGTCGAACAGCCCTAGCTGGAGTGAGCCGAGCAGCGGGCGCTCGGGAGTCGAGTTTCGGTGCAGCCGATAGCCAGCCACCACGACGTCAGCCTCCCGGGAGTGCTTGACCTTAACCATGGCTCGCTTGCCCGGAAGATACTGTCCGTCCAGGGGTTTGGCCACAATGCCATCCAGACCAGCACCCTCAAAGCTGGCGAACCAGTCTGCAGCCAGCTGCAGATCGGTGGTCAACGGGGTCAGGTGCACCCTTGACCCGGCCGCCTGCAAGCTGCTGGCCAACGCTTCGCGGCGATAGCTGAACGGGCTGTCCATCAGTACCTCATCGCCCAGGCACAGCAAATCCCAACAGACCAGCGAGGCTGGAATGGCCTGGCTGAGCGCATCGATTCGACTCTGTGCGGGATGGATTCGCTCACTGAGGCGATCGAATTCCAGCCGGTCGCCAACTGCCACCACGAGTTCGCCATCCAGGACGCAGCGGGCCGGGGCCTCGGCGCGAACGGCCGCTACCACCTCCGGGAAATAGCGGGTCAGGTCGCGACCATTGCGACTTAGCAGCAGGACGTCGTCGAGGTCGCGGAAGACCAGGCAGCGAAAACCGTCCCATTTCGGCTCGTAGGCCATTCCAGCCGGCAGCGTGGCCGCCGTCCGGGCCAGCATCGGTTCGATCGGCGGCGACAAAGGCAGCGACATCGCTCAATACTGCCGCAGTAAGGCACACCAACGGTCCAGACTGAGCACATGAGCGCAGCCAAGAAGAAGAATCAACCGCTGTCGGAGCTGCTCCGCGTGGCGCCGGGGCCAGTGTCATTGGCAGATTTCGACCCGGCGGCTACTCCTGGCTATCCCGGCAAGGGCAAGCAGGACGCGCCGGAGCGGACCGCGGCAATGGCCACTGAACTGTCGGAGTTGCAGGAGCGGCTGTATGCCAGTGGGCGAGCCAATCCTGAGTCCGCCCCGAGCGTCCTGGTGGTGCTACAGGGCATGGACACCTCCGGCAAAGGCGGTGTGGTGCGACACGCGATGGGGTTGGTCGACCCGCAGGGCGTGGCACTCACCTCGTTCAAGGCTCCTTCAGCGCAGGAGCGGAAGCATCACTACTTGTGGCGCATCCGCCGCGCGCTGCCCAGCACCGGCATGATCGGCGTATTCGACCGCTCTCAGTACGAGGACGTCTTGGTCGTGCGGGTGGAGAGCCTCGTGCCCGAAGATGTCTGGAGCAAGCGCTATGAGGAGATCAACCGGTTCGAGCAGAAGGCCGCAGCAGCAGGCACCCGGATCATCAAGTGCATGCTGAACGTCTCCTTCGAGGAGCAAAAGAAGCGGCTGGCGGCCCGGGTCGGGGACCCAACGAAGTACTGGAAGTACAACCCCGGCGACGTGGACGCGCGAGCGAAGTGGCCCGCCTACATGGCGGCCTACGAGGCGGCGTTGGAGAAATGCAACACTGAGACCGCTCCCTGGCACGTGATTCCAGCCGACCGCAAGTGGTACCGAAACTGGGCGGTGGCCGAACTACTGCGCGAGACACTGAGCGGGATGGACCTGCAATGGCCCGCAGCGGATTTCGACGTAAACGCCGAGATCAAACGAGTCGCAGCTTGCTGAGCTCAGGCGCTGACGACTGACAGGTGCGGCACTGGCGGAGCTTCGTCGTCGGAATCGGCAAAGCCGAAATCGAGTAGGTCCATCGCGGCGAAGGCGTAGCGAGCCAACACCAGGTCGATGACCTCCCTGGCTGCCCCGATCGGTTCGCTGACCGCGACGGCGCCGTACCGGTAAGCCAGGTCTGACTGGGTGTGGTAGGCGTCATCGGCGGCGAGGAAGAAGGAGCCGACCGCAATGTGGCGACGCCCTTGAGCCCGCAAGCCCATGATCGCCTGCGCCACCGACGGCCCGCCATCATCGGCGACAGCGGTGAGACAGGGGAGTCGGTGGTGGGTGGACCACTGCCGGGCCCGACGCGCCAGCAGGGAAGTGCCGCGCACGTCGCCGGCGCAGGCTGAGGAGAGCACCAGGCCGTCCAGCTCAAGACACCGGGCCTGACTGAGTGCGGTACGCAACCGCTGATCGAGAATGGTGAGCAGGCTCAACTCCGGCCCAAGCGGACGGGACAAGGTCAGTCGCAGGCTTGGGAAACGAGCGTGAGCCTTGGCCATGAGTTCTTCCATGGGCAAGGAGCCCTCAACGGCGTGGGTGAGCTGCATCGGCACCAGGGCCACCTCGCCGACGCCGTCGGCGATCACCTGATCGAGGATCTGGGAAAGCGATGGGGGATTCTGATCCACGAAGGCGCAATGCGTCTGGATCTCTGGACGAAGCCGACGTAGCCCCTGGCGCAGTTCATGAGCGACCTGAGCGACGGACGGATCGGCGCTTCCGCGGGTGACCATAACGAGAACTGGTGCGGTCATCTGCAGCCTTCCTTACGGAGTGGCGGCATCTTTGCCATGCCTTGTAAGGACAATCGTGGTGCGACAAGGCCGCCGGTGCAATTTGACTGGTCACATGCTGAGATGAGGGTCCACCATATGGACTCAATCGTTTCACCAAAGTTACGCCCGGCAGCTTGTCCCGCTCAAGGGGGCGCCGGGTGATCGACAGCCGAGACGAAAGTTCTCGAAATGTGAGAAGCGATGGAGGTCCGGCCTGCCAGCGCGGATGTGGGGGAGTTGGCAACAGAGCCAACGGCTCAAAGTGTTGGTGGGCGATACTGGGTTCGAACCAGTGACCTCTTCGGTGTGAACGAAGCGCGCTACCACTGCGCCAATCGCCCCTTGCGGGGAAAAGAAACCTTGTTGGTGAACACCTTGGTGTTCACCAACTGCCTGCCTCGGTTAGACCGAGACCCGTTGGTCGTGGGCGACACTGGGATCGAACCAGTGACCTCTTCCGTGTCAGGGAAGCGCGCTACCGCTGCGCCAGCCGCCCGAGGTGGAGACGGGATTTGAACCCGTGTACACGGATTTGCAGTCCGTTGCCTCGCCTCTCGGCCACTCCACCGGCGAGAGCCGGTCTCGTCGACGAGCCATTGAGACCTTCTCCGAGCGGACGACGGGATTCGAACCCGCGACCCTCACCTTGGCAAGGTGATGCTCTACCAACTGAGCCACGTCCGCACCGCAAATCACGCTCCGGCGTGAAGTGCGAGTGCAACCTTAACCCAGGCGTGGGACAGCTCGCAAAACACGGCTGAATCGCCGGGAAATCTGGTTGCTGGGGGCGGGGCGGGGCGGCGCTGAGTACGTTTGCCACCCGGAAGGCCCCGATCGGACGAAACGACCTAAACGGCTGACAACCTGGTGTTCTGTACCTCAAGGAGCAAAGTGGACCAAGGTCAGCGTGCGGTCGAGATTGTCGACCTGGTGACTGCGGTGGCCGAGTCGCTGCGGGCGAACCGACCAGCCGGGGGAGTTTTCTGCGCCTCCCTGGCCCGGGCCACCGGCGCTGAGGCGTCAGCTTGGATCGCGGTTCGTGAGGGCGAGGAGCCCGAGGTGCTTTGGGCTCAGCCGACTGGCCCGGAATCCGAGACTCTGGTGGCCTCGGCCCTCGACCATGGCTTGGGGCTCGGCAAGCAGTTCCTGAGCGCTCGTGCCGGTCGGCTAGGTCAGATCGTCTTGCTTACCCCGGACGAGGTACCCGGAACCGGCCCCGCCAATGCTCATCGAGTGCTGGCCTTGGCCAAGCGCCGAGGTTTCACCGAGTCGGAACTGGAGCTGTTGGTAGCCAGTTTGCCGGCGCTGACCTGGATGCTCTCCGCGGTGATGGCAGCCAGCGAACATGCCCGCAGCTTGGCCGCTCAAGTAGCCGCAGCCAAGAAGCTAGGGCTGAGCGAGCGTGAATTGGAGGTGCTTCAGCTGCTCTCTCAGGGCCTGCTGGCCACCTCCATTGCGTCCCGGTTGGCTCTATCGCCCCGGACGGTGCACAAACACCTGGGCAACATCTACGAAAAGATGGGCGTCCACGATCGCCTAGTTGCGGTGCAACTGGCCCGCCAACATGGTTTGGTAAGTTCCCCCGCCTGAGTCTCAATCCCTTGAGCCACGCTGCGCCGAGGAAACTCGGAGCGTTTTGTGCGGCAGACTAGGAAGCCGCAGCGAAAGGAACCAACCCGTGTCCGTGACCATCACCGTGTCTGACCAGCTCTCCGATTCCAAGCAGCAGGTCGTGGACGCCGGTACTACCGCCGCGGCCCTGTTCGGTTACAACCCGAGCGTGGTCGCAGCGCGGGTGAACGGAAACCTGGTTGATGTTGTCGTCAAGCTCCGCGACGGCGACGTCGTGGAGGCGGTGAGTGCCGACTCGCCCGATGGTCTCAACGTGATTCGCCATTCCTGCGCCCATGTGGCTGCCCAAGCGGTGCAGACCCTCTTCGCTGAGGCCAAGCTAGGTATCGGACCCCCGATTACCGATGGTTTCTACTACGACTTCGACGTGCCCACGCCGTTCACCCCGCAGGACTACCAGGCGATTGAGAAGGCCATGGGCCGGATCGTGAAAGAGAAGCAACGCTTCATCCGCCGCGTGGTCACTGATGAGGAAGCGCGAGCCGAGCTCGCCGCCGAGCCCTACAAGCTGGAGCTCATCGGTCTCAAGGGCGCCTCCGAGGCGACCGAAGGCGCCTCGGTGGAAGTCGGCGCCGGCGAACTCACCATTTATGACAACGTTCGGCGCGACGGATCGGTGGCTTGGAAGGATCTTTGCCGCGGCCCGCACGTGCCTGACACCTCTTTCCTGAAGGCCTACGCCGTTACCCGGAGTTCGGCCGCGTACTGGCGCGGTGACCAGGCGAACGCGCAACTGCAACGTCTGTATGGCACCGCCTGGCCGACCAAAGAGGATCTGGCGGCCTACCAGCACCGGCTAGCCGAGGCCGCGCGGCGCGACCATCGCAAGCTGGGCGTCGAGCTCGACCTGTTTAGCTTCCCGGAGGAGCTGGGCGCTGGCCTTCCCGTCTTCCACCCCAAGGGTGGCGTGATCAAGCGGGTCATGGAGGACTACGTCCGGGACGCCCACATCAAGGCTGGTTTCCAGTACGTCGGCACCCCGCACATTTCCAAAGAGGGCCTCTTCCACACCTCCGGACACCTGCCCTACTACGCAGACGGCATGTTCCCGCCCATGGACGACGACGGCCAAAACTATTACCTCAAGGCAATGAACTGCCCGATGCACAACCTGATTTTCGCCTCCCGCGGCAGGTCGTATCGGGAGCTGCCGCTGCGCTTCTTTGAGTTTGGCACGGTCTACCGCAACGAGAAGTCGGGCGTGCTGCAGGGTTTGACCCGGGTTCGGATGATCACCCAGGACGACTCCCACTCCTACGTGATGGCCCAGGACGCTGCCGAGGAGGTGAAGCACCTGTTGGCCTTCATCACCAACCTGCTGGAGGACTTCGGCCTGGACGATTACTACCTGGAGCTGTCCACCAGAGACGGTGAAGGGGCCAAATCGACCAAATTCATCGGCACCGAGGAGCAATGGGAGAAGGCCACGGCCGTCCTGGAGCAGGTCGGGCGAGACTCTGGGTTGACTCTGGTGCCCGACCCTGGCGGCGCGGCCTACTACGGTCCGAAGATCTCGGTTCAAGCCAAGGATGCGATCGGGCGCACCTGGCAGATGTCGACCATTCAGTATGACTTCAACCAGCCGGCCCGTTTCGGATTGACCTACACCGGGCCTGATGGCCATCCGGCCGAGCCGGTGATGATCCATTCGGCCAAGTTCGGCTCGATCGAACGCTTCATCGGCGTGCTCACCGAGCACTATGCCGGGGCTTTCCCGGCCTGGCTCGCGCCGGTTCAGGTGCAGTGCATCCCGGTGGCTGAGGAATACGAGGGCTACCTCGGCGAGGTGGCGGCGAAGCTGCGCGCGGCTGACGTGCGGGTTGAAGTCGACTACAGCGATGACCGTTTCGGCAAGAAGATCCGCAACGCCCAGACCCAGAAGGTGCCGTTCATGTTGATTGTCGGTGAGGCTGATGCCGCCGCCGGCGCGGTCTCCTTCCGCTACCGGGACGGCAGTCAGAACAACGGGGTGCCCATCGAAGACGCCATCGCCGAGATCGTGGCAGCTACCAGGCCGCCACGACGATGACCGACGATGCGGTGCCCGCTGAGGCTGGAACCCTGGAGGACGGGGCAACGCTGGCCGGCGTGCCGGACGCGTTCCAGCGCCTGTGGACACCGCACCGGATGGCCTACATCGCGGGGGAGAGCAAACCGATTGACGCCACCTCAGGCAACTGCCCGTTCTGCACGGCACCTGGACGCCAGGACGCCGACGGCCTGGTGGTGCACCGGGGCGAGCACGTCTACGCCGTGATGAACTTGTACCCGTACTCGCCTGGACACCTCCTGCTGTGCCCCTACCGCCACATCAGCGACTTCACCGAGCTGACGAAGCCGGAGGCCGCAGAGCTCGCTGCGTTCACGGCCCAGGCGATGACGGTGTTGCGCATGGTGTCGCATCCGACCGGGTTCAACCTCGGCATCAATCAGGGCCAGGTCGCTGGGGCCGGGATCACCGCGCACCTGCACCAGCATGTGGTGCCGCGCTGGCTGGGTGACGCGAACTTCCTGCCCGTGGTCGCTCAGACCAAAGCTTTGCCGATGCTGCTGGAGGACTCCCGACAGCAGTTGGCGGCAGCATGGGCCGCCCTGTGACGCGGATCGCTTAACATGGCGGACGTGGGAGGGGCACCGTACGACAGCGAGCCGGTGATGACCGGCGTGGCCGGCGAGCCCTACGACACTGAGCGCATTCTCACCGTGCCGAACATCCTCAGCTTCATTCGACTGGCGGGGATGCCGCTGTTCCTTTGGTTGCTGCTGGTGCGCGAAGCAGACCTTTGGGCGGTGGCCGTGCTGGCGATCGGCGGCGCCACTGATTGGCTGGACGGCTACCTGGCTCGCAGTTGGCATCAGCGCTCGCGGCTGGGGCAGGTGCTCGACCCGATGGCGGACCGCCTCTACATTCTGGCGACTCTGGTCGGCCTGGCGATCCGCGAAATCGTCCCCTGGTGGTTGGTGGTGCTGTTGGCCGCGCGCGATCTGGTGATGGCGACCACTATCTGGCCAGCCCTGCGGCGGCGGGGGTTCGCCAGTCTCCCGGTGCACTTCCTGGGCAAGGCTGCGACCTTCTCACTGCTCTATGCCTTCCCATTGGTACTACTGGGATCCGGCAGCGGATTCTGGCCCGAGCTGGCCAAGGTCATCGGTTGGGCGTGCGTGATCTGGGGTGCAGCGTTGTATTGGTGGTCGGGGCTGCTCTATCTGGGCCAGGGTGCCGAACTGGTTCGGCGGTTCCCACTGGAGGCAGACAGCACTCGTGCCATCGCCGATAGCGAGACCAAACACCGGTAGGGTGTGCCAGTAATCCCGCCTTCGGGTTAGTGGGGTTGTCGAACAAGGAGACTTACGTTGTTCCCAGATGATCTGCTCTACACCAGCAAGCATGAATGGGTTCGCCGTGGCGACGCAGGCACGGTCCGGGTCGGCATCACCAGCTTCGCTTCCGCTGAGCTGGGGGACGTAGTTTTCGTCTCCCTTCCCCAGGTCGGTGAAGAAGTGGCGGCTGAGGATGCCTGCGCTGAGGTGGAATCCACCAAGAGTGTTTCGGGGGTCTACACCCCGGCAGCTGGCGTGGTTACTGCGGTGAATGAGTTGCTCAACGACTCTCCTGAGACGATCAACTCTGATCCTTATGGGGAGGGTTGGTTGTTCGAACTGGAGTTGGCTGATGAAAACCAGCTTGCCGGACTTCTCAGCGCGGACGCGTACAGCGAACTGGTCTCGGGATAGGGTGAAGGTCAATCTGTAGTAAAGCCCCGCTGTTCGGGACAACCCTCAACCCGGGCGCGAAAGGTGACCTTGATGAGCAACTGCCCAGCATGCGGCCACGAGATGATCGAGGCTGCCAATTTCTGCCCCCATTGCGGCACCAGTCTGGCCAAGCTGTCAGGTGACACTACCCGGGTGATCCCGCCGGTCGTTGAGGAATTCCAGCTGGAAGACCTTGGTGCCGAGGACGCTGCTGCGGTGGAGGCACTGCCTGCTGGCTCAGCCTTGCTGTTGGTGCTGAAGGGTGGCCAATCTGGCGGGCGCTACTTGATCGATGCGGATTTGGCCACCGCCGGGCGTCACCCGCGCTGCGACATCTTCCTCGACGACATCACCGTATCCAGGCACCACGCACGCTTCACCCGCCAGGGTTTGCAGTTTTGGGTGACCGATGAGAACAGCCTCAACGGCACCTACGTCAACGGGACCCTCACCGACGGGCCGGTCGCGCTGCGGCGCGGCGATGAAGTGCAGATCGGAAAATTCCGAATGGTGTTCTTCACCAAGCAGGATTGAGTCGGGCGGTTTTGGATGGCGTTGGGGCTGCGCAGTATCGGCCAGGTTCTGGCCATACTCAAACCCGACTTCGATGACATCTCCATCTCCAAAATCCGGTTCCTGGAGGCTGAGGGGCTGATCTCCCCGGAGCGGGCACCTTCGGGCTATCGGCGCTATGCCGAGTCCGATATCGAGCGGCTGCGCTACATCCTCGACGTCCAGAAGCATCACTACCTTCCGTTGAAGGTGATCCGCGAACACCTCGACATGATGGATCGCGGGCAACGTCCGCCCGCGATGACGGCCGCTGCTGCCGCTGATCCGGAGGAGCCGCTGGACCAGGCCGATGGGCTGACACCGCATCCCCGTCCGCCTCGGCGGGCGATCAGGGTTACCCGACGTGAGTTGCTCGATGTGAGCGGCCTGAGCGAAGCGGCCCTGACCGAACTGGAGAAGCACCAACTGGTCGTGCCGCGGCGCGGAACGATTTACTACGGTCGCGACGCGCTGACGGTCGCCGTCGTAGCTCGCAAACTCTCCGCTTATGGGATGGATGCCCGGCACCTGCGGGTCGTGAAACAGGCTGCGGAGCGGGAGGTGGGCCTGATTGAACAGGCCATCGCCCCGCATTTGCGGCGCAACCCGGCGGCGCGCGCGCTGCCGGCCGAGGTGATGCAGCTGGTGTTGCACGCCCACGCCGCGATCATGCGCTCTCAGCTGACCCAGTAGCGAGAACCATGATTGAACTCAAGGTCGCCGAAATCCGGGTCGCAGGCACCGAGACCCCGCCAGTGGTGGTGCTTGCCGAAGTGGACGGCGAAGAGCGGCTATTGCCGATCTGGATGACCCACGGCGGCGCAGCCGCGATTTTGGGTGCCACCGAGGAGCCGGACGTTCGCCGTCCCTCGATACACGACTTGGCCGGGTTGATCCTCAGCGAGCTGGGGGCGAGTGAACTCAGCGCGGTACACATCGTTGGCTGCGAGGAGGGGCAGTTCTTCGCCGAACTGGTCTTCGCTGATCGACGGTTGCCTGCTCGTCCCAGTGATGCCATCGCGCTGGCCCTTCGGGTGAGCTGCCCAATCCGCTGCACCAAGGCAGTGATGGAGGCCCATTCAGTCGCGGCTGAGGCAGTGGTCGGCACCAAGACGGTGCAGGCCGAGGCTGAAGTTGAGCGTTTCCTGGAGTTTTTGGACACCGTGACGCCGGATGACTTCACCGGCGAGGAGAAACCCTGAGCCTTTGGTTCAGACTCCCGGGGTGGGAGAATGTGCGGGCGGCGTGTCGTTGACCGTGGACTCAGAGGCGGATTACCGTCTTAATCGCAACGACGTGATTCGTCTGAGAAAGAGGTCGACCAATGAACGCTCCGGATCAGCTGCCCGGCACCGAACGTGCTGCCCAGGATCTGCTGTTCGATGGCGACTTCGCCCCGATGCCTGATGATGTTGGGTTCCGCGGACCGGTTGCTTGCCGTGCGGCCGACATCACCTACCGCCAGCTCGACTACTGGGCCCGCACCGGCCTGGTAGTTCCCGAGGTGCGCTCCGCTGGGGGTTCGGGTACCCAGCGGCTCTACAGCTTCCGTGACCTGCTGATCCTGAAGGTGATCAAGCGGCTGATTGATGCCGGGATATCGCTACAGCAGATTCGGACCGCCATCGAGCATCTACGCGCTCGCGGTGTCGAGGACCTCACCCAGGTGACGCTGATGAGCGATGGCATTTCGGTCTACGAATGCACCTCAGACGACCAGGTAGTCGACGTCCTTCGTGGCGGCCAGGGCATGTTCGGTATTGCGCTGGGCGGGGTCTGGCGCGACATCGAGGGGACGTTGCAGGAACTGCCGGCCGAACGGGTTGACGCGCACCCAGCACACCTCAGCGATGACGAACTGTCCCGGCGGCGCCGGGCGCGCGCCGTCAGCTGACCTGCCGGTTCGGCTGAGGCGGCCGGGCCCCTGGTGGGGATAGGTTTAACCCTGCCATGACTGATTTTCTCTCCCGCCACCTCGGCGCAAATGCAAATGAGCAGCAGCAGATGCTGGGCTTGCTCGGCTACGACACCCTGGATCAGCTGATTGATGCTGTGGTCCCGGATGGGATTCGGCAAGCCGAGCCGCTGAACCTCCCACCGGCCCGCACCGAGGCTCAGGTGCAGCAACGGCTGAGTGAGTTCGCTGCTCGCAACCGGCCCGGCACCGCGATGATCGGGTTGGGCTATCACCAAACGGTGACCCCGCCGGCCATCCGCCGGCTGGTGCTGGAGAATCCGGCCTGGTACACCGCCTACACCCCCTATCAGCCCGAGATCAGCCAAGGGCGACTCGAAGTGCTGGCCACCTTCCAGACCATGATTTCTGACCTCACCGGGCTGCCGGTGGCCGGGGCCAGCCTGTTGGACGAGGCCACCGCGGTGGCCGAGGCGGTCTCGATGGCTCATCGGGCGACCAAGGCTGGTGATCGGGTCGTTGTCGATTCCGGGCTATTGCCGCAGAGTCTGGCGGTCCTGCAGACCCGTGCCGGCGCTATCGGGATCGAAGTGAGCCCCGCCCAAGGCTCCTTGGTTGCCGCCGTCCGTGAGCAGACCCCCTTCGCCGTAGTGGCCCAAGTTCCGGCTGCGGACGGACGCCTGGCTACCGCAGCCGAACTCACCGAACTCGCCGAAGTCGTGCATGCCGGTGGTGGACTGCTGATCGTGGCGGTGGATCTGCTGGCTTTGGCCCTGATCGGATCGACTGCCGAGTGGGGTGCCGACATCGCGGTCGGTTCAGCGCAGCGCTTCGGCGTCCCGTTGTTCTACGGTGGCCCGCATGCAGGGTTCCTGGCCGCCCGAGCCGGACTCGAACGCCAGCTGCCCGGTCGCGTGGTCGGGTTGAGTAAGGACGCTGATGGGGTGCCCGCCTATCGGTTGGCCCTACAGACCCGCGAGCAACACATTCGTCGGGAGAAGGCGACCTCCAATATCTGCACCTCCCAGGTGCTGCTGGCCGTGGCCGCGGCCCTGTATGCGGTTCATCATGGTGCCCACGGATTAGTTCGCATCGCGACGCAGATTCATCAGCAGACCAAACGGCTCGCCGCCGCTCTGGTGGCCGGTGGCTACCAACTGGCTCAGGACAGCTTCTTCGACACCATCACGGTGGCAGTGCCTGGCCGTGGCCAAGAGCTGCTCGACTCGGCCAGGGCCGCAGGGCTGTACCTACGGCTCGTTGACGGCGATACCGTCGGGCTGTCGATCGGCGAAGGTATTGGCGACGACGTGTTGGCCGGGGTTTGCGCCGTCTTTGGCGTGCCGGTGCCGACCGAGGCTGAGTATGGCGGGCTGAGCGATCATCGGCGGGTGGGGGAGTTCCTGACCCATCCGGCTTTCACCGCTTATCACAGCGAGACCGAGTTCATGCGCTACCTGCGGACGCTGGCCGACCGCGATTTCGCGCTGGACAAGGGCATGATCCCGCTCGGCTCGTGCACCATGAAGCTCAACCCGGCCGCAGCCATGGAACCGATGAGCTACCCCGGCTTCGCTGCGCTGCACCCCTTTGTGCCGGCCGCCGAGGCAACCGGCTACGCCGAGCTGATCAGTGAGTTGAGTGGCTGGTTGGCCGAAATCACCGGCTATGACGAAGTGAGCTTGCAGCCGAATGCCGGTAGCCAGGGTGAGTTTGCTGGCCTGATGGCGATTCGCTCCTGGCATCTGGCCAATGGCGATGGCGGCCGCAACATTTGCCTCATCCCAGCCTCAGCGCACGGCACCAATGCCGCCTCCGCAGTGATGGCGGGGATGCGAGTGGTGGTCGTCAATACCGCTGGTGACGGCTCGGTCGACCTGCCCGATCTGCACGCAAAGATCGCTCAACACCGCGATCAGCTCGCTGCGGCGATGATCACCTACCCCTCAACTCATGGGGTATTCGAGGACACGATCTCCGAGATTTGCGCCGCCGTCCATGCCGTGGGCGGCCAGGTGTATGTCGATGGGGCTAACCTCAATGCGCTGCTTGGCCTAGCCCGTCCGGGTCGTTTCGGGGCGGACGTAAGCCATCTCAATCTCCACAAGACCTTCGCCATCCCGCACGGCGGTGGCGGTCCCGGCGTTGGACCGGTGGCGGTACGCGCCCATTTGGCGCCCTACTTGCCGAATCACCCGTTGGTGGCAGCTGGCCCGGAAACCTCTTATGGCCCGGTGAGCGCAGCGCCTTTTGGCTCAGCCGGCGTACTGCCAATCTCGTGGGCCTACATCGCGCTGATGGGAGCCGAGGGGCTTAAAGCGTCCTCGACCGGCGCGATTTTGGCGGCCAACTACGTGGCGCGGCGACTGAACGAGCATTATCCGGTGCTGTACACCGGCGCTGCGGGCTTGGTGGCCCATGAGTGCATCGTCGATCTGCGTGAGCTCACCAAGCGAAGCGGGGTTAGCGTGGACGATGTGGCCAAGCGCCTGATCGATTTCGGCTTCCATGCGCCGACGATGAGCTTCCCGGTGTCGGGCACGTTGATGATCGAACCGACTGAATCCGAATCTAAGGCCGAGCTTGATCGCTTCTGCGACGCCATGATTCAGATTCGCGGCGAGCTGGACAAGGTGGCTGCCGGAGTATGGCCAGCCGATGACAACCCGCTGCACAATGCGCCGCATCCCTACCTTCGCCTAGTGGCGGACGAGTGGAGCCATCCGTACAGCCGGGAGCTGGCCGCCTTCCCGACCGGGCATCGTCGCGGACCGATTGCCTCCGGTGGCCGCGACAAGTACTGGCCTCCGGTTGCCCGAATCGACGGTGCCTACGGTGACCGCAATCTGGTGTGCACCTGTGGTCCGGTTACTTCCTACGACTCGGGAGTAGACAAGGGGTAGGGCGATGCAGCAGCGGTGGCAGCAGTTCTCCCAGCATCCGTTGGTGGCCCATCTGATCAGAGCGGTGAATCGGTTCAATGTCCGCGGTGGCAGCCAGTTTGCGGCCGCGATCTCCTACTTCTCGGTGCTCTCCCTGGTGCCGGTATTGATGCTCGCCTTCTCGGGTCTGGGGCTGGCGCTCACGGTGATGGTTCCGGAGTCGTTGCAGTCGCTGGAGGATTGGCTCACTCAGAACCTGACTTCCTACGGCGAGCTTGGCGAAACCCTGGCGAATGTGGTGATCGGTGCCCTGGGCAACTGGGCAGCACTCGGCCTGGCTGGTTTCGCGATCGCTTTGTGGACCGGCGCCAGCTGGATCGGCAATTTGAAGCGGGCGAGTCGGGCGCTGATGCGCACCGACTACGACGACCCTGGCGAGTCGCTGCCGCTGCCACTGGATCTGCTGGTGAACTTCGCCGCCTTGGTGGTGTTGTTCCTCGGCGTTGGGTTGAGCGCTGCGGCGACCATCGGAGCCACCACGCTGGGACAGGAACTTGGTCGTTGGCTCGGCCAGTCCGACGCTCCGGGCTGGGCCTTCGTGGTGCGGACGGTGAGCCTGCTGCTCTCGCTGGCGGTGGGCACGCTGCTGTTCTGGGGGATCTTCCGCTGGTTTACTCTCAGCCCGGTGCGCAGCCGCCTGTTGTGGATTGGCGCCTTCGTCGGTGCAGTGGGGCTCACGGTGCTGTTGCTGGTGGCGAGCTACCTGATCGAGGTGTTCTCCAAGAACGTCACCGCCTCGCTGTTCGGGCCGGTGATAGTGCTGATGATCTTCCTGAACCTGTTCGCCACCCTGATTCTCTTCGTGGCGTCCTGGCTGGCCACCGCTGTTGCCCCGACTCCGCGGACTGTCAGCCACACTGATCCGCCCGAACCGGTGCCAACCGAGCGCCGGCCGGGGGAGTTGTACGTGTCAGCGGAAGTCGCCAGGAAGTCGATGGGGTTTGGGCTTGGCGCTGGTTATGCGATTGGCGGCGCCACCGGGCTCGGTCTTGGCGCAATTGCGGCCGCGACCCTCGCCTGGATCCGGCGCAGGGACTGATGCCACGGGCGCTGAGGGCCCGTGGCATCAGGTTGATCAGTGTTCGGCAGGCGGTGCAGCCACCGGCGTTGACTGACCGATCTTGGCCAGCAGTTCGACGTACCAGTCTTCGGTGATGTCGAAGGGTTTGCCGCCCTTGATCCGATCGAAGGCGATCACGCTCAACAGATCGTCGTTCTCCTCATCGTGACCGATAACCCCGGGAGTCCCCGCTAGGGCGGAATCTACTGCCAGATCGGTCATCGACCTGATCAGGGCACGGTCGAAGGCGTTTGCCGGAGCTGAGCGGGAGTAGTAGCCCGACTTCTGCACCAGCACTTTCTGGGCATTGAGCATTTCAGCGAACTGCTTGCCGAACCAGGCGCCGGGGTTGATCCGCTCCAACCGAACGTGGCCGAAAGCATCGCGAGCGACCTCCTGGCCCTCGCGCTCCATCTCGGCGATGATGTCGGTCACGCCGGCGCCTTCGGAGAGGAAGATGTTGACGCAGCCAACCTCGTCCATCACCTTGTGCAGCCGAGCCGCCTCTTGGTCGATATCGAGGACGGCTTCGGGTACGAAGACCGCGTGGACGTCCCAGGCCTCCTGGCTCAATCCGATCTCCGGCAGCCAGTCGACGCTTTCAGTCCATTCGTGGTACTTGCGGGCGGTCGCGGCGGTCAGCCAGCCACAGTTGCGGCCCATCACCTCGTGAATGATCAGGATCCGACTGCCAGCGTTGTGCTCGGCCATCACGTTCTTGGCGAACCGGGCGCCCATTTCGGCAGCGGTGTCCGCGCCGAGGGACTGCCGGATCGGCACGATGTCGTTGTCGATGGTCTTGGGCAGCCCGACCACCGTCAGGCCGTAGTCGTTCCTGGCAAGGTAGGCGGCCAGATCGGCGGCAGTCGTGTTGGTGTCGTCGCCACCAATGGTGTGCAGCACCTCCACCCCATCAGCCACCAGGCGGTCAGCAGCGACCTTGAGGGGATCCTCGCCCTCGGCCACCAGGCCCCGGTTGACGAGGTCATTGGCATTGGTGAGCTTGACCCTGGAGTTCCCGATGGGGGAGCCGCCGTACTCGTGGAGCAGCGCAGCCTTGGCTCGAATCCCTTCGGTGATGGTGAGGTAGTCGCCGGTCAGTAGCCCCTGGTATCCGTTGCGGTAGGCAATGATCTCGATCTCGGGCGCGACTTCGGTGTAGCGCTCGATTAGCCCGCCGATGGCGGACGAGAGACATGGGGCGAACCCGCCGGCGGTGAGCAGGGCGACTTTCTGGACCATCGTTTTTGGTTTCCAATCAGTGCATAGGGCCTTGTTGCAGCGAGCTTACCGAGGACTGTTGGGCCAAAGGTGTGGACAGCCGTGGTTTGGAACGTTCTTCAATGAGCAGAATGGACCCGGTAGAGGAAACCGTCGGCAGTGGGGGAGAGGCATGGGGTCGCAGCGGGGAATGTCGTTGTCGCCGTTCATCGCGGTGCTGTTGCCAGCCCTGCTGGTGATGATTGGTCTGGTAGTCGACGGTGGCGCCCAGGCTGCGGCCGCCAACCGTGCCGAACGAATAGCAGCTGCCGCAGCTCGCGCGGCCAGTGACGACACGGCGGCAGCCAGGCTCGCTGGTGGGCAGCTGAATGTCGCCCACGCCATCACGGTCGCTCAGCAGCGAGTGGCGGCCGAGACTGGCGTTAGCGCCCAGGTGAGCGTGCAGGGTGGCCAGATTCTGGTGCGGACGAAGGTGGTGACCGCCACCACCCTGCTGAATCTGATCGGCATCAACGAGTTGACCGCTACCGGTTCGGCCCAGGCTCAGTTGACTGCGGATCGCTGAGCTGATTCGAGGCTGGTCACCATCCGCGCGACGGCATCGCGGACCACCTCTGGAGAGCAGGCGAGGTTGATCCGGACCCACTGCCGATGTGTTGAGCCGAAGACGACGCCTGGGGAGAAAGCGACCGATCCGTGTTCGCGGAAGTGCCGCGCCGGGTCGCCTAACCCAAGACCAGAACAGTCGACCCAGGCCAGATAGGTCCCTGGCCGGGGCTCATAGACCACCTTGGGCAGCTTTTCGGCGAGTTCGGCCTGCAACAGACGCTTATTGGCCGCAACTTCGACCATCAGTTCGTCCACCCAATCCTGAGCGTAGGTGAGCGCGGCGGTGTGGGCGAGGTTGCCCAGGTGTCCAGCAGACTGCTGCGCCAGTGGCGGTAGCCCGTCAAGAACCTCGGTGGCCGCGGTGCCAGCGATAATCAACCCGGCTTTGAAGCCCGCGAGATTCCAAGCCTTACCAGCCGAGGTAGCCACGACGGCATGCTCCCCGCCTGGCACCGAGAGCAGGGGGACGAACTCCTGGCCCGGGTCAACCAGGCAGGCGTGAATCTCATCGCTGATCACTTGGACGCCGTGGGTTTGGGCCAGCGCCATGACAGCGCTGAGTTCGTCGCGGGTGTGCACAGTGCCGGTGGGATTGTGCGGAGAACACAGGAGGTAGGCCCGCGGCGCGGCTGGTCCGCTGAAGGCCTCAGCCAGCGCGTCCAGATCGAGGCGCCCCTCCGGGCTCAGGGGTGCCTCCACGATCTCGCGACCGTAGCCGCTGACCACCTGCCGGAAGGGCGTGTAGACCGGGGGATTGATCACCACTGCATCGCCGTGATTGGTGGTGGCCTCCAATACCGCCGAAATCGAGTTCATTACATCCCCGGCGCGGCGGATCTGGGTGTGGGGGTCAACCGTCCATCCCCAGCGGGTTTGCGCCATCGCGGCGAAAGCGACGGCGTAGTCGCTGCCGTAGGGGTAGCCGGTGTCACCACGCTCGCAGGCTTCCAGTACCACCTGTTGCACCGCGGGATGCATCCGGGTATCCATCTCAGCGACCCATAAGGGGAGCACGTCTGCTGGGTAGAGCCGCCACTTCAGGCTGGCCCGTTGCCGGAGTTCCTCGAGCGGCACCGATAGCTTTGGCATGGGTTCACCTTAGCTGCCCAGCTAGGCTGGATTCATGGCTCGCTACTACGACGTCCATCCGCAGAATCCGCAGCCGCGCACCTTGGTGCAGGTCGCCGAGTTGATCGCATCCGGTGGGCTGATTGCCTACCCGACCGACTCTGGCTACGCGCTGGGCTGCAAACTGGGCAACCGGGAGGGCCTGGAGCGGATCAGGTCGATTCGGCGCCTCGATGATCGCCACCATTTCACCCTGGTCTGCAGCGAGTTCGCCCAGTTGGGTCAATACGTGCAGATGGACAACGACGTGTTTCGTGCGGTGAAGGCCGCCACCCCTGGGCCATACACCTTCATTCTGAAAGCCACCAAGGAAGCGCCGAAGGTGATGTTGCACCCAAAGAAGAAGACCGTTGGGGTGCGCCTGCCGAACCACACCACGGCGTTGGAGCTGCTCAAGGTGCTCGGGGAGCCGTTGATGAGTTCGACGCTGATGTTGCCCGAAGCCGTCGATCCGCTCACTGAGGGGTGGGTGGTTGATTCCGAAATCGGCAACCTGATCGATGCGGTGCTCGACTCAGGCGACTGCGGCCTGGAGCCCACCACCATTGTCGATCTGTCGACCGATGAGCCGCAGATCCTGCGCTACGGGGCCGGGGACGCTGCCGCGTTCGAGTCCTGAACGCGCTGATCGGCGAGCGGACGTAGCTGCAGCAACACCGGTGGCGGGGCGGCCAGTTCGGTGAAGGTGAGCCGGCTGGTGCCGGGCTGAGCATTCTTGAGCGCGGTCGCCACGACCAGCTTGATTCGATTGAGCTGGTTCACCTCGCTGGCCCCGGGGTCATAGTCAATCGAGGCGATATTCGCCTCTGGATGGCGCCGCCTGATCTCGGCGAACATGCCCTTGCCCACAACGTGATTGGGCAGGCACGCGAAGGGCTGAGCGCAGATGATGTTCGGCGTCCCGCTGGTAATCAACTCCAGCATTTCGGCGGTCAGCAGCCAGCCTTCACCGGCGGTGGTGCCGAGCGAGATGACTTCCTGGGCCCGTTCAGCCATCGTCTCCAGGCTCGATTGGACGGTGAACTTGCCGTTGCTGCGTGCCAGTGCCCGGTTGACCACCGACTGGTACTGCTCGATCAGCCAAAGGCCAAGCTTCTTGGCCTGTCGGGTCCGCTTGCCGATGCCAAGGTGCTGCCACTTCCATTCGCCGGTAAACAGGGCCTGGCCGAAGAACTCCAACAGGCCGGGCAGCACCGCCTCGCAGCCCTCGGCCTCGATCACCCCCACTGCGTTGTTGTTGGCGTCTGGATGGAACTTGACCAGGATTTCGCCGACCAACCCGATGCGCGGCTTGCGGCCGATGTTCAACAGAGGCAGCGCGTCGAACTCGCTGACAATCTGTTCGATCAGCTTCGCGTAGCCCAGACGCTTGCCAAAGGTGGGACTGTGGCCATTGTTGGTGAAATGCTCGGCGCAGATCGCGTCCCACCGACGGTACAGCTCATCAGCACTGCCGGGCACCTCCTCATAGGGGCGCACTCTAAGCAGGACGGTTTGCAGTAGATCTCCCAGGACCAAGGCCTGGATGCCCTTGTGGACCAACCCTGGAGTGATCTTGAACCCCGGGTTCTCTTCGAATCCCTGGGCGCTGACCGCGATCACTGGCACCTGCCCGAAACCAGCATCGGCCAGCCCCTTGCGCAACATGCCTGCGTAGTTGGTGGCTCGGCACATGCCGCCGGTCTGGGTGATCATCACGCTGGCATTGCCGGGATCACCACCCCCGGTGAGGAATTTGTTCACCAGTTGGCCGATCACCATCACCGCGGGGTAGCAGGCGTCGTTGTTGACGTACTTCAGGCCGGCTTCGACGTCGGCGGCGCTGGCCTGTTCGAGCAGTTCGACGTTGTAGCCGAGTTGGCGAAGCACGACGGTGACCAGCCTGAAGTGGATCGGGGCCATTTGTGGGGCGTAGATGGTGTGGTTTCGCCGATCAGCCTTGGTGAAGGCCGGGCGAACCGAGCGCGCTAGGTCGTCGGCGTAGGTGACGATCTCAGCGCTGGCTCGGCGATCCTCGGTGGCGGCCTTCAGCGAGCGGAGCCTGATCCGCGCGGCTCCGAGGTTTGAGACTTCGTCGATCTTGAGCACGGTGTAGACGTTGTCGGCTGCTTCCAGAATCTCCTGCACCTGGTCGGTGGTGATGGCATCGACCCCGCAGCCGAAGGAATTCAGTTGCACGAGTTCGAGGCTCTGGTTGGTGATGCTGACTGCAGCCGCCTCATAAAGCCGGGTGTGGTAGGCCCACTGATCCCGGACGCGCAGCGGGCGCACCACGCGAGGTTCATCGATGATGCTGTCTTCGGTGAAGACGGCCAGGCCCAGGCCGGTGATCAGTTCGGGCAGTCCGTGGTTGATCTCCGGATCCACGTGATAGGGGCGACCAGCCAGCACGATGCCGCGGCCACCTTGCTCGGCGAGCCAGGCCAACCCGCGGGCGCCTTCGGCTTTGATATCGGCTTTGAATCGCTCGTCCTCGGCGTAACCCGCAGCCACCGCAGCGCTCGCCTCGGCCAGAGTCACCCCATAGGTGGTGAAGGTCTCCATCAAGCGGCGCGGCAGGATGCTCGGCTCATTCAAGTTGAGGAAGGGGCTGAAGAGTTGCACGCCGGGTTCCCGCAGCCCGGCAATGTTGGCGCCAAGTACTTGCGGGTAGTAGGCGACCACCGGGCAGTTGAAGTGATTGTCGGCGCCCGGGCTGGCGTCCTGTTCGAAGGGGACGCACGGATAGAAGATGGCTTTGACGCCGCGGGCCAGCAGATCCTCAATGTGACCATGAGCGAGCTTGGCCGGATAGCAGACGTTTTCGGACGGGATGGATTCCGCGCCCTTGGTGAGGGTGTCGTGGTCGGAGCGTTTGGACAAAATCACCCGGAAGCCAAGCCGGGATAGCACGGTGAACCAGAACGGGTAGTTCTCATACATGTTCAGCACCCGCGGGATGCCGATGTCACCGCGGGTCGCCGCAGCCGCGGACAGCCGACGGTAGCCGAAGGCTCGTCGGTACTTGTAGTCGTAGAGGTTCGGTAGCTCGGCCCGGTGCGGCGCGCCGTCGGCTGCCGCGCCGCGCTCGCAGCGGTTCCCCGAAACGTGGCGGGTGCCATCGCTAAACGCCGACACGGTGAGCTGACAGTGGTTCTGGCAAAGCCGACAGAGGTCCATTTCGGCCTTGACACTGAACTCGGCCAGTTCGCCGGCCGTCAGGGCCTCGGAGCGCTCCCCGGGCTGCCAGCGAGCGCCCGCAGTGAGCGCAGCTCCGTAGGCACCCATGAGGCCGGCCAGATCAGGGCGGACGACCTGGGCGCCAGTTAGGAGTTCGAAGGCGCGAAGCACGGCGTCGTTGAGGAAAGTGCCGCCCTGCACCACCACCTTGGGCCCGAGCTGACCGGCGTCCCTGAGCTTGATGACCTTGTAGAGGGCGTTTCGCACGACCGAATAGGACAGCCCGGCGGAAATGTCGCCGACCTCAGCACCGTCCTTTTGGGCCTGCTTCACCGAGGAGTTCATGAAGACCGTGCACCGGCTGCCGAGATCGACGGGCGCATTGGCCGAAACCGCCGCATCCGCAAAGGAAGCCACGTCGGTGCCCATGGTTTCGGCGAAGGTCTGCAGGAACGAACCGCAACCTGAGGAGCAGGCCTCGTTCACCGAGATCGAGTCGACGGCGCCACCCTTGATCTTGAGGTACTTCATGTCCTGGCCGCCGATGTCGATCACCGAGCTCACCCCAGGGCAGACCCGCTCGGCGGCGCGATAGTGGGCCATGGTCTCAACTTCGCCCTCATCGATCCGCAGGGCTGCGCGAATCAGGTCTTCGCCGTAACCGGTCACACAGCTTCGGGCAAGGTAGGCCGCCGCTGGCAGCGCGCCGCGTACTCGGGTGAGAATGTCGACCGCGGCACTGACCGGATCGCCCATGTTGGAGGCGTAGTGGGAGAACAACACCTGGTCAGCGGTGTCGATCAGCACTGCTTTGATCGTCGTTGAACCGGCGTCAATTCCCAGGAAACAGGGCCCAACAGCGGTGGTCAGTTCGCTGCGGGGGAGCCGGGTGCGATCGTGGCGCTCAACGAAAGCCAGCCGTTCGGCCTCATCGGTGAAGAGTGGGCGCATGGCTGGCGTTACGACGCTCAACGGGACGGCGCGGCGCAGCCCGTCCAGCATGTCGGGGATGGTGCGCAGTTGGCTATCGGCCAGCAGGGCTGCTCCGATGGCTACGAAAAGCTGGGCATTCGGCGGGGTGGTGAAACGGGTGACCGGTCCGGTCAGGGCGCGGCGGAAGGCTTCGCGTAGGCCGGGCAGGAAATGCAATGGCCCACCGAGGAAGACCAGGTTGCCGCGAATCGGGTGACCGGCGGCCAAACCAGAGATCGTCTGCAGTGCGACGGCCTGAAACACCGAGGCCGCCAGATCATGATGGGCCGCTCCTTGATTGATTAGGGGCTGCAGGTCGGACTTGGCGAACACGCCGCAGCGGGAGGCGATCGGGTAGAGCGTCTGATAGCGCTCGGCCAACTCCGAGAGCCCAGCCGCGTCGGTCTGTAGCAGGGTGGCCATCTGATCGATGAAGGCACCGGTGCCGCCAGCACAGGTGCCGTTCATGCGCTGCTCAGGGACTGGATGTAAGTAGGTGATCTTCGCGTCCTCGCCGCCCAGTTCCACAATCACGTCCGCGCCAGCCACGTGGCGCTCGACAGCTTCAGTGCTGGCAATGACTTCTTGGACGAAACCAACTCCCATCAGCTCGGCTACGTGCACACCGCCGGAACCGGTAACCGCGCAGTTGAACTTGGCTGCTGGGTAGACGGCGGAGATGTGGCCGAGTAGCTTGCGCAGTTCGCCGCGGACGTCGGCGTTGTGGCGGCGGTAGTCGCTGAAGACCACCTGACCCTGATCGAGGATGACCGCCTTGACTGTGGTGGAACCGATGTCGAGGCCGAGGCGCGGCCCAATCACTGGGCGTGCCGCTGGTCGGTGCGAAGTACAGCTTTCGTCCGTCCGGGGTTGCCGTGAGGTGTCAGCAATCGGTCCGACATGGCCCCATCCTGCCGCAGACTGGCTCGGCATGCACCTGAGTTGACCGGCGAAATGCCGGTTGTTGGATCATTCAACGCCGGACCGCTTCGAGTTCTTGGAGTTCGGCGTGGAGGTTCGCCATCGCTTTGTCGGCCCAGAGTTGCTGGCCGATCGCGGTGTGGAACAGGGGAGTGGCGCCCAGCAGCATCAGCACCCGCGACCGGCGCTGGTCGCGCCATTGGCGGCTGTTCAGCTCGGCGAATTCCGCGCGCAGTTGCGCCACTGACTCCCAATAACGGTCCGACTTGGCGCCCAGCACTGCTAGATCGGCGTCGCTGATCCGGGCACCAGGACCATCCAGTTCGAGCGGTGCGTGATCAATGGTGATCAACACCAGTCGTTCAACCTCGCTGACCTCGGACGCCGGCAGCCCGGAGGCAGTCAGCTCGCTACGAGCCAAGGCTGCCGATGCTCGTTCGTCGGCCCCCGCCCGGTTGTGGTGTACCGAGTCATGAAACCAAATGGCCAACGCCTCTACTCGAGCAGTTGAGCCAAGTTGAGCAAGCGCGTCCAGACAATCGGCCAAGTGCAGAAGCCCATGGAAGTGCCGAGGTGGCGCCGCCCAGCGGGCCAGCAGGCGATCGCCAAGGCCGGGATCCTCGGGCAGCAGCTCAGCCCAGGAATGCCGGAGTGATCCCATCACCACAGGGTGATCAGCCACCAGGCCAGCCCAGCACAAGCGGCGGCGAAGAGGGTGCTGGCGAACGTGCCGATGATGAATCGCTCCGCGGCGCCAGAGGTGGTGGCGCGCAGCTCTGGATAGCGGGCCAAGCTCTTGACGGCAAGGACGACCGCAAGACCCTCACCAAAGCCGGCCAGCAGGGAAGCGAAGATGGCGAGCCGCTCGAGCATGCCGATCCAATGCCCGCCTCGCAGCAGCACGCCGGCGGCCAGCAGGCGAGGTGCCGGGGCCTGTGACTCGTCCTTGGCGTGAGCCTTGGCGGTAGCGGCGTCCACCCGACCGAAGAGCCAGCTCACCACCGGACTGCCGACAAATACCGCGATCGCGCCGAAGGCCGCCACCAGCAGCACCTTCAACGCCAGCGCCAACAACGGGTTCATCGGAAATCACCCTCCCCATGCTGCAACAGATCGCTCAGCAGGCGCTGGCACAGATCAGCACCGCGCCGACCTTCTTCACGGGCGGCAGCGGTCAGGCGTTGGCTGACCGCTGAAGGTGAGATACCCAGCTGCCGGGCTGCTTCGGCGTTGGTTAATCCAGAATCGAGCAGGTCCATCAGCTCCCATCCTTCCTGGCTGCGTCGAGTGAGCACCCCCCGCCACAACCAAATCGCAGTTTCGGCGGCCCGCGCGTCTTCGGAGAGTTCACCGTAGCGCGCAGGGCTGACGTTCGGACTCACCCGCAAGGCGAAGGAGGTGGGCGCCTTACGGGCCGCCCCGATTGCCTCTCTGGCCGCGAGGTAGGCCGGTCCGCGGGCGGCTCTGGTGGAAGCTGGCAGCGGTTGATCGACGGAACCGAAGCCGACTCCTAGCCGCCAGCCGGCGTCCCTGGTGAGGGTCGCGATTGCGCCCACCAGGGCGTCCGGGGAGCTCACCAATGCCTGAATCTCGTCACCAGCGGTGCGTTCGAATGGCAGCACCAAATCCAGGCTGGCAAGGTGCGCCAGTGCCGTAGGCACCAGATCGGAGCCGTCGCGGCTGCCAATTTGGTCGGCAACCACCGCAAAAGTGAAGGCGTGTGACTTCATTTCTCAAACTTAAGCTAAATGCCTTCACGTGGCAAGGGTTAGGCCTCTTCGGCGCACAGATCGGCCAGGATGGCCGCTGGCATGGCTTGCAGCAGAGCAGTGGGGGAGAGCTCGACACTCAGCTCGGGGGAGCCACCACCGCAATAGAGCACTGGAAGTTCGGTCAGCGAGCGCTCCAGGACCAACAACACCTCGGGATCGGTGGTGAAGGGGGCCACGCCGCCCGGCGCCATACCGAGCGCAGCCAGGGTCTCGGGTGTGGCCGGACGCAGCGCTGAGCGTGAGACGGCGAGAGCTGCGGCCAGTTTCGGGTAGCGCAGCTTTGCCAGGCCAGGAATCGCGGCCAGGACACTGCGGCCGTCAGTGAGGGTGAAGGCCAGCGTCTTGGCCGAGGTGGAAACATCCAGCCCAGTTAGGTGCAGTTCATCGAAGTTGCGTGCCGGCGGGTGGCGATGCAGCTTGAACTCAACTTCAGCCGCGCGCAGCGCGGCCAGTGCGCCGGGAAGCTCGGTGGTGGTCACGGCTTCATTGTGGGGCATCGCGGAGGAGGCTCAGAGATCAGCCCGGATCAGGCATAATGTCATAATGTACCTTATCGGACAATGCCCTGAACGCGGTGCGAAGGTGGCGCTTGCCCCAACTGGGCTGGTATCAGGGATGGGTCTGGAAGAACGTATCCACCGGCCCGAACAGACCCAGCGTCGAGTTCCCCAGAGCCGCGACGGCGACGATGATGACCGCGGCCACCGTGGCAACCAGGATCGCGTACTCGGCGCTGGTGGCGCCACGCTCAGTGCTGAAAATCACGCCCCAAACTCTAAATGCAAACAATGGGGTTTGGCTGTCCCCCATCAGAGCTACTGCGCAATCAGCTTCTCAACTTCTCACAAATTGATCATGTGCCCGGCAATGCCTTCGACGGCCTCCTTTAGGGCCTCAGACAAGCTCGGGTGGGCGTGGACATTGCGGGCCACCTCATCAGCAGTGAGATCCCACAGCTGGGCCAGGGTGAGTTCAGGCAGCAACTCCGAGACGTCCGGACCAATCATGTGGGCGCCGAGAAGCTCGTTGTAGCGGGCATCAGCGACGATCTTCACAAACCCAGTGGCATCGCCGAGGCCATGGGCCTTTCCGTTGGCGCTGAAGGGGAACTTGGACACCTTCACCTCAAAGCCCAGTTCTCTGGCCTGGGCTTCGGTGTAGCCAAAGGAGGCGATCTGAGGCTGGCAGTAGGTGGCTCGCGGAATCATCACGTAGTTCAGCGGCATGGTCTCGGTTCCGGCAATGGTTTCGGCGGCCACTACCCCTTGAGCCTCGGCGGTGTGGGCGAGCATCAGCTTCGCGGTCACGTCGCCGAGAGCGTAGATGCCGGGCACATTGGTCCGCAGGTAGTCGTCAACCTCGATCGCACCACGATCGGTGAGCTGCACGCCGGTGTTCTCCAGGCCGTAACCCTCGGTGCGCGGCGCGAATCCCAAAGACTGCAGCACGCGGTCGGCCTCGATTACTTGGCCCTCTCCCCCAGCTGCCGGGCTTACGTGGACGCGAACGCCGTCGGCATGCTCCTCGATCGAGTCGACCTTGGTGCTGGTGAGGATGTTGATGCCCAGCTTGCGGTAAGCCTTGGCGAGCTCGGCCGAAACTTCGGCGTCCTCATTGGGCACCATCCGGTCGAGATATTCCACAATGGTTACCTGGGCGCCGTAATTGGCCAGCACATAAGCGAATTCGGTGCCGATGGCGCCGGCGCCACAGATAACGATGGATTTCGGCACATCTTCGGAAAGAATCTGCTGCACGTAGGTGTAGACCCGGTCGCTGACCTGGGTGTTGGGCAGCATCTTGGTGATCGCGCCGACGGCGATGATGCAGTCCTGGAAGCCCACCTCGGTGGTGCTCCCGTCCGCAGCGGCCACCGAAATCGTCTTCGGGCCGGTGAAGGTACCCCAGCCGTCCAGTTCGGTGATCTTGTTCTTGCGCATCAGGAAATGGACGCCTTTGACCATACGGTCGCTGACGGCCCGGCTGCGCTTGAAGGCGGTGCCGTAGTTGAAGCTCACCTGGCCCTCAATGCCAAAGGTGTCCGCTTCGGCGTTGAAGATGTGGGCCAGTTCGGCGTTGCGCAGCAGGGCCTTGGTCGGGATGCAGCCGACATTGAGGCAGACGCCACCCCACCACTGCTTCTCGATGATGGCCACCTTTTTGCCCAACTGGGCTGCACGGATGGCGGCCACGTACCCTCCCGGGCCCGCGCCAAGTACGACAACGTCGAAGTTCTGGGTCATGGGCGCCACTTTAGACGACTTGCCAGCCACCATGCGCAGTGCCCTCCCCTCCCCTGGCCCGCCTTTGGGGCTGGGGTTCATATCCCATATGAGATATGGTCGGCCCGTGGTAGAACTCCTTCCCGCTAGCGTGGGCACCCTCATCCGTGACGCCAGAAAACAGCGAGGCCTTACCCAACAGGAACTCGCCGACGTTCTTGGCACCTCCCAAAGTGCAGTTCATCGAATCGAATCCGGTGGGCAGAACCTGAGCCTGGAGATGATCAACCGCATCGCCACGGCCCTGGAGAGCCCCCTGATCACCGCTGGTTCCGGCGGACCGACGCACATGCGCATCGAAGGCCCAGTGAAGCTGCATGGCTCGATCGCGGTGCGGTCCAGCAAGAACGCAGCGGTGGCGCTGCTGTGCGCGTCCCTGATCAACCGGGGCCGGACGGTGCTGCGCGGCATCGCTCAGATCGAAGAGGTCAACCGAATCCTGGAGGTGCTCACCAGCATCGGGGTGCGAGCAACTTGGTCGGAAGACAAGAGCGAACTTGAGCTGATTAGGCCTGATGTGCTCGATCTGGCCAATATGGACGAGGCCGCCGCGCGTCGGACCCGCTCGGTGATCATGTTCCTCGGGCCGCTGCTGCACTCCGAACAGAACTTCGAGCTGCCCTACGCCGGCGGCTGCAATTTGGGTGCGCGCACCATCACCCCGCACCTGCAGGCATTGCGCCACTTCGGATTGAACGTTCAAACAACCATGGGTGCCTACCACGCCGAGGTCAATCCAATCGCCTCGGACGAGATCCGCCTCACCCTCACCGAGCGCGGTGACACCGTGACCGAAAACGTGCTGATGGCGGCGGCGCTGTTCGCCGGACGCACCGAAATTCGCAACGCCTCCAGCAACTACATGGTGCAGGATCTCTGCTTCTTCCTGGTCGAACTGGGTGTCCGGATCGACGGCATCGGCACCACCACCTTGGTGGTGCACGGCCGCGCCGATATTCACGCCGACGTGGCCTTCGCGCCATCGGAAGACCCGATCGAGGCCATGAGCCTGCTCACCGCCGCGATCGTCACCGGCTCGGAGCTGACCATTCAGCGAGCCCCTATTGAGTTCCTCGATATCGAGCTGGCGATTCTGGCCGAAATGGGCCTGAAGTACGTACTGAGCCCCGAATACCGCTCCGACAACGGCCAAACCCGGCTGGTTGACCTCACGGTGTACCCCTCAGAACTGCATGCCTCCACCGACAAGATCCACCCGATGCCGTTCCCTGGCCTGAATATCGACAATCTGCCCTTCTTCGCCGTGATCGCCGCGGTGGCCGATGGCCGGACGATGATCCACGACTGGGTGTACGAGAACCGGGCAATCCATCTGGTGGAGCTGAACAAGCTCGGCGCCGATGTCCAGCTATTGGATCCGCACCGGATCGTGGTGACCGGCCCGACCCGTTGGCGTGGCCAGGAAATCGTGTGCCCGCAGGCTTTGCGGCCAGCGGTATGCCTGCTACTAGCGGCGTTGGCAGCCAAGGGCACCAGCGTGTTGCGCGATGTTTATGTAATCAACCGCGGCTATGAGGACCTGCCCAACCGGCTCAATGCACTCGGCGCGAAGGTGTCGGTCTTCCAAGACTGAGGCGCGGAGCCCTGGTGGCCTCAGCGAATCCGGGCCACTTCGAAGTGGTGGGTTGGCTCGACGAGCTCGTTTTGGGCCGCCACCAACGCCAGTTCGAGGGACCCGCTGTCGGTGGTGACCTTAAGTAGGGAGTAGACCGCATCGGCGGTGCGTCCCATCGCCTCGCCTGCATCGGCACCTCGCAGGAGGTGGGCTAGGAACAGTGCTGCGGTTAGATCGCCAGATCCGGTGAAGTTGCGCTCAAGACGTGGGGTCGAGACCGTCCAGGCAGCATCAGCGGTCACCGCCAGCATGATGACCCGCTCTGGATCGGTCCCCTGCAGCACCGTTGAGGTCACCAAGACCGTCGTTGGGCCCAGTTCGCGTAGGGCATCAGCGGCCGCGAGCACCTCGGCCAGCGTCGAGGTGCTACGGCCGGTGAGGAAGTCGAGTTCAAAGTGGTTCGGCGTGACGATCTGGGCAGCCGGTACCACCTGATCACGCATGAACTCCGGGATGCCCGGACGCACGTAGATGCCCCGGCCGATGTCACCGATAACCGGATCACAGCAGTACACCGCCGCCGGATTTCGCTCCTTCACCAGGGCGACCGCCTTCAGCACCTCAGCGCCGACGGCCTCGGCGCCCTGGTAGCCCGACAACACCGCGTCGACTCGCGGTAGTACGCCGCGCTCGTCGATGCCAGCAATCACCTCGGCGATGTCAGTGGCGGTCAAAAGTGGGCCCCGCCAGGCGCCGTAGCCGGTGTGATTGGAGAAATGCACGGTGAGCACCGGCCACACCTCCACGCCCAGCCGCATCAATGGAAAAGTGGCCGCGCTATTGCCGACGTGACCGTAGGCCACCGAAGACTGAATCGACAGGATCGTGTTGGGCATGGCCACCTCTCGTGCTGGGAACGGGTCGAGGAAGAATCGCGACCTGGACGCCGCCAAAGCCTAAGCCGTCGCCCGTGATCGCGCCCGTCCGGCCCGCGAGGCAGGATGCCCGCGAGGCGTCGCCGGGGCGACTGAGTTGACCAACGATCGAAGACGCGGTGAATTCTGCGACCAACACCGGCCCCAGCGCACCCGTCAAGCCCTAGAGTTTCGCCTGTGCGTGACTCCCAACACCCCTATCTGGGCACCAACTTCGTAGCAATGGCCCATCGGGGTGGGTGGTTGAGCCTGGAAGACCGAGCCAGGGAGAACACCTGGTACGCCTTCGCCCAGGCAGTCGCTGAGGGCTACCGCCACTTGGAGACTGATGTCCACACCACCGCTGACGGCACGCTGGTCGCGTTCCACGATTCTCAGTTGGGTCGGCTAACTGACGCCAGTGGCCAGCTGAACAAGCACAACTGGGCCGAACTGGCCGACGTCCGGGTGGGTGGTAGCGACCCGATCTCGCCGCTGGAAGAGCTCCTGGCGGAGTTCTCCTCGACGTATTTCAACATCGACCTCAAAGACGACGCCGCTGTCACAGCACTCCCGGTGCTGCTGGCGAAGCTGGGCGCGGAGGACCGGGTCTGTGTGGCGTCCTTTTCGACGCTGCGCCTGCGCCGCTTTCGCGCGCTCGCTCCGAACGTGCTTACCGCGACCACCCCGGCCGAGATCGCCTGGTACGCCTTCGGCGTCGGCCTGCGACGTCGTCCGCTCGGCGCGGGCGCGGTGCTGCAGGTACCGACGCGGGTGTTTGGCGACCGAATCCCGCTGGTGCGTCCGGACGTGCTCGCGGCCGCGCACGCTGCTGGCCGCAAGGTGCACGTCTGGACAGTCGATGAGCGCGCCGAGATGGAACGCCTAATCGATCTGGGTGTGGACGGAATCATCACGAACGAAATCGGCATCTTGAAGCAGGTGCTGACCGAACGCGGTCTTTGGGAGGGGCAGGAATGAAGAGCACCAAGGAACAGCGGTCCTGGTACTGGTACGACTGGGCCAACTCGGCCTACATCACCACCACGGCCACGGTCATCATCGGCCCGTACCTGACGAGCTTGGCCAACAATGCGGCCTGCCCCGATCTGGTCGATGGCCAGGTCTGTCAGAACCCCGTGATGCTGTTGGGACTGTTCCCAGTGCTGCCAGGAGCACTGCACCCCTTCCTGGCGACGCTCAGCACCATCATTTCTGCGGTTCTGCTGCTGTTCGTCGGTGCGCTGGTCGACCGCTCGGCCCACCCCCACCGCTGGCTGGCTGGCTCGGCCTGGCTGGGCGCGACGGCTGGCAGCATGATGTTCTTCCTCGAAGGCGACAACTGGGAACTGGGCGCTTGGCTGATGATCATCGCCGCCTTCAGCTTCGGCGCCTCCACCGTGGTCTACGACTCGATCCTGGTGCGAATTTCCGGACCTGATGATCGCGATCGGGTGTCCAGCCGTGGTTGGGCTTTTGGTTACGTCGGGGGTGGTCTGCTGCTGGCGGCCAACTTCCTGCTAATGACCTTCTACGACCAACTGGGTCTGAGCTATGGCATGGCGATCCGGCTGAGCCTGCTGTCGGCCGGCCTTTGGTGGGGCCTGTTCACGATCATTCCGGTGCTGGGGCTGCGAAAGCTGCCCAAGGAGGTGCCAGTGGAGGTGTCCGGGCACAATCCCTTCAGCCAACTGGCCAACACCTTCGCGCAGATGAAGCACTACCCGCAGACGATGCTGTTCCTGCTCGCGTTCCTGTTCTACAACGACGGCATTCAGACGGTGATCGTCTCCTCCAGTCTGTACGCCTCGAAGGAACTCGGCATGGCCACCAGCCAGGTCATGTTGACCTTCCTGGTCACCCAATTTGTCGCCATCGCCGGCGCCCTCCTCTTCGGGCTGGCTGCGGCAAAGATCGGCGCGAAGAAGACAGTGCTGATCGGCTTGGTGATCTGGTTGGGCGTGGTCGGGGTGGGTTTCGTCCTGCCGGTCGGCGTCTTTGGTGCTCTGGTGGCGCTGGGCGCCGCAATCGGGCTGGTGATGGGCGGGACGCAGGCGCTGTCGCGCTCGATGTATAGCCAGTTGATCCCGCTGGGCCGCGAATCGGAGTACTTCAGCTTCTACCAGGCCATGGAGCGTGGCACGAGCTGGCTGGGCACCCTGACCTTCGCCCTGGTGTTCCAGTTCAGCCAGTCCTATCGGCTGGCGTTGGTGGCCCTGATCGTCTTCTTCGTCATCGGTGGAGTGCTACTGAGCAGGGTGAACATGCGTCAGGGAATCACCGACGCCGGAAATGCGTTGCCCAAAGTGCTGTGATCTTGGGTCCGGCAGCTATTTTGGAGGCGGAGGTAAATCATGGCCGATCGGGCATTGCGGGGTTCAGGGTTGGGTTCGAAGAGTTTGGCCGAGCCATCGGCTGTTGAGTTGGCCCCACGCCAGGAGGTCGGTTTCGACTGTGCGAAGGGCCATCACTTCGACGTCGTCTTCGCTATCGAGGCTGAGCTACCCACCGAGTGGGAGTGCACCCGCTGTGGCGAAATGGCTCGCCGCTCCGACGGCGTCCAGCCTGAAGTCAAAGAGACCAAGCCGGTACGTACCCACTGGGACATGCTGCGCGAACGCCGCTCGATCCCGGAGCTGGAAGACCTGCTGGCCGAGCGCCTCGACGAAATCCGTGGCCAGAGCCGCTGACCTACTCGATCTCTCCTGAGATCACGTCGCGATCGGCTTGGGTCGGCGATTTGGGCGCTTGATCTTCAACTACCTCCCCGGGTACGACCCCAGGGGCGTTCTTTGGTAGCGCCGAACCCAGATTCAGCCCGGCCCGAGACATCTGCCGCGCGACCACCCAGCCCAAGGCCTTACGGGCCAGCGGACGGGTGAACGGCAACAGGAAGACCAGCCCGATGATGTCGGTGAAAAAGCCCGGCAGGATCAGCATGATGCCGCCGGCCAACACCAAAGCGGCATCGGCCAGATGGCCGGTCGGGGTCCGTCCAGCCTCATAGGCCTTGACGAGCGCGCTCCACGACTTTCGGCCCTCGCGCCGCAGCAGCCAAGCCCCCAGGAAGGCCTCAGCGACCAGAATCAGCAAAGTCCAACCGAGTCCGATCCAGCCACCCACCAGGGTCAGTAGCCAAACCTCGGCGACTGAGATCAGGATGAACGAGATCACCAGCGCAGGCAGCAGCAGCCGGTAAGCGCCTTGGGGATTCTTCACCTGGTGGTGTCCTTACTGTCTTGAGTGACTGCTGGCCTGGTGCCAGCGAAGACCGTGCGGATCTGCGACAAGCGGTGCTTGATCCCCCACCGGGTGGTGAGCAACATGGCCTCGGCCACGATAGCCCCACTCATCTTCGAGTCACCCAATTCGCGCTCAACGAAAGTGATGGGCACCTCGGCAACGGTGAAGCCGCCGCGTACCGCGCGCCAGATCAGATCCACCTGGAAGCCGTAGCCGGCCGCCTCGACGGCGTCCAGATCCATCCCGCGAAGGGTTGTCGCACGCCACGCCGCGAGGCCGCCAGTGGCGTCCTTGACCGGCAACCCGAGCCACATTCTGGTCCAGAGGTTGCCGCCGCGGCTGAGCAGTTCGCGGTGCAGTGGCCAGCCCTCGGTGGCGCCACCGGGCACATAACGCGAGCCCTTCACCACATCAGCGGTCTGCAGTCGTTCCAGAATGGCTGGCAGGTATTCGGGCTGATGAGAGCCGTCAGCATCGTGCTCAATCAGGACGTCGTAGCCAGCGTCCAGTCCCCACCGAAAGCCAGCGATGTAGGCAGCTCCCAAGCCTTCTTTGCCGGCCCGATGCAGGACGTGGACATGATCATCTGCGGCGGCCAGCTCATCAGCGTGCTGCCCGGTGCCGTCTGGGGAATTGTCGTCGGCGATGAGGATGTGCGCGCTCGGCACCGCTTTTCGGATCCTGGTGGTGATCGGCCCAACGTTTTCGCATTCGTTGTAGGTGGGGATCACTACCAACACCCGCTCAAGCGAGGCGGCCGGGTCAGCCATGCTGTACTCCTGATTCGGTTTTGGACTTAGTCATTCTGCCCCAAAAAGCGCTGAGGCCGAATCCGAGAAGTCCGAAGGTGATGATGACCAACTCGATCGTCCTGGCCCCGACGGCCGCAATCGTCACGTTGTTGCGCATTGGGAGCTGGACTACGCCGGAGGCGGCGTGGTGGTCGGTGGTTTGGAAGGCGACTGAGCCGTCGGGGCGGATCAATCCCGATACCCCGCTGGTGGTCACCACGAGGATTTCCCGGCGCAATTCCATCGCCCGGACCCGGGTCATCGCAAACTGCTGATCGATCTGCCCGGTGCCTTGGTACATGGCGTTCGAGGACTGCACCACCAACACCTGCCCGCCGTGGGTCACCGTATCGGCGATGACGTCGTCAAAGGCCAGGTCGTAGCAGACGATCACTCCAAGATCGAGGCTGCGATCGCCGGCGATGGTGGTGGGCAGCACTCCAGGGGCAGTGCCAGCCACGGACTGGGGCCCGACATAGGCCAGCTCTGGGACCAACGGCAGCAGCAGTTCGCGGAACGGCACCCATTCACCGAAGGGGACGATGCCGCGTTTGAGGTAGCGCAAGGTCGCGCCCTCGGCGGGGGTCCACCACAGTGAAGCCGTTTGTCGCTGGTCGTAGCCGGGGCCGTCCAGGATGGCGCCCACCAGAATCGGCACTTGGGCGCGGGCGGAGGCGGCTCGCACCATTCGTCCGGTTTCGGCGTCGACCAGCGGGTCCATATCGGTGGAGTTCTCCGGCCAGACGATGAAATCGGCTCGGCTCACCTCGCCGGCTTCGATGCGTCCGACCAGCCGGGTGGTTTCGGCCAGTTGATTTGCGGTGATCGTCCGTGCCGGGCCGAGGCCGTACACCCCGCCACCGGGGGCACCGCCTTGCACCCAGCCGGCGCTGACTTCGCCGGTACCCTGGCCAGGTGTCACCAGCAGACCGGTGGCGCTGAGGCCGAGCACCGCCGCCATCCCGCCAGCCAGCGCGCCAGCTCGTCGACGGGTGGGCTGTTGGATCAGCCACGCCAGGCCCTGGCCAATCAGGGCGGTGAGGAAGCTAGCTCCGGCCACACCGAAGACTGGGAGCCCCCAAGACAGCGGCGAATCAACCATGGCGTAGCCAAGCCGTAGCCACCCAAACCCGTCGAAGGGGAAATGGGAAAAGGAGTACTCGGTGATCGACCAAGCCGCGGCCCCCAGCAGCGGCCACCAGCTCGAGCCGAGAGCGAGCCGCAATAGGGCGGCCAACAGGCCGTAGAACAGCGCCTCGAACATCACCAGCCCCACCATCGCTTGGACGTAGATGATCTGCATCCAGCCAACGCCGACCAGCAACAATCCCAGTCCGTAGGCATAGCCAATTCCGACCGCCCCAAGGGCCCGGTTCGCTGCGGCGACCGCCAACGTGAGACCGGCAACGCCAAGAATCGCCAGCGGCCACCAGCCGTAGGGTGCGAAACCGAGCGCGGTGAGCAGGCCGAGGGCAAAGGCGGCGATCAAGCGGAGGCTCCAATGCCAGCCCGACAGCCACGAAATCACCGGCCCAGCCTAGCCGGGTCGCCAACAGCAGCCGCATCGTCACCTCTGCATGGCAGCATGGGGAAATGAGCGAGCCGAGAATGCTGCTGTTCGACACCGCTTCGGTGTACTTCCGAGCCTTCTTCGGGCTGCCCAGTTCGCTGCGTTCGCCAGACGGTCGCCAGGTCAACGCAGTGCGGGGGCTGCTGGACTATTTGGCTCGATTCATCACCGACTACTCCCCCACGCAGGTGGCTTACTGTTGGGACAACTCGTGGCGCCCGGCGTGGCGGGTGGCCCTGGTGCCGTCCTACAAGGCGCAGCGCGTCGCCTACGGCGACGTCGAAGTGGTGCCAGCGGAGCTGACTGCGCAGGTGCCGCTGATTCGTGACGTGCTCGATGCGCTGGGAATCCCGGTGATCGGCGCGGACGGCTACGAGGCCGACGACGTGATCGCCACCATGGCCAAGGCCAGTTCCGTGCCAACCGAGGTGGTCACCGGTGATCGCGATCTGTTCCAAGTGGTTGACGATGCCGCGGCGGTTCGGGTGCTCTACCTGGGTCGTGGCGCAGGTCGGCATGATCGGGTGGACGGGGCTTGGCTGCGTGAGCGCTACGGAGTATCCCCAGATCAATATGTCGATTTTGCCGTCCTGCGCGGCGACCCGTCCGATGGGCTTCCTGGCGTGGCGGGCATCGGTGAGAAGACGGCGGCTGGACTCCTGGCCAGCCATCACGACCTGGAGCAGATCCTGGCCGCAGCCCAGCAGGGTCTCCTGGCCCCACGGGTGACCGCAGCCCTGGCGGCGTCGGTGGACTACCTGGGTGCGGCGCGTGAGGTGGTCAGCGCTGCGGTGGACGTACCCGTGCCCGCGTTCAAGCTGGAGTTGTCGCGCTCCCCTGCCGATCCGGCCCGGTTCGAGCGGCTCAGTGCAGAGCTGGGTCTGGGCGGAAGCGCTGCGCGTTTGATCGCGGCGCTAGCTCAAGCCCGCAGCACGTAGACCGCGGCCGCACCGAAAAGGTTGGGCCAGGCCTGGCCGGTGGGCGACGGCAGCCCGGTGGGTGCCAGCACGATCCGCTGCTCGATTCTGAGGTCAACCGAAGCAAACAGGTCCTCAAGATCCACCAAGGTGGTGAATCGGAGGTTGGGGGTGTCGTACCAACGGTGCGGGAGATCCCGTGACATCGGCATCCGCCCGCGCATTAGCCGCAGCCGGTTACGCAGCAGGCCGAAGTTGGGCACCGAGACGATCAGTTGGTCACCGATGCGAGCCATCTGTTGAAGCACCTCGCGGGGCCGCTTCAGGGTCTGGATAGTGCGAGAAAGCACCACCACGTCGTAGGAATCCTCGGCGAAGTGATCAAGCTCGGTGTCCAGGTCGAGTTCGACTACCGGCACGCCAAGCGAAATCGCCGCCAGCACCGCGTCCGGATCGATTTCCACCCCAGCACCGCGACAGGTCTTGTTGGCAATCAGGTGGGCCAGCAACACTCCGCTGCCGCAACCAAGGTCGAGCACCCGGGAGCCGTCCGGAATCAGTCCGGCGAGCAGGGTGAGATCAGGACGTAGGGTCATTGAGACACCTCCACTAGGGCGCGATCCAGGAAGGCCCGCAGCGTTGCGTGGTAGGACGGAACCTCAAGCAGGAACGAATCGTGGCCCCACGGCGACTGAATCTCGCGGAAAGTCACCGGCTGCTCGGCCAACTCCAGCCTCCGCACGATTCGGCGGGAGTGTTCGGTGCCGAAGCGCCAATCGGTATCGAACGACATCACCAACCACTTCACCGGCTGCTCGGTGACCTTAGCGGTGGAGGCCGAGGCGGAAAATGGGTCGAAGTAGTCCATCACCCGTGACAGGTACAGATAGCTCAGGGCGTCGAAGCGGCCCAGGAAGACCTGTCCCTGGTGATCAAGGTAGCTCTCGACGGCGAAGTCGATCCCGAAGCCCGGCTCCCGACTGTCTGGGTGGGGTTCGCGGCCGAATTTCTCAGTGAGCGCATCCTCGGACAAGTAGGTGATGTGCGCCATCATCCGAGCAATCGCCAGTCCGACGTCCGGATTGGTCTCCTGGCTGACGTAGTCGCCGCCGAGGAAGTTCGGATCAGTCATGATCGCCCGCCGCGCAACTGCGGAGAAGGCGATGTTTTGCGCCGTAAGCCGACTAGAGGCGGCCACCACTACCCCGTTGGCGACTTCTTCGGGATAGCTCAGTCCCCATTGCAGCGCCTGCATGCCACCAAGTGAGCCACCCAGGGCAGCCAACAGTCGACTGATGCCCAAATGGCGAAGCAGCGCGCGGTGGACTTCCACCAAGTCGGCCACAGTCAGTTGCGGAAACCCCAAACCGAAGGGCGAGCCAGTGGCCGGATTGATCGAGGACGGTCCGGTGGTGCCCTGACAGCCGCCGAGCAGGTTGGCGCAGATGACAAAGAAACGGTCGGTGTCCAGCGGTTTGCCCGGACCGATCAGGTTGTCCCACCATCCCGGACGGGCGGCGCCAGCGTGATAGCCGGCTGCATGGGCGTCCCCGGTGAGCGCATGCAAGATGAAGACGGCGTTGTCGCGGCGATCATTGAGGTTGCCGTAGGTCTCAAAGGCCACCTCGACCGGGCCCAGCTTCTCGCCATTGGCGAGGACCAGCGGTTCGGCCTCAGTGAAGAGGCAGGCCATCTGGAGTTCTACCTGCCCGACCGATCCTGGCTCTGGCACGTTCACACCCATTTGACGACCTCCTGAATACCGGGCCTCAGCATAGCCGGGCCAAGCTGTGGCTACGGTCGTGGGAGAATGTGGTCGTTTGTGGAAAGGACGATGCGATGAGCGAGCTAGCCCAACAGATCCAGGCCGACATGGTGGCCTCGATGAAGGCCCACGACGACCTGACCCGGTCGACCTTGCGGATGGCCATCTCGGCGATCAAGAACGAGCAGGTTGCTGGCAAGCAGGCCCGCGAGCTTACCGACTCCGATGTGGTGATCGTGCTCAATCGCGAAGTGGCCAAGCGCCGCGACTCGGCCGAGGCCTACACCAGCGGTAACCGTCCTGAGCTGGCCGCGAAGGAACTGGCCGAAATTGAGGTGCTGCAGCGCTACCTGCCCGCTGCCCTCAGCGATGCCGAATTGGATGTACTTATCGCCAATGCCCTGGCCCAGGCCGAAGCCCAACTGGGGGCCAAACCGACCCTCAAACAGATGGGCGTCGTGATGAAGACCGTCACGGCCGAGGTCGCTGGCCGCGCCGAGGGTGGCAAGGTGGCCGCCAAGGTCAAGGCCGCGCTGGCCTGAGCCGCCAGCAGGCGTACGGGCGACTGGACGCAGACCTGAGGGGCACTGAGGGCTGGGACCGCACTCGGTTTGGGTCTAGGCTACGGCCGTGGCGGTTCACCGGATCGCCCAACCACCCCCAAAGCTTGACCACGCCGCATCGACCTTTTAGGACGTAATGAGCTTCAGGGGGATTGTTGCCTACTGCTGCTTGGCTGCCTTCTGGGCGGCGTTCTTCGTCGGTCTTGCCGTCGCCGTAGGTGCCCTCGGGATTGGCCTGGCCGCCGCAATCTTCGCCATCGTGGGCGGACTGAGCTTGTTGGCGATGGCCAAAATCGTCGGTCGAGAGTTGCGCTGGCACCTCGATTGGGCTGCGGTGCTGATGTGGGCGGCCCTGGGATTGACCATCCTGGTTGCGGTCGCCACCTCGGTGGCCCACCTCGGGTCGGCACTCAGCGCAGTGGTAGTGAGTTCGATTCCGCTATTCGCCACCGTAGTCGGCCAAATGCGTGGCCTGGAGCGAGTCACCGGGTTGGGTGCGTTGAGCATTCTGCTGGGCATCAGCGGCTTGTTGTTGGTGGCGGCGTTCCCCGTCGGCTATCCGAGCTGGGGATTCCTCGGCGGGGTCATTGCGGCTTTGGTGGCGGCCATCGCGGCCGGATCCTGCGGGCGTCATCTGGCGGCCCGATTGCACTCCCCACGCGCATTGGAGACCGCCATTGCCGCCGCCCTGATCGGTGGCCTCGGCGCCTTGACCCTGACCCCATTCACCCCGGTGCCAGGAAGAGTTGACGGGTGGCCGATCGCACTACTGGTGATGCTCGCCATCTGCTGCGGCTTCTTGGGATTGTTTGCGCTGTCGAGCGCTAGCGATTCAGTGCCCCGCCGCACGGCAGCCACTCTGCCTGGGGTCGGAACGGTGCTGGCCGCCATCGCTGGCGTGGTCTTATTGAGCGAAGTGGTTTCGTTCGCGCAGGTGCTCGGTATGTTCGCGATTCTCGCCGGCACCGCGCTGTTGCGCGGGCTGGTGCCCCGTTGGTTCCCGGCGTCCTGGCGGTCTTGACCCGCGGGGGCACCTAATCGCCCTAATCTGTCCACATGACGCGCTCTGAAACCCCCGATGCGTCCGCGCCGACCGAGGCCGAGCAGCCGAAGTCGCCCGACTCCGAGGAAGTCCTAACCGATGTCGTGGCGGCGGCAGCCGAGCCGGCCCGTCCCCGTTCATTGAAGGTGTTGGCCGACTTCAAGAATCCGTTTAGCTGGGGCTTTGTGGCCACCATTGGTGTCCTGCTCGCGCTCGCCCTGGGCGGCGCGTTGGCCTCACTATCCACGGTGCTGGTCTGGATGGGCATCGCCTTGTTCATCGCGTTGGCCTTGGACCCGATGGTGAAGTGGTTGGAGGGGCGCGGTTTGGCGCGCGGGATCAGCATCGCGCTGGTCTTCCTCGGCTTCGCCCTAGTACTCGGCGGGTTGTTGGCCCTAGTGGTGCCGACCGCAGTGCGTCAGATCTCGCTGTTTGCGGCCTCCGTGCCGACCTACCTCACCGACCTGCAGAATGCGCCCTGGTTCCAGTCCCTCATCGCTGCCACTGGTCAAAGCGATTGGTACAGCACCTTGCTCACCCAAGCTCGCACCTGGCTGTCGGATCCGGCCAATCTGCTGGCCCTTGGTGGTGGTGCGCTCACGGTGGGCACCGGGCTGGTCAACTGGGCTTCGGGCAGCTTTGTAGTGCTGGTGCTCACCTTGTACTTCTTGGCGTCGCTGCGCACCATGAAGGCAGCGCTGGTGCGGCTGGCCCCGGCGTATTCGCGGCCTCAATTGGCATCCTTTGCCGACCGCATGACCGACTCGGTCGGCAACTATGTGTCCGGGATGGCGATCTTGGCCACCTGCAACGCCCTGTTCTCCTTCATAGTCCTCAGTTTGCTCGGCGTGCCGTTCGCGGCCCTGTTGGCCTTCGCCGCGTTGATCCTGACGATGATCCCGATGATCGGTTCACCAGTGTTCTGGGTGTTGGCCACGGTGGTCAGCCTGTTCACCTCATGGTGGGCCGCGCTGATCTTCACCATCGCCTACAACGTCTACATCCAGATCGAGGCCTACGTGATGACCCCACGGGTGATGAACAAAGCGGTCAACATCCCCGGGCTGCTGGTCGTGATCGGCGCCCTGGTTGGTGGCACGCTATTTGGCCTGCTCGGCGCCCTGGTGGCCGTGCCGGTCACCGCATCGCTGCTGATGGTGGTGCAGGAAGTGTTCCTGCCAAAGCAGGACGCGAAGACGGTTTCGCCCAACTGAGCCGAGCTGGCTAGGCCGGCTCGGTTGCCGGTTTGTGGGCCGACGCCAACTCGGCGAAGGTGGTGGCCAACTCTGCTGGCGAAGTGAAGCGGCGCAGCCGGACCTTTGGTGCCAATGCTGTCAGCCGGTCCAGTTCGTCATTGAGGTATTCGCGACGCCAGCGGAACAGCCAAACCCGAAGGTCGCGGCGCTCCTCGGGGTATTGCAGAGCACGAATCAGGCAGGTCAGAGGGCTGAAGTCGAGCACCCACACCTCGTCAGGATGGCCGAGGCGCGGCTCGTCGGCATCGAATGGACCCAAATCAGCATCGAGCACCCAGCGTTCGCTGGTGTCGAGCTCCTGTTGCACCTTCGCCCAGTGGGCGGCTGGTTGCGGACGTCGGTCTACCGGCCAGAAGTGCTTGTCGATCCGAATGATCGGTCGTCCGGTGATCTCGGCCAGTCGTTTCGCCGCTGGCGTGGCGTCCGTTCCCCCGCGGCCGAGAATCGCGATTCGACTGCCGAGTTCCATCTGTTCCTGCATGTTCAGATGATTTCAGCTGTCAGGCCCGGGCGCAGCAGAAACCTCTGAAATGTCCGTACAAACCACGCCGAGGCTTCGGTCGGTGGTCAATGGCGCGCTGTTCAGCCGCTGGGACGGCCGTACCTAATTCACCAAATTGGCCCCCAATGGGTGACTGCGCCGGTCCCTCGCGCCGGGTTAACCTCCCTTGGACGGGCCTTCGCCTATTCCCGACACCGTCGATAGCGAGCCGAGGATGACCCTTACTCTCCCCCGCCGCGCCCTCGTCGATCCTGACGAGTTGCCGCCGCTATCGTTGCGCGCCTCCGTACCCCAGCCTTTCGCCCCCACCTCAGCAGAGCCAGATGCGCTGGACGGCTTCGAACTCGGGCGCGAATGGCTGCGCAAGCTCAACTGGGGTTTGTTCGAGACGCTGGTGGAGACCGCCTTCTCCCGTGACGGCTTCCTGGTACTGCCAGCGCCAGCTCGCCTGGCCGGGCGCGCAGACATGGTGTTGGAGCGGCGGGGTGAGCGGCTGTTTGTCCAATGCAAGCACTGGAAGGCCTGGCAGGTTGGCACCCCGACTGTGCGGGAGCTACAGGCGCTTGTTTCGCTCGACCGTGCCACCGGCGGCATCGTGATTACGGCTGGTAAGTACAGCGTGGAAGCGCTCGCGTTCGCTGGCGAGGTCGGCCTGATCCTGCTGGACGGTGACGACCTGCTCCGGATGGCGGTCGGGGCGCCGGTGCTGCCACTGGCGGAGGAAACCACGACGCAATGGAGGGCACCGGCGGCTTGGACCGCGTTCGGCGCCCCCACCTGTCCGGTCTGTGAAGCGCCGATGTTGTACAAGCGGGTGCGGATGGGTGCCCATGCCGGTACGCGCTTTTGGGGTTGCCCCGGCTTCCCGACTTGCCGAGCGGTCCGCGAGGCTGGCCCCGGCACGGCCCTGCCGATGGAGCGCCCGGTCGCTGGCGCCGAACTCAGCGCCGTCGCGGTCTACGACCACCAGACTCCCCCGGCAACCGCCGACTCAAGTACCCCCATGGCGCAGGACCCACCCGCCGCAGCGCCGGTGATTGATGACCCGGCACCCGCTGAGGTCGAATTCGCTGCCGACCCGCCGAAGCTGACCGAGCCACCAGTGGACCAGCCTGGGTCACCGAACCTGACCGCACTGGTCGAATCGACCCCGAATGAACCGATCAGCGAACCAGCGGAGGCCGGTGAACTCCTGCTGGCACTGCTGGCCCCCGAGCCGACCTACGCCGAACCTCGGCCGCGGACGATTCAGCCAGCGCCGCTGCGCGCGCCAACGTTCGGCGGTGCGCTCGCGCCACCGCTGGCCTGGCCACCGGACACCTTCAGGGCGGTGCCACCGGCTGCTGTTCAACCGCAGCCGGTTCGACCGCAGCCGGTTCGACCCTCACCCGCTCAACCCGCATCCGTCCAAATCGAAAATCCCGTACCGGGCCCAGCCGCACCCAGATTTGCCGAAGTAGAGCCGCAACTGGCGACTGCGGAACCGGAGACTGACGAGGGCGGGCATCGGCGCAGCACGGTGCGCCTGATGGCAGTGATCCTGATTTGTGCTGCGGCTGCTGTGGTGGTCGCAGCTGCGGTGCCCGCAGTGCTGCAAGTCGTCCGGCTGCTCACCCGCTAGGCCGCATCGTCGGTTGGCGAGCTGGCCATTATCTGGGCGCCTGCTGCCGCGTCACACCAAATGGATACGGTCTGGTCTTGCTGATCAGGGGATCAGCTCTCGCTAGGAGACTCAATGGGTTGGCGAATGCCGTCGGAAACCGCAGCGCACGAGCGCACCTGGATGGCCTTCCCACGGGAGGGCTACACCCTCGGCCAGACCTCCGGCGACCGCGAAGAGGGCTATGCGGCTTGGTGCGCTACCGCCCACGCGATCTCGGAGTTCGAGCCGGTGACCATGGTCGTCGACCCCTCCGAGCTGAGTCGGGCGCGGCGAATGCTCTCGGCCCAAATCGAGTTGATTGTTGCGCCGCTGGATGAGTTCTGGATGCGCGATTTCGGCCCCACCTTCGTGGTCGACGATGCCCGCCCCGAGGCGTTGGGCGCAGTCACCTGGACCTTCAACGGTTGGGGCGACCAGGAGTGGGCCCAATGGCAGGATTCGGCGCTAATCGGTGCTCGGGTCGCCGAGATCGCTGGCGCGGAAACCCTCAGTTCGCCGCTGGTGAACGAGGGCGGTGGCCTGCATGTCGACGGTCAGGGCACCGTGCTGCTCACCGAGACCGTCCAACTCGACCCGCGGCGCAACCCTGACGCCAATCGAGCCAGCGTGGAGGCTGAACTCGCCCGGACGATCGGGGCCACCCACGCGATTTGGCTACCGCGCGGACTCACCCGCGACTACGACGAGTTCGGCACAAATGGGCATGTCGACATCGTGGCCACCATGCCATCGCCAGGACGGGTGCTCCTACACACCCAGCAAGCTGGCGAGCATCCCGACTACGAGGTCTCCAAGCAGTTGCGGGCCCTCTTAGCCAGCGTTACCGACGCCCACGGGCAAACACTGGAGGTCATCGACCTGCCGGCCCCGGCCACGCTGCGCGATAGCGATGGCTACCTCGACTGGAGCTACGTCAACCATCTGGTCGTCAACGGCGGGGTGGTGGCTTGCGCCTTCGCCGAACCGGAGGCCGATGCCCGCGCAGTCGAGATCCTCCAGGACGCCTACCCGGGCCGCCAGGTAGTTGCCGTCGATGCTCGGCCAATCTTCGCCCGCGGCGGCGGGGTCCATTGCATTACCCAACAGCAGCCACGAGTGGGTCTTGCCGGTGTTTGACGTTGTTGAGGCCACCATCGCCGAGTTGCGCGCCGCTCTGGAGACGGGCCGCACCACCAGTGTGGGGCTGGTGGCGGCCTACTTGGCCCGCCTGGAGGCTTACGAAGGGCCAGCCACCGCGACTGCCCTCAACGCCGTCGTGGTGCGCAATCCGGACGCGCTGGCCGAGGCCCGCGCTTCCGACGAACGGCGGGCGAGCGGCCGAACCCTAGGGCCTTTGGACGGCATCCCCTACACCGCCAAGGACAGCTACCTGGTGCGTGGCCTCACCGCCGCTGCGGGCAGTCCGGCCTTCGCCGAGTTGGTCGCTCAGCGCGACGCGTTCACCATTGAACGGCTGCGCGGTGGCGGGGCGATCTGCCTGGGGCTGACCAACATGCCGCCGATGGCCAACGGCGGCATGCAGCGCGGTATCTACGGCCGGGCCGAGAGCCCCTACAACGCCGACTACCTGACGGCTCCGTTCGGCTCTGGCTCTTCAAACGGTTCGGCCACCGCGACTGCGGCCAGCTTCGCCGCCTTCGGGTTGGGCGAGGAGACCTGGTCGAGTGGCCGCGGCCCGGCCTCCAACAACGCGCTGTGCGCCTACACCCCGTCGTGGGGGGTGATTTCGGTGCGCGGCAACTGGCCGTTGGTGCCCACCATGGACGTGGTGGTGCCGCAGACCCGGACGATGGCTGACCTGCTGGAGATCCTTGAGGTGGTCGTGGCCGATGACCACGAGACCCGCGGTGACTTCTGGCGCACCCAGCCGTGGCTGGAGTTGCCGCGGGCCAGCGAGGTGCGTCCGTCGAGCTACCCGGGGCTGGCACCGGCCTCGTTGGTCGAGGCGCGGCAAACCCTGGCTGGTCGGCGCATCGGCGTCCCGAGAATGTATGTCAACGCCGACCCTGAGGCCGGCACCGCTGCGGAGCCCGGCATCGGCGGGCCGACCGGGCAGCGCATTGACACCCGTGCGACAGTGCTGGAGTTGTGGCGCGGCGCCCGCGCTGACCTGGAGGCTGCCGGTGCGAGGGTGGTCGAGGTCGACTTCCCGGTGGTGTCCAACTATGAAGGTGATCGTCCGGGGGCGCCCACGATCGCCTCTCGCGGTTGGGTGAGCCCTGAGTATCTTGCCCACGAGATTCTCGACCTCTGTGCGTGGGGTTGGGACGACTTCCTGCGCGCCAACGCAGACCCGGCACTCCGGGACCTTTCGGTGGTCAATGGCGCCCAGATCTTCCCGCCGCCTGCGGGAGCGCTGCCGGATCGCTACACCGGCTTCGATGACGACATCACTGGATATCCGCAGTTCATTCGCGAGCATCCGATTGGTGCGCTGACCGAGATTCCGCAGCTGGCTGAAGGCTTGGCCGGGCTGATCCGCACCCGCGAGGCCGACCTGGAAGCCTGGATGACCGAGCTAGGGCTAGACGCGGTCGCCTTCCCCGCAGTGGCCGATGTCGGCCCGGCCGACATGGACGTGAACCGGGCCTCGGCCGACTTGGGCTGGCGCAATGGGGTGTGGGTGGCCAACGGCAATCTGGCGATCCGCCACCTCGGTATTCCCACGGTGACGGTGCCGATGGGCCTGCTCGCCGATATCGGGATGCCAGTTGGGCTGACTTTCGCTGGCCGCGCCTACGACGACAATGCCCTGCTCCGGCTGGGAGCAGCCTTTGAGGCCCTTGGGCAGCGGCGCACTCCCCCGCCGCGGACCCCACCGCTGGGCTGAACTGAGGCCAGGCAGGCCAGACACCCGGCTGTAACCGGCCCTGTTTATGATCGCCGCCGAGTGCTGTTTGAGGAGGCTGTGGTGCGTTACGCGGAGTTGGTGTTTGTTGGTGGGCCGGTCTTCACCTCCGATGAGGTGCGTTCGCGCACTGACGCGGTGGCGGTGGCTGATGGTCGCATTGTCGCGGTCGGCAACCAGGCGGTGACTGCGCTGATCGGCCCGGACACCGAGGTGGTCGATCTGGCCGGACGGCTACTCGTGCCCGGCTTCCAGGATGCCCACATTCACCCGGTCGGTGGTGGCATGGAGCTGTTGCGCTGCAACCTCGCCAACGTCAGCAGCCCGTCGGAGTACGAAGCGGTGATCGCCGCCTATGCCGCAGCCAATCCCGATGAGCAGTGGATTGTCGGCGGCGGCTGGGCAATGTCGGCCTTCCCAGGTGGCACGCCGAGCGCTGCTGTCCTTGATCGGCTGGTGCCAGATCGGCCAGTGTTCTTGCCCAACCGCGATCACCACAGCGCCTGGGTGAACTCGATGGCCCTGCGCCTGGCCGGGATCGACAAGGACACTCCCGATCCGGCCGATGGCCGCATCGAACGCGACGCCGACGGCGTCCCGTCCGGGGTGCTGCATGAGGGTGCGATGTATCTGGTGGAGGGGCTCATTCCCGAGCCCACCATTGACGAGATCGTCGAGGGGCTGTTGGCAGGGCAGGCCTATCTGCATTCGCTGGGCATCACCGGCTGGCAGGACGCGATCATCGGCAAGTACAGCGGCATTCCTGACGCCGGCGAGGCCTACCTGGCCGCAGCCAACGCTGGGCTGCTGACCGCCCGGGTGGTCGGGGCCCTGTGGTGGGACCGCACCGTTGGGGCCGAGCAGATACCGGGTCTGGTGGCCCGCAGGGAACGGTTGCGCGCCGGCCGGTTCAGCGCCACTTCGGTAAAGATCATGCAGGACGGGGTGCCGGAGAACTTCACCGCTTCGATGCTGTTTCCCTATGAGGACGGCTGCGGGCACGCCACCGATCGATCAGGCATCTCGTTCGTGCCAGCCGAGGTGCTGAATGAAATCGTGCCGCAACTGGACGCCCTCGGTTTCCAAGTGCATTTCCACGGCATCGGTGACCGGGCAGTGCGCGAATGCTTGGACGCAGTTGAGCACGCGATAGCCCGCAACGGCCGCAACGATCACCGCCATCACATCGCCCATCTGCAGGTGGTGCACCCTGACGACGTGCCCCGCTTCGCGCAGTTGGGGGTCGCGGCCAACCTCCAGCCGCTATGGGCGACTCACGATGAGCAGATGGACGAGCTGAACTTGCCGTTCCTTGGTCAACCGCGCGGCAGCTGGCAATACCCGTTCGGCGACCTGCTGCGTAGCGGTGCGGTGTTGGCTGGCGGCAGCGACTGGCCGGTGACTACCCCTGATCCGTTCGACGCGATGCATACTGCGGTCACCAGGCTCAGCGCGCCCGGCTACAGCGACACCATCGCTGAACCGTTCCTGCCGGAGCAGAAGATCGATCTGGCCACCGTGCTGGTGGCCTACACCGCTGGTTCGGCCTGGGTGAACCACCTTGAAGCTGATACCGGCACCATCGAGGTTGGCAAGTACGCCGATCTGGCGCTCCTGGATTCCGACCCCTTCGCTACTGGCGACATCGCTGGCACTCGCGTGGTGGCGACCTTCGTTGAGGGTAAGCGGGTGTTTACCGCGGGTTGATCGAGCGCAACCTGGGTACTGGGCAGGTAGCCGAGGTTCACCAGCCCGAACCCGGCACCGCCAGATAGCCAAGGAGAACTCATGTCACCCACCGCCGGATCGGGTATCGGATTGCTCGTGATCGGAGCGATTCTCGCCTTTGCCGTCAAGGACTCCATCCCAGGAATCAGCCTGGAAATCGTCGGCTACATCTGCATGGCAGGTGGCGTGTTGGCGATCATCTTCGGCTTCGTCGGGGCCAGGTCACAAACCTCTCGGCGGACAGATTCCACCGAACGGCGCAACGACGATCAGCTCTGAGGGGCCTGTTTGGCCCCGTGCGGGCGCCGCAAAATCGGGCTCGTCCGGGCCGGTGGTAGTCAAAATGCCTACGAAAATTGCCATAGACGTCCCCTTATGGGGGACAGCGTTGGTCCCCCTAGCTCGGCTAGCCTCGAACGCAACGGACGGCAGACACCCCTCTACCCCCTGCCGAAGACCAAAATGAATACACCCCTCCCGCGGCGAGCTTTGCTCGAACCGTACGCAGTGTCGTCATCTTCGTCGGAAGCCATCTCAACGACCCCCAGCGCGCATGCTGGTTCGGGCTGGCGAGCCAATCTTGGCTATCAATTCGCGGCGCCCGCCGCTCAACACGAGCCCCGGCGGCTGCTGAAGTAGCACCCTTTCGCTCTGACCTGGTTGGGGTGGTGAGCGGCGATGCTCACCACCCCAACCAGGCCTTTAGTGCGCCAGTTGTTGCACAGCGAGGTCGAACACCCTTGGCAACCGAGCGGCCAACGGCACGATGCGATGGCCAAGGGACGGCTGACGCCTGGCCCAAAGCAAGGCCGAGGTGATGAGGCGGTAGCGCCGGGAGGCCGCCAGCCAGCGCCGTTCGTAGGCGCCTGCGTCATCGGCCACAACGCAGTCCACCAATGCCCGAGCGCTCGCCATTGCCACCGCGATGCCCTCCCCGGTCAGGGCATCGATGAATCCGGCGGAGTCGCCGACCAGCAGCACCCGTCCGGACACCCGGGCCGAGGTTCGCTGCAGCAGTGGGCCGGCCCCCCTTACCGAGGTGATGCCCACTTCGGGCAGTTGTTCGCGCAGAGCCGGGAAGTCCAGGAGTTGCTGGGCAAAGGGCGCCTGCGCGCTGGAGAGCAGGGCAATGCTGACCAGCTCGGGCCCGACTGGCGTCACGTAGACCTCCGATTGGGGCCCCCAATGCACCTCGACCAGATCGGTCCAGGGCGCCACCGCGAAATGCTGACGGGTCCCCCACCGCGGCGGCGTGGACGGCGCGGCTCTGAGGAGTCCGAATTGGCGGCGAATCGGCGAGTGCAGCCCGTCGGCTGCGGCCAGATACCGGGCCCGGTGTCCGTCCACGCTCACCCCTTCGGCATCCTGGCGAATGTCCACGGCACGATCGGTGACCACCGTGACCCCAGCAGCCTCGACGGCGGCCATCATCGCGGCCTGCAGGGTCGTCCGGCGCACTCCAAGGCCTGGGCCGTGCCGGAAGGCGGCGTCGACACTACGACTCCCATCGGTGTAGCGGATGCCGGGGAAGGCCCAGCCCTGCGGGTGCACGCCGAGCTCGCCCAGCGCGCGAACTGCCTGGGGCATCAGTCCCTCGCCACACGCCTTGTCGATCGGGCTGGCACGGTTTTCGAACACCATCGTGCGCAGCCCGGCCCGCTCGGCATACAGCGCGGTTGCTAGCCCGGCTGGTCCGGCGCCAATGACGATGAGGTCAGCGTCCATCGGGTCACCGTCCATCCTGGGTTAGGGCCTGCGCCATGGCCGCGTTTTCGGCCGAGATCCGTACCCGCAGCAGGCCAGCGTTGAGCACGGTGAAGACGATCGCGGTCATCCAGGCGCTGTGCACCAGCGGCAGGGCGATGCCTTCGGCCACCACCGCGACATAGTTCGGGTGCCGCAACCAGCGGTAAGGCCCCGAGCTGATCAGGGGTAGCCCGGGGATGACGACAATGTGGGTGTTCCACCGGGGCCCGAGGGTGCCGATGCACCACCAGCGAAGGGCTTGGGCCAGCACCACCACCACGAGCATCGACCAGCCCAGGGCCGGGATGAATGGCTGTTGCGTGGCTTCGAGCACGCAGGCGACCAGCAGCCCGGTGTGCAGGACCACCATGAACGGATAATGCCCAAAGCCGGATTCGAAGCCGCCTTGGGTTCGCGCCCAGGCGAGGTTGCGACGGGAGATCACCAGTTCGACCAGCCGTTCCACGGCAACCGCGGCGATTAGCACGAGGTAGGCGGTCATTTGGTCACCACTCGAGCAGGACGAGCTCGGAGCAGAAGCCCGGCCCCATCGCCATCAGCACGCCGGGGGTGCCTGCGGTCAGAGAGCTCTGGTCGAGGGTGTCCCTCAGTACGTGCAGCACCGAGGAGGAGGACAGATTGCCGATCTGGTCGAGTGAGCGCCAGGTGAGCCCTAGCGGGTTGGTGTCCAGACCGAGCTCGGCCTCGATGGCCTCGATCACTTTGGGGCCGCCCGGATGGGACACCCACGCGGCGACGTCCTCGATCTGCAGGGAGTGTGGCGCCAGGAAGGCCCGCAGGTCGTCGCCGAGATACTGGCGCACGATGTCGGGAACTCGCGGGTCGAGCACGATCTTCAGGCCGCTGCCGCCGACGTCCCAGCCCATGATGCGCTCGCTGTCTGGATAGAGGTGGCTGCGGGAGTCCAGGACCCGCGGACCGGGCTCGGGACGGTTGGCGCCCACCGCAATCACCGCGGCCGCTCCGTCACCGAACAGCCCGCTGGCTACCAGGTTCGCCACCGAGCGATCGTCGCGCTGCACGGTGAGCGAGCAGAGCTCGACTGACACCAAGGCGCCCACTTCGTCGGGATGACCGATCAGATAGTCGTGTAGGCGGGCTATTCCGGCTGCGCCGGCCACACAACCCAGCCCGAACAGCGGCAGCCGCTTCACGTCCGGGCGCAGCCCGACCACCTGGGCGATTCGGGCTTCGATTGAGGGCACCGCGACGCCGGTGATGGTGGTGGAGATGACCACGTCCACCTCGTCGGCATCGATTCCGGCCCGCTGCAACGCGCCGGTAAGCGCTGCGGCCCCCAGCTCGACGGCGTTGGCGATGAAGAGGTCGTTTGATTCGCGGAAATCGGCAATTGTCGCGTACTGCTCCAGGGGAAGAACCAGGTGTCGAGTGCTGACTCGGGCGTGGTCGTGGAACCGCTGCAACAGGGCCTGGTTGCCGTCCGGTCCAAGGCACAATTCGGTGAAAGCAGCGGTCAGATCTGCCTGTTGGTAGCGATGGGGCGGAAGAGCGGCGTGGACGCCAGCAAGGCTGGTCACGCTCCCACCATAAGGTGCCGAAGCCGCAACGGGTACCTGCAGCTGGGCGGAGGGGGCCTCCGTCCACCGTCTAGCATCACCTCCATGGCCAACTTCTCGGTAGTGCGAGCGCTGGCCCTGTCGTGCCATCCGCTGCCTTCGGTGGCCGTCACCGCGCTCAGTGCCGGGCTCGCCGCACTGGCTGGCCTCCCGCTCAGCACGGGCGCACTGGTGACGGCAGCGGTCTTCACCGGGCAGCTGTCGATCGGCTGGTCAAATGACTATCTGGACGCCGAGCGTGATCGGGCGGTCGGCCGCACCAACAAGCCTTTGGCTGCCGGGGTGGTGGCGCCCCAGGTAGCCGGCCTAGCTGCCCTGGTCGCACTGGCTCTGACTATCGCTGTCTCGGTGGTCCTCGGTTGGCCCGGCGGTGCCGCTGCTCTGGTGATTGTGGCCTGCGGCTGGCTCTACAACTTGGGCTTGAAGGGGACGGTCTTCTCCTGGCTGCCGTATGCGATCGCCTTCGGGATGCTCCCGGCGGCGGCAACCATGGCGGCCACTCCCCCACGCTGGCCGCCGGTCTGGGCGCTGGCCGCGGGCGCGTTACTCGGTGTGGCCGCTCATCTGGCCAACGTGCTGCCAGACCTGCGCACCGACGCCGCCACCGGAGTGCGCGGGCTGCCCCACCGCCTCGGGGCGAACGTCACCGCACTTACTGGCGCGGGGGTTTTGCTGGCGACCTCCGCAGTGATCCTGTTCGGTCCGGCTGGTGACCCGGGACTGTGGCGCTGGGCGGGTTTCGTGATCGCACTCTTGATTGCCGGTACTGCCGCGGCTATCGCTTACCGCGACCCGTCCTCGCGACTGTTCTTCCTAGCCACGATCCTGATTGCCGTGCTGAACCTGGTCTTCTTCGCCCTCGCCGGTACGGGGCTGTAGTCGCAACTGGTGCCGGCAGGCCGCCCGTTGCCCTCGCTGGTTCGTCGGGGAGGGGCTTCACGCAAGCATCACAAACGATCACCTAGGGGCAACACACGAGCCGCGTCTACTGGGGTGCAGGAAGCAATCCAGCACACACCAAGGAGTTGAGATGTCCATCATCAAGAAGGTCGCCCTCACTGTTGCGGGCGGCGCAATCATCGTCGGATCCGGGTTCGGAGTAGCCAGCCTGGCAAGTGCCGAGACCCCCAGCCCCACGCCGACCCCGACCCAAGCCTGGCAAGGCGGCGGGTACGGACGGACGGGCAACACGGCCAATCCCAACGCGGGCCTTCGCAACGGCACCGGGTACGGAGCGGTCGAAAACACCGAGTACCTGGCCAGCAAGCTCGGGGTCAGTCAGGACGCCGTCACCGCGGCCATGCTGAAGTACCACACCACCAATCCGACCCAGGCCCGCGGCCGCGACCTGACCGACGCTCAACAGGCCACCCAGCACGCCGAGCTCGCTGCGTTCCTTGCCAAGGAACTCAACGTGCCCGAGGCAGGCGTCCTGGCCGCTCTCAATGGCCAGCAGGACGTCCGCCAGGCTGACCGCACCGCTCAGATCAAGGCAAACCTCGACGAATCGGTCAAGGCCGGACGACTCACCCAGGCACAGGCCGACGCCATCCTCGCGGCCCACGACGCCGGCGACGGCGTGGGGATGGGCGGAATGCGTGGCGGTTTCGGTGGCGGGTCACGCCGATAGGGACACAGCAGCCATCAACAAAGGACGTCTGAACCTACAAAATTGCAGGTTCAGACGTCCTCAATGCCGCTGGCGCGCTACTCAGCGTGGCCGCTCATGTGGCCAACGCGCTGCCAGACCTGCACACCGATGCCGCCACTGGAGTTCGCGGGCTGCCACACCGTCTGGGGGCGAAGGCCACCGCGCTGGCCGGCGCCGGAATTCTGTTGGGTACCTCGGCGGTGATCCTGTTCGGTCCCACTGGTGAACCGGGACCATAGCGCTGGGCAGGCTTCGTCATCGCACTCCTGGTCGCCGGGGCTGCCGCAGCGGGTGGCTACCGCGGCCCGTTCTCGCGCCTGTTCTTCCTAGCCACCATCCTGATCGCCGTGCTCAACCTGGCCTTCTTCGCCCTCGCTGGTACGGGTTTGTAGAGCAACAGTCGTTTGCGGGTCGTGATTATCGCTGCGTCAAGGTGGCCTGAGCACTCCAGCGGCAACGCCCATTGCGGACTGCCTCCATGGCACCCGAGTGGTGTGCGATGCGGTGTCCGGATGCTCGTCTATGGTGGGAGTGATGAGCGCGATCACGCCCCATGTGGCACCCCAAAACTACGGTGAGGTCTTCACCAGACGCTGGGTCGTGGACGCACTTCTCGACTTGACCGGCTATGCCGCCGATAGCGACCTCGGTGCGCTCACTGCGGTCGAGCCGTCTGCCGGGTCGGGCGCATTTCTTCTCCCGATGGTCGAGCGGTTGGCTGCAAGTGCCAAGATTCATGGACGCGACCTGCGGTCACTCGGTGGCGCGATTCGCGCTTGGGAACTCCAACCTGCAAACGTCGTGGTGCTTCGTTCGGGCGTGCGACAGGTGCTTGTCGATGCTGGTGCTCTCGAATTGGACGCACACCATCTGGCGCATGAGTGGATCATCGAAGGCGACTTCCTTCTGCCCGATGGCGACGACCTGCTCACCGCAGACGTCGCACAGGTCAAGGCTGACGTTGTAGTGGGCAACCCTCCCTACATTCGGTTCGACGATCTCGATGACGCGGTTGCTGCGGCCTACCGGCGACGCTGGTCGACGATGGCTGGACGAGGCGACATCTACGTGGGCTTCTATGAGCGAGGTCTCGGCATACTCAAGCCCGGCGGCAAGCTCGGATTCATCTGCGCAGACCGCTGGATGCGTAACGCTTACGGTGCCAAGCTGCGTGCGTTCATCTCGCGGCGATACGCGGTCGAGACCCTGTGGCAGATGCACGACGTTGACGCCTTCGAGGCTGACGTGAGCGCGTATCCCGCCGTTACTGTGTTGGCGAATCGTCAACAAGGTGCAGTGACTGTGGTGGACACCACCGCGAGGTTCGGTCCTGTGTCTGCGTGCGCGGCTGTCGCCTTCGCGGACTCTTCCGCTGAGGAAACTGACGGGGAGGGGTTCAAGGCCGCGCGGCTTCCGAGTTGGTTCGAAGGCTCTGATCTCTGGCCAGCTGGCGGGCCGAAGGAGATTCGGCTTCTTGAAGACCTCAACGAGCGCTTCCCCACGCTGGAACAAACCGGTGGTGACACGCGCATCAGCATCGGCGTCGCTACCGGAGCCGACAAGGCCTACGTCGTCACTCGCGAGGCGGCTGATGTCGAACCGGATCGGCTCACTCCCCTAGTGATGGCTGACGACATTCGCACCGGGCGTCTCGTCCCACCGCGGAAGGTTCTCATCAACCCTTGGGACGACGAGGGTCGATTGGTCGACATCAAGCGGTACCCAAGGATGGCCAATGCCCTCGCGAGCCACCCGAGCGTCATCGCCCGGTTTGTGGCCAAGCGCAACCCGGACGACTGGTATCGAACCATCGACAAGGTCTATCCGGGTCTTGCCGACAAGCCAAAGCTTCTCCTGCAGGACATGAAGGCCCAGATCACGCCGGTGCTTGAGCCTGGTGGTCTGTACCCACACCACAACCTGTACTACATCGTCTCCACCGGTTGGGACCTTGAAGTGCTCGGAGGTCTGCTGCTCTCCCGAATCGCCCAGGCGTTTATCGAGGCCTACGGCGTCAAGATGCGTGGCGGGACACTCCGGTTCCAAGCGCAATACCTGCGAAAGATCCGCGTCCCCGCACCAGAGGTGATCCCTGCCGACATCACGGGTCGATTGCGGGAGGCCTTCCGCAATTACGACAGGGACGCAGCGACGCGCGCCGCCGAGGCCGCCTACGGACTTCCCGAAGGGGGCCTCTAGCAAATTGTCAGTCTTGTCGAGGAGGGGTCTTGGACGTTCCACCTATGCGCGGTGACTTCGTCTGGAAGGCGCCGCTCCAGCGATTTTGGCAGGTGCGCGGCCAACAGACGCAGAAACAGATCGAGGCTGGCGTTCTGGATGCGGGCACGCGCAGCTCAGTGACTGGCGGCAAACATATGGACGCCCTCGCATCTGCGGTCGCCGACCTCTTTCGTGCTGACCCAGAGATCGCGTTCGACATCCGCATCGGAGGACGCCTGAGCCTGCCCGGCTACTACCGGCGCACCAAGGACTGGGACCTGGTGGTGCTCTATCGTGGTGTGCTTGTTGCTGCCGTAGAACTCAAGTCACAGGTGGGCAGCTTCGGCAACAATTTCAACAACCGATCAGAAGAGGCCATCGGCAACGCTGCTGACATCTGGCGTGCCTACGAAGAAGGCTTCTTCGGCCACATCCGGCCTTGGTTGGGGTTCATCATGGTCCTTGAGAGGGCCAAGGGCTCCACCACCCCACTCGGCGATTCGACCGCAATCTTTGCCACCGACCCGGTCTTCCGCAACACGGGATACCTAGACCGATATCGGATCCTCATGCAACGCCTCGTCCGTGAAAAGCAGTACGACGCGGCCGTTGTCGTCGCCACGGAGAAAGGGCAGGACACGATCGACGAGCCGGTCTTCGACCTGTCCTTCGCCAACTTCGAGGCCGCCGTCGCCGCCCGAATCGCCTACATAAGGGCGCTTCCCGACGGCGCTTTTCCCGACGACAAGTTGCCTTTCTAGCAGCAGGCCGAGCCTCGTTGCCTGCCTTTGTCTGTCCGCAAGGGGCTCCAACTTCTCCGGTGAAGCCCATCGTGCGAAATCTGAGCACTCGGCACCCTCTCGACAGAGGCATTGTCCGGGCCGGTGGGTGTGCTGCTGGTCGTCTGCGCCAACGGCTACGATTCGGTCGGAGCATTGGTCGAGTTCGCCGGCATTGAAGGCGTCGAGGACGCCCGTGATCCTGTGTCCGCCGTCGACTACCGCCTCGACATCGTCGGCCTCCGGAAGCGCGGGAGCACGTCCACTCCACTCCTCTATCCGGACGTCGAGCGCCTCAGCCGACACCCCCCATTCAGGTACTTCCTGGCTGCAGGCGAGTGGTGGCGCTTAGCTCTCCTTCAAACTGGTTCGCCACCTGATCGAAGAGCTACATCGTCGGCCCTCAAGCGTCGAATCGGTCGCCCTGCGACGGTTGCATTTGCCGCCGCTGCAGCGGCGGACCCGTTGTCATGTACTCGGATCACCGCCCCCGGTGGTGGCATCACCATGGACGTGAACGCGTGATGTGCGGGGTTGGCCGCAACCCAATCGACCGATGCAGCGACTACCCGATCGTTGTGTTCTGCAGCGAATGAAGCTGCCACTTCGCCGGCGAGCCGCATCTCATGAGGCATCCGGTGAACGGCAGCGGAACCATAGAGCATCATGGCCGAGGGCGACACTGCAAGCATTATGAGGTCGGCGTTCGCGAATCCTCTCGCAGAAGCCTCCGGTGGGCTGAGTTGGCCTCTGCCGCTCAACCCATCCCCTGAGTGCCCGAGTATTGGGGATTCATCACTGTGCACGGTAACGACAGGCTCGTCACCGGTGATGAGGAGCGGAGCATCCAGGAAGACGAGCGACATCGGGCGACGTCCGAGGACATCTCCCCCACGCTCGGCGAGCGCGCCGATCACGCTGAGGTGCTCGTTTGGGTGTGGCACAAAGACAAGGTCCTCAGCTTCGCTCTTCGAGAGCTGGTCCTGATTGAGAAGCTTGACGCTGTAGTCGGTAACGACCTCAATCAGGCGTCGCATGCGCATACCGCGGACACTCTGCATGGCGACAAACGTGTCGATGGTGGCGCGCTCCTCTGGTGTGAATGCTCGAGGATGCGCGAAGGCTCGGAGGTCCAAGTGATGCCGTAGGACGTTGGCCGCTCCGCCTTCTACGACGCTCAGTAAGGACTCGAGGCTTGAGTCGAAGCCGATGTCGTCTGCGACGGACGTATAGAAGTCACGAATGGCCAGATCGCCGACGGCGCGAAGAGTGATCGCGCCGTCGGTCCTGCTTCGAACGCGAAGCTGCCCACTTGAAGAAGCAAATCGCGTGAGAAGAAACCGAGGAACGATGTGGTGACGACTGCCAACGGCGGCCTGGCGATCGAGGTTGTTCAGCCATACGCGAGCTCGACGGTCAGCTTCGCGCTGTGACGCGTGTGGTTGAAGGAGGTCACTCATGGTGACCATTGTCGTGGCCGAGACTGACACCGCCGCCGAGAGAGGGGGCGGCGTTCGCACGCGCGCCGTATCGGGAACCCGCTCGCGGGTGGCGGGTTGGAGGAACTGCGCCATCGACTGCTGGACCGTGGTGATGGTGTTCGCTCTTGGTCCGGCCGTCGCCCTGGAGGGCTCCCTGAAGAAGTCCGTTCCTGCGGCGTCGCGGGGCGTCGCGGCCGAGCGCGAACGAAGGCCCCGGGGCAACCCTGGCTCAACCCACGAGTCGAGCCAGCGATCCTCACCAAAGGGCTTCTCGCCGAACTCAGCGTCTCAACGACAAGCCACTAATGCGCTTCGGTTCCGCGCGCTGTGTTTGTGTGCAGACGCTCACGGGACGAAGTCGTGTCCACAGCGAGGGCACTCGACCTGTGCTCCCTTGACCTGTGTTGCCCCTCGGGCTTGGTCGTAGGCGGCGGTCAGGCCCCTGCCTTGGGGCCAGCGGCCACCGCGTCTGAGCCAGAGCGCGACGGTGGCGACCTTCGTCGCAATCCCCTTTGCGCCACCCTCGGTCAGCTCGCCGCTAAGCGCCCGAATCACCTCCTGGCGAATCAGGTTGTACCCGTCTATGGTCGCGGCGGCGGTGTGGCACGCGTCCATGTATTGGGCTGTAGAGGCAGCCATGTCCTTCGTGCGAAATTCGGCCCCTGCCGCCGCTTGGGATGCGTAGTCACTCATGAGGCCCCTCCTTCGGATGGCGGATTTGAAGGCTCCCATGTCGAGAAGTCCGCCGAACCTGTCTGCGCCGCAACGCACAGTGAACAGGTTGCGACATGCTCGACTCTCTGATGTGGGCGACCTAAGACGCCCGCTATCGCGATGAGGTGCACGCCGCCGGGGCGAACGGCGTGCTGACCGCAGCAACCTCGACCCGCTCACACCGGCCGCAGCCCCCAGCCCACGAGAAACCCAGACATTGGGGGGTGGGGTGGATACCGCCATGTCCCCACTGCTTCCCTCTCCCGGGCGTGCATCTGGGGTTGCGCGAGCGCGAGAGGTGTTCCGCCGCCCACACCACACGTTCCCCACAACGAGAGAGAAGCCGAAATGCCCACCGACGAGCACCGAAGCACTCGCAAGGCACCGCCACCGCCCGGCCTCGGCGTCGCCGATCGCCGCCTTTGGGATGCCGCCACTCGCCAACTGAGGGACGCCCGAAGGCCCCAGGATGGTCTTTCGAGAGTGCTTCTAACTGACGCTTGCCGCAACGCCAACGACACCGAACGCCTTGCCGCACAATTAGCCGCCGAACAGGTCACCGTGCCCGGTAACACAGGCCAACCGCGCCCGAACCCACTATTCGCCGAAGTCCGCCGATCCCGCGAACTCACCAGCCAACTACTCAGCCGCGTTGGGCTGGGAACCGCGGGCCAACGCTGAGTGTCGTGCGCGCCACCGAACGGCCCGCTTGCCGACTTGCCACCACCTAGTGGGCTTGGGTTCAACAATGGCAACCCGCAACAGAAGGACTGCAGCATTGCGGAGGTCGGTTACGGCCTGTTCGAACTCGCGTAGGGCTCGAAGGGCCTGCCGTGGTGCGTCGTCGTCGTTCTTCCGAGAGCTGTCCGTGACAGGCCCGCTGATGGAGTTGGGAGTGTCGAGCCAGAGGTCATGAACCTTGTACACGGCGCCCTGAAGCCGCTCGTCGCCGACCAGGCCAATCAAGTGGTGGAGTTCGCTGGTGACGTTCTGCCTCAATACTGCGATTCTCGCGAAGGACTCGCTGTTAGCAAGGGCCATGAAGTCATCTTCGGACGACTTCCAAAGGACGAACACCACGATCTCGTACTGTGATGACCACTCACGAGCGCTCACTATGAACTCGACCACGTGGGTACGCAACTCCGCCCGGCGTCTGTCGGCACGTTCGACATCGGCGAGCGCGCGCTGGTGCCGCTGAGCGATCGCTACGCCGCCAAAGGCGGCTATGAGTGTTGCCGCTGCGGTGATTATCTGCGGAATGAAGTCAGACAAGTGGAGGGCCCCCACGTCCCATTGACACTGGGCGAACTCTATCGCTCCGTGCAACAGCATCAGATGGCTAACGCCAACCCGCCTGGCAAGCATCGCCGGCGACTCAGAAGTCCTGACGCTGCACTCCGCCTCCCGCTCGATCTGGTGACCAACTCGCCATCAAATGTCTGAGAGGGCTTCTACAGTTCTAGTAGTTTGGTCACGGAAGCCAGGCGAAAGGGGCGAGCGAGCATGGCTGCGGTGCTGGATGTGGCGACGTTCATCTTGCATGAGCACGGTCCGATGACTGCGATGAAGCTTCAGAAGCTTGTTTACTACTCCCAGTCATGGCACCTCGTCTGGGAGGACTGTGAGCTGTTTCCCGAGCGCATCGAGGCTTGGGCCAACGGCCCAGTGGTGCCCGACCTGTATCGGGAACACCGACGTCAGTTCCGTTTGAGCGAGTCCGACATCTCCGGCAATCCAGCGATGTTGGACAAGCCTGAGAAGAGCACAGTGATGGCTGTTCTCAAGTACTACGGGAAACTCTCCGCGCAGCAACTTAGCGACCTCACCCACAGCGAGGAGCCATGGAAGGGTGCTCGCGAGGGATATGGTCCCGGCGAGCGGTCCTACGACATCATTCCGCTGTCCGCGATGGCGGAGTACTACGGCTCTCTGTAGGGCCATCCTCAGTGCAGAAGACCGTCCCTGCCCCAGCGTCGCGGAGCAGACGCAAATCAGCCAAGAAGCCGCGCACGGCTGACGGCTTCCCCGCAAAGAGGCGCGACCCCGTGGCTGCGGGAGGGGCAAGCACCTCCAACGATCCCGTGCGGTTCTGCTTCTCTCTTCTCGATCACAACGGGCCGTGGCCCCTTCACACTGAAGAGTCCGAGAAACTTCGCGAAGTACTCGAAAAGATGGCGGAATACGAGCGACGGAGTTGGGCTGAGGTTACGACCTCCCAGAGCTATGAAAGCTACGGCGACATGTCAACCTGTCCGAACCGCGATGCGATTCACAGGCTCACAGAGAACTACGAAGGTCTCGACCACATCGGACGGTTCCGCCTGTCCGGACGTGAGCGGCTCTACGGCGTTCGTAGGGGAGGTGACTTCCTCATCTTGTGGTGGGACCCCCGCCACGAGATTTGGCCCAGTACAAAAAGGCACACCTAGATCGAGCAGCCTTCGTAAGTCGGTGCCACAGGGGTATCAAGTGACCCGTCCGTCGGTGCCGCTGTCGACCGCGATCGCATCCAACACCCGAGCAACCTCCATCAGGTCGGCGGCATAGCCGTCGAGCCTCCTCGGCATCATCGAAGTCGTCTAGGTGCGTTTCGACGCCGACCCCGTCGAGTTCTGTCGAGCCGTCCGGGTTGATGCGTTCTGCGGCCACGACAGTGAACGGCCCGACAAGGCGGGCGTGGGTCCGCCAGTAGCCGTCCGCCCCGTCGTCCTCCCACTGATGACCCTCCGCGGTGTGATCGCACCACCAGGGGCAGGGCGTGGACAGAAGCGCGGCTAGGGCATCAACTGCCGCCGCGGGGTCGAAGTTGTTGCCGGCCATGCGGCAATCCTGACAGCGCCGAGCCCGTGGTGCTCTTGGTGGTGGTTGGCCAGTGCATCTAGTGCAGTTTCCCGGCTGGAGTACGCGCGAGCAGCGAGGACGCACTTAGTCGCAAAGGATGGGCAAAGGGCAACGCACTGGCCAGCCCGCTCATGCATCCAGCCGAGCCGAAGGCCCGCGGTTTGAGCTTCCTGAACGCGGGCTCTCTTGGCTGACAGTACGGGCGTTCATGGCTCCCCTCGATTGGGAGCCAAACGCTTGGGATGCATGGAAGATGCACGACCAGCTTTCGGCAGTCGAAAACTGCTCTGACAAGCCGGAATACTTGTCGGGCTGACAGGATTTGAACCTGCGACCCCTTGACCCCCAGTCAAGTGCGCTACCAAGCTGCGCTACAGCCCGTTGTGAAATTGTGTGGGGCGAGCCCCGGCGGGTTACTTTACACGCTGCACCGGGGCACGCCGAACCGGCGCGACCTGCCCGCGGCTCCGATCGGTTAGATTTGGCGACATGCTCGCACGCACCCCCTTGTTGAGGCCCAGCCCAATGGAGATCGGCGATCTGTTTGCCAGCGTCTTCACCGTCTTCAAGCAGCGTTTCGGGCTGCTGATCCTGATCATGGTGGCGCCGACGGTGCTGCTAGCTGTTGCGACTGTCGTGCCGTTCCTGGCCGTTATCCCAGCGATTTCCGCTTTCACCCTGCAAGACCGGCAAGCGATCGCGGCGCTGATCGTGGTTGGAGTGGTCATGCTGCTGCTGGTACTCGCCGCGCCGTTGTTGCAGTTGAAGGCGCAGGCCATGACGGTGGCCGCCACCTACGAGGTCGGTCAGGGTCAACGTCCAACATTTGGCAGTCTGCTGAGCAGCACCAAGGGTTTCCTGCCCCGCATCTTCCCTCTGGTCCTGCTTCTCTTCGCCGCAGTACTCGTGGCCTACGGCCTCATCTTCGGCGGCGTCGCCCTGATCGCAATGGGCTCACGCGGTGGCAATAGCGAGGCGCTAGCCGCCGGCACCGTCGCCCTGATGATCCTGCTCGTGATCGCGCTGGTGCCCGTGGTGCTCTTCCTTAGCGTCAAGCTGCTTTACGTGGTGCCGGTCATCACCATCGAAGAGTTGGGACCCATCGCTTCACTGAAGCGCTCTTGGGCACTCACCAAGGGCGCGTTCTGGCGCACGCTGGGCTACTACCTCCTGGCCTCTCTGGCAATCTCGGCGCTGAGCTCCATGGTGAGCGGAATCCTGCAGATTGGCATGGTGCCGTTCATGAGCAGCATGGAGAACGCCCAGTCTTCAGCCGAAGTGCTGGCCTACCTGACCGCCATGATTCCGCTGATGGGCTTCGCGGTGCTCGCCCAGTCACTTCTCCAACTCCTCACCACCCCATTCCTCTACGTCTACACCTCCGCGATGTATATCGATCAGGTGCGACGTTCGCTGCTGCCCCCAGCCCCGGCCCCCGCTCCATGGACGCAGCCCGGCTACCCGGGCTCCCCCGCCGGCTACGGCCCGCCGCCTACCAACTACGGGCCTCCCCCGGCCTGGCCGCAGCCCAACACGCCACCACCGGCCCCGCCTCAGCAGCAGCCCCCGACCGATCAGCCGGGGACGCCGTCCAACTGATGCTCGGCTGGACGGGTGCAGAGACTGCATCCGGTCCTAGGCTGAAAGGCGAATGGAGGCAGTCATGAAGATCCGATCTCGTTTCGCAGTCCTCCCGGTCGCCCTGGCGCTGGCCGGTGGCTTGTTCCTCACCCCAACAGCCTCAGCTGGCGTCCCAGCCGACTTCTCCACCCAGGCAACCAAGTCGGTCACGTTGCAGCCGCCAAAGCCACTAGGAAGCAACTGGCGATTTATCGCCAAAATGATCTACGGCACGACCACCAACACCCTCAGCACCAGCCCCGGCGGCGAAAGCATGAACTGGGGCCCGAGCTACGGCACTCAGGTGCCGAACAAGACCTGGTGGTACGCCGACACCGCCAAGCTTCGGCTCGCCCACTTCAGCGATTCCGGCGTCTACCTCGGGCAGGCGAAGCTGCCAGCCAAATACCTCCACCAGGGGGTGTACTTCCAGTGGCAGAACCCACAGGCACTCGCCAACGGCACCGTGGTGATGACCAGCACCACCATCGACTCTCCTGCCCTACTGAAGTACCGCAATGGCAAGTTCACCAAGGTGAAGATGAGCCGCCTGGTTGGGGTGATGATCAACGACGGCCGCTACCTTTACGGCTTCGACGAGTACAACAAGATGGTGCGAGTCAACCCGACTACTGGCAAGGTCAGCGCCACTTCCTGGTTCGTTGGCCAGCGCGGCCGCAAGTTCAAGGTGACCGTCGGCACCAGCTATCTCAAGGTGATTCGCCCAGGTGCGACCGTGCGCATCAACCTCAAATCCGCCGCCCATCCCACCCTTCCCCTGTACCCCGCGATCCAAGTTGCCATGGGCACGGACGGCAAGCTGTGGCTGCTCATCAGCGGCCTGGTTGAGTTGCCCGAATACAACACCGAGTACACCGTGGGTCTGTTGAGCGTCAGCCGCACCGGCAGGGTTTCCAAGGTCTACTCGATGCGTAACACCAGCAGCGATTCCGACCCCGGGGACGGCTACAACCTCGGCATCCGTAAGGGCGGCACGCACCCTTGGATGATGTTCATCGACACCGACGCGGTGCGAGTCCACCGCCTGAAGTGAACGGGAGAAAGCAATGAAGATCTCTGAAGCGGCCGAGGATTTCCTCACCGTCGGCCGAATCGCGGTCACTGGCGTCTCGCGCAACCCGTCCGGGCATGGCAGCAATGCGGTCTATGACCGGCTGCTGGAGCGCGGCTACGACGTAGTTGCGGTCAATCCCAATGCGGAGGCGATCCGTGATCGTCCCGCCTACGCCAACCTGGCGGCAGTCCCAGGCGGGGTGGACGCCGTAGTGATCGGCACCCGTCCCGAGCACGCCCTCGAGACCGTCAAGGAGGCCGTCGAACTGGGCATCAAGAAGGTCTGGATGCACCGGGCGGTCGATGCCGGCAGCGTCTCCCCCGAAGCCGTCACCTACGGACGTGAGCACGGCCTGACCGTGATCGACGGCGGTTGTCCGCTGATGTTTGGCGGCGCCTCCGACGGCTTTCACAAGGTGATGTGCGCGGTACTCAAGCTGACCGGTCAGGTGCCTAAGACCGTCTGAATTGTCGCCTTCGATCCTTCGACAGGCTCAGGGATCTTCAACAAGTTGACTGAGCGACCCAAGTTGGCTGAGCTTGTCGAAGCCCTTGTGGTTGGCTATTTCGGCACCTATAATAGAACGTATGAGCGAATACGGCGGAACGGCGGTTCAGTCAAGTGCGACTGACGCCGAACTCGGTGCGCTCTTGGACTATTGGACGGCCCAGTTGGCCGCCGAAAACGCCTTTGATGCCGATGCTGATGGGCTGGAGCCGTGGCAGTTTGATGATGCTGGGTTGCTCGCTGAGCTTGGCCGGGTGCAACGCCAACGCAGCGGGTTAGCCGCCCGGTGGCTGAAGCTATTGGCCGAGGCGGAAGCCCGCCAGGCCACGGTTCGCCGCGCTTCATTGCCGACGGCCGGTTGGCTGGTCGACGGCAATACCCACTCAGCGCGGTCCGCCCGCGATGAGGTGCAGTTGGCTGCCGGTTTGGCCGCGCAGCCGGTGGTCGCCCAAGCGTTGACATCGGGGCAGGTTTCGGTGGAACAGGCCCAAGTGATCGTGCGCGGTTTGGGACGGTTGCCTGCAGAGCTTTCTATGACGCAGGTTGCTGAGGTTGCCGCCGACCTAGTTGCCCGGGCCGCCGATTTTGGGCCAGCCGGGCTAGCCCGGCTGGTGAATCGTGCCGTGGAAGTCATCGCCCCCGAAGTGGCTGAAGAAGCCGATCGGTGCGCGGTTGAACGCCTCGACGCTGAGCAGCGCCGCGACCGCTACTTCAGCTGGCGCCAGGACTTTGATGGGGCCTGGCTGTTCCAGGGCAAACTCGGCACCGTCGCTGGCCAACAACTGATCAGCGTCCTGCGCTCCCTGGTTGCCGGGCAAAGCAGTGCCGCTGCACTGGTTGGGGTGGAATTGAGCCGCGGCCAAGCCACCGCTGATGCGCTGGTGGTCCTTGCTGAGCACTTCGCCGGCTGCCAATCTCTGCCAACGGTTGGCGGGGAGTGTGCGCGTGTCACGGTGAACATCGACTACGACGTGTTGTGCGGGAAACTCGGCACCGCGACCCTGATCAACACCGAAACCGGCAACACCGACACCCCGATCACCGCGCAAGAGGCCCGTCGAATCGCCTGCGACGCGATGCTGCTGCCAATAGTGCTGAACGGTAACTCCGAACCACTTGATGTTGGCCGGGAGAAGCGGCTATTCAGCTCAACCCTGCGCCAGGTGCCAATCAACCGCGACCGAGGCTGCGCCTTCCCCGGCTGCGACCGAGGGCCAGCCGAATGCGAAGGCCACCACATTTTGAGCTGGCGGGCCGGTGGCGAAACCAGTCTGCGCAACGGCGTCCTGCTGTGCACCTACCACCACCACCTGGTCGAGCCCGACCCGAACGCCCCACCTGATTCGCAATGGCAAATCCAATTGGACGCCCACGGTGATCCAGAATTCGGCTCACCGGTAGGCCGCGGCGCCCCACCAGGCCAGCGGCGCTGGCGACAACACCACCGCTACCGCACCTAAGCGGGTTGGGGACTACTAGCGGTCCTTGCGCTTCGCGCGCGCCCGCACCTCGACGACCACCGGGGAACCGGCGAAACCGAAGTCCTCCCGCAACCGACGCTCGACGAACCGCACATAAGGCGCATCAAACTGGCCCGAGGTAAACAGGGCGAAAGTCGGCGGGCAGTTGTGAGCCTGGGTGCCGAACAAGATGCGCGGCTGCTTGCCACTGCGCACCGGGTGCGGATGAGCTGCCGCCAAGCGGCCAAGGAAGGCGTTGAGCTTGCCGGTCGAGACGCGGGTCTCCCACCCTTCCAAGGCCTGCTCGATGGCTACCGCCAGCTTGTCGACGTTGCGTCCGGTCAGCGCAGAGATGTTCACACTCGGGGCCCAGGAGAAGGCACGAATATCCTGCTCGATCTCGCGACTCAGGTAGTGGCGGCGCTCTTCGTCGGTGAGATCCCACTTGTTGTAGGCGATCACCAACGCCTTGCCGGCTTCTTCCACCATCGTCAGAATGCGCAGGTCCTGATCCGAAATCGTCTCCGCCACGTCCAGGACGACGACACACACCTCAGCGCGCTCGATCGCTCCCTGGGTGCGCAGCGAGGCGTAGTACTCATGACCCGAGGCCTCTTTGACTCGACGTCGCAGCCCGGCGGTGTCGATGAAGCGGTAGGTGATGCCACCAACGGAGACCAGCTCATCAACCGGATCGACGGTCGTGCCAGCCACATTGTCGACCACGGCGCGATTGGACTTGGCGACCTTGTTCAGCAACGACGACTTGCCAACGTTCGGACGGCCAACGATGGCCACTCGGCGCGGCCCGCCGAAAGTGCCCTCTTCGACCGACGCCGAAGGCGGCAGTACGGCGAGCACCGCGTCCAGCAGATCGCCGGTCCCCCGGCCGTGCATGGCCGAGACCGGGTGCGGCTCGCCGAGGCCGAGATTCCACATTCCGGCGGCATCAGCCTCGGTGCGCGCATCATCGACCTTGTTGGCGGCCAACACCACTGGCTTGCGGCTGCGGCGCAGCACCGCCACGACTGCCTCATCGACGTCCTGGGTGCCAACGGTGGCATCAACCACGAACAGCACCACATCGGCGGCAGCAATGGCCAGCTCGGCCTGTTCGGCAATCTGGGCGGCCATGCCCTGAGCGTCCGGGGCCCAACCGCCGGTATCGACGATCACGAAATCGCGGCCAGCCCACTCAGCGTCGTAACTGACCCGATCCCGGGTTACCCCGGGCAGATCTTGGACGACCGCTTCGCGGCGCCCAATGATTCGGTTCACCAGCATGGACTTACCCACATTGGGGCGCCCGACGACCGCCACCACCGGCCTGGTGATGGTTTCGGTCTCGACTTCGGTCATGACGCTCCTCTTGCTACTGCGACCCAACAGGTTAGCGCACCGAAGCCGAGGCCCAGCGTTTGGCCTGGTCAGCCGCGATTAGCGGCCACCAAACTCAGCACGGCTTCGATGGTTTCGGCCAAACTGAGCTCGGTGCAGTCCAGCTGGGTCACGCCGTCAGCCGCGGTGGTGAAGTTCACCAATTTGGAGTCATCCCGGTCACGGCGCAGCACCTGATCGGCCAGTTGGGCCGCATCGATTCCGCCGCCCAGATCTGCCTTGCGCCGGGCCATCCGGATCTCCGGATCAGCAGTGAGCAGCAGCCGCACATCGGCGTCCGGGGCCACCACCGTGGTGATGTCGCGGCCCTCGGCAATGATGCCCAACGGCGCTGCCGCAATGATGGCTCGCTGCCGGGCCACCAGGTTTTCCCGGCATTCCGGAATCGTGGAAACCGCGCTCACTTTGGCCGAAATCTCCGGTTCGCGGATCCGTTGGGTGACCTCAACCCCATTCACCACCACGCGGTCAACGTCCGGGTCGGTGCTGATTTCGACGTCAGCTCCCAGCGTCGCCGCGATCACTCCAGCGGTATCTGAGGGCGCCACGCCGGCGTCCAAATAGGCGCAAGCAATCGCCCGATACATCGCCCCAGTGTCCAGATAGGCCAGCCCGAGGGCCTTGGCCACCCCCTTCGAGGTGGTCGATTTGCCTGACCCGGACGGCCCGTCGATGGCGATCACCAGGCGCTGCGAACTCATACTTGCACTCCTCAAAGTTGTGGCTCGTGGTCGCGAACCGTCCACCCGGCGGTGGTGAGCACGGCGTCGAGATCGGCAGCCCGATCAGGGGCCACCTGCACCGAAAGCCAGCCGCGCTCAGCTTCCAGATCGTGCTCGATGCGCAGGTCTTCAACGTTGACCCCAGCGGCTTCGATGTCGCGGAACAGTCGTCCCAGCGCGCCGGGCGCATCCGGAATCTCCACCACCACATGGGCATAGCTGACCGCGCTCAAGCCGTGCTTTCCGGGCAGCGCACGGGTGCCATCCAGGCCCCGCTGCAGCACGCCGGTCAGGTCGGCGGACGCGTCGATGCTCGCCAACAGCCCGTCGAGATCGTCGCGCAGCTGCGCCAGTTCCTGGCGCACCGCAGCCGAGTTGGCCGAAATGATCTGGCGCCACAACTGGGGATCCGAGCCTGCAATCCGGGTCACATCGCGCAAGCCCTGACCAGCGAGCCGCAAATGCTCTGCTGGCACCTCAGTGAGCCGTCCGGCCACCAGCACAGACACCAGATGTGGCAGGTGCGAAACCTGTGCCACCGCCTCATCGTGGTGAGCTGCCCCCATGCTCACCAGCCGGGCGCCGCACAACTTGGCCACTTCGTTCACATCGAGGACAGCCTGGGCCGCCGAGGTGTCATGCGGGGTGACCACCCAGGTGCGATCGACGAAGAGATCAGCGGTGGCCGTGAGCGGACCGACGCGCTGCGATCCGGCCATCGGATGCGAACCGACGTAGCGGGCCAAATCGAGGCCGGTGGCCCGCAGATCGGCCAGCACAGTGCCCTTCACCGAACCCACGTCGGTGATGGTGGCATTTGGGTAGGTGTTCAGCGCCTTGGCGATCACCTTGGCCAGGGAGGCTGGCGGCACCGCCACCACCACCAGTCGCACCTGGCTTGGCTCGGGCGCTGCCGTGGTGCCGGCTCCGCGGGAGGCGGCCACCTGGGCGTGGCTGGAGGCCTTGTCCTGCAGGTGCACCTGTACCCCGGCCCGAGTCAGGGCGTGGGCCACTGAGGCGCCCACCAAGCCGGCGCCGATCACCAGCGCCGGGGACAACTCGCGTCCGTTCACCCGTCCTCCACTTGCTTCAAACCCCGCACAGCCTATCGAGCCGCGAGCACGCCCGCGTTCGGCTCAGGCCGACGCCTCGACTCCAGCTGGACGGGGGCCGTTGTAGTCCGGGCCGTAGGCACCCGGAGCTGGCCGCCGTTTGCGCAGCGGAGCAGTCGCTCCGGGAGCCAGCCGACGAGTGAAGATCAAGAAGCCGGTGTGGCCGCTGGTGCCATGGCCAGGACGAATCGCCAATCCTTCGGCATGCCATTCCCTGGCGGTGTACTCCCGACCCACCGGCTCGGTGAAACCACCGTGCACCCGCAGCGTGTCCATGGTGCGGCCAAGCTGGGTCGCGGTGGCCACGTAACAGCACAACAGACCACCAGGCACCAGGACGTCCGCCACCATCTCGATGCACTCCCAGGGGGCGAGCATGTCGAGCACGACCCGATCGACCGGTTCGCCGCCGTTGTCGGCCACCACATCGCCAACACGCAACGTCCAGGCAGGATGCGGTGCACCGAAGAAGGTCTCCACGTTGCGTTGGGCGATCTTGGCGAACTCCTCGCGACGCTCGTAGGAGTAGACCTTTCCGGCGCTGCCGACCGCCCGGAGCAGGAACATGGTCAGAGCGCCGGAGCCAGCACCCGCCTCCAGTACCCGGGCACCGGGGAAGATGTCGGTCTGCACCAAAATGTGGGCGGCGTCCTTGGGATAGACCACCGCCGCTCCCCGCGGCATGGTGACGGTGAACTCCTCCAACAATGGCCGAAACGCCAGATACTGCGCCCCGCCTACCGAGCGGATCACGATCCCTTCGGGTTGGCCAATCAGTTCGTCGTGGCTGATGGCGCCCTTGGTGGTGTGAAAGGTGCTCCCCGGAGTCAGCACTACCGAATGACGCCGTCCCTTGGCATCAGACAGGGTGACGCGTTCGCCAACCTGAAGCAGCCCCGACCGAACGCCGCTCAACTCAGCCACGCGAAAACCCCCAAAAACCTAGTTGTTGTCCACTACCGAAAGCCCCGCCGCCGATCTTCACATTCGGCCCGACCAACAGCAGACCGTCCCTCTGACTGACCGGAAGGACGGTGTTGTCAGCGGCCGCCTGCTGCTGCAGCTCGCTCAGATCAGCGGCCCGCGAGTTGCCGGTGGCGCCGCGGGCGTGAGCCTCCAAAGAGGAGAGCTTTGCCTTTGAAGAGGCCAGCGGGGCCGAAAGGTAGAGCTGCAGCCAACCCAGGGAGTTGTTGATCCAAGCCGGAGCGCTGGTCAACACCAGATCGGCCTTGGCGCTGGTGGTGATTCGGACGCTGACGGTGTCGAGTTCTTCGATCCGGTCCCGCAGCATCCGGGCGGAATCGGCCTGACCGGGATCGGCCGGGTCGTAGCCCAAGGTCAGATTGATCCGTTGGCCCTTCAGCTTCGGCAGCTTCGGTCGACCGCCGATAGCGAAGGCCTTTACCCGGTCGGGCACGCCGAGTGGCACCACTGAATCCAGCGAGCGGTCGGCCTGCAGCGCCTTGGCCACCCCGGCTCGCAAGACGGCATTGCGGCGCAGTTTGCTCTGCGGACTCCAATACAACCGGCTCACCTTCACCCCAGGAAGGGCCACCTTCGTGAAGCCGGAGTTGGTTGGGCCGTTGTTGGTGGCCATTTCGTTCTCCAGCCGCTGTTGTGCGGCGTCGTCGAGACAGGACCAGGCAACTTCGACCCCGTTGGCGGCTACCGCCGCCTCAGCAGCCACCGAATCGGCGGCCACCTGAAGCTTCATCTCATCAAGCTGACCCATGGTGGGTCCGAAGTACTTCTCGAATTTGGCCACCAGGGCGGCGTCCGGGCTCACCTCGGTGACGGCGTAGGGCCCCGAGCCGACCGGCAAGGTCGCCAATGGTAAGGGGAAGTCCGGGTCAAAGTTGCGATGATCAACGATCGAAGTCGCCTGCCCGGCCAGGGCGTAGCCGAACTGGTTGTCCTCTCGCGACAGCACGAAACGCACCGTTTGGGCGTTTGGCGCTTCGATCCGCCGCAGCGAGGACAACAGCCCCACCGAGGTGCCTTCGACGTCCAAGCGCAGGGCCCGCAAGATGGAGAACCGGACGTCGGTCGAGGTCAGCTGATCGCCATTGTGGAAAGTTAGCGAACTCGCCAGCGTGCACTCATAGACCAGCCGCGAGGTGAAGGCGCAGTCGGTCGCCGCATCGGGCTTCAGATCACCGGTACCGGAGTCCACAAACATCAGCCGCTGGTAGACGCTGGTCACCAGCATCGAGTCGGTGCGGCTGGTCGCCACCGCCGGGTCGATCGAAGTGATCGCCCCGGTGACCATCACTGTGAAGGGCCTTGGTGCCGCGGTCTCCGACGGCGTGGCGGACGGCGCCGGCTGGGTGCAACCGCCGATCAAGGTCAAACCAAGGGTGCCGACAAGGCCAGCGATCAGCCGCCGGCGGCGGCGGACTGCTCTAGCGTGCATTGAAATACTTCGCCTCCGGGTGGTGAAGGATGATGGCGTCGGTGGATTGCTCTGGATGCAACTGCAACTCCTCCGACAAGGTGACATCGATGCGCTCTGGGCGCAACAACTCCACCAGTTTGCTCCGGTCAGCAAGCTCAGGGCAGGCCGGGTAGCCGAAGGAAAAGCGCCCGCCGCGATAGGCCTGGTCGCGAATCGCCGCCTCCACCGAGCCATCGGCGCCAAGCCCAAGCTCGGCGCGAACCCGTGAATGCCAGTACTCGGCCAGAGCTTCAGTCAGTTGGACGCTAAGGCCATGCAACTCCAGGTAGTCGCGGTAGGCGTCGGCGGCGAACAGCTTTTCGGTCGCCTCGGTGACCGGCCCCATGGTGACCAACTGCATAGCGATGACGTCCGGGCCCTGCAACGCGGTCTCAGCTTCGTCGCGGAAGAAGTCGGCCAGGCACAGGTGGCGTTCCCGTTGTTGGCGCGGCCAGGTGAAGCTGGTCAACTCGACATCGTGATCTTCAGGGTCGAGCACAATCAGTGAATCGCCGCGGGAGAAGCAGGGCCAGTAGCCATAGACGACAGCCGGGGTAACCAGATTCTCGGTGTGGAGCCGGTCGAGCCAATGCCGCAACCGGGGCAGGCCTTCGGTCTCGACGAGTTCGTCATAGCTGGCACCGCCGCGGACAGGTTTGAGACCCCATTGGCCTTGGAAGGTTGCCCGCAAATCGAGCCACGCCGATACTTCGGCCAGCTTGATCCCCTTGACCACGCGGGTGCCCCAGAACGGCGGGGACGGCACTTCGATGCCCCGAGCCACCGCGGATCGAGGGACGACAACCTCCCCAGGCGAGGCCGGCCTGGCAATGGCTGCAACCCGGCGACGGCGCGGCTCGGGCAGTCTGGCTCCCGGCACGCCCTTCTTGACTGCGACCACGTGTTCCATCAGCGCCAAGCCCTCGAAGGCATCGCGGGCATAGCGCACCTCCCCGGCGAACAGGTCGTTGAGATCCTCCTCAACGAAGGCTCGGGTAAGCGCAGCCCCGCCGAGCAGCACCGGCACGTCAGCGAGCCCGCGGCGGTTCAGTTCCTCCAGGTTGTCTCGCATCACCACCGTGGACTTCACCAGCAGGCCGGACATGCCGATCGCGTCGGCCTTGTGCACCAGGGCCGCCTCGATGATCGCGCTAACTGGCTGTTTGATGCCCAGATTGATCACGGTGTAGCCGTTGTTGGTGAGGATGATGTCGACCAGGTTCTTGCCGATGTCGTGCACATCACCCTTGACCGTGGCGATCACCAGGGTGCCCTTGCCGCCGGTGTCAGCCTTGTCCAGATGCGGTTCGAGGTATTTCACTGCCGCCTTCATCACCTCAGCTGAGGTGAGTACGAACGGGAGCTGCATCTGTCCCGAGCCGAACAGTTCCCCCACCGTCTTCATCCCAGTCAGCAGGTCATCGTTGATGATCGCCAAGCCTGGTTTGGCCGCCAGCGCCAGATCGAGATCGCCTTCCAGGCCCTTGGCATCGCCGTCGATGATCCGGCGCTGGAGGCGCTCGTTGACCGGCAGTCCGGCCAACTCCGCGGCCCGGGCATTTCGGGTGGTGGTCGCGTCGACTCCCTCGAAGAGCTCCAAGAACTTCACCAGCGGGTCGTAGCCGTCGCTGCGGCGGTCATAGATCAGGTCTTCGGCAACCTGACGCTGCTCCGCTGGGATGCGCGCGATCGGCAGGATCCGGGCTGCTGGGACGATGCCTGAATCCAGCCCAGCCTGCACGCACTCGTTCAGGAACACCGAGTTGAGCACCTGACGGGCGGCCGGATTGAGGCCGAAGGAGACGTTGGAGACCCCCAGCGTGGTGTGAATGCCGGGGTATTTCGCATTGACCTGGCGGATCGCTTCGATGGTCTCAATGGCGTCGCGCCTGGTCTCCTCCTGGCCGGTCGCGATTGGGAAGGTGAGGCAGTCCATGATGATGTCGTCGTAGCCCAGCCCCCATTCGCCGGTCAGCTTGGCCACCAACCGGTCGGCCACCCGCACTTTCCACTCTGCGGTGCGGGCCTGGCCCTCCTCATCGATCGTCAATGCGACCACTGCGGCCCCATGCTCGGCCACCAGCGCCATCACCTGGGCGAACCGGGACGTTGGGCCGTCGCCGTCCTCGAAGTTCACCGAGTTGATCGCGCAGCGCCCGCCGAGGTGCTCCAGACCGGCGCGCAGCACGGCGGGCTCGGTGGAATCGAGCATGATGGGCAGCGAGACCGCCGTGCCCAGGCGCGAGGCCAGCTCGTGCATATCGGCCACCCCATCGCGGCCGACGTAGTCGACGCACAGATCCAGCAGATGGGCCCCACCCCGGCTCTGCTGCTTGGCGATCTCCACGCATTCGGCCCAGTTCTCGGCCAGCATCGCCTCGCGGAAAGCCTTTGAGCCGTTGGCGTTGGTGCGCTCACCGATCGAGAGGTAGCTGGTGTCTTGGCGCAGCGGCACTTCGGCGTACAGGGAGGACACCGAACTCACCACCTCCGGGCTGCGCTGTGGCGTCGTCCGCCCAGCCACCGCCGCCGCGAGGGCGGTGATGTGGGCCGGTGTGGTGCCACAGCAGCCGCCGACCAGGCCCAGCCCAAACTCCTCGGTGAAACGGCCCAGGTAGCTGACGAACTCCTCAGGCCCCATCGGATACCGGGCGCCCTCAGCAGTGAGCTCAGGCAGCCCAGCATTCGGCATGCAGGACAGCATCATCGGCGCATGCCTGCTGAGGTGCCGCAGGTGCTCGCTCATTTCGGTCGGGCCGGTGCCGCAGTTCAGTCCGATCGATTCAACGCCCAGACCGGCCAGCGACGTCAACGCGGCCCCGATTTCGGTGCCAAGCAACATGGTGCCTGAGGTTTCTATCGTCACATTGGTGAAGACCGGCAGATCGACTCCGAGCGCGCGCATCGCGTGCCGGGCACCGTTGATGGCCGCCTTGGCCTGCAACAGATCCTGGCAGGTTTCCACCTGGAAGCCATCGATGCCGCCGGAGATCATCGCCTCAGCCTGCAGTTGATAGCCGGCCAGCAAGGTTGCGTAGCCGATGTGACCCAAACTGGGCAGCTTGGTGCCGGGCCCCATGCTGCCAAGGACGTAGCGCGGACGTTGCTCGGTGGCCACGGCATCGGCGGCTTCGCGGGCCAGCTTGGCACCGGCCAGGGCGAGTTCGGCGATTCGATCTGCCGCGTCGTACTCCCCCAGCGCGGCCAGGTTCGCGCCGAAAGTGTTGGTCTCAACGCAGTCCGCACCTGCCTCAAAGTAGGCGCGGTGAATGCCAGCGACCACCTCCGGCCTGGTCACGTTCAAGACTTCGTTGCAGCCCTCTAGACCGGAAAAGTCCTCAAGGGTCAGGTCATAGCCCTGCAGCATGGTGCCCATGCCACCATCCGCCACCAGTACTCGAGTGGCCAGTGCTGAGCGCAGATCTTGGGTCATGACCAGCAGAATAGGCGAGTCCGCTTAAGGTGGAGACCATGGCAGAGGCACGTGGGCTAACCGGACTCCGCAATCCGGCCGTCGTCGCCGCTTTTGGCGGCTGGAACGACGCCGCCGAAGCGGCCAGTGGGGTAATTGACCATCTGGTAGACCAATACGCCGCCGAGCTGATGTTCGCCATTGACCCGGAGGAGTATTACGACTTCCAGGTGAACCGCCCGGCCCTGAAGCTGCACGAAGGCCGCCGGGTGCTGGAATGGCCGACCACTGAGGTGCTGGTGGCCCACCTTGAGGAGCGCGACCTGGTGCTCATCGGTGGACCCGAGCCCAACTACCGCTGGCAGACCTTCACCGCGCGGCTGATGTCGATGCTGCGCAGCGTAAAGCCCGAAATGGTGGTGCTGCTGGGTGCGATGCTCACCGACGCGCCCCATTCGCGCCCCGTGCCGGTGGCTGGTTCGGCCCGCCCGCAATCGCTGGCCGATGATCTGGGCTTGGAGGCGTCCAGCTATGAGGGCCCCACCGGCATCGTCGGGGTGTTGGCCAGCGAATGCGAACGCATCGACCTCCCAGTGGTTTCGCTGTGGGCATCTGTGCCGCACTACGTCTCCGAACCACCCAACCCGAAGGCCACCCTGGCTTTGCTGGCTCGGGTGGAGGACGTGCTCAGTCTTTCCCTCGACAGCGGCGACATGGCTGAGTCGGCCACTGCCTGGATGACTCAGGTCGACGAGTTGGTCGCCGAGGATCCCGACATCGCTGGCTACATCAGCGCCTTGGAAGAACGTCGCGACGAGGTCACTCCCCCGCCAAACGGCGATTCGATCGCGGCTGAGTTCGAGCGCTACCTGCGCCGACGCAACCGCCGGCGCAGCTGAGCTGGGTTCAACTAGCTGGGTTCAACTAGCTGGGCTCAGTGTGCGTGCGCGTCGGCTTTCGCCCGCAACTCAGCCACCATGGCGTCCGGGTCTTCTGCGCTGTAAACCGCTGAACCGGCCACGAAGGTGTCTGCGCCGGCGTCCACGCAACGCTCGATGGTGGCCAGGGACACTCCGCCGTCCACTTGCAGCCAGATGTCGCCGCCGTGCTTGTTCAGCAGGGCACGGGTTCGCCGGATCTTGGGGAGCATGATGTCGAGGAACGACTGCCCACCGAAGCCGGGCTCAACGGTCATCAGCAGCACCATGTCGAGCTCGGGCAGCAGGTCTTCATAAGGCTCGATCGGCGTGGCCGGACGTAGCCCCATTGAGGCGCGAGCGCCCAGGGTGCGCAGTTCGCGGGCCAGCTTCACTGGGGCATCAGAGGCCTCAATGTGGAAGGTGACCGATTCGGCGCCTGCTTCGGCATACCCCGGCGCCCATCGATCCACCTCGGCGATCATCAAATGGATGTCGAGCATTTTGTCGGTGCCGGCCCGAACCTTCTCCACCACCGGCAGCCCAAAGGTGAGGTTCGGCACGAAGCGGTTGTCCATCACGTCAAGATGCACCGCGTCGCAACTAGGAATGCGCGCGATTTCTGCGTTCAGGTTGGCAAGGTCTGCATTGAGCACACTAGGCGTGATCCGGAATCCCATGCGGGGCACCCTACCGCCGACGCAGCATCGCAAGGAACATCGCGTCGGTACCGTGTCGGTGCGGCCACAGCTGGACGAACTCACCGCTGGCCGCCGCCGGTACCTCGGGCAGGTAGTCCGCGGCCCGCAATACCTCGACCCGATCAGCCACCCCCGCGACTATTTCGACTGTTTCGGCCGCATGCGGCGAGCAGGTCACATAGGCGACCACCCCACCGGGCTGCACCGACTCAATCGCCGAATCGATCAGCTGACGCTGCAACAGGTTCAGTTCCGCGACATCGCCCACTTGGTGGCGCCAGCGGCTCTCTGGACGGCGTCGCAGCGCGCCCAGACCGGTGCAGGGCACATCGGCCAGCACCCGGCTGAAACTCCCGGCGGCCCACGGCGGCTTGGTGCTGTCTGCGGCGATAACCAACGGGCGAATTTCTTCGGGGTAGGCCCGGATGTTGGCGGCCACCAGCTCGGCCCGGTGCGGATGCCGTTCGGCGGCGACCAACCGGTCGCCCTGCTCAGCGGCCAGGCCAGCCAGAATCGCGGTCTTGCCGCCCGGACCAGCGCACAGGTCGAGCCAACTGCCCGCTGGTGCCTCCACCCGGGCCAACGCGAGTGCGACCAGTTGTGAGCCTTCGTCCTGCACTCCAGCACGACCCTCGCGCACCGCGGCCACCAACGCTGGATCGCCGTCGGCGTAGGCACCAAACGGCGAATAGCGCGCGGGCTCTCCGCCGAGTTCAGCAACCTCGGCCAACCCCGGGCGCACCACCAGGGTGGGCTTGGCGGGCACGTTGTTTGCCGCGAAGGTGTCGATCAGTTCCGGCAGCGGGAGCACGTCGAGAAAGGCCTCGGCGATCCAGCGGGGATGATGATTAGCCAGGGCAATACGGCCAAGGTTGTCTTCCTTGGCCCCCAGAATCTCCAGCCAGCCGAGCCAGTCGTGGGCAGCCACCTTGTGCATGATCGCGTTCACCAACCCGACCAGGCGCTCCCCCACCTCCAAGGCGGCCAGATCAACCGTGGTCGAGATCGCGGCGTGGGCAGGCACCCGCATGCCCAGCAACTGATGAGTGCCCAACCGAAGCACGTCGACCACTGCCGGCTGCAGGGTGCGCAGCTCGCGTCCGGAGGCGGCTACCAACACCCGGTCATAGCTGCCCAACGCCCGGCAAGTGCCGGAAACCAACTCAGTGGTGAAGGCCGCATCTTGCGCGTCCAAGCTTGCGCGTCGCCTGGCCAGCTCCAGATTGGCGTAAGCCCCGTTGCCGGTCACCGCCCGCAGGACTTTGAAGGCGGCGCTGCGGGCCGGATCGTACCGGCGGCCCTTACGACTCACTGGAAGCGTCCTGGTTCTCGAAGGCCGCGGCCCCAGTCGGCGCCGGCGACCGCCTTGCGGCCGGCCGGTTGCACGGTGAGCAGCTCAAGGTCGCCGTCCCCGGTACCGACCACCACTCGTCGCTTCTCCGCACGAACCACGCCGATTTCAAGTCCGGACGGCTCCGCTGCCCGAGCGGCCAACACCCGGAATCGTTGACCGTCGAGTTCGGTCCAGGCCATCGGCGAGGGATTATTGGCCAGCACTTGGCGTTGGATCCGGCGGGCTGGGGCATTCCAATCGATTCGGGCCTCCGCCACGGTGAGCTTCGGGGCGAGGGTCACTCCGGCTTCGGGTTGGACGGTGGCCGTTACCGTGCCAGCGGCCATGCCGTCCAAGGTGTTGAGCAGCATCTGCCCGCCCAACTGCTGCAGCGCGGCCAGCGCTTCGCCGGTGGTCTCCTGCTCGCCCAATCGGTACTCGGCGGTGGCCAGCACCGGGCCGGCGTCCAGTTCGGCGACCAGTTCGAAGACGGTTACCCCGGTGATCTCATCCCCGGCCAGGATGGCGTGTTGCACCGGAGCCGCCCCTCGCCACCGCGGCAGCAGGGAAAAATGGACGTTGATCCAGCCATGTTTCGGCAACTCAAGTAGCGCCTGGGGAATCAGCCCGCCGTAGGCAACGACTGGGCAACAGTCCGGGGCGATTTCGGCCAGGCGGGCAGCCAACTGCGGATCGCGGGCCCGCTCGGGGCGCAGCACTTCGATGCCATGCTCGGTGGCCAGCTGCGCCACCGGACTGGGCACCAGCCGCGAGCTGCGACCTTGCGGGGCATCTGGACGGGTGAGCACCGCGACCACTTCATGGGCAGAGTGCCCCAGGAGCTGCGCGAGCGTATCGGCCGCTACCTGCGGAGTTCCGGCGAAAACCAGGCGCATACGGGCGATTCTAACTAGCTTCGCCCGCGCGCAGCCGCATCGCCAGTCCGCGGGTGGCCAGGGAAAGGTCCAAGTCGGCGATCAAAAGACCGGCCAGCCCGTGGGGTTGCCAAGTCAGAACCGAGCCATCTGGGGCGATCACCGCCGAGGTGGTGGGCGAGTTCTCCCCAGCGCAGTTCACGGTGGCGTACCAGCATTCGTTCTCGGCTGCGCGGCACCTCGCTGCGGCCTCATGGAAGGTGTTGCCAGCTTCGGCATACCCGCCCGGACGCCAGCCACCGGCCTCGGCTTGGCTGTAGTGGGGGTGCAGCACGACTTGGGCACCTTTGCCCACTGCCGCTCGCACTGTCTCTGGGTAGCGGAAGCCTTCATGGCAGATCACCACCCCGAAAGTGTCTCCGGCTAGGTCGAACACCGACCTGCCGCTGCCCGGCTCGTAGAGCGCATCTTCACTCGGGTCGAGCTGAACCTTGTCCTGCCAACCCAGCACGCTCCCGTCCGGGCCGAACACGGCAACGCTGATCCGCAACCGGCCCGCCACGAAGCGCTCCGTACCCAACACCACCGTCACTCGATGTTCTCCGGCCGCGGCAGCAATCTGCTGGTGCGCGTTGGCCAACCAAGTCGGATCGGCCGGCGGCACTGGGGCCCCCAGGGCCCGATACCCCGGAACGAAGCACTCCGGGAAGCAGACCAGCGCGGCCCCGGCCGCAGCAGCCTCTCCAATAGCCGCGATAGCCGCCGTCACCGACGCGTCCGGGCTGGCGGGAAAGGGCAGATTCGCCAAAGCGATGCGGGTCATGGCGCCAGCCTAGAGGCGGCCGGCACCAGTCAGTCCATGACCTGGGTATCAACCCGCACCCGGATCGCGGCCTCCTTGCGGGCCGCCCGGACGGCCGCGACCGCCTTCACTGCGGCCACCAACTGCCCGGCTTGGGCCAGGGCGCAGCGCAAGGTGAGTCGGTGCAGTTCTTCTTCGCCGCCGACCTCGAACGGACCGAGCACGGTGACGCCCTCGGGCACTTCCAGGGCGGCAGCCACCGCAGTCAGCGCGTCCAGATTGCCTTCGATGGTGACCATCTTCACCGCTGGCGGGAAGCCAGCCTCGGTGCGCTGGGCCAACTCACCTTCGGCGTAGCCCACTGGGTCGAGACGCACGAGCGCCTGCACCTCGCGAAGGCCGGGTTGCCCGACCACCAACACGGTGCCGCCAGCTACCGCCGGACGCACTTTGGCCACCACCGCTAGCCAGCGACGCAGCGATTCCTCCCCGGCCCGCAGATCGGCCCGGCCCAGCATCAGCTCGGCGTCCAATAGGACGGCCGCCGCGTAGCCGCCCGCCGCGTCTGGGGCCGCGCCCGGAGTGGCCAACACCAGCGCCGGCTTGTCGGGCACTTCCGGAAGCCGCCGCTCGGCACTGGACTGAATCACACTCACCCCTGGGAAGGCTTTGCCCAACTCCTCAGCGGTCCGAGAGACGCCAATCACCGGGCTACGCAGCCGCCGCCCGCCACACCCCGGGCAGCTCCACGCGGTCAGCGGCGGTCCACACCACCGACAGGTCGGGCCACTGCCGCCGTCGGTGAGCGGCTGCCCGCAACGTCCGCATTTGACCGGCTCGCGGCATTGCGCACACACCAGCAGTGGAAAATAGCCAGCCCGCGGCACCTGGACCAGCACCGGCCCGGAGATAAGACCGGCACGGACGACCCCGAAAGCCTCCTTCGGCAGCCGGGTCACTTCGGCCAAGGGGTCGCGGGCGCTGGAACCGGCCGTCGGCCGCACCGCTGCACAATCGAGGCGAGTCTGGGTGGGCGGCAACTCCAGGGCAGCTAGCCAGCCCCGGGTGACCAACTGCTGCACCTCTGCGGTGCGGTTGTGCGCGGCCAGCAGCAACGCGCAGCCCTCCCGATGGGCCCGCAGCGCGGCCACCTCGCGGGTGTGCCAATACGGCGCGTGCGGCTCGGCATAGGAATCGTTGCCGTCATCCCACAACGCAATCAGACCGAGATCGGCCACTGGTGCGAACACTGCAGCCCTGGTGCCCACCACCAGCTTCACCTGCCCGCGGGCCGCGGCCAAGAAGCTTCGGTAGCGCGCTGACGGTCCGGCGTCCGCGCTGAGCACCGCATAACTGCCTGCACCGAACCTGGCCGCACAGGCCGCGTCCAGGCGCTCCAGGTGGACCGCATCCGGCGCCAGCAGCAGAGCCCCTCGGCCCTGCGCCAGCGACACCGCGGCGGCCTCAGCGAAGCCTGCCGCCCAATCGCCGATAGTGCTCGGCGTCGGCGCCACCGTCCAGGCGGCCCGCAGCCGCCCGTCCGCGCCTAGGGCAGCCAGGAACCGGTCACCGCCGGGGTAGGCGCCCAGCACCGTGCCAGCGACCGGTTCGGTTCGCGGGGCGGGACGAGGTGAAGTGCTGGCCTTTTCGGTGGCGGCGTGGCGCGGCGGCACCGCCGCGCGAACAACGTCAGCGAAGCTCCCGGCGTAGTGATCGGCGACATCACGCACCAAGGCGGCCACCGCAATGGTCAAGACCGGCTCGGGTGAAACCACTTTGACCAGCTCAGCGAGCTCAGTGCGCTCGCCTGGCTCAGTGCGGGCCAGCACGAAACCGTCGCGTAGCCGACCAGCGAATCGCACCTTCACTCGCACCCCGGGTTGGGCCGATTCGGCCAGGGCAGCTGGCACGGCATAGTCGAAAGGTCGATCGAGGTTTGCCAACGGCACCTCCACCGCCACCTTTGCCACCGACCGCTCCATGGCCGGAATGCTATAAGGCGGCGCTGACGATCAGCCCCTGACCGCCTTGGCCAGGGCCTCGGCCCGGTCGGTGCGCTCCCAGCTCATCACGTCCAGTTCCCGGCCGAAATGCCCGTAGTTCGTCACCTGGGAGTAGATCGGCCGAATCAGATCAAGGTCGCGGATGATCGCGGCTGGACGCAGATCGAAGGTGGCCAGCACCGCTTCGGTGATTTGGGCCACCGGCACCGTTTCGGTGCCAAAGCACTCGGTGTAGAAGCCAACCGGGTGGGCCCGACCGATGGCGTAGCCCACCTGCACCTCGCAGCGCTCGGCCAGCCCAGCCGCGACCACGTTCTTTGCCACCCAGCGCATCGCGTAGGCAGCCGATCGGTCAACCTTGGACGGATCCTTGCCGGAGAAGGCGCCACCACCGTGGCGGGCCATGCCGCCATAGGTGTCGACAATGATCTTTCGACCGGTCACGCCAGCATCACCCATCGGCCCGCCGATGACGAACTTGCCGGTTGGGTTCACATAGGTCTTCAGCCCAGCCACCGATATCGGATAGCGGGCCAACACCGGATCGACCACCTTCGCCTGGATCTCGGCCGAAATGAGGCTGTGCGCGGCGTCTTCCACGTGCTGGGAGGACACCACGACCGTGTCTACCCGGACCGGAGTGGCCCCGTTGTACTCAATGGTCACTTGGGTCTTGCCGTCAGGCAGCAGGAAATCCAAGTCGCCGCTTTGGCGCACCTGCGCCAGGCGTTCGGCCAGCCGATGGGCGATGTCGATGGGCAGCGGCATCAGCGTCGCGGTATCGGTGCACGCATAGCCGAACATCAAGCCCTGATCGCCAGCTCCTTGTGCGTCCAAAAGGTCTCCGGAGCCCTCTTCGCGCTCCTCCTCGGCGTGATCCACCCCTTGGGCGATATCTGGGGACTGCTTGCCGATCGAGACCAACACGCCGCAGGAGTTGCCATCGAAACTCTTGGCTGAGGAGTCATAGCCAATCTCCAGAATCCGCTGCCGCGCCAACTGCGCCACGTCGGCATAAGCCTCGGTGGTCACTTCACCGGCCACGACCACAGTCCCAGTGGTGACGAGGGTCTCCACCGCCACCCGAGAACCCGGATCTTGGAGCAGCAACTCATCGAGCACTACATCAGAGATCGCGTCGGCGACCTTGTCCGGGTGACCCTCGGTGACAGATTCAGAGGTGAATAGACGGCTCACTCCGGCTTCCTTTCGCGGAACTTCAAGGCGGTGTCCAGAATTGCATGTGCCACTGACGTCTTGGCGCCGGTGGCCTGATTCTCCACGCCGTCGGCGGACACCATGATTACTTCGTTGTCAGCGGCGCCGAAGACGGCCCCGCCGCTGACGTTGTTCAACACCAGCAGTTGGCAGCCCTTGCTCGCCAATTTGGCCTTACCCAAGACCAGCAGTTCGCTCGCGTCAGCCGCGGTCTCGGCGGCAAATCCCACCAGCACCTGCCCAGCTGGACGCGCCGCGGCCAGGCCAGCCAGGACGTCGACGGTCTGCACCAGTTCAACGGTCAAGCCGGCGGGGCCGCTCTTCTTGATCTTGGCCGCACTGATTTTGGCCGCAGTGAAGTCGGCCACGGCGGCAGCCATCACTACCAGGTCGGCCTCAGCGGCGGCCGCCGTCATCACCTGGGCGAGTTCGGCGGCGGTACCGACGGCGACGACGTCGACCCCGGCCGGTGCTGGCACGGCCAGGTTGGCCGCGACGAGCAACACCTGGGCGCCCCGACTGGCCGCGGCCCGCGCCAGCCCAACGCCCATCAGGCCGGATGATTCGTTGCCTAGATAGCGCACCGGGTCCAACGGCTCGCGGGTGCCGCCAGCACTGATGACCACCTTCAACCCGGCCAGATCCTGAGCAGCCAACTGCACGGCCCGGGCCGGATCGGCCAACAGCGCCAACGCCGTGGCCTCCAGATCAGCGGGCTCAGGCAGCCGTCCGGGCCCACTATCGGCGCCGGTGAGTCGCCCGGAGGCGGGAGCCAGCACCACCGTCCCGCGGGAGCGCAGCGTGGCCACGTTGGCCTGGGTCGCAGCGTGCTGCCACATCTCGGTGTGCATGGCTGGGGCCATGACCACCGGGCAGGTGGCGGTAAGCAGCACATTGGTCAACAGATCATCAGCGCGGCCAACCGCGGCCCGCGAAATCAGATCGGCCGTAGCCGGTGCGACTATCACCAGGTCGGCCTCGCGGCCGATTCGGACGTGGTTGACCTGATCGGCGTTGGCGAACACCTCGGTGACCACTGGACGCCCCGAAAGTGCAGCCCAGGTGGCTTCACCGACGAACTTCAACGCGTTGGCTGTCGGCACAACCTCCACCTCGTGCCCAGCTTCGGCAAATAGCCGCAACAGCGAGCACGCCTTGTAGGCGGCGATCCCGGCGGATACACCGAGCACGATCCGGCTCATGCCGACAGCGCTCAGCTCAGGTCGTCAGTGGTGAAGGGGTCCAAGGAGAAGTCAGGATCAGCAACGGCCTCGGCGCGGGCAGCAGCCTCAGCCTCAGGGTCGAACTGGGTGCATTCGAGCACGCCAGCGTTCACCTCGCGCAGTGCGATCGTGAGCGGCTTTTCCTGGATGCCGATGTCGACCAGCGGGCCGACATTCTCCAACAGGCCCTCGCCCAGCTGGGAGTAGTACGCGTTGATCTGGCGGGCTCGCTTGGCGGCGAAGAGCACCAGCCGGTACTTCGAATCCACCTTCGTCAGCAGTTCGTCAATCGGCGGGTTGGTGATCCCCTCGGGAGTGTGAATGCTCAAGTTCGGCTTCCTGATCAGATGGTGGGTCGGCCGCGCAATAGGCCAGCGGCCGTCACAGACCTAACAACTCTACCAACTCGGCCACCGCTTGGCCTAAATCATCGTTGACCACGACGTGATCAAACTCCCCAGCCGCAGCCAGTTCCTCAGCTGCGGTGCGCAATCTGCGCTGCACCTGCTCCTCGGTTTCGGTGCCGCGGCCACGCAGCCGATCACCCAAAGTCAGATCGTCCGGCGGCGCCAAGAAGATGTAGCGGGCACCTGGCAGCCGAACCCGAACCTGGCGGGCGCCCTGTAGCTCGATCTCCAAAATCACCCGACGGCCAGCTGCGACCGCAGCCATCACTGCCGCCCGCGGGGTGCCGTAGCGGGCGCTGCCGTGAACCAAGGCCCACTCCAGCAGGCCGTCGGAGGCGATCAGCTCGTCGAACTCTGCTTCGCTGACGAAGAAGTAGTCGACCCCGTCCTCTTCACCAGGACGGGGCGGCCTCGTAGTTGCCGAAACCGAAATCCATACTTCGGGATGCTCGGACGCCAACGCGTGAACGACCGTGCCCTTGCCGACCCCGGAGGGCCCAGAGATGACCGTTAAGTCACCTGTCACTGAAACTCAGCCTTGAGGCCGGCAACCTGATGCCGGCCCAGCCCACGAATACGGCGATTCGGGGCGATGTCGAGACGCTCCATGACCAATCCGGCGCGCTTCTCCCCCACGCGCGGCAGGGACTTCAGCAGGTCCACAACCTTCACGTGAGCGAGCACATCGTCACCGGAGGCGGCGTCCAGGGCAGCGGCGAGGCTGAACTGACCGGTGCGAACCTTGCCCTTCAGCTCGGCGCGCCGGCGCCGCGCTTCGGTAGCGGCCGCCCGGGCGGCTTCGAGCTGTTCAGTGGTGAGCTGCGGAATAGTCACATCAATGCCTTCGTCGCGCTGTCAATGGGATCTTTTACGGGCATAACCTAGCGTTTCCGCCTGTCATGCGCCACGTCCATCAAAAGGAAAATCAAGTGTCGAACAGCTTGGCTCATCGACCGGCCTCACTCAAGAGCTGGGACACCTTCGCCCGCATCGCGTTCGCATCGGGTCCAGAACCAATCACTCCCCGCCCCACTACGGCCAGCACCTGATCGGTAGCATCGCCAAAAAGGCCGGGCAAATCACTCATCCGGCCGCCCTGGAACCCGATTCCAGGAACCAGGATGGACGCGTTGAACTCACTTAGGTCGCAGCCAAGGCTTTCGTGGGTTCCACCCACTACCAGTCCGATTGACCGAAGTCGAGAGGCGCGATTCGCTTCGGTCGCGGCATCGATGATCGACTGCACCACCGAACCATCCTGGGTCAATGCCAGTTGAACCGAGCCGCCCTCAGGATTCGAGGTGCGCGCGAGCACATAGACCCCCCGCTCGTAGCGTTGCGCGCGCTCAAAGGCTGGCGCCAGCGAACCGAAGCCCAAGTAGGGCGACAATGTCACCGCATCGCCGGCCAACGGCGAACCGTCGGCCAGGTAGGCGTCGGCATAGGCCTCCATGGTGGAGCCGATGTCACCCCGCTTGGCATCCACGATGCTTAGCGCGCCGCAGCCAGCGATATCGGTCAGCAGTCGCTCCAACACCGCGACGCCCGCAGAGCCGTAGGCCTCAAAAAAGGCCGACTGTGGTTTGAACGCGGCCACCTGATCGCCAAGAGCTGCCACCAGCTGGCGGCTGAACCGTTCAACGCCAGCGGCGGTCTCGGGCAAGTCCCAGGCCCGCAGCAGCCCAGGATGGGGGTCAATTCCGACGCAAAGTGGACCTCGCTCGGAGGTCACATCCTGGAGCCGTCGCCAGTATCCGCTCATCGGTGCAGCCTATCCAGGTCGAGTCGATTGATTCCGGCCGCCAGGGCCGGCCCCCGGTACAGGAAACCGGTGTAGAGCTGCACCAGCGCAGCGCCAGCGTCGAACATAGCCATCGCCTGGTGCGGGGCGGTAATTCCCCCGACGCCGATGATGGGCAGGTCGGTGTTCTTGGCCAGATGAGCGACCACTTCTAGCGCCCGCCTGGCCAGCGGTGCCCCAGACAGTCCCCCAGCCTGATCAGCCAGCCCAGCCTCGGCCGGCGCCAGCCCGTTGCGGGCCAAGGTGGTGTTGGTGGCAATGAGGCCGGCTGCGCCAGCGGCCGCGCTGACTTCGAGCACCTCATCCAACTGGTCGAAGCTCAGATCGGGGGCAACCTTGACGAAGATCGGCAGCGGATCGCTGCCCGGTGCCGCCAGTACCTGTGCCTCGGCCACCAGAGCAGCAACCAGCCCGGCCAGTGCGCCGCCGTCCTGCAGACTGCGTAGCCCTGGGGTGTTCGGGCTGGAGACATTGACTGCAAGGTAGTCGGCATGGAGGGCCAGGGCGCGCAACGAACTGAGGTAATCGTCGATTGCCTCGGCCACCGGCACTAGCTTGGTCTTGCCGATCGAGATGCCGACCGGCAAACCGGCGGCACCGTTGCCGCGATAGATGCCCCGGGCGGCCAAAGAGGCCGCCACCACGTCGGCCCCAGGATTGTTGAAGCCCATCCGGTTGATCAGCGCCCCAGATGCTGGCAAACGGAACACTCGAGGGCGGTCGTTGCCCGGCTGCCCCTGCGCCGTGATGGTGCCCAACTCAGCGAAGCCGAAGCCCAAACTACGCCAGGCCAACACCGCCGAGGCATCCTTGTCCATGCCAGCGGCCAGGCCAACCCGCGATCCGAAGGCGATCCCGGCCACCCGGGTGGGACGTCCAACGGACGCGGCGAGCAGTCCCACCAGCGCCCGCACCCACCGACGGGATCCGGGGCCAGCGAGCAGCTCGATCATTCGCTCGTGGATGCTCTCCGGATCGCCACCATAGGCGGCGAAAAGAGCTGGCCGGATGAGCTGTTCATACCCGAGGCGAAGCACCGGAACCGGCAGGCTCATTTCAACTCCGTTCGGCGATCTCTGCTCGTACCGCAGCGCTCCACTCCTGCAGCGAGCGCACCTCCAGCGCACCGCGGCGCAGCGCCTCAATGCCTTGCACACAGGCGCTCAGGCCCTGAACAGTGGTCACACACGGCACATCAGCCATGATCGCGGCTGACCGGATCTGCCAGCCATCTTTTCGAGGGCTGCCGTCGCGGGATTGGCCATGCGGGGTGTTGAAGATCAGATCGATCTCACCATCGAGAATGGCCTGGACGACCGTCTTTTCGCCATTCGGGCCGGGGCCCTGGGTGGCTTTACGGATCCGGGTCACGTCAACGTCCTGGCGCCGCAGTACCTGCGCGGTGCCCTCAGTGGCCAGCACCTCGAAGCCAAGATCAGCCAGGCGTTTGACCGGGAAGATCGCGTGCCGCTTATCGCGATTGGCCACTGAGACGAACACCGTGCCGCTGGTGGGCACATTGCCGAAGGAAGCCGCCTGGCTCTTGGCGAAGGCCGTGCCGAAGGTGACATCCAGCCCCATCACTTCACCGGTCGACTTCATCTCCGGCCCGAGCAGCGTATCGACCCAGGAGCCGTCAGCGGTGCGGAAGCGGTTGAAGGGCATCACGGCTTCCTTCACCGCGATCGGCGCCGATTCCAGCGTGGTAGTGCCGTCCATGCCGACCGGACGCAGCACGCCCTGAGCCCGCAGCTCGGGGATGGAGACCCCCATCGCGATCAACGTCGCGGCCTTGGCCAGCGCGGTGTCGGTCGCCTTGGAGACGAACGGGACGGTGCGCGATGCGCGTGGGTTGGCTTCCAGCACGTACAGCACGTCAGAGAGCAGCGCGAACTGGATGTTCAGCAGCCCGCGAACCCCGACACCACGAGCAATCGCCTCGGTAGAGACCCGAATCTGATCGATCACCTCATTGCCGAGGGTGATCGGCGGCAGCGAGCAGGCCGAGTCGCCGGAGTGGATACCAGCCTCCTCGATGTGCTCCATCACCCCACCCAGGTACAACTCGTTCCCGTCGAACAGGGCATCAACATCGATCTCGATCGCATCATCAAGGAAGCGATCGACCAACACCGGCCGAGAAGGGGTGATATCGGTAGCTCGCTCGATGTAGCCCACCAGCGAGGCATCGTCGTAGACGATTTCCATGCCGCGCCCGCCAAGCACATAGGAGGGCCGCACCAACACCGGGTAGCTGATTTCGTGGGCGATCTCCAGGGCCTGCTCAGCTGACTCGGCCATCCCGTAGGCGGGCGCCGGCAGACCGGCATCGGCCAGCACCTTGCCGAAGGCGCCGCGCTCCTCGGCCAGGTTGATGGCCTCCGGTGAGGTCCCGACGATCGGTACCCCGGCGTCTTTGAGGGCCTGGGCCAGCTTCAACGGCGTCTGCCCGCCCAGTTGGACGATTACGCCAGCCACTGGGCCCGCGGCCGCCTCAGCGTGGTAGACCTCGAGCACGTCTTCCAAGGTCAGCGGCTCGAAGTAGAGCCGATCGGAGGTGTCGTAGTCAGTGGAAACCGTCTCGGGGTTGCAGTTGACCATCACCGACTCATAGCCGGCTCCACGCAGCGCCATGGCTGCATGGACGCAGGAGTAGTCGAACTCGATGCCCTGACCGATCCGGTTGGGACCCGAGCCCAAGATCAGCACCGCTGGCTTGGTGCGGGGCGCAACTTCGGTCTCCTCGTCGTAGGAGGAGTAGTGGTAGGGCGTGTGCGCGGCAAACTCCGCTGCGCACGTGTCGACGGTCTTGAAGACTGGCCGCACCCCGAGCGCCCAGCGCACCCCCCGAACCACGTCGGTGGACAGGTCACGCAGCTTGGCGATTTGGGTGTCGGCCAGGCCGTGCTTCTTGGCGGTGCGCAGCAGATCGGCGGTGAGCTCAGGTGCATCGCGGACGGCCTCGGCCACCTCGAAGATCAGGTGCACCTGATCGAGGAACCAGGGGTCGATCTTGGTGGCTTCGAAGATCTGCTCGACTGTGCCCCCCAGGCGGAACCCCTGCATCACCAGATTCAGCCGACCATCGTGGGGACGGCTCATTTCGGTCAGCAGCTCATCGAGGCTGGCCGTGATCGGCGAGGTGAAATCGAACCCGGCTTTGGCGTCCTCCAACGAACGCAGCGCTTTACCCAGCGCCTCGGTGAAGTTGCGGCCGATCGCCATCGCTTCGCCCACGCTCTTCATGTGGGTGGTCAAGGTGGTGTCGGCGCCGGGAAACTTCTCGAAAGCGAAGCGAGGCGCCTTCACCACTACATAGTCAAGGCTCGGTTCGAAGGAAGCCGGGGTTTCGGCGGTGATGTCGTTGGGGATCTCGTCCAGGGTGTACCCCACGGCCACCCGGGCGGCGATTTTGGCGATCGGGAAGCCGGTGGCCTTGCTGGCCAGGGCCGAGGAACGTGAGACCCGAGGGTTCATCTCGATCACGATCATCCGACCGTTGTCGGGGTTGATCGCGAACTGAATGTTGCAGCCGCCGGTGTCTACCCCGACCGCGCGGATTACCGCGATCCCGACATCGCGCATCGACTGGTATTCGCGGTCGGTCAGCGTCATCGCCGGAGCCACGGTGATCGAGTCACCGGTGTGGACACCCATCGGGTCGAGGTTCTCGATGGAACACACGATCACGACGTTGTCGGCCTTATCGCGCATCACTTCGAGCTCGTACTCTTTCCAGCCGAGCACCGACTCCTCGATCAGCACCTCGGTGACCGGCGAAGCCGACAGCCCGAAGCCGGCGATCCGCCGCAGTTCCGCCTCGTCATGGGCGAAGCCGGAACCGACCCCACCCATGGTGAAGCTGGGGCGAACCACAACCGGGTAGCCGAGTTCGTCGACGGCGGCCATTACCTCTTCGATGCTGTGGCAGATCGCGGAACGGGCCACCTCTGGATTGGCGCCAGGTACGTCCAGTGCCTTGACGATCTGCTTGAACTTCTCCCGGTCCTCACCGGACTGGATGGCATCGATCGAGGCACCGATCAGCTCCACGCCGTATTTGGCCAGGATTCCCGACTCATGCAGCGCGACCGCAGCATTGAGCGCAGTCTGCCCTCCCAGGGTCGGCAGCAGCGCATCGGGACGTTCTTTGGCGATCACCTTTTCCAGGTATTCAGGCATGATCGGCTCGATGTAGGTGGCATCGGCGAACTCGGGGTCGGTCATGATGGTGGCCGGGTTGGAGTTCACCAGGATCACCCGGAAGCCCTCTTCGCGCAGCACCCGACATGCCTGGGTGCCGGAGTAGTCGAACTCGCAGGCTTGGCCGATGACGATCGGGCCGGACCCGATAACCAGGATCGATGAGATATCGGTACGTCGTGGCATCAGGCGTTCCCCTCCAGGTTGGCGGACGTCGCCCGACGTTGGGCCATCATTTCGGTGAACCGATCAAACAGGTAGGCGGCATCGTGCGGTCCGGCGGCAGCCTCGGGGTGGTACTGCACCGAGAACCCGATCAGGTCGCCGTCCGCGGTGCGCAACTCCAACCCCTCCACCACTTCGTCGTTGAGATTGACGTGGGAAACGCGCGCTTGACCCCATTTGACTTCCGTGGCGGCGTCCAGCGGGGCATCGACGGCGAAGCCGTGGTTGTGCGCGGTGATCTCGACCTTGCGGGTGCCCAGATCCATTACCGGCTGGTTGATCCCACGGTGTCCGTATTTGAGCTTGAAGGTGGCAAACCCCAGGGCCCGCCCGAAGATCTGATTGCCGAAGCAGATGCCGAAGTAGGGCAGGCCAGCATCCAGCACCTCGGTGAGCAGTGCCACCGCATCGTTAGCCGCAGCGGGATCGCCGGGGCCATTGGAGAAGAACACCCCATCAGGGTTCAGCGCGATGACTTCGGCCAGCGTGCTGCCCGCTGGTAGTAGGTGCACCTCGATGCCCCGCTCGGCCATCCGGGTCGGGGTCATGTCTTTGATCCCTAAGTCGATGGCGGCGACAGTGAACTGCTTCTCCCCCACCGCTGGAATCAGTTCAGCCTCGCTGACGGTGACCTCGCCGACCAGGTTCGCCCCGGCCATCGGTGGCGTGGCGAGCACCTTCGCCAACAACTTGTCGACATCTTGGTCAACAGTGGAGATCCCCACCCGCATCGCGCCGCGTTCGCGCAGATGCCGGGTCAGCGCCCGGGTGTCGACCTCAGCGATACCGACGATCCCCTGGTTTCGCAGCTCTTCGTCCAGGGAGCGAACCGAGCGCCAGTTGGAGCGCACCCGCGACAGGTCGCGGACCACATAGCCAGCCACCCAGATCTTGTCCGACTCATCGTCTTCGTCGTTCCACCCGGTGTTGCCGATGTGGGGCGCGGTAGCGACCACCACCTGGCGGTGGTAGGACGGATCGGTCAGGGTTTCCTGGTAGCCAGACATTCCGGTGGAGAACACGGCTTCACCGAAGGTTTCACCCTGTGCGCCGAACGAAACACCGCGGAAAGCGCGTCCGTCCTCCAGAACCAATAGAGCTGCTGTGGGTATGGCGATGACAGGGCTAGTGGGCATTGATGTCCTTCAGCTGGGCGGTCAGGTCCGCTCACGGACCCGAACGAGCCTACCAAATCCGATGGCCACCCTTGTGCAGACCGGGCCGACCTGGACCCAAGTAGACTCCCCAGGCGTGGAACAGAAGCCCAATTGGGTTCGGCGCGTGCTCGTGGCCGCGGTGGCGATCATCGCCGTTGCCGTGACGACTGTTTGGCTATTGGGCGGCTTCGAACAGCGCCGCGATTACCTGACTTTTGCGCCAGGCCAGCAAGTCGACGCTGGCAATCTAGTTTTCATTCTGGATTCCGCCACTGCTCAGCGCGCCGCCGATGGCGATTGGGAAGTGGTCGTGCTCGGCAGCGTCCGCAACCCTAACCACGAGTCGCTGCCCGTCATCACCGGCGACTCCGGCAACCTCGCGATCCGCACCGGCACCACCGCCGCCGTCCTGGAGCGAGTCGAACTTGGCAGCAATGCTCAGCGCGCCGTGGTGGCCCCGGACAATCGGCCGATCCAGCTCGCCGCCCACTTCAGCCTGCCGGCCGAAACGAGCCTGGCAACCGACCTGCGGGTTGGGGTGTTCGTCATGGAGTACGGCAGCACCAACATCCTCGATCTCGCTGGCGGCGAGCGTTGGCACGAAGCTGATTCACGGGTCTACGCCGCGGTGTTGCCTTTGCTCCTGCTTGAGCCGCAGCGCTGACTTAGGAGATTCGTCCGGCCATCAGCACTGGCTCGTCAATGATCAGGATCAGTCCGTCCACTTTGTCGAGCAGTCGACTTGGTACCTCGAAGGAGACTCGGATCGTACCGGTAGCACCGGACTCACACCGGTCAGATAGCGGCGGCTCCAGGCTGGCATAGCTTGGCACGCTGGCGAAGGAGTACTCCCCGGCCTGGAGGAAGAACAGGCAGCTCTGGTCGACGGCTAGTCCGGTCAGGTCAGCTCGCAGTTCAGCGGCGACATAGGTTGCCTGATTCACCGGCGGCCACCCGTCAACAGTCTCGGTGACGTAGAGCCGATCCAGCCCGAAGCTGGCTGTCCCTAGCCGGTAGGTCTGCCCGGCAGCGACCACCGTTGCTGGCACAAACCGCTTACCGTCGTTCCTTGCCAAGTACAGCCAGGCCCCGGACGTCAGCAGCGCTGCCAACAACCCAATCAGCAGCACCCGGACACCGCTGGCGGAGAGTCGCTGCAACCAACTGAGGTTGTGGTCGGTCATTTCGCCATCCGCTGTGACGCCGCGATCTCGGTGGTTGCCAGGGCATCGTCAACCCGGTCAGGACTAAGCCCCAACCAGAGCTCGGCCACTTCCTGGTAACCATGCAGGACCGCGTTCTCCCCGTAGGGAGTAAATCGCACCCGGGCATCGGCGTTGACGTCGGCGGGGTCGACTTCGAACACGATCTCCGCCAGCACCACGAAGCCAGGGCTTGCGGTCGGCGCCAGCGCACTGTCGACCGGTAAATAGGTGTTCTGGCCGCTGATCAGCTGCGCCTGCACCAGACCGCCCACCGGACCAGGGGTGTGCACCACTGCGGGCACCACCACGAACACGCCAGCGGTGGTCAGGGACTTGCCGAATAGCTGCACCGACTTGGCCACCCTCGGCTTATCGATCAACACCCGCTGATCGTTGATCCCGACTGAGGTCAACACCTGGGCGGATTTCACCTCGTCGCCGAGCTTGGTCGGCACCGCACTGGCCGCCACCAGCACCAGCCCGGTGATCACCGCGACAGTGCTGGCTTTGGTGCCCACGGCGCGCAAACTGGCGGTCAGGGCGGGCCTCCTGGTCACCAAAACTGGTTCAACGTCCGCAGTGCTGGCCGCGAAGATCGAAAGTGCGCGGGCGTAGGCGACGGCCAGAAGCACCCAAGTGATCCCCATCATCACCACCAGGTGCAGCAAGTCGAGGAAGGGATAGACCCCAATCCAGAACCTGATCGGCTGGCCACCCAGCAACCGCGTAACCCACAGGTCCAGCTGCTTGGCGCTGAAGTCGACGACAGTGAAGGCGATCACGAAGGCCCCAAGGAAGGGCCAACCAGCTCGCAACACCAACCGGAGCGACTGCCATGCCCCGAGAATGGTGGCATCCACACCGCCGAAGAAGAAGCGTTGGGTTTTCAATGCGATCAACCGGACGCCGCGGGCTCGTTCGGTGTCTTGGCGGAGTTTCGCCAACACCCGCTCGCGGCGAGTGGTGATTTCGCCAGTGGGCTCCCCCAGCTGCCACAGCTCAGCGAGACTCAGCGCCCGTGGGCCGAAGACCAGGCCGGCCATCGCCAACCAAAGCAGCGGACGCCCCACGCCGTCGAACAGAAACGGCCCAACTTGCCGCACCAGCACCGCCCAGGCCATGGCGATCGCTGCCGGGAGGTCAAACGGCAACAGCGTCCCCAACCACTGCGCAGCCTGGTCGATCCAGCCCCAGAAGGCACGCTCGGACTGCCACAGGTCTATTGCCTCGTAGATCCGGAAGCCACCCAACAGCACCACGAAGGCCAGGCTGGCTTCGACGACCACCTGCACCAACCCCAGCAGCAGGGGGTGTTTGGAGCGCGCCACCCACGGGTCGATCAGCTTCTTGAACAGGTAGCCGATCACCAGGATCACCAGCATCCAAGTCATCGTTGTCGGGCTTTGCAGCGGGTTCAGTGCACCCAGCAACTCTGGGGAGCCGCGCCGGTACCCACTGAGAATGGTGACCCGCGCGGCGTAGTCACGCACAAAGCCGAAGGCGGCGTAGATGGCCAGGAAGGGCAGCAGCGAGGTCGTGAGCAGCTGCAACAGACCCGTGTCGCGCTGGTCTTCAGCGTCTGGGCCCATCGAGGTCGTGGCCAGCATCCCCGGAACGCCCAGGTGCCCCGAAACCAATCGCAGCAACGCGAGAATCGTGGCGAGTTGGGCGACCATGCCGATCGCCAAGACCAACACGACGCCCCAGGGCCAGAGCGGGACGATCTCGGCAGCCAGCAGGATGGATCCCTCATTGGCCGACCAGCCCAACAGCATCAGCCCAAGCAGCGGCATCCACAACCGGCCGAGCGTGGAAGCAGTCTCGCCCACCAGCAGCCGCAACTCAGAACCAAGCTCGGAGACTGCGTTCTGGACCGCCGGCATCAGCTTCAGCCCCTGGCAACCGCCTGCGCCGCCACCACCGAGGCGAGCAGCCCATTCAGGAAGGCCGGCGACTCATCAGTCGATAGGTCCTGGCACAGGGACACCGCTTCGGCCAACACGACGTCGCTTGAGGTGTCAGTGTGAATCAGTTCGTAGACCGCGATCCGAGCCAGATTGCGATCCACCCGTGGAATCCGGCCTAGCGTCCAGCCTGAGGCCAGGTTGGTGCTGATCAGTTCATCGATCCGGTCGAGGTCTGCGGTCACGCCCTCGACGATCGTCACGCTGAACTCCCGCACCGGGGGGTCGTTCTCGTCCAGATGAGCAGCCAACACTTCGGTGGCCGCCAACTCGCGAAGGTCAGCCTCAAAGAGGATGTCCAGCGCGCGCTTGCGAGCCTTGGTGCGGGCCGAGCCGCGCTTGGTTGGTTCGGTGTCCGCCACCCTCAGACCCGACCGAGGTAACTGCCGTCTCGGGTGTCCACCTTGACCTTTTCGCCATTGGCGATGAACAGCGGCACCTGGATCTGCAGCCCGGTCTCGACGGTGGCCGGCTTGGTACCGCCGGTGGAACGATCGCCTTGCAGGCCCGGTTCGGTGTAGGTGATTAGCAGTTCGACCGAGGTCGGTAGATCGATGAACAGCGGGTTGCCGTCATGGAGGGCGACCGTGGCCACCTGGTTGTCCAGCAGGTAGTTCTTGGCGTCGCCGACGACCTCGTCACTCACGTTGAGCTGTTCGAAGCTGTCGGTGTCCATGAAGACGTAGGCCTCACCGTCGTGATACAGGTACTGCATCTCGCGGCGATCGACGCTGGCCGACTCGACCTTGGTGTCGGAGTTGAAGGTGCGCTCGACGACTTTGCCGGTCAGCACATGCTTCAGCTTCGTGCGCACCACGGTGTTGCCCTTGCCAGGCTTGTGATGTTGGAACCAGATGACGGTCCACAGTTGGCCGTCGAGGTCTAGGACCACGCCGTTCTTGAGATCGTTGGTGGATACCGTTGCCACTGGTTGCCCGCTCTCGCTGTGATTGGTTTTCGCGACCGCTCAGTCTAGCCGGGCCAGGTCGCTACCCGCGAACCGGCGCCCGCCTCACCCAGCGGTGTTGGCCTGTTCGCGGATTCCGGCCAGCATTTCCGCCTTCGCCAGTGCCCGGGGCAGGGAGTGCTCGCGCATCCAGTTGGCCGCCTCGGCGTTGCCACTTTCGGCGAACCCGGCGATCACCTGCTCGATGACCTCCGGCGATTTGTTCTGGCTCATCTTCGCCTTACCCACCAGCTTGGTGATGCGCAGTTCAATGCCGACGATCGAGCGAAGCAGGACTTCCACCGCATCCTCGGGCATGGTCTCCACGGTGTCATCGCCTCGAGCGGCGCTCATTTGGCGCACCACGTCCAGACCCCACTCCGGCTCGGGATGAGCGATCAGTTCGCCATGGGCGTGGACGGTCACGTAATTCCACGTCGGCACACTCACCGCCTCGGGTCGGCTCAGCCATTCGGCGTCCACGTAGTCCTGCGGGCCATTCACGATGAACAGGGCCTCGCCAGCGTCGCGCCACTGCGGATTCACCTTCGACAGGTGCCCGATCAAGGTGCCGTAGGTGCCGCCGGGCTGGTAGAGCATGGGCACGAAGGTTGCCGCCAACCCATCGGCCCCAGTGGTGACCAAATCGCCGCCCCGAACCGGGGTCAGCAGCTCGATCGACTGCTCAGTCGAAAGGGCGAAGTGTTCGGGGATGTACATCAGGCCTCCACCAGTGCGTTATAGGAATCGATCAGTTCGGCTTCGGGCGGATCTACCAGCATCCGCACCCGCCCGAGACCGGTGAGCACCACGAAACGTAGCGTGCTGCCGCGGGTCTTCTTGTCCAGGTTCATTGCTTCCCGCAGCGCCGTCCAGTTGCCGCCTGGGTAGCTGATCGGCAATCCGCACAGCGACAACACTCGACGATGTTCGGCCACCAACTCGGCCTCAATCAGACCCATTCGGGCACTGAGTTCGGCGGCGAACACCATTCCGATGGCCACGGCCTCGCCGTGCCGCCGGGAGAAATGCTCGCGGGCCTCAATGGCGTGGCCGAGAGTGTGGCCATAGTTGAGGATCTCACGCCCAACCCGGTCATCCTGCGAGGTGCGCTCGGTGAGGTCACCAGCCACCGCCTGTGCCTTCACCGCTATTGCGCGACGAATCAGCTCCCACTGCAGGTCACTGCCAGCTTGGAGCGCCGACTTGGGGTCTTCACTGAAGGCCTGCAGAATCTGCGGATCAACAATGAAGCCGCATTTCAGCACCTCGGCCATCCCGGCGCGAGTGTCGACCTCGGGCAGGGTGGTCAAGTAGACCAGGTCACAGATCACGGTGAATGGCTCGAAGAAGGCCCCGGCGAGGTTCTTCCCGGCGCTCAGATTGATGCCGGTCTTACCGCCGACGGCCGCGTCCACCATGCCCAGCAGCGTGGTCGGCAACGCGATGTAGCGCACCCCCCGCAACCAGGTCGCCGCGACGAAGCCGGCCAGATCGGTGGTAGTGCCGCCGCCGAACCCGACTACCGCATCCGACCTGGTGAAACCGGCCTCAGCCAACTGTTCCCAACAGCGGGCCAGCACCTCGGCGGTCTTGGCCGCCTCGGAGTCGGGCACTTCAATGGTGAGCACCTGCTGGTCCAGCCCAGCGATCAGTTCCGGAATCCAGTGCGCCAGGGTCGGTGGGTGGAATACCGCGACCCGATCAACGCCCTCCAGAAACTGCGGCAGCAGCTTTGGCGCGCCCCGACCGATCAGCACCTGATAGGGCTGGGCGGTGGCGACGTCTACGGCCTCCCAGGTCATCAGCCCTCCTTGTGAGCAAGTATTTGCGCGGCGATCGCTTCGGCATTCTGCCGATCGGTGTCGATCACTTCGGTGGCGACTGCCTCATACCAGCCTGCCCGTTCAGCCAGCTGGGCGTCCAGCTTCGTCCGGATGGCGGCCAGGACCTCCAGCCCAAGGCGAGCCATGCCCAATCGCCTGGTGGCGGCCACCACCGAGATCTGCAGCCAGATCACCCGGTGCCCGGCCAGGGCAGCGCGCACCTGCGCCGACTCCACGGCGCTGCTGCCTAACGCCAGGATGCACTCGCGCTCAAGGCAGACCTGGGCTAGCCGTTCCTGGGCGCGGTGATAGCTGTCCTGGCCCTCGTCATCGGCGAAGGCCTCAGTGGTACTGAGGCCGAGTTCTCCCTGAACCAAGTCATCGGTTTCGACCAGCTCGAGGCCAAGGGCTTGGGCCAGCAGTCCACCTACGGTGGACTTCCCGGCAGCCGGAATCCCGACCAACACCACCGCCGGACGACTCAAACCAGGCGCCGCTCAGCGAGGCTGGCCAGATAGCCGGCGTAATTCCGCCTAGTCTCGGCCACCGAGTCGCCGCCGAACTTCTCCAGCGCCACTTCGGCCAGCACCAACGCAACCATCGCCTCGGCGACTACCCCGGCTGCCGGAACCGCGCACACGTCCGAGCGCTGATGGTGTGCCTGGGCGGGCTCACCAGTGACCACATCGATGGTTCGCAGGGCATTCGGGACGGTGGCGATCGGCTTCATCGCGGCGCGCACCCGCAGTGGTTCGCCGTTACTCATGCCGCCTTCGGTGCCACCGGAGCGGTTCGATAGCCGCTCAATACGTTCACTGCCGGGCTGAATCTCGTCGTGGGCCAGGCTTCCTGGCGTGGCGGCCAGGCCGAAGCCATCCCCGACTTCGACCCCCTTGATGGCCTGAATGCCCATCAGGGCACCGGCCAGCTTGGCGTCCAGGCGACGGTCACCCTGAATGTGCGAACCCAGGCCCGGCGGCAACCCGTAGGCGATCACTTCGACCACGCCCCCGAGGGTGTCGCCAGCAGTCTTGGCCGCCTCAATCGCGGCCTGCATCGCCAAGCTGGACCCCTGATCGAAGCAGCGCACCGGATCGGCATCGATGGCGGCCAGATCCGCAAAGACCGGCAAGGCGGAGCCAGCCGCGCCGACCGACCCGATTCGCACCACGTGACTAAGAATCTCGATCCCGAAGGCCTGCTGCAGGAAGTTGGCCGCAACCCGGCCAAGGGCCACTCGGGCAGCAGTTTCTCGAGCTGAAGCTCGTTCCAGAATGGGCCGCGCCTCAGGCCAGTCGTATTTCTGCATGCCAGCGAGGTCCGCGTGGCCCGGGCGGGGGCGAGTGAGGGCGGCGCCGCGAGCCTGTTCGGCGAGGTCTTCGGGATCGACCGGATCAGCGGCCATCACCGTGGCCCACTTGGGCCACTCAGAGTTGCCGATCATGATCGCGATCGGCGAGCCGAGGGTCTCGCCGTGGCGCAGCCCGGCTAACACGGTCACCTCATCGGCCTCGAACTTCATCCGCGCGCCTCGCCCGGCGCCCAATCGGCGCCGGGCAAGCGCGTCGGCGAGGTCAGCGGTGGTCACCGCCACGTGGGCGGGAAGCCCCTCAATTGTGGCGACCAAGGCCGGGCCGTGGGACTCCCCCGCAGTCAAGTAACGAAGCACTGCGTCAGCCTAGGCTCACTGCCTCGCATATGACCAATGATGCGCACCGCACGCCCTCTTTGAAGGTCCCCGGTACGGCGCCTTGCCTAACAACGCGGGCCCACCCCGGGCCGTGAGCCACATGCGAACTCGAGCCCAGTCACCCTGGATGCGCAGCTAGCGGCCGCCCCATCTGCCGAATAGGGCCGTCTGGCTACGTGCGGCTAGAGCGCCACGATCCCAAACTCCAGTCGAAGAGAGAGTTGCAGGCCCAGGTTGCGGAGTCGCCATCGCAGGTTCCAGCCGCGAAGTTGATCACACGACTCTCCGGGAAATCCAGGTTGCAGACCGCCACCTTGTTATACCCCAGAGTGTTGTGGCAGACACCGTCATATTGGGTGGAGGTGCCCGCCGCATTTCGCACCTCCAAGAGTGCTCCCGCGCGCTTTCCGTCGGCCTTCGTATCCTTCACATACATTTTGTCGCCGTAGGCTACCCAACAGACTGTTGCACCGGTAACGGTCGCAGTTGCTGTGCAAGATGCCGGCCATGAAGAAGCGGTTCCCTGGTGTGGGGTGGGGTAGTCGGTTGAGGCCCATGCTGGGGCACATACCGTAGAGATTAAGAGTGCTGCTGCACCTATGGAGACAGATTTCCACATTACGATACCTTCCTGGGAGTTTAGCTGAGACGCTACACCAGACACCCCACCTTGTTAAGGCGTCCGTTCCGAAGAGGCATGACCGTGCCTGACTCCATTGGTGCCGGGTTGCGGAATGATGAGAGAGTTGGGTCGACTGCGCGCTGCCGAGGCAATAAAGCCCATCCCGTTGCCTCAATCCGGCCTCGGGTGTGAAAGACCCGTCATCGGGAAATGTCGGGAGCATGGACTTCGCAGATCGGTATCGGTTCGCACGTTAGCGAACGAAGTGGGCCACGAAGGCAATCCCGGCTCGCCGAATCGCCCTCGGCTCGCGGCACCGCCGCAGACGCAGCCCTCGTCCGTGCACCTTCTCGGTGGCGCCATCCAGGAGCCTCATGTGCCAAGACCGCTGGGTGGACTTGGCCTATCGAGCAACGGGGGCCAAATCGGGGTGGATAATGCGCTTGCGAAGGCCGAGCATCTCAAGCAGGGCCTACATCAGTCGACGATCCAACCCCAGCACGGTCGGCGAAATTGCTCTTCACCCACTAATCCTTGCATGGGACCTTCCGCAGCTGCGGCCTGTATTGTCACTTGCCGTAGCAGACCTTGTGGTTCGCGTCGTTCGCCTGACACCATTGCAGGTATTTGTCCTTGCCAGCGAGAAATTCGTTGTAATCGGCCGTGAACAATGTCTCACCAGTAGACGGATTGACGGTGATGAAGTAGATCCAGTCGCCATCCGCTGGGTTGAGCGCGGCTTCGATTGCGGCCTTGCCCGGATTCGAGATCGGGCCAGGCGGCAGGCCCTTGTGCTTGCGGGTGTTGTAGGGCGAGTTCACGGCCAGGTCAGCATCCGTGAGGTTCATCACGCCGGTCTTGCGGACGGCGTAGGCAATGGTTGAGTCCATCCCCAAAGGCATACCGGCCTTCACCCGGTTGTAGATCACCCGCGCGACCTTGGGCCGATCATCAGCCTTGAACACTTCCTTCTCAACGATGCTCGCAGCGATGAGTGCTTGGTACGGCGTGAGCTTCAGCTTCTGGGCCCTCGCCTCAATGTCCAGGCCGGTCGCGACCTGTTCAAACTGACTGGTAGCCACTTTGATCACCGCGGACGCGGTCGGCTGATCGGGCAGCTCATAGGTGTCGGGGAACAGGAACCCCTCCAGGCCGTTCTTGGCCCACTTGGGCAGGCCGAGGTTCTTCCAGTCCTTGTAGGCAGCCTTGAAGTCCGCCTCGGGCACCCCACTCGCCTTCGCCATCACGGCCGTCTGTTGCTCGATCCACTTGCCCTCTTTCAAGGTCATCCTGGTGCGCACCAGATTGGCCTTGTCGAGCAGCATGTTCAGCGCGGTTGCCGCAGGTAGCTGGGTTTTCAGGTTGTACTTGCCAGCCTGAATGGATTTCGAGTTCGGGTTCGCCGAAGCGGCCCGGTTGAACGCCTTGGCCGATTTCACCACGTCGGCCTGCACGAGGATCTCAGCGATCTTGGTTGAGGTTGCCCCCTTGGGGATCACCACGACCACCGCGGCTACGCCATCACCTAGGTAGTCCTCGGCGGTGCGGTAGTCCATCCAGGCGGCCTGAGCCTTGCTGAAGACAAACCAGCCGCCGCCCAGCAGGACGACGAAGCTCAAGATCACCGCGAACGCTGACCGCGCCCGGTAGCCGACCTCTTTGTAGTCGATCTGGCCGCTATCGGGATCGCGCCACTCGCCCGGGTTCGGATTGCTCATTCCGCTTTCGCCCTTCCTGGACTCATCAGCCGTGATGATACTGCTCGCCGGCCGGACGGCCGGTGTTCCGCTCCTGCTGCAATGCTGTCTCCAAGAGTGCCACAGCGGCCGCCTGGTCGATCACTGAGCGCTGCTTGCGGGTATTTCGCCCAACACCGGAGAGCTGCCGAGAGGCAGCGGCGGTGGTCATTCGCTCATCCACCAGCCGCAACGGCAGCTCCGGTAGCACCGCCGCGAGTTCATCAGCCACGGCAAGCATCGCGACGGCCGCCGGCCCGTCCTCACCGGCAAGATTGCGCGGTAGACCGAGAATCAGCTCGATCGGCTCATACTCGGCCACCAACGCGACCACTCTGGTGATCGCACCTGGCCCGGCCGCGATCGTCTCCACCGGGAAGGCCAGCAAAGCATCGCGGTCGCTGGCCGCGACCCCGATTCGGGCCTTTCCCCAATCGAGGGCCAACCGGACGCCGCGACGCACCGGGTCAGCCGACCAATGCGGCGCCGATAGCGCTCAGCGCGGCCTCGGCACCATCCAGATCGGTGCCGCCGCCCTGAGCCAGATCATCGCGCCCGCCACCGCGGCCGCCCAAGGACGGCGCACCAGCGGCCACCAACGCACCGGCCTTGGCACCGGAGTCTCGAGCTGCCTGGCTCGTGGCCACGATCAGCACCGGCTTGCCTTGACCGCCAACCAGCGCCACGACCCCAGGACGGGCGCCGAAGGCGTCTCGCACCTGCATCGCGAGGGTGCGTAGGTCATCGCCGCTAGTGCCAGGCAGATGCTTGGCCACGTAGCTGTAGCTGCCGAGGGTCGCTGCACTGGCAACCAGGCTCGGCACCTCGGCCAGCAACTGCTGGGCCCTTAGGTTGGCGATTTCCTTCTCGGCGTTCTTAACCTGATCGATCAATCGGGCCACCCGCTCGGGCACCTGGTCGGGCTGTACCTTGAGCAGATCAGCCAGCCCGGTGACCAACGCCCGCTCCTTGGCCAGGCTCGCGAAGGCGTCCGCCGAGACAAAGGCCTCCACCCGGCGCAACCCAGAACCGACCGAGGATTCAGTCATCAAGGTCAGCAGGCCGATCTGGGAGGTGCTGGCCACATGGGTGCCACCACAAAGCTCTCTCGACCACGGACCGCCGAGTTCGACCATCCGCACGGTCTCGCCATACTTCTCGCCGAACATCGCCTGAGCCCCCAGGGCTTTGGCCTGGGTCAGCGGCATCTCGGTTGCGCTCACCTCATAGTCAGATCGAATCGCCTCGTTGGCGACCCCTTCCAGCTCCTGCTTCATCGCCGGGCTCAAAGCGGCCACCGCGTTGAAGTCGAAGCGCAGATAGCCGGGCTTGTTGTAGGAACCAGCCTGATGCGTGCCCTGGCCTAGCAACTGGCGCAGGGCGGCGTTCACGATGTGAGTGGCGGTGTGCGCCTGGCAAGCGCCGTGGCGCGCCGCAGCGTCCACATTGGCAAATACCTGTGCTCCGGTGGCCAACTCGCCGTCGGCCACCCGCACCTTGTGCACGATCAGACCTTGCACTGGACGTTGCACATCGAGCACTTCCAGGCTTAGACCGTCGCCGGTGATCAGACCGGTATCGGCATCCTGGCCGCCAGCTTCGGCGTAGAAGGGCGTCTCTTCAAGCACCACTTCAACCACCGAACCGGGGGTGGCCCGCTCGATCAGTTGGCCATCGGCGACGATCCCGCGCACCTTGGTCTCGGCGCTGAGTTCAGTGAAACCAAGGAACGGCACTTCACCGGTGCCGCGCAGCGTCCGGTACGCCTCGGTGGCGACGGCACCGCCCTTCTTGGACTTCGCATCAGCCTTGGCCCGATCGCGCTGCTCAGTCATCAGCTTGGTGAAACCGTCGCGATCAACGCTGAGACCCTGCTCGGCGGCCATTTCCAAGGTCAGATCGATCGGGAAGCCGTAGGTGTCGTGCAGTTGGAAAGCCTGCTCGCCACTCAGCCGCGCCGCCTGGGCCTGCTTGGCCTGTACCGCAGCTAGGTCAAAGATCTGCGTGCCAGCGGCCAGGGTGCGGCGGAACGCCTCTTCCTCGGCGTAGGCGATCTGGGAGACCCGCTCCCATTCGGTGATGATCTCGGGGTAGGAGGTCTGCATTACGTCCCGGCTCACCGGTAGCAGTTCCGGCAGTACCGGGTCGTTGACGCCCAGCAGTCGCATCGCCCGGATACTGCGGCGCAGCAGCCGACGCAGCACGTAACCGCGCGCCTCATTGCCCGGAGTGACGCCATCAGTCATCAGCATCAGCGAGGAGCGGATGTGGTCGGCGACCACCCGCATCCGCACATCGTCATCACTGACGCGGCCATAGGCGCGACCAGACAGCTCCGCGGCCTTGGTCAGAACCGGGCGCACCTCGTCGATTTCGTACATGTTCTCGACGCCCTGCAACAGGTAGGCAACCCGCTCCAGGCCCATGCCGGTGTCGATGTTCTTGGCTGGCAGTGGACGGGCCACATCGAAATCATCCTTGGCCCGCACGGCCGACAGCTCTTCGGTCTGGAACACCAGGTTCCAGATCTCCAGGAAGCGATCTTCATCGGCCTCTGGCCCGCCGTCGGCACCGAATTCCTTGCCCCGGTCGACGTAGATTTCCGAACACGGTCCGCCCGGCCCAGGCACACCCATGTGCCAGTAGTTGTCTTTCAGCCCGCGCCGCTGGATCCGCTGCGTGGGCACGCCCACCTTTCGCCAAAGATCAGCGCCCTCGTCATCGTCGTAGTAGACCGTCACCCAGATGCGCTCCGGGTCGAAGCCGTAGTTGCCAGCCTCAACGCTGCCGGTAACCAACTCCCAGGCGAACTCGATCGCGCCTTCTTTGAAGTAGTCGCCGAAGGAGAAGTTGCCGTTCATCTGGAAGAACGTGCCATGCCGGGTGGTCTTACCCACCTCTTCGATGTCGAGGGTGCGCACGCACTTCTGCACACTGGCCGCCCGGGGCCAGGGCGCATCTTCGGCGCCGGTGAAGTAGGGCTTGAACGGCACCATGCCCGCATTGACGAACAGCAGCGTCGGGTCGTTGTAGAGCAGGGGTGCGGACGGCACTATCGTGTGCCCCCGCGCGGCGAAGTAGTCGAGGAATCGACGCCGGATTTCGGCGGTTTGCATGTGGTTATCTCCTGATTGGTCGGGGTTGCGAGTCAGCTCTCCTGGACGGGATCGGGTTCACCCGTCCAGGCCGGTAGCCTCCCGCAACTCCTCTTCACGCTCGGCGGTGGCCTGCGCCACGTTCTTGAAGAACTCCCCCAGCCAGGTGGTCGCGCCCTCTTGGGTACGGGCGATCTGATCGGCCACGCCCTTGGGGGTGAACCGCTCGTAGTATTCCTTGCCTTTGAAGATGATCAGGGCGGCCAGGCCAATACCGACGGCGAACCAGAACAGTCGCTTGCCCATCACTTCGCCTTTCGCTTGGCGCTGACGGCCTGGCGCAACCCGTAGGTGAAGGCGGCGGTCTTGATCAGCGGCCCGCCCAGGGTCGCGGAGAACACGGTGGAGAGCTGCGCGGCGTTCTCGGTCACGATGCTGGCATTCGCGCTCACCTTCGCGAGGTCGTTGGTGACCAGGCTCAGTTTGCCCAACTCATCGTTGGTGGCGGTGACGGTGCCTTTCAGCTCCACCAGGATCGGGACGGTGTTGTGCCCGATATCCCGGACGGCCAGTCGGGTCTCCTCCAGCACGCGGCCAAGCTTCAGCAGCGGCACCGCGCTGAACCCGACCAGGGCCACTGCGGCCATGGCTGCGATCAGACCGGCGATCTCTCCGACGGACATGGGCTACCTCGCTGATCAGGGGACGGCGTTGACGGGCCAAGCCTAGTGCACCGGCGCAGCGGTGGCTTAGCTGCTGGCGCCCGCCGATGGGGTCCACGCCTGCCGGGACTTCCGCTCAGCAAACGCGACGGTGAACCCGGCGGCCACCAGCGCCGCCGTGGCCGGTAACAGCATGCTCATCGCCATCGCGGTGCTGAAGCCGGCCTGCAGTGCAGGTGGCAGCCGTCCGGAACTCTCGGCTTGGGAGGCGGCAGTCGATCCCCCTAGGTGCACAACCAACTGCGCCTGCATCAGCGCCGCGATTGCCGCGCTGCCCAGCACCGAGCCGACCTGGCGCATCGAGTTGTAGACCCCTGAGCCGGCGCCAGCGTCGGCGCCGGTGAGGTTGTAGGTGGCGCTGGTGCCGATGGGCGACCAGGTGAACGCCGCACCCAGGCCCATCAGAGTGGCTGGCAGCAGTAACCGCCACCAAAGGGTTTCGTCGGGCACCAACCAGGCTGCGTACCAGAACATCGCCGCCGCCATCGTCACCAGCCCACCGGTGGCCAACAGCCGCGGATGCACCCGGTCGACCAGTTTGCCCACCCAAGGAGCCAATAACCCCGAAAACACCGCCGTGGGGATCGTCTGCAGCGCGGATCTGGTGGGGGTGAAGCCGAGCACCAGTTGGTAGTAGAACATCATCGGCATCGCACTGGCCGTCACTGAAACCCCCACCATCGCGATCGCGACGTTAGCCAGGGAGAAGTTGCGGTCGGCGAACAGCCGCAATGGCAACAGCGGCTCCCCACGTCCGACTCGCTGCCAAGTCAGGAAGCCAGCCAACATCACGATGCCGAAGGCGAGCAGGCTCCAAACGCTGATCGGGCCCCAGATCTGGCCCCAGTTGAAGCCTTCGCCCTCCTGAATGGCGAAGACGATGCTGAACAGCGCCACCGACCAAAGTGCCACCCCGGGCAAGTCGAAGCGGTGGCTGTGGGTCTCCAGCACCGGGACGAAGCGCCGGGCCAGCACAAAGCCGAGCACTCCCACCGGGACGTTGACGAAGAAGATCCACTCCCAACCAAGGGCGTCGACGATAAAGCCGCCCAGAATCGGTCCGACCAACGTCGCAACCGCGGCCGCGGCTCCCCAAAGACTCATCGCCTGACCGCGGGATTGCGGCGGGAAGGTGCGGGTGATCACCGCCATGGTTTGCGGCGTCAGCAGGGCGGCCCCAACGCCCTGGGTGGCCCGGGCGATGATCAGCATCTCCACCGAGTTCGACAGGCCACACCAGGCCGAGGCCACGGTGAAGACCACCAGGCCCAGCAGGTAGATGCGTTTGGGGCCGAAGCGGTCCCCCAGCCGTCCGGTCACCAACAGCGGCACCGCGTAAGTCAGCAGGTAGGCGCTGGTCGCCCACAGCACCTGATTGATGTCGGCATCCAGGCTCGCCATGATGCGGGGGTTGGCCACGCTGACGATGGTGGTGTCGACCAGGATCATGAAAAACCCGATCACCAGGGCCCAAAGAGACCGCCAGCTGCCGTTTTGGGCACTCACGATGACTGCGGGGGTCGACCCAGCAGTTCCTCCAGCCGGGTGAGGCGTTCAGCCATTGCGGCTTCGTTGCCGTGCTCGCTGGGTTGGTAGTAGCGGGCCGCCGCCAACTCATCGGGCAGATATTGCTGGGCTGCGACGCCGTGGTCAGCGTCGTGGGCGTAGAGATAGCCGGTGCCGTGGCCTAGTGCGTCGGCGCCGGAGTAGTGGGCGTCACGCAGTTGCGGCGGTACGGCCCCAATCCGGCCAGCGCGGACGTCGGCGATGGCGGCATCTACCGCCTTGATCACGGCATTCGATTTCGGCGCCAGGGCGCAGGCGATGACCGCTTGGGCCAGATTGATTCGAGCCTCGGGCATCCCGATCAGCGCGACGGCCTGGGCCGCGGCCACGCAGGTCTGTAACACCGATGGCGCAGCCATGCCGATGTCCTCGCTGGCCAGAATGATCAGCCGACGCGCAATGAAGCGCGGATCTTCGCCGGCCTCCAACATTCGCGCCAGGTAGTGCAGCCCGGCTTGGACGTCGGAGCCGCGCAGACTCTTGATGAAGGCACTGATCACGTCATAGTGCTGATCGCCAGCGCGGTCGTAGCGAACTGCGGCTTTGTCGACAGCCGCAGCCACAATCTCGGTGGTGATTTCGGTCACTCCTACCGCGTGGGCGCCGGCAGCGGCTTCCTCCAGGTAGGTCAGCGCCCGCCGCGCGTCTCCCCCGGCGAACCGCAGCAAAGCCGCCTGCGCATCGGCAGCCAGGGTGATTCGACCGCCAAAGCCGCGCTCATCGATCAGCGCCCGCTCCAACAACTTGGTGATGTCGGCATCGGTGAGCGGTTTGAGCGTCAGCAACAGCGATCTGCTCAAGAGCGGAGAGATCACCGAGAAGGACGGATTCTCGGTGGTGGCAGCGATCAGGGTCACCAGCCGGTTCTCCACCGCCGGTAGCAGCACGTCTTGTTGGGTCTTGGAGAAGCGGTGCACCTCGTCGACGAACAGCACGGTGCCGACACCATGGGCCAGCTGGCGCTGAGCCTCGGCAAGTACCTGGCGGACCTCTTTCACGCCCGCAGTCACGGCGGATAGCTCAACGAAACGCCGCGAGCCAGTGCCCGACACCACAGATGCGATGGTGGTCTTGCCAACTCCGGGCGGGCCCCAGAGAAAGACCGACATTGTGGCTGAGTCCTCAGCAAGCCGCCGAAGCGGCGATCCTGGCCCCAGCAGGTGGTCCTGGCCGACGATCTCGTCCAGGTGGCGCGGACGCATCCGAACGGCCAACGGAGCTTCGGCGTGCCGCGATCCAGACAGCGAGCCCCCAGGTGCTGGCGGTTCCCCGATCGGGTTGCCGAAGAGGTCGATGTCCACCGGCCAGACGCTACACCCACTCCGCCGGGGTTGCCTGCGCTCGATTCCCGAGCTATTCTCGATATATCGGCGACGTGCCGATGACAGATATAAGGAGTATCACCATGACTGAGTTCAATCAGAACTGGGAGGGTCCCGGCCACGGCCGTGGGCGTGGACGCCTCCACCGTGGTGGCCCGGCGGGCTTTGGGCCTGGACCGGAGATCTTCGGCCACGGCCCATTCGGTGGGCCGTTCGGACCGGGCGGGCCTTTCGGCCCCGGCGGGCCAATGGGCCCGCGTGGCCGGGGACGGGGCCGCCGTGGCCACGTCCGCAGCGCCATCCTCGCCCTATTGGCTGAGGAGCCACTCAACGGCTACCAAATCATGCAAACCCTCGCTGAGCGCACCGAAGGTGCCTGGAAGCCGAGCCCCGGCGCGGTCTACCCTGCCCTGGCCCAGCTGGAAGATGAGAGTCTCATCGAAGCGTTCGACAACGAGGGTCAGAAGGCCTACCGGCTAACCGAGGAGGGGCGTAAAGCCGCCGCCGAAGTGGAAAAGCCCTGGGAGATCGTCAACGAAGCCGTCGCGGGGCTTGGCAATGACCAACTCCGCGAAATGTGGGCCGAACTTCCCCGCCTCGGCGGTGCGTTGAAGGAACTGAGCCGCGGCGGCTCACCCCAGCAACTGGAGCAGGCCACCAAGCTGCTCGCCGCCACCCGGCGCAGCATCTACGCCCTACTGGCCGCAGATGAGGTCGAGAATCCAGAAGACCTTCGCTGAGCCAACACCAACAGTGGCCGCCCCGGATCGCTCCGGGGCGGCCACTGCTGCTTGGCACTAGTTGGTTTCGCTGGGCGCAGCCTGCTTGGGCGGCGGTGCCACATAGTCCACGCCGGCCTCCTTGCGCTGCTTGGCCGTGATCGGGGCCGGAGCGCCGGTCAGCGGGTCGAAGCCGCCGCCGGTCTTGGGGAAGGCGATCACGTCGCGAATCGATTCCGCCCCAGACAGCAGTGCGGTGATCCGGTCCCAGCCAAAGGCGATGCCGCCATGTGGCGGCGCGCCGAAGGTGAAGGCCTCCAGGAACCAGCCGAACTGAGCCTCGGCCTGCTCCGCACTGATCCCCATCACCTTGAACACCCGCTCCTGGACGTCTCGGCGGTGAATACGAATCGAGCCGCCACCGATCTCGTTGCCGTTGCAGACCAGGTCATAGGCGTAGGCCAGCGCCGAGCCCGGGTCGGTGTCGAAGGTGTCCATCGACTCCGGCTTCGGCGAGGTGAAGGCGTGATGGACGGCAGTCCAGGCCCCTTCGCCGACCGCGACGTCACCAGCGGCTACCGCCTCCGAGCTCGGCTCGAACAACGGCGCATCGACGACCCACAGGAACGACCAGGCGTCGGCGTCAATCAGGTCCTGGCGCTTGGCGATTTCGTTTCGGGTCGCCCCCAGTAACTGCTGGGACGCCTTACGGGCGCCCGCGGCGAAGAAGATGCAATCGCCCGGACGCGCCCCAACCCGATCGGCCAGCCCAGCCCGCTCGGTGTCAGTGATGTTCTTGGCCACCGGCCCGCCCAGCTCGCCGTCCTCGGCGATGGTCACGTAGGCCAGGCCCTTGGCACCGCGCTGCTTGGCCCATTCCTGCCACGCGTCGAAGGTGCGCCTTGCCTGGGATGCCCCACCAGGCATCACCACCGCGCCAACGTAAGGTGCCTGGAAGACCCGGAAAGTGGTGTCGGCAAAGAAGTCAGTCAACTCGGTCAGCGGCAAGTCGAAGCGCAGGTCGGGCTTGTCTGACCCATAGGTGTCCATCGCTTCGGCGTAGGTGAGCCGGGGCAACGGCAGGGGCAGCTTGTGCCCCTTCAGCGCCCACAGCGCCGACACCACGGCCTCGCCGACCTCAATCACGTCTTCTTGGTCGACGAAGCTCATTTCGAGGTCGAGCTGGGTGAACTCCGGCTGCCGATCGGCCCGGAAGTCCTCGTCGCGGTAGCAGCGCGCGATCTGGTAGTAGCGCTCCATCCCGGCCACCATCAGCAGCTGCTTGAACAACTGCGGGCTCTGCGGCAGGGCGTACCAGGCCCCAGGTGAGAGGCGGGCCGGTACCACGAAGTCGCGAGCGCCTTCAGGGGTGGAATGGGTCAGCGTCGGGGTCTCAATCTCCACGAAATCGCGGGCGGCCAGGACGTCACGGGCCGCCTTGCTCACCGCGGAGCGCAGCCGTAGGGCCGCAGCTGGGGCCGGACGGCGCAGATCCAGATAGCGGTACTTCAACCGCGCCTCTTCGCCGACGCTGGTCCGCTCATCGATCTGAAACGGCAGCGGCGCGGACGGGTTGAGCACCTCAAGGCTGCGAATCGCCACCTCGACTTCGCCGGTGGCCAGGCCTGGGTTGATGGTGTCGCCAGTTCGGGCCTCGACCACGCCGGTGACCGAGATGCAGTATTCGTTGCGCAGCGCGTGGGCGCCAGAAGTCTCCAGGACGTCGTCGCGCACCACCACCTGCACGATGCCGCTGGCATCGCGCAGATCAAGGAACGCCACCCCGCCCAGATCTCGACGTTTGGCCACCCAGCCGGCCAGTGTGACCGTGGTGCCAACGTGCTCCAGACGCAGCGAGCCTGCGTTATGGGTGCGAATCACGACAGAAGTTCCTTTCCGGGCCCCTACTGGGCCAGCGAAGATCTTACGACGGCGGGCTTAAGGTCGCCCGCCGGGGGCAGCCAGGTGTCAACATCGGCGGCCACTTGGTCGCCGCTACGGATGTCTTTCACCTCACCGCTGGAGAACCAGACGAACGGAATCCCGCGCCGATCGGCGTACCGAATCTGCTTGCCGAACTTGTCCGCCTTGGGCGCCACCTCGCAGGCGATCCCACGGGCCCGCAGCTGGGCCGCCGTCGCCATCGCTTCTCCCCTGGTCTCTTCGGCGTCCACGGCTACCAGCACGCAAGTGGGCACAGAACGGGAAGCAGTGAGCACCCCCTTGCCGATCAACGGCACCAGGATTCGACTCACCCCAATACTCAGTCCGACGCCGGGGTAGGTGGTTCGGCCGTCGCTGGCCAGCGAGTCGTAGCGGCCACCGGAGGAGATCGAGCCCATCGATTCGTAGCCGGCCATCGTGGTCTCATACACAGTGCCGGTGTAGTAGTCCAAGCCGCGAGCGATCTTCAGATCGGCCACCAGCCGGCCCGGAACCGCAGCGGCGGCAGCGTTCACCACCTCGGCGAGCAGCTCCAAACCGGTGGTCAACAGCGGGTGTTCCACTCCCAGCGCGATCACCTGATCGACGAAGGACGCATCTGAGGTGCGAATCCCGGCCAGTTGCAGGCACTTGGTTGCCTCAGCCTTACTCAAGCCGACCTCATCGACCAGCAAAGTGGCCACGGCGTCCGGGCCGATCTTGTCCAGCTTGTCCACCCGCTGCAGCACGGCGAGGTGATCACTGACCCCAAGCCCGCGGTAGAAGCCCTCGGAAAGCTGGCGATTGTTCACGCTCATCGTGGCTGGCGGCACGCCGAAGTCGACGTGAAGCCGCTCCAGCGCCGCCAAAGTGACCAGCGGCAGCTCAGCATCGTGATGGGCGGCCAGCGTCTCGGAGCCAACGATGTCGATATCGGCTTGAGTGAACTCGCGATAGCGGCCCTCCTGGGGACGCTCGCCCCGCCAGGCCTTCTGAATCTGATAGCGCCGGAACGGGAAGTTCAATTGTCCGGAGTGTTCCAGCACGTAGCGGGCGAAAGGCACGGTCAGGTCGAAGTGCAGTCCCAACTCGTCAGCGACGCCGGCTTCGGCGTGTAGGCGACGGACCACAAATACCTCTTTGTCGATCTCGCCCTTCCGGGTGAGTTCGCTTAGTGGCTCCACCGCGCGGGTTTCAATCGAGCCGAAGCCGTGCAACTCGAAGGTCTCAGTCAAACTCGCCAGGACGCGCTGCTCGACGATCCGTCCGGCGGGAGCGAACTCGGGGAAACCGGACAGGGGTTTTGGGCGGGCCATCAGTTCCTCAGGAAGCTTGGTTGCAGGTACGGGTTCTCGGCGCGCTCGACGGCCATCGTGGTCTGCTCGCCGTGGCCTGGCAGCAGGGCGGCGGTGTCGGGAAGGCCGAGCACAACTTCGCTCAGCGTCCGGCGCATCACCTCGGCATTGCCGCCGGGCAGATCGGTGCGTCCCACTGAGCCAGCAAAAACCACATCGCCGGTGAACACCAGGCTACGAATGCTGCGGTGCCCGGAAAAGCCCAGGCTGATCAGCACGCTGCCAGCGGTGTGTCCAGGAGCGTGGCTGACCGCGAAATCCAGCCGAGCCAGATTCAGCAGGCGGTCGAGCGGATAGGGCTCGACCCGCGCGGGCAGGGCCATGTTCTCCCCGATGACCTTGCGCACCACCGCGGCGCCGTCACTGCTGAGCCCAGCGGTCGGATTGCTTAGCAGATGGCGATCCGCTGGGTGGATGTAGACCGCAACGTTGTAGTCATCAGCCAGTTGGGCGGCATCGGCGACGTGGTCGTAGTGACCATGGGTGAGCAGGATGGCGCGGGGTTCGAACCGGTTTTCAGCGATCACCGAGCGCACCCCGGCCGCGGAATCCTGACCCGGATCGACGATCACACACTGGTCGACACCGGGGAGGGCGACCACGTAGCAGTTTGCCTGCCAGTAGCCGGTTGCAAAGGAAGCCAAGAACACGCCGACAGCCTATCGGAGCCTGCCTGTTGGTCAGCGTTGTCACATTGGCGCTCAGATCGGGCAAGATGAGACCCATGACTTCCTTGACAGGTCCGCACGCCTTTGGTCGTGTCGCCTCCGACGGCACGGTATTCGTGCGCACCGAGGACGGCGAACGCAGCGTCGGTCAAATTCCAGATGCCCCAGCGGACGAGGCGCTCGCCTTTTACGTCCGCCGCTTCGAAGCGCTGGAAGTCGAGGTGGGACTGCTCGAAACCCGGGTGCGTGGCCGCGCACTCAGCCCGGACGAAGCCCGGCACAGCATCAACACGGTGCGCTCTGCGGTGGCTTCTGCCAACGCAGTCGGTGACCTCGCCTCGCTCGCTGCCCGGCTGGACGCCCTGGCCCCGCTGCTCGAAGAGCAGTCGGCCGCGCGCAAGGCCGAGCGGGCCAAACAGCTCGACGTCACTCGGCAGGCCAAGGAAGCCATGGTCACCGAGGCCGAAACGCTGGCCGCTGGCAACGACTGGCGCGGCGGAGTTAACCGCTTCCGCACGCTGTTGGATGAGTGGAAGGCGCTGCCCCGCATCGACCGGACCACCGATGACGCCTTGTGGCATCGGTTCTCGGCAGCACGGACCACCTACACCCGCCGCCGCAAGGCTCAGTTCGCCGAGCAGTCCGCTCGCCGCGAAGGCGCCCGGGAAGCCAAGGAACAGATCATCGCCGAGGCCCGCGAAATCGCCGCCTCAACCGAGTGGGGTGCCACCGCAGCCGCTTTCCGCGAGCTAATGACCCGCTGGAAGGCCGCCGGACCAGCGCCGCGCGAAGTCGATGACGCCCTGTGGACTGAGTTCCGCGCGATTCAGGACGACTTCTTCTCGGCCCGCTCTGCGGTGCTGAGTGCTCAGGATGCGGAGTACACCGCCAACCTGGATGCCAAAAAGGCCCTGCTGGACGAGGCTGAAGCGACAATCCTCCCGGTAACCGATTTGAACTCGGCCCGCACGGCATTCCGCACCTTCCTGGAGAAGTTCAACGCGCTGGGGCGGGTGCCGCGCGAGCAGCTGCGCAGCCTCGACTCACGAGTGAAGGCACTGGAAGCTGCCGTCCGGTCCGCCGAGGAGGACGAGTGGCGTCGCACCGATCCCGAGGCCAAGACCCGCGCCGAGGAGACCGTGGCGATGCTTGCGGCCGAAATCGACAAGCTCAGTGCCAAGATCGAAAAGGCCGCCGCCCGTGGCGACTCAACTGCTGCAGCGAAGGCCCAGGAATCGATCGACACCTACGCCGCCTGGCTCGCCCAGGCCAAGGAGACGCTGGCCGACTTCAGCCGCTGACCTGCTCGCGGGTTGGCCTCAGTTTTTGAGGCGGTAGGTCTCATACACCCCAGGCACCTTTTTGATCGCCGAGATCAGGTGCTGAAGATGAGTCAGGTCGGTGGTTTCAAAGGTGAACCGGAACTTGAACTTGTGATCCTTGGTGGTGTTCAACGTCGCCGACTGGATCGAGATGTGGTGCTCCCCCATCACATTGGTGACCTCAGAGAGCACGCCGGTGCGATCCAGACCCTCAACCAGCAATGCCACCAGGAACGAGCTGCCGGACGTCGGCGCCCAGCTCACCTCGACTAGCCGTTCCGGCTGGTCACGCAGGCTTTGCGCATTGGTGCAATCGGTGCGGTGCACCGAGACACCGCTTTCCCTGGTGACGAACCCGAGGATGGCATCTCCGGGCACCGGACGACAGCACCGGGCCAGCTTCACCCAAACATCCGCGTCGCCCTCCACGACCACACCGGACTCGTTTCCCGAGGGACGGGCGCGGCGGGTGCGACCGATCACCGTGGTGTCTTCGCCACCGATCTCGGCGACTTCCTCGGCTCCGCCGGCAGCCGTGATCAACCGTTGCACGACGGTGTTGGCTGAAATCGAGCCTTCGCCGATTGCGGCGTACAGCCCGTTGATGTCTCGGACGCGGAATTGCTCAACCATGCCGGCCATGTGCTCGGCGGTCAGCAGCCGCTGCAGCGGCAACCCGGCGCGCCGCAGTTGCTTGGTGAGCATCTCCTTGCCGGATTCGGTCGATTCCTCCAGGCGCTCCCGCATGAAGTAGTGCCGAATCTTGCTCCGCGCACGGGGGCTCTTTACGAAGTTGAGCCAGTCGCGGCTTGGCCCGGCGTTGGTGGCCTTGGAGGTGAGCACCTCGACCACATCGCCGCTGGCCAGCGCCGACTCTAGCGATACCAGTCGGCCGTTCACCCTCGCACCGATAGTGCGGTGGCCCACCTCGGTATGCACCGAGTAAGCGAAGTCGACTGGCGTGGAACCGGCGGGCAGACTCACCACATCGCCCTTGGGCGTGAACACGAATACTTCATCGGTGGAGATCTCGAACCGCAAGGTGTCCAGGAACTCGCCAGGGTCCTCAGTTTCGCGCTGCCATAGGCTGATCTGCTGGACCCACTTCAGCTCGGTGCCGTCGACCTTGCCCTCTTTGTACTTCCAGTGAGCTGCCACGCCATATTCGGCCTGACGGTGCATTTCGTGGGTGCGAATCTGCAGTTCAACGGCCTTGCCGCCAGGGCCGAGCACGGTGGTGTGCAGCGACTGGTAGAGGTTGAACTTGGGCATGGCGATGTAGTCCTTGAACCGGCCCGGAAGCGGGTTCCAGCGCGCGTGCAGCGCCCCGAGGGCGGCATAACAGTCCCGCTGGCTGTCCACCAGGATGCGCAGCCCGACCAGGTCATAGATGTCGGTGAAGTCGCGGCCGCGGACCACCATCTTCTGGTAAATCGAGTAGTAGTGCTTGGGTCGGCCGTAGACGGTGGCCTTGATACCCGCACTAGCGAGGTCGGCGCGAACCTGATCATTCACCAGCCGCAGGTAGTCCTCCCGCAACGGTGCCCGCGCCGCCACCAGCTTCACGATCTCGTCGTACACCTTGGGCTGCAAAGTGGCGAAGGACAGATCCTCCAGCTCCCACTTGATGGCGTTCATGCCCAGCCGGTGAGCTAGGGGGGCAAAGATTTCCAGAGTGTCGCGGGCGATAGCGGCCTGCTTGTCCTGACGCAGGTAACCGATGGTGCGCATGTTGTGCAGCCGGTCGGCCAACTTGATCACCAGGACGCGGATGTCCTTGCTCATCGCCAGCACCATCTTGCGGATGGTCTCGGCTTTGGCTGATTCGCCGTATTGGATCTTGTCGAGCTTGGTGACGCCGTCGACCATCGCGGCAATCTCTGGCCCGAAATCGGCGGTCAACTGCTCCATCGTGTAGGAGGTGTCCTCCACCGTGTCGTGCAGCAGCGCTGCGCACAACGTGGCCTCGCTCATGCCCAACTCAGCCAAAATTGCGGCCACCGCCAACGGGTGGGTGATGTAGGCGTCCCCGCTCTTGCGCAACTGCCCGGTGTGGTAGTGCTCAGCGGTCCGATAGGCCCGCTCGATCAGCGAAGTGTCCGCCTTCGGGTTGTGGCTATGGACGGTTCGGATCAGCGGATCAAGCACGGCATCGGGTTGGTTGCGCTGTGCGCCGAGACGGGCCAGCACCTGCCGCATTCGAATCCGGGGTTGATCGGTAGCGGCCATTCGTCCGCGCGGCTGATCGGGAACGCCGCTCGGCTTCACAGATGAACCGCTGGCGTCCTCAGTCACGCACCCTCCGCAGGTCTAGAAGTGGACCCTCACTCTACCCGCGCAGTCCTCGCGTCGGGCGCTGGCCGGATCACCACGATTTCATCGCCAGTGTGGAGTACTTCCGCACCCTGTTCGAAGAACCGTCGCAAGGTGCGATTTCGGATTACGGCCAGCACTTTTTCGCCCGGAAGTTCCTTGGCCGCACGGCCGTCCTCGGCTGGGGTCACCAGGCGCTGGTGAATCTCCATCCCGTGCCCAGAGGAGAGCAAATCCTCGATTACCTCGCCCAACTGGGGGCTCATTGAAGACAGGCCCATCAACCGACCCACCGCGTCGGAAGAGGTCACGACGCCGTCAGCTCCGGATTGCCGGATCAGCGGCACATTGTCGGCGTCGTTGACTGCTACCACCAAATGCGCGCCACGATTGAGCTGCCGCACAGTCAGGGTGGTCAAGATGGCGGTGTCATCGCGGCCAACGGTGATGATCACCTCGCGCGCCTTGGGCAACTCGGCCCGGCGCAGCAGATCCCGGGAGGTGGCGTCACCTTCAAAGGCGGCCAGGCCGTGGGCGTTTGCGGCGGAAACGGCCGCGGATTCGAGGTCAATCACCACGATCCGGTCCGCGGTGGTCGAACCCCGCAGCAAGGTGGCCGCAGCACTCTGGCCGGTGGTGCCGTAACCGATGATGACGGTGTGGTTTCGCATGGTCTTCCTCCAGCGGGCATCCAACAGAGCGCGGCGGCCCTCATTGGCCAGAACTTCGACGGTGGTGCCAACCAACAGCACCAGGAAGGCGATCCGGATCGGGGTGACCAGCATCGCGTTGATCAGCCGTGAGGCTGGCGTGATCGGGGTGATGTCGCCATACCCGGTGGTGGTCATGGTGACAGTGGCGTAGTACAGCGCATCGATGAACCCGATCGGGCCACCGGTAGCGTGATCGGCGTAGGCGTCTCGGTCGACATAGACGATCAGGGTCAGTAGCAGCAGTAGTCCCAGGGCCAAGCCCAGGCGGAAGAGCAGTTCGCGCCCAGCGGTGCGGCGCCGGGCCGGCAATCGCACTTGAGAGATGCCGTTCCAGGCCGATTGGCCCCGCCCAATTCTGAACCCCGCGATGGCCATCAGATCCTCAACACCGCGCTCGTCGCGTCGATGCCAAGACTGGTCAGGTGGGCCCGTCCGCCAAGGAAGCCCAACTCCATCAGCACCGAAACCTGCACCAGTTCGGCGCCCAGTTGTTTGATTAGCGCCGCAGTCGCACCGACGGTCCCGCCAGTGGCCAACACATCATCGATCACCAGCACCCTGGCCCCGGGCGCAATCGCATCGGTGTGCACAGTGAGGGTCTCATGCCCGTATTCCAAGCTGAAGCTCTGGGCATAGACGTCGCCGGGAAGCTTGCCTGGTTTGCGTACCGGCACGAAGCCGGCCCCGAGTTCGAGGGCCACGGGCCCAGCGAAGATGAAGCCACGAGCTTCCATCCCCACCACCACATCGATGGCAGCTGGCGCGCTAGCGGCCAATTCCACGATGGCTGCGCGATAGCCAGCGGCCGAGGCCAGCAGCGGAGTGATGTCCTTGAAGATGATCCCTGGCTTGGGAAAATCTGGCACATCGCGAATCAGGGACGCGATCAGCTCCCGGTTCTGCTCGCCGGTGGACAACTCAGTGCTTTCGTCTGCTGCGACTCTGCTTGCTCGGCTGCTTGCGATCAACGATCGCAGCCAGCTTCTCCGCGTCCACCAACCCTGGGGTCGCGGTAGTCGCGGCCTCAGCACTTCCGACAGCTACCGTGACGGTCCTCTTGGCGCCGGTGCGCTCGGCGCCGCGAGCCTTGCGTCGGTTCAACCGCTCCCGATGCTCCTTCATGTCGGGATCAGCCTCGCGCATCTGCGCCAGCAGCGGGGTGGCGATGAAGATCGAGGAATAGGCGCCAGCGATCATGCCCACAAACAGCGCCAGGCCAAGGTCCTTCAGCGGGCCAGTGCCCAGCACGAACCAACCGGTGAACAGCAGGGCCGCTACCGGCAGCACGCCGATAATGGTGGTGTTCAGCGAGCGGACCAGCACCTGGTTCAGCGAGGTGTTGGCCGCCTGGGCGTAGGTGAATCTGGTGTTGGTCAGGTCCTTGGTGTTCTCGCGGATCTTGTCGAAGACCACCACGGTGTCGTACAGCGAATAGCCCAGAATGGTCAGCACGCCGATCATCGTCGCCGGAGTAACCGTGAAGCCCACCAGCGCGTAGACGCCGATGGTGATGATCAGGTCGTGAATCAGGGCGATGATGGCCGCAATGCTCATCTTGAAGTCGCGGAAATAGACCCAAATCAGGCCCATCACCAACACCAGGAACACGCCTAGAGCGATCAGCGCCTGGGTGGTGATCTGTTGCCCCCACGAGGCGCCGATCTGCGCGTAAGCGACGTCCTCGGGTTGTCCCCCGACGACACTGACGATTGCCTGCTTGACTAACGTGACGTCATCAGGGCTCAACGGCTGGGTCTGCACCCGCACCTGGTTGTCGCCAATCGTGGTCACACTGAGGTCGTCCTGGCCGACCAGCTTCAGGGCCTCGACCGCGCCGCGGACATCGCTAACGGTCGTCGCGCTAATCGCGGCCGGCGCTTGAAAGTCGACACCGCCGCGGAACTCGATGCCCATGTTCAACCCACGGACCCCGAGCGCGAGCACCGAGATCAGCAACAGGATCGCCGAGATCGTGTACCAGCGCTTCCGCTTGACCACGAACTCGTAAGCAACCTGGCCGGTGTAGAGCCGATGGGCGATGCTGGACCGCTTCGGCTTGCCCTCGTCGAGGTTTTCGCTCACCTCGACGTCCTGGACGGTCTTGCTCGGATCGGTAGCCATCACGCCTCACTTCCAGCCAGCTCGGTCGACTTCCGTCGGGAGTTGTGTAGCGGGGCGGTACTGGTGCCCATGTGTTCGGCCTCAAATCCGGAGAACTTGCGACCCTGCCCGAAGAACTTGGTCCGACCCAGCAGCGTCATCAGCGGTTTGGTGAAGAAGAACACCACGAGCAGATCAATCAGGGTGGTCAAGCCGAGGGTGAAGGCAAAGCCCTTCACCGCGCCAATCGCCAGCACGTAGAGAACCAGTGCCGAAAGCAGCGACACCGAGTCAGCGGCCAGAATGGTCTTCCGTGAGCGGACCCAGCCGGTCTCGATGGCCGTCCGCAGACTGCGACCGTCGCGCACTTCATCTCGTATTCGTTCGAAGTAGATGATGAAGGAGTCTGCGGTGACACCGATCGCCACAATCACACCGGCGATACCAGGCAGGTTCAGCGCGAAACCGATTCCTTGCCCCAACAGCACCATCAGCGACCAGGCGAACGCGCCAGCTACCGTCAACGACATGGTGACCACCAACGCCAGGCCGCGGTAGTACAACAGGCTGTAGGCCACCACCAGCAACAGACCGACCAGACCGGCGATGATGCCGGCCTGCAATTGGTCAGCACCAAGCTTGGCTGAGACGTTGTCGACGCTGGAGATCTCGAAGGCCAGCGGTAGCGCGCCGTAAGACAGAACGGCGGCCAGGTCGCCAGCGCTCTTCTGGGTGAAGTTGCCCGAGATCTCCGCACGGCCGCCACCGATGACGCTGGAGACATAAGGCGAGGAAATCACGGTGCCGTCCAGCACGATGCCGAACTCATTCTGCGGTTGAGTCTGCTGAGCCAGGTGCGCGGTGATGGTCGCGAAGTCGGCCGCACCGGCAGCATTGAACTCCAGGTTCACCGCCCAGCTAACGCCCTTGTCCTGAATGCCTGCAACCGCCCGGGTCACTGACTCACCGGGGATCAGCACCGGCCCAAGCAGGTATTTCGCCGAGCCGTCCTCGTTACAGGTGATCAGTGGCTGATCGGTGACATCAGGGGTTGGGGAATCGGTTCCACACTGGTAGCTGGCGAACTCGGCTTGGTCGCGCTCGCTCGGCGTCCACTTCAGCAACTCAGCCAGGGGCTTGGTGGTAGTCGAGGGTGCTGTCGGTCGGGGGCTGGGCACCGGAGTAGGCAACTGCGGGAAAAGCCGCTTGTTTGTTTGGGTGGCGCTGGGCACCGCGCTGGGCTCGGTGGTCGGCGTCTCAGTGGGCGTCGTGGCACCAGTGGACTCATTGGAGTACACCTTGCGGAAGTTCAGCTGCGCGGTCTGGCCGACCAGCTTGACCAGATCATCCTTTTGGACGTTGGGCGCTGTCACCACGATCTGGTGATCGCCAGAGACGGTGACCTCGGTTTCGCCGACGCCGTAGCCGTCAACTCGCTGCTGGATGATGGTGCGCGCCAACTCCAGGCTCTTGGGATCGACGCTGCCGGTGCCGCTGATATTCGAAGCGGTCAGGGTGATCGTGGTGCCGCCGCGCAGATCCAAGCCGAGCTTGGGCGTCCAGATGTTGTTCACCGCCATGATGGTGAACAGCCCGGCAATCACCACGAACATGATGATCAGTGTGCGCAGCGGATGCGCTTGTTGCTTGCTAGTGGCCACAGCTGCCTTTACTGATTACTTGAGGTCGTCCTCGGCGGAACCCGAGGAGTCCAACTTGTCGGTCTTAGCGTCGGTCTCAGTCTGCGGCTCCGGGTCGGCTTCGACCAACTCGGCGGTGCCGTCTTCGGCGTACTCGAACTCGTCCTCGACGGGCTGGGAACTGATCGCACCCTTGACCACTGTCATCTCGACCCCAGGAGAGACCTCAATGATCACCTGCTTCTCGCCGAGGTAGCGGACGGTGCCGACGATGCCAGAGATGGTCATCACTCGATCGCCGGTCGACAGCGCCGACATGAGTTCCTGCTGCTGCTTGGCCCGCTTCTGCTGCGGACGCACCAACATGAAGTAGAACAGCGCGACCACGCCAACCAACATCAAGATTGTCGGCAGATCTAATTGCGGCATCCCCAGCTCCTAACGACCACATGGACCGGCGACCTGGTCGCCGACCCAAGAGCCTAGCGCCGATACCTGGCAAACCCCATTCGGCCCACGCCAGTTTCAGTTTTCAGAGAACAGATCCGGCGTCTCGGGCCCCAGGCCAGCAGCGTTGTGAGGTGGCTGCAAACCGAGGTGCGCCCAGGCTCGCCGAGTTGCCACCCGTCCGCGGGGGGTACGCATCATGAATCCCTGCCGGACCAGGAAGGGCTCGGCCACTTCTTCGACCGTTTCGGTCTCCTCGGCGACCGCCAGCGCCAACGTCCCCAGTCCGACCGGGCCGCCACCGAATGAGCGGCAGAGCGCATCCAGGATCGCCCGGTCGAGGCGATCCAAACCCAGCGGATCGACCTCATACAGCTCCAGTGCGGCCCGGGCGACCTCGCGGGTCAACACCCCGTCGGCCCGTACCACCGCGAAATCCCGCACGCGCCGCAGCAAGCGGTTCGCGATTCGGGGGGTGCCTCGGGAGCGGGAGGCGATCTCGGCACCTGCTGAGGTGTCCAATTGGATCCCCAGCAGCTTCGCCGAGCGGACCAGCAGCTTTTCCAGGTCGGCGGTGGCGTAGAAATCCAACTGTGCGGTGAAACCAAAGCGGTCCCGCAGCGGACCGGGCAGCAGTCCGGAACGGGTGGTGGCCCCAACCAGGGTGAACCGCGGGATTTCCAGCGGGATCGCGGTGGCTCCAGGGCCCTTGCCGACCACCACGTCCACCCGAAAGTCCTCCATGGCCAGGTAGAGCATCTCCTCGGCAGGCCTGGACATCCGGTGGATCTCGTCGAGGAAGAACACTTCGCCCTCGCCGAGCCCGGAAAGGATCGCGGCCAGATCGCCGGCGTGCTGAATTGCCGGGCCAGACGAAATCCGGATCGGCGCCCCCATCTCGGCGGCGATGATCATGGCCAACGTGGTCTTGCCCAAACCAGGCGGGCCGGAAAGAAGCACATGGTCAGCCACGGTGCCACGGTGTTTGGCTGCGTCCAGCACCAAGCCGAGCTGGTCACTGACTCGCGGCTGGCCGCCGAACTCGGCCAGGCTGGTGGGCCGCAACGCGGATTCAGCGGCTTGCTCATCGAAGTGGACGTGCGGATCCAGCGGATCGCTCTCTTCAGTGCCAGTCACAGCGGCTACTTTGCCAGGCTGCGCAGCGCCGCCCGCAACAGCACCGCCACTGAGATGTCCGGATCACCCACCACCAACTCGGCGACCCGATCGCAGGCGGCCTCGGCGTCCCTGGTCGAATAGCCAAGGCCCTCCAGGCCAGCCCGCACCTGGTCGCGCCACTCCTGAGTGCCGGTTGTGCTGCTACCACCGGTCGTTGATCTGGAGGCAAAACCGGCCACCTTGTCCTTCAGCTCCAGCACCAGCTTCGCCGCACCTTTGGCCCCGATCCCCGGCACCTTGGTGATTGCGGCGGTGTTTCCGGCCAGCACGGCGCTGCCGAACTCCCCCGGACTGAACACCGAGACGATCGCCAACGCAATCCGCGGACCGATTCCGGAAGCAGATTGAGCCAGTTCGAACAGATCCCGCTCATCAGCGCTACCAAAGCCGTAGAGGGTCAACGAGTCCTCCCGCACCACCAACGATGTGTGCAGATCGACCCGCTCCCCCAACCGCGCCGAGCCAGCGGTGGTAGGCGTACAAAGCACCCGGACGCCGAAGCCGGACAGGTCGACGGTCAGCCAGGTGCCGCCGGCCTCAATCAGCTCCCCGCGTAGCCGGGTGATCATGCGCTTACCTTCGCCTGCTTGGCGATGGCCGCAGCGATCCGGTCACTGGCAGCACCTCGCCAAAGGTGACAAATCGCCAAAGCGACCGCGTCGGCGGCATCAGCAGGCTTCGGCGCCGCGTCCAGCTTCAGCAGCCGGGCCACCATCTTGCCGACCTGAGCCTTGTCGGCCCGGCCCGACCCGGTGATCGCAGCCTTCACCTCGGTCGGGGTGTGGAGATGGGCTGGCAAGCCAGCCTTGGCCGCCACCAGCAGGGCCAGTCCAGAGGCCTGTGCGGTGCCAATCACCGAGTGCAGATTGTGCTCAGCGAAAACCCGCTCCACTGCCACCACATCGGGACGGTGCTGCTCGACCCAATCGGTTAGGCCAGCCTCGATCAGCAACAGCCGTTGGGCCAAGTCAAGATCGGTCGGGGTGGTGATTACCCCGACAGCCACTAACTTCAGCTGCCGTCCGGGCTCGCCGTCTACCACGCCCACCCCGCAACGGGTCAGGCCCGGATCGACCCCGAGAACACGCATTTGCGCCACCTTCCGAACAGATGTTCGGATATTATCCAGCCGCTGGCGGCCTCTCCGGCTGCCACGCCGGTTAGTCGCCGAGCTGCTCGCCGATCTCGTCAGGAACGTCCTCGTTGCTGTACACATTTTGGACGTCGTCGAGGTCTTCGATGGCATCAAGCAGCCTGAACAGCTTCTCGGCCAACTCTGCGGTTTCGATGGCCTGGGTGTACTGCGGCACGAACTGGACTTCAGCCGACTCATAGTCCAACCCGGCAGCTTGGACGGCCTTACGCACTTCGACCACCTGGCTGGGATCGCTGATCACTTTGAAGTTCTCACCGTCGTCGGTGACATCCTCTGGGTCGGCGTCGATCGTGGCCTCCAGCAGGTCGTCCTCGCTAAGCGTCCGGCCGCCCTGGGCCTTGGCCACCTCCACGACCCCCTTGCGGTCGAAGATTCGCGATACCGAGCCAACGTCGGCCAGCGTGCCGCCGTTGCGGGTCACGGCCACCTTCACATCTGCCGCGGAGCGGTTGCGGTTGTCGGTAAGACACTCGATCAGGATCGCGGTGCCGGCCGGCCCGTAGGCCTCGTACATGATCTCGAGGTAGTCGACCGACTCGCCGCCAATCCCGCCGCCGCGCTTCACGGCGCGCTCGATGTTGTCTACGGGTACGGAGTTCTTGCGGGCCTTCTGGACCGCGTCGTACAGCGTCGGATTACCCGCAGTGTCGGGACCACCGGTGCGGGCGGCCACCTCGATGTTCTTGACCAGCTTGGCAAACAGCTTGCCGCGCTTGGCATCGATGACCGCCTTCTTGTGTTTGGTGGTGGCCCACTTGGAGTGACCGCTCATTTACGCCCCGTCCGGATCGCTGGTGCATTTTGCGCCGCTCAGTCTAGGACACCTAGCCTGGCACGCATGAGCGACCCCCTTCACGGTGAGTACAAGGTGCCCGGCGGCAAGCTGGTGGCCGTCGATGCCGAACTGTCGGACAACCGGTTGCGCCGGGTGCGAGTGAGCGGGGATTTCTTCCTTGACCCCGATGAGGCCCTAGAGATCATCGACCGCGCCCTGGACGGTTTGAGCGCCGACACCACGGTCGCTGAACTCGCCGCCCGGGTCGAAGGCGGCCTGGCCCGCGCCCGTAACGACGGTATCCTCGGCGTCCCGGTGACCATGGCCGGTTTCGACGCCCACGCGGTGGCGATGGCGGTTCGGCGAGCGCTAGGCCACTCCACCAGCTGGGCTGATCAGGAGTTCACCTATCTCGACCCCGGCCCGCTCGACCCGGCTATGCACGCCGCCCTGGACGAGGTGCTTGGCCGCGAACTCGCCGCTGGTCGGCGCGGGCCGACCTTCCGCTTCTGGGAGTGGGAAAACCCGGCGGTGGTGATCGGATCGTTCCAGTCGCTGCGCAATGAGGTGGACGCCGAAGCGGCCGAGCAGTACGGCGTCCAGGTCGTGCGGCGCGTCTCCGGCGGCGGGGCGATGTTCATGGAGGCCGGAAACTGCATCACCTTCTCACTAGTGGTACCCGTTTCGCTGGTCGACGGAATGAGTTATGAGGCGTCCTACGCCTTCCTCGACCAGTGGGTGCTCAACGCACTGGCCGAGGTCGGCGTCTCGGCCCACTACGCCGGCCTGAACGACATCGCCTCGGCTGCGGGCAAGATCGCCGGTGCCGCCCAGAAGCGCTTTGTTGGCGGTGCGGTGCTGCATCACGTGACCATGGCCTACGACATCGACGCCGACAAGATGCTCCAGGTACTGCGGATCGGCCGGGAGAAACTCTCTGACAAGGGCACCAAGAGCGCCAATAAGCGGGTCGATCCGGTGCGCTCCCAGACCCAGCTGCCGCGCGAGGCGGTGATGACCTCCTTCTTGGCCTCCTTCCGGAAAGCCCACCGGGTCATCGACGGTGCCCTCACCGAGGAAGAGCTCAGCCAGGCAAGCGATCTGCTGCGAACTAAGTTCGCCACCGCAGAATGGACCGCCCGGGTGCCCTGAGGATGGGTCAGCGCTGAGGGTCGATGCCATCGGTGGGAGCAGGACGGTGGCCCGGCTCAACCCCGGGCTGATAGGGCTGCCACCCCGAGGGCAGCGGCATCGAGGTCTGGGGCAGCCAGGACGTTTCAGCGATGCTCGGCTCAGTGGCATCTGACTTGCTCACTTCGCTCTGCAATGGCGGCTCGGGGTAGGCAAGCGGCTCAAGCGGAGCTTCGGCTAGGGCAATAACTTCGGGCGTCGGCCAAAGCTGCACGTAGCCAAAGTCGTCGAATACCGGCGGAATCGCCTGCCCGAACTCGACCAGGACAAACTGGACTGGGTCAAACGCCATCGCCAACACCTGTTGGTCCGGCCAGCGACGGCGGGCCACCTGTGACCAGGCTTCCTGGCAAATGAGCTCGCGTTCGGTGGCGTCGAAGCAGTCCAGGTTCGGCCCACCCTTCGCTGATCGCACCATCGCCTGACCAGCCGAGATCAAGGGCCAAACCCAGGCGGCCAAACCCAGCCCGATCAGAGCAGCCAAGGCCCCCGCACCGGCCATGATCGCCCTCGCGTCGACCGGCATCAGGAAGAACGCGGCGGTGCCCAGCGCCAAACCGCCCACCGCGAGGCCGAGCGCGGTGCCCATTCCGCCGGAGCCCGAACCCGAATTGCCCAGGCGGGTCGGACCACCCTTCCAGCCCTCGGCGATGAGCATCTCGCCGATGGCCTTTTGGGCCGCGCAGTAGCGCGGTGGCGCGGCGCCGGCAAAAGTCGCCAACGCAGCATTCGCCGCCTCAACGGCGGCTCTTGCTGCGCCAGCCATCGCTACTCCGCTTCGCTTGTTGGCGCCGGCGCCCCGTCGGCAACGGCCAAAGCCTGCTCCAAGGTGAAGTTGCCCACATAAAGGGCCGTGCCGATGATCGCGCCTTCAACGCCGATCCCAACCAGTTCGCGCAGGGTGCGCAGGTCGTCCAGGCTGGAGATGCCACCGCTGGCCACCACCGAGGCGTCAGTGCGCGAACACACCGCACGCAACAGTTCGACATTTGGCCCGGTGAGCATGCCGTCGCTGGCGACATCGGTCACCACATAGCGCGAGCAGCCGGCAGCGTTCAGCCGATCCAGCGTCTCATAAAGCTCGCCGCCTTCTTTGGTCCAGCCACGGGCGGCCAATCGGGTGCCGCGAACGTCCAGCCCGATCGCCACCCGGTCGCCATATTCGGCAATGATCCGGTCGCACCATTGCGGGTTCTCCAGCGCAGCGGTGCCGATGTTCACCCGCCGGCAGCCGGTCGAGAGCGCCCGGGCCAGCGAAGCGTCATCGCGAATTCCACCAGACAACTCCACCTGAAGGTCCAACTGGCCCACGATTTCGGCCAGCATTTCGGCGTTACTGCCGCGGCCGAAGGCAGCGTCCAGATCGACCAGGTGCAGCCATTCCGCGCCCGCCTCCTGCCAGCGCAGCGCTGCGGCCAGCGGCTCGCCGAAGACCTTCTCGCTGCCAGCCACCCCCTGCACCAACTGGACGGCTTGGCCGCCCTGTACGTCTACGGCCGGCAACAGCTCAAGCTTGCTCATGAGTCCTTCCCAAAGTGGCTATCCAGTTGCGCAGCAGCCGGGCCCCGGCCGCTCCTGACTTCTCTGGATGAAACTGCGTACTCCACAACAGGCCGGCTTCCACCGCCGCCACGAAGCGGTCGCCCCCGTGCTCGGTGTAGCTGGCCAGCGCTTCGGGCGGCCAGCCCGCACCGTTATGGACGCCATAGGAGTGCACGAAGTAGAACCGCTGATCCTCAACCCCGGCGAACATCGCCGAACCGGCGGCAACCTGGACGGTGTTCCAGCCCATGTGCGGCAGCGGCTTGGCGACCAACTCCTCAACCACTCCGGGCAGCAGCCCGAGACCCACGGCTTGGGTGCCGTGTTCGACCCCGGAATCGAACAACACCTGGTGTCCCACACAAATGCCGAGCACCGGCCCGCCAGCCAGCAGGCGGCGGCGAATCAGTTCCGGGCCGCCAACCGCCACCAGACCGTCCATGCAGGCCGCAAAGGCACCCACGCCCGGCACCAGCAGGCCATCCGCGGCCAAGCAGACCTCGGGATCGCTGGTGAGGACGACCTCAGCGCCAGCTGCGGCCACCGCACGGGTGGCCGAGTGCACATTGCCCGAACCGTAGTCCAACACCGCCACCCGGATCGACGGCTGGTCGCCGACGTGCTCAGGACGGGGCCGGACTGAGCTCACAGGCTGCCCTTGGTGGAGGGAATGATGCCCGCGATCCGCGGATCCAGCGCGATCGCGTCGCGCAACGCCCTGGCCAGCGCCTTGAACTCCGCCTCAACGATGTGATGCGGATCGCGGCCAGCCAACAGCCGCAGGTGCAGCGTGATGCCGGCGTTGTAGGCGAAGGACTCGAAGACGTGTTGGGTCATTGAGCCGGGATAGGCAACCCCGCTCCCGCCGATGCGCGCGTAAGCCTGGCCGTCCGGTTCGCCGGAAAAGACCACATAAGGACGTCCGGCCAGGTCGACAACAGCCTGCGCCAGCGCTTCATCCAGCGGCACAGTGGCATCGGCGTAGCGGCGGATGCCAGCTTTGTCCCCCAGCGCTTCCGCAAACGCCTGCCCGAGCACGATAGCCGTGTCCTCGATGGTGTGGTGAGCGTCAATGTGCAGATCGCCGGTAGTGGTGATCTCCAGGTCGATCGCCGAATGCTTGGCCAGCGCAGTCAACATGTGGTCGTAGAACCCGACCCCGGTGCTGATGCTCGATTCACCAACGCCGTCGAGGTTCAGGGCAACCCGAACCTGGGACTCGCTGGTCTTCCGCTCGCGAACGGCCGTGCGCGGGCTCATCTGATCTCCTTCAAAACGCTAGCCAAGGCCGCATAGAACGCCTCAGTCTCCGTCGGCGTGCCGACCGAGACCCGCAGGAAACCAGCCGGGCCGGTTTCGCGTACGAGAACGCCACGTTCGAGCAGCCGAACAAAGACATCATGACGGTCGCTGAACGCACCGAACAAACAGAAGTTGGCGTCGGAGTCGATCACCTCTACCCCCAGTTGAGGCAGCCGAGCCAACATTTCGTCGCGAGTGGCCCGCAAATCGTCCACCTTTGCCAACATCTCCCCAGCATGCGCCAACGCCACCCTGGCTATCGCCTGAGTCTGCGCCGACAGGTGATAGGGCAGCCGAATGATTCGGCAGGCATCGACGATTGCCGGGTTGGCAGCCAGGTAACCGAGCCGGCCACCGGCCAAGGCGAACGCCTTGCTCATCGTTCTTGAGACCACCAGGTTTCCGAACTCCGCCAACAGGCTCAGCGCAGTCGCCTCGGGATGGCGCGCGAACTCCTGATAGGCCTCATCAACCACCAAGATCACCTCGGTAGCGCTCAGAACCTCGCGAATCACGCTCAGCGGCGTCGTGGTGCCGGTCGGATTGTTCGGTGTGGTGATGAGCACAATGCTCGGCTCATGCTCGGCGATAGCGGCCAACACTGTGGCCGCGTCCAGGGTGTAGTCGGCTCGCCGCGGTGTCACCACATATTCGCTGTGGGTATTGCGGGCGTACTCGGGGTACATCGAGTAGGTGGGACCGAAGGTCAGCACCCGACGGCCGGGCCCGGCAAAGGCGCCCAGCAGGTGGGTCATCACTTCGTTGGAGCCGTTGGCGGCCCACACATTCGCTGCGCTCAGCCCGTGCCCGAGGTAGGCGGCCAGGTCGCTGCGCAGCGCGGTGGCCTCCCGGTCGGGATACCGGTCGATCTCGCCAGCAACCGCGGCCACCGCCGCAGCCATCTCAGCGATTATCGCCGCGCTGGGCGGGTACGGATTCTCGTTGACGTTCAGCCGCACTGGCACGTCCAGTTGCGGCGCGCCATAGGGCTGCTCCCCCACCAACTCTGGGCGCAGCGGCAGCTCGGCCAGGGTGACGTCGGGCTTCACGACGGCCGCCGAACGGTGACCGCCGCGCCGTGGGCTGGCAGATCCTCGGCAGCGGCGAAGGTCTCCACCACGTCAGCCACCGCCAGCAGCGCTTCCTTGGAGTAGTGGATCACGTGCACCTGTTTGCGGAAGCTGTGAACGTTCAATCCGGAGGAGTGGTGCGCAGCACCAGCAGTCGGCAGGACGTGCGTTGAGCCAGCGGTGTAGTCACCCAACGAGACCGGCGAGTAGGTGCCAACGAAGATCGCCCCGGCGTTGCGGACTCGGGCCGCCACCCCGGCGGCGTCGCGGGTGTGGATCTCCAAGTGCTCAGCGGCATAGGCGTCCACCACGGCCAGACCCTGCTCAAGGTCGTCAACCAGCACAACCGCTGATTGTGGCCCACTCAATGCGGTGCGGATGCGTTCAACATGTTTGGTGGCCGCAAGCTGCGGCTCCAGGGCGGCCCGGACGGCTTGAGCCAACGCAACAGAGGGGGTCACCAGCACCGAGCCCGCCATCGGGTCATGCTCAGCCTGGGAGATCAGGTCGGCGGCCACGCAAGCGGCATCGGCCGAATCGTCGGCCAGGATGGCAATTTCGGTCGGCCCGGCTTCGGAGTCGATCCCCACCCGCCCGCGCAACAGCCGCTTGGCGGCCACCACGTAGATGTTCCCCGGGCCAGTCACCAGGTCGACCGGAGCGCACAGGCCTTCCACCCCGTAGGCGAACATGGCGATCGCCTGCGCGCCGCCGACGGCGTAGACCTCACGCACACCCAGCAGGGCGCACACCGCCAGGATGTTCGGATGCGGCAACCCGCCGAACTCCGCCTGAGGTGGGCTGGCGACCGCGATCGACTCGACCCCGGCGACCTGGGCGGGCACCACATTCATCAACACACTGGAGGCTAGCGGGGCCAATCCGCCGGGCACATAGAGCCCGACGCGCTCCACCGGCACCAGCTTCTGCTCCACCACGGCGCCCGGGGCGAGTTCTACCCTGGCTGGGACGCTGCGAGCCTCGGCCTCAGCCACCAGTTGACGACGCCGGATCGATTCGGTGAAGGCGGCCCGCACTGCGGGCTCCAACCCGCGTTCGGCCTGCGCCAACGCCTCGGCCGGCACTCGGAAGGTGGCCGGGCGCACCCCATCGAACCGTTCAGAGAACTCCGCCAACGCCGCTTCACCACGCTCAGCCACGGCGGCGACTATCGGTCGCACTGCCTCCACGGCGGCGTCCACGTTGAAGTCGGCCCGCGGGACCACCTTGCGGTAGTCGGGCACGACGAGGCCTCGCAGATCAATGGTTCGCAGCACGGCAGCATTCTAGAGCCGCTATCGGCCGGGTTTGAGCCGCCGCCAACCGCCGGGCTTGATCAGGTTTCGCAGCCGCGTGGCTCGGGTCGGCCGCGCGGCCAGCCCGAGCGCCACCAACCGTCCCTGATCCAAGTAGCGCCCCCGCGCTCGCGGGCTCAGCTCAGCCAATTGGCTTTCGACGAGGCCGCCCAATTCGGGCAGCGACTCTGGCCGCATCAGGTAAGACACCACCATCAGTAGCTGCTGCAGCTCTTGAGGCTGGTAGCCCGGGGGGTCCGCACTGAGCAAGGCGTCGATGATGGTCAGTTCGATGCGGGCCCGGTGGTGGTAGGGGCTCAGGCGGGCCAACAGCTCCGCGACAGTCGGCGCCGACACCGGCACTGCGGCGGAATGCAGGTGAGCCAACTCGGGTGCGGTGAAACCGAATGCCGCCGCCGGTCGTCCTCGCTGCCCCCAGGGGCCGGTGGCGGCATCGACGACATCGAGGTCAATCCCGGCTTGAGCGGCCTCCCACTCCAACAACCGCAACTGCCCTGGGCCCATCAGCGACGGCGGGCGAAAGACCACCTCGCCGCCGGACGCCGCCGCCGTCCGCAGCAGTCGCAGGTGAGCGCGCCGCTCCGCGGCCGCGTCCCCAAGTCGCGCCGCCACCAAGTCGCTTCCCAGCACCAGGGTGTGGGTCGCGGCGGCGGTGGGCACCGGCGGGGCTGGCATGGCCTTGCTCGGCTCCACACACACCGGCCGGACTCCGGGCAGATGGTCGAGGTACCAAAGCGCCTCGATGCGTTGCTGCAGTGCGGGCGGACGCCGATGCGACGGCGGCCCGTAAGCCGCCAGCCCGGCCGCCAAAGCATGAACGCCAGCCCCGTCGAACACTTTGGTAAGCACCCGGCAAAGGTGATGATCAACGTCTTCAAGGAACAGCTCGGTCACCGGCGCCAGCGTCGGCACCAACAGAGCCCGCACCAGAGCCAACTCAGCGTCGTGAGGATTCCACTGTGCCGGGTGAAAGGGGCGCAGCAGCGCATCCAGATCGATTACCTCAGCGAAACCGGCAGCTGCCACCTCCGCGGCCAGGTCCGTCGCACCCACCTCCGGGATTTCCAGTTGCGACCAGGTCACAACCGCCACTGGATCATCACCTAGGCCACCACTCGTCCGCACGGCTACCAAAAGGTCCAATCCGGCCCGGGAGTGCACTGCCGCCAGGACGCTCATCAGCGTGCCCACCCGCCCAGCCGCAATACCGCAGCCAGCTGCCCGCGACGCTCCCGATCCAGTCGGCGTACCGCGGCGCGCACCACCTGGTCTGGGTAGCGCAATAGCAACTCCGCCGCGCCGCTCACCAATCGCACCCGTTCCGGTCCGCGGGCCGGTCCGCGCGCCAGGTGCTGTCCGGTCAGCGCCAGCACAGTTTGGGCGGCCTTACCGAGCAACGCGTCGGCTGCCGGCTCAGAGACGAGTTGGCGACGAACCTGTTCAAAGGCGTCCAGAAAGCCGAGCCGGCGCCGGTCCATTGCCTGAGTCAACGAGCCAGCCAGGCCCCGGCGGTAGAAGGCGCCCGGAGCATCGATGACCGCGAAAGTCTCAGCGCGCAGATGAAGCCGCCAGATCAGCTCCCGGTCCTCGGCACTGGGCAGGGATTCGTCGAAGTGCAGCAGACCAGAATCGGCCAGCCGGCGATGGAACAGCCCCGCGAACATCGACGGGTGATCGACCATCGCCTTGCCGGTCACCGGAAACACACCTTCGCGGGCGGCCAGGACTCGGCCCCGACGCCCCTGCGGCGCGTGCACCAGTTTGCGCTCGGTTCCGTCCGCCAACACCAGATCGGTGCGGACGAAGTCGCAGCCAAGGTGGTCCAACTGATCGACCAACAGCTGAAGGTAGCCGACCGCGAACCAGTCATCGGCATCGAGGAAGCCAAGGTAGCGGCCCCGAGCCTGACTCAGCCCTAGATTGCGGGCGGCCGAGACCCCCTTGGACTCGCCGTTGACCAGCACTCGCAGCCCCGGCAACATCTCCCGATGCGCTTCGACCAACTCAGCGGTGGCATCGGTTGACCCGTCGTCGACGAAGATCACCTCCAGCTGGGACGGCTCAACGAGTTGCCTGGCCAGGCTGGCCATCGTGTCCCCGACGAACTCGGCGGCGTCTCGTCCAGGGACGATGACGCTCACCAACGGGTTCTGCCCACCTGCCCGCACTCGTGCTCCTTCCACACCCGACGGCTCAAGTCAGCCAGGCCTCGACTGCTCAGCGATGACGAGACGGTGAACTTGCTGCGACATTCCGGCGAATCCACACTCGTACGGCCCTCAGCTGTGTCGGTGATTGAATAGCCACCATGTTCATCGGGGCTGGCACGGCCATCAATGTGGCCACCGTCATCGTCGGCAGTCTCTTCGGCCTGGCCCTAGGGCATCGCTTCCCGGAGCGAACCCGTCTGGTGGTCACTCAGATTCTTGGCCTGGTTTCGTTGGTAATCGGTGGCCTGTCGGTAGCCCAGGGCATGTCGGTCGCTCTCGGCGAGGCCGTTGGTCCCAACGCTCGGTTGTTGATCGTGCTCGCTGCCCTGCTGATCGGCGGCGTCCTGGGCTCATTGATCCGCCTTGAAGACCGGCTGGACGGCGCCGCGGAGTGGCTGCGGGAGCGGTTCGCCAGCAAGTCAGATCAGACCACGTTCATCGAAGCCAGCGTCACCGCGACCCTGATCTTCTGCGTCGGCCCGTTGTCCATTCTTGGATCGCTGTCCGACGGCATGGGACACGGGGCGGAGCAACTAATCGTCAAGGCCGTAATGGACGGCTTCGCCGCGATGGCCTTCGCCTCCACGTTGGGCATCGGGGTGGCGTTCTCGGCAATCCCGCTGGCGCTCTACCAGGGAACGCTCACCATGACCGGCTTCTGGCTGGGCAATGTGTTGCCGATCGCCCAGCTCGACTCGATCACCGCCACCGGCGGCGTGATCCTGCTCGGTCTAGGGCTGCGACTCCTAGGAATCAAGCAGGTTCCGATCGGCGACATGTTGCCAGCCTTGATCGCCGCTCCACTCCTGGTTGCCGCGGTGACGGCTTTCAGCTGACTACGGTGTCTGTCACTCCGGCCACCGCAGCCCTCGATGCGGCCAAGATCGGCTACCAGTTGCACAACTACGACCACGACCCGGCGAACACCAACTATGGCGCCGAGGCGGCCCGGGCACTGGGCATCGACCCTGAGCAGATGTTCAAGACCCTGATCATCGACATCGGACAGGTCCGCCCCGAGCTGGCGGTGGCGGTGGTCCCGGTGGCTGGACAACTCGGCCTGAAGCAGTTCGCCCAGGCGGTTGGGGTCAAGAAGGCGGCAATGGCCAACCCGACGTTGGCGGTGCGCACCACCGGCTATGTACTGGGCGGGGTATCCCCGCTGGGTCAGAAGGTGGCCTTGGTGACGATCATCGATGAGACCGCGCTGCTGTGGGACACGATCTTCGTCTCGGCTGGGCGTCGCGGGCTCGACCTCGAAATCGCCCCGGCGGATCTCGCGCAGCTGACCCAAGCCAGTTTCGCCGATATCGCGCGCTGACTAGCTCCCCAGAGCGACGGCCACCGCTGCGCGTCCGCGGGTCAGGGCTTCGCGGAGACGTAGATCCTGCTTGGAACGCAGTTCGTCGAAGGGAGCTCTGGACCGGCCCTGGCCCACCGCTTCGAAGGATAAGTCGGAGATCACCTGGGCAGCGATTACCGCGTCTTGCAGGTCGCCCAAAGCTGTGGTCACCTGCGACCAGGCATCCACCTGATTCGCCACCGCCGAGCCTAGGACCGACTGCAGCGCCTCGGCCCCGTAGCGGGCGGCTTTGGCCGCCTTGCGCAGTTCGTGCCAGCGGGTCAGGTCTGACGGCCTCGCCTCGGCCCTGACTGCAGCGGCCTTGGCACGGTGGACCGCCTTAGCGAACATATTGGGCAGCACCACCGTGGCCGGCTCGGCGGCCATCCGATCCAGTGGCAGGTCGGCCAGCAGCTGCTCCAATCCCAGTTGCAGCCTGCGATAGCGGTCGGTGCACATGCTGGTCACGAGAGCATCGTGGGCAGCGACGTGTTGTGCAGCCAGATGGGAGAGGATTTCCTCGCCCACCTCAGCGGCCACCTCCGCTGGCAGCTCCGCCAGCGTCGCGGTGAGCCGCTGCTTCAGCACCTCGGCATCTCTGGGGGCGCCCAACTGCTCGGCATGCCAGCGGAGCTCTTCCCGCAACGCCCGCACCGAAGACGGTCGAAACGCCGGGTCGAAGGTCCGCAACGTGCACCTGAGCTTCCGGGTCGCCACTCGGCAGCGATGGACGGCGTCGAAGTCGTTTCGCAGCACCTTCAACTCCAGCGCCTGCAAGATGCCGATTTGGATCCCGAGGTAGTTGCGCACCACCAGGGCGGCGGGCGGATTGACCGCAGCCTCCTCAAGCCGGGCGACCTGTTCGGCCAGCGCCTGGGCCAACTTCGATCGACTCGGTGAACGCCACACCCCAGCTGCGTGTAACTCAGCCTCGATTGCGTCCAGAAGCCGCCGGTCGCCACCAACGAGCTCCACTTCGGCCTCGGTCCATTCTTGGGTTTGCCCAGCCACGGTTGCACTCACCCGGTCTTCGCAGACTTCGGCCAGCACCCTTCCGGCTTCGTCGCGTAGCTCGCGCAGGCTGCGATGCGTGCGCAGTTCCGCCACCGGCAACAGCGGCCGCTCCCCGACGCTGGCGGCTACCAGGTCGCGCAACTCGCGTGGCAACCGTTCCCCACCAGGGGGGAGCTGCACTTCGATTCGTTCGTCGGGGTTGTCGGTCGGCAGCTTCGCCTGCCAGCCAGCGTCCGGACCACCGCTGCGCCGCCGAATCACTTGCTGGGCAGCGTTCAGGCGGTAATCCGGGGTGTCGTAGTAGATCGAGATAAGTTCCCGCTGTTCGCAGGCGCCCTCAATCGCGATGGCATCAAGACTCGGAAGGGATTGGCCTTTGGCCAAGGCGAACTTCCGTTCGGTCTCGATGCCAGTTGCCATGGCCCGATCAGACTTCCTCGGTGGTTAGCACGCCCAGCTCATCCACTTCAGCTTTGGTCTGGTCTTCTTCGGCTCCCTTGCGAGACCCTCGCTTGGGAGCGGGGTCTTCCTCGTCAGGACCAAGGGAGGACGCCAACAGCACCGGCGTCACGGCGGCAAAGCCCCAGACCGCCAGCGCCGACCAGGATCTCAACTGCAACGAAAGGGGCACCAGATCACCGGCTTTGGCTCGGGCCAACCGAACATCAAAAGGTCCCGGGCCAATCAACTCGCCAACTTTCCAGCAGACCAGGCCAGCCAGCAGCCCGGCGCCGACGGCAAGCACCGCCGAAAGCCACCCCATCGAGCGGAACCACTTCCACACGACCACCCCCAGCCCAGCGCCGACCAGGGCACCTGTGATGGCATACCAAACATCGGCGGCAACAATCTGGGTGAGTCCGTGCTCGTCGATCACCGCTGAGCCATCGTCGCGGATTTCGTAGGTGGGTAGATCCACCACCCCGAACCAGAACACCGCAGCGAGCGCACCGACCACCAGCGACAGGCCTGCTAGTAACGCGATCCAGGCGACCACCGACGAGGACGGCGGCCGATCCGGGCGTGCTTCTAGCTCCTCAGCGACGGTGGTACTCACCTCGGCAGGATATCGGAGGATGGCCGAAACCGGACGCCGCCCCTTCGGGGTTCACGAAACAGCCGCTCACACGCAAGACGGACCCAGCAAGGCCTTCAGGTCTGCCATCAGTGGCCGCGATGGCGATACCCGCAAGCCCTCGTCCAGCTTCCAAATCTTGGCGCCGTTGGTGGCCGAAACCAGCTTCACCCGCACCTCGGTGGCCCCGGGGTGCGCCTTGAGCACCTGCCGCAGCTGCTCGACCACAGCCGGGGTGCACCGTACCGCCGGCAGCTGAATCAGCAACGGACCGGCGGGACCCTCGGAGATATCGGGGAAGGCGACGTCCTGGCCGGTCATCTCCAAGCTGTCGTCCTTGGTTCGCACCCGGCCTTTGATCCGCACCACGGTGTCACTTGCCAGGGAGACTGCGACGCTGGAGTAGACCTTGGGAAACAGCAACACTTCGATCGCCGATTCCAGATCCTCTACCGTCACGATCGCCCACAAGTCGCCGTTCTTGGTCTGCTTGCGCACCACCTGAGTGATCATTCCCGCGATCGTCACCATCCCGTCCCGGGGGCCATCGTCGGCGCGGAGTTCACCAATGCTGAGGTCGCGTTGGGCCATCAGCACGTGTTCGAGACCCTGCAACGGGTGGTCACTGACATAGAGCCCGAGCATCTCCCGCTCGAAGGCGAGGCGCACTCGCTTGTCCCATTCCGGAACCTCGGGCACCGGCGTCGCGGACACCTGCTCGGTGGATCCGAAGTCGCCGAACAGGTCATCCTGGCCGTTGGCCTGGTTCCGTTTCAGGTCGATCACCTCATCGACCCGCCGCTCGAAGCACTCCATCAACCCCCGCCGGGTGTGCCCCATCGAGTCGAAGGCGCCAGCCTTGATGAGTGATTCGATCACCCGCTTGTTGCAGGCCACCAGGGGAATCTGGTTCAGGAAGACGTTGAAGTCACCGGCTTTGCCCTGCTCGGTGCGGGCTTCCACGATGCCCTTGACCACGTTCTCGCCAACGTTGCGCACCGCGGCCAGCCCATAGCGGATGTCCTTCTCGACCGGGGTGAACATGCCTTCGGATTCGTTGACGTCCGGCGGCAGCACCTGGATACCCATTCGACGGCATTCGCCCAGGTAGAGGGCAGTCTTGTCTTTGTCGCTCTTCACCGACTCCAACAGGGCGGCCATGAACTCAGCCGGATAGTTCGCCTTCAGGTAGGCCGTCCAGTAGGAGATCACGCCGTAGGCGGCTGAGTGCGCCTTGTTGAAGGCGTACGCGGCGAAGGGCACCATGATTTCCCACAGCGTCTTGATCGCGGCCTCGGGGTAGCCGCGTTCGCGCATACCGGAGCTGAATGGCTTGAACTCGGCCTCCAGCACTTCCTTCTTCTTCTTGCCCATCGCTCGGCGCAGCAGGTCGGCCTGGCCGAGGCTGTAGCCAGCCACCCGCTGAGCGATTTGCTGGATCTGCTCCTGGTAAACGATCAGGCCGTAGGTCGTGTTCAGGATGTCAGCCAACGGCTCGGCGAGGTCGGGATGGATCGGTTCGACGGCCTGGCGTCCGGTCTTACGCAGGGCGTAGTTGGTGTGGCTGTCGGCACCCATTGGGCCCGGACGGTAGAGCGCGATGGTCGCCGAGATGTCTTCAAAGTTGTCTGGACGCATCATCTTCAGCAACGAGCGCAGGCCCCCGCCGTCCAACTGGAAGACGCCTAGGGTTTCGCCGGAGGCGAGCAACTCGTAAGTCGCCTGATCAGTCATCTCGCGGCGCAACGCGTCCAGATCCAGCTCGATGCCTCGGTTGATCTGCACGTTCTTGACCGCGTCGTCGAGAATGGTCAGGTTGCGCAGACCAAGGAAATCCATCTTCACCAGGCCAAGCGCCTCACAGCTCGGGTAGTCGAACTGAGTGATGACCTGCCCGTCCTGCTCCCGCTTCATGATCGGGATGACATCGGTCAGCGGTGCGCTGGACATGATCACGCCCGCAGCATGGACGCCCCACTGCCGCTTCAGTCCTTCGATGCCCCGAGCGGTGTCGACCACCAGCTTGACCTCGGGGTCGGTGTTGTAGAGCTCGCGGAACTCGGTGCCTTCGCCGTAGCGGGAGTGCTGCGGGTCGAACACGTCTTCCAGAGCGACGTCTTTGCCCTGTACCGGCGGGGTGTAGACCTTGGTGACCCGCTCCCCCAGTGAGAACGGCATCCCGAGCACCCGGCCAGCGTCTTTGATCGCCTGTTTGGCCTTGATGGTGCCGTAGGTGACGATCTGACAGACCCGATCATCGCCGTACTTCTCGGTGACGTAGCGGATCACCTCGCCGCGCCGGCGCTCATCGAAGTCCACGTCGAAGTCCGGCATTGAGGGACGTTCGGGGTTCAGGAAGCGCTCGAAAATCAGCCCGTGCGGCACCGGGTCTAGATCGGTGATCTTCATCGCGTAGGCACACATCGACCCCGCACCCGAGCCGCGGCCCGGACCGACTCGGATGCCGTTTTTCTTGGCCCAGTTGATGAAGTCGGCAACCACTAGGAAGTACCCGGCGTAGCCCTTGTCGATGATGATCTCGGCCTCATACTCGGCCTGCTTGGTGGCATATTCCGGCACCCCAAGCGGGAAGCGCTCCTTGAGCCCTTCGGCGACGTCGTGAATGAACCAGGTCGATTCGCTATGCCCGGCCGGGACCGGGAACTGCGGCATGTAGGTGCCAACGCCCTCGTCGAAACTGGTCTGACAACGCTCGGCGATCAGCAACGTGTTGTCACAGGCTTCGGGCAGGTTGGAGAAGAGCGACCGCATCTCGGCCGGCGACTTCAAGTAATAGCCGCTGCCGTCGAACCGGAACCGGTTGGGGGTGTCCTTGTTCGAGCCGGAGGAGACACAAAGCAGCGTGTCATGATCTTCAGCATCGGCGGCTCGCACGTAGTGCAGGTCGTTGCTGGCTACCAGCGGGAGCCCCAGATCGCGGGAAATGCGCAGCAGGTCATCTTTCACCCGGGTCTCGATCTCCAGGCCGTGATCCATCAGCTCCACGAAGAAGTTGTCGGCCCCAAAAATGTCACGGAACTCCGCTGCCGAGGCGAGCGCCTCCTGGTACTGCCCGAGACGAAGGTAGGTCTGCACCTCCCCGGACGGGCACCCGGTAGTGGCGATCAGACCCTTGCCATAACGGTGCAACAGCTCCCGGTCGGCACGTGGTTTGTAGAAGAACCCCTCCAGCGAGCTGAGCGAGCTCAACCGAAACAGGTTGTGCATGCCTGCTGGGTTTTCCGCCCAGATGGTCATGTGGGTGTAAGCGCCTTTGGAGGCGACGTCGTCACCAGTGCCGTCACCGAATTGGACTCGCTTGCGTTCGCTGCGATGGGTCTTCGGCGTCAGGTACGCCTCCAGCCCAATGATCGGCTTCACCGAGGTGTTCTTGGCGACCTTGTAGAACTCGTAGGCGCCAAAGAGGTTGCCGTGGTCGGTGATCGCCAGCGCGTTCATGCCCATGCCCTCGGCGGTGGTGACTAGGTCTTTCAGGCGCGCAGCACCGTCCAGCATCGAATATTCCGAGTGGCAGTGCAGATGGACGAATTCGGCCGACACGCTGAGCTGAAACCTCCGAGAGACGGATCACGGTTTTGGGACTCGCTGGGGGAAGTCAGCGGGTATTCACTCTAACTCTGCGCACTGACGATCCGGTGCCTCGACTCACCCTTGAACGCCGCGGCCTGGCAACTGATGCTGAGCCAGGCTCAGGTGGCTGGCCCAGCAGCCAATTCAGCCAGCTTGGTCATCGTCCGCAGGTTGCGGGCGGTGGCCTGAGCTGGCTGCACCGCCGAGGTCAGGCCCAGCGCGAGCTTGGAGGACGCCTGCCCGTTTGGAAAGGCGGCGAAGATGTCGGCGCCGTCAACCTGCACCTGTTCACCATTGGCCACCAACTGCTCCAGGCGTTGGGTCGCCTCGGCGCTGACCACCTGATCACAGCAGGCGATTACCGTGCGCGCCGGATCGCCACCGGCGAAGGGATGGGTCGCCACCAACTTGGCCAGCCGGGCACCTGAGCGGATCACCACCGCGCTGTCCAATCCGAGTTGAACCCGCAGCGCTTCCCGCAGCGCGATCGCTGCTTCGTCGTCGCTCAACGATGCGTCGAACAGCAGGTTCCCGCTGCGCAGGTGGGTCGCCAAACCCGTCCAACCCAGCGACTCCGCCACCGCCAGCAAAGCTGGCATGGCCAGGGGTTTGGCGGCGCCGAGGTTCACGCCGCGCAACAGTGCCACCCGCCGCGCCGGTGGTGCCTGGCGCCGAGCTTGAGCTACGGTCATGAGTGAATCTTCACCCTTGTCGTTCAGTAAGGACAGTCGCAGTGTTGCAGCAGGTGAGTCTGATCGGCGCCCCCACTGATGTCGGCGCTTCCCGGTTGGGTTGTCGCCTCGGTCCACAAGCCCTTCGCGTGGCCGGGTTGGGCCCGGCGCTGGCGGCTTTCGGCTGTGACGTCCGCGATGTCGGTGATCTCAGCGGCCCGCAGAACCCGGAACTGCCACCGGTGGGCGGTTACCGCCATCTCGACGAAGTCACCGCCTGGAATCGCGCGGTCTTCGACGCAACTGCCGCCGAACTCGCTGCCGGACGGCTACCCATCCTGCTTGGCGGTGACCACAGTCTGGCGATCGGCTCGATCAGTGCCGTGGCCGCTCACTGCCGGGCCACCGGTAAGACCCTCCGGGTGCTCTGGATCGATGCCCATGCCGACTTCAACACTGCCGAGCTCACCCCTTCGGGCAACATCCACGGCATGCCAGTTGCCTGCCTGGCCGGGCACGGACCGGCTGGGCTCACTGGCCTGAGTGGCACCACCCCAGCGCTGAGTACCGATGCCGTTCGGCAGGTTGGTTTGCGTAGCGTCGACGTGGGAGAGAAATCGTTCCTGCGCGCCGAGGGCGTTGAGGTGTTCGACATGCGCTTCATCGACGAGATCGGGATGCGCCGCACCATGGTGCGGGCTTTGGCCGGGGTCGACGCCGACACCCACCTTCATCTGAGCTTGGATCTGGATTTCGTCGATCCGCTGGTCGCCCCCGGTGTCGGTACGCCGGTGCGGGGCGGCGCCACTTACCGCGAAGTACAGCTCTGCATGGAGATGATCGCCGACACCGGACGACTGGGCTCAATCGACCTGGTTGAGGTCAATCCGGCGCTGGACGAGCACAACGCCACCGCAGAATTGACCGTCGACTTGGCTGAGTCATTGTTTGGCAAGTCCACCTTGGAAAGGGTGCACCCAGACAGCGAATAGCTGCGTGTCAGTTGGCCGGCAGCCACAGGCGGAAGCTGCCGTCGGTGGCGACCAACCGCCACTGTGGTGAGGCATCGATCGATGCCGAGATCGCGCGCGAATCTTCGGCCGAAGAGTCCAAGACCACGCAGGTTGCACCTGGAGGAACCAGGCTCGGCGCGGTCTGCCAGAAATACGCGTAGGCATCCAGAATGTGCGCGCGGCCGTAGAAGTCGGCGCGCCCGTCCATCCACACCAGAACGTCGGGACGCACCAACACCGAAGCGCCGCCGATGGCACCAGTGCTGAACAGTCGACAGTTGGTCGGCAGCTTGCTCAGCAGCCCTGCCTCGGCGGGTACCGAGTGCTGAGCGACCAAATACGCCAATCCTGGCGACAGCACCACAAGCGTTATCGCGGTCACCACTCGCCAGAAGGCCCCGCTGGAATACTCCCGCCAGCGGCTCACCGGGCGTCCCCGCCAGCGTCGCCGAAGTCCGTCGAGTCCACCGGTGACGACCACAGCCACGGCCGGAGCAAGAATCAGCAGCGCGATCCCCAAGAATCGGATCGCGAACCATCCGGCGAACGCGGACGGCACCCCGATCAGGGCGGTCGCCAACAGACCGGTCTCTGCGCTGCCCCACTGGCGAGACCGCCATTGGTGTACCAGCCACCCTGTAACAACCACGGCCGCCAACGTCGCTGCGAGCACCATCAACCAGAAGGCCTTCGAGATCTCGGTGGAGAACGGGGTCGTCCATTCCAGAATCAGTCCTGCGCAGACCTCCTGCACCACCCGGCTGCGTTCCAACCCGAGCCAGAGCCCGTACGGCGAGACCAGCACTCCACCAACCCAGCCAAGGGCACCGGCCAGGCTGTACGCGATCCGCCGCGACCAAGGCAGGTCGGTGAGCAGCCACACCACCGCCCACACGCCGGCCATCGCCGGGCCGAGCAGGAGGAAGGAAAGGTGCAACCAGTTACCAAGACTCGACAGCGCGCCGGCGGTCAGGGCCAACAGCGTCGACATCAGCCAGATCGGGCCAGAGCTGGTATCGCGACGACTCCACTCCACTACCACCAGCACCGAGGCCAGCATCACGATCTCGACCACCAGGGTGCCCCGCGGGCTAAGCATGGCCAAGGCGGGTGAGACTGCGGCAAGAATTCCGGCCAAAGCCGGCAGGCTGCGTGCCCCCAGGCGCAAGGCGAGCAGGTAGGCCATCGCGAAGTAGCCGATCAATACCAGCGAAGTGAAGGCGAAGAAGCCCCAGAAGCCGCCGCCGGTGTAGGCGAGCCCGAGCAGGCTGTTCCACAGCGGCGAGTTTTGGTACCAGAGTCCCTCGACGCCGCTCCAGCTCCACGTATCGGGACGCGCCAATGGCCAGCCCGCCAGGTTCTCCATGCCGGCGCGCGCCTGCCAGTAGGGGTCGCGCTCCTCGAATCTTCCTGCCCTCGCCAGTGCGAACGCGGCCAGAAATACCGGCACCAGAATCTGGTCGAAGCGTGGCCGTCGGACCGCAGCAACGAGCCGTTGCATTCGCGAAGCCATCGCCTCCCCTGTCGCTAAAACAGCGTCAGCTTAGGGTGCGGACCAAGCAATCGGTCCGCACCACGCGCTCAGGCCGTCATCGGGCGGTCTGTCGGGAGGATCGGCTTGGGCAGCCGAGACTCACGATTAGCCAGCAAGGCATCCACCCCGTTGGCGCAGGAGCGACCCTCAGCGATCGCCCATACGATCAGGGACTGGCCACGGCCAGCATCTCCACAGGCGAAGACTCGCTCGGCAGTCGTGGCGAAGTTGTCGTCGCGCACGATGTTGCCCCGAGCGTCCAGTTCAACCCCCAGCTGGTCGAGAACACCGCCACGCTCCGGCCCGACAAAGCCCATCGCCAGTAGCACCAGCTGCGCCGGAATCGTCCGGGTGGTGTCCGGGATCGTCTCCAACCGGCCATCGACGAACTGCACGTCGTTGACGACCAGCCCGGTCACATTGCCCGCCTCGTCGCCCACGAACTCGGCGGTCGAGACCGAGTAGACCCGCTCGCCACCTTCCTCGTGCGCTGAGGTGACCTTGTAGGTCATCGGGTAGGTGGGCCAGGGCTGAGAATCGGGACGCTCCTGGGGCGGGGTCGGCATGATCTCCAACTGAGTCACCGACCGCGCGCCCTGCCGCAGCGACGTACCCAGGCAGTCCGCGCCGGTGTCGCCGCCACCAATGATGACCACGTCCTTACCGGTGGCCAGAATCTGATCCTCAACCTCCTGGCCGACCGCGACCCGATTGGCCTGCGGCAGGAACTCCATGGCCTGGTGAATCCCACCGAACTGCCGCCCTGGCACCGGCAGATCCCTAGCGACCGTGGAACCGACGGCAAGCACGACGGCATCGAAACGCTCCAGCAACTGCTCGCCGGTGATGTCCACCCCGACGTTGACGCTCGTCTTGAAGGCCGTGCCTTCCAGCAGCATCTGCTTCAGCCGCCGCTCCAATACCGACTTCTGCATTTTGAACTCAGGAATCCCGTATCGCAGCAGGCCACCGATGGCATCGGCGCGCTCATAGACGACCACCGTGTAGCCAGCCCGGGTGAGCTGCTGGGAGACCGCCAGTCCGGCCGGACCCGAACCGATCACGGCCACCGTTTTTCCGGTGTGCCAGGCGGCGGCCTGGGCGCGCACTCGGCGATCCTCCCAGGCGCGGTCGATGATCGAGACCTCAATGTTCTTGATGGTCACCGGGTCGCGGTGGATCCCCACCACGCAGGCGGTTTCACAAGGTGCCGGACACAGCCGTCCGGTGAACTCCGGGAAGTTGTTGGTCGCATGCAGCCGGTCAGTGGCACCAACCCAGTCGTCCCGCCACAGCATGTCGTTCCACTCCGGGATCAGGTTGCCCAGCGGGCAACCTGAATGGCAGAACGGGATGCCGCAATCCATGCATCGTCCAGCCTGCTTGGCGATGATCGGCAGCAGCGCCAAACCGGGCGCGCCCTGGTAGACCTCTTGCCAGTCCTGCACCCGCTCGTCAACCGGACGGCGATCGGCGACCTGACGGTCGGTGGTGATGAATCCTCTGGGATCAGCCACGGGACGCCTCCATCATCAGCTTGACCGTCGTATCGTCATCAAGGCCAGCAGCCTCTGCTTTGGCCCGGGCCGCCAACACCCTGGCGTAGTCCCGCGGCATCAACGTAGTAAACCGCGTGACCAATTCCGTATCGCTGCAGGTGAGCAATGCCTCGGCGACCGCCGAACCTGTCTCCTCGACATGCTTGGCCATCAGCTCCCGAATCCGGGCCAGTTCTTCGACCGAGGGCTCGCGGGAGTCCACCAGTTCGGTGTTCAACCGGTCGGGGTTCAGATCAAGCACCCACGCGACCCCGCCCGACATGCCGGCGGCAATGTTGCGTCCGGTTTCGCCCAGGATCAGCGCCTGGCCACCGGTCATGTACTCGCAGGCATGGTCGCCCACACCTTCCACGACCGCGATAGCCCCGGAGTTGCGGACACAGAAGCGCTCGCCGACCTGGCCGCGAATGTAGAGCTCACCGCTGGTGGCTCCATAGGCGATCACGTTGCCGGCGATGATCTGCTCCTCGGCGGCAAAGGGTGCGTCCTCATGCGGCCGCAAGATCAGCCGGCCACCAGATAGTCCCTTGCCGAAGTAGTCATTGGAGTCACCGACCAGCCGCAAGGTCACCCCGGCGGGCACGAAGGCGCCAAAGCTCTGTCCGGCCGTGCCGCGCAAAGTCAGGTCGATCGTGTTTTCGGGCAACCCCGCACCCTTGGTCGCCTTGGTCACGGCGTGACCCAGCAGCGTGCCAACAGTGCGGTCGACGTTGCGCACCTTGAGGTCAGCGCGGACCAACTCGCCGCGCTCCAGAGCTGGCTTGGCCAGCTCCAACAGGCGGACATCGAGCTTGTCCTCCAGGCCGTGATCCTGTGCCTTAACCCGGTAGAGCGAAGTGCCCTCGGGCACCTCGACTCGATGCAGGATTGGTGCCAGGTCCAGGCCCTCGGCCTTCCAATGGGTGACCGCCTCGCGGGAGCGCAGCGCCTCCACGTGGCCGACGGCCTCCTGGAGGGAGCGGAAACCCAACTGGGCGAGCAACTCGCGCACCTCAGTGGCAATGAACTCGAAGAAGTTCACCACGTAGTCGGCATGCCCGGCGTACTTCTCTCGAAGCTCCGGGTTCTGGGTGGCCACCCCAACCGGGCAGGTGTCCAGATGGCAGACCCGCATCATCACGCAACCGGAGACCACCAGCGGTGCGGTCGCAAATCCGAACTCCTCAGCCCCCAGAAGTGCGGCGACCACCACATCGCGGCCGGTCTTTAGCTGGCCGTCCACCTGGACGGTGATTCGATCACGCAAGCCATTGAGCAGCAGGGTCTGCTGGGTCTCGGCCAGGCCGAGTTCCCACGGACCACCGGCGTGTTTGAGCGAGGTTAACGGGGCCGCACCAGTGCCGCCGTCGTGGCCCGAAATCAGCACCACATCGGCCTTCGCCTTCGAGACGCCAGCCGCGACCGTACCCACGCCGACCTCGGCAACCAGCTTCACGTGAATCCGGGCGCTGGGGTTGGCGCACTTCAGATCGTGGATCAGTTGCTTGAGGTCTTCGATCGAGTAGATGTCGTGGTGCGGCGGTGGCGAGATCAAGCCGACGCCAGGAGTCGAGTGCCGCGTTTTGGCCACCCACGGGTAGACCTTGCCCCCGGGCAGCTGACCGCCCTCGCCGGGCTTGGCGCCTTGGGCCATCTTGATCTGGATGTCGTCGGCATTGCTCAGATAGTCGCTGGTGACACCGAAGCGTCCGGAGGCGACCTGTTTGATCGCGCTGCGTCGCGCTGGGTCATACAGCCGCTCGGCGTCCTCGCCACCTTCGCCGGTATTGGACTTGCCGCCCAACCGGTTCATGGCGATCGCGAGCGTCTGATGAGCCTCCAGGGAGATCGAGCCGTAGCTCATCGCGCCGGTGGAGAACCGCTTGACGATCTCGCTGATCGGCTCCACCTCCTCGATGGGCACCGGAGTCCGAGTGGTGTCGAACTCCAGCAGGCCCCGCAGCGTCATCAACCGCTTTGACTGGTCGTTGACCCGCTCGGTGTAGCTCTTGAAGAGGTCGTAGCGTCCCTCGCGGGTGGCGTGCTGCAACCGGAAGACGGCTTCGGGGTCGAACAGGTGCGGCGGGCCTTCGCGGCGCCACTTGTATTCGCCGCCAACCTCCAGCGTGCGGTGCGGCAACATGATGCCCAGTGGCGGGTAGGCCACCGAGTGACGCTTGGCCACCTCCTGGGCGATCTCGTCGAGCCCGATGCCCTCGATCTGGCTGGTGGTGCCATCGAAATAGGCCTTGACCAGTTCACTGGACAGCCCCAGCGCCTCAAAGATCTGCGCGCCGGTGTAGGAGGCGATGGTCGAGACGCCCATCTTGCTCATCACCTTGAGCACGCCCTTGCCCAGCGCCTTGCGAACGTTGTAGACGGCCTTGGCCGGATCAACCTCAACCAGCCATTCGCGCCGCGCCAGATCCTCAGCCGACTCGAAGGCCAGATAGGGGTTCACCGCGGCCGCGCCATAGCCGATCAGCAGCGCCACATGGTGTACCTCGCGGACATCGCCAGCCTCGACGATTAGGCCAACCTGGGTACGGGTCTTCTCCTGCACCAGGTGGTGATGAATCGCCGCGGTGAGCAGCAACGACGGAATTGGCGCAAACTCGGCCGATGAATGGCGATCCGACAGCACCAAGGTCCGGGCGCCGCGCGCGATCGCTTCACTCACCTGCTGGCACAAATCGTCCAGGGTCGCCTTCAGCGCCGCCCCGCCACCAGCGACCGGGAACACGCCCCGCACCACGTGGGTGTCATAGGCCGGCATCGAGCCGTTCCGGTTGATTCGCACCAGTTTCGCCAGTTGATCCGAATCGAGGATCGGGTAGCCGATCACAATCTGGCGACAGGATTCCGGCCCGGGCTTGAGCAGGTTGCCCTCCGGCCCCAGCGTCGCCGTCAGCGAAGTGACCAGTTCCTCACGGATCGAGTCCAGCGGCGGGTTGGTCACCTGCGCGAACAGCTGGGAGAAATAGTCGAAGAGCAGCCGTGGCCGGTCACTGAGGACGGCCACCGGAGTGTCCGAACCCATCGAACCAATCGGCTCAGCCCCGGAGTTGGCCATCGGGGTGATCAACAGCCGCAGTTCCTCATGGGTGTAGCCGAAGATCTGCTGACGTCGAATCACCGAAGCGTGGCTGTGCACGACGTGCTGCTGCTCGGGCAGATCGTTAAGGTCTATCCGGCCCGCCTTCAGCCACTCGGCGTAGGGGTGTTCGGCCGCCAACTGGGCCTTGATCTCGTCGTCGTTGATCAAGCGGTGGGCGTCCAGATCGACCAGGAACATCCGGCCGGGCTGCATCCGGCCCTTCTTGATCACCTTCGCCGGCTCGATATCGAGCACACCGGCTTCGGAGGCGAAAACCACCAGACCATCATCGGTGACCCAATAGCGCCCCGGACGCAGACCGTTGCGATCAAGCACCGCCCCGATCAGCTTTCCGTCGGTGAAAGTGACCGAAGCCGGCCCGTCCCAAGGTTCGATGACTGAGGAGTGGAAGGAGTAGAACGCGCGCCGGGCGGCATCCATCTCGGTGTGGTTCTCCCACGCCTCCGGGATCATCATCAGCACCGCATGCGGCAACGGACGTCCGCCAAGGTGCAGCAGTTCGAGCACCTCGTCGAAGGACGTGGAGTCCGAGCCGCCCGGGGTGCAGATTGGGAAGATCCGATCCAGATCGCCAGGAATCTTGTCGGTGGCCAGCAGCGCCTCGCGAGCCCGCATCCAGTTGCGGTTGCCCTTCACGGTGTTGATCTCACCGTTGTGGGCCATTAGACGGTACGGGTGCGCCAGTTCCCAGGCGGGGAAGGTGTTAGTGGAGAAACGCGAGTGCACCAGCGCTAGGGCGCTCTCCATCCGCTCGTCGAGCAGGTCGGGGAACACTTCAGCCAACTGCTGGGTGGTGAGCATGCCCTTGTACACGGTGGTGCGTCCCGACAACGAGGCGAAATACACCCCGGCGTCGTTACGGGCCCGCTGTCGCAACGGGTAGACCGCGCGATCCAAATCAATCCCGCTGGCCAGATCTTCGGTGGAGACGAAGATCTGCTCGAAGAAGGGCATGTTGGCCGCAGATACCGGGCTGAGGGTCGCCGCCTCGGTGGGCACGATCCGCCAACCGTGAACCGTCAGCCCCTCTTCCGTGGCTAGATACTCGACGGTGCGCTTTGCGGTGGCCCGTTTGGCAGCGTCGGTCGGCAGGAAGGCCATTCCGGTGGCGTAACAGCCCGGAGGGGGAAGCTCGAAGGCGACCTCGGTGCGCAGGAAGCGGTCCGGCACCTGCAGCAGCATGCCAGCGCCATCACCGGCTGCCGCATCTGCTCCAGTTGCACCTCGGTGGTCGAGGTTCTCCAGAGCGGTCAGGCCCTTGGCAATGATGTCGTGATCAGCCTGCCCGCTCAGTCGCGCCACAAACGCGACCCCACAGGCATCGTGCTCGTAAGCCGGGTCGTAGAGACCAACTGCCGGCCGTTGAGGCATTGACATCACCGCCATAGATATCTCCCATCTGCGCATCGAGGCGCCGGGGGTGCCAAGGAGGTCGACACCGAGCCGACGCTGCACACTCGACCGGCGAGCCTACCCGAACCCGGCCGCGCTTCTTGCACGTCAGTTTGCATGATGGACCTACCGGGGGGCGCAAGGGCAAACGGCCACCGTTGCCAACCCAAATTAATGGGGTCAAATACCTAGTCAGTCAGGATTTGCCGGGCGGACCACCATCAGCATCGGCTGGAGCATTTTCGCCGCCAGTGGGCGCCTCGCCAGCCTCACCAGCGGCGGCGGAAGGGTCTTCGACAGCGGAATTCGTAGTGGGCGCTACGGATTCCGCAGCACCAAACTCGACGACGTCTTCGCGGCCAGGACGATTGCGATTCAGCCAGATCAGCAGCATTACCCCAGCCAGGCAGATCAGCATGGCCACCGCCGCATTGAACCGAAGCGGGCCGAACACGTCGTAGGAGTAGTCGGTACGCAACGACTCGGTGAAGACCCGGCCAAACCCATACAACGCGATGTAGAGCGCGAAGACCTTGCCTCGCCCAAGGGTGAACTTCCGATCAGCCCAAAGCAACACCCCGGCCACCGACAGGTTCCAAACCGACTCGTAAAGGAACGTCGGGTGGAAGGTGGCGTACTGCTCGTAGCCAGGCACGCGGTGGGCCGGATCGATCTCCAAAGCCCAGGGCAGGTTGGTGGGCAGCCCGTACAACTCCTGATTGAACCAGTTCCCGAAGCGGCCGAGTGCCTGCCCCACCGCCATTCCGGGGGCCAGTGAATCGGCCAACGCCGCAAAGGCGATTCGACGCCGCCTGGCGGTGAGCCAGGCCGCCAACGCTCCGAAGCCAACCGCGCCGTAAATGGCGATGCCGCCCTCCCAGATGGCCCACCAGTGTTGGTTGGCCCCAGCGCCAAAGTAATCACCCAGGTGAGTCATGACGTGATAGAAGCGAGCGCCGATGATGCCGACCGGGAGTGCCCAGAGCAGCACCGTCTCAAAGCTGTCGGTGGTGCCGCCGCGCGCCTGCCATCGCCGCAGGCCGATTGCCCAGGCCGCGATGATGCCGGTGATCAGACACAGTGCATAGATGTGGATCGTGACCGGCCCGAACGAGAAGCTGCTGATTGTCGGGCTAGGAATGAACAGGGAAATCATCGACGCACCCCCGCGGTGAGATCGGCCAGCGCTGCCCGCAGTCCGGTTAGGTCGGCTGGGTCGCCGGCATCCTCAGCGGCCAACAGCGGTTTGATGAAGGCCGAGCCGACGATCACCGCGTCGGCGAACTTCACCACCGCCGCGGCCTGATCACCATTGGAGACCCCCAGCCCGACCCCAACCAGGATCTCCGGGGCCAAAGCGCGGATGCGCTCAACCAGCTTCGGCGCGGCATCCGATGAGGTGACCCGCGTCCCGGTAACCCCCATCACCGCGGTCGCATACAGCCAGCCACGGGCCGCCTGCGCAGTCATCGCGATCCGTTCATCGGTGGAGGACGGCGAGACCAGGAAGACCCGATCCAGCTGGTAGTCATCACTAGCGGTCAGCCATTCGCCGGCTTCATCTGGAACCAGATCTGGGGTGATCAGTCCGGAACCACCGGCGTTAGCAAGATCGCGGGCGAAGGCCTCCACCCCGTAGCGTTCGACGAGGTTCCAATAGGTCATCACGACAGCTGGCCGTCCAGCGGCGCGGACGGTCTCCACCGCGGCGAATACGTCCCGGGTACGAACCCCGCGCTCCAGCGCCCGGGTGCCGGCCCGCTGAATCACGGGGCCGTCCATCACCGGGTCGGAGTACGGCAGGCCAATCTCGACCAGATCCACTCCGGGAGTGAGGCCATCGGCTCCGCAAAGCGTTCGCAGCGCGGCCAGCGAGCCAGGCACGCTCGGGTAACCCACCGGAAGGTAGCCCACCAGAGCGCCTCTACCTTCGGCAATCGCGGCCGCAATTGCGGCTCCAGAAGTCGTGAAACTCATGCGATCCCTCCGGTGTAAAGATCAGGGTGTCCAGGCAGCCCGAAATAGGTGATGGCAGTATCCACATCCTTGTCACCTCGCCCTGACAGGCAGACGACGATCAGGGGTTCGGCATCGGGCTGTTCGATGGCCAGCCGCCGACCCAGGCGAATCACCCCGGCCAAGGCGTGCGCCGATTCGATCGCCGGCATGATCCCCTCAGTACGGCAGAGCAGCTTGAAAGCCGCCATGGCTTCGTCATCGGTGACGGCTTCATAGTTCGCTCGACCGGTCGCGGCCAACCAGGCGTGCTCCGGGCCGACGCCGGGATAGTCCAGACCGGCCGAGATTGAGTGGGACTCGATGGTCTGCCCGTCAGCATCCTGCAGGACGTAGGTGCGCATGCCGTGCAGCACCCCGACCGAGCCGCCTTCGATGGAAGCGGCGTGCCGACCGGTTTCGACGCCAGCGCCACCGGCCTCGAACCCATACAGGGCCACCTGGGGAACGTCGATGAAATCGGCGAATGTGCCCAGGGCATTTGAGCCACCCCCGACGCAGGCGGCCACCGCATCGGGCAACCGGTCGAAGCGTTCGCTCAACTGCTGACGGATCTCGGTGCTGATTACTCGCTGAAACTCGCGCACCAACATTGGGAAGGGATGCGGGCCGGCCACCGTCCCAATCAGGTAGTGGGTGTCGTCCACGCTGGCAACCCAGTCGCGCATCGCCTCGTTCATGGCGTCCTTGAGCGTCTGGCTTCCCGATTCCACCGCGACAACTTCAGCACCGAGCAGCTGCATTCTGGCCACGTTGAGTGCCTGACGATCGGTATCCACCTTGCCCATGTAGACCCGGCACTCCATGCCCAGCAGCGCCGCTGCGGTAGCGGTAGCCACCCCATGCTGGCCAGCGCCGGTCTCGGCGATCACCCTGGTCTTGCCCATCCGCTTGGTGAGCAGGGCCTGGCCAAGCACATTGTTGATCTTGTGGGAGCCGGTGTGATTCAGGTCTTCGCGCTTGAGCAGCACCCGAGCTCGTCCACAGTGCTCGGCGAACCTCGGCACCTCCGTCAGCGGCGTGGGGCGTCCGGAGTACTCCTGTCGCAACCGGTTCAGTTCAGCCCAGAACGCCGGATCGGAGTTGGCGGCAACAAACTCAGCCTCCAACTGATCCAGGGCCGCGATCAGGGCCTCGGGCACATAGCGGCCGCCAAAGATGTCGAAATGACCGGCTGCATCCGGCAAGGGGATCTGACTCACCCGCCTATTCACTCACATCCTCAGGCGTTGGTCACGCCAGTGCCCGCAGCGCGGCCACTGCAGCCCGCGGATCACCATGGCGTACCAGCAACTCCCCCACCAGGATCGCATCGGCACCCGCGGTGCGCATCCGAGCCGCGTCCTGGGCCGAAAGGATGCCGGATTCGGCCACCTTGGTCGCCTCGTCACCAATGAGCGCTGCCATCTGTTCAAAGTTGGCCAGATCGACTTCAAGAGTCTTGAGATTGCGGTTGTTCACACCGATAAGGGTGGCGCCCGCGGACAGCGCGCGTTCCACCTCGCCGGGCGTATGGGTCTCCACCAGAGCGGTCATCCCAAGCTCTTTGGTCAGGGACAGCAGTTCCGAGAGCTCGGCATCTTCCAAGGCAGCCACGATCAACAAGACCAGGTCGGCACCGGCAGCCCTGGCCTCCCACAGCTGGTAGCCGCCGACCACGAAGTCTTTGCGTAGTAACGGGGTCGAGACTGCGGCCCGCACAGCCCGAAGGTCGGCGAGGCTGCCACCGAACCGTCGCTGTTCGGTCAGCACCGAGATTGCCGCAGCACCACCGGCGGCATAGGAGGCGGCCAAGGCAGCCGGATCTTCGATTGGGGCCAGCGCGCCTTTGCTCGGGCTGGATCGCTTCACTTCGGCGATCACCGAAAGGCCGGGAGCCCGCAGGGCTGGCATCGGATCGAGCGCGGGCGGCGCAGCCGTGGCCGCCTCAACCAACTCAGTGAAGGGACGTTTGGCCTGGCGTACGGCGAGATCCTCAACCACCCCGGCGATGATCTCGTCAAGGACAGTCATCAGGAGTGCCCGTACCCCAACCGACGCAGAACCGACCCAGTAGCCAGCGCCAACACCAACAGCACTGACGCGGCCCACAACAGGTTCCAATTGGGTCCGAGCAGCAGAGCCACAGCAGCCATCGCCACCGCAACGGCAGCCATGATGCTGCCGGCCCAAGCCACTAAAGAGCGTCCATTTAGATCCACAGCCGACGCGGTTACCGCTCGCTCAGCGCTTTCAATCATCCGTCACCCCTGGAGAATCGTGCAGTCCCGACCGAGGCACCATACTGTCCCGCTGGTGGGCAAAGCGCCAGTTGACGAGCCAAGGAAAAGCTGAATATTCCCGGCAGCGAACGCCGTTCTTACTAGGTGTTTCACCATCGCGGCCCACGCAACGGGCAGTTTCCCTAGCCAAACCGCAGTCGCCCCGAGACCCGAACTCATTCAGCCAAGACGGCGCAGCAACGTCGCCTGCGAGACCGCCGAGAGCACAGCCTTTGCCTTGTTCTGAGCCTCTAGGTCTTCATTAGCTGGCACCGAGTCGGCCACCACCCCGGCGCCGGCCTGCACATAGGCCACCGAGTTGCGAATCACCGCAGTCCGAATGGCGATCGCGGTGTCTGAGTCCCCGGCAAAATCGAAGTAGCCAATAACCCCGCCGTAGAGGCCTCTTCTGGAGACTTCGAGCGAATCGATGATCTCCATTGCTCGCACCTTTGGCGCCCCGGTGAGGGTGCCGGCCGGAAAGCAACTCAGGGTCGCATCCAGAGCCGAACGTCCCGGCGTCAGCGTCCCGGTAACTGAGGCCTCCAAGTGCATCACGTGGCTGTAGCGGCGGACCTTCATGAACTCCACCACCGTGACCGAACCTGGTTCACAGACCCGGCCAAGGTCGTTGCGGCCCAGATCGACCAGCATCAGGTGTTCGGCAGCTTCTTTGGGATCGGCCAACAGCTCAGCCTCGAGTGCGACATCCGTGGCCGGGTCGGCACCGCGCGGCCTAGTACCAGCAATCGGGTGGGTGGTCGCCCGTCCATCGGACACCGTCACCAGCGCCTCTGGGCTGGCCCCAACGATGGCGAATCCCGCCAACCGCAACAAGTAGAGGTAGGGGCTGGGATTACTGCGCCGCAACACCCGGTAGACGTCCAGGGCATCAGCAGGGCAATCCAACTCGAACCGCTGACTCGGCACGATCTGGAAGGCCTCACCGGCTTTGATCTGCTCGATAGCGGCAGCAACGGCGGACTCATACTCCGCCGACGTCCGCTGGCGCCGCACCTCAGCAGGCGCTGCCGCCACGGTTTTGATGGCGAGCAGGCTGGAGGCTGGCCGAAGGAGATCGGCCACCATTGCCTCGATTCGGGCCACCGCATCGGCATAGGCCTCAGTGATCCGATCAGCGGAGCCGTCGAAGTTGATGGCATTAGCCACCAACCAAACCTCGCCGCTGTGATGGTCCAGCACGGCCACATCGGAGGCAAACATCATGCTCAGCTCGGGAATGCCCAGGTCGTCAGGGTTGCTATCCGGCAGCCGCTCCAGCCGCCGCACCACGTCGTAGCCGAGGTAACCGACCATGCCGGAAACCAGCGGCGGCAACTCCGGATCGCGCGGGGTGTGCAGTAGTTCAAGGGTCTCGGCCAGCACCTTCAGCGGGTCAGCACCGCTAGGCAGGCCGCTGATCGGACGCCCACTCCAGCGCCACTGCGCGACCCCGTCTTCCTGGGTGAGGGTCGCTGCTGAGCGGACGCCGACGAAGGAGTACCGCGACCACGCCCCGGCTTCGACCGACTCAAGCAAAAAGGTGTTCGCGCGGTCCCCACAGAGCCGATGGTAAAGCGCAACCGCGGTCAGGTCATCGGCCAGCAGGCGAGTGTAGACACTTACCACTCGGCGCTCGGCGCCAGCGGCCAGGAAGCCGTCCAGATCAGGGGTAATCGAGAGGTTCACTGGCCCTCCGCCAATAGCGTCTTGCCGTCGAAGCAGGTCTGGGTTCCGGTGTGGCAGGCCGGTCCGGTCTGTTTCACCTTGAACAGCAGCGTGTCCCCATCGCAGTCCAGCCGGACCTCGCGGACCACCTGGACGTTGCCGCTGGTCTCACCTTTGACCCAGTAGGCGCCTCGGCTGCGCGACCAGTAAGTGCCGCGGCGAGTCGCCAATGTGCGCCGCAGCGCCTCATCGTCGACCCAGGCCAGCATCAGCACCGCACCGGTGTCGGCCTCCTGGACGACAACGGGCACCAGCTCGTCGGCGTTTCGCTTCAACAGCGCTGCAATAGATGGATCCAGCTCGCTCACCAGTTCATTGTGACAGCGGCTCAGGTGAGCATCGAAACGTCCACAAGCCGTGAACGCGCATTCGGGCTACCGCCAGCTACGTTGCCCGCAGCCAACATCGCCACCGTCACCCGACCGTCTTCGCCATCAGACTCGGCCCAGTCGACCGCCAGTGAGTCGATCAGCGTGCGCCCAAGCCCGGGCCCACCGATGCTGCCGAGTGGGGTGCGGGACGCCGAAGCCTCGGTCACCCGCAGGCACAACAGCGACTGCTGATCTGCACCAATGACCACCTCGGCGTGGGTTGCCCGGCTGTGCCGCACCGAGTTGAGCAGGATCTCCCGGACCACCTCCACACAGGCGTCAGTGAGATCAGGAGTGGCCGCCATCATGGTCAAGGCGTCTGGGCGCGCATCCAGCGAGATCGCCAGCACTCCATCCCAGACTCTGGTGACCGTCTCAAGTCGCATGCGGGGAGAGTCGGCCGGGTTTTGCTCGATCAAGTCGGCTTGTCCCAGGGTGCTGCGCACTCGCTCGATGACGGCCTGGTCCAGCGGCTGCCCAGCAGCCAGATTGTCGCGGGCCATGCCCAACAGCAGGCTGGCTGCGGTCAGATTCGCCTGAACCCGCCCGTGCAGGGCCATCGCCAACCTGCGTCGCCGGGCCCAAAGGCGCTGACGGGTGCGATGCAACTCCCAGTTGGTGCGCCGGATCAAGGACCGAGCTGCCGCGCTCTCTTCGGCCCGAATCTTGGCGAATGCCGAAATGCCACCGCCGATCATCGCCAGCAGCGGCGGCACCAGGAAAGCCTCCAGCGGGGTGGGCGATCCCAGCGAGGACGTCAACATCAGGGCGGTCAAGCCGACCAGGTACATCACCAAGTAAACCGCGGACACCACCGAGACCCCGGCCCGCGGCGCGATACTGGCGACCCGCGGACCGAGCAGCCTTTCGGCACCGAGCAACATCAACAGATGCAGGCCCAGCACCGCGATCGACAAGGTGCTGGCGCTGTCTAGACGATGCGGAGCCGGCACCAACTCGGCCACCATCACCATCGGCAGGCAAAGCAGTCCAACCAGACCAGGCTGGAACGGTTTAGCCACCGGCCAGGCGCGGACGATTCCCGGTATGAGCTCGCGCCAACCGTGCCACAGCGACTCAATCTGGATCTCCTCCACCTGGGTGTCCATCCGCGCCAGGTCGTGGCTGATCGGACGAACCGACCCAGCGACCACCTCATTGATCACCTGAATGCAGTCGGTCAATTCGGCCACGCTCAGGTCGTGATTCAGCCGACTTCTGATGTCGGCCAGGGTGGCATTGGTGGATTCGCGGACGGCAGCAAGCTGCACATCAGTTTCGGCCAGCGCCCGGGCGTCCTCTCCCCTGGTCAGGACTTGGCGCTCGTACTCGGTCTCTAGGCGCACCCGCTGATCACGGGCCTGGTGCCACCAGCTCACCAAGATCGCCGAGGCTGCCATCCAGATGCCGGTGTTCAAGGCCCATGAGGTGGCCACCCACCACCAGGCTTCCCAGAAGGTCCCTGCACCTTCGGTGCCGAGCACCATCACCGTCGCGGCAGCCACGCCACCGAAGGTGAAGAAGACCAACTGCAGTCCCAACGCCGAGCGAAGCCGCAACCCGCGCTTGACCAGGGGCACCACCACCCAAAGCAGCACCGTCAGCGTCGCCAACTGGGCAAGAAGTGCGAGCGCCGAAGTTGCGATTGCCTGCCACGGAGCGAGCCCGCGCTGGACCCCGTAGAAAAGCTGGCTGGCATATAGCCATGGCGCCGGGATCGCCAACACCGGCCAGCCCACCGGGCCTTCCCAAGATGCCGACCTCAGCTCACCGAGCACTGAGCGCGGTGAAAGCCGATCAAGCGGACTGGTCACCTGGCATTGGGCCCATGAGCGTAGTAAAGCTTGGCCAGCTGGACCCGCGGGTTGTTGGCCGAACCCTTCTCTACATTCAGCCGCAGGATCAGCCGCTGCACGATCTGCTCCACCCCGTGGCTGGACGTACCCCGTCGAGCGGCGATCTCCGCATTGGACAACCCAGTAGCGATCAGCCGCAGCACTTCGAGTTGATCCCTGCTCAGCGCACTCAACGGGCCGGTGGAGGCCGTATCGTCGCGTCTGGGTGTCTGATCGCGTAACACTGCCTCGAGAGTCTCCAACAACAGAGCCGCATTCCCCAGCGTGCGCTTATGCAGGTAGGCGGCCCGGGCCGGAATCAGTCGGCTGTCCACCCCGGCAACCTCGGGTGAGGGGGCATTGGTCAACACCACCAAAGCGGTCCAGGGCGCGTACCGGTCGGCATAGGCCAACACCTCGGCACCACCTGGACCTTCGCCGAGATCGAGATCAACCAGAAGTGCATCAGGGTCGAAATCGCGCAGCCCGACAATCGCATCGGCCGCGGTATCCACCCCCAGCGGCTCGAACCCGGCGTTGGCCAACAGCGACAGGGTAAGCGAGCGAATCAGCGGCTCGTCCTCAACCACCAACACCCGGCGTGGAGCCGGTGTGAACGATGTCGGAGCACTGGGCGGCGTTGAGGGCATGGCACTCCTGATCGGGATGGTGCTTTCATCCTCGCACCGTCCAAGCCCTGGAGGTGGTATTTGCGGCGCCGTGTGGGTGAGGGAATCCGCTCATTCACCACCAAAAGGGCACAACCTTCGGACAGACTTTAGGCAGGCACGCTGTGCAAAGTAGTAGACGAAGGCGAGGTCACCTTTCGAGTTTCACCCACTTGGAGACACCGGCTGAGGAGCATGGGCGACAGCATTTGGGCTGATCGCGCAACCGACCACCTCAGCTTGCTCCTGCCAACTGATCGGGTGGGAAACCCGCCCCCCGCGCCATCATGCAGGCTCCCCACCTGATCAGTTACCAGCCATCACGAAAGATGAAGCACTCAACATGAATCTCGACCATTTCGCGATCACCCTTCAGCGCGACCGCGCCGCAGCGCGATCTCGTCGCGAGCCCCAACAGCCCCAGCCGGCACCGGCCGCCGACCAAGTGGCCCGGCAAGGTTCGGAATACCCCAGAGCCAAAGACTGATCGCAATCTCCGGGTTCAACCGTCCAAACCCGGCGTGCAGTACCCAAGGGGCGTCACCTTGCTGAAACAATGTCTGGCATGCGCGTATACAACTTCTCAGCCGGTCCCGCCATGCTCCCCCTTGAGGCCCTCACCGTGGCCCAGTCTGAGCTGACAGACTGGAAGAGTTCCGGAATGTCCGTGCTCGAGGTATCGCATCGCGGTAAGGACTTTGTCGCCTGCGCCGCCGAGACCGAATCGCTGCTGCGTGAAGTGCTGGGGATCGGCGACAACTACAAGGTGCTGTTCCTCCAAGGCGGCGCCACCGGCCAGTTCGATGCCATCCCGATGAACATCACCGCCGCCGGCGACCGGGCCGACTATCTCAACACCGGCCAGTGGTCGGTGAAGGCGATCAAGGCCGCCAAGGCTCAAGGGCTGGACGTCCACGTGTTGGCCGACCAGGCCAGCTCGAACTACACCGACGCCCCCGCACCTGGCAGCTTCACCGTTGATCCTGGTGCTGCCTACCTGCACTACACGCCAAACGAGACCATCGGCGGAGTGGAGTTCAGCTACCTGCCCGAAACTGGCGGGGTTCCACTGGTTGCCGATTTCAGCTCCACGATTCTCTCCCGGCCGATCAACGTGTCCGACTACGGCCTGATCTACGCCGGTGCGCAGAAGAACATGGGCCCCTCGGGCCTTTGCGTGGTGATCGTGCGCGACGACCTGCTCGGACGGGCCCGTCCCGGCACCCCGTCGGTGTGGAACTACGCGGCGATGGCTGAGGCCGACTCCATGCTCAACACGCCGCCGACTTTTGGGGTCTACCTGCTCGGGCTGATCCTGAAGTGGGTCGTTCAGACCGGCGGTTTGACCGCCATGGCCGAGCGCAACCGCGCCAAGGCCGAGGCGCTCTACGGGTTCATTGACGCCAGCTACTACTACCGAAACCCGGTGGCGCTGGATTCCCGTTCCTGGATGAACGTGCCCTTCCTGCAGGCCAACGGCGAACTCGACAAGACCTTTGTCGCCGAAGCCACCGCGGCCGGATTGACCAACCTGGCCGGACACCGCAGCGTCGGTGGCATGCGCGCCAGCATCTACAACGCCATGCCCGCTGAAGGTGTGCAGGCGTTGATTGACTTCATGACTGATTTCGAACGCCGCAACGGGTGAGGACTGAAATGACTTTCCAGATCAAAACGCTCAACGCCATCAGCAAGGTCGGGCTCAACCGCCTGCCCGAGGACACCTACGTCGTCGGGAACGATCTCGACTCCCCCGACGCGATCCTGCTGCGTTCGGCCAGCCTGCACGGCGTCGAGATTCCCGGTTCGGTGCTGGCAGTGGCCCGCGCGGGGGCGGGCACCAACAACATCCCGATCGCCGAGTACAGCGCCTTGGGCATCCCGGTGTTCAACACCCCCGGCGCCAATGCCAACGCGGTGAAGGAACTCGTCGTGGCGGCGATCTTCCTCGCCGCCCGCAACATCATTCCGGCGGCCTCCTTCGCCCATCGTCTTGACGGCGATGCCGCCAGCATGGATAAAGCGGTCGAGGCTGGCAAGAAGCAGTTCGTGGGTTTCGAGCTGCCCGGCCGCACGCTGGGAGTTGTCGGACTCGGTGCGATCGGGGTCGAGGTGGCCAATGCTGCCGTCGGCCTTGGCATGAAGGTGATGGGCTTCGACCCGGCGATCACCGTCGAGCACGCCTGGAACCTGTCGAGCAAGGTGGAGCGGGTGACCAATCTGGACGCCATGCTGAAACGGGCCGACATCGTCACCGTCCACGTCCCACTGGTGGACGCCACTAAAGGCCTGATCGGCGCCGCGCAGCTTGGCGTCATGCGCAAGTCGGCGGTGTTGGTGAACTTCGCCCGCGGCCCGATTGTTGATGGCGCGGCGGTGGTCGAGGCTTTGGAGAGCGGCAGCCTGCGTGGGTATGTGTGCGATTTCCCCACCCCAGAGCTGAACAAGCGGCCGAATGTGGTCACCCTGCCCCATCTGGGCGCCTCCACCAACGAAGCCGAAGAAAACTGCGCCTATATGGCCGCCGAGGAGCTCAAGGCCTACCTTGAGGATGGCACGATCAAGAACTCGGTGAACTTTCCCGAAGCCGAACTGGCCCGGGTCGCTGGCACCCAGCGCTTGGCTATCGCCAATAGCAATGTGCCCAACATGGTCGGCCAGATTTCCACTCTGCTGGCCGATGCCGGGCTCAACATCTCCGACCTACTCAACAAGTCGCGCGGCGAGTTGGCCTACACCCTGGTGGACGTCGACGGCGAAGTGCCGGCCAGCCTGGTCCCCAAGATCAAGAGCATCCATGGGGTGCTGTCGGCCCGAGTGATCTGATCGATCAGCAGCAACCGCGATAGTGGCCCGTCGGGAAACCGGCGGGCCACTATCGGCGTTGCGGCGCGGCTAAGCGCTTTCCAGCCAACGCCGAGCCGCCTTGATCCTGGCCTCCACCTGTTCGGTGGTGGCCTGGGCCAGGGGTGGCCCGCCGACCTCGCGACGCAAGCCAGCATGCACGTGGCTGTGCGGCACTCCGCGGGAGCGGGCTACCTGGGAGACCAGGCTGTTGAGTTCCTTGCGTCGGCCCTCCAGCGCCCGGAACAGGCTCACCTCGGCCGGTTCCTTGTCCCGACGGGACTGCCGGTCGCGGCGGGCCAGCTGGCGGCGTTGCCGTTCAGCCAACAATGCGCTCACCTGATCGGGCTCTAGCAGGCCAGGCAGGCCGAGGTATTCGGCTTCCTCGGCACTGGACGCCTCGGTCTGCAGCCCGTAGGCCCGCGCGTCGAAAAGCACATGGTCGAAGGCTGCGATTGCCTCCAGTGTTTCTTGTTCGCCTTCAAACTCCACCAATTTGCGCTGCCGGTTCGCCTCGGCCAGCAGTGCCTCCTCTGGTGCCCATAGGTCGCCGTCAGTGGCTGGCGGTTTGCCGAGCACATGATCGCGCTGCTTCTCCAGGGTGCTGGCGTGCGCTAGCAGGATCGGCACCGTGGGCAGAAAGATGCTGGCCAACTCACCGCGTCGCCGGCTGCGGACGAAGCGCCCCACTGCTTGCGCGAAGAAGAGCGGAGTCGAGGTCGCCGTGGCATACACCCCGACCGCCAGCCGGGGTACGTCCACACCTTCGGAGACCATGCGCACCGCCACCATCCAGCGGTCCTCACTTTGGGCGAACTTCTCGATCCGACGGCTGGCCCCAGTGTCATCACTGAGCACCACGGTCGGTCGCTGCTCACAGATCTTCTCCAGCGCCCGCGCATATGCGCGGGCCTGTCTTTGATCGCTGGCGATCACCAGCCCGCCGGCGTCGGGAATGTGGCGACGCACCTCACTAAGACGCTGATCGGCGGCCCGCAGCACCGAATGAATCCACTCCCCCGCCGGATCAAGAGCTGTGCGCCACGCTTGGGCGGTGACGTCTTTGGTCAGCGGCTCACCGAGGTTGGCGGCCAGTTCGTCCCCGGCCCGAGTGCGCCAGCGCATCCCGCCGCCGTAAGCCAGGAAGACCACCGGACGCACCACCTGGTCGCGCAGCGCCTCGGCGTAGCCGTAGACGTAGTCAGCCTCGGAGCGACGCACTCCGTCCCCGGTATCGAGGTATCTCACGAAAGGGATCTTGTTGGTGTCGCTGCGGAAAGGAGTGCCGGTGAGCGCCAAGCGCCTGGTGGCCAGGCAGAACGCCTGCTCGATCGCCTCGCCCCAGCTGCGCGCGTCGCCGGCATGGTGGATCTCATCGAAGATCACCAGCGTCTTGGCGGCCACTGTCCGGGCTTCGTAGCTGTGCGTGGCTGCCGCCACCCCGGCATAGGTCACTGCTTGGCCGTGAAATTGCTTGCTGCGACCCCGCTTGGCACTGCCTAAACCAGGGTCGAGGTGCAGACCCACCTTTGCTGCGGCCTCGGCCCACTGCACCTTGAGGTGCTCAGTAGGGGTGACCACGATCACCTGCTCGATTCGTCGCTGCGCGAGCAGTTCGGTCGCAACTCGCAGCGCGAAGGTGGTCTTGCCCGCACCGGGGGTGGCCACGGCCAGGAAGTCGGGCGGATCGAGCTCGCGGTAGCGGCGCAGCGCAGCCACCTGCCAGGCGCGTAGGCGCGCAGCCGTGCCCCAAGCGGCGCGGCCGGGGAAGGCTGGGGAAAGCTGGTCTAGCGCAGAACTGTTCGGCAAACCGCTACCCGTCGTCCCGGGTGCGATGCAGCCACCACACGGCGATGCCGATGCCCACCAGATCGGCCAGACCGTCGTAGACGTCTCCGCTGCGATTGGGGATCCACCACTTCTGGGCCAACTCACTGAAGACGGCGTGGACGGCGAAGACCGCTGCGATCAGCCAGCCGCGTCCAGTCAGCCGACCCAGCACCCACACTGGGATACCGAACAGTGCGGCGTGGACCACCTTGTCGACATAGAGCGGGTCGGGAGTCGCCGGGTTGCCCGGCAGGTATAGGGCCAGCAGGTGCAAGGCCAACACCGGAACCACCAGCCACCACAACACCCTCCGGGTCGCTGCGTCGATTCTGGGGGCAGGCTCCACCGAGCCTCCCGGCGATTCGTCGAGTGGTGAGGGCCCGGGCTGGCGATCAGCCAAGTCGGGCCAGGATCAGTTCACGAACACGGGCGGCATCGGCCTGGCCGCGCATCTCCTTCATCACCGCACCGATCAGGGCGCCAGCCGCAGCGACCTTGCCTTCGCCGATCTTCGCAGCGACATCCGGATTGGCCTGAATCGCGCGATCAACTGCTGCCGCCAAGGCGCCATCGTCGGAGACAACTGCCAAGCCACGACCGGCCACGACTGCGGCCGGGTCACCTTCCCCGGCCAGGACGCCGTCAATCACCTGGCGAGCCAACTTGTCGTTGAGGGTGCCAGCGTCGACCAACTCCTGAAGCGCGGCCACTTGACCCGGAGTGATTGGCAGTTGAGCAAGCTCGACCCCGGCTTCGTTGGCCCGGCGCGCCAACTCGGTCAGCCACCACTTGCGAGCCGAGGACGGCAAGGCCCCGGCGGCGACCGTCTCCTGGATCAGCTCCAGGGCGTCGGCATTGACGATGTCAGCGAACTCCTGATCGGCAAAGCCCCACGCCGCCTGCAGCCGTTTGCGCTTCACCGCCGGCACCTCAGGCAGGGTGGCACGCAACTGCTCCACCCATTCCGAACTCGGCGCCACTGGCACCAAATCCGGCTCGGGGAAGTAGCGGTAGTCCTCGGCCTCTTCCTTGGAACGTCCCGCAGTGGTGTAGCCCTCCTCGTGCCAGTGCCGGGTTTCCTGATGCACCTTGCCGCCAGCGGCCAGGAGCGCGGCCTGTCGGCGAATCTCGTAGTAGAGGGCGTTTTCGATGCTGCGCAGCGAGTTGACGTTCTTGGTTTCGGTGCGCAGACCGAGTTCGGTCTCGCCCTTGGGCATCAAAGAGACGTTGGCATCGCAGCGCAACGATCCCTGCTCCATCCGGACGTCGGAAACTCCAAGGGCGCGCATCAGGTCGCGCAAATAGGACACATAGGCCTTGGCCACTGCTGGCGCTTTGGCGCCGGTGCCCCGAATCGGCCTGGTGACGATCTCGATCAGCGGCGTGCCAGCCCGGTTGTAGTCAACCAGCGAGTACTCGGCATCGCCGATCCGTCCGGTCGAACCGCCAGCGTGGACGAGCTTGCCGGCGTCCTCCTCCATGTGGGCCCGCTCGATCTCGATGGCGAAGATCTCGCCGTCGACTTCGAGCTCGACCAGCCCGTTGAAGGCGATCGGCTCGTCGTACTGGGAGGTCTGGAAGTCCTTGGTCATGTCCGGGTAGAAGTAGTTCTTCCGCGCGAAGCGGCACCACCCCGCGATGTCACAACCGAGTGCCAACCCGATCCGGATCGCCGACTCAATCGCCTTGCCGTTGACCACCGGCAACGAGCCTGGCAAGCCAAGGCAAACCGGGCAGGTGTTGGAGTTAGGCACATCGCCGAACTGATTGGCGCAGCCGCAAAACATCTTGGTCGCGGTGTTCAACTCAACGTGCACCTCCAATCCCAGCACTGGGTCGAAGGTGGCCATCGCCTCCTCGAATTCCATTAGCTCCACGCTCATCGCGCACCCCCGTTCAGGTAGGCACCGGCCGGCGAAGCGACCAGTTGATCGAGCAGTCGCCCGCCCCAGCGATCAGTCAAGGCCTGCTCCAGCGCAGCGCCGACTCGATAGAGCCGATCGTCGGCCATGGCGGGGGCCATAATCTGAAAACCCACCGGTAATCCGTCGTCTGGGCTGAGGCCGACCGGCACTGAGATAGCGCAGTTCCCGGCCAAGTTGGACGGGATCGTACACAGATCGGCCTTATACATCGCCAGCGGGTCGTCAACCCGTTCCCCGATCTTGAATGCGGTGGTCGGGGTGGTTGGCGAGACGAGCACGTCGGCACTGGCGAACGCGGCGTCGAAATCCTGGGTGATCAGCGTCCGAACCTTCTGGGCCGAGCCGTAATAGGCGTCGTAGTAGCCCGAGGACAGGGCGTAGGTGCCGATGATGATCCGGCGTTTCACTTCGGCCCCGAATCCGGCACCACGGGTCAGGTTCATCACGTCTTCAACGCTGTTCACCCCGTCATCGCCGACCCGCAGGCCATATCGCATGGCATCGAAGCGGGCCAGGTTGGAGCTGACCTCACTGGGCATGATCAGGTAGTACGCGCTCAGCGCATAGTCGAAGTTGGGGCAGGAGACCTCAGTGATTTCGGCGCCAAGCTCGGCCAGCACCGCCAATGCTTCGTTGAACCGCTGCAGCACGCCGGGGGCATAGCCGTCACCGCCGAGTTCGCGGACCACCGCGATCTTGAGTCCCTTCACCTCAGCGTGCTTGGCAGCAGCCACCACGTCGGGCACCGCGGCGTTGATGGAGGTCGAATCCCGAGGATCCCACCCGGCAATCACCTGGTGCAGCAACGCCGCATCCAGCACCGTGCGTGCGCACGGCCCGGGAGTGTCCAGGCTCGAAGCCATCGCCACCACGCCATAGCGGGAGGTGGCGCCGTAAGTCGGCTTCACCCCGACAGTGGCCGTGACCGCAGCTGGCTGCCGAATCGAGCCGCCGGTATCGGTGCCAAGGGCCAACGGAGCCTCGAAAGCGGCCAAGGCTGCCGCCGAGCCGCCGCCCGAGCCGCCCGGAATCCGGTCGAGGTCCCAAGGGTTGTGGGTGGTGAAGTAGCCGGAGTTCTCTGTTGATGAGCCCATCGCGAACTCGTCCATGTTGGTCTTGCCGAGCACCACGATGCCAGCCGCCAACACCTTGTCGGTAATGGTGGAGTTGTAGGGCGGCACCCAACCTTCCAGGATTCGCGACCCGCAGGTGGTTGGAGCGCCAGTCATGGTGAAGATGTCCTTCATCGCCAGCGGAATGCCAGCTAACGGGCCGAGTTCCTCACCGGCCATCCGGCGGGCATCAATCGCCTCCGCGCTTGCGAGCGCCCGGGCAGCATCGACATGCAGGAAGGCCTTCACTGCCGAATCCACCCGCTCGATCTGCTCCAGACTCGCCTGGGTCAACTCGCGCGCGCTGAGTTGTTTTTCGGCCAGCAGCCCGCTGAGCTCGGCGGCATCGGTGCGCAGCAGGTCGCTCATGCTTCCTCCCCGAGGATTCGCGGCACTCGGAATCTTCCGTCTCCCACCGACGGTGCCCCAGCCAGGACGGCCTCAGGCGTCAGCGACGGTTGCACCACGTCCTCGCGGAAGACATTGATCAGCGCCATGGCATGCGAAGTCGGCGGCACGTCAGTTGCAGCCACCTCTGACACTCTGGCCACCGCCGTCAGGATCACGTCCAGCTGTGGGGCGAGCTGTTCTAATTCGGAATCAGTTAGCCGGATCCGGGCCAACTCGCCCAGTCTGGCTACCTCTTTCGCCGTCAAAGCCAAGGTGAACTCCTGCAAACGATCGCGGGCGCGCGGGCGTCCGCCCGGGCCGGTGTCTCACTCTACCGGTGTGCTTTGACCCACTCGTAACACCAATAGGCCACACTGTGCGGGTGTTCCTCGTACGAGTTGCCCTCCCAGATCGCCCCGGCTCCCTAGGCGCGGTGGCCACTGCGATGGGTCAAGCCCAGGCCGACATCATGGCGGTAGAGATCGTGGAGAAGTACGAGGGCTACGCCATCGACGACTTCATGGTGGAACTGCCCACCGGCGTGGCAGCTGATGCGCTGATCACCGCCTGTGAATCTGAGCCCGGCGTTGAAGTGGTCTGGGTCTCGCATTACCCAGAGGCTTGGGGCCTGCAGGCTGATGTCGACGTGCTCACCGCGATGACTGAGGAGCCAGACCGCGCTGAGGATATCCTGACCAACCAGGCGCCCGCAGTTTTCCGGGTGTCGTGGGCGATCTTGGTCGATCGGCAAAGCGGCGAGGTACTCGCCCGCTCAGAGATGGCTCCCGACCTCGATGTGGCCGGAGTGGCCGCGCTCGGCCCGCTACATGAACTGCGTTCGGACGAACTGCCCGACGGCTGGATTCCTGGCTGGAGCGAAACGCTGATCGCCGTGGCCCCGATGCGACGCGACGCTGCCATTGTGCTCGCCCGCCGCGGTGGCCCGGAGTTCATCAAGTCGGAGTTGGCCCGCCTGCGGCACCTGGCTGCACTCGCCCTCTAGGCCTGGCGCAGCTCAGCGCAGCAATGTCCACATGTAGTAGCCGTAGGTGACCACGACGGCCAGGACCACCACTAAGCCAGCGATGGCGAACCAGCGATGCCGTTTCTTGGTGCGGGTGTTGGGTACCTCGGTCGGCCCCCATTCACCCATCGCCGGACGCACCCTTGGCGGTGCGCCCTCGTTTAGGTTCAGATTCGAGTTCAGACCTTCAGGCACGTCGCGATCCTACCCGGCCACCGCAGCCGGGCCACCGGCGAGGAACTCCTCGAAGCGGTCTGCCTCAATGATCGGCACCCCCAAAGCAAGCGCTTTGCTCTGTTTGGACCCGGCGCCCTCACCTACCACCACGAAGTCAGTGCGTTTGGAGACCGAACCGGCCGACTTCGCCCCCCTGGCCACTACCGCAGCGGTCGCCCCATCGCGGCTGTAACCAGGTACTGACCCAGTCACCACTACGGTCAACCCAGCCAGGGTTTGTTCGAGTTGGTCACCGGGAGCCACTGCTGGCTCGTCGGCCATTACGCAGCCAGCAGCACGCCACTTTTCCACGATCGCGCGATGCCAATCGACGGTGAACCACTCGGTGATCGAAGCCGCCAGAGTTGGGCCGATCCCGGCCACCGCGCCCAGCTCTTCGACGCTAGCCGCGGCCAGGGCATCGATGCTGCCGAAGGCCCTGGCCACGTCCGGCGCGGTGCCTTTGCCGACATGCCGGATCGACAGCGCCACCAGGAAACGGCTGAACGGGCGGGTCTTCGCAGCCTCCAGATTGGCCAGCAGCTTCGTTCCGTTTGCCGAGAGTGCGCCGTCGGCGTTGGTGAAGACCCCGGCCGCAACCAGCGCTTCAGCGCTCAGGTCGAACAGGTCGCCCTCATCGGTCAACAGCCCAGCGCTGAGTAGCGCATCGGCGGCCTTCTCCCCCAGCACCTCAATGTCGAGCCCCTGCCGGGAGGCCAGGTGGAACAGCCGCTCCCTTAACTGGGCCGGGCAGGACCGCCGATTCGGACAGCGGAGGTCGGCATCGCCTTCCCGCTCTGGACGCAGTTGACTGCCACAGGCCGGGCAAAGGGTCGGCATCACGAAAACCCGCTGAGTACCATCGCGCAGCTCGACCACCGGGCCGAGCACCTCCGGAATCACATCGCCGGCCTTACGCAGCACGACCACGTCGCCGATCAGAACGCCCTTGCGCTTCACCTCAGCGGCGTTGTGCAAGGTGGCCATCTCCACCGTTGAGCCGGCCACCAGCACGGGTTCCATCACCGCATACGGCGTCACCCGTCCCGTACGACCGACATTTACCCGAATATCGATCAGCCTGGTGGTGACTTCCTCCGGCGGATACTTGTAGGCGATAGCCCACCGCGGCGCCCGGGAGGTGTTGCCCATTTCGGCCTGCAACCCCCGATCGTCAACCTTGATGACCACCCCGTCGATGTCGTGGGCAACCGAGTGCCGGTGTTCGCCAAAATAGGCAACGAACTCACGCACCTCATCGGCACTGTGACAGATTCGATAGTGCGGCGAGGTGGGCAGACCCCAGGCTTTCAGCCGCTCATAGCCCTCAGACTGCCGGGCCAACCGATCACCGGTGAACTCACCGATGCCATGCACCAGAAAGTCGAGCCGGCGCTGCGCAGTCACCAACGGATCCTTCTGTCGCATCGACCCCGCTGCAGAGTTACGCGGGTTGGCGAATGGCGCCTTGCCTGCTGCCACCAACCCCGCATTCAACTCGGCGAAGTCCTCGGTGCGCATGAACACCTCGCCGCGGACCTCCACCACCTCCGGCACCTGGGCCGCCTGCAACTGGGCTGGGATGGTCCTAATCATCCGAACGTTGGCAGTCACGTCTTCACCCACCACGCCGTCCCCACGGGTGGCCCCGCTCACCAGGCGTCCGTGTCGGTAGACCAGATCGAGGGCCAGCCCGTCGATCTTCAGCTCGCACAGGTAGCCGCTCGCCGCCAGGTCGGTGCCGGCCAGGGCTTCGGCCCGGGCCAGCCAATGGTCGAGTTCCTCTGCCGAAAACACATTGTCCAGACTCATCAGCGGCACCAAGTGGGTCACCGGCGCGAAAGTCGCACTGGCCGCACCACCGACCTGCTGGGAGGGGCTTTCGGGCGTCTGCAAGCTTGGATGCTCGGCCTCCAAAGCCTGCAACTCCCGCATCAACGCATCGAACTCCGCGTCGGAAACCACCGGCGCATCGGCATCGTAGTAGCGCTGCCGATGCTCGATGATCTGGTCGCTCAACTCGGCATGGCGATGGGCGGCTGCAGCGAAGTCCATGGCCCGAAATCTAGCGCGCCGAGCCGACAGTCCCCAGCAGCACTGTTCCTACGAACCGGGCGGCCAGACGCCTAGCGCTGGCCTAGCTCGTCGGCCAGTCGACCGGCAGTCGAACGCAACGCCGCAAACCCGGCCAACACCTGGGCCGGGCTCCAACTCGACAGCCCACAGGCCGGGGTAAGGGTGAGCGCCGACGCTGGCGGATTCCCTAACCGCTCAACCAGGCGCAGCGTCCGGTCAGTGAGTCGATCCGCGCTCAACGGCGCCACCCTGGTCGGCAATACGCCCAAATACAGCTGAGCGCCGGCATCTGCTGCGCCTCCGAGCGCGTCCAGCCCGTCCCCGCTCAGGGTGTCCACATCCAGACTCACCCCCGACAGGCCCGCGCCGCGCTCGCCGAGCAGATTCGCCAGGGGCCAAACCTTGCCTGGGCCGATCCAGGGCGCACAACTGTGCAGGATCACTTCGTCAGTCACCGGACGGGCGGCAGCGCTGACCCAACCCAGCGCGGCACTGATCTCGGGTAGGTCTATCGCGCGATGTCGGAAGAACCCACCCGGAGTTGGCACCGCACCGGCGGCCACCGACGGCAGCGACGGTTCGTCTATCTGCAGCACCAATACGGCCCCCGGCAGCCGTCGTCGCAGGTCGAAAAGCAGCTCCCCCACGCTCTCGGCCAGCGACTGGGCCAGGTCACGCCGAGCGCCCAAGTCGGCCAACACCCTGCCGGTGTGCGCCACCCCCAGGTTGGCTGCCAAGGTCCAGGGCCCGGTCACCGCGACCTTGAACCGCCCAGTGAAGCCCGCAGCGTTGTCTTCCAGCTGATCCAAGTCATCGCGCCAGCACGCCCTGGCCCGGCGCTGATCGATGCCCGGAGCATCAGCCAGGCGCCATTCACCGCCTTGATGGTCCGCAGCCAGCCCCGAGGGCAGCCCGAGACCCCGTCCGATCATCGCCGACCAAGGGCCGCGAGCGGGTAGCTCAGGCAAGTAGGGAAAGTCGGGCAGCTTCTCGAAGGTCATCCGCACGGCGCTGGCGAAATCGTCTCCTGGCAGCGAGCCGATCCCGGTGAAGGCCACCATCAGCTGTTCGTCGCGGCGATGGTGGCTGCACCGACCACCCGATCGCCGTCGTAGTGAACCGCAGCTTGGCCGGGAGCGATGCCGAAGGCCGGCTCATCGAGGGCGATTTCGAGTTGATCGGCCACCACCGAAATCGTCGCTGGCATCGCCTCGCCGTGGGCCCGCACCTGCACCAGGCCCCGCCAGCTTCCAGTTTGCGGCCGCTCGGTCCAGGTGGGTCGAATACCGGTGATGGTGCGTACCACCAAGGACGACTTCGGCCCGACGGTGACGGTGTTGGCCACCGGGTCCAGGCCCAGCACATAGCGGGGACGCCCGTCACCGGCGGGCACGGAGAGGTGGAGGCCGTGCCGCTGGCCAACGGTGAACTGGTGGTAGCCGCGATGGGCACCGACCACCTCATCGGCTTCGTTGACGATGTCACCGACCCGCTCGCCCAGCCGATCATTGAGGAACCCCGCAGTGTCACCGGTGGGGATGAAGCAGATGTCGTGGCTGTCGGGCTTGTCGGCCACCAGTAGGCCTCGCTCAGCTGCCTCTGCCCGCAGTTCGGTCTTCGATTGCACCTCGCCAAGCGGGAACTCACACCGGGCCAGTTGCGCCGCGGTCAACACCCCCAGCACATAGGACTGATCCTTGGCCGGCTCGGCTGCGCGATACAGCGAGGGGTCCTCATCGGTTCGGTCCAGCCGGGCGTAGTGGCCGGTGGCCACCGCGTCGAAGCCCAGCGCCACCCCACGTTCGAGCACGGCAGCGAACTTGATCTTCTCGTTGCAGCGCAGGCAGGGGTTCGGGGTCCGCCCGGCGGCGTACTCGGCCACGAAGTCGGCCACCACGTCGGCAGCGAAGCGCTCGGAGAAGTCCCAAACGTAGAACGGAATACCCAGCACGTCCGCGGCGCGGCGCGCGTCGTTCGCATCGGCGATCGAACAGCAGCCACGTGAGCCGCTGCGATATAGCTCCGGGTTGCGCGACAAGGCCAGATGTACGCCGGTCACATCGTGGCCAGCCTCAACCAGGCGCGCGGTAGCCACCGCGGAGTCAACCCCGCCCGACATCGCTGCCAAGATGCGCATCCAACCTCCTACTGAGCCCTAGGAGTCTAGTTCAGGCAGCAGCTCGCGCCTTAGCCACCGCTGTCGGCAACACTGCCAACGCCCGCTCGATCTCAGCCGCCGAAGTGGACGGACCGAAAGAGAAGCGCAGGCTGGAACCGGCATCAGCCAGGCTACGTCCCATCGCCAGCAATACCTCGCTGGGTTGGTGCATCCCGGCGGTGCAGGCCGACCCGGTGGAAGCGTCGATCCCGGCCGCATCGAGCAATAGCAGAACGTCATCGGCGCGGGCACCGGCGAAAGTCAGGTTCACGATGGCCGGACTCGCCAGTGCCGGTGAGTTCACCCGAACCTGATCGATCCGGGCAAGCACGCCAGCGACCAACTGCTGCTTCAACTCGGCCAAACGCTGCTGTTCTTCGGCTTGCCTGACCGCCGCCAGGCGCGCGGCCGCCGCAAAGCCGACCGCCAACGCAACCGGGACCGTGCCCGAGCGCAGCTTTGCTTCCTGCCCCCCACCGAAACCGGACGGCCGCAGCTGGATGCCGCGGCGCACCACCAGCGCGCCGATACCCACCGGGCCACCGAGTTTGTGGGCGCTGAGGCTAAGCAGATCGAGCCCACTCGCGGCGAAGTCGATCACCAGATGACCGAAGGCCTGCACGGCATCGCTGTGGGCCCAAGCCCCAACGGCATGCGCCAAATCAGCGGCCTTGGCCACCGGCTCAATGACCCCGGTTTCGTTGTTCACCCACATCACCGAAACCAGCGCGGTTTGGGCACCGATTAGCTCGGCCAGCTCCGCGGTGACCAGGAACCCGTCGGCGTCCACCGGGAGCAACTGCACCTGGTCGCCGCGTTCACGGACTCCAGCAACCGAAGGATGCTCGATTGCCGAGATCGCCACCTGGCTACGGCCTGGACGCGGCGCGCCGAGCAGCGCCAAGTTGTTGGCTTCGGTACCGCCGGAGGTGAACACCAGCTCATCGGGACGGGCACCAACCGAGACGGCCAATGATTCCCGGGCTTCTTCCAGCAGCCGCCGTGCCGTCCGACCCGATTGATGCAGCGAGCTCGGATTGCCTGCCTGACCCATGGCTTCGACCAGCTCGGCCAGCACTTCAGCAGGCATCGGGGAGCTCGCCGCGTGGTCCAGATAGCTCCTTGCGGTCATGATTTCGGCAGCTCCTGAGCGGCTCAAACGGCGGGGAAAACCACCGGCGGAGTTTAGGCCCGGTGCTTCAATGGTCCACACTAGGTCACACTCCACCGACCGAAGGCCCTAAATGAACGCGCCAGTCGAGCCGCATCCGGCTGACGAAACCGTCCTTGGTGCTCGCGCCACCGACGGTGGTACCGAATTCGCGCTGTGGGTGCCACGCGCCAGTCGGGTTGAACTGGCGTTGGTCGACGAAGTCGGCCAACAGTCCAACGTGGACATGACCCGAAGTGCTGAGGGCGTGTGGGAGGTGCAGGTGCCCGGGGTCGGTGCCGGGCAACGCTACGGGTTCCGGGTCGACGGTCCCTGGGATCCGCCCGCCGGCCTGCGATTCAACCCAGCCCGGCTGCTGCTGGACCCCTACGCCCGGGCGATCACCGGCGGCGTCGACTACTCCGGACCGCTAACCGACCACACCCCCGAATCGAACTTCGCACCTGACCCGACCGATTCGGCTGGCTCGGTGCCGCTGAGCGTGGTGGTGGCTGATTCGCCCCCGCCCTTGCCGCTGGCAGACCCGTTACCGCTGGCCGACCTGGTGATTTACGAGACCCATGTGCGCGGCTTCACCCATCGCCACCCTTCGGTTCCGGAGCATCTGCGCGGCACCTACGCCGGAATGGCTTACCCGGCGGTCATCGAATACCTCACCGAACTCGGCATCAACGCCATCGAGTTGCTGCCGGTACACCACTTCGTCTCCGAGCCCTTCATCGTCGGTCGCGGCCTGGTGAACTACTGGGGCTACAACAGCCTCGGCTTTTTCGCACCCCACGGTCACTACTCTTCGGCTGGCAACAACGGCGAACAGGTCACCGAGTTCAAGGCGATGGTCTCAGCCCTTCATGAGGCTGGCATCGCAGTAATCCTTGATGTGGTGTACAACCACACCGGTGAGGGCGGCCATGAGGGCCCTACCCTCTGCTTCCGCGGCCTGGATCACGCCGCCTACTACCGCTTGACCGATGATCAACGCAACGACTACGACGTGACCGGCTGTGGCAATGCCGTCGACACGTCCAACGCCGGTGTACTCAAACTGGTGCTGGATTCACTGCGCTATTGGGTTCGGGAAATGGGGGTGGACGGCTTCCGCTTCGATTTGGCCACCACGCTCATCCGCGATGATCACCACCACGTCAACCAGGAGCATGCTTTCAAGAAGCTGATCGACTCCGACCCGGTGTTGGCTGGCAAGGTGATGATCGCCGAGCCCTGGGACATGGGTCCCTACGGCTACCAGGTGGGACGGTGGGGTCCTCGGTGGAGCGAATGGAACGACCGTTTCCGCGGCTTCGCCAGAGATTATTGGCGCGGCGCGATCGGCGGCGTGCAGGAACTGGCCACTCGGCTTTCCGGCTCCTCCGACATTTTTGACCACTCCGGCCGCCCCGTGACTTCCTCACTGAACTTCATCACCTCCCACGACGGCTTCACCATGCGGGACCTGACCACCTACGACTTGAAGCACAACGAAGCCAACGCCGAACGAAACCGGGACGGAGCCGACGACAACCGCTCCTGGAATCACGGGTATGAGGGCGAAACTGACGACTCGAGCATCAACGGGGCCCGCCAACGCAGCGCCCGCAACCTGATGGCCACGATGCTGCTCAGCGCAGGCATTCCGATGATCACCGCCGGTGACGAGTTTGGCCGCACCCAGGGCGGCAACAACAACGCCTACTGCCAGGATTCGCCGCTCAGTTGGGTGAACTGGAACATTGCTGAGGGCTGGCAACGCCAACTCGATCTCACCAAGGCGCTGCTCAAACTACGCGCCGAGCACCCACTGCTGCGTCCGACGGCCTGGCGCCATCACGGCGAAGTGTTGGACGCCGAGGGCCGCCGTCTTGGTCGCTCCCCAGTGGCCTGGTTCACCGAGACCGGGGTCGAAATGACCACCGAACAGTGGCACGACCACGGGCGGCGCACGCTGGGGCTCTATCTCAGCGACGCCAGCGAAGGGTTCCTGGTCTTGCTGCACGCTGGCGCCGAACCGGTGGAGTGGTCGCTGCCCGGGGCGCCATGGGCGGACTCCTATCAGGTGTTGGTGCACACCGGCGACCCTGGCGAACTGCCGCACAAGCCCCTGATACCCGGCACCACCGTCCGAGTGCCCGGGCGAACCATCGTGGTGCTCTCAGCTGCGGTGCGTACCAGTGCCGCGCCGGTGCCGGTATCCCCGCCCTCACCTGACGCTGACGTGGCCGTCGATCAACAGGTACCCAGCTGAGTCCACTCCGCCCCAAGCTGGTGCCTCACACGCTAGGTTTGGCCTTGTGAGCGCGAACCAAAGACCGCCCCGCAAACGTCCAGCTCCGGCCAAGGGCGGCCGGAAGATCGGACCACCAGCGGCCACGGACCCCCCGGCCAAAACGACCCGCACCGAGGTGCCGGCCACTGATCCAGCGGCCCCGGCTCCGGACGTGCCGATCCTCGATCTATCCCCGACGCTGGCAATCACCCGCGGCTTCGGTCGCATTCCAGTGCGCGCCGTCAGCCCGGTGGTAGAAGGCGGGGCCTATCCGGCGAAAGCCGTAGTGGGCGAGCTCATTCCGATCCGCGCCAAGGTCTTCCGGGAGGGCCACGACGCGGTCAACGCCTCAGTCATCCTCACCGCCCCTGACGGCACCGAGCAGCGGATCGACCTGACCCCGATGGAGCCTCGCGGCCTGGACCCGTGGGAGGCCTGGGTCCGCCCCGACGTCCCTGGTGCCTGGAAGTTCCGCGTCGAGGGTTGGTCGGATCCCTGGGCGACCTGGTTGCACACTGCCGAAATCAAACTGCCGGCCGGCATCGACACCGAACTGGTCTGTTTGGAGGGACGCGCACTGCTGGAACGCACCGCGACGCGGGCCGAGGAGGCTGGGCAGACCGTCCAAGCAGCCATCCTGCGGGCCACCGCGATGCTGCTGCTGCCAGAGCGCCCCGCAGCTGATCTGCTCGAAGTGGCCACCGCTGGTGGCATCGTCGCGGCGATGGAGACCTACGGCCCCCGGGAGATGCTCTCCCCCACGGCCGATTTCGAACTCTTCGTCGACCGGAAGACCGCGCTCTTTGCCAGCTGGTATGAGTTTTTCCCCCGCTCGCTCGGCGCCACCTACAACACGCGCACCAAGAAGTGGACCTCCGGCACTTTCGACTCCTGCCACGCCCGGCTGGAAGAAGTCGCCGCCATGGGGTTCGACGTGGTCTATCTGCCACCCATCCACCCGATCGGTAAGGCCTTCCGCAAAGGTCCGAACAACACCCTCGCCCCGCAGGCCAGTGACCCCGGCTCACCTTGGGCGATCGGTTCGGCGCAGGGCGGCCATGACGCGATTCACCCCGAGTTGGGCGATTGGGACGCCTTCGACCGCTTCGTAGCCAAGGCCAAGTCGGTGGGCATGGAAGTCGCATTGGATTTCGCCCTCCAAGCCTCGCCTGATCACCCGTGGGTGCAAGGCCATCCCGAATGGTTCACCACCCGGCTGGACGGCACGATCGCCTACGCCGAGAACCCGCCGAAGAAGTACCAGGACATCTATCCGATCAACTTCGACAACGACCCGGCCGGGATTTATCGCGAAGTGGTTCGGCTGCTGAAGCTGTGGATCTCGCATGGGGTGAAGATCTTCCGAGTCGACAACCCACACACCAAGCCGGTGCAATTCTGGGCCTGGGTGCTGAAGCAAATCCGCGACTTCGATCCGGAGGTGCTGTTCCTGGCTGAGGCCTTCACCAAGCCCGAGATGATGCACGCTCTGGGCCGAGTTGGCTTCCACTCCAGCTACACCTACTTCACTTGGCGCGACACCAAGTGGGAGTTGACTGAGTACCTCAACGAGCTGTCCAGCGAGACCGATTCGTTCTTCCGCCCGAACTTCTTCGTCAACACCCCAGACATCAACCCGACCTTCCTGCAATCGGGCAACCCGGCCGCCTTTGCCATCCGGGCAGTGCTGGCCGCGACGCTTTCACCTGCTTGGGGTGTCTACTCCGGTTTCGAACTCTTCGAGCACCTGCCGTTGCGTGCTGGCGGAGAGGAATACCTCGACTCGGAGAAGTACGAGTTCCGTCCCCGCGATTTCGCCGCCGAGCCCAATCTGAACCTGCTGATCGGTCGGCTGAATGAGATCCGGAAGGCGCATCCCGCCTTCCAGCAGCTGCGGCAGCTCCGCTTCCTGGTCGCCCCGCACGATGACGTCCTGGCCTTCACCAAGACCGACGGTAACGACACCATGATCGTGATCTGCAGCCTCAATCCAAACCAGACCGTGGAGACTGAAGTCTCCCTTGACCTGCCAGCGCTGGGCATTCCTACCGGCTCAGTGCAACTGCGTGATGAGCTCACCGGCTCCACTTTCACTTGGAGTGAGTCCAATTTCGTCCGGCTCACCCCGGCCACCCCTGCGCACATCCTGCACGTCGTGGGACGGTGACCCACTGTCCGGCGAAGAGGCGTGGCGGGCCTATCTAGAGCAGGCCCGCTGGTTCGGCGGCAAAGGCCGTCAATACCGGGTTGCTTCGTTGACCCCCCTGCCGTGGTACACCGCCTTGCCAAGTTGGCCCGCGTTGCGCTCTGAGTTGGCAGTGATCGACTACGGCGACGGTCAGACCGAGACCTACCACCTGCTGGCCGGCTACCGCCCGGTTGGATCGGCGGCGTCGGCGCCGTCCATCGGACGCCTGGTACTACCTGAGCTAGGCGAGGTGGAGTTGTTCGAGATCGCCACCGATGCCGAAGCCCGAGCTGCTTTCGTCGCAGCGCTGGTCGAGCAACCACCCGCGGGCATGAACTGGCTTGACCACTCCTGGTTCAACAGCTCCGATCAGGTGGGACTGTTTTCCGGAGAGCAGAGCAACTCCAATCTGCTAATCGGCGACCGCGCCTTGCTGAAGGTATTCCGCCGGCTGGAACCAGGACCAAATCTGGACGCCGAAGTGCTGGCCGCCCTAAACGGCAGCCAGCTCACTCCGGCCCTCTACGGCACGCTCAGCCACCAGGGCACCGACTTGGCGATGGTGAGCGAGCTGGTGCCCGCCGCTGGCGATGGCTGGAGCCTGGCCACCAGTGCCTGTGCCGCGGGCGCGGACTTCACCGAAGCGGCCGCCGAACTGGGCACCGCGTTGCGATCACTGCACCTGCACTTGGCGCAGACCTACCCGGTCACGGTGGCCGCCGGCGCCGAGATCGCCGCCCAGATGCAGCGTCGGCTGGCGAGCGCACTGGCCGAGGCCCCGGTGTTGGCCCCCTACGCCGAGGCTTTGCGGGGCACCTTCGACCAACTCGACGGTGCTGAGGTTGCCGTCCAACAGATCCATCGCGACTTTCACCTCGGCCAGGTGCTGCGGCGCCGTGCGGGTGGCTGGGCGATTATCGATTTTGAGGGCGAGCCGTTGACCAGCGCCGCCGAGCGACGTCGCCCCGATTCGGTATGGCGCGATGTCGCTGGCGCCCTACGCAGTTTCGACTACGCCCGCAGCGCCCACCAGGCACCCGATTCCGACTCGGTGCGACAGTGGAGTCGCGAGGCCAGGCAGGCTTTCCTAGCTGCTTACCTTGGATCAGACCAGCTCCCGATCCAAGTACTGCGCGCCTACGAGCTGGACAAGGCCGTGTATGAAGTTCGTTACGAACTTCGAAACCGCCCTGTTTGGGCCCACATCCCACTCAGGGCAGTCCAAGATGAACTAACCGAGCTCCCCAGCGAGCCCCCGGTTCCCAAGCAAGGAGTAGCAATGGCACACGACCCCGCAGGCGGGCTGACCGGTTGGGATCTCGAAGGATTCCACAACGGTGGGGACACCGAATGCTGGCGTCGATTGGGTGCCCACGAAATGACCGTGTTCGACGATGCCCGAGGCGAGGTGCAGGGCACCCGGTTTGCGGTTTGGGCGCCGAACGCCCGTGAGGTTCGGCTAAATGCCGATTTCAACTGGTGGACCGGCGATGCGATGCATCTGGTGCCCGGCTCCGGAATCTGGGCGCTGTTCGTCGAGGGCGTCGGCGCTGGAACTTTGTACAAGTTCAACATTCTAGGCGCGGACGGTACCTGGCGGGAGAAGGTCGATCCGGTGGCGTTCTTCGCCGAAATGGCCCCGGCCAACTCCTCCATCGTCTACACCTCCAAATTCGTCTGGGGCGATGAAGAGTGGCTGAGCCGGCGCGCTCAGACTCGGCCCCACGCCGAGCCGATGAGCATCTACGAGGTGCATCTGTCCTCCTGGCGTAAAGGCAAGACCTATCTCGAGCTGGCCGATGAGCTGGTCGAGTACGTCACCTGGCAGGGATTCACCCATGTGGAGTTCATGCCGGTCACCGAACACCCTTACGAGCCGAGTTGGGGTTACCAGGTCACCAACTACTTCGCCCCCCAATCGAGGCTGGGTCGCCCTGACGAGTTCCGCTACCTCGTCGATCGGCTGCACCAGGCTGGCATCGGCGTGATTCTGGATTGGGTGCCCGGCCACTTCCCCAAGGACGAGTGGGCGCTGGGACGGTTCGACGGCACCGCGCTCTATGAGCATGCCGATCCCCGTCAGGGCGAACATAAGGAGTGGGGCACCTATATCTTCAACTACGGCCGCAACGAGGTGAAGTCGTTCCTGGTCTCCAACGCGTTGTACTGGGTGACTGAGTTCCACATCGATGCGCTGCGGGTGGACGCGGTGGCGTCCATGCTCTACCTGGACTACTCCCGCAATGAGGGTGAATGGGTACCCAACATCCACGGCGGTCGGGAGAATTTGGACGCCATCGACTTCCTGCGCTACGTCAACAAACATCTGTACGAGCGGGTGCCCGGCGTAGTGATGATCGCTGAGGAGTCGACCTCGTTCCCCGGCGTGACCAAGCCGGTCCACGAAGGCGGCCTCGGCTTCGGTTTCAAGTGGAACATGGGCTGGATGAACGACTCGCTGCGCTACCTAGCCTTAGAGCCGATCTACCGGCAGTACCACCACAACGACATGACCTTCGCCATGGTCTATGCCCACTCGGAGAACTTCGTGCTGCCGATCTCCCATGACGAGGTGGTGCACGGCAAGGGCTCGATGATCAACAAGGTGCCCCAGGACACGTGGCGCCAATTCGCCACTTTGCGGGCCTTCTACTCCTTCATGTGGGCCTTCCCGGGCAAGAAGCTCATCTTCGCTGGGTGTGAGTTCGGCCAGCGCAGCGAGTTCAACGAAGCCGTCAGTCTGGAGTGGTGGGTGAGCGAGCTGTGGGGCCATCACGGCCTCCAGCGCATGTTCAAGGACCTAAACGAGATCTACCGCGCCCATCCGGCCTTCTGGGAGCTCGATTCTTCTCCGGACGGCTTCCGCTGGATCAACGCCGATGATGCTGGTGCGAACACGTTCTCCTGGGTTCGCACTGACGCTGAAGGCCGCCACCTGGCCGCAGTGGTGAACTTCTCCTCCGAGCCGTGGACGGCCTATCGAATCGGGTTGCCGGCCACCGGCGCCTGGACGGAGATCTACAACTCCGACGCCGGGGTTTACGACGGCACCGACAACTTCGGCAACCTTGGCCAGGTGACCGCGACCACTGAGGGCTGGAACGGGCTGCCGGCCAGCGCCACCATCGTGGTGCCGCCGCTTGGCGCGGTGTACTTCGCCCACGCTCCGGAGCAGCATTGAGCGCTGACCAGTTGCCATTGAGCGTCCGCGATGGGTCGGCCGTCGCCGATTTCACCGCCGACGTGCCAGCAGAGCGCTACGACGCGTTACTTGCGCAGGCTTGCGAGTTGGCTTTCGCTGATCCGGCCGTACGTCGCCTCGAGGTGCTCGTCGCCGCCCCGGACTGGCCCCGTCGCCGCGCCTTGCACCGGGCTGGCTTCCGCCTGGACGGGGTGCTGCGGGCGCGGCTGGCGGGCAACCCGGACCCCATCGATGAGTGCCACTACTCACTCCTGCGCGGCGATTCGGTCGAGGGCCGCGAGGCCTTCACTGCGGTGATGAACACCGTCACCGCCCGCAAGCGGGTGATTGCGCACCTGCTGCTCACCGACGCCGACGGACGGGTCTGCGCGCTGGAAACCACCTTCAAACCAGATTACGAGCTACCTGGCGGCATTCTCGAGCCGGGTGAGAGCCCCCGCGAGGGGCTGGTCCGCGAAGCCGTGGAGGAACTCGATTTCCCGTTGGCGGTCGGTCGACTGCTGGTGGTGGATTGGCTGGCGCCCTACCTCGGCTGGGAGGACGCCGTCGAGCTGGTCTTCGATGGTGGCGTGTTCACTGAGGCGGACGCACTGCACGCAGACGGTCGCGAGATTCGGGCGGTGCACTGGCTGGAACCTGCTGCCGCAGAAGCCGTGATGGCCCCCTACGCCCAGGGACGGCTGCGCGCGGCCCTTTCAGCGCGTGCGGCTGGCCAGACGCTGTACCTCGAAGCCGGGCAGCTGATCAGCTGAGGCCAAACCTCAGAACAGCGCGCTGGTCAGATCACGACGAGCCTTGAGCACGGCCGGATCGGCGCCACCAACGATTTCGAACAGTTCCAGCAGCCGCAGCCGCGTCCGCTCGCGATCCTCGCCCGCGCTCACCCGGATCAACTGGATCAGCCTGGCGAAGGCAAGCTCGGCAGCCCCGGTACTCAGCTCCACGTCGGCGGCAGCTAGTTGGGCCGCCACGTCCTGTTCGGAGGCGAGGGCTGCGGCCAGCACCTGAGCTGGATCGAGTTTGGTCACCCGGGCCAGCAGAGCCGCCTGGACCCGGCCGGCCTTGGCTTCGGCATCATTGGGCGCATTATTGAGCAGCTTGTCGAACTCAACCACCGCCGCATCGAAGTCACCAGCGGCGAGCGCGGCGTCAGCAGCAGCGAAGCGCGGATCGGGGGCAGCTTCGGCGTCAATGCTGGCTGGCTCGGCGCGTCCAACCACTCCGTTGGCCGCGGCCACCTGCAACAACTGATCGAGGTATTCCTTGGCGTCGGCCTTGTTGCGGGTGCCTTGCCACAGTGGCGCGAGTTGCCCGGCCACCACTGCGATCACCGCAGGCACCGCCTGGATTCCTAGGGCGGCAGCCACCTGCGGTTCGGCATCCACATCCACTCGCGCCAGCAGGTAGGCGCCTTGCGCCTCATTGGCCAACTCGGTCAAAGCCACCGACATCTCGGTGGCCTCAGCCCGGGGCGAGTTGAGTTCCAGGACCACCGGGTGCTTCATCGACAGCGCCACTACGGCTTCCAGGCCTTTGGCATCGACCTCGATCACATAACTCGCCCCAGGCGGGGGCGGCGGGGCCTTGGCGGCGGCAACGATGCCGGACAGATCCATCGCACCTGCGGGATTGAAGCTCATACGGGCATTCTGGCATGACCGACAAAGCGGGCGCGCACAGGGCAAGATAGCTGCATGGCTCATGAACGCGCCGGGCAGGTAGCCCGCCCAGAGGACCTGATCGATCCTGATGCAGTGGTCGCCGCCTACTACGACCTGGTTCCCGATCCGGACAACCCCGACCAACAGGTCGCCTTTGGCACCTCCGGACACCGCGGTTCGAGCCTGGACGCAGCGTTCAACGAGGCCCACATTGCCGCCACCACCCAGGCGATCGTCGAGTACCGTGCCGGTCAGGGCATCAGCGGCCCGCTGTATATCGGCAAGGACACCCACGTGCTGTCGGCGCCAGCCTGGCGGACCGCCATCGAGGTCCTGCATGCCAACGGGGTGGTAATCCGCGCCGAGCGCGACGACGACTTCACCCCGACCCCGGCGGTCTCGCGGGCGATCATTGTCTACAACCGGGATCACTCCGGCCCACGAGCCGACGGAATCGTGGTCACCCCATCGCACAACCCACCCCGAGACGGTGGCTTCAAATACAACCCGCCCAACGGTGGGCCCGCCGACACCGATGCCACCGGCTGGATAGCTGAGCGGGCCAACGAGCTCCTGCGCGACCCGTCCGCCATCCGGCGCACGCCCTATGTCAGGGCCGCGGCTGATGTGGACCGTTTCGACTATCTCGGCGCTTACTGCTCCGACTTGGGCAATGCCATCGATTTGGACGCCGTCGCCGCAGCAGGAGTGAAGATCGGTGCCGACCCGCTCGGTGGTGCTTCGGTGCAGTACTGGGGTTACCTCGCTGAGCGCCTTGGTTTGGACCTAACCGTGATCAACCCGACCGTCGACCCCACCTGGCGTTTCATGACCCTGGACTGGGACGGCAAGATCCGGATGGACTGCTCCAGCCCGTACGCAATGGCCAGCCTGATCGCCAATCGCGACTCCTTCGACATTTCCACTGGCAACGACGCCGACTCCGACCGGCATGGCATCGTCACTCCGGACGCCGGACTGATGAACCCCAACGCCTACCTGGCCGTCGCGATCCAATACCTGTTTAGCCATCGACCGCAGTGGGGAGCCACCGCTGGAATCGGCAAGACCCTGGTGTCCTCTTCGCTGATCGACAAGGTGGCTACCGATCTGGGCCGCAAGCTGGTGGAGGTGCCAGTCGGCTTCAAGTGGTTCGTCCCCGGGCTGATCAGCGGTGAGTTGGGTTTCGGCGGTGAGGAGTCAGCTGGCGCCTCGTTCCTGGCCAGGGACGGCAGCACCTGGACCACCGACAAGGACGGCATCCTATTGGCCCTGCTGGCTAGCGAGATCAAGGCGGTCACCGGCTCCTCCCCCAGTGAGTTGTACGCCGAACTCGAGGCTCGCCATGGCGCCTCCAGCTACGCGCGCGTGGACGCGCCAGCCAGCAGGGAGCAGAAGGCGAAGCTGGCCAAACTCAGCCCAACAGATGTCACCGCCACCTCGCTGGCTGGTGAACCGATCACGGCCACGCTGACTCACGCCCCGGGCAATGGGGCAGCCATTGGCGGGTTGAAGGTGACCACCGCTTCGGCCTGGTTCGCCGCCCGCCCCTCCGGCACTGAAAACGTGTACAAGATCTATGCCGAATCGCTGCGCGGCGCTGATCATCTTGCCCAGGTCCAGGCCGAAGCCAAGCTGGTGGTCGACGCCGTCCTGGCCTGATCAGATGTGCAAAGCTGGACCTATGAACAACGACGATCTGTTTGTCTGCATCGACCACGTCGGACTGGCCGTGCCCGACCTGGACGAGGCCATCAAGTTCCACACCGAAGTGCTCGGCTGGCGCGTGTTGCACCGCGAAACCAACGCCGAGCAGGGTGTCGAAGAAGCGATGCTCGGCACCGGCACCCAGGGCTCCCAAAACGCGCAGATTCAGCTGCTGGCACCGCTGAACGAGGAGTCCACCATTGCCAAGTTCATCGCCAAAAATGGCCAGGGGATGCAACAGCTCTGCTACCGCGTCAACGACCTGGACAAGGTCTCAGCGACCCTGCGCGAGCGCGGCGTCCGACTGCTCTTCCCCGAGCCGAAGACCGGTACTGGCGGCTCGCGAATCAACTTCGCCCACCCCAAGGATGTCGGCGGCGTCCTGCTGGAAATAGTGGAGCCGGCACCAGCCGATCACTGACCGATCAGAACCGCTGTCCAGTCCCCAAAAGGGGGACTGGACCGGTACCATTTCGCCCTGACGAAAGGGAGGACAGCGTGACTTACGACGACACTACGGGCCTGGACCTGTTTGACGAGACCGCAACGGCAGTGGGGAACTTTCCCCAATCCTTGCGCGGCTACGACAAGGGGGCGGTTGATGCCTACGTCCGCGACGTAGAGGCCCAGTTGTCTCGCGCAAAAGCGCAGATTCGCCAGCAGCAGAAGCAGCTCGCGGCGGCCACGGCAAAGGCCGACGACACCGACTTCTCCAAGCTTGGCGCCCATGCCCGCGGCATGCTCCGTTCGGCCGAGGCACAGGCCAACGAACTGCTGACCACCGCGCAGGCCAAGGCCAAGGAACTCATCGCCCAGGCTGAGATCGAGGCTGAGCGGAAGGCTGAAGAAGTTGTCTCCGCCGCAGAGGAGACCCGCGCGAAGTCTTCGGACAGCTTCGCCGAACTGCGCAAGCAGCTGAGCGAGCAGAACGCAGCCGATCTGTCTGGCGTCAAAGATCAGGCCGCGATGATCCGCGAGGCCGCTAAGAGCGAAGCTGAGCAGATCATCGGCGAGGCTCAGGCCCAGGCCAAGCTCATCGCTGAGAAGAACGTCACCGAGTGCGAGGCCAAGCTGGCCGAGGCCGATCGGCACTACGCCGAACAGCAGGTTGCTTTGGCCCAGCAGAAGGAAGCCGATCTGGCCTCCCTCAAGCTGGCCCAGGAAGAGGCCGCCGGCAAGCTTGAGTCGCTGGTCGAGGGTGCGCGGGAGCGGGCCGAAGGGTTCCAGGCCAAGATTGAGTCGGATTCCCAGACCTGGGATCAGCGTCGCGAAGCTGTGATCGCCGAGGCCGAGCGGATTCGCCAGGCTGCCGAGGCCGAGGCCGACAGCATCATGGTGGCCGCGCGCAAGGAGGCCAAGACCGTTCACTCGGCAGCCATCCGGGTCGCCGAGGACAAGAAGGCGAAGCTGGAATCCAGCGTCGACCTGTTGGCCGGACGACACAAGGCGATCCTCGCCCAACTCAACGAGCTCTCCGCATTGGCCGGCAAGAGCGTCGTGGAGTACGGCGATCCCGACAAAGATGCCTTGGCGCCAGCTGAGGATCTCGAAGCCGAAGTCGCCGAACCGGCAACCTCCGAATCCCCGACCGAAGCTGCGGACGGCGAAGAAACCGCCCTCCTAGGCAAGAAGTCGGAGTAACAGCAATGGCCGCAACTCCGGACGGGCCGGAAGCGGCCGAGCCGCCGCGCACCGATTCACTTGGATCGGTGCCGGCGGGCATTCCGCTGGCCGACGGTGGCAGTCGTAGTTGGCTGCGCCGTTGGCGGCGGGTCACCCAGCCGACTCCCCCAGATCTAAACCCTGGTGCCGGCGGGCCTGATGAGCGCAAGACCAACCTGTTGGAACGCAATCCGCTCCAGATCGGTTTCCTGCTCGCGATTGGCGCACTGGCTGCCAACGGGGTGGTGCTGGCGCTGTCCTCACTTCGCTCCATCTTGATTCTGATGGTCCTTTCGATGGCGTTGGCCCTTGGGCTGAACCCCGCGGTGGCTTGGCTCCACGATCGCGGGCTGCGCCGCGGGGTGGCGGTCGTGCTGGTCGCTCTCGGCGTGATCATCATCGTCGGGCTGGCCGCTTGGGCGCTGGTTCCGGTCGTGATTGAACAGGTCACTTTGTTGATGACCCAGGCTCCGAGCTACTTGGAGAATTTGCGCCAGAACCCCCAAATCGCCGCCTTCGACGCCCAGTTCGGCGTCATCTCCAAGGCCGTTCAGTTCCTCACCTCCGGCGAACTGATCGCCAGCCTCTTTGGCGGCCTGGTCGGCGCCGGGCAGGCGGTGGCCAACAGCGTCTTCAGCGTGGTCGTGACCACAGTCCTGACTCTCTACTTTTTGATCGCGTTGCCTTCGATCAAAGAGGTCATCTATCAGCTGGCTCCGGCCTCCCGCCGGCCGCGAGTGAAGTACCTGGCCAACGAGATGTTCAAGAGAGTGGGCGGCTACGTCTCCGGACTCGCCATGGTGGCCATGCTCTGGATGACCGTGACGTTCATCTTCCTCAACATCGTTGGGATCGGGCAGTTCGCCTTGGCCTTGGCCGTAGTGGTCGGATTGTTGGCGCTAGTTCCGCTAATCGGCACCACCTTCTCAACGGTGATCGTCTCGATCGTTGCCTTCGCTTTCGGCCCCACCACCGGCCTGATCACGCTGATCTTCTTCCTGGTGTATCAGCAGGTCGACGCCTACTTCATCGGGCCGCGAATCTTCGCTAGATCCGTACAGATCCCGGCGGTGGTGGTGATGATCGCGGCCATCTCCGGTGGCCTGCTGCTGGGCATTTTGGGGGCCATTCTGGCCATCCCGATTGCGGCCGCGCTGTTGCTGCTCTACCGCGAGGTGTTGATTCCGACTCTGGATCGCCAGTAGCTAAGGGCACTTGTCGACAAACTCCCGGCTGGCGACACCGTCCCAGCTCAGAACAGCCGTTCCTCGGCGTTATCCAGACCGCGCAGCGCGTTGTAGTCGACCAGTAGGCAGTCGATGTCCCGGGTGCCGGCCAGGGTGCGCGCCTGCGGCTTGATCTGCTGAGCGGCGAACACTCCCCTCACTGGGTTAAGCAGCGGGTCTGCCTTCATCAGGTCCAGATAGCGAGTCAGCTGCTCCACACCGTCGATTTCGCCGCGCCGCTTCACCTCAACAGCCACGTAGGCTCCCTCGGCGTCGCGGAACAGTAGATCCACCGGTCCGATCGGAGTCAGGTATTCCCGTTGTACCAGGCACCATCCCTCGCCGAAGGTCGCCGGATTTTCGGCCAGCAGGGCCTGCAGGTGGGCTTCCACTCCGTCCTTTTGCAGCCCGGGGTCGAATCCGAGCTCATGGGCGGAGTCATGAAAGACCTCGCCGATGGCGATCTGGAGGGTGTCCCCGTCGTTGTTGCGCACTTCCCAGACCTGGGTCAGGCCGGACTCCTGGGCAGCCACCACCGCCTCGACATCCGCCGGTGGCGGGCTCACCGTCAGCCGGCAAGGTGCGCTCATCCAGTTCAGCGGCTTGTAGGCCCGGTCATCGGCGTGAATAGAAACCGAACCGTCGGCCTTCACCATGATCAAGCGGGTGGCCATCGGCAGGTGTGCGGTGAGTCGTCCGGCATAGTCGACCTGGCAACGGGCTATCAGCAAACGCACCCGGCTAACTTACCCTCGCCGCGCCCAACTTGCCCATCGCGGCGCGATGGCATAGGACTTCAGTTATGGCCAAGCGACCATCAAAGCACCTGCGCCCGCCGCGTCCGCTTACGGTGGGCGCTTTCGCACGCTCAGAGCAGAAGCAGGACGGCGCCTGGATGGTTCAGGCTATGGCGGCCGATTCGGCCACTAAGACCTACCGCTGCCCGGGCTGTAGCCGCAGCGTCTCACCTGGCGTCGCCCACGTGGTTGCCTGGCCTCGCCAGGCCAGCATCGGCTCAGTCTCCGGAGTGGAAGAGCGACGCCACTGGCACACCGCCTGCTGGAGCAAGCGGCCATGAGCGGGTTGGCAACGGCTTCAGTCGGGGATGGACCTGTTCGCTTCGCTTTCCTGCACGGGTTGTTTGGCCGCGGTCGGAATTGGACCCAGATTGCCCAGGGTTTGGCCGCCTTAGGCCACGGCTCAGTGCTCTTCGACCTGCCCAATCACGGGGCCAGCCCGTGGACGACAACCTTCAGCTACCCCGAGTCGGCCGCGGCAGTCTGTGCCGAGATTGATCACCGCCTCGCTGGGAAGCCACTGATCCTGGTAGGCCATTCGATGGGCGGCAAGGTCGCGATGATCAGCGCCTTGAGGCGGCCGGAGTTGTTCGCTGGCCTGGCCGTGGTGGACATCTCACCGACCGAATCCGGGCAGGTGAGCAGTTTTGGGCCCTACCTGACGGCGATGCGCGGCATCGACTTGACCACGCTGACCGGCAAGGCCGATGCCGACCGCCAACTCAGTGCCACGGTGGCGAACCCGGCGGTGCGCCAGTTCCTGCTCACCAATCTGCGGGATCGCGGCGGCTGGCATTGGCAGCCCAACCTGGAGCTGTTGGCCACCTCGCTACCCGAGCTGGCCGGCTGGCCCGAGATTGGCCCAGTCCCCTTCGAGCACCCGACCTCCTGGGTGGTCGGCGAGCGCTCCCCCTACTACCGGGCCGAGGATCTGACGCTGATGCAGCGATACTTCCCCTCGGTTCACAAAGTGGTGATTCCGGACGCTGGCCACTGGGTGCATGCCGACAATCCGTCAGCAGTGATCACCGCGCTTGCTGAGCTCAGCGCGGCTTCACCGAGCTAATGACAGCTGGGGTTTTGGGCTTGCCCACGCCCATCGCCTCAGAGTCATCGGTACCGTTTGCGGCGAGCTTGGTGAGTGCCTTCAGCCCGTCGCTGTCGATCTTGCCGAAGACGGTGTAGTCGGGGTCCAGCTGAGTGTCACCAAACACCAGAAAGAACTGCGATCCCGAAGTGCCCGGCCGAGAGGTGCGCGCCATTGCAAGGGTGCCTGCGGGGTAGGTTTCGGTGCCGCTGAGCTCTTCGGCGAACTGGTAACCCGGCCCGCCGCCGCCGGTGGCCTCCGGATCACCGCATTGCAGCATCTGGAATCCAGCCGGCGTGCCCAGGCGGTGGCAGGAGGTGTTGTCGTAGAAGCCTTGGGCAGCCAACGAGGTGAACGAGTTGACCGCACACGGCGCTGAGTCGCGAAGTAGCTTCAAACCCACCGGCTGCCCGTTCAGCGTCAGCACATAGTCAACGGTGCCGCTGTTCGAAACCCCAGTGGTCGGCGGTAGCTTCGCCGGTCTACTGGCCGTGCCGGCCACGTTGTAGACACAAGTCGTGGTGCCCGGCGCATTCGAGGCCGATGGGCTAGCAGGCGCGGAGCCGCAGCCGGTGGCAACGATGGTCAACGCGATCAGGACGGCGGTCTTAGTCAGATTCACCCGGCCAAGCCTGCCATAACCCGCGTCCGGGACCCCGGTTTGACACCGCTCGCGCCACCGGTGTTGATTGGCTGCCATGGTCAAGCTCACGCGCATTTACACCCGCACCGGGGACGCCGGCACCACCAAGCTTTCGGACTTCTCTGATGCGGCCAAGACCGACGCTCGGGTTCAGGCCTACGGGCACGTGGACGAGGCGAACTCGATCATCGGGGTGGCGCTCGCCCAGCCAGACCTCCCCACCGAGGTGGCCGAAGTCTTGCGGCACATCCAAAACGAGCTCTTCGACTGCGGCGCTGACCTTTCCAACCCGCTCAAAGCCGACGATGAGGAGTCGCTGCGGATCATCCAGCCCTATGTTGATCGGCTGGAGCGCTGGTGCGATGAGTTCTCCGAGGGTCTACCCGAACTCCAGTCGTTCATCCTGCCGGGGGGCTCGGGCGCCTCTGCTTGGCTTCAGGTGGCCCGCACGGTTGTCCGCCGCGCTGAGCGGACGGCGTGGGCTGCGGCCAGCATTTACGGCAACAAGCCCGCGACCGAAGAACGCCCTGGTGGGGTGAATCTGTTGGCGTTGGCCTACCTGAATCGGCTCTCGGACCTGCTGTTCATCCTGGCCCGGGTTGCTGGCCAGCAGGTTGGCGAGGTGCTGTGGGTGCCAGGCAAAGACCGTCTCGCCCCAAACCCCAAGGCGGCCCGGCTGCGGGAGTCCATTACCGGTGACCCCGAGTCGCAGCCCAGCGTTGACCAAGAGGCCGGCGTTGATCTGGAGGTCGCTGACGACCAGGAGCTGGCCGATGATCAACCGGTCGGCGAGCCAGCCAGTCCAGCTACCCCCGAGTAGAACCAGGCGGTCAGTTCAGCGGTAGCGGGCCCCGGGCGGGGAGGACTCCAGCCAGCTCAGCAGCCCGGTCATCGAGGCGGTGGACATCGCCAACTCCCAAGACCGGCCGTCCGCCAGGTCCAGGCCGATAATCCGCTGTTCGTTGGTCAACACGACGGCTTCGATTGCGTCCGGCTCACGCTGGGTGCCAGCCTGCGATATTGAGCGAGGAAAGATGAACCGCGGTCGCAGCGAGGGCGAGAACACCCGGAACCACTCCAGATTGTCCCCGGAATAGCGCGCGACGCCCAGGACCCAACCGGCCCCGGGCGTCGTCGTCGTTAAGCGCAAACTGCAGTCGAACAACCCACCTTGACGAGAGAGCCAGCGGCGTCGGGTTGCCAGGAACAGCACCGGAACCAGCAGCACCACTGCGATAACCAGTGCCGCCCATTCGGCTATCCCCAACAGTTCCACTGGCACTTATCCGATACTCAGTGACCCTGCGCCATTCGAGCAGCCTTCACTTGAGCCTGCGCGCGCAGGAAGTGGTGCCTGGTCTCGTCGTCGATCTCGCCAGCATTAAGCCGCTTCTCGGCCGCGACCAGTTCGTGCTCGGCGGCCTTCAGATCGATCTCGGCGGCGATTCGAGCCCCGGGGCTGAGCAACGAGACCCGATTGTCGGCAACTGAGATGAACCCACCATCGAGCACCACAACCTCACGGTTGCCGTCGGTGGTGAGTACCTCGGCCGCACACGGCAGCAACGAGGCCAGCATCGGCTCGTGATTCGGCAGCACGCCGATATCGCCTTCTGTGGTGCGGGCGATCACGCTGAGAGCGTCGCCCTCCCAGGCGATGCCCTCAGCTGCGACTACCTCTACCCGAAGTACCGACACGTCAGCCTTCCTTCTGGATGCGATCCCAGTTGGCGTAGACCATGTCCAGGCCGCCGACGTTGAAGAAGGCCTGCTCGGCGATGTGGTCAACCTCGCCGTCGCAGATCATCTTAAACGACTCGATGGTGTCGGCCAGCGGCACGGTCGAGCCGACCACGGAGGTGAACTTGGTCGCCATGTAGGTGTTCTGGCTGAGGAACTGCTGCAGGCGCCGAGCCCGGGACACGATGATCTTGTCCTCTTCGCTCAGCTCGTCGACACCGAGGATGGCGATGATGTCCTGAAGTTCCTTGTTGCGCTGCAAGATCTGCTTCACCCGAGTAGCGGTGTTGTAGTGCTCGTCGCCGATGTACTGCGGGTCCATGATCCGCGAAGAGCTCGACAACGGGTCCACGGCCGGGTAGAGACCGCGGGAGGCGATCTCGCGGCTCAACTCGGTGGTGGCGTCCAGGTGGGCGAACGTAGTCGCCGGAGCCGGGTCGGTGTAGTCGTCGGCGGGCACGTAGATCGCCTGCATCGAAGTAATCGAGTGGCCGCGGGTCGAGGTGATCCGCTCCTGCAACTGGCCCATCTCGTCGGCCAGGTTGGGCTGGTAGCCCACCGCCGAAGGCATCCGGCCCAGCAGGGTCGAAACCTCCGAGCCGGCCTGGGTGAACCGGAAGATGTTGTCGATGAACAGCAGCACGTCCTGGTTCTGCACATCACGGAAGTACTCCGCCATGGTCAGGGCGCTCAGCGCCACCCGCAGCCGGGTGCCCGGCGGCTCGTCCATCTGGCCGAACACCAAGGCGGTGTCCTTCATAACGCCGGCCTCGATCATTTCCTCGATCAGGTCGTTACCCTCACGGGTGCGCTCCCCCACACCGGCAAACACCGAGGTGCCACCGAAGTTGTGGGCGATGCGGTAGATCATTTCCTGGATGAGCACCGTCTTGCCCACGCCAGCGCCACCGAACAGGCCGATCTTGCCGCCCTTGACGTAAGGGGTGAGCAGGTCGAGCACCTTGATGCCGGTCTGGAGCATCTCGGTCTTCGGCTCCAGCGCATCAAACTTCGGCGGCTCGCGGTGAATGGGCCAGCGCTCCTTGATCTCGACGCCATTGGCGACCAAATCTTCGTTCAGGCACTCGCCGGTCACGTTCCAGACTCGGCCCTTAGTGACGTCGCCGACCGGCACCGAGATCTGGGCACCAGTGTCGGTCACCTTGGACCCGCGGCGCATACCGTCGGTGGGCTTCAGCGAGATCGCGCGGACGATGTTGTCGCCGACGTGCAGCGCGACCTCAGCGGTGATGGTGCGAGTGTTCTCCCCATCGGTGATGTCGATCAGCAGCGCGTGGTAGATGTCGGGCATCTGGTCGGCGGCGAACTCCACATCCACCACCGGGCCGATAACCCGGGCAACCCGCCCAGTGGCCTGGACGGCAGTCTTTTCGGTAGTCACGGTCATTCGAGGTCTGCCTTTGCCTAGTGGTCGTCTTTGGTGAGGTCGGCCAGTGCGCTGGCACCGCCGACGATTTCGCTGATTTCTTGGGTGATTTCGGACTGCCGGGCCTGGTTGGCTTCCCGGGTCAGTCGCTCAATCAGAGTCTGAGCGTTGTCGGTGGCCGACTTCATCGCCTTCTGCTGGCTGGCCAGCTGCGAGGCAGCCGACTGCAGCAAGTAGAACCAGATCCGGCTGCGCACGTAGAGCGGCAGCAACGAATCGAGCACCGCCTCCGGACTCGGCTCGAACTCGTAAAGCGGAAGAAGCTCCTCCCCGGATACTTCCCGAACACCTTCGACCACTTCCAGGGGCAGGATTCGCCGCGCCCGCGGAGTCTGGGTGAGCATCGACTGCATCCGGGTGTAAACCGTCCAGATCTCATCGACACCACCCTCCTCGTAAGGCTTGAGGAAGTCCTCCAGCAGCCGATCGGAGATCTCGACAGCGCGATCGTAGGTAGGGAGATCGGAGAACCCCGACCAATGTGCAGCCAACTCAAGGCCCCGGTAGGTCATATAGGCAATGCCCTTACGCCCGACGCCGTAGCGCACCATTTCGATGCCCTGCTCATCAAGTCGCTGCCGCATCTGCGAGACCGTCTTCAGCACGTTCGAGGAGTAGGCACCGTTCATGCCCCGGTCTGAGGTGATGAACAGCACCGCCACCCGGCGCGGATTCGACACTGGCCGGGTCAGCGGGTGATCGAGTTGCGAGTAGGTGGCCACTGCCGACACCGCCCGGTTCAACTCCCGGGTGTACGGCAGTGCCTTGGCGGCCTGCTGCTGTGCCTTCAGCACCCGCGAAGAAGCGATCAGCTCCATCGCCCGGGTGATCTTCTTCGTGGCCGTCACCGACTTTCGTCGCTGACGCAGCTCACGGAGACTGGCTCCCATTGATCAGCCCCGCTTCTTCTGAACCACGATCTGCTCGTGGCTCAGGTCCTCTTCGGCGATGGCCGTCGCAGCCTGGTCCCCGGAGACTAGCGGCACACCGTCGTTGCCGATGTACTGACCGATGAAAGCTGCCAGGGCGTCTTCGGCGGCCTTCTGAGTGTCGTCACTAAACACCCCGGTCTCGGTGATCACTTCCAACACCTTGGTGTGGTGCTTCAAGTAGGCCAGATACTCCTGCTCGAACCGCAGCACCTCCTTGACCGGAACCTCATCGAACTTGCCGGTGGTGCCAGCCCAGACGGTGATCACCTGATCAGCCACCGGGTAGGGGCTGTACTGCGGCTGCCGAAGCAACTCGACCAGCCGCGCGCCCCGCTCCAGCTGGCGCCGCGAAGCGGCATCCAGGTCAGAGGCGAACATCGCGAACGCCTCCATGTCGCGGTACTGCGCCAGGCCGATCTTCAGCGTGCCGGAGACACCCTTCATCGCCTTGATCTGAGCAGAGCCGCCCACGCGGGACACCGAGATGCCCACGTCAATGGCCGGACGCTGGTTGGCGTTGAACAGGTCGGACTGCAGGAAGATCTGGCCGTCGGTGATCGAGATCACGTTGGTCGGGATGTAGGCCGATACGTCGTTGGCCTTGGTCTCGATGATCGGCAGGCCGGTCATCGAACCGCCGCCCAGCGCGTCGGACAGCTTCGCGCAGCGCTCCAGCAACCGGCTGTGTAGGTAGAAGACGTCACCGGGGTAAGCCTCACGGCCCGGCGGACGCCGCAGCAGCAGCGACATCGAGCGGTAGGCCTCGGCCTGCTTGGTCAGATCGTCGAACACGATCAGGACATGCTTGCCGGCATACATCCAGTGCTGGCCGATCGCGGAGCCGGTGTAGGGCGCGATGTACTTGTAGCCAGCCGGATCGGAGGCCGGCGAATGCACGATGGTGGTGTATTCCATCGCGCCGGCTTCTTCGAGCTTGGTGCGCAGGGCCGCGATGGTCGAGCCCTTCTGGCCGATCGCCACGTAGATGCAGCGAACCTGCTTCTTCGGGTCACCGGTGGCCCAAGCGGCCTTCTGGTTGATGATCGTGTCGACAGCGATCGCGGTCTTGCCGGTCTTGCGGTCACCGATGATCAACTGACGCTGGCCACGGCCGATCGGGGTCATCGAGTCGATGGCCTTGATGCCGGTCTGCAGCGGCTCGTTGACGCTCTGGCGATCCATGACGCCGGCAGCCTGGAGCTCAAGCTCACGGCGCTCGGGAACGTCGGTGAGCTCACCGAGGCCGTCGATCGGGTTACCCATCGCGTCAACGACGCGACCAAGGTAGCCGTCGCCGACGGGCACGCTAAGGACCTCACCGGTGCGGCGAACGACGCCGCCCTCTTCGATGCCCTCGGAGTCGCCCAGGACCACGACGCCGATTTCCCGGACGTCCAGGTTCAGCGCGATGCCCAGCGTGCCATTTTCGAACTTCAACAGTTCGTTGGCCATCGCCGAAGGCAGTCCCTCCACCCGAGCAATGCCGTCACCGGAGGTCACCACGACACCAACCTCGTCGCTGCTGGCAGCCTCGGGGTTGAAGTTCGCTACGAACGTGTCCAGAGCATCCCGGATTTCTTCGGGGCTGATGGTCAGATCGGCCATTTGTGCACCTTCTGCTTTCGATTCTTACTGGGTCAGTTGTTGTTCTGCGGCGGCCAATCTGCCGACGACGGTGCCCTCGATCACCTCGTCACCGACCTTCACCCGCGCGCCGCCAAGCACATTGGGATCCACCACGACCTGGAGGTTCACTGAACGGCCCAACTTACCGATCAGCACCTCCTGAAGCCGCCGCTGCTGTTCTTCACTCAGCGGACGGGCCACAGTCACGGTGGCGATTGCCCGCTGGCGAGTCGCCGCGGCCAGCCTTAGGTATTCATCAAGCGTCCGCTCAAACGCGCGACGCGCGGAGGCGACGGCACGCTGGGCCAACTTAACGGTGATCGGCTCTGCCTTCTTGCCGAGCAAGTCGGTAACCAACTGCTGGCGAACCATCACCGGGGCATTGCGGTTGTCGAGTGCTGCCCGCAGGTCTGGATCGGCGGCCACGGCTCGACTGAACCGGAACAACTCCTCCTCGACCGAATCAAGCTTCTTAGCGGCCAGCGCAGCCCCGAACATGACCCGAAGGCCCTGTCGTTCAACTGCCGCGGCCAACCGGGAACCGGTTCCCCAGCGCAGTGTTGCCGCCTCAGCGACCACAGCGATGGTGGCTTTTCCGGCCCGCTTGGCTAAAACGGCTTCCGCCATTGCGCGCCGCCGAGCGTCCGAACTGGTGGTGTCGGCCAAGGCGTTGCGCAGCGTGGAGTGCCCGGTGAGCAAATCGGCCACCGCGAACAGTTCCTCAGCGAGGCCCGTGCTGAGCTTGTGGGCATCAGTAGCCCGATCTAGCTCAGACAGTCGGGCCTCAGCTGCGGCGTTCATGCCGTTTCCTGCGGCTGCGACTCAAGTTCGACCAAGAAGCGGTCGACGGTGCGACGAGCACGCTCGTCATCCTCCAACGACTCCCCCACGATCCGGCCAGCGAGCTGGGTGGCCAAGCCACCGATCTCACTGCGCAACTCCTGCACCACCTGGGCGCGTTCGGCTTGGATCTGGGCCCGGGCGCTGGCGACTACGCGTTCAGCGTCAGCCTGAGCCAGTTCGCGGATCTCCGCTGCGGTGGCTGCGGCCTGAGCCTTGGCGTCCTCGCGGATCTTGGCGGCCTCGTTGCGAGCCTCGGCCAACTGCGCCTTGTACTCCGCCAGTGCCGCGGCGGCTTCAGCCTGAGCGGCCTCAGCCTTCTCGATGCCGCCAGCGATCTCGGCGGTGCGCTCGGCGTAGGTCTCTTCGAACTTGGGCACCACGAACTTCCAGACCACCGCGAAGATGATCAGGAAGAGAATGAAGCCCGCGATCAACTCAGAGAGGTGTTCCGGCAGCAGTGGGCCCAGATCAAGCTCGAGCGGGGACATACCCAAAGGCCTCACTGGATGGCGAAGGCCAGAGCGATACCGATGACGGCCAGCGCCTCAACCACGGCAAAGCCGATCCAAGCGGTACCCATCAGCGCGCCACGAGCCTCAGGCTGGCGAGCAGTGCCCTGGATAACCGAGGCGAAGATCAGGCCAATGCCGATGCCCGGGCCGATCGCGGCGAGGCCGTAACCGACCATGTTCAACGAACCGACCATTTCCAATGGGATCATTGGTGATTTCCTTTCGAGGTGTTTCGAATCAGTTGCTCAGTGCTCATCGGCGAGTGCCGTGGCGACGTATTGTGCGGTGAGGACCGTGAAGATGTAGGCCTGCATCACCGAGACGAACAGCTCCAGCGCGAACAGGGCGAAGCTGAAGATCAGCGAGAAGCCGCCAGCGGCTTGCAGCAGCCAAATCGGCTTGCCCGCCAGCTCCTCGGTGGTGGTTAGCAGCAGCGTGCCGCCGACCACGAAAACCAGGATCACGAGGTGGCCGCCGAACAGGTTGGCGAAGAGTCGCAGCCCCAGCGTGATCGGCCGAATGATGAAGTTCGACAAGAACTCCAGCGGGATGATCAGGGGGTACATCCACCACGGTACGCCAGCGGGAATGGTGTTGTTCTTCAGGTACTTGACGAAGCCGTGCTTGTGAATGCCAACGCCGTTGTAGACCACGAAGGTCAACAGGGCCAGCGCCCAGGCGTAGCCGATCTTGGAGAAGGTTGGGAACATGAACAAGAAGAACTGCCCGAACAGGTTGTTCACCAGGATGAAGCTGAACAGCGCCACCAGGTAGGGCAAGAACTTGCGGTATTCATGGCCGAGCATGTCGCGGGCGATGCCGTTGCGGATGAAGTTGTAGGACAACTCCCCGAAGAACTGACGCTTACCCGGAACCACCTTGTGCCCGTGAGCCATCCACAACCAGAACCCGATTACCAGGACTGCGCCGATCACGGCTTGGAACAACTGATTGTTGATCTCTACTGGCGCGCCGTCCCACAACGGGCGTGAGCAGAAGCTCGCGACTCCCGGAGCGAAACCTTCGTGCTCGGTGTCCGCGGTACACGCGGTCCACTCCAGCGGGATCAACAAGCCGATCAGGCCGGGCATGCAACCTCCTCTGTCAGGCCGATCATTCGATGCGTCCATAGCGGGCGATTACCAGGTACACCCCAGCGGCAACGCCAACGATGATCCCCAGTACGAATAACCAAGAAGTGTGCAGCCAGTAGTCAAGCAGCCAGCCGATCCCACCGTAGAAGATGGGGCCTGCAAGCATCATGCTCAACGCTCGATAGCCCTCGCCTGAACCACCGCGCTCACTCATGGATGGCAGAACCATAGCAGTACGTAAGAGCTCCAATTTCCATGATGTTACTAATGCATCTGGCCTTGTGGCGGGTCGAACGCGGGGATGCGCAGTCTGGTGAACGCCCAGATCTCCGCAGCGATCCAGCCGAGAGCCACGGCGATCACCGTCAGGGCCACTGCCAAGCCGTTCAGATCCGGCAATACCTTAGTGAGCACCAGCGAAACCAACACCAAGCCGCCCACCCGGACGACGTAGGACAACATCGCTGACATCATCGAGATCATCGGATCGGCCTCGGCCAAGCTGACCTGAACCAGTTGCCCCAACGCGAAGAAGGCCAAGGTGGTCACGCCTGCCAGAGCTGCCGAAGCCAGGGCCACTGTTCCCTGCGTCGCACCGAAGCCCACCAGGGCCAACGACCAGGCAGCGACCCCACCAATGGCGCCACCAGCCAGCAGCCACCACGCCCGGCCCCGATTCGTCTTTGGCTGCCGCCTAGTCATCCGCCGCACTCACCTTCGTCGATCGCTTGCCCCAGGTGAGGAAGGCCGCCAAGGCCAGTCCCCCCACTAAGACCACTGCCGTGACCCAGGGCGGCGCAAACCCAACCAACACCACGCCATAGGCGATCACCGCCGACCACAGCCACAGCAGACCCACCGCGCGTCGGTGGCTGTGACCCAGATTCAGCATTCGGTGGTGCAGATGCTGCTTGTCGGCCTGATACCAGAGCTTCCCCGCCAGGGTTCGTCGGACGTAGGCCAGCACCAGATCGCCGAAAGGTAGCGCCATCGCGGCCAGCGGCAGCAACAACGGCAGATAGGCACCCCAGGCTCCGAGACCAAATGCGTTCAGCCGGGACGGGTCCAGCTGGCCGGTCAAACTGATGGTCGAAGTGGCCAGCAGGAAGCCCAACAACATCGAGCCGGAATCGCCCATGAACATCCGGGCAGGGTGAATGTTGTAGGGCAGGAAGCCCAAAGCGATACCCACGGTGGCCACGGTGATCAGGCTGGCTGCGGTGGCCCGCACCAGTTCCTGCTCCCAGCTCAACCAGTAGGCGTAGATGAAGAAGGCACTCGCCCCGATTGCCACTACCCCGGCGGCCAGGCCGTCCAGGCCATCAATGAGGTTGATCGCGTTGACCGTGACGAAAATCATCACCAAAGTCACCACGATCGAGGAACCGTCATCGAGGGAGATGATCGTGTCCGGCAGCGGGATCCAGTAGATCTTCACCCCATTCAGCACCACCACTCCGGCCGCTAGGAGCTGCCCGGCCACTTTGGCCAAGGCGTTCAACTCGAACATGTCGTCCAGGACGCCCACCGCACAGATCAACCCGCCAGCCAGCAAGATGGCCTGGGCATCGTGATTGACCTGCGGGAACCCACCCAGCCAGGGCAGAGTCGAGGCCACCAGCAGGGCGGCCGTCAGCCCGAACCACATCGAGATGCCACCAAAGTACGGAATCGGCCGGGTGTGCACATCGCGATCACGGACCATCGCCACTGCGTTGTAGCGGAATGCCAACCGTCTGGCCAGCCCACTGAGCAGGTAGGTCACAACCGCGGCGACCAATAACACCAACAGATAGACGCGCATCCTCAGCCCTGCGCCAACTCGGGTAGCACCTCGGCCAACGCGGCCGCAGAGATGCGGCCCTGGCGAAGAATCCGCGGCGGACCGGTCAGATCCAGGATCGTGCTCGGCGCCGCGTCGTTGGCCGGACCGCCGTCAAGGTAGATCTCCACTGATCGCCGCAACTGGGCTTTCGCCTCCGCAGCGGTGGTGGCGGCCGGTTCCCCAGAGACATTTGCGCTACTCACCGCCAGTGGCCCGGTGGCTCGCAGTAACTCGCGAGTGAAATCGTGATCAGGGATGCGGACGGCCACGGTCTGGCCGCGCTCCCCCAGGTCCAGACGCAGGCTGGGCTGAGCCCGGACGATGATGGTCAGGGCGCCGGGCCAGAAGGCCTCGGTCACCGCCTCGATTTCGTCAGTCACCTCTTCGGCCAGAGTGCGCAGCGCCAGCGGATCGGCGATCAGCACCGGCGGCGGCAGGTCGCGACCGCGCTGCTTGGCATGCAACAGCCGCTGCACAGCGTCGCCATTGAAGGCGTTGGCACCGATTCCGTAAACGGTGTCGGTGGGCAGCACGATACAAAGGCCGTCGGCCACCGCCGCTGCGGCCGCCTCAATCGCAGCTTCTGGGTCGAGGCTGATGTCGAGAGTGCGCGGCATGGGGCTCATCCTGCCAGGTTGGCGGCTCGAACGGCGGTCACGAACCGGGGACGGTCATTGAGGTCGGGGTGATCAGCGATCTTGGTGAACGCGCGGGCGTCAGCGAAGACCTGCACCACCGATTCGGCCTGCACCTCGGCGTGTTCGGCACACACCACCCCACCTGGGCGCAACAGCCTTGCGGCGACTCCTGCCACCACGCGCAACGCGTCCAGTCCGTCCAGGCCAGAAAACAGCGCCAGCTCCGGCTCGTGGGTGCGGACGTCGACGGCAACCCCGTCCCAGGCCTCCAGCGGGATGTAGGGCGGGTTGGCGATCACGAGATCTACGCCGGAGTTCAACTCATGGAAAGCATCAGCCATATCACCGGTGCGCAGGTCGACCCCGCTGCCGGCAAGGTTCCGGCTCGCCATCCGGGTCGCAGTCTCCGACAGTTCCACCGCGTACTGCTCGGCCCCGGGCGCCTCAGCCGCGATCGCTGCCGAGATCGCTCCGCTACCGGCGCACAACTCAACCACCACTGGGTTGGGCAACTTGCGGATTTGCTCGATCGCCCAGCCGGTCATCACTTCGGTTTCTGGACGCGGAATGAACACTCCGGGGGCGACGCCGACCTCTACGGTGCGAAAGGCGGCGCGTCCGGTCAAATACTGCACCGGCTCACCGGCGGCGCGCCGACGCACCAGAGCCCGGTAGTCGCAAACCGCACCTTCGCCGATCCCAGGCAGCAGCGCCAACCTGCTCAGCTCCACCCCGGCGGCGTGCGCGAGCAGCGTGCGCGCCTCGGCCGTCGAACCCAATAACTGGCTACCCTCAGTGACCAGGGCGGAGGTGTTGATCACGCTGAGGCCGATCCCAGGCGTTCGGCCAGGTCAGCAGCCTGCAAGGCCTCAATCAGTGCCGACAGGTCGCCAGCCAACACCTGATCGAGGTTGTAGGCCTTGAACCCGATTCGGTGGTCGGCGATCCGATTCTCGGGGTAGTTGTAGGTGCGGATCCGCTCGGATCGATCCACGGTGCGCACCTGCGACTTGCGGGCCGCCGAAGCCGCGCTCTCGGCTTCTTCCTCGGCGCGGGCCACTAGGCGCGAGCGCAACATCCGCATCGCCGACTCCTTGTTCTGCAGCTGGGAGCGTTCGTTCTGACACGACACCACGATGCCGGTAGGCAGATGCGTGATCCGAACCGCCGAGTCGGTGGTGTTGACGCCTTGGCCGCCAGGACCCGAGGACCGGAACACATCGATGCGCAGGTCATCGTCGTTGATCCCGACTTCGGTGGCCTCAACTTCGGGCATCACCAGCACCCCGGCTGCCGAGGTGTGCACGCGACCCTGGGACTCAGTGACCGGCACTCGCTGCACCCGATGCACCCCGCCCTCGAACTTCAGCACCCCATAAGGGGCACTTTCGGGATCCGGCACCCCGGTGGCCTTCACCGCTGCCGTAATCGACTTGTAGCCGCCCAGATCGGTCTCCTGGGCATCCAGGACCTCGATCTTCCAGCCACGGGTCTCGGCGTACTTGGCGTACATGTGGAACAGGTCGCCAGCAAAGAGCGCCGACTCCTCCCCGCCTTCACCGGATTTGATCTCGATCAGGGCATCAGCCGAGTCGTTGGGGTCGCGCGGGGCCAACAGCCGGGTGAGCTTCTCCTCCACCACAGCCAGTTCGGCGGCGATCGATTCGGCCTCCACCGCGAAGGAGGCGTCTTCGCCTGCCAACTCCCTGGACGCAGCCAGATCAGCGCTCAATTGCGCGTGGGCGTCCAGGTTCTTCACGATCGGAGTGAGCAAGGCGTAGCGACGTCCCACCTTGCGCGAAGCCGCCGGGTCAGCGTGAATCGCCGGATCGGAGAGCTTGCGCTCCAACTCGGCGAACTCGATCTTCAGGTCTGCCGCTGCCTCGAACATCTCTCCCCCAAGGGCGCTGGAAACGGACTGCTGGACGCAAACAATGACGAACGCCGGGCCCCAGGTGAACCCTGGGACCCGGCGTCGGCGAAGCTACTTGCCTTTTTTGGCGTACCGGCGCTCGAACCGGGCCACGCGGCCGCCGGTGTCGAGAATCTTCTGCTTGCCGGTGTAGAACGGGTGGCAGGCAGCGCAAACTTCGGCGTGCATCACGCCGTTCTTCGCGGTGCTGCGGGTGGTGAACGTGTTGCCACAGGTGCAGGTCACCTGGGTCTCCACGTACTCGGGGTGAATGCCTTGCTTCATGGTCTCTCCTGTTCGCGGATACCGGGTCGCCTGCTTTGGCTTGGATGAGCCCTGGCGTGAACCGGTACCGACCAAACATTCTCCCCCATCGCGCCATAGATGTGCAAAAGCGGCGAACTGGCACACTGGCCCAATGGCGCAACTACCCCAACCTTTCACCCCACCGGACGGCTTCAGCGAGGTCGTGGTCACCCAAGCGATGGCTGCCGACATCCTCACCCTGGACACCTGGGCCTTCCCGACTCCGCAGAGCATCGAGGAGTTACTTGGCTGGGCCTCTCCCCTGGACTGGTCCCGCGCCCGGGCGCTGCGCTCGGTGGAGCGCGAGACCCTGGCCGCCATGCACGCCTCCTATGCATTCAGCCGCTTCCCGGTGCCGGGTGCGACGCTGCCCGCAGCCGGGCTCACCTGGGTTGGCGTCCATCCGGAGTTTCGTCGGCGAGGTCTGCTCAAATCGATGATCGCCACCCACCTGGCCGACTGCCGCGATCGCGGCGAGGCGATCTCGGTGCTCACTGCCTCCGAACCGGCCATCTATGGCCGTTTCGGCTATGGCCTGGCCAGCCAGGTGGTTTCCCTAGCCCTGCCAAGGGGTGCTGCGCTGCGGCCGGTCCCGGCAAGCGAACAAGTAGCGGTCACCTTTGAGGTGTTCGATCCGGCCAAGCACCTCGCCCTGGTCACTGACCTGCATCAGCGCAGCGGTGCGCTGCCGCCAGGCCGTCCCGGGTGGGCCACTCGCGAGACCACCCAGCTGCAGGAGTTCTTCGCCGATGATCCCGAGTCGCTGCGGGACGGATTCGAATCGGTGCGAATCCTGGTCGCCAGCACCGACCAGACCCCCACCGGCTACGCCTTATTCCGTCGCAAGCTCGACTGGGGCCCGACCGGTCCTAATGGAGTCATTTCGGTACGGGAGGTCGTGGGGCTGGATCCGGCCACGGTGCACGCATTGTGGTCACGACTGCTCGATATTGACCTCACCACGAAGGTGAATATTCGGCTGGTGGTATTGGATGACCCACTGCTCAGCCTCCTGGTTGACCTGCGGGCCACCCAGCCAAAGCTGAGTGACAACCTGTGGCTACGGGTGGTGGATGTGCCGGCCGCATTGGCGGCCCGGCGCTACGCCGCGCCGGTGGACGTTACCTTGGGCGTCACCGACGCGGTGCTCCCAGCCAACAACGGTGCCTGGCGGATTCGGGCCGCTGCCTTCTCAGCTGAGGTGTCGATCACCAAGGTCGACAGCGCCGAGATCAACCTGGACGTCCGCGAGCTCGGCTCGCTCTACCTCGGCGGAACCTCCGCTGCCGCGCTGGCCACGGCCGGGCTGCTCACCGGTCCACCGGACCAGGTGCAGCAGCTCACCAGCGCCTTCGCTTGGCCGCTCCAACCCGGATCCAGCTGGATCTTCTGATCACCTACGACCAGGGGCCCACACCGACATCGTCGGTGTGGGCCCCTTGATCAGTCTTGGTCGATCTACTCCGGGTTCGGCGTGGTCTTGGAGATGACCATCAAGAACTCGCGGTTCGACTGGGTTTTGCGCATCCGGTTGAGCAGCATCTCCAGGCCCTGCTGGACGTCCTGACCGCTGAGCACGCGGCGCAGCTTCCAGATGATCGCCAACTCGTCACGTCCCAGCAACAGCTCTTCCCGGCGGGTGCCGGAAGCGACCGGGTCGATAGCCGGGAAGATCCGGCGGTCAGCGAGCTCACGGCGCAGGCGCAGTTCCATGTTGCCGGTGCCCTTGAACTCCTCGAAGATCACCTCGTCCATCTTCGAACCCGTCTCGATCAGCGCCGTGGCCAGGATGGTCAGCGAGCCGCCATCCTCGATGTTGCGGGCGGCACCGAAGAACTTCTTCGGCGGGTAGAGCGCCGCTGAGTCGACACCACCCGACAGGATCCGACCAGAAGCCGGAGCAGCCAGGTTGTAGGCCCGGCCCAGTCGCGTGATGCCGTCGAGCAGCACCACCACGTCGCGACCCATTTCGACCAGGCGCTTGGCCCGCTCGATGGCCAGTTCGGCGATCGTGGTGTGATCCTCGGCCGGACGGTCGAAGGTGGAGGCGATAACCTCACCGCTGGTGGTCCGCTGGAAGTCAGTGACCTCTTCGGGACGTTCGTCCACCAGCACCACCATCAGGTGAACCTCGGGATTGTTCTGGGCGATGGCGTTGGCGATTGCCTGCATGACCAAGGTCTTGCCAGCCTTCGGTGGCGAGACGATCAGACCACGCTGGCCTTTGCCGATGGGGGAAACCAGGTCGATGATCCGGCCGGTCATGTTCAGCGGCGTGGTCTCCAAGCGCAGGCGCTCCTGCGGGTAGAGCGGGGTCAGCTTCTGGAACTCAGGACGGTCCTTGGCCTTCTCCGGAGCATCAGCGTTGATCGTGTCGATCCGCACCATCGGGTTGAACTTCTCGCGACGCTCGCCCTCTTTCGATGCCTTGATGGCGCCGGTGAGGATGTCGCCCTTACGCAGGCCGTACTTGCGCACCATCGAAAGGGAGACGTAGGCGTCGTTCGAACCGGGCAGGTAGCCGGAGGTACGGACGAAGGCGTAGTTGTCGCGGACGTCGAGGATGCCGGAGATCTCCACCACTACGTCGTCCTCGCCAACCACGGGCTCGGCGTCCATGCGCTCCAGACCGTTCAGTCCGCCGCCCATGCCACCGCTGGGCCGACGACGGTTCTGCCGATCACGATTGCGACGACGGCGGCTTCGACGGCTACCGCCGGGGCCAAACTCATCGTCGTCGCGTTGCTGCGACTGCTGCGAACGCGACTGGTCGTTGTTGCGCGACTGGTCATTGCCGCGGGACTGCTCGTTGCTGCGGGACTGCTCGTTGCCGCGCGACTGTTCGCCTTCGCCTTCGGCGTTGTTGGCGTTGTTATTGCGCCGGTTGCGGCTGCGGCCACCATCGGCGGCCTTGAGCGCCTCCAGGCGCGCGGCCACTTCATCAACACCGGAGTTGCCACCATCTGAGGGCGGCAATTGCGGCTGCTCAGTGTCGCCAGCGGGCCGCTCTTCACGATTCTTCTGGCGCCGGCCGCGGTCCTCGCGGTCAGCGCTGGGCTCAGACTTGCCACCTTGGGCGGCCTTGATCGCGTCGATCAGTTCGCCCTTGCGCATCGAGCCGGCGCCCTTCAGCCCCATCGCGGCGCCGAGCTGCTTCAGCTCGGGAAGGAGCATGCCGGTAAGACCGGAGCTGCGCCCGGCCTTTGGGCTCGTGGCTTCGACAGTGTCGGTCACGGGATTCCTTTCGGAAAGGGAGGTCCGCCGGTCTATCCAGGCAGGCTCGCCCACGCTCAGGTACGAGCGATTTGAAATGTCATCCAGATCTGGAATCCAGCCGGACTCAATGGTTCACTGCTGGGATTCCTCAACGAGACTCCTGCTACCCCGCACTCGTTCGGCCCGATCTGAGGGGCCTTGCGTTCGAGACGCGAGTCAACTGTAGCACCGCGCCACCACGGTGCCCTATTCCGGACAGCTACCCGGCGAGCGCTTTGGTAAAGGCCAACCGGAGTTGGTCATAGTCGGTCACCACCGGAAACTGGCCGAACTCGGCGATTACGTTTGCTGGCGGTCGGAACAGGATGCCCGCATCCGCCTCACTCAACATCGCGGTGTCGTTGTAGGAATCACCGGTGGCAACAACGGCGAAGTTGAGTTCGTGAAATGCCTGAACCGCAGCCCGTTTGGCGTTGGGCTGCCGCAAGCTGTAGCCCACGATCTGATCATCACTCACCTGGAGTTGGTGGCACAGCAGCGTCGGGAAGCCGAGCTGAGCCATCAACGGCATCGCGAACTCATAGAAGGTGTCCGACAGGATCACCACCTGAAACCGCTCGCGCAGCCAGTCCAGGAACTCTGCGGCACCTGGCATCGGCCCCATCTCGGCGATGACCGACTGAATTTGACTCAGTTTGATGCCCGCCTCGGCCATCACCTTGATCCGGTGCCGCATCAACTCGTCGTAGTCGGCGATGTCGCGGGTGGTCAGCCGCAGTTCGGCGATACCGGTTACCTCGGCGACCCGGATCCAGATTTCGGGAACCAGGACCCCTTCAAGATCGAGGCAGGCAACGTTCATCTCAGGCTCCTTCTACCCGCATCAACGAGATGCCGGGGTGCACTTCCGGCATCGAGTTCAGGTCGGCAATGGCGCCGTCCACCTCACGGTGCAGAGCCAGGTGAGTCATCACTCCGAGCCGGGCCTGCTCGCCCGTGCTCTCCTGCCGGACGGCCTGCAGCGACACCCCGTGCCGCGCGAATGCGGTCGCCACCTGCGCCAACACCCCGGGCTCGTCGTGGACGGTCATCGAGGCGTAGTAGCGCGAACGCACCTCGCCGGCTGCGGTAATCGCCCGACCGGAATAGATCGACTCCCCCGGGCCACGGCTGCCGCGGACGCGGTTGCGCGCGGCGGTGACCAGGTCACCCAGCACCGCCGATGCCGTGGGCGATCCGCCAGCACCCTTACCCATGAACATCAGCCGACCCGCGTTGCGAGATTCAATGAAGATCGCGTTGTAGGCACCGGGAATGCTGGCTAGCGGATGAGCCACCGGCACCATCGTCGGATGGACGCCGACCGCAATCGTGCCGTCCTCGCTGAGCGCGCAGCGGGCCAACAGCTTGATCACACAGCCCATTTCTTTGGCTGCTTGAATGTCAGCGGACTTCACCCCAGTGATGCCCTCCCGGCTCACCTCCGACAGTTTCACCCGGGAGTGGAAGGCCAGGCTGGCCAGAATGGCTGCCTTGGCTGCGGCATCAAAGCCCTCGACGTCCGCGGTCGGATCAGACTCGGCGTAGCCAAGGCGCTGAGCCTCAGCGAGCACGTCGTCAAAGTCGGCCCCGTCGGTGTGCATCTTGTCGAGGATGAAGTTCGTGGTGCCGTTCACGATGCCCATCACTGCGGTCACTTCGTCGCCAACCAGCGATTCGCGCAGCGGACGCACGATCGGGATCGCACCGGCGACCGCCGCTTCGAAGTAGACATCCACCCCGGCTTCCTCGGCTGCGGAGTAGATCGTCGGGCCGTCCTCGGCCAGCAGTGCCTTGTTTGCGGTGATCACCGACGAGCCGGCATTGATCGCGGCCAAGATCAAGGTGCGAGCAGGCTCGATTCCCCCCATCAGCTCGATCACCAGATCCACATCGGGCCGCGAAGCCAAACCAATGGCGTCATCGGTGAGCAGTGCCGAATCGATTCCCGGCCGCTCAACATTGAGTCGGCGCACCGCGATACCAACTAGATCAAGGGGACGACCGACGCGGGCCCGCAGGTCATCGGCCTGCTCCAACAACTGCCGCGCGACTTGGGATCCGACTACGCCACAACCCAGCAGCGCCACCTTCAGTGGCGTCGACTTGCCCATCTCATGCCTCGTTCTCAAGCCCGGCATCAAGTGCCAGGACGTCATCAAGGGACTCACGACGCAGGACCGTGGTGATCAATCCGTCGCGAACCGCGACCACTGGTGGCCGCGGGGTGTGATTGTAGTTGTTGGCCATCGACCGGCTGTACGCCCCTGAGGCGGGCACCGCCAGCAGATCTCCCACCCCGACATCGGCGGGCAGGAACTCATCGCGCACCAAAATGTCGCCGCCCTCGCAATGGACGCCGACCACCCGGGAAACCACCGGATCGGCCGCCGAGTTGCGATTGGCCAAGGCGGCTGAGTACTCCGCCGCATACAGGGCCGGACGAATGTTGTCGCTCATGCCGCCGTCCACTGACAGATAGCGGCGGGTCAGGCCGCCACCGATATCTACCGGCTTCACTGTGCCCACCCGGTAGACCGCCATCCCGGCGGTGCCAACGATGGCCCGTCCCGGTTCCAAGGAAATCTCGGGCTGGGTCAATCCGAACGCCCGGCACTCGTGCGCCACAATCTCGCGCAGGCCAGCGGCCAGGTTCTCCGGGGTGGAGGGGTCGTCCTCCTTGGTGTAGGCGATGCCGAAGCCGCCGCCAAGGTCGAGTTGCGGCATCTCCTGCCCGGTCGCCTCTTTGAACTGGGCGAACAGCTTGAGCGTGCGGCGGGCAGCCACCTCGAAACCGTGGGTGTCGAAGATCTGGCTGCCGATGTGGGAGTGAATCCCCATCAATTCCAGGTAGGGGCTGTGGTGGCAGCGGAACATCCCGACCAGAGCTTGCCCCGAGGCGATCGAGAAGCCGAACTTCTGATCCTCATGCGCGGTGGCGATGTACTCATGGGTGTGGGCCTCCACTCCAGTGGTGACCCGCACCATCACTTTGGCTTTGACGCCAAGTTCTGCGCACAGCTCTTCCAGCCGTGAGATCTCATCTGATGAGTCGACGATGATGCGTCCGACCCCGCGGGTCAACGAAATCCGTAGCTCCTCGACCGACTTGTTGTTGCCGTGATGGCCGATCCGGGCCGGGTCGAAGCCGGCGCGCAGTGCCACCGTCAGCTCACCGAGCGAGGCGACATCCAGGTACAGGCCTTCCTCAGCTACCCACTTGGCGATGGTGCCGCTCAGAAAAGCCTTGCCGGCGTAATAGACCGTCCAACCTTCAAAGGCCTGCTTCCAAGCCCGGGCCCGGGCCCGGAAATCGTCCTCATCCAGGACGTAGACCGGGGTGCCCACCTGGGCAGCCAGCTCGGTCAGCCGGACGCCACCGACCTCGATCGCGCCGTCCTCGCCGCGCCGGGTGGTCGAGCTCCACAGCTTCATAGTCAGCGCATTGACATCTTCGGGCCGAGTCAGCCACACCGGTGCTGGTGAGGCGGCCTCGGCATGAATCTCGCCGGCTACGTGCATATGCGTCATGTGGGCAACTGTGCCAGAGTCGCCGCCCGAGCCGTCGATCGCCACCTCGATCTGGACTTAACCCGCGCCGGGCCCGCCGATGCGACTGCCTCGGCCAGACTTTGCTACAGTGCGTGACGGCCCTTTTGGGCCCGGCCCCCGTAGCTCAGGGGATAGAGCACCGCCCTCCGGAGGCGGGAGCGCGCGTTCGAATCGCGCCGGGGGCGCCGTTACTCAATTTCGCGTAGGTGCGTTTGGCACCAATCCGCCTGCATTTCCAGCGCCGAGAGCGTTGGCTTTCACCTCAGCTGGTGCTCCCCGGACAGTGTTGGGCCAAGCCGTCGCCAAATGCCCCGTGCGCATCGACGGCAAGACCGGCATGAGAGGTTGTAAATACAAGGGCTTGTAGCGACATTGACCGCCCTGACAACGCATTTTGAAACTCACCGGGCCAGTGGTTCAATCCTTGTGGCGGCATATGTAACATCTATGCCGATAATCCGCGAGCACTGAGTGCAGGGAAGAAGAAGACCGTGGCTGAGCCGCATCAGAACCCAGAATCAAGCAACGTCGCCGACCAGTTCGGCGCGAACGACTGGTTGATCGACGAGATGCGCGAGCGGTACCTGGCAGACCCCGGCTCAGTCGACCCCGCCTGGGTCGCCTTCTTCCAGCGCGCTGAGGGGTCAGTAGCCACCCCGGCGGCAGCTACTCCCCCGGCCGCACCCGTCCCAACACCCGCCGCACCAGCGACGGCCCCGGCCGCGCCAGTGGCCGCTGCGCCCGCGCCAGCTGCCGCAGCAGGCGTGGCCCCGACCGCTGAGCCCAGCCCATTCTCCAAATCCGGCCCGCAGGGTCCCGGATCCGGAACCGGCGTTTCGGCTGATCGGCCGCGCCAGCAGCCGCAGTCGTCCAAAGCCGCGGTCGAGCCGGTCCGCACCCCGCTCCGTGGCGCGCCGATGCGCACCGCCCAGAACATGGACGCCTCCCTGGCCGTGCCGACAGCCACCAGCGTCCGCGACGTACCGATGAAGCTGGTCATCGACCAGCGGCAGTTGATCAATGCCCATCTGGCTCGCACGACCGGCGGCAAGGTGTCCTTCACCCACCTGATCGGTTGGGCCATGGTTCAGGCGCTCAAGGCCGTACCGCAGATGAACAACTCCTACGAAGTAGTCGACGGCAAGCCAATGCTGGTTACCCCGGCCTCGATCAATCTCGGCCTGGCCGTGGACATGAAGAAGTCTGACGGCACCCGTCAGCTGGTCGTACCCAACATCAAGAACTGCGAGGACCTCGATTTCGCCGGCTTCTGGAGCGCCTACGAGGCCCTGATCGCCAAGGCTCGCAAGGGCAAGCTGGAGGTCTCCGATTTCGCTGGCTCGACCGCATCTCTGACCAACCCCGGCGGTATCGGCACCAACCATTCGGTGCCACGGCTGATGGCTGGCCAAGGGGTGATCCTCGGAGTCGGCTCGATCGACTACCCGCCGGAGTTCCAGGGTGCCAGCGTGGTCCGGATCAACGAGTTGGGCGTCTCGAAGGTGACCACGCTCACCTCTACCTACGACCATCGCGTGATCCAGGGTGCCCAATCCGGTGAGTTCCTCAAGCACCTCCACGAGCTGCTCATTGGGAAGCACGCCTTCTACGACGGCATCTTCGACTCCCTGCGGGTGCCCTACGCCCCGATTCGTTGGACACCGGACAACAGCGACGCCCGCGACGGCTCCATCCCGCGGGCTGCCCGGGTCTTCTCGCTGATCGACGCCTACCGCACCCGCGGCCACTACCTGGCCGATGTCGATCCGCTGGAATACCGTCAGCGCAGCCACCCCGAACTCGAACTGGAGCACCACGGGCTGAGCCTTTGGGATCTTGACCGCGAGTTCCCGGTGGGCAACTACGCCGGGTTGACCGGCCAGGTGCGCCCGCTGCGCGACATCGTGGCCGGGCTACGCGACTCCTACTGCCGCACCGTCAGCGTGGAATACATGCACATCGATGACGAGGAGGAGCGCACCTGGATCCAGGAGCAGTTCGAGCGGCCCTTCGTGCCGCTGCCCCGCGAGGAGCACCTGCGGATCCTGGACAAGCTCAACGAGGCTGAGGTCTTCGAGACCTTCCTACAAACCAAGTTCGTCGGGCAGAAGCGCTTCTCCTTGGAGGGCGCCGAATCCACGATCGTCTTCCTCGATGAGGTTTGCGAACAGGCCGCCGATGGCGAGGTGGACGAAGTGGTCATCGGGATGCCCCACCGCGGACGCCTGAACGTGCTGGCCAATATCGTCGGCAAGTCCTATGCCCAGATCTTCCGCGAGTTCCAGGGCAACTACGACCCCCGCCTGACCCAGGGCTCCGGCGATGTGAAGTACCACCTGGGCGCCGAGGGCGAGTTCAAAGCAGCCAGCGGCCGCACCATCAAGACTTCGGTGGCCGCCAACCCGTCCCATTTGGAGGCGGTCAACCCGGTGGTCGAGGGCATCGTGCGCGCCAAGATCGACCAGATCGGCAAGCGCCCCGACTGGCCGGTCATGGCCATTCTGCTGCACGGCGATGCTGCCTTCTCCGGGCAGGGCGTGGTCTACGAGACTCTGCAGATGAGCCAACTGCGCGCCTTCAAGACTGGCGGCACGATCCATCTGGTGGTGAACAACCAGGTGGGCTTCACCACCTCGCCGGTCGAGTCCCGCTCCTCGGTGTACTGCACTGATGTGGCCAAGTCGATCCAGGCGCCGGTCTTCCACGTCAACGGTGATGACCCTGAGGCCGTGGCCCGAGTGGCCCAGATTGCTTTCGCCTACCGGCAGCGCTTCAACCGCGACGTGGTAGTCGATCTGATCGCCTATCGCCGCCGCGGACACAACGAGGGCGATGACCCGAGTTTCACCCAGCCGCTGATGTATGACCTGATCGAGCAGAAGCGCAGCAGCCGCAAGCTCTACACCGAGGCCTTGATCGGTCGCGGTGACATCACCACCGAGGACGCCGAGCGAGTGCTGGCCCGCTTCCGCGAGCGGCTTGAGGGTGTGTTCAAGGAGGTCCGTGAGGCTGGCGAAGTACCGGCCGAAGAGCCCAAGACCCCCTACTACCCGCCGAAGCTCGGCGAGGCGAAGGGCACCGCGATCACCGCTGAGCAGATGGAGATCGTTGCCCGCGCCCACCTCACCTTCCCCGAGGGATTCACCCCGCATCCGAAAGTGCTCAGCCAACTCCAGCGCCGAGCAGAGAGCATCCGGACCGGCCCTATCGACTGGGCGACTGCGGAACTGCTGGCCTTCGGCTCGCTGCTGATGGAAGGGCGCCCGGTTCGCCTGGAAGGTCAGGACAGCCGTCGGGGCACCTTCAGCCAGCGCTTCGCCGGCATCGTCGATCGGGTCACCGCCCGCGCCTACGTGCCGTTGAAGCATTTGACCGCTGACCAGGGAAACTTCCACGTATTCGACGCACTGCTCAGCGAATACGCCACCATGGGCTTCGAGTACGGCTACTCGGTGGCCGCACCGGACGCGCTGGTGCTGTGGGAGGGCCAGTTTGGCGATTTCGCCAATGGCGCGCAGACCATCGCCGATGAGTTCATCTCTTCGGGCAATGCGAAGTGGACCCAGAAGTCCGGGGTAGTACTGCTACTCCCCCACGGCTTCGAAGGACAGGGCCCCGACCACTCCTCAGCTCGCCTGGAGCGTTGGCTGACGCTGTGCTCCGAGGGTGCCCTGGCCGTGAGCCAGCCCTCCTCTCCAGCCAGCTATTTCCACCTGCTGCGGACCCACGCCTACGTGAACTGGCACCGTCCGGTGGTTATCGCTACACCCAAGTCGATGCTGCGGAGCAAGGCCGCGGCATCCTCGGTCGATGAGTTCATCAACGGACGCTGGCGCCCGGCCCAAGGCGACCCGACGATCACCGATCCGAGCAAGGTGAAGCGGATCCTGATCTGCTCTGGCAAGATCCGCTGGGAGCTGGTCGCAGCGCGTGCCAAGGCCGGACTGGACGACCAGGTGGCCATCTTGTCGCTGGAGCGGCTCTACCCGATCCCAGCCCCGGAACTGGCTGCCGAACTGGCCAAGTACCCCCAGGTCACCGACATCCGTTGGGTGCAGGACGAGCCCGAAAACCAGGGCGCCTGGTGGTTCCTGCAGTTGCATCTGCCGGCGGCGGTCGCTGCCCAACTGCCTGGCTACGAATTGTCACTCACCGGAATAACTCGGCCAGCCGCTTCAGCTCCGTCGGTCGGATCGGTTAAGGTACACCTCGCCCAAGAAGCCGAACTGCTTCGAGCAGCGTTGGCCGAATGAGTAAAGACTGACGTTCGGGTTGCGGCGCTGGATCACCTCCAGCGCTGCAACCAGGACACCCGGCGTGAGCATCGCTGGGCACCCTGGAGGGGATCGAATCTCTCCAGATGTGCAATTTGGGGTGTCACCCCTTGTGCTCACAAGCTAGAGTTGTCACCCTGTACTGCGGAGTGAGCCGAAGAACCGCGCCGGCCACCCGTTGCCGCGTGCAATGCGGACCCATCGATCTTAGGGAGTGGTTTTTTCATGGACTGGCGCCATCGGTCTGCCTGCTTGACCGAGGACCCAGAGCTGTTCTTCCCGATCGGCAATACTGGTCCGGCTCTGATGCAGATTGCAGAGGCAAAGAAAGTTTGTCGCCGCTGCGATGTCCGCGAAGCCTGCCTGCAATGGGCTCTGGACGCCGGGCAAGACCACGGTGTTTGGGGCGGCCTGAGTGAAGACGAGCGTCGCGCCATGAAGCGTCGGGCCGCCCGCATGCGGGTGCGCGCCAACGCCGGTAGCTGAGGACGAACTCTCCCGACTTAGGTTGCCCTGGCTCAACGCTGCCATGGCGCTTGAGCCAAGGGCAGGCTCACCGAAGCGACGGTCGATTCCGCGGTCGAGGTCAGGCTGAACTCGCCACCAAGGTCCGAAACCAGGGTGCTCACAATCGACAACCCCAGACTGGTCGATTGGGCCAGGTTGAAATCAACCGGCAGCGGCTCACCGAAGTTCTCTACTGCCACCACCAGGCGTCCATCTTCTTGGTGTGGCTTGATGAACACCTGGCCCGAGGCCGAACCAAGGCCATGCTCGATCGCGTTCTGAGCCAGCTCGGTCAACACCAAAGACAGGCTGGTAGCCACATCGGCCGGGACCGATCCGAACGAGCCTTCCCGCACCATCTGGACGTGACCGCCCGTCGCCGCAACGTCGCTGACCATTCGCAGCAACCGGTCGGCGACATCGTCGAACTGAACCTCAGAGTCGAAGCCCTGGCTGAGCATTTCGTGCACCACCGCGATCGCGGCCACCCGCTGCATCGCATCGTCAAGAGCGGCCTTGGCCTCGGCTGAGGAGATCCGGCGCGATTGCAGCCGCAACAACGCGGCCACCGTTTGCAGATTGTTCTTGACCCGGTGATGGATTTCCCGGATCGTGGCGTCCTTGGTGACCAGTTGCCGCTCCCGGGAGCGCAGCTCGGTAGTGTCGCGGCACAGGACCACGTAGCCAGCCTGCAGCGTGCCGTCGAGCAACGGCAGCACCCGCACGCGCACATTGGCGCGATCAGTCTCCAGATCGACTTCAGCCGCGCCAACTCCGGTAAGCAGGTCCGATGCTGAGCGCTCCACTGGTGCCCGCTCCGGCAGTAGCGCCCGGCTCATCGCCACGAAGTCTTCACCGAACAGGTCACCGGCCAAGCCGAGCCGGCGGAACGCGCTGACCGCATTCGGGCTGGCGTAGGCGATGGTGCCGTCCCGCTTCACCCGGATCATCCCGTCACCGACCCGAGGGGAGACCCAGGGCACCCGCCGTTCGCCGGGGTCGGGGAACTGATGGTGGTGCACCATGCCCACCAGTAGCTGGGCGGCCTCTAGGTAGGAGTCCTCCAGAATGCCGGGCGATCGCAGGCCCATTCGGTTGGAGTGCATCTCCAGCACGGCCATACTGCGGCCGCGGTTCATGATCGGAATTGCTGACACGTCCACCGGCAGACCAGCATCGGCCGAGTGCTCGCTGGAGTGGCAGATCTTCCCTGAAAGGAAAGCCTCGGTCACCAGGTGCTCGGGGTTGTGACTGATCTCGCTGCCGACAACGTCATCTTCCAAAGCGGTCGGCCCGGTATTGGGACGCACCTGGGCGACTGCTCGAAAGACCTCATCACCCTCAGGTGTCCAGAGGATCAAGTCAGCGAATGCCAGATCGGCCAATAGTGACCACTCGTCGACCAGGTTGTTCAGCCAGCTTCGGTCCTCTGCACTTTGACCGGAGGGCGAAGGCGGCATCTTCTCCCGGTTTTTCATGCCCCCACCCTAGCCACCGAGTTGGTCGTGACGCGCCGCGCTGGCAGAATGGGTCTTCGCGTCAACTGACGCCACCAAAAGCCACCACTGAGGAGACCGAAATGGGTAAAGGCGGTCGCAAGCGCCGTTCTCGCCGGAAGAACGCAGCGAACCACGGCAAGCGCCCCAACGCCTGAGGTTCGCCTGTCAGCTGCTGACCCCCGCCATCGGCGGGGGTCAGTGCAATTTCGGGGCCTATTCGGCCTCGGTGACCACTACCGTCCTGGTGATCGTGGCCTGTACGCGCAGCCGCAGCTTGGCGGAGGCCACCGCCTCGGTGTTGCAGCACTTACGCACCAGGGCGCGCAGCGCCTCCTCCACCTGGAAGCTGTCCAGGCAGGGTTCGCAGGCCATCAAATGCTCGCGGATGTGATCGGCCTCGGCCTCGGTCAGCTCGTGATCGTGGAAGGCGTACAGATGCTCCAGGACGTCGCTGCAATCCTCGAAGTCCGGCTCACTCGTCGTCATCATCACCGCCTGGGATCAGACCCTGCTCACGGGCGAAGTCGGCAAGTTTGGCCCGCAACTGGTTGCGTCCGCGATTGAGTCTGGACATCACCGTGCCGATGGGCGTGCCCATGATCGCGGCGATCTCTTTGTAAGCGAAGCCTTCGACATCGGCCAGATAGACCGCCAACCGGAAGTCGGCGGGAAGCTCATTCATCGCATCGGTCACCGCTGAATGGGGCATCTGATCCAAGGCTTCCATCTCCGCCGAGCGCAGCCCGGTGGAAGTGTGCGATTCGGCCTTGGCCAGCTGCCAGTCCTCCAACTCCCCGCCGCTGGACAGCGGCTGACGCTGCTTCTTGCGGTAGGTGTTGATGAAGGTATTAGTGAGGATGCGGTACAGCCAGGCCTTCAGGTTGGTGCCTGGGGTGAACTGGCCGAAGGAGGCGTAGGCCTTGGCGAAAGTCTCTTGGACGAGGTCTTCGGCGTCAGCAGGATTGCGGGTCATCCGCAGCGCAGCGCCGTACAGCTGATCCAGGTAGCCCAACGCGTCTGCCTCAAACCGGGCGGTGCGCTCAGCTTCGGTCTCCGTCAGGCGTGAATCAGCCTCGGATATCTCAGTAGTGGTGAGGTTCATCGGGAACGAGCCTAGCCGCTTACCGATGGCTCGGAGGTCATCGGCAGTAGCTGGCATGGTCGCGATCACATCTGTGGAACGACAAACCCCACCCGCGCTATTCCACAACCGGGCTCGACGGCGTCAGCAATTCGGGTCCATCGTTGCCCACCTTGTTCACCGCGGTCGACACCGCAAAGAACTCCAGCCCGGCCGCCGGGACGCTGAGCAGGGCGGTGGGCTCGGTGACGAACTCCGGATCCAGCCAGGCGTCCCAGTTGTCAGGGTGGACGACCATCGGCATTCGGTCATGAAGCCGGCCAACCGAATCAGCGGCTGCGGTGGTGATGATGGTGGCGGTGGTCAGCCAACTGCCGTCTGGGGCCTTCCAGAACTCGTACAGCCCAGCCATCACCAGCGGGCCGCCAGCCAGCGGACGGATGAAGTAGGGCTGCTTGATCGGCTTAGCGTCGCCGACGGTGTGGCCGTACCACTCGTAGTAGCCGTCGGCTGGAATCAGGCAGCGCCGCGCGGCCAGTGCCTTTCGGAAGGACGGCTTCACCGCGAGCGTCTCCGCCCTGGCGTTGATCAGCCGGGCCGCACCGCTGGGATCCTTGGACCAGGACGGCACTAAGCCCCAACGCAAGCTGGTGAGCAATCGCCGGCGCCCTTGGGAGCCGACACGCTCCAGCACCGCAGCGATTGGGTCGGTCGGGGCGATGTTGTAGGCCGGGCCGGGCAGCGGCGCCGCCACTTCGTCGATTTCGAAGAACTCAACCAGATCTTCGGCGCTGCTGGAGGCCGCAAACCGTCCACACATGTTGTCTCCTAGGCTTCGCGGTCGCTCAACGCGGCGCGCACCCGTTGGGCCACCTCAGCCGGAATCACCGAATCGGGGTCGCGCATGGCCGCCAGCGCCCCGGTCACCCCGACTATGCCGGCATACAACGCCGGGCAGGTCGGGCAGCCTGCCAGGTGTTGTTCCAATCGCTGGCGCTCGGTCGGCGCCAACTCGCCTTCGAGGTAGTCACCAACCCGGCTTCGAGCCGTCCAACAGTTCAGCGGGACGCCGGCCAGGTTGGCCCGCCGCTCGGATCCTTCGGCCAGCGCGCTGACCAGCAACTGCCGGCCCCGCCGGATGCGCTGCTTGGCCGCTGGTAGGCCCACCTGTTGAACTTCGGCGACCTGGACGGCGGTCAACGCCTCCAAATCGTGCAGCAGCACTGCGGAGCGGTAACTGGCCGGGAGCCGGATCAGCGCATCGAGCAGGGCTTCTCGGTCTTCGGTGCGTTCGGCGACCACCTCGGCTGAGACGGTGTAGGCGTCATCAGCCCAGTTGCGTTCATTGGCCGCGATCAGCGCTTCGGCCTCCATCGGCACCGGCTGGCGGCGCCGTGCTAGGTCGAGGAAGCGGTGGTACATGATGCGATGCAGCCAGGTGCCCAAAGCAGCCTCGCCACGAAACTGGTCGGCGCGCTCCAAAGCCCGCAAGGCGGTTTCCTGAACCAGATCGGCAGCATTGTCTTCGTCCCGGGTGAGTGCCCGCGCATAGCGGAGCAGCCCGGGGAGCTCGGCGGCGAGCTGATCTGAAGTGATTGCCACCCTCAGAATCTAGCGCGCCGCCGCAGCCGGACTACTTGGTGGCGCAGGTGGAGATGCCGAACAAGCGGTACAGCGGGCAGAAGCCCACCGCCGCGGTCAGCCCGGCGATGGCGGCCACCACGACCAGGACGATGCCACCGACACTGCCGATGCCCACCACGAAAGCCAGCACCAGCGCAACCACAGCGATACCGGCGCGGATCACCTTGTCGGCGTTTCCAACATTTGAAGTCATTGAACTTACCTTTCTGATCAGGATCACCAGCTTTGACGCCCAAGGACCCGATTTGGATACATTCGAGCCACCCGGGGGCCCGTTTCGGCTTGGCAGGCCGGGGCACACGGGGTAGGAATGACCTATGAGTCTGTTGCGTTTCGCCGCCCGCACCCTGCTGGCCAGCTACTTCGTGGTCAATGGCGTCAAGGCGGTGCGTCACCCAAGCGACTTCCTCGATACTGCTCAGCCGGTCGTTGACAAGGTGTTGCCCCCACTGAAGTCGGTGCTACCCGAGGAAGCGGCCGCGCTGCTACCCGTCGATGCCACTGGCGTAGCGCGGATCTGCGGCGGGCTCCAAATCCTCGGCGGTATCAGCTTGGCCACCGGCATCGGTCGCCGCCTTGGTGCTGGCGTGTTGGCCTCGACCCTGGCGCCCCAACTACTCACCACCAACCCGCTTAAGGCGGCCGCCGATGATCGGGCCAAGTTCGGTGCCGAGCTGGCTCTGCTCGGTGGGGTGGTGCTGGCTGCGCTCGACACTGAGGGCGAACCCGGTCTCGCTTGGAGGCTGCGGGCTCAGCGCCAAGTGGCTGCCAAGCACAACGCCCGGCGTAAAGCAGAGCTCACCCACAACACCCAGGCGGTGACGGCCAAAGTCGTCAAACGCGCCAAGGCGCTGCGCAAGCAGGCAGAAGGCGTGCTTTCTTGAGTAGTTGGGCAGCTCTGGTCGCTGCCGGACCAATCACTGCGAATGTGGTGGTGCCCGGCTCCAAGTCCGCTTCGGCACGCGCCCTGGTGTTAGCCAGCCTGGCTACCCAGCCGACCACCCTCACCGGCGTCCTCGACTCCCGCGACACCGCCCTGATGCGGGCCGGGTTGACCAGTTTGGGCGCCGCCTTCACCGACCTGGGCGACAACCAGCTTCGCGTGCACCCATTCGGGGCCGTCACTGGTGGCCAGACCATCGACATTGGCCTGGCCGGTACGGTGCTCAGGTTTCTACCGCCGATCGCGGTGCTCGCCTCCGCCCCCACCAGCTTCATCGGCGATCCGGCGGCGGCCGCGCGTCCGGTGGCTCCGCTACTGGCCGCGTTGGCCGCGCTCGGCGCTGAGGTGAGCAACCCGCCAGCGCTGCCGTTCAGCATCGCTGGGTCGCCAGCCTTCCGCGGTGGCCGGGTTGAACTCGATGCCAGTGCCTCCAGCCAATTCATCTCCGCCCTGTTGCTGGCCGGTGCCCGCTACACCGGGGGCATCCAACTGCGCCACATTGGGGCGACGTTGCCGTCGCGGCCACATATCGACATGACCTGCACCATGCTGGCCCGCCATGGCGTCCAGGTGCGCCAACCCGACGAGTTCACCTGGACGGTCTCCCCCGGCCCGATCACCGGATTAGACGCGGTCGTCGAGCCTGACCTGACCAACGCCGCCACCCTGCTCGCCGCCGCCCTGATCACCGGCGGCAAGATCACCACCGCCTGGCCAGCAGATTCGGTGCAGGCTGCCGACGCCCTAGCTGACGTCCTGGCAGCCTTCGGCGCCAACCTTGCCTACGCCGAGACCGCCACCGGGCGCGAACTGAGCGTGAGTGGGCAGCAGGTGCATGGCGCGGAGGTGGATCTGCACGCGGTCAGCGAACTCACCCCAGTTGCCGCCGCCCTGGCCGCAGTGGCCGATGGGCCAAGCGTGATTCACGGCGTGGCCCACATTCGCGGCCACGAGACTGATCGCCTGGCCGCGCTGGCCACCGAACTGGGCAAGCTCGGTGTGCGGGTCACCGAAACCGCCGATGGTCTACGCATCACCCCGGGGCCTCGCCACGGTGGAGTCTTCAAAACCTACGCCGATCACCGGATGGCTCACGCCGGCGCACTGATCGGGCTGGTCACCCCAGGAGTCGAGTTGGACGATGTGTCCTGCACCACCAAGACGCTGCCCGATTTCCCCGGCCTTTGGGCCCAACTCGTGGCGGGCTCGCGATGAGTCGCCGGGGCCGAGACGACATCACCAGCGACCCGCACGCCGGATTTGAGCGGGCCGGGCGACGCAGCCGTCCGCGCACCAAGGACAGACCCAGCTACAACGACGCCCTGGACGCGGTGGTGGTGGCAGTTGACCGGGGCCGGTTCCGCTGCCGAATCGAGGGTCAGCCCGCCCAGGTGAGCGCCATTAAGGCCCGCAGCCTGCCGCGATTGTCGGTAATCGTCGGCGATCAGGTGCGGGTGGTCGGCGACACCACCGGCGACGAAGGGGCGTTGGCCCGCATCGTCGAAGTGACCCCCCGCACCACCGTGCTGCGCCGCACCGCCGATGACGATGACCCCTACGAGCGCCCGATCGTGGCCAATGCCGACCAGTTGGCCATCGTTGCTGCCCTGGCCGACCCACCACCGCGGGTCGGCATGATCGATCGGATCCTGGTGGCCGCCTTCGATGCTGGCCTGGAACCGCTGCTGGTGCTCACCAAATCAGACCTGGCCGCCCCCGACGGTCTGATGGCCACCTACCGTCCGTTGGGGGTAAAGGTGGTCGCGATCGAGCCAGGAGCCGATCTCAGCGAGCTTCGCGCTGCGCTGGTCGGACGCCGCAGCGTGCTCGTCGGCCACTCCGGGGTGGGGAAATCCACCCTGGTGAATGCGCTGATCCCGGGCATGGACCGCGCCATTGGTGAAGTCAACGACGTGACCGGTCGGGGTCGGCACACCTCCTCCAGTGCGGTGGCTCTCGAACTGCCGGCTCCCGGCGGTTGGGTGATCGATACGCCCGGGGTTCGATCCTTCGGGCTGAGCCACATCACCCCGGAATCCTTCATCGCTGCCTTCAGCGATCTGGCTGAGTTTGTGGATGAGTGCCCGCGGGGCTGCCGCCACGACACCGCGTCCACCGAATGCGCCTTGGACGCGGCCGTCAGCAGCGGTCAATTGTCGCTGGAACGCCTGGAGTCGTTTAGGAGGATGGAACGCGCGTTCGGCTAGATTGACCCGCATGGCTGATCAATCTTGGATGGACGACCTGCGCTTGGCCCATGTGTTGGCCGATCAGGCGGATGCGATCACCATGAGTCGCTTCAAAGCAACCGATCTGCAGGTCACTTCAAAGCCTGATCTGACCCCGGTGACCGACGCTGACACCGCGGTGGAAGATGCGATCCGGACCAGCCTTTCCCGCACCCGTCCTCGCGATGCCGTGCACGGTGAAGAGCGGGCGGATTCCGGCTGGGGCCCGCGCCGCTGGGTGATCGATCCGATCGACGGCACCGCCAACTACGTCCGCGGAGTGCCGGTATGGGCCACCCTGATCGCACTGATGGAGGGCGATGACGTGGTGGTCGGCGTGGTCTCAGCCCCGGCCTTGTCGCGCCGCTGGTGGGCGTCCAAGGGCGCTGGGGCCTTCACCGGGCGCAGCCTGCTGCAGGGCTCCCGGTGCCGGGTCTCCCGAGTCGGCGAAATTGAGGACGCCAGCCTGTCGTATGCCTCCCTCGACGGCTGGGTCGACAGCGGCCGCGGCCAACAGTTCGTCGATCTGCTGCGGGAATGCTGGCGCACTCGGGCTTTCGGTGACTTCTGGAGCTACATGCTGCTCGCCGAAGGCGCGGTTGATCTGGCCACGGAGCCCGAACTGGCGCTGCACGACATGGCAGCCATCTCGGTGGTAGTCACCGAGGCTGGCGGGCAGTTCACCAACCTGGACGGGATCCCCGGCGTCAAAGGCCCCGGAGCGATCGCCACCAACGGCCTGCTGCACCATGAGGTAGTCAGCCGATTGGCCGCCGGAGCCTGAGCTCAGCTGACGGCCAGCCCGGCGCTGAGCTTGTTCAGCACCGCGATCATGTCGGCCCGTTCCTTGGTGGCTTCGCCAAAGAAGAAGTAGGGACCATCGGACGTGTCCACCACCACGACCCGAACCAGGGAACCTTTGGTATCCAAGTTGCTGTGATTCCATGAGTACCCCGCATCAGCTTGAACTGCGGTGTGGCCCGTGATCGTCACCTTCTTCAGGTCGAGCTTGTCGGGCGCCTTGTAATGGGTGAGGACATCAGTGCTAGCCAGGCAGGCGATGATCGTGCGGGCTTGGGTCTCCAAGCTCACCTCCTCAGCGAAGTTGGTTGGGCCCAGGACCATCGTGTTCGACCACGTTTCCCTACCGTGGACCTCAAGCACTTTGGTGTAACCGTAGGCGCCCTCGCCGTAGCGAACGAACGTCCGGGATGCCGGGCCGTCCCAGCCGGCCGGAACTGGCATCGACAGCGGGCCCACGGCCAGCCTGGTGCCAGCCATGTTGACGCCGACGCTTCGGACGGGCCCCTCCTGGTCACAGCGAAGTTTGGTGATACTCGGGCTCGGTTCGGACGGCGTTGGCGTGGGGGTCGGGGTGGGGGTTTCGGACTCGTTCCAGGCTGAACCGGTTGGTGAGTAGGTGGGCACCGGCCCAGCGATATTGCCGGGTTTGAACGGGTTCCAGACCACCAGCACGACCACCAATGCCAGCACCACGGCCCCGGCTACCGCCGCCCAGATCCAACGCTTGCTGCTCGGCCCGTCCGCACCGCCCTCAGCCGCGGAGGCGCTACTGGCGTTGTCGGTGACCTTGGTGGTCCAGGCGCGCCCGTCCCAGTAGCGCAGACGATTCGGCATTCCTGCCGGATCCGGATACCACCCCGGTGTGCTCACTGATGGGCCCCTTCCCGTCCTGATTTCGGTTCCCCAAACCTACCTGGCGGCTCCGAATCGCCTCTCCCGGCACCGGTGCGAATCTTGGGCACTGCAGCCAACAGTGCTGCGGTGTAATCCGTCTTTGGGGCTGAGTAGACGTCGCTGGTGGCGCCCTGTTCGACGATCCGGCCTGCCCGCATCACCGCCAACTGATCGCACAGATGGCGCACCACCATTAAGTCGTGGCTGACCACGATCAAAGTGAGCCCCTGATCAGCCACCAACTCAGTCAGCAGGTTCAGCACCTGCGCGCGGACAGAAACGTCCAGCGCCGAGACCGGTTCATCGGCGATCAGCACCTCGGGTTTGGGTGCCAAGGCCCGAGCGATCGCGATTCGCTGCCGCTGGCCGCCGGAGAACTCGTGCGGGAAGCGACCGGCAGCATCGGCTGGCAGGTCCACTGCGGCCAGCACCTCAGCCAGCCGAGCACCGTGATCAACCTCGGCGCTCAACTGACGGCGCACCAGGCGCGAGCGGAGCGGTTCGGTGATGATGTCGCCAACCCGCATCCGCGGGTTCAGCGAGGACCGCGGATCTTGAAACACCATCTGTACCGAGGCGCGCAGGAAGCCGAGTCTGCGTTCCGGCAGACCGGTGATTTCGGTGCCCTCGTACCAGATTCGCCCCGATGTCGGACGGTCAAGGCCGGCCAGCAGCCGCACCAGGGTGGACTTCCCCGACCCGGACTCCCCCACGATGCCCAGCCGTCCGCCCTTAGCCAAGCTCAGATCGACCTGATCCAGCCCGAGCACTTCGCGGCCTGGATCGGAGTAGCGGCGGGTCAGTTTTTCGACCCGGAAGAGGGCCTCGCTCATCGCGACTCCCCCGTCGCCGGATGATAGAAATCCTCCACCACTGGTAGGCGTTGGCCCGGCTCGACCGCATCGAGGCGGGCAGTGGCCACCAGGCCTTTGGTGTAGGGATGCTTGGGGTTGGTGAACAGTTCGGCAACCGATCCGGATTCGACCAGGCGTCCGTCCAGCATCACCATCACCTGGTCGCAGACCTGGGAGACCACCGCCAGGTCGTGACTGATGAACAGGCAGGCCGCGCCGGAGGCGTCCAGCACCTGATCGAGCTTCTCCAGCACCGTCGCCTGCACGGTGACGTCCAGGGCGGTGGTGGGTTCATCGCAGATCACCAGCTCGGGGGCGTTGATCAGCGCCATCGCCAGGATGACCCGCTGCCGCTGGCCACCGGAGAGCTGATGCGGGAATGAGTCGGCGACCCGCTCCGGATCGGCCAGGCCAACCTCAGCCAGCATCGCAACCACGCGGTCGCGGGCCGGGCCCGCCTCGGCACCGGCGTGCAACCGCAGTACTTCGGCTACTTGGCGGCCGGCCCGCATGGTCGGGTCAAGGGCGGTCATCGGCTCCTGAAAGACCATCGAGACCACGTCACCGCGCAGTCTGGACAGCCGCTGCTCGCTGAGGGTGGCAATCCGGTGCCCGGCCAAGTCGATCTCGCCGCTGAGGTCGGCATTGCCTGGCAGTAGCCCAAGGATCGCCAACGCAGTCACGGTCTTGCCCGAACCCGACTCACCGATCAACCCAAGCCGCCCACCCGCGGCAAGACTGAACGAGACGCCGTCCACGGCGACGGTGCGATGGCGGCCAAACCGCACGGTCAGGTCACGCACTTCGAGCAGGCTCATGGCACCTCCCGAAGGCGTGGATCGAGATAGTCGCGCAACCCATCGCCCAGCAGATTGAACCCCAGCACCGCGACCGCGATAGCCAGCCCCGGCCACACTGCCTGCAGCGGAGCCACGAAGAGGTAGTTCTGGGCGTCGCGCAGCATGTTCCCCCAGGTGGGGTTAGGACGGGGGGTGCCCAGACCCAGGTAGGAAAGCGCGGCCTCGGCCAAAATCGCCATCGCAAAGCCCACCGAGGCCTGCACTCCGATCACCGGGGCGATGTTCGGGGCGACGTGGCGGCTGGCCACTCCCCAGCGGGACGTACCCGAAACTCTGGCCGCCAAAATGAAGTCGGCGGCCATCACTTGCAGCGTGCCGGCCCTGGCCACCCGGGCGAAGGCCGGAATGCTGGCCACCCCAATGGCGATCATGGCGGTAGTGGTGGAAGCACCGAAGACCGAAGCCAACAGCATCGCCAACAACAAGGCCGGTAGCGCGTAGACGACATCGGCGGTGCGCATCACCACGTCGTCCACCCAGCCGCCGGCCTGCCCGGCCAACATGCCCAGCGGCACGCCGAAGACTGCCGCCAAGCTCACCGAGATGATGCCGACTGCCAGGGTCGTGCGGGCGCCGACCAGCAGGCGACTGAAGATGTCGATGCCGAACCCGTCGGTGCCCAAGAAATGGGTCAGGCTGGGGGGAGCCAGGCGCTCGCCCGGCACCACGCGGATCGGGTCGAAGGGCGTCCAGAACAGCGAAACCACCGCGGCCAACACCACCAGCCCCACCAATACCAGGCCGGCTACCAGCTGCGCCTTCTTCATCAGGCCTCCCGGCCGGTGCGTTGCCGGGGATCGATCAGCAGATAGGAGAAGTCGACCAGGGCACTGATCGCCAGCACCGCCAACACCAGGAACATCACCGTGCCCTGGACGACCAACAGGTCACGTTGGGCCACTGCGGTCATCAGCAAGGAGCCGAGACCGGGCAGGCTGAACACTGATTCGATCACGATCGCGCCCACCAGCACTGAGGACACCTGGAGCCCCAGCACAGTCACCAACGAGATGGCCACATTCCGCAAGCCATGGCGAAACAGCGCCCGCATGGGCGTCCAGCCGATTGACCGGGCGGTGCGGTAGTAGTCCTCGTTCAACACTTCCACGAAAGCTGAGCGCACGTAGCGGATCAGCACCGCTGCCTGCACCGCAGACAGGGTAAGCACCGGAAGCACCAGATGCGCCGCCCAGGAGGCCGGGTTCTGGGTCAGCGGCACGTAGCCATTGGCTGGCAACCAGCGCAACCAGACCGCGAAGATCACCACCGCCAGGATGCCGCCCCAGAAAACCGGAATGGCCATCCCCACCTGGGCTGAGGCGCTTACCAGGATTCCCTGCCAGGAGCGGCGCTTCAGGGCGGCAATCATGCCGGCTGGCACGGCCAACAGCAGCGAGCCAAACATGGCGAAGCCAACCAGCCACATCGTCACCGCCAACCGCGGCAGCAGTAGCGAGACCACCGCGTCACCACTGAGGTGTGAGACCCCGAAGTCGCCGGTCAGAATGCCGCCGATCCAGTCCAGGTATTGCACCAACCAGGGCCGATCCAGGCCCAGTTGAGCCCGCAACTGCGCCACTGCCTCCGGGGTTGCGTCCGTGCCGAGCAGCACCTGGGCTACGTCGCCCGGTAGCGCCTGGGTGATCGCAAAGATCAGCAGGGACGCTCCGAGCAGACTGACCGAGAAGACGCCAAGGCGCTTGGCGATCCGCAGGCCCAGTTGCATGGCTCCGCCCGCCCGCCTAGCGGCTGGCGATACTCGTCAGATCGAAGCTGATCGAGCTGGCGTTCGCGGGCAGCCCAGTGATGGTGTTCTTGGTGATCACCAGGTTGGGCAGGTCGAACAACCAGATCGCGGCGGCATCATCGGCCAGGTAGCGCAGCGAGGCCTTCATGCCCGCGACCGCTTTGGCATCGTCGGGCGTGACGTCGGCAGCCTGGTAGAGCTGCTGGAACTTCTTGGAGTCGTAGCGCCAGTAGTACTTCGGGTTGGCGAACTTCGGGAAGTCCCGCGGCTCGGTGTGGCCGACGATCGTCAGGTCGTAGTCACCGTTGGTGAACACCTCCGAGAGCCAGCGGGTGAAGTCGAGTTCTTCAACCTTCACCGTCACCCCGACATCACGCAGTTGGCTGGCCACGAACTGCGCCGACTTCACCGCGTAGGGAATCACCGGGACGCGCAGCCGCAGGGTGAGGCCGTCGCCGTAGCCGGCTTCCTTCAGTAGCTTCTTGGCCTGGGTCGGGTTGTAGGCGTTGGTGCCGCTGAGGTCTTCGAACCACGGGTCGGTGGGCACAGCCATCGAGCCAATCAAAGTGCCCTGACCGTTCCAGACGGTGTCGATGAGTTCGCGGCGATTGATTGCCATGGTGAGCGCCTGGCGCACCTTGAGATTGCTCAGCGCCTTCTTGGAGTGGTTGAAGCCAAGCACGACCTCACCGTTAGTGGTGCCGTTGATCGTGGTGAAGCGGGTCGTGTCGGAAAACTGGCTCAGCGCATCAGGGGCCTGCAGGCTGGAGACGATGTCGAGATCACCAGACAGCATCGCGGCGTTTTCGGCATTCGGGTCGGCGTAGTAGCGGAACACCACCTCATCGAAGCGCGCCGGGGTGCCCCAGTAGGCGTTATTGGCCACCAACGTGACACTTTGCCCTTTGTCGTGGGCCTTGAAGGCGTACGGGCCTGAGCCAGCAGTGGCACTTGCCACGTCCCCAGTGAAAGCCGGGTCCAGCATCATGCCAACCGAGGTAGTCATGTCGTAGAGCCACATCAACGAGGGGCGGCTGAGCTTGATCTCAACCTCACGCTCACCGACCACCGCTGCCCCGGTCACGATGGCCAACTGGGCCTTCAGTGTCTCGGTGAGCTTAGGGTCGGCCTTCATCCGGTTGATATTGGCCACCACCGCCGCGGCGTCCACCGGAGCACCGGAGGCGAACTTGGCCGCCGGGTTCAGGTGGAAGGAGTAGGTGAGCCGATCGGGGCTGACTTCCCAGGCCTGAGCCAACAGCGGCCTGATCTGGCCGTCGGCGTCAACCTTCACCAGCGTCTCGTAGACGTTGTAGAGCAGCACCTGCGGGATGGCAGCGGCGGTGTTGTGCCAGGCATCCATGGAGGCCGGTTCCAACGTCGCCCCAACCTTCAGCGTGCGGGTCGGGTTCGTTGAAGCCGGATTGCCGGTGGTGCAGCCGCCAAGGCCAAAGCCAAGGGTGAGACCGAGCATCACGGCGATGGCCTTGACCAGCCCGGACTTCGGAAGCCGCAGTCTGTCGGCGAAGCTCATGTACCCTCCACAATTCTCGTCCCCACGCCGCGCGGGGAAGCGGCCAGAGTCTACCGGAGCAGGTCGGCCGATCCGTTGTGATCGTTTCAGTGTCCCAGGACGCCCGCTGACTGCCTCGATTTGGGTATTGGGCGCCAGTGACCTAAACTTTGGCTTCGCAACGCGGGGTGGAGCAGCTCGGTAGCTCGCTGGGCTCATAACCCAGAGGTCACAGGTTCAAATCCTGTCCCCGCTACCAAGGCAAAGCGCTCCTGGCTAGGTGTAAACCCAGCCAGGAGCGCTTTGTGTTGCACGGCTCATGCAACCTACGTGCAATCACGGAGACCCCCTCCATCGAAGGGAGCCGGTCGCCATGACCACCACAGCTAGCGAACAGATCACCGCCACCGAAGCCCCTGCGCCGTGCCCGAGTTGGTGCCGGGAGCACGCGCGTTGGGATGACGGAACGTTCATCGCGCACGAAGCGGACATCCCGACCGGCATCAAACAAGATCGGTACCTCAATCTGTCGTGGAGCCCCGAACCCAACAGCGTCGAGCCTGCGGAGCCTTACGTTCACCTTGACGCCACCGATGTGATGCTCACCCCAGACCAGGTGCGCACCCTTGCGGCGGCGCTGAGCCAGGCCGCTGACTTGCTGGGGATTCCCGAGGTGACGGCATGACCGCCACGCAACATGGTGCCTACGTCTGCAACGAGTGTGGCGCGGTCCGCTCGGGGGCAGTCCGGACGCACCGGGGGGGGGCTCATCAAGTGTGTCGGCGACTGCGGACGAGCAACGAGGCACCTGCTGTCAGGGGTGCGCGCGGGCGGCACTCTCGGCCCTCGCCCTGAAGGCGACCTCAGGGAGGAGTTGCCAGATTCCCTATACCTCGAAGGTCAGCTGGACGAGCTGCGCACACTCATCGCCGAGCAGGCTGATGTCGCCTAGATCTGCCAGTTACGATAGGCGGGCTCACCCAGCGGCCCCGGGCTTCGGCTCGGGCCGTTGTGCTGCGTCAGCGACCTTCGGCGAACCGCACAACGCGCCCGCCCAGGCTGCCGACTGCCACCACGCTCTCCCCAACGAAGTGGAAGTTGGAATGGCCGAACTCCAACCTGGCCTCGTCATACCCGCTGGTCTCATCGCTGTGGACGTCGCCCCCGGTGTTGACCGTAACCTCGGGCGGCAGTGACCGGATGAACTCACGAAGGTGGGTATACATCGCAAACGTCCAAGGCCCCTCACCCCAGCGAGTGCCGAACGCGCCGACCACCGGGGCCATCCGAGCCACCAGCGCCGGGGTCAGAGTCCCACCACCTTCCGATGCCTCACGAAGGTCAGCGATCTCCTCTCGGCTCAGGGTGTCCCAGAACTTGAGCATGAGGCTGCGGGAAATCAGTTCGGTTCCTGTCATGACTGCATCCTGCCCGCCGTATGGTGCCGAGCGCAGCCGGTGCGGCGGAAATTGATTGCGGTCTTGCCTAAACGCTGGGACGCGCACGCCTAGCGTGTACGAACCTCGCGGAAACCCCTCCGCATCTCGAAGGCCGAGGCAGAATCCGGATCATGGATAAGGCAACCGCACAAAAGACACTGGCTCCGCTCGTGAGGGAGATTGGGTATCGGATGCGGACGACAGCTCCGCAGTCCGGGATGAGCATGCCGCCCTGGGCCGGAGAGATGTGCACACGTGTGGCGGTCGCCTTGGGTGATGAGTCGATTGTTCTAGTGACCGGGACGCTTGACGCAGAACTATCGGGCTTTTTGGCTGTCTTCACGCCCACCCGGCTCATCAAGGCCACGACGTTCTCCGCGAGTGGCTTGGTCGAGATAGCGGTCAAGGCAATAGGTCGACGAGACCTGAAGAGCGTCAGCGTTCAGGGCGGAACGGATATCTTCTCCTCGAAGATGGGCCTCGAATGGCCCGGGCCGATCACGGTCAGCGCCACCTACCCTGATGACGAGTTGAGCCTCTCGTCCGATGGGTTCGGGGAAGGAAGCGTTGCCGAGCGAGAGTTCCTGGCGTTCATTCCTTCACTCCTAGAGGACCTCGCCCGGGACTAACGTCGAGAACGAGTCTTTGCCCGCTGGTGACGCTGGCACGGCGGCTGTCGGGGCAGGCGCGTTCGTTCACGGTGGGTGAGTTGGGACGTGTCCCTGGTCGAGCTTATGGGGCGGGCCAGCTCCTGGCCGGCCTATCGCTGACCGCCAGCAAGAACAGCGACCCGCGCGCCGAACTGGCCGGGGGTCGTTGTTTGGCGGGCGAATAGGCAAAGCGCCCGCCAGGCAGGAGGCGCGGCGGCGGGTTAGGTGTGCTTCTTCGGGCTGGGCCAGACTTCGTGTCGCGGATCCCACCACAGGATGAAAAAATCTCCGCCTTCGCGCACTCCGTAGAGGCGCTCCCGGCCAGCCAGCCGGAATCTACCGATGTGATCGAGCGACTCGTACTCGCTGACCAACCGATTCACGGCCTGCCGGTTCGGGCAGTCGGTCAAGTCGCCATAACTCTCATAGAGGCTGGACGCTTCGACCTCGCCCCAGCTCAGGCATTCCCATTCCGATACCTTTTCGAGCACTTCGCGCAGCTTGCCGGACTCCTCCGTGTGGAGTGGCCAGGGTCCGTCGTGATCGCAGAGAGAGAAGCAGAAACGCACCGGTAGTCGATTGGCGCTGCCTGGGTCCGCAACGCGTGCGGGCATTCGCCTTCTGGTGGGTATCTTCCCAGCGCTCTTTGGCGACTTGTCGGACCTGAACGGGTTCCGGGAAAGCCTTGGAACCTGCTTCTTCACCGCCATGTCCTACAAAGAGCTGTAGTACTCGGCCATCGACGACAGGGGGATCAGGTCGTACGACCGCTGGCCGGCCGCGTACCCCTTCCGCGCCTGCTGCCAGGGTTCCTCACTATGGGTGAGATCGCTGAGCTGCTGCGCGGAGAGCTTTCCGTAGTACTTGAGGACGGCCTTTACTGTGCTCTTCTCCGGCACGGCTAGCGCCGAGGCATCTCCAGGGATGTCAGTTTGTCCCAATCGAAACAGCCCTCGGTGTTGGCGGTACAGGTCCGGCACAACCGGGCCGTTGGCCCATGCCTGAACGTCCTCGGGAAACAGCTCGACGTCTTCCCACACTAGGTGCCAAGCCTGGGAGTAGTAGACAAGCTTCTGAAGCTTCATCGCCGTCATCGGCCCGTGTTCCTGCAAGATGAACGATGCAACGTCGATCACTGCGGCCATGACGCACCCCCTTCCCTGCTGCTTGATGAAACCAACGTACTAGAACCATAGGAGCCAGCTCCGACATTCCACAGCGAGTCCTCTTTGAGGAGCCCCGAACCGGAAGGCCAATGCCTCGAGAGGTTTGAACCCTCCGCACCTTAGGACGCCTCACCGGCGGTGCCGCATGCAACGCCCTGGGCCGCGAACACCGCCATCTACAACAGGTACCCGCATACCATGGCACCCATGAACAATGGCCCGATTCGAATCGACGTGGCGGTGCCGGAAGCCCTTGAGGGCGCAGCTGACGCGAACAGCCCACTTGACCACCCTCAAATCCGGTCCCTGGTTCAGGTCGCAGTCACCCGCGCCGGGCTGAACCCAGGCTCAGCCAGATACCGGGGGCGTAGTTACAGCAGCTCTGGGTACACCCTGCACATCGACGCCGAGCACTAGGCCGTCCGAAGGGGCAGCCACTACCCCAGGCCCCAGCTTTCATCAGCAGGTCGGTACATAAACCGGGAGAGTCGTACACACGGCGAAACTTCGGTTGCGGTCCCCAGCGATGCGCGCTGTACAAAACAACCGCTGTGACTAGGTGCGTGACTCTCTCGCCACCGTTTCGCGGTGGCTTCCTTAGTGAATCTCTCACGTTGTGACCTGGCTCTCGATTTCATCATTGTGGGCTGTTAGCCGCGGCGTTCGATGCCTCGGCCTCGGCCGGTTGAGCGGCGCGGTGCGGGTTCGAGGTTGCCTGCATCCCAATGGCCACCGAGCCAGCCGGGCTCGGCTGGGGCTTGGGTGTTGCGGCGTGGCGGCGGTTCCAGGCGGCGGCGCAACCCTCGTGCCAGTCGGTGGACGCTGGCCCGTCCCGAGTCGTGCCAGCGCTGGGCGACGTAATTCAAAATGCTCATATCGGTTCCTGTCGGTAGTGCAGCGCGCGGGCGCTGGTGGGTCTTGGGGCTGGAAGGGGAGAACCCTGGCCGCCATCCATCCGGCATTGCCGGTGAGGTTGACGCCCGTGCGCGGGTCATTGCCTACCAGTCGATATCGAGCGGCGGCGGGGTGATTCCCATCGCCTTCAACTTCACATCGAGTTGCTCGATTTCGGTGCGGATTTGGCGGCGTTGGGCTTGGGCGAGCTGCTCAAGCTTGAACTTCGGGTTGACGGTCAGGTTGCGTGCGACCCAAGCGCGGCGTTGTTCGCTGCATTTGTCGCCTTGCGGTTGGCCCCAGCTCGAAGGGCAGTTGCGGGACGTTCCCCGGCCTCGGTAGCTCGCTGGGCTCATATCCCAGAGGTCACAGGTTCAAATCCTGTCCCGCTACGAATGGGAAACCGCCCCTGACAAGGCCACAAGCCAGTCAGGGGCGGTTTTCGTTTCCGGAGAAAGTGACTTGCTGAACACGACACGTGCGGATCTGCGCGCAACGAGCCCTGCGTCGAGGTATTGATGCCCTATACGGTGACGGACGTTTCCTTGCCGTGTATTGGTTGGGGGCACAGTGGCGGCTGCGTTCGTCGGACGTTTCGTGGCGCGGCTCACCTGAGCCTCACATTCCCGAGTCACCGACCTGGGAATGGGAACACGATTGAGACCAGCACGCCGGATGCCCACCTGCCGCCGAAGCACCAGACCTTCGCCCGGTGTCACTTTCGCGAGCACTCATTGGGATTCGAGTCGCAACTCCCGCTGGAAGGCTTCCTGGGCGTTAGCACTCGGGTCGGTTCCGTCGTCCTCTGACAGCACTCGCAGCTCTTCTTCCAGCCACCCCACAGGTATGGATTCGAGGCCCAGCCACTCGAACAGCAACTTCCCCGACGGCGAGAGCCAATGTTGGCGAATCCTAAGTTCTCGTGGCTGCTCACCAATAGCTATCCCTCGAACTGGTGTTGCATCGAGAAGACACCGTGACCACTTCGTCAGATCAAATAGCTGCCGATGGCTCGACACAGTCGCAGCGCGTTGGCTTCGTGCCATTCCAACCTCGATCGGCGGCATCTTGAGGTCACCCATTCGACCGATGATGGCCAGGTGTAGGTACTGAATCCAAGTAAGGCTTTCAGCTTCATTGATCGCCCAGTGCGCGCTCGGCGCATCGATGGATGAGTCCACGGCAAACCGTGCAAGCAGGCGGCCAAAGTGCGGGATCTTCAATAGCGATGGCTCGTTGGTAGAAGCCTGGAACACCGCCTCCGCCACCTCCCCAGCCGACCAGCGCCCGTCTCGTTGGTCGAAGAAGTTGTCGGACCTGAGCCGATGACCCTCCGCTAACAACTCCTGGTATGCCTCCGCCGCTGACTGCGCAAGGAGCTCGATCCGATCGCGCTGCCGCTGGCTTGTGAGCCGTGCGAAAACGTCCGCCAGCACCTGTTCCACCACCGGGGCGATCAGCGCGCCAGCCGGGCCCACAGCGGCGCTGGCAGCTATCCCTGCCGCCCCGCCGACGACCCCAGGCGCTACCCGTAGCGCCGCGCCGGCAGTGTCCTTCGCTCGAGACGCCATGCGGTCATCATGCCCGGCGGCGACTGGCCCGGCTAGGTCCTTCCCGTCGACTGGCCCAGGCCCATCATTCTTTGGGGACGTCCGGCTGCTTGGCCTGCGGTTCCGCCTGCGCCCGACTGGCGCGCACCTTCGCCGTAAACAACTCCACCGCGCGGCCCAGGCCACCAGGCCGCCTATCCACCTCCGCCCTGGCAAGGGCCACAAACTCCACGCGGGCACGTTCGTAGTCGCTACCATCCGTCGCATCGCCGACGACTTCCAGCGCTTCGTTGAGAAGCCGGTTGGCGCCGGCCACAACCGGCGGGGTGCAGACCAGCTCAGCCTGCACAATCGCCGCACGCAGCGGAGCAATCACAGGGTCGACCTCCCACGGGTCGGGCTCAGGCCCCTCGTAGAACTGGACTGCCTCACTTCCGAGCCAGGTGCTGAGCCGTTCGCTCTCAGCGAGCACCGCTGCGCAGGCTGCGCGCCGCACCTCGGATTGTCGCTGCAGCCAGTCAGTGTCACGTTGCTTCCGGTTCTCCCCCCGAGTAAACCCGAGGGTCACCACAAGAACCACTAACGGCGAGATGATCGCCAACAGGTCCTTAAGTTGTTCGAAGTCGCCAGGCATGTTTCGGTCCTTTCCACCGGGGCACGATTCGGGTGTCCACGCGCACACGGGAGCTGTTACGCCCCACCAACACCGTCACTCGCCACCAATAACATCGCCTGCATGAGAGCAACGGCGGAACCAACACCCGAGGATGCAATCGCAGTGATCGCCGAAATGGTCACCGAGTTTCACGAGCTAGCCAAACGCGGGCGGGTCACTACCCGCCCTTACGTGCATCCCGGGCTCTTCGGCTGTGTCCACGGGCTCCACGCACACGCCCACGCCCTGGCCCAAGCCGCCGGCCCACTGTGGGACAACCCGACCACCCAGATTGCCTGCCTCCCGCTGGCGCGAGCTGCTTTCGAGTGTGGAGTCCTGGCCCAGTGGCTCCTCCGGGAGCCCCTCGCACTGGGAGCGTTAGTCTCAGAAGACCAACGCCAGACCCGCAACCTCGCGCGGGACTGGGCCAATGTCCCCCAGCTCGCGCCTTATGCCCCCACCATCGCTCGTCGGCTTGGTGATCATCACAGCGACCTCGCCCCGATCGCCCGCAGCATGGAGAAACTCTGCAATCAGTTCGTTGGCGGCGGCACCCTGTACGCCTTCTACCGGCTGATGAGCGGCTACACCCACGCTGGGCTCGCTGCGGCGAGCCAATGGCTGGAACCCACCGAAAGCGAGGATGCGATTGCACCCTTCCGGCTCCGCACTGCCCGGGAGCCAACAAGAGCCGACGCCATCTTCTTCGGGTGGGGCCTGCTGTTCACGGCCAGCGCGTTCGCCGACCTCACCAAGAACGATGGGACTCAAGACAACAACCAGCTCAATCGATGGGCCCGACGAATCGGGGTCGACCGCAGGCTCACCCTGCTGCCAAAGTCTGATCGCGCCTAAGCCCCGTGCCCGCGCGTCTTCGTGTCACCGACAAACAGCGTGACAACCACGACGCCTACACGTTCTAAGGTCAGAGTCATGGATGAGTCCGAGTACTTTGCCGTCAGCGTTTGGCTCTCCGGCGCAGCGGTTGTTGTTTCGTTGGTGGCCAGCCTGTTCGCTGGCTTGGCGAAGCGCCATGCCCGCAGATCCGCCGATGAGGCTAAACGTGCTAACGACCGAAACGAAGCGATGGACCGGGTTGAACTGAACCGCAGCATCCGTGAAAGACTCAGCATCTCGAGCGATACCCAGATGAGGTACCAGTTCGTCAATGCTGGAGACCGCGCGATCACGGGCCTTACGGTCATCGACCCAAAAAAGAGGCTAACCGATCTGCCCGACCGGTTCAGCGACGTCGCCATTCGCGGCGGGACCTCGGAGCACTTCAGAATAGCTGGCGGAAGCGAGAGCGAATTGCCAGAGTTCGTCCTGGTGAAGTGGGATGGGCTCGATGAGGCGGTGCCTATCGACTTCCCCTACGACCCGATGAAGAGCATCTACTAGCCTGGACTATCGCCACCCATGCCCAAGTGCTCACGTCCCGCGAACACTGGCCAGTCTCAACACGTTTTTGATCTTCACGCGCTCCGAGCGGAGCCGCGCTGCGTCCTGCTCAGTAGCCAGCGCCAGAACCACGACATTCGCGGGCCCATCAAAGCCATCTACGACCGCCCGTACTCCCCGCTTGGGCAATGAAGAGAACGGCCAACCGTACAGATAAGCGCCGCCGCCGGGGCGGTAGGCGGGTGCGGGCTCGTTTGGCTCACGAAAGGCTACCCAGACGAACCACAAGGGTTTTGCAGCGGCGACGTCGGGGGCCCACGCCTCCTGCTTCTCGGGCCGAAACCTTGGCGCGGCGCTGGCCGCTGTGGGCTTGGGATGGGTGTGCCCGGTCCATTGACGCCCATCCCACCACCGCAGCAGCGCCGGGTCGGAATGGTCCTGGTACCAAGCGGGGGGTGGCTGGGGGCTATTCATGGTTCAAACAGGCTGCTGGGGCGGGTCGCCAATGTCAATACGGGCCGACCACAATCACGGGAGCGGGGTGCGCCCAGGCTGCGACACCTGACGGGGGAATCCACTCAGCCTCGGCATCCTCGACTCTTAGGCCTGACCACGGGAGTAGTCGTTTCTGCGCAACTAATCCCTATCGCTAGCAGGCCTCGCTTGCTTGCTGATGAAGACCGTCATGAGGCTTTCCTGCGCTGTTCTCGCCGAAACCCACACCTGGTGTGACGGTTCCGTCGAAACTATGCCATCGGAAGTTACGGTTCCGCTGAAACTCTGATGGATAGCCTGCGAGGGCGCCAGGTGTTCGCTGCGCGCGTCAGCCGAGCGGAATCACGTTGTGCGCTCGCCACGGCTCCTGGCCCGGGTCAGCAACAGCGGCCAACACTGCGGCCTTGGCATCACCTGGACGCGAGGGCAGGATCGGCAGTTTCGCGGCATGCAGCATGCGGGCCATGCCGGCCCCCATCTCGGCCGAGACCACGGCTTCGAGCTCCTGATCGGTGATGAACTTCATCACCCGCGCGTGGTGGGCGCCATGGGTGCCCTCGTCATGCAGGACGTCCCAAGAGACCTCGTGCACCTGCCAGGCAGCGATCTCACCGTCGGCCACCTCGGCGACCGCAACCCAGTGGGCCCGCCCGAAGCGAGCGTCGGAGGTACCGTCCGGGTTGACCGGGATCATCAGTTTCATTTTCTTCTCCTCTGGCGGGGTCGACCTGCTACATCGTAGGCGGCGCTGCAGGTGCCCGAAATCGCCAAACTACGTAATCCCCGCCAATCGAAGGATTGCCCATACCGGCACCGGGCCGCTGTTCGCCAGTATTGGGCCACTGAAGAACACCCCTCCACTGTTCGCCGCCGGTGGTGCCGCATCAGCAGCGAACGCTTATCCGGCCCGGTCCTGATGCAACGGCGCATCAGGACGGGGCCGGTGTGGTGAGATGGAGGGGTGCCCGCCGACGTCGCCAACTATCCAATCCACTCCCAGCTGCTCAGTAACGGGATGCGGGTGTTGGTCAGCCCTGACAAGAGCGTGCCGATCGTGGCCGTCAACCTCTGGTACGACGTGGGCTCCCGCGATGAACGCGCTGGCGAGCACGGCTGGGCGCATCTCTTCGAGCACCTGATGTTCTCCGGCTCGGCTCATGTGGCTAGCGGTGAGCACCTTCAACTGCTGCAAAGCCTGGGCGGATCCGTCAACGCCACCACCTGGTTCGACCGCACCAATTACTTTGACACCGTGCCGGTCGGCGCCCTCGATTTGGCCTTGTGGCTAGAAGCTGACCGGCTGGGCACCCTCGCCGACCACCTCAGCACTGAAGCGGTAGACACCCAGCGGGATGTGGTCAAGGAAGAGAAGCGCCAGCGCTACGACAATGTGCCCTACGGCGATGTGATGCCGGCTCTGGTGGCCCTGGTCTTCGGCGCCGACCACCCCTACGGCCACACCACCATCGGTTCGATGGCCGACCTGGACGCGGCCACCCCCGCTTCGGCGGCTGACTTTTTCCGCACTCACTACCGTCCAGACAATGCCGTACTTACCCTGGTCGGCGACATCAACGTCCGCGACGGCTTCCGCCGGGCTGAACGAGCCTTCGGCCATCTGCCCGGACGTAACCGCCGGCGCCGACCCGCCCCGAAAACGCTGCCGCCGCTCACCGGGCTGCCCCGGCACACACTGTCGGGCAAGGTGCCAGCCGAAGTCAGTTACCTCGCCTGGCGTTTGCCCGCCCGCGACACCGCCAGCTTCGATGCGGCCGACCTGGCCTTGGCGGTTCTGGGGGCAGGCCAGACTTCACGGCTGCATCAGCGCCTGGTCAAGGAGCGTCGACTGGTGGCCTCGACCGCCGCGCAGGCGTTGCCGCTGATCGGCGGAAACTCCATCGGCCTGTTACAGCTGCGGGCTCTCCCCCTCCGCGCGGTATCCGACGGCATCGAGGCGACCCTGGAGCAGGTCGCCAAGCTTGCCGCCGAGGGGCCAACCGAAGCCGAACTGGCCAGGGCCAAAGCCCAATTCACCCGGGAATGGTTGACCGACCTGTCCCGCTTCGACGCTCGAGCCGATCTGATCAGCACCTACGCAATGCTGCACGATGACCCGGCCCGGGTGAACCGGCGCCTGGACGAAGCCAGCCAGATCACTGCTGACCAGGTGCAGGCCGCCACCGCCGAGCTGTTAGCACCGGAGGCTCGAGCCCAACTGGATTACCACGTGGAGGATGACAATGCGACGTCCTGAGCATCGTCCCGAGGTCGGTGCGCCGGCCCGCTGGCGCTTCGGTGAGCCGGATCGACTCTGGCTCGACAACGGCTTGCAGGTGCTGGTCTGCCACCGCCCCGGGCAGCATGTGGCGTCGGTGTGCCTTTCGGTGGACATCCCACTCAACGCCGAACCAGAACAATTCGAAGGCGTAGCCACCATCGCTCAGCGCTGCCTGGATGAGGGCACCGCAGCGCATCCCGGGCCAAGCTTCGCTGAGGCGCTGGAAGATATCGGGGCCAGCTTGGACGGATCAGTCGGCTATTCAGCCAGCCAGCTGTTTCTCGACGTGCCTATGCCAAGGCTCGGCGAAGCCCTGGCCTTGCTGGCCGAAGCAGTCCGGACGCCGGAACTGGAAGCGGTCGAAATCGAGCGCCACTGCGAGTTGCGGCTGGCCGAGATTGACCACACCCTGGCCAGTTCAACCCGCAGTGCCCAACTCGCCTTCCGCAAGGCCTGCCTGCCCAAGCGCTTCCGCGCCTCCCGAATGGCCGCTGGTAGCCCCGAAAGCGTGGCGGCGATCACCGCGGCCGCCGTGCGTCGCTTCCATGCCCAGCAGTACCGCCCCGACGCCACCACCTTGATCATCACCGGCGACCTCGGCTCCGGAGTGCTCGCTGCGGTGGAAGACGCCTTCGCCGACTGGTCGGTGCCCGGCGACACCTCCCAGGAACACCAAGCCCCGAATCGGCGCCGTCCGCACCGCTGGTTGATTGACCGCCCAGGGGCCGTGCAGGCAGATATCCGGCTCGGGGTTTTCGGCATCGATCGCACTGATCCCCGATGGGCTGATGCCCAAGTAGCCGCCCACGTGGTCGGCGGCGCGTTCTTGAGCCGCCTCAACCGCGTGCTGCGCGAAGAACGTGGCTTCACCTACGGGGTGCATCTGGTCAACCAGCCGATGCGCAGCGGCGGGCTGCTGGCCGTTCAGGGCTCATTCCGCACCGAGGTGGTGGCCGAAGCGGTCACTTTGGCCGCCAAACTGATCGACGTGCGCACCAATCCGATCACCGAGGCTGAAGTGGCCGAGGCAGTCAGCTACCACCTGGGCAGCGCTCCCCTGCGCTACTCCACCGCCCAAGGCGTCACCCAGCATCTGGCCGCCCTGGTTGCCGCCGGACTCACCGCGCAGTTCATCGACGCCCACAACCTGGCTCTGGCGCAGGTGACCGCAACCTCGGCCACCGATGCGCTAACCGAATTGCTGCCACCGGACCGCTTAACCCTGGTCGCGGTCGGGGACGCTGGCGCCCTGCGCGGGCCGCTGACCGATGCTGGCTGGCCAGCGACCGAGCACCGGCTCTAGCGGCCCAACTTCTTCAGCGCTGCGGCGATCGCCTGCTTGGCCACCCCGATCTGCTTTTGGTATTCGGCCAGATCGCCCTTACGAAGGGCAGCATCGGCGGCGTCGAAGGCGGTTTGGGCCTTCTTCAGGTCGGCTGCTGCGCCGGCCGAGTCGGTACTGCCGGGCTGATCTGGAGTGGTCGGAGTAGTTGGCGTCGTCGGGGTTTGGCCACCTTCCCCAGTAGATGCTCCCGCATCACCAGCGAAGACCTGATCCAGCGCCTCCTGCAACGTTTCGCCGATGCCCACCTTCTCCCCGAACCGCACCGCCACAAAGCGCAATGCCGGGTAGGAGCCAGTGCTGCCCTGGCGGGCGGTGTAGATCGGCATCACATAGAGCAGGCCACTGCCCATCGGCAAGGTCAGCAGGTTGCCGTACCTCGCCTCAGCCGAGCCCTGATTGGTGTAGTTGCGCAGCAACTCGGCGAACCGGTTGTCGGTGGTCATCGCATTGAAGGTCTGCCCAGGTCCATCGACCTGATGGGTGGCCGACATTCGCAACACCCGCAACTTGCCGTAGTTGGGACTGGTCGCCTCGGCCACCACTGACAGGTAGGACGCCAGGTTTGACCGCCCCTTGGGGACGAACACCGCAGTCTGGCTGAACACCGCCGCGTCGTCACCGGGCCACTTGATCGACAGGTAGTAGGGCGGTTCGGCCACCCCGGAGGTGGTCTGAGCCTGACCACTGGTCTGCTTGGTCGGATCAGCTGGCACCTGCCACAGGTCGGACTGCTGGTACCAGGCGTTGGCATCGGTCATGTGGTAGCGCGACAGCACCTGACGCTGCACCTTGAACAGATCGCCGGGATAGCGCAGGTGAGCCAACAGCTCGGGGCTGATGGCTTCCTTGGGCTTGATCGAGCCCGGGAAGGCGGCACTGTAGGCCGCCAGAATCGGATCGGCGCTGTCCCATGCGTAAAGACTTACGGTGCCATCGGTGGCGTCCACCACCGCTTTGACCGAGTTGCGCAGGTAGTTGAGGTTGGCGTCGGCCTGGCTGCCCAGCAATGAGGACTGAGTGTCAGTGGTCGCGTCCTGCAGAGATTGGGTCTGGCTGTTCGGGTAGTTCTCCGAAACCGTGTAGCCATCGACGATCCAGACCAGCCGGGAGTTGACCACTGCCGGGTAGGTGTTGGAATCCAGGGTCAGCCAGGGCGCCACCGCGGCGACCCGCTCCTTGGGGGTGCGTTGATAGAGCACCTGCGAGGCCGAGTTCACCCGATCCGAAAGCAACATGTTCAAATCCATGAAGTGCGTGGCGTAGAGCAGCCGGGTGAACATGTCCCCGATCGGCACCCCGCCAGCGCCGGCATAGGTGTTGTAGGTTTCCTGACCACTGGTGCTGCCACCTGGGGTGTCCAACTCGATTGGAGCCTGACCGGCTTCGCGCCCCACGATGGCGTAGGTGGAGCTGTTCTCGCCGAAGTAGATGCGTCCCTCGTACTTGCCGAACTCATCATTGGGCGGCAGATCGCCACCGATCCACACCGGATCGCCAGACCCGCTGCGCTTGTTGCCGTACGCCCCAACCAGGCCATAGCCGTGGGTGTAAACGGTGTGCAGGTTGTTCCAGCTCTTGTCCGGTAGCTTCGATTGATCCAGTTCGCGAGCCGCGACTACCACGTCAGATTCGACGCCGTTGATCATGTAGCGATCCACATCGAGGATGTTCTGGAAGGCGTAGTAGTTCTTGACCTGTTGCAGCTGGTCGAAGCTGTCGGGCACGACGGCCGGGTCGATCAGCCGGATTCCGGGCAAAGCCTCGGCGTCCTCCTTCAGCTGTCCGGGACGGGTCTGCACCACTGCGTTGTAGTCGGCCACTTCGGTGTTGGTGAGCCCGAATGCGGTGCGGGTCGCCTCGATGTTGGCCTGGATGTAGGGACGTTCCTTGTCCGGCTCGTTGGGCAGCACCTGGAAGGAGCGCACCACGGCCGGGTAGATCAGGCCAAGAATGACCCCAGAGATGATCATCAAGATGACCCCGGCCAGCGGCAGGGTGTTGCGCCGAAGGAAGCCATTGGTGAAGAACAGTGCGCCGACCAGGAAGGCGATCGCCGCGATCACCACTTTGGCACCGACCCGGGCGTGATCGTCGGTGTACTGCATGCCGGTCAGCAGGGTGCCCTGCTCCAGCAGCACCCCGTAGCGGCCGAGGAGCTGGTTAAACCCATAGAGCACCAGGATCACCCCGGCCAGGATCGACAAGTGCAGTCGAGCCGGACGCGCCTCGGCAGCGGTGCGGACCCGTCCGATGGCCAGGCCGCCGGTAGTGAAATGCACCGCGCTCGCCGCGATCAGGGCGAACACAGTGGCCGACATCGCGAACCCCAGCAGCTCAGAAAACACTGGGTAGTCAAAGACGTAGAAGCTCACATCGGCGTTGAAATACGGATCTGCGACCCCAAATGGCTGCCGGTTCAGCCAGGCGAGGTATTTCAGCGACTGGCTCGCCCCACCAGCCCCAGCCATGAAGCCCAAGAACACCGACGGCACCAGGATCGCCAACCAGACGTTCTTTTCCAGCAGCGCCCGGTACCGATCAAGCAGATTGCTCTGGCCACCGCGGCGTACCACCGGGCGCAGCCGGTAGGCGATCCACATGTTGCCGCCCACCATCGCCGCCATCGAGACGAAGAAGGCAGCGAACAGCACCACCTGGGCCCACAACTGAGTGGTGAATACCTGCGGATAGGCCACCGAGTCGAACCACAGCTTGTCGGTCCACAACTCGGCGAAGACCACCCACACCACCAGCACGCCAGCCAGAGTGAGCAGACTGGGAACTAGCAGGTTGCGCCGGGATTCGGCTGCGGTCGCATTCACTCAATACTCCTTGCCAGGCGATCAGGATCGATCACTCAAATGTATGCGCCAGCGCATCAGCCAGCGCTGGCACGAGGTCGGAGCCACCCAACAGCTCGCCCTCACCATCACGTACCCGGGCCACGCCGTGACGCAGCCCGTCCCGGGTAACACCAACCACGACTCGCAATTCCAGGCGATCGGGATGCTCGGCCACGATCTGGGCAGCCTGATCCAGGTCATCAGGAAGCTCCGATTCGGCATCAGCAGGCAAAAAGGCCCGCTCAAGGGACAATACGCAACCGGTGACGGCTGGCGGCCAGGCAATCTGAGCCAGCGCTTCGGCCAGGTCAGCGCCGGGGCGGAAAGTCTCCTGCTCGACCGAACTGAAACCGTCCGAAGCCGCTGCTTTCAGCTGCTCAGCCAGGTGCGGTTCAGCCGCGATCAGATCAGCAGTTTTTACTAAAGCGAACAGACGCGCCGGCTGATCCCAGCCGAGTCTGCCAACGTGCCGCTCCACCTCAACCAGCGCGGCTAGCAATCTGTCACTCATGAGCACCCCGGAACTGTGTTGGCCGTACTAGCGTCTGCAAGCGCTGCGAGGCTGTCGATAGCCTCGCTGAGGCTCTCTACCGGTACCAGCCGCACGCCAGCTGGCACAGCGGCAACATTCGCACAGTTCTGCTTTGGCAGCAGGAAGACTGTGGCTTTGTCGCGCGCGGCGGCGGCGATCTTTTCGGTGACCCCGCCGATGCCGCCGATCTTGCCATCAGCGCTCATGGTGCCTGTGCCAGCGATTACCTGACCAGCCACCAGCTCGCCTGGAGTCAGCCGGTCATAGATGGCCAAGGCAAACATCAGCCCAGCACTGGAACCGCCGACGCTCGGGTCAACCGCGAAGCTCACTTGTGGCTCATAGGAGTAGCCGATCGACAGGTCGATGCCGACCACCGGTGTGTCCGGAGTGGCGTTGCTGGCCCTGGTGGTCACGGTCTTCTGCACCGGAACGCGGTCACGAATGAGGGTGAAGACGACTTTCTGACCGACATGGCGGTTCTTCACCGCTTCAATCACGTCTTCGGGAGTTGCCACTGGCACCGCGTCCACGGCACTGATCAGATCGCCAGCCTTGAGGACGCCGGCCGCAGGCCCAGCTGTCTGCACCGAGTAGACCATCGGCATTTCGGTGACATCAATCTGGGTGGCTCGAAGTGCCGCCACCACCGCACTGGTCTGGGATTGGGACATCAACTCCGACTCTTGGTGGTCGACGTCAGTCGCCGAGGTGCCGGGGCGGTAGATCGCCACCCGGGGCAGCACCGCCCGATCAGGCATCCAGTAGGAGATCAGCACTTCCGGCAGGCTCAGACTGCTGTCCGGTGCGGTAACCGAAATGGTGGTCATTCGCAGTTCCCCAGCCGAGGGGTAAGTGGGCGCCCCGGTAATCGCGATCGCGTCACGATTATCGATTCGGCCCAACAGGTCGTAGGTGCTGCCAGGCGCCCAAGCGATGAACGGCACCGGAACGAGCGCGATCACGGCAGCAAGCACGACGAAGAGCAGCGCCGAAATGGCTGCCGTCCAGGTTTGTCGCGTCATGCCCACCTCCCTGAGTGTCTGCGCAAAAGAACCCTACCGGTTCACAGCAGCGCACACCTTGGTGGGTGCGCGACAATGGAAGGCCACACGATCGAGGAGCGCTCATGGTTGATCCGGGTAGTCCAGACCAGATTCCCGAGCCCGGGGACGACGACCAGGCGCTGCTGCGGTTCCTGGCCCAGTTCGGAATTGCCCCGGATGCTGCCGGACAGCTGGACCCTGATCAACTGATGGAGCAGATGCAGTCGATGCTGGCTGCGTTCAACACCCAACTGGCTGGCTTTGGCGCCGCCGATGCGGCCAGCGGCATGAACTGGGGCTTCACCCATGACCTGATTCGGCGCGCCACCGCCGCCGCCGGCCCTGACCCAGCGCCCACCCCGGCTCAGCAGGCCCGCATTCGGGACGCGGTGGCCCTGGCCGACCTTTGGCTGGACGAGGCGATCAGCTTCGATCGACTCAGCTCCCAGCCCATGGCCTGGCGTCGCGCTGACTGGGTGGAACACACCTTCAACACCTGGCAGCAACTGATCCGTCCGGTGATCACCCAGCTGTCAGTGGCCCTGCAAACCCTGGGCGGCGAGGACCAGCCAACCGGGGTGGAGCCGATGATGCGGTTGGCCGTGGCCAGCATGTTTGGCGCCCAGGTGAGTCAAACCCTGTCCACGCTGGCCACCAGCGTCCTCAGCGGCTCTGACATCAGTTTGCCGATCACCGATGAGGCCCGGGTGACCCTGCTGCCGGTGAATGTCGAAGCTTTCGCCGAAGGCCTCACCTCCGATATCGACGACCTGCTGCTCTTCCTGGCGATCCGCGAGGCGGCCCGGCAGCGGCTCTTCGCTGCGGTGGCCTGGCTCGGCCCCCAACTGCTGGCCCTCATCGAGCATTACGCCCGCGAAATCACCATTGATCCCGATGCGCTGACCCAAGCAGTGGAGGGCCAGTTAGCCAATGTGCTGAGTGCCGCCGATCTGGAAAAGGCCGGCGATGCGGTGGCACATTCGCTGTTCGCTCCGCAGCAGACCGCCGAGCAGAAAGAGGTGCTGGCCCGGCTGGAGACCCTGCTCGCCCTGGTTGAGGGCTGGGTAGATGAGGTCACCGCTCAGGTGACCGAGCCACGGATGCCGGCCGCCGCGCCGCTCACCGAGATGTTGCGGCGACGACGGGCCTCCGGTGGACCGGCCGAAACCGCGTTGCGCAACCTGGTTGGGCTGGAGTTACGTCCGCGTCGCACCAGAGACGCGGCCAATCTGTGGGCGGCCACTAGGACTGCCCGCGGGGTGGCGGGACGGGATTCGGTCTGGGCCCATCCCGACCTGGTGCCAGACGCAGCGGCCCTTGATGATCCGCTCGGCTTCGCCAACCCCGACCAGCACCAGTCAGGCACCGACGAGCTGGACGAGGAACTGGCCCGCCTACTGGATGAAGAAGGCGGCTCGGGAAACCGCTGAGGCTCAGAGCTGGCAATCCTCATCGAGATCGGCGGGCCGACCAGCCGCACCGGCATCGACGGCATTTTGGTAGCCAGCCAGATAGGCCTTGGCTGCTTCGAGTTTCGGGTAGCCGGCGATCAGCGCGTGAAAGGCCGCAGAGTGGTTCGGCTGCAGCAGGTGAGCAAGTTCGTGCAGCAGCACGTAATCAAGCACCCACGGCGGCATCGAACGCAGCCGGGAAGACAGCCGTATCTGCCCGGTAGGCGTAGTACAGGACCCCCACCGGCGTTGTTGGTTATCGACCCAGCTCACCTGCACCGGCGGCATCGGCACCCCGGTGTCGCCGAGGTAGCTGCGATAGAGCACCTGCGCCCGTCCGGCCAACTCGTCATCGCCAAGGCGGGCTCCGGTGCGCGCCTCCCGACGCAGGAAGCGCTCCACCAGCGGCGGCAGCAACTCAGCCTCTTGGGCCTTGGTCATTCGCTGCGGCACCAGAGCGATGAGGCGGCCCCGCTCTCTGGTCACCGTCAGGGTGCGGCGGCGGCGCGCGCTGCGCCGTACTTCGATCTCCGCTGGTCCAGCCATGCCCGGCACACTACGACACGCCAGTGACACTTCGGTTGACCCCCGACGTAGCTGGGCACTAACTTTCATGACGAGGCCCCCAGGGTCCGATTTGCTAGCAGGGGAAGGCAAGCGAATTGGAAGCTGGGGGTTCTCGCCGTCCGCGTAGCCCCGGTTGACGTGCAAGTGCCCCGGTTGACCGCATTCTTCAAGGCTGGGGCATAGACTGAGCGCGGCATTCGTAGCCGAGCCCATCCCTGGGCAAAAGCCGACCTACAGGAGGATTACGTGGCCAAGGACACCTACAAGGGCTCCTTCTACTGCGTCAAGTGCAAGGATCATCGCGACGCCGAGGGTGACGTCATGGTGAACGAAAAGGGAACCCGTATCGCCAAGGCGAAGTGCCCCGTGTGCGGCACCAATCTCACCCGGTTCCTGCCGAAGGCCTGAACCAACAACTTCTGGACGCCGATCCCCGCTCCCGGGGGTCGGCGTCCTGGGTTTTCTGGCGACCTCCCGGGCAGCTGCCCTAGTCAATGGATACTAGGCACGAAAAGCTCGCCTGTCGGCAGTGTTGCCAATCCTGGCCGAGTTGTTGTCGATAGGCCCACCGGCCTTGCTTAGCGAAGCCGCTGGCAACCAGGCTGCCGGACGTGACGCACCCTCCCCCGCAACTACTTCGCCTCCGCCGCCGCGAGGTGCTCACTTGGCGCTCCCCCACCACCTTGCAGGTTGGCCTACAAGACCCGATGGTGGCCCTGGAAGGCGTGCCACCACAGGTGGCCACGCTGGTCGATTTGCTGGCCGAACCGCGCACCCAAGCCGAACTGGCCGCCCGGCTGCCCGGGCTTGATCCGTCCTGGATCGAGTGGGTGTGCGCAAATCTAGGTAGCGCAGGACTGCTCGCCACGCCCGAAGCCACACCCTCTCCTGAGGTGCTGCTGTGTGGGTTGGGCGGCCTGGCACGCGAGCTGGCAACGGCGCTGACCCGCTCGGGCGTCACCGTGCGCCGGGCGCACAGTGGACCAGGAGATACCCACGATCCGCAGCGGCTGGTGGTGCTGGCCGAGGCTCAGGTCGAGCCTGATCGGGCGCTCACCGCCCAGCTGGCGGCCGCCCAAGTGCCCCACCTTGTGGTGCGGGTGGAGCCCTCCCGGGCCGTGGTGGGGCCGCTGGTGGTACCGGGACGTACCGCCTGCGTGCGCTGCCTGGACCTGGTCGCCTGCCAATTCGACCCTAAATGGCCGCTGACCTTGGCTCAACTGTGCCGGGTCAGCCCCGCGATGGAGCCCGGGCTGGCGACTTGGGCCGTGGCCACCGCAGTTGCCCAGGTGAGAGCTTGGCTCGGCGGCGTCGAGCCGGAGACTCTTGGCCGCAGCATTGAGTTGGGGTCGGCCGATTTTCGGCTGCACAGCCGCGCCTGGACCCCGCATCCTGATTGCGGCTGCGTCGAAACCCCGCGGGCCGGGGCCAGGCGGAAGACCTGAGGGTCAGTTCGGAAAGGCAACCGCAGCTTGGCACACTGGGCGGTATGACCCCTGAGCAGCCCGAGGACCGCGAGGGCGGCGTCCTGCCCGAAAGCACACTGGCCCGGAGCGCTCGACTGCTCAGCCTGCCGTTGGGAGTCGCGGCCCGGGCCAGCGTCGGGGCAGGCAAACGTCTGTTCGGTGGCGACGCCGATCAGATCGATGCCCAGCTGAAGGACGCTGCCGCCGAGCAGCTCTTCGCCGTGCTCGGTGAGCTGAAGGGCGGGGCGATGAAGTTCGGCCAAATGCTGAGCATGTTCGAGGCCTTCCTGCCCGAAGACCTCGCCGCCCCGTTTCGAACTCGATTGCGCCAACTTCAGGATGGCGCCCCGCCGATGCCGTCCTCGAAGGCTCAGGCAGTGCTGCGCGCCGAACTGGGTTCAGATTGGCGCCGGGAGTTCGCCGAGATTGACTTGCGGCCGGCAGCGGCGGCGTCCATCGGTCAGGTGCATCGGGGCCGCCTGCGTGACGGCACCGAGGTGGCGATCAAGATTCAGTACCCCGGCGCCGAGGCAGCCATCGCCTCCGATCTGCGCCAGATCAAACGGCTGACCGCGGTGATGACCCCGCTGACTGGTGGGGTGGACCTCGCCTCGATCGCCAAAGAGATGGCCGCCCGGGTGAGCGACGAAGTCGATTACACCCTGGAAGCTGGCGCGCAGTCGCAAGTGGCTGAGGCCCTGGCCGGGCACCCGCGCTTTGTGGTGCCGAGGGTGCACCAGTTCACCCAGCGGGTGCTGGTGAGCGACTGGATCGATGGTCGCAAGCTCACCACCGTCATCGAAGACAGCGAAGACGTCCGCCGACAGGCAGCGCTGGATTATGTGACCTTCTTGTTCGCCGGGCCCAAACTGGCCGGCATTCTGCATGGCGACCCGCATCCGGGAAACTACCTGATCACGCCGGACGGCAAGCTCGGGGTGGTCGACTACGGCCTGTTCGCCCGGCTACCCGACGGGTTACCCAAACCGATGGGACAGCTGATCCGCAACGCCCTGGACGGCGACGCTGAGGCGATGCTGGCCGGATTGGCCGCCGAAGGGTTCATCGGCAAGGACGTCCAAGCCAGCGAACTGCTCGACTATTTGGCGCCCTTCGTTGAGCCGGCCAGCGTTGAGGAGTTCCACTTCAACCGGGAGTGGTCGCGCGGCCAGTTCCTTCGAGTGCACAACGCGATGCAGCCCGGCGGGGTGGCCACCCGGCTCAACATTCCCCCGCTCTACACGATCATCTGGCGGGCCTGGCTGGGCGGCATCGCGGTGCTCTCCCAACTCGACGCCAAAGCCAACTTCGCCTCGGTGCTACGGGAGTACCTGCCGGGTTTCGCCCGCGCCTGATCGGGCATCGAGGCCTGGGTCAGTGCCTACCTGTCGAGCGCGGCGGACGCTGCGCGCTCTATGAAGGGGGTCAGAGACCGCGCGAACTCGGTAGTCAGGTGGTCCCGATCGCTATAAACGACCGCGTTCCCGATTACTACTGGACAGATCTCGCTGTTGCAGAGCAACGGTGTCAGGTCAATCAGATATGCACCCGGCGTGGCGGCCACGGCCTCTTTGGAACCTTCAAACCAAGCCAGCGCCTTCGATCTGGGCAGGGCGCAGGAGTTTGGGTCCTCCCGATGTCGGTCAATGCATGACTTGACGTCACTCCGTTGGACCGGATTGTCCCGAATCGCCAAGATGGTTGCTCCTCGGGATGTCTGGGTCGACCAAGCTTTGCTCATCCCGTTCACGGTGGCTTCATCCTTGGTCTCCGCACCGATCGGCACGGATTGCGACCGTGACGACGCGTGCATGGTGAAGATCGCGTCGTAGGCCGGTCGGTCGTTCAGCCATTGGGTGATGTTCGACTTCCACTGGGTGCACTTTTCGCGCCGCGGCAGGTTTGGATCATCGGTTTCACGGGCCGACCAGTAACAGCCGTTGTGGCCGGTCAGGTCGATGCGCCAGTTCATTTCCGTTGCCATCGCTTCGTACATCTGGATGAGGCCGCTGTTATGGGAGTCGCCGACGGCGAACATGGCGCGGGTATAGCCGGACTCGGGGCCAAGTTGGCAGACATGCACCTCGGAGCTGTCAACACCGGTCCAGCACTCGGCGCGGTTGACGTCCACGCCGGACACCGCTGGGTCAGGAATGAGCGCTGTTCCGTAGGGGTTGGGTGGGCAGCCATTCGAGGGATCAAGGACAGCGGCTCCATAACACTTGGGCGCGGTGCCCCCGTCGAGCTGCGCCCGGGCTGCCGCGTCGGCCACACCGATTTTGTAGGTCGTATAGGTCGAAACGCCCAGGGCTCCAGCTGCGATGGTGACGACCGCGGCCGTCATCCAGACGAACACCGCCCGCGGCTGCCTGAATCGGCGCAGCTTCACGGCAAACCGCACCGGATTTTCGATGAATCTCTGTGAAACCCACGCCAGCGTTATCGAGGCGATAGCGATGCTGACCTTGTCGATTGTCTTGAGTGGGCCTCCCGTGGCGTAGGGCAGCAGAACGACGAGCGGCCAGTGCCACAGGTAGATCGAGTAGGAGAGGTTGCCCAGCCACATGACAGGGCCGAAGCGCGCCGTCTTGTTTACCCACGAGCCCGAGCCGGCACTGATGACGAGCATCGTCGACACTACTGGCAGCCCGGCTATCCATCCAGGGAAGGCCGCGGACTCGTCGAGAATAAAGGCGGCCACAAAAATGCCGAAAATCCCCAAGGCGCTACCAACGCCAACAAGGCGACGAGGGAGGGTGCGCGGCACCAGCGAGAGCAGCCCACCGGCGAGGAACTCCCAGGCACGGGTGAAGGTAGAGAAGTAGGCGACCGACGGCGTCGTAGCGGTGAGCCAGATCCCATACCCCAGGGAAGCCGCCGCCGTGAACCCAAGAATGATGCCGAACTGCCTGGCGGAGCGCCGCCGGGTAACCAGCACAGCGGCGAGGAGAATCAGGGGGACGATGATGTAGAACTGCTCTTCGACCGACAACGTCCAGAAGTGCTGGAAGGGTGATGCGAGGCTGTCGGCAGCGAGATAGTCGACGCTGTTCGCGGCTAGCAGCCAGTTGACGATGTAACCAGCGCTGGCGGCACCTTCCCATACGAACTGGGAGCGCAAACTGTCCGGGACCAGGATTAGCACCGCAACGAACGTAGCGAAGATGACGGTGAGGCTTGCTGGGAGCAGCCGTACCGCACGCCTTGCCCAGAACCGCCCCAGGTTGAGCTTTCCGGTGGACTGGAGTTCGCGCACCAGGTGCCCCGTAATGAGGAAGCCGCTGATCACGAAGAAAACGTCCACCCCGATGTACCCACCACTGACCCGGTTGGGCCACAGGTGAAAAAACAGCACGAGGATGACTGCAATGGCTCGGAGTCCCTGAATGTCCGCGCGTTGTTTGCTGTTGTCAGATGGATGCGCAGCCACTGTCAGGTCGGTCACAGCGGCTGCCATGTCTGTCATATTAGGAGAACTCTGTCGGGCCAAGTCCACAATCTTAGGCCAAGCGTCGTCGGTGGCGGCAGGCAGGCCCGCTCACGACTGAGCCTCGAGTGCGGCCCACCCTCGGCCAACCTCACGAATCCCCGGAGTTCAGGCACCCTTGCCGCTAACCTCCTCATGACTGCCAACTGAGGGGGAATCGTGCGTAGTCAACATCGACGCATGCACACGGTCGTAGCGGCGCTGACAATAACCGCACTGCTGCTGGTCTCGGCACTCGCTGGCTGCAGCGCGAACCAGGTGGCCGCCCCAGCCGAGCCGCCGCCAGCGGCACCGGAGAAGGGGCGAGTCCTCAGCGATGAGGAAAGCAGCTTCGACGGCAAGCTCCTCCAACTCGTGGTTGAAGGACTGGCGACCGGCGCCGCCCAGGAGGCCGGCGGCGATGCCTACGGCAACGTCTTGTCCCTGCTCGGTTGGGGCACCGAGTCCGACAGCAAACGCTACGACGCGATGGCCAAGACCCTCGCCGCAGTCGAGACCGACATCGCTGCGATCAAGGCCGAGCTTTCCCAGCTGCAGACCGCCCTGAAGATCACCGAGGAGGAGATCCTGGCCAACACCAATGACCCGACGGCCGCGATCACCGAGATCACCACCTACGACGAGGAGTTGCAGGGTCTGGGCGAGGCCGCAGGCCCCGGAAAGGGCAACCGACCAAGCATTCTCGCGTTCGCCGAGAAGGTCGAGGACGACTACCGGATCGAAAACGACGTCAACCTGATCGGCAGCGCAATCATCCCGCCAAGCTCTGTCAAGAGCCCAGCCCTCGACAACTACACCTCCCTGCTGATCGCGCGGATGAGCAGCCAGGGAGTGGCGCTGCCCGATGCCTATTTCGCCCTCGAGACCTATTTCTCTCAGCTGCTGTATTACCAGTTGCAGGGGGTGACGCTCGTGGTCGAGGCCAAGACTGCCGACGCCAAGAGTGGCGCCACCCCGGTGGGCACCGATGCCGTCACCTACTACGCCCGCTTCAAGACCCACCAACTCGGGCCGGAAGTACAGAACTTCCTGAATAACACCTGGCGGCTCATCGCCGCCCGGGTATCGCTGGCCCACACCGGCCAGTTCTTGCCAGCTGACGCCCACGGGGTGGCTGCCCGGGCCGAGTTCCTGCGCACCCAGACTCTGGCCATGGATCACTTCGGCCTTCGAGCCAACGCCCTGGTCACCAGCAACCACACCGGCGAACTCACCACCGCCACCGCAACTTCGGCTGATGGCACCGCCTACCCGGCCAAAACCACCACCACCGCCACCGTGAGCGGCCCCATCTACGACTCGTGGAAGGGCAAGACCGTCTCAGCCTCGACCGACTATCAGGTGGTGACTTTCGACTTTGGTGCCGTGCCTGCCGGCACCTACGCGGTGACCGGGACGGCCGGATTCGCTGCGAAGGCCATTCAGGTGCAGACCTACACCCCCGATTACACCCTCGCGGCCGACGGCAAGATCACCTATGGCTACGCCATCGGTGACACCCGCGTCGGGGCGGTGGAAGCCTTCGCAGCTGGTGCTGGTGGCATCGGTGGCCGCACCTGGGTTCATGGCGGGGCCTCCCACGTCAGTCACAGTGGCAATCTGGCTTCGGACAAGATCTCGATCTCGGGCAACCAGACCAACGGCAAGTTTTCCGGTGAATACCAAGTCGACTACCGCTTCGTCTACAGCGGACCCCAGCCAGCAAAGGTGACGATCCCCAGTACCGCCCACGCCTACGGCACCCTCAGCTCCACCATCGACATGAACCTGGACGACCCCGGCTCGGCCGACGCCAAAGCCGCCGCCACCATGGGCGTCTGGGACGCCACAGCGAACAAGATCGTGGGCGTCAGGGACTCCACGACGAAGAAGTTCGTGAGCACAGCCAGTAATTGGTCGACCGAGGTGGAAAACAACGAGAAAGCCAGCCCCAGTTGGCGTCCGCCGACGTCCTTCACCTTCGATGCCCAACCGGGCCACTCCTACACCGTCTACTTCACCGTCAGCGTGAGTGGCTCCGGCAATGACGGAACTGCGGCTGCCCAGCTCACCGTCGACTCGATGAAGGGCATGTACCTCACGTTCTCCTGAGGCGTATCCCAGCGCTGGCTCAGGCGTCCGCGCCGCCCAGAATCCCCAGCACCGTCTGGCCGTACTGCTCCAACTTGGCCCGCCCAACACCGGGGACGGCGAGCAACCCCTCATCATCGGCCGGGTTGCGCTCAGCGATGGCCATCAAGGTGGCATCGGTGAAAACGCAGTACGCCGGTAGCGAGCGCTGTTTGGCTTCGGCCAGCCGCCAGGCAACGAGTTGGTCATAGACCGCCTCGTCATAGCTGGCCGGGCAGTCAGCATGACGAGCCAACTTACGCTCCGCACCGGTGCTCAGCGGGCGGCCACACACCCGGCAGGTATCGGTGAGCGCGGTTCGGGCCTTGGCGCGCGGACCTCGCCTGGCCGGCTCTCCAGCTGGCCGGGCCGCGATGCCGTCCAGGAATCTGGACGGCTGCCGGTTGCCCGCTCCTGAGCGCCGGGCCCGCGACCAACTGATCAGCAGCGCCTGCTTGGCCCGGGTGATGCCGACATAGAACAGGCGGGCCTCTTCGGCCACCTGGGCCGGACCGCTGGCCAGGGAGAACGGCAAGGTGCCCTCCTGTGCCCCCACCAGCACCACTCCGGACCACTCCAAACCCTTGGCTGCATGGAGGGTCGACAGCGTCACCCCGTCGGCGTTCAGCGGGTGCTCAGCTGTCGCTCGTTGCTCAAGCTCGGCAGCCAGCGCCGCTAGATCAGCGCCCGGACGGCTCTGCGCCAGATCCTCAGCCAAGGCCAGCACCGCCGACAACGATTCCCAGCGCTCGCGCACCCTCCCCTGCCCCGTCGGGGCGGTTTCGCTCCAACCGAGTTTGGCCAGCACTGAGCGGCAGGCGTCCACCGCAGCGATGCTGCCGTCTTTTTGCGCCCGGGTTGCCAACTCGCCAATCACCTGGCGCACCTCACCGCGCTGATAGAACCCGTCGGTACCGCGGACGGTGAACGGAATCTGCGCCTGCGCCAGCGCGGCCTCGAACAGTGGTGATTGCGCGTGCACCCGATAGAGCACCGCCAACTCCCGCCAGGGCAGGCCGGCCTCATGCTGTTCGTCCAGCCATTTGGCGGCCAGCGCTGCCTCGTCCAACTCGTTGGCACAAGGAATGATGCGCGGCTCGGCGCCATCGGGGCGCTGCGCCTCCAAAGTGACCGCGCCGATGCCGGTGTTGCGTGACACCCGGTTAGCCAAGGCCACCACCTGCGGGGTGGAGCGGTAGTCGCGCACCAGCCGAATCAGCGCCGATCCCCGATGCCTGGCCTGGAAGCTGTTCAGGAACTCCGGGGTGGCACCGGCAAAGGAGTGGATGGTCTGGGCCGGGTCACCCACCACGCAGTTGTCACCGTCTCTGGACCACCACAGGTCGAGCAGGGTTTGTTGGATCGGGCTGACGTCCTGGTATTCGTCCACCAGCAAGTGCCGATAGGTGTTACGAACCTCCTTGGCGATGTCGTCGTTTTCGCCCAACACGGCCACCGCGCACAGCAGGATGTCGTCGAAATCGATCACCCCACGTTCGGCCTTCACCCTCTCGTAGCCGCCGAGCACCTTGCCCACATCTGCCGAAGACACCCCCGACACCTCACGTCCAGAACCCAAAGCGATCGCGGCGTACTCGGCCGGGGCCACATTGCTCACCTTCGCCCAGGAGACCTCGGTCAGCAGATCGCGCAACTGGCCCGTATCAGGCGCCAACCGCAGTTTGCGGGCGGCTGCGGCCACCATCGATATTCGTTCGGCGCTGACCGGCGGCAACTCGCTGCCGTAGGCACGCGGCCAGAAGAACTGGGCCTGGCGCAGCGCAGCTGAATGAAAGGTGCGCGCCTGCACGGCAGGCAGCCCCAAACCTCGCAGCCGGGTGCGCAGTTCGCCGGCGGCCCTAGTGGTGAACGTCAGGGCCAGCACCGCGTTTGGACTGTAGGCGCCGCTGGCCGCGCCATAGGCAATGCGGTGGGTTAGCGCCCGGGTCTTGCCCGTCCCAGCGCCAGCAATCACCACCACGGGGTTGCCGAAGGTGGTAGCCACCTGGCGCTGTTCAGCATCCAACCCGGCCAACAGCTCTTCGGTCTGCGAATCCACGACCTCACCTTAGGCAAGGCTTGGGACAAAACTGTCACTGACCGGCTTTAGGGTGAGACCATCATGGAAATCCTGCACGCAGCCAACGCCGACGATCTGGGCGCCAAACTGGCCGCGATGTGGGCCGGGCCGCGCGCCGATCCGTTCAGCTTCGACCTGGCCGTAGTGCCCAGTCCGGGCTTCCAGCGCTGGATTTCCCAGCAGCTTGCCCTATCGGTTGGTGGCGAGGGCATCTGCGCCGGAATCGAGTTCAACTCCCCGGCCAGACTATGGGCGCGGCTGGCGGGTGGCGATGATCCGTGGCGCCCGCAGCGGTTGGCCTGGCTGATCCAACAGCTCGTGCTGGACGGCGCTGGCCCGCCGGGCCTTGCGGTGCTGCGCCGCCACCTGGACGCCTCCCGGCAGACCTACACGGCCAGTGCCCGCGTCGCCGCTCATCTCGCCGGGTACGCCACCGCGTTGCCGCAAATGCTGGAGCAATGGGCCAATGGCGTCGATGTGGATGCCGCGGGTAGGCCGCTCGGCGACAACGACTGGCAGCCAAAACTGTGGCGGCTGTTGGTGGCCGAGACCGGCATCGATCCGGTGCGCCACCGCGCCGAAGTGCTCGCCGCCCTTCGACTCAACCCAGCTGATGGCGTGCCGTCGCGGATCGCCGTCCTGGCCCCGGCACGGCTGGATCAGTCCTTGACCGAGCTGTATGAGGCCCTGTCCTGCCACCATCAGGTGCGGCTGCTGCTGCTCAATCACGCGCCGACTAGGCAGATCTCCGCTCCCGGTCGGGCTTTGCGGTCGGAGCTGGATCGGGGGTTCGGGCACCCGCTGAATCAGACCCTCGGGGCGGTTGCTGACGAGACTGCCGCCCTGGCGGGCGCCGCTGAGCTGGCCGCACCGGCGCGTCCCGACAACCTGCTCGGCTGGCTGGCTAGCGACCTGTTTGCTGATCGGTTGGCCGCCCGGCGCCTATTGGCCAGCTCCGATCATTCGGTGCAGGTGCACTTCTCCCACGGCCCAGCCCGCCAAGTGGAGGTGCTGCGCGAGGTGCTGGCTGGCCTGTATGCCGAAGATGCGACTCTGGAGCCTCGGCACGTCGCCGTCCTCACCCCCGATGTGGACGCCTACGGCCCACTGCTCGACGCAGCTTTCGGGCCGCAGCCTGGCAGCTTGGGCCACCCGGCCCAGCAATTCCGGCTGCGGCTGGCCGATCGCACCCTGGCCCAAGCCAACCCGTTGGTGCCGCTACTGATCGAGCTGCTTCGCCTGCCCGATTCTCGGCTTGAGGCGGCCACCTTGCTGGAGCTCTGCGCACGCGAGCCGATTGCGGCCCGGTTCGGGTTTTCGACTGATGGCCGCGAACGTCTGGCCGAGTTGGTCAGCGGTGCGGGCATCCGCTGGGGCCTGAATGCGGCCCATCGCGCCGCTTACGACCTCGGCGGTTTTTCCCACAACACCTGGCAGGCCGGACTGCAACGCCTGCTGCTCGGGGTGGCGTTGTCGGAGAGTGATCTCGTGGCCATCGGCACCGTGTTGCCGATGGATGACATTGACTCCTCCGATTTGACCCTCATCGGGGGTCTCACCGAACTGATCGGGCGGCTGGGGCGCTGGCTGACCGAGGTTTCCACTCCGGCCACTTTGACCGAATGGGTGCAGCGCTGCCGCAACGGCCTTGAAGCCCTAACTTCCTTCTCCGGCTCCCAGGAATGGCAGCTGGCTGACCTGTTCGCTGGCCTTTCCAGGCTGGCCGAGGCCGGTGGCGATGGTCCGGGCCGAATCAGTCGGCATGCCGCGCTCACCGCGATCGAGTCCGAGTTCGAGACGTCCCTGGCCCGCGGCGCCTTCGGCAACGGGTCAATGGTCGTTGCCGGGCTGAGTTCGCTGCGCCAAGTGCCACACCGGGTAGTCATCCTGCTCGGGTGGGACGCCGAGCGCTACCCACGGTCCTCGCGACGGCACGGCGACGACCTGCTGGCCGAGTTCCCCCCGATCGGCACACCCTCGACACCACTGAGTGACCGCCAAGCCCTGTTGGACGCAATTCACGCCGCGACCGACAAGCTGATCGTGATCGCCAGGGGACGTAGTGAGGCCACGAACGAAGCAGTGCCACCAGCCACGCCCATTGCCGAACTCCTCGACGCGCTGGACGCCACCGCGGTCACTGCTGCTGGGGTCGGCGCTGGCGCGGCGGCGACCGTGCAGCATCCCTTGCAGCCCTTCTCGCCGGAGTACTTCACCCCAGGCGCCGGCTTGGCCAGCGTCGACCCGCTCGCCTACCGCGCGGCCCAGGCCTGGCTGGCCGCCCAAGCCGATCACGGGCCGGCACCGGATCGTTTTCACCTGGCCGAGCTGCCCCCACCGGATCTCAGCCAGGGCGTGAAACTGGACGAGTTGACCGACTTCTTCCGTCACCCGGCCAAAGCACTGCTCAAGACGCGAGCCGGCCTGAGCCTTGGCGATGACCCCACAACTCCCGACGAGATCCCCATCGAACCTGGCGGCCTGCAACGTTGGCAGATCGGCAACCGGGTGTTGCGCCAACTCCAAGAGGGTCAGGACCCAGCGCTGGTCGAGCGGGCCGAGTGGTTGCGCGGCCAGGTGCCGCCGTTCGAGTTGGGTCGCCAAGTGATCAGCGGCATCCTCACCGAAGCCCGTCGCACCTTGGCCTACGCCCCCGAGCCGGGCACCGCCGATCAGCACGACCTCAGCCTGCGCGTGCCAGTGCCTGGTCTTGGTGAAGTGGCCCTGGTGGGCCGCGTGGCCACCCGCGAGCACACCTTGTGGCAGGTGGAGTTCTCCAGCCTGCAACCCCGCCAGAAGATCACCGCCTGGCTGCGGCTGCTGGCCTTGGCTGCGGCCGAGCCCGGCCACTGGGACGCCCGGGTGATCGGCAAAGGTAGGCAGGTGCGCTACGCGGCGCCGTCCGCGGCCGAATCGTTGGAGCTGTTGGGTCGATACCTGGCCATCTACGCCGTCGGCCTGCGCCGTCCGCTGCCAGCCATGCCGCGACTCACCGCCGATTGGGCCAGCCATCGCGCCAGCGGTCGCGACCTGGACGACCCCTATCAGGCCAAGTCGCTGCGCCGCTGCTGGGATTGGGAATCCGATCAACTGTGGATCAAGTTCTTCGACTACCCCGGCCTACTCAGCCTCGGCTTGGACGGGCTGAGTATCCCCGGAGCCAGCGCGGCCGAAACCACCCTGCTGGGCGCCTTGGCCAGTGCCATCTGGGCACCAGCACTAGCTGCGGAGGTGGCCCCATGACTGCCCAAGAGCTGCCCATGACCGCCTTCGATCCGGCCGGCCCGCTGCCCACCTCAACGGTGGTGCTCCAGGCGAGTGCCGGCACCGGCAAGACTCACGCCATCGCGGCCTTGGCCACCCGCTATCTGGCCGAGGGCGAGTTGGCGATCGAGCACCTGGCGGTGATCAGCTTCAGCCGCGTGGCCTCGGAAGAGTTGCGCAGTCGAGTGCGCAAGCGGCTGCGCGACACCGCCGAGCTACTTGATGCCGCCCTGGCCGGAAATGCCCCGCCCGCCGAACCGGATGCCACCGATTCGCTGTTGCTCAGTGGTGATGCCGGCCAACTCCAGGCCCGACGCGACCGGCTGCGCGCCGCTCTTACCGGCCTGGATTCGGCAGTGATCATGACGATTCACCAGTTCTGCCAAGCGATGTTCGATGAGTTGGGCGTCCTGGCGGCCGAAGACCCGCAAGCCAAGCTGGTCGAAGACCTTGGGCAACTGCTGGAACAGGTGGTCACTGATCGCTACCTGGCCCGCTACGCCACCGCCACCGATCGTCCCTTCGATCTGGCCGCGGCCCGACGCCTCGGTATCGCGGCGGCAATCGAGTTGCCCGAGACTCCCCTGGTACCCGCCATTGCCAGCGGTTTGCCCGCCGAGCGGCTCGCCTTCGCCGAGGAGGTCCGCACCGAACTGGCCCGGCGCAAGCAGCGGCTGGGCCTGTTCTCCTATGACGATCAGCTGTCGCGATTGCGCGATTCGCTCAAGGGGCCAGCCGGTCAAGCCGGAGCCGAGCGGCTGCGGCGGCGTTGCCAGGTGGTGCTGGTCGACGAGTTCCAGGACACCGATCCGGTGCAGTGGGAGATTCTGCGCGACACGTTCGCCGGGCAGGTCCCCCTGGTACTCATCGGCGACCCAAAGCAAGCCATCTACGCCTTCCGTGGCGCCGACGTCACCGCTTACAGCCAGGCCGTGGCCGCTTCCCGGGATCGCTACTCGCTGGCGGTGAACCACCGCGCCGACGAGCCGGTGGTGGCCGCGATCGGCGCCCTGTTCGCTGGCGTCCCGCTTGGCCGGGACGTTCTGGTCGAGCCGGTTGTCGCCAGCCACCGAGGCTCGCGGCTGACCGGTAACGCACCGCCCCCGGTGCGGCTGCGCTGTGTCGCTACCGACCGTCTACTTGACGCCGCCACGGCCCGAGCCAAAGTGGACGCCGACGTGGTCGCCGAAGTCGTTCGGCTGCTGGACGGCGGCACCGAGCTGATCGAGGGCACCAGCACCCGAAGACTCGCCGAGCAGGACATTGCGGTCTTGGTCAACACCAACAAGCGGGGACGCGACCTCGCCGAAGCCCTGGCCGCGGCCGGGGTGGCGGTGGCCTTCTCTGGGTCGGATTCGATTCTCGCCTCTCCGGCAGCCCAAGACTGGTTCACCTTGTTGCGCGCCCTGGAGCAGCCCCGACGGGCCGCAGTGCGCGAGGCGATCCTCACCGATTTCGTCGGCGCCGATCTGACCGCGCTGGCTACCGCTGATGATGACCGCCTCACCGGCTGGTCAGGGCTGCTGCAGCGATGGGGGCGGCTGCTGACCAATCAGGGGGTGGCCGCCCTGTTCGCGGCCGTCCAAGCGGACTCCCCCGAGGTTGGCGGCGGGCTGTCCGAGCGGCTGCTGCGTCGCCGTCGCGGCGAGCGCGACCTCACCGATCATCGCCAGCTGGCCGAAATCCTGCACGCCCAATACACCGCCGGGGTGCGGGGCCCAGCTCTGGTGGCCTGGTTGGCCGAACAGATCGAGCTGCAAAGTGGCGCCGGCGACCGCACCCGACGGCTGGAGACCGACCGCCAAGCCGTCCAGCTGATGACGGTGCACAAGGCCAAAGGCCTGCAATTCCCGGTCGTCCTGCTACCACAGGCCGGCGACCTCTACCTCTCCGAGGAAGACAGCGGCGGCAAGCTCGATTTCCACGACGACTCCGGGCAGCGGGTGCTCGATCTGGGTGGCAAAGATGCACCGGGGCGCCGCCAGCGCTGGGAACTGGACGCCTTAGAACAGGCCGAAGACCGGTTCCGCGGCCTGTATGTGGCCACCACCAGGGCCATGTCGCAGCTGACCATGTGGTGGGCGCCGACGCTGCGTACCACCGAGTCCTCGCCACTGCACCGGCTGCTCTACCGCAATCCGAACGCTGCTGGCACGCCAGCCGCTGCCTATCCGCTGGACGCTGGCGCGGGCTGGGTTTCGCCGAGTGAGCTGGGCTGGCTGAGTGCTGCCGGCATCACCGTTGAGCAGTGCGACGCTGCGCCCGTGCGGCTGGCCCCCCGCGCAGACGAGAGCACCCAACTGGTAGCCCCCACCTGGCAGCGGCGCATCGATCAATATTGGCGGCGCACGTCCTATTCCGGGCTCACCGAGGCGGTACACGCTCGGGCCCCCGGGGCGCCCGCTGCGCCGGAGTTCGGCTCCGATGAACCTGTCGCCGAGGGCACCTTGGCCCAGGACGGCGACGCGCTTGGCGCACGCTCACCAATGGCCGATCTGCCGGGCGGCACCTCCTTCGGCAGCTTGGTCCACGAGGTGTTGGAGAACCTTGACTGGCATGCACCGAGCACCGAAGCCCTCGATGAGCGGTTGCTGGCTGCCACCACCGCGGCTGCCCGGCGATTTGCCATTGGTGGCGTGGCTCCGCAAGCGCTGGCCGAGGCGCTGCGCCCCAGCCTGCTGACCCCACTTGGCCCGCTGACCGACGGCTTGAGTTTGGCCGATTTCGACATCACCGATCGGCTCAGCGAGCTGGACTTCGAGCTGCCCCTTGGCCACGCCGGCTCCACCACGACCCTTGGCGAAGTGGCCACGCTCCTGCGGCGGCGGCTGCCCACCGGTGACCCGCTGATCGACTACCCCGACGACTTGGCGGCCGAACCGTTGGCCAGCCAGCTGCTGCGCGGCTTCCTCACCGGCTCCATCGACTCGGTGCTGCGGGTGTCCGGCGAGGCCGGGCCGCGCTTCGTCGTCCTCGACTACAAGACCAACCGGTTGGGCCCGACCGACCTTCGCCTTGGTCACTACAGCACCGCCGCCATGACCGCCGAAATGCGCCGAACCCACTATCCGCTGCAGGCCCTGCTCTACTGCGTGGCCCTGCACCGGTTCCTGGGGTCGCGGCTGCACGACTACGAGCCAAGCCGTCACCTTGGCGGGGTGGGCTATCTGTTCGTCCGAGGAATGGGCGGCGAGCTGGCCGGGCCCGAAACCGGCGTGTTCGCCTGGCACCCGTCCGCCGAACTGGTGGTCGAGTTGTCGGCGTTGCTGGCTGATCGGGGGGCGAATGACTGATCTGGCGGTGAGCCTTGGGCCTGGACTGCTGCGGGAGGTCCACGAAACCGGCGTGCTCAACTGGGGTGATGTGCATGTGGCCCAGAAGGTCGCCCACCTATTTGGCGACGCCGACCAGCGGGTTCAACTGGCTTTGGCCCTGACCACCCGGGCGCTGCGGCAAGGCTCAACCTGTCTTGAACTGGATCAGATCGACCAAACCCGCTTCGAAACCGATGCCGAGTCAGTGGTACAGATTCCTGACGACCTCTGGCCGGAAACCGAGGAGTGGCTGGCCGCGATCGCCGCCAGCCCGCTGGTTCACTTCGGCGCTGAGGCCGGCGGGGATCGGCCGCTGCGGCTGGTGGGTCAGCGCCTCTATTTGGAGCGCTATTGGCAGGAAGAAACCACCGTGGCCCAGGAGTTACTGGCCCGCCGCGCCGCAGCCACCGACCCACCGCACGCCGACCAGCTGAAAGCCGCCGCCGCCGAATTGCTCGAACCCGCCGACGACGCCGACCAGGCACTGGCCGCGGTGGTGCCGCTGTTCACCGGCGTGAGCGTGATCGCCGGCGGTCCTGGCACCGGGAAGACCTACACGCTTGCCAGAGTGCTCGGCATGCTCACCCGGTGCGCGGCCCGACCACCACTGATCGCCCTAGCCGCGCCCACCGGCAAGGCCGCTGTTCGGATGGACGAATCCATGGCCAAAGCGCTGATTGGGATGCCCGCCGATCTCGCCGCCGAGTTGGGCGCGCTGCGAGCCACCACGATTCACAGACTGCTCGGCTGGGTGCCAGAGGCCCGCAACCGATTCCGCCACAACCGGGCCAACCCATTGCCCCATGACGTTGTAGTGGTTGATGAGGCCTCAATGGTGTCGGTCACCTTGATGGCCCGTCTGCTGGAGGCACTGCGCCCCGGCGCCAGGCTGGTGTTGGTGGGCGATCCCAATCAGTTGGCTCCGGTTGAGGCCGGGGCGGTACTGGCCGACATCGTGGAAGCTCCAGCCGCCGAGGTGCCCGCTCTGCGCGACGGCCTCGCCGCGCTCGGGTTGAGCGCCGCCGCTCGCCCGGTGGCCGTACTGCGACGCAATCACCGTTCGGGTCAGACCATCGCGGAGTTGGCAGCGGCGGTGTTGGCCGGGGACGCTGACGCCGTGGAGCGGCTCGCTACCGCGGGCAGCGCGGAAGTGGGCTTCGCCGAATCCGCCGAAGCTGCTGGCTTACCCGAGCTGGTGAGCCGGGTGGGAGTGGCCATGATTCGAGCGGCCCGCGTCGGTGACGTCACTGGTGCGTTGACCGAGCTGGAAAGCCACCGGCTGCTCTGCGCCCACCGCCACGGACCCTTCGGGGTGTCGAACTGGTCGCGGCGGGTGGAGGACTGGATCGCCGAGGCCCTGCCCGATTTCGATCCGACCCCGCTGTGGTACGCCGGGCGTCCGGTGCTGGTGACCCAAAACTCCCCTGAGGTCGGCCTGTTCAACGGCGACACCGGTGTGGTCGTCGAAGCCGCGGGCCAACTGCGGGCCTACTTCGCCCGCGGCGGCCGGACCCAGGCGGTATCACCGTTCGTATTGGACGCCGTGGCGACCATTCACGCGATGACGGTGCACAAAGCTCAAGGCAGCCAGTTTGCGCAGGTGAGTTTGATCCTGCCCGATCCAGATTCGCCGCTGCTCACTCGTGAACTGCTCTACACCGCTATCACCCGCGCCGAGCAACGAGTGAACCTGATCGGATCGCTCGAATCGCTACGCCGAGCTGTGACGAATCGAGCCCGCCGGGCCTCCGGATTGCTGGCTCGACTGTGATCGGCGCGACCCTGCACGCGCCACGCTTGATGCTGAGACCCTGGCGACTCGACGAGGCCGAGATCGTCTTGGACATGTATTCCCGACCGGATGTGGTGCGCTACTTGGGACCCAACCCGGCAGTGTTGACCGAACTGGCCCAGGCGCAAGACCGAATCCGCCGCTGGCTCACCATCGAAGGCCCCACTCACGGCGTCTGGGCGATCGTGCCCACCGGACACCAGCACCCGGTGGGCACCGCGCTGCTGAAGATCCTCCCGCGCAGCGGCAGCGGCGCACCGTCCGGCATCACCGAGGTCGGCTGGCATCTGCACCCGATCGCCTGGGGTCACGGTTACGCCACCGAGGCCGGTCAACGACTACTGCAGCACGCCTGGTCGCAGGGGCTGCAGCGAGTGCTAGCGGTGACCTACCCGCAGAACACCGCCTCTCAGGCTGTCTGCCTGCGGCTGGGGATGACTGCGCTGGGTTTGACCGCGGACTACTACGACGTGAGCTGCGAACTGTTCAGCATCGCCAGGCCCGAAACCGACGACTGACCGAACCCGGCGGTGGCCTCAGCCCACGCTTTCGGCGCTGAGATCCCCAGCCAACCAGGCTTGGATCATTCGGCGCGAGATCGAAGCGCTGGCCGGGAGTTGCACCACTCCTGATTCGAGGGCGGTCAACAGTTCGGCCCGGCTGAACCAGCCCGCGTCTTCGATCTCACCGGCAGCCGGATGAAGCTCGGTGCCTAGCGCGGAGGCGGCGAAGGCCACCATCAGCGACCTTGGGAAGGGCCAGGGTTGAGAGCCCAGGTACCGGATGCCAGTGAGCTCCAGGCCGACCTCTTCGCCCACCTCCCGATGCACCACCTGCTCCAACGACTCGCCAACCTCAGCAAAGCCAGCCAGCACCGAGTAGCGGCGCGGCGGCCAAGTCGGCTGCCGGGCCAGGAGCAAGCGGTCGGCCGAGTCGGTAATCGCCACGATCACGGCGGCGTCGCTGCGCGGATAATCCTCAAGACCGCAGGACGGGCATCGCCGCGCCAACCCGCCAGCGCTTGGGTTGGTGACGGAGCCGCAGTTCGGGCAGAAGCCGGCCACGCGATGCCAGCCGATCAGCCCAACTGCGGTCAAAGCCAGCTGCAAGTCGGCATCCGGTAGCGAATCCATCACCGTCCGCAGCCCCGAATCGCCCGCCTCAATCAAGGTGGCGAAGACCGGCGCCTCGCCCAGGGTGCCAATCAGATGATGCACCTGGGGGTCATAGGAGCCGGTCGGGGCCAGCATCACAATTCGCGAGGCGCTGGTGTTCAACCGGCCCTCAGCGTCCACGCCGACCACTTGGGCCAGCGGATGGGTCCAGGCGGCGGCAACCCAGGACGGGTCCCCGCGCAAGCCCTCGCAGCGATCCAATGGTTGGGGTTGTTGCCAGTGACTCACCTGGTCAGACTAACTGAGCTTGGCCAACAAACCCCGCTCCAATTCGGCCCGTCCCCCTAGATGCTCCGGACGCAGCACCGTGGCGTTGTGCAGGTCGTAGAACACTGCGTCGACGTCTTCCACGGCCAATCCAGTCAGCTCGGCCCAGGCCAGCCGGTAGCAGGCCAACTGCAGCGGGTCGGCCGAGGCCAGGTTGCCGGTCTTCCAGTCGACCACCTGGATCCCCCCGTCGTCTGTGCGGAAGACCGCGTCGATCCGGCCCCGGACGAGCCGCCCGGCCAGCACCAAGGTGAAGGGCGCCTCCACTGCCACCGGGACAGCATTGGCATACGGGCTGGCCTCGAAGCCCGCCCGCAGCCTTTCGAACTCCGCCCCGGCAAGTTCGGCCTCCGGCTCAGCGTCCAACAGCATCGATTGGGCACCAAACCGGTTTTCCAGCCAGCGGTGAAAACCCACCCCCCAGCGTTGGGCCTCACTAACCAGCCGCGGCATCGGTCGGCGCAGGCCGGCCGCGAAGGCCACCGGATCACGCTGCAGTTGGCCAACTCCGGTCACCGAGAGGTAATCCGGGAACACGGCCGGACGTGCTCGATCGGCAAGTTCGGCGGCCACCAGGCGCTCCCGGGAACTGCGCCAGCGGTCAACCAACGCGGCACCGTCCAGGTCCAGCTCGCTAGCTAACGGGTACTCCCCCGCTTCGGCCTGGGCGGCCCTGGCCTCCTCGACCCGGGTAGCGGCCAGGCGACGCCGCTGAAAGGCCTCAGTGCCGCCGACCTCGGGCCAAGCGGCCCGCGCAACAGCGGTCACCAACGGGTTGGTTTGCGGAATTTCCGGCGGCAGGTGCACCGCATCGGAATGCTCGGCCAGAACTTCGAAGTATTTCGATGGCTGCCGGGCTCTGGCCAAGGTCGCCTGCCAGGTATGCGTGCTGGCCACCAGCAACTGCTTGGCTCTGGTGACCGCTACGTAGGCCAGCCGGTCCTCACTGAGCCGCTGCTGGGTGGTCAGGTCGTCGGCAAAGGCGGCCATCACCTGATGATCTACCCGTACCAATTGAGGCAGCGACGCGGCATCTCCCCGCAAGGGGTAGGGCAACGCCGCCGCGTTGCGCAGCCAGTTGCCGGTGACCCGATCAGTCGGGAACACTCCGGTGGCCAGTCCGGGTAGAAAGACCACCTCCCACTCCAGACCTTTCGCCTTGTGCACGGTGAGTACCTTCACCGAATCAGCGGCCGAACTGACTCCCTGCTCCAACCCGACGCCGTAGGTTCGCTCGGCTTCGAACCAGGCCAGCAATCCGGCCAGTGAGGCGTCGGCGTCGATGTCGACATAGCCAGCCACTGCCTGCACCAGGGCACCCAGCGGGGCCGACCCACCCGGGGCGAGAATCTCGGTCTCCACCGCCAGCCCCAGGGCTGACAGCACCCGGGTCACCAGTTCGATCAGGCCGTCACCGACGTGACGCCGCAGGCCGGAAATCTCCGCAGTGAAGGCCGCAAAACGGCTGCGAGCCTCAGCGCTGTAGGGCAGGCGCCCAGGATCGGCCAGCGCCTCCAACAGGCTGGGCACGGTCGGGTCGCCTGCTGGCAGCCAGGCCGCGAGCCCGGCCTCCTCACTGGGCTCGGCGTCGGTCTTGGCCGCGGCCAGTTCCCTCGCTCGACGCCCAAGCAACCCCAGGTCGGGAATGCCGATTGCCCAGCGAGCCGAGGTGAGTAGGCGAAGCGCGGCCGGATTGGCGGTCGGATCGGCAAGGAGGGCCAGAGTGGCCACCACATCGGCGACCGGTGGCAGATCAAGCAGCCCGCCCAAGCCGACGATTTCAGCTGGCACATCCCGCTCAATCAGGGCGGCATACACCGCAGCCACCTGCGTATTACGCCGACACAACACTGCTATCTGTGACCAGGATGGCACTGCGCCAAAGGCATGCAGATCGGCGATCCGATCTGCGATCGCGGCCACTTCTTCCGGCCAAGTGATGAACGCTGCGGCCTCCACCCGTCCCGGCGGCGTCTGCGGCGGCGCAACCAGATCCAGCTCCAACCCATGGACGGCCAGGGCTGGGTCGCTGCGCACCCCCGCGGCCAACTCATTGGCGGCGTCCAACACGCGCTGACCGCTACGGCGATTCACGGTGAGCGCGTAACTTGCCGCCGGGGTGGCATCAGCGCGGGGAAAATGCCGACCGAAGTCGAGGATGTTGCTGGCCGCCGCCCCCCGCCAGCCATAGATGGCCTGACACGGATCACCAACAGCGGTCACCGGATGCCCCCGACCGGCCTCCGGTTCCTGGCCGGAAAACAACCCCCGCAACAGGCTCGCCTGGGCCGCCGAAGTGTCTTGGTACTCGTCCAACAACACCACCGCGAACTCCCGGCGCAGGGCTGCGGGCACGCTGGGTACTTCGGTGGCCAACCGGGCTGCCAGGCCCATCTGGTCGGCGAACTCCACATAGCCGGCCTCAGCCTTGAGTTGCTCATAGGCGAGCACTAGTTGAGCCAACTCCAACCGCTCAGCCTCGGCCGCCCGGGCATCCTGGACGGCCTTGTATTCCAGCGTTCCGCTGCGGCGCGGCGCCGCATCCAGCGCGGCGGCGAACACCTCCGCGTGGCTGGCCAATGCGGCCGGTCCAACCAGGTGGGAGCGCATTTCGGCGGCCAACTCCACCAGCCGTTCGGTGACCGTCACCGGGCGCAACCGCGACAGGTGCCGCAGCGGGCCTTGGGCATCGGCAACAGCACGGGCCGCCAACCGGTAGCGCGCTGCCCCGGTGATCAATCGCAGACCACCCTCAATGCCCAGCAGCAGACCGTGTTCGGCCACCAACCGACCAGCGAAGGCGTCATAGGTCAGGATCAGTTCTTCGGCCCCATCTGGATCGGCAACGCCAGCTTCGGTCAACGCCCGACGCACCCGGGCACTCAGCTCACCGGCAGCCTTGCGGGTGAAAGTGAGCCCCAGCACTTGATCGGCTCGCACCTGCCCCGAGCCGACCAGCCACACCACCCGGGCGGCCATCACCGTGGTCTTGCCCGAGCCGGCCCCGGCAATGATCACTGCTGGCTCCAACGGCGCGGCGATAGCAGCCAACTGTTGGTCGGAAAAGGGAATGCCGAGCAGCTCCCGCAGTTGTTGCGGATCGGTGAGTCTCATCGCAGCACCTGCCCGCCGCGCTCGCTGGCCGGACAACTAGTGGCGAAGCCACACTGCTTGCAGTGGGTTCCCGGAGTCGCCGGGTATTGGCCCTCGGCCACCACCTTCGCCGCCGTGGCCACCTGCTGGTGCACCCAAGTGGGGTAGCCCGCATCGGCGTCGGGGTCGCCTAGCTGAGGTCGATCAGCCAAGGAGGCCTGCCAAAACTCCTTGGGCACATCCTCGGGTCGGCCACCCTGGCGCAGATAGACCGCCGAGGCACCCACGGGATGATCAAAACCCGCTCCGGCAAGGCTGGTGAAGCAGCCCGAAGCGATGGCGAGCTGGTAAATGCCCAACTGCTCCATGCTGGCCACCTCGTCTTTGGTGGGCTGACGCCGGGACGTCTTGAAGTCGGCCACCCGCAGGCCGGTGGCGGTGCGCTCCAGCCAGTCGACCTTCCCGACCAGCGACACCTGCAGCCCGTCCAGGCTTAGCTCAAGTTCAAAACCGGCTTCCACCCGCAGCAACTCCGCGTCCCGATTGGTACGCCAATTCAGGAAGCGGGCCAAGGCCTGCTCCACTTCGGCGCGCTCGCTGGCCGAGAACCAGGCCGCCTCGAACGGCAACCGATCCCAAACCTGGCCAAGCTGGGCGCGCAGTTCGGCCAACCCCCAGCCCTCTTCGGTAGCCAGCTGCACCAACCGGTGAATCAGGGAGCCCAGGGTGGCCGCCAGCGAAATCTCCCCATCGCCGCCAGCCTGGCGGGAGAGGAAGTAGCGCCGTGGACAGGTCAGCGCTGCGTTCACCTGGCTCGGGCTGAGCCGCACTACTGGGCCACCGGCCACCGGCAGGCTCGACAGCTCCCGTACCCCCCACCAATGCTGGGGTCGAGCCGCCGGTGCGACCGGCCGACCGGCCGGGTCGACCGCATCGGCCAACCGGCCCAGCTCGACCGCGGCCGCCGCCCGCAGCGGATCAGCGATTTCCACCGAAACCGCGGCTCGGCGAAGCTCGGCTACCAGCCCGGCCAACGTCACCGCGGCCCCGCCAAGTGCTGGACGTCGAGGTGCCACCCCAAGCTCGGCCAGGAAGCGGGACGGGGCGTCGCTCTCCCCCTCGGTGCCGGCGGTCGCGGTGAGCACCAGGTGGCGCGTGGCGCGCGAACACGCCAAATGAAACAGCCGCCGCTCCGCGGCCAACAGCTCCCGCGCCGCGGCCGGGCCAGCTAGCCCGTCCGGGGTCAACTCGGAGGCATCCAGCACGGCGCTCAACCGGCGTCCGGTCGGCCAGCTGCCCTCCTGCACGCCAGCCACGATCACCAAATCCCACTCTCGCCCGCGCGAGCGATGCGCGGTCAGGACTTCAACCCCGCGCTGATGCAGCCGCGACTCCCGCTCTCGGTCTGCCGGAATCTGCTGCGCCCCCAGCTCAGCCAGGAAAGCCCGCACCCCCGCAACACCCCCACGGCGATCGGCCTGGGCCGCTGACTCGAACAAGGCACAAAGCGCGTCCAGGTCAGCATCGGCCCGAGATGCTCCTGCCCCGGACTGAGCGGATTCCACCGCCAACCGGGCTGGCCAATCGGTGCCACGCCACAGCCGCCAAAGCACCGCATCCACTGCGGCGCCCTCGGCCAACAGCTGCTGCGCCCCAGCCAACAACTCAGCCACCTTGGCGAGCTGGCTGGTTTCCCGCGAGGCGCTGGGGTCGGTGCTCCAGGACGGATCATTCAAGGCCATCGCCAGTTGATTCGGCAGCGCCAACTGCCCAATGCCGTCGCGCCCAACGGTGGCCTCGATCGCCGTCCGCCATTGGCGGCTGAGGGCCCGCAGGCTCACCGCATCAAAGCCACCCAAGGGACTGGTCAGCAGCCGCATCGCCTCATCAGGCTGGGCTTGGCCAGCAGCGGCCACCGCCAATGCCAGCAGCAGCGGACGCACCGCTGGCGCCTGAGCCAGCGCGATCTCATCGCCGGCAACCTCCACCGGAATGCCGGCAGCCAGGAGCGCCTGGGTGATCGGAGTCAGCTGCTGCCTGCCGGAGCGCACCAGCACTGCCATCTGGGCGTAGTCGATGCCCTCAGTCAGGCGCGCCCGCCGCAGTTCGGCGGCGATTGCGCGAGCCTGCTCATCTGGGCTGGCGCAGGTCAACACCACCACCTCCCCAGCCGAGCCACCGGCGGCCAACACCGGCTGCCCGCCAAGGCTGATCGGACGGGGCAGCCGGGCGCGCACGCCAGCCAAGGCGGAAGCGATCTCCGGCCCGAAGCGGTAGCTGCGAGCCAGCTGGGCCACCCGCACTGCCCGCTCGGGGCGCCCGAACAGCTCTTCAAATTCCCGCACCGCGCGCGGATCTGCGCCTCGGAAACCGGCCGAAACGCTGTCCGGATCGGCCGCAGCCAGCAGCGGCGCCTGCGGGGCCAGCAGCGAAATCAACGCCAACTGGGAGGGATCCAGCTCTGCATAGTCGTCAACCAGTACCGCGCCAATCTCGGCCGAAACCGTTGCGGCCACCGGCTCTTCGGTCAACAGCAGCCGAACCCGATGCACCAACTCGGCGTAGTCGAGCACGCCCTCGGCGTCCAGCACGTCGAGGTATTCGGCGAAAAACCCACCCAGGGCCGACCAGGCTGGACGGTCGGCTCGACGCCCGAAAGCAACCAAATCGTCCGGCTCCAGCCCTAGTTGTCGGGCCCGGGCCAGGGCGGAACGCACTTGGGCGGCAAAACCGTTAGTGCCAGCGGCGTAGCGCAACTCGGCCGGCCAGCCCGCCGGCCCCGCGCCAGCTAGCAGTTCTCGCACCCGGAACTCCTGCTCCGGGGCCGACAACAACCGCACCTCAGCCCGGCCGGAGAACCGCTGCCACAGGGTGCGCGCCAGCGAATGGACGGTGGTCACAACTGGACGCCAGGCACCCTCCCCCAGCTCGAGGGTGATCGCGTTGCGCAATCGACTGGCTGCCGTCCGGGTGCTCACCAGCACCACCGGCTCGCCCCCACCGCGCAGCTGAGCCAGCGCCGCGTGCCCGATCAGGGTGGTTTTGCCGCTACCCGGCCCGCCCAGCACCAGCGTGGGCGCAGCCCAATTGGCCAGGATCGAGGCCTGCTCAGGAGCAAGCCAGGCCAGGCCAGGAGAGGCGGAGTTCGGGATCACGCAGACCATGCAATCACCCGCCGCAGACAGCCACCGACCCTGATCGGCCCAAGACGGGTCAGGGTTGCCCCCGGTCAGCCCCCGGCGCGCGCCCGTGGTGGGGCCGAACAGGGGTGGGTTCCCCGCTCGGTGCGGCTAGATTGGAGCCCGTCATACCGATCGAGAGGTCCAAATCGATGAGCACTCCCGCCCAGCCAGCTAACCAGGGTCAGGCCGTCCAATTGGCGCCGCCCGACATGCTCAACCTCACCCCCGCCGCGGCCTCGCCGACGGTGACCGCCACCCAGGCCCCCACTATGGCCCCCCAAGTGGACGCTGCCCAGGTGCCCGTCTTGGACGCCAAGGTGGCTGGTTTCCTTACTGCCTTGACCACCGCTGAGGCGGCTTCCCCCACTTTCGCCGCGCAGGCCGACGCCGTGCGCAGCATGGGCGATGCTGACATCCGCAAGGCCGCTGAAACCTCAAACCGACTGCTGCAGACTCCCGTCCGCGCGCTCGAGGCCGGTGGCCTGGCCGACACCTCCAAAGTTGGCCGGACCCTGCTGGAGTTGCGGCGCACCGTCGAGGATCTCGATCCGGCCCAGGCCCGCAAAGGCAAGGGCTTCTTCGCCAAACTGGGGGTTGGCAAGCAGGTTGGCGACTACTTCCGCAAATACCAGTCCTCCCAGGATCACCTGAACGGCATCCTGCATGCCCTGCGTTCGGGCCAAGATGAGCTGACCAAAGACAACTCTGCCCTCAACATGGAAAAGCAGAACCTGTGGACGGTGATGGGCCGACTGAATCAGTACGTCTACATCGCCGAGCGGCTGGACTCGAAGCTGAGCGCCCAGATCGCCGAGCTGCAGCTCTCCGACCCGGCCAAGGCGAAGGTGCTCAATCAGGACGTGCTGTTCTACGTCCGCCAGAAGCATCAGGATCTGCTCACTCAGCTGGCAGTGTCGATCCAGAGCTATTTGGCGATCGACATCATCATCAAAAACAACATCGAGCTGATCAAGGGCGTCGACCGGGCCTCCACCACCACCATCTCGGCGCTACGCACCGCCGTCATCGTGGCCCAGGCGCTGGGCAACCAGAAGTTGGTGCTCGATCAGATCACCGCGTTGAACACCACCACCTCAGAGATGATTCAACGCACCTCGGAGATGCTGAAGGAAAACTCCGCACAGATTCAGGAGCAGGCTGCCTCCTCCACGATCGGCATCGAACAACTTCAGGCTGCCTTCGCCAACATCTACGCCACCATGGATTCGATCGACGAGTTCAAGCTCAAGGCGCTGGATGCCATGTCGGCCACCATTGGCACCCTGGAGACCGAGGTCACCAAGAGCAAGGACTACCTGGAGCGCGTGGCTCAGCAGGACACCCGCGCGCAATCCATGCCCACCCTGAGCATTGACGGCTGAGGTAGCCGCCGATGGGTTTCTGGGATTGGCTCAGCGGCGCTGACAACGCCAACCAACCGCCGTCATCAGCCGATGAGGTGGCCAAGGCACCGACCGCCGACGACATCGCGGCGGCATTGGACGCCGTGGAGCGGCTGGTCGTTGATCCGGCCGTGCCAACGGTGGTTCGAGCTCGCGCGATGCGCGTGGTCAGCGTGGTGCGCAACACGCTGCCGCGCCTCGGCCTGCTCGGCCTGGGCAGCTATGACGCCTACTCGGTGGTGGCCACCGCCACCGACTATCTCCCCGAAGCCATCGGCGGCTACCTGCGCCTGCCCCGGGACTGGGCTGATTCTCGTCCCGTCGAGGGCGGCAAGACCGCCCTGTTGCTGCTAATCGACCAACTCGACCTCTTGGGAAGCACGATGGATGCCATCTACAACGCGGCCAACACCACTGATGCGGCCGCGCTGATCAACCACGGCCGCTTCCTGCAGGAGAAATTCGGCCATGTCCAATCCCCCGAGTTGAATCTGGGCCAGGCCTGATGAGCGCCGCCGGGCTGAAGGGCGCCCTGGCAGCGCTGGCCAAGGCTGCCAGCGCTGCTGGCTTCGCGCCGGAGGCCGCCGCCGCCGAGGGCCGTATCTTGGCCGCGGCAGTGGCCGAATCCAATCGAGGCGCTTTCGTGGAGTGGTGTGCCGCCTTGGATCGACGGGCCTCAGCCCAGGAATTCATGGACGCAGCCGTAGCCGGACGCCGCTATCGCCGCTCGCCTACCCCGCTGGCCACTCAGGCCGCAGCCAGCACTCATGGCCCCGGCTATGCCAGGGCGCTGGCCGAGGTATGTCAGGCGTCCGCCACCCTTGGCGAGCCGACCCCAGAGGCGATTGGTGCCGCCACCATGGCCGCCGCAGCCCAGCTTGCCCCCGCGGCACCCTCGCGCCCGGTCACACCACCGACGCCGAGCCCAACCGCGCCGTCCGCTGATCCGAGCACCGACCCGGCACAGCAGGAGTTCCTGCGTCAGGCCCCGGCGATCCTCAACGAGGTACTCAGCCGAATCTCGACCAATCAGTCCAAACTGCTCGACCTGAGCCGTCACGATGCCCAAGCCCCTGGCGCCTTCCCTGGTTTGGGCGGCGTGGCGTTCCCCATGCCGGGGCAGCTTGGCCAAGGCGTCACCTCCCAACCCCCGGCCGTGCCGGCGACACCAACCGCCGCCGAATCCCCAGCAGCCGAGCCTGAACCCGAACCCGCCCCCGAAGAGCCAACCAAAAGCGTCGAGGAGTGGCTGGCCGAACTTGATGAGCTGACCGGTCTGGCCAGGGTTAAGACCGAAATCCATCGCCAGACGGCCATCCTCAAGGTGGACGCGCTGCGCACCAAGGCGGGCCTGAAGAGCCCGACGATCACCCGACACCTGGTGTTCGTCGGCAATCCGGGCACCGGTAAAACCACGGTCGCCCGGCTGGTCGCCGGCATCTACAAGGCGATCGGCCTGCTCAGCAAAGGACAACTGGTCGAGGTCGACCGCTCCGAACTGGTGGCCGGTTACCTGGGTCAGACCGCGATCAAGACCTCCGAAGTGGCCGCCAAGGCCTACGGCGGCGTGCTGTTCATTGATGAGGCCTACTCGCTCAACGGTGATCAGTACGGCGAAGAGGCCATCAACACCCTGGTGAAAGAGATGGAGGATCACCGCGACGATTTGGTGGTGATCGTGGCTGGCTACCCGGCGCCAATGAACGAGTTCATCGCCAACAATCCCGGCCTGGCCAGCCGCTTCCGCACGTTCATCGAGTTCGAGGACTACACCGACGAAGAGTTGCGTCGAATCTTCTCCTCGATGGCAGCCAAATCTGATTTCGATCTCGGCGAGGGTTGCTTGGACGAGTTCAGCCGCCAGCTGGCGATGCAGGTGCGGGACGAGAACTTCGGCAACGGCCGCTACGCCCGCAACCTCCTGGAGGCTGCGATTGGCCGCCACGCCTGGCGGTTGCGCGACGTGCCCGAGCCGAGTCTGGCCGACCTGCGCAATCTGCTGCCAGCGGATCTGATCGATCCCGATCAGCCCGCCGTGTTGGTGCCTCCGGAGAACCCCGAGCCGTCGGTGCCAGTGGAGTTCGGCCCGGCCGATTCTGCTGCGCCCGAGGTGGCGACCCAATGACCCAACCGACCAACCCGAACCTGGCACCGGGGCTGGCTCCGATCGTCGGGCCGCGGATCAGTTCCCGGCTGATGCCATTGCTCAACATGGCCGCCGCGCCGAATCTGACCGAAACCTCATTGCCGGCCTTGCAGCCCAGCACGACAGTGTCGCGGTTGCGGCGAGTGCAGGCCTTGGTGGTGATCGCGGTTTTGGTGCTGGGCGCGATCAGCGCTTTGCAGCTGTTCGATTTGCGCGCCCAACTCGCCTCCGCACCGCAACTCTCAGCACAGTACGACCGGCTGGCCACGATCGAGGCCGACCTGACCGAAGCTGGCAACCTGGCCAGCCTGCGGTCGGTGGGGGCGACATCGGCTGAAGTCACCACGCGTTTGAACTCGGCTGCCGCTGGCCTGGTCGCCGCTGCCGCTCAGCGTCCAAGCGATCAGGGCACGCTGGGCGAACTCAGCGCAGCCACCACCCGCTATGGCGCTGCACTGCTGGCCAATCCGTCCTCAACTCAGCAAGTGGCCCAAGCCGACAAGACCCTCACCACCGAGTTGCTCCCCAAGCTCGCCGCCCTGCGTGCCAGCCTGCAGACGGAGGCAACCCAGCGCTCCTGGAGCTACAACTCGATCGTGCTGTGGGCGGCCGCTTTGCTAGCGATCGGTGCCCTGGGCCTGGGTTTGGTTGAACTGGCTCGCTTGAGTCACCGCTATCTCAACATCGGGGTGGCAGTGGCGCTGGTGGCGGCGATCGTGATCGCGATCACCGGCCTGGCTGGAGTCGATCAGGCCAGTGCCGCCGACACCACCAGCCGCACTACCAAGTTCAAGACCGTGGTTGGCGTGGCCGACGGACGCCTCGCGCTGGCCGAATACCGCCGCTCCGCTACCCGCGCCGCATTGGCCAAGACGATCTCTGCTGAGGCGCTCAAAGCCCAAGCCGCCCTGCTGGGACGCCTCCAGAACAACGCGGAGCTCCCCAAGGCCCAAGCCAAGACTCTGCTCACCCAGTATCAGCTGGTTCAGGCAGCCTTCACCAAAGCCGCCTTCACCGAGGCCACCGCAGCGCTAATGGTGAAGGAGACCATCGCCGCTGATGCGGCCTTCGCCACCGCCGCCGCCAAGTCAACCGAGGCGGCCATCAGCGCGGCCACTAAGAAGTCGAGCGATGCGGTCACAACTTTGTTGGTTGAGGCCGGCTTCGTGCTGGTCTTCACCCTGCTGGGCGCCGCCGTTGCCTACCTGGGTGTTTCAACTCGGCTAAAGGAGTACCGGTGAACGTCTCTCCCCATGCGCCGGGCAGCCTGGGTGCAGCGCCAACGGCCAAGCAAATGCTGGACTACCTCGGCCAACTCGACACCTGGCTGGCTCAACGGCGCGCCGAACTCGACACGCTAGACGCACAGATCATTGCCACCAACCGGCAGGCCGAGCTGACCGCCGATATGTCGCTGGCGATGGCGCTGTGGCAAGCGGCCAAGACCCGGCAGAACCTGCTGCTGTCCACCTGGGATTCCGGACGGGTGGCAGCCCAGGAGTTGGAGCGGCTCTCCGCACTGATTTGGGGACGGCTGGACACCACCACTGCGCAGGTGGCCTCACTTCAGTCGATGGCGGTCTCCCTGCCCGAAGCCGGACGGTTGTGCGACGCCCTGGTCGCCCAGCTACGTACCCGGCTCAACACCGACCCCAATGCCACTGCCCTGCAGATGCGCCTGACCGATCTGCGCGCCCAGGCCGAGCGGATCCGCGATCAGCTCAGACTGGAGCCGCCAGCATTGGCCCCGAGCGGCCAAGCCAAGCTCGCCAGCCTCACCGGTCGCATCACCGAGCTTGCCGAAAAGCAGACCCGCGGCGGCGACATCACCGGCTCGCTCAGCGCCTTGGAAATTGAGGCTGCCAAGCTGGAGCGCGATCTGATCGTCGGCGCCGCTCGGCGCCGGGAGGGCCGCGATCTGCTCACCAAGGTGCGTGAGGAACGCACCGAGCTCAGCGCCCGACAGTTCGCCGTCCAGACGCTGGCCGACCAGGCGCGGGCCGCGGTCTGGCCAGCGCCAGCAGAACAGATCCCGCAGATTGAAGCCCTTGGGCCGGTCCCGAACACCGCAGCCGCGCTGACTGGCTACCTCAACCGACTCAGTGAACTCGACGCCCAGCTCACCGCAGCGCAAGGTCGGCTCAGCCAACGGCTGGTTGAGCGGGACGCGGCCGCTGCGCAGCTGGCCGCCCTCCAAACCAAGGCCGCAGCTTTCGGCGGCGATCCGGCGCTCACCGAGCTGGCCGCCCTGATCAGCGCCCGGCTGGCCACCAATCCGGTGGTGCTGCCAGCGGTGCAACAGCTGCTGGGCGCGTTCGCCGTCGAAATCGACTTCCGGGCTCAAGGCGGTCAGCGATGAAATGCCGTCAGCCGGGGTGCACCGGCACAATCGTCGACGGCTATTGCGATGTCTGCGGAATGCCTGGCCAGGTGATGCCGACCGGCGCTGGCCGCGAAGGCGCGCGTCCCTCAAGCTCGACCAGTGGCCCTTGCCGCCAGCCGGGGTGTTCTGGACGGATCGTCGACGGCTACTGCGATGTCTGCGGCGCCCCGCCCCAGGGCTCCGCTGATGCCCCGGTGTCGACCACCCGAGCCCGCACCTCGGTGCACCTGGGCAGTACCGCTTTCGGGTCGGCCCGGGCCACCTCCTTCGGCGCCCGGGCGGTGCGTCGGGCCTCCACCCAGGCTCACGAGGCCGGCCGGATCGGCGCCGGGCTTACTCGCGTCCCGCCCGCACCGGCCATCGACCCAGCCAAAGCGGTGCTGCGCGATCCTGAAGTACCACTGAACCAGCGGGTTTGCTCCCGCTGCGGCGCGAAAGTCGGTCAGGGTGCCGAAAACGTCGCCAGCCGCTCTGAGGGCTTCTGCTCCTCCTGCGGCGCCGGGTACTCCTTCACCGTGAAGTTGCGCGCTGGCGATCTGATCGCCGGCCAGTACGAAGTGGTCGGGGCGCTCGCCCACGGCGGCATGGGCTGGATTTATGTGGCCAAAGACCGCAATGTCTCGGGACGGTGGGTGGTACTGAAGGGTCTGCTGAACGCCGGCGATTCCGATGCGATGGCCGCAGCCATCGGTGAGCAGCGCTTCCTGGCCCGAGTTCAGCACCCCCTGATCGTGGAGATCTACAACTTCGTCACCCACGGCGAGGCCGGCTACATCGTGATGGAGTACGTCGGTGGTCGCTCCTTGAAGCAACTACTCAAGCAGCGGATGCAGGCCAACCACGGCGATGCCGATCCATTGCCAGTGGAGCAGTCGCTGGCCTTCATGGTCGAGATCCTGCCAGCGCTCGGCTACCTGCACTCCCTGGGCCTGCTGTTCTGCGATTTCAAGCCTGACAACGTCATTCAGGTCGGCGACTCGCTGAAACTGATTGACCTAGGCGGGGTGCGCCATGTCGGCGACGACGACTCCCCGATCTATGGCACCGTCGGCTTCCAGGCCCCCGAAGTGGCCACTCTCGGGCCATCGGTGGCTGGCGACATCTTCACTGTCGGGCGCACCCTGATGGTGCTCTCGGCCGAGGTGCCCGGCTACCAGTCGACTTATGAGTTTGCGATTCCGCCCGCCGATGAGCTGCCAGCCTTCGCCGCCCAGGATTCGCTCTACCGGCTGCTATTGAAGTGCTGCGCCACTGACCCGAATGATCGCTTCGCTACCGTCGAGGAGTTGCGCCAGCAGATGCTGGGCGTGCTGCGCGAAGTGGTGGCCAGCCAGCGTCCCGGTGTCGGCTCGGCATCAGCCACTTCGGCGCTGTTCGAAGCGCCCAGAGTGAGCCACGGCATGCAGTACGACGCGTTGCCTCGGCTGCGTCCGGATGCCAACGATCCGCAGGCCGATTTCCTTGAACGGGTCGCCTCCGAGCTCGCCCCCGCACGGTTGGCAGCGCTGAAATCGACCCCGGATCTGACCAAGGGTGTGCTGCTGGCCCGCGGTCAGGCGGCCGTGGAAGTCAGCCAGCTCGACGTTGTCACCAAGTGCGTGACCCAGCTGCTCGACGAGGACCCGTGGGAGTGGCGAGCGGTGTGGCTGGCCGGTCTAGGCGCGTTGGCGGCGCAGGACTACCCGACCGCGCAGAGTTCATTCAACGCTGTCTACGGCCAGTTGCCCGGCGAGCTGGCGCCCAAGCTGGCGCTGGCGTTGTCCTGTGAGCTCGGCGGCGAGTACGACCTGGCCGAGATCCTTTACCGAATCTGCGCCTCGACCGATGCCGCCTATGTCACCCCGGCCGCGTTCGGGCTGTCGCGGATCCGCAGCACCCGTGATGATCTGGACGGATCGCTGGCGGCGTTGGCGATGGTGCCCAACACGTCGCGTGGGTATCCCGAATCACTGCGCCAGCGCGCCTGGGAGTTGGTGCGTGCCGCTCACGATCCGGCTGGCATCGAGGCCGCCCACAACGCGCTCGCGTCCGCGAAGCTGGAACCCCTTGTCGCCGCGGAGTATCGCGCCGTGCTGTTGCGGCGCTCGATTTTGCTGGTCGGAAAGGGTGCCCAAATCAGCCGCGACGGTGCCGTCCTGACCCCGGGCGCGCTCCTGGACGAGCTCGCCGCCACCTATCGCGAGTTGGGCAGCCTGCAGACTGATCCGGCTGCTCGGGCCGGTTACGTCGACCTGGCCAACTCGCTACGACCCTGGAGCCTGGTATGACTCAACCTGAATGGCCCCAATGGCCACAGCTGCCGCAAATGCCAGTACCTGCTCCGACGGCGGCTGAGACTGCGCTGTGCCCCAACTGCGGGCAACCGGTCTCGGCCTCGGCCGCATTCTGTGAGGCCTGCGGGGCCACCCTGGTGCCTACCGAGCCCGCCGTTAGCGAGCCGCCGGCCCCCACCGAGGGCTCAGCGCAAACCCGTCGGCTGGGCGTGCGACAAAGTCAGGTGACCACCTGCTCATCCTGTGGCGGGACGATCGATGCCGACGGCTACTGCCAGGTCTGCGGTGCCAAAGCTCCCAGCGCCCGCGATCACTACTCCGAAACGCCAGCCGATTGGGTGGGCGGGGTCTGTGATCGCGGTGTTCAGCACTCACGCAACGAGGACGCGATGGCGCTTTGGGCAGCTGGGGATCGAGCGGTGTTGGTGGTCTGTGATGGCGTGTCCACCAGCGTCGACTCCGATGCCGCCTCGACCGCAGCCGCCCAGGCCATCCGCGACGTCCTGGTCGAGCGCCTGGCCCAGCTGAGCGACCCGGGCCAGGCTGCCACAGAGTTGGCAGCGGCCTTCGTCGACGCCGCTGCGGCGGCGAATGCCGCAGTGATTGCCGTCACCTCACCGAACTCGACCAATGCGGCCTCGGCCACTTTGGCGGCTGCTGTGGTGCTCGGCGCGGAAGTGCACTTCGCTAATCTCGGCGATTCGCGGGTCTATTTCCTCTCGGCCGCAGACCCGGTGCTGTTGAGCTTGGACGATTCGATGGCGCAGGCCTTCATCGCCCGGGGCATGGACCGGGCCGAGGCTGAGGCGCTACCAAGGGCGCACGCCATCACCAAGTGGCTGGGTCGTGACGCCACCGACATCGTGCCGCGCACGGGCGTCCACACCGCTGCTGAACCCGGATGGGTGGTGGTGTGCTCCGACGGCTTGTGGAACTACGCCTCCGCACCGGCGGAACTCGCAGCTCAACTCGCCGCGGCTGGCAGCGAGTCCGACGACCCAGTGGCAGTAGCTGCCAAGCTCGTGGAATGGGCCAATGCCCAAGGTGGCCGGGACAACATCACCGTCGCTTTGGCCAGATGCCCGGCACCTGCGATGCCAACTAATCTTGAGTCCGCCACACCGTGGGTCCCAGAGGTCGAGGAGCAAGTAGAGAATGGCTGAGTTCAGTTCTGCGGTTTACCAGAACGAGTTCCTGCCTGACGGCGGCACCGATGTAAACGCGATCGTGACCGTTCGCTGTTCGGACGCCGGGGCTGCCGGCCGTACCGGTAGCGGCGACGCTGGCGAAATCATCGTGGTCGACACTTCCGGCTCGATGGGGACGGTGAACATGGAGGCCGCCAAGCGGGCGGCAATGATCGCGCTGGACAACATCCTCGATGGCACCTACTTCGCGGTGGTCGCTGGTAACCACAAGGCCTATCTGCCCTACCCGCCGGTGCAGAGCGGGCCGGGCATGGTGAAGATGAACTACGCCACCCGAGCCGAAGCCAAGCGGGCGATCAGCTACTTCCGCGCCGAAGGCGGCACCGCCATGGGCACTTGGCTGAATCTGTGCAAGGCGTTGTTCGATTCGATCGGCAATCTGGCCAATCGGCACGTGATCATGCTCACCGACGGCGAGAACCACAACGAGACCGCCCAACAACTTGATCTGGCCCTGGCCAACTGCGTTGGGCATTTCCAGGTCGATGCTCGCGGGGTGGGCGTGGATTGGAAGGTTGCCGAGATTCGCAAGATCGCCCAGGCGATGCTCGGCACCGTCGACATCATCGGTGATCCGGCCAGGCTCAGCGCGGTCTTCGCCGAGCTGATGCGCAACTCGATGGCCCGGGGCGTGGCCAATGCGGAACTGCGGGTGTGGATTCCTCAGGGCGCCCAGGTGTTGTTCATCCGGCAGGTCTCCCCCACCGTCGAAGACCTCACTCACCGCGGCACGCCGGTGAACCAGCTCACTATGAGCTATCCGACCGGCTCCTGGGCCGACGAAGAGCGTGACTACCACGTGGCCATTCGGCTCGCGGCCAAGAGTGTCGGCCAGGAACAGCTCGCCGCCCGGGTGCAGCTCGCCGTCGGTGCCGAACTGCTCACCCAAGGACTGGTCAAGGCCAAGTGGTCGGCCGATACCAACCTGACCGCTCAGATCAATCCAGAGGTCGCCCACTACACCGGCCAGGCCGAGTTGGCCCAAGTGATTCAGGACGGTTTGGCCGCCAAAGATGCTGGCGATCTGGCTACCGCCACCACCAAGCTCGGGCGGGCGGTGCAACTCGCCACAGAGACCGGTAACGCCGAAGCCACCTCGAAACTCCGTAAGGTGGTCGATATCGCTGACGCCCGAACCGGCACGGTTCGGCTGAAGCAGGCAGTGGACAAGGCTGACGAGATGGCTCTGGACACCGCTTCAACGAAAACGACGCGAATCAGGGGCTGAGATGGCTACTTGTCCTTCCGGACATCAGACCAACCAAACCGACTTCTGCGACGTCTGCGGCCTGCCGCTGGCTGGCGCTGGCACCCCTTCGGTGCCGCCCCCACCGCCGGTCACAGCCACCATCGTCTGCCCCAGTTGCGCCGCGGTGAACGTCACCGAAGCGCTGTTCTGCGAGTCCTGTGGCTATGACTTCACCACCGGGTCGATGCCAGCCCCAGTTGAGGCCCCCAAGTGGCCCACCCTGGTGCCGCCAGCCGCCCCGCTGCCCGTCGCTCCGGCCGCACCACAGCCTCCAGCCGAAGTCAGCGAGGCGGCTCCACTTCAGGCACCCGTAGTCGAGGCACCCGTAGTCGAGGCACCAGTCGCCGTGGAGCCCGTAGCCGAAGCCCCCGCTGCCGAGGCCCCCGCAGTAGAAGTACCAGCAGCAGCGCCAGCGGTGCCGGCACCGGCGCAACCTGAGGCACCGGTGGCTCCGATCGCCCGTCCCAAGATCGAGTGGGTGGCCGAGCTATGGATCGATCCAGACTGGTACGCCGCCCAGGGCTCAACCGATCCGATGCCCTCGGTTGGTCTGCCTGACATCGTGGGCCTGAATAAGCCGGGCAACCTGATCGGCCGAGTTTCACATAGCCGCGGCATTTTTCCCGATATCGACTGCGAGATGGATTCCGGCTGTAGCCGTCGGCACGCCATGCTCAGTACCGATGGCACCCGTTGGTGGATCGAGGATCTGAACTCGGCCAACGGCACTTTCGTCGGCTCGATCGGCGCCCCGCTGCCAGCAATGCCCATTCCACAGGGTCGGGTCGAGTTGGCCGAGGGACAACGGGTTTATGTGGGTGCTTGGACCAGAATCGTGATTCGGCGCGCCACTCCTGATGAACAGGAAGCTCTGACCGGCTAACGCCCCCGGAACGTTCTTTCAGCCGAGTGTTCGGCGCCTTTCCGGCTGCCTTTCGGCGTCCGCTGATAGCGTGATTCGCAGGCCCGTCCGGATCGGTGTCGCTTGCTGGCAAGGAGGCAGAAATGCGTCTGCTCAAAGGGTCACTTCGACTGGGCGCAGCCCTAGCGTTGGTCACCTCGTTGTTGGTCCTACCAGTCACCGGCTCCTCGGCTGCCGCGGACCTGGTGGTGAAGCTGCCCACCGAGCCACAGCCGATGATTCCGCTGGCGGTCTCGGGATCCCACGTGCTGGTGCAGGGCAACAACAGATTCATGATCTCCCACGATGCGGGCAAGACCTGGACGACGGCTGCCTTCCCCATCGCTGGCGAAGACTCCCCCGACATCGAAACCGCCGACAGCAGGGTTGGCCGAGTGGCTAACGGCGTCGTGGCCTATTCCTCCAAGCTGGAACGCCTGAGCGCCTATTCGTTGGTCACCAACACAGTGGTCGGCGATCCCTACCTGCCGTCGGCTGGCCAGAGCGTGATCGACAAGGTCGGCGGATTGGTGCTGCTCCAGACTTGGCCAACCAACGAGTTCAGCGTCCATTCCCTGCTGGACGGCACCGACCGGCCGGTCAGCGTGCCGGAGGGTTCAATAGTCAACTTGCTGCCGGACGGCTCGTTGCTCACCCGTTCTGGAGCCGCCACCGACTGGTATCACCAACACGTCGACGGCACCACCGCCAAGGTGCTGACTATCTCGCCGGGCACCGGCGACTTCAAGCTGAGCGGCGCCTTGTTGGCGTTTCCTCAGGGCACAGCTGAGGTCTGCCTACTCAAGATCGACTCCGCCACCAAGTCCTGCCGCAAGGCGCACGGAAAACACGAAGGAATCGCTGCCCTTAGCTCGGCTGGCCTGCTCACTCGGGTCTTTGGTAAGTGGACCTTCTACTGGTATCCGTTAGCCAACGGCAAGCTCGGTTCGGCGAAGAAGGTGACTGTCGATCCGGGCATCGGTGGCTTCTACGGCCAACTGAGTGCCGAGAACAGTCCGGTGTATGTGGCCAGCCCCACCAAGCCGTTGAGCACCCTGACGGTGTTTCAGGCCAACGGCAAGCTCACCAGCCTCCGCCCGACTTGGGCCAAGCGAGCCATCAACCCCGAAACGCTGGCGCTGACCCCAACGGCGGTGCTTGGCGGCAACGACTCCGAGTCCCACACCTACCCGTGGGTACGGTCGTTAGCCAGCGGCAAAATCGGCGCAGCCAGGCGGCTGGCGGGCACCTATCAGGTGGCCGCCTCCGGTGCCCGCTGGGCCACCTCGGGCGAAAAGCTGCGCATTTTCGATCAGGGACGCTTGATGGCGACCACGGTGCCCTCAGAATCGAACGGTCTGCAATTCTCCGGCCCCTACTTGTTGGCTCGACCGGCCTGCCGCGAAGCGCCGCTGGTCACCGACGACGACTGCAACGTGCCGGCGGTGTTGCGAACCGCGGCCGGCCAACTAATCACCGTTCCGGCCGCCACCGAGGACATCTTCGGTGAGCTGATGGTGGCCCGCACCGGCGACACCACGGTGGCCAGTCGCACGCTGACCGTCACCAACTTCCGCCAGCCAAATCAACCCACCTACGACCTCCAGTTACCCGAGGTCGGCGCTGAGGGCTATTTCACCGACGTGCGGCTTTGGGGCGATTGGGTGGCGGCGACCCTTTGGCCAGGAACGGGCGCCCTGCAGTACCCGGTGGTGGTCAACTACCGCACTGGGGAGACCCTCACTAGCCCAGTCAACGCCCGGTTGCTGGCCCTCGGCGATGGCGTGACTGTCTCGGTATTGCCGTTCACGGGCAACATTCAGATCTGGGACTTCGCCCATGCCACCATCAGGACGGTCCCGGCCTCCGCCGCTGCCGTCGGACTCAATGGCGCCCGGCTGGCCTACCTGGACAGCGGCAAACTGGTGATCACCAACCTCGCCGCGCCCACCTCGAGTGCGCCGCGGGTGCTCGGAGTGGTCAGCGCCAAGACGGGCACCGGCAGGTGGCAACTGGAGATCGATGTCACCAAGGCAGTCAAAGCCGGCAGCCTGGAGCTCCGCAACAGCGCTGGCAAGGTGATTCGCACGATCAAGGTGTCGGCCAGCACCACCGGATCGCTGCGCGGCATCAGCTGGGACGGCCGCACCAGCACCGGCAAGAGGGCAGCCAAGGGCACCTACAGCCTTCACCTGATCGCCAACGCCGCCGACAGTAGCGGCAGCGTCGTGGGAGTGGACGGCGTCGCAGCGACCATCGGCACCCTAGATATCTCCTGATGGGTTTGCGCTTTGGGCGTAGTAGGTCCTGTTACCGCGAGCGTCGAAGGTAGATTGGGCGCCGCGACCCAGAAGGAGGAACGGTGGAGATCAAGATCGGCGTCCAGGACATTGCCCGCGAGTTGACCGTGGAGACCGAGGCCACTTCCGCTGAGGTCGAGGCCAGCCTGAAGAAGGCATTGGCCGATGGCGGGTTGTTGACTCTCGCCGACGAAAAGGGGCGCAAGGTCCTCATTCCGGCAGCAAAAATCGCTTACCTCGATCTCGGCCAGGAAAAGGCTCGTCCGGTAGGCTTCGGCTCTCTCTGAGCCAGTTGCGCGGGGCTTTGGTGCGCTTGGCGCTAGACTTAGCCTGCTCGCGCCAGTTGTGAGCCTGCCTGGAGCGGCCAAGTTAGCCGCCGGCAGCCCGTGCTGCGTCGACGCGCAGCTGAAGATGAGGCACGACGCTGACTGAAAATACTCTTGAGCTTGAGACCGCCCCCGAAGTCGAGAACCTGCAAACCTTCACCGATCTCGGCGTAATCCCTGAGATCACCGAAGCCCTAGCCAAACTTGGCATCGTAAATCCGTTCCCGATCCAGGCGCTGGCGATTCCGATCGCCATCAATGGCACCGACATGATCGGCCAGGCCCGTACCGGAACTGGCAAGACTCTTGCCTTCGGTGTCACCTTGTTGCAGCGGATCACCGTTCCGACCGATCCCGGTTACGCCGAGCTCGAACACCCGGGACGTCCCCAGGCGCTGGTGATGTGCCCCACCCGTGAGCTGGCACTCCAGGTGGCTGGCGACCTCGCGGTCGCCTCCTCAGTGCGGCTGGCACGGGTGCTCACCGTCTATGGCGGGGTTGGCTACGAACCGCAGCTGGACGCGCTAACTGCTGGCGTTGACGTCGTGGTCGGCACTCCCGGCCGCCTGCTCGACCTGGCCAACCGGGGCTCGCTGCGGCTGTCTTCGGTGAAGGTGCTGGTGCTGGACGAGGCTGACGAAATGCTCGACCTGGGCTTCCTGCCCGACGTCGAGAGGCTGATCAGCAAAACGCCCAAGTCGCGCCAGACCATGCTGTTCTCGGCCACCATGCCCTCAGCGATCGTCGCACTCTCGCGGATGCACCTGAATCAGCCGGTGAATGTGCGTGCCGAGACCAAGGACTCTCAGCTCACCGTCCCCGACACCACCCAGTACGTCTATCAGGCCCACGATCTGGACAAGCCGGAGATCATCGGCAAGCTGCTCCAGTCGCCTGAGTGCACCCGGACGATGATCTTCACCCGCACCAAGCGGGCCGCGCAGCGGTTGGCTGATGAGTTGGTTGATCGCGGCTTCGATGCCACCCCCATCCACGGCGACCTGAATCAGGTGGCACGAGAGAAGGCACTGAAGAAGTTCCGCGAAGGCAAGGTGGACATCCTGGTGGCCACCGACGTTGCCGCTCGGGGAATCGACATCACCGATGTCAGCCACGTGGTCAACTACGAGTGCCCCGATTCGGAAATGACCTATGTGCACCGGATTGGCCGCACCGGCCGAGCTGGCGCCAAGGGCATCGCGGTCACCCTGGTCGATTGGGCCGACATCACCCGCTGGAAGGTGATCAACAAGGCTCTGAGTCTTGACTTCGCCGAGATCGTCGAGACCTATTCGAACTCGGCCAATCTCGCTGCCGATCTCGGCATCCCCGAGGGCACCAAGGGCCGGATCAAGGCCGCAGCTCCCCGCGAACCGCGTGAGCACAAGGAACCCCACTACAAGGATCGCGAGCCTCGCAAGAGCGAACGACCGGCACGTGATCGCAGCCGTCGCCGACTGCGTAACGGCGAGCCGATCGACGGCGCAGCCGTAGCAGCTGCTCCGCAAAGCGCCGAGGTTGCGCTAGTTGCCGATGGTGACTCCCCCGATCAGCCAGCTCGTCGACGTCGCCGCCGTCGGGGCGGCAGCGGTTCGGCTCCGGCCGCAGCCGCCGAGTAACAGCAGAGAAGGGCCAGCCGAACCGGCTGGCCCTTTTGCTTGCGCCGCATTCTGAACCGCAACCGATCACCGGCACACCCGACTGGCGGATCAAATCCACCACCTTACGAGACCATCAGGACCACACCGGCCCTCAAGGCCGCCCAACCCAACTGGTCGATCAGGTCAACCTGTCACCTATGGGTGCAGCAGCCCCGATCGAACGTACGGCGGTCACGGCCGCCGCGATGAAGACCCCCCGCCGGTCGACAGCCTTACCACTCGAGAGCGCTCCCCAGGTACAGCTCACGCGGCGACAGAGTCTCGGCCCGGGCTATCAAGGTGGGCAGTTCACGGGCAATCAACTCCGCCCACTCGCCGGCCTCTTCCCGAGTACGGAAGCGCATTCCGAATTGAGGCTCAAGCTCACTCACCGCTGCGAAGTGCCTGAGGTACTGCTCATGCAGAAACTCCGGGATGACAGCAAGGTGTGCTGCGGGTGGAACGCCCCACAGTTCCGCGAGCGCGTTCCGCTTGGCGACGAACCTGGCGCGCTGCTGCGGATTGAGGAGTTGCTCGGCGAGCACACGCCCCGCGAGCTTATGGCCGAAACGCCCATCCGCAGAGACCTCGAACTCCAACGTGAATGCTCCGCCGCTGTACGGATCGTTGGCTTTCGAATCTGGCAGAACGCGCACCTGGAGCTGGTTGTCTCTTGTCCACTCGCGTGACCGTCGCGACCTGCGGTGGAAGCCACCGTCGTCGAGCAGTGGCGCCAGACTGCCGTCAATCGCGGAGTCGAGGAGTCTTCCGAAGGTGGTCAATTCAGCGGCCCTCGAATCAGCACGGCCGGGATCTTCGTCAGCGTTCCGTCTCCGTACACGTCTGCCCCAACCCTCGAAATCCACCAGTCCTTGACCCGCTGGCTGAGCAGATACCGGGACTTGCCGAGTTTCGTCTCAAAGTTGATCAGTCCTCCGTTCCGCTGCGCCAGGATGTCAATGTATCGCCACCCGAATGGGGTGCGTACGCCGAACTCCTTCTGCAGGACCGTGAAGCCCTCCTCCGCCTCAAGGCGAGTCGCGACGAGGTCTCGGAACTCGTTCCCGGCGATCCGATTCTTCGTCACTTGGGCGACGTCGTCCGCGCTTTCCGCGGCGATTGGGCAGGCCTCGCCCTGGTTGTGGACGAGGATGTTGGCTTTGCCGACGAAGTAGGTGTGCAGCCCGGCAATGGTCAGGTTGTAGGCGGTCAGGTCCTGCTCGCTGATCCCCACACCGGCCACCACCACCTGGTCACCGTCGCGATCAACAACCTGATCGCCGGCCTTCAGATCGATCGCATCAACCCAGGCCTGCCGGTTCGCCACCCAGAACCGGTGATGTTCAGTCGCGTTCAACACACCGCCATCACTGAGGTGGACCGCAACCATCACATGAACACCGGAATGGCGGATCAAATCCACCACCTTGCGTGGCCCCTCCACACCCGTGACCGGATCAGCAGCCATCACCTTGTCACCCAGCCGCACCTTCCGGATCGGCTTCTTCGACCCGTCAGCCATCAACACCGGCGTATCACCAGTGAAACTGTTACAACCACCCCCAAGCACCTTGCGAGCCCAACCACTCACCCGCGACCACACACTCCCACGCGGCTGAGCAGCCACCCTGATCTCACCCAACGCCGACCGGCCCGTCGCACCCGAAGCCGCACCAGCCTCCCCAGCCGCCGCCACCCGAGTACTGGGACGGGCCGCTTTGCCGCCCAACACGCCACCAGCAGCACCCAAAGCACCACCCAGCAACATGTCGCCACCAACCCGACGCCAATCAACCGACCCCGTTGCTAACAACTGCCCGGTGATCGAGGCCGCCCCCGCACCCAACGAACCCGTGATCGCCTGCGACGCGACCCGACCCAACAAGGTTGAAGCAATCCGGCCACCAACCGGGCCACCAAACAAACCACCCGCAGCACCCGTCGCGGCACCAACCATGACCGACCGCAAACAGCCCGAAGCCGACATCTTCGAGCACTCCATCGCGGCACCAAACGCACCACCGGCAGCACCACCCAAAACCAAACACGCCGGCGTCCCCACCCCACCAGTAGCAACCGAACAACCAACCGAAACCCCAACACCCACCAAAATCGGCGCCGCGAACTTCAACCCCTGCAACAACCCCGCCCCAGGATCACGCACCACATCATCAATCAACGAACTGATACCAGTCAGATCAGCAACCTTCGACAAGAACTTGGTCACCTGCGCCAACGCCGAGTTCACCCTCGCCATCGTGTGACTAATCACCGCCGACGACACAGCCGCAAACACCGACCGACCCCACGACGACACCGCATTGACGATGTTGTCCAAGAACCCCGGCCAATGCCCATCCGGATCCGACATGCTCAACGGGTTATCCCACCCATACCCGTACCCATTGAACGAACCCGGCGAAGAGACCTCACCCCGCACCGAATCCCGCACCGAGAACACACCCGTGGCCGGGTTATACCAACGAGCCCCCATCCACACCCCGCCACTAGCGGCATCAGTGAAATCACCCTGGAAACCCAACGACGACGAAGCCGAACCAGACGAACCCACCACATTCCCCAACGGATCAAACACCCTCGTCCCCGTCGGAGACCCATCCGAGGCAAACAACCCAGTCACATCCCCATGACGGTTCGTCCCCACCAACGAAGACACCCCCGCAGCAGACTGCGACACCAACCCGCCAGAAGCCGAACGAGCAAACAACGACGACCCATCAGAAACCGGATCCAAACCCAACCCGTTATAAGCAAACGCCGCCGTACCCCGCGACGCCACCCGGTTCAAGCCGTCATAGGTGTAAGCCACCGACTGCAAGCCCTTGGTGACCTTCGTCAACCGATCCAACCCGTCATAGGTGTAACGCAACAACCCAGCCGAGCCACCAACCTGGGCCGTCAAATCACCACGCTCATTCCACGTATAGATCGCCCCGCCACCGGTCCTCATCCGGTTCCGCGCGTCATAGGTGTAAATCGCAGTGCCAGCCCGAGTGCGGTTCCCCGCACCGTCATAGGCATACGTCGTCCGGGTACCACGCTGGTTAGACCAACTCACCAACCGATCAGCACCGTCATAGGTATACGAATGCGTCCCCGCACTCGGATTACCCGCAGCCACAATCTGCTGAGACGTCACATTGTCGTTGTTGTCGTAGCCATACGTCGTCGACGTCGCAACCGCACCGCCGACCTTACGCATCGTGTCGGTCGCCAGGCGGCCCCGGTCGTCCCAAGTCAGACTCCGCTGCGCACCGCTGGAATATTGATCGGTCACCAACTGCAGTTGGGGTCGATTTCTCTCGGGTGATCCTGAAACGCAACTCGCGGCGTCAGGCTTGTGGCTTGCGCCCGGGTGGCTGAGCCTGCCGTCTTGGGCTCTTCAAAGGTCGGAGCCCGCTAGGACCCTTCGCCAAGCTCAGGGAACTGGGTGGAAACAGCGAACTGAGTGGCTCAGTAGACCATGTTCATTGCTTGACGGACCTCGGCCAAGGTGGCATCGCCAACCTCATTAGCCCGGGCATTGCCAGTGCGCAACACGTCGATCAGATAGCCCGGATCGGCAGCCAACTCAGCACGCCGGGCCCGGATCGGGGCGAAGAACTCGTTTACCGCTTCGGTGACCAGCTTCTTCAGGCCGCCGCCGCCAGCGTCCCCCAGCTCGGCGGCAATCGCCACTGGGTCGCCGCCGGTGCACAACGACACCAGCAAGACCAGGTTGGCGACCTCAGGACGATTGACCGGGTCGAAGGTGATGTTTCGATCTGAATCGGTGACGGCCTTCTTGATCAGCTTGGCAGTGGTGTCGGCGTCCATGCCGATCTCGATGACATTGCCCTTGGACTTGCTCATCTTGGTGCCGTCCAGGCCCAGGACGGTGGAAGCGTTACTCAACAACGCCTCAGCCTGCGGGAAGATCGGCCGGGCCGGATCGACCCGGCCATAACGCTCATCGAAGCGACGGGCCACCACGCGGGTCTGTTCCAGGTGTGGCAGCTGATCCTTGCCCACCGGCACCAGATTCGCCTTGCAGAACAAAATGTCGGCCGCCTGATGCACCGGATAGGTGAGCAGCAACCCCGACATCGGCCGATCGCCGGTGGCCTCCAACTCCGCCTTCACAGTTGGGTTGCGGCGCAGCTCTGCGTCGGTGACCAGCGAAAGGAACGGCAACAGCAACTGGTTCAGCGCCGGCACCGCAGAGTGGGCATAGATAGTGGTGCGGGCCGGGTCGAGCCCGATAGCCAAGTAGTCGGCCAGCATGCCGAGCACCCGCTCATGGATCGGGCCGGTGCCGTCGCGGTCGGTGATCACCTGGTAGTCGGCGACCAGAATGAAGGTCTCCACGCCAGCGTCCTGCAGCCGCACCCGATTGGCCAGCGAACCGAAGTAGTGACCCAAATGCAGATTCCCGGTCGGCCGATCACCAGTCATCACCCGGAAGCCGGACGGGTCCTTGGCGATCTGCGCCTCGATCTGCGCGCTGCGAACCTCCGTGCGGCGAAGCGAGGCCTCCGAGGTTGAACTGGCTAGCTGCTCGCCAGCGTCCAGGAGCGGCTCAGTCATGGAAAAGACACCTTCTTCGTTCAGTTTGGGCCGGGTCGACTCTACAGGTTCGCAGTCACAACAGCCCGCCGCGGGCGTGCACCCGGCGCTCCAACTCAGCCAGTACCTCAGGGGAGGTGGTGTTGCAGCCCAGATCGTGATCCTGCTTGCCGGCACCGTGGTAATCCGAAGACCCGGTGATCAGCGCGTACGCGGTGGTGGCCAATGCGCGCAGTTCGGCCCGGGTTTGGTCGTCGTGATCGTTGTGGTCGACTTCGATGCCATCCAGTCGACGTGAGGCCACCAGCGAGGCCAGGTAGCGCGTCGGCAGGGACGCCCGGCTGGAGCGTCCCCAGGGATGGGCGATCACGGTCGCTCCCCCGGCCGCGCGCACCAGATCAAGCGCGGTCTCCAGCTCGGTTGAGTAGCGAGCGACGTAAATCGGCTGGTCATCGGCCAACCACTGGTCGAATGCCTGGCGCCGATCAGCCACATAACCCAGCTCGACCATCGCATCGGCGAAATGCGGACGTCCAACTGATGGGCTGTCGCCGACGTGGCGGTAAAGCACCTCTTCGGGCACTGGCAGACCGTGCTCGGCCAGCCGAGCCAGCATGGTGGGCACCCGCTCGCTGCGGCCAGCCCGGTTGCGGGCCAGCTCAGCGGCTAATTCAGCATCCTGGGCCCGGGTGCCGTAGGCGAGCAGATGAATCGAGACGCCCTTCAAATCGCAAGACATCTCGATGCCGCGCAGCACTCGAACCCCGGCGGCCTCACCAGCGGTCAGGGCTTCGTCCCAGCCGTCAATGGTGTCGTGATCGCAAAGCCCGATCACGTCCAACCCAGAGGCGGCGGCGTTGGCAACCAGCTCGGACGGTGAGTCGGTGCCGTCGGAAACTGTGGAATGGGTGTGTAGATCGATACCGCTCATTCGCTCAACATAGCCCTCAGCTGGCTCAACCCGACGTTCATCCGGGCCACATCCGGTGCACCGTCGCACACCTGACGGATGGTGGCCACCCGTGCTGCCACCGAAGGGTTCGCTGACACCCAGGACGCCACCACCGCACTGGCCCGGGGGCTCGGACTAGCGCTGGCGAGCACTTTGGCGGTCAGCTCGGCGTGGGCCGAGAGCAGTTCATCGCGCAAGGCAGCCCGCGCCATCGCATCCCAACGGACTTGCCGGGGTAGGCCGTCCACACCGCCGAAGAGCAGATCCAGGCCGAGCGCGTCAGCCAACCGATAGTGCACCTCGGCCACCTGCAGCGCCGGCAGCCCCAGGCGGTGGGCGACCTGCACCACGCTCAACAGCGTGTGCGCTTGGCCCGCCGTGCTGAGGTTTTCGGCCAACTCCAGCCCGACCCCACCCTCAATCCAGGCGTGGGCGTGCGCCACTTGGGCGTGGGCGTCAGCACCAGCCAACAGACTGGCCAACAGCGGCCGCAGCTCGGCGATCCCCGGGGCATAGGCGGCCACCGCCGCGGCCACATCTAGCGGGGTGCGTCCGTGATGCAACAGCCAGCGGGTGCCGCGTTCGACCATCCGCAAGAGCGTGACGCGCAGTTCGGTGGCCAGGTCGGCGGGCAGTTCACTGCGCCGCAGCCGCACTTCGTCGAGCCCGACGTTGAAGATCGCCCGGGCGGCCAGCTGGGCCCGAATGATGTCGGCCACGCCCGCGCCGGTCTCGGTGGCCAACCGGTGGTAGGCGGTGATGCCCTGGGAGTTCACGAACCGGTTCACCGCCACCGTAGTGATGATTTCGCGGCCCAGCCGGTGCCCCGGGATCTGCTCGGCGAATCGCTCCCGTAGCGGCTCGGGGAAGTACTGCATCAACCGGTCCGCCAGATAGGGGTCTTCGGGCAGGTCGGTGGCCAACACCCACTTCTTCAGCGCGATCTTGGTGTAGGCCAGCAGCGTGGAAAGCTCGGGACGGGTGAGCATCGCGCCGGAGGCAATCCGGGCGGTCATCTCCTCGCTGCTCGGTAGCGACTCCAAGCCGCGATCCAACAACCCGGCGCTCACCAGGGTGCTCATCCAGGACTCGAGCTGACCCATCAAGCGCTCCGAGCGCAGCTCCGAGTTCGACAACGCCAGGTTCTGATCCAGGTTGTGGGCCAACACGAGTTGAGCCACTTCATCGGTCATCGAAGCCAACAGCTCGTCCCGCTCGGCCAGGCTGAGGTAACCGCCGGCCACCCGGTCGGCCAGCAAAATCTTGATGTTCACCTCATGGTCGGAGGTGTCCACCCCGGCGGAGTTGTCGATGAAGTCGGTGTTGATCCGCCCACCGGCCCGGGCATATTCGATGCGTCCCAACTGGGTGCAACCGAGGTTGCCGCCTTCAGCCACGCAACGGGCCCGAAGCTGGACTCCGTCCACTCGCAGAGCGTCATTGGCCTTGTCGCCGACTGCGGCGTGGGTTTCGGCGAAGGCCTTCACGTAGGTGCCCACCCCACCGTTGAAGACCAAATCAACGGGCGCGGTCAAGATCGCGGTGATCAACTCATTCGGCGGTAGGTGATCAGTGGTCGCGGGCAGACCGAGGGCTTGGCGCACCTGCGGCGACAGCGGAATCGACTTGGCATCGCGGCCATAGACTCCGCCGCCCTCGGAAATGCCCTGATAGTCGGCCCAGGTTGAACCCGGCGTAGTGAACAGTCGTCGCCGTTCAGCGAAGGACGCAGCCGCGTCTGGGTCGGGGTCAAGAAAGATGTGGACGTGGTTGAAGGCGGCGACCAGTTTGATCTTGTCCGAGCACAACATGCCGTTACCGAAGACGTCCCCAGCCATGTCACCGATACCAACGCAGGTGAACTCATCGACGGCTGGATCCAGCCCCATTTCGGCGAAATGTCGCTTCACCGATTCCCAGGCCCCCCGCGCGGTGATGCCCATCGCCTTGTGGTCGTAGCCCGAGGACCCACCGGACGCGAACGCGTCGCCTAGCCAGAACCCGCGGCGCACCGAGATTTCATTGGCCAGATCGGAGAAGGTGGCGGTGCCCTTGTCGGCGGCCACCACCAGATAGGGATCATCGCCGTCGTAGCGCAGTACCTGTTCCGGTGGCTTGACCTGGCCGTCCACGATGTTGTCGGTGACGCTCAGCAGCGCATCGACGAACAGTTTGTAGCAGGCCTGGCCTTCGGCCGCTCTGGCGGCGCGGTCACTGACTGGTGGCAGCCGCAGCGGCACAAAGCCGCCCTTGGCGCCCACCGGCACGATGACGGTGTTCTTCACCATCTGGGCCTTGACCAGCCCCAACACCTCGGTGCGGAAGTCCTCCAGCCGATCCGACCAGCGCAGGCCGCCGCGAGCCACCAGGCCGAAGCGCAGGTGCACCCCCTGCACTCGTGGGGAGTAGACGAAGATCTCATAAGCCGGACGTGGCTGCGGCAGCAGGTCCAGTTCCTCAGGCCGCAGCTTGAACGCCAGCACCTCATTGCCGCTGAACGCGTTGGTGCGCACACAGGCCCGAATCACCGTGCCCATCGCGCGCAGAATGCGGTCGTGATCCAGGCTCGCCACCGCATCGAGGTGAACCTCCAGGCGGGCATAAACCTCGGCCAACGCCGTCGCCCGAGACTCGGCATCGCCGAAAGCCTGGGGATCGAACTTGGTCTCGAACGCCGCCACCAGCTCGGCAGCGATTTCGGGATTGGCATTGAGCGCGCCAGCCATATAGACCTGGCTGAACGGCACCCCAGCCTGTTGTAGGTAGCGCAGAATGCCGCGCAGGTAGGTCACCTGTTGCCAGCGCAGCCCGGCTGGCACCACCAGTTTGTTCAAGCTTCCCGGCTCGCACCGCCTCGACCAGGACGCCTCAAAAGCGTCGGCAAAGCGCTGCCGGGCCGCCGGATCCCAGGAGGCCCCGTCCGGTATCCGCAGCCCGAAGTCGTACACCTGGACTCGCTCACCACGAAGCTCCCACCGATAGGGGTTCTCATCGAGCACTTCGGCACCCAACACCGACAGGTGGGGCATCACCTTGGCCAGACTCATCTCCTTCTTGGTGAACACCTTCAACCGCAGATCAGCCGGATCCTCTGGATTGGTGACCGCGGTCATCACCAGCCGTAGATCCTCATCGCCACTGAGGCGATTGGCCTGAATCAGGTCGGCCAGTGCCACCGCCGGGGTGTAGTCGGCTTCATAGGCGTGATCGAACTCCACGCCACGCTGTTCGCTGGGCAAGGTCGCGGCGCGTTCGGCAAACTCGTCCTCCCAACTGAGGGCGGCCGCCGAGGTGGCGGCGATGATCGCATCAAGGTCAGGAGATTGCGGAGCCTCAGCACCCAACCGGATCACGAAGAACAACCGGGTCAGTACCGACTCGCTCACCAGGGTGCGGTATTCGACCTCGACTCCACCCAGCCCATCGAGCAGTATCTGCTGGATCCGCACCCGAGTGGCCGTGTCGTAACGGTCGCGCGGTAGGAACACCAGTGCGGTGACGAAGCCACCGAAGCGGCTGTGACGTAGGAACACCCGCACCTGGCGGCGTTCGCGTAGCCCGGCAATGGCGCCGATGATGGGGGACAACTCCTCCGCGCTGGCCTCAAATAGCTCATCACGTGGGTAACTGGCAATCACCTGCCGCAGCGCGTTCCAGCCAAAAGAGTTGGGCTCAAAGCCGCTCATCGCGAGCAGCTTGGCAGTCTTGGGAGCCAAGATCGGCACGCTCGAAAGTGACTCGGTATAGGCACCGGCGGCCAGCAGCCCCAAGAAACGATGCTCGCCGATCAGGCTGCCGTCCTCGGCGTAGCGGCGGATGGCCAAATGGGTCAGGTAGGCCGGACGGTGCACTGGTGAGCGGCGGCGATCACGCACCAACACCAGCGGATCACGCTCACCGGGGGCCGGCAGATTCACCCGATCGACTTCGGTCTCACCTCGCAGGATGCCCAGTTGAGAGCCGTCAGCCGGAGTGAGGGCGGCGGTATCTCCGGTGAAGTAGGAGTAGCCAACGAACACAAAATGACCATCAGCCAACCAGTCGAGCAACTCGACCGTTTCGCCGGCTTCCTGGCTTGGCTCGTGGCGCTGTTCCTCGGCGGCCTGCCGACAGCGCGCCAGCATTGGTTGCCAGTCGGCCACGGTCACCGCGACCATGGCCAGCGCGTGCTTCAGCCCGGCGGCGAGTTCGGCGGACAGTTCAGCAGCAGCATGGCCCAGCGGCGGATAGACCTCCAGCACCAGCCAGGCTTCATGAAGCTCATCGTCGCCGGCCTCCGCGCCGACGGTCCGCAGGCGGCCGTCCGCGTCGCGACCTACGGCCGGGGTGGGGTGATAGAGCCCGCGCAGGCTCCAATCCTTGCTGGTTAGCTCCATCACAGCGGTGTCGACCAGGAACGGCTGGTCGTCAGTGATCAGCAGCACCACCGTGGAACCACGGGCATCCCACTCCTGCGGGGTGAAAATCCGCAGCAGGGACTCCCCTGGCTTGCGGGTGGCCCCCAGATCAAGATGGGCCGCGGCGGTGGCCGCCAAGGCCGCCGGGTCGAGGTCTTCAAGCTCAGAATCGGCGATCTGGGCCACGTATTGCCTAATCAGCTCACTTTGGGGTGGTGAGGCGTTCTTGGTGGCTTGGGTCAATAGCGCTTCCCGCAGGCCAGTCAGGGCCCGCGAAGCCAGTGTGGACACCGAAACTCCTTCGCCGATTAGGACTTCCCAAGACTATCCAGCCAGCATTGGGCTATGCAGATCCACGCCAGCAACGACTTCGCGGCAACTACTGATCGGGTGCTCGCAATGCTCACTGACCGAGTATTCCTGCGCGCCAACGCCTTGGCCACCGACCCGCTGGCCCATGAAGTGAGCGTCGATGGCCTGGTAACCCGAACCAGGCGAGTGCTGACCAGCCCGTCGGTGGTGGCGAAGCTGACCGGACCCACGTTGGCGATCATCGATCAGGTGACCTGGGAGGCCAGCGACGGCCCGCAACGCAATGGCAGCACTTTGATTGAGGTGGAGGGCCTGCCAGCCAAGCTGATTGGCACCGTCCGGCTGGCCCCGGGAGGGCGCGGGACGGTCCTCGACTACGACGGCGAGCTAACCGTCAGCGTGCCGATCATCGGCCCCAGCCTCGCCAAGCAGGCCGCGCCACTGCTGCTGGAGGCCCTGGAGCTTCAGCAGCGAGTGGGCGACGCCTTCCTCGCTGGCGCAACGGCTACTCAGCCTGACCTGGGCCGTCAAGGCGGCCAAAACTGAGGGTATGCACGATCAGTTCACCGGCTTCGTCGCACTCATCAAGGTCGATTCGCGCCTCGATTGACCAGTCGTGGTTCTGCTCGGGGTCATTGATGATCTGGCGCACCTGCCAGGTTCGCCCCTGCTCGGTAACCACCAGGAACCGGGGACCTCGCGCATCGGCATCTACGCGCAGCGCGTCGTGCTCGTCCCAGTACTCTCCCAGCGCCTCGTCCCACCGGGTTCTGGTCATTTCGGTGCCGGGCCCGGACTCCAATTCGGCCAGGCCGTCCACGTCATCAGCAGCGGCCAACTCCACTCTGCGGAACATGGCATTGCGCACCAACACCTTGAAAGCGCGCACGTTGCCACTCACCGTCCGACCCGGTGGCGGTGCCTCCCCCAGATCAACGCTGGCTCCGGAAAGGCCACTCAAAGCTGACCACTCGTCCAACAGCGAGCTGTCGGTGAGCCGAGTCACTTCACCAAGCCATTCGATCAGGTCGCCCAACTCTTCACTGCGAGCGGACTCCGGGACGGTCTGGCGCAATGCTCGATAAGCGTCCGACAGGTACCGCAGCAACAGACCTTCGCTGCGTTGCAGCTTGTAGAACGCCACATACTCGGTGAAGGTCATCGCTCGCTCGAATTGGTCACGCACGATCGACTTCGGGCTGATTGGCGAGCTGGCCAGCCACGGATGGACGGCCAGCTCGCGCAGGTAGACGGCCCCGAGCAGTTCAGCCAGCGGCTTTGGCCAGCTCACCTGGTCGAGCAACTCCAGCCGCTCTTCGTAGTCGTAACCGTCAGCTTTCAGCTCCGCCACTGCCTCACCGCGGGCCTTGAACTGCTGCGCGCCGAGGATCACTTTCGGATCCTCCAGGGTCGACTCGATCACACTGACCACATCGAGGCTGTAGCTGTCAGACTCCTCATCGAGTTCGGCCACCGCGGCCAACGCAAGCGCGCTCAGGGGTTGGTTCAAGGCGAAGTTGTCCTGCAGGTCGACGGCCAGTGCGTAGCGGCGTCCGCCAGCCTCAGGGGTGGCTAACCGGGTGACCACCCCGGCGTTGAGTAGGGAGCGCCCCAACTCCGCCGCCCGCCGCAGGAACCGCTGCCGTTCCTTTCGCTCGCTAGTGCTGGCATCGATCAGCGCGACCAGGGCAGCGCCGGTGTCCTGGTCACGCTGCAGCAGGTTCAGCAGCATCGCGTGGGTCACCCGCAGCCGCGCCCGCAACAGCTCCGGGGACGATTCGATGAGCTTGGTGAAGGAGGCCTCGGTGAAGTTCACCTGACCTTCGGGGGGCTTCTTGCGGCGCACGCTCTTGAGCTTCTTTGCGTCATCGGCAAACTTGGCCAACACCCGCGTGTTCTCTACCTCGTGGTCGGGGGCCTGGGCCACGACGTAGCCAACCGTGTCGAACCCGGGACGCCCGGCCCGTCCGGATATTTGATGAAACTCCCGGCTCCGCAGCAGCCGGGAACGGCGCCCGTCGAACTTGGTCAGCGCGGCGAAAAGCACCGTGCGAATGGGCACATTGATGCCCACCCCAAGGGTGTCGGTGCCGCAGATGACCGTCAGCAGCCCCCGCTGGGCCAGAGTTTCGACGAGGCGGCGGTAGCGCGGCAGCATGCCAGCGTGGTGGACCGCGAGCCCCGCGTGCAGCAGCTTCGACAGGGTCTTGCCGAAGCCGCCCGCGAATCGGAATCCGCGCAGCGCTGCCACCAGAGCCGCGCGATGTCGGCCATCCACGATGCCTGAACTGAGCAGGGCCTGGGCTCGATCGACCGCCCCACCCTGGGTGGCATGAACCACATAGATCGGTGCTTGTTGGGCGCCGATGAGCTCAGCGATGGTTTCGTGGATCGGGGTAATCGCCCAGGTGTAGACCAGCGGCACCGGACGCTGGGCACCACCGATGATCGAGGAGGGACGACCGGTGCGTGTCTCCAAGCCGGCCGCGAGTTCGCTGACATCGCCCAAAGTCGCCGACATGATCACAAATTGGGCCTGCGGCAGTTCCACCAAAGGCACCTGCCAGGCCCAGCCGCGATCCCGGTCAGCGATGAAGTGGAACTCGTCCATGATGACTTGGTCAACCTTGGCGCTACGGCCTTCCCGCAGGGCGATGTTGGCCAGGATTTCGGCCGTGCAGCACACGATTGGCGCCTCGGCGTTCACGGTCGCATCTCCGGTGACCATGCCAACGTTGTGGGCGCCGAAGATGTCACACAACGCGAAGAACTTCTCGCTGACTAGGGCTTTGATTGGCGCGGTGTAGTAGCTGCGCCCACCGGCGGCCAGGCTGGCGTAGTGGGCGGCCACCGCGATCAGCGACTTTCCCGAACCTGTTGGGGTGGTGACGATGGTGTTGGCGCCAGCGAGGATGTCGATGATCGCCTCGTCCTGGTGGGGGTAGAGGCTGATGCCGTCGGCTTCGGCCCAAGCCACAAAGCCCGCATACAGGGCGTCGGGGTCGGGGGTGGTGTCGGCGGGCAGCAAATCGGTGAGCAGCATGTCGCAGCCATCGTCCCACTCAAATCCAGGGGCGCGGCGCCGTCCAAGCAGCCAGTTAGACCAGGAAACGTCGGCCGGGCAGCTTCGGTGCCACCTCAGCTTCGGGCTCTGCGCCGAGAAACTCCCGCAGCATCCGAACCACAAAGGCGTGGTCGTCGTGTTGCGGCAACCCGGAGACGCCGACAGCACCGATCACCGTGCCGCTGAGCAGACAAATCGGCACCACTCCGCCGTGAGCGGCGTACCGGGCCGGGTCGCGGCGAGAGTCGGTATCGAAATCCTTGCCCTTGTCTCTGAACTTCTCTCCCACCGCCAAGGAAGCCTCGCCATAACGCAGCGCCACTGCGGTCTTTCGTTCCAGCCAATCGTCGTTGTCGGCGCTCGATCCCGGCAGCGCAGCATGAAAGACGCGCTGCTCACCAATCCTTATCCCGATCACGATGGGCAGCGACTCAGCCACGGCCGCCGCCTGCATCTGGACGCCCAGCTGCCAGGCATCGGACAGGCTGAAGTCGGCGAATCGCAGTTGGGCCGCCTCAGCAGCCAACTGCTCGCTCAACTTGCTCATCTGGCTCCTCACCTGCCCGAAGGGGTGAGGCTAGCCGAAGATCAACCCGTCGCGGTGCGGGTATCGCCGAAGGCAACCACCCGTCTCAAACTCAGTCACCGCGCAGATTGCGATGGGCGAACCGGCATGTGGGAATCCCGTTCCGCCGCAGCCACCCGAGGGCTAGCCTTTGACCGCTCTCGAACCCGATCAAAGGATGATTTTCAATGGCGAAGGTGACTTTCTTCTCCGGCCAGCAGTTGCCCCTGGAGATGCACAAGGTTCGCATCATCCAGAAGCTCAACCTGCTCCCCATCGAAGACCGCCGCAAGGCGATGGCTGGGGCCGGCTACAACACCTTCCTGTTGCAGAACACCGACGTGTTCCTCGACATGCTCACCGACTCCGGGGTGAACGCAATGAGCGACCAGCAGCAGGCCGCGATGCTGATCGCCGACGACGCCTACGCCGGTTCGGCCACCTACACCCGGTTGTACGACAAGCTGGTCGAGCTGTTCGGCATGGACTACTTCCTGCCGGCCCATCAGGGCCGGGCCGCCGAACACATCTTGTCCAAGACGCTGGTCAAGCCGGGCACCTACGTGCCGATGAACTACCACTTCACCACTTCCAAGGCGCACGTCACCGAGATGGGTGGCGAGGTGCTGGAACTGATCACCAAGGCTGGGCTGGAGGTGACCTCCGACGAGCTGTTTAAGGGCAACTTCGACATTCCGGCATTGCAGGCGCTGATTGACGAGCGGGGCGCCGAATCCATCTCTTACGTCCGGATCGAATCGGGCACCAACTTGATCGGCGGGCAACCGTTGAGTCTGGCCAACATTCGCGAAACCACCGCGCTGTGCCGCGCCCACGGCATCCTCACTGTGCTGGACGCTTCGCTACTGGCCGACAACTTGTACTTCAACAAGACTCGCGAGCCTCAGTGCCAGGACATGACCATCCCGGAGATCACCCGAGCCACCGCGGACTGCTTCGACATCATCTACTTCTCCGCTCGCAAGCTCGGCTTTGGCCGCGGCGGCGGCATCTGCATTCGCGATGAGGCGGTCTACAAGCAGATGCGCGCTCTGGTGCCGATGTACGAAGGCTTCCTGACCTATGGCGGCATGTCGGTGCGGGAAATGGAGGCCATCACCGTCGGCCTAGGCGAGACCATGGACGAAGACATGATCAACCAGGGTCCGCTGTTCATCGAGCACATGGTCAATGAGTTGGACGCCCGCGGCATCCCGGTGATCACCCCGGCCGGCGGCCTGGGGGCGCACGTGGACGCGATGCGCTTCCTGCCGCACGTCCCGCAGCAGGAGTACCCGGCTGGCGCCTTGGCGGCGGCGCTGTACATCGCTTCTGGCGTACGAGGCATGGAACGCGGCACCCTGAGTGAGCAGCGCGACCCCGATGGCACCGAGCCGATGGCGAACATGGAGTTGGTGCGTCTGGCCTTGCCTCGTCGGGTGTTCACCCTCAGCCAGGTGAACTACGCCATCGACCGTATCGACTGGCTCTACCAAAACCGCGAGCTAATTGGTGGCCTGAAGTTCATCGAGGAGCCGGAGATCCTGCGCTTCTTCTACGGCCGCCTGGAGCCGATCGGCGATTGGGTCGAGACGCTCACCGAGGCCTTCCGCCGCGATTTGGGCGACAGCCTGTAGCCCAAGCCATCTGCCACGAGGTGCCCCCGTTCAGTTTGCGTGGGCACCTCGTTCAGTTCCCGGAGGCTTCGACCAGCTCAGCCAACTTGCAGTCCCCGAGGCTTCGACCCTTCGACAGGCTCAGGACGGGCAAGCTCAGCCAACTTGCACCTTCAGTTCCCTGAGCACCCCTTCAGTTCCCTGAGCCTGTCGAAGGGTCGCCGTTTTGGATGTCAGTGAAAGTCCCGGCTGCGATGCGGCACCAGGATCGGTAACGCAACGATCCGATCAGCCAGCACGTTGACGACACCTTCGGGCGAACGCTCCAACTTGCCGCGCACGACCACAGCCGCGGAGTTCCGGGCTACTTTTCGATAGCGCTGCCAGACCCCCATCGAACAGACCACATTCAGCAGGCCGAACTCGTCCTCCAGACTCAGGAAGGTAATGCCAGAGGCGGTAGCTGGACGCTGCCGATGGGTTACCAGCCCGCCTACTTCGATGCGGCGATCCGGCTCGGCGAAGCGCAGATCGGCACTGCTGAGCACTCCCCTGGCCACCAGGTCGGCCCGCAACTGGCCGATCGGATGTTCACCGGTGCTCACCCCGGTGGCCCAAAGCTCATCGGCCAACTCTTCGGTCTGGGTCGGCGCATCGAAGAGTGGATCTTGGGCAGTCGGCATCGTCCCCGGCAACGAATCGGGTTGATCAAGCGCAGCCCTCCCCGCCCGCCAGAGCGCCTGCCGCCTAGACAATCCCAGGCCGTCGAAGGCGCCCGCAGCGGCCAGAGCTTCCAGTTGGTCAGCACTCAGCCCGGTGCGACGCACCAACGCCTCCATGCCGGCGTAGTTCCCGCCAGCGTCCCGTTCGGCGACGATCCGGGTGGCCACCTCCCGGCCAATCCCCCGAATGCTGGCCAGCCCCAGCCGGACGGCGAAGCCACCGTCCCGGCGGTGGGTGGCAGTGGGGTCGGGGGTGCGGGGATCAAAGTCTCCGACCGGTGGTTGCTGGCCAAGGCAGGAATCCAGACCAGTGGGGGCGGCGGCAGACCCTTCGACGGGCTCAGGGAACTTACCTTCGACAGGCTCAGGGACCTTGGACCCCCCAGGCACGAACCCGGACCCTTCGACGGGCTCAGGGAACTTATCTTCGACAGGCTCAGGGAACTTGGCGGGCTCAGCAAACTGCGGCTCGAGCACTGCGTCCACCCCGGAGAAGGCCAGGTCGGGCCGTAAGACCGTCACGCCGTGGCGCCGGGCGTCCGAGACCAAAGTGGACGGGGAGTAGAAACCCATCGGCTGGGCCCGCAGCAAGCCGGACAGAAAGGCTGCCGGGTAATGCAGCTTCAACCAACTTGAGGCATAAACCAGCAGCGCGAAGCTCAGCGAGTGCGATTCGGCGAAACCGAAGTTGGCGAAGGCCTGAATCTGGGCGTAAATCCGCTCAGCCGCCTCGCCGCTCAGCCCGTTGCGCGCCATCCCTTCAAAGAGTTTCAGCTTCAGCGACTCGATCCGCTCCACCCCACGCTTAGATCCCATCGCCCGGCGCAATAGATCGGCATCCTCACCACTGCAATCGCCGATCGCCATCGCCATCTGCATCAGTTGCTCCTGAAACACCGGCACCCCGAGGGTGCGTTTCAGCACCGGCTCCAACTTGGGATGGGCGTAGGTGACTGGTTCGCGGCCCAGCTTGCGCCGGACGAACGGGTGCACCGCCCCACCCTGAATCGGACCGGGACGGATCAGCGCAATCTGAATCACCAGGTCGTAGAAGCGCCTGGGCTGCAACCGGGGCAACAGCCCCATCTGGGCCCTGGACTCGACCTGGAAAACCCCAATCGAATCGGCCCGGCACAACATGTCATAGACTCCGGGCTCCTCCTTGGGAATGGTGGCCAACTCCCACCGCTCCCCGGTCGCGGCAGCGATCAGATCGAAGCTGTGCTGCAACGCCGCCAAAATGCCCAACCCAAGCAGGTCGAACTTCACCAGGCCCATCCAGGCCGCATCATCCTTGTCCCACTGAATCACGGTGCGTCGATCCATTCGGGCGTGCTCGATCGGCACCACCTCGCCGACCGGACGCTCGGTGAGCACCATGCCACCGGAGTGAATGCCCAAGTGGCGTGGCGCTTTCAACAACTGGGTAGCCAGCTCGACCACTTTCGGCGGAATGGTGTCCGCCTCAGCGGCCAGTGAAGAGCCCCACCGCTCCACCTGCCGGGCGAAGGCGTCCGCCTGCCCAGGGCTGTAACCCAACGCCCGGGAGATATCGCGGATCGCGCCCTTGGGCCGGAACTGAATCACATTGCACACTTGGGCGGCCCGCTCGCGCCCGTAGCGGTCGAAGACCCACTGAATGATCTCTTCGCGCCGATCGGAGTCGAAATCCACATCAATGTCGGGTTCTTCATCGCGCAACGCCGACAGGAATCGCTCGAAGGGCAGGTCGTAGGCGATCGAATCCACCGCAGTGATGTTGAGCAGATAGCAGACCGCGGAGTTGGCCGCCGAACCGCGGCCCTGGCACAGAATCCCGCGCCGCCTGGCCTCCGCCACGATGTCATGCACGATCAGGAAGTAGCCAGGAAAGTCTTTGGCTTCGATCACGGCCAACTCGCGTTCGATCCGCGCTCGGTTAGCCGGCGTCAGGTTTGGGTAGCGCACCGGCACTGCCGTCCAGACCAGGTGACGCAACCAGCTCATCGGCGTCTGGCCAGCAGGCACCTCCTGCTTCGGCAGCGCTGGTTTGGCCCGCCGCAACGGGAAAGCCAGTTCATCGGCCAGCGGCACCGTCCGGGCCACTGCCCCGGAAAATCGGCCGAACCTGGCCGCCATCTCCGCCCCAGAGCGCAGGAAGGCCGAACCGGCGGCTGGCAGCCAGCCGTCCAAGGCATCCAGGCTACGGTTGGCCCGCACCGCTGCCACGGCCTGGGCCAGCTCATGTTGCCCTGGCGTGGCGTAGTGCACATTGCCGGTGGCGATGGTGGGCAGGTTCAACTCGGCGGCGAGCGCGGCCAAAGCGTCGTTGTGGGTTGAATCGAGCGGGTTGCCATGGTCGATCAACTCCACGAACACCTGCCCAGCTCCGAACAGGCCCACCAGCTCGACCAACGCACGCCGCGCCCCGGCCACCCCTTCGGCGAGCAGCCCTTGGCGGACCGCCCCCTTGCGGCAACCGGTGAGCACCACCCACTGATCGCGCCCGGTTGCGGCCAGTTCTTCGAGGTCATAGACCGGACGGCCCTTCTCCCCACCGGCTAACTGGGCCGAGGTGATCGCCCCGGCCAGCCGGTGATAGCCCTCCTCCCCGATCGCCAGCACCAACAGGTGTTCCCCGAGGGGGTCCGGTTGGCCCGCTTGGGGGGCGGGCAGTCCGAGGGAGAGTTCAGCACCGAACACGGTGCGCAGCTCTAACTGCTCGGCAGCCTCAGCAAAGCGCACGATGCCGTAGAGGCCGTCGTGATCGGTGATAGCCAGCGCATGCAGGCCGAGCCGTTCGGCCTCCTCAGCCAACTCGGCTGGCCCGGAGGCGCCGTCGAGGAAGGAGAAGGATGAATGGGCGTGCAGTTCGGCGTACGGCACCACCTCACCAGGTCGCTGAATCGTCGGCGGCCGGTAGGGACCGCGTTTGCGCGAAGTCGGCAGCTCGGCCACTGCCGCCGCCCGCTTGGACGCGCTCAGCGTCCGCTCTAAGTCGCGCCAGGTCATCGGCGGATTGTTGAAACCCATCAGTGTCTCAACTCAGTCATAGCGAGCCTCAGCCCACCAGCCCCGCCCATTCAGCAGCAGCAGCCAGGCGACGCCGAACTCATCGACGACCTGGAACCGGTGCGCGCCACGTTGCCGCTGAGCATCCCAGGCGCGCTCACTGACCGGCCAGGGCCCGGCCCACCCGATCAGGCGGCCATGCTGCGACCCAGCACTGAAGGCGACCGGAACCCCGCTGAGAGCGCCCCGTTCGTCCACCCTGATTTGGACGCCGTCGGCGGCCACTAGCTGCACAGCCAACGGCTCGGGAAAGACGGTGGCTGGCTGCGGGTCAGGAATTCGCCCCGGCCAGGGCTGATTGGCAGGCATCTTCGTCGTTAGCCGCTCCCCCCAGGGCACCAGTAACTGACGTTCGGCCAACCAACGCCCGCCCCCGATCTGCGGGGTCAGCACGCTGGCATGACCCAACATCGCCTGTACCCGCGACATCGCGTGATGCACCCGCTCATCCGGGCCCAGCCCAAACAGTCCTGGGGCGTGGTTGGCCAACTCGTCGACCGAGACCGGCTCCAGCCGCAGGCTGATGATTCCGGAGAGAATCTGGTTTCCCGCAGCTGCCTGCAACTGCCAACGAATCCGGTCGGTGATCGCGGCTGCGTCGAAGACGCTCGGGGTCAGCCAGGTGCGCGCGCTGAACTCGTCGCGCTCTCCGGTCAACTCCAACCGCACCTCGGTGCAGACCAAACCAGCCCCGGTCAGGTGATCGATGAACTTCGCCACCACTGCCCGGGAGGCGAAGGCCACCTGATCGACCAGAGTCAACGGCGGCTCGAAGTCGATTTCGGCGATCAGTTCGGCTGGCGGCTGCCGCGGCGTCACCTGCCGTGAATCCTGTCCACCGGCCAGGGTGTGCAGCCGGACGCCCTGGGCCCCGAAACGCTCTCGCACCCGGGCGGCGTCCATCGCGGCGAAATCACCGAGGGTGCGCACACCCAACCTGGGCAGCAACTCGCTCAAGTTGGGATCCCCCAACCGCGAAACCGGCAGCGGCGCCAGAAACTTGGCGCCGCCGGTGGGCTCGACCACCCGGACTGGGTCGGCCTGGTGGGCAGCCTGAACCGCAGTGAATACCCCATCGGCCACTCCGGCTCGACCGGAGTCGATGCCCAGTTCGACTACCACCGACTCCAGCAGGGTTTCGGCTGCCAGCTCCTCAGCTCCCAGGTAGCTGGCCAGGCCCTGGGAGCGCACCACACACAGCCCAGGACGGATCAACTGCACCCCAGGGGAAAGCTGCTCCACGCAAGCCAGCACCGCCTCGAATTCTCTGGCATCCCGCGCATCATCTGCTGCCAGGACTTTCAGCTGCGGGCAGGTGGATTGCGCCTCCCGCCGTCGCTGGCCGACCGCGACCCCCTGCTCAGCCGCTGCCGCCGAGCAGGCAAGGACCCGGTTGGCGGCCACCACCGCCGCCAGTTGGGAGGGATCTTCGCCGTCAGCCAAAGCCCAGGCGGTCACCGACCAATTTGGAAACCACAACGCCAGACAGCGATCAGCCGCCACACCCATTTCGAGCCGACCCATGATTCACCCAGCCACCCGTAGCTGCGGGGCCGCCGATTCCACCGCGGCGATCCGTCCATTCGAGCTGGGCAGCACCAGCCTGGCGCTACGGCCAGCGGGATAGCGGCGGGAGATGACCCCCACCTGCAACTCCCGCCCGGCCAGCCGGCCGTGACCGTTCCCCAAGCCGTGCCAGCGCGGCTCGGTCAAGGTGAACCGCGCTTCGGCCCGTGGCCAATCGCCAACCACCAGCAACACCGAGCCACGGTCACGCAGCCGGGACATCAGCCTGGCCGCGTCCGACTCCCTGACCCTGCCAAATGGACGGACGGCCAGCACCGGCACCACCTCGGCCAGCGCAGCGGTCGCTGCCAGCCACTGCTCGGCTGGCTCGGGCACCAACACCAGCCGATCCAAGCGAACCCCAGCTAGCTGGGCAGCCTCAGCAGCGAAGGTCGGTAAGCCGACTACCCCACACCAATGCCCCTCCTGGGAAGGCTCGGCCAGCAGAGCGTGCAGTAGCGATCCGGAAGTTTCCAGCACATAGGCCGCGCCTGGCTTCAGCCCCGACTCGCCAAGGACCGGCAGCAGCGATGGATGCACCGCAAACGGACGCTGCCGGATTCTGGCTTCAGCTTTGGCCACCTGTGCCCGCAACCGCACCAACAGCTCGGTGACTGCGGTTTCAGTTTCGGGTAGTTTGAGGGCGGCCTTCACCTATCAATGATCGAACAGATGTTCGATTACGTCAACTGGCTTGGCCGCGCTCTCTAGAGCGAACTGCGTAGCGAGAGAGGCCCATGGACACCCCCCAGCGATCTCCCCGGTGGCTGGTACCAGCCGTTGTGATTCTGCTCGCCCTGGCACTGGTGGTGGCGGGCTTCGGCATCGCCAAGATGCTGGCAAGCCCGGAAACCCCCGCTGCAGCACCAGCCACCCCCAGCTCGCCCTCCGGCCCTACCGGCGGCGCTCTGAGCAGCGGCGATTCGCTCTTCCCCACCATCGGCAATCGCGGCTACGACGTCCAGCATTACCAGATCGAGCTCGACTACCACCGCGACGGATCGATCAACGCAGTCACCACCATCACCGCTAACGCCCCGGCCGCGCTCACCTCTTTCGGCCTCGACCTGAAAGGCCTGGAAGTCACCGCGATCAGCACGGACGGACGCCCCGCTGGTTGGACCCGTGACGACCACAAGCTGCGCGTGATCCCCGCTGGCCCCGTCCACGGGAGCTTCTCAACAAAGGTCGTCTACGCTGGCAAGCCGACCTCACTAACTGACCCGAACGGCATGCGGGAGGGCTGGCTGGTCACCGAGGACGGCGCCACCGTGATGGCTCAGCCGATGGGCGCGATGACCTGGTTCCCGAACAACAACACCCCGGCTGACAAGGCCACCTTCGAAATCACGGTGCACGTGCCCAATGGCCTGGAGGTTGCTGGCAGCGGCGATCTGCTAGACCAACGCGACAGCGCTACTACCAGCACCTGGGTCTGGCAACAGCGCAATCCGATCGCCACCTACCTGGCGATGATCTCGATCGGCCAGTACGAGGTCTACAAATCCACGATGACCCTCACCGATGGACGGGAGCTGCCGCTTTGGTCCTTCATCGACCCCTCGGTCGGGATATCCCCGGCCATCGCCGAACGCCTGCCCAAGATCATTCGCAATTTGGAGAGCTACTTCGGCCCCTACCCCCAAAGCAGTTCGGGCATCGTGTTCGATCGCCTTGAGATTGGCTATTCGCTGGAGACTCAGAACCGCCCGGTGATCACTTTCGATGACGGCGACTGGCTGCTTTATCACGAACTCGCCCACCAATGGTTCGGCGATTCGCTGACCGTTGGCGACTGGGGCGACATCTGGCTCAACGAGGGCTTCGCCACCTACACCGAGTTCGTCATGCCCGCTGACAGCGTCGGTTCAGACCGCGGCGATGCCCGTTACTACAGTCTGCTCAACGCGGCCAGCAAAGACAGCGAGTACTGGTCACCGCCGCCGGCGCCAATAACCGATCCTAAATATCTGTTCTCCCAGAAGGTGGTTTACAACCGCAGCGCGCTCACGCTATGGGCCCTGCGACGCCAGGTTGGGGCGAAGACCTTCGCCAAGATCGTCAAGACCTGGACCAGCCGGCACCGCGATTCGGTGGTCACCACCGAACAGTTCACCCAGTTGGCCGAGGAGCTCTCCGGCAAAGATCTGGATGCCTTCTTCAAGGCCTGGCTCTACACCGCTGGCCAGCCAGCCCAGACTCATCGCTGAGCAGCAGCATCGCTCACCAAAGGAACGACATCACCGCGATCAACACCGTCAACACCGCGGCGACCGCTGGCAGGATCGGGGATGACTGGTCGCGCTTGGCTCGAGCATTGGCTACCTCCACCAGCCCGACCACAATCAAGGCCAGCACCACCTTCAAGATGACCTTGCCAAAGTTCATCCCACCCGAAAAGGTCAGGTTTACCAGGATCAAGCCGATGACCAGCTGGGATCGGGCCGCCCAGGCCATTACGACCAGGCCGATCTTGACTCCGAACAGGTAGACCAACCAGCCGCCAACAATGCCTGCGGTGGCCGCCAGATGCAGCACCCAGAACACGGTGAACAACAACTCCATAGCCTGACCCTAACTGGCGGCGGTCAGGCTCCCCACCAAGCCAGGTTTTCGGTCAACTACCGACTCCTCAGGTAGCGGTGAGCCACCCCACCGCGACCGCGACATTCACGATCGTCAGACCGGCGACCATATTGACCAACACCGACGCTGACCGGCCCCGTTTGACCCACAGGTTCGCGATTTCGGCAAGGATCACCACCGTGAGCCCAACCGCAGCCTTCACCGCGATCTTGGCGTAGTTGAGCTCCTCGCGGGCAGCCTCGTTCAAGCCCACCAGGATCAAACCGATGACGAACTGTGCGCGCGCACCCCACACCAACGCCGACAGGCCGCCTTCGGCGCCAAGCCGGTTGGCCAGCCAGCCGCCGAGAATGGCTGACAAGCCCAGCAAGTGCGCAACGACGAATACCGAGATCAACGACTCCATACCCAGACCCTAGGTTGCGAGCCCGGCCAGCCTGGCGTAATCGCGTTCAGGTAGGTATTTCCAGCCACCGGTGGTCTTGACTCTGCCACGATGTGAGGGTGTCACCTGAGGTCATGGATCACGAAAACGGGCTGCTCCAGATCGGGGTCTTCTCCCGCCTATCCAGGATCAGTGTCCGGATGTTGCGCCACTACGCCGAACATGGGCTCCTCGCCCCGGAGTGGGTGGACCCGGCCTCTGGTTACCGCCACTACGGGGTTGACCAGCTCGGTACCGCCGAGCGCATCGTCGGTCTGCGCGATGCCGGGATCGGGGTGGCCGAGATGGCCGCCCTGCTGCCCCTCTTCGACGATCCAACCACCTTGTCGGCTCCCCTGTTGGCACACCGCCACCAACTCCTGCAAAGCCAGGATCAGGTACGGCAGCGGCTGTCAGCGCTGGACCGGCTCGTCCATCAGTTGGAGGAACAGAAGATGACCATCGAAGTCCACACCACCAAGATGCCAGCGATGACCATCGCGGCCGTCCGCGACGTAATCGGCAACTACGCCGACGAGCCCCAGCTCTGGGAGCGGCTAATGCCGCAGTTGCTGGCCAATCTGGTGGATCTCACCGGAATCGGCGGAGCCACCTTCCACGACGAGGACTACCAAGACACCGATGTGGACGTGGAGGTCTGGCTGCAGATTCCCGAAGAGTTCCCGACCACCGCGCCGGTGACCTGCCGCGAAGTCCCCGAACAGGAAGTCGTCCTGGCCACGCTCCACGGCAACTACGAAGGCATGTCGCAGGTGAGCGCAGCACTGGGCGCCCACGTCGCCGAAAACGGCCTCAGCGTCGGGCCAATGTTCAACATCTACCGGGTTAGCCCAGCCCAGGATCCAGATCCGGCCAACTGGGTGACCGACGTATGCCTGCCGATCATCGCTAGGGCGTCCTGACTTTCATGACCAAGATTGACTTCAAGAAGACCCTGCCCAGCTACCTTGCCAAGGTCGGGAAGTTCGAGATCATCGACGTGCCACCGCTGCAGTATTTGATGATCGACGGTCATGGTGATCCGAACGCGGGCGGCCCGTTCGCCGAGGCGGTCTCGGCCTTGTTCAGCGTCGGCTACAAACTGAAGTTCGCGTCCAAGATCGACCTGGGGCTCGACTATGCCGTGATGCCGCTAGAGGGGCTGTGGTCATCGGCCGATCCGAGCACCTTCACCTCCGCGCTCGACAAATCCACCTGGGACTGGACGCTGGCGATGATGGTGCCGGATTGGATCACCACTGAACTGTTCAGCGGCGCCCAGGAAGCCGCCCGCCGCAAAGGTGGGACGGGCGTCGAACGCTTGCGCCTGGAGGTGCTGGCTGAGGGCCGCTGCGTCCAGATCCTGCACCTCGGTTCCTTCGACGAGGAGGGGCCGGTGCTGCACCAGCTGCATACCGAGTTCGTCCCAGCCAACGGGTTGACGCTAGGAGGTCGGCACCACGAGATCTACCTCAGCGACTTCACCAAAACGGCCCCAGCGAAGCTGCGGACCATTCTGCGGCAGCCGGTATCGGTCACCTCCTGAACCCTGCCCCAGGGTTCTCGGGCAGCATATGTGGGTAGCCGGTCATCTTCGGTGGCAGCAGATTCTCCTTGATCGAGCGCGGGCTCACCCACCGCATCAGGTTCCACATTGAGCCGGCCTTGTCGTTGGTCCCTGAGGCCCGCGAACCGCCGAAGGGCTGCTGCCCGACCACTGCCCCGGTGGGCTTGTCATTGACGTAGAAGTTGCCCGCCGCATGCCGCAGCGCGGTCGAAGCCTGCGCCACCGCGGCTCGGTCAGTGGCGAACACTGCGCCAGTCAACGCGTAGGCGCTGGTGTCGTCGACGAGCTTCAACACCGCCTCGTACTCGGCGTCCTCGTAGATGAAGATGCCCAGGATCGGACCGAAGTACTCGGTGGTGAAGATGTCCTGGTGGGGGTTATCCGAGGTGATCAAGGTTGGCCGGACGTACCAGCCCTCGCTGCGGTCATAGCTTCCGCCGGCCACGATTTGGGCGTCAGCCGAACCACGGGCGCGCTCGATCGCTGCCGACAGCTTGTCGAAAGCGCGCTCATCAATCACCGCGGAGGTGAAGTTGGCGAAATCGCGGACGTCGCCTACCGCAAGCGCTTCGGTTTGAGCGATCAGATCGGCAGAGATCTGGTTCCACAGACTTCGCGGCAGGTAAGCGCGCGAAGCCGCCGAGCACTTCTGGCCGGAGTACTCGAAGGCACCGCGGATGAGGGCGGCCGTCACCGCCTCCGGATCAGCGGACGGATGGGCGACGACGAAGTCCTTCCCGCCGGTCTCCCCCACTAGGCGCGGGTAGGCGCGGTAGCCAGCGATGTTCGCCCCAACTTGGGACCACAGCCCCTGGAACACCCTGGTGGAGCCGGTGAAGTGGATTCCGGCCAGGTCGGGATGGCGCAACGCGACCTCCGACACCTCCGGGCCGTGTCCAGGAAGCATGTTGATCACCCCAGCTGGCAGGCCAGCCTCGCCGAGTAGCTCCATCCACAGTTGGGCAGCGAAGCTCTGGGTCAGGGCTGGCTTCCAAATCACGGTGTTGCCCATCAGGGCAGGTGCTGTGGGCAGGTTGCCGGCGATCGCGGTGAAGTTGAACGGCGTGATGGCATAAACGAACCCGTCCAGCGGACGGTAATCCAGCCGATTCCACACCCCAGCCGAGCTGATCGGCTGATTGGCATAGAGCTCGCGGGCGAAGGCGACGTTGAACCGAAGGAAGTCGATCAGTTCACAGGCGGCATCGATCTCGGCCTGCTGGGAGGTCTTGCCCTGGCCAAGCATGGTGGCCGCGTTCACGCGATCCCGCCAGGGGCCAGCCAGCAGCTCAGCGGCCCGCAGGAACACTGCAGCCCGCTCATCAAAACTGGTCGCGGCCCAATCCGCCTTCGCCTTGCCCGCAGCCTGGATCGCCGCGCCGGCATCGGCCGAGGTCGCTTGCCGTACGCGGGCCAGCAGGGTCGAGTGATCCGAAGGCATCCGCACCTCGTAGGCGGCTTCACCTACTCCCGAGGGGTCAGCGCCGCCAACAACCGGCTCGATCTCGATCGGGCCAGCATCGATGAGCTCGGCCAGAGTGTGTCTCAGACTGGCCCGTTCTGGGCTGCCAGGGGCGTAGGAGCGGGCCGGTTCGTTGACCGGCGTTGGCACAACAGTGAAAGCATCCACGTCCTCGACTCTACCGCCGCGCCGCCTTGGCGCAGCCGGAGTTGAGTTAGCCGGCAGCCGCGGCGCGGCGTGCCTTGGCCGCCTCCACCGAGGCCCGCAGCGCGGCGACCAGATCCACCACTTCGGCGTTGGGTCGATCATCGGTCACACTCGGCAGTTCGACGCCATCCAACTTGGCCTCGATTACCTGCTCCAAAGCCTCGCGGTAGGAGTCGGAGAAGACGTTCGGATCGAAATCACCCGACAGCTGATCGATCAACAGCTGGGCCATTGCCAGCTCCGCCTCAGTCGTCTTCACCTGCTCCTTAGGCCGGACGAACTCGTCGTCGCGCAGCTCATCAGGCCACAACATCGTGTGTAGCCGCAGCACTTCGCCGACCGGACGGATCAGCGCCAAAGTCTCTCGAGAGCGCAAAGCCACCTTCACCACGGCGGCCTTTCCCGCCTTGGCCAGCGCATCCCGCAGCAACACATACGGCTTCAAACCGATCGGCTCGGCCTCAAGCAGATAGGTGCGGTTGAAGTAGGTCGGGTCGATCTGGGTGACATCGACGAACTGGGTCACTTCCACGGTCTTACCGTCGGCCGTTGGGAGCCCGGCGAAGTCGTTGGAATCCAGCATCACCACTCGACCATCGGCGGCGTCGTAGCCTTTGGCGATCTCGGCGAAGGGAACTTCAGTGGCACATACTTCGCAGACCCGTTTGTAGCGGATCCGACCACCGTCGGCGGCGTGCAGCTGCCGGAAACTGATGTCTTTCTCCTCGGTGGCCCCGTAGACCTTCACCGGGATGGTCACCAAGCCGAACGAAACAGCGCCCTTCCAGATTGATCTGGGCATGCTTTCCTCCCGCTGGCAGCTTGTTATGCATCAACCAGCTACGAGCAGTTCCCATTCCCCAGACCCATGCCAGAGCAGGTCTGCGGCACCCAGCAGCGCGGCCACTGCTGGCTCATCCCAAGCCTGGCTGAGCGTCGATCCGGCTGCGGCGGTGGCCGCCGCGGCGACCATCGCCTGCTCGGGTTCGTCAGTGAAGACCGCCCCGACCGCACGCCAGAGGAGTTGGGGGGTGGCCACTTCGCCGAAATCGGCATCGGCTTCGGCCCGGGGAACCGGAGTTCCCTCGGCGACCGCTACCAGCCGGCGCTGGTTGGCGATCAGGCCAGCGACTGAGGCGGCCAGCAGCGCCACCTGTTCAGCCTCTTCGGCATCGCTAAGCCCGAAAGCTACCTGCAACTCCTCGGTGGCAGCGTGCGCGGGCTGGCCGGCAGCCAGCACCCCGGTGGTGGCCCAATCCCGTAGCTGGGCAATGCTCAACGGCACGAATAGCAGGCTCATCACAACTCATTTCGCAGTGCGTCCAGCTCAGCGGAGATGCTGGCTGACCAACTCGTCACCGGTGCCACCGCGGCCACCGCGAGGCTGACCCGACCCCGATAGCTGGTGATGGCGATGCTCAGCTGCTCAGCGTCGCTGGTTGCGGTTACGGCGAACACCTGGCGCACCCGAGCGCGGCCGAGATAGCGAGGTTCACGGGGGCCGGGCACATTGGTGAGGACGACAGTGTGCGGACGTCCAGCCCCCAGCGCGCCGGCGGCGACCGCATGCAGGGTGGCCGGTGCAAACCCGGCCAAGCCGATCAGATCGCGGGCCGGCACGCTCAGCCCGCTGTCGCGCCTGGCCCCGGTGATAGTCGCGATGGCTTCCAGCCGGTCGGTTGCAGTGATCGCGGTGACCGGAAGCCGATCGAAAGATGGGGCAATCCGACAACCAATAGCTGAGGCCAGGACCTGCGGCTCAGTAACCGCCAACGGCACCAGGGCCACTTCGTCGGTCAGCGGGCGCCCCTGTTCGGCCAGCCACCCTCGCACCCCGGCAGTCGCCAAGGCGACCAGCACGTCGTGCGTGGTGCAGCCGAACCCCCGCCGCACCTCATCGACCGCCTCCAACTCGATCTCCACCCCACCCAGGTAGTGGCGTCGAGGCTGAGCGGTCAACGTCCGCACCCCGTTTTCGAGCATGCCGAACACCCCAGCACTCAGCCGCTCAGCTGCAGCCAGCGGATCGCTGATGCCGGCGATCAGCGCTGTCAGGTCTGGTGCAGTGGTTTCGGTTGGCTGCCAATCATCGGCATCGGTCTGGGCCACCTCTTCTGGGCGGTCGTCCAACAGTTCCTGGAACAGGTGAATGTGGTCGTAGCCGTCCACCAACGCTGGGTGAACGCGGGCAACCACGGCCTGAGTGCCCAGGGCGAGGCCGTCCACCAGGGTCACCTCCCACAGTGGGTGGCTCCGCGGCAGCGGCCTAGCCAGTTGCTCGGCCAGCCAATCTTCCAGCCGGTGCTCTGCAGGCAGCGTTGACTGGCTGACGTGGCCGTTCAGGTTGAAGTTGGCATCATCGACCCAGGCTGGCACCGGCCACCCCGTCACCACCCGTCGGAAGCGGGGGGCGTAGCCGATCCGCTCGCTGATTCTGGCTACCAGCTCTTCGCGAGTCAGCCCACCGGAGACGACCAGCACCAGCGCCTGCTGCCAAGGTGACTGCTCCTGGTCGCGGGCGAGGAGGGCGGCTTCAGCCACAGTTACCGGATCGCTCACGACATCAACCCTACTCAACCAGGAATGGCGGCACCGGCAGACCCAGGTCCGCCCACACGAATCGCGGGATCCGGCCCAGGAAGCCCCGAAGCGTCGCTTCGTTGGCGTCCACGGCGAAGGTGTCGTGGCTGCGCATCTCGAAGGCCACCATTTGGCCGGCGATCGACCAGCCGCTGGCCGGACGGGTAGCCAGCAGCCACTCCATCATTCGCGGGTGGATCACATCTGAGGCGAATTTCGCGTCCTCGGCCCGCACTTTGAAGGCGTCGTTGAAGTCATCACTCTCGAACCGCACCCGATCCCCTGACCAGGCACCGTTCACCGAAAGGGTGCGCAGCTCGTAGGGCAGCGTGAAGACACAAATGGCCTCGACGTGATTCTGGGTGTAAGTCTCGGTGCGACTGCCGCCCTGCCCGTCGGAGACCGTCCGGGTCTCAGTGGTCTTCCAATGGTGTTCGAAGGCGTCCATCCGGATGCCATCGCGCAGACCGCGCACCATCTCGGCGGTGTCATGGTCGAAGCCCCCACGCGCGACCGGGTAGTAGTCGAGCACGGTGTCGTCACTGCCGATGAACTGCCAATCGGGATGGCCGTAGAAGGTGTAGCCGGGGATCGGCGGCTGGACACCCCATGTCGCGGCAAGACCGCCAAGGCTGGCCGCCGCCAGGCTCAGCGACTCGATCGCCGCCGCCAACTCGTCCACATCGCGCGGCACTGGCCACAGCACCACTCGGTCACCGTCAACGCTCAGCGCGGTTTTGGCACCTTCACCTAAACCGCTGAAGGCACTAGCGACGGCCGCGTGCACCTCACTGGCGTAGCCCGCATCGCCAGCTACTGCGGTCAGCCCGGCGCCTTGGGCTTCGAAGAGGCTCGGCGCGCCCATGCCAATACCTGCCGGTGCCTGGGTGGTGAAGGCGAAAGCGCTGGGCAGGGCTGCCGGCAACTGCACTGCAAGCAATCGCTGGTTGAAGCCCGGACCGCCGTTGTAGGCGTACTCGAAACAGTCGAACCGACGCCCGTCCGCGGTGGTTCCGCTGATGTGATCGTCAACTCGGCGGTTCACCCCCAGCCCGAACGGCGGCACCTGGAAGTTGAGGAAGTCGGCCAGCGATGGATTGGAGTTCCAGGCCCAACCGCGTTCCTTGAGTTGCTTGAGGTAAAGCTGATGGCGCACCAGGAAGCCGATGCCAACCGCTGCCCCCAGCCCGAGGACACCTGCGATCCACCAGACCCACTGACCAGACACCAGAGTTCTCTCTTTCTACCGGCCCGACCGGTCGATCTCAGCTAGGAGCGAGCCAGGGATGGCATGTCCGGCAGACCCATGAACTCGCGTATCTCTTTCGGAATCCGATCTAACCAGCCGTGCAAAGTGGCCTCACATTCACCGACCAGGAGCGCGTCGTGGGTAGGAACATGGAAGCGAACAATGTTGCCCTGCACCGTCCATCCGTAGGGTCTGGTGGCCAGCAGCCATTCCTGCACCCGCTCGTTGAACAGCTGATAGGCCTGCTGCGGTTCAGTGGAGCGAAGCGCGAAGGCCTCGGCGAAGCGGGGGTTGCCCAGGTTGACTTGTTCGCCGAGTTGGTCGCCATTGAGCGAGATACCGGGCAGCTTCGCGTCGAGCACAAAGGCGCACACCGGCTGTTGTTCCCGGTCATGGTCTATGACCATCCCGCGCGACATCTGGGCCTTGACCGCAGTGTCACTGAGCCAGCTGTACCGGAAGGCGACCAGACGTACCCCGTCGCAGGCGCACTGCAGTACGTCCTCGACCCGACCCTGCTGACGCTGCGGTAGCCCGAAGTCGCGCAACAGCGATCGATCGCCCTCAGCGGCATAGGTCCAGTCTGAATGTCCGTAGAAGCCGAACCCAGACACGGTGGGCGGCAACTCCAGCCGTCGCGGCACGGCAGCGGCCAGCGCGTCGATCACCTGGTCCAAACCGGCCAGGAACGGGGCCACGTCATCATCAATTGGTGCGTCGACCGCGATCAGGTGGTTTCGATCAACTGAGAGATCTATCGGATCATGCGAAATGTGGGCCAACTCCATGGTCGGGCCGGCCACAGCTTCGAAAACCTGCTTGGCCAGTCGTTCGTCGACCGAAAACACCCGCAAGCTCTGATACTGCAGGCAGCCCACCCGCCCGGCAGCCTCCATGCCGACCCGAGTGCGACTGCCAGTGGTCCAGAAAACGTCAGGCAGCTCGAAAGGCAGGTCAACCACCAGTACCCGACCATCGAAGCGCGACATTCCACCGGAGTAGGAGTATCTGAACCCCCGATAGCGACGGCCGGCCGGTGTGACTCCGGTCACCATGTCGGTGGCTTGGCGACTGAATCCGATACCGAACGGCGGCGCCTGCAAATCCAACAAGTCGTTGATTCCGGCCGCTGGCTCAATCGCCCGCGACCCTTTATTTTCTCGTCGCTTGGTGAAGAAACCCACGCGAACTCTCCCTCCCCCAAGGCTCAAGAGCTAAGAGTAGGGCGCGAGGGGCAATACGGCGAGTACCCACACGGGGGTGCGCCGACAGGCTTTCACCGCTGAGCTGGCCTAACCGGTCTGCCATGCGCGGCTTAGGCAATAGTTGTCCACAATCCTGCACCCAACTCGGTCCGGGGCCTCAGTTTCGGTGAACAGTAGAGCCGTGCCACGCCACCGACCTCCCGCTACCGCGCTCCGCCCAGAGTTGGCCCGCCTGCGACGCCTCAATGCTGGGATGCCCGCGGCCACCGCGCTGCTTCCGCGAACCGTTGACCACCGTCCAGCCCAGCCGACGCTCCCCCTTGGTGAACCGCCCGAGCCGGTGCCCACCAGCACTTTGGCCGACCATCAGGCCCGCCAACTCGCCACGGCCGTGACTACCTCACTGGTCGAAGTGATCGCAGGCCGCCGGCCTGCCCAGCAATTGAGCGCCTGGGTTAGCCCTGAGGTGTTTGGGCTGATCGAGAAACTCGCCATATCCCACCGGGGCTCAGATATTCGCCTGCGATCAATCCGAGTCCAGACACCACGACCGCAGGTAATCGAGATAGCCGTACACCTGGTTCAGCGTGGACGGTCAAAAGCCGCCGCGGTAGGCCTCAACATTGTCGCCGGACGCTGGCAGGCGACTGGCCTGGAGATCGCCTTGGAAGCCCGGCGGATCAATCAGGTTCGTGCTGTCGCCTGAATCAGCCGATCAGGCGTTGCGCCCGTGACAGACCTTGAACTTCTTGCCCGAGCCACATGGGCATTGCGCATTTCGGCCGACCCCGGCGTAGGGATCATCAGTAGCAGTGGTGCCCTTGCGGGTAACCGCACCGGTCTCGTCGGGGGCGGTGTAGGCCAACGGGGTTGATGGCTTCGTCCGCTCCAGACCTTTGGCCTTCAGGCTCGGCCGCCGGGTCAATCCTGGCTCGACAATCGGTTCGACGTTGTGGGCATCAGTGCCGCCAGCCGCGTCCGGGCCAGTGGCTAACAACGACTCCGCGGTCACCGCAGCGCCATCGGCACCAGACACCAGACCCACCTCGGGGGCAGCCGGCTCCGTGCGCACCTCAAGGTTGAACAGGTACCCGACGACCTCCTCCATGAATGCTTCCATCATGGTGTTGAACATGTCGCCGCCCTCGCGCTGGTATTCCACCAGCGGATCGCGTTGTGCCATCGCCCGAAGCCCGATGCCCTCGCGAAGATAGTCCATCTCGTAGAGGTGTTCGCGCCACTTGCGGTCGAGCACGGTCAGCAGCACCTGCCGCTCGAACTCGCGCATCAGCTCTTCCCCGAGTTGTGCGGTGCGGTCGTCGTAGGCTGCTTGGGCATCGGCCTGGAAGTCGGCCACCAGTTCTTCGACACTCAAGTCCGGGCGGTCGGCATAGTCGGCTGTCTTCAGCTTCACTGGGTAAAGCGTGCGGAGCTGAGTCCAGATCCCGTCAAAATCCCAATCCTCGACGAAACTATCGGCGGTGAGCCCGCGCACGTACTGCTCCACCACGGTGCTTACGGTGCCCCGCAACTGCTCTTCGACGTCGGCGCCCTCGAGCACTCGGCGCCGGTCGCCGTAAATGGCGTGCCGCTGCCGGTTCATCACGTCGTCGTACTTCAGGACGTTCTTCCGCATCTCGAAGTTCTGGCTTTCGACCTGCTCCTGGGCCTGCTGGACGCTCTTGGTGACCCGGCTGTTCTCAATGGGCACGTCGTCGGGAATCTTCAGGGTCTGCAGCACCCAAGCGATCACGTCGGACTTGAACAGCCGCATCAGATCGTCTTCGAGGCTCAAGTAGAAGCGGCTCTCGCCGGGGTCTCCCTGACGCCCAGATCGGCCACGCAGCTGGTTGTCGATTCGGCGGGATTCGTGTCGCTCGGAGCCGATGACGTAGAGCCCGCCGAGATCAACGACCTCCACGTGCTCGTCGGCCACCTGCTGCTCAATTTCAGCCAACGTGTCGGCCCAGGCGGCTTCATACTCATCCGGCGTATCGACCGGGTCCAGCCCCTTGTTCTGGAGCACCTGATCGGCCAAGAACTCGGAGTTACCGCCCAAAATGATGTCGGTACCTCGACCAGCCATGTTGGTGGCGACCGTAACCGCACCCTTGCGACCGGCCAGGGCGACGATCGCCGCCTCGCGAGCATGGTTCTTGGCGTTCAGCACCTCATGGGCCACGCCAGCCTTCTTCAGCAGCTTGCTGAGCAGCTCCGACTTGGCCACGCTGGCGGTGCCCAACAACATCGGCTGACCCTTTGCGTAGCGCTCGGCTACGTCGGTGACGATGGCGTCAAACTTGGCGGCCTCGGTGCGGTAGATCAAATCACCCTGGTCCTTGCGGATCATCGGCTGGTTGGTCTCGATCGGCAGCACGCCCAGTCCGTAGATCTTCTGGAACTCCGACTCTTCGGTCTTGGCCGTGCCGGTCATGCCAGCCAGCTTGTTGTACATCCGGAAGTAGTTCTGCAGAGTGATCGTGGCGAGCGTCTGATACTCGTCCTTGATCTCCACCTCTTCCTTGGCCTCCAGCGCTTGGTGCAGCCCCTCGTTGTAACGACGGCCGATGAGGGTACGGCCGGTGTGCTCATCAACGATCAGCACCTCGCCCTCCATGAGCACGTAGTCCTTGTCGCGCTTGAACAGCTCTTTGGCCTTGATGGCGTTGTTGAGGTAGGAGATCAGCGGAGTGTTGGCCGATTCGTACAGGTTCTCGATGCCGAGACGATCTTCAACCGCGGAGATGCCGGTTTCCAGGATCGCGACCGTGCGCTTCTTCTCGTCCACCTCGTAGTGGACGTCGCGGGACAGGCTCTTGACGATTTTGGCGAATTCGGGATACCAGACGGTGTTGTCCTCGGCCGGACCGGAGATGATCAGCGGGGTACGCGCTTCATCAACCAGGATCGAGTCGACCTCATCGACGACCGCATAGTGATGGCCGCGCTGCACACAGTCATCGACCGAAAGCGCCATGTTGTCACGCAAGTAGTCGAAGCCGAACTCGTTGTTGGTGCCGTAGGTGATGTCACAGGCGTAGGCGTCCCGACGCTGCGCCGGGGTCATGTCGGAGAGAATCGCGCCAACCTTGAGGCCAAGGAAGTGGTGGATTCGGCCCATCTGCTCCGACTGGAACTTGGCTAGATAGTCATTGACCGTGACCACATGGACGCCCTTGCCGGGCAGCGCGTTCAGGTAGGAGGCCAGGACGGCGACCAGGGTCTTGCCCTCACCAGTCTTCATCTCAGCGATGTTGCCCCAGTGCAGCGCGGCCGCACCCTGGAGCTGGACGTCGAAGTGGCGCTTGCCCAGCACTCGCTTGGAAGCCTCGCGAACAGCGGCGAAGGCCTCCGGCATCAGCGAATCCAGTTCCTCGCCATCAGCCAGGCGGCGCCGAAATTCCTCGGTCTGGCCACGCAACTCGTCATCGGACATGGCCTCGAAGTCGGGCTCGATCTGATTCACGTGATCGGCGACGACCTTCAACTTCTTCAGCTGCCGGCCTTCGCCGAAGTGCAGCACCTTGTCCATTAGACCCACGACAAACCCGTGCTTCCTTGTGAATTCGACTGCGACCCGTTCGGGCGCACCGACGCCCATCCTATTGGCTTTGCCCAACCTGGCGCGGCACCGCTGCACCGTCGAACGCCCATGGCTCAGAAGAGCACGGTCGCCAACTCGCCCACCTGCTCGAAGCCGACCCGGGCGTAACTGCGGATCGCTGCGGTGTTGAAGTCGTTGACGTAAAGGCAGGCGACCCGGTACTCCGACAGCACGTATTCGGTGACCGCAGCCATCGCCGGGATCGACGCACCCTGCCCGCGCAGCCCTGGCTCCAGCCAGACTCCTTGCACCTGAGCCACGCCACCGCTGGCCGCCCCAATGTCGGACTTGAAGATCACCCGACCATCAGCCACGATGCCGAAGGCGCGCCCCTCCAACACCAGCCAGCGGCAGTAGTTGCGGTAGCTGGACTGCGGCCCTGAGCCGGGGTCCACCCCAACCTCTTCGATGTACATCGCCACTGAGGCGGCGTAGTAGGACTCGAAGTCGGTCATGGTGATCCGCTGCACGCGGGGATCCGCGGCTATCTGCGGCCCGGTAGCCGTAGCCATCATTGGCTGACGTCGCCGCACCTCGCGGGCCTGGGAGTAGCCGCGGCCCCATCGCTGCCCCAGTGCCTCCCACAGCGCTAACGCGAGCCAGGATGGTCCAACAATGGACTGACAGGTGCGCCGTCGCCCAACCACCTCCACGAAGGCACTGATCGCGTCCAGGTGCTCCGCTACCGGCACCAGGTTCGCGCCCAGGTGGAGCAGTGCGGTCGGCTGCTCGCTCGGCCAGCCGTAAAGCTGACCCGGGACTGCCGGGTTCAAGACCCCGGCGTCCACCCTGGAGGCGACGAAAACGTTGCCGACCGGATCGCAATCCAGCAATCGGCGCACCAATGGGGCATCTGTTGGGGTGAGGATCCGCGCGGGCATCGACTACCCGACCGTCACCTCTGCCGAGCCCTGCTCGGCCTCAGGCATCTCAGCGGCCAGCCGATTCGCCTCCTCGATCAGGGTCGCCACGATTTCGTCCTCAGGCACGGTCTTCACCACTTCACCGCGGACGAAAATCTGGCCCTTTCCGTTGCCGGACGCGACCCCCAAATCGGCCTCGCGCGCCTCGCCGGGGCCGTTCACCACGCACCCCATCACGGCTACCCGCAGCGGCACGGTTAGCCCCTCAAGGCCAGCGGTGACCTCCTCGGCCAGCGTGTAGACGTCCACCTGCGCCCGCCCGCAGGACGGACACGAAACGATCTCCAGTTTGCGGGGCCGCAGGTTCAGCGATTCCAGAATCTTGACCCCGACCTTCACCTCTTCGACCGGGGGTGCCGACAGCGAGACCCGTATCGTGTCGCCGATGCCCTTACTCAGCAGTGCCCCGAAAGCAACCGCCGACTTGATCGTGCCCTGGAAGGCGGGCCCAGCCTCGGTGACCCCCAGATGCAGCGGGTAGTCACATGCCTGGGACAGCAACTCATAGGCACGCACCATGACCACCGGATCGTGGTGCTTGACCGAGATCTTGAAGTCACCGAAGCCATGCTCTTCGAAGAGACTCGCCTCCCACAATGCCGACTCCACCAGGGCTTCGGCGCTCGGCGCTCCGTACTTGGCTAGCAGCCGGGAATCCAGCGAGCCAGCGTTCACGCCAATCCGGATCGATACCCCAGCGTCAGCCGCAGCCTTGGCGATCTCGGCAATCTGGTCGTCAAAGGCGCGAATGTTGCCCGGGTTCACCCGGACGGCCGCGCAGCCGGCATCGATGGCAGCGAAGACGTATTTGGGCTGGAAGTGAATGTCGGCAATGACCGGAATCGGGCTGTGCGAGGCGATCGTGGCCAGCGCATCGGCGTCATCGGAGCTAGGGACCGCTACCCGCACGATGTCGCAGCCAGCTGCGGTGAGCTCAGCGATTTGTTGCAGGGTGGCGTCGACATCGGTGGTCTTGGTGGTGGTCATCGACTGCACCGAGACCGGCGCTCCCCCGCCAACCAACACCTTCCCCACTCGAATCTGACGGGTTGGTCGTCGGGGCGCCAACACTGGTGGTGGCGCGGCCGGCATCCCCAGGCTTACAGACATCTGCTCCTCGTTCACTGCCATGTTCAGGCGGCCGGTGGCTGCCCGCGAACAGCCTACTCACGCCGAAGTCACAAACCCGTTCAGACGGGCAGTGATTAGGCAGCCTTACCAAGCCGCCGCATCCTCGCTTGCTCCGGCGTCGATCAGAACAACTGGATCGGGCTGACGATATCGGCCAGGATCAGCGCCACCCCGGCGATCAGCAGGAATCCGGCCACTCCGTAGGCGATCGGCAGCAGCTTCGCCGTGTCGAAGAAGCCGGGGTCGGGCCGCCGGAACAGCGCTGCGGCCTTGCGGCGCAACCACTCATAGATCGCCCCGGCGATGTGCCCGCCGTCCAAGGGCGGCAGGGGCACGAAGTTGAACAACGCCAGGAAGAGGTTGATCGAGGCCAGCAGGGTGGCGAAGGTGGCGAATTTCTGCGCTACTGGAAGGTCCGCGGAGCCGGCCACCTGCCCGGCGACCTGGCTGGCCCCGACGATGCTGATCGGGTCATAGAGGTCGCGCGGCTGACCGGTGACCATCCCGACCACCACATCCCAGATCTTCACCGGGAATTGGGCCAAAGCGACCACACTCTGCTGGGTCATCGTCCACATGTCGCTCAGCACCTCAGCCGGGCCACCCTTGGTCAGTTCCTGCTTGGGGCTGATGCCCAGCCAACCGGCCCGTACTTGATGGCTGGGGTCCAATCGGTCGGGCAGATTATTGATGCCGGTGCGCACCTGCGGCAGGGCCACGGTTTGACCGTTGCGTTCCACGACGATGTCGGCCGGACCGTCCAGGTTGGCCCGAATCAGGTCGCTGAGCTGGGTGTAGCTGGAGATTGGCACCCCATTGAAGCTGACCACCCGGTCGCCAACCTGCAGGCCCGCCTGGGCCGCCGGGGTCGAGGGGTCGGCAGCGGTGCATTCGGTGCGGGAGGCATCGGCAATAACACACTGCTGCACAAAGGCGATGGTGGTTTGGGGCCGGTAGACACCATAACCCGCAGTCACGCCCAGCATGAGGACGAAGGCAATCAGCAGATTCATCGTCGGACCACCAGCCATCACGATCAGTTTCTGCCAGGTCTTCTTCTGGTAGAACAGGCGCTGGTTGGCGACATCGTCTGGCGTGATCTCCGACCACTCGCTTTCGCGGGCGCCGTCAGCAAAATCGCTCAGCCTGGTGCGGCGCCTGCTGCCGTCCGGCCGGGGCGGGTACATCCCCATTAGCCGGACGAAGCCGCCGAGGGGGAACCATTTGAAGCCGTATTCGGTCTCGCCTCGGGTGGTCGACCACAACGTCGGCCCGAACCCAACAAAGTACTTCGGCACCCGCACCCCGAACAGCTTGGCCGGCACCATGTGACCGACCTCATGGAGGGCCACCGAAGCCATGATCAGCGCAAAAAAGCCCAGCGCGAAGGCCACCACGGTCACTAGCTCCATCACAACTCCTTGATCCGGTCGGCGGCGGCGATCCGGGCGGCAGCATCAGCCGCCAGTACTGCGGCCACACTGAGCGACTCGGTGACTGGCTGGGCCAGGTGGGCCCGAACCACGTCTTCGACCACATCAACAATGCCGCAGAAGGACAAATCGCCGGCACAGAAGGCGTCCACGCACACCTCGTTGGCCGCGTTGTAGACCGCAGGGGCGGTGCCGCCTGCTTTCCCGGCCCGGCGGGCCAGCTCCACGGCGGGGAAGGCGGCGTTGTCCAGCGGCTCAAAGGTCCAGCTGGTCGCGGTGCGCCAATCGCAGGCAGCAGCCGCATCAGCCAGACGCTCGGGCCAGGCCAGGCCCAACGCGATTGGCAGCTTCATATCTGGCGGTGAGCACTGAGCGATGGTTGAGCCGTCGTGGAACTCCACCATCGAATGGACGATCGACTGTGGGTGCACCACCACCTCGATGTCGTCCAGGTCGACGCCGTAAAGCAGGCCAGCCTCCAACAACTCCAAACCCTTGTTAATCAGGGTGGCTGAGTTGATGGTGATCACCCGGCCCATCGCCCAGGTGGGGTGGGCCATCGCCTGATCGGGGGTGACTTCGGCCAGCTGCGCTCGCGTCCGACCGCGGAACGGTCCGCCGGAGGCGGTCAGGATCAGCCTGCGCACCTCATCGGCTCGCCCGGCCCGCAGCGCCTGGGCTAAGGCTGAGTGTTCTGAATCCACCGCGACGATTTGGCCCGGCGCGGCAGCCTCGGTGACCAGGCGTCCGCCGATCACCAGGGATTCCTTGTTGGCCAAGGCCAAAGTGGTGCCAGCAGCCAAGGTGGCCAATGTCGGGGCCAGACCGGCGGCTCCGGTGATGCCGTTGAGCACCACGTCGCAGGACGCGCCCGCCAGTCTGGTGGCAGCATCCGGCCCAGCCCAGATCTCGATGCCGGGCAGCTGTTCGGCGATCCGATCAGCAGCGTCTACATCACTGACGGCCACCACCGCGGGCCTCAGCGCCTTGGCTTGGGCCACCAGGAGCTCGGCCGAGGTACCACCAGCTGCCAGCCCGACCACTTCAAAACGGTCTCGGCGGGCGTTGATCACCTCAATCGCCTGGGTGCCGATCGAGCCGGTGCTGCCCAGGATCACGACTTGCCGCATTAACTGAACTCCTTGTTTGCTACGCCATCGTTCAGCCTAGCCGTCGATAGGCTGAACCGGCCGGGCCTGCCCCGGCGAAGAAGCAGGATGAGGTGAGGGATGGCCAGCATCGAGATCGAGTCTCTCGATCAGCTCCGGGCCCAATTGGCGTCCGCGTCCAGCTTGGCTGGGTGCTGGGTACAGTCGCTGGATCTGAGTGGAATGGCTGTCGAATTGAGCCAGGCCGAGGTGAATCGGGCGGTGTTTCTTGGCTGCGTTTTCGCCGCCGGCAGCGAAGCCGAACTGGAGACCAGGGGCGCCCTGGTGTTTCCTACCCTGCCTGATTTGCCGTTCAACCCCTACCGCGGCGGGCTCTATGCGCCTGGTGAGTTGTACGAAGGGCTGGAGCGCGGCTATCGCCACACCCTGGACGCCCGGGTCTACCGATGGTGGCATTACGTGGGCCAGCATCGCAGCTTGACCAGCGAACTGGCGATGACCCTGCACGACCACGCGATAACTGATGCACTGGCCGACCTGGGTCTCGATCAGGCCATCGGGGTGATGGGCGGGCACCGGCTCACCCGCGACCACCGCGACTACGCTGCGGCCGCCCACCTCGGGCGGCGGCTGGCCGCAGCGGGGCGCGCAGTGATCACCGGCGGCGGCCCGGGCGCCATGGAGGCGGTCAATCTCGGCGCGTCACTGGTTGGCTCGCCCGCCGATCTTGCGGCCGCCATCGAGTTGCTAGGCCAACGTCCGGCCTTCGCTGGCGCCCTCGAAAGCTGGGCGCAGGCCGCCCTGGCCGTGACCGATCGCTGGGATCTCAGCGGCCCCAGCTACGGCGTGCCCACCTGGCTATACGGCCACGAACCGCCCAACGCCTTCAGCGCCGGAGTGGCCAAATTGTTCTCCAACGCGATTCGCGAAGACGTCCTGTTACGGCAAGCATCCGGCGGCTTGATCTGCCTGCCGGGCGCCGCCGGCACCGTCCAGGAGATTTTCCAGGCAGTGACGCCGCGCTACTACGCCGAGGCCCAAACAGAGATTCCCCCGCTGATCCTGGTCGGCCGCGACTACTGGACCAAGACCGTGCCAGCCTGGCCTCTGCTATCGGCGCTCGCTGATGGACGCACCATGGCTGCCTCACTCCACCTCGTCGACTCTGTCGATGACGTGCCCGCCCTGCTCTGATTGCTCTGATTGGGGACGGTTCCTCCGCGCAGCTCACGGGGACGGTTCCTCCGCGCAGCTCACGGGGACGGTTCCTCTGGGGCTGGCCAACTCATCGCCAGACCTCTCGCAACCGGGGTAGGCCTTGGTCGAGGGCCAGTTCGAGCCAGACCTCGATGCCCAAAGCGTCCAAGAAACGCTGATCGTGGCTGACCACCAGCAGCCCGCCACGATAGGCATTCAACGCTGCGATGAGCTCGCGCACGCTCGGTAGATCCAGGTTGTTGGTCGGTTCGTCAAGCACCACGAGCTGCGGGGACGGGTCGGCCAGCAGCAGCCGCGCCAGCACCACCTTGAACCGCTCGCCACCCGACAGACTGCTGGTCGGTCGCTCCACTGCTGCCCCCCGCAGGCCAAACCCGGCCAGCAAGCCGCGGATCTGCTCGGCGTTGGCTTTCGGCGTCACCGCCGCCACACTGGCCAACACCGTGGCGGCATCGTCGAGTTCGTCCAGGCGTTGGGGCAGGTAGCCAATTCGATCACAAAGCGGCACCGCCAACAGCGTTCCGCTTCCGCTCGCCGGATCAAACATCGATGCCAACAGGCGGGTCTTGCCGACGCCATTGCGGCCAGTGAGGGCAACGCGGCGCGGTCCGGCAATCAGGAAGCTGCGCTCGCCATCACCCAGCTCCACCAGGCGACGCCCTGAAGCCACCGCTGGGTCGGGCAACCGAATCGTCACTCGGGCCACGCTAGGTAACCCACCTTGGGCCTCGGCCAGTTCCGCCTGGGCGCTAGCGAGGCGAGAATCGAGTTTGCCCCTAGCCTTGCCGGCGCTCTGCTGCGCCCGGCGCCGACGTTCGTCCGCAGCAGCCCCAATGAACTTCGAGTTGGCCACGTCTCTGCGACCCTGACGGGCACTTCGGGCCAGCTTGGTTTCGGCTTCGATTCGTTGACGCTGCTCGACCCGGACGCGCTGCCGGGCGGTCGCCACCGCCTGCTCTGCGGCTTGTTGCTCGCGGGCGCGATGCTCGACAAACCCGTCAAAGTTGCCACCGAAAGTCGTGAGTCGGCCAGCGTCCAGCTCCACTATCTGAGCAACGACATTGAGCACGTCGGCATCGTGGCTGACTACCAGCAATGCGCCCGGCCAGTTGGCTACCAGCTCCACTACTGCGGCCTTCGAGTCAGCGTCCAAATTGTTGGTGGGCTCATCCAGCAGGGTCAGCCCGGGCCTGGCCGACTGCAGCCCCGCCAACGCGACCAACATGGCCTCCCCACCGGAGAGCTCGCCGGTCGGACGATCCAGGCCAAGGCCGGACAATCCGGCTGCAGCCAGTGCAGCCAACCCGCGGTGTTCCACGTCCCACTCCTGGCCAACCAGGTCATAGAGGACGGCATCAGTGCCACCTGCTTCGATGGCCCGTAGCGCGCGGATTTGGGGGCCGATGCCAAGCAGTTCAGCCACGGTGGCACCGGTGTGCAGCGGCAGATCCTGACGCAGCACGCCGACCGCACCGGTGACCGAAATCCGCCCGGCGGTAGGCCGCAGTTCCCCGGTGATCAAGCGCAACAGGGTGGACTTGCCAGCGCCGTTGCCTCCGATCAGTCCGGTACGGCTGCCGAAGGCGGCATCAGCCGAGGCCAACAGGGGCTGGCCATCGGGCCAGGCAAAGGAAACGTTCTCAAAGACAACTGCAGGTGATTGGGGCATACCAACTCCGAAGGATCAGCGCAGCGCTGCTTCCGGAGTCGACTCGACTCAACAGGTCAGCGCAGCGGGTGGATAGCTGAACCGGAGTTGATCTTCATTTCGTCCTCATCGAGGTGGGGAATGCCACTTCCAGAGTGCCGCACTGATGCGACTCATGCCAACTGACTCTCTAGTTCGGAGCCTCTGAGGCAGCCAACTGGCCACAGGCACCATCGATCTCACGGCCCCTGGTATCCCGGACGGTAACCGGTACGCCGCGCAACTCCAGGCGCCGGATGAATTCATCGGTGACTTCGGGCTGCGATGCCGTCCATTTCGAGCCTGGGGTCGGGTTCAGCGGAATCAGGTTCACATGCACCCAGCCATAGCCGTTGGGGCCACGCAACACTGAAGCAAGCTCCTCAGCCCGCCAGGACTGATCGTTCACGTTATGAATCAACGCATACTCGATCGACACGCGACGTCCGGTACTCAGGAAGTACTGCTTGGCTGCGGCAATCACTTCTGAAATCGGCCAACGGGTGTTGATGGGGCATAGCTCGTCGCGCAGTTCGTCGTCGGGGGCGTGCAGGCTCACCGCCAGCGTCACCGGCAGCCCTTCGCTAGCCAGCTTGCGAATGCCAGGCACTAAACCGACGGTGGAGATGGTCACGCCCCGTGCCGAAATGCCCAGCCCGGCTGGGGCTGGCGAAGTGATCGTGCGCACCGCCTTCAACACCGCGGCGTAGTTGGCCAACGGCTCCCCCATGCCCATCAGGACGACGTTGTTCACCCGACCCGGACCGCCGGGCACTTCCGAATCCCGCAGGCGCCGGGCGGAGTCAATCACCTGGGCCACGATCTCGGCTGCACTCAGGTTTCGCTGCAAGCCGCCCTGACCGGTGGCGCAGAACGGACAGGCCATCCCACAGCCAGCCTGGGAGGAAACACACACCGTAGAACGGTCGCGGCCCCGTCCGCTGGCTCGGATGCCCGGCACGCCGTAGCGCATCAGGACGCTCTCAACCAGCGAGCCGTCGTGGAGGCGCCACAGCGATTTAACCGTGGTGCCGCCATCAGCTACCTGGTCGCGTACCAACCAGGTCAGTTTGGGCGCGCAACGCTCGGCCAACACTGCCCGATCGTCCTTCGGGATGTCGGTCCATTCCTCAGGGTCCTCACTGAGCCGGACGAGGACCTGCCGGTCAAGTTGTCCGGCCCGGAACTTCGGCAAGCCGAGTTCGGCGATCAACTCGGCGCGCTCAGCGGCGTCCAGATCGATCCAATGCTTGGGCGGACGCCCCCGCCGCGGGGCGTCCATGGCCAGTGGGACGATCCGCCCGGCCTCTGCTTGACGCAACGACTCGGTGAAAGCCGCCTCTTCGGCGGGCGTCAGACCGCTCACAGGCCCAACCCCAGCAGCGTGAAGACCGCCCAGCCGGCCGGTGCGGCCACCAGCATCGAATCAAGCCGGTCCATCACCCCACCATGCCCTGGCAGGAACGAACTCATGTCTTTGATGCCAACATCACGTTTGATCATTGACTCGATCAAATCACCAGCGGTGCCGAAGATGACAATCACCACCGACAGCAACAGTCCGATCCACCAGGGCTGATGCATCACGAAGATGACATAGACGGTGCCGACCACCCCGGCCAGCAGGAATGAGCCAACCAGGCCCTCCCAGGTCTTCTTCGGGCTCACGATCGGTGCCATCGGGTGCTTGCCCAGGCTGGCACCGAGGGCGTAGCCACCGGTATCGCTGGCCACGATGCACAGGAAGATCGCCACCAGTTTCACCACGCCGTCATCTTGAGCCAGCACCAGGCCAACGAAGGAGGCGAGCAACGGCACGTAGCCGATGATGAACAAACTGGCCGCACTATCGCGGGCGTACCCACTGGCACCGCCAAACATCCGCCAGCCCAGCGCCACCAACACGGTGCCGCCGATCGTGCCCAACAGCACTACATGCCAGGCAACGTTGGTGTACTGCTGCAGCACCGCGGCGGCGTAGGTGCCACCGATGATGACGATATTGCCGATCACCACTGGGATGATCGCCGACCGCATCCCCACCCGGCGCAGGGCCTCGTGCAGTTCCACCGCAGCCAGGCTGGTCAGCAGTACCAACAGCGCCACGAATCCGATGGGAAACCAGGTCAAAGTGACCACGACAATGCCAAACAGGCTCAGCCCGACCGCGAGGGCCGCAGGCAGGTCTCGACCGGTCCGCGACTTCGCCGGACCTGCCTGTTCGGTATTGGTGGACAAACTAAACCTCGATCAATTCGGCTTCCTTGGCCTTCAGCAACTCATCGACTTCGTCGGTGTGCTTCTTAGTGGCCGCATCCAACAGCTTCTCTGCACCGCGCGAGTCGTCCTCGCCGATCTCCTTGTCCTTGAGCAGCTTGTGCACGCCCTCGATCGAATGGCGCCGGATGTTTCGCACCGCAACTCGGCCCTCTTCGGCCTTGTGTCGGGCGAGCTTGATGTATTCCTTGCGCCGCTCCTCAGTCAACTGGGGCAGCACGATCCGAATCAGGTTGCCATCATTGGCCGGGTTCACGCCGAGGTCGGAATCACGAATTGCCTTCTCGATGCCAGCCATCGCGCCACGGTCAAAGGGACTGATCAACACCGTCCGCGCTTCGGGAAGCTGGAAAGTGGCCAACTGCTGAAGCGGCGTCGGCGCACCGTAGTAGTCGACCAGCAGCTTGTTGAACATGGCCGGATGCGCGCGCCCGGTCCGGATTGCCGCGAACTCCTCCCGGGTGTGTTCTACTGCCCCGGCCATCTTGTGCTGGGCCTCGGTGACGATCTCTGAAATCACTTCAGCTGTCCCTTCAGTTTCTGACTGCGCTCCGTCAGGAGTGCAGGATGGTTCCGATCTTCTCACCCGCGACTACCCGGGCGATATTGCCCTCCACCCCCAGGTCAAAGAAGACCATTGGTAGCTGGTGTTCGCGCGCCAGGCTGATCGCGGTCGCATCAGCCACCTTGAGGTCTCGGGCGAGGAAGTCGTCATAGGTGAGTTCGTCGTACCGGACGGCGTCCGGATTGGCTCGTGGATCTGAGTCGTAAACCCCATCGGTGCCCTGCTTGGCCATCAGCAGCACTTCAGCACCGATTTCCAGGGCCCGCTGAGCCCCAACGGTGTCGGTGGAGAAGAAGGGCATCCCCGAACCGGCCCCAAAGACCACCACCCGGCCCTTTTCCAGATGCCGGATGGCGCGAAGTGGAATGTAGGGCTCAGCCACCTGCCCCATGGTGATCGCCGTCTGGACCCTGGTCGGCACTCCGGCTTTCTCCAGGAAGTCCTGCAGGGCCAAGGCGTTCATCACCGTGCCCAGCATGCCCATGTAGTCGGCGCGAGCCCGGTCCATGCCACGCACCTGCAGTTCGGCACCCCGGAAGAAGTTGCCGCCACCGGTCACGATGGCCACCTGCATTCCGGTGTTCGCCACAGCGGCGATCTGGGCAGCGATGCTGGAGATGACGTCTGGGTCGACGCCCAGTTTGCCGCCGCCGAAGGCCTCACCAGAAAGCTTCAGTAGGACGCGACGGTAGGGGCTGGCCATCTGGACTCCTTCGAACTGCTGGTGGCGACGGGCGCGGCACCACCCTAACCGAAACCCGGAGGGCCGATGGCACCCACAGGTGTGCGTAGACCGGCGTGCCTCGGCGAAAATTGCGTTGCGGCCGTCCGGTTGGTTACCGGACGGCCGCAACAGTTCGAAGCTCAGGAGCCAGCGGCGAAGCGGACGAAGCGCGTCACCTCGACACCGTTCTCCTTCATCAGTTGACCAACGGTCTTCTTGTCATCGGACACGCTGGCCTGCTCAATGAGGCAGACCTCCTTGAAGAAGCCGCCAAGGCGTCCCTCGACGATCCGCGGGATGATCTGTTCCGGCTTGCCCTCTTCTTTGGCGGTGAGCTCGGCGATCTTGCGCTCGTTCTCCAACACCTCGGCTGGCACTTCCTCGCGAGTCACATAGCCCGGGGACATCGCGGCGATCTGCATGGCGATGCCGTGCAGGAAAGCCTCTTCACCACCGGCGTACTCGACCATCACGCCCACCTGGGGCGGAAGATCGGCCGAGCGACGGTGGAGGTAGACGTTGACGTCACCGGTGAAGGTGGCGGCAGCGGCCAGTTCCAACTTCTCGCCAATCTTGATGGCCAGCTCGCTGATTGCCTCGCCGACGGTCTTGCCGGAGGCCAGGGCCACCGACAACGCAGCTTCGACACCGTGAGCACCAGCGGCGTCCACGGCCTTGGCGATTTCATCGGCCAGCGCCATGAACTCAGCGTTCTTGGCCACGAAGTCGGTCTCAGCACCCAGCTGAATGACGGTCTTGCCCGAGGCGGCCACCAGACCATTGCTGGCGTCGCGATCGGAACGGTTGGCCATCTTCGCCTGGCCGGTGACCCGCAGGATCTCCACGGCAGCGTTGAAATCGCCGTCGGCCTCGGTGAGCGCCTTCTTGGCGTCCATCATTCCGGCACCGGTGGCGTCGCGGAGCTTCTTGACGTCCGCGGCAGTGATCGCAGTCATAAGACTTCCTTCTTCCTTACTTGGTCTTCGAGGAGTCGGCCTTGTCCTCAGCGTCAGCCTTGGGTGCGGGCTTGGCGCGCGGGGCCTTGGCGGGCTTCGCAACCTCAGCCTCAACGACCTCGGCTTCGACGACCTCAGCAGCCGGAACCTCAACAGCCTCGACGGCTTCCTCGACGACCTCAGCAGCGGGAGCCTCTTCAACGACCTCAGCTGCCGGAGCTTCAACGGCCTCGACGGCTTCGACGGCTTCCTCAGCAGCGGGTGCCTCAGCGGCGACCGGTGCGGCCTCAGCGGCTTCAGCCGAACCGGAGGACAGCAAATCGCGCTCCCAATCGGGCATTGGCTCGGATTCTTCACCGGAGGCGGCGGCACCGCTGGAGCGGGACAGCAGGCCCTCAGCGACGGCGTCGGCCAGGACGCGGGTCAGCAGCGCGACGGAACGGATCGCATCGTCGTTACCCGGAATCGGGAAATCGACCTGATCGGGATCGCAGTTGGTATCGAGGATGCCCACGATCGGAATGTGCAGCTTGCGCGCCTCATCGATCGCCAGGTGCTCCTTGTTGGTGTCGACCACCCAGATGGCCTGCGGCAGCTTGTGCATGTCGCGGATGCCACCAAGGGTCTTGGCCAGCTTGTCCTTCTTGCGCTTCTGCTGAAGCAGTTCCTTCTTGGTCAGACCGGAGGCAGCGACGTCGTCGAAGTTGAGGCCTTCCAGCTCCTTCATCTTCGAGATGCGCTTGCTGATGGTGCCGAAGTTGGTGAGCATGCCGCCAAGCCAACGCTGGTTCACATAAGGCATGCCAACGCGGGTCGCCTGCTCGGCGATCGCTTCCTGGGCCTGCTTCTTGGTGCCGATGAACAGCACCTGGCCGCCCTTGGCGACAATGTCCTTGATGAAGGCGTAGGCAGTGTCGATGTAGGACAGCGACTGCTGCAGGTCGATGATGTAGATGCCGTTGCGCTCAGTGAGAATGAAGCGCTTCATCTTCGGGTTCCAACGTCGGGTCTGATGCCCAAAATGCACGCCACTGTCGAGCAGTTGACGCGAGGTAACGACGGCCATGGCCGTTCCTTTCTGCGTGGGTCTGGGCATAGCCCGCCCCACTGGGGTTATCCGGACCGAGCTCTTCGGTCCACCTGACGCAGTCGCCTTCTCGTCCACCCCGTAGGGACCCTGGACTTACGGCCCGTCATGACGACGGTCGGACTGCGTGCGAAGTCAACTCGGATTGGCCGAGTTGCGCCCAGGATTCTACGCCCGAATCACTGCCCAAGGCGAACTGAGACCTTGTGGACGCTTGCGGGGCCATCCACAATGCCGATCCCGGCTGAACATCTCCAGCTCCAGGTGCCAATACTGCCTTACATGTTCAGCATTCGTTCGCTACTGATTGGCCTGCTTACGGCGACGCTCTGGCTCAGTTCTGGCCCCAGCGCCCGAGCCGTTGCGGCCGTGCCCCCAGTGAATGGCCCCATCGTGCGGGGGTTCGATCCCCCAGACCAGCCCTGGGGCTCAGGACACCGCGGCATCGACCTGGTGTCCTCTCCCGGAACCGCGGTAGTGGCGGTAATGGACGGACGGGTCTCCTTCGTCGGCAGGATTGCCGGCCAGGGTGTGGTCACCGTGGCTCACGGCGACACTCGAACCACTTATCAGCCGGTCTCGGCCACCGTCGCGGTCGGCCAGGAGGTCACCGCCGGCGAGCAATTGGGCAACCTCACCGCCGGGCATCCCTGCAGCGGCGGCACTTGTGTCCACCTGGGCTGGCTTCGCGGCGATACCTATCTTGACCCGAGCACCCTGTTTCCACCGGTCGAGGTGCGACTGCTGCCAGCTGGCTCGGCTGAGCTCGCCGCCAAGTTGGCCGCTCAGCGGGCGGCCCAGCTCAGGGTCGGCTCCCCCGGCCTGCTGCAGCGTCCAGTGCCGGGAGAAATCGGCTCAAGGTTCGGCATGCGAATGCACCCGATCTTTCACGTCTGGCGGATGCACAGCGGGGTTGATATCGGCGCCTCCTGCGGCACGCCGATCAAGGCGGCCGCTGCTGGGGTGGTGATCGGCAGCTCCTACGACTCGGCCAGTGGCCACCGACTTACCATCGACCACGGCAAGGTGGGCGCGCATCGGCTGGTCACGGTCTATCTGCACGCCCGCAGTTATTCGGTGCGAGTGGGCCAGCAGGTAACCGGCGGGCAGGTGGTTGGCAAAGTCGGCTCCACTGGCTGGAGCACCGGGTGCCACCTGCATTTCAGCGTGTTGCTGGACGGTCGGCTTGTTGATCCCGAGCGCTACCTGTGACCCCTCAGGATGTCGCAGCCGAACTCATCAAGCCCGCGGGTGGGCCTGTTGATAAGCCGTCCGCAGGCGTTCGGTAGTGACGTGGGTATAGAGCTGAGTGGTGGCCAGCGATGAATGGCCCAACATCTCCTGCACCGCACGTAGGTCGGCTCCGCCTGCCAACAGGTGGGTGGCCATCGCGTGCCGCAGCCCGTGGGGACCGAGATCTGGCGCATCCGGCACGGAGCCGAGCGCGCGATGAACGATCCGCCGCACCACTCGAGGATCGATTCGCCCACCCCGATCACCCACGAACAGCGCCGAGCCGGCCGATCTTGCCGCCAAGTGGGGGCGGAGCCTGAGCCAGGCATCCAATGCCGCCAATGCCGGGGCCCCCAACGGCGCGGTTCGCTCCTTGCCCCCTTTGCCTAACACCCGCAACAGACCACGGGCGTGATCCAGATCGTCGATGTCCAACCCGCAGGCCTCTGAAACGCGGATTCCGGCGGCGTATAGGACCTCCACGATGGCAACATCGCGACGCGCGGCGGCCACTTCCTCGGGCACTGTCGGCAGTTCGGCGTCGGCAGCCAACGCGTCCAATACCTGGCGCATCTGGCTGATTTCCAGGGTCGGGGGCAGGCGTCGGTCAACTCTCGGCGAGCGCAGAGCTGCGGCGGGATCGCTGGCGAGGCGCCCGGTGTGGTGCGCCCAGGCGAAAAAGGAACGGGTGGCCGCTGCCCGCCGCTGCAGGGTGGCCCGCCCGGCACCGCCGGCATACATGTTGGCCAACCAGGTACGCAGGCTGGCCAGGCTCACCTGTTCGGGGTTGGGCTCACCGACTCGCTCCAGATGGCCGAATAGCGCCCGCAGATCGCCCAGATAGGCCCGCACCGTGTGCGGCGAACAGCCCCGCTCCAGCCGCAGATACTCACCAAAATCGGCCAGCAGGTGGGCCACGGCGGGCGAAAGCTCCACATCGGACTGCATGCGCCCAGCGTCACCCCCTGGTGCCGGAGGCGCAAGCGGACTCGCCAACAGCCTTAAGATGGCCGGAGTTCTGAGAGGAGTCGTGGAGTGGATATTGAGGAGTTCCTGACTGGGGGGAAGCTACGCCGAATCACCCGCTGGGGTGAGGACGTCATGCATGCCAAGACCAGGCCGGTGACCGAATTCGACGAGGAACTCCACACCCTCATCCGAGACATGTTCACCACCATGGCCGACTCCCATGGCGTCGGCTTAGCCGCAACCCAGGTGGGGGTCGACTTGGCCGTCTTCATCTACGACTGCCCCGACGCCGACGATGTTTACCACCACGGGATCGTCTGCAATCCGGAAGTGAAGCTCCCCGAAGGCGACAAACGCAACTTCGAATCCACCGAAGAAGGCTGCCTATCCCTTCCCGGGGCCTACCAGCCATTGGCCCGGCCCGACAAAGCAACAGTCAGCGGCCAGGACCCTTGGGGAAACCCGGTCACAGTAGAGGGCACCGGCCTGCTGGCCCGCTGCTTCCAGCACGAAACCGACCATCTCAATGGCACCGTCTTTGGTGATCGCCTCTCCACCCGATTGCGCCGCAAGCTGTACGCCCAAGCCGAGGAGCTGGCCCACCTTTACCCATCGGACTGGCCGTTGACTCCGCGGGCGACCTCAGCCGACGGCTAGTCGACGCGCTCGCCAAGCGCGTAACAGGCAACGGCTGCGGCTGCGGCCACATTGAGCGAGTCGATTCCCGCCCGCATTGGGATTCGCACGGCCACATCCGCTTGGCTGGTCCACTTCGAGCTCAGGCCATGCCCCTCGGTACCCAGCAAGATCGCCAGCTTGCGCGGTGCCGCTCGCAGCTGATGGGCAAAGTCGTCCAGCGCAACGGAATCGGGCCGCAGCGTCAGTGCAGCCACGGTGAATCCACCCTGATGCAGCGCCGGAATCGCGCCAGCCCAGTCGTCTAACCGCGCCCAGGGCAGCGAAAGCACCGACCCCATCGACACCTTCACCGCTCGGCGATAGAGCGGATCGGCGCATCGCGGGCTGAGTAGTAGACCGTCCCACCCCAGTCCGGCAGCGCTTCTGGCGATGGCACCAACATTGGCATGATCAACAATGTCTTCGGTGACGACCAGTCGATTCGAGTTCGCCACCAGCCCGGCCACGGAATGCCGCTGCTCGCGATACAAAGAAGCCAGCGCACCACGATGGACATGAAAGCCGGTTACCTGTTCGGCCAATTCCTCACTCACCAGGTAAACCGGCACCTCGGGCTGGCTGGCCACCAAGTCGTCCAGCTCAGGCAGCCAGCGCCGAGCCAATAGGTAGGAGCGCGGTCGGTAGCCGGCTTCGACCGCCCGCCGGATCACCTTTGCGCCTTCGGCAATGAACAGGCCCTCGGCAGCCTCCAAGCTGCGGCGCAGCGATGATTCACGGAGCCGCACATAGTCGGCCAGCCGTGAATCATCGGCCGTCTCAATCTCGATCAACATCGCTGGGCAGTCTAGGCCCGGCTACGCCACCCAGAGCCACCCGCTGCCGGGTGGCCCGACCCTGTCAGCGCGCCTGATCTTCCCCCGGCTCAAGCTGTGGTTCGGCTTGGGCGACCGGCGCAGGCGGAATCGGGCCGCCGGTGAGGGCATTGCCCTTACCCGGGGAGGCTAGTCGAGCCGCACGCTTACCCTCCAACGCCTCCGCCTCGGCGATGGCCTGCTGCACCGAAGCCGCCGAACTGGCCTCGTCGACCTTCTTTTGCGCTTCGATCTCGGCAAACACATCCACCACCTCCGGGGTCTCGAAATCACCCGCGGTCGCTTCGCCCGGAATGCCCTTGGCCGACCCGGCCAAGCTGCCAAGACCCTTCAACGCATCGTTGAGTTCACTGGGGATGATCCACATCTTGTTGGACTCGCCCCTGGCCAGGTTCGGCAGCATCCGCAGGTACTGATAGGCCAGCAGCGATTGGGTGGGCTTGCCGGCGTGGATGGCATTGAACGTGGTGGTGATGGCTTGCGCTTCACCTTCGGCCCGCAGCATGGACGCCTGCCGATCGGCTTGGGCGCGCAACACCGCCGACTCCCGCTCGCCTTGCGCTCGCAAAATCGCCGATTCCCGATCACCGGAGGCCGACAGGATCTGCGATTGGCGCTGGCCTTCGGCCATCAGAATCGCCGCCCGCTTGTCGCGCTCAGCGCGGGCACCCTTCTCCATCGCGTCGCGGATAGTGGCTGGCGGCTCGATCGAGCGCAACTCGACCCGGTTCACCTTGATACCCCACTTGCCAGTGGCCTCGTCCAGGACCGCCCGCAGCTTCTGGTTGATCTCCTCGCGGCTGGTTAGGGTCTGCTCCAGATCCAGACCGCCAATGATGTTTCGCAGCGTGGTCATGGTCAGCTGCTCGATGGCCTGAATGTAGTTCTGCGCCTCATAGGCGGCTCGAACCGGATCAACCACCTGGAAGTAGATCACCGAGTCAATACTCACCATCAGGTTGTCTTCGGTAATTACCGCCTGCGGTGGGAATGGCACCACGACTTCGCGCATGTCCATCGTGTAGCGGACGGTGTCGACCACGGGCACCAGAAGATGTGGGCCAGGCTCCAAAGTGCGCCGGAACTTGCCCAAACGCTCGACCACCGCGACCTGCTGCTGCCGAATAACCCGAACTGAGCGCATCAACACCGTGACCACCACGGCGAGCACCACAATCCAAGCGATCAGGGCTAGTAACTCCCCCATTGACTCTCCTTAGCTTGTCGACCCCAGCGGGGTCGGGTTTCAGGGCAACGCCTGGTGCCGCGGGTACACCACGGCCACCGCCCCATCGATCTGATAGACCTCAATCTCACTACCCTCAGCGATGACCCCTTCGACCGAACGTGCGGTCCAGGATTCGCCATTCACTTTCGCCTCGCCACCAGCGGTGGTGATCTGGGAAGTCGCAGTGCCGATCGAACCGATCATCTTGTCCATGCTGGAGCGATAACCCGGGGCTGAGCGCACCCGCTGCAAAAGGGTGGGGCGCAGCAACGCCAACATCGCCACCGCAACCGCCAGCGCGATCGCGATCTGCAACCAGAACAGTCCTGGGAAGAAAACTGCGGCGGTCGCACCGGCCAGCGCCCCGGCAGCCAACATCAGCAAGGTGAAATCCAAAGTGGCGGTCTCAGTAACCGCCAACACACCGGCGAGCACCAGCCAGACCAGCCACGCGTTCTCGGCTACCCACTGCATATTCCCCCACCCCGATCAGTTCACCCGCGTCATTGCACGTCATCGATCCCGCATTGCCACCATCATGCCAACCCACCACGAATTCCGCGGCACCCGGGCACGTCCTTCAACCGAAACTCGGACGGAAAGTAGCCCGCGCCGACCAGCGACCACCGGCTGTGGAGATTTCCAGCGGCAAATCGAAGGTGTAGCTCATCAACGAAGCGGTGAGCGTCTGCGCCAACGGCCCGGCGGCCACCATTCGCCCGTGCTTGAGCAGCAAGGCGTGGGTGATCCCTAGGGGGATCTCCTCCACGTGATGGGTGACCAGCACGGTGGTGGGGGCATGGGGGTCGAGGCACAACTCGCCCAAAGTACCCACTAGCGCTTCCCGTCCAGCGAGATCCAGACCCGCTGCCGGTTCATCCAACAGCAGCATCTCGGGGTCGGTCATCAGCGCCCGGGCGATCTGGACGCGCTTACGCTCCCCCTCGCTCAAGGTGCCGAAGGTGCGCTCAGCAAGGTGCTCAACCTGGAGCCGCCGCATCAGCCCAGCGGCTCGTTCGTGATCCAGCTGGTCATACTCCTCACGCCAGCGGCCCATCACCGCGTAGGCCGCCGAAACCACCACATCGGAAACCTTCTCCGATTTCGGGATCCGATCAGCCAACGCAGCCGAAGTGACCCCGATTCGCGGCCGCAGGTCAAAGACGTCCACCGCACCAAGTCGCTCGCCGAGCAGCGAGACCCGGCCCCGGGAAGGATGAAACTGGGCGCCCAACACCTGGAGCAGAGTGGTCTTGCCAGCGCCGTTTGGGCCAATTACCACCCAGCGTTCGTGATCGTTGATCGACAGCGACACTGAATCAAGCAGCCTGGCTCCCGATCGAATGATCGAAACTTCCTCCAGCTGCGCAACCGTCATACGGCCAACCTACCCAACTCCGGCCTGCCCCGGCTCGATTGCTGGGCACCGGCCTGGCGAGGCTCGGGTGGCGGTTCAGGCCCCGGTGGAGTGCAACCCGCCGTCGACGTGGACCATCTCGCCGGTGGTGGCCGGGAACCAATCACTCAGCAGGGCAACCACAGCCTTCGCGGTGGCCGTGGAGTCGTGGGTATCCCAGCCCAATGGAGCGCGATGCTCCCAGATGTTGTTGAAGGCATCGGCTCCCGGAATCGCCTTCTTGGCAATCGTGTCCAGCGGCCCAGCAGCGACCAGATTGCAGCGCACCCCGTCCGCACCCAGGAAGCGAGCCAGGTAACGGTTGGCGCTTTCCAGGGCCGCCTTGGAGACGCCCATCCAGTCGTAGGTCGGCCAAGACATCCGGGCATCGAAGGTGAGCCCGACCACGGAGGCGTTGGCCGAGAACATCGGCTTGCAGGCCATCGTCAAGCTAACCAACGAGTAGGCCGAGACCTGCATCGCAGTGCTGACGTCGACGAACGGCGTGGTCAGAAACTTGCCACCAAGGGCCGTCTCCGGATTGGCGTAGGCAATGGAGTGCACCACGCCGTCGAGGTGGTCGAAATGCTCACCCAGCAGTTCCGGCAAGCGCGCAAGATGGTCTTCGTTGGTGACGTCCAACTCCAACAGCGGCGGGGCCGGGTCGAGCTTGTTCAACACCCGCGAAGTGAGGCTCATCGCCCGCCCGAAGTTCGAGACCACCACGTTGGCGCCTTCGGCCTGGGCGATCTCGGCCACTCGGTAGCCGATCGAAGTGTTCAACGTCACCCCGGCGACCAGGATGTTCTTGCCTTCTAGAATTCCCATTGTCTCTCTTCTTCCTGGTTCAGTAGCCCATACCAAGGCCACCGTCGACCGGCAGCACAATTCCACTCACGTAGCCAGCCTGATCTGAGGCCAGGTAGCTCACCGCCGCCGACACCTCGGCTACCACGCCGAAGCGTCCGGCCGGGATCTGGGAGCGGTACTTGTCCGAGATCGCATCGCCGAGCACAGCGGTCATATCGGTTTCGATGAAGCCGGGGGCAACCACGTTCGCCGTGACGCCACGCCCACCCAACTCCCTGGTCAAGGAGCGAGCCATCCCCACCAGACCAGCTTTGGAGGCCGAGTAGTTGACCTGACCGGCCGAGCCGTACAAGCCGACGACCGACCCAATGAAGATGATTCGACCGAAACGCGCCCGGATCATCGACTTGGCCGCCCGCTTGGCGCAGCGGAAGGCGCCGGAGAGATTCACCCGGATCACCTGGTCGAAGTCGTCCTCACTCATCCGAAGCACCAGCGTGTCCTTGGTGATTCCGGCGTTGGCCACCAGTACCTCGATCGGGCCGTGCGCTGCTTCGGCCTGCGCAAAAGCTGCCTCAACCGCGGCCGGATCGGTGATGTCACAGGCGATTCCCAAGGCACCTTCTGGAGCGCCGCCGGAGGTGGAAAGCCCGGCCACCTTGTGCCCAGCTGCCACGAAGTCGGCCGTGATCGCCGCCCCGATTCCCCGGCTGGAGCCGGTCACCAGGACGCTGCGCGGCGTGGGCGTTGTCGATTCAGTCACGGCGGAAGGTTAGCGGAAGCAACGCCATCGACAGCAGTCCGGTCTTGGGCAGCGGCCCGGCGCGCCGGGTCACCAGGGGAAAACCGGGGCAAATTCTTGCCACCATGCGCTTCAATGGAGACGTTCACCGGGATGATTGAAACTGATCGATGCTGATCGTCCACCCGGCACCGCTAACCCCTGGCTAAGGACGGAAAGTGTGAAGAAAGGTCTCGGCCTACTCCTGGCGATCCTGGCGATCTCGTCGACGGCCTGCGCCCCGACTCCCCCTGGGCCAGCAGCCCCTCAACTGGTCGGCACCTTCTGGGTGGTGACCAAGATCGGGGACGCCGCGACCCTCACCGATCACCAGCCCACCATGCGATTCGAGGACGGCACCGTGCTCGGCTCAGCTGGCTGCAACCACTACTCCGGCGCCTACACAGCCGCCGGCGGCGAACTCGCCATCACCCAAGTCGCTATCTCGGAGATGGCCTGCCTCGACGAGCAGGTCACCGCTCAGGAGACCGCCTTCACCGCCGCCTTGGGCAGGATCGCCAAAGTCGCCACTGCCGCCGACGGTCTCGAACTGCGCGATGCCGCCGGCCAGCCGCTGCTCAGCCTGGCCCCTCCCCGCCCGGAGCCGTCCCCGCGGCCGCTGGTTGGCACCACCTGGGAGCTGACCACCATCAGGACCGGGGAGGTCGCCAGTTCACTGGTCAGCGGTAGTTCGGTGAGTCTCCAACTGAAGGAGACCAGCTACCAGGGCAAGGCCTGCAATACCTTCGGTGGCGAGGTGAGCGTGACCGGGACCGGCATCAAGTTCGGGTCGCCGCACTCGACCAAGATGGCCTGTAAATCCACCGACATCAGCGCGCAGGAGGCCACAGTGCTCGGGATGCTTGCCCAGCTGTCGACCTGGAGCATCACCGGTACTCAGTTGAGCTTGTCTGCCCCGGACGGCTCCGGATTGGACTTCCGCGCCAAGTGAGCCTCGACCAAGCTGCCGAGTTGCTGGCCTGCCCCGTCTGTCGGGGCAGCCTTCGGGTGGCGGCCCACACCGTGGGCTGCGAAGCCGGCCACAGTTTCGATATCGCCCGTCAGGGCTATGTGAACCTGTTGGGCGCGGCCGAACCGGCCAATGCCGATACCGCCGCCATGCTGGACGCCCGGGCGCGAGTGCATGCCGCCGGAGTGTTCGACACCGTCACTGAGATGATCGCCACCATGGCCAGCGGACGATCCCGGGTGCTCGAAGCCGGTGCCGGAACTGGCCACTACCTGGCCGGCGCATTAGGTGAGGATGCCGACGCGATCGGCGTGGCGGTGGATGTATCCAAAGCTGCGGCGCGCCATTGCGTCCGCACCGATCCCCGGATCGCAGCGTTGGTAGCCGACGTCTGGCGTCCACTGCCCTTGCAGGATCGCTGCCTCGAGGTCGTCTTGGCGGTTTTCGCACCGCGCAACCTGCCCGAGTTCGCGCGCGTCCTGCACCCGGCGGGGCGGTTCATCGCGGTGACGCCGAGGGCCGGTCATCTGGTGGGGCTGCGTGATGCCTACGGCCTGCTGGACGTCCCCACGGCCAAGGCCGAACAGCTGGCTGCCGCAGCAGCAGAGTTCTTCGATCTGATCGACACCCGGGTGATCAAATATCGAGTGCCAGTTGACGAAGCACTAGCCACCGACCTAATCGCAATGGGCCCCAATGCCTTCCACCAAGTGCCCCGCACAGTTACCGCCTCGGTGATCAGCATCGATGTGACCGTCCAGTCATTTCGCCCGCTCAATAGCTGACATCCCCAGTTCTTCCCGCTGGCTACGCCTCGGGCTGCGAAGATGGCCCTATGACGAACTGGCCGGACCGCTCAGCTACCCAACTGCTGGCTGAGTTGACCGCGCAGCTCGATCTCGCCATCCCCCACGCCCTGGCCCTTCGCCGCGAGCTCCACCGCCATCCTGACCTCAGCGGCTTGGAGCGCCCCACAGCCGACCGGTTGCGCCACGCCTTGCCCACCTTCAAGGCGACCCGGGTCGCCGATACCGGCTTCTTGGTTCACCTCGGGCCACCAGGGCCGGCCGTGGTGGTGCGCAGCGAGTTGGACGCTTTGCCACTTACCGAGGAGACAGGCGTCCCTTGGGCGGCTGGGGAGTCAGTGATGCATGCCTGCGGCCACGACGTGCATCTGGCCGCGCTGTGGGCGCTGCTCCAAGCTGCCCGGAAGGTCGAGCTGCCCGTGGGCCTGATCGGGCTGTTCCAACCGCGCGAAGAGGTGCAGCCCTCCGGCGCCGAGTCGGTAATCACCTCCGGCATCCTGGCCGACCAGCAGGTGGCCGCCGTCATCGGCGCCCACGTCCAGCCCCGAGTCACCAGCGGCGTGATCAGCACTGGAGCTGGCGCGGTCAATGCTGGCGCGGATCGCTTCGAGATCACCATCCACGGCCAGCCAGGGCACGGCGCCTACCCCCACGTAACCATCGATCCGGTGCCGGTGATCGCCGCCATCGTCACCGGGTTGCAGGAGCTAATCGGACGCAGTATCGATCCGATCCACCCGGCCGTGATCACCGTCGGCCGCCTTGAGGCGGGCAGCGCAGCCAACATCATTCCGGCCACCGCCACCGCTGAAGGGGTGATCCGGACGATGCACGAGTCCGACCGCACCCATCTGCACGCGGCGATCCGGAAACTGGCCGAACACACCGCCGCAGCCCGCGGTGCTACTGCGGAGGTGAGCATCATCGTCGGCGACCCGATCCTGGTCAATGACCGGCGGCTGGTGCGGTTCACCGATCCGTTGATCACCCACCTTGGTCTCCCGCTGGCCCATGAGCCATTCCGCTCCTGCGGCGCCGACGACTTCTCCCACTACTCCCGGATCGCGCCGATTCTGATGATGTTCGTCGGCGTCCGTCAGGATCCAGCGGTACGCATCAAGGACTCGGCTACCTCTGGCACCCGGTTTGAGGTCGGCCTACATCACCCGAGGTTCCTGCCGGCCGAGGAGTCGATTCGCAATGTGGCGCTGGCGCTCACTTCGGGCTATCTCGCCGGTGCCCAGCTAGCCACTGCCACTTCGACCTGAGCCGAAACCGTCAGGCCAGGCTCACCAGGTCGAGGTATTCAGGATTCCATAGGTCTTCGTCACCATCGGGCAGCAATAGCACCCGGTCGGGCTCGAGCGCGGTCACCGCGCCCTCGTCGTGGGTCACCAGCACCACCGCGCCGGCATAGTCACGAAGCGCGGCCAGCACCTCGGCTCGCGAGGCTGGATCGAGGTTGTTGGTCGGTTCATCGAGCAGCAGGACGTTGGCGGCGCTCACCACCAGCATCGCCAACGCCAGGCGGGTCTTCTCCCCACCGGAAAGCACTCGGGCTGGCTTCTCCACGTCGTCTCCGGAGAACAGGAAGGAGCCGAGGATTTTGCGCACCTCAGTCTCGTTCAGTTCCGGGGAGGCCGTGATCATGTTCTCCAGCACGCTGCGCGAAACGTCGAGGGTTTCGTGCTCCTGGGCGTAGTAGCCCAACCGCAGCCCGTGGCCGGGGATGACCCGACCGGTGTCGGACTCTTCTATGCCGGCCAGCAGCCGCAACAGGGTGGTCTTCCCAGCACCGTTCAGGCCCAAAATGACCACCTTGGAGCCGCGATCGATGGCCAAATCCACATCGGTGAACACTTCCAGCGAGCCATAGGACTTGCTCAACTCGGTGGCCGTCAGCGGCGTCTTGCCCGACGGAGCGGGCTTGGGCAGGCGGATCTTGGCTACCCGGTCAGCGGCGCGGTGATCTTCCAGCCCGGCCAGCAGCTTCTCGGCTCGCTTGGCCATGTTTTGGGCGGCAACAGCCTTGGTGGCCTTGGCGCGCATTTTGTTGGCCTGGGCCTGCAGCGTCTCAGCTTTACGCTCGGCATTGGCCCGTTCACGCTTGCGTCGCTTCTGATCGGTTTCGCGCTGCAGGAGATATCGCTTCCAGTCCATCGAGTAGATATCCAGCTCGGCGCGGTTGGCGTCCAGATGGAAGACCTTGTTCACGCAGGCCTCCAGCAGCCCCACATCATGGGAGATCACGATCAATCCACCGGAATAGGACTGCAGGAAACCCCGCAACCAGACGATCGAGTCGGCGTCCAGGTGGTTGGTTGGCTCGTCCAACAACAGCGTCTCGGCGCCGGAGAACAGAATGCGAGCCAGTTCCACCCGCCGCCGCTGACCGCCAGAAAGCGTGCGCAACGGCTGGGAAAGCACGCGGTCGGCCAAGCCGAGGTTCGCCGCGATCCGGGCCGCTTCGGATTCGGCACCGTAGCCACCGGCGGCAGCCAACTCGGCTTCGGCCCGGGAGTAGGAGTTCATTGCCTTTTCCTGCGCCTGACCGACCTCAGTGGACATCGCCATCGAGTAGCTGCTCAACCGACGCAGAATCGAATCCAACCCGCGGGCCGACAGAATGCGGTCCTTGGCGAGCTGTTCCAGGTCACCGGTACGCGGGTCCTGCGGCAAGTAGCCGATCTGTCCGGTTCGGGTGATCTCGCCGGCGGCCGGCAAGGCTTCGCCAGCCAGAATCCGGGTGAGCGTGGTCTTCCCGGCGCCATTTCGACCGACCAGGCCGATCTTGTCGCCACTGATCACCTGGAAGGCAACCGGGGATAACAACAGCTGGGCACCAGCCCGCACTTCAACTTCTCTAGCTACCAACATCGCTGGACAAGGCTACCCCGCCGCCGACCCGACCAAATGCAGCGGTCAGACCAACGGCGGTCATCAGACGTTGTAGCCGATCGAGCGCAACTGCTCCCGGCCGTCCTCGGTGATCATTTCCAGGCTCCAGGCCGGCAGCCACACCCAGTTGATCGTGGCCGAGTTCACCAACCCTTCCAGCGCGAGCTGAGTGTTGTACTCGATCTGATCGGTCAACGGGCAGGTTGGCGAGGTCAACGTCATGTCAATCACGGCATCGTTGCCCACGTCGATCGTCACCCCGTACACCAAACCGAGGTCGACGACGTTCACCCCAAGCTCGGGGTCAACAACGTCCTTCATCGCTTCCAAGACGTCTTCCTCAGTGGGTCGGACGTTCGGCGTTGCGTCGGGAAAAGTGTCCTCCACTAGGTCGGACGGTCGCACGGACTCGCTCATTTCACTCCTTGTCCATGTTCTGCAGCCAAAGCTTGCGCCGCGGCGTCCTTGAACGCCGACCAACCAAGCAGCGCGCATTTCACGCGTGCCGGAAACTGAGCCACCCCGACGAAGGCGATCCCGTCTTCCAGGCGCTCCTCATCGGGCTCGTAGCGGCCTTGAGAATGCATCATCTCGGTGAAGTCGGCGTGCAACGCCAGCGCCTCATCGACGGTCTTACCAATCACCAGGTCGGTCATCACCGACGTGGAGGCCTGGGAGATCGAACAGCCAATCCCGTCATAGGAGACGTCAACCACCCGTTCGCCGTCCAGCTGGACCCGCAGCAGCACTTCGTCGCCACAGCTCGGGTTCACATGCGTGACTTCAGCCTGATAGGGCTCTCGCAGGCCACTGTGATGCTTAGCCTTGTAGTGATCCAGGATGATCTCCTGGTACATCGCCTCGACGCTCAACTCCGCCCCCCGAAGAAGTCGGCCACGTAGTTGAGACCATCAGCCAAGGCATCGATCTCAGTGGTGGTGGTGTACAGGTAAAGCGAGGCGCGAGTTGAGGCCGAGATTCCCAGGCGTTCATGCAGCGGACGAGCACAGTGATGGCCGCCGCGAACCGCGATCCCCCGTGAATCCAGCAGCTGCATGACGTCGTGCGGATGCACTTCCAGCCCGTTGGCGGTGGTCAGGGTGAACGAGATCGCCCCGCCCCGATCGACCGGCCTGGTCGGCCCGAGAATGCGCAACCCGTCCACAGCCGACAACCGAGTGAGCGCGTAGGCGGTGATCCGCTCCTCGTGAATGGCAATCTTTTCGATTCCGACGCCATTCAGGTAGTCGATGGCTGCGCCCAGCCCGACCGCCTCGGCAATCGGCGGAGTGCCGGCCTCGAAGCGATGCGGCGGTTCGGCGTAGGTGGAACCAGTCAGTTTCACGACTTTGATCATCTCGCCGCCACCAAGGAAGGGCGGCAATTCGGCCAGCAGGTCGTAGCGGCCCCAAAGCACTCCGATCCCGGTGGGCCCGAGCATCTTGTGCCCGGTGAAGGCCAACAGGTCGGCACCGATAGTGGCCACGTCCACCCCGGCATGCGGCGCTGCCTGGGCGGCGTCAACCACCATCACCGCACCGACGGCGTGAGCCTGGGCCGCGATTTCGCTGACCGGGTTCACGGTGCCAAGAACATTCGACACGGCAGCAATCGAGACGATCTTGGTGCGCTCGTTGATCAGGTTCTCCGCGGCGGCTTTGCCGAGATCCAGGCGACCGTCTTCGGTGATGTCGAACCAACGCAGCACTGCCCCAGTGCGCTCGGCGGCCAGCTGCCAGGGCACGATATTGGAGTGATGCTCCAAGACCGAGATCACGATCTCATCGCCAGGCTGCAACCGGGACGCCAAAGTGTAGGCAGCCAAGTTCAGGGCCTCGGAGGCATTCTTGGTGAACACCACCTCCTGCGGGCCGGCCGCGCCGATGAACGTGGCGATCTTCGCCCGGGCTCCCTCGAAACCCGCGGTGGCCTCCATACCGAGGGTGTGCATCGCTCGGGCAACATTGGCGTTATGGAACGAGTAATGCTCGGCCATCGCCGCCACCACTGAGGCCGGCTTCTGGGAGGTGTTCGCGGAGTCGAGGTAGACCAGGGGGTGCCCGTTCACTTCCCGGGACAAGCCCGGGAAGTCGGCCCGAATGGCGGCGACGTCGTAGCCGCTGGCCTGCAGTTCAGCAGTCAGGGTCGAAGTTTGCGCGCGATCAGGCATTGGCCTTCGCGGCCTTCACGAACCGGTCGTAACCCTCGATCTCCAACCGGTCGGCCAGTTCTGCCCCGCCTTCGGCAACGATGTGGCCGTCGACGAAAACGTGCACGAAGTCCGGCTTGATGTAGTTCAGGATCCGCGTGTAGTGGGTGATCAACAGCACGCCACGGTCGCCGGCCTCAGTGAAGCGGTTGACCCCTTCGGAGACGATCCGCAGCGCGTCGATGTCCAGACCGGAGTCGGTTTCGTCCAGGATCGCGAACTTGGGGCTCAGCAGTTCCAGCTGGGCCACCTCGTGACGCTTCTTCTCCCCACCGGAGAAGCCCTCATTCAACGAGCGGGCCGCGAAAGTTCCGTCCAGGCCGACCTTCTCCAGCGCAACGTTCACTTCCTTGACCCAGGTGCGCACCTTGGGCGCTTCGCCGGACAGCGCGGTCCTGGCCGTCCGCAGGAAGTTGGCCACCGAGACCCCCGGCACCTCAATCGGGTACTGCATGGCCAAGAACAGCCCGGCCCGGGCGCGCTCGTCCACGCTCATGGCGGTCAGTTCCACCCCGTCAAGGGTCACTGAGCCGGACGTGATGGTGTATTTCGGGTGGCCAGCAATCGAGTAGGCCAAAGTCGACTTGCCCGAGCCGTTAGGACCCATGATGGCGTGCACCTCACCGGTGGCTACCGTCAGGTCGACACCTTTGAGGATCTCCTTGGGACCGGTCTCGGTCTCCACCTCCACGTGCAGTCCGCTGATGCGAAGTTCACTCATGTCGCGCTACTCCTGGCTTTCGATCGGGTTGTCTGGGTCGATAAAGATGTTGGTGCCGTCAGTGCGGACGGGGTAGATCGGCACCGGCATTACTGCTGGCGGGTCCAACGGATTGCCGGTACGCAAGTCAAAACGAGATCCGTGAGCTTCGCATTCCAGCGTGCAGCCATCGATCTCGCCGTCACTCAGCGGGATCTCAGCGTGGGAACACACATCCCTGATGGCGAACAGGCCGCCGGTGGTGTTGGCGATAGCGATCGAATCCCGCCCGGCCACCTCTACGGCAAGGACGGTGCCGACCGGCACGTCGGCCAGCGCGCAGGCGCGGACAAAACTCATGCCGACACCGCCTGCGCCGACCCGCCGACGATGACTTCCAGCTCCGCCTCCACCGCGATCATCAGCCGAGCCTCGACCTCGGGCACGCCGATCCGGCGAATGATGTCGGCGAAGAAGCCGTGCACGACCAAGCGTCGCGCCTCGTCCTCGGGGATGCCGCGGGAGCGCAGGTAAAACAGCTGCTCGTCGTCGAAGCGTCCGGTCGTCGAGGAATGCCCAGCGCCTTCGATCTCGCCGGTCTCGATCTCGAGATTCGGCACCGAGTCGGCTCGGCAGCCGTCAGTGAGCACCAGGTTCTTGTTGGTCTCATAGGTGGTGATGCCCTCGGCGACCTTGCGGATCAGCACATCCCCCACCCACACCGAATGCGCACCCTGGCCCTGAAGAGCGCCACGGTAGTCGACGTGACTGGTGGTATGCGGGGCATTGTGATCGACGAACATCCGATGCTCAATGTGCTGACCGGCATCGACGAAATAGACCCCAAACTGCTCCAAGGAGCCGCCTGGCCCAGCGAATCGAGCGTTTTCGGCCAGTCGGATCAGGTCGCCACCGAGGCTGGCGGTCACCGTCCGCACCTGGGCGTCGCGCCCCACCAGGACAGCGTGATGGCCGCCGTGGGTGGTCCCGGCGTCCCAGTCGGCGATCGCGACGAACGTGAGCGAAGCGCCGTCCCCCACGCTGATGTCGGTCTTGTCGGCGAAGGTGCCGCTTCCGGTGTAACGAACCACGATGGTCGCCTTGGCCCGAGGGCCAACGGTGATCACCAAGTGCTCCGCAACCGCCTGCCCGGTGCCGTTGCCGGTGAGCAGGATCGGCTCACTGAGTTCAGTGTCGGCCGGTATGTCGAGTTGCACCCCACGACCGGCATTCAACGCAGCCAGGGCGGAGACTCGATCGATCGGCGCCTCCACTGAGAGCTCCCTGGCCCGCTCGGCGCTGATCGGCGCCAAACTCACTCCGGCCGGAAGCTGGGTGGTCCACTCCAGGGTGTTGCCGCTCGCCTCAGCCTCCAGGAGGCCGCGCAGGCGGCGCAGCGGGGTGAACCGCCACACTTCCTCACGCCCGGTTGGCAGCGGATGGTCGGCCACGTCCCAGGAAGGGATCGGATGCAGATGGGAGGCGGGATTGGCCTCCACAGCCTCGGCCACGTTGGACACAGCAGTCACGTTGTTACCTCTTCTCGCAGCCGCGGGCTCAGCCCACGGCCCCTTCCATCTGAAGTTCGATCAGCCGGTTTAGCTCCAGCGCGTATTCCATCGGCAGTTCCCGGGCGATCGGCTCAACGAAGCCGCGAACGATCATCGCCATTGCCTCGTCTTCGCCCATCCCGCGACTCATTAGGTAGAAGAGCTGGTCCTCGCTCACCTTCGAGACCGTGGCCTCATGGGCCATCGACACGTCGTCCTCGCGGACGTCCACGTAGGGATAGGTGTCGGAACGGGAGATGGTGTCGACCAACAGCGCATCACATTTCACCGAACTGACTGAGTGATGGGCGCCCGGGTTGACCTGAACCAGGCCCCGGTAGGAGGAACGCCCACCGCAACGGGCCACCGACTTGGAGATGATCGAACTGGACGTGTGCGGCGCAGCGTGGACCATCTTTGAGCCCGCGTCCTGATGCTGACCTTCACCAGCAAAGGCGATGCTGAGGGTCTCGCCACGGGCGTGCTCCCCCATCAAGTAGACCGCCGGGTACTTCATGGTGACCTTCGAGCCGATGTTGCCATCGACCCACTCCATGGTTCCGCCAGCCTCCACCGTGGTCCGCTTGGTGACTAGGTTGTACACATTCGTCGACCAGTTCTGGATGGTGGTGTAGCGCACGGTGGCGTTCTTCTTGACGATGATCTCCACCACCGCCGAGTGCAGCGAGTCGGACTTGTAGATCGGCGCCGTGCAGCCCTCGACGTAGTGCACATGCGAGCCCTCGTCAGCGATGATCAAGGTGCGCTCGAACTGGCCCATGTTCTCGGTGTTGATTCGGAAATAGGCCTGCAGCGGAATCGAGACATGCACGCCCTTGGGAACGTAGATGAACGAGCCGCCCGACCAGACCGCAGTGTTGAGCGCAGAGAACTTGTTATCGCCCACCGGTACCACCGAGGTGAAGTACTCCCGGAATAGCTCCGGGTGCTCCTTCAGCGCGGTGTCGGTGTCGAGGAAGATGACGCCTTGGCGCTCCAACTCCTCGTTGATCTTGTGGTAGACGACCTCAGATTCGTATTGGGCGGCCACGCCGGAGACCAACCGGGCCTTCTCGGCCTCGGGGATACCCAGCCGGTCATAGGTGCGCTTGATGTCATCGGGCAGGTCGTCCCAGGTTTGGGCCTGCTTCTCGGTCGAGCGGACGAAATACTTGATGTTGTCGAAGTCGATACCGCTGAGGTCGGCACCCCAGGTCGGCATTGGCTTGCGCTCGAACATCCGCAGCGACTTCAGCCGCAGCTCAAGCATCCATTCCGGCTCGCTCTTCAGCGCCGAGATCCGGCGCACCACGCCTTCGTTGAGCCCTCGTTGAGCCGAAATGCCGGCCGCGTCTGAGTCATGCCAGCCGTACTGATAGGCGCCGAGGGCGTCCAGATGCTGTTCCTGGGTGGCTCCCAGACCGGGAGCGGACGGGGTAATAGCGGTCATACCGTCTTCCTTTCGGGCTCTGCGCCGGCCGGGTGAACCGGTCGCGGCACGTGGGTGGTGCACACCCCGTCGCCGTGGGCGATGGTGGCCAGCCGCTGCACGTGCGAGCCGAGCAACTTGGCGAAGGCCTTGGTCTCGGCCTCACACAACTGGGGGAACTCAGTTGCTACGTGGGCGAACGGACAGTGAAACTGACACAACTGAACCCCGGTCGACAGTGGCTTCAACGAAGCCACAAAACCTTCTGCGGTCAGCGCTTCCACCAACGCTTCTGCCCTGCTGTCGTATTCCGGAAGCAGTTCCTCGAAGCGCAGGGTGATCGGCTCAGAGATGCTGGCAGCGAACCTCTCCACTGCCTGGTCTCCACCCAAGTGGTAGAGGTAGTGCAAGGCGTCATTGGCCAAGCGATCGTAGGCCTGGTAAAAGATGCCGCGACCGGAGTCAGTAAGTTCGAACACTTTGGCCGGACGGCCCCGTCCACGCGGGCCATAGATCCGCTGCTGACGGCTGGTCACCTGACCCGAATCCGACAGCACCGAGAGGTGCCGACGCACTGCCGCCGGCGTCAATCCGAGGCGCAGCGCCAAGTCGTTCGCGGTCGATGGGCCGTGTTGCAGGATCGAGCGCGAGACCCGGCTACGGGTGGAAGCGTCGGCCGCAGCCTGCGCCTCAGCCACCGGGCTCTCGAGTGTCTCGCTTTTCACAACACCATTCTGACCTAATTGCGCTGGCCGTCAAATCCCCCATCCATGCGGCTTCACACAGTCGTAACCCTCAGGCGGCGGAACCGTGGTCAACTAGCGGCCACACCGTCCCAGCGAGCGAGACACTGCGCCCAAGTTTCTGCCCGCCGCATGCAGCAGATCACCGATGGGCGTAAAGTGGAACCGAAGTTTGTTACGTCATTGGATTGTCTTGTCAAAGTCGACCAGACAGCGGTCCTCCAACTCGTGCAAGGAAGCAGAAGTGAGTAGGAAGCAAGACCCGCAGGACGCCCAGCGTCCCAGCCGAATCAGCCCCAGAACTGGCCTCACCGCCATCGGGGTACTGACCACCTTGAGCGTGGCTGGCTGTGCCAGCGGCTCCGGAGGTGGCGGCAGCCCCGGACACACCTCCGAGGTGAACCTGAAACTGCCCGATCTGGGCGCCACCACCTTCTTTGGCGCCGTTGACGGCCGCACCCTACTGCTGGCTGGCCTGATGGTCTGCCTGGGCGGGCTGGTCTTCGGACTGGTCAGCTACCGGGCGTTGAAGCAGCTGCCGGTCCACAACTCGATGCGCGAGATCTCCGAGCTCATCTATGCCACCTGCAAGACCTACCTCTATCAACAGGGCAAATTCCTGCTGATCCTGTTCGCCTTCATCGGCACGGTCATCTTGGTCTACTTCAAGTTCCTGGCCGGCCTGAGCTGGGACCGAGTGGCGATCGTTTTGCTGTTCGCCGTCATCGGCATGGCTGGCTCCTACGGCGTCGCGTGGTACGGCATCCGGGTCAACACCTTCGCCAACTCCCGCACGGCCTTCGCCGCCCTTGGGGGCAAGCCGCTACCGGTGCACCGAATCCCGATGCGTTCGGGCATGAGCATCGGCATGGTGCTGATCTCCACCGAACTGATGATGATGCTGATCATCCTGCTGTTCCTGCCTGCCGACCTGGCTGGCGCGTGCTTCATCGGCTTCGCGATCGGTGAGTCCCTTGGCGCTTCCGCCCTGCGGATCGCTGGCGGCATCTTCACCAAGATCGCTGACATCGGCTCGGACCTGATGAAGATCGTGTTCAAGATCAAAGAGGACGACGCCCGCAACCCCGGCGTGATCGCCGACTGCGTTGGCGACAACGCTGGCGACTCAGTGGGGCCCTCGGCCGACGGGTTCGAGACCTACGGCGTCACCGGCGTCGCCCTGATCACCTTCATCCTGCTTGGCGTCCACGATCCGGCAATGCAGGCCACCCTGCTGGTCTGGATCTTCACCGTTCGCGCCGTGATGCTCATCGCATCAGCCGCGTCCTACCTGATCAACGACGTGCTGGTTACTCAGCGCTACCGCGACGCCAAGCGGATGGATTTCGAGCAGCCTCTGACCCAGCTGGTTTGGCTCACCTCAATCACCTCGATCGTCCTCACCTACCTCAGCTCGTATTTGATGCTGGGCAACCTGACCGGCGATGCCGATGGAATGTGGTGGAAGCTGGCCACCATCGTTTCGTGTGGCACCTTGGCTGGCGCCCTCATTCCGGAGTTGGTGAAGGTCTTCACTTCCACTTCGTCCAAACACGTGCGCGAAGTCGTGAAGTCCTCGCGTGAAGGCGGCCCCAGCCTGAACATCCTTTCGGGTCTAGTCGCCGGCAACTTCTCCGCCTACTGGCTCGGCATGGCGATCGTGTCCCTGATGGCGGCAGCTTTCGGCATCAGCCAACTTGGCGAGGGCATGGAAGGGCTGATGATCGCGCCGGCGGTGTTTGCCTTCGGCTTGGTGGCCTTCGGCTTCCTGGGCATGGGCCCGGTAACGATCGCCGTCGATTCCTACGGCCCAGTGACCGACAACGCCCAGAGCGTCTATGAGCTGTCCCTGATCGAAGAGGTGGACGGGATCGACGAAGAGCTGGAGCGGGACTTCAACATCAAGCCGGCCTGGAAAGCGGGCAAGCAGATGCTGGAGGAGAACGACGGCGCGGGCAACACCTTCAAGGCCACCGCCAAACCAGTGCTGATCGGCACCGCAGTAGTCGGCGCGACCACCATGATCTTCTCCATCGTGATGGCGTTGACCTCAGGGCTAACCCAAAACATGGCGAACCTCTCCCTGCTGCACCCGCCGTTCCTGCTCGGTCTGATCTCCGGCGGCGCAGTCATCTACTGGTTCACCGGTGCCTCCATTCAGGCGGTGACCACCGGTGCCTACCGGGCCGTTGAGTTCATCAAGGCCAACATCAAACTCGACGACGGGGCCACCAGAGCCTCAGAAGCCGACTCCAGCAAGGTGGTCGAGATCTGCACCCAGTACGCGCAGAAGGGCATGCTCAACATCTTCTTGGGCATCTTCTTCGCCACCCTGGCGTTCGCCTTCGTGGAGCCGTACTTCTTCATCGGCTACCTGATCTCGATCGCGATCTTCGGTCTCTATCAAGCGATCTTCATGGCCAATGCCGGCGGCGCCTGGGACAACGCCAAAAAGATCGTCGAAGTCGACCTGCACGCCAAGGGCACCGCCCTACATGACGCCACCATCGTCGGCGACACCGTGGGCGACCCTTACAAGGACACCTCTTCGGTGGCACTGAATCCCGTGATCAAGTTCACCACCTTGTTCGGCCTGCTGGCCGTGGAGTTGGCAGTTAGCCTGAGCGCGCAGGGCTCGCAGTTGCTGGTGCAGGTGTTGGCTGCGGCATTCTTCCTGGCCTCGGCCTACTTCGTCTACCGCTCCTTCTACGGCATGCGGATCAGGGGTGGGGTCGGCGAGGCTCAAGGCCTGCCGGCTGAACCTCTCGAACCCGGACCCTTGTCGTCGCCCGCACCCCTGACGGCGACTCCGAGATCCACCAACCCGGATCTCACCCCCAAACCCCAAGACGACCTTGCAAAGGCTGGTGAGCAGCGATGAGACGGCTGGCGATCAAATGGGACCAGGTTCAGCTGGACGCTGACGGTAGTGTCGGCGGCCACGATGCCGGGGCCACCCTGGTGCGACGGCTGCTACATCTGTCCAAAAACCCGATCCTGATCGGCCCTGGACAGCGCCGCTGCAATGGCTTCGATTTGATGGGTGTCGACTTCGTCGAAACCGACACCACCTTGGTGATCAACCTCGACGTGTTGGACTCCACTCGGGTGTGGCGCACTCTGCGCGAACACGGCGAATCCCCAGCGGTGATGAACTTCCAGTGGGGGCCCACCACCAACTACGCCGATCAGGTGCCCCAGCTGATCGAAGCGCTCAGCTTCGCCCTGTTCCCGACCTTCGCCAACTCCGAGCGCACGGCGCTGGCGGTGCGCGAGACCGTCCGACGCTGGACGGTGCCAGCGGTCGCTGAGAAGGCCAAGGTGGGTTGGGCGAACCTCGGCTTCACCGTCGAACACGTTCAACCACGTCGACACACCGAGTTCCCGGTCGTCCTCTATCCGGCGATCTACCTCTCCGAGCGGAAGCGCCCCAAGCTGTTCATGGAGATCGTGGAGAAGGTGCATCGCCAAGTGCCGCTGCGGGTCTCGATGCGGCTGCACGAGTCGCATCTGGTCTCCGAACTAGCCATGACCCTGTCCCAAAAGGACTGGGTCTGGGCCGGTCCACTCACCGCGACTCGGGTGTCCTACTGGGAGGCACTGGCCGCAACCACAGCCTTCCTGGCCACCGCCACCGAGGAGTCCTACGGCTTGGAGTACGTCGAGGCGATGGCAGCCGGTGTGGTGGGGATCCTGCCTGATACCAGCTGGGCCCGGGCCTTGGTGCCGGAGGGTTACCCCTTCTTCTGGCGGAATAGCGCCGAGGCCGAGAAGCTGCTCCTGCGGGCAGTTCGCGAGCCGGACGCCTGCCGCGCCGAGTTGGACGCGCTGTCCGGTGGCAATTTCACCGCTTGGATCGCCCGTAAACACGACGACAACTCCTTCGAAGACGAACTCCAGCGGAAGATCAGTGAATGGTTCGGCTAATCTGCGCCGGCTCTGATGCCCGCTCGCTCCCGGTACAACCCGTGGGTACCCGCTTACCCCCGCGATGGATCGCTTGATCAGTACCGATGCTGCTGCCCAGTCTCCCGCCAGAGGCTGGGCAGCTAATCGTTGCTGTGCCACAGGCATCCGGCCACGGATTGGACTACCCCTACCAGCGAGCAGATAGCATGGCGGTTCTGGTTTGATGATCGAACCAGTAGCGGCGAGGTGGAGTTGACCAAATGACCATGCCAATGGTGCAGGTGGTACGCCACGAGGACGCCGACGACCTCGCTGTCCGGGCCGCCAATCGACTGCTCACCACCTTGGTAGCACTCCAGGCCGACGGGCACACCCCACAGGTATGTCTGGCCGGTGGCCGAATCGCGATGGCGACCTACGCCGAGTTCAGCAAGCTGGTCCCGTCCTCAGACTTGGACACCTCCCGTTTGGAGCTTTGGTGGTCCGATGAGCGCTTCCTGCCCACCGAAGACCCCGAACGCAACGCTGGGCCGGCGCTAGCCCTCCTCGCCAGCGCGTTCCCGATCGATCCGGCCCACACCCACCCAATGCCGAGCGCCGACGGAACCGTCGATGCCGCCGCCTCAGCTGCGACCTATGCCAAGGAGCTGGGTGACACCGTCTTCGACCTCTGCCTTCTCGGTATGGGGCCGGACGGCCACGTGGCCTCGATCTTCCCCAACCACCCGTCCAGCGAGACCACCAACCAACCGGTGATTGGGGTCAGTGATGCGCCCAAGCCGCCACCGGAGCGCATTAGCCTCACGATCGCTCGGATCAATACTTCGGCTCAGGTTTGGCTGTTGGTGCCTGGCGCTGACAAGGCCGGCTCAGTGGCGCGAGCCATCGGCGGCGACACCGAGCTGCCGGCCGGTCGAGTGACCGGCCGGGATCGAACCCTTTGGCTGTTGGACGAGGAATCTGCGGCCGAGCTGCCCTACTTCGAGTGCAGTCTGTAGCCGGTTCCGAGCAGGGTGCCGACGGTCCCGCCGGCACCGAGCTCAGTAAATGACTTCGCCTGATGCGCGCCTAGCGCGCAACGACTCCAATGCCTCGGCCAGGATCGCCACCGCTTCATCATCGGTGCGGCGTTCCTTCACGTAGGCCAGGTGGGTCTTGTAAGGCTGGATCTTTGGCGGCGGCGGCGGGTTCTCCGAATCCAGGTTCGCCGGAAGACCACAACGCGGGCAATCCCAAGTTTCTGGAACTACCGCTTCAGCTGCGAAGGCCGGACGAGTCTCGTGCCGGTTCGCGCAAAAATAGGAGACATAAAGACGAGGGGCCGCGTCGCCGCGTTCTGCCTCGCCCATCGGCCCAGCACCGACCCTGCTGCCCCGGATGGCACTACCACCAACCAACTGAGTGCTCCCTTATAAAGTTGAGGCTAGGCCTCATCCAAGCGTCCCGAGTTCGGGAAAGTACCGATACAACACCAGCAGACCGATAATGGCGGCCAGCCAGAGCACCCCAATGATGATGGTCAATCGATCCAGATTCCGCTCCGCCACCGAGGTGCCACCCATCCCGGTGGACATGCCGCCACCGAACAGGTCGGACATGCCACCACCGCGGCTCTTGTGGAGCAGGATGAATAGAGCAAGCACGATGCTGGTAAGGATGAGCACCACCGAGAGGGTCATGATCGGCCAGGTCATCGTTAGTGCAATCACGTCGAGAATCCTAACTCAGGTTACCCCGATCGGCCGAAACGCCTCTCGGATCGAGCCAAGTATCGGCCAAACGCCCCGACGGGGCCGCCAACCGATTCGGCTCTGTGGCGGGGCTGACCGGCCCCGCCGCAACCGCAGCGCGGCTCGGAGAGGCCGGTCCTGGCCCAGGCGGCGTCAGCCGTTGACGGAATAGAACATCACAATCTTGGCGAACTCGTCGGCGTTGAGGCTTGCGCCACCGACCAGAGCGCCGTCCACATCGGGCTTAGCCATGATCTCGACCACATTGCTGGCCTTGACCGAGCCGCCGTACTGGATCCGGACAGCCTCAGCTGCAACCGCACCAAAAGCCTCGGCTACATAGCTGCGGATCGCGCCACACACTTCCTGGGCATCCTCAGGGGTCGCCACCTCGCCCGTGCCGATCGCCCACACCGGTTCGTAGGCGATCACTGCCGCCGCCACCTGCTCGGCGCTCAGCGGGGCCAGACAGTCCTTCACTTGGGCTAGGACATGCGGCACGTGGATGCCCTCTTTGCGGATTTCCAGCACTTCGCCACAGCAGATGATCGGCGTCATGCCGGCGGCGAAGACGGCTTTGGCCTTCTCTCCGATGAGTGCATCGGTTTCACCGTGGTACTCCCGGCGCTCGGAATGGCCCACCACTACGTAGGCGCAGTTGAGCTTGGCCAGCATCTCGGCCGAGATTTCGCCGGTGTAGGCACCAGCGGCGTGCACTGACACGTCCTGGGCCCCCCACTTCAGCGGCAGCTTGTCGCCTTCGATGATGGTCTGCACCGAGCGCAGGTCGGTGAACGGGACGATTACCGCCGCTTCCGACTTCGTCTCGTCGTAGCGAACGTCCTTCAACGTCCAGGCCAGTTTCTGCACCAGACCGGTGGCCTCAACGTGGTTGAGGTTCATCTTCCAGTTGCCAGCCATCAGCGGTGTGCGTGCCATGTCAGTTCCCCTCTTCCAATACGGCCAGGCCGGGCAGTTCTTTGCCCTCCAGGTATTCCAGAGACGCGCCGCCGCCGGTCGAGATGTGACCGAAGGCTTCATCGGCAAAACCGAGCTGACGCACGGCGGCGGCCGAATCGCCGCCACCGACCACGGTGAAGCCCGCAGTTTCGGTGAGGGCCTTGGCAACCGCCTCGGTGCCAGCTGCGAACAGCTCCATCTCGAACACGCCCATCGGCCCGTTCCAGAAGATGGTCTTGGCGCCATGGATCGCCGCAGCGAACGCCGCTCGGGTATCCGGGCCAATGTCCAAGCCCATCTGATCTGCCGGGATTGCGTCCGCCGCAACTACGGTAGCCGGACCCTCGGGCCCGAAGGCCGGCGAAACCACCACATCGGTTGGCAACAGGAGTTGCTTGCCCAACTCTTCGGCCTGCGCCAGGTAGCCGGCGACCGCTTCGACCTTTTCGGCGTCAAGCAGCGAGGTGCCCACCTCGTAGCCCTTCGACTTCAGGAAGGTGTAGGCCATCCCGCCGCCGACAATGAGCGTGTCTGCGGCCTGCAGCAGGTTGTCGATGACGGCCAACTTGTCGGCCACCTTCGCCCCGCCCAGCACCACGACGTAGGGACGCTCTGGGGTGACGGTCAGCTTCTTCAGCACCTCCACCTCTTTGGCCACCAGGTAGCCTGCGGCGTTGGGCAACAGCTTGGCCACGTCGTAGACGGAGGCTTGCTTGCGGTGCACCACGCCGAACCCGTCGGAGACGAATACGTCGCCCAGAGCTGCGTACTTGGCGGCCAGCGCGGCGCGCTCAGCTTCGTCCTTGGATTCTTCTGCCGGTTCGTAGCGCACATTTTCCAACAGCGCGATTTCGCCGTCAGCCAGTGCTGCCACCGCAGCCTGGGCACTCTCGCCGACGACGTCGTCAGCCAGGGTCACCGGCGAACCGATCAGCTCGGCAAGGCGCTTGGCCACCGGAGCCAACGAATACTCCGGCTTGACCTTGCCCTTGGGACGGCCCAGGTGAGCCATCACGACCACCCTGGCGCCGCCATCGCGGAGCTTGGTCAGGGTCGGCAGTGCCGCCTTAATGCGACCATCATCAGTGATGGTCTCGCCGTCCAGCGGCACATTGAAATCACAGCGGATCAGTACCCGCTGGCCACGCAGGTCTCCGAGATCGTCAACAGACTTCACGAGTCCAGCCTTTCTCCATTTTTTGGGCTTGAGCCACGCCGGGCCGACCCGCGAATCCGCGAGCCGGCCCAGTCGTGAGTGTTTTGGGTTTAAAGGGTCAGAGCTTCGAGCCCACCAGCACGGTCAGGTCGACCAGCCGGTTGGAGTAGCCCCACTCGTTGTCGTACCAGGCCACAACCTTCACCTGGTTGCCGATGACCTTGGTCAGCGGCGCATCGAAGATGCTGGACAGCGGGTAGGTCTCGATGTCCTTGCTGACGATCGGATCGGTGTTGTACTCCAGAATGCCCTTCAGCGGGCCTTCGGCAGCAGCCTTGACGATCGCGTTGATCTCCTCAACGGTGGTCTCGCGAGCGGCCTCGAAGCTGAGGTCAACGACAGAGCCGGTCGGAACCGGCACCCGCAGCGCATAGCCGTCCAGCTTGCCCTTCAACTCCGGCAACACCAGGGCGACAGCCTTGGCCGCACCGGTGGTGGTCGGGACGATGTTCAGGGCAGCAGCGCGAGCGCGACGCAGATCCGAATGCGGGGCGTCCTGCAGGTTCTGGTCCTGGGTGTAGGCGTGAATAGTGGTCATCAGGCCCTTGACGATGCCGATGCCGTCGTTCAACGCCTTGGCCATCGGGGCCAGGCAGTTGGTGGTGCAGGAGGCGTTGGAAATGATGTTGTGCACGGCCGGGTCATACAGCTCGTGGTTCACACCCATCACGATGGTGATGTCTTCGTTCTTCGCCGGTGCTGAGATCAGCACCTTCTTCGCGCCCGCATCGAGGTGAGCCTTGGCCTTGGTGGCGTCAGTGAAGAATCCGGTCGACTCGATCACAATGTCGACGCCGAGCTCGCCCCAGGGCAGATTGGCCGGATCGCGCTCGGCGAATGCCTTGATCTCCTTGCCGTCCACGTAGAGCGCGGTCTCGTCTGCGGTGACTTCACCGGGGAAGCGCCCCAGGATCGAGTCGTACTTCAGCAGATTGGCCAGAGTCTTGTTGTCGGTCAGATCGTTGACTGCGACTACTTCGAGGTCAGCGCCAGCGGCGACCATTGCGCGGAAGTAGTTGCGGCCGATTCGTCCGAAGCCGTTGATGCCTACCTTGACGGTCATATCGAGTAAATCTCCTTCGGTTTACGTTGTCCCGGTGGCGCAGGAGGCGGTCCAACCAGATACGTCCCTACCCTACCGGCTTGAGCGAGGGCCGCTTGGTTTCCGCAAACCGTCTTACGGTTCAGTCGCGGTCGTCTAACATGTCGGGACTAAGCACTGCTTCGGTGTTCGGGATGCCCAGGTCAGATGCGCGTTTGTCGGCCGTGGCGAGCAGTCGCCGGATCCGCCCAGCCACCGCGTCTTTGGTAAGGGGCGGGACGTGCAGGCCGCCGAGTTCCTCAAGACTGGCCTGCTTGTGCTCCAGCCGAAGCCGTCCGGCCACCAACAGGTGTTCGGGCACGTCGTCGCCGAGGATCTCCAAAGCCCGCTTGACCCGAGCCCCCGCAGCCACGGCCGCGCGCGCAGATCGGCGCAGATTCGCATCGTCGAAGTTCGCCAACCGATTGGCCGAGGCCCGCACTTCCCGGCGCAGTCGACGATCCTCCCAGGCCAGTACGGATTCATGCGCTCCCATTCGGGTGAGCATCGCTGCGATGGCATCGCCATCGCGGATCACCACCCGATCAACGCCGCGGACCTCACGCGCCTTAGCGCCAATGCCCATCCGCCGAGCGGCCCCCACTAGGGCCAATGCGGCCTCCGAGCCCGGGCAGGTGACCTCCAAAGCCATCGATCGTCCCGGCTCAGTCAGCGATCCGTGGGCGAGAAAGGCTCCGCGCCAGGCTGCCACCGAAACCTCCATACCGCCCCCGACCACCTGGACGGGCAGCCCGCGCACCGGACGTCCGCGCTGATCAATCAGACCAGTTTGGCGGGCCAGCGATTCGCCGTCCTTGATCAGGCGAACCACATAACGCGTGCCGCGACGCAGGCCACTGCCGGTGATCACGACGAAATCTGAAGTGAAACCAAAAAGCTCGGCGATCGCGGTGCGGACCCGACGGGCCGCGCCACCGGTGTCCAGCTCGGCCTCAACCACTATCCGGCCGCCAGCGATGTGCAGACCGTTAGCGAATCGCAGCAGGGAAGCCACCTCAGCCTTACGCAGCTCGGGTTTGGTCACTTCAAGAGTGGCCAACTCGGCCTTCACCTGCTGCGTCATTGCCATCGTCTTCGGCTGCCTTCCTGGCTTTGCTGGTCGGGGTCGGCCATAGCCTACAGACCCATGATCCCGGCGTAGACCGAGGCTAGAAGATGCGGGTCATGCCGGGCTGAACCGTCGCGCATCCGCACTGGCGCCACCACCAATTTCGCACCGAGAGAGGCGACGAAAGTGGCGAGGTGAGTATCACCATCGGCGAAGCTTGGATCAGCCACGACTGCGTCCAGCCGGAGCCCGGGAGCATGCTCGGCAAGCACCTCGATGTGCCGAGACGCGGTGTAGGCCGGGGTCTCATCTGCGGTCGGCACCAGGTTCAAGGTGAGAATACGGCGGGCCTGACTGGTCTCGATCGCCCTAGCCAACTCTGGCACCAGCAGATGTGGGATCACTGAGGAATACCAAGAGCCCGGTCCCAGGACGATGTAGTCAGCGGTGGCCACTGCCGCCAACGCCTCGGCTACCGCTGGCGGGTTTGCTGGCACCAGCCGGACGTTGGCGATGTCGCCGGTGGCCAACGCGACCTCTTCCTGGCCGACAACCAGAGTGCGCTCGTCGGGACTGGACGGATCAGCACCGATCACCTCGGCCTCGATCACCAGAGGCACGGCTGCCATCGGTAGCACCCGTCCCTCCACATTGAGCATTGCCGCCACCATGTCCAACCCGGCCACCGGGTCGGAAAGCTGCTGCCAAAGGCCGGCGATCAAGAGGTTCCCGATTGAATGGCCGCCCAGCGGCCCGTCCCCGGGGAATCTCGACTGCAGCACCGCGGCCCAGGCCCGGCCCACCTCGTCGTCGCCACAGAGCGCAGCCAGGGCCATCCGCAGATCACCGGGCGGCAGGATCGGGAACTCGTCGCGCAACCGGCCCGAGGAGCCACCGTCATCGGCGACCGTGACGATGGCTGTGAGCCTGGGGGTTAGTTGACGTAGCGCGCTCAGGCTTGCTGACAAGCCATGGCCACCCCCGAGAGCGACCACCGCTGGCAGCGGGTTGAACGGATTCATTCGAGGCCCAGATCGCGGTGGATCACCCCGACCACCTGCCCGTTGGCGCTAAGTCGACGGCCAAGTTCCTCAGCAATCGCGGTCGAGCGATGCTTCCCGCCGGTACAGCCGATCGCCACCGTCGCATGCCGCTTGCCTTCCCGCAGATAGCCGGGAGCGATCAGCTCGATCAGTTCAGTCACCTTGGTAACGAACTCCTCCGCGCCAGGCTGACCCAGGACGTAACCCGAGACCGGTTTGGACAATCCCGTCTGCGCACGCAGCGCTGGCACCCAATGCGGATTGGGCAGGAAGCGAACGTCCAGCACCAGGTCGGCGTCGATCGGGATGCCGTGCTTGAAGCCAAAGGACATCAACGTGAAGCGAAGACCACCAACCTGATCTGCCGCGAACGCCTTGGCCACCCGTGCTGAAAGCTGGTGGATGTTGATCGAGGTGGTGTCGATCACCAGATCGGCATCTGCCCGGAGTTCGGCGAGCATCTTCCGCTCGCGATTCACCCCGTCCAGCAGCCGTCCGGAGCCCTGCAACGGAAGTGGCCGGCGCACCGACTCCTGGCGACGCACGATCACTTCGTCGCTGGCTTCAAGGTAGAGCACTTCACGCACGACCTGTTGCTCGTCCAGAGCGGCGTAGGCGCCCGGCAACTGGTCGAATTCGGCTCGTGAGCGAACGTCGAGGACGACCGCGACTCGTCCGAAGCCGCGCTCTCGGCAGACGCCGATCAGTTTCGGCAGCAGGCTGGGGGGAAGGTTGTCCACGACGAACCAACCCAGATCTTCCAGGGTGTGCCCGGCGGTACGTCGGCCCGCACCTGACAGTCCAGTGATCACCAGCAGGCGCACAGCGGCGACAGACTCGGTCATGGCGCCATTATTCCCTTCGCCGGGCCCGATCAGTCCTGAATCACTTCACCCGTGGCCAGATTCACGCCCAACTCCGGCTCCTGGGCGGCCAAGGCGGCGAAAATGGCCGCCGCAGTGGCTGGCCCGATGCCCGGGACCTCGGCTAGCTCGGCGATGGTGGCCTTGCGTAGCTTTCGCAGCGAACCGAAATACTTCAGCAATGCCTTGCGGCGCAACTCCCCCAGCCCCGCAACGTCGTCGAGCACCGAATCGAGCATTGCGGCGCTGCGGCGTCCACGGTGATGGGTGATGGCGAAGCGGTGGGCTTCATCACGTACCCGTTGCAGCAGGTAAAGCGCCTCGCTGGCCCGAGGCAGGATCAGCGGGTACTCCTGGGTTGGCAGCCAGACCTCCTCCAGTCGCTTGGCCAGACCGCAAAGCGCCACATCGGTGATGCCCAGATCAGCCATTGCCCGAGCCGCAGCCGTTACCTGGGGCGCACCCCCGTCGACCACCACCAGCGCCGGCAGGTAGGCGAACTTCCGTGGCGCACCGGTGGTCGGATCGATCAGCAGCGGCCCATCGGTCTTTTCGTCATCGGCGCGCTCCTCTAGGAGTCGGCGGAAGCGACGAGTGATCACCTCGCGCATCGCGCCCACGTCATTGGAGCCTTCGACGGTACGGATCACGAACCGCCGGTACTCGCTCTTGCGGGCCAGACCGTCCTCAAACACCACCATCGAGGCCACCACCTCAGTGCCTTGGGTGTGGGAGATGTCGTAGCACTCGATGCGCAGCGGCGCCTGGGGTAAATCGAGGGCCACCTGGAGTTCTTCCAGCGCCCGGCTTCGGGTGGAAAGGTCGCTGGAGCGACGCAACTTGTGCAAGGCCAACACGTCGGCAGCGTTTCGGCCAGCGGTCTCCAACAGGGCGGCCTTGTCGCCACGCTTCGGCACCCGCAGCCGCACCTTGGTGCCACGCTCCTCGGTGAGCAGCTGGCTGAGCACCTCACCGGTTGCGGGCAGTCGAGGCAACAACACCAACGGCGGCACGCTCTGAGCGGTATCGCCATACAGCTGCAGCAGGAACTGCTCCAACAACTCACCCTCGTCAGCGTCGTCGCTGCGCTCGGCCACCCAAGCCCGCTCACCGCGGATCCGGCCGTCACGAACGTGGAAGACCTGAATTGCCACCTCCAGCGGATCGGTCGCCAGGGCAACCACGTCGGCATCGGTGCCGTCGCCGAGCACGATCGCATTTTGCTCCGAGGCCTGCTTGAGCGCGCCCAGCTGATCGCGCAACCCCCCGGCTCGCTCAAACTCCTGCTTGGCCGAGGCGACGAACATTTCCGTCTCCAAGCGTTTGATCAGCCCAGCGGTGCGACCAGCCAGGAATTCGCAGACCCCTTCGACAAGTTCACGGTGATCCTCGGCATTCACTCGGCCAACACACGGCGCAGCGCACTTGCCGATGTACCCGAGCAGGCACGGTCTCCCTGAGGACTTGGCGCTGTTGAACACACCTTGGGTGCACGAGCGCATCGGGAACACCCGCAACAACGAGTCCAAGGTCTGACGAATGGCCCAAGCCTGGGCGTACGGACCGTAGTAACGGTTCTGCTTGCGTTTGGGTCCGCGCCCGACGTAGACGCGCGGGAACTCCTCACCCCAGGTGACCGCGACCCAGGGATAGGACTTGTCGTCGCGGTATTTGATGTTGAACCGCGGGTCGTACTGCTTAATCCAGGTGTATTCGAGTTGTAGCGCCTCAAGTTCATTGCGAACCAGCGTCCAATCCACGGCAGCAGCGGTGCGAACCATGGTTTGGGTGCGGAAGTGCAACGCTGCCGGGTCGGCGAAATACGAACTGAGTCGCTGGCGCAGGTTGATCGCCTTGCCGACATAGACGACCCGTCCCTCGGCGTCGCTGAACCGATAAACACCCGGCCCAGTGGGGATAGTGCCGGGCGCGGGACGGTAACTGGCCGGGTCAGCCACGAGGAACGTCCTTCAACACGAAGTCAGCATAGATAACCCCACCGACAATCGAGGCCGCCCGCTGCCGATCCCGCCCACTCAGCACACCTACCCCTTGGGACGTCGCCTCGCGCCCAAGCCCGCCTAGCATGCCGATTACAAGCCTTGGAGGTTCCCAATGACCGAAGCTCAGCTCTCACGTCGCACCGCACTGATCGCCGTAGGGGGATCAACCCTCGCCTTCTGCCTTGGCTGTTCCACCGCCCCCGGCAGCGCCGGCAACAGCAGCGGCCCGGTGTCGATTAAGGCCGCCGAAATCCCGGTTGGATCAGGCAAGATCGTCGGACAGTTCGTGATCACTCAACCCACGGCCGGCCAGTTCGAGGCCTTCGGCTATCTGTGCACTCATCAGAACTTGCCGGTGCAGCAGGTTAGCGACGCGGCGATCGTCTGCGGTCGCCACGGCTCGACCTACTCCCTGACCGACGGCTCAGTGCTCACCGGACCGGCAACCAAGGCCCTAAGCAAGGCCAACGTGGCCAGGTCGGGCGACACTCTCACCATCAGCTGAGGCCGAGTCCGCCTTCAGCTAACCAACAAGTCTGGTTGACCGCTGACTTGCCGGTGGTCGGCGAGCACGTGGCGCAGGAAGCTGCCGGTGTGGGAGTCGGGATTGGCGGCTACCTGTTCGGGAGTGCCTTCGGCAATCACCAGACCACCGCGGGAGCCACCCTCAGGGCCGAGGTCGATCACCCAGTCAGCCGCCTTGATCACGTCGAGGTTGTGCTCGATCACCACCACCGTGTTGCCCTTGTCGACCAGCGACTGCAGCACCTCCAACAGCTTCCGGATGTCTTCGAAGTGCAGACCGGTAGTGGGTTCGTCCAGGACGTAGAAAGTGCGCCCCGTCGAGCGCTTCTGCAGTTCTGCGGCCAGCTTCACCCGCTGCGCCTCGCCGCCAGAGAGGGTCGTGGCCGGTTGGCCCAAGCGAACGTAGCCAAGCCCGACATCAACCAGCGTGCGCAGGTGCCTGGCGATGGCCTGGATCGGGGCGAAGAACTCCAACGCCTCCTCGATCGGCATGTCGAGGACTTCGGAGATCGTCTTGCCCTTGTAGTGCACCTCCAGGGTTTCCCGGTTGTACCGGGCGCCGTGACAGACCTCGCAGGGCACGTACACATCGGGCAGGAAGTTCATTTCGATCTTGATCGTGCCCTCACCGGCACAGTTCTCGCAGCGCCCACCCTTCACGTTGAAGGAGAACCTGCCCTGCTGATAGCCCCGCACCTTCGCTTCGGCGGTTTCGGCAAAGAGTTTGCGGATCCGATCGAAGACGCCGGTGTAGGTGGCCGGGTTCGAACGCGGGGTGCGCCCGATCGGCGATTGATCGACGTGAATGCTCTTGTCGATGTGCTCGGCCCCGGTGATCGAGCGATGCCGTCCGGGCACCGCCTTGGAACCATAGATCTTCTTGGACAGAGCCGTGTAGAGGATGCTGTTGACCAATGAGGACTTCCCCGAGCCAGACACTCCAGTCACCGCAACGAACTGCCCCAATGGGAAGCGAACCGTGACGTCGAGCAGATTGTGCTCGGTGGCCCCGTGCACCGTCACCGCATGGCCGGTGGACGGACGCCTGGTGGCCGGCATCGGAATCCGTCGCCGCCCAGTCAGGTAGGCACCGGTCAATGAAGTCGGGTGCGCGAGTAGTTCGGACACCGGCCCGGACACCACCACTTCGCCGCCGTGCTCCCCCGCGCCCGGGCCAATATCGACGGCCCAATCGGCGGCCCTGATGGTGTCCTCGTCATGCTCCACCACGATCAAGGTGTTGCCGAGCCGTTTCAGCCGCAGCAGGGTCTCGATCAGGCGATGGTTGTCGCGCTGGTGCAGCCCGATCGATGGCTCATCAAGCACGTACAACACTCCCACCAGCCCCGAGCCGATCTGGGTGGCCAGCCGAATGCGTTGCGCCTCGCCGCCGGAAAGACTGCCCGCGGTGCGGGACAAACTGAGGTAGTCCAAGCCGACGTCCAGCAGGAAGCGGAGTCGCTCGTTGATCTCTTTCACAAGCCGCTCGGCGATGCGGGCCTCACGCTCGGCCAACCGCAACCCGCCCATGAACACCGCAAGTTCGGAGATGCTCAGGTTGGCCACCTCAGCGATGTTCTTGCCGCCCACCGACACCGCCAGTGAGGACGGCTTGAGTCGATCACCGTTGCAGGTCAGGCAAGGTACCTCGCGCATGTAGCCGGCGTATCGTTCCCGAGCGTTGTCGGATTCGGCTTCGGCGTGCCGCCGCCGCACATAGGGCAGCGCGCCTTCGTATTTGGCCCGATAGGTATGTTCGCGGCCGTGCCGCGAAAGGCTGTGCACGGTTACCTGCCCCGGAATCCCCATCAACAGCAGCTGTTGGACGGGCTCGGAAAGCTTCTCCCATGGCGTGTCCACGCTGAAGCCCTCCTGCGCGGCCAGCGCGGCGAAGAGGTTCTGGAAGAAGCCAGCCACATAGGGCGTGGTCCAGATGGCGATTGCCCCCTGGGCAAGACTCTTTCCGGTGTCGGGCACCACCAGCTCGGCGTCCACTTCCATGCGGGTGCCCAAGCCCGAGCAGGCCGGGCAGGCCCCCCAGGGAGCGTTGAACGAGAACTGCCGCGGCTCCAACTCCTCAATGGCCACATCGTGGCCGTTGGGACAGGCCAGCCTTTCGGAGAAGTGCCGCTCCCGATGGGGATCTGAGTCGGCCTTGTCGACGAAATCCACGGTCAGCACGCCACTGGCCAGACCGAGGGCGGTTTCAACAGAATCAGTGAGTCGCCGTTTCATCGTCGCCTTGACGGTCAACCGGTCAACGATCACCTCGATGGAGTGCTTCTTCTGCTTATCCAGCGTCGGTGGGGCGGTCAGCTGGTGGAGCTCACCGTCCACCCGAACTCGAGAGAGCCCTTGCCCGGCAAGCTGGCGGAACAGGTCGACGTACTCACCTTTGCGGCCCCGCACCACCGGTGCCAACACCTGGAAGCGGGTTCCCTCAGGCAGTTCCATCAATCGGTCGACGATCTGTTGCGGCGATTGCCGCGAGATCGGTTCGCCACATTCCACGCAATGCGGTTGGCCTGCGCGCGCGTACAGCAGCCGCAGATAGTCGTAGATCTCGGTGATCGTGCCGACAGTGGAGCGCGGGTTTCGGCTCGTCGACTTCTGATCGATGGAGACCGCCGGGGACAACCCTTCGATGAAGTCGACGTCCGGCTTGTCCATCTGGCCGAGGAACTGGCGGGCATAGGCCGACAGGCTCTCCACATAGCGGCGTTGGCCCTCGGCGAAGATCGTGTCGAAAGCCAGGCTCGACTTGCCCGAACCCGACAGCCCAGTGAACACGATCATCGAATCCCGGGGCAGATCGAGATTGACGTTGCGCAGGTTGTGCTCGCGAGCCCCACGGACGATCAGGCGGTCATTCACGCGGTTCATGCTAGATGGTGCCGCTGACATTCTCCTGCGGCCCGGTTGGCCCGCAGGTGCGCTTGGCCTTAGGTTTGCCTACATGAGTCTGTACCCCGGACCGGTTCCGGTGGCGGATGTGCACCGGTGGAAAACCGAGGCAACCCAGCGACTGCTCGGTTACACCATCGCCCTCACCGAGGATGAGTGGCATCAGCCCGCCCGTTTGCCGGGCTGGTCGCGGGCCCACGTCGCGACTCATCTGGCTCGAAATGCCGATTACTTCCGGGCCGTTCTGAACGCCCAGTTCGCTGGCTGTGCTCAACCCGAGCTACCCAGCGCTGCCGAACGCCGAGCCAACCTTGAGCTGGGCGCCGACCGCAACGGTCTAGAACTACAGATCGATCTGGACGCCGCTGCCGGAGCTTTGCAGAACGCGATCGACACTGTCTCGGACTGGACCCCGCTGGTGCTCATCAACGGCGCTGAGCTGCCTTTGGCGGCGCTGCCGCTGGCGCGACTGCACGAACTCGAAGTGCATCTGATCGACCTCGACTGCGGTTTCACTGCGGAGATGATCGACCCTGAGGCGGCCGAATGGCTGCTGCGTTGGGCGCTGTTCCGTCTTGGCGAGGCCAATCTGCCAGCCATGACGATCACCACCACCAACCTGCAAGCCGAACTAGGTATGGGCACCGACGAACCGCTTCAGATCAGCGGCTCCGATGCGTCCATCTGGGCCTGGTTGACCGGCCGCGGCCCAGCCGACTCAGTATCGGGCTCAGAAGACCTGACGCTGCCGTTTCTCGGCTGACTCGACTAGGCGCGTCCTGGCTCAGTTGAGCGCTTCGAGCATCTGCAGGACCGACTCGCCCCCCGATATCTCACCAAGCCTGGCGTTGAACACCGCATTCTCTGGCCGAGCCAGATGATCGTTGAACGCCGCCTCGTCGCGATAGCGCTCCACCACCACCAGCGCGCCGCGGTCCCGGTCAAGGTAGCTCTCGAACCGCAGGTTGCCCGGTTCGGTGCGAACCTGGCGGCCATAGTCCCCAAGCAATTGGCTGATCTGAGTCCGCACCTCGGCCGCAACAATCATTGTCGCGATCAGGTTGACTTCGCTCATACCGAGTCCAAACGGCCCACGGCGTAGTGCATGACTCGCTCCTCGGTAGCTTCGGACCTACCCAAATCGGCAGCGATCCGGCCGTCCCGCATCACTAGGACCCGGTCGCTCATGCCCAGCACCTCGGGCAGTTCGGAGGAGATCATGATGATGGCTACGCCCTGGTCGGCCAGGTCGGCCATGATTTGGTAGATCTCCGACTTGCTGCCCACATCAATGCCGCGGGTCGGCTCATCGAGAATGAAGACCTTGATTCCCAGGCTGAGCCAGCGGGCCAGCACCACTTTCTGCTGATTGCCACCGCTCATGTTGACCACCATGAATTCCGGTGACGGGGTCTTGATCCGAAGGTTCTCAATCCACTTGGCGACTAAAGCCTTCTCCTGCCCAAGCTGTAGAAGGCCGAGCTTGGTGAGCCGATTGAGTCCAGCCACCGTGACGTTGAAGAACACCTGCAGCTTCAACAACAGCCCTTGCCGCTTGCGGTCCTCGGTCACCAATGCCACTCCCCGATCAATGGCGTCCCTCGGCGATCGGGGTCGGTAGGGCTTGCCGAACAGGTGCATCTCTCCAACAGTTGCCCGATCAGCCCCGAAGAGCACCCGGGCAACCTCAGTGCGCCCCGAGCCGGTGATCCCGGCGAAGCCGATGATCTCCCCAGCCCGGACAGTGAAGGAGACATCCTTGACCAGGTGAGCTTGGGCCAACTGCGACACCTCCAGCACCACCTCACCGGGTGTTCCGGAGCGTTTGGGGTAGACGTCGGCGAGGTCACGGCCGATCATCATTCTCACCAAGTCGTCCAGATTGACCTCAGACACTTTTCGGGTATCGATGTAGCTGCCGTCCTTGAGCACCGTCACTTCGTCAGCCACCTCGAAGATCTCCTTCAGTCGGTGGGAGATATAGATGATGCCGATGCCAGCGGCTTGCAGCCGCCGTACCACCGCGAACAACTGCTCAATATCTTGTTCACTGAGCACGGCCGAAGGTTCGTCCATCACCAGGATCCGAGTGTTTCGGTTCAGTGCTTTGGCGATCTCGACCATTTGTTGCTGAGCAACCGAGAGCCTGCCGGTGATGGCATCTACTGGCAGCGAGACGTTGAGACTGTCCAGGAGTTCACGAGCGCGCTGGCGGGCCTGGGCCCAATCGACTTTGCCAAGCTTGGTGGGCAAGTGACCGAGGAAGATGTTCTCTGCCACCGTCATGTTCGGGGCGAGGTTGAATTCCTGATAGATCGTGGAGATGCCCAACCGCTCGGCGTCACCCGGGTTTCGGATGTCCACCTTGGCCCCATCGACGAAGATCTCGCCTTCGTCGCGAGTGTAGGCACCGGAGAGGATCTTGATCAGGGTCGATTTGCCCGCCCCGTTTTCTCCGAGCAGCGCATGTACCTGCCCACTTCGCACCCGAAGGTTCACTCCGGCCAACGCCTTCACCCCAGGAAAGCTCTTGCCAATGCCACGCATTTCCAGCAGCGGGGCGGACGCAGTCTGGTCACTCATTGTGCCCACATCACTTGCGATGGGTGAGCTGATCGACTGAGACTGCGGCGATGACCAGGATGCCGGTCACCAACACCTGATAGGTCGACTCCACACCCATCAGCTGGAGGCCGTTGCGGAATACGCCCACAATGAGCGCACCGATCAAGGTACCGACGATGCTGCCCCGCCCACCAAAGAGGCTGGTACCACCAAGCACCACCGCAGTGATGCTGTCGAGGTTGGAGTTCTGGCCGGCCTGCGGGTCGCCGACTCCGGTGCGAGCCACCAGCAGCAGGGCCGCGATTCCGTAGGCCAAGCCAGCGAAGGCATAGACACCCATCAGCACTCGTTTGGTGTTGATGCCGGACAGCCGCGCAGCCTCAATATTGTCCCCCACTGCGAACACTGACCGGCCAGCGGCGGTATAGCGCAGTGCAAACCAGGTGATCGCATACAGAACCACCATCAAGACCGTCCCCCACGCGATGGCTGTTCCGCCGAGATAGAAGGTGTCGCCCAAGAAGGTCAACGACTTAGGCAGCCCGGTGACCGTGGAGGTGGTGTAAATCCGAGTCAGCGCGTAGGCGATGTTCATCGTCCCAAGAGTCACGATGAAGGCTGGTAACCCAACCCCGGTGACCAGAGCTCCGTTGAGGAGGCCGAAACCCACCGCCACGAGCAGCCCCAAAGCGACCGCCAGCACCGGGTTGAGACCTTTCTGCGCGGCAAAGCTCGCCATCAGCACTCCCGATAGCGCCATCACCATGCCGTTGGACAGATCGATCCCGGTGGTGATGATGACCAGCGTTTGGCCGATGGCCAGCACCCCCACCACCATGACCTGCTGAAGGATCAGGGAAAAATTGGGGCCGCTAAGGAACCGCGGGCTCATGATGGCGAAGAAAATGCTGGCCATTAGCAAAGCGGCCAGCGGGCCGAGGATTGGGGATCCGAACAGTACCTTGGCGATGCCCGCACGCCGGTCGATCGTCGGGCTCAGCGCTGAGCTCATGGTTCGTCGTGCCTTTCTGTGTGCCAGGTGGCGGCGCTGCCGGTCGGCTTCGCCGCCACCCAGACCTCGTTGATTACTTGTTGCCCCAGCAGTTCGCTGTGCCGTAGGCGGAGTCCTTGCTGTCCACCCCGGCCTGGGCCTTGTCGGTGATCAGCGTGACGCCGGTGTCGGTGTAGCCAGTCGGCTTGGTACCGGTCTTGGCGTAGTTCACGATGGCTTCAACGCCAAGTGAAGCCATCTTCAGTGGGTACTGCTGCGAGGTGGCTGCGATCTTGCCGTCAACCACACCCTGAACGCCCTGGCAGCCGCCGTCAACCGAAACGATGACCACGTCCTTCTCCTTGCCCGCGTTCTTCAGTGCGGTGTAAGCACCAAAGGCGGCCGGCTCGTTGATGGTGTAGACCAAGTTGATGTCGGAGTTCTTGCTCAAGCAGTTCTCCATTGCGGTCTGACCCTCGGTCTGGTCACCATGGGTGTCCTGAGCACAGACGACTTCCTTGGAGGTCGCCAGATCGGTGGAGTCAGCAGCGATTCCCGAAACCAGACCCATGCCCTGCAGGAAGCCGTTGTGACGCTGGGCGCCAACGGTGATACCGGGCTGAAGATCGAGGGTGGCAATCACAGGGGTCTTGCCTGCCATCTTTTTGCCCGCCCATTGACCGATCAGTTCGCCGGCCTTGAAGTTGTCGGTGGCGAACAGCGCATCAGAGGCACTCTGCGGATCGGTTGCCGTGTCGAGGGCGATCACGACGACCCCGGCTGCCCGCGCCTTCTCGATCGAGGGCACGATGGCCTTGGTGTCACTTGGCGTGATCAGAATGCCCTTGGCACCGGCGTTGATCATGTTCTCCATCGCGGTGACTTGGCCCTCATTGTCGCCGTCTTTAGCGCCAGCGCCAGTGAGGAGCTTCACGCCAAGCTCAGTTGCCTTGGCCTGCGCGCCCTCCTTCATCTTCACGAAGAACGGGTTGGTTTCAGTCTTGGTGATCAGACCCACAACAATCTGGTCCGAACCTGCGGATCCGCTGGTAGAAGGGGCAGCGCCCGAACTGCAAGCAGTGAGTACAAGAGGAAGCGCGAGTCCGAAGACCGCGAGGTGCTTGAGGCTCATCGTGTATTGTCGCCTTTCTTTCTCCATCGCCGGGATTGACATCGATGTCATCCGTGGTAGGACTGTAAGATCATCACTAATACCGAGTCAAGCAACAGAGCGAAACTGAGACCTGAACGTGACCTCAACTGGATCCCCCGTCCCCGGCTCAAGGCCGGTCCGTCAGCCCGCCACGATGAAACAGGTCGCGCTCTTGGCTGGCGTCGGCACCAAGACGGTTTCGCGGGTCATCAACGAAGAACCAAACGTCAGCGATGCGATGGCGAAACGGGTCTGGGAGGCAATCACTGCGCTCGACTACCACGTCGACATGCAAGCGGGCAGCCTGCGCCGAGCCGGAGGTCGCACCAGGACCATCGGACTGCTCATCAGCAGCGTCGACAACCCCTTCGCTGGTGGCATTCATCGGGCCGTGGAAACCCAAGCCCGCCGACACGGCGTGTCAGTACTGGCTGCCAGCATGGATGAGGACCCCACCCGCGAGGCCCTTGGGGTCAAGGAGTTCCTACGCCGTCGCGTAGACGGCCTGATTATCACCACCGCCTCACAGGATCTCAGCTATTTGGTCTCGGCGGTCGAGCGAGGCATACCCATGGTGTTCGTCGACCGAGCTCCCGTTGGACTGAACGCAGACTCGGTGACAAGCGACAATAGTGAGGCCTCCGCGGCTGGCACCCGCCACCTCATCGAGCGCGGGCATCGCCGCATCGCCCTCTTGGTCGACAACGTATCGATCGGCACCGCCGCCGAACGCCGTCGCGGTTTCCTTGAGGAGTTGGGACGGGCCGGAATCCCTACCGGCGAAGCAACCATTCGCACCGACGTCCACGGTGCCGATGCAGCCGAGCAACTGACGCGTTCACTACTCGCCCAGCCCGACCCGCCGACCGCCATCTTCAGTGCCCAGAACCTCATCACGCTTGGGGTGCTGCGCGCACTGCATTCCCTGGGACGCCAGCACGATGTGGCCTTGATCGGCTTCGACGATCTTCCGTTGGCCGACCTACTTCAGCCTGCCATTACCGTGATCGCCCAGGACGCCCGAGCCATCGGCGAGGCCGCAGCAGAGCGGCTGTTCCGCCGACTGGACGGCGACCATCTCCCGGTCGAGCAGGTGATCATTCCGGCCGAGTTGATAGCCCGCGGTAGCGGTGAGATATCGCCCGCGCATTGATGGTTCTCACGACCCACCCAAGAACGGCGCTGACATCGTTGTCGTCGTCACAACTTGCGTCCCGACACATCCTGGTCGATCAGGAATTGGCGGCGATCGATCGCCGCCGCGCCACCACTAGGCTGGCGATGGTAGTCACTGTCAGGGTGCCGATGATCACTAGTAGTGACAGCCAGATCGGGATCTCGGCGTCGAAGCCCAGCGCGTGATCGACGCCATACTCATGGAACGCATGGAGCACCAGCTTGACGCCGATGAAGGCCAAAATGACTGACAACCCCACCGATAGGTAGATCAGGCGCTCGAGCAGCCCGCCGATCAGGAAGTAAAGCTGCCGCAGCCCCATCAAGGCGAACACGTTGGCAGTGAACACTAGGAAGGGCTCCTGAGTGAGCCCGTAGATCGCCGGAATCGAATCCAGAGCGAACAGCAGGTCGGTGGTACCCAGCGCAACGATGACGAAGAGCATCGGCGTGATCAGGCGCTTGCCGTCCACCTTCACTTGCAGCTTGGTGCCGTGGAACTCCTCGGTGGCCGGGAACGTATGTCGAACCCAGCGCATCACCGCGTTCTCGGTCAGATCTTCTTCGTCATCAGGCTTGCGGTAGTCAAGGTAGAGCTTGATGGCGGTGTAGATCAGGAAGGCACCGAAGAGGAAGAAGATCCAGCTGAAGGCCTCGATCGCCGCCGCACCCAAGCCGATGAAGATGCCTCTGAAGATCAGCGCCAAGATGATGCCAACCATTAGGGCGTACTGCTGCAACTGCCGGGGCACCCGAAGGTTGGCCATGATGAGCACGAAGATGAACAGGTTGTCCACGCTCAGGCTGTACTCGGTGAGCCAGCCAGCGAAAAACTCCCCTGCGTAGCGTCCGCCCCAGATGTACCAGACCCCCATGCCAAAGACCACTGCGAGCGCGGAAAAGGCGGCTATGGCCACCCCCGCTTCCTTCATCGATGGCTCATGCGGCCGGCGGCCGATGTAGAGCAGATCGACCCCAAGCAAAACCACCATCGCGGTAATCGTGATCAGCCACACCTCGGTGGTTACGTGCATTACTTGCCCTTCTCCATCGAGTCTGGTTGCGCGACCCGGCAGTTCGCGACCATTCTCGCAGCCACCGCCAGCCCGTCCAACTGAGCCGTCAGCTGGTCGCCGCCAGGATCTGCCGCAGGGTCTTCTTCAGGTCCGCAACCTCATCACGCAGGCGCGCGGCCAATTCGAACTGCAACTCCGCAGCCGCCGCGTGCATCTGATCATTCAACTCGCTGATCAGGGCCGCCAACTCCGCAGCTGGCAGGTCACCCAAGTCCCGGGAACGCACTGAGGTCGCCGGCAGGGGGCTGGTCGGACGTCGACCACCCGATCGCGCCACCAACTCGCTGGTGTCAGCATCTTCACGAGCGAGCAGATCGGTCAGGTCGGCGATCTTTTTGCGTAGCGGTTGGGGGTCGAGACCCCGCTCGGTGTTGTAGGCCACCTGCTTCTCGCGTCGCCGATTGGTCTCATCGATGGCCGCAGCCATCGAGGGAGTGATCTTGTCGGCGTACATATGCACCTGGCCGCCAACATTTCGGGCGGCCCGTCCGATGGTCTGGATCAGTGAACGCGCCGAGCGCAGGAAGCCTTCTTTGTCGGCGTCCAGAATCGAGACCAGGCTCACCTCGGGCAGGTCCAAGCCCTCGCGCAACAGATTGATGCCGACCAGGACGTCGTAAACCCCCAGCCGTAACTCGCGCAGCAACTCGATGCGGCGCAGCGTGTCGACTTCGGAATGCAGGTAGCGGGTCCTGACCCCGTTCTCCATCAGGTAGTCAGTCAGATCCTCAGCCATCTTCTTGGTCAAGGTGGTCACCAACACCCGCTCGTTGGCATCGGCGCGGGTGCGGATCTCGCCCATCAGGTCGTCGATCTGACCCTTGGTCGGTTTGAGGACGATCTGAGGATCAACCAATCCGGTGGGTCGGATGAGTTGCTCGACCACGCCTTCGGCTTTCGCCATCTCGTACGGACCCGGAGTGGCCGACAGGTAGACCGTTTGCCCGATCCGCTCCACAAACTCCTCCCAGCGCAGCGGCCGGTTGTCCATCGCCGATGGCAGGCGAAAACCGTGCTCGACCAGAGTCCGCTTGCGGGACATGTCACCCTCGTACATGCCACCGATCTGGGGCACCGTCACGTGAGACTCATCGATGACCAGCACGAAATCCTCTGGGAAATAGTCCAGCAGGCAGTTGGGGGCACTGCCGGTACCGCGTCCATCGATGTGCCGGGAGTAGTTCTCGATGCCAGAACAGGTGCCGATCTGGCGCATCATTTCGATGTCGTAGCCAGTACGCATTCGCAGCCGTTGAGCCTCCAGCAGTTTGCCCTCGGCATCCAGATCGGCCAAGCGCACCGCCAGTTCGGCTTCAATCTCGTCAATGGCGCGCTCCATCCGCTCCGGGCCAGCCACATAGTGGGAGGCCGGGAAGAGATAGACCTCGGTATCAGTGCTGAGCACTTCGCCACTGACCGGGTGCATCGTCGAGAGCGCTTCGATCTCGTCACCGAAAAACTCGATCCGCACTGCGTGTTCCTCATACATCGGGAACACCTCCACGGTGTCGCCCCGCACCCTGAAGGTGCCACGGGTGCCCGCCAGATCGTTGCGGGCGTACTGGATGTCTACCAGACGACGCAGGAACCCATCCCGGTCGGTCTCCTCCCCCACCCGCAGCCGCACCATTCGGTCCACGTACTCCTGGGGGGTGCCCAGGCCATAGATGGCCGAAACTGAGGCAACCACGATGACATCGCGGCGAGTCAGCAACGAGTTCGTGGCCGAGTGCCGCAGTCGCTCCACCTCTTCGTTGAGCGAGGAGTCCTTCTCGATGTAGGTATCGGTCTGGGGAACGTAGGCCTCTGGCTGGTAATAGTCGTAGTAGGAGACGAAATACTCGACCGCGTTCTCGGGGAAGAACTGGCGCAACTCGTTGGCGAACTGGGCGGCCAGAGTCTTGTTCGGCTGCATCACCAGCATCGGCCGCTGCAACCGCTCGGCCAACCAGGCCACGGTCGCGGTCTTTCCGGTACCAGTAGCCCCGAGGAGCACTACGTGTTGCTTGCCCTCGTTAATCAACCGCTCAAGATCGTTGATCGCGGTCGGCTGATCACCGGCCGGCTCGAAGTCGGCCACCACCTTGAACGGCGCCAATCGCCGCTGCAAATCACTGACAGGTCGCACGGTGAAGAGCTTAGGCGCCCCCACTGACAGTTTCCCGCCAACGCCGATCAGGCCCCGTCAGCCGAAGCCGACAGGGCCTGATCGCCTGAGGTTTTACCTCAGCCAGCTGCCTGGCTGCCTAGCACCACGTTCAGCATCTCATTGACACCGTCGAACGAGGTTTGTGGAGTCGATTCGGTGAACACGACCGTTGAGAACGAGGTCACCCCGTCAGTGCTTCGCACGGCAGCAAAGGTCTGCACGTACATCTCCTTGCTGGAGCCACCGGAGGCCTGGACGAAAACGGCCAGGCACTTGGCGACGGATAGGTTTTTGGCATTCACCGCCACCTTCTCTGCCTTGCCGAACTTGGTCCCGCTCTGGTCTTTCAGCAGGCTCTTGCTGTAAGCCTCGCAGAGCTGGTTGGCCGTGTTGCTGGCTTCCAGCTTCTGCACCTCGGTGATCAGCATGGCCTTACCGTCCTGGACCTTGATCACACCCTCAGCCTGGTCGGTGATCTGCCAGCCATCGGCTACGGCGAACTGCACGCCATAGCCAAGATCGACCGCACCGCCGGTGGGCTGAGTCGGCTGCTCAGTGGGCTGTTCAGTCGGCTGGGTAGTCGGCTGCTCAGTCGGCTGGGTAGTCGGCTGGGTTGGTTGAGCCGGGGTGGACGGAACCGTCGGCCCACTCGGGGTCTTCGGCGTCTGCGCCATCAACATGAAGCCGCCGCCCACCAGGGCCAGCGCCACGACCGCAGCGATCACGATCAGCAGCACCTTCGAAGAGGACGCCTTGCCAGCTGGCGGCTGCGGGTAACCACCCTGGGTCGGGTAACCACCCTGTCCGTACGGCGCCTGCGGATAGCCCCCCGGCTGGAAGCCACCTGGAGCGGGATAACCCGGAGCGGGAGCCTGCCCGGCAGGTGGGAACTGGCCACCCGGAGCGGGAGCCTGCCCGCCAGGTGGGAACTGGCCACCCGGAGCGGGAGCCTGCCCGCCAGGTGGGAACTGGCCAGCGGGCGGGAACTGGCCCGCATTCGGAGCTTGATAACCAGCTGGCGGCATGCCCTGGCCGGGCTGGCCGCCGGGAACCTGAGTTGGTCCATTCGGTGGGGTCTGGCTCATTTCTCGCCCTCCTCGCTGGTAGCCGATCCAGTCGAGGAGGGCTTAGCCCCACCTGACTTTGGTGGTGCCTCAACTGCGGAACTCCCTGCTGACACTTTGGACCGACCTCTGGCCGACTGTCCGCAGGCGCTGCAGAAAGCCGCCCCGGGCAGCAGTGGCATCTCGCAGCGGGGGCAGAAGCCCAGCGCGTCGCCCTGTTCGGCATCTTCGGCTCGGGAGGCCGCTTCAAGCGCGCCTTCAAGCAGCGCAGTCTGAAGCACGGTGCGCAAGCGCAGGATCAGCAGGCCAAGGACCAACAAGCCCCACAACACCTGCAGCACCAGCGAAAGGCTGGGGGTGCCGACGAAGCCGAGCAGGTAGACCCCGCCGCTGAAGAGAATGTTGGCAACGATTGCCAGCAACAGTCCGCCGAAGTACCGACCAGTGAAACCGTCATAGCCCTTGCCCAAACCGGAGAACTCCGCCACGGCCAGGCCAGTAGCGGTGCCCATCACCAGTGGCTTGACGAAGCCTTCCAGGAATACCAGCGAGGCCAACTGGGTCGGCTGCCCGACCACCATGCCGCCAGTGAGCAGATCCCAATGGCGCACCAGAGTGTCGAAGCTGGCGTAAGCCACCCCACTGATCACCCCGAAGGTGAGCCCGTCCATCAAATCGTCGAAAGCCGGACGGCTGGCCAACACCAACGGTCCAACTTGGCGGATCAGTTCGCCGACCACCGGGACCGCAACTGCGGCCACCAAGAAGCCGGTCAGTGTGGGCATCGCAGCCACGATGCCGTCCGTGCCGCCCACAGCAGAGTTGAACGGCATCCAGTTCAACCAAGCGAGGGTGAACAGCGCCGCCAATACGCCGGTCAGCAGGAAGCCGAGCCCAGTCACTGCGACTGGCGCGTCTTCCCACATGTTCACGTCGTAGAGGTAGGTGATGTAGACCACCGGGATAGCAAAGGCCGCGATCAATAAGGCGATCGGCATCGCCCCAAGAACAGCGGCCAACAGCGCGGCGACCAAGGTGATCGTCAACGCCGTCCGGTAGGTCTGGGGATGCCGGCCAGCTTCCCTGGGCATGATCGAGGAGATCAGTGCGAAGGAAGCTACCGGCTCGTTGGGGGCGAGCGCGAAACGCCGGTTTGCGCGTTCAGCCCCTGGTACTAGGTCTTGGCCGCAGCGATGGCAGAAGTGTGCAACCTCTGGCACCGCAGACTGGCATTGTGGACAATCCATGAATGGCCTCCTGCATTGCGTTGGGCAAAGCATAGAGGCGTACACAACAGACGGCGCGGAAGTGGCCGGTGCCCTAATCACTCATTGACTGGCCAGCCACCCGCTCGGCCCAGAACCGAGCCACCGCTGACCGCAGTTGGCGTGGGGTGCCATTGTTGGTGATTACAACATCAGCCCTAGCCAGACGCTGCTCCCGGGACGTCTGAGCCGACACCCTTGCCACAGCATCGGCGTCGCTCAGCTGGTCGCGAGAACGCAATCGAGCTAATTGCACGGCCGGTTCCACGTCAACTACCACCACCAGGTCGAAGGAATCAGCCATCCCGACCTCAACCAGCAACGGGACTACTTGGACGATCACCGAACCCGTCGGTGCGGCCTCGGCCAACTCGGCCGCCCGCGCCCGCACGGCGGGATGCACGATGGCCTCCAGATCGGACCGGGCCCGTCGATCAGCGAACACCACTCGACCCAGGGCCGGACGATCCAGGCTGCCGTCCGCAGCCAGCACTTCGGTGCCAAAGCGTGCCACGATGGCGCTCAGGCCAGGGGTGCCGGGGGCCACCACCTCCCGAGCTAACACATCGGAATCGATGATGACCGCACCGAGTTCCGCCAGTTGGGCGGCCACAGCCGATTTGCCAGCGGCAATTCCGCCGGTGAGCCCGATCATCATGGCCAGTAGTCCCGAAGGTCAGCCAGCAGCCGGCCCGCCTGGTTGGCAATCGAGGACCCCTCACCAGCAGTCAGGATCTGCCGGACGAAGAGCGCGTCCTCCGCGCCAGGGTCGAGGAACAGATCGACTATCTGGCGGGCCGCCTTGCCCTCATACTTGCCGCTGCCTTTGGCCGTGGCCCGATCGATCCTGCTGGCGTAGGTCTTCTTCACCTTGCCGGCCGATCCGGTGAACGGAGTGTTGCTGCGACTGAGCGCGTCGAGAAGCTCTTCGGCCGCACTCCCAGTGGCATTGCCATAAGTCACCGCCAGCAGCTGATTGCGTCCATTCGACAACAGGACGCGAGATTCGGCGAGGCCGTCCACCTGCCACCCCTCAGGCACGTCGAAGGTGGTCCGGCCGAATTCGAAATCGCTTTGGTCCACCGGCTCATCGGCGGAGTCATCAAAGGGGTCGTCCACTATTGGCGAGGCTTCGGTGTCTTCGCCGGAGCTAGTGCCCCATTCGACCCGAGCTGTTCCAACATCGGCAATCGCCATCAGCCCACCCAGGGCCACCACGCCGCCCACAACAGCGATCACACCGCGGCGCGAGGCCTGATGAGAGCTTGCCCCGGACGAACCACTCGGCTGGTAGGCGCGCACCACCAGCGGCGCTGGTGGTGGCTCGGTCCAACGGTTCGGTGCCGGCGAGTTCGCTGGCTCAGAACTGTGCGGGTAGTTCTCGTACTGGGTGGGTGGCTCGCCGCTCAAGCGGGTCTCCTTAGTCGTCGAAGCGAGTCCAGCATGCCAGGCTGAATCGCCTCAGCGAAGGTTTCGGCCAACCGAAAAGCCGAAGCGCCCCCACCGGACGGTGGGGGCGCTTCGAACTAAAGGGTTGGTCAGCGACCGCCGGTGAGCTTCTCCCGCAGAGCCTGCAGAGCCTCGTCAGAGGCCAGCGAGCCTTCAGGGGCAGTCTCGTCCACACCGCCAGCGGAGTAGGCCGCCGTGTTGACCTCGGTGACCGCGGCCTGCACGTCAGCAGCCTCGGCCTCCTCGACCTGCTTCTTGTGGGCCTGCCAACGGGCCTGCGCCTCGGCGTACTGGTGCTCCCAGGCGCGCTGCTGCTCTTCGTAGCCGGCCTTCCACTCCTGGGTTTCGGGATCGAAACCGTCGGGGTAGATGTAGTTGCCCGCATCGTCGTAGGAAGCAGTCATGCCGTAAAGAGCCGGGTCGAAATCGTCGGCAGCGATGTCGACACCCTCGTTGGCCTGCTTCAGGCTCAACGAGATCCGGCGACGCTCCAAGTCGATGTCGATGATCTTGACCATGACCTCGTCGTTGACGGTGACGACCTGCTCGGGGATCTCCACGTGACGCTCGGCCAATTCCGAAACGTGCACCAGACCCTCGATGCCCTCTTCCACCCGGACGAACGCACCGAAGGGCACCAGCTTGGTGACCTTACCCGGCACGATCTGACCGATCTGGTGAGTACGAGCGAAGGTCTGCCACGGATCTTCCTGAGTCGCCTTCAGCGACAGCGAAACCCGCTCGCGGTCCATGTCGACGTCCAGCACCTCAACGGTGACCTCGTCGCCAACCTCGACCACTTCGGACGGGTGATCAATGTGCTTCCAGCTCAGCTCGGAGACGTGCACCAAACCATCCACCCCGCCCAGATCGACGAAGGCGCCGAAGTTGACGATGGAGGAAACCACACCCTTGCGAATCTGGCCCTTGGTGAGCTGGTTGAGGAAGGTGTGACGCACTTCGGACTGGGTCTGCTCCAGCCAAGCCCGGCGGGAAAGAACCACGTTGTTTCGGTTCTTGTCCAGCTCAATGATCTTGGCCTCAAGCTCCATGCCAACATAAGGCAGCAGGTCGCGCACTCGACGCATCTCGACCAGGGACGCCGGCAGGAAGCCGCGCAGACCGATGTCGATGATCAGGCCGCCCTTAACCACCTCAATGACGCGACCGGTGACGACCCCGTCCTCTTCCTTGACCTTCTCGATCTGGCCCCAGGCGCGCTCGTACTGAGCCCGCTTCTTGCTCAGGATCAGGCGACCTTCTTTGTCTTCCTTCTGCTGGACCAAGGCCTCGATCTCATCACCGACGCTGACCACATCGAAGGGATCGACGTCGTGCTTGATGGAGAGTTCCTTGGAAGGAATGACGCCTTCGGTTTTGTAACCGATGTCGAGCAGGACCTCGTCCCGATCGACCTTGACGACAGTGCCGGTCACGATGTCGCCGTCGTTGAAGTACTTGATGGTCGCGTCGACCGCTGCCAGGAATGCTTCCGGCGATCCGAAATCGTCGATCGCGACGGTGGCTGCCTCGGGAGTTGAGGTCATGTAGTAGGGCTCCGATGGGTTGGAATATTTAGATGGTCACGCCACGACCATGCTTCGATTGGATTGGGCCAGGCTGACCCTGGGATCGTCCGCACGACAGCGCGCCGACCCCCTAGGTCCGAGGTCATGCCGGTCGTAGTGCAACCGACAGCCTATCGATCCGCTACGCGGAGGGTCAATCTGGCCGGACGCGGCGGGGTTAGGCTTGGGGCCGAGGCCAAAGGAGGACCCCAACATGAGTGGCACCGCCATCATCCATGATGCGACCCTGACCCCCACCAAGCTCGAATTGCTCGCCGGTTGGCTGCCCAAACAGCCCTGGTTCGCTGGCCGCGCTGACGACCTGGAAAGGGTGGCTGGCTATCGCTTCGTGGACCCTGACGGCGAGGTGGGTATCGACACCCTGCTGGTTCGCTCGGCCGGAGTCACCTACCAAGTTCCCCTCACCTACCGATCCGAACCACTTGCCGAGGCCGCCGATCACCTGATCGGCACCATGGAGCATTCAGAGCTGGGCACCCGCTACACCTATGACGCTCTCGGCGATCCGGTCTACACCGTCGAGTTGCTGCGGGTGATCCACGAAGGTGACACCGAGGCTGAGTTGTCGCGCGGGGAGAAGACGATGACCGTCCTCGGCAGTGGGGTCGTGCCGGTGTCCAACGCGGCCGGGGAGATGATGCGGGTCATCCGAGTGCTGGACGGCGCCCATGTGCCCACCAATCGCCCGCCGCTGGGCACCCTCACCGGCTACTGGACCGATGCCGATGGTGAGCAGGAACAGACCCTGGTGATCCTTCGTTAAGCCTGGTTCGGCTGGCTCGGGTTCAGTGGGCGGCTTGGTGCCAGGTGCGCCCGGTGCCCACTGAAACCTCCAGCGGAACCGCCATCGCCACCGCGTGACCCATCTTGTCCCGCACCAACTCCTCAAGCTCTTCGCGCTCGCCCTCGGCCACCTCGAACACCAACTCGTCGTGCACCTGCAACAGCATCCGGCTACGCAGGCCGCGACTCTGTAGGGCAGTCTCGACGTCGAGCATGGCCACCTTGATGATGTCGGCCGCTGAGCCCTGGATCGGGGCGTTCAGGGCGGCCCGTTCGGCCATTTCCCGGCGCTGCCGGTTTGAGGAGTTCAGATCAGGCAGGTACCGCCGCCGACCCAGCACAGTCTCGGTGTAGCCGGTCTGCCGAGCCTCGGCAACAATCTCGTGCAGGTAGTCACGGACATGCCCAAACCGCTCGAAGTACTCATCCATCAACCCCTTGGCTTCTGTTACCTCCACCTTCAGTTGCTGACTCAGGCCGTAGGCGCTGAGCCCGTAAGCCAGGCCGTAGTTCATCGCCTTGATCTTGGCTCGCTGGGGGACGCTCACCTCATCGGCGGCAACGCCGAAGACCCGCGACGCCATGATGGTGTGGAAGTCCTCACCAGTCGAAAAGGCCTCGATCAGGCCAGCATCGGAGGACTGGTCGGCCATGATCCGCATCTCGATCTGGGAGTAGTCGGCAGTCAGGAGAGTCTCATAGCCGTCTCCGACCACGAATGCTTCCCGAATGCGTCGACCCGCCTCGGTGCGAATGGGGATGTTCTGCAGATTCGGGTCGGTAGAGGACAACCTGCCAGTGGCGGCAATTGTCTGGACGTAGGTCGTGTGCACCCGGCCGTCAGCCGCGATCGACTTCTGCAGCCCCTCAACGGTCTGGCGCAACCGGATTTGATCTCGATGCCGCAGCAGGTGCGCCAAGAACGGATGCTCGGTCTTGGCGAACAGCAGCTCCAGTGACTCCGCGTCGGTGGTGTAGCCGGTTTGGGTCTTGCGCGTCTTCGGCATCCCCAACTCGTCGAACAGCACCGCTTGCAGCTGCTTGGGTGAGCCCAGGTTGATCTGCTTGCCCAGCACCGCGTGGGCATCGGATTCGGCGGCAGCCACGGCGGCATCGAACTCGGCATGGAGGTGGTCAAGGTAGTCAGCATCGATTGCGATCCCGACCGCTTCCATCCGGGCCAGGGTTCGAGTGAGCGGCAACTCAACCTCGCGCAGCAGGCTCGTGCCACCCTGGGCTTCCAGTTCCGCCTCCAGCACGGTGGCCAAATCGATCACCGCCCGAGCTCGCACCATCGCCTCAGCACCCGCGTTCTCAGTGTCGAACACGAACGCGGCCTGGTCACCCTCGGCTGCCCCAGTTCCCGACACGGCCAAATCTCGCCGCAAATGGCGAGCGGTGAGATCACCCAGGTCGTAGACCCGCTGATCCGGACGCAACAGGTAGGCCGCGAGCTGAGTGTCGCTGACCAACCCGGCCAGCTCCCAGCCGCGGGCCCAGAGCGCCAACATCGGCCCCTTGGCATCGTGCATCGCCTTCGGCGCTGACCCATCGGCAAGCCAAGCGCCCAGGGCCGCATCGTCTGCGGGATCAAGCGTGGCCACCTCGATCCAGGCCGCCGCACCATCGGCCGCTGCCAGCGCCAACCCAGTGACGTCACCGGTGCCAGCGCGCCAGCGCCCACTGACGTCGATGCCAACCACTGCGGACCGACCATGCCCGGCCAGCCAGGCGGCCACCTGACCGGGAGCCAGCACTTCGCCAGCAACCTCGAAGCCGCCGGAGTTGATCAGGTCGTCGGCTGGCAGGGTCTCCATCAGCCGGTCACGCAGGACGCGGAATTCCAGGCCGTCGAACAACATATGGACGGCCTCGCGATCCCAGTCACGACGCTCCAACTCGGAAACGGCCACTGGCAGCTCCAAGTCACCGATCAGTGCATTGAGCTCCCGGTTGCGCCGAACATCGCCCAGGTGTTCGCGCAGCGAGTCGCCAACCTTGCCACCGATCTCATCGACGTGCCGCAGCAGGTTCTCCAAGCCGTCGTAGGCCGCTAGCCACTTTGCGGCGGTTTTCGGGCCGACTCCAGGAACCCCCGGCAGGTTGTCACTGGTCTCCCCCACCAGTGCCGCCAATTCTGGGTATCTGGCCGGGGCCACCAGGTACTTCTCGCTTACCGTGGCCGGGTCGAGCCGAGCCAGGTCAGAGACGCCCTTGCGTGGGTATAACACCGTCACTCGATCGGTCACCAACTGCAAAGTGTCCCGGTCACCGGTACAGATCAGCACCCGCAGCCCCGCAGCCTCGCCTTGGCGAGCCAAAGTCGCGATGATGTCGTCGGCCTCGAAACCGTCAGCTTCCACGTGCACGATGTTGAGAGCGTCCAGCACCTCTTTAATCAGCGCCACCTGACCGGAGAACTCCGCCGGGGAGGCCGAGCGGTTCGCCTTGTAGTCGGCGTACTGGGCGCTGCGAAAGGTCTGCCGCGAGACGTCGAAGGCCACTGCCAGGTGGGTGGGCTGCTCGTCACGAAGGACGTTGATCAGCATCGAGGTGAAGCCGTAGACCGCGTTGGTGTGTTGACCGGTGCTGGTGGCGAAGTTCTCCACCGGCAGCGCGAAGAAGGCGCGATAGGCCACCGAGTGCCCATCAATCAACAGCAACGTGCCAGTCGGATCACCGTGGCCGGAGGGAGGGTTCGTCACAGACCGGAACTCTACCGGGGACGACTGACCACGACGCCCTGGGGTGTGCCAAGGTTGGCGAGTGAACGTTCCCGATTGGTTCGAAGGCTTACGCAGCCCATTGGACGACAAGATGGGCACGGAGTGGATCGAAATCACTCCGACCCGCGCTGTGGGCCGCTGCCCGGTCGCTGGCAACACTCAGCCCTTCGGGCTGTGGCATGGCGGCGCGTCCTGCGTCCTGGCCGAAAGCCTGGCTTCCCTGGCTGCCGCAGCCGAAGTCGGCCCCAGCGGTGCGGTGACCGGCGTCGACATCAACGCCACCCACTTGCGCAGCGTTACCGACGGCTGGATCACCGGGACGGCTACCGCCATCCGGATTGGCGGCACCCTGGCCACCTACGACGTAGCGTTGGTCGCCGACAACGGGACGCAGGTATGCGCCGCCCGAATCACCGTCTTTCTTCGCCGCGCCCGGCCGGATTCAGCTACTTCTTGAGCGGTCGGCCTTTGCCGCCGCCCTTGGAATGCTCAATGACGCCCTCGGCCACCTCGCGCATCGACTTGCGCAGGTCCATCGCGGTCTTCTGGATCCAGCGGAACGCCTCGGGCTCAGTCAGCCCCAGCCCCTCCTGCAACAGACCCTTGGCTTGGTCTACGGCCTTCCGCGATGCGAACCGCTCTTCCAGGTCGGCAACCTCGGCCTCGACAGCCCGGATCTCGGCGAACCGGCCGATCGCAATTTCGATAGCCGGCACCACATCTGAACTGTCGAAGGGCTTGACCACGTAGGCCATCGCGCCGGCATCTCTGGCTCGTTCTACCAACTCACGCTGACTGAAGGCGGTCAGCATCACAACTGGAGCGATTCGCTCCTCAGCGATCTGGGCTGCTGCGGTGATGCCGTCCATCTTGGGCATCTTCACGTCCATCACCACCAGGTCGGGCGTGAGCTCGCGGGCCAACCGAAGCGCCTCTTCGCCATCGGACGCCTCAGCGATCACCTGGTAACCCTCCTCGGTGAGGAGTTCGACCAAATCCAACCGAATAACGGCCTCATCTTCGGCGACCAGGACCCGCAAGCCCTTATCGGACGGGGTCTTCTCGGGAGCATCTACCATGATCACTTTCCTGACGGGCATCTCGTCGTAGGTGGTGCGTGTCGAGGGTACCGTGCGTGCGTCCTTCGGTGCCAAGTTGTGGCAGAATCGTCGGGGCCCCCTGCCGGGGTGGCGGAATGGTATACGCGGACGGCTCAAACCCGTCTGCCCATTAGGGCGTAGGGGTTCGACTCCCCTCCTCGGCACTCATCGGACATGCCGTTTGACTAGGGATACCGCTACGTTGACCCATCCCGCATGGGGGGTCGCTCCAAGGGGGACTGTCGGCTGTACGTTGCACACAGTTAGCCTTGGATAGCTCGTTCCCGGTCCGCCAGTCCCAAGAAGTTCGGTGCACACCGACCCCCTTGAGTCGGTGCCGTAGGCGTTACCGATGCAGGATTGGCAGAAGGAAGGGTCCTCATGGAGGACACCGGCCGCATTCGTAGGGCGCAATCGTGCGCAACTGACCCAAGTGATGCCGCGCGCGAGTTTCACACCGCCGTCGCGCAGCCGCATATGGCGTTGGTGATCTTCTTTTGCTCTGTTGATTATGATCTCGACACCTTGGCTTCAGAGATGCGGCATCTCTTTTCGGGCGTTCAGGTCATTGGCTGCACAACCGCGGGTGAAATCGGCCCCAAGGGCTACTGCGACCGCACAATCTCCGGAGCAAGTTTTCCTTCGGGGGGCTTCACTGCTGCGTGTGGCCGGATCGATGGATTGCAGCAATTCGAATCTATCCAGGCGAGCTCCCTAGCGCAGGATCTCATGCAACGGCTGGAAACCCTGGAACCGCAAGCCGGTGAGAGCAACAGTTTCGCATTTCTCCTGATCGATGGGTTGTCCGTGCGCGAAGAGCCGGTGACTCGCGCCCTGCAGAATGCCCTCGGGAGAATTCCGTTGGTGGGAGGCTCGGCCGGCGATGGGCTGAGTTTTGGCAGAACGCACGTGTATTCTGACGGGAGCTTCCATACCGATAGTGCTGTCCTGGCAGTGGTCACCACTCCCGCACCCTTCAGGATCTTCAAGACCCAGCATTTCGTCCCCACGGACCAGCGTTTCGTGGTTACGGCCGCGGATTCCGCGCACAGGATCGTCAATGAGATCGATGGCTGGCCGGCGGCCGAGAGATACGCTGATGTCCTTGGGATGGGCGTAGAGAGTCTTGACCCCGGTCGTTTTGCGGAGCAGCCGATAGTCGTGGTAATCGATGGCACGAACTACGTTCGTTCGATTCAGAAGGTTAACCTGGACGGCGGACTGACCTTCTTCTGCGCTATCGATGAGGGTCTTGTCTTGCGGGGGGCTCGCGGCGTGGATCTGGTAGGGAATCTCGAAGAGGCGTTTGCCGAGATACGTGGGGCGATCGGCCAGCCGCAACTGGTGGTTGGTTGCGACTGCATCCTGCGGAAGCTGGAGATGACCCAGCGCGGACTGATCGATCGCGTTGCGAAGGTATTCCACGACAACAATGTCGTCGGTTTCAGTAGCTATGGCGAGCAGCACCTAGGCGTGCATGTGAACCAGACTCTCACCGGCATTGCGATCGGCGATCTCGCCGATGACTGAACCCGGGTCCCCACTTGCCTCGGCTCAACCCGCGTGGGCGGCGGAGTCTGTCCGACTGAACAAAATCATCCAGGCGTTGATGGATCGAGCTGAACGCAACACCGGCGCCCAGGGCTCCGACTTCAGCATCTTCCAAACAACAATCATGCTGGAGGAGCAGGTGCGTCGCCGTACGGCAGAGTTGGAAGCGGCCTTCCGTGAGAACGAGAAGATCAATCGTGCCCTGCGCGAGTCTGAGGCGAAGTTCCGCGGGTTAGTGAGTCAGTCCCTGGTCGGTATCGTCCTCATTGAGGACGGCAAGTTCAGCTACTCCAACGCCAAGTTCGACGAGATCTTCGGCTACGACTCAGCTGAAGTCCGAGGAATGGGTCCCCTCCAGATCGCAGTTGAAGGCGATCGCGCGCTCGTGGCGGAGAATATCCACAAGCGTTTGCGTGGCGAGGCCGACCATCTCAAACACACCTTCCGCGGGCTGCGCAAGAATAACGCAGTCATCGATATCGAGTGCCACAGCAGCGTGATGCACGTCGGCGAGAGGCGGATCGTCATCAGCCTGGTCATGGATATCTCCGAACGCACCCGCGCCGAGCGTGCGGTCCAGGTCTTACAGGAAGAGCTCCGTGAGTTGTCCACGCGCGACGCACTGACCGGCCTCTACAACCGTAGATTCCTCGAGGAGAGCTTCAGGCGCGAACTGCTCCGTGCTGAGCGCACTGGGCATCCAGTCGGCGTGATCATGGGCGACCTTGATCACTTCAAAGCGATCAACGACCGCTTTGGGCATCTCGCCGGTGACGAGGTCCTTCGGGTCTTCGGGTCTCTGGTGGAGCATAATGCGCGGGCCAGCGACATCACTTGCCGCTTCGGCGGCGAGGAGTTTCTAATCATCCTTCCAGGGATGACGGAAGAAAAAGCCAGCGAGCGCGCCGAACAGTTGCGACGCACGATTGAAGCCTCACAGGTCATCTATGGCGAATCGCAGATCACGGTCACCGCCTCGTTCGGCGTTGCCGCCTTCCCCCACCATGGCCGAACCACCGACGAACTGATCGCCGCCGCGGACAGGGCGCTGTATTCAGCCAAGGCCGGCGGCCGCAATCGCGTTGGTCTTTGCCCGGAGCCCGGAGCCCGGAGCTAGCGGACCTCTCCAGACTCGCGATCGAGATTCCGTCGCATCCCACAGGTACCGAGGGGTGACCCCGACAGCGACGGCCTGATGGGAACTTTCGTTGGCCAAAGACAGGCAGATCAGCGCGACTGACCGCACGTGGTTTGCGCTGTCCGGCCGGCAAATCGGTCGGCCAACCAGGCCTGAACCGCCGGCAACTGGGGCGACTCAGTTCGGGCTGGGCTCTGATGCCCCAGCCCCGGATAGGTTCGGTAATCGACGGACTGACCGGCTCGACACAGCCACGCGACCCACGCGTCAGTGGACTGACGGGTGATCACCTGGTCGGCATCTCCTTGGGTCACCAGCAGCGGTGCCGAAGTTGTGGTCGGGATATTTTGGGCCAGTCGCACCGCTAACGGGCCTTGCGCTGGCGAGGTCAGCCAACTTGGACTCACTCCAGCGACCGAAACCCAGTTCTGCATCGCCCAGCCTGCCCCACCACACCGATGAGCGGTCTCGGTGGCCACCGCCCGTTGCCCGGGGTCAAGGTAGTCACTGACCAACACTTCTGGATAGTTGGCCGCGTAGCTACCCAACAACTGCGAGGCCTGGTCGCTGGTCGGACTGCCGGCCAGCAGCGCTGCAGGATCGACCACGGGCCCGTCCACCGCCACGCCAGCGATCTTCACCCCTGGTGCGTAGTCCGCAGCCAGTTGCGCGGCCCACAGGGCAGCGTGACCACCTTGGGAATGGCCCCACAGCGCCACCGATCCCAACCGAAGCCCAGGGATCTGGGCCGCCGCGCGGACCGCGTCCAGCAGCGAACGCCCTTCAGCCACGCCAACCAGGTAGCTCGGCACCCCAGCCGTCCCTAAGCCTGGGTAGTCCGGCGCGATCACCGCGTAACCGGCCGCTAGGAGTTGCGGCACCACTGACAACCCGCCAGCCGCTTCACCAATCACCGATGGTGCGCACCCCTGCGTGCTGCCCGTCTCAGAATGCGCCCAGACGACCACTGGCAGTTGGGCTGCAGTGGTTGAGTAAGGGACGTAAACCACTGCGCTAGCCGCCACAGCCGTCCCGGTGGCGTCGTAGGTGGCATAGAGCACCCGGATGGCCATTCCGGTCGGAACCGTGCCCTCGGCATAGGCGTCGGCCCGCAGCAGGCTGCCAGCTGCGGTGTCCGCAGGGATGTCACGGTAGTAGAACTCCGAGGGATAGGGCCGTTGGTGATCGGCCGCAATCCCAGCAAACAGCAATGCCGTAGCCAGGCCGAGTCCGATCAGGCGCCAGCTCAAGCGCTGTCGTTCGGTGGGGGCACCCAGCCCGGTGGGCGGATACCACAAGTCAATCAGCAGCCCGGCCCCCACCAGGATCAGCCGGAAGCCGAGAGTGATGGTCATCGGCAACAGCACCACGTCGGCCCACAGTGCGGTAAGCACGCCGAGCAGGCCGGTCACCACGCCCGTCACCAAGGCCACCGTGAGTCCGCCAGCGGCCGCGCCTACCAGCATCGCTGGCAACCGGGTGCGGGAAAGCAGTCCTGACCAGACCTCGAGGGCTCCGGTGGCAACCAGCAGCAGCCCCACCACCGCACCAATGGCCATTACCGGCACTTCTGGCCAGATCAACAAGAGCACGGCGCCAACGAGGTACATCCCGCCTAGCAGCCATCTCGCTGGCGCTTCCCGAGTCCCCTGGACGATCTCGGCGAACGCTGCTACCGCCAGCCCAATGGCGATACTGACGACGAAAAGGGAGGGCGCTGAGAGCGGACGCAGCGTCAGCAGTGCCCCAACGAGCATGCTGAGAAAACCCATGGCAGCGCGAACTAACGTGCGCTTCCCCCTCCGCGCCATGCCTGAACTCTATTGCGGATTGCGCCAAGCCACCCAATGCGCGACGGTTTTCGCCTTCCGAACAGGCTCAGGCCATCTCGTAAACCCGCAGCGAATTGGTCTGGTAGATCGTCCGGCCAGGGTTGCCGGCCACGATCACTACCCGATCACCCCGCTTGAGGAACCCAGTCGTGGTCAATGCGTCCTGCACCGAGGCGACCATGGAGTCGGTGTTGGTGTATTCGGGCGTGACGAAGGACTGCACTCCCCAGCACAGGGTGAGTTCCTGTGCGGTCTTCGGCAGCGGGGTGAAGGCCATGATCGGCACCTCCGACCGCAGCCGGGCCAGCCGATGCGGGGTGTCGCCAGAAATCGTGAAGGCGGCGAGATACTTCGCGTTGACTCGCTCAGCCACTTCAACCGCAGCCTTGGAAATCACCCCCGGCGTGGTGTGCGGATTCCAGGCCAGAGCGCGAATCTTGTCCAGACCCTCAGCCTCCGTGCGGGTCACGATCCGCGACATCACTTCCACCGCTTCGATCGCGTAGTCACCCACTGCGGTCTCCCCAGACAACATCACGGCATCAGCACCATCCAGGATCGCGTTAGCCACATCAGAGACCTCAGCTCGGGTGGGCCGATGAGAAGTGATCATTGATTCCAGCATCTGGGTGGCCACAATCACTGGCTTGGCCCAGATCCGAGCGGCGTCAATGATCCGCTTCTGCACCGACGGCACGTCCTCCAGCGGCAACTCCACCCCCAAGTCGCCGCGGGCAACCATGAACGCATCAAAGGTGTCGATTACTGCATCGAGGTTTTCCAGGGCTTGAGGCTTCTCCAGCTTGGCGATCACTGGGACGTGGCGCCCCTCCGATTCCATCACTTGCCGGACTGGCTCAATGTCGGCGGCGCTGCGCACGAACGACAAGGCGACCATGTCGACCCCATGGCGTAACGCCCAGCGCAGGTCCCGCTCGTCCTTTGTGCTCAACGCAGGCACGCTCACCGGCACTCCGGGGAGGTTGATGCCCTTGTGATCAGAAACTCGTCCACCAACGATCACCTCGGTGATGACCTCGGTATCGGTCACCGCCAGCGCGACCAACTCGATCGCTCCGTCGTTGATCAGGATCTGGTCACCAGCGGTCACGTCGGCGGTGAGAGTCTTCAAAGTTGTCGACGCACGCTCGGCAGTGCCGGCCACCTCCTCGATTGTGATGACGAACTGCTGGCCGGCCACCAACTCAGCCGCGCCGTTCTCGAACTCCCCCAGCCGGATCTTGGGACCCTGCAGATCGGCCAAGATGCCAACCGGCCGCCCAGCGGCCCTGGCTGCATCCCGGATCCACTCCACCCGCTGGGCGTGCAGGATGTGATCCCCGTGGCTCATGTTGAGCCTGGCGACGTTCATTCCAGCCGCTACTAGCTCCACCAACTTCTCTGCCGAGTCGGTTGCTGGACCGATCGTGCAAACAATCTTCGCTCTACGCACGCCCACAGGCTAGTGGACGCACCTAGGCCGGCGTCTAAGAGTCCCTACGTACGGTTGCCAAGGCGGCGACGAGATCTTGGGGGTATTCTGACCGGAATTCAACGGCCTCACCGGTACGTGGGTGGATGAAGCCGAGTTGGACAGCGTGCAACCACTGCCGCTCCAAGCCGAGTCGGCGCGCCAGCACCGGATCGGCACCGTAAGTGGGATCACCCACGCAGGGGTGGCGAATCGCCTGCATGTGCACCCGGATCTGGTGGGTTCGCCCCGTCTCCAGGTGCACCTCCAGCAGGCTCACATAGCGAAAGGCCTCCAGCACCTCATAGTGAGTGACGCTGTGCCGCCCACCGCCCACGACAGCCATCTTGTAGTCCGCGCCCGGGTGCCGTCCGATCGGAGCGTCAATCGTGCCCACCAGCGGGTCAGGAAGACCCTGCACGAGGGTGTGGTAAATCTTGCTTACTTCACGGGAGCGGAAGGCGCGTTTGAGCGCGGTGTAGGCCGGTTCGCTCTTAGCTACCACCATCAGTCCCGTGGTGCCCACATCGAGGCGCTGGACGACTCCCTGCCGCTCTGCCACGCCCGAGGTGGAGATCCTGAAGCCAGCCGCGGCGAGGTGCTCCACCACCGATGGCCCATCCCAGCCGAGACTTGGGTGGGCGGCAACGCCGGCCGGCTTGTCCACCACGACGATGTCGGCGTCGTCATAGACGATGCCGATGCCCGCCACCATCTGCGGGACGACCTCCACCACAGCGACGGCGCCGATTTCCATCTCAAGCAGGTCACCGGCACGCACCCGATGAGATTTTGAAACAGTCTGCGAGTTCACCATCACTTGGCCAGCCTCGGCCAGTTCTTCGATCCGGCTGCGGGACAGTCCGGTGATGCGGGCAGCAGCCGCATCGACCCGGTCACCGTCCAGCCCATCAGGCACCAGCCAGACGCTAGCCACTCGGGCTGCCATCCTGCTCGCCGTCTTCGGCGGCAGCGGGGCTGCCTTCGTCCTTCAGCTTGGACCCGTCCAGTCCCACCTGGCTGATCATGCTCAACCAGACCACCAGCACCGCGGCTGAGGTGATGAAGATGTCGGCGACGTTGATAATCGCAAAGTAGGGCAGCTGGATGAAGTCCACAACGTGGCCTTGCAGGGGACCCGGCTCCCGGAAGAGGCGGTCATAGAGGTTGCCCGAGATGCCCGCGAGCAGGAATCCCCCCGTCACCGCCCACCCGTAGTGCCGCACCCGCGGCAGACCCCACCCTGCAACGCCAATCAGCGCAGCGATGGCGACGAAGGTGAGTACGACGGTGAAGCCCTCGCCCATGCTGAATGCCGCGCCCGGGTTGCGAATGAGCTGCAGGGTCACCAAGCCCCCCAACAGCGGGATCGGGTGTTGCGGATCGAGATTGGCGATAGCAGCTGCTTTGACTGCTTGGTCAGCGACCAGACCGGATACGCCGATGGCCGCGGCCAGTATCCAGTACCGGCGCGCGGAATCGTTGGCGTGCTGAGCGGCTATCGCCGTTCCTCCCGCTGCTTGCAGGCCACACACATGGTGGCGCGTGGGAATACCTGTAGCCGATCCTTACCGATCGGTTCGCCACAGGACTCGCAGATCCCGTAGCTCCCCGACTCAAAGAGCCGGAAGGCGTTCTGAGCCTGCTCGAGCATCTCCCGGGCGTTCTGAGCCAGGGACATCTCTTGGTCGCGCTCGAAGTTGGAGGAGCCGACATCGGCCGGGTCACGCCCAGCTCCGTCGCCGCCATCCTCGAAGAGGTCGGCCAAGCCGGCCTCCGCGACCTCGATGGCCTTTTCCATCCTGGCCATTTCGGCCAGGAGCTCCTCACGGATTTCTGCTACTTCTTCCTCGGTCCAGGGCTCTTCGCCCTCAGCAACCGGGAAGGAGGTTACGGGAGCCTTGGGGGTGGCCCCCCGACGCTGGGCCGGTGGCATTGTCAGATCCCTCCTGCTGTGATCACTGGGGATGGAGAGTACCAGCAAACGCGCCCCGGTCTTTCGACCGGGGCGCGTTGCGATTGCGTGGTTTTTTAGCGGCCTTCGCCCAGCAGGGCGTCCAGCCTCGGCGTCGCGGATCCCTGCGACGGCTCGCTGAGCACTCCGGGAGCATTTCCGGGCTCAAGCCGGACCTCGCCGAGCGACCGCAGCTGGCTCTGCAGATGATTGGTCAGCAGGCTGCGGTAGTTGTTCTCGAAGGAACGCAGCTGCTCCACCTTGCTCCGCAGCGTGTCACGCTCCGCTTCGAGCTTGGTGAACATCTCCGCACGACGGCTCTCAGCCTCACCGGTAACCGAGTCGGCACGCTGTTGCGCCTCAGCGGTGACCTTCTCGGCGTTGACCCGAGCCTCAGACTCGATCCGATCGGCGCGAGTACGCGCATCGGTGAGAGTCTCGTGAGCTTTCCGGTTGGCGCTGTCGATAACGTTCTCGGCCTCAGCGCGAGCTGTTGCCAAGATCCGCTGGGCCTCCACCTGGGACTCGCCCACGAGGCGCTCAGCCTGTTCGGTGGCCATCTGCAGCAGCCTGGTGACTGCCGGCGAGGCCTCCGCGGACGTGGTCACCACGATGTTCTCGATCTTGCCCGTGGAGATCACACTGCCACCGACGGGCATGTGCGACGCCGCGTCGCCAGCCTGACGAAGATTGGCTACCTCAGACCGCAAGGCTTGGATCTCGGATTGGGCTCGAGACAGCTCGTCACGAGCCGAACCCAACTCCTGGCTACGCCGGTTGAGTTCTTCACTCCTGCCGGCCAACTCGTTGCGGGTTCCTTCAAGCTCGGCTTCACGGCGCTGCAGGTCAGCCCTTGCGCGGTCGCTGGCACCGGAGTCGCCGGGGACGAAGACGCTCGAGGGCTGGCTACTGCTCAGCGACTCGATCTGCTGCTTCAGTGCACCGTTTTCTTCGGTCAGCTGGGCGAGCGTCGCCTCGACTTTGTCGACGAAGTTGTCGACGTCGACCGGCTCATAGCCGTTTCTCCGCGCCAAGTGAAAGCGGGTCTGGCGGACCTGCTCCAGGGTCAGGGTCATTGCTCACCTCACGTGCTCGGTTACGAACCTCGGCCAAGCCGGGACTCGTTAGGTCGTTCTCAGGCTAGTGCAGCCCGATTGATCAATCCAATAACCAACAGTATTGCGTGGCCCGGGGGTAAACCGGAGGTACAGACATTTTTCCTCGCCGCTACCACAGGGTTCTGGCCAGCCAGAGCACGGCCAGGTACAGCAGCAGGAAGGCGAGATCGAGATTCACCTGACCCAACCGCAACACCGGCACGACCCGCCCCAGGAGACTCAAGGGTGGATCGGTGAGGGTCGCGACGGCCTCGGCAATCACTTGCAGGGGCCCAACCGGGCGCCAATCTCGGATCAGCACCGGCATCCAGGTAAGTGCGGCGCGAGCGGTCAGCACGGCTAAATAGGCCCACGCCAAGAAGCCGAGCACCGCGAGCACAATCTGCATTAAGGCTTGTCAGCTCAGGATTGATTGAAGAATCCGCCAGCGAGGCGCTCTTTGTCCTCTGCGGTCACCGACACATTGTGTGGCGAGAGGAGGAAGACCTTGCTGGTGATGCGCTCAATGCTTCCGCGCAACCCAAAGATCAGCCCGGCCGAGAAGTCGACTAGGCGCTTGGCGTCGGCCTCATCCATGTCGGAGACGTTCATGATCACCGGGACGCCTTCGCGGAAGTTCTCCCCGATCGTGCGCGCCTCGTTGTAGGTGCGGGGGTGCACCGTGATGATCCGATTGATGTCGGCAACCCGGGGCTGATCGCGAACCGGACGCCGCGACTCGAGCTCGGTAACCGTCGCCGGTGCGTCCGGCGTAGTGCCTGGCCTAGCCAACTCGCGCGGTGCTGGCACCTGCTCAGTGACATCGTCAGCCTGCGGATCAACCTCGGAGTAGTCATCGTCCGAGACCAAGCCGAGCCAAACAGCGGCCTTCCTCAAGCCATCAGCCATAGTCATGCCCCTTTAGGTTGCCGTACTCAGAAAAACTGTAACCCGATCCGTCGCCGGAGCCGGGAAGGCCGCCAACGACACGCGACGACGACCTTAGGTCAACTGCGACTCAGGGCAACCACACCACACCGGCCTGCCGGCCAGCTGCGGTGCCATCTCGTCGATGGGAATGCAGGGTCGGGGTCGTGCGGGTGCAGGGGTCAACCCGGCTCACCACGCAGTCCAGGCCCGCCAGCTGCTCAGCTGCGGCCCGGCCCAGGTCCAGACTGGGGGTCCCCCAGCTCGTCCAAGCCGCGGCAGCAGGCATTTGCTGGCAGTAGTCCTCGCGCAGCTCTGCTGGCACTTCATAGCAGGCCCCGCAGATGTGCGGACCGATCCAGGCCGAGATCGCCCCAGCGCCAAGCCGACGCATTTGTTCAATCACCGAAACCAACACCCCACCAGCCAAACCAACCCGGCCGGCGTGGGCTGCCCCGATGACCCCGGCCTGGGAATCAGCCAGCAGCACCGGGAGGCAATCTGCCACGCGCACCGCCAACCCGAGCCGCCTGCTGCTAGTCACCAGCCCATCGGCGTGCTCGACTGCAACGGCCCGGGCATCGCTGGCTGAGGAGACCACCAGCGTCCGATCCCCATGCACCTCGTAGGCGTTGAGCACTGGCAGCCCGAGCTCGGCCTCCACCAGATCCCAGTCAGCTCCGCGCCAACTCGAGGCACTTCGCAAAGTCAGATCCAACCGCCCACCACTTGGGGCGACCGCATTGAAGAAAGCGATCCCGACGCCATCGGCGCCGGGATCGTTGGTGAAGCTATACACCGTTGCCTGCCTCCTGAACTGGAGCTACTTCAGGAAGTCGGGGACGTCCAGCTCATCGTCAGCCACCGGCGCTCGGCGGACCTCAGCAACCGGAGCCGGAACCGGAACCGGCACCTCTGCCGTCTCATCGCTGGGGCTCACCCGCGGTTCAGCCATCACCGGAGCTGTGGCCATTGGCTTACGGGGCTCGATTTTCGGATCAAACCGGGTGGTGCGTTTCGGCGGCGCTCCCCCGTCAAAGCCAGCCGCGATGACCGTCACTCGAACCTCATCACCGAGCGCATCGTCAATCACGGTGCCAAAGATGATGTTGGCATCCTCATGCGCAGCAGCCTCGATCAGGTTCGCCGCGGCTGAGACCTCGAACAGACCGAGATCGGAACCGCCAGCGATCGACAACAACACGCCATGTGCGCCTTCGATGCTGGCCTCCAGGAGTGGCGACGATACTGCCATCTCCGCAGCGGCGCGGGCCCGATCCTCGCCCCGGGCGGAGCCGATCCCCATCAGGGCCGAACCGGCGTTCTGCATTACCGCCTTCACATCAGCGAAGTCGAGGTTGATCAAGCCAGGGGTCGTAATCAGATCGGTGATGCCGGAGACACCCTGCATCAGCACCTGGTCGGCTTGGCGGAAAGCGTCCAGGATCGCAACGTGATGGTCGGTCATCTCCAGCAACTTGTCGTTGGGGATGACGATCAGCGTGTCGACCTCTTCGCGCAGGCTTGCGATGCCGTCCTCGGCCTGGCCGGAGCGTCGTCGACCCTCAAAGCTGAATGGGCGGGTCACCACGCCGATGGTCAAGGCGCCCAAGGAGCGCGCAATCCGAGCGACCACCGGGGCGCCACCGGTACCGGTGCCACCGCCTTCGCCAGCGGTAACGAACACCATATCGGCGCCCTTGATTACCTCTTCGATTTCGTCGGCGTGGTCTTCGGCGGCCTGTCGCCCCTTGATCGGGTCGGCGCCAGCGCCGAGGCCACGGGTGAGGTCACGGCCGATGTCGAGTTTCACGTCGGCATCACTCATCAAGAGCGCTTGGGCGTCGGTGTTAACCGCAATGAACTCAACGCCGCGAAGACCGGATTCAATCATCCGGTTCACCGCGTTGACGCCACCGCCGCCAACCCCAACCACCTTGATGATGGCCAGGTAATTCTGGGAGGCAGTTGCCACTTGACCCACCCTAACTGAGCAATCGAGAAAAACTTGGTCCGCAGAAGCGCAGGCGGGGAAGGTGCGTGCTCCGACGTGTTCTCAAGGGTATGAGGGGGCTTTTGGGCTTGTCCAAGAATGGTCCGGGCCACGGCGAGTCCCTCAACTGTGACTCTAGAGTTCCCGAACGGGTGACACCGGCGGCCGTCATCTCTTTGTCGGAAACCCCGGAGCCGAGACATCGAAGACGCGGCCGCCTTTGGTCAACAAATCGTCCAACACCTGGCTCTTCAGGGTCGACTGCTCCGCACTACCCCAAATCACTCGGACGCCATCGCGGAACTTCAACTCGATCCCGTCGCGGGTGCGCGCCTCCACCCGCTCCACCTTTGCGGCGGTGTCGGCGCTGAGCGCTGAGAAGACCGTCCCCACGTCGGCCAGCAACTGCTGGTCGGAGGCCGGAGCCGCCACCAGCACCAACCCTGAGGGCAGTTCGGTCACCGTTTGAAAGACCACGCCAGCAGCGTCGGCCAACAAATACCCGCCGTCGGTGGGAATCGCGAGGCGCGCACGGCGCTCGGTGATGGTGATCTGCAGAGTGTCGGGCCAGGCTCGCGAAACCGTCACCTCGCCCACCGGCGGCAGGCCGGCCACCTGATCAGCCACCGCGTTGGCGTCAACCGCGGCCAGCGGCGTCCCTACCCGCACCCCGGCAGCGGCGATGACTTGCTGTTTGGTGAGCACCTTGGTGCCCGAAACTGCGATCTTCTGAATCGCGAAGGCTGGGGAGAAACCGACCAGGTAGATCAGTCCGGCCACCACCAGTGCCACCAAGACCCAGGCAAGCACCGTGGCGGTTCGGCCTCGCTTGCGCTGATCCGCCCGCAACTTCAGCCGACTGGTGGCATCAGTCACCTTTGGACTCACCGATCAGGCCCCTCGCCCAACTCGCGGGCCAACTTGGGGCCGACCTTGGTGACATCACCGGCACCGATGGTCAACACCACGTCCCCGGGACGCACCAGGGCTGCCAGCAGTGACACCCCTTCGTCGAGACTCTCGGCATAGCTAACCCGGCCAGCGCCGACGACGGCCCTGGCCGCTTTGGCGACCAGCTCCCCGGTGACCCCCTCGATGGGGTCCTCCCTGGCCGGATAGATGCCGAGCACCACAATCTGGTCCGCGATGGCCAATGCAACTCCGAAAGCCTCCGCGAAGTCGCGAGTACGGGTGAAGAGGTGCGGTTGGAAGCAGGCGACCAGGCGTTGTTCGCCGGCCAGACCTCGGGCCGCTGTCAGGGTGGCGGCCACTTCTGTCGGATGGTGGGCGTAGTCGTCGAAGATCCGTACCCCTTTGACCTCAGCCACCAGCTGAAACCGTCGGTAAGTGCCCGAGAATGCGCCGGCGGCTGCCCGCAGCGCGGCACCGTCGATTCCCAGCAGCCGCCCAACGGCGTAGGCAGCCGCCAGGTTGTGCAGGTTGTAGCGACCAGGCACGGCCAACTTCAGCGGCCCGGAATCGCCGTCGGCACTCAGCACGGCCGATCCGCCGGACCCGCCCAACTGCAACTCGGTGAGGAGAACTTCAGCCTGTGGGCTCTCGCCGAAAGTGAGGACCTGCTTACCAGCAGCGCGGATGGCCGGGATCAACTCCTGGGCGCCGGGGTCATCGGCGCTGATCACCACAGCCGACACCGTCTCGGCCGTGGCCAGCCGGACGAACCCTTCGGCATATGCCTTCGGGGTGCCCCAGTTGTCCAAGTGGTCAGATTCGACATTGGTGATCACGACGATCTCAGCCGGATATTGCAGGTAGGAGCCGTCGCTTTCGTCGGCTTCCACTACGAAAGCTGCGCCCTGGCCCAGCTGATGGCTTCGGCCGGTGGTGGTCAGCGGTGACCCAACCACGTAGCTGGGGTCCGCTCCGGCCTCGTCCAGCAGGGTTGCGGTCATCGCCGAGGTGGTCGTTTTCCCATGAGTTCCGGTGACCGCAACCCCGCGTCGGCCCAACATCAGGGCCCCCAGCGCCGCACTGCGGTGCCAGATGCGCAGACCCCGCCGACGAGCCTCGGCAAGTTCGGGGTTGGTCTCACGCACTGCGGTGGAGACGACCACGGTCGAAGCATCGCCCAACTGGTCGCGGTGATGGCCAACAAAGGTCCGCACGCCGGATTGCTCGAGCCTGGCCAGGTTGTCCGAAGTGACCTGGTCACTACCACTGGTGGCTACCCCCAGTTGGCCGAACATGGCAGCTATCCCACTCATTCCGGCGCCGCCGACGGCGATGAAGTGCACCGCCCCCAAAGCGTGTGGTGGCAGCAGTTCGACCGGCTCGATCAGAGGCATCTGTTCAGTCTTTACCAACGGCCAGGCTCAACACCAACTGAGCCAATGCTCGCGCAGCCCCAGACGGGGCCAAAGCGCGGCAGGTGTCCGACATCAGCCGGAGCCGCGCCGGATCGCCAATCAGCTCCTGCACTTCACCCACCAGACGGTCAGCCGTGAGCTCGGCATCCTCAACTCGGACACCAGCGCGGGCGTTGATTAGAAAATCGGCATTGCGGGCCTGCTCACCGTTGCCGTGCGGCAGCGGCACAAAAATCGTCGGCAGCCCGGTCATCGCGGTCTCCATCACGGTGGCGGCACCGGATCGTCCCAACATCAGATCTGCCGCGGCGTAGGCCAGGCCCATGTCGCTGACGTAGCCGAGTGGCCGATAGGTGGCACCGGTCTGGGGGTCTTCGATCGGCTGGTTCTGATCGGTGAAGTTCGCCGAACCCAATACGTGCAGGACGCTGATCCCGCCAGCGAGCAGGCGCCGCGCGGCATCGATAGTGGCCAGGTTGAGGCTGCGGGCGCCCTGCGAACCACCTGAGACCAGCAGCACCGGACCGGTTTTGGGCAGACCGAACTCCACCCGTCCAGCTGGACCGGTGGCCTGCCGGTCGAGGCCGGCGATGGCCGCGCGTACCGGCAACCCAAGCATCTGAGCGTGCGGCAGATCGGTGGCCGGGAAGGTGGTCACCACGTGGGGGGTGAACAAGGCGGCGATCTTGTTGGCCAACCCAGACACGGCATTGCCCTCGTGCACCACCAGCGGGATCTTCTCCCGCCGGGCGGCCAGGTAGACCGGTAGCGATACATACCCGCCGAAACCAACCACCACCTGGGCACGATGTCCCCGCAGCAGTGCGCGGGACTGATTGACCGCTGCACGCAGCCGCGTGGGCACGCGCACCAGATCCCCGGACGGGCGCCTGGGCAGCGGCACCGCCGGAATCATCGCCAACTCCAAGCCGGCCTCTGGGATCACCCGGGATTCCAGTCCTTTGGGGGTGCCAACACAGAGAATGTCGACCTCAGCAAGTTCGGCCAACTGCTCAGCGGTGGCGATCAACGGCGAAGTATGGCCGGCGGTACCACCACCGGCCATCACAACTCTGATCGGACTGCTCACGATCGCCCCACCCTTGCTGTCGTCACCAGCGCTTTGGTCTTGTTTCGGTTCCGCTTGCGAGCATACGCGCGAGCATCGGGCTCCTGTCGAGCGCAGGCCAGCAGCACGCCCAGGCCCATCAAATTGGCCATCAGCGCCGAACCGCCATAGGACAGCAGCGGTAGCGGGACGCCAAGCACTGGCACCATCCGCAGTACCACCGCAATGTTCAGCAACGCCTGGATCATGAACCAACTGGTGACACCGGCGGCCAGATAGCGGGAGAACCGATCATCAGAGCGCATGGCGATCCGCAGGCCGGCATAGCCCAGCACCAGGAAGAGCCCCAGTACCGACAGCGTCCCAACCAAGCCGAGCTCTTCCCCGATGATGGCCAACACGTAGTCAGTGTGCGATTCGACCAGGCCACTCCACTTCTGTCGACTCGCGCCGAGTCCTAGCCCCCACCAACCCCCTGAGGCCAAGGCCGAGATCGCCTTCATCGGTTGGTGATTCACCCCTAGCGGGTCACTGGTGGGGTTGAAGAAGCCAAAGATCCGGCTCATCCGGTTGGGCGAGGCGATGACCAGCCCAATTACGCCAGCACCCACTGTTGCCACCAGTCCAGCGATCACTTTCCAGGACGCACCGACGTACCACAAGGTGACTAGGACCAGTGCCCCCATGATCAGGCCGGTGCCAAGGTCGTCCTGAAGCACTACCAAAGCGATGAGGACCAGTGAGATCGGCAGGAACGGGATCAGCAGGTGCCAGGGGTCAGCGAGCTTCTTGTGCTTGCGCGCCAGGACGTCCGCACCCCACATCACGATGGCGAGCTTGGCTAGCTCCGACGGTTGGATGCGGAACCAGGGGTTGCCGAACTGAACCCAGTTGGTGTTGCCATTGTTGGTGAAACCCAGCGAGGTGAAGGTGAGCAACTGCAGAACTAACGCACCCACCACCAGCGCCCAAGCCACCACTTTGAGGTGGCGCGGCTGCATCTTGGCGAGAACGAAGGCGCCCACCCCACCCAGGATCAGGAAGACGACCTGGCGCTTCACGAAGTAATAGGCGTCGCCCCAGCGGGTGAATGCGTAAACGCTGGAGGCGGAAAGAACCATAACCATGCCCAGGGCCAACAGCAGCACCGCAGGCACGAGCACCAAATAGAAGCTGGCCTGAGGATGCGCCAGCCACTCGACCACGAGACTTCTTCGACGCCGCGGGTATGCAGACGCCGATTCAGTGCCGTGACGATCCGCAATGGGGGAAGCCAGGATCGCCAACGCGCGTTGCCCCCTATCCGGTCAACTCCGCGACTGCGGCAGCAAAGTCGTCACCTCTGGCCGCATAGTCGGAATACATGTCTTTGCTGGCGCAGCCGGGTGCGAGCAGCACAACATCACCGGAACTCGCCCGGGATGCCGCCCACTGAACCGCCTGTCTCATAGCTCCATGATCCCCGGATTCGATCACCAGCAGCGGCACCTCGGGTGCGTGTCGCCTAATCGCTGCCGCGATGACCTCACGATCGACACCGAGCACTACTACGGCTCGCAATTTGTCACCAACTTGGGTGACAAGTTCGTCAAAGCTGGTGCCCTTGGCCTGTCCGCCGGCCACCCAGACCACCGAATCGAAGGCGGCCAGCGACGCCGCAGCCGCGTGCGGATTGGTGGCCTTGGAGTCATCGACATAACGCACGCCGTTTCGCTCGGCGATCGTCTGGATCCGATGATCACCGAACCTGAGTCGCTGAAGGCCCTGCGCCACTGCCTGCGGTGGCACCCCGAAAGAACGGGCCAGCGCACCGGCAGCAAGGGCATTGGCGATGTTGTGTGGCGCGTTGGGCACCACATCGGCGACCTTGGCGATCTCGACCGCCGAGTCGTGGCGCTGAGAAATGAAGGCTCTGTCCACGAGGACGTCATCGACCACTCCGAGCATGGACGGCCCCGGCACCCCGAGAGTGAAACCGATGGCCCGGGCACCCTCAACCACCTCGGCATTCTCGACCAGCCGTTCGGTGGCCGGATCAGCCACGTTGTACACACACGATTGTTGGACCCGCTCGTAGATGAGCGCCTTGTCAGCGGCATAGGCGCTCATCGGATCGCTGATCCCGGTCGGCCAACCGGCCCGATCGGCGTACCACTCCAAGTGGTCGGGGGCGATGTTGAGGACCGCCGCCGAATGCAGGCTCAGGCTGTTCGTCCAGTGCAGTTGGAAGCTGGACAACTCCACCGCGAGCACGTCATAGCTGACCTCGTCCAACACAGCTTCAATGATCGGCCGTCCAACATTGCCGACCGCCGAGGTGGTCAACCCGGCCGCAGTGAGCATCGATTCCAGCATGCCAACGGTGGTGGTCTTGCCATTGGTACCGGTGACGGCCAACCAGGGCACCTGGCGATCGGGCAGGCTCATTCGCCAAGCCAACTCCACTTCGCCCCAGATCGGGATACCCCGCAAGCGGGCCTGGGTCAACAGCGGCGCCGAAGGAAGCCAGCCCGGTGAGGTCACCACCAGATCGACATCTTCAGGCAGTTCGGCGGTGGCTCCGGGCCCGAGACGAACCTCCGCGTCGAGCATCTCTAGGACTTTGGCCTTTTCCGCGTTGGTATCGCTGGCCGAGTCGTCCAGCACCAGCACCCGCGCGCCCAGGTCGATCAGACCGTCGGCCGCCGCGAAGCCGGAGGTGCCCAGACCGGCGACCACGACCTTGGCCTGCGGCCACGGCGAGAGCCGGTCGGCATTGGCGATCCAAGACTTCACTGACCAACGACCCATTCGGCGTAGAACAATCCCAGCCCGACCGCGACGAACAAGCCACAGATGATCCAGAACCGGATCGTGATCGTGACTTCCTTCCAGCCCATCAGCTCGAAGTGGTGCTGCAAAGGCGCCATCTTGAACAAACGTTTGCCGCCAGAAATCTTGAACCAGCCCACTTGGAGCACCACCGAAAGGGTGATGATCACGAACAGACCGGCCACAATGGCCATCAGCAGCTCGGTGCGGGTCAACACCGAAAGCCCGGCCAACGCCCCCCCGATAGCCAGCGAGCCAGTGTCGCCCATGAAGATTTTGGCGGGGCTGGCGTTCCACCAAAGGAAGCCGAAGCAGGCCCCAGCCAGCGCGATTGATACCACCGCGAGGTCGTAGGGGTCACGCACTTCGTAGCACTGTGGTCCAGCTCCGGAGGCCAGTGCGCAGGACTGGTTGTATTGCCAGATGTTCACAATCGCATAGGCGGCAAACACCATCGCCGCCGCGCCGGTGGCCAGGCCATCGAGGCCATCGGTGAGGTTGGCTGCGTTGGACCAGGCCGAGATCAGGAAGACGATCCAGATGACCGCCGCCCACACCGGCAACTGCACCCAAGCGATATCGCGCAGGAACGAGATGTACGAACTGGCTGGAGTGAGCCCACGGGCATCGGAGAACATCAGCGCCAACACGCCGAAGGTCACCGCAACCAGCCCCTGCAGGGTGAGCTTCATCGGTGCACTCAGCCCAAGGGAACGCGCTTTGCTGATCTTGATCAGGTCATCTGCCAGTCCGACCATCCCTAGCCCCGTGAACAACCCGATTAGCAGCAGCCCCGATGCTGTGGGCGGCGTCCAAGTGGCTAAGTGGGCTATCGCGTAGGCGACCGCCACGCTGAGGATGATGACCAATCCACCCATGGTCGGGGTACCGCGCTTGGTGTGGTGGCTGGTGGGACCGTCGTCACGGATGAACTGGCCGTAGCCGCGTTCCACCAGGAACCGGATCGCATAACGGGTGCCCAGCAAGGTGCCCAGCATGCCGAGCGCACCAGCCAACAGGATGCTTCTCATCGCTCACTCTCCGTGGCCGCTACCTCAGCAAGCCGCTGGGCCACAGACTCCAACGCTAGCCCCCTTGAGGCCTTCACCAGGACAACATCTGCCGTACGCGCCAAAGTTGCTGCTACCTCGGCCGCGGCCGAGGTTGAGCCCACCACCCGAACTGCCGAACCGTGTGCCCTCGCCCCGGCGGCTAGCGCTTCAGCGTGATCGCCCACGACGATCAGCTCATCAAACCCCAGTGAGCCAGCCAACTCACCAACCCGGTGATGGGCCTCGTCTGCCTCCGGGCCCAATTCGAGCATGTCGCCCAGGACGGCGAGCAGCCTGCCCCCACTGCGACGCATCCCAGCGGTGGCCCGCAACGCAGCGGCCATCGAGTCGGGGTTGGCGTTGTAGGAGTCGTTTACGACCAGCAGCCCGCCGGGCGCGTCCAACAATTCCATCCGCCAGTGTGATTTGGCGATCGCTGCGCTCAGCGCGTCGGCCACCTCGGCCACCGTCAGCCTCTGGGTGAGGCCCACGCAAGCGGCGGCCAGCGAATTGGCGACCTGATGCAGGCCGCTCACCTGGAGCCTCACCTGTGCCCGACCCTGGATACTGCCAGCCGCGTGCAAAGTGAATCTGGCCCGCTGGCGGTCATCGACACTCACCTCGGTGGCCCACACCCGAACCTCGCCGAAACCCGGCTCAGCCTCAACACCGAACCCGGCCAGCTTGGCCGTGGTCTTGGTCGCCATCGAGGCCACCAATGAATCATCTGCGTTCAGGATTGCCCATCCCGATGGTGGCAGTGCGGCTACCAACTCCGCCTTCGCGGTCGCGATGGCCTCGACTGAGCCGAACTCACCGACGTGCGCGTGCCCAACATTGGTGACCACACCAACCGAGGGCTGCACAATGTCGCACAGCCACCTGATGTGTCCCTGCCCGCGGGATCCCAACTCGCTCACCAGGAAGCGGGTCGCGGAGTCGACTCGCAATGCAGTCAACGGCGCCCCGATTTCGTTGTTGGCTGAGCCGACCGGTGCCACCGTCGCGCCAGCCTGGGCCAGCACCTGAGCGATCAGGTCTTTGGTGCTGGTCTTCCCCGACGAACCGGTAACCGCCACCGAGACCAGGCCGGCACCGATTCGCTCGGCAACCACAGCGCCAGCCAAGTCGGCTAGTGCCTTCGCGGTGTCCTCAGCGATCAGTTGGGGGACGTCCAGGGCGAGCTGTCTGGAAACCAGCACTGCGGCCGCTCCCCCAGCCACCGCAGCGGCTGCAAAGTCGTGCCCGTCGACCCGCTCACCAGGTAGCGCAACGAAAAGGCAGCCTGGCGTCACCGCGCGCGAATCGATCACCACATCGGGTCCGATTCCCACCCCGGGCGCGCCGACCAGGCGGGTTTGAGCCAACGCCGCGATAACTTCTGCGGTCTTAGCCAGCATCACTGTCTCCTGAGCTTGGCCCACTCCTGGGCGAGGGCGGTGACATCGTCAAAAGGTACTGTGCGGTCGGCCAGTTGCTGACCAGTTTCGTGCCCCTTGCCCAACACCGCGACCCAGTCTCCCTGGCCAGCCATGCTCAGCGCTAGGCCGATCGCGTCCCCGCGGTTGCCACCATCAATCACCGTGGCCCCAGAAACGAGAGCCACCCGCCGCGCACCGGCAAGCACACTGGCACGAATCTTGGCTGGGTCCTCACTTCGCGGGTTGTCGTCAGTAACCACAACCACTGCCGCTCCCAGAGCTGCCGCAGCCCCCATGGGTTCACGCTTGGCCTGATCCCGGTCGCCACCGCAGCCGAGTACCACCAGCCGCCGCCCTGGCGGCAGCGCGGCCAATGCCGCAGCGACCGACTCCGGGGTGTGGGCAAAATCGACCACCGCACTCGGCGCAGCCCCTCCGAGGTCGACCAGTTGCATTCGGCCGGGGACGTTGGCGTTGGCCAGCCCGGGTAGAGCTGCGGCCAAATCGACCCCAGCTAACTCCAACATGGCCACCGCAGTGGCAGCGTTGCGCTGATTGAAGTCGCCCAGCATGCCCAGATCGAATTCGAGGGCGCCGCTCGGGGTGGCCAATTGCAGCCGGTTTCCGCCGCCAGGCAACGGATCTGCGGCCACCACCCGGTAGTCAGCAGCACTTCCCCGGCCGGTGGTGACCAACTTGATTCCGCGAGTCGACACTTCGGCGGCGAGCCGTTGTCCGTACTCATCGTCAATATTGATCACCGCTGACCGGGCACGCCCGTCCCGAAACAGCCGGGCCTTGGCTTGGAAGTAATCCTCCTGGTCAGCGTGGAAATCAAGATGATCCCGTCCGAGGTTCGTGAATCCGGCCACGTCGAAGGTCAACTCATCAGTGCGCGAAAGCGCCAACGCGTGGGAGGAGACCTCCATGGCGACCGCGGTTGCGCCGCGCTCGACCAAATACGCCAACAGCGCTTGCAGATCCGGCGCTTCGGGGGTGGTCACAGTGGTGCGCGAGGAGGCCAGAGTCTCGGCGTCCAGCCGGAAGCCCAGGGTGCCGATTGTGCCGACGTGCTGACCGGAGGCAGTCAGGCCAGCCGCGAGCAGAAAAGTGGTCGAAGTCTTGCCAGTGGTTCCGGTGACCCCGAGCAACGCCAATTGGTCACCCGGACGTCGATAGACCTCTGCGGCTAGCCGGGCCATCTCCGCTCGTGGATTCGGGCTGACCACCACCACTGCTGGCAGACCCGCGGCAATGTCGGCTCCGGCAGCATCGGTGAGCACCGCCACGGCCCCATTGGCGACGGCCTGGGCTGCGAAACGGGCACCGTGGGTGCTGGCTCCCGGCAGAGCCACATAGAGGTCGCCTGGGGCGATGTTGCGCGAATCTAGGCTGACCCCGCTGATCGGCAGCTCGGGCGCCTCGGGTAGCAGGGATGCCAGGGAAACCGGTACCAAATGGTCCGGACGCAGGCTCGTCGGAGTTGCTGTCATCACCGCCAACCCTAGTGGCTTGGTCAGGGTTCGATCTTGTACTTCGGCGCCTCGGTCGTCGACTGCGGCACCGCGTACCTGGCCAACGCCAGCGACATGAGCTTCTGGACGACCGGGCCAGCGACCGTCGAACCCGAACTGCCACGACGCGGGTTATCCACCACGACGTAGACCACGAACCGCGGGTTGTCGATCGGGGCAACGCTGATGGCCGAGGTGACCAATCCGCGGAAACAGCCGCACTTGGCGTTGTACTTCTGCGAGGTTCCGGTCTTGGCGCCAACGCGGTAGCCCGGCACATCGAAGCGGTGGCTGGTGCTGCTCTGCGCCATCGCCTCCATCATCGACAAGACCTTGACTGCAGCGTCCTCGGAAACCACCCGATGCGACTTGCCCGCCGCGATGTCCTGAACCGAACCATCGGGCAGGGTTTGCGACTTGGTCAGCTGCGGCGGGTTGTAAACCCCGCCATTGGCGATGGCTGCGACCGCAGCGGCCATCTGCACCATGGTGGTGGTTACCGCGCTGCCACCGAAGGCTTGGCCGTCACGGGCGTAGTCGGGCATATCGGCAGCCGGAATCGAACCGGTGGCTTCACCCGGCAACCCCACCTTGGTCTTGGACCCCATCCCGAAGGAGACCATGTAGTCGTGCAAGGACTGCTTGGTGGCCCGCCTGGCCAAAATGATGGTGCCGATGTTTGACGACTTTGCGACAACCCCGCGTGCGTAAAGCTTGATGGTGCCGTGAGCCCAGGCGTCTTCCACGGTGTGATCGCCGGACTTGATCTTGCTCGGCACCGTGACCACCTCGTCCGGGTCCACCAGATCCTGATCAAGCAGCGCGGCGAAGGTGAGCAGCTTCTGCACGCTGCCGGGGGTGTAGGAGTCGGTGACTGCCCGGTTTCCCAGGTTGGACTGGTCAGCCTTGCTGTACTGGTTCGGGTCGTAGCCGGGAGCCACCGCCATCGTCAGGATTTCGCCGGTCATGCGGTCGACAACGACAGCACCGCCCCAGTTGGCGTCGGTGCGCCGCACCTGGTCAGCGATCAGTTGTTCGGCCAGCCACTGCAGGCCCGCGTCGACGGTAAGGCGGTAGCTGACGCCGTTCACCGCGGCGATGACCGTGTTGTTGCCCATCGGGATCTTCTCCCCAGCGGCAGATCCTTCGTAGACCTCCTTGCCCGGGGTGCCGGTCAGCGACTTGTTCAGGGTGTACTCCAGCCCAGCGGCGCCCACGCCCTCAGCATTCACATAACCCAACAGGTTCGCCGCCAGGGAGCCGTTGGGGTAGGTGCGAGTGAGCACATCCTCCTTGCCGATGCCGACCAATCCCGCATCAGTGACGGCCTGCCTTAGAGCGCGGAACGTCGCCGACGGCACCACGGGAGCCAACACCTCCCAACTGCTGTCGGGCTTGGTCAGCTTGGGCAGGTAGGTCTCGGTGGTGCCACCTAGGTACTGCACCAACAGGGCGGCCAATCGCGCCGGGGCTGCAGCCGCTACCTGCTTGTCCTTGGCGGTCATCGGCGCGCTCATTCGACCGTTGGTTGCGATCATCTTTGGGCTGGCCACTACCCGCACGGTGTCTTGGGTGTAGACCAACAGCTCACCGTTTCGATCGGTGATGGTGCCGCGAATCGCTGGCAGCGGGCGGCTGACTGTCCGCTGATAGGCGGCTTTGTCGGCGACGGTGCTGGCGTCGATCGCCTGCACCTGAACGGCCCGTCCGGCGGCGAGGGAGAAGACCACCGCCACCAAGATCAGCAAAATGCGCAGCCGCGGTACGGCAGCGGACACCGGCAACCGGCCGGGCCGCTTCTTGGTCGCCTTCTTCTGATTGAAGAAGCGATCCAACGGCCGGCTCACTGGTCAGTCCCGGTCTGGTTGGTCGCAGCCTCAGCCTTCTTCGCTGCCTCGGCGGCTTTCTTGGCGGCCGCAGCTGCCTTGAGCCTGGCAATCCGATCAGCTTCGGTCTGGTTGTAAGCAGCAATTTGTGCTGCGGCCTCTGCGTCGCTGAGGTAGCGCGTCTCCGGCACCTCGTTGCCCAACACCGGTCGCGGCGTGCCGAAGACCTTGCCATCACTGAGGCGCATCGGCACCGCATAGGGATTTGGCCGCATGCCCAGGCCCTGCGCGGCGATAGCCAGGTTCTTGATCGATCGCGCATCAGCTACTTGGGATTCAAGCTGCGAAACCCGATTGGCCAACGCGTTGGCCTCATGCTGCTTGGCCTGCACGGCGAAGGCCTGGTCCTGCAGGGCAGTAGCCAGGACGACCATGCCCACCATGCCGATGGCAAGAATCGCGGCCATCACGAACACGAACGGCATGGTGGCCGCCCGCTGTTTGGGTGCCTCCAGCGCGCGCAGGTTTGGCTTGGGTTTGGCTTGCCGAGCCGGGCGGGGGGCTAGCTGGGCGGACATCAGGAAACCTCCTGGTTGCGGACGACGGCTCGTAAGCGAGCAGAGGCGGCCCTTGGGTTGAGGGTCGTTTCGTCAGGGGAAGGGCGCTCGGCACCCCGAGTTAACAAACTGAACTTGGCTGCATAGCCAGCCGGGACCGCAGGCACTCCAGCTGGCACGCGATCACTGGTCGCCGCCGCGAAGGCCCGCTTCACCAAGCGGTCCTCGCCGGAGTGGTAGGCCAGTACCGCCAGCCGCCCGCCGGGTGCCAACGCGTCCAAGGCGGCCGGGAGCACGCCAGCCAACGACTCAAGTTCGGCGTTGACCACGATGCGTAGTGCCTGGAAGGTCCTCTTGGCCGGGTGTCCCCCGGTGTGCCGGGCGGCCACCGGAATTGCGTTGGCGATCACCGAAACCAACCGCGCAGATGAGTCGAACGGGGCAACATCGCGGGCTTCGACGATCGCTTGGGCGATCCGATTGGCGAACCGCTCGTCGCCGTGGATACGCAAGATCCGGGAGAGCTCCAACGCCGAGGCCGAGTTGAGGATCTCTGCGGCCGTGAGTTCCTGTTCGGGATTCATCCGCATGTCGAGGGGAGCATCAACCGAGTAGGCGAAACCCCGCTCAGTACTGTCGATCTGAAGGGAGGACAGCCCCAGATCAAGGCAGATGGCCTGAACTGCCGTCACCTCGGCTTCGTCGAGCACTTCAGCCAGTTCGTGATAGGTGGCGTGAAAGAGGTGAACCCGATCGCCGAAAGGTGCCAGCCGACGGCCAGCCAGCTCCAGAGCCTGCGGGTCGCGATCGATACCGATCAGGCTGGCCTGCGGGCAGGACGTGAGCATCGCCTCAGCATGACCGCCAAGGCCGAGCGTCCCATCCACGTAGATCGACCCCGGTGCCTGAAGGGCGGGTGCCAGCAGTTCGAGCATTCGACCCAGCAGTACCGGCACATGGGTAGCGGCAGCTGGATCGCCAGTTGCAGCCATGTTCGTCCAATCAAAGATTCCGACTCAGATGATTCGTGCGCCGTGGTTTCAATCCGCGCACCGCTCCTGGCACCGGGGAAGGTGCGCCAGGGGAACGATGGACGCGGATTGAAGCCGCACCGCACGAATCAGACTTCGGCCGGTTCATCCGGCCTCCGCCGTGCCCTCATCCAAGGCCGCGAAGGCCTCTTCCTGTGCTGCCGAATACTCAGCCCAAGCCACTGCGTCCCAGACCTCGAGGCGATTGAAGGCGCCGATTACGACGATCTCCTTCGCTAGCCCCGCGTAGGCCCGAAGCGGCGCCGGGATTCCCACCCGGCCCTGACTATCCGGCAGTTCGTCCGAAGCGCCCGAGGCCACCATGCGCTGGTAATCCCGAACTCCGCGGACGGTGGAGGGCCCGGTTGCCGCGTTGGCGACTTCGGCCAGAAACGCCTCGGTCGGCCAGATCGCCAGACAGCGATCCTGCTGCCGGGTGATGACCAGGCCGGTGGCCAACTGCTCACGGAATTTTGCGGGCAGAAAGAACCGGCCTTTGTCGTCGAGCTTGGGTGTGTAGGTGCCCAGAAACACGGCGCCGACCTCCTTCGCTCTCCTCCACTTGCCGCCACCATACTCCACTTTCCTCCACTTACCACCTCATTGAGCGGTTTTCCTCACCCGCTCCTCCACCGCCCTCGCTACCCAGCCGAGGGCCAGTTGGAGTGCTCCGTCTACCGGCACACAAAAAAGGGGCGGTGGATAACCACCGCCCCGTAAGGACTGGAACTACTGCGAGCCGTTAGCTCGGATCGTCATCTCGCCGCCGCCGACGCTCGTCGGGGTGCCCAGTGAAGTCGCGCTCCGACTTCCCGCCCGGCTTCGGATCGTGAACCCGCGGATCGTCAACGCCACCAGGCTGCTGCCAAGCCGTGATTGCGACCACGGTTGCACCCAGCATCACCACAAACCCCAGCACACTGACTAGGGGGTGAATCTCCATGCCAATGATGAGGGTGGCGACACCAACGACAAACACCACCACGGAGACGGCGATCCGTCGCTGGTACCAGCGACGCTGACTACCTCGCAGGGCATTCGCCAGGCGAGGATCCTCAGCCGCCAAGGCCGCTTCCATCTGTTCAAGGAGCCGTTGCTCCTTTTCCGATAGCGCCATGGCCACCTCCCCACCTATTCCCGCTGACAATATGTTCAGTCTAGGCGCAGGAGAGGCGTTTCGGAACAAAACAGGCCTTAGCTCAGATGCTCAGTCCGCGCTTGCGCCCAGCCAAGACGGCTCGCTGAACCGATCGCGGCCCAAAGGCCTTGTTGAGCTTGTCAACAGCCAGTTCGGCAGCATCCCAGTCAACCTCGGACTCATCCAGGGTGGGCTGACGCCACACCCGAGCCCGTTGACTCAGCTCAGTGACCCGAACACCGACCCGACGCAGGATCACCGGCTTGCCGACCATCCGGGAGTGCAATCGCAGGGCTGCGGCATAGACCTCCACCGACGAATCCGTCGGCGAACTCAGCGCCAACGATCCGGAACGAGCGGTGAAATCTGCAAAACCTAGGCTCAGAGTCACCGTGCGGCCGACTACCCCAGCTGCCCGCATCCGTGCGGCCACCTTGTCCGATACCCGCAGTATCTCTGCGCGAACGCCGCCAAGGTCGCCGACGTCACTGGCGAAAGTCACCTGTGCGCCAACCCCCCGCTCCCCCGGACGCGACCAGCGTCGGCCGCCGTCACGACCCCAGGCCAGTTCGGCCAACAGCTCCCCTGACTGACGGCCAAGGGCCTGCCGCAGAGCCGACCGAGAACACTGAGCCAGATCTCCGATCGTGACCACACCAAGGCGACGCAATCGAGCTGCAGTCGAATCCCCCACCCCGACCAACCGCTCCACTGGCAATGGATGCAGGAAGCTGACCACTTCAGTCGGCGCAATTTCGACCAAACCATCAGGCTTGGCCGCCACCGAAGCCATCTTGGCAACCAACCGATTCGGACCGATGCCCACCGAAGCGGTGATGCCCTGCTCATCACAGATCATGGCGCGCACTCGCTGCCCGATGTCGGCCGCCTGATCCTGGGCGCCCACCACATCAGTGAGATCGAGATAGGCCTCGTCAATAGAGGCCATCTCCACTTTCGCCGAGACTGTGGCCAGAATTGCGGCCACTCCCCCCGAGACTTCGGAGTAGCTGGCAAAGTCGGGCCGGACGCCAACGCCCTGCGGACACAGCCGGCGCGCCTGAGCCACCGACATCCCGCCCCGGACCCCGTATGAGCGCGCCGGGTAATTGGCCGACAGCACCACGCCGCGTATTTGCCCACCCACCCACATCGGCGTCCTCACCAATTCCGGCCGCCGACGCATTTCGACCGCGGCATAGAAGGCATCCATGTCGACATGCATTAACACGGCCATCAGCCGACACCGCTGGCCAGGCCGCGGCGCCGCAAGCGGGCCAACACCAGGACTAGAAACGCCCGCGCGTCACGGACCAGGTCATCAGCCTCCCGGGCGCTGATCAAGTACTGCCCTAGCCCAGCGCCGCGAGCCTTTGCCGCCGCGGCGGCAAAGTAGGCCGCCCACTCCGCCAGCTCTGGGGCTCGTCGCGTCATCGCCAGCCAAATCTCGGCATCAACTTCGGCAGTGGCGCCCAACCGCCTACTGGCCAACAGCGCAGCCGCCGAACGCTTCGCGGAGGTCAAGGCATGCCCGAACCGGGCATCGGACCTTTCAGCAGCTTCAGCCCACGCCAGGGACGATCGCGCCAGCGCCAGCAAATCCTCCACCTTCGGCGCACCTCCGCCCGTCCTAGCCGACGCCGGCGTGGAATGCTGGGTCGAAGAGCATCCACGCCGGCGCCGGTTCGACCGCCTAGAGCGTCACAGCGAGCCTTCCCCAGCTCAGCCACACCCACCCCGGCGTTATCGAACATCTTTTCGATTAACTCCATAATACTCACACCGCTTGGCCCCCCGTCAACCCGGCCACGCCGCCGTTTTGCCGTCCAACCGCACCGCCGGGCTAGGCTCTGCGGCATGGATCTGGTCGCGCTCACATTCGCCTCCGGTTGGGCCAGCGGCATCAACGCCTATGCAACCGTTCTGGTGCTCGGTCTGCTCGGTCGGTTCGCTGGCATCGCCGAGGTGCCCCTCGGCCTGCAGCGCACCGATGTGCTGATCGTGGTGGGAATCCTGGCGGGCCTAGAGTTCTTCGCTGACAAGATTCCCTACCTGGATTCGGTTTGGGACGGCGTCTCGACCTTCATCCGGCCCATCGCTGGCGCGGTCATCGGCGCGCTCATCGCCGGAGCCAGCGGCGACCTGCCCACTCTCGCGCTGGCTGCGGTGGGCGGGGTAACAGCGTTGATCAGCCATCTGGTCAAGGCGGGGCTTCGAATAGCTATCAACACCTCCCCCGAGCCTCTCACCAACATCGGAGCCTCCCTTACCGGCGACGCCGCAGTGGTGTCGGTGGCCTCACTGGCGGTGCTCTACCCAGTGCCGGCCGCGATCATCGCCGCGGTGCTACTACTGGCCACGATCATTCTGCTGATCTTTGCCTTCACTCGGATGAGGAAGGGCTGGCGGGCACTGCGCGCATGGCTGGCCAAGGACTGATAGCTGTCGTCGGCGCTGGCCTGGCCGGACTGGCCGCGGCCACGAGGCTGCGCGGTCTCGGCCACCCAGTAGTGGTGATCGAGGTCGACCACGAGCTCAGCGACCAGGATCTGTCCACCGAAGCTGACCGGCTCACCTTCACCGGATTGCCTGCCTGGCAGGAGTTGTTCTTCGACACCGGCACCGACCTGACCAGCGTGCTGGCCAAGCGCGGCTTGGAGCTCCGCCCGGCACCGCCAGCCAAGCACCGCCTTGCTGACGGTCGCACCATCGAATTGCCCACCGACCGCCTGGGCCAACTCGACGCCATCACCGCCGCCCTGGGCGAGGACGCGGCCACTGCCTGGAATGAGCTTCTGGGCCGGCTAGCCGAAGTGTCCCGGGTGGTCTCCTACCTAGGCCAGGACCATCCGTTCACCCGAACCAGCCTGACCACGCCCGAGCGGCACGCACTACAGGTGAAATACAGCCTGGCCGATTTAGCTGCGGCGCTGCCGTCTGTCGAGCTTGGCGAGATCGTGCTCAATCTCGCCGCCTGGCTAGGTCAGCGTCCGCAGTGGCTGCCGGCCTGGCAGGCCTACCGACTTGCAGTTGACGGCGAGCAGGGACGCTGGCGCCTAGTCGATGCGGCCGGCCGGCCGCAGCCTCCCAGCGCCCTGGCCGAAGCCTTGGTCTCCCGACTGCGCGAGCTCGGCGGCGAAATGCGCCTGGGCGAAGAGGTGCTCGAAGTCCGTCGCGGTCCACGCCTGAGCACGACCGCCGGATCGCTGTCGCCAGCAGCGGTGATCAGCACAGTGAGCCCCTTCACCCACGCCGATCTAACTCACGAGCGCGCCGACCAGAAGCTCACCCGTCAGCTGTGGGCCTCACCATCAGGTGGCCCGATGTGGCGTGGGTGGCGAACGTTGCTCGATCTGCCGAAGTTGGAACCGTCCCTGCCGCGAGTCGTGGTGGCCTCAGCCTGGTCACCGGGTGGGCCGGACTCCTGGGCCCAAATCCTCACGGGGAGGTTGGCCGCCGACCATCTCGCCGCCGACCTGGGACCGATCAGGCAAGCACGGTAATTTCGACCTCAACGAAGAGATCCGATGCCTGCGATCCGGCATAGACACCCTTCAACGGTGGGACGTCGAAATAGTCGCGGCCCACCCCGACTTCAACGTGGAAGTCACCCGGCGCACTGTCGTTGGTGGGATCAACGCCAACCCAGGCGCCATCCCAATACTGCAGCCAGGCGTGCGACTCGGCGGTTTGTCCCTCGCCCACGACCGGCGTCGCCGAGGGCATCACATAGCCGGACACATAGCGAGCCGGGATTCCCACCGTCCGCAGAGCGCCCAAGCCCAAGTGCACCAGGTCCTGGCACACGCCAGCACGCCGGTCCCACACCGCACTCGCTCTGGTGCTGACCTCGGTAGAGCCCGGGACGTAGGCGACCCGATCCCGGATTCGGCCGATGATGGCCGTCACCGCATCGGCGGGACAGTCGGCCTGACGGGCTGCGTCCAGCGCCCAACGGCGCATTTCTGATCCGGGATCAACGTGATCAACGATGGTGAGCATCTCCACGTGTTGATCGACGAACTTCAATTCCCGGATCTCGTCCCACGCCACTCTGGAGCCGACTGAAAGCCGGTCACCGACATCGACCGTGCTGGTGGCCACCACCTCAAGATCGGTGTGCGGTTCGGCGATTTCGAAGGCGGTGACCTGAGTGCCCCAATAGTCGACGAAGGAATGGGTCCATGCCACCGGAGTGATGTCCAGCCGAGTGGCCTGAACGAACTGCTCGCGGGTGGCGCGGGGAGTCATCCGCGCTTCGTTGTGGGAGGCGCCGATCCGGCCGGCGTAGTGATAACCGGTGTGGTGAACGACCCGGAGCTGCCTGCCCATCAGTTACCTCCACTCCAACTGGCTGCGGTGGAGCCACTGAAGTACCGCTCGGTGATTGCCTGGCTGACTTTGTTGCAGGTGCGCTGCAGTTCAGCCATCCGCTGCGGCAGATCGTCGAGGACCCGTTCAGGGTCGCGATACTCCAATGAGGCTCGCGCCGTACCCAGCAGTCGAGTGGCCTCGTCCTCATAGCCACGAGTGCTGGCGGCCAGATCAAGGGCGCCCAGTGCTGCCTCGGCGCCGCGCAAGTTGTGCACGACCGAGCGCGGGAAGAGCCGGTCGAGCAGCACGAACTCGGCCGCATCCCGGTCGGTGGTAACCCCGCCATATGACCGGACGAAGGCGTGGTGAGCTCCGCAGCCGCGCAGCACATTGCTCCAAGCACTCTGAGTGCCAGCCACCTGAGCAATCGAGATCAGCCTGGCGGTCATGTCGATCCGCTCCACGCTGCGTCCCAAAGTCAGGAAAAGCCAGCCCTCATCGTGACTCATCGTCTGGTCGGCTGTGCCGGTGATCACAGCACACCGCTCGCGCACGAGCCTGAAGGCCGCAGTCGGACGCATCCGCTGCAACCGACCGCCCTTGACTGAGTTCCAGGTGGTATTGATCGCTTCCCACACCTCGCTGGAGACTGTCTCCCGTGCCCGCCGAGCCGCCTCCCGCGCGCCGCCCAAGGTGGCCGCAACCGAAGCCGGTGACACGGGGTCATAGCAGAGAGCTCGCAGCACCTCCGTGGTGCTCGCGACCTCCACCGAGGGCGCCCCCATCACTGCCAGCAGCGTGATGGCGGCGTCGTCCTGGTCCACCGTTGGGTCGTCCACCAGTAACTGCAGGTGCATTTCGACGATTCGACAGGTATCTTCGGCTCGCTCAAGATAGCGGCCAATCCAGAACAGAGATTCCGCGATCCGACTCAGCATGGCCGCTCGACTCGCGTCTGCTGTTGCTGCGCTTGCTGCTCGGCCAGCCGCTCCTCACCCAGGCCGCCCAACGGCACCGAGGCCACCGAATCCCGGGTGCGGCGGCGACGACGCTTGCCCCGGACGCCGTCGCGGGCCAATACCCAAGTGTCCTTCGACCCACCGCCGTGACTGGAGTTGACGATTAGCTCGCCCTCGGGCAGCGCCACTCGGGTTAGCCCGCCGGGCAGCACGTAAACACCGTCCCCGGAGTTAACGGCAAAGGGCCGCAAATCCACGTGGCGCGGCGCCATCTTGCCGTCAATCATGGTCGGCACTGTGGACAGCTGCACCACCGGTTGGGCGATCCAGCCGCGCGGGTCTTTCATAATCCGCGCCCGCAGTGCGTCCAATTGCCTGGGGGTGGCTTTGGGACCGATCACTATCCCTTTGCCACCGGAGCCGTCCACCGGTTTGAGTACCAGCTCATCCAACCGATCAAGCACCTCTTCGCGATGAGCTGGCTCCTCCAGCCGCCACGTATCGACGCTGGCGAGCTTCGGCTCCTCGCTTAGGTAGTAGCGGATCAGGTCAGGAATGTAGGTGTAGACGAGCTTGTCGTCGGCCACCCCATTGCCCACGGCGTTGGCGATGGTGACGTTGCCGGCCCGGGCTGCGGTGATCAAGCCGGCGCAGCCGATCATCGAATCCGAGCGGAACTGCGCTGGGTCGAGGAACTCATCATCAACCCGGCGATAGATCACATGCACTGGACGGAGCCCTTGGGTGGTGCGCACCGACACCCGGCCGTTGTGGCAGACCAGGTCTCGGCCCTCTACCAGTTCGACACCCATCATGCGCGCGAGCAGCGCGTGCTCGAAGTAGGCGGAGTTGAAGACCCCCGGGGTCAACACCACCACGGTCGGGTCCTTCACCCCGGACGGGGCTGCGGCCCGCAACGCGGCCAGCAATTGCAGTGGATACCCCTCCACCGGGCGGATCCGGTGTCGGCTCGTCACCTCCGGCAGCGCAGAGAACATCGCCCGCCGATTGGTCATCACGTAAGAAACCCCAGAGGGCACCCTGACGTTGTCTTCGAGCACCCGAAACCGGCCAACCTCGTCGCGCACCAGGTCGATGCCAGCCACATGACACCGGACGCCGTTGGGCGGTCGAACTCCAGCCATCACTCGGTGGTAATGCGGTGAGGTGACCACTACTTTTCGCGGGATCACCCCGTCGCGGAAGGCCCGGCCTTCACCGTAGACATCGGCCAGGAAGGCCTCTAAAGCCTGCACCCTTTGGGCGACTCCAGCCTCAACATCGGCCCACTCATTGGCCAGCAGTACCCGCGGCACGATGTCGAGGGGAAATGGCCGTTCCTCACCTCCGATGTCGAAGGTGACTCCCTGATCGAGATAGGTCGACTTCAGGTATTCGGCCCGGGACCGGACCTCTTCCGCGTCCAACTTGGCCAACTGTCGCAATACCGATCCGTAGGCCACCCGGACGCCTTCAGCCCCCACCACCTCGTCGAATGCCTTGGGGGTGCCAGCGTAGTCTCGGAAGAGCAGGCTCACACTCGTCAGGTTACGAGCGACGTGTTTCAAGCATGTGGCGCCGAGGTTTCAGACCGACGGCGAGAACTCCGCGGGCCAGGATTCAGTGGGCGGGTCGTCCTCGGCAGCTGAGTCCGACTCCGGATCGGCAAAGCGACGGCCAGCCGCCACGGTGATCACGGTGGTGCCGGTGAGCCAGTCATACACGGTGTGACCACCGTCTAGGAACAGCGAGGCCACGTAGACCGCTGGCACCACCAGGGCGATCAGTGCCCCCAGCGCAGCATCCGGTGCTGGCGAGGTGATCACCGCCAAGACCGCGAACTGACCCAAGGCCCAAGGCAACCCCAGTTTCAGCAGATTGCGCACCAGCGAACGACCCCAGCCGACTCGTTCCCCGGACGGATCCCGCCGCACCCGAAGCCCCACTAAATGCTTGCCTGGGGTGGCCTCGTAACGTCCAGCCTCGAGCAGGGTGAGGGCCACCGTCACCGGCAGCACCACCAGCAACATTGAAAACAGGTTGTAGCCGAACGGTCCGAGCCGGATCGGCACCCCGGCCAGTGCCACTGCCCCCAGCACCAGCGTGACCACGGCTGCCCAAGCCAACATCCAACCGACATCGATCAAGGCGGCGAGTATCCGTTGCCGCGGGTTGGCAGTCACGCCGAAAGGGTACTTCCCGGGCCAACCCTCGGCCTAGGGCAATACCCTGGGGATATGCCGGAATTTCACCTGGTCGAGGGCGCCCCCGCCACCCCTTGGGTGGTCGGAGCGCTGCACCACCTCGAACAGGCCACCTCATTGGAGTTGTTCGGCGAAGATCGGACGATGTCGGTGGAGTCACTCACCCACAACTTGTCCACCGAAACCAGCGCACTCAAGGGACTGCTGCTGGCTTTGACCGGACCGATACCGGCCGGTTGCGAGGTGGGCCGTTTCGGGCTGCCGCTAGCGCCGACCGAACCCGCGGAGGTGCTCGGCACCGTAAGTTTCACCCTGCCGCTGCGCGAAAACCGCCATCTGATTGAAGACATCTACATTCAGGTGGCCGGGCCAAACCGTCGCCAGCGCATCGGTTCAGCGATGCTGGACTCGTTGCGCGAGATCGCGGCCGCCTTCGAACGCGACACCTTGCTGATGTGGACCGAGCACGACTTCGCCGCTGGGAGTCAGCTACCCCAGGTCTCTCCCACCACCGGTTCGGGCAGTCTGCCGGTGGACGCAGCGGCGAGTTTTGCGCTGGCACACCAATTCAGGCTGGCCCAGGTGGAACGACAATCGCGCCTTCACCTGCCGATCGACCCCAACCTGCTTGCCGAGTTCAGCGCAGCGGCCGAGGCTGCGGCGACCGGCTACCGCCTTGTCTCCTGGCACGGTCCGACACCGCAGGAGTACCTGGCCGGGGTTGCCGCAGCCAACTGGGCGATTTCGACGGATGCACCCACCGGAGGGATCGACTGGGAGCCGGAGAATTGGGATGAGAGGCGGGTTCGCGATCTCGACGCCATGCTGCACCGCAGCGGTCAGGCTGTCTCCACTATTGCCCTGGCCGCCGACAGCGGCGAAGTGGCTGGCCTGACTACGATCTTCGTCGAGAACGGACGCCTCGATCGGCCTTACCAGTTCAACACAGTGGTGTTGGCCGCCCACCGAGGACAGCGGTTGGGCTGGTGGCTGAAGGCAGCCAATCTGGCCCGGCTTGAGTTCCACTACCCGCAGGCGAAACACATCGATACCTGGAACGCTAATGAGAACGAGCACATGCTGGCGATAAACACCGCTCTGGGTTACCGGATTTGGGCAATCAGCGGCGGCTGGCAGCTGAAACTGGCAGCCGCCGGGTAGTGCCAGGCGCCTCGGCTATCGCTTCAGGTCTGGCCCGCAGTTCGCGGCGGCGAATTGGTCGCAGCTTTCAGTAGCTGGCGCAGCAACTCGTTCACCGGAGTCGCAATGTCATGCTTGCGACCCAATTCACACACTCGCCCAGCGAAGACGTCGACTTCAGTCTCCCGTCCGGCCAGCGCATCCTGGGCCATCGAGGTGTAGTTGTCCGGGCCGAGTTTGGCGAGCACTTCCAGCCACGCCTCCAGGTCGCGCTCCCCCAGCCCGATTCCCTCAGCGTTCGCCACCGCGATCACCTCACGCTGGGCCGAGATCATCGCTTCCCGAGCTGGGGCATCCGGAGTCTGGAAGGCCAGGTAGGGCGCGCCCAGCACCGCCGATACCTGGTTCACCCCGACGTTGATCAGGAACTTCCACCACAACTGGTGCAACATATCTGGCGCCACGCTGGCATCGATCCCCGATTCCGCCAGCAAGCCAGCCAATTTGGCTACCGCCGCCGTGGGTTCAACGCCGTTGGTGGCTTCGCCGAAGATGATCCGCCCCAGGGAGGTATAGCGCACCTGCCTGCCCACCCGAACCGCGTCGATGCCCACCGTTACCGACAGCAGCACCTGCGCCTGCGGAAATGCCTTGGCCAGCACCCGCTCGCTGTCAATGCCGTTGAGCAGACTCAGGATCACCGTGCCTTCGGCGATGTTGGGAGCGATCAACTCGATCGCCTCAGCCAGAGCCGGGTACTTCACCGCAACGACGACCACTTCGGCCGGGGTTCTATCGCCAGTGGCGAGCACGGGAAAGTGGTACTCGACTCCGTTGACCACGCTGGCCTCGCGGCGGTACTTGGCCGCGCGTTCGGGATCGGCGACCACTTTGAGGTCCACGCCGGCAGCGAGCATTCGACTGCCGTAGCCCGCGCCGACTGCTCCCAGCCCGACCAGATGAACGCGCACGGTCAATCTGCCAGCGGCGCGAAGCGAGCGCCACGAGCGGTCAACTCGGACTCGCCGCCGTCTTCGGCAGTCAGCACCCAGAGTCCTTCGGGCAGTACCGCCACGGTGTGCTCCCAGTGGGCAGCGACCGATCCGTCGCGAGTGACGACCGTCCATTCGTCGTCCAGATTGGCCGTCGCCGCTGAACCCAAGGTAACCATCGGCTCGATCGCCAAACACACGCCTTTGGTGATTAGTTCGCCGCGACCAGCTCGACCGACATTCGGCACGTCCGGCGCCTCGTGCATCGCTCGGCCGATACCGTGCCCGGTGTATTCGGCTACCACGCCATAACCAGCTCGGCGATTGCGTACCGAGGTCTCCACGGCGTGGGAGACGTCGCCGATTCGACCGCCCACCCGGGCGGCAGTGATGCCGTCCCACATGGCCGCTCGGGTCACCTCGCTCAAGGCGGCCCGCTCAGCAGTCACTTCGCCGACGCCGAAGGTGACCGCCGAATCAGCGTGCCAGCCGTTCACCGAAACGGCGAAGTCAACGCTCACCAGGTCTCCGGAAACCAGAACATGATCACCCGGGATGCCGTGGACGATTTCGTCGTTCACCGAGATACAGGTCACTGCCGGGTACGCCGGCATACCGAATGAGCTCCCGTAGCCAAGGAAGGAGGAAATCGCACCAGCAGCTGCGATGTGTTCTCGGGCCAAGCCGTCAAGATCGGCCGTAGTGACCCCCGGCTTGGCTGCTTCGCGGACGGTGGCCAGAATGCTGGCCACGACCAGCCCGGCCGCCCGCATTGCCTTGATCTGAACAGGGGACTTGACCTCGATTGCGGGCCGTCGTCGCACGTCAGGCCAACTTCGCGTCCAGCGCAGTGGTGATGCGCTCGCCGACTTCTTCGATGGTGCCGAGGCCGTCGACCTCAATGAGGAGCCCGCGCTCACGATAGGTGTCCAGCAGCGGGTCGGTGGCGGCGTGATAGACGTCCATCCGGTGCCGGATGGTCTCAGCATTGTCGTCGTCGCGGCCTTCGATCTCGGCCCGTTTGAGTAACCGCCCCACCAGCAGATCACGATCGGCCAACAGCGAGATGACGGCATCCAGCGCTGAGGATTCCTCGGCGAGGAAGGAGTCGAGCGCTTCCACCTGAACCGCGGTGCGAGGGTAGCCGTCCAGCAACCAACCGGCGGCCGCATCGGTTTGCTGCAAACGATCCGCCACGATGGCGTTGGTTACCTCATCAGGCACATAGCCACCCGCCGCCAAGGTCGCAGATATCCGCTGGCCTAGCGGAGTCTGACCCTTCACATGGTTACGGAAGATCTCGCCGGTTGAAATCGCCGGGACTCCATAGTGTGTAGCTACCCCACAGGCCTGTGTGCCCTTACCTACCCCGGGCGGGCCCATGATCAGCAGCCTCATCGCAGGAATCCCTCATAGTTCCGCTGCTGCAACTGGCTTTGGATCTGCTTGACCGTATCCAAGCCGACGCCGACGATGATCAGGATCGAAGTACCGCCGAAGGGGAAATCGTTCTGGGTGCCGAACAACGCGAAGGCGATCGCTGGGATCAGCGCGATGATGCCCAGGTAGAGCGAGCCGGGAGCGGTGAGCCGCGAAAGCACAAAGGCGAGATAGCGCTCGGTCGGGCCGCCAGCACGGATGCCTGGGATGAACCCGCCGTACTTCTTCATGTTGTCGCTGACCTCGACCGGATCGAAGGTGATCGACACATAGAAGTAGGCAAAGAAGATCACCAGCAGGAAGAACACCAGGTTGTACACCCAGCTGCCATTGGCCATGTAGGTCGAGATCCACAGCGACACCTGGTTTGGCGCATCTGCGGTGCCCGGCTGGAACTGGGCATAAAGCATTGGCAGGTAGAGGATGGAGGAGGCGAAGATCACCGGGATAACGCCGGCCTGGTTCACCTTGATCGGGATGTAGGTGGTGCTGCCGCCGATCAGTTTGCGCCCGACCATTCGCTTGGCGTACTGCACCGGAATCCGGCGCTGCGCCTGCTCCATGAAGACCACTGCGGCCATGACTGCCAGACCCACAGCGATGGTCGCAGCGAAGATCAGCCAACCTTGAGCGCCTTCGCGGCTTTCCTTGATCGCCCATAGCGATGCGGGGAACTGGGCGGCGATCTGGGTGAAGATCATCACCGACATGCCGTTGCCGACGCCGCGATCAGTGATCAACTCGCCCAGCCACATGATCACGCCGGTGCCAGCAGTCATGGTGAGGATCATCGTGATGATCGGGAACAGTCCCTTGTCGTAGACGAGTTCCTGGTTACAGCCGGGGAACAGTTGACCGTTTACGGCCAAGGTCACGAAGGCAGTGGAGTTGAGCACCGCCAACACGATGGTGAGGTAGCGGGTGTACTGGGTGATCTTCGCCGTACCCGAGGCACCATCCTTCTTCAGGGTTTCGAGCCGCGGGATCACCACCGTCAGCAGCTGCAAGATGATGCTCGCGGTGATGTAGGGCATGATTCCCAGCGCGAAGATGGCCAGCTGAAGCAGCGCGCCGCCAGAGAACAGCTGGATCATTGAGTACAGGCCGGCAGAATCACCAGCAGCCGCGCTGGCGCGGCACTCATTCACCGCAACCACGTTCACGTTGGGGGACGGGATCACCGAGCCGAGGCGGAAGACCGCCAAGATCATCAAAGTGAACAGGATCTTCTTGCGCAGGTCAGGCGTGCGTAGCGCGTTACCAAAAGCGGAGAGCATTGCCGAACCTAACTCCTAACCGTGTGTGCGCCCGGCGACCGATCCGGCCAGCCGAACCGCACCTGGGCAACCTTGGCAACTGTACCAAGGACACTGCGTTTTCCCGATTCCGGCGGGCACGGTCTCGAACCGCATCCAGCCGGTGATACGCGTTGAGGGCCAGCCATGGCGGCTGACCCTCAACACCTAGTCGCACTGCAAGCGCGTCGGCCGAACTCAGAGTTCGGTAACGCTGCCGCCAGCAGCTTCGATTTTGCCCTTGGCCGAAGCGGAGAACGCATGCGCGTTCACCTTCAGTGCAACGGTGAGCTCACCGTTGCCCAGAATCTTCACCAGCTGGCCGTCGCGCACCGCGCCCTTGGCCACCAGGTCGAACGGCGTGACCTCGCCACCTTCGGGGAACAGCTCGGCGAGCCGGGCCACGTTGACGACCTGGTACTCCACGCGGAACGGGTTGTTGAAGCCACGAAGCTTGGGCAGCCGCATGTGCAGCGGCATCTGCCCACCCTCGAAGTTCTCCGGAGTGTTCTTGCGCGCCCCGGTGCCTTTGGTACCGCGACCCGCAGTCTTACCCTTGGAGCCTTGGCCACGACCCACGCGGGTCTTAGCAGTCTTGGCGCCCGGAGCCGGACGCAGGTGATGAACCTTTAGTGCCATATCACTCGACCTCCTCTACGGCGACCAGGTGCGGAATGGTGTTGACCATCCCCCGAATCTCGGGACGGTCCTCCTTCACCACCACATCGCCGATGCGCTTCAGACCCAGCGAACGCAGGGTTTCACGCTGATTGTGCTTGCCACCGATCCCGGAACGGACCTGGGTTACCTTCAGCCGTGCCATCAGTGGGCCCCCTCCGCACGAGCGCGCAGGATTGCCGCAGGAGTGACGTCCTCCACCGAGAGACCGCGGCGCTTGGCCACCGCCTCCGGCTCTTCAAGGCTCTTCAGCGCGACGACCGTGGCATGCACCACGTTAATCGCGTTGTCCGAGCCAAGAGACTTGGCGAGCACGTCATGAACACCGGCGCACTCCAGCACTGCGCGAACCGAGCCGCCGGCGATAACGCCGGTACCCGGGGAGGCCGGGCGCAGCATAACCACGCCAGCAGCCTTTTCGCCCTGAACCGGGTGCGGGATGGTGCCCTGAACCCGCGGCACGCGGAAGAAGTTTTTCTTAGCTTCCTCTACGCCCTTGGCAATCGCAGCTGGCACTTCCTTAGCCTTGCCATAGCCGACGCCGACGGTACCGTCACCGTCACCAACCACTACCAGAGCAGTGAAACTGAAGCGGCGGCCACCCTGAACGACCTTGGCCACGCGGTTGATCGCGACCACCCGCTCGAGATAGTTACTCTTTTCCTTTTCGGCGGCTGCATCCCGGCCACGACGATCTTCGCGGCCGCGACGCTGTTCACCGCCCGCGGCATTGCCTCCGCGGCGCTGGGTTCCATTCATCGCTTTGTTACCTTTCGATCCGTCAGAATCCGAGACCGGCCTCGCGGGCGCTGTCAGCCAGCGCCGCGATCCGACCGTGGTACCTGTTGCCGGCGCGGTCGAAGACCACACTCTCCACACCGGCCTGCTTGGCGCGCTCGGCGACCATCTTGCCTACTTGCGCAGCCTTGACCGACTTGTCGCCGGACTCGGTGCGCAACTCCAGGCTCGAAGCCGCAGCCAGGGTGACCCCGGCGACGTCGTCGATCACCTGAGCGGCGATATGGCGGCTGGAGCGGAAGACCACCAGGCGCGGACGCACCGCGGTACCAGCGATCTTCTTGCGGCCACGGGCCTGGCGGCGCACTCGCGCCGCAGCCTTGTCGGCCATGCTCTTGTGATTGGACAGCGAGATAGCCATCACTTACCAGCCTTTCCAACCTTGCGCCGAACGTGTTCGCCGGCATATCGCACGCCCTTGCCCTTGTAGGGCTCCGGCTTGCGGATCTTGCGGATGTTCGCGGCGACCTCGCCGACCGCCTGCTTGTCGATCCCGTAGACGGTGAACTTGGTGTTGGTCTCGACCGTGAAAGTGATGCCCGCCGGAGCGTTCACCACCACCGGGTGAGAGAAACCGAGGTTGAACTCCAACTGCTCGGGGCTCTTCAAAGTGACGCGATAACCCACGCCGACGATTTCGAGCTTCTTCTCGTACCCGGCAGTGACACCGGTGACCATATTGGCCACCAGAGTCCGGGTCAGACCGTGCAGCGAGCGGCTGATGCGCTCGTCGTTGGGACGGCTCACCTCCAGCTCGCCGGCTTCGTTGCGCGCAACCTTGATCGGTTCAGCGACAACATGCTCCAGGTTCCCCTTCGGGCCCTTCACCGATACCTTCTGGCCATCCAGGGCAACGTCCACCCCGGCCGGGACAGTGATCGGAAGCTTGCCAATTCGTGACATCTGTTCAGCTCCTTCCGGTCACCAGACGTAGGCGAGGACTTCCCCACCTACACTCCGAGAGTTGGCTTCCTTGTCGGTCAAAAGACCCTGGGAAGTAGAGATGATCGCGATTCCCATGCCGCCCAGCACCTTCGGCAGCGCGGTCGACTTTGCGTAGACGCGCAGGCCTGGCTTAGAAATGCGGCGCACCCCAGCGAGCGAACGCTCCCGGTTCTGGCCGTACTTCAGGGTCAGCGTCAGGGTCTTGCCCACTTCGCCGGCGCCCGGTTCGAGCACCTCGAAGCCGGCGATGTAGCCCTGAGTCTTCAGGATTTCGGCGATTCCCACCTTGATCTTGCTGTGCGGCATGCTGGTCGACTCGTGGTACGCCTGATTGGCGTTCCGCAGCCGCGTAAGCATGTCCGCGATCGGATCGGTCATGGTCATGGCAGTTGATAACTCTTTCTCGCCGCGGTTTCCGCAAAGCTGCGGACCTTCAGCGGGTTGTGGATTGGCCTGGTCGAGTTACTCACCAGGAGGACTTAGTGACGCCCGGCAGTTCGCCCTTGTGGGCGAGTTCGCGGACGCAGATCCGGCACAGGCCGAACTTGCGGTAGACGGCCTTGGGCCGACCACACTTGTTGCAGCGGGTGTAGGCGCGTACGGCGAACTTCGGCTTGCGAGCCTGCTTCACCTTCAGAGCGGTCTTGGCCATATTTCAGCTCACTTCTTCCTCTTGCCCGCGAACGCCGGGCCCTTCTTCTTGACGGCCTTGGCGACCTCATCGGCGGGGGCCTTAAACGGGAAGCCCAGCGCCTTCAGCAGCGCCCGCCCCTCGTCATCGGTCTTGGCGGTGGTCACGAAAGTGATGTCCATGCCGCGCAGCTTGTCGATCCGGTCCTGGTCGATCTCATGGAACATCACCTGTTCGGTCAGACCGAAGGTGTAGTTGCCCAGACCGTCGAACTGGCGCGCGCTCAGGCCGCGGAAGTCGCGGATCCGAGGCAGCGCCAAAGTGAGCAGCCGATCGGCAAACTCCCACATCCGGTCGCCGCGAAGGGTCACGTGGCAGCCAATCGGCATACCTTCACGCAGCTTGAACTGCGCGATCGACTTGCGCGCCTTGGTGACGGTCGGCTTCTGGCCGGTGATCGCGGTCAGATCGCGCACAGCGGCGTCGATGACCTTAGAGTCCCGGGCAGCTTCACCAACGCCCATGTTGACCACGATCTTGACCAGACCAGGGATCTGCATGACGTTGGCGAAACCGAACTCGGAGTAGAGCGCCGGAGCGATCTCGGAGCGGTACTTCTCCTTGAGCCTCGGCAGCGATTTGGTCGCGGTGGCGGCCATCAGATTTCCTTCCCGGTCTTGCGGGCGACGCGGACGCTGCGCTCGGCGGTGTACTCAGTGCCATCAGGACGACGCTTGGTCACCTGGTCGCGCTGGTACCCGACACGGGTCACAACTTCCTTGCCATCCACCTTCACGACCAGCTGCACGTTGGAGACGTTGATAGGCGCCTCCACCGAGATGATTCCGCCAGCGTTGTTCTGCCGGGTCTGGTTGTTCGGGGTTTCACGCTTGTGCTTCTTGACGATGTTCACGCCCTGGACCACCACGCGGCCAGCCTTGGGGTCAACGGAGAGGATCTCACCGATGCGGCCCTTGTCTTTGCCGGCGATGACCTTGACGCGGTCACCCTTCTTTACATGCAACGAATTCGCCATTTCACAGCACCTCCGGCGCCAGCGAGATGATTCGCATGTACTTCTTCTCGCGCAGCTCTCGGCCGACCGGGCCGAAGATGCGGGTGCCGCGAGGCTCCCCGTCGTTCTTCAGAAGCACGGCGGCATTCTCATCGAACTTGATGTAGGAGCCGTCGGGACGACGGGTCTCCTTCACCGTACGGACGATGACCGCCTTGACGACCTCGCCCTTCTTCACGTTGCCACCGGGGATGGCGTCCTTGACCGTTGCGACGATCTTGTCGCCCAGGCCGGCGTAGCGACGCTTGGAGCCGCCGAGCACCCGAATGCAAAGGAGTTCCTTCGCACCGGTGTTGTCGGCGACCTTCAGTCGCGATTCCTGCTGGATCATCTGCAATATCTCCTGGTCACTTGGCCTTTTCGAGGACCTCAACCAGCCGCCAGCGCTTGGTAGCGCTGAGCGGGCGGGTCTCCATCACCCGTACGCGGTCACCGACGCCGGCCTCATTGGCCTCGTCGTGCGCCTTGAGGCGCTCCGACTTGGTCATGACCTTGCCGTACAGCGGGTGCTTGACCCGCTGCTCGACGGCCACGACGACGGTCTTGTCCATCTTGTCCGACACCACGATGCCCTCGCGGACCTTGCGGGCGCCGTTACGGACGTTCTCGTTTTCGCTCATCTGACTCACTTGTCCTCATCCGGCTCTGGCACGATGCCGAGGTTGCGCTCCTGCAACACGGTGTAGATGCGAGCGATATCCTTGCGGGCCTCGCGCAGCCGACCGTGGGATTCCAACTGTCCGGTGGCAGCGGCGAAACGCAGCCCGAAGAGCTCTTCCTTCAACTCGGTCACCTTGGCGTTGAGCTCCGCGCGGCTCAGGCCGCGCAGCTCATTGGCCGTAACGATGTTAGCCATCAGATCTCACCTACTTCCCGCTTGATGAAGCGAGCCTTGAACGGCAACTTGTGAATCGCCAGACGCATGGCCTCGCGGGCCACCGACTCGTCAACGCCGGACAACTCAAACAACACCCGTCCGGGCTTGATGTTGGCGATCCACCACTCCGGCGAACCCTTACCCGAACCCATCCGCGATTCGGCTGGGTGCTTGGTCATGGGCCGGTCGGGGTAGACGTTGATCCACACCTTGCCGCCACGCTTGATGTGACGGGTCATGGCAATACGAGCGCTCTCGATCTGACGGTTGGTCAGGTAGGAGGACTCGAGTGCCTGGATTCCGAAGTCACCGAAAGCCAGCTTGGTGCCACCCTTGGCCATGCCATTGCGCCTCGGGTGATGCTGCTTGCGGTGCTTGACTCGACGAGGAATCAACATGTCAGGCTCCTGCGCTCTCAACAGCCTCCGGCGCGGCAGCGCTCGGAGCGCTCGCGTCGGCGGCGACGGCATCGGCGCGACGGCGTCCGCCACGCTCAGGACGATCTCCACGAGCCGGCGCGCTATCGCGACGCGGGCCACGGGCGGGACGGCCACGGCCACCACCGGCGACCTGGCGTGCAGCCTTCTGAGCAGCACGCTCGGCCCGGTTGCCCGAGACATCACCCTTGTAGATCCAGACCTTCACGCCGATCCGGCCGAAGGTCGTACGGGCCTCGTAGAAGCCGTAGTCGATGTCAGCACGCAAGGTATGCAGCGGCACCCGACCCTCGCGGTAGAACTCCGACCGGCTCATTTCGGCGCCACCTAGACGGCCCGAGCACTGAATCCGGATGCCAAGGGCACCGGCGCGCATCGCGCTCTGCTGGGCCTTGCGCATCGCGCGGCGGAAGGCCACCCGGGCGCCAAGCTGCTCGGCAACACCTTGGGCAACCAGCTGGGCATCGGTCTCAGGGTTCTTCACCTCGAGGATGTTCAGCTGAACCTGCTTGCCGGTGAGCTTCTCCAGCGCCGCACGGACGCGCTCGGCTTCGGCGCCGTTACGGCCGATGACGATGCCCGGACGCGCGGCGTACAGGAAGATGGTCACCCGCTCGCTGCGACGCTCGATCTCCACACTGGAGATGCCGGCCCGCTCAAGGGTCTTGGCCAGGTAGCGACGAACCTTTACGTCCTCGGCTACCAGGTCGGCATAGCTCTTGTCGGCGTACCAACGGGTCTTGTGATCGGTGGTGATCCCAAGGCGGAAGCCATTGGGGTTGATTTTCTGGCCCATGCTCAGGCTCCCTTCTCGGTCTTCGGCTCGACTACAACGGTGATGTGACTGGCCCGCTTGAGGATTCGGCTAGCCGAACCCTTGGCCCGCGGGCGAATCCGCCGCAGGGTCATGCCCTCGTCGACGAAAGCCTGGGACACGAACAGTTCCTCGACCCGAAGGCCTTCAGTGTTCTCGGCGTTGGCGGTGGCACTGGCCACTGCCTTGTACACCGGCTCGGAGGCCGCCTGCGGGGCGAACTTGAGCACGTTCAGGGCGTCGGTGACGTCCATCCCGCGCACGAGGTCGATCACGCGACGTACCTTCATCGGGCTCATCCGGACGTGGCGGGCAATCGCGTACGAACCGGGACGATCCCCGAGCAGGGCGGCGCGACGAGTGGGTCGCTCTTTGTTGCTCATGATGTGAATCAGTTCCTCTTCTCGCCCGCTCAGCGGCGGCGTGACTTCTTGTCGTCCTTGATGTGCCCGCGGAAAGTGCGGGTTGGGGCAAACTCGCCCAGTTTGTGGCCGATCATCGACTCGGTCACGAACACCGGCACATGCTTGCGGCCGTCATGCACCGCAATGGTGTGCCCGATCATGTCGGGAGAGATCATCGAGCGCCGTGACCAGGTCTTGATGACCTGCTTGGTGCCCTTCTCGTTTTGGGCGTCCACCTTCTTGGCCAGATGGTCATCGATGAACGGGCCCTTCTTCAGGCTGCGTGGCATTTTGTTACCTCACCTGTCCTATCAGCGCTTCTTGCCGGACTTGCGGCGGCGGATGATCAGGCGAGAACTCGCCTTGTTCTTGTCGCGGGTGCGGCCTTCCGGCTTGCCCCACGGAGTTACTGGGTGACGACCACCGGAGGTCTTACCCTCACCACCACCATGCGGGTGGTCGATCGGGTTCATCGCCACACCGCGGACGGTTGGGCGAATGCCCTTCCAGCGGTTGCGGCCAGCCTTGCCCCAGTTGATGTTGGACTGCTCGGCGTTGCCGACCTCACCGACGGTGGCGCGGCAGCGCACGTCAACCAGACGCATTTCACCAGAGGGAAGTCGCAGCGTGGCCATCTTGCCCTCGCGAGCGACCAGCTGGATCTTGGCGCCGGCCGAACGGCCCATCTTGGCGCCGCCACCGGGACGCATCTCCACCGCGTGCACCGTGGTGCCCACCGGGATGTTGCGCAGCGGCAGGTTGTTGCCTGGCTTGATGTCGGCGCCTTCTCCGGCCTCAACGAAAGCACCCTGAACCAGTCCGTTGGGAGCGATGATGTAGCGCTTCTCGCCATCGGCGTAGTGCAGGAGCGCGATCCGAGCGGTTCGGTTCGGGTCGTACTCGATGTGCGCAACCTTGGCTGGCACTCCGTCCTTGTCATAGCGACGGAAGTCGACCAGCCGGTAGGCCTGCTTGTGACCGCCACCGATGTGCCGAGTGGTGATTCGGCCGGAGCTATTCCGACCGCCAGTCTTCGGCTTGGAGGTGACCAGCGACTTCTCCGGCGTGGAGCGAGTCAGTTCGACGAAGTCGGCCACTGAGGAGCCACGACGGCCCGGAGTGGTCGGCTTGTACTTACGGATACCCATGAGTTCGTTTTCCTATCTCAGCTGCCAGCGGCTCAGGCGATGGCGCCGGAGAAGATGTCAATGCGCTGGCCCTCAGCGATGCTCACAATGGCGCGCTTGGTGTCCTTTTGCTTGCCCCACCCGGCGCGGGTGCGCTTGCGCTTGCCCTGGCGATTGGCGGTATTGACCGCAACCACCTTCACTCCGAAGACAGCCTCGACCGCGATCTTGATCTCGGTCTTGTTGGCGTCCGGAGCAACCAGGAACGTGTACTTGTTCTCGTCCAGCAGGCTGTAGGCCTTCTCGCTGACCACGGGGGCCAGCAGGATGTCGCGATGGTCGCGGATCTTTAGGTCGCTCACTTCGTCTCCTCCTTGGGCTCAGCCTTGGCCTTCGGAGCGGCCTTGGCTTTCGGCGCAGCCTTGGCTGGCTTGACGTCAGCCTCCTCGGCGACCTCAGCAGCCTCAGCCTTGACGGCCTTGGCTTTCGGGGCGGCCTTGACTGGCTTGGCCTCTTCAACTTCCGGGGCAGCAGCCTCGACGACAGTTACCTCGCTGGCACCGTTGAGCGGCCCGCCGATGAAGGTGGCCAGCGCTGAGGTGGTGAACACCACGTCGTCGCTAACCAGCACGTCATAGGCGTTGAGCTGGTCGACTGCCAGGGCGTGCACGGTCGGCACGTTGCGCAGGCTCAGCCACGCCACGTCCTCGTCACGGTCCAGAACGACCAGCAGCTTGGCACCGCTGATCTCAGCCAGCGCGGACAGCGCAGCTTTGGTGGAAGGAGTCTCGCCGATGACGATCGACTCGATCACGTGGATGCGACCGTCACGGGCCCGATCAGAAAGCGCTCCGCGTAGCGCGGCGGCGATCATCTTTTTCGGCGTCCGCTGGGCGTAGCTGCGCGGCTGCGGGCCGTGGGCAATGCCACCGCCAGCCCACTGCGGCGAGCGACGCGAACCCTGACGGGCGCGGCCAGTGCCCTTCTGACGCCACGGCTTGGCTCCACCGCCGGAGACTTCGCCCCGGGTCTTGGTGGAGTGGGTGCCCTGGCGAGCAGCGGCCAGCTGGGCCACCACAACCTGGTGGATCAGCGGCACATTGGACTGAGTGTCAAACAGGGCGCCAGGCAACTCGGCCTTCGCCGACTTGGTGCCCAGCACAGCAACGGTTCGGGTCTCGCTCATGCCTTGGCTCCCTTCTTGGCCGAAGTACGCAGCACGACCAGCGTCCCCTTGGGGCCGGGCACGGAGCCCTTCACCAGGATCAGCCCGCGCTCGGTATCGACGGCATGGACGGTCAGGTTTTGCACGGTCACCTTTTCGACGCCCATGCGGCCAGCCATCTTGGTGCCCTTGAACACGTGGCCGGGGGTGGCGCAGGCGCCGATTGAACCCGGGGAACGGTGCTTGCGGTGCACACCATGGCTGGCGCGGAGGCCGTGGAAGCCGTGTCGCTTCATGACGCCGGCGGTGCCCTTGCCCTTGGTCACGCCGGTGACATCGATGATGTCGGTGGCGGCGAACACATCTGCGTTCAGCTCTTGGCCCAGGGTGTAGGTGCTGGCATCAGCGGTACGCAGCTCAACGAGATGCCTACGCGGAGTGACGCCAGCCCGCTCGAAGTGCCCGGCAGCGGGCTTGGTGACGTTCTTAGCCTTGACCGCACCAAAACCCAGCTGGACGGCGGCATAGCCGTCCACATCGGGGGTACGGACTTGGGTGACCACGCAAGGGCCAGCCTGGATGACGGTCACCGGGACAACCTTGTTGTCGGCATCCCATACCTGGGTCATGCCGAGCTTGGTGCCCAGCAACCCCTTCAAAGTCTGATCGCTCATCTCAGTTGACCTCACGGAAGCTTGATCTCGATGTCGACACCGGCCGGCAAGTCGAGACGCATCAGCGAGTCGACGGTCTTCGGCGTCGGGTCGAGAATGTCGATCAGCCGCTTGTGCGTGCGCATCTCAAAGTGCTCGCGGCTGTCCTTGTACTTGTGGGGAGAACGGATCACACAGAACACGTTCTTCTCGGTGGGCAACGGCACGGGGCCTGCCACCTTGGCGCCGGTACGGGTCACCGTGTCGACGATTTTCTTCGCCGAAGAGTCAATGACCTCGTGGTCGTAAGCCCGGAGTCTGATCCGGATCTTCTGTCCCGCCACTGGTTCGTCCTTCTTCTCGTCTTTCTCGACCGGCTGCATCTACCGATGGAGCGTGTTCCTCCGACCCCCGAGGTCGGGCGTGTCGGGCCTATTCTGGGCCGCGCATGACCGTTTTTGATTTGGGTCGTGGTAGGGCCCGGCACCCGCGCGCCAGACTTATCGGCAAGGCCGCCTAGCGGGCGTCCTCGTCGGAGCAACCTGACGATTCTCCCACGCACGCCGCGTGGATGCAAAATCGGTCTCCGGACGGGCAGAATGCCACCCGTGCCCTCCCAGTATGTCGCCTCCACACCCACCTCGATGCACCCAGCAGCTGGGCTCATGCTCGGTTTGGCGGCTTCACTTGCTTTCGCCACCTCCGGTGCCTTCGTCCGGCCGCTGCTTGATGCTGGCTGGACGCCGTTGGCAGCGGTCTTCTGGCGCGTCTGCGCGGCCTCGGTGCTGCTGTTGCCACTGGGATTGTGGTCGATTCGAGGCCGCCTGCGACTGCTACTCACCGAATGGCGGCTGATCCTCAGCTTCGGCGTGTTGGCCGTGGCCACCGCCCAGGGAATGTACTTCGCGGCCGTGTCGAGAATGAGCGTAAGCGTGGCGCTGCTGATCGAGTACATGGCTCCGGTGGCGTTGGTGTTGCTGGCCTGGCTTCGGCAACGCCACGCGCCAAGCAAGCTGGTCTTGGCCGGCGCTGCGGTCAGCGTCGCTGGCTTGTTCTTCGTCCTGGATCTGAGCGGCGCCCGGCTGGACGGTCTGGGAGTCCTGTTCGGCCTCGGCGCGATGACCGGCGCCGCCGCCTATTTCGCCCTCGGCGCGCGGCGTACCGAACTGCCTGCACTGGCGCTGCCAGCGTTCGGGCTCCCGGTCGGGGCAGCCGCCCTCGGTCTACTCATCGCTTCCGGGGTACTCCCCTACTCCGCCCCGCTGGTGCCCGTGGACCTGATGGGTGCACAAGTGCCGTGGTGGGTTCCGCTCGGGGTGGTCGTGGTGTTTGCGACCGCTGCCGCCTACGCACTCGGGGTGGCGGGCATCGCGCTGATGGGTGAGCGCCTGTCGAGTTTTGTGAGTCTGTCTGAAGTACTGTTCGCCGCTTTGGTGGCTGCTGTTGTCTTGGGGGAGATCCCCACCGGCATGCAGATCATCGGCGGGGTGCTAATCGTCGTCGGCGTCGTGCTGATTCGAGTATCCACGGGCAACGCCCCGGCCGGAATCCCCGCGCTGCCTGACGAAATCGAGATCGGCCACGCCCAGTAGTCCATCGGCAATCAGCGCGGCATTCGCCGCCACAGCGCGCGCGGCACAAAGCGGGCAACGGCGAACATCACCCGCAGTTGCCACGGGATCCACAGCTCCACCCCACGCCCAGACCGGACGCGGCGCACGACCGCATCGGCCACCTGATCGGGGGTGGACGAAAAGGGTGCCGGGCTCAGGCCCGCAGTCATCCGACCGATGACGAAGCCGGGCCGGGCGATGATCAGGTGTACCCCGCTGCCATGCAGCGCGTCGGCCAGACCGGAGGCGAATCCGTCCAACCCGGCCTTGGCCGAGCCATAGACATAGTTGGCTCGCCGAACCCGCTGCCCGGCAACAGAGGAGAAGGCCACGATGGTGCCCAGCCCACGCTGCCGCATCCGATCGGCCAGGACGGTCAGCAGCGCGGCCTGGGCGATGAAGTCGGTATGCAGGAGTGCGGCCGCCGCCATCGAGTCGCGCTCAGCGATCGCCTGATCGCCCAGAATCCCGAAGGCCAGCACCGCCACATCGATCGGACCAACACGGTCCTCAATTGCGGTCACCAGGTCGGCTTGAGCCGCAATGTCGTCTGCGTCGAAGTCGAAGACCTCGACTCGCTGTGCGCCTGCTTCTTCACAGGCCGCCACCGCCTCCGCCAAGGAACCGGGACGGGCGGCCAGCACCACGGTTGCGCCAGGCGCAAGCCGGGTGGCTACAGCCAGTCCGATTTCACTGCGGCCACCAAACACCGCCACCACCTGGCTCACAGGAGGCTGGCCAACTTCTCCAGCCGGGCCAGCGAGGAATCCCGACCAAGCAACTCCATCGACTCGAACAGGGGCGGCGAGACGTTGGAGCCGGTGATCGCCAACCGGACCGGACCAAAGGCGAATTTCGGCTTGATCCCCATGCCATCCACCAGCGCTTCGCGCAACGCGGTCTGGATCGTGTCATGGTTCCACTCGCCGAGCCCAGACAGCGCAGCCCGCGCCGAAGCTACGACCTGGGCCGCGTCCGGACCGGCCTTGGCCAGGGCATCAGGATCAATCACCAGGTCGGCGTCTGCGGTGAAAAGGTAGGCCAACTTCGGCACCGCATCGCTAAGCAGGATCAGCCGCTCCTGAACCAGCGGGATGGCAGCGCGCAGCAGAGCAACCTCAGCCTCGCTTGGGTCATCCCACTGCCCATACCGGGTGGCGTAGGCAATGACCTGATCAGCCAACTCGGATGCGCTGAGCGCCCGGATGTAGTCGGCGTTCAACGAGTTGAGCTTGGTGAGATCGAAAATGGGCCCGGTCGTGTTCACCTTCGCCCAGTCGAATGCCGCCACGAATTCGGCGAAGCTCGCCACGTCGCTGCCCTCATGCAATGGCGGGTAGGCCAGCAACTGCAGGAAGTTGCGCAGCGCGGCTGGCAGGTAGCCCTGCTCGGCGAACCAGGTCAGCCGGGCGGCTGGGTTCTTGCGCTTGGAGATCTTCGACTTGTCGGTGTTGCGCAGCAACGGCATGTGGGCAAACGCCGGCGCAGCCAGCCCCAGCCACTTGTAGAGCAGCAGGTGTTTCGGCGTCGAAGAGATCCACTCCTCACCCCGGACCACATGGGTTATGCCCATCAGGTGATCATCGACCACCACCGCCAAATGGTAGGTAGGGAAGCCGTCCGCTTTCAGAATCACCTGATCATCAGGCAGCGGCGCGTTCACCTCGCCGCGAATCAGGTCGGTGAAGCGCAGCTCGACATCATCAGGGATCAACATCCGCACAACCGGCGTTTCGCTGAACCCGGGCAAGGCGGCCCGCTCCTCGCGGGTCTTGCCGTAACAGAGCCGGTCATAGCCGGTCACCGACGCCTTGGACGCCTGCTGCTCGGCTCTCAGCTCGCCCAGCCGCTGTGTGGAACACCAGCAGTAGTAGGCGTGCCCAGCATCGATCAGCCGGTCAACGAATGGACGGTAGGTCGCTAGCCGCTCCGACTGCCGGTAGGGGGCGAACGGGCCGCCGATGTCGGGACCCTCGTCCCAGTCCAGGCCTAGCCAATGCAACGTGTCGTAGATCTGTTGCTCTGAAGAAGCGACATAGCGAGCGCGATCGGTGTCTTCAATGCGCAGCAGGAACTGGCCACCAGTCGCCTTGGCGTAGGCAAGATTGAACAAGGACATATACGCCGTGCCGACGTGCGGATCACCAGTCGGCGAAGGCGCTACGCGGAGGCGGGCAGGAGCTGAAGTCATGGCCGCAACAGCCTAGCTGAGAGCGATCACGAGCCCGCCTCCCCCACCCCATCGCTACCGGCAACCCACCTCAAACCTCGGCGTAGAAGTCCACCCCGCTGAGCATCGGGCGGGTGCCGAACTCGCGATTCCATTCGACCTTGATGCCGTAGTCGGCCAACACTGGCAGTACTTCGTCGCGGAAGAACTCCACCGACACCTGCTCAAACCACCACTGTTTCCCCTCAGGCAACAGCCGCTGGTATTCCTCGGGCTCCATTAGCTGGTCCAGAGCGGCACCAAAGGTGAGTTCCACATGCCCGTGATCGACCAGATGCTCGGCATCGGCCTGGTGATAGAACACGTAGCCGCGCTGGCGCTGCTCAGTGTCCAGCAGCTCGTGGATGTCCCTGGCACCGCACTCAGCGCAGCAGGAGAAGCCTTCCAAGGCCAGGATCCCGCGAGCATTCAGCTCAATGAAGGCCTTGGTCAAGGTGGTGGTTGCCGCATCGGCGAAGGACGCCTGCTGCTCTCGACGAGCGGCCAGCACGGCCTCGAACGCCGCAGCCAGTACCGCGTCCGGCAGCTTGAACTCATCGCGAACATCCTCGACAAAGTCGGACGGATCGCTGAAGCCAAGGATCACCTGCCGCCAGGCCACGATGACCAGGTCAGCCTCCGGACCAACATCTAGGCCAAGCGATGCGGGCAGCCGCAGCTCTTCGGGGGGTTGGTTGTATCGGTACATGTCCACACCCTGTCAGCACCAGGTATCCGCCGGGTTACGACCGTCTCTGGCAGCCCTTGGGAGCGTGCTAACTTGGCCGTCATGACCGAGTTGGATGCCTACAGCGATTTCATCCGCGATCGGGTCCGAAAGGACCTTGAGGAAGGCACCTACTCCGGCCGAGTCCAGACCAGGTTCCCGCCTGAGCCCAATGGCTACCTCCACATCGGCCATGCCAAAGCGATCACAGTTGACTTCGGCACGGCCGAGCAGTTTGGCGGCATCTGCAACTTGCGGCTGGACGACACCAACCCAGACACCGAGGAGACCGAGTACTTCACCTCGATCCTGGCCGACATTGAATGGCTCGGTTTCCACCCGGCCGCAGTACTGCACGCCTCGGACTACTTCGGCCAGCTCTACGAATGGGCTGTGCACTTGATTTCCCAGGGACTGGCCTATGTGGATGATTCCGACACGGAGACCATCTCCACCCAGCGCGGCGGCTTCGGTAAGCCCGGCATCGACAGTCCCTTCCGCAGTCGGCCGATCGAGGAGAACCTCGACCTGTTCGCCCGGATGCGCGCCGGGGAGTTCCCAGATGGTGCCAAAGTGCTGCGCGCCAAGATCGACATGAACCACGAGAACATGGCCCTGCGCGACCCGGTGATGTACCGCATCCGCCATTCGCACCACTTCCGCACCGGTGACCAGTGGTGCATCTACCCCACTTATGACTGGGCGCACGGCCAAAGTGATGCCATCGAGAAGGTCACCCACTCCATCTGCACGCTGGAGTTCGACACCCATCGCCCGCTTTACGACTGGTACCTGAGCAAGCTCCCGCTGCCGGCCGAGAAGCCACAGCAGATCGAGTTTGCCCGCTTGGAGCTCACCCACACCGTCACCAGCAAGCGCCGGTTGGCCAAGTTGGTGGCCGAAGGCACCGTTGATGGCTGGGACGATCCTCGGATGCCAACGTTGGGCGGCCTGCGCCGCCGCGGCTACCCGGCCAAAGCGCTGCGCGACTTCTGTATCGAGATTGGCACCACCCGAACCAACAGCCGTCAGAACATCGAGGCACTGGAGTCCTACGTCCGTCGCGAGCTAAATGCCAATGCGCCGCGACGGATGGCGGTGCTGCGACCGCTGCGCCTAGTGATCGACGGCTGGCCCACTGACGCCGACGGTTCCCCGGTGGTGGAGTACTTCGAGGTTGCCAACAGCCCCGACAACCCGGAGTCCGGTACCCGCCAGGTCGCCTTCACCGGAGAGCTGTTCATCGAGGCCGAGGACTTCGCGGAAGTGCCGCCGCCGAAGTTCTTCCGCCTCTCAATTGGCCGCGAAGTACGGCTCCGTGGCGCTTACCTGGTCACCGCCACCTCGCTGGAAACCGATGCGGCTAGCAACGTCACCGTCGTCCATGCAAGCTACGACCCCGAATCCCGAGGCGGCGACGCCCCGGACGGCCGCAAGGTGAAGTCAACGATGCACTGGGTCTCCGCACCACACGCGATCGACATCACGGTGGCGCTTTACGATCGGCTATTCACCACACCGATCCCCGGCGAGGCCACCGGAGAGCCTTTGGACGATCTGAACCGGAACTCGCGAGAGTTGCTGGCCGGCAGCAAGGCGGAGTCGGCCTTGGCCGGGACGGCGCCCGGCGAAGTCGTGCAGTTCGAACGGCTGGGCTACTTCGCTGCTGATGGCGAAACACCCGCACTCTTCCACCGCACCGTGGGCCTGCGCGACGAGTGGGCGGCCATCCAACGCCGGCTTGGCTGACCGGAGCCAACATGGCGCGAGCTTCCCGAGTCCCTGATCGGCTGGCGCCCTTGGCACTGCCTGCGCTCAACGGCAAGCAGGTGGTCGTCACCGGTGGCAGTGCCGGCATCGGTCAGGCCTGCGCCCTAGCCTTGGCTGCCGCTGGCGCCACGGTGGTTTTGGGGGTGCGCAACCTTGCCAAAGGCCAAACCACTGCCGGGCTGATCCGGGCGGCGACCCCTGGCGCCCAGGTGCGCGTGGAAGAGATCGAACTCGGCTCGCTGGCCGGCATCAACGCTTTCGCCACTCGAGTGGGCACGACCCCAATCGATTTGTTGATCAACAACGCTGGTCTCAGCAGTAACGACCCAGCAGCGACCACCACCGACGGACTTGAACTCCTGGTGGGCGTGAACTACTTCGGCGCCTACGCGCTGACCTGCGGCCTGTGGCCAGCGCTGACAGCTGCCGCTGGTCGGGTAGTGATGCTCGGCTCGTTGATGGCAACTCGCGGCCAAATCAACGCAGAGTTCGGAGGTCCAACCGGCTCCACTACGCGCTCGTATTCGGATTCCAAACTGGCTGCGGTCCTCTTCGCCTCGGAATTGCACCAGCGCTGCCAGCGGGCCGGTTCGCCGGTCACCGCAGTAGCCGCGCACCCGGGATGGGCCCAAACCGACATCTTCACCGCCAACGGGCCGCCCGGAGTAGTGAACTGGCTCGGCAAGCTGTTCGGTGCGCTCCAATCCCCCGCTGACGGTGCCCAGCCAGTGCTAATGGCCGCCACTACCGCTGACCCGGCACCGTATTACGGGCCGCTCAGCCATGGTGGGCTCGCTGGCCCGGCGGGCGCCGTTGCGCTGCCGCGGGGTGCGCTGGTCGATGGTGCCGGCGCCACAATATGGAAAATCTCCGAGCAACTCACCGGCGTCACGCTGCGGCCCTAGAGTGTGCGCCATGGAGCCTGCCGTCACCGTAGTCGGGGAAGCCCTCATCGATATCGTGCTGTCACCGTCCGGCGAAGCCGTCGAACACGTGGGCGGCAGCCCGGCCAATGTTGCCATCGGATTGTCCCGCCTAGACCACCGCACCCGGTTGGCCACCCACATCGGCACCGATGAGCGTGGTGCGCGGATTGCGTCGGCGTTGGCAGCCGAGGGCGTGCAACTGACCATCGGCAGCCAGGCCGCTGAACGCACGCCCACTGCCACCGCGCGGCTGGACGCGGCGGGGGTCGCGAACTACGAGTTCGATCTGACCTGGAACCCCACTCCGGACAGCCTCCGACCACCCCCCGGCAGTCACCTACACACCGGTTCCATTGCCGCCACGCTGGCGCCGGGTGCCGCTGCGGTCGCCGCCGCCGTGGCCAAAGCTCGTCATCGCTCCACCGTCTCCTACGACCCAAATGTCCGGCCTTCGCTGATGGGCTCACCCGAGCGGGCCCGACCGGTCATCGAGACGATGATCGCCCTCGCCGATGTCGTAAAGGCCTCGGCCGAGGACACTGAGTGGCTCTACCCGGGCAAGCCGTTGCCCCAAGTGCTGGCCGACTGGGCCATGCTCGGGCCCGCCGTGGTGGCCGTCACCAGGGGCGGCGCCGACACGCTGCTCCTCGTCGGCGGTGAGCTGTTTGAACGCCGTCCGCTGCCCTCCAAGGTGGTCGACACCATCGGGGCTGGAGATTCGTTCATGGCCGGTCTGATCTCCGGGCTGTTGGACGGCGGCTTCCTGGGTGGGCAGGAGGCTCGCGAGCGCCTGCGCTTTGTCCATTTCGACCGGATCGCCGCTGCCGTGGACCGCGCACTGGCTTGCGCAGCCATCACTGTGTCGCGAGCCGGGGCGAATCCGCCCACCCGTGCCGACCTGCTCATCCAGACGTGAGCGCCGCCAGCTACTGAAGTCGGAAAAGCGACAGCGCCGGTCCCCAAGGGAACCGGCGCTGTCGCAGCCTAGCTAGAAGATCACTTGAGGATCTTCACCACGCGACCGGCGCCCACGGTCCGGCCACCCTCGCGGATGGCGAACTTCAGGCCGTCTTCCATGGCGATCGGCTTGTTCAGGTGCACGGTCATGTCGGTGGTGTCACCGGGCATCACCATGTCGGTGCCCTCCGGCAGCTCAACCACACCGGTCACGTCGGTGGTGCGGAAGTAGAACTGCGGGCTGTACTTGGTGAAGAACGGCTTGTGACGGCCACCCTCCTCCTTGGTCAGCACGTAGACGTTGGCATCGAAATCGGTGTGCGGGGTGGTCGAACCCGGCTTGATCACGACCATGCCGCGCTCAACCTCGTCCTTCTTGGTGCCACGCAGCAGCAGGCCGACATTCTCACCCGCACGACCCTCGTCGAGGATCTTGCGGAACATCTCAACACCGGTGATGGTGCTGGTCAGCTTCTTGTCAGCAATGCCGATGATGTCGACGGTCTCGCCGGTCTTGACGATGCCACGCTCGATACGGCCGGTCACCACGGTGCCACGACCGGTGATGGTGAACACGTCCTCAATCGGCATCAGGAACGGCTTCTCAGTGTCGCGCTCCGGCTGCGGGATGTACTCATCAACTGCGTTCATGAGTTCCAGGACAGCTTCGGACCACTTGGCGTCGCCGTTCATCGCCGGGAAGGCAGCCACCCGAACGATCGGGCAGTTGTCGCCGTCGAACTCCTGCGAGCTGAGCAGCTCACGGACTTCGAGCTCGACGAGCTCAATGAGCTCCTCGTCGTCGACCATGTCGCACTTGTTCAGCGCAACCACGATCGCCGGGACGCCTACCTGGCGGGCCAGCAGCACGTGCTCGCGAGTCTGGGGCATCGGGCCGTCGGTGGCGGCCACGACCAGGATCGCACCGTCCATCTGAGCAGCACCGGTGATCATGTTCTTCACGTAGTCAGCGTGACCGGGGCAGTCAACGTGAGCGTAGTGACGCGCCTCGGTCTGGTACTCGACGTGCGCGATGGAGATCGTGATACCGCGCTGGCGCTCTTCGGGCGCCTTGTCGATCTGGTCGAACGCCGAAACCGCATTCAGCTCGGGGTACTTGTCGTGGAGCACCTTCGTAATCGCCGCGGTGAGCGTGGTCTTGCCGTGGTCGATATGCCCGATGGTGCCGATGTTGCAGTGCGGCTTGGTCCGCTCGAACTTGGCCTTTGCCACTTGGGCTCCTTTTTCGGATAGTCGCCACGCGCTACTCGCGGGGCGTTGCTTACACTTCTGACTGCATGGTCATGGTCCGCGCCAGAGCACGGACCAGGACAAGTTTTCTCTACCGGCCGACCTGAGTCAAACTCAGGCCGCGCCGCCGCGTCCCTTGGCGATAATCTCGTCGGCCACAGACTTGGGACATTCGCCGTAGGAGTCGAACTCCATGGAGTACGACGCCTGACCGGAGGTCTTGGATCGAAGGTCGCCGACGTAGCCGAACATCTCGCTCAGCGGCACCAGCGCCTTGATCACTTGGGCGCCGTGGGCCTCATCCATCGACTGGACGTGGCCGCGGCGGCTGTTGATGTCGCCGATCACGGTGCCCAGGTAGTCATCAGGAGTCGTAACCTCGACCGCCATCAGCGGCTCCAGCAGCGCCGGATCAGCCTTGCGGGCAGCTTCCTTGAACACCATCGAGCCGGCGATCTTGAAGGCCAGTTCCGAGGAGTCCACGTCGTGGTAGGCACCATCCAGCAGGGTCGCCTTGATGTCCTCTACCGGATATCCGGCCAACGGACCGAATGCCATGGCTTCCTTGATGCCGCGGTCGACCGCGGGGATGTACTCCTTGGGGATGCGGCCGCCGGTGACGGCGTTCACAAACTCATAGCCGGTGCCCGGGGCCGTCGGCTCCAGGGAGATCAAGACCTTTGCGTACTGACCCGAACCACCGGACTGCTTCTTGTGGATGTACTCGGCCTTCTCAACCGTGCGACGCAACGTCTCGCGGTAGGCAACCTGAGGCTTGCCGATGTTGGCCTCGACCTTGAACTCCCGCTTCATGCGGTCGATCATCACTTCGAGGTGCAACTCGCCCATGCCGGCGATGATGGTCTGTCCGGTCTCTTCGTCAGTGTGGACGCGGAAGGTCGGATCCTCTTCGGCCAATCGCTGGATGGCGACACCGAGCTTCTCCTGGTCAGACTTGGTCTTCGGCTCGATGGCCTGCTCGATCACCGGTGCTGGGAAGTCCATCGACTCCAGCACTACCGGGTTCGCCGGGTCGCACAGGGTCTCACCGGTGGTGGTGTCCTTTAGACCCATCACCGCGATGATCATGCCAGCGCCGATCTCCTCGATCTCCTGACGCTTATTGGCGTGCATCTGGTAGATCTTGCCGATCCGCTCCTTGCGCCCCTTGGTCGAGTTGAGCACCTGCTGGCCGGCCTTGAGCACGCCGGAGTAGACCCGGATGTAGGTCAGCTTGCCCAGGTGCGGGTCGGCGGCGATCTTGAAGGCCAGCATCGCCAGCGGCTCGTCGTTGGAGGTGTGCTTGTCGATGACGATCTCGGGATGACCGGGCTTGAAGCCCTCGATCGGCGGGATCTCCAGCGGGGACGGCAGGTAGTCGATGACCGCGTCCAGCATCGGCTGCACGCCTTTGTTCTTGAACGAAGAACCGCAGATTACGGCGGTGATCTTGTTACCGATTACCGCTCGGCGGACGGCGCCCTTGATCTCGGCCACACTCAGGGTGCCGCCGCTCTCTTCGGCCTCCAGCCACAACTCGGCAAACTCGTCGTCGTTGTCGGCCAGAATGTGGATCATCGCCTCGCGAGCGGCCTCAGCCTCGGCAAGCATGGCGGCTGGGATTTCTTCGACGACGTAGTCCTCGCCAATCGCAGTCTCGCCGCGCCACATCAGCGCCCGCATGCCAACCAGGTCGATGACGCCCTGGAAACCGCCCTCCGAACCCACGGGCAGCTGCAGCACCGCCGCGACGGTGTGGAGCCGCTCGCGGATCGTCTTCACGCAGTAGTCGAAGGAGGCACCGGTGCGGTCGAGCTTGTTCACATAACAAATCCGCGGCACGCCATACCTGGTGGCCTGGCGCCAAACGGTTTGCGACTGGGGCTCAACCCCGGCCACACCGTCGAAGACACACACTGCACCGTCAAGCACCCGCAGCGAGCGCTCGACCTCGATGGTGAAGTCAACGTGGCCCGGGGTGTCGATGATGTTGATCTGGTTGTCGTGCCAGAAACAGGTCGTAGCAGCCGAGGTGATGGTGATACCCCGCTCCTGCTCCTGCTCCATCCAGTCCATCGTCGCGGCACCGTCGTGCACTTCGCCGATCTTGTAGTTGATGCCGGTGTAGTACAGGATCCGCTCGGTCGTGGTGGTTTTGCCCGCGTCGATGTGGGCCATGATCCCGATGTTCCGGACCTGCGCGAGGTCCTGCTTCAAATCAATCGCCACTTCGGGCTCAACCTTCCATTGCTGCTGCACCCTGTTTTCAGGGCGCCCTGTTTCAGAGGACAGGGCACGGCGTTGGTCTGCCGTGCCCTGTGTTGTTCATGAGCTGGTTAGGTTCACCAGCGGTAGTGGGCGAACGCACGGTTCGCTTCAGCCATCTTGTGAGTGTCTTCACGACGCTTCACCGAAGCGCCCAAGCCGTTGGACGCATCCAGCAGCTCGTTCATCAGGCGCTCGGTCATGGTCTTCTCACGACGCTGACGGGAGAAGGTCACCAGCCAACGCAGAGCCAGGGTGTTAGCCCGGACCGGCTTCACCTCGATCGGCACCTGGTAGGTGGCACCACCGACGCGGCGGCTCTTCACCTCAAGGGCGGGACGGATGTTGTCCAGCGCCTTCTTCAGGGTCTGAACCGGATCGATTCCGGTCTTGGACCGGGTGCCCTCAAGGGCGTCGTAAACGATGCTCTGCGCGGTGGTCTTCTTGCCGTCCAGCAGGATCTTGCTGACCAGTTGGGAGACCAACGGCGAGCCGTAGACCGGATCGACAACGATTGGACGCTTCGGGGCGGGACCCTTGCGAGGCATTACTTCTCCTTCTTCGCGCCGTAGCGGCTACGAGCCTGCTTGCGGTTCTTCACACCTTGGGTGTCAAGGGAGCCGCGGATGATCTTGTAGCGCACACCAGGCAGGTCCTTCACTCGACCACCCCGCACCAGCACCATCGAGTGCTCCTGCAGGTTGTGGCCAACACCTGGAATGTAGGCAGTCACCTCAACACCGGAGGAGAGTCGCACGCGCGCCACCTTGCGAAGGGCCGAGTTCGGCTTCTTCGGGGTGGTGGTGTACACCCGGGTGCAAACACCGCGGCGCTGCGGGGAACCCTTCAGCGCAGGGGTCTTGTTTTTGCTGACCTTGTCAGTGCGGCCCTTGCGGACCAGCTGCTGGATGGTGGGCACCGGCTGGTATCTCTTTCCGTCGGAGGTTTTCGTGGCGCGCGCCGAGCGCCACCAGTCTTAGTCCTTCACTACAGCTAAGGACGAGGCCGGACGCGGCGCACGCACGCATGGTTCGGTCTCCCGAACACAGCTAATAAGGCTACTGGAACGCCTGAGTACCGTCAAAACGGACCCAGGCGGGAGCCCTCAGGTAGAGGACCCTTCAATCTCACTAATCAAATTCACCCGACGGGCGTGGCGACCACCTTCGAACTCAGTGGCCAACCATTCCCGAACGATTTGTCGACCGAGGCCGACACCAACAACTCGAGCGCCCAACGCCAACACATTGGCGTCGTTGTGGGCACGCGACATCACTGCACTGAACGGCTCGGAGCAGACCACGGCCCTGATGCCGGGTACCTTGTTGGCCGCGATCGAAATCCCGACTCCGGTACCGCAGACCAACAAGCCACGGTCGTACTCCCCTGCCGCCACCAGACGACCGACTCTCTCGCCGTTCACCGGATAGTCGATGGACTCACCGGCTTGCGGACCGAGATCGACCACTTCGTGGCCGAGCTCGACCGCCTCGGCGGCGATCTCCTTGCGGAGATCGACGCCAGCGTGATCGGAAGCCACAACAATCCGCATGATCAGCGCAGCTCGCCGGTGTCGTACTCGTCCAGACCGATCGACGGCCCCCCGACACTAAGGTCGTAATCGTAGGGGTCGTAGGTCAGGTCGTAGGCCGCCGCCCTGGCTTCCGCAGTCGGTTCGACGCGGATGTTGCGGTACCGATCCAAACCGGTGCCGGCCGGGATCAGCTTGCCCAGGATCACGTTCTCCTTCAGGCCGACCAGCGAATCGGACTTGGCGTGGATCGCCGCGTCGGTCAACACCTTGGTGGTCTCCTGGAAGGAAGCCGCGCTAAGCCACGATTCGGTGGCCAGCGAAGCCTTGGTGATACCCATCAGCACCGGACGTCCCTGAGCAGGGGTCTTGTTCTCGGTGATCATCTGACGGTTCTCCGTCTCGAAGGTCTTCCGGTCGACAAGTTCGCCAGGCAGCATCGAAGTCTCACCGGACTCAATCACCGTGACTCGGCGCAGCATCTGCCGAATGATGATCTCGATGTGCTTGTCATGGATCGGGGCGCCCTGGGTGCGATACACCGCCTGGACCTCCTCGACGAGATGCTCCTGCACCTTGCGCAAGCCCGATACGCGAAGCACATCCTGCGGATCAGGAGTACCGGCGTAAAGCTGCTCACCAGCAGCGACATGCGCACCATCAGCGATGGAGTGCTGGAAGCCGGCCTTGTCCTCCCACTCCAGGCGCACGCGCCGCGGCAGCAGGTATTCCAGATCCGGCTCGCCATCGTCACGGACGAGGATGAGCTTGCGGGTGCGCTCGCCTTCGTCGATCCGAACCCTGCCAGCAGCCTCCGCAATCGGAGCCTTGCCCTTTGGCGAGCGAGCCTCGAAGAGCTCGACCACACGCGGAAGACCCTGGGTGATGTCGTCGCCAGCCACACCACCGGTGTGGAAGGTACGCATCGTCAGCTGGGTGCCGGGCTCACCAATCGACTGGGCCGCCACGATGCCGACGGCTTCGCCGACATCGACCAGCTTGCCGGTGGCCAGTGAGCGGCCGTAGCACATCGCACAGGTGCCGGTGGCGGCCTCACAGGTGAGGACCGAGCGGACCTTCACCTCAGTGATGCCGTGCTTCAACAGCTTCTTGATGTTTACATCGCCCAGATCGACGCCAGCTTCAACCAGCACCTTGCCCTCAGCGCTAACCACATTGGTGGCCAACGTGCGGGAGTAGACACTGGTCTCATTGTCACGAGCCGCAACCAGCTTGCCATTCTTGCCTTCGGCCGCGATCGGCCTGATCAGGCCACGCTCGGTCTGGCAATCCTCTTCGCGGATGATCACGTCCTGAGAGACGTCAACCAGACGACGAGTCAGGTAGCCGGAGTCGGCCGTCCGCAGTGCGGTATCGGCCTGCCCCTTGCGACCACCGTGGGTGGAGATGAAGTACTCCAGAACGCTCAAGCCCTCACGGAAGTTGGACTTGATCGGGCGCGGAATGATCTCACCCTTCGGGTTGGCCACCAAGCCTCGCATGGCCGCAATCTGACGCATCTGGGTCATGTTCCCTCGAGCGCCGGAGTGCACCATCATGAAGATCGGGTTGTCCTTGGTGAAGTTCGCCTCCATGGCCGCAGTCAGCTCAGCGGTGGCGTCATTCCACAGCTGAATCAGCTCCTGGGAACGTTCCTCATCGGTCACCTTGCCGCGTTCGTACTGCTTGGTGATCTTGGCTGCCCGAACCTCGTAGGAAGCCATGATCTCCGGCTTGGAAGGCGGAGTCTGGACGTCCGAGATCGACACGGTGACGCCGGACCGGGTGGCCCACTTGAAACCGAGAGCCTTGAGCCGGTCCAGGGTGACCGCAACTTCTACCTTCGGGTAGCGCTCGGCGAGATCGTTGACAATCTGGCTGAGCTTCTTGCGATCGACCTCGACGTTGACGTAGGGGTAATCGGCCGGCAGCGCCTCATTGAACAGCGCCCGTCCCAAGGTGGTCTCCAGCAGGACGCTGCCGTCAGCGCGCAGCTCAAACCCGGCCGGCGGAACCACACCGGTGAGCCGGATCCGGCAAATCGCACCAATGGCAAGCTGACCGCGGTCGAAGGCCATGTAGGCCTCTGCGACCGAGCTGAACGCATGACCTTCACCTACCGCACCTGACTTCTCCAGGGTGAGGAAGTAGTGACCGATAACCATGTCCTGGGTGGGCAGGGTCACCGGACGACCGTCGGCGGGCTTGAGGATGTTGTTGGTGCTCAGCATCAAGATGCGGGCTTCAGCCTGGGCCTCGGCGCTCAGCGGCAGGTGCACTGCCATCTGGTCACCGTCGAAGTCGGCGTTGAAGGCGGTGCAGACCAGTGGGTGCAGCTGGATGGCCTTGCCTTCAATGAGCTGCGGCTCGAACGCCTGAATACCCAGACGGTGAAGGGTAGGTGCTCGGTTCAGCAGCACCGGATGCTCAGCGATGACCTCTTCAAGGACATCCCAAACCACCGGACGCTGGCGCTCGACCATTCGCTTGGCGCTCTTGATGTTCTGCGCCAAGTTCAGGTCGTCCAGGCGCTTCATCACGAAGGGCTTGAACAGCTCCAGAGCCATGTTCTTCGGCAGACCACACTGGTGCAGCTTCAACTGCGGGCCGACCACGATGACCGAACGGCCGGAGTAGTCAACGCGCTTGCCCAACAGGTTCTGCCGGAACCGGCCCTGCTTGCCCTTGAGCATGTCGGAGATCGACTTCAGCGGACGGTTGCCAGGACCGGTGACCGGACGGCCACGACGGCCGTTGTCGAACAGCGAGTCGACGGCTTCCTGAAGCATGCGCTTCTCGTTGTTGACGATGATCTCCGGAGCGCCCAGATCGAGCAGTCGCTTCAGCCGGTTGTTCCGGTTGATCACTCGGCGGTACAGGTCGTTCAGGTCGGAGGTAGCGAAGCGGCCACCGTCCAGCTGAACCATCGGGCGCAGGTCGGGCGGGATCACCGGGACGGCGTCCAGCACCATACCGAGCGGGCTGTTAGTGGTGTTCAGGAAGGCCGAAACCACCTTCAGACGCTTCAGCGCCCGGGTCTTGCGCTGACCCTTGCCGGTCTTGATGATCTCCCGCAGATTCTCCGATTCAGCCTGCAGATCGAAGGTGCCAAGGCGCTTCTTGATCGCCTCAGCGCCCATGTAGCCCTCGAAGTACTTGCCGAAGCGTGCCTTCATCTCCCGGTAGAGGATCTCGTCACCCTCAAGATCCTGGATCTTGAGCGCCTTGAACCGGGCCCACACCGCATCCAGCCGATCAAGATCCCGCTGGGCCTGGGTCCGCAGCTGGCGAACTTCGCGCTCACCGGCGTCACGGACGCGCTTCTTGACGTCGGTCTTGGCACCCTCGGCTTCGAGCTGAGCGATGTCCTCTTCCAGCTTCCGCAACCGCGCCTCGGCGTCGGAATCCCGGCGAGACTCGAGCTGCTTGCGCTCGACCTCCACCTTGGCTTCCAGCGAGGGCAGGTCGCGGTGGCGGGCTTCTGCGTCAACCGCAGTGATCATGTACGCGGCGAAGTAGATGACCTTCTCCAGGTCCTTCGGCGCGATGTCCAGCAGGTAACCCAGCCGGCTCGGCACACCCTTGAAGTACCAGATGTGAGTCACTGGAGCGGCGAGCTCGACGTGGCCCATCCGATCACGACGCACGTTGGAGCGGGTCACCTCAACGCCACAGCGCTCACAGATGATGCCCTTGAAGCGCACCCGCTTGTACTTGCCACAGTTGCACTCCCAGTCCCTGGTGGGACCGAAAATCTTCTCGCAGAACAAGCCGTCGCGCTCAGGCTTAAGCGTGCGGTAGTTGATGGTCTCGGGCTTCTTTACCTCGCCGTGTGACCATTCGCGGATCTGATCGGCGGTAGCCAGCCCGATCCGAAGCTCGTCGTAGGAGTTCACGTCCAGCACGTTGCTTCTCTTTCCCCTGCAGTCAGGAAATCTGGTTTGTCTGAGTTGTCTGTTTGACTGAGTTGGTGCAACTCAGACTTCGTCCACGGAGCGGAACGAGTCAGCTCCGGGGCGGCGGGACAGGTCGATGCCGAACTCTTCGCTCGCGCGGTAGTCGTCCTCGGAGTCACGCAGTTCCACCACGGTGCCATCGCTGGAGAGAACCTCCACATTCAGGCACAGCGACTTCATCTCCTTGACCAGAACCTTGAACGATTCGGGAATTCCAGGCTCGGGGATGTTCTCGCCCTTGACGATCGCCTCGTAGACCTTGACCCGGCCTGCGACATCGTCGGACTTGATGGTGAGCAACTCCTGCAGCGCCCAAGCGGCGCCATAGGCCTCGAGCGCCCACACTTCCATCTCACCGAAGCGCTGGCCACCGAACTGAGCCTTACCGCCCAGCGGCTGCTGGGTGATCATCGAGTACGGACCGGTGGACCGCGCGTGGATCTTGTCGTCGACAAGGTGGTGCAGCTTCAGCATGTAGATGTAGCCGACACCGACCGGATCCGGGTAAGGCTCACCGGAACGACCGTCGAAGAGCCTCGCCTTGCCACTGGCGTCGACCAGCTGCAGGCCATCGCGCTGCGGCAGACCGTGCTCGAGCAGACCGGCGATCTCGTCCTCGTTGGCACCGTCGAAAACCGGCGTAGCCAAGCGAGCGTTGCCGCCAACCTTTTCCAGCCCAACACTGCGGAGCCGCTCCGCCCATGGCTCATCCACCCCAGCGAGGTCCCAGCCGGTCTTGGCCACCCACCCAAGGTGGGTCTCCAGCACCTGGCCAACGTTCATCCGGGAAGGCACGCCCAGCGGGTTGAGCACGATGTCCACCGGGGTGCCGTCCTCCATGAACGGCATGTCCTCGATGGGCAGGATCTTGGAGATGACGCCCTTGTTGCCGTGACGACCGGCGAGCTTGTCTCCATTGGAGATCTTTCGCTTCTGAGCGACGTAGACCCGCACCATCTGGTTCACACCGGGGGGCAGCTCGTCGTCCTCTTCACGATCGAAGACGCGCACGGCAATGACCGTGCCGGACTCACCGTGGGGCACCTTCATCGAGGTGTCGCGCACTTCGCGAGCCTTCTCACCGAAGATGGCCCGCAGCAGTCGCTCTTCCGGAGTCAGCTCGGTTTCGCCCTTCGGGGTGACCTTGCCGACGAGGATGTCGCCGGTGCCAACCTCAGCGCCGATGCGGATGATGCCGCGCTCGTCGAGATTGGCGAGCATGTCCTCACCGATGTTGGGGATGTCGCGAGTGATCTCTTCTGCACCCAGCTTGGTGTCGCGGGCATCGATCTCGTGCTCTTCGATGTGGATGCTGGTGAGAATGTCGTCTTGCACCAGGCGCTGGCTGAGGATGATCGCGTCCTCGTAGTTATGGCCTTCCCAGGGCATGAACGCCACCAGAAGGTTGCGACCCAGGGCCATCTCGCCACCGTCGGTGCAGGCACCGTCGGCCATGGGAGAGCCAACCTCGACCCGTTGACCGGACGCGACCAACGGACGCTGGTTGATGCAGGTGGCCTGGTTTGAACGACGGAACTTGGCCAGCCGGTAGCTGCTGTAGGTGCCGTCGTCATTGGTGACATCGATGATGTCGGCGCTGACGGCGGTGACCACACCGGCTTTGCTGGCCACGGTGACGTCACCAGCATCGATCGCTCCGCGGTACTCCATGCCAGTGCCGATGAACGGCGCCTCGTTGCGGATCAGCGGAACAGCCTGACGCTGCATGTTGGCGCCCATCAGGGCCCGAGAGGCATCGTCGTGCTCGAGGAACGGGATCAGCGCCGTCGCGACCGACACCATCTGGCGCGGCGAAACGTCCATGTACTGAACCTGGTCAGGAGCAACCTCATCGGCGTCACCGTGCTTCTTACGCACGAGCACGCGATCTTCGATGAACTTGCCGCCCGCGGCCAGCTTGGCGTTTGCCTGGGCGATGACGTAACGATCCTCGAAATCGGCGGTGAGGTAGTCGATCTGGTCGGTGACCAGGCCGTCAACGACCTTGCGGTAAGGCGTCTCGATGAAGCCGAAGGCATTGACCCGGGCGAAGGAAGCCAGCGAGCCGATCAGACCGATGTTCGGGCCTTCAGGAGTCTCGATCGGGCACATCCGGCCGTAGTGGCTGTGGTGGACGTCACGCACTTCCATGCCAGCACGATCACGCGACAGACCGCCGGGCCCGAGCGCTGACAGGCGGCGCTTGTGAGTGAGGCCGGCCACCGGGTTGGTCTGGTCCATGAACTGCGACAACTGGGAGGTGCCGAAGAATTCCTTGAGCGCCGCCGAAACCGGGCGGATGTTGATCAGGGTCTGTGGCGTGATCGCCTCGATGTCCTGAGTGGTCATCCGGTCCCGAACGGTGCGCTCCAACCGGCCAAGGCCGATCCGGAGCTGGTTTTGGATCAGCTCACCGACGGTGCGAAGCCGGCGGTTGCCGAAGTGATCGATGTCGTCGGTTTCGACGATGGTCTCGCCCAGTTCCGTGCGACCCTCGTGCAGCATCACGATGTAGCGGATGGCCGCGACGATGTCCTCGATGGTGAGCACCTGGGTGTCGAACGGCAGCGACAGGCCGAGCTTCTTGTTGATCTTGTAGCGACCAACCTTTGCCAGGTCGTAGCGCTTTGGATTGAAGTAGTAGTTCTCCAGCATCTGCTGGGCAGCTTCACGGGTCGGCGGCTCGCCCGGACGCAGCTTGCGATAGAGATCCAGCAGCGCCTCGTCAGTGTTGGCGGTGTGGTCCTTTTCCAGGGTCAAGCGGATCGACTCGAACTCACCGAACTCAGCCAGGATCTGCTCGTTGGTCCAACCCAGCGCCTTCAGCAGGACGGTGACGTTCTGCTTGCGCTTGCGGTCGACCCGCACGCCCACCATGTCGCGCTTGTCAATCTCGAACTCCAGCCAAGCGCCCCGGGACGGGATCATCTTGCAGGTGAAGATGTCCTTGTCGGAGGTCTTGTCGGCGGTCTGCTCGAAGTAGACACCAGGAGAGCGCACCAGCTGGGACACCACGACGCGCTCGGTGCCGTTGATGATGAAGGTGCCCTTATCGGTCATCAGCGGGAAGTCGCCCATGAACACGGTCTGGCTCTTGATCTCGCCGGTCTCATGGTTCATGAACTCCGCGGTCACGAACAGCGGCGCAGCGTAGGTGAAGTCCTGGTCCTTGCACTCCTCGGTGGTGTGCTTGGGTTCCTCGAACCGGTTGTCGCGGAAAGACAGCGACATGGTCTGAGATAGGTCCTCGATCGGGGAGATCTCTTCGAAGATCTCTTCCAGGCCCGACTTGGTGTTGACGTCGGTCCTACCCGCGGCTTTTGCTACGGCGACCCGGTTGGCCCAGGTCTCGTTTCCGATCAGCCAGTCGAAGGATTCGACCTGGAGATCCAACAGATTGGGAACCTCTAGCGGCTCGTGGATCTTCGCAAAGGAAATCCTCCCGCTGGGTGAGACAACATTGGTGTTCTTCGACGCAGTGCGCGAGACGGCCAAGGTGGGGTCCTTCCAGAAGCCCGGGCGTTGCCGGTTTCGTTGCACGCAGAACGGCCCGCGTCAAGGCACGGGTCGTCGATGGCATTGGGCAAAGCGTTAGCCTACCGGAAGGCCCCGAATTTCTGCAAATGACCCTGGGCACGCCGATCGCCCTCGCCCGAGAGTCGATCCAGGCGAGCTCGCAGGATCGACAGTGATCCGCGCCCAACTGCCACCCGGGCCAGCTGTGTGCCCCATGATAGCCACGCCCAATGGTCCTTTTTCTACTTCAAGGTGAACGCCGACTCACCGCGACGGGCGCGTGGCTCAGCTGAGAGGTCCGGACACACCTAGGGCCGGTGCCTGTAGGCAGCGGGAGGGGTTGCCGCACCTTACAGTCACCGGCCCAGGCGGTGTACTCATCCGACGCGCTAGGGGGGCGCCGACTGGTATAAGTCCACCAGACTTGACCAGTTGGTGTCAAGTCTTTGTCAACGTTTCTTCCTCGGAATCTCCGAAACTCTGTCGCCAGGCCTTTACCGCGGCCCGCATCCGGCCCTCATGCTCAAGCGACTCAGCCGCGCCTCGGAACTGGGCGCGGGCCTCTGGCTCGCGTCCAAGGGCCAGCAGAGCTTCAGCCCGCAACAACTCGGTGTTGCTACGAGACAGTGCCGTCGCGCCCATTACCGGATCGACCAGCACCTCAGAGGTGATCCGCAGCGCCTCCACCGGATCCCCGGTACGCAATGCGAGCTGCGCCTCTACCTGCCGTAGTTCGACCAGGTCGTAGGTGTTGCCAAGGATCTCCAAGCCCAGGGCCGCGGTACGAACCAACTGCGGCACCCCGTCCACAATGCCCGCACTCAGCAGGCAACTGGCCGCCGACCGATGGAACCGTGACCAAAGGCGCAGGTCGCGGCGAGCATCCAGCAACTCCTTGGCCTCCCGGTGATGGGCGATACCTGAAGCCGCGTCGCCAGCCGCGAACTCCGCGGTGCCGATGGCCCAAGCGATCATTCCGCGGGAGTGATCGGAGGTCAGTTGCGGGGCCAATTCGGCGAGTCGGCGAAGGTAGCGGCTACTCTCGTCAGGCGAGTGACCTGCCTCCGACATGGCGCTGACTAGGGACATTAATGCCTCGGCCGCAATAATCGGTGGCGCACTCGAGGAGGCCTCTACTGCCCGCGCCCCGTAGGCAACGGCCCAACCGAGATGGTCAGCGGCACGGTGGGAGATGGACGCCAGAGACAACGCCTGGGAACGCGCTACCGCAAACCGACGGGCGGTTGGGTGTTCAGCCAACCGCTCGGCAAGGTCAGCGGCGTCGGCGAACTCGCCCGAGGCGAACAACGCCTGCGCCATCACATAGCGCGATTCCCACTCACGGCCCAGATCGCCAGCCGCAACTGCAGCCTCGGCCGCCTGCTTGGCATGCCGCAGCGCTGCGTCCCAGTCGTGGTCTGACCATGCTCGCTCAGCTACCAGGAGGTCTTCGATGGGGTCACGGATGGCTTGGATGCCATCGACCTTGCCGGTGACACCCCACTCCAGCAGCGACACTCCCAGTCGACGAGACACAAAGTCGAGGACTTCAGGGGTCGCTACTCGGCGTCCGCTCTCCAGATGGGAGATGTAGCTGCCCGAATACTTGCCGTCACCAAGCTCCACCTGCGACAGGCCCTTCTTCCGGCGGGCTTCACGGAGCAATGCACCGAACTCAACCGCACTCGTGTCCACGCTACGCGACCTCTCTGTCAATTTTCTGGTCCATCAAATCTGTCAAATCTTGACAAACTAGTCAAGCTTGACTAACTTCTAGTCATCGAGCCAGTCAAGAGAGAGGCTTTGGAGCCATGAACTTCCGCAGGATCATCGCTACCGTAACTATCACCGGCGCCATCATGGCCCTTCCTATCACTTTGGTCGCTTCCAACGGCATGAGCGCCGGCGGAGTAGGCGGCACTTCCAAGATCATCACCATCCAGGGTGGACAGGGCAACTGGCCCCTGAAGTGACCCAGGTCGCGTTGTACTCGCTCTCCCCTAGCTAACAACACACCACCTCCAGAAGAACAGGAATGGCGAGTGCCCCACCGGCACTCGCCACTCCTGTTCCCAGACCCGACCGAGGTCCGCCAACCTCAGCCCAGGTCATTCAAACCACAAGCGGCGGCAACCAACTGGTTGCCGCCGCTTGTGGTGTGTTCAGCAGTGAGTCACTTGACGCTGACCGCAGCGCCAGCGGCCTCGAGGGCCTCCTTGGCCTTGGCAGCAGCTTCGCGGGTGACCTTCTCCAGCACGGCCTTCGGCGCAGCCTCGACCAGGGCCTTGGCCTCGGCCAGACCCAAGTTGGTCAGCGAGCGGACCTCCTTGATGACCTGGATCTTCTTGTCGCCAACGGAATCGAGGATCACGTCGACCTCGTTCGACTCTTCTTCGGCCTCAGCGGCCTCAGCGGCCGGAGCGGCAGCGGCGGCCACGGCCACCGGAGCAGCGGCGGTTACGCCGAAGGTCTCTTCGAACAGCTTCACGAACTCGGAGAGTTCGATCAGGGTCATCTCCTTGAAAGCCTCAAGGAGCTCGTCAGTGGTGAGCTTCTTCGCCATAGTCGGCGTCCTTTCTGTTATTCGGATGCAGCGTCAGCCGCGGTTGAGGTGGCCTCAGCAGCAGGCGCTGCATCGGTCGCCGGGGTTTCCCCGGCAGGCTTCTGGGACTTCAGCGCGTCTAGGACGCGAGCGGCCTGCGAAAGCGGAGCGGCGAAAAGGCCGACTGCCTTGGCAAGGTTCCCGTTCATGGCGCCAGCCATCTTGGCCAGCAACACCTCTCGGGACTCAAGATCGGCAAGCTTCTTGACCGCATCGGCGTCGAGGACACGACCGTCCATGACACCGCCCTTGATCACCAGAAGCGGGTGTGCCTTGGCGAAGTCACGAAGACCCTTAGCCACGGTGGCAACGTCACCGCGAATGAAGGCGATCGCCGTCGGACCGGTGAGAGACTCATCCAGGCCGTCAATGCCCGCTTCGCGGGCGGCGATCGTGGTCAGCGTGTTCTTCGTCACGGCGTAGGTGGCGTCCGCACCAAGGGACCTGCGTAGTTCCTTCAGGTCCTTAACGGTGAGTCCGCGATACTCGGTCAGCACAGCGGCAGCGGCGGTGTTGAACGCTTCGGTCAACTCCGCAACGGCGGCTGTCTTGTCCGGCCTCGCCATGGGTCTCCTTCCCACTTCTCTTCGTAGCGCCGAAGATCACTGGCAAGAAAAAACCCCGGTGCGCGCAGGCTGACCGGGGATAGTTCCGAGGAACTCATCGAGATCACCTACGCGGGGTTTGCCGGCCCTGATAACTCAGGACCGCACCAGCGGTCTTCGGCTTCGTGCAGTCTACGCGCCTGGCTCCCCCGCCTCCAAATCGGCGAAACCGAGCCGCCGATAGAGCCGCTCGGCGTCAGCGGGGGCGCCATAGCCGGTCCGCAGCGCCAGCCTCTCAAAGCCGGCCATCTTGAGCCGCGAGGCGGAATTGGCCAACAAAGCGGTAGCGATGCCCTTCCCGCGGTGTTCTGGGTGGACGAACAACCCGATGACGCAGGGATGCTCCACCTGCAGATCCCAAATCGAGCGCTCGACCACCTGAAGCGAACCGACAACCAGCCCATCCAGCAATGCCGTAGGTGAGGCGCCTGGCAACATCTGGCCGTGGTCGCCCTTCAGCCTCGCCTTTAGCTGTGCCTTGGCCTCCGCCAGCGTGAGGGTGGCGTGCCCGGGTGAGCAAGCTGCGAAGTAGCACTCAGCCAGTCCCACATAGTTCGCGGTGGCGAAGGCAGCCAATTTCAGGCCCGCCACCGTTCCACCGGCATCGGCCAACTCGGGCACCCCAGCGATCAGAATCCTGCTCACACCCATCCACCTTTCTGCCGGTGGCATTCTCACCCACTGCCGGCGGCCCCAGCGCAGCGGACCAGGGTCGTAACCAGCGGGTAATGCAAAGCCGGCCCGTGCAGAGCACGGGCCGGCTTCAACAAATCAATATCTGATCACTCGGCAGGCTTGGTACGCGTGGGATCGACAGGCACGCCGGGGCCCATGGTCGAAGACACGGTCAGCTTCCTGAGGTAGCGACCCTTCGACGCACTCGGCTTGAGCCGAAGCACCTCGTCAAGGGCGGCAAAGTAGTTCTCCGCGAGCTGCTGCTCGCTGAAAGACGCCTTACCGATGATGAAGTGCAGGTTGGCGTGGCGATCCACCCGGAACTCGATCTTGCCACCCTTGATTTCGGTGACGGCCTTGGTCACGTCCATGGTGACGGTGCCGGTCTTCGGGTTCGGCATCAGGCCGCGCGGACCGAGGACTCGGCCCAAGCGGCCGACCTTGCCCATCAGATCCGGGGTTGCCACGACAGCGTCGAAATCCAGGTAACCCTTGGCTACCTTGTCGATCAGCTCATCGTCGCCAACCTCGTCCGCCCCTGCAGCGAGCGCCTCGCTGGCCTTCTCACCGGTGGCGAAGACCAGGACCCGAGCGGTCTTGCCAGTGCCGTTGGGAAGGTTGACGGTGCCGCGCACCATCTGATCGGCCTTGCGGGGGTCGACGCCCAGGCGCATCGCAACCTCGACGGTCTCGTCGAACTTGGCCGAGGCGCCCGCCTTCATCAGGCCAAGTGCGGCCTCGGGGCTGTAGAGCTGGTCGGCGTCGATGGTCTCTGCGGCGGCGTTATATGCCTTGCTTCGCTTCATGCTGGTCTCCTTCGTCTGCGGCCCTCATATGGGCCGGGTGCCAGGTGTGGTGCGGGCGGATGCCCTCCCACGGTGTCTTGGTTTTGGTCAGCCCTCGACCGTCACGCCCATAGAACGAGCGGTGCCAGCCACGATCTTCATGGCCGCATCGACGTCATTGGCATTCAGGTCAGGCATCTTGGTCGTGGCGATCTCGCGCACCTGCGCGGAAGTGATCGAGCCCACGAAGTCCTTGTGCGGACGGGCCGAGCCACTCTTCAGGCCAGCAGCCTTCTTGATCATCTCCGCAGCCGGCGGGGTCTTGGTGATGAAGCTGAACGTGCGGTCTTCGTAGATGGTGATCTCGACCGGGATCACGTTGCCACGCATGGGCTCGGTCTCGGCGTTGTACCGCTTGCAGAACTCCATGATGTTCACGCCATGCGGACCGAGAGCGGTACCGACCGGCGGAGCAGGAGTTGCCGCACCCGCGTTCAAGGCCACCTTGACGATCGCGGCTACCTTCTTCTTGGGAGGCATTCTGATTGGGTCCTTCTGGTTGGATGGTTCTGCCGTCCGGCCGGCGGCCGGCGGCACTGCGAGGCTTAGACCCGCTGGATCTGGCCGAGAGTCAGATCGACCGGGGTCTCCCGGCCGAGGATCTCGACCAGCGCCTTGAGGCGTTGGCTGTTCGCATTGATTTCGGTGATGGTCGCATGCACTCCAGCGAACGGGCCCTGGACCACCATCACCGAATCCCCGACGTTGAAGTCGGCGATTTCGATCTTCTTTGCGCGGCTCTTGCCGCCACCTGTGGAAGCTGCCGCAGCCCGGGCCAGAGCGGCCGGGGCAAGCATCTTCTCAACTTCATCCAGGCTCAGCGGCACTGGGGAACTGGCGTGCGCCACGAACCCGGTGACCGATGGCGTGTGCCGCACTGCTGCCCAGGAGGCGTCGGTGAGCTCCATGCGCACCAGCACGTAGCCGGGCAGGACGGTACGAGTGACCGACTTGCGGGCACCGTTGCGAGTCTCGATGACCTCTTCGGTCGGCACGACCGCCTCGTAGATGTAGTCCTCCATGCCGAGGGTCTTGACCCGGTTGTCCAGGTTCTGCTTAACCCTGTTCTCCATGCCGGAGTAAGTGTGGATGACATACCAGTCGCCAACCTGGCTGCGGAGTTGCTGGTGCAGCTCGGCCAGCACGGCCTCGTCGTCGGCGTCCAGTTCTTCTGGCTCGGGTTCGGGCTCAGTGGCGTCTTCGGTGAGGTTTGCCAGCAGGTCAGCGTCAGTCTGAGCATCACCAGCGTCACCGAAATCTAGGTTTAGGTCGAGATCGTCTGACTCGGCAGCCTCAGGCAAGCCAAGATCGATCTCGATGGCGTCGGCTTCGAGTTCTTCGAAGCCGCCGTCGGTCGGGGTGTTTTCGATCGTCACAGGTATTCGCTTCCTTGCCTCAGCCGAACAGCTTCAAAATTGCGGCACCGAAACCCAGGTCGAGCAGAGAAACGATGCCGATCATGATCAGTACGAAGACCAACACCACTAGGAAATACTGCTGGAGTTGATCCCAAGTCGGCCAAACAACCTTCTTCAACTCACCGATGGACTCACGGGTGAACTGAACCGGCGTGGTCCGCTTGTGCTCCGGCTCGCCATCACCGGAGCGCTTCGGGGTGGCGTGGCCCTTACCGGTGCCAGCATCATCGGCATTCTTGCGGGTTGGGCGGGCACTGGCGGCGGCTTTGGCCACCTTCTCCGATTCAGTCAGGGACGCCTCATCGAGGTCTTCCAGCCCCATCTCTTCGAGCTCGGCATCGCCGAGGTGTGCGTCGTCAGGGACGTCGGCCGCGGCCCGGTCCTTTTTCTGCACCACTTCGGCAGTCCTCTTCTTTCGCTCGTCCGATGTTGCTGGCTGGTCGTCTTTCGACTCCCAACCCAGCAGGGCAAGAGGGACTTGAACCCCCAACCTGCGGTTTTGGAGACCGCTGCTCTGCCAATTGAGCTATTGCCCTCAGCCAGTGACCCCTCACCTGCAGACCATGCGCTCGGGCATAGACCAGCAGAGAACGCGGCCACCAAGTACAGGATTGTACGGGTATTACGAAGGTGAGTCGAACCGGCGCACCCGCTCAGCGCACCCGCATCCCCGGGGTGGCGCCGGAGTCGGCCTCCAGCAAGAAGATCCCCGGGTGCTGCGACTCATCGGCATGTGCTGCCGCCAACACCATGGCCTCGCTGACCCCGAAGCGCATTGTCCGGGGCGCCAAATTGGCCACCACAACGGTCAACCGTCCGACCAGGTCGGTTGGCTGGTAAACACCGGCGATCCCGGACAGGACATTCCGGGTAGCAGCCTCCCCCACATCCAGGGTCAACTGAAGCAATTTGTTGCTGCCCTCGACCACTGCCGCGGCCACGATCCGAGCCACCCTAAGGTCGACCGCGCTGAACTGGTCGATGCTGATCTGATCGGCCAATTCCTGGCCGCCAGGCGCTGGCGCCACCTCGGCATCCAGGCCCGGCTCGGGCGTGGGCGCTTCGAAAAGCTGATCAACCAGAGCCGCGTCCACTCGCTGCATCAGGTGCTGGTAGCGGCCGATGGTGTGCTCGCCAAGAAGCGTGGCGGTGTCGTCCCAGCTGAACTGGTCAACTTTGAGGAAGTCGGCGACCGCGGTGGCAACTCCCGGCAGTACCGGCGCCAACATCACCGTCAGCAGCCGGAAGGCCTCGATTCCAGTCGTGCAGGCCTGGTGCAACTCGATCTCAGAGCCTTCGACCTTGGCCAACTCCCAGGGCTTGTGGGCTTCGATGTAGGTGTTCACCTTGTCGGCCAGCGCCATGATCTCGCGCAGCGCCTTACCGAACTCCCTGGATTCATAGAGCTCGGCCACCACCGGTGCCTGCGCCTGCAACTGGGCCAGCAGTTCGCCGCCGTCAGCACCCACCTCAGCACTGAGTCGGCCATCGAATCGCTTGGACAAGAAGCCGGCGACCCGGCTGGCGATGTTGACGTATTTGCCGACCAGGTCGGAGTTCACCCTGGTGACAAAATCGTCCGGGGTGAAATCGACATCCTCGACGTGCGAGTTCAGCTTGGCGGTGATGTAGTAGCGCAGCCAGTCTGGGTTCAGGCCCAACTCCAGGTAGCGCAGCGGGCTGATGCCAGTGCCCCGGCTCTTGCTCATCTTCTCTTCGCTGACGGTGATGAAACCGTGGACGTAGACGTTGTTGGGCACCTTGCGTCCGGAGAAGTGCAGCATCGCCGGCCAGAACAGGGTGTGGAAATAGACGATGTCCTTGCCGATGAAATGGATCTGCTCGGTGGCCGGATCGGCGAGGAACGCCGCGACGTCCTCACCCCGCTTGTTGAACAGGTTCACCAGCGAAGCAAGGTAGCCGATCGGGGCGTCCAGCCAGACGTAGAAGTACTTTCCGGGCGCACCAGGAATCGGGATGCCGAAATAGGGGGCGTCCCGCGAGATGTCCCAATCGGAGAGTCCACCGGCCCCGGTTTCGTCGGTGACGAACCACTCCCGGACCTTGTTGGCAACCTCGGGCTGAAGCTTGCCGTCCTGGGTCCACTGGGTCAGGTAATCCACACAGCGGGGGTCGGAGAGCCGGAAGAAGAAATGCTCGCTGCTGCGCAACACCGGGGTGGCCCCGGACAAAGCCGAGTATGGATTCAACAAGTCAGTGGGGGCGTACACGGCTCCACAGACCTCACAGGAGTCGCCGTACTGGTCAGCGGTGCCACACTTGGGGCAGGTGCCTTTGATGTACCGGTCGGGCAGAAACATCGACTTGACCGGATCGTAGAACTGCTCCACGTCACGCACGTCGATCAACCCGGCATCTTTGAGCCCCAGATAGATCGACTGGGCCAGCTCGGTGTTCTCCGGGCTGTCGGTGGAATGCCAGTTGTCGAAGGAGATGCTGAAGCCGTCCAAGTAGGCCTTGCGGCCCGAGGCAATCCGCGCCACGAACTCCTGCGGGGTCAGGCCAGCCTTCTCCGCCGCGATCATGATCGGTGCCCCATGGGCATCATCAGCCCCAACGAAGTACACCTTCGAGCCCAGCATCCGCTGATACCGCACCCAAACATCAGCCTGGATGTACTCCATCATGTGACCGATATGGAACGGCGCATTGGCATAGGGCAGCGCAGTGGTGACGAACAACGTCCGGGTCATTGCCGAGTTCCTCTCGTTGGCCGCTTGGGCCGATGCGACCGTCACAGGACAGCTGCGATCGCGCCAGCGACCTTCTCCACGTTCTTGTTGTTGAGCGCAGCGACGCAGATTCGACCAGCGTCAGTGCCGTAGACGCCATGCTCGGCGCGCAACCGCTCCATCTGATCGACCCGCAGCCCTGAGTAGCTGAACATGCCCACTTGGTCAGTGATGAAACTGAAGTCTCGGCTCACCCCGGCGGCAACAAGCCCCGTAACCAACTGGCGACGCATCTCTTTGATTCGTACCCGCATGCCCGCGAGCTCCTGCTCCCATAGGGCGCGCAACTCGGGGTCACCGAGCACCTTCGCCACCACGGCAGCACCATGAGTCGGCGGGTTGGAGTAGACGGTGCGGATCGTCGCCTTCAGCTGGGAAAGCGCCCGAGCGGCTTCATCAGCGTCGGCGGCGACCACGCTAAGGGCACCCACCCGCTCGCCATAGAGGCTGAAACTCTTGGAGAACGAGGACGCCACCAACACAGGAATGCCAAGACCAGCGAACAGCTCAACAGCGGCGCGATCGCCGTCCAGACCGGCGGCGAAGCCTTGGTAGGCCAAGTCGAGGAACGGCACCAGACCATGGGCCACCACCACTTCAGCCACCTGCACCCACTGCTGCGGGCTCAGGTCGTAGCCGGTGGGGTTGTGACAGCAGGCGTGCAGGACAACCACCGTGCCGGGCTCGGCCACCGACAGATCGGCCAGCATGCCTTCGATGTCTACCGCGTGGGCGGCCGCGTCGTAGTACCGGTAACCGGAAACCTCAAAGCCGGCTCTAGCGAACAGCGCCTGGTGGTTCTCCCAGGACGGGGTAGAAAGGAGCACCTTGCGCTGGGCCGATGTCGACTTGAGAAATTCCGCACCGATTCGCAGGCCGCCGGTACCACCCAAGCCCTGGACGGTAACTACCCGACCAGCAGCAACCGCAGCACTATCGGGGCCAAAAACCAGATCCTTCACCGCGGTGTTGTACGCGGGCATCCCGTCGATCGGCAGGTAGCCGCGCGCTGTCGGAGTCTGCGCCAGCCCGAACTCGGCTTGACGGACACAGTCCAGCAGCGGCACCTTGCCGTCTTCGCCCAAGTAGACCCCGACGCCGAGATTCACCTTGTCAGCGCGGGTGTCGGCAACGAAGGCCTCGGTCAGGCCGAGGATCGGGTCGCGCGGCGCCATCGGGACGCTGGTCAGAATGCTCATCGCAGGTTTTCCTTCGTTGGTCAGGGATCGCAGCTAAGTGTAAAGCGTAGACAGCACGGCACTCGGCGAGCACCGTTGCGCTGGCCCTAGTCGTCGAGGCTGAGTCCGACGAGAACCGGTTCAGCAACCAGCCGGATCCCGTAGGCCTTCTCGACCCCGGCCCGCACTTCTCGGGCCAGGGTGACCACATCGGCCGCTTTGGCGCTACCCCGATTAGTCAGAGCGAGGGTGTGCTTTGCCGAAAGTCGAGCCAGCCCGTGACCGTAGCCTCGATTGAAACCAGCATGCTCGATCAGCCAGGCCGCACTGGTCTTCACTCGTCCGTCTGGCTGGGGGTAGGCCGGGGCACCGTCGGGGATCAGGTCCAGTTCAGCTACCACCGGGTTGGTGAAAAAGCTGCCAGCACTCCAGGTGTCGTGGTCGTCGGGGTCGTAGACCATGCCTTTGCTGCGGCGCAGCTTTAACACGGCGTTACGCACCTCAGTGATCGCGGCCCGCTCGCCCACCTCGATGCCCAAGGCTCGCGCCAACTCGACGTAGCGAATGGGGGCGGCGAGGTCCCCCAGCCGGAACTGGAAGCTCACCGAAAGCACCACCCACCGGCCTGGCTCTCGTTTGAACAGCGAATCGCGGTAGCCAAAACCACACTCGATGGCCGCGAAGGTGCGAATCGCGCGATCGCGGCGATCGTAGGTGCGCACCCGGGCAATGACCTGGGATACCTCCTGGCCGTAGGCGCCGACGTTCTGGACCGGCGTTGCCCCGACCAAACCTGGAATCCCGGCCAATGCTTCGACGCCAACTTGACCTTGAGCAACGGTGGCCGCCACGAAGGCGTCCCACGGCTCCCCTGCAGCGACGGTGAGGAAGGCGCCGGAGCACGCGGCTACGTCATCAACCTGCACCCCGCGAAAGCGTCCGGTGTGGACCACCTTGCCCTCGAAACCAGCATCGGCGATCAGCACATTCGAACCGCCACCCAGGATCAGCACCGGCTGCCCGGCGGCATCTGAGGCCGACACCTCGGCAACCAGTTCGTCCTCGCTGGTCGGTTCCACCCATACGGCGGCTGGTCCACCGACCCCAAAGGTGGTGTGCCGGGCCAACAACTCAGTCAAGACGCACCTCAGCCGTAGCCGAGCCGAGAACCTTCACCTCAGCGCTGGTGGCCTCGATCGAGATCGTGGCCACCTGGTCGCTGATGGCGGTGACGGTGGCGGAGAAACGCACCTCAACTCCGCCGGAGGCCGGCACCACCACTGGTTTGGTGAACCGGACGTAGTAGCTGAGCACCCGGGCTGGGTCGCCAGCCCAATCGGTGACTACCCGCAGCGCGGTCCCCATGGTGAGCATGCCGTGGGCAATGACCCCCGGTAGCCCCAACGCGGTGGCAGCGGCATCGTTGTAGTGGATCGGGTTGAAGTCGCCCGAAGCGCCGGCATAGCGAGCCAGTGACTCGCGGGTGAAAGTCGCGGTGAAGCCGCCCAGCGACTGACCGACCTCGGCTTGGATGCTCATGCCGCCTCCACATTGGTGTGCATCAGGGTGGAAGTTGCGGTGCACAACGCCTCGCCATCGGTGGTCGAAAGCAGCACCGAAATGGTGATGATGGCCGTCGCCCCGCGGGCGCGGACCTTCTCGATCTTCAGTTGCGCCTGCACGGCGTCCCCGGCACGAAGGGGACGGTTCCAGGTGAACCGCTGATCGGCGTGCACCGTCCGGCTGAGGCTCAACTCAAGCTCGGGATCGGCAAACATGGCGTCCCAGGCAGCTGAGGCCAACACCACGGCGAAAGTTGGCGGCGCTACCGGCTCAAGCCCGGCATAGGCCGGATTGTCTGGATCTGAGAGGGCGCGAGCAAACTCGGCGATCTTGGCCCGACTGACTTCGTAGGGCGCGGTGGCCGGGTAGCTGCGCCCGACATGTTCTTCGCTGATCGGCATGTGCTCAGGCTAGCGGGCACCGAGCCTCAGGCGGAGTCGGGCAGCCGACAGCCGTGCTGACCCAATAGCTCCCGTAGTTGTGGGAGCAGGGACGTCGGCACTTGGACGGCTACTTGGTCGCGGGCCAGCTTGAAATAGAGCTTGTCCGAGGAGTTCCAGCGGGTTTGGTCAGCAGTGGTCAGCACCAGCTGGTCGGTACCCAGAAAGCGGCGGAGCTGAACGGCCTCAGCTTCGTTCCAGCCGAGATGCCAGGTGCGCGTTCCAATCGACTTGGTGATACCGGTGTCATCGATCCGTACCCGTACCTGCCGCGCCATCGCCAACCGCCAGGCCTGATAGACCAGCATCAACACCGCAGCCATCAGGATCCACGAATTGCGCTCGGCCAGCAGCGGTGCCAGGGCGACCGCGGCCAGGAGCAGCGTCGCATAAAAGTTCACCCGGGTAACCCGGTCGGTGATCGCCCAGGTCAACGGGGGCCTCCGAACGCAGCAAAGCCGCCCGCTAGCGCGGGCGGCTCCCTGACAGACTCGCTCAGCGGGTCTCGCGGTGCGCAGTGTGCGTGTGGCACTTGGGGCAGAACTTCTTCAGTTCCATCCGGTCGGGATCGTTGCGCCGATTCTTCTTGGTGATGTAGTTGCGCTCTTTGCACTCGGTGCACGCCAACGTGATCTTGGGCCGGACATCGGATGTCTTCTTGGCCATCAGCTTCCTCTTTCCCAACGGGTGCTACTTGTAGCGGGAGCGGGACTTGAACCCGCGACACAGCGATTATGAGCCGCTTGCTCTACCGCCTGAGCTATCCCGCCCCTGTTCGGACTGAACGACGGGCGGTAACTCCGCCAATCCGAACACAGAGCCCCCATGCGGAATCGAACCGCAGACCTTCTCCTTACCATGGAGACGCTCTGCCGACTGAGCTATAGGGGCCGGACAGCGGTTGACTGTACCCCAATCCAAGCGCCCCGCTCAAATCGCCGGTTGGCACGGGCCGCTCACTCCAACTCAGCGCGGTGCCGGGCCAGGTCAACTCGCCCGGCGACCACCTTTATGCCCTCTTGCGCCAGCCGCTTCGAAGCCTCATCGACTAGGTGTTGGGCGATGCTGCCATCAGCCCGGACGACCCGCCACCAACAGGTTGACCCGTCCGAAGTGGCCAGCACGCGGGCCACCAGCCTTGGCCCACAACCAACGACCTTGCCCAAATCACCGTAGGTCGCCAGTCGGCCAACCGGGATCGAGTCGACAGCCAGCAAAATGCTGTCGGTGAGCTCCACCACTTTGGCCATACCCGGAATCTACGCGCCCACGCCAGTGCTGCCTATGGTGTAACTAGCGAAAGGAGAGCGGCCATGACCGGGTTCCGGATCGAACACGACACCATGGGGCAGGTCCAGGTGCCTGCAAGAGCCCTTTACGGGGCTCAGACCCAGCGCGCAGTGGAGAACTTCCCCATCTCGGGACGCGGGCTGTCCAGCCATCACATCGCTGCCCTGGCCCAGATCAAAGCGGCCGCAGCGCTGGCCAATGCCGAACTTGGCGTGCTCCCCGCCCCCGTTGCCGAGGCCATCGTCGCCGCGGCTGATGAGGTGATCTCCGGCAGCCACAACGACCACTTCCCGATCGACGTCTTCCAGACCGGGTCGGGCACGTCCTCCAACATGAACACCAACGAGGTCATTGCGTCCCTGGCCTCGGCCCGGCTGGGCGAGCCCGTGCACCCCAACGACCAGGTGAACGCGTCCCAGTCATCCAACGACGTGTTCCCGTCCTCGATCCACATCGCCGCGACCCAAGCCATCGGCGAAGTGCTGATTCCCGGCCTGGAAACCCTTGCTGCGTCTCTGGAGGCCAAGTCCAGCGAGTTCGCTGAGGTGGTGAAAGCGGGGCGAACCCACCTGATGGACGCCACTCCAATCACGCTCGGCCAGGAGTTCAGCGGCTACGCCACCCAAGTGCGTTACGGAATCGCCCGGATCCAGGCCACGCTCCCCCGGCTCTGCGAACTGCCGCTGGGTGGCACTGCGGTCGGCACCGGTATCAACACCCCACCGGGGTTCTCTGCCCGGGTCATCGAACTGATCGCGGAGCGCACCGGCCTGCCGCTGGTTGAAGCACCCAACCACTTCGAAGCCCAAGCCGCCCAAGACTCACTGGTTGAGGCCTCAGGGGCCTTACGCACCGTGGCGGTGTCGCTGGTCAAGATCGCCAACGACCTGCGTTGGATGGGGTCAGGCCCGCGCACCGGAATCGGCGAGATCACCCTTCCCGACCTGCAGCCGGGTTCCTCGATCATGCCCGGAAAGGTGAATCCGGTGCTGCCGGAAGCCACCGTCATGGTGGCGGCTCAAGTGATCGGCAACGACGCCGCCATTGCTTTCGCTGGCGCCCAGGGGAATTTCGACCTGCTGGTGATGCTGCCGGTGATGGCGCGCAACCTGCTGGAATCGATCACCCTGGTCGGGAATGTCTCGCAACTGCTGGCCACCCGCTGCGTGGACGGCATCGAAGCCAACGTGGACCGCTGCCTGGAGTTGGCGCAGTCTTCGCCGGCCATCGTCACTCCGCTGAATCGGATCGTCGGCTACGAGGCGGCGGCCAAGATCGCCAAACACGCAGTGAAGGCAAATCTGAGGATTGCCGAAGCGGTCCGCGATCTGGGCTACGTGACTCGCGGCGAGATCAGCGAAGAGCAGCTCGGAGCAGTCTTGGACGTCCGGACGATGACCGGCGACTGAGGGCAAGCAAAAGGCCCCTGACTAGGGGTAATTCCCAGTCAGGGGCCGTGCTGGTGGCAGGTGTAGGGTTCGAACCTACGTAGGCTGAGCCGACGGTTTTACAGACCGCTCCCTTTGGCCACTCGGGCAACCTGCCGTGCCGGGACACTCTAGCAAAGCGCCGGGACAGGTTTCGAATCGGCCCCGATCGGGCACAATGGCGCCCATGGCAGGTGAGAGTTCTTTCGACATCGTGAGCAAGGTTGATCGCCAAGAGGTGGACAACGCCCTAAACATGGCAGCCAAGGAAGTGCGCAACCGCTTCGACTTCAAAAACACCGATGCGTCCATCCGCTGGTCGGGTGAGGCCATCGAGATGGAGGCCAACGGCGAGGAGCGCGTCAAGGCCGTCCTCGATGTGTTCCAGACCATGTTGGTGCGCCGCAAGATCGACCTGAAGTCTCTGGACGCTGGCGACGCGCGGCTGTCGGGGAAGGTTTGGAAGATCACGGCCACCACCAAAGAGGGCATCAGCCGCGAGAACGCAGCCAAGATCACCAAACTGATCCGCGACTCCGGGTTGAAGGGTGTGCGCACCCAGGTGCAGGGCGAGGAACTACGGGTCTACGGCAAAAAGCGCGACGACTTGCAGGCCGTCCAGAAGCTGGTGCGCGACGCCGAGTACGACTTCGCGGTGCAGTACGACAACTACCGCTGAGCCTCAGTGGGCACGACACCGCACCTTCGCCTCGACACCGAGGTAATGGCGGCCAATATCGCCGCCATGGCCGCCCACGCGGCCAACTCGGGAATGTCCCTGCGCCCCCACGCCAAGACCCACAAGTGCCCACAAATCGCTGCCCGCCAGCTTGCGGCCGGCGCGTCCGGGCTAACGGTGGCCACCATCGGCGAAGCTGAAGTGTTCGCAGCCAGTGGTGCTGACGACCTCTTCATCGCCTACCCGCTTTGGGCCGACGCCACCGACGCCGCCAGGCTGCGCGCCCTGACCGAGACCGGGGTACGACTGAGCCTGGGCTGCGACTCGATCGAGGCTGGCCGCCAACTGGTCGGGTTGCGCGCTGAAGTGCTGATCGAGGTCGACTCTGGCCATCACCGCTCGGGGGTGGCCCCGGCCCAGGCCGGGATCCTAGCCACCGAGTTGACCGAGGCCGGGCTGCCGATCGCCGGGGTTTTCACTTTTCCCGGCCACAGTTACTCCCCCGCCACCAGGAAACAGGCCGCCGTCGACGAGGCGGATGCGCTAGGCGCGGCGGCGACAGCGCTGCGCGCCGCCGGCATCGAGCCACGCCTGGTTAGCGGCGGCTCCACCCCCTCGGCCCAGTTCAGCGGAGCCGGGGTGATCAACGAGCTCCGTCCAGGGGTGTACGTGTTCGGCGATGCCCAACAAGTCGAGCTGGGCACCATCGGCTTCGACCAGGTCGCGCTCACGGTGATCTCCCGGGTCGTCTCCCACGCTGGCGGCCGGGTGATCTGCGATGCCGGCAGCAAGGCGCTCGGCGCAGATCGAGCCCCTTGGGCCACCGGCTATGGCCGGGTGCTGGACCACCCAGAGGCCCGCCTAGTGGCTCTCAGCGAACATCACGTCACCATCGTGTGGCCTGGCGCTCTCCCCGAGTTGGGCAGCACCGTGGCGATCGTGCCCAATCACGCCTGCAACGCAGTGAACCTTGCCGATGACTACCTGCTGAGTACCGGCGGCACCTGGCCAGTCGCGGCCAGAGGGCGCAACAACTGATGCGAATCGCCACCGTCAACGTCAATGGCATCCGGGCCTCAGTGCGCCGCGGCTTCACCGACTGGCTGGCCGAACGATCCCCCGACCTGATTGCCTTGCAAGAGGTGCGAGCCCCAGCCGAATTGGTCCCCATCGAAGCCTCAACCGGCTACCACTTCGCCTATCACCCCGGAAATCGGGCCGGACGCAATGGGGTGGCCCTCCTGTGCCGCACGCCGCCGATCGCAGTCCGCGAAGGGTTCGGCAGCGGCAAGTTCGATCCTGAGGGACGCTATCTGGAGGCCGACTACGACCTCAACGGCTGGAAACTCAGCGTCGGCTCGCTCTACCTGCCCAAAGGCGGACGGGCCGATGACACCCCTGAGGAGCTGGCGCGCTACCGCCATAAGTTGGCCTTCATGAAGTCCTTTCGTCCCTACTTGACGAAGGCGCGCCTAGCCGCACGCGCGCGGGGACGTGAGTTCCTGGTGATGGGCGACTTCAACATCGCCCACACTCGCCTTGATCTGCGCAACTGGCGCGGCAATGCCAAGTCGGTGGGCTTCCTGCCTGAAGAGCGGGAGTGGTTGGGCTCGGTCCAGAGCCCCCGGACTTTGGTGGACGTGGTCCGTCGGCTGCACCCAGACGCCGACGGCCCCTACTCCTGGTGGAGCTGGATGGGCAATGCGTTCAACAATGACACCGGCTGGCGGATCGACTACCACTTCGCCAGCCCCGAGTTGGCGGCTGCGGCCCAGATCGGCGGCACAGATCGAGCCGAGAGCTACCCGGCCCGGATCAGCGATCACGCCCCGGTGGTTGTCGACTACGCCAATCGGAACTGAGCCTCACCCCAGGGAGCAACCCTTCGACAAGTTCAGGGAACTGAACACGCGACCCCTCGACAAGCTCAGGGAACTGGGTCAGGCCAACGGTTCGAAGTAGCTGAGCACCTCAGCGCGACTCACCTCGGCCAGGCTGGCATGCGACCACTTGGGGTTGCGATCCCGATCTATCAGCTGGGCCCGGACGCCCTCGATGAACTCCGCGCCCCTAGCCATCCGTACGGCCAGGGTCAGCTCCTGCTCATACTGGTCGACCAGCCGCGGGAACTGGGCCGCCCGCCGCAGTGCTTCCAATGACACCGCTACCGACAGTGGCGAGCGACGCTCCAACTCGGCGGCGGCCGCCTGAGCAAACGGATCGTCATGCTCGGCCAGTCTGGCCACAATCTCCTCGGCATTGTTGCCGCCATAGCATTCTGCGATCCACGCACCGGCCAGCGCTTCAGACGGCTCCGGTAGTGGCCCCTCGCACCGATCGGCCAGCCCGAGCCGGATCGCATCGGCGGCGTTCACGCTGGCTCCAGTCAGGGCCAGGTGCGTGCCGATCTCACCAGGCATCCGAGCCAGCAGGTGGGTGACGAAGACATCGGGGTAGATCGCAATCTGAGTCTCCGGCATCGCCAAGGTGCTGGTGGCATCCACTACCCGGTCGGTTCCATGGACGCTCAGGCCCATGCCGCCGCCCATGGTGATGCCGGTCATGATCGCCCGGTACGGCTTGGGATAGTCAGCGATCATCAGGTTCAGCGCGTACTCGGTGGTGAAAAACTCAGCTACATCGCCGCCTGTCAGCGCTCGTTCCCGCAGCTCGCGGACGTCTGCTCCGGCGCACAGCCCGCGATCACCGGCACCGGTGAGCTCAACCAGCTCCACCGAATCGTCGGCGGCGAACTCGGCCAGCGCAGCCGAGATCTGGCGCATCATCGACAGGTTGATCGCGTTGATTGCGCGCGGCCGGTTCAGCCGGATGCGACCCACGCCACCGCTGGCCTCGGCCAGCACTTCCGGTTCGGTCACTTCGCCTCCTGGGTTGCTTTGGCCGCCTTAGCTAGGCGAACCCGATGCTCCTGACGATGCCGGTAGAGCAGCACCAACATCAAGGCCATGGCCGCAAAAGCGAGCGCAACCGCATCATTGCGCCAGGCCAAGTTGCCAGCACCATAGGCCAGCAGGACGGTAGTCACCGTGACCGCAGTGCCGATGATCCGCGGGGACGGCTTGGTGAGCGGCAACAGCAGGCCGCCCCAGGTGAGGTACCAGCTGTTCAGCGCGATGCCACCGAAGGCGAAGATTAGGTAAGACCAGCTCAGGAAGGTGACCGGCTTCTTGCGTCCGACCCCAATGCCTAGCCAGCCGATCATCACCACCGTGAGCAACAGGCCCAGATAGCGCACCGCTTCCATCACAAATTGGCCCACCAGCGGTAGGCCGATCAGGTCGAACAGGTATTTCAGGCCGGCCCCAACCAAAGTGAAGGGCGCCAGCGTCACCACTTTGCCCGGGACATCTGCGGCCCAGATCCAGCCAAAACCAAGCCCGCTGGCCAAACTGATCAGCACGAAGACGCTCAAAGCGATCAGCAGCGTGCCAGCAAGCCGACGCAGCGCCCGCCAGGAGTTCTGCCAGCCCAGGCTGAGCCAGGGATGGCCGATCAGGGCTACTGGGTAGAACGCGAGTATCGCTGGCTGCTTAATGCAGGCAGCGACGCCGACGATGATGGCTGCCGGCCAAAACTTGTCGTTGAACGCCAGCCAGATGGCCAGCACCACCAGCCCCATCATCAAAGCGTCATTGTGGGCACCGCCGACCAGGTCGATGATCACCAGAGGGTTGACCGTGGAAAACCAAGCCGTCATCTGCACATCAGCACCCATGCGCCGAGCGATCCTGGGCAGGAAGTAGGCGATCATCGCCACCCCGAGCAGCGCCGGAATGCGCATCGCCAGAGCGGAGTAGTAGGGGTTATTGCCGGCCAGGACCACTAGGCCGTGAAACATCTCCAGGCTGAGTGGCGGGTACATCGCCGTGGTGTAGCGCCACAACCAAGCGGCCTGGTCGGCGAACGGACCGGGCAATACCGAGATCGGGTTGTCATAGGGATTCAGCCCGTTACGCAGCAGCCAGCCTTCGGCGGCATAGGCGTAGGCATCGTGGCTGAAGATCGGTGGGGCCAGCAGTAGCGGCAAGCTCCACAGCAGCGTGATCGGCCAGTGTTTTACCTCGTGGTAGAGGCTGGGACGTAGGTTGAACCAGGCCTCGACCAACAGGGCTACCCCGGCCACCACCAATGCCGTGCCAACCACCCTGGCCGGCCAGGTGTCCAGGCCGAGATCGCGGATCGGATCCCACCAGGGGCTGTTCTGCGGCAGGTAGGCCGGCGTCAACGATCCGAGAAACAGCAGCGCCGAGCCGTAAAGGCCGCGACGCACAGCTCGGTGCGCCCAGGCCCGCGCAACATCGGAGCGCGCAGCGAGCAGCCGGGCGCGCAGCAGCTCTGACCGAGGCGCGATCGGCTCGCTTTTGTTGGTCACCACCGGCGGAAGGGTTCTGGCACGGGCACGGCGACAGCCTAGCCCGCGGTGGTATGTACGCTCATTACTACTGCCTGACAAGGGTAATTAGCGCGGGATTCCTCCCGGTTCTTGTTCCAATCACCCGGTCTGCGCGCTATCCTCGCTAGCGCTTGCCGCCACAGGTGATGCCCACCGGCACTGACCTGCTGACGCTAGAGATTCGGTCCCGATCGGGGGTAATACCGATGCAGGTTCCCGGCACAAATCCACTGTCGGAAGCCAGGTTTCTGTCCAAGACTACGGATGCGAGCGCACCAGCGCCGCTCCCGGGAGGGCCGCACCAAATATGACCCAAGTGAACACCATCGACCACGTTGTCATTCGCTTCTCCGGCGACTCTGGAGACGGCATGCAGTTGACTGGAGACCGCTTCACCCAGGACAACGCAGTGGCTGGCAACGATTTCGTCACCCTGCCTGACTACCCCGCAGAGATCCGGGCACCAGCAGGGACCGTGGCCGGTGTGTCCAGTTTCCAGCTGCACTTCGCCGACTACGACATCCACACCCCCGGGGACCACCCAGATGTCCTGGTCGCGATGAACCCGGCGGCGCTCAAGGCCAACTTGGCCGACCTCCCGGTCGGTGGGATCGTGATCGTCGACACCGCTGACTTCACCCCACGGGCCCTCTCCAAGGTCGGCTATGCCGAAAACCCGCTGGAAGAAGACCGGCTGGCGCAGTACCAGGTGCACGCCTTCGACCTCACCGCCGCGGCCACCGCGGCTGTCGAGCCGTACGGGCTCAGCCGCAAGGACGCCTCCCGTACCAAGAACATGTACGCCCTTGGCCTGGTTGACTGGCTCTACAGCCGCTCAATCGACCAAACGGTGACCTTCCTAACCACCAAGTTCGCCAAGAAGCCGGCCATCCGCGACGCCAACATCGCCGCGCTAAAGGCCGGGTACAACTTCGGGGAGACCTCGGAGGCCTTCGCCGTCCGCTACGAAATCGCTGCCGCTCCAGCCAAGGCTGGCACCTACCGCCAGATCACTGGCAACCGGGCTGCCGCCTACGGCCTGGTCGCAGGCGCGGCTCGGGCCGGGCTGCCGCTCTACCTGGGCGCCTACCCGATCACTCCGGCTTCTGAGGTGCTGCACTACCTTTCCGACGCCAAGCGGGCTGGGGTGATGACCTACCAGGCCGAAGACGAGATCGCGGCTGTTGGTGCCGCTGTGGGGGCCTCCTTCGCCGGCTGTCTGGGTGCGACCAGCACCTCAGGCCCTGGTCTGGCTCTGAAAGCCGAGATGCTCGGCCTGGCCGTGATCGCTGAGCTACCGCTGGTAGTGATTGACGTTCAGCGGGGCGGCCCGTCCACCGGGTTGCCGACCAAGACCGAACAGTCCGATTTGAACATCGCCCTGTTCGGACGTCACGGTGAGGCTCCGATGCCAGTCATCGCCGCCCAATCACCTGCCGACTGTTTCGCGGCCACCTTCGAAGCCTGCAAGATCGCCGTTGAATACCGCACGCCGGTGCTGGTGCTCACCGACGGCTATCTGGGTAACGGCGCCGAGCCGTGGCGCGTTCCGGAGCTGGACGAGTTGGCCGAGATTGAGCCCAACATCATCACCGAGCCCAACCAGCCCGATGGCGTCTACTGGCCCTACGCCCGCGATGAGAAGGGGGCCCGTGCCTGGGCCATCCCGGGTACGCCCGGCCTGACTCACCGCATTGGTGGTCTGGAGAAGGCGGCCAACACTGGCGCCGTCTCCTACGACAACGACAACCACGAAGTTATGGTGCGGGCCCGCGCAGCGAAGATCGACGGCATCGTGCGCGAGGTTCCCGATGTCGTGGTGGACGACCCCAGTGGCGCCGCCAAGGTGCTCGTGGTCGGCTGGGGGTCCACCTTCGGACCCATCCAGTCGGCCGTCAGGTTGGTGCGCCAGAGCGACCGCGATCTCGCAACCATCCACCTGCGCTATCTCAACCCGCTGCCAGCCAACCTCGGTGAGGTACTGGCCAGCTACGACCGGGTAGTCGTTCCGGAGATGAACCTCGGCCAGCTGGCCATGTGGCTCCGGGCGAAGTACCTGATCAACGTAGAGAGTTACTCAAGGGTTCGAGGGCTGCCGCTGCGGCAGTCCGAACTCGCTGACGACCTGAACGCGATCATCGATGAGGAGGCTGCGAAGTGACTGCCACCATTCCCACCGCCAAGAGCGGCTTGGCCGGCGTCCCGCTCGCACTGAGCCCGCTGACCCGCAAGGACTTCACCTCCCCGGCTGAAGTTCGCTGGTGCCCCGGATGTGGCGACTACCCGGTTCTCGCTGCCTTCCAAGGCATCCTGCCCGATCTGGGCATCCGCAACGAGAACCTTGTGGTGGTCTCCGGAATCGGTTGCTCATCACGATTCCCGTACTACGTGGAGTCCTATGGCATGCACACCCTCCATGGACGGGCGCCCGCCATTGCCAGTGGTGTGGCGATGTCTCGCCCCGACCTTGCGGTATTCGTGGTTACCGGTGACGGCGATGCGCTGAGCATCGGCGGCAACCATCTGATCCACGCGCTGCGCCGCAATATCAACATGACGATCCTGTTGTTCAACAACCGGATCTACGGTCTGACCAAGGGCCAGTATTCGCCGACCTCGGAGCAGGGCAAGGTGACTAAGTCCTCTCCGCAGGGTTCAGTCGACCACCCGTTCAACCCGGTCTCGCTGGCCCTGGGTGCCGAGGGAACCTTCGTAGCTCGCACGATTGACTCCAACCGGGCCCACCTCACCGAGGTGTTGAAGGCTGCGGCCAATCACCGTGGTACCTCGTTGGTGGAGATCTACCAGAACTGTGTGATCTTCAATGACGGTGCCTTCGATCCGCTGAAGGCGAGCGACGGCATGATCAAGCTCGTCCACGGCGAGCCGATCATCTTCGGCGCTGACGGCTCCATGGGTGTGACGCGCCTGGCCGACGGCACCCTGAAGGTGGCCCCGGTCGCCGAGATTGGCGCGGAGAATGTGATCGTTCACGATGCTCACGGTGACGACCCACAGCTCGCCTTCGCGCTGGCTCAGCTGACCGACAGCAACAACCTCGGCATGGCCCCGATCGGCATCTTCCGCGACGTCGACCGTCCGGTCTATGACGACATGGCTCGCGCACAGATCACCACCTTCGCTGACGAGTCCGCGAAGCTCAAGGCGGTATCTGACCTGCTGAAGGGCCGAGACACCTGGGAGCTCTGATCCACAGGTGAACCCGGCACCGGCCCGGGGCGATGATCGCGAGGTCGTTGCCCCGGGCCGGTGCAGCTTTTCCCACCAAGGGCGGAGCCTCGGGTACAACTTTGAACCGATAACCTTGGGCAGGTGACTTCATTCGACCTTGACCCAGGCATTCGCCCCGGCGCTGACCTTTTCCGCCACGTGAACGGACGCTGGCTGGACCAGGCGCAAATCGCCGAGGACAAACAGGCTGCCGGAGCCTTCATCGAACTGCGGGACGCCTCCGAGGCGGCCATCCGCGATATCGTCACCGGCCTTACCGATAGCCAATCGGGCACCGAGGCGTACCTGGTTGAGCACCTCTTCGGCTCCTTCATGGACACCGAAAAGGTTGAGGCGGCCGGGCTTGATCCGCTGGCTCCGCTGCTCGCCGAGATCGACGCGATCAGCAGCATCGAGGATCTGCTCGACTACTTCGGCCGCAGCCTACGTCGTGGCACTGGCTCACCAATCGGCCTGGACGTCGATGCCGACCCAGGCGACCCGAGCCGCTACGCCCTCTTCGTCGGCCAAGCTGGCCTCGGCCTGCCCGACGAGGAGTACTACCGCCTTGAGCAGCACGCGGCGGTCCTGAGCAGCTATCGCGAGCTCGTGGACCGCACGCTAACCATTGCCGGCCTGACGGCCAGTGGGGGCGCCACCGTGGTCGAACTGGAATCCGAGGTGGCGGCCAGGCATTGGGACAAGGTGCGCACCCGCGACCTTCGCCAGATGTACAACCCGCACACCCCGGCGGCCTTCGACGCGTTGGGCCTGCCGTGGTCGCGGGTGTTGACCGCCGCAGGCGTGCCAGCGGTCGATGAAGTGATCGTCGCCCAGCCGTCCTATTTCGCCGAGATTGCCGCCTTGATCACCGAATCCCGACTGGATGATTGGAAGCAATGGTGCCGCTGGAGCCTGGTCTCAGCGCTGTCGCCCTACCTTCCAGATGTCTTGGTTCAGACCCGGTTCGACTTCTATGGCAGGGTGCTGCAGGGCATCCCGCAGCTGAAAGAGCGCTGGAAGCGCGGTGTCGATCTGGTCGAACGCACTTTGGGAGAAGCGGTCGGCAAGCTCTACGTCCAACGGCACTTCCCGCCAGCGGCTAAGCAGCGGATGGACGTGTTGGTGGCCAACCTACTCAAGGCCTACGCCAACTCGATCCAGGCACTGGACTGGATGGGCCCCGAAACCCGCGCTGAGGCGCTGACCAAATTGGACAACTTCACCCCGAAGATCGGCTTCCCCGAGATTTGGAAAGACTACTCGCCACTGATGATTCGTCCCGGCGATCTGGTCGGCAATGTGCTGCGCGCAGCTGAGTTCGCTGCCGCCGACGAGCTCAGCAAGCTGGGTGGCCCAATGCGGCGCTGGGAATGGCTAATGACCCCGCAGACTGTGAACGCCTACTACCACCCCCTACGAAACGAAATCGTCTTCCCGGCTGCCATCCTGCAGCCGCCGTTCTTCGATCCCGACGCTGATGACGCCGTGAACTACGGCGCGATCGGGGCGGTAATCGGTCACGAGATCGGGCATGGTTTCGATGACCAGGGCTCCAACTGCGATGGCGAAGGCCGGCTGCGGGATTGGTGGACCCAAGCCGACCGAGATGCGTTCACCGAGCGAACTGGGGCCCTGATTGCGCAGTACTCCGCGTTGCACCCCACCCAGTTGCCTGAGCTGCAGGTCAACGGCGAGTTGACCATCGGGGAGAACATCGGCGACCTCGGCGGGCTGGCGATCGCCTATGACGCCTGGCGACTGGCGATCGGTGAGACCGAACCTGAACCGGTCGATGGGATAGCGGCCAAGCAGCGCTTCTTCCTTTCCTGGGCCCGGGCATGGCAAACCAAGCGCCGCGACGAGGCTCTTCGCCAGCAGATCGCGACCGATCCACATTCACCAGAGGAGTTCCGTTGCAACCAGGTTGTCCGGAACCTGGCTCCGTTCTACGAGGCTTTCGAAGTGACCGAAGCTGATGCCGCCTGGCTGGCACCGTCTGAGCGGGTGAAGATTTGGTGACCAACCGCCCACCGGCGCCGGTAACGCTGGCTCGCGGCGCGTATCGGGAGTTCCGTCGAGCTCAGGAGGTGCTGCGAAGCGAATCCGTCGGCGGCATCCTGCTACTGGTCGCCGCGGCGGCGGCGATGCTCGCGGCAAATCTGGCGCCGGAGTTCTACTTTGGTCTCCGCGACGCCCACTTTGGCACCACGGTAGCCGGTATCGATCTTGACCTCTCCCTTGGGCACTGGGCCGCGGACGGACTGCTGGCAGTGTTCTTCTTCCTGGTGGGCCTGGAACTGAAACACGAGTTCGTGGTCGGTGATCTTCGCGACCCCCAAACTGCACTAGTGCCAGTAGTCGCCGCTGTGGGCGGAGTCGCTGTACCGGCGTTGATCTATCTGGCCCTCACCTTCAACGATGCCCAGGCCAGATCCGGTTGGGCGATTCCCGCTGCCACCGATATTGCCTTCGCCTTGGCCGTGCTGGCCGTGATCGGCTCGCACCTACCAGCTGCCCTGCGGACTTTTCTGCTCACCCTGGCGGTGGCCGACGACCTGATCGCCATCACGATCATTGCTTTCTTTTACACCCACGATTTGCGCCCGCTCTATCTGCTCGGAGTCGTTGCAGTGCTAGCACTGTTCGCGCTAATCGCCTACCGCGGACAACGATTCCTGCTCGAGCATGCCTGGGCGCCGTGGGTGTTCCTGGCCCCACTCGGTGTCATTGCCTGGGCCTTGACCCTCGCCTCTGGCATCCATGCGACGGTTGCGGGCGTGCTGTTGGCATTCTGCATCCCAGTGCGACCTCCGCGCAGTTCGGGATTGGAGAGCGGTCTGAGCGACGTGCTGGAGCACCGTGTCCATCCATTCTCGGCCAGCTTCGCTGTCCCAGTGTTCGCCTTCTTCTCCGCCGGGGTCATCGTTGGCGGCTTGGACGGTTTCGTGGCCGCAGTCACCAGCCCCGTCGGGCTCGGCGTCATCCTCGGTTTGGTGGTCGGCAAGACGATTGGCATCAGCGGTGCCACCTGGCTGGTCACCCGGCTGCGACACGCCAGCCTCGATCCGGACTTGGCCTGGATCGACGTGGTCGGCTTGTCGATCCTCGGCGGGATCGGCTTCACCGTCTCTCTGCTGGTCTCTGAGTTGAGCTTCGGCCTGGGCAGCCCGGACGACAACGTCGGCAAGGTGGCCATCCTGACCGCCTCGGTGCTGGCGGCGCTGATTGCCATGGCCGTGCTCGGGTCACGAAATCGGCGTTACCGCGAGATCGAAGAGGCCGAAAATCTCGATAGCGATGTCGACGGCGTCCCGGACAAGTTCTCAAGATAGCTCACGGGTTCGAGCGGGTTGGCAACCCGACGGGTTCTGCGGCTAGGAACGGGTGTTGCCAGCCGACCGCGTCCTCTAGCTGGGCGGCCAGACTCAGCAGGAGTGCTTCGGCACCAAACCGTCCGGTGAACATCACACCGATCGGCAACCAGGCGCCGTCGATCAGCGCGGTGTGCAGCGGCAGCGAGATCGCCGGACGCCCCGAGAGGTTCGCCACACTCGTCCACGGGGTGAAGCGGGTTTGCGCAGCGAAGTCGGCCGCCGGATCGGCGTCGTTGCGGAGCGCTCCAATTGGTAGTGGTGGCTGCGCCAGCGTTGGGGTGAGGACGGCATCGAATCCGTCCCACGCTCCGGCTACCTCCAAGCCCAGCCGCTGCAAGGCCGACAACGCGTTGGCGTAGCTAACCCCGCTCACTCGACGACCTCGCTCGCGCAGCCACCGGGTCAGCGGCCGCAGGGAGCCTTCGGCGCCTGGTGGCAGCGGAATCGTGGCCGCACCCACCGCCCAGATGTCCTCGAACGCCGTCCACCGGTCCACGGTGAAGGGCACTGGCGCCTCGACCACGTCGTGGCCGAGGGTTGCGAGGTGTTCGACGGTGCGAGCCACGGCATCGAGGCAGGCCTGGTGTACTTCGGCTTCGGCGATCACCGGCGTGGTCAGGACGCCGATTCGCAGATGCCGCGGCGGCGTCCGAGCTGACTCAAGAAAGCCGGGCTGCTGCGGTGGCGCGTGATAGGTGAGCCCCTGACCTCGCCCGGCCAACACGTCCAGAGACACCGCCGTATCGGCCACCGTCCGGCTCAGCACGCCATCGGTCGTCAGCCCGGGGCCAGGCTGCCGCAGCCGCCCCGGCCCGATCCGGCCGCGGCTGGCTTTGAGCCCTACCAAGCCGCAACACGACGCCGGAATCCGGATGGAACCGCCACCGTCAGAGGCGTGCGCGATCGGGGCCATGCCAGTCGCCACCGCCACTGCCGCTCCCCCGCTCGACCCGCCCGCCATCTTGGCGCAGTCCCAGGGCGTCACCGCCGGCGGCGCTCCTGCTGGCTCGGTGTAGCAGGGCAGGCCAAACTCCGGCGTTGCGGTCTTTCCGGTCGAGATCGTGCCTGCCTCGGCGAGCCAGCCGACAATGTCGTCGTCGACATCGGCAACGCTGCCTTTCAGGGCCGCACTGCCAGCCTCGATGCCTACCCCGGCCACCGGCGTCAGATCCTTGATCGGGCAAGGCACGCCGCCCAACACCCCCGGGGCCGATCCTGAGGCAACCGCATCATCGATGAACTCGGCCCTTCGGAGGGCCTCAGTGCCGGTAACCCGGGCGAACGCGCCCAGATCAGCATTGAGCCGCGCGGTTCGGTCGAGGTGGGCCGAGACGACCTCGCCGGCGCTGAACTCGCCAGCAACGATTCCGCCCGCAATATCGGCAGCGCTTAGCGTCGTCAGCTCAGCCATGGCCCAAGGGTATCGAGCGGGGCATCGCCAAAGGCAGGCGGGATCAGGCCGAGCGGGTGATTACCGCGTCACAAAGAGTGGCCAGGGCGTCTTTGGCTGCGCCATCCGGCAGGGGCGCCAAATGAGCGCGGGCAATCTCGGCTCGTTGGCGAATGACCTCGCGCGCCTCGTCCAGCACCGGGTGGGCGCGCAGCAAGCCCAGCACCTCGGCCAAATCGGCGTCATCGCTCAGGTCGGCATCCAGCAGCGCGAGCAGCCGAGCATCGGCTGGCGCAGTCGAAGCCCGCACCAACAGCGTCGGCAGGGTCGGCACGCCGGCCCGCAGGTCGGTACCCGGGGTCTTGCCGGAAGTCTCGGAGGCGATATCGATGATGTCGTCGCTGAGTTGGAAGACCACCCCGATCTCCTCGCCGTAGGCGGCCAGTGCGGCCAACTCGGCTTCGCCAAGCCCGGCCACCATGCCGCCGAAGGCCGTGGACGCCGCGATCAGGGAGCCGGTCTTGTCGGCCACCACCTGCAGGTAGTGAGCCAGCTGGTCCTGACCGGCCTCCGCACCGCAGGTTTCGGCGATTTGGCCTTGCACTAGGCGAGCGAAAGTGCGTGCTTGGAGGTCGACGTACTCGGTGCCGAGGGTGGCCACGATGGTGGACGCGCGGGCGAATAGAAAGTCGCCCACCAGGATCGCGACCGTGTTGTCCCAGCGTTGATTGGCGCTCGGCGCACCTCGGCGCACCAGGGCCTCGTCCATTACGTCGTCGTGGTAAAGGCTGGCCACATGAGTCAGCTCCATCACGAGGGCAGCCCGCACGATGTCGTCATCACCGGCTTCACCCAACAATGCCGCCAACACCACCAGCAGCGGACGGAAACGCTTCCCGCCAGCGTTGATGATGTGCTGAGCTGCCTCGGTCACGAAGGCGGTGTCAGCGACAGCAGCCTGCGCCAGCCTTACTTCCACCTGCTCAAGCAGTGCGGTGACCCGCTCAGCGAGCGCCTGATCCACCTCGCCAACCAGGTCAGAGGTTCGGTTCGCGCTCACGTCGGTCAGCATATCCTCAGCGGAGGAAGATGCTGGCCGCGGTCACCACGTCCATCACCGGACCGGGGAAGATGCCCAGGTAGATCGAAGCGATAGCCCCAACACCGACCGGCACCAGCGTTACCAGCCCGGCCTTGCCGACGCTCACGCCCTCGGCCGGTGCGGCAAAGAACATCGAGACGATCACCTTCAGGTAGACGTAGGCAGCGATCAGGCTGGCAATCACGCCGGCCACGACCAGCCAGGAATAGCCGCCCTGCCAGGCCGCGGTGAACACCTCCCACTTACCAATGAAGCCACCGGTCAACGGAATACCAGCAAAGCTCAACATCACAATGGCGAAGGCAGCGGCGATCACCGGGTTCTTCTGGCCCAATCCGGCCCAGCTGGTGATGTCGTTTGCCTCCCCGGCGGCGTCACGCACCATCGTCACCACGGCGAAAGCTGCCACCGTGGCGAAGCCGTAGGCCAACAGGTAGAAGATGATCGACGCCACGCTTGAGGTGTAGTTCGAGGTGGTGGCCACGGTCGCACCGACCACTGCCACCAGGATGAAGCCGGCGTGTGAGACCGAGCTGTAGGCGAGCAGGCGCTTGATGTCGGTCTGGGTCAAGGCGAGCACGACACCAACAATCATGGTGACCAAAGCCACCGCCGCCAGCAATGGCTGCCAACTCCATCGATCAGCCCCGAGCGCCACGAAGAAGAACCGGGCGGTCGCGCCAACCGCGGCCAGCTTGGTAGTGATCGCCATGAAGCCGGTAACCGGGGTAGGTGCCCCGACATAGACATCGGGCACCCAGTTGTGGAATGGCACCGCGCCGATCTTGAACAGCAGGCCAACCGCCATCAACGCTGCTCCGGTCAGCAGTAGGCCATGGCCGTAGGTGGGCGTGAACACGGCAGCGTCAATGGCCTTGTAGTCAAATGAGCCGGCATAGCCGTAGATCAGCGCCATGCCGAACAGGAAGAACGCCGAAGACATGGAGCCGAGCAGGAAGTACTTCAACGCGGCTTCCTGACTGAGCAAGCGCCGCCGCCTAGCCATCCCGCTGAGCAGGTAGAGCGGCAGCGACATGACTTCGAGAGCCACAAAGGCGGTGATCAGGTCGGTGGCCGAGGCGAAGACCATCATGCCCGACAGCGAGAACAACGCCAGCGGGAAGACTTCGGTGTGCTCATGACGAGCCGCCGAGGAGTCGGTCTCGGAAACGCTGCCTGGGATCGAGGCGGCCGAGGCGGCGAAAGCGCTCACCCCGTTGTCGAGCTTGCGCTCGGCGAACAGCAGGATCGAGAGTAGGCCGAACACCAGCAGCGCGCCCCAGATCAGGTAGGTCGGCCGGTCGAGTGCGACCGCCCCCTCCGCCAGGATGCCTACGCTCTCGTTGGCGTAGTTCACCGCTAGGAGGCCGAGGGCGGCCAGCAGACCGAGCACAACCAGGCTGACCTGGAGGACGAAGCGGTAGGCCCGAGGCGCGACTGCTTCGACGACGACGCCAAAACAGGCAACCAGTAGGACAGTCAGCACCGGGGCCAGTTGCAGCCACTCGAAGGTGGGAGTAGCGATGTTCACTTGCCTTCCTCTCCAAGCGGAGCCACCGGGTCGGTCACGCCGACATGGCTCATCGTCTGCTGCGTCGTCGGCTCGATCACCTTCAGGGCCAGCCCCGGGACAAACCCGAGGATCAGGATCACTACGATCAGCGGGGCTGCGACCCACTTCTCACGAGGCCCGGCATCAGCGGTGAAGTACTTCGCCGTAGCCTCGGTGACCGGTCCGGTCATGGTGCGCTGGTACATCAGCAGGATGTAGACCGCAGCCAATACCGTGCCCAGCGCGGCAACCGCACCAACCCACGGCTGCCGCGACCAGGCGCCAGCCATCACCATGAACTCCGACACGAAGCTGGACAAGCCGGGCAAGGCCAGCCCAGACAGACCAGCAAACAGCAGGAAGCCGGCCAGTACCGGGGCAACCTTCTCGACCCCGCCAAAGTCGGCGACCTTGGACGAACCACGCCTGGCGATCAGCATGCCGACTACCAGGAACAAGGCGGCAGTAGAGAAGCCGTGGTTGACCATGTAGAAGATCGACCCGGAGATGCCTGCGCTGGTGAAGGTGTAGATGCCGAGCACCATGAAGCCGAAGTGGCTCACTGAGGTGTAGGCAACCAGCCGCAGCATGTCGGAACTGCCGATGGCCGCGATCGCGCCGTAGATGATGCTGATCAGCGCCAGCACCACCATGGCTGGTGCCACCCACTGGCTGGCCTCGGGGAACAGCCCAAGGCAAAATTTGATCATCCCGAAGGTGCCGATCTTGTCCAGGATGCCCACTAGGAGCACCGAGGTGCCCGGAGTCGCCTGCTCGGTCGCAGTCGGCAGCCAGGTGTGTACCGGCACCATCGGCGCCTTCACAATGAAGGCGACCAGGAAGCCCAGCATCAACCAGCGGCCAACGTCGGTTGGCAATGCCATCCCAGCCAGATCACCGAGCAGATAGCTCGGCGTGCCCAGCACCCGGATGGAGTAAACGTAAAGGCCGATCACACTGATCAGCATCACTAGCCCGCCAGCCAGGCTGAACAGCAGGAACTTCACTGCGGCCTGAGCCCGCTGCGCCCCACCGAAGCCACCGATCAGGAAGTACATCGGGATCAGCGTCGCCTCAAAGAAGAGGTAGAACAGCAGCACATCGGCGGCCAGGAAGGTGTAGAGCGAGAGGCTCTCCAGCAGCAGCACCAGCGCGACGAACGCCTGCGGCGTCCAGCGTCCGACACTGTCGAGCTTCCATTCAGCCAACAGCACCACCGGGGTGAGCGCGACGGTAAGCAGCACCATCACCAAACCCATGCCGTCGACATTCAGCGCCCACCAGGTGCCAAAGTTCGGCATCCAGGCGACCTTTTCGGCCAGCGAAGCGCCACCGGTATACAACACAGCGACACCGATGCCTGCCGCTGCGGTGAGCAGCGCGAAGAACATACCCAAATAGCGGGCCAGCTCCTTGATCGGCAGCAGGAGTGCACCTGCGCCAACCAAGGGAACCAGACCGAGGAGGGTGAGCCAAGGGACTGTCATCTAGAACTCCTCCCTCAGCCCAGCTGACTGAGAATCATGACTACACCAACCGCGACCACGCCGATGGCCATCGTCAAAGCGTAGGTTCGAACCTGACCGTTTTGGAGCTTGCGCACCTGGGTGGAGATACCCGCGAACGCGGTGGCCAGGCCACCAAAGCCACCGTCAAGGACCTTGTGGTCGGCGACCACTACACCGCGAGCAGCCAGCATGGTGGGTTGAACCACCAGGACGTCGTTCACAGTGTCCCCGAACAGGTCGTTTCGACCCATCACGGTGAAGAAATTGCCTGAAGCCGGAGCCGCATCCGGCACTGGCTTGGCCCCGAACACGAACCAAGAGATCGCCACGCCAGCCGCGACCACAGCCATGGTTAGCCATCCGACCAAAGTCGGCACCAGGGTCAGTTCGTGCGGATGCCCACCGGTCGCCGGTTCGAGCCACTCCTGGATCCAGAAGTTCATCAACGCGCCACCAATGATGCTGAAGAATCCGAGGATGATCAGCGGGATCGTCATCGTCTTCGGTGATTCGTGTGGATGGACGCCTTCGCGCCAGCGCTTCTCGCCGAAGAAGGTCATCAGCATCAACCGCGTCATGTAGAAGGCGGTAATGCCAGCGCCCAACAGCGCTGCCACCCCGGCCCAGGCGCTGTGCCCGAAGGCGGCCTCAATGATGTGATCCTTGGAGAAGTAGCCAGCGAAGAACGGGAAGCCGATGATCGCCAGGTAGCCCATCGCGAAGGTCAGGAAGGTCACTCGCATCACCTTGGCCAAGGCGCCGTAATGGCGCATGTCGACGTCGTCGTTCATGGCATGCATCACCGAACCGGCGCCAAGGAACATGTTGGCCTTGAAGAAGCCGTGGGTGAGCAGGTGGAAGATCGCGAAGGCGTAACCGGCCGGCCCAATGCCAGCGGCCAACATCATGTAGCCGATCTGGCTCATCGTGGATCCAGCAAGCACCTTCTTGATGTCGTCCTTGCTGGTGCCGATCCAGGCACCGAACAGCAGCGTCACCGCACCGACAATCACTACTGCGGTGGAGGCCACTTCCGACATCTGGAAGATCTCGTGGCTGCGCACGACCAGGTAGACACCAGCGGTCACCATGGTGGCGGCGTGGATGAGGGCCGAAACCGGGGTCGGGCCCTCCATCGCGTCCAACAGCCAACCTTGTAGCGGAACCTGCGCCGACTTGCCGACGGCACCCAGCAACAGGAACAACCCGATCGCGGTGGCCCAGCCGGGGCTGAGCTTGGACGCGGCGGCGTTCACGGCTTCGAAGGAGGAACTGCCGATCAGGGCCAGCATGCTCATCACGGCCATGGACAGGCCAAGGTCACCGACGCGGTTCATCACGAAGGCCTTCTTGGCCGCAGCCGCGGCCGACGGTTTGTGCTGCCAGAACCCGATCAGCAGGTAGGAGGCCAAACCAACCCCCTCCCAGCCCACGAACAGCACCAGGTAATCATTGGCCAGGACCAGCAGCAGCATGGCGGCCACGAAGAGGTTCAGGTAGGCGAAGAAGCGGCGACGACGGTCGTCGTGGGCCATGTAGCCGACCGAGTAGAGGTGGATCAAGCTGCCCACTCCGGTGATCAGCATCGCGAACAGGATCGAGAGCTGATCGATCTGCAGGCCGGCCGACACCGTCCAGGAGCCCGTTTGGATCCAGTCGAACAGCGGCAGCGACACCGCTCGGTGTTCCGGATCGGCGCCCAGCATCTCGATGAACATCCAGAAGGCGAGCACGAAGCTGGCCGAGGATGCCGCGACTGCCAGCCAATGGCCGCCCCGGTCGAAGAACTTGCCGCTGACCAGCAGCAACCCGGCCACCAGTGCGGGCAGGGCGATCATCAGCCACGCGACCTGGAAGACCCCGGTCGCGGCGATGGTTTCGAGAGTGATCATTCGCTCTTACCCCTCACAGCTTCAGCAGGCTAGCCGCGTCCATCGACGTGGAGCGCCGGGTGCGGTAGATGACGATGATGATGCTCAGGCCGATTACGACCTCGGCCGCAGCCACCACCATCACGAAGAAGGTGGCCACTTGCCCGTCCAGGCCGCCGCGGGCCAAGGAGAAGGCGACCATCGCGAGGTTAGCCGCATTGAGCATCAACTCGATGGACATGAAGGCGACCAGCGCGTTGCGACGCACCATGACGCCGACCGTGCCAAGCGTGAACAGGATCGCAGCCAGGATCAGGTAATAGTCGGGACTCATTCGTCCTCCTCGCCAATGGTGGAATCGACTGATTCGAAGACTTGCGCCGTTGCCCGACTCAGCGCCGGCGCATCGACGATCACCCCGCGGGCCGCCAACGTCTCCGACACTGAATGCTCGCTCACCGTGCCGTCAGGCAATAGGCCCGGGGTGGCAATCGAGTTGTGTCTTGCCAGCACGCCGGAGTTGGGCAATGAACCCGGATGGGCGCCCTCTTCGGCGTAAGCCCGCAGCCGCTCCTGCGACAGTTCCTTCTGGGTGGGGCGAGAATGAACCCGCGACCGCTGCCCGAGCACCATGGCGCCGACCGCTGCGGTGATCAGCAGCGCCGAGGTCAGCTCGAAGGCGAACACGTAGCGGTTGAAGATCAGCGCCGAGAGGCCCTCAATGTTGCCGCCATACTGCGCATTCGCCTGCTCCAGACCGACGGGCGCCACCCCGGTCAGGGCGCCCCCGATACCGAAGATGATCAGGCCGAGGATGCCGATCCCAGCCAGCGTTGCGGCCACCCGCTGCCCGCGCAGGGTTTCCACCAGCGAATCGGGGGTGTCGACGCCGACCAGCATCAGCACGAACAGGAACAGCATCATGATCGCGCCGGTGTAGACGATGATCTGGACGAAGGTGAGGAACATCGCATCCAGCGATGCGTACAGCACGGCGATGTTGATCATGGTCAGGGCCATGCTCAAGGCGGCGTAGACGGCCTTGCGGAAGGCGATCAGCCCGATGCCACCCAGGACGGCCAGCGGACCAGCGATCCAGAAGGTGATCTCAGCGCCGGTGATCAGCGGAATCATCGCTTGCCTCCAGCCTCGTTGCCCGTTACCGGGGTGCGGTTGTCCGGCTTGCCCGTGGCGGGCAGACCGAGGAAGTAGGTCGTCTCATCTGGCCCGAGTCGCCGCGGATGCGGTGGCTCCTCCATACCCGGAAGCAGCGGCGCAAGCAACCGATCCTTGGTGTAGATCATGTCCTCGCGGGTGAAATCGGCCAGCTTGAAATCATTGGTCATCGTCAACGCCCGCGTTGGGCAGGCTTCGATGCACAAGCCACACAGAATGCAGCGCAGATAGTTGATCTGGTAGACCCGGCCGTACCGCTCACCGGGCGAGAAACGCTCATCCTCGGTGTTGTCGGCACCCTCGACATAGATCGCATCCGCCGGGCAGGCCCAGGCGCAAAGTTCGCAGCCGACGCACTTCTCCAAGCCATCAGGCCAGCGGTTCAGCTGGTGGCGGCCATGAAAGCGGGGCGCGGTGATTTTCTCCTTGCCCTTCTCTGGGTAACCCTGGGTGAAGGTCTTGCGGAACATCGTCCGGAAGGTGACTCCGAACCCGGCCCACGGGTCGAAGATGCCCATCTACTCACTCCTCTCGGACGTCGGTTCAGCAACCTCAGCGGTAGAGGTGACCACCCCACTCAGCTCGGGCAGCACCTGCCCAGGCAGCGGCGGGACGGGGTAGCCGCCAGCAAAGGCGTCATAGACACCGGTGGGTGCTGGGGGTGGTTCTGGCACGGGTTTGTCGCCAATAATCACCACGCCGAAGACCACCAGCGCCATCACCCCGATGGCGATGTACATGCCCGGACCGGTCAGCAGGTCCGTGCGCCGCAACGCCTGGAAGGTGGCGAACACGACGATCCAGGCCAGGGCCACCGGAATGAGCACCTTCCAGCCCAGTTTCATGAACTGGTCGTAACGGAACCTCGGCAGCGTGCCGCGGAGCCAGACGAAGAAGGCGATGAGCAACTGCACCTTGATCACGAACCAGATCGGCCCGAGCCAGGGGTTGTTCAGCGGTTCGATCAGGTTGAACGGATAGATCGGCAGATAGCCACCAAGGAACAAGGTGGTCGCGATCGCCGACACCGTGGCCATGTTGATGTATTCGGCCAGGAAGTAGATCGCGTACTTAAAGCCGGAGTATTCGGTGATGTAACCGCTGACCAGCTCAGATTCGGCCTCAGGCAGGTCGAAAGGTGCCCGGTTGGTCTCGCCGACCATCGAGATCATGTAGATCACGAAAGCGGGCAGCATCACCAGCCAGTTCCAGTTCTGCAACCCGATGTTGAAACCAAACGGGGTCAGCGCTGCCCGCTGCGCCTCGACGATCTGGTGGGTCGACATCGAGCCGGTGAAGAGGAAGACCGACACCAGCGACAGGCCCATCGCGACCTCATAGGAGATCATCTGCGCACTCGAGCGCAGGGCGCCCAGCAGTGCGTAGGGCGAGTTGGAGGACCAGCCTGCGAGCACGAAGCCGTAGATCGCGACCGAGGTGACCGCCAGCATCACCAGGACGCCAACCGGCAGGTCGGTGGCCTGCAGCAGAGTCTTGACGCCGAAGATCTCCACCTCGCCGCCCAGCGGGATCACTGCCCAGGCGGTGAACGCGGCCGTGCCAGCGATCAAGGGGGCAGCAACGAACAGCACCCGGTCGACCATGGAGGGAATGAAATCCTCCTTGAACAGGCACTTCATCCCGTCGGCCAGCGCTTGGCCCAGGCCGAAGGGGCCGTTCATGATCGGACCAAGCCGGTGCTGCATCTTGCCGACCAGGCGACGCTCGAACCAGACGTTGAAGATCGTCCAGGTCAACAGCAGCACCACCAAGACGATGGTCTTGAGAAGAATCAGCCACCACGGGTCATTCATTCCGCACCTCCAAGGCTCAGCGCCACGTCATCGCCATGGACGACGCCGAGTTCGCCGATCGGCGTCCCCGGAGAGTTCATCGGCACCCAGACGGTGCCCTCAGTCATACCTTCGGTGATAGAAACCGCCAGGCTGTACCAACCGGCATCGCTGGTGATGGTGATCACCTCGCCATCACCGACCCCGAGAGTCGAGGCCAGCGTCGGGCTGATTCGCGCGACGCTTGGCTTGGCTGTGGCTGCCAGCGCCACTTCACCATCTTGGCCGCGTCCGCCGTCCAGCAGCATTCGCCAAGTGGCGAGCTTGACCAGTTCGCCGTCGGCGGACTTGGACTTCTTGGCAGCCCGGCCGCGGGTGCGGCTGGCCGCTTCGGCCTTGATCGGCTGATCCCAGGTGCCCAACTCAGCGAGCTCGGCGCGAGCCTGACCGCTGGTCCGAACACCCAATGGGGTGCCCATCGCGTCGGCGAGTGCGGCCAGCACGCGCAGATCGGTCATCGGGGCGTTCACCTGTTTGACCACTGTGTTCACCCGACCGACGCGGTGCTCCCAGTTGAGGAAGGTGCCAGCCCGCTCCTCGATCAGGGCCACCGGGAAGACCACATCGGCCAACTCGGTGACTTCGGAGAACCGGGTCTCCAGCGACACCACGAACTCGGCCGCCGCCACTGCCTCGCGGGCAGCGTTGGCATCAGCGAAGTCGCTCAACTCAACCCCGGCGATCACCAACGCCTCCAGCTCACCGGCGGTGACCGCGGCAAACATCGACGGCGCGTCCAGACCCTCCAGCGGAGGTAAGGTCTCCGACCCCCAATGGCTGGCCACATCGACCCGGGCGGCCACATCAGCCACCGGACGAGCGCCAGGCAGCAAGGTGGGCAAGCAGCCGGCTTCGATAGCACCCCGCTCGCCAGCGCGACGCGGCACCCAAGCGAATCGGGCGCCAGCCTTGGCTGCCGCCTCGACCACTGCGCTCAATGCTCCCGGGGCGAGCGCGGCACGCTCCCCGACCAGAATCACGTCGCCAGCTGCGAGCTTCAGATCCGCAACGGCATCGGCTTCGGCACCAGGCACGGTGGCTACCAGCTTCGCCTTCAGCTTGGCATTGCCATTGCTGAGGAAGGCCGCCAGCGCGGTCACCGAAAGGCCCTTCTTGCGCACTGCTTTCCGCAGCCGCAGGAAAATTATCGGCGACTCCTCTTCCGGCTCGAAGCCCACCAGCACTACCTGCCCGGCGTTCTCCAGGTCGGTGTAGGTGACGGCTTGAGCCAGGGTGCGTCCAGCGACCTCTTGGGCCAGGAATGCGGCTTCGCCAACGCCAATCGGACGGGCGCGGAAGTCGATGTTGTTGGTGCCGAGGATCGCGCGGGCGAACTTGGCGTAGCCGTAGGCGTCCTCCATGGTCAACCGGCCACCGGTCAGTACCCCGGAGCTGTTGCCAGCAGCGGTCAGCCCGGCCACGGCCGCGTCGATCGCCTCCGGCCAGGACGCCGGTCGCAACTCGCCATCCTCGCGGACCAGCGGGGTGCTCAATCGGTCATCGCCACGTCCGGAGACGAAAGCGAACCGACCCTTGTCGCAGTTCCACTCCTCATTGACCTGTGGAGCTTCGCCGGCCAAGCGCCGTCGAACCACACCGTGACGGTGGTCGGCGCGCAATTGGCAGCCCGAGGCGCAGTGCTCGCAGGTGACGCTGGTGCTCACCAGGTCGAACGGACGGCTGGTGAACCGGTAGGCAGCCGAGGTGAGCGCACCCACCGGGCAGATCTGCACCACATTGCCGGAGAAGTAGGAGTCGTAAGGCTGATCGGCATAGCGGCCAATCTGCTGCAACGCACCGCGCTCAACCAAGGCGATGAACGGATCGCCAGCGATCTGCTCGGAGAACCGGGTGCAGCGGGCACAGAGCACGCAGCGCTCACGATCAAGCAGGATCTGGGCCGACAGCGAAACCGGCTTGGGGAAGGTGCGCTTCACGCCGTCGTAGCGCGAGGTGCCGCCGCCATTGCTCATCGCCTGGTTCTGCAACGGGCATTCGCCGCCCTTGTCACAGATCGGGCAATCCAGCGGGTGATTGATCAGCAGCAGTTCCAGCATGCCCCGCTGTGCCTTCTCGGCCACCTCGGAAGTGCGCTGGGTCTTGATCTGCATGCCCGGTGCCACCTCGATGGTGCAGGACGCCTGGGGCTTGGGGAAGCCGCGTCCGTTACCCATGTCGGGGATCTCGACCATGCACTGGCGGCAGGCGCCCTGCGGGTCAAGCAGCGGATGATCACAGAACCGCGGGATAGCGATACCGACGGTCTCGGCCGCGCGAATCGCCAAGGTGCCCTTGGGGACCGTGACCTCGATGCCATCGATGGTCAGGGTTACCGTCTCGACTACCACCGCGCCTTGTTCCGGCTTGGTCACCACACTCATGCGTGCGCTCCTTGCGTTTCGGGCACCTCGAACAGCGCGCTACGACCGTAGGGGAACAACTCCCAGGCTGGCGTGCTGTAGCCGTCCTCGAACTCGCTGCGGAAGTGGCGAATGGCGCTGGTGACACAGGCCACCGCACCGTCGGCCAAGGCGCAGAACGACTTGCCCCCGATATTGCTGGCCACGTCCAGTAGCTTGTCGACGTCGCCGACCGCGGCCTGGCCGGCCTCGAACTTGCGCAGCATCTGCACCATCCACCAGTTACCTTCACGGCAGGGAGTGCATTTGCCACACGATTCGTGCTTGTAGAACTCCGTCCAGCGAAGTGTGGTGCGAACCACCGAGGTGGTTTCGTCAAAGATTTGCAGCGCCTTAGTGCCCAGCATCGTGCCGGCACCGGCCATCCCCTCATAGTCGAGCGGGACGTCGAGGTGCTCGGCGGTCAGGATCGGAGTCGAGGAACCGCCCGGCGTCCAGAACTTCAGTTCGTGTCCTTCGCGGACGCCGCCGGCAAGATCGAGCAGCTCGCGCAGGGTGATCCCCAACGGCGCCTCAAACTGCCCGGGACGTGCCACATGCCCCGAAAGGGAGTAAAGGGTGTAGCCCTTGGACTTCTCGGTGCCCATTGAGCCGAACCACTCCGCGCCGTTGTTGAGGATCGAAGGCACGCTGGCGATCGACTCAACGTTGTTGATCACCGTCGGGGAGGCATACAGACCAGCTACCGCCGGGAATGGCGGGCGCAACCTCGGCTGGCCACGACGGCCCTCCAAAGAATCCAGTAGTGCAGTTTCCTCACCACAGATGTAGGCACCAGCACCGGCGTGCACGACGATGTCGAGGTCGTAGCCCGAGCCGAGGATGTTCTTGCCCAGGTAGCCGGCCGCATACGCCTCAGCCACGGCCTGTTGCATGCGGCGATGAACGTGGAGCACCTCGCCGCGGATGTAGACGAAAGCGGTGTGGCAGTTGATCGCATAGGAGGCGATGATCATGCCCTCCACCAGCGTGTGCGGGCTGGCCAGCAGCAGCGGCATGTCCTTGCAGGTGCCCGGCTCGGACTCGTCGGCGTTCACCACCAGGTACTTCGGATTCGGATTGTCCTTTGGCACGAAGCTCCACTTCATACCGGTCGGGAAGCCCGCACCGCCGCGACCACGCAGGCCGGAGTCCTTGACCACGTCGGTAACCGCGGCCGGAGTCATCTTCAGCGCCTTGGCAACCGCCTGGTAACCGCCAGCGGCCTGGTGGGTGGCCAGCTTCCAGGAGTTGTCGGTGCCCCAGTTGGCGCTGAGCACCGGCGTCAGCTTGTCAACCATCAGGACTTCCCACCCTTCGGAGCGGCCCAGCCCTTTTCGTCGGCGATCGACTTGCCGAGCAGCGAAGCCTCGCCAGCACTTGGACCTTCATCGGCGCGTCCGTCTGGGAAGCCGGCCAACACTCGCTCGGCCTCACGCCAACTCGTGATGGTCGCCCCCCGAGTGGACTTGACCTCAGCATCAGCGGCCAGATCATCGATCAACTTCTGCGCCTTGTCCGGGGTCATGTTGTCCATGAACTCCCAGTTGACCATCATCACCGGGGCGAAGTCGCAAGCGGCGTTGCACTCCAGCCGCTCCAGGCTGAACTTGCCATCAGGGGTGGTCTCATCGGGCTGAATGCCCAGCTTCTCACTTACCTGCTCCAGCAGCGCGTCGCCACCCATCACCGCGCAAAGCGCAGTGGTGCAGACCCCGATGTGATGCTTACCACCGGGACGGCGGCGATACATCGTGTAGAAGGTCGCCACCCCAGAGACCTGGGCTGCGGTGATGCCGAGCACTTCGGCACAAGCCTCGATGCCTGCCGGGGAGATCCGGCCGTCCACGCTCTGGACCAGATGCAGCATGGGCAGCAGGGCTGAGCGTGCTTCGGGGTATCGAGACGCCAGCTGCCGCAACTCGGCAAAGGTGGTGTCATCGATGTTGGTAGTGGTGTCAGTCATGTCCACCGTCCCCGATTCGGGGAAGAAGGACTGGAACTCGTGACCGCTCATCGGTCCACGCCTCCCATCACTGGGTCGATGGAACCGACCGCAACCACGATGTCGGCCAGCATGCCGCCCTCGCACTGGATCGGTACGGACTGTAGGTGGTTGAAGCTTGGATCGCGCATGTGGACCCGGAACGGCTTGGTGCCGCCATCAGACACCACATGGCAGGCCATTTCACCCTTGGGGCTCTCGATCGGCACGTAAGCCTGACCGGCGGGCACCCGGAAACCTTCGGTGACCAGCTTGAAGTGATGGATCAAAGCCTCCATCGACTCCCCCATGATCGCCTTGATGTGCTCATGGGAGTTGCCCTGACCATCTGGCCCGACTGCCAACTGGGCTGGCCAGCCGATCTTCGGGTCGTCCACCATTACTGGCTGCCCAGTAGAGGCCTCCAACCGGTCGGCGCACTGCTTGAGGATTTTGACGCTTTCGGTCATCTCGGCGAGGCGCACCCGGAAGCGGCCGTAGGCATCTGGCGCGTCCCAGGTGATGACGTCGAAGTCGTAGTTCTCATAGCCGCAGTAGGGCATCTCTTTGCGCAGGTCCCAGGAGTAGCCGGTCGCGCGCAGCATCGGTCCGGTGACGCCGAGGGCGAAGCAGGCGCTCAGGTCCTGGTAGGCGACATTGCACATCCGGCCCTTGAAGATCGGGTTCTCGTTGCAGAAGTCCGCGTATTCGCCCAGGTGCTTCTCCAGCCAGGAGATCACATCATGCAACTGCGCGATGCCGGTCTCCGGCAGATCGTTTGCTACCCCACCGGGACGGATGTAGGCGTGATTCATCCGCAGCCCGGTGATCGCCTCAAGCAGGTCGAGAATCACTTCGCGCTCGCGGAAGCCGATGGTCATCACGGTCAACGCACCGATTTCCATGCCGCCGGTGCCGATACACACCAGGTGGGAGGAGATCCGGTTCAACTCCATCATCAGGATGCGAATGTCGTTGGCCCGCTCGGGGATCTGGTCTTCGATGCCGAGCAACCGCTCCACTGCCAGGCAGTAGGCCACCTCGTTGAACAGCGGGGTGAGGTAGTCCATGCGGGTCACGAAGGTGGTGCCCTGAACCCAGGACCGGTACTCCATGTTCTTCTCGATGCCGGTGTGCAGGAACCCGATTCCGGGACGGATCTTGGTCACGGTTTCGCCGTCACACTCAACCATCAGGCGCAGTACGCCGTGAGTGGAGGGGTGCTGCGGCCCCATGTTGATGACCAGGGTCTCGTCTTCGGAGGCAGCCTGCTCCTTGGCGATCTCAGCCCAGTCACCGCCCATCGAGGTGTAAACGGTGCCCTCGCCAGCTTCGCCGGAACCGGCGTAGAAGTCGGTCTTTTCCTTCATCGGTAGACCCTCCGCGCATCAACCGGCGGCACCACGGTGCCCTTGTACTCAATCGGAATGCCACCCAGCGGGTAGTCCTTCCGCTGGGGATGGCCGACCCAGTCATCCGGCATCAGGATCCGAGTGAGGTGCGGGTGGCCGTCGAAAATGACCCCGAACATGTCCCAGGTCTCACGTTCATGCCAGTCGGCGGCCGGGTAGGTGGCCACCACGCTGGGCACGTGCGGGTCGGAATCGGGGCAGGTGGTCTCCACCCGGAGCCGCCGCCGATGGGTCATCGACTGCAAGTGATAGACGACGTGGAACTCAGCGCCGGTGTCTTCTGGGTAGTGAACACCGGATACCGAAGGGCAGAACTCGAACCGCAGGAAGGCGTCATCACGCAGGGTCTGGATCACTTCAGCCAGCTTCTCGCGGGCCACGTAGAAGGTGAGTTCGCCACGATCGACGACCACCTGCACCAGGGCGTCGGGAATCAAAGCGACCAGCCGGTCGTGGAGTTCGTCGAAGTAGGACCCGAAGGGCTGCTGGGCAGCGGTCGGGGTAGGCAGCGTCCGCACGATCCCGCTGTAGCCGGAGGTGTCACCAGTGCCCTGGCTCCACATGCCCTTGCGCACGGCGACCGGCTTGGCTTGACGCCCTTGGTCAGCGTTGGCAGCGATTTCGGCGCCGGGAGTCTGCTCACTCATCGCATCAGCCCCTTCATCTCGTGAGTGGCCGGCGCGGTCAGCGCGGCCTGCTCAGCGGCTTCTTCCAAGGCCTCGGCGTGCGCCCCGATCGGGCGCTTGGCTACCTTCTGCTCGCGCAGCTTGAACATCGCGTCGATCAACATGTCTGGACGCGGCGGGCAGCCCGGCACATAGATGTCCACCGGAACCAGGTGATCGCCACCCTGCACGATGGCGTAGTTGTTGAACATGCCGCCCGTAGAGGCGCACACGCCCATCGCCAGTACCCACTTGGGTTCGGGCATCTGGTCATAGACCTGGCGCAACACTGGGGCCATCTTCTGGCTGATCCGACCGGCGATGATCATCAGGTCGGCCTGGCGCGGTGAGGCCCGGAAGACCTCCTGGCCCCAACGACCGGAGTCGAATCTCGGCGTGCCGAAACTCATCATCTCGATGGAACAGCAGGCCAGGCCGAAAGTCGCTGGCCACAGCGATGCAGATCGCATCCAGCCGAAGACACCTTCAACGGTGGTCAGCAGTACGCCCTCAGGGAGCTTGTCCTCAATACCCATGTTTGAGCCTTTCTCCTCAGTCCCACTCCAGGCCACCGCGTCGCCACACGTAGGCATACGCGATGAACACCGTGGCCATGAACAGGAGCATCTCGATCAGGGCGAACATGCCCAGCTTGTTGAAGCTGACCGCCCACGGGTAAAGGAAAATTGTTTCGATGTCGAAAATGATGAACAGCATCGCGACCAGGTAGTACTTCACCGGGAACCGACCGCCGCCGACTGGCTGGGGCGTCGGATCGATGCCGCACTCGTAGGACTCGTACTTGCGCCGGTTCCAGCGTCTCGGCCCGATAAAGGCGCTCATGACGACCATCGCGGCCATCAGGAGTCCGCCAATGGCCATGATCCCAATGATCGGTAGGTAAGGGCTCATCAAGCCTCACTTCCCTTCGTGAACGCCAACGTCGGCAAGTTCCTCATGCTGAGGGTGCCATCTTCGTGAGGGTGGTTAGCACCATGTCCATCCAATCACCTCGTCGAGTGTCATACAGATGTGACAACAGCTTCATGGTGAACCGCATCAGAGTAGGACGAGGTAGACCGTACTTCGTGCAGACATGCATCACTTGCGGATGCTCGATCAGCGACACGAAAACTTGGCCCAATCTGAAGTAGCCGCCCCACTCGTCTTTGAGGCGGACCGGGTAGCCCTGCAGGGCCATTTCGGCGCTTGGGGTGCCGAAACCACGGAACTGCGCGTCGCTGATCGCCTCAGCCGCCATCGCCGCCGACTCCATCGCATACGGGATGCCTTCGCCGTTGAACGGGGAGACCATGCCACCGGCATCACCCACCAGCAACAGCCCACGGGTGTAGGCGGGTTGCCGATTGAAACTCATCGGCAGCGCCGCGCCCAGGATCGGACCGACTTGGTTTTCCGGACGGTAGCCCCACTCCGCAGGAGTGCTGGCCAGCCACCGGGTCAACAACTCTTTGTAGTTCACCGCGGCCGCACCCGGTCGCGAACTCACCGTACCCAACCCCACATTCACTAGGCCATTTCCAAGTCCGAAGACCCAGCCGTAGCCCGGCAGCAGATTGGATTTGCCCGGGGTGCCGTCCCACAGCTCCAGCCAGGACTCCATGTAGTCGTCGCTGGCACGCGGGGACCGGTAGTAGGCCCGCACCGCGACCCCCATCGGTCGGTCGTCGCGTTTCGTCAGGCCCATCCCGAGCGCCAGCCGGGAAGAGTTGCCATCTGCGGCGACCACCACCGGCGCGGTGAAGCTGCGCCCATCTTTGGTGGTTACCCCGGTGATGCGGTCGGTTCGCGGGTTGATAATCGGCGCGACCACATTGGTGTTCTCGAACAACCGCGCGCCTTTGGCGACCGCGTTGTCGACCAGGAGCTTGTCGAAATCGGCCCGGGCCCGGACCAGGCCGTAGGGCGGATACTCGGCGATGTCGGGCCAGTCCAGAATGAACGGCTCGGTTCGTCCGCCGTAGATGCGCAGTCCCTTGTTGCGCACCCAGCCAGCCTCTTCGCTGACGTCAATGCCAAGGGCGATCAGTTGCTTCACTGCCCGCGGCGTCAGCCCGTCACCGCAGACCTTCTCCCGCGGGAAACTGCTCTTGTCGACCAGAACCACATCCAGACCGCGCGCAGCAAGATGAGCCGCTGCCGTGGAACCACCAGGGCCAGCACCGACGACGATCACATCCGCGCGCTCCTGTGAGCCACGAGAAGAGGCGTTAGCCGCTGATCGATCAGACAAAGAAAACCCCCGTTGCTCTCCCGGCACCGGGTCAGTCTAGGCAAGTCCCTGGCTGGTGGCCATCTGAGGCGCCAGAAGACCGACTGGCCGCCTGCCAACACCCAGGGGTGCTACGCGTAGCCCCGGGTGGGGCTAACCTTGCGGGCGTGAATCAGCAGAACGTGGGTCCGCAGCTGCGTGCCCGCACTATCGAGCTGACTGAAGAACCCGACCTGCTCGCCCTCTTTCCGGCTGATGGCACTGCCTGGATTCGCAAGGGTGAAGGGATGGTCGGAATCGGCGAGGCGGCCCGGATCGAAGGAGCCGATTTCGCTGCCGCCGAGGCCTGGTGGGCCGAGTTGGGCAGCCGAATTCACCACGAATCTGACCTCGACGAGCACCCTGGCAGCGGGCCGATCGCGCTGGGTTCGTTCGTTTTTGACCCGGCCCACACCGCCAATCGCTCCGTGCTGGTGGTACCTCGAATCGTGGTGGGACGCCGCCGCGGTCATAGCTGGGTCACCATGATCACCGGCATCGATGAGCCCTGGCCCGAGCTACCCCAGGCCGAACCTGCGCCGGTGGCCCCGATCGGCGCCAAAGTGGTTGCCGACAGCTTGAACCGGCAGGCCTGGCTTGGCATTGTCGCCGAGGCGATCGCTCGGATCGCCGGTGGCGGTCTGGAGAAGGTTGTGCTGGCCCGAGGCGAGACCCTGCAGGCCGAAAACGAACTCGATCCTCGCTGGCTGGTCAACAAACTTGCCGCCAGCTATCCGACCTGCTGGACCTTTCACGTCGACGGGCTGGTGGGCGCGTCCCCGGAGATGCTGCTCCGCCGCGAAGGCGGCTTGGCCACCTCACGAGTGCTGGCTGGCACAATCCGGCGTAGCCCCTCAGCGGGCTCAGGCGATACCGCCGCCGAGGAACTGGACCTGAAACTGGCCCACGCCCTGGCCCGCTCCAGCAAAAACCTGATCGAACACGAACTTGCCGTGGCCTCGGTGGCCAGCGCGCTGGAGCCGTTCTGCTCCGGCATGAACGTGCCCGACGCGCCGTACGTGCTCGAACTGCCCAATGTGCTGCACCTGGCCTCTGATGTGACTGCGGTGGCCCTTCCAGAAGTCTCGGCGCTCCGCCTGGCCGGTGAGCTGCATCCCTCCGCTGCGGTTTGTGGCACCCCAACTGGTCGGGCCAGGGCGGTAATCGCGGAACTGGAGAGCTTGGACCGCGGTCGATACTCCGGCCCGGTGGGCTGGCTGGACGCTCACGGCGATGGCGAGTTCGCCATCGCCTTGCGCTCAGGCTGTCTGGATCGCGCCGACCGACATCGGATCACGGTCTTTGCCGGCTGCGGGATCGTGGCCGAATCCGACCCGATCGAGGAGTACGCCGAGACCGAGGCGAAGCTATTGCCGATGCACGAAGTGCTCGGACTGCTCTGAGCCAACCCGGTTCGACCGGTCTGAGCTCAGCTCGGGTCCTGGACCAGGCAGAACGGATGGCCCGCCGGATCGAGAAAGACCTGGTAGGTCTGGCCTGGCTGGAAGCTGGCTTTGGTGGCGCCCAGCGCCAGCACTCTTGCCTCAGCGTCAAGCAGATCGTCCACCACAAAATCGAGATGGGCCTGCTGAGGTACCACCTGACCGGGCCATTGCGGCGGACGGTAACCAGTCACCTGCTGGAATCCGATGGTCGAGGTGTGGCCGCTGTCGAGTTGCACCCACTCAGCGTCGGTCTGTTGGACCAACGGCCAGCCAGTGACTGCCGAGTAGAACTCGGCCAGGACTCGAGCGTCCGGGCAATCGATCACGATGATCGGCCAACGGCCTATGGCGGTAGACATGAGGCCAGCCTAGGGCCAACCGGGCCTGGCTGAACATCATTCACTCGCGGCCGGACCAGCGGCGGTCAAGCGGCCGACTCGCCCAACTGCGGGGCGGACTCAGCCAACGACCCTTCCGATTCGGCCGCTATTGGCTGATCGCCTGGACTCACCGGTCGGGTGAACAGCCAAAACAGCGCCGCCACCAGCGCAATCGCGGCGATCCCCACTGCACCCAAAGGTGCGGCGATTAAGGGGTTGGTCTCAACGAGGATGAGACCGAAGATGCCAGCGAAGCCGTTGATCGCGCCATGTAACACCGCCGCCGCCAACACCGAGCCGGTCACCTCCCGCGCACGCCACAGCAGGAACGAGGCGGCAACTGCCCAGGCCACCATGGCCACCACTCCCGGCAGGCGGTAGCTGGCGTAGTTGTACCCCAGCAGAATCAGCGGAGCATGCCAAAGGCCCCACATCACCCCGATGATCGCATTGGCCCGAATCGCGCCCAGGGGCGCCAGCTCATCGGCCAGCCAACCGCGCCAGCCGTACTCCTCACCGAAGGCGAATAACCCGTTGATGGTGAACCCAACCAGCACCGCGGTGCCGAAACTGATTAGCAGCAGCCACCAAAGACCCGGCACCTGGGAGTTGAGAGTCGCCACCTGGTCGGCGTTCATGGAAGTGCCCGAACTGGCGATGATATTGGCCACCAGGTCCGCCGGGCTGATCAACAGCCGGCCAGCACCGCTCACGCCCAACAGGTTCCCAGCCACCCAGCTGAGTCCGACCATGGTGGCCATGAGGGCCGCCACCACCGCGGCGGTGACCGCCAGCATGCGAAGGAGTTGCCTGCCTAGGGCTCGAGTGAAGATGCGGCGCAGCCCGAAGCCGCGGCCATCGACCTTTTCCACGACCAGGGCGGCCACTAGCGGCGCTGGCATGTAGCCCAGAGCCAGCAATATGACCACCCAGGAAGCCGTCCCAGCTCCAGTGAGGTCGCGCTGGCCTAGCAGGTACAACACCGCCCCAACGAGCACCGCCCAACCCGCCGCGATGCCGTAGAACAGCCCGATACGCCCCCAACGAATGCCTGATTTGGCCGATATCTGTGTCACGGGTCCACCGTAGTCGCCCGACTTGCACCCTGCTGGACGGCACAGCGGCACCGAAACAACGCTCAGCGTTTTGGCGGCGGAATCCTGGTCTTTTCAGCGCGCGCAGCCTTGGACGCGGCCATCTCCCGCTGGGCCGCTTCCTGCTCGGCCTTCATCTCCTCCATGTTGAAGGTGCCGCGCAGCCCGATGAACACCACCGCAGCCAGCGCAGCCGACCAGATCGGATCGGCGCCAAGGATCACCGGCGCCGTGATGAGGGCGACCATGTCGATGCCGCGGAACAGGTTGAAGATCAGCGTTGGCGGCAGCGCACCGGAGGCGGTAGCCATCATTGGTGCCGAGTAGTCGGCCTTGCCGGCCGTCACCCACCGCACCGCCCCGAACAGCCCAGCCACGGCCGTGATCACCGCGACGCTGACCCCGTCCAGGACGCTGCGGTCAGCACCAGAACTGGCGATACCGACGAAGGCCGGCGCCGCCGCTGCGCCCCAAAACGCCGCCAGCACCGCTGGCACTGCCATCGACGCGGTGCGGATCTCGGTGGTCTTGAAGGGCATTGATCGGGCCAGGCCGCCGGTGCGGGTCAGCACGCGAAGACTGCCCAAAAACGGCACCAGCGCGGCAGTCAGAGCCAACCCGCTGATCAGCGGGTTGAGCTGGCTGAGCCGTAGCGCGTCGACCGCGTAGGGCACCAGGAGGCTGACCCCCAGGCCGATGAAAGCCGCCGGTGCTCGCCGCAATCGCTCCGCGTCGCGCCAGATCAGCGCGGTGATTCCCAATCCGCGGCCTTTGGTCGGACGGACGTGGCCCTTCGCCATCGCTCGTCGCTCCACCAGGATGTCGCGGATCAGGCCGAAATCGAGGGCGAACATGGCCCCCTGCATACCGGAGACCAGCGAACCGCCCGAGACCAACCGGGCCCGCTGGATCAGTTCCAGCCGACGCAAGGTGGCCACGATCAATCCGATCATCGCCAGCAGCGAGACTGCCCCCAGCACCACCACCGCTGGCCGCAATGCGGAATCTTCGGCGACTGTTTGCGTCGGTAGCCAGTTGCCGGCCATCGCGACCACCATCAGGCCGATGGCCAGCGCGCCCACCGTCGCCAGCGTTTGCAGGATCTTGAGCAGCAGCGTCCGTTCCCGGGTCTGCTCGCTGGCCGCCAGGGCCACCAGGGCTGAGCTGCCGAAGCCGGCCGCTGAAGACCAGGCGGCCACCGACCACCAGTCCATCCCGCCCATCGCTCCCACCAAGAGTGTCAGCGGCAGCGGGACGACGAAGGCCGCGACCAGCGGCAGCACCAATCGCCCGCGCAACAATCGGCGTCGGCTGATCGGGGCCGCCATCAGCCAGGAGCCTTCCGCAGCCGAGGCCAGAATCGGCCCGAACAGCCGCGACAGGCCAAGGGCCAACGCGAAGCTCCCAAATGCCATTGCCGTGGGCAAAAGCAGCCGACTGGCATTGCAGGCCTCGGTCTCGCAGCCGGTCATGCCGTGCTGAGCGTTGATCACCGTCGAGGTGACCATTGCCCCCACCAGCAGCACACTGAAAAGCGTCACGTAGCTGTCGGAGAGCACCTGGCCGATGGTTCGGGTGGCGCGACCATGCCGCCACAGCTTCATCAGCTCGTGCAGGTCGGCCTCGTCTACCGAAACCGGTTCGGACTCAGGCAGAAAGTAAAAGGATCGCGGTGGCCGGGCTGGCACCACTACCGGTTCGGCGGCGGCTGGCGCAGGCACCCCCGATCGGATCAGCTTTCGGGATTTCTTACTCACCGCTGCCCTCAATAACCCGGCCGCGATCGCCCAACCGAACCACCCTGGTAGCAACTTTCTCCACCAGCAGGGGCTCATGGGTGGCCATCACGATGGCCAGACCGCGCTCACGTTCGGCCACCAGCCGGTCGGCCAACCAGGCCAGGCCTTCGGTGTCCAGGCGCTGCTCAGGCTCATCCAGCACCAGCAGCTTGCGCGGACGGACGAAGGCGGTCGCCAGCGCCAGCCGCCGCCGCTGACCCGAGGAAAGCGTTCCGGGGAGCTGGCCCGATTGGGGGACCAACTGCACCTCGGCCAGCACCTCGTCCACCGCAGCGTCCGGGTCGGGGATGCCGTGGGCTCGCGCCAGCAGGTCCAGATGCTCGACCACGCTCAAATCGGGGAAAAAATCGAGGTCATCGATGACCGTGGCGACATCGCGGCGGATCTGCGGATTGGTTTCGCTGGCCCGGATGCCGTTCACTTCCACGGTGCCCTCATCGGCCCGATCCACCCCGATCAGACACCGCAACACCGTCGACTTGCCCGCGCCGTTGCGGCCGGTTAGGGCCACCGCTTCGCCAGCGGCAACTTCGAGGTTGAAGCCGTCCACAATCACTACTGGCCCGAAGGCCTTCCTTAGGCCGGCGATCTTGAGCACCGGAGTCTTTCGCGCCATGGAGGTGATTGTCCCCCATCCATACACCATCGAGAGAATTGGCTTGCCGCACCGACGCGGAGCGACTGGTTCAAGCGGTCAGCCGCGCATCGTGGCAGGCTATGCGCGTGCAACCAGCCAACCGACGAGCCAGCCTTTCGAAACGGCGTGCCGCGGTATCGGAGATGTTCGATCAAGTAGCCCCCCGCTACGACCTGACCAACGACCTGTTGTCTTTGGGGATTGACCGGCGGTGGAGGTCAGAGACTGTCGCGGCCGTTGACCCGAAGCCGGGTCAGGTCATTCTCGATCTAGCCGCCGGTACCGGCACCTCTACCCATCCCTTCGCCGCCAGCGGTGCGACAGTGATCCCAGCCGATATCAGCGAGGGGATGCTCGCGGTGGGCAAGAAGCGCCAGCCCGATCTCTCCTTCGTGAATGCCGATGCCCTGGCCCTACCGTTCGCCGATGCGACCTTCGATACGGTCACCATCAGTTTTGGCCTGCGCAATGTCGAGAACGTCCCTGCGGCCCTGGCCGAGATGTATCGGGTCACCAAACCCGGCGGCCGAATCGTGATTTGCGAGTTCTCCACCCCTACCTGGAAGCCGCTGCGGTACCTCTACCGCAGATACCTGACCCGCGGCTTCCCCTTGGTGGCAGTTTTCACCTCAACCAACCCCGTCGCCTACGACTACCTGGTCGAATCGATCCAGGCCTGGCCCGACCAACGCAATCTCGCCGCCGAGTTGGCCAAGGCCGGCTGGCAGCGGGCAGGTTGGAAGAACCTCAGCGGCGGCATCGTCGCGCTCCATCGTGCGCATCGGTGATGTTCACCCTCGATCCCTACGCTGCGCGCAGCTGCCCGCTGAAGACGCTGCACGCCTTTGGCCCTGCTGAGCGACCGGTCGGGGCTGCCACCGGCTCAGGCATGCCGGGCGCGACCGCCTTCACCGCCGAGGTGCTGGCCCAGATCCTGAGCGGACGGGCGAGCGTTGTCGACCTGCGTGATCGGGCCGAGGCCACCCACGAGGAACAGGAAGCCGCCTGTCTGGCGGCGATGGCCGCTGGCACCGAGGTGATCATTGGGGGGCTACTGCCTCGAGATTTCGACGAGCACCGCCGCGGCCGAGCCGAACTCCTAATCAGCGATGGCAGCGGCGGCTACGTCCCGGGCATCGTGAAGTTCCAGCGAGCCCTCGATGCCCGCCGCGACGACCGCGAGTTCACCTACTCCCCGGTCAGCGACCTGCCAGCCCGGTCGGTCTCGACGGGCTGGCGCTACCGCTGGCATTGGCGCTGGCCCAATGCCATCCAATTAGCCCACCTTTGGCAGCTACTTGCCCCCACCGGCTTTCAATCGAAGGCGGCCAATGCCGTCGTCATTGGCGTCGAGCGCCTCGACCCGGACGGTCTGGTGGCCACCTGGCTGGACCTGAATGAACCCAATCTGGCACCGGCCTCGACGGCTGCGGACGCCTCAGTGCAGGTGAGCGCCCTTGAGCGCTACCACCAAGAGTTCGCCGCGCGAGTCGAGATCGCTGAGATCGCCCAGCGAAATGACGGCTCCGAGGCGTCCCTCCTGCCGCCGATCGTCACCACTGAGTGCGGCTACTGCGATTGGTGGCCGATCTGCCGGCCGTTGCTTGATGACGACGATCTGAGCCTGCGGATCAACAAGGCGCCACTGGATCGTCAGGAAATCGTCGGGCTGCGTTCGGCCGGCGTAGTCACCGTCGGCCACCTGGCCTCAGCTGACCTCGACCTCCTGCTCACCGACTATCTGCCCCTGGTGGCCCACCGCCAAGGCGCCGAAGAACGGCTGCGGCTGGCCCAGCGGCGAGCCCGGCTGTTAGCTGAGGGGCAACAGCTGGATCGGCTGACCACTGGCGGAATCGACCTGCCCGCCTCTGCGATCGAGATCGACATCGATGTGGAAACCTCCCGCGCTGATCGGGTGTATCTGTGGGGTTTCTGGATCACCGATGCCACCGGCAGCCGCTATCAGCACTTCAGCTCCTTCACCGATCTGGACGATGCGGCTGAGTTGGCCCTGGCAGTCGAGGCGATGAGCTGGCTGCGCGACTTCGTGGCCGACACCGGCGCCCTGGTATTCCACTATTCCGACTACGAGGTCACCCGCCTGGTCAGGCTGGCCGCAAGCGGGGCTCCCGAACTCACTTGGGCGGTCAAGTACGCCGCCGACCACTTCGTTGATCTGTTCTCCGTGATACGGCGCCACTTCTTCGGCGCCAACGGCCTGGGGCTGAAGGCGGTCGCCAGCGCTGGGGCCGGCTTCCATTGGCGCGATGAGGACCCCGGTGGGTTGAATAGCATGATCTGGTTCGATGAGGCCGTCCAGGCTGCGGACGTTGCGGCACGCGAACTGGCCCGCGAGCGGGTGCTGTGCTACAACGAGGACGACGTCCGTGCCACAGCTTCGTTGCGCTCCTGGCTACGTCTGCAATCCTGAACACCGGGTTACGACCGAACCAACACCGCGGGGTTTGTCAACGGTTTAGACCAAACTGACAAATCTCGGGCCCAAGGGCGGAAAACGGGTCAGCCATGCGATATCTTGCCCGGTATGGCGCAGCAGCTCCCGGTCCAGATAGACCGCAACAGCCCGGTACCGCTGTACCACCAGGTGGCTGAACAATTAGCCGAGGCTATCGACACCGGGGTTCTCAAACCCGGTGACGCGTTCGAGAACGAACTCTCGATGGCCGAACGGCTCAACTTGTCGCGGCCAACGGTACGCCGGGCGATCATCGAATTGGTGTCCCGCGGCCTGTTGGTGCGACGCCGAGGAATCGGCACCACGGTGGCGAACGAGGTGGTGCATCGCCGGTACGGCCTGCCCAGCCTCTACGACGACCTGAAGCGTGAGGGCCAGAACCCCCACACCGAGGTGTTGCAGTTCAGCACCAGCTATTTCGATGACCAGATCGCCGATCAGCTTGGCCTACCGCCCGGCACTCCCCTGGTCTACGTCGAACGGCTGCGCACAGTGGACGAGGGTCCGGTGGCGGTACTCCGCAACTGGCTGAGCCCCGATTGGGCCGACCTTGAGATCGAGGAATTGGCCACTTACGGGCTTTACACCCTGATCCGGGCGCGCAACATCGTGCCAGCGGTTGGCTACCAGCACATCTCTGCTCGGCATCCAACCGAGGCCGAGCAGAAGCTGCTGAAGATGGATCCGACCGATCCGGTGCTTGCCATGTCTCGGCGGGCCTACGATCCGTCCGGTCATCCGGTGGAGTATGGCGACCACTGCTACCGCTGGGATCGCTACTCGATCGACATCACGGCCTACTCAAGCTGATTGCCCTCGCGTTGGCTCAGGGCTGGTTCAGCTGCTGGGCCAACGCGGCGCGACCAGTGCGGTCGACCGGCACCACCAGCACCTCAAGGCCGGCAACCGGCTGAGCCAACGCGGCGGCAACTTCTGCCGCGCTCACCAATCGGCGCGCCGGCACGCCATAACCGGCCGCCAGCGCCACCAGGTCCAGCCCGATTGGCGTGGCGAATACCCGCTCGAACGCGGCCGCGAACTCGCCCTTTCCGTATTCAAGGGTGGCGAAGATGCTGCCGCCGTCATCATCAGCGATCACGATCCGCAACGCCGGTCGCGGCTCAGTGGGTCCGATGGCCAGCGCTGAGGCGTCATGGACGAAGGAGAGGTCGCCGCACAGCAGCGTGGTCGGAGCTCCCGTGGCCAAAGCGATCCCGATGGCGGAGGCCACAGTGCCGTCGATGCCTGAGAGGCCCCGATTGGCAAAGACCAGCGGTGGCTCTGATCGCGGCGGTACCAAATCGGCGTCACGGATCGCGTTGGAGTTACCCAGACACAGCACCTGGTCGGGCAACACCGCTGCTACCACCGCTGCTGCCAGCCCTGGTCCGGTGAGTCGATCGTCCTCGCTGAGCGCCGCGGCCACTTTCGCGCTGCGCTCAATGTCGGCCCGTCGCCAGGCCTGAAGCCACTGCGCTGGACCGGGCTCTGCGGAGACGGCCTTGACCACCAACCCGGCTCGCCAACCGGGATCAACGAAGTCGGCGCGCTGGGTTACCACCACCACCTCTACTCCGGCTCGGGCCAGCAACGCGCTCACCGGACGAGAGAGCGTCGGCCGACCAAAGACCACCACCCGCTCGACCTGCGCACCCAACTCACCGGCAAGCAACAGCCTCCCGGTGGCTAGGGACGCGACCGCAAACCTGGCATTGCTCGACGGCTCAGCCACCAGCGGCAGACCGGCCGCCTCGGCGAGGCGCACTGCGGCCCGGCCGGTCTCGTAGTCGGCATCCCCGCACAACACCAGCGTGCGCGGGGTCCCCGGCAGGTGAACCGGCACCGCCTGATCGGGCGGGCCGGTCAGTACCGGGACGCCGGGCAGGGCCACCCAGTCGGGGACGCCCTCGACCAGCGGTTCGGGCAACTCGACGTTCAATTGGGCCGGACCGCGCCGTCCACCGGTGGCGCCCTCGGCCAAGAGCACAGCCCGGGCAGCCTGGGCGGCCCAGGCCTGGGCCGGGGCGCCCGCCTGCACCCTGGCGGTGTAGGTGAGGAAGCCGGTGAAGAGGCCACCTTGTTCAGTGGTCTGATTGGCACCGAACCCGACCACCCAGGAGGGCCGGTCAGCCGAGATCACCAGCAGCGGGACGGCCGAATGATGGGCCTCCATCACCGCCGGGGTCAGGTTGCCAACTGCGGTGCCAGAGGTGGTCACCACCGCCACACTCCGGCCACTCCCCTTGGCCAGGCCAAGGGCCAAGAAACCAGCGGCGCGCTCGTCCACCCGGACGTGCAGGCGTAACAGCCCGGCCCGCGCTGAGGCCTCCAGACATAGTGCGAACGGCGCACTGCGTGAGCCCGGGGCCAGCACGAAGTCAGTGACCCCTTGGGCGAGCAGTTGCCCAACCAGGGTGCGCGCGCATTGGGCCGATTCACTTCGCTGAATCACTGGCCACCCCTCCTCAGTTCACCGGGCAGTTCGTCCAGCCGGCGAAGCCACCACTCGGTGGTGGCCTGTTCAGCCTGCCAGTCCACACCGATCGGCGCCACGGACCGCACCCGGATCGCGCCATCGACGGCAACCAGGGGGTCATCAGTAACGTCGGTGGTGAACATGGCGGCAGTGTTCAGACCACACGCATATGGCAGCTCTGGCAGGGCAGCCGCCAGGGCCACCCCGGCGGCCAGCCCGACCGAGCTCTCCAAGGCTGAGGACACCACCACCGGCAGGCCCAGGCGCTCGGCCAACTCCAGGCAGCGACGGACGCCACCAAGTGGCTGCACCTTCAGCACTGCCACGTCGGCCGCCTCCAACTCGACCACTCGCTCGGGGTCGCCGGAGCGCCGGATGCTCTCATCGGCAGCGATCAACACCTCTACCCCAGCTCGGGCCAACAGGCGACGAAGCTGGGCGAGTTCTTCAACATCGGCGCAGGGCTGCTCGGCGTATTCCAGCTCGAACCGGGCCAGTTCGGTTAGCCGACGCTGCGCCTGGTCAACGCTCCAGGCGCCATTGGCGTCCACTCGAATCCGTCCCTGAGAGCCAAGCGCATCGCGCACCGCCTCGACCCTGGCCAAATCCTCGGCCGCGCTCTGGCCGGGTTCGGCTACCTTCACCTTGGCGGTACGGCAGCCCGAAGCCACGGTCAACTGATGAGCCAACTCCGGGCCGACAGCGGGAATGGTCACATTCACTGGCACCGACTCGCGCAGCGGCGCCGGGAAGCCGAGATGGGCCGCCTCCCAGGTCGCCCGCCACCAGTTGCCGATCTCTGGGTAGCCGTACTCGGCAAAGGGGCTCCATTCGGCCCATCCCGCAGCTCCAGGCACCAGAAGTCCCTGCCGCACGGTGATCCCGCGGAAGCGGTTCCGTAGCGGAAGTGAGAAGGCGACTGGGTTCATCGCACTCAGTGCGCGATCCACAGGCCGAGGAAGATCCCAACAGCACACAGCAGCTCAGCCAGGCCGGTCTGCTTCAGCACCGGGATCAGCTTCAGCCCCGTTACTCCCCTAGCCACCTCGCGCACCGGTCCGATCAACGCCACGCCCATCATCAGGCCCAACAACGCCCACCAGGAGCTGTTGGCCGCCACCCCGACCACCCCGAGGCCAGCCACTGCCAGCAGGCCGACAAAGAAGATGCGGGTGTTGCGATCGCCGAGCCGGGTGGCCATCGTGCGCTTGCCGACTTCCCGGTCACCGTCCAGATCCCGAAGGTTATTGGCGACCAGAATTGCGCAGGCCAAGGCGCCGATCGCGATCGCCGTCCACCAGGTCGCCACCGAAACCGCGCCGACCTGGATGTAGACCGTGCCGGTGACAGCAACCAGGCCAAAGAAGACGAAGACGAACAACTCACCCAGACCCAGATAGCCGTAGGGAAAGCGACCCCCGGTGTAGAACCAGGCGGACGCGATCGCCGCCGCTCCGACGAAGAGCAGCCACCAGTGACCGGTGATCGCCACCACGACCAGGCCGGTGACCGCAGCCAACGCAAAGAAGCCCAGTGCTGCGGCGAGCACCTGATTGGGGCGAGCTGCGCCAGAACCGACCAGCCGCATTGGGCCGACCCGCTCGGAATCGGTGCCTCGAATACCGTCGGAGTAGTCGTTGGCGTAGTTCACCCCGATTTGCAGGGCGAGGGTGATTGCCAGCGCGAGAGCGGCCAACAGCGGCACGAACCCGTCGTCGAACCAGGCCACCGCCGATCCAGCCAACACCGGCGCCAAGGCCGCCGGGAGGGTTCTGGGGCGGGCACCTTCGACCCACTCAGCCAACGTCGCCATGCTCGCCCTTCTGCTCCCAGGCTCGTCTCAGCGCGCCGCGGTCAATCTTGCCTAGGGATGTGTACGCCATCTCGGGTATTTGTCGCAATTCCTTGGGCGTGGCCGCCCGGCCAAGCCGTCCCGCGAGCCGGGTCTGCACCTCAGCCAGGTCAAGCGCCCCAACGCTGATTGCCACGATGCGAACCCCCCATCGTTCATCGGGCAGGGCCAGCAACACTGGCGCGCCAGCCTCGGCCGATCCGAACTCGGCATCACAGATCAGCTGGGCGGCGGCGAGGTCCACCTTCTCCCCGCCCGAGATGACCACATCATCGAAGCGCCCCAGTACCTCCAGCCGGTCGGCGACCAGTCGGCCCCGGTCGTTAGTCACCACCAGGTCACCACGCAGCACCTCGGCGGTCAGCTCGGGACGCAACCGGTAGCCACTGAACGCCATCGGCCCACCCAGGCAGATGCGCTCATCGTCGAATTCGACGCGAACCCCGCTCAGCGGATCGCCGTCATAGACACAGCCCCCACAGGTCTCGCTGGCCCCGTAAGTGGTCACCACCTTGAGCCCAGCTGCGGCCGCTCGGGCCAACAGTGGCTTCGGAATCGCACTACCGCCGAGCAGCACTGCCGCATAGCTGGCCAGGCGCTCGGCCAGCGCCTGTTGGGCCAGCGCCCGATCAAGTTGGGCCGCTACCAGCGACACATAGGTGCGGGTGTGTGCCGCTGGCAGATCGGCCAGATCGGCGCGGACTTGGCGCACGGCGCTACCACCGACTACCGCCCTGGCGATGGTCATCAGCCCGGCTACATGCTGGGTGGGCAGGGCACAAACCCAATCCCCGACTCCGCCCAGCCGTTCGTGAGTGGCATTCGCGGCGAACCTGATCGCCGTTGCCGAGAGCACCACAGCCTTGGGCGCGCCGGTGGTTCCTGAGGTAGGGACGATGAGCGCAGCGTCCGCCTCGACTACCGGCTGATCAAGCCCCAGCGCAGCTTGCAGGCGCGGTTCGCATTGGGGCGCCACCGCAGCTCCACCGTCGAGCGCGGCGGCGATGCCGGCGATCAGTTCCTCACCCGCGAGCTGCTTAAGGTGCATCCAGCCACCCTAATGCGCGCCGAGCTGCAACTTGGGTTCGAGCGTGAACCGACAAAAAGTGTCCACGCCTAGGGATAACCGCTCACCTGAGGAAAACCTGAGAAAAGGTGTGGAACACTTCAGGCGTGGGGATGACGAGGTGGCTCAAGCTAGGGGCGGTGGCCGCGATGGCCATCGTTTCGCTCGTGCCCTCAACCCCGGCTACGGCCAATGCGTTTGACCAAACCGACCCAGACGTCGCCGAGTTGGCCGCCTATCGCGCCGACCTGCTGAACGAACAGAATCAGGCGATTTCCTTGGGTGCAGCCGGCATGGTGGCCCGCCATCAACAGCGCATCAAAGCTCTGGGTTACGAGCCCGGCACCACTGACCCGCGAGAGATCGCCCGGCAGATGATGGCCAACAAGTACGACTGGGGCCAAGCCCAGTTCGCCTGCTACGACAAGATCATCATGCGAGAAAGCCGCTGGATCGTCACCGCCGACAACCCCACCTCAACTGCCTACGGCATCCCCCAAGCGCTGCCGGGCAAGAAGATGGCGTTATTCGGCTCGGACTGGCGTACCAGCGCGGCCACTCAGATCACCTGGGGCCTTTGGTACGTCAAGGACCGGTACGGCACCCCGTGTTCAGCCTGGTCGTTCAAGAAGTCCCACGGCTGGTACTGAGTCCACCCAGAAGTTCCCACAAAGTAGTTCCCACAAAACACCCGGGTCGATCCAATCGACCCGGGTGTTCCCTGTGTTGACTACTGGTGCGGCTCCACCGGCGGCACAATGCCGTCCTCGATGGCCCTGCGGAAGAGATCCAGCTTGCTGGCCGCCGGACGGTTCACGTTGGTGTACTTCACCCGGATGCGCTTGAGGTATTCCTTGACGCTGTTCTCGGTGATGGTTAGCCGCTCAGCAACCTCCGGCACCTCGAACCCACCAGCATAGAGAGCCAGCACTTCGCGCTCGCGCGGCCCGAGGTTCGCCGCGACGTAGGAAGCGTCGCCCTCGATGGCGGCCAGGATCTCCTGGCTGATCACCACCTGCCCCTCAGCAACCGCCTCAATCGAGGAGATGGTCACCGAAAGCGGCTCCGCTTTGCGACACACGCCAGCGGCACCGCCAGCCAGCGCCCGCCGCAGCAGCCGCACGTTGTCAGCGATGGAGTAAACCAGCACCTTGTAGCCGGCCTCGATCAGTCGCTCGGCGTTCACCAGCGGGTCAGAGCTGTCATCCAACTGCAGGTCAAGCAACACCACATCGGCGTCGGGCATGCGCCCGAGGAACTCATCCACCGTCGCAGCACCATCGACGAGGGTCACCTGGTGCCCAGGGTGCGCTCTCAGGGCGGCGGACATGCCAATCCGAATTGCCTCGTGGTCATCGATTACCGCGGTGTTGATCATGGGCGAAAGCCTAACGTGTGTTCACCTGGCCACGGGCGTCCAGACCAACCAATTCGCTGGTGCCGTCTTCACGAACGGCAAGGACTGTGACCACGTCTTCGTATCCTTCGGGGGCGGCTCTGGCCACCACCCGCTTGGTATTGGAGTCGGTCAGCAACCGGCCCAAGTGCTGGGTGAGAGCCACCCGGACGTCCTCGGGTAGCCGGGTGCCCCGACTGTCGACCAGCCGGACGTCAACGCCACGGCCACGGGCCACCTCAATGGCATCAGAGGTGAGCTCAGTGACCAGGTTGCCAGCCCGCATGGCATCGCGCAGTCGGCTCTCTTGCGAGAGGCACGCGTCGCGCTCGGCCTCGGTGAGGTCGTAGTTGGTGTCGGCGATTCGATTGAGCAGCGGACCCACCTGCGCGCGCAGCTGGGTCAGCCAAACATCACGCAGCACCATCTTGGAGAAGCTCTGGGCAATCGCTTTGTTGGCCGCAGCTGAGGATCGCCGCGACGCTCCCATTCGATCCGCCATCTCGATCATCCAAGTCTGGAGCAGTTGGGCGACCAACATCCAGGAGAACGGCCCGAAGCCCACTCGCAGCACATCGCCGGCCCCCAGGCCCTGGGTGATGGCCCAGACGGCCGACACCATGGCGTAGAGCCCGACGCCGATCCAGGCGATTCGCTCTTGTCCGCGCACCAGCACCGCAACCAACAGCACCATCACCACCGTGCTGTGCCAGGTTGCATACCCGGGCCAGTCGCCGCGCGGCAGCACCGACTGCACCAGCAGTGTCAGGCCCATCAGCAGCCCGATCACCATGATCGCCGAGCTGGCTTTCATCGGGTTCTGCTCTGAGCGCCTCAGCGTGAGCAGGGTGGCCAACACGGCGAGCACCTGCGCGAGGAACACCGGCCAGGCAGTGGTAACTCGATCCAGACTGGTCCAGCCCAGCAGGAACTGCAGCAACACCACGATCCACACCAGCCGCACCAGGGACGGACGGGTCAGTTCGGGAATCTCCGGCATCCGCCGGGGACGATGCTCCTTGACTTCGGGCTCATAGCTCACTTTGGGCAGTTCGCCAGTCGAACCCCAGCTGAGGTTGACCGTGGTACCTCTACCCGGCTTGGACAGGATTTCGGCGTGCCCGCCGATGGCCCACATCCGATAGACCACCGAAACCTGTAGCCCCAGGCGGCGTTTGGGCACCTGCTCGGGATCGAAGCCAACACCGTCGTCAGCAAAGGAGATCAACACCTCGCCCGGGGTGGGGCTGGTCAGTCGAACCTCCACATTGGTGGCGTTGGAGTGCTTGGCCACATTGAGGGCCACCTCACGGACCACCATGCCCAAAGTGCTGGCGACCTGCTGAGGCACGGCCAACTCGTCCAGGCTGGAGGTGACCTTGGCCTGCGGCACCAGCGCGCTGACCACATCAGTCACCAACCAGGTCAGCTGGTCGCCGGTGACCGGTAGTCGGGCCTCTGCGGGCGCCTCGGCTTCGGCCAATCGGTCAACCGCGCGTTGAGCTTGGGTGGCCACGAGGGCGTCATTGGGATTCTGCGCTGCGGCCACCAAGGTGGTCATCACCTCGTCGTGAACGATGCCGTCGAGGCGGTGGCGCTCTTCCAGCAACGCCTCATCGATTGCCGCAGCGGTCGCTTCCCGCTGGGAGGCGTACTCGATTTCGTCCAGACTCTTGAAGGCGTTACCCACCACTCCGAGCGCGACGATCACCACTGAGGAGTTCATCACCAGCACGATCATGTCCTGGACCGCGCCCAGCAAGGGGGCGCCCTGACCCGATGGAGTCATCCGCACCACCGCGAACAGCAGCCCCGCAGCGATCGCGTACCCGAAACCCCAGGCGGTGCCGCTGGTCACTGCCAGACAGACTGCGGCCACGCCCAAACAGACCCAAAGCCAGGGGCTGGACGTCGCTGGAGCGCTGGACTGCCAGGCAATCGGCCAGGTGATCAGGCCGATGGAGACCAGCGCCACGTAAACCAGCGCCCAGGCGCGCAGTCGGCGACCAAGGAAACTGAAGATCATCATGCCGATCGAGGTGACGACGATGCCGCCGCCAATAGTGATCGTCCACCACGGCGCCAGGAAGGGGATCTGCGCGGCAGCCCCAAAAGCGGCCGGGATCAAGGTACCCAGACAGAACAGCGCGACGCCGCGTTCGACCCACGCGGTGAGCTGACCAGTCTGCAGATTCGGTTTCATTTGTGCCCTATCGGCTCCAGTCCACCAACTGGTCGGCGTCGTGCTCGCCAGTTGACCAGACCGCCCGCACGATACCGGCTGCAGCGAGCGCCTTGCGGCACCCCGGGCACGGCGGGTCGGTGATAAATGCCGTCGCACCCTTGGTATCGCGGGTGGCGAACAGCAACGCATTAACTTCAGCATGAATGGCGATGCAGAACCCGTCCGTGCCGGGACGGTCATAGTCGCCGAGGCCAGGCACCTGGTCGTAGCCGAGCTGACCTCGGGGACAGGCCCCTTCAAGACAGTCCGGACGACCTGGCGCAGCCCCGTTGTAGCCGGTGGCGATGATGCGCCGATCCATCACGATGATCGCGCCGACCTTTCGGCGGGTGCACTTGGCGCGCGCAGAGACCGCCTGGGCGATATTGAGAAAATACTCATCCCAGCCCGGCACCTGGTGCTCGCTCATCGCCCTCCTCGTTGCAGGCTGATCGGATCAGCCTGCAACAGGTTATAGCCGCTGGCGAGTCAATAGGTGATCAGTGGAACGCATTGCTCATTGCGAGATTCGGATCTTGACGACTGGTAGTGAGTTTCTGCTGCGCCATGAAGTCGGCCATCGCCACCCATTGCCCAGAATCCAGCGTCGGATCAACCAACCCGTCAGCCGTTGTCCACAGCGGCACAGTCGCAGCCAGGGTGGCCTCGGCGGCCTTGGCGCCAGCCGCCGTGGTTAGGTCGGGGACGTAATTGGCCGAGACCTTCATGGCATTGGCCTGGTCGGCCACCACCGAGCTGATGCCAGCCATCGTCGCGGCCACGACGGCCTTGACCACCTCAGGGTTGGCCTTGGCGTAGCTGGTCGTCGTGACCAGGGTGGTCGGCACCAGCGGAACCGTCCCACTGGAAATCGGGAGTCCGCGAACAGCGGTGCCAGCCAGCGCGAACTGCACCGCATCGTTGTTACTGAATCCCACGATGGCGTCCACCTTCCCGGTGGTCAGGGCTGCCACCTGGGTGTAGCCGATCTCGGCGACGGTGACGTCGGCCTCCGTCAGTCCGGCCGAACCCAGCGCCACCAGCAGGGCGAACCAGCTCTCGCCGTATTTACCGGGGAGGCCGATGGTCTTGCCCTTCAAGTCGGCCAGCGACTTGATTGCCGAAGCCTCGGGCACGATCAACTCCACCGGGTAGGTGCGGTAGTAGGCCGCGACTGCGAGCAGATCCATCCCTTGGGAGCGCGCCTGAAGCACCTCATCGCCGCCAGCGACCACGAACTGCTCGTTGCCGGAGACCAGCGCGGTGAACAAGCCCTCCGAGGTGCCGTGATGGCGCAGGACGGGCTTCACCCCGGCTTTGGTGTAGGCCCCTTCAGTCTCAGCAACGTAGAAGGGGCTGAACTGCACATTGGGAATGTAGGTCAGCCCAATGGTGGGGGCCGGCATGCCGGTCGAGTTGGTCGGCGTGGTGGGTGAAGCGCAGCCGGTGAGGGCCACAGCCAGGGTGGCCACGAGGGTCAGGATCAGGCGGTTCATCGCTACCTTTCGGATCGGGTGTTCAGCGAGGAGACAATGCGGGAACTACGTTCGGCCACCAGGACGGCGACGAAAGCTGCGGAAGCGAGCAGGGCGAGCCAGATGATGGTGGCCATCATTCCGGCGGTATCGATGCTGTTGCGCTGGACGTTCAAGACGGTGCCGAGGCCATTTCCGCCCATCACCATTTCGCCGACGATGGCACCGGTGATGGCCAGCGCGACCCCATTGCGCAGCCCGCCGAGGATGGACGGCAGCGCCATCGGCAACTCCACGTGCCAAATCAGCTGCCAGCCGGCGGCGCCATCCATTCGGGCGGCATCAACCACATCAGCATCGACGTGGCGCAGGCCGACCACGGCGCCGATCAGGATTGGGAAGAACACGATCAGGGCACACAGCACGATCACTGGACCAAGGCCGTAGCCGAGCCAGAGCACCAGCAGCGGCGCCAGCGCGATGGCCGGAATCGCCTGGGTGGCACCGAGGAAGGGATTCACCGCGGCCGCCGCCCAGCGTGAGCTGTGGATCACAACGGCAAGCGGCAGCGCGACAGCGACGCCAACTAGCACTCCACCAAAGGCTTCGACCACCGTCACACCCAGGTAGCTCCAGAAGTTGGCGGTGCCCAGATCCAGCACCAGCCGAAGTCCGACGGCGGCGGGGGTAGGCAGCAAGGGGGTGCCCGGCCCAGCGGCTATTGCCCAGCCGGCCAGCAACAACACCCCAAGAGCGACCGGGGCGATCGCCTCGCGTCTCATCAAACCTCCACCTCAGCCAAGTCCGAGGCGGTGTTTTTGTGGGAGCGCAAGCAAGTCGCCCACGCGATCAGACGCGTGGCGACGCTGCGTGCTGCCTCCCATCCGGACTTTCACCGTCGGCCCTGGAATTCCACCAGGTCAACCGGCTCAACTCAGGTGTCACCACCTGCGACGAGCCGGGTCGCGGACTATCACCGCCGGTTCGGAATTACACCGACCCCGGAGCACGTTTGGAGTCAAGTCTATTACGAATCCAGATTCGCTTCGACCACCCGCAAGCACCCCCGCAGCAGTGAGAGACTTGGCCTGCGAATCGTCCGCACCGACCGAAAGAACGAACATGCGCATCGCCGTTCCTGCCGAAGTGAAGAACCACGAGTATCGGGTGGCCATCACCCCGGTCGGCGTGGCGGAGTTAGTTGCCCACGGGCACCAGGTGTTTATCCAGGCCGGCGCTGGCCTTGGCTCCTCCATCTCTGATGCGGAGTTCATCGCCCAGGGCGCCCAGATTGTGCCCACCGCGGCCGAAACCTGGGCCATCGGCGAGATGGTGTTGAAGGTGAAGGAGCCGATCGCCTCCGAATTCGGATTCCTGCGCGATGACCTGCTGCTGTTCACCTACCTGCACCTAGCCGCGGACCGTCCAGGCACCGATGCGCTGCTGAACGCTGGCACGACCGCGATCGCCTACGAGACTGTGCAGCTGCCGAACGGGCTACTGCCGCTGCTTTACCCGATGAGCGAAGTGGCTGGCTGCCTGGCCCCCCAGGTCGGCGCGCACTCCATGATGAAAGCCCAGGGCGGCCGCGGTGTGCTGATGGGCTGCGTGGGCGGAGTGGCCAACGCCAAGATCGTCGTGTTGGGCGGTGGCACTGCCGGCCAGAACGCAGCCAACGTGGCCCTGGGTATGGGAGCCGACGTCACCATTTTGGACACCGACCTGGAGAAGCTGCGCACCACTTTCTGGCGCTACGGGAACCGGGTGCACGGCATCGTCAGCTCCCGGCTGGCGATTCAGGAGCAGGTGCTGGCCGCTGACATGGTGATCGGCACGGTGCTGATTCCCGGCGCCAAGGCGCCCAAGTTGGTCACAAATGAGCTAGTAGCCGCGATGAAGCCCGGTTCGGTGCTGGTGGACGTAGCCATCGACCAGGGCGGTTGCTTCGAAGACAGCCGACCGACGACGCACGCCGAACCGACTTTCACCGTCCACGACTCGGTGTTCTACTGCGTGGCCAATATGCCCGGCGCGGTGCCGAATACCTCGACTTGGGCCTTGACTAACGCCACTTTGGCCTATGCCGTGCAGCTGGCCGACAAAGGCTGGCAGCGGGCCTGTGTGGAGAACCCCTCACTGGCGATGGGGCTGAACACCACTGCGGGCCAGATCACCTACGGCGCGGTGGCCGAAGCCTTCGGGCTGGGCTACACCAAGCTCGCGGACGTGTTGGCCTAACCGCAGCCCAGCGCTGGGTTGTCGCGCCAGGCGGCGACCTTGGCCGCCAACCGTTCGGCTGGGATGGCCAGGGTCACGGTGGCTGAGCTGTCCCGGCCGCCCCGTCCGGGCATTGAGGCATTGGCCATGGCCTGCACCGTGCCAGCCGCGTCGATGATTGGGCCGCCGCTGGTGCCCACCGGCACCTCGGCGTCAGCGGCGATCAGGTTGGTCAGGAGCTGGCCGTCGAGTCGGGCAGTCTCGTTGACCGCGGTGATTCGGGCCCCGGTGATCACCAACCCCGGTTGTGGAATCGGGTAACCCAACATCACCACTTCGGCGCCGACATTCAGCGGCGCGGCGGTCAGGGTCAGTGGGGTTTGCCTGGGTGCGCTGGCGAGCCGGAGCAACGCAGTGTCCTCGCCCGGATCGCGGCCGATCACCTCGGCGTTGATCACCCCGGTGTCGAACCGCACCTCCACCCGGCGCGCCCCGCCGACCACGTGGGCTGCGGTCACTGCCAGCCGGTCGCCAACGAAGAAGGCCGTGCCGACCACCGTCCCACCACCGCAACTCTGACCGCTCACCTTGCCGACCGCGCCGCTGCCCGCCTCGACCGCGGCGGCGAAAGGTCCCGAATCGACTGGACGGACGGGCAACAGGCCCGGGCTGAGCATTGAGCACCCGACCAGACTTGCCAACACCGGCACTACCGCAGCGACTCTGCTGGTCTTCATCGGCGCACCAGCCCGTCGCAGATGATGTCGAGCAGATCTTCGATTGGCTCCGGTTGGGCCGCACCTGCGACCGGCGGGGCGAAGAAGGGATAGAGCAGGCCGAGCAGCACCCGGACGACCAGTGCCGGGTCTTTGGCCACGAACTCGCCGGCAGCCACCCCCTCGACCACCAACTGCTGCAGCGGATCAAGGAAGCGGCCTCGATAGGCCCGACCGAATTCCGCCCGGAACTCTGGATCGAGTTGGCCCACGTCGTGCATGGCCAGGCGCATGATCGCCCGGCGCTGCGGGGGCAGCGCGAACAGTTCGGTGACAAACCAGCGCAACCGCACCTCACCGGCGCCGTGAGCCGAGCTGGCCTGCACGACTTCAGCGATCTCGTCGAGGTAGCTGGTGAAGATCGCGTTCAGCACTGCTGACTTCCCCGCGAAGTGGTAGTAGAGCGCGGCTTTGGTGATGCCGCAGTCGTCGGCGATTTCGCGCATCGACACCCCGTCGTAGCCGCGGGCGACGAAGTGCGCGGTGGCTACCTCGAGGATGCGCTCACGCATTGGTCGCAGTCTCGGCAACTGGGGCTGGTTTGGCCTCATCGGCACGGGACTTCAGCATCACCGCGGCCACCAACAGGGCCACGCCGAGGACACCAACGAAGGCGTAGGCGCTGCGGTAGCCGTCACCCAACTGACTGGATGAGGCCGCCACCGCGCCGACCAAAGCAGCGCCGAGGAGCTGCCCGACGCTGGTGAAGGTGTTCACCAGCCCTTGGGCTGAGGACCGTTCGGCCGCCGTGGTCTCGTTCAAAGTGACATAGCGAATCGGGGCGCCCAGCAGGGCCGACATCCCGAACCCGATCAGCACCCCCGAGACGATGAACATCGCCAGCACGCCTGCGGTCTGGCTGAGCAGGAGCATGCCGACGGCCATGATCGCCACTCCGACCACGATCACCGTCCGCGACCCAAAGCGGTCCAGCATCCGGCCAGCCAGTGGGGAGCCAACGCTCATCGCCAACACCACCGGCATCAGCAGGAAGCTCGCCACCCCGGAACTGACGCCCAACGCGGCCACCGCCAGCGAGGGCATGAACACCAAGCTGGCCTCGCCCAGCCCAGCTCCGGCAGTCAGGGTGTAGCCCAACCTCAGTTGGCGCCGGGCGAAGAGTGCGATCGGAAAGACCGGATTGGCCGCGCCACGCTCGACTGCGATCAGGGCCACCCAGCAGCTGGCTGAGACGAGCAGCCAACCCCAGACACCGGCGCTGGCCAGCGAAGCCCCGAAGTTGGCGACATCGATGCTCACCAGGCCATAGGCCAGGCTGCCCAGGGCTCCGGCCAGCAAGGTCATGCCCAGCCAATCGAAGCCGACGCCCTGCTGAAGGCGCTGGTGCGGCAGCACTCGCCAGGCCAGCACCATCACGACGGCGGCAATCGGCAGATTGATGCCGAACAGCCACTGCCAGCCCAGCATCAGCAGCAGCCCGCCCAGGATGGGGCCGATCACGAAGGCGATGCCGAACACGGCCCCGATCAGGCCCAGCGCCCCGCCACGCCGTTCGGGCGGGAAGGTGTCGCCAATCACCGCGCTGGCCACCGGGAAGATGCCGCCAGCACCGAAGCCCTGGATGGCTCGACCGACCAACAGCAGCGCGAAGCCGCCGCTGATACCGGACAGCACCACCACCAACGAGCCGACGGCGAACAGGGCGACATCAAGCAGGTAGATCGCCCGGCGGCCGAAGTTGTCCGAGAGCTTGGCCATCAGCGGGGTGCCGATCAGGTTGGCCAGCACGTAGATGCTGAAAATCCACGAAACCGCCCGCGAATCCAGCTCGAACTGAGCCTGGATCGCTGGCAGCGCCGGGCCGACGATCGCAATATCGATCGCCCCCATCAGCACGCCCACGAAGAGCACCGCGAGTACCTGGTTGCGTGGGGCCTGCGCCATTTGCCATCTCCTTACCGACCGGTCAGTAAAGAGCCTACGCTGCGGCGAACCTTCCCAGGCTGGGCACTAATGCGCCCAGCCCAGGGCTGCATCACTGCCGAGGCCGCATGGATGCGGCTCAGGCGAGCAGGGCCGCGCCGTACTTCACCACCACCATCGCGATCAGTACAAAGAGCACCAGGACGACCAGCAGCAGATCCAGGCCCAGGCGCAGCCAGGTCTCCAGCCCCTGCTGCACCCGTGGTGGGAAGAACAAGTTGTCGTCACGAATATTCAGGTGAGTGACGGCCGCGAACAGCACCGTCGTGGAGAGCGTGACCACCAAGCACCAGGGGCACAACGCACCAATCACGAACATCGACTGGCTGTAGAGCCAATAGGCAAAGCCCAGCGCGAAGACGGCAACTCCTTGGACGCCCAACATGAAGCCGCGGCTGAACCGGGCCCCACCGATTCCGCCCAGGGCGACGGTGATGAACACCGGCTCAGTGATCAAGCCGAGGAAGGCGTTGGGGAAGCCCAGCAGGTTCGCCTGCCAGGACACCCCCACTGCCCCACAGCTGAGCACCTGGTTGATATTGCAGCCCAATGCGGCCTGTGGGTTGGCCGCCAAGAGGAGGGCGTCCACCGAAAGTACGAAGGAGGCCACCAGACTGAGCCCGGCCGCAGCCAGAATCACCGAATACAACCAGGCATCGGTCTGACGAAAACGGTGCAAACGCTCCAGGGCGTCCATCACTTGGCCGCGGCGGCCTGCACCGCAGCCTTCAGCGGACCGGCCGTCAACAGGTTGCCTTCGAACTGGGTTCCATTGATCAGCACCGTGGGAGTGCTTTGGATTCCATCGGTGAAGGCCGCGTTGGTTGAGCTGGTCACAAAGTCGGCATAGGTGAGGCTGGCGAAGGTGTCGATGGTGGCCTGAGTCACCCCAACTTGGGTGGCCAGCAGCGCAATTTCCTCGTCGGTCAGCCCAGTGGTGTTCTCTTCGGGCTGGTTGGCGAACAGCGCCGAGTTGAAGGCCATCATCTTGTCGGGCTCAGCCTTGGCCACGCTCACTAGGGCGTTGGCTGCCCGAGTGGAGTATTTGGTTCCCATGGAGGCGTCATCGAGGAAGTTCATCGGATGGATCCGCACTGCCGCCTCACCGGAGGCAACCAGCGCATCCAGATCGGCGCTATTGGCCTGCTCAGTCTGGCCGCAGTAGGGGCAGATGTAGTCCTGGTAGATGTCGATGATCACCGGCGCATCGGCCTTACCGGCCATCACGGTGTATTCCGTGTTGACCTTGACCGCAATCGGCTTGGTGGCTTGGGAGCCGTAGGTCAACACCGCCCAGATGATGCCGCCGATCAGTGCGATCGCGCCGAGGCCGACCGCGACGTAGGTGATGATATTGCGGACTCGCTGTTCCTTCGCTGCCCGCTCCTGTTCCAGCCGCAGTTGCTGGCGCTTGCTGGTCGGATCGGACGGCTGCCGGGTGGGCTCTTGCTTGCTCATGGGTTTCTCCTGATCTGAAAGTCTGATTTGGGTTGGCCGGCCTGCGCCGCAGCAGCGGCCGAGAAACCGGCAGGGTGTGCTGCACCGGCCGTGGCGATTCAGGCGCCTAGCGGGCAGCGGTGGTCAGCAGTGGGCGCCGGGCGGTCCGCGTCGCTGGGACGGCAGATGAGCCAGCTGCGCACGATGCGGCTGGTTACGGACGGGAATCGGGACTGGTCGAAGAGCCGGCAAACCGACGGTCGGCACCGGCAGCCAGCGGCGGAACCACGAGCCGACCCGCCGCGTTACCCGCCGCAGGGCGATGCCCGCACCCAAACCAATCAGCACGGTCGCGAGCCCGACGGTCAGCACCGAAAGCGAGACTGCGAAAGTGAAGCTCACCACTGGGGCCAGGCTGCTGGTGGCCAAATAGCCACCCTGAGCGCAGGCTGCGCTTTCGGCAATCAGGTGCAGGTGCAGGCCGATCCAGCTTTGTTCCGGCGACAACCCCAGACAAACCGATGGGTCAGCCACCACCCGAAGCAGCGGGCCGACCCCGGCCAAGCCGACGCCACCGACGGCGGCACTCAGTGCCCCCTGAACGGCTCGCCTGCGCTGACTGGTCATTCGACTCCTGTGGATTGCTACCGCCATCGTACTTGCCGAGGGTGGTGGGCTGGCCGAAGTGGCTAGCGGTGGTAGTACTTGTGGCCGGGCTTGGTGGTGCCAAGCAGCTGCGGCACCGTCACCAAGGTGAAGCCCTTGGCCCGCAATCCGTCGATGATTGCGGCATAGGCGGCCCGGGTTGTTGGGTGGATGTCGTGGGAGAGCACGATCGACCCGCTGCGGGTAGCTGCCAACACCCGCTTGGTCACCGTGGCGCTATTGCGGTCTTTCCAGTCCAACGGGTCAACATTCCACAGGATCTGCGCCAGGCCCAGTTCCGCTGCCACCTGGCTCACCGTGGCGTTGGTCGCCCCGTAAGGCGGACGCATCAGCGTTGGTTTGGGCGCGCCGGCTTTGACGATGACATCGGAGGTGCGGTTCAGCTCGCTGGTGATCGATTCAACGCTACGACGGGTTAGCTGCGGATGATCCCAGGTGTGGTTGCCGATGACGTGACCTTCGGCGACCATCCGCCGGATCAGCGCCGGATGCATGGCGGCGTTGCTGCCGACCATGAAGAAAGTGGCTGAGACCCCTTTTTCTTTGAGCACGTCCAACAGCTGGGCGGTGCCTGCCACTGGTCCATCATCGAAGGTGAGGGCCACGCATTTCAGCTTGGCGCAGTTCACCGACGGACTCGGCTTGGTGGGCTTGGCGGTCGGTGTCTGGGTGGTCGGCTTGGTCGACGGGGTGGCCGTGGTGGGCTTGGTCGAGTGGGTCGTCGCCGAAGTGGGGGTAGCGCCACCCAAGGCCGGGTCGCTGGGTGTCACGGCTGCGGCACGAGCCAGCTTGCCGAAATCAGACAGCAACCCCTCGCCTGACAACGTCACCGCGATCGGCTTCTCCAACTGATTGATCTGCCTGCGGTCGAACTCGACCCAGAGCTGGCCGGTGGTGGTGAAACCGACGCCGTCGATCCCTTCCCAGTCGCCATCAAACTCTTTGGCGAGCGTGTCCGCGTCGAGGTCGGTATTGGTCTTGGCGGCCGCTCGCACCCGGTCAAAAAAGGTCTGCGAGGCGTCCGGGGCAATCAGGTCCTGCGACGGTCGTTCCGCACCGATGGCCGGATCCCACCAGGCGATCTGGATTTTGCCGGAGAAGGTCTGATCCGTGGCCAGTTCAACGGTCGACAGCCGCACCCCGATTGCCTTCGGTGAGGCCCCGACCAGGCCCCAGGTCACCGACAACTCCGGGTAGGGCGGCTTGGGCGTGCCTGGGGCCAACTCCTTGAACCGTTGCACCTGCGGCTCCAGCTCAGTGCGCAGCACTTTGGTCCAAGGCAGCGCCCCCGGCACCTTGGGCAGGCTGAGGTAGAGGTATTGCCCGGCCTTGAGCCCCTCTTCGACGCTGGACTCAACTCCGGAAATCACCGTCGGATCCAGGGTGACCACCACTCCGGGCGGCGCGTCAGTGGTCACGGCCGCAGACCCGGTCGGGTAGGGCGGCTGCGCGCCACAGCCAGCGGCGAGCACTAGCACCGAAAGCGCCCAGACCAGCGCGGCCATTGGCCGACGCTTTCCGAAGCGGCTGGTCGCCACGGCGCCCGCCCATCCACTACCGCTGTGCGCCGACTCTGTGGGGACCACGACGTCTCCTTCTACCCGGGGTCTTCAGCTAACCAGACCGGCTACCAGCAGGGCGGGCTTTGGTGATGGTTTCCGCAGGTGGCGGGCAACCGGTGCAGGTGCGGTCAGGAGCCGGTGACCCACAGCTTGATCACCATCAGGTCTTCTCGGCCGAAGTTGGCCGCCCAGAAATACCAGGGGGTGGCCCGGCCGAGGTGGCTCGCGGTCAGACCGGCCCGTTTGGCGATCCAGGTGGCTCGATAGACGTGAAACTCGTCGGTGACCAGCACCACCTGGTAGCCCGCGGACAGCCGAGAGTCGAGCAGCGCTTTGGCGAAGGCGAAGTTCTCCTCAGTTGAGGTGGCTTTGTCTTCGACCACGACCAGTTCGGTCGGCACGCCGTGCTCGGTGAGGTAGGCACCCATGGCCACGCCTTCGGGCAGATTCTCCTGGGGCCCTTGGCCACCGCTGACCACGATCAGCGCCGACGGGTTGCGCTGGTGGTAGGCCAGGGCCACATCCAGGCGTCCGACCAGGGTGCGGGAGAGCTCGTCACCGTGGACGGCAGCGCCGAGCACGATCACCGCATCTTCGTCGTAGGTGGCGCTCTGCTGGCTGCCGTAGACCACCAGGAAGCCGGACAGCCCGGCCAACCCAGCCAGCGCCAGCGAAGCGGCTAGGACCACCGGCCACCGGGCGCGGTCGAACCAGAGACCCCAGGCCGCGAATCCGAGCCCCAACAGTGCGGCCAGCCCGGTGCCGATGGTGAGGTTGGCAGTCAGGGCCAGCCAGATCGCGTTGGCGGTGAACGCCGCGCCGAGCACCAGCAGCACCGCCCGCAATGCCCTCCGACCCCAATTCAGCCCAGCCACAACCGACACCCTATTCGGCGGCCAAATCGGCCGACTCCCGCCCGGAGGCTCAGGCGGGATCGGCCGCCACCCTGGCCACGTGGAGCGCCAGATAGGAGATCTCGTCATCGGTGAGCGTCGACCCTAGACGCAGTTCCAACAGCGCAGCCAGGCGAATCGCACATTCCACCGCTTCGGGGTAGGCAGCCCGGATGGCCACCCCGATTCCGGTGTGTTCAGCATCGAGTTGCTTGTGCTGATGGATCCGGACGAAGAGGTAACGCAGGTGGGTGATAAACCGGCCCACGCTCACACTGTCGGCGCCAAGCTGCAGCGCGAAGGTCTTCTCGATCACCGCGACCATCTGCTGAATCAGCCCGGTCATCGTGTAGGTGTAGGAGAGATCACCGGTGGCGAAACCCGCATTCACCAGGTGCAATGCCAGCCCGACCGCTTCCGCCGGCGGCAGCACCGTCCCGGCGCGGTCGTTGATCGCACCGAGCAGCGCGTCCGCCTGGCGGTACTCCTCGGCGTACAGATGCTGCACTTCGGCCTGTAGCGGGTAGTCCAGCACCAACCCGGCCAGTTGACGCTTCAAGGCGAAGCTCACGTGATCGGCCAGGGCGATCACCAGCGCCGGGTTGCGCAACAGCACGTCCAAGCCGACGTCGGCCACCGCGGCGATGACCAGGCTGATGTGCTCGGGCGGGATCCCAGCCAGCAGCTGGGCCAAGTGATCGGGGTCGCGGCCGTCGGTGGGCACGAAGGTGCGCACGACTTTGGTGGCATCAACTTCCTGACCTGGCCGAGCCTGGAAGCCCAGGCCCCGGCCGGTCAGGATCACTTCACTGCCGTCGGCGGCAGCCGCGAGCACGACATTGTTGTTGAAGACGCGCAGTATCTCCATGCCGAGCCCAGTCTCCCTGCCGCTAGCCACCACCAAGTATCCCGAAGGATGTTGCCATCAGGGGGTGACGTCGATCACCGGATCGCCGGAGGCCACCTCGCGAACATCCCTTGGAGTCACTTTGGCCAAGGCAAAGGTGTTGGTGATCACCACGATGGTGGTCGAATCGAAGCCGGCCTTCTCGACCTCGGCCAGATCGACCTCCACCAGCAGGTCCCCGGCTTGGACCCGCTGGTCTTTCACCACGGCCACTTTGAAGCCCTTGCCAGCCATCCGGACGGTGTCGATGCCGACGTGCACCAGCGTCTCGACGCCGTCATCGGTCTTGATCCCGAAGGCGTGCCCGGTTTCGGCGGCAGTGACCACCAACCCGGAGACCGGGGCGATGATGCGTCCGTTCACCGGCACGATGCCCACTCCTTCACCCAGGGCTTTGGACGCGAACACCTTGTCGTTGACATCGATCAGGGGCACCACCTTGCCGGCCACCGGAGCGGCGACCACTTCGGTGGCCACCAGGGTCGCGGTGGCGGTGCCGCCGCCGACCGCCGCGGCCGCAGCCATGGTGGCAGTGGTGGCGGCGGGCTTACCGCCAGCCTTTTCCTGGGCCAGATCAGCTTCGGCCTGGTCGCGAGCGGCCAGGGCCTCGGCCCGCTGTTCCGGGGTGCGGTAGTCGGAGATGATCACCAGGACCATTGCGGTGAAGAACGCGAAGGTGATTGAAAGCCCATAGACCCACATTGGCCGGAACACCGGGATCGTAAACAGTGAGGTGAAGGCGAATGCGCTGGTCTGCACGCCACCAAGCACACCGGTGGTGACGCCACCGACAAGACAGCCGACCAGCATCCGCGGGTAGATGCGCTTGAAGCGCAAATGGATGCCGTAAAGCGACGGTTCGGAGATGCCGCCGAGCAGACCAGCGGCCAGCGCGCCGGTGGCGGTCTGACGCATTTGAATGTCCCGATCACGCCAGGACAGGAACAGCACCCCAGCGGTGGCCCCGAAGCAGGCGAAGTTCCACGAGCCCATCGGGCCCTGGATGAAGTCGTAGCCGAGGGTCTGAATGTTCACCAGCATCAGGGCGTTCAGCGGCCAGTGCAGGCCCAGCGGTACCAAGAACGGGTAGAGCAGCGGAATGAGGATCGCGAAGACGAACGGGGCGTTGGTGTTCAGCCAGGCCAGTCCCCCACCCAGACCGTTACCCATCCAGATGCCTAGCGGACCAATCAGGAAAGCGGTTATCGGGATCATGATCAGCATTGAGAAGAACGGCACGAACACCATCTGAATGTTCTCGGGGAAGATCTTCTTCAAACCTTTATAGACCACGGCCAGCAGCGCCACCATGATCAGCGGGACGAACACCTGGCCGCCATAGTCGTTGAGCTGCATCGGGATGCCGAAGATGTTGGCCACACACGACTCGGTGCCCAAAAGCGGGTTCTTGGTGCAGACCGTGGTGGCCGCGGTGGTCAGCTTTGCGAACTCCGGGGTCATCACCGCGCCCATCACGGTGGCTCCCACCCAGGGATCAATTTCCAGTTTCTTGGCTGCGTTGTAGGCAACCATGATCGGCAGGAAGTAGAACACCGAACGCCACATCGTGTCCCAGAAGATCCAGCCAGCTGGCTTGTCGGCACTGCGGAAGTCGATGACGCCGAAGGCGTCGAGGATGGCGGCGAAGGCGATGATCAGCGACGCACCCAGCAACACCCCTAGTAGAGGCCGAAACGAGTCGGACAGATACTCGAAGAAGGCGTCCAACCAGGCAACCTTGCCTCTGGCCTTTGCCCGTTCAGCAGCCTTGACATCGGCATCAGAGGTCCCCTTACCGACACTGGCCATCTCGGGCAGGCCCATGATCTTGGTGAACATGGTCTGCACCGCACCGCCAATCACGACCTGGTAGCGATCTCCTGATTGCGGGACGGCCCCCAACACTGCGGGCACGGCCTCCAAACCGGACTGGTCCACCTTTGAAGCGTCGGCTAGTTCGAAGCGAAGCCTGGTGGCACAGTGCGTCAGGCTGAGGATGTTCCCGGCACCGCCCACATTCGCGACGATCTGCGCGGCCGCATCGGTTTTAGTTGGAGACTCCATCGTCTGTTCCTTGTCTGCTAGGCCCGCGTTGGCGCAAACAAAAAGACCCGAGACGCGCCCGGGGCGTCTCAGGTCTTGCCCCATTGCGGGTAACAATCCGAGTGCTAAATCACTTTGAGACTAACACGACCGACCGGCTCGGGGAACCCGTATCACCGAAGGGATTGCTGAATCAGTGTGGAATCTCGGGCAACTCGATCACCACGCGTCCCCCGTGCGCTCGCGGCGGCGACGTGGTGCACCCTCCGTGGGCCGCCTCGACCAGCCGGCGCACGATCTGCAACCCCATTCCCGAGGTGCCCGGCTTGGGCTCACCGGGTTTCACCGGGAAGCCCGGGCCTTCGTCGGTGACTGCCAGCTCAACCCGGCCCATGCCTACTGAGAGGTTGATGGCGAAGGCGATGCCGTCAGGGGTGTGAGCGAAGATGTTGTCCAAGCAGATGTCCACCACGTCACCCATGTCGAGCGCGCTCAGGCCGACGCGCACCCGTCCATCAGGCAAACTGACGGTGAAGGCGCGTCCCTGATCTTCGGCAAGCGGCCGCCAGAACTCCGCCCGAGCCGACACCACAGCAACGGCGTCACATGAGCCGGGTAGATCTTCGCGCAGCGGCCGCTGCGCCTCCCGGACGACCTCGTCGATCGCGGTCTGTAGCCCCACCACCGAATCGGCCAGGCCGGCGCGTAGCTGCGGATCGCTGACGTGTTCGGCCTCCAGGCGAAGGGCGGTCACCGGAGTACGCAGCCGATGGGCCAGGCCGCGCACATTGTCACGTTCGGCGGTCAGCAGCGTCTCGATTCGATCGGCCAGGCCGTTGAGCGCCGAGCCCAACTCGACTGTCTCCCGCGGGCCGGCCAGCGGCGCTCTGGCAGCCAAATCACCTTCTCGGAGCCGATGGGCGGTCTCGGCCACCGACAACAGCGGACGGCTGATGCCGCGGCCCACCTGAGCCCCCACCAGGACCGCCACCCCGCTGAGGAGCAGCCCCAGCCCGATGATGCTGGCCCAGGCCAGTGGCACTCCTTCGGCGAGTTGGTCGGCGGTCATCGCCGAGCGCACCACCACTACCCCGCCGTCGACCAACACCGGCACGTACACCCGTCCGCCAGCGGCGTCGTGCACCGAAAAAGCCTGGCCCTGCTTGGCCTGCAGATAGGCCGGGTCGGTGGCGGCATCGTCCCAGCGCACCCCGAGCACCTGCCCGTCGGCGAGCACGACGCTGGTTTGAGCTGCGGAGCGCTCCAAGCTGGGCTGGATTACCTCAGCCAGCCGCGGGTCATCATGCAGGCTGGAGACCAGTACGGCGATGGTGTTGGCCTGCTGACTGGCTGCGGCCATCCCCCGATCCTCGGCCAGGGTGCGCACCAGGAGCAGCAGCGGGATCACGAAGGACACCACGATGGCGGTGCTGATCACCGCCAGCAGCAGACTGATTTGGCGGCGCATCAGTCGTCCGATCCGGGCGGCGCTAGCCGCACCCCCACCCCGCGGACGGTGTGCAGATAGCGCGGTTCGGCCGCATTCTCGCCAAGCTTGCGACGCAACCAGCTCAGGTGGACGTCTACCGTGCGATCGCCGCCGTTCCCGAAGGGCAACCCCCACACTCCGGCCAGCATTTCGCGCTTGGTGACCACTTCGCCGGGACGGGTGGCCAGTAGCCACAGCAGGTCGAATTCCTTGCGCGAAAGCTCCACCTGCTCCCCGTCCACCCGGACGCGTCGGCTGGCCGGGTCAATCTCCAACTCGCCGATTCGCACGGCTGACTCCCCCGAGCTGCCCTGGGCTGAGCGGCGCAAGACGGCTCTAATTCGAGCGGCGAGCTGCTCGCTGCCGAAGGGCTTGACCAGATAGTCGTCCGCGCCGGAATCCAAGGCTCGGACCACCGTGTGGTCATCGTCCTGGGCGGTGACCACAATCACCGGCACCTGGCTGACCGCGCGCAGCATGGTGAGTACCTCCAGGCCGCTGAGGTCGGGGAGGCCAAGGTCGAGTAACACCACTTCGGGTTGTTCCTGCAGCGCCATCGAGAGCCCGGCGGCCCCGGTTGCGGCCAGGGTGACCACATCACCGCGATCAGTCAGGCTGCGGTGCAGCAGCCGACCGATCGCCGGATCGTCCTCAACCACCAGCACCCGCGCCATGTCGGTAACGTACTCCAGCACCCGGAATTGAGGGGGGATGTCATGATTGGTGGGTGAACCGCCGCCAGCCTCTCGCCATTGCACTGATCTGGCTGGCCACTGTCGCCGGAGCGTCCACCCTGACTTGGGGGGTCATCTCCTCCACTGGGGCCAGCGTGGGTGAGAACGTGCCGCTCAGTGCGGCCACAGTCTCGCTGCCGCCCGCCACCCAGACCCCCGCTGGCACGAGCGCTAGCCCCAACTCGTCCCAGACCGGCCCGTCGGCCACTTCGAAGACCACCGGCAAGCCGAGCAACAGCCCGACCAGCACCAAGCCAACTCCGGCTACCAAGACCGCCAGCTGGAGTGGGTCTCCGGGCAAGGTGACTGCCTCCTGTAAAGGGTCGGCAGTTTCGCTGGTCAGCGCCATCCCCAACGATGGCTACAAGGTGCAAACCGAGCGCGAGGGCACCAAACTGCTTGAAGTCGAGTTCGAGAAGACCGGATCGGGCGAGGACGAAGATGGCGAAGTGCATCTGAAGATCAGCTGCACCGATGGCGCCCCCGTCTTCCGCCGCGACTGAGCTCGCACCCTCGCCGGAGGGGTGGGTCAGTTGACGACTTCCACCCCACGCCAGAACGCGACCCGGCCAGCAATTTCGGCGGCCGCAGCTTTCGGCTGCGGGTAGAACCAAGCTGCGTCTGGGTTGACCAACTCGCCGACTTCGAGGGAGTAGTAGGACGCCTCGCCCTTCCACGGGCAGGTGGTGTGGGTGGCCGAAGGACGCAGGACGTCGGCCTGCACTGACTCGGCCGGGAAATAGTGATTGCCTTCCACGACAACTGTGTCGTCGCTCTCGGCAATCACGGTTCCATTCCAGATGGCACGCATGCGTTCTCCCTTGATAGCTGTTAGCAGGCCAAACACCCCCACACCAGGGGTTCTTCCCGGCCACGGCTGCCTACCGCCCGACCTGAGCAATAGCGCTGATGCCTGTTGAGGGGCTAAGTGCCACACTCAAACCATGCAAACCTTTGACGTTGCGGTGATTGGTTTGGGCCCAGGCGGCGAACACGTCGCCGGCACGCTGGCCGAAAGCGGCCTGCGGGTGCTCGGCATTGAGCGGGAGTTGGTCGGGGGCGAATGCCCCTATTGGGGCTGCGTGCCCACCAAGATGATGGTGCGCGCCAGCGATGCCCTGGCCGAAGCCCACCGGGTGCCCGCCCTGGCCGGACACCTCGACCAAGTGCGTCCGGATTGGGCGCTGGTGGCCGCGCGCATCAGCGATGAGGCCACCGATGCCTGGGACGACACCGTGGCGGCGCGCCGCTTCACCGACAAGGGTGGGGTGCTAGTGCGCGGCAGCGGCAAAGTGATCTCGGACACCGAAGTCGAGGTCGATGGGACCAGCTATCGGGTGCGTCGCGGCATCGTGGTGGCCACCGGCTCCAAAGCGGCAATCCCGCCGATTCCTGGCCTGGCCGACGTGGACTATTGGACGAATCGGGAAGTGGTCTCAGCCACCACGCTGCCCCAGTCGATGGTGGTTCTCGGCGGTGGCGCGATCGGCTGTGAACTCAGTCAGGTGCTGGCCCGCTTCGGCGTCCGGGTGATCCTCGTCGAAGCCGCGCCGCGACTGCTGGCCTTGGAAGAGCCCGAAGCCTCCGCCGCTCTCCAGGGCGTCCTGGAAGCTGAAGGGGTCGAGGTGCACCTCAGTCTGGGGGCCGAGCAGGTCGAAGCCGCCGGTGCTGGAGTCACCGTGCGGCTTGCCGATGGCACTTCGGTGAGTGCCGAGCGAATCCTGGTGGCCACCGGACGCCGCGCCGACCCGGCCGCAGTCGGGTTGACCGCCGTCGGCGTTGACCCGGCAGCCCGAGTGGCACCGACCGATCACCGGTGTCGGGTAAGCGAGGGCGTGTGGGCGGTCGGCGATCTGACCGGCAAAGGCGCCTTTACCCATGTGGCGATGTATCAGGCCGGGATTGTGATTCGCGATCTGCTCGGCGAGCCCGGACCACCGGCCGCCTACCACGCGCTGCCGCGGGTCACCTTCACCGATCCTGAGATTGGGGCGGTCGGCCTCACCGAGGCCCAGGCCCGTGAGCAACTGACGAAGGTCTCAGTCGGCGCCACGCCGTTATCGGCGACCACCCGTGGCTGGATCCACAAAGTGGGCAATGAGGGTTTCATCAAACTGGTTGCTGACGCCGAGCGGGACGTGCTGGTAGGTGCCACCGTGATGGCTCCGGCCGGTGGCGAAGTGCTTGGCGCCCTGGCGGTCGCCGTCCATGCGCGGGTGCCGCTGGCCGAGTTGCGCTCAATGATCTACGCCTATCCAACCTTCCACCGCGGCATCGAGGAAGCGCTGGGGAAGCTCCACTAACCCGAGGGGGCTTGGGGACGCTACCGGCCCGAGGTCAGTGACCTCGGGCCGGTGGTGCGCCGTCAGGACAGTCCGTTGGCCTTCAGCCATTCGGCGGCCACATCGGCGGCATCGGCCTTGTCGACCACCACTTTGGTGACCAGGGTGGCCAGCATGTCGGTGTCGAGCTTGGCCGAAACCCCGTTCAGCGCGGCCACGGCTTCCGGGGTGGCCTTGGCTTTGGTGATCACCGGAATCACGTTCTGCGCACCGAAGAAGCTCTTGGGGTCATCGAGCACCACAAAGCCGTTGGCCTTGATCGCCGGGTCGGTGGTGAACAGGTTGGCGGCCTGCACCTGGCCGTTCTTCAACGCCTGGACGGTGAGCGGGCCGGCCACGTCCAGCGGCTTGAAAGCCTTGAAGCGCAACCCATAGACCTTCTCCAGCCCGGGGACGCCAGCGGCGCGCTCTTTCCACTCCGGCGGGCCACCGAGCACCATTTCGGGGGCATATTGCGCCAGATCCTCAATCGAGGTCAGCGAATACTTGTCGGCGGTCGCCTGGGTGACGCTGATCGAGTCCTTGTCCTGGGCGGCCGAGGGCTCTAGTGCCTGCAAGGTCGCTGGCAGCGCCGCCCGCAGGGAGGCCAGGGCTGCGGCTTCGTCTGAGGTGTCGGCATCGGCGTTCAGATACTTGGCGAACGCCCCGGTGTATTCGGGGATCAGATCGATCTCGCCGTTCTTCAACGCCGGCACATAGGTTTCGCGCGAGGCGATGTTGAGTTTGGTGGTGACGGTGATGCCCTTGGCCTTCAGTGCCCCGGCATAGATTTCGGCCAGCAGTTCACTCTCGGGGAAGTTGGCCGAACCGACGACGATCGCCTGCCCAGCAGCCGAGCCACCGCCTGCGGTCGGGGTGGCCAGTGGATTACCCGAAGCGCAGGCGCTGAGGGAGACCGCAACCAGGGTGAGGGCCAGGAAGCCGGTGATCTTCTTCATTGAACTACCTTTCGTTGTTGCTGATCAGGTCGTTGTGGGGGTCAGGTCGTTGCAGGGACGGGTTGCGGCGCAGCGCGCAATCGTGGCGAGTCATTGGGCGCGGCCAAGCCCGGGGAAACCACCAGCCGCTGGACGGCCGCGAAGACCAGGTCGACACAGACCGCCAGCAGGGCGACCAGCAGGGCGCCGGCCGCCATTTCGCCGTAGTCACGGTAGGCCTGGCCGTCGATCAGGAACCGACCGAGCCCGCCAACGCTTACTGAAGCGGCGATCGTGGCGGTGGCCACCACTTGCAGCGCAGCCGAGCGCAGGCCGCTGAAGATCAGCGGCAGGGCCACCGGAATTTCAACTTTGGTCAATACCTGCAGCTCACCCATGCCCATGCCCCGGGCGGCATCCCGGACGCCAGGGTCAACCCCTTCGACGCCGGCGTAGGCCCCGGCCAGGATCGGCGGAATGGCCAAAATCACCAGCACGAAGATGGCCGGGCCGAGGAAGGCGACATCACCGGCCAGCAGCGGGCCGACCACCAGCACCGCGACGAAGAGCAGCCCCAGGGTGGGCACCGAGCGCATGCCGTTGACCAGATTGACCACGGTGAGCCGGCCCTTGCCGGTGTGCCCGATCCACAACCCCAGCGGGATGCCCACCACAGCAGCGATCACCAAGGTCACCAGGCTGTAGCTCAGATGCTCGATCAGCCGAGCCCAGACGCCTTCGGGGCCGCTCCAATTGTTCGGATCGGCCAGCCACTCCCAGAGCAGGTTCATGCCGGGCTCCCCACTCGCAGCCACGGCGTGGCCGCTTTGGTGAGGGTGACAATCAGCAAATCGAAGACCAGCGCGAGCGCGATGCAGGCGAGAATGCCCACCACGATCGGGTCAAGGTAGTTGCGGGCAAAACCGTCGGTGAACAGCGACCCGAGCTGGGCGATGCCGAGCAGGGCAGCCACCGAGACGATGGAGACATTGCTGACTGCCGCCACCCTCAGGCCAGCCGAAATCACCGGGACGGCCAGCGGCAGCTCAACTTTGAAGAACCTGGAGACCCGGCCGATCCCCATCGCCGAGGCCGCCTGCAGCACATCGTCGGGCACTGAAGCCAGGCCATCGGAGACCGTCCGTACCAATAGGGCCACGGTGTAGACGGTGAGCGCGACCACCACGTTCAGCGGGTCGAGGATTCCGGTGCCCAGCACCAGCGGCATCAGAATGAACAGCGCCAGCGAGGGGATGGTGTAGAGCAGTCCGGTGCCGACGATCAGCGGGGTGCGCAACAGCCGGTAGCGGCGGGCCAGCCAGCCCAGCGGAATGGCCAGCAGCAGGCCCGCCAGCAGGGGTGCTGAGGCCAGCACCGCGTGGGTGGCCATCAGCGAGCCGACTTCGTCGAGGTGGCCGAGAAACCAGTTCATGGTGCGCCGGTCTTAGGGCCGCGTTCGATCTCGACCAGCACGTCCTGGGCGCGGACGGTGCCCACTAGGCCGCCAGCATCGTCGGTGATCACCCCGCGTCTACTCGGTGCCGACAGGGCAGCGTCCAGGGCTGCGCGCAGCGAGCCACCAACGCGGGCGAGCGTGCCGCCGCGGTGCAGCTCTGCTGAGGTGATCGGGGCCAGAAGTCGGGCGGGTTCGACCCAGCCAGCTGGCGCGCCAGCCGCATCGAGCACCAGCAACCAATCGGCCCCGGCGGCAGCCTGCTTGGCTTCGGCGGGGGTGGCTCCCAGCGGCACGGTGGGCTCGGCGCTGATCGGCAAGCCGGGAGCCGCCACAAAGCCAAGGGCTCGGTAACCGCGGTCGCGGCCGAGGAAGTCCGCCACGAAATCATCAGCCGGGTCGGCCAACAGCCGCGCCGGCGCATCGAATTGGGCCAGGGTGCCGCCCACGCGCAGCACTGCCACCAGATCGGCGAGCTTGATCGCCTCATCGATGTCGTGAGTGACGAAGACGATGGTTTTGCCCAGCTCGGCTTGGAGCCGCAGAAACTCGTCCTGCAGTTGGGCACGTACCACTGGGTCGACGGCACTGAACGGTTCGTCCAGCAGCATCACCGGCGGATCGGCGGCCAGGGCGCGGGCGACCCCTACTCGTTGCTGTTGACCGCCGGAGAGCTGGCTCGGATACCGCTTGGCGAGAGCGGGGTCCAGGCCCACCAGTTCCAGCAGTTCATGGGCCCGGGCACGCGCTTTGGCTCTGCCCCAGCCCAGCAGCAACGGCACGGTGGCGATGTTGTCGAGGATGCTCTGGTGCGGGAAGAGCCCGCCACTTTGAATCACGTAGCCGATGCTGCGGCGCAGTTCGTTGACTTCGAGGGTGGCGGTGTCGCGGCCGTCGATGGCGACGAGGCCGCTGCTCGGTTCGATCATTCGGTTGATCATTCGCAGCGAGGTCGTTTTGCCGCAGCCAGAGGGCCCAACCAGCACAGTGATCTGACCGGTCGGAATGTCCAGGCTCAGGCCGCCCACGGCAGTGGTGCCACCTGGGTACACCTTTGTCACCTCGGTGAAAGTGATCAGGACGGGCCACCTCCTCGGCGTGGTTCGTCATCACAGTTGCACCCCGCTGGGTTGTGCATCTCACCCAGGTCGAACCGCAGCGCAACGGAGGTTATTCCGCTGCCATTGAAGCATCACCGCGATCGATTCGACCACGAACTGCAGCGCTTTTGGCACCTGGCAGCCCTATTGTGCTGGCAACTCAGGTTGTGAGTTTGCTGTCGAAAGGTCGGCGATGGGACGCCTTGGAGCACTGCTCGCGCTGGCCCGCTCGGCCATCGTGGCTGCGGCCATTCGCGGGGCGGGGCCTGGCGGTAGGGCGGCGCGTTCCCGTCCGCTGGATTTCGCACCCTTCGCTACGGCCCTCGATGCCATGGACGGGGGGCGCCGTGCGGAGCTCGCCGACCTGCTTGGCTCGGCTTCCTTGGCCGAACTGGGGGTGCTGCTGGCGGCCGGGAGCCTCACCAGCGTTGAGCTGACGCTGCACTATTTGGGCCGCATCCGCCGGTTCGACGACGAACTTGGCGCCATCATCGAGTTGAACCCGCAAGCGCTGGCCGAGGCCGAAGCCGCAGATCAGCGCCGGGCCGCGGGGCGCCAGTTGGGCGCGCTGGACGGCATTCCGGTGGCGTTGAAGGACAACATCGAGACCGCACCCCCGCTACACACCACTGCCGGGGCGGCTGCTTTGGCCAACAACGTCACCGAGGCTGATGCCGCCATCGTGTCGGCGCTGCGCGCGGCGGGCCTCGTGGTGCTGGGCAAGACCAACCTCTCCGAACTGGCCGGGGCCAGCTGCAAGGTTCCCGGGGTGAGCGCGCTGGGCGGGGCCACCCGGAATCCGTACGGGGCCACGTTTTCGCCGGGCGGTTCGAGCAGCGGTTCGGCGGTGGCGGTCGCGGCCGGGCTGTGCGCGGCCAGCGTGGGCACCGAAACATCTGGGTCGCTGATCGCCCCGGCGGCGTTCAACGGCGTGGTGGCGCTGAAGCCGAGCTTTGGGCTGGTTGGCGATGCGGGCATCATTCCGCTGGTGCGCTTCCAGGACTGCGTCGGCCCAATGGCCACCTCAGTGCCGGGCGTCGCCCTGCTGCTGGCGGCCATGACCGGCACGACGGTGGCCGAGCTGCCGACGTTGGCCCTGGACGGGGTGCACGTCGGGGTGTTGGCGGCCGACATTTTGAGCCAGCCGCGCGACCTGGAAGACCCCCGTGACAACGCTGCCATGTTGGCCCGCATCACCGACGGGCTGAGCGCGTCCGGGGCGAACACCGTTGAGGCCGAGTTGGTCGTCCGCCCCGAACTGGCCGGTTATGAGGGCCACTACTTCAAAGTGGTGCTCGGCGGCGTAACCAACGACACGTTGGGCTATGTGGCCGAGCACAGCCAACTGAAGACCGTGGCTGAACTGATGGTGTTCAACCTGGCCGAGCCCAAAACCCGAATGCCCTGCGGCCAGTTCTATCTGGCAGCAGCCAATCTGTTGCAGATCTCAGCTGAAGCCTATGAGGTGGCCGCACTGGCCCACCGCGACGCCACCCAGGCGGTGCTGGCCGACACTTTCGCCGCTGCCGGGGTTCAGGTGCTGGTGAGCCTGACCAACCTGCATTCCGCGCTGTATGCCGGGGCGGGCTACCCGGCGATCACCGTGCCGCTCGGCTTGCGCGCTAACGGGATGCCCACCGGGGCAACGTTCATCGGGCGCCCCGGTAGGGATGCTCAGCTGCTCGCCTTCGCTGCCGCCTTTGAGCGCGCCACCCGGCTGCGGGTACCGCCGGTGTTGGCTGACTGAGAACCACCGCAAGAGGCTCGAACCAGCCAAGTCACCGCACGCGCCAGCCTGTGGGCTGAATCAGGCCGACGCCAATCGGGTCAGCCCAGGGGTGAGGAGCGCGAGGAGGGCCGCGGCTGCGTCGGCGGGTGTCACGTCCCGGCCATTTTCAAGCCACCAGAGCAGGGCCGCCCACACTGCGCCACCCAGGGCGGCTGCGAGTTCCGCGCGTCGGTCCTCGGTCAGGTTGGGCATGGTTGCGTCGAGGCGTTCGCGCAGGTGGGTGTGAATCCGGTCGCGCAATGCTGGCACCATCGGCCCGCCGTGGCCCCGGACGAGGTAGGGCTCGGCAAGGATTCGGTGCTGACCGAGATGTTCGAAGAGGCCCGGGACGAAGGCGAGGCAGTGATCGGCTCCGGCCACCGGGACGATGGCCATGGCGCCAAGGAAGGCGTCAGCCAGCAGGGCGTCGCGATCGTCGTAGTGGGCGTAGAACGTGGAGCGGGAGCATCGCGCATGCGCCACGACATCGGCCACCGTGATGTCGTCCCAGGAGCGGGTGCGGAGTAGGTCGAGCAGCGCGCCGCGAAGCCGATTCTGGGTGCGGACCGCCCGGGGATCTGGCGTTTCCGGACACATACGCGCCTCCTGTCCGGGAGTGCCGGGGTTCGTCGTGGCGCCCGCGGCGAGGGTGCCGGATGGTGGAAATACCAACACATTTCCAGGAGGAACCCATGACCACTAAAACCCTGCCCGCAACGCCGCAGACCTTGAAACGCCCCGATCCTATCGAGCGGGCCCGGCGGCTTGGTACGGCCGCGGCCCTGATCGCGATGCCGGCCATTTTCGTCTTCGCTTTCGCCACCCACCCAGACCTGGGCAGCATCCGGCTGCTGGAACCGGCCGACCTGATCCTGCGAGCGCGCGGGGACGCCGTACTGCAATTCGCCCACGCACTGGTGACCCTCAACACCGCCCTGCTCGTGGTCGTCGCGCTACACCTCCAATCGTTGCTGCGGGCCGGTCGCGGTGCCTGGGCAGGTCTGGTCGGTGGCGCGATGGCAGTGCTCGGAGCCTGCCTGCTCGCAGCCGACAAAGGTGCGTTGTGCCTAACCATGAGCGCCTTGGACGCCGTGGATGAGGCCACCTTCAACGCGATGCTGCCCGGGCTGATGGCGATCTTCGACAAGCAGGGTTGGGTGGTGCTCGTCTGGGGCATGGTGCTGCTGCCCTTGGGCGTCGCCGTGCAGGCAATCGGGCTGGCGCGGTCTGGCGCCTGGCCAAAGTGGCAGGCCGGGGCCTTGTTCGTGGGCTCGCTGCTCATCGCCGCACCCGACGGGATGGAGATCATCAACCTGACTGCGGCCCTGGCGCTGTTCGTGGCCCTGGCCCCTGAGGCCGTCCGCCTCGCCCGGGGTTCATCGCCGGTCACCGGCGCTGCGGCGGCGTCCCGCTGTCGCGATTGCCACTACCGCCGCGCTAGCGCGGGTGCCGATTCACATGGAGCGCTGCGCCGCAATGATGCTGCCCACATAGACCACCATCGGCAGGACGACCGCGGCCGCGAGGGCGTACCACAGGCCGTCCGGGGAAATCGCGGGTAGCTGGCCGTTCGCCGAGAAGGACACCCACATCAGCAGGGCGTAGGTGAGGGCAGCCGAGACGACAAAAGCGCGGTTGCCCGCGAATCGACGAATCGCGACATTGCGTTCATCCTGCTCCTCAATGCCGAGGCGCCGCGTCGTATCGCTGGCCCTAGTGGCCACCCCGCCGCGCATCAGCGCAGCAATAGCGAGCCCGAGCAGCAGGACGCCGAGCCCGGTGACCAGGCGGGGATCGAAAGGTAGCCCGGTCGCCACCGCCTGCAGGGTTAGCCCCGTGGCGCCCACCACCACTGCGGTGGCGGCCAGCGTCCAGCCGATTCGCCGTTGGCGATCTGCCCAGGCCTTGCTACTGCTCATCGTCTTCCTCCTCATACAAAAACATCTTCTCGATCTGAATCTCGAAGGTTCGCGCCAACCGGAAGGCCAGGGTGATGGACGGGTTGTACCGACCCCGCTCCAGGGAGATCACGGTCTGCCGCGATACCCCAACCAGGTCAGCGAGCTGCTGCTGAGTCCACCCTTTGGTGGTGCGCAGTTCGGCTAGCCGGTTCTTCATCACATCTCCATCTAGTGAAGCGTCCTTTACATCAACGCTAGCGCCGATGGGGCCGAATGTCTAGCTAGCTTTACATAGGATGCGATCGAATTTGAGGCTCGCCCGGCACAGCCGGGCGGCGGTGGTTGCCTTGACGACGCCAACCACGCCGCTTAGCATCGCCTGATTCGCTGATCGGAGGCCCGATGCGTCCCGTCCGCTACAACGTGGCAGCCAGCCTGGATGGCTACATCACCGGACCCGATGGTGGATTCGAGTGGATCCCCGATGACCCAACCGTCGACTTCGCCGGCATCTTCGCCCGGGTCGACACGGTGCTGCTCGGCCGGAAGTCTTTTGTCGACGCCCAGGCGATGAGCGAGCCTGCTTGGAGCCCGCAGGCCCGCGTCTTCGTCTTCTCCACCACCCTGCGGGCCGAGGACCACCCCGAGGTGACCGTCGTCGGCCAGGACGCCGCACACCGAGTCCAGGCGTTGCGGGAGGAGCCGGGTGACGGCGAAATCTGGCTGTTCGGTGGCGGCGAGCTATTCCGGAGGCTGCTCGCGGCCGGACAGGTCGACCGGGTGGAGGTCACCATCGTTCCGGTGCTACTGGGTGGCGGCACCCCACTGATCGCAGCCGGTGCACCCCGGTCTCAGCTCACGCTCGAGGGCACTCACGTCTACCCGAGCGGAATGGTTGGGCTGACGTACTCAGTTCTACGCTGACCGGCCGCAGGTGACGCCGGGTTCAGGAGATCGGGTCGCCGAGACTCAGCTCCCAGACGGCCAGGCCGTGGAGGCCCTGCTCGCCAGCGAGCGCCTTGCGGGCGGTGAAGGTGGTGCCATCGGCCCACCACAGCACCGTGCCGTCGGCAAGAGTCGCCGTCCATTCCTGCTGGAGGGCATCGAAGGTGGCCCGATCCCCGGCCAGCGTCCGCGCCTGGGCGACGCTGAGCGATGCCCCGGCCGAACCGTCAGCTGGCCAGGTGTAGCCGTACTCCCCCACGCCCAAATCGATCTTCGCCTTGGGCACTTTGGCCTTGATGAAGGCCGCCAGCACCTGCCGCACCCAAGGGGTGCCGCCGACGGGCCCGGCATTGCTCCAAGTTGGCCCGTGCTGGTCGTAGGCCATCAGCACGAAGCGATCAATGCGTTTGGTCAGCTTGGTCAGCTGATAGCCCGACCTGGCGTAGCCGCCAGCGGTTTCGCTCGACATCACCGCCATCGAGATCTTCTTGCGCGCCGGGAGTGCCTTACGCAGTGACTTCACGAACGACGTCAGGCCGGCGGCGTGGGAGGCCTTCAGCGACTCCAGATCGATCTGGACGCCATCGAAATGTCCCTTCTTCACCTTCGCAACCAGGGACTTCACCACGGCCGCGCGATGCTTCTTGCTCTTCAGCAGACGGCCAGCGATCTTCGAGGAGAAGTCACCGATGCTGGAGTCGTAGTTGCTCACCAGCAGCTCAGCTTTGAGCCCGCGAGCATGGGCTTCCTTGACGATGGCCGCAGCTGCTTTGGGCACCTTGGTCAGCTTGGCGCCGCTCTTGGTGAGGTTCACCCCGTCCACCCCGACGATGGCGATCTTGGCGGCATTCTGGGTGACGTAACGCTGCGCCCCCGGGACGGCCATCAGGTAGCCCTCGACCGGCAGGCTGACCTCAGCTTGGGTTGTGGTGGGCGCCGGGACGGCAAACGCAACCGCCAGCGCGACGACGAACAGCAACAACCTCTTCATGACCTCTCCCCGCTGGGTGCCGGTGGGGGTTGGGCATTCCCAGCTGTGCACCACTGTGCTCCCTATTGCAGGGCCGCGGGAACCAACAGTGAGGATTACCGAGCTAGCCCCGACGCTCGGCCCGGGCAACCCGGCCAGCGCTACAGCATCAATCCGTCATAGCCGACCGAGATGAGGTGTTCAGCTTCGTAGTGCTTCAGCGGATACTCGTTGGCCGGCAGCGCGCGCAGGTAGAACTTCAGCGCCCCTTCACTGGCCGGCTCGATCATCAGGTAGCGCTGCATCCGGGACGGGCCCACCCGTCCGCGCATCACGTCATAGAGGTAGTGCAGCAACTCGGTTCCGTGACGGGGTTCGCCACCCCGGGAGAACAGTCGGCGCTGGTTTCGGTGGGCCGGGTGAATCGCAAAGTAGGCCAGAAAGTCGTACTGATCCTGGGGGTAGCTCATCACGATCGCGCCCCCCACGATTCCTTCCGGCGGGTCGCCCTCTGAGGGGTCGATGACTCGGCGCAGGAAGGCGGTCGTGTCGGGAAAATCACTCCACAGCCGATGCGAGGACTTCCCGATAGGGAAGGCCATGTTCAAGATGTCCCGCAGCGCATGGCGGTCATCGCGGGTTAGCTCGGCGTAGGCATGATGCTCGTTGGCATAGGACGCCGCACTGCGCCCGGCCGACGTCCCGCCTCTTCTAGCCACCGTCCCATCCTTCACGATTTGTGACGCTGCTGGCCAAATGCCCGGTCGGCAAACAGCCAGGACTTCAGCGGGCTCTGTTCCTCGGGTGTTGGCGGGCCAGGCGTTCATTGCCGCGCCGATAGTTGCCGGTCAGGCGGGCCATGAGTTCCTGGGGATCGCCACTCTCAACATCGGTAAGGAACTCGGCCGCACGACGTCCGCGAAGAGTGGCGGCCGGTCGTCCGTGGTGGCTGATCACTACGTCGGCACCACGAAGCAGGTAGGTGAAACCTTCCGGAGGCGGCATGGGCGCCAATCTAGTACGCAATATTTCCAAAACGCCTCCGGCTCCACGTCGCTGCGACCAGGGGCGCCACTAGCGGCGTTAGTGGCTTCGCGGCGCCGCCCAGCCCTTGACGCCGCCGAGGCCCTCGGGTTGCATGGGGCTAACCCCCAATGTCGAGGAGTCGGAATGTCCTTGCGTCAAACCACCGTCGTTTTTCTCGCAGCGGGACTACTCGCCGCTTCAGCGACCGTCCCCTTTGCCACCACAGCCGCCGCCGGGCCCACAACTCCTGCCAGCCAGTTGGCCCAGGGCAAGGGCTCGGACAAGGGCAACGGCTCGGGCAGATTGGTGGCCCAGCACTCCCTGCGCGCGCCGGTCACCAACGAGAACTTCTACTTCGTGATGGCCGATCGGTTCGCCAACGGCGACACCAACAACGACACCGGCGGCATCGCCGGTGGGGTCAACGACCACGGGTTCAACCCGGCCAACAAGGGCTTCTACAACGGTGGCGACCTGGCCGGGCTGCTGGACAAGATCGACTACATCCAAGGCCTGGGCACGACGTCCATCTGGCTGACGCCCAGCTTCAAGAACAAAGCCGTACAGCTGGAGGACGGGCCCTCAGCCGGCTATCACGGCTACTGGATCACCGACTTCACCCAGATCGACCCGCACCTGGGCACCAACGCCGAACTCAAGAAGTTGGTTGACGAGGCGCATGCCCGGGGGATGAAGGTCTACTTCGACATCATTACCAATCACACCGCCGACGTGATCGGCTACCAGGAGGGCGCCCGGACCGCATACATCCCGAAGGACGCCCCCGCTGGCTCGTACACGACGGCGTCCGGCAAGGAATTCGACGATCGCGACTACGCCGGCACCAACACCTTCCCCGCCCTCGATGCCTTGACGTCCTTCCCCTACACCCCGGTGCTTGAGCCGGGCGAGGAGAACCTCAAGGTTCCCGCCTGGCTGAACGACACCACGCTGTATCACAACCGCGGAAATACGACCTTCACCGGTGAGGACTCCTACTACGGCGACTTCTTTGGGCTGGACGATCTGTTCACCGAAAATCCGAAGGTCGTCAACGGCATGATCGACATCTACGAAACGTGGATCGGCGAGCTGGGGATCGACGGTTTCCGGATCGACACCATGAAGCACGTCGACGACGCGTTCTGGCAAAAGTTCGGATCAAAAGTGCTGGCCTACGCCAAGGCTCACGGCAAGAGCCAGTTCTACATGTTCGGCGAGGTCTATGACCTGAACCGGCCGTTCACCTCCACCTTCACCACTCGGGACAAGATGCAGGCCGTGCTGGACTTCCCGTTCCAGGACGCCGCTCGCAACTTCGCCTCGAAGAGTCAGCCAACCTCGGAGTTGAAGACCTTCTTCGAGGCCGACGACTGGTACACCGACGCGGACTCGAACGTTTACCAGCTGCCGACCTTCCTCGGGAACCACGACATGGGACGGATCGGCTATTTCGTCACCGACGACAACTCCGGCGCCGATGAGGCCGAACTGGTGGCCCGCGACCGGCTGTCGCATGAGCTGATGTATTTCTCGCGCGGTAACCCGGTTATCTACTACGGCGACGAGCAGGGTTTCACCGGCTCCGGTGGGGACCAGTTGGCCCGCCAGACGCTGTTCGCCAGCCAGGTTCCTGAATATCTGGACGACAATCTGCTGGGCACCGACGCCACCCACGCGGTCGACAACTTCAACCCCGACTCCGCGATGTATCGCACGATCAGTGAGTTGTCGGCGCTGACCAAGCAGCACCCGGCGCTGCGCAACGGCGCCCATCAGCACCGCTATGCGAGCACCGATGCGGGCATCTACGCCTTCTCCCGCATCGATCGCGGCCAGCAGCGCGAGTACGTGGTGGCGCTGAACAACAGTGAAAGCGCCAAGACCGCCGCCGTCCCGACCTATTTCTCCCGCAGCGGCTTCAAGCGCATCTACGGCTCCGGCGATGATCTCTTGACCACCGACGCGTCCAGCAAGCTACCCGTCAAGGTGGCCGCGCTTTCGGCCGTGGTTTATGAGTCGGTGGCGAAGATCCCGCAGTCGCACCAGGCCCCCGCCATTCGGCTGGGCAACCCGGCTCCGTCCGCGCAGACCAACTCCCGGATGACCGTCCAGGCTGACGTCAGCGGCTCCTCCTTCAACGAGGTGACGTTCTACGCGAAGGTCGGCAAGGGTCGGTGGACCTCGATCGGCACTGACGACACCCGTCCTTACCGGGTCTTCCATGACACCGCGGCGATCAATGACGGCACCAAAGTCAGCTACCGCGCGGTGGTGCGCGACAACGCCGGACACACTCGTCTCAGCAACGAGCAGCGGGCCACCGTGCCCAAGCCCAAGCTGACGATCGAGACCCCGGTTGCGGGCGCCAAGGTATTCGGCACGATCCAGGTGCTGGCAACTGCCGACCCGGAGATGAGCTCGCATGTGGTTCGGATCCAGCGGCAGGTCGGCGACGGATCCTGGCAGACGCTGGCGACCGACAGCTCCTCGCCGGTCTACAGCTACTTCGACGATGTCAGCCCGATCGCGGTCGGTTCGTTGATCCACTACCGAGCCATCCTCACCGAACCGGACGGCACACGGGTCATCAGCCAGGTGCGCACCGTGACTCGCAGCGCTCCAGAGCCGCTGGTGCCGAACGTGACCGTGGCCGGCAACGTCCAAAGTGAGATCGGTTGCCCAGGCGACTGGGACCCGGCCTGCAATGTCAGCGACCTCACCTTCGACACCTCTGATGGCCTGTGGAAGGGCACCTGGACGGTGCCTGCGGGCGATTACGAGTGGAAGGTCGCCGTCAACGACTCCTGGGACGTCAACTACGGCTCCGGCGGTGCCGCGGGCGGCGGGAACCTCCCCCTAAGCGTCCCTGCCGGAGGTGCCAGCGTGACCTTCGTCTGGGATCAGATCTCGCACATCCCCTCGGCCACCATCGGGTAGGGGAAACCGTTGCCCGCTAGTAGGTCGCGATCTCGCTGCTGAGCAGACCCGCCGAAAGCTTCAGCATCCACCGCTGGTCGACGGATTTCCAGACGTTCCCGCGGGTGCTGGCGGCTGCTGCCCATGAGCAGGCCTCTGGCAACCACCGGTCGATGATTTCGACGCTGAGTTGTTGCCGCAACTCGGACGGCACGGCCTGCCACCGCATGAGTAAGCGATCAGTCTCGTCGCGAGATGGCACTGTCACGTAGCGACTACGACCGTCCCCGACCCAGTACACGTCGAAGACCACGATCGGCGCCGTTCTGGGATCGGCAGCAGGCTTGCCAAGCGACAGACTTCCGAGGGTGACGCCAGCCACTTCTAGGGCGGATTCGATCTGATCGCGGCCGACTACGTGTGCTAAACCACGTGGCAGCCGGTCCTTGTCGTAATTGCGCCACGGGTGTTCTGAAGACACGCGCCACATGCTAGTTCCTGCGGAGGCAAGTCCCTACGTCATCGACCACCCGCCATTTAACCGATCCGCTGACGTCAGGCCGCCGAGGTGGGGACGGCGGCCTGGTTCTTCCCTGGTCGATCCGGCGTGCGTAGGTTGGCTCCATGCGTCCAGCCAAGTGGGCGCGAGTGAAGGGAGTGATGAGATGCCTGACGTACAAGTGGCGCTTAGCCTGCCGATACTCAAGAAGGGCTCTGAGCCAGCTACCGGCCCCACGGCCGTGGAGCACCTTCAACTCATGTTGAACCAGCGCGGCGGCTACCCGCACCTGGTTGAGGATGGTGTCTTTGGCGCGGCCACCGAGGCCTCGGTCAAGCACTACCAGCACAACGAGAACCTCACCGTCGATGGGGTTGTCGGGAAGAACACCTGGAAATCGCTGCTGTCCAGGTGGCTCCTGCAGTCGGCACCAGGCTGACGTCGTCGGCCGGTTTTGGTTTCGCCGCCGGGCTCTGCTGACCCAAGGGTTGACCGCCCCGGCACGTTAGGGCGGTCAACCTGCGATGGCGCGCAGGGCGTCCAGATGGGACGCCCACTGGCGGCGCCCGTTCGCGGTCAGGGAGAGCCAGGTGCGAGGCCGCTTGCCGACGTAGCCCTTCTTGATGCCCACGATGCCGAGCGCCTCTAGGTGGGAGGCCTGACGGCTAAGCACGGAGTCGCTGACCTGCAGCTGGTCCCGCAGGGTCGCGAATTCGGTGTTGTCGGTGGCGTTCAGAGCGGCCACCAGGGAGAAGCGAACCGGATGGGTGAAGGCCTCCACGAGTTGGTGGCGCGGGTGCGGCGTGGTCACGCGGACGCCTCGCGCCACGCGCCAACCGCGGTGACCGCGGTGAGTGCCAGGGCAAGCGCGCCCACGACCCATATGTTGTCGCCGATTGCTCCGGGCGCGGTGACAAAGACTCCCAGCATCCAGGTGGCGGCCCACAACCCGATCGAGACCAGCCAGCGGCGCGAGAAGCCCCGCTTCACCGAATTGCCGAAGCGGTAGTGAATGACGAAGCCGATGGCCATCCACACGAAGAACAGCGACATCGGCAACCCCAGCAGGTCAGCGCCAGCCAGCCACGTCCCGACCAGCGCCGTCGAGGAGCCGGCGCCGATGACCATCAGTAGCGCGATCGCCGTCCAGGAGGCGCCGGCGCGCGCTGTCGCTTCGGTCTGGTCGGCCTGAGCGAGCAGTTCGCGGGCGCGGACGGCGTCCAGGTCGAGGGGGTCGTGGTCTTGGAGTGGGTCCATGGTGAACGCCTTTCGTTGCCACCCACGTTAGCAACTACTTTCTGTTTTGGAAAGTAATTGCACCACCTGGCGATCAGCGAGTTGGCTGGCGAGTGCGCAGCCGGTCAACGCCATCCAGGAGCAGGTCGAGCGCGAACTCGAACTCGGCCTGATCATCGCAACCGGGTGCGCGACCTGAGGCGGGGTCGGAGTGCATGGCGGCCTTGGCGATCTCGGCGAGATTTGGGTAATGGGCGGGCAGCGCCGCCTTTTGGGCCCGGAGGGTCTCGGTGTCTTTTGGCGGTGTGGCCGCGAACAGTTCCTGGCTGAAGCCCCACATTCGGTTGCCGAGGGCATGCATCATCTGATGGGTCAGGTCGACCGATAGCCCGCCGGCCAGAAAGAGCCCGGTGAGGGCGTCGAGGTAGCTGAGCATGGCTGGCGTCATGGCGCTGCGGGATTCCAGCACCGCGCGCGACCAGGAATGCCGAAGCAGGCAGGCCCTCGCGGCGAGAATACGAAGCCGGACGTCATGCTTCCACTCCCCCGTCGCGGCGGCTTGATCGATCTCGCTGACGACGATCTCGACCATGCCGTCGAGCAGATCCTCTTTGTTGGCCACATGCTTGTACAGCGCCATGGGCACGACTTCGAGCTCGTTGGCCAGGCCGCGCATGCTCAATGACTCGATGCCGTTTGCGTCGGCATAGGCGATGGCGGCCCGCAGCACCCGGTCACGGCTCAGGGTCGTTCGACGCGTCCCGGCGTTCTGGTCGCTCAAGGTTTCCAAGCCCGTATCCACCCTCTTCAGCCGTCCCAACTATTGACAGGTGTACAGAGTACACCTACCGTTGAAGAAGGGGTGTACGCCGTACACCTAGGCACCCAACTTCACCGGACTGGAGAACCAGCAATGTCGCTCGTCAACCCATTCAACGTAGCGCCGAAGACGTTCGCAAGGAGCACCGGCGCGCTCTACTTGGCCTTCATCGTGACCGCTGTCGTGGCCGACGTGCTAGGTCATATCGGCCTGGGCACTGCCCAGCAAATGGCGGACTCGATCGCCACCGATCCAGGAGCATTCCGCCTGGGTCTGGTCTTCGCGTATTTCTCCGCACTCCTGTTCCTGCTGACCGCTTGGGGCCTCTACGTCCTGCTACGGCCGGTCAATCACGACCTCGCCCTGCTCTTCCTGCTGCTCAACGCGGTGGGGGTCGCCATTCAGTGCGCGAGCCAGCTCGGTCTGGTCGGAGCGCTACTCACCAGCGACGCGGCGGCCGGGTCGATCGACGTCGCGTCCGCACAGATGCAGCTTCTGGCCCTTGAGGTGTATCGAACCGGCTTTGTCACCACTCAGTTGTTCTTCGGCGCCTGGCTGTTCCCGCTTGGCTACCTGGTGCTGAAGTCCCGGTTCCTGCCTTGGCTGTTGGGCGCCCTGCTGATTCTGGACGGGGTCGCCGAGCTGGTCTGGTTCCTCCAGGCCCTGCTGCTGCCGGCCTATCCGGCCATCAAGGTGCCCGGCACCGCGGTGAGCTTGGTCGCTGAAGTCGGCCTGACGCTGTGGCTGCTGATCATGGGCGTCAAGGTCGAGAAGCCGTCCGCAGATGCCCCGCGCGAGTCGGTGGCGGCAGCATCAGGCGGGGGGCGCTGAGATGAAGCAGACCCCAACCGCAGTACGCGCGCCGTCCCAGCAGTTCGGCAGCTCGCGGTCGGTAAGTTGGCGCAGGACGATCGTCTTGGCTGGCGCTGGCGGGCTGGCGTTCTGGATGGTCAACTTCGCGATCTCGCTGACCCCGATCGCCGCGGAATACCGGGCAGGCCTTGCCATCGCCTACTTCCCGATGCTGCTCCAAGCCCTCGCGGGCGGGCTGGTGATCGGATTGTGTGTGGCCTATCCGCTGCAGCGATTCTTCGATCTGATTCCGCCGAAGAGCACCATGCTCAAGGCCGTGGTGCTCAGCGGAGCTGCCCTCCTCGCAGTCACCGTGCTGATCGAAGTGCCAGCCAAGTTCATCGCAATACCGGATTCTGGCGTTCGCTACTTCCTCATTGGACTGCTGTTCAACGCCCTACGTTTCCTCGCCCTCGGCGTGGTGATCGGCATCGTCCATGGGCGACAGAGGGCGGGTGCGGAGGGTTGACCCGCTGGCTGACACCACCACAGCCAGCGTTTGCTCCCATAGGCGGGACGGACCATTACGCACGCCTCAACCACTTGCGACCATTCGTTTCGTGACTCTTCTCGACGAGGTTGTTCAGACCGACTACGGACAGTTCGACCTGGTGTGGGCCGCAGCTCCGGGCGGGTTCGACGGCAACTTCGACCGCTTCTTCGCTGGCCAGGTCAATGGGCTCGTTGGGGCGGCCGACCCCGGCGGGCTTTACCTGCACTTCGCCCGCCGTTCGGGCGGCTCTCGGGTGCGGATTGAGCTGCTCAGTCAGGAGCCCCAGCTTCACGACGAAGACCCATGGGAAGACCTCGTCGAGGTGTCGGTGACCGTGCCTGAAGGAAGCGCTCCCAACTGGTTCTCGTGGGGCGATGAGGACTCCGGCGAGCTCGCCCTCCCGTCCGGCACCTACCGGGTCCGCGTCAGCGCAGAAGGACGCGACCTCGGCGCCGACAATGAGTTCGCAGATGAGGTAGTCGACACCTACCTACTCGAGTTCTGGCCTGCGCCCTACCGTCCCGACGAGATCCTGAAGGTGGGCAGCGTGGACGCCCAGTACTGGCATCAGGAGGTCGGCAGTCGTCGCTGACTTGCCTGAAGTCCTGGTCAGTGCAGGAATAACGCTCAGCGGCCGCCGTCGAGCTTCGCCATCTCCTCGGCGATCCAGCGGGCGGTCTCGCGGGTGCAGGCGCCGGGTTCGCTGAAGGCGACGGCGAAGACGCCGGTGATCTCGGTGAGGGTGACGACGCCTTGGAGCCCAAGGATGGCGTCCGCTTCAGCGGCGTACTCATCGGCCGGGCCGCCTTTGGCGATCAGTCCCACGGGGTCGGCTTTCGCCAGGATCTTGATTAGCTCGTCGCGGGTGATAGCCATGGGGCGAGCCTACTGGCGTTCGGCCAGCGACGATCACCGGCACCTCCGTCCGCGCCCAGCCTTCGCGGAGTTGGTCCCGTCCGGCCTACCCGTGGAGCGGTTCGCGTTGGGACGGTGCCGCGAAGGGGTCCCAGTCTGGGTCGGTGTGCAACTCAAGCTCGATCTCATCAGCGGCCTGCTGCGCCCGCTCCGCACCGATGAGGTGCCCCAACAGTGCGGCGGTCATGTCCATGCCAGCCGCGACTCCTGAGGACGTCCAGCGGTCGCGATCATGCACCCACCGGGCGGCAGCCATCCATTCGACGCTGCCTCCGTGGGTGGCGGCCCATTCGAAGGCCCGCTTGTTCGAGGTGGCGCGATAGCCGTCCAGCAGCCCGGCCGCAGCCAACAATGCCGAACCGGTGCACACCGAGGTGACGATTTCGGCGCCGGAGGCCCAGCGATGCAGCCAGCCCAGAAAGTCCTGATCGGTGACCAAGGCGCGGGTGCCGAGCCCACCGGGCACCATCACGATCTGCGGAACCTCAGCATCGGCATAGCTGCTGGTCGCGATCACCTCGGCGCCCTGGAAGCTGCGAACAGCCCCAGCTTTGGGGCCAAGCAGGGTCACCGAGAACTCACGGGAGAACCGGCCGAGAAGCTCTAGCGGGCCGAAAACGTCGAGCAACTCGAAGCCGTCGAACAGGACCACCGCGACCGTACGAACTTCGCCATCAACCATTTGAGGAGTCTGCCAGATCGGCGGGTAGCGCCCTGGCCGCCGGCGCCAAACTGTCAGGTCGGCAACTCAGTTGGCCGCGGCCCACGCACCCTTCGCGCGTATATCGGATGCGACGAGCCGATCGCCGCGTAGCTCTCTCGGGCAGAAACCAGGGAGTAGCCGTTGGCACCATCGACCAACTCGGGGTCGGCGGACTGATAGGGGTCGTCTTCCCAAAAACACACCGGGCACAGCTCGTAGTCACCGAGTTCAATGAGCGTTAGGCACTCGCAGCACGGGCACGGGAAAACGCCCGCGGCGTCGGCACCGGAGGTCACTCGATCAATCCAGGTGCGAAATCGCTGACGCCAATCGGGGCTCACGGCTGAACCCTAGCGACTCGCGCCCACCACGGGCTCCTTGCGCTACGGCTGCGATTCGGAGTCAGAAGTGAATGGGCTGGACGATGACCAACCAGGCCAATGCCACGCAGTTGACCACCACCGCTTCACCACCACATGGCACCAGGATTCCACCACGTCGCCGTCCTCAGAGCCGAGTGATCAGTGCCATCCCCAGGTCGAACAATTCCGTTGGGCTGTTCGTGCAACCTTGACCACCATGCTCGCGCGTTTCCTTCTTGTGTGCCGGCGAATTGGATGTGGCGTAGAAGACGAGCGGAGTTTTGTCTCTGCGCTGGCGCATTGCATCCAGGAGAACGTAACCTTCGCGGTCGCCTTCCACGCGCCCCATGTCCGAGATGACCAGATCGAAATCCTGCTGGCCAAGAAGCTCGAGAGCCTGCGTCGTGTTGAGCGCGAGCTTGATTTCGGCGCCCGCCGCCATGAAGGCCTGCCGCTCCCACACATTGTTCTCGGGGCGGTCATCGACCCAGAGGATCTGAGACTCGCCCCCTTCGCGCACGCGCCTCACTACGGTCTCAACTACTTTCGACACCTGTTGCTCATCCTCGGGTCCCACGGCGTCAAGCCGATCTCGGCGCGCCTGTGCCGCCGACAGGAAGGCTACGGATTTGAGCTGGCCCTGAGTAGCGGCGAGAAAGGCGTCATCGTTCCGGAAGTCGGTAGGCGCATACAAACGATTCGGGTGCTTTGCGATCAGCCAGGCAAAGACGCCAAGCACAAGCACCGGATAGACCACTAGGAACCACACAAGGGGCGCCCGAAGCTGGGTATCTAGCGCCGTCCCAAAAGTCACCACCGAAGCAAGCGCATACACCAGCACTAGCGCCAGTGCCACGATCCCCAACGGGTTCCGTGCCAATGAAGGGGCCACACCGAAGAAGGAAGGGTCGGGAGCATTGGTCCTTGGTGCGTCGCCTATTTCCATGTGGACATATTGACAGACAAAGACACCGAAAAGCCGAATCGCGAGGCGTGGAAGGTCTCCAAAGCGGAACTCCACACGGCCGCAGCCCTCCACGGCGGATGGCAGCCCGAGGCTTGCTTCCGTATCCGACTTGCCCGGGGGCGGGGCTCCTGTGGCCGGCGCGCATGTCGGTCAACTACTGAGGTTGGCCCGTTCACTGGCCTGCTGCCCGTGCCGGAGCGCCTCCAGGTGGTCCAGATGCTCCGCCCATAATTGCTGCGAGATTTCGCCAGCGGCCGTATTCTCGAAATGCCCACCCCAGGGTCGGGCCGGGCAGTGCGGCGAGCGGGCACGCCCCGACTGCACGGTGAGATCTGTCCGCGAGGACGGCATCGGCACCTGCCCTCGCCGCCACGGCGACTGTGCGCACACCAATCCAGGCCCCACCCCGGGGCGCGACTTTGACCGCCAACCCGCCAGCGGACGCTGAGGCGGAAGACCCGTCACCGCGAATCCCGAGACGCTGACGACACGGCGTCTACACGAAAAATCGAACGCAGGTCTCACAGGCCGCCGAGCTTTCTACGCACCAACGAACGGGGAGTTCAGGATGCGAACAGAAATCAAGCACCACGTACTACAGATCAGCGCCGCGCTTCCGCTTGGATTGCTCCTAACCGGAATTGCTGCAGGTCCGGCTCTCGGCGTGGACGGCGTCATCGTTGAAGAGACGACAGTGACGGCCACCCAAGACGGCGGCACCATCACCGCCGAGGTGAGGTTGACGAATCTAGGGCCGCAGCGGATGACGCTTCCGGCCAGCCAGGAGGTCAAAGAGGGGTGCTCGGCGAGCGTAAGAAACAGGGATCTCGAACTGCTCCAGACCACGACCGCGTCAATCCAGTTCGACGGATCCTGCTTCTCTGAAGAGTCCCCAATCCTCCAGGTGGACCTGGATGGCGACCAGCGCCCCATTCCGGCGATAACGGTGCGGTCGCCGACCGGGCCTTCAGATTGGGCGCCCGCGGAAACTGGCATGTGGTGGGGCATCGCCCTCGCCGTGGTGGTCCTATCCGTCGGAATCCTGGCCAAGTGGCAGGCCGACCACACAATGAGGAAATCCGAAGACGCGCGTAAAAGCGCGTATGCGGACGTCCAAACAGTGGTCAATGCCCGCATGGTGGCGGCCGGCGGCGACGCGCTTCAATGGAGGCCCCAGCTTCCCGTTTTGAAGTACCCCTGGTTTAGTGGTTCGGTTGGCAACCTCGAGGCCGGCTGGTCCCTGGGGGCCTCCTTTGTCTCAAACCTCACGCTGGGTAGCACCGCGGTCGTCGCCTTGGTGACGAGTGTTGACGCCGCGACCGCCATCCTCGGAGGGGAGCCGAAGGCAGCCTTCCGCGTAATGGCTGTCATCGGGCTCGTCAGCGCGGTGCTGATTGCGATCGCGAACCTGATCGTGAAGGTGCTCGGGTCAAAGGCTTCCGAAGTCACTCCGATTGGCCTGATCGTTGCCACGGCGATAGTTGTTGGTGCTGCAACCCTGCAGACGGTCACCGTCGGTGCTTCGGCGGCACGGCTAGTCGCCCCGCCAGCTGAGATAGTGGCCAGCCCGCTCACTCCGGCCGAGTGGTTCGCGTGGGCCGCCACGGCCCTCTTCGCAGTGGCATTAGGTCTCTACGGGTTGACGGCGGTCTGGAGGTGGATAGTCGGAGGTGCGCCCACCAACGTGCCTCCAATTCCCGCCGACGCACTTGCCGCTTGGAGCGGCAGGGCGAAGTGGCAGCAGGAGATTGTCAAACAGGACTTGCAGAAGGCCTTCAAGCCGTGGCTTGAGACCGATAAGCGGCGCGAACCTCGCGAAGCCGAGGAGGAGCGCGAAGCTAGCGAGACCCACGAGTCCGCCGAGCGCAAATCCCAAGCGGCCGAGGATGAGCGTCAAACTCGCACGGCCGCCCAGAGGCTCCGCCTTGCTGGTGGAGAGGAACTCCAGAGCGCCCTTCTTTAGTTCACATCCGAGGGGCGCCTCTGCGATTCGACCGACCCCTGAAACGCCATCCGGACGGCCTGCGAGCTGGTGGGCCAGATCTTCGCGCGGTTACCCGGTGTCCTCCCCTGTCCAGACATCGCGGGACCGGGACCCGTCTCTGATCACGTGCTCGAGGTGGCCCCGAGTTGGTACCGCTGGATGCTGGTGGCCTGGCTCAAGGGCGGAAAGCGTACAAGCCAGGAGGGGAATCCCATCCGGGGCTCGGGATCGTCGAAGTAGGAGAAAGACTCGACGAGCCGGATTCCTGGGCTCCAGGTCTCGACGTCCTTCGGGTCGCGCACCGCCCAACGAATGCGGGCCGCAGAGCGCATGAAGAGCAGGTGGAGGTTGTCAATCCGCTGGGCGAGCGGCGTGCAGACATCACAGACCAGTTCGGCGCCGGGGAACCGGTTCTGGAGGGCCAGGATCAAGTCCTTCACCTGAGCCTCATCGAAGTACAGGAGCATTGCTTCGGCCACGAACAGCACCTGGTCAGATTCGTCGTGATCGAGCTCAGCCATCCAGCTGGTGTCGAAAGCGGAGTAGGCCAGGTAGCGATCTCGGTCGGATTCGGGCAGCAATCGCCGTCGCAGATCGACGACCTGCGGCAGGTCCAGGTCGAACCAACGGACCTGGCCGTTGTCGACCCGCTGGAAGCGGGCGTCCAGACCACAGCCGAGATGAACCACCGTGCCTGCGGGGTGGCGCCGCAGGAAGTCGAGGACGAAGCGGTCGAACTCGCGTAGTCGGACCACACACTGGACCAGGTCGCCGCGTCCCAAGCGGACCCGTCGCCAGTCGTAGTCGATCCGATCCACCATCGTCGAGGCCACTGGATCGGGCACGAGTGGCTCAGGCTCACGCTGCTCAATAGCCCTCGCCCACAACGGAATCAGCAGGGTCTGAGATACCGGATCTGTCATATCGATAGTGAGCTTGGCCATGCCCCCTCCAATGTCGGACAACTACATCATCTCCCGATAGCAGGATGCCCCTCAGTCGAGCAACTTCAGCCCCACGACACCACCGATGATGAGCGCCAGGAACAGCGCTTTGAGCAGCGAGAACGGCTCCTGCCCGGTGAGCATCGCGTAGACGACGGTCAGCGTCGCCCCAATGCCAACCCACACCGCGTAGGACGTCCCGGTGGGCAGCGTCCGCATCGAATAGGCCAATCCAGCCATGCTCAGCACAAGGCCAGCAGCGAACACCACCGTGGGTACCACTCGGGTAAGGCCCTCAGACCGGCCCAGGGCGGTTGCCCAAACCGCCTCCAGGACACCGGAAATGACCAAAACTAACCACGCCATGACAAACCCTTCACGGGCCGTCTTGTCGCGTTCCGGGTACGGCACCCCTCGTCCGGGATCCTCAGCAAGGGATCTACCCCAAGCCTAGCAACCCCTCCGGAGTGGGCTCCCCCGACCTACTCACGCCCTTCCGCGAGCGGAATGAGCATCGTCCTGAACTCCCCCGGCGTCGTGTGCAGCTGCCAGATGCGCTCCGCAACCCCGTCCACGCCGTTGCTGACCTGGAGCTTCGGGATCGAGCCCGGAATGACCAGCTGGACGACGCGCACGCCGTCGGCAGCCAGGGCTTCATGAAGCATTTCGCCGTAGGCGCTCTCGGCCGGGAACGCCACGGATGTGCCGGAGAAACCGGCCCGGGCCTTCACCGAGGTGCCGCCGTTGATCAGGATGATCGTGCCGTCCCCCGCGGCGCGCATCGCCGGCAACACCGCCCGGGCCGCGGTGATCAGTCCCAATGCTGAAAAGCGCAGCGCTTCGAGCGCGAGTTCAGGGGTGAGGTCGAGCACGGGCTCCAGATATGAGCGGGACGGGAGCGGGCTGTACTGCAGCACGGTGATCGGACCCAAATCGGCGGCCGCTGAGGTGAGGGCCGCCTCGAGGGACGCGCCATCGCGAACATCAGCTGAGTATCCGCGCGCGGTCACGCCGCCGTCGGCGAGCTCGGCCGCCATGGCGTCGAGCTTCGTTTGGTCACGCGAGACCAGCGCGATCGCGAACCCTTCGCGTCCGAACCTGCGAGCTACCGCGGCGCCCAAGCCGGGGCCCGCTCCGACGATTGCCAGCGTTGCCATTTGGGTCTCCATCACTAAGGGGGTGAACTGTGCCCGAGCCTAGCGTGGGCCAGTGCCGAGCCCTCAGGAGGGCTACGGGGCTCGAAGAAGCCTTCTGCGATGATGGCGACATGGTTGCTGAACTGTCTTCTTGCCCGGCGTGCCAAAACGAAATGCGCCCAGGAGTAGTTGTGGGGCGCTCCCCTGGGGTGAAGTTCAAAGCGGAAACCGACGTCTTCGGCGACTTGGGCGGGATCCTGTTGACCAGCGGCTTCTTCAACCACAGCGCCGCAGCGTTCCGCTGTGAATCATGCGGAACGGTGGTCATCCCCGGCGCCTGATTTCACGCTGCTGACCGGATGGGTTTGCGGGACTCCTGTCGCCCACACGGGGTCTGGTCACCCCGACGCCGAGCGCGGAATGCTTGTGGTGTGTCTTGGAGCACCTGATCTCGCAAAGGGAAGACCCTGGGAGGGGAGTCACCCGCGAGGAGTATTGGAAGTGCCCGCAGGCATGCAGGCCGCAACATCGACGTTGCATGGAGGAATCATGGAGAAGAAGTTCTACCAAGACTTGCTCGACAAGATGTCTGATGGCGTCTACTTCGTCAACAGGGACAGGGCCATCACCTACTGGAACGACGGCGCGGAGCGCATCAGCGGCTACAGCGCCCAGGAAGTGCTTGGCCACAGGTGCGCGGAGGGACTCCTGCGCCACGTCACGGACAGTGGTCAGCAGTTGTGTCGGCACGGATGTCCACTGCTCGGGGTGATGAGAGATGGCGAGCCCCGCGAGGCCGACGTCTTCATGCATCACAAAGACGGACATCGCGTCCCGATCACGGTACGGGGCCAAGCACTACGGTCCGACGATGGACAGATCGTCGGGTCCGTCGAGATCTTCCATACCCGGGGAACCAATCCCTACGCGGCCCACTGCCGGGAGCGCGTGGACGACTCGTTGGATACCGTCACGGGCCTGGCGCCGCGCCGCTTCGGTGAACTGCAACTGAAGGCCCTGACCCAGGCGGTCGATGAGGAGACCGCCACCCTCGGGGTGTTGTTCATCGACGCGGACCACTTCAAGGATGTCAACGACACCTACGGGCACAAGACCGGCGATGAGGTACTGCGCATGGTCGGCCAGTCAATAGTCAACGGACTGCGACGCGGCGACATCCCGGTGCGGTGGGGCGGTGAGGAGTTTCTGGCCCTGCTGCCCGGAACCAACCAAGCCGGGATACGCGCCGCCGCCGAGCGGGTTCGCATGCTGGTGGAGAACTCCTGGATCCAGAAAGGTGACGTGCAGGTGCGGGTGACGATCTCAGTCGGCGCCACGATGGCTGTACCGAACGAGACCGGCGACGAGCTTCTTGAACGCGCTGACAGGCTCATGTATGCGAGCAAGCAGGGCGGACGCAACCGCGTCACGACAGACACCGGCGCACTCATCAGTAACGCAGAACGACCCATCCTCGGCACCGCTGCCCCCTGGGATACTTTGTCAGCTGAGCCAAGAGCCGCCAACGGTGGGGTTGTCCTCGCCGCCAGCTGAGTTGGCGAACGGCGCTAGTTTCTGACGATCCGTAACGGCCACCGGCACCGGTGCACCACAACTGGGCGGCGAGACGGCTCCGCGGACGAACAGCTGATCGTTCAGGTTGTGGAAGTATCCGCGGCAACCTGGCGTGCCTGCTCGCGCTCGGCGCGGCCGACGGTGACGGCGATGTCGAGCTCGTTGCCCTCGGGGTCGGCCACCGTCCACCAGTCAGGGGCGTAGGCGTCGAAGACCACCCGGCCACCGGCCGCTACGGCGGCAGCGACCCGCGCCTCGGCCTCGTCGTGGGGGACGAAAAGGTCGAGGTGGACGCGGTTGCGTTGCGGCCTCGGCTCGTCCATCTGCTGGAAGAACACCGGCGGATTGAGCCGGCGCGGGTCGTACAGGTCGGTGAGGTCCTCGCGAGGGTCCACCACGTAGCCGAGCGCCACCCGCCAGAACTCCCGCACCGCCGGGACGTCGAGGGCGTCGATGCCCAACTGGAAATCGCGAATCTGGGACGTGTCAGCGACGAGCCCCAGATCGCGGGCCACCGATTGGACGGCTCCCGCTAGCGCGGCGAACCCGTCGGTCTCCTGCTGGTCTTTGCCGCTGTCGACGGTCACCCCCGGGTAGCGCAGGTCGATCAGCAGGGGCAGTCCAACATCATCGGCCAACCCGGCCACCGCCTCGACAAACTCCACACCCTGGTCGAAGCTCGTGATCGGGTAGTAGGTGGCCGCGGTCAGCATCACGCGCCAGTCGCTGGTGCCGTCGCCGTCCAGGACGCCGTTGGCCTCGGCCAGCGGGAAGACGTCCACCTCGTTACCTTCGGAATCGGCCACGGTCTGCCACCACTGGTTTTGGTAGGTGACGTGCCCGCCCGCGGCGTTGAGGGCAGCCAGCTTGGCCTCGACCCGTTCCCAGGGAGTACCTGCATCGATATGGACGCGGTTGCGTAGCGGACGCGGGGAGTCCATCTCCTGGAACCACACCCGAGGGTGGCGCCCCAACGGGTCGGACAGGAGGTCGCCGGGGGCCCGGTCGAAGCCAAGCGCGGCCTGCCAGAACGGCACCACCGCTTCAAAGTCGATGGCGTCGATCGCCAACTGCAGGCGCTGGGTTGCCGCCGGGTTCGCGACCAGGCCGAGTTCGGCGGCGGCAGCCGAGATCCGTCCAGCCAAGGCCACATCATTGGCAGTCAGCGATTTGGTGTCATGGGTGTAGGTGCGCACGTGGACCCCGGACGCCCGAAGATCGACATCGGGGTGGTGGCCCATGGCTTCGGCCACTTCGCCGATCTGCTGGACGAGTGCCGCCCCGGCCCGATGTGTTGGCGCATCAAACCAGGCGTCCGCCCCGGCGTTCAGTGCCCGCCAATGGCCGGTTCCGTCCGCTTCCTGGAACTGCTGAGGAGTCAACGCTGCGTCGGCCATCACGGCCTCCTTCTGATTGAGACTCTCCTCGTAGTATCGCGAGTACGTGCTCCGGATCTCCAGGGCATATCTGCGCACTGGGTGGGGGACGTCGCCGACTCTCAAGTGGCATCTGCCCATGCCGCTGGCCCGGAAATGACTACTACCCGGAAGGTGATCGCCAGCGACTACTCGATCCATCCGTTGACCGCTGACACGTGGAACGCGTTCGCCGGCTTGGTGGAGCGGCACAACGGGTTATTCGGTGGGTGCTGGTGCATCTGGTTCCATCCTGAGTATGCCGAGCGGGGGCAGAGTTACAAAGCCAACCGCGCACTCAAAAAGCAGCTGGCCGAGACCGAACAGGCCCATGCGGCGTTGGTGATCCTCGGCGACGAGGCGATCGCGTGCATCGCGGTCCATCCTGGCGATGACCGCAGACTCTATGGACGGCAAGCAACCGGCGCGCGGGTGCGCCCTCCGGGAATAAGGCCCCGCCAGCAGCTCAGCGTCACGTGTGCCGCTGAGCACCCTCGGCACGTTTCCGGGTCTGAACATCAGCGATTTCGAACAAATCGTTGTGCCAGTTGGCCCTCTGACTGGCATCCACGTGTGGAACAGGCGCCCCCATGAAGAAGCGCCCTCGGTTGTGGATGACACCAACTGGCTCAGCGGCACCGATTCGAATCAGGCGACACAGTTGCGGGGCGCCCCCCGTCGAGGGGTCGCTCTGACTATTCAGCCACTCGACGAAGGTGATGTAGGCGGCGCGGCTGGTTCCCTCGCCCACGCGGCCCGCCCGCTCCTTGTCAAACTCCTTGATTGGTTGTGCGCCGCTGCCCCCGCGAATCACGACCCCAGACTGCGTCGGCATCGAAAGGTCGCGAACGTCCCAGCGGGCTAACCTCGGCTTGTACTGAAAAGTCTGCACGTAGAACGTCGAGGTCATGCCCACGCCATGTCGCCCAAGGTGGACGATGGTGAATTCCTCGGTAGCCGGAAATCCCCTCACCATCAGGGATAGCTGTTCAGTGATGACATTACGCCACTGCTCCGGGCCCGTGCCTGTGGTCACTCCTTGGTCGATCTGATCAGTGATCTGGGTTAGGGCTAGGGCCGGGAAGAGGACGTGGCCCCAGTAGGCGAAAACGTGCGGATGGCGTTGGCAGTAGAACACTTTGCGTCCAAAGTCCCAGTGTTGGGCTCCGTCCCAACTAATCCGGCTGTCGCTCACTACATTGAGCGAGGCGACACCGCGGGCATCCACGCCCGCCCAAACCTGAACAGTGGTCATGGTTCTCCTCGTCGAGACGTGTGGCATTCTAAGCAACGGAGCAGTCTCCACCTGGTCGTGGGGTCAAACCTACGACCAAGGACGCAACTCCCGGGGCCGGCCCAGATCATGTCGGCACGAGTTGTCACTGCCCGGCTTTGCCGGGCACCCGGGTCTTAACGGGGGTGGCGAACATATGCCTCGCCACCCCCACTCCCGGACAGGCCCCTACCGGCTCTCAGCTGGCCGAGGAGGGCGGGGTCGTCCGAGGCGCTCCAAGAGAACACGAATCCAGGTGCAAGTGCGGCGGCCCGGCGCTTCGCGACTTCAGTCTCATTCACTTCCGCCAACGCACCCGCCCGCTGCCCCTGCAACACGGCTAGGGCTCACTACTAACCGGTGGGCCCACCTGAGCGAAACCCTCCTCACGAAGGAAGTCGACGAAGGCTAGGTGTCCGATCTGAAAGTCGTCGCAGACATTGGGGATTTTTGGACGATCTGCCCTGTGCTGTTTCGGTGACTCCAGGGAGATCACTGTCAGACCCCTCGCTTTGGCTAACGCCATCACCTCAAGGTCCCCCAGGTAGTTCCAGTCAAGCCCATAGGCGGGGTACCTGTTCACGATCTCCTTGGCCGCCGCGAGTTGCTCATCGATAGTGACGTCCTGGAAGACGAACTTGTGATCGATGCGCCAAGCTTCCACCCGTTCGAGGCGGGTCCACTTCCGGAGTTCCGTTTCAACCCTCCGGGCTGCGACAACGCGTCCATCCACGAACGCACGCTGGAGGAAATCCCACTGCGGCCCGAAGACGTCTGCCGGGTACCGCTCGTACTCGCCGTCGCCAAGGAAACTGAGGATGACATTGGTGTCGATGGAGTACTTGGCGAACAGCGACTCCTGGAATCCGGCGGACATCAGTCACCGCTCGCCAGCGCCCGGATCAAGGTGCCCACGTTGTGCTCACCAATCCCGAGCAGAGCGCCTGCGTCCTGCCGGTCGATAGTGCCTTCAGACAGCGAGTCGACGATCCGGTGCGCGAACATCCGTCCGGCTTTGTTGATCGCGACTGTGTAGTAGGGCGGGTGTCCCTTCGACGTCCTGCCGCCGCTGCGCCTGGCGGCTCGCCGTGACTCCATAGCGTCGTAGGTGTCTTGGGGAATCACCTGGCGATCGCGCAAGGCAATCAGCAATGCCTGCTGGCTGACATGCGCTCGCCCACTCAACGTCCGCAGCGCGTCATCGGACGCCTTCTCCGAGCCCGAGAACTGCCCAGGCACTAGGAGCCGATCGAGCAGGTCTCGAGGCATCAGGACCCCGGCGGTCACCTCATTGCAGAACCGTTCAACCTCGCTGTGATCGAGCAGGTCGCAGATACCGGCTGAGCGAAGCGTGACGTGGCAGTACTCGTGGATCACGGAGAAGATCCGCGGATGAGGTTCGTCCTTGGTGCTGACCACAACTACCGCTTGCTCGCCCCGCACTTTGCTGAAGGCACGCACGGTCGGATCCTTAAGGCTTCGCTGCGACACGTAGACGTTCTGATTGTTCAGCGCGGCGACCCACAAGCGCAACGCGCCAAAATCGTCTATCGCTGCCAACTGATCATCAACTGAAACGCCAAGGAATGACCGGATACGCGAAGCCAGGTCGGCGGCCAGGATATCTCCTGTGACCTGCGGCGAACGGTATCCCCCGCGAGGAAAGAGGTCAGCTGCTGCGTCAAGCATGAGATCGACCATCTGTAGCTCGGCAATGAGCTCGGGAGATAAGGCCACCATGCGGTTCGCATGGGTTCGGTTGTCACTGCCCGTGCTCGGATAGACCTCGGGAGTATCAATCAGGAGGTAGGACCACGGACGTTTAAAGACCTTGGCAAGTGCCACCAGATCGTCGAACTCAACATCCTGATCCGCCCGGAGAAGGTCGTGCGGGCGCACCGCCGTCGCCGTCCGCTCGGCGACAGCATCTGCAGTCATGTTCCGATTCGCAAGCAGGCTCTCAAACCGAGTGCAACTCATACGAACCTTCGCCATGCCCTGACTCTAGGGCGAGGATAAGACGATTGCTGGGAGTTGGCAGTCGAAGGCTAGGTTGTGCGCCCAGACGTCGGACGCACCCAGAGAGCTACTGAAGTCGACAACCGTCGAAGTCACGGGCCCTGGGGTGGGATCGGCACCCGAAGCGTGCCGTCCTGACCCCGAATCCGAAGCTCCATCGTGGCCGGTACAGGCTGGCCCCAGACTCCCAACAAGGTCACCTCAATCGCACCCTTTGGCTGAATCACGACCGGAAGAAGGCCAAACGGCGCTTGAACGAAGTCGCCGGTGTTCTCGAGCCGCTCGATCGCGATCCCCATGCTTGTCGTGTTTCGGAGGCGCCACAGCACTCCGCTGTCGCGCTCAAACACCAGCGGATCAGGCCTGGCGGTCGCGGCCAATTCCTCCAATGCCCGCGTCTGTCGACCTACTTCGACAAGAGTCGCCTCTGCCCGTTCTGCCGCCGCCTTCGACTCGTCCCGAGCTTTGCGGGAAGCATTAGCTCTCCACCACGAGAACGCGGCCCCGCCGAGCGACAGCACGGCACACACCGCGACTATCCATTCCGTCATGAATGAATGGTGCCACTCGCCTGCTGCCGTGGGGCTGATCCCGCTCACCGCTCAGCGTCGCCAACGGGCCCCTCGCGGCCCGGACACCGAACCAATGGGTTCGCTGGGCGCTCTCGGACGCCAGGGCGTAGGACGAGATGAACCCGCTGGGTGGCTCCAGCGAAGGTGCGGAAGCCACCCAGCGGCTCGCCTATGCTGCAGCGACCTCCACATACCCGCGTCGACGGGATTCCTGGAAGTTCTCTCGCAGTTCGTACTCCACGCGGGACACCAGGTCGCTCGGGAAGTGGCAGCTGGGGCCGGTACCCGGACCCAGGTCGACAGGTGATCCACTCGAATCGCACCGGAGCGACTCCGGAACCTGGCGGCTGACCACAACGCAAAGGGTATGCACGTGGCCGTGGTCGCACGTCACATGGGTGGTGACACGAAAGTCAGGCTGCGGCATCTCACTTACCCTGCTTGCCGTAGGGGGCTTGGTTGGTCGGTTTCAGGCTGACGCCAATCTCGGAGGCGTGGGATTGGACTGCCTCCGCAGTTCGATCCATCTTCAAGCCGATGACCCGAGTTGGAGTGTTCTGACCGGCAAGCTGACGCAGCTGCCGATTGTCGGTTGGGGTCCACGACTTGCCGTGGTTTGCGGGTTTGGACATGTTCGTTCCTTCCTTGCGGTGAGCGAATAGCCGACCCGCCCCTGTTTCACGAACTCACCCTCTTGCGGGGCTGCGCTCGCGAGGTGCGCTACCGTGGGCCACGCAAGTCTGGACGCTTGTAACGCGTAGCCCCGATCATCGGCTAACCCCGAGGTCGGGGCTTCGCAATGTTTTTCGACAATGGCTGCAACCACAACATCTGGGTGAATCCCAGTCTTGTAACTACAACCACTGGATACTCTACCGGAGAACACAGACAGTTGAGGGGTTCAGGGCCGCATCGAATCGAACAGGTATTCGGCGGAGCCGGCTCATCAGATCTGATCCGTCCTTGCGAGCCGATGCTACGGTGCCAATCGAGGCACGCCCGGCGTTCACTGGAGTCGCGTACCTCGGGCAAACTCACTCGTGCTCCAGGCTTGGTTTACCGTCGAGCCGGTCTGGTCCAAAACTCAGCCTTCTTCGAGTTCGATTGAGTCGGCTGGGAAGAAGCGAACCTCCCCAGTGCCGCTGTCCAAGACTGCGTAAACCGCCACGTTGGGATTCTCGGGCAGCGATCGATACTCAAACACGCCGTTTCCGGGACGTCCGAGCACTCGACCTTGGAACCCAGCTTTACGGGCGACTACACGATCTCCAAGACCAAACATTGCCCCAGCCTGACACGGAACAAAGCCCAGTGAACCAGAATGCGGAAAGTCCGCCTGTCGCCTGGCGAAAGCCCCGCTCCCCCTTCAATTGTGGTGGACTTCCCACATGGATGACGCGAGCCTGCTGGTCGATCAACGCTCGGCGTCCCTGGCTGCCTCTGAGGCTGACGTCAGGATGTGGGCCACCGGCCGACGCGTGTTTGTTTCTAGCCTCATCACTGACATGCCGGGGGAACGCTCGGCTGTGCGCGCCGCTATCGAGGCGGTCGGGGCCACCCCGGTGATGTTTGAGGATCTAGGTGCTCAAGACGTGTCGGCGGAGCAGGCCTATCTGTCCGGGGTTCGCAGTTCCGAGGTCTATGTGGGCATGTGGGGGCCGCGGTACGGGGTGCGGATGGGCGACGGATACTCGGCCACCCACGCTGAGTTCTTGGAAGCAGAACGCGACGGTTTGCGACTGTGCCTATTCGTGCATGGGGATAAATCAGGCGAGATGGACGGTCCTCAGCGCGACCTCATTCGGAGTGCACGCAGCTTGTATACGACCGGCTCGTGGCGCGACGTGACGGATCTTGGGCAACAGGTTCGGCGGCGTCTGGAGGGCCTGGCGGCCGAGGAACTGGCGCCATGGGTGCGTGTTGGCCGGACCCTGTTTCGTGCGCGAGAGATCACGGATGATGGAAGGACGATCACGATCGATGCGGTCGTGCGCAGCGACGCGGTTCACTCCGAGTTGGTGCGTCTGCGTGACCAACGCTCTAGCGGGGTCGCTTTCGCATCCCCCAGCGATGCGCAAGCTGTGCAGATCGCTGCACTGTCGACTCGGATCGTGTCGACGGTCGGCCACGAGGAGCACTTGACCTTGGTCGTGCAGGGCCAGCGGGGATCGAACATGCGTGCGGCGATCAACGGCGTCGCGGCCGACGAGGTTACCCGCCGTGCGCTCTCCGATGGACTCTTCGGCACCTCGATGCTTGGTCAGCAGATGGCGTGGCTCGCTCGCCCAATCGATCCTCTGGCGGCCCTTCGAGGGCTCGCCCTCGACGACAGCATTCTGCGCCCGGCAGCACGCCTGCTATTCGGTGAGCGGCTTGTCTTCGAACAGATAGCCTCACGGATTGATTCTTTCAATCTCGGCCCCTCGCACCAAGGGATGCGGCGGCTCCGAGCCACCTGGACGCCACCCCAGCTCTACACGAATGAGCCGGACCTCGACCCTTTGTCGATCGACGGCACGGTCACGGGGCTGTGACCCTGAAGCCAGCACCCTTAGGTTCATCGAAGTTCGGCTGAGCAGGAACCGCAGCGCGTCTTGCGCACGATTGTCAGGGCGTCCGCAGAAACGCCCTCTGCGGCCTTCGACTCCTGCGCGATTCAACGCACTGCTGTAGGCATGGTGTTGACTCGCGAGCTGGGCGAGCGGCGTCCAGATCATATTTGGACGCCGCGCCGTTGGAGCGATATCCGACGCCACTAGGCCGTCTGAAGGCTCCGGACCCCCTGCCAACGCCACCCCAACCCCCGCGGCCTCCGCCGCCTCCGTATCCGCCGCTACCGGCCCGGCAAAGTCAGCCTCGCTATCGTTGCCGCGGGGAGGCCAGAATGTCGGAGCCTGAAGTGGAAATCGCGCCGTGGGCAGAGCGGTTGAGCTTGGTGTGTCTTGGTGGGTCCGCCGTGTCGATCACCGCTGCGGGGTTGGGGCTTGCGGGTGTCAGCCTCGGCGTGTCGGTCGTCACCCTGCTCGTGGCATTCACGGTGACTGCGCTGGCGACCCTGTGGACGATCTTCTTCTACGTTGTCGTGGTCGCCGCCGGGCGCAAGAGGCTGCTAGGCCATGGCTTGAAATCGTGGCGCATTGCGCTGCCGGGAACCCTGGTGGCCGTCGCGGCCGTGCTCGCCGGGATCGGGATGAGTGGCCCTGAGCGCACCCCGGCTCCGGCAACACCAGAGTGCGCGACGCGGATTTTGGACGGAGCCCTCGGCGAATACGTGTGCGCCTCACCGAGCGATTTCCTCCAAGCGCAGCTGACAGTTCAAATGATCTTCGCCTCAGTCTTTTCGGGAGCGCTCGCAATGCTCGCGATCTTCACCGCAGCGATCGCAGCAGCAATGAGTCAAAGGCCACCGCTAAGCGGCAGTTAGCCCCCGCCCGAGTTGCGACTGGCAGTTGACGGTGGCTTCGACGAGCTCAGCCGACTGGGGCCCATCCGATGACAACTCCCCAGCTCAGCGAAGGCTTCGCTGATGCCAGCGACGCGAGCCGTCCGGGGCACCGCAGGCGCAATGCCCTCCGTGGCGAGTCCCATAACTCCAATGACCATCCGTCGTGGGGTGGAGTCCCCACCTCACCGGCCAAGCGACTGCCTACTTCCGGCGCCTCCGCAGCAACGCCGTCGCCTCGTGTCCGAACACCGGATCTGCACGCAACGCGCCAACAACATTACGGCCGCGGTTGCCGCCGACCTTGAGGATCGGGCGTATGAAGTAGATCCGCGATTGGCCACGATCCTCAACCGAGAGGAAGTCGACTAGGTCGTCCAGCTGCGCCTTCGTAGCACACGCTGCCAGCGCAACAGCCGCACCATCCTCTTCACCCGGGCCCCTGGCCTGCAGCCACCGAGCCTTGAGCCGTCCCCAAAACGCCACGGACGGCCTCACAGCCAGTGCGCGGCCAAGGCTCTCCATCACCCGCTCCGGGTAGCCACCTCGCTCGAGATGATTTAGAAGCACCGGTAAGGCCGCCGGATACGGCTCCGATGTATTTACCAGATCCCAAACCGAGTCAACCTCGGCGCCGACCGCGCGCAGGTCGGCAACAATCGGCTGCTCCGCACGGCGCAGCGCCTGAACCCTGATCTCCCGTTCGGCCTCGGCCACCTCAATCGTCTGTTGGTACACCGGATCGTTCTGGAGCTGAACCATCAACTCCGTCGCGCTAATCCCCGTACGTTTGCCGAAGCCCGCCATGGACGCACTTTACGGCCAAGCGCCGCCGGACGTAGCTAGTCACGAAAGCCAGTTCAGACTGGTGTCATTCAGGAAACGCCGAAACCCGCGTCAACACCCTCCTGGTGAAGCTGCGCCACCATCTGGAGAGGTACGCCCAACCCGGCCGCGATGGCCTGGTATTCCCAAACGCCGATGGCGACCACGGCAGCCTCTACAAGCTAGACAAACACGGCTCAACCGACCGGGACCGCGACCTAGCCCGACGGCTATCAGTGCGTGCAGCGCACAACTTGGACCTCACACCTGGCCCGAACACGGGCGCTGAAGCCACTTCGGCCCCGACGAAAACGTGGCCGCCCCACCGTTACCGATTGGAACCTCCGCTCAAGACGGCAAACCGGTGCCAGCCTTTGGGTTGGGCGCCTAGCGCCTAGTGTTCCTGCGGAGGGACGAACCGCGGCGAGTCGCAAATACCAAGTCCCACACGAGAAGCGCGAAGGTCGCCGGAAGGGCAATACTCGCCAAGCCGAATGATCCCGTTGCCGAAACATCTCTCATAGCTAGGGCGATGGCGGCGAACACCAGGAGGAAGACAACGGGCGTATACCCATCGAACCAGACCCCGATTGGATGCCCCGTCAACCGCCCCAGCATCCATGCGTGGGCAGAACGCAAGCGCTGCGGGAGGTTTGTTCTCATGCCCGAGTAACTCCGATCAACTCGCTGAGTCATCGTCACCGCGGGAGGGTTTGCGCGGGGGCAGCGGCAAGAACCGAGACTGGAAAGTGGCAACCACGCTCTCAACCAGCGCGGCCGCACACAGCACCCCTGCTGCCATCAGCAGCCAAAACGAAGGGGCCGTGCCTCGGGGGAAGACGACCGATATGAACAGCATGACCAAGCCAGAGCCCCCGAAGAGCGCAGTCAAACCGGTAATGTCCAGGGCCCAACTGATACGCGCCTCATGCATATGGGCAACGAATTCACGCAGGCCACTAAATCGTTGCCTCACGCATCATCACCGCCCCAGAACCAAGTCGTCGATCTGACCTGCCGTCTTGCATCCAACCACGCCTCCAGCGATCCCTCCGGAGACTCACCAACCAAGCCTCCGAACAGGCCCGCGTACGCGGTCCTCCACGCGGCCCAGCCAGCAAACCCGGGTGCCCGCGATAACGCCGATGGTAGCTGTCCCAGTAACGATGATGGCATCGACTGACGACACCGCGGCACGTGTGACTGGGTCAGTCCTGTCGCTGAACTTCTTCATCGCCATCGCGCACCCGCCCACGCCGGGGCAGCGGCAAGAACCGAGACTGGAAAGTGGCAACCACGCTCTCAACGAAGGCGGCCGCAAACAGAACAGCTCCTGCCCAAAGTAGGAACGTCATCGCCCCGCTGCCCCGCGGCATAGACAACGCGACCATCACAAGCAGGAATCCCCCGATCCACAGAATTGCAGACAGGCCGGTGATGTCAAGAATCCATGCAATCCGGCCCTCATGAAGGCGCGCCACGAAGCGAATTAACCTACGGGACCAGGCTCTCATCAAATCACCGCCTTAGCAGCATGCTTTTCTGGCTGACCACGTCAGCACCAACCAAGCCACCAACAATTCCGCCAGCTCGGCCGCGCCCATAAGTGCCGATCGTACCCACTTAGGTCGCCTGCCCGAAGCGTGGATCCTGGTAGTCGCAGGCTGGCCCCGGCATTCGAAGCTCGCAGTGCCTACGGGCGCGCCCGAGACTCAGTCCTCGGGCTGGTCTCGCCGATTGGAGAGCCAACCGTTCTTGCCGTACCACCTGCCGGTGCCCTCGCGAGCATCATCCTTGGTCGCAACCACATAGCTCGCGATCAGCCCCGCCAACCAACAGGCGGCAACAACCCCGCTCACCCAAACCGAACCGGTCGCGCGCGACTCCCAAGCCAGGACAAGTAGCGGAACCAACCCACCGGGTATCAACAAGAAGGTGTAGCCGTTCATGCTCCACCCAGCGAGGCCCTGCCTCCGGTAATCTCGCAGCTTTTTCGCTACTCGCTTCATCAAGGCCTCGACTCAACTCACGCCAAACCCGTGGCGGAGATTTCGTCGGGGCGACAGGACTCGAACCTGCGGTGAGGGTAAGGGAAACCGGGGTTTCACTAGCCCTTTTGCTCAGATTCTGAGTCAGTGGCGGCCGAGCTGGGGCCCATTTGGGGCAAGGAAGCGCGGCGAGTTCCTGTGGCCCGGGTCGGTCGTCGTCGAGCTCATGCCTTACCCGCACTAGTTGAAATCAACCAAGCACTGCAACTGATCCGTGCGCCCCAATGGGTGCATCCACCCCCGATGGTATTTTGTGCTTCATTCGTACCCGTCGGACCAATTCGAGGCGCCAACATGACTGATCCAACCGAGGCGCCCCAGGGTGCTCCTGCCGAAGGCTTCGCGATCCCATCCGACCCCGGTGTACAGCCCGAGGCGGCCGCCGCTGCCTCCTTTCCTCACCTCAGCCAGCCGAGCTTCCTCCCGCCGGCAGCCGATTCCGCGCTGACAAGGACACCAACACCTTCAGATGCGGGATTTGCGAATCCCACCCAGCCGCCCCCCCACATCGCGTGGCAACCAGGGGTGCCGGGCGCGCTCGCCTCGCCAGCAGCCCAGCAGGCAGCGCCCATTCCTGGCGCTTGGCCTAACGCACCTTACGGAAACCCACCTGTGCCGCAGGGACGCTACTCACCAGCTGGCGGGAGTATCTACCCGGCACCTCCAGTTGCACCCAGCTACTCATCGGGCCGCACCCTGACTCTGCCCGACGGCTCCGAAATCGCGGGCTACTCGCGGCGCATACTCGCCCGGGTTATAGACGCGACCATCGGCCTAGCCATCATCGTCCTCTTGAGCGTCTTCATGGGTGACAGCTTCGCCACAGTGACCACCACGACCCGCGGCTACACAACCAACACGATGTACCTAATGACCCCACTCGGGACCGTGATTACCTTGGCAGTGGGCTTCATCCTCGACGTCGCCACCGTCGCGCTATTTGGGGGTCAGGTCGGCAAGCTCATCGTGGGAATCCGGCTCGCAAATGCCACCGACCTCAAGTCGCCGATCGGCTGGCTCCCCGCTATCGGCAGATGGTTGACACTAAGCATCGCCTTCTTGGTGTGTCTGATCCCCGGCCTAGTCATGGGGCTCTCACCTCTGTGGGACCAGCCTTACCACCGTGGCTGGCACGACCGCCTAGTAAAGACAATCGTCAAAAGAGGCGCCCCGGCAACACAATTCCAGGGCTAACATCGAGACTCAACCTGCTACCCAAGGGCATACACCATTCGAAATGTGCTGCTCCAGGGCTTGCGGATGCGAATCACGGCCAAACGCGATCATTCGAGCGTCCAGGCACGAGACCAGGTGGATTCGACCGGCTCTACGACCACGCCATGCGCCATTGCCGCCGCCACAAACCCAATGATCGCTGGCGAATAGGTAGCGAATCGGATTAGCTGCTGGCTCTTGCCCTGCCAGGCGGCACTGTCACTGCTGTATTGGAAGCGCGACATCTCGGCCCAAGGCACTTCAATCACTTCACCCCCGCCTTCAAGAAGGCGGGCCAACCATCGAGGCCTCACCCTCAAACAGGCTCCAGCGTCGTTGTACTCCAAAACCAGCAGCGGCCACGAGAGAACCGCAGGCATTCCGTATTTTGTCGGAATCGTGCCCCACCCGACAATCGGCGCGGCCGCTTCACCACTTACGAATTTGTCCGACATTCCCGCCCCCATGAATCTCGAAAGGAAGAGGACCTCTCACACCAATGCCTACGCCTACTGTACCTACCCATATCCTAGTTCCATCGCTGCGAGAAGGTGTGCTCGCGAAATCCCCACCAAGACTCGGGCCTTCGCCGATCGACACCCCGACCGTCCCCGAAGTAGGGGGAAAGGCTAAATCCGAAGGGCTCTGTGCATCCGTAAGCCCGAAGTTGCCAGAAATCCCTAGGCTTGGTGTACCCAAGCCACCAGTTTCTGAGGAAAAAACAACCGGGAGCCCACCCACAATGCCTATGCACATTGACCCGGACCCGTAGCCTCCGAATCCTCCGCTGACCGTACCGCAGGCAACCTTCCCAACTTTTGGATCGATAAAGGGCGTCAAGTCGATAGGTCCGCCGAACCACATTCCGGCCAAACCGGCGTTCCCAAAGCCCGTGGGCGCCTTAGGAGGGGTCGGCGCGACATACGGCGGCAAGATTTCCGAGGGCATGCTGGGCAGTGGCGAATGCTTTATCGGTTTGGGCTTCTTGCTGCCGCCTCCACCTTTCGACGGCGCACCACCACGCCGCGGCTTGTCTGGCACCGGCTTAGCCGTCCCGGTACCCGGGTTGCCGCAGCCCGCCGCGCCGACTGACATCGTGTTAATCGGGGCTTCATTGCCGCAACCTGAAGAGGTCAACATCCCGGACGGGTCCGCATTCGTCATGCCAGAGTTATCCCCATAGGAGTAGGGGTTCCACTGAACTGGTTGGTTTACGCTCAGCAGCGAATCCACCGAAGTGAAGCGGCCCAAGGATGCGTCGTACTCCCGCGCGCCGATGGTGATCAGTCCGGTCCCATTCTGGGTACCGCCAACGAAGCCCACTTCGCCTGCCCAACCAGTTGGCGCGACGCCGCGCTGGGCGCCATAGGGGTCTTGCCATTTGGTCTTCAGCTGGCTGTCACTATTGCGGATCTGGTTGTGGCTGGTGTTCTGATGGTCGGTGATGATCGACCAAAGCGTGCTGCTGGTGTTACCCGTGCGCACCCCAACAGTGATGCCCTGGTGGGTGTAGTAGCGGGCGGCCGTCGATATGCCGGTGGTGTTGTCCACGCTCAGTTCAGTTCCGGCGATGGTGAGGGTGGTCTTGCCGTTTTCCCTCCTTATGATGCGGTTTCCGGCCGCGTCGTAGATGGCGTCGAAGATACCGGTGCTGTTGGCGTCGACGTGGCTCAGCTTTCCCTCGTCGTTGTAGCTGAGGGCCTGAGTAGCACCTGCCGCGCCTGGGCGGGTCACGGTGTTTCCCGCCGCGTCGTAGGTGTAGTTCGAGGTGGTGGCATTGGAGCCGGTAGTGACTGCTTGAGTCACAGAGTGCGGACGAGTCGAGGACGCACCGTCCGCCGGATAGGTCAGGCTGGTCGTCGAGGTGCCTGCCGGGCTGCGGGAAATGCGCTGGGCGGTCTTCCCGACTGTGTCCGTGGCCCAACTCGTCCAGTAGGGGGCCGGCCCGGTGGTGGCCATGGCCGGCGTCGTAGTGTCCGAGCAAGTCGCCGTCGATGCGGCGGTGAACGCCTGGGTTAGCTGACGTTGGTAGTCGTACTGGAAGCACTGGTTGTCGACAACGCCGGATATCAGGGTGTCTTTGGCTCCGATGACGTTCCCGGCGTTGTCGTAGCGATAGGCAGTGTCCTCGTCGGTGCCGCCAACTTGGCGGACGGTGCGCAGCCTGGTTAGGCGGAGCGTGGACTCCTCACGGTTGAACATCATGGAAATGCTGTTGCCGCTGACCGAGCCCATGCCGATGGAGGAGATCGTGTCCCACTGCGAGTAGGTGGTGGACTTGACGACCGCGGCCATTCCCGTCTGGCTATTGGGCATGCCTTTGGCGCTGTACCCATAGGTGAGGGTCTCTGCGCTAATGGGGCCCGTAGCGGGAAGACCAGTTGTTGCCGGGGATCCGTCGGCGTTGTAGGTGTTGGTGACGGTGTAGGTAGCGGCCAATCCGGCGGGGATCAGGTTCGTAATCGCGGGCACCGTGAACGATGTGCTGGTGGCCCGGCCTGCGGAGTCGTAACTGTTGACGGCGGCTTTGATTTCGGCGCCGTTCACCCAGCGGCTGCTGGAGGCCAACAGTCCCGGCAGATTGGTGTTGTTGACGATGTCGTAGCTGGCGGTGGTGAGCGTTGTGGCCCCGTCAAGGGTGGTGGTCTTGGTCACCCGGTTGAGGTTGTCGTAGGTGTACTTGACCCCTTTGCTGCGCGCGTCGGTCACGGTGACCGGAAGGTTGACTTCGTTGTAGGTGGTGGTGCTGGTTCCTGCGTCTGGGTCGGTGGCGTTGAGCCGGTTACCCTGCAGATCGTAGGTCTGGCTCCATTTGTTGCCCTTGGGGTCGGTCATGGTGTCTATCTGGCCAGCCGGAGTGTAGGCGTAGCTGGTCGTTGATGGAGTGGCGCTGGTTGTTGCTCCGAGATGCTGAATAAGTTGGGTGGTTCGCCCGTGGACGTCGAAGACGGTAGTGGTGGGCGTGCCTCCCGCCGGGGGCGTGGTCGCAACGCGGTCACCCGAATACACATTGGCGGTCTGCCACTTCTTGACCTCACCGCCATACAGCGCCGAGGTGGTTGTCCTGTTGGCGAAGTCATAGACGCTGCGGGTCGAGCGGGGGATGTTCGCCCGACTGCTGGGCGTGACGAGGGTGGATGTTGGCAGACTGCTGATCAAATAGTCGTCAGTCAGCGTCTGGTTGCCCCGCGAGTCGTACCGAATGTCGACGACTTGGCTGCCGGACAGTGCAGATTCTGTTTGGGTTTGGCGTACCCGCATCAACGAGTCGAGGAGTTGCCAGCTCGTCCGGTAGCCGGTGCCGCTATTGGTCTTCACCAGCTTCTCGGTCTTGACCGCGTTGACCCCGGTGGAGGCCTGGTTCACCACATAGGTGTATTTCACCGACGCCGGATTGCTGCGAGGCTGTCCGGCTTGCCACTCTGCAGTGGTCCTTCCGAGCGCGTCGAGATCCTGCTCGCTGGTCTGCCCGGCTGGCGCTACTGTCTTGATCGCGAGGCCGAAACGCGGGTCATAGGTCGTGGTCGCAACTTGTGCTGGTGCCGGCCCTGAGGCGTCTGGATCAGCGGAGGTGACGGTGACCGTCTTAACCGCCCGGTTGGTAGCGGGGCTGTAGTTGGTTGTTGTGGTGTGACTGAGTGCGTCGGTGACGCTGGTCGTTCTGCCGTGCTGGTCGTAGGCGGCTGTGGCCGCCGTGCGCCAGGTGTGGCTTGCGGAACCGACCAACTGGTCGGTTCGGGTTGCGAAACCCGGACCATTGACCTGGCCCAAGGTAGTCGACCCGTCGTAAAAGTGTCGTGCGCCGCTGATCATTGCGGATTGGCTCGGCGTTGTGGAGCACAGGTTCGGCATAACCGTTTGCTCGACAACCAGGTCGATCGCGGTGGCGCCTCCGCTGGGTGTCGCGTAACTGGTACGAGTGCACTTTTCGTCACCGGTGATGCTGGTGTCGCCTTCTTCTTCGACTGCGGTGCGGTGGCCCCACTGGTCGCGTGCCGTCACAGTGGTGATCGTGCTTCGGCTTGAAGAGGTCAGAAACTGGGTCGAGGTGGTCTTGGCCACATCCACCATGGTGGCTTGATACCGTCCGTCGGTAGCACCACTGACTGCTTGGGTCCATGGGTCGAAGATCGCGCGGCTATCCGGCGATCCGCCCGCGCTCCGCAAGGCGCGGGTTTCGCGGACCTGGCCAGCAAGAACGTCATTATCGGGAGTGCTACCGCCGGCGCTGTCGGTGGTGTTGACCGTCTTGGTGCTGGTGCCCGCGGCGTTGGCCCGGTCGCCGTTCATTCCGCGGAAGTAGGTGCTCTCGGTGGAGGTCTTGGTCGACCCGGAGCCTTCGATCGTGGTCACCTTGTTGTAGCCGCGCCACTGGTTCCACGTCCGGTAGTCGTCCCAGGTCAGCACGGAATCGTCCCAATGCCAGGCGGCGTTGTCGGCGTAGGTGTAGCTGGTTACCTCCGCGTTGGCCACTTCCACATCGCTGAGGCCAGGCAGAGCAACTGTTTGCACAGTCTGGTCATACACCTCGACTTGTGAGACCACGTATTTGGTGAACCAGGTCTCGTAGGGGGTGAGGGCAGCGTCGGGGCTGTAGTACGAGGGAAAACATCTGGTCGTGTTGGTAGCCGGGTTTAGTGGCACCGTGCTAGGTGTGCAGTCCTCGCCGCTGTAGGTGACGCTGGTGCGGCTTCCTGATTCGGACCAGATTCGCGAAAGGCGTGGCCGGTTCAGGCCGTAGTCGCCATAGGGGCCCGTGATGCGGTTATGCATCATTGTGGGTTCCAAGGTGGTAGACGGCAGGGTGATACTGCTGCCCGCCTTCCCTGTGTGGGTGATGGTGTTCAGCCACAAGGTGGGCATAGAGGTGGCGTCGTTGGTCGCCGGGAACGTTCCACCCAGGTCCCAGCTGTCGACAGGGTCGTATCCCGTGTCGGAGGCATTACGCGTGAAAGTGTTGACCTGCGCGAGGCGCTTTCGCGTGAAGAAGCTAGGCGCAGACTTCGGGTCGGGGCAGTATCCGCCTGATTCACAAATAGCGTCAGTCGGCACGTCCGGCCAAGCACCTACTGTTGTGGCGGTTGGCTGGTCGGTCAGGCACGTTGACGAAACACTGGTGTCGCACCGCTCCTTGACTACGAAATTCACCTTGGCGGCTGGAGTGCCAGCTTCACTGCCCTGGCGTTCGCCGTAGAAGATGGAGCCGATCGTGCCACCGCGGTCGTAACTAACCTGAGTTGTACCGCCGTTCTGCAGATATCGGTTGGCCTCTTTGTCGTAGTAGACCGTCATGGTGTCACCGGACGGGTCGACAACATGGTCCAGATTCCAGCGCCACGCCTGGCTGAGGGAGGCCGATGCGAAGCTGGTCTTGTAGCCGGGTTCCCCGGACTGATTGGCAGCGACCGGAACCATCCAGCGAGAGTCGGTAGCGGCCGCCGACGCTCCGTCGGCCTTGCCCTTCCCGAAGAAGAACTGAGTGCCGTCCGGCGTGGTCACCTTCCAATACTCGCTGTTCGGCGAAGCAGAGTTGGCGACCGCCCCGAGCTTCTCGACTCGGGTGCCGTCGTCGTCTTTCAGCCGCCACGAGGCGGTGTTGCCGACCCTGACCAGGATTCCGGAGTGACCCGACATGCTAAGGGTGGCGTTGTCCCAGGCCGCGTCGTTGGTGACCTTGGGGTCGGTGTACCAACAGAGGTCCTGCGAAGTTGCCGGTGCCGTCCCCGCGGCTGGCTTGTCCGCGGGACAGGTGACATACGACCGCTCGATGAAACCCATGGAGAGGTCAAAACCCTCACCCACCCACGAAGCCTGGTTGTTGTTGGCCGAAACTACGCCGTCAGTGGACCCGGAGTTGTAATTGAGGGCCAATGACGGCTCCAAGGATCCGGCTACCGGCGGGGTTTGCAGAGGATATGACCATGTGAACGCGCCCGACGAACCCGCAGCCGACCACAAGGAGGAGGCGTTCAGGGAGGTCTTCGACCAAGTGCCCTGATCGCCGCCGGTGCCCGCAACCGCGGCCATCAGCATCGAGGTTGAGGTGGCGTCAACGGATTGAGCCTCGGGGAGGGTCACCGTGGCCGACACCGACTCATCAGCCGTGCGGTTTTGTGATGCGAGGCTCGTCGCTTCGCGACAACCGTCAGCGTCGGGAGTCGCAATGGAGCAATCAGGTATGCGCACCCAATGCAGCCTTGCCCCGTATCCTCCGCCGCCGCTTCCCGCAAACTCGGAGTAGTCCAGGTCGACCGTGGCGGTCGTGCCGGCCTCGCCGCTCACCTTCACCACGACACCGGGTCCGACCATCTTGCTGCTGTCCTGCTGACCCAATACCTCCACTTGAAGCGCCGCAGCCGGTCTCTTCGCCTTCGTTGGCACCGACACATGTACCGGGCTGTCGCCGATTTTCACGGCAGCCTCGCCCGCGTGTAACCCCTCCACACGTCCGGTATTCGCGGCCGGCCATTTCCTTGAAGTCGGAGGCGCTGCACGACGGACCACCTTCGGCCGCTCCGATCGTTGCGCGGGTGAGGATACGTCGACAAACGGAAACACCTGCGCTGCGGGGGCCTTCCACGGAGCAGCGAAGGCCTGTGGCGAATCGATCACCGAGCCGGCCAACGCAACTAGGAGGGCAAGAGGTACTACCAGGACTCGGGCTCTCATGGCGATCATCAGTTCATCCAAACGGTTACGGTCTGAGCCTCAGAATCAGCGCTGTATATGGGGTTGTTTTCGGCGTCGCTGATTGTGAACACCTTGACGGTGACACTCACCTCGGCATTGGCCGTGCGAGGGACCCACGGCACGGTGAGGTTCCCGTTCGCATCGGCCTGCAAATTGGTGTGCACGATATGGTCGGTATTTTCCCCGTCCGAGATATCCATCGTCCACGTGTAGAAGCCACTTGCGATGGCGTCATCCAAGTGGACCACTAGGGATTCGGCGGAGTCACCCACAGTGTGAACCAGCCCACTCAAGGCGGGTCTCGGCGGCTGCTCCAGGCGCTGGAAGTCGAAGCTACTCACTCCGCTTACCTGCTGCGTGACTGTCTGCTTGACCTGCACACTCACGGTATGAGTCCCCAGGCTGAGCGCCTCCGAACTCGGAACTATGACGCTTACTACGTCGCCAGGCCGCCCTGATGCCACCATGGTCGATTCGACGTCGCTGCCGCTCGTCACCACGAAGCTGGCCTGAAGGCAGGCGTCGGTTGTACCGGCACAAATCTGGTCTGCTGGCAGCCGCACCGAAAATCCCGGTTGACTGGATAACACCCAAGGCGGCGATCCATTCGCGACGGCACCGTTGCTATCTGTGACCTTGAGCTCCGAAGGGCTGTCCGGGTGCCAATCCGTTGTGAACGTGAACGGTGGGGCAAAGGCTGAGTACAAATTGGTGTCCACGGATCTTGTGCGAACTGTGACCGTGTAGGTCTGTCCGTCCACCAATCCGGGTATAGCCACCGACGCGTTCCCACCGTTCGCAACGGCGTAGGATGCTTTGCTGGCAACCACAACCCCCGCACTATTCTTAACCGTGAACTCGCCTTGCAAGCACGACTGAGCCACGCACGCGTCGCTGGTGTTCAACTTCAGGATCGCTGACAGCGTCGGTGTCGGGGACCACGTCGTTGCTGGCGTTGACCCGACTGCGGCGGCGCGAATCGGGCTGACACTGATCGACTGCGGCACCTGGGGCGTCAGCTGATAGGTCAAGCGCAGGACCGGAGAAGTACCATCCTTGTTGTAGTAATACTTCCAGCCGTTCTTATTGCCCTCATCGTCGGAGTACAAGCCCACCGTCACCGTCGTCCTGCTCGCGTAATCGGCGCGCTCAGTCTTCAAAGCACTGGTCAGATTCCAGACTTCGAAGGCAGATTTCTTGCAGTAGTCGATATGGCCGACTGCGATCTTCTGAACCGGCAACACTGACGGTTGCGGATGCCATGCGTCGCCAGTCCGGTCTGCCCACGTGTCACCGCTGGAGATAGCGGTGGCGAGTCTTGCGCGCACCGCTGGGTAGGTCGACGACGTAGATAGGCAGGGCGAATGCTGCACCGAGTGCACCTGGGTGTATCGGAACTCGCCGTAGGAAATCTGTGCGGGCAACAGCCCACTGACTGGCCACGAGAACTGGTAGAACATCCGCGACCGGTAGTACGGAGACGTCCATCCGTTGTAGCCGATTTTGCCTTCGTTGCCGACGGCACCGTCCCACTTCGACCAGTCATCAGTCACCCGCAACACGTGCGTCTGATCGATGGACTGCAACACCGGGTCGATCACGACTGGGTAGACCGTCGCCGGATCATCCAGGAAGGAATCCTCCGGGGAGGCAGTCAGCTTGCTGGCAGCGATCTTCAGCCCGACCGGCGCTGACTTGGTCTGAGCGACTTCCTCTAGGCGGTCAGCCGCGTGAGTGAGGTTCGCCGTCTTGCCCGTTGAGTCCCACATCACGGCCGGCGGAACCAGCATTCGTGCCGTTCCGCTGCCGTCGACAAGCGACTTCACGCCATTGTCCAGGGTCTTGGCCGTCAAACCGGGGGTTGAGATCGGCATGGACCAGTCCCGCACCTTGGGGTTCTTGCCCGCGGCTGGGGTCTTCACCACCAAGAACGTCTCCACAGCGTCGAGATCGGCCCGAACCACCAAGTCAACGCCCGGGTACACCTCGGCGTAGGTCGCGGTGGTGTCCTCCACCACCGGCACCGGCAAAGCCTCGGGCCACGACACCGATGCGGTCGCTGAGTCACTGTTGAGCGCCGCCACCACCCCGGCGGGGCCCCCATTGGAAATCATCACTTCAGCGACGCCAGCCTCAGTCCGCCAAGACCCATCAGCAGCCTGCACCAACCGCGCTGAAGCGGGCCGCCAGCCACCGCCACCGTCGGAAACACGCGCCGGACGGGCCGACAACTCAGCAACGAAATTCCCCGAAACTGGGTCGGCCGTAATCAACGTTGTCTCATCAGTACTTGCCGAAACAACTACCGGCATCCCGGTTTTGCGCGCCTGCGCCATCGCGGCGGCTTCGTTCAACAACTCTGTTGGGCTCGCAGCGGCATTCGGCATGCTCCAAACAATCCCAGCCCAAATAAGCACAAGCGGCATGGCCACCGCGATCCGTCGTAACACAACAACCACACCCTCATCCTGGAACGACGGACGCCAATCGATAGACGCCGGGCCAACTCAGCCAGCCGAAGCAAAGCACACCCCGCGAATCTCCCGCAATAGGCTCGCCATAACTGCCACAAAGCTGAAACCCAGGAACCTCCTAGGTATGCCGCCCGAACACAATCACCACACCCCAGTGGACAAATCGATTCGCTGAGGCATTTCAGCATCCACAAGCAGAGATGCTGTTGACAACAGTTGAATGCTGGTCGGTCACGTACTCGGCCAGGTGGCTGACCAGATGCGACGGAATTCCGACGGTTGGCTGTGTCCACGACCGGGCGATCGGCGTGTTTGGATTCACCCCTCCACTGGAGCCCCTTGACGAGAGCCAGCGCAAGACCGCGGACCTTTGGCGCGCCCCAGGTCGGCAAGCAAGTCTCTCTGCCTTGTCGCAAGGAGGCCAGAGCGCCGGGCGGTCTGACATCGATGGTGCGTCGACTTACGGCACAACCCGGCGTTGCTCTGCCAAAGTTGCTGCGTGGCTGAGGATGAATGGGCAAGAACGACGTTGACCGTCTGTCAAGGTTCACGTGAGCAGCACACGGTGCTGCCCGGCATCACCCTCAGCGAACAGCTAGCCGGGGCCGAGGCACTCCTTACGCAACTCGCAGAAGAGCCGGCCGACCCCCCGGCTTGGCAAGAGGAGCGTTCGGTTGTTCTCCTCGTGGACCGCAAAGTACGGGCAACATGCCATGACGCTGCCCCATGGGCTCGTCAGAGCGCTCGGCGCCGTCGACGGCGCCTTTTGGATGGATGTCTACCCGTCAGAACCGACGGAGCACCACATCGAGGGCTAGGCAGGACAAATCGCAACTCGCCCACGGCGCGGTAGCGGGTAGGCGACCAAGGGTGTCGAGCGCCATCAGACAGCAAAGGCGCTCACTCGGTGACTGAATGGCATCCTGGGCTTCGACGGGCTCAGCCATCTTGAGGGGCTCAGCCAACTGGGGCTTCGACGGGCTCAGCCAACTAAGGGGGATCAGCCAACTTGGGGTGGAGATTTGGTCGGGGCGACAGGACTCGAACCTGCGGTCTCCTGCTCCCAAAGCAGGCGCGCTAGCCACTACGCTACGCCCCGTTAACCGCGGTGAGTCTACGGCGCTGGCCACAGCTGGGCCAACTCCGCCCCGCGGCGTCCGCTCACCAGAGCCGCGAAATCGACGATCTGCTGGCGTGATGCGTCCCTACGAGTTCGACCACTGGCTAAGCATTTGGGCACTGGCCCTGTGTTCTGTTGGACGGCTCGCCTAGCCTTCGGGGCATGCTCACCGCACTCGAAACCAGCATTTTCGATTCGATCGCCGGATTGCCGCTGCACCCATTGGTGGTCCACTTCGTGGTGGTGCTGCTGCCGGTGGCCGCCCTCGGCCTGATTTTGGAGATCATCGCGCCCAAACTGGCCGATCGCTACGGGTGGCTGACGATCCTGGTGCTGGCCGTCGGCACCGCCGCAGCCTTCGTCTCCCAACAGGCCGGTGAAGCCCTGGCTCTGCGCGTCGGTGAGCCGCAACTGCACGCCACCCTCGGCCGAATGCTGCCCTGGGCCGCGGCAGCGCTCTTCGTGGTCGCCGTCATTTGGCTGCCGCTGCATCGCCGGGCCTACAAGACCCTCGAACACCGCTCCGGTGCGTCCACCGCCACCGGAATCCTCGCCGCAGTGCTGGCCCTCATCGTGGTCGCCCTCACCGTCTTCGTGGCGCATCAGGGGGCCACGGCCGCCTGGGCGAAAGTGATGGTGCCCGCTCCGCCGACCGTCAGCGCCACCCCCGTGCCGTCCCCCACCCCAAGCGAGACCCCGTCGACCTCCCCCACGCCGAGCACCACGGCGAGCGCCGCCGGATTCACGATGGCCGAAGTGGCCCAGCACGCCGGTGCCTCTTCCTGCTGGACGGTCGTCAACGCCCAGGTTTATGACGTCACCGATTGGATCAATCGGCACCCCGGCGGCGCCGACAAGATCCTGGGGCTGTGCGGCAAGGACGGCACCTCGGCCTTCCAAACCCAACACAACGGGCAAGCCGACCCCGAAAGCGAGCTTTCCCAGTTCCTGATCGGGCCGCTTCGCTGAGCCCCCGCCTCACCAGAACGGAGCCGGACGGATTCAGGCGGTCGGGCTCAGCTCCGGAGTGAGCAGCAGCCAAGCCAACGGCTCGGCGGCGGTAACCCGGCCATCGAGATAGGCGCACAGCAGCTTGCCGCGCGCCTTGCTAGCCACCTGCGCGTAGTAGTTGGCCCCAGTCCATTCCGGCGGGCAGAGCTCCAACAGGCCAACCAGCTGCGCGATCTCGGTCCAGCCCATCAGCGGGGCCTCCCCCGGCAACAACCCGCCGAGACGATTGGCTACCCCGGCCAGCTCAGCGTCCCCGAAATCGACGCTGCGGTAATGCAACAACGAGCTCTCCAGCGCGGCCGTCCGTCCGACCGCCGGACGGCTCAGCATGTCTAAACAGCGAGCCTGACTATCGAGCCCAACCCCCAACGAAGCCAGGAAACCGGCCATCACCACCCGGCCATAGCCAACGCCCACCGGGTAGCGCGCCAACAGCCGCAGCGCATCGGTCACCACCGCGGCCTCCGCCAGCGAACGGCCTCTGGCTAGCGCAAACGCCACCCCAAACAGCGAGCCGTCGGCTTCCCAATCCATCCGGTCGAGCAGTTCGTGCGCCCGCGGATCAAGCCAAACGGCCTTGCGATCGGCAGCCAGCTGCAAGCAGAAAGCCTCAAAAACGTTCGGTTCCCGCTCCTGCTCGAGCACGCGAACGACCAGCTGATGCAGCACCTGCTCAACCTGGGGCACCCACTCCAACGCCAACCGGCTCAGCCCCCGAGGGCCGGTGATCTCGATGATCCGACGCCCCGGCGGCCCATCGATCGACACCTTCCCATCGAAGAAGCCCAGCTCCAGCCCCTCGGGCACGCTCACCCCGAAATCGGCCACATCGCCCCACCAGGTGACCCCATCGTCGAGCTGCGTCTCCAAAGTCCAGGCCGGCATCTTCGCCTCAAACTCGCCCAAATCGGCGTACCACTGCGCCGAAAGCACGGTGACCATCCGCTCGCCGGTCTCCAACACGGTGCCGGTCGGCGCCACCAAATACTCCACGCCGGCACTGGAGGCCCCCAGATCGGCGGCCTGCTCCAAGTAGCCCTGCTCAACCCGGATGCCCAACACCGGCCCGGCCGCATGAGTCGGCGCCACCGTGAACATCGCGGTCACCCCGCTGTCCCAACTCCAAAGCGAATACTCCGGGCCCGGACGGACGCGCAGCCGCTCGGCCATCTGCACCGTCCCGTCGTGATCACGCACCAACACCCAGCGGCTACGCCAACCATCGTTGATTGCGGCCCGCTGCAGCAGCCGTCCAGCCGGAGTGCTCAAGGTGTGCTCCACCTCATCGTCAGTGACCAGGCTCGGCGCGCTGCCCTTGGCACCCACCCAACCAAGCTCGACGACCAGGTTCTGCCCGCGCACTAGGCGCATCACCGAACCGTCAGTTTCCAGGCGCAACTCAACGTCGGCCCAATGGATCACCTCAGTGGCTGGCAGTTCTCGCACCAGTACAGACTGCGCCCCGCAAGCTGCCGGACGCTGATCCCACGCCCGCAGACTAGGCATTCATCGCCAGCTCGCCGATAGACGTACACCTCGCCGCCGTGCCGATCGACCCGTGGCGGACGTCCGGTGCGCTCCGGCGATTCGGCTTCGCGGACGGTGTCGATGCGGCCATCGCGCACCCCAAGCGGCATCAACTCCACCAGATCGCGCCACAGCAACGCCCAAGTGGCCTCGGCCAGCTCCGTCCCCGGCAGCTCGGGATTCACCCCGGCCCGAAACAGCACTTCGCAGCGATAGATGTTGCCGACCCCGGCCGCGATTCGCTGATCCATCAGCAGCGCCGCTATTGGCCGCGACGATCGGTGCACCCGCTGCCAGGCCAACTTCGGGTCAGCATCGGCGCGCAGCGGATCAGGCCCAAGGCCGGCCACCACCGCGTCCCGCTCGGCAACGGTGATCAGCTCACAAGTTTGCGGCCCGCGTAATTCGACGATCTGGCGCCCATTGCTGATCAGCAGCCGCAGCGTCTCCGGGCTGAGCACCGGCCCCGGTGCCACCCAACGCAGCTTGCCGATCAGTCCCAGATGGAGGTGAATCACCCGCGCGTCGAATTCAATGAAAAGGTGCTTGCCGTAAGCCTCGGCTGCGGTGAGCGTGGCACCGTCCAGCTCCTGGGCAGCGGCAGCGAAACGTCCCTGCGGACTGGTCACGCGCACCGGGCGCCCGGCAAATGCGGCACCCAATTCGGCGGCCAGCCGATGGATCACATGACCCTCAGGCATCGCCCCTCCTCACCGCTCAGCTGCCGGGCACGCTACCGGACGCTTTCGGGTGGGGTTGAGTGCCCAAGCCAAAGCCCGGTAGCCTCCATGATTGCCCCAAGGCGTCGATCATCGACGCCAACCAGCCCCAAGGTTCCCCCATGTATCCAGCCAATATCACCAGGGACGAAGCTGCGGCCCGCTCCGCCGTCGTCCGTACCCACTCCTATCAGGTCACCATCGACCTCAGCGGCGGCGCCGATGTCGGCGACTACGACTCCACCACTCAGTTCGTTTCAACCTCGACGATCAGATTCATCAGCCGAGCTGGTAGCACCGAGGTGAACCTGATCGCTGACAAGCTGATTTACGCCCAACTGGACAGCCAGCCGCTCGACACCGATGCGCTGCGCGACCACAAGATCCACCTCAATCTCGCCGAAGGCGAGCACGAACTCACCGTGACTGCGCTGTGTCGCTTCAGCCGCACCGGTGAGGGCCTGCACCGCTTCGTCGACCCCGTCGATGGGCGGATCTACTGCTACACCCAACTCGAGACCGCCGACGCCCGCCGGGTTTACGCCTGCTTCGAGCAGCCCGATCTGAAGGCGACCTTTGAGCTGACCGCCATCACCCCCGATGACTGGACGGTGCTGTCCAACTCGGTCGCGGTGGAGCCTGAACTGGTCTCCAGTGGGTTCGCCCGATGGGATTTTGCCCCCACCCCGCCGATCTCGACCTACATCACCGCACTGATCGCCGGCTCCTTCCACACCGTCACTGACACCTACGAAGGCAAGGCCGGACGCATTCCGCTGACCCTGGCCTGCCGCCAATCGCTGGTGCCCTACCTCGACTCCGAGCGGCTTTTGTCGGTGACCAAGGCCGGCTTTGAAGTGTTCGCCGAAGCCTTCGGAATGGCACTGCCCTTCGCCGACTACGCCCAGGTTTTCGTCCCCGAATTCAACGCCGGCGCGATGGAAAACGCTGGCTGTGTGACCATTCGCGATGAGTACCTCTACCGCTCGCGGGTCACGTCGGCTGCCTATGAAACCCGCGACAACACGATCTTGCACGAGCTGGCGCACATGTGGTTCGGCGACCTGGTCACCATGACCTGGTGGGACGACCTGTGGCTGAACGAGTCATTCGCCGAGTTCGCCTCGCACTTCGCCCAGGAGCAGATTCGCCAAGCCACCGGCGTCGGCGATGACCCGTGGGCGACCTTCACCAATGCCCGCAAGAACTGGGCCTACCGCCAAGACCAGCTGCCGTCCACCCATCCGGTGGCTGCCGACATGGTCGATCTCGAAGCCGTCGAGCTGAACTTCGACGGCATCACCTACGCCAAGGGCGCCTCGGTGCTGCGCCAGTTGGTGGCCTTCGTCGGGCAGGACGCCTTCCTGGCCGGCGTGCGCACCTACTTCACCAAGCACGCCTGGGGTAACACCCAGCTGTCTGATCTGCTCTCAGCGCTCACCGAATCCTCCGGACGGGACCTGTCGTTCTTCGCCGAAGAGTGGCTGCAGGCGGCCGGGGTGAACACGATTCGCGCCGAGTTTGAGCTCGATGAAGCCGGCCACTTCACCCGGTTCGCACTGCGACAGACCGCGCCGGAGTTGTGGCCAACCCTGCGGCATCACCGCTTGGCAATCGGCCTCTACAACGAGGTGGACGGACGCCTGGTGCTCACCTCCCGGGTCGAGACCGATATTGCCGGCGAGCTCACCGAGATTCCCGAACTGGTTGGGATGGCGCGCGGCGCGCTCGTCCTGCCCAATGACGGCGACCTGACCTACGCCAAGATCCGGCTGGACGCCGACTCGCTGCACACCCTGGTGACCAGCATCGACAAGCTCGACTCGGCCCTCAGCCGGGCACTGTGCTGGGGTGCAGCCTGGGATATGTGTCGCGACGCTGAGCTAACGGCCGCCGACTACGTCACCATCGCGCTCAGCGGCGTTGGGGTCGAAACCGACCTGACCGCAGTGCAGGCAGTGCTCGGGCAATGCCGCACCGCGATCGATCACTACGCGCCGTCGGCGACGCGTCTCGAGCTCAATGACCGCTTCGTGGTTGGGCTGGCGCGGCTGTTGAAGGACGCCGAGCCGGGTTCGGATCATCAGCTCTCCTTCGTGCGCGCCTTGGCCTCGGCCGCCCGTTCGGAGACGGTGGCTGCCGTGCTGCAGGCCTGGCTGGACGGCGACGAGGTGCCGTCCGGGCTGTCGATGGACACCGACCTGCGTTGGCATCTGGTGACCCACCTGAGTCGCCTCGGGGCGATTGGGGCCGAGCAGATTGCTGCTGAGCTCGCTCGCGACAACACCGCGCGCGGTGCGGAGCGGGCTGCCGGGGCTCGGGCGGCCTCGCCCTTGGCCGAGTTGAAGGCCGAGGCTTGGCAGCTGGCCCTCGATGAGGACACCCCGAACGAGACCCAGTTCCAGATCTGCGCCAACTTCTGGCAGTGCGATCAGGAGGCGACTCTCGTTGGGTACTTCACGGCGTATCAGGACGTGACCGAGGCAATCTCGGCTGGACGCGACGGCTGGGCTGATCGCAGCTCGGCCATCCGTCAGCACGTCTTGGGGCTGCTGTTCCCACGCACGCTGATGACGCAGGAGCGTCTGGCCGCCTTCGACGCCTGGTTGGCTGGGGTTCAGCTCTCCGACGCCACTTCGCGCCAGGTTCTGGAGCGTCGCGACGATGCCGAGCGGGCGCTGCGTTGCCAGTGGGCCGCTGAGGTGGCTTTGGTGGCACACCCGGTCGCTGAGGCACTATCGGTGGCCGAGGTGCCTGCGGTGGTTGAGGTAGCCCCGGTCGCTGAGGCACAGCCGGTCGCTGAGGCACAGTCGGTCGCTGAGCCCGTGGTCGAGGAACCGCCAGTCGCCGAGCCCGTGACCGAGGAACCGCCAGTCACCGAGCCCGTCGCCGAGCCTGTGTCCGAGGTGCCGCCGATGGACGAGCCGATCACTGTGGAAACGCCGTTGGCTGAACTTTTCGAAGCCCCGGCCGAGGACTCTTCGACAAGCTCAGGGAACTGATCCATCAGTCGGCTGAGCCCGTCGAAGCCCCCAATAGGCGACCCTTCGACAAGCTCAGGGACCTGATCCAACAGTTGGCTGAGCCCGTCGAAGCCCCCAATAGGCGACCCTTCGACAAGCTCAGGGACCTGACCCATCAGTCGGCTGAGCCCGTCGAAGCCCCCAATAGGCGACCCTTCGACAAGCTCAGGGAACTAAGACAGCTCAGCCCCACCACAGTCGGCTGAGCCCGTCGAAGCCCCAGTTGGCGACCCCGTCCCCAACAGTTGGCTGAGCTCGTCGAAGCCTCGCCGAAGCCGAGACCTGCCCAAACCCGCGATCTCTGGCAGTATCTGCGGGTGCTCACCGACCTGGACGGCGTCCTCTTCGACCTCGACGACACGCTTTTTGATCATCGGTATGCCGCTGATCGGGCGGCCGCCGAATGGGCGCGGACGCTGCCCGGCTGGCGGGAAACCGACGCCGAGGCGACCGAGCGTTGGTTGGCTTTGGAGAACGAGCACTTCCCGAGGTACGCCCGCGGCGAATGCTCGCTGAGTGACCAGCGTCGGCTGCGGGTTCGCGACTTTCACCCCAGCCTGGCGGAGTTCGACGACGACGCTGTCGATGGGGTTTTCGCCGACTATCTGGGGTTCTATGAGAGCTTCTGGCGTCCGATCCTCGGTGCCGCCGAGCTGCTCGACTCGCTGTTGGCGACGGGGCTGCGGGTGGGCGTCCTCACCAACGGCTATCCCGACCAACAGCGACTGAAACTCGAGCGGGTCGAGCTTCTCCGCGCCGACGTGCCCATTTTTGCTTCCGCCGGTTTAGGCGTAGCCAAGCCCTCGCCTCGCGCGTTCGAGCTGGCCTGCGCAGGGTTGGGCACGGCCCCAGAACGCACCTTGATGGTGGGCGACAACTACGACTTCGACGTGGTGGCGGCCCGGGCCGCCGGGCTGCGCGCCTTGCACTTCGACCGGTGGGGTCGACGGTTTGAGAATGGCGCGCCCAGCTCCCTGGTTGAGGTGGCGGCGCAGCTGTTCGGCTGACCTCGTCCCCCGGTCTCGGCCCGACCTCCTCCCTCCCGCATCCCGACCTCCCCGGCCACGTTCCCAACCCTCCCCCCACCTCCTCCCTGCCACGTCCCGACCTCCCCCGGGCTCCTCCCTGCCACAACCCCAACCCTCCCCCTGGGCGCCTCCGTTCTGGGCTCTCGTCCGGGTTCTTCGGAATTTGTGGATAACTGAAGTGTTGTCCACAGATTCGTATTTGTGTTCGATTTAGGCTGGGTTTGTGCGGGAGAATGGGGGCATGACTTCAAGTAGCGGGTTGGTCTCGGCCGGGGTACTCCTGGCCGAGTTTGATCGCGCCCTTGATCGGGTCGAGCCACGCGGTATGGATGTGGCCCCGGAGACTCGGTTGGAGTGGCTGCGGCTGGCTCGCCGGGTCCAGAGTCGAATCGAGGCGTTGACCGGGTTGTTGACTGCTGAGGCTGATCTGGCCCAAGCCTCGCTGCGGACCGCTGGTACCCCGTTGGCTTCTTGGCTGGGGATGGGGGAAACCCTGTCTCGTAAAGAGGCTGCTGGTGCGGTGCTCCGAGCCAGGTCGCTGGCCGAACACCCCAGGGTGGGTCGGGCTGCCAGTGCTGGCCAAATCAACACCGGGCAGGCCCAAGCGATCAGCCGGGTGCTGGGCGAGCTGGCACCACAACTAGACGCCAACCAGCAGACTCACGCTGAGGAGGTAATGCTGGGCTTGGCCAGCCAACTGGATTCCCAAGAGTTGGCCAGCGCAGCCGGCCGGGTACTCGCCGAAGTAGTTCCGGTAGTGGCCGAGGAGCTGGACGGCCAACGCCTACAGCGAGCGGCTGAAATGGCTCACCGGCAACGATCGTTGCGGTTCTTCCGCGACGGGGCCTCGATCAGGTTCGACGGGTCACTGCCCCGCCTTGAAGGCGAAGCGTTCATCGCTTTGGTTGCCGCCCACCATGAGGCCCGCCGCCGCACCGCCATCGAAGCCCGCGACCCGCTAACAGAGGCCACGCCCGAGCAGCGCCGCGCCGATGCCCTGATCACGCTGCTCGAAGCCGCCCGCCGGGCCAAGCCTGCCCCCGGAGTGGGGGTAGCACGGATAGTCGTGAAACTCGACTACGACAAACTCCAAACCGCCGCCGTAGGTGCCGGGATCCTCATCGCCAACGGCGAAGCGCTGTCGGCCGGTGACCTACGCCGAGCCTGTTGCGATGCCGAGTTAGCTCCGGTCGTGCTGGGATCAGACTCCGAGGTCCTGGACGTCGGCCGAGACCACCGGCTGGTAACCCCACCAATCCGGACCGCGCTCACCCAACGCGATGGTGGTTGCGTCTTCCCCGGCTGCGACATGCCCGACACTGCCTGTGACGCCCACCACATCGAACCCTGGTGGCTGGGCGGCCCAACCTCACTAGCCAACCTGGTCCTGTTTTGTCACCACCACCACGGCCTCGTCGAACCCGCCAAATTCACCACCCGCGACCAATGGGAAATCCGAATAGCCGACGACGACCTCCCCGAACTAATACCCCCAAAACGCCTCGACCGACAACGACGACCAGTTCGCCACCGAAGACTCGGCGGCACCGGACGACTAGCCGACGAGCCCAGCACAACCAGGACTGACACAACCAGGACACCGACTCAATCAGGCTGGGATGGTCCGTCCCTGTGTGCCTGAGTTGGCGTCTGAGTGGGTGCCTGCGCAGGTGCCGCCATCCGATACGCGATGGCTGCGCGCGCACAACCGGGTCCCGGTGAGCTAGATTGGCCGCTCGAAGCCTGGTGGCCTCGCACTAGCCCCGGGTTCGAGACCGAGGAGCGCTGCGTGGCTGATCCAGCAACCAACACCCCGACACCCCAGGTTTCCCGCGTGGTCGCTGACGCCTCCGAAGTCGCCCGAGTGTTGGCGCGGATGGCCCACGAGATTCTCGAAGCTAACCACGGCGCCGAAAACCTGCTTGTGCTCGGCATTCCAACCCGCGGGGTCCACCTGGCCCGGCGGCTCGCGAAACTCATCGGCGACATCGAGGGCCACCCGGTACGCCTGGGCGAACTCGACATCACCATGTACCGCGACGACCTGCGCGCCAACCCGACCCGGAATCCGGCTCGCACCAGTATCCCCGGCTCGATCGATGATGCCGTGGTGGTCCTGGTCGACGACGTGCTCTACTCCGGGCGCACCATCGGGGCCGCCTTCGATGCCCTGCGGGACCTGGGCCGACCCAAGGCCGTCCGGTTGGCCGTCCTGGTCGACCGAGGCCACCGGGAGCTGCCGATCTCGGCCGACACCGTTGGCCGTACCATCCAAGCCGCAACTGACGAGCGAGTCTCGGTGCTGGTCAGTGAACTGGACGCCGCCGACGCGATCACCATCACCCGAACCGGGAGGGCCTGATGCGCCACCTACTCAGCTGCGCCGATCTTGATCTGGCCAGCACCAACGCCCTCCTCGATCTCGCCGAAGAGATGCAGCAGGTGCAGTCCCGGTCGGTGAAGAAGCTGCCCGCGCTGCGCGGCCGCACCGTCGTCAACATCTTCTTCGAGGATTCCACCCGCACTCGCACCAGCTTCGAGATCGCCGGTAAATGGCTCAGCGCCGACACCATCAACGTTTCAGCCAAGGGCTCCTCCGTGTCCAAGGGCGAATCGCTGCGCGACACCATGATGACCTTGGACGCGATGGGCGTGGACGCCTTCGTCATCCGCCACGCCTCCTCCGGTGCGGCCGCCCAAGTGGCCAGCTGGGTGAAGGCCCAGGTCATCAACGCTGGCGACGGCCAGCACGAACACCCCACTCAAGCCCTGCTGGACGCCTTCTCGATGCGCCAGCACTTCCGCCGAATCGGCGCCGAAGGCTTCGCCGGCAAGAAGGTTGCCATCGTCGGCGACGTCCTGCACTCACGGGTGGCCCGCTCCAATGTGTTGCTGCAACAGATCCTGGGCAGCGACGTGGTGCTGGTAGCCCCACCCACCCTGGTGCCCACTGGCGTCAACGAATGGGACTGTGAAGTCACCGGCGATTTCGACACCGTGCTACCCGAAGCCGACATCGTGATGATGCTGCGGGTGCAGCGCGAACGCATGGCTGGCGGCTTCTTCCCAACTGAGCGCGAATACACCGAGCGATACGGGCTCACCCCGGAGCGTTTGGCAAAAATGAAGCCGGGAGCAGCGATCTGCCACCCGGGCCCGATGAACCGTGGCGTCGAGATTTCCAGCGCAGCCGCCGATGCGGCCAACTCGCTGGTATTGGAGCAGGTAGCTGCTGGGGTGGCGATCCGAATGAGCGTTCTTTACCACCTGCTGGGCTCGGAAGAAGGAGCAATACGTTGACCCCCACCACTGGGAACCTGCTGATCACGGGCGCCAAACTGGCTGATGGCACCACCACCGACCTGTTCATCGCGGACGGCAAACTGGCCGATCCGGCCTCAGCACCGGCCGGGACGCAACGTCTGGACGCCGATGGCCTCCTGGCGCTGCCTGGGCTGGTCGACTCCCACACCCACTTGCGTCAACCTGGCCGCGAAGACGCCGAGACCGTAGACACTGGCACGGCGGCGGCGGCCAGGGGCGGCTTCACCTGCGTGCACGCGATGGCGAACCTGACCCCGGTCACCGACACCGCTGAAGCAGCCGAATACGTCCAGAGCCTGGGCGAACGCGACGGGCATTGCGAGGTGCGGGTCGTGGGGGCGGTCACGAAAGGGCTGGGTGGCGAGGAGCTTTCTGAGCTGGGCCGGATGGCCAACTCCAAGGCCGCAGTGCGAGTGTTCTCCGACGACGGCAAATGCGTCTCCGATTCCCTCGTGATGCGCCGCGCCCTCACCTACGTCAAGTCGTTCAACGGCGTGATTGCTCAGCACTCCCAGGATCCGCGGCTGGCCGGTCCGAATGCCTGCTGCCACGAATCGGAGTGGTCTGGTCGCCTCGGCCTGGCTGGCTGGCCCTCGCAGGCCGAGAGTGTGATCGTGGCCCGCGACGTCCAGTTGGCCGAACTGACCGATTCTCGGATTCACGTCTGCCACGTTTCCACCGCCGAAAGCGTCGAGGTGATCCGCTGGGCCAAGAAGCGCGGCATCAAGGTGACCACCGAGGTCACCCCGCACCATCTGCTGCTCGACACCCCGCTGGTGGCCGGCTACGACACCACCTTCAAGGTGAATCCGCCGTTGCGCACCAGCGAGCATCTGGAAGCCGTCCGCGAGGCATTGGCCGATGGCACCATCGAAATGGTGGGCACCGATCACGCGCCGCACGCCCGCCAGGACAAGGATCACCCCTTCGATGTGGCGCTGCCCGGAATGCTCGGCCTGGAGCAGGCCCTGGCGGTGGTGATGGAGGTCATGGTCAACACCGGTCGAATGGATTGGCCAACCCTGGTTGAGCGGATGTCCTACGCCCCAGCCCGGTATAGCCAGACCAGCACCCAGGGGCGGCCACTGGCGATCGGCGAACCGGCCAACATCACCCTGGTAGACCCGAACGCCCGGGCCACGGTCGACGCCGAGGCGTCCCGCTCCCGTTCTCGGAACAACCCGTATCACGGCCGCGAACTGCCGGACCCAATAGTGGCGACCATCTGGCGCGGGAGGATCACCTACCAGCGTTAGCTCGGCCCAAAATTCACTCCTAGCTATGATCACCCCATCCACTGGCTTGTGAAGGACCCAGATGGCACCACCCCACCGTTCGAATGTAAAAGATGTAGCTGCACTGGCGAAGGTCTCGGTTGGCACGGTTTCGAATGTGCTAAATCGCCCTGAGCTGGTTTCGGTAGCGACCCGGGAGCGAGTTGAATCGGCGATGACCGAGCTCAACTTCCACCGCAACGCCTCAGCCCGCCACCTCCGAGCTGGGGTTTCCAGCATGGTGGGGGCGATCGTCTCTGACGTCTCCAACCCGTTCTATACCGAGCTGATTCGCGGCATCGAAGACCGCCTCGCCGCCGATGATCACACCCTGATCATGTGCAGTTCGGACAACAACCCCGAGCGGGAGGCCAGTTTCCTGCGGCTGCTGACTGAACAGGGCGTCCGAGGCGTATTGATCACCCCAATGGACGCCACCGCGAGCCGACTTACCGCATTGGGCCACCTCGGCATCCCATCGGTGCTGCTGGACGCCGACATTCCTGGGCGGCCAAGCGTCGGCGTCGACAACGTCCACGGCGGACGGGAAGCGGTATCCCATCTGCTGGAGATGGGCCACCGTCGAATCGCCATCATTGCTGGCCAAAAGGTGCTGCAGCCCAGCCAGCAGCGTTGTCAGGGGGCGACCGAGGCCGTCCAGGCAGCCGGGCTGGACCCGGCTGAGGTGCTGCAGATAGTGCACCTCAGCGATATCAGCGCCAATGGTGGCCAACAGGAACTGATCCCGCTGCTGGATTCGTCCCGACCACCGACGGCGGTGTTCACCATCAACGACATCGTCGCGCTGGGGGTGCTGCGCGAACTGCGGGTGCGTGGGCTGCGGGTGCCCGAAGATGTGGCTGTGGTCGGCTATGACGACCTTTTCCTCGCCGCAGAACTGATGGTGCCGCTGAGTTCAGTGCGTCAACCGATGCGCGCGATGGGTTGGGCTGCGGCCGAGCTGTTGCTCGCCGGCAATCCGCATCCGCCGTTCGTGCCGGAGCTCATCGTGCGAGCCTCTTCAAGCCTGGTGCGCAGCACCTCGGGCTAGCGCCTTAGCGGGCAACTGCTGGCCAAAGCTCTGCGGCGCGCAACATCAGCGGCGGCAACGGCACCGGACGGCCCTGCGCGTCGCCGCTCACCACCACCGTGCGGGTCCGCACCAGCACGCGCCCATCAGTTGGGTCCACCACTTCGGCCACCGTGGTTGCTGAGGTGCGACCCACCCGTCCAATGGCAGTGCGCACCACGTAGGGCTCCGGACGCAGCAGAATCTGGCCCAGGTAGTCCACGTCCTGGCGGGCCACCATCCACAGCATCCCGTCGGCCGCGGCCACTGCCATTCGGTGGGGCCCGTCCGGGTCGGGGTTCAGGTGCACCCGGGCCTCAGCGATGTAGTCGAAGACCCGAACGTTGTTGACGTGACCGTAGGAATCCAGATCCGACCACCGCACGGTGAACTCGTACTCATGCGCCTGCTCGCCCACCTGCCAGCTACCCAAGGTCGGCAACGGCTCCAGGGGTTCGGATTGGGCCGCGAACCAGCTCCGCTCGGCTCCGGTCATTCGGCGTACCCGGTTGGCGCGATAGTCGAACAGGCACAGGGTCGAGCGGCCCCGCGCCACCTCGCGGTCGTCTTGAATCACCGAATAGGCCAACACGAACCTGGACGCCCCGACCGCCCCCATCGACAAGTCCACTCGCACCGGTTCGAGGCTGAAGTTGATTGGCCCGAGGTACTCCACCTGATGGCCAACCACCATGGTGGAGTCGCCAAGCAGGTGCGCGTTGGGTCCAGCCAACAGCCACTCAACCCGGGCCTCCTGCAAATAGTCGGCGACTACCGCATTGTTCACGTGCCCCTGGGCATCCAGGTCAACCCAGCGCAGCTGGACCCTGCTGGTGTAGCTACTCACGCGCCCGGTTCGTCGTCGTAGAGGGAGTCGACAACGTCGGCGTACATGTCAGTGACCACCTTGCGACGAATCTTCATGTTCGGGGTGACGCCACCGTCGTCCACGCTCAGTTCGGTGGGCAGCACTGCGAACCGCTTCACCGTCTCCCAGCGCTCCAGTTTGGCGTTGGCCGAAGCGATGAATCGCTCCAGCGTTTTGCGCAGTTCCGGGTGCTGAGTGAGTTCGGCATAGGACAGGTCGGCCAATCCCTTGCGGACCGCCCACTTGTTCAGGTTGTCGCGGTCCATGGTGAGCAGCGCGGAGATGTACTTGCGGCCATCGCCCACCGCCACCACCTGGGACACGTAGGGGATGGTCGCCCCGATGACGGTTTCGACCTTCACCGGCGCGACGTACTTGCCGCTGGAGGTCTTCATCAGGTCCTTCTTGCGGTCGGTGATCGACAGGTAGCCGTCCGCGTCGAAGACGCCGATATCGCCAGTGTGGAACCAGCCATCGATCAGTACCTCGGCAGTGTGCTCGGGGTCGTTGTGGTAGCCGCGCATCACGCCGGGGCCTTTGATCAGCACCTCACCGTCTTCGGCGAGCCGCACTTCGGTGCCAGGCAGCGCCGGTCCAACGGTGCCAAAGCGCGGCTTCTGGGGCACGTTGAAGCAGCTAATCGCGCTGGTTTCGGTCATTCCGTAGCCCTCGACCACCAGCAGCCCGGCCGAATAGAACCACGCCTGTACCTGCTCGCTCAGCTTGGCCGAGCCGGAAACGAAGAACTCAACGTTGCCGCCCATTTTGGCCTTCAGCTTGCTGAACACCAGCTTGTCGGCGATCGCGTAGGAGGCCCGCATCGCAGCTGGCATCGGCTGGCCCGCCATCCGGTACTCCCGCGAGTCGCGCCCGACGGAGAAGGCCCACCGCGCGATCCGTCCCTTGACTGCACCACGCGGGGACGCCAGCATCACTGCGCTGCGAACCTTCTCGAAGATGCGCGGCGCGCCGCACATGAACTCCGGGCTGACCTCGCCGAGCCCGGCCACGATCTTGTCGACCCGGCCATCGACCGCCGAGCTGAACCCGATCGCCATCTGGGTGGCGATGAGGGCTTTGCCGAAGACGTGCGACAACGGCAGCCACAGGTACTGGACGTAGCCGGGCGGAATGATCTTCATGTCGCGCAGGGTCAGGCCCTCATAGACCCAACAGCTGTGCAGCAGTTCCACACCCTTAGCTCGACCGGTGGTGCCGGAGGTGTAGATCAGGGTGGCTAGCTGGTCGGGGGTGGCGGCGGCGATCGCGCCATCGACCACGCCCGGATCCTCGGCCAGCTTGGCCTCACCGCGCTGGATCAAATCGGCCCAACTCAGCACTCGGTCGCCGTCGCCCTCGCCGTCCATCAAGATGACGTGGGTGATGCCGGCGGCCACTTTCGGGGCGGCGTCGAGCTTGGCCAACTGCTCGGCGTTCTCGGCGAACACCATCACCGAGCCGGAGTCGCCAATGATGTGCTGAAAGTCGTCGCCAGTCGTGTTTGGGTAGATGGTGGTGGTCGCCCCGCCGGCGCAGTTGATGGCCAGGTCAGCCAGCACCCATTCGAGTCGCGTGCCGGCGACGATGGTCACTCGCTCTTCGGTCTTCAACCCCAGCGCCAGCAGCGCGGCAGCGATGACGTCCACTCGGCGCTGGGTTTCTACCCAGTCGATTGAGACCCATTCCTCAGTTGCATCCCGATAGCGGAATGCTTCGCTCGACCCAGAAGCTGCCACCCGCCAGCGCAACATTGCGCCAACGGTGGTGGGCTCCGCCTCGGCCCCAGTTTCGTTCATCGCCGTGTCTCTCCCTGCCCCCCGCTGTGGGACGCGATCCGAAGTGTAGAACTGAGCGCAGCCTACGGCTGGCAACGCGCGGACGCACTGGAGATTTCGGGTGAACCGCCCACGACTAAGGTGCTGGCTGCCGAATTCTGCCAACCTGCCCAACCCCGGGACACCGGGTGCTGCTCGTCGAAGGCGGCTCCGGACCGCCGCCGGTTGCCGAATTTGGCCGCCATTGGCCGGTTCGATGCTCGCTGGAGCCGTCCGGCTGCAATTGGCGGGTCGCCACCACCCCTGAATTGGTTGAACTCTCAAGTGTGCCCGGTAGAATCACCAAGATGCGGACCACCTCGATTAAGCCCCGCTGGCTCAGCACCGAGCAGCAGGTGATCTGGCGTCAGTTCCTCTCCGGCACCGGACGCATTTTCGCCGAACTCGACGCCGAGTTGCGCAGCTTTGGCCTGGATTTGGGCGAGTACGAGATTCTGGTGCATCTGTCCGATAACCCCGACCACGAACTGCGGATGTCAGAACTCGCCGACAAGGTGCGCCAATCCCGCTCCCGCCTCACCCACACGGTGTCGCGAATGGAAGCCAAGAACATCCTGACCCGCATCGCCTGCCCGTCCGATCGGCGGGGAGTGATGGCCAAACTCACCGACGAGGGCTACGCGTTGCTGGTTGAGGCCGCCCCGCATCACGTGGAGTCAGTGCGACGAGTGCTGGTCGACGTCGTCGCGCCGGAAGACTTCATTGCCCTGGGCCGACTCATGGGTGCCGTCGTCGAGGCCCCCGAACAGTCCTGACCCGACGGACGCGCCCGCCCGCTACCAGGCACCCGCCGCTCACCCCAGCCACCAGCTAGTGCTGTCAGACTGTGCGCGTGGCCATGACTGAGGCGATTGCGGCCCTGCTGGCGGCCGGATTCGATCTGGACACCAGCACACTAGCTCGCGCGCTCTACAGCTCCGACGCCTCCCTGCAACGAGTGGTGCCAGCAGCTGTCGCCCGGCCTGAGACGCAGAATGAGCTGATTGCTTTAATCGACGCCGCTCGTTTGGCCAAAGTGCCCATCACCAGCCGGGGCGCCGGTACGTCCATCGCCGGAAACGCGATCGGCCCCGGTTTGGTACTCGATTTGCGCCAACTGAATCGCATCCTCGAACTCGATGCCGCCGGTCGGTCGGCAACCGTCGAACCGGGTGTGATTCCGGCCAGGCTCACCGCAGCCGCCTCGGTGCACAGCCTGCGCTTCGGGCCCGACCCGTCCACCGTTGACCGCTGCACCATCGGCGGCATGATCGGCAACAACGCCTGCGGTGCCCGGGCGTTGGGCTATGGCCGCAGCGCCGACAATGTGCTCGGCCTCGAGGTGATCACCGGCACCGGGGAGCGACTCCACTTGGTCTCCCCCGCAGCCCAGTTCGCGCCCACTGATGGCGCTACACTCTCGGCGCCCTCGACCCCGGACACCTCGCCCACCCTGCGAGCCCTGCACGATTTGGTACAGGCGAATCTCGGCCTCATTCGCACTGAGTTTGGCCGCTTCTCCCGCCAGGTTTCCGGCTACAGCCTCGAGCACCTTCTGCCCGAGCACGGCTTCGATGTGGCCCGATTCCTCGCCGGCACCGAGGGCACCCTCGGCGTGGTCATCAATGCCCAGGTGAGTCTGGTGCCGGAGCCAAAGCACTCAACTCTGGTGGCCATCGGTTATCCCGACATGGCCACTGCCGCCGACGCTACGCCGAAGGTGTTGCCGTTCAAACCAACAGCGGTCGAAGGGCTGGACCGCCGAATCGTCGACGTGGTCGCCCGGCGGCTGGGTGCGCACGGGGTGCCGGTACTGCCGGGCGGTGACGGCTGGCTGCTGATCGAACTGACCGACGATGATGCCGAGCGCCTGGCTCGCCGGGCCGGGGAGCTGCTAGCTGCGGCCGGCGGACTGGACGGCGAGGTGGTCACCGATCTGGCCAGGGCGGCCAGGCTTTGGCAGATCCGCGCTGACGGAGCTGGGCTGGCCGCCGTCGGCCTGGCGAAACCGGCCCATTCCGGTTGGGAAGACTCCGCCGTCCCACCAGCTGCGTTGGGCGCCTACCTGCGCGATCTGGACGCGCTGCTGGCCAGCCACGGTCTGCACGGTCTGCCGTATGGCCACTTCGGTGAGGGCTGCGTGCACCTGCGCGTTGACTTCGAGCTGTCTGAGGCCGCCGGAGTGGCCGACTACCGCAGCTTCGTCGAGGCTGCCGCCGATTTGGTGGCCAGCTACGGGGGTTCGATCTCCGGCGAGCACGGCGACGGGCGAGCCCGCTCGGAACTCTTGGGTCGGATGTACTCATCTGAGGCGCTGGCGTTCTTTGCTGCGGTGAAGCACCTCTTTGACCCCGACAATCTGCTCAACCCCGGGGTGCTGGTCGATCCCCAGCCATTGGACGCCGAGCTGCGGCAGGTTTCGGCCCATCACGGTGGCCTGCCCACCGACTTCACCGCAGCGGTGCACCGCTGCACCGGCGTCGGCAAGTGCCTCGCGCCGGGTGGGGTGATGTGCCCGTCCTACCAGGCGACCGGACGCGAACAGGATTCCACCCGTGGTCGGGCCCGGACCCTGCAGGAGTTGGCGAATGGCTCGCTGATCACCGGCTGGCGCGACCCGGCGGTGGCCGAGGTGCTCGAGCTCTGCCTGGCGTGCAAGGCCTGCGCCACTGAGTGCCCAACCGGCACCGACATTGCCGCGGCCAAATCGAAGGTGCTGGCCGAGTCTTACCGTGGCCGGCTGCGCCCGCGCTCGCACTACGTGCTGGGCCGACTGCCTTCGTGGGCGCACCTGGTGACGGCGATTCCCGGACTGCCCGCGCTGGTGAATGTGCTCCTGGCCGCGCCGGGGATCGGGCGGGTTGCGAAGTGGCTAGCTGGCGTGGACGCCCGCCGCACGCTGCCCCGTTTCGCCGCCCACTCGGCACGGGCACTTTGGCTGAAGGCCAAGTCGGCCCAGTTGAGCCAACCCAGCCTGCATTCAACCCCCACTAACCCCACCACCCCCACCCCAACGGTGCGACCGGTAGTGGTGTGGGTAGATCCGTTCACCGACAATCTGGACCCTGCCAAAGTGCCCGCCGTAGTCGAAGTGCTGCGCCGCGCCGGCTTCGAGCCGTCGGTGTTGACGCGCCGGGTCGATACCGGAGTCTCGCTGATCAGCACTGGCCAGCGCGACCGGGCTACCGTCACCCTGCGCAGAGCGATCGAGGTGTTGGCTCCCATCGCAGCTTCGGGGGTGCCCATCGTCGGGGTTGATCCCTCCTGCCTGGCGGTATGGCGTGCCGATGCCGCTGAGCTGGTCGACGACCCCCGGCTGGCCGAAGTTGCCGCCAGCGTGCACACCCTGGCTGAGTTGCTGGCCACCGCTGCCGACTGGACGCCGCCAGATTTGAGCGGACTGACGGTGGTGGCCCAACCGCACTGTCATCATCGAGCCGTCCTGGGCTGGGACGCCGACGCCGCTCTGCTGGCTCGCACTGGTGCGGAGGTGGTTACCGTCGATGGCTGCTGTGGGTTGGCTGGCAACTTCGGTCTGGAGCTGGGGCATTACGAAATCTCGGTGGCGGTGGCCGGCAACCAATTACTGCCCGCGATCGAGGCCGCTGGGCCGGACGCGATCCTGCTTGCCGACGGCTTCTCCTGTCGCTACCAGGTGCTCGACCTGACCGGTCGGCGGGCGATCACCTTGGCCGAGTTGCTGACTGCCGCCAGCTGACCCCGGATCCGCGACTTGGTGCAGGACGACCAGCGCCAACGCAACGACCTCTGCTGGGGCGTATTCAGCGGTTGAGGCCGCCAGTGGCGGTGCCGCGGGCGCAGCGTCCTGTCATAGACTGGGCGCCGCTTCCAATCCGTGAGAGATGATCGCCATGCCTGAGTTCGTATTCACCATGCACAACGTCCGCAAGAAGCTGGGCGAAAAGCTGGTGCTCGACAACGTCACCCTTTCGTTCTTTGAGGGCGCCAAAATCGGCATCGTTGGTCCCAACGGTGCGGGCAAGTCCACCATGCTGAAGCTGATGGCCGGCATGCTGACGGCCGACAACGGCGACGCGATGTTGGCCAAGGACAAATCGGTCGGCATCCTGCTGCAGGAGCCGCCGCTGACCGAGGGCAAGACCGTCATGGAGAACATCTATGAAGGCGTGGCCGAGACCAAGGGCATGCTCGATCGGTTCAACGAAATCTCGGCGGCGATGGGCGAACCGGACGCCGATTTCGACGCGCTGCTGACCGAAATGGGCGATCTGCAAACCGAGTTGGATCATCGCAACGCCTGGGATCTGGATTCGCAGTTGGAGCAGGCGATGGACGCCCTGCAATGCCCGCCGGCCGACGCGATTGTCGACGTCCTCTCCGGTGGTGAGCGCCGCCGGGTGGCGCTGTGCAAGCTGCTGCTGGCCCAGCCCGATCTGTTGCTGCTCGATGAGCCGACCAACCACCTGGATGCCGAGAGCGTGAACTGGCTGGAAGGCCACCTGAAGTCTTACCCGGGCGCAGTGCTGGCCGTGACCCATGACCGGTACTTCCTCGACAACGTTGCTCAGTGGATCTGCGAGATCGACCGCGGTCGCCTGCACCCCTACGAAGGCAACTACTCCACCTACCTGGAGACCAAGCGGTCCCGGCTGCAGATCGAGGGCAAGAAGGACGCCAAGCGCGCCAAGATCCTGGAGAAGGAGCTGGAGTGGGTTCGGGCCAACCCGAAGGCCCGCCAGGCCAAGAACAAGGCTCGCCTGGCTCGCTATGAGGAGCTGGCCGCCGAAGCCGAGCGTAACCGTACGGTCGACCTGGGCGAGATCAATATCCCGCCGGGCCCCCGCCTTGGCGGCGAGGTCTTGGAAGGCAGCAAGCTGACCAAGGGCTTCGGCGATCGGATCCTGATCGACAACCTGAACTTCACCCTGCCTCGAGCTGGCATCGTCGGCATCATCGGTCCCAACGGCGTCGGCAAGACCACGCTGTTCAAGATGATCATCGGCGAAGAGCAGCCCGATTCCGGCGCCCTCAAGGTCGGCACCACGGTGAAGTTCTCCTACGTGGATCAGAGCCGCTCTGGCATCGATCCGAGCAAGAACGTCTGGGAGGTCGTCTCCGACGGCCTGGACCACATCAAGGTGGCCAGCTTCGAGATGCCCTCACGCGCCTACGTCGCCTCCTTCGGCTTCAAGGGTCCCGATCAGCAGAAGATGTCCGGCGTGCTTTCCGGCGGTGAACGCAACCGGTTGAACCTGGCCATGACCCTGAAGATGGGCGGCAACGTGCTGCTCCTCGACGAGCCCACCAACGACCTGGACGTCGAAACGCTGCAGTCGCTGGAAGACGCGTTGTTGGAATTCCCCGGCTGCGCAGTGGTGATTTCCCATGATCGCTGGTTCCTCGACCGCGTCGCCACGCACATCCTGGCCTGGGAAGGCACCGACGACGACGACGCCAACTGGTTCTGGTACGAAGGCAACTTCGCCGACTACGAGGAGAACAAGGTCGCCCGCCTCGGCGTTGAACTGGCTCGCCCGCACCGCACCGCGCACCGCAAGCTGACCCGCGGCTAATCCGGCAAACTCCCGACCGAACCCCGGCCCCGTTGAACTGATCCGCGAGGATTCAGCCCAGCGGGGCCGAGCAGTTGGGCCTCGGCTACTCAGCAGGCTTACGGCCCTGACCCGGCAAGTTCAGGCAGCCTTGGCGCTGGCCTCATCGTCGTCCTGGTTCTCGGTGGCCACGATCAGCTCGGCCACGCTGACCGAATCGTCGCGAACAACTCGAGTGTTGCGCCGGAATTGCGCGATGCCTCGATTCAGGTCGTGCCCGATCGTGATCGCCTCGATCGTGAGCCGCTCTTGGGCCCCACGCTCGGTATCCTCCCAACGAGTGGTACGAAGCTTGCCGACGACCACCAAGGCGTCGCCCTTCTTCACACTCGCCCGCACATTCTCGGCCAGCGCCCGGCTGCAGGTGACCCCTAGCCAGGTGGTCTCGCCGTCGCCCCACTCCCCGCCCCGACGAATCCGAGGGGTGCAGGCCAGCCGGAAACTGGCGAAGACCAGCTCATCTCGAACCGTGCGACACTCCACCTCAGTACCGACATTGCCAGTGATCCACACCACCGCGTCCATGAATGTTCCCTTTCCTCCGTTGTGCCCATCAGTGTTGGCACCCGGACGGAAAAATGGTCAGCCGAATCCGGCAGTTGTGGATGGCAAAATCGGGGTGTGGATAATCCGCCACCCGCCTAAACACGCCTGATCCCGCTCCTACGCGGGCACACCAGCCAACTGCCCATCACCGCTAATACCTGGCGCAGCAGCCCCCAATCAGCGGGTAGCTTCGCGGACGGCCTCTCGGGCGCGGTGGTAGCGATCCAACTCGGCCTGCACTGGGCCAAAGACCTGGGCCTCTACCACGGCGCTGACTGCCGAATTCAGTTCTTTGCGCGCCCGGCGTGCCCGGCTCTCAGCCCCAACGATGACGAAAGCCCGACCGAGCAGGGCCAACAGCAGACCGGCCAAGACCGAGCCGATGGCCACCCACAATCCAGCTGGTAGGCCGTACCAGACCAACAGCGGAATGCCGAAGCCGGAAGCCGCCAGTACTGGGCCGGCCAGCCACCAGACCAGGCCACCGATCACCGTGACGATGAGCAGCCACTGCAGCAGGCCGAACAACACCCACCACCAGGCCCCGGACTTCACCTTCAGGTCGGTACTGGCGATCGCGGTGTCCAAGTCGTCGGCAAGCAGAGAGGCCCTGCCGTGGGCCGCCCGGTCAACTGCTGTCACCCAGCCGCTCGGCAGCCCTTGGGACGCCTGATCGATGAGCTCACGAAGACCCTGATCGACTCGGGCCTTCTGGACCGCATTGGCCTTAGGCAAGGAGGTGCGATTCACCTCAGTGGGGCTGTGCTCGATGGCGGCCATCGCCCCCAGTCGCAACTGCTTCAGCGGGTCGGGACGAAGCCGCGCGATCCAGCTGATCAGCGGCCAGCCGGTCGCAGCGGCGCCTCGCCGACGCCAGGCGTCCCGAACCCCGGTGACCACCAGGCCGACTCCGGCCGCGTCCCCCATGGTCTCGGTGACCTGCTCCTTGAGGCTGCCGTTCATCTTCGCCGGCACCTTCGGCCCCAGATCAACGGCGAGCTGCCTGGCGGACTTCTTCACGTCCAGGCTCACCCGGTGCACCATCGCGCGCTTGCGGGCCACAGTGGCTACCAACGAGTCGCGCAGGTTGTAGATGCCGTCACCACGCTGGGCTGAGGTCACCATCAGCGGCGAGGTGCGCAGACCTTCACTATCGAGCAAAGCTCGCAGATCGGCGACGCAGTTCGTCAGCTGGTCGGCAGAAAGCCGGTCGGACTGGTTGAGCACCACCATCATCACATCGGCATGTTCGGCCAACGGCCTGAGGTAGCCGTCGTGCAGGGCAGCGTCGGCGTACTTCTGGGGGTCGACCACCCAGATGATTGCGTCCACCATTTCGACCATTCGATCAACGGTCACCCGGTGGGCTTCCTCGGTGGAATCGTGGTCGGGCAGGTCGAGCAGCACCAGGTTGCGCAACTGCTCGTCGTCGGAGGCGACCAGATGACGCTTGCCGACGTCCAACCAGTCGAGCAGATCGTTGGGCAACTCGGTGCCCCAACCAACTGCCATCGCCTTCGAAGTAGTCGGACGCCGGACGGCCACCTGCGCCAGTTCGGTGCCGCTGAGGGCGTTGAACAGACTCGACTTTCCCGATCCGGTCGATCCAGCCAGGGCCACCACCGTGTGATCGCCACTGAGCGCGACTCGCTGGCCAGCACGGGTGGCCACCTTCGCCGCCCGGTCAACCACCGCCGGGTTGCCGCGGCCTTCCATGGCTGTAACCGCTTCGGAAAGCGCGGCTAGCCTGCTGGCCAGCTTGTTGGGCGATGACTTCATGAAGTCTCCTCCCCACTCACTCCGGCGATCGATTCGGTTTCAGGTTCAGGTTCTGGGTCGGGCCACCGCGGTACCGGCGGGGCCGGTGGAATCTGATCCGGCGGCACCAACAGGCTAGGGGTCACGTCCTGCTGCCCGTCGGCATAGCTGGCCAGCGCCGGGGCGGCAGGAAGCGGCACGGACGGCAGCGTCGGGCCAGTAACCGCCCGCCGGGCGGCCGACGTTGGTGAGGCTGGCCAGGCTGGGGCTGGCCACGCCGAGGCTGGCCCGGCACCTCCGCCGGCGGGATTGACCCAGGATGTTGAGCCGTCGGTGGGCTCGACCGGGCTGAACGAAATCGGCGCGGACGGCAACACCGGCGGCGTTGGCAACGCCATCGCTAGGGCCTCGGCAGTCCCGTCTGCCCCGGTCACGTCCGTTTCAATCTGCCCAGCTTCAGCCTGCTCAGCATCAGTCTGCTCGGCGTCAGCCTGCTCAGCCTCAACCGGTTCGGGCATCCCTACCGCAACTGCGGACGGGAGGGGCGCGGACGGCAGCACTGGTGCGTTCGGCAACGACACCACTGGGGTTTCGGCAGGCTCCGCTGACTCAGCTGGCGACGCCACCTCGGACGCCGACTCCTGCTCCGACTCGTGGGCCGCAGGTTCGGCGGAAGCCTGATCTTCCTGGCGTGGCTCACCGGGACGCCGGACGGCCTCGGCCGCCAGGGCAGCCAGCCCGGCCGGCACCGGAATCGGCCGCTCCGCGCCGGTTGCCGCGGGCTGAGCTTCGGCAGACTCGCCGTCGGCCGAATCAGGATCAGCCGAGGTGTCCTCGTCGTCATCAACCGACTCGTCATCAACCGACTCGGTATCCAGCGACTCGCCTTCAGCAACCGACTCGGCAGCCAAAGACTCAGGTTCGCCGTCGCTCGCGACCCAGTCAGCACTCGCCACCTCGGCGACAGCATCCGCCTCGGCGTCGCCGTCGGATTCGCCATGTTGGTCTACCGGGTGCGGCGGCAGGTCGAAATCGTCTTCGTCGGTCAGCTGCACATCGGACTCATCGTCCTCACCATGCCGGACGGCGCCAGCCGCCAGCGCGGACAGCTGCGCCGAAACCAGTCCGGGCAGCAGGCCGGTGTCGCCAGCGAGGAACCGCTGCGGGGTCTCAGCGCTCACCCCCGGGACAACGTCGTCTTGATCAGCACCCGGCTCACCAGCGTCGGTCTCAACAGCGTCGGTCTCACCAGCTTCAGCCTCGACGCTCCCAGACTCAGCTTCCCCGGCAACCATCGGGTCGGCCGCGGCGTCCTGGAAGTCGCCCGGTTGGGGCGAACTCGGCCCAGGCTCGATCGGCTCCGGCAGGCTCGGCTCCGGCAGGCCAGCGCCCACGTTAGCTTCGCGAATGTAGCGATCCTCAGCTACCCGCTCAGTCTCCAGCGCCAACACCGCCGCGCGGAGCTCCTCGCCCTGCTGCGACCGGACTTCAACCTCGTCAATGAGCTTCTCGAACCGAGACAACTCGATCGCCATCAGCCCTTCGACCCGGCTGTCCAACTGATGTTTGGCTTCCTTGGCCAGCCGCCGCACGGCGTCCTCACCAAAGACAGCTTCCAGCACCCGCTGAGCCAACAGGGCGGTGCCACCGGCCACGCCAACCTCGGCGCCGACCAGACCACCGGTTTGGGAGAAAATGAACACCATCAGGGCCACGCCAGCGCCGTTGACGCCGAGAGCCAGGAACCGGGCCATCGATTTCTTGCTCTTGCCCTCGCTACCAACCAACTCCAGCACGTCGCCCTGCCATTGCCGGATCACCCGGGCAGCAGACTCGCTGAAGTCGACCGAAACCTTGCCCAGGGCCCCGTCCCGGTCGAGGAGCTGGCGACCGGCAGGGTGGGCCTCCCAGGCCGAAACGACTCGGCGGGCTGCAAACTCGCCCTCCTCACGGATCAGGACCTCAAGCCCAGATTCGACGGCCAACTGGACGTCCTGAGCCCGCTTCGGCTCCCCCTTGGCCACCTGCACCAGCCGGTCACGGAACAGCCCGATCCGCTTCTCCACCGACCGGAAGAACTCCCCGGTGCCGACGAAATCCTGCCAGCGGGCCAGCACCTCGCCGCGCAGCAGGGTGCCGTCGGCGGTCTGCGCTGCTACCGAACGCACCGACTCGGCGAATGACTTCTCCGCATCTGACTGGAGGGTGTCCAGGGCTTCGGTCTGGGCGGCTACCGCAGCCACCAGCGCCGGGCCGTGGTCGGCCAGCGATTCGATTGCCCCGTCGAGGGTTTGGAGCACCACCTGATTGCGGCGCACGGTGTCTTCGGCCAGATCGGCCAGCCAACCCCGGATCGGCGCCACGGACGCATTGGGCAGCAGGCCGTCCTCGTCCACAGTGGTTTCCGGGACGGCGAACAACGGCGAGGCGCTCAGCCCACGCTGGCTCATCATCTGGCCAAGGTGGGGCGGCACATCGGACATCGCTGCCGGTGGGACGCGATCAAGCACGACGGCCACCACGGCCTTGCGACGAGCGGCGGCCCGCAGGTATTGCCACGGCACGGCATCGGCATAGCGCGCCGCCGAGGTGACAAAGAGCCACAAATCAGCGGCGGCCAACAACTGAGCAGCCAGGGTGCGGTTCTGCGCGACTACCGAATCGACGTCGGGGGCGTCCAGAATCGCCAGGCCCTTGGGCATGCTTGGTTCTGGCACGAGTTGGAGCACTCTTGGGTCGGTGACCGGAGCATCGCTGCGAGCCAGGCCGGGAAGAATCTGACCGGATTCGAACCAGCGGGCATCCTCGGGGTGGTGCACCAGCACTGAAGAACGAGTGGTCGGACGGATCACTCCGGGCGTGGTGACCACCCGGCCGACCAGGGAGTTCACCAGGGTCGATTTGCCGGCACCAGTGGAGCCACCCACCACGGTGAGCAGCGGGGCGTCCAGGCGGCGAAGTCGGGGCAGGACGTAGTCCTCGATCTGCCGGGACTGGGCGCGGACGAGTTCGCGATGCTCATCAGCTTCAGGGACGTCCAGAGGCAGGCGCACATCTGCGAGTGCGTCCTGGAGTCGGGTGAGCGAAGCAGCCAGCTGCTCTACGCCCATGCCTTACCTCCTACCCCCGTGGTGGACCCCAATTAGGGTCCACAGCCGAATGGCCCGAGCCGACCTGGGGGGTTGTGACCGGTGCGGGCCAGTTTCCACCGATGCCCGCCGGTCCCGGGTAATTCGGCAGCCCGAAGGATACCGGTTTCGCGCGCCGCCAGCGAGGCAGGTCAAGCTTCATCCCACGCGGATCACTAATTGCGGTCCGACGCAGCTCGCGCGCCAGCTCTACCAGCTGCCGTTCCCGGGCAATCGCAGCCCGGTCATACAGGCCGCGGACTTCGCCGTCGCGCAGGTAGGCCAACTCGGTCAGGGCCCGCTGCAGCCGGACGGTGGCCAGGAACGGCTTCAACCCACGGGTGATCGCCACCATCAGCGCCCACAAGCGCAAACGCAGCTTTGCCATCACCAGCGGGTCGGTTTCCGGCAGCCAGCCCAGCTGGGTGTAGTCGACCAGTCGGGAGCGAATTCGACGGCCCTCAAGCAGGATCTGCCGCACCACGTAGACCACTGCGGAGAGCACCATCGGCACCGCGACGCCGAAGTACATAATCAACTGCATTGTGCCTTGAGCGAACGTGGCCTGGGAGTTGTAGAACATGTGGAGGAAAGACGCCGCCAGATAGCCGATCAGTGGGGCGAGGATACGCACCACCTTGCTGTGGGTGCGCAATGCCACGGCGATACCGATGCCGGTCATCATCGTGAATAGCGGATGGCCGAACGCCGTCCAGAAGCCGCGAAGCCAGACGACCTCATTCAGCGCCGCCTCAGCGTCACCGGCTTCGATGCTGGTGGAGGCGAAGATGATCACCCGGGCGTAGTAGAGGATGTTTTCGGTGAAGGCGAAACCGGCCGCACTGAGGCCAGCCAACACCATGGTCGACACCTTCGAGGTGAGCCGGTAGCGGGCGAAGATCGCGATCAGGAAGATCACCGAAGCTTTGGCCGCCTCCTCGACGAAGGGGGCGACGAAGATCGCCACTCGGGCACTGCTGGCCGGGTTGCCGTTGCCACCGATCGCCAAGTGATCGGCGGCCCAGGTGTTGATGTAGTAGGAAAAGATCACCGCGATCGCCCCGCCCCAGCCGAGGGTGAGGAACCAGATCACGAATCGTTGCGGACGGTAGCGGTCGGCCAGCAGGAAGACCACCGTCCAGAAGACCACTGTCGGCAGGGCCAGCCAGGCTGATTGGCGCATCGCCGACACATTCAGCCCGGTGGTGTCGGCGTCAATCTTCAGGCTGGAGGCGATGTCGGTGAGCAACCAGGTGGCGGCAGCGGCGTAGAGGATCGTCATGCCGAGCAGCAGCCACGTCCAGCCGGAGCGCAAAATGCGCTGCGGGAGCTCGGCGACAGGTTCGGGCTCGGACGGGATCGCATTGCGCCTGCGCGCGAGCTCGGCCACCGAATCGGTCATGACCGACAGCCTACAATCCGGCTGAAACCGCGCTCACCGGTTTAGCGCTGGCGACCGGACGGTTCAACAGCACCGGCCAGAATCGGACGAACACCCAACCGCCGAGCACCACCAGCCCCAGATTGCGCAGGGCCAACAACACCGTGGCGAAGGCTGGATCGGGCTGGTAGCCGATCAGCGGGTCGTACCAGATCGGGTAAATCAGCTGAGTGGCGAAGGCGAGCACTAGCACCTGGTAGGCGGCCACCCTGGCCGTTCGCTTGATCCAGGGCTCCTGTGGCCCGGCCAGCAGCAACAATGCCGCCACCGTGGCCCCCAACCAGATCAGGTACTGCGGGGAGAAGGTCTTGTTGGTGATCAGGGTGATGGTGATCACCACCACCATGAACAGCCCGATCGCGGCCGGAGTGGCCGGCTGGGTGGCGTTGACCAGCCGCGGCGGACGTCCGAACGACTCGGGGTAGCGGCTGCGGAACCACAACACATAGGCGGCCACAATGACCAGGTAGCCGACGTAGGTGAGCGCCGAGGAGACCGCCAGCCACTGTGCTACCCCGGGGCCGAAGACTTCAAAGGCCTGCCAGCGGGAGAACTCGACCTGGTAATCCTGGGGCGCGAACAGTCGGGCGATCATCGCCGGGGTGGCCCAGATCGATTCGACTTGCAGCCCACGTCCGGATTGCCAGCCCAGCGGTGAGATCAGCCGACCGAAGCCGCCGTGCACCAATGCTGCGACCACCAGCACCACGCCGGTGGTGAAAAAGCTGATAGTGACCAGGTGGTCGCGGCGCCGGGTGCCGCTGACGGTGGTCGGCCACAAGGTGCCCGGCCAGAGTTTCAGACCGGCGCCAAGGGCCAGCAGCACCCCGCTAATGCGGTCTGCGCCCCGGCTGAGCGCCACCAGGGCCGCGCCAACCGCCACTGAGGTGACCAGGTCGAGGCGCAGGTAGGCGATGGGGCCGATTGCGACCACGAAGCCGATCCAGAACCACACGGCAGCCTGGCCACGTCCACGCTGCCAAAGCAACACGGTGAAGGTCAGGTCCAGCGCCATCATCAGCGCCACGAAGGCGATCAGGAAGCCTTGAGCGGTCTGCCCGGACAGCGCATAGGGCACCATCAACAGCCACAGCACCGGGGTGGGGTATTCGGGCATCGTTTGGGCCACCGATGCCCCAAGGGCGAGATAGCGATGCATTCGATCGAAGTAGTAGCCGACGTCGCCGGGCAGCACCTGCTCGGCGAACAGCCACAACCCGATCACCACCGCCCGCGAAATGGCCCAACCCAGCAGCGGCAACCACAACCGACGATCCGGTTTCATGCTGCTCCTAGCTGAAGTCGATGCCCGCCATAGGCAGTATGCCCGCGAGGTTAGCTCCAGGCTCTCGGCAGGCTAATGCGGATCGCACATCGGTGGCGAATCAGCGCGTCGGGTCTTGCCAGAATCAAACTGTACGGTACAGTTTGATTCATGACCGAGGGGTTGAGCCACCGCCAGCTGGCAAAGCGCGCGCAGATTGCTGATGCCGCGCGACGACTGTTCCTCGACCAGGGGTTCGCTGGCACTTCGATGGACGCGGTCACTGCCGAAGCTGGGGTGAGTAAGCAAACCCTTTACAGCTACTTCCCCACCAAAACTGACCTGCTGATCGAAGTAATCAACACCACCGTGAGCAAGCTCGCTCTCACCCCACCCCAGGCCGCCCAACTGCACACTCGCGAAGACCTGCGCAACGCCCTAATCGGCTTCTCCGCCGCCTTGACTCAGGCCTTGATGCGTCCCGAAGGAATCGCCCTGGTGCGCCTGGTGCTGGGCGAAGCGTTCCGGGTGCCGGAGTTGCGGCGCGCCTTCCGCGACGCCCTGCCCGGCCAGGTGCTTGGGCGCACGGTTGCGCTGCTGCGGCAAGCCAGCGAGGCCGGGCTGATTGATGCCACCGACCTAGATTTAGCCTCCCGCATGTTCGTCGGACCGGTGATGACCTACGTCGCCCTGGACGGCTTCCTCAGCGTCGACCCGGATCAGCCCCCCGAGCGCGCCAAACTGGAACGCCTCACTGACGCCTTCCTGGCCACCGTGGCGGTGAAGTGATGAAACCCCGAATCAACACCGGCATCGCCGCGATCAGCGCGCTCGCAATCCTGGCCGTGACTGGCTGCACCAACACCACCGCCCCGGTGAGCGTGGTGGGCACGGTGGTCGATCCGGTGCGCACAGTGGCAATGCCCTCCTTCAGCGTCGCGTCGGTGAACCTGGACGCCGGCTTGCCCCAGACCACCACCGGCGCGGTGACGCCCAACACCACCGCGAGCACCTATCAGGTGGGTACCACCCAGCTGGTGTCTAAGGTGGGCGTGCGTCAAGGCGATCAGGTTCGCGCCGGGCAAGAACTGCTCGCGCTCGATTCGAGTGCACTGAAGCTGGCGATCACCACAGCCAAAGCCGACCAGAGCGTCACCGAGGCCCAAGTGGACGTGCTCAGTGCGGCGATCACAGACACCTACGACAAGGCGCGCGAGGTGGCGGCCAACACCACCAAAGTCACCGACGCGATCGCCAAACTCACCAAGACTCTCGCCGATCTCAAGAAGGCCAAACCGCAGCTGAAGCTGGCTCGCGCAGACTTGGCCAGCAAACTGGCCGCCGCCGAGAACCTGCTCGCGCACTACCCGCCGGTACCCCCGCCCGGCGTGCCCAGCAAAGCTGAACTGACGGCTGCCATCGCCAAGCTGAAGGCCGGAATCGCCCAACTGGACGCAAAACTGGCCCAGATCAGCAAAGCGATCCCCCAGCTGACCAGCGGCCTGGTCAAAGCCCGCAGCGGCCTAGCCAAGCTAAAGAGCGCCGCGGCCAAGATCAGCGACGCCCGCCAGCAGTTGCGCAACCTGCGCGATTTGGCCGAAATCGCGGCCGATTCCGCCCCGATTCCGGTGGCGCTGGCTGAGGTTCAACTCAAGCTGGCCACCATCACCGCTCCAGTCGATGGCAGGGTCACGTGGGTTGCCGGAGTTGGCGATCGGCTCAATAGCGGCGCCCCAGTGGCCAAAATCGCCGAAGCGGGCAATCCCAAAATCACCGCCTGGCTGGCCCCGTCCCAGTTGGCGAAGGTGTGTCTGCATGACTCCGCAGCGGTGGTCGGCGACTGGATGCCGCCCGGGGTGGGTGTGCCGGCGAAACTGACCCGCATCTCGACGACCGCCGACTTCCCGCCGTCCTCGACGACGACTGAGGAAACCCACCTGACCCGCGCGGTTCAAGTGGAGCTCACCGCTGAGGCCAGCCTGCCGGCTGGCGTCCCAGTAGTAATCAGCATCTCCGGCTGCCATCCGGCAGCCGGCCAATCCGAGCAGGACAGGTAATCCGAAATGGCCAGTGAAGCGCGCAAGCATCCGCCGATCCCGGTGATCATCGCGGTCGTGTTGCTGTTGGTCGGTGGCGGCATCTGGTGGTGGTGGAGCGCCAACCAGGCCAGCACCACAGCGGCCAATCAGTTCACCGGTTCGGTCGAGGCCGATCAGTATCAGATCACCCCAGCCCTGGCCGGGCGCATCACCGAGGTCACAGTCGTCGAGGGTGACAAAGTGACCAAGGGCCAACTGCTGGTGCAGCTGGACACCGCGGCGATGAAGCTGCAGCTTCAGCAAGCCCAACAGGGCGTGATCGCCGCCAAAGCCGCGCTCAAAAACGCCCGCGACGACGGCACTTCGGCTGATGTCACCGCAGCCAAAGCCAAGGTGAAGCAAGCCGAAGCCGCAGTGAAACTGGCCGAGGTTCAGCTGGGCTACACCCGCGTCACGGCCCCGCGCGACGGCGTGGTCACTTCGGTGGTGGCCAACGTTGGCCAGAACGCCGCACCCGGCAAGACCATGATCAGCCTGATCGATACCAGCTCGCTGTTCGTGCGGATCTTCGTCCCCGAAACTGGCATTGGCAACGTCAAACTCGACCAGTCGGCCCGCTTGACCACCGACTCCTCCTTCGCCGCCTTCACCGGCCAGGTGAGCTTCATCGCCAGCCAATCTGAATTCACCCCGAACAGCGTCCAGACCAAGGATCAACGCACCAAGTTGGTCTACGAGGTGCGCATTCGGGTCACCGATGAGTCCGGCACCCTCAAAGCCGGCATGCCGGTGGACGTAGCTCTGGGCTGAGCCATGCAATCAACCAGCCCAGGCACCAGCGCCATCAGCGCTCGCGGCCTACACAAGAGCTTCGGCACCACCGAGGCGGTGATTGATCTCGATCTGGACGTCGCCACCGGCGCGGTGTACGGCCTGCTCGGCCCTGACGGTGCGGGCAAATCGACGCTCATTCGGATGATCGCTACCGTGTTGACCCCTGATGCTGGCGCCGCTGAGGTGTTTGGCCACTCGGTCACCGACCAACGAGGAAAGGTGACGCCGCGCATCGGCTACATGTCGCAGCGGTTCTCGATGTATCCGGACTTGTCAGTGGCCGAAAACCTGGAGTTCTTCGCCACCGTACGTGGGGTGAGTCGCGCCGATCGCAACTCCCGGGCCAAGAGCCTGCTGGAAAGCATGGGGCTGGCCGAGTTCGCCAATCGCCAGGCCCAACACCTCTCCGGTGGGATGAAGCAGAAACTGATGCTGGCCTCCACCTTGATGCACTCCCCTGATCTGCTGCTACTGGACGAGCCGACCACCGGAGTTGACCCGGTCTCCCGTCGGGAGTTCTGGCGGATCCTGGCCGGCCTGCACCGCGAAGGCAGAACCGTCCTGGTGGCCACCCCGTACATGGACGAGGCCGAGCGCTGCACCCACATCGCCTTCCTCGACCGGGGCCGGATTCGCCAGTCGGGCACCCCGGAGCAAATCAAGGCCCAAGTGCCGGGACGCCTACTGGAGGTGGCCAGCGCCGAGCCGCGCCGCACCCTGGCGGCAGTCGTCGCGCTACCTGGGGTCGATTCGGCCCACCTGTTCGGCGATCTGGTGCGGGTGTTGTGGACCGGCGCGGCCGACCCAATCGAGGCGCTGACTGCCGGATTGGGCGGCACTGATGCCAGCCTCACCGTGCGGACGGCCAACATCGACATGGAGACCGTCTTCGCCTATCTGGCCGAGAATGCACCCGCCGATGCTGCGGCGGTGAGCTCGTGAAGGCGTCGCTGACCCGCATCGGCGCGGTCACCAACAAGGAGTTCAAGCATCTGCTGCGAGACGTTCGCACGCTGGCTGCAGTGGTGCTGCTGCCGGTGATCCAACTGCTGCTGTTCGCCTATGCGATCAGCTTCGACGTCGACAACGTCCCCACCATGGTCATCGACTACGACAAGACCCCGGCCAGCAGCGAGTACGTGCGCGCCTACGACGCGTCCAGCTTCTTCAAGGTGGTCGCCCACGGCGACACCCTCAATCAGGTGGACACCGCCTTCGACGCCAACACCGCCCGAGTAGCGGTGGTGATTCCGGCCGGCTTCGGCGAAACCATCGCCGCTGGCGACAAAGCTCAGGTTGCGGTGCTGATCGATGGCAGCGAGCCGAACTCGGCCAAGATCTCGCAGGCCTATTCGGTGGCCCTCAACCAGCTCTACGACCAGTCGATGACCAAGTCCTGGGCGGCGTCCCAGGGCCTGGATCTGAGCGGCATCGGCGCGCTGGAGCCGCGAGTGCGCACTTGGTACAACCCTGAGCGCAACTCCACGATCTTCCTGATTCCGGGCCTGATGGCCGTGATCATCGCCATCGTCACCGTGCAGCAGACTGCGGTCACGCTGGTGCGCGAGCGGGCGCTGGGCACCGAGGAACAGTTACTGGTGAGCCCGATGCGGCGCACCGAATTGATGGTCGGCAAGCTGCTGCCCTGGACCTTGATCGCCTTCATCGATGTGGTGATGGTGATTCTGTTGGGCATGGCCGTCTTTGGGGTGCCCTTGCGCGGCACCCCACTGGTGCTGGCGCTCGGTTCGGCGCTGTTCGTCTTCGCTTCCCTCGGCATGGGGCTGTTGATTTCGGCGGTGGCCCCCTCAGCCGAGACCGCGAACATCATGGCGTTGATGATCGCCTTCCTGCCGAGCTTCCTGCTGTCGGGGTTGGCATTCCCGCTGGACCAGATTCCGGTGGTGCTGCAGTGGTTCTCCGGCATCTTCCCGGCCCGCTACATGGTCACGATCTCGCGCGGGGTGTTCCTGAAGGGCTCCGGATTCGCCGAGTTGTGGCCAGAGCTGCTCACCCTGGCCGGCTACGCGCTGGTGATGGTGCTGGTGGCCGCTCGGCTGTACGGACGAAAGGCACGGGCATGAGTGGCAAACGGATCCGACTGCTGATCTGGAAGGAGTTCACCCAGCTCAAGCGTGACCCGATGCTGGTGCGGCTGCTGCTGCTGATGCCGGTGATTCAGCTGGTCATGTTCGGCTACGTGGTGGCCGCCGACATTCGCCACCTCAGCACTGCTGTGGTCGATCTGGATCACAGTGTCGCTTCTCGCGCGCTGACCGATCAGTTCGCCAGCTCCGGCTATTTCACCATCAATGCCCGTCCGACTAGCGAGGACGATCTGCGTCCGCTGCTGGATCGGGGCCAGATTCAGGTAGCGGTGGTCATTCCGGCTGGCACCCAGGATCATCTAGATCGCGGTGAGACCGCCCAGATCGGCATCATCGTTGACGGCTCCGATTCCCAGGTATCAGCGGTTGGCAGCGGGTATGCGTCCCAGATCATTTCGCGCTACAACCGCCAAGTGATGACCGATGCGGGAGTCTCGGTGGCCGCCCCTGGCGTGGACGCGCAGATTCGGGTGATGTTCAACCCGACGCTGGATCCGATCAACACGATGATTCCGGGGTTGATCGCCGCGATCATGATGATCTCGCTGATGGCGATCATGAGCCAGGCGGTGGTGAAGGAACGCGAGTCGGGCACCTTGGAGCAGATGTTCGTCACCCCGATTCGGGCCAGTGAGTATCTGATCGGCAAGCTGACGCCGTATGCGGGCCTGGCGACGCTGCAGATGCTGATCGTGGCCGCAGTGGGCATTTTGTGGTTCCGAGTGCCGTTCAACGGTCAGCTTGGGGTGGTGTTGGTCGGTTTGGCGCTGTTCATGCTGACCTGCATCGGCTTGGGCCTGTTGGTCTCGCTGGTTTCGCACACCCGCCAACAGGCGCAGCAGGCGATGATGTTCATCATGTTGCCGACGATGGTGCTTTCGGGCTTCATCTTCCCGATTGCCTCAATGCCACCGTTGATTCAGCCGCTGACCAATCTGATTCCGCTGACCTTCGCCCTCGAAGTGCTGCGCGGCGCCTTCGTCAAGGGCAGCGGCTTCGCCGCGCTAGCGCCGCAGTTGCTGATTTTGGCCGGCTTCGCCGCAGTGATCTTCACCGCCTCGATCATCGCCACCCGCCGCCGGATCGCTGAGTAGGAGACGTCGATGAGCGAGCACCCGTTCCCTGAGCCCTCCCCCCAGTTCCCTGAGCACTCCCCCCAGTTCCCTGAGCCTGTCGAAGGGCCTGAGGCTTCGACAAGCTCAGCCAACTTGCCCCAGTTCCCTGAGCCCTCCCCCCAGTTCCCTGAGCCTGTCGAAGGGCCAGCGATCAAGGTCACCGGGCTGACCAAGACCTTCGGCACCTTCGCCGCGGTCGATGGCATCGACTTCGAGGTACCCCGCGGCCAGATCTTCGGCTTCCTCGGCCCGAACGGCTCGGGCAAGACCACCACGATTCGAATGCTCACCGGCACGCTGCGTCCCAAGTCCGGGCTGGCTGAGGTACTGGGCACTGACGTGGTGCGCCACCCCGAGCGGGTGCAGCGGCGCATCGGCTACATGAGCCAGAAGTTCTCCTTGTTCGAAGACATGACCGTCGATGAGAACCTCAAGTTCTACGCGGGCGTGTACGACCTGCCAGCCGAGAAGTTCGCTCAGCAGCGTGACTACGTGCTGCGAATGGCCGATCTGGTTGGGCGCGAAGACGAGCTGACCCGCAACCTTTCGGTGGGTTGGCGCCAGCGCCTGGCTTTGGGGGCGGCCACCATTCACGAACCGGAGCTGTTGTTCCTCGACGAGCCCACCTCCGGTGTTGATCCGGTGGCTCGGCGGCAGTTCTGGGATCTGCTGTATGAGCTGGCTGGGCGCGGCGTGACCCTGTTCGTCACCACCCACTACATGGACGAAGCCGCGCACTGCAACCAACTGGCCTTCATCTACCGCGGCCGGATCATCGCCGAAGGCAGCCCCACAGAATTGCGCACCAAGTACATGGATCAGCGCATCTTCGACATCACCGTCAGCTCCGCAGATCTGGCTTTGGACTACCTGGTCAGCACCGAAGGCGTCGACGAGGCCTACCTGTCTGGGGCATCGCTGCACGCGGCGACCGCAGCTCATTCACCCCTTAGCGCCGATGACCTTCGCCAGCGCCTTATTGGGGCCGGCTTTGCCGATGCGGTGGTGCTCGAAGTCGAGCCCACCATCGAGGACGTCTTCGTGAATCTGGTGTCGCGGCAGCGCTGAGGGTCTGCGGTGGGCGCGCAGCGTGTCAGCGATGCCGCCTACATTGGTGGACGTGGAAGCCGACGCACTCATTGACTACTGCCTGGCCAAACCCGGAGCATTTCTCGATTTCCCCTTTGGCATCGACGTGGCCGTGGTGAAGGTCAAGGCGCCTTCGCAGCCGTCCGGAAAGATCTTCGCCCAGGTGTTCACCCTGCATGGCGTACCGTCCGCGACGCTGAGTTGCGACCCGACCACTGCGGTGGTGTTCCGCGAGCTGTATCCGGGCGTGGTGGTGCGGGGCTATCACTGCCCGCCAGTGCAGCAGCCCTACTTCAACACGCTCCCGCTGGCTGGGGCCGTACCTGCAGCCGACATCATCGAGCTGGCTGATCAGGCCTATGACGTGGTGGTCGCCAAACTCCCGAAATATCGCCAGCGCGAACTGGCGACGGTTTCGGGCGCCAGCAGCGGTGATCGCCGATGACTCAGGCTCGGATCTTCACCACCAGCTTCGCCAGCGTCTACCCGCTGTATGTGCAGAAGGCCGAGCGGAAGGGCCGCACCGGGCCTGAGGTGGATCAAATCATCTGCTGGCTCACCGGCTACGACAACGCTGGCCTCAAGCAGGTGCTTGCTGACGGGCTGGATTTCGAGACCTTCTTCGCCCAAGCCCCAGCCTTCAACTCAAACGCCGCCCTGATCACCGGCGTGATCTGCGGACACCGCGTCGAGACGATCGAAGACCCGCTCATGCAACAAATCCGCTACCTCGACAAGCTCATCGACGAGCTCGCCCGCGGAAGGAAGATGTCTTCGATCCTGCGCTCCAGCACACTCTCCCCTTAACGCCGGGGACGGCTCCTCCGCGCAGCGCATTGGAACCGTCCCCAACCTGAGCGGTTCCGTCCGCCATCATTGGGCTATGTCTGGGAAGAAGAAGACCAAGAAGCCACCGATCGACAATGCGACAGTGCTGGAGCGGCTGGAGCGGGCCCGCGATGGCCAACTGCTTATGAGCATTCGGCGCTGGATTCCCTACTCCGAACGACTGGACGGCTTCGTCACCGGCATCGGCACTGATTGGATAGCCGTTGCCCAACACCGCGACAGCGGGTCCTACGACGGTTGGTGTGTGGTGCGGCTGAAGGACATCCAGGCGGTGCGCATCGAACCTGACCAGGATTGCTTCGAGATCCGAGCGTTGAAGGCTTGGGAGCAGTGGCCGCCCCCGGCAGTAGCTCTTGACCTGGACGGCTTGGGCGGCTTAGTCGCCTCGGCCAATGAGATCAGGCCGATCATCTCCGTGTTCACGGAATTCGACCGCCCGGACTCCTGCTGGATCGGCGCAGTGCGGTCATTGGAGGCCGACACCCTTCGACTCTCAGAGATCACCGTCAAGGCTGCCTGGGAAGGCGAACCACGGCACTTCGACGTCGAAGACATCACTCGCATCGATATCGGCGGTGGCTACGAGGACTCTCTCCTGCTGGTCGCCGGACCACCACCCGAAGACTGACCTCCTGGGCCGGGCATCCAGCACGCGGGGACGGTTCCGTCCACGTCTGTCCCCATGCGCTGCTCCTATTGGAACCGTCCCCTATAGGAGCAACTCAGCCCAGCGTCAGGGGCGCAGTCCGGGCAGCAGCAGCCAGCCGCCGAAAACCAGCGCGCCGACGGTGAGCAGCAGCCAAAGGGTTACCCAAAGAAGCCGCGGTATCCAGGTGATTCGGGCCAGCTGAGCAGCGTCGGTCCCAGGATCGCGGTTGCCAGCCACCTCCAACACTGGACGGGGCGCGGCTAACAACAACGTCCAAGCCAAGCCATGGGCGAGCCAGGACAGCGCGACCGGCGGCGCGTACAACCCAGCGATCGCGAGCATCGCCCCCACCCCGAGCACCACCAAGGCCCCGTAGAAGTTGCGAATGTTGAGCAGCATCAGCGCCAACAGCACCACCAGCAGCCACAACGCTCCGGCGGCATAGCCGGCCCCAGCCATCCAAGCGACGGCGAGCCCCACCACTGCTGCGGACGGGTAGCCCGAAAACAGGGTGAAGACCATTCCCGGACCAGTCGGACGTCCGCGAGTAAGGGTCAGCCCCGAAGTGTCGGAGTGCAGCCGGATGCCAGTTAGCCTGCGTCCGGCCAGCAGGGCCGCGACGGCGTGGCCGGCTTCGTGACAGACGGTGACGAACAGTCGCACCAGCGGCCAGACGAGTAGCACCAACGCGAGCGCCGCCACCGCCAACGCGATCATCACTGACGGTTGCGGCGCAGGCTGAACTGCGGTCGCTCGTTGCCACAGGTCGCTGATCAGGTCCACGCGCCTAGTCTGCCGGGTGCGGCTGTGCGGGGGGACGGCGGACGACCCTTCGACAAGCTCAGGGAACTGACCACCAGCTGGCTGAGCCCGTCGAAGCCCCAGTTGGCTGAGCCCGTCGAAGCCCCAGTTGGCTGACCCTTCGACAGGCTCAGGGAACTGACCACCAGTTGGCTGAGCCCGTCGAAGCCCCAGTTGGCCGACCCTTCGACAAGCTCAGGGAACTGACTGGCGGGCTCGGAGAACTGGTGACGGCTCGGGACGCTGAAATAGGCTCCAGGGGTGGCTTCAACCGGACAAAAGGCGCTGTGGTGGGCGGCCGATTACGCCTGGGCTGGTTTGGCCTGGCTGGCGACGATCGGTGCCCCCGGCGACCCGCAGCCCTATGCCGCCGGCAGCAAACGGCCGGTGGTGGTGCTGCCGGGGGTCTACGAGAACTGGAAGTTCACCCGGCCGCTGATCCAGGGCCTCCACAATGCCGGCCACCCGGTGCACGTGATCACCGAACTCGGCTACAACCGGCGCCCGCTTCAAGCCGGTGCCGCGCTGCTGCTGAGCTACCTGCGCCGCCATCAGCTCAGCGGCGTGGTACTGGTCGGGCACAGCAAGGGCGGCCTAATCGGCAAGCTCGCCCTGCTGCGCGATACCGAAGGACGCATCAGCCACCTGATCACGCTCTGCACCCCATTCCACGGGTCATCGCGTGGCCACCTGCTGCCGCTGCCCAGCGTCCGTCCGCTAACTCCGGCAGATCAGTTGGTCCAAACCCTCAGTCGGCAGACCGGCGTGCACGACCGCATCACGTCGATCTCGGTGCGCTACGACGAGCATGTGCCCGAAGGCAGCCACCTGGCCGGCGCCAAGAACGTGACGCTGCCCATTGCTGGGCACTTTCGGCTGGTCGGCCACCCAGCGGCGCTGGCCGCGGTGCGCGCCGAGATCGACGCGCTCGACTAGAGCAGGGTCACGGCCTGATCGAAGCCCAGGCGCGGGTTGCGCGGGAAGTTGCCGCCATCAGCCACGTGGCCGATGTTGACGACCATGATGGAGCGCAGCGCGGTGCCGTCGAAGAACTCAGCATCCACCCCGGCGTTGTCGAAGCCGGTCATCGGGCCAGCATCCAGCCCGGCAGCCCGGACGGCGAGAATGAACCCGCCAGCCTGGAGCCAGGCGTTGTTCGCCGCGATTACCGCGCGAGTATCGGGATCGCCGTCCAGCCATTCCTTGGCACCGGCCATCTGCGGGTTGGTCACCGGCAGGTTCAGATGAAACTCAGTGTCGGCGGCCAGAATCGCGACCACCGGGGCCGAAAGCGACTTAGCCTGATTGCCCTCGGCCAACAGCGGCACCAACCGCTGCTTGCCAGCCTCAGAGCGGACGAAGACCACGCGCAGCGGCTGACCGTTCATGGCGGTGGGGGTGAACTTCGCCAGTTCGTAGATCCTGGCCAGCTCCGCATCGGAAACCGGAGCGCCGTCAAAACCGTAGGCGGTGTGCCGGTCGGTGAAGATGTCCGTGGCGGTCACGCTCGCCTGGTCAACCTGGTTCGTCATCGTCAGCTCTTTCTAATCGAGGTAGTTGATCTCTCAACCATCTCGGTGGGTGGGTTATTCCCGCCACCGAGGATTCCGAATCAGCTCACCCAGCACGCCCCCACCTGGGCCAGTGCAGACCGCGCGAAAACCGTCTCGCCCCGGCCGCACGTCCGTAACACCCCTGTCAGATTGGTTTTCTACTGTGTTTGCCATGGCGACCCCCGCCCGAGCGACGATCCTTCAGCTCGACCCAGAAGTGCCGGTGGACCGCTTCGGCCCCTGGCTGAGCGCCAACCGGCTACTGGTGCGCGCCGTCCCGGTGTGGCAGCGCGGAGTGCCAGCCGCTGCGACCCTTGGTGATGGTGTGGTGATCCTCGGCGGCACCATGAGCGCCCACGACGGCGCTCGCCATTCGTGGATCGAGCCGCTCAAACAGCTCATGATCGAGCTTGTGGACTCAGACGTACCGACCCTCGGCATTTGCCTTGGCCACCAACTGTTGGCTGAAGCCTTCGGCGGCCAGGTGCGGGTGGCCGAGCCCCGCGGCGGCGAGCATGGCGCCTGCGAGGTCTACTGGACCGGCGCCGCCCGCACCGACCCGCTATTGCAGCGACTGGCCGTTAACGGGTCATCAGTGGTCGCCGAATCCCACGCCGATGTGGTGACCGAATTACCACCCCAGGCCACGCTCCTGGGCAGCAGCCAGCTGTACCGCAACCAGGCCTTCCGGGTCGGCTCGGCCGTCGGCGTCCAGTTCCACCCCGAGGCCTCGCCAGACCTGATGGGACGCTGGGCCGAGCTTCGCGGCCACGACGCACGTGAAATGCGCCGGTCAATGCAGCGCCTCGACTCCGAGCTGTCTCGCACCGGACGGCTGCTCGCCCAAGCGTTCTCGGCCCAACTACAGGCTCCTCCCATCGCAGCCTAACTGGCGGCGGTGGCCCGCCAACGAGCCGACCGGTGCCCGCAGGCCGTATCGTGGAGGTGTCCGAACCGGAGGTTGGAATGCTGCGGATTTTGCCGATCGTCATCGAGTTGGTGCTGCTCGTCGTGTGTCTGATCGACGCCGTGCAGACGCCGCAAAACTCGGTCCGAAATCTGCCCAAGTGGCTGTGGATGATGCTCATCGTCGTCGTGCCGATCGTCGGACCGATTGCCTGGCTGATAGCTGGACGTCCGCGTCGAAACTCCCAGCCCAGCGCACCTTGGTCGGCCTCCCGCGGGGCGGGACTGCCGCAATATGAGCGCCCGCCAGCATCGATGCGGGCCCCCGATGACAACCCCGAGTTCCTGGCTTCGATCAAGCAGAGCTCCGAGCACGAACGCCTGCTGCAGAAGTGGGAAGAAGACCTCAAGCAGCGCGAAGACGAACTGCGCAAGGGCGAGGAACCACACCCAGATCAGTCCTGAGTCGCCACCAACACCGGACGGGGCTGGCCGACGGACACCTCGGGCTCTAGCACTTTCGGCCGCCGCGCACCCACCAGCACCCCGGCGACCACCACCACCCCACCAACCAGCTCCAACCAGGTCGGCCACTCACCTAGCACCAGCGCGGCGGTGATTATGCCGGCCACCGGCACCAACATCGAGAACGGCGCCACTACGCCAGCCGGATGCCGCGACAGCAGCCAAGTCCACAGCCCCGAGCCGACGACGGTGGCAATCAGGCAGGTGTAGAGCAGGCCACCCCAAGCGGGTAGCGCGTCCGCACTGAGCGATCCGGCAACCGCGGTCGCGATCTGGTCGGGCCCCTCGAAGACCAGCGAGAGCGCCAGCATCGGCACCGGCACCACCACTGACATCCACAGGGTCAGGTGCAGCGGATTGGTTGGCTTGGCCAGCCTGGACGACAGGTTGCCGAAGGCCCAGCCCAACGCCCCGGCCAACACCAGCAGGAACGGCAGCAGGGCCGCAGCTTGCGCCCGCGACCAGCCGACCAGCGCCATGCCGGCCACCGCCACCGCGATTCCGATCCACTGCCGCGTTCGCACCCGCTCACCCAGGAGCAGCACACCGAGCACGAGAGTGAACGGCGCCGAGGATTGCAGCACCAACGAAGCCAACCCGGTGGGCATACCGGCGGCCATGCCCCAATACAAGAAGGTGAACTGGGCCACGCCAAAGCCGAGGCCGTAGCCGACCAGCCAGCGCAGCGGCACGTCCGGGCGCGGCACAAACATCAGCGTGGGCAGCGCGATCAGGGCAAACCTGAGCGCCACTAGAAAGAACGGTGGAAAGGCAGCCAGCGAGAGGTGGATCGCCAGGAAGTTGATACCCCAGATCACCGCGACGGCGATGGCCAGCAGGCGGTGACGGACGGGCATGGCTCCATCGTCTCGGCCGGCATAGGTGAAGCACAACCACTCAGATGGTGCAACATTAGTTTAGGCTGCCTTCATGGACATCGGGCATCTGGAGCTACTCCGGGAACTCCGCGACCGCGGCACCATCACCGCAGTGGCCGCTGCCGGGTTCCGCACCCCCTCGGCAGTGAGCCAGCAACTGCGTTCAGCCGAACGCAGTTTCGGCATCCGCCTAGTCGAGCCGGACGGACGCCGTCTGCGCCTGACCACCGCCGGCCGCCTGCTCGCCGACGGCGCAGTGGAGGTTTCGGCCAGCCTGGCGCGGCTGCAGCGCGAACTGGACGGCCTGCGCGGCGATCCTGCTGGCACGGTGAGCATTTGCGGGCTGCCCAGCGCCAGCGAGGCGCTGCTCCCACCACTACTGAAGCGGCTGGCTGGCACCAAGATCGAAGTGACGATCAGTGATGACGACATTGCTGAGGCCGACTTTGCCGGACGCGCCGCCGATCACGACCTGGTGATCGCGCACAGCTTGGCCGAACGGCCAACCGGCACGGCCGGGCTCGACACGACCACGCTGGCCAACGAACCACTCGACGTCGCCCTGCCAGCAAACCATCGCCTGACCACCCGTGAACACATCAACCCCGAGGACCTGGCCGGGGAGGACTGGATCGGGGTGCCGATCGGCTTCCCGTTCGACACGGTGCGAGTGGCTATCGAGAACCGCAGTGGCGCGAGTCTGAACATCGTCCAGCGGGTCAAAGACAATCGCCTGGTCGAAGCGCTGGTCGCCCAGGGGCTCGGCTGCGGCCTACTGCCTCGGTTCACCACCAGACCCCGCCCGGACGTGGTGATCAGGCCGCTGGCCGGGGTTCGCGCCACCCGCCGGATTGTGGCCATCTCCCGCCCTGATCGCACCGAACGCGCCGCCGTCCGCCTGGTCGCCGACGCCCTGACCGAGATTGGTAGGCAACTCCGCTGACCGATTCGGCCTGCCAAGCCCAACTTCCTGCCTGCTAGCCTTAATCCATGCAGATCAGCCCCGGGCTCGCTCAATCGCTGAGCCTTGCGTGCGCGCTGATGTGTTGTTGTCGCGGCTGAGCATCGGTCTACTAACCCGCAACTGCTGCTGCCGAACCAGCCCAGGCCCGTCCGCGAGCGCTGATGGCCACCAGACAACGCTTCCCAACATCACGAGGAACTCTCATGAAAGACATCAATTTTCCCAGCCCAGGTAACGATCTCGAACTCGGCGGTGGAATCAGGCCGGGTGCAACGGTGTTGTTGCTGAATGCTGGCGGCCGTCGGCACCGGTTCGCTAGCTCAGTTCGGCACCCCGGAGTGGCGAGCGGCACGACAAGCTGGTGGCGAAGGCCAGCATTCCAACCGAGGATGGGCACAGGTGAGTGAAATGACCCGCGATGAGATTTGGGCGCGAGTCCGGGTAGAGGTCGAAACCGAAGCCAAGGGCGAACCGTCCCTGGCCAGCTTCCTGCACACCACGGTGCTCTCCCACAGCCGCCTGGAGGACTCCCTCTCCTTCATCCTGGCCGCAAAGCTGGGCAGCGAGACCATCACCTCCCTCACCTTGCGCGAACTGATCCAACAGGCGTTCGACGACGATCCCGGCATCGGTGCGGCCGTTCGCGAAGACTTGCGCGCGGTGCTCAGCCGTGACCCGGCCACCCGCGGTTACTCCCAGCCACTGCTCTATTTCAAGGGCTTCCACGCTCTGCAGTCCTATCGGGTGGCCCATTACTACTGGACGCATGAGCGCCCGGCGCTGGCCATGTACCTGCAAAGCCGCATCTCTGAGGTGTTCGCCGTCGACATCCATCCCGGTGCCCGCATTGGCAAAGGGATCATGTTCGACCACGCCACCTCAGTGGTGATCGGCGAGACCGCCGTGGTCGAAGACGACTTCTCGATGCTGCACGAAGTCACCCTCGGTGGCACCGGCAAAGTGGGTGGCGATCGACACCCCAAGATCGGCCGGGGAGTGATGATCGGGGCTGGTGCCAAGGTGCTGGGCAACATCCGCGTTGGCGAAGGCGCCAAGATCGGCGCCGGGTCGGTGGTGTTGGAAGACGTGGCTCCATTTACCACCGTTGCCGGGGTGCCGGCCCGTCCGGTGAGCTACCCGATTCATGGCCTGCCGGCGATGGAACTGGACAACGACCCACTCTGAACACCCCACCATCGGGGCCCAAAACCCTGAACGACACGTCTAGCTGACTTCTCGGTAAAACCCCTAGTCAGCGAAAGTCGCATCTTGAGGATAAGGGCAGTCCCCCCGAAGGGGGACTTGTGACCTAAGACCAACCTGTTCGTAAATCACCTTGTGAAACGGGTACTGCGTCCACTTTCCAGCCTCATCGGCATCGCCATGCTCTTTGGGTTGTCGCTGGCGGGCGCCCCGAACGCAGCCGCGGCCACGGCCACCGCCAAGAAGGCCTTCGTGACTAGCCTGATCAGCTCGTCCCAGGCCGCTCAACGGCAGTACGGCGTGCCAGCTTCGGTCTCGATCGCCCAAGCCGCCGTCAACACCGACTACGGCACCGCCAAACTCGCCACCTCGGCCAAGAACCTGTTCAGCACCCGCTGCACCGCCAAGCTGTCTTCGCCCCAGTACGTCACTCTCACCACGGCCCAGGTCGGCAAGGCTTACGTCCTCGGCGCCGAAGCTTCCCTCGACAACAACAACCCCAAAGCCTTCGACTGCTCCGAGTTGGTGCAGTGGACCTACGGTCGTTCCGGCAACCCGATTACCGATCTGGCCGCGTCCCAATACAACGTGACCACCAAAGTCTCCGGCAGCCCGAAGACCGGCGATCTGGTGTTCCTGCGCAACAACCCGGCCCGCGCCAACGGCATCGGCCATGTCGCGGTGCTCACCAAGAAGCTATCCAACGGCGACTGGCAGATCATCGAGGCAAAGGGACGCAAGTACGGCGTGGTCAAGAGCACCTTGTCCTACTGGAAGTCCCGCTCCTACTACGCCGGGCTGCGGCGCTACTCGAAGCTGAACTTCGTCGGCGACGCCGGTGTCACCTCGGCTTCGGCCGCGAACACCTACCAGGCTGGCTGCTATTCGGTCACCGCTAGCGGCAAGACCACCAAGTACAGCAAGTTCAGCTCCACCGGCGATTCGGTCCTTGGCCACGCCGCGATCGTCGCTGAGGGCAAGGAATACGTTGCCGCCCGCAAGGCGATGAACAACGTTTCGAGCTTCGTCGATGCCGTCGCCAAAGCCGAGCACCCCACCAACCCTTCCGCCTACGCCAGGGCGGTGCGGGCGGTGATCGCCACCTACGACCTCACTCAATATGACGTGGCCCCGCTCAGCGTTGTGCTTTCCTACGGCGCCACTGGTGCCAAAGTGGCCGCATTGCAGCACCTGCTGACCGCCAGCGGGTATTCAGTAGGCCCCAGCGGCACCTACAACTCCGCGACCGTCACCGCGGTGAAAAAGTTCCAGAAGGCCAAGAAGCTGACTGCGGACGGCGAAGCCGGTCCGCTCACTTTGACCGCGTTGATGACGACTCTGAAGAAGGGCGCCACCGGCGGGCGAGTGAGCGCGCTCAAGACGCTGCTCTCCTTCGGCGGATACCGCACCGAAGCCGGTGCGACTCTGGATTCGACCACGGCCACTTCAGTGGTTGCCTTCCAGAACAGCACTGGGATCACCGCCACCGGGGCTGCCGACGCCAAGACCTGGTCAAAGCTGTTCATGCTGCTTACCGCAGCGCCGGTTCCAACGCTGGCTGGCACCACCACGGTCGGCAAGGCCCTCACTGCGGCACCTGGCGTCTGGGGTCCGGGGGCGGTGGAGGTCTCCTACCAGTGGTATCGGGGCGCCAACCCGATCGCTGGCGCGACCGGTAGGTCCTACACCCTGCAGCCGGCTGATGCCAGGCAGGCGATCAAGGTGGCCACCACTGGCACCAAAGCTGGCTACACCTCGATCACGCGCATCTCAGCGGTCACTGCTGCGGTAACTCCAGCCACCCTGACTGTCGTCCCCGTCCCGAAGATCAGCGGCAGCGCCGAGGCCGGCAAGGTCCTCACCGCTATCGCCGGCTCCTGGGCTCCAGCTCCGGTCGCGCTCAGTTACCAGTGGTACCGCAACGGTGCCTCAATCAAGGGCGCCACGGGCGCCAGCTACCGACTGCAGGCCGCCGACTACCGGGCCACGATGCAGGTCAAGGTCACCGGCACCAAGGATGGCTACTTCTCGGCTGCAAGGGCTTCATCGGCTACTGCCGCAGTCAAACAGGGCAAGATCACCGGCGCCCCGAACCCGACCATCGCTGGCAAGGTGGCCGTCGGTCAGACGCTCACCGCCAAGCCCGGCTCCTGGACGCCAGCACCTGTCGGCTTCAGCTACCAGTGGTACCGCGACAACACCGCCATCAAGGGCGCCACTGCCGCCACCTACAAGGTGCAGCTCAGCGAGGCCGGGCACGTCATCGTGGTCAAGGTGAGTAACGCTGGCGGCGCCTACGCCAAGGTGACCCGCACGTCGGCGGCTACTGCGAAGATCGCCAAACTCAACTGGACCTCCGCGCCAGCCCCGACTATCTCCGGCACGGCCAAGGTGGGCAAGACCCTCACGGTCAAGGCTGGCACGTGGGCCCCCGAGCCGAAGCTCAGCTACCAGTGGTACCGCGGCAGCACCGTCATCAAGGGCGCCACCAAGACCACCTACAAGCTGACCAAGTCCGATAAAGGCAAGACCATCACCATCAAGGTGACGGCCAAGCGGACCGGCTTCAACACCGCGACCAAGCAGGCCAGCAAGAAGATCTCCTGAGCGGTCAGGACGACTTGCAGTTGGCGTTAATGGTGAACGGAATCAGCGTCGTGGTCGTCTTGTTGTGGCGGGTCTCGCGGTCCTGCACCACTCCGGTCACCCGGTAGTCAGGGCCAGAGCCCGTCAGCGCGGCTGAGGTTCCGGCAATCGGCACCTCCGATGAAAATGACATGTCGTGAGTGCCCTCTTCAGCGTCCTCCCCCAGGAGCACTGCTACTGAGACCACCTCGAGGCTGGCGGGGCTGATCACCACGGTCATGTCCACGGTGGTGAAGAAGTCATTCTGGTGATCGGCAAGGACGATCGTCGCGGGCTCCCCCAGCGTGCAGGTGCCGGTGAGCTTTTCGGTGACTGGGTTGGCGTGCAGCATCAGCGAACCGGTCGCTTTCATCGGCACCGAAGACGGGCTCGGGGTCGGCGTGGGCGACGGAGTCGGGGCGATCGCGCTGGGTGATTGGTGCGGGCTGTACGGCGCTGGAGTTGGGGCGAACTGGGCTCCCCAGTCGAGGAGCCCGCAGCCGGTCAGTGTCAACAGCGAAGCCGCCAACGCTGCGCCGAATCCCAAGGCGCGCAACGATTTGTTCGGCGCGGGCGTCACCGCCCGGCCAGGGCCCGATTTGGGCAGGCCACTAGGTGCAATACGTGTCACAGTCCAATAGTCGTACGCCGCGCCAAACCTGAGGTCTCGACTCGCCCAGCCAGCTTCGGACTACCTTGCTTTCAGCTGATCCGAATCCCGTAGAGGAGCTTGGCGTAGGTGCCAACCACCAGCATGTTTCCGTACACCGCCGGGGTGGCCTCGATGTTCTTTGACAGCTGCAAGGTGGAGAAGTCCACTCCCTTGTTCGGATCGAACAGGTGCAACAGCCCGCTGGAATCACCCACAATGCCGTAGGTGTGGCCGTCGTCACCGGTGACCAGCACTGGAGAACTCCAACCGAAGCTGGCCAGCTTCCGTTCCCACGCGACGGTCCCAGATTCCTTGTTCAGCGCCACCAGCGTGCCGCGCTTATCCGATCCGGTCTTGGCAATGTTGAAGAAGACCAGATCGGAGACTTCGCCGGTGCCCAGCACCGGGGTGGCCATCAGGCCGCCGTTGACCGCCTCGTTGTAGACCGCGTCGATCGAGTAGCTCCACACCTGCTTGCCGGTGCGCGCGTCCAGCTTCTGAATGGTGACCGGGCCGGACTTCGCCCCATCGGCGCCTTCGCCCCGCTTGTCCATCTCGTTGCCGGTGTAGAGGTAGGGGACGCCGCCGCTGGTTTCCAACACGATGGTGGCGTCAGTGTCGTCGCCAGTGGGTCGCACCCAGACCACCTGCAAGGTGGTGGCGTCCCAACAGACGATGTTGCCGTCGTTGTCGCCGGCGTACATCAGATTGCGCCAAGCCGCCGCCGAGCTCTCGATGCCGTGCCGGGAGGAGACCGGAGTGTTGTAGTCGAGCTTGTGGAACTCCGGGTTCACGCTGACGGTCTTGGCCTGCGCGTCGAACTTGGTGTTCAACTTCACCTTGTAGATCAGGCCGTTCTCGCCAGGCTCGATCAGGGTGTCGGTGGCCGCGTTGACCAGCGCGGAGGAATCGAAGGCACCCCAGTTACGCGGGGCGCCGGGATCGGAGCCGCTCCAGCCCGACACCTCCTTGTTCTGAATGAGGTCGAAGATCCGGTAGCGCCACTCCCCCAGTTTGGAACCGTTCTCGTCCAGACCCATGCCGGCATACAGCAATGGGTAGCCGCGCGGATCGATCGAGCCGGTGCCTTTGAAGCCGAAGCCAGTCTCAATTGGCGCCTTGGTGTCGGTGCCGCTAGCCAGATCGAGGCGGTAGACCTTCCCGTCAACAACCGGGTAAACCACCTCGACGAAGCTCGCATCATCGATCTGCGCCTGGCTCAGGCCCATCGCCTGCTTAGTGGCCTTGGGCCAGTTCACCAACAGTGGCTGGCCGGTCCAACCGGCTCCGGCCCAGTGGGACTTCTCGGTGTAGACGTCACCGGTGGCCCGAGCCCACACGACCTGCAGCTTCTTGTCCTTGATGTCTGCCGTGCCGTAGGTGGGCGCGTCGCGGTAGTTGTTGCCGCGGAAGGTCAACACACCTGGCACCTTGGTATAGACCGAGGAATCACCGAAAGCGACCGGGCCAGACCCGGAGTAGTCGACCACTTTGTTGGCGCCGTCGAGCACCTTCCAGGTGGCCTTACCGCCATCGTCAAGAATCGAGCGGCTGAACGTCCCGGCGCCATCACTGACCGGATCGGTCCAGCCGGGCAGACTGTGCAGATCCACGGCCAGCTTCGCCGGATCAGTCTGGGAACTATGGGTTGGCGTCGTCGAAGCGGTCGGTTGATTCGGGCGACTGCCGGGCGTGATCGGATCAGCACTGGCGCAGGCACTCAGCCCTACCGCCAACGCGGTGGCCGCTGCCACCTGAAACACGAATCGCCGCCGGCGCACAGGTCGAATCATCTTTTTCCTTGTCTTGAGCGAGGCCATTGCGAGTCTAGGCGACGCCACCACCACTGCCGCGTAGGGCAGCCGGGGGCAACAGCGACCAACCGCAGTAGGCGGCATAATGGGGCGTCGCGCCCGCCAGGGGCGCAACGGAAAGCCCGCAAATGACCAAGCAGCGCCTACTGCCGATCTTCTACCTGATCGGCACGGTGATCTTCTGGGGCACCAGCTTCACCGCCACCAAGGGTGCCTATGCCATGCTGCCGCCGATGGCGGTCATCTGGCTGCGGATGGTGGTGGCCTCGGCGGTCTTCCTGCCGTTTTGGCACCGACTCCCCCGTCCTGACTACCGCCCGGGCGACTGGAAGCTGCTGGCAGCCAGCATGGCGTTCATTCCCAGCGCCTATTTCACGCTGGAGGGCTTCGCGATGGTGTTCACCACCTCCAGCCAGGCTGGGGTGGTCTCAGCCATCGCGCCGCTGATCGTGGCAGTGGGCGCGTGGCTGTTCCTGCGCGAACGGCTGAGCTGGCAACAGGGCCTCGGCATCGCGGTGTCGATCGCGATGGTGGCAGTGCTGGCCTTCGGCGGCACCACCCAGGAGAGCGCCCCAGCACCTTGGCTGGGCAACCTACTTGAACTGGCCGCAATGGTCACCGCAGCCGGTTCCACTATCACCATCAAGCTGCTCAGCTCGCGCTACCACCCCTGGTTCCTAGCCGGACTGCAGGCCGCCACTGGTGCGGTCTTCTTCGCTCCACTGGCCCTATTGGGTGAGCCGATTCACTGGGCCGCGCTGCCGACCGAAACGTGGCTGCAGCTCGCCTACCTGGGCGTGTTCCCCGGGCTGGTCGCCTTCGGGTTGTACAACTCCGCGCTTCGGTTACTGCCGGCCGCCTCGGCAGCGATGGCCATCAACGCCATTCCTGCCGTCGCTGTGTTAGCCGGCTGGCTGGCACTTGGGGAATCCTTGACGTTGCTACAGCTGATTGCCTGTGCCGCCATCATCGCCGCAGTGGCCTTTGCCGAGTGGGCCAGCAGCGGCAACCACGCTGCGGCGTCCGCGGATTCGGCCGACCCACCGATCGTCGAACCAGAGCTTGCCACGTTGGACCACAATGATGGTGGTCAGGCCGGGGCATTCCGGACGTGAACGAGCAGGAGAAATCGTTGAGCCAGCCCACCGCACCCAGCAGCATCCGAGGATGGCTGCCCCTGATTGCTGGCGCGACGGTGATCGGCCTGGCGTCCGGGGTGCTCGGCGCCGTGGCCTACAAGGAACTTGGAGATCAGCCCGGCTCCTGTGACCCCCAACGACTCGCGGTCAAAGTGCAGCCCTCGTTGGTGACCGTAACCGCCACCGGTAACGCGTCCCCGGTAGGCAACGGCGTGATTGTTCAGGCCGACGGCGTCATTCTCACCAACGCCCACCAACTTGGCGCCGGCACCCCGAGCTCGCTTTCGGTTCAGCTGCCCAGCGGCGAACAGTTGACAGCAAAACTCGTCGGTACCGACCCGGTCAGCGACCTCGCGGTGCTCAAGGTCGACCGGGTGCAGCTGCCAGCTCTGCCATTGGCGTGGGGCGAAGTGGTCAAGGTGGGCCAACCGGTGGTGGCCCTTGGCTCCCCACTGAACCAGCGTTCCACCCTCACTAGCGGCCTCATCAGTGCCGTCAACCAGAACGTGGCTGCGGCCAAAACTGGCGGCGGAGTCACCATCCTCCAAGACTCGCTCCAGCTCGACACCCCGATCAGCGATCCACTCACCGGCGGGGCTCTGGTCTCTTGCGATGGCCAGCTGATTGGGCTGAGCACCGCCGTGCCCATCCCACCAAAGGCGGATACGGCCAGCTGGAGCCGCGATCTCGGCTATGCCATCCCGGCCACGATCGCGCGCCGGGTCAGCCAGGAGCTGCTCGCCAACGGCACGGCCACCCACCCGTGGACCGGCCTGAGCGTCGCCCAGGTCAGCGCCGATATTGCCGTCCGCCACGATGGCCAGCCCGGGCTGTTCATCCAGACCGCAGCCACCGGCTCGCCGGCGACCACCGCGGGGTTGATGGCTGGCGATCTGATCACCTCCTTGGACGGCCAGACCGCGACCAGCGCGAGCTACTCCCGGCTGTTGCTGACCGCGAAGGTCGGCGATCAGGTGTCAGTGGCTTACCTCCGCGACGGCCAGGCCCACCAGGCCACCATCACGCTGACCGAACAACCAACCCCCTAGCCGCGATGACTACTAAGCGGGTCACCGTGGCCACCGACGGCTCTTGTCTGACCAACCCCGGCCCTGGCGGCTGGGCTTGGGCCAGCGAGGACGGCCGCCACGGCAGCGGCGGGCATGCCGGCACCACCAACAATCTGATGGAACTGCGGGCGGTCTACGAAATGCTGGGCGCCTACCCGAGCGACACTCCCCTGCTGATCCTGGCCGACAGCATGTATGTGATCAACATCTTCACCAAGTGGCTGCGCAGCTGGCGGGCCAGAGGGTGGCTGACCGCAGCCAAGAAGCCGGTGCTGAATCGCGAAGCCATCGAGCTGATCGCCGAGCGCCTTGAGGGCCGCGACATCCGCTGGGAGCACGTGAAGGGTCATTCGGGGCATCCGCTCAACGAACAGGTCGACACCCTGGCCCGGACGGCCGCCGAACGGATTCGCGACGGCTCAGGCGATAAGTAGCCGGCGCCCAGCCTCACCATCGCGGCCACCGGGAGTCAACCCGGCCACCGCGTCGGCCACCGAAGCCTCACCATCGGTGAGTTCGATGATTTCCCTTGAGAGCAGTGGCTCAGCCAGCACTGCGGCGATGAAAGCCGCCACATTGTCCCTACTGGTGGCAGCGTCCAGCACGGCTGGCCCAGCGGCAACCAGGCCGCTACCGGGCTCATCGTGCAACGACCCTGGGCGCAGGATCAGCCAATCCAAGTCGGTGCCGATCAGATGCACCTCGGTGGCCTTCTTCACCTTCAGGTAGTGCTCGAAACGCTCACCACGCTCCGCGTCTCGGCCGGCCTCCGGTAGCGCCGAAACCAGGACGAAGCGCGGTACCCCGGCGGACTGAGCAGCCGCGGCGGCCTTCTCCAGGCCACGTCCGTCAATCAGCGAGGTCTGGTCGATGCCGGTGCCGTGGGCGCCAGCAGTGAAGACCACCGCATCATGGCCGGTCATCCAACTGGCCAGCTTCGCGACCTGATCGGTGATGAGGTCGCCGATCAGCGGTGTGGCGCCGGTCGCGGCTACGTCCTCAAACTGCAGCAGGTTGCGATGCATTCCGGTCACCTGCACCCCGGATTCGGTCAGTAGCCGAGCGAGCCGGGAGCCCACCTTGCCGGCCGCGCCGATCACGAACACGTTCATTGAAAGCCTCCGCCATGACCAGCCCCGGGCTAGCAGCCAGATCGGGGCTGGGAGTCAAATCTGTTTGGGCGCCAGCGATGGCGGGGGCGTTTCCGTCCCCCGCCATCGTGGTGTTACTTACGAAATCGAATCGATGACGTTGGCGTAGACCTCCGGCTTGGACTTGCGCAACCGCAGCCCCTGCACCACCCCGATGCCGATGAACAACGGCACCGTGGCCAGCAGTGAACCGGCCAAGCCCCAGCCGCCGCCGACTAGATCAGGGAAGTAGGCGACGATCACACCGGCCACCGCGATCAGCCCGAGCGTCGAGATCCCGGGAGCGATGCGGGTCGACCAAGCAGTGCCCGGAATGTTGATCTTGGCGAAGTGCGCCACGACCGCCACCGAGGTCAGCGCCATCAGCACCACGATTGCAATGGTGGTGATGCCGGAGAACCAGGTGAATACCTGCATTACCGGGTCGAGGCCAAGTACCGCCAGGATGACCAGGATCGCCGCAGCAGTCGCGGTCTGCACCAGCGAGGAGAAAGCCGGCGAGCCGTGCGAGCCGTGCACCACACCAAGCTTGGCGGGCAGGAGGCCCACATTGCCCATGGCGTGCTGGTAGCGGGTGAGCACGTTGTGGAAAGAGAGCACGCAGGCGAACAGGCTGGTCAGCAGCAGGCCCTGCATCACGGTCGCGCCGACGACGCCGAGGTAGGCGTTGGCGGTGGCCATCAGCATGCCGCCCGGATCAGCAGCAGCCACGTCCAGCACCTTGCTCGGACCCCAGGCCATCACCAGTGCCCACGAGGCGAAGCTGTAGAGCAGGCCGATCACGATCACCGCGGCGTAGGTGGCCCGCGGAATGGTCTTGTCGGGATCCTTGGCCTCATCACGGAAGATCGCGGTGGATTCAAAACCGATGAAGCCGGCGAAGGCCATCATCAAGCCGATGCCCGGGGAACCCGACGACCAGGCGGGAATGGTGAAGGGAACCAAGGACAGGCCTTCAGCGCCGCCGCGGAACATGATGGAGCCAGACAGCGCCAAGGTGACGCCCACCTCGGCAATCAGGAAGACCCCAAGCACCTTGGCGCTGAGGTGAACGTCGCGGTAACCGAGGATCCCGACGACGGCGATCATCGCCAGGGAATACAGCCACCACGGCAGGTCGGGCGCTCCGAGCGTAGTCAAGGTCAGGTTGATCGAGAATCCGAGGTAGCCGTACACGGCCAGCTGGACGGTGGTGTAGGTGAGCAACGCCAACCAGGCGCCACCGACACCCATCGGACGGCCGAGACCGTAGCCGATGTAGGTGAAGAACGCACCCGGCTTGGGCACCGCCCGAGACATGGCCGCCAATCCGACCGAGAATAGGAGCAAGATCACAGCCGAAATGACGAAGTTGAGCGGGTAGCCCGCACCATCGCCGATCAGGATGCCGAGCGGCGCGGCGCCGCCAATGACGGTGAGCGGCGCAGCAGCAGCCACCACCATGAACACGATTCCTCCTACCCCGAGCGATCCGCTTAGTTTGCGGTTATCGGTCGAGACTGGAGCCAAAGAAACCTCAGTAGCCATGTAAGAATGATGGCGGCCTTGCATTGCGCTTGGGTCTCTCGCTTGTTACAGGACTGAGTCAGTGTTCCGGTGTTTACGCAATGCCATCCGGGGCAGCGCGCCCTAGTTTCTCCCTGAAGATCATTGACCCAGCTCGGACACCACGGACACCTGAGCTCCCGCTCAGCGACTAGGCCGGACGGCCTGAAACCGGCCAGCAGCCCGGCCAATCAGGATGGAGAACAATGTTCGGCAACCGCGAACGCAGCGCAATTTCGCAAGGCTCCCGTCTTAGGCATCAACAACTGCCGAACAACTCAATTCAGAATTGCTCGCGCCCCGTTGCACCATTCCCATCCAGCGGTAAATGGTGCGACGTATCAAGTTGTCGCCCGCTACCCCAAACGCGCCACCACTGCTGGGACGATCGTCTTCAAGTCCCCCACCACGCTCAGGTCAGCCAGGCGATGGATCGGCGCCTCTGGGTCACTGTTCACCGCCAAGATGCGGCGGGCGGTGCGCATGCCAGCGATGTGCTGGATCGCACCGGAGATACCCAGGGCGACATAGAGATCTGGCGAGACCGACTTGCCGGTCTGACCAACCTGCAAAGTCTGGGGCACATAGCCCGCATCGACTGCGGCGCGCGAACCGCCAACCGCCCCGCCAAGTGCGTCGGCCAGTGCCTCCACCGGGGCGAAGTCGCCATCGGTGCCACGTCCCCCGGATACCACGACATTCGCTTCCACCAGTTTGGGCCGCTTGGTGGCGGCGGTCGGCTCGGCGGAGATTACTCGGGCCACGGGAGCGACCGGTTCGAAATCAAAGCGTGCCTGCCGCACCTCCGCCTCAACCTCAGCGATCAGGGGCACGCAGCTGTTCGGCTTCACTGTCAGCACTGCCACCTCGGTCAGCACTTTCGCGGTCACGGTGTACTTGCCGGCCCAAACCACCTTGTCGGCAACCAGTTCAGCAGTTTCAAAGCGAGCCGTCACCACGTCGGTGATCAGCCCGGCGCTGAGCTTGGCTGCCACCAGGCCAGCCACCTCGTTACCTTCCAGACCGGAGGCCACCAGAATGACTTTTGCGTGGGCGGCTACGGCGCGGTCAGCCAACAGGGCGGCTTTGGCCAGCACCAGGCTGTCGCTCAGCTGCGGGCAGCTGACCAGGTGCACTTCGGCAGCGCCGAAGCGACCCAGCTCAGCAACCAGCGCCTGCGGCGCCTCCCCGGCCACCACCGCTACCGGACGGCCAAGCTGACCAGCCAGCGTCAACAGCTCGGCCGTCGATGCGTCCAGCACTTCGGCATTGGCCCCAACTAGGACGACTACGTTTTCGCTCATTTCGGGCTCCTCACTTGGTCGCTGCGGCTAGGAAGTCAACGATTTCGTCCACGCTGCTGCCATCAACATCGACGATCACTCGGCCAGCGGCGCGATCGGGATTGCGGCCCACCGCCAGCACCTCCACCCGGGCTGAACCCACGCCCACCGCACTCGCGTCCACCCCCAGGTCGGCCAGCGTCAGCGTGGCGACCGACTTCTTCTTAGCGGCCAGGACATCTTTGAAGGACGGGTAGCGCGGCTCGCCGGATTGGTCGGTCACGCTCACCACTGCGGGCAGGGCGGCCTCAACTACCCGGGAACCGGTCTCATCAACCCGGGCGATTTTTGCCAGCCCAGCTTCAACGCTCACTGCAGCGGCTTGGCTGAGCAGCGGCCAGCAAAGCGAATCGGCCAGCAGCGCAGGCACCACCCCAAGGCCGGCATCGGTGGAGCTCATTCCGGCAACCACCAGCCCGCCTTCGAGGCTGCGGATCGCGGCGCTCAGCACCGTGGCGGTGCCAAAGACGTCACTGCCAGCGATTGCCTCATCGGTGACCAGCACCGCGTCATCAGCACCCATCTGGAGGGCCTTGCGCAGCGCGCTTTCAGCCTCAGCCGGGCCGACGCTCAGCACAGTGAGGGTCGCCCCAGCCAGTTCGGTGCGCAACCGCAGCGCCTGCTCGACCGCATACTCGTCGAGTTCGGAGAGCCGACTGGAGGGCCCAACCCGTCCCAGCGAAAGGTCGGCTTCGAAGCCGACCTCATCGCCGGAATCGGGCACGTACTTCACCAGCGCGATGATTCGCATCTCAGGACTCCGTTTCAGCTTCGTTGGTCGGGTTCGTCAGGCCGCGCTTGACGCCGGCCAGCACCAGGTGGGCCACATCGGTGACCGCTGGCGCTTGGTCTCTGCTGGCTGCGGCATCGCCGAGCATGATGGCGCAGAACGGGCAGGCCGTAGCCACCGTGGCGGCACCAGTGGCCTCGGCCTCGTCCATGCGGGCGGAGTTGATTCGGGTGCCGATGGATTCTTCAGTCCACATTCGCGCCCCACCGCCACCGCAGCACATGCTGGACGAACCGCTGTGCTCCATCTCGACGAGTTCGGCCTCAGGCAACGAGGCCAGCAGTTCGCGGGGAGCGTCGTATTCGCCGTTGTGTCGGCCGAGGTAGCAGGGGTCGTGGTAAGTGATCTGGCGCCGCTCATCCTCGGGAGGGGCGACCACGTTCAGCCGTCCGTCGCGGATCAGTCGGTTCAGTACTTGGGTGTGATGCTCGACGCGGTAGTCCGCGCCCAGTTGGCCGTATTCGCGGCCAATCGAGTTCAGGCAGTGGGCGCAGGTCACCACCACCTTCTCCACGCCGTAGCTGGCGAAGGTCTCGATGTTTTCGGTAGCCAGGCCCTGATAGGTAGCCTCATTACCGGCCCGGCGTGCTGAATCACCGCAACAGGTTTCGGCCTGCCCCAGCACGGCGAACTTCACGCCAGCCAGGTGCAACAACTCGGCGACCGCCCGGGTCGTCTTCTTGCCCTTTTCGTCGTAGGCGCCGGCGCAGCCGACCCACAACACGTGATCAACCTCGTCCGCGCTGGTCACATCGGTGCCGAGCACCGGGACGTCGAAGTCGAGCCCCTTGGCCCAATCCATCCGGTCGCGCGGCGGCAAACCCCACGGGTTTCCCTTGGTTTCCAGATTGCCGAACAGGCCGTTGAACTCCTCGGGGAACTCCGATTTCACCATCACCTCGTGGCGGCGCAGATCGATGATGTGATCGACATGCTCGATGTCGACTGGGCACTGGTCGACGCAGGCCCCGCAGGTAGTGCAGCTCCACAGCACGTCCGGGCTGATCACGCCGCCGACCAGGTCGGCATCCCGGGTAGGAGCCGCCAACTCGCCAGCCGCGCCAGCGGATTTCAGCGCGGCGAAGATGTCGAGACTGTGCTCCATCCCGGCGGCCTGATCGCGCAGGGCCAGGGTGAACAACTTCGGTGAGAGCGGCTTGCCGGTGTTCCAGGCTGGGCAGAGATCCTGGCAGCGTCCACATTCGGTGCAGGAGGCGAAATCGAGCAGCGACTTCCAGCCGAACTCCTCGATCTTGCCCACCCCGAAGGTCGCATCCTCGTCGAGGTCGTCGAGGTCGCGAATGTCGAAAGCTTTGCCGTCCACCAGCATCGGCGCAGCCGCCCCCAGTGCCGGGGTGCCATCGGTCTCCCGGCGGGCGTAGACGTTCAGCACGCCCAGAAAGCGGTGCCACGCCACGCTCATGGTGGTGGCGTAGCCCACCACGCCGAGCCAGACCATCGACACCAGGATCTTGAAGGTGGCGGCCACTACGATGCCGATTTCCAGGGCCACCGGCGGCAGGCTCCAGAAAAGCTGACCCACCCAGAAGGTGAGCGGGTAGTGCACCCAGCTGCCAGCTTCGGCCGTTTCGGGGTAGCGGGCCAACACCGCTGAAGTGAGGACGTGCATCACCAGCACGCACACCAGCACCGCGGCGATCACCGCCTCAACGAAGTAGCCCTGCCAACGGGTGGAGCCGAAAAACCGGCTGCGCCAATCGCGGGCTCCCGCGGCATCCTCAGGTTCGCTGGGGTGCCGCAACCGGACGGTGAACAGCACCACGATCGCGACCAAGCCGCCGACGGAGAAGAGCTCCAACAGCCATTGCCAGACCGGCCAGCCGCCGATGATCGGCAGTTCGGCGTACGGATCGAGCACCTGGGCGTAGGCGATGGCCAGGGTCGGCACCAACAGAATGAAGGAGACCATCACCACCCAGTGGGCGGCCTTGACCAGCGGCCGAGCCCGGAAACGTCGGTGGCTGAGGATCTCGGTGACCATATTGCCCAGCCGCTTGCCGACCGGGCCGAGGCGGCCCGGGCTGGGCTGACCGGCGCCGATCAGCCGGTAGAGGGTGAGCGCGCCCCGAACGAACAACGCCACCGCCGCAATGCTGACCGCGACTGCGATCACGAAGAGCAGTACCTTCATGACTGACTCACCTCCTCTGATTCGACTAACACTGGTTGACTAGGTTTGACCCTTCGACAGGCTCAGGGAACTCAGTGGCTGAGCCTGTCGAAGTCTTCAGCCGGCCGACCCTTCGACGATCAGCATCAGCGAATGCCGACCGCGCCGACGTAGGGGTACGGGCTGAGCAGCAGATCGCCCTCGGCGAAACGGCTGAGCCGGAAATCCGAAGCCTTGACGTTCGGAATCGTGGACTCCCCCTCGACGATGATGTCGGCCATCAGCCGGCCAACTCCGGGCGAGATCTTGAAGCCGTGCCCCGACATGCCCGCCGCGACGAACAGCCCGGAAATATCGGTGGCCGAAATGATCGCGTTGTTGTCGGGGGTGGAATCGACCTGACCGGTGGTGGTGGTCGAGACGCCCGGATCCTCGATTCCAGGGAAGCGGTTGATCGCCTTCTCAGCGGTCCGCTCAATCGCCTCGTTGCTGGCGTGGTTCGGGTAAACGTCCGGATCGGTGATCGGGGTAACCGAAGAGCCGTCGCTATTGCCGAACAGCAGCTCGGGGCCGCGCAGGTGGACGTACTGCATGCTCACCAGATCGGAGAACACCGGTGGGGTGCCCAGTTCCATGGCCGGGTCGATTACGACCTCCTGGACGAACTGTGGGGTGATCGGCAAGTCGATGCCCAGCGGGGCCAGCAGCGGCACCGACCAGGCGCCAGCGGCCACCACCACCACATCGGCTTCGACGATTTCGCCGTTAACCAGCTTGACCCCACTGACCTTGCCCTCGGCGGCGATCAATTCGGCCACCTTGGCACCCTGCTTGATCGCCACCCCCTGGGTGCGCAGGTAGGCGGCCAATCCCTGGACGGTGGCGTAGCCGTCGCCGTAGCCGCCGCGCGGCTCCAGGCAGAAGGTGGCGAAGTCGTCCACGTTCGCAGTCGGCCAAAGCTCCTTGGCAGCAGCCGGGGTGATCTCTTCGGTCTCGACCCCGATGCTGCGCTGGTTGGCCAGGCTCGCCCGGAAGGGTTCGAGGTTTTCGGCCCCGATACCGACCAGGTAGCCGACCTGCTCGAACTCAATATCGGTGCCGATCAGCTCCTTGGCGTTCTCGAAGAAGTCGAGGCTGTAAAGGGCCAGCGCACAGATCGAAGTGACGCCGTAGTGGCAGCGGATGATGCCGGCAGTTTTGCCGGTGCCGCCGGAGCCGACGGTGTCGCGCTCCAAGATGGTGATGTCGGTGATGCCCTTGCCCAACAGGGCGTAGGCGGTGGTGGCACCGATGATGCCGCCGCCAATGATCACAACTTTGCTCATGGGTAAATAGCCTTTCTCGGCCTGAGTGGTGTAGCCGGACGGGCGCTGCGCTCAGTGCTGCAGCAGCGCCCGTCCAGGGTCTGGGTTGATCAGGCCATCACCGGGGTGCTCCACAGCGGGAGCTTCACCCCGATGCCCTTCTCCAAGGCATTGCGGTAAATCACAGTGGCCCAGGCAACGTCCTCGATCGGCATGCCGCCGACGCTGAACACGATGAACTGGTCATCGCTGACCCGACCGGGCTTGCGACCCAGCGGCACGTCACCGATGTTGATGACCTTCTCGGCCGGAATCAACTTGTCGTGAATCATGTCGACGAAGCGGGTGCCGATGATGCCGGTGGTGGTCTCATAAGCCGGGTAGCCGAACTCTTCTTGCCAGTCGAAGTACATGCCGACGTTGTCGATGAACAGGCCGGTTTCGGGCGCCATCAGCAGCTCGTCTTCCAGCTTGAGGTTGGCGACCGCGCAGATGAAGGCGCCGGGCTTGAGCCACTCGGTCTTCACCAGCGGGTAGGTGGCCGGATTCACCTCGCCGGAGACGCCGGAGTGAATGATGTCGGCGCCACGCACCGACTCTTCCATGGTGTCGCAGATGACGATTTCGATGTGCGGCAGGCGCTCAGCGGCCCACTCTTTGAAAGCCTCGCTGGTGACGCGGCGGCGTCCGTAAACCTGAGCCTTCTTGATCGGCAGGACGGCGTTGTAGGCCTCTAAGCCGGTCTTGCCCATGACGCCGGGGCCGATGATGGAGACCACTTCGGAATCGGGCTTGGCCAGGTACTTCGCGCCAACGCCGGGGACGGCACCAGTGCGGTAGGCGCTGAGCAGGTTGGCCGACATGAACATCTTCGGGGCGCCGGTGTCTTTGTCGTTGAGGATGAAGGTCAGGATCGAGCGCGGCTGGCCCTTCTCGCGGTTTTCGATGTTGGAGCCGTACCACTTCACTCCGGCGTTATCGAAGCTGCCGCCAAGGTAGGCCGGCATCGCCATGAAGCGGCGGTCGACGCCGTCGATGGGCATGTTCGGAAACTCCGAAGTCTCGGGGAACAGCATCATGGCGCCGTGCGAGTTGCCCTCGTTGCCAGCCATTCGGTAGTCGCCCTTCTGCAACAGCTGCAGCGTCTCGTCCATCGCCTCAACACAGCCGGCCATCTCAGTGACGCCGGCCGCGATCGCGTCCGGTTCGCTGAGGTACAGGAACGAAATCTCGGTGTCCGACATGACTGCCTCCTCTTTCAGTACTGGTGAGCGATCGGATGCGACGCCGGATCTCGATCTAGTAGAGGCAACGTTAATGAGCGCGCGTACACAAACGGTTTCGCCTGTGTATCGGTCTTGTTTCGGCTTCCTGGGAGTCACCGCTCACGGCGGCGGCCCGCTGACCACCGCAGCGGAGGTGGCCCTCAGGCGCGGAAGGAGTCGATCAGCTGGCGGACTTCAGCCAGCCGAGCCGCGCCGTCATCGCCCCGGAAGACATAGTCAACCTGGGCATTGGTGCCCACGCTCATCAAGATGTTGCCCAGGGCATCGGCCGGGGTGTCCGGTCGCAACTCGCCAGCCTCGATGCCCTCTTTCAGCAGGATCGCGAACTCGTCAGACCACTCCACCATTTCGGGGTTGCCGTGGCTGGCTTGGGTCGAGTTCATCGCCGCGACGCCCCAGAAGGCCAGCACCACCTTGGCCTCGTCCTGGAGCTCAGCGGTAAGCGGGAAGAAGGTCTCCATCATGGCCAGGACGGCATCGACCCCAGTGCGTCCCGCGATCGCCCGCGCGACCCGCAGGTTCGACTTGTCGAGCACGGTTTGATAGGTCGCCGCGAGCAGATCGTCCTTGCCTTTGAAGTAGCGCCAAAGTGCCCCATTGGATACCCCCAAATGACTGGCCAGCGCCCGGGAGGTGGCCGCGCCCATGCCGTCTTGGGCGATCAGCTCGAGCAGCGCGTCGACAATCTCGACCCTCCGCTTGGCGTAATCCACGATCTTCGGCATCTTCGACCCCCTTCGCCCGGGATTCTAGCCGCGCCTGCTCACGGGGACGGTTCCTCCGCGCAGCTCACGGGGACGGTTCCGTACGGGTCTGTCCCCATGAGCAGCGCATTGGAACCGTCCCCACGAGCAGTGGGCCGACCCTTCGACAAGCTCAGGGTGCTGGTGGGGCTCAAGGACCCGCCCCAGGGTCAGGACAGCACTAGGCGATAAATGCCGTCGTCGGTGCCGTTGGAGGTGGTGAAGTACAGAGCGCCATCGGGGCCTTGCCTGACGGTACGAATCCGTCCGTAGCTGGTGGCGATCTCTCCGGTCTTGGTGAGCTTGCCTGCCTTGGAGACCTTGAACACCAAGATGCCTTGGCCCTTCAACTCGGCAACAACGAGCGAGCCGTTCCATCGTCCCCATTGGGCACCACTGAGGAAGGCCGCACCGCTAGTGGCCACGGTTGGGTAGCCAGAGCGCCAACGAGCTTTCACCGCACGCGGGAAGCGCGACCGATCGGTCATCGAGCGCTTCTCGTTGTAGCCCGGGGTCGGCGACCAGCCGTAGTTGCGTCCCTTGAAGATGCGGTTGATTTCGTCGTCCCGGCTGGGCCCGTGCTCGGCGGTCCACAGCTCGCTGGTGCCGGGACGCTTCGCCAGACCCTGCAGGTTGCGATGCCCGAAGCTCCACACCAACCGAGCGTTGCCGCCCCTCTTGTAGAACGGGTTGGTCTTAGGAATGCTGCCATCGCTGCGGATGCGCAACACCTTGCCACCCAGCGATTTCAGGTTCTGCGGGTTAGTGCCCTTGGCGGCGTCCCCGGTGGCGATGTAGAGCAGCTGCGCCGAGCGGAACAGCAGCCGACAGCCGTTGTGGCGTCCGTACCCGATCGGGATGCCCTTCACCAGGGTGGCCACTTTCACCGCATTCGCATCATCGACCAGGCGCCATTTCCACACCTGGACGTCCGAGGCTGCCCCGGAGGATTTGGCCACCGACATGCAGGTGTAGAAGAAGCCGTTGGACGTTGCCTGCGGATCGGCCACCAGCCCCAGCAGGCCCGCCTCCGAGCTTTGGAAGACCTTGGGCAGCGGCAGGTTCACCCGCACCGGCGAGCCGCCGGGACGCAGCGTCCACAGCCGTCCGGGACGCTCGTCGAACAGCATCATCGAGCCGATCCAGGTCACGTCCCAGGGAATCTGGAGACCAGCGGCCACCTGGTTGACCGAGTAGCTGAAGCCGGAGGGCGGCGCCGCTGGCATCGGCGCCGCAGCAGCCACCGACGACGTCCCAGGGGCCAGCAAAGCCAGCCCCATCAGGGCCGACAACATGATTCGAGGAGCACGCATCGCCGCACCTCCGCGCGTTTAGGGGGGTTAACACCTGCCACGCTAGGCCCGCCCACCCGGGAGCGGTATGGCAGCTATTGCCCGGCTGGGGTGCTCGCCGCCCTGACCTCAGAGCACCTGACCGCGGTCCTTCAACTCGGCAACCATCTCGGCGTGGAAGGCCTCATCGATGCGGTACTTGGCGCGATAGACCACGTAGCCGATCACGATCAGGATCGGCGGCAACACCAGCATGAAGATCTTGATCGTCAGCAACCCCTGTGGAGTCATGTCGGCCGGCGACTGAGCGGTGTTGATGCCCGAAATGATCGCCGCCACGCTCACGATCCAAGTGGCCAGCGCCCCGCCGACCTTATTGATGAACGGTTGGACGGCGAAAGTGACCGAGCCGTTGCGCCGTCCCAGTTTCCACTGGCCGTACTCGATGGTGTCGGTGAGGAAGACCAGCATCAGCAGCACCACGAACGACTGGCCGAAGAACATCAGCAGACCGCTGATGCCGATCCAGATCATGTTCATCGGGGAGAAGAAGAAGATCACATAGCCCACCAGGATCACCGCGGTGGCGATGCCGTACAACCGGCGCCGCGGCGCCAACTTGGAGACCGCCGGGAACACCGCAAAGCCCAACAACTGCCCCACGCCCAACACTGCAGCGAACGGGGCGTACATGCCCTCATCGCCGTAGACGTATTTGAAGAAGTAGACCCCGAACGAGGTGGTGGTGACATAGCCGGTCATGAACAGCACCATCGAAACCGCCGTCCACAGCAGTTGATCGTTGCCGAACACCGCACGGAGGAGTTCGCGCATGCTGGTGCGCTCCGATTCGACGACGATGGCCGGCTCACGCACCCCGAACAGCGTCACCGCCTGACCCAGCAGCAGGACCACCACCACGGCCGCCGCGAACACCGTCCAGGCGCCAACGGGGCCGAAGATCGGAGTGAGGGCGCCGGTCACCGGAATCACCGCAACCACCACCGCGAACAACCCGATCGTGGCGAACACCTTGGCCAGCGAGCCGTACTTCTCCCGCTCCTTCTGATCCAGGGTGAGGGCCGGCAGCATCGACCAGTACGGAATGTCGTTGGCCGTCCACGACAGGCTCCAGCCCAGATAGATGATGGCGAACACCGCCACCCAGGCGCCGCCGCTCAGCTGCAAGTCGGTGAACAGCAACACTGTGAAGACCGCTGAGGACAGCGCACCCACCAAGATCCACGGCTTGTAATGCCCCCAGCGCGTGCGGGTGTTGTCGACGATGCCGCCCATGCCCACATCGAGGAAGGCGTCGATCAGGCGTGCGCCCAGCACTAGCGCGCTGACCGTCCACAGCTGCTGATCGGTGAGTTCCATTGCCTCGGTCAGGAACACCACCAAATAGATGCTGACCAGGCCGTAGACCATGTCGCGACCGACGGTGCCGACACCGAAGGTCCATTTGTTGCGCCGGTTGAGGTCGGGCATTGGGGGTGTCCCTTCAGTTGGTGCGGTACCGCTGGGACGCCACCCAACGCTGGTAAGCCTGGGCGGTCACGCCGGCGTTGGCGATGATATCGGCGTAGAAGTGGCCCGACTCCTTGATCGTCCGGGCCTGGGTTTCGTAGTTCAACTCGACCAGGCCGAACCGGGGCACCTCACCATCGGCCCACTCCCAGTTGTCGGTGAAACACCAGTGGTAGTAGCGCTTGATCGGCAACGCAGCGGCCGCGATCTGCGCCAAATGATCATGGACGTACTTGGCCCGGAAGGCGTCGGTGTTGTCGCAGGTGCCGTTTTCGGTGATGTACAGCGGGCTCGGGTAGGCCGCATGCACCCAGCGACACACCTCGATCAGGCCTTGGGGATAGATCTCCCACCCCAGGTCGTTTACCGGCACCCCCTCGGCCACTCCGTCGCTGAGGCCGCGCACCGTGCTGCGGGCGTAGTAGTTGATGCCCTGGAAGTCGTAGTAGCGCCCCGGCACCACCCCGGACGGACGTCGGAACGGCCAGCCAAACACGCCGGTGTTCATCGCCTTCAGCAACGCCCGCTGGAACAGGTGCTCACTGGCCTTGGCCGCCACCCGATGCAGCGGATTGTCTGGATCGGCCGGGGCGAATGCCCGCAGATGCGAGGCGGTGCCCACCAGGGCGTGCGGTTGAAGGGCGTGAATCATCTGATAGGCCGCGATGTGCACCTCGGCTTGGGCCTGCATCACCGCCAGGGCTTTGGGCAGCGAGCGTTCGCCGGGTGGCCAGTGGCCCCACAAATAGGCCTGGGTGGCATAGACGTTCGGCTCGTTGATCGGAATCCACTCGTTGACCCACTCCCCCAACGCCAACACCATTCGGCGGACGAAGCGGCCGAAGTGCACCTTCATCGACCGGCTGCCCCAGCCGCCAGCATCCACCAGCCAACCGGGCAGATTGAAGTGGTGCAGCGTCACCAGTGGGGTGATGCCAGCGGCCCGCAGCGCGGCCACCTCGTCGCGGTAGTGCGCGATGGCCGCCTCATCGAACTCACCGGGCGCCGGCTCCACCCGGGCCCATTCGATGCCCATTCGATAGTGCTTGACGCCAAGGGTCTTCAGCAGCTCAAGATCTTCGTCAACCCGGTTCCAGTGATCGGCGGCTCTGGCCGGGGATGAACCGTCCGCGATCCGTCCAGCCGCAGCCCAACGATGCCAATTGGTGTCCAGGTCGCCGCCCTCGATCTGGGTGGCTGCCGACGCCACGCCGAGCTCGCAATCAGGTAACTCAAATCCAGCCATCAACCCCCCTACGGGCTCGCCGCACTGGTGCGACGTTAGCGCACTCAGACCCCTTTTCCGAGCTTGGCGGGCGGTCAACAAACCGGCGCGTGTTAAGAGTTCCGCACCGGCGGTAACAGGCTGGTTAACCGCCTCGGACGCGCGGTAGCGGCGGCCCTTGCGGGCGTAACTTCCGTCCATCGACGTCGGCCCCCAGGCGTCGATTCGGCGTTCCTGCCTGCCCCACCAAAACGAGAGGACCACCATGAGCACGGCAATCGATGAGGAGCCGGTAGCCGTTTCCGGCGTCACTTACCAACGTGCCGAAGACGGCTATTTCGACAAGCGCAAGCTGAAGCGCACCGCCGGCTTCTGGGGGCTGTGGGGTATGGGGGTTGCCGCAGTCATTTCCGGCAACTTCTCCGGCTGGAACGGCGGCATCGCCGCCGCCGGTTGGGGTGGGTTCGCCATCGCCGCCCTGATCGTGGTCGCGATGTATGTGCTGATGATCGAATCGATCTCAGAGATGGCCGCCGCGATGCCGCACACCGGTGGCGCCTATTCCTTCGCTCGGGCGGCGATGGGCCCGTGGGGCGGCTTCGTCACCGGGTTGGCCGAGACCATCGAGTACGTGATGACCACGGCAGTCGTCATTTACTTTTCCGCCCAGTACGCCGATGCGATCATGACCACCCTCACCGGTGGATTCAGCCTGATCGAGCTCGGCTTCGCCTGGGTGTGGTGGGCCGGGTTGTACGCGGTCTTCGTGCTGCTGAACGCCGCTGGGGCGCACGTGTCGTTCAAGTTCGCGATCGTGGTCTCGATCATCTCGGTGGCGATTCTGGTGCTGTTCGCTGGCATGGCGATCTTCTCCGGCAAGTTCAGCTTCGACGGCCTGTTCGACATCGCGCCGCTGGCCGGGGCCACACCGTTCCTCCCGCTGGGCTTTGGTGCGGTGTTGTTCGCGATGCCGTTCGCGATGTGGCTGTTCCTGGGCATTGAGGAGTTGCCGTTGGCCGCCGAGGAAGCGCACAACCCGGAGAAGGACATTCCCAAGGCCGGACGTGGTGGCTTGCTCACCTTGCTGCTCACCGGCGCGCTGGTGGTGGTGCTGAACCCGGGTGTGCTGGGAGCCTCAGCTACCGGAACCTCCCTTGAGCCACTGTTGGACGGCTTCCGGGCGATCATCGGCGATCAGGCCGCAGCCGTGCTTTCGGCCTTCGCCCTGATCGGTCTGCTGGCCAGCGTCCAAGGCATCATGTTCGCCTACGGCCGCAACATGTATTCGCTATCGCGAGCTGGCTACTACCCGAAGTTCCTGTCGTTGACCGGCGCTCGGCACACGCCTTACTTGGCGCTGATCGTCGGCGCGGTGATCGGCTTCGCCTCTCTGTTCGTCGTGCAGTTCGGCGGCACCGAGGCTGGCTCGGTGGTGCTGAACATCGCCGTGTGGGGTGCCGTGGTGGCCTACCTGCTGCAGATGAGCGCTTATGTGATCCTCAAGGTGAAACACCCCGAAGCCAAGCGGCCACATGTGAGCCCGTTCGGCATCACCGGGGCAGTGATCGCTGGCGTCATCTCGCTGGGGGTCTTCATCGGCGTCCTGCTGAACCCGGCCTACACCATCGCCATCTACACCGTGGTGGTGCTGTACGTGCTGGCGCTGGTCGCCTTTGCCGTCCATGGACGCCACCAGCTGGTGCTCTCCCCCGAGGAGGAGTACGCCCTTGGCGGCGGCCTCAGCGAGGAGAAGGAGCTTCGCTGACCTGACTGGCTGCGGGCCGGGCTTCAGGACCCGGCCCGCAGCCAGTTCCCCGCGCTCCCACCAGTTCCCCGCGCTCCCACCAGTTCCCCGCGCTCCCACCAGTTCCCCGCGCTCCCACCAGTTCCCTCAGCTCCCACCAGTTCCCTGAGCCTGTCGAAGGGTCACGACTCGGAGTGGGGTGCCTCACGACTCGGAGGCTTCGACAGGCTCAGCCGACTTGGGGGAATTGGTCCGGCCTCACGTGGGATTCCCGCTGCCAGTTGGGCAGACTTGGGGCGTGAAGAAGCCAAAGGCCCTCATCTTGCGGGCACCGGGTTCGGCCGAGGTGGCCGAACCGGTGCGTCCGGCCTGGATCGACGAACTGCTGAGTTCCGTCGAGGCCGCCTTTGCACTGACCGGCGCCACCACCCCCGGCTGGCCCGACCCGCACCCCGATCGCGATCCGCTCGAGGAGGAGTACTCCCGCTGCCTGGATCAGGGCAAATACGGCATTCTCCAAACCCGCCTGGACGCCTGGCGTCAGGCGCTCACCGCTCGCGGACTGGTGCAGGTCAGTGAGGCCTCAGCTACGGAGTGGGTGGGCCAAGTTCGTCCACCACAAGAGCGGCCAAGCGAGTTGCACTTCGTGCCGACTGCCGCTGGCGGATTGAGCCTGGTGGCTGCGACCACCATCGTGGACGATGCGCCTTTCGGCCTCGACCTGGGGGTGCGCTCAGCCGACCACCCAAGCGCCTATCTGGCATCGCTGCCCGATTGCGGCTGCGACGCCTGCGACTCCGGCTCGGCCGATCTGCTCGGGCAACTCGACCGACACCTGCTCTCGATTGCGCAGGGCGGGGTGATTCACGCGCGCTTGGGCGCGGAGTTCGTCACCCGCAACCTCGATGGTTGGTCAGCTTCCAGCAAAGGCAAAGACTCCTGGTTGGATCCGTCGCGGCGGGCAGCCAAGAACGTCCGGCGCTGGAGCGGGACCCCCTGGATGGACTTAACAGAGGGGCTTCGACAAGCTCAGCCAACTTGCCCACCTGTACCCCCTGCGCCCCCAGTTCCCTGAGCTTGTCGGAGGGTCAGCAGGCCGAGCCTTCGACAGGCTCAGCCAACTTGAGGGACTCAGTCGACCTGAGAGCTCAGCTGACTTGGGGAACCTGGCCGGAGGTGTCCTTCAGGTCCACTCCGGAGCGGCCGAGTGCCCGAGCGCCGTGCAGCAGATTCAGCGCGGTCTTGGCTGCAGCGACATAGGACAGGCCCTCGGGGGGATGAATGTTGGAGATGCAGTTGCGCTCGGCGTCGTTGCGTCCCGGCACCGGCGCATGGGTGAGGTAGATGCCGAGGCTGTCAGCCACCGACAAGCCCGGACGCTCCCCGATCAGCACCAGCACTGTGCCCAGCCCCATCGCCTGACCGATCGCATCGGCCACCGCTACCCGAGCCTGGGTCACCACCACCGGCGGGGCCAGGCTGAGACCAGTGCCGAGTGCTGCCACCAGGGCGGTCATCATCGGCACCGCATGCTCGGCCACCGCTTTGGAGGAAAGGCCGTCGGCGATCACGAAGCCAACGTCCCAGCCGTCATCGGGTAGCCCGTCCACCGAGGCAGGTAGGCGTCCCAGATCGGGACGGCGCAGGTAGGCGCTGCGATCCGGCGCCTGGCTGCTGAGCACGATTGGCTCACCGATGCCCAACCCCGCCAGGCCAGTCAGCAGCGCATCAACGTCGAGTGGCACATGGACGGCGTCCCGAGCCGCGGCCAGCGAGACCTGCAAGTCGAGTACCGCAGCCGTCGGCAGGCTCACGCCTGCCCGGCCCAGGCCGATTCGTGCCTGAGTGGTAGCTCGCAGCGGCGCCCACGGGTCCAGATAGCGACCCGGACCGGTCGCGACCGTGCTCACGAGGCCACCCCCGCCAGCGCCCGCAGCCTGGAGGCGCCCAGCTCCAAACCGCGCACCGTCCCATAAGCGTCGGCGATGCCCTGTTGTTTCAGCCAGCCTTCGAATTCAGGTGCCGGACGCAGCCCCAAAGTGTTTCGGATCACCAGGGCGTCGTGGTAGGCCAGCGATTGGTAGCCGAGCATGATGTCGTCCGCCCCCGGCACGGTGATCACGAAGTTCACCCCGGCTGCAGCCAACAGGGTGAGCAAGGTGTCCATGTCGTCGAAATCGGCTTCGGCATGGTTGGTGTAGCAGACGTCCACTCCCATGGGCACCCCCAGCAGCTTGCCGCAGAAGTGGTCCTCCAACCCGGCGCGAATGATCTGCTTGCCGTCGTAGAGATATTCCGGGCCGATGAAGCCCACCACGGTGTTGACCAGCAGCGGCTTGAACTGTCTGGCCAACCCGTAGGCCCGAGCCTCCAGAGTCTGCTGATCGACCGGACGGCCACCGGTGCCGATATTGGCCCCCGCGCTCAACGAAGAGCCCTGCCCGGTTTCGAAGTACATGACGTTGTTGCCCACCGTGCCGCGCTCGAGCGATAGGCCAGCCTCCATCCCCTCGCGCAGCATGGCGATGTTCACCCCGAAGGAGGTGTTGGTGCCTTGGCTACCACCAATCGATTGGAACACCAGATCTACTGGGGCACCGGCCTCAATCAGGCCGATGGTGGTGGAGATATGAGTCAGCACGCACGACTGCATCGGAATGTCATAGACCCGGCGCACCTCGTCCAGCAGGCCAAGCAGATCCGCACTGACCTGGGGCGAGTCGCCGGCCGGATTGATGCCTACCACCGCGTCGCCCTGGCCGAGCAGCAGCCCGTCCAGAATCGAGGCGGCCACGCCGCGCAGGTCATCGGTGGGGTGATTCGGTTGCAGCCGGGTGGCCATTCGGCCCGGCAGGCCAATCGTGGTGCGGAAGCCGGTAACCACTCGGCAGGCCTTGGCCACCGCGATCAGATCGGAATTACGCATGATCTTGCTCACCGCGGCCACCATCTCCGGCGTCAGCCCCGGGCCAACTGCGGCCAGCACCATCCCAGCATCGGGACGGGCGGCGACTTCCAGCAGCCAATCGCGCAGTCCACCGACCGTCAGATGCGAGACGCGCGCGAAAGCATCGGCCGAATGGGAATCCAGAATCAGCCGAGTGACCTCGTCAGTTTCATAAGGAATCACGGCTTCATTGAGGAAGCGGGTCAAATCGATCTCGGCCAAAGCCCGCTGGGCCGCGGCCCGCTCCGCCTCAGAAGTGGCCGCGCAGCCAGCCAGTTCGTCCCCGGAACGCCTTGGAGTGGCCTTGGCCAACAGGTCAACCAAGGAAGCGAACTGATAGGCGTGACCGTTGACCGTCTGACTTGCGATCATGGCGCTCCTTCCGCTCGAACACACATTGTTCGACCACTACTGCCTATCAGACACCGCTGTTGTTAGCGTCGAGTTAAGACCCGATTTCGCTGGCGAGAAGATGGGCGACCCTGAGCTTGTCGAAGGATCGGCCCACTGCGCATGGGGACGGTTCCAATGAGCAGCTCACGGGGACACACCTGGACGGGTCCGTCCCCGTGAGCTGCTCGGAGGAACCGTCCCCGCGGGCGAGGACGAGGGTGGGGAGTTGGGCGTGAGAGAATCGGTCGGTGCGCCGGTATCGAGAAATCCTGAGTGTCCCGGGCGCGAAGAAGTTCTGCTTGGCCGGGCTGCTGGCTCGCTCCGGTGGGGCGATGATGGGGCTGGGCCTAGTGCTCATGGTCTCATCGCTGTACGGCAGCTATGGGCTGGCTGGTGCTCTGGTCGCGGCGAACGTAGTGGCCTGGGCCATCGGGACGGCCGTCCTGTCGAACCTGGTCGATCGGTACGGCCAGCGCCGGGTGATGTACCCCGCGGCCATCGTCTCGGCCAGCGCCTTGGCCCTCACCGTGGTGCTCGCCCTGCTGCAACTCCCGATCTGGACGTTGGTCGCCCCGGTGATCATCAGCGGCGCGACGGGCGGCTCGCCGGGCGCGATGGTGCGAGCCCGCTGGAACTACGTGCTTTCCGATCCCGATCAGCTGCACACCGCCTTCTCCCTGGAATCCACCCTCGACGAAGTCACCTACGTGGTTGGGCCGGTGGTGGCCACGGCGCTGGCCACTGGCGTCCATCCGGTCGCCGGGTTGGTGGCGCCGGTGGTGCTACTGCTGGTCGGGGCGAAGCTGTTCTATTCCCAGCGCTCCACCGAACCGCCGGTGCCGCCGCGCGAAACCGCCAGCAATCGGCCCGCGCATCACCGCCGAATCGCCCTGCTGATTCCGGGGGTACCCGCGATCGTGGCAGTGAACCTGCTAATCGGGGCCATGTTCGGCGCCACGGACGTAGCCGTGGTAGCCGCGGCTACCAGTTGGGATTACCGTCCAGCCTCAGGAATCGTGCTCGGCATGTTTTCGGTGGCCTCGGCCGCGGCCGGGTTCTACTACGGCTCCCGGAGCTGGCGCTCGCCCTTGCTTGGCCGCTTCGTGGTCGGAGTGCTAGCGATGTTCCTCACCGCCACTGCCCTATTGGCGGCCAACACCGTCCTGTTGCTCACTGCCACTGGAGTGCTGTTCGGCGCCACCGTGGCCCCGACCCTGATCAATGGCAACTCTCTGATCGGCCAACTGGTGCCCCGCGAGCGGCTCACTGAAGGCTTGTCCTGGATGGGCACCGGCATCGGCATCGGCGCCGCCGTCGGCTCCAGCATCGGCGGGCAGGTGATCGACTACAGCGGCTACCACGGTGGCTTCATTAGCGTGGCGGTTTTCGGTGCCTTGGCTGCAGTGATCGTCCTGGTTTCGCTTCGCGGCCTGCGCACCGACGTCGCCAACCTCAACGAAACACTCGACCCGGCGCAGTCCTCAGACTAGGACGACACCGGGCCGAGTCCTTCGCCGGCGAACAGACCTCAGCGCAGATACAAGGCCCGCGCCGGGCAAAGCTTCACCGCGAGAGCGGCATCGTAGGGGTCGACATATTCCTCGACCACGATTGGGTAACCCCATTCGTCCAAGGCGACTGCTCTCGGCAGGGTTTGAGCACAGACCCCATGGCCGGAACACAACACCCGGTCGACCCCGATCCGTGCGTTCTCAGGCGAGCTTGGCATAGCTGCGTCCTCCTGCCTTGGTGCAACTGTTGTCGGCGTGTTTGGCTAGTTCGGCGCCCAGCACCCGCAGCGCGGATTGCGCGAAGCGGACTACCCCCTCGGGGTGGCCACAGGCGCCACGTCCGCCACTGAACTGACCCAGGCGCCGAACTAGGTGCCAATGGGTCTCCCGGTTCGAGTTTTCGCTGAAGGCGATCCAGTCGCGTGACAAGGCGGGCAGCCCGAACATGCACGGGCCGCACTGGCCGGCCGATTCGCCAGCGCCGAAGGCGATCATTCGGGTCGCCACCTCCACCGGGCAGTCGCGCGGATTCCACACGGTGATCAGCCCTGGCCCCATCGAGCCGCCGAAGCGCTTCATGCCGGGGCCGTCCCAGGTGGCCGAGCGAACCTCCTCAGCAGTCAACAGCACTCCGCCCATCCCGCCGACGCCGACGTACTCGATGTCCGGGGCGAGCCCGCCAGCCATCGCCAAGACCGAAGTCAGCCGCAGGCCAGCCTCAGCTTCATAGACTCCGCGGCGCTCCACATGGCCACCGACTGCGACCAATCGAGGCCCAGGCTCAGCGGTGGTGCCGAAGGATCGGAACCAGTCGGCGCCGTAGCGATTGATCTGGCTAACCCGCAGCAGAGTCTCGGCGTTCAGTACCACAGTCGGACGAATGCGCTTGCCCTGACTGTCACGGCCGCCAAAGACGAATGGAGCCCGCTTGGCCATCGGACGCGCCTGGCCGCCGTGGGCCAACGAGATCAGCGAGGTCTCTTCACTGGAGACGTAGCGCTCCGGGGTTTCCAGTACGCGCAGTCCGGCATCAGCGAACCGGCGAGCGGTTTTGGAGTCGCGGTGGGCGGCGAACAGGGTCTTGGCATTGCGTCGTCCCCCAGTCACCAGCTCGACACCTTCGAGCAGTTCGGGCAGGTGGTGTTCCACCACCCAGGCGTCCTTGGCCGCGCCGACCTCGCCGTCGCAGGCGTTCACGATCAGCCGGGCCTTGTTCTCCCGGGCGGCCTTCACTTTGATGGCACTGCTGAAGGCAGCCCCACCACGTCCGGTCAGCCCGGCGGTTTGCAGCAGTTCAACGATGTCGGTCATGACCACTCCTGGACACTAATTTGGCTACGGCGTTCGCGGTCGCCGAAGCTGACCGCTACCCGCCAACTGGCGAAGAGGCCACCGATGACGCCACAGGCCAAGGTGACAAGCCGCAGCACTGGCTGATCGGTGGTGCCAAACATGAAGCCGTGAACGATGGCGACCACCCACATGCCGTAGCTGGCCCAATGCACCCCGCGCCAGAGGCGTTCAGGAATGCGGTGGCGCAGGTAGCTGGTCAAGACCACCACAATCAACAGGTCGATGCCGATAGCACCGAAGCCAACCAGCAGCGGCTCATAATCGGAGATGAAGGGCACCAGGATCGCCCACCAGCTGATCGACACGTAGCCGTCGATGATGGCGGTGACGATGTGGGCGGCGAGAAACACCAGCATGCCCAGCGACAGCCAGCGGTGCACGCCCATGGCCACGGTGGCGCTACTGCCTTGCGGGCGGCGGCGTCCGGCGGTGATGACTCCCATCACGACCACGATGGTCAGCAGCACTATGCTCACCACCCCGGTGGCCCGGGACAGATACCACAGGGCGGATCCGGTCAACATGGGATCTCCTTCTCGGGTTGTTCGGGAATCGGCCAGCCGCCGGTGAATACCGCCGTGCCGTCCGGACGCTCCAGTCGGGCCGACACGTCGTTCGCGTCCAGCCAGGCCGGGGCAGCTTCGCCGAGCACCAGGGACGCGGTCGAGGCCGTATTGGCCTCCAGAGCGGTGGTGGCCACACAGGTCACTTGACCCCACACCGCCTCAGCGGTGCGTCCGGTGCGCGGATCGATGATGTGATGCGCCTGGCCGACGTCGGTCTTCCAGGTGCGCAGTTGAGTAGATGAGGTAGTGACTGCCTGCACAGTGATCGCGATTGCCTGCCGCTCAGTGCCGTCGGCCGCCTCCACCCCGATCGACCAGCCATCTTCAGGAGCGGTGCCAGCGGTGGCGATGTCGCCCCCGAGGTTCACCAGGAACCCGCCAGGTAGCTGCAGGGCCAGCAGGCGGGCGATCATGTCGGCGGCGTGAGCCTTGGCGGTGGCTCCGAAGTCGATCACGGTGCCCTTGGGAACACTCACCCGACCGAGGCCGTCGATCTGCACCCGCTCCCAGCCGGGCACCGCAGCGCCGCCGTCAACGTGATAGCCGTCACGGGACCGCACCTGATCCATGTCCTGGTCGTAGCCGGAGGCGAGCAGCGCCCGTCCGACGGTGAAGTCGACCAGCCCGTCACTGATCCGTGCTGCATGTTGGGCAGCCCTGAGGTAATCCAGGAACAGCGGTGAGGCGTACGTCCAGGCATCGGCTTCGGCAGCTCGGGCGGCCAGCAGGCTCACTTCCGAATCGGGACGGAACCGCGAACAGGCCGCATCCAGGGCCGCCAAATGGTCCTTGGCCAGCTCCACGGCAGCCGCCAACGCATCCGACCGGGTGGCCAGGATCTCGTTGGTGGTGCCGATTGCCCGAAAGCTCGCCGCGAACACCGAATCAGCTTCAGTGATCAGCGCTTGCGCTTCGGGGTTGGCCAGGGTGGCGGTCATGTTAGATCAGGATCCTTTGGTCTTGGTCGGGGCTGGCTTGGGGGCCGGCTTGGGGGCCGGAGCCTTGGTGACTTTCGGCTTGGGGGCCGGCTTCTTCTTGACGGTGGTCTTCGGCTTGGTGGTGGTCGGCCTCGGCTTTGCCTTGGCCTTGGTCGTCGCCTTGTCGTCGTCGTCCTCGCGCTTCTTGGTTGCGCTCGGGGTGGGAGTGGGGGTCGGCACCTCGGTGGCCAAAGGCAGTTGGCTCTGCTCGTCGGCGGCCACAGCATCACTTTGCGGGGTGACCGCCAGCGATGCCGCGATGCCCCCGGTGGCCAGGGTGCCGGCAGCCATCAAAGCGCCGATGGTGAGCCTCGTCGTGGCAAGTGCGGGTGTGCCCATTTTCGGACTCCTCAAGTTGTGGTTGGAGCAACTTACGTAGCCACACTCTCTGAGTTGTCTGTGCCGAACCTGTGAGGACTGCTATGCCAGCATCAGCCCAACCTCAAGTTTGTGTAAAAAGGGCTGTCAGCAGGGCTAAGAGCCCCTGGTTGAGGTGTTTGACGACCCACTGGAGGAGCCTGGATTGACCGTCTGCCCGAAGCCGGACCCGTCGGTGCCAGAGCTAGTCGAGGTACTTGTTCCAGAGCTGGACGAGCCGGTGTTCGTTGGGGTGCTGGTTGAGGTGTCGGCAGCGGTACTGGCCGTGGTCGTGGTGGTGGCACTGAGGCCGATCAGGATGCCGGTGATGGCACCACTGAGCACAGTGGCACCGGCTAGGATCGCGGCCACTGCCCTGCGGGCTTTCGAGACCGCCGGGATGGTAGTCATGGGCGCCCCTTTCTGGTTGATTGGCTGTCAACAACCAGATTTGGGCAGCCATCTTTGAGTCTCCTGTGACGTGGCGCAGGAGCATCCTGTGAGCCCAGCACCACCCTTGAGGCTGCCTTAGGGTCGCCGGACCAATCAGCTGGCGAACGTCAGCGGATTGCCCGGGATCGAGTTGATCAGCGTTTTGGTGTATTCGTGGCTGGGGTGCTGCAGCAGGGCACGGGTATCGCCTCGTTCCACCACTTCGCCGTTGAGCATCACTAGGGCTCGATCGGTCAGATAGTCGACCACCGCCAGGTCGTGCGAAATGAGCACGATCGCTAGTCCCCTGCTGGCCCGCAAATCGAGCAAGAGGTTGAGCACGTTGGCCTGCACCGACACGTCGAGAGCCGAGGTGGGTTCGTCCGCCACCAGCACCTGCGGTCCGCAAGCCAGTGCTCGAGCGATGCCGACCCGCTGCCGCTGCCCACCAGACAACCCGGCTGGACGACGTCGAATGACCTCACCGGAAAGCCCAACTTCGGCCAGCACCTCTTCGGCCCGCGCGGCGGCGACATCGGCTTTGGCGCCGTCCCACACTCTCACGACCTCGGCGACTGTGGCCTGGGCCGACAGCATCGGGTTGAGCGAGGCGTAGGGGTCTTGGAACACCATCTGCACCACTCGACGAAGCGGATCTCGACGGCGCACCCCTTTCCAGGGGCGCCCTTGGACGAGAACGGTGCCGGCCGAGGGGTGCAGCGAGCCCACCAGGCCTCGCCCGACGGTGGTTTTGCCGCTGCCGCTCTCCCCGACGATGCCTACCGCATCACCGGCACGCACCTCCAGATTGATACCGGTTGCCGCTGGCGCTAAACCTTTGGCGTAGCGGAACTCGGCGTTAGTCACTTCCAACAGCAGCTCAGACATTGGTGCTCGCCTCCTCCGACTGGCCCGGCCAGCCATGGCAGGCGCTCGACCGGTCGCCAGTTAGCGGGAGCAGTGCGGGCTGCTCAGTGCGGCAGACGTCCCGTGCATGCGGGCAGCGGGGCGCAAATCGACAGCCGGTCGGCCACTGGCCAGGGACGGCTGGCACCCCAGGTATTGTGACGAGCCGTTCACCCTGGGCCCGGGATGTCGGCCGCGCACCGAGCAGAGCCGCGGTATAGGGATGCGCGGGCTCACGCATCACCTTGCCGGTGTTGCCTACCTCAACGACAGTTCCGCCGTACATGACGGCAATCGTGTCGGCGACATCAGCTACCACCCCGAGATCATGGGTGACCAACAGCAGACTCATCCCGCTCGCGGCCCGCAAATCAGCAAACACCTCAAGGATCGCCTTCTGCACCGTGACATCCAGAGCCGTGGTGGGCTCGTCGGCCACCAGTAGCCGTGGCCGACCGGCCAACGCGAGCGCGATCATCACCCGCTGGCGCATGCCACCGGAAAGCTCATGTGGGTAGCGCCGTAGCACGCCTTGCGGATTGGGCAGGCGCACCAACTCCAGCAGCTCTCTCGATCGGGCCATCACCTCGGCCCCTGGGTCGAGGTGTCGCACCGACTCGCGCAGCTGGGCGCCGACGGTCATCACCGGGTCGAGCGCGTTGAGGGAGGCCTGCGGCACAAAACCAATCTGGCCGCCCCGCACCCGTGACCAGCCCCGGTCGTCCAGGTCAGTGAGCGTGGTGCCGTCGAAGCCGATCGAGCCCGCCACCACCTTGCCGCCGATCCTCGGCAGCAGGCCCATCAACGCCCGACAGGTCAGCGACTTACCCGAGCCGGTCTCACCAACCAGGCCCAGCACGCCGTGCGAGGGCAGCGACAATGTGACTTCGGAGAGCACCGGTAAGCCGCCGATTTCAACACCGAGGCCATCGATGGTGAGCAGGTCGGTGGTCATCGCGCTCCTCCGTCAACCTCGGCCAGCAGCGAGTCAGCGATCAGCGACAACGCGATGCCATAGACGGTGACAACCAAGCCCGGCATCACCGTCACCCACCAGGCCGAGTACAGCACCGTTGAGCCGGCGAGCATCAGCGAGCCCCACTCCGGGGCTGGCGGCTGAATGCCAGCGCCGATGAAGGGCATACCGGCGATGGTGACGACGGCGACAATCGCGTCCACAACCATGTACGCCACGACGGTGGTGGCCAGGTTTGGCAGCAGGTGGCGAATGATGATGCGCGTCTTGGAGTACCCCAACAGCGTGGCCGCAGTAATGAAGTCACGTGAGCGCAGGCTCAACGCCTCACCGCGAACTAGCCGGGTATAGGAGGCCCAGTTGATGGCCACAATGGCGATCACTGCTGGCAACGCCCCCCGGGGGAACGGTCCGACCTCCCCCACTCCGGAGAAGACCAACGCGATTGCCATCACGATGATCATGCCGGGGAATGAGATGAGCGCGTCAGTCAGGCGCATCAGAATGGAATCGGTCAGCTGGGAGCTCATGGAGGCAACTACCCCGACCAGGGTGCCGATCGCCGAGGAGGCGACCACCACCAGGACCACCATCAGCAGGTCGTTGCGTCCGCCCACCCAGGTGCGGACGAAGACGTCGCGACCGGCAGTGTCGGTTCCAAACAAATGCGCCAGCGATGGCGGCATCAGCGGCTTGCCAGCGATTTCGGTGGCGGTATAGGGCGAGATCATCGGCACAAAGATGGTGGCCAGCACGATCAGGGCGAGCAAGGCCAGACCGAGCGCCAAGGCTCCACGCGGACGCCGGGCGGCAAATCGCCAGTGTGGCAACCGCAGCCAGTGTTTGCGCGGAGCTGGGGTCGGGGTCTGAGTGAGCATTGAGGCAGTCACAAGGCGGCCGTTCGGGTACGAGGATCGATGATCCAATAGGCGGCATCGGCCAGTGCATTGAAGAAGATCACGGTGACTGCAGAAACCAAGGCGATGCCCTGAACCACCGGGAAGTCGCGGGAGCCGACTGCGGCCATCATCCGGGAGCCGATCCCGGGAATGTTGAACACGATCTCGACCACGGCGGCGCCACCAATCAGGCCGCCCAGGCTGTAGCCGATCAGACCGACAATCGGCAGCAGGCTGTTCGGCAGCACATGGCGCAGCACAACTCGATGGCGGGGCAGCCCGCGGGCGATTGCCGCCTCGACGAAGTCTTGGGCGAAGGTCTCGCGAATCGACTGCCGCAACGAACGGGCGATCACCGGCGTCAGCGCGATCGACAGGGCCAACGCCGGTAGCCAGATGTACTTCAAGGAGTCAACGGGAGTTCCGTGCCAGCCGCCGGCTGGCGCGATCTTGGTACGCAGCGCAACCAACAGCAACACCATGCCGAACATGAACGGCGGTGTGGAAAGCAGGATGACCATCACAGCCTGTAGCACCCGGTCGAACGCATCATTGCGTCGGATGCCGGTGATGATGCCGACGGCGATGCCGATCACCAAAGAGATCACCAAGGCGAAACCGACCACCGACATGGTGTTGGCAAAGGCCGGGCCGATAAGTTCGTTCACGGTCTGGGTGCGAGACACCAGCGAGGTGCCCAGATCACCATGAAACAGCGCCACCACCATGTTGACGAACTGAGTGGTCAGGGGCAGGTCGAGACCCATTTCGTGACGCAACGTCGCGACCGATTCCGGCGTAGCGAACTTACCCAGGATGAGTCTGGCGGGGTCACCAGGAATGACCTGCAACATGCTGAAGGTGATGGTGATGACCCCCACGAGGACGAAGGCGATCTGGCCGAGCCGCTTGGCCAGCGCCCAGAACAAGCCGCTGTGTCGCCCGTGTCGGGGTCTTTGCCCCGTCCCAGCAGTAGCGGTGGTCGGCGCCGAGGAATCCTCGGCGCCGACCACCATCGTGGTGTGCGATTTCACCAGCTCTTGGTGGCCACGCGCAGCCACCCGGTCGGCTCGAACGTGACCCATTGGCTGGAGGCGGTGTTCTTCGCATTCACGAAGGCCCAGTCGACCAGCGGAATCAGGGGCATGTCCTTCGCGAACTGCTCGTTGATCTGCTGCATGAGCGCGGTCCGCTCATCGCCGGTGGCCGAGATCGCCTTGGCAATGAGGGCGTCCATCTCCTTGGAGGAGTAACCGGAGAACAGAGCGTTGGTGCCACCATCAGACTGCACGCCCTGAGCCAGCAGGATGTCGGCCCTATCGACGTAGTCGTAGAGACCAGAACTGATGAAGCCGAAAGCGAAGTCGCTTTGTAGGGTGCCCATTTCGCCACCTTCAACGCGCTGAGCGGTGAAGGTAATCCCGATCTTGGCCAGATCCTCGGTCAGCAGGGCGGCCAGATCCTCGGTGCTCTGCTGTCCGGGCTGGAAGGAGAACTTCAGCTCACAACCGCTTTCGCACTTGGTGCCCACCAGCAGCGCCTTGGCAGCTTCGACGTCGACCGCCTGCGGCAGCACCGGGTGCGACAGCTTGGAGGTGTTCGGCCAGAACTGGTAGAGCGGTTTGGCTTGCCCGGCCCAAATGACTTCACTGATCTGGTTGCGATCGATGGCCAGCGAGACGGCCTGTCGGATCTTCGAATCGGTGAGGATGCCCTTCTTGTCATTGGGGATCAAGAAGTTGCCACCGAAGGCCGGGGTAACCGAGCCCTCAACCTCACCAGTGAACTGCGCCAAGGTGTTCGGCGGAATGTTCTCGGCCAGATCGATCGAGCCGCCCTTGAGCTGCACACCGCGGGTGTTGGAATCCTGGATGTAGACAAACTTGATTTCGGGCACCGCCGGAACGGCACCAGTCCAGTTCGGGTTGAGGACCAGATCGGCGTTGCCATTGGTCGGGTCGAAGGACTTCAACATGTACGGCCCCGCCGAGATCGGCTTGACGTAGAACTTCTCATCGCCCAACTTGCTGGCCGGCATGATGGTGCCGATCTCGGGGTCAGCCAGCAACGACAGCACTGACGGCTGCGGGTCATCGAGGGTCAGGACGACGGTGGAGTCGCCGGTCTGCTTTGCGCCGGCCCAATGCGCCACCATGCCCGCATTCCAGGAGCCCTTGTCGTTGATGACCCAATCGAGAGTCGCCGCAACATCTTTGGCGGTCAAGGCCGAGCCATCGGAGAACTTCAGCCCGCTAGCAATCTGGAAGGTGTAGGTCAGGCCGTCAGCGCTGGCCTCCCAAGAGGTTGCCAAGCCTGGTTCAACTGAGGAGTAGTCCTTGCTGAAGACAGTCAGCGTCCCACCGATGAGGTTGAGAATCTGCAGCTGAGCCTGGTCGACGGCCTTGTTGGGGTCGAGGGTACTGATTGAAGCGCTGGTGCCGACGGTGAACACCTTCGGCGCTTCGCCAGTTGCGCTCGGCGTGCTGGCGGGCGTGGTGCCCGAACAGGCCGAGACGAGTAACAAAGCGGCTCCCGCGAGCCCAGCGAGCAAACGCCGCTGTGCCTTCGGGACGAGCCAGGCGTTACGCGTGGCGGTAGTGGATGACTGCGGGCTCACTGCTCCGACCTCCTTGCCGCGGAAAGGCCACGGCTCCTTCGAGTTGTGCGGGAGGGTAGTAGCGGAGAGATTAGCCATCCGGTGACCAGCTGTCAACTGAGTCAGTGACTTGTCCTCTGACAAGTTAGCCCGTATTTTGGATACGATGGCAACGGAGAAGGAGGTGAGGATGGACGCACCCACAGGCGACTTTCACGCCTCGATCGGTATCGCCCGCCTCGAAATCACTCCCCCCGTCGGCACCCGTTGGAAACTGTGGGGAGCTGCCAGCGAGGAGACTGCCGCTGGCCTCCACCGGCCACTCACCGCCACCGCCTTGGCGATCATCGACGGCGACAGCCCCCTGGTGATCCTCAGCCTGGACGTCTGCGAATGGTCCGATCTGGCCGATGAAACCGTTGTCCGTCATCGGATCCTGAACAGCTGCGGTTTGCACCCTGACCGTCTGCTGCTGCACTCAACGCACACCCACTCCGGCCAGGCGCCCTGCACCCGCCACGCCGACCTGACCGGCGGTGAATACCTGGCCGAACACCTTGAGCTGATCGCCAGCCAAGCCGCCGCTGCGGCCACCCAGGCCATTGCCACCGCCGAACCGTCCGCCCTGACCTGGGGCGTGGGCCGCAGCCAACTCGCCGCCCATCGCGACGAACTGCGGGACGCACGGGCTGTGGTCGGCCACGACCCGACCGTTCCAGCCGACGACACCGTGCTGATTGGCCGAGTCACCACCGCATCTCAAGCAGTGCTGGCCGTCGTGGTCTCCTACGCCTGCCACCCGACCGTCCTTGGCTGGGGCAACCGAATGATCTCTCCCGATTATGTGGGTGCGCTGCGCGAGCTGGTCGAAGCCCAACTGCCCGGCACAACGACGATTTTCTTGCAGGGCGCCTCCGGCGAGTTGGCCCCGGCTCGGCAATACCGCGACGACCCTGTAGATGCTGATCGCGCCGGTCGAGCCCTCGGCTATGCAGTGCTGGCCGCGCTCGAGTTGATGCCAGCCCCTGACCAGCGGCTGATGCCAACCGGCGTGGTCGAATCTGGGGCGCCCCTTGGTGTGTGGGCCGAGCGGCCCGTGCCACCGACCAGCCAGGTGGTTGTCGGCAGACTCGACCTAGAACTTCCGCGTAAACAACAGGCTGCGGAATTGAGCACCGAGGCCGTTCAGGAGCTTCCCGAGCAGGTGCGTGCCGAGCGGCTGGCCCGAGCCGAGTTGGTGAGCATCGCCGCTGGCACTGGCGCCGTGCTGCCCTACCCAATCTGGCTGTGGCAGCTGGGCGAGTTGGTATTGGTTGCCCATCCCGGTGAGGCGTATTCCTGGTTGGCCACCCACCTCCGCCAAGAGTTGGCGCCACGACCGGTGTTGATCGCCAACCTCACCAACGGCGCCGGCGCGTTCTACTTGCCGACCAAAGCAGCCTACGAATACCCCAGCTACACCGTCGAGCAGACCCCAGCCGGCCCCGGCAGCCTTGAGCAGGTGGCCCAGGCCGTCCTGGCAGCCCTGGGTGCCGACCCAGCCTCTCCATCACCGCAACCAACGATTCAGGAGTCCTGAAATGGTGCAACCTTCTCCCATCAGGGTCGGCGTCGTCGGCCTAGGCCGCGGCCAGACTTTCATTCAGCAGACCACCCCGGTAGTCGGCATGGAACTGGTCGCGTTGTGTGACACCTGGGAAGAACGCCTCGTCGAGTTTGGCGCCAAACATCAGGTGGCCACCTACACCGATTTCGATGAGTTCCTCACCCACGATATGGACGCCGTCGTGCTGGCGAACTACTTCCATGAGCATTCCGATTTCGCGATCAAGGCCCTGCGCGCGGGCAAGCATGTGATGAGCGAGACCGCCGCGAGCTTCACCCCAGCCCAAGGCGCAGAGCTGGTGGCGGCAGTTGAAGAATCCGGACTGATCTACATGTTCGCCGACAACTACCCCTTCATGGCCTACAACCAGGAGATGCGCCGCCTCTACGCCGAAGGTGCCGTCGGTGACTTCCGCTACGGCGAGGGCGAGTACGTCCACCCGATTTCGGCGCATCTGTTCAACTCGATCGCGATGGGTCCAGATCACTGGCGTAACTGGCTGCCGGTCACCTACTACTGCTCCCACTCCTTAGCCCCGGTGATGTACATCACCGACACGGTGCCGGTGAAGGTCTCCGGCTTCGTGATCCCCCACGACCCCGATGACGCCAACAAGGCGCTCACCGTGCGGCGCTGCGACACCGCCTCCATGATCGTGCTGCAGATGGACAACGGCGCCCTGGTGAAGCTGCTGCAATACGACCTGCGCGGCCACGGGAATTACGTGCGAATCGTCGGCAACCGTGGCCTGATGGAGAACGGACGCGGCCCGTTGGAGGAGCACCTGCGGGTGCGCCGCGAGCCATTCGAGAAGCCGGCCGGGGTTCCCACCGAGCTTTCCTACGAACCCGAGTTCCAAGCCTTCGGCGCCGAAGCTCGCGCCACCGGTCACGGCGGCGGCGACTTCTTCATGAACTACGAGTTCGCCCAGGCGATCCGCACCGGAAAGCAACCCTATTTCGACGTTTACAAGGGCGTACAGATGGCTTTGGTCGGCGCGCTGGCCTACCGGTCAGCGCTTGAAGGATCCGGGGCGATCACCCTCCCCGATCTGCACGACAAGGCTGCTTTGGCTGAGCTAGCCAAGGATCACTTCTCACCAGACCCGACCACTCGGACTGGGACTGATCCCTGGCCGAGCGTCCTCGGCGATGTCCGACCCACTCAGGCTGGCACCGATTACGCCCAGCAGGTGTGGGGACGCACCGATGAGCTCCTCTTCGGGGGAGGTCTTTGGGACCGCTGAGATCCGGCCGCTCCGGCCCCGCCAGGATCAACTGCCGGAGCGGCTGCCTCAGCAGTATCTCGGCCTGCGGTGCCGTGCCGTGGCTTACTCAGGACGGCGCTGCAACCACCGACAGCCCGGCAGCAGTGGTAACCCAAATGCGGCCATCGGTGCCGGTGCCAACGCTGGTGGTGCGCAGATCTCTAGTGCCAATCACTAAATCGGCTTGGCCTGCAGTCGTTAGCCGGACGGCAACACCAAGCCCCCAGAACGCCACCCAAAGGCGACCATCGGGCAGCCACTCCAAGCCATCAGGCACCCAATCACCGGCACCGACGAACCACCAAGCCACTCTCCAATTGCTCGCCCGGCCGGTGTTCGGGTCGTAGTCGGCGGCCGCGATCTGGCGAGTGTCAGATTCGCAGCACAACACGGTGCGCCCGTCGGCTGACCACGCGATGCCGTTGGGACAGCCCATTTCGGCGAACTCGACCTGCCACTGGCCCGCATCATCGAGGCGCCAAAGCTGACCGGTGGGCGGCTCGCCGGGGGCTGGATCTTCGATCGGCAACACCCCGGCCCACAGCCGTCCAGCCGCGTCCAGCCCGGCATCGTTAAACCGCATGCCAGGCGGAGGTGCGGCGGCGAGCGGCTGCGGGTCGCTGCCGTCGCTGGCCACCGAGAGCGCCCCCTCACTAGTCAGCAAGGTCAGCCGTCCGGTCGAAGTCGGCAGAGCCGCACCGACCGTGCCCGCGCCGCCGAACAGCTCCTCGGTAAGCCCGGACGCGGCAGTCTGCAGCACTCGTCCGGTGTCGATATCGACCCAGATCAGCACAGCCTGAGTTGGCACCCACACCGGGTGCTCACCGAGTTCGGCTGTCGCGCCGGGCACCGGCTCCGCCGGCACTTGGGTGGTGGTGGCCAACACCGCGGGTAGGTCAACCCGCTTGGTCAGTTCATCGGGTCGCAGCTGCGACCAGGGCCTCATGCCACCTCGGCCGGTTCGGCCGCCGCTTCAACTAGTAGGTCAAAGAGTCGATCAATTTCGGCGCCAGTCTCGGCGTCCAACAGGAACGAGGACGGGGTGCGGACCGCCGAGGAGGTGAACACGCCCTGACGCACCAACAGGTGCTTCTCTACCGCCACAAAGGCGTCCAGGGAGGTCTGCATGCCGATCATCGCGTTGAGGATGCCGGAGAGGCGGTAGGCAGTTGGCCAGTCGCCGCTCTCCAAACAGGACCACAGACGTTGCACTGCCCAACACACTTCGGCCCCAGGCATGGTGCCGACGATGCCGCGACGGTAGCTGTCCAGCAATGCCGCGCCGCCGGTACCTTCCAGAATTCGAGCGCGACCACCAGTGAGGTCGCGCAGTCTCGATAGCCGCTGACCGATCGGGCTGGCCTCTGGCTTGAAATAGACCTGGTCGGGATAGCGATCCAAAAGCGACAGCTGCAGGTTCAGGCTCAATGGCTGACCGACGTAGCCGCTCGCGTCCTGCACCACCATCGGAATGCTGATCGCTTCAACGATGGCCGAGAAGTGCTTGGCCAGCTCGCCGGCGTCCAGGGCTGCGGTGAGCGGCGGGTTGATCATCACCGCATCCGCGCCAGCCTCAGCGGCGTGCCGGGCCATCGCCACCGAGGTGCGAGTGCTCTCAGCACCACAGCTGATCACACTGATCGCGCCGCGACGGCGGGCCACCGAGACGACCACTTCGGTCAATACCGTTCGCTCAGATTCAGTGAGCCGCAGCAGTTCGGAAACCATCCCGGTGGTGACTCCAGCCACGCCCTGGTCGAGCACCCAGTCAACCTCTTGAGCCAAGACGTCCAAGTCCAGTTCACCGCGCGCCCCGAATGGCGTCTGCAGCACGGGCAACACACCCAGTAGCGGTGTGGCAGTCATGATTTGTTCCCTTCGAACAGTGTTGCGGCGGAGTGCTTCACGAACGTCCGACCACCGGCGGCACGAAGCGGCGGGATTCCTCTGTGGGGCTGGTCAAGAAGTCGAGGTCACAGCCTTGGGGGGCTTGGCTCACGTGATCTCGGTAAAGCTTCGGCCAGCCTCGAAGGTGCTCATTGGTTTGGGGCTGCCAAGACGCCAGCCGCAGCTCCAGCTCGGTCGTCTCTACCAGCAGGTCCAGGCGCCGGGCGGCCACGTCCAGGCAGATCAGATCGCCATCGGCAATGACAGCCAGGGGGCCACCCACGGCGGCCTCCGGGGCGACGTGGAGCACCACCGTGCCAAAACTGGTGCCACTCATTCGGCCATCGCTGACCCGCACCATGTCGCGGACACCGGCGGCGGCGAGCGCGGCCGGGATCGGCGCCATCCCCCACTCCGGCATCCCTGGGACGCCCACCGGCCCGCAATTGCGGACCACTAACACATCTTCGGCGGTGACCGGCAGCTCGGGGTCATCAAGGCGAGTCCGCATGTCGGCATAGTCGTCGAACACCACTGCCCTACCGGTGTGTTGCCAAAGATGCGAACTGGCAGCAGCGGTCTTGAGCACCGCCCCGTCGGGGGCCAGGCTGCCAGAAACTACGACCAACGTTGGGGCTGGCAGCACCGGATCGGCAACGGGGCGAATCACCGCCTGATCAGTCACTGCAGTCTTGGCGAGTTCGGCCATCGTCTGCCCCGAGGCCAGCCGCACTGCGCCGTCGAGCAGCCCCGCTGGCAGCATCTCGGCCGCCAAGGTGGCCAACCCGCCAGCGTCATGGAAATCGTGGGCCAACTGCGAGCCGCAGGGCTCCACGTCGGCCAGCAACGGCACCTCGGCCCAGAGCCGATCCACTTCGGCTAGGTCGAGGTTGCGTCCCAGGCGTCCGGAGACGGCGGCCAGGTGGATCACCGCATTGGTCGAGCCGCCGACTGCTGCCACCAGTCGCAGCGCATTATTCACTGCGGCAGCGGTCATCACTTCATCGGCGCCGGCGCCGCCGGTGCTGGCTGCGTCCGCGATGATGCGTCCGGTGCGATAGGCGATCTCGGCCAGCTCGGGGGATCCGAGTTGGCACCCAGTGGAGCCCGGCAGCGCCATAGCCAGCGCTTCAGTTACCAAGGCCATTGTTGAGGCCGTGCCCATTGTGTTGCAGGAGCCGCCCCCGGCACAGGCCAAAGTCTGTTCCAGTTGCTGCCATTCACCATCATTGAGCATCCCGGCTCGACGGTCTTCCAACGCCCGCCACAGGTCGGTACCGGAGCCGAGCCGTCGACCGGCAAATAGCGGGGCCGATCGCGAGCCACCCAGCAGCAGTAAGGCTGGCAGCCGAGCGCTGGCAGCGGCCAAGAGCGCCGCAGGCACTGTTTTGTCACAGTTGGCCAGGTAGACGACACCGTCCAGCGGGTGAGCGCGCACCTGCTCTTCAAGCTCCATCGCCACCAGGTTGCGGTAGAGCATTGCTGAGGGCTTCATCAGGTCTTCGCCCAGCGACATCACCGGGAATCGGAGGGGCACTGCTCCACCGTCTCGAATGCCTCGCTCCAGCTCCGGAATGATGGCGGCGAAACCGGCTTGGCACGGATTTAGTGCCGAAGAGGTATCGGCGATGCCGATCACCGCCCGGCCGCGGTCGTCCGCGCTGATGCCAGCAGCCACCCGGTGTAGGACGGCCACTTCGTCATCACCGTCGAACCAGGCGGCACTTCGCAATTTGAAGGGGCTCATTTGGCACGCTTTGCGTTCGGATCTGGCTCGAAGCCAATGTGGGCGGTCATGGCACCGTCCACCACCAAGGTGTGGCCGGTGATGTAGCTGGCCTCCGGCGAAAGCAGGAAGGCCACTGCTGCGGCGATTTCTTCGGCCTCCGCCATCCGCCCGGCGGGGATGATCTCGGTCAGCTCAGCCAGCGCTGCTGCCGGGTCAGCCGCCGATGCCAGCGATTGGGCCAGCGCCGGGGTGCTGACTGCGCCAGGAGCAACGGCGTTGGCTCGGATGCCGCGCGCGGCGTAGCTGACCGCAACATTCTGAGTGAGAGCTTCGATGGCTGCTTTGGTCATTTCGTAGACCGCATGATCGGGGTAGGCGCGGCGCCCATGTACCGAAGAGATATTCACGATGGCCCCGCCGACGGTCTCCGACAGCCAGTGTGCAACTGCGGTTTGGGTACCCCACAGGGTGCCGTAGAGGTTGGCATCGACACTCACCGCGGCTTCGGCAGCGGTGAGTTCTGGCAGCGGAGTGCTGCGAGTGACCCCGGCGCAGTTCACCCACGCGTCGAGCTGGCCCAACTCGGCCGCTGCGGCTACTGCATTTTGGTGGGTCGCCGGGTCAGCTACATCACCGACCACCGCAACCACTGCTGCGCCCAACTCGGCAACCGCCACCCCGAGTGCGGCCTCGTCGAGGTCTACCAGGACGACGGCTCGTCCGTCGCGATGCAGGCGGCGGGCTATCGCCCGCCCGATTCCTGAGCCCGCCCCGGTGACGACGGCGCTCGCCAGCGTGGTCACGACCCGTTGGGCTCGGGATCGACCCGTTCGATGGCCGCAGCCCACCGGATGTGGTGATCCATCGCCTTCTTTGCCGCTTCCGAATCACCAGCGATGACGGCTTGGCCGATCACTTGATGCTGTCGAGCGGATTCGGACATGTCTGCCTCGGTCAGCTTGGAGGACTCCCAAGAACTGGCCAAATACCCTTGGACGTCACGCGCAATCTGACTCATCGGCAGGTTCCCAGTGAGGGAATAGAGCAGACCGTGAAAAACCCGGTCAAGCTCAAGGAATCGCTCCATCGAACCGTTCGCTCCAGCCAATTCGGTGGTGCGTTCGATGATCGCGCGAATGTTGTCACGCTCGGCATTGCTCGCATGGTGGGCGGCCATCCCGGCGCAGGCGCTCTCCAGAACCAGGCGCACTTCATAGAGTTGGCGGCGCAGTTCGTCGCCTCGGCCAGCCCGCTCGAAAGCAATGTTCACTGACGGCGAGAGCACATTCCATTCCCGTTCCGGCCGCACGGTGGTGCGCTTACCGTGTTGCACCAAGAGCACCCCGGCTAGGGCCAGCATCTGCACGGCCTCGCGGGCCACGGGACGACTAACGCCATAGGTCTCAGCGAGTTCAACTTCGGAGGCGATTGGGTCGCCGGCAACCATTTCGCCTTTGGCTAAGGGCTCGGCCAACAAAATGGCCAAGTCTTCGCTCACTTTGGTACGACTGGACAAGGCTGTTGCCATCAGTTCCTCCCTCGTCGTCGAATTGATGTGGGGGTGTCCCCGCCGTGCACTGATGCTAGTCTCTAACTCGTCAGAGGACAAGTCACCCAATGAGTTGTCCGCTGCCCCGCCACCAGGAGGAGCCCCCATGGCACTTGTCGATCTGCCGCTACCTGCCTTGCATGAGTATCGAGCCCAGCTCAGCGCTCCTGGGGATTTCGACACGTTTTGGCACCACACCCTCACCGCAGCCCGCGAACTGGCCTGGACTCCAGAACTGCGCCCGGCTCTGCCCGGGCTACGTGCGGTAGAAGTGATCGACCTGCGCTACGCCGGCTTCGGCGGGCATCCGATCTCCGCCTGGCTGCTGCGCCCTCGGGGAGTCACCCAACCGCTGCCAACCGTGGTCGGTTTCAACGGGTATGGCGGCGGGCGCGGCCTGCCGCACGAACACCTGGCCTGGGTCGGTGCCGGCTACAGCTACGCCTTCATGGACACTCGCGGCCAGGGCGCCTGGTGGGGCGCCGGCGGCGACACCCCCGATCCGGTCGGGCACGGCGCCGCCGCACCCGGTTACGCCACCCGCGGCCTGGAGTCGCCGAATGACTATTACTACCGGCGGGTCTACACCGATGCCGTCCGGCTCATCGACACCCTGGGCGAACTGCCCGAGGTGGGCCCACTGGCCGTCACCGGCGTGAGCCAAGGCGGCGGCATCGCCATCGCTGCCGCCGGACTGAGTAGCGGGCTCATCGCCGCCATGCCCGACGTCCCCTTCGGCAGCCACTGGCGGCACTCGGTTGAACACAGCGACGAAGACCCCTACGCCGAAGTCAAGCGCTACCTTGCCGTCCATCCGGGCCGGATTGATCAGGTGTTCAACACCCTTTCCTACTTCGACGCCGTCCACTTCGCCGCCAGAGCCACCGCTCCAGCACTGTTCTCAGTCGGCCTAATGGACTCGGTTTGCCTGCCTTCCTCGGTGTTCGCCGCCTTCAACAGCTGGAGCGGGCCACACCAGATCGAGCCCTATCCGTTCGCCGGGCACGAAGGCGGCGGACCTGGGCATTTCCTCAAGCAACTCGAGTTCCTCGACAAGGTGGTAGGCAGATGAACCAACCCGTACCAGACAGCACCCGGCTGCGCGCACGCTGGCGGGACGGCGAAGCCGCCATCGGCGCCTGGTCAGTTTCGGCCGACCCGCTGGTGGCCGAACTGGTGGCAGCAACCGAGGCGGACGTGGTGTGCGTCGACGCCCAACACGGCTACAGCGACACGGCCACCTTGCCCGGATTGCTGGCATCGATGCGGGTGGTCGGCCGCGTCCCGCTGGTGCGAGTGCGCTGGAACGAGCCGGGCCAGATCATGCGGGCCCTCGACGCTGGCGCCTGCGGAGTAGTCGTGCCGATGGTAAACAACGGCGCCGAAGCTCTGGCGGCCGCCCAGGCCTGCCGTTTTCCGCCCAACGGCATTCGGTCGTGGGGGCCGTTGTGGTCGGCTCGGCCGATCCTGCCCCCGGAGCAGGCCGACGCGGAGACCATGTGCGTGGTGATGATCGAAACGGCTCAGGCGGTGGCCAATCTGGCCGAAATACTGGCCACCCCAGGGGTCGACGCTGTCTACATCGGGCCCAACGACCTAGCCCTGTCGTCCGGCTTCGGCCGCCAGACCTACCGCAACAGCGAAGCGGTAGACGACCTACTCACCTCGGTGTTGACTGCGGCGAAGGCGGCCGGAATGCCGGTAGGGATGCATTGCTCTGATGCCGCAATGGCCCACCACTGGCGCGATCGCGGCGCCAGCTGGCTCACCGCCCTCACCGATATGGACGTGCTGGCCAGCGGCCTGCAAACCGCCGTCGAAGCCGCCCAGCAACGCTGAGCCGCGGGCAAACCGTCCAACGCCCACCCAAGGAGAACTGCGGTGCCCACTGCGACCTATCTTGATCCGCACGCCAGCGTGGCGGCGCGAACAGCCGATCTACTGGCCCGGATGACCCCTGAAGAAAAGGTCGGCCAGATGCTGATGCTGGACGCCCGGGGCGATCTGCATGAGGCCATCACCGAGCGCCACGCTGGCAGCATCTTGCACACCTCGCCGGAGCTGATGAGCCAGGCTCACCAGCTGGCGAGTCAGACGCGGCTGCACATTCCGCTCCTGGTGGCCGATGACGGCATCCACGGGCACTCCTTTTGGCCAGGTGCCACGATCTTCGGCACCCAACTGGCGATGGCCTGCAGCTGGAACCCGTCCCTGATCGAGCGGGCCGCCCGAGTGACGGCGGTAGAGATGGCCGCCACCGGCATGCACTGGACCTTCTCGCCGGTGCTGTGCATCACCCGCGACCTACGGTGGGGCCGAGTGAATGAGACCTTTGGCGAAGATCCCTACCTGATCGGTGAGCTGGGCTCGGCGATGATTCGCGGCTATCAGGGCACCGGGCTGGCCGACCCGGACTCCGTATTGGCCTGCGCCAAGCATTTCGCCGGCTACTCCGAAACCCAGGGCGGCCGAGATGCCAGCGAAGCCGACCTCAGCCAGCGCAAACTGCGGTCATGGTTTCTGCCACCCTTCGAGCGTGCGGCCTCCGAGCAGGTGGGCACCTTCATGCTCGGCTACCAGTCGATGGACGGCGTGCCGATTACCGCCAACCGCTGGCTGATCAACGACGTCCTCAAGGGCGAATGGGGCTACGACGGGCTGCTGGTTACCGACTGGGACAACGTCGGCCGGATGGTCTGGGAACAACAGGTCTGCGCCAACATCACCGAAGCCTCGACCCTGGCGGTGCGGGCCGGGAATGACGTGATCATGACCACCCCGACGTTCTACGAAGGTGCCCTGGCAGCCCTAGCCGAGGGACGAATCACCGAAGCCGAGGTGGACGCCGCCGTAAGCAGAATCCTCCGCCTAAAGTTCCGCCTCGGGCTTTTCGAAGATCCCCGATACCCCGATCTGGTTCGCCAGTCCAGGATCGCCAGCCCCGAGCATCGCGCGGTCAACCTCGAGCTGGCCAGGCGTTCCTTGGTGCTGCTGACCAACGATGGCACGCTCCCGGTGGCCGGCGTCCTGAGAGCGGAGGAGACCGGCCGGGCGGTCTGCGCCGAGACACGCAAGATCGCGGTGATCGGCCCCAACGCTGACGACCCCCAAGCGATGCTGGGCGATTGGGCTGGCGATTCTGGCCAGGTCACCTGGATGCCGGGCGGACACCCGCGCAGCAGCATCCAAACGGTGCGGGACGGATTCATCCAAGTCGCGCCGCAGAACTGGCAGGTGACCTATGCCAAGGGTGCTGAGATCGGCACGTTGGCTCCTGACCCGGAGGGCACCCACTTCCCTGATGGCCAGCCCCGTCCGGACGTCTTCGTGGCCGCCCAGTCAGACTCGGCCCTATTGGCGGCGGCAACTGCGGCAGCCGCGTCCGCCGATCTGGCTGTGGTGGTGGTTGGCGACACCGTCGCCCTGACCGGGGAGGGTCGATCCACGGCCACTTTGGAGTTGCAGGGCGGCCAGATCGCCCTGCTGGAGGCCATCGCGTCCACTGGCACCCCGATGGTGGTAGTGCTGGTGCAATCCAAACCAAGCACCCTGCCCCCCGCTGCCCTCGATGCAGCCGCGATCATCGCCGCCTTCAACCCGGGAATGCGCGGCGGTCAAGCCATCGCTGAGCTGATCCTCGGCCTCATCGAGCCGACCGGACGGCTGCCGATCACTTACGCCCGCCACGTCGGCCAACAACCGGTCTACTACAACCAGATTCGGGGCCAGCACGGCGATCGCTATGCCGACCTCACTCAACGACCGCTGTTCGCCTTCGGTGAGGGACTTGCCTACAGCGAAGTCGAATATGGCGAGCTTCAGATTCAGACCAGCGATTATGCCGCTGCGGACCGCGTTCGGGCGAGCATCCAGCTGCGCAACCTCGGCCAGCGGCCGGCGACTGAGACCGTCCAGGCCTACGTGAGTGACCGGGTGACCAGCGCAGCCTGGGCCGATCAGGAGTTGAAGGCTTTTACTCAGGTGCGGTTGGCCCCCGGCGAAACGGTGACCGCAACCATCGAGTTTGATGCTGCAGCCTGCAGCATCGTGACTGCGGCCGGTCAACGAGTGGTCGAACCCGGAAAGTTCGAGCTACGGGTGGGGCCGAGTTCAGATCCGACCCGCCAGGTCAGGGCAAGCTTCCGCATCAACTGATCCCCCGGTGCCCCGGCCTGCAAAGCTCAGTGGCCGGAAATCAGATCGGCGATCCGCGCCACTGGCGCGGTCGTGGCCCGACCAGCCGCCTCCTGGCGATCGGCTGCCCGGTAGGCGGCATAGATCGCCTGGACGCCCAACCAGCGCAACGGCTCAGGCTCCCACTTGCGCACTTTCCGACCGACCCAGGGCAACCGGGTCAGTTCGGTGTCGCGACGCAGCACCAGGTCGGCCAGCGTCCGTCCGGCCAGATTGGTGGTGGCCACCCCGGTGCCCACGTAGCCACCAGCCCAACCCAGCCCGGTGCTCGGATCGAAACCGATGGTCGCCGCCCAATCCCTGGGCACCCCTAGTACCCCAGACCAGGCGTGGTCGATCTCGGCACCGGCTGCGGCCGGGAAGAACCTGCGCAACAAATCGGTCAGGCTTTCGATGGTGCGCTGCTGGGTGAGCCCGTCGGCATCAACCCGCGAGCCGTAGCGATACGGGACGCCGCGTCCGCCGAACGCGATCCGGTCATCGGCGGTGCGTTGGGCATACATGTACACATGGGCGTAGTCGCCCAGGGTCTCGGCCCCGCCCCAACCGATCTGTGCCCAGGTCTGCGGCGGTAGCGGCTCGGTGACGATCATGGAGGAGTTCATCGGCAGCCACGTGCGATGCTCACCGCGAATGTTGGCGGTGAAACCTTCGGTAGCTCTGATGATCGCTGGGGCGCGCACCACCCCGAAGTCGGTCTGAACTTGCCCGGAACTGATCTGGGTGACGGTGGTGCCTTCATAGATCTGGACGCCGAGCGCCTCAACCACCGCGGCCAGTCCACTGGCAAGCTTGGCCGGATTCACCCGGGCACAGTGCGGCTGCCAAGTGGCGCCAAGGGCATTGGCCACGTTGATGCGGGCCGCGGCCTCGGGTGCGGTGAGCAGTTGGACGTCAGCGCCAGGCCAATGAGCCTCAGCCTCGTGGAATGCCCGCATTCGAGCCGCCTGGGCCGGGGTGTAGGCGACATTGAACTCTCCGCCCTTGCGAATGTCGGCCTCGATGCTCTCCGCGGCCGCCACCCGCACCACTTCGTCGACGGTGTCATTCATTGCCTGCTGGAAGGCGACAACTGCGTCGGTGCCGTGACTGTGCAGGTAGCGCTCACGTCCGCCGGTGATCGAGTTCACACACCAACCGCCGTTGCGGCCGGAGGCGCCGTAACCGGCGAATCGCTGCTCCAGCACCACCACTCGGGCGTCCGGCTGGGCTTTCTTCAGGTAGTAGGCGGCCCACAGACCGGTGAAGCCAGCGCCCACGATGGCGACATCGGCTTCGATCGAGCCCGGTAGCGACGCACGCTGCTGCGGCAGCCCGATCTGCTGCCACCAGAAGGAGATTTGGCCATTGGTAACGGCCATGGCTAACACCACCCAGCTCAACGTTGCGTGCGGGGAGTCTAGCTGCACCGAAACCGGTGGAGCGCCCCCGCCAGGACTCGAACCTGGGACCGTCGGATTAGAAGGCCGCTGCTCTATCCACTGAGCTACGGGGGCACGCGGACTGCGTGTGAATGGTATCTCGGCCGGGGCCCGCAGCCGCATTCGGCAGTCAGCAAACCCTGCAGCCGAGTCAGCTCAGCGCCGCCCAGGATGGCCTCAGGTGAGCAACATCACTCAAACCTTGTGACGGGAGTTGCATCAATGGCTGTAAGTGGTTATGGTAATTCCCGTTGCGCCGTCGACAAGAAAGGAGGCCAGAGTTGATGATCACCACCGCCAGAGTTCGCTACCAGGACCAGCCGCGTACCAATACTGGCCCCGTCGTCGTGCCCGGTTACCGTCAGTCCTGACGATCTACACCGCTACCACTAGGGGTTACACCCTCTAGCTGCGCTGCCCCATGCCCACCCCGGCCGGGGCCTCAATTCGCCGAGCCCTAAACAACTCGCATCATTCTTCGCCGCCGCCGAGCGGCTATTCCGTGCTGCACAAATACCCGAGGTAACCATGAGCAATTCGCAACTAATCACCCAGCAAACACACCCGCCAATACTCGATCGGCTCCGTCCGCTCGATCGGGCCGCGCTTCGGCTCGGATTGGTGCTGATTCACTTCGCCAGAAGCTCGGCCGAGCGCCGGCGCCTTCGACGGGCTCGCGCACTGCAGACCAGTGAGCTGGAGCGCAGCCTTGACCGGCTGCGCACCGAGCAGGCTCGACACCTGCTGCACTTCCGCCAGGGCCTCTAGAGCTTTGGCACCCGACAGGGGGCCGGCGCACGCTACCCAGCGCGCCGGCCCCCTTCTATTGCCTCCCGATCGCGTCCCTGACCAGTCACGAGCTGACCCTGGCACCGGACTGTGGGTGGTTGGCTCTAGAGTGTGGGCCGTGAGTGAGCACCTGGTTTGGATCGATTGCGAGATGACTGGTCTGGACCTCAAGGCAGATGCCCTTGTCGAGGTCGCAGTCCTGGTCACTGACGGCGATCTCAATGTGCTCGGCGATGGCATGCAGGTGGTGATCAAGCCGCCGGCCGAAGCCTTGGCGCAGATGGGCGACTTCGTCCGCGACATGCACTCCAAGTCGGGCCTGTTGCCGCTGTTGGAAGGCGGGATGGAGATGGCTGCGGCTGAGGAGCTGGTGCTTGGCTACATCCGTGAGCACGTCCCCGAGCCCCGCAAGGCCCCGCTGGCAGGCAATACCATCGGCACCGACCGCGCCTTCCTCGCCCGCGACATGCCAGCACTCGAGGCCCACGTGCACTACCGCAATGTGGATGTGTCCAGCATCAAGGAGCTCGCCCACCGCTGGTTCCCTCGCGCCTACTACAACACCCCGGCCAAGAACGGGAACCATCGCGCCCTTGCTGACATTCAGGAGTCGATCGAGGAGCTTCGCTACTACCGCGAAGCCGTGTTCGTGAACCCTCCCGGTGCCCCCACCGACACGCTGCGCGAAATTGCGGCCAAACACCAGGGCGCCCTCACCGGGCATCGCCCGACGCCGACCGCCGACTGATTTCTGCTCGTCGCCGCAACCGGCTAAGCTAGGCGGGCCGAACTGGGAAACCGTGCGGTACTTGGTGGGTATAGCTCAGTTGGTAGAGCTCCTGGTTGTGGTCCAGGTGGTCGCGGGTTCGAGTCCCGTTACTCACCCCAACGGCCCGTCCTCTGGACGGGCCGAACCCAATTCACCGCCCTACAGGTGTTCGGTGAGCCAGTTCATTAGCGGACGGTAGAGACGCCAATCTGCCCGGACGCGCTCAACTACCTCATCGGTCTCCATCCACGGCGGCGTACCGTGCTCCGCCGATGCCAGCAGGCTGCGATGGCGCAGGAGCGCGATTCTGGGATGGTCCGCAGCGACGCCTCGCGGCGCGGTCTTCAAAGTGTCCCCACCGATTTCGAACCCGGCTTCGATCAGCGCCGCGACGACCTGGTCGAGCTTCCGTCCGCTGCGTTCGGCCAAGACCGCTTGCCGATAGCTGGCGACCTGCGCCGGAGCGGGCTGATACCAACCAGCGCCAGTCAGCAACCCACCTGCACTCACCTGGACGTAGTAGCCGATGCCAGCCGCAGTGCCGACCACCGCACCCTGGTGGGTCTTGTAGGGCGACTTGTCGAGCGAGAACCGCACATCACGATTGGGACGGAACAGCTTGGCTGCGCCAAACTCAGCGGCGAGCTGGTCTGTCAGGCGCTGCATCGGCTCCCGGATGTCGTCCTGCCACCGCTTCTTGTGCGCCGTCCACCACTCGCGGTCATTGTTGGCTTCGAGTTCGGCGAAGAACTCCACCGCTTCCAGCGGGATCCCGGCATCCATAGCGTCACTCTGACAGGTCCCACCGACACCACGCACCCTTCGACGAGCTCAGGGAACTGAGGCCGGCTCAGGGAACTGAGGCCGGCTGACCCTTCGACGGGCTCAGGGAACTGACCAACGGGCTCAGGGAACTTAAGACCAGTTGGCTGAGCACGCCTGCCCTGAGCTTGTCGAAGGGTCGAAGCCCCGACCTTCGACAAGCGGCGTTGGCCGGTTTGAGCAACCCACAGGGTGGGCCGTATAGTTGCGGCTCAGGTCCCCATCGTCTAGTGGCCTAGGACACTGCCCTTTCACGGCAGCAGCACGGGTTCGAATCCCGTTGGGGATGCCAAGACCAAGGCCCTCAGCCATTTCGTGGCTGAGGGCCTTTGTCTTTGTAGCTGAGCTCTCAGCGCACGCCGAGGATCATCGACTCGGCGTCGCCCAGCAGCCACATCGCCGCGGTAGCCAAGGTGTAGTACTCCGGCTGCCAGCGCAGGGCCTTCAGGCCCGTCCGCGACAGCTCAATCGCCGAAGCGTGCGCTCTCGCGCTGAGCGTGGCCAGTTCAGACTCCAGCACCAGGGCCAACGAGAGCCCCGTCTGCTGATCGAAAAGGGTCTTCAACGAATCGCCGGCCTGCTCGGCGCCCTCGGCCCCTTCGTTCGAGATCCGCTGGATCATTCGCTGGGCCTCCCGGCTAATCCACAGTGGCGGCCCGGACAGCGCCAGCGAGGTGTCGGCCACCACGGCGGCGGCATCAGGTCGGCCGATGCGGGCAGCATTAGCCGCCATCCTGGCCAGCCGCTGGGGGTCGTCCAGAAGCTTCCCGATCTTGTAGCCAACAGTGGCGGGGTAGTTGCAGCGCACCGCCGCCCCTTCCTCCAGCAGGACGTCAGCGTTGCGCTCCTCTTGGCCAGGAATGGGGTCAATGATCACCATCGGCAGGCCAGCGGCCAGGCATTCCGAACTGGACAGCCCGCCGGGCTTACCAACGAACAGCGACGAGATGCGCATCAGTTGCGGCATCTGGTCGGTGAAGCCCAACACCTTGAAATCGTCCCGATCAGCCACCAGCGCGTCGACCTGGGCCTTCAACTCCTCGTTGCGGCCACAGACCACCACGGCCTGAAACGCCTGCGTCAGCGAAAGACACTGGCGCACGATCTGGAGGGTCTTGGGACCACCTGCGGCACCGGCAGAGATCAGCAGGACCGGCAGATCGGCACTCAAGCCGTGTTGGGCGCGGACGGCGGCCGCATCCAGCGGGGTGGAGAACTCCAGCCGCACCGGGATTCCCGAGGCCGTCACCCGGTCAGCGGGCAGACCGAGCGTTAACAGGTACTCACGGGTTTCCTCCCTGGCCACGAACAGCTGACTCACTGGTGTGGTGAGCCACAGACCCTGGAAGTCGAAATCGGTAGTGACCACAACCAGAGTTGCGTCCAATTTGCCGCGCGCGATCATCAGCGAGGCGAGGCGGGCTGGCAGGAAGTGGGTGCAAATGACCAGGTCAGGCTCGTAGTCGCGAATCTCACGCACCATCGAAATGGTGTTGGCCTGCTCCCACCACCGCATCACCGGCGCCAGCTTGAACGGTGGATCCTGATTGTCGTAACCCCAACCGACCAGCCAGGGCACCTCGGCGACCAGGGTGAAGTAGGCGTCGTCGTAGAGCTTGTTGAACACTTCGTTGGTTGTATCCAGGACGTCGAGGCGGTGCACCTCACCGTCCCCAGCGGCGATCAGCGCCCGTTCAAGGGCCAGAGCGGCACTGTTGTGTCCCGAACCAACTCCGGCGGCCAAAATGAGGGTGCGACGCGACATGGCTCCATGTTAGGCAGCCGCTGCGGTTTTGGCTGGGCCTCTTCGGCCAACACCGATGGAAAACGGCACCATTCGGCCCACAGACGGGGCTCAGCCAGTCATCGCGACTGCCCGCGCTGGCGGCCCGATTTTTGCCCCGGCAGACCGTACGTTATAGTTTCCGGGCTGGCCAGAGATGGTCAGTGAGGCCCTTAACAAGGCCCCGTAGCGCAGTTGGTTAGCGCGCCGCCCTGTCACGGCGGAGGTCGCGGGTTCGAGTCCCGTCGGGGTCGCTGGAAGCGAATTGCTTCTCTCGGCCAGGTAGCTCAGATGGTAGTAGCGTTCGCCTGAAAAGTGAAAGGTCACCGGTTCGATCCCGGTCCTGGCCACCGTCGCATCTCCCCTAGTCAACCCATTTTTGTCGGACTAGACGGGGCGAATGCCGCCCCACCACCAACCGCGAATCCGCTGGGCCGGTTCTGGCCGCGGGCCGCCGCGAGTTGCCAGCCCAAACCAGCCGCGCGACTGGCTACGATGCCTCATGGCTCGCATCCTGATGACTGGCATCCCCACCTATGGTCTGGCCAACCCCACCTTCGGTCTGGTCAAAGCCCTGGTTGCTGCCGAGCATCAGGTCGACTATCTGATGCCAACCGGCTTCCGGGCTGGAGTCGAGCGCGCTGGGGCCCACCTGTTGCCCTATGCCGACTATTTGCGCGGCCGTCCGGTCACCCACCCCATTCAGGGCTTGGCCGCCAGAGTGCTTTTCGATGAGGTCTCCAACGAAACGCTGCGCCGAGGCAACGACTACGACCTGGTGATTGCCAGCGGGCTGCAGCCGCAGTTCGCCCGCATCGCGCAAGGCCTGAAGCCGCCGGTGGTGCGGTTCTCCCCGATCTTCTGGCAAAACGATCGCACCCTGGCCGAGCTGATGGCTCACGCCGATGCGCTGCCCCATCTGGTGCGCCACGGGCTGGCCACCCCGGGGCTACGGCGGGCCGCCAGCCAGGTGATCGGACGCGCCCTGCTCGGCAATGGCGGGCGCGATGTGGCCGTCGATCTACTCGGCCCGCAATCGGCCACCCTCAACCTCACCGTCGCCACCCGCTTCTACCAGCCACGCGCCGACGACTTCGACGACACCTGCGTCTATCTCGGCCCAACACCAACCAGTTCCGCACCGGACCCGAGTTTTCCGATCGACAAGGTTCGTGAACACCCCGGCCCGGTCGTCTACGTCACTCTCGGCACGGTCTACAACGGCTGGCTCGGCTACTTTCGCCGGGTGGCCGAGGCCTTCGCCGACACCGACTCGCTGGTGATCATCACCACCGGCCGAGCCGACACCGTCGCCAAGATCGGACCAGTGGCCGACAACATCTGGGTGTACCCCTTTGTGCCGCAGGCCGAGGTGCTGGCCGAGGCCGATCTCTACCTTGGGCACGCCGGCTTCGGCAGCATCACCGATGCCGCCCTGCTCGGAGTGCCGATGGTGGTCACGCCGCTGGGTGGCGACCAGTTCTTCAACGCGGCCCGGCTGCTCGCCCTGGACGCAGCCAAGGTGATGCCGGCGTTGCAGGTGAGCGTCAAGCGGATCCGCCAGCTCACCGGGCCGCTGCAGGACGGCTCAGGCCGCCCCGGCGGGTTGGACGCCCTAGCCAAGTCCTTCCGCAGCGCGCCAGGGCCTCAGTTGGGCGTCCAGCGCATCGAAGGGCTACTGGCCCGCTGAAGCCAGAAACGCCACAGGGGCCGGACCTTTCGGTCCGACCCCTGTGCTTGGGTTTGTTTCAGCTCACTTAGTGAAGCCGATGTTCTCCCACTTCGGGATCCGGGCCATGCCCAAGGCGCCGATGTTGGCAATCTTCGACCGGACGCCGATCAGCATCGGACGCTGGTAGAGCGGCAGAGTGTGCACCGACTCCCAGATCGCCTGAGCGGCCTGGTTGCCCAGGTCGAGACGCTTGGCAGCATCCATCTCGGTGTCGATGAGCGGCTTGAGCTCAAGCACCTTCGGGATCTCCAGCTGAGCGAAGTTGGAGTCGCTCGGCTTGAACTTGCCGTCAACCATCGAGCCACCGTAAATCTGACCGATGTTGGCCAACGGGTACGGCGTGCCGACCCAGGTGAAAGCGACCAGATCGAAGTCGTGATTGATCAGGGTCGGCTCGAACTGAGTCACCGGATCGACGGCCTTGATCTTGACGTTGACACCGATCGCCTTCAGCAGCTTCTGCGTCTGCAGGCCTTCGTTCTCCGAGGCGGCAACACCGGCCAGGGTGACGAACGTGATGTTGAGCGGCTTGCCGTCCTTCTCACGAATACCGGTGGAGTCGTTCATCTTCCAGCCGGCCTCGTCGAGGGTCGCCTTGGCCTTGTCGAGGTTGAAGTCGATCCCCGTGGCCTTGGCCTGGTCGACGAAACCGGTCTGGTCGGCCACGAACAGGTTGTTGTTCAGCGGAGTCGGGGTGCCCGGCAGCCCGGCGAGGTCGGACTTGGCGATGACAGAACGGTCGATGCCCATCACGAGCGCCTGGCGCACCTTCACGTCAGACAGGATCGGCGACTTGGAGTTGATGGTGATGTGGCGGAAGTTCGGACCAGCCGCGACACGGACGACCGAGTTCGGGGCAGCCTTCGCCTGGGCGTAGCCGTCCGGATCAGCACCGATGTCGTAGTAGTCGATCTCCTGGTTGGCGAACGCCGCCGCGATGGCGTCGGAGTTCATGATCTTCCAGGTGATCTTCGTCAGCAGCGGCTTCGCACCCCACCACTTGTCATTCGGCACCATGGTGACGTTGCCACTGGTCTTGTCCCAATTGGAGACCTTAAACGGACCGGTGAAGTAGGCGTCCTTGTAGTCGTTCCAGCCCTTGTTGAAGGCCTCTGGAGTGGCCACACCCTCGGCGCGCAGCGGCCCGCCGGCAATGATGCTCGTCCAGTCCGGGTAAGTGGCCTTAAAGGTGACCATGACATCTTGCTGGCTCGCTCCGGCCTTGATGTCGGTGATCTGGTCCCAGCCATCGCTAGCGGCGGGAGTGAACTTCGGGTTGCTCCCGTTCATCGCCTTCCAGGTGGCGATCCAGTCATCGGCACCGATGATCTCGCCGTCATTCCAGATGGCCTTCGGATTCAGCGCCATGGTGACGACCAAGTGACCATCAACGACCTCATCCTTCACCGAGGAGAGGTAATCGGGGTTGACGATCGCGTCGCCCTTGCCGTTGTAGTCGTAGTAGGCGGCGCTGATCGGCGCCTCCAGGAAGGCGATCTCCTGGTTGTTGCCCGCCACCGAGAAGATGTTCCAGGTCGAGATCTTCGTGCCACTCACGCCGACAAACTCGCCACCGGCGAGTTGGTCACGTGGAGTCTCATTGATGTCCCAACCAGCAGACAATGCCGGACCGGACGCGGTCGAACCGCCAGTTCCGGTGGACGGGCCGCCACAAGCCGCCATGGTGACGGCAAGGCCGACGGCGAACAGCGGCAACAGGATGCGTGACGCTTTCAATTTTCCTCCATACGTTGATCGCTGGCGGGGTTGCTACATCGCGGGGGAGCCTCACCAGTCGGATACTCGCTGAGCTTACTGGTTCGATGCCCGAGGAATCGGGGCCGACTTGTAACGACCAGTTAACGTTTCAATCTGCAAAATGGCAGGCCGCACGGTGGTCGGCACCGTGCACAGTCAACTGCGGCACCTCGTCTCGACACCGCGCCCGGTCCCCTTCGCCGAGCGTCGCGTAGCGGAAGCACCGGGTGCGGAACTTGCAGCCCGACGGCGGATCTGCGGGCCCGGGCAGATCACCGGAGAGCACGATTCGCTGCCGCGTTCGCTCGGTCTTTGGATCCGGAATCGGAATCGCCGACAGCAACGCCTGGGTGTAGGGGTGTTTTGGATCGTTGTAGACCTCGTCCACATCACCGATTTCGACGATCTTGCCCAAATACATCACCGCTACCCGGTCGGCGATGTGCCGGATCACGGCCAGATCATGGGCCACGAATAGATACGCCAGGCCAAGCTTCCCTTGCAGGTCCTCCAACAGGTTGATCACGCCGGCTTGAATGGACACATCCAGCGCTGAAACCGGCTCGTCGAGCACCATCACCTTTGGCTCCAGCGAGAGCGCGCGGGCGATGCCAATGCGTTGCCGCTGGCCACCGGAGAAGTGCTGCGGGTAGCGCTCGGCGTGGCCGGGCTCCAGCCCGACCAGCTCCAGCAATTCGCGCACTCGGATCTCAATCTCGGACTTCGAGTAGCCGTGGACGCTCATCGGCTCGGCGATGATGTCGAAAACCGGCATCCGGGGATCCAGCGATGCCATTGGGTCCTGGAAGACCACTTGAAGGTCGCGGCGCAACTTCTTGCGCTCAGCGCGGCCCAGGCGGGAGGTGTCTTTGCCGAGCACGGTGATGGTTCCAGTGGTCGGGCGGCCGAGGTTCAATATCTCCAGCAACGTTGTGGACTTGCCGCAACCAGACTCTCCCACCAGGCCGAGGGTCTCGCTTTCACGCAAATCCAGATCAATACCATCCACGGCGTAGACGGTGCCGATCTGGCGGCGGTAGATGGCACCCTTCATCAGCGGGAAATGCCGCTTCAGGTCGCGCAGCTCGAGCACCACCGGACGCTCCCCACGGGGAATCTCCGCCAGTTCGCGTTCGGCCAACTCTGGCGCGGGGAACAAGACCGAGTGGTCGAGCCCCTTTGCCTTGATCTCGTCGAGGTGGTGACATGCAACCCAGTGGTTCGGGTCGCCAGCATCGGTCAACACTGGCTCAACCGAACTGCACTCCTCGGTCGCTATTGGGCATCGGGGGACGAATGGGCAGCCAGCTGGCAGGTCGACCACGGTAGGCGGGTTCCCCTCCAGCACGGGCAGTGCGCCCCGGTTCGCCTCGTCCAGCCGGGGCACGGTGCCCAGGAGCCCGATCGTGTACGGCATCCGGGGGCGGTAGAAGATGTCATCGACGCTGCCGGCCTCCACCGGACGCCCGGCGTACATCACGATCACCCGATCCGACATGTTGGCCACCACACCCAAGTCGTGGGTAATCATGATGACCGCTGCCCCGGTCTCCCGCTGGGCGGTCTTCAGCACCTCCAACACCTGCGCCTGGATCGTGACATCGAGGGCAGTGGTGGGCTCATCGGCGATGATCACATCAGGGTCGTTGGCGATCGCCATCGCGATCATGACCCGCTGCCGCATACCGCCGGAGAACTCAAAAGGGAATGATCTCACCCGCGTCTTCGGATCAGGGATGCCGACCAGATCGAGCAGCTCGACGGCACGATTCCACGCCTTGGCCTTGCCGATGTCGTAGTGAGCCTGGATCGCCTCGACGATCTGGTCACCGATCGTGTAGACCGGCGTAAGCGCCGATAGCGGATCCTGGAAGACCATGGCCAGATCGCGCCCGCGTATCTGCGACATCTCGCTGTCGGTCTGACCGAGCAGTTCCTGGCCGTGCAGCTTGATCGACCCACTTATCCGGGTGGTCGACGGATGCAGGCCCATCACCGCGAGCGAAGTGACCGACTTCCCCGAACCGGACTCGCCCACGATGCCGAGGGTCTCGCCAGCAGCCAAGTCGAAACTGAGCCCACGGACCGCCCTAACCAGGCCGCCTTCGCTGGGAAAAGTCACGTGCAGGTCGGACACGCTCAGGACGGTCTGACCAGCCTGCGTGCGCCGCTGCTTGACCTGGTTTTCGATGGTCATGCCTGGCCTCCCGAGGCCGAGTTGGGATCGAGGGCGTCACGCAGACCGTCGCCAACGGCATTCACGCACAACACCAGAAACACCAGGACGGTGGCCGGGCCGAGGAAGACCCACGGGTAGGTGGTCGCCATCCGCGCCCCCTCACCGATCAGTGTGCCCAGGGAAGTGTCCGGCGCATGCACACCGAAGCCGAAGTAGGACAGGCCGGTTTCCGACAGGATCGCGTAGCCGACGCCGAGAGTGGCGTCGATGATCAGCAGCGAGGACGCGTTAGGCAAGATGTGCCGCAGGATGATCCGGAAGGCGCCCAGCCCCATGAACTTGGCGGCTAGCACATACTCCCGCTCCCTGATCGACAACGTCAGGGAACGCACCACCCGTGCTGAGAGCGGCCAGGCGAATGCGGCCAACAGCACGACCAGCAACAGCCAGGACGTATCGCCGTCCGGGGCGCTGCGGGACACGATGGCAATCAGGAAGAAGCTCGGCACCACCAGCAATAGGTCGATAATCCATAGCATCGAGCGCTCGTACCAGCCACCCAGGTAGGCCGCGGATGCCCCCACCATCGCGGAGATGGAAGTGGACAGGATCGCGACCAGGAATCCGATCAGCAGCGATTTACCCAGGCCGCGAGCGGTTAGTGCGAGTACGTCCCGCCCGGCCTGGGTGGTACCGAGCAGGTGGGCAGAGTCCGGCGGCGAAAGGAAGGCATTGGGGTCAATATCGTCGAATCGCCAGTACAGCATGTACGGACCAACGACGGCCAACAACACTAGGAACAGGATGCCGGCGGCACCGACCACGGCGGTCTTGTTTCGCAAGAAGCGACGGAAGGTGAGCCGCCCTCTATTGAGTCGTTTGACCGGATTGGCCGAAACCTCCTCGGTGAGAACCGGGCTGACGTTGGTACTCACTGGAGCCTCACTCTCGGGTCGAGGATGGCTACCAGGATGTCGGACAGGACCGCTCCCACCAGAACGCAGACTCCGGCGAAGGCGGTGACGGCAACCACACCATTAACGTCGCGGTAGGTGATGGTGTCGATGCTGTACTGGCCGATCCCGGGGAAATTGAAGATCCGCTCGGTAAAGGTCGCCCCGACAAACATGGTGGCGACGCTGAAGGCCACATAGGTTCCGGTAGGGATGAGTGCGGTGCGCAGTGCGTGCTTCATCACCGCGCGGCGTTGCGGCAACCCCTTTGCCCGGGCTGTTCGGACGTAGTCGGCGCCCAGCGAGTCGAGCATGAGGTTGCGCTGGATCCGACTCATCGACGCAGCTCCCAGCACAATCAGCACAAGCGTCGGAAGTAGCAGATGCTGCGCTCGGTCGACCAGCCAGGCCAATGGGTAGCCGCCCACGTCCCCGGACTCACCGATGAACTCGAAGGTCCGGGTGCCGGTGGAGTTGTTGAACCAGGTAGCGCCAATCTGAGTCAAATGCCCGATCACGAAGGCCGGGGTTGAAATGATCAGCAGCGAAAGGAAGGTGAGCATCCGATCACTGATCCGGTATTGCCGGGTTGCGGTCCATGCACCGATCGCGACACCGACGACAATGCCGATGATGGTGCCGATCAGCAGCAGTCGCAGGCTGACCCACATCCGCGAGCTGATCTCGTCGTTCACGCTGACTCCCAGCGGCGAGTAGCCCCAGTTCCCTTGAAGGACGCCGACCAGCCAGGTCCAGTACCGCTCAGCGAGTGGCACCTTGTCATTCAGGTTGTACAGCGACAACTGCGCGTCGATGGTCGACTCGGGGACCGGCGGCTGTCGCAGCGCGAACAGACCTCTGGGGTTCAACTGTGTGGCGGCAAGGATCCAGGTCAGCGAAACCGCCACGTACAACAAGACGAGGTAGTTGAGTAACCGCTTGCCGATGTAGCGAAGCATGTGGTCGAAGTTAGCTCAATCCGGCTCCCCCGCGAAGTCAAACCGCAACGACCGGTCAGCACACTCGCTCAGTTGGGATCTGATATGCGCTCGGCAGCCATCGAAGCTGACCACTGACGCCCGGGCGGCGCCCGGGGTACAAGTGCCGATCGCCGCCGCAAGCACCGACTTTTGGGACACCGTGTAACCCGGCTGAAACATGGACGCAACCAGCCGGTTACCCTGCATCCCGTAGCGTTTGGTCAGTTACCAACCCTTACTTTGGAGGAAACATGTTCCAAGGCGCCGACGACCTGTTGGCCTTCATCAAGGACGAGGGTGTCGAGACTGTCGACGTCCGGTTCTGCGACCTTCCCGGTGTGATGCAGCACTTCACTGTGCCCGCCACCTTCTTTGATGCCGACGTGTTCGAGAACGGTCTGTCCTTCGACGGCTCCTCGATCCGTGGCTTCCAGAAGATCCACGAGTCCGACATGACGCTGATGCCGGACCCCACGAGCGCCTTCCTCGACCCGTTCCGCAAGTCGAAGACGCTTGCACTGAACTTCTTCGTCCATGACCCGCTGACCAAGGAGCCCTACAGCCGCGACCCGCGCAACATTGCGCGCAAGGCTGAGAACTACCTGGCCTCAACTGGCATCGGCGACACCGCGTTCATGGGCCCAGAGGCCGAGTTCTACGTCTTCGATTCCGCGCGTTTCGAGACCAGGGCCAACGCCAGCTTCTACTACGTCGATTCCGAAGCCGGCGCTTGGAACAGCGGTGCGGAATCTGACGCCGATGGCCGCGGCAACCGCGGTTACAAGGTGAAGTACAAGGGTGGCTACTTCCCGGTACCCCCGGTAGACCACTTCGCCGATCTGCGCGACGACATGGTTCGCCACTTGACCAACGTCGGCCTAACCATCGAGCGGGCTCACCACGAGGTCGGCACGGCTGGCCAGAGTGAGATCGCCACCAAGTTCGACACCATGCTGGCTGCGGCCGACAACTTGATGAAGTACAAGTACGTCGTCAAGAACACCGCTTGGGCAGCTGGCAAGACCGCCACCTTCATGCCGAAGCCGATCTTCGGTGACAACGGCTCGGGCATGCACGTGCACCAGTCCATCTGGAAGGGCGGCCAGCCGCTCTTCTACGACGAGGCCGGCTACGCCAACCTCTCTGACCTGGCTCGTTGGTACATCGGCGGCCTGCTCAAGCACGCCCCGGCGGTACTGGCCTTCACCAACCCGACGGTCAACTCCTACCACCGGCTGGTGCCGGGCTTCGAGGCTCCGGTCAACCTGGTGTACTCAAGCCGCAACCGTTCGGCCTCCATCCGGATCCCGATCACCGGCTCCAACCCGAAGGCCAAGCGTCTCGAGTTCCGCTGCCCCGATCCGTCCAGCAACCCTTACCTGGCCTTCCCGGCCATGTTGCTGGCTGGCCTGGACGGCATCCAGAACAAGATCGAGCCGCTCGCGCCGGTCGACAAGGACCTCTACGAACTGCCGGCCGAGGAGCACGCTCTGGTGCCGACCGTTCCTGGTTCGCTGGGCGACGTTTTGGACGCGCTGGAAGCCGATCACGACTTCCTGCTCGCCGGTGACGTGTTCACCAAGGACCTGATCGAGACCTGGATCGAGATGAAGCGCGCCGACATCGACGCGATTCGCCTCCGTCCGCACCCGCACGAGTTCGAGATGTACTTCGACATGTGATTTGAGACGAGCTTGCTCGTCTGTTGTTCTACTGGTGGCCCCGGGGAGACCCGGGGCCACTGGCATTCCCAGACCGGGTCAGACGGCTCAGGAGCCGAACTTCACCTTGGCATCGATCTGAGGCAGCTCGAAGAAGGTGCGCCCCGGCGCCATCTGTAGCGGGCTGCCGTCGTCCAAGGTGAACTTGAACAACTCATCGACCGCGCCTTTGGTCCAGGTGCCTCGCACGTATTTGCCCTGGTGGGCGTAGTAGAACTTGCCGCGGCCGTCGATGATGCTCACCACTGGGTCTGGGTCGCCGCCCCCGGGATAGATTTTGGCCATCCGCCAGCGGGCCGGAACCACCAGCACGTTGTCGGTGACCACTCGCTGGCCGTCTTCGAGGACGTGCTTTCCCCACGGCTCATTGCGCAGGTACTGCCCAGTGTCGGCGTCGTAGTGATAGCTGGTGCTCCAGGTGTCTCCCGGACCCCAGGGCACTGACACCGTCTTGGCCGTCAGCGTCGAGGTCTCGGTGGAGGCCTGTTCCTCGCTATCTGCGAACGGTAGGTAGGGCTCCGCGGGCGGAGCAGTCAGGCGCTTGGCCCGCTTACGCAGTTCATCAGGTCGGCAGAACACCGAGTGCACGCGGAAGCGATGAGGCATCGTGTAATAGGCCGACGTGCCATGCACCCCGGCCTTGAACGAGTAGAGGTTTTCGATGTAGCGGCTGAACGTGCCGATGTAGGCCATCACCCAAAGCGCGGCACCGGTGTTGGCAAAGACCGGCTTCAGCGGGCTGAGCAGCGGCACGTCCACCGGACGAATCGAGCGCACCGGCCCGACCAGCTCGGGGAACTTGCTGTGGAAGACCGCACACAGCCGGATATAGCTGACGCCATTAGGTTCGACGAACACGATGTCGGCCGCATTCAGCCCGAGTTGGGGATGGGCCGATTGCACATCGGAGACCTTCACCGCCACCGCAGCGTGATTCAGCAACGCCGCATCGGCGACCGGCAGCCCGGTCAAGGGCGCCCGCGGTCGGCTATCAACGGTGGTGCTCGGCGTCGGCTCAGCTTGGGCGGGCGTGGCTTGAGCGCCCGCGGCCCCCATTCCTGGCGGCGGATTGACCGCGCAGCCAGCAGCAGCACTGGCGGCACCGATCAGAGTCACGATCGCGGTACGGCGGTTTACCGCTTCCATACCTTCAGGCTAGGACGGGTTTCGCTGCCACACCGGCAAAGGCACTCCGATTACTCGAAACTCACAGCTAGCCGATATCTGGCGTTTGAAGCCCGCCAGGAGTTGCCCCCTGCCGATCAGCCCAAGGTGTTGGCGAAATACACTCCGGCAAGGAGCATCGCGAAGAGCAGGGCGAGGAACGTCGCCATGAAGAGCCCGCCCTTGCGATGTTGCTTGGTCAGGCCGATCGATCCGGTGGTGAACTGGTGCAGCGGAGCGGCGTAGAACACTTCCGCCACGCCACCCTCGCCCACCTCGACATCTAGGTCGGCCTGCCCGTAGCGCCGCATCCACTGGGCGTAGAGCTCCACCTTGTGCCGTCCGGCTGGCACCTGGAAGGCATTCACGCCGTACTGGGAGGTGAGCAGTCGGCCGTCGATCAGCAGGCTAGGGACGATCATCGATGAGGTCATCACACTGCCCTGAATATTCACTCGGATCAAGCCGTGTCCAAGCATCAAACCGGGGAGCTGCGGGGCCGGTACCGGTGGTGGCGGCGGCGCGAACTGCTGACTCGGGGCCGGAGGCGGGGCGGACAGAAACTGGGCTGCGGGCTGGTTCGTCACTAGGAGAGGTTAGTCACCGCGGCCAACTTCTCTCAAGGGATTTCCGAATCCGATGCCACCAATTCACCAGTGATCTCGCAACCGCCGCGCCACTTAGGCCAATCCGAGGAGCGAGCCCTAAGGTTTCTGCGGAGGTGCGTGCATGAATCAACTGGTGGCCGTCATGGGACGGGGTCTGGTGCCAACCGAAACAGCCCTGCTCAACGCCGACGACTTGGGCTTTACCAGGGGTGATGGCTGCTTCGATGCGGCTCGGGTGGTAGTAACCGACCAGGGCAGACGCGTCGATCACCTGGATCGCCATCTGGCCCGCTTTGCCCGCTCCTCAGCCGCCCTTGACCTGCCGGCCCCCGATGAGGCCGCCTGGCGGGAACTGATCGAGCTGGCGCTGGCGTCCTGGGAGTGGCCGGGCGAAGCGGTCCTCAAGCTGGTGCGTACCCGGGGTCCGGAGCACTGGCCCGGAGGGCTCACCGAACTGCTCACCATCACCGCGGCAACCGATGCCACCAAGGTGCGCCAGGGGGTTCGCGCGATCACCCTGAATCGCGGCATCGCCGCCGACTCCTTTGCCGCAGCCCCGTGGCTGCTCGGCGGGGTGAAGACGCTGTCGTACGCGGTGAACGTGGCCGCCAAACGGGAGGTAGCCCGCCGCGGCGCCGATGAGGCAATCTTCGTCTCCACCGACGGCTACCTGCTCGAAGCCCCCACCGCGGGCCTGGTGATTGCCGCCGACGACCAACTGTGGACCACCCCTACCAAAGACACCGGGATCCTCAGCTCGGTGACGGTCGAGGTCATCATGGCCGCTGCCGCCGCGTCCGGAGTTGGCGCAGCCGAGGCGCTGTTCCGTCCAGAGGATCTGCCGGGCACCGACGGGGTCTGGATCGCCTCTGCCGTGCGCGGCGTCCTGCCGGTGCTGGAACTGGACGGCGTCCCGCTGCCACACAACCCAGAACTCAGCGCCCATCTGGCCCGGACGGCCGGGTTCTGAGCTAGGCGGCGGTCGCCAACCGCACCTGGTTGCCCCAGGGGTCGGCTACTGCCAGCGCGGCCGCCTGGCCGTCGCCCTCCAGCTGGGTCGCGACACCTTGGGCGCGGAGTCGCTCATCGACGGCCAACACCTCGGCCACTCCGGACACTTCGATGTCCACCTGTCCCAGCCCAAGCGCCGGCGCCCGCAGCCCTACCCCTGCGGTGCCCCAGGTGTTCATGGCCAGGTGATGGTGATAGCCGCCGGCGGAGACAAACAGTGCTCCGGGCAGCTCGGCAGTGACTTCAAAGCCGAGCCCGCGGACGTAGAACTCTCGGGCCAGGTCAGTGTTGCCCACTTTCAGGTGGACGTGTCCGACCTCGGCACCACCGCCGGGTTCGGCGCGGCGATCAGGTGCGGTGGCCAGGAAATCGCGGTCGGCGTCGGTGAGATGCTCGGTGAGGAAGGCATTCGGGTCGAGCCAAAGGGTGTCCATGACCACCTGCTGACCATTCCACTCCCACTGCCCGCGCGGCCGGTCGACGTACAGCTCCACCCCATTGCCTTCGGGGTCGTCGAGGTAGAACGCCTGCGAGACCAGGTGATCGCCGCTCCCGGTGTAAAGCTGCCCGGCCTTGAGCCCCACCGAGGCCACCACCCGGGCCAGAGTCCGCGGGTCAGGATGCAGCAGGGCGGTGTGGAACAGTCCAGCGCTGCGCCGCTCCCCTTTAGGCAGGTCCGGACGGTGCCGCAGCACGACCAGTTCGCGTCCGTTGCGGCCAAGGTGCACTGTGTCGCGGCCCTCGGCCAACTGCTCCAGCAGGAGCACGTCGGTGTAGAAGCTGGTCATGGCGGCCAGATCGGCCACGTCCAGTGAAACCTGGGACATTCGAGTGTCGTCCGGCAGGAGCCCGCTAGTCATCTCTCCCCTTGATTGGTTGTTGATCATTCAACCATTAGGCGAGCCTGCCTATTCCACGGCAGGTTCACAGGATCTGCTGCGCACGACCACAGCCAGCCGCACTTGAGTAGAGATCAGCAACGAACCGAACTTGAGGAGGTATGTGGAGGCAAACCGACACCTTTCCCTTGTAGCAAAGCGGCCCCGTCGTCCCAGAACCGGCGGGGCCGCGCCACGTCCCCGCCTGATCGAGGTGATCGGGCAAGCTTGGCTCCATGGAGGTCTTGCTGCTCGGCACCGGGGCGGCTGACGGCATTCCCAACGTCTTCTGTGATTGCCCCACCTGCACCGATCACCGGGATCGGGGCGAACTGCGCACCCCAACGTCGGTGCTAATCGACAACCGCCTGCTGATCGACCCCGGCCCCGAAGCTCCCCGGCAGGTAAGCCGCCTGGGTCGGGATCTGATCGGGTGCACCACGATGCTGGTCGGTCACGCGCACAGCGACCATCTCGATCCGGCCGTGCTGCTGCATCGCTCCTGGGTGACCCAAACCCCGCTGCAGGTGCTGGGCCCAGCGGCGGCCATTGAGTGGTCGGCGAACTGGCTCGACCCCGCCCAAACCAGCGTGTCCTTCACCGCGCTGGTCGCTGGCCAGATTGTGGAGGTCGACGGCTACCTGATCGAGGCGCTGGCGGCGAACCACCACGCCTACACCGGGGCTTTGTGCTACCACCTCAGCGACGGTGCGTCCTCGCTGCTCTACCTCACCGACACCGGCCTACTGCCCCCAGCCACCCTCGAAACTGTGACCGGACGACAGGTCGATCTCGTGCTGCTCGAGGACACCTTCGGCACCGCCAACAACAAAGGCGACCAACACCTCAACCTGGTCACCTTCGCGACTACCGTGGCGCAGTTGCGCGAGGTGGGCGCGATCGGGGCCGAAACCCGGGTGGTCCCGGTGCACCTGGGCCACGACAATCCCCCGCTAGCCGAGCTGCGCCAGACGATGGCAGACGTCGGCGCGGAGGTGCTCAGCGACGGGGACGTTGTCCGATTGGGCTAACCCTCAGTTCCCTGAGCTCGTCGAAGGGTCAGCCGCGGCTCGGCGAGCATTCTTCGCCGAGAGCCTCAAGGAAAGCTTCGACATCGGCGTGTGTCGTGTCGAAGCTACACACCCAGCGCACCTCACTGATCGAGGTGTCCCAGTCATAGAAGTGGAAGCGCTCGCGCAGTCGTTCGATGCTGGCCTGCGGCAGCGAAGCGAACACAGCGTTGGCCTGGGTCGGTTGAGTGAAGGCGATCCCGCTCATCGCCCCCTCAGCCAACCCAGCTTCGATGCCACCACGCAACAGTCGAGCCATGGCATTGGCCTGGCGCGCGTTGCGCAGGTGCAGGTCACCGTCCAGCAGGGCGAGCAATTGCGCCGAAACAAAGCGCATCTTGGAGGCGAGCTGCATCTGGTTCTTGCGTAGGTATCGCAGCCCCTCGCTGGCCTCCGGATTGAGCACGACCACCATTTCCGCCGCCAGGGCGCCGTTCTTAGTGCCCCCGAAACTGACCACGTCCACCCCAGCGTCGGTGGTGAAGGCCCGCAGCGGAACGTCCAGCGACGCCGCGGCGTTCGACAGCCGCGCGCCGTCCAAATAGACGGTCATGCCGAGGCGGTGGGCGTGGTCGGTGATCGCGCGCACCTCGCTGGGGGTGTAGACGGTGCCGAGTTCGCTGGATTCGGTGAGCGAGACCACCTTCGGTTGCGCGCGATGCTCGTCTCCCCAGCCCCACGCCTCGGTGTCGATCAGTTCGGGAGTGAGCTTGCCGTCGGGGGTGGGAATGGTGAGCAGCTTGATGCCAGCCACCTTCTCTGGGGCGCCCCCCTCATCGGCGTGAATGTGCGCGGTCTTGGCACAAATCACGGCTCCCCACCGCGGCAGCATCGAGGTCAGCGCCACCACGTTGGCGCCGGTGCCGTTGAACACCGGCCACGCCGTTGCGCCCTCGCCGAAGTGCCGCGCCGCCACGTCCTGCAGCCGGGCGGTGTAGCGGTCCTCGCCATAGGAAACTTGATGGCCACCGTTGGCGGCGGCGAGCGCGTCGAGCACTTCCGGATGGACGCCGGAGTAGTTGTCCGAGGCGAAACCGCGCGAGGTCGGATCATGCAGTGGGGTCACAATCGGCAGCCTAGCTTTCGGGCTCTTGGGGCGGTCACAGCTCGATCACCTGGTCGTTGAGATCAGTGGGTTCTTGAGCCCACAAGTCGACGAACGCCGAAGCCAGCACACTTTCGCTCCCGGCAAGAGTGGCGACCCGAAAGACCACTGCCGCCGCCCGCAAAGGCTCACCGGAATCTCGCGCCGCCTTGGCCAAGCCCTGCGACACCGCGTGCATCCACGCTTCTCCGGCCGCCTTCACCGCGGCATAGTTGGCGCCCCCGGCAAGCGGACGGACGACCGCGGGCGAGGAGATCATGGCCGTACGCGCCGAGGCCGAGGCGTGGAGGTCAGCGTCGAAGGCCCGGCTGACGTGGCGCAAAGCGGTCAGCGATCGCTCCAGAAAGCGGAAGTCGGCCTCGCTCTGGCCGGACAATCCGCCACCCCCGCGCCAACCGCCCACCAAGTGCAGGACGCCATCGACGCGGCCCGCCCGGTCATGAACCCGCCGCGCCAGCGCGAACACTGCGCCTTCGTCGGTGAGATCACAGGCCTCGACCTCGGCACCGAGGGCGGTGCGCGCGTCAAGCTTGCCCCGGTCGTGCCCCACCGCTAACACCTGGGCGCCAGCTGCGATCAACGCCTGGGCCGCGGCTCGTCCGCTGGCGCTGGTGGCCCCAGCGATCAGCACCAGTCGGCCGCTCACGGGCTCAGTCATCGGTGCCGCGGATCCCCGCAGTCGAAGCGATCACATCACGCATCTTCTTCTCCAGTGCCTCGTAGAACATCGATAGCGGGAATTCGTCCTCGAGCACGGCATCGGTGTAACCCTTCGGCGGGCCGGCAAGGATCTCCTCCGGCAGCCCGCGCGCCCACACCGACGCCGGGTGCGGCGCGAGCACCGAACTAACCAGGTCGTAGGCGGCCAGCCAATGCACGAGCTTGGGACGGTCGATCGAACGCCAATACAACTCGTTGATCGCCTCGCCGAGGGCCACGACCGCCGCTGGCACGTCCTCCCAGTCGAAGGTCAGGGCCGTGTCGGTCCAGTGCAAAACGCCACGCTGGTGCAGCCAGGCAAACAGCAGTTGCCCGCCCACACCGTCGTAGTTGCGCACTCGGGTTCCGGTGATGGCGAACCGGAAGATTCGGTCGAAGATCACCGCGTATTGCACCAACCCGGCATGCCGCAAGGTCTCGTCCTCGGCGGCAGACAGCTCCTCCCCAGCGGCCCTCTTCGCGCTCAGCCGCTGCTCGATCTTCACGCACTCGCTGAAGGCGGTCAGGTCGCAGCGCAACTCCTCCAGCGAATACAGGAAGTAGGGCATCCGCTGTTTGATCATGAACGGGTCGAACGGTAAGTCACCGCTCATGTGCGTGCGGTCGTGAATGATGTCCCACATCACGAAGGTCTTCTCGGTGCTGCCCTGGTCATTGAGAAGGCCCGCCACCCCAGCTGGCAACTCGAGCTTGGTGACCTCGCACGCGGTGCGCACCACTCGCCGGAAGCGAGCTGCTTCACGGTCTTGGAAGATCGCTCCCCAGGTGAAGGTGGGAATCTCCCGCATGGACACCGTCTCAGGAAAGAGCACTGCCGAGTTGGTGTCGTAGCCGGCCGTGAAGTCGACCAGGCGTAGCGAGACGAACAGCTTGTTGGGGTAGTCCCCCGCCTCCAGGTGCGCCACGAACTCCGGCCAGATCACCTCTACCAGCAGCGCCTCTACCTGCCGATTGCGAGAACCGTTCTGGGTGTACATCGGAAAGACGACGAGGTGCCGGAGTCCGTCGATACGGTGACGTTGCGGGTGGAAGGCGACCAAGGAATCCAAAAAGTCGGGAACGCCGAAGGCCTCATTCGCCCAGCGCTCGAAGTCCACCACTGATGCAGCCAGGTAGTCAGCATCGTGGCCGAACAGGGGCGTAAGTTCGCCGATGGCCGCAACGATGGCGCCCACCTGATCGTGGGCGGCGGCGTGTCCCTGGGCAGAGATCGAGCCGTCCGGTGCCTGTAATGCCTGCACCGCCGTGACCGCGTCCTTGAGACGGAGCCACGCCGGGTGACGCTCAACGCTGATCGTCGTCATAGCCACGATCCTGCCACGCCGCCGGGTCAAAGCACCCTGAGCAAATACCGACCCTGCCAGAAGGGCGATCCGCAGCAGAGGCGGGCTAGAGCGGCAGCAGGCGGAAGATGGGCGCCGGAATGTGCTTCAGCACCCACATCACCAGCTTGAACTGGGCCGGCACCCAGATCAGCTTCTGGCCTTTGCGGGCAGCGTCAACCACCTGGAGCGCCAACTGCTCTTTGTCGACCGTCAGCGGGGCTTCCTTCACTCCGGCCGACATTCGGGTGCGCACCTGGCCGGGACGGACCACCAACACCTTGGGCCCGAACGGCTCCAGCGCCTCACCCAGCAACCGGTAGAACCCGTCGAGACCAGCCTTGGTGGAGCCATAGACGAAGTTGGAGCGACGTACCTTTTCGCCGGCCACCGAACTCATCGCGATGATCTGGCCATAGCCTTGCGCCTTCATCTTCTGCCCCAGCAACACCCCAACGCTCACCGCACCGGTGTAGTTGATGTTGGCCGCCAGCACCGCCTTGGCCTGGTCCTGCCACAACTGCTCAGCATCACCGAGCATGCCGAAAGCGACGATGGCCACGTCCACGTCGGCGATCGTCCAGGCGTCCTCGATCACGCTGGGATGGGTGTCGAACGCGGTGGCGTCGAACTCCAGGGTGTGCACCTCGTCGGCACCGGAGGCCTTCAGCACCGTCACGGTGTCGTCGGCGAGCTCATCCCCGGGCTGGACGCCGAGGATCACCCGCAGCGACTGCTGGGCGAGATACTCCTTGACGATGGCCAGCCCGATCTCGGACGTACCGCCGAGCAGCAGTATCGTCTGGGGATTGCCGGTGGCGTCGATCACTTATTTCTCCTTGGTTTAGACCAGATCAAGGCGGCGAGCCAGATCGGAAACGAACACCCCATGCGGGTCGATCCGGCGCCGAGTGGCAAGCCAGGAGTCGATCTCGGGATACATCGCATGGAAGACCTCTGCGGTGGTGCGGGAGTCCTTGGCGGTGTAAAGGCGGCCGCCGAACTCCAGAATCCGGGCGTCCAGACCCTTGAGGAAGTCGTGCAGGCCGGCCTTGATCGGGAAGTCCACACACACATTCCAGCCGGCCATCGGGTAGCTCAGCGGGGCGCGGTTGCCCTCGCCGAACAACTTGAACACGTTCAGGAAGGAATAGTGCCCCGAGGCCTGAATATCGCGAATGAGCTGCTTGAACTCGGCCACCGCACTCGGCGGCACGACGAACTGGTACTGCAGGAAGCCGTAGGAGCCATAGGCGCGGTTCCACTCACCGAACATGTCGAGGGGGTGGTAGAAACCCGTCAGCGACTGCACCTTGTTGCGGTAGTTGCCGCTCTTGGCATACCAAACCCCGCCGAGTGCGGAGAAGGTGAACTTGTTGGCCAGGCCGTTGGGGAACACATCGGGCAGGTCGAACAGCGGCTTGGCGCTAAAGGCCAGCGGATCGACGGCCAGCTTCGGCGCGTATTCGTAAAGCTGATCCAGGGTGGCCAGCGAGCCACGCGACAACGCCGACCGACCGAGTTTCGGCGCCGGGCTGATCGCATCAAACCAGGCGCTGGAGTAGTCGTAGTTGGCCTCGGTGCCGTCCGAATGCACCGCGATGGTTTCGTCGAGGTTGGCGGTGACCACCCCGTCGGCGATGAAGTAGGCCGTCTCAGTGCGCGTCATCTTCAGCACCGCCCGCAGGATGATGCCGGTCAGGCCGATGCCGCCAACCGTGGCCCAGAAGATGCTGGCGTCCGGGTCGTCTGGCGAGCCGTCGGGGGTGACGGTCAACACCCGGCCGTCGGCGATCAACAGTTGCATCGAGGCCACGTGGTCACCGAATGAGCCAGCGCTGTGGTGGTTCTTGCCGTGCACGTCGTTGCCGATCGCACCACCGACGCTGACCTGACGGGTGCCCGGCAGCACTGGCACCCACAGCCCGTACGGCAGGGCGGCGCGCATCAAGGTGTCCAGGCTGACCCCGGCGTCCACCTCGACGGTGGCCGCAACCGGGTCGATGGAGTGGATCTGGTCGAGCGCGTTCATATCGACCACCAGACCACCGGCGTTCTGGGCAACATCTCCGTAGGAGCGCCCTAATCCGCGAGCCACGATGCCGCGGCGCAGGTGGGACGGGGAATCGGCATTGGCCGAAGCCACTGCGGCCACGGCCTTGGTGATCACCTCGACGTCAGGCGTCGAGAGCAACTGGGCCGCGGTGGCGGCCGTCCGACCCCAGCCGGTGAGGCTGGCAGTGGAGGTCGGCAGGTCATCGAAAGTGGGAGAAGTCATCAGAAGTCAGCCTAGCGCGGGCGCTCGATGAACCACGCCTGAGCGAGTCTGGGCTCTAGCATTCTTAAGTGAGCTTTGTTGCAACCAATCTGGACGGCTACGGCGCCGCCCTCTTCGATCTCGACGGGGTCCTGACCCCTACCGCCGAGGTGCATCGTCGCGCCTGGTCGAAGATGTTCAACGAGTTCCTCGCCCCACTGGGGCTGGCGCCCTACACCGATGACGACTACTTCGCCTATGTTGACGGCAAACCACGCTACGACGGCGTCCGGGATTTTCTGGCTTCCCGTGGGCTCAGCCTGCCCGAGGGCGAGTGGTCCGACCTACCCGCCGCCGACACCGTCATCGGTCTGGGTAACCGCAAGAACCTCACCTTCACCGCCGTGCTGGAAAGCGACGGCGTGAGGCCCTACCCTGGCTCGGTGCTGCTGCTGGATCATCTCGCCAAACTGCCGATCAAGCTGGCCGTGGTGTCGAGTTCAGCCAATGCTGAGGCGGTGCTGCGGGCGGCTGGTCTACGCGACCGCTTCCCCGTGGTGGTGGACGGTCAACTGGCCGCCGCCGAGGGCCTGCCGGGCAAGCCAGCACCCGACACCTACGTCCGCGCCGCTGAGCTGCTGGGGGTGCCGATCAACGCCGCTGTCGTTCTGGAAGACGCGGTCAGTGGGGTTGCTGCTGGCCGGGCCGGCGATTTCGGGCTGGTCGTCGGTGTCGATCGCGGTGCCGGGGTCGCCCAGCTGACTGCAGCCGGGGCAGATGTGGTGGTCGCCGATCTAGCCGAGCTGGTGCCATGAGGGCTCCTCAGACCGATCCGGTGGATCGCACCCGCTTCCCGATCCGGGAGTGGGGCATCGCTGAGACCCGCTACGACACCACTGGGCTGGGGGCTCGCGAGACCATCTTCGCTGTCGGCAACGGCTACTTAGGCCTGCGCGGCAACCACGAGGAGGGCGATTCCGACGCCTACGCCCACGGCACCTTCGTCAACGGCTTTCACGAGACCTGGCGGATTCGCCACGCCGAGGAAGCGTTCGCCTTCGCCAAGACCGGCCAGACGATCGTCAACGTCCCGGACGCCAAGACGATCAACCTGAGCGTTGATGGCGAAACCCTGCAGCTGAGCACCGCGAAGTTGGAGTCATTCCAGCGCAGCCTCGACTTCCGCGACGGCATCTTGCATCGCGATCTGATCTGGATCACCACTTCCGGTAAGCGGGTGGCCGTCCAGTCCACGCGGATGGTGTCCTTCACCCGGCGCAACCTGGCGGTGATGACCTTCAACGTCACCGTCCTCGACGATAACGCTGACGTGGTGATCAACTCAGAGGTCCGCAACCGCCAGGACGAATCCCCTGATCCACACTCCAGGGTCGTCGGTTTCGACCCGCGTAAGGCGGCCTCCTTCGAGAATCGGGTGCTGCTCTCCCAGCTCCAATACGAAGAGCAGGGTCGGATGTGCTTCGCCTACCGCACCGCCCAATCCGGGCTGGGGCTGGCGGTCTGCGTCGACCACGAAGTGTTCACCGCCAACACTGTGTCGGTGGAGTCTCGGCTGAACTCCGATCTGGGACGGCGCACCTACCGGGTACGTGCCGAGGCCGGGCAACCGATCCTGGTGGTCAAGTGGGTCGCCTACACCGATGGGCCGGCCACTGCCGATCCGGCCGACTTGACCGATCTCTGCCAGCTCACCCTTGATGATGCGCGGGTGGTCGGCCGCGACGTCCTGCTCGAAGAACAGCGGGAGTGGCTGGACAGCTACTGGGTCAACGCCGACGTCCAACTCGTTGGCAACCCGGCACTGCAACAGGCGGTGCGCTGGTGTCTGTTCGAACTCGCCCAAGCCACCGGGCGGGCCGAGGGCCGCGGTATCGGCGTCAAGGGGGTCACCGGCGCTGGCTATGAGGGCCACTACTTCTGGGACACCGAGGTGTATCTGGTGCCCTATTTGGCCCACACCAACCCGTTCCTGGCCAGACGCACGCTGCGCTTCCGGATAGCAATGTTGGACGCGGCCCGCCGCCGGGCGCTCGCGTTGAGCCAGCGGGGGGCCTTGTTCCCTTGGCGCACCATCAACGGTGAAGAGGCCAGCGCCTACTACGCCGCCGGCACCGCGCAGTATCACATCGATGCTGATATCGCCTTCGCGATGTGCAAGTACTCCGACGTGTGCGCCGATGAGCACTTCCTGCTCACCGAGGCACTGCCGGTGTTGGTGGAAACAGCGCGATTGTGGCTCGACATGGGCTTCTTCCGCGGTCCGGAGCGCAGCTTCCACATTCATTCGGTCACCGGGCCGGATGAGTATTCCGCAGTGGTGAACAACAACCTCTATACCAACCTGATGGCCCGGATGAACCTGATGCGCGCCGCTCAGGCCGTCCTCACCCTGGCCGAGACCGATCCAGGACGCCACCTAGAAGTGACCCATCAGCTCGGCATCACCGAGAACGAGGTGACCGGCTGGCAGGAAGCCGCCACCGCGATGACGATCCCCTACCACGCCGACTTTGGCGTCCATCCTCAGGACGAGGACTTCCTCAAACGGGAAGTCTGGGACCTGGCCAACACTCCGCGGGAGAAGCTGCCCCTACTGCTGCACTACCACCCGCTGGTGATCTACCGGTTCCAGGTGTTGAAGCAGGCCGACGCGATCTTGGCGCTCTTCCTGGCCGGAGACAGTTTCACCCCGGGTGAAAAGCGCGCCGATTACGAGTATTACGAGCCGATCACCACCGGTGATTCGACGCTGTCGGCGGTCGTCCAATCGATCATCGCCGCCGAGGTCGGCTACCAGGACCGCGCGCTGGAGTCGTTCATGGAAGGCGCCTTCGTCGACTTGGCCGATCTGCACTACAACACCGGGGACGGGGTGCATATCGCCTCGGCCGGCGGGGTGTGGAATGCACTGGTCTACGGCTTTGGTGGCCTGCGCGACTACGGCGGCGTGATCACCTTCGACCCACGGCTGCCGGAAGGTTGGACGACCCTTCGGTTCGCTTTCCAGTTACAGGGCTCGCGGGTGCGCGCTGAGCTCACCACTGATCGACTGGTGCTCACCTTGGAGGACGGGCCCGGCGGCATCGTCACCGTCCGTGGCCAGCAGATTGAGGTGGCTGGCCCCGATCCGGTGCTGATTCCGCTCTTCGGCCAGGGCTTGCGGCTGCCAACGCTGACCGGTTTTGTGCCGCTGATCCATGGCCGTCCGGCCACCCACGATGAACTGACCGTGGGGCTGCCGTCCGATGCGGTGGAGTGACCTGGCCCCGGGCACGCGCAAACCTAACCAGAGTTTGGGCATGCGCGACGAGGTGGCTAGGCCGCTAGGGATAATCCTTGCCTTCACGTGCGCGTTGTGGTCACTCGCCGTGGTGTTCGAGTTGCTGCTGGCGCGTTCAGCTTTGGCCTCGCCAGGTGTCTCCTGGCAAGGCTCGTTCGACAGCGGCGAGATGGCATTCAGCTCAGTTCTGGTGGCGCTCTCGATGGTCCCGCCGGTCCTGGCTGGCGCCATCGTCTTGGTCACGCTCGCCTTCAGGGCCGTCCGGCTCACCGTTGTCGGCTGGGTCGCGGTTGTCGTGTTTGCGATCCTGTTGATCGGGGCTTGGACCGGGCCAGCCACACCGTCCTCCTGGCCGGACTACCTCCGCTTGTTGAGCATCTGGCTGGGTGGTGCGGCAGCGGGCGTGGTCACGGGCGTCAACCTCCGATCAGCTCGCTCGAGACCCGAAGGACGGGTTGAACCAGGCCCGTCCGATGCGGTGGAGTGACCTGCTCCTGCCGCCGGGCCGCTTCGGCCACTAGCCTGGCGAAATGACCCACCTCGCTGATCGTGCCCACAATTTTCTCGCCCTACATCAAGCTCCAGAAATCCTCGTGCTGGCCAATGTCTGGGATGTGGTGTCGGCCCGCGCCGTCGCCGCCGTCCCTGGGGTGCGGGCGCTCGCCACGGCCAGCCATTCCATCGCAGCCACTTTCGGCTACCCCGACGGTGAGCAGATCCCGCTGGATTTGCACCTGAGCATGGTCGCCAGAATTGTCGCCGACACCGAACTGCCCCTCAGCATGGACTTCGAAGCTGGCTACGGCGATCCCGGTGAAACGGCTCGCCGCGCAATCGAGATCGGGGTCGTCGGCGGCAACCTGGAAGACCAACTCAAGCCGCTGGCTGAAGCAGTCGCCGCAGTGAAGGCCGTAATGCTGGCTGGCGAGGCGGCCGGCATCGAGTTCGTGCTGAACGCTCGCACCGACGTTTTCGTCAAAGCCGCCACCGACGCCGATCGCGACGAGTTGCTGCATGATGCGATCACCCGCGGCAAGGCCTTCCTGGAAGCCGGGGCGCCGGTGGTGTTCATGCCGAGGCTCACGGCCCGGGACGAGATCCGGGCGGTAGTGGCCGCTCTCGGCCAGCGCAAACTCACTTTGATCACCAGCCCGGGAGCCGACTTGAGCGTGGCCGACCTGGAATCGCTCGGGGTGGCCCGCGTCTCCACCGGCCCGCACACCCAGCGGGTGGCGCTGACCGCTCTTGCCGACGCCACAATCGAGCTGGTGGCTGGCCGCAATCTGCCTGCCAACACCCGTCCGCTGAACTAAGGGCTCAGTCGTTGCTCCAGAAGGTGCGATCCATCACCTGGCGCACCAGGCGGGCTCGACGGGACTGCTCCTGCACCAACAGGGAAGATTCGCCTTTGGCGTAGCCAAGGATTTGCGCCACCGCCGAGAGATCGCGCACGTCGGTGGGCAGATTGTCGCTGGCCCGGCCGCGCAGCAGCATGACCGCATTACGGATCCGGCTGGCGTACTTCCAGGCCTGGCGCAACGAGTCAGCATCGGCTGGGTCGAGCAACTCGGCCTCAGCGGCTGCCGCCAAACCGGCCAGCGTGTTGGGCGTCCGCAGGGCTGGAATCTCGGCACCGTGGCGCAACTGAATCAACTGCACCACCCACTCCACATCGCTGAGTCCGCCCGGGCCCAGCTTGATGTTGCGCGAGGCATCGCCGCTGCGCGGGGCGCGCTCGGCCTCCATTCGGCCCTTCAGCTTGCGGATCTCATGCACCTGGGTGGTCGTCAGCCCACCAACCGGGTACCGGATCGGATCGATGCTTGCCAGCAACTCGGCGGACACCTCAGCATCACCGGCCCCGGCTGCGGCCCGCAGCAGCGCCTGGGCCTCCCACGTGGACGACCACCGTTGGTAGTAGGCCCGATAGGAGGCCAGGCTGCGAACGATCGCACCCTGCTTACCCTCCGGACGCAGATCGATGTCGATCTCCAAAGCCGGATCGGGGCCTGGTTTGGCCAGTAACGCCCGCAATCGGCTAATCGCCGTGGTGGCATTGCCGATCGCCGCCTGGTTATCGCTGTCAGCCAGGACGAACATCGCGTCGGCATCAGAGGCGTAGGACAACTCGGCCCCGCCCCAGCGTCCCAGCGCAACCACGGCCAGGGGCGGCAGCGACAATCCACGCGAAGCCACCTCCAAGGAGGCCTCGATAGTCGCCGCAACCACCGCGCTCAACGCCACGCCGAGCTCGGATATCTCGATCTCGCCAAGCAGATCAGCCATGGCTAGCCGCAGCAGTTCGGCGCGCCGCGAAGCGCGAATCGTGGCCACCGCCTCTTCTGGCTTGTCGTGGCGGCGAGCGGCCGTCCGCATCTCGGCCACGATGTCGTCGAAGGTGCGCGGGGCCAACCCCTCGGCATCACCCAGCAGGGCAGCGTTCTGCGGCGCGCGCATCAGCAGGTCCACTGCGTAACGTGAGGACGCCAGGATGCGGGCCAGGTGCTCGGCCATCGCGTCCCCATCGCGCATGGTTCGCAAGTACCACGGGGTCGCGCCCAACTCCTCAGACACCTGCCGGAAGGCGAGCAGACCGTGGTCTGGGTTCGGCCCAGCGGTCAACCAGCCGAGCATTGCTGGCAACAACTGCCGCTGAATCTCAGCCGAGCGGGTCATGCCGGCACTGAGCGCCTCGATATGGCGCAGGGCAGCCTTCGCATCGCCATAGCCAAGAGCGCGCAGCCTGGTCTCGGCCTCTTCACTGGTCAGCCCCACCTCGGCGGACGGAATCCTGGCGACGGCCGCCAACAACGGGGAATAGAACAGTCGCTGATGCAGCCGCAGCACCCGCCGGGTGGTGGCCCGCCACAGATGCATCAGTTCCTCGGTCTCGGCCAGGCCGATACTGCGCGCCAGCCAACGCTGACTGACATCGTCAGCTGGCATCAGATGGGTACGACGAAGCCGATACAGCTGGATGCGGTGCTCCAACAGCCGTTGCAGCCGGTAGGCGGTGCCCAGGTCGAAGCCGTCGGCCCGGCCGACATAGCCGTGGTCGACCAGCGCTGTCAGCGCCTCAAAGGTGCCCCGCAGCCGTAGTCGCTCGTCAGATCGTCCATGCACCAACTGCAGCAGTTGCACGCTGAACTCGACGTCACGCAGCCCGCCGGCGCCAAGCTTGATTTCGTGGTTGGCGTCCCTGCTGGGCAGGAGCGAAATCACCCGCAACCGCATCGCTTGGGTTTCGGCCACGAACTGATCGTTGTCGGCGACCCGCCAGACCATTGGCCAGACCATGTCGACGAACTCCTGAGCCAAGCTCAGATCGCCAGCCATCGGCCGAGCCTTCAGCATTGCCTGGAATTCCCAGTTCTTGGCCCACTTCTCGTAGTAGGCCCGATGGGAGGCCAGGGTGCGCACCAGTGCGCCGGCCTTTCCTTCGGGACGAAGGGCGGCATCGATCGGCCAAATGGTGCCGGCTCCGGTGTGCGCCGAGCAGATCCGCGTCAGAGCGGTGGCCATCCTGGTGGCCACCTGGATGGCCGTGCCCGGGTCGCAGACCGGCTCGCCATCAGCACCGATTGCCGGTTCCCCGACGTAGAGGACGTCTACATCGGAGACGTAATTGAGTTCGCCGGCACCGGTCTTCCCCAAGGCGAGCACGCCGATTCGGCACCGCTGCCAATCGGTCACTTCGCCGCGGGCCAACGCCAGGGCGGCCTCCACGGTGGCATCTGCCAGATCGGCTAGCTCGGCAGCGATGTCGGGCAGCACCGCCAGCAGGTCGGCCGAAGTCAGGTCACGGGCCGCGATTCGCAGCAGTGCCCGGCGGTAGCCGCGACGCAGGTCATCGGAACGGGTGTGATCGGCCACCGGCTCGGACAGGTCGGGATCTGCACCCACAGCTGCGAGCAACTCGGCGCGCAGTTCGGCCAACGAGCGCCGATCGACCGCCCCGCAGAGCACTTCCAGGTCGCCGGGGTTGGCACAGAGGTGCTGATTCAGGGCGACGCTGGCTCCCAAGACCGCGGCCAGGCGATGAATCAGCACTTCGTTGGCGGCCAGCAACTCGAACAGATCCGGCCGGGCGTGCACCAGGTTGTTCAACCCAGCCAACGCCAGATCCGGGTCCGCGGCGCATTGCAGCTCCGTCAGTGCTGCGTCGATCTGCGCACTGGTGCCGTGGTTGGTCCAGGCAGCCACCAACTCTGCCGAGGCCGCTGCGTCAGCGAAACCCAGGCGGGCCAGGCGTCCAGATTGGCTGCCAATACGACTCACAGCCGCGATGCTAGCGTCTCTGCTGTGAGCAGGAGGGTGTCAGGGGCGGAAGTCGAGCAGTTGCGGGCTGCTGCCGGATCAGTGCTGGCGACCCCGCCGGTCGAACTGTCCAAGGCCGACCAAGCAGCCACCGCGCGGACGATCTGCGCATTGCTCGCGATCCGGTTTCCCGGTGGCAGCGTGGAGTTGCGGGTGCCGCCGTTCGCCGCCGTCCAGTTGGGGATCGGCGAACGTGGCCGCCACACTCGCGGCACGCCGCCGAATGTGGTGCAAACCGATGCAGACACCCTGCTGAAGCTGGCCGCTGGCGCCTTGAGCTGGGATCGCGCCAGGGAACTTCGGCTGGTGCAAGCCTCCGGCATCTACGCCGAACTCGGCCAGTTGTGGCCGCTGTCAGAACTCGTCGAAGCCCCCTGACCCAGTCCAGTTCCCTGAGCCCGTCGAAGGATCGAAGGGCCAGGCTTCGACAGGCTCAGCCAACTGACAACCCGACAAGCCCAGAGACCCAGTTCAGTTCCCTGAGCCCGTCGAAGGATCGAAGGGCCGGGCTTCGACAGGCTCAGCCAACTGACAACCCGACAAGCCCAGAGACCCAGTTCAGTTCCCTGAGCCCGTCGAAGGATCGAAGGGCCGGGCTTCGACAGGCTCAGCCAAGCTGAAATGGGACTCAGCTAACCGGAGACCCCGCCCGCACAGCTTGAGCACAGGTTCACCTGGGAACCGACACAGGAGCCGCTCTTAGGGTCGCAACTGTGCCGAGCGCGCCCGGAGGAGAGCAATGAGCAGCCAGGAAATTCCAGATCCAATCGAGACCACCACCAGCGATGGGAGCCATAGACCGAAACGCCTGCTCCGCTCCCCCAGGACGTGGCTGGCGATCGGCCTGGCTACGGCGTTGTTGGTCGGCGTTGGTGTCGGATCGTTCTTCCTCTTCAGCCCACGCAAGACGCTGACCGGACGCACCACCACGGCCCAGGCGGCCCTGGGCACGCAGACGGCCTCAGTGGCCGTCGATGGCACCCTCAGCCCGCGCAAGCAGGCAAACCTGAACTTCTCTGTTTCCGGGGAGGTAACAAAGGTTTACGTCAAGGCCGGGCAGAAGGTGACCAAGGGCCAGAAACTGGCCAAGATCGACTCCTCGACCCTTGCCGACGCTGTCGATCTTGCCGAAGCCAACTTGGCCTCGGCGCGCGCCAACTACTCCGATGTCTCCGGCTCCGGTACCAGTGCGGCGATCAAGGCCGCCGCGGCCCAGGTGGATTCGGCCAAGGCCGCTCTCTCCAATGCTGAAGAGAACTTGAAAGCCGCAACTCTGCGAGCCACCTTCACCGGCACCGTGGCCAGCGTCGATGTGGCCGTGGGCGATCAAACCTCGGGCACCGGGTCGTCCGGCTCCAGCCAGGGGGGCTCCAACGCGGGTAGCTCAACGACCACGACCACGACCACGACCACGAGCAGTTCCTCGGCGCAAATCGTGCTGATCTCAACCGCAACCTGGAAGCTGGAAGGCACCGTCGGTGCCGCGGACCTGTCCGCCATGAAGCCGGGCCAAGCCGCCACCATCACCGCTGATTCGACCGAGTTCACCGGGACGGTCTCCTCCGTCGGCATCGTGGCCACCTCCACCAGCGATGGCGCTGCAACCTTCCCAGTAGTGATCAATCTCAGTGGCACCCACACCGGGCTCTACTCCGGCACTACCGCCTCGGCCGTTGTCACCACCGGCACCTACGACAACGTGTTGACCATTCCGACCGCAGCGATCACCACCGCCAACAGCTTGACGGTGGTCACCAAGGTGGACAGCAGCGGTGCCACCACGGTCACCGAGGTGGAGATCGGTCGAGTCTTCGGTGACGCGACCGAGATCACCAGCGGTCTCAGCGCTGGCGACACCGTCCAGATCACCTACCGGCCCACGTCCACCTCGACCACGAGCAGCGGTTCGGGCGGGGGCTTCGGCGGCGGTCTCGGTGGCGGCCTTGGTGATGCCGGCGGCGGAGCACCGCCCGCAGCAGGCGGAGCTGGCGGGGTGCCAGGACGATGAACCTCATGCTGAACATGACCGGGGTTCGCAAGACCTACGCCACCGGTGCGGTGGAAGTCGAAGCGCTGCGCGGCATTGACCTGCAGGTGAGTGCCGGCGATTACGTGGCAATCATGGGCCCGTCCGGGTCGGGAAAATCCACCCTGATGCACATCATCGGCTGCCTGGACGTCCCCACCTCTGGCCGCTACGAACTCGACGGTTCCGACGTGTCTTCGATGAGCGAGAAGCAACTGGCCGAAGTACGCAACCGCAAGATCGGGTTCGTCTTCCAGTCGTTCAACCTGCTGGCCAGCTTGACCGCACTTCGCAATGTCGAACTGCCGCTGGTCTATGCCGGCGTACCAGCAACCGAGCGCCGCGAGCGCGCTCTTGCTGCTCTGGCCAAGGTGGGCCTGGCAGACCGGGTCCAGCACCGTCCAGGGGAGCTATCTGGCGGCCAACAGCAGCGAGTCTCGGTTGCCCGGGCCCTGGTCACGAATCCGGCACTGATCTTGGCCGACGAACCGACCGGCAACCTGGATTCCCACTCCACAGCCGAGATCCTCGACCTGTTCGCCGAACTCAACACCGCTGGACGGACCATCGTGATGATCACCCACGAAGCCGATGTCGCCGACCACGCCAAGGAAACCGTGCACATCTATGACGGCTTGCTGCGCGAGCAGTCGGTCGGCGTAGGAGCGGCCAAATGATGGGCTGGGCCGAAACGCTCCGCACCGCGATTGCGGCACTCAACGCGCGCCGGATGCGCTCACTGCTGACCATGCTCGGCATCCTGATCGGCATCGCGGCGGTCATGCTGACCGTCGGCCTCGGCCAGGGGGCAAGCGCGCAAATCACTTCTCAGATCAACTCACTCGGCTCCAACTTGATCATCGTCTCGCCGAGCCAAACCACTACCTCTGGCGGCTTCCGGGGTGGCGGCGGTACGGCCTCAACCTTGACCACCCAGGACGCGGCGCTGCTCGCCGATCCGGCGGTCGCTCCCGATGTTGCTGCGGTGGCGCCAACCTCCTCAGCCTCTGGTTCGTTGCAGTCGACAGAGAGCACCTGGACTTCCACGGTGATCGGCACGGTGCCGGACTGGCAGCGCGTGCGGGCCCGCGAAGTGGCAAACGGACGATTCTTCACCGACGCCGAGGTCAACTCTTCAGCTTCAGTGGCGGTGATCGGTGAAGACACCGCCACCGAGTTGTTCACCTCCGCCAACCCAGTGGGCCAGACGATTAGCATCAACGGCCAGGCCTTCACCGTGATTGGCGTTCTGAAGTCGGCCGGCTCATCGTTGGCCAGCAATGACGACGACACCGTCGTGGTGCCGAGCACCACTTACGCCGCCCGGCTGTCGACCTCCAGCAACGCAAACAGCGTCTCGTCGATCTACCTGGAGGGCAAGGACGCTGAGAGCCTTTCGGCGGCCTACCAGCAGGTGAAGACCGCGTTACTGGCCAGCCACCAGGTCACCAGTGACGATGCCGATTTCACCGTCAGCACCCAGGCGTCCCTAGTGGAAACCGCCACCTCGATTACCGGCATAGTCACGCTGCTCCTGGGTGGGGTGGCTGGCATCTCGTTGTTGGTGGGCGGCATCGGTGTGATGAACATCATGTTGGTCTCGGTCAGTGAGCGGGTTCGCGAAATCGGCCTCCGCAAGGCCCTGGGAGCCACTCCAGCGATCATCAGGCGCCAGTTCCTGGTGGAGGCTGGCATCCTCGGCATGCTCGGTGGGGTGGTCGGCATCGCATTGGGCTTCATCGGCGCGGCGATCCTCACCCCAGTCCTGGGGATGACGGTGATGATCTCCATTCCAGCCACTCTGCTCGCGCTGGTGGTCTCCCTAGGCATCGGCATCGTTGCCGGCGTGTATCCGGCAACCAGGGCCGCCAAGCTGGCCCCGATCGACGCTTTGAGGAGCGAATGATGAAGCTCACTATGAATCCACGCCTGCGGGCCGTGCTGGTCGCCGCGGTGGCGCTATCGGTGGTGGCTGCGATCGGCATCGGGGTGGCCAACGCCACCACGACGACGTCCAGCCGCTGGGTGACCGCCACCGCCATCACCGGCGATGTCACCCAGAACTACGTCGCCACCGGCTCGATCAGTCGCAAGAACACGGTGAGCGCCGCTTTTGCCGCCTCCGGCACGGTTAACAAGGTATTGGTCTCGGTCGGCAGCGAGGTGAGCGCTGGCGACGTACTGGCCACCTTGGACACTCGCTCACTCAAGCTCGCGGTGCTGGAGGCCGAAACTTCGGTGGCGCGCGCCGAGCTGAGCCTCTACAACGCCCGCCACCCCAGTACGTCCACCTCAACGACCAGTTCGAAGAGCACCCAGTCCAAGACGCCCACCGGGGTGACGGTGACCTTTGACCTAGCCGGCCTGAACGCTGCTGGCAAGCGGGTTACTGCTGCGGTGAGCGGCCAGGCGGCTGCCTGCGATCCAATCATGGCTTGGGTCAACGATGAGGTATCAACCACTTCGACCACGACCGAGGCGAGCCCGTCGGCGAGCGCAACCCCGTCGGCTTCGGCCAGCACGACCAGTTCCAGCGCCGACCCGAGCGAGGCTGAGATCAAGGCGTGCGCCACGGCTCGAGTGGAGCTCACCGCCGCCGATTCAGCGTTGCAGGCCGTGCTGGCGGCCATCAACAAGGCCGCCAGCGCTGGCAGCAGTTCGCCCTCAACTGGTGGATCCAGCTCCTCGACCAAGGTGAGCGCCGGCGCGGTCGCCTCGGCCAAGGCGACTTTGCTGCAGGCCGAGCAGAACCTCCAGAGCGCTAAGGACGATCTAGCTGAGGCCGAACTGCTGGCGCCAATATCGGGCACCATCGGGACGGTCGGGCTCAGCAAGGGCGACAGCGCCTCAGCTGGCAGCGTCACCATCGTCGGCACTGGCGATGCAGTGGTGACCATCGAGGTGCCGCTGAAGACCCGTGGCTCGCTGAGCATCGGGGCGGTCGCGAAGGTGACCCCGGCCGGCTCCCTGACCGCACTAGATGGCAAAGTGACCAGCATCAACCTGCTGGAGACCAGCGGTACCAGTGGCAGCTCGCCGACCTATGCCACCACGATCGCGGTAGCCGATCCGGAGGGGCGGCTGGCCAGCGGCGCGAAAGCTTCAGTGGCGATTCCGATCAAGGCGGTCACCGGAGTGGTCAGCGTCCCGGTATCTGCAGTCACCCCAACCGGCACCGGCACTGCCACCGTCAAGGTGCTGGCCAGCGGCGCCACTACTCCAACCACGACAACGGTGAAAACCGGCGCAGTGGGCGGCGGTTGGGTTGAGATCACCGAGGGGCTGACCGCCGGTCAGGTGGTGGTGTTGGCCGATAGCACCGCCGAAATCCCGGCGAACGCTACCCGCAGCCGCACCGGATCGTCGGCATCATCGTCCTCGAGTGCTTCGACCAAGCCCTCGAGTACGGCCACTTCGGCGCCACAGCCGTCAGCCAGCGCCAGCCGCTGACGGCTCAAGAATTGGATGCGGGTCCGTCGAGATGCACCCCTGCAATCGCGACGGACCCGCGCGTCGGCGTGAAACCGCGAGACAGCTCGCCCCCCGCGAACATTGCCCCTCGGATCACTGAAGCCGTAAGCCACAGCCGACCGGCACCCATTCAACTCCTTCCGCGAGGATTTTCGTAGCCCTTCGGCCCAATCCACAGCGGATTCTTTGGCAAATGGGGGTTTAGAGGCTCGGCAAGGAGTTGGTCAGCTCCCATTCGGTCACTTCGCTGCGGTAGGCCTCGTACTCAGCCTTCTTGTTGCGCAGGAAGAACTCGAAGACGTGCTCGCCGAGAGTGTCGGCGACCAACTGGGACTCCTCCATGCGGTCGATGGCGTTGCCCAGGCTCCGCGGCAGCGGGTCGATCCCCAACGACTGGCGCTGACGATCGGTGAGGCTCCACACGTCGTCCTCGGCGCCTTCCGGCAGTTCGAGTTCGTTCTCGATGCCCGACAGCCCAGCTGCCAACACCATCGAGTACGCCAGGTATGGGTTGGCCGCCGCATCGATCGAACGCAGCTCGATTCGCGCCGAGGAACCCTTGTTCGGCTTGTACATCGGCACTCGCACCAGGGCCGAGCGGTTGTTGCGTCCCCAACAGATGTAGCTGGGCGCTTCTGCTCCGGCCACCAGGCGCTTGTAGGAGTTCACCCACGGATTGGTCACGGCAGTGATTTCGGCCGCGTGCTTGAGCAGGCCAGCGATGAACTGCCGGCCGGTCTTCGACAGGTGGTATTCGGCACTCGCATCGTAAAAGGCGTTCTTGTCGCCCTCGAACAGCGAGACGTGGGTGTGCATGCCGGAGCCGGGATGGTTGGTCAACGGCTTGGGCATGAAGGACGCGAACAGGTTCTGCATCACCGCGACCTCTTTGATCACCACCCGGAAGGTCATGATGGCATCAGCCATGGTGAGCGCGTCGGCGTAGCGCAGATCGATTTCCTGCTGGCCGGGGCCGCCCTCGTGATGGCTGAACTCCACCGGAATGCCCATCTGCTCCAGCAGCGTGATCGCTTGGCGGCGGAAGTCCGCGCCCGGGCTGGTCGTGGTGTGATCGAAGTAGCCGGACTGGTCGGCCGGCACGGGCACCTGCCCGGGGACGATCGGCTGCTTGAACAGGTAGAACTCGATTTCGGGGTGGGTGTAGAAGGTGAACCCCATCTCGGAGGCCTTCTTCAGGGTGCGCCGCAGCACGTAGCGCGGGTCGGCGAAAGAGGGCGCACCATCTGGGAGCCGAATATCGCAGAACATCCGGGCGGTGCCCTGGCTGGAACCACGCCACGGCAGCAACTGGAAGGTGGACGGGTCAGGGTGCGCGACCATGTCGGATTCGTAAACCCGAGCAAAGCCCTCGATAGCTGATCCGTCGAAGCCGATACCTTCGCTGAGCGCACCTTCGAGCTCAGCAGGGGCGATGGCAACTGACTTGAGGAATCCGAGCACGTCGGTGAACCACAGGCGGACGAAACGGACATCCCGCTCCTCCATGGTGCGAAGCACGAATTCGGTCTGCTTATCCATGAGTTCAGTCTGCCCGCGCTCGTGTTTCAGTCTGGTTACAACTTGCCGCTTTTTGGGCAGATGCCGACCGCGCGAGCCGTCCAGAGCAGTGTGCGACCGGACGGATCACGGCACATCCTCGCGACGATCCTCTTCGTCCCACTGCTCATTTCGCTGCGCCACGCGCTCCAGAGCCTGCTCAGCCTCAGCCACTGACGCGTAGGGACCGAGCCGGTCAATCGCTTTGCAGGCCTCATAGGGCTCGACGGCGTGATGCTTCAGGCAGTAGTACCAGGACTCTTCGGTCATGGCTCCTCCTCGTCGAGATCGACCAACCGGTCACGGAACTATGATCACCTGCGTGACCGAAGTGAAGCCATATCCAGTCTCACCCGAACGCTTGGTGCCACCCGCGATTCCGCGCCCAGCCTACGTGGGTAGGGATCGGCCCGAGCACTACGACGGCTCACACGTGCAAACTCCCGAGACCATCGCCAAGATGCGGGTGGCCGGACGGATCGCTGCGCAGGCTCTGGAAGTCGGCGAGGCCGCCATTGCCCCCGGGGTCACCACTGACGAGATTGACGCGGTAATCCACGACTTCCTCATCTCACAGGGTGCCTACCCTTCGACGCTGGGCTACCGCGGTTTTCCGAAAGCCTGCTGCACCTCGGTGAATGAGGTCATCTGTCACGGCATCCCCGATGCCCGTCCCCTGGTTGACGGCGATCTGCTCAAGATCGATGTCACCGCCTTCATCGATGGCGTCCACGGCGACAACTGCGCCACTTACGGAGTCGGTGAACTTGATGAGGAGTCGCGGCTGCTGGCCGAGCGAACCAAGGAAGCGATGCAGCGCGGCATCCGCGCGGTGCGTCCGGGCCGAGAGATCAACGTGATCGGCCGGGTGATCGAGTCCTATGCCAAACGCTTCGGCTACGGAGTGGTGCGTGACTACACCGGCCACGGGGTGCACAGTGCCTTTCACTCCGGTTTGGTGATCCCCCACTACGACAACCCCGCCTACACCGAGGTGATGGAACCGGGCATGACCTTCACCATCGAGCCGATGCTTGCGCTTGGCGATCAGCGCTCCCATGTGTGGGAGGACGACTGGACCGTGGTCACCAACGATCGCAGCCGAGTAGCGCAGTTCGAGGCCACGCTTGTCGTCACCGAGGATGGCGCTGAAGTACTCACGGTTCCTTAGTCGACCTGCATTCACAAGGCATTTTAGGTAGCCTTGTTGTTAGCCGTGTCCCCTACCCCTACCCCTCGGGGATGTCACGGTGAGGCCCCGCCAGGCCCGACCCCCCCGATCGACCTGGCTGGGCCGTCCCCAATCTCGCGAACCCGAAACACCACTGCGCGCCCCGGCCCACCAGCCGGGCCCGGAGTGTCAGCAGCCCGGCGTCCACACTGAAGTGGCCGGGTGGGGACGAGTCGGCCTATAAGCCGGATTCTGTGGCCCCGGAGGGCCGGTGATCATCCATCTGCGGCGGTTGTTGCCAACCGCCTTCGCCGTTGCCAGCGTGCGACCTACCCGGACACCTCGCGCGAGCAGCGCTCAAACGGTGTCCGCAGGCTGCGTCCGAAGACTCAGCCCTTCTTGGTCTTGCTCCGGGTGGGGTTTGCCCTGCCACTCCAGTCACCTGGAGTGCGGTGGTCTCTTACACCGCCGTTTCACCCTTACCCCTTGCGGGGCGGTTTGTTTTCTGTGGCACTTTCCCGCGGGTCACCCCGGGTGGGCGTTACCCACCACCCTGCTCTGTGGAGTCCGGACTTTCCTCGACTTGCGCCGCGATCACCCGGCCGACTCGTCCGCGTTCAGCGTACCGGCAACCCCGGTGCGGGCATGAATCAGTTGCACCAACCGCATCTGACGAAGCTGCGGGTTGACCCGCCAGAAGTCGGACGACACCACGTCGGCCTCGGCTCGGATGTCGGCTTTCCAGCCGGTGGCCGCAAGCGCCTGACTCAGCGCTTCCCTGGTGGGACGCCAGCGCCACGGCTCTCGCCCGCCAGCTTGGGCGGTGACGGCGGCGGCATAGGCCCGTCCGGCCTCGTCGGCGACGGCCTCAGGTGCTAACGCGTCGAAGACCAGCACCGATCCTGGCGCCAATACGGCCAGTCGCCTCAGCAGTGCCTGAAACTGCACCCCGGTGAGGTACATGCTCAACCCCAGCGCCACCACGACGGTCGGACGGGTGACGTCGAGCCCCGCATCAGCCAACGCGGCGAGCAGATCACCGCTGACCAGGTCAACGGGCACCTGATGGGCCGCGTCGTGAATTGCGGCCAGCTCGAACAGTTCGGTCCGCCAGGCGAGCACCTCAGTGATGTCCACCACCCAGGTCTGGCCCGGCGGGGTGGCGACGACGGACGTATCCAGCCCCGCGCCCAGCACCACCAGCTGATCGAGACAGGTTTCGGCGATGATGCGTTGGGCGAACCAACTACGAATCACCGCCGACGCTCTGGCGGCCGCCAGCACCGGCTCATTCGGGAATCCCAGCTGGAAGGCCAGCGGGGAGGGTTCGAACAGTTCACACACCGCGCGGGCGTCAGCGTCACGAATCAGGTGCGGCGGGTTGTCGACCAGCACGTGGGCGGCTCGGGCCGCAGCGGAGAACAAGGCAGTTGCCGAGGGCAACGAATCATTGAGTGCTTTCACCTCAATTAGCTATCACGGCGCCGGGCTAAGTCGAAATCGACGGGGGTACCTCAGCCCGGTCGCACCCAGGCTTCGACAAGCTCAGCCAACTTGTGGTGCGGTCAGCCCGGTCGCACCCAGGCTTCGACAAGCTCAGCCAACTTGTGGTGCGTCAGCCAACCGCACCCAGTTCCCTGAGCCCCCAAACAGTTCCCTGAGCCTGTCGAAGGGTCGAAGGGTCACAACAGGCGAAACTCGACCTGGCCGGTGACCAGATCAGCGGCGGTCAGGGTGGCGCGCACCTGTTGACCCAGGACCAGCCGGGAGCCACGTACCCGCGCCTCCACGGCCGGGTCGGCTAACTGCAAGGTGCCCTCATCGTCCTCATCGTTGATGCTGATGACCACTCCGGCGAAGCTTTGACCCAATCGCGGCGCCAACACCAGCGCCTCCACCAGATCGACGGTGCCGCGCTCGAACCGGTTGGTACGCCGGCCGGTCTCTGCCATCAGTCCGGGCAGCTCCGGCAGAGCACCCAACACCCATTCCGGCACCTCGACGCCCGCGCTCACCGCCAGGCACACCTCCCCGGCATAGCGATCCACCAGCCGGCGCAGCGGCGCGGTCACGTGGGCGTAGGGGGCCGCGATGGCGGCATGCTCGGGGTATTCGGGAGCGACGCCATCGAAGGCCTGGTAGCCCGCCCCGCGAAACAGGGTGGTGCAGGAGTTCAGCATCGCCGCGTGCGCTGGCACCCGGGAATCCAGGCTGCGCACGAAATCCGGATAGGCCTGGGCATGTGGCCAGTTGATGCCCAACGCGTGCGCAGTGCGGCGCAGCCGCTCGATGGCCGACTCCTGGGCCCGCGGCAGGGTCCGCAGAATGCCAACCCCGGCGGCAAGCATCAGTTGGGCTGCAGCCATTCCGGTGGCCAGCGACAGCTCGGCGTTCCAGTCTTCGATGGGCAGCCCGGCCCGGTAGGCGAGCGACCACTTCGTGCCGTCGGTGAGGACCTCCTGCTCGGGCACCGACAAGCTCACCCCGCCGCGCGCGGCCTCGCGGGCTCGCAGCAGCGTGCCGATGGTGCGCAGCAACTCGAGCTGTTCGCCACCAGTGCCTGTCTCCAGCGCGGCCTGGGCCGAAACGTAGTCGAGCTTGGCGCGGCTTCGCACCAGGCCACGAGCCACTCGGGTTGAGGTGGTTTTACCGTCCGCGTCGAGCTGGAGTTCCCAAATCAGGGCCGGACGCACTTTGCCCGGCAACAGACTGGCTGCCCCCTCCGAGAGCACCAGCGGGTGCAGCGGCAGGCGGCGATTCGGGGCGTACAGGGTCTCACCCCGCTCATGGGCCTCGACGTCGATCCGTCCGCCCGGAGTAACGAAGGTGGCCACGTCGGCGATCGCGTAGCGCAGCAGGAAGCCGCTGCCGTGCCGAGAAAGGTGGAAAGCCTGATCCAGATCAACCGAACTCGCCGGGTCGAGCGTGACGAACTCGATGTCGGTTCGGTCGGGCAACTCCGGCAGCTGGCGAGCCGAGACCTGCTCGGCTTCAGCCAACACCTCGGCTGGGAACTCGGCGGGCACGCCGAGCCGATCGCGCAATCGGCGCAGCCCTTCGGTCAGCGACGGTGGCTCCTCATGGATTGCGACCTTTGGACTGGGCATCTCAGGCTCCTGTTGAGCGGGTCTTCGGCTTTCCGTCCAAGGCGGCATTGACCAGTGCGTCGGCGGCCTTGTTCTGCTCCCGCGGGATCCAGATCCAGGTGACCTTGGCTGGGCGCAGTGCCTGGACGCGAAGTGCCAGCGGTTTGAGATCGGGGTGTTTGATCTTCCAGCGGCCAGCGGACTGCTCGACCACGAGTTTGGAGTCCATTCGCACCTCGACCTCGGCCGACGGATCGATCCCCCGAGCCATTTCCAGGGCGGCGATCAGGCCGGAGTATTCAGCGAAGTTGTTGGTGGCTATGCCCAAACCCAGGCCCTCCGAATCGAGCACCGCCTCGGTCTCATCGCGCACCAGCGCTCCATAGGCGGACGGCCCGGGGTTCCCCCGCGATCCGCCATCGGCTTCGACAATCAGCTTGCGCTGCGAGCTGGGCTCGGCCGGTTGCGGCGCGTCGAAATCGAAGATGGACGGACCATCCTGCGGCACCCTGGGGGCGCGGGCCATCAGGCCTCCACCGCGGCGGCGCGCACCAAAATCCGCTCGCACTGCTCGCAGTACTGAACCTCATCGGCGCTGGCGGCGGCGAACTCGTCCAGGGCGGTCGAGGTGACCTCCAGCTGGCAGCCCGAGCAACGTCGTCCTTTGAGTTCGGCTACGCCCAAACCGCCGGTCCGGAGCCGAATCCGGTCATACAGGGCAACCAGATCGGCGGGGATTGCGGCCACCAGCACCTCACGGGCCGCGGTGTGAGTGGCGATCTCGGCATCAAACTGGGCGCTCTGTTCGTCACGGGAGGCGATCACCGCTCGAATCGAGTTCTCCAAGTCAGTGATCTGCTCGACCAACGAGGCCTCTTCAGCAGTGGTCAACTCCAGTTGCTCCATGGCCTCAAGCTCGGCGTCCTCCAGGTCGGAGATGCGCTTGCCGAGATGCTCGATTTCGTCGTTCAGAGCAGCGAAGCCGCGTGGGTCAGTGACCAGACCGTCGTCACGGCGTTTGATGTCGCGAGCCAGGCGCTCGCGCACCGGCACCAGATCGGCCTCGGCCTTCTCAACTTCGAGCTTCAGGTCGCCTAGTCGGGTGCGAACCTGCACCAGTGAGGCATTCAGCTTGGCGCGTCCGGCCTTGCCCTCAGCGATCACGGCATGTTCGGGCAGCGCGATCTTGCGATGATTCGCCCTCGCGATTGCAGTGTCCTCGGCCTGCAGGTCGAGTAGCCGAAGTTGTGCCGATGCGGCAGCCTTCATCTGGGCCTCCTGAAGTTGTGAACCCCGACTCTACTGGCGATCCATCAATAAGTTGGTTTTGCGGCCCCTCGCGAACCCGGGTGGCAGCCGGACCATCCATGGGCGGGTTATCAGGCCTCAATAGGCCGCCACAACCCGCCCAGGGATGGAAGCCGCATCGCGCGGTTGCGCCAGGTTCGCGACAACCCGCCTAACAGCGGATCGAGGCGGCCCGGGATAGCATCGACGCCATGAGCAGTGACGAGCCGGCGAAGCTCCCCAACCGACAGACCCCGTTCTCAGCGGCATTTACTGAGTTCATCCCTCAGTCCTGGGCGCCTTACCCAAGCGAGCTGCCGGCGCAGCTTCCTGCTGCCGGTCCAGCAGCGCTTCGGCGGGCCACGTTTGCCGCCCGCTACTCCGGCGTCCGCCTGGTCGTGCCAGCTGGTGGACTGAAGGTACGCGCCAACGACACCGACTTCCGTTACCGGGCCCATTCGGCTTTCGCCTGGCTCACCGGGTTGGGCGGCGATCGCGAACCCGACGCGGCGCTGATCATCGAGCCCGACGGCCAGGCCACGCTCTACTTCAAGCCGCGAGCGCCGCGCACCGATCCGGAGTTCTACGCTGATGCCCGCTACGGCGAAATGTGGGTGGGCACCCGCGAATCACTCGAAGAGATGGCCGCGCTCACCGGTCTGCGCTGCGCGCCGATCGCCGACTTCCAGGCTGCGATGGCTGCCGACCTGGGCAAGGTGGAGGTTCGATTGCTCCGCGAAGCCGATGACGGGCTGAATCTGCTGCTGGACGCGCTGCGCGCCCAGGCCGGCGTTGACCTGGGCCAGGCCGCCACTGCCGACGCGGAGTTCGCGGTGGCGCTTTCGGAGGCGCGCCTAATCAAAGACGATTTCGAGCTGGAGGAGCTGCGGCAGGCCTGTGCGGCTACCGCTGTGGGCTTCGAGGCCGTGGTGGCTGATCTGCCCGAGGCTATTCGGCGCGGCCGTGGCGAGCGCTGGGTGGAGGGCGTCTTCGGCCTGTACGCCCGTCACGCTGGCAACGCGATCGGCTACGACACCATTGCCGCCTCCGGTGATCATGCCAACACGCTGCATTGGATTCGCAACGACGGCGAGATTCGCCCCGGCGATCTGCTGCTGATGGACGCTGGCGTGGAGGCCGAATCGCTCTACACCGCCGACATCACTCGCACCCTGCCGGTTTCGGGGAAGTTCTCCCCCGCACAGCGCCAGGTCTACACCGCCGTCTTGGAGGCTCAAGCTGCGGGCCTGGCCGCCGCGAAGCCGGGCAACAAGTTCTCCGACGTGCACGCTGCAGCCATCGCCGTGGTTGCCAAGTACCTCGAGGCGTGGGGCCTGTTGCCGGTCGCGGCCGCCGAATCGCTCGACCCCACCAGGGGCGGGCACCACCGCCGCTGGATGGTGCACGGCACGTCCCACCATCTCGGCCTGGACGTGCACGACTGCGCCCGGGCTCGGACGGAGAACTACCGCGATGCGGTGTTGGTGCCGGGCATGGTGATTACCGTCGAGCCGGGCATCTACTTCAAGGCCAGCGATCTGCTGGTGCCCGAAGAGTTGCGGGGCATCGGGGTGCGCATCGAAGACGACATCGCCATCACCGAAGACGGCTGCGAGGTGCTTTCGGCTCACCTGCCCAAAGACCCCGACGCGATTGAGGCCTGGATAGCCGAGATCTGGGCTCGCTGAGACCGCTGGGGCGGCCCCAGCGGCCACCGGATGGAATCCCGGGCTGGAATTCATGTCGTCCGGTACCCCATCAGCCCTAGAGTTCTCGGCGGGATCGCAGTCGGAAGAGCGATCCACTTGTACTCATAGGCGAAGGAAACCCATGTCAGATCCCAAGCAAACGAAGGTGGTGCTAGACGAGTCCCAGATGCCGACGCACTGGTACAACATCGTCGCCGACCTGCCCACGCCCCCGCCGCCGCACCTGCACCCAGGTACGCAGCAGCCATTGGTCCCCGAGGACCTCGCCCCGCTGTTCCCGATGGGGCTGATTGAGCAAGAGGCCAGCACCGAACGCTGGATCGAGATCCCCCAGGAAGTCCACGACATCTACCGGCTGTGGCGGCCGTCCCCGTTCTATCGGGCCCGTCGGCTGGAGCAGGCGCTGGGCACCACCGCGAAGATCTACTACAAGTACGAAGGCGCTTCGCCGGTCGGCAGCCACAAGACGAACTCTGCGGTCGCGCAGGCCTACTACAACAAGGTGGCCGGACGCACCCGACTGACCACTGAGACCGGTGCTGGCCAGTGGGGCTCGGCGTTGGCGTTCGCCACTCAGATCTTCGGCCAGAGCTGTGACATCTGGCAGGTGCGCTCCTCCTACGAAGGCAAGCCGTACCGCCACTACCTGATGGAGACCTTCGGGGCCTCGGTGGTGTCCAGCCCGTCAGAGCTGACTGATGCCGGCCGCGCGATTCGGGAGAAGTTCCCCGACACCACCGGCTCGCTCGGCATGGCGATTTCGGAAGCTGTCGAGGCCGCAGCGAAGGATCCCAACGCCAGCTACTCCCTGGGCTCGGTGCTCAATCACGTGGCCTTGCACCAGACGGTGATCGGGCTGGAGACCCTCAAGCAGCTGGAGCTGTTCGACGAGGCGAAGGTTGACTACCTGTTCGCGTGCGCCGGTGGCGGCTCGAACCTGGCCGGGATCAGCTTCCCGTTCATCCGGGAGAACCTTGAGGGCCGCCAGTCGACCAAGATCGTGGCCTGTGAGCCGAAGGCGGCGCCGTCCCTGACCGAGGGCGAATACAAGTACGACTTCGGCGACACCGCGCACCTGACGCCGCTGCTGAAGATGTACTCCCTCGGCCCGGATTTCGTGCCCGACCCGGTGCATGCTGGCGGCTTGCGCTATCACGGCATGTCGCCGTTGGTCAGCCACTGCTACCACGAGGGTCTCATCGACGCGATTTCGATCAAGCAGCTTGAAGCCTTCGAAGCTGGCGTGATCTTCTCCCGCGCCGAGGGCATCGTCCCGGCTTCGGAGTCGAACCATGCCATCGCCGGAGCGATCCGGCAGGCCAAGGCCGCAACCGAAGCCGGCGAGTCGCCGGTCATCGTGATCGGCGTGTCCGGTTCGGGTCAGCTTGATTTGCCGGCCTACGCCGAATACCTGGCTGGCAACATGGCCGACAACTGAGCAGGCTCAACGGGCCGGTCGGGGGCAACCCCGGCCGGCCCTTTGCTTTCCCCGACCTGTCGAACTGCGTGCCGGGGACGGTTCCTCCGCGCAGCTCACGGGGACGGTTCCTCCGCGCAGCTCACGGGGACGGTTCCTGCGGGTCTGTCCCCGTGAGCTGCTCACCGGAACCGTCCCCATGCGCAAACGGGTGGGTTAGGGGGTCTTCGGGTCTGCTGGAGGGTCTTCAGGGGCGGACGTGGAATCTGGCGGCGCGGCCTCGGGGGCGGTCGGCGGCACGGGAGCCGGGTACTGCGGCGGCGGGTAGCCGACCGGCGGATACTGCTGCGGGTAGCCGTAGCCTGGCGGCGGCGGCGTCTGTGCCTGCACCGGGGCGAACATTGCCGCTCGGGCGCCGGGCATCGTGGTAACCAACTCGCGGGCCTTGGCCACCACCTTGTGCTCAGCGAGGATCTCGTACTTGGTGGCCACGGTCTGGGTGACCGAGGTGAAGTCGCGGCGTCCCCGGGTCATCAAGTGGGCGAAGACGGCGATGATCATGCCGATCAACAGGCCCATGGCCAGGGCGTAGGGCAACAGCAGCAAGATGTTGGCCTCCGGCTGCAGGAACCACATCAGCATTGCCACCAGCAGGCCAGTGGTCACGCCGTTCTGCAACCCCCCGCCGAGCACCGTTCGCCAGGTTCGGCGACCCAACACCCGCTCTACTGAGCGCAGCTCAGTGCCAACGATCGCCAGATTCTCTACCGGGAACTTCGAATCGGCTAGGAAGTCGATGATCTTTTGGGCCTCGTCGTAGGTGTCGTACACCCCGACGGTCTGTGGGTAATCGAGCTGAAACAGGCTGCTCATTCGCGACGATGTTGGAATCTGGGTCATTCGGTAACCTCCATGCCGGCCGCCCGGCCTCTGGCCAAAATGGCTGCGGCCAACTTCACTCCGGCCTCATCCACCATTTCCTCATCAACCACGATCGCCCCCACCGCACCATTGGCGGCATCGCTGGCTTTGGCGTAGGCGGCCATGATCCGCTGCGCCCGGTCAAAATCGGCCTCCTTGGGCGAGAAGACCTCGTTGCCAACTGCCACCTGATCTGGATGCAGTACCCACTTGCCGTCATAGCCAAGCGCCGCGCTCAGTTCGGCTGAGCGCCGGAACCCGTCCAGGTCCCGAATGGCCACATAGGGGCCGTCGATCGCCTGCAGGCCGTTCGCGCGGGCGGCGACCAGGATCGACATCAGGACGTGATGGAAGGCGTCGGCGGGATAGCCGACCGGCTGGGCGCCGACGTTCAGACTCCCCATGCCGAGGCTGGCCATAAAGTCACCGGGCCCGAACACCAGGGACGCCAGCCGCGGGCTGGCCGCCGCAATCTCGGCAACGTGCAACAAACCGAGCGCGTCCTCGATTTGCGCCTCGATGCCGATGCGGCCCACTGGCAGGCCGGCGTTGTGTTCGACCTGGGTTAGTAGCAGGTCGAGTGCTTTGATTTCCGCAGCGCTGGTGGTCTTGGGTAACACCAGGGCGTCGATCTTGGCCCCGGCGCCGCTGACCACCTCGATCACATCGGCGTAGGTCCAGGGGCTCTCCCACCCATTTACCCGGACGGTAACCAGCCCGGCGGCAAATCCCGACCCGAAGTCGAGCGCCGCCACGATGCGCTGGCGCGATTCAACCTTGACCGCGGGCGCAACGGCGTCCTCCAAATCGAGGAACAGCCCGTCCACATCGAGGGTACGGGCCTTCTCGATGAAGCGGTCCGATGATCCGGGCACAGCCAGGATGGTTCGGCGCGGCACTGCGCGATTGGTTTGACTCACCTTCCCAGCCTATTGCAGCAGCCATCGGTTGCCTGAGCCGCGGGTAGCAGTTCGCTGTGGGCCAACTCCAGCCCTTCGACCCTTCGACCCTTCGACAAGCTCAGGGAACTGAGGAAACCCAGTTGGCTGAGCCCGTCGAAGCCCAGCCCTTCGACAAGCTCAGGGAACTGATCCGGAGGCTGGGGTCATCCGACGGGGGTGAGGCCCAACTGCTTTCCGGCCAGCCGCGGCTTGCGGGACGACAGCAACTCGGCCAGAGCCAGGATCGCGGCAGCGGCCGGACGGGACGGGTCGCTGGAGACCAGCGGCACCCCTTCATCGCCACTAGCCGAAACGCTGGGATCCATCGGCACCTCGGCCAGCAGCGGCACCTCATAGCCGAGGCGGGTGGTCAATGTGCTGGCCACCTCCGCGCCACCACCGCTGCCGAACACGTCCACTCGATGGCTCTGGTCACAATGCGGGCAGACGACTTCGAGGTAGGCCATGTTCTCGACGACGCCGAGCACCTTCTGGTTCACCATCGAGGCCATCGTGCCGGCCCGCTCCGCCACTTCGGCGGAGGCCTGCTGCGGCGTCGTGACCACGATCACCTCGGCATTGGGCAGCTTCTGGCCCAGCGAAAGCGCCACATCACCGGTGCCCGGGGGCAGGTCGACCAGCAGGAAGTCCAGATCGCCCCAGTACACGTCGGCGAGGAACTGCTGCAGCGCACGATCCAGAATCGGGCCCCGCCAGGCAATCACCTGATCGCGACTCTCTTTCAGCATGCCGATGCTGATCACCTTCAGTCCCATGGACGGCACCGGCATGATCATGCCTTCAACCATCGTCGGGTTCGAGCCGACCAAGCCCAGCATTTGCGGAATCGAGTGGCCATAGATGTCGGCATCCAGCACGCCAACGCTGCGACCCTGGGCCACCAGCCCCATCGCCAGGTTCACCGTGGTCGAGCTCTTACCCACCCCGCCCTTGCCGGAGGCGATCAGCAACACCTGGGTGCGCGAATCGGCCTTGGCGAACGGGATTTCGCGCTCATCCTGGCCACCGCGCAGCTTGCGCTTCAAAGCCGCCCGCTGGTCAGCGCTCATGCTCGACATGGTCAGATCCACGCTGCTCACCCCCGGCACCGCAGACACCTTCGCCCGCACATCGGCTTCGATGGTGTTGGCCATCGGGCAACCAGTGATGGTCAACAAAACGGTGAGGGAGGCCACGCCAGCGTCATCGACGCTCACCGCATCGACCATGTCCAACTCGGTGATCGGACGGTGGATTTCGGGATCGATGACAGTAGCCAGGGCCGCGTTTACCGCAGCAATCAGGTCAGCAGACATGGGCAATACCTTAGTCAGGCAATCCGGACGTAGCGAACCGGACGCCGAGCCCAGCGGCCAGCTCAGGCGGACTTTTCGCCGTCGTCCTCGGCCTGGAGTTCGGCCAGCAGTTCGCGCAACTCGGAGCGAATGAAGTCGCGGGTGGCCACATCGCTCATCCGCATCCGCAGGCTGGCGATCTCTCGAGCAAGGAAGTCCATATCTGCGCGAGATTGAGCCGACACCTCACGGTCGTGTTCCAGGCTCACCCGGTCCCGAGCCTCCTGCCGATTCTGGGCCAACAGGATCAGCGGGGCGGCATAGGAGGCCTGGAGAGATAGCGCCAGCGTCAGGAAGGCGAACGGCCATCGGTCGGGGGCGCCGAGGTCAAAGATGTTCCAGAAGAACCAGAAGACGATCAGCAACGTCATCCAGAACAGGAAGCCGGCAGTGCCCATCAGCCGGGCGAAGGACTCGGCAAAACTGCCGAAGGCGTCCTGATCCATCCGCATCCGCGGCATCCACTCAGTGCGGCGCCGTCCTGGAGTGTCGAGGCGGTTCTTGTCAGCCATCAGTCACCTCCGTCTCGATCCGGTCGAGCTGAACCCCGCGCCAGTCGCTGGGCAGGATGTGGTCTAGGACGTCGTCCACGGTCACCGCGCCCAATAGTCGTCGATCAGCGTCAACCACTGGCGCACAGACCATGTCGTAGGTCGCGAAGTAGCGGCTCACCTGCGCGATATTGCTCTGCGGGGTGAGCGGGACGATGTTTGGGTCGATTAGACCGGCCACCAGCGCTGAGGGGGGTTCTCGCAGCAGCCGCTGAATGTTCACCGCCCCCAAATAGCGCCCCGTGGGGGTATCCAACGGCGAGCGACAGATGAAAGTCAGCGCCGCCATCGCTGGGGTGACTTCCTCTTGGCGCACCTGCGCCAGTGCGTCCGCCACGGTCGCGTCCGCGCCCAGGACTACCGGCTCTGGGTTCATCAGACCACCGGCGGTGGCCGCGCCATAGCCCAGCAGCGACCGGACGTCGCGGGCATCCTCAGGCTCCATTCGCGCCAAGATGGTCTCGGCCAGTCCTGGCTCCAGCTCGGCGATCAGGTCAGCGGCGTCGTCTGGGTCCATCTCTTCCAACACGTCTGCGGCGCGCTCGGTGTCGAGGGAGGCGATTACGTCCACCTGCTCGTCTTCGGGCAGTTCCTCCAGTGCCTCGGCCAGCCGGTCATCGTCCATCGCGTTGACCACCTCAGCGCGTAACACCGGATCCATATCGTGCAACTCCCGAGCCACGTCGGCGGCTTTCAAATCGCTGAGCCGCATCGCCTGCTGCTCGGCATCGCGGGGTGCTGGCAGATCGATGAAATCTGGCACTTCTGACCAGTCGACGATGGTCACATGGGGACGTTGGAACGGTCGACGAGCCACTTCCCGAAGGGCCACCTCGGCCAGCTCCCAATCCCGGGCCCGGCTACGTTGAATGGCCACATCGAAGATGGTCTCCGGGGCGCTGGCCTGCTCGCGTTTCACCGTCCGATCAAACAGCTGAGCGGCCACCAGAGTCTCGCGCTCGCGCGCCTCAAAACGGCGGGTATTGACCAACCCCGAGACGATCACCTGGTTGGGGTCGATCGAATGCACTCGCTCCATCGGAAAGAAGATGCGCCGGTGGGCGAAAAGCTCAACCACCAGGCCCTTCACTTTCGGGGAACGTTGCCCCGATCTGTTCTGGATGACGACGTCTCTCACCCTGCCCACCTGCTCGCCATTGGGGTCGAGTAGGGGCAGCCCCTTGATCCTGGAAACAAAGATCGATGAAGTTGCGCTCACGCCGCTGAGGCTACCGCTTCAAGGTGGCCGATTTCCCCCGACTCTCCTACTAAAACGTCGCTGGGGCGCTCAGGTGGCTTCCGGGTCGAACGGTACCGATGCCGCCGGTTCGGCCTCGGTAACCAACTCCGCCTTTGCCTCAGCCATGGTGCCGGAGACCGTCGCGCGCACCTGATCGACCTCCGATTTCACCGGATCGAGCAGGGTGGAGGTGACCAGCGATCGCGGGTTCAGATCAGAGAAGTTGAGGTCGCCCAGATCGGTGCCGAGCTCTTGGCGAAGCTTGCCTTGAGCATCGTTGGCGATATTGCGGACGTAGTTGAGCACCCGGGCGCCCTTGCGGGCCAGTTCGGGCAGCTTTTCTGGGCCGAAAATGATGACCGCGAGCACCACGAGGACGATGAACTCGGGGGCATTGATGTCGATCATGAACGGCCCAGACTCCTGCGGCTAAAGACCGAGCGCCTCAAGCGTCGCCACGAAGGTGGCCGCCTGCTCGGCGGTCGCATCCAATAGCGGCTTGCGCACCGGTCCGGGAGTGAATCCACGAGCGGCCAAACCGGCCTTCACCAGCATGCAGCCCTGGGTGGCGAACACCCCGGTGAAAACCCCCAGCAGATCAGCATTCTGCTTCGCGGCGCCAGCCACATCCCCGGCAAGGAAAGTGTTGATCATCTTTTTGGTGCCCTGACCGGTGAAGTGGGTGGACGTGCCCACCACGCCGACCCCACCGACCGCCATCAGCGGCAGCGTCATGCCGTCGTCGCCGGCGTAGTAGGCCAGGCCGGTGGCCTTCATCACCTGCGCCGACGCCACTGGCTGACCCTTGGCGTCCTTCACCGCGACGATCCTTGGGTGAGCGCCGAGCTGAATCAGCGTGGCGGTCTCCACCGGAATGCCACTGCGATGCGGAATGTCGTAGATCATGATCGGCAACTCGGTGGCCTCGGCCACGGTGACGAAGTGATCGGCGACGGCATCCTGCGGCGGACGGCTGTAGTACGGCGTGACGACCAGCAGCCCGGCAGCCCCAGCCTGTTCGGCCTGCTTGGCCAGTTCGCTGGTGTGCGCGGTGTCGAAGGTGCCCACACCGGCGATGATTTTCGCCCGATCGCCAACTTCGGCGATCACCGCCTCAAGCAAGGCCAGCTTCTCGGCATCGGTAGTCGTTGGCGATTCACCGGTGGTGCCGTTGATCACCAACGAGTCGTTTCCTTGCACATCCACCAGATGGGCCGCCAACCGGCGAGCCTCAGCGAGGTTCAGCGACCCGTCCGAATGGAAGGGAGTGACCTGGGCGGTGATCAGTCGTCCGAATGGCGCAGTCATGGGCACCAGCCTAGGCCGTTTCCAGGACGACCAGCGGGTCGCCGTCTCGCACCACGTCTCCGGCGGCGACCACAATTTCGCTCACCTTGCCGACGACTTCGGCCAACACTGGGATCTCCATCTTCATCGATTCCAGCACCACAACCGCGTCGGTCGGCCCTACTGATTGGCCCTGTTTGACCTCGACCGACAGCACGTTGGCGACCAACTCCGCGACAACCACATGACTCATGGGACGCAATGGTACGGGCAAGGCTAGGCTGAGGCCCGTGAACCCAGTAGGCAAGAATTCGGGACGCGCCGGGTTGTGGACCAATACCCAGGCTTTCGCTGAGGGTTTCGTCGGTGAAACCGAAGGTGGCCGCGCGGCTCGCAAGCGTGCCCATGAGCTGGATATCGACCCGATTAGCATCGGCGTTGCTTCGACATTGACGGTGTTGACTCGGGCCCTTTCAGCGCGCGCCGTGGTCGAAATCGGCACCGGAACCGGGGTTGCGGCCGCAGCTTTGCTGGCTGGCATGGCTGCTGACGGCGTCCTGACTAGCATCGATGCCGAAACCGAGAATCAGATGGTGGCCCGCGAAGTGCTTGCCGCTGACGGAGTTGCCTCGCGCCGAGTCCGACTTATCGCTGGCCAGCCGCTGGTAGTGCTACCAAAGCTCAGCGATGGCGGCTACGACCTGGTCTTCATCGACGGTGATCCGTTGGAGTTCGTCGAGTACGTCGCCCAGGCCGAGCGCTTGCTGCGTCCCGGCGGCGTGTTGGCCATTCACCATTCTCTTTGGGGTGGCCTGGTCGCTGATGACCGCAATGAGGACGACGAACCGCTGATCATTCGCGAAGCGCTGGCCGTGGTGCTCGAAGGCGACATCTTCACCGCCACCCTGCTGCCGATCGGCGACGGCCTGTTAGTGGCCGTCCGCAGCTGATCGATCCGCTCCTACTGCGGGCTTCGACGGGCTCAGCCAACTGATTTCTCAGATCCCTGAGCCCACCACCAGATCCCTGAGCTTGTCGAAGGGTCGACTTCGACCCTTCGACAAGCTCAGGGCAGGCCGAGCTCACCAACTGGCTCACCAGTTGCCGGGGACCGCCACGTTCTTGGCCACGACGGTGATGCCGCTCTCCACGTGGAAGCCACGGGCGCGGTCGTGATCGTGATCAACGCCGATTTCAACGCCGTCCGGCACGATCACGTTCTTGTCCAGAATCGCCCGACGGATCACCGCATTGCGACCAATCCGGCTACCGGAGTAGATCACTGACTCCTCTATCTTGGCCCACTTGTCGACCATCACGTTGGGTGAGAGCACCGACCGATCGACGTCGCCGCCGGAGATGATGCAACCGGCCGGCACGATCGAATCCTCAGCGGTGCCGCGCAGGGTGAACTTTGCTCCAGGCAACTGCGCTTGCGAGGACCAGATCGGCCACTTGCGGTTGTAGAGGTTGAACTCGGGCTCGACGGAAACCAGATCCATGTGGGCGGCGTGGTAGGCCTCCAAGGTGCCGACATCGCGCCAGTAGTTACGGTCTTTGTCGGTGGCGCCGGGCACATTGTTGCCGGTGAAGTCGTAGACCTGCGCCCGTCCCTGGTTCACGAAGAAGGGAATGATGTCGCCACCCATATCGTGGCGGGAGTCGGCGTCGGCAGCGTCGGTGTTCAGCGCGTCCACGAAGGCCTTGCGGGTGAACACGTAGTTGCCCATGGACGCGAAGGATTCCTCTGGGCTGTCAATCAGTCCCGGCGGGTCGGCGGGCTTCTCCAGGAATGCCTTGATTACCCCATTCGCGCCGGCGTCGATGATGCCGAAAGCGCTCGCCTCGCGCCGCGGCACCCGAATGCCAGCAATGGTGGCGTCCAGGCCAGACTCGATGTGGGCATTGACCATGTCTTCGACATTCATCCGGTAGATGTTGTCGGCGCCGAACACCACGACGTAATCGGGGTCCTCGTCGTTGATGAGATTCATCGACTGGTAGATCGCATCTGCGCTGCCCTGGTACCACTGTTTCCCGGTGCGCTGTTGGGCCGGCACTGAGGTCACGTAACTGCCCAGCAGGACTGACATCCGCCAGGTCAGCGAAATATGCCGATCCAAGGAGTGCGACTTGTACTGGGTGAGCACACAGATCTTGGTCAGGTCGGAGTTGACCAAGTTCGATAGCACGAAGTCGATCAACCGATAAGTGCCGCCGAATGGGACGGCTGGCTTGGCACGGTCCGCGGTCAGGGGCATCAGGCGTTTGCCCTCGCCACCTGCCAGGACGATGGACAGAACGTTCGGCCCACTGGTCATGCCTTGAACCTAGGGCAGTGCCGGGGACGCCACAACCAAACTCACCAATTGCTCCCCTTGTTCTTTAACTTCGTCCCACCCCTCGACACCGGTGGGGGTATCTTGGCTAGCTGGAGCGAATCCACCCCATCGGCGTCGGGGTGTGGCACCATCGGCTCATGGCCCTACGAGTCTCCATCCTCACCCGCGAATACCCCCCGCACATCTACGGCGGAGCCGGCGTCCATGTCGGCCAATTGGTGCCCCAACTGCGCAAGTTCACCTCCAGTGTCGAAGTGCAGTGCATGGGCGAGCCACGCGAAGGCGCCACCGCCCACCCTGAAACCTTCCCTGCCGGTGCCAATGCCGCCCTGCGCGTGCTCGGCACGGACGTGGCGATGGCCAACGCCATCGGCAACGTGGACGTGATCCACTCCCACACTTGGTACGCCAACTTCGCTGGCCTCGTGGGCTCCAAACTGCTGGACGTGCCACATGTGGTCACCTCGCATTCACTGGAGCCGCATCGCCCTTGGAAAGCCGAGCAACTCGGTGGCGGCTACCGGGTGTCGTCCTGGGCGGAGAAGACCTCCTTCCTGGACGCCGCGGCAGTGATCTCGGTCAGCGAGGGCATGCGCCGCGACGTGCTGGATTCCTACACCGACCTTGATCCGTCCCGGGTGTTCGTGGTCAAGAACGGGATCGACCCCGACGAGTTCCGCCCCGACCACGCTACCGACGTGGTCGATGGCCTCGGCATCGATCGGGATCGGCCGTTGGTAGTTTTCGTCGGCCGGATCACCCGACAGAAGGGCCTGGTGCACTTGGTGCGGGCAGCCAAGCAGTTCGACCCCGACACCCAATTGGTGCTGCTGGCTGGCTCCCCGGACACCCCCGAGATTGCCGCCGAGTTCGACGCTGCCTTCGCTGAGCTGAGCCAGGTGCGTTCCGGCAACGTCAAATGGGTTCAGGAGATGCTGCCCCGAGCCTCGGTACGTCAGGTGCTCACCCACGCCACGGTGTTCGCTTGCCCCTCGGTTTATGAGCCGCTGGGCATCGTGAATCTGGAGGCGATGGCGTGTGAGACTGCGGTGGTTGCCTCCGCAGTTGGCGGCATTCCCGAGGTTGTGGTGGATGGTCAGACCGGCACCTTGGTCGACTACGACCCCGCCCAAGCTGGCGACCCGGCTTTCGTTGCCGGTTTCGAGGACCGATTCGCCGCCGAGGTGAACCGGCTCACCCGGGACCCGGGGTTGGCCAAGACCTACGGTCTGGCTGGACGCCGCCGCTGCATCGAGGAGTTCTCCTGGGAGAAGATCGCCCGCGAAACTGTGGCGGTCTATGACCAAGCGATCGAGATCCACCACTCGCGTTGAGCTGAGCCGCCATTGGTGACGGTGGTGTGATCGGTGTCAGCATGCAAATGGTCCCGGGGATTCCCCGGGACCATTGGTGTGGGAAGTTTGGAATCAGGCGACGACGACGCCTTCGAGCGCGGCTTTCAGTTCAGCGGCTTCGCTAGCGTTCATCTCGATCACGAGCCGTCCACCACCCTCAGCCGGAATGCGCATCGCGATCACACGACCTTCCTTGGCCACCTCGATGGGCCCATCGCCGGTTCGCGGTTTCATCGCTGCCATCGCATACCTCTGTTCTTGGCTGGTTACGGTTCCAACTGGATCTATTATTCCACCCCTCGCCGACACCCGGCGCACAGGGTTCACCGATCAGTCGACATAGGTCCAGGTTTCCGCCGGTGACGGCGGTGCCGCACTATCGTCCAACTGAGTCGCCAACCGATCGATCAGTTCATCGACCTGTTGCATGGAGTAGCCCCGGGCCACCACCGCGAACCGGAGCCCGCGAAGGTCATCACCCATCAGGACACCGTCGGGAACATGCGGTTGCGGGGTGTCAGTGACCGTGCCGGGCATCTCGCCGAGCCGTCCGGTGGAGGCCACTGCAGCGAAGCCGAGAACGACCACAGCCAGCATCGAGATTGCCCATTCCATGGCCGCAAGTCTACCCGGTCATTCCCCGTCCGTGACCCGCATGGCCGCCTCCGGCGGATGGGACGAGGTGACCATGGCGACGGCCTCGTCCGGATCGTCAGTGAGCTGGATCAGTCGGCGATCTATTTCTGAAATGTAGCCACCAGCCATCACGTGTTGGTCCATCCAGTCCAACAGGGGCGCCCAGAAGTCCTGCCCAAAAAGGACGATCGGGAAGGACCTCACCTTGCGGGTCTGCACCAGGGTGAGCGCCTCGAAGGCTTCATCGAAGGTGCCGAAGCCGCCCGGCATCACCACAAATCCGTTGGAGTACTTCAAGAACATCACCTTGCGGGCGAAGAAATAGCGGAAGTTGATTCCCAAGGAGACGTACTCGTTCAGCGACTGTTCGAAGGGCAACTCAATGCCAAGTCCGACTGAGACCCCACCAGCCTCCAGCGCACCTTTGTTGGCCGCCTCCATGATGCCGGGACCACCGCCGGTGAGGGTGGCAAAACCGGCTTTGGCCAGCCCGGCGCCAATCCGTTCCGCTGCGGCATACATCGCCGAATCACGTTTGGTCCGCGCCGAACCGAACACCCCGATGCCGGGCCCAAGCTCAGACAGGGTGCCGAAGCCTTCAACGAACTCGGCCTGGATTCGCAACACCCGCCACGGGTCAGAGTGCACCCAGGCGCCGTCGTCGCTGCCGCTGAGTAGGCGTTCGTCAGTGGTGGTGGGTTGCACCTGATCATGGCTGCGGACCACTGGTCCTTGCGTTCTCTTGGTCACGACTAGCAATCTAGCCAGCGAGCTGGCGAATCGGTCGGATTAGGCGTAGTGCTGGCACTATCGTCTGACTCATGGAACCCGGCGCTGACTGTCCGTGCGCAAGCGGGCTGAGCTACACCGACTGTTGCGGACGGCTGCATGTCGGCCTGGCCGAGGCCGCCACCGCCGAGCAGTTGATGCGCTCGCGCTACAGCGCGTTCGCCGTCGGCGACACCGCCTATCTGGAAGACACCTGGCATCCGAGCACCCGTCCGGCGTCAGTGGAGCTCGGCGAGGGACTCACTTGGATCGGCTTACAGGTCGTCGATTTCAGCGATGACCAGGTCGAGTTCGTGGCCCGTTTCCGTGGCCCAGCCGGACGCGGTTTCGTCCGGGAGCGGTCCCAGTTCGTCCAGCACGACGGACGCTGGCTGTATCTGGCCCCGGTTGAGGGCTGATCAGGCCAGCGCTGCCAGAGCTGCCTCAACGTCGGCCTCGGTGTTCCACACGTGGAAGGCCACCCGAATCAACCCCATTGGCCCGGACGCGCGCAGTCCGGCGGCGGTCAGCCTGGCCAGTTGGCGGTGTTCCGGATCGGGCCAGCTGATGATCGCCCGATGCTGTTCAGGCAGGCCGAGCCCGCGGCAGAGCTGATCGCCCAGGGCGCTCGCGTGAGCCCACAGCGCCGCTGTGTCGGCGCTGGCGAACAACCCAATGGATTTCTCGGCCCCGACGAAAGCCTGCCAGGCCGGCGCGGTGTCGAAGCTGCGCGCGGTGGCGGCGGGTGCTCGTTCGGGCCAGTAGCAGTTGCGCCACGGATCATCAGCCGAATACCAGCCAGCCGACACCGGAACCAGCCGCGAGATCGCCTCGGGCCGGACCGTCAGGAAGGCCACCCCGCGCGGGGTGCACAGCCACTTGTAGCTGTGGCAGACGGTGAAATCGAAATCGGCGGCCTGCACCGGCAATACGCCAGCGGCCTGGGTCAGGTCGACCAAGGTGAGCGCGCCGTGGCGACGGGCCGCCGCCCGAATCGGCTCAGCGGCGATCACCTCGCCGGTGGCTGATTGCACCAGCGAGAAGGCCACCAACGCAGTTTCGGCGGTGATGGCAGTGGCCAGGTCGGCCAGCGGCACCGTCCGTACGTTCAGGCGAGCGGCGGCCAGAAAGGGCAGCACCACCGAGTTGAACTCGGTGTCCCCAACCAGCACTTCGCCACCTTCGGGCAGCCCGGCAGCCACATTGGCCACCAGCGTCGAGGTGACTGACCCGATGGCCACCCATTCGCTGGGCACCCCGACGAGTTCGGCATAGCTGGCGCGGGTGCCGGCCACCACCGGGTCGTAGTCGGCTGGGGCTACCTGGCCGCGTCCGCAGCGCTCGAGATCGGCGATCATGGCGGTGACTGCCGCCCGCGGCAGAATGCCGTTGCTCGCCGCAGCCAGGTAGCCCGACGGAGCGTCGAAGTGAGCGGCTAGCTCGCTCACACCGGACTTTGCGGATTTCAGGTTGGCGCTCATGCCTACATCCTGCTGCACCCAATTCGATCACACCAGGGCAGGCCCGCTTGGGTATTGATAATCTGACGTTATGAATAGCGCCCTCGATCTGCACACCGTCCGGATCGTGCGGGCGATCGCCGATTACGGTTCGATCACCGCCGCGGCCGCCGCGCTGGGTTACAGCCAGCCAGCGTTGAGCCAGCATCTGCGGCGGGCCGAAAAGCGGTTGGGCGTGCCGTTGCTACTGCGCACCGGCCGGGGCGTCCAACTCACCGAACCGGGACGGGTGGTGGCCCGGCATTCGGCCGCAGTGCTGGCCGCATTGGCCGCCGCCGAAGATGAACTTGGCCACTTGGCTGACCGCACCACTGGGACGGTCCGCCTGGCTGGTTTCCCCAGCGCCTCCTCTGTGGTGGTGCCAGCGCTGATGGCCACTCTGGCAGCCCAGCATCCGGGGCTGAAGCTGATTTACACCGAGGCCGAGCCGCCCGAATCGTTGGAGCTGCTAGCTGAGGGCAGCATCGACATCGCCCTCACCTTCACTTATCCCGGCGATCCATCCGATCCCCACGACGATTTGGTGGGCGTCGAACTGCAGGAACTGTTCGCCGACCCGGCGGTACTGGTGCTGCCCGCTGGCCACCGGTTGGCCCACGGGACGCAGATCGATCTCGGCGCCTTCGAAGCTGAGCGCTGGATCGCCGGCTGCCCGCTGTGCCGCGGCCACCTGCTGGCGGCCTGCAGCGCCAAGGGATTCAGCCCACGCATCGCCCATGCGACCGACAACTCGGTAGCTGTGTTGGGCCTGGTAGCCGCCGGGGTCGGCATCGCCCTGCAGCCCAAACTGGCCCTGGAGCCACTGGAAGCGCCAGCGGGAACAGTCGTCCTCGACGTCCCCGGCAATGATCGCCGAGTGCGCGCGGCCTACCTGCGCGGATCGTCCGCGGTGCCAGCGATCGGCGCCACCCTTGAGGCGCTGCAGGCCGTTACTGCTGGGCGCCGCTAAGCCGCACCCAGGCAAGGGCTGAGCCTGTTGACCCTTCGACAGGCTCAGGGAACTGGGGCCAAAGCTCAGGAGACGGTCAGCCAGCGCAGGAGGGCGTCGCGGCAGGTGAACAGGTCGGCGACGGGGCAGAACTCGTCGTCGGCATGGGCCTTGCCCGGATCAGCCGGTCCGAAGTTCACCGCTGGCATGCCGAGGGCTGAGAAGCGGGCGACGTCCGTCCAGCCGTATTTGGCGCGCGGCTGACCGCCGACAGCTTGGACGAACTCCACTGCGATCGGACGATCCAGGCCCGGACGGGCGGCGGGGGCAAAGTCGATGAACTCGACCTCGAAGCCGTCGAACACCTCTTGGCAGTGGGCTTTGGCGTCCGCCTCGTCGCGATCGGGCGCGAAGCGGAAGTTCACCGTGACCGTGCAGAGATCGGGAATGACGTTGCCAGCGATGCCACCGCTGATCGCCACCGCGTTGAGGCCTTCGCGGTAGGCCAGGCCCTCGACGACCACTTCGCGGGCGGAGTAGGCGGCCAGCCGGTTGAGCACCTCGCCAGCGTCATGAATGGCGTTGTGGCCCAGCCAGGCCCGCGCTGAGTGGGCGGCTGTCCCTTGGGTGCTCACCAGGCAGCGCAGGGTGCCTTGGCAGCCACCTTCGACCACCGCACCGGTCGGCTCCATCAGCACCGCGAAATCCCCAGCCAGCCACTCGGGGTGCTGGGCGGCGATGCGGTTGAGCGAGTTGAGTTCGGCCTCGACTTCTTCGTGGTCGTAGAAGATCCAGGTGATGTCGCGGGTGGGTTCGACCAGTTGCGCGGCACAGGCAAGGGCGACCGCCACGCCACCCTTCATGTCGGCTGAGCCGCGTCCGTACACCCGATCATCTACAAGCCGGGAGGGCAGGTTGTCAGCCACCGGGACGGTATCGAGGTGTCCAGCGATCACCACTCGCTCAGCTCGGCCCAGCTCGGTGCGGGCGATCACGGTGTCGCCATCGCGGGTCACGTTCAGGTGCGGCAGCCCGCGCAGCGCGCCTTCGACCAGATCGGCCAGGTGACCCTCATTGCCGCTCACCGATTCGACGTCGATGATCTGGCAGAACAACTCGACCAGGTCGCCGGTCACCTCAAGGCTCATGCGGGCCAGCCTAGCGACCAGCGCCGACCGCGGACCTGAGGGCTGTGGGCGCGCCCAGGTAGGCTGGCTGGCATGACTCGACCCGCCCACGGTTGGGGTCTGGCCACCATCCACAGCTCTGGTCAGATCCTCGACACCTGGTTCCCTGCCCCCGCCCTTGGCGCCGCCGCTGCAAAGCAGCCGCCCCAGGCGCTGGTGGCCGCCCCCGATGCCGATCCTGATCGCGGGGTGCGCACCGAGGTGATGCTGGTCGAGATCGACCTGGACGCTCCTCCGGCCAGCGTCCCGGATGCCTACCTGCGCCTGCATCTGCTCAGCGCCCGGCTTTGCGCCCCGCGGACGATCGACCTGACCGGCCTTTTTGGGGTGCTGCCGAATGTGGTGTGGACCTCGGCCGGCCCCTGCGCGGTCGACGGCTTCGAGGACGTCCGGCTGCGACTGCGATCGACCCGTGGCATCGTCACCGTCTTTGGGGTCGACAAGTTCCCGCGAATGGTCGACTACGTGCTACCCAGCGGAGTCCGCATCGCCGATGCCGACCGGGTGCGCCTGGGCGCTCACCTCGCCGAGGGCACCACGGTGATGCATGAGGGCTTCGTGAACTTCAACGCCGGCACGCTGGGCACCTCCATGGTCGAGGGCCGGGTTTCGGCTGGGGTGATCGTCGGTGACGGCTCCGATGTCGGCGGTGGCGCGTCCATCATGGGCACGCTTTCGGGCGGCGGGTCGGAGCAGATCACCATCGGCGAGCGCTGCCTGCTCGGCGCCGAATCGGGCGTCGGAATCTCGCTGGGCAATGACTGCGTGGTGGAGGCCGGGCTGTACATCACCGCTGGCACCAAGGTCAGTCTGCCTGACGGCGAAGTGGTGAAAGCTGCTCAGCTCAGCGGACAGTCGAATCTGCTGTTCCTGCGGAACTCGATCACCGGTGCCGTGATCGCCAAGAACCGCGGCAGCCGCGCCGGGGTTGAACTCAACGCCGCGCTGCACGCCAACTAAGGCGGCCAGTGAGGTTATTCAAGGCGGTCGCGCTCACCCTGGCAGCAATCACCGTGGCGGTGGCAATCGTCGCGGGTGCGGTGGTCCTGTGGTCGAGCTACCAGAAGGTGCCCCTACCGATTGAGGATCGGTGTGAGGCGACCGCTGGCGGACGCACTACGGTCATCGACCCTGAGCAGGCCCGCAATGCGGCCGTGATCGCTGGCATGTCGATCAAGCGCGGGCTGAAGCCGCGGGCGGCGAGCATCGCTTTGGCCACCGCCTATCAGGAGTCGGATATTCGCAATCTCGACTATGGGCATGCCGATTCGATTGGGCTGTTCCAGCAGCGTCCAAGCAAGGGTTGGGGGACGATCGAGCAGATCATGGACCCTTGGTACTCCACCCGCTCGTTCTATCGAGTGATGGAGCGGATCAAGAACTGGGAGACCAGAGACATCAACGATGTCGCCCAGGCCGTGCAGCGCAGCGGTTACCCCGAGGCCTACCGCAAGCACGTCGATCGGGCGCGGACGCTGGCCAGCGCGCTGACCGGCGAGACTCCGGCCTCATTCACCTGCGTGGTCGGTAAGCCAGCCGCGGCCGATGCCGCCGGGATGCGTACCTTCTTGGCTAAGACCCTCGGCGACAAGGTGAGCATCACCACCACCGAGACTGGCTTGCAAGTGACCGCCCGTAGCACCAGGGATGCCTGGGCGGTCGCGCATTTGGCAATCGCGGCCAGCGGCGACTTCGGGCTCTCGTCAGTGCAGTTGGGCGGCTACTCCTGGACCCACACGACCAGCGGCCTGGCCTCCTGGGTCGGCTCCCCCACTGAGTCGGCCGAAGTGACCCTGACCTTCACTCAAGCCAGTCCCCGCTGAGCCTGTCGACCCTTCGACAAGCTCAGGGAACTGAACCCAAGTTGGCTGAGCCCGTCGAAGCCGCAAGTTGGCTGACCCTTCGACAAGCTCAGGGAACTGGGGTGGGCTCAGGGAACTGAACCCAAGTTGGCTGAGCCCGTCGAAGCCCCAAGTTGGCTGTCCCTTCGACAAGCTCAGGGAACTGGGGTGGGCTCAGGGAACTGAACACAAGTTGGCTGTCCCTTCGACAAGCTCAGGGAACTGAACCCAAGTTGGCTGAGCTCGTCGAAGCCGCTCAGCGAGCCGCAGCGGCAAGCAGACGATCGGCGGCCACAGCGATGCGCTCGTCGGTGCCGGTGAGGGCCACCCGGACGTACTGGGCCGCGGCAGCGCCGTAGAAGTCACCGGGGGCAACCAGAATGCCGAACTCGGCCAAGCGGTCGACGCTGGCGCGGCAGCCTTCATCACGAGTGCACCACAGATACAGCGAACCCTCGGAATGCTCGACACGAAGACCAATCGCCGCCAAGGCCGGCCGCAGCAGCTCCCGGCGGGAGGCGTAACGCTGACGCTGTTGGTCAACATGGGTCTGATCGGCCAAAGCCGCCACCATCGCGGCCTGCACCGGGGTGGGCATCATCAGCCCAGAGTGCTTGCGTACCTCCAACAGCGGCGCGACCAGAGCCGGGTCGCCGGCGACAAAACCGGCCCGATAACCCGCCATATTTGAGCGCTTCGACAACGAATGGACGGCCAGCAGCCCGTCCAGCGAACCGCCGTTGACTTCGGCGTTCAGCACGGAGACCGGCTCGGCGTCCCAACCGAACTCGCCGTAGCACTCATCGGAGGCGAGCACCGCGCCGACGGCTCGAGCTGCTTCCACCCAGGCGCGGGTTTCGGCGACGTCCAGAATGCGTCCGTGCGGGTTGGCCGGGGAGTTGATCCAGACCAGCTTCGGCGTCAGCTCGGCGAGCACCGAAGGATCGTCACTGGCCACCACTTCAGCGCCACACAGCTTGGCGCCCACGTCGTAGGTGGGGTAGGCGGTGGCCGGAATCACCACCACATCGCCCGGCCCCAACCCTAACTGGGACGGCAACAGGGCGACCAACTCCTTGGTGCCGACCACCGGCAGCACGCCGGTGTCGGTGAGCTCGACCGCAGCCCAGCGACGGCGAAGGTAGTCGATGATGGCCGCGCGCAACGCCAGCGTCCCCCAGGTGGTGGGGTATCCGGGCGCGTCGGCGTGAGCGATCAGCGCCTCGCGCACCACTTGTGGGGTGGAATCAACCGGCGTGCCGACCGAGAGGTCGACAATGCCGCCGGGATGGGCTGAGGCCCGTTGCCGGGCCCCAGCCAGAGAGTCCCAGGGAAAGTCAGGCAGCCGTGAGGCGAGCCCTCGACTCATTCCTTCGGGGGCAGAGCGGCGACCGTGGGGTGGTCACCGTCAAAAACGCCAAAGCTGGCAGCGCCACCAGGCGAGCCAATCTCGGCGAAGAACTCAGCGTTGATGGCGGTGTACTGCGCCTGCGCGGCGGGCACGTCGTCTTCGTAGAAGATGGCCTCGGTCGGGCACACCGGCTCGCACGCACCACAGTCGACGCACTCGTCCGGCTGGATGTAGAGAGTGCGGGTGCCTTCGTAGATGCAGTCGACCGGGCACTCTTCAACACAGGCCTTGTCTTTAACATCCACACACGGATCGGTGACCACGTAAGTCATCGGGACTCCTCACTTAGAGATACTTGCCTCGTCGCCAACTGTACGAGTCTTGAGGTGAAAAGGTAGTGGATCGCCACGTTCTCCAGCCACATACCCGCGCCAGTATTCGGGTTGTAACTTCCGCAGGCCCCGAGGAGCTGGTCGGCTGGGTGCTGGCCAGCGATGACGACCAGCTGAGCCTGCGAACACGCTCCGGTGAGCGTCAAGTGCAGTGGACGCAGGTCACTGCCTGCCGCAGTGTGGGGGTGCCCCGGGGCCGAGATCCGCTGCGGATGCCCACCGCCGAACTGAGCCAGCTGGCCGAACACGCCGGACTGAATGGGCGAAAATTCGTTACTCGGCTGTCCCAGCTATTGGACGGACGCGACCCCGTCGGGCCGGTTGGTGACGACGTGGCGCTGTTTGGGGAGTGGGCGGTGACGTCCGGGGAGGTCGAGCTGTTCGCCGCAGCGTGGTGGGCGGCCCAGGCTGATGCCCGAAATCTGCTAGTGATCACCGACGAGGCTCAGCGGGCCGCGGAGTTAGTGGCGCTGGGACTGGCCGAGGTCAGTTAGGCGCGACCTGGGGCAATTTCCCGACGGCACCGAGCTGGGAGACGATCACGCCGGTGACCATCAGGGCCGCGCCGAGGTAGCCGCGCAGGCCCATCGATTCGCCGAGGATGAGAGCTCCCCCGATGGCTCCGAACACCGACTCCATGGCCATGATCAGCGAAGCGTGGGTGGCTAGCGCGTCGCGTTGGCCGACGACCTGCAGGGTGAAGGCGATGCCGACGCTGAGGATGCCGCCGTACAAGATCGGGACCGCGGCGGCGTCCAACCCGGCAAACGGTGCCGGATCGAACAGCGGCGCCCCCAGCGCGCTGAGCAGCGAGCAGGTGACGAACTGCACCACGGCGAAGCGCAGCGCCGAGAGCCGGCCGCCGAAGTGGTCGATCACCAGAATCTGGCCGGCCCACACCAGGGTGGAGATGATCAGCAGCACCTCACCGAAGCCGATGGTGAACGCTTCGGTGACCGCGATCAGGTAGAGCCCGATCACCGAGGAGATCACGCCCATGATGGTCGCCAGGCTGCTGCGGTGACCGCGGAAAGCCACGATCACTGGGACGAACACCATGTAGAGCCCGGTGATGAAGGCGGCATTTCCGGCCGGGACGGTGCTCATCGCGGTTTGTTGCAGATTGCTGGCCACCGCCAGCAGCACTCCGGCGGCCACACCAGGCCCGAGGGCGGCGCGCCAGGTCTGGCGACGGCGCTCGCGGGGCACCCGCTTGGCTGCGGGGTGGGTGAGCAGGCGCCAGCCGATGATGCCCAGCACCACCAGCGCGCCCAGGGCGAAGCGGACGGCGTTGAAGCTGAACGGTCCGACATGTTCGGCGCCGATGCGCTGAGCGACGAACGCGAAGCCCCAGATCGCCGAGGCGAGCAGAAGCAGCAGATTGGCGCGGGTGCGCCGTCCGCCCAGAGCCCCCGAGCTGAATACCGTGGGCAACCTCAGCCGAGCCGGGAAAGCGCGAGCTTGGCGTGCGCGGCCACGTTTTCGGCGGTGAAGCCGTACTTGGCGAACAGCACGTTGCCGGCGGCCGATTCGCCGAAGTGGTCGATGCCGACGATTTCGCCGAGCTGGCCGACGTATTCGCGCCAACCGTTGGGCACGCCAGCTTCAACTGAGACCTTGGCCACGCCCTCAGGCAGCACGGCGGCGCGGTATTCGGCTGGCTGGGCGTCGAACCATTCCAGGCAGGGGGCCGAAACGACCCGGGTGCCGATGCCTTCGGCCTGCAGGGCGTCGCGGGCCTCAACGGCGACCGAGACCTCAGAGCCGGTGGCGATGATGACGACCTTGAGGTCACCGTCGGCGTCCACCAGGGTGTAGGCGCCCTTGGCGACTTCAGTGGCCGGAGCCACGCCGGCGGCGTCCCGATCGATGATCGGCAGGTCTTGGCGCGACAGGATCAGCGCGCTGGGGCGGTCGGCGTGGGCCAGGGCGAGGGCCCAGGCTTGGGCGGTCTCGTTGGCATCGGCCGGACGGATCACGTCGATGCCCGGCATGATGCGCAAGCTGGCGACATGCTCGATGGGCTGGTGGGTGGGGCCGTCCTCGCCAACGCCGACCGAGTCGTGGGTCCAGACGAAGATGCTGGGAATCTTCTGCAGGGCGGCCAGGCGCACTGCGCCGCGCATGTAGTCGGCGAAGACCAGGAAGGTGCCGCCGTAGGCGCGGGTCAGGCCGGTGTTGATCCCGTTGAGGACGTTGCCCATCGCGTGTTCGCGAATGCCGAAGTGGATGGTGCGGCCGGTGTAGTCGCCGACGAAGTCGTGGCTGGACTGCTCCGGGGGCAGGAACGACTTCTGGCCCTTCATGGTGGTGTTGTTGGATCCAGCCAGGTCGGCCGAGCCACCCCACAACTCGGGGACGGCCTCGGCGATGGCGCTGAGCACCTCACCGGAGGCGGCGCGGGTGGCCTTCTTGCCGGGGGCGAAGACGGGCAGCACGGCGCTGAGATCGGGGACTCCGCGGGTGACGAGCCGGTCGTAAAGGGCGGACTGTTCTGGGTTGGCGACGCGCCAGGCCTCGAAGGCTGGCGTCCATTCGGCCTTCGCGGCAGCGGCCCGGGCGGCGGCCTGGTTACGGGCGTTGGCCAGCACGTCCGCATCGTCGGGGAAGTTGACGGCCGGATCGAAGCCGAGTTCCTTCTTCAGCGCGGCGATTTCTTCGCCGCCCAGCTTGGCGCCGTGGACGCTGTGGTGACCGGCCTTGGTGGGCAGCGGCCAGCCGATGACGGTGGTCAGCTTGATGAAGCTGGGCTTGTCGGTGACGGCTTTGGCAGCTTCGATCGCCTCGAACAGGGCGTGGACGTTTTCGGTGTAGCCGGTGCCGCCGTTGGTCCAGTCGACGGTCTGGACGTGCCAGCCGTAAGCGGCGTAACGGGCGGCAACATCTTCGGTGAAGGCGATCTTGGTGTCGCCCTCAATGGAGATGCGGTTGTCGTCGTAGATGAGGACGAGGTTGCCCAGCTTCTGGGCGCCAGCCAGCGAGGACGCCTCGGCGGCGGGGCCTTCCTGCATGCAGCCGTCCCCGGCGATGGCGTAGACGATGCGATCGAACGGCGAGGGCTGATCGAGCGGAGTGTTCGGGTCGAGCAGGGCGCGCTCGCGGCGGGCGGCCATCGCGAAGCCGACTGCGTTGCCGATGCCGGCGCCCAGCGGGCCGGTGGTCACCTCGACGCCAGCGGTGTGGCCGTACTCGGGGTGGCCTGGGGTCAGCGAGCCCTCGGTGCGCAGCGCCTTGAGATCGTCCAGTTCGAGGCCGAACCCGGCCAGGTAGAGCTGGGTGTATTGGGTGAGCGAGGAGTGCCCAATGGAGAGGACGAAGCGGTCGCGTCCGAGCCACTTGGGGTCGGCCGGATCGTGGCGCATCACCTTCTGGTAGAGCAGGTACGCCAGCGGGGCCAGTGAAATTGCGGTGCCGGGGTGGCCGTTGCCGACCTTCTCAACCGCATCTGCCGCCAGGATGCGGGCGGTGTCTACCGCGCGCTGGTCTAGCTCGCTCCAGGTGAACTCGCTCATCTACTTCAGCCTTCCCTCATGACGCACCGCCTGGCCCGCCGTTGGGCCAGGTGACAGTTTTTCACATGTGGGGCTTGGGGTGGGGTGGGCCGATGTTAGGCTCCGCGCAAAGAACGAGGAGCAACAGTGCCAACAGAGTCCGTCCAACTCGCTTTGGCCGCTTGGCGCGCCGCAGGTCTTGGTCACGGAGGCATCTATTTGAGTACACCCATCACCACTGGCCTCGAAGCGTACCGGCTGGTGGAGCGCCTCCGCGCAGACGACTTCGAAGCTGCCCGCAAGCGGCACCCCGATTTGTGGGCGAGCGTCGTTCAGAAGCCAAACGAAGACTCCGCCGAAAAGGCAGCGGGCGCCTTACGGAAGGCAAACCGAGGGCTAGTCGTGGTCAACCCGGCAGCCGTACACATCACAGGATGGCACCAGCCAGACTACGACCACCTCTGGTCTTCCCTTTTAAACACATTCCGACCGCAAGTCGCAGTTATGGATGGGTGGCAATTCAGTCGCGGGGCACGACTAGAGATCGCACTCGCCATCGCGGCCGGTCTCCCCGTGACGGATCAACGGGAGCGTCCGATGAGCACCGAGGAGCTTAGTGACATTGCGGCGTCAGCTGATGCAACGATCAATTCAACACACCTCTGGTCAAGCTACGCTGAAACCCTCCCAGATATCACCGGATAACGACCGCAGGGCGGTACCTTCTTCTCATGACCACGAAGGAAGGTGACTTGCCCACGACACTCGATCTCCTCAAGGACTCGTACAAAGAGCTCCTCGATGCCACGAAACACCAAGACGACAAGGTGGGCCGACTCTTAACCGCCACTGCGTTCCTGGCTGCCGCCGGAATTTCGATAGCAAACCTCTCCGGAAGCGCGGTGCACGCCCCGCTGAAGGCCGGGGCATCACTGATACCCAGCGTCCTGGAGATGGCCATCGTTCCCTTCCTTCTCCTTGTCGCACTTGCGGCGGTCAGCCTAATACACGGTCTATCTACCCCGGTGAGGATCCCGTCGTTCTCCGCCGAAGGCAAGCCCCACGGGAAACCCGCCGTCTCCCAGCTGTTTTTTTTCGACATTGCCCGATACTCCCTGCATGAATGGCAAGACAAGTGGGGCGTGGGGGAATCAGCGCGCGCTACCCTGACGAACGAGCTTGGCCCAATGTACGTTCGAGAAACTCACAATCTAGCGATACGTGCCGATTTCAAGTATCACCGCACGCGCGAGGCGGTCGCAATTCTAAATTTGGCCATTCTCTTCTTCGGCGCATCGGTAGTACTCGCCATTTCCGCGACGGGGTATTCCGGCTGCACCCCGGGCGCATGCCCCGAGTTAACACTCGGCGCTGGCACTCGCTTTGCATTAGGGCTATACGCGGCGGGGTGGGTGCTGATTGCGCTCCTGACACAGTTCAGGAACGGCCGCCTAGATTCAAAAAAACTGGTGAGGCTGGCCGATTGGGAATCTGGCTTGTGGCGGCGCGCAACCGCCGGGCGCAGTTACGTGGCCCTCTCTTCCCTGATCGTCATGTGCGCCATCTGGCGCCCCGATCTAGACAGTCCAAACTGGCTCAGTTTCGCACCGGCAGCAATTGGCTTCGCCACGCTAGCGACCCAACTCGTGGCGCGCTTCGTGAAGAGCCAGCCCTGGCGCGAGCGTCGAGCGGAGGAAAAGCTGGGGGCCACAATTCATATCCTGATGAATGGAACCTATGTTGTTCTCGCCACAGCTTCCGCCCTTACCGGCCAATATGGACTCTCGCTCGCCGCTGCAACAGCAATACCCGTAGGGCTGTCCCTTACTGACTGGCTTTCAACCTCGAGTGCCTTATCTGACCGGGCGACGGCGCGCCTCGACCGGGGTCAGAAGGATGCGGCGGGTTGGCACTACAAGCGCCCCTAGATGAGGGCCAGCAGTTCATCGAAGCCCCCCGCCAAGACGATGTCGGGGTTGGGCGGCTTCTGCCGCCTCAACTCCTGCTCACGCGCCTCAACTGCCCCACTCCAGTGCGAAACACTGTCAAGAAGCCCCAATTCCTCCCGACCCGCCGTTGACCCATACCTCGCGTAGGCAGCTATGCAACCCGCATCGCGCGCCATCGCCACATCCTTCTGGAGTGAATCTCCAACATAGACTGCACGCAAGAGATCCGTCCCGTGCCGCTCCACTATTTCAACCAACAGCCTCGGGTTAGGTTTCCGAATCGACTCATCAAGTTCGTGAATCTTCGTCGCCTTAAGGCCCACCCGCGGGCCGACATCAACGGATTTCTCGCCTTCAGGCCACCCATGATCTCTTGTGCAATACACGTGATCAACTACCCCGTCGAGACCAGTGTGAAGCACCCTTCTAGCGGTCCAATAAGACCTGGATTCCGAGTATGCAACTATCGTCAATCCCGCGGCCTTGAATTCAAGCAGGGTTTGATATACCCCCGGATACAGCTTGGTCTCACCATCGCGCGCTCTTCGAAATTCGTCCAGCACCTTTCCGATTTCCCGCTCGTGCACATCATCCATTTTCGCCATGACCGAGGGGAGTTCAAGAAGAAGGTTGGAGTACTCGATGGCATTTCGCTCCTGGTGCACCTCACGTATTTCACGGAGGAGGAGTTGCGGCGCCAGGTTGAATGTCTCTGATGTGCGCCGCACAAGAACCTCGAACGAACGGCTCCATATAGTGAGCCAGTCCCACAGCGTGTTATCAAGGTCGGTAACCAGCAGGTCCAGTTTGGGTTCGCTCCTTTTCACATGCCTCAGCCTAGTCTCCGCCCCTGACAGTCGGCCTCGCGCACACCGCGCCTCACATGTCGCCGTCGGTGCTCCACATGCGGGGTACCAATGGTGTGCCGGTTACCGGCAACGTCACCCACGACTACGCCTCCAGGTACTGCTTCCAGCAGGGATACCGGCGTGCGGGTGCGCGGCAAGCCCAAGCCGAGCAGCCGGCCGCCTCTGTCGCCAAGGCGAGGAAAGGCGGCCGTCGCCCTGGGTGCTGCGGTGGCATTGAAGGGTCGTTGCGCATCAGGATCGAGGGTATGCGCCCTATGTGCTGCGCTAGCCGAGTTGAGACTCGTGAGCCTGATTTCACCGCGCAGCATCGGCGAGCCCGTCGGTTGCGACGGCTTCCCACGCCTCGGCGTCGCCGGAGGCTTCCCACTCGTCCCAGGCAGCGCCGTATGCGTCCTCCAGCTCAGGGTTGGCGAGTTGCCTGATCGCCGCTTGGATGGCCGCAGATCGTGACTTCAAGCCCAAAGCACGGGCGTAGGAATCCAACGCCGCCAGGTCGGCTTCCGACAGACTCACACTCAATCTCACCTGCCCCATGCCACCAGCGTAGAACCGCTGGCGCTACCCCCGATTGCCGCGGGTTCTCGAACCGCGTTTGCGATTCGCTTCTACTTGGTGGGTATTGCGTCAGAGTTCGCGACGGCGGAGCAGCGATCTGATCGCAAAGTCGCGCCGTAGCCGCGGGTCGGTGAGGCCGTCAATGATGACCGCCGCGCCACACCAGTGAGCCCTGGCCAGAGTCGTGATCGCGTGGGCCGCGAAGAGCTGCCCGCCGGTGTCGATCCAGTCGTCCACGAAAAGCACCCGGGCACCGGACGGGATCAGTCCGGCAGGGACGCCAAGTTCGAGATTCCGATCTCGGTAGTCGGGGGGCGTGTGAGCGGTCAACCAGGAATCCCCGTCCGAATTTCGAGTCACTTCTTTGCGGAGCTCGATGAGCCCGATGCGCAGCTGGGTGGCAACCAGCGAGCCCAGCAAGGTGCCGCGCGATTGGGGTGCGATTACGAGTTCGGGGTTTTCGCCTGCGACGAGGTCAGCTAGGGCCGGGCCGAGACCCGCGAGCAGCTCGGGGTCACGAAACCAGCCGGACTGGCCGAACTCGCCCGGCCGATAGTGGTCCCGCAGGAGTTGACCGAATCCAGCAGGCGCCACCTTGGGTCGTGGTCCCCGGTGCTTCATGGTCATCGCCACAGCATTCCATCTCGTTGGCGTGTAGTCGTGTTGCAGATGGCCAATAGACCCAGCTGCCCGTAGCCGACCTTCCGGGTGCAGTTGCATCCCCGTAGGCTCATTGCGTGCTCAGGCTCGATGTCGATCTCGAGCGGCTGATTCTGGACGCCATCGACTCGTAGCCACCACCGGAACGGGCCCACTCCCAGGTCCTCGATCGATCCCGATTGCGCCACCGGGGCGTGCCTCAGCCGGGGAGCAGATACGGCTCAAGCACGAGGCGCAGGAGGCGTTCGCCGTCAGCGGTCTCAACAGAGGTTCCCGACATCTCCCCCACAGCCAGCCACGTCTCGGCGATCACCCACAACGCCTGAATGAGGTCGGCAATGCCTTGGTCGCTGAGGGGCCGAAGGACTCCGTCCGACCGCCACCGGCGAGCCAGAGCATCGAAAGCTGCGGTTCGGCGAGCCCGCACCGTGCGGTACTCCGCGGCCAAGATGGGGTCACCGTGGAGCAACCCGAGGAGCTCGCGACCCAGGAACGCGTAGCGATGCGACAGGGCCGCGCCAGCCGCCAATCGCTTCAGGAGTTCAGCTGGGGCCACGTCCATGAGGTTGGCGTCGCTGCCGCTCCACATTTCTTCGTACGCTCCCGCGAAGCCGGCATAGAGCTCCCGAACGATCTCGTCCTTGTCGCTGAACCAGTAGTACAGGTTGCCGGGGCTGATGCCGGCCTGAGCAGCGACGTGATTGGTGGTCACCGCCGACGTCCCGCGCTCATTGAACAGCTCCAGGGCCGCTTCAAGGATTCGGTCACGCGTTCGGCGTGCGCTAGTGGTGGTCGGGGTGCGCAACATGCTTAGAGCATAAGCACTACTGGGCTGAATCGATACCTGGACCCCGGGGACGGCATCGGACACCGCAGCGTCGACCCTGTCACCCACACGCGGCGACCAACCTCTCAATTAGAGCTTGCACTCTAATTAGAGTATGGTTACTAATCGGATCGAGACGCTTCCACCCGGCGACCCTGATCCTCCCTGCCTAGTCAACGAAGGAGTGCCACCGTGACGAAGCGTCCGGGCCAGGAAGTCCCGCCCACCGCGTCAGACCCTGAGACCGTGCCCCGAACGCGGCTGAGTCGCCGCGCCTTGCTGGGAATGGTCGGTGCCGGAGTCGGCACGTTGGCCGTGGCCGGAGCGGCCGGCTTGACGTGGAAGGCCGTCGAAGGCGGGGTGTTCGCCACGGGAACCGGCCCGGCCTACGCCGCTTGGGACGCACTCGACGCACCAGGCGACGCCACCCTGGCCCTGGTCAGCGCGGCGGTCCTGGCGGCCAACGCCCACAACACCCAGCCCTGGCTTTTCTGGGTCAGCCCTGACCGCATCGACCTGTTCGCCGACACGACCCGCACTATCGGCGCCATGGACCCCCTGCTGCGTGAGCGGGACCTCAGCCTCGGGTGTGCGCTGGAAAACCTGGTTCTGGCTGGCCCTGCCCAGGGCCTGGCAACCACAGTGGCCCTGCTGCCCGAGGCGAGCGACCCGACCTACATCGCCCGCATCAACCTGCGCGCTACAGCTGCTGCCACCTCACCGTTGTACGCCGCCATCGCGAATCGCCACACCGACCGCAATGCGTACGACACCTCCCGGGCCGTGGCCCCAGCCCAGCTCGACGCGCTCGGCGCCCTCGTCGACACCCCCGATGTCAGGCTCGTCTGGTTCACCCGCGACGCCGAGAAGGCCGCCTTCGGCGAACTCACCCTGCGCGCCACCGAGGCGATCATCACCGACCCACAACAGTCAACCGACGACTACGCCTGGTACCGCAGCAGCTGGGAGGAGATCCAGACGAAGAAGGACGGCATCACTATCGACCCGTCTGGCCAATCAGCACTGATCCGTGCCCTGTCGAAGATCATCCCGGTCACCCAGCAGCAGAACAACGACGGGTGGCTCAACGGGATGCGCACGATCCAGGTCCCGACAGCGGCCGCCTTCGGTGCCATCGTGGTCCGCAACCCGGCGGACCGCACCCAGCGACTGGCTGCTGGTCGCGCCTGGCAGCGCTTACACCTCTCCGCGACCGACGCAGGCCTGGCAGTGCAGCCGCTATGCCAGGTGCCCGAACGCATCGACCGCGAGACCTCCGCCGGACTGCCGGCCGACTTCACAACCGCGATGGCCGCGCTGTTGCCGTCGGGGACCCACGCCGTCATGACGTTCCGGATCGGGTACCCAACTATGACTGCACTGCCCAGTCCCCGCCGCCCCGCGTCCGAGGTTCTGCTCTGACCCGACCAGCAGAGGATGCTTGGATAACGGTGTGATGACACGCCTCCTTGCTGCGCTCGATCGCATCAACCAGCGCCACCCGTGGTCACACAACGACGCCTTCTCGGGATTCGTCCTGCGACATGCCAAGCGAACCATTCGCGAAGGTGGAACAACCGCCCTCGACGTCGGCTGCGGCACTGGAAACCTGCTCCGCCGGCTGGCCCCGCTCTTTCCCCAGGTAGTTGGCGTTGAAGCGCACCCCGAGACTGCCGCGCGGGCCGCCGCAGCAGTCCTCCCATGGCCGACCGTGACAGTCGTGAATGCGCCCTTCCCAGCTGATTCCCACCTCTACGACTTCGTGTCCATGGTTGCAGTGCTCCAGCACCTCCCCCTCGTAGGAGGGATCAAAGCTGCACGCGCAGCAGTCGCACCTGGCGGGCGGCTGGTCATCGTGGGCGTCTATCGCGAGGAAGCGGCCGACGCGCCATTCTCGTTCATTTCGCTTGCGCTCAACCCACTCATCGGGCTCCTGCGACACCCGCAGCCGTCTGTCCGACTCCCACAGGGCATGTCTGCACCAACCGCCAGCGCCACCGATTGCTACCAGCAGATCAAGGAAGCCCTCAAAGCTGAACTGCCTGGAGTGAAGGTCCACCGGACGCTGTTCTGGCGATACCTCGCGATCTGGCAGAACCAGCGGTCGCGAACTGCATGACGCTCCAGATTCGGGTGAGCGCCGATGACCCGACACCGCCCTACGAGCAGCTGCGACGTCAGATCGTCAACGCCCGACCCCCGAGCAGCCGACCCACAACTGGACTGAGCAGCTTGGCCGAATCCTTGGTCGGCCAGGCGAGACTGACCGGAGCATCCCCTGAACCTGAGATCCACGGAAGAATGTCCGGCGACATTGACTCACCCGATGGCGATGATTACCCTGGAAACAGGCATCGAAATGCCCATCACGGGTAAATCGATTGGCTTCACAACGCTAACCCACCCCATCGGTCAGCCACAAGACTCTTTACCTTCATTCCGGGCGACGTCGTCGCGGGAGTCAGAGGAGACTCTCCGGTGCGATTGACACGCTGCAGGCGGGCGAGATCCCCCAACTCACCTTGTCACAGCCAGTTCTCCCGGCTCGTGGGTAAGGTGCCGCCCGCCCCTGTTGTTCGCCTCATAAACCCAAAGGGTGCCAGCTCACAAACCCTCACTCTAAAACCATCCACAACACCCCTGCCTTCTATCGAAGGCCAATGGAAAGTGAGCAGAAAATGAGCGTTCGAGATTTGGCCGTAGAGTTTTGCCGAAGCTTTTCGACGGTGATGGCAGCCGACAAAGACAGCTTCCTGGCCCGCATCAACGACAACCGACTAGGTGCACGGCTCGGCACTGCGGGGCCCATCCTGGACTTCGGGAAGGTCCTCGATCTGGACTTCCGCTCAGCTCGCGAGATGGCCCAGATCACCAACTTCACCTACTCCGAGCTGCATGACATCCCAACCCCGGTGATCGCCTACGACGCCACCTGCCGCAATGAGAGTGCCACCGCTTCGCAAGACGTGGAGATCTCTTACGCCAAGGAACTGTCGGAGAGCTACAACTTCTCCTTCTCCGAAGAAATCAAGCTCGGCGCCAAGGCATCCTTCAAGGCCGGCCTGCCATTTATCGGTGAAGCCCGCACCGAAATCTGGGGCGAGATCAGCGCCGGCGCGACCCAGGGTTGGTCGAAAACCGAGACCAGGACGTGGACCGGCAAAATCACCGTGCACCTCGCCGCTGGCGATTCGGCGCACATCGAGGTGGCCATCAGCAATGACACCATCAATTCCGGGTTCAAGGCCCAAGCCGTGCTGGCACCCGGCGTGTGGCTCATGGTCCATGGGTACACCACCCCCGATCACTCCTCAGGGGTGGACTGCTGGCTTCTTGTCGACGCCGTCTTCACCAATGACGAGGTCGATGCGGCGGCCGTCCCGATTTCCGGGCACTTCAAGGGCGTCGAGGGCGTGAGCATGAGCTCGAAGACCACGCCGCTGTCAGCCCTGAACTGAGTTCAGGCGCTGGGGACGGTTCCGACTTGCGCAGCGCAGATTGGAACCGTCCCCGCCTGTGCCGGCTAGCACCCAAACGAAGCGATGCTGGCGCAGCCTCGCCTCACCTCGCGCTTCACAAAGGTCGAGGACGTACTACTCATTCCTGGATTCGCCCATACCAGCGCCATGGCCGCATGCTCCAGCTGCTCGCGCCTCACGACTGAAGGCCCTCCAGCACCTTGATGCGCTCCGATTGAGGCAGTAGCCCCCCAAGCGGCGACACCTCGCGCATTTCTATTGAGTCCACGTCCAGACCGGTGAGCACTCGACGAATGCCGGGCACGTCGCGGCGCTCCACCATGCCCGCCCAACGCTCCAAATTTCGTTCGTGCGGTTGGCCTTGGGTGCTTACGCGCAGCCGGTTGAGATTCTCAACAATGGTGGGCAGCCAACCCTCCAGCGAATCGCGATCCAGGTGTGTGGAAAGCTGACGATGCAGGCCCCAACTCCGCCTCATCGAGCGGCTCAACTCCACCTGGACCGGACGCCGCAGGACCTCCAGCCGGTAGCCCATACATGACAACAGCCGCTCCAACTGCTCGTCGCTCATCTCGATTCGACCCGACAAGAACTGGCTGATGCTGGGCTGGTGCACCCCGCTTACGCGCGACAACTCCGACTGGGAGGTGCCAGTCCTCGTCATCGCCTCGCGCAGGGTCTCACGTCCATCACTCACAGCGACGATCATAGCACCTCTAGCTATAGGCAGGCGGGGGCCGCATCACCTCAAAATGATGTAGCGCGTCGGCCAATACCAGGTACTGCGCGCGTCACAGCGGCACCGCCTCGGCCAACACCCGATCACGCAGGTGCGGCTTCAGCGCCGAATCCGGCACCAAGTCGACAGCAACACCCACGACATGGCTGATGTCGCGCTCCAAGCGTCCCAACTGCATCAGGCTCAGCGGCCTGGACGCGGTGAACAGCAGGTCGATATCAGAGGCGTCCTGATCCTGCCCGGTGGCAACCGAGCCAAAGACGCGTACGTTGCCACCGCCAGCCTCACCCACCAACCGCTGAATGACCCCGGCCTGCTCCCGCAGCCGCCGACCCAATGGCGAGGTGCCGTGAAATCGCAGTAGGCGCGAGACCTCAGGCTGACTGCGACCGATCTCGGCCGCGATCTGGGTCTGCGTCAGGCCCGCCGCGGACGCGGCCCGAACGGCCTGCACCAGCTCGCCCCGGGCTTGCCGGACAGTCGCGTCACATCGATGCGCAATCTGTGCCAAGGACTCCGTCATTTCACGATTATAATATCTGCTATATCAAGCGCTTCTCCCAGTCAGCAAAGCCCGCCATTTGGGTTGACCTTCACGTTGCGGCAAGGTTTTCACTGAGGGACGGAGGTGGTTGAGATGACCCAGGATGGAATCGAAGACGTTGTCGACCGGCTGAAGGCTGCCCTGCAGGCCGAGCCTGCCTCAGCCCGACTGCAGACGGCGCTGGCCGCAGGCCTGCGTCCCAACGACCGCTATATCGACCCGTTGGTCGAGCGATTCACCGTCGAACCGGACTTCTTCGTACGCGACATGCTCACCTGGGCGCTGATCCAGCATGATCCCACGCTCACTCTCGAGCGCGTCCTGCCCGAGCTCAGTTCGGTCTTCCCACAGGCTCGCGCTCAGGCGCTGCACACGCTGTCCAAGATCGGCGATCAGCGCGCCTGGCCGGCCATCACCACCGAACTCCTCACCGACGCCGAGGACGAAGTCGCTCGGACGGCCTGGCGCGCGGCCGCCACGCTGGTGCCGGATGGCGAAGCAGCTGCCCTCGCCGAGGTGCTCGCCACCCAGTTCGCCCGGGGCGATCGCACCACCCAGCGCAGCCTCAGTCGCGCCCTGGCCGCCCTCGGCGACGTCGCCACCCCAGTGATCAAGAAGGCGAAGCGGCGCCGAAACCCCGCCGTCCGCACCCACGCGATCGCCACCGAGAAGCTGATCAAGAACCCCGACGCTGGCTTCGACGTGGCCATCGAGGCTGCCCAACGGATCGTCGCGCTGCGCGGCGCCCCGCTTGTAGATCACGTCGCGGAGTAGCCGCTCAGGATCGGCCAACCGAGCCCGCGAGCCCAGCCAAGCGCACCTTCACGCCGCGAGATCAGCGCCAACTCGCCAGAAGCCTGGCTGCTCAGCGTCCCTCCGGTAGCGTCGCGGCATGCGCATCTTCTCGCCCGGCTGGGCAACAGACCTCGCCGTCCTAGAGCAGACCGGCTCCGTCATTGAGGACCACGGGGACCACCTGGTCGTCCGCACCCCGCACAACCCAGACTTCCACTGGGGCAACTGCCTATTCGTCACCGACGAGGACGCGGTGGACCAGGCAGCAAGGTGGGTCAGCGCCTTCAGGTCGGCCTTTGCCGAAGCGAACTGGGTCGCGATCGGTTTGGCCCGGATGCCCGACGACCAGGACGCCTGGGTCGCCCAGGGGCTCGACCTCGAACTCGACGACGTCCTCACGACACGCACCTTGCCCCGGCAGACGCCACTTCCCGAGGGTTACACCGTGCGCCGCCTCAGCGGGCAGGACTGGGTGCAACACGTGGCCCTGTCCGTGCAGGAGAACGACCGAACCGGTGATTACGAACCGGAGCTACATGAGCGATTCGCCCAGACGCGGGCCCAAACTCGTCGAGCACTCTCCGAGCAGGACCTCGGAGCATTCTTCGGCGCCTTTGCCGACGGCATTCTCGTCGCCGACCTGGGCATCGTCCGGTGCGGCACCACGGCGCGATACCAGAGCGTCGGCACCAACCACCAGCACAGGGGGCGCGGGTTGGCCTCCCACCTCCTCGGCATCGCCGCACAGTGGGCCGCCGATGCTGGCTGCGACCGATGGGTCATCGTCACCGAGGCCACCAACCCGGCCGGCCGCGTCTACCGCCGCGCTGGGTTCGAGCCCGACACCGGCAACGCCCAGGCGTACCGCAAGCCGCCGCGCTAAAGCCGCGCCACCACCTCCGAGCCGTCAACGCTTCTGTCTCATAGTCCGGCCGCGCGCAGCAACTCCCAAGCCTCAATGGAGCCGCGGTCGACCAACTCGTCCAGGTTCGGAATGCCGACCTGGCGCAGGCCAGCAGCAAGCCTGGGGCCGACGTTGACGACTTGTTCCAGTTCGTCTGACAGGTCCGCGTGCCTTTGATCGATATGGAAGTGATTCAGGCTGGCAGCCGGGCGGCGTCCCGCAATGGCAGAGGCACGGCCGAACCAACTCGGTCACCGCGTCCCGAAAGAGCCACCGTCGCAACGGCCACCAACACCGCGAAGATCACCGTGAGATATCCCGCCCCCGGCGGGGAGTCCCAGTTGGCGTCGCTCAAGGCGCTGACAGCGAAATACTCCGCCAGCTGGTGAACGAAGCCAGTGGCGGTGGCCACCAGCACCACAATCGCCGCACGCGCCAGCAGCGGGCCCCGCACCCCGGCGACAGCCAGCGCAATCAGGGAAACGGGCACGCTCAGCTCCAGCACAACCCAGAGAGTTGAGACAGCCGGGTCTGCGGGGGGCCCCGACATCAGGGAGGCCATCACCGCCTCGGCTACAACTGCAATCGCCAACACTCCTGGGAGCGCGGCGATCAACCTGGCGAACAACGGCAGCCGCAAAGCGGCTAACACCACCAGCCACGAGGCGGCGAACAGCAGGGCAGCCGCCACTCCCAGCGAGCCGATGACCGTCCAGCCCGCTCCCGCGTCCGGCAACTGGAACATTGGCGCTTGGTCCATCGCGACTAGGCACTGATTGGAGAACTCAGGCACATAGCGACCGCCGTTGAAGACGCTGCCAGTAAGCATGCTCCCCCAGCAGGGCTGCCAGTAGAGCGAAACCGCAACTGCTTCGATCAGGGCACCGAGTGCAATAAGAAGCCCCGCAATCACCCAGTACCTACGATTCCGGTCCATTCGAGGAGCCTAGGCCACCGGTTGACGGTCACGGAAGCGCCGCTCCAGCACGAAGACGGCAGCCCAGGCCATCGCAGCGGTGACGATGGTGAACGGTGAGGTGGGGAAGATCAGCATCAGCGCGAAGTTGGCCGTGTTGTTGAGGGCATGCAGCAGGGCGACCAGCGCGATCGAGTTGCTTTGCTCATAGACCAGACCGGTGATCCACGCCATCGCGACGATGCTCGCGGTGAAGCCAGCGATCGTGAAGATCATCACCAGGCCAAGCTGCCAATACAGAATGACCATCAGCGGGTAGTGCCACACCGCCCAGATGAGCCCCACCTTCCAAGCCGCTCCCCACAGGGTGGACTCGTTTCGCCGCAGCGTCGGCTGCAAATAGCCACGCCAGCCGAACTCTTCCGTGCCGCTGGTGACCAGGTTTGAGGCCAGGTAGGTGGCTATCGCTGCGAGCGCAACGCCGACCGATATCCCCGCCGCTGGTACACCGCTGGCCGCAGTGAGCACGAAGGCCGGGACGACCAACACGATGGGCACCAAGACCGCGATGAGCACGCTCTGCAAAGTGGGCCGACCCCACACGGGACGGTATTGGCGGGCGGCGAGATAGCCGAGCAGTGGCCCGAACACGGCCAGATCAAACATCAGCTGCGGTAGGAAGCCGGGCGAGCCCGCGCGTCCGGCAAGGCTGAAGATCGTTCCGCTGGTGCTGATTGGCGTCTGCTGCACTAGTCCGAGCCACCAACCGGCGATCCAGAGCGCCCACGTCCAACCGAAGCTGATCGCCAAATAGACCACGGTCCGCGTACGTCCGATCACGCCAAGGATGCTAGTCGCGTTCCGCGGTTGCCGCGGGCGAAACCGTCCTCAATCTGCGCAGCGCGAGGGTCCGTCCCCGGTGAGCAGCTCATGGGAACCGTCCCCGGTGAGCAGCTCATGGGGACGGTTCCGATGCGCAGCTCAGGGGGACGGACCCCAAAGCAGCGGCTGCTAGGAGATCTTGCGGCGATAGGTCACGATCGCCAGCACGTAGGCGACCACGAGGATGCCAACACACCAGGCCAACGCGATCCAGCTGTCGGCGCCGACCGGCCGGCCAGCGAGCAGGTCGCGAATCGTGTTCACGATCGAGGTCACCGGCTGGTTCTCAGCGAACCAACGCACCGGGCCGGGCATGGTTTCGGTGGGCACGAAAGCCGAGCTGATGAACGGCAGGAAGATCAGCGGGTAGGAGAACGCACTCGCCCCGTCCACGGTCTTCGCGCTGAGGCCAGCGATCACCGCGAGCCAGGTCAGCGCGACAGTAAACAGGATCAAGATGCCGGTCACCGCGAGCCACCCCAGGAAGCCAGCCCCCGAGCGGAAGCCCATGAGCAGGGCCACCAGCACGACCACCACCAGCGAAATCAGATTGGCCACCAGCGAGGTAAGGACGTGCGCCCACAGCACCGCCGACCGGGCGATCGGCATCGAGTGGAATCGTTCGAAGATGCCGCCCTGCAGGTCAAGGAAGAGTCGATAGGCGGTGTAGGCGATGCCGGAGGCGATGGTGATCAACAGAATGCCGGGCAGCAGGTAAGCGACATACGAATCCGTACCGGTGCTGATCGCGCCGCCAAAGACGTAGACGAACAACAGCATCATCGCGATCGGCGTGACCACGGTCGTGAGGATCGTGTCGAGGCTGCGCGTGACGTGCCTAAGGGATCGTCCGGTGAGCACGGCGGTATCGCCGAGGAAGTGGTTGGTCATCACAGCCCCTTACTCTCGCTGCGGCTGCTGCCGTCGACGGCAGACCCGTCGGCACCGACGATGGCGAGGAAGACGTCTTCGAGCGTCGGCTGCTTCTCCACATATTCGACCGTCGCTGGCGGCAACAGCGCCTTGAGCTCGGCCAGCGTGCCGTTCACGATGATCCGGCCCTCGTGCAGAATCGCGATCCGATCAGCCAGCTGTTCGGCCTCGTCCAGATACTGCGTAGTTAGTAGGACGGTGGTGCCACCGGCGGCAAGTTCGCGGACGGCCTGCCAAACCTCAAGGCGGGCCTGCGGATCGAGCCCGGTGGTCGGCTCATCAAGGAAGATGACTGGCGGATCGCCGATCAGGCTCATCGCGATGTCGAGGCGGCGGCGCATCCCGCCGGAATAGGTCGCCACCCGTCGTCCGCCGGCTTCGACCAGAGCGAACCGCTTCAGCAGGCCGTCCGCGATCAAGCCAGGGTCTTTGAGATGCCGCAGCCGGGCAATCAGAATGAGGTTTTCCCGGCCGGTGAGGATCTCGTCGACCGCCGCGAACTGCCCAGTGAGGCTGATGGACGCCCGCACTTCAGCCGCCCGAGTGGCCACCTCGAAGCCGTTCACTTCAGCGCCCCCTGCATCGGCCTTCAGCAGCGTGGCCAGGATTCTGACGATCGTCGTCTTGCCCGCGCCGTTCGAGCCGAGCAGGGCGAAGATGCTGCCGCGCGGCACCTCAAAATCAACCCCGCGCAGCACGTCCAGTTCCTGGTAGGACTTCGTCAGCCGTTGGACGCGAATCGCCGGCGCGGCCGCCACCTGGATCATTTCGGACCACCATCGCCTGATTGCTCGGCGCTCTCGATGGCAGCTAGGAGGCGATCGCGTTCCTTGTTGATCCACCGACCTTCGGAGTAGTTCTCGAGGAAGGTCTCAACGAACTCCACCGGGTCTTCGCCAACGATGGCCCGAATCGGGGTGCCATCGGCCGCGCTCTGCTCAAACAGGTCGGCCAGATCGTCGAGCATCCGCACCAGAACGTCCCCTTTGGTGATCCCACCGAAGTAGGTCAGATAGCGCTCAATGGCGTTGATCGCCGTGCGATAGCTGGCGGGAAGACCTTCCACGCGAGCTTTGTACTGCTTGTAGCGCCGCTTCTCTTCGATCGAGCCGGTGACCAGCTCTACCCAACGTGCAGCCATTTCTACTTGCCTCCTTCGTGGAGCTGTTCCAGTCGATCTGCGAGGAAGCTCCACGTCCTCCAGAACTCGTCGAGGTAGTCGCGTCCGCTCGCATTCAGCGAGTAGACCTTGCGCGGCGGGCCTTGCGTCGAGGCCACCTTTTCCACGTCAACCAGGCCCCGCTGTTCGATCCGCACCAGCAGCGCGTACACCGTGCCTTCGGCGATCTCAGTGAGACCCTGCTCGCGTAACCGGGCGGTGATCTCGTAGCCGTAGGCGGGTTGGCTGGCCAAGATGGCCAACACAATGCCCTCCAAAGTGCCCTTGAGCATCTCGGTCATCTGCTTGCCCACGTCCAGCCCTCCAACTACTCGGTGTCACTGACTACCAGTACATAGTAACGCTGAATACCGATTGCGCAAGTGCGGGTTTCGACAAGCTCAACCACCTTGGGGACGGTTCCTCCGCGCAGCTCACCGGAACCGTCCCCACGAGCAGCTCACCGGAACCGTCCCCACGAGCAGCTCACCGGAACCGTCCCCACGAGCAGCGGGAATACCAACGGCCACCGGTGCGGTTGAGGCTAGGTTCCCGCCACGCTCGGGGCCGACCTGGCCTCGTGCGCTGCGGGGGGCGACGAAGACGAAGTTGGGACCCATGAAGACACCGGACGCCACCGCCGAACTCACCGAAGTAGCCGCGGCAGCGCTGCCTGCTGAGGCACAACCTGGCCTTAGCGCGCCACCAATCGACAAGCTGCCAGCCCGCACGGTGACCGTCCTCGCAGTGTTGATGGTCGGTGCCTTCGTGGTGATCCTCAACGAGACCGCGATGAACGTGGCACTTTCGCGCATCATGACTGACCTGCAAGTCACCGAACGCACCGCGCAGTGGTTGACCACCGGCTTCATGCTGACCATGGCAGTGGTCATTCCGATCAGCGGCTGGCTACTGCAGCGGCTCACCACCAGACAGGCATTCGCCCTAGCCATGTCGCTGTTTGCGCTCGGCACTGCGGTGGCAGCACTCTCCCCAAGCTTCGGCCCGCTACTCGCCGGACGCATCATTCAAGCCTCCGGCACCGCGATCATGATGCCCCTGCTAATGACCACGATGATGGAACTGGTGCCACCCCACATGCGCGGACGGGTGATGGGCACCATCAGCCTGGTGATCGCCACCGCTCCGGCCATCGGACCGACCGTGTCGGGAGTGATCTTGCAGTTCCTGCCTTGGCGCTACGTGTTCGTCATGGTGCTGCCGATCGCGCTGACGATCCTGGCCGTCGGCCTTCGCCTAGTGCCCAATCTCAACGAGCCACGCAAGGTCAAGCTCGACGGGTGGAGCATTCCGCTGGCCGCTGGCGGCTTTGGCGGTCTGGTGTACGGACTGAGCCTGGTCGGCAACCCGCTGATTCCCGCTTGGGAACTGGCTTTGGCGCTGGCAGTGGGCACGTTGAGCCTGGCGGCGTTCATCGTCCGCCAACTCCTGCTGCAGCGCACCGATGATGCCCTGCTTGATTTGCGCACCTTCACCTACCCGACATTCACCAACGCCATCGCGGTGATGGCCATCGTGATGGCCGTGCTTTTCGGCTCGATCATCGCCACCCCGCTGATCCTGCAGCAGGTGCTGCACCTGGAGCCGCTGGCAGTCGGGCTGATGATGCTTCCCGGCGGCCTGCTGATGGGTTTGCTCGGACCAGTAGTCGGACGGCTGTATGACCGCGTCGGTGCCCGCACGCTGTTGATTCCCGGCGCGGTGGTGGTCGCGGCTGCGTTTGCCATCTTCGCCACCATTTCGGTGACGACCCCTTGGTGGCACATCCTGACGGCCAACCTGCTGATGAGCCTCGGCCTGGCGTTCATGATGACCCCGCTGTTCACCACCACGCTTTCGGCGCTGCCGCATCAGTTGTACAGCTACGGCTCAGCGATGGTCGGCACCGTGCAGCAGGTGGCCGGGGCGGCCGGCACCGCCCTGTTCGTCACCATCATGGCGACCGTGAGCGCCTCAGCCACCGCGGCCGGCGCGGGCGCTGCCGACGCGCTGGCGTCCGGGGCTCGGACGGCCTTCCTCGTGGTCGGCCTGGTCTGGCTGCTCACCATCGTCGCCTCGGCCTTCCTGCCCAAACATGATCCGGACGCCGTCCCGGGTCATACGCAGGCCCACTGACTGGCCGCTCTTAGCCTGCGCTCGTCGGGCTGACCGGAATCGTGATGGTGAACTGCGCCCCTGTGCCAGGTCCGGCACTGTGGGCGGTGAGGCTGCCGTGATGGGCCTCGATGATCGCGCGGGCGATCGTCAACCCAAGGCCCGATCCGGGGCTGCCGGGCGCTTTGTCGAACCTGGTGAAGATGCGTTCGGCATCCTCAGGCCGAAAGCCACTGCCGTCGTCGCTGACTTCGATTGCCACCGCAGGCACACTGCGATCCCCGCCCAGGCGCACAGCCACCTCGACGCTGCCGCCACGCCCGCTGTGTCGCAAAGCGTTATCAAGAAGGTTGCCGAGCACTTCTCCGATTCGATCCGGATCGACTCTCACCGCCGGGGCGTCAGCAGAAATTGCGGTGCGCAACAGGACGCCCGCGGCGCGATACCGCTCCCGGTTGGCCGTCGCCGCAGCCTCCACGAGGTCGGCCACCGCCACCGGTTCAGGGCTGAGCAGCAACTGCCGCTCCCCTGCCCTCGAAACTACTTCAAGATCGTCCACCAGCCGACTTAGCCGGTGGCTCTGCCCGAACAGCGTTGTCAGAGCCTGTTCGTCCAAAGGCAGGACACCGTCTCCGACCGCCTCGATGGTGGCGAGCAGCGAAGCGATCGGCGTCCGCAGCTGATGGGCAAGGTCAGCGGTGAGCTGGCGTCTGGTCATCTCCGTCGACTCCAGACGCGCGGCCAACTCGTTCAGCGAGCTAGCCAACTGGGCGAATTCGGGGCCTATCCCTGGGTCGACCACTCGGGTCGCAAGCTTGCCGTCGGCAAGATCGCCAGTAGCTTGGGCCGCGTCCTCAACATGGACCGACAATCGCCGGGCAGCTAGCCAGCTGATTGCAGCAGCGGCAATGCCGGCGGTCAGAATCCCCATCCCAAGGGCCACCAGAATGGCCTGGTCGAAGGCTCTGGCCAGGTGCGTCAGAACTTCTTCGTCCGGGGTGATGTTGGCAACCTCAAGGTGGTACTGAAACACCGCCGGGGCCACCAGCAGCGCGATCACCAGCACCGTGCCGGCACCGGCCAGAATCACCAACAGATTGTTCAGCATCAGCCGATGCGCCAAGCTCAGCCCCGCCAGCCGGAAGCGGCGCGGGCGCCGGGTCATCCCGACCCCATGCGGTAGCCAATGCCACGGATCGTCATAACGTAGCGCGACGACTTCGGGTCATCGCCGAGCTTGCGTCGCAAATGACCCACATGAATGTCCACCAGGTGCTCATCGCCACTAACTCCGGACGGATCCCCCCAGACCGCCTCCAATAGTTGTTGCCGGGTGAAAACCACCCGCGGACGACTACTCAGCGCCGCCAAAAGGTCGTATTCGAGCCTGGTGAGTTGGACGACCGTGGCGCCAACCCGCACCTCCCGGGCCGGCACATCGAGCACCAACTCCCCAAACGAGCGCTGCTCACCCTGATCGGTCTCAGCGCCACCGAGCCCAGCAGTCCGTGGACGCCGCAGCAGCGTGCGGATCCGAGCCACCAAGGTGCGCGCAGAGAACGGCTTGGTGACGTAATCGTCGGCGCCAACACCCAAGCCGATGAGCACATCCACCTCATCGGCACGAGCAGTCAGCATCAAGACATAGCAGCGGCTAAAGGTGCGCAGTTCCCGGCATACTTCGATCCCGTCCATGCCGGGAAGGCCCAGATCCAGCACCACCACGTCCGGCTCAGACTCCCTGGCCAGCCTGAGCGCGGTCTCACCGTCGCCGGCAGTGCGCACCTCGAAGCCGTCCTTGGCCAAGTAGCCCCCGACGACCCGAACCAGGCTCGGCTCGTCGTCGACGACTAAGGCGCTGAGCTTCGTTGGCGCTGCCACGATCAGGCATCCTCCTTGGCGATGAAGCTGCCGTGCCACGTGTGGTACCAAACTGCCCCGGTCGTGGCGTTGACCGAGAGCATTCCAACGGTAACCCCACCGGAAGTCGTATCCATCGTGTAATGCCCGGGGAAGGCATCCGCACTGGCTACGGTTTGTCCCTTTGCGTTGGCCTGCAGCCACTGGGAGGCCACGGCTTTCGCCTGATCGAGGGTGAGTGTCGCGGTGCCATCGGTCCACATCATTGCTGGGCCGTACTCGGTAGTGACAGCACCCGTTGCCGGATCAACCAGCACCTCAGCTGCCGAGGCGCCGTTGGCGTCTTTGAGTTCGACGTAGAAGTTCTGACTGAACTGCATCACTTCGCCGGGGTGCAGATTGACTCCGGCTCCCGCCGCAACGGCCCGGGCCCGGGCCTGGGCGATAGTGGCGACCGGAACCCCATTGCCGGCCAGCCAAACGTGGCCGTTCATCGTTCCGCCGCCCCGATTACCCATGCCCCCAGGGCCCCGGTTACCCATGCCACCAGGGCCAACCGGTTGGTTGCCGGGCCCAGAGCCCGACCAGGGGGCCGGGGCCGCCCCCGGATTGCCTGACGCTGGCACGCCTGCGGGCTGCCACTGGCCAAACCCCGAGGCCGCGGCGGCCGCGGAGCCAGCCAGCAGCAAACTGGCCACTACCAGCACTGCCCACGGCAGCCATCGTTGGCTCTGGACGGGTGTTCGGCTGTTCACCGAAGCTGCTCACCGCGTGCTGCAACCAGAGCGGCACGCTGAGCCTGGTAGGTCTCCAAGTCGACCTCACCACGGGCGAATCGCCGATCCAAGATGTCCTCAGGCGTCTCCTGGCCAGCCTCTGGAGCACGGCGTTGGAGCTGCCGTCCCGGCAATAGCCGGCTCACTGCCCAAACGATCAGCGCGATCAGCGCTATCCAGAACACGACCATCGCGAACATGCCACCAAAACCAATACCGCCCCAGCCCATACCGCCGTAACCCATCATCGCTGACCTCCTTGGTCTGCCATCGGCGACCTGTTGACCTGCCGATACCTCGAGCCAACCAGTGGTTGGTAGCGATCATCAGGCAGGGATTGTAAAGACTGGCTAAAGCCCCGCTCCGGCTCTACCCCGGCCCGCTGGCTAGGGTTGTCGCATGTTCGACGTGCGCATCGCGCCAGGGCCGGGAGTTCCGGCAGGCCTGGTGATCCCGGCTGGAGAGCTGGTGGAGCGCTACTCGCATGCCTCCGGTCCGGGCGGGCAGGGCGTGAACACCGCCGATTCCCGAGTGCAGCTTTCCTTCGATGTGGCCGCCTCGGCAGCGCTGAACGAGTTACAGCGCGAACGGGCGCTACGTCGGCTCGCCACCCGCCTGGACGGCACCGTGCTCACCATCGACGCCGCCCAGTTCCGCTCGCAACGACGCAACCGCGCCGAGGCCCGCGAACGCCTCGCCGCCATGATGCGCGAAGCGATCGCACCACCGCCCCCACCGCGGCGCGCCACCCGTCCCAGTCGAGGCTCGATCGAGCGCAGGCTCACCAGCAAGCACCGTCGCGGCGAACTCAAGCGCCACCGCAAACACCCCGACGACCAGCAGTGATCGCCGCGATGAACTCCCCCGGGCAGTCAGTTTGGGTCGGCGATGTGCTCGTTGGCTGGGCCAGCGCAGCCACTGCCGACACCGCAGCGGTCCCGTTGGGGCCGATCGATACCACCCGCACCGCTGGCCTATCCGGCGAGCAAAAGGCCAGATTCTTGCAGGGACGCACCCTGCTGCACCGGCTGCTCGGTGAACTCCAACCCGGCGTGGTGCCACAACTGGATGCCACCACCTGCCCACATTGCAGCGGCCCGCATGGTCCGGTGTCGGTGGAAGGCCCCGCAGTAGTGGTGGGCCTGGCGCATGCCGACGGGTTAGTGGTGGCCGCAGTGGCCACCACCTCAAGGGTCACCGCGTTGGGCCTGGACGCCGAGCGCGATGCCGTCGGGGCCGCTGAACGCCTAGCTGATCTGGTCAAACTGATCGGCGGGTCACCCGCGACGGCGCTGCGCCGCTGGACCCAAATCGAAGCCGTCCTAAAAGCCGATGGACGGGGCCTTCGGGTGCCCCCCGAACAGGTCCGGATCGAGGCCGAAACCGCCCAGATCGAATCCGACCCGGACCGTTACCGGCTGGCCGAGATCTCCGGCCCCGCGGGCTACCTGATCAGCCTCGCCTGGCGCTGAAGGCACCACGTCGGGACGGTTCCAATATGCGCAGGTGGTGGGACCTAGCCGCTGCGGGACGGGAACTTCGGCAGCGCCGGTTGCCGCAGCCATTGGTCGAACAGCGGGCCTAGGTCCAGGTCAGCAACCCCTTCGGCCAGCGCAATGAACTCTTCAGTGGTGCCGCTGGCGTGATGTCGCGCAGTCGTCCAGCTTCGCAAGATAGTGAAGAAGCAGTCATCGCCAACGCTGCGGCGCAAGGCATGCAGGGTGAGGGCCCCGCGTTTGTAGACCCGGTCGTCAAACATCAGTTCAGCACCCGGATCGGCCAGCACGAGATCCTGGGGTAGCTCGGCCAGCAGCGTCCAATGCTGCTTGGCCAACTGCTGACAGCTCGGTCCACCGCTGGCCTGAGACCACAGCCACTCGGCGTAGCAGCAGAAGCCCTCATTCAGCCAGATGTCCTGCCAGCGGCGCAGGCCCACACTGTTGCCAAACCATTGATGCGCCAGTTCGTGGGCCACCAACCGCTCCTGTTGGTGATTGCCGTCGAGGTGGTTGGCGCCGAAGACCGCCATCCCTTGCGCCTCCAATGGAATCTCGAGCACGTCCGGGGTGACTACCACGTCATAGCGGCCCAGCGGGTAAGGCCCAAAACAGTCCTCAAAGAGCGCCATCATCGCTGGCAGCTCGGCCAACTCCGCAGCCACCGGACGGGCCAACTCCGCCGGGTAATGGACGCTGCCAGGCACCGACCCCAATTCCAGCGGATCACTGCGATAGCGGCCAATGTGAACCGCCACCAGGTAGCTGGCCGTTGGAATCTGCTGGTCGAAGGTCCAAGTGGTGCGCCCGGCGGCGCGCACCCGTCCGGTCAACTGCCCCGGCGCCACCACGGTGTAGGCGTCTTCGCAGGTCAGTTCGATCAGGTAGGTCGCCTTGTCGCCGGGCAGATCGTTGCACGGAAACCAGGTCGGGGCCCCCACCGGTTGGGAGCCGACCAGCACGCCGTCGTCCAGCTCTTCCCAGCCAACGCGGCCCCAGCGGGAGTTCCGCGGCTCGGGGTGCCCGGCATAACGCACCGACACCTCGAATTGCGCCCCGGCCTCAATCGCCTGGCCAGGACGGATCGACAGCTTGCGGGCACCATTGCGAAAGCTGGTGCGCTTGGCCCCGTCCACTCGCACCCGGGACGCGGTCAGCCCGACCAGATCGAGCCGGAACTCGACCAGGCGGGTGTTGGCCCGCACGTTGAGCACAGCTTCAGCATCCAGCCGGTTGGTGGCCACCTTGTAGCGAAGCTTGAGCTGATAGCTCAGCACGCTGATGTCGGAGTCACCGCTGGTGGGTGCGTAGCGGTCGCCGCTCATGCCTGATCCGCCTGGTAGCTGCGGACCTTAACCGCCCGCCAGGGTCCAATCGGATTACCGCTCCACCGACTACCCACCGGCACGGTCTCGCCGCGCATCACCAGGGACGCAGGCCCGATCGTGGCGTGGGCGCCGATTGTGGCGCCGGGCAACACAATGCTGTGCGGGCCGAGCGTGCCGCCGCGCTCGATCCTGACCTCGTCCATGCTCATGATTCGATCATGGAACAGGTGGGTCTGCACAACGCAACCACGATTCACCGTGGCGCCATCGCCGAGGGTGACCAAATCGGGTTCGGGCAACCAATAGGTTTCGCACCACACCCCACGACCGATCTTCGCGCCCAGGCTGCGCAGCCAAAACGCCAAGGCCGGGCTGCCGCTGTTCGGGCCGGCAAACCACGGCCCGGCGACCATCTCGGTGAAGGTGTCGGCCACCTCGGTCCGCCAAACAAAGCTCGACCAAAGCGGGTGTTCACCGGCGCGGATCGGGCCGACGACCAACCACTTCACTGCGGTGGTGATCGCGGCTGCGACCACTCCGGCAACCAACATCAACACCCCCGAGAGGGCCAACGTCCAGGCCAAACCAACCAGCTCAACCAACCAGGCCAAACTGAGCACGACCCCCAGACCGATCAGGCAAGTGGTGAACACCGCGAAGATGCGGCCGGCCTCCCAAAGCCCGCGCGCCCAGCGCAGGCCAAGCCTCGGCCGGTAGGTGCGCTCCAGGTCGCCGTCCACCACCACTCGGCGCAACCGCACCGCGGGAGAGCCCAGCCACGACGAGCCGGCCTTGGCCTTCACCGGAGCCACCGACAACACCGCCACCAGGCCGTCCTTCGGCACCGTGTGGCCACCGCTGGCCAGGCCGGAGTTGCCAAGAAAGGCCCGCTTGCCGATGTTCACCCGGCCGATCCGCAGCCAGCCGTTGTTCAGTTCGTAGGTGGCCACCATCGTGTCATCGGCCAGAAACGCGCCGTCTTCGATCGTGGCCAGGCTGGGCAGCAACACCACGGTGGAGGCCTCCACTCGCTTGCCGACCTTCGCCCCCAAAAGGCGCAGCCAGACTGGGGTGATCAGGCTGGCATACAGCGGGAACAGCAGGGTGCGGGACGAATCCAGCAAGCGCTCAGTGGTCCAGGCCTGCCAGCCGATTCGGCTCCGCACCGGGTAGGTGCCCGGTTCCAATCCGATGGCCAACAGCCGCACCGCCACCACTACCGATGCCACCAGCACCAGCCCGGCCACCAGCACGCCGGGCACCAGCCAGACCAGACCGCGCACTGCCGCGGTGGCCACGTCGGGGGCCCCGCGCATTCCGGCGGCCACCACCAACGCGCCGATCGCGAAAGACAGGATCGGCAACAGCCCCAACATCGTCGAGGAGGCCGCAAAGGCCACCACCCACGTCCGGCTCTTCGCCGGCCGCTCAGCTGGCCAGTGTTTGTTCGGCTCCCCGGCGCGGGCCGCCGGCGAGCCAGCCCACAGCTGCCCAGATTTCACCCGTCCAAATACCGCCGAACCCGGCGCCACTTCGGCATACGGGTCGATTCGGGTTCCCGGCGCCAGGGTGCTGCGAGCCCCGACGCTGGCATGCGCACCGATCTGGATGCCGCCGATCCGGACGGTGTCGCCGTCGATCCAGTAGCCGGCCAAATCGACCTCCGGCTCGATCGCAGCGCCATCGCCGATCTCCAACATGCCGGTCACCGGCGGAATGGTGTGCAGGTCGACGTCGCGGCCAACTTTCGCCCCCAGCGCCCGGGCGTACAGCGACACCCAGGGTGCACCGGCCAAACCCACCGGATCGACCTGGTGAGCGATTTGCTCTGCCAGCCACAGCCGCAGGTGGGTGGCGCCGCCACGCCGGTAGTCCCCCGGCTTCACTCCCGCCAGCAGCAGCCTTGAGCAGGTAGCTGAGATCGCCATCCGACCGAACGGAAGCGCGAAAGCCGCCAGCCCGACCAGCAAAGCCCAGCCGTTGACCGCCGGCAGGAACTCGAAACCGGGCACCAACTGCAGCAGCCAACTGGCGGTAAGCGCATAGACCAGCCAGCGGGCACCGGAGAAGATGAACAGCACCACCCCGGCCAGCTGCTGGGCCCAGCGGGTAACCAGTGGGGTGGCGCTGGCCTTGCTGAAGGATTCGCGCCACGGCGCGTCCACCTCGGTGGCGGCCATTGCAGTGGCCATCGCCGCCAGCCGCGGGTGGTCGTAGACCCCGGCCACGCTGAACTCCGGCGATTTCTCCCTGATTCGCGACACCAGTTGCGCCGCCGCGAGTGAGCCGCCGCCGAGTTCGAAGAAGTCACTTTGCCGGTCGAACACCGGGGTGCCGAGCACCGCCAGCCACTGCTTGGCCAACCAGGCTTCCTCGCCATTGAAGAGGGTGAGCGATTCGGTGATTTCCTCAGCGACTTCAGGCAACGGCCACGGCAGGGCGTCCCGGTCAACCTTGCCGGAGGTCCGAATCGGCAGCTCATCGACCACCGCCAGCAGCGGGATCAACGGCGCGGGGAGCCGCTGCGCGAGTTGCGTCCGGGCCTGGCGCCGGTCGAAACCATCGCTGGCCAACACATAGCCCACCAGCATCGGCACCCCGGCCTCAGTACGCCGGACGGCGACCGCAACGCCCTCCACTCCTGGCACGGCCGAAAGCGCGGCCTCCACCTCACCGAGTTCGATCCGACGGCCACCGACCTTCACCTGATCATCGGCGCGGCCGTAGAAAGACAAGCCAGCCGGCTCCATGGCCACCAGGTCGCCGGTGCGGTAGGCCCGTTCCCAGCCCAGTGCCGGTAGCGGCGCATACCGCTCGGCATCCCGCTCCGCGTCGAGGTAGCGGGCCAAGCCAACCCCGCCGATCACCAGTTCGCCGACCTCACCGGGGGCCACCACGTTCTGGGCGGCGTCAACCACGGCCACCGACCAACCGGCCAATGGCAGCCCGATCAATACCGGCGAAGTTCCGTCCAGCCGGGCGGCGGTGGCCACCACGGTCGCCTCGGTCGGCCCATAGGTGTTCCACACCTCCCGGCCCTCGGCGACCAGCCGGGCGGCCAACTCAGGCGGGCAGGCTTCGCCGCCAAAGATCAGCAACCGCACCTGCTCCAGCGCCTCACTTGGCCACAGCGCGGCCAAGGTGGGCACCGTGGAGACCACGGTGATTCGCTGCCGAACCAGCCAACCGCCAAGGTCGGCCCCGCTGCGCACCACGGCTCGGGGTGCCGGCACCAGGCAACCGCCGTGGCGCCAGGCCAGCCACATCTCTTCACAGGAGGCATCGAAGGCCACCGAGAGCCCGGCCAGGACCCGATCGCCGGGTCCAAGGGGGGACTCGGTTAGAAAGAGGCTGGCCTCGGCGTCCACGAAGGCGGCCGCGCAGCGGTGACTGACCGCAACGCCCTTAGGCGTCCCGGTGGAGCCGGAGGTGAAGATCACCCAGGCGTCATCCTCGAGTTGGGGATCACTCGCCACCGCCCCGGCGGCCGATGAGGTCAGGCGCGCTGCGTAGCCACCGACGCCGAGCACGCCGGCCACGCCAGCTTCATCGAAAACGAGTTCGGCACGGTCCTCAGGGTCATCGGCGTCCACTGGCACATAAGCTGCGCCGGCGGCCAACACCGTCAGAATGGCCAGGTACAACTCCCGCGAGCCCGAGGGCAACCGGACGCCAACCCGGTCGCCGCGGCGTACCCCAGCGTCGCGGAGCCGGGCACTTGCTGCGGCCAGTTCGGCGATGAGTTCAGCGTAGGTGAGGGTGCCGTCGGGATCCTCAATGGCCGCTGACTCGGGGAAGCGATCGGCCGTGGCGCGCAGCACGTCAACCAGGGTTCTGGGCGCGCAGGCCTGGTCGCGACGGTCGATGATCGCGGCAGCCAGCGGCGGGGGGCCCAGGTCAGTCACATTTTGACGCTAGGGCATCTAGGTGAACGATCACTGACCATCTGCCCGCAAACCCTCAGGCCGCTGGGCCGCGCTTGGACTTGGGCGCCTGCTTGCGGCGAACCATCGCCACCGGGTGTTTGCCCTCACCAGCAGCTCGCGACTGCACCTGATAGTCGGGGTGAGCGTCCAGCAGGTCCTTCAGCTTGGTGAAGCCCCAGGTGCGGGAGTCGAAATCTGAGGCCAGCCGGGAAAGGTTGCTCCCGACCGCACCAAGATGCGCCCAGCCGTCATCACCACCAGCCACCTCGACTGCTTCGCTGAGTAGCCGATTGAGCTTTTCGTCCGGGGCAAACGCGGCCTTCTCAGCCGGCTTCGTCTCCGCTGTCGGCTTGGCCAGGTTCTCCACGTAGACGAAGGTGTCGCACGCCGCGACGAACGGCTTGGGCGTCTTCTTCTCGCCGAACCCGAAGACGGTCAGGCCCTGCTCTCTGATCCGAGCCGCCAACCGGGTGAAGTCGCTGTCGCTGGTGACCAGGCAGAACCCATCCAGATTGCCGGCGTGCAGCAGATCCATCGCATCGATGATCAGCGCCGAATCGGTGGCGTTCTTGCCCACGGTGTAGGCGAACTGCTGAATCGGCTGAATCGAGTGCGTCAGCAGCTCAGCCTTCCAAGACCCCAGTCGGGTCGAGGTCCAGTCGCCGTAAGCGCGGCGCACGCTGGCGCGCCCGTACTTTGCGATCTCAATCAACAACTGATCCAGATGTTGAGCGCTGGCGTTATCGGAGTCGATCAGGACGGCCAATCGGGCCGCACTTCCATTGCCTGCCATTAAAACCCCCGTCGGTTACCTCACCTGGCATGGCTGAATCTAGCCCTCGGGCCGCCCGCGCTAGATCCGTGGTGGCATGGCCTGCCCGCGAGCCAGCATGTCCTTCAGCTTGCGGTTGATGCCGGCCAACTGAATCGTCATGATCAGCGGGGCCACGAACAGCCAGACCGCCAACACGATCGAAATGATGGCGAATACGCCAGCCAGCGCGCCAAACCCGGCGTCGAAATTGCTCATCCGTTGCTCCTGCCAAGACTTCAAGGGTGGGTGATTCGGTCAGCAACAATCCTGCGCCTATGCCGCGGCTTGTTCGCGGAATTGCCGGTCTTCGGCGAGTTCGACCCCTCAGCCAACCGTTGGACGGACGAAGACGGCCACCGTCCGTCCGGGGACGCTGACCCAATCGGCACCCTGGCCGCAGGTCTTCACCACCGGGTCTGATCCTCCAGCCTGCGCCGGGTGTAGCTGGTAGCCGGCGAAATCCAACGGCAGGCTCTGACGCACCAGCCAAGCCGTCGGATTGAACACAATCAGGGCGGCCGCAAAGGGGTCGACGTAGTTGGCTGAGCCTGTCGAAGCCCCACCCAAGTTGGCTGAGCCCGTCGAAGCCCCTTCGACAAGCTCAGGGAACTGAGTGGGGTCCTCAGGGAACTGGGTGGGGTCCTCAGGGAACTGAGTGGGGTCCTCAGGGAACTGAGTGGGGTCCTCAGGGAACTGAGTGGGGTCCTCAGGGAACTGAGTGGGGGGTTCGATGGCCATCACGATGGTGCCGGGAGTGTGCTGCCAGGTGCCAGCGACCGGGAAAGTCACGGCCGCTTTGATCGCGGCTGCACTGCCCAACCGGAACAGCCGCGAGGAGGAGCGCACCCGCAACAGCTCCAGCGCTGCCTCGTGGGCGGCGCGAAGGTGCTCCGGCTTCGGCTTCAATCGCGCATCGGCCAACAGCGGAGCGTAGAGGCGCCAGCGTTCAGCATTCTCAGCCTCCGGCGGGAGACCGGCCCCAAAGCCGTTGTCGCGCATCGAGAAATCCAAGAAATTGAACCAGTCGCCGGAGTTGTAGGAGTTCGCATCCAAGCTCTTGCTGCGCAGCATGTCGGTGCCCGCATGCCACAACACCGGCGCTTGGCTCAGGGTGGCCAAAGCCAGACAGACCGTGTTCTGCCGCACCCGATCGGCCATCGAGGTGGCCGGGTGCAGCTTGAGGGTCAAGGCGTCGAACAGGGTCTCGTTGTCGTGGGCGTCGACGTAGTTGACGATCTCGAAAGGCTCGGTGGCATAACCGGCCGGCCGGCCGCCGAAATCCAACTCCGCACCCCGGAGTTCGCCGTTTCGAGACAGGGAGTGAAACCGGAAATCGCGCAGGTTTCCCGCCAGGCCCAAGCTCACCAGGTCGGTGTACCAGGCCAACCGCTGCTCCTGGGTCACCCGATCGCCACTAGCCCCGGTGCCGTTGTCGGAACCAGATAGGCCGCTGCCGAAACCTTGGCCACGCGGGTCGGCGTCCCACACTGAACCGCCGCGCACCGCATCGCGCAGCCGGTCGTTGAAGGTGGCGATGCCGGTGCCACCGAGTTGTCCCTGGGACGCCTGGTAGAAGCGGGCGTTGTCGGCCACCTCCCCGAAGTTCCAGCCCTCGCCGTACATCGTGATGGTTCGGCCGTCGACCCCATCAGCTTCGAGCGTGAGCGCGTCCAGACCGGCGCGCACCGCCTCAAGGTTGGCGCGGCTGTGATGGCCCATCAGATCGAAGCGGAACCCGTCCACCTTGTAGTGCTTGACCCATAGTCGGCAGGCGTCCACCATCAGCTTGCCGGCCATTGCGTGCTCGGTGGCCACGTTCGCACAGCAGGTCGAATCCTCAATCTCGCCGATCGCGTTCAGTCGGTAGTAATAGCCCGGCACGATCCGATCCAGCACGCTCTTGGCGTCTTGACCTGAATGCGCGGTGTGATTGAAGACCTGATCAAGCACCACCCGCAGGCCACTGGCGTGGAACGCCCCGATCATCGTCCGGCACTCCGTCACCCGTCCGGCACCGTCGGCGGCGGCCAAGGTGGAGGCAAACGACCCCTCGGGGGCGAAGTAGTGCCAAGGGTCATAGCCCCAGTTGAAGCCGTCGCGGCCCTTCGGCGCCGACAGCAGTCGTTGCTGTTCGGGGCTGTCGGGCGGCAACTGCTTGAGCAGATCCTTCGGCGGACGCTGGCGCCTAGCCGGGTGTTCCTCCACCGTGGCGTTGTCGAACATCGGCAGCAGACCGACCGTGTTCAACCCAGCAGCAACCAACCGCCGCAGGTGCGCCATGCCGTCGCTGTCGGCGGTCGCGGCCAGGAAGCTGCCACGCAACTCAACGGGCACCGTGGAATCGTGGACGGAAAAGTCGCGCAGGTGCAGCTCGTAGATCACCTGATCGACTGGGTTTTCCAGCGCGGGCGGGGCGGCGGTGAGCCACTGCTGCGGCGCCAAGGCCGGGTCACTCAGATCAACCAACACCGAATAGGTCGAGTTCACCGTGAGGGCCTGCGAATACGGATCGGTCACCTGATTGGCCAGCACCCGCTCGTAGTAGGGCACATAGACCGTGACCTCGAATTTGTAGCGCGCCCCGACCCAATCCGGCGCGCCCGTCACCGCCCAGGTGCCGTCGCCGGCCCGCTGCATCGCCACTCGCTGAGCCGGCACATGCACGTCGTCAGCCCACAGCAGCAGCCAAACCCCGCGGGCGGTCGGCGCCCAAAGCCGCAACGTCGGGATGCCATCGGTCCAAACCGGGCCCAACTCGGCCTCAACGGCTGCCGGGTAGATCCGATCAAGCACGCCGGGAAGCTGCAGCCCGCTGGCTCGCAGTAGCCGTCCCGAAGGATGATGGACGCTGACCGCTAGCCGTGCCCGGAGCATTTCCGGCACGTGTTCGAGCTGGGTCGGCGGTAGCCGCAGCGCCAAATGTTGACTCAGGTGCGGAAAGCGGGCCCGCTCCGCATCGGGCACGCCGCGCGGGTCGAAACCCAAACCGCAGGTGCCCCAGGGCACCGGCTCGGCGGCTGCCGGATCAAGATGACCGTCCTGCGACCAGTGCAGGCGCCAGTCCAGGGCGTCCGGCGCGAACCCGCCGAGCAGGCCAGCGGGCCAAGCGATCAGGTCGGCGTCCAGCCAATGGCCCAAAGCCTGATCCAGCCCGACAGCTGGGCTGGACGGCGCGGACATACCGATGATTGTGCCACCGCCAGATAACAGTGAATGATTCCTAGCCCACTAGGCGCCTTCGCCCCCTAGACTTCTCACGCCGAAGGGGGTGAAGGGTGGGTGTACTCAGCTCGATAAGACTGGACCTTGCGCTCGCGCTGGTCACGGCTTTGTGGTTCGTCGTTACCGGTATCAGCAAGATCAGCTACTCCCCTGCTGGCGGCCGCCGCGCGCTGCCCGTGCCCACTTGGGTCGTGGTGGTGCGCCGAACCCGGGGCGTATTGGAGTTCCTCGGCGGGCTAGCGCTGATCGGTTTGACGGTCCTCAACTACCTTCAGTACCCGGTGCCCGCAATTGGCTTGCCGCTGGGGCTCGCGCTGGCAGCGTTTGCGCTGTGGACCGCGGTCGAATCGTGGGTGCCGCCGCTGCGTCCGGTGCGAATCATCCTTTCGGTGATCGGTTTCGCGCTCGCCGTGTTCTTCGCTGGTTTCCGAGGCTGAAATGCGTTCGGCCGAGGTGTTGGCCGAACGCCTGGCCAATCAGCGCCTGACGGGCCCGCTGGCTGGCGACCCCGTCCAGGTGGTGCGGGAGTTGCTGGCCGTCCAAGCTCAGGATGCGCCGATCGCGCGGGCCATGATCGCCCTGCGCTGCGGTGCGGACGAGGACGCCGTGCTGCAGACGGTGGCTGCGGGCCACCTGATTCGCACCCACGTGCTGCGGCCAACCTGGCATTACGTGGCCGCCGAAGACCTGCGTTGGTTGCTGGCGGCCACCTCGGCCAAGGTGGAATCGGGAATGGCTTCGCGCCACCGCCAACTCAGCCTCGGTGCCGAGCGCATAGACGCCGGGCTGGCGGTAATCACCGAACGGCTGGCCGGACGCAGCTACGCCACCCGCCCCGCACTCGGCGAGGCGCTGTTGGCGGCGGAGGTGCTGGCCAAGGACACACTTTTCGGCCAACGGGTGGGCCACTTGCTCATGATCGCCGAGCTGCGCGCCCTGTTTTGCTCGGCGCCGGTGTTCGCCACCGAGCACCACTACGCCCTGCTAGCCGAGGTGAACCCGGCCACGGCCGTCCGTCCTCGCGAGGAGCTGGTCGCGGAGTTGGTGGCCCGCTTCGGCGCCGGGCACGGCCCGGTGGCACTCAGCGACCTCAACCGCTGGGCTGGCATCACCTTGGCTGAGGCCCGGACGGCGCTGCCGTCCGCTGGCCTGGAGATGATGATGATCGATGGCGAACAGTTGTGGCGTTCCCCCTCGCCACGTCCAGCCACCCGGGCGCGCGACGCCTTGCTGCTTTCGACCTTCGACGAAGCCTTCCTTAGCTACCGCAAGGTCGGCTGGCCACGCTCACCGGGCCATCCGCTCGGGGACGCCCCCTATACCTTCGCTCAGGCAGCTGGCGGGGTGGCCCTGTGGCGACTCACCGATGTCGGCTCCTGGCGGCGAGTGCGCCACTCCGGCGAGTCGGTCATCGAACTCACCCTCGACCCGGGTCTACCCAAGGTGGCACACCGGCAGTTCCAGAAGGCGGCCGACGAATTGCTGGCCGTGTTGCGCTGAGCCACGCGAATCGCCGGGGCAGAATGGGGCTATGGCTGGGGGTCGAGCAAAGGTGTACGCCCGGCGTCGCAAACGCCGCCTGGGTCGGCTGACCCACGACCTCACCGCCGCTCAATGGGCGGGGCTGGTCGAGGCTTGGGGTGGCTGCGCCTACTGCGGCAAGGTCAGTGGGCCGCTGCAAAAGGACTGCATGCTCCCCATCGCCAACGGCGGCCGCTACACCCTGGCGAACGTGGTACCAGCTTGCCGGTCGTGCAATGCCAGTAAATGCAGCACCGAAGTGACTACCTGGCTGCGCCGAAAGCACCTGGACGAGGCTGCCTTCCTGACCCGCCAGCGGCAGATCCATGAGGCTTTGGTGCTCACCTTGCCTGGCGACGGCCCGGACGTCGGGTCAGAATCGGCGAGCAAGGCGTCCTGAGTCTCAGGGCTCGGTGACAGCCTCTCCCACGACTGGTTCCGGAGTGGGCGGTGCCATGGCCCGGGCGGGCGTCGGAAGTTCCGGTGGCGTCGGGGCGACCGGCTCGGGCGTGGGTTCGGGCGTCGGCTCGGGCGTCGGCTCGGAGCGACGGTGCAGATCCGCGTCCTCGGGATCGACGTACTTCTTCGGCCGTTTACCGGAACGCTCAAGTTTCTCCGCAAAGTCGTCCACGTAGAGCTGCAAGTCGCGTTCGGTCCGGCGGTAGCCAGTGGACGTGGGCCGCTTTGGCAGTTTGAGGTGGGGACGCTTGACCTTCTCATACGGCACCGATGCCAGCAGGTCGGCGATCATGTTGATGCGGGCACGCTTCTTGTCCTCGGCCTCGACCACGCGCCAGTGATTGCCCGGCAGGTCGGTGTGCACGAACATCTCGTCCTTCGCCCTGCTGTATTCCTCCCAGCGGGTGAGTGATTCCAGATCGGTTGGCGACAGCTTCCAGCGGCGCATCGGATCAGTCAGACGGGAGCGGAATCGACGGTCCTGCTCCTTGCCGGAAACCGAGAACCAGTATTTGCGCAGCATGATGCCGTCCTCGGCCAGCATCTGCTCGAAGATCGGGCACTGGCGCAAGAAGCGTTGGTATTCCGCAGCCGTGCAGTAGCCCATGACCCGCTCAACTCCGGCCCGGTTGTACCAGGAGCGATCGAGAAGCCGGATCTCGCCGGCAGCCGGCAGGTGTTCGATGTAGCGCTGGAAGTACCACTGCGTTCGCTCCCGCTCGGTGGGGGCTGGCAGCGCCACGATGCGGGCCACGCGCGGGTTGAGGTACTCCATGATTCGCTTGATCGCGCCGCCCTTACCAGCGGCGTCGCGGCCTTCGAAGATCACGACGAGGCGATTGCCGCTGGTGCGCAGCCATTCCTGCATTTCGACCAACTCGGCTTGAAGCTTGGTGAGTTCAGCTTCGTAGAGGTCGTTGTCGAGTTTCGGGCGCTTCTTTGATCCCATCTAGCAATCGTGGCACCAGATCGCCGCGGTGGCGAGGCTTTCGGTATTGCCGCCGTGACCTGCTCCCCAGGGACGGACACCGCGATCGCCTTTGCCAGCACCGAGGTTGTGGGGCCTTGGTAATCCTCCTCCTGAGCCGGTCGGATCGCGCCGACCGCCGGTAGTGTCGCTGGCCTGAAGGTCGACACCGATCGAGGAGCGCAATGGCTCGGACGCGGATTCACAACTTCTCCATCTCACTGGACGGCTTCGCCACCGGCGAGCCGCAAACCCTGGAAACCCCGTTCGGTCACGCCGGCCGGCGCCTCCACAACTGGATGATGGCGACGCGCTTCTGGGATCCAGCCGGTTCGACCGGCGTCGACTACGCGTTCGCCCAACGCAACAACGAGGGCATCGGCGCCGAGATCATGGGCGCCAACAAGTTCGGCCCGCCCGGCTGGCAGGACGACCCCGGTTGGAAAGGCTGGTGGGGCGAGAATCCGCCCTTCCACACGCCGACCTTCGTGCTCACCCACCACCCGCGGCCAGCCATCGAGATGGACGGCGGCACCACCTTCCACTTCCTCGCCACGACCCCAGCGGCGGCGCTGGAGATCGCCCGAGCCGCCGCCGATGGGCTCGACGTCCGGATCGGCGGCGGGCCGAGGGTGGTTAGCGACTTTCTCGCGGCCGGGCTCGTCGACCTCATGCACATCGTGGTGGTGCCGATCGTGCTCGGCCGCGGCGTCCGGCTTTGGGACGGGCTGGAGGGCATCGAAGCCGGCTACGACGTCGAGGTCGTCGCCTCCCCCAGCGGCGTCACCCATCTGACCTTCACCCGGAAGTAGCCGCGGCGCGTTAGGCCCGGTGACCCCCGGCCCGAGCGGGCTGATCGCGAGTGCGGGCTCCGCCCGCCCGTAACCGAGGAAGTCCTGACAGACTGGTGAGATGAGTTCGGCCCAGACGCTAAGCGAAGCTGATCGTCGCGTCCTGGCCCGCTGGGCAGCGGTCTGCGCTGAACACGCCCTCCCGCTGTTCAACTCCGACGATTCGACGGCCGACCTCATCGTCCGAGACGCCCTGGCGCGAGCCGCTGCGTTTGCCCGTGGCGAAAGCACTGCGGCTGCCGAGATTCGCCTGCGGATGGCGGCGGTGAAGGCGGCCAGCTCAGCCTCGACTCCCGCCGGTGCCGCAGCGGCTCGATCAGTGGCTCAGGCCGCTGCGGTTGCCCACTTGGCTGCCCATGCTCTCGGCGCCGCCGCCTATGCGGTCAAAGCGGTGACGCTGGCACGACCCGATCACCCCGGGGCGGCCGGCGAGGAGTTGGCTTGGCAACTCGCCCAGTTGACGGACGTCGAGCGCCTAGCCCTTCAGCAGTTGCCACTACTCGGTACTGACCCCAACGGACCGCTCGGTTCGGGACTGCTCACCAATGGCATCCTCGGCGAGACCGTCCGTGCGATTCAGCAGGCCATCGCCCGATAGGGCTCAACCGCGTAAGGCGATACACCCTCTGTCGGGCGCCCAATGCGACGAGGTGGCGTACCTGCGCTGCGTTTTGGCCCGTCGACGGCTCGCCCGCGCCAAACGGGTGTGACAATGGCGCATGGGTATCGAAGCGTGGTGGCCGATGCTGCGGCGGGACTCACAAAAATGGCTGATCGCTAACAACGGCGACGAACTTCGCCATGACATCGCCACCGAGATCGTGCGCGCAGGCGGCGAAATCCGCGTCTCCTACCTTCCCGATGCCGATGTCGACTGGGTCGAGGCGGTTGCCAATGGCGAAGTGCCCGATCCGCCGATCAAGCCACCGTCCCGCTGACGGCGCTACTGGCGCCAAACTCGCCTACCGCCGAGCCGTTCACCCGACTGCCGACGAGTGCCTTCAGGCCGGGTGGAGCGCGGCCCGAGCCTGGCCGAATAGCGGCGTGAGCGACTCGTGCCAAGCTGGCAGATCAACCGACAACGTCAGCCAGGTCAGCTCGCGGTTGATTTGGTCGTACTGGTGGATGATGAAGTTCCGGTTGGCAACGGCCAGTGCCCATTCCACGCCGTCGGGTGCGAGCACATCGAGCCGCGACAAGCGGTTCGCAGCCTCCCCAAGCTTCATCATCAACGAATCGCCTGCCTCCTGCAGGATGTCATCACCGAGATAGGCGTCCTTACCCCGCGCGACGACCTCGCCGGCACGGACAAGCCAGCCCTCGATGTGCAGTAGTTCCTTGGCGGCCTTGCGATTCATCACAGCAGCACCGCATCACGCCGAATGTCGTCGTCCAGCTTCGGCTTCAGGCCGCCGTATGAGATCAGGTCGATCTCCCTGCCGAGGACCTTCTCGACCAGCTGCTTGAACCTGAGGAAATCGAACGACGAGGTGCCTGGCGGCGCGTCCACGAGAAGGTCGATGTCAGAGTCCTCATGCGCCTCGCCGCGAGCGACAGAGCCGAACACGGCCAGCCGCTGGTAACCAGCCGCCGCTGCCAGCGCCTTGAGGACGGGAGCAGCCGCATCCAGCAACTCCCCAGGACGGACGGCCTCGATGTCGGGCGCGTAGCGGAGCTGTTGACTGACCGCCGGCTGTGAGATACCCAAGGCGTCGCCGACCTGCTGCTGACTCATCCCCGTGGCGACCATCGCGCGAAGCGCGATGACACGACGAAGCCGCGCGACATCCTCGTCGCGTCGCGCGTCCCGATACTCCGCCAGCAAGGCCATAAGACAATCTTATCTCGCTCCTGAGTGCCCCGTCGAGCCTCCGGCCAATCAAGTCCCGGTTTCGCCCCGAAGCCGGTGAACTCGGTGCCGAAAACCCGATAGACCCATTCCTCGAGGCCAGCGGGAACCGTCCCCAACCTGCGCGGCGCTAGTTGGAACCGTCCCCGACATGAGCAGCCCCGGCGTGCCAAGATGCGTCCCATGCAGGGTTTTGCTGATCGACTACCGGCACCACCGCAGCGACGCGGCGACTTCGATGACATGTTCGCCGATGGTCTTCGACCCGATCGGTGGACGCCGCACTATCTTCCCCACTGGACGACCCCAGATCGGTCCGGTGCCCGCTACCGAATCACCCCGCAAGGAATCGAGCTCCGCATTGAAGAGGATCAACTCGATTGGCGCCCCGAGGACGCACCACTTCGGGTGTCGAACCTGCAAACCGGCACCTTCTCCGGCCCGATCGGTTCGACACAGGGCACCCATCGCCACCGCCCAGACGGACTCGTCGTCCGTACCAACACGCCGCAGCAACTGCTCTGGGCGCCCACCCAAGGGCGCATCGATCTCACCGTGACAGCATCCCGGGACGAGGGCTGCATGACGGCGGCCTGGCTCGTCGGTACCGAGCATCTACGCGACGAGGACTGCGGTGAGATCTGCATCTTCGAGATCGACGCGCAGCCAATCGGCCCGACCACCACCGCACGATCAGGCCTGAAAGCTCACCACGACCCCCGGCTGACCTCAGACATGACCGAGGTCACTCTGCCCTTCAACGCCGGAACCACGCACACCTGGACGGTGATCTGGGGCGGCGGCGAAACCGTGATCGGTTGCGAAGGGGTCCGCCTCCGCACGATTCACCAAGCACCGACCTACCCGCTCTTCTTGATGGTCGACCTCTTCGAAGTCGCCGCACCCTCGGGCGCCTATCCCAAGTCCGCGATCATCCACCGCATCGCTGGCTGGGACTTCAACTGACGCCTTGTTGGGCCCGCAATTTCTTGAGGTGGGCACTAACGCGGTGCTGTACTTTCGCGATCGTCAAACCCGAAGGTCACGACGGGGGCGGGACCGCCCTCGGCCAGCGTTTCGAGGACGAAGAGCTCATGCGGGACGACCGGAGTGGGCAATGCGTCAAGGTCGAACCACCGCAGCTCGGCGGCCTTGTCGGCTTCGAGCAGCCGTGGCGCCCCGCTCCACCGCGAGCACTCGAAGAAGAAGTCGACCCGTTGGCCCCTCCACCCGGCTTCCGCAGTCCGGTGCATGGCACACAGCGGCCGGAGGTCGGTCGGGTCGATCGTGATGCCGAGCTCCTCACGGGCCTCTCTGCACGCAGTGTCCAGCACGGACTCACCCGACTCGACGTGCCCGGCCGCAGCGCAGGCCCAGTGCTCGTCCATGTATCCGGTGCCGCGGCGCAGTTGGAGCAGTACCTGCGACCCCGGGCCCGCCTGGCGGCGCAACACGACGTACGCGGCGGGGACCACCTGGAACCGGTCGATCATTTAGAGCTGCCGATGGCGACGGTGCACACGATGCGGCTGCCTAGGCGTTGAACCGGAACTCCACCACGTCCCCATCGGCCATGACGTAGTCCTTGCCCTCCATGCGGGCCTTGCCAGCCGCGCGGGCAGCAGCAACCGAACCGGCAGCAACCAGGTCGTCAAAGCTGATCACTTCGGCCTTGATGAAGCCCTTCTGGAAATCGGTGTGAATCACGCCAGCAGCTTCAGGAGCGGTGTCGCCCTTGTGGATCGTCCAGGCTCGGGATTCCTTCGGGCCTGCGGTCAGGTAGCTCTGCAGGCCGAGGGTCTCGTAACCAACGCGGGCCAGGGTGTCCAGGCCCGGCTCGGTGATGCCCATCTCGGCCAGGAACTCAGCAGCATCCTCCGGCTCCAGCTCAGAAAGCTCGGCCTCGATCTTGGCGTCGAGGAAGATCGCTTCAGCCGGGGCCACGATCGTCTTCATCTTCTCTTTCAACTCAGCATCAGCCAGCTCATCGGCGTCGCAGTTGAACACGTACAGGTAGGGCTTTGCAGTGAGCAGGAACAGCTCCCGCAGCGGCTCCAGATCGAGCCCGGCAGCATGGACGCCCACGCCAGAATCGAGCACCTCTCTGGCCTCAAGGAAGGCCGCCAGCTGGGGTTGCTTCTCCTTCTTGATCCGCGCTTCCTTCTCCACCCGGGGCAGCGCCTTGTCGAGGGTCTGCAGGTCAGCCAAAATCAGTTCGGTGCGAATCGTCTCGATGTCGCTGCTCGGGTTCACCGCACCGTCCACGTGGGTGACGTCGGGGTCGCGGAACACTCGGGTGACCTGGCAGATCGCGTCGGCCTCACGAATGTTGGCCAGGAACGCGTTGCCCATGCCCTCACCCTTGGAGGCGCCCTTCACGATGCCGGCGATGTCGACGAAGCTCACCGTCGCCGGCAGGATGCGCTCAGAGCCGAAGATCTTGGCCAGCACCGCCAGCCGAGGATCCGGCACGCCCACCACGCCAACGTTGGGTTCGATGGTCGCGAACGGATAGTTCGCCGCGAGCACGTTGTTGCGAGTGAGTGCGTTGAACAGGGTGGACTTGCCCGCGTTGGGCAGCCCGACAATGCCGATCGTTAGAGCCACGAGGGGAAATCCTACTAGTCCCCGCCCGGGACGAATGCCCGCGACGTCGGCGCCGAGTCGCGACGGGACGCCGGCCACGCTAGGTTGACCAAAACTTTGGCGGGAACGGAGAGCGGAATGAGCGACGCGGAACAGGTACTCGAGGCGATGCGGACGGCGGGCGCCCCGCTGAATGCTGGCAAGGTCGTCGAACTGACCGGCCTGGAGCGCAAGGCGGTAGACAAGGCGATGGCCGAGCTCAAGAAGAGCGGGCAGATCGAGTCGCCCGTCCGCTGTTACTGGGCGCCCACCGCTTAGGTGTGGCGATCGCCAGGCACTGATTCAGTGCCCGGCGTCGACAGGATCAGCCGAAGGCGGCGATCTCGATCTTCTTCATCCCCATCAACTTGCTGAACGAATCGGCGGTCAGCATCAGGTCGCCCAACTTGGCTGGCACAACCTGCCAGCTCAAACCGAACTTGTCGGCACACCAGCCGCACTGCTCGGCTTCCGGCACCACACTCAGCGCCGCCCAGTAGCGGTCGATCTCGGCCTGATCGTCGCAGTTCACCATCAGCGACACCCCACAGTTGAAGGTGTAGTCCTGCTCAACGGAGGCGTCCATCAGGGCGAACCACTGGCCGAACAACTCGATGTCGGTGAACATCACGCTGTCCGGCGTCGCCGGACCGGCCTGCGCCGGATATCGGACGTCAGTGCCGATCCGTGAACCAGGGAAAGTGTCCACGTAAAAGGCCGCAGCCTCAGCCGCCCGGTTCTGCGCGGTCGAGGCGAACAGCATCGTCGGCACGATGAACGGACGCGGCTCACCTTCGGCGTTGCTGAGGATCAACTGCCAGCTGATGCCGTAGCGATCCTGCACCCAGCCGTAGTGCGGGCTGTGCGGATACTCCCCCAGCGGCATCATCACTTGGCCACCCGCGGCCAGCGATGCCCACAACTGGTCAAGGTGCTCGTGGGCTTGCGAGTCGCGAGACGGATCGAAGTTGAGCATGAACGACACCGACGGGTTCACCTTGAACTCCGGGCCAGCGTTGATCGCGATGAACTGATACCCCTCGATCTCGAAGGTGACGGTGATCTCCTTGCCGGCGAACTCAGCCTGGAAATCGAGCAGGCCCTCGTCCGGATAGAGCTGGGTGTCGGTGACTCGGGCGTTTGGGAACACTGCGGCGTAGAACGCTGCGGCTTCGGCTGCGGTGTGGTCGAACCACAGGTTGGGCACGATCTTCTGCATTCAGGCACCTCCATCGGCTGGACTTACAGCCTGACACGCGATCCTGGGGCGAGATAGCCCGCAACCCTGCCCATTCGACCGGTGTACTTAGCCAGTGAGCTATGAAGTGGTGTTATTTGATCTGGGACGGGTAGTGCTCGACTGGGTGCCGCAGCGCCCCTTTGAGCAGGTTCTTCCACGCGAGGAGGTGCCGGCGTTCATGAAGCGGGTCAACTTCTCCGAATGGAATCGGCAAGCTGACAATGGCCGCACCTACCCCGACATCGAGGCCGAATGGTGTGCCCGCTTCCCCGACGACACTGAGGCGATCTTGGCCTACCGGCGCTTCAACCGACTATCGATCCCCGGTTTCGTGCCGGGAGTGTGGGCACTGGTGGCCGAACTGCATCAACACAGCATCAAGGTGGGTGCACTTTCGAACTGGTCAGCGGACACCTTCCCAGCGATCCGCACCCGGTTCGCCGCGCTCGAACGCTTCGACACCCTGGTGGTCTCCGGGTTCGAAGGCGTCGCCAAACCCGATCCGGCGGTCTTCGCCCTTGCCTGTGCGCGAAACGGGGTGCAGCCAAGCCAGGCCGTCTTCATCGACGATATGGAATCAAACGTGGCCGCGGCGCGCGCGTCCGGGCTTACCGCGATCCTGTTCCGCAACGCGACTCAACTGCGCGCCGACCTGCTCGCGCTCGGCCTGCCGGTGCCTGGCACGCCGCAGACCGAGCCGATCTATCACTTCAGCCCTCGCGAGATCTGGCAGCAGGCCACTGAATCCGGGCACTACCTGTACTCCGCCCGCGGCCAACTCTTCGAGGAGGCCGGTTTCGTGCACTTCTCCAACGCCCGCCAACTCGCCAGCACCCGCCAACGGTTCTACGCCGACCTCGCTGACGAAGAGCTCGTACTGTTGCGCCTGGATCCGCAGGACGAACTGCCGGTGCTGATCGAGGACGGCTTCCCGCACCTTTACGCGCCGCTGCCGGTGGATCGGGTGGTTGCGGTCTCGATCTAGCGACCCGCTGGACGCTCTTGCAATAACTACGTAATCACGTACTATCGTCCCATGAGTCGATTGGACGACATCGAGCGCCGCCTGGCCGCGCTCGAGGAGCAACCACCCCAGAGCGCCCCGCCCAGTTCTGAGGACGCCTTCTGGGCGCTGAACACCTTGGCCAAGCACTTGCCCGAAGGTGAAGGCGCCGTCCTGTTCACCGGCATCATTCCGGTGAATGGGCAGGCCGTGAGCTGGCAGTACGGCGTGCCCACCTCCGAGGTGAATCGGGCCAACTGGTCCGAACTCGCCCCCGCCTTTGCCGCCCTCGGCAGCCCGGTGCGGCTCACGCTGCTGCAGCAAATTGCCAGCGGCGTCCAGGATGTCGCTGAGCTGGCGACCACCGAAGGAATCGGCACCACGGGGCAGGTCTACCACCACCTGCGCGCCCTAGTGGCAGCGGGTTGGTTGCGCGCCACCAACCGTGGCCACTACGAGATCCCCGGAAACCGATTGGTGCCCCTCTACACCTGTCTGGTCGCCGGCGGCGACCTGTGAGGAGCAGCATGCAAACCACTCTGATCGTGCTCGCGGTCGCCTTGCTGACCCTCGGGGCGGGCCTGGTCATCGCTCCGCGGACGATCCAACTCGGCCCCGCCACCACCGGGGACGCCGCGCTGGCCGAGCAGGTGCGCCGCCTCGTCGGCGACCCCCACGGCTACCAGACCCTCAGCGTGACGGTGGTCACCAAAGACACGATCCGCCACGCCGGGCTAGGCGAAATGGACGGTCGCACCCCCACCAAAGACACTCCTTTCGAGTTGGGATCGATCACCAAGACTTTCGACGGGCTGCTGCTGGCCGATGCCATCACCCGTGGCGAAGTTCGGGCCGAGGACGAACTCGCCACCCACCTGCCCGAGTTGGCCAGCAGCCCCATCGGCGGCGTCACCCTGGCCGAGCTCTCCTCGCATCGCGGCGGAGTGCCGCCGCTGCCGCCCTCGGTGATGCTGCGGGCGATCCCGGGCATGATCGCCAACACCAATCCCTACGCCATGGACTACCCAACCCTGATGGCTGAGGTGGCGAAGCTGGAGCTGATGAAGACCCGGGGCACCATGGCCTACAGCAATCTCGGTGCCACCCTGCTGGGCCACGCGCTCGCTGCCGCGGCCGGAGAGCCCGATTGGCGCAGCTATGTAACCAAACGCCTGCTGACTCCCCTTGGTATGACCCACACCACCTTTGCGGCCGTCCCCAGCCAGATTCCGGAAGGCGCCCTGGTCGGCCTCTCAGAGAACGCCCGCCGGTTGCGTCCCTGGACCTCCGACGCGTTCGCTCCGGCCGGAGCGGCCACCTGGACCACCCCGGTCGACATGGCCGCCTACGCTCAAGCGATTCTGACCGGACGCGCGCCGGGCCTGGACGCCCTGACTCCGCGCTGGGATACCGGCGACGACACCAGATTTGGCTATGCCTGGGCTGTCGTTGACGTTGACGGCCACCAGGTCGTCGGTCACGACGGCGGCACGAACGGCTACCGAACCTTCCTCGGTATCAACCGGGAATCCGGCGAGGCCGTGCTGGTGGCCAGCAACACCAACCGCGACGTAACCTCGCTCGCCGTGGCCTTGCTCACCCACGCCAGCAATCCGATCTCTGGGCCCGGCGTGCCGATCGCCGGCCTGATTGCCCTTGGGTTTGCCCTCGTTGTCGGCGCGATCAGCGCGTGGCTGCTGGCCCGAGGCACCGACGTCCTCGGCCTGATCGAGCACAGCTCCCTGCTGCTCGGCCTGGTCTTCTTGGCTCGCGCCGATGGCCCGTGGGATCAGGCTCCCGGCTGGACGTGGGCGCTGCTGGCCGCCGGTGCGGCTGCCGCGGTCACCATCGGGGCCCTGCGGCTAAAGCCCACTCTGATCGCCAAAGGACGTCACTGGTGGCGCTGGTTCAGCACCGGGGTGGCGGTGGTCTTTGGCCTGGGCTTGTTCGCCGCGATGTTGTAGCGCTCAGGCCCCGGCGTAGAAGGCCCCCAGCGCCGCCGCCAACCAGGCGGCGTCCTCCACCCCACAGAGTTCGCGAGCAGAATGCATGCTCAACAGCGGGACGCCGACGTCGATGCTCTCGATGCCCAACCGGGTGGCCGACAGCGGACCGATGGTCGAGCCGCACGGCACCGAATTGTTGGAGACGAACTGCTGGGTGGGCACTGCGGCGTTACGGCAGATTCGCAGCCAGCGGGCCGTCCCTGGGCCTTCGGTGGTGTAGCGCTGATTGGCATTCACCTTCAAAAGCGGGCCAGCGTTCAGCACCGGCTGGTGATCGGGGTCGTGCAGCCCCGGGTAGTTGGGGTGCAGCGAGTGCCCGGCATCGGCCGAAATCATGAACGACTTGGCGATCGCCACCGCCCGGGCATCGCCGTCCCAACCAAGCGCGGTGGCTAGGCGCCCCAACACGTCTTCCAGGAACGGACCGGCCGCGCCACTGCGCGAATCGCTGCCGATCTCTTCATGGTCGAAGCAGGCCAGCACCTGCACCTGATCGGAGGCGTCGGCGGCCAACAGCCCAACCAGCCCGGCGTGCACGCTGGAGAGGTTGTCCAGCCGCGGCGAGGCGAGAAACTCCTTGGCCAGGCCGATCACTGCTGGCGCTTCGCTGACCGCGGCAAACAGGTCGAAGCCGTCGATCTCATCGGCATGGACGCCGAGCGTTGCGGCCACCCCGGCTAGCAGATCGCCAGCGCCGGTGGCATATACCGGCTTCAGATGCGACTGCCTGTCAAGGTGCAGGCCATCGTTGACGCTGCGATCAAGGTGGGGTGCCAGCTGCGGGATGCGCAGCCAAGCCTCGGTGCTGACCAGCCGCACTTCACCGGAGCGGAGCACCACCCGTCCAGCCAGCCCAAACTCGCGATCGAGCCAGGAGTTGAGCAGCGGGCCACCGTAGACCTCCATCGCAGCCTGGGCGAAGCCGAAGGCGTAGGCCGAGGGCTGGGGCTTGAGTTTGAAGCCGGGCGAGTCGGTGTGGGCGCCGACGACGCGGAAGCCGACCGGGCTGTCCGATGCTGCGGGCAGGCGCCAGGCGATGATCGCGCCGTCGCGAATCACATAGCCAGCGCTCAACCCGAGCCAGGAATCAGTCTCGCGCTGTTCGGCGAAGCCGGCCGCGACCAGGCGTCGGGCCACTTCGGCGGCCGCGTGATAGCTGGACGGGGACGCAGCCACGAAGGCGGCCAGGTCATGGATGTTGTCGACGGCGTTCATGGCGTCCAGTTTGCACCCCCGACCTCCGCGCTCACGGTGCTGCTCGCCGAACTCAGTCAGCCAGTCCTGCGCGGCGCCGGATGAACTCGGACAACGCCGCCCGATCGACCGTCAGCGACGAGGCACCATCGATGGGCACCCAGCGGGCCCGGGTCAGACGTCCGTGGCGTTCGATGCCGCCAGCAGCCTCGATCAGCAGGTCGCGGCGCAGTTGGGTCACTTTGGTGATGGAATCCAGCCGTACCTCAGCCCGATTGAACGGGAGGTGCAGAACCAGCCGCTCCTCGTCGAGGGTCAACACCGGGGCGGAACCGTGCAGGGCAACGATCACCTGGGTGGTGGCTATTGCCGCCAGCACCGCCACGACCGCCAGCAGGACGACGAGGTCGGTCACCGATCCGGTGAGCAGGGGAACGGTGCTGGCCAGAATCGTGACCGCGATGAGCACCAGCAGGCCCACCATCACCCAACGCCAACGCTGGGCGCCCTGGCGATAGTAGGCAGCCAACCCGGAACCAGGTAGTTCGACCAGCCCGGCTGGCGGGTCTGGTCGAAGGGGGTCCTGCTGAGTCACAAACGTCCTCTCTGCTGGGGTTCGAGCTTTTCATACCAGCTGCGTCAGTGTCGTCCGCGAAGTACAGCCACCGATCTGTATGACGTCCGTGTGACGACCTCGGCGACCCCCTTGCCAGGCCCCGGTCGGAATGATGAGGATCAATGAGGACGCCCAAATGCGGGCCGCAATTCGGAAGGGAACCCTATGAGCGAACGTGAGGGGCTGGAAAAGGAGTTGCGGAATCTGACTTTCTCAGCGAGCCAACTCAAGCTGGATCTGCACGACCTTGCCGAAGACCTCCCCCTGGATTGGGAGCGCATTCCCGAAGTGGCCCGGCGCACTCATGCCGCCTACGCCAGGATCGCCGAACTGCGCGAGCTCATCGCTGCCCTGCCCGGCTGATCAGGACGAGGCTGCCGCGCCGCCACTTGACCGGCCGTCGGCCAGCCGTGGGGAAACTGTCACAGCGGCCTGCGATCATCGTTTACATGGACTTCTTGGCGTGGTTGGTAGTCGGCATCGCCCTCGGCGCGATCGTCGCTTGGGTGTTGTCGCGCGCCCAGCAGGGCAAGCAGGTTTCAGAGCAGGCCGCCGAATTCGAGCGGGTTCGGGCCCAAGTGGCCCAGGCCGATGCGGCGGTAGCCCAGGCACGGGCTGACGCCGCCGAGGCCGGGGCGTCGCTGTCCGAGGCCCGCGCGGCCGTCGCTGGCGCCATCGCCCAGCGGGACGCTGCGGTGTCGCGGGCCAGTGAGATCGCCGCTGACCGGGAGCAGTTGGTCAACCAGTTCAAAGCGCTCTCGGCAGAGACCATCGAAGCTCAGGAGCGAAAGCTCGATGCGTCGGCCGCGCTGCGGCAGCAGGCCACGGCCCAGCTTCTGGCTCCGGTGAAAGAGAGCCTGGAGAAGTTCAATGACCGCATCACCGACGTGGAGAAGCAGCGGGTCCAGATGGCCTCCGAACTGCGCAGCCAGGTGTCCGAGGTGCGGCTCACCGGCGAGAGCCTGCGCAAAGAGACCGCGGCGCTGGTGACCGCCCTGCGCAAGCCGCAGATCCGCGGGTCGTGGGGCGAGATGCAGCTCAAACGCGCCGTTGAACTGGCTGGCATGATCGAGCACTGCGATTTCGAGTTGCAGCAGACCACCCAGACCACCGCTGGATCGACGATCCGCCCCGACATGAAGGTGATGCTCGGCGAAGATCGCTACCTCTACGTCGATTCCAAAGTGCCCCTGAGCGCCTTCCTGGAAGCCCAGGAGACCGAGGTTCCGGCCGAGCGGGATCGGCTGCTGGTGCTGTTCGGCAAGAACGTCCAGACCCACATCAATCAGCTGTCCGGCAAGGACTACTACAAGGCTGGCGGCGCGACCCCGGAGTTCGTGGTGCTCTTCATCGGCAGCGAGGCGCTAGCCGCGGCGGCGTATCAGCAACTGCCGGCACTCGACGAGTATGCGGCCGAGCGGAATGTGGTGCTGGCCACCCCGCGGTCGCTGATCGGGCTGCTGCGGGCGGTTTCCTACTCCTGGCGTCAGGTTGCGCTTGCCGAGTCGGCTCAGCAGGTGCTCGACGTCAGCCGCGAGCTTTACGACCGGTTGGGCAACTTGGGCAAGCACTTCGACAAAGTGGGCCGCTCGCTCACCAGCGCGGTCGGCGCCTACAACGACGCGGTGGGTTCCATCGAGGGTCGGGTGTTCCCGACCGCCCGCAAGCTGCGCGAGTTGAAGGTCACCGACAAGGAGCTGGAGCACGTCAACCCGGTCGATCCCGGGGTGCGTTCACTGACGGCGGCCGAACTAGTTGAAGACGCCGCCTCGATCACGCCGATGATCGGACGGGCCCGCTCCGAGGCTGCTGCCGAGTTGGATTCGGTGGCCGGTGATTCCTCGCTGCTGGACCTCGTTGCTGCCGACGCTCCTCGGCCCAAGTCGGCCAGCCAGACCGCCTGATCCGAAGCTGCTTCCTGGGCAGATCAGGACGATCCTCAGTACTGCGCATTCCCCGCTCGACATCGGCTGGTTACGGTGGCAGCGGGAACTCGGCAGGAGATCACATGTCATTCCAGGCTTATCTCGACAACATCGAACAGAAAACTGGGCTCACGCCGCGCCAGTTCATCGAGCAGGCAAGAGCCAAAGACTTCGGCCCCGGCACCAAGGCCACCCCGATAATCGCCTGGCTGGCCGAGGACTACGGCCTAGGGCGCGGCCACGCGATGGCATTGGTGCACGTGATCACTAAAGGTCCAGCAATCGAGGCTCGTCACGTGGAATCCGGCGGTGCCCATTCCGACGCCGCCGACACCCTTTGGTTGGAAGGTGCGGCCACCAACCCCAACACCTAGGAACCCCATAAAGGCTGGCAGTGCCACGCGTTCGCCCTAACGAACGGCACCAATGACACAATGAGCCAGTGATGATTGATGCCAAAGCCGTCGAGGACGCCACCCTCCGTCTAGCCGACGTGGTGGCCCGCACGCCGCTGCAACTGAACGAGCGGCTAAGTGCAGCCACCGGCGCCTACGTGTGGTTGAAACGCGAAGACCTGCAACCGGTGCGCTCCTACAAGATTCGCGGCGCCTACAACCTCATGTCGCAACTTACCGAAGAGGAGCGAGCAGCAGGAGTCATCTGCGCTTCAGCTGGCAATCACGCCCAAGGAGTCGCGTTCGCCTGCGCCAAGCTCGGGATTCGCGGACGCATCTTCGTCCCGGCCACCACACCTCGCCAGAAGCGTGATCGCATTCGCAGCGTCGGCGAAGGCATGATCGAGTTGGTGGTCACCGGCGACAGCTACGACGAAGCCGCTGCCGCTTCACTGGCCGAAGCCGCCGCAACCGGCGCAGTCGTGGTGCCCGCGTTCGACCACCCCGACACCATCGCCGGTCAGGGCACCGTTGCGGCCGAAATCGTCGACCAGTTCGGCTACGCCCCAGATGCCCTAGTGATTCCGGTCGGTGGTGGTGGCATGATCTCCGGCTGCCTCACCTGGCTGGCCGAACGTCACCCGGAAACCCGGGTGATCGGCGCCGAACCGGCCGAAGCCGCCTCGATGGCCGCCGCACTCGCCGCCGGGCATCCAGTCGACCTCGCTGAGATCGACACCTTCGTCGACGGCGCCGCCGTCCGCCGGGTGGGCGAGCTAACTCACAGCGTCGTCGCCAAGCACTCCCCCGAGCTGTACCAGGTGCCAACGGGGCGGATCTGCTCGGAAATGCTGGCGCTCTACCAGACCGAAGGCATCGTCAGCGAACCTGCTGGCGCCCTGGCTGCCGCCGCCCTCGGCCTGTTCCGTCCAGAGCCGGAATCGACTGTCGTAGTCATCGTTTCGGGCGGCAACAACGACATCTCCCGCTATTCCGAAATCATCGAACGATCCCTGGTCTATGAAGGTCGCAAGCACTACTTCCTGGTGAACTTCCCCCAGGAACCCGGAGCGCTGCGCCGCTTCCTCGATGAAGTGCTCGGCGCCGAAGACGACATCACTCACTTCGAGTACGTCAAGCGCAGCAACCGCGAAACCGGCCCGGCCCTGGTCGGCATCGAGCTTGGTGATCCGACCACCTTGGGCGACTTCATCGCCCGCCTGGACGCCAGCCCGATCACCTTCGAAGTCGTTTCCTCCGACAGCCCGTTCTACCGCTTCCTGGTTTAGCCGCTGCAGCGGAAATCGCGAAACCGCCATGGGTATATCTCCTGCGCCTGATAATGGACCATGGCGCTGGAGACCACCCCGGGCAAGCACCACCAAGCCAGCAAGACAAGACTGTCGCTGATCCTTCCCGCGGCAGCGCTTCTAAGCATCATCTTGGTCTCCTGGTTTTCACTGGCTACGAAGCCCGCAGAGGCGCTGGTCGCAACGTGGTGGCCAGCCTCCGGCATCGCCCTCGGTGCCGCGATTCGCCTGCCGAAGCGTCACTTGTGGTGGTTTTCGCTGGCCTGCGGGCTGGTGATCCTGGGCACCAACTTGGCGCAATTCCACCAGGCGCCCATGGCGCTGGCCGCCTCGGTCGGAACCAGCCTGGAGGTGTGGGTCGGCGCGACGATCTTGCGCTGGCGCACCGATGGCGTCCCCGCGCTGCGCTCACGACCTGATCTGGCAAAGCTGCTCATCGCTGCATTTCTGGGTGCCACCGCTTTCGATGCCGTGCTCAGTGCAACAGCACTTGTCGTGAGCGGCCCGGCGGCGGCGGCCTTCCATCTAGCATCAGCCGGGCCCCGTCGGACTGCGGGCATCTTGCTGATCACGCCGCTGTTCATGCAGTTGCCCGAAACCCCGCCGCCCCGGTTCAGCCCGCGGATCGCCGCGCATATGTCCGCCGGACTCATTGTGGCCTCACTGGTGTTCCTCACCAACCAGCACTTCCCCCTGGCGTTCCTTCCGCTCGTCCCACCGATCTGGTCAGCCCTGCTGATCCCGGTTCGATGGCTCATGGCGGAAATGATCGGCATCGCCGCGATCGCCTCCTACGGCAGCGCCAGCGGCCACGGGCCGTTCGCCTTCATTAATCTCGGCGCCGCCGGGGGGGGCTGCCATCCTCCAAGTCTTCGAAGCGGTCATGGTCGGATTCGTGCTGGTGCTGGCACTGACCGCCGCGCGAGAGCGGACCGTAGCGGGCCTCCTCACCGCCAGCGAACTGCTGTACCGGCGCAGCTTTGAGAACTCGCTGTCCGGGATGCTCATCACTCATCGCAACGATGAACGCTGGACGGTACAGACAGTGAATCCTGCAGCTATCCAGCTCCTGCCACAGGTACGAGCCGGCGAGTCCGACGTGGCGGAGTTGCTCGGCCCAGCCGCGGTGTCCGCCCTAAACCAAGCCAGCGCCTCCGACGCTGAAGGCCCCACCGAACTGGAGCTGGCCGACGGCCGCCATCTGACAGCAAGCATCACACCGTTGGGCAGCAAGACAGCCGCCGATAGCTACTCCATCCAGCTCATCGACATCACCGACACCCTGATCGCCCAACGCCTGATGGAGGCCGATCTCACCCGAGCCCAGCAGGTGCAGCGAGGCTTGTCCCCGCGCACCCTTCCTATTCGTCGCGGCTGGGAACACGGTGCCGCGTCGCTGACGGCACGCGAAGTCGGTGGCGACTTCTACGACCTTCGGATCAGCGGGTCCAACGCCACCATGGCCCTCGGCGACGTGATGGGCAAAGGGATGGGGGCCGGCATCCTCGCCGCCGCCACCCGAACCGCCTTGCGTGCGTCGAACGTCGCAGCACATCCGGCAGAGGCGCTGGCCGACAGCGCCCGGGTGATCGAAGATGATTTGGCTAACGCCGACGCTTTCGTCACCTTGAGCTGCGCGAGCATCGACCTGGTCACCGGGCGCGTGCGCCTCGTGGACGCCGGCCACGGTCTGAGCTTCGCACTGCGCCAGGATCACAGCGTCGAGCGATTGGCGACCTTCGATTTTCCACTCGGCCTGGGCAACGACTGGCGCGAACTACCTTCACACCTCGACCCCGGCGAGGGCCTGTTGATGGTCAGCGACGGCGTACTGGAGTTGTGGGGCTCCAGCATCGAGGAGCTGATCGAGGCCATCGGAGCTGCTGACCGCGCCTGCGCCGGCCAATCGCCGACGGCCCTGGTCGACACGTTGTGCGCTGGAAGACCCGACTCCCCAGAACGCAGCGACGACGCCACTGCGGTATTACTGCGACGCGAGAAGAGCACCAGATGACCAGACGTGGATCACCGGACAACCTTTCGCACGCCCAGGAGAGCCGCCGCCTGCTGTGGCTTCGCATCTGGACGACAATGACCCTAGTGCTGGGCTTCAACTACATCGGTTGGCGTTGGCTGGCCTCGGTCAATTGGGCCAACTGGTGGATCGCAGTGCCATTAGTGCTCGCCGAGACTTACAGCATCATCGACTTGACCTTGTTCAGCATCACCATCTGGCGTTCTCGACAGCGCGAAGATGCTCCTCCACCGCCGCTGGATTCGGATGTCGATGTCTTCATCACCACCTACAACGAGCCTGTGGAACTGGTCGTCGAGACCGTCCGTGCTGCGATCAAGATCGACCACCCCCATCGAACCTGGGTTCTCGACGACGGCGCGCGTGAAGACCTGCGCCAGGCAGCGGAGACGCTGGGCGCCGGCTACATCACTCGCGGTGACGAGTGGCACGGCAAACCCCGCCACGCCAAGGCGGGGAACCTGAACAACGCGCTACTGCAGACCCAGGGCGAGTACATCTTGGTGCTGGACGCCGACATGGTGGCTCACCCCGCGATCCTCGATCGCACGCTGGGTTTCTTCAGCGACGAGAAGGTCGGACTGGTTCAGACCCCTCAACACTTCATCAACGTGCCCCCCAGCGACCCTTTGGGCAGCCAGGCCCCACTGTTCTACGGCCCGATCCAAGAAGGTAAGGATGGCTGGGGTGCGGCGTTCTTCTGCGGGTCGAACGCCGTGTTGCGCCGCGAGGCGCTGATGGAGATCGGCATCACCGGCTACGTGGACGCCACCCAGCGAACCGTCATCAACCGGCTGAAAGAGGCACGGGTCCTGGTACGCCATTCACTACGCGGGGCCGACCCGTCCGCGCAGGAGATTCTCGTGCAGACCCGCAACGCGATCGACCACGCCCTGGCCGAGATCAGCCGCGCCGAGCCCATCGCCGAGGTCACCTACGTCCTGCATCGCAAACTCAGTCAACTCTCCCACGCCACCGTTGGCGACGACATGGCGCAGTTGGCCGATGACTTGGACGCGCTCGGGTTCGATCAGGCCGCGTTCAACATCGACTCCGAAGAAGTGATCTCGCGGCTCGCCGCGCTCGACCTGTCCCCGCTCAATGCCGTCGAAGCGGTTGATCGCACGCTGCAGGCCATCGATATCGGACGGTCCGACGAGGCTCAAGCGGTATTGCCGATGGCCACGATCTCGGTCACCGAAGACATGGCAACCTCGATGCGCATGCACGCGCGCGGCTGGAAAAGCGTGTTTCATAACGAGATCCTCGCTGAGGGCCTCGCTCCTGAGGGCCTCGCCGCGTCGTTGACTCAACGCCTGCGCTGGGCTCAAGGAACGATGCAGGTCTTCCTGCGCGAGAACCCGCTCACACTACGCGGACTCACTCTGCCGCAACGACTGATGTACTTCTCCACGATGTGGAGCTACCTGTCAGGGTTCGCCACCGTGGTCTACCTGCTCGCACCGATCCTGTTTCTGACCGCAGGCGTGCTGCCGGTGAGCAGCTACGCCGAACAATTCTTCCTGCGCTTCATCCCGTTCATGGTGGCCAATCAGCTGCTGTTCGTGTTCGCCTCACGGGGGCTGCCGACCTGGCGCGGGCAGCAGTACACGCTGGCCCTGTTCCCGGTATGGATCAAGGCCTGTTACACCGCCGCAGCCAATGTGTGGGCCGGCCGTCCGCTGGGCTTTGCCGTGACCCCAAAAGCGGGCACGCGCCAAACCCAGATTCCCTGGGGGCTGATTGGTTGGCAACTGGCTGCCTCGATCGCCCTGGTCATCAGCATCGTCGTCGGTACGATATGGCTTGTGACCGGGCATGCGGAGCCGATCGGTACCCTCATCAATCTCGCCTGGGTAGTTTTCGATCTGGTGTCGATGAGCGCACTGGTTGGGGCGGTTCGGTACCGCGGGTACCACGCAGACGAGGAGACCAGATGAATTTTCCGGTAGACGAGCTTGAGCCGGACTTGGGTGTCGTCCGCGTCGAGGGCCGACTCAACATGGTCACAGCGACACAGTTGAAGGACACCGTCACCGAGGCGGTGGGTACCGGCAAGTTGCGTTTGGTTGTTGACCTGACCAGCACCACTTTCATGGACTCCTCCGGATTGGGTGCGTTGATCGGGGCTTTGAAGACTGCTCGCGCCGCCGGTGGCGATCTCCGCATCGCCGGTGCCAACGAGCAAGTACTGATGGTGCTCCAGTTGTCGAACATGGACAGGATCCTGAGGCCTTATGGAACCCCCGAAGCCGCTTTCGGCAGCTGACTACCAAGCCGTCATCCGCAGCCCACCGGAGACGGTGAATGACGCCCACGACTTCCTCGACCAGGTGTGGCAACAACGCACCGATGTCAGCGACAACGAGCGAATGATCATCGAGACGATCCTCAGCGAACTGGTCACCAATGTGATCCAGAACAATCCTCACCGCGAAGTGTTCTGCGACGTCCGGGTGCGCATTACCCCACAACAGTTGTTGATCGAGACTTCCGACACCGGCGATGAGGCATCGGCGTTGCGTCCGGATCCAGAGATGCCGGAAGGAAACGCCGAGCACGGACGCGGGCTGCCCCTGATCTACCTTCTCGCCGACGACGTCGAGCACCGCTGGCAGAACTCGCGCAATTTGTGGCGGGTCAGCCGATCTCGGATCAGTGAGCAGCAGAGCTGAACCGCACGCTCAGCACGCCAACTCCACCGGTGAAACTCACCCCGGGCACCTCAAAGCTGCGAGTCACCTCGCTGAAGCCCAACTCTCGATGCAACTGCAACGAGGCTTGATTCTCCGCCGCAGCGAAATACCACGCGCGGTCGGTGCGAGCGGCCAACCAATCCAGCCGGGCCTGCACCAGCCGTCGGCCCAGGCCGCGGCGCCGCTGGGACGGCGCAACCACCACGCCGGTCAGGTACCAACCGTCCTTGAGGTTGACTGCTAGCTCCGGATCGAAGCTCAGCCAGCCCGCGCCAGCGTGACCGACCACCGCACCGTCCACCTCGGCGACGACCAACAGCTTCTCCGGGTCGGCCAAATCGACCGCCAGACGACTGCGCCAAGTGTCGAGTTCGCCGCCGTTGCGTTGCTGCGCCAAATCGGCGCAGGCGTCCAGGTCCGACTCGGTCGCCAATCGCACCACGGCCGCCACCGGCTCGCCGTGGGCGTCCGGCTCAAACTCGGCAAACACGATCAGGCGAGACCGCTGACATCGCGCAGATCCCTGCGCAACTCCGGGGGTAGCGCGAAGACCACATTTTCCTCGGTCAACCGCTCCTCAGTAGCCGGCGGGAAGCCCTGGGTCTGTAGGTAACCCAACACCCCAGCCACCAGGGCGTCCGGCACCGAAGCCCCCGAGGTGACGCCGACCGAATCAACCCCGACCAGCCAGGCGGGGTCGACTTCCTTGGCGTTGTCGACCCGGTAGGCAGCTTTGGCGCCTGCCTCAAGGGCCACCTCGACCAGCCGCACCGAGTTGGACGAGTTGCGCGAGCCGACCACGATCACCAGATCAGAATGGGTGGCAATCTGCTTGACCGCCTGCTGCCGGTTTTGGGTGGCGTAGCAAATGTCGTCGCTGGGCGGATCGATCAACGCCGGGAATTTGGCTCGCATCCGCGAGACGGTCTCAGTGGTTTCGTCCACGCTCAGGGTGGTCTGGGTGAGCCAGGCGACCTTGGTCGGATCGGCCACCATCAGGGCGTCCACATCTTCGGGATGCTCGATCAGGGTGATGCGCTCAGGAGCCTCACCGGTGGTGCCTTCGACCTCTTCATGCCCAGCGTGACCGATCAGCAGGATCTGCAGGTCCTGATCGGCGAAACGCTTCACCTCGTGATGCACCTTCGTGACCAGCGGACAGGTGGCATCAATAGTCTTCAGACCCCGCGCGGACGCTTCGGCATGCACTGCTGGGGAGACGCCATGGGCGGAGAAGACCACGGTGGCCCCGGTCGGCACCTCGGCGAGCTCTTCGACGAATACCGCCCCGCGAGCCTCCAGGTCTTCAACCACATGCCGGTTGTGCACGATCTGTTTGCGGACGTAAACCGGCGGCCCATAGGTTTCCAGGGCCTTCTCGACGGTCACCACGGCCCGATCGACTCCGGCGCAATACCCGCGCGGCGCAGCGACCACGACACTCTTGGTTGGCATGGGCCCAGTCTAGGTGCGCGGGCTACGAACCGGTGCGGGTGTCGGTGCCAACAGCTAGCCTGCTCGCATGGCGCTGAGCAGTTCTCCTGAGCAACCCCAGCCGTTGCGTACGGTGGTGGCTGCCACCAAAGAGTGGGTGGAGCGGCTCAACCCGATCTGGGTAGAGGGGCAGCTGATCGAGATCAAGCGCCGTTCTGGAATCACCCAGTTCCTCACCATGCGCGACACCCTGGCCGAAGTCTCGGTGACTCTCTCGACCAGCCTGGCCGTGTTGGACGCCGCTGGCCCGATCACCGAAGGTACCGTCGTGGCGGCTTGGGTGAAGCCGACGGTGTGGAGCAAATCCGGCAGTCTGACTTTCGAATGCCGCGAACTGCGTCCGTCCGGGGAAGGACGGTTACTGGCCGCCATCGAGCAGCGCAAGCGCATGTTGCAGGCCGAGGGCCTGTTTGATCCCGCCCGCAAGCAGCGGCTGCCCTTTCTGCCCCGCCGCATCGGCTTGATCACCGGGGCGGCCAGCGCCGCCGAACGGGATGTGATCGAGAACATCGCCCGCCGCTGGCCGGCCGCGATCGTCGAAGTTCGCAACACCCTGGTGCAGGGCCCGGCGGCAGTCGAGCAGTTGATCGACGCATTGCATGCCCTAGACGCGCACCCCGAGGTGGACGTGATCATCGTCGCCCGCGGCGGCGGCTCGCTAGAAGACCTGTTGGCCTTCAGCGATGAGAGCCTCGCTCGCGCCGTCTTCGCCTGCAATACCCCGGTGGTGAGCGCCATCGGGCACGAAACCGACACCCCGATTCTTGATCTGGTGGCCGATCTGCGCGCCTCCACCCCAACTGATGCGGCCAAACGAGTTGTGCCGGACGCCGCCGCCGAAGGCGCCAACGTGGCCGCCGCGATTGGCCGGGTGCGCCAAGCGGTCAGCACCCGGGTGGCCAGCGAGCAGCGTCGCCTCGAGGAACTGCGCAGCCGCCCGGTGCTGCTCGATCCGTCCGCGTCGCTGACCGGGCACTTCGAGCGATTGGAGGCCACTCGCGAGCGGCTCGTCCGGGCGATCGGCGGCCGGGTTCGCGAAGAACACCTCGGCCTGGCCCACACCATCGAACGGGTGCGCGCGCTTTCGCCGCGAGCCACCCTGCAACGCGGCTACGCGATCCTCTCCGATGCTGAGGGCGGCACCGTTGATCGAGTGGCCGCCACCGCCAAGGGAGCCAAACTCACCGCCCGGCTGGCCGATGGCCAACTCGGGATCAGCGTCACCAAAATCGAACCAGTGGAGCAGCCATGACCGCCAAGAAGATCGAGCTCAGCTACGAAGAGGCCCGCGACCAGCTGGTCGAGATCGTCCGCAAGCTCGAATCAGGCTCGGTGCCGCTGAGTGAGTCGATGGCCCTGTGGGAGCGAGGCGAAGAACTGGCCAAGGTCTGCCAGACCTGGCTCGACGGCGCCAAAGCCAAGATCGACGCCGCCCGTCCCGCCGCCAAGGACGCCAACTAGTCCACGCCGCCTGCCCGCCGATGCGGTGTGAGCTGCGCACCGGGGACGGTTCCTCCGCACAGCTCACGGGGACGGTTCCTCCGCACAGCTCACGGGGACGGTTCCTCCGCACAGCTCACGGGGACGGTTCCTCCGCACAGCTCACGGGGACGGTTCCTGCGGGTCTGTCCCCATGAGCTGCTCATTGGAACCGTCCCCAAGGAGCAGGTCGCTACTGGGCAGGGCGTCCCGGGGCGGCTACGCCTCGCTCGGTGAGCCCGAAGATGGCGCCAAGCAGGGCCACACTCAGGCCGATGATCGGCGGCAGCGGCATCAGTAGCGCCGAGATCACCAATCCGGCCAGAGCCACTCCAGCGCCGATCCACAACAGCGACCGCAACGAGCCGGCCCCACGGCTGGCCGCCCACAGGAACGCGGCGCCGAAGGCGATCACCATCAGCCCCATCAACGGGCTGTAGCCCCACATCAACTGTTCGAGATTTCGCTGCGGTCCCGGCATCGCTACCGCAGCTAGCCGCAAAGCAGCCATCGCCTGCTGGGTGGCGGCGTCCGGGGTTCGGCCCAGCTCGGCCGCCGCGGTGCTCAGATGGCCGGCGCCCAATACCAGCAGCGACCAGCCGAAGATCCGGGCGCCGAGGACGTCCCGGCGGCTCATTTCGCCACCGCCAGTTCAATGCCGGGACGCACCAGGCCAGCCAGTGTCGCATCGCCAGCCGACTGCGGGGTTAACCGCATCCCGAAGTTCCGCACCGCCACGGCGACCGGGTTACCCCAATGGGCAACCTCCCCCAAGCGGCGCGAATCCAGCTGCACTTTGCGCACCCGGGCGTGCCGAGCAGCGGTGTATCGCGCCAGAGCACCCTCGGCACCGCCGCGGATGGCCAGCATCAACGCCTTGGCGTCTTCGATCGCCATCACCGCCCCCTGACCCTGATTAGGAGTCATGCTGTGCGCGGCATCGCCGAGCAGCAGCACTCGTCCGGCCCCCCAAACTGGGCGATCCAGTTCGAACAGGTCGTGATGCAGCGGCGGCACCTGCCTCAACTCCGCCAACAGCTCACCGGCCACGCCGCCGTAGCCGCCAAAGAGCTCAGTGAACCCCGCAAGCTCACCCGGCCCGGATGCCTCCGGCTCGGCGGTGGCCACTAGGTAGTAGTAGGCGCGCCCACCCCCAACTGGCACCACCCCGACCCGGGTGTGACCGCCCCACGCCTCAGTGGCCACCTGACCCGCTTCGAAGTCGATCAGTCCGCGCCAGCAGGTCGTCCCGCTGTAGCGAAGCGCGCCGGGCCCGGTCGGCAGTTGCGCCCGCACGGCAGAGCGCAAACCGTCCGCGGCCACCACCACCTCAGCGCTGAGCCCGCCAGTCGACGAGCTCAGCTGCACCCGCGAGCCGTCGTCTTCGACGCTGCGAATCGTGGAGTCGAAGACCACCTCGACCCCTGCTGGCAGCGCCGCGGCGAGCAACTCGTGCACCCGCGCCCGAGTGATGCCGTAGCTCGGCCCATGAGCGGCGGCCAGCCGGGCCGGGGAAAGGTTAGCCAGGCGGCGGCCCGCCTTGTCAGTGATCTCGGTGGACGCCAGCACTTGGCCTTCTCCGGCCAGTGTTACGCCCAGCGAGGCCAGCACCTGCACCGCGTTCGGGGCCAGCACGATGCCGGCCCCGGCGGCGGTGAACTCCGGGCTGCGCTCGACCAACCGCACTTGATGCCCGTCCTTGGCAAGGGCGATGGCCGCAGTCAGCCCGCCGATCCCGGCGCCGACGATGATGATGTCCATGTAACTCAGTTCTCCTTCTGGGCGAAAAGTCGCTGCAGTGAGGCCCGCAGCAGGGCCAATTGGGCGTCGCGATCCAGCTCGCCGCGCAGGCCGACTACCAGCGCACCGAAATAGAGGGCGAAGTAGCCGAGGAAGGCCGCCCCCGGATCGATGGGAGCGATTTCGCCGCGTCCGACCGCAGCGCTCACCTCATCAACCACCCAGCCGCGAAACTCCCCCATTCGCAGTTGGGACGGGCTGCCCGGGGCACTCTCGAACAGCGAGCCAGCGATCACCTGCCGCGATAGCTCCGGCTCGGCGGCGTAGCCCTGAAATAGGCAGTCGCTGACGTGCACCAGGCGCTCGATCAGTCCGTCCGGTCGCTGCTGGGCCGCGGTGACCAATGCTGCGCCGACGGTCTCGTCCAGCAAGGTTTCGGCGAGTTGGCCCATGGTCGGGAAGTGCAGGAAGACCGTACCGATGGCCACTCCGGCTGCGGCTGCCACGTCACGCGCGGTGGTGGTGGCGAAGCCCTGTTCGGCCACCACTCGTCGCGCGGCGGCAAGGATTTCGGTGCGAGTTCGCGCCTTCTGTTCGGTTCTACTGATCACGCTCAGTGAGCGTACTCAGTGAAACCAGGACTGTCCAGACCGGGATGAACTGCTGGGCACCCAACCGGTGAGTAGCATCCCTAACATGCCCATGCTCGTATTGACCCTGATCGGGGACGACCGCGCCGGCCTGGTGGCCGCGCTAGCTGAAGTGGTGAGTGCCCACGGTGGCAACTGGGAGCGCAGCGAGTTGGCCGAACTGGCCGGCACCTTCGCCGGCATTGTCGAGGTCTCAGTGCCCGCCGACCGGGAACAAGCCCTCAACGCGGCCCTGCACTCCTTGGACGGGCTGCTGAAGATCACTGCCCACACCGGCACCACCCAGGGGCCCGGCGACTGGCCAACACTCAGCCTGACCGTGATCGGCAATGACCGGCCAGGTATCGTCCGCGAGATTTCGGGGGCCCTCAACAGGCATCAACTCAACATCGAGCACCTATCCAGCAAGACCGTTGATGCGCCGATGGCCGGTGGCAAGCTCTTCGAGGCCACCGTCGTGGCCCGGGTGCCCGCCGATGCCGACACCGGCGCCATCCGTGCCGACCTTGAGGATCTGGCCGCCGAAATCCAAGTGGATCTGCACCTGAGTTGAGGTGACTAGCCACCAACTGGCTGAGCTTGCCGAAGCCCGGCCCGTCGACCCTTCGACAAGCTCAGGGAACTGGGCTGGCCCAGCGAACTGAACTCAAGCTGGCTGAGCCCGTCGAAGCCCCACTGCTGGTTGACCTAACTGGCGTACGGGTTACCGATGCCGATGTAGACGGTCTCCAGGTATTCCTCGATACCTTCTTCACCGCCTTCGCGACCCAGGCCAGATTGCTTCACTCCGCCGAAGGGCGCAGCCGGGTTCGAAATCACCCCGGCGTTGACCGCGAGCATGCCGGTCTCGATGCGCTCGCCCAAGCGCAGCGCGCGCGCCAGGTTCTTGGTGAACACATACGAGATCAGGCCGTATTCAGAGCTGTTGGCCAGCTCGATCGCCTCGTCCTCAGTGTCGAACGTGGAAATCGGCACCACCGGGCCGAAGATCTCCTCGGTGAGCACCCGCGCCTCCCGCGGCACGTTCACCAGCACGGTCGGCTCGAAGAAGTGGCCCGCGCGGTCCATTCGATGACCACCGGTGAGCACCTTGCCACCGGTCGCCACCGCTTCGTCCACCAGGCCGCCGATACGCACCAGCGCGTCGTCGTCGATCACTGGGCCGAGCTGGGTGCCATCCTCGATGCCGGGGCCCACCTGAATGCCGGCCACTCGGGCCGCCAGCTTTTCGGAGAACTCTTCAGCGATACCGGAATGGACGTAAATCCGGTTGGCCGCAGTGCAAGCCTGGCCACCATTACGCAGCTTGGCGTTGTAGGCGCCGTCAACTGCGGCGTTCAGGTCGGCATCGGAGAACACCAGGAACGGGGCGTTGCCGCCCAACTCCATGGACGTCCGCAGTACGCCATCGGCAGCCTGCTTCAGCAGCACCCGGCCAACTTCGGTCGAGCCGGTGAAAGAGACCTTGCGCAGCCGGGAGTCAGCGAACAGCGGGGCGGTGGTCGCACCCGAACGGGAGGTAGGAATGACGTTGATCACGCCAGCCGGCACCCCGGCCTCCTCCATCACCTTGGCGAACAACAACGTGGTCAGCGGGGTCAGCGCGGCCGGCTTGACCACCACGGTGCAACCGGCGGCCATCGCCGGGGCCACCTTGCGGGTGGCCATCGCCAGCGGGAAGTTCCAGGGCGTGATCAGCAGCGAAGGTCCGACCGGACGCTTGGTAACCAGCAGGCGGTTCACCCCGTCAGGGGCGGTGGAATAGCGGCCATAGATGCGCACCGCCTCTTCGGAGAACCAGCGCAGGAACTCAGCACCGTAGGCCACCTCGCCACGGGATTCGGCCAACGGCTTGCCCATCTCCAGGGTCATCACCTGCGCGAACTCCTCCGCGCGTGCGGTCACCGCCTCGAAACCGGCCCGCAGCAACTCACCCCGCACCCGAGGTGCGGTGCGCGCCCACGACTCCTGAGCGGCTGCAGCTGCGTCGAGGGCAGCCATGCCGTCTTCGGGAGTGGCGTCGGCCACTTCGGCCAGCACCTGCCCGGTCGCCGGGTCCTCCACCACGAACTTGCCGCCATTACTGGCATCGCGCCACTGACCACCGATGAACAATCCGGTGGGCACCGAGCTCGGCAATTGCGTCATCGCAGTCCTCTTCCAATTCTCGTTGACTGGGGCTCAGGTGCCCCGAAGATTCCCCGCACCGCTGACGGTGCGAGTCAGCCGATGGCCTCGGCGAAGGCTTCGTCAAGCACGTCCACAGCGTCGTTGATCAGCGCCATCTCGGTCACTAGCGGGGGCAGCATTCGAATCACGTTGCCATAGCTGCCACAACTGAGCATCAACACCCCGCGACGCCCGCAACCGGCCACCACAGCCTTGGTCAGGGCCGCGTCCGGGGCCTTAGAACCGTCGGTGGCGACCATCTCAATCGCCATCATCGCCCCCCGGCCGCGGATTTCGCCGATCTGGGGGTACTTGGCCGCCAGCGCAGTGAGCCGCTCGGTAAGCAGCTCACCGATCTGGGTCGCGCGCCCAGCTAGGTCTTCGACCTCCATGGTCTCGATGGCGGCCAGCGCCGCCGCGCAAGACAGCGGGTTGCCACCGAAGGTGCCACCCAGGCCGCCAAAGACCGGCGAATCCATGATGTCGGCTCGACCGGTGACCGCAGCGATCGGCAAGCCGCCACCCAGGGCCTTCGCGGTGGTGACCAGATCAGGCACCACATTCTCGTGCTCAATCGCGAACCACTTACCGGTACGGCAGAAGCCCGACTGCACCTCATCGGCGACCAGGACGACGCCGTGCTCGGTGCACCACTCGCGCAGCATCTTTAAGAAGCCCGGCGCGGGGACGATGAAACCACCCTCACCCTGAATCGGCTCCACCACCACGGCGGCGATGTGGTTCTCGCCAACCTGAAGGTGGGCCAACGAGGCGAACTCGGCGAACGCCTCAGCCGCGCAGTTTTCCGGCCCAGTGGGCCAGCGGTAGGCGTAGGCCATCGGCATCCGGTAAACCTCCGGTGCGAACGGGCCAAAACCGTCTTTGTAGGGCTGCACCTTGGCCGTCATCGCCATGGTGAGGTTGGTGCGGCCGTGGTAGGCGTGATCGAAGACGATCACCGCTTGACGCCCGGTGTAGGCCCGAGCGACCTTGACCGCGTTTTCCACTGCTTCAGCGCCGGTATTGAACAGCGCCGAGCGCTTCTCAAAATCGCCGGGGGTGCGCTTGGCCAACTCCTCACACAGCTCCACATAGCCCGCATAAGGGCTGACCATGAAGCAGGTGTGCCCATAGCTGGCGGCCTGCTTGGTGACCGCCTCGACCACCCTCGGATCACTGTGGCCAACCGAGGCCACCCCGATGCCAGAACCGAAATCGATGTGCTGGTTGCCGTCAGCGTCGACCAGGATCGCGCCCTGGGCAGCTTCGATGTAAAGGTCGTTACCGCCGCTCACCGCGCCGGACACCGTGGCCACCCGCCGTTGAGCGAGCGCAGCCGATTTGGGTCCAGGCAGCGCGGTACGCAGAATGCGTCGTTGCTCGATCACTTTTCCTCCATGCCCCATGCCGAGTCGTAACCGACGGGCGCGGACCCGCCGAGAAGTTCGAGGAAGGGTACGGCGTCGAAGGCCTCTGGCCCCAGCACACCGCTGCCCTTCCAGACTCCGGTTGCCAGCAACTCAAGTGCCACCACCGGATTGATCGCGGTCTGCCAGACCACGCATTGAGCTCCATAGTTCGCCATCGCCCACTGGTTGTCGACCACGTGGTAGAGGTAGGTGCGTCGCGGATGGCCGTCCTTGCCCTTTCCGGTGACGTACAGCCCAGCGCAGGTCTTGCCGGTCATCCGTGGCCCGATAGTGGCCGGATCGGGCAGGACGGCGGCGACTACGTCGCGTGGCGAGACCTCGACGCCCTTCACCTTCACCGGCGCAGTGCGATCCAGGCCGAGGGCATGCAGCGTCTTCAGCACGCCGATGAACTCATCGCCCAGGCCGTACTTGAAGGTGACCCGCTTGGCATCCACCCAGCGCGGCATCAGCAGCACTTCTTCATGCTCGACGTTCACGCACTCGACCGGACCGATGCCTTCAGGGAAGTCGAAAACCTCCGGCTCGCTAAACGGCGGGGTGGTGAACCAGCCCTTCCCGGCCTCGAAGATCACCGGCGGGTTGAGGCATTCCTCGATGGTGGTCCAGATCGAGAAGGACGGAGCGAAGATCTCTTCGCCGGCCTCATTGGTGACCACCAGGTTGGCCCCGTCACGGGTGCCCAGTTCGTCGATCTCGCTGAACAGGTGATCAGCGGCATAACGGGCGAACACGTCCGACAGTCCGGGCTCAACACCCATGCCAACCAGCGCGAGCCGGCCAGCGGCGACCCATTCATCGGCTTTGGCGAACTGCTCATCGCCAAGCTTCACCCCAACTTCGCCATACGGTCGCTCAGCGTGCGGATGGGAAAGGCTCATCGCCATGTCGAGGTAGTCGGCCCCAGCGGCGAAAGCGCCGTCAAAGATGCCCATCACAAAACGCGGATCGACCGCGTTAAGCACGTGGGTGATGCCATGTTCGCGGGCCAAAGCGGCCACGGAATCTGCCGAGGAGGCGTCTACGAAGGCGGCCACGAAGCGGCCAGTCCCGCCAGCTGCCTCCGCAGCGACTACCGAAGCTTGCGCCTTCGCGAGGTCGTAGTCGGCGATGACCATCAACTCAAAGAAACTGCGGCGGGCGGCGATGCGGGCGACTGCGTCGCCCACTCCCCCAGCCCCAACCACGAGAATGCGCATTTACGCGTCGACCTTTCGTTTGCGGGAACCGATTGCCTGGGCGATGCCGACGATGGCGACCGCGCCCACAAACATGACCGTGCCGATCACGTAGATCTGCACCGGGATGCCTCGCTGCGAGGCTCCCCAGACGAACATTGGGAAGGTCACAGTGGAGGCTCCGGCATTGAAGTTGGTCACGATGTAGTCGTCGAAGCTGAGGGCGAAGGCCAGCAGAGCCCCAGCTGCGATACCCGGCGCGACCAACGGGAAGGTGACTTTCCAGAAGGCCTGGGCCGGGGTGGCGTAGAGGTCGGCAGCAGCCTGCTCCAGCGCTGGGTCAAGGGAAGCCACCCGCGCCTTCACTGTAGTGATCACGAAGGAGACGGTGAACAGAATGTGGGCGATCAAAATGGTGGTCGTACCAGATTCCAACCCCACTGATACGAACAGGGTGAGCAGCGAGGCACCCATGACCACCTCGGGGGTGGCCATCGGCATGAAGACCAACAGGTTGGTGGACGAGCGTCCCGGGAACCGGTAGCGGCCCAAGGCAAAAGCGGCCATCGTGCCCATCACCGTCGCAACGGCCGCCGCGACCACGCCGATCCAAAGACTCAGCCCGAGCGAGTCACACATGCCTGGCGCGGCACACGGATCGAGCCAGGCGTCCAGGGAGAACTGGTTCCACTCGTAGTTGAAGTGGCCGGTCGGCTTGTTGAAAGAAAAGACGACCACCACGAGGTTCGGGATCAGGATGTAGGCCATCACCAACAGGCCGATGATCACTACCAGGTTCTTGCGCAGCCAGTTCATCAGACCAACTCCTCAGTGCCAGCGGCCCGCACATATAGACCGACCATGACGATGATCGTGGCCATCAAAATGAACGACAGCGCCGCCGCAGTCGGATAGTCCAAGACCCGCAAGAACTGGGCATCGATGACTTGGCCGATCATCACCGTCTGGGTGTTGCCCAGCAGTTTCGAGTTGATGTAGTCGCCTGCTGCTGGGATGAAGGTCAACAGGGTGCCGGAGACCACCCCCGGCAATGACAGCGGCCAAATCACCTTCCAGAAGGTGTTCCAGCCATTGGCGTACAGGTCGCCGGCAGCGTCCAGGTAGCGCAGATCGAGGCGCTCCAGCGAGGTATAGAGGGGCAGCACCATGAACGGCAGGAAGTTGTAGGCCAGGCCGGAGATCACCGCGAACGGCGAGTAGAGCAGCGCATCACTGGTCACCAGTCCCAGCCACTGCAACACGTGAATCAGTCCGGTGGCCCGGAAGAAGCCGGTCACCGGCCCGGTATCGGTAAGGATGATCTGCCAGGCCAGCGTCCGGATCAGGAAGTTGGTGAAGAAGGGCGCAATAACCAGCACCAGCAGCATGGTCTTGAACCGCCCGGAACGGTGCGCAATGAACCAGGCCAGCGGGTAGCCGACCAGCAGCGTGATCACGGTCGCGGAGCCGGCATAGATCAGCGAACGCAGGAACTGCGGCCAATACCGACCCAACGCTTCGGCATACGTCTGGAAATGCCAGGTGAGGACGAAGCCGTTGTCGATGTCGCCGGTCTGCAGCGACTGGGAGGCCAGCGAGAAGGTGGGCACAACGAAGAAGACGGTCAGCCACAGCATCGCTGGCGCCAACAGAATCAGCGGGGTGAAGGTACCCCACCGCCGCACCGCCCGGCGCTTGACCGGACGGACACCGGGGACCACCAGTGCCATCAGTCGGCCCCGATCACGAAGGCGTGATGGGGATCCCAGGCGATGGTCACCTGCTCACCAAGCGTGGCCCGGGCAGTGCCGTCATTCGGCTGAGTAACCGTGAGTTCCTGCCCCCAAGGCATCCGCACCAGATAGGTGGTGGACACGCCATTGAAGGAGGCGTCGGTCACCTCGCCGGACAACTTGTTGGTCCAGACGCTGTCGTTGGCCGAAACCAACCGCAGCTTCTCCGGACGGATTCCCAGCCGCAGTCCATCGGGGGCCTCGGTCGGAATCGCGCCAGACTCCACCACCAAGGACGTGCCGTGGCTAGCGACCGTGGTGCGATCGCCAGCCACCGCGGTGACCTCAATCGGCAGCAGATTCGATTGCCCCAGGAAGTTCGCCACGAAGGCGGTGGCGGGTTTGTCGTAGAGCGCCGCCGGCTCACCCAGCTGCTCGATGCGGCCTGCGCGCATCACCGCGACGGTGTCGGCCATGGTCATGGCTTCTTCCTGGTCGTGGGTGACGTGGATGAAGGTGATGCCAACTTCCTGCTGGATGCGCTTGAGCTCAATCTGCATCTCCCGACGCAGTTTGAGATCCAGCGCGCCCAGCGGTTCGTCCAGCAGCAGGATCTCTGGCTCGTTCACGATCGCCCGAGCCAGGGCCACCCGCTGCTGCATACCACCGGAGAGCTGCCGTGGCTTCTGCTTGGCCCGATCGGCCAGCTTCACCAACTCCAGCGCCTCCATGGCCTTGGTCTTCCAATTGGCCACCTTCAACTGCCGCAGGCCGAAGCCGACGTTGTCGATGATGTTCAAATGCGGGAAGAGCGCGTAGCTCTGGAACACCGTGTTCACTCGGCGCTGGTGAGCGCGAGTGTTGGTGATGTCGTCGGTGCCGAGGAAGATCCGACCAGAGGTCGGCTCTTCCAGCCCGGCGATCATTCGCAGCGTCGTGGTCTTCCCACACCCGGACGGGCCGAGTAGAGCGAAGAACGAGCCCGGCGGCACGTCCAGATCGATGCCGTTGACGGCAACGAAATCGTCGTATTCGCGGAACAACTCCACCAATCGCAGCTCGCCGGTGGCCTTTCGCGTCGCACCCTCAACCATGACTAGCCGGTTACCAGCGCCTGGAACTGACGGGTGAAGGTGGTCTCTTCTTCGGCCGTCAAGCCACGGAAGACCTGGGACTTGGCCAGCGTGGCGTCGCTGGGGAAGATGAGGTCGTTGTTCGCCATCGAAGGATCCGACTTAGTGAGGACTTCCTTCACACCCTGCACCGGAGCGATGTAGTTGACGTAGGCGGCAACCTCGGCCATCACCTTCGGGTCGTAGTAGTAGTTGATTACCTTCTCGGCGTTCTTCTTGTGCTGAGCCATCGCCGGGATCACGAAGTTGTCCGACCACAGCGTGAAGCCCTTCTCCGGCAGCACGAAGCCCAGGCTTGGGTTGTCGAGGCGCAACTGCACCACGTCGCCGGTCCAGGCCACACAGGCTGCGGTATCACCGGAGGCCAGCGGCTTGGTGTAGTCGTTGCCGGTGAAGCCCTTGATCTGGCCAGCATCCTTGGCATCGCTGAGCACCTGAAGGGCCGCAGCGAAATCTTCGGCAGTGAAGTTGTCCAGCCTCTTGCCCTGCTCCATCAAGATCAGACCGACGGTGTCGCGCATCTCGGTCAGCAGGGTGACCTTGCCCTTCAAGGTGGCATCGTGCAGCAGCTGATCGATGGTGGTCACGGCCTTGCCGCCGGTCGACTTGGGGTTGTAGGCAATGCCGGCGAACCCGCTCTGCCAGGGCAGCGAGAAGGCGCGGCCCGGATCGAACTCGACGTTGGTCAGCGAGGTAGCCAGGTTGGCCGCGTTGGGAATGTTGGCCTTGTCGAGCGGCTGAATGTAGCCGAGTCGCTTTAGCCGAGCCACCATCCAGTCGGTGCTGCACCAGACATCGCGACCGGTGTCTTTGCCAGCCTCCAGCAGCGGACGGACCTTGGCGAAGAACTCGTCGTTGTCGTTGTAGTCCTCGTTGTACTTGACCTTGATGCCGCTCTCTTTGATGAAGGCGTCCAAGGTGGGCCGCTTGCCCTTGTCATTCACGTCGATGTACTGAGGCCAGTTCGACCAGTTGACGACCTTTTCGGTATCGGAAAGGTCCGGCGCGGAAAGCGGAGTCTTACTGGCGCCGGCCGAGGCGGTCGGGGCCTTACCCGGCGTGCCACAGGCCGCCAGGAAACCGGTCGCGGCCACTGCCGCCAAACCGCCGAGTGCAGTTCGCCGAGTGATCGCCGAACGCGCGAAGGCAGCTAATTGTGGGTTGAACTCAGGTTCGCGATTGGTAGCCATGGCCCCTCCTAGTCAGTGGTGAAGATGTTGTCAGGAATTGTGGTGCGCCATCAGGTGTTTGAGCCGTGGACCGAGGCCAAGGCTTGAGAGTGGTGGTGGAAGTACCCGTTGCCGCCAGGCAAGCCGATGGCTGCTTCGTGGCCAAGCAGGGTCTGAGCAGCAGGCAAGCAGGCTAACGCAGCGTTGATGGCCTCGACGTAGTCACCGCCGACCAAGTTCTTCAAAGCTGCCATCTGGCCCCTCCGTTCGGGCGCTACCCCACCAGTCAGTAGGTGACAGAGTAATCCGTATTTGTTTCGAGTGGGTTACTGCGAGATTCGTAGAGATACGAGTTGCTACCTGCGGTTTCAGCAGGCAAGATCGTGCGCATGGCTTCTCCTCGAACGGGCTCCCGGGACGATCCCGATGAGCACCGTCCCGCGTTGGTGATGGACGAGATCAGTAAGCGGATTATCGAACTCCTCCAGACCGACGGGCGCAAGCCCTACGTCAGCATTGCCGCTGAAGTCGGGCTATCTGAGGGTGCGGTTCGCCAGCGCGTCCAGCGGTTGACCGATGCCGGGATGATGCAGATCGTCGCCGTCACCGACCCCTTGTTGGTCGGTTTCACTAGGCAGGCAATGATCGGCATCAAGACTCAAGGCGATTCCGGGCCCGTTGCCGATGCGCTGTGTCAGATCCAGCAGGTCGACTATGTGGTCACCACTGCTGGCAGCTTCGATCTGCTCGCCGAAGTCGTCTGCGAAGGCGACTCCGAGTTGCTCAACGTCCTGATGACCCAGATTCGGGTGATCCCGGGCGTCACCCACACCGAGACCTTCGTGTATTTGAAACTGAACAAGCAGCACTACGACTGGGGAACTAGATGAGCGAACAGCCCACCACCGCCAACCAGACCCGCGCCGGCACCGACTACGCCACCGCCGCCAGAGACCACCTTTGGGGCCACTTCACCCGGCATTCGGTGTACGAACCGACCGAAACTGGTGGACGCGGCGGGCAGATGCCGATCATCGTTCGCGGTAAGGGTCACACCATCTGGGACAACAACGGCAAGAGCTACTTCGATGGTCTCTCCGGCCTGTTTACCGTCCAGGTTGGTCATGGCCGCGAGGAACTGGCCGAAGCTGCGGCCAAGCAGGCCCGTGAACTGGCCTTCTTCCCGCTGTGGAGCTACGCCCATCCGCAGGCGATCGAGCTGGCTGAGCGCCTGGCCGCCTACGCCCCCGGTGATCTGAACCGGGTCTTCTTCACCACCGGCGGTGGCGAGGCCGTCGAGTCGGCTTGGAAGCTGGCCAAGCAGTACTTCAAGCTCACCGGCAAGCCCACCAAGACCAAAGTGATCTCGCGGGCGGTGGCCTATCACGGCACCCCGCAGGGCGCCCTGTCGATCACCGGCATCCCGGCGGCCAAGGCGATGTTCGAACCGCTGGTTCCCGGTGGGCTGAAAGTGCCCAACACCGGCTTCTACCGGGCACCGGAGCATCTGCGGGCCGACGAGTACGCCTTTGGCCAGTGGGCGGCGAACCGCATCGAAGAAATGATCGAGTTCGAAGGCGCCGACACCGTCGCTGCGGTCTTCCTTGAGCCGGTGCAGAACTCCGGCGGCTGCTTCCCACCGCCGCCGGGCTACTTCGAGCGCGTCCGCCAGATCTGCGACGAGCACGACGTCCTGCTGGTCTCAGATGAGACCATCTGCGCCTTTGGTCGAATCGGCTCGATGTTTGCCTGCGACGACTTCAACTACGTGCCCGACATCATCACCACCGCCAAGGGGCTGACCTCCGGGTACTCCCCGATCGGCGCGATGATCGCCTCGGAGCGGTTGTTCGAGCCGTTCAAGTCCGGCACCAACAGCTTCGCCCACGGCTTCACCTTCGGTGGCCACCCGGTCTCGGCTGCGGTGGCGATGGCCAACCTGGACATCATGGAAGCCGAAGGTCTCAATGCCCGGGTGGCCGAAAAAGCGCCGGCCTTCAAGGCTGAGCTCGACACGCTGTTGGACATCCCGATCGTCGGCGACATCCGCGGCGCGGGCTACTTCTACGGCATCGAACTGGTCAAGGACAAGGCCACTCGGGAGACCTTCAACGAGGACGAATCCGAGCGTCTGCTGCGCGGCTTCCTATCCAAGGCTCTCTACGAGGCTGGGCTCTATTGCCGCGCTGACGATCGCGGCGACCCGGTTGTGCAGTTGGCTCCGCCCCTGACCATCGGGGAGCCGGAGTTCGCCGAAATCACCGGCATTTTGCGTCAGGTGCTGACTGAGGCCAGCAACCTGCTCTGACCCCTGGAGGGGGTGTGTGCCGGCCGTGGCCGCCTTTGTCGGCGGCCACGGCCGGTGTCAGTTCTGTTGGCCGCTGCGCGACCCGTCCCGGTGAGCTAATCCTGCAGGGCGCGGCGCAATGCCTCGAACCGCTGCTCCAGGGCTTCCAGGCGAGCCGCGAGGGCCGGATCACCGCTCGCACCGGCTGCGGGCGTCGCGGCGGCCGGCTCCCGCCGGGCGAAACGCAAGTAGCCGATTGCGACCGTCACCACCAGGGCAAAGGCCACCACGATGAAACGCCAAATGCTCTGGTCTGAGGAAACCGTGACGCCGACCGCGTAGAGCATCGTGAACACCCCGCCCAGCAGCACCCCATTGGAGATGACCTCCTGCCCAGGCGGCAACAGCAGCGAGATGGCCAGGATCAGGGTGGCAATCACCAACAAGATGATCCCGGTGACCAGCCGCCAGGTGTCATAGGCGTCGCTGTCGTAGCCACTAGCAGTTGGCTCCGGGTAGAAGGTCGAAACGCCGATCCCGACGAAGCCGACCACCACCAGCCCGAGAAAGAACGCGAAAATGATCTGTAAGGCACCGTTGCGCTTCATTTCTCCAACCTAGCGCGGCTACCTCTCGCCGGGCTGTACTAAACCCAGTTGGCTGAGCCCGCCTGTCCTGAGCTTGTCGAAGGGTCGAAGCCCTTCGACAAGCTCAGGGAGCTGGGGGTCAAGTTGGCTGAGCCCGTCGAAGCCCTTCGACAAGCTCAGGGAACTGGGGGTCAAGTTGGCTGAGCCCGTCGAAGCCCTTCGACAAGCTCAGGGAACTGGGGGTCAAGTTGGCTGAGCCCGTCGAAGCCCTTCGACAAGCTCAGGGAACTGGGGACCGCTCAGGGAACTGGGGACCGCTCAGGGGACGAGCTGCGCCGGACGGGCCAACACGGGCACCTTCGCCAAGCTGACCCGCAACCGGTCCCCAACCGAGACCGTGTCGGTGGCTGGATGCTGCACCCGCACCAGCGTGTCGTCAGCAGTGCGCACCAGGGTGCGACGGAAGCTACCGAGGAAGCTGGATTCAGCCACCACAGCATCCACGCCAGGCTCATTCGGGCCAACCAACAGCAAATTCTCCGGCCGCAAGTAGACCTCCACCGGCCCGTCGGCGATCGGTTCGCGCAACGGCACCTCCTGGCCAAAGACGATCGCCTTGGCCCCGATGGCCACCCCAGCCACCCTGCTGGACAACCCAACGAACTCGGCCACTAGGGCGGTAGCTGGCCGCAGGTAGAGATCCTCAGGGGTGCCGATCTGCTCGATTTGCCCGGCCCCCATCACCGCCACCCGATCGGAAACGGCCAGAGCCTCCTCCTGATCGTGGGTGACGAAGACCGTAGTGATCCCCAGGCGCAACTGAATCTGACGGATCTCATCGCGCAGCGACACCCGCACTTTGGCATCCAGCGCCGACAACGGCTCATCAAGCAACAACACTCGGGGCTCCGTTACCAGCGCCCGGGCCAGGGCCACCCGCTGCTGCTGGCCGCCGGAGAGCTGATGGGGGAACCGGTCGGCGAAATCAGCCAGGCCCACCAGGTCCAACGCCACCCCCGCCCGCTGCTTAGCCAAGCCGCCAGCCACCTTCCGGCGACGCAGCCCGAAGGCGACATTGTCCAAGACCCGCAGGTGCGGGAACAGCGAGTAGGACTGAAACACCATGCCGATATCGCGGTGGTTCACCGGGACGGCAGAGACGTCCCGACCGCCAAACAGCACCGCACCGGAATCGGCAGTCTCCAGGCCTGCCAGCACCCGCAGAGCGGTGGTCTTCCCGCAACCGGAGGGGCCAAGCAGCGAGACGAACTCGCCGGGGGCGATGTCGAGATCCAGGCCATGCAGCACCACATGTTCGCCGAAGCTCTTACGGATAGTGCGCAACTCAACCCGGGTTCCTTCGGGTTGGAGATCAAGGGCTGCGGTCATGGTCGGTCCGTTCCTGTGTTGAAGCGGCCGGCCCGTCCGATGACGATCAGCAGCCCGAAAGCAAATGCCAGTGAAAGCAGGGTGAAGATGGCCGAGGCATAGGTATCTATCTTGCTCACCACCAGCAGGGAGGTTTGTAGCACCGCTCGATTCAGCAGGGAGGCGATAGTGAACTCCCCCAGCACCACAGCGGTCGAGATCAGCGAAGCCGCCAGCAGTCCCGTGCGCAGATTCGGCACCAGCACCAGGCCAATCACGCTCGGCCAGCTGGCCCCCAGGGAGCGAGCGGCCTCGGTGAGCGTCAACAGATCGATGGCATCGATTGAGGCCTGAATGGAGCGGAAGGCGAACGGCAACACGGTGATGCCGTATGCGAAAGCCAACGTCCACGCACCAGTGCCAACGCTGCGTCCGATGACCAAATAGATCGGCGCCAGGCCCACCACCAGCACGATCGCCGGAATCGAAATCGGCAACAGCACCAGGAACTCGAACAGCCGCCGCAACCCCGGAAAGCGCAGGTTGACCAGGATCATCGTCGGTGCCAACAACACCAGCACCAGCCCAACCGTGACCACCGCCAGCACCAGCGAGTTGGTCAAGCCCGTCCAGATCGGCGCCAGAACTCGCGAGTTGGCAGGGTCGAACACCCGGGCCCAGTTGACCAGCGAATACCCGGTCCCGTCCCGCAGGGTGTAGAGGAAGGTGCTGACCATCGGGACGGCAAACACCAGTCCCACCGTCACCCCGATCACCGCTCGGGTAGCCCGGCTGGGCGCTATTGATGCACTCACGACTGCCATTGCGCCGCCCGTCGTTGCACCACGGAGTAGGCCCACATCACTAGCCCGACCACGGCAATCATTCCGAGCGCGAGCACCCCGGCGAGGTTCTGCCGTCCGAGCAGGGTTTCGCTGGTCAGGGCATTGCGAATCTGCAGGGTGACGATCTGCGAACCCTGGCTGGCCAGCGCAGCGGCAGTGGCATAGGAGGAGAACGCGTTGGCGAACAGCAGCAACAAGCTGGCCAGGAATGAGGGCGCCAATACCGGTAAGCCGATGTGGGTCCAGAAGGTTAGTCGGGTGCCACCCAGGGTGAGGTTTGCCTCAGCCCAGGCCGGTTTCAGCGCCAACATTGCTGGGGTGAAGGTGATCACCATCAGCGGCACCTGGAAGTAGAGATAGGGCCCGATCAGGCCAGGCAGTTCGTAAATCCAGGCACCTTGGGCGAACAGGTCGATGCCGAAGCCCTCGGCTATGGCGCCCGTGAGCACTCCCTTGACGCCAATGGTGGCGATGAAGGCGAAGGCCAGCATGACGCCGCCAAACTGGGCCAACACCCCGGCTGCGGCATCGACCAGCGTGCGCATCAACCCGGTCTGCGCCAGGCCGAGCATGGCGTAGCAAATCGCCGCGCCCACTACGGCACCGACCACCGCGGTCAGCAGCGACAGCCAAATCGAATTCCAGAAGGTGCGCAGAATCACCGGGTCGGCCAGGGCCGCCAAGTTACTCAGCTCCAGCCCCCCGTCCACCACGACGCCGGAGGCGATGGCTAGCACGGTCGGCAGGGCCAAGAAGAGGACCAGATAGAGCCCAAACGGCATCAACCCAACCCAGGCCAGGTTGAGCCGTCGTTGCTGCGCCCGACGCCGGGGTGAAGCATTGCGCTTCACCCGGCGTCACTGACCAGGCCATCGGCCTGAACAAACGAACTCACTGGATGGCCGCAGCCCACTTCTCGCCGAGCAGCTTGCCGGCGGCATCACTTTGAGCAGCGGTCGGCACCACGGAGGTAGCCGGAGCGGTTGGCAGCTTGGCAGCCAACGCGGCATCGATGGTGCCTGCCTTGGTCATGGCCTCCATGCGCACCGGACGGGCCCCGCCCTTCAGCCACAGGTTCTGGGCCTGATCGCTGTAGAGGAACTCCTGCCACAACCGGGCAGCTGCCGGGTGCGGAGCAGAAGCGTTGATGGCCTGGTTGTAGTAGGCGGCGTAACCGGCACCCGGCAGGATGGTCACCTTCCAGCTGGCCTTGTCTTTAACGTGGGCGGCATTGAGGTAATCCCAGTCGAAGACGACCGGGGTCTCGCCACTGGCCACCGTGGCGGTGGTCACATCGACCTTGAGCAGGTTGCCGGCCGACTTCATCTTGGCGAAAAAGTCGATGCCAGGGGTGAAGTCGTCCAAGGTGCCACCGCTCTGCACAGTGGCCAGGCCGACCGCCGCGAACGCAGCACCGGCCTGAGTCGGGTCGCCGTTGAGCGCGACTGCACCCTTGTACTTGGCGCCGAGCAGATCGTCCAGACTGGCCGGGGCGGGGTACTTGGCCGAGTCGTAGCCGACCGACATGTAGCCGCCGTAATCGCCGGTGTAGAGGCCGGTTTCGTCCTTCAGGTTGGCGGGGATCTCATCCCACTTGGCCACCTTGTAAGGAGCGAACATCGAGGTGTTCTGGCGAGTTACGGCCAGGCCCAGGTCGAAGACGTCCGGAGCAGTGTCGAGGCCAGCGTTGGTCTTGGCGGCCTGAATCTCTTCCGCGCTGGAGGAGTCCGGGGACTGCTCGCTGATCTTGATTTCGGGATAGGTCTTGGCAAACAGATCGAGAATCTCGCCGTAGTTGGCCCAGTCCCGCGGGAGGGCGATGACGTTGAGCGCACCCTCGGCCTTCGCGGCGGCTTCGAGCTCTGCCATGGTGCCGAAGCTGGCCAGGCTGGTAGCCGTGGCCGCCTTGGAGGCAACCGAGCCGGTGCCAGTAGGAGTAGCGGAGCAGGCCGACAGGGCCAGCGCTGAGGAGACGGTGATCGCAACCCCAGCGATCACCCGCCGCCCAATGTTGGACAGCATTTGCATTTTGTTCCCTTCGGATCGTGGCCGTCACCCCGGGCGAACCGGCGCGCTACGGCTGATCGAAAGCTAGGGAATCAAGATGAAGAGTTGGACCCGACTTGGTTACCACAAGGTGATCCGTCCAGGGCCATTCGGTGCCCTTCCCGGCGACCTTGAGCTGGGCAACGCTGCCAAGCCCCGGCGCTGACCAGCGCAACTACCTTCTACACTTAGCCCGCTACGGGTTCGGTTGCACCGCCCGAAGAATCGACTGACGTTGGCCGGAGAACATGCAACTTCTGGAACGGATCACGATCGTGGGTGCCGGACGCCTCGGCGCTGCATTGGCCCAGGCTGCCGCCACTGCTGGGCTGAAAGTACATGGTCCGCTGCGCCGCGGCGAGTCGTCCACTGAGCCGACCGATGCCGTATTGCTGTGCGTCCCGGACCAGGCCATCGCCGCCGCTGCGGCAGGTCTTCGGGTTGGTCCACCGGTGGGACATTGCTCCGGTGCCACCGGCTTGGCGCCCCTCGAACCGCACACCGCTTTCTCGTTCCACCCCCTGATGACCGTTTCCAGTGGTGCTCCGACGTCCTTCACGGGCGTACCCTGCGCCGTCGCCGGGCACCCAGTCGCCCGCAGTCTGGCCGAGCGGCTAGGGATGCGTCCGATTGAGATCGCCGAGGCCGACCGGGCCGCCTATCACGCCGCCGCGTCGATGGCCTCCAACTTCCTGGTGACTCTGGAACAGGCTGCGGCCCAGCTTGGGGCCACGGTGGGGCTGGAGCGGGCCGATCTCCTGCCGCTGGTGCGAGCCACCGTGGAGAACTGGGCTCAACAGGGCCCCGACGCCCTCACCGGGCCGATCCGCCGCGGCGACCTCGCAACCGTCGCCCGCCATCGCCAGGCGTTGCGCGAGCGAGCCCCCGAACTTCTTTCCTTGTACGACGCGCTGGCCGAGGTGACCGCCCGATGAAGATCGTGCGCGACGTCGCCGAGGTACGAGCCGCTGTCGCCGGCGCCGGCCGGGTGGGGCTCGTGCCCACGATGGGCGCCTTCCATGAGGGCCATCTTTCACTGATCCGGGCTGCGCGAGCGCACTGCGATCAGGTGGTGGTGTGGCTGTTCGTGAACCCGACCCAGTTTTCTGAGGCCGCCGACCTGGCCGCCTACCCGGCCGACGAGTCCCGGGACGCCGCCCTGGCCGAGGCCTGCGGCACCGACGTGCTGTTCGCTCCGAGCGTGGCGGAGGTCTACCCCGCCGGGTTCGCCACCACGGTGTCGGTGGCTGGGCCGAGCCTGGGCTACGAAGGGGCCCACCGACCCGGGCATTTCGACGGGGTGGCGACAGTGGTGACCAAGATGCTGGCCATGGTCGGCCCTCAGGTGGCGTTCTTCGGCGCCAAAGATGCCCAGCAGGTAGCCGTGGTTCGGCGGCTGGTCGCCGATCTGCAGCTGCCGGTCACCATCGAGGTCTTGCCGATCGTCCGAGAACCGGACGGGTTGGCCATGAGCAGCCGAAACGTCCATCTCGACGCCGCCCAGCGCCGCCGAGCGACCGCGCTGTTCCGCGGGCTAACGGCGGCCCGCGCGATGTGTCTGGCCGGCGAAAAGGACACCAGCTTGCTGGTCGGGGCTGCGACCGCCGAACTGGCTGCCGAGGGCATCGTGGCCGACTATCTCGACGTCGTGGATCCGGCAACGTTCACGCCCCTGTCCGGGGTGGACCGGCCCGCTCTGGTCATCGTGGCTGCCAAGGTCGGCACCACCCGACTCATCGACAACCTGGAGGTGGCGCCGTGAACCGAGCGCCGGTGACGCTACTCAGCCTCGCTCAACGCAAACAGGCCGGTGAGCCGATTGTGATGGTGACCGCCTACGACCATCCCAGCGCCGTGATCGCCGACGAGGTCGGAGTAGACGTGGTCCTGGTCGGCGACTCCGCGGCCAATGTCGTGCTTGGCTACGGATCGACCGTGCCGGTGTCGGTGGCCGAAATGCTGATGCTCGTCGGTGCAGTGCGGCGCGGGCTGACTTCAGCACTCCTGGTCGCGGACCTTCCGTTCGGTTCCTACGAAGTCAGTGACTCCCAGGCTGTCCGCACCGCGCAGCTCCTGGTGAAGAAGGGCGGCGCCGACGCGGTCAAGATCGAACGGGGTGGCACGTCGGTGGACCGCGCCGCAGCGATCGTGGCGGCCGGCATTCCAGTGATGGGCCACGTCGGCCTTACTCCCCAAACAGCTGCCTCCCTTGGCGGCTACCGCGCCCAAGGCCGAACCGCTGATCAGGCAGCGGCGCTACTGCGTGACGCCTTGGCCCTGCAGGACGCTGGCTGTTTCGCCATCGTGTTGGAGGCCGTGCCCGCTGCAGTCACCGAATTGGTGGTACCCCTGCTCGACTGCGTCACTATCGGCATCGGCGCCGGTCCAACCACTGACGGTCAGGTCCTGGTCTGGCATGACCTGCTGGGACTAAGCGGGCCTCAGCTGCCCCGTTTCGTGCGCGCCTTCGCCGACCTGCGCGAACGCACCGTCGCCGGCTTGAGCGCCTATGCCGATGCGGTGCGGAGCAAGGAGTTCCCCCAGGCCGAGCACACCTATCTGATTCCCGACGCCGAACTGGACGCCCTACGTCAGCGCCTCACGCCGCCACCGCACCACGAAGGCGAGGACCCTTCGACAAGCTCAGGGAACTGAACTCCAGTTGGCTGAGCCCGTCGAAGCCCCAGACGCCCGACCCTTCGACCCTTCGACAAGCTCAGGGAACTGAACTCCAGTTGGCTGAGCCCGTCGAAGCCCCAGACGCCCGACCCTTCGACCCTTCGACAAGCTCAGGGAACTGAGGAAGCCCTCAGACGCCGACGTCCTCCAGCATTTCGGTGACCAGCGCGGCAATCGGGGAGCGCTCCGAGCGGGTCAAGGTGACGTGGGCGAACAGCGGGTTGCCCTTCAGCCGTTCCACCACCGCGACGATGCCGTCGTGGCGACCCACCCGCAGGTTGTCGCGCTGAGCGACGTCATGGGTGAGCACCACTCGCGAGTTCTGACCGATCCGGCTCAGCACCGTCAGCAGCACGTTGCGCTCCAATGACTGAGCCTCATCAACGATCACGAAGGCGTCGTGCAGCGAACGGCCTCGAATGTGAGTGAGCGGCAGCACTTCGAGCATTTCTTCAGCGAGCACTTCATCGATCACGTTCTTGGAGGTGACCGAGCTCAGGGTGTCGAACACCGCCTGGCCCCACGGGCTCATCTTCTCGTTCTCGCTGCCCGGCAGGTAGCCAAGCTCCTGACCCCCGACGGCATACAGCGGACGGAACACGATCACCTTCGAATAGAGCCGGCGTTCCAGCACCGCTTCCAGACCCGCACACAGCGCTAGAGCCGACTTACCGGTGCCAGCTCGTCCGCCCATCGACACGATGCCGACCTCCTGGTCGAGCAACAGATCCAGGGCGATGCGCTGCTCGGCGGAGCGGCCATGAATACCGAAGACCTCGCGGTCTTTGATCAGCTTCACCGTGCCATCGGGTACGACCCGGCCAAGCGCTGAGGAACCACTGCCGTGCATCACCACGCCGGTGTGGCAGGGCAGGTCCAGTGCCTCCGGGACGGTCGCGACTCCCTCGGCGTACAACTGATCGATGCTGACGTCGGCTACGTCCAACTCGACCATGCCAGTCCACCCGGTATCGGGGGTGAGTTCGTTGCGGTATTCCTCCGCCGTTAGGCCGACGGCTGAGGCCTTGACCCGCATCGGCAGGTCCTTGCTGACCAGCACCACATCCTCGCCCTCGGCGCGGTAGTTCAGCGCCACTGCCAAGATGCGCGAATCGTTGTCACCGAGCCGGAACCCGGGCGGGAGCACCTCGGGATCGGTGTGGTTCAGCTCGACTCGCAGGGTTCCCTCAGCCTCGTTGACCGGAATCGGAGCGTCCAGGCGTCCGTATTTCACCCGCAGATCGTCGAGGAAACGCAACGCGGTGCGGGCGAAGTACCCCAACTCTGGATGGTGACGCTTGGCCTCCAACTCAGTGACCACCACCACCGGCACTATCACCGAGTGTTCGGCGAACTTGCGCAGCGCGTGGGGGTCGCTGAGCAGCACCGAGGTGTCGATCACATAGGTCTTCAATGCCACTGCTGATTCGCGGGTGCCCGAGAAAGCGATTCGGGTAGAGGTGCGCGGCATGTCGATCCTTGTCTGGGCCGGCACGTCACCCCCGTCCGGCACCTGTCATACGGTCAACCGGAGGGGCAAGGCCTGGGCGCAGGCCTGTGGGTCTTGCTCGATCGAGCAGGACAACCCATGAGTACCTCTCGCCGGACGGGCAAGGCGTCCATCCGTGCTTCGAGCCTAGGCGCAGCCGCGCGACAGGCCAGCCGACACGCGGTAGAGAAACTGAGTCGAAACTCGGTATTGACCAGCTGTTCAACTAAGCATGCGGCTACCTGCTCGCGGCTGGCTGTCGGCGAGGCTGGTGGGTCGACAATGCGGTTGGCCGACCAAGTTAGGACCCCCCCATGACCGCCAAGGCCTGGATTGTTGCTGCCGCCGTAGCGTCGCTGTGTTTGGTTGGGCTGCCAGCCACTCCGAGCTTTGCCGAGGAGGCCAGCGAGACCACCATCGTGGTGACCTTGGACGGCGCCTCCTCAGATGCGGCCACCGCCGCTAAGCAGGCCGTCAGCGCCGCCGGTGGCAGCGTGACCGAAGTGCGTCAGATCACCGACACCACCGTCGCAGTCACCGTTGACCAGGGCGGCAGTACGGCGGCTCGAGTAGGTGATCGCGCCGAAGATCGCAACGGGATCCGTGCGGCCGAGACCGCCAAGAAGGTGTACGCCACCACCACCGATGACGACTACTACTCCTACCTTTGGGACCTAAGCAATGCCGCCGACAGCCACTATGGCGTCAACGCCGAGGATGCCTGGCCCACCGCCACCGGCACCGACGTGGTGGTCGGGGTGATCGATACCGGCATCACCGCCCATCTCGATCTGACTGGCTCAGCTTCGGCCATCGTTGGCGGCAATGTGATCGCCGGCTACGACTTCATCAGCGACACCACCAGCGCTGGCGACAGTAACGGTTGGGACGCCAACCCCAGCGACGAGGGTGACTACCACACCGTCGATAGCACCCTGGTGGAATCGTCCTGGCATGGCACCCACGTCAGCGGGACGATCGCCGCCATCGCCAACAACGCCGAGGGCATCGCCGGGGTGGCCCCTGGCGCTTTGGTGCAGCCAGTGCGGGTGCTGGGGCGAGCCGGCGGTAGCGAAGTCGACCTGGTGGCCGCAATCACCTGGGGTGCCGGGCTGAGCGTGGCAGGCGTCGCTGACAACCCGACCCCGGCCGACATCCTCAATCTCTCGCTCGGCGGAGGGGCGAGCTGCCCGACGAGCATCCAAACCGCCATCGACAACGCGGTCGCCGCCGGTACTGCGGTGGTAGTAGCGGCTGGAAACGAGGGCGTCGCGCTGGCCAACTCCTTCCCGGCGAACTGCAACAACGTGATTAGCGTGGTGGCCACCACCTATGAAGGCACGCGTGCCTCCTACAGCAACTACGGCACTTCTGGGACGCCTGCCACCGTCAGCGCCCCGGGCGGATCGGCCGAATCTGGCAGTGACCCCAACGACTGGATCCTGTCCACCTGGAATAGCGGCACCACAGTGCCAAGTTCGGCTGCCTATGGCTGGATGGTCGGCACCTCGATGGCCGCCCCCCACGTCGCTGGAGTTGCCGCGTTGGCTAAGGCCGCCAAGCCCAGCCTCACGGTGGCCCAGCTAACCGAGTTGTTGACCAGCACTGCGAAGGACGCCGTCAGTTGCACCACCGATGCCTGCGGCGCTGGCATCGTCGATGCACCAGCTGCGGTGGCTGCTGCGGCGGGTTCACCATCGGCAACTCCCACACCAACAACGACCCCGACGCCCTCGCCGAGCACCGAGACGTTGAGCCTGGGCACCTTGACGCTGTCTGGCCAGGCCAAGGTCGGGGTGGCGTTGCGAGCTTCGGCCAGCGTGAGCCCGGCCGCAGCAACCCTGGCCTGGCGCTGGACGCTGGGTGGCACCGTGGTCTCCACCGCGGCCAGCTACACGCCCCCCGCGTCAGCCAGCGGCAAAGATCTGACCATTCAGGTCACCGCAACCTATGGCTCCCAAACGCGCATCGCCGCCAAGGCAGTTCGGGTTGCGGCTGGCACCTTCGTCAAGAGCGCTTCGCCTAAGGCCAGCGGCACCTATCGAGTCGGCCGCAAGCTGAAGGCGTCCAAGGGCACCTGGGCGCCAACACCGACCAGCTACAGCTATCGGTGGCTGCGCAACGGCAAAAAGATCAAGGGCGCCACCAAGGCCACCTACAAGCTCACTCGCAGTGACCGCTACAAGAAGGTTTCGGTGAAGATCACCGTGAAGCGCGTCGGCTACACGTCCACCTCGGCCACCTCAAAGAGCCACAAAATCAGATAGCAGAGCCGAGTCACCACCTGGTAAGCCAGTCATCGTGCCACAATCGGGACGAACGTTGACCCGTCAGGATCTGAATGCACGCACTCAAGTGGGCCGCGGCCCTGACCTCGGCGGCCGTGCTTGCATTCGCTGCTCCGGCCCCCTTTAGCCGGGCTGACAGCACTACTTTCACTTCCTCGCAGTGGAACATCGGCTCCACCAATCCCGATTCCGGCTACGGCGTCCACGCTGATCAGGCGTGGACGATCACTGCCGGGGCCGGCTCGATCGTTGGCGTGATCGACATCGGCTTCCTCGATCACGCCGACCTCACCGGCAAACTACTGCCGGGCTATGACTTCATCACCGACGCCTCGGCGGCCCGAGACGGCGACGGCCGCGACCAGAACCCGCACGACGAAGGCAACTACTACTCTCTGGACGGGACCCTGGTGCAGGCGTCCTCGTGGCACGGCCTCCACGTCTCCGGCACGGTGGCTGCCGGGCGTAGCGATGTCAGCACGGTCGGAGTGGCCCCAGGGTCGAAGATCCTGCCCCTCAGGGTGGGCGGGACCGCAGCGCCGGCCGATGCCGATATGGCCGCAGCGATTCGTTGGGGTGCTGGGCTGCCGGTTGACGATCTGCCAGTCAACCCCAATCAAGCAGATGTGCTAAACCTCTCGATCGCCAAGATCGGCGCTTGTCCCGAAAGCCTGCAGGCGGCGATTGATGCTGCAGTGGCTGAAGGCACCGCGGTGGTGGTGGCAGCTGGCAACACCTGGAACTCCGAGACCGTGGACCCGGTGTCAGTGAACTACCCGGCCAACTGTCACAACGTGGTTCGGGTGACCGCCAGCGACTACACCGGTAACCTCACCACCTTCAGCAACCGCGGCACTGAGGCCGTCCCGGCCACCATTGCCGCCCCAGGCGCTCATGTCAGTTCCACCTGGAACACCGGCCAGACTCTGCCAGTAGCGGGCGGCGACACCTACCTGGCTTGGGGCGGCACCTCGATGTCGTCCCCCCACGTGGCTGGCGTACTCGCACTGCTGCGCGCGATGCGACCGGAGCTCAGCGTCGACCAACTGGTGACCAGCATTACGGCCACCGCCACGCCATTCGCCGCTCCCACTGCCACCGCGGTTGGCGGCGCTGGCATCATCAACGCCCCTGCGGCCCTGGCCCATGCCCTCAGCCTGCCTACCGCCACCCCAAGCGCTATGCCGTCGAGCTCGGTCACCCCGTCGCCCAGCGTCACTCCCACACCCAGCATCGCTCCCACGCCCAGCACCACTCCACCGCCCAGCACCACTCCACCGCCAACTCAGGCGCCCCGGACGAGTCTGCCCGTCCCCCGATTCATCAACGCTGCCGCACCCAAGGCCAGCGGCACCTATCGAGTCGGCCGCAAGCTGAAGGCGTCCAAGGGCACCTGGGCGCCAACACCGACCAGCTACAGCTATCAGTGGCTGCGCAACGGCAAAAAGATCAAGGGCGCCACCAAGGCCACCTACAAGCTCACTCGCAGTGACCGCTACAAGAAGGTTTCGGTGAAGATCACCGTCAGGCGCGTCGGCTATACGTCCACCTCGGCCACCTCAAAGAGCCACCGGATCAGGTAGGCGCGCTCAGGTTCCGAAGCGACGTTCCCGCTGGGCGTAGGAGCGCAGCGCCCGAACGAAATCGATCTTGCGGAAGTCGGGCCACAGCGCCTCACAGAAGTAGAACTCGCTATGCGCCGACTGCCAGATCAGGAAGCCGGAAAGGCGCTGCTCACCGCTGGTGCGGATGATCAGATCTGGATCGGGCTGCCCAGCGGTGTAAAGGTGACCGGAGATGTCGTCGATCTCGAGGTTGTCGGAGAGATCGCCCAGACTGGTGCCCTTTTCGGCTTCACTGGCCAACAGGGAACGGACGGCATCGCGGAGCTCGTGACGCCCGCCGTAGGCAATCGCGACGTTCACGTGGCAGCCGGTTTTGTTCGCGGTCGCCTGCTCCGCGGCTCGCAGGTTGGCCGCCATCTCGGTAGGCAACAGCGCCGGGTCGCCAACGACCTGCACCCGATAGTCACCGGTACTGGCCAGATCGGTGACTAAGCGCTCGATTACGTCCAGCAGCGGGGTGATTTCGGCTTCCTCGGAGCGACGCAGATTGTCGGTGGACAGCACCCACAGGGTTACCAGCGGGATGCCGAGTTCAGCACACCAGCCGACGAACTCCTTCAGCTTGTCCGCTCCAGCCTGGTAGCCGATCACCAGCGGACGTCCGGGGGCATTGGCGCGGGCCCAGCGACGATTACCGTCGGCGAGCACGGCCACGTGACGCGGCAGGGCAACTGGATCCAAGCGGGAGAGCAGCCGCTTCTCGTAGTACCGGTAGAGGAAGCCCCACGACTGCACCCGGTCGACGGTATCCCGGGCCCAACCCTCGAACGACATGCCTAGAACATTACCGCCCGCAGCCGCTGCTGTCGGTGGGAGTCATCGTGGCGAGCGTTCTTGCATTTGCCAGAGCACTAACCTACGGTGAAGTAAGTTACGTAGCCGTAGGTAGGAAGCGGGATGACCATGGCCCAGTCTGGGACGCAACCCGAGGCTGCCACCCTCAAACCGAAGTTGCGTGGCTGGTTGCACCTGGCCGCGACCCCACTGGTCATGGTCGGCGGCATCTGGCTGATGGTCCTTGCCCCCACTCTGGCCGGGAAGATCGGCAGCGGCGTCTGGTTGGCCGGATCGGTACTGCTGTTCGGAACCAGCGCCGCCTACCACCTCGGCACCTGGAGCCCCACGATGAACGCCGCCCTGCGGCGCTGGGATCACGGCAACATTTTCGTCTTCATCTCCGCCACCTATACCCCGCTCGCCCTCGCGCTGCTCACTCCTGCGGACGCGACCACCCTGCTTTGGCTGATCTGGTCGATCGCCGCAGTTGGGGTGACCCTGCAGGTGTTCTGGCCGACCGCCCCACGCTGGCTAAACGTGGCCAGCTACCTGCTTCTGGGCTGGGCCGGACTTGGCTGGCTGCCCACCTTCTGGATCGTTGGCGGGCCGACCGTGGTGATTTTGATCGCTCTCGGCGGACTGGCCTACACCATCGGGGCCGTGATTTACGGCCGAAAGCGCCCCAACCCCTGGCCGAACTGGTTCGGCTTCCACGAGATCTTCCACGCCCTCACTCTGGTAGCCGCGGCCTGTCACTTCGCCGCGATCTCAGTGGCCATCTTCGGCTGAGGCGTCCTCAGTTGGCTGACCCTTCGACAAGCTCAGGGAACTGGATGGTGGCTCAGGGAACTGAACTCAAGTTGGCTGAGCCTGTCGAAGCCCCTGCCGCTCAGTGACAACCGGCGTCCGCTGCTGGCGGCGGGGGTACGGCCGCCCCACCCACTCGGCTCCAAAGGGCGGTGCGCAGCTCTTTCAGGTCGAGGGTCGGTGCGAAGCAGGTCTCGCCGCGACACACATAGACCCCCGGCTCGGGGCGCGCTTCGAAATGGTGCGCGAAGCCTTCAGTGCCGGGCTTACCGGTGAGCACTGCCGTGCCCACTGGGGCCATCCGCCACGCAGCTCTGGCCAAGTCGCTTAGTGGCGCGCCGTCGGCTTCTACTACCACCGCCACTGCCGGCCGCAGCCCAGTTCGGGCCTCATCGGCAACCAGCGCGTCGATGAGCGCCGACCCGGCGAAGCGTGGGTTGGCCTCCAAAGCCCCGCGGACGGTGGCCGCAGCCGCATCGGCCCGCTCCTCGAAGGCGGGCACCTCAGCAAGCAGCGCGACCAGCCGCAAAGCGGCGATCAGCGAACTGGCGCCCGAGGGCGTTGGGTTGTCGCTGACATCGCGCGGACGGGCGAACAGCACCTCGGCATCGGCGGCGGAATCGAAGAAACCGCCATCGGGCGCGGCGAACAACTCCAGCGCCACTTCTAGCAACGTACGCGCCCGCTCCAGCCAAATCGGCTCCCCCAACGCTGAGGCCAACCGGGCGAAACCGAGAGCCACCGCGCCGTAGTCCTCGCCGAACCCGCCGACCGCGCCGACCTGGCCGTCCAGGGAACTGCGGCGCAGCCGTCCGTCCACCCAGTGCACTGCCCACAGACATTCAGCGGCATCAGTAGCCAGCTCCAGCCACTCGGCCTCACCGAAGATCTCGGCGGCGAAGCACAGCGAGTCGATCGCCCAACCGTTCCAGGCCGCGATCACCTTGTCGTCCCGAGCCGGCGCATACCGGTTGAACCGTTCGGCCAGTAGGTGCTGGCTGACCCGCGCCAGCCGCTCGGCATCGGGATTACCCCGCAGCTGCAGCGTGGATAGCCCATGGTCAAAGGTGCCGGCATTGGTGGCATGAAACACCTGGGCGGCCCAGTCGCCGTCTTCGGCACCGAGCGCATCGACCAGTAGTTCAGGAGTCCAGCAGTAGTAGATGCCCTCATGCGGCTGGCCGAGTGAATCGAGGCTGTCGGCGTCCAGCGAAGAGGCGAAGCCACCGTTTTCGGTGCGCAACTCCCGCGCTAGCCAACCGACAATGCCGCGGACCACCCGCTCGCGTTGCCAACGCTGCAATGGGTCATGATCGGCAGCCCGGCGCCAACTGCGGGCGTAGGTGCCCAATAGCAGCGCGTTGTCGTAGAGCATCTTCTCGAAGTGCGGCACCACCCAGGCCGCATCGACGGTGTAGCGATGGAACCCGCCACCAAGCTGGTCGTGAATCCCGCCGCGAGCCATTGCGTCCAAGGTGCGCTGCGCGACATCAGCCGAGGCGGGCTCCCCCTTAACCAATAACGCATCCAGCACCTGCGGGGTGGGGAACTTCGGGGCAGCCCCAAAGCCGCCGTGAATCGGATCAAAGTCGGCCGAGAGCTGCTGCTGCACCTTCCAGACGTCGAGTCTGCCCTCGCTGCCGACCGTCGGGACGAACAGCTCACCCAGTGCTGCGGTGATCACCCCGGCACTTTCGGCGGCTTCGGGGCCTCGATTGCGCCACGCCTCATCGATCGCTTCCAGCACCTCGGTGAAGGACGGCATCTGCCCGGTCCGCTGCGGCGGGAAATAGGTGCCGGCGAAGAACGGGCGACCGTCCGGGGTGGCGAAGACCGTCATTGGCCAGCCACCGGAGCCGGTGAGCGCCTGGGTGGCCTTCATGAACACCGCATCGATATCAGGACGTTCCTCGCGGTCGACCTTGATCGCGACGAAGTTGGGGTTCACCAGGGCGGCGATTTGCGGATCACTGAACGACTCCTCCGCCATCACGTGACACCAATGACAGGCGGCATAACCCACCGACAACAGGATCGGGCGATTGGTGCGGGCAGCCTCAGCCAGGGCGCCTGGCCCCCACTCCCACCAATGGATCGGGTTGTCGGCGTGCAGCCGCAGGTAGGGCGAGTTGGAGTTGGCCAAGCGATTCACGCCCGCCAGCTTACGGGCCAGCCCGGCCGCTGCGGCTCAGCAGACTTCCCGCCTAGCGGCAGTGTTGGTTGCGGCCACGGCCAGCGAACCCGCCTCAGGGATGCTCGGCCGTCCCGACGTCAGGCTGCCCAACGCCGCTGGCCTGGGCCCGGAACTGCACCACTGCGGCCACGGCACTTGCGGCAGTGATCGAACCGAGGGCGGCAACCACCGCCAGCGGTGCCGCGGAGAGCAGCAGGGTGGCCACGATGCTTGCGCTCATCAGCACCGAGAAGACGAGCCAGGCGCCAAGGATCGGGGCGGTGCCCTGCCGACGCACCCCGAATGCCGCTATCAGCATGGCCGGGATCACCAAGGCGAGGTCGAGCACGTGCACCAGGTTGGTCGGCAGCCCGATGAGTTCCAGGGCAGCTGGCGTCCGGCCGGCCAGGGTGTCAGAGATGATCGAACTGAGCCACAACAGCGCGAAGGCAACGCCGATCAACCCGACCACCCACGCCGAGAGACTGGACGCTCGGCGCGGCACGACGATCCTGGCCAGTGCCCCGGAAGTGAGCGCGAGGATCAACGCGTACGACGCGGCCCCCAGGGCCGCAACATACGGCAGGAACAAGGGGCCGAAATGCACCCCGGCGGCATAGATCACAAAGGCATAGGCCAGGTACAGCAGCGAGCCAACCCAAAGCTGGAGGCCCGCCCCGCGCGTCCGGCGCAGTAGCGGCAGGCTGGACAGCAGCACCACCACGGCAAGCAGGTTCCCCAGGTCCTGACCCCGGGCCTGGAGTTGCCAGTCGGCGGTCTCAGCGGCGTAGGGCCACGGCGCCGCCAGGCCCAGGACGCTGGTTGCTGCGGCAATCAGTGCTGCGGCCAGGCCCAACAGCACGGCCACGGCCGAAAGCGGCCACCGAGGTTGGGCGCTCGCCGCCCCGCGCGAATCGTCGGACTTAGGCCGAGCGCGCACCTGCGGGTCGATTTTCAGGCTTCCACTCATTGGAGCTTCCTTTCAGCATCAAGTTCATGCACGGCCTCGGTCAATGTCCGCACCTGGTCGGCGAAGAGGTCGACGTCGATCGCCAGGCCGGCCAGCATGGCCCCGAACCGGCCATTCAGTTCACCGGCGGCAGCACCGATCCGGTCGCGTCCGCTCTCGGACAATGCGATGACCACTCGCCGGCCCGCACTGAGGTCCTCGGTGGTGCTGACCCAGCCCTCCCGCTCCAGGATCGGCACCCGCTTGCTTACCGCGGCCTTGCTGAAGTTGAGGCTCTCGGCGAGCCGGGTGACGTCCAACGGTCCGCCCAGCAGCGGGCTAAGGAACACGAAGCGGCTGTAGCCCAGGCCGAAGTGGTCACTCAGAACGCGACCAGCGTAGGCGTCCATGGCGAACACCAGCTCGTGGAGATCGGCCGCCAAATGTTTGCTCACCAGGACAGTTAACCAGTTAACCTTAGTGGGGTCAACTAGTTAACCCCTACCCCATAGGTCACTGGCCGTTCGCCGAAAGGGCAAGGGGACCCGCTCAGCCGGGAAAGATCCAGCCGCCAACCGGTCCGCCTGGCCCACCTCGAACCCCGGCGAAGAGGTCATCCTCAGGTAAGGACGCTGGCACTCGGGAGCGCACCAGTTGGTAGTCCTCGCTGGGGTGGGCCGCCTGCTGAATCTCCAGCGGGACGGCGAACCAGCGCCCGTCCGGGTCGATCTGGGTCGCGTGGGCCCGCAGCGCATCGTTGCGGACGCCGAAGTACGCCGCACAAGGAATCCGGGTGGTGATCCGGGCGCGATCCTCCTCGGTCTCGGCCCAGCCGGCCAACCAGTTCGTATAGGGGCTTTCGAGCCCGGCTTCGTGCATGGCCCGATCGAGGGCGGCATACCGACCGCGATGCAGGGTGATGTCGTAGTAGAGCTTGGTCACCTTCCAGGCCGGCCCATGCTCGGGCCAGGCAGTCGGGTCGGCTGCTGCCTCGACCGCAGCCATGGTGATCTTGTGGGTCATGATGTGGTCGGGGTGGGGGTAGCCGCCGTTTTCGTCATAGGTGGTCACGACCTGTGGACGGAAGTCGCGAATCACTTTCACCAGCCGCCCGGCGGCAACGTCCACGTCCTGGGCGGCGAAGGTGTCAGGCTCGACTTCGGGGCCCATGCCCGAATCGATGAAACCCAGCCAAACCTGCTCGATGTCGAGGATCTTGGCCGCGGCAGCCATTTCGCTGCGACGCAGCTCTGGTAGTCGGGCCTCGTTGTCGGCGCTGACCATCTTCGGATTCAGAATGTCACCGCGCTCGCCACCGGTGCAGGTGGCCACCAGCACCGCCACCCCCTGGTTGCGGTAGTAGGCCGTGGTCGCCGCGCCCTTGCTCGACTCGTCGTCGGGATGGGCGTGCACGTGTAGCAGGCGCAGGGGCGAAGTGGGTTTCGGCATGGTCATCATTGTGGTCAACCATGGCGCAATGCCGGTGATTCCCGCCGTCAATCCAAGGGCAGCAATCCGCGCCAGATTCGGGGCAGCGGGGCTTGTTCGGATAAATTGGCCGATTATGAGCGATTCCATCACGTGGCTGACCCAAGATGCGTTCGACCGCCTCACCGAAGAACTCGCCTACCTCAAAGGCGAGGGACGACGGCTGATCTCGGCGAAGATCGCCCATGCCCGCGAAGAGGGCGACCTCAGCGAGAACGCTGGCTATCACGCCGCTCGCGAGGAGCAGGGCCATCAGGAAGCCCGGATTCGAGTGCTCGCCGCGATGCTGGAGCACGCCGAGGTGGGCGAGGCTCCCGGCGATTCCGACGAGGTCACCCCCGGCTCGCTGGTCACCATCTACTACGACGATGACCCCGACGACACTGACGCTTTCCTGCTCGGCTCCCGCGAGTTGATCGGGGTCGATGATTCAGTGGAGCTGGACGTTTACAGCCCCCAGTCGCCGCTGGGTACTGCAGTGACCGGCCACAAGGTCGGCGAAACCGTCACTTTCACCGCACCGACTGGCAAACTGATCGAGGTCACCATCGTCGAAGTGAAGCCCCTGAACCGCTGACCCCAAGTCGGCTGAGCCACCCCCAGCTGGCTGAGCTACCCAAAGTTCCCTGAACAACCCCAAGTTCCCTGAACAACCCCAAGTTCCCTGAGCTTGTCGAAGGGTCAAAGCCCCACCCTTCGACAAGCTCAGGGAACTGCACTCCGTGGGCTCAGGGAACTGCACTCCATGGGCTCAGGCAACTGCACTCAAAAGCCGGACTTCACTCCAGGGCGGCCAGCAGCTCGGCCGCTTCAGCGGGCGCGAGCGCCCCACTGGCTACTTCGCTGAGCACCTGCTCTCGGCTCATCGCTGGCGCGGCCGCGTCCGTCCCACCGAGGCCGAGTTTGGTGAGTAGCGCGGTGAAGCGGGCCCGAGCCGTGGGGTAGGAGACGCCCAGATGCTTCTCCACCTCACGCAGGTTGCCGCGCGAGGCGAGGAAGACCCGCAACAGTTCGGCCTCGCGATCGTTCAAGCCGCAGAAGTCACAGTGCGCGAACTCCCCAGCCAGTTCCGACCCGCAGGCTCGGCACCCCACCCGAGTCGTAATCAGCCCTTCCCCACAGACCGGGCAATCAACTGGCGCGCGGTGTTTGGGCTGGTTCACTGCTGGTCATCCGGCTCGGAGCCAGCAACAACATTGGCCCAACCCATCACCACGCCAACGTCCAGTCGCGCCGAGCCATTGCCGAGCACCAGTTCATCGACCGCACCGCTGTGCGCCCCGCTGAAGGTGACTTTTCCTAGCTGGGCATCAGCTCGCACGGTGACGTTCGAAGCGTCGTCCAGCTCGATCGTAAGCTGACCGGATTCCACCCGAACCCGGGATCGCCCGGTGACGATCGCACCAGCCAAGGTGGCCGATCCGGCCTGTACCAACACGTCGTTGGCTTCGCTGATCCCGCGGAGCTCTGCCCCACCGGCAGTGACCCGCACCTTGCCCAAGTGGGGCACCTCAGTGCAGACCAGATGCCCTGCGGTGACCTCAACATCGAGCACGATCCCTGGGTTCACCCGCAGCACCAACTCCTTGCCAAGGCCAAGCGCTCGAATGTCGTCGAAATTGCGCGGCGGATGCAGGATCGAGAAGCCGTCGAAGCTCGGGCCCAACTCGCCGTCGCTGGAGACCTCCAACACCGAGCCGTTACGCCGAAGCACATGGGGGCCTTCGGCCGAAGCAGTGGCCACCGAAGCGTCACCGACGATTCGCACTCGACGCCCTACTGCCCGGACCGCAATGCGGTCGACCCCCTTGGTGCCACCGGCGCGCTTGCGTCCGGTCGGCTCGCTGGGTTGGCCAAAGACTTCACGCGCATGGGGCGAGTATTGGCGCCGGCCTGGGTCGTCTTCCTCGGCGAGTTCTTCGTTGCTCGGCTCCACCGGAGTGGGCTCCGGCGCCGGCTTGGGCGATTCGTTTTTCAGTGCATCGATTCGGCGGGCGGCCTCTGCGGCATCGATGCGACCGGACGCCAGATCCTCCAGGATCGGACCAAGATCGGGGTTACTCATGCCTCCATGGTAGCCCGGGCTTTCCAATCAGGAAAGCCCGGCTTTCTACTTTGATAGATCTGCCCGCAGTGGTTCGATAAATCGGTCCGGTTCGAGCCCCCGAATGAAGGCCACGAAGAAGGCCAGCACCGGGATCACCAACAGCGCGCCGACGATGCCAGCCAAGGTGGCGCCGATGGCCAACCCGATCAGCACTGCCAATGGGTGCAGCGAGACCGCACGCCCCAACAGAATCGGCTGCAGGAAGTGCCCTTCGGCCTGCATCACCAAAACCGTCACCGCGAGCATGATCAGCGCACTTACCGGGCCGTGGGTAACCAACGCCAGCGCACAGGCCACCGTCCCAGCCAGGACGGCGCCGACCACCGGCACAAAGGCGGTTACGAAGGTCAGTGCGAACAGCGCCCAGGCCATCGGCAGTTGCAGGGCCAGCGCACCGATCAGAATGCCGATCGCATCCACCAACGCCACCAACACCTGGGCCCTCATATAGGCCACCAGCGACTCCCAGCCGCGAGTGGAGGCCCGATCGGTGGCCACCTGATAGTGCCGGGGCACCACTTTCAGTAGGGCATTCCAGATCTGATCACCGGAGGCCAGGAAGAAGAAGGTTGCGATCAAGGCGATAGCAAACCCGGCCAGGAAGTGCCCCACCCCTACCCCGGCCTTGGCTGCCACGCTGGCCAGTTCCGCTTTGGAGTTGTTCACCCACTCGGTGAACTGGGCCAGATAGCCGGCCAACTGGGTTTGGTCGATCTGCAGCGGCCCGGCGGCCAGCCACTCCAGAAGCGAGCGGACCCCCGCCGCAGCTTGGGTCCACAGCTCCGGCCACTCCTTGACTACCTGGGTGCCAATAGCGGCGAACACCCCAACGACCACCAGCGCCATCACAGCCAGCGTGGCGATAGCGGCTAACACCGGCGGCCAGCTCCACCCCCGCAACCGCGAGTTGAGCGGTGACAACAAGGCCGTGATCAGAATGGCCACGGCCAACGGCACGGCAACTCCGGAGAAGTAGGTGAGCAGCCACCACAGGATCGCCGCCACCCCGACCAGCACCAGAAAACGCCAACCCCACTCTGCTGCGGTGATCAGGCCCTGAGGCACTCGGGGGCCGGGCGCGGTACGAACGCGAGGTCTGGGGGTCTGCATGACCTGAACTTTAGCTAGCGCCTCAACGGCCAACCACCGGAGCAACCCTGATTCGTCCCGCACCCTTCGACAAGCTCAGGGAACTGGCCCCAGCTCAGGGAACTGACCACAAGCTGGCTGAGCCCGTCGAAGCCCACAAAGCAGGACCCCTCGACCCTTCGACCCTTCGACAAGCTCAGGGCAGGCCAAGCTCAGGGAACTGACCAAAAGTTGGCTGAGCCCGTCGAAGCCCGCGACTAAGGTGAGCGTTCGTGAGGAAACCGCTGGCCGAACTGATGGCACCCGATTGGGCTGAGGCCTTGGCACCGGTAGCTGAGACCATCGCCGAGATCGGCAACTTCCTGCGCGCCGAGATCGCCGCTGGCCGCGGCTACCTGCCCGAAGGGACCAACGTCTTGCGCGCCTTCAGCCGCCCGCTCGCTGACGTGCGGGTGCTCATCGTCGGCCAGGACCCCTACCCCACTCCGGGGCACCCGGTTGGCCTGTCGTTCTCCGTCGCCGCCGACGTGCGCCCGCTGCCGCGCAGCCTGAACAACATCTACGCCGAACTGGCCACTGATCTGGACATTCAGCCGGCGCCCTCGGGCGACCTGAGCCCGTGGTTCAACCAAGGCGTGCTGTTGCTAAACCGAGTACTCACCGTGCGTCCAGGCAACCCTGGGTCGCATCGTGGCAAGGGCTGGGAGCAGGTCACCGAGTGCGCCATCGATGCCCTGGTGGCCCGCGGCGGGCCGCTGGTAGCGATTCTGTGGGGCAAGGACGCCCAGTCGCTGGCTCCCCGGTTGAACGGGGTGGCCCAGATCGCCTCGGCTCACCCCTCGCCAATGTCGGCCCGCTACGGCTTTTTCGGGTCTCGTCCCTTCAGCCGGGCCAATGCCGCGCTGGCCGAGCAAGGCGCCGAGCCGATCGACTGGCGGTTGGCCTGATCCTCGCCGAGCCTCGGGTTGCCGGAATGCCGCCGGGAGCTGCGGTGTTGAACAGGCGTGTTCGGATTCGCGAAATCAACGATGATCAGCCCCTCAGCCGCCCTCCCCGGACGGGAGCTACCGATCCTCACCCCTGGCACCGCTTTTCATGAGGTGCTCGGCACCCGCATTGACGCGGTGCCGGCCGATGCCCAAGTGGCCCAGTTCGCGCTCGGCTGCTTCTGGGGTGCGGAAAAGCTGTTCTGGCAACTCCCCGGAGTGATCACCACCGCGGTCGGCTATGCCGGTGGCTTCACGCCCAACCCAACCTACGAAGAGGTGTGCTCAGGGCGCACCGGACACACCGAGACGGTCCGAGTGGTCTTCGACCCAGCCAAGACCAGCTACTCCGCACTGCTGGCCGCCTTCTGGGAGAACCACGACCCAACCCAGGGCATGCGCCAAGGCAACGACCAGGGCACCCAATACCGCTCGGTGATCTTCAGCACCGACGCCGGCCAGCAACTGGCCGCCGAGGCATCCAGGGACGACTTCGCCCGTCGTCTGGGCACGGCTGGCTACGGCACCATCACCACCGAGATCACCCCGGTCGGCGAGTTCTACTACGCCGAGCGCTACCACCAGCAGTACCTGGAGAAGAACCCGAACGGCTACTGCCCGATCCATGCCACCGGCGTGAAGTGCGAGCCATCAGCCTGAACCCGTCCCCCAGTTCTAGCGACGGGCTCAGCTCATCTGGTTGACCCCTGCGACGGGGGCCCGGTAAACCTGAGCCGTCGCCGAAGTGCAAGGGGGTGCCAATGTCGGGAATCGCGCCGAGTTCACGGCCGACCATGGCCGATGTTGGACGTAGCGCTGGAGTTTCGGCGACCACGGTCTCGCTGATCCTGAACGGCCGCGATGCCAAGATCAGTGCCGCCACCCGCAAGCGAGTGCTGGCCGCAATCGACGAACTGGAATACCGCCCCAACCGGGCCGCGCAGGGCTTGCGCCTTGGCAAGTCGAGCACAATCGGCTTCCTCACCGACGAGATCGCCATTCAGCCCTTCTCCGGGCCGATGATCGCTGGCATCCACGACCTCATCTGGGAGCAGCGCTCGCTACTGCTGATGGTCAACACCACCCGAAACCAGTCCCGGCTGAAGGCGGCTGTCGAAGACCTGCTCGACCGCCAAGTGGATGCGCTGATCTTCGCCGCCATGGGCACCCGTCAGGTCGAGTTCCCACCGGTGCCGGCCCACGTCCCAGCGCTGCTGGTGAACGCCTTCACTGCCGACAACACGATCCGCTCGATCCTGCCCGATGAGTTGGCCGGCGGACGGGCCGCGATTGAGCATGTCCTGTCGCTGGGCCATCGCCGCATCACCTTCATCGCCGGACGCGAAGGGGCCTGGGCTACCCGGGCCCGGGTGAAGGGCTACTTGGAGGGCCTGGAATCGGCGGGCCTGGACCCGGCCAAGAATCCGATCTACTTCGGCAACTACCGCATCGACTCCGGTTATGAGTTGACTCTGCGAGCGATGCAAGGACGCCATCGTCCCACCGCACTGCTGCTCGGCAATGACCAGATGGCGGCCGGTGCCTACCTGGCCCTAGCCCGGATGGGCCTGCGGATTCCCGATGATGTCTCGGTGGTCGGCTACGACGATGAGCCGCTGGCCGCGGATTTGGCTCCGGCCCTGACCACAGTCCGCATCCCGTTCTACGAGATGGGTCGGATGGCCGCCCAGCACACCCTCGATCGGACTATCGAGGAGCTGCCACCGCGCAGTTACGAATCCTGCACCATCGTGCACCGGTCTTCGACCAACCCGCCTCCGGGCGAGTAGCGCCGGGGCTTCGACGGGCTCAGCCAACTTCGGTTCCCTGGGGCTTCGACGGGCTCAGCCAACTTCAGTTCCCTGGGGCTTCGACGGGCTCAGCCAACTGCGGTTGCCCACAGCCAACTTCAGTTCCCTGAGCTTGTCGAAGGGTCGAAGGGTCCTCGCGGCGGCACAGCCAACCACAGTCCCCGGCTCGCCGCTCTCCCGGTTGATCGGGAGAGCGGCGCCGGGAGTGGGTATTAGCCGGCGGCAGCCGCCAAGCGTTCGAGCGCGGTCTCCCATTTACGGGCGATCGCGCCGGTGTCGAAATAGGTGGGGATTCCCTGGTGGGAGATCTCCAAGCGAGTGCCGTCTTCCTCAGACACCAGGTCAACCTCGACGAGGGTCTTGGGGGCCTCTTCGGCAGCATGCCAACTGAATCGAATCTGTTCAAGGGGGTGATAGGAGCGGACTACCCCGAAGGTGCCGTCCGCAGCATGCCAACTGTCGCCCTTGTCGCCCAGATCGCCGCCAGCGCCCAGAAGTGCCTCAGCACCTTCACGGGTCGCTAAAAGTTTCCAGACATCTTTCACTGGTTTGGACACCGACCGGCTAACTTTCACGGTGGTGTCCACCGGGTTCACGAGCGTGTCACCCTGGGCCTGTTCGTTCATCGCCACACCTCGATCCATTCGATGGTTCGATCCGCCCTTCACTGGGCTAGATACGGGCCACACTACTCAGGTTGCGGGCCGATGGAAGGGGTTCTGCGAACCTTTCCAGACCGGCCCCAATCGGCGCTCAACAGCGTGTCGCTACCGGTGCGTCGGGGCCGAACCCGATAGAAATATTCCAGGCCGGACCAGGTATGAGTTGGTCCGGCTTTCACGTTCCCTGCACTGGCCAAGCCCTGTTGCAGGTGGGACGAGAGTGACACCAGTTCGCTGCTGGGACGGCGGTCGAAAAAATGTTCCGACAATCTTCGCCAGACCCCTTGCGCGCCCGGTTCTGCGGGCGTAGAACTTACCTACGCGAACGAGGCGACGGACCCGAAAGGGAACGGAACCGAGGTAGCGGACGGACAGTCAACAAAGTCCATCAACCGGTGGAGCAATCCGCAGGTGCCCTCGGGATGGAGGGTGGATTGAGGGGACTACCGGGTTCGGAGATCATCCAGCTACGAACAAATCGAAGGCCGGACCAACTCATACTTGGTCCGGCCTTCACCTTTCCCCAGAGGCGCTACCCTCGAATGGTGATCAACCGACGGCGCGCCCTCACCGCCGTCTGCGGCGGGCTACTGGCCCTGCTGGTTGGCTGCACCCCCACCACCACGCCCTCCGCATCGCCCAGCCCGGCCACCCTCGACTTCACTGCACCTGGTGTGGCAAAGGCCATGGTGACCCGGCTCCTCACCGAAGCTGGCAGTGACAAGACCCTGATGGTGTCGATCACCGCGGCGAGCGTCCAGGTCACCGTCCTGGACGGCGAAAAGCCCACCACCTGGGCCTACCGGGACGGCAAGAGCGCCGAAGTGGCCAGCGACCTGCAATGGGTCGATCAAGCCACCTTCGATGTTGCCAAGTTCAACTTCGCCGACGTGGGGGCGATGTTCCGGGCCGCCGCGGGGCAAACCGGATCCGCAGCGAACCAGACCCTTTCGATCGTCGATCCTTCCGGCGGCGATGTGGTGATGTCGGTCTCCACCCAACCCGAGACCCGTCCGGTCTTCTTCAACCCCGACGGTTCGCTCACCCCGATCCTCGACTTCGACACCCTTTCGGGCATCAGCTCCGGCATCAAGGACGCGGTAGGCAACCGCGCCCTGGTCTACTCGGTGACGGTGATCAGTGATCAAAGCGTCTCCGCGGAGTTCCCCGGGGCCAACGCCACCACCGTGCGCCGCACCCGCGGGGCCAAGGTGCCCACCGTCACCACGGCGCGCGCCAGCGCCGGCCTGCGCCAATTCGCCGCTGCCCGGCTGAACCCGGCCACCATCTGGCGGGTAGTGAATGAAGTCCGCGGCAGCCAAGAGGTGGCCAACGGCTCGAAATGGAGCGTCACCATCGACAACCGCGAGAAGCTCGCGCTGCCCCGGATGTACTTCGCCTTCGGCTTCAAGGTCGTGGTGGCTGACCTCGACGGCAACATCATCGGCGGGTGATCGCCTCCAGGCGCTCAGCGGGGGCGCTGATCAGCAGGTATTCGACGTTGCGCTCCGGCCCGGCCTTACCGACCTTAATGCCGGCTGGGGAAAACACCCCGATCTGCTGACCGATGTAGCGACGGGTGTTGTAGGCCAGCACTCGCACCGGATTGCCACGGGCGGCACACATGTCGATCAGGGCATCCAACGGCACGAATCCCTCATTACTGAAGGAGACGATGACCACTTCGGCTCGCACGTCGGCCACCACGCTCGCTAAGGCTTCCGGCATCAGTCGGCGGGAGTTGAAGGGGCTCCTGGTGGCCACGGCGCGGGCGTCCAGGCGTTTGCAGGCCACGCCGTAGTACTCCGGGTCGTCCCAGCGAACCAGCGTCTCCCAGACGTGGTAGTTGGTGAAATAGCGATGCTGGTTGTAGGGCGGATCCAGGTAGGCCAGGTCAACCGGATCCAGCTGGCCGATGACGCTGAGGGCATCGTCACGAATTGCCCGTCCGGTGCCAGGGGTGAGCACCGGTGCGGTCAGCTTCAGCGGACGCAGCGCCCGCGGTGCCCATTCCTTCAGGAAGGCCATCTGCAGCCCCACGGTGGAGTCCACCCGGTCGGCCGCCTCCAACAAGGCGGTGAGCAGGATGGGGCGCAGCCAGTGATCACCGTAAAGATCGTCAATGCCTTGGCGAATGGCGTCGATGCGGCGTCCGTTGTCGGGGTGAAAGTAGCGGGCCTGCTCACAGAACACTTCGGTGACGTAGCCTCGCCGTTCGGGCAGCTGTGACAACCGGGACAGCGCCTCGTCCACTTCGGCGGGGTCAACGGCGCTGACATCGGTGACCACGTAGCACTGGGCCAGTACCTCGGAGTACGCCGCGGTGTCCACACACGTCACCTCACCACCACGGCGACAGAACTCTTGGGCCACCCTGGTAGTGCCAGTGAAGGCGTCCAGCGCGGTGCGAGCTCCGGCTGCGGTGAACAACTCACCGAGCTCGGCTACGAGGCGCCGTTTTGACCCGAGGTACTTGATCACGACGGTTCCGCGCAGCTTCGTGCCGCCTGCCCGTCTGACCTCACCTCGACCACCTCCGCTGCTGAGCATAGGTCACTACAACGCTGGGTTCGGGTTACCCGGCGGCGTAGTCAATTGGTTCGGCTGCGACCCAGGCGGCATCATGGGTCGATGCGGATCATCGGTGTTGAGGTGGCCGGCGGCCCGCCGGTCTTCGCCGCGACCCTGCCGCACGGCAGCGATCCGCACCGGCTTGCCTGGGCTCATGGCTACCGGATCGTCCGCCCGTTGTCGGCCACCGGGCAGGCCCCAGAGCTAACCCTGACCGTTCAGGTCGGCGCCCATCACCGCCCCAGCGAGCTGCCACCGATCCGTACCCGCTCGATCGATGCCGATCTGGATCTGGCCGGCCTGGGGCATGATCCGGTCCTACGGCAGCGGGTCGCGGCCTACGGCATCGTGGTTTCCGACCGCGGACTCTTGGCCACCCAATTCTCCGAGCTCACCGCAGTGCCCGGCCTGTGGGGCCTGCCCGGTGGCGGCGTCGACCCCGGCGAAAGCCCCAGCCGGGCGCTGATCCGCGAAGTCGCCGAGGAAGCTGGCCAGGAGCTGGAAATCTCGCACCTGCTGGACGTCCAGACCGATCACTGGATCGGCCGATCCCCCACCCAGGTGGTCGAGGACTTCCACGCCGTCCGAATCATTTACACCGGACGCTGCTTGAACCCGACCGATCCGGTAGTTATCGACGTCGGCGGCACCACCGCAGCGGCCACCTGGCTATCACTGGACGAATGGCCAGACCAGCAGTGGTCGGCTTGGGCCAAGGTGATGCTCGATCGCCACTTGCCCGGGCTGGTCGCCGAGCTCGGCTGACCAACCTGGGCCGAACGCAAAGGCCCCGCACGTCCAGGACGTACGGGGCCTTTGCACTTGCTCAACGGCGCAGGTAGGACAGCAGCCGCAGCATCTCGATGTAGAGCCAAACCATCGTCACAGTCAGGCCGAAGGCCGCCCGCCAGGATTCCGATTGGTCAGCGCCCATGGCGATGCCCTGCTCGATGTAGTCGAAGTCGAGGATCAGGTTGAACACGGCCAGGCCGATGCCGATAGCCGAGATGCCCAACAGCAGCAGGATGTTGCCGTGGCCGAACAGGAAGTTCATCCCGAAGAAGGACATGACCAGGTTCACCAGGAGCAGGCCGGCATAGGCGAAGGTGCCGATGTAGACCATCTTGCGGAATTTGCTGCTGACCTTGATCCGGAACAGCTTGTAGGCGCCGAGGGTGGCCGCGGCTGCGAAGAAGGTGCTCATCACTGCCGCTGGCACGATCCCGGTGTAGAGCGACTCGTAGATCTTGCTGATGGCGCCGATGAACACGCCCTCAATCGCGGCATAGGCCAGCACGAATGCCGGGTTCACCTTGTGCCGGAAACTGACCAGCAACACCGTCCCGAAGGACACCAGGCCAGCGATGATCCAGGCCGGCATCAACCAGGCTTGCGGCATGAACAGGTAGGTGAGCGCCGCGGTGGCGGCTACCATCCCGAGGGTCACCGCGCTCTTGGTGAGCACGTCCTCGATCGTCATCCGACCCATCACCGTTGTCATCGGGGCGTAGGGCTGGGTGCTCGAATCGCCGTACGGCTGCCCCGGCTGCGGGTAGGCCTGCCCGGGATAGGTCTGCTGGGCATAGGGCGCACCCTGCCCCTGTCCGGGGTAGGACTGCTGCTGGTTCGGCGTGAGCCAGGCGTCCGGCTTGGACAGGATCGGGTTCTTGCTCTGCATTTTCTCCTCCTTGGTGGGCGGCGGCTAACCGCCGTCGGCCTCCATATTAGGCAACGCCCATAGGATTCGGATTTGTTCCACCCCCGGGACGACCCTGATCTCGACCCCAATTGGCTCCCACGTCCTGGCCGGTTTGGCCGCAACGACGCCGCAGATTGGCGTGACGTGGAAGGCGCCCGTTCCACGAACTACGTCTACGTCCAAGGATTGGAGTCTCCGGACACGCCGGGGTTTTCAGGCTGTAGTGGGGAGGATTTGCCGAATGGCAGCGGACCGATCGCGGGCACGCCATCGGTTGAGCCAGCGGTTGAGTTCAGCAGCGGGGAGGGGCGTGGACAGGAAGTAACCCTGGGCCTGGTCACAGCCCATTCGGGTCAGCTCGGTGTAGGCGGCCGCGGTCTCAACACCCTCGGCGACGATACGCAGGCCGAGCCGGTGGGCCAACTCGATGGTGGCGGAGACCAGGACGGCGGCGCGGGGGTCATGGGTCATGGGGATCACGAAGGAGTTGTCGATCTTGATCTCGTCGATGGGCATGTCGCGCAGGTAGGACAGCGAGCTGTAACCGGTGCCGAAGTCGTCCACGGAGATACTGACACCATTGTTGCGCAGACTGGTCAGGATGACCCGGGCAAGGTCGCGGTTGACCATGAGGAACCCCTCGGTGATCTCCAGCTGCAGGGAGCTCGGCGGCACCCCTCGGGCGGCGAGCATTGAGGCGACTTGGTTGGGGAGGTCGGTGTCGACCAGCGAGCTGGCCGAAATGTTGACAGCAACGGTCAATGGATGGCCCTCCCGGTGCCAGGCCGCGGCCTGGTCCAGCGCCTGAGCGAGCACCGACCGGGTCAGCGCGGGCATCAGCCCGGACTCCTCAATCAGGTTGACGAAGCCGTCCGGGCCGAGTAGGCCACCGGTGGGATGGTCCCAACGGACCAACGCCTCCACACTGTTGACTTCGCCGGTGTCCAGGTCGACCTTGGGCTGGTAGTGCAGCACGAACTGGTCACGGTTTAGGGCGGTTCGTAGCTCACGCACTGTCTTTAGATTGGCCGCAGCGTCGACATCGTCGGCAGTGCAGTAGACGTGATGACCCTGCCGGGAGGTCTTGGCCTTGTTCATTGCGATGTCGGCTTTGCGCAGCAACACGCTCAGATCGGGGCCGTCGTCAGGGAACACCGCAATGCCGATGCTGACGCCGACGAGCAGCGAGGTGTCCTCCACGATCAGCGGTTGGCCCACCGCCGCACGTAACCTTGCGGCGGCGTCCACGGCCTCGTCAGGTCCGGCATCATCGAGCAGTATCGCGAACTCATCACCACTCAGGCGGGCCAGCGTGTCGTCGCCGCGCAAGTTCTCCTGCAGCCGGGCACCCACCTTGACCAGCAACTCGTCGCCGGCACGATGACCCAGTCTGTCGTTGACTTCCTTGAACCGGTCCAGGTCCAGCATCAACAGGGCCTGGCGACGGCACCCCGGCTCGGCTAGGCGGAGGTACCCCTCGGCAAACAAGGCCCGCCGGTTCGGCAACCCCGTCAGTTCGTCGGTGGCAGCCGCCACTAGGCGTTGGCTCGCCATCCGCTCGAGAAGGCGGGCGGCGACCTGCGCGCGTATCCCCGCCGCTATCAGCGCGCCCGCGGCCAGGCCCAGAGCCAGCGTCGACACGGGCACCTGACTGCCCAGGACCAGTACCCCCAACCCCGCGATGGTAGCCGCCGAGGAGACCGCCAAGGCCGTCGCGCGGGTCGCCGGGCGGCGCCACACCCGAACCTCGGCCAACCCGCCCTGGGTTGCGGTCAACCCGCCCTGGGTTACGGTCAGCTCGTCGGTGGCAGCAGCGTCGACCCACATCGCCACCAAGGCGAGACCGATCGCCCATCCGGCATCCAGCGGCGCGCCATGCACGTAGGTTCCTGCAGTCACTTCCAGCCCGTAGACCACGTCGGCGGCAGCGAAGACCAGCAGGCCCGAGGCCAGCAGAGCCCACCGGCTGCCCATTTGGACACCCTGCATAGCGGCAATGCCAGCGATGGCGGCTACCAGCACCAGACCGAACATCGGGACGGTCACCGCAGCCGCCGTGACCAAAGGCGAAACGCCTGCTGCGGCGGAGCCCAGAACCGGGCCAAGTACCACCGCCAACACTGCGCCTGCACCCAGGGAGCCCACTGCGCAGTCCAGCCACACCCATGGCGTCAGACCCCGCGCATGGTGGCTAACCGTAACGGCCACCGCCGCCAATAGCAGCGGGGAAACCAGCAAGTAGCCAATATCCGCCAGCGAAGGGAACGGCAGTGACCGGCCATCAACCGTCATAAGGACGTAGAAAGTGTTTCCGGCGGCGTACGAGGTCACGGCGGCAGCCGCGAGGAGGACTTCGGTGCGCCGGAATCCCACCCGGTAGGCGGCCAGCCAGCACACTGCCGCAATTGCCCACACCGTCAACAGACCCAGGCCGCCGCGAACGAAAGTGCCGAACCAGTCTCCCAAGGCCAGGCCCCAGCCGAGACCGTGCAACGCAAGAGCGACTAGGTAGAAAGCCCCGAGGAGCCACATCGCCCACAACAGAACCGCACGTGCCAGCCCATATGTACTTGGCTTCACCTCACCACCACCCTGCCGCTCGGCGCATCTTCGACTTACATATCCCGGTTTGGAATTCCGGGACCACCGAAGGTGGCCAATGACATCAAGAAAACCGGCGTGCCAGCGTCCGACACGCCGGCATTTTTCCACTGCAACTGTGCAGGGTCGGACATGCCCCGCTCAAGTCCCCAAAGGGGGACGCGCCGCTATTCTGCCTTGTCAAACGGCACTTTTGTCGGTGCCCCCAATGGGATTCGAACCCATACTGTGGCGGGTTTAAGCCGCCTGCCTCTACCGGTTGGGCCATGAGGGCTGTGCGCGCCGAGTCTATCGAAGGGTTAGTGCGTCGATGTCGGTGAGGCTTCGGCGCACGCAGCCAACTGGGGCCAGTTCCCTGAGCTTGCCGAAGGGTCGAAGGGTCCTACTCGGACAGCTCTGCGACGATGCCGTCGAGAATGTCGGCTTCGCTGACCACCAGGCCGACGTCGAGCCGATCACCGATCAGCCGACAAATCAACGCGCCAGCACAGATCACATCAGCCCGCCCCGGCACCATGGTCGGGTACTTGTTGACTTGCGCCACCGAAGCACCGAGCAACTCGCTGGCAAAGGCCGCTAGCTCACCGGCGTCCAACTGGGAGCCGTGCACTGCATCTCGGTCGTAGACGCTAAGGCCCTGAATCAGCGCCGAAAGGCTCGTCACGGTGCCGCCCACCCCAACCCAGGTGGCCACGGCGGCAAAATCGATGCCGCAACCGTCCAACAGCGCGTTGATGTGGTCGCTAGCAGCAGCAACCTCGTCCACCGTCGGCGGGTCAGCGGCCAGGAAGCGCTCGCGGACTCGCACCGACCCGATGTCCAGGGAGACGGCGTGTTCCACGGCGCCGTCCCGGCCGAGGACGAGCTCAGTGGAGCCGCCCCCAATGTCGATCACCAGCACCGGCTGCGCCACCGCGGGCATGGCACTCACCGCCCCGAGGTAGGAGAGCCTGGCTTCTTCGGCCCCGGGGATGATTTCGGCCTCAACCCCCAACCGGGCGCGCACGCCGTCGAAGAACTCCGCCGAGTTCGCTGCGTCCCGGGCGGCCGAAGTGGCCACCACCCGACGCCGGGATACTCCGAGCTCATCGAGTTGGGCGGCGAAGTCGGCCATTGCCGCCAAGGTGCGGGCCAGCGCGTCGGGGTGGAAGGCGCCAGTGGCGTCCACGCCCTGCCCCAGCCGGGTGATGTGTAGGCGTCGATCCACCTCAGTGAGGCGGCCATCGCTTTCGCGGCGACTGATCAGCAGACGCACCGAGTTGGTGCCGCAATCGATCGCGGCCAGCAGCTCACTCATTCTCGGCCAGACAAGGTCGCAGCCAGAACTCGCCCAACTGGGCCACCACTTCGTCCCCGAGCGGGTTCACCCCTGGCCCCGCAGCCAGCGCGTGCCCCAAAAGCGCATGCAGGCACTTCACCCGGTTCGGCATGCCACCAGCACTCACCCCGGCGATCTCTGGCACCTCACCGAGCGCAGCTCGATCAGCCAGGTACGCCTCGTGAGCACGGGCGTAGGCGGCGGCGGTTTCCGGCTCATCAGCCAGCCGTTGGGTCATCTCAACCATCACCCCGCCAGCCTCCATTGCCGAACAAGCGGCGTGCGCCCGCGGGCAAGTGAGGTAGTAGGTGGTCGGGAAAGGCGTGCCATCGCTTAGGCGTGGCTCGGTAGCCAATACCGCGGGCTTTCCGCAGGGGCAGCGCCAGGCGACTCCGGCGACTCCCCGGGCTGGCCGTCCCAGTTGGGCGGCGACAATCTCAGCGTCGGCTTCGGTGAAGGGGGAAAGTTCTGGCACGGCGGCATTCTTCCACGACCACCCCACCCATTGGGGACGGTTCCTCCGCGCAGCTCGCCGGGGACGGTTCCAATGCGCAGCTCATGGGGACAGACCCGGTGCGAGGTGACTAGCGCGGGGCTACCCGACGTACCGGCGAGTCGGCGGTGGCCAACGACCCGGCCATCCGCTGCCACCAGGTCTGATCGGTCTCACCGCTCACCGGCCGCTGGTCTGATTCCAGAACGACGCCGCCACCGACCGGCTTGCCGTTGTCGTCCACCACGCGATAGCCGGTCTCACCCGGCAGCACCCAGCCCAACCGTTCTCTGGCTTGGGCTTTCACGTAGGCCGGGTCGCTCCAACGGGCGAGTTCGGCCTCCAGCTCACTAATCTGCACATTGCGTTCCCGGATCGCCTGCTCGGCTACGGCGAGGTCGCGCTGCTGACTCAGGTAGATCTGGAAAGTGCCACCGAAGGAGATGGCCAAGGCGATGATCACTACGCCCAGCGCCAGGGCGCGGCGAGTCAGCTTGAGGCTGCGCTGCCAGCGCGGCCGCGGAGCTTCCGGCTCGGGCTGCTTCGCTACCGGCTTGGCCGGACGCGCGGCTGGGCGCGAGCGTCGCTGTTGCGGACGTCCCGGACCTGAACTGGTGCTGCGCGGACTACGAGTGGCGCGTGTCATTCTCCCCAACCTTCATCGCTTTCCAGAATAGGTGGGACGAACCAGGCACCCGGCAGTGACGCGCAGCGGAGGTTTCGACAAGCTCAACCAACTGCAGGACACCTCAACCAACTGAAGGGCACCTCAACCAACTGCAGGGCACCTCAACCAACGGCAGGGCACCCCAACCACTGGGTCTCCAGCTCCCCAAGCCCAGCCCCAGATCCCTGAACTTGCCTGCCCTGAGCTTGTCGAAGGGTCGAAGGGCAACGAAAAGGTGGCCCCGGCGCCGAAGCACCGGGGCCACCTCTAGTTCAGTTCGACTCAGCCCTTGAATCGGGGGAAGGCCGAAGCGCCGGCGTAGCGGGCAGCCTCGTCCAGATCCTCCTCGATGCGCAACAGCTGGTTGTACTTGGCAACCCGCTCGGTCCGGGCGGGGGCGCCGGACTTGATCTGGCCACAGCCGAGGGCGACAACCAGGTCGGCAATCGTGGTGTCCTCGGTTTCCCCAGATCGGTGGCTCATCATGGTGGTGTAACCAGCGCGATGCGCCATGGTGACCGCGTCGATGGTCTCAGTCAGCGAGCCAATCTGGTTCACCTTGACCAGCAGCGAGTTGGCGGAGTTCTCCGCAATGCCGCGAGACAACCGGACCGGGTTGGTCACGAACAGGTCGTCGCCGACGACCTGGATCTTGTGACCGACTTGCGCGGTGAACTTGGCCCAGCCCGCCCAGTCTTCCTCGTCGAGGGGGTCCTCGATGGAGACCAGCGGATAGGCGTCGATCAGCTCCTCGTAGTACGCAACCATCTCGTCGGTGGTCTTGACGCCACCCTCGAAGGTGTAGCCACCCTCGGTGACGAAGGCCGAAGCGGCCACGTCGAGCGCAAGGGCCACATCCTTGCCCGGCTCGAAGCCGGCGTTCTTGATGGCCTCGATGATCAGGTCGAGCGCTGCGCGGTTGCTGTCCAGGTTGGGGGCGAAGCCGCCCTCATCGCCCAGACCGGTGGAGAGGCCACGGGCCTTGAGTACGGCCTTCAGAGCGTGGTAGACACCGGCGCCCATCTCGAAGGCCTCCGCGAAGGTGGCCGCGCCGATCGGGGCGATCATGAACTCCTGGATGTCCACGTTGGAGTCGGCATGGGTGCCGCCATTGAGGATGTTCATCATCGGTACCGGCAGGACGTTGGCGGTCGGGCCGCCGAGGTAGCGGTACAGCGGGAGACCGGCCGATTCGGCCGCGGCGTGGGCGACGGCCATGGAGACGCCGAGGATGGCGTTGGCGCCGAGCTTTCCCTTGTTGTCGGTACCGTCCAGCTCGATCATGGCCTGGTCGAGCAGTCGCTGCTCGTCGGCCTCCATGCCGATGATTTCCGGCCCGATCTGTTCGATCACGTTTTCGACCGCCTTGAGCACGCCCTTACCGCCGTAATGCGCGGCATCGCCGTCGCGCAGTTCCACGGCCTCGAACGCACCAGTCGAGGCACCCGATGGAACCGCAGCGCGACCCTCGGCGCCATCATCGAGAACCACCTGGACCTCGACGGTCGGGTTACCCCGCGAATCCAGGATTTGCCGAGCGTCGACGAATTCGATACCTGCCACGATGTCTGCCTTTCAGCTGGTTGACGTCATCAGCACTCAGCCTACCGGCCAAGGAGCCGGTCATCTCCGGTAGCGCCTAATGGGAGCACATTCGTCCACCGACTGGACGAATGTGCTATCAAAGTCCCGCTTCGAGTTCGCGGACCTGTTGCTCCAACCCCCGAACGGCGACCCGCGCCGCCTGCTCCGGGTCAATGCCCAACTCCTGGGCCCGGACCACCAGCGCCAACAGGGACGCCCCCAGCTCGGCCGCCGAATCGAGGCGCTCGGGCGCTGCCGGTAGCTGAAGCTCCAGGCCGTGGCTGGACGCTCGCGAGAGCACCTTGTGCGCCCGGCTCAACGCCGACATCCGCTCTGGAATGCCCTCCAGCACCGAGGCGCGACCCTTCTCTACTGCCTTGGCCCGCTCCCAGGAAGCGTTCAAGTCGTCAGGCACAGCGGCGTCGGTGAACACGTAGGGATGACGCGCAACCAGCTTGTCGCTGATCCCGGCAGCCACTGCCTCGAGGTCGAAACGTCCGGTCTCGGCGCCGATTTCAGCATGGAAGTAGACCTGCAGCAGCAGGTCCCCCAACTCCTCGATCAGGTGCTCGTCATCGCCGGATTCGACGGCCTCGACCACCTCGAGGGTCTCTTCGATCAGGTAGTGCACCAGCGATTCGTGAGTTTGGGCGGCATCCCAGGGACAGCCCTGCCGCAGCCGGTGCATGACCTCGGCCAGCCGGACGAGTTCCGGGTGGCCGCCAGTCATGACTTCACGATCAGGAAAGCGTCTTCGAAAGCGAGCCGGTCTCGCCGGTCAGCGCCACCTTGGCCGGGTCCCACTCGCCGAAGACCGGGTTCACTGTCACCGGGACGGTCGGCGCCACCTGAGCGAACAGTGCCGCGAGGTTGCTGTCGTTGAGCATCAGGGTTGCATCGGCGAAGTCGCTCATGAAGGCCTTGCTGGCCGGATCCTTGGCCAAGGCGGCGTAAAGCGCATTGGAGGAATAGACCTGCTGGCGCTGAATGTCGGTGATGGTGATGCCAGCCTGCTGCTTCACCATCGCCCCGATCCGGGACACCACGATGACCTGCACCACCGGGGCCCGCCAGCCACCCCAGTTCGGCGATTCGGGAGAGTTGGCGGCGATGACCTTTGCCACCGCGTCCACCGTGGCTACCGAGACCTGCTCGCTGCCGACAGTGGCGGCGATGTTGGGGTTGGTCTTCCCACAACCGGACAACAACAAGAGCCCAGTGACAACAAGTGCCACCAGCTTGACTGCCGTCTTCTTCATTTTCGGCCCCACTTTCGTGCTCGTCCGCCGCGGGCGATCCTACCCGCTGCCCCGGCTGAGGCTTACCCCCTCGCCGGGATTGTCCAGGTTCAGGACTCGCCACCGGCGCGCACCGGCGCCACCGTGAAGATGTCACTGAGCAGCTTGCGCGCCCACTCGAGCAGCTCAGAATCCACGATGGGCTGCCCGGTGATCGGACGGGTCATCGGGCGCGGCACCAGCAAATGACCAGCGGCTTTTCGCAGCTGTGACCCTGGATACAACCGGGCCACCCGCATTTCGGCCGAATCGGGCAAATCGACCGGGGCGAACCGCACCATGGCACCAGCCATCACGATTTCGTGCACGCCACGACGACGGGCCTCCAACCGGAAGGACGCCACCGACAGCAGCGCCTCGGCTGGGGCGGGCAACGGGCCGTAGCGATCCAGCAGTTCCTCCCGGACGGCGGTGATGTCGGCCTCGGCGCTCACTGCGGCCAATCGCTTGTACATCTCCAAGCGGAGTCGCTCCGACTCGACATAGTCGGGCGGCAGATGGGCATCCACCGGCAACTCGATCTTCATTTCCGGCTCCGGTTCAGCCTCTTCACCGCGGAACTCGGCCACCGCCTCCCCCACCAGCCGAATGTAGAGATCGAAGCCAACCTCAGCGATGTGACCCGACTGCTGGCCACCAAGCAGATTGCCGGCACCGCGAATCTCCAGATCCTTCATCGCGATCGCCATGCCCGCACCCAAATCGGTGTGGGCGGCCATCGTGGCCAGCCGGTCGTGGGCCGTCTCAGTGAGCGGCTTCTCCGGCGGATACAGGAAGTAGGCATAACCACGGTCGCGGCCGCGTCCGACCCGTCCGCGCAACTGGTGCAGCTGACCCAGGCCCAACAGGTCGGCCCGCTCGATCAGCAAAGTGTTTGCAGTGGAGATGTCCAACCCGGCTTCCACGATGGTGGTGCACACCAACACATCGGAGCGACGCTCCCAGAAGTCGATCATCACCTGCTCCAGGGCGTGTTCGTTCATCTGGCCGTGAGCCACCGCGACCCGAGCTTCTGGCACCAGTTCGGCGATCACCTGGGCGGTCTTCTCGATGCTCTGCACCCGGTTGTGGATGTAGAACGCCTGACCTTCCCTGGCCAACTCCCGCCGGATCGCGGCCCGCACCTGGTTGGTGTCGTAGGGCCCAGCGAAGGTGAGCACCGGATGCCGCTCTTCTGGCGGGGTGGCGATCACGCTCATCTCGCGAATGCCGGTGATCGCCATTTCCAGGGTGCGCGGAATCGGGGTGGCACTCATCGCCAACACGTCGACGTTGAGCCGCAGCTTCTTCAGGGCCTCTTTGTGCTCCACGCCGAAGCGCTGTTCCTCATCGATGATCACCAGACCGAGGTCTTTGAACTCCACCGCCGAAGAGATCAAGGAGTGCGTGCCGACCACCACGTCCACCCCGCCGGCGGCCAGGCCTTCGATGATCTTCTTCTTCTCCGCATCACTTTGGAAGCGACTCAGGGACGCCACCGTCACCGGGAACCCGGCGTAACGATCGGCGAAGGTCGCCTGATGCTGTTGCACCAGCAGCGTCGTGGGCACCAACACCGCCACCTGCTTGCCGTCCATCACTGCTTTGAAGGCCGCCCGAACTGCGATCTCAGTCTTGCCGTAGCCGACGTCGCCACAGATCAGCCGATCCATCGGGACGATCTGCTCCATGTCCTGCTTGACCTCACCGACCGCAGAAAGCTGGTCGGGGGTTTCAACATAGGCGAACGCGTCCTCCAACTCGCCCTGCCAAACGGTGTCGGCGCTGAAGGCGTGCCCCCGCGATGCCTTGCGGGCCGCGTACAGCTTGATCAGCTCGGCGGCGATCTCGCGAACGGCCTTGCGGGCCCTCGACTTGCGCTTGGCCCAGTCGCCGCCGCCGAGTTTGTCCAGCGTGGGGCTCTCCCCGCCCACGTAGCGGGTCACCAGATGCAGCTGATCCATCGGGACGTAGAGCCGGTCGCCGGGCTGGCCGCGTTTGCTGGGCGCATAGTCGAGCACCAGGTACTCCCTGGTGGCCCCCTGGACGGTGCGCTGAACCATCTCGACGTAGCGGCCCACCCCGTTGACCTCATGCACCACCGCGTCGCCGGGGCTCAGCTCGAGTGGGTCGATCTGGTTCTTGCGCCTGGCCGGCATCTTCGTCGCGGACGGGTCGCGGTCGCGTTGGCCGGACAAATCGGCGGCGGTGAACACGTCCAGACCGATGGCAGGCAGACTGAATCCGTGCCGCAGGCCGCCGCGCACGACGGTGACCAGGTTCGCCTTCGGGGCTTGAATCAGCTCGGTCGGCTTAGCCACTGGAATATCGGCGGCGGCGAGCACCTCGGCCATCCGCTCAGCCAGGCCAGCCGATTCGGCCACCAACACCGCGTGATGACCGGCCCGGACGGCTTCCTTGATCGCGGCGAGCGCAGCTTCGGTGTCGCCACGCCACACCGGCGCCTCACTGGCCGGGACCAGCCGACTGCGCACCGTACTGAGGTCGGCGGCCCGCACTTCGATCTGGTCGTCCTCGGCGGCTGCAAAAGCTGAGAGGCTCCACCAGCTCTGACCGAGCTCCAAGGCATGGGCACGCACGTCGGCGAGGCTTTGGTAGGCCGCAGCGCCAAGGTCGATGGGCGCTTTGCCGCCTTCAGCTGCGGCCGCCCAGGAGGCGTTCAGGAACTCCTCGCTGGTGGCCACCAGCTCATGCGCCCTTGACCGGATTCGCTCGGGATCCGAAAGCAGAATCTGAGCGTTCGCCGCCATTACGTCGATGAGCAGTTCGAGGCCGTCGGTCAGCACCGGCGCCAAGGATTCCATTCCGTCCACGGCGTGCCCGGCCGCGATCCGTTCGAACATCTCAGCCAGGTTGCCCGGCTCGTTGTGATGCGTGGTGGCCAGGGCTGCGGCCCGCGCGCGCACCTGATCGGTGAGCAGCAACTCCCGACACGGCGAGGCGATGACCGCGTCCAGGGTGGCCTCACCTGATCGCTGATCGGCCACCGAGAATGGCCGGATCTCCTCCACGGTGTCACCGAAGAAGTCGACCCGCACCGGGTGCTCTTCGGTCGGCGGGAAGACATCAATCAAGCCACCACGGACGCAGAACTCACCGCGGCGTTCCACCAAATCAACCCGGACGTAGGCCGCATCGACCAGCCCCTGAGCAACCTCATCGATGTCGTAGTCGCAGCCGGTGACTAGTTGCACCGGCAATAGCTCGGCCAGGCCCTTGACCTGCGGCTGCAGTACCGCTCGCACTGGCGCCACGATCACCGAAGGCGGCGGCTCGGGGTCGTTACCCGCCAGGCGCCGCAACAATGCCAGCCGCCGTCCAACGGTGTCCGAACGCGGGCTGAGCCGCTCGTGCGGCAGCGTCTCCCAAGCCGGGTAGTAGGCCACCTTGTCGGCGCCAAGCAATGAGGTCAGGGCCGTCACCGCAGCTTCGGCTTCGCGGAAAGTGGAGGTGATTAGCAGCACCGGGCGTTTAGCCTGGGCCGAAAGTGCGGCGACGAAGACCGGACGTACCGCTTCGGGGAGGGTCAGATCGAGGGCTGCCAGGCGCCCGGAGCGGCAATCGGCGATGGCTTCGGCCAGCACCGGCTCACTGCCGACAAAGTCCACCAGCCCGCTCAGGATCACCGGATCACTTTACTTGGCTAGGGCTGGGCAACCTATCTGGGCGCAGACATGCGAAATCCGGCGAGCCAACCACCGCAATCCCCCTCGCGGTGGAGCCCGCCGGACTCCTCGATCACCGCACCTCCAGCCCAAGGCGGACGGTAACCGACCAAAATGCCGTCCCAGCCAGGGCCGAACCTCCGTCCGGCTGGCTTGGCGGCACCAGGTCTTAGCGGTAGAGGGCTGTCGAACGCATCCGACCAGGTTCCGTCCCGATCCCTTCGGTCCGGACGTCGGAGTGCAGGCGTCCGGTCCGAGGTCGGTCATGCGTTCGACTTCCCTCAACCCTCGATGTCGAAGCCTCCCGGCCCGCTTGCGTCAAGGGTGAGAAGTGTCTGAGTCGACGCCAGCTGCGAGCACCCCGGCTGGGTGCCGACTACTGGTGGCGGTGGGAATCGCCTTCGCCTGCTCGTCTACTACCTGTTCCCTTGGCCCCCGCAGGCTCGCAGAGCCTTCGATCAACCACCTGCATTCTATTCAGGAGTATGAATGAGAAAAAAGTCACCTATTAGGGTGACTTTTCATTTGTCCCCCATTAGAGGGACATTCCATAGCGATTATTTGGGTCTGCTCAGAATCAGGAGTTGAACTGATTCTGAGCGGCCTCCAGGCCGTCGGTCAGCAGGCACTGGGCGGCGTCGGCCGCGCGGACGATCTCAGTGGCCAGATCGGCTGCGACAACGCTAGGGAACGGCGCCAACACAAAGTCAGCCGGGTCTTGACGCCCGGGCGGCCGACCGATGCCGAACCGCAGTCTGGGGAATTCACCAGTACCCAGGCTTTGCCTTATCGATTTCAGACCGTTGTGGCCGTTGTCGCCACCGCCGAACTTCAAACGCAACTGCCCGAAGTCGAGGTCAAGTTCATCGTGGATCACCAGCAGATTCGCTGGTTTGACCTTGTAGTAGGCCGACGCCTTGGCTACCGCCAGCCCGGACTCGTTCATGAAGGTGCGTGATTTCACCAACACCACCTGACTCGCCTCGGCACCCACCGCACCGATGCCGGCTGCGGTCACCCGGGTCTGGGCGGTCTCGGCGCGCAAAGTCAGCGACCTCGAGAACTTCACCCCGGCCCGGCGGGCCAACTCCTCAACCACCAAATAGCCGATGTTGTGCCGATGAGATGCGTAGGTCGGGCCCGGATTACCGAGCCCGACCACCAGCCAGTTCGCCATTTCGCGAGCCGATCAGGCCTCTTCGGCAGGTGCGGTCGGCTCAGCCGCGGGAGCGGCCTCACCCGAGGTAGCCGAAGCCAGTTCGGCGTCCAGCGACTCCTGCGACTGCGTGGCCGAGATCGACAGGATCAGGTCAGTCAGCTCACCGGCGAATACCGCACCCGCTGGCAGCTTCAGGTCACCGGCGGTGATGCTGTCGCCGATCTGCAGACCGGCGATGTCAACTTCGACCTCGGTCGGAATGTTGGTGGCTTCAACCTCGAGGGTGATGGTCTGCTGATCCATCAGCACCATGCGGTCGCTCGGGTGATCGCCCACGACCACTAGTGCGACCTCCACCGAGACCTTTTCGCCCTTGCGGACGATCACGAGGTCGAGGTGCTCGATTTCGGGACGGATCGGGTGACGCTGCACCTGCTTGGCCAGTGCCAACTGCGGCTTGCCGCCGTCAACGGAGATGTTCAGCACCGCGTTGGCCACCCGCAGCGCCAGCGACAGCTCGTGCGCCGGCAGCGACAGGTGCACCGGCTCAGTGCCATGACCGTAGATGACAGCCGGCACCAGGCCGGCACGGCGGGTACGACGGGCGGCACCCTTGCCGAATTCGGTGCGCGATACCGCGGCGATCTTGTTCTGGGACACTGCTCAGCTCTCCTCAACCTCGTTCAAAGACTCACAGTCGACCAGGGAGGACCAACGCGGGCGGCACAAACCGCCTCGCCATGTCGATCACGGGCGAACAACCCCTCGCCTAGGCAACTCGGAGAAGCTTACCGCCTACCGTGGCCTGCCAGAAAATCAGCCCGGCAATGTCCTCAGTGCCCGCCAAACAAGGAGGCCACCGAGCCCTCCTCGAAGACCGCCTGAATGGCCTGAGCCAACAGCGGTGCCATCGAGAGCACCGTCAGCTTCGGCACGTTGATGCCATCAGGAAGGGGCAGCGTGTTGGTGACGATGACCTCTTCGAACTCCGACTCGTTGAGCCGGCGTCCGGCGGGTCCGGAAAGGATCGGATGCGTCGCGGCAGCGATCACCTTCTTCGCCCCGGCAGCCTTCAAAGCAGTGGCGGCCTGGCAAATGGTGCCTGCGGTGTCGATCATGTCGTCAACCAGCAGACAGACCCGGCCGTTCACATCGCCGACGACCTCGCCAACCGCCACCTCATTGGCTTTGTTGGGGTCGCGCCGCTTGTGGATGATCGCCAACGGCGAGCCCAGGTCATCCGACCACATGTCGGCCAGGCGCACCCGGCCAGCATCTGGTGAGACCACGGTCATCTCGGAGGTGTCGTAGTTCGCCTTCACGTACTCAGCCAGCACCGGCAGGGCCAACAGGTGGTCCACCGGGCCGTCGAAGAAGCCTTGAATCTGAGCCGCGTGGAGATCAACCGACATCACCCGGTTAGCGCCAGCAGCCTTGTACAAGTCGGCCACCAGGCGCGCCGAGATCGGCTCCCGGCCAGCGTGCTTCTTGTCTTGGCGGCCGTAGGGGTAGAACGGTGAAACCACGGTGATGCGCCGAGCCGAGGCTCGTTTCAGGGCGTCGATCATGATCAACTGCTCCATCAGCCACTCGTTTACCGGGGCCGGATGAGACTGCATCACGAACGCATCCGCGCCTCGCACTGACTCCTCGAAGCGGACGTAAATCTCGGAGTTGGCGTAGGTCAACGACCGGGTGGGCACCAGTTCGGTGCCCAGCATGGCGGCCACCTCCTCAGCCAACTCGGGAAAGGCGCGCCCGGTACAGATCATCAGGTGCTTCTCGGTGGCCCGTTTGAGACCGCTCACTTATCGTCCTCCTGGGCGCCGAGGCCCTGCTCCTGGGCTAGCCGGGCCGAGGCCTCGGTCTTGCTTCCCGGACGCTTGCGCGCCACCCAGCCCTTGATATTGCGTTGCTGACCGCGAGCCACCGCCAACTCCCCCGGCCCGACTGGCGCGGTGATGGTTGAACCGGCTGCCACATAAGCCCCCGGCGCGATGTCGACCGGCGCTACCAGCACCGAGTCACTGCCCACAAAACTGTTGTCACCGACCGTGGTGGTCGACTTGGTCACGCCGTCATAGTTAGCGAAAATCGTGCCCGCACCGATGTTCACCCCTTCGCCCAGCACCGCGTCGCCGCAGTAGGCCAGGTGGGGCACCTTGGAGCCGGCACCAATGATCGCCTTCTTGGTTTCCACGAAAGCGCCGATCTTGCCGCCAACACCCAGCTCGGTACCTGGACGCAGATAGCTGAACGGACCCACGGTCGCACCAGCGGAAATCACCGCAAGTTCAGCATGGCTTCGGGTCACGGTTGCATTCTCGCCCACTTCGACGTCGATGAGAGTCGTGTCCGGCCCAATGACTGCCCCACTAGCCACCGAAGTGGCGCCTTCCAGCGAGGTGCCCGGCAGCAAGGTGACGTCGGCGGCCAGATCCACCCCGCCATGCACCCAGGTGGTGGCCGGATCGATCACGGTCACCCCTTCGGCCATCCAGCGGCGCAGGATGCGCCGATTGGCCTCGGCGTTACGCTCGGCCAGCTGAATGCGATCGTTGACCCCTTCGGTCTGGAGATGGTCGGCCAACAGCCAGCCACCCACCCGTCCGCCGGCATTGCGCGCGTGGGTGATCACGTCGGTGAGGTAAAACTCGCCCTGGGCGTTGCCGGTGGTGAGGTTGGCGATACCGGCCGCCAGCACCTCGGCAGCGAAGACGTAGATGCCGGAGTTGATCTCATCGATAGCCAACTCATCAGCGCCCGCATCGGCTTGCTCAACGATCCGCGAAACCTGATCAGCGTCGCGGACGATTCGCCCATAGCCGGTCGGATCGGGCACCTTGGCGGTCAGCACCGTGACCGCGTTCACCTCGCGACGATGAGCCGAGATCAGTTCGGCCAGAGTCTCGCCAGCCAGCAGCGGCACGTCACCAGAAGTGACCACAACCTCACCGTCGACTTCGCCAAGAGCCGCCAAACCTGCCCGGACGGCGTCACCGGTGCCCAGTTGCTGCTCCTGAACCGCGATCACCACATGCGGAGCCACCTCGGCCAAATGGGCACTCACTTGCTCGCGTCCATGGCCAACCACGACCACCAGTCGCTGCGGAGTTAGCGCGTCAGCGGCGTCGACTGCCCAGGAGATCATCGACTGGCCGGCCACCTTGTGCAGCACCTTGGGGATCGCTGATTTCATCCTCGTGCCAGCACCAGCGGCCATGATGACCACAGCTGACACCGGTGTGACGCTCACGTCGGTCTCGCTCACTTGCACTCCCATTACTGGTAGGCGTCCGCTCCCCGGGTAGGAGTCGAACCTACGTCGCTAGTCCTGATTCAAAGTCAGGCGGGCCCTGCCGGCAGACCAACCGGGGAAAGATCGTCAGTAGACGACTTCGGCCAACTTTACGGGGCTTTTGGCACCCTCTGCACACCGGGCTACAAATCGGACCAGACCTGGACTCGGTTGAGGCCCCTGCGCGTGGCAATTTCGCCCTGCCCCCGCCGGGGTAGACAATTGCGCCATGTCCGTATCCGGCGCGAATGCGCGTGCCCGCCGCAGCCGGGTGCGTTTGACACGCAACGAGCGCCGCGAACAGCTGATCGACGTTGCGCGCGCCCTGTTCGCTGAACGGGGCCTGGAGGGCACCTCAGTAGAGGAGATCGCCGCGCACGCCGGCGTCAGCAAGCCAGTGATCTATGAGCACTTCGGCGGGAAGGAAGGGCTCTACGCCGTCGTCGTCGACCGCGAAGTACGCACGCTGCATGATTCGATCCGGGCGGCGATCACCACCCCGGACGCCAACCCGCGAGCCCTCATCGAACTCGGCACTATGGCCTTGTTGGACTACATCGACGACCACCCAAACGGATTCCGAATCCTGTCCCGCGATTCGTCGGCGTCCTCTCCGGACGGCTCCTTCGCCACGATCCTGTCCGATATCGCCTCCCGGGTTGAGGATCTACTCGGCGACGAGTTCGCCAAGACCGGCCTCGATCCGGCGACCGCCCCGCTCTACTCCCAGATGCTGGTCGGCCTGGTGGCCCTGGCCGGCCAGTGGTGGATGGACACCCGCGATGAGCAGGGGCTGGCCAAGCCGGTGGTCGCCGCCCACCTGGTCAATCTGGCCTGGTACGGGATGCGCAACCTCAGCTCCCGCCCCCGCCTGCTCGCGGTGCATCCCCCGCGACCCATCGTGATTGACCCGGCCTCGGCCTAACGCCCACGCGGCGGCGGATTGTTGCCTATCGTGTCTTGGTGACCAAGCTAGCTTCGACCTCAGCGATGGCTGGCGTGGTCGTCCTCTTCGCCTACAACGGACTGGCCGTCGGCGTCTACGCCGCCGCTATCCCCTCGGTGCAGGCCCGGTTCGCCTTGACCCCGCTGATGCTGTCGGCACTGTTCATCTCGATCGGGGTGGCCGCGATCGCCTCGATGCAGCTGGGCGGACGGCTGGCTGACCGGTTGGGCGCCCGCCGGGTGAGCCTGGCGATGATCCCGTTCCTGTTCGTCGGCATTTTTGGCTTGGGCCAAGCCCCGAACCCGGTCGCCCTTTTCGTTTTCGCCATGCTGCTCGGCTTCGGCAACGGTGGCATCGATGTGGCCATGAACGCCATCGCCGTCCAGGTGGAAAGGCAGCGACCCAAGCCGATCATGAGCTTCTTCCACGGCATGTGGAGTGTCGGCAACCTGGTGGGCGCAGCACTCCTGGTCAGCCTTACGCCCTGGCTGGGTGGCCTGGCCGCCAGCGGAGTGCAGGTCACCACCGGCATCGCCGCTGGCCTGGGGTTGGTGGCTTTGGTGGTTGCGCTGCGGATCGTGCCCGAAACCGAACCGGTAATCCACACCGACGCCGCTGGCGCCCGGACCCCGATTCCCCCCGAGGCCTATCTACTAGGTCTGATGGCGATCGCGTTTGGCCTGGGCGAAGGCACCGGCATGGATTGGTCGGCTCTCCTGGTCACCGAGGTGGCTGGCGTGGACGCGACCACCGGTTCGCTCGGAGTGGCGGTGTTGGCCGCCTTCATGGTGGTGATCCGGCTGCTCGGAGACTTCCTGGTGGCCCGGTTCGGCCGTCGGGCGGTCACCCGCTTCGGCGGCGCCTGCGCGGCGTCCGGCTATCTAGTGGTGGCGATCGCCACCCCGCTGCCTGTGCTGCTGTTCGGCTGGGCGCTGGTCGGCTTCGGCATCGGCATGATCGCCCCGCAGGTGTACGCGGTCGCCGGGCATAGTGCCGGCGGCCGTGGCCTGGCCGTGGTGGTCACCTTCGGCTACGCCACTTTCCTGATCGCACCGGCCATCATCGGGGCGCTGGTCGCCACCGTCGGCATTCAAGCGGCGATGTTTGTGCCAGCAGTGTTGCTCAGCGGCCTGCTGGTGCTGGCCCGGATCATGCCCGGACGAACCGCGCCTAGCCGTTAATCAGTCGGGCACCCGGGATCGGGCCGGATACTCGTTTGACCGCACGGCAGACACCCTCACTGGACAGGTGCACCGAGAGATCGACCGCATCGGATTCGTTCGCGGCCAGGAAGGCCACCGTCGGCCCGGAGCCGGAGACGATAGCGCCCACTGCACCCAGCGCCGTACCTGCTTCCAAGACCCGGCCCAACTCAGGGCGCAGCGCGATCGCCGCCGGCTGCAGATCGTTGATCAGGTGCTCACCCAGCGCGTGCGGATCACCGCTAACCAGCGCATTCAGCAGCTCAGAAGGCACCTCAAGATGCTCGGTCTTGGCCAGGCTGAGTTCGTCGAACTTGGCGAACACTGCCGGAGTGGACAGCTCGCCCTCACCAAAGGCCAACACCCAGTGGTAGCTGCCACGACTGAGCACCGGCGCCAACTGGTCGCCCCGATCGGTGCCAAGCGCGGTGCCTCCGGTCAGGCAGAACGGCACATCGGCACCCAGCCGGGAGCCAAGCTCGCGCATCTCCTCCGGCGAAACGTCCAGATCCCACAACACTGCGCAGGCCAGCAGGGTTGCGGCGGCGTCGGCCGACCCACCAGCCATGCCACCGGTCACCGGAATCGCCTTGCGGATCAGCAGATCAACCCCCACCGGATCGGTGGCCACCAGATCGCTCAGTAGTCGGGCAGCGCGGATCGCCAAATTCGAGTCATCGGTCGGCACCAGGTCGGCCTGTTCGCCAACCACCTGGACGCTGATGCGTCCCGGCTCGGCCCAGCGGGCCTCCACCTCATCGAACAGCGAAACCGCCTGGAAGACCGTGGCCAGGGAGTGGTAGCCGTCGGCGCGAAGCGGGCCACTGCGCAGGGCAAGGTTGATCTTGCCTGCCACCCGGACGCGGACGACTTCGGCCTCTGTCACCGGTGATGCCATGCGGTGAGGCTATCCCACCCAACCGGTCGAGACCGTCTCGGCGATCCGGGCGAAGTCGGCGATGCCGAGCACTTCGCCGCGGGCCTGCGGGTCGACACCGGCATCGGTCAGCGCGGCGGCGGCGTTGGCCGATGATCCGAATAACGGTGCCAGCGCTGAGCGCAGCATCTTTCGCCGCTGCCCGAATGCCATATCTACTACGGCAAACACCTGGGCCCGTGACGCTGTGGTCACTGGCGGTTCGCGCCTGGTCATGGCAACCAAACCGGAATCGACGTTGGGTACCGGCCAGAAGACGGTCGGCGGCACGCTGCCCACCCGCTTGGCCGCGCAATACCAGGCCAGCTTCGCCGAAGGAACTCCGTAAGTCTTCGAGCCAGGTGGCGCGACCAGCCGGTCGGCCACCTCGGACTGCACCATCACCAACCCGGAGGTGATCGCCTCGAAATGGGCCAGGACGTGCAGTAGCACCGGCACGCTGACGTTATAGGGCAGGTTGGCCACCACCGCGGTCGGCTGCGGATCAGCCAACCTCGACACGGTGAGCGCGTCGGCCTCGATTACCCGCAGCCGATCGGCCCGGGCGGCCAGCCGATCACCCACCGTGATCGGCAACTGGGCAGCCAGGCTGGCTTCAATCTCGACTGCGATCACCTCGGCGGCCACTTCGAGCAGGCCGAGAGTCAGTGAGCCCAGGCCCGGCCCGATCTCCAGCACCACGTCTTCGGGGCCAACTCCGGCCGCCGCCACAATCCGGCGGACGGTATTGGCGTCGTGGACGAAGTTTTGACCCCGCTGTTTGGTCGGACGCAGCTCTAGGGCGGCGGCCAACTCGCGGATGGTGCGGGGATCGAGCAGGGCTTCAGCCATCAGCAGGCTTCACCCCATTCGCCGAAAACGGCGGTGGCGTTGGCGTCCAACTGCTGACACAGCTCGGCCAGATCGGCACCGCGCCGCTCCGCGATGAACCGCACCGTGTGCGGCAACAGGTAGCTGGAGTTCGGCCGACCTCGGTGCGGCATCGGGGTGAGGTACGGCGCGTCGGTCTCGACCAGCAGCCGGTCGGTCGGGGTGACGTCCAGAGCTTCGCGCAGTTCCTCGTTGGCCTTGAAAGTGACCTGGCCAGCAAAGGACAGAAAGTAGCCCCGGTCCAGGCAGGCCTTGGCGAAACCGGCGTCACCGGAGAAGCAGTGCATCTGCACCCGATCAGGGGCGCCTTCGGAGTCCAACACGGCCAGCAGGTCGTCTTGGGCGTCGCGGGAATGGATCACCAGGGCGAGGTCATGTTCCTTGGCCCAGCCGATGTGGGTGGCAAAGGACTGCCGTTGGAGGGCTTGGCCCTCCGGCTCGGGCGTGCGGTAGTAGTCCAGCCCGGTCTCGCCGATACCGCGGATCTTGGCCGAGGTGGTGATCAGCGCGGCCAGCCGGTCGAGTTCGGCGCCCAGGTTGGCACCCAATCGGGCGGCATCGTTGGGATGAATGGCCACCGAGGCAATCACCTCGGGGTAGGCCTCGGCCAGTGCAACCACGCTCGCCGAAGAGGCCACATCGGTGCCCACTTCGACCAGGCGGGTGACGTTCATCGCCAGGGCTGCGGCGATAGCGTCCAGTTCGGGCATGCCATCGCCCTGTGCGGTGCTGCCGAGGTGGGTATGGGCGTCAGTGGTAGGGACCGGAAGGGGATCGGGCAGAGGTGGTAGATCTTGGCGGATCAAGATGACTCCTTACGAGCCGCGAGTGCGGCGGAGTAGAGGGGTTTACGCGGAATACCACTTTCTTCGGCCACAGCTGCCACTGCGGTTGCGAAGCGCTCTCCGGCGGACAGGCGCTCCAGCACCTGATCTACCGCCTCGGTGATCGACAGCAGGGACCCCTCAGCCCCGGCGATCACGACGGTCACCTCGCCCCGGACGCCTGCTGCGGCCCATTCGGCCAACTCAGCCAGCGATCCCCGGCGGGTTTCCTCATACGTCTTGGTCAGTTCCCGGCTCACCGAGGCGCTCCGATCCTCGCCAAACGCCGTCCGGGCGTCGGCAAGGAAGGCGGCAAGCCGGTGCGGGGCCTCAAAAAAGACCATGGTGCGTTCTTCAGCGGCCAGTCCGGCCAGGTAGCGACGACGTTGTTCGGCCTTGCGCGGCCCGAAACCTTCGAAGCAGAACCGATCGGTGGGCAGCCCGGAAAGGGCCAACGCCACCAGCACTGCGGACGGGCCGGGCACCACCCGAATCGGCACCCCGGCCGCGATGGCGGCACTGACCACGCGATAGCCGGGATCGGAGACTGTCGGCATGCCCGCATCGGTGACTACAACCACCGTCGCACCGCCGATCAGCTCGGCAGCCAGCTGCTCAGCCCGAACTGTCTCATTGCCGTCGAAGTAGGAAACCACTCTCGCCGTGATCTGCCAGCCAAGTCGCTCCAGCAGGCTGTGAAACCTGCGAGTGTCTTCGGCTGCGATCAAATCCGCTTGTGCGAGCGCGTTACGAAGCGCCGGTGTGGCGTCGTCCACGTTCCCGATGGGAGTACCGGCCAACACCAGGAGCCCACTACGCGCTGCGGAACTCATGGGAGCAGTATTCCCGATAACCGCCCGGGCATGAGCAGCGCCCATTCGACGCCTAGGATGTCCGGGTGACCGAACCGGAGGATTCCAGCCCCCTCAGCGACAGCCACGCAGCCGACGACACCGCCGGCTGGGTACGCGTTGACCGCTCAGCACCGACCGCAGATACACCGGAGACCGAAGCCACCCCGGATCCAGCGGACTCGGCCGATTGGCCTGCCGAAGAGGTGTTCACCCCGATCCCGCCGATCGATCCCGACCGCCTAGCCGAGATCCAGGCGGTCGCGGATTACCCCGCGCCGCTTCCCGGCGCTCGCCTGTCGCCGCTGGCCAGGATCCGCAGCACCGCGCATGCAGAGCGCCTCACCACCATTGAGCGGCTTCGTGACGGTCAGGCCGCCCTGTCCGACCGGTGGAGCGGTTGGCTGATCACCATCGCCATCACCGCGATCGCCTTCGCCATTCGGTTTGTGAATCTGGCCTACCCGAACAAGCTGATGTTCGACGAGACCTACTACGCCAAGGACGCCTGGACCCTGTGGAAGTTCGGCTACGAACGGGAGTGGCCAGACCGTGAGGTAGTCGACGCCCAGATCGCCGCTGGCCAGGTGGATCAGTACAAGGAGTCGGCTTCTTTCGTTGTGCATCCGCCAGTGGGTAAGTGGCTGATCGGCCTCGGCGAGCAGATATTCGGCATGAACTCCTTCGGCTGGCGGATCATGCCGCTGATCTTCGGCACCTTGCTGGTGCTGATGACTATTCGGATGGCTCGCCGGTTGTCCCGCTCAACCCTGATCGGTGCCATCGCGGGGTTGTTGTTGACCCTGGACGGCCTGGCATTTGTGATGTCCCGGATCGCCCTGCTCGACATCTTCCAAGCCTTCTTCATTGTCGCCGGTGTGGCCGCTGTGGTGGCCGACCGCGACTACTACCGCGGCAAGATCGCTGATCACCTGGAAGCCAAAGGCATCCCTGACTTCGGCGGACGCTTTGGCCCGATCATTTGGCTGCGGCCGTGGCGCACAGTAGCCGGGGTGATGTTCGGCCTGGCGATCGGGGTGAAGTGGAATTCCTTGTTCGTGTTGGCCGCCATCGGCCTGCTGTCGGTGATCTGGGATGTTGGCGCCCGCCGACTGGCTGGCACCGACTTCCGCAGCCTGTTGGCCTTGATCGTCGATGGGGTGCCAGCCTTCATTCGGATGGTCGTCGTCGCCGGGCTGGTCTATGTGGCCAGTTGGTGGGGTTGGCTGAGCACTAGCGGCGGTCACGGCCGGGATTGGGGCCTTAATAACCCAGTGCATCCGTGGGTGAAGGCCGTGGGTGAGATGTGGGCCTCCCTGATGCAGTACCACCTGGAGATCTACAACTTCCACAACAGCGAGTTCATGCGCGGCGAGGCCACCCACAGCTATGACGCCCATCCGGGCGGCTGGCTGCTGATGATGCGTCCCACCGGCGTGGACGCAGTCAACAGCATTCAGCCCGGAGTGGACGGTTGCACGGCCGCCGTGGAGCACACCTGCATCCGGGTGATTTCCGCGATGGGAACACCGGTGTTGTGGTGGATGGCGTTCGTCGCCCTGGTCGTGGCCTTCGTCTGGTGGATCGGCGGGCGCGACTGGCGTTTTGGGGTGCCGATCGTCGCGGCGATGTCCACCTACCTGTTCTGGTTCCCGAACTCGGATCGTCCGGTCTTCTTCTTCTACGCGATCTGCATCATCCCGTTCACCGTCACGTTGCTGGCGATGGTGATGGGGCTGATCCTCGGGCCGAAGGGCGGGCCGAATCGAAGACGCGGAGCGATCATCGTCGGGGTAGCGATAGCCCTAGTCGCAGCCAACTTCGCCTACATCTACCCGGTGCTCACCGACCAGTTGATGTTGTACGAAGACTGGTCGGCGCGAATGTGGCTGCGCACCTGGATCTAGCTAGCGGCGTCCGGCCAACGTTGGGGGCATCTCATCAGCTATTCGCCCCCAGTTCGAGCCTCAGTCGAGCAATAGAGTTCCCTCGGCTGCTCGACAAAGGGGAAAGCAATGGCGCTCTGGACGCTGCACGGTAACGGCACACTTCAACCCGGGGCAGTAGTTGCCCCCGACGAACGACTCGGCTGGGGCAAGATGTTTGGCCTCGGCGCGCAACACGTGGTGGCGATGTTTGGCGCCACCTTCCTGGTACCGCTGATCACCGGTTTCCCGGTGACCACCACCTTGTTCTTCAGCGGTTTGGGCACGCTGATCTTCCTGTTGATCACGGCGAACCGGCTGCCCAGCTACCTGGGATCCTCCTTCGCCTTCATCTCCCCGGTGCTCGCCTCCACCTCCGGCGGCGACATCAGCAAGGCCCTGTTCGGCATCATGCTGACCGGCATGTTGCTGGCCATCGTCGGCGCCGTGGTGCATCTGGCCGGTGCTGCCTGGATCGATGCGCTGATGCCACCGGTGATGACCGGCACCATCGTGATGCTGATCGGCTTCAATCTGGCCGGCGCGGCCTGGGGCGTGAGTGAGACCTCCGGCTTCCGCGCCGCCCCGCTGACCGGCTGGATCACGGTGCTGGCGATCGTGCTGATTTCGGTGCTGTTCAAGGGCATGATCGGTCGACTCTCGATCCTGCTGGGCGTGCTGGTTGGCTATCTGGCCGCACTGGCCCAGGGCCAGGTCGATTTCAAGTCAGTCGAGGGCGCCGCCTGGATCGGAATGCCAGCTTTCCAGCTGCCCACTCCCGACCTGAACGTGGCCGCGCTCTTCCTGCCGGTCGTGCTGGTGCTGATTGCCGAGAATGTGGGCCACGTGAAGTCGGTGGCGCTGATGACCGGCCAGAACTACGACAAGTCCATGGGACGGGCGCTGCTCGCCGACGGTGTGGCCACCTCCTTGGCTGGCATCGGCGGCGGTTCAGGCACCACCACCTACGCCGAGAACATCGGGGTAATGGCGGCCACCAAGGTCTACTCCACTGCGCTCTACTGGATCGCGGGCATCATCGCCATCGTGTTGTCCTTCGTGCCGAAGTTCGGCGCAGCGATCTTCACGATTCCGGCCGGAGTGATCGGTGCGGCCGGCACCGTGCTGTACGGCATGATCGGCCTGCTCGGCGCCCGGATCTGGATCGAAAACAAGGTGGCCTTCACCAACCCGGTGAACCTGATCCCGGCCGCGGTCGGCCTGATCATGGGCATCGCGGACTTCACCTTCACCTTCGGCACCATGACCTTTGGCGGCGTCACCGTCGGCACCGTCACCGCCCTGGTGCTCTACCACCTGATGAAGGCGATCGCTAAGGCCCGCGGCACCGATCTGGAACCGGCCGCGATCACGGCCGAGTATGAGCCCTATCAACCCGGAGCTGACGAGCTCCGCTGACCTTCGACCCTTCGACAGGCTCAGGGAACTGAACCCAGTTGGCTCAGGGAACTGAGTAACAGGCTCAGTCAACTCAACAGTTGGCTGAGCCTGTCGAAGCCTCAGGGCTGCCGGTAGAGGGCCTTGACGGAGTCGGGCACGCCGATTCCAGCAGGCAGGTCGGGGTTGGAAACCGGCTCGCCGACTCCTTGGAACCAGGGCACCACCCCGGCCCAGACCTCACCGGCGACCTCGTCGAAATCGTCGTGGGCGAAGCCCTCGGCAACCTTCATCGACCACTGGGTGATCGGCAGGGCCAACAGCATGGTGGCCGCAGCTTCGCGGGCGGTAATTGGCCGCACCTCGGCCATCCGTCCGGGTAGATAGCGGTCGGTGTAAAGCCCAAGGGCGGCCACTTTTCCCGCGCCCTCGACCAGCTCGCAGGTGCCGAACAAGGTGGCGCTGCGGAATTGCATGCCTGTGCCGAAGGCGGTGCGTCCCACCTTCAGGCCATCGGCGGCCGCGACGGTGAAGCAGACCTCAGCACCTTCGGCCAGCGCCCGCATTCGCCGCGAGCCAGTCGATCCGTGAAACAGCACCCGATCCCCATCGCGGGCATAGCTCACCGGCAATGCCAGGGGCCCTTCGGGCAGGCTGATGGCCACGTAACCCACCAGCACCTCGTCAAGCAGTTGATCCAGCGCGGCCCGATCTGAGCGAAGCCGGTCGGCCTCGCGAGAGGGCGTCAGGTTGCGAGGGGTCATCGAAATCCTCCGTGATCAAGAACCGCCGCAGCGGCGAAGTTGCCGGGCCAGCATGGCACGACCGCCTCCGTCCACGCTGCTCAGCCTGCTAACCGGGACGGCCAACCGCCGGTAGGTTGCCTGAAGGAAAGGTGGTGGCCGATGGCAGTGGAGCTCTACAGCTTGCCCGCAGCTGGCCTAGCCTTTTTGCTGGCCTGGTCGGCCGCTTGGCTGCTGGTGAGACTCGGCGCCACCCCGCTCGATGCTGGCCGGTTCGCCTCAATCGACGGGCTGCGCGGCTTCTTGGCCTTCGCGGTCTTCGTCCACCACTCCAGCATTTGGTTCATTTACCTTCGCACCGGAAAATGGGCGGCCCCAACTTCGGCACTGTTCAACCAATTCGGCCAGGGCGCGGTGGCCATCTTCTTCATGATCACTGCCTTTTTGTTCACCACCAAGATCCTCAACGCCGAGCGCGGACAGCTCGACTGGGTGCGCCTCTACGTCGGTCGGATCACCCGGCTGCTGCCGATGTATGCCGTAGCGGTGGCGGTGCTCTGGGTGATGGCCTGGCAGTTGACCGGCTGGATGCGAAAGGTGCCACTAACGACGCTCGCCGACGAGGCGTTGGGCTGGGCGGCCTTCACCATCCGCGGCGCGCCATCGGTGAACGGGCTGACCCAAGCCAGACAGCTGATGGCCTCGGTCACTTGGACGCTGCCTTATGAGTGGTGGTTCTACCTGAGCCTGCCGCTGATCGCCTGGCTGTTGGGCCGCGAGCGTCGCTTCGGCTGGGTCGGATTGGCGATCGTCAGCGTCCTGCTGGTGCGGCTTGGCTGGTTGCTGGATTTACTTCACTTGCTGCCGTTTGCCGGTGGCATCATCGCGGCCTTCACCGCGCGCAGCGCTCGCGTCCGTCGCTTCGCCGAACACTGGGCCGCCAGCGTGGTGGTCATCGTCACCATCGCGGTCACTGCGACCTTCCTGCACTCGGGCTTCGACCCGTTGGCAGTCGGGCTGTATTCGATCGCGTTCGTGCTCATCGCCGCCGGCAGCAGTGTCTTCGGTCTATTGACCAACACCGCCTCAAGGCTGCTCGGCGAGACGACTTACAGCGTCTACCTGCTGCACGGCCTGCTGCTGACCCTGGTGCTGCGGTTCATCATCGGCCTGGACGTCGCCGCCAGCTGGACCACCACCCAGCATTGGTTGCTGACCCTGGCCCTGGTGTTCCCGCTGGTCGGGCTGAGCTACCTCGGGTTCCGCTGGATCGAAGCACCCGGTCAACGCTTGGCGCCCCGACTACTCGCGGTCATACGGCCGGAGCGCAACCAGAATGCGCTAGCTTGACGCGGTGCCCGCCAACTCGACCTCGCGCCTGACTCCGGCCGTGCGAATGGGGGTTTCGATCTCCATCGCGGTTGGCGTCTACGGGATCTCCTTTGGGGCGTTGTCGGTGGCCGCTGGGCTCAGCGTCTGGCAGACCGTGGCACTCAGCGCCCTGATGTTCACCGGCGGGTCACAGTTCGCCTTCATCGCCGTGATTGGCGGTGGCGGCACCGGTGCGGCTGCCTTGGCTGCCGCCACTCTGCTCGGCGTCCGCAACGGCATCTATGGCATGCAGCTCAAGGCGCTGCTGCGGCCACCGGGGAAGCTGATCCCGTTGATGGGTCAGCTCACGATCGATGAATCCACCGCTACCGCGGTCGCCCAGGAGGATCACGACGAACGCGTGCGCGGCTTCTGGACTGCGGGGGCGGGGGTCTATGTGATGTGGAACGCCTTCACCTTGCTAGGGGCCCTAGCCGGCAACGCCATTGGCGACCCAAAGCTCTGGGGCCTGGACGGCGCCGCAGTGGCCGCCTTCCTCGGCCTGCTCTGGCCGCGGCTGACCGCCAAGGATCCGATTGCGGTGGCGATCATCGCCGCGGTGGCGACCATCGCGATGGTGCCGCTGGTACCGCCGGGCATCCCGGTGCTGGTGGCCGCAGCTGTGACTGCGGCCGTTTGGGCCTGGCGGCACTTCGGGCGGAAGGCAGCCGCATGAGTCTCTGGGTTTGGGTGTTGTTGGCCGCGTTCGCCACCTATGCGCTGAAGGTCTCGGGCTATCTGTTGCCGCAGGCCTGGTTGGATCGCCCGCCGGTCACTGAGCTGGCTGGCACTTTGACCGTCGGCCTACTGTCCTCGCTGACCGCCATCAACACCGTGGCGACCGGGCAGGCGCTGGCTGTTGATTCCCGGCTGCTGTCGCTGTTGGCTGGCGCCATCGCGCTGAAGCTGAAAGCGCCCTACATCGTGGTGGTGATCGCTGGGGCTGCGGCAGCTGCGATCGGTCGCCGCCTTGGTCTGGCCTAGCTGGCAGCTACGGGCACCGACTTCAGCACCGGCGAGCGCAGAATCTGGTTGCCGCCATAGCCAACCAGCCCAATGGCGAGCAGAGAAATGGCCACGATGGCGCTAGTGGCTATTAGCCCTAGCTGTAGTAGTTCCGGAGAAAGCGGGCCGCCGTCCTCGGTAAGGAAACGATCCAATCCCCAGAGGTCCACTCTTCTGTCCAACAACCACCACCCCCAGTTGAGAGCCAGTCCGCTCAATGCCGGCAACAGGCCCCGCACCCAAACCGGCCGGTGCAGTCGCCAACCGAGAACCGCTCCCAGCACGACCGTTGCACTCGCCACCGCCTCCAGCGTGAAGGACACGTCGCCCACGAGGATGATGCCGTCCGCGCCGATCAGGTCGACTACCGGCTGAATGAGCAGAAAGTTCCACACCAGACCAGCCACCATGGCACCGGCGGCGGTCAATGCCGCGACTCCGGTGACCCGACGCACGATGTCCATTCGGGTCGCAGTGATGTCGTCCATGAGTTACCTCCAGGGTGGTTGCCAGCGCCAGCCTAGATCGAGGAGCGGCGCCCGAGCGCGCCGCCTAGTGGCGAGGCGTTTCGCGGGCTATTGGCGAACGCGGCGGCCGTCCCACCGGGGGGACGGGACGACCGCCGCAGTTCGCGGTACCTGGCAGACGAGGTCAGTCGTCGAGGAAGGCGGCTCCCAGCCAGGGCGCTGGAATGCCAAGCCCTTCCACTACTGCCAGGGAATCGGGACGCAACTGCGCGCAAAGCGCATTGATGCGCGCCCCGATGGCCTTCGATCGGCCGGCCGAGATCTTGCCGTGTTCGTTGAACCAGGCTCGATCGGCCGAAATGCTGCTCAGCGCGTACAGGCTGCACAGCCGCTGCAGGACCACCTTGGTTTCGGGGTCATCACACGCCACGATGCCGGCGATGAAGGCTTCCAGCGTGATCCGCTCCAGATGCGCTTTGGCGACGAAGAGGAGGTGGTCGCCCAGCTGGTTGAGGGCCTCGTAGCTCTTACCAGCCTTACGGGCTCGCCGAGCCAGCGACTCCAACGAGTGCCGCTCCCGCTCGGTGAACATGAGTGCCTGCCAACCGCGATCATCGAGCGTGGTTTGCTCGGGTTGCCGCTTAGCTGTGGTGATGAGCCGGTCCACCAGTAATGACGCCGAGGTGCGCTCCAAGACGGTGTCGCCGAACACCCGCGCGGCGGCCTGCACCATGCCAGCAGTGTTCAGCTCACCCCAGATGTGGGCGTAGTCGGCGAGCAGCGCCTTTGCCACCTGCTGAAGCAGCACCGTGTTGTCGCCCTCGAAAGTGGCGAAGATGTCGATGTCGGCGCGCAGGCCGACTAGCTGGTTCTCCGCCAGATACCCCGCACCACCACAGGCCTCGCGGCATTCCTGCAACGCGTCGTTGGCGAACCGGGTAGTGATCGCCTTGATGCCAGCGGCCCGGGTCTCCAATTGGCGCTGCTCCTCTTCGCTGGCCTGCCCACTTCCCTGGGCACGCACCAGCGTGGCGGTCACTTCGTTCTGGGCGAAGCCGAGGGCATAGGAGCGGGCAATCAGCGGCAGCAGGCGACGCTGATGAATCAGATAGTCGGCCAGCACCACACCATCGGGGTGCCCAGCGGCGGCGAACTGCCGCCGCTTCAGGGCGTACCGGGTGGCGATCGAAAGCCCCCGACGAGCGGCAATGCCAGCGCCCGCACTGACGCAGATTCGGCCACGCACCAGGGTGCCAAGCATGGTGAAGAAGCGTCGGTTGGGGTTGTCGATGGCCGACTGATAGCGGCCTTTGTCGTCCACGCCGCCGTAGCGGTCGAGCAGCATCCGGCGCGGCACTCGCACCCGCTGGAGGCGAATGGTGCCGTTGTCGACGCCGAGCAGCCCGCCCTTGCCACCCTGATCGCCGGTCACAACGCCCGGCAGATCGGCGCCGGCCTCGTCGCGGATCGGCACCAGGATCGCATGGACGCCGTGGCTGCGGCCCCGTACCTGCAGCTGACCAAACACCACCGCCATGCTCCCGTGACTAGCGGCATTGCCGATGTAGGCCTTGGTGGCCTCCTCGGTTTGGCAGTGCACCTCGAACTCGTCGGTCTCGGGAATGTAGGTGATGGTGGTCTCCAGGCCGAAGACGTCTGAGCCGTGGCCGATCTCGGTCATCGCGTAGCAGCCAAGCAACTTCAAGCTGGTGATGTCGCCCAAGTAGGTGTCGTGATGCCAGGCGGTGCCCAGGTTCACCACTGCCCCGCCGAACAGGCCCAGCTGGACGCCAGACTTGATCGTGGTCGACAGATCGCCGTAGGCGAGCATCTCGAAGGCAACCACTGCGGCCAGTGGGTCACCCGGGTCACTTGCGCTCGTCGGCACGCCAGCCGCGAGCACCCCGGCCTCGCCCAACTCAATCAGGCGATCAAGCACCCAGGCCCGGGCGGTGGCCAAATCCTGGGTGGGGTCGCGGTGCAGATTTGCCACCGGGAACGCCGCCCTGGCTGCGGCTCGGGTGTCGGCGAACTCGCCGTCCAACGCCCGGCGCAGCGTTGCGCCCAAGGTGGTGAGCTGTTCGGTGGGATTCATCAACAGGGTCATCGTTGCTCCTGCGGTTGTGGGACGGCGGCCAACCCAATGGCTAGTGCCGGAGTGAAGAAGGCGTCGATTTCGGCGACCAGCACCTGCCGGGTCTTCGTCTGCCCAGAGGCCACCCAGTTGTCGGCAACCGCCCGGACGAAGCCGACCAGACCATTACCCCAGGTGGCCGCCGGCGCCGGGTCTTGGCCGTTGGTGATGAGGTGGTTGGCGATGGCCTGGCTGACGTGACCGCCGATGATCTCCAGCAGACCGCCATAGGGGTCAATGCGGGCGGCGGCATCAGCGGTTGGCGGGCTGAGCACGAAGCGGTAGATCTCAGGATCGCGCTCCACCAGGCTCAGGTAGGCATCGGCCAGATCGTGAGCGAGCACCGGCAGATCGGAGGGGTCGGAGAGCTGCAGTGCTGCTTCCAGACCGTGATGGATGAAGTCGTGGACGTTGGCGACCACGGCGGCGTAAAGGCCGGCTCGATCGCCGAAGTGGCGATAGATGACCGTCTTGGAGGTGCCCGCCTGGGCCGCGATGTCCTCCATGCCCACGGCAGCTCCGCGTTTGCGAATAGCTCGCAGGGCATGCTCAACCAGCTCACGCCGCCGGGTGGTGCGGTGCTCCGTCCAGCGGGTGGTACGACCATCAGTACTGCTTGCCATACAGCGAGGGTACTCGGTACGAGCCGTACCTGCTACCGTCGGTATCTAGTAAAAGTATGGTGCTGCAAACCCTTGGAGGACCAATGAAATTGCCTCGATCAGCGGTGATCGTCGGTGGCAACCGCACGCCCTTCGTCAAAGCTGGCGGCGCCTATGCCCAAGCCAGCAATCTCGATCTTCTCACCGCGGCCCTCGACGGCCTGGCCGCTCGCTTCGGCCTGGCCGGACGGCGGCTCGACGAGGTCGCTGGCGGCGCGGTGCTCAAACACAGCGCCGATTTCAACCTCACCCGCGAGGCCGTTCTGGGCTCAGCTCTCGACCCAACCACCCCCGCGGTCGACCTGCAGCAGGCCTGCGGCACCGGCCTGGAGACCGTGCTGTACGTGGCCAACAAGATCGCCCTCGGCCAAGCCGATTCCGGCATCGGCGCTGGCGTTGACTCCGCCTCCGACGCGCCGATCACCGTTACCGACGGCCTGCGCCGGGCACTGCTGGCAGCCAATCGGGCCAAGACGCTGCCCCAGCGACTGGAAGCCCTAGCCAGGATTCGCCCGCACCATTTGCTGCCGATCGCCCCCCAGGTGGTCGAACCGCGCACCGGCTTGAGCATGGGCGAGCATCAAGCCGCCACGACTGCGTCCTGGGGCATCACCCGCGCCGCTCAGGACGAGTTGGCGCTGACCTCCCACCAGAACCTGGCCGCCGCCTGGGATGCCGGCTTCTTCGACGATCTCGTCACCGCCTACCACGGCGTTACCAGGGACGGGCTGCTGCGCGCCGACACCTCGGCCGAAAAGCTGGCGGCCCTCAAGCCAGTGTTCGGCGGCGCCGAGGGCACTATGACCGCGGGCAACTCCACTGCGCTCACCGATGGCGCCGCGGCCGTCCTGCTGGCTGAGCAGTCGTGGGCCAAGGCCAACGGGCTGCCAGCCCTGGCCAGAATCGTGGACGCCCAAGTCGCCGCCATCGATCACACCAGCGGTGACGATCTGCTGTTGGCACCAGCGCATGCGGTGGCCAGACTGCTGGAACGCCAAGGGATGCAGCTGGGCGACTTCGCTTTCTACGAAATACATGAGGCCTTCGCTGGCACGGTGCTGGCCACGCTGGCCGCCTGGGAATCGGCGCAGTTCTGCAGCGACCGGCTAGGGCTGGCCAAACCACTGGGATCGATCGAGCGGGCCAAGTTGAACGTCCACGGATCATCACTGGCCGCCGGGCACCCGTTCGCCGCCACCGGTGGCCGAATCGTGGCCAGCCTGGCCAAGACCCTGCACACCGAGGGCAGCGGCGCCCGCGGCCTGGTTTCGATCTGCGCCGCCGGCGGCCAAGGCGTGGTCGCAATTCTGGAGGCGGTCTGATGTCAGTCCTAGAGCAACTCTTATACTCCGCCCCCGGCCAACTGGTCGCCGAGAAGCTCGGCCTCCCCGAACCGGAAGTGCTGCGGCGTGGCCGCAAACTCCCCGCGGGCGCGGTGGTCACCGCCGCACTGGCCGGCTCCACTCTGGCCACCGACACCTTGGCGCTGCTCGGCGTGCCGATCGACTCAGCGCTGCGCGATGACGGCGCCGAGCCCCCGGCCTACCCCGAACGCATCGGGGCGCTGGTGATTGATGCCCGTGGGCTGCGACAGCTGGTCGAACTCGAAGGCCTTCGAGCCGTCCTGCGGCCAGCGATGAAGGGGCTGGAGGCCTCGGGGCGCGTCGTGGTGCTGGCCGATGCCGAGGTTGAGGGCCTGGAAGCCAACGCCGTCCGGCAGGGTCTGGACGGCATCAATCGGACGGTCGGCAAGGAACTGCGACACGGCGCCACCAGCAACCTCATTTACTGCTCCCCCAGCATCACCGGAGCCGAGTTGGCCTCGACGATGTCCTTCCTACTGGAGGGACGTTCCGCATTCGTCGACGGCCAGTCTTGGACGGTCGGGTCGCCACTCACCCCGCCTGGTGAGCTGGCGACCCGGCCGCTGCTCGACCGGATCGTGGTGGTTACCGGCTCGGCTCGCGGGATCGGCGCCCGCATTGCTGGCGTGGCAGCCAGAGACGGCGCGAAGGTGGTCTGCGTTGACGTCCCGGCAGCCGGCGAGGCGCTGGCCGCGGTGGCCAACCGATTGGGCGGCACTGCGCTCCAACTCGACATCACCGCAGCAGAGGCGGGTGAGCGAATCGCGGCCCACGTGGCGTCCCGCTACGGCGAACAGGCTCGCATTCATGGCCTGGTGCACAACGCCGGCATTACCCGCGACAAGCTACTGGCCAACACTGATGCTGCCCGTTGGGGTCAAGTGATCGAGGTGAACCTGGCCGCCCAGTTGCGCATCAACCCCGTGCTACTCGACGGACGTCCCGGCGGCCTGGGCGATGACGCCCGGATCGTCTCGATCGCCTCGACTTCCGGTATCGCCGGCAATCGCGGCCAGGCCAATTACGCCGCCTCCAAGGCGGGGGTAGTCGGGTTGGTGCGCGCTTTCGCTGCCGAGGTGGCCGAGCGTGGCATCACGGTAAACGCGGTCGCACCTGGTTTCATCGAGACTGACATGACCGCCAAGATTCCCTTCGTGCAGCGCGAGGTCTTCCGCCGCACCAACAGCCTCGGCCAGGGCGGAGACCCGATCGATGTGGCGGAGACCATCGGCTACTTCCTCGATCCGGCATCGGCCGGCGTGAGCGGCCAAGTGATCCGGGTGTGCGGGCAGAATCTGGTGGGCGCCTGATGGAAGTGCGCGAGCTGGCCACTGTCGGTGCAATGGGGCCACTGTTTGCCAAGGGGTTGCTGCCCAGCTTTGGCCGCGGCCCGGCCCGGATTCCTGGCCATACGCTTCGGCTGAACCCGGTGAGCCAGGACCTTGAACGATTGGCCGCCTACGACCAGGTTTGTGGCTTCACCGTCCGCGATGCCGTCCCATCGACTTGGCTGCACGTGCTGACTTTCCCGCTGCACGTGCTGCTGCTTTCCGATCCCGAATCGACGATCCGGTTGGCCGGGGTGGTGCACGTCTCCAACCAAATGCAGCTGCATCGGCCGGTGCGCGCCACCGAGACGCTCGACATCTCGGTGCGGGTGACCAACCTTCGCCCTCACCAGCGCGGCGCCCTGCTCGATCTGGTCGGCGAGGTGCGGGTTGGTGAGGAGTTGGTGTGGGACGGCGTGAGCACCTATCTGGCACCCGGGGCGAGAGTGGACGGCGAGCCGGTAGCTGTCGAGCGAGCGGCCTTCACCCCGATCACCCCGATCGCGCACTGGCGGCTGCCAGCTGATCTTGGTCGGCAATACCGCCGGGTGTCTGGGGATCCGAATCCGATTCACACCCATCTGTTGGCCGCGCGAGCCTTCGGCTTCGCCCGTCCGCTCATCCACGGCATGTGGACTCACGCCCGACTGCTGGCCGCGATCGAGGCCAAACTGCCTGATCGGTACCGGGTTGAGGTGAGCTTCACCAAGCCGATCCTGCTGCCGACCGAGGTTGGCGCGTGGTGGCGCTCCGCTGGCGACCGCTGGGATGCAGCCGTGACCACCATCGATGGCACCAAACCCCACCTGATCGCCAACATTCAAGTTGGCTGACCCTTCGGCCCTTCGACAAGCTCAGGGAACTGAACAACAGTTGGCTGAGCCCGTCGAAGCCCAGTTGGCTGAGCCCGTCGAAGCCCAGTTGGCTGAGCCCGTCGAAGCCTTAGTAGCGAGAGCCCTTGTAGGAGCTGCCGCCACGCGGCTTGTCGTCGCGGCGTGGACGGTCGTCGCGGCGACGGGGAGCGCCGTTGTCACGAGCCAACTCGATCAGTCGACCGGAAATGCGGGTGCTGCGTAGCGCCTCCCAGGTTTCAGGAGACATGGCAGCGGGCAGCTCGACCAGCGAGTAGTCCAAACGGATGTCGATATGGCCGAAATCTTCCCGGCGCAAGCCACCTTCATTGGCCAGTGCGCCGACGATCTGGCGCGGGCCGATCTTGTGGCGCTTGCCCACTTCGAGACGGTAGGTGTTCATCGCCGGGCCACTGCCGCGCGACGGGCGCGACGAGCCCCGATCCGAGTCGCCATCGCGATCACGGAAGCCGCGGTCGGGACGCTCCACTGGGGCTCGCACCTCAGCCTTGGGATCGAGCAGCATCGGCTCGTCGCCCTGCAGATTCAGGGCCAGAGCTGCGGCCACGTCCACCTCGGGCACGTCGTATTCGTCGACGTAGTGGGTGACGACCTGGCGGAAGAAATCGATGCGCTCATCGGCCAAAGCTGCGGTGATGGCATCATCGAAGCGGCTCAGGCGGGTGGCGTTGATGTCCTCAACGCTGGGCAGGTTCATTGGCGAAAGGGTCTGCCGGGTGGCCCGCTCGATCGAGGAGAGCAGGCGCCGCTCGCGCGGGGTGACGAAGGAAACCGCCTCGCCACTGCGGCCAGCGCGCCCGGTACGACCGACCCGGTGCACGTAGGACTCACTGTCCAGCGGCAGATCGAAGTTGATCACGTGGCTGATTCGCTCCACGTCCAAGCCGCGAGCGGCCACATCGGTAGCCACCAGAATGTCGAGCTTGCCGGACTTCAGCTGCCCAATCACGCGCTCGCGCTGCGGCTGCGCGACGTCGCCGTTGATGGCCGCAGCGGAGAAACCGCGGGCTTGCAGCTTTTCGGCCAGCGTCTCAGTGTCGTTCTTGGTGCGGACGAACACGATCATGCCTTCGAAGTTCTCCACTTCGAGGATGCGGGTCAGTGCGTCCACCTTCTGCGGGAAGGAGACCTGCAGGTAACGGTGCCGGACGTTCGGCGCTGTAGCGGTCTTGCCCTTGACGGCCAACTCGACCGCATCGGTGAGGTACTTGGTGCTCAGCCGACGGATCTGAGCTGGCATGGTGGCCGAGAACAGCGCCACCTGCTTGGTGTCAGGAGTGTCGGCCAGAATGGTTTCGACATCCTCGGTGAACCCCATCGAGAGCATCTCGTCGGCCTCGTCCAGCACCAGGAAGCGCAGCTGGGTCAGGTCGAGGGTGCCCTTTTCCAGGTGGTCCATGATCCGGCCGGGCGTACCGACGACCACATGGACGCCGCGCGCCAGCGCGCTCAGCTGGACGCCGTAGCCCTGGCCGCCATAGACCGGCAGGACGTGGACGCCGTGCATGCGGGTGGCGTAGGACTGGAAGGCCTCACACACCTGGAGCGCGAGCTCACGGGTGGGGGCGAGCACCAGAGCCTGAGGTGCCTTCTGCTTCAAGTCGAGCTTTTCGAGGATCGGCAGGGCGAAGGCTGCGGTCTTTCCGGTGCCAGTCTGGGCCAGGCCAACCACGTGGCGGCCTTCCAGCATCGCCGGAATGACGGCCGCCTGAATCGGGGACGGGTTTTCGTAGCCGAGGTCTTTCAGCGTGCGCAGCAGCCGCTCGTCTAGGCCCAAATCGGCAAAACTGGGGCCGTCGTCAGTACTGGCTACGTCCGGGGTCGCCGGCTCAAAATTCTCGCTCGTCACAACGAAACCGTAGTGGCTGCGGCTCTGGCTTCCTAACTGGCGCCTCCCACGGAACCGCTAACGGCTTAGCAGCGTACCCACGATCACCGCAACCCCCAGGGCAATAATCAGCCCAGATGCCACCAGGCCGAGCAGGCGCGTCACCCGCTCCGGAATCGTCGCTCCGAGCACTTTGCCCACCGCCGCCAGGCCAAGCTGCCAGGCCAGGGACGCGACCCCGGCAGCGATCACGAAGGCAGGCGCCACCATTGCGCCGCCGCCGGTGGCGGTCAGGCCGCCTGCCAGGGCCAAGAAGTAGAGCAAGGTGAGCGGATTGATGGCGGTGAGCCCCACGAACCGCGCGAAGACCGCTCGGCGGGGCACGTCGAGTGCGGCATTGGTTGGCGCTGGGGCGGTCAACAGTTGGTGCACGCCGAGCCCGATCACCACCAGCCCAGAGACCACCCCGGCCACCACCCCGGCGGCGCTGATCAATGGGGCCAACAACGCGCCGGCGCTGACCGCCAGGGCGCAATACACCAGGTCGACGAAGGCGACCCCGGCCGCGGCAGCCGCGCCGCTGCGCAAACCGTTCAGCATCGACTCGCGCAGGATCAACACCCCAATAGCGCCCAGCGGCATCGCGACACCCAGCCCGGCGGCCAGGCCAGCCAGGGTTGCGGTCAAGATGGCGTCGCTCACCCGACTAAGCCTGCCTCGTGCGGCCCGCCACGCCTGCATTTTTGGCGGCCAGACACTACGATTGCGCAGTGTGGACGGCATTGATGAGCAAATCTTCAGCGAATTGCGTGACAACGCTCGCCTTTCGTTCAGCGAGCTTGGGCGAAGGGTGGGCCTGAGCACCAACGCGGTTGCGGCACGAGTCCGCAAACTCGAGGCGGACGGCATCATCACCGGCTACACGGTGATATCGGGCTCGAACTCCTCCACCGCCAGCGGCAGTCTGGAGGTGTTCATCGATCTGCGACTGGACGCAGCCACCGACAATGACACCTTCGCCGAAGCGATCCGGCCGATTCGCGAGATCGTTGACGCCGTGCATCTGACCGGGCCCTTTGACTACCTGGTTAGGGCCGTGGTCAGCGACACCGCAGCCCTGAATGCGCTGATCAAGCGTCTCAAGGCCAGCTGCGGGGTGGCCCAAACCCAGACCCGGGTGGCTTTGCGCCCCACCCCGGCACCCCCGCTGCCCTGAAGTCCCGATCAGGCTGCCGCTCGTCTTGGTGCCGTCCCACTCCCGGGTCGTGCGCCAGCAACCGCTCGCCGGGGAGCTCCTGGGCCGGCAGTTGCGGCCGGACGGCGTCCCAGTGATCGCCTCGGCACCGCCGTGCTGGCGAAAGCACCGCCCAGGCGTCGCAGCATCGGCGGCGCCCACCAGTTGGCATCTCCCAGCACCGTCATGGTTGCTGGCACTAGCAACATCCGCACCAGGGTGGCGTCCAGCACCACCACGATCGCCAGCGCCACCCCAACCTGCTTGATGGAATCCATCGAACCGGTGGCAAAGCCGAGGAAGACCACCACGATCACCGAAGCGGCCGAGGTGATGATTCGACCGCTGCGTTGCAGACCGAGCCGAACTGCGGCGTCGTTGTCGCGAAGGTGGTTGTAGAACTCCTTGACCCGATCGAGCAGGAAGACCTCGTAGTCCATCGCGAGGCCGAACCCGAAGGCCGCCACCAAGGCGACCACATAGCTCTCCAGGCCGGTCTTGTCGAAGCCGTGTTCGGCGCTGAAGATCCAGGTGGTGATGCCCAGTGAGGCGCCGATCGAGACCACGTTGGTAATCAGGGCTTTGATCGGCACCAGCGCTGAGCCGGTCATGAAGAAAAGCAGGACGAAGGTGACTGCCGCCACCAGGGCGCCGGCCGCTGGCAGGCCCTGAGCCAGGGCTCGGATGAAGTCGAGTTGCCCGGCAGCATTGCCGCCGACCCAGACCCGATCGCTCAATGCCCTGATCTCGGTCACCGCCCGCGTCGCCTCCACGCCGCCGGGATCGGCAACGTCGAGACGTATCTGCACCAGGGTGTGTTCGTCATCGATCTCGACTGGGGCTTCGGTCTTCTCAACGTTGTCGACCTCAGCGATGTCCGCCACCAGGTCATCGAGTTCGTCGCGGCTCAGGTCGTCTTTGGTGATCAGGAAGGCCTCCGAATCGGCCCAAGCCGGGTACTGCTCCTCGATCACCGAGAGGTAGTGCTCTTGTTCACCGCCGGGCGGCAGCATCTCCAGGCCGGTGTTGCGAAGTTGCAGGTGAGCCAGTGGCACCAGCGCGACGGCGAGCAGCGCTACGCAGCCGATCATCACCGGCCAGGCGTGGCGCTGCACCCAACCGGCCAGCGCGGAGAAGGCGCCGTGCTCGGTGCCGACGTCGCCAAGCCGAACCAGCAGCCACCGAAAGCCTGACCACCGCATCAGCACGCTGGGGCCAGCCAACCGCCGTCCGATCAGGGTCAGCACCGCTGGCAGCAATGTGGTGGCGGTGAGCATCGCGAAGACGACAACACTGGCCGCAGCCACGCCCATGCCGCGCAGAATCGGCGGCGACATCAATAGCAGGCCGGAGACCGAAATGGCGATGGTCAATGCCGAGAAGGCCACGGTGCGTCCGGCGGTGGCTATCGTCTGTTGCACCGCTTGGTGCACGGCCGGGTCAAGACGGCTGGGACCGCCCTGGGGGGAGACCCCGGCCCTAATCAACTCCTCGCGAAACCGCGAGACCATCAACAACCCGTAGTCAATGGACAAGCCAAGACCAATGACCGTGACGACGTTGATGGTCACGGCGTCCAGCTTCATGAAGTAGGAGACTGCCAAGACGATTCCCAGGCCGCCGGTAATGGAGGCCAAGGCTCCAATGATCGGCATGCCAGCGGACAGCAGCCCGCCGAATACGAAGATCATCACCACCAAGGAGATCGGCAGGGTGAGCGCCTCGGCTTTGGTGAGATCGCCTTCCATCACGGCATTGATCTCTTTGACGATCAGGTCGAAGTTGGAGACCACATATTTGGCCTGGCCGAACTCGGCGGTGACACTGTCGCCCAGTTCATTGAGCCGATCAGTCACCTCAACGGAGGCTTGGTCTTTGGCTGACTCCTCAATATCGGGGTCAATGGTGACGCGGACGAGGAACCCGTCGCCGTCTTCAGCCAACAGCGGTTCGGCCAGCGGAGTCGTGAATCCAAACAGCCACGGGTCAAGCACCGAATCGACCCCATCGATTGCTTTGAGGTCATCGCGCGCCGTGGCGACTAGGGGTGCCACCTTGCTGGCTGTCTTGGTCTTGCCGATTCGCAGCTTGGTGACCAGTAGGGTCACATCGGCCCCCACCGACTCCTCAACGATGGTCGAAGCCCGATCAGAATCCGAGCCGGGAGCTCGCGGCTCCGAGGACTCAAGCTTGGTGAAGATCGGGCCGCCGCCGAAGGCTCCGCCAGCGACTGCGCCCGCACCGATCACCACGACTAACCACAGCGCGACAACCCAGAACGGGAATCGGGTGATCAGGCGCACGCCACACTGTGGCACGCCCGCCCCGCCCAGCCCAACGTTGCGACCCAGGAATGGACTAGCCCGGGGCTGGCTAGTCTCGGCTTACAGTGGGCTCCACACAGGTATTCAGGACCGACAACTCAGCACTGGCAACCCAGCGCCGAGGACCAACCCCAAGGTGGCCCCAAGGAGTATCGATGCAAGCAGAGCAGAACGCTGGCTGGGCGGTGGTACTCAATCCGACCAAGTTCGACGACGTGTCGCAGATCAAGGCCGAGTTGGAGCGGGTGTGCGCCGATCACGGCTGGTCGGCTCCCGACTGGTACGAGACCGAAGCCGCCGATCCAGGTTTCGGACAGGCCGCGCAGGCCGTGGCATCCGGGGCGCAGCTGGTTTGTTCGCTCGGCGGGGACGGCACCGTGCGGGCAGTGGCCGGCGGGCTGTTGGGCACCGGGGTGCCGCTGGGGCTGTTGCCTGCTGGCACCGGGAACTTGTTGGCCCGAAACCTGAAGCTGCCAGTGGATGATCTGGAGGCCTCGCTAGTGACGGCGCTCACCGGCCGCACTCAGCTGATCGATGTGGGCGAGGTGCAATGGGACGGCGCCGAAGCCGAGGTGTTCGTGGTGATGGCCGGCATGGGCATGGACGCCGAGATCATGGCTGGGGTCGACGTTGAGTTGAAGAGGAAGGTCGGCTGGTGGGCCTATGCGGCCTCCGGGGCACGGGCGGCGTTCCGCCTCGGCTTTGCCGTCCGGGTGAAGACCAACTCGCACCGGTTGCGCACTCAACACGCCCGCACCGTCCTGGTGGGCAACTGTGGAGAGCTGACCGGTGGGGTGCAGTTGATTCCGCAAGCCAGCCTCGACGATGGTCTGCTTGATGTGGTGGTGGCCTCGCCACATTCCCTATTCTCCTGGGCTGCACTTGGGCTGCATCTGATTTCTGGAAAGCGCCGCGGGCATCGGAGTCTGGTTCATCTGCAGGATCGGCAAATATCGGTCCGCACCGCCGAACCGGTCGAGGCTCAGCTGGACGGAGACGCCGTCGGAGCCAAGTCAGTGATGGTCACCCGGGTGCTAGCCAAGGCGCTGCCGGTGCGCCTACCCGGATGAGAATAGGTCACGATACGAGATCAAAACCCGTACTCGTGGGCGCAGGTGTTCCCCATTCGGGTGACAACCCGCTATCGTTCCAGACGTAGTCGCTGTACTGGCTCACCCCAACGGGTAATGGGCTGTCTCCACCACGGGGGGTGCGGAGACCACAGGCGGCATCGGAAGTCGGTGCCGCGCCCGTTAGAAGGAGAATGTTGCATGACCACTGGAACCGTTAAGTGGTTCAACGCAGAAAAGGGTTTCGGCTTTATCGCCCCCGACGGCGGCGGACCTGACGTTTTCGCTCACTACACCGCGATCGTGACCTCCGGGTTCCGCACGCTGGACGAAAACCAGAAGGTTGAATTCGAAATCACCCAGGGCCCGAAGGGTCCGCAAGCATCGAACATCAGCCCCATCTGATCCTGTTGAACCAGCTCGGCCCCTCGCTTCGGCGGGGGGCCGTTCTGCTCAGCGTCGGGCTACTCGGCGCAGTCCTGGTCTTTGGCCTGCAGGGTGAGCTCTAGCACCTGGCCGGCGTCGAGATAGATGCGGTAGAACGCCTCAGCATTGCCGGTCACCTTCACGAAGCCCACGCCCTCTTTGCCTTCGCTGCCCTTCCACGTCGGATAGGCCTTCTTCACCTGGGCGTAGGTGCTGCCCAGGTGGACGCCCTCCGGCGTGGCTATCGAAGAGGTGGCGCCGATAATCACCAGTTGGCCGGTGGTGGCCGAGAAGAACAGCTTGCCGTCCAGGTCGTCGACATCGGCCGGGTGGGCGCCGAGCAGGCGTCCGTCCCCATCGGCGCCGCAGGTGCCCGCGCTGCCGGAAATTTCGGTGGCCTGGCCGGTTTGGATCGCCTGGGCCTTGGTCATGCCGAGCTTGAGCGCAGCGACACCGTCGGGGCCGAGATTCGCCTCAAGAGAGGCCGACTGGCTCGCGGACGGAGTGACCGAAGGTGAACTTGCCACGGTGGTCGGCTGCGGGGACGGCGTTGGCGCGGTCGTCACCGGCGGCACCACACAGGCGGAGAGCCCCAGGGCCAAGGTGGCGCCTGCGAGAGTCAGTAGTGGCTTGCGAAGCTGCATGTCTACCTACCTGCTTCCGGTGCCGTTCGGCGATGGGCCGCTCAGCCCGGCCGCGTCTGAGCGGATTGTTTGGCCCAAGAGTACGCGGGCACCGAAGGCACCGAACAGCCGTAGTGAGTGACTTTTCTGCCTGCTCGGCGGGCCGGTGGGAGGCTCACCCAAAGGCGCCTGGCGGTTTTTTCCTCACCCGAGCCCGATGCTAGACTCGACGGGCCGTAAGGCACCTGGGGCTATGGCGCAGTTGGTAGCGCGTCTCGTTCGCAATGAGAAGGTCAGGGGTTCGAATCCCCTTAGCTCCACCAGTGTGATGTCTCGCGAGATGTGTCTCATATGTCGCGAGACATCTGTCATTTCTGGGGCCTTCGGCCTGGTGGGGTGAGCTGGTTTCGCCAGTGGCTGAGGGTTGGGTCGATCTGGTGTTCGCTGGGGATTTCGCCGGTGTCTAGGGCGCTGACCACCTCGCCGTTCACAGTGACGAAACCCTGGGTGTTTTTTTCCGGTGCGGCACCATGGGTAGAAGATCCCAGACGGATGGTCGTGGGGTATGGGCCGCGGGACAGTGCAGCCACTAGGGTGAGTTTTGCTCGAAGGTGGGTGCGACCGGCTTTGACAACGAGAGGACTCTTTCCATGGGACTCATTCAGGCAGCGATCGGTGCGATCGGCGGAACTCTGGCCGATCAGTGGCAGGACTTCTACTCGGTGCCCGCAGGCTTGGCTCCCACAGCCGCCCTGTTCGCCGCGGTGCCGCAGGGGCAGAACGCCGGGCGCGGGTCGAACACCAAGGGCTCTGACGGTGTGATCACCAACGGCAGCCGCATCGTCGTTCCCGAGGGCTACGGCCTGGTGCTGATGCAGGAAGGCGCCATCACCGGCTTCGCCGCTCAGGCTGGGGCCTATCAGTGGAACTCCGAGGCCCAAGATTCCCAATCGATCTTCGCCGGCAACGACATCGTCAGCTCGCTGGTCACCACGTCGTGGGAACGCTTCAAGTTCGGCGGACGGCCCAGCGCCCAACAGCGCGCCTACTTCGTCACGCTGAAAGAGCTGCCGAACAACCGCTTCGGCACGCAGTCCGAGATCTACTGGGACGACGCTTACATGAACGCCCAGGTCGGCGCGATCACCCGCGGCACCTACACGCTGAAGATCGTCGATCCGATCCTGTTCATCAAGGCCTTCGTCCCGGCCGCCTACCTGGAGCCGGGCCGGGTGTTCGACTTCACTGACATCGACAACGACGCGGCCGCCCAGCTGTTCAACGAGGTGGTCGGCTCACTGGCCCCAGCCTTCTCGATGTACACCAATGATCCGATGAAGCAGAATCGGATCACCCGCCTCCAGCAGGATTCGATCGGGTTCGCCAAGAGTCTGTCGGCCGCAGTCGAACAGAACTACCAGTGGCGGTCTGGCCGCGGCTTGGAGATCGCGGCAACCGCGATCATCGCCATCGAATACGACGAGACCACCCGCGAACTGCTGCGCAACGTGCAGCGCGCCGACGCACTGGCAGGCCAGCGTGGCAACTCCAACCTGCAGGCCTCGGTGGCGGCAGGCTTCGAGTCCGCCGGAGAGAACGCCGGCGTTGGTGGACTGATCGGCATGGGAATGGCCGCCGGCACCACCGGAGTCGGAGCATTGCAGCAGCCAACGCAGGTCCCGGCTCAAGTTCCCGGCCCGCAGGATCCGCCGGCCAAGGAGCCCGGCGAAGATCCGATGGCCAAGCTGACTCAAATGAAGCAGATGCTGGACGCCGGACTGATAACCCAGGCCGACTACGACGCTGCGAAAGCCAAGCTCCTGGGACTCTGAGGAGATCGGAATGAGCAACTCCGCACCTGAACCGATCCCACAGCCGGTCGCGGCGGAGGGTGGTGGTACTGCGCCACCGCCACCGCTCCCCACTCAGCAGATAGGCGAGCCCACGTCCGGGTCTGCGACGGCTGAGCCGCAACGGGTGGATACCGCCAACACCCGACTGACCGACGGCCTCAACCGCTGCCCGAAGTGCGGCTCGACCGATATTCAGTTGCGGGTCTCCACCGGAATGCTGGTCTGCCTGTTCTGTCGACATGAATGGTCCGAGGCTCAGGTCGAGCCGATGGTCTCCGGCGACGTCTCGCTGCGCGACCTCACCGGCACCACCATCGCCTCAGGCGCGTCCGACATCTCCCCCGAAGTCTCCGGGATGATGACGCTGAAATGCTCGGGGTGTGGTTCGGAGGTCGTGGTCAACACCGCAGAGGCGATGTCGTCGCGGTGCCACTGGTGCCGCCATGTGCTCACGATCAACGAGCAGATCCCCAACGGTGCCGTGCCCGACGCGGTGCTGCCCTTCAGCATCACACAGGCCCAAGCGGTGGAGAAGATCCGCGAGTTCGCCGGAAAGCGCCGGATCTTCGCCCACAAGTCGTTCCGCGCCGGATTCTCACCAGAGAACGTGATGGGGGTCTACTTGCCCTACATGGTGGTCGACGGCAACGCCAGCGCCGACGTCCAAGGCTTCGGCGAGATCGAGACCCGGCGCTACACGCGCAAGGTCGGCGACCACGACGAGACCTACTACGACGCCGACGTCTACCAACTGAATCGGCATGTCGACTACACCGTGGACGACCTCACCATCGAGTCCTCCGCGGAGCGGGCAAACATAAACGCGATGGTCAACACCAACAACATCATCAACACGATCATGCCGTTCGACACCAAGAACGCGGTGCAGTGGAACGCCAACTACCTGGTCGGTTACACCTCTGAGCGCCGCGATCAGGACGTGTCGCAGATCCAGCCAGTATTGGAAGATCAACTGCTGTCCATCGCTCGCTCCCAGGTTCACAACTCGGTGCGGCAGTACAACCGCGGCGTGCGTTGGGAAGCCGAGCATCTGGACGTCCATGGCACCCGGTGGGTGGCAATGTACCTGCCGGTGTGGCTGTACTCGTTCTATCAGGAAGGCAAGAGTTCCTCCATGGTGCACTACATCGCGGTGAACGGACGCACCGGCGAGACCATGGGCAGCGTTCCGGTGTCGCACGGTCGGTTGATCTTGGCCGCGCTCGCCGCCGGAACGGTGCTCGAGGCGATCGTGATCTGGATTCTGGTGATGATGTCATGACGCCGCTATTGATCGACTTCCTCATAGCGCTGCAGGGTTCGTCGGGCGACTCCGGTTGGGTCTTGCTGGCCGGGCCGGCCGGTGCTGCGGGCACCTATTGGGGGCTTTACCAGTACTACCGCAACACCGGTAAGTCCCACGACTTCGAACACAACACGATCATCGAATCTGACACGATCACCGGCGGTGAGCAGAAGGTGGACCACGTCCAGGGCACCCAGCGCACAACCATCAACGGCGACAACGTGAGCAACTACCGCCAACGCGTGAAGCGAGTGTGATTGGCGAGGTGGTGAACCGCACTGGGTTTGGTTCCTAGGTTGAAGCGCCCTAGGTTTCGTGCCGCTCCTATGCGGGTTGCGGCTCTGGGTTCAGGGTCGTGTAGTGGGTGGTTTCGTACTCTAGTGGGCTGACCATTCCGAGGGTGCCGTGGACCCGTCTGGTGTTGTACCAGTCGGCCTGGATGGTGGTGCGGATCCTCTTGCCGCGGCGGACCAGCGCGGCCATCTTCCGCCGCCCATACAGCCCTCAGGAGCCAACCGGCGCCGACGCTGGTGATCAGTGGTCCAAGCCAGTGCCCGGATCAGGTCGACGACTTGGGCGTCGGTGACCGTACGGGCTGCGGGCTGGCGGATCTTCCAGGCCCGGTAGGTACGTGCGGCGACCTGGCAGCCTTGCTCGGACAGCACCCTGCAGATCGACTCGACCGCGCGCCCCTGGCTTCGTTGTTCATCGATGAAACCCATGATCAACGGTTGCGGGGGTCGAGTTCCCCCGCGAAGAAAACTCTTGCCGCTTTCAGGATCGCGTTGTCCTCTTCAAGGCGGCGGACTTTCGCCTTCAACACCTTGATCTCTGCTGCCCAAAAGCCATAGTCGACAGGAAGCCCACCACTAGCTCCGATCTGGCGGCAGGTTCGAAGGCTGCCCAACCTGACGAGGACCCCTTCAGAAGAACGCATTGCCAACGGCGACTCAGGTGAACGGAAGATGAATTATTGCCCCACCGACTTGCCAATGCTGGCGAAGCGGTCCACCCGCGCCACATTCCCCCTAGTGAAATCGAGTTCGGCACCTCTGGGGATCAACTCCGGCAGCATTCTTTGTCCAACTGGCCAAAGAACTGGCCAGTTGGCCTGTCCTTCGAGGGCGGCGACCTGATAGCGTCCGCGTGGGCTATTGATGCGTTTCAAGTTGAGCAAGTGCCCGCGACTCTGGAGGAATAAGGATGAGGCTTGGGCGTGCTGTTGCAGCGGCCACTTGTAGTGCGGCAATTGGGTTGGGGTTTTTGCTCGTTCCGGGCACCCCAGCGGTGGCCGAGGCGCCACCCACGCCCGATGCGTTGCTTAGTGAAGATGCCGCCCTGGCTTTGGCGAAGAAGACCGGAGTTCCGGTGGTTGCTTCGAAGCTGACCACCGAGAATCTGCTTGTTACCGCCGATCCGGGCAGTGGCCTTCTGCGCGCCGAAATCTCGGCTGGAGTTGCGCGAGTCAAGGATGACCAGGGGAACTGGCGCCTGCCTTCAGCGAATCTCGTCCCCGATGGAAAAGGGGCCTGGCGCACTGAGGCCGGCTCGGTGCCGGTAACGGTTTCTGGCGGTGGCAATGGTCCGCTTGCGAAGATGCAGGATGGCGCGGCTGGGCTGGAGTTCCAATGGGCCGGTGCGCTGCCCAAGCCAATTGTTGCCGGCAATCTGGCCACCTTCGCCGAGGTTGCGCCGGGCGTCGACCTTGTGGTGCGGGCCGCTGTTGACGGGGTCGAGTCGTTCCTAGTGGTGAAGTCGGCAGAAGCCGCGACCAACCCTATTGTGCGCTCAGTGCCCATCAAGGCAGTCTCGGCCGGAATGACGGCTTCAAAGCTGGGTAATGACGCTGTCGCGTTCAGTAACCCTGCTGGTGGGCGTGGGTTTGTGGTGCCGCCCGCCTACATGTGGGATTCCAAGGGCCAGCGAACCGATGCGCGTTTGGGCGAACTGCTTGAACCGGCGAACGAGGCCACCACGGCTGCGATCGACGCGAGCTTGGCCGCAACCACTAAGGCAGCCGCACCGACGACGCGGACCGCTTCCTTCGCAGCGATCGCCGGCGAGGCAGTATCGATTCTTGAAGACCCAGCCACCGTTTATCCGGTTGTGATCGATCCTGCCGCAACTACCACACAGACGTATGCGGTTCGGGTCACCGAGGACTTCAACAAGTACAACTCCGACATCGGCTCGCGGGGCAAGATCGGCTACAACGGTTGGTCTTCTCCCTACTACAAGTCGCGGATGTACTACCAGTTCAATTGGCCGATCAACACCAGCGGCAGCCGCATCAACTCAAAGCAGATCACTGCCGCAGAGTTCCAGTACCTTCAGACCCATTCACCCCAGCACTCCTGCACCGATAACGACTTCGGACCGACGGTCAAGGTGCAGTTCCACAACACGATTAGTTCAAGCACGACCTGGTCGTCGCAACCTGGGACTCACCCCGTTGGTTCAGTCACGAATGACTACGCCGTGGGCCACGAAGACTACTGCAACGCGACCTACCGGCAAAAGTGGAACGTGACGACGATGGCGCAACAAGAACGCGCTGACTACGACAGGCAGACGTTTACTGTCGGCATCCGCTCCTCCGATGAGGGTGACAAGAATGGGTGGCGGGAGTACCGGCACAACAGCACCGGCGACTCCCCCAAGATGGTGGTGACCTATGAGCCGGAACCAGCAGTGCCAGCCAACTTCGCAATCGCCAACCCGTACCCGGGAGAGCCGCTAGTTAGCGTTCGCGCCGACAACACCCTTTCAGTGCGCTTGGCTACGGCAGCAGGGTATGCGTGCCGGACCACAACCGCCTGCCTGAAGGCGGAATTCACCATCAAATCCGGTTCGACAGTGGTTAGAGCGGCAGCGCTTTCGGCAGCTTCGACGGCGTCCGGTGGTTTGGTCGCTGTCCCGGTGAACGGCCTCGGATCGGGCAGTTACACCGCCGTGGTGCGGACCTACAACGTCGACACCCAGTTGTACTCGACCGCAGCAAGTTTCGGCTTCACAGTTGACCTTCCTCCGGGAATACCGACCTGGTCATGGGTCATTCCTGACGGCTGGACCAACGAACCCACCCTGCCTGCCGACACCGCCCTTCAGATTCAGGCGTCTCGCAACCCCGCGAACCCCGATCTTCAGCAGTTCTGCGTCTACGTGGATGGGAGCCAGGTCGACGCGAACGGAGCCGCAGCTGGCTTGTGCGCTGCTACCGACGCCAACGGTGCCGCAACGATCGATGTGGGCCCGTTTGAACTGGGTGAGCACCAGGTCAGTGTCGCGGCCCAGGACGCCCGTTCGACGAGCCCCGAGCGACTCGACGACCCGACCCAGCGAACGTTCAGCTGGTAACTGCCGCACCTTCAAGTCTGTTCGAGCCTCTAGGTCAGGAGATCAATGTCCGTGCTGTCCCGTCGTCCGGTGGTGCTGATGAGCGCCCTCCTAGTGACCATTGGCATGCAGCAATTCCCTGCTGTGCCTGCCTATGCCGACAGTTGGATGCCGGAGGTTCAGCAGGCCGCGAGTGTGTCGGTAAAGGCGGCCGGTGCAGCCAAAGGCGAGCGAGGGTCACAGTCTGCGTTCAAACCGCAGACTGTGACCTGGCCAGCGGCGGCGGATGCGACCGTCGATTTGGGGTCAGTGCCCCCGGGACAAGCGGTGCGCGCTGGGAGTACACCGGTGCGGCTGGCGCCGGTTGCCGGAGGTAAGCGCGCCTCGAAGTCGGTAAGCCTCGAGGTGTTGAGCCGAGAGGCCAGTCAAGCGGTGGTGGGTGCCGGGGTTGTCGCAACAGTGAAGGCCGAGCCGGGCAGTAAGTCCAGCTTCGTCTTGGACTATTCCGGTTTCGCAGCTGCCGGTGGTGGCGGCTTCGCGAGCAGGCTCCGGCTGGTCGGATTGCCCGAATGCGCCCTCACCACCCCGGAGGTTGCCAAGTGCCAACAGCAAACCGATCTGGGATCGGTGAACGACACCACCAAGCAGGAACTGGCCGCCACGATCACTGCCCCTGAAAGCAGCAGCACCACTCAACCATCGCCGAGTGCGTCTATCAGTGCGCAACCGAGCCCGACCCCGTCGACCGGCACTACAACGCCGCCGGCGGACTCATCGGCCACGCCGAGCGACGGGCCGACCACAAAGGTGGCCACCATGTCGTTGATGGTGGTGGCCGCGGTTGCTGGCGAGTCCAGTGATCAGGGTGACTACACCCAAACGTCGCTGAAGCCTTCCTCGAGTTGGGCCGGCGGCACCGCTTCGGGGCAGTTCACCTGGTCCTATCCATTGCGCACTCCGCCGGTGCCAGGCGGCCTCACTCCTGACCTGGGGATCAGCTATGCCTCCGGCGGCACTGATGGTGGGGTGGCCAACACCAACAATCAGGCCTCCTGGGTCGGTGAGGGCTTCGAGCTGGCAAGCGGGTTCATCGAGCGTAAGTACGTGGCCTGCGCCGATGACAAGACCGATGGCAACAACTCCACCTCCACCGGAGACCAGTGCTGGTTCACCGATTCGAAGAAGACCAATAACGAGAAATGGGACAACGCGTTCCTGTCGATGGACGGGCACTCTGGCGAATTGGTGCGCGATGGAGACACCGCCAACTGGCGCCTGGCAGTTGACGACGGCACGCGCGTAGCCAAGATCGGCTCGGTCTCGTCCAACGCCGAGTACTGGCGGGTCACCACTGCTGACGGCACGCAGTTCTTCTTCGGCAAGGGCAAGGCCGATGCTTCAACTGCGGCAGATACGAACTCGAAGTGGTCGGTGCCGGTGGCTGGCAACCAGTCAGGTGAACCGGGCCACGCCTCGGCCTTTGCCGACAGCTTCGACTCCCACGCGTGGCGCTGGAACCTTGACTATGTGGTTTCCCCCAACGGGAGCACCGCGACCTACTACTACGTGAGAGAAACCAACAAATACAAAAAGAACCTCACCAGTTCCTCCACCTACGATCGCGGCGGCTACCTGACCAAGATCCAGTACGGCGAACGCCGAGGCGCCGAGACCAACGACGACTCGCCCGCGAAGGTCACTTTCACTGTCGAGGAGCGCTGCGATATCTCGATCTCCTCAACCTGCATGACCGCCACGCCCACTTCGGCGACGACCAAGGCCTGGCCTGATGTTCCGCTGGACTCTGCCTGTGACGCCAGCTATTGCCCATCGGAGAAGGTCTCGCCGACATTCTTCTCTCGCAAGCGGGTCAAGCAGATCGACACCTTCACTCGCGACGCCGCCGGCACCGCGTGGGAGGCAGCCGAATCCTGGACGCTGGCCGGTTCGTTCCCAAAGCCAGCCGACGGCGCTGCGGTGCCATCGCTTTGGCTGGCTTCGATCACGCACACTGGCAAGGTAGGCACGTCGATAGCCACGCCGGCGACGACCTTGACGCCAATGATGCTGGATTCGCGCATCAGCGGTGGCGGGGTTGCCCTGGAAAAGCCTCGGCTGGCGATTGTTACCGCCGAGACCGGCGCGCAGACGATCGTGGAGTACTCCCATCCCGAGTGCACCATCACCACTGTGCCCACTACCGCGCAGATCCCCACCAACACGACCCGTTGTATGCCGGTCTACTACTCCTCCGGCGATGGTGATCCAACCCTGCAGTGGTTCAACAAGTATGTGGTCACCTCGGTGACCGATCGCGACCCCGTGGCCCAAGCGGACGTTAACCTCACCTCGCTCAATCTCGACATCGCTTCGGACGTGGTGACCAATTACACCTACGACGGCGGTGGCGCCTGGCGCTACAACGATTCGCCAATGGTGAAGGCGAAATATCGCACCTGGGGTGAGTGGCGGGGCTTCGGCAAGGTCACGACTGTCGTCGGAAGCGCAGCGACCAAAACTGTTACCGAAAACACCTACTTCCGTGGCATGAACCGAGACCGGGCGAATGCCTCCGGTGGCACCAAAACCGTCGCGGTGACCGACTCGACCGGTGCCACCTGGCCCGATGAGGACTGGTTCAACGGCCAGACCCGCGAAAGCCGGACCCTGACGGCGGTCGGCGGTTCCCAGGACACTTCGGTGATCAGCGACCCCCAGGCGGAGACTGTCTTCGGCGACGGCCGACTCACCTCCCGCCAAGTTGACGTTGCCAGGACCGTTTCTAGCCAGACGACCGCTGGCGGCCCGCGCGTAGGGATCGACCGCACCCTGGAGTGGGACAGCTATGGTCAACCCACCAAGGTCGAATCTGAAGGCGACACCGGCGTTCCCGGTGACGAAACCTGCACTCGCACCACCTACGCCACCCCGGCAACCGCGGCCACGGACCCGATCAACGAGGAATCCGAATCGAGCACGATGCCCGGGCTTTGCGGCGCGGCCCTCGACCTGAACCAGGTCCTCTCGGCCAGCCGTCGGTACTTCGGCACCGCCGCGCTAGGTAGCATCACCGCTCCGGGCTTGGAGTCGAAGACTGAGCAACTCACCGGGTCGGGCACCAACCGTACCTGGACAGTCACGGGCCGCCGCAGTTACGACCAGTGGGGCCGCGCCACTCAGGCAACCGATGCGCTGGGCAACGTGTCTACGACCAGTTACACCAACACCGCCGGTGGCTTGCTCACCTCGATGGCTGCCACCACCGCAGATCCTGACGGTGCTGGCAGCGGCACCGCTCTGACGTCCCTCACGTACTACGAAACTCGGCTGGGCGCGCCGATCAAGAGTGTTGCGCCCGGCGGCCAGACCACCGAAGCGAGCCTTGACGGGCTCGGACGGGTGATCGCGGTGTGGAGCCCTGGCCAGTCCAAGGCGACCCAGCCCGCTTCAAACACCTACGCCTACGCGGTGAACAAGACTGCACCTAGCTCGGTCATCGCCAAAGCGCTGCTACCTGACGGCGCCACCTACTCGACCACAATCACACTCCTGGATGCGTCCCTGCGCACTCGCCAAGTCCAGGCACCATCGCCGGCCGGTGGCAGGCTGATTGCCGACACCCGCTACGACTCGCGAGGCAACGCGGTCCTCAGCGACAGCTATTACAACTCGACCGCGCCCAACACCACTTTGGTGCAGCCCACGAGCCGAGTATCGATTCTCACCTCGCATCGCTACGAGTTCGACTTCGCTGGCCGCCAGACTGTCGACCGCTTCTACAGTGCCGAGTCCTTGAAGTGGCAGACCGCTACTGCCTATGAGGGTGATCGGGTCAAGGTCACCCCACCGTCCGGGGGCACCCCCACCACCACTGTCTCCGACATTCATAGCCGCACCACCCAGCTGATCCAGCACCTCGGCACCACCACCAATGCCACCGGCGCTAACACCAGCTACTCCTACGATGCGGTCGGGAACCTGACCACCATGAGCGACGCCAAGGGCAATCTGTGGCGTTACACCTACGACCTATCTGGCAACAAACTCACCAGCAACGACCCTGACAAGGGTCTGAGCACCATGAATTACAACATCGCCAACCAGCTCACCAGCACCACCGATGCTCGTGGCGTCACGCTGAAGTACTTCTACGACAACCTCGGACGAGCGACCAAGACCACCAAGGCCGATGGCACCACGATGCTGACTTCAACGGTGTATGACACGGTCAAGAAGGGGCTAGTCAGCTCGACAAGCCGCCACCTCGACGGCGGCACGATCACCAATCGGACCAACAGCTACGACAGCGCCGGACGCGCCACCAGCTCCACGGTGGCCGTGCCAACTATTGCCGGGCTGATCGGCAGCCAACTCGCCGGGGACTACACCAGCACCGCGACCTACAACGCCGACGGCAGCATAAAGACCAAGTCGCTGCCGGCCGCGGCGACGCTGCCAGCCGAAACGCTCGCCTACGGTTACACCGCTACCGGCCAAGCCAACACCCTCACCGGCACCATCGGAACGGCCAAGGCGACGTACGTCACCAAGACCGGATACCTGCAATACGGCACCATTTCGTCGATCATGTTCGGCACCCATACCGGCAAAGCGATCATGGCCAGCTACACCAGGGACCTGGCCACCTTCCAACTCACCTCGACCCAACTCAACCGTCAGGTCAACCCCGGACACACCGACGAGCACGCCGACATCACCTACGACCCAGCTGGGAATATCACCCAGGTCAAGTCCACCCTTGATGGCGGCGCGATTGACAAGCAGTGCTTCTCCTACGACTACCTTGGTCAGCTCACCGAAGCCTGGACACCCAACACCGCCACTTGCGACACGGCGACTCGCTCGACGGCATCCTTGTCTGGGCCAGCCCCGTACTGGACCAGTTGGGCCACCGATATCACCGGGAAGACCACTAGCCGCACCGATCGGACCAGCACAGCAACCTCAACCACCAACTACACCTACAACGCCGACGGCACCGATTCGATCCGGCCGCATTTCGTCACTGGCACCACTACCACCGGGTCAACCACTGGTACTGCCAGCTACACCGCTGACGCTGCTGGGAACACGATCTCTCGCCCAGGGGCGGGTGGTACCGCGCAAACCCTGTCGTGGGACGACCAGAACCAGCTCACTCAGGTCAGCCAGAACGGTCAAACCACGGCTCGCATGGTCTACGACGCCTCGGGTCAGCGGGTCTTGCGGCAAGAGGCTGGTGCTACCACTTTGTATTTGGACGGCACCGAGCTCACCCTCACCGGCAGCGGCACCGTCCCTCCAGCCCAGGGCACCCCCGCCACCCTGGCTGGTTTGCGTTACTACTCCCACACCGGGCAAACCATCGCGGTGCGTACCGCCACCAGTAACGACACGGTCACTACCCTGATCCCTGACTGGCAAGGCACCACCCACCAGCAGGTTGTTAACGCCACCGGTCAGCTGTCGACGGTTTGGCAGGACCCTTACGGCAACCCGCGCGGCACCCCGCCAGCCACTTGGGCTGGGCAACGCGGCTTTGTGGGCGGCACCAAGGACACCACCGGTCTGACCCGGATTGGTGCTCGGGATTACGACCCGGTGTTGGGCCGGTTCATCACCGTCGATCCCGTCCAATCGGTTGACGATCCGTTGCAGTGGAACCCGTACC